>Ga0207654_10000001_pt1 | contig 1816198 bp, 1771 predicted proteins | sample KBSC64metaG_FD_184355 | JGI IMG/M metagenome (GOLD analysis project Ga0207654, IMG submission 184355) | Corn rhizosphere microbial communities from Kellogg Biological Station, Michigan, USA - KBS C6-4 metaG (SPAdes) (version 2) | ecosystem: Host-associated > Plants > Roots > Rhizosphere >... | reverse complement strand
CAGGGACACTCCCAGGAACGACAGCACCGGGACCGACAGCACGTCCAGGTGCGCCGAGAACAGGATGCCAACCGTGTCACCCGAGATGGCCGGCGCCAAGAAGCCCACGGCGGAGGCGACCATGAGCACGAAGCCCCAGCGCGTTGCGATGCCCGCCGTCGATGACGCCCGACCCGAGTACGCGAGCGATGCGAGGCATCCCGCGATCGCACCGACAGCCACATTCCAGGGAAACTCGACCGCGACCGCACCCGGAAGAGCGGCCGCCATGCCGGCCACGAGGCCGAGCACCAGGGAGCGGTTCACCGGTCGCAGCACGTTGCGGGCGCGATCCACGATCAACCACACCAGCGCGCTCGCCACCGGAACCACGGTCGCCGCCAGGGCGATCCGCGGCGTGAACTCGTCGACGGCGCCCTCGAGCTGCGCGAGCCAGAGGACGAATGCCGCCCAGAACACCACCAGAGCCACCATCGCGCGGCGATTGTCGTGCGGATCGGGGTCCGCGCGCTCGATCACACCCGCGGGCAACCAGGCGAGCAGCACGAACGCGCTCGACGAGACCAGGAGCGGGAGCGCTCCCCCGAAATCCTCGAGCTCGCAGTCGGTGCCGGCGCATGCCGCGGTCAGCCAGAGCGGCACCAGCGCCGCGGCCGGGAAGACGAGGGCACCCCAGCCCATCGTCAGGATCCAGCGACCCGTGCGGTCTGCGCCCGACCCGATCGCCGCCGCCTCCAGCAGAACGAGCACCGGAAGCGCGAAGGCGCAGATGCCGATCAGATAGTCCCACGATGCGATGCCGAAGACGCGGCCGAGCCCGATGGTCAGGAGGGCGCAGGCGAGGGCGGCGCCGAGAGCCGGCCACCGCATCCGGGCGCCCAACACCGGTCGCACCAAGAACACGATCGCACCGGTGGCGAGCGCGGCCGCGGCCATTCCCACCGCCACGAGCCAGATCACGGTCTCACGATAGAGCCGGGACGCTGTCGGGCAGCCGCACGCGAGCGGGGCGCCGCCCCCGAAGAGACGGCGCCCCGTGATGCGGGTGAGAACTCAGCTCTCGAGTGCGTACGCCTCTTCGCCGTGAACCACGGTGTCGACGCCCGCGACCTCGTCCTCGTTCTTGATGCGGAAGCCCATCGTCTTCTCGATGATCCAGCCGATCGCGAACGCGAGAACGAAGGAGTAGATCGCGACACCGAACGCGCCGACCGCCTGAGCGCCGAGCTGGTAGAACGAGCCCGAGTCGATGAGGCCGATGCCGGTGCCGAAGAAGCCGATGTAGAGCGTTCCGACGATTCCACCGACCAGGTGGATGCCGACCACGTCGAGCGAGTCATCGAAGCCGAGCTTGAACTTCAGCTCGATCGCGACGGCGCAGATCGCGCCGGTGATCAGGCCGAGCAGGATGCCCCAGCCCGGAGCCAGGATGTTACAGGCCGGGGTGATCGCGACCAGACCCGCGACAGCACCGGAGGCGGCACCGATCGAGGTGGGCTTGCCGTCCTTGATCTTCTCGACGATCAGCCAGCCGATCGTCGCCGCAGCCGGAGCGGCGAGCGTGTTGATCCAGGCGAGAGCCGAGACGCCGTCCACCGCGCCCTCAGAGCCGGCGTTGAAGCCGAACCAGCCGAACCACAGGAGCGCAGCACCGAGAAGGGTCAGGGGCACGTTGTGCGCAGCCGCCATGCCCTTCTTGAATCCGACGCGCTTGCCGAGCACGAGCGCGAGCGCGAGGCCCGCCGCACCGGCGTTGATGTGCACCGCGGTTCCACCCGCGAAGTCGTTCACGCCGAGGCCCCAGACCGACCAGCCGCCGTCCGAGTAGCCGTGCTGGCCGAAGCCACCCGACGTGCTCCCGCCAACCGTGAAGTTGAACACCCAGCTCGCGACCGGGAAGTACACCAACGTGGCCCAGATGCCCGCGAACACCATCCAGGCGCCGAACTTGGCGCGGTCGGCGATCGCGCCCGAGATCAGCGCGACGGTGATGATGGCGAAGGTCGCCTGGAATCCGGCGAAGGCCAGGCCGTGGACGTCGAGGGTGTCGAGCGTTCCCTTACCGAACTCCTTCTGCAGGAACAGGTCGGCGAACGGGTTCGCGAGCACGTGTGGGATCAGCCAGTCGCCGCCCGACGAGAACGACATCGAGTAGCCGTAGATGACCCACAGCACGGCGACGAGTGCGATCGCGCCGAAGCTCATCATCATCATCGAAATGACGGACTTGGCCTTGACCATGCCGCCGTAGAAGAAGGCGACACCGGGGGTCATGAGCAGCACGAGTGCCGCACCGACCATCAACCACAGTGAGTTGTCGAAAATTGAAGGTGAAGCTGCGAAGTGATGCATGGGTAAGTTCCTCATTTTTCTCGTAGCCCAGGGAGGGGAACCGTCAACCGACCTTCGCGGCAGCGCGTGCGGCGTTGAGGCTCAGGTTCACCGCCCAGTGTGGCGACGCGAGGTTTCGGCCCCGGTGTCCGAACTGTTTCGGCTCGGTTACACGGCGGGCGCGGATGTAAACATCGTGTTTCGCGGGGCCGCGAAGGGGCCGCGAATCCGCCTACTGCTGTTGAGCCGTCGTGAGGGCGATCAGGCGCGAGACAGCACGCAGGTACTTCTTGCGATATCCGCCAGCCATCATCTCGTCGCCGAACACCGCATCCAAGGGGGTGCCGGTCGCGAGCACCGTGACCTGGTCGTCGTAGAGGCGGTCGACCAGCGCGACGAAACGCAGGGCATCCGCCTGATCGGTCAGGGTGTGCACGCCGCGCAGCCCGACCGCGTCGAGACCGTCGACGAGTTTGACATAGCGGGAGGGATGCACCGTCGCCAGGTGCTTCAGCACCCGGTCGAAATCGTCCGAGGTCGCCGATCCCGCTGCCGCCGCCTCGGCGACCGCCGCGTCGAACTCTGCAGGATCGAGCGACACGGCGTGCCCCTCGATCTCGCGACGCCGATAGTCGAGTCCGTCGATGCGGACGATCTCGAAGCGGTTGGCGAGCCCCTGGATCTCGCGCAAGAAGTCGGACGCCGCGAAGCGCCCTTCGCCGAGCGCATTGGGCGGTGTGTTCGACGTCGCCGCGATGCGCGTGCCCGATGCGGTGAGCTCGCCGAGCAGCCGGCTCATGATCATGGTGTCACCGGGATCGTCGAGTTCGAACTCGTCGATCGCCAGCAGGCTCGCACCCTTCAACAGCTTGACGGTCGCGGCGTAGCCCAGAGCGCCGACCAGCGCGGTGTACTCGATGAAGGTGCCGAAGTACTTGCGGCCGGGAGCGAGCTTCCAGAGGGCCGCGAGCAGGTGGGTCTTGCCGACGCCGAATCCGCCGTCGAGATAGAGGCCGGGCTTGGTCTCGGGCGCCTTGCGACGCGAGAAGAGGCCGCCGCCGGATCCGTTCCAGGCGGCCACGAAGGCGCGGACCTTGGCCACGGCCTCGGCCTGCGACGGGTAGTCGGGATCCGGCCGGTAGTTCTCGAGCGTCGCCCCGGCGAACTGGCGCGGCGGGACGAGCGATGCCGCGATCTCGGCGCCGCTCATCTGCGGAGCGCGCGCGACCAGCGACGGGACGGACAACTGCTGCATGGATATATGCCTCGGGACTGGAGAACCGTGTCGAACTCTTACGGCACGTCAGCGGGCCCGGCAGTCGACTGTCTACCCTGAGGGAGACGCAACGAGCTTACCCGCTCGAGCCGCAGCCCCCAGGAGACATCATGGCCATCGAAACCGACCCGTCGACCGCGTTCGCCGCTTTCGCGCATCCCGAACGCCTGGTCAGCAGCGAGTGGCTCGCCGAGCACCTCGGGCAGCCCGGGCTCGTGGTCGTCGAATCGGATGAGGATGTGCTGCTCTACGAGACCGGCCACATCGAGGGCGCGGTCAAGATCGACTGGCACACCGACCTGAACGACCCCGTCACCCGCGACTATCTGGATGGCGCGGGCTTCGCCAAGCTGGTCGGGTCGAAGGGCATCAGCCGCGACACGACGGTCGTCATCTACGGCGACAAGAACAACTGGTGGGCCGCTTACGCGCTCTGGGTCTTCACGCTGTTCGGCCACGAAGATGTGCGGTTGCTCGACGGCGGTCGCGCCAAGTGGGAGGCCGAGGGCCGCCCGTACACGACCGATGTGCCCACCCCGACGCCCGTCGAGTACCCGGTGGTCGAGCGCGACGACACGACCTACCGCGCGTTCAAGGAGCAGGTGCTCGAGCACCTCGGCAACCCGCTCATCGACGTGCGCTCGCCCGAGGAGTACAGCGGTGAGCGTACCCACATGCCGGCCTACCCCGAAGAGGGCGCTCTGCGCGGCGGCCACATCCCGACCGCCAAGAGCGTGCCGTGGGCACGCGCCGTGGCCGAGGATGGCAGCTTCAAGTCGCGCCCCGAGCTCGAGGCGATCTACCTGGGCGAGGCCGGCCTGAAGCCCGGCGACGACGTCATCGCCTACTGCCGCATCGGCGAGCGGTCCAGCCACACCTGGTTCGTGCTCACGCACCTGCTCGGATTCGAGGGCGTGCGCAACTACGACGGATCGTGGACCGAGTGGGGCAGCGCGGTGCGCGTTCCGATCGTCAAGGGCACGGATCCGGGAACGCTCTGATCCGGCGCGGCAGCTCAGCGACTGGGACACTGGACGAGTGACCGAGACCGCACTCCCTCAGGCGCTTGCCGAGATCCGCGACGAGTTCCTGGCACTCGAACAGCGCGACCGGCTCCAGCTGCTGCTCGAGTTCTCGAACGAGCTGCCGCCGCTGCCCGAGCGCTACGCCGACCACCCCGACCTGCTCGAGCGTGTCGTCGAGTGCCAGTCGCCGGTGTTCCTCTTCGTGGAGGTCGATGGGGCGCGCGTCGTGCACGTGTTCGTCACCGCTCCGAAAGAGGCGCCGACGACCCGCGGCTTCGCGTCGATCCTCGTGCAGGGTCTCGCCGGATTGACCGTCGACGAGGTGCTCGCGGTCCCGCAGGACTACCCGCTCGAGATCGGGCTCACCGAGGCCGTGAGTCCGCTACGGATCCGCGGGATGATGGCGCTGCTGGGGCGCATCCAGCGGCAGGTCGCCGAGAAGGCCGCTTAGGCTCCGCTCAGCTCGGCAGGGCCTCGATCCATCGACAGATCGCGCCCTCCCACTTCTCGCGGTCGTAGTTCCACAGCTTGGTGTGGCGGGCGATCTCGAAGGCCTCGTAGCTCACGATGTCGGGCCGCGCTACCGCCAACTCACGCGAGGCGGTCGACGGCACGAACCCGTCGTCGTCGCTGTGCAGGATCAGGATGGGCCTGTTGAGCTCCTGGGCGCGCCGCACGAAATCCAGGCGGTCGAGGTCGAGCGGTTCGGCCAGTCCCGTGAACAGTCCGCCCCATCGTTGCTTGAGCAGGGTGAGCACACCGACCCGAACCGCGGCCGGCAACCGGCGCAACTCGGACTGGAAGTCGAGGGTCGCGATCCAATCGACCACCGGCGACTCGAGTACGACGCCGATGACGCGCTCGCCGAACGCGGACCGCGTCAGAGCCTGCAGAACCGTCGCACCGCCCATCGACCAGCCCATCAGCACGATTTCCTCGGCTCCGTGATCGAGCGCGTACCGCATGGCGGCCTCGACGTCGAGCCACTCGCGATCGCCAAGTGCGTAGCGGTAGTCGTCACTTCGCGGGGCCTCACCGTCGTTGCGGTAGCTGACGATCAGCGAGGTGAATCCCTCGGCGCGGAAGGGCAGCACGCCGCGGAGCGCTTCCGGGCGGCGCACAGCACGACCATGCACCCCGATCATCCAGCGCCGGGAGTTCGGCTTCTCGGCCGGGATCAGCCACGCGGGCGCGTCGCCCAGCGGCGTGCGGATCTGAACCTCGTCGTAGGGCATGTGCAGGTCATCCGGCGTCAGATAGAACCACCCGTTGAAGCGCCCTCGTTTCGCCGAAGCCAGGTCACCGAAGTCGGGCACCTCGATCGAACGCGTCACCGTGCGCGGGTCTTGCGCGATGATGTCGCCGACCCGCACATGACCGGAGTCGCCCGAGAACCAGAAGCTGTACTCGCCGGGCAGCCGCGAGTCGGGGGTCGACGACAGCACGATGATCGAATCGGCCTGGTCGAGCGCCAGGATCTGGATGTCATCGGTGCGCCGCGAGGGCGGGATGATGACCGTGCGCGCCACGATCACGCTGAGCACCGCGGCGGCGGTCGCGACCGCTCCCGCCAGAGCAAGCACACCCACCGCGGAGCCGACGAGCACCCGCGCGGTGCGGCCCGAACCGAGCCGACCGGACTCGGAGCGACTGGCCATCGTGGTCCCCTTGCTGCGGGTGTCGAGCGGCGTGGCACCTGACGCCACCTCGCTGAAAACCCTAGTCTGCAAGCGTGCCCGAAACTGCATCAGCACCCGCTGTGCCCGCCGCGTTCGGCGCTGCCCTCGAGTCGGTGCGGAGCGCCGTCGCGCGCCCCGAGTTGGAGCTGACCGAGATCGCCGCTCCGACCGGGCTCGCGCCGTTCGCCGTCGCTCTCGCGGGTGATGTGCGTCCGGCCCGTCACGGTGTCGACTCGGTGCTCGGCACGGGTCGCTTCGTGTTGCTCTACGACGCCGAAGAACCCGACGCCTGGGGTGGCGCGTTCCGCGTGGTGTGCTTCGCGCAAGCCCCTCTCGAAACCGACATCGGGCTCGACCCCTTCATCTCGGACGTCGCCTGGTCGTGGCTGGTCGACGCCCTCGAGCTGCGTGGCGCGCACCATCATTCCTCGTCGGGAACCGCGACGAAGGTGCTCTCGACCGGATTCGGCGAGCTGGCCGGCCAGAGCGACGGGGCACAGCTCGAGATCCGCGCATCCTGGACGCCTGCCGATCTCGACTTCGCCGCGCACGTCGAGGGCTGGAGCGACCTGGTCTGCCAGCTCGCCGGCCTTCCGCCGACCGCGGACGCGGTGAGTCTGCTGCCCGACCTCCGAGCGACGCGTGACTGAGGGACCGATCTTTCTGGAGCCGCGTGAGCCCACCGGCCAGCCGCGCGCCACACCGCCCGAGAAGCCCGTCGAGCCGGCCACCGCCACCGAAGCCGTCGAGCCCTCGGAGCCGCTGCGCGAGCCGGAGCCGCACGCCGCCCTGCACGTCATCGACACCCGAGCCGAATACGAGTTCGCCGTCGAACGGTTGGCCGCGGGCGAAGGTCCGTTCGCCGTCGACGCCGAGCGCGCATCGGGGTTCCGCTACTCGCAGCGGGCCTACCTGATTCAGATCTTCCGCCGCGGGTCGGGCGTGTTCCTGTTCGATCCGCCCGCGATCGGCGACATGTCCGCCCTCGCCCGGGTGATGGACGGCCAGGAGTGGATCCTGCATGCGGCAAGCCAAGACCTGGCTTGCCTCCGCGAGGTGGGACTGGATCCCACGCGGATCTTCGACACCGAACTCGGCGCCCGACTGGCGGGCCTGCCTCGGGTGGGGCTGGGGCCGGTCGTCGAGCAGTTGCTCGGCATCCATCTGGCCAAAGAGCACTCGGCGGCCGACTGGTCGACCCGTCCGCTGCCGCAGAGCTGGCTGGTCTACGCCGCCCTGGACGTCGAGCTGCTTCCCGAGCTGCGCGACAAGATCGGCGAGATCCTGGATGCCGCGGGCAAGACGGCGATCGCCGAAGCCGAGTTCGAGGCGACCCTGCAGCGCGAGGCGCCGGTGCGTGAGGAGCCATGGCGACGGCTCTCGGGGATCCACTCCCTGCGGCAGGCGCGCAACCTCGCCGTCGCTCGGGCCCTGTGGACGGCACGCGACGACTATGCCCGCGAGATCGACACGGCACCGGGTCGGCTGATCCCCGACGGATCGCTGGTCGCCGCCGCTCGCGCGCTTCCGACCACCAAGCGCGAACTCGCCGCCATGAAGGACTTCACCGGCCGTGCCAGCCGCAGCCAGATCGATCGCTGGGTCGCCGCCATCCAGGAGGGAATGGCGACCACCGATCTGCCTCAGGTGCGGCCGCCGAGCGACGCGCTGCCGCCGCCGCGGGTATGGGCCGACAAGAACCCCGACGCCGACGGTCGTCTGAAGAGAGCCCGCGCCGCAGTGGCCGAGATCTCGACCGAACTGGACATCCCCGTCGAGAACCTGTTGACGCCCGACTACCTGCGCAGGGTGGCCTGGTCTCCCCCGGTTCCCGCGACCGCCGAAGCGATCGCCGACGCGCTCGCGGCCCTGGGTGCGCGGCCGTGGCAGCTTGACGCAACCGCACAGGCCATTGCCGATGCCTTTGTCGAACCTGTCCAAACGCCCGAGTCGGCCGCCGAGCCCGATTCGTCGGAATGATCAAAGGATTCTGACCCTCTTCTGAGCCTGCCTAGGCTGGCCAGCATCCAGGGTTCTCAGCGCGTAACGTGCTGCCCTGACTGGGTTGCAGACACGCAACGCACGCACGCAGAGCAAGCAAAGGTGGAGGCATCGTGGCCGAGAGAGCGGAAGTCGTGTTCGTGGATGGGGTTCGCACCCCGTTCGGGCGTGCGGGCGAGAAGGGCCAGTACTGGAACACCCGCGCCGACGACCTGATCGTGAAGGCCATGATCGGTCTGCTCGAGCGTAATCCCAACCTGCCCAAGGAGCGGGTGGACGACGTGGGCATCGCCGCCACCACCCAGACCGGCGATCAGGGCCTCACCCTCGGTCGCACCGCCTCGATCCTCGCCGGCATGCCGCTGAGCGTCCCGGGCTACGCGCTCGACCGGATGTGCGCCGGTGCCATGACCACCGTCTCGACGATCGGCGCGGCCATCGGCTATGGCGCATACGACATCGGGATCGCGGGCGGCGTCGAGCACATGGGCCGGCATCCGATGGGGTTCGGCGCCGACGTGAACCCGCGGTTCGTCGCCGAGAAGCTGGTGGACCCCGACGCCCTCGCCATGGGAGCCACCGCCGAGAACCTGCACGACCGCTTCCCGGCTCTCACCAAGGAGCGCGCGGACCGCTACGGCATGCGCAGCCAGCAGAAGGTGGCAGCCGCCTACGCGGCGGGCAAGATCCAGCCCGACCTGATCCCGGTCGCCATCAAGAGTGAAGCGGGATGGGGTCTCGCCACTGAGGACGAGGGCATGCGACCGGAGACCACCATGGAGGGTCTCGCCACACTCAAGACGCCGTTCCGTGCGCACGGGCGTGTCACGGCCGGCAATTCCTCCCCCCTGACGGACGGCGCCGCGGTGTCCCTGCTCGCCAGCGAGGCCGCCGCCAAGGAACTCAACCTGACCGCCAAGATGCGCATGGTGAGCTTCGCGTTCGCCGGCGTCGAGCCCGAGGTCATGGGCCTCGGACCGGTGCCCAGCACCGAGAAGGCGCTGCGAAAGGCCGGCCTCTCGATCGGCGACATCGGCCTGTTCGAGCTCAACGAGGCGTTCTCGGTGCAGGTGCTGTCGTTCCTCGACCACTTCGGCATCGACGACGACGACCCGCGCGTCAACCCGTGGGGCGGCGCGATCGCGATCGGGCATCCCCTGGCGTCGTCGGGGGTGCGGCTGATGATCCAGCTGGCGCGACAGTTCGAAGAGCGCCCCGACGTGCGCTACGGCGTCACCGCCATGTGCGTCGGGCTCGGCCAGGGCGGCACGGTCATCTGGGAGAACCCGCACTTCAAGGGATCGAAGTAATGGCGGCCGCCGAGTCGGCGATCGCCCAGTACGAGGGCATCGACTTCAGCAAACTCGTCGCGCTCGATCCGGATGAGGTGATCACGCACTCCTACGTTCGCGACATCACCCTGCCCAGCGGCAAGCGCCTCGCGCTGATCACTCTCGACAACGGACGCGACCACACCCGTCCCAACACCCTCGGGCCGGCGACCCTGCTCGAGCTGGCGGGCGTGCTCGACGAACTGAAGGCGCGGGCCGCGGCCGGCGAGATCGACGCCGTCGCGGTCACCGGCAAGCAGTTCATCCTGGCCGCGGGCGCCGACCTCTCGCGTGCGGGCGAGCTGCCCAGTCGCGAGGTCGGATTGCTGATGGCGCAGCTCGGCCACGCGACCCTCGGCCGCCTCGGCGAGCTCGGAGTCCCCTCGTTCGTGTATACAAACGGGCTCGCGCTGGGCGGCGGCGTGGAGATCGGGCTCAACGCGACCTACCGCACCATCGACGCCTCGGTACCCGCCTTCGCGCTCCCCGAGGTGTTCCTGGGCATCATCCCGGGATGGGGCGGCGCCTACCTCCTGCCCAACCTGATCGGCATCGAGAACGCGCTCGAGGTCGTCGTCTCGAACCCGCTGAAGACCAACACGATGCTGAACGGCAAGAAAGCGTTCGAGCTCGGGATCGCCGACGCGATCTTCCCATCGGTGAACTTCCTCGAAGACTCACTGCAGTGGACAGACGGCGTGCTGACTGGGGCGATCAAGGTCAAGCGGGCGAACGAGCCCGGCAAACTCGAACGCGCCGTCAAATGGGATGTCGCGATCGGCATCGCAGAGAAGACCCTGGCCAGCCGCATCGGCAAGGTGGCCCTCAGCCCGTATCGCGCGGTCTCGCTCCTCAAGGCCGCGAAGAACACCACGAAGAAGCAGGGCTTCGCCGCCGAGGATGAAGCACTCGCCGACCTGATCTCGGGCGACCAGTTCCGCGCGAGCATCTACGCCTTCGACCTGGTGCAGAAGCGCGCCAAGCGGCCGGCGGGCGCGCCCGACAAGGCGCTGGCGAAGAAGATCACCAAGGTGGGCGTCATCGGCGCCGGCCTGATGGCGAGCCAGTTCGCGCTGTTGTTCGTCCGTCGTCTCAAGGTGCCCGTGGTGATCACCGACCTCGACCAGGCGCGCGTCGACAAGGGCCTCGCCTACATCCACGACGAGATCGACAAGCTGCATGCCAAGGGCCGGATCGGCGATGACGAGACCAATCGCCTGAAGGCGCTGATCAGCGGCACCACCGACAAGAAGGACTTCGCCGACGCCGACTGGGTGATCGAGGCCGTCTTCGAGGAGGTCGGGGTCAAGCAGCAGGTCTTCGCCGACGTCGAGCAGTACATCGCCGACGACGCCATCCTCGCCACCAACACCTCGTCGCTCTCGGTCGAAGAGATCGGGTCGAAGCTCAAGCACCCCGAGCGGGTGGTGGGTTTCCACTTCTTCAACCCGGTCGCGGTCATGCCGCTGATCGAGGTCGTGAAGACCCCGAAGACCACCGACGAAGCGCTGAGCACGGCGATGGTGACGGCCGCCGCGCTGCGCAAGAACGCGGTGATCACCACCGACACCCCCGGGTTCGTCGTCAACCGCATCCTGGCCAAGCTGCTCGGAGAGGCGATGAACGCGGTCGAGAACGGCACCCCGCCCGAGACCGTGGTCGAGGCGGTGCGTCCGTTCGGCCTGCCGATGGATCCGTTCGTGCTGCTGGAGCTCGTCGGCCTGCAGATCGGCGCCCACGTGCTGCACACGCACCACGCGGCGTTCCCCGACCGCTTCTTCACGAGCCCCGCGCTGGATGAACTCGCCGAGTACGGCCACCTGCTCGAGAAGGATGCGAAGGGCAAGGTCACCGGCTACGACAAGAAGGCCCTGGCGATCGTCAAGAAGCACCAGAAGGCCGACGCGAAGCCGTTCACCGCGGAAGAACTGCGGACGCGGGTCGAAGACGGCTTGGCCGACGAGATCCACCGCATGCTCGACAGCCACGTCGTCGCCGCCGCCGAGGACATCGACACCTGCCTCATCCTCGGAGCCGGATGGCCCTTCCAGATGGGTGGGGTGACCCCGTACCTCGACCGCGTCGGGGCGAGCGAGCGCGTGTTCGGCGACACGTTCCACCACCCCAAGATCGTCGGGGTCAAGTAGGCAGACGCCGCGCGCGAAAGGCCCGGAACGGCAGACGTTCCGGGCCTTTCGCAACACGCCTAGTGAGCGGGCGCGGCCACCTCGTTGCCCTCCGCCGGCTCGGGGTCTGGAATCTCAGCGGCAGGAGGCTTGCGCACGAAGAACGCGAGCGCCAGAGCCAGCAGCGACACGATGGCGCCCACCAGGAACGCCAGCCGGACGCCGCTGGCGATGGACGCCTCGGTGCTGAGCCCGGCCGCCAGCCCGTTCGACTTGCCGATCGCCAGAAGGGCGATGAACAGAGCCGTACCCGCGGCGCCTGCCACCTGCTGAATGGTCGCGAGCGTCGCGCTGCCGTGCGAGTACAGGTGGGGCGGCAGGGCGCCCAGCGCCGACGTGAACAGCGGCGTGAACAGGAAGGCGAGCCCCAGGCACAGCACGAGATACGAGACGATCATCAGCCACACGGGCGTCGAGGTGCTCAGGAAACTGAACGAGAAGAACACCCCGCTGACCACCGCCGCCCCCGGAACCACGAGAGGGGTCGGTCCGAACCGGTCATACAACCGACCCACTGACGGGCCGAGCAGTCCCATGAGCAAGCCACCCGGCAGAAGCGTCAGCCCGATGATCTCCGTCGGCTGGTGCAGCACGTTCTGCATGTACAGGGGCACCGAGATGACCGCCCCGAAGAGCGCGATCATGCTGACGGCGAGCATCGAGAGGGACATCGTGAAGGTCCGCGACGTGAACGTGCGCAGATCGAGCAGCGCGCGATCCCGGCGCTGCAGTTGCACCTGCCGCAAGATGAACGCGATCAGGAAAACGGCGCCGATCGTCACCGGGATCCAAGACGGAATGACCGCGTCGCCCTCTGCAGCCTGACCCAGACTGCTCAGCCCGTAGACGAGACCGCTGAACGCCACCGCGGAGATGATGACCGAGAGCACGTCGAGGGGTGCCCTCCGCGGCTCGGACACGTTCGGGACCCGCAGAATCCCCAGAATGAGCATGGCGGCCGCAATCGGGGCCATCACCCAGAACAGCCCGCGCCAGTGCACCAGCGGGAGCAGGAATCCGGAGATCGTCGGACCGACCGCCGGAGCGACCGACATGACGATCGAAATGCGTCCCATCATCCGACCCAACGACTGCGGCGGCACCAGCGACATGATCGTCGTCATCATGAGGGGCATCATGATCGCGGTGCCGGACGCCTGGACGATGCGGCCGAGAAGCAGGATCCCGAAGCCCGACGCCGTCGCGGCGATCAAGGTACCGGCCGTGAACAGGCTCATCGCCGTGATGAACACCGGGCGGGTGTTCAGCCGCTGCAGGAGCCATCCGGTGATCGGGATCACGACGGCCATTGTCAACGCGAATCCCGTCGACAGCCATTGACCCAGGGTCGGAGAGATGTGCAGATCGGTGTCGATGTCGGTCAGCGCGACGCTGAGGAACGTCTCGTTGAGGAACACGACGAACACCGCCGCCAGCAACAGGATGATCGCCACGCGCGATCGCGAATCGAGCCGGCCCTCGGCGTAGGCCGTGGCGTCGGTTGAAGCGGTCTGTGTCATGGATGGTCCTCCGGTGGGGTGTCACGCCTGCGCACGACATCGGATCAGAAGTGGAATCGGGACACACGCGCCCGGGCAGCGGTGCCGTTGTTCACACTGTCCACATCCTAGACCCGGCCACCGACATCGGAAGCGGCACGGTGTCTGCTGTGAGTGAAAAGCGGGTGACCGGCCGGGGTATTCCTAGTGTCAGCGGTTCACTGCGGTCATGTCGGCGTACCGGTCGCCTGCGGGGGCGGGCAGCGCGTTCAGCGTTGCCAGCTGGTCGGCGGTGAGGACCAGGGCATCAGCCGCCAGGTTCTCCTCGAGGCGCGAGACGCGCTTCGTCCCCGGGATCGGGGCGATGCTCTCGCCCTGAGCCAGAATCCAGGCGAGGGCGACCTGCGCCGGGGTCGCGCCGGCTTCGACGGCGACGGCCTCGACCGCATCCACGATCTTCAGGTTCTCGGCCAGGTTCTGGTCGTCGAATCGTGGATTGTTGCGACGGAAATCGTTCGCGTCGAGCGACGCCGTCGACCGGATCGCGCCTGTCAAGAAGCCGCGGCCAAGCGGCGAGTACGGCACGAATCCGATGCCGAGGTCCCGAAGAAGCGGCAGGAGCTCGGCCTCGGGGTCACGGGTCCAGAGCGAGTACTCGGTCTGGATCGCGGTGACCGGATGGATGGCATGCGCCGCCCGGATCCGCTCGGGCGCCGCCTCGGACAGGCCGTAGCCGATGATCTTGCCCTCTGCCACGAACTCCGCCATCGCTCCCACCGTGTCCTCGATCGGCGTGTTCGGATCCATGCGGTGCTGGTAGTAGAGATCGATGTGGTCGGTCCCCAAGCGTGTCAGCGAGCCTTCCAGGGCACGCCGCAGATTCTCGGGGCGGCCGTCGTAGCCGTACGAGTCGTCGTCCAGATGCTTGAGCGTTCCGCCCTTGGTCGCGACCACGACCGAGCCGCGGTCGGCACCCAGTGCCTTTCCCAGCAGCTCCTCATTGATGTACGGACCGTAGATCTCGGCCGTGTCGAAGAAGGTGACACCGAGCTCGAGGGCGCGCCGGATGGTGCGGATCGACTCGGCATCGTCGGTGCCGGCGCCCGAGTAGAAGGCAGACATCCCCATGGTGCCGAGCCCGAGGCGGGACACCTCGAGTGTGCCGAGAGTGGTGTGCTTCATTTCGTTTCGAACCTTTCGTATGCGGCGATCTTGAAATCGATGGCGTCGAGGCTGCGCTGCACCTCGGCGAGTTGCTCGAGCACGCGGCTTCGGTGCTCGATCAGCAGTGCGAGCCGCTGCGGGGTGGTGTGGTCGCCCTGCCTCGCCAGCTCGGCGTAGCGGCGGATGTCGCGGATCGGCATCCCGGTCGACCGGAGCTTGGTGATGAACTGCAGCCAGGTGGCGGCCGCGGCCGGATATCTGCGGTGCGAGCTGGAGGCGCGACCCGGACTCTGCAGCAGGAGCCCCTCCTGCTCGTAGTAGCGGAGGGTCGACGTGGTGAGCCCGGTCGCGGCGGCCATGTCGGAGATCGACATTCCGGCGTCGGTGATGGTCATGACCTCACGGTAGAACTTCAAGTGCACTTGAAGTCAAATCCGGCTACCGGTTCGTGCGCGCGCTGGAGCTAGGAGCGAAGCCCATTTCTGGGCTTCGCTGCGACGCCAGCGCCGGTGACCGTCCCGGTCACCGGGTCACTCCCGTCGGGCAGCGGGCGGGCGACGGGAACGCGCGTTCCCAGGACCTGCGAGACGATGTCGCGGGCGATCTGCTGATCCGTGAGACTCGCGTCGGCAAGGATCTCGTCGCGGCTGCCGTGGGGCAGGAACTCGTCGGGCAGCCCGAGCTCGTCGACCGCGGTGTCGACGCCCGCGGCGCGGAGGTCCTGCCGGATGCGGGTGCCGACTCCCCCGACCCGGATGCCGTCCTCGATCGTCACGACCAGGCGGTGCTGCGCCGCGAGTTCGATGACGCTCGACGGCACGGGGATCACCCACCGCGGATCGACCACCGTCGCGCCGATCCCCTGCGCGGAAAGCCGCTCGGCGACCTTCAATGCGAGTTCGGCCATCGGCCCGACCGCGACGATCAGCACGTCGCGGTGCGGCGCCTCGCGCAGGACATCGACCCCGTCGGCCGTGCGCCGCTGCGCGTCGAATTCGTTGCCGACATTTCCGCGCGAGAAACGGACAACGGTCGGTGCGTCGTCGACGGCGACCGCCTCGCCCAGCTCCTCGCGCAGGCGCGTCGCGTCGCGCGGTGCGGCGATCCGGATATGCGGAACCGCCTGCAGGATCGCCAGATCCCACATGCCGTGGTGGCTCGGACCATCCGGGCCGGTCACGCCGGCGCGGTCGAGCACGAAGGTCACACCGGCCTTGTGGAGCGCGACATCCATCAGCACCTGGTCGAATGCGCGGTTGATGAAGGTGGCATAGATCGCGACCACCGGATGCAGGCCGCCGAAGGCCAGGCCGGCCGCACTGGTCACCGCGTGCTGCTCGGCGATGCCGACGTCGAAGACGCGCTCCGGATACTTCTCCGCCATCTTGTACAGCCCGGTCGGCCGCAGCATCGCCCCGGTGATCCCGACGATCTTCGGATCGCGATCCGCCAGTGTCACCATCTCGTCGGCGAATACCGATGTCCAGGACGGCCGGCTCGATTGCTCGATCGGATCACCGGTCTCGGGGTCGATCTGGCCGACCGCGTGGAACTGGTCGGCGACATCCGCGACGGCCGGCTCGAAGCCGTGCCCCTTCTCGGTGATGACGTGCACGATGACCGGCGCCTCGTAGTTCTTCGCCTGCTTCAGGGCTTCTTCGAGGGCGGCTAGGTCGTGCCCGTGCACCGGGCCGATGTACTTGATGTCGAGGTTCGAGTAGAGCGCCTCGTTGTTGCTGAAGCGAGCCAGGAAGCCGTGCATGGCGCCGCGGGCGCCGCGATAGAAGGCCCGACCAGGGGCGCCGAACTTGGCGAACAGCCGCTCGGACGACCGGTACAGGTCGCGGTAGGCGCGTCGCGTGCGCACGGTGTTCAGGAAGCGAGCCATGCCGCCGATGGTCGGGGCGTAGGAGCGGCCGTTGTCGTTGACCACGATCACCAGGCGGCGGCTGTTGTCGTCGCTGATGTTATTGAGCGCCTCCCAGGTCATGCCGCCAGTGAGGGCTCCGTCGCCCACGACGGCCACCACGTAGCGGTCGTTCTGGCCGGTCATCGCGAAGGCGCGCGAGATGCCATCCGCCCAACTCAGCGAGCTGGAGGCGTGCGAGCTCTCGACGATGTCGTGCACCGACTCGGAGCGCTGCGGGTAGCCCGCCAGACCGCCCTTCATGCGCAGCCGGGAGAAGTCGTGCCGGCCCGTGAGCAGCTTGTGCACGTAGCTCTGGTGCCCGGTGTCGAAGACGATCGCGTCGTGCGGCGAGTCGAAGACCCGGTGGATGGCCATCGTGAGCTCGACCACGCCCAGGTTCGGTCCGAGATGGCCGCCGGTCTTCGACACCTCGCTGACCAGGAAGACACGGATCTCTTCGGCCAGCTGGGTCAGCTGCTCACGACTGAGCGCATCGAGGTCGCGAGGCGAATGGATCCCCTCGAGCAACGACATGTTTCGACTCTAGACGAGGCTCCTCAACACGTACTGGAGAATCCCGCCGTTGCGGTAATAGTCAGCTTCACCCGGGGTGTCGATGCGGACGATGGCGTCGAACTCGACCGTCTCCTTGCCGCTCGGCGACTGGTCGCTGGGCGCGGCCGTCACGTGCACGGTCTTCGGCGTTGAGCCGTCGTTGAGCGCCGTGATCCCCGAGACGCTGACCACCTCGGTGCCGTCGAGCCCCAGATCGTCGGCCGTCTTGCCCGCCGGGAACTGCAGCGGGATGACGCCCATGCCGATCAGGTTCGACCGGTGGATACGCTCGAAGCTCTCGGCAATAACCGCCTTCACACCGAGGAGGTTGGTGCCCTTCGCCGCCCAGTCGCGGCTCGAGCCGGAGCCATACTCCTTGCCGGCGAAGATCACCAGCGGAGTGCCGGCCGCCTGGTAGTTCACGCTCGCGTCGTAGATGAAGGCCTGAGGGCCATCCGCCTGGGTGAAGTCGCGCGTGTAACCGCCCTCGACTCCGTCGAGGAGCTGGTTCTTCAGTCGGATGTTCGCGAAGGTTCCGCGGATCATCACCTCGTGATTGCCGCGGCGCGAACCGTAGGAGTTGAAGTCCTTGCGATCGACGCCGTGCTCCTGGAGATACGTGCCGGCGGGGCTGTCGGCCTTGATGTTCCCGGCCGGGCTGATGTGGTCGGTGGTGACCGAGTCGCCGAGCTTAGCGAGCACGCGGGCTCCCGTGATGTCGACGACCGGGCTCGTCTCGAGCGTCATGCCTTCGAAGTACGGGGGCTTGCGCACGTACGTCGAGTTCTCATCCCACTCGAAGACCTCGCTGTCGGGCGTCGGCAGGTTGCGCCAGCGCTCGTCGCCGTCGAAGACGGCCCCGTACTCCTTGGTGAACATTCCCGTGTTGATCGACTCATCGATGGTCTGCTGGACCTCGGCAGCGTCCGGCCAGATGTCCTTCAAGAAGACATCGTTGCCGTCGGTATCCTGCCCGAGCGCGTCCTTCTCGAAGTCGAAGTTCATCGAGCCGGCCAGCGCGTAGGCGATCACCAGTGGCGGGCTGGCCAGGTAGTTCATCTTGACGTCGGGGCTGATGCGGCCCTCGAAGTTGCGGTTGCCCGAGAGCACCGCGGTGACGGCGAGGTCGTTGTCGTTGATGGCAGCCGACACCTCGTCGATCAGCGGGCCGGTGTTGCCGATGCAGACGGTGCACCCGTAGCCGACCGTGTAGAAGCCGAGCTTCTCGAGTTCGGTGGTCAGGCCCGACTTGTCGTAGTAGTCGGTGACGACCTTGGAACCGGGTGCCAGCGTCGTCTTCACCCACGGCTTGGAGGTCAGCCCCTTGCGATTCGCGTTGCGTGCCAGCAGGCCGGCGGCCATCATCACGCTCGGGTTCGAGGTGTTCGTGCACGAGGTGATGGCCGCCACCGCGACCGCACCGTGGTCGAGGGTGTACTCCGTGCCGTCCTTGAGCCGGATGTCGACCGGCTTCGACGCGCTCTTCGGCGCCGCTGAGACGTGGTGGTGGTGGACCGCGTGCGCCGTGTCCTCGTCCTGGGGGGTGAAGCCGAGCGGATCGGAGGCCGGGAAGCTGTCGGCGACGGCGGCATCCACGAAAGAGACGTCCGAGTCGGCGTAGTCCACGAGGTCCTTCTCGAATTGCGACTTCGCCTCGGTGAGGATGACGCGGTCCTGCGGACGCTTCGGGCCGGCAATCGACGGGACCACGGTCGAGAGGTCGAGTTCGAGGTACTCGCTGTACGTCGGCTCCAGCTCGGGGTCGTGCCACAGCTTCTGCAGCTTCGAGTAGGCCTCGACCAGCTCGATCTGCTCCTCGTCGCGCCCGGTCTGGCGCAGGTAGTCGAGCGTCACCTGGTCGATCGGGAACATCGCTGCGGTCGAGCCGAACTCCGGACTCATGTTGCCGATGGTCGCGCGGTTCGCCAGCGGGACCTCGGCGACTCCCGCTCCGTAGAACTCGACGAACTTGCCGACCACCCCGTGCTTGCGGAGCATCTGCGTGATGGTGAGCACGACGTCCGTCGCGGTGACGCCGGTCGGAATCGCGCCGCTCAGTTTGAAACCGACGACCTTGGGGATGAGCATCGACACCGGCTGACCCAGCATCGCCGCCTCAGCCTCGATGCCGCCGACGCCCCAGCCGAGCACGCCGAGGCCGTTGACCATCGTCGTGTGCGAGTCGGTCCCGACCAAGGTGTCGGGATAGGCGCGCAGCGCCCCGCCCACTGTGCGAGTGAAGGTCACGCGTGCCAGGTACTCGATGTTGACCTGGTGCACGATGCCGGTTCCCGGCGGAACGACCTTGAAGTCGTCGAAAGCGGTCTGGCCCCACCGCAGGAACTGGTAGCGCTCGCCGTTGCGCTCGTACTCGATGTCGACGTTGCGCTCGAGCGAGTTCTCGGTGCCGAACAGGTCGGCGATCACCGAGTGGTCGATCACGAGCTCGGCCGGTGCCAGCGGGTTGATCTTGTTGGCGTCACCACCCAGGGCGGCCACCGCCTCGCGCATGGTGGCGAGATCGACGATGCAGGGCACCCCGGTGAAGTCCTGCATGATCACGCGTGCCGGCGTGAACTGGATCTCGGTGTCGGGTTCCGCCGTCGGATCCCACGCGCCGAGCGCCTCGATCTGCGTCTTGGTGACGTTGGCGCCGTCTTCGGTGCGCAGCAGGTTCTCGAGCAGCACCTTGAGGCTGAATGGCAGCTTCTCGTAGCCCGGAACGCTGTCGACGCGGAACACCTCGTAGTCGGTGCCGCCCACCGACAGCGTGCTCTTCGACCCGAAACTGTCAACAGCCGACATGGCGTCTCCCTTGCTCGTCTTCGACCATAGTACGTGTCGATTTATCTTGACATCAAGATATTTTACACCCTCGGACACGACGAGACGCGTGCCGCTCTCCTACTCCTGCGCGTCGTCCTCGACGCGCTCGGGAGCCGTCCACGCGGTGCGCATGACGAGCCAGGTCAGCCAGAGGATGAGCGCGTACAGCGGCACCCCCGTGATGAGACGGGCGGCGGCGAGAGCCGATGTCGCGCCGGCGACGTAGAGCGGCAGCTCCACACCCAGGCGGATGACCGCCAGGCCCACCCACAGCCAGGTGGCGATGTACGCGACCCTCAACTGGGCACGATCACTCCGCCATTCCGGATCGCTCAACAGCAGCGAGGCGACCAGGCCGATCAGCGGACGACGGATCGCGAGAGTCAGCACGGTGACCAGGAGGATCCCGGCGTTGATGAAGAAGCCGGGCACGAAGTTGTTCTCGGGCCGGCCCGTCAGGATGGCGATCACCGCGGAGATGACGATGCCCAGGAGGCCCGCGATGGCCGTCGTGACCGCCTGGCGACCCACCAGCCGGATGACCACGAACACGACGGCGATCGCGACCGGAGCCGCGACCGACCACCAGAGGTTCTTCGTGATCGTGTAGGTCACCAGAAAGAGCAGTCCGGGCAGGATCGACTCCACGATGCCCCGCACGCCGCCCATCGCGGTGAGCAGAGTCGCCGCAGACGGCGCCTGGTCGGGTGCGACCCTGCCCAGCCCCGAACGGCGCATGGCCTGCGCCATGGCCTCGCGGAAATCCGATGGCGAGGGGGTGTCCGAGCCCTCTGGCGTCTCGGGCGAATCCGCCGCCATCAGACGGCCTGCGGCGCGCCGCCACCCATCGACGGGGGCACCAGCAGCGGGATGAGATCTCGCGGCGGCATCGGCGTGTTGCCGCGCACCACGACGATGCTGCGGAACAGCTCCTCGACGCGAGCGGCCGCCTCGGGGTCGGCCAGGGCCTGCCCGCTGATCACGCCGCGCAAGAACCAGCGCGGCCCGTCGACGCCGATGAAGCGCGCGATCCGGCTGCCCGCCGGGTCCGATCCAGGGGGCGCAGGGATCTCGGCCCGGATCTCGGGACCGAACGGCCCCATGACCGTCGAGGTCGTGCCGCCCTGGCGGGCGAGCTGCTCGACGATCTGCTCGCGGATCTCGTGCCAGAGTCCGCTGTTGCGGGGAGCGGCGAACGGCTGCACCTGCAGCGTCGAGCCGGCGTAGTCGAGGGCCACGGCGACGACGCGCTTGCTGCCCTCTTCGACCTCGAGTCGCAAGCCCAGCTCGGGCCGCGGCAGCACCTTCACCCCGCCCAGGTCGACATACGGACGCACATGGTTGGCTTCGGACTCGTCGAGGGGTCCGTTGATCTCGCGGTCTGCCGGCGCCGACTTCGGCTGCTCGGCGGGCGACGCTGCTCCGGCGGAAAAGTCGGTCACGCGGGTCCTCCTGATTCGGGGGCGGGCGGCACGGCGGCGGGCGGCTCGGCGGCGGGCACGGTGGCGGAAGGGGCGGCGCCGTATCCCGTCGACCCGAATCCCCCTTCGCCTCGCTCGGTGCCCGGGAGGCGATCGACGGGGATGAAACGGGCCCGAGTGACGGGAAGGACCAGCAACTGCGCGATCCGGTCGCCCGTCGCGACGGTGTAAGGCTCGACGGAGTCGGTGTTCAGCAGGGTGACCCTGATCTCGCCGCGATAGCCGGCATCCACGGTGCCCGGCGAATTGACCACGGTGATGCCGTGCTTCGCAGCGAGCCCGCTGCGCGGGACGACCAAGGCGACATAGCCGGCGGGGAGCGCGATCGACACGCCGGTTCCCACGGTGGCGCGCTGGCCGGGGGCGAGAGTGAGGTCTTCCGTCGAGACCAGATCGGCTCCGGCGTCGCCCGGATGCGCGTACAGAGGAGCTTCTGCTCCGCGCAGCAGCACCTCGACGGTCTCGGTCACCCAACGAGGCTAGCCCATGGTCGAATAGGGCTATGTCGAACTATCGCGAACGGTTGTGGCCCGCTGCCTGGGTCTTCGTCGCGACGGCTCTGGTGATCCCGGCAAGCCTGCTGGTGTTCCTGCCCATCTCGACGACGGCCGGCGTCGTGTGCGCAGCCGGGCTGTACGGAGCGATCGTCGTGATCCTGCTGGTCACGACCCCCACCGTCGAGGTCGACGACGCCTTGTTCACCGCGGGGCGCGCTCGGCTGCCCCTCAGCGCCGTTGCGTCCGCCACCGCATTCACGGGCGCCGAGGCCACGGAACAGCGCGGCACGGCGCTCGACGTGCGGGCCTGGCTGCTGCTACGCGGCTGGATTCCCGGTGTCGTGAAGGTTCAACTCGACGACCCGAGCGACCCGACGCCCTATTGGCTGGTGTCGACGCGGCATCCCGCCGAGCTGGCGGCCGCGCTCACCACGTGACCCGACGAAGCACAGCTTCGTCGGCGCGTCGTGACGCGATCACAAATCGTTGTGATCGCAAACAGTCACGCCGCGCACTCCTGGCAGATCGGCCCCAGCTTGGTGTCGTGATCGAACTGCGACTGGAGCTTCACCAAGAAGCAGTTGACGCAGGTGAACTCGTCGGCCTGGGGCGGGAGAACCACCACGTCCAAGTCCAGGTCGGACAGATCCTGTCCGGCGAGCTCGAAGCCCGGGTTGTCAGCGTCATCCACATCGACGACTCCCGACATCTTGTCGGGAACACGCTCCTGAAGGGCCTGGATCGAGTCGGTGTCCTCGTCCGTCTTCCTCGGTGCGTCGTAGTCGGTTGCCATGCCCATCCATCTCGTGAAGTACCGTGCGTGTCTCGATCGGCGGCGACAGTCTGCAACATCGAACCTGGATAAGCAAACCGTTGAGAACTACTCTCGCCGCGCACCCTTCAACTGACGGCGCGCCCGTGTTATTCCCCGGATTTGACGCGATGCCGTGACATCCTGTGCAGGAATCGTGACGGCTGGAGGTCGTTCAGCATGGAAGAGCTGAAGGTCATCGGAGTGGAAGACGGAGCCTTGCTCGTCGCCTCCGACGAAGGGGCGCGCTTCCGCCTCGCCATCGACGAGGTGCTGCAGTCGCGGCTGCGCCAGTCCTCGCCGACGCCGGGAGCCGAGCGCAAGCTGGCACCCCGCGACATCCAGGCCCACATCCGGTCGGGGATGTCGGCAGAGGACGTCGCCGCCGTCACCGGCGCATCCCTCGAATACATCCAGCGCTTCGAGGGCCCCGTGCTCGCCGAGCGCGAATACGTCATCGAGTCGGCGCTCAACGTCGCCGTGCACACCGCGGTCGAGACCGATCCGCTCGCCGAGGGGGCGACCTTCGGAGCCGTCATCCGCAGTCGCCTGGCCGAGATGGGCGCGATCGGCGAACGCTGGGCCAGCTGGAAAGAGCAGGGCGGCGGCTGGATCGTCAAGCTGACCTTCGTGGCCGAGCAGATCGAACGCGACGCGCGGTGGTCGTTCGATCCCAAGAAGAGCGCCCTCGCGCCCCTGAACGGCGAAGCGGTCTCGCTGTCGCAGCAAGGCGATCTGCCTGCCAACCTTCTCCCCCGCCTGCGGGCCGTGCCGCTCGACGAGGCCCCCGAAGCGGGCCGCTTCGACAGCGGCGCGTTCCAGTCCACCCCGGGAGACACCGGCGAAGCCGCCGTCATCGAGGCCGTCTCGATGGTGTCGATCGTCGAGTTCGACAGCGGGGAGCACAACGCCGCGGCCAACGGCGAGATGGATGCGGCTCCCGCCGGGCACCACCAGACCGCCGACCTCCTCGAGGCCCTGCGCCGTCGGCGCGGGGAACGCGACCCGATGGACCTCGAGCACGAGGAGTCGATGGCATCGCACCCCTCGACGGGGACCGTGCGCCTGATCGACATCCCGCTCGACACCGCGACGGACGTTCCGGTGGTGTCGAAGGGGACGCCGTCGGCCGGCGCCACGCGCGAGACCGGGCCCCTCGGCAAGCGCAAGGGCCGGGCGGCGATGCCGAGCTGGGACGAGATCGTGTTCGGGGCTCGCCCCGACGACGATCTCTGATTTTTTTTCGTCGAACGGCTCGGCCTTCGGCCGGCCAACCGAGTGCAGCGGCCTTCGGCCGGCCAACCGCGTTCAGCGTCCTTCGGCCCACGCTCCGAAGCGCAGCAGCGGAATGGTGAGTTCGTCCGGCGAGAGGGAACCGTGCTGGCCGATCATCTTGCGGCCGCGGTCATCGGGGTCGGCGTAGTACGCGATCCGCTTGCGGGCCGCCACCAGCACGTCGCCGATCCGCGGCAGTACCTCGGGGGCCACCTCACCGAACCAGCCGGCCGCCACGGCCTCGGCGCGAGTCGCGCTCCAGGCCCGTGATCCCTCGCTCTCACGCCAGCGCGCCGCATGGTCATCGGCGGACTCGCCGGGCTCCAGGTGCAATTGCAGGCAGCGCGGCTCCCCCGCCACGTGTCTCACGCCCCGCAACAGCTCGGCGGCCACCACGATCTGCGCATCGTGCGGCACATCGATCACTCCGTGATCGGCGGTGACCAGCAGCCCGTGGCTCGCGCCGAGCCCCGGCGCGAAGCGGCCGACGGCGGCATCCAGTTCCTCAAGAGCGTTCACCCAATTGGGCGACTCGAGTCCGTGGCCGTGCGAGGCCGTATCGAGTTCGGGCACGTAGACGTAGATGAGCGCGGGCGGGCCGGCGAGAGCCTCGTGCGCGCGAGCGAGGCGATCCGCGATCGAGGCGCCCGCTCGGTAGTCGGCCCCGCGGAGCACAGCCCGGGTGAAGCCCGACTCGGCGTAGCGGGCCGGACCGATAGCGATGGAGGCCAGGCCGGCGGAGTCCGCCTTCTGGAACAGGGTGGGCGACCGCTGCCACTCCGCGGTCATCGCGTCGTCGTCCCAGCCCGTCAGCTGATTGACGACGCGATCGTTCGCCGCGTCGAGAACGCTGTAGCCGACCAGACCGTGTTGACCGGCGAGCTCGCCGGTCGCCAGTGTCGCCAGGGCGGCCGCTGTAGTGGTCGGGAACACCGACGAGATCGGGGCGTCGATGGACAGTCGCGACGCGAAGGTGCGCGCGTGACCCGAGCGCGCCTCGAGGGCGGTCAGCCCCATGCCATCCGCGACCAGCACCACCGCGTGGGTCACCGGTGCCAGATTGAGCGACCCTCGGCGGGACCCCAGCGCCGACAGGCAGTTCGGCAGCACGTCGGCGAGGCTGACTCGGCGCGCCCGTGCCGATGGCAATTGGACCGCCGGTAGCATGGGCCCGATCTTATGACTCCGCCCGAAATCACCCCAGCCGATATCGCTCAGACCCCCGGCGAACGCATCGAAGATATCGACGTCTCCGCCGAGATGCAGGGATCGTTCCTCGAATACGCGTACTCCGTCATCTATTCGCGTGCCCTCCCCGACGCCCGTGACGGGCTGAAGCCGGTGCAGCGCCGCATCCTCTATCAGATGAGCGAGATGGGCTTGCGCCCCGACCGCGGTCACATCAAGAGCGGACGCGTGGTCGGCGATGTGATGGGGCGCTTCCACCCGCACGGCGACACGGCGATCTACGACGCGTTGGTGCGTCTCGCGCAGGACTTCACCATGCGCCTGCCCCTGATCGACGGGCACGGCAACTTCGGCTCGCTCGACGACGGGCCGGCCGCAATGCGGTACACAGAAGCCAGGATGCAGGCCGCTGCGGTCGCCATGACCGACGACCTCGACGAGGACGTCGTCGACTTCGTGCCCAATTACGACGACTCGCTGCAGCAGCCGGCCGTTCTGCCGTCCGCATTCCCCAACCTGCTCGTCAACGGCTCGAGCGGGATCGCCGTCGGTATGGCCACCAACATGGCTCCGCACAACCTGATCGAGGTCGTCGGCGCCGCCCAGTACCTGCTCGAGAATCCGGATGCCACGCTCGATGAGCTGATGGCGTATGTGCCGGGGCCCGATCTGCCCACCGGTGGCACGATCGTCGGGCTCGAGGGCATCAGGGACGCCTACGCGACCGGACGCGGCAGCTTCAAGACCCGCGCCAAGGTCACGGTCGAGCAGCTCTCGGCACGCCGCACCGGTCTGGTGGTCACCGAGCTGCCCTATCTCGTCGGGCCTGAGAAGGTCATCGAGAAGATCAAAGACGGCGTCAACGCCAAGAAGATCACCGGCATCTCGGACGTCACCGATCTCACCGACCGCAAGAACGGGATGCGCCTGGTGATCGGCATCAAGACCGGGTTTAGTCCGGAGGGCGTGCTCGAGCAGCTGTACCGCCTCACGCCGCTCGAAGACGGCTTCGCGATCAATAACGTGGCGCTGGTCGACGGCACGCCGCAGACCCTCGGGTTGCGCGACCTTCTCCGGGTCTACCTCGATCATCGGATCTCGGTGGTCACCCGGCGCTCGCGCTTCCGTCTGGCGCGGCGCCAGGAGCGACTGCACCTGGTGGACGGATTGCTGATCGCGATCCTCGACATCGACGAAGTCATCCAGGTCGTGCGAACCAGCGACGACACCGCGCAGGCTCGGACTCGCCTGATGGAGGTCTTCGATCTCAGCGTGCTGCAGGCCGACTACATCCTCGAGCTGCAGCTGCGCCGACTGACCCGGTTCAGCAGGATCGAGCTCGAGACCGAGCGCGACAAGCTGCGTGCCGAGATCGCCGAGCTCGAGACGCTGCTCGCGTCACCTCAGGCGCTCCGCGCCCTGGTCGCCCGCGAGCTGGATGAGGTGGCCGAGAAGTTCGGAACGCCGCGTCGCACCCTGCTGACCGAGGCGCGGGCGAGTGCGGCAAGCACTCCTGCGCAACGGCGGGCGGCGGCATCCGGCGGCCCGGCGCTCGAGATCGCCGATGTTCCGACCATCGTGGTGCTCTCGACGACCGGCCGGGCGGTTCGCGTCGACCTGCCGGAGGGCACGGAGCCGCCGGTCGCGGCGACCCGGCGGAGCAAGCACGACGCCATCCTCTCCACGGTGGTCACCACCTCGCGCGGCGAACTCGGCGCGATCACCTCTCGAGGCCGCCTGGTGCGGTTCACCCCTGTCGACCTGCCCGCCGTGCCCGCCAATTCGGTGCAGCTCGCGGCGGGAGCCCGGATCGCCGACTACCTGGGCCTGACCGACAAGAAGGAGCGGGTCGTCGGGCTCGTCTCGCTGACCTCCGAGTTGCCGATCGCACTGGGTACGGCACAGGGCGTCGTCAAGCGTGTCGCGGCGGGCGGCTATCCCAGCAGGCCCGCCTTCGAGGTCATCGCTCTCAAGCCCGGTGACGAGGTGATCGGGGCCAGCCAGGGCGGCGACGCCGAGGAGTTCGTCTTCGTCACCTCGGATGCGCAGTTGCTGCACTTCGGCGCCGATCAGGTGCGCCCGCAGGGCGTGGCCGCCGGCGGCATGGCCGGGATCAAGCTCGCTCCCCAGGCGACGGCGATCTTCTTCGGAGCGGTCGATGCGGGCAGCGACATCTCGGTGGTGACGATCTCGACGCCGGTCGACACGCTCCCGGGCGCCGACCCCGGCCGAGGCAAGGTGTCGTCGTTGCGCGACTTCCCGGGCAAGGGGCGCGCAACGGGAGGGGTGCGGGCGCACAGCTTCCTCAAGGGTGAGGCCGCGCTGGCCCTGGCCTGGGTCGGCCCCGCCCCCGCTCTGGCCGTCGGGAGCGACGGCGCGGCGCGGACGCTGCCCGACGCGGGGGCGAAGCGCGATGCATCGGGGACGCCGCTCGACGGGGTGATCGGCAGCATCGGCCGGCGGTTGTAGTCGACCGTTGTCGCCGCCCACCGTCGTCGGTGCCGCCCGGTAGCGTCGGCGTCATGGACTTCTCCGCACTCCGCACTCAGCTCGACGGCACGGTTCTGACCCCTGCCGATGACGGATTCGCCGCCGCATTGATCCCGTACGCCGCCCCCGGGCCCGCCGCGATCGTGCACGCGAGCTCTCCCGCCGACGTCGTGGCAGCGGTCCGTCTCGCCGCCTCGGAGGGGCTCGGGATCGCGGTGCGCAGCCGCGGCCACGCCGGCCCGATCTTCTCCCCCGGTGCCGGCAGCATCCTGATCGACGTCAGCGCGCTCTCCCGCATCGCCGTCGGCGACGACGGAGTCGTCGAGGTCGGCCCCGGCGCCAGCTGGGGCGACGTCGCGTCGGAGGTGCAGAAGCACCGGCTCGCACTCACCTCCGGAGACACCGCCAGCGTCGGCGTGGGCGGGCTCACGCTCGGCGGCGGCATCGGCTGGTTGGTCCGCCGCGACGGCCTCGCCCTCGACAACCTGATCGGCGCCGACGTCGTGCTGGCGTCGGGCGATCAGGTCACGGCGTCGGCTGACGCGAATCCGGAGCTGTTCTGGGCGCTTCGCGGAGGCGGCGGTAACTTCGGCGTGATCACGGCGTTCCGATTCCAGGCCCGCCCGCTCGGCGCCGTGCTGGCGGTCGAGCTGCAGCTCGATCCCGAGCGGCTCGGGGAGGCGCTCAAGGGACTGCGCGACGCCATGGCCGACGCACCCGACGAGCTGAGTGCCACGTTCGCGGTCGTGCCGAACGGTCCCCCGGGACCCGACTTCGCGTTCTTGCATCACGTCGTCGCGGTCTACGCCGGCGAAGACTCGGAGGCATCGCGGTCGGCGGTCGCCCCCTTGCTCGCGATTCCAGGCGTGCTCGATTCGACGGTGCGCCAGACCGACTACCGCGGCATGCTCGCCGAGCTGCCCGGCGAGCCGGGCGCTCCGCTGCCGAATGTCGCCGTCCGCGATGCGATGCTCTCACCGCTCGACGACGGTGCCATCGACGCCGCGCTGGCCGCGCGGGCACAACTCGGTCCCTCGGTCTTCACGGTGCGGTTCCTCGGCGGCGCCTTCGGCCGCGTGCACCCGGATGCCACGGCGTTCGCGCTCCGCAACGCGGAGGCCATCGCGAACATCGTCGAGTTCCTCCCGCCGGGCGCGCCGCAGGGCGCATCCCGAGTCGACGCCGCGTGGGCACCCCTCGCGGCGCGGTCGATCGGCTCGTACGGCAACTTCACGGAGGTGACCGGCGACGCGGTGATCACCGCCATGTATCCACCGGCCACGCTCGCGCGACTGCGTGCCGCGAAGACGCGGTACGACCCGCAGAACCGCTTCCGCGACAACCACAACATCACGCCGGGCTGAGCGACGGTTGACCCCGACTCCCGCAGGCCGGGGCGGCGCGGGCGTGCGTTTCAGATGTGCGGCACGAACTCGCGCCAGGCGATCCGGCGCTCGGATCGGGGATCGTCTTCGACCCGATCCTCTGAGTCAATGATGAGCGTGGAGCGACGCTCCTCGGTGTACGGGGGCCAGCCTGCATCCACCGTGCCCTCTCGGGCGAAGCGGAGCCAGTTGGCGCGCATGCGACGGCCGGTTCGCTCGAAGTCCCGGAACCCGCCGAGCGAGCCCATCACGCGGCCGAAGGGCGTGCGTGCGCGGTCAAACACCGCGAAGAGCTCGATGCCGTGGGTCGCATCCAGTCCGAGCAGCTTGGCCAGCCGCGGCGCGATGTCGAAGCGGTAGAAGTACACCGGCGCATAGCGCGAGTGGCCCTCTGCGACCTCGATGGACGGGTACCAGAAGGCGTAGTCGCCCCCGAAGTCCGCCCGACCTCGGCGGGTCGGCAGGTGCGGGTACTGGGCGGCCAACGCGCGCGCCACCGTCCGACCGGTCTTGACGAAGATGCCCTGAATCCGGCGCGGCGTCGTGGCCAAGATGTCGAGCCGCCCCCGGAAGATCGAGCCTTCGCGCTCGTTGGTCCCGATGATCAGCGGGACCGGGTGCGCCAGGCCATCTGCGAAGGCTCGGACGGGTCGCACCGGAAGGAAATCGCCGTCGATGGTCGGGCAGAGCGCGATCGTGCCGGGGACACGGTCCGGCGTCTCGCGCAGAGTCCGATTCGTGGCAGCGACCAGTTGCGCCATCGTCGCGCCGCGCAGCAGAGCCGAGGCCTCGACGTCCGTCGTCGGGGTGGCCACGCCCGCGACTTCGGCGAGGAGGTCGACGAAGTCGGCTCCCCACTGACGGGTCACCTCGGCGTCGTAGACGGCCTCGGCCGGCGCGCTTTCGGCGATCGCGCGCGCGAACAGCCCGCGCGCCGCGGGAACGCAGAGCAGCGTCGTGACCGCGTTGCCTCCCGCCGACTCACCGAACAGCGTGACGTTGTGGGGATCGCCCCCGAAGGCGCGGATGTTGTCGCGCACCCACTCGAGAGCGGCCACGATGTCGCGCAGCCCGAGATTGTTCTCGAACGGGTGCTCGGGCGTCGAATACCGTGCGAAGTCGAGGAAGCCGAAGGCGCCGAGCCGGTAGTTGAGGTTGACGAAGACGACGCCGCCCTCGTGCACGAGGCCCTCGCCCTGCTGCGGCATGTCACGAGAGGATCCGACCGCATAGGCGCCGCCATGCACGTACACCATCACCGGTCGCAGCGTGCGGGTCTCGAAGCGGGGCGCGATCACGTTGAGGCTGAGGCAGTTCTCGGAACTGCTCCCGAGGGTGCTCAAGCCCGGCGTCAGGGCGCCGCGGTCCTGGGGTGCGACGGGGCCGAAGAGCGCGGCAGACCGCACGCCCTCCCAGGGCTCCACCGGCCGCGGAGCGCGGAAGCGGTTCTCGCCCGCCGTCGACGCCGCATACGGGATGCCGCGCCACATCCGGAGTCCTCGTCGCAGCACGCCCTGGATGCGGCCGCCCGTCACGTCGACCGTGAGCGCATCCCTCTGCATGCTGAGAACTCTACGTTCGCCGACTTGACGTTCGCTCAACGCGGCCTGTGCGCCGACCTCGTGATCACACGTCTACGCGGCTGAGGTCGAGCCCCTGCCCCGCGATGATGAAGTCCTTGCGCGGGGCGACATCGTTGCCCATGAGGAGTTCGAAGACGGTGGCCGCCTGCTCGGCGTCGGCCACCCGGACGCGCCGCAGGGTGCGGTGGGCGCGACTCATGGTCGTCTCGGCCAGCTGGTCGGCGTCCATCTCGCCCAGCCCCTTGTAGCGCTGAATCGGGTCCTGGTAGCGGCGGCCGCTCTTCTTGAGCGCGGCGAGCACGTTGTTGAGCTCGGCCTCCGAGTAGGTGTACACCGTCTCGTTCGGCTTCGACCCGGGATTGATGATCACCACCCGGTGCAGCGGCGGCACCGCGGAATAGACCCGGCCATCCGCGATCATCTCGGGCATGTAGCGGAAGAACAGGGTGAGCAGCAGCGTGCGGATGTGGGCGCCGTCGACGTCCGCGTCGGCCATGATGATGACCTTGCCGTACCGCGCCTGCTCGAGATCGAAGCTGCGCCCCGACCCGGCCCCGATCACCTGGATGATGGATGCGCACTCGGCATTGCTGAGCATGTCGCTCACCGAGGCCTTCTGCACGTTGAGGATCTTGCCGCGGATCGGCAGCAGCGCCTGGTACTCGGAGTCGCGCCCGAGCTTCGCCGTGCCGAGGGCCGAATCGCCCTCGACGATGAACAGCTCGCTGTTCGCGACGTCGGAGGTGCGGCAGTCGACCAGCTTGGCCGGCAGCGACGAGTTCTCGAGCGCGTTCTTGCGGCGCTGCGTCTCTTTGTGCGCGCGCGCCGAGATGCGGCTCTTCATCTCGGCGACGATCTTGTCGAGCACCAGCGACGACTGCGCCTTGTCGTCTCGCTTGCTGCTGATGAACCGCGCGGTCATCCCGGCCGCTACCGCGTTGGCGACGATCGCGCGCACCGCGGGCGTGCCGAGCACCTCCTTGGTCTGGCCCTCGAACTGCGGTTCGGGCAGGCGCACCGTGAGCACGGCGGTCAGGCCGGCCAGGATGTCCTCCTTCTCGAGCTTGTCCGTGCCGACCTTGAGCCGGCGCGCGTTCTTCTCGACCTCGGAGCGCAGGAACTTCATCAACCCCTGCTCGAAACCGGCCTGGTGCGTTCCGCCCTTCGGCGTCGCGATGATGTTGACGTAGCTGCGGAACACCGTGTCGTAGCCGGTCCCCCAGCGCAGCGCGACGTCGACCTCGCACTCGCGGTTCAGTTCGGTGGCGACCATGTGGCCGTTCTCCTGCAGCACGGGCACCGTCTCGGTGTACGCCCCGGTGCCCTGGATCCGCCAGGTCGCCGTCAGCGCCGTGTCGGGCGCCAGGAAGTCGACGAACTCGCTGATGCCTCCGGCGAAGCGGAAGGTCTCGCGGTTCTCGCTCCCCTCGCGCTGGTCGAGGATGTCGATGCCGAGACCCGGAACCAGGAACGCGGTCTGACGAGCCCGGTCGACGAGTTCGTCGAGCTGGAATCCGGCGCCCTTCGTGAAGATCTGCGGGTCGGCCCAGTACCGGATCCGCGTGCCGGTGACACCCTTGGCGACCTTGCCCACGACCCGCAGCTCGCTGTTGGAGACGTAGGGGGTGAACGGCGCGTCCGGGGTGGGCTCGCCGGCGTCCGAGAACACGCCGGGCTCACCCCGCCGGAACGACATGGCCCAGGTCTTGCCGTCCCGATCGACCTCGACGTCGAGACGCTCGGACAGCGCGTTGACCACCGAGGCGCCCACGCCGTGCAGGCCTCCGGACGCGGTGTACGATCCCGAGCCGAACTTGCCGCCGGCGTGCAACTTGGTGAAGACGACCTCGACCCCGCTCAGCCCGGTCTTCGGCTCGATGTCGACCGGGATCCCGCGAGCCGTGTCTCGCACCTCGACGCTGTTGTCGGGATGCAGCACGACCTCGATGTCCGTTCCGTGGCCGGCCAGTGCCTCATCCACCGAGTTGTCGATGATCTCCCACAGGCAGTGCATCAAGCCGCGCGAATCGGTGGAGCCGATGTACATGCCCGGCCGCTTGCGCACCGCTTCGAGCCCCTCGAGCACGCTGAGGTGGCGGGCGTTGTAGTCGGCGTTCGTCACGGACGACGCTCCTTCATGTTTCGGGAACGGATGCGGAGGGAATGGATGCCGGAGGGGCCGTCGTTAAGCGTATGGCGATCGGCCGACCCCGTTCGGCGCGACACCCCTCAGGGTTCACCCGGTACGCGGTCAGCGAAATGCAACGTCAATGACACACTCCCGACACGGGTCGGTGGTTGGATTGAGGTAACGGATCGCATCACGAGCCCGAGGGAGCACACCATGAACCAGATCACCGACACCATCGACGAACTCGAGCTCCCGTCCCTCACCGCGCTGGACCGCTGCGACAGCTGTGGGGCACAGGCGTACGTGCGCGTGACCCTCGCCTCGGGCGACCTCCTCTTCTGCGCTCACCACGGCGCGAAGTTCAAAGAGAAGCTCGCCCCGACCGCCTTGGCGTGGCACGACGAGACCGCCCGTCTCAACGAGAGCCGCGTCACCGCGGACTGACCTCCGTACTTCTTCGCGAGAGTCGCCTGGCCCATGAGGGCTGGGCGGCTCTCGCGGTTTAACGGAGCAGTCTCGCCGGCGAACCGTTCGCCACCGCTGGTGGAGGGCTCGCTACTCCCGGGGACCGCCACCACGCGGAATCCGGCGCTGGAGCCGACGGATCATGGTCGCCATCAGACCGATCTCCGGCGAGCGGAGCAGCGCGAGTCCTCCGAGGTAGCAGCCGAGCGCGACAATCGCGACGATGCCTCCGCCGACGGCTCCCTCGATGCGGCCGTTCAACGTCCAGCCCTGGGCGCCGCCCAGCAGCAGGAAGGCGACGATTCCGCCGGCAAGCCCTCCCACCGACGCCAGGGCGAAGCGGCCCAGCGCGCGCCAGGTCATCGTCATCCGGAGGTCGGGAAGGTGCCGGCGCAGCAGACGAAGGGTGACGGGCAGTTGCGCGATGGTCGCGATCGACTGGCTGAGCGCCACGAGAAGGGCGAGCTGCGCCACCGCGACGTACCCGAGTGAGGCCGCCGCGAACGAGAGCGCAGCGCCCGCGGCGACGATGATCATCTGCACCACCGCGAAGTAGAACGGCCTGCGGGTGTCATTGAACGAGAAGAATGCGCGCCGCAGGATCACCAGGATCCCGGATGGCACCAGCCCCACGAGGAAGGCGCAGAGCACCCAGGCGAGCGTGATGGCGCCGAGCCGATCCGACGTGAAGACGCGCGCGACCGGACCGGATGCCGCGGCGATCGCCACCATGAACCCGAACGCGAACACGCTCACGACCCGGATCGACTCCTGGATATTGTCGCCGACCAGATCGAGTCGCTTCTCGGCGGCGAGTTCCGCCAGCCTCGTGTAGTAGGCGGTGCTCACCGAGAGCGTCACGATCGAATGCGGCAGCATGAAGACGAGCCAGGCGTACGTGAGCACCGTGTATCCCGCGGCGCCCGATGCGGCCGAGAGCACGATCGACTGCACCAGGCCCGCCAACTGGCTGGCCACCACCGTGAGCAGCGTCCACAACGCGAGTCGGCTCAACTGCCGCAGACCCATGCCGCGCCATCGGAAGTCGGGCCGAAGCCGGATGCGCGTGCGCCGCCAGAAGAACGCGAGCAACCCCGCCTGAATCGCAATGCCCAAGGTCGCGGTGGCGCCCAGCAGGGCCACCATGGCCGGATCCCAGTCGGAGACGCGTGTCGTGGGGCCGCCGTAGAGGAACAGGATGAGCCCGAACCCGACGATCGAGACGATGTTGTTCGCGGTGGGCACCCAGCTGTACGGGCCGAAGACGCGCCGGCCGTTGAGCACCTCGCCGATCAGGCCGTAGAGCCCGTAGAAGAGGAGCTGCGGCAGGCACCAGTACGCGAACGACAGGGCCAGGGCCTGCTGCTGCGCCGTGTAGAGCGGCGCGTACAGCGCGATGAGCAAGGGCGCGGCGATGATGGCGAGAAGCGTGGCGGCGACCAGCACCACCGTGCCGAGCGTCAGCAACTTCGAGATGAAGCGATCGCCGCCATCGGAATGTGCCGACGAGCGCACGATCTGCGGAACGACGATGCCGGTGACGACTCCCGCGGCGATGATCTCGTAGATGGAGGTCGGCAGCATGTTCGCCGTCGTGAACGCGTCGGCTGCTCGGCTTCCGTATGACCCGATGACGCTCACCAGCAGGATCGAGCGCACGACGCCGGTGGCACGGGAGACGATCGTCCCCGCACCGATCAGCGCACTCGCCGCCGCGTGGCCGCTCACCGGGGTTCGCCATCCATGGTCGTCACGGTTGCTAGAACTCGCCGATCACGGCGCGGTAGCGCGGCAGAAGGCCGCGGTACTCCCCCACGCCGCTCGGTTTGGCCTGGAACACGCCGGTGTTGTAGTTGCCTTCGATGAGCACAGGGCCGTCGGGTCGGATCGCCACGTCCCACCCGACGTACGGGATCTCGGGAACCACGCGCGCTGCCTTCGTCACGAGGTCGACCGCCTCGCGGAAGCACGGCACCTCGAATCCGAGAATGTCGACACCGCTGAGGGGGTGCACCGAGAAGCTGTGGCCGGCGCCATCGAACGCGGCGCTGAGGGTGCGTCCGGTGTCGTCCACCATCGTGTACATCCCGCCGTCGCTGAAGTTGTCGATGGCACCGCCATTGCCGATCTTGAGGGCCGAGGCGAGAAGGTGCACCTCGCCATCCTTGCGGAAGGTGATGAGACGCAGGGTGTTGACGCTGCTCGGATTGAGGCGGGCGAGTTCCGGATGCTGAATCAGGCACTCCTCGAGAAGGAACTGCCGGGCTTCGAGTGCCCGCGAGACGAAGGATCCGATGTCGCCGATCGTCGACGCGTCGACCTTTTCGACCCCGTGACCGCCGAGACTGTCGACCGGCTTGAGGATCACGACCGGGTGTCTCGTGAGGAACTCCGAAACGGACGCGGCATCCGCCTCACGCAGGTCGAGCCACTCGCGCCCGAGATACTCGGCGAACAACCGGTTGAACTCGACCTTGTCGGCGAACAGATGCCGGTGAGACGGCGCGTCGTACCGCGCCGCGATGTGGTCCGACTTGGGATGGGTCATGAGCGTCGCACGTTCGCGTCGCGAAAGTGCGTAGACATCCCAGTCCTGGTAGTCCTGGAATGCCACCTCGTACCGGAGGCTGCACCAGAGGATGTCGACGAACACGCGGGCCGCGGGCCAGTGCGCCTTCGGTGCGATGGCGACCGCCAACGACCAGACCCGCCTTCCCGCACTCGATCGAGCGCGGCTCAGGAGATACGCCAGCCGACGGCGCATCAAGCCGAGGGTCCGCCGACCGGGCGGACGATGCCCAAGGGCGTCGACTGATCGTCCTGGCCCAGTGGGTTATCGCGCAGGATCCGCGCCAGCTGCCTCTCGTCCTGACGGCTCAAGGTGGAGCCGAGCACATTGCCGCCGAGGTCGTTGATGTCGACGATCGCGACGTGCACGTCGCCGCCGAGGAGGGTTCGCAACGTCGCCGCGACTCGTCGAGGCTGCGCCGGCCCGAGAACGACCGCACGGTTATAGGGCGGGATCGTGTTCGGGGTGGGCCCGTCGATCGCCCGAGCTTTGTTGCCCGCGATGCGGTAGAAGTCGCCGCGCCGGCCGACGAGCTTGGTGACGGCGGCGACGGCGGCTGCGAACAGAATGCGCGGGGTGCCGCACTCGCGGAGCGCCATCTCCATGGTCTGGGGGATCCCGAGACCGATGCCGTGCGAGGTCTTGGTGACGTAGCGAGCCAGGAAGGTGGCCAAGCGGCGCGGCGTGATGTCGTCGACCGGGAAGGACCGCCCCTGAGTGATCGCCACGATCTTCTCGGTGATGAACAGGGTGTCGCCCGCCGTCACGGAGGGGCGCGCGTACCGCTCGATGACGTCCTCGAGGCGATCGTCGGGCATCACCACATGGGTACGGATGGGAATCCGCTGAAACGACTGCCCGTCGACCTCGGTCGTCAGCGACTTGCCCTCGTTGGGGATCATTCGAGCCTCGTCGGCATCACTCGAGGTAGTCGCGCAGCGACTGCGAGCGGGACGGGTGGCGCAGCTTGGCCATCGTCTTCGACTCGATCTGACGGATGCGCTCCCGCGTCACCCCGAAGGTGTCACCGATCTGGTCCAGCGTCTTCGGCATGCCGTCACCGAGCCCGAAGCGCATCCGGATGACGCCGGCCTCGCGCTCGCTGAGCGAGTCGAGCAAGCTCTCGAGCTGCTTCTGCAGCATCGTGAAGCCCACGGCGTCGGCCGGGACGACCGCCTCGGTGTCTTCGATCAGGTCGCCGAACTCGCTGTCGCCGTCTTCGCCGAGCGGGGTGTGCAGCGAGATCGGCTCACGGCCGTACTTCTGCACCTCGATGACCTTCTCGGGCGTCATGTCGAGCTCGCGAGACAGCTCTTCGGGCGTGGGCTCGCGGCCCAGGTCCTGCAGCATCTGGCGCTGAACGCGGGCCAGCTTGTTGATGACCTCGACCATGTGCACGGGGATGCGGATGGTGCGCGCCTGGTCGGCCATGGCGCGGGTGATCGCCTGCCGGATCCACCAGGTGGCGTAGGTGCTGAACTTGAAGCCCTTGGTGTAGTCGAACTTCTCGACCGCGCGGATGAGGCCGAGGTTGCCCTCCTGGATGAGGTCGAGGAACTGCATGCCGCGACCGGTGTAGCGCTTGGCGAGGCTCACCACGAGGCGCAGGTTGGCCCCGAGCAGGTGGCTCTTGGCGCGCTGGCCGTCTCGGGCGACCCAGCTGAGCTCGCGACCCAGCTGCGAACGCTTCTCGGCGTCGCTCATGTGCGACAGCTTCTCTTCGGCGAACAGGCCGGCCTCGATGCGCATCGCCAACTCGACCTCTTCGGCCGCGTTCAGCAGGGCGACCTTGCCGATCTGCTTCAGGTAGTCCTTGACCGGGTCGGCCGTCGCACCGGTGATCGCGGCGGAATAGACCGGAACCTCGTCTTCGTCGTCGGTCATCGACAGGCGCAGGGCGCCGGTCGGGAGCGGCTCGTCGGTGCCGGTCGAGGTGGTCTCGTCGTCATCGTCGTCGCTGTCGTCGGCCGCATCGGCGTCGACCGGGGCGTCTTTGTCCGCGTCGGCCTCGACGTCGTCGACGACGACGACCTCCGCGTCGTCCTCGTCGTCATCGACGACCACGACATCCACGTCGTCGAGTTCTTCGATGTCGTCGTCGAGTTCTTCGTCGTCGCCGAGGCCCGCGGTGGCCTTGGACTTCGATGTGGCCTTCGCGGCGGTCTTCGCGGCGGGCGCGGCCTTGGCCGGCGCCTTCGCGGCAGGCGTCTTGCTCGCGGCAGGCGTCTTGCTCGCGGCGGCGGCTTTCTCCGCGGCGGGAGACGCGGTCTTGGCCGCGGCGGTCTTGGTCGCGGCAGGCTTCACAGGTGCGGTCTTGGCCGGCACGGCCTTGGCAGGCGCGCTCTTGGCAGGCGCCTTCACAGCGGGAGCGGTCTTGGTTGCGGTCGCCGTCTTCGCCGCAGCCGTCTTCGGCGCGGGCTGGTCGTCCTTGACCGGCGCGGCTGTCTTCGTGGTTCGGGTGGCCATACTGACCTCTTCCTCTCGTCGTACGCCTTTTGGGCAGTACTAAGACCCATGTCAAGTCCCTCGCGATTCCGCGTCGAGCGCGGAGCCGAATCCGGGGACAAAACCGGGTCCTGAGTATCGATTATCGCACACCTTTCACGAGGCGACTTCCGCCGCTCACGTTCCCGGGTCGCGGCTGTTCCCGGGAGATGCGCCTCACTCGGAGGGTGTGCCCGGTCGCGTCCGACGCCTCGAGGCGAACACGCGCGACCTGAAGAGTGCAACCCACAGAGGGGCGATCTCTATTCCGCGTTCCTCGTACATCCTGCGCCGGGTCCTGCCGCGCGCGTGGAACAGACCGACCACCCCGGCGCCGACGACCACGAACGGAACCAGGAACGCGATCCGGAACGCATCGAACGAGTACAGGCCCGCGGTGGACCCGCCGACGACGTGCAGGGCGTTGACCACGTCGAGCACCACGCCGATCAGCAGCATGCTGACGAAGCCCCCGAGGAAACCGCCGACGTTGACGATTCCGGATGCCGACCCCAACGCGTGGCTGGGATTGAAGGTGCGCGCCAGATCGAATCCGACGAGCGAGCCAGGACCGCCCGTGCCGATCGCGACGAACAGGACGGCGACCAGGGCGACCGGCGGGACGCCCGGCCAGGCCAGCACGACGGCGAACAGCAGGAAGATGACCGTGACCAGACCGAGCACGATATTGCTGCGCCGAAGCGGGAAGCGCGCGACCAGCATCCCGACCACCGGGCCGGCGAGCACACTGCCCAGGACCAGCAGCGAGAAGATCGTCGCCGCGGTCGGCACGTCGTAGCCGAGGCCCGCCGTGAGGAACGGGTAGCCCCACATGATCGACATCAGGGTCGGGACGGTGCCACCGACCAGGTGGGCCCAGAAGCCGAGCTGCGTGCCGGGGCGACGGATGATCGCGCCCAACTGCTGCAGAGCGCTGCTGGTCGGGATCGGGCTGGTGGCCGGCGGCGGCTCACCGCGTCGGACGAGCGCGAACGCCACCGACGCCGCGACCACCGATGCCCCACTCGCGATGAGGAGTCCCGGCTGCCATCCGAGCGAATGCAGCAGCAGCGCGAACGGGACGGCCGAGATGATCTGGCCCAGCTGTCCGATGATTCCGACCCATTGGCTGAGCTGCGGAAGCACCCGGCCGCCGAACCAGTTGGGCAGCATCCGGATCACCGAGACGAAGGTCGCGGCATCCCCCATTCCGACAAGCACTCGGGCGAAGATGACGAACCCGATCGACGGCGAGACCGCCAGAACGGCTTGCCCGACCGCCATGACGATCGCACCGGAGACGATGAGGGCGCGCGGGCCGACGCGGTCGACCAGGATGCCGACCGGGATCTGCAGCGCCGCGTACACGATGATCTGCACAACAGCCACCGTCGACACTGCGGCCGCATTGGCGTGGAAGCGCTCGGTCGCGTCGACGGTGAGCACGCCGAACGAGGTGCGCTGCGTGACGCCGATCAGGTAGGCGAAAACCGCCCCGCTGAAGACGATCCACGATCGCGCCGAGTTCACCTCTTCAGGCTAGAACGGCTGCGCGCTCGCGAACGCCGCGGTCAGTCGTCGTCGCGGCGGTTCGCGAGGAACTTCTCGAGTTCCGCGGCGATGGTGTCGCCGCCTGGCAGCTCTCCGCTCTCGTCCATCAGCGGAGAGGGCAGCGGGTTGTCCTCCATGTAGCTGTCGTGACGGGCCTCGAGCGTGCCGACCAACCGTTGCAGTTCCTGGTTGCCTTCGACCTGATCCTCGACCTTGGCCAGGAACGCGCGGTTGTCTTCGCGCAACTGCTCCGTCGGGAAGATGAGGCCAGTCGCGGCACTGATGTTCTCGAGCGCGGCAACTGCTGCCAGGGGGTACTCGGTGTCCGCGAGGTAGTGCGGAATGAGGAGGACGAAGCCCGCCGTCGGATGCCCCAGCTCGGACAGCCGGAACTCCAGCAGGTGCAGGGCGTTGCCCGGTGCCTGGGTGCGGGGCTTCCAGACCGAGAGCGAGTCGATCAGGTCGAGCCGATTGCCGCTCACGGTCACCCCGATGGGGCGGGTGTGCGGGACCGGCATCGGGATCGCGTGCACCCAGGTGGTGTCTTTCACCTTGTACTTGTCGACGAGCTGGAGCACCGCCTCGGTGAAGCGCTGCCATTGGAAGTCGGGCTCGAATCCCGTCAGCAAGAGGAAGGGCTGACCGAGCTCGTCCTTGACGAGATACAGCGACAGCTTCAGCGGCGTGTACTCGGTCAGGTGGTCCTGGTCGAAGAAGATCGTCGGGCGGCGCGCACGGTAGTCGAGCAGGGCGTCGGCATCGAAGGTCGCGATCTCGCGCACCTCCAGCGTGTCGAGCAGGTACTGGCTGAACTGCGACACCGCTGAGCCCGCGTCGGCGAATCCGGTCAGTCCGGCGACCAGGTGCAGGCCGTGCGGAACCTGCGCGACCTCGGCAGAGAGATCGTAGAGTTCACCAGGATCGCGCATGCCTCGATTCTAATTCGCGCCCCGTCCCCATCGCCGGAACGCGCAGGGCCACCGTCAAGCTGACAGCGAACAGAGAAGTACCGTTGTCGAATGGTCGTCCCCACGCTCTCGCTCACCTCCGTTCCGCCGCTGGCCGGCGATCGCGACGGAACCGCTCCCGATCTGCTGGTCCTCGGCGTTCAGAAGACGGATGCCGGCCCCCGCCTGCTCAGCGACGATCCGGCCTTCGCCGGCGTTGCGGCAGCACTCCCCCAGATCGGAGCCACCGGAGCGGCGGACGAGTTGCGCCGCCTGCCCGCGTTCGAGGGATCTGGCATCCCGCTCGCGTTGATCGGCGTCGGCAAGGAGCTCACCGCAGACACCCTGCGGGCGGCCGCAGGCGCGGCATCGCGTCAGCTCACCGGCATCGACCGTCTGGCCATCGCGCTGCCGGTCACGTCTGCTGCTGAAGCTCAGGCGGTGCTCGAGGGGGCAGGCATCGGCGCCTACTCATACACGGATTATCGGGTGGCGACGCTCGACGCCACCAAGACCCCCGCGTCGACCATCGTCGCCCACGTCGCAGGCGACCTCGCCGACGAGGCGACGGCCGCCCGGGCCACCGCGGTCGTGACCGCGATCCACCAGGTGCGCGATCTGGTCAACATGCCCCCGTCGGACCTCTACCCCGAGACCCTGGCCGGCGCCGCCGTCGCGCTGGCCGACGGCCTGCCCGTTCAGGTGGAGGTGCTCGACGAGGCGGCCCTCGAGGCCGGCGGATTCGGCGGCATCCTGGGGGTCGGCAGCGGCTCCAGCCGTGGGCCGCGCCTGGCGGTCGTCCGCTACGCGCCGGAGGGCGCCGAACAGCATCTGGCGCTCGTGGGCAAAGGCATCACGTTCGACTCGGGCGGGCTCTCGCTCAAGCCGGCAGCATCCATGGTCGGGATGAAGTACGACATGACCGGCGCCGCCACCGTGCTCGCGGTCACTCTGGCGGCCGCCCGGCTGAGGCTGCCGGTGCGCGTCACGGCCTGGATGTGCATCGCCGAGAACCTGCCGTCCGGCACGGCCGCCCGCCCGAACGACGTGCTGCGCATTCGCGGCGGCAAGACGGTCGAGGTGCTCAACACCGACGCCGAGGGCCGCCTGGTGCTCGCCGACGGATTGGTCGCGGCCAGCGAGGAGCATCCGGACGCCATCGTGGATGTCGCGACCCTCACCGGCGGCGCGCGGGTCGCGATGGGCGAGCGCTACATCCCGGTGATGGGAGCGGACGAGCTGGTCTCGAGGGTCATCGCCGCCGGCACCGCGACCGGCGAGCCGATCTGGCACATGCCGCTGCCCGCCGAGCTGCGCGCCGTGCTCGACAGCGACGTCGCCGACATCGCCAACGCCCGCATCGGCAACCCGAACGGCGGCATGCTGGTCGCGGCGCACTTCCTCAAGTACTTCGTCGGGACCGTCGCGCAAGACGGCGCCGACGAGAAGGATGCCGCGCAGATCCCCTGGGCGCATCTCGATATCGCGGGCGCGGCCAACAATCCCGCGAGCCCGCACGGCGAGGTGGGGAAGGGTCCCACCGGAGCCACCGTTCGCGCCCTCATCGCCTTGGCAGAAGATTTTTCGCGGCCATAGTAGGGTCTTGGTGGCAAGGAAACCCTTGCCTTTGCATGTACCGCACGCCACCCCTGCGCGGTACTGATCGAGTGCTGTCGCACAAGGGAGTTGCCGGGTGTCCGAGCAGAATTTTGACCTTGTCGTGCTGGGTGCCGGGAGTGGCGGATACGCCGCTGCGATCCGCGCCGCCGAACTGGGTCTGTCCGTTGGTCTGATCGAGAAGGACAAGGTCGGCGGCACCTGCCTGCATATCGGCTGCATCCCGACCAAGACCCTGCTGCACTCCGCCGAGGTGGCGGATTTCGCGCGCGAGTCGGCGAAGTTCGGCGTCACCGCCGAGTTCCAGGGCATCGACATCGCCGGAGTCACGAAGTACCGCGAGGGCATCGTCGCCAGCAAGTACAAGGGTCTGCAGGGCCTGTTGAAGGCGCGCGGCATCACCACGATCGAGGGAGCGGGTCGGCTGACCTCCCCCACCACCGTGCAGGTCGGCGACGACGTCATCACGGGCAAGAACGTCGTGCTGGCCACCGGGTCGTACTCCCGCAGCCTCCCGGGTCTCGAGATCGGCGGCCGGGTGATCACCTCAGAGCAGGCGCTGCAGCTCGACTTCGTGCCCAAGAAGGTCGTCGTGCTCGGCGGCGGCGTCATCGGCGTCGAGTTCTCGAGCGTCTGGAAGAGCTGGGGCGCCGAGGTGCAGATCATCGAGGCGCTTCCGCACCTGGTCCCCAATGAGGACGAGTCGGTCAGCAAGCAGTTCGAGCGCGCCTTCCGCAAGCGCGGCATCAACTTCAGCGTGGGCGTGCGCTTCCAGAGCGTCACGCAGGACGAGAACGGCGTCGTCGTCACCCTCGAAGACGGTCAGACCTTCGACGGCGAACTGCTGCTCGTCGCCGTCGGCCGGGGACCGTCCACCGCCAACGTCGGCTTCGAAGAGGTCGGCGTGACGATGGATCGCGGCTTCGTCATCACCAACGAGCGTCTTCAGACCAACATCCCCGGCCTCTACGCGGTCGGCGACATCGTCCCCGGACTTCAGCTCGCCCACCGCGGCTTCATGCAGGGCATCTTCGTCGCCGAAGAGATCGCCGGGCTCAACCCGGTTGTCGTCGAGGACGTCAACATCCCGAAGGTCACCTACTCCGACCCCGAGGTCGCCTCGGTCGGCCTGAGCGAGGCCAAGGCCGCCGAGAAGTACGGTGCCGACAAGATCTCCACCTACGACTACAACCTCGCGGGCAACGGCAAGAGCCACATCCTCGAGACGTCCGGGTCGGTCAAGGTCGTCCGGTTGAACGACGGTCCGGTGCTCGGCGTCCACATGATCGGCGCTCGCGTCGGCGAACTGATCGGCGAAGCGCAGCTGGCCGTCAACTGGGAGGCGTACCCCGAGGACATCGCCCCGTTCATCCACGCGCATCCGGCCCAGAACGAGGCGCTGGGCGAGGCCTTCCTGGCCCTCGCGGGCAAGCCGCTGCACGCGATCTGAGCGGCACCCCGATCTTCGGCATGGGCCGACCTAGACTGATACCACCGCTTTGCACTAAGGAGCATCACTGATGAGCGAATCCGTCAGCCTTCCCGCACTCGGAGAGAGTGTGACCGAGGGCACGGTGACCCGCTGGCTCAAGAAGGTCGGCGACCGCGTGGAGGTCGACGAGCCGCTGCTCGAGGTCTCGACCGACAAGGTCGACACCGAGATCCCGTCGCCGGTTGCGGGCGTGATCGAAGCCATCCTGGTGCAGGAGGACGAGACCGTCGAGGTCGGAACCGCGCTCGTCACGATCGGTGACGGCTCGGGATCCGCCACGCCTGCCGCCGCTCCCCCGGCCGCCGAACCCGCGGCTGAGCCCGCCCCGGCGTCCGCGCCGGAGCCGCCCGCGGAGGCCGTCGCCCCCGAGGTGGCGGTCGAGAACGCCGCCCCCGAGGCTGTTCCGGTTCAGGAGCCCGAGCCCACCGCCGCTCCCGAGCCCGTCGCAGCACCCGAGCCCGAGCCCGAGCCGGCACCGGCACCCGAGCCCGTCGCGGCTCCCGAGCCGACGCCCGCTCCGGAGCCCGCAGCTCCCGAGACGCCGGCCCCCGCTCCTCAGCCGGTCGCCCAGGCCCCCGCCACCGCTCCGTCAGCCGCGGGCGCCAACGCCGGGTATGTGACGCCAATCGTGCGCAAGCTCGCGCACGAGCAGGGCGTCGACCTCGCCGGCCTGCCGGGAACCGGGGTCGGCGGCCGCATCCGCAAGCAGGACGTGCTGGATGCCGTCGCGTCCCCTGCCGCGCCCGCCGCCTCGACCGCGGCACCAGCACCGGCATCGACTGCTGCACCGGTGCTGACGACCTCGGCTCTTCGCGGCACGACCGTGCCGATGTCCCGCTTGCGCAAGGTCGTCGCAGAGCGCGCCGTGGTGTCCATGCAGACGATGGCGCAGCTCACCACCGTGGTCGAGATCGACGTCACCAAGGTGGCGGCATACCGCGACGAGGTCAAGGAGGCCTTCCTCGCCAAGGCCGGCGTCAAGCTGAACTTCCTGCCGTTCTTCACGCTCGCCGCGGCCGAGGCACTGCGCGCGTACCCGATCATCAACGCGACGGTCGACGGCGACAACATCGTCTACCCGGATCACGAGAACATCAGCATCGCCGTGGACACCGAGCGCGGTCTGCTCACTCCGGTGATCCGCAACGCAGGCGACCTGAACCTCGCCGAGATCGCTCAGCAGATCGCGGACCTCGCCGAACGCACCCGCGACAACAAGCTCAAGCCCGACGAGCTCGCCGGCGGCACGTTCACCGTCACCAACACGGGATCGCGCGGCGCCCTCTTCGACACGCCCGTCGTGTTCCTTCCCCAGGTCGCCATCCTGGGCACCGGGATCGTCGCCAAGAAGGCGGTCGTCGTGAGTGATGGAGGGATCGACGCCATCGCGATCCGCTCGACCGTGTACTTCGCGCTCTCATACGACCACCGGATCGTCGACGGAGCGGACGCAGCGCGCTTCCTGACGGCGATCAAGAACCGGCTCGAGAACGGCGACTTCGCCGACAAACTCGGCATCTAGCCCGCCGTCGGGGTCGGCTCGGGCGTCGGCGCGGTCGAGTCACCGCTCGGCGGTGTGCGCGCGACCTCGGCGATGACATCGCGAATGCGCCATCCGTGGTCGCCCTTCACGAGCAGCAGTGAACTGTCGGACGCCTCCGGCCCGAGCCGCACCAGTGCCGAGTCACCCAACCGCTCGACGAGCACGACCGCTGCCTGATCGGTCGAACCCGTGAGTGGATCGGGCAACTCCCCTCCCCGCTGCCCCACCCGGACCGCGGCCTGATCGGCGTCCAAGGCACTCGAACCGGGTGCGTCGACGAGCTCGAGACACCGCAGCGACAGCGAGCTCAGGCAGCTGTTCCTGGCGCTGACCAGCGACGTCGCCGCCGCGACGGGATCGTCGCCCGTGACGACCGGATCGTTCGAGTTCAGCCGCTCGTCGATCGACGCCGGGGTGCTCGCCATGGGCGACGCCGGTGACTGCGATGGACTCGAGGCGGAGCCGGGTCGCGACCCGGCGGGCGCCGCCGGCACGATCACCGTCACCACGGCCGCCGTCAACGCCGCCGCCGCGACCGCCGACACCGCGCGCCGTCGGCCGGGACCCCACGAGCCCCAGCGCCGCCTCACCGAGTCGACGGCGACCCGCATCACGGGCGCGGCGGGGCTGCGCTCAGCCGTCTCGAGGACGCGTTGCAGCAGCGGCTCGGGCACGATCCTGGCCAGGGCCGCCGTCCAGGTCGCCGCCCGCTTCGACGTCGTGCCGACGGGGTCGGTGCTCGGCTCTCCCTCGGGCATGCCGACCGGGATCGCGCGCCATTGAGAGGGCGCGATGTCGACCTCCGCCACGTCCGGCTCGAAGCGGATCGGCAGCGCCGCCGCGACCTCGAACACCCGCTCTGCCAGCAACGGCAGGGCGAGTTCCACATCGCATCCCTCGATGTCCGCCAGCAATTCCCGAGCAGCCCGCGCCCGACCTCCGTCGACTCGGCCGAGCACGGTGACAGCGAGGTCGACGAGCGCCGAACGGTCTCGGCGCACGGCCTCGACGTGCTCGAGGACGACCTCCGGCGCACCCGGCTCGAACAGCTCCGCCCGTGAGAACCCGATGACGGTGGGCGAGCCGTCGTCGCGGAAGAGCACGGAGTGCGCGCCGAGATGCCCGTGCGCCACGCCTGTCGCGTGCATCCTGAGCAGGGTGGAGGCAATCGGAGCCAGCACCGTCACGGCCTCCCCGGCGTCGATGCGCTGCCGGATGCGCAGCAGCTCGGCGAGATCCCCGCGCGGAAGCCGCTCGAATACCAGTCGGATCGACTCGTCGTCCGCGTCCACATCGAGGAGCTCGACGACGTGATCGCCGCGCGCTCGTTCGAGCGCGGCACACTGCCTCAACGCCGTCGCCCAGCCGGATTCCGACGACGGCAGCGTCTTGATGGCCACCGTATGCGCCGTGTCGGTCTGCGGATCATCGGCCGCGGCACCCTTCCAGCGATGCCCGAGCAGCACCTCGCCGTCGTTGTCGCGTGCGAGAGACCGCAGCACCCGATAGCCGGCGAGCTGGCTCGGACCGAGCTCGCGAGTGCCGCGTTCCTGCGATGAGGGCCGAGCCTCCCGGGTGGTCATCCCCCCAGATTGACCGCGTCGCCGGCCCATGCCCCCGCCCCCACCGCCGCCCGTGGACATCGCCGCCTCGGCGGTGGCCGGAAGGAACGGCTCGCCGTGCATAGACTGGCGGAATGGTCGACTACGTCGACACGGGGCTAAGCGCCAACTCCGTGCCGTACTCGACGGCCCTTGCACAGCAGCGTGCCCTGCACGCGGATGTCGCAAGCGGCCGTGCGCGCGATACCGTCATCCTCCTCGAGCACCCCTCGGTGTACACCGCGGGCAAGAGGACCGAACCGCACGAACGTCCGACCGACGGCACGCCGGTCATCGACGTGGATCGCGGCGGCAAGATCACCTGGCACGGCCCCGGTCAGCTGGTCGGCTATCCGATCGTTCGCCTCGCCGATCCGATCGATGTGGTCGCCTACGTGCGACGTCTCGAGGGCATGCTCATCGCCGTGCTCGCCGAGTTCGGCATCGACGGTGTGCCTGTCGAGGGCCGCAGCGGTGTCTGGCTGATCGACGAGACGCGCCCGACGGGCGACAAGATCGCCGCCATCGGCATCCGCGTCGCCGAGGCTGTCACGATGCACGGTTTCGCCCTCAATTGCAGCAACGGCTTCGAGGCCTACGAGCCGATCGTCGCCTGCGGGATCTCGGATGCCGGGGTCACCAGCATCACGCGCGAGCTCGGTCGCACCGTCACCCCGTCCGATGTGGCCCCGGTCGTCGAGCGGCTCTTCGTGGAGCACCTGGCCCCGAGCCTCGCGCAGACGCCCGCGGAGGTCTCGGCATGACGATCACGAACGGCAAGCTCGAGACCGCCAGTGAGCCCTCCGGCCGCAAGCTGCTGCGCCTCGAGGTGCGCAATGCCGAGACGCCGATCGAACGCAAGCCGGAGTGGATCAAGACCAAGGCCAGGATGGGCCCGGAATACACCGCCCTGCAGCACCTGGTGAAGGACGAGAACCTCCACACCGTGTGCCAGGAGGCCGGTTGCCCGAACATCTACGAGTGCTGGGAGGACCGCGAGGCCACCTTCCTGATCGGCGGCAGCCAGTGCACCCGCCGCTGCGACTTCTGCCAGATCGACACGGGCAAACCGGCGGACTACGACCGTGACGAGCCGCGCCGAGTCGCCGAGTCGGTGACCGCCATGGGCCTGCGCTACGCGACCGTCACCGGCGTCGCGCGCGACGACCTGCCCGACGAGGGCGCGTGGCTGCACGCCGAGACCGTGCGTGCGATCCACGCCGCCAATCCCGGCACCGGAGTCGAGATCCTCGCCACCGACTTCTCGGGCAATCCCGAGTTGCTGGCGGAGGTGTTCTCGAGCCGCCCGGAGGTCTTCGCCCACAACGTCGAGACGGTGCCGCGCATCTTCAAGCGCATCCGCCCGGCCTTCCGTTACGAGCGCTCCCTCGACGTGCTGACCCAGGCCCGGGCCGCCGGACTGATCACCAAGTCCAATCTCATCCTCGGCATGGGCGAGGAGCGCGCCGAGATCACGCAGGCGCTGCAGGACCTGCACGACGCGGGAACCGACATCATCACGGTGACGCAATACCTGCGCCCGACCCCGCGGCACCTGCCGGTGGCCCGGTGGGTCCGGCCCGAGGAGTTCGCCGAGATCAAGGAGGAGGCCGAGCAGGTCGGATTCCTCGGCGTGCTCGCCGGACCGCTCGTGCGCTCGAGCTACCGGGCCGGCCGCCTGTGGGCACGGTCGATGATGGCGAAGGGACGCGACATCCCCCACCACCTGCAGCACCTCGCCGACGCCGAGCTCGGATTCGCGCAGGCGGTCTAGCCCGTATCCTGAAACCATGGCACGCCCCACCACCAAACCCGACAAAGAGCCCGGCCGTCTGAAGCAGATGTGGCAGGTCTTCCAGATGACGAGGCGGTACGACTCGTCGATCGTCTGGTGGCTGATCCTGTGCCTGGTGGCTCCGATCGGCGCCGCCATCGTGCTGGGCGTGCTTCTCGGGGGCAGTGTCTTCGGCCTCGTGCTCTTCATCATCGCGGGCGTGCTCGCCGGCGTCCTGATCGGTCTGATCGTGCTGGGGCGTCGTGCCGAGAAGGCCGCATACGGCCAGATCGCGGGCCAGCCGGGCGCCGTGGGCGCGGTGCTGAAGAGCGGGCTGCGCCGCAATTGGACGGGGAGCGAGATGCCCGTCAACGTCAGCCCGCGCACCCAGGATGCCGTCTACCGCGCGGTCGGCCGGGGCGGGGTCGTGCTCATCGGTGAGGGCCCGCGCTCGCGCACCCAGCCGATGCTCGACAAGGAGCGCGCCAGCGTGCACCGCATTCTGCCCAACGTGCCGGTCAACGTGCTCTACGTGGGTCCGGACCCCGATGCGCTGCCCCTCGATCGCATCCCCCGTGCGCTGGGCCGCTACAAGAACGTGCTCACCAAGGCAGAGGTGCTCGCCGTCTCGAACCGGCTCGCGTCGCTCGGGAAGAACGGACTTCCCATCCCGAAGGGCATCGACCCGACAAGGGTCAGGGCGCCGAGGCCCCGCTGAGCTAGACCAGCACGAGCACGGTGCCGGCCAGCCGGTCGTGCAGCCCGCGCTGATCGCGATCCCAGATCAGCGCCGGGATCGCCAGGCACAGCAGCACCGTGCGGACCAGCGGGCGCCAGGGAGCCAGGGAGCCGCCGCGGATCGGGACCACCCGCATCCGGAGCACCAGGTGGCCGATGCTCGCGTTGAAGAAGAGCTCGAACAGCAGGGTGAGCACGGCGAAGACCGCCAACGTGGCCCACGGATTCGCGGTGCCGTCGTCCGCACGGAAGAACAGCCACGACAGGCCATAGGAGATCGCCCAATCGATGGCGATGGCCGCGAGCCTCCGTCCGAACCGAGCGACCGAGCGCGGTCCGTCGTCGGGCAGGCCGAAACGCTGCCCCGGCCAGGTCTGCGGGGGCCGCGGAGTCACCCGTTCAGCCTAGGCGGACGGGGAGCCGTAACATCCCGGAAACAATTGCGTCACGGTCGAGAAATCCCGGACCCCTACCCTCGGGGAAGGCTGCGGTCTGCAGTCTCTGAGTTCTACGGCCCCTGGAGTCACTCCCTATGTCCACCCCTCTGTTCAAGGACTCTTCCGAGGTCCTGAAGTTCATCAAGGACACGGATGTCAAGTTCCTCGACATCCGCTTCACTGATCTTCCCGGCATTCAGCAGCACTTCAACATCCCCGCATCGACGGTGGACGAGGACTTCTTCTCGGTCGGCCAACTGTTCGACGGCTCGTCGATCCGCGGCTTCCAGTCGATCCACGAATCCGACCTGCAGCTCATCCCCGACATCTCGACGGCATATGTCGACCCCTTCCGCACCGAGCGCACGCTCGTCGTGATCTTCGACATCTACAACCCCCGCAACGGCGAGGTGTATGGCCGTGACCCGCGCCAGGTCGCCAAGAAGGCCGAGAAGTACCTCGCCTCGACCGGCATCGCCGACACCGCGTTCTTCGCCCCCGAAGCCGAGTTCTACGTCTTCGACGATGTGCGCTACGAGGTCAAGCAGAACAAGAGCTACTACGAGGTGGACTCCGGCGAAGCCGCCTGGAACACCGGCCGCGTCGAAGAGGGGGGCAACCTCGCCAACAAGACGCCCTACAAGGGCGGCTACTTCCCCGTGACGCCGGTGGACCAGATGGCCGACCTGCGCGACGACATCGTGCTGAAGCTCACCGAGGTGGGCCTGGAGGTCGAGCGCAGCCACCACGAGGTCGGCACGGCCGGCCAGAACGAGATCAACTACAAGTTCGACACGATGGTGCACGCCGCCGACGACATCCTGAAGTTCAAGTACGTCGTCAAGAACACCGCCTTCGAGTGGGGTAAGGTCGCGACGTTCATGCCGAAGCCGCTGATGGGCGACAACGGCTCGGGCATGCACACCCACCAGTCGCTGTGGAACGACGGCAAGCCGCTGTTCTACGACGAGAAGGGCTACGGCGGACTGTCGGACATCGCGCGCTGGTACATCGGCGGCATCCTCAAGCACGCCTCGGCGATCTCAGCGTTCACCAACCCGACCGTCAACTCGTACCACCGCCTCATCCCGGGCTTCGAGGCTCCGGTGAACCTGGTCTACTCGGCGGGCAACCGCTCCGCGTCGATCCGCATCCCGATCACCGGCACGAACCCCAAGGCCAAGCGCATCGAGTTCCGCGCGCCGGACGCCTCGGGCAACCCGTACCTGGCCTTCGCGGTGCAGCTCATGGCCGGCCTCGACGGGATCAAGAACAAGATCGAGCCGCACGAGCCGGTCGACAAGGACCTCTACGAGCTGCCGCCCGAGGAGGCCAAGTCGATCCCACAGCTGCCGGGCTCGCTCGACGAGGCCCTGAAGGCGCTGGAGGCCGACCACGACTTCCTGCTCGAGGGTGGCGTCTTCACCCAGGACCTCATCGACACCTGGATCGACTACAAGCGCGAGAAGGAGCTGCTGCCCTTCGCACAGCGCCCGCACCCCTTCGAGTACGAGCTGTACTTCGGGGTCTGATCTCTCGTTGCCACGACGAAGGCCGCGTCTCCCGAAGGGGGCGCGGCCTTCGTCGTGCGGGCGTCAGGCGAGGACCAGCGAGCGCGATTCGGCCTGCGCCGTCGACCGTCCGAGACCGCGCACCGTCCAGCCCGCCGCGCGCCAGGCGGCGGCATCGAGACAGTTGCGGGCATCGATGATGGTGCGGGCCCGCACCATCCGGCCCACCGCCTCAGGGTCGGCGTCGATGAACTCGGACCACTCCGTGAGCACCAGCAGCACGTCGGCGCCCGCCACCGCATCCTCGAGCGAGTCGACGAAGCCCAGAGTCGGGAAGGTGCGGCGACCCGTCTCGCCTGCCGCCGGGTCGTAGACCGCGACCTGAACACCGCGGAGGTGGAGGGCCGCAGCCACGTTGAGGGCCGGCGAATCGCGCACATCGTCGGTGTGCGGCTTGAAGGCGGCGCCGAGCACGCCGATCCTCGCCAGCAGCGGTGATCCGCCGACCGCGTCGAGCGCGAGGTCGACTACACGCTGCCGCTGGCTCATGTTGATGTCGTCGACCTGCTCGAGCAGGCCGACGGCGCCCATCGCGCCGAGCTCGGCCGCGCGGTGGGTCAAGGCTCGGATGTCCTTCGGCAGGCAGCCTCCGCCAAAACCAAGGCCGGCGTTCAAGAATTTGCGACCGATCCTGGCGTCGTGACCCAGAGCATCCGCGAGAACCGTCACGTCGGCGCCAGACGCGTCGCACAGCTCGGCGATGGCATTGATGAACGAGATCTTGGTCGCGAGGAACGCGTTGGCGCTGACCTTCACCAATTCGGCCGTCGGAAGGTCGCACGCGATCACCGGGGTGCCGTTCGAGATGGGGGTGGCGTACAGCGTTCGCAGCGCCTGCTCCGCCGCCTCGGACGCGCCGCCGATGACGATGCGGTCCGGCCGCAGGGTGTCTTCGACGGCCTTGCCTTCGCGCAGGAATTCGGGATTCCAGATCAACTCGGCGGTGATCCCGTCCGGGACCAGCGCCTCCACCAGTTCGCGCAATCGCGCCGCCGTGCCGACCGGCACCGTCGACTTGCCGACCACGATCCCATCGTGGGTCAGGGCCCGCGCAACGGCCGCGACCGCGCCCTCGACGTAGTCGGTGTTGGCCGCGTGGCTTCCCATGCGCTGGGGCGTACCCACGCAGATGAAGTGGATGTCGCTGCTGCCCACCGCGTCGGCCAGCTCGGTCGTGAAGCGCAGCCGGCCGCTCGCCAGGTGAGTCTGGATGAGCTCGGCCAGTCCCGGCTCGAAGAACGGAAGGCGCCCGCTCGCCAGCGCCTCGATCTTGGAGGCATCGGAGTCGATGCCGACGACGTCGAATCCGAGCTCCGCCATCGCCGCCGCATGAGTGGCGCCGAGATAGCCGGTACCGATCACACTGACACGGGGTGCCGCATTGCGAGGGGTCATGCCGTCAGTGCATCCCGACGGACTGAACCGCACACCCCATCCAGGCATCGTGTCGGTGAACGATAGGAGGCCGTGAGCGCCCGCTCAGCGCCCTTCCACGTGGAGCAGCAGGAACTCGCGGCGCCGCAGCGCTCGCAGCACCCACGAGCGCGGCGGGCCGTACGCGCGCAGGCCGGCCTGCGCATCCAGGGGCTGGATGCGGTCCACCCGGAACGGCCGACCGTGGTAGCGGATCGTGCACCCGCCTGCGGCCAGCACGTTGCGGTACCAGGCCACCTCAGGCCCATAGGTCAGTTCGGCGACGAAGCCCGCGTCGACGGGCGCGACGATCAGAGGTGTCTCGTAGGGCTTGCCGCTCTTTCGACCGACGTGCTCCACCAGCGAGAACGGCCCGCTGCCCCGACGCGCCGCTCGGATCGCGATCGGATTGATCGTGTGCTTGATGATCGCGAGCCACGTGGAGCGCGCGCTCATCTCCGGCCGCCGTAGAACAACCGCTCGAACACCTGGCGCGCGAGCCTCGTCGTCCGCAGATAGTCCTCTTCGAGTTCCTGAGCACCTCCCGGCGGGTATTCCAGCAACCGCGCGACGCCCTCGAGCTGCTGACGATCCGTTGGCAGCACGTCGGCGGTCTTCGCCGTCCATAGCGTCATGCCCGAGCGCGCGCGAGAGGCGATCAGCCAGGCGGCGCGCAGCTTGGCGGCATCGGGACCAGGGACCAGCTCGGCGGCCACCGCAGCATCCAGCGCGCGCAGCGTCGAGGTCGTGCGGAGCCCGGGCAGGCGCGCACCGTGCTGCAGCTGCAGCAGCTGCACGAACCATTCCACGTCACTGAGCGAGCCGCGACCGAGCTTGAGGTGCCGCGCGGGGTCGGCGGCCTGAGGCAGTCGCTCCGCTTCGACCCGCGCCTTGATGCGCTTGACCTCGCGCACATCGGCCTCCGAGATGGATGCCGGGTAGCGCACCTCGTCGGCGAGCTCCTCGAAGGCGCGCAGAACGCCCGGGTCGCCGACCGCGCCGCGGGCGCGCAGCAGCGCCTGCGCCTCCCAGGTGAGCGACCAGCGCTCGTAATATGCGCGGTAGGACTCGAGCGAGCGCACCACCGCCCCGTTCTTCCCCTCCGGGCGCAGATCGAGGTCCAGGTCGAGGGGCAGCCGCATGTCTTCGGTGAGCCGCTTCAGCTCGCGGACGATGCCCTCGGCGCGCTCCTGCGCCTCCTGCGGGTCGGCGCCCGCCGGGCGGTACACGTAGACCACGTCGGCGTCGCTGCCGAAGCCCAGCTCCTGGCCGCCGTAGCGGCCGAGCGCGATGATGCCGAACTCGATCCCATCGCCGTAGCGGTGCGCCAGCGCGAGCACGCCGGTGAGCACTGCCGTCGTGATATCGCTGAGGGCCACGCCGAGCTCCTCGACCGTGATCATGCCGATGATCGCCGCGATGGCCGCTCTCAGCACTTCGCGGCGGCGCGCGGTCCGCAGGGCCAGTGCCGCGGCATCCACGTCGTCGGCGTGCCTGGCGACCGTCGCGGCGGTCTCGTCCAGGAGGTCGGCGAGCGGGCGCGGCCGCAGATCTCCGTCGTTCTCGAGCCACGCTGCAGCCTCCGGGATGCGCTCGAAGAGCAGCCCGACGAACCGCGAGCCGGACAGCACCTGCGTCAGCCGGTGCGCGGCCCCCGAGGAGTCGCGCAGCATCCGCAGGAACCAGTAGGTCTCCCCCAGGTCGTCGCTGAGTCGTCGGAAGCTCAGCAGCCCGAGATCGGGGTCGGCGCCCTCCGAGAACCAGGAGAGCATCACCGGCAGCAGGTTGCGCTGGATCTGAGCACGCCGCGAGACGCCGCTGGTCAGGGCGGCGATGTGGTGCAGGGCTCCGCGCGGATCGCGGAAGCCGATCGCTGCCAGCCGCGCCTCGGCCTGTTCGCTGGTGAGCGCGTAGCCGTCTTCGGGCAGCGCCGCGACCGCCGAGAGCAGCGGGCGGTAGAACAGCTTCTCGTGCAGGGTCCTGACGGCTTGTTTGACGCGCTGCCACGATTCGAGCAGCCCGTCGGAGGTCGTGGCCAAGCCAGAGCCGCGGGCCAGCGCGCGCAGAGCATCCGGATCACGCGGGATCAGGTGGGTGCGGCGCAGTCGCGAGAGCTGGATGCGATGCTCGAGCAGCCGCAGGAATCGGTAGTCGCGACCGAACTCGGCCGCCTCGACGCGCCCGATGTAGCCGCGCTCGGCCAGCGCCGCCAGGGCGTCGAGCGTGGCGCGCTGGCGCACCTCGTGATCCGACTGCCCGTGCACGAGCTGGAGGAGCTGGATGGTGAACTCCACATCACGCAGGCCGCCGGGCCCGAGCTTGAGTTGGACATCCACCTCGTCGAGCGGGATGTTCGCGGTCACCCGCTCGCGCATGAGCTGAACGGACTCCACGAAGTTCTCGCGCGAGGCGCTCGACCAGACCATGGGAGCCACTCGCGCGACGTACTCGGCGCCGAGCTCGAGGTCGCCGGCGAGCGGACGCGCCTTGAGCAGCGCCTGGAACTCCCAACTGTTCGCCCAGCGCTCGTAGTACGCCAGATGGGACGCCAGCGTCCGCACCAGCGCGCCGTCCTTGCCCTCCGGTCGGAGGTTGGCGTCCACCTCCCAGAGCGGCGGCTCGACCGCGAGCTCGTGGATCGCGCGCATGGTGTCCATGGCGAGCCGAGTCGCGATCTCGACACCTCGGTCGTCACGGAGCTCTGTGACCGGTGGCTGATCGTCGCCGCGTGGCTCCGCCACGCCCGAGACGAAGATGACGTCCACGTCGCTCAGGTAGTTGAGCTCGCGCGCACCCGCTTTGCCCATTCCGATGATCGCGAGCCGGGTGGACGCGACCTCCTCGGCAGGAAAGCGGCTCGCCCGCCGCGCGAGGGCGAGGGCGGCGTCCAGCGCGGCGGCAGCGAGGTCGGCCAGGGATGCGGCGACGCGATCCACCACCTCGATGCCATCCGGCTGCTCGAGATCCCACGCGGCCAGCGCGAGCAGCTCGCGGCGGTACGCCACGCGCATCGCGTTCCAGCCGGCCTCGCCGCTCAGACCGTCGATCGCGGCCAGCAGAGTGTCGCGCAACGCCGCAGGATCACCGGGACCGCGCAGGGGCGTGCGCAGGACGCTCAATTGTTCCGGGTGGTGGGCGAGGAAGTCCCCCAGGCCCGAAGATGCCCCGAGGACGCGCAGGAGGCGCAGAGCGGCGTCCTCGTCCGCGAGGAGGGGCGCCACGGCGTCCGGAGCCGAGTCGATCAGGCCACGCAGCAGGCGCAGGGCCTGATCCGGGTCGGCGACCAGCGCGAACAGCTCCACGCGGTCGCGGGGAACCGCCGATAACCCGGCGCCCGCCGTGTCGAGGTCGGCGAAGCCCAACCGAGCAAGCTCGGTGAGAGTCGTCGTCGCCCTCGTCATTGAGTCACGTTCCGCGCCCGCTCGCCCGACGGCGATGCTGCGCTACAGGATCTCCAGGTTGCTCGTCAGCTCGAACGGCGTGACCTGCGCGCGGTAGCCCGCCCACTCGCGGCGCTTGTTGAGCAGCACGTACTCGTAGACCTGCTCGCCGAGCGTCTCGGCGACGAGCTCGCTGTCTTCCATGAGCACGAGCGCCGCGTCGAGACTGGCCGGAAGGCCGTCGTAGCCGAGCGCGCGGCGCTCCCCGTCGCTCATGGCCCAGACGTCGCCTTCGGCCTCGGGAGGGAGCTCGTAGCCCTCCTCGATGCCCTTGAGCCCCGCGGCCAGCAGCAACGAGAAGGCGAGGTAGGGATTCGCCGCCGAGTCGATCGCGCGATATTCGACGCGCGCGCTGTTGCCCTTGCCCGGCTTGTAGAGCGGCACGCGCACCAGCGCCGAGCGGTTGTTGTGGCCCCAGGTCAGGTAGCTCGGCGCCTCATCGCCGCCCCACAGTCGCTTGTAGGAGTTGACGAACTGATTCGTCACGGCGGTGATCTCGGGGGCGTGCTTGAGCAGGCCCGCGACGAACTGGCGCCCGATGGTCGAGAGCTGATACTGCCCTGCCGGGTCGAAGAACGCGTTCGTGTCGCCCTCGAAAAGCGACATGTGCGTGTGCATGCCCGAGCCCGGCTGGCCCGAGATCGGCTTGGGCATGAAGGTCGCGTAGACGCCCTGCTCGATCGCGACCTCTTTGATCACCGTGCGGAAGGTCATGATGTTGTCGGCCATCGTGAGCGCGTCCGCGTAGCGCAGATCGATCTCGTTCTGGCCCGGGCCCGCCTCGTGGTGGCTGAACTCCACCGAGATGCCGAGGTCTTCGAGCATCCGCACCGAACGGCGGCGGAAGTCGTGGGCCGTGCCGCCTGGCACGTTGTCGAAGTAGCCCGCCGAGTCGACGGGCTGCGCGAGACCGTTCTTCAGCTTGCTCGACTTGAGCAGGTAGAACTCGATCTCGGGATGCGTGTAGAAGGTGAATCCGCGATCGGCGGCCTTGGCGAGGGCGCGCTTGAGCACGTTGCGCGGATCGGCCGTGGCTGGCTGCCCGTCGGGCGTCATGATGTCGCAGAACATCCGCGCGGTCGGATCGATCTCGCCGCGCCAGGGAAGGATCTGGAACGTCGTCGGATCGGGATGCGCGAGCACATCCGCCTCGTACGACCGGGTCAGCCCCTCGATCGCCGACCCATCGAACCCGACGCCCTCGCTGAAGGCGCCCTCGACCTCGGCCGGAGCCAGGGCGACCGACTTGAGCGTGCCGACCACGTCCGTGAACCACAGCCGTACGAACTTGACGCCGCGCTCCTCGATGGTGCGAAGAACGAAGTCACGCTGCTTGTCCATGCAAGCCCCTCCTGGTCGCCCGTCACGGATGCACCGTGTGCGTCCGCTCTAGGCTACCGGTATGCCTGCGCCGAGCCATGACGCGCAACCGCTGCCCGAGGCGCACGGGCTCGGGTGGCGCATCGGCTGGGCTCTCGCCGGCTTCGCACCGTTCGTCGCCGTCTCCGCCGTGCACCTCTCGACGAAGTTCACGGATGACTCGCCGCTCGACGCCGTCAGCAAGGCGATGGAGATGCCGACACTCGCTCTCGGGCTGGGCGGCATGCTCCTGACCACCCGCCGCAAGCCGCGCACCGTGGTGACGGCGCTGTTGTTCGTCGGACTCGCGCTGTCCTGGCTGGGCGACGTCACCCTCAACACGAGCCTCGCGGCCGGTCTCGGTTTCTTCCTGGCCGCGCACCTGGCTTACATCGCGATGTTCCAGCTGGCGTTCCCCGCGCGGCGACCGTCGCGCTGGGCGGTGCTGGCCATCCCCTGGTTCCTCGCCCTCGTCATCCTGGTGGGGCCGTCTCTCGGTGGGATGTCGGTGCCCGTCGTGCTCTACAGCGCGATCCTCGGGCTGATGGCGGTGTGGGCGAGCCGCGGAACGCCGACCACCAGCACCGGCGCGATCCTGTTCGTGGTCTCGGACACCGTGCTGGCCTTCCGGACCTTCACGCCGCGGCTCCAGACGAGACTCTGGCGGCCGGTCGTGATGGCCACCTATCTGGCGGCGCAAACGCTGATCTCGTTCGGCATCCTCACCGCCCGGAAGCCGGAGGGGTCGGCGGCCTAGACTGACCGACATGGCAGACGCAGTCGTCAAGCGAGTCCGCACCCGGCACTTTCAGAACGCGAAAGAGCAGGGCATCAAGATCACCGGCCTGACCAGCTACGACATGCTGACGGCCAGGATCTTCGATCAGGCGGGCATCGATTTCCTGTTGGTGGGCGACTCCGCCGGCAACAACGTGTTCGGCTACGACACGACGCTGCCCGTCACGCTGGATCAGCTCATCCCCCTCACACGCGCGGTCGCGGGGGCGGTCAAACGCGCATTCGTCGTCGGTGATATGCCGTTCGGTTCATATGAAACAGGCCCCGACGAGGCTCTGCACTCGGCGTTCCGCTTCATGAAGGAGACCGGGGCGCACGCGGTGAAGCTCGAGGGCGGGGTGCGCAGCGCCGAGCAGATCCGGCGGATCGTGTCGGCCGGCATCCCGGTCATGGCGCACATCGGGTTCACGCCGCAGAGCGAGCATCAGCTCGGCGGCCACGTCATCCAGGGGCGCGGCGAAGGCGTCGAGCAGCTCCTCGCCGACGCGCACGCGGTCGAAGACGCCGGCGCGTTCGCGGTCGTGCTCGAGATGGTCCCTGCCGAGGCGGCGAAGCGCGTCACCGACGAACTGAAGATCCCGACCATCAGCGTGGGAGCCGGCCCGCACACGACCGGCCAGTTGCTGGTCTGGACGGACTGGGCGGGGCTGACGCAGGGCCGCATCCCCAGCTTCGTGAAGCAGTACGCCAACCTGTCGCAGGTGCTGACGGATGCCGCGAAGGCGTGGACCGCGGACGTCAACTCGGGCGCATACCCCGACGACGCCCACAGCTTCCACGGCTGACCAGCGCGGGGTCCCGCACTGACGCCGCCGCTCAGCCGAGCGCGTGGTGCGTGATCAGCCGGAGCATGATGATCCAGCCGGCGACGAAGAGGATGCCGAGCGCACCCAGGATGATGCCGAGTCGCGCATATTGGCGGCCCTCGACCTCATAGCCCAGCGAGGTCAGGCGCTTCTCGCGGCGCAGCGCCATGGTGCCGAAGACGAAGGCGAGCACCGTCGGAGCCAGCAGCGCGTTCGCGGCGATCGCGACGATCCCCCAGGCGAGCGAGCGCTTCGCCCAGCTGGATCCGGGGGGCACCAGCCTGCTGGCCTCGACCCATTCCTCCTCAGGCGGCTCGCCCATCGGAAGGGCCTGAACGTGCTTCGTCCACTCGTCGCCGTCCCACCAGCGGGCTTGTCGTCCGCCCATCGGATCCGAATACCACCCGGGCGCCACCGGTGCCGGTGCGCCGCTTAACGCGTGAATCGACATTGCATCGCCCCCCAGCTTGCACGTCACCACATCATCCCGGACCGTGGCCCCCGTTCGGGACCCCCCGAAGGGTTGTCGGCAAGGTGGGGGACCCGGCCGGGCGGCCGAATCGAGGGCGAGGAGCCGGCCACGTACGCTGTCGGAATGGCGCAGTACTACGTCGGCATGTCGGGGTGGACCTACGAGCCCTGGCGCGGCGATTTCTACCCCAAGGGACTGCGGCAGGCCGACGAACTGGCCTACGCGTCGGAGCACGTCAGCTCGATCGAGCTCAACGGCTCGTTCTACTCCCTGCAGAAGCCGGCAAGCTGGCAGAAGTGGCGGGACGGGACGCCGGACGGCTTCGTGTTCTCGGTCAAGGCTCCCCGGTTCATCACTCATATCAAGCGGCTGGATGACGTGGCCGAACCGGTCGCGAACTTCTTCGCCTCCGGCATCCTGGCCCTCGGTGCCAAGCTCGGGCCGATCCTGTGGCAGCTTCCGCCCAACCTCGACTTCGACCCCGAGCAGCTCGAGACGTTCCTGCGCCTGTTGCCGCACACGACGACGGCGGCCGTCGAACTCGCGAAGAAGCGCGGCGAGCGGATGACGGGCAAGGAGTACCTCGAGACCGACGCCGACCGTCCCGTGCGCCACGCCATCGAGGTGCGCAACTACAGCTTCGACGACACGGAGTTCGCCGCGATCCTCGAACGTCACAACGTCGCGACCGTGCTCGGCGACAGCGCGGGTCGCTGGCCGAAGCTCGACTGGGTGACCGCCGACTTCGCCTATGCGCGTCTGCATGGCGACAAGGAGCTCTACACGAGCGGCTACGACGCAGCGGGCATCGAGCACTGGCAGGAATGGGTGCTCGACGCGATCGACCACGATCGCGACGTGTACGTCTACTTCGACAACGACCAGAAGGTGCGATCGCCCTACGACGCCATGGCTCTGCTCGACAAGCTCAGGGGCTAGTCGTCGTCTCCGCCGTCTTCGGCGTCTTCCTTGGCCCACGCACGGGCGCGCTCCTGCGCGATCTCGGGGGCGCGCTCGGCGTCCTCGCGCGTCGCGTAGGGGCCGTCGCGGTCCAGGCCCAGCGATTGCGGGCCTTCTTCGACCTTGCCGGTCTTGTGGTTGTACCACCACTGCGTCATGGGTCCAGCCTAAGCGCGATGGCGACGGCATCCTAGAATCGGACCATGTCCCGGGATGAGCATGGCCACCTTCTCCCCGGACGGATCTCCCGGGCGCGAGAGGTGCCGGCGCGCATCGAGCGACCGGAATACGTCGGCAAGGCCGGGCCGCGGGAGTACGACGGCGACGACCGCTATGACGCGGATGAGATCGAGCGGATCCGGGCGAGTGGGCGGATCGCGGCGCAGGCTCTCGAGGCTGTCGCCGCCGCCATCCGACCAGGAGTCACCACCGACGAACTGGATGCGATCGGGCACGAATTCCTGGTGAGTCACGACGCGTATCCCTCGACCCTGGGCTATCGCGGCTACCCCAAGTCGCTCTGCACCTCGATCAACGAGGTGATCTGCCACGGCATCCCCGATGACACCGTGCTGGTCGACGGCGACATCATCAACATCGACATCACGGCGTTCCACGACGGGATGCACGGCGACCTCAACGGCACCTTCGGGGTCGGCGAGATCACTCTCGACGCGGCGAATCTGATCACGCGCACGCGCGAAGCCCTCGACCGCGGGATCAAGGCCGTGGCGCCGGGTCGCGAGATCAACGTGATCGGACGCGCCATCGAGAGCTACGCGCGCCGGTTCGGCTACGGCGTCGTGCGCGACTACACCGGGCACGGGGTGGGCGCCGCCTTCCACTCTGGTTTGGTGATCCCGCACTACGACGCCTCCCCCGACTATGCGACCGTGATGGAGCCGGGCATGGTGTTCACGATCGAGCCGATGCTCACCCTGGGCAGCCCCGAGCATCCGGGAACCAGCGAGTGGGACGAGTGGGACGACGGATGGACCGTGGTCACCCGCGATCGCTCGCTGACCGCGCAGTTCGAGCACACCCTCGTCGTCACCGAGCGTGGCGCCGAGATCCTGACGCTCCCCTGACCAGCCACACCATCGAGAGGACCCCATGACCAGCCACGTGATCGGCATCGACATCGGCGGCACCGGCATCAAGAGCGCCATTGTCGACGTGACGACCGGCGAGCTCGTGACCGAGCGCGTGAAGGTGGCGACTCCGGAGGGCGGCAAGCCCGACGACATCGTCGCCGAGGTCGTGAAGATGATCGACGACCTGGGATCGGCTGCCGACGGGCTGGCGGTCGGGGTCTGCTTTCCGGCCGTCGTTCTGCACGGAGTGACCATGTCAGCGGCCAACGTCTCGAAGAAGTGGATCGGGCTCGAGGCCGAGAAGCTGTTCGAGAAGGCGTTGGGGCGCGACATCCTGTTCGTGAATGACGCGGATGCCGCCGGCGTCGCCGAGGTGCGCTACGGAGCGGCGAAAGGCAAGGAGGGGCTCGTCATCCTGACCACCCTGGGAACGGGAATCGGGAGCGCCCTCATCTACAACGGGGTCCTCGTACCCAACTCCGAACTCGGCCACCTGGAGATCGACGGCCACGACGCCGAATCGCGCGCGGCGTACTCGGCGAAAGAGCGCGACGACCTCGACTGGCCGCGGTGGGCCAAGCGGCTGCAGCGCTACTACGACGAGCTCGAGAAGCTGTTCTCGCCCGATCTCGTCATCGTCGGCGGCGGCGTCTCGAAGAATGCCGACGAGTTCCTTCCTCTGCTGAAGACGAGGTTCGGCATCGTCGCGGCGACGATGAAGAACAACGCCGGGATCGTCGGTTCGGCCGCCCTGGCAGCGCCTTCGGCCGCGAGGCTCGCGCCCGCGAAGTGAGGCTTGCGTTCGGGTTCTGCTTCGACCCGTTAGGGAGTCGTTAGGCCCTATCGCCCTCGCCCTCTGAGCGAGTTGGCTCCTCCGTGGCGATAGCCATCGTGCGCCTGCGCACGCATCAACGGATGGAGTTCCCCGTGCTCGACATCATCTACGTCATCGCGATCGTCGCGGTGGCAGCCGTCGTGCTGCTGGTCGCGAAGGGGATCGAGAAGCTGTGATCGTCTTCTCCATCCTCGCGATCGTCCTCTGCCTCGCCGCCATCGGCTACGTCATCGTCGCCCTGGTGCGGCCGGAGAAGTTCTGATGACACCTGTTGCGACGGAATGGCTGCTCCTCGCCGCGCAGCTGGCCACGCTGATCGTGCTCCTCGGAGTCGGGCACGTCTTCCTCGGCGACTACATGGCCCGGGTGTACACGGCGAGGAAGCACCTGAGGGTCGAGCGCGGCTTCTACCGCGTGATCGGCGCGAACGGCGACGGCGAACAGAGCTGGGGCGCCTACCTGCGATCGGTGCTGGCGTTCTCGGTCGTCGGGGTGCTCATCGTCTATCTCTTCCAGCGCATCCAGACCTGGTTGCCGTGGGCCCTCGGCCTTCCGCAGCCGAGCGAGCCACTGTCGTTCAACACGGCCATCTCGTTCGTCACCAACACGAACTGGCAGTCGTATTCACCCGACACGACGCTCGGCTACACCGTGCAACTGGTCGCCCTCGCCGTGCAGAACTTCGTGTCGGCAGCGGTCGGGATCGCGGTGGCGATCGCGCTCGTCCGCGGGTTCATGTACCGGCGCACCGGGACCATCGGCAACTTCTGGGTGGACCTCACCCGCGGAGTGCTGCGGATCCTGCTGCCGATCTCGATCGTCGCCGCCGTCATCCTGATCGCCGGCGGCGTGATCCAGAACTTCGCCGGATTCCAGCACGTGACCACGATCACCGGATCGACTGCGACCATCCCCGGGGGCCCAGTGGCCTCTCAAGAGGCGATCAAGGAGCTGGGCACCAATGGCGGCGGGTTCTTCAACGCCAACTCCTCTCACCCCTTCGAGAACCCGAGCGCGTGGACCAGCCTGTTCGAGGTCTTCCTGTTCCTGCTGATCCCGTTCAGCCTGCCCCGGACCTTCGGCAGGATGGTCGGCGACCGCCGACAGGGCGTCGCGATCGTGGCGACCATGGGCATCTTCTGGCTGGCCTCGAACGTGCTGCTTGCCTGGGCCGAGCTCAGCGCCTCCGGAACCGCCCCGCAGCTCGCGGGCGGCGCGATGGAGGGCAAGGAGGACCGATTCGGGATCGTCGCGTCGACGATCTTCGGAGCCTCCACGACCCTCACCTCGACCGGCGCCGTCAACTCCATGCACGACAGCTACACCTCGCTCGGCGGCGCCGTGACCCTGCTGGACATGATGCTCGGTGAGGTCGCGCCCGGCGGCGTCGGCGCGGGTCTGTACGGCATCCTGATGCTCGCGGTCATCGCCGTGTTCGTGGCCGGGTTGATGGTCGGGCGCACCCCCGAATACCTGGGCAAGAAGATCGGACCGCGGGAGATGAAGCTCGCCAGCCTCTACATCCTGACGACGCCCGCGCTCGTGCTCCTGGGGACCGGGCTCAGCTTCGCGATCCCCGCGGTGAAGGCCGACCTGGAGAAGACCTCCATCTGGAACCCCGGCTCTCACGGGTTCAGCGAGGTTCTCTACGCCTTCACCTCGGCCGCGAACAACAACGGTTCGGCGTTCGCCGGCATCACTGCCAACACGGTGTGGCTCAACACCGCCCTCGGCGTCGTCATGTTCCTCGGGCGCTTCGTGCCGATCGTGTTCGTCCTGGCTCTTGCCGGTTCTCTCGCCCAGCAGGACAAGGTCCCGGTCACCGCCGGAACACTGCCGACGCACCGTCCGCAGTTCGTCGGACTGCTGATCGGCACCACCTTGCTGGTCACCGCACTCACCTATTTCCCCGTACTCGCGCTGGGTCCCCTGGCGGAAGGGCTGAAGTAAGCCATGACAACGCTCACCCCTGTTGAGAACCCCACCCCGGCGCACGCGCCGAGGTCGGGAGCCATGTCTCGCAGCCTGTTCCTCGAGGCGCTCCCCGGCACTTTCCGCAAGCTCGACCCGCGCCTGATGTGGCGCAACCCCGTGATGTTCGTGGTCGAGGTGGGAGCCCTGCTCACCACGGCATACGCGATCGCCGAGCCGTTCCTCGGCGACACGACGACGAGCGCCGCTCACCTGGCACCGAGCTTCAGCGCCGGCATCGCGATCTGGCTCTGGATCACGGTGCTGTTCGCGAACCTGGCCGAGGCGGTGGCCGAGGGTCGCGGCAAGGCTCAGGCGCAGTCGCTGCGCGCCACCCGCACCTCGACCCTCGCCCACCGGGTCGTCGGCTACGACGAGAAGAGCGATGCGGATGCCCTGACGACGGTGACTGCGGACGTGGCGTCGGCCGATCTCCGTCTCGGCGACATCGTGATCGTCACCGCGGGCGAGGTGATCCCCGGAGACGGCGACATCATCGCCGGCATCGCGAGCGTCGACGAGTCGGCGATCACCGGCGAATCCGCGCCCGTCGTGCGCGAGCACGGCGGCGACCGCAGCGCCGTGACCGGTGGCACCCGGGTGCTCAGCGACCGGATCGTGGTGAAGATCACCTCGAAACCCGGCGAGACCTTCGTCGACCGGATGATCCGCCTGGTGGAGGGCGCCTCGCGGCAGAAGACGCCGAACGAGATCGCGCTGAACATCCTGCTGGCGAGCCTGACCATCGTGTTCCTGGTGGTCGTGCTGACCCTGAATCCGATGGCCGCGTACACGGGGGGCGCGACTTCTCTGGTGATCCTGATCGCGTTGCTGGTGTGCCTCATCCCGACCACGATCGGCGCCCTGCTCAGCGCCATCGGCATCGCGGGCATGGATCGGCTCGTGCAGCACAACGTGCTCGCCATGTCGGGCCGGGCGGTCGAGGCGGCGGGCGACGTGACCACGCTGCTGCTCGACAAGACGGGAACGATCACCTACGGCAACCGCCAGGCCTCGGAGTTCGTAACGGTCGGGAAGACCTCCGCCACCGAGCTCGCCGAGGTGGCGCGACTGTCGTCTCTGGCCGACCCGACGCCGGAGGGCACCTCCGTGGTGACTCTCGCCGGGGGCCCCGTGAAGATTCCGGCGAAGGCGGAGTTCGTTCCGTTCACCGCGCAGACCCGGATGAGCGGCCTCGACCTGGCTGACGGATCCCAGGTGCGTAAGGGCGCCGCCTCGATGATCGCGCAGTGGGTCGGCACGGTGCCCGCTCCTGTCCAGGCGCAACTGGATGACGCGGTCACCGCCATCTCGCAGTCCGGAGGCACCCCGCTCGTCGTTGCGCGCAAAGACGCGGGGGGCGTTGGAGCCGTGCTCGGCGTCATCCACCTGAAGGATGTCGTGAAGGCCGGCCTGCGCGAGCGCTTCGACGAGTTGCGGGCCATGGGCATCAAGACGGTGATGATCACGGGAGACAACCCGCTCACCGCGAAGGCGATCGCCGAGGAGGCGGGCGTCGACGACTTCCTCGCCGAGGCCACCCCCGAAGACAAGATGGCCCTCATCAAGCAGGAGCAGGAGGGCGGCAACCTGGTCGCGATGACCGGCGACGGCACGAACGACGCGCCCGCGCTCGCCCAGGCGGACGTCGGCGTCGCGATGAACACGGGAACGTCGGCCGCGAAGGAGGCCGGCAACATGGTCGACCTCGACTCCGACCCGACCAAGTTGATCGACATCGTCCGGATCGGCAAGCAACTGCTCATCACCCGTGGATCGTTGACCACGTTCTCGATCGCGAACGACGTGGCCAAGTACTTCGCGATCATCCCGGCCATGTTCGCCGGGGCCTTCCCGGGGCTGGCCGTCCTGAACATCATGGGGCTGCACTCCCCCGCGTCGGCGATCCTGTCGGCGATCATCTTCAACGCGCTGGTCATCGTCGCGCTCATCCCGCTCGCCCTGCGCGGCGTCAACTACCGACCACGGCCGGCCGCGAGCATCCTCAGTCGGAACCTCCTGATCTACGGGCTCGGCGGCATCATCGCGCCGTTCATCGGGATCAAGATCATCGACCTCATCGTCACGCTCATTCCGGGCTTCTAGGAAACAAGGACACCAGTGAAGCGGCGCGACGACGCTCGTGCCGCCGAGCGGGTGGGCCGGGCCAGGACCGGCCCACAGAAAGGAACAGTATGAAGCTCTCCCGTCAAGCCTGGGTCTCGCTCCGCGCCATGATCGTCTTCACCGTCGTGCTCGGCGTCCTGTACCCGGCCGTGATCTGGGTGATCGGCCTCGCGATGCCGTCGCAGTCCAACGGCTCGCTGGTGCGTCAGAACGGGCAGGTGGTCGGCTCGTCGCTCATCGGCCAGTCGTTCACCGACAAGAAGGGCAACGCGCTGCCGCAGTGGTTCCAGTCGCGGCCCTCCGCGGCGGGCGCCGGTTACGACGGCTCCGCGTCCAGTGCCTCGAACTACGGCCCTGAGAACAAGGACCTCATCAAAGCCATCACGCAGCGCCAGGCCGCCATCGAGAAGAGCGACGGTGTGACCGCCGCGCAGATCCCGGCGGATGCCGTCACGGCCTCGGCATCCGGACTCGACCCGGACATCAGCGAGGCCTACGCGCTGATCCAGGTCAACCGTGTCGCACAGGCACGGGGACTGTCACCCGACACGGTGCGCGCCCTCGTCGAGAAGCACGTCGATGGCCGCCCGCTCGGCTACCTCGGCGAACCCACCGTCAACGTCCTGCAGCTCAACCTCGCGCTCGCGGCGCTGAAGCCCTGAGCCGCGCGCAGCAGGATACGCGAGACTGGATGCCATGACGACGGGTCGCCTGCGGGTGATGCTCGGCGCCGCGCCAGGCGTCGGTAAGACCTTCGCGATGCTCGAAGAGGGCAGGCGCCTGCGCGATGAGGGCAAAGACGTGGTCGTCGCGGTCGTGGAGACCCACGGACGCGCCGCCACGTCGGCCCTGGTCGAGGGGCTCGAGGTGATTCCGCGCCGCAGCGTCGAGCATCGCGGGGTGACTCTCGACGAGATGGACCTGGATGCGGTCATCGCCCGGCATCCCGACATCGCCCTGGTCGACGAACTGGCCCACACCAATGCGCCCGGCTCGCCGCACGCCAAGCGCTGGGAGGATGTGCGCGCCCTGCTCGACGCGGGGATCAACGTGATCTCGACCGTCAACATCCAGCACATCGAGTCGTTGAACGACGTCGTGCACCAGATCACCGGCGCGCCCCAGCGCGAGACCATTCCCGACTCGGTGCTGCGGAGCGCGGATCAGGTCGAGCTGATCGACCTGACCCCGCAATCCTTGCGCGACCGTCTCTCGCAGGGCTTGGTGTACCCGGCCGCGCGAGTGGATGCCGCGCTCAGCAACTATTTCCGGCTCGGCAACCTGACCGCGCTACGAGAACTGGCTCTGCTCTGGCTGGCCGACGAGGTGGACACCGCGCTGCGGGCGTACCGCGAAGAGCACGGGATCAAGACCTCCTGGGAGGCCCGGGAGCGCATCGTCGTGGCCCTGACCGGCGGTCCCGAGGGCGACACGCTCCTGCGACGCGGGGCCCGGATCGCTCAGCGATCCGGCGGTGGCCAGCTCTTCGCCGTGCATGTCACCAGCCCCGACGGCCTGGCCGGTCCCGACGCCAGCACCCTCGCCGAGCAACGCAAACTGGTCGAGACGCTCGGGGGCAGTTTCCACCAGCTGGTGGCCGAGCAGGTCCCGTCGGCTCTGGTGGACTTCGCGCGCAGCGTCAACGCCACCCAGCTCGTCATCGGCGTGAGCCGCCGCAGCCGGCTGCAGACCTTCTTCGGCGGCGCCGGCACCTCCTCGAACGTGATCCGGCTGTCCGGCGACATCGACGTGCACATGGTGTCGCATTCCGAGGCGGGCAAGCTGCAACTCCCGTCGGTGGGCGGCGCGCTGTCGATGCGGCGACGCATCGCCGGTCTCGTGGTCGCCGTGGTCGCGCTCCCCCTGTTGACCGTGCTGCTGTCCTCGTTCCGGAGCAACCAGTCACTCCCGAGCGATGTGCTGCTGTTCCAGTTGCTGATCGTGATCGTGGCGCTGGTGGGCGGGATCTGGCCGGCCCTGCTCTCAGCGGTGATCGCCGGTTTCCTCCTGGACTTCTTCTTCGTGCCACCCCTCTACCTGATCCGGATCACCGACCCGCTTCACGCACTCGCTCTGGCGATCTTCGTCGTCGTCGCGGCGCTCGTCAGCCTGGTGGTCGACCAAGCCGCACGACGGGCGCGGCTCGCGGCCCGCTCGTCGGCCGAGGCCGAGGTGCTCGTCGCGGTCGCCGGAGGGGTGCTGCAGGGCGCCGACGCCCTACAGGCGCTGGTCTCGCGACTCCGTGAGAGTTTCGGGATGGCCCGCGTCATCCTCAAGCAGGGCGACGAGACCGTCGCCGAATCGCTCGACCCTGTCGGGGGGAAGTCCGGTGACATCCAGACGGTCGTGCCCCTGGGGGAGAACGCCCGGATCGAGCTGACCGGCCACGATCTCGAACCGTCGGACCGGCGCATCCTGGGGGCGTTCCTCTCGCAGCTGGAGTCGGCGCTCGTCCAACGCCGCCTCACGAGCGAAGCCGAGGGCGCCAAACCCCTCGCCGAAGCCGACCGCCTGCGCAGCGCCCTGCTCGCCGCCGTCAGCCACGACCTGCGCCGCCCGCTCGCCTCGGCGACCACCGCGATCAGCTCGTTGCGGTCCCCCGACGTCACGTTGAGTCGCGCCGACCGTGCAGAACTGCTCGAGACGGCCGACGAGAGCCTGGTCGCGCTTAGCGCGCTGGTGACCGACCTTCTCGACGTGACACGACTGCAGGCGGGTGCACTGGGCGTCGCGGTGCGGCCTGTCGCCCTCGACGACGTCGTCGGCGGCGCTCTCGACGAGCTCCACCTTTCTCCCGGTCAGGTGACGCTCGACCTCGCGGCCGTTCCCCTGGTCGACGCGGATGCCGCCCTGCTGCAACGGGCGGTCGTCAACCTGCTCAGCAATGCGATCCGCTTCTCACCAGATGGCTCGCCGCCCGCGCTCGCGACCAGTCGCTTCGGCGATCGAGTTCAGCTTCGGGTCGTCGACAGGGGGCCGGGCATCCCGAGCGAGCAGCGCGACGAGATCTTCGTGCCCTTCCAACGGCTCGGCGACCTGGACAATACGGCCGGCATCGGCCTCGGCCTCTCGCTCTCGAAGGGCTTCGTCGAGGCCATGGGCGGGACCTTGGAAGCCGAGGACACTCCCGGCGGCGGGCTCACCATGGTCATCGAGCTGCCGGTGGTCCGCGCGTCCCGGTCGCTCCCCGTCGTGGAGGCCGACGCCCGCGAGCGCGCCGCGGAGACCCGCCGCGAGGTGGCGCCGTGAAGATCCTGCTCGCCGACGACGACCCGCAGATCCTGCGCGCCCTGCGGATCACGCTGGCGGCTCGCGGCTACGAGGTGGTCACCGCGCACGACGGAAAGGCCGCCCTCGACGCCGCGACCTCGACGCATCCCGACATCATCGTGCTCGACCTGGGCATGCCGGGTCTGACCGGAGTCCAGGTGATCGAGGCGGTGCGCGGATGGAGCCAGGTGCCGATCCTGGTGGTCTCGGGTCGCAGCGGATCCTGGGACAAGGTGGAGGCCCTCGACGCCGGCGCCGACGACTACGTGACCAAGCCGTTTGCGGCCGATGAGCTGCTGGCGCGCGTTCGAGCCCTGGGACGACGGACGCCCTCCGCCGTCGGGGAGCCGGTGGTGTCGTTCGGCGACGTCACCGTCGATCTCTCGGCCCGGGTCGTGACCCGCGGGGGCTCACCCGTGCGTCTCACCCCGACCGAATGGCGCCTGCTCGAGGTGCTGGTGCGCAATCCGGGCCGCCTGGTGACTCGCGAGACCCTGCTGACCGAGGTGTGGGGGCCTCAGTACACCAGTGACACCGGCTACCTGCGGCTCTATCTGTCGCAGTTGCGCAAGAAGCTGGAGGTCGAGCCGTCGGCTCCCCAGCACCTCGTGACCGAGGCGGGCATGGGGTATCGCTTCGTCCCGGACGCTCCGGCCGCCGGCCAGGCGGCGGACGCCTAGGCTCGGCGGTACTGCCCGACCATCGGGCAATCGAACGTCGCCAGACCCGAGTACAGACCGATCTCGCGCAGGTAGGTCAGGACGATCACGTACGCCCGGCGCAGCGAGGTCTCTGTGTAGGGGATGCCCTCGCGGGCGCAGACCTCTCGCACGAGTCTGCGCGTGCGCCGCAGATGCGGCCGCGCCATGCTCGGGAACAGGTGGTGCTCGATCTGGAAGTTCAACCCGCCCATGAGCGCCGTCATCCAGAAGCCACCCGTGACGTTGCGCCCGGTGAGCACCTGCTTGCTCAGGAAGTCGAGCTTGGCGCCCTCGGGCACCACCTCCATGCCGATGTGGTTCGGCGCGAACGAGGCGCCCATGTACACGCCGAAGACGGCGAGCTGCACCCCGAGGAAGGCGAAGGCCATGCCCACCGGGAGCACCCAGAAGACGGCTCCGATCACGATCGCCATCCGCGCCGCGATCAGCGCGATCTCGAGGGCGCGGCCGTCGACCTTGCCGCGACCGAAGATGTGGCCGAACGACTTCACATGCAGGTTAATGCCTTCGAACAGAAGGAAGGGGAAGAAGAGTGCGGCCTGGTGACGCGTGATCAGGGCGCGCAGTCCGCGGGCCGAGGCGGCATCCTGTTCGACGAACGAGATGACGTCCACCGCGATGTCGGGGTCTTTGCCGATCGTGTTGGGGTTCGCGTGGTGGCGCGTGTGCTTGTTCATCCACCACGAGTAGCTCATTCCGACAACCCCGGATGCCAACGCGCGACCGGCACGGTCATTCGCGCGACCCGAGGCGAAGACCTGGCGATGCGAGGCCTCGTGACCGAGGAACGCGAACTGCGTGAAGATGAGCCCCAGGCCCGCCGCGATGAGCAGTTGGAACCAGGAGTCGCCGAGCAGGACGAATCCGGTGATCGCTCCGCCGAGAGCCACGACCAGGGTGGCGAACACGCTGAGGTAGAAAGCCCGGCTCCGCTCCAGCAGTCCCGCCCCCCGGACGGCGCCCAGGAGGTTCGAGTACGAACTGATCGGCGTCGGTGCGCCGGCAGCCCGCCGGGTCGTGGTGCGAACGGCACCGAGCGAGGACGTAACGGTCATGAGGCCTCGAGAGAGTCGATGTGCGACTTCCCAGCCGGAGGAGCGAGCGGATGCTCTAGATGCTCGAGCTTAACCCGCCCACCTGTGCAACCACCGCAAGAGAGGCCTCTTCGAGCACCAGAATCCCCGGTCTCGCTTGTATTTCGGTTCGATGAAATCTTACGTAAGCACCCTCAGAAGGGGTCTTGCATGCTATACGGTTGCCAACTAGTTGTTGTGTTGCGCAGGTAAGTGACATAGATTCCGCCGCCGGCGGCGTCCGTGTCATGCATGAGCGGATCAAAGACACCGCGACGATCCGCTCCGAACGACGGAGCCGAGCAGTAGAGAAAGCAGTACGAATGCCCACTGGAACCGTGAAGTGGTTTAACGCCGAAAAGGGTTTCGGCTTCATCACCCCCGACGATGGATCGCAGGATCTGTTCGCCCACTATTCCGCGATCGAGGCCTCCGGCTACCGCAGCCTCGAAGAGGGACAGCGGGTTGAGTTCGAGGTGACTCAGGGTCAGAAGGGCCCGCAGGCCGCAGCCATCAAGCTCGCCTGACACCAAACCACTCAGAAGCGCCGTCCGGTTCGCCGGGCGGCGCTTCTTTGCGTGCCGACCGTCAGAGCGCGTAGGTGAGCCTTCCCTCGCTAGCGCGCGTCCGCGGACGGTGATTGGGTGGCTCTCATGACCGCCGACACCGACGCCTCGACCGGAGCCCCGTCATCCGGAACACCCTCACCCGCCCACGACGAGCCGCACGGGACGGGCGTTGCGAGCCGCCTGAACTGGCTGCGGGCCGGGGTGCTGGGGGCAAACGACGGCATCGTCTCGGTCGCCGCGATCGTCGTCGGCGTCGCCGGTGCCACGCCGAACCTCCCCGCCATCGCGACGGCCGGCCTCGCCGGGCTGGTCGGTGGGGCGATCTCGATGGCACTGGGTGAGTACGTCTCGGTGAGCAGTTCGCGCGACACCACCCGGGCCCTGATCGCCAAAGAGACCGCCGAACTCCGCGACTTCCCCGACGAGGAACTGCAGGAGCTCACCGAGCTCTACCGGGCACGCGGGCTGTCCGAGAAGACCGCGCAGGCGGTCGCCAAGGAACTCACCGCGCACGACGCGCTCGCCGCCCACCTGGAGGCCGAGCTCAACATCGATCAGAACGACGTCGCCAGCCCCTGGCACGCCGCGGGAGCTTCCGCGGTCGCGTTCACGATCGGCGCCATCCTGCCGCTCCTGGCCATCCTGCTCCTGCCCGAATCGGTCCGGATCTCGGTGACCTTCGGTGCGGTCCTGATCGCCCTGGCCGCCACCGGCTGGATCGCCGCCCGCATCGGGAAGAGCCCGCCGCTGCGCCCGACCATCCGCGTCGTCGTGGGAGGCGCGCTGGCGCTCGGAGCCACCTTCCTGATCGGAACCCTGCTGGGGACGAGCGGCGTCGTCTGATCGTGACACGGGTCTTGGTGGTCGAGGACGACCCGGCGATGAGTCGGCTGCTCCAGCGCGGCCTCACCGAGGAGGGCTACGAGGTCGATGTGGTCGAGGATGGCGTCTCGGCGTTGGTCGCGGTCGCGAACGTCCCGTACGCCGCTGCCGCCATCGACGTGATGCTGCCCGAGATGACGGGCTTCGAGATCTGCCGCCGAATCCGTGAGCAGGGCCTCTCGTTGCCCGTTCTGCTCCTCACGGCCCGCGACGCGGTCGAGGACCGGGTCAAAGGGCTCGACGCGGGCGCCGACGACTACCTGATCAAGCCGTTCGCGTTCGCCGAGCTGAGCGCCCGGCTGCGCGCGATGATCCGGCGCGAGGCCTCTGCGCCGAGACCGGTGCTCGAACTCGGACGCTTGACGCTCGACACCACCACCTTGACGATCGGCGTGGACGGCAAGCGTGTGCCGCTCAGTGTGAAGGAATTCGCGCTCCTGCGCTTCTTGCTCAGCGAACCGAACGTCGCCCACGACCGCACGCGGATCCTCGACGAGGTGTGGGGAACGAGCAAGCACATCGATCCCAACATCGTGGACCAGTACATCGGCTACCTGCGCCGCAAACTGGACCCGCTCGAGCCCGGCATGCGCATCGCGACGGTGCGCGGCGTCGGGTACCGGGCGGAGCCGCTGCCATGAGGTGGACCCGCCTGTCGGTCCGCGCGCGGCTGACAATCGGCAGCAGCCTCCTCGCGCTGGTCCTGCTGACCGCGGCGGTGCTGCTCGCCCGCGTGCAGGTGAGCTCGTTGCTCCAGAGCACGGATGCGACCCTGGCCACGAGCGATCTCACCCCGTTCCTCAGCGACCTGAAGGTGAACGCGGGCGAGCACATCGACCAACCGGGGCCGGGGGTGCTCGTCGAGATCCGCGATCCGACCGGCGCCATCGAGCAGGACACCCTGCCTGACGACCTGCGTGCGCGCGTCGCGCACGAGACCGGCGACGGCCGGATCATCCGGGCAACAGCAGATGGAACGCCGTACACCTTGGCGAGCCGCACCTTCACGACGCGCGACGGGACCTGGCAGCTCTGGGCGGCGCGCAGCGGAGCGGCTCACGAATTGGCGGAGGCGGGTCTCGATCGGGTCCTGATCATCGGGGGCGGCATCCTGATGGTCGCCTTCGTCATCGCATCGTGGCTACTGGCCCGGGCCGCCCTCCGACCCGTCGAGCGCCTGCGCCGACGGGCGGGCGAACTCGGGAACTCCGTCGACGCCGACCTGCTCCCGGTCGATGCATCGGGCGACGAGATCTCGCAGCTCGCGGCGACCCTCAACGCCTTCTTGCAGCGCATCCGGATGTCGGTCGACCGTGAGAAGCAGATGGTCTCGGATGCCGCCCACGAGTTGCGCACCCCCCTCGCGGCGCTGCGCACGCAGCTCGAGCTCGCGCATGACGACTTCGACGATCCGGCGGCGCTCCGCCTCGAGATCGTCGCGGCGGAGGCATCCGTCGCGCGCTTGTCGTCGCTGGCGGCGAACCTGCTCGAGCTGGCGCGACTCGAGCAGTCGACCGAGCTCGGCACGATCACCGGCGCCACCATGACCGACGAGCTCGGCGAGGCGGTCGATCGAGCGCGCCTGCTGGCGGTCTCGAAAGACGCGCGCATCGGATTCGGCAGCGAATTGGACACCGACACCCGGTTTCCGCTCGATCGCGCCACCTTCGGCCGCCTGCTCGACAACCTGCTCAGCAACGCGGTCGCCGCCATCGCCCACGGCGGGACGATCCAGGTCGACCTCGCGCCCACCCAGGATGGCGCCGCGCTCAGCGTGCGAGACGACGGGCCGGGTGTGCCCGAGTCCTTCCTGCCGCGGGCGTTCGACCGCTTCAGCCGGCCGGACGACGCCCGCAGCTCTCGCAGCGGTGGCAGTGGTCTCGGCCTGGCGTTGGTGAAGGCGATCGCGGTCGGCACCGGCGGTGACGTGACCATGCGCAACCGGAACCCGGGTCTCGAGGTTCTCGTGACGATTCCGCATCTGTGAGGACTCACATCCACAACCTGGTCGCCTCACTGACGACACATAGGTGATCTCCGCATCATGGACTCAACGCCGGCGGGAATACCATCGCCCGCGGCGGTTCAGGAGAGGGAGTCGTGACCATTCAGAACCCGACACGGCCGACCATGTCGGCGTCGAGCGGAGGTAACCGTTTGTCGCCCCAGGCGCGGTTCCGCCGTCGTGCAGCGATCTCCGACCTCCTGGTGGTCATCGCGTGGGTCTCCGGCCCGGTCGCCGCGTCGCTCTACCTGGCGTCGGGGGGTCTCGCCGATGTCAAAGACGCCGGCAGCTTCTTCACCGCTCTCGGCATCGTCACCGGGCTGATCGGCACCGACTTCATCCTGCTGATGCTCGTGCTGGCCGCGCGCGTGCCGGCCATCGACCGCGCCGTCGGCCACGATCGCGCCATCGCCTTGCACCGTCAGCTGGGAAAGCCGGCGCTCTATCTGATCCTCGCGCACGCCGCATTGCTGTTGATCGGCTACGGCATGTCGAGCGGGTTCAACCCGATCGCCGAGATCGGCCCCATGCTGACCCTGCCCGACATGATCCCCGCGGTGGTCGGCACGGCGCTGCTCATCGCCGTCGTCGTGACCTCGCTGGTGGCGGTTCGACGCAAGTTCCCGTACGAGTTCTGGCACGTCATCCACCTGCTCAGTTATGCGGCGGTGCTCTTCGCGCTTCCGCACCAGCTGAGCATCGGCGGCACCCTCGCCGCGGGCACGGTGCAGCGGGTCTACTGGATCGGGCTGTACGTGGTCGCCATCGGGGCGATCGTGATCTTCCGCTTCGCGGTGCCGCTGTTCAAGTCGTGGGCCCACGACATCCGGGTCGACCGGGTCGAGTGGATCGCGCCGGACGTCGCCTCCATCCACCTGACCGGTCGCGACCTGCGTGCGCTCGGTGCCGGCGGCGGCCAGTTCGTGATCTGGCGCTTCTGGACGGCAGGGACCTGGTGGCACTCGCACCCGATCTCGCTCTCGGCTCTGCCGACCGACCGGCATGCCCGCATCACGGTCCGCGTGCTCGGTCGCGGCACCCGTCGCCTGACGGCGGTGAAGCCGGGAACCCGGGTTTCGTTCGCCGGGCCCTACGGGATCTTCACCGATGCCGCGCGCACCTCCCCGAAGCTCGCGATCGTCGCCGCCGGCATCGGCATCACCCCCGCCCGGGCACTCCTGGAAGGATCCCAGCTGACTCGCGGCGAGGCGACCGTGCTGGTGCGCTCGTCGACCGACGACGAGACGTTCCTCTGGACCGAGATGCGCAAGCTCGCCGAGGCGCGGGGCGCCCGGCTGTTCGCGATGGTCGGCCCGCGGGCACGCAACAGCTGGATGTCGCAGCACGACGCGGCGCGCGGCGTGACCCTGCGCAGCATCTTCCCCGAGCTCGATCGCTCCGACCTGTACGTGTGCGGCCCCGAAGCGTGGGCCCAGGCCGTGGTCGCGGATGCCCGTGCCGCGGGGTTGCCCGAGCACCAGATCCATCTCGAGAGTTTCGAGCTATGAGGCGCCGCGCGGCATGGGCGAGCGTCATCGCCTCGGCGGGCGTGGTGTTCGCGGGAATCCAGATCGGCACGGTGGTGGCCGCGTCGCACACGACGACCTCCTCGGGGACCGGGACGAACACCGCAGGCGGATCGTCGAACTCGGGAGTTTCGGGCAGCACCTCTTCGGGCTCGACCGGTTCGACGGGGTCCACGGGATCCGCGGGAGGTGCGGCGAAAGACGGCACCTTCACGGGGCAGACCGCGCAGACCCCCTTCGGCCCGATGCAGGTCGCCGCGGTCATCTCGGGCGGCAAGATCACCGACGTCAAGGTGCTGCAAGAGACGAATCAGGGCGGCCGTTCGGTCCAGATCAGCAACCAGGCCGACCCGATGCTGCGCAGCGAGGTGCTGCAGGCCCAGTCGGCCAACGTGTCCATGATCGGCGGCGCCACCTACACGAGCATGGGCTATCTGCAGTCGCTCCAGTCGGCTCTCGATCAGGCCGGATTCACGGGCTGACCATGCGGGCGACCTTCGAGACCATGGGCACGGTGGTGTCGCTCGAGTGGGACGGCGCCGATGAGGTGCTCCGCACCGTGCGCACGGTCTTCGAGGCCGCGGATCGTCGATTCAGCCTGTACCGACCCGACTCCGAACTGAGCCGGGTCGCCGGCGGCTCGCTCGAGCTGCTCGACGCGAGCACCGAACTCCGCGAGGTCTATGCGACGGCGCTCGGCTGGCGCGGCGAGACCGGTGGCGCGTTCACTCCGCATCGTCCGGATGGGGCGGTCGACCTGAACGGCATCGTGAAGGCCTGGGCGATGGCCCAAGCCGGACGCGCACTGGGCGACGGCGACTGGTGCCTCAATGTGGGAGGCGACGTGCTGGTGAGCGGGCAGACGGCGTCTGGCGCTCCGTGGGTGCTCGGGATCGTCGATCCTGCCGACCGGGCTTCGCTGCTGACCGCGGTGCCGCTGGTGGGCCGGCGGCGTGCTGCCGCGACCTCCGGATCGGCCGAACGCGGCGACCACATCTGGACCCGCGGGCGCGAGGCCGCAGAGTTCGTGCAGGTGACCGTGGTCGCTGACGACATCGTGACGGCGGATGTGCTGGCGACCGCGATCGTGTCGGGCGGGGCGGCGACGTTGGACGATCTGACGGGGCGGTTCGATCTGGATGTGCTGACGGTGGATCGTGACGGCGGGTTGCGGGCGACGCCTCGGATGCGGGAGCTCATCGCCGCATAGTTGCGTTCGGTGTCGGCGGACACGGTTCGTTGAAAGCCGATTACTCACGCCATTTCAGCCGCGCGAAAGCCCGTCGGGCTTTCGCTTCAGCGAGCAAAAATGCAAACGGGCCGGCCGATACGCCGGGTTCTGTCCGGATGTCGTGTTGCCCCGGCATCCGTGACGGCCATCTCTCTCGGGACTGCGTTGCCGCAGCCCTCTAGCGGTCTACCCGAGAACTCGGCGAGCAGCCTCAACGTTCCCTGTCTGACCTTGCTCCGGACGAGGTTTACCCAGCGAGCCCGATCACTCGGGCCCCTGGTGGTCTCTTACACCACCGTTTCACCCTTACCGCCGACCCGAGGGTCGGAGGCGGTCTGCTCTCTGTTGCACTTTCTCGCGGATTGCTCCGGGTGGGTGTTACCCACCGTCCTGCTCTGTGGAGCCCGGACGTTCCTCGGCACCCGGCCGAAGCTGGATGACGCGACCGTCTGGCCGACCCGTTTGCGTTGCCCAGCGTAGCGGCTGCAAGCACGACACAACCGGGCGACTAGTCCTCCGCGTCGATTCGGTCGACGAACTCGAGCAGCGCTTCCGCCACGCGATCCGGCGCCTCCAGTGCGGCGTAGTGCCCGACCCCCTCGAGCAGGACCGAGCGAACAGGCGCAGCGGAGGCTCGGGTCATGCTGGCCCGGGTGAACCCGCCACCCCCGGCACCGATGGCGAGGACCGGCGCGGTCAGCGGCGACGTCTCCGCCAGCGCGACCAGCTCGGGGCCCTCGGTGAGCAGCGAGCGGTACAACCCGCCCGCAGCTCGGAAGCCGCCGACCCGCGAGTAGGCGCGGACGAACTCGTCGATGTCGAGCTCCGTGATCGCCCCCGGTACGGCCGACATCGTGCGGAATGCGAAGTCGCCAATGAACGGGCGCTCGCGACCGACCAGGAGCATCTCGGGGATGCCCGGCGCCGCGAGCACGCCGATCTGCCACGCGCCGCCGTGAGCGAGGTCGGCCAGCGCCTCCCACCCGAATCCGGGGATCGCGGTCTCGATCGCGGTGACGCTGAGGATGTCCTCCTGGTGCGTGGACGCGAGTCGGAACGCGGTGGCGCCGGAGATGTCCTGCGCCGTGATGTGGACGGCTCCGAGATCCAGCTCCGAGATGAGTGCGTGGAGGGTTTCCGCCACCGTCCGGCTGGTCTCGCCGCGGTCGCCCGTGCGGGAATCCCCGAAGCCGGGAAGGTCGACGGCGAACAGCCGGTGGGTCTCCGCCAGCAGCGGGATCAGCCGATGGAAGGTCCACCACGTCTCGGGGAAGCCGTGGACCAGCAGGATCGGTGACCCGCTCGATCCCGCCGACACGTAGTGCAATTCGGCACCATTCACCGGGATGGTGTGGTGGGTGACGCCCGGAATGGTGGCCCCGATGGGCGTGATGACAGTCATGGTCGACTCCTCTTAAGACAACTTGGTTGTCTAACGATAGACAACTGAGTTGTCTTTTGCAATCCCGGCGATAAGGTGAAGCCATGTCCCGATCCGGCGCCGATCTCGCGCTCCTGCTCCTCGGCGGCTTCCGCCTCCTCGTCGATTCGGCGACAGCCGAACTGGCAGACCGAGGGTTCGAGGACTTCAAGCCGGTTCACGAGTTCGCCCTGCGCGCCATCGTCGCCGGCGCCGAGAGCGCATCCGAACTGGGACGGCGCACCGGCGTGTCGAAGCAAGCCGCCGCGAAGACGATCGCGGTCCTGGTCGACCGCGGATACGTCGCGATCGCGCCGGATCCCGACGACGCGCGACGCAAGCGCCTGACGGTCACGCCTCGGGGTCTCGACGTGATGAGGCAGGGCGAGGAGATCCTCGCGTCCGTCCGCGCTCAGTGGGAGAAGCAGCTCGGCCGAACCGAGTTGGCGACGCTGGAGGCGTATCTGACCGCTCTGGTGGGCGATGCCGCGATCCGAGTGGAATCCCCCGGCTGGGTCGCCGCCGACCCGAGTTGACGCGGGTCTGCCCGCGCTAGCGCGAGAACGACGCCCGCTTGTCCATCGACTCGTTCGCGAGCCGATCGGCGCGCGAGTTCTCGGCGCGCGGGATCCACTCGAACGACACCGGCGTGCCGGACAGGATGCTGCGGGCCTCCGCCGCCAGATCGGCGAGCGCGCTGTTCTTGATCTTCCAGCGGCCGCTCATCTGCTCGACGACGAGCTTGGAATCCAGACGCACGTGCAACGAGGCGTCCGGCGCGATCTCGAGCGCGCGGCGGACACCGGCCATCATGCCGTTGTACTCGGCCACGTTGTTGGTGGTGATCCCGACGTAGACACCCAGCTCGGCGAGCACCTCGCCGGTGACCGGGTCGATCACCACGCTGCCGCCGGCCGCGACGCCGGGGTTGCCTCGTGATCCCCCATCGGCCTCGACGATCAGCTCGCGAGGTTCGCCATCGGCCGGGGGGTTCGCGCGGAAAGCAACGGCCATCAGAGCACCTCCACGATCACAGGCCCGATTCGCTGGTGCGCACCAGGATCGCGTTCGAGTCCGGGCAGAGCAGCACGTCATCGGGTGCCGCGGCGCGCACCACGGTCATGTCCGAGGAGTTCAGCGCAACACCACTGGCGCTCGACACGCCGCCACGCAAGTGGGAGGCGCCCACGCCGTAGCGGGCGCGCTGCTTCTCATAGAGCGCCAGGAGGTCGGCCGGCAGGCGCGCGGTCAGAGCATCGCGATCGGCGCCGGCGGCAGCCTTCTCGCGATCGAGCTCGCCGAGCGCGACATCGCGCGCCGCGGCTGCCTCGGCGATGTTCGCCTCGACCGCCTCGAGCTGCGCCCGTGCGTCGCTCAGGGCCTTCGCCTTCTCGTCGAGGGTCTCCATGACGGCGAGTTCGATGTCTTCGAGGTCGCTCTGGCGCTTCGCGAGGGCGGCGAGCTCCTGTTCGAAGGCCGCGACGTCCTTCACCGAGGCGCTGGACTGCATCCGCTCCTTGTCGCGTGCGACGCGGGCCTCCACGACAGCGACATCCGCCTCGGTGCGCTTCAGTTCGAGCTGCGCGTCCTCCCACGCCCCGTTCGCCTCGGCGACCGCGGTACGCAGCCCGTCGCGCACGGTCGACAGCCCGGCGATCGTCGCGAGCTCAGGAAGGTTCGCCGCCCGATGGCCGAGCTGCTGCAGCTTGGTGTCGAGCGCCTGCAGGTCGAGCAGCAGTGCCTGGTCTTCTGGCGAGGCCTTCAGGGCCATGCGGTCTCCGTTCGGTGCGTCAGGTTCAGGATGCGGGCGGGAATTCCGGCTCAGACGATCGCGAAATCCCACGGGTCGGTGCGCAGCTCGCTGACGGTGACGACCACCCCGGGAAGAGCGGAGCGCAGCTGCTCGGCCGCGACATCGAGCCAGAGCCATTCGCTCGCCCAGTGCGAGACGTCGATCAGGGCGGGACCGCGGCCGAGGCGGGCGCGCTCGCGAGCCTCGGAAGCCGGATGATGACGCAGGTCACTGGTCACGTAGACGTCGGCGGCAACCACCTCGGGGTTCGCCAGCAACGAATCCCCGGCTCCCGCGCAGACAGCGACGGTCGTCACGGGCTGGTCGTACTCCCCCGCGGCACGCACCCCCTGAGCCGTGGCGGGAAGGATGTCGGCGATGAGTCGCGCGAGCTTTCCGAGAGTCGTCGCCGTAGACAGCCGACCCACCCGACCGAGTCCGACGTCGGACGCCGCACCGGCGCTCGGCTCGAGAGGGCGCGTCTCGAGCAGCCCCAGCCGCTCGGCCAGCACGGCCGAGGTGCCACGGGCGACCACGTCGGCATTGGTGTGCGCCGAGATCAGGGCCGACCCGCCCCGGATCAGCCGCCCCAGCACGACGCCCTTGTAGCGATCCTCCGCCACGCTCGTCACCCCGCGCAGCAGCAGCGGGTGGTGGGTGAGCAGCAACTGAGCGCCGACTTCAAGAGTCTCATCGACGGTCTCGGGCACGGCATCCACCGCGAGATGGATGGCGCGCACCTCGGCAGCGGGATCCCCGGCGATGAGGCCCACGGCATCCCAGCTCTCGGCCCCGGCCGGAGGCCAGAGCGCCGAGATCGCGGCGTCGGCGTCGGCGAGGGTGGTCGGCATCCCCTCAGTCTAGGAGCGCACTCGAGGCGAGGCTGCTGACCTCATGCCGGGATCGGCGAGCGCTCCTGCTTCCGAATCGCCGGCACACCGCCGACCAGCGGAACCACCAGGCCGAGCAGGAGGGCCACGAATACCCCCGCGTCGCTGCTGGCCAGCGGATTGTGCGGGCCGATTCCCAGCAGGCCGTATAGGAAGCCCTCCCAGCCGAGCCCCGGAATGCCCGACGTCACCAGGCCGAAACCGATGCCGCTGATGACGATCAGGGCCAGGAAGTTGAGCCAGCGCACCTGGGGATAGAGGCCGCCCGGCGCGAGGAGCGACCCGGAGTGGAACCGCCGGGTGCGGATCATCATCTCGGACGCGAAGATCCCCGACCACGCCGCGACCGGAACCGCGACCGTGATGACCAGATCGCGCAGCAGCGAGCCGAAGTCCGTGACGACGAAGATGAGTGCCGCAGCAACAGCCAGCACCAGGATCGCGCTGACGAAGGTGGCGAAACTGCGGCGCGCGCGCACGCCCAGCGCCTGGATCGCGAAGCCGCCGGAGTACATGGTCAGGACAGCGCCCGAGAGCAGCCCGAGGCCCGCGGCGGCGAGAAGCGGCGCCGGGTACCAGGCGGGGAGCAGCGTCGCGATCGCGGCGAGCGGGTTGGAACTGAGCCCATTGGCCAGCTTCGGGTCGGATGCCGCCAGCATCGCGCCCCACGCGATCAGGGCGAAGGGGGGCAGTGTGGCGCCGAAGGTGGCCCACAGCATCGACGATCCGCCGTAGCTCGCCGGCCGCTGGTAGCGGGCGAGGTCAGAACTGGAATGCACCCACGCCAGCCCGACGACGCTGAACACCAGGGCGGCACCGGAGATCACCAGGATCCACGAGCCATCCGGCACGGTCAGCGCGGTCGCGAAGTCGAGGTGCTGGTAGGTGAGGACGGCAGCACCGACGATGAGCAGGGCGCTGAGGATACTGAGCACCAATTGGAGCTTGGCGACGAATCCGTAGCCGAACACGGCGATCACGGTGGCGATGATGAAGCCGGCCACCAGACCCACCAGTTGCCAGACCGTGGTGCCGAGTCCGGCATCCAATCCGGCGCCGACGAGCACCTGCGCGACTGCAGACGCCAGCAGCCAGAGCAGCACCCCACCCCAGAGCACGCGGGTCACGACCGCCAGCAGGGCAGGCAGGATGTTGCCCGTATGACCGAAGGTCGCGCGCGACACGATCATGGTCGGCTGGCCGCTCCACTTGCCGGCGAGGGTGCCCAAGCCGAGCGGGAGGAATGAGATCGCCACGCCCGCCAGAGCGGCCACGATCGCCTGGCGGAGGCTCATTCCGGTGCCCAGCAGGACGGCACCCAGACCCAGGCTCAACACCGAGGAGTTCGCCGCGAACCAGAGCCAGAACAACCGGGCGGCGCGGCCGGCACGCATGTCGAGCGCGGTCGGTTCGGGGCCCGCCGATTCGACCTCGAATGCCGAGGGCGCCTGCGGCTTCTCGTCGACCAGGGCCGGCTGATCCTCGGTCAGCCGGACCGTGGCGATCGGCTCGGATGGCGGCGAGAGCGGATCCGCCGTGCCGGTTCGCGAAACCGGGATCGCGCCGGTGCCGGACACGCGGTCGATCTCGTCGATCACGTCGTCCTCATCGTGATCGAGAGTGGGAGTCTCGGTGGCGGACTGCATCGCGGCGGCCATCGCCTCCGGCATCGGACCGGGGGTCGACTCGGTCTCCGCCGCGGCATCGAAGACCGACGGCGGCGCCGGTGCTGGCGGGAAGATGAGGTCGGGCGGCATCGGAGGAGTCGCCGACGCGATGTCGCCCCACATGATCGGGATGTTCTCGTAGCCGGGCGGGGGTGGCAGTTCTGCGCGATCCTCGAGCTTCGGCTGCTCGGTGGGGAGCGGCTTCGGCAACTGAGCCATGGCGTCGGCGTCGAGCGCGGGCGCGTCGGACGACGCTGCCGGGAAGAAGGCAGGGGGCTCGATCAGGTCGGGTGGTTCATAGCTCGGCGGCGGAGCGTCCAACCAGTCCGGCGCCTCGGGCCCGACCGGCGGCTCTGTCGAGAACGGCACCGGGGTCGGCCCGGCCGCGGGCGGCGGCCCGAGGGGCTCGGGGTTCGCCACCGGGGCGGCGACGTCCCAGGCACCATCGACGGGGCCGGGCGACGTCCACTGGTCCGCCGACGTGGATGCGGCCGAATTCAACTCCGCAGCAGCAGCCGGATCGATGAGGCTCTCGTCCACCTCGGGAAGCGGCGGCGGCGCCTCCGCGGCGGCGGGCGCGACGTCCGTGTCCAGGGGTTCCGCCTGCGCGGCGGGCTCCTCCGCAGGCGTCGCCGGGGCGATGGGCTCGTATGCCGCCGGAAAGAAGTGGCCAGGCGCCGGGTGGTCCAGGGCGGGACCGGGCACTTCGTCAACGTGCTCGGGCGCAATCGCGGCTGCGTCGAGCACAGACGCGTCGGGCTGCGACGAGGACAGATCGAGCGTCGGCGACTCCCCACTCGAGAGCAGCCGGAGTTCGTTCTCGAGACGCTCGATGGCTTCCAGGGTCGACGCTCCGCCGAGGGACCGCATCAGATCGTCGTGGGATCCCTCCTGTCCGGAGGGGATGCTCGGCTCCACGGGAGCGTCCGCGGCCATCGCCAGACCGTCCCACGATTCGGCGGCGTGCGGTGCGGCGTGCGCCTCGGACACGACGGGCGGCACCTCAGGAGTCGCGGGTGCCACGTCGGACTCGACCGGCATCGACGGCTCAGTCGGCGACGCGGTCGCCGGCTCAATCGGCGTTGCCGTCGGCTGAGGCTGAGGCTGAGGCTGAGGCGCAGGCTGAGGCTCGGGCTCAGCGGCGATCGCGGGCTCGTAGATATGAGAGGCAGGCGACGGCAGCGTGATCGGCTGGGTGTACGGCCGGACCTCCGCGGCCATCGCTTCGGCGAGCGCATCGTCGTCGAAGCGCGGAGGCTCGGCGCCGGGCGGCGGCGGCGCGTAGTTGGACCGACGCACGACCGGGGGCTCCGATGGGTCGGCAGGCTCGGGGCCCGCGCCCTCCGGATCCGCAGGAACGTCGGTCATGCTCCGGATTCTAGGGTCGCGTCACCTCTTTTGGGCTGATGACGGGCCGTAACCAGGATCGCGAGGCCGCCGAGAACCAGAGCCAGACCGATCCATCCGACCGCGTCAAGACGCTCGCTGACGACGAGGACCGCCAAGAGAGTCGCGACGACCGGTTCGAGCAGTGCGATGGTGGTCGCGGACGAACTGCGGACGGTGCGCAGGGCGACGCCGAACAGCAGGTAGGCCACGAACATCGGCCCGATCGCGAGGTATCCGGCTAGGGCGACCGTCGACCACGACTGCAGCAACGGCCCGCCGGTGACCAGCAGCACGGGCACGAGGAGCACCGCGCCCAGCCCGAACATCGCGCCCATCACGCCGCGGCTCGGCTGCCCGGCCTGGATCGCCCGCGACGAGGCGTATGCATACAACGCGTATGCGGCGCCCGCCAGCAGCCCGAGCGCGACGCCGAGAATCGTGCCGCCCGACTCGGGAGAGGCGACTTGGCGTCCGAAAGCCAGTCCCGCGATGCCGACGACGGCGAGGCCGGTGGAAACGGCCCAGCGCGTCGAGAGGGGGTGTCGCTCGCCCCACCACTCGTAGATGGCGGCGAACACGGGGCCGGATCCGAGCGCGACCACGTTGCCGACCGCGACGCCGGCGAGGTTCATCGCCGAATAGAAGGCGAGGGGATACACGACGACACCGACGGCCCCCAGGGCAGCCCAGCGGCGTCCGAGTGGATCGCGCAGCACCGCGAGCGACAAGCGGGGGCCGGTGACGAACAGCAGAATCCCACCGATGCCCATGGTGCTCGCGCCGACGGCCAGCGGGCTGACGTCGTGCGGAAGGAAGGTCGCCGTCGTCCCAGTCGTCCCCCACAGCAGAGAGGCCAGGAGCACCGCGACGACGCCCGCCATGCTCCGGTTCTCCACCGTTGCACGATACCGGCGAGCGACCGCACCATCCCGGCGGCCCGGGTCGAGCCTCGGTAAAATCTCCCCATGGCGGAGGAGGTCGGCGACGGCGACGACACCGACGTCGCGGCCGCGCAGCGCAGCATGGGTCTGCGGGCCCAGTACGTCGAGGTCCGCCTTCAGCAGGCAATGCGCAACGGCGACTTCGACGACCTGCCGGGCGCAGGCAAGCCGATCGCGCATCTCGGCGAGGTTCACGATCCGGATTGGTGGATGCGCCGCAAGATCGAGCGCGAGAAGCTCACCGGTCTCGGACCGCCCGCTCTCACGCTGCGCACCGAGGATGCGGCGATGGAGGCGCGCCTCGATGCCATCACCTCCGAGCGCGAGGTGCGCGACACGCTGGAGGACTTCAACCGCCGAGTGATCGAGGCGCGACGCCAGCTACTCGGTGGTCCGCCGGTGGTCACGCCGCTGCGCGACGTGGACGCCGAGGTCGAGCGCTGGAACGAGCGGCGACGGGCTCGGCGCGCGACGGGTCAGCGCGAGACGCCCGGCGATGCAGCACCGAGCGAACGACGCGCTGCGAGACTCAGATGGCGCGGAGGGCGCTCACGCACTCGCTGAGCCACTCCCGCGCCGAGGGCAGCAACAGCGTGAACGTCTCGGTCCCGTGCACGATGCCGGGGAAGGTGCGACTGCGAGCGCTCACGCCCGCCGCGGTGAGGCGAGCGGCGTATGCCGCGGAGTCGTCGCGGATCGGATCGACCTCCGCAGCCAGCAGCAGCGTGGTCGGCAACCCGCTCAGGTCGGGGGCGAGGAGGGGCGAGACTCGCGGATCGTGCGGATCGGCGCCGGTCGCCACATACGCATCCCGCACCGCCTCGAGACTGTGCGCGAAATCGGGCATCTGCTCGAGCACCTCGCGACGTGAGTCGGTCATGGTGTCGGTGAGGTCGAGCACGGCGACCTCGAACAACTGGAGCCTGAGCTCCGGGCCGCCGGCGTCGCGCGCCTGAATCGCCGCGGCGGCGGCGAGGTTCGCTCCGGCGCTCTCCCCGCCGATCGCCAGGCGCGCCGCATCCACCCCGAGCTCGTCGGCGTGCGAGGCCAGCCAGCCGAGCGCGGCGAACACATCGTCGAGGCCGGCGGGAAAGGGATGCTCGGGGATCAGCCGGTAGTCGACGCTCACGACCACCACGTCGGCGCCGGCCGCCATGTCGCCGCAGTGGCCGTCGGCGGCTTCGATCGAGCCAGATGCCCATCCGCCACCGTGCGCGAACAGCATGCCCGCGCGCACCCGGTCGCCTTCCGGGGTGTAGATCCGGATCGGGATCGGGTGCTCACCCGGGATCACCGTGTCGCGCACGCGCACCGACGTCGGGACCTTCGAGGTGAGGGTTCCCTCGATCCGTCGTGCGGTCGCCAGCTCGCCGGCGCGGAACGCCGCGATGTCGGTGGGCGCCTCCACGGCCAACTGCCCGAGCACCGGCACCAGGAGCGGATCGATCTGCATGGTGCGACCGTACCCCCTGTGGTGGGTGGGCCCTGAGGGATTCGAACCCCCGAGGCGCGCAGCGCCTCGCGTCATCAGCCCGGGAGCAGTGGGACCTGAGCGGTGGGTGGGCCCTGAGGGATTCGAACCCCCGACATCCACGGTGTAAACGTGGCGCTCTAACCAGCTGAGCTAAGAGCCCGTGCGCGTGCTCCCCCGATGCTATCGACCCTCGGACATACACTCGCTGCATGGCAGCCGCCCGACCCGTTCCGCAGGTCACCGAGAAGCCCGAGCACCGCTGGCCGCCGATCGCAGCCGTCGTGGTCGCGGTGGTGATCTACGCGCTCCTGCCGCCCAGCTTCATCGGTGTGCCGCGGTGGATCCTTCCCGTGTTGGCGACCCTGATGGCGGTCCCGCTGATCCTGCTGAACCCGCGCCACTTCACCCGCGAGACCCGGTGGTCGCGGTGGATCTCGATCGGCTTGACCGTGGTCCTGGTGGCCTTCAACCAGGTCGAGGTGATCGGCATCTTCCGGGAGCTGCTGAGCGGCAGCGCGCACGGGCCGGCCGTGCTGCTCAACTCGGCGCAGGTGTGGGCCACCGACATCATCGCGTTCGGCCTGGCCTACTGGGAGCTCGATGGACGCGGGCCGGTCTCACGCAGGCTGCCCGCCGATCCTGAGGCGCGCGACTTCCGGTTCCCTCAGGAGGACACCGGCAGGCCGACTCCCTGGCGCCCCGTGTTCGTCGACTACCTGTACTTCTCGCTCTCGAACATGATCGCCTTCAGTCCCACCGATGTGATGCCGTTCACCCCGCGCGCCAAAGGGCTGATGGCGCTGCAGGCGATCACGGGATTCGGGCTGCTCGCGCTGGTGATCGCGCGTGCGGTCAACATCCTGACCTGAGCGGAGCTGACGACGTCGAGTGACGACGAGGAGCTCAGACGCGGGTGGGCAGCACCTCGTCGAGGGCCGCGCGGTACTCCTCGATGCTGCGAGCCTCTCCCGGCGCGGTGATGAACGAGGCCCGGATGACGCCCTTGACGTCGATCACGAAGGTCGCCCGGTTGGCGAAGCCCTTCTCGTCGAGAAAGACCCCGTACTCCTTGGCGACGGCCCCGTGCGGCCAGAAGTCCGCGAGCAGCGTGAAGTCGTAGCCCTCCTGCTCGGCCCATGCGCGCAGGCTGGCCTTGGAGTCGACCGAGATGCCGATGAGCTCGACCCCGTTGTTCTTGAACAGAGCGAGATTGTCGCGCAGCGCGCACAACTCTCCGGTGCAGGTCGACGAGAAGGCGAGCGGGAAGAACACCAGAGCGACCGGCTTCTTGCCCCGGAAGTCGCTGAGCCGGATGTGCTCGCCGAACTGGTTGGCCAGATCGAAATCCGGTGCCTGGGTGTCGTTCTCGAGAGCCATGTGAGTCGAGCGTCCTTTCGTGACCCGCGAGAGGTCCAGCGGACGATACTACGCTCGGCGTCCCGTCTTCGCCGTGCTGATCGCACGGCGCGCGGCGGCGCAGCATGGTCGGCAGAACTAGAGTGGATGCGCACGAATGGCATCCCGACCGCAACCCGGAGACCGATGCCCGCACGACCGCTCGCATGACCGTCACCCGGTCATGTCGCCACTGAGAGAAAGAGGTCACCGGTGACGGTGAACGACCAGGACCCGTATTCGGTCACTCATACCGACTCGGACCCGGACGAGACAGCCGAGTGGCAGGACTCGCTCGATCAGCTGGTGGCCGCGAAGGGGCACGGACGTGCCCGCGACATCATGCTGAGCCTGCTGAAGCGCTCGAAAGACCTTCAGCTCGGCGTGCCGATGGTGCCGACGACCGACTACATCAACACGATCGCGCCCGAGAACGAGCCCGCGTTCCCCGGCGATGAGGACCTCGAGCGCCGCTACCGCGCCTGGATCCGCTGGAACGCCGCCATCACGGTGCACCGCGCCCAGCGCCCGGGCATCGCGGTCGGTGGGCACATCTCGACCTACGCGTCCTCCGCCGCGCTTTACGAGGTCGGACACAACTGGTTCTTCCGCGGCAAGGACCACGCCGGCGGCGGCGACCATGTCTTCTACCAGGGGCACGCCTCCCCCGGCATGTACGCCCGCGCCTTCCTCGAGGGCCGGCTGAGCGAGCAGGACCTCGACGGCTTCCGCCAGGAGAAGAGCAAGGCGCCGCACGGGCTGAGCTCCTACCCGCACCCGCGGCTCATGCCCGCGTTCTGGGAGTTCCCGACCGTGTCGATGGGTCTCGGGCCGATCAACGCGATCTACCAGGCCCAGTCGAACAAGTACCTGACCAACCGCGGCATCAAGGACGCATCCGACCAGCACGTCTGGGCCTTCCTGGGCGACGGCGAGATGGATGAGGTCGAGAGCCGCGGCGCGCTGCAATGGGCCGCCAACGAGAAGCTCGACAATCTGACCTTCGTGATCAACTGCAACCTGCAGCGTCTCGACGGCCCGGTGCGCGGCAACGGCAAGATCATCCAGGAGCTCGAGAGCTTCTTCCGCGGAGCGGGCTGGAACGTCATCAAGGTGATCTGGGGCCGCGAGTGGGACGCCCTGCTCGCCAAGGACACCACCGGCGCCCTCGTCAACCTGATGAACGCCACCCCGGACGGCGACTACCAGACCTACAAGGCCGAGAACGGCGCCTACGTGCGCGAGAACTTCTTCGGCCGCGACCCGGTCACCGCCAAGCTCGTCGAGGGCTACAGCGACGACCAGCTCTGGAACCTCAAGCGCGGCGGCCACGATTACCGCAAGGTCTACGCGGCGTTCAAGGCGGCCACCGAGCACCAGGGGCAGCCGACCGTCATCCTGGCGAAGACCGTCAAGGGCTACGGCCTGGGTCCGAGCTTCGAGGGCCGCAACGCGACCCACCAGATGAAGAAGCTCACGCTCGACAACCTGAAGACCTTCCGCGATGTCATGCGCATCCCGATCACCGACGCGCAGCTCGAAGAGAACCCGTATCAGCCGCCCTTCTACAACCCCGGCCCCGACGACCCGGCGATCCAGTACCTGCAGGAGCGCCGGCGTGAGCTCGGCGGCTACGTGCCGGAGCGCCGCTCGAAGTACACGCAGATCGCGCTGCCCGACGACTCGGTCTACGAGATCGCGCGCAAGGGCTCCGGCAAGCAGGAGGCCGCCACCACGATGGCGTTCGCGCGACTGCTCAAAGACCTGCTGAAGGCCCCGGGCTTCGGTCAGCGGATCGTGCCGATCATCCCGGATGAGGCGCGCACCTTCGGCATGGACGCCTACTTCCCCACCGCCAAGATCTACAACCCGAACGGCCAGCACTACACCTCGGTCGACCGCGATCTGCTGCTGGCATACAAAGAGAGCCCCCAGGGTCAGATCATCCACGTGGGCATCAACGAGGCGGGCGCGTTCTCGGCCTTCACTGCCGCAGGCACGTCATACGCCACGCACGGCGAACCGCTGATCCCGGTGTACGTCTTCTACTCGATGTTCGGCTTCCAGCGCACCGGCGATGCCATGTGGGCCGCGGGCGACCAGATGGCGCGCGGCTTCATCATGGGCGCCACCGCCGGACGCACCACGCTCACCGGCGAGGGGCTCCAGCACGCGGACGGGCACTCGCATCTGCTCGCGTCGACGAATCCGGCGGTGGTCAGCTACGACCCGGCGTACGGGTACGAGATCGGGCGGATCGTGCAGGCCGGCCTGGAGCGCATGTACGGCGGTCAGCATCCTGACCCGAACGTCATGTACTACCTGACGGTCTACAACGAGCCGATGCCGCAGCCCGCCGAGCCCGAGAACCTCGACGTCGAGGGGCTGCTCAAGGGCATCTACAAGCTGAAGGCCGCCGAGAACCTCGGGCCGAAGGCCCAGTTGCTGGCGTCGGGCGTCGGGGTCCCCTGGGCCCTCGAGGCGCAGGAGCTGCTGGCGCGCGACTGGAACGTCGCAGCCGACGTCTGGAGCGTCACCTCGTGGACCGAGTTGCGCCGCGACGGCCTGGCGGCCGACGAGCACAACTTCCTGCACCCGACCGAGCCCCCGCGCGTCCCCTACGTGTGGTCGAAGCTCGCGGGCTCCGAGGGACCGTATGTCGCGGTGTCGGACTACATGCACGCCGTGCCCGACCAGATCCGGCCGTTCGTGCCCGGCGACTACGCGACGCTCGGTGCCGACGACTTCGGCTTCAGCGACACGCGGCCGGCCGCTCGCCGGTTCTTCAAGATCGACGGACCGTCGATCGTGGTTCGCACCTTGCAGTCGCTGGCCCGGCGCGGCGAGATCGACCCGAGCGCGGTCGCGCAGGCCATCGAGAAGTACCAGTTGCACGACGTCACGGCCGGCACCTCGGGATCGGCGGGCGGCGAGAGCTGATGCGCGCCGCGATCCCGGCTGCTGGCCCATCGGGGGCCGCACGTGCCTGAACGCACGCGCGAGCAGACGCTCGCGTGGCTCCGCACGCTCTCGGGCGAGCTGTCGACGGCGACCCTGAAGCGGCTCGACGACACGCTCCCCTGGTACCGCGACATGCCGCCCGGGCGTCGCAGTGCCGTCGGCCTGGTCGCTCAGGCCGGTATCACGTCGTTCATCTCGTGGTTCGAAGACCCGACCTCGACTCCCTGGATCGCGGCCGACGTGTTCGGCGCCGCCCCCCGTGAGCTCCTGCGCTCGGTCAGCCTCCAACAGACCCTCCAGCTCATCCGGGTCACGGTGGAGGTGGTCGAGCAGCGGGTGACGGATGCGGACGAGTCGCTGCGCGAGGCCATCTTGCTCTACTCCCGCGAGATCGCCTTCGCGGCGGCGGACGTCTACGCGCGGGCCGCGGAGGCCCGCGGCCTGTGGGACGCGCGCCTCGAGGCCCTCGTGGTCGACTCGATCCTCACCGGCGAGTACGACAGCGAGCTGCCGAGCCGGATCGCCGCGCTCGGCTGGAACGGCCACGGCGCAGTGAGCGTGCTGGTGGGAACGGCTCCGCGCATCCTCGATGTCGACATGCTCCGCCGCACGGCCCGGCACCTCGATTCGGATGTGCTGATCGGCGTGCAGGGCAGCCGGCTCGTGATCGTGATCGGCCGGGTGGATCCGCCCGACGAGTCGGAGTTGCGCGACGCGCTCCCGTTCCTCGAGATCGCGGCTCAGCTCGAGCCCGGATTCGGGCCCGGCCACCTGGTGCTCGGCCACGAGGTCCCGTCGCTGGTGGATGCCGCCCGCAGCGCACGTGCCGCCCTGGCCGGATTCGCCGTCGCCAAGGCCTGGCGCAACGCGCCCCGGCCGACCCTCGCCGACGACCTGCTGCCCGAACGTGCTCTGGCCGGCGACACGCTCGCCCGCACCACCCTGATCAACCGGATCTACACCCCGCTGCAGAACCACTCCAGCGAGCTGCTCAACACCCTGTGGTGCTACCTCGACAACGGCCGATCGCTCGAGGCGACCGCTCGCGAGCTGTTCGTGCATCCCAACACCGTGCGCTATCGCCTCAAGCGGATCAGCGAGGTGATCGGCTGGGATGCCACCGGGGCGCGCGAGGCGCTGATCCTGCAGTCCGCGCTGATCCTGGGCTCGATCGCCGGGCAAGACGGCGCCCGCAAGTAGCCCGACGCGGCGCGTCGCCCCTGCGCGTCGGGCCGCCACCCCGGTCGACCGCGCCACCCCCTTCACCCGCGCCGCCCGCGCCCTCTGCGCAACTCAGCAACACGTCGGCGTGACACGCCGCCGCGCCGGGGGCGACACGCCGTAACAGCGCACCGATCCTTGCCGACCTGCGCACCTCGACGGCGCGAAATGAGCCGCGTCGACGCCGGGCAGCGACGAGTTCTGTAGCTATCCCCCAAGGTCTCGCCGGATTCTTCGTGCGGTCGTTCTCACGCTGGCGGCCCGTTGTTGACACACTGGGAGGGTGAGTGTCGTCATCGTCGCGCCCGGTCAGGGCTCGCAAACCCCCGGATTCCTCGAACCCTGGCTCGCCGAACCACGGTTCGCCGACCATCTCGGAGCGCTGAGCGAGGCGGCAGGCATCGATGTCGCGCGCCACGGAACCACCTCTGATGCCGACACCATCCGCGATACGGCGATCGCCCAGCCGCTGATCGTGGCCGCCTCGATCATGTCGCTGGCCGCGGTGCTCGACGAGGGCTCCGGCTCGGGATGGAAGAGCAAGACCGCGGGCATCGCCGGCCACTCGGTGGGCGAGGTCGCCGCGGCGGCGGGCGCCGGCATCCTGAGCGAGCAGAACGCGATGAAGCTGGTCGCCGCTCGCGGAGCCGCGATGGCCGCCGCGGCCGCGCAGGTCGCCACCGGCATGAGCGCGGTCATCGGCGGCGACGAGGCCGAACTGCTGGCCAAGCTCGACACGCTCGGTCTGCAGCCCGCCAACTACAACGGTGGCGGCCAGATCGTCGTCGCGGGAGAGCTGCCCGCCCTCGCTGCCCTGCAGGCCGACCCGCCCGCGGGCGCCCGCGTCATCCCGCTCCAGGTCGCCGGGGCGTTCCACACGCGCTACATGCAGCCGGCCGTCGAGACCCTGCGCGACCTCGCGAACAGCATGACCGCGAACACGCCCGACTGGACGATCTGGACCAACCGCGACGGATCCATCGTCACCAGCGGTCGGGACTTCCTCGACCTGCTGGTCGGCCAGGTCGCGTCGCCTGTTCGGTGGGATCTCGACATGCAGGCCTTCGAACAGGCCGGGGTCACCGGGCTGATCGAGCTGGCTCCCGCGGGGGCCCTGGTCGGCCTGGCCAAGCGCGCCCTCAAGGGGCTGCCGACGGTCGCCGTGAAGACGCCGGACGACATCCCGGCCGCCCATGAACTGCTCGACGCCGTTCAGGATTCCGACCTCGCCGACGATGGAGCATCCGTATGACCGCCCTCACCCAGTCCGTCGGCCATCCGTACACGCGCATCCTCTCGTTCGGAGCCGCGCGCGGCGACCTCGTCGTCCCCAACTCGGAACTGGTCGAGGCGATCGACTCGAGCGACGAGTGGATCCGTCAGCGCACCGGCATCATCACCCGCAAGCGGGCGAGCAAGGGCATCAACGCGATCGATCTGGCCGAGATCGCCGGCCGCGAGGCGATCGAGAAGGCGGGCATCAAGCCCGAACAGATCGGCGCGGTTCTGGTCTCGACCATCAGCAACGTGGCGGTGACGCCGTCGATGTCGTCGCTGCTGGCCGAGCGACTGGGTGTCAGCCCGGCCCCGGCTTACGACATCAGCGCGGCCTGCGCCGGCTACACCTACGGCATCGCCCAGGCTGACGCGCTCATCCGCGCCGGCGCTGCGGACTACGTGCTCGTGGTAGGCGCCGAGAAGCTCTCGCAGTACGTCCACCCCAACGATCGCTCGATCTCGTTCCTGCTCGGCGATGGAGCGGGCGCGGCCGTGGTCGGTCCTGCTGACGAGGCGGGCATCTCGGCCACGATCTGGGGCTCTGACGGCTCCAAGTGGGATGCCGTGGGCATGAACGCCACCTTCGAGGAGTACCTCGACAAGATCAAGCCGTGGCCGACGATGCGCCAAGACGGCCAGACCGTCTTCCGCTGGGCGGTCTGGGAGATGGCCAAGGTCGCCAAGCAGGCCCTCGAGGCCGCCGGGATCACCGCGGCCGATCTGGCTGCGTTCATCCCGCATCAGGCCAACATGCGCATCATCGACGAACTCGCCAAGCAGATCGGACTGCCGGACACCGTGCAGATCGGCCGCGATATCGAGACCACGGGCAACACCTCGGCGGCCTCGATCCCGCTGGCGACCCATCGGCTGCTCGAGGAGCATCCGGAGCTCAGCGGCGGCCTCGCCCTGCAGATCGGCTTCGGTGCCGGTCTGGTCTACGGGGCCCAGGTTGTGCGGCTCCCCTAGGATTGTCCACGGTCGTTCGACACACAAACCCCTGCACCACCTTTCAAGGAGATACGAAATGGCACTGTCCCAGGACGAGGTTCTCGCCGGTCTGGCTGAACTGATCAATGACGAGACCGGCATCGCGACCGACTCCGTGGCGCTCGACAAGTCGTTCACCGACGACCTCGACATCGACTCGATCTCGATGATGACGATCGTCGTCAACGCCGAGGAGAAGTTCGACGTGAAGATCCCCGACGACGAGGTCAAAAACCTGGTCACCGTCGGCGACGCCGTCAACTTCATCGTCAAGGCTCAGAGCTAGACCTCTGCTGCAGGCATCGGGCGGGGGTCAGTCCCCCGCCCTTCGCCCGGCATCCGCCGGGTTCTTCCACGGGAGATAGATCGAATGACCAAGAAGATCGTCGTCACCGGCATCGGCGCATCATCGCCGGTCGGTGGCACCGCCCCCGACAGCTGGACCGGCCTGCTGGCCGGCGAGTCGGGTGCGCACAGCCTCACTCAGGAGTGGGTCGCCGAGCTCGACCTGCCGGTGACCTTCGCCGCCGAGGCCAAGGTCCGGCCCGACGAGGTGCTCGAGCGCATCGAGATCAAGCGCCTCGACCCGGTCAGTCAGTTCGCCCTGATCTCGGCTAAGGAGGCCTGGGCGGACGCCGGAGCGCCCGAGATCGCACCGGAGCGGATCGGTGTCGAGTGGGCGACCGGCATCGGCGGCCTGTGGACCCTGATCGACGCGTGGGACACCCTGAAGGAGAAGGGACCGCGCCGCGTTCTGCCGATGACGGTCCCCATGCTCATGCCGAACGCCGCGGCGGCCGCCGTGTCGATGCATCTCAACGCGCGCGCCTTCGCCCGCACCGACGTGTCCGCCTGCGCATCGAGCACCGAGTCGATCGCGAACGCCTACGACCACCTGCAGTCCGGCTACGCCGACATCATCGTCGCGGGCGGCTCGGAGTCGTGCATCCACGGCATCACGATCGCCTCGTTCGCCTCGATGCAGGCGCTCAGCAAGCGCAATGACGACCCCGCGACGGCATCGCGGCCCTATGACGTCACGCGCGACGGATTCGTCATGGGCGAGGGCGCCGCAGCGCTGGTCCTCGAGACCGAGGAGCACGCTCTCGCACGCGGAGCGCACATCTACGCCGAGATCGCGGGCGGCGCCGTCACCAGCGACTCGTACCACATCACCGCTCCCGACCCCGAGGGCTGGGGCGCCGCACGCGCGGTGCGCGCCGCGCTCGAGCAGGCCGGTGCCGGCGTCGACGAGGTCACGCACATCAACGCGCACGCCACGAGCACCCCGGTCGGCGACATCGCCGAGTACAAAGCTCTGCTGGCCGTGTTCGGAGACCGGGTGCACGACATCCCGGTGTCGGCCACGAAGGCGGCCACCGGCCACCTGCTGGGCGGCACGGGGGCTTTGGAGGCCGTGTTCACGATCCTGGCGGTGAAGAACCGCGTGGCGCCGCCGACCATCAACCTCACCGAACGGGATCCCGAGATCCCGCTGTCGGTCGGGGTCGACGCTCAGGCGCTCGGAGACGGCCCGCAGCTCGCGATCTCGAACTCGTTCGGGTTCGGCGGCCACAACTCGGTCATCGCGATCCGCAGCTACGACAGCTGAGGCGTCACGGTACGAGCTGGATGCGGTCGGCCCACGCCGACGTCAACCCTTCCGTTTCGGCGCGCCGCTGCATGATCCGTTCCAGGATCGCCATCGTCTGCGTCACCGGGATGGCGGCGTCCTCCACCGGATCCTGAAGCTCGCTGGACTGCCGCCCCCGCGGCTCAACGGGACCGTGTGCCCTCGGTCGTGTCCCGATGCGCGAGAAGATGCTCGCTGTCCGGATCGCTTCATGCCTGCCCATGGCTAGCCCACCTTGTGCAGCCAGACGACGGGACTGTCTTCGCTGGCGTGGCGGAACGACTCGAGTTCGTCATCCCAGGCCTGACCGAGGGCCAGACGCAGCTCGCGGTGCAGCTCGAAGGCGTCGGAGCCCGCCGACTCCATGGCGAACCGGATGCGGTCCTCCGGGATGACAACATTGCCTGCCGTGTCGGTCTGGGCGAAGAAGATGCCGAGGTCGGGGGTGTGCATCCAACGGCCGCCGTCGCTCTGCGGCGACGCGTCTTCGGTGACCTCGTAGCGCAGGTGCTCCCAGCCGCGCAGAGCCGACGCCAGAGCCGCACCGGTACCCCGCGGGCCCTCCCAGTAGTACTCGGTGCGCTGGGAACCCGGAAGAACCGGCTGGTCACGCCAGTCGAAGTTCACGGCACGACCGAGGGCGCGACCAGCGGCCCACTCGACGTGGGGACTCAGCGCGCGAGGAGCGGAGTGGATGTACACCACTCCGCGGGCGCTCACAACAGAGCCCTGGGCACGCTCCATCTGTGCAGTCACTTCTTTCTCCATTCGTCGGTGCGACTTCCCCATCGACTGACGAACGGAAACGTTCAACTGCTGCCTGAATTATGCCCGATGCCGAGCCGAAATCACAAGACTGTGATTCCGTGTCGGCTGTCACTTCGCCTGGTCGTAGCTGTCGACGATCGCCACCGTGAGCGCGAATTCGACCGGCGACGACCCGAACAGCAGCCGTCCGGCTTCGGCGGCCGACTCGCGCAGGGCCGTCGCGACCTCGTCGGCGAGCCCGATCGGGGTGTGCACGATCAGCTCGTCGTGCAAGAAGAACACGAGGTGCGGGCGCGAGGTGAGCGGGGCGTCCGCGTCATCGCCGCCGCCGAGCTGCCACAAGCGTCGGCGCAACGAGCCCATCCAGCACAGCGCCCATTCGGCGGCCGTGCCCTGCACCACGAAGTTGCGGGTGAAGCGACCCCAGCCGCGGGCGTCGTTGCGCAGTTGGCGCAGCTGGGCGTCTGTCGCGGTCTCGTCGTAGGCCTCGCCACGCCCCGGCGGCGAGCTGCGGCCGAGCCAGGTGCTCACCACCTCGCCACGCTCGCCCGCGCGCGCGGCGTCTTCGACGAACCGCATCGCGACCGGGAAGGCGCGCTCGATGCGCGGCCTCATGCGGCCGCTCTCTCCGGTCGTGCCGCCGTAGATCGCGCCGAGCATCCCGTACTTGGCCTGCGGTCGGGTCTCGACGGCTCCCGCATCGACCATGCCCTGGTACATGTCCTGCGCCTGGCCCGCTCGGGCCATCGCGGCGTCGCCCGACATGGCGGCGAGCACCCGCGGCTCGAGCTGAGAGGCGTCGGCGACCACGAATGTCCAGCCCTCGTCGGCGATCACGGCGCCGCGCACCTGGCGGGGCAACTGCAGCGCTCCCCCGCCGTCGGAGGCCCACCGACCCGTGACGACGCCGGCCGGCACATACACCGGCCGGAACCGGCCGTCATGCACCCATTCCTCCAGCCAGTGCCAGCCGTTCGCCGTGTACAGCCTGGCCAGCTTCTTGTACTCCAAGAGCGGGGCGATGGCCGGATGCTCGATCCGCTTGAGCTCCCACGAGCGGGTCGAGGTGGCCTGCAGCCCCGCGCGCTGCAGCCCCTTGACCAGCTCGACCGGGGAGTCGGGGTTCAGGTCAGGCTCATCGAGCAGTTCGCGCACCTGCGTGAGCAGCGCCTCCATGCGGGCGGGGCGACCGGCGACCGGTCGCGGACCGAGCAGCTCGGCGAGCAGCTCATCGTGGCGCTGCGCGCTCCACGGGAGGCCCGCGAACCGCATCTCGGCGGCGATCAGGGCGCCGACGCTGTCAGCGGCGAGCAGCAGGGCGAGCTTGCCAGGCTGGGTGCTGGCGTCGACCGCGGCGCGCTGCCGCATCCATTCCTCGAAGGGGTCGTCATCGGGTTGCGGCGGTTCCAGGTCGAAGAGCACGTGCGAGGTCGACGGCGTCTCGGGCGTCGGCTGGTCCCACCGGTCCCGGGGCGCCAGCGCCAAGGCGGTCGCGGACGCCGCTGCCGCGTGCCGCAGGATCCGGTGACTCAGCCGCAGGTCGACGCAGCGCTCGACGCGCACGCCGGCGGCCAGCAGAGGCGGGTACCAGGTGGAGGTGTCGTTCCAGATCCACCGGGGATGCTGCGGCTCCTGCTCGCGGACGAACTCGGCGACAGCGCTCTCGTCGAGGACCACGCGCCCCGTCTCGGAACCGTCGTCGCTCAGGAGAACCGCGGTCACGTCGCCCTGAGCGGACCGGCTCATGGCGACGTGCATCCCCTCAGTCTGCCGGGAGCCGCCGACCCTCGCAGCGCCCGGATGAATGGCGCCGCGGACTCCGGTCAGTGCGTCACGAGACCCGTCGAGGGATCGAGCGTCACCCCGTGGTTGTCGCCGTGGTGCGACGAGAAGTCGAACATCCCGGTCAGCGGGCCGGCGACGGCGTCGAACGAGCCGTTGCCGATCCGCCCGGTCGACCAGTTGTCTTCGATGAAGCGCAGCACCGACGACTGGTCGGTCACGGTGTGATCGACGAAGTTCGTTCGGGCGTACGGCGAGATGACCAGCAACGGGAGGCGAGGTCCGTACCCGCAGCGGTCCTGGAAGCCTCCCAGAGCCGCGGCCGGCGTCGTGCCGCACGAGGTGCCCGAGAGGCCGTCGACCGCCGGATCGGCGCTCTGGTTGACGATCGGGCCCATCTGGTGGTCGTACCAGCCGTCGCTGTCGTCGTAGGCGATGACGACCGCGGTCGACGACCAGTCGTGCGACTTCTGCAGCCGGTTGATCGTGTTCACCAGGAAGGTCTGCTCGTCCAAGGGCGTGGAGTAGCCGGCGTGTCCGTCTTGATACGCCGCCGCCTTGAGGAAGCTCACGGCCGGCATCGACTTGGCATCGACCGCCTTCCAGAAGTCGGTCAGGTCGTACTGGTGGTTCGCCTGGCCGGCGTGCCCGATCTCGGCGACGGAGGCCGGCGCGGTGTGCAGCGGGTTCGCGGTGCTGGCGAAGTACTGGAACGGCTCGTGGTGCGGGATGTAGTCCTTGCTCGAGACGCCGGCGACGTTCGTGTGCCGGACCGAGCAGTCCGCGAAACCGCCCTGGAACCAGCCCCAGCTGACGTTCTTGGCGTTCAGCAGGTCGCCGATGTTCTTGCTCGAGCCGTCCACCGCGGTGGTCGCGTCCCGGCTGTCGCAGACGTCACCGGTCGGCTGGGGGTCGCCCACGACCGTTCCGGAGGCCGTCACCGCCGTCGACGTTGTGGCGAAGCCGTGCGTCTGGCCCGCGACGAGGTTGAGCGCCCCGGGCGTGGACGGCCCGAAGGTCGTGCCGAAGGAGTTGTCGCTCATCGCGTAGTGCTGCGCGTAGTTCCAGAGGGCGGTGACGGTGTTGCCGTCGTAGTAGCCCATGACGAGGCCCGCGCCCGTGCCGTAGTCGATGCAGGCGGCCGAACCGCGCCCGACGGTCTCGACGAACTTGTCCATGAGTCCGGCGTCGAAGGCCTTCTGCTCGTCGGTGTAGCTGTGGTCCTGGTCGCAGGTCTGGGCTTGCGATCGATCGAGGCGGAACGGCTGCGTGGCGTTCGGGTTCGCGGTCAGCAGGGCGCCGCTCAGCCCGTTCACCGTCGGCGTTCCGGGGGCGGCCGAGAAGGCCGGCTGGCCCGCGGGATTGGTCGCCGCGGGATAGGTCGCGAAGTAGTGATCGAACGAGACGTTCTCTTGGAAGATCACGACCAGATGCGTGATCGGCGTCGTCGTCGAGCCGACCGGATGGTGTGTCGACGACTGGTCCACGGTGCCGGACTGAATCGCGGTGCCGACGAACAGGGCACCGGCGGCGGCGGTCACGAGGACGGTTCGAACGACGTTCGCTGAGACGAGGGTCATGGGCCCCATCCTGCTCGCGACCGGGCGGCCGGCAGGAGGTCTTCCAGGTTTCGACTCGGCGAACAACGGGTGACTCCCTCAGGCCCGGATCACTCAGGATGCAGCAGCGTCCCGTCTTTCGCCAGTGCGTTCTTCTCGCCGGCCTCGATCGGCACGGCGAAGCGGTTCTGCTTGGGCGGCATCGGACAGTTGAACGCGTAGCTGAACGCGCAGGGCGGCAGCACCGCGCGGTTGAAGTCGAGCGTGATCGTGCCATCCGCGTTGGGCGCGACGAACAGGAAGCGGCCGACACTGTAGGTCGAGTCGCCGCTCGTCGAGTCGGCGAAGACGAGTTGCAGGGCGCGGCCCGACTTGAAGGCGGCCAGGTCGTAGTCCACCCCGTCACGGCTGAAGGTGATGCGGCCCGGAACGACCTCTTCGCGGGTCTTGCCCTCGTCTTTGAGGTGCTCGAAGCCCATCGTCGTGCCGGCCGGGTTCTCGGCCCAGTCGGCGGTGATCACCCAGTCTGGGTTGTAGGGGAAGGCATCGATGCCGCCGAAGTTCTCGATTGCCTCGGAGTGAGCGTCGAAGACGCGCAGGGCATAGGTTCCGCCGTCCAGCTTGATGACGAATCCGGTCACGGTGTCGCTGAACACGATGGCGCTCGGGTTCGGGTCGTCCTTGCCGCGCACGACGGCCTCGCCATCCACGAGTTCACCATCGACCAGGATGCCGTCGGCGGCCGTCGCGGTCACCTTCAGCCCCGACTCGCCCTCGGGCAGCGGCGCCCAGCGCCCCGGAACGCCCCAGATCGTCTGCTCCGAGTCGATCGCCTGCGTGTTGGTCAGCGCCAGGCTGCCCTGCGGCTGCACGACCGCGAGCTCGCGGCGCTCGTGGAAGTGCGCGAACTGCTGTTGGGGCGTCTGCGGTGCGGTCTCGGTCGCGGTCTCGGTCATGGAGTCCATCCTGCTCAGGTCACCGAGTCAACCAGACTCGACACGAGCACATTCCCTAGAATGCCTGGGATGCCATCGACCCCGAACTCCTCGCCCGCGCCCTCCGATCAGGCCGCGCGGCAGACGCCCGCACCCGCCCTGACCAACAAGCAGCGCCGCAAGCTCTCGAAGAAGGAGCAGGCCGCCTATGCGCTCGAGATGGTCGAGGTGCGCAGGCGCGAGGCGCGCGCCCGCACGATCCGGCGCCGCATCACCATGGCCATCGCGATCGTGGCGGGGGTCGCCGTCGTGCTCGGTGGCAGCGGTCTCATCGTCTGGAGCGTGGTGCGCGCCGGTGAGGTCGGGCCGGCCAACATGCTCAGCGACGGCATCCTGCTCACCGGATCCACTGACCAGTCGACGGGCAAGGCGACGCTGAACCCGATCACCACCGACGCGTTGCAAGCGGATGCCAAGCCGGTCGCCACCAACCTCACCAGCTACAAGCAGACCGCCAACATCGTGCTCTACCTCGACTACGCCAGCCCGAAGACCGCTCAGTTCGCCAAGGCCAACGGCTCGGCGATCGAGCAGTGGCTGGCGGCCGGCTACGTCACCCTTGAGATCCATCCGGTCTCGACGTCGACGACGGCGAAGAACGACTTCTCGAAGCGCGCCGCCAACGCGCTCGCCTGCGTGGCGAACTCCGACCCGGGCTCGTTCCTGGCCGTGAGCGATGCGCTGCTCGCCGCCGCCTCGACCAAGGCGGAGACCACGATGTCGACCGCCGACCTCCAGGCGCTCGTCACCAAGGCCGGTGTCACCGACACCGCCGTGCCGGGCTGCATCAGTGGCTTCAAGTACGCGAGTTGGGTGACCGCCGCCACACACCGCGCGACCCACGGCGGCCTGCTCAATGCCGACAAGAAGTCGCTGACGGCGACCCCGCTCGTCGTGGTCGACAAGAAGGCGTACTCGGGCAAGCTCACCGACAACGCCGCACTGACCAAGTTCGTCAGCGAGACCTTCGCAGCCAGCCAGGGCACCGGCAACGGGTCGGCGACGCCCACTCCGACGCCGACTCCGACTCCGACCCCGTAGCCGACCGTCCAGTCGGCCCCTCAGCCGGATCTACTTCATCGCGGGCGCGGGCGGCTCGTCGTCGTCGGCCTTCACTGCCTTCTGCCCGGGAGGCAGGTTCGAGAGGTCGGGCGCGATGATCGGCGCCTGGTATCCGGAATCCGGGAGGCCGAATGCGGCGACCCGCGCGCCCTCTGCGGCCAGCACGAGGTCGGCCGACTGCCGGGGCAAGGTGCGCCCGCGGAAGAAGTCCGGCTTGATCGCCCACCAGATGAACATCAGCACCAGGCCGACCAGGATGCCTCCGACGCCGATCGCGGCATCCGCGCCCAGGTGCCATCCGAACAGGTTCAACGCCAGGTTGTGGCCCTTGGAGTCCTGCTCGTAGTCGGCCGCGCCGTAGACGATCAGCCCGTAGATGAAGGCGAGGGCGAGCAACACCCCGCCCAGCAGCGGGAAGAGGAACTGCTGGATGAAGTTCTTACCGCTGCGGTAGAAGGTCCGTCGGAAGAACCAGACGCATGCGAAGCCGGTGAGCCCGTAATAGAAGGCGATCATCAGGCCGATCGAGTCCACCAGCGGCGTCAGCAAGTCGGTGCTGATGAAGCTCACGATCCCGTAGAACGCGATCGAGACGACGCCCATCGCGATCGTCGACCAGGTCGGGGTGAGGAACTTCGGATGGATGCGTGCGAACCGCTCCGGGATCGCCTTGTAGACGGCCATCGACAGCGAGGTGCGCGCGGTCGGCAGGATCGTGGTCTGCGTCGAGGCCGACGCCGAGGTCAGGATCGAGATCGTCAGCAACGTGAGCAGGATGTGCCCGGTCACGCTATCGCCGAACAATGATGGCCCGAGCGACAGGAACACGTTGTCGGAGTTGGCACTGTTGGCCAGACCCGGTCCCTTGTCGCCGACGCCCGCGTACGCCACCGTGGCGGTCGTGACCACCGAATAGGTCAGCAGCAGAAGGACGGTGCTGATGATGGCCGCGCGACCCGGAGTCTTGCCGGGATCCGCCGTCTCCTCGTTGACCGACACGGCCGTGTCCCAGCCCCAGTAGATGAAGATGGCCGCCAACAGACCCGGTGCGAGCACGCTGCCGAAGTTCAGGGTGAAGGGGTTGAACCAGTCCAGTTGGGGCAGGATCGACGTCGGCTCCCCGTTCCCCGTGTAGACCTTCACGAGCGCGAATACCGCGAAGATCACGATGATGATGACCTCGATCGACAGCAGCACCTGCTGCAGCCGTGCTGAGATCTCGATGCCGCGGTAGCAGATCCAGGTCATCAGGGCGATCCAGACCACTCCGGCGCCCAGCTGCCACCAGTAGTTGCCCGACACGTCGGTAAACAAGACGTCCATGTCTTTGTAGCCGATCAGGCGGCCGAGGTTGGCCAGGAGGCCGAACGTCGTCTGGCCGGCGATCTGCGCCAGATTCGCCATGACGATCACGTCGGCGACGATGATCCCCCAGCCGCCGAGCCAGCCCATCACCGGACCGAAGGTGCGCGACGCCCAGGTGAAGGTGGTACCGCAATCCGGTTCGGCGCGATTGAGCTGCTGGTAGGCGACGGCGATGAAGTACATCGGAACGAAGGCGAGAAGCACGACGCCGGGGGCGTGCGTGCCGACGACCGAGCCGCCGGCGCCGCTGATGACGATGAAGCCGAGGGCCGCCGCCAGGCTGTACGCCGGGGCCGTGGATGCGACGCCGACGACGACGCTGGACGCCAAGCCGAGGGCGCCCGACTTCAGTCCCTTCCCCTCTGCTGTTCCCATGGAGCCGGTCGTGGGGGCAGGTGCAGTCATGAGCGTCCTCTGTGACGTGGGTCGCGCGGGGGCCGACCAGTGGCAAGAAACTACACCCCCGCGTTTTGCCCCGGATAGTGTCGCGGCATGGCAATTTTCCACGTCACGACGCGTGCCGAATGGGAGGCTGCGGAAGCCGCAGGAAGCTACCGGATGTCGACGAAGGGCGCCACGCTCGACGAGGTCGGTTTCATCCACGCCTCGTCTGCCGAGCAACTGCCGGTGGTCGCGTCGTTCCTGTACGGCGACTCGCCCGAGCCACTCGTCGTGCTCGAACTGGACGACGACGGAATCCGCGACTCGGGCATCCGGATTCCGTGGGAGGACGGCGGGGCGGGCGAGCTGTTCCCGCACATCTACGGGGCGGTCGACACGGCGTTAGTGACGGCGGTGCGGCCCGCCGATTTCGATGGCGACGGCGTGCTCCGGTACTAGCGGTCGAGATTCGACCAGCGTCAACCCTCGAGAGACCCCGACGCGTCGTGTCGATGAACGGCCGCTGGGGCCGTGCATCGAAGGGACTCACATGAACGTCCGTCATACCCTTGCCGTTTCTGCGGCCTCCCTCGCCGTCATCCTGGGGATGTCGATCGGCATCGCCGGTCCGGCGTCCGCATCTGACATCGTCATCCCGGACTGCGCCCACGTGCTGTCCGACCCGACCGGCTACTTCGACGCCTTCGCCTCCATCAATGGCGAACCCGCCGTCGCGTTCGCCCCGACCCCGACCCTGTATGGTTCGGCGCAACCGATCCTGAAGCGCTACCTGCATGCCTTCGGCGCGACCAACTGTTCGTGGCACCTCGCCCAGAGCGGCGTGACCAGGAATTTCACCGTGTCTGAAGCAGTCATGAACTCCACGAAAGACCGCCTGCTGCGCCGGTGGATGGCAGCCCACGGCATCGTCGGAACAGACGAGGAGCCGATCCTTGGAGGCATCGCCTACCAGGTGGGCCCGCATGAGTGGAGCCTGCTGATGCACGGCCGCGTGTGGATCTCGATCATCGAGCGCGGGACGAGCGTGTTCGGCTACACGTTGCAGTCGGCGAGCTACGAGATCGTCGACCTCAACCCCGACATCCTGGTCGGAACCCTGTAGGGCACGCCCGCGGGATGGGGGCCGCTACGGACGCCCCCGTCCCCGAGCTCCCTGCCCGGCTAGAGCTTGCCGTTGACTCCCCCGACGGTGCCGTGCTGTCTCACCCACCGCGCGTGTGCCGCCTGCGTCGCCGCCCTGAGCGTCGTGTAGTAGCCGACCAGCTCGCGATCCTCGCGCTTCTCGTTCGCCGTCACCACGCGATAGCCCCGCTCCTTCGCGATCTCGATGAGCCGGATGATCGCGTAGGGCTCGCCGAACTGGGCCACCATGAGCCAGACGCCCGGCTCGGTCTCGACCGCCGCCAACAACGGATGCCACTTGCGCGAGTAGGTCAGCCGGGCACGCGCCAACGCGTCCAGGTGGTCTTGAACGCCGTCGTGGTGATCCATGCTCGCCACCACTCTCGAACATGTGTTCGAATGTGTCAATTGAGGGACGATGACGCCACAAGGGTGGACTCCCGTGCGCGAGCCCGTAGGTTGCTGTCATGAGTGGTCCGGGGATCGCAACAGCAGACGGGACACGGGCGGAAAACCCGCTCGGCGCAATTGCGATCCCGATCGCGATCGTAGGAATCCTGTTGTCTTTTCTTGCTCTTTCTGGGATCTACGTCAGCCTCATCCTCTCGTTTGTGTCCCTTGCACTTGGAGCAGTGGGCCTCACCATGGCTCGTCGACGAGGCACGCCGGCAAGGTGGGCAATCGTCGCGATCTCATTGGCGGGCGCAAGCTTCATTGTCGGCGCCGGTTGCTGGGCTCTCCCGCACCTGCTCTTCGTGCTGGCGGACCGATGGACGTGAAGCTCTTCACGCAGAGCGGGCGACCGATATCCCTATGCGTATGGCCAGCTCGCCCTAGCGCCCAGTTCACGGGCGGCCCGGGTACCCGAGATTTCATAGATCTCGGTGAGATCGTCATCAACGCCGTTGCACCACCAGTGGCGTTCATCCGACAGCACCACGCGGGCCTCCGACCCTGTGAGGGTTCGCCATGCATGGCGCTCATCCCTCACGACAACCTCCAACAGGTCCTTCTCCAGCAGACCGAGAGCCGCTCGAATGGAACGTGGCACGTACTCGCGAGTCGTCCGCAGCCATTCGTCAAAACCGGGCCACGGCTCGGCCGATCCAGCGTCCCGTGCGAGGTCTTGGAGATAGATCGTGAAGATGTCGCTGCTCGGCTCCACGAGTGAGTTCATGAAGGTCAGCTCATCGTGACTCAGGTCGGTCATTCTCAAAGCGCATCCCTCCGGCTCACCTACCAGAAGATGATTTGGGGCGTCATCAGGAGTGAGGTAACTCGGCGACCAGCCCGTATTCATCCGTAGGGCGGGCGGGACTTGAACCCGCGACCCAGGGATTATGAGTCCCTTGCTCTAACCAGCTGAGCTACCGCCCCGCACCCGCATCGGTGCGAGCAGGCTGTCAGCCGGCGGGCTTCGACGTGGGGTCAGCGGCCAGCTCGGCCACCGGGTCCCCACGATACAGCGCCTCGAACACGTCGAGGGTGTGGCCCATCGCGTGGTGGCTGACCACCTCGAGCGAGGCCTTCTTCATCTTGTCGAGGCGCGCGGGAGTCGCGGTCAGCACATCGGTGAGGGCCGCCGCCAGGGCGTCGATGTCGCCCGGCTCGTAGAGGTGGCCGTTCACGCCCTCCTTCACCAAATGCGGCAGCGCCATGGCGTTGGCGGCCACGACCGGCAGGGCGGTGGCCATCGCCTCCATCGCCGCGATGCACTGCAACTCGGCGCGCGACGGCATGGCGAACACGGTGCCGCGGGTGAGGGTGGCGCGCAGGTCCTCGTCGCTGAGCTTGCCCCAGATGTGGATGCGGTCGCTGACTCCCAGCGACGCCGCCAGGTCGCGCAGCTTCTGCTTCATCTCGCCGCCGCCCACGATGTCGACCTGCACGTCGAGTGCCGGGTCCATGCGCGCGGCGGCCTTGATCAGCTCGTCGATGTGCTTCTCTTCGTCCAGACGGCCGACGTAGACGATGCGGTTGTCGGCGTGCTTGCCGAAGTTGGGGGTGTACTCGCTGGTGTCGATCCCGTTCGAGATGGCGACCACGCCATCCAGTCCGGTCATCTTCTCGAAGTAGTCGGCCGAGTTCTGCGTCGGGCTGGTGATGACATCGGCCATGCGGAAGATGCGCGCCGCCGCCTTCCATTGCACCCTCGCCAGCCAGTCGAGCATCGGCTTGGGCAGGATCGTGACGTGCTGCAGCACGTTCTCGGGCATGGTGTGGTTCGTGCCCACGAGCCGGATGCCGCGCTCCTTGGCGATCGGAGCGAGTCCGCTGCCCGCGATGATGTGCGACTGGAAGTGCACGGCATCCGGATGGATGCGGTCGATGATCTTGCGCGAGTTCGCCTTCACCCGCCACGGCAGCATGAACCTCAGCCAGGGATGCGGCAGCCACCGCCAGCTGTAGACGCGATGAACGGTCAGGGTCTGGCCGTCGTACTTCTCGGCGAAGGTGCCCACCTGATGCTTCTGCGCCGGTGCCATCACGTGCACATCGTGGCCGCGGGCCGCGAGGCCGGTGCCGAGGCGTTTGGCGAACGTGGCGGAACCGTTCAAGTCGGGGGCGAAGGTGTCGCCGCCGATCAGAATCCGCATCGGCTGCCGCGCTGGAGGCGCGTCGGTCACTCGGTGTCCTTCGGTTCGGGGCGGGGAGTTCGTCGTGCGCGCGGGAAGGCGGCGTGGACCACGCTACCTCAGGCCCGGCCCAACCGGGCAGCCTCCGCCAGCTCGGCGGCGACTTGGGCGGCTCGGGTCTTGGCCAGTTGGAACACGCCGTACACGGCGATCACGGCGGCGGCGATCCAGACGAACACCGTCCAGAGCGGGGCGCCGGCCGCCTCGCCGAGCACGATGATCCCGATCGAGACCGCGACCAGCGGGTCGACGACGGTGAGGCCGGCGATCACCAGATCCGGCGATCCCACCGAATACGCGGTCTGCACGAAATAGGCGCCGAGGGCGGCCGCGGCCAGCAGCGCGACAACGCACCCCACGGTCAACCACTCGAAGGTGCCGCTGAGCAGTCGGCTGATAACCACCTTGGCGAGGGTCGCGACGAAGCCGTAGAGCACACCCGCCGACAGGATGTAGAAGATCGCCGTGAACCGCTTGCGCAGCAGCCCGAACGCCACCCCCAGCAGCGTCACCACGACGCCCATGATGATCAGGATGATGATGAGCTGCTTCTCTTCGATCGCGTGCTCTTGCGCGACGAATGCGGCCACCGTCACGAAGACCGCGATCCCCGCCACGCAGAAGCTGATCGCGCGAATCGCATCGCGAGTCAGCTTGGTGCGCGACGCGCGCGCGTTCACCACCGAGGTGACCACGAGGGCCACGACGCCGAGCGGCTGCACGACGATGATCGGCGCGAAACCGAGGCTGGTGAGCTGGCACAGGATGGCCAGCCCGAGCAGCAGGGTGCCCAGCGCCCACCACGGGCTGCGCACCAGGCGCCAGAGCTGCGGGATGCTGAGGCCGGCCTTGTGACCGGATCCGTGCCGCTCTTCGACGACCACCACACCCCGGTGCTGGAACTGCGCGCCGAGCGCCAGAAAGAATCCGCCGAGCAGCGCGATCGCGATCCCGAGCGGGGTGCTGCCGTGGAAGAACTGAGTCGTGTCGATCACACTCAGGTCGGAAGGCACCCGTCGAATCTAGCCGCTGTTGCCTCGATATCCTTGGCGAATGGCCGTTCTCCCCATCCGCATCACCGGAGATCCGGTCCTCCATTCCCCCGCGTCCCCGGTCGTGAAATTCGACAAGAAGCTGGCAACACTGGTCCGCGACATGGAGGACACCATGGCGGCGGCTCCCGGCGTCGGTCTCGCGGCCCCGCAGGTGGGCGTTCCGCTGCGCGTCTTCGTCTACAACTGGCGCGACGACGAGGGTGTGCTGCACCGCGGAACGGCCATCAATCCCGAGCTCTGGATCAGCCCCCCGACGGTCGAGGAGCTCGACGAAGAGAACGAGTCGGAGGGATGCCTCTCCATTCCCGGAGAGCGTTTCGCCCTGCGCCGCTCGGCCCGCGCCATCCTGCGATCGACCGACCTCGACGGCACCGAGTCGGAGGTGGTCGCCGAAGGCTGGCTCGCCCGCATCTTCCAGCACGAGTTCGACCACCTCGACGGCCTTCTCTATGCCGACCGCTTGGCCCATGCCGAGAACCGCCTGATGGCGAAGGTCATCCGAAAACGCAGCTGGGGTTCGCCGGGCCTCTCGTGGACTCCCGGAATCGACCACCTCGAGGACTGAGCTCGCCCTACGACATCCACCCGAGCAGTCGAAGCAGCGCCGCCACCGCCGCCGCAGCAATCACCACGACGATGAACGGCGCGCGCAGGACCAGCAGCACCGCGGCCACACCCAGCGCCGGCACCCGTGCGTCGATCGCGATGCCGCTGCCGTGCTGTAGCGTCTGCGTCGCAACGAGAGCCGCGAGCAGCGCGACGGTGAGCAGGGTGGCCACCCGTGACGGAGTCGGCCGCTCGATGATCGACGGCGGCACCAGGTACCCCAGCAGCTTGAGCGCCAGAACGGCGGCCGAGCTGAGCAGCACGATGTTCCACACGGTCATGCCGGGTCGCCCTTCGCCGGCCGACGGCCGAGCCAGTTCGTGAGGCCGACGATCACCGCGACCAGGGCCGCGATCAGTACAGGAAGGCCCGCGGGCAACCACGGGATGAGCACGGCGGCCACCACTGCGGCTCCGGCGGCGACCGCGATCGGCTGCCGGGAGGTCAGCCGCGGCCAGAGCAGGCCGAGGAACGCGGCGGCTGCGGCGGCGTCGAGTCCGAACATCCTGACGTCGCCGATCAGGTTGCCCAGCAGGGAGCCCAGCAGCGTCGTCAGGTTCCAGCCGACGTAGATGACGGCGGCCGTCATCCAGAACCCGATGCGCTGGCCGCGCAAGGTCGGCTGCGCGGTCGACACGGCCGTCGATTCGTCGATGGTCCAGTGCCCGGCGAGCAGGCGGCGTGCCCACCCGGCGGGCGTGGATGGCCCGCCGACGATGGGTGCCATCCGCATCGAATAGAGCGCGTTGCGCACGCCGAGCAGCGACGCGCCGGTGATCGCGGCGGGCCCGGCAGCGACGCCGCCGGTGGCCAGAACGCCGATCACCGCGAACTGCGATCCGCCCGAGAACATGAACAGGCTGAGCACCTGGGTCTGCCAGATGTCCAGGCCGGATGCCACGGCCAACGCCCCGAACGACAGCCCGTACGCCGAGACCGCGAGCCCGACAGCGAGGCTCGCGCGCACCGCGGCCGACCGCTCTGGATCCGCGGCGCGGCGCCCGCTACTGCTCGCCACGGTAAGCCGCGGCTTCGTTGAGGGTCTCGAAGAGCGCCTCGGGGTCGACGTCCTTGTAGAGCACGGCGTAGGCACCGGCCAGCGCCGCCGCTGGGACGTGATCGTCGAGGTCGATCGCCGTCACCAGCACGATCCGAGGCGTCGGTCCGAGGGTGCGCACCTGCGCGTCGCCGCGGATCCGCTCGGCGGCGACCAGCCCGTTGACGCGTGGCATCTGGATGTCCATGAGGACCACGTCGAGCGGCTCACGTCGCGCGAGGGCGAGCGCCTGCGCGCCATCGCCCGCCTGGCCCACGACCTCGAATCCCGGCTGCGATCCGAGCAGGATGGCCCAGCCCTCGCGCTGGCTGCGCGAGTCGTCGACGATCGCGACACGTACCGGCACGGCCGTGCGCGCGGCGGCTCGCGGACTCACGATCCGCCCAGTTTCACCCCGTGCACACCGTTGTGGTACTTCAGGGCCGGGAAGATCGCCGAGACCGAGAAGCCGACGCCGGGAACGGTGCCGGCCGTGAACACGCCGCCGAACAGCTCGGTGCGCTCGCGCATCTCGGTGATGCCGCGACCGCTAGGCGACTGCGTCAGCGCCGCCAGATCGTCGTCGGCGGAGTAGCTGCGCTGCTGCGCCTCCACATTCGGGTCGAGACCGTTGCGCACCGCCTCGGCACGGATGCCGTCGTCGTCGACCAGCACCTCGAGGCCCTGCTCGGTCCACTTGAAGCTCACCCGGGCCTTCGTGCCCTCGCCGCCGTGGGTGAGGGCGTTCTCGAGAGCCTCCTGCAGGATGCGGTAGACCGCGAGCTCGGCGCCCTGCTTGAGGTCCAAACGGGTCCCGGTCTCCTGGAACTCCACCTCGAGCCCGGCGTCGCGCATCACCTTGAACAGCTCGCGGGCCGACGACAGGCTCGGCTGCGGGGCGGCATCCGCTTCTCCTGCCTTCACCACCGTCATGACGCGGCGCAGGTCGGCCAGCGTGGCGCGGGCCGCCTCGGCGATCGCGGCCGCGCTGCGGGTGGCGACATCCGGATCCGCGGTCGCGGCGTAGCGCGCGCCATCGGCCTGGCTGATGATCACCGACACCGAGTGCACGGCGAGCTCGTGCAGCTCGCGGATGATGCGCAACCGGCTGGTCTGCTCGGCCAACGAGAGCTCAAGGTCGATGCGGTCGCGCTCGAGCTCGACGCGCTCGGCCGTGGCCGCGCGCTCGGAGCGGCGGGCGCGGCGCCAGAGCCCCAGCAGCACGAGACCGACCACGAGCAGCAGAACAGCCACGATGGCCAGTGCGATGACCAGGACGATCGAGTTCTCCTGAATCCAGGCGTTCACGCGAAAAAGTCTCTCCTCCGGGCCTGGTTCAGCCCGAAGGAGAGACTACCGTTCGGCGAGGGGTTACTTCTGGGGGCCCATCGGGCCGGCGGGCGGCTGCGGGGCGTTGGCCCGCAGGACCTCGAGCCGGGCGCGGTACTCCTTCTCGTCGATGTCGCCCTGGGCGAAGCGCTCGGCGAGCGTGGTCTCGGCCGCGCGAGCAGCCTGCTGGCCGCCCCAGTAACCGTGACCGTAGCCCCACGGGCCCATGCCGTTCGCCCAGGCGCGACGACGCCAGCGCGAGCCGCGCACGATCGCGATGATGATCGCCACGATGATCAGGAACCAGATCACGTGGCCCAGGATGAAGAGCAGCCCGAAACCGAACCCCAGCGCGGGATGCGCGAACGGGGCGGCGAGAGCAAGCGATGTGAACACGATGCGTTCCTTCGAGTGTCGTGGAGCTCCGGCGGAACTCCGATGACTCCACTCTCGCCATCGCGGCTCGGCGGCGAATCTGCCCGCCGGATGCTCGTGACTACTCCCCGGGGCGCAGTCCGGCGCGTCGGACTACTACTCCGCAGTGCCCGCGGTCACCAATCCGGTCTCGTAGGCGATGACCACGAGCTGCACGCGGTCGCGCGCCAGCAGCTTCGACATGATCCGCGAGACGTGGGTCTTCGCCGTGAGCGGGCTCAGATAGAGCTCACGCCCGATCTCCTCGTTGTTCAGCCCCTGGCCGACCAGGGCGAGCACTTCGCGTTCGCGATCGGTGAGCGGCGACAGCCGGGAGGTGTCCGGCGGCTGGTGGAAGGTACCCGCCACCCGCTCGAGCAGGCGTTTGGTGACCCGCGGGCTGAGCAGCGCGTCGCCGCCGGCCACGACGTGCACGGCTCGGATCAGCTCCACCGGCTCGGTGTCTTTGACCAGGAATCCGCTCGCGCCGGCGCGGATGGCCTGCGCCACGTACTCGTCGAGCTCGAAGGTCGTGACCACGACGACGCGGGTGCCCGAGAGCTGCGGGTTGGCGACGATCTGCTCCGTGGCCCACAGGCCGTCGCCGTCGGGCATCCGGATGTCCATGAGCACGACGTCGGGGCGCTCGCGCGTCACCAGGGCGACCGCCTCGCGGCCGGTGGCGGCCTCGCCGACGATCTCGAGATCGGGCTCGGCTTCGAGCAGGCTGCGGAAGCCGGCGCGGATCAGCTGCTGATCGTCGGCGAGGGCGACGCGGATGGTCACGGGGTCTCCTGGTGGTGGGTGGGCCGAAGCTCGGGGGATGCGGGTAGCTCGGCGACGACGGCGAAGCCGCCGCCGTCGGCCGGCCCGGCGCTCAGGTGGCCGCCGAGCAGCTCGGCGCGCTCGCGCATGCCGAGCAGGCCGCGTCCGCCGGATTCGGATGCGGTCCCTGACGGCGCAGCCCTGCCGTCGTCACGCACCTCCAAGCGGTAGAGGCCGTCTCGGCGCTCGAGCGTGATCGTCGCGTGCCGGGCACCCTCGGCGTGCCGCGTGATGTTCGTCAGCGACTCCTGCGCGATGCGGTAGAGCGCGAGCTGCACCGGCTTGGGCACCTTGTCGGCGTCCAGCCGGTCGTCGAGACGCACCTCGATCCCCTGAGCCGTCACGGATGCCGCCAGTCCGGCCAGTCGGCTCAGATCGGGCTCGGGCACCAGCGGTGCGTTCGGGTCGGCGCCACCCTCGGCGCGCAGCACCCCGAGGACCGTGCGCACCTCGTCCAGCGCCGTCTTGCTGGTCTCTTTGATGCTGGCGAGCGCCTCTTTCGCCTTCTCGGGCTGCTTGTCCATGAGATGCAGCCCGACGCCCGCCTGCACGTTGATCTGGCTGAGCGAATGGGCGAGCACGTCGTGCAGTTCGCGGGCGATCCTGACCCGCTCGGCCTGCACCTCGGTCTGCCTGCGCTGGCTCACCCGACGGCGGAACTCGGCGGTGCGCTCGCGACGGGCGCGGATCCCTTCGCCGATCCCGACGACGATCAGGATGCCGAGCGTGGTGCCCGCGATTCGGCCGGCGGTGAAGCGGTCGTCGCCCAGCGCCAGGGCGACCGCGATCGTCGCCACCCACGCGACCGCGATCGAGACCCATGCCCACACCCGGGCGTTGCGCACGATGGCGCTGACGATGCCGAAGGCGAGCGCGATATAGGGCGGCCCCACGTGCTCGTTGACGATCAGGTCGAGCGACGCACCGATCGCCGTGAGCGCCACCACCGGCCCGGGAAACCGCCGGGCTCCGATCAACGCGAGCGGCCCGAGGAGCGCGATGCCGACCGAGATCAGCCCCTGCGTCTGGGTCAGATGGAAGAGGCGCACGAAGACGATCGCCACCGGCACCTGCACCAGGAACGACGCGATGACCGGGATCCACAGGCTGGCCCAGCGCGGCATGCGCCACTCGGGCGGAGCCTGGCCGCCGTGCCAGGCCGACCACTGCTCATGGCGCTGCATCCACATCGCCTCGCCCAGCTGCCTGCGTTCCTCGCGCGTCAGGCGCTGCGGGCGCGCGGGCTCTGGCATGGCTCGATGCTACGCGGGCGGCGATGCGCGGCCATCCGCTCCCGGGCGCGCCGAAAATACTCCGGTGGGAGTATGGCGGCTCCGGGCCTCCGTGGAGTCGGGCGAGCTACTTGCGGGCCGAGATGCTCTTCTCGATCGCGAGGATGCGGTCGAGCAACGCGCTCGTCGCGGCATCCTGGGCCGCCAGGTGCATCTGGATCTGCTTGGCCTCCTCGAGGATCGCGCCGGCATCCTTGTAGGTGGCCGCGGCGCGGTCGTCCGAGGCGGCCGCCTGGATGTTCTGGCCCACGATGATCACCGGCAGCAGCACCAGCTGCAGGAAGGTCTGCGCGATCCACCCGACGATGATGATCGGGCTGCCGCTCATGATGGCGGCCGGCAGGCTCACCAGCGCGAGCGCCGCAAACACGTAGGCACACCACATCGTTCCGACCGACCGGGTGATGCCGAGCGCTGCCTTGCTGTTGAAGCGGGTCACCGGTGAGACCGCCAGCCGACGTGCGGTCTTGCGGACGGTGGGCGGGCCGTCCTTGGCGCGTTCGGAGGCGCGAGGGTGGGGGTGGTATTCGAAATGGGTCGCGGTCATAGGGACCATGATCGCCCAGGAAATGAAAAGCTCCCCCACTTGGACTCGAACCAAGAACCTATCGGTTAACAGCCGATTGCTCTGCCAATTGAGCTATGGAGGATCGCTGCGAACAGCCCCGCTAGCTTAGCAAACGATGGGGCGCCTCCTACGCCCGCGCCTGCAGGGCAGCGAGGCGGTCGACGTAGGGATGCAGCGGGTGCGCGAGCACCTCGTCCACCTGTCCATAGCCGACCAGCAGACCCGCGTGCATGACCGCGATCTGCTCGGTCATGGTGCGGAGTTCACGCAGATCGTGGCCGACCACCAGCGCCGAGAACGCCCGCTCGCGCTGCAGGTCGGCGATGACCGTGAGGATGCGACCGCGCACCAGAACGTCGACACCCATGGTCGGATCGTCGGCGACCAGCAGCGCCGGCTCGAGGATGAGCGCCCGCGCCAGCGCGATGCGCTGCCGCTGGCCGCGGCTGAGTTCGTGCGGGTACTTGTTCATCACCGCGAGCGGGAGGCGCACCGCGTCGATCAGCGTCGCCACCGCTGCTCCGGCTTCGAGCCGGTCGAACTTGCGGTCGCGCCGGTAGATCGGGTCGGCGACGTTCTCGCCGATGGTCAGGTGCGGTTCGAGGGTCGAGCCGCCGTCCTGGGGCAGATAGCCGACTTTGAGCGACAGGCGATCGAGGCGACGAGGGGTGGTGCTGCGCAGTTCTTCGCCGAGGACCTCGAGCAGGCCGCCCGAGATGTGCGGGGCCTCGCCCTCGCCGGGCAGAGTCTGAGCGGCCACCGCTCGAGCCAGCGTGCTCTTGCCGGAGCCCGCCTCGCCGACCACACCGAGGATGCCGCCGACCGGGATCTCGAAGGTCGCCCCGCTGACCGCCGCCCGGCCGTCGTCATAGGCCAGAGAGAGATCGGCTGCCCTGACCGCGATCCCGGACTGCATCGCGGAGTGGCTCACGGCTCGACCCTACCTGCCCGCCTGCATGGCGGCCATCCGCGCCGATCGTCGTGCCGCTTGCTCGACCGGGTCGGGCACCGGCAACGAGGCAAGCAGGTGCTTCGTGTAGTCGTCCAGCGGGTTTCCGAGCACCTGAGCCGTCGGCCCCTGTTCGGCGATCTCACCGTGATGCAGCACGACGACACGGTGAGCCAGCTGATCGACCACGGCGAGGTCGTGGGTGATGAAGAGCGTGGCGAACCCGAACTCCTTCTGCAGCTCGGCGAACAGCTCGAGCACCTTCGCCTGCACCGAGACGTCGAGGGCGCTGGTGGGCTCGTCGGCGATCAGGAGCGGCGGGTTCAGGGCGAGCGAGCGGGCGAGGGACGCGCGCTGACGCTGACCGCCGCTGAGCTCGTGCGGGTAGCGGTCGCCGAACGCCTTGGGCAGCTGCACGGCCTCGAGCAGCTCGTCCACCCGCGGGCGTGCGGCCGCCGGATTCTCAGCGAGGCCGTGCACGATCAGCGGCTCGGCCACGCACTGCGCGATGGTGAGGAGGGGGTTGAAGCTGGTGCCGGGATCCTGGAACACGAAGCCCAGCTGCTTGCGGAGGGGACGGAAGGTGCGCTCGCGCACCCCGTTCATCTCGGCGCCCAGGACGCGCAGCGAGCCGCCGGACACGCGGGTGAGGCCGGCGATCGCGCGGCCGATGGTGGTCTTGCCCGATCCGCTCTCGCCCACGAGCCCGAGCACTTCGCCGGCGTGGATCTCGAAGTCGACGTTCTTGACGGCGCGGAATCCGGCTCGGCCGAATCGGCCCGGGTACTCGATGTCGAGGCCCTTCGCCAGGACCACCGGCGGCACGTCCGTCTTGGCGATCAGCGGGCGGTCGACGATCTCGAGCCGGGGCACCGCGGCCAGCAGTCGCTTGGTGTACTCGTGCTTCGGGGCGGCGAACAGTTCGCGCGAGGGGGCGGTCTCGACGATGCGGCCGTTGAGCATGACGGCGACGCGATCCGAGAGGTCGGCCACCACGCCCATGTTGTGGGTGATCAGCACGATCGCGGTGCCGGTCTCATCGCGCAGCTGCCGCAGCAGGTCGAGGATCTCGGCCTGCACCGTCACATCGAGCGCGGTCGTCGGTTCGTCGGCCACGATCACCGAGGGGGCGAGCGCGAGCGCCATCGCGATGATGACGCGCTGCTTCTGCCCGCCCGAGAACTGGTGCGGGTAGTCATCCACCCGACGGGAGGGGTTGGGGATGCCGACGCGCGCCAGCATCTCGATCGCCCGGGCGCGGGCGGCACGCCGCGTGACGTTGCCGTGGGCGCGGAGCCCCTCGGCGAGCTGCCAGCCCACGGTGTAGACGGGGTTCAGCGCCGACGACGGCTCCTGGAAGATCATCGCGACCTCGGTGCCGCGCACCTCGCGCAAACGCGCCTCGTCGACGGTGACGATGTCGTCCTTGCCCAACAGGACGACGCCGTCGACCCGGGCGGTCTCGGGAAGCAAGCCGAGGATCGAGCGGGCGGTGACGGTCTTGCCACTGCCCGACTCCCCCACGATCGCGAGCACCTCGCCGGCGCGCACGTCGAGGCTGACGTCTTTGACTGCAGCGACGTCTCCGCCGTCGGTGGCGAAGGTGACGTCGAGGTGCTCGATGCGCACGGCGAGGTCGCCGTCGGCGGCGTGGCGGATGGGCTTGTCGGGGCTCACAGCACCTGCTCCGCACCCTCGGAGAACGGCTCGCTGATCGCAGCGGCATCGGCAGGTGTCTGCGCGGACGCACGACGACGGGTGCGCAACCGCGGGTCGGCCAGGTCGTTGAGGCTCTCGCCGACGAGCGTCACCCCGAGCACGACGAGCACGATCGCCAGGCCCGGGAAGATCGACGTCCACCAGATGCCGCTCGTGACATCCGACACCGCCTTGTTCAGGTCGTACCCCCACTCGGCCGCCGAGGTCGGCTCGATGCCGAAGCCGAGGAAGCCGAGGCCGGCGAGGGTCAGGATCGCCTCCGAGCTGTTCAGCGTGAGGATCAGCGGCAGCGTGCGGGTCGAGTTGCGCAGCACATGACGGAACATGATGCGCGGCGCGCTGGCGCCGATCACCTTGGCCGACTCGACGAAGGCTTCCGATTTGATGCGCACCGTCTCGGCGCGGATCACCCGGAAGTACTGCGGGATGAAGACCGCCGTGATCGAGATCGCTGCGGCGAGCACGCCGCCCCAGAGGCTCGACTGACCGCCGCTGATCACGATGGCGGCGACGATGGCGAGCAGCAGGCTCGGGAAGGCGTAGACGGCATCCGCGATCACCACGAGGATGCGGTCGAGCCACCCGCCGATGTAGCCCGAGACCAGCCCGAGGAAGACGCCCAGGAAGAACGACAGGGCGATCGCGACGATGATCACCAGGAACGCGGTCTGGGTGCCCCAGATGACCCGCGACAGCACGTCGTAACCGCCCGATGTGGTCCCCAGCAGGTGCGCGGCGCTGGGCGGGTTCTGCGCACCGAACAGCCCGTGCTCGTCGCGCAGCTGGTTGAACTTGTATGGCGAGACCAGCGGGGCGAGGGCGGCGACAAGCAGGAAGAATCCGGTGATCACCAGACCCGTCACGAGCATGCCGCGCTGCAGTCCGATCGACTGCTTGAACTGGTGGACGACCGGCAGCCGGTTCCATAGGGTGCGTGCGCGGCTCATCAGTACCTCACCCGCGGATCGATCAACGCGGCGATGATGTCGACGATGAAGTTGGTCAGCGCGACGATCACGGCCAGCAGGGCCACGATGCCCTGCACCGCGACGAAGTCGCGTTTGCTCAGGTAGTAGGCGAGCTCGAAGCCGAGACCCTTCCACTCGAAGGTGGTCTCGGTCAGCACGGCGCCGCCCAGCAGCACCGCGATCTGCAGCCCGATCACCGTGATGATCGGGATCAGCGCCGGCTTGAGCGCGTGCTTGCGCACCAGCCGGATCTCGCGCACCCCGCGGGAGCGGGCGGCATCCACGTAGTCGCGCGACAGGGTGCCGATCACGTTGGTGCGCACCAGCCGCAGGAAGATGCCCGCGGTGAGCAGGCCGAGCGCGAGCCCGGGCAGCACCGCGTGGCTCAGCACGTCGCCGATCACGTCCGGATCACCGGTGCTGAAGGCATCGATCAGGTAGATGCCAGTGCGATGCGGCATTGTCGAGAACTGGATCTCGGTGCGGGTGGATGCCCGCCCCGCCACCGGGAGCACGTCCAGCCACACCGCGAAGACCAGCTTGAGAAGCAGCCCGGCGAAGAAGACCGGCGTCGCATAGGCGAGGATCGCGAAGATGCGGAGCACCGCATCCGGCCAGCGATCGCGGTAGTAGGCCGCGACCTGCCCGAGCGGGATGCCCACGATGAACGCCACGATCAGGGCGTAGAAGGCGAGCTCGAGAGTGGCGCCGCCGTGCGTGAGCAGAATCTGGGTGATCGGCTGGCCATCGGTGATCGAGGTGCCGAAGTTGCCGGTGAAGATCTGGCCGAGGTACTCGAGGTACTGGACGATGATCGGCCGGTCGAATCCCGCGTGATGGATGCGCTCGGCGAGCTGATCCGGCGGCAGCTTGCCACCGAGCGCGATGGTGATCGGGTCGCCCGTGATCCGCATCAGGACGAAGACCATCGTCACCAGGATGAAGACAGTTGGAAAGATCAGGAGGAACCGGATGACCAGGTAGCGCCAGAGCGTGCTGCCGCCGCGCCCGCGTTGCTTCTGCGCAGCGGGCGCCGTACCGCCGGGCGCGGCCGGGGAGGGAGCAACGGTGGTCATCTGGTCCTCATGAGCGACGTGGAACGGGGCGATCGGCGTGAACCGATCGCCCCGTTCATGCTAGTCAGTGACTGTTTCAGCCCTTGACGAGCGTGCCGAAGCGGAACTTGAAGGCACCGTCGAGTACGGCGCCCGAGATGTCCGTTCCGGTGATTGCGACCTGAGAACCCTGAAGGAGCGGAAGGATCGGAAGGTCCTTACCGATCAGCTTCTGGACGTCTTCGATCTCGCTCTTACGTGCCGACGCGTCGGTCTCCGTCGCCTGCTTCTGAATCTCCGCCGTGACCGCGTCATTGCTGTAGTGGTTCGCGAGGAAGTTGTTCGGAATGTAGAACGGCGTCAGGTAGTCGTCCGCGTCCGCGTAGTCCGGGAACCAGCCGAGCTGGTACACCGGGTACACATCGGCAGTGCGATCCTTCGAGTACTGCGTCCACTCGGTTGACTGCAGGTTGACCGCGAAGAGGCCTCCCTTTTCGAGCTGGCTCTTCACCAGGGCATACTCGTCGGCCGACGAGGAACCATAGTGGTCCGGGTTGTACTGGAGGTTCAGCGCCACCGGGGTGGTCACGCCCGCATCGCTGAGCGCCTTCTTCGCTTTGTCAGCGTCGGGTCCACCCTTTCCGTCACCGTAGAGGTCCTTGAGGGCCGTCGTGGCTCCCGTCAACCCGTCCGGAACGAACGAGTAGAGCGGGGTATAGGTGTCCTTGTAGACCTGCTTGGCGAGCTCGGCGCGATCGACCAGATCGGCAGCAGCCTGACGGACCGCCAGGGCCTTCGCGGCATCCGCGTTCGGCTGAGTCGCACCGTAGGGCATCGTGTTGAAGTTGAACACGATGTAGCGCATCTCGCCACCGGGCCCGTGAACGATCTTGACCTTCTTGTCGGTGCTCAATGACTGCACGTCAGTCGCGGTGAGGCTGCGGAAGGCCACATCGATGTTTCCCTGCTGCACATCCAGCTTGAGGTTTGACGGGTCGGTGTAGTACTTCTGCGTGACCTTGCTGGTCTTGGCTGCGCCAAGGACGCCCTGATAGTTCGGGTTCGCCTTGAAGGTGATCAGATTGTTGAAGTCGTAGCTGTCGATGTCGTACTGGCCATCGAAGGCATGCGCCTTCACGATGTCCTTGTCGGAGGTGACCTTGTCGGCCGAGAAGACCTGCTCATCAACGATGTCACCGGCGATGGTGCTCAGCACCTGCGGGAACACCTGGTCGTTGGCCGCCTTGAGGTGGAAATTCACCGTGTAGTCGCCGTCGATCGTGGTGTTGTCGAGGTCTGCCAGCAGATATGACGGCCCGTTTGGGTCGTTGATCTTGAGTTGGCGGTCGAAACTGAACTTGACATCTGAAGCCGTGAGCTTGTGCCCGTTGGCGAACTTCAGGCCCTTCTTCAGGGTGACGGTGTACGTCTTCGGGTCGCTGAACTCAGCCTTGCTCGCCAGATCGGGCTGCACGTCGGCGCTGCCGGGCTTCGAGTTCATCAGGTTCGCGAAGACCTGGATCTGAACCTGCTGCGATCCGTTGTCGAACGAGCCCGCCGGGTCGAGGAACGTGACCTTGTCGGTCGTTCCGATCACGATGCTCTTGCCCGAGCCGCTGTTGCCGCCATTGCCGCCACCGCTCGCGCAGCCGGCGAGCACGAGGGCGACAGCCGCCACGCTCCCGACGGCGGCGATGCGCCAGCCCTTGTTGGATACGGATGTCATCCGTCCACCTCTTCCTGTTGAGTTGCACTCTGTGCATGGTGCGGGGCGGACACGCAGAAACGGCCCACCCGTACTCCGTCAGTCCTAACACAGCCCCGGGGACCGATCCACCGCACGGGCGCTGGTGGGACTGATATTTACTCCATCGAAATGTTCACGCGCTCGAAAGGTGCGCAGAAGGGCGATCGAGCGCTCATTCCTTGCGGAGTTGCCGCCGTTCGGTCTCGAGTGCGACCGACTCGCGACTGAGGCGATCCCAGCGCTCCTGGTCGCCCTCCGACTTCGCGCGTTGCATCGCGCCCAGCACCTCGGCCTTCTGCCGCAGCAGGTCGCGATCGACCAGCGCCGCCACGACGCCTTCGCAGTATTCGGCGACCGCGTCCTCGCGTTGCGGGATGGGCGCGACGCCGAGCTGGATCACGAGCGACTGGAATCCGGCGGGGACCTGCGCGCCGACCTGCTGCAGCCAGTCGCGCGCGCTCGCCTGGTCGATGCTGGCGGCGATTCCGTCGCGGATCACCGCGAGGGTCGAGTTCGACATGCGCACCTGCATCGCCCGCGACATCAAGTCATGCCCCACCGCCTCCGGATGCTGCAGCATCGCCATCAGCGCATCGCGCTCGCCGCGCGTGATCGGGTCGGTCGGCAGCTCCATCAGGTTGATCTCGCTCGGCCGCGTCTCGCCCTCAGGCGGACCGCCGGCCTGCGCCCCGCCGTGCGGAGTTCCAGGACGTGACGCGCCCGCCGCCTCGCGAGTCGGCGCGCCACGGGACGGTGTGCGTCCCGCCGCCGCACGCGCTCCCGACACGGCACGTGCGACCTCATCGGGGTCCATGCCGAGCCAGCCGGCCAGGCTGCGCACATAACCGACGCTCATCGCGCGATCCCGGATGCCCGCGACCACGGGAGCGGACGCGCGCAGAGCGGAGACACGCCCTTCGACCGTCTCGAGGTCGTGCCCGGCGAGCTGGCGCCGGATCATGAACTCGAACATCGGCTTGCGGGCGGTGATGAGGTTTCGGACCGCCGCGTCGCCGCGCACCTTGCGCAGATCGCAGGGGTCGAGCTCGTCGGGCGCGACCGCGACGAAGGTCTGCGCTGCGAAACGCTGCTCCTCGGCGAAGGCGCGGCTCGCCGCCTTCTGGCCGGCCTCGTCGGGGTCGAAGGTGAAGATCACCTCACCCGTGCCGGTGGAGTCGGCGTTCGCGACGTCACCGAGCACTCGCCGGATGATCTTGATGTGGTCCACCCCGAACGCGGTGCCGCAGGTGGCCACCGCGGTGGTGACACCGGCGAGGTGGCAGGCCATGACATCCGTGTAGCCCTCGACCACCACGACCTGCTTGCCCTTGGCGATGTCCTTGCGGGCCAGATCGAGCCCGTAGAGCACCTGGCTCTTGTGGTACACGGGCGTCTCGGGGGTGTTGAGGTACTTCGGGCCCTTGTCCTGGTCATCGGGCAGCAGCTTGCGCGCGCCGAACCCGACCGTCTGACCTGTGACGTCGCGGATCGGCCAGATCAGCCGGCCACGAAAGCGGTCGTAGGCGTTGCCACGGTCGCCGGTGCTGAGGAGACCGGCTGTGACCAACTCCTCCTCGGTGAAGCCCTGGGCGAGCAGTGCGGTTCGCAGGGCGTCGAACGACTTCGGCGCGAACCCGACCCCGAAGCGCGCGGCCGCCGCGGCGTCAAAGCCGCGCTCGCCGAGGAAGTCGCGGCCGAGCTGCGCCTCGGGGGTCGCCAGCTGCGCCTGGAAGAACTTCTCGGCGGCCGCGTTCGCAGCGAGCAGGCGCGCTCGGTTGCCGTGCTCCGTCGCCTGCGCTCCATCTTCGTAGTGCAGCTCGAAGCCGATGCGGGCGGCCATGCGCTCGACGGCCTCCTGGAAGCTGGCGTGATCCATCCGCTGCAGGAAGGTGAACACGTCGCCGCTCTCGCCGCAGCCGAAGCAGTGGTAGTAGCCGACCTGGGGGCGCACGTTGAAGCTCGGGCTGCGCTCGTCGTGGAAGGGGCACAGGCCCTTGAGCGATCCGGCGCCGGCGCTCTTCAACGTGACATAGTCGCCGATCACGTCGGCGATGTTGATCCGCGCCCTGACCTCGTCGATATCGCTTCTGCGAATGAGGCCGGGCATGTGCGCATTCTACGAGGCGGCTCGGATGCGGCGCCGGGCGTCAGCCGATGAGGCGCTCGTGCCAGGCGTTCGCAGACACGTCGGTGAGCGATGCGACCTGGTCCACCACCACGCGTCGGCGCGCCGCGTCGTCGGGCGCCGCGGCCCAGTCCGCCTGGAAGCCCAGATCGAGATGCTGCGAGCCGGTCGCCCAGAGGTGGTCGGCAAGCTCGGTGAGGATGCCGCGCTGTCGCGCGTAGATGGGCTTGCGGGCGTTGGTCGACATCACGTTGGCGGCGACGATGCCCTTCAGCACCGCGATCTCGGCTCGCGTCTCGACCGGCACCACGACGTCGGCGGCGAAGCGGGTCAACGATCCGGTCGGATGCGCCGCCCGGGTTGCTCGCACCGCCTCGCCCGCGAAACGTCCGATCAGCTGGCTGGTCAGGTTCTTGAGCCGGGCGAGGTCGCGCCGGCCGCCGTCCCAGGAGTCCAACCACGTCTCGAGACTGTCGAGCCGGTCGAAGGCGGCGATCAACTCGTCGTGCGAGACCTCGCCGCCGATCCAGGCGAACATGCTGTTCACGAGCGCCTCATGATCGACGCGCGCGCTCAGCGCCGGCACATCGAGGTAACCGTTGACGATCGCATCCTCGAAGTCGTGCACCGAATAGGCGATGTCGTCGCTGAGGTCCATGACCTGGGCCTCGATGCACCGAACGCGCGCCGGAGCGCCCTCCCGCAGCCAGACGAACGCCGCCGTGTCGTCGGCGTAGAAGCCGAACTTGCTGCGTCCGCTCGGATCGGGGATGCCGTCGGCCTCGGGCCAGGGGTACTTGCAACTGGCGTCGAGACTGGCCCGAGTGAGATTGAGCCCGTAGCTGCGGCCCGGCACGCTGTCGGCGTCAGGCCCGAACACCTTCGGCTCGAGGCGGGTCAGCAGGCGCAGCGTCTGCGCGTTGCCCTCGAAGCCGCCGATGTCGCGCGCCCAGTCGTTGAGCGCCCGCTCGCCGTTGTGACCGAAGGGAGGATGCCCGAGGTCGTGCGCCAGGCAGGCGGTGTCGACGACATCCGGATCCAGGCCCAGATTCACCGCCAGCTCGCGACCGATCTGGGCGACCTCGAGCGAGTGGGTCAACCGGTTGCGCGCGAAGTCGAGCCCGCCTGCCGAGGGGCTCAGCACCTGGGTCTTCACCGCGAGGCGTCTCAGCGCGCTCGAATGCAGCACCCGGGCACGGTCGCGCGCGAAGTCGCTGCGCCGCGAGGAATGCTGCTCGGGCAACCACCGCTCGGCATCGGCTTCGGAATAGCCGGGAGCCGGGCTCCCGGTCGCACCGTCAGCCACCGCTGTGATGCAGCTCGGCCTCGGCGACCTCGACGCGATGGGTCTCGTTCAGCTCACGGCTGTCGAGCCAGCCGTACGGCAGCGTCGGGTGCTTGGGCGTGCCGGCGCGACCGCGCTGCCCCTCGGCGTCCGCGCCGGGGTACGGCTGGTCCAGGTCGAGCCGGGTCAGGATCTCGTCGATCTCGTCCAGGCTGCTGCTCATCGCGAGCGCCGATCGGATCTCGCCGCCCACCGAGTAGCCCTTGAAGTACCAGGCGACATGCTTGCGCAGGTCGCGGCAGGCGCGCCCTTCGTCGTCGAAGAAGTCGATCAGCAGTTCGGCGTGACGGCGGTAGGCGGCCGCGACCTCGCCCAGCGTGGGCTGAGCTTTCAGGGTCTCGCCGCGGAAGGCCGCGGCGAGATCCCCGAACAGCCACGGACGCCCCAGGCAGCCACGGCCCACCACCACGCCGTCGCAGCCGGTCTCGTCGACCATGCGGAGGGCATCCTCGGCGCTCCAGATGTCGCCGTTGCCCAGCACCGGGACGCTCGTGACCGTGCTCTTGAGCTTCTCGATCGCCGACCAGTCGGCGGTGCCCGAGTAGAACTCGGCGGCGGTGCGCGCGTGCAAGGCGATGCTGGACACGCCGGCGCCCTCGGCGATGCGACCCGCCTCGAGGTAGGTCAGATGGTCGGAGTCGATGCCCTTGCGCATCTTGATCGTCAGCGGCAGTGGTCCGGCGGCGCGCACCGCGCTCTCCACGATCTCGCGGAACAGGTCGAGCTTCCACGGCAGGGCCGCTCCCCCGCCCTTACGCGTCACCTTGGGCACCGGGCATCCGAAGTTCAGGTCGATGTGGTCTGCCCGGTCTTCGGCCACCAGCATCGTCACCGCATCGGCGACCGTCTTCGGGTCGACGCCGTAGAGCTGGATGCTGCGGGGCGTCTCCGACTCGTGGTGCTGAATCAGTCGCAGGCTCTCGGGCGTGCGCTCGACGAGCGCGCGACTCGTGATCATCTCGCTGACGTACAGACCGGCGCCGTATTCGCGGCACAGTCGGCGGAATGCCGTGTTGGTGATGCTCGCCATCGGCGCGAGCACGACCGGCACGTCGAGCTGCAGCGGCCCGATCATGAGCGGGCGCGCGGGCGCGGATATCGTGGACATGTCTCGATTGTCCCAGATGGGAGTGGATGCATGCCGACAGAGCCCACCGCGGCACTCCCGCCCGGACGCGAACGCGTCGCCGCCGATGCCTCGGCACGCGGCATCCCGCTCGAGTTCGTCGAGCGCACCAACGCCCGCTCGCTCGAGGAGGCGGCGCAGATCCTCGGGATCACCCCCGCCGACATCGTGAAGTCGCTTGTCGTGAAGCGCCACGACGGCAGCTTCCTGTTCGCCGAGATCCCGGGCGATCGGCAGATCTCGTGGGCGAAGCTGCGGGCTGTGGTCGGGGTCAACAAGCTGCAGCTGCCCGAGGCATCCGTGGCACTCGAGGCCACCGGCTACGAACGCGGCACGATCACGCCGCTCGGCTCGACGACCGCGTGGCCCGTCTATGTCGATGAGCGCGTCGTCGGGCGCCGCGTCTCGATGGGCGCCGGCGAGCACGGGCTGAGCGCATTCGTCGACGCCGACCGCCTGATCGCGGGACTGCACGCGACCGTCGCCGACATCAGCGACGAGCTGCAGCCCCGCTAGATCCGGTCTTCGTCCACGCGGCGGTTCATGATCGCCTGCTCGTGATGAGCAGGGATCTCGCAGAATTCGCCGACGCAGGCCGCGGCATCCGGATCACCCACGATCTCAAGAATCGGGATCGGCCCCGTCGTCGCCTCGCTCATGCCACCGCTGCCTTCTCGTCGCGAACCTGTGTCAGCACGCTAGCGAAGGTTGCGGGATCCTGGGCGCCTGACACCCCGTACTTGCCGTCGATCACGAAGAACGGGACGCCCTGGATGCCGTATTCGAGCGCCAGCTCCTGATCGGCGCGCACGGCATCGAGGTATTCGTCCGCGCTCAGCGACCGCACCACGTCGTCGCGGTCGAACCCCAGCTCGGCCGCCAGATCGGCCAGGTCGTCGATGCGCCCCACGTGCCGCCCTTGCTCGAAGTAGGCGGCGAGCAGGCGCTCCTTCATCTCGAGCTGACGGCCGTGCGCCTTGGCGTAGTGGATGAGCTGGTGCGCCAGCACCGTGTTGGTGTGCTGCAGGGCGTCGTAGTCGTAACGCAGTCCGACCGACTCGGCGATGCCGGTGACCCGCTCGAGCATGCCCTCGACCCGATCGGCGGGGAACCCGCGCCCGATCAGGTAGTCCTGCTCGCTGCCGTCGAAATCGACAGGCGTGTCGGGCGAGAGTTCGAAGGAGTGGTACTCCACCTCCACGTCGCCACCGAACAGCTCGGCGCCGGCCTCGAACTTGCGTTTGCCGATGAAGCACCACGGGCAGGCGATGTCGCTCCAGACATCCACTTTGATCGGATCGGTCATGTCAGCTTCAACAGGATGACGTGTCAGGTATTCCCCGCGGCCGCAGACGCCGCGCGGTCCGGGTCGGGTGAGCCTGGCGCGGTCGCGGCGGGAGCGATCGGCGCGAGCACGCGGACGATGCCGCGTTTGCGCGCCGCCCAATCGATCCAGATCGCATAGGGCACCATCGTCACCACCGAGACCAGGAAAGACAGCAGCAGGGGTAGCGGGTCTCCCCCGGCGTTGGTGCTCGTCGAGGTCGTCCCGCCCAGGCTCGAGGCGAGCGCCAAGAAGGCGAGCGTGTTGTTGGTGGCATGCAACGCGATGCTCGACTCGATGCCGCCCGTGCGCCAGGTGACGAACCCGGCGACCAGCGCGAACAGGGTGACATCGGCGATCGCCCAGGTGAGGGATCCGCCATCACCCAGATACTGCGTGTGCGCCGCGGCGAACGGGATGGCGCTGAGCACGATCACGAGCGGCGCAGGGCGCAGCCAACCCCCGAACATCTGGGTGATCAGGCCGCGGAACGCGAACTCTTCTGCGGCCGCCTGCAGCGGCGTCACCACGATGACGATCGCCGCGCAGATCAGGAACGTGCCGAGCGGAATCGTCGGAGCGACCACGCTCGGCCCTCCGAGGAACAACGGCAGCACGAAGAACTGCAGCAGGGTTGCGACCACCGTGACCGCGAGCGCGGGGAGCAGGCTGAACGCCAGCCACCGCCACCGGAATCGGAACTGCACAGAGCGCAGCACCGTGAGCGGCCGCAACCCGACGATCAGGTAGCCGAGCAGCGTGGCCGGCAGCAGTGTCGCCACGCCGACCAGGCCGATGGTGACCGACAGCGGATCGCCGGCGTCGATGACGCCGAAGAGCTTGAGAAGACCCTTCGTGGCGCCTTGAGCGGTCGTCAGCTCGATGCGGCCCTGCGCCACGGCGATGATGACACCCACGAGCACCACGATCAGCGTGAAGAGCAGCCAGAGCACGGCCGTGATCACCAGCGCGACGAGCGGTTTCCACCAGTGGTAGCGCGGCAGCGCGCGCAGCAGTCGGTGGTATGGCAGAGGCGGGAGGGCGCGCCCGCCCGTGTCGGCGGTACTCGCCGCTGCGACCCCGGTCACGAACCCAGCAGACGCTCGGCCAGGTATCCGACCAGCCGGTCCAGCGAGACGCGCTCCTGCGCCATGGTGTCCCGCTCGCGCACGGTGACGGCCTTGTCGTCGAGGGTGTCGAAGTCGACGGTGACGGCGAAGGGCGTACCGATCTCGTCCTGACGGCGATAGCGACGACCGATCGCTCCCGCGTCGTCGAACTCGATCATCCAGTGCTGGCGCAGCTCGTCGGCGAGCTCCTTGGCCACCGGCGAGAGCTGCTCGTTGCGCGACAGCGGCAGCACCGCCACCTTGATCGGCGCGAGTCGGCGATCGAGGCGGAGCACGGTGCGCTTGTCGACGCCCCCCTTGGTGTTGGGCGCCTCATCCTCGGCGTAGGCGTCGACCAGGAAGGCCATGAGGGCGCGCGTCAGACCGAATGCGGGCTCGATCACATACGGGATCCAGCGCTCGTTCTTGGTCTGATCGAAGTACGACAGGTCGACGCCCGACTTCTCGGAGTGCGTCTTCAGGTCGAAGTCGGTGCGGTTGGCGACACCCATCAGCTCGCCCCACTCGCTGCCGCCGAAACGGAAGCGGTACTCGAGGTCGATCGTGCGCTTGGAGTAATGGCTGAGCTTCTCTTTCGGATGCTCGTAGCGCCGCACGTTCTCGGGGTTCAGCCCGTGCGAGATGAACCAGTCGTAGCAGGCGTCGATCCAGTAGTCGAACCACTCCTCATCGGTGCCGGGCTCGACGAAGAACTCCATCTCCATCTGCTCGAACTCGCGGGTGCGGAAGATGAAGTTGCCGGGCGTGATCTCGTTGCGGAAGCTCTTGCCGACCTGCGCGATGCCGAACGGAGGCTTCATGCGCGCGCTCGAGAGCACGTTGGCGAAGTTGACGAAGATGCCCTGAGCCGTCTCGGGGCGCAGGTACGCCATCCCCTCCTCGTCGTCGACCGGGCCGAGGAAGGTCTTGAGCAGGCCCGAGAAGTTGCGCGGCTCGGTCCATGCGCCCGGCTGGCCGGTGTCGGGATCGCGGATGTCGGCGAGCCCGTTCGCCGGCGGATGCCCGTGCTTCTCCTCGTAGGCCTCGAGCAGGTGATCCGCCCGGTAGCGCTTGTGGGTGTGCAGCGATTCCACCAGCGGGTCGGAGAACACCTCGACGTGGCCCGATGCCTCCCAGACCTGGCGGGGCAGGATCACCGAGGAGTCGATGCCGACGATGTCGTCCCGGGTCTGCACCATGAACTTCCACCACTCGCGCTTGATGTTCTCTTTGAGCGCGGCGCCCAGCGGTCCGTAGTCCCAGGCAGACCGCGATCCGCCGTAGATCTCGCCCGATTGGAAGACGAAGCCGCGGCGCTTCGCGAGAGAGATGATCGATTCGAGCGGATTGGGCGTGGCCACGAGAACTCCAGAGGTCAGCCGCGCCGGCTTGCGCGGTTGGGCGAGGAGCCCAGCCTACCGGCGCTGGTCGGCACCTCGGATCAGGGGCCGGTCAGCGCTTCAGCGCCCGGATCACCGAGGTCACATCGGTCGGGTCGTTCCACAGATGGAACGAGGCACGCAGCCGGCCGGCGCGACCCGAGATGCGGATGCCGGCGTCGAGCAGCGTGCGCAGATCGTCGCCGTCGGCATCCGCCCAGGTCACGATCGCCTGATGCTGCTGCGGGATCCCGAGCTCGTCGCACAGCAGGTCGCCCAGACCCGCGCTGTGGGCCCAGACCTCGTCGATGTCCAGGCTCGCGAACAGCCCGATGGACTGCTCGGCGCCGATCCAGGCCTGCCACGGCGGAGAGATGTCGAAGCGCCGCGCGTCGTGGGCCAGGTGCATCTCCGGGCCGTAGGTGCTGGTCCAGACATCGTCGCCGGCGTACCAGCCCGCCTGGATCGGTGTGAGCAGCGGGTCGAAGCGTTCGCTCAGCGTCATGAAGGCGACGCCCCGCGGCGCGCACAGCCACTTGTAGCTGTGGCAGACCGAGACGTCGAACAGCGATGCGTCGACCGGCAGTACCCCGGCCGCTTGGGTGAAGTCGCAGAAGGTGAAGGTGTTCGTGCGCTTCGCCGCCTCGAGGATCGCCGGCACGTCGGCGACGATGCCGTTGCGCGATTGCACCATCGAGAAGACGACGAGCCAGGTCTGTTCGGTGATCGAGTCGGCGAGAGCCTCGAGCGGCACCGACCGCACCCGGATCCCCGCCCGCTGAAGGAAGGGGAACACGATCGACGAGAAGTCGTGATCCGCGACCAGCACCTCCGCCCCCTCAGGCACCGCCGCCGCGACGACCGACGTGAGCACCGAGGTCTGCGATCCGGTCGCCACCCGGCTCGCGGGCACCCCGACGAGCTTCGCGTAGTGCTCGCGTGTGCGGGCGATGACCGGGTCGTAGCCCTGCGGGTCGCGCTGCGCGATCGACCAGGCGGCCAGATCGGCGGTGAGCGCCTCCACCGCGCTGCGCGGCGGGATGCCGATGGATGCCACCGCGAGATAGCCCCGCGGATCTCCGAATTGCGGGATGGCAGCGGCAAGGGCGTCAGTGACCATTCTCTGAGCATGCGCGAGAGGGTGGCGGGTTCACAAGAGACCACCTGCGGGCGCGTGGCGTGCCGCGGGACCGCTCTACAGCGCCGGTGCGTCCACCGCTCCGCCGAACCGCCGCGCGCGACTCGCGTACAGCTCGATCGCCTGCCAGAGGTCGACCCGCGAGAAGTCCGGCCAGAGGGTGTCCAGGAACACCATCTCGGCATAAGCGCTCTGCCAGAGCTGGAAGTTGCTGGTGCGCTGCTCGCCCGAGCTGCGCACGAACAGATCGACGTCGGGGACATCCGGGATGTACAGGTGCTTCCGGATGGTCTTCTCGCTGATGCCGGAGGGCTTCAGCCTGCCCGCCTTGACCTCGTCGGCGATGGCGCGCACGGCATCCGTGATCTCGTTGCGGCCGCCGTAGTTGACGCACATCGTCAGGGTGAGCACATCGTTGTGCACCGTGAGCCGTTCGGCGAACTGCAGCTCGTCGATGACGCTGCGCCAGAGCCTTGGTCGGCGTCCGGCCCAGCGCACTCGCACGCCCCAGTCGTTGAGCTGGTCGCGGCGTCGATGCAGCACATCGCGATTGAAGCCCATCAAGAAGCGCACCTCGTCGGGGCTGCGCGACCAGTTCTCGGTCGAGAAGGCGTAGACGCTCAGGTGCTTGACGCCGATCTGGATGGCACCGGCCACGACATCCAGCAAGGCCGCCTCCCCCGCGCGGTGGCCTTCGATGCGCGTCAGACCCTGGCGGTTGGCCCAGCGGCCGTTGCCGTCCATGACGATCGCGACATGATCCGGGACGGCCGCGGCGGCGATCACCGGTGGGTAGAGGCCCGTCCAGTCGATCGGCTTGAAGTCGACCGCGTCCTTGTGGGTTTTGCCGACCATGCCCGCGAGCCTACCGAGCGTGTCTCGACGACGGCCGGTGAAGCCACCGTGAGCGCAAACCCGCCATAGGCAGGACGACCCAGGACCCCTAGCCTGAGCACATGAGCCGTCGCCTGAGGCCGGCACCCGTCCTGTTGCTGTCGGCGATCGCGCTCGTCGCGCTCACGGCATGCGGACCGGGCGGCGGTGCAGGCGGACCCGCCACCGCGGCGCCCCCGATCGTGAAGCACCCCACCGCTCCCACGTCGTCGCCGACACCCGACCGCAGAGCTCCCGCGTTCATCGAGGTCACGGCGCACAGCGTCGGTGTGGGCAGCGCGAGTTCGGAGCAACTGGTGAACGTGCCGTACACCACCGATGTCACGACGGCGGCAGCGGCCCTGACGGCCGTCATCGGCGCCCCGACCGTCATCCCAGTGGCCGCGACGTCGTGCGATGCGGCGCGGTCGATCTACGACTGGGGCGGATTCCAGATCCAGTTCGACCCCTACATGACGGACATCGGCGGAACGCAGTTCGTCGCGACCGTGACAGCGGCGCACACGATCGGCGGGCTCGAAATCGACACCCAGGGTCAGACCGTCGGAACGACGCTCGCCGACGTGCTCGCCCACGTGCCCGGTTCGGTGTCGGGCGACCGCGGAGAAGGACACATCGAGGCGCTGCTGGACCCTCAGGAGAGCGGGCTCTGGGGCGTGATCGTGACGTTCACCGGCGGCGTGGCCAACGGGTTCCACGCCCCGGGGGTCTACCTGTTTGGCCACGGAAGTTGCGAAGCCGGCACCTGAGAAGGCGACCCGCTACGCCCCCTTGGCTACCCGGTCCTGGTGCTCGAGCGAGCGGAGGCCGCGCTCCAGGTGGAACTGCGTGTAGGCCGCGACGACGCCGCTGGCCTGGGCTTTGGCGCGCTCGTCGGCGGCCTCGGCGGTCTCCCATTCCCCGGCCAGCAGGGCTCCCAGCAGCCCGAGCGTGTCGGGGTCGAGCCGCGGGGCTCCGTGGGGAGCGACCTCGTCGCTGACCACGCCGCCGAGCTGCACGACGAACGCCGTGTGCGGGCCGGGCGCGCCGGTGACCGCGCAGTCGACGAAGCTCGGCGCCCAACCGGCGATCGACAGCGCGCGCAGCAGGTACGAGTCGAGCGTCAGCCCCGGCGAGTGCTCGCCCTTGGCCAGCGACCGCAGCGCGCCCACCAGCAGCAGATAGTGCTGGATGCCCGCCTCGTGATCGCTCAACCGATCGGCCGCCTCGACCATGGCGTTGGCCGCCGTGAAGCTCGGATAGTCGCCGACGATGTCGGCCCCGTAGGAGCCCAGGCTCTCGGCCTGCTGCACGATGTCGAGCGAACGGCCGACGTAGAACAGCGCATCCACCACCATGAACGGCTCGAGCCGGGCCCCGAACCGCGACCCGGTGCGCCGCACGCCCTTGGCCACGGCGCGGATCTTGCCGTGCTGCTTGCTCAGCATCGTGACGATACGGTCGGCCTCACCCAGCTTGTGGGTGCGCAGCACGACGGCTTCGTCACGGTAGGTCGGCACGGGACCAGTCTCCCAGGCTCTTCTCCTCCACACCTGGAAGTGATGCAAGACTTCCACCGTGGCGGAACTGGTGTGGCGTGGTGTCGAGGTCGACGGGCTGGAGCGGCTGAGCATCGATGAGGGCAGCGTCATCCGGGTTCAGTCGGTGATCGATTCGGCGCGCGGCCGATTCAGTTACGAGATCGTCTGCGACCGGGACTGGACGTTCCGCACGCTCCACCTCGAGTCGGCGGGCGACGAGTTGGCGGTCGACCTGGAGTCCGACGGCCACGGCGCCTGGACCCACAACGGACTGCGTCGCGACGACCTCGCCGAGTGCGTCGACATCGACCTGTCGGCATCCCCCTTCACCAACAGCCTGCCGATCCGTCGGCTCGACCTCGGCGTCGGCGACGAGGCGGACCTGGTGATGGCCTACGTCGAGTTCGCCGACCTGACCGTGGTACCGGATCCGCAGCGCTACACCCGGCTCGACGAGGACCTCTACCTCTACGAATCGCTCGACAGCGAGTTCAGCCGCGAGATCACCGTCGACTTCGACGGCTTCGTCGTCGATTACCCAGGGCTGTTCGAGCGGCTGTGAGCGACACCGCCCTCGAGGTCTTCCAGGCCCAACGACCCCGCCTGTTCGGGATCGCCTACCGCATGCTCGGCTCGGTCTCTGAAGCAGAAGACATCGTGCAGAACGCGTGGCTGCGCTGGCACGGCACCGATCCGGATGCCGTCGGCGAGCCCGCCGCGTACCTCACCACGGTCGTCACGCGGCTGTGCCTCAACGAGCTGGACTCGGCGCGGGTGCGCCGCGAGCGCTACGTGGGACCGTGGCTGCCGGAACCGGTGTCGACGGTCGAAGATCCGCTGATCGGCGCCGAGCGCGCCGAGGCGCTCTCGCTCGCGGTCCTCCTGCTGCTCGAGCGGCTGAGCTCCGCCGAGCGCGCTGCCTACGTGCTGCACGAGGCCTTCGACTACCCGTACCAGCGCGTCGCCGAGGTGCTCGAGGTGAGCGAGGCCAACGCCCGGCAACTGGGCAGTCGGGCGCGCGCGCATCTGGCGCGGGAGCGGGGCGCCGAGGTCGGCAAGGCCGAGCATGCCCGACTGCTGCAGGCCTTCCTCTCAGCAGCCCAGGGCGGAGATCTCGAGACGCTCGAATCGATGCTCTCGGACGATGTGGTCAGCCTCTCCGACGGCGGCGGCTTCGTCAGCGCCGCCCGCAAGCCCGTCCACGGGCGCGAGCGCGTCGCGCACCTCATCCTCGGGGTGCTCGCCAAGTTCGGCCAGGGCATCGAGGCGACGGCGGTCGAGGCGAACGGCGAAGCGGCGATGCTGGGTACTCGGGACGGGCATCCGGTCGCGCTGTGGACCGTCGATATCGGTCCGGAAGGCGTTCGCCGGCTGCTCATCGTGATGAACCCCGAGAAGCTGGAGCGGTTCGCGGCCGACGCACTCGCGCGCTGAGCCCGCGGCGGCCCCTGTCACATTTCAGACGGCTGCCTGGTCAAGATGGTGAACCCTGAGAAAGGAACACCATGACCATCCTCGTCACGGGCGGCACCGGAACGCTCGGCCGCCCCACCGTCGACCTGCTGCGCGCGGCCGGCCACGATGTGCGCATCCTGAGCCGCAGACCCGGAGCGGGTCGAGCGGTGGGCGATCTGCGCAGCGGCGCCGGCCTCGAGGCGGCACTCGACGGCGTCGACACACTGCTGCACCTGGCCACCAGCGCCAGTTCGAAAGATGTCGGGCAAGCGCGCACCCTGATGACGGCCGCCGCCAAGGCCGGCGTGACGCACGTGGTCTTCATCTCGATCGTCGGAGTCGACGTGGTGCCCTACTCCTACTACCGCGCCAAGCTCGGCAGCGAACAGGTCGTCGAGCAGTCGGGTATCCCGTTCACCATTCTGCGAGCCACCCAGTTCCACAGCTTCCTGGCGATGATCCCGCGTGCGCAGCGCCGGATGCCGGTGATCCTGTCGCTCGACGTTCCCGATCAACCGATCGCCGTCGAAGAGGTGGCGGCACGTCTGGTCGAGCTCGTGGCCGCCGGACCGTCCGGACACGTCGCCGACATCGGCGGCCCGGAGCAGCTGACCGTGCGCGAGGCGATCGACATCTGGCAGCAGGCGGCCGGCACCCACAAGCCCGTCTGGACACTCCACCTCGGCGGCAAGACCATGCGCGCGCTGCAGGCGGGGCACCACATGCCCGGCCTGCCGGGCTACGGAACGGAGACCTTCGCCGAGTACGCGGCGGCCGAGGCGCCCTCGACCACCGTGTCCCGGGCGTGAACGTCGGCGTCCGGATCGCGCTGGCGATCCTGGCTCTCGACGAACTCGTCGTCGGCGCCTGGAACCAGTTCGACCCCGCGAGCTTCTACCGGTACTTTCCGACCGTCGATCTCACGCCACCGTTCAGCGAGCACTACGCCCGCGACTTCGGCGGCGCGACGCTCGGCATCGCCGCGCTGCTCGTGGTGGCCGCCATCCGTCCGCGCGGAGCATTCGTGCTCCCAGCCACCATCGCCTATTCGGTCTTCTCGATCCCGCACTTCGTGTTCCACCTCGAACATCTCGCCGGTGCGACGGCGCCGCAGGCCGTCTTCCTCGTCGCGGGCAATGCGGCGGTCGCGGCGCTCGGTGTGCTCGTGATCGCGGTGACCGTGGTACGAAGGAGCCGTGATCGCCGACGTCAGCATCCCGCTGTGGGCTAACCTCCTGGCCGTCGGGATTGGCAGCCTGCAGGGCGCGCTGTTCGCCGCGCAGTTCCGCGACCGGCGCCTCGACCTGCTGGGGGTTGCGATCATCGGCATCGCCACCGGCTTCGGGGGCGGCCTGCTGCGCGATCTGCTGCTCAACGAGGTTCCCCGCGCGCTTCTGAGCAACTGGTACCTGCCGGTGGCTACGGCGAGCGCGCTGATCGGGATGCTGCTGCAACGCATCTTCACGCGCATCCAGCCACTGATCACCGCGCTCGACGCGCTGACCATCGGACTGTTCGGCGCGATCGGGACGACGGCGGCCCTCGCCTTGGGGCTTCCCGCCATCCCGGCCGTGTTCGTCGGCTCAGTGTCGGCGGTGGGCGGCTCGATCCTGCGCGATCTGCTGCTGAGCGTGCCGATCGCGCTCATGCAGGTCGGATCGCTCTACGCGGTGGCGGCTCTGCTCGGGGCGACCGCGTTGGTCATCCTGGTGGCGGTCGGCGTCCCCGCGATCGTCGCCGCGATCGCGGGGGTCGCCGTCACCTTCGTGGTCCGCGTGCTCGCCGTGCTCTTCAACTGGAGCCTGCCCGAGCAGCGTCCGCTCCGACGCCGCGCCCTGTAGCGCGGACGCTACGCGTCGACCAGCTCCCGGTCGCCCACCTCGGTGCGCACCGCCCGGTTGACCGCCGAGACCACGGCCTTCAAGGATGCCGTCGAGATGTCGCCGTCGATCCCGACGCCCCAGAGGCGCTTGTCTCCGACCTGCAGCTCGACGTAGGCGGCGGCGAGGGCGTCACCGCCCTCGGACAGGGTGTGCTCGACATAGTCGTAGAGCTTGATCTCGTGCCCCTGCTCAGCCATCACCGCGAGGAACGCGGCGATGGGGCCGTTGCCCTCGCCGCGCGCCTCCTCGACCTCGTCGCCGACGCGCAACCGCACATCGAGCGAGACCGTTCCCGACATGTCGCTGGCGGTGCGGGTGGAGAGCAGCTCGTAACGGCCCCACTTGTCTTCGGGGCGCGATGCCGGTGCAGGCAGGTACTCGTCCTGGAAGACCTCCCAGATCTGCTCGCTCGTCACCTCGCCGCCCTCGGCGTCGGTCTTGGCCTGCACGACACCGCTGAACTCGATCTGAAGCCGCCGGGGCAGGTCGAGCGCGTGATCCGCCTTGAGCAGGTAGGCGACGCCACCCTTGCCCGACTGCGAGTTCACCCGGACGACGGCCTCGTAGCCGCGGCCGAGATCCTTCGGGTCCACCGGCAGGTACGGCACGGCCCATTCCAACTGCGAGACGTGAACGCCCCGGCGGGCCGCCTCGGCATCCATCGCCTCGAAGCCCTTCTTGATGGCGTCCTGGTGCGACCCCGAGAACGCCGTGTAGACCAGGTCGCCGGCCCACGGCGAGCGCTCGTGCACCCGCAGCTGGTTGCAGTATTCGGCGGTGCGGCGCACCTCGTCGAGGTCGCTGAAGTCGATCTGCGGGTCGATGCCCTGGGTGAAGAGGTTGATGCCCAGCGCGACCAGGTCCACGTTGCCGGTGCGCTCACCGTTGCCGAACAGGCAGCCCTCGATGCGGTCGGCTCCGGCCTGATAGCCGAGCTCGGCCGCCGCGATCGCGGTGCCGCGGTCGTTGTGCGGATGCAGCGACAGGATGACGTTCTCGCGATGGTTCAGGTGCCGCGACATCCACTCGATCGAGTCGGCGTAGACGTTGGGCGTGGCCATCTCGACGGTCGACGGCAGGTTGATGATCACCTTGCGCTCGGGCGTCGGCTGGAACACCTCGAGCACCTGATTGCAGACCTCGACCGCGAACTCGAGCTCGGTGCCGGTGTAGCTCTCGGGCGAGTACTCGTAGTACACGGTCGTGCCGGGCACGGTCTTCTCGTACTCCTTGCACCACCGGGCCCCCTGCAGGGCGATGTCGATGATGCCCTGCTTGTCGGTGCGGAACACGACGTCCCGCTGCAGGATGCTCGTGGAGTTGTAGAGGTGCACGATCGCCTGCTTGGCGCCCTTGATCGACTCGAAGGTGCGGGCGATCAGCTCTTCGCGAGCCTGGGTCAGCACCTGGATGACCACGTCGTCCGGGATCATCCCCTCATCGATGAGCATGCGCACGAAGTCGAAGTCGGTCTGGCTGGCCGACGGGAAGCCGACCTCGATCTGCTTGTAGCCCATCTTCACGAGCAACTCGAACATCACGCGCTTGCGCTCGGGGCTCATCGGGTCGATGAGCGCCTGGTTGCCGTCGCGGAGGTCGACGGCGCACCACATCGGCGCATGCGTGATGACCTTCGACGGCCAGGTGCGATCGGCCAGGTCGGTGGGAAAGGTCTCGGAATACGAGCGATACCGATGGATCGGCATTCCGGAGGGCTGCTGGGTGTTCTTCATGGTCTGGGGTCTTCCTCTGTCTGTTCGGTTTCAGCCAACGCCGAACTCCGCGACGGAGGAGGCCGAAGAACTAGACCCCGTCGCGGCGGCTAAGAAGCAGAAGGCCGTAACGCACGGCTTCAGGGTAGCAGGATCAGCCCCGGCGGGACCCCACCAGTCGTGTCGCCTGGGTCATCGTGATACCGGGCAGGTAGCAGCGCGCGACGGCGAGCCCCACCGCGGGAAGCGCGACGGGGTCGGGCACCACGAGGTGCATCGACTCCAGGACGGGCGAGAACTTGCGTTTGAACCGCAGCAGCGAGCGGAATCCGTAGAGCGGCTCGAGCGTCGCCCCGATCAGGCCGAGTACGCGGTCGAGGGCGCCCGACCGGATCTCGCCCGCCGGCACGGCGAGCGGCGAACCGGACAGGCTGGCGCTCGTCAGACCGTCCTCCCCGAACCGCAGCAGCGCCGTCGAGATCAGGTACTCCATCACGCCCGACGAGCCGCTGGCGGCGCGGCGCATGAAGTCCAGAGTGCGCGAGACCAGGACGCCATCGTGGCGCACCGGAAGCCAGCTCGTCACCGCGAGGACTGTCTCGTGCGCATCCAGGGCGACCCCGATCAGCACCTGCTCGTCGCGCAGCTCGTCGAGGCCGCCCAGGGTGAAGCCGAGTTCCGGGAGGTCCTTGTCGGCCATCCACTCCTCTGACAGGGCGGTGATCTGGCGAGTGACCCGCGGCGGCAGGTCGCGCCAGCTCCCCCAGACGGAGTGGATGCCCTCGCGGCCTGCCCGATTGACCGCGTACCTCAGATCGTGCATCGCCTTGCCCTCGAGAGTGAAGGTGCGCGGATCGATGACGGTCTCCTCGGCGACCGGCACCGAGCTCCAGCCGCGGTTCGCCAGGCGCCGACGCCAGTCGTCGTGCACGCTGTAAAAGGCGGGCGTCCACGCCTGCCGGTCGCAGAACCGCAGGAACGCCGTGAGGGCGGCATCCGGATCCGGCGAATCTCCGAACGGGTCGGACACCGTGACCGCGACCCCGTTGACGACGCGGTAGGCGATCCCCAGCCTGCCGTCCGGTGAGATCCACATCCGGTTGTTCGGCCAGGTGGCCATCCAGCCGAGCGACCCCGAGCCTCGAGCCAGGAGTTCGCGCACCTGCTCTGCCTTCTGCGGCTCGCCCACCGTGCCGCGCCCGCCCTGGATGATGACGAAGGTCGCCACGAGCACGATCACCCAGAACAGCGGTCCGACGCCCTGCAGCAGCAGAGTCGACGATGGCGTCGTGCCGTGGAAGGCGAGGGTCTGGTGCCGCAAGAACGACACGGGCACGAACCGGTGCGGCAGCTGGGTCACGAGGGTGAGAAAGCTCGGAATCGGCCGCAGCTGGGCGCGGATCAGCCAGCCGATACCGAGGTACAGGGCGATCGGCGCCACGACGGCTGAGGAGAGCGCGATGGCGTAGCCCCGGCGGCGCTGCCGGGTCAGTCGCACCGGGAACAGGCCGCGCAGCAGCACGAGCACGACCGCGTCGGCCAACGGCACGAGGGTCCCCACCACCAGCCAGAACCCGAGTTCGACGTAGTGGTTGGGCGTCACGGGTGCCGGGCCCGTCGCCGGGACGATGCCGAAGTACCAGGCGGCGAGAGCACTCTGCAGCACGCCGAGACCGGCGAGGATCCACACCGCGACCCGTCGACCGCTGAGCAGGCCGAAGCTCGCCACAAGCTGCACGGCCAGCGGAAGCAGGGTCACCAGAAAGCCCCCGACCCCGAGATGCGCGCGCGTCAGGTCTCCGACGCAGTACGAGTTCAAGCGCGACGCGACGCAGCTCAGATCACGTCCGATGTGACGCGGCACCGCGCCGGTGATCGCCAGGGCGAGCGGCGACAGCGCCCCGTAACGCGTCGCCGACACGAGAGTGAGCACCGGGCCGAGTGCCAGGATCATGTTCACCAAGGCCAGCAGGGAGCGCGTCTCGTGCTGCGACCCGCGCCAGAACTGCAAGACCGGACCGGGATGCAGCAGTCGGCCCGCCAGCAGGCCGATCCCCACCGCGATCAGCAGGTACAGGTCGGCCGGCACGCCCGAATAGAGCAGCAAGGCGGCGGATCCGGCGAGCAGCAGCACGCGCAGCCGCCGCCGCCAGAAGGGGCTGGCCCACGCGCTCGCCCACGCCAGGGCGCCCGCGATCGGCGTGAGCGGATCGAGGGTGTCGAGCTCGTTGACCGACGTCGACCAGTACTCGTGCACCTGAGCCCCGAGCAATTCGAGGCCGACCCCGATCGCCGACGCCAGTACGCCCGTCACCAGGAAGGCGATGAGGGTGCGCCATGACCCCATGAGCCGCTCGGCCGTACCGATGCCGAAGATCGCCGCGACGACGGCGAGCACGAACTGCGGCACGTCGCCGGGCATGAGCGTCGACGTCAGCAGCACCCACCAATGCCGCTCGCGGAGGTCTCCGGCGTCCACGCCGGCCAGGTCGGGCGAGAACGCACCGTGATGCCGGGTCGCGATGGCGGCGATCCCGATCCCGAGCAATGCCAACACGATCACGATCGTCACGGGACGGCGTCGCAGCTCTCGCAGGACGGTCATGCGCGCGGCTCCAGGCCGAGATGGGCGTAGATCGGCACAGCGGCATGGATCAGCGCCCATTGGACCGTGTGCCAATCGTGCGCCGTACCGGGCGAGACCAGCCGGGTGGTGCGCATGCCGGCGGCGGATGCGGCCGCCGACATCGTCACGGAGATCGCGCTGTACTTGGCGTCCAGCTGCCCGGTCACGAACACCGCCGTCGTGTCTCGGTAGGGGGCGTTGGCGGCGAGAACGTGCTCGGGAAGGGCGGCTTGATACGCCGCCGTGTCCCCGGCGAAACCCAGTTGGATGGTCTGAGCAAGTGATCCGTTCTTCGGCGCGAGCTGCCCCGAGACATCGAGAATGCTGCCGAACTGCTGCGGATCGGAGCTGCCGAACTGGATCGAGCAGGTCCCGCCCTCGGAGTAGCCGCCGATCGCCCACGCCGAGGCGGCGGTCTGGACGGTCAGGTGGGTGCGGATCCAATTCGCCACGTCGACGGTCAGGTAGGTCTTGACGTTGCCGAGCGGCGAGTCGAGGCACATCGGGTTGAGCTGGGGAGCGCCCAGCTGATCGGGGACCACGACGATCGGCGCCAGCCCGTGATGCGCGGCGGCGAAGGCGTTCATGATCTCGGGCACTTTGCCCGCGAGGATCACATTCGCCGGGCTGCCCGGCTGGCCCGACAGCAGCATAAGCACGGGCAACGCGACCGGATGCTCCACCAGGGCGGCGGGCGGCAGGTAGACGTAGGCGTCGCGCGCCGCGAAATGCGACGCCGTTCCCGGGATCCGGACGGTCCCCACGATCCCGTGCTTCGGGAGCCCGCTTCGCGCCGGCGCCCGCCAGAGCTGTGCCGAGACGTCCTTTTTCGGCGCGTCGATCAATCCCGGCGCCCCGGGCTTCTGCAGCGCGAGTGCCGCGGCGGGCAGGCGCGTCGCAGCCGCTCCCCCGGCGAGCGAGCCGATGGTCGTGTACTGCCCGAAGTCGGCGTTGACCCCGATGGCCCCGGCGAGCAGGACCACGGGGATCGCCACCGCCGCCACGACGCGCTGCCAGCGTCCACGGCGGAACAGCGCGGCGAGAGCGACGCCCGCTCCGCCGAACGCCGCAGCGGCCCATGCCCGCGAGATGGGGCTCAGCGACACATCGAACAGGTCAAGCTGATCCGAGAGCAGCCAGCAGAGGAACAGGCCGACCGAGACTCCCAGCGCGGCGGCCAGGATCGCGGTCAGGAGCGGCCGCACGCGAGGGCGGCGGATGAGCAGCCCGAGCAGCACGGCGGCGAGGAGACCGATCGCCGCGACATCCACCACGATGGGCAGCCAGCCCGAGGTGATCGACACCGACGCGATCCCCGTGTTCACCTGACGTCCTTTCCGTGCCCGATGCCCCGATCGGAGCGACTCTCAGTATCCGGAGGCATGCTCGCGGATCTGCTGGAGCGGGGCGCCACACGTCTGAGGGTTCTCACAGGGTGGACTCAGGTCCGATCGCACGCGTCGGCAGCGCGTGACACCGGGCGACAGAGCCGTGACAGCGCCCACCTGTCACGCTGAAGCGTCCGAGTCGTTCACCCACGGAGGAACCCATGACACTCGCCATCGAGGCCCACGGCCTCGTCAAGCGCTACGGCACGACCACCGCGCTCGACGGCATCGATCTCCAACTGGAGCAGGGCCGCGTGCTCGGCGTCCTCGGCCCGAATGGCGCCGGCAAGACGACCGCGGTGCGCATTCTCGCCACCCTGCTTCGACCGGATGCCGGAACCGCGAAGGTGGGCGGCCACGACGTGGTCCACGAGGCCAAGGCCGTTCGCAAGATCATCGGGTTGACCGGGCAGTACGCCAGCGTCGACGAGGATCTCACCGGCATCCAGAACCTGGTCATGATCGGCCAGCTGCTCGACCTCAATCGCGCGCAGGCGCGGGCGCGGGCGGATGAGCTGCTCGCCGAATTCGACCTCACCGACGCCGGCAAGCGCCTCACCAAGACGTACTCGGGCGGCATGCGACGACGGCTCGACCTCGCCGCGTCGCTGATCGGGCGCCCCGACGTGGTCTTCCTCGACGAGCCGACCACGGGCCTCGACCCGGCGAAGCGCGACGACGTGTGGGAGATGGTCCGCGTGCTGACGCGCATGGGCACCACCGTGCTGCTGACCACGCAGTACCTCGAAGAGGCCGACGCGCTCGCGAACGAGATCACCGTCATCGACCACGGCAGGGTCATCGCCCACGACACCCCGCAGGGGCTCAAGCGGCAGGTCGGTGGTCAGACCCTCGAGGTCCGCCCCAGCAACCCGGCCGATCTGGAGAAGGTCCGACCGCTGCTGGCAAGCGTCGGCACGCGCGAGCCCGAACAGCCCGCGCCCGATCAACTCTCGGTGCCCGTCGCCGACGACCACGCCCTCACGACCATCGTCGGCGAGCTGGCGCGCGAGCGGATCTCGGTCTCCGAGCTCTCGCTGCGCCTGCCCAGCCTCGACGAGGTCTTCTACTCCCTCACCGGAACCAAGCAGAACGCGGAGGCCGACGACACCTCGGTTTCCTCCCCCGAGACCCAGGAAGGGGTGCTCGCCCGATGACCGATTCGCTGGTCCTCGCCCGCAGGACCGTCACCAAGATGTTCCGCAACCCGGAGCAATTCCTCGATGTGACCCTTCAGCCGATCATCATGACCGTGCTGTTCGTGTTCATCTTCGGCGGCGCCGTCAAGGGCGGCACGTCGAACTATCTGCCCTTCGTCATCCCCGGCATCATCGTGCAGACGGTGATGTTCACCTCGCTGACGATCGGGGTGAACCTCAACACCGACATCCAGAAAGGCGTGTTCGACCGCTTCCGGTCCCTGCCGATCGCGCGGTCGGCGCCGCTGTTCGGCGCCGTGCTCGGCGACATCGTGCGGCACTCGATCGCCGTGCTCGTCACGCTCGGCTTCGCCGCGCTGATCGGCTTCCGGGTCACGACCTCGTGGTACGAGCTGCTGCTGGCGGTCGTGCTGATCGTCGTGTTCGCGGTGAGCCTGTGCTGGGTCTCGGTCTTCATCGGGATGCTCGCCCGGTCGTCGGGCGCCGTGCAAGGCATCTCGTTCCTGATCGTGTTCCCGCTCACCTTCGGGTCGTCGACGTTCGTCCCCGCCTCGACGCTCCCGGATTGGCTGCAGGGGTGGGTGGCGATCAACCCCGTGACCCACCTGATCGAAGCGATGCGCGGTCTGCTCTCGGGTCCGAGCGCCATGGCCGCCGGCGAGACGGTGGGAGGCGAGCTGCTGTGGGTGCTGGGCACCTGCGTCGTGCTGGTCGCGGTCTTCTTCCCGCTGGCGAGCTGGGCTTACCGGCGCAAGATCTGAATCAACGACTCGGCAGCCGATTCGGAATCCAGGGGAACGCGCCTGCTCTCGTCGAGAGCCGGGCGCGTTCCGTCGTTCAGGGTGACCGCCTCGCGGATGCGCGTCTCGACCTCGTCGTGGGGGTCGGCGATTCCGCGCAGGGCGACCGCCAGATCGAGGGCGGTCGCCGCGGCCGCGAGGTCACCGCGTTGGACCAGGAGGTCGCCGATCCCGAGTGCCACCACCGCCATGATCGGCTGGTCGCGACTCGCCACCGCCGCGTCAGCCGCCGCCCGCAGGTGGTGCTCCGCCTCGTCGAGGTCACCCCGCAGCTGGGCGACGGCCGCGTGCGACACCGCGTCGAGCGCCTTCATCTGCCGTTGGTTGTCCGAGATGGCAAGAGGAGTGGCGTCGAGCTCGGCCAGGAGCTCCGTCGCCCAGTCGACCTCGCCGAGACGAACGGCCAGGAAGATCGAGGTGAACAGCGCCAGACTCAGCCCTCGTGGCGACTCGGCTTCCCGCGCCTGGTCGACCAGAGCGAGGGCGCGTGCACGTGCCTCGTCGTCCCGGCCGAGCTTGTGCATCAGCTGCACGGCGAGGCCCTGCTGCTGCTGAAGATCCCAGGTCGAGGTGATCTGGCTCATGGCCGCGGTCGACTCATCGCTGATCCGCAAGGCCTCCTCGAGGCGGCCCTGCAAGGTCAACCACTCGGCGTACATCTGCTTCGACAGGGCCAGCCCCCAGAGATCGCCGACGGCCTCGAAGCGCTCGAGGGCCTCGGCACTCGCCTGACCGAGGGCCTCGACATCCCCACGGTTCTGGGCCATCGCAGCCCGCATCACGCCGAGCACAGCTCGGCTCCAGTCGGGCAGATCGAGCGCGGCGTCCTCGGGCACCTCGACTCCCATGGGCCACGCCCCCCGATCGATCGCGTCGACGAACGCCGTCACCATCACCGGAAAAACCTGGAGCAGTTCGTTGCTGCTACCGGCCGCGGACTGTCGAATGGCCTCGAGTTCTGGACGATCGAACAATCGAAGGGCATCGCGCAGGTCGTCCATCTCGCCGCCGCCGAAGGCGTCGATCGTGACGGCCACCGCGCGCACGATGAGGTCCTGGTCGGTGGTCCCGTCACGCGCAAAGGGACTGGCCGCGCGCAGCCAGGTCTCGGCGTCCTCGTTGCGATCGCGAATCACCCAGTACCAGGCATTGCCCGCAGCCAGCGTGACGACCTCGCGGCCGTGGCCCCCCTCGACCGCGAAACGGAGCGCGCTGACGATGTTGTCGTCTTCGGCGTCGAACCAGGCCAGAGCGTCGTGGATGCGCGGGCCTCGCAGCAGGGCATCGTGCGCCGTCGACGCCTCGCCCAGCCAGCGCGCCTGCTCGAGTCGCCGTCGCTCGAGCAGTCCGCTCTCGACGAGCTTCTCGATGCCGTATTCACGGATGGTCTCGAGGGCGCGGTACCGACCCGCCATGCGCTGCAGCAGCGACTTGTCGACGAGGACGTCGAAGTCCGCCCGTGAGAGCTGGTGCGCTCGCGCCGCCTCGGCGGCGTCGCCGACCGCGACGCCCGCCGGGTAGATCGAGACGGCGGCGAGCAGGGAGCGCTCGGGTTCGTTGAGGAGACTCCAGCTCCAGTCGACGAGAGCGCGCAGGGTCTGATGGCGCGGCAGGACCGTGCGCAGGCCGCCGGTCAGCAACGCGAAGCGGTCGTCGAGCCCCTCGGCGATCTCTGTCAGCGTCATGGTCCGAGCCTTGGCTGCAGCGAGCTCGAGGGCGAGCGGCAGTCCGTCGAGGCGGCGGCGGATGCGGGTCGCGGCATCCATCTCCTCGACGCCGGGAGCCGATCCCCGCGCCGCCTGCACCCGCTCGGCGAAGAGACGCTCGGCGGCATCGGGGCTGAGCGGACCCAGCGGGACGAAGGCCTCGCCGGGCACGCCGAGCGGCTCGCGACTGGTCGCCAGCACACGCAATCGCGGCAGGGCGCCGAGCAGGTCGACGACGGCCTCCGCAGCGGTCTCGACCACGTGCTCGCAGTTGTCGAGCACCAGCAGCACCTCGCGACCGCTCAGGCTGCTGACGATGCGATCGCGCGGGGAGAGCACGCTGGTGCTGCCCTCCACCGCCCGGACCTCGCGGCCGACCGCGCCGAGGATCGCCTGCCAGACCTCATCCGGACCGGCCGGCGCCAGTTCGACGAGGAGCGCGCGCCGCACCGCGCGGGCCGACTCGATCGCCAGTCGGGTCTTGCCCGCTCCGCCGGGACCCAGGATGGTGACCAGGCGCGCGATGCCCAACTGACCGCCGACGCTCGCGAGCTCCTCTTCACGTCCGATCAGCGGCGTGAGCGCCGCCGGGATGGCCGGCTCGGCCTCGCCCTCGACCGCACCCGTCGGGTGCGCGACGCCGCCGAGCCGGATCGCGGTCGCCCGGTCGTCGCCGAGTGCGCGTTCGAACCAGTCGTAGCCCTCGCCTGGACTCCACGGGGGTCCGGACCACAGCCCCAGCGCGGCGTCGGCCATCCGCGCGGCCCGCTCTGCGTCCGGGTTCGCGGAGGCCTCCGCCACCAGATCCTGAAACCGGACCGCATCGACGTCGCCGCGTTCCAGGTTGAGGCGATAGCCGCCGGGGAGCGACTCGATCGTCCCGGGCGGGAGCTGGGATCGCAGCCGCGAGACCAGCGACTGCAGGGCGGCTCGCGCGTTCTCGGGAGGGTCATCCGGCCAGACGTCCTCCGCGAGGGCGCGATACCCGAGCTGGCTGCCCGGGTCGAGCGCGAGTCGGAACAGCAGAGCGCGCTGCATCGTGCCGACCACGTCGACCGGTCGCCCGTCGTGCTCGACCGCGAAACCGCCGAGCAGCCGGATCTTCACGCCTCCACGATAGGAGATGGCGGTGTCACGGCCGCACTCCCCCGGGAGTCATCCCCGGGGGAATGCGATCGGGCGACCGCGGCGCTACTCCACCGCCAGCGCGGCGACCGGTGAGACCCGCGTCGCACGACGGCTGGGCGCCCACGACGCGATCGCGGTGAGGGCGGCACCCGCCACCACCACGATGCCCACGATCAGCCACGGCACGGCGGGGAACACGATGCCCGGGCTCCCGTTGATCGATCCGAGCATGGACTGCGCTCCCACCCAGCCGTAGAAGGCGCCGAGCACCAGGCCGAGCAGCACCGCCGTGAAGGTGAGCTGCGCGCTCTCGGTGAGGATCATCCTGCGCAGCTGCCGCACCGAGAACCCCAGCGCGCGCAGCAGGCCGAGCTCGCGGATGCGCTGCAGCACGCTGAGCGACAGGTTGTTGACCAGCCCGACGGCGGCGATCAGGCCGCTGAACCCGATCAGCACCGAGAACACGGCGGTGATGCCGTTGAGCAGTTGCTCGGTGCCCTGATACTCCTGGGGCTGATTGAGCTGGGCCGCGTGGATGATCTCGGCGAAACTGGCGACGGCGACTCCGAACATCGTGATCAGGGTCACACCGATCACCAGGCCGATCGTGGCGCGCGAGCTGCGCTGCGGGTGCCGCAGCGCGTTCTCGGAGGCTAGCCGAGCCGGCGCCGACCGGCCGAAGGCCCGTCCGACCAGCAGCAGGGCGGGCGGCATGATCACGTCGGCTCCGAGCACCAGTCCGGTGAATGAGAGCACTCCTCCGACGACCCCGATCAGCACGGCCAGGGGCGTCACCAGGCCGATGGCGATGCTGAGCAGCAGCGCCGACATGCCGAGGATGCCGAGCACGAGCGCCGTGCGGTTGCGGCCGGGCCGGTGCGCCGCCTCCTCCCTGCTGAGCTCCTCGGAGCCGCCCAGCGCCTGGAGGGGTGTGACGCTGAGCACGCGGCGCGAACCGATCCATGACGCGAGCCAGGTGGTCAGGATCACGACCAGGATCGGCAGCAGCAGGTTCGGTGCGAGGTAGGAATAGCTGAAGGGCGGGATGAAGCTGGCTGCCCGCCCGATCGCGGCGATCCCCGCCGCCACGCCCGTGCCCACGAGCGCCCCTGCCAGCCCGCCGATGATGCCCGCCAGCAGCCCCTCCCGCGCGACCGCGACGCGCTGCGTCCGCGCGGTCGAGCCGAGCAGGCGCAGCAGTGCGATGGTCCGCCCCCGCCCCGCGACGATCGTGGCGAAGGTGTTGGCGGTGACGACGGCACCCACGTACACCGCGATGATGATGAAGACCCATCCGGTGATCGACAGGAAGAAACCGAGCGTGTGGCTCTCGCGCGCTCGGGGATCCGCGTCGATGGCGGCGGTCAGCACCCCGATTACCTGCAGGAGCCCCACGCCGAACGCCGAGCTCAGTCCGGCGACGAGCACGCTGGCCCCGTTGACTGCGGGACGGGTGGTGGTGGCGCTCATGCCGCGCCCTCCATCGAGAGCATGTACTGCGAGATGTCGGCGGCGGCGCTGCGCGGCTTGTCTTCGACGATCCTGCCGTCGGCGAGGAAGACCACTCGATCCGCGTAGCTCGCGGCGATCGGGTCGTGAGTGACCATGGCGATGCTCTGGCCGTAGTTCGTGGATGCCGAGCGCAGCAGCTCGAGCACCTCGCGCCCCGTGCGGGAGTCGAGGTTGCCGGTCGGCTCGTCGGCGAACACCAGCTCGGGGCGGGTCGCGAGGGCCCGGGCGATGGCGACGCGCTGCTGCTGACCGCCCGACAGTTCGTGCGGCCGGTGCCGCAGACGACCGTCGAGCCCGAGCGACTGCTCGAGCCCATCGATCCAGTCGCGCTCGCGGGTGGTCGGTCGGCGCCCGTCGAGTTCGAACGGGAGCAGGAGGTTGCCCTCCACATCCAGCGTCGGAACCAGGTTGAAGCTCTGGAAGACGAAGCCCACCCGGCGGCGGCGTAGCAGCGTCAGTTGGGCGTCATCCATCGATCCGATCTCGGCGTCGCCGAGCCACACCTGGCCGCTCGTCGGCGAGTCGAGGCCCGCCATGATGTGCATGAGGGTCGACTTGCCGGAGCCGCTGGGGCCCATGATCGCAGTGAAGTCGCCCCGGCGGATGCCGAGGCTAACGCCACGCAAGGCGTCGACCTTGGTGCGCTCGGAGCCGTAGCTCTTGGTCAGGTTCTCGACCCGGGCGACAAGATCCGGGGTGGTGGCGGTGGTGGTTGTTTCCATGACTGTGACGCTACGGGCGGCCGCGGCCCGCGGGATCGGCCGTCGGTCGCTGACGCGTCATCCGTGCGGATGATTGGGCGGCGGCGTGCCTAGTTGAGGCGGTGCTCGAAGGCGTACACGACCAGCTGCACGCGGTCGCGCAGCCCCAGCTTCGACAGGATGCGGCTGATGTGCGTCTTGACCGTCGCCTCGCTGAGGAACTCTCCCGCCGCGATCTCGCTGTTGCTGAGCCCGCGCGCCGCCAGCAGGAACACGTCGCGCTCGCGCGCGGTCAGGGCGGCGAATGCCTCCGGCTCGACGGCCCGCGCCGCACGTGAATCGAAGTGCTGGAACAGCTCGCGCGTGGCGCTCGGCGCGAGCACCGCCGTGCCGGAGTGCACGGTGCGGATCGCGGCCAGCAGGAACTCGGGATCGGCATCCTTCAGCAGGAACCCGCTCGCTCCCCCGCGAATCGCGCGCGTCGCCGCCTCGTCGAGATCGAAGGTGGTGAGCACGATGATCCGCGGGCCGGCCCCGCCGCGCGCCTCGGATGCCGCGACGATGCGCTCGGTGGCTTCGATGCCGTCCATGACCGGCATCCGGATGTCCATGAGGATCACGTCCGGGCGGGCGGAGGCCGCGAGCTCGACCGCTTCGCGCCCGTCGCCGGCCTCGCCCACCACCTCGAGGTCGGGCTGGGAGGCCACCAGCATGCGGATGCCGGTGCGGAACAGGGCCTGGTCGTCGACCAGCGCGACCCGGATCGGCCGGGTCACGCGGTCACCGCGGAGTCGACGGTCGATCGCTCGGGCAACCAGGCGTGCACCACGAAGCGCGTCGCGCCCCCCGCGGAGTCGACGCCCGCGGTCAGATGGCCGCCGACCAGAGCGGCGCGCTCGGTCATCCCGGCCAGCCCGTGGCCGGTGGCCGGCGCTCCCACGATCGGCGTGCGGCCGGTGCGCGTGGTCTTCGCGGGCGGGAGGGCGCTCGTGATCGTGAGATCGAGGCCGTGCACGGTCCAGCCGAAATGCACGGTGACCTCTTGGTCGCGGTCGGCGTGCCGGAGTGCGTTCGTGAGCGACTCCTGCACGATGCGGTACACGGCCAGTTGCTGGCCGGTGCCGAGCGCAAGAGGAGTTCCCGTGACCTCCTGCGCGATGGTCAGTCCCGATCCCCGCATCTGCTCGACGAGGCGATCGAGATCGACCAGCGTGGGCTGCGGTCCGTCGTCCTGCGAGTGCCGCAATTGGGCCAGCAGCACCCGGACGTCCGAGAGCGCCTCACGCGCGGTCGTCGCGATCGTCGCGAGCGCGGCATCCGTCGCAGCGGGATCCTTCGCGCCCAGGTAGCGCGCCCCATCCGCCTGCGCGACCACCACCGCCAGCGAGTGCGCCACCACATCGTGCATGTCGCGGGCGATGCGGACGCGTTCCTGCTCGGCCACCATCTCTTCGGTGGCCACGACGGCCGCGCGCCGATTGTCGCGCGCCTGCCGCCAGATGCGGGTGAGCAGTCCTGCCGTCCACGAAAGGAGGAAGGCGGCTGCCGACCCCACGAAGACCACGATCGACGAGCGGATGAGTGCGACCGCATCGCCGCTGATCACCGTGGGACCAATCGACAACAGCGTGGGCACGAAGTTCGGCGCCAGCAGAGACGCGGTGATCACGGCGGCGCCCAGGAAGCTCGAGGCGAAGCCGACCCAGCGCAACGTGCGGCTGCCGTATGCCGACGTCGCGTAGAGCACCGGCAGGATCGCGAGGTTCGAAGGGACCGGGCTTGCGCCGATCGAGACCTGGCCGAGCGAGAATACCCAGGCGACGACGAGGGCGAGGGTCGGCGAGATCCTTCGGAGAGCCAGGGTCGCTCCCATTCCGAACGCAATGGTGAAGCGCACGATGTCGATGCCGCCCGCCACGCCGTTCAGCAAGAACCACGCGCCGCCTATGACCACGTCGACGACGAGTTGCGTCTGGCTCAGCTTGCGGAACATCTCTCCACGGTACGGGCGCCGGTGCTGTCTCAGCGCGAAAATGCGATGCGAATCAACCGGTCGGCCCCGAAATCATCCTCTCGATGTACGGTCGAACCGAGGCGGAGGGTGGGTGCGATGACGGCTCAGGATGCCGGCGGCGACGTGCGCCCGGCCGCCACGGTGCTGCTGCTGCGCGACGACCCGTTCGAGGTGCTGATGGTGCGCCGCAGGCGAGGCGGCACCTTCTCGGATGCTCTGGTGTTCCCCGGGGGCGTCATCGACGCGTCCGACGCGGATGTCGCCTGGCTCCCCCATCTCCACGGCGCCTCGGGCCTCGACCCCGAAGCGCGCGCCGTGCGCATCGGCGCGGTGCGCGAGACCTTCGAGGAGGCATCCATCCTGATCGCCCGCATGGCGGACGGGTCGCCCCTGCCGGCGGGGCCGCCGAACGACGGCTCGCCCTTTCGCGACCTCGTCGCTCGGCGCGGCGCGGTGCTCACCCTGGGCGAGCTGCATCCCTTCGGGCGGTGGGTGACCCCGGTCGTCGAACCCCGCCGGTTCGACGCGACGTTCTTCGTCTGCCGGGCGCCCCAGGGACAGTCGGCCAGACAGGACGATGGCGAGACGGTCGGCTTCGAGTGGGCCCGCCCCGCCGAATTGCTCGAACGCGCGGCGGCCGGAGAGCGGTCGCTGCTGTTCCCAACCCTCATGAACCTGCGACTCCTCGCCGAGAGTCACGACACGGAATCCGCGCTGGCCGCCGCGGACGCTCGACCCGTCCTTCGGATCCAGCCGACCGCCCGCCGCGACGGCGACCGCATCGTGCTCACCATCCCCGAGGAATCGGGTTACGGCGTCACCGAGCACGTCATCGACAGTCCGCGGGCCTAGAAGCCGAGCCGACCCAACTGCTTCGGATCGCGCTGCCACTCCTTGGCGACTTTCACCCGCATCGACAGGAACACCTGCTTGCCCACCAACGGCTCGATCGCCGCACGGGCGCGCGCGCCGACCTCTTGCAGCCGCTCGCCGCCCCGGCCGATGACGATGCCCTTCTGGCTGTCGCGCTCCACCCAGAGGTTGGCGTAGATCTCAAGCAGCTCCTTGTCGTCGCGCTCGACCATGTCGTCGATGGTGACGGCCAGCGAGTGCGGCAACTCGTCGCTCACACCCTCGAGGGCGGCCTCGCGGATGAGCTCGGCGATGCGGTGCTCCAGCGTCTCGTCGGTGGTCGCCTCGTCGTCATAGAGCGCCGGGCCGGGCGGCAGCAGCGCGATCAACTCGGTCAGCAGCACATCGAGTTGGATGCGGTTGTCCGGCCCGTTCAGGAACGCGGACACCGGGATCACGGCGTCCCAGTCGCGCAGTTCGTTGATCGCGAGCAACTGCTGCGCGACCGCCGTGCGCGATGCGGAGTCGATCTTGGTGACGATGGCGACCTTCTTGGCGCGCGGGAAGGCATCCAGCTGCTGGTTGATGAACCGGTCGCCGGGGCCGATCTTCTCATTGGCGGGCACGCAGAACCCGATCACGTCGACATCGCCCAGGGTGGCTTGCACGACGCTGTTGAGGCGCTCGCCGAGCAGGGTGCGCGGGCGGTGCATGCCGGGGGTGTCCACGATGATGAGCTGACCGCCCGGCGCGTGGACGACTCCGCGGATGGCGTTGCGGGTGGTCTGCGGCTTCGACGAGGTGATCGCCACCTTCTCGCCGACCAGCGCGTTGGTCAGGGTCGACTTGCCGACGTTGGGGCGGCCGACGAACGAGACGAAGCCCGAGCGGAAGGCGTCGGCGGTTCTCGCCGCGTCGTCGCTCACGGGGTGCTCCTGTCGTCTGCCGGGTTCGGTTCGAACGCCGCCTCGGCGTCACGGAGGGCGGCGTCGCGCTCCACCAGCACGGTCGTCAGGTGCTTGCGACGCCCCTCCGTGCGCTCGGCCGTGAGCACCAGCCCCGAGACGGTCGCGGCCGAGCCGGTCACCGGCAGACGGCCGAGCGCCTTGGCCAGCAGGCCGCCGACCGAGTCGACGTCGTCGTCGTCGAGCTCGATGCCGAAGAGGTCGCCGAGCTCGTCGGTCGGCAGCTTCGCGCTGACCCGGTACAGCCCGTCGCTCAGCTGGGTGACCTCGGTCTCTTCGCGGTCGTACTCGTCCGAGATGTCGCCGACGAGCTCTTCGATGAGGTCTTCGAGGGTGACCAGGCCGGCGATGCCGCCGTATTCATCCACCACCATCGCCAGGTGGTTCGACTCGAGCTGCATCTGGCGCAGGGTCTCATCCGCCTTCTTCGACTCGGGAACGAACAGGGCGGGTCGAGCGAGCTTCTTCACCGTGCTGGTCGCGGCGTGCTGCGGCCGCTCGTGGGTCAGGCGCGCGACATCGCGCAGATACAGGATGCCGAACACCTCGTCGGCATCCTTGCCGATCACCGGCATGCGCGAGACCCCGGTCTTGAGGAACTGGCTCATCGCCGCCGATACCTCGGTGTCGTCATCGACCGTGATCATGTCGGTGCGCGGCACCATCACCTCGCGCACCACCGTGTCGTTGAACTCGAAGATCGAGTGGATCAGCTCCCGATCGTCTTCTTCGAGCACGTCGAGCTCCGTCGCCTCATCGACCATGCTCAGCAGCTGCTCCTCGCTCGAGAACGAGACGGCCGCGGCGCGACGACCCGGGGTGACCCGGTTGCCGAGCGCGACCAGCAGGTCGGCGACCGGGCCCAGCAGCACCCGGATGAAGCGCAGCACCGGAGCCGCGACCACGACGACGCCGCGGGCGTGGGCTCGCCCGACCGAACGAGGACTCGATCCCACGAGCACGAACGAGGTGGCCGTCATCACGAGCGCGCTGCACAGGAGCACGAGCCACCACTGATCGGGGCGGCTGAAGACCGAGGCGAAGGCGAGCGTCACGAGCACGGCCGCCGTCGTCTCGGACACGACGCGCATGAAGTTGAGGGCGTTGACGTAGCGGCCCAGATCCGACGAGATGTCGAGCAGCGCCTTCTTCGCGCGATGGTGGGCGGCCAGGTCGACCAGGTCGGTGCGGCTCAGGACGCCGAGGGCGGCATCCGCCGCCGCCAGCAGACCGCCGAACGCGACCAGCAGCACCGCGACCGCGACGAAGACGGCGATCATCGTCGGCTAGCGTTTTCGCTCGGCGAGCGTGAATCCGACGAGGATGTCGCGCTGGATGCCGAACATCTCCTTCTCGTCGTCGGGCTCGGCGTGATCGAAGCCGAGCAGGTGCAGCATGCCGTGCGCGGTCAGCAGCAGGAGTTCGTCGAGCACGGAGTGGCCCGCCTCCTCGGCTTGAGCCACGGCCACCTGCGGGCAGAGCACGATGTCTCCCAGCAGACCGGCGGGCGTGATCTCGTCGTCGCTGCCCGGACGCAGCTCGTCCATGGGGAAGCTGAGCACATCGGTCGGGCCCGGCTCGTCCATCCACTGAACATGCAGTTGCTCCATGGCGGCCTCGTCGACCAGCAGGATCGCGAGCTCGGCATCCGGATGCACCCGCAGGAAGTCGAGCTCGTACGCCGCGAGCCGCAGCAACGCGGACTCGTCGACCTCGATCCCGGACTCGTTGTTGATCTCGATCGACACGGCTAGTTCCTCCAGCCGCGACGCGGTCGCTCGGCGCTGGGCGGCCGATGGTCCTGCGGCGCGTGGCCACGGCGCTCGGCGCGGTTCGAGCCGTCCTCAGTCGCCTGGGAGCGTTCATACTGCCGCAGCTGCCGCTCCGCGTCGTACTTCGTGTAGGCGTCGACGATCCGGCCGACCAGCGAATGCCGCACCACGTCGTCGCTGGTCAGTCGCGAGAAGTGGATGTCGGGGATGTCGTCGAGCACCCGCGTCACCAACTGGAGGCCGCTCGCCCCACCGGGCAGGTCGATCTGCGTCACGTCGCCCGTGACGACCATCCGCGTGCCGAAGCCGAGTCGGGTGAGGAACATCTTCATCTGCTCGGGCGTCGTGTTCTGCGCCTCGTCGAGCACGACGAAGGCGTTGTTGAGCGTGCGGCCGCGCATGTACGCGAGCGGTGCCACCTCGATCGTGCCGGCAGCCAGCAGCTTGGGCACGATCTCGGGGTCCATCATCTCGTTGAGCGCGTCGTACAGCGGTCGCAGATAGGGATCGATCTTGTCGGTGAGCGTGCCGGGCAGGAAGCCGAGCCGCTCACCCGCCTCGACGGCCGGACGGGTCAGGATGATCCGCTCGACCTCCTTGCGCTGCAGAGCCTGCACGGCCTTCGCCATGGCGAGATAGGTCTTGCCGGTACCGGCGGGACCGATGCCGAAGGTGATCGTGTTCTGGTCGATCGCGTCGACGTAGGCCTTCTGGCCCAGGGTCTTCGGGCGGATGCTCTTGCCCCGCGTGGTGAGGATCGCCTGGCTGAGCACTTCGGCCGGGCTGCCCTGGCCGCGCTCGAGGATCCGCGCCGACGAGGTCACGTCCACCGGCCCCAGGTCGGCGCCGTTGCGGACCAGCTGGATGAGCTCCTGCACGAGCCGCTCGGCGGCCGCCACCTGCTCCTGCGGCCCCTCGAGGGTCACGTGATTGCCCCGGACGAGCACGGTCACGTCGGGGTACTGGTGCTCGATCGTGGTCAGCAGCCGGTCCTGCGGACCCAGCAGCCGCACCATGGCCACGCCATCCACCTGGAACTCGGCGTGCCCGTTCGGCGTCGGATCGGAGGTGGGGAGGTCGTTAGAAGCCAAGAGAGCCTTCCGTCAGGTCGTCGCTCGCCCCGGGGGTGCCCAAGACGTGGGCGTGCACGTGGAAGATGGTCTGACCCGCCCGCTCGCCGGTGTTGAAGATCAACCGGTACTGTCCGCCGGTGAATTGGTCGGCAAGCTGTTGCGCCACGGCGACCACCTGCGCGAGCAGCTCGGGGTCGCCTTCGGCGAGTTCGGTCACGTCGCGGTATTCCGCCGTCTTCGGCACGACGAGCAGGTGCACGGGAGCCTGGGGCTCGATCGTCTCGAACCCGATGATCCGATCGTCTTCGTAGACGATCTTCGCCGGCAGCTCGCGCGCGACGATGCGCTCGAAGACCGTCGATTCCGCAGTGGACATGCCCACCATCTTAAGGCGCGCCGTCGAAGAGCGCCCGGTATCGCGCGATGCGGGCTTCGTCGCGCTCGATCCCGTAGGCCGCGAAGAACTCGTCCTGCCAGCCCGGCCCGTAGTTCCAATCCAGGCTCCGGCTCGCGATCGCCAGATCGGCCCAGCGATCCGCGACCCCGACGAACCCCAGGTCGACGTGGCCGACGAAATGCCCGTCCGTCCCGATGATGGTGTTCGGCGCGCAGGCGTCCCCCTGCACGACGACCAGATCGTCAGCCGGAACATCGGATGCCAGCGCCCACCGGCACACGAACGCGCAGCCGGCGACCGGCAGGGCGTGGAGCGCGCGCAGCCCCTCGGCGATGGCGTGCACGGCCTCGCGCGGGCGGGCCCGCCGTCCGTCGGTCACGGCGCCCTCGCCGGGGAGCGCCCGCGTCACGAGCAGCTGGCCGAAGTCGTCGCGCGCCATATCGAGCACCTCGGGCACGGGGTGCCGCGACGCGAGCCATGCCAGACGGGCGCGCTCTTCGTCGAGGTCGACCCCGCTGCCGTGCGGGTTCCACTTCAGGTAGCGCTCGCCATCGCGGAAGGTCAGCCCACCCAACTCGTTGCGCCACACCGCATCCAGCTCGGCACCCGGCGCAGCGGCGCGCACCAGGTCGGGGACATCGATCGGGCCGACCGGCCGACTCGCCAGAACGCGATCACTCACCAGCGGCCGAGCCTCGCGTTGAGCACGGCGAGCGCCGCCGGGCCCGCTGTCGAGGTGCGCAGCACCTCCGCCCCGAGGCGCACCCGCAACGCGCCGGACGCGACCAGCGCGTCGAACTCGCGCGGGGCGATCCCGCCCTCGGGTCCGACCACGAGCGTGACGCGTTCGTCGCCGAGCGGCACCTCCGTCAGCGGGATGTCGCCGAGCGGATCGAGCACGAGCAGTCGGCCGGGCAGTGCGGCGAGATCGGCCGTGCCGGCGGGGGCCGCAACATCCGGAACCCGCGATCGGATCGCCTGCTTGCTCGCCTCGCGCACGATCGACGCCCAGCGCTCCCGCCCCTTCGCGGCCTTCGCGGCCTCCCAGCGCGACACCGAGCGCTCGGCCGCCCACGGGATGACGCCCGCGACGCCGAGCTCCGTCGCCGCCTGGATCGCCAGCTCGTCGCGATCGCCCTTGGCCAGTGCCTGGGCGAGCCAGATCGGAGGCTCCGGCTCGGGCTCGTGACGCACCTCGTCGACCTCGATCGCCAGCTCGGCGGCGGATGCCGCGACCACCGGACCCCAGACCACGAACCCCGACCCATCACCGATCGCGATCCGCTCGCCGACTCGCACGCGCGCCACCGTCACCGCGTGCCGTGCCTCATCGCCGGTCAGGCTGACCCGTGCGCCGACTTCGGCGTCGGCCGGCTCCAACTCCGGACTCAGGTACAGCGACGCCATGAGACGGCTAGACCCCGAGGAACCGGTCGCGCAGCTTGGCGAACAGACCCTGCTGGAAGGTCGAGAACTCCGGAGGCACCGGCCGGCGGCTCTCGGCGAACTCCTTGATGAGCTGCGACTCCTTGCTGTTCAGGCGCACCGGCGTCACCACCTGGATGCCGACCTTGAGGTCACCGCGCCCGCCGCCGCGCAGCCGGGTGATGCCGCGATCCTTCACGGTGACGATGTCGGCGCTCTGCACGCCGGGCTTCAGGTCGATCGAGATCTCGCCGTCGAGTCCGGGGAGTTTGACCGTCGTGCCGAGGATGGCGTCGGTCATCTGCACCTCGAGGGTGGCGAGCAGGTCGTCGCCGTTCCGGCTGAAGATGTCGTGATGCTTGACCTTGACCTCGAGATACAGATCGCCGTTGGCACCGCCCGCCGGGCCGACCTCGCCCTCGCCGGGCAGGTGCAGCCGCATGCCGGTGTCGACGCCCGAGGGCACGTCGACCGTCACGGTGCGCTTGGCCCTCACGCGTCCTTGGCCCGCGCAGGTCGGGCACGGATTCGGGATCACGGTGCCATAGCCGCGGCAGGTGCCGCACGGCGAGGAGGTCATCACGTTGCCCAGGAGCGAGCGCACCGAGCGCTGGATCGATCCGGTGCCCCGGCAGATGTCGCAGGTCACCGGTGAGGTCCCCGGCGCGCAGCACGACCCGTTGCACGTCTCGCACAGGATCGCCGTGTCGACCTCGATCTCGCGCTTGGTGCCGAAGATGACCTCGTCGAGGTCGACCTCGATGCGCAGCAGCGCGTCCTGGCCGCGTTCGCGCCGCGACCGCGGACCGGTCGTGCGGCCCTGCGCCGCGCCGAAGAAGGTGTCGAAGATGTCGCCGAACCCGAATCCGCCCGCTCCCCCGCCGAAGCCGGCCTGCGGGCCGAGGTCGTAGCGCTCGCGTTGATCGGGATCGCTGAGCACGTCGTAGGCGTGCGTCACGAGCTTGAACCGCTCGGCGGCATCCTCGCTCGGGTTGACGTCGGGGTGCAGCTCGCGCGCGAGCTTGCGGTACGCCTTCTTGATCTCTTCGGCGCTGGCGGAGCGGTCGACGCCCAGGACTTCGTAGTGGTCGGCCACGCTCAGGATTCCTCGTGCTTGTCGTTCTCGGAGAGCAGCCGCGTCAGGTAACGCGCGGTCGCGCGCACGGCTGCCATGTTGTTCGAATAGTCCATGCGGGTGGGGCCGAGCACGCCGACGCGCGCCACGCTGCCGCCGGGAGCCGTGTAGCCGGAGGCGAGCACGCTCGTCTCGCTGAGCCCCTGCGCGCCCGGGCCGATCCCCTGGTTCTCGTGCCCGATGCTCACCGACACGCTGTCGCCCTCGATCTCCATCTCTCCGAAGAGCTTGATCAGGATCACCTGCTCCTCGATGGCCTCGAGCACCGGGTAGATGCTGCCGCTGAAGTCGCTCTCGGTGCGGGCGAGATTCGCGGCGCCGGCCATGACCAGGCGGTCCTGCCGGTTCGCGGCGACCTGTTCGGCCAGGCAGCCGGCGACGGCGTCGACGAGGTGGGCGCGGCTCGGGGGGAAGTTCGCGGCGAACGAGCGCAATGGTGCGACGACATCCGCGAGCGCCTTGCCCGCCAGCTCGGCGTTCAGGCGGTCGCGCAGTTCGCCCAAGAACTCGAGGGTCGTCGCGCTGTCGGCGTCGGCGCCCGGCCGGTCGAGCAGGCGCTGATCCACTCGGCCGGTGTCGGTGATCAACACCGTCATGATCCGGGATGCGCCGAGCGCGACCACCTCGATGTGGCGCACCCGTGCGGTGCCGAACGAGGGGTACTGCGCGAGAGCGACTTGGTTGGTGAGCTGCGAGAGGAGGCGCGTCGTCCGCGAGAGCACGTCATCCAGATCGACCGCCTGCCCCAGGAAGGTCTCGATGGCGTGCCGCTGCACCGCGGTCAGGGGTCGCACCTCGGTGAGCCGGTCGACGAAGACGCGATAGCCCTTGTCGGTGGGGACGCGACCCGAGGAGGTGTGCGGAGCGGTGATCAGCTCCTCCTCCTCCAACTGGGCCATGTCGTTGCGGATCGTGGCGGCCGACACACCGAAGGAGTGCCGTTCGACGATCGTCTTGGAACCGACCGGTTCGCGGGAGGCGACGTAGTCCTGCACGATGACGCGGAGCACTTCCAGACCACGATCCGAGACCACGAGCGCACCGCCTTTCGTTCCTCTGAATGAGGGCGAGAGGGCTTAGCACTCCCGTCACCTGACTGCTAATAATAGCGCGACACGGTGTTACCAACCCGTTGCACGCGGCATTTGCGAGGCGCTACCTTGTGCATGTGCTTGCGCCACTCCCCTCCGGGGGCCAGCGAAGGCGCCAGCCCCCGCTCTTACCCAGAACGCGGGGTTCACTCCGCACTCCGAAAGGCATCACACCATGACCGAACCTGCTCCCGCCGCGCCGCAGCCGGCTGCGCCGCTGACCGAAGCCGAAGACAAGCAGTGGGCCTCGTTCGCTCACTTCGGGAACATCATCCTGCTGGTCCCCGCCCTCATCATCTACCTGGTCTTCAAGGACCGCGGCCCGAAGGTCGCCGTTGAGGGCAAGGAGGCCCTCAACTGGACCATCAACGTCACCGCGATCGTCGTCATCGGCAACATCCTCAACCTGATCCTCGGGTTCATCCCGGTGATCGGCTGGATCATCGCCCTGCTGCTCACTCTCGTGATCTGGGCCGTCATCATCGTGAACATCATCTTTGCGATCATGGGCGGCGTGAAGGTCAACGGCGGCGGCTCGTACCGCTACCCGCTCAACATCCGCTGGATCAAGTAGTCAGCGCACCCACTGCGGAGAGCCGGGCCCCTCGGGGCCCGGCTCTCCTGCTTTAATCGCTGGCATGACGCAGACTCCGCCTCCGCCGCCCGTCAACTACGGCGCCGCGCCCGCCCAACTGAGCCCGGCAGACGAGAAGCTCTGGGCGACGCTGACGCACGTCGGCGGCATCCTGTTCCACTGGCTCGCCCCGCTCATCGCGTATCTTGTGCTCAAAGACCGCGGGCCGTTCGTGCGCTGGCACACCCGTCAGGCCCTGAACTTCCAGCTGACGATCCTGATCGCCTACCTCGTCGGCGGCGTGCTCTGCCTGGTCTTCATCGGGGTCTTCGTGCTGCTGGCCGCGTGGGTGCTGAACATCGTGTTCGGCATTCTCGCCGCCATGGCCGCCAACCGCGGCGAGTTCTATCGCTACCCGCTCGCCATCGAATTCGTGCACTGACTGCCTCTGGGGTTCAGCCCCTCGTACTACTCAAGGAGCCGGCGCACGACGGCGTCGGCCAGCAGCCGTCCATTGAGGGTGAGCACCACGCGCCCGTTCAGGGCAGCCCGGCCGTCGATCAAGCCATCCGCGATCAGCCCGGCGATGGCACCGCGGCCCGGCAGGTCGAGCTCGCTGATGGGCAGCCCATCGCTCACTCTGCTGGTGAGCAGAACCGCCTCGGTTCGGCGGGTCGCCGCGTCGAGCGTCTCGCGCCCGGCCGCCGGCGAGACACCCGCGGCGATCCGCTCGGCGTAGGCGGCGGGGTGCTTGACGTTCCACCAGCGCACGCCGCCGACGTGGGAGTGGGCTCCCGGACCGACGCCCCACCAGTCCTGGCCGGTCCAATAGCTGAGGTTGTGACGCGAGCGATGTGAGGTCTCGGTCGCCCAGTTGCTGAGCTCGTACCACTCGTAGCCGTTGTCGGCGAGCAGCTGGTCCGCCAACTCGTACATGTCGGCCTGCAGGTCGTCATCCGGCTGGGCGACCTGACCGCGCTCGATCTGGCGCGCCAGCTTGGTTCCGGTCTCGACGATGAGCGCATACGCACTCAGATGATCCGGATGCTGCGCCAACGCCAGGTCGAGCGACGCGCGCCAGTCCTCCAGCGACTCGCCCGGCGTGCCGTAGATCAGGTCGAGGCTCACCTGGAGGCCGGCGTCCCGCGCCCACTCGACCACGAGCGGGATCCGCTCGGGGTCGTGCGTCCGCTCGAGCGTCGCGAGCACGTGCGGCACCGCGGACTGCATCCCGAAGCTCACCCGGGTGAACCCCGCCTCACGCAACGCCGCCAGCGAGTCGGGCCCGACCGAATCGGGGTTCGCCTCGGTGGTGACCTCGGCGTCGTCAGCGAGACCCCAGGCATCCCGGATGCCGCCCAGCAGCTGCGCGAGCTGGCTCACCGGCAGCAGGGTCGGGGTCCCGCCCCCGAAGAACACGGTGGACACCTCGCGCGGAGCCGCGCCGGTGGCGGCCAGCACCTGGCGCGCCTGGCCGATCTCGACCAGCGCCTGCCCGGCGTAGTCGCTCTGCTTGACACCGCGCACCTCGCTGGCCGTGTACGTGTTGAAGTCGCAGTATCCGCAGCGCACCCGGCAGAACGGCACGTGCACGTAGACGCCGAAGTCGCGCTCGCTCCATCCCTCGGCGACTGACGCGGGCAGGAGCCCGTCGGCGGGAGCCGGGTCGGCGATCGGCAACGCGGAGGGCATGGTGCCCCCATTCTTCCGTGCGACGGCCGATGCCGCCGACTGCCCGCAGCGTCTAGCGCGCGGTCGCGCTGGCGATGTCGGCGAACTGCGCGGCATCGAGCGCGTACAGGTCGCCCGAGCCGGCGGTCGCCGCCGCCGCGAATCCGCTCGCGGCCGGCAGCAGCTGCTCGGCGAAGAAGCGCCCCATCACGAGCCGGGTCTCGGCGAGAGCCGGGTCGAGCGGGGCGGCGGCCAGCGCGCCCTTCGCCAGCATCCAGGCGAGCACGACGAGGCCGAACTGGCGCAGATACGGGCTCGAGCCCGAGAGAGCCGCAGCGGGGTCGGCCGCTCCGGTGCGCAGCATCCAATTCGTTGTCTCGACCAGCTTGTCGAGCTGCTCGACGAAGTTCGACCGGATGCTCGCGAACGCGTCACCCGTGGCGGCCAGCTCGGCGTCGAGCTCGCGCATCGAGGCAAGGAACTCGCTCACCGATGCCCCGCCGCGGACGCCGAGTTTGCGCCCGATCAGGTCGGCGGCCTGGATGCCGTTAGTGCCCTCGTAGATCGCGGTGATCCGCACGTCGCGGTAGTGCTGCGCCGCGCCGGTCTCTTCGATGAACCCCATGCCACCGTGGATCTGCAGAGCGAGCGAGGTGAGCTCGTTGCCCAGGTCGGTGCCCATCGACTTGCAGATCGGGGTGAGCAGCGCGACGACCTCGGTGGCGCGGGCGCGGACGGCCGGGTCGGGGTGGTGCAGGCTGCGGTCGGTCTCGCCCGCGTTGTAGAGCATCAGGCTGCGCAGGGCCGCGATGTAGGTCTTCTGTGTCATCAGCATCCGGCGCACGTCGGGGTGCTCGATGATCAGCGCGTCGGGCTGCTGGCCATTCGGCGTGATGGCGACGCCCTGCCGACGGACCTGCGCGTACTCCAGCGACTGCTGGTATGCCCGCTCGCTCACCGCGACGCCCTGGGTGCCCACCGACAGGCGCGCGGTGTTCATCATGACGAACATGATGCGCATGCCCTTGTTGAGGTCGCCGATCAGATAACCTGTGGCGTCGTCGTACTCCATGACGCAGGTGGGCGAGCCGTGGATGCCGAGCTTGTGCTCCAGTGACAGCACCTTGACGCCATTGCGCTCCCCCAGCGACCCATCGTCGTTGACCAGGAACTTGGGCACGATGAAGCACGAGATGCCCGCGGTGCCCTCCGGCGCGCCCGGGGTGCGGGCCAGCACCAGGTGGACGACCTGCTCGGCCATGTCATGCTCGCCGTAGGTGATGTAGATCTTCTGGCCGCTGATAGCGAAGGTGCCGTCGTCGCGCGGCACGGCCTTGGTGACCAGGGCACCCACATCCGAGCCGGCCTGCGGTTCGGTGAGGTTCATCGTGCCGCTCCAGGTGCCCGAGATCATGTTGGGCAGGTAGCGGGCCTTCTGCTCGTCGCTGCCGTAGGCGAGGATCGCCTCGATCGCGCCCTGCGTCAGCAGCGGGGCGAGCGAGAACGCCATGTTCGCGCCGAGCAGCATCTCCTGGATCGCCAGGCCGACGACGGCCGGGAACCCTCCGCCCTCGAACTCCTCCGGGAACGGGAGCGACGCCCAGCCCGACTCGACGAGCTTGGCGTAGGCCTCCTTGAAGCCGGGTGAGGTCGTGACCGTGGCATCCGGATTGCGCACGGCGCCCTGCAGATCGCCCGCCCGGTTGGTCGGCGCGACGACTTCGGCGGCGAAGTCTCCGGCTTCGGTCAGCAGACCGACGACGGTGTCGAGGTCGGCGTGCTCGAAGCCCGGGAAGCCGGCGATTTCGTCGTAGCCGACGATGTGCTCGAGGACGAAGGCGAGGTCGGATACGGGAGGTCGGTAGTCAGTCACGAAACGGGAGCCTACGCTCGGTTTCTGCCGATCAGGAGAGTCTTTGGCCCTTGTCCACTACTGGTCGATCGGCCCGGTCAGGGCGCGTTTGTAGCGTTCCGTGAAAAGTGCCTGCAGCAGACGCAGCGCGGGATAGGCGGCCCAGAAGAACCTGTTCGACGGCCGCGAGAACGCCCGGATCGTCAGCCACACCGATTCGTCGGGTCGCCGCTCGACGACGAAGCTCTCCTCACCCCGCTCGGGATGCCCGGGCAGGGTGCCGTAGGCGAATCCCTTCCGGTCGGGCTCGTCGATCACGTACACGACGCGGGCCGGGATCTTGGCGGGCCACAGGACCCACTTGAGCAGCGCCGAGTCGCCGGGCCGCACCAGCGCGGATCCGTCGGGCGCGTAGGTGGCCTCGCCCGTCTCGCCCGTGACCGCGGGCTGGATGGGGTTGCCGGCGTTGTCGAACGTGACGGGGAGGTAGGTCCCTTCGCTCACCTCCGAGGGAGAATCGACTAACTCGACGTGGAATCCAGCTCTTCGCTGGATTCCCCAGCTCAAGGTCTGCACCCAGGCGAAGTCCCAGCGCTCCGGCCCGTGCCCGATACGGACTCGGCGCTCCATCGGCCGGAATCCGTGCGGCGGATACCGCAGCAGGTCCTCCGCCTGCGTCGCACCGATCGCGGCGTAGGTGACGGGGACCCGCCAGAGCTCCGCGGTTTCGGTCATGGCGACGATTTTACGGGGCGGGCGATGCGGAGGATTCGGGCACGGCTACTTCTTCTTGCCGTCCTTGCCCTCGACCTCGCCCGAGAGCGCGGCGATGAACGCCTCCTGAGGGACCTCGACGCGGCCGACCATCTTCATCCGCTTCTTGCCCTCCTTCTGCTTCTCGAGCAGCTTGCGCTTGCGGGTGATGTCACCGCCGTAGCACTTGGCGAGCACGTCCTTGCGCATCGCCGAGATCGACTCGCGCGCGATGATCCGGGCGCCGATCGCGGCCTGGATCGGGACCTCGAACTGCTGACGCGGGATCAGCTTTTTGAGCCGCTCGGTCATCAGCACGCCGTAGGAGTACGCCTTGTCGCGGTGCACGATCGCGCTGAAGGCGTCGACAGCCTCGCCCTGCAGCAGGATGTCGACCTTCACCAGGTCGGCATCCTGCTCGCCGCTCGGTTCGTAGTCGAGGCTGGCGTAGCCGGCCGTCTTGCTCTTCAGCTGGTCGAAGAAGTCGAAGACGATCTCGCCGAGCGGCATGTTGTAACGAATCTCGACCCGGTCTTCGCCGAGGTACTCCATGCCGAGCAGGCTGCCGCGCTTGCTCTGGCAGAGCTCCATGATCGTGCCCACGTAGTCCTTGGGCGCGAGGATCGCGGCCTTCACCATCGGCTCGCTGACGGAGGCGATCTTGGTGCCGGTGGGGAACTCGCTCGGGTTCGTGACGGTGTACTGCTTCTTGTCCTCGGTGGTGACCTCGTAGGGCACCGACGGCGCGGTCGCAATGAGATCGAGGCCGAACTCGCGCTCCAGCCGCTCGGTGACGATCTCGAGGTGGAGCAGCCCGAGGAAGCCGCAGCGGAACCCGAAGCCGAGGGCCACGGAGGTCTCGGGCTCGTAGTTGAGCGAGGCATCCGACAGTTTCAGCTTGTCGAGCGCCTCACGCAGCAGTGGGTAGTCGCTGCCGTCGATCGGATACAGCCCCGAGAACACCATCGGCTTCGGGTCGGTGTAACCGGGCAGCGGCTCGGTCGAGGGCTTCGCCGCGTTGGTGACGGTATCGCCCACCTTCGACTGGCGGACGTCTTTCACGCCGGTGATCAGATACCCGACCTCACCGACGCCGAGACCCTTGGTCGGGGTCGGCTCCGGAGAGCTGACGCCGATCTCGAGCAGCTCGTGCACGGCCTTGGTCGACATCATCTGGATGCGCTCGCGCGGGCTCAGCTTGCCGTCGATCATCCGCACGTAGGTCACAACACCGCGATAGGTGTCGTACACGGAGTCGAAGATCATCGCGCGGGCGGGAGCCGACGCGTCGCCGGTCGGCGCAGGGATGAGTTCGACCACCCGGTCGAGCAGCTCGGTCACGCCCATGCCGGTCTTGCCACTGACCCGCAGCACGTCGTCGGGCTTGCCGCCGATCAGGTCGGCGAGCTCCTTCGCGTACTTGTCGGGCTCCGCGGCGGGCAGGTCGATCTTGTTGAGCACCGGGATGATCGTGAGGTCGTTGTCGAGAGCCAGGTACAGGTTCGCCAGGGTCTGGGCTTCGATGCCCTGGGCGGCATCCACCAGCAGGATCGCGCCCTCGCAGGCGGCCAGCGAGCGCGAGACCTCGTAGGTGAAGTCGACGTGACCGGGCGTGTCGATCATGTTGAGCGCATAGGTCTCGCCGTTCAGCTGCCACGGCATGCGCACGGCCTGGCTCTTGATCGTGATGCCGCGCTCGCGCTCGATGTCCATGCGGTCGAGGTACTGGGCGCGCATGTCGCGATCGCTGACGACACCGGTGATGCCAAGCATCCGGTCGGCCAGGGTCGACTTGCCGTGATCGATGTGGGCGATGATGCAGAAGTTGCGGATCTTCGCGGGGTCGGTCGAAGCCGGCTCGAGGGACTTCAGGGCGCGCGGAGACATGACGCTCGATTGTCCCATGCCGCCGACGCGCGTGCCGACGCGCACGGGGTCACCTCACGCCGGCGGCAGCTTCGCGATCCCTGAGAGCAGGTCGGCTTCGGTCGCCGCGAGGCAGAGTCGGATCCAGCCCTCGCCGGAGCGTCCGAAGGCGCTGCCGGGGGCGACAGCCACCCGCTCGTGCAGCAGCAGGTGCTCGGCCCACGCCGCCACGTCGCCGTCGCTCGCGTGCGCGACATCCACCCAGAGGTAGAACGCCCCGGTCGGCTCCAGGTAGCGGATGCGCCGTTCATCCAGCGCTGCGGCCGCGCTGACGTAGTTGGCGCGGTAGTGGGCTGCGGCGGCGGCAACGTGGGACTGCTCCCCCTGGATCGCCGCCAGCGCCGCGTACTGGTCGGGCATCGCGATGCAACTGATCGACGCCTCCTGCATCGTGCGCATCGTCGCGGCGAGTCCGGGAGGGGTGACCAGGTAACCGACTCGGATTCCGGTCATGGCATAGGTCTTCGAGAACGAGAACACGGTGAACACCCGCTCGATACCGCCGCCGGATGTGTCCGCGTCCAACGCCGCCAGGCTGACGTGCGGTTGACCCCAGGTGAAACGCTCGTACACCTCGTCGCTGAGGATCCACAGGTCGTGACGCCGGGCGAAGGCGAGCAGCTGCTCGAGCACCTCGCGCGGGAACACCGCGCCGAGCGGATTCGACGGCGAGTTCACGATGATCATGCGGGTGCGCGGGCTCACGAGCGCCTCGAGCTCATCGATGCTGGGCAGGAACCCTCGATCGGGCGTCAGGGAGTACGGCACCGGGTGGGCGTCGAGGATCCGCGCATTCATCGTGAACGTCGTGTACCCGGGGTCGGGAACGAGCACCTCGTCTTCGGCGCTCAGGGTGAGCTGCATCGCCAGGTGCAGCGCCTGGGTGCCGCCGATCGTGACCCAGACCTGCTCCACCTCGGCCGGGATCCCGTTCTCGGCGACGAGCTTGCCGACGATGGCCTGCCGCAGGGCGAGCAGGCCGCCGTTGGGGTTGTAGTTCGTGTCGTCGCGGTCCCAGGCCGCCTTCGCGGCGGCGGCGATGTGCGGAGCGACCGGGACATCGGGCTCCCCCACGCCGAGCGAGATCACCCCGTCGAGCTCGGCCGCGATCTCGTAGATGCGGCGGATGCCGGATCCCGGCACCGAGGGGATGTGCGCGGCAAGCGAGGGCATGCGGTCAGCCTAGAACGGCGGCTGCCGCCGCTGCCGCTGCCGATTGCCGCGCCACGCGCCGACCTGGTAACGTAGCTCCTTGGTTTTGCGTGTGGTTTCCCACCACGCGATCGGCCGGAGGCGCCCCTCTACCGTCCATCCCGGCACATCCCACACTTCCACGTAACGAAAGACAGACCATTCATGGCGAACATCAAGTCGCAGATCAAGCGCATCGGGACCAACAAGAAGGCCCAGGAGCGCAACAAGGCCGTCAAGAGCGAGCTCAAGACCGCCATTCGCGCCACGCACGCCGCTGTCGCCGCCGGTGACAAGAAGAAGGCCGACGAGGCCCTGCGCCTCGCGACCAAGAAGCTCGACAAGGCCACCTCGAAGGGCGTGATCCACGCCAACCAGGCCGCCAACCGCAAGTCGGCGATCAGCAAGGCCGTCGCGGCGCTCTGAACATCGTGAACGAAAGCCCCCTCCGTGACGGAGGGGGCTTTCTTCGTTCTACCGTTCGCCGCGGGAGCTGATCGACTCGACCATCTTCTCCAGGGCGTAGACCGGATCGCGGCCCCCGCCCTTGACCTGCGCGTCGGTCTCGGCGAGGGTTTCGATCGCGCGGCCGAGGCCGGCATCCGTCCAGCCCTGCAGGTCGCGACGGGCACGGTCGACCTGCCACGGAGCCAGCCCGAACCTCGAGGCGAGCTCGCCCGAGCTGCCGCGCTGGCCGGAGAGTTTGGCCATGGTGCGGACCTTGCTCGCGAACGCGGCGACCATCGGTACCGGGTCGGCGCCCGACGCGAGCGCGTGGCGAAGCAGGCCGAGGGCCTCGCCATGCCGGCCCGCGATGGCGGCGTCGGCGACGGCGAAGGCGGTGGTCTCGACCCGTCCGGCGTAGTAGCGGTCGACGATGGCTTCGGTGATCTCCTCACTGGCGTCGGCCAGCAGCTGCTGGCAGGCCGCCGCCAACTCGGCCAGGTCGTCGCTGAAGGCGGCGACCAGGGCACGCTGCGCTCCCCCGCTGATCCGCCGGCGAGCGGCCGCGAACTCGGCCGCGACGAAGTCGAATTTGTCGCTGTCGCGTTTCAGCTCGGCGCAGACGATCTCGATGCCGCCGCCGGTGCCGGCGCGGATCGCGTCGAGCAGCTTCTTGCCGCGCACCCCGCCGGCGTGGCGCAGCACGAGATAGGTGTCGTCGGCGGGCAGCTCGAGATAGCCGAGCGCCTCCTCGAGGAAGGCGTCGCTGGCCTTCTCGACGTTCTCGACCCGGATGAGGCGGGGCTCCCCGAACAGACTCGGGCTCGCCAGGGTCAGCAGTTCACCGGGCGCGTACGAGCCGGCGTCGATGTCGGACACCTCGAGCGACGGATCTTCGGCCTTCAGGATGTCGCGGAGCTGACGGATCGCGCGGTCGGCCAGCACGGTCTCGGTACCGCTCACGAGCACGACCGGCGCGGGACGCACGGCATCCCACGCGAGCTGCGGGATCGCCGCCTTCGCGGCGGCCGTCGGCCTGCCGGCCGCCGATCTGCCGGTTGGTCGCGCCATCCCGTTCCCTTCGTCCCGTCCACACTATCGGCGACTCCTGACCGTCGGCGTGGGCGTCGGCCCCGAGGTCGGCGTGGCCAGGGTGCCCGCGCCGGTGAGCTCGCTGTCGCGCACCACGTCTTCCGGCTTCTCGGTCCAGACCCGGACGTCTCCGGGCGACGGACCGGGCGCGATCAACGCCATCCCGTCGAGGTCGCTGCGAATGGGTCGCGTGCCGACCGCCGCCAGGATCCCGAGCAGTTTCGAGGTGGGATGGCCGTAGTCGTTGCCCGCTCCGACTCCGATCACCCCGACCGTCGCGTGCAGCGCCTCGTACAGCCGCGCCGATTGATCGGCCGATCCGTGATGCGCGACCTTCACGACATCCACATGACGGACCTGTCCGGTGCCGAGCAGTTGCGCCTGCGAGTCCTCGCCGAGGTCACCGAGCAGGATGCCGCTGAGACACCCGCGCGCACAGGCTCCCTCTGCGGTGACCTGGATCGTCACGCTGGCCGGGTTGCCCGGTTCGACGCCGCGTGGAGGCGGCCACAGCACATCCCACCGGAGCTCGCCGAGCGTTCCCGTCTCGCCGCGGCTCACCTGGTCGACCTCGGCGCCGTTCGCACGCAAATCGGAGGCGATGCGCTGGTCGCCCGGGTCGCTCGGCGGCCCGATCAGCGCGCGGTCGACCTTGCCGTAGACCGCCGAGACGCCGCCGACGTGATCGAGGTCGTAATGGGTCAGCACCAAGAGATTGATGTGCGTGATCCCGAGTTCATCGAGGCAGTGCTGCAATCGCGCGGGGTCGGGGCCGGTGTCGTCGAGCGCGATCATCCCCTGGCTGCGGATCACCGTCGCGTCGCCTTGACCGACGTCGCAGAGCGCGAACTCCCAGTCGGCCGGTCGGGTGACGTTCTCGACGAGTTGCGATGCGCCGAGCGTGCCGAGGTAGCCGATGGTGGCGATGGCCAGCGCGGCTCGAGCCGCTCGTCTCAGGGTCGGGGGCACGCCACCGATCGCCGCGGCCAGTCCCGCGACGGTCAGGGCCGAGAGGAGCAGGATCCCGAGCACCCCCGTCGGCCAGGGAGCCCGCGCGCCCGGGAGCGCGGCGAAGAAGGTCGCCACCGCCGCGATCCAACTGGCCGGGAGCCAGGCCAGGGCCGAGACGACGGTCGCCAGCGGAGGGAACACCGGAGCGGCGACGCAGGCGATCAGCCCCAGCACCGTCACCGGGGCCGCTGCGGGCTCGGCCAGCAGGTTGGCGGCGACCCCGTAGAGCGGAAGGGACGGATTGAGCATGAGGAGTACCGGCTGACAGGCGAGCTGGGCGGCGAGCGGCACCGCCAGCACCAGCGCCAGCCCCCGCGGCAGCCAGCGCGCCATCACCTCGGCCAGGGGCCGCGCCAAGAGGAGGAGCCCGCCCGTCGCGAGGACCGACAGCGCGAACCCGTAGCTGCGCGACAGCCACGGGTCGATGGTGAGCAGGACGAGAACGGCGACGCACAACAGGGGAAGACCTCGGGCGGCGCGACCGGTAGCGAGCGCGATCAGGGCGACGACCGCCATCACCGCAGCACGGATCACGCTGGGCTCGGGAGTGACCACCACCACGAAGCCCGCCAGCACGAGCGCCGCGATCGCGAGCCGAGCGAGCCTCGGCAGCCCGGCGGCCGCGCCGAGCGCGAGGGCCAGTCCGACGACGATCGCGCAATTCGCGCCGGAGACGGCCGTCAGGTGGCTGAGACTCGCCGTCTTCATCGCGTCGCTCAGGGTGGCGCTCACCGAGCTGGTATCCCCGATGGCCAGGCCGGGCAGCAGCGCTCCCCCGTCGCCGGGGAGCCCGGACGCGGCGCTCCGGAAGTCGCTGCGGATCGCGGACGCGGCCGCGAGCAGCGGGGGCGGAGTGCCGGCGAGCTCGGCGTCTCCGCGCGCGAAGACCAGGAAGGCGACATCCTCTCCGGGGTCCGCCGCCGCCACCGTTCCCGTGACCCGGAGCAGGCTGCCGATCTGCGCGCGTCCGACAGCGGAGTCGCCGGGTCGCCCGAAGACCAGGACCGGCGCCGCCAGGCCTACCGACGACCCGGCAATCCGTGCCGAGTGGGCTGTTCCCGGGATCCGCCCGTCGGTCGAACGACCGGACACCGCGACGACGAGCTCGACCGTGCGACCCGCGTGCGCCGCCTCGTTCAGCACCGGCGGCGACCGGACCCCCGCCTGCGCGACGACGGACGTGACCGCCAGGGCTCCCCCGGCGAGGGCGAGCACGACCATGCCGCGCCATGCTCCCGGCAGTCGCACGACCGCCAGGACGGCCGCCAGCACCCAGAGCCCGACGGCCACCGCCAGCGTCCACCCGTCCGCCGGGACGGCGACAGCGACCCCGGCGCCGAGCCACGCCGTCGCGGCGACCGGCAACAGCCGGAGGTCAGCGGCCCCCGCGCCACCGCGGTTCATGTTGTGACGAGGTCTTTGAGCCCCTCGAAGGTCTTCTCGCCGATGCCCGACACGCTCATCAGGTCTTCGATGGCGGTGAAGCGACCGTTGGCGGCCCGCCAGGCCAGGATTCGTGCCGCCATCGCGGGCCCGACGCGCGGCAGCGTCTCGAGCGTCGGCTCGTCGGCGGTGTTGATGTTGACCTTGCCTCCGTTCGCGCCCCCTCCGGCGACACCGGGTGCCGGGACGCTCTGCCCGACCGCCGGCACGATGATCTGCTCGCCGTCGCTGAGGAAGCGCGCGAGATTGAGGGCCGCGGGGTCGGCAGACGGGGTCAGACCGCCGGCGGCGGCCACGACGTCCACCGCGCGGTCGCCATCGTGCAGGGCATACAGCCCCGGCTCGTTGACCTGGCCGAGGATGTGCACGTAGATCACGGTGCCGCTCGAGACGACATCGGCGCCTGGTGAGGGCGACCGCGGCGGCAGAGGGCTTGGCGCCACGACCGACGACGCCCCGTGCGGCGTGATCGCCGTGATGAATACGGCGCACCCCAGCCCGACGAGCACGAGGATGAGCGCGGCCCCGACTCCCACCCGCACGCGGGCGCGGCGCGCGTCAGGAGTCGGAGCCGAACTCATGCCCGAAGGCTAGGCAGCCGGAGCCGTCGCACCCCCGGCGCTCCGGAAATTTGTGAGTCGGCTAGCCCTTGGTCGCGATGTTGACGACGCGCGGAGCCTTGACGATCACGTTGACGATCTCGCGGTCGCCGACCGAGCGCACCACGGCCTCGGAGGCGCGGGCCAGCGTCTCGAGCGCGTCGGCGGTGATGGTCGGAGCCACCTCGATCCGGTCGCGCACCTTGCCATCCACCTGCACGATGGCGGTCACCGACTCCTCGATCAGGAGCGTCGGGTCGGGCTTGCGCAGGCCGGCGAAGGCCACCGACTCGGTGTACCCCAGGCGCTCCCACATGTCCTCGGCCGTGTACGGCGAGAACAGGCTGAGCAGCACGGCGACGATCTCGATCGCCTCGCGCACCGCCGGGTCGCCCGCGCCCGGCCCGGAGTCGATGGTCTTGCGGATCAGGTTGACCAGCTCCATCAAGCGCGCCACGACCACGTTGAACTTGAAACCCTCGAGCAGCCCGGGAGCATCGGCGAGCAGGCGATGGGTCTGCCGCCTCAGGGCCGCGTCACCGCCCTTCCAATCGACCTCGGGCGCCGTCGTGACCTCGCCCGAGATGCGCCACGCGCGAGCCAGGAACTTCGCGGAACCGGTGGGCGAGACATCCGCCCAGTCGATGTCGTCTTCGGGCGGGCCGGCGAAGGCCATCGTCAACCGCAGGGCGTCGGCACCGTGGGCGGCGAGCTCGCTCGCGAACTCGACCAGGTTGCCCTTCGACTTCGACATCTTGGAGCCGTCCATCAGCACCATGCCCTGGTTCAGCACCGCGCTGAACGGCTCGGTGAAGCTGATGTAGCCCAGGTCGAACAGCACCTTGGTGATGAAGCGGGCGTAGAGCAGATGCAGGATCGCGTGCTCGACCCCGCCGACGTACTGGTCGACCGGTGCCCACTTCTCGGCCATCTTCGGGTCGAACGCCATGGTGTCGTCGTGGGCGTTCAAGAAGCGCAGGAAGTACCACGAGCTGTCGACGAAGGTGTCCATCGTGTCCGGGTCGCGGCGCGCGGGCGAGCCGTCGGGCAGCGTGGTGTTCACCCAGTCGGATGCCGCCCCCAGCGGGCTCTGCCCCTTCGGCTTCAGGTCCAGCCCGGCCGAGTCGGGCAGGCGCACCGGCAGCTCGCTCTCGGCCACCGGATGCAGCGAGCCGTCCTCCGCGTGCAGGATCGGGATGGGCGTGCCCCAGTAGCGCTGGCGCGAGATCAGCCAGTCGCGCAGCCGGTAGGTCTTCGCGGCGCGCCCCGTGCCTGCTGCCTCGAGCAGTTCGATCACGCGCTGGATCGCATTCTGCTTGCTCAGCCCGTCGAGCGGGCCGGAATTGATCATGCGGCCCGCTCCGGTCAGGGCGACCCCGGTGTGCGCGGGGTCGAGGGCCGGCACGTCCTGCGCCTCGAGCATCTCGGGCGTGATCACCGGGATCGCGCCGGTGACGGGCGCGTTGGTGTCGACGACCACCTTGATCGGCAGGTCGAACGTCAGGGCGAAGTCCAGGTCGCGCTGATCGTGCGCGGGCACCGCCATCACGGCGCCATGGCCGTAGTCGGCCAGCACGTAGTCGGCGGTCCAGACCGGCATCCGGTCGCCGTTCACCGGGTTGATCGCCCAGCGCTCCAGCGGGATCCCGGTCTTGACCCGGCCGGCGTCCTGGCGCTCGACCTCTGTCGACTTCTGCACCTCGGCCAGGTACTCGGCGAAGGCCTTCTGCACCTCCGGCGTCGAGCCGGCCGCGAGCTCGGCGGCGAGCTCGGAGTCGGGCGCCACGACCATGAAGGTCGCGCCGAACAGCGTGTCGGGTCGGGTCGTGAAGACGGTGACCTTCTCGTCGTGACCCTCGATCACGAAGTCGACATCGGCGCCGACCGAGCGGCCGATCCAGTTGCGCTGCATGGCGATGACCTTGGACGGCCAGGTGCCCTCGAGCTGGTTCAGGTCATCCAGCAGCCGGTCCGCGTAGTCGGTGATCTTGAAGTACCACTGGGTCAGCTTCTTCTTGACCACCGTGGCGCCTGAGCGCTCGCTCGTGCCATCCGGAAGCACCTGCTCGTTGGCCAGCACGGTCTGGTCGATCGGGTCCCAGTTGACCCAGCTGTCCTTGCGGTAGGCGAGCCCCTTCTCGTACAGCTTCAGGAACAGCCACTGGTTCCACTTGTAGTACTCGGGATCGCTGGTGTGCAGTTCGCGGCTCCAGTCGAAGCTGTTGCCGTAGAGCTTGAAGCTGCTCTTCTGCTGCGCGATGTTGGCGTACGTCCACTCGCGGGGATCCGATCCGCGCTTGATCGCGGCGTTCTCGGCGGGCAAGCCGAACGAGTCCCAGCCGATCGGGTGCAGCACGTTGAAGCCCTGCTGCCGCCAGTACCGCGCCACGATGTCGCCGTAGGCGAATGCCTCGGCGTGCCCCATGTGCAGGTCGCCCGAGGGGTAGGGGAACATGTCGAGCACGTACTTGCGGGGCTTCTTCGATCCGCCGTCGTTCTGCACATCGAAGGGCTTCTCGGCCTCCCAGCGAGCCAGCCACTTCTGCTGGATCCGGTCGATGTCGTACCGCTCCCCCGCGTCGTCGGTCGGCTCGTCGACGACATCAGCGGCGGGTGCGGTGCTGTCCTGCGTGGTCACGAAGCTCTCAATCGATACAAGTCGGGGTTCCGGATGCCGTCACGGCCGAGTGGGCAGGCGCAGCAACCAAGCATCCACAGTACCGAACCGCCGCCGAGGCCCGGATGTTCCTGCTCACCGCAGCTCGCGCGGCACTCCCAGGGCGCCCAGGGGCGCCGCCGCCTTGAGCTTGACTTCGAACAGCTCCTCGCTGGGCACCGACAGTGCCGTGATGCCCCCGCCCGCGCCGACGGTGGCGCCGTGGGCATCGAGCACGATGGTACGGATCGTCATCGCGAAGTCGGCGCGTCCGTCGGCCGACAGGTAGCCGAAGCAGCCGGAGTACAGCCCGCGCGCCCGGTTCTCGAGCCGATCGAGCAACCGGGTTGCGGCGAGCTTGGGCGCGCCCGTCATCGACCCGGCCGGGAAGCAGGCCTCGAGCGCATCGACGGCGGTACGCCCGTCTGCGAGGCGGCCGACGACGGTGCTGACCAGCTGATGCACCTGCGGATAGCTCTCGACCTCGAGCAATTCGCTGACGGTGACGGTGCCCGGCTCGCAGACCCGCGCGAGATCGTTGCGCATCAGGTCGACGATCATGACGTTCTCGGCGCGCTCCTTCTCGCTGGAACGGAGCTGCTCGATCTGCGCCTCGTCGACCGAGGGGGTGTCTCCTCGCATTCGCGTGCCCTTGATCGGGCGGGTCGCGACGTCGCCCTCGCCCGACGCGACCAGGAACTGCTCGGGCGATGAACTCAGCAGGCTCACTCCGCCGATCCGGATGAGGGCACCGTGATGGCTGGGGCTGGAGGCTCGCAGGCGCAGATGCACCTGCAGCGGGTCGAACGCGCCCGGCACTTCGGCCTCGTTGGTCAGGCAGAGCAGGTAGGCGTCGCCCTCGACGATCGCCAGCTGGCAGGCCGCGATGCTGTCCAGATAGCCGTCGTCGGTGGTGTGCCAGCGCGCCTGTGTCGGCGGGGCGGGCAGCACCGGCGGCGCCGGCACGCCGTCGAGTTCCGGCAGGCGCTCCAGCCAGTCGCCGGCGGCTCCGATCACCTCGACCGACCCCGTCGCGCCGTCGATCGCGATGACCCGGTCGACGGCGAGGAACGCGGCATCCGGATAGCGCGACGTGTGATCGACCTGCGCCCCGGTCGTGCCGGCACGCAATTCGTAGCCGAGCCAACCGACCGCGGCCAAGTGCTCTCCTCCCGGGATCGCTCGCAACGACGGCCACACGGTCGCCGCCGAGATGTCGAGAGGTGCACCATCGCCCAGGTAGTTGACGCCGTCGGCTCCGCTGTCGAGCCAGAACACGCCGTCTCGCCCGTCGAGCAGAGCGGCGAACACCGCGGCCGGATCGAAGACTCCTGGCAGAGCACGTCGCGGCGCGGTCGAATGCATAGCCTTAGCGTATGAGCGCCGCGACGACGTACCGCTGGCAGGGCGGCATGCTCGTAGCCCGTGACGACTGCGATGTCGCGCCCGCCGTCATCGTCGCCGCCGATTCCTGGCTCGTCACCGACGGCGCCGCGCTGGCCATCGGGCTGCATCGCGCACGCTTCGTCGACGCCGTGTCCGAGCTCGCGGAACGGCACGGGCGCAGCGCCGAGGTCGACGCGCTCGACCTCGATTCCTTCTGGGATGCCGCGATCTCGAGCATTCCCCGCACAGGCGACTGGTTCCCGAGGGTCGAGTTGAGGGTGCAGCACGATGCGGCAGAGCTGCTGCTGCGGATGCGCCCCTCCCCCGCGCGCTCCCGCTCGATCGTGCTCGCGACCTTCCACGGCCGCGATCCGCGCACCGAACCGTGGATCAAGGGCCCCGACCTCGAGGCGATGACGAGGCTGCGCACCGAGGCGCAGCAGCGCGGCGCCGACGAGGCGGTCATCCTGAGCCCCGGGGGATTCGTGGCCGAGGGCTCCACCACCTGTCTGGTGTGGTGGGCCGGCGACGCGCTGTGCGTCCCTTCGATCGAACTGCCGCGCATCGACTCGGTGACCCTCCGCAGCGTGCTCGCCCTGGCCGCCGCGACCGGAGTCGATGTCTTGCACGACACGGTCACGCCCGAAGCGCTGGCGAGCTGCGAGCTGTGGGCGCTCAACGCGCTGCACGGCATCCGCATCGTCACCGAGTGGATCGACGGGCCCGCGACGGCCGAGCTGCCCGGCCGTCTGGACGCCTGGCGCGCCCGGCTCGACGCGCTGCGCAAGCCGCTGCCAGCGCCACTGCCCGCGCCGTCCGGGCCGTCGACGGGGGGCGCGGTCTGATGTCCGACCCGCTCGGCTGGATCCTGTCGATGGTCGACCACGTCGACCCGATCACACGCTCCCTCCTCGCCGCGCTCGGCATGTTCTGCGAGACGACGATCCTGATCGGCCTCATCGTGCCGGGCGACACGATCGTGCTCGTCGCGAGCACCGGGGTGCAGGACGTGCCGCAGTACATCGGGATGCTCGTCGCGGTGATCGTGGGATCGCTGAGCGGCGAGAGCGTCGGCTTCCTGCTGGGCCGATGGTTCGGCCACCGTATTCGCGCGTCCCGGCTCGGCGTCCGCTTGGGCGAGGGCAACTGGGTGCGCGCCGAGCGCTATCTGGAGCGCCGGGGCGGGCTCGCGGTGTTCGCCTCCCGCTTTCTGCCCGTCCTGCACGCGCTGGTCCCGTTGACCGTGGGGATGACGCGGTGGCCGTACCGGCGCTTCATGGCCTGGACGGCGCCCGCCTGCATCCTCTGGGCCGCCGCATACGTCACGGTCGGCACGCTCGCCGCCGGCGGGTACCGGCAGATCGCCGATCGCCTGCATTTCGCCGGCTACCTGTTCGGCGCGGCGGTCGCGCTGTTCTTCGTCATCGTCCTTCTCGTGCGCCGACGGCTCGAGAAGCGCGAGGAGCGGCACTGGGCCGATGAGCAGCCGGGCGGGGCCGCGGATGCCGGGGACTCTCCGGGCCGGGACGTCACGTAGCGTCACGAGAGTTGGCGCGGCCCGGCCGAGGCGCGACCATCGAGACATGAGCGCAACCGACGTCCCGGCGCGTCCGATCTCGGTGGTGGGCGTCAGCGGCAGCCCGACCCGCCCGTCCCGCACGACCGCCCTGGTGCAGGAGGTGGCCGACACCTTCGCCGACCGTCTCGGCGGCACGTCGACGCTGATCGAGCTCTCGCCTTTGCTCGCGGAACTGGGCCAGGGACCGTTCCGGGGCGACATCGGTCCCGCCGCTCGCGTTGCGCTCGAGACCGTCGAGAAGGCGGATGTCATCGTGGTCGGCTCGCCGGCCTACCGCGCCACCTACACCGGCCTGTTCAAGCTGTTCTTCGACCACATCGGGCAGTACGCCCTGGTCGACAAGCCCATCGTGCTCACCGCCACCGGCGGCAGCGATCGACACGCCCTTCTGGTGGAGCACCAGATGCGCCCGCTGTTCGGCTTCTTCCAGTCGCTCACCCTGCCGCTGGGCATCTTCGCGAGCGAGAACGACTTCAGCGACTACCGGGTCACCTCCGACGATCTCCGGGCCCGCATCGATCTGGCGGTGCAGCGCACGCTGCCCCTGCTGAACTCGCACCTCCAGCTCGACCCGCGCTTGGCTGACGACTTCGTGCCCGCTTTTGCCCGACCGGATGCCTTCTGAACGCGCCATGAGCATCGACGACATCGGCTTCACCACCGCCCAGATCCACGCCGGGCAGGACCGCCGCGCGGCGCATGGCTCGCGCGTCGTCCCCATCCACCTGGCCTCCGGCTTCGCCTTCGACGACTTCGACCAGGCTCGCGACCGCTTCTCGGGTGCCGACGATGGCTACAGCTACACACGCATGGGCAACCCGACCACCGCGGCCGTCGAGCGCAAGCTCGCCGCGCTCGAGGGCGGGCGCGAGGCGCTGCTCGTCGGCAGCGGCCAGGCCGCGCTGACGGTCGCGCTGCTCGGACTGCTGCGCGCCGGCGATCATCTGGTGTCGTCGCGGCACATCTACGAGGGATCGCGCGGTCTGTTCCGCGAGAACCTGGCCGGCCTCGGCATCCAGGTCTCGTTCGTCGACGACATCGATGACCCAGAGGCCTGGCGCGCCGCCGTGCGCCCCGAGACCCGGGCGTTCTTCGGCGAGTCCATCGCCAATCCGCGCAACCAGGTGCTCGACGTGCCGCTGGTCTCCGCGGTGGCGCACGAGGCCGGCGTGCCCCTGATCGTGGACAACACCTTCGCCACCCCCTACCTGCATCGCCCGCTGGAGTGGGGCGCCGACCTGGTCGTGCACTCGACGAGCAAGTTCCTCTCGGGTCACGGTGCGGCGCTCGGCGGCGCGGTCATCGAGGGCGGGTCGTTCGCATGGAGCGGGGATGCCGCCCGCTGGCCCCAGCTCGACCGCGCCACCCACGGCGACCACGCCTTCTTCGTCTACCTGCGCAACACGGTCGCGGGCCGCCTCGGGCCGACGATCGCTCCGTTCAACGCCTTCCTTCTGCAGCAGGGCATCGAGACCCTGTCGTTGCGGGTCGCGCGGCATTCGGCCAACGCCCTGGAGGTCGCACGGTGGCTCCAGGAGCAGCCCGAGGTCACCGCGGTGGACTACGTCGGTCTCGAATCCAGCCCGTGGCACGCGACCGCGCGCCGCCTGTTCGCACGCGGCGACGGCTCGGTGTTCGCGTTCACCGTCGCCGGCGGGCAGCCGGCTGCCGCCGCCCTCATCGAACGGCTCGAGCTGTTCAGTCACATGAGCCACCTGGGCGACGTCCGGTCGCTGATCATGCATCCGACCACCACGTCGCATGCGCGGCTGAGTCAGGAGGAGCGCGCCCAGTTGGGAATCGAACCCGGGATGCTGCGGGTGTCCATCGGCATCGAGGACGCGGCCGACCTCATCCGCGACCTGCGTGCCGGCCTCGACGCGGCTTCTGCGGCCGCGAACGCGGGCTCACGCGGCTCGGCGCCCTCGGACACCGCCCACGCCGCCCACCAGGCCGTGCTCCAGCACGCGGCGATCGCGAGGGGATGAACGGTGACCCGTCTGCAGCACTTCGGCTGGTTCTTCGCGCGCGGCTTCGGCCCGCAGGGCTGGGGCCGTCCGTACTGGGAGTGGGGCTACGACTGGCGCCGCCCGGAGCTGTATCAGCAGGCGGCGCGCGAGCTCGATCAGGCCGGGCTCGACATCCTGGTGATCGAGGACGCCATCTCGCTCGGCACCGACGAGACCCTCGATCTGCGCATCCGTTCGGCGTACGGCGGGCCCAAGCACGACCCGCTGCTGCTCGCGCCGTATCTGTTCGCGGCCACCCTGAACATCGGGATCGCTCCCACCATCAATGCCGGCGCGACCCCGCCGTATCTGGCCGCCCGCCAGGCCGCGACCCTGCAGCACCTCAGCTCGGACCGCTTCGGCATGAACGTCGTCACCGACGTGAAGAGCGCACGGCACTTCGGCCTCGAGGAGTTGCCGCACGACGCCGCCTATGACCGCGCCGAGGAGTGGATCTCGGTGGTGCGCCGGTTGTGGCACAGCTGGGACGACGGCGCCCTGGTGCAGGATGCCGCGGGCGCGCGCTTCGCCGACGCCTCGCGGGTGCGGCCGTTCCAGCACGAGGGCGAGTACTTCCGCGTGGCCGGCCCGCTCAATGCGATCCCCTTCGAGCACGGCGATCCGGTGATCGTGTCGCCCGGCGGCTCGCCGCGGGGCCTGGGCTTCGCCGGTGCGAACTCCGATGTGCAGCTGGCCGTGGCCTCGCTCGACAGCGAGAAGGTGCGCGCCTACCGCGCCAGCGTGCACGCTGCCGCGCGGGAGAAGGGCCGCTCCCCCTCCGACATCAAGGTGCTCTTCGCCTTCACGCCCGAGATCGTCGACAGCAGTGAGGAGGCGGACCGGGTGGTCGCCGCGTCGCTTCATCCCGACGACGCGACGCTGCGCGCCACCTTGGCCAAGCAGTCGAGCGACCTCGAGACCGACCTCGAGAACCTGCCGCTCGACGTGCCGCTCGATCCGGCGGTGTTCGGCCAGCACGTCTCGCAGGGATCGATCGGCTCACTGCTCGGCGGCTTGGACATCGCCACCGCCACGCTGCGCGAGATCGCGACCAGGAAGGCCCGCAAGGGACGGATCACCGAGCGCGCCGGCTGGGTGGGCACCGCCGACGAGATCGCCGACTTCATCGAGCAGCAGGGCGAGGAGGCCGACAATGACGGCTTCCTGTTCTGGGGCGACCTGCACCCCGTCGGCGTGCATCAGATCCTCGACCGGCTGGTGCCGGTGCTGCGGCGCCGCGGCATCCTGCGCACCGAGTTCGGCGGCGGCGGTCTGCACGGGAACTTGCGCGACTTCTGATGGCCGGGGGTGGCTCGCTGCCGACACGCGTCGGCATCATCGGCACCGGGCGGATGGGCTTCCCCATCGCCCAGCGCCTGCTGGCCGCCGGATTCGAGGTGACGGCGTTCGACGCCGACCTCACGGTCGAGCCGCGCCTGCGCGCCGCTGGAATCGCCACCGCTCCGAACGCCGACGTGGTGGCGGCCTCGGTCGAGGTGCTGCTGACCGTTCTGCCCGACGGGGATGCCATGCACGCCTCGCGCAGTTCGCTGTCGGCCGTGCGCCCCGGCAGCGTCTGGGTCGACCTCAGCTCGGCCGATCCGACGCTCGCCGAAGAGGATCAGGCCTGGGCCCGGGCCCGCGGCGTCCGCACGGTGTCGGCTCCGATGGCGGGCGGTCCGCACGAGGCCGCGAGCGGCGAGCTGGGCTTCTTCGTGAGCGGCCCGCGCGTCGATGTCGCCGCCGCGCTGCCGGTGCTCTCACGGCTGGGGCCCGCCGGCAAGCGCACGATCGTCGGCATCCGGCCCGGCGACGGTCCGCTGGTCAAGCTGCTGGCCAATCTGCTCTGGTTCGGTCAGCTGATCGCCGCGACCGAAGCCCTGCTGCTCGGGGTGCGCCAGGGGATCGACGTCTCGGTGCTCCGCGAAGCCCTCGGCGCGAGCGCCGGCGGCAGCGCCTTCTTCGATCGGCACGTCGATCTGCTGCTCGCCGGCGACTATCTCGAGGACTTCCCGCTCGACCGCTGCGTCGACGAGCTGCGCACCATCATGCGCATCGCCGAAGAGGCGGGCACGCCGCGCGAGCTGGCGAGCGTGGTGACGCGCATCCACGAGCAGGCGCTCGACCGTTTCGGCCCGGTGCTCGGCGAGATGCTCGCGGCCCAGCTCCTCGAGGAGCAGGCCGACATCGAGTTGCGGGATACCGCGCACTAGCCGATCGCCCGGGACAGACGAAAGGGGCGGATGCTCGCGCATCCACCCCTTCGTCCACATGCTTCTACTTGGTGAAGCCGTTCTGCTTCAGCCAGTCGGAGGCGACCGTCTTCGGATCGGCCTTCTCGTCGCCGCTGATCCGCTTGTTGAACTCGAGCAGATCCTTGGTGGTGAGCTTGGCCGACACCTTGTTGAGCAGGGCGCTGATCTTGCTCGCCTTGCTCGCGGTGACGATCGGAACCACCTGCTGCGACGCGAACAGGTTCTTCGGGTCGGTCAGCGTGACCAGCTTGTTGTCGAGGATCGACGGCGTGGTGCTGTAGATGTCGGCCGCCTGCACGGTGTTGTCGAGCAGCGCCTTCAGCGTGGCGGGGCCACCGCCATCATTGATCGCCTGGAATGTGAGGTTGGTGAGTCCGTACACGCTCTGCAGGCCGGGGAGGCCATCGGGGCGCGTCTGGAACTCGGGGTTGGCTGCGACGATGACCGAACCCGACACATTCGCCAGATCGCCGATGCTCTTCAGGTTGTTGGCCTGAGCGAACGCCGGCGTGACGTTGATCGAGTCGGAGTCGGCCGCGGTGCTGAAGTCGAGCGCCTTCAGATTGGACGGCAGGGCCGCATCGAGCGCGGTCTTCACGTCGTCACCCGACTTGGCGTTCGCCGTCTTGTCCAGGTACGACAGGATGCTGCCCGCGTACTCGGGGATCAGGTCGATCTCGCCGTTCTGCAGCGCCGGGATGTACGCCGCGCGCGCCCCGATGTTCACCTTGTAGCTGACCGTGACGCCATCCGCCGCGAGAGCCTGACCGTACACGTACGCCAGCGCCACGTTCTCGGGGAAGTTCGCGGACCCGACGACGACCGACGTCTTGCTGCCGGTGCTGCCACCGCCGCCCGCGAGCGTCGACGAGTTGGAGCATCCGGCGAGCGCCAGGGCTGCTGCTGCGGCCACCGCGATTCCCGCGATGATGCCTCTTGACCTCTTCATGACTGCATACCTTCCTGGAGGGCACGCGGACGGGATGTCCGCGCACGTTGGGGGGGACCATTCCGGTCCGATCGGCCGAGCGCGACTCCGCGCGGCACGACGATGCGTTGGGCGGCGGCGAGCACGCCGTCGACCACGAGGGCCAGCGCGGTGATCAGGATCGCGCCGGCGAGCAGCTGCACGAAGTCGTGCTGCGCCAAACCGTTGATCAGATAGATGCCCAGGCCTCCGAACGCGAACGCCGACGCGATGGCCAGGGTGGCGATCACCTGCAGCGCGGTCGCTCGCAGTCCGCCGATGAGCAGCGGCAGAGCCAGCGGGATCTCGATGCGGGCCACGATCTGCCACTCGGTCATCCCGAGGGCGCGCGCCGCGTCGATGGTCTGACGGTCGACCGATTCGATGCCCGCGTAGACGCCCGCGAGCATCGGCGGGATCGCCAGGATCACCAGCACCACGACGATCGGCAGCAGGCCGATTCCGTACAGCAGGATCAGGATCGACAGCAGGCCGAGTGTGGGCAGCGCGCGGGCGACGTTGCTGATGAGGATCGCCGCCCCACGGCCGTGCCCGGTGTGCCCGATGAGCACGCCGATCGGCAGGGCGATCACCACCGCGATGAGGACGCACAGGCCGCTGACCCCGAGGTGCTGGATCAGATGGGCCGAGATGTCGACCTGGCCGCCTGCCCAGTGGGCCGGGTCGAAGATCCAGGCGAGGGCGTCGCCGAACAGGCTCACAGCGAGCCTCCGACCGGCACGGAATAGACGTCGGGCGCTGCCATCGGCTCTGGCCGTGTGCGGTTCCACGGCGTGATCGCCCGCCCGGTGCGCGACAGGATCACGTCGTAGACCGCCGCGATCAGCAGGATCGACACCATGCCCACGATCGCCTCCGTCGGGAACGAGCGCTGGAAGGCATCGGTGAAGAACGACCCGAGCTGGTCGATGCCGGTCAGGGCGCCGACGCTGGCGATGCTCACGGTGCTGACCGAGACCACGCGGATGCCGGCCAGGAGCACCGGCACTGCCAACGGCAACTCGACCACGAAGAACCGCTGCGCGGGCGAGAATCCGATGGCGGTGGCCGACGAGATCACGTCTTTCGGCACCGAGGCGAATGCGTCGGCCGCCGAGCGCACCATGATCGCCACGGCGTAGACCGTCAGCGCGGCCACGAGGTTGAGCGGATCGAGGATCGTCAGCCCGAGGACGACCGGGACCAGCACCAACAGCGCGATCGAGGGGATCGTGTAGAGGATGCTGCCCACCGACAGCAGGATCGAGCGCGCGACCCGGGATCGGCTTGCCGCGTAGCCGAGGGGTATGGAGAGCACCAGCCCGATCACGATCGGCGGGGCGGTCAGAGCCAGGTGCTCCAGAATGCGCCCCCCGATCAAGCCGAGGTTGCTGCCGATCCATACCCAGTTCATCAGGCGTCGCCCGCCTGGTCGGTCTTGTTCGAGACGCTGCGCGACTTGGGACTCGGGTTCGCCACCGCGAGGCGGCCGCCGGGTGCCGCGATGACGCCGACCGGGTACCCCCCGGCATCCACCAGGACTCGGTCGTTGCCGCGGGCTGCGGCGGCCGAGACGGTCAGCCGGCGCTTGCCGCGATCGGCGCCGATGAAGCTGGCGACGAAGTCGTTGGCCGGCTTCGCGAGGATCTGCTCGGGCGTGCCCTGCTGCACGATGTGGCCGCCCTGTTCGAGCACGACGACCTGATCGCCGAGCAGGAAGGCCTCGTCGATGTCGTGCGAGACGAACACGATGGTCTTGGCCAGCTTCTTCTGCAAGCTGAGCACCTCTTGCTGCAGCTCGTCGCGCACGATGGGGTCGACGGCGCTGAACGGCTCGTCCATGAGCAGGATGTTGGGGTCGACGGCCAACCCGCGCGCCACCCCGACGCGTTGCTGCTGGCCACCCGAGAGCTGGCTCGGGTAGCGATCGGCCAACGCCCGGTCGAGCCCGACGGTGTCCATCAGCTCGAGCGCCCGTTCGCGTGCCTGCTTCTTCGGAACGCCGTTGAGCCGAGGCACGGTGGCGATGTTGTCGGCAACCGTGCGGTGCGGCAGCAACCCGGAGTTCTGCATGACGTAGCCGATCCCGCGACGCAGCTTGACGGGTTCGATCCTCGACACGTCTTGACCGTCGATCTCGACGGTGCCGGATGTCGGGTCGACCATGCGGTTGATCATGCGCATGAGGGTGGTCTTGCCCGATCCGCTCGAGCCTACGAGCACGGTGATCTGCCGAGCCGGGATCTGCAGCGAGAAGTCGCGGACGGCATGCGTGCCATCCGGATAGGTCTTCGTGACGTCGCGGAACTCGATCATGGTCGTCCGCTCCGTTTCCTCGCGCGGCCGAAGTGCCGCTCACCCTTCGAAACCCTATTCGGGGCCACCGTCACGGCGGCTTGGATGACGAAAGGTGTCAGCCAGCGAACAGGAATCCGAGCGCGACCGTTGCCGGGCGCGAAAGGGTCAGCGCGAGGACGCCGGGAAGTATTCCTTCAGGAGCGAATTCGCTGCGAGCATCGCGTGGCGCAGGATGACCGGGTCGCCCTGCGGGTCGCGCTGGAACGCGTCGGCGGCGATGGCATCCGCGAGGGTCAGCACCGACTGGAGCGTCAGCTTCGCCTCCACGCTCTCGACCATGCCGAAGCGCGACGCCAGGATCACGGCAGCTCGATCGGCGAAGACACGCAGCGCCGGCGCGCCCGAGAAGGGGCGCAGATCGAGGACGTCGCCGAAGCGGAGGGCGGCGAAGCCGGGCTCGCTGCGGAACGCGGTGGTGAAGACCTCGAAGCCCGCCTTGAGGGCCGACTCCCAGGTGCCGTCGCCGCCGTTGCGGAGCTCGGTGAAGGCGTGCTCGCCGATGCGCTCGGCATTGCGCGCGGCCAGGCTCTGAAGCACGGCGATGCGGTCCGGGAAGTAGCGGTAGACGGTCCCGATCGAGGCGCCGGCGCGCTCGGCCACCATCGCCGTAGTGAGTCGCTCGTAGCCGATCTCGTCGATGACGTGAGCTGCGGCATCCAGCAGGGCGGCGAGGCGTGCGGTGCTCCGTGCCTGGACCGGTTCGTTGCGGATCGGCGCAGAGCCGTCGGTGCGAGTCGACAAGACAGATGTGTCAGTCACGGGTTCTCCTCACATCGGCCCGCGGGGTATGCGGAGCGTGCCCGGGTTCTCCCGGTCGGCCGATCTTATCGCGTAGCCCTGCAGCCGGACCCGTCGTCCTGCCGTGACACACTGAGAAAATGGACAGGGAGAGCTCACCCGCGCACTGGCTCTCGCGTCTCGAGGATCGACTGCACGGCCTGCGCCAGCGCCGGGGTCTGCGGCGCGGGCTGGTGCCCACGGTGATCCCGTTCACGGGCTACGGCACGACGACCTGGGTGCGCGTGCTGGGCCGTGTGGTGCTTCGCAAACCCGGCACGCCGCTCACCGACCGGGCCGCGAGCTTTCGCGGGTGGCGCAGTTTTGTGAGCATCCCGGTGAGCGGTGCTCCCGTCGAGGTGACGATCGACGGGACCAGCACCACGATCCGCTCCGATCGAGGCGGCGTGCTCGACGAGTCCATCCCGGCGCGGCTCACCCCCGGCTGGACGGCGGTCTCGCTGAGCATCGCGGGCGATGAGGTCGAGGCGCCGATGTTCGTGGTGGAGGACGGCGTCAGCTTCGGCATCCTGTCGGACGTCGACGACACGGTGATGGTCACGACGCTGCCCCGTCCTCTTCTGGCCGCGTGGAACACCTTCGTCGTCGATGAGCACGCTCGACGGCCGGTGGCCGGGATGGCGGTGCTCTACACCCTCCTGCGGCAGGAGCATCCCGGTGCTCCGGTGATCTATCTCTCGACCGGCGCCTGGAACGTCGTTCCGACCCTCTCGCGGTTCCTCGGGCGCAACGTGTATCCGCGGGGTGCGCTCCTGCTCACCGACTGGGGTCCGACCCACGATCGATGGTTCCGCAACGGGCAGGAGCACAAGGCGAACAGTCTGGAGCGGCTCGCGCACGAGTTCCCCGGCATCAGCTGGCTGCTGATCGGCGACGATGGGCAGCACGACGAGCGGATCTACCGGGATTTCGCGGCCGCTCATCCGAACAACGTCACCGCCATCGCGATCCGGCGTCTGACCCCCGGCGAGGCGGTGCTGGCCGGTGGACGCACGGGTGGCGTGGATCACCGACCCGACGACGTGCCCTGGCTGTACGCCGACGACGGCGCAGGCCTCATCGAGCAGCTGCGAGCACTCGGCGTCCTGACAGCCGCCGACGCCTGATCGCCATTGACCCCCTGAACGGGGGCTGATAGATTCTCGGTGTTGTGTGCATGTCCTCCTTATGGTGGACAGGTACGACCCAGATACACCCGCTTCCCCCGCACCACCCGAACAGCATCAACGCCGGGTCCCCGCTCGGCTCCTCCCCCATGAAGGCATCCCCCATGTCTGCACCCGATTCCGGTCTGATCGCCGCGGTGATCCTCGCCGGCGGCGTCACCGCGGTCGTCGCGATCGCGATGATGGTCGTGCGCCAGTACCGCGCCGAGCAGCTCACGCCCGGCCGAGGGGTGCTGAGTGCGACGCTGGGCCTGGGCGTCATGGCCCTGGTCGGTCTCGGCATCGTCGCCCTGTCACCGGTCGCGGCGCAGGCCTCGGTGACGCCCGACAACAGCACGACGGTCAGCAGCACGACGGGCTCCAGCAGCGTCGACGTGCAGTTGCCCACGCTCTCGCTCGACGACTGAGCCGTTCGACGGCCGAGTCGGTCGCCCACGCGATACTGGCTGCGTGCCAGACCGTGACTTCTCGCCGGCCCGCCGACGGCTGACGGCTCTGCGCCTGGCCGCGCAGGGGATCGTGCGGCCGCGCGGCGAGCAGGCGCCCGACGATCCGACCGAGGTCGTGCGCGGCATGCTCGCGCTGCAGGGCCAGGACTACGCGGGCGCGCTGTGGTCGATCGGGCTGCGTACGGAATCCGCGACGCGCAGCAGCATCGAGGCCGTGCACGAGACCGGCGCGATCGTCCGCTCCTGGCCGATGCGCGGCACCCTGCACTTCGTCGCCGCCGACGACCTGCCCTGGATGCTGTCGCTCACCGGCGAGCGCATGGTGCGTTCCGCAGAGGGCCCCCGCCGCCAGCTCGAACTGGATCGGGCGCAGTTCGATCGGGCGGAGTCGATCGCGCGCGAACGGCTGGCCGGCGGTGCGACGATCTCGCGATCCGAGTTGTTCGCGGCCTGGGAGCAGAACGGACTGCCGACGACCGGCCAGCGCGGGGTCCATCTGCTCGCCCAGCTGGCGCAGACCTCGGTGATCGTGCTGGTGGGTCAATACGAGTGGGCGCTGCTCGAACATCGCGTTCCCTCGCCGCGGATGCCGGATCGCGCCGATGCCTTGCGCGAGTTCGCGCTGCGCTACTTCACCTCGCACGGCCCGGCCACCGATCGGGACTTCGCCTGGTGGTCGTCGCTGACCCTCACCGACGCGCGGGCCGGCATCGCAGCAGCGCGCGACCAACTCGACGAGCTCGAGCTGGAGGGCACGCGCTATTACCTCCGTCCCGGCCTCGAGCCGGCCGGGCGCGCAGTGCGCCTGCTGCCCGGCTTCGACGAGTACGTGCTCGGCTACTCCGACCGCCGGGCACCGCTCTCGGGCGCCGATCTGGCCGTCATCGTCCCGGGTGGCAACGGGATGTTCCTGTCCACCGTGGTGATCAACGGCGAGGTCGTGGGGTCGTGGCGGCGCACCCAGCGCGCCAAGAAGGTCGAGCTCGGCATCGACCCGCTGCACGACATCCCGTCGTCGGCCGCGAGCGGTATCGCCGCGGCGGCGAGACGGTACGGCGCATTCCTGGAGCAACCGGTCGAGCTCAGCCCTTGACAGCACCTCCGAGTCCGGCGCTGCGGAGGAAGAGGCGCTGGAACACCAGGAACAGCACGATCGGGATGATCATCGAGATGGCGAGGGCGGCCAGGAACACCCCGAGATCGGTCTGCGACTGGATGTTCGGCAACCGCACCGACAGCGGCTGGATGACGGGGTTGGTGAGCACGAGGCTCGGCCAGAGATAGTCCTTCCAGGCGGAGACGACCGCGAACACCGAGACGACGCCGAGGATCGGACGCGACATCGGCAGCACGATCGACCAGAACAGCCGGAACGGGCCGGCACCGTCGGTGCGCGCGGCCTCGAAGATCTCGCGCGGCAGGCCATTGAAGAAGCGCGTGACCAGCACGACGTTGAAGGCCGAGGTTCCGGCGGGCAGCCAGACGGCCCAGTAGGTGTTGATGAGGGACTGGTCGAGCAGGGGCGGATGCAGGATCGTCAGGTACAGCGGCACCAGCAGCACGACCCCCGGCACGAACAGCGTGCCGAGCACGAGCGCGTTGAGCACCTTTGCGTATGCCGGTCGCAGCACCGCGATGCCGAAACCGGCGGTGGTGGCGACGAGCAGTTGCACGAACCACGAACCCACGGCGACCCAGATCGTGTTGAGGAACTGCGTGCCGATCCCGACCTGCGTCCAGGCGGCGACCACGTTGTTCCAGTCCCAGCCGTGCGGGAAGACCGCGATCGGCGTCTGGAGTGTGTCCTGGGTGGGGGTGACGGCCGATTTCAGCAGCCACAGCAAGGGGAACACGCCCCACAGGATCAGCAGGATGAGCAGCACGAGGTGCACGGTGCCCAGGCCGAGACGGATGCCAGGACGGCGCCGGTCGGAGGTCGAGATGGCGGTGCGCTCGCCCGAGTCGTCGACCGATGCCCGACTCAATTCTGGCTCCAGGCTCGGGTGAGACGGAAGTACAAGAGCGAGAACAGGGCGAGGAAGATCGCCAGCAGCAGGCTCAAGGCGGTGGCCTTGCCGTAGTCGACCCCGATCCCGCTGCCGAACGCGTAGCGGTAGATCAGTTGCAGGATCGTCAGCGTCGCGTTGGCCGGGCCGCCGAAGGTCAGCAGGAACGGTTCGAGGAACACCTGCGCCGTTCCGATGATCTGCAGGATGAAGGTGATCAACAGCACCGGACGCAGCTGGGGCAGGGTGACGTGCCAGATCTTCTGCCAGATCCCGGCGCCATCCACATCGGCGGCGTCGTACAGTTCGGGCGGCACGCTCGTGAGGGCGGCGAGGTAGATGATGATCGTCCCGCCCGCAGCCGCCCAGGTCGCCTCGAGCACGATGGAGGGCATCGCCGTGGCTGCGCTCTGAATCCAGGGCTGCGGCGGAACCCCCACCCAGCCGAGGATCGTGTTGAACACACCGTGCGGACTCGCGTCGTAGAACCGCTTCCAGAGCAGGACAGCGACGACCGGCGGCACGACCACCGGCAGATACGCCAGAGCACTGAACACCCCGCGGAACCGGCGCACCTCGCTCATCAGCACGGCGACGACCAGCGGAAGCGGGTAGCCGAAGATCAGGGCGAGCACCGCGAACCAGGCGGTATTGAGCACCGCGGTGGGCACCTGAGGATCGCGGAACAGCGCCGTGAAGTTGTCGAAGCCGACCCAGGTGGTCACGACGAAGGTGGTGCGCTGGAAGGTCATCACGACCGAACGCAGGATGGGCCACCACGAGAACACCCCGAAGACCACCAGGAGCGGCAGCAGGAACAGGAGGTTCGCCGGCCCGCCGCCTCGGATCCAGGTGAGAGGCGTGCGCGGTCGCCGGCGGCGGACGACGGTCCGCGTCGCCGTCGGCGGGGCGGATGAGGTGGTCATCGGGTCCGTTCCGTTCTGAGTCGTGGGGTGGGGCCGGCCGCTCCCGTGTGGAACGACCGGCCCCATCGGCCTAGCGGCTCGATGCCGCGAGCCGGTTACTTCTTGGCGTCGGCGTCGATCAGCGCCTGGATCTGGGTGTTGACACCCTTCAGCAGCGCGCCGATGTCGGCATTCTTGTCGGTCAGCACGGCCTGCACGACGCTGTCGAGCGCCGCGTACAGCTCCTGCGTGTGCTTGGCCGGCTCCGGGATGATCGTCTGGTCGAAGATGCCGTTCTGGAACGGAGCGACATTGGCCTTCGGCACGTTGATGTAGGAGTCGATCCACCCCAGCGAGGTGTCCAGCTGCTTCTTGTCGAAGATCGGCAGCTGCGGCACGCCCACGGGCTGCTTGTTGGCCACCAGCGACTTGGCGTCGGCGACCGCCGAGTTCTTGTCGAGCAGCTTCTGCATGTAGTAGAAGTCGATCCACTTCACCGAAGCCTGCTGCTCCTCCTTGCTCGCGCTCGGGCTGACCACCGCGACGTTGCCGCCGCTGAGGACGCCCGAGTTGTCACCCTGGGTCGGGATGAGGGCCAGGCCGTAGTCCTTCGGGTCGACGCCGTTCTGCTGAACGAGGCTGGTCAGCACGTCGGAGCCCGACGGATACATCGCCGTCTGACCGGAGCCGAAGTACTGGTTCATGCCCGACCAGTCGAGGTTGAAGTTGCTGCCGAGCGAGTTGTCGTCCCACCGCATCTGCTGCAGGAACTTCAAGGCGGCGACGGTCTGCGCATTGTCGGCCGTCACCGTGGTGGTGTCGCCCTTGACGACCTCCATGCGCCCGCCTCGCGAGTAGGTCTGCTCGGTCAGCCCCCAGCCACCGGTGTTGCCGGAGGTGAAGACCATGAAGCCGGCGATCCCGAGCTTGTCGGAGATCGTCTTGGCGTCGGAGCGGACCTCGTCCCACGAGGTCGGCGGCTTGTCGGGGTCGAGCCCCGCCTTGGTGAACAGTGCGCGGTTATACGACAGGCCGTACGCGTACGGTCCGTACGGGATGCCGAAGATGTTGCCCGCGTCGTTCTTCGCCACCGCGAGCAGCGACTGGTTGAACTTCGAGGCGTAGGGCAGCGCCTTCACCTCGCTCGTGATGTCGGCCAGCTGTCCGGCGTTGGCGAGCGTCTTGCTGTCGGTGAAGGGGACGTTGAACACATCGGGCAGGGTGCCGGCCGCGAGCTGCGCCGAGAAGGTCGGACCCGTCCACTGGTACTCGACGGGCTTCACCAGGATGTTCGGGTTGGCCTTCTCGAAGTCCTTGACCCGCTGGTTGAATTGCGTGAAGGCGTCGGCCGAGCTGCCAGGGATGAGGCTCGCGACCGTGATCGCGACCTTGCCATCGGTGTTGCCGGAATCGCCGCCGGCCGAGCAGCCCGCCAGCAGACCACCAGCCACAGCGGTCACGGCGAGAAGCGCCGCGACCTTGCGAGGTGACTTCATTGTCTTGCCTTTCTCTTGGTGTTGGGGTTCTCCGTTGGCTCGAGCTGTGGTCGCAGCCACGCCGTGGAGTCCGAGGGAAGCTTGCCGTCGACAAGCTCCTCGCTGCCCAGGATCAACTCTGCGCCCTCCGGGAGCGCGAGCGGCTGAGCGGCGAAGTTCGTGATGCTGATGAAGTCGGCTCCGCGCCGAAAGGCGAGGGTGGTGGGCGCCGCGTCGATCCACTCGAAGGGCCCATCCCCGAGGCCGATGCCGGCACGACGCAGGTCGAGCGCGTCGCGGTAGAGCGAGAGCATCGAGCGCGGATCCCTGAGCTCGGTCTCGACCGTGTACTCGGCCCAGGACGCGGGCTGCGGAAGCCAGGGGTCGGCCGCGGCGTGCTCCGAGCTGAACCCGAAGGGCGACCGGGTGCCGCTCCAGGGAAGGGGCACGCGGCATCCGTCGCGGCCGGGATCCACGCCGCCCGATCGGAAATGCATCGGGTCCTGCCGCAATCCCTCTGGGATGTCCTCGACCTCGGGCAGCCCGAGCTCGTCGCCCTGGTAGATGTAGAGCGATCCCGGCAGTGCCGCGGTCAGCAGCGCGGCGGCACGCGCGCGACGGGTGCCCAGTTCGGGGTCGGTGGGAATGCCGAAGCGCTTGGCCAGGAACGCGAAGCTCGAGTCGTCGCGTCCGTACCGGGTGACCGGGCGCGTGACGTCGTGGTTGCTCAGCACCCAGGTGGACGGCGCCCGGACCGGCGCATGAGCCGCGAGGGTCATGTCGATGGACTGCTTGAGCTGCGCCGCATCCCAGGGCCTGGCCAGGAAGTCGAAGTTGAACGCGGTGTGCATCTCGTCCGAGCGCAGGTACTTGACGAAGCGATCGATCTCGGGCAGCCAGATCTCGCCGACCAGCACTCGGGTTCCTGGATACGAGTCGGCGACCGCGCGCCAGCCGCGGTAAATGTCGTGCAGTTCGTCACGGTCCTGGCTGGGGTGCTCGCCGGGACCCGGGTCGTCGGGCACCTCGCCCAATTCTGGGTCTTTCACCAGCAGGGCAGCCGAGTCGATACGAACACCGGCGACGCCGCGGTCGAACCAGAACTTGAGAATGTCCTCGTGCTCGCGGCGCACGTCCGGGTGATTCCAGTTGAGGTCGGGCTGCTCGGGGGTGAACAGGTGCAGATACCACTGCCCGGGGGTGCCGTCCGGGTTGGTGGTCCTGGTCCACGTCTCGCCCGCGAAGGGCGAGACCCAGTGGTTCGGCATGCCGTCACCGTCGGGACCGGTGCCGTCGCGGAACCAGAAGCGCTCGCGCTCCGGCGAACCCGGGGCGGCCGCCAGCGCGGCCTGGAACCAGGCGTGCCGGCTCGAGACGTGGTTGGGGACGATGTCGATGATGGTCCGGATGCCGAGCTCGAGCGCCTCCTGGATCAGCAGTTCGGCCTCGGCGAGCGTCCCGAAGTCGGGGTGGATCGCGCGGTAGTCGGCCACGTCGTAGCCGCCATCGGCGAGCGGAGACGGGTACCACGGTGTGAACCAGATCGCGTCGATGCCGAGGTCGCGCAGGTAACCGAGCCGTGAGCGGACGCCCGCAAGATCGCCGGTACCGTCGCCGTTGCCGTCCGCGAAACTGCGCACATAGATCTGATAGATCACGGCGCTGCGCCACCAGAGCGGGTCGGTGGTCGGCGGATGGACAACCGCGGTGCGGCTGCTCAGGACGTCAGAGTCCAACGGTGTTTCCTGTCGTTCCGGGGGTGCGGACGACGGAAGGTCTCCGTCGACATTCCGAAATGTAGCTTTGTCGACAGAATGATGCAAGAACTAAACAAACCGCAAGAAACTTGCGCCGGCTTGCGCTGAGCTACGAAGCGGGCGGCGGCGCGGTGCTCCCTCGGACGACCAACTCGGGCTCGAAGAGATACTCCTCGGGAGGCGCCGCGGTGCCCGACAATTGCCCGACGAGCAACTCGATGACCATGCGACCCATCGGCTCGATCGGCTGCCGGACCGTGGTCAGCGGTGGATCGATCGAGTTCATCAGCGCCGAGTCGTCGAAGCCCACCACCGACACATCCTCCGGAACGTTCTTGCCCGCCCGGCGGACCGCGCGGATGGCGCCGAGGGCGAGCGGATCGGATGCGCAGATCACCGCCGTGACTCCGGAGGCCAGCAGTCGGGCGGTTGCGGCTTGGCCTGCCTCGAGGCTGTAATGCGAGTGCACCACCTGATCGGCGGGGAGCGGGACGCCCGTCAGCTGCGCGATCCGCTGAGCCGCCGCCAGCTTCCGCCGTGAGGGGATGTGGTCGGCCGGACCGAGGACGATGCCGATCCGGCGGTGACCGAGCTGCACCAGGTGATTCCAGGCGAGTTCCACGGCCACCGCATCGTCGGTGGACACCGTGGCGAACGACAGCTCCGACACCGGCGCGTTGACGAGAACCGTTGGCAAGCGCAGACCTGCCAGGCGGAGGTAGTGGTCGTGCGGAGCGTCCTGTTGCGTGTATTGACCGCCGACGAACACGACGCCCGAGACGTGCTGCTGCAAGAGCAACTCGACGTTGTCGGCCTCGCTGATCCCGCCGACGGTCTGGGTGCAGAGCACCGGGGTGTAGCCGTTCTGCGCGAGCCCTCCCCCGACGACTTCGCCGAACGCGGGGAAGATCGGGTTCTGCAGCTCGGGCAGGAACAGGCCGACCAGGCGGGCCTTCTCACCGCGCAGCTTGCTCGGCCGCTCGTAGCCGAGCACGTCGAGAGCGGTGAGGACCGCCTGCCGGGTGGCCTCACTCACGCCGGGCTTCTCGTTGAGGACCCGGCTGACGGTGGCTTCGCTGACACCGACCTGCTTGGCGACTTCGGCAAGGCGACGAGACATGTCGAAATCCTACGCAAATCACGCAAGAATTTGCAGACGGATTCGCCACCAGCCGCGAATCTGGGCATTCAGCCTGGGGGCAGTCCGTAATTCGCGCGGAAACTCTCGTGCTCGTAGTCGGTGTGGTAGCGCCCGCGACTCTGCAGTTCGGTGATCACACGGGTGAAACGCTCCAAACCGTCGGGCTGCACGTCGACATTGATGTTGAAGCCGTCGGCGACGTCGGTGTCGATCCACTCGATGATGCGGTCGGCGATCTGCTCCGGCGTGCCGAAGATCGCGCGCTGACCCCGGTTGACGTTGTGGTGGACGAGCTCTTTGACCGTGAAGTCGTTCGCCTTCGCGACCCCGCCGATGTCGCCGCGGCGATAGTTGATGATCTCGTCCTCGGTCGGAATCTTCTCGAACAGCTCGTAGGGAAGCTCTTTGTTCGGGTCGAGTTCCTCGACCGGCAGTCCCAGCTGCTTCGCGAGGTTGTTCACCAGGAAGTTGAGATCGAGCATCTCGTCGAACTGAGCCTTGCGCTTGCGGGCATCGGCCTCGGTGTCGCCGACGACCGCGTAGAGGCCCGGACACACGACGAGATGGTCGGGATTGCGGCCGAAATTCGCCGCGTGCGCCTTGGCCTCCTTGTAGAAGATCCGGTCGTGGTCGAGGTCGGGCTGCGAGGTGAAGAGCACATCCGCGTACTTCGCGCCGAACTCCCGGCTCTGCTTCGAGACGCCCGCCTGGAACATCACGGGGCGGTCGCCCTGGTAACGGCCCGGCAGCTGCAGGATGCCGGACGAGCTGAAGTGCTTGCCCTGGTAGTCGACGCCCCGGGTGAGTGAGGTGTCGATGTAGACGTCATTCTCCTTGTCGGCGGTGATGGCCTCCCTCGGGAAGGAGTCCCAGAAGGCCGTCACGATCTCGACGAACTCCGCTGCCCGCTCGTAGCGCGTCGTGCGGTCGAGCTTCTGGTCGATTGGCATACCCAGGGCCTGGAGGGCCTGATCCTCCTGGCTGGTCACGATGTTCCAGCCCGCTCGCCCCTTGCTGATCTGCTGAAGGGTGGCCAGATCCCGGGCGACGACGTAGGGGTGCCCGGTCAGGGCCGACCGGGTGCCGATCAGGCCCAGATGCTGGGTCTCGCGCGAGAGAGCCGACAGCAGGATGATCGGATCCAGACCACGCCTCGGCTTGCGCAAGAAGCTGGTGCCCAGCACCGCGTGGGTGTCGGGAAGGAAGATGGCGTCGAACTTGGCGGCCTCGGCCAGCCGAGCCAGCATGATCTGATGGTCGATGTCGTCGACGAGGGTGGTCGCGTCGTCGAAGGCCTTCCAGCCCGCATCGTGCCGGCCCGACGTGTGGAAGATCAGATTCAGGCGGATCTGCTTGACCAAATGACGAATCCCTCTCTCGGTGCAACCCCTTACGATAACGGACGCCGCGAGCCCGATCCTGCGTGTTGAGGGCCGCTCGTCGCCGAGGCCCATGCGGCATAGCCTGGGCTCATGTCCGCCGCCGGAGCCCATCGCGCTGCTGCGCTCGTCCGGTCGACGCACCCTGGTCCGGCCGCGGCCGTCACGGTGGTCGCGGTTCTGCTCGGATTGGCCGTCGGGCTCGAACCGTGGCGCGTCGCGGTACTCGGGGTCGCGATCCTGTTCGACCAGGTGTCAGTCGGGTTGTCGAACGACTGGATCGACGCGGAGCGCGACCGCGCGGTCGGTCGATCCGACAAGCCGGTCGCCCTGGGCCAGATCGGCGCCCGGACCGTGCGGAACACCGCTCTGGCGGCTGCCGTCGTCGGCGTGCTGCTGACACTGCCGCTGGGGGTGCCGGCGACGATCGTGCACCTGGTGACCCTGGTCTCGGCGTGGGCGTACAACGCGGGGCTGAAGAACTCGCCCCTCTCGGTCGCACCCTACGTGGTCAGCTTCGGCCTGTTGCCCTCGATCGCGAGCCTGGCGAGGCCCACACCGGTGCTGCCCGCCTGGTGGGTGTTCGTCGCGGGTGCACTGCTCGGCATCGCGGCGCACTTCGCGAACGTGCTGCCCGACCTCGAGGATGATCGGCGCACCGGCATCGAGGGTCTGCCTCATCGGCTGGGGCTGCGCCCCTCGATCCTGATCACCTGGGCGGCGCTGCTGCTCGGGGCGGTCGCCGTGACCGTGGGAGTCGCGGGCGGTCCGGGCGGACTCCCGATCTTCGCGGTCGTCGGGTTGCTGATCTCGTCGGTGATCTCGATCCTCGGAACGGTGCTGTCGCTGCGGCGGGGAGTCGGGCGGTGGCTGTTCCGCCTGGTGATCCTGGCGGCCCTCGTCGACGTGGCGATGCTGGTGCTGGCGGGCACCCGGATGCTGGCCTGAGATGAACCGCACGCCCGCTCATCCCGTTGTTCCTGATGAGGGAGGGGTGCGCGATGGCGAATGACGCACAGGCGGACGAGGCCGCGGCGTTGCGAGCACTCGCCGACGCGCACTCCGCCGTGCTCTGGCGCTACGTCGTGCGCCTCACCGGGGATCACGCGGGGGCCGACGACGTGGTGCAAGAGACCCTGCTTCGCGCCTGGCGGTCGCCCGCGATCCTGGCACAGCCGCCGGAGAGCACCCGCGCGTGGATGTTCACCGTCGCGCGGCACCTCGTGATCGACGAGGCACGCAGCGCGCGCCGGCGTCACGAGTTCACGGCCGAGCAGCTGCCGGAACAGGCGGTGCGCGACAAGACCGACGCGGTGTTCGAGTCACTGCTCGTCGAGGAGGCGCTCGGCTCCCTCAGCACCGATCACCGCGCCGTCATCGTGCACGCGTACTACGCCGGCCGCAGCGTCGCCGAGGTCGCCCGGGAACTCGGAGTTCCGGAGGGCACCGTCAAGTCGCGCATGCACTACGGATTGCGCGCGCTCCGGCTCGCGCTGCAAGAGAAGGGAGTGACGCGATGACGAACGGTCACGCCCACTACGCGGAGTGGGATGCGTCATACGTGCTCGGCGCGCTCTCGCCTGCCGATCGCCGCGAGTTCGAGACGCACCTCGAGTCGTGCGAGCGCTGCCGCGAATCGGTCGCGGAGCTGTCCGGTCTGCCTGGCCTGCTCGGGCGGTTGAACGCCGATCGAGCCTTCGAGCTGCTGAATGAGCCGGATGCCGCGGCCGCCGATGCACCGACTCCCCTGCCCGCCGACCTGGTGGCCCGCATCGAGCAGCGCATCGCCTCGCGGCGCCGGGCTCGGAATCGCGTGCTGATCGGTCTGGCTGCCGCCGCCGCCGTGGCCGGAGCCATCGTCATCCCGCTGTCGATCGTCTCCCCGCCGCAGCCGACGCCGGGCATCGCGCTGGCTCTCGGGCAGGTGGTGAGCAGCCCGTTGACCGCTGACGTGCGACTGACCACGGTGGGCTGGGGCACCAAGGTCGACATGACCTGCTGGTACGGCCCCGCGAGCTCGGGCGGCTACGGCAATACGCGCGCCAGCTATGCGCTCTGGGTCGTGCAGAGCGACGGAACGGCCAGCGAGTTGTCCAGCTGGTCGGCGGCGAGCAACAGCACGGTGAAGCTCAGTGCCGGCACCTCCGCACCGGTCACCGACATCGCGTCGGTGCAGGTGCGCTCGGTCGCCGACGGACGCGTGCTCCTCGAGTCCGACCTGAACTGACCGCGCGTTACAACTCGGCGCGGCGGAACAGCCGGGTGGCGAGCCAGACCAGGACGAGCGACGCGATCAGCGAGCTGACGATCGGCCACAGGGGCGACGTCGTCGCCAAGTCTGCCGCCAGCGACGTGGCGCGGACGGCGAGGCCAGCAGGCGAGTAGTCGCTGAGCGGCTTCCACAGTCCCGCGACCGAGAGCGCGATGAACGCCGCGATCCCCGCCCCGGCCGCTCCGGCCTGCGAGCGGATGGCCACCGAGAACAGCGTCATCATCGCGATGTAGAAGATCCCGAGCACGAGCCAGACCGCCGATGCGGTCCACACCGGGCGCGCCGGTGCGGTCCCGAAGACCGCGGCCGTCAGCGCCCAGGTGACGAGTGTGCTCACCCCGACCACCACCGTGAGGAACACCGACTGCACCAGGGCCTTGGCGACCACGAACGCGGTGCGCGAAACCGGTTTGGTCAGCACCAGGATCGCGGTACCGCTCGTCACCTCAGACGACACGATGCCACCCTCGATGATGATCAGGGCGAACAGGGTGATCTGGGTCAGATTCTTGATCCACTGCGCGAAGGAGTCGAGAGCGGTACCCGGTGGCAGGGTGATCCCGCCCAGCTGGTCGCCGGCCAGTGCCGTCACCAGTTCGGGCGTGAAGCGAGCGAGGAACGGCGAGCTGACCGCGAACAGCAGCAGGATGCCGGGCAGCACCCAGATGCGCCAGGTGCGCAAGATCTCGCGGACCTCCTTGCCCGCGAACACGGCGAAGCCCCTCATGAGTTCGCCCGCCCGACCATGTCGACGAAGACGTCTTCGAGGTCGAACTCTCCCGCCTCGAAGCTGACCAGCCCGGTGCCCTGGGCCGCGATCAGCTTCGGGATCTCGCGCTGCGCTGCGGCGACGTCGGTGACGGTGATCTCGATGCGACCGTCGGCGGCGAGAGCGGCCGCCGAGGTCCACGCCTGCTTCCGGATGAGCCCGGTCACCTTCTCGGCGCCGTCGGTCACCCCGAGAACGATCTTCTGCCGCCCGTAGCGCGCCTTCAGCTCGGACATCGGAGCCTGCGCGAGCACCCGGCCGTGATCGAGGATGGCCACCGAGTCGCAGACCCGCTCGACATCCCCCAGGATGTGCGTCGAGAAGAACACCGTGGTGCGCCCGCGCAGCGACTCGATCATCTCGAGCACCTCTTTGCGTCCGATCGGATCCAGGGCGCTGGTCGGCTCATCCAGCAGCAGCAGCTTCGGCGTGTTGATGAGCGCCTGGGCCAACCCCAGCCGCTGCTTCATGCCGCGCGAGTAGCCGCCGATCGTGGTCGTCACCCCGGTGAGCCCGGCGAAATCGAGCAGCATGCCCGCGCGATCCGACAGAGCCGCGCCCTCCAGACCGAACAGCCGACCGGCGAACGTCAGGTACTCCTGAGCGGTCATCCAGTCGTAGAACGCGGGGACGTCGGGCAGGAACCCGACATCGGCCGACGCGCCGCCGCGCGAGCCGTGCACCTCGTGGCCGAGGATGCTGACCGTGCCGCTCGTGGGGCGGGCGAGTCCGGTGAGCAGTCTGAGCATCGTGGTCTTACCCGCGCCGTTCGGGCCCAGGAAGCCGAAGACTGCTCCCTGCTCGACGGTCAAGTTCACGGAGTCGAGCGCCCTGGCCGCGCCGTAGCTCTTGGTCAGTGCGGTCGTGGCGATCGCGGCGGTCACTGCCGGTCCGACGAATCCGAGTCGCCGTACAGTGCATCGGCGATGCTCCCGCGCCGCTCGGCGCTCACCGGTGCCGCCGTCGGCTCACCCGCGGGAGCCGGTCGGCGTCCGACCACGAAATACAGGATCGCGCCGAGCAGATTCACCAGAACGATGATCGCCACCCAGACCCACTTGTTGCCGAGCGCGAGCCGTTCGATCGGGCGGCGGTACAGGTCGACCAGGGCGACCACGTCGAGCGCGACCTCGACAACCCCCACGAGGACGAGCACGATCACCGTCCAGGTCGGCAGCGTGGCGAGGCTCGAGACGGAGGCGATCTGCATCAGGTGTCATCCCCTGCCGGTTGCGGCACCGTCGAGCTTGTCGCCGGGCTGGCGGTGACGGCACCGCCATCATCGTGTGCGGGGTTCCGGATTCCCAGGAACGACACGACGCCGCCCAGGATCAGCAGCACCGCCGACGCGATCATCGCGCGGTGCACGCCGGTCAGGTTGAGACTGCCACCCACGATCACCGCGAGCATGGCGATGATGATCAGCCCGGCCACGCGCGACACGGCATTGTTGACCGCCGAGGCGATCCCCGAGCGCGACGAGTCGATCGACCCCAGAATCGCCGAGGTGAGCGGCGACACCGTCAGCGTCACGCCGAGCCCGAACACCAGGATGCCGGGCAGAACCTGCCACCAGTAGTTGAACGGGTCGCTGATGAGCAGCATCAACAGCGCGCCGAGGCCCGCGGTGATCGGTCCGATCGTCATGAACAACCGGGGCCCGAACCTGCCCGAGAGAGCGCCGACGCGCGAGCTGAATAGGATCATCATGAACGTCACCGGGATGGACGCGAGGCCGGCCAGGGTCGCCTTCAGACCCGCTCCCTGCTGCAGGTACACGCCGAGCGCGAATCCGTTGAGCGACAGCGCGCCGTAGATGAGCGCCGTGGCGATGTTGCCGGTCCAGAAGTTGCGCACGCGGAACAGGCTCAGCGGCAGCATCGGATCGCGGTGCACGCGCTGGCGGATCAGGAATCCTGCGAACGCCAGGATGCCGGCGGCCAACGGCAGGTAGATCGCGGGGCTGCTCCAGCCGAGCGTGGATTGCTCGATGAGCGCGAACACCACACCGCCCAGCCCGATGCTGCACAGCACCGCGCCCAGGTAGTCGATCGAGACGCCCTCTTCGCGCACGTCCTTCTGACCGAGCAGCTTGAGCAAGACCAGCGTCACCGCGATGGGAAGGACGTTGATGACGAAGGCATAGCGCCACGACAGGAAGTCGACGAACAGCCCGCCGATGACCGGCCCGGCGATCATGGCGATCGTCGTCATACCCGTCCAGGTGCCGATCGCCTTGGCCTGCGCTGCGCCGCGGAAGTTGGAGGTGATCAGCGCCAACGAGCTCGGCACCAGGAGCGCACCGGCGATCCCCTGCACGGCGCGGGCCCCGATCAGGAATTCGACGTTCGGCGACAGCGCGATCGCGAGCGACGCGACGCCGAAGGCGACCAGTCCGACGCAGATGACCGTGATGCGGCCGTAGACGTCGCTCACCGAGCCCGCGACCAGGATCAGCGATCCCAGAGTGATCAGGTAGGCATCCACGATCCACTGCTGCGCCTCGAGCCCGCCGCCCAGTTCGCGCCGGATCGCCGGGAGCACGACATTAACGATCGTTCCGTCGAGGAATGACACCAACGAGGCGAGAATCGCGATGGCGAGGACGAGCCGCTGTTCCTTGGTCACGGCCTCACGCTAGCCCCGACCATCGACGTCGCGCTCGATCAGGCGCCGACCGCGTCCAGCACGGCGTCGATCACCGCGGGGTGGAGCAGGATGCGAAAGTGTCCAATTACCGGCAACTCGACATTGCGAGCGCCCTCGAGCACACAGCCGTCGGGGATGTGCGGATCGAAGCTCGGGTAGATCGACGTGATCCTCTCGTTGACCGCGCGCTCGGCCGCGAGGCCGACGATCACCGGGTCGGTCGGCAGAAATGCGCGCAGCGCGGGATTCGGCGTGATCCGCGCCATCGCGGAGCCGTTGAATGGCGACGCGATCGCGATCAGCCGGTCGACCCGGCCCTCCCGATCATCGAGCGCCATCACGTGCTTGCCGACGATGCCGCCCTTGCTGTGCGCGACGATCGCGACGCCGTGCAGGCCGCGATCGACCAGGTGGGCGTGGACCCTGCCTGCCGTCGCCGGGATCGGAGCACTGTTGAGCCCCAAAGCGGGGATGACGTGCACAGGATGCCCGCCGGCGTTGAGCCGTTCGGCGATCGGCCGCAGGTAATGCCAGCTCTCATAGATGCCGGGAAGGATCACGACCGGCCTGAGCCGCCCCTCGGCGAACGACGACGGAACCGCCCGGGCCCGAACGGCGTCCACACGGAAGCGGAGGGCGTTCGGGTAGTCGGCGAGCAGCCGCGCGGCGTGTTCCCGGCGGCTGACCATGACCAGAGCCTAGGACGGGAGTCCGAGGGCGACCGCGGGATCCTCGGCCAACAGCTCCCGCACCCGCGGAATCACCTCGCGGCCGTACAGCTCGATCGACGTCATCAGCAGCTCGTGAGGAACCGTGCCGCTGGTGTATTTGAGGTCGAAGCGCTGGATGCCGAGCGTGCGAACGGTGTCGGCGATCTTCTGCGCGACCGTCTCGGGCGAGCCGACGTGCAGCGCGCCGTCGTGGATCTCGGCCTCGAAGCGCTCCCGGTTCGTGGGCGGCCAGCCGCGCTCCTTGCCGATCCGGTTCATCATCGTCTCCTGGTGCGGCCAGAGGATGTCGGCCGCTTCCTGGTCGGTGGCCGCGACGAACCCGGGCGAGTGCACCGCGACCGGCAGGGTCGGCTGCCCCAGCTGGGCCAGGGCGCGGTGATACAGGTCGACGTAGGGCGCAAAGCGCGCCGGCTGCCCGCCGATGATCGCGAGCACCAGGGGCAGCCCGTGCCGGGCGGCGCGGACGACAGACTCGGGGCTTCCGCCGACGCCGACCCACGCCTTCAGCCGGTTGGCGGTCTTCGGATAGACCTCTTGGTCGGTGAGCGGAGGGCGGATGGTGCCCGACCAGGTGACCGGACCCTCGTCCAGCAGCTTGACGAACAGGTCGAGCTTCTCTTCGAACAGCAGCTCGTAGTCCTGCAGATTGAACCCGAACAGCGGGAACGATTCGGTGAACGACCCGCGCCCCAGGATGACCTCGGCGCGCCCGTTGCTCACCGCATCCAAGGTGGCGAACTTCTCGTAGACACGCACCGGGTCGTCCGAGCTGAGCACGGTCACGGCGGTACCCAGGTGGATGCGCTCCGTGCGGCTCGCGATCGCCCCCAGCACGACCTCGGGCGACGAGATGGCGAAGTCGTCGCGGTGGTGCTCCCCGATCCCGAAGAAGTCGACACCGACCTGGTCGGCGAGCACCGCCTGCTCGACCACGTTGCGGATGACCTGCGGATACGGGACCTTGTTGCCCGCGGCATCCACCTCGACGTCGCCGAAGGTGTCGAGACCCAGCTCGACCGGATGTGTTTCGACCTGGACCATGCGCTTCTCCTCATTCATGCGTACGTATCGACTTGAACACGACCGCTGCCTCGAGTATTCCTGCAATACTGCAGAGCGGGGGTGCCCATGCCGTTCATCGACTCGACAGGAGCGCCGCTCGACGGCGTGCACCTGCTGTACCGACCGACGCCCGACGTGCGGTTGTTCCAACTCGAGCAGGGCTTCGCGTGGATCGACCCGCGCGACGGCTCGCGCACCGAGATCCCGGCGCACGACGTGACGCGACCGCCCACCGACCCGCACAACTCGACCGACCTCGCCTCGGTGCCGTCGTTCCTGTGGGGACTGGTGGCGAGCTACGGGCATCAGACGCTGCCGGCGATCCTGCACGACGCCCTGTCCGATCGGGCGGACGAGGCGCCGCCGGCCCAGCAGTTCGCGGTGCGGCGGGCGGCGGATGACGCGTTCCGGGTGACGTTGCGCGAGAGCGGTGTCACGACGTTGCGGGCCACCACCATGTGGGCGGTCGTCTCGATGCAGCGATATCTGCGATTCCGGCCCGCGCTGGGCGCCGTGCTGGTCGCGCAGGCGGTGCTCGGCGGTCTCGCGATCATCGCGGCGGTCGTGCTGGGACTGCTGGGGCATCCGTTGCTCCTCCTGGTCGGATTGGCGCCCGCGGCGCTCGCTCTCGCCTGGGGCCGGGATGCCCCGGTGCTGATCGCGGGCAGCTACCTCGGAGCGCTGTACTCCCCCCTGATCATCAGTGCGGCCATCGCCTCGGTGGTCGAGTACCTGATCGCGCTCGTGGTCTTCGTCATCACCGGGCTGCGGGGCGCTCCCCCGCGCCCGGGGCCGACCCTACGCAAGGAATGACATGGCGGCGCACAGCGCGGGGATCCTGCTCTATCGAGTGACGGAATCCGGCCTCGAGGTCTTCATCGGCCACATGGGCGGACCGTTCTGGGCGCGCAAGCAGGAGCACGCGTGGTCGATCCCGAAGGGAGAGGCGGATCCGGGCGAGACCGACCTCGAGGTCGCGCGGCGCGAGTTCGCCGAGGAGATCGGATCGCCGGCCCCCGAGGTCGAGTACCTCGAGCTGGGCACGTTCCGCTACTCGAGTGGCAAGACCCTGAGCGTCTTCGCGGCGGAGGCGCCCGATTTCGATCTCGCGCAGGTGGTCAGCAACGAGTTCGAGCTCGAGTGGCCGCCGCGTTCCGGGCGGATCGCGCGCTTCCCCGAGCTCGACGATGCGCGCTGGGTCGGCCTCGACGAGGCGCGCCGGCTGCTCGTCGCGGGCCAGCAGCCGATCCTCGCGGCGCTCGCCGCGATGCGAGCAAGCTGACGGCGGCGCATTCGCGGAAATTCTCGGACCGCGGCGTAAGATCCGAAAATGGGCAACCCGAGCAGCACGACCCTGGTGATCGTCGGTGATGAAACGGATGCGGCCTTGCAGGGCCTCGACGGCCTGCCCAACGTCCGAACGGCACGATTGCGGTCGGCGGATGACACGGATGCGGCCCGCTGGGCCTCGAGCACGCAGACGCCGTATCTCGTGCACGACCGCGATCCGCTGGAGCACGTCGCGGCCGCCTGGGTCGAGTTCTTCGACGACCTGACGACTCTCGGGAGCCTCGAGCTCGAGATCGAGCGCGTGCTGGTCGCGCTCGGCCGCGATGCGGTCTCGATGCCGGACTACTACGTCGTGCTCGCACCCGAGACGCTGCCGCCGACCTGGAAGCACTGGTGGCTGGGAGTGATGCCCCAGGCGTCGCCGACCCGAGTCATCCCATGGTCAGACTCCGACACGTCGCTGGTGCGCCTCCTGCGCCGGCTGCCGACGGGCCGTCCCTGGCCCGCCCCGGAGCCCTGGCTGCGCGGGCTCACCCACGCGGTGCCCGACCGGGTCGGTCTGGCGGAGGCCGGCTGAGGGGATTCGAACCCCGAGACGCGACGCGTCTCACGTTAGCGAGCCGAAAGTCGCTCAAGCCGTGAAGTGGGTGGATCTGAGGGGATTCGAACCCCTGACCCCCTGCATGCCATGCAGGTGCGCTACCAACTGCGCCACAGACCCGCAGCCCCGATACCGGGGCAACTGGACTAGGTTACTACATCCGCCGTCAGCCCTCGCTCTGCACCGGTGCGGGCAGGTCCAGCGGGATCGTCGGGCAGTCTTTCCAGAGCCGCTCGAGCGAGTAGTACATCCGGTCTTCTTCGTGGAAGACGTGCACGACGAGGTCGCCGAAGTCGAGCAGCACCCATCGCCCCTCGGCTCGGCCTTCGCGGCGCAGCGTCTTCACGCCGGCCTCGTTGAGCTTGTCTTCGACCTCCGACGCGATCGCCAGCACATTGCGCTCGTTGCGTCCGCTGGCCAGCAGGAAGACGTCGGTCAACGGCAGCGGGCCCGAGACGTCGAGCGCCACCAGATCTTCGCCTTGCTTGGAGTCGGCGGCATGGGCCGCGATGCGCACGAGTTCGCGCGCGTGATCAGATGCCGTCACAGTGTCCTTCGAAGGGGGTCGTCACGCGCTCAGAGCGTACCCGAGACGAGGCCGGCGACCAGCAGACCGACGACCACGACGGCCATGGCCGAGGCGGCCACGATGAGGATGGTGAATCCACGGGTGCCCGGCTGCTTGGTCGGCGCGATGATGGGCCCGGACGCCGTGTGCGTGCTCACAGCCTTGATCGCCCGCACCGGCATCGAGTCGGTGTTGGCCACCTGGTGGTCGCCCGGGTCGAGCAGGTGGTCCAGATCGGACTCGTCGAGCCGCGAGGGATGAGCCCCCGTCGACGAGTAGCTGTGCGGCAGCGAGATCGATCCGGTCAGCAGGATCTCGCCATTGCCGCTCATCGGACCGGTGATCGTGTGCTCGGGCACCGAGGGCAGCACGAGGGCGCTGGTGGTGATCGCACCGCTTCCGGCACCGACGCTGCGCGAGATCGTCGTCTCGGTGACCTGCTCGGCCTCGTCGAGATCCGACTGCGTCGACCAGTGACCGACCGAGGTCGGACCGGATGCGGGACCGCTCGACGCGGCAACCTCGGGCACCGCGGCCGGCGGCACTGCGGCGGGCGGCACAGCGGCCGACGGCACAGCGACAGGCGCACCCGCCGGCGGCTGCACGAGCGCCGGAGCGCCCTGCGGCGCCGGCGCGGACAACAGTGGATCGAGAGCCGGCTCCGGTGCCGGGGTGACGACTGGCGGTGCGAGCAGCTGGGCCGCGGCAGAAGGAGCGGGAGACTCCGGAGCCGAGGGCGGAGTGGCCGGCTCCGCGGGCACGGCGAAGAGCGACTCGAAGGTGGAGAGGGCGTCCTGCTCCTCTGGTGCCGCCTGCTCCTCCGGTGCCGCCTGCTCCTCGGGCTGCTGGGCCGCGCGACGCCCGGGCAGAGGGGCCGGCGCGCCCGGAGCCGGGGTGAGCGGCTCCCGCCCTGCGGCGAGGGCGTCGAACTCGGCCAGGGCCGAGTCGAGTCGCGTCGAGGGCTGAGGGGTGGGCGCCACGAGCGGCGGTGGCATGACGAGGTCGACTGGCGCGGACGCGATGGTCGGTTCCGGTGACGCGACTGGCGCAGGCGCGACGACAGGCGCAGGCGCGACGAACGCGGGCGCGGCCGGAGCGATGGCCTCGGGTACCGGTGTCGGGGCAGGTGCGGCGGCGGGAGAGGGCGCCACGATGGGCGTCTGATCCGTCGGAACCGCGGTGATGCCCTCCGCCTCACGCAGTGCGCGCAACTCGCGGCGGGTCATCGTGTGCTCACCCTCGGCGGCCGGCGCTACGGGCGCGGTGCCGGTAGCGGACGCGAGAACCTGCTCGCGGTTCTGGGTCTGGAAGTCGACGGTTCCGTCGTAGGACGGCGCCCAGGTCGGGGCCGCCGAGCGGCGGCCCTCCGGGCTGTAGTCCTTCGGCCGGTAGGACGGCGCGTCCTGCGCGGGAAGCGCCTGGGTGGGCGGCAGATCGTCGTGCCCGGTCGTTTCAGCGGTGCGCCGGGGGCGGAGATTCTGCCCGTCGTACTGCGGAAGCGGCGGACGCGTGGTCGTCGCGTAACTGAGAGGCTCAGCGTTGAGCGGCCCCGCATTCAGAGGCGACGCGGGAGCGGAGGGAGCGGTCGATGCGGGGGGCTGAGTCACGGCATTCGGGTCCGTGAAGGCCCCGGGTGGGGCGTCGGCTCGCTCGGTCTGCCGTGCCGCTCGTCGCGATTGCAACGGCGGTTCTTGAAATGTTGTCATGTCCTACTCCGGTAGAGGTGATGCTTGGAGATGTACTGAACAACACCGTCGGGGACCAAGTACCACACCGGGAAACCCCGGTCGACTCGCCGTCTGCAATCCGTTGACGAGATCGCAAGGGCGGGTACCTCAAGGGAGCTTACGCCCTGCTCCGGTAATCCGCGAATACTCAGCGCGTGTCCCGGACGTGACACGGCCACGAAATGCGCCAACTCCCAGAGCTCTTCCACGTCCTTCCACTCGACGATCTGGGCGACCGCGTCGGCTCCCGTGATGAAGAACAGATCGGCATCCGGATGCAGTTCTCGCAGCTCGCGCAGCGTGTCGATCGTGTAGGTGATGCCGCCCCGGTCGATGTCGACCCGGCTCGTCGTGAACCGCGGATTCGACGCGGTGGCAATCACCGTCATCAGGTAGCGGTGCTCGGCCGGGCTGACATCCTGCTTCATCCACGGCTGCCCTGTCGGCACGAAGATGACCTCGTCGAGCTCGAAGCTCTGCTGCACCTCGCTGGCGGCCACGAGGTGGCCGTTGTGAATCGGATCGAAGGTGCCACCCATGACGCCGACACGGCGCCGGCGACCGGCCTCTTCGCTCACGCGCACCGGGGCCTAGTGGTGACCGTGCCCGGCGTCGGAGTGACCGGATGCCCCACCGGTCTTGTCGCTGTGGCGGTTGGCCACGTCGCGATAGCTCCAGGTGACCAGGGCCGTGACGAGGAAGAAGGCTCCCGCGATGGCCGGGAACGCCCAGTTGGGCATGACGAGCTGTGCGGGTGCCGCTTCGGTGAGAAGCGAATACAGGTGCGACATGGATTCGAGCCTAGTCCGCCGCTCAGCCGCGGATCTGCCCCGACCCGCGCACCAGCCATTTCGTGCTGGTGAGCTCCGGCAGGCCCATCGGGCCGCGCGCGTGCAGCTTCTGCGTCGAGATGCCCACCTCGGCGCCGAACCCGAACTCGCCGCCGTCGGTGAAGCGGGTGGAGGCGTTGACCATCACGACCGCGGAATCCACCTCGGCCAGGAAGCGCTCCGCCCTGGCCAGGTCGTTCGTCACGATCGTCTCGGTGTGGTGCGTGGAATAGCGGCGGATGTGCTCGAGCGCGGCATCCAGGTCGTCGACGATCCCGACCGACAGGTCGAGGCTCATGTGCTCGGTCGCCCAGTCCTCGTCGGCGACGGGCAGCGAGTCGGGGAAGATCGCGCGCGCCCGCTCGTCGGCGTGCAGAGTGACGCCCTGCTCGCGCAGCGCGCTGAGCACCGGCGGAAGCAGGCGCTCGGCCGCGCGAGAATCCACCAGAAGTGTCTCGAGGGCGTTGCACACGCTCGGGCGCTGGACCTTCGCGTTCACGGCGATCTCGACCGCCATCCGCTCGTCGGCGCTCTCGTCGAGGAACAGGTGCACGACCCCTGCTCCCGTCTCGATGACGGGGACCTTGGAGTCGCGCACGACGCTGTCGATCAACTCGGCGCTGCCGCGCGGGATGAGCACATCGACCTTGCCGCGCGCCTGCATGAGCGCCGTGCCCCCCTCGCGGCCGAACTCGTCGACCGTCTGCACCGACTCTGCGGGCAGGCCGACGCTCGCGAGGGCCTCCTGCAGCAGCTCGACCAGCACCCGGTTCGTGTTGGCCGCGGCGCGACCGCCGCGCAGCACGACGGCGTTGCCGCTCTTGAGCGCCAGCGCGGCGATGTCGATCGTGACGTTGGGGCGCGCCTCGTAGATCGCGCCGATCACCCCGAACGGAACGCGCACCTGGCTGAGGAGCAGGCCGTTGGGCAGGGTCGAACCGCGCACCACCTCTCCGACCGGGTCGGGCAGGGCGGCGATCTGGCGCACCGCATCCGCGAGACCCTGAAGTCGCGCGGGGTCGAGCCGCAGGCGGTCCTGCAGGCCGGCGCTCAGGCCGTTCTCGCGGCCGTTCGCGATGTCGAGCTCGTTGGCGGGCAGGATGCGCGCCGCTCCGCCCTCGACGGCGAGGGCGATGGCCTCGAGGCCCGCGTCTTTGGGTCCGGATGCCGTGGTTGCGAGCACGATCGAGGCGCGACGGGCCGCATCCAGCTTGTCGTCGATGGAGGGCAGTGTCGCGGTGGTGCCGGCGGCAACGGTCTCAGGCATGGCCAGATTCTACGGCCCGGGCGCGCGCCTAGGCTTGAGCCGTGACGTCGGCACCCGCTTCCACTCGGCGCGGGGTGCGGGCGCCACGCCCCTGGCTCATGCTGGCGGTCGCCGTCTTCGCCCAGGCATCGACCACGGTCGTCACGTCGACACCCGCGTTCCTGATCCCGCTCCTGCACTCCCAGCGCGGGCTCTCGCTCGCCCAAGCCGGCCTGCTCGCGGCAGCACCGAACGTCGGCATGGTGCTGGCACTGGTGGCGTGGGGCGCGGCGAGTGACCGCTGGGGAGAGCGCCGCATCCTGGTCATCGGCCTCGCGATCTCGACGATCGCCGTCGTGGCCGCCTCGTTGGTGAGCGGATACCTGGCGCTCGGGATGATCCTGGTGGTCGCCGGAATCGGAGCGGCCTCGACCAACGCCGCGAGCGGTCGGGTCGTGGTGGGCTGGTTCCCCAAGGAGCGCCGCGGACTCGCCATGGGCATCCGGCAGAGCTGTCAACCCCTGGGGGTCGCCGTTGCGGCACTCGTGGTCCCGCCGCTCGTCGCCACCGGCGTCATCGCTTCCGCCCTGATATTCGGCGCCGTCCTGGTCGGGATCAGCGCGATCGCCTGCCTGGTCGTCATCGTCGACCCGGCTCGTCCGGAGCGGGTGCGAGTCGACGGCGAGAGCGACAACCCGTATCGCCGCGACAGCACGCTGCTGCGCATCCATCTCGTCTCGGTCCTGCTCGTGGTGCCGCAGTTCGCCCTGTCGACGTTCGGATTGGTCTGGTTCGTGATCGACCTGCGATGGTCGACGCTCGCTGCCGGGATCGTGGTGGCCGCCGCGCAGTTCCTCGGAGCCGGCGGCCGGATCGCGGTCGGCGTCCTCAGCGATCGCGTCGGCAGCCGCCTGCGGCCGCTGCGCTGGGTGGCGGTCGCCGGCATCGTCTTCATGCTGCTGACCGCCGCGGCGGGCGCGCTCGACTGGGGCGCAGCCGCAGCGGTCTGCTACGTGCTGGCGAGTTGCATCAGCGTCGCCGACAACGGGCTGGCCTTCACAGCGGTCGCCGAGTTCGCCGGCCCGCATTGGTCCGGACGAGCCCTCGGAGCCCAGAACACCGGCCAGTTCCTCAGCGCCGCGATCGTGGCTCCGGTCGTCGGCGCGCTCATCGGGGTGGTCGGCTATCCGGCGGCGTTCGCGCTCGTCGCCCTCGCGCCGGCCATCGCCACGCCGTTGGTGCCCTCAGCACGGCGCGAGGCGCATCTGGCCTGAGGCCTAGGCCCGCGGAGCCGCTTCGAACCAGGTGCCGGTGACCTCTCCGGCGAGAGCCGAGGCCACGTTGCCCGTCGACGCGAGCAGCACGGGCGTACCGGCCGCGGCCGCGAGCTTGGCCGCCGCGATCTTGGTGCCCGCTCCCCCGGTTCCGACACCTGCCGAGCCGACGTCTCCGAGTTCGACCCCTGCAAGGTCGTCGTCGAAGGGGACGACGGCGATCGGCCGCGCTCCCGGCTCGTGCGGCGGACGGGTGTAGAGCGAGTCCACGTCGCTGAGCAGCACCAGCAGATCGGCAGTGACCAGCTCGCTCACCAGGGCGGCGAGGCGGTCGTTGTCGCCGAAACGGATCTCGTGGGTGGCGACCGTGTCGTTCTCGTTGACGATCGGCAGGATGCGCAGCCCGAGCAGGCGCTCCATGGCCCGTTGCGCGTTGCTGCGGTGGGTCGGGTTCTCGAGGTCCCCAGCAGTCAGGAGCACCTGCCCAGCGACGATGTTGAAGCGGTCGAGGCTGTCCTGGTAACGGTAGATGAGCACGTTCTGACCGACCGCGGCCGCCGCCTGCTGGGTGGCGAGGTCGGTGGGTCGCGAGTCGAGCTTGAGGTACGGCATGCCGGTCGCGATGGCGCCGGACGACACCAGGATGACCTCCGCGCCCCGCGCGTGCGTCGCGGCGAGCGCGTCGACGAGCGGACCGATCTGGTCGACGTTGGCGCCGCTGATCGACGAGGAGCCGACCTTCACCACGACGCGCTTGGCGCCCGTGACCTCGGCGCGGAACTCGGTCACTCGCGGTCTCCGTGCTCGACGTCGTCGGCGTCCCAGGTGCCGGCGTCTTCGCGCCACAGGCCGGCCTCGCGCTCGGCGGCCAACTCGGCGCGGGCGGCCGCCTTGGCATCCATCCGCTCGAAGTACTCCTCGCGGCGCTGGCCGCGCGTCGCGCGCCGGTTGTCGTCGAAGCGGGCGTCGGTGCCGCGCGGGCTGGTGATCAGCTCGGCGGCCGAGGTGAGGGTGGGCTCCCAGTCGAACACGACCCCGGCGCCTGCGCCGATCATCACGGTCGAGCCCGGCACGGCGCCCGCCTTGAACAGTTCGTCTTCGACACCCAGCTTGGCCAGGCGATCCGCGAAGAATCCGACCGCCTCGTCGTTGGTGAAGTCGGTCTGCTGCAGCCAACGCTCGGGCTTGGCCCCGATGACGCGGTAGATCGGGTCAGTGCCGCCTTCGACCTTGATCACGAAGTCGGGCTCGTTGACAGCACGCGGACGGATGACGATCCGCTGCTGCACCGGGATCGCCGCCTTGGCGGCGCGGTCGGCCTCCACGAGCTCGGCCAAGGCGAACGACAGCTCGCGCAGCCCCTCACGGCTCACCGCGGAGATCTCGAACACCCGATAGCCGCGCTCCTCGAGGGTCGGCCGAACGAAGTCGGCCAACTCGCGCGCGTCGGGCATGTCGATCTTGTTGAGCGCGATGAGCTGCGGTCGCTCGAGCAGCGGTGTCTGCCCCTCGGGCACCGGATAGGCGGCGAGCTCGCCGAGGATCACGTCGAGGTCGCTGATCGGATCGCGCCCGGGGTCGAGCGTGCCGCAGTCGAGCACGTGCAGCAGTGCGCTGCAGCGCTCGACGTGCCGCAGGAACTCGAGCCCGAGGCCCTTGCCCTCGCTCGCGCCCTCGATCAGGCCGGGGACGTCGGCGATGGTGTACCGGGTCTCGCCCGATTCGACCACTCCGAGGTTGGGGTGCAGGGTCGTGAACGGGTAGTCGGCGATCTTCGGCTTGGCCGAGCTCATGGCCGCTACCAGGCTCGACTTGCCCGCGCTGGGATAGCCGACGAGCGCGACATCCGCCACGGTCTTCAGCTCGAGCCGGATGTCGCCCGCCCAGCCGTCGGTGCCCAGCAGGGCGAAGCCGGGGGCCTTGCGCTTCGTGTTCGCGAGGGCCGCATTGCCGAGGCCGCCCTGGCCGCCCGGGGCCACGATGTACTCGAGACCCGGCTGATCGAGGTCGATGAGCACCTCGCCGTCGGCCGACGAGACCACGGTGCCCACCGGCACCGGCAGCACCAGGGTCTCACCGGCATACCCGCTGCGGTTGTCGCCCATTCCGGGACCACCGTTGCCGCTGCTGCGGTGCGGCGCGCGGTGGTAGCCGAGCAGGGTCGTCACCTGCGGATCGGCCACCAGGATGATGTCGCCGCCGTGACCGCCGTTGCCGCCGTCGGGGCCGGCCAGCGGCTTGAACTTCTCGCGCCTCACCGAGACGCAGCCGTTGCCGCCGTTGCCCGCACGCAGGTGGAGCGTCACCTGGTCGACGAATGTCGCCATGGCCTTCCTCCTCCTGACACAGGCAGCTTGACAAAAGCAAGAGGGCGAGCCGAAGCTCGCCCTCTCAACGCTGGATGTTCGCGCCGGGGCTACGCCGCCGGAACAATGTTGACGACCTTGCGGCCGCCCTTGGCGCCGAACTCGACCGCACCCGCCGCGAGGGCGAACAGGGTGTCGTCGCCGCCGCGCCCGACGTTGGCGCCGGGGTGGAAGTGGGTGCCGCGCTGGCGCACGATGATCTCGCCGGCCTTGACGACCTGGCCGCCGAAGCGCTTGACGCCGAGGTACTGCGCGTTCGAGTCGCGACCGTTACGGGTCGAGGACGCGCCCTTCTTGTGTGCCATGTCTGTCAGCCCCTACTTGATTGCGGTGATCTTGACGCGGGTCAGGTCGGCGCGGAAACCCTGGCGCTTCTTGTAACCGGTCTTGTTCTTGAACTTCTGGATGACGATCTTCGGGCCGCGCAGGTCTTTGATGACCTCGGCCGTCACGGTGACCTTGGCGAGCGCCTTGGGGTCGTGCGTGATGGTGTCGCCGTCGACCAGCAGAACCGGAGACAGCTGGATGTTGCCGTCTTTGTCTGCCTTGATGCGGTCCAGGACGACAACAGTGCCGACCTCGACCTTCTCCTGCCGCCCACCGGCGCGCACGACTGCGTAAACCACGAATGTTCCTAACCTGAAGTGGAAGTCTCGGCGCAAGATCGCGGGCAGAGCCCAGCGCGCACCAAAGGTCAACAATACCCGGAAAAGTCGGGAAGGGTCAAACCTCGTCGAGCGTGCCGTGCACCGGCTTGTCCAGCGGATGCCGCTGCAGCCATCCCCAGAGCAGAATCCCCGCGAGAACGGCGACCGGCACGTACCCGGCGGTGATGGCGAGCGCGTGGAAGAGGGCCACGAGAGCGTCGGGTCCGAGCTTGCCGATCACGATGCCTCCCTGGAACTCGGGCGCGAAGCTCGACACGTCGGTGACGAGTTGCGTCACCCAGCCGACGATCCAGATCACGGGGGCTCCGAGCAGAGACGCGAGGAGCGAACGGGTCACGACGTGGGCGAGACGCAGCTGAGGAGCGATCGGCGCCACCTGCCACAGGCACAGGAAGTAGCCGATGGCGAACGGAAGCGGACCGGTGAGCGAGCCCAGCAGCTGGCCGAACCAGATCGACCCGAGGTAGCTCTGATCGATCGTGGCCGTCGCGGCCAGGCCGAGAGCGGAGAACAGCCCCTGCACGAAGTTGATCGCGAGAAGGCCGGCAAGCACGCCGAGTCCGGTGAGGGCGGCCGGTGCCGCGCCGGGTCGCTTCAGTGCTTTCGCGACGGTCTCGGTCATCCGCACCCCTCCATGCTTAGGATCGCCACATGACCGTGCTGATCGACGAGGCCATCTGGCCTGCTCACGGTACCGTCTGGGCGCATCTCGTCAGCGATTCTTCGCTGGACGAGCTGCATTCCTTCGCGCGACGCGCGGGCATCCCCGAGCGCGGCTTCGATCACGACCACTACGACGTTCCGCTCGAACGTCGCGACGCGATCATCGCGCTCGGTGCGTATCCCGTCACCGGGCGCGAACTCCTGAGCCGCTTGCAGCGATCGGGACTGCGCGTGACGCAGGCCGAGAAGAAGGAACTCGCCCAGCGAGCTAGTCGGTCGACTCCGAAGGGGTGACCACCGCTCCGGCGCTGGATGCCCGACGCGAGGCGCGCACGCGCCCCTGGCCCGGTTCCTTCGGCTCGGGAAGGGCTCCGAGCACCGAGCCCAGCAGCTGCTCGGCATCCTGCGTACTGATCCGGCGCGACGAGCGCGAGCTCTTCACCACCGGCACCGGGATGTCGAGGATCTCCACGGCTTCGACCGTCGGCTCAGCCGCGCGCTCCTGAGCGCCGACGACGCCGGTGACGGCCCCGGCTGCGACGTCGTCCTTGGCTGCATGATCGTGCCCGCCGTGGTCGTGCTCGAGGTGCGGGACCGTGCTCTTGGCGATCTGCGCGAGCGCATTGCGCACGTCTTCGGTGATCGCGTGGGTGCCGGTCGAGCCCACCCCGTTCTTCACGGAGCCCTGCGAGCCCTGACCGCCGGATCCGCCGCGCCCGCGACGACCGCGCGACGAGCCCGACCCGCCCTGGGAGCCCGCGGCCGAACCGATCGGCTCGGGGGAACGGTGCTTGAACACCGGGTCGTGGTGGATGATGATGCCCCGCCCCGCGCACACCTCGCAGTTCTCGCTGAACGACTCGACGAGCCCGAGTCCGAGCTTCTTGCGGGTCATCTGGACCAGCCCCAGGCTGGTGACCTCGGCCACCTGGTGCTTGGTGCGGTCACGGCTCAGGCACTCGACGACGCGGCGGAGCACGAGGTCGCGGTTGCTCTCGAGCACCATGTCGATGAAGTCGACGACGATGATGCCGCCGATGTCGCGCAGCCGCAGCTGACGCACGATCTCTTCGGCCGCCTCGAGGTTGTTCTTGGTGACGGTCTCTTCGAGGTTGCCGCCCGATCCGACGAACTTGCCGGTGTTGACGTCGATGACCGTCATCGCTTCGGTGCGGTCGATGATCAGGGAACCACCGGAGGGCAGCCAGACCTTGCGCTCCAGCGCCTTCTCGATCTGCTCGGCGATGCGGTACTGGTCGAAGGAGTCGACACTCGATTCGTACTTCTCGATCCGATCGACGAGATCGGGTGCGACGGCTCCGACGTACGACGAGATCGTGTCGAGCGCGTCGTCGCCCTCGATGACCAGCTTCTGGAAGTCCTCGTTGAAGACGTCGCGCACGATCTTGATCAGCAGGTCGGGTTCGCTGTGCAGCAGGGCGGGAGCCTGCTGGGTCTCGACCGCGTGCTCGATCTCGGCCCACTGGCTGGTGAGGCGCTGCACGTCGAGCGTCAACTGCTCCTCGGTCGCGCCCTCGGCGGCGGTGCGCACGATGACGCCGGCGTCATCCGGAAGCACCTCTTTGAGGATCTTCTTGAGGCGTGCGCGCTCGGTGTCGGGCAGCTTGCGGCTGATCCCGTTCATCGAGCCGTTGGGCACGTAGACCAGGTAGCGACCGGGCAGGCTCACCTGGCTGGTGAGTCGGGCACCCTTGTGACCGACGGGATCCTTGGTGACCTGGACGAGCACGCGATCGCCGGGATGCAGCGCCAACTCGATCTTGCGAGCCTGGTTCTTGCCGTCCCGGCCGTCGCTGTCGGCGGCGGCGGACGCGGCCTCCCAGTCGACCTCGCCGGCGTACAGCACGGCGTTGCGGCCACGGCCGATGTCGACGAATGCGGCCTCCATGCTCGGCAGCACGTTCTGCACACGGCCGAGGTAGACGTTGCCGATCAGGCTGGCATCCGCGGCGCGGGCGACGTAGTGCTCGACGAGCACACCGTCTTCGAGCACGCCGATCTGGATGCGCCCGAACTTGCTGCGCACCACCATGACGCGGTCGACGCTCTCGCGACGGGCGAGGAACTCGGCCTCGGTGACCACGGGACGGCGTCGTCCAGCGTCGCGCCCATCGCGGCGGCGCTGCTTCTTGGCCTCGAGCCGGGTCGAGCCCTTGACCCGCTGCGGCTCGGTGATGAGCTTGGGCTCCTGCTGCTGCCGGGGCTGGCGCACCCGGACCGTGGCGTTGGGGGCATCCTCGCCCTCGCGCGGCGCGTCGCCCGAACGGCGACGGGTGCGGCGACGGGTCGTGCCCCCCGCCTCATCGGCGACCGGTGCCGCCCCGCCTCGCGGATTCTGCGGTGCGCGATTCATCACCTCGGGCGAGGGCGTCGGCAGATCGGGCGCCTGGAACAGCAGCGGCGCGATGGAGCCGCGGCTCGCCGGGGCCTTCGCCGCGGCTTCCGGGGCGGCGTCCACGGGAGCGGTGGATGCGACGGCCTGGGCCTCCGCTTCGCCATTCTTCTTCCTGCCGCCGCGCTTCGCCGGGGCGGGAACCGCGTCATCCGCCACCGTGTCGAGCACGAGCTCGGCGGCGGCGTTCACGTGCGTCGCAGCGCTCTTGGCGGCGGTGACGCGCCTGCGCAGGCCGCGCTTCGGCTTCTCGGCGGCGCCTTCGGCACCCGCTGAACCTGCGTCGTCGGTGTTCGGGTTCTCGGAACGTGTGTTCTTCACCATCGCTGGTGCACTCCTCGTCCGGGTCGTGGCCGCGCCACGCCCGGGTACTCTCGTGTGCGACACCCCTCGAGGCCCCGCAAATCCTGTGGTTTGCGCCCTGTCACTGCGCGGCGCGGATATCGCGGTTCGCGATCCTGCGCTTCGGAACTGGCTGTCCGTCACGTGCTGCACGAGTTGTGTGCTCTATGCGCTCGTGGCCCGATCCGCTCCAAGGGAGCGTGCCCGGTCAAGCTGTCTGTGGTGCCGTTGCGAGCGCGGCTCGTAACGACTTCTCGTCAATTATCGCATGCCGGGGCGGTTGTGGGCGTATCCCCACCCTGGCGTTGCCATAATCAGCGCGTGACCGACGCCGTGATTGCGCCCCGCCGCCCGTGGATCTTCGCGATCTTCCTCGTCGTGGCCGGTGCCGCCGGGTGGTGGGCGGCGTTCCAGTTGACGCTCGACAAGTTCATCGCCTACGAGCACCCGAACGCGAAACTCAGCTGCGACTTCGGGTTCATCGTGCAGTGCACGGCCAATCTCAACTCGCCGGAAGGTTCCGCGTTCGGCTTTCCGAACCCGATCATCGGGCTGGGCGGGTTCGCGGCGGTGATCGCCGTCGGCGTCAGCCTGCTGGCCGGCGCCCGGTTCGCCCGCTGGTACTGGATCCTGTTCAACGTCGGCATCGCCGGCGCTCTGGCCTTCGTGATCTACCTGATTCGCCAGAGCATCTTCCACCTCGGCACGCTGTGCCCCTGGTGCATGCTGGTCTGGTCGGCGACCATCCCCCTGTTCTTCGCGGTGACGATCCGCAATCTTGCCGAGGGCGTCTACGGCGAGGGCGCGACCCGAGTCGGCAAAGTGCTCCGGCCGTGGATCATCCCGATCACCGTGATTTGCTACGTGATCGTCGCCCTGATCGCGCAGGTGCAGCTCAACGTGCTGTCTGCCGTGAAACTGTGACCCGCCCCGTCGATATCCAGCATTCCCCGAACAGAATCCAATAGGTTCAGCCCGTGCCCGAACAACGTCAGACCAAGAACGACAAGCGCGATGCCGCGCGGGAGCAGGCGCGACTGACGCGCGAGAAGCAGAAGCGCCAGGAGCGCTTGCGCCGGTGGCTGATTCCGAGCGGTGTGACCGTCGTGGTCCTCGCGATCGTCGCCGTCGTCGTCCTGGTCGTCTCGACGAGTGCTCCCGCTCCGCAGACGGCCGCCGGGCCGAAGAACATGATCAGCGACGGCATCCTGTTCACCGGGGTGAACGGCAAGGTCACGCCGACCGCCACGCCCGCGATCAAGGCGAAGGGCACGCCCACCCCGACCATCCAGAAGAACGACGGGCTCGCCCACATCGTGACGTACGTCGACTTCGCGTGCCCCGTCTGCCAGGTCTTCGAGCAGGCGAACGCGACCAACATCCAGCAGCTCGTCGCAGATGGCAAGGCCACGCTCGAGGTGCACCCGATCGCGATCCTGGACCGCAGCTCGCTCGGCGCGCGCTACTCGAGCCGGGCAAACGACGCAGGGGCATGCGTGGCTAACTTCGCGCCGGACAGCTTCCTGGCGGTCATGGGCGAGATGTACGCGAAGCAGCCGGCCGAGCAGACAACCGGTCTGACCAACAGTCAGATCATCCAGCTCGTGCACTCCGCAGGGCTGAGAAACGCCGACGTCGACAAGTGCATCAGCGGCGAGAGTTTCAAGTCGTGGACGGCAGCCGCGACCCAGCGGGCTCTCACCGGGCCCCTGCCGAACTCGGACGTCACGGCAGTGTCGGGTACGCCGACGGTGCTGGTGAACGGCAAGCAGTTCAACCCGACGAACGGCTTCGGCAGCAGCGACGACTTCACGAGCTTCGTGCAGCAGGTGCTCGCCGGCTAGCTTCTCAGCCGCGGGCGAACCAGAGAGCGAGCTCGCGGGCGGCGCTCTCGGGCGAGTCGCTGCCGTGCACCAGGTTCTGCTGCACAGCCAGACCCCAGTCGCGGCCCAGGTCGCCGCGGATGGTTCCGGGCGCCGCCGTCGTCGGATCGGTGGTGCCCGCCAGCGAGCGGAAGCCCTCGATGACGCGATTGCCCGCCACGCGGATCGCCACCACCGGGCCGCTCTGCATGAACTCCACCAGGGGCTCGTAGAACGGCTTGCCCTCGTGCTCGGCGTAGTGCTGAGCGAGAAGCTCGCGGTCGGCCTGCAGCATCCGGACGTCCACCAGCTGGTACCCCTTCGCCTCGATGCGGCGCAGGATCTCGCCGGTCAGATTGCGCGCGACGCCGTCCGGCTTGACGATCACGAGGGTCTCTTCGGTCTGCTCGATGGGGGTGGTCACGGGGTCTCTCCTTCAGGGGCGGTGGCGGGTGCGGGGGCAGAGTCGGCGGTTTCGGGATGTGCCGCCAGGTACTCGCGTCGGGTGCGGTCGATCTGGCGGCCGCGCACGAAGCACCAGATCCAGAATGCGGCGAATCCGGCGCCGACGACGTACATCACCGGGTTGAGCAGGCCGAGAGCGATCAGACCGGCTTGGATGAGCCACCCGAGCACGAACCCGACCGGCCAGCGCATCAGCGACATGGTGATCAGGATGACGACGACCGCCGCCGCTCCCCCGCCGAATGCGATGGCGGGCAGCAGCGTCTTGAGCCCGAACAGCACGAGCGTCACGAAGAACAACAGGACCGCTTCGAGCAGCAGAACGATCGACAGCAGGCTCTCGGTGGTGCTCCGGCGACGACGGGTGCGCGGCTTCCTCGATGCAGCCTCGCCGTCGCTCGGCTCGGTCACGTCGTCGCCGCTCATGCCTTCCACCCCTCGGTGGCCGCCCGCTCCATCGCCTCGCCGACGAGGGTGATGGATCCGGTGATCAGCACCGCCCGACGCGGCGACTCGCGCGCCCAATCGCGCGCCCGATCGAGGGCGTCGGTGGGCTGACCGATCGTGGTCACCGCGCCCTGTCCGGCGAGCTCGCCTACCAGCTCGCCGAGCTCGTCGGCCGGGATCGCGCGCTCGGAGTGCGAGCTGGTCACGATGAAATGATCGACGGCCGGCGCGAGCTCGCGGATGATGCCCGCGGCATCCTTGTCGCGCAGCACCGACAACACGACGGTCCACTCGTCGAAGTCGAAGTACTCGCCGAGCGCGGCCGCGAGCGCTCGCGCGCCGTGCGGATTGTGCGCGGCATCCACCAGCACGGTCGGCTCGATGCCGATCAACTGCAGCCGTCCGGGCGAGGTGACCGTGCCGAGCCCCTCGCTCACCACATCGTCGGCCAGCGGGACGGTCCCATCACCGAGGAAGGTCTCGACCGCGGCGAGCGCGACGGCCGCGTTCTGCGCCTGGTGGTCGCCGTACAGCGGCAGGTAGACGTCCTCGTAGCGGGCCGCGCGACCGCGCACGGTGATGACCTGGCCGCCGACCGCCACGGTCGTGGACTCGAGGGCGAAGTCGACCGCCTCGATCGACATGGTCGCCTCGTCGAGCCGGGCGGCCTCGCGCAGCTCGTCGAGCGCGTCGATGGTCTGCATCGCGGTGACGACGGATGCCGCCGGCTTGATGATCCCGGCCTTGGTGCGCGCGATCTCGGCCACGGTATTGCCGAGCCGCGCCTGATGATCGAGGGCGATCGGCGTGAAGACGGCGACCTGGCCGTCGGCGACGTTCGTGGAATCCCACTCGCCGCCCATGCCGACCTCGAGCACGACGACGTCGACGGGCGCATCGGCGAAGATCGCGAACGCCAGCACGGTCAGCGCCTCGAAGAAGGTCAGGGGCTCGTCATCGTTCGCGATCAACTCGGCGTCGGTCATCAGCAGATAGGGCGTGATGTCCTCCCAGTTGCGGGCGAACGCCTCGTTGGTGACCGGCCGGCCGTCGATGACGATCCGTTCGTTCACCCGCACCAGATGCGGGCTGGTGAGCAGGCCGGTCTTCAGACCCGTGGCGCGCAGCAGCGACTCGATCATCCTGCTGGTCGAGGTCTTGCCGTTGGTCCCGGTGATGTGCACGATCGGCGCGGCACGCTGCGGATCGCCCAGCAACTCGACGGCGCGACGGGTCGGCTCGAGCCGAGGCTGCGGACTGCCCTCGCCGATCCGTTCCAGCAGTTCGCGGTACGCCTCGTCTGCGGCCTCCTGGTATTCGGCCTCATACGCAGCGGCTTCGGCCTCGTCGAACTCGCCGTCGTCCGCGCCGCCCACGATGTCGCTCACGCGCGCTCCCCTCCCACCTTCGACAGCGCGATCGTCACGGAGGATCCCGACCCCACGGCTGTGCCGCCTGCGCCCGTCTCAGCCTCGCGGGCCTCGACGGACACCGCAAGGGTCTCTCCCGCGATCAGCTCGCGATGCGCTTCGACGGCCGTGATCGCCTCGTGATCGCCCGCGATGGTGAGCGCGATCCGGTCGCCGACGTCCAGACCGGCATCCTTGCGCGCCTGCTGCACGGCGCGGACGACATCACGGGCCAACCCCTCGGCCTCGAGTTCGGCGGTCAGGTGGGTGTCGAGCACGACGAAGCCGCTGCCCGACAGGAACGCGATCGCACTGTCGGGGTCCGAGGCTTGCAGTTCGAGTTCGTACTCGCCCGGCTCGAGCATCGTGCCTCCCGCCGTCACCGTGTCACCATCGGAGCTCCAGTCACCGGCCTTTGCCGCCTGGATGATCCGCTGCACGTCCTTGCCGACACGCGGCCCGAGCGCGCGGGCATTGACCGAGAGCCGCCGGGTGATGCCGAACTCGCCGAGGCTGGATTCGTGCAGCTCCACGAGGTCGACGGACTTCACGTTGAGCTCGTCGCGCAGGATGTCGCGGAACTCGTCGAGGGAGGTGGCGTCCGCCGCCACCACGGTCAGTCCGCCGAGAGGCAACCGCACGCGGAGTCCCCGCGTCTTGCGCAGCGCGTTGCCCGACGAGGCGATCTCGCGCACGCGGTCCATCGCCGTGACCAGCTCGGGGTCGCGGGGGAACGCCGCAGCATCCGGCCAATCGGTCAGGTGGACGCTTCGCTCACCGGTCAGCCCGCGGTAGATCTCGTCGCTGACCAGGGGCAGCAAGGGAGCCGCGAGCTGCGTCAGCGTGACCAGCACCGTGTAGAGCGTGTCGAAGGCGTCGCGATCGTCGCCGGCCCAGAACCGATCGCGGCTCCGCCGCACGTACCAGTTGGTGAGCACGTCGCCGAAGTCGCGCAGCGCGTTCGCCGCGAAGGGGGTGTCGAAGTCGTCGAGGTGGGTGGTGACCGTCTCGAGCACCTCGCGCGTCTTGGCCAGCAGATAGCGGTCGAGCACGTTCGGCGAGTCGGTGCGGAAGGTGGCGTGGTAGCCCTCTCCCGCGGCGTTCGCGTAGAGGGTGAAGAAGTAGTACGTGCTCCACATCGGCAGCAGCAGCTCGCGCACGCCCGAGCGGATGCCCTCCTCGGTGACGACGAGGTTGCCGCCGCGGATCACCGAGCTCGACAACAGGAACCACCGCATCGCATCCGAGCCGTCGCGGTTGAAGACCTCGTTGACATCCGGGTAGTTGCGCAGGCTCTTCGACATCTTCTGCCCGTCGTTGCCGAGCACGATGCCGTGGCTGAGCACGTTGGTGAAGGCCGGACGGTCGAAGAGCGCGGTTGACAGCACGTGGAGCAGGTAGAACCAGCCGCGGGTCTGGCCGATGTACTCGACGATGAAGTCCGCGGGGGCGTGGGTGTCGAACCAGTCGCGGTTCTCGAACGGGTAATGCACCTGGGCGAACGGCATCGACCCGGAATCGAACCAGACGTCCATGACGTCCGGGATGCGGCGCATCGTCGACGCGCCCGTCGGGTCGTCGGGGTTGGGCCGGGTGAGTTCGTCGATGACGGGTCGGTGCAGATCGTTCAGCCGCACGCCGAAGTCGCGCTCGAGCTCGTCGAGGGAGCCGTAGACGTCGACACGCGGATAGGCGGGGTCGTCGCTCTTCCACACCGGGATCGGCGACCCCCAGTAGCGGTTTCGGCTGATCGACCAGTCGCGGGCGTTCGCGAGCCACTTGCCGAACTGGCCGTCTTTGACGTTCTCGGGCACCCAGTTGATTTGCTGGTTGAGCTCGATCATCCGGTCGCGGAACTCGGGCACTCGCACGAACCAGCTCGAGACCGCCTTGTAGATCAGCGGGTTGCGGCAGCGCCAGCAATGCGGGTAGCTGTGCTCGTAGCTCTTGACCTGCAGCAGCCGACCGGCCTCGCGCAGCAGCTGCGTGAGCGGCTTGTTCGCCTCGAACCAGCGCTGACCGGCGACGTCGGGCACCGCATCGACGAAGCGACCGCCGTCGTCCAGCGACAAGATCACGGGGATGCCTGCCGCGGTGCACACCACCTGGTCGTCTTCACCGTAGGCGGGCGCCTGGTGCACGATGCCCGTGCCCTCGCCGGTGGCGACGTAGTCGGCCACCAGGAGCTGGAACGCCTGGTCGCCGTACTCGTCGAGGTAGTAGTCGAAGAGCGGGTCGTACCGCACCCCGGCGAGTTCGGCGCCCGTGAGAGTCGCCGTCACCTCCGCGTCGGCCGCTGATGGATACCCGAGTTCCTTGGCGTAGGCGCCGACGGTGTCGGCGGCGAGCAGGTACTGGTGAACTCCGTCAGAGCTGCGCACGACCGAGTAGGCGATGTCGGGGCCGACCGCGAGCGCGGCATTGGTGGGAAGCGTCCAGGGCGTCGTCGTCCAGGCCAGCGCTTCGACTCCGGTCAGGCCGAGCGACTCGGCCTTCTCGCCCACGAGGGGGAACGTCACGGTGACCGACTGGTCCTGGCGCAGCTGGTAGACGTCGTCATCCATCCGCAGCTCGTGGTTGCTCAGCGGCGTCTGGTCGTTCCAGCAGTAGGGCAGCACGCGGAAGCCCTCGTAGGCGAGCCCCTTGTCATAGAGCTGCTTGAACGCCCAGATGACACTCTCCATGTACTCCACGTTGAGCGTCTTGTAGTCGTGCTCGAAGTCGACCCAGCGCGCCTGGCGGGTGACGTACTCCTCCCACTCCTTCGTGTAGCGCAGCACCGACTCGCGGGCCTTCGCGTTGAACGCGCCGATGCCCATGTCTTCGATCTCGTGCTTCTGCGTGATGCCGAGCTGGCGCATCGCCTCGAGCTCTGCGGGCAGGCCGTGGGTGTCCCAGCCGAAGCGGCGCTGCACCTGCTTGCCGCGCATGGTCTGGTAGCGCGGGAAGAGGTCCTTGGCGTAGCCGGTCAGCAGGTGGCCGTAGTGCGGCAGGCCGTTCGCGAACGGCGGGCCGTCGTAGAAGACCCACTCCGGGCATCCCTCGCGGTTCTCGATCGAGGCCTGGAAGGTGTCGTCGCGCTTCCAGAACGCCAGGATGCCGCGCTCGATCTCCGGGAAATCGGGACTGGCAGGGATGGACGGGTACATCAGGCTCCTCGGGACGATCCAGATCCGAGGGCGACTCTCACCGCGGTACCACCTCGATTGCACCCCGACGCCGATCGCTCGGCCGCCCGCGATGCCACTCATTCAGTCCGGGTCTAATGAGGCCGAAGCCCGTTCTTCCGGCGACTCCCCGGTGATGGCCGGATCACGGTCGTTGATGTCGATTCTATGGCACGGGAATGAATCGATGCGCGGATCGGCTGGGCTAGGGGTGACCATTACAGACAGTGGCAAAGCGCCAACCACAACGTCTCCCTCGGTCCAGACGGCTCGTCGCGTCGCCTGGGCATCGCTCGTCGGTACCTCGCTGGAATCCTTCGACTTCTACGTCTTCGCCTATTTCTCGGCATACTTCGCCGGGCCGCTGTTCTTCGAACCACTCGGCGCCCTGGGCGGGACGCTCGCGGCGTTCGCCACGATCGGGGTGGGCTTCGTGATCCGCCCGGTGGGTGCGATCGTCTTCGGCCATCTCGGTGACCGGATCGGGCGGCGATCGACCCTGCTGATCACGATCGCGATCATGGGCATCGCCACCGGTCTGATCGGGGTCCTGCCGACCTACGCGGTCGCCGGTTGGATCGGAGCGGTGCTGCTCGTGCTCCTGCGCCTCGTTCAGGGACTCTCGCTGGGCGGCGAGTGGGGTGGATCGATACTCATCGCCACCGAGCACGCCAGCCAGAAGAAGCACGCCTTCTATGCCGCGATGCCGCAGCTCGGCTCGCCGATCGGGTCGATCCTGTCGGCCGTGCTGTTCATCGTCATGACGGCGACGATGCCGGCCGCTCAGCTCGCGGCCTGGGGGTGGCGGATCCCGTTCCTGGTGGCGATCCCGTTGCTGCTGGTCTCGCTGTACCTGCGCTGGTCGATCGATGAGACGCCCGTGTTCCGACAGCTCGCCGAGGTCGGCGCGCGGGTGCGCGTTCCGCTCGTCGAGGCCTTCCGCGCCCGTCCGATCGCGCTGCTCATCGCGACCGGAGCCGCCCTGCTGGGCATCGGGTCCTACTCGCTGATGAACACCTACGCGGTGAACTACGGCGTCAGCCACCTGCATTTCTCGTTCCAGGATCTGCTGGTCGCGACGACGATCGGGGGGCTGCTGCAGCTCGTCACGATCCCCCTGTTCGGTGTGCTGGCGACGCGGATCGGTTCGGCCCGCGTCGTGCTGTGGGGAGCCATCGGCACGCTCGTCATCGCGTTCCCGATGTACTACCTGCTGCAGTTCGCCACCTTCCCGATCCTGGTCGGCACGATGATCGTCGGCGGCGTCCTGCCCACCGCGGCCTGGGCGGCGCTCGGCGGCCTGATGAGCGATCTCTTCGTCGGACGCTTCCGATTCACGGCGCTCTCGTTCGCCTACAGCATCGCGGCGGTGATCTCGGGCTTCGTCCCGCTGCTGACCGCCGCGCTCGGTGGTGCCACCGACTTCGCGTGGTGGCATCCGGGAATCGTCCTCGCGGCACTTTCACTCGTGACGGCGGCCGCGGCCTTCGCCGCACGGCGGCGGGTCGAGCCGGTCGACGCCCTCTAGCGCGGCCGAGCTCTCAGCTTTCCGCTGGCACAATGAGCGACGAGATGAGCGACGAGAACGACCTGGAGGAGTTCGCCCGACTGTTCGGTGCGCACCCGGAGACGCCTCCCGAGGGCCTCCTGCCTGCTGCGGAGGCGCGTGCCACGCCGCCGGCCCCGACCGCGGGCGCCGCCGGAGCCGGAACGCCCGGCGATCCCCTCGCCTGGCTGCTGAGCGACGCGCCGGCCGCTCCGTCGACCGCGCTCCCCACTCACGATGCGAGCACTGCCGCGTTCGCCGCGGGCGAGCTGTTCCCGCCGGCGACGTCATATCCGACGAGCGGCTACCCGAACCCGGCAGCCTTCCCGCCCCAGACTGCGGAGTACCCGGAGCCAGCAGCGGCATCCTCGGCGCCGACTGCCGTGTTCCCGAATCCGACAGCAGCGTTGCCGCAGCCTCCTGCGGCGTACCCGGCACCGACAGCGGCCTTCGCGGACCCGGCGGCCGCCTTCCCGACGGTGTGGCCGACCGCGCCGGCTGATCCGACCCAGGTGCTCCCCACCCGTCGAAGCGTCGCGGCTGAGGCCGCCCAGGCGTCGCGCGAGACCGGTCGCCGCAACCTGATCATCTTGGGATCCATCGGCGCCCTGGTGCTGGTCCTGATCGTCGTGCTCATCGTGGTGCTCGCGTCGAAGTACGGCAGCTCGGGGTCGCCGGATGCGCTCCTCACGCAGCCATCGGCAGCGACCGGGACGTCGAGCGCAACGCCGAGCGCGACCCCGACTCCGACTCCCACCGCGACGGAGACGCCGACACCCAGCCCGACGCCGACACCCACGCAGACACGTACCGTTGCGCCGCCGCCTCCCAGTCCACCGACGGTCACGGCCACCGTCACCGCTCAGCCGACCTGCACGGCGGGAGCGACGACGACGATCTCGATCGGGTACACCTCGGCCAATGCCGCCACGCTGTACCTGACCTCGTCAGACGGCGCCGTCAAAACCAACATCACGCCCGCCGCGAGTGGCACCATCTCGTCGGTGCTGTATCACTGCGACGCCAATCCGTCGTACACACTGACCGTCTACAGCACGGGCGAAGGGGTGACGCCGGTGAGCACGACGGTGACGCCGGTTCCGACTTCCTGACCGAGAGATTCGACTGGCAGCGTCCGCGGCGGGCGACCGTTGAGCCGAACTCCGCCCAGCCCTATGCTGTGAGCCACCCGGGGGCTTCCCTCGGCAGGACGCTGAGGAGTTCCTGGTGAGCGACGACACCCCGACGCAACGCATTCACACCCCCGAGCACCCCGATGTGAACGAGGTGATCGAGGAGGAGGGCAAGAAGTCGCGCGGGCTGATGATCGCGTTGATCGCGATCGGAGGGCTCCTCCTGATCGGCCTGATCATCGTTCTGATCATCCTGCTGGGCCGGAACGGTACCCCGGTCGCTGTCGGAACGACGACGCCCACCGCGAGCGCGTCAGCCACACCGAGCGAGACGCCGAGCGCGACGCCGACCCCGACAACCACACCCGCTCCGACGCCTACGGCGACCACCCCGCCTCCGCCACCGCCGTCGACCAAGCCCTCCATCACGGGCTATTCCATCTCGCCGGGCAAGATCGACTGCAGCAACGGCACGCCCAACTTGTCCATTCACTGGTCGAGCGTCAACGGCAAGCACGCCTACTTCGGGGTCAACACGGACGACGCGATGACCGGGGGCATGGGCTGGGTTCTCCCGCCGAGCGGTTCCGACGCCGACTTCCCGGACGGCTACCACCCGTACCAAGCGCTGTGCGGCAATCAATCGACCGAGTACACCATCACGATCCTCGGCAACGACGGAAGCAAGGTCAGCAAGAAGTTCACGGTGACCAAGAAGTAGCGACGAACGGAGTTCCCATGTCCACGGCTCCCGCATCGACCGGCCTCGATCGGCGACTGCTGATCGCTCTGCTCGCCGTCGGCGGGCTCCTGGTGCTCGGCATCATCGCCCTGATCGTCGTCCTTCTCACCCGCGGGTCGGGCGGCTCGACGCTCGCCGATGCGACCAGCACCCCCTCGACCAGCGCCAACGCGTCTGCCACCCCGACACCGACGCCCAGCACCGGCGCAGCGCAGCCGACGTCGGCCCCGGTCGACACCAGCACGCACTTCACGAGCTTCAACGTCGTCACGACGGTGCACTGCGACACGACCGGCAACTCCCCCAAGCCGGTCGTCACACTCAGTTGGGCCAGCCAGAACGCCGTCGAAGCCTGGTTCTCGCCCGCCAACGTGGATGCCAAGGACCAGGGCTACATGCAGGTCCCGACCACCGGCAACCAGAACGACCTCACCGACGAGCATCTCTTCGACTGCAACCATCGGCAGACCGAGGACGTCACAATCACCCTCGTCGGGCCGAACGGCGAGCACGTGAGCAAGCACGCCACGATCACCGACGCCAACTGGCAGGGCTGAACCGCCCCTTCGTCGACACGGAATCGAGACTCGGTCGTCAGCCGAGCGTTGCGGCGCGCCCGTAAACTGTCAGCACCACAACCAGGCACCTCACCATCGACACGGTGCCGCGCATATCGAACCGGAGCAACGCGATGACCTCTGCCACGGGCATTCCCGACAAGCCGGCCCTCGAGGGCCTCGAAGCGCGCTGGGGCGCCACCTGGGAGCGCGAGGGCACCCACCGGTTCGATCGCGCCGCGGCTCTCGCCGACGGCACGGCATCCGTGTTCAGCGTCGACACTCCCCCGCCGACCGCATCGGGCAGCCTACATATCGGACACGTCTTCAGCTACACCCACATGGACCTCGCGGCCCGGTTCCAGCGCATGCGCGGCAAGCACCTCTTCTACCCGATGGGCTGGGACGACAACGGGCTGCCGACCGAGCGGCGCGTGCAGAACTACTACGGCGTGCGCTGCGACCCGACGCTGCCCTACGTCGAGGGCTACCGGCCCCCGCTCGAAGGCGGGGAGGGCACCGCATCGAAGGCCGCGGACCAGGTGCCGATCTCGCGCCGCAACTTCATCGAACTCTGCGAGAAGCTCACGGCCGAAGACGAGAAGCAGTTCGAGGCGCTTTGGCGCGACCTCGGACTGAGCGTGGACTGGTCGCTCACCTACCGCACCATCGGCCACGAGGCGCAGCTGGCGGCACAGCGGGCGTTCCTGCGCAACCTGGCCCGCGGCGAGGCGTATCAGGCGGATGCGCCGACCCTGTGGGACGTGACCTTCCGCACCGCGGTGGCGCAGGCCGAACTCGAAGACAAGGACCAGCCGGCCGCCTACCATCGCGTGTCGTTCCACCGCTCAGACGGCGGCACCGTCGAGATCGAGACCACTCGGCCCGAGTTGCTCCCGGCCTGTGTCGCCCTGGTGGCGCATCCCGATGACGAGCGCTACCAGGGGCTGTTCGGAACGACCGTGACCACGCCGCTGTTCGGCGTCGAGGTGCCCGTGCTCGCCCACCACCTCGCCCAGAGGGACAAAGGCTCGGGCATCGCCATGGTCTGCACCTTCGGCGACGTGACCGACGTGGTGTGGTGGCGCGAGCTCGACCTGCCGACGCGGGCGATCATCGGCAAGGACGGCCGGATCCTGGATGAGGCGCCCGCCGCCGAGCTCTTCAACGAAACCGGGCGCGCCGCCTATGCCGAACTGGTCGGCAAGACCGTCTTCAGCGCGAAGGCGAAGGTGGTCGAGCTGCTGAGGGAATCCGGCGAACTGATCGGCGATCCGAAACCGATCACGCATCCGGTGAAGTTCTACGAGAAGGGCGACAAGCCGCTCGAGATCGTCTCGACGCGCCAGTGGTACATCGCCAACGGCGCGCGCGACGAAGCCCTGCGCGACCGTCTGCTCGATGCGGGCAGGCAGATCGACTTCCACCCCGAGTTCATGCGGGTGCGCTACGACAACTGGGTGGGCGGCCTCACCGGCGACTGGTTGATCTCGCGCCAGCGGTTCTTCGGGGTCCCGCTGCCCATCTGGTATCCGCTGGATGCCGACGGCGAGGTGCTGCGAGACCAGCCGATCGTGCCCGGTGAGCACCAGCTGCCGGTGGATCCCGCGTCGACCCCTGCTCCCGGCTACGAGGAGTCGCAACGCGGCCTGCCGAACGGCTTCGTCGGCGAGCTCGACATCATGGACACCTGGGCCACCTCGTCGCTGACGCCGCAGATCGCGGGCGGCTGGGAGACCGATCCCGAGCTGTTCGAGCTGGTCTTCCCGTACTCGCTGCGCTCGCAGGGCCAGGACATCATCCGCACTTGGTTGTTCTCGACGGTGCTGCGCGCCGAGCTGGAGCACCACAGCATCCCGTGGACGGATGCCGGCATCTCGGGCTTCATCGTCGACCCCGACCGCAAGAAGATGTCGAAGTCGAAGGGCAACGTCGTGACCCCGGCGGCGATGCTCGAGGAGCACGGCTCGGATGCGGTGCGGTACTGGGCCGCGTCGAGCCGGCTCGGGACCGACGCGGCCTTCGATCCGCAGAACCCGAAGCAGATCAAGATCGGGCGACGGCTCGCCATCAAGGTGCTCAACGCCGCGAAGTTCGTCTACTCCTTCCCGGAGCCGCCGAGCGACGCCCGCGTCACGGCTCCGCTCGACCTCGACATGCTCGCCGAGCTCGACGACGTCGTGCGGATCGCCACCACTGCCTACCAGGAGTACGACCACGCGCGGGCCCTCGAGGCGACTGAGCAGTTCTTCTGGACCTTCTGCGACGACTACCTCGAGCTCGTGAAGGAACGTGCATACGCCGGAGACGGGAGCGCCACCCGCGCCCTGCGCGAGGCGATCGACGTGCTGCTGCGGCTGCTCGCACCCGTGCTGCCGTTCGCGACCGAAGAGGTCTGGCGATGGACCCATGAGGGCTCGATCCATCGGGCGTCCTGGCCCGAGCACCGCGGTGCCGACTCGGCGATCGGCCTGCTGCCGGCCGTCAGTGCCGCGCTGATCGGCATCCGCCGCGCCAAGACCGACGCGAAGGCCTCGCAGAAGACGGAGGTTCTATCCGCGACGCTGGCCGGTCCCGCGATCCTGGCCACGGCGGCGGATGACCTGAAGGCGGTGGGGCGCATCGCCGAGCTGACCTTCGTCGAGGCCGACGAGATCGCGGTGACCGAGATCGTGCTCGCCGAGGCACCTGTCGAATGACCTCCGCGGCGCGACGGGTGATGCGCCGCACGGCGATGCGTCGCCGGTCGTCCGTCGCCGTCGTCGCCTTGATAGCCGGCGCGCTCGCCCTCACGGGCTGCGTGCCCGCACAGAACACGCCGCGGCCGACGCAGAGTGGGCTGACGAAGCCGCAGAGCGTCGTCCCGCTGGTGCCGCTGGTGACACCGCAGGTGCTGGCGTACTGCCCGAAGGAGGACGCGATCCACGTTCGCGGCTACCTGCTGACGGTCGATGAGGTCTACATCTGCCGAGGCGGCGGCTCGCGCGCCACGGACGGCGTGTCGACCTACGGGCCGTGGGAGGCGGCGTACCGCGTCGAGCATCCCGCTCAGCTTCTGAAGGCATACACGGCGCCGGATGCCCCCGAAGCACCGAAGGTCTGTCACCAGTTCCCCAGTGACCCGTTGATCATCTGGGTCCACCATGATGGGGTGACCACCGCGTACTACGCCCCCGTCGATGCCTGCGGCAGCCCCATCCCATCGGCGGCCGATGCCTATCAGAAGGCCAAGCGAACGCTCCTGGTCGAAGTGGACCGGGGCGCCCCCACCTCGCAGAAGGACGTCACCGGATGACCGGCACCATCACGATCCGGCCCGTCGTCGCCGCCGATCGGGCGGCATGGGAGTCGTTGTTCGGCGCCTACGGGGTGTTCTACGAGACGCAGTTTTCCCCCGCGGTCTTCGACGGCGTCTGGACCTGGTTGATGGATGCCGCGCATCCGGTGTCGGCGCTGGTGGCCGAGCGCGAGACGCCGGAGGGGCAGCGCCTCGTCGGATTCGTCCACCTCCGCGCGCTGCACGACACCTTCACCGCCGGGCCGGGGTGGTTCCTCGACGACCTCTACGTGATGCCGGAGTACCGCGGCGAGGGCATCGCGCGAGCTCTCATCACCGCCTGCGAGGCGATCGCCCACGAGGGCGGCGGCGGCACGCTGCGGTGGATCACGGCATCCGACAATCTCACGGCTCAGGCGCTCTACGACCAGGTGGCGACGCGCGCCACCTGGGTGACCTACGAGAAGGAGACCTGATGCAACTCGGAACGCGCTGGAACTTCGGCGACGAGCCACCGGCGAGACTGGCACCGGTCATGGTGGCGGCGATCGCCGACGTCGAGCGCGAGCTCGCGGACGGCGCCACCGAGGGCGTCGACCCCCGCAGTTGGCGGTGGACGCTGACCTGGCTCGAGGGGCGCGCCGTCGCGGAACTCGATGACGGGACCGTCTTGCACCACGATCCCGCCACCGACACCGTCACGCGCGACGACCCGTGGCGGGACGGCATCGACCGCACGACTCGCGACTCGGACTAGCCCAGCCGGTTCAGCCGCGACAGATCGACGGCGTTGGCCGAGTCTTTCTGCACCTGGCGGAGGAGCATCATCTCTTCGTGCGTCATCCGACGCCGCGCCGCGCGGTGCTGCGACCAGCGCAGCATGCCCATGGCGACACGAGAAACGATCAGTTCGACGCCCTGCTGCTGGGCAGCGCGACGGGCGGTACTTGCCGGAAGAGCAGTGGTTGTCATGATCGTTCTCACCTCGTTCGTGATGGACAAATTACGGTCGGCCACCGACATCTCAGGCTGGACCAACTGGCGGATTCGTGGGCTGTTCATGGGGTGTCTCCCGACGGTCGGGCGGCCGCGTCAACGACCGGGAATGCGTTGAATTCGATGTGCACGGGGCGCGCACCGGGGTCCTTCTGGCCCTTGTAGGGAATGACGTATTCGTCGATGGCCTTGCTCACCACGTCGACGAACACTTTGAGCTGCTCGGCGGTCAGATTCGAGTTCACCGTCGAGAGATCACTGGCCTCTGCCCACTCCTGAGGGAGCTCATCATGACCGCGGTCGACGAACTCGTTCAGCAGGCGATCCTGCGATCGGCGGAACTCGCGGTAGATCAGTTGCGCGGCCGACCGACCGGCCGGGGTGCCGTCGGATGCCGGCGAACCGATGTTGATCCCGCCCGGCACGCGCTCCCACCAGCGCTCGCGCGTCGTTCCGTGGCCTTCGAGCTCCCGCACGAAACCGTGCTTCTCGAGCTGACGGAGGTGATAGCTGGTGGCGCCGCTGGATTCGCCGAGGCGCTCGGCCAAACCGCTCGCGGTCGCCGGGCCATAGACCGACAGCGCGTCGAAGAGTTGGACCCGCAGCGGGTGGGACAGCGCCTTGAGGCTCTCCATGTCGAGGTCGCGGTGCGGGCGCGGCTCGTTCACGGGGATCTCTTCGGTGGTCATAATGCAAAGATACCTCTGCAATAGATATTTTGCAACATTCTCTTTGCAAGTATTTCTTTGCAACCCGCCGCTTCGCGCTTAGGGTGGAGGAATGGTTGATACGAACCCCTTCTTCGAGCCCAGCACCCTGGAACACGGCCTCCCGCCCTTCGCCGAGATCCGCGACGAGCACTACGAGCCGGCGTTCGAGAAGGGCATGGCCGATCAGCTCGGCGAGGTCCGCGCGATCGTCGTCAAGCGCGATATGCCGACGTTCGCCAACACCCTGGTGCCCCTCGAGCAGAGCGGGCAGCTGCTCGAGCGCGTCGCCAACGTGTTCTTCAACAAGAGCTCCGCCGACTCCAGCGACTTCACCAACGAACTCGAAGAGAAGATCGCGCCGAAGCTGGCCGCCCACAGCGACGCGATCCTGCTCGACTCGCAGCTCTACTGGCGCATCAAGACCATCCACGATCAGCTCGACGGCGACCTCGCGGGCCCGCTCACGCCCGAGCAGAAGTACCTGGTGCACCGCTGGTACACCGAGATGACCCTCGCGGGAGCCGGCCTCGATGACGCCCAGAAGGAGAAGCTGAAGGACTTCAATCAGAAGCTCTCGGTGCTCACCACCAAGTTCGAGAAGAACCTGCTCAATGACACCAACGAGCTCGCCGTGGTGATCGATGACGTCGCCGACCTCGACGGGCTCGAACCGGGCGAGATCAGCGCAGCGGCGCAGGCGGCATCCGACCGCGGCCTGGAGGAAGGGAAATACCTCGTCACCCTCGTGCTGCCCACGGGGCACCCGTTCCTGGCCTCGCTGACGGATCGCAGCATCCGGCAACGGATCATGGAAGCCTCCCAGGCACGCGGCGCGCACGGCGGGGAGTTCGACAACCAGAAGGTGCTGCTCGAGATCGTGCGCCTGCGGGCGGAGCGCGCCGCCCTGCTGGGATTCCCGAGTCACGCGGCGTTCGTGCTCGCCGACTCGACGGCGAAGACCCCGGAGGCCGTGGCCGCCATGCTCGGACGCCTCGCTCCCCCGGCTGCCCGCAACGCGAAGGCCGAGCAGGCCGACCTCAACGTGCTCACCGAGGACGAGCTCGACGACGACGACTCGACGACGACCGCCGCCTCCGAGAGCATCAAGTCATGGGACTGGTCGTTCTGGACCGAGAAGGTGCGGCAGCAGAAGTACGACGTCGACACCGCGGCGCTTCGACCGTGGTTCGAGGCCGAGCGCGTGCTGCACGACGGCGTCTTCTTCGCCGCGACCCAGCTCTACGGCATCACGTTCACCGAGCGGAAGGACCTGGTCGGCTACCACCCCGACGTGCGCGTCTTCGAAGTGCGCAACGAAGACGGCTCCGCCCTGGGGCTGTACCTGCTCGACCTCTACACGCGCGATTCGAAGCGCGGCGGCGCCTGGATGAACCCGCTGATCTCGCAGGCCGAGCTGCTCGGCCATGCGACCTCGGTCGTCGTCAACAACCTGAACGTTCCGAAGCCAGCGGCCGGTGAGCCCACCCTGCTGACTTTCGACGAGACGTCGACGTTCTTCCACGAGTTCGGGCACGCGCTGCACGGCCTCTTCGCCCACGTGACCTACCCGAAGCTGGCGGGCACCAACGTGTTCCGCGACTTCGTCGAGTTCCCGAGCCAGGTCAACGAGATGTGGATGCTGTGGCCCGAGGTCCTCGCCAACTACGCGAAGCACTACCAGACCGGTGAACCGCTCGACCAGGGCATCGTGGACCGGCTGCACGCCTCCGAGCAGTTCAACGAGGGCTTCAAGACCAGCGAGTACCTGGGCGCTGCCCTTCTCGACCAGGCGTGGCACGCGTTGTCAGCGGACGCAGCGATGAAGGTGAAGGACGTGCCGACCTTCGAGACCGAGGCCCTCGCCGCGGTCGGGCTCGACAACCCGGCCGTGCCGCCCCGCTACCGCAGCACCTACTTCGCCCACGTGTTCTCCGGCGGCTACGACGCCGGCTACTACTCGTACATCTGGAGCGAGGTGCTCGACGCGGACACGGTCGACTGGTTCAAGGAGAACGGCGGACTCACGCGCGCCAACGGCGACCGGTTCCGTTCCCGCTTGCTCGGCGTCGGCGGCTCGAAGGATCCCATCGAGGCCTATGTCGATTTCCGCGGACGCGCGGCCGAGATCGAGCCGTTGCTCAAGCGCCGCGGACTGGAGTAGCGGGCCGCGCCGGTCGCCGCCCTACGCCCAGCACCAGCATCACGACGGCGCCGACGACGAGACCCCAGAACGCCGACCCGATGTTCACCAACTGGATGCCGGACGCGACAACCAGGAACGTCACGACCGCGACGATTCGGTGCTGAGCGTCCTCCAGAGCGGCCGTGACCGCGCTGATCAGGGCGCCGAGCAGCGCGAGCCCTGCGACGGCCTCGATCAGGATCGGCGGACTGGCAGAGACGAGCGCGGTCGCGGCGCCCGCACCGAGTCCGAGCAGGAGATAGGCGCCGCCCGAGCTGACGGTCGCGATCCACCGGCGGTCGGGGTCGGGATCAGCGTCAGGACCCGCCATCATCGCCGCGGTGATCGCCGAGAGGTTCAGCGTGTAGGCGCCGAAGACCGAGCCGACGCTGGTGGCGACACCGGTCGCGGTCAACATGGCCCGGGCGGGCGGGTGCTCGTAGCCGAAAGTGCGCAGCACCGCGAAGCCCGGAACGTTCTGGCCCGCCATCGTGACGATGTAGAGCGGGATCCCGAGGCCGACGAGCACGAACGGCTCGAAGGCCGGTGCGACGAGCCGGATCGTCGGCAGCAGGTGCACGGCCGCGATGTGCGGTCCCGAGAGCACGACGGCCACCGCCGTGACAACGACCGCTCCCGCCACCGCCCAGCGGGGCGCCAGCCGGGTCAGCGCGAGCCAGACCACGATCGGAGGCAGTGCCAGCAGCGGCAGCTGCACGGCGGCCTGCACCGGCGCGAGGCAGATCGGGAACAGGATGCCCGCGAGCATGGCGCTGGCGATCGGGCGCGGAATCCTGGTCATCGTGCGAGCCAGCCACGGCCAGAGCCCGGTCGCGAGCAGCAGGATCCCGCAGAGCAGGAACGCGCCGACCGCCGCATGGAAGTCGCCGGTCGTCTTGTGCGCCGCGACGAGCAGCGCCGCCCCCGGCGTCGACCACGCGAACGACAGCGGCAGCCGGTAACGCAGGCTCAGGCCGATGGCCAGCAGACCCTGGAAGACGCAGAGGATGAGCAGGCCGGATGCCGCCTCGGCCTCCGTCGCACCCACCGCGCGCAGGCCGGCGATCAGCAGCGCGAACGAACTGGCGAATCCGGTGATCGATGCGACGATGCCCGCCGTGATCGGGTGAGCGATCGACACGGGCTTCATGGTGGATTCAGCCTAGAGGCGGCTGAGGAATGTGACGGGCGACTCCGAGAAGCCCTCGCTGACCAGCGGAAGGCCAGGACGGAACCGAACTGCTACGCGGACTTCTCGGCGCGCCGCGGAGCGCGCGGCACGATCGTCGGAGCGGCGTTCTCGAGCACCGCGCCCTTGGTCACCACGACCCGCGCAACCTCCTCGCTCGACGGCACCTCGAACATGATCGGCCCGAGCACCTCCTCGAGGATCGCGCGCAGACCGCGCGCACCCGTCTGACGGAGCACCGCGAGGTCGGCGATCGCCTCGAGCGCGTCGGGCTCGAACTCGAGCTCGACACCGTCGATCTGGAACATGCGCTGGTACTGACGCACCAGGGCGTTCTTCGGCACGGTCAGAATCTCCATGAGCGCGTGCTGGTCGAGCGGGGCGACCGTGGTCACCACGGGAAGGCGGCCGATGAACTCGGGGATGAGTCCGAACTTGTGCAGGTCTTCGGGCAGCACCTCGCTGAAGAGCGTGGCCTCGTCGCGCTTGGAGTGCAGCGGGGCGCCGAAGCCGATCCCGCGGCGGCCGACCCGTGCCGAGATGATGTCTTCGAGACCCGAGAAGGCGCCGGCCACGATGAACAGCACGTTGGTGGTGTCGATCTGGATGAACTCCTGATGCGGGTGCTTGCGGCCGCCCTGCGGCGGCACCGAGGCGACGGTGCCCTCGAGGATCTTGAGCAGCGCCTGCTGCACGCCCTCGCCCGAGACGTCGCGCGTGATCGACGGGTTCTCGGCCTTGCGGGCGATCTTGTCGACCTCGTCGATGTAGATGATCCCGTTCTCGGCACGCTTGACGTCGTAGTCGGCGGCCTGGATGAGCTTGAGCAGGATGTTCTCGACATCCTCACCGACGTAGCCCGCCTCGGTGAGCGCCGTGGCATCCGCGACCGCGAAGGGCACGTTGAGCCGTTTGGCGAGCGTCTGCGCGAGGTAGGTCTTGCCGCATCCGGTCGGACCGATCAGCAGGATGTTGCTCTTGGCGATCTCGATGTCGTCGATGACGGCATCCGCCGCGCTCAGCGTCGAGCGGGCACGAACGCGCTTGTAGTGGTTGTAGACGGCGACCGACAGGGCGCGCTTCGCGGGCTCCTGGCCGATGACGTACTCCTCGAGGAACGAGAAGATCTCTTTCGGCTTCGGCAGGTCGAACTCGCTCGAGACCTCTTCGCCCGCCTCGGCGAGGCGCTCTTCGATGATCTCGTTGCAGAGCTCGACGCACTCGTCGCAGATGTAGACACCGGGACCGGCGATCAGCTGCTGGACCTGCTTCTGAGACTTGCCACAAAAGGAGCACTTGAGCAGGTCAGCGCTCTCCCCGATGCGTGCCATGCATGCGAGCCTAACCCGAACGGCCAGCACCGACCGGCAGTGTGTGGAAATGGGCTATCGGCGCGCCGTCGTAGGCTGGATTCATGCCGAGGCCCGCGAGAGCGCAGCGACTGGCACGCGGGTGGATCGTCGGCCTCGTCGCCACCACCGTCGCGGCCGTGTCGCACACCCTCGCGGGCGGCTATCAGCCGGCCATCCTGAGTTTCGGAACGGCTCTGGTGTTCGCCGGCATGCTCGGCACCGTCGTGATCGGGCGGCGACCGTCTCTCACGCGGCTGAGCATCGCGGTCGGGCTCTCGCAGTTCGCCTTCCACCTGCTGTTCTCGCTGCTGGGCAGCGGAGAAGCGCGCGGGTCGTCGTCGACACCGGGAATGACGGGGATGCCGGGCATGTCAGACATGGGCACCGCTGCCGCCGTCCCCGCGCCGGTCTCCCCCGCCGCAGCCATGACCGGGCACCACCACCTGACCGATCCGGGGATGTGGATCGGTCACGCGCTGGCCGCCGTGCTCACGATCCTCTTCCTGCGGCGCGCCGAGCTTGCCGTGTGGACCATGCTGACCCGGCTCGGTCGGGTGGTCGCCAGCCGGCTCGCCGTGGTGCTCGTGCCGGTGACGCCCGGCGCGGTGCCGAGGATCCCGGCGTGGCCGAACGCGGCGCGCTGGCCCGCTCACCGGCCGCTCATTGCCTCGGCGTCGCGCCGCGGTCCCCCTCTGCTCGCGTTCTGATCCCCACGAGACGGCACCCGCCCGGGTGGCGTCGATGACCGCGTGCGCGCGGCATCCAGAACCCTCCGACAGAACGGAACCACCATGCACACCCCTCATCGCCGACCCGTCGCGGTCGGCGCCCTCGCCCTCGGCGCCGCGGCACTGCTCGCGATCGCCGCCCCGCTGAGCGCGAGCGCCCATGTCTCCCTGGAGGAGAACACCGCAACGCCCGGCACCTTCACGACCCTCACCTTCCGGGTGCCCAACGAAACCGCCGACGGCGCCTCGACCAACAAGCTCACGGTGAACCTGCCCAGCGGCGCCGACCTGCTGGGAAGCATCAGCTACATCCCGGTGCCCGGCTGGAGCGCCGACGTGATCACCACCAAGCTCGCCACTCCGATCACCCACGGGGATCAGACCATCACCGAAGCGGTGACCCAGGTCATCTTCACCGCCGCGCCGGGCTCGGAGTACGGCCCCGGCAGTCTGGGCATCTTCAAGCTGTTCGTCGGGCCGGTTCCGGATGTCGGCCAGCTGAAGCTCGCCGTCGACCAGGGCTACAGCGACGGGTCGGTCGTGTCGTGGAACGGGGCCCCCGACTCGGAGCACCCGGCACCAGTGCTGTACGTGAACGACAAGCCGGTGGTCGATCACGACGCGGACAGCGCGCCGGTGGCGACGGTGACTCCCCAGGCGCCGTCGCATCCGGCCACGGCGGCAGCGCAGCCCGACCTGCTTGCGCGCGGGCTGGGCGGAGCCGGCCTCGTGCTGGGCGCCGTCGCCCTCGTGCTGGCGATCGTCGGTCGTCGTCCGAAGCAGGAGGCCTAGCCGTGCGGCGCGTCTCGGCCGGGGCGGCGGCGGTCGCTCTGGGTCTCGCGGCCGTCATCGCGACCGCAGGCCCCGCGTCGGCGCACAACCAGATCGTGTCGTCGACACCGGCGCCGAATCAGACGCTCACCGCGCTGCCGACCCGGTTCGAGATCGACACCAACAACGCCCTGCTCGACATCGGCGGCACCGGGCGCGGGTTCGCGTTCGAGATCCAGGATGCCGCGGGCCGGTACTACGAGACCGGGTGCGTCTCGATCGTCGACGACAACATGTTCACGGATGCCCGACTCGGCGCACCCGGCGCCTACACGATCGTGTACCAGCTGGTGTCGTCCGACGGGCACACGGTGAGCGGGCGGATCCCCTTCACCTGGGCTCCCTCCGGCAACGCCCCGGTGACCAGCGGAGTGACGGCTCCGCCGGGGTGCCATGGGGCGGCCGGCCCGTCGGCGCCGAGCGCCGCGAATGGGGGCAGCGAGGCGACTCGCGAATCGACCGTGCCGCTCGCCGACATCCTCTGGGTCGGCGGCATCCTCGCGGCGATCGCCCTGGCCGTCATCATCACGCTGGTGCTGACGACGCGCCGACGGAAGGGCGTCCAGCCCTGACGACCGCGACGCCTAGGTCTTCGTGATCTCGACCAGCGGGATTTCGCGGCCCGCCTTCTCCTGCTGGTCGACGAAGAACGGGTGCTGGTCGATCAGCCGCTTCCACGCCTCAGCTCGCGCCTTCTGAGCCAGCACGCGCGCGGCGCCGTCGTACTCCCGCGTCGGCTCCTCGACGTGCACCAACGGGTCCGCGACGATGTTGTGGAACCACTGCGGATCTTCCTCGGCGCCGTCGTTCGAGGCGACCACCAGAATGCCGCGGTCGGTCGTCGTGAACATTACCGGCACCGTCGAGGGTGCGAAGGTGCGCTCGCCGATCGTCGTGAGCAGGACGAGTCGCTCGCGGTGCACCCCTTCGATGGAGATCTCGCGGCCCGCACGGAAGTCGGCGATCACCTGCTTGTTGATCGATCTCATTCCCATGCGGACACGGTAGGAGCCGACTCCGAACGCACGGCACCCCCGGTGAGCAACACTCAGCGTGCTCACAGGGGGTGCGCGCGAACTACTTCACGAGGGCGGGCAGATTCTTCCTGCTGGTCAGCACCTGGTCGATCAGACCGTACTCGTGCGCCTCGTCGGCCGACAGGATGGTGTCGCGCTCGAGGTCCTTGTTGATGCGCTCCAGGTCGTGGTTCGAGTGACGCACCAGCGTCTCTTCGAGCCAGGTGCGCAGGCGCAGGATCTCTTTCGCCTGGATCTCGATGTCCGACGCCTGACCGCGACCGGCCTCGCCGACGGCGGGCTGGTGGATCAGGATGCGCGCGTTGGGCAGGGCGAGCCGCTTGCCCGGGGTTCCGGCGGCCGCGATCACCGCGGCGGCGGAGGCCGCCTGGCCGAGGACCACCGTCTGGATCTGCGGACGGATGTACTGCATCGTGTCGTAGATCGCCGTCATCGCGGTGAACGAGCCACCGGGCGAGTTGATGTACATGACGATGTCGCGATCCGGGTCCTGGCTCTCGAGCACGAGCAGCTGGGCCATGATGTCGTCGGCCGAGGCGTCGTCGACCTGGACTCCCAGGAAGATGATGCGGTCTTCGAACAGTTTCGCGTACGGGTCCTGGCGCTTGAAGCCGTAGGCCGTGCGCTCCTCGAAGCTCGGCAGGATGTAGCGGGACTCGGGCATGGGGATGTTCATCTGGGGGTCCCTTACTTCTTCTCTTCGGTTCCGCCGCCGCCGACGACGTCGGACGCGGACTCGCGGATGTGGTCGACGAAGCCGTACTCGAGGGCTTCCTGGGCGTTGAACCAGCGGTCGCGGTCGCCATCCGCGTTGATCTGCTCGACCGTCTTGCCGGTCTGCGCCGCCGTGATCTCGGCGAGGCGCTTCTTCATGTCGAGGATGAGCGCCGCCTGGGTCTGGATGTCGGAGGACGTCCCGCCGAATCCACCGTGCGGTTGGTGCAGCAGCACGCGCGCGTTCGGCGTGATGTAGCGCTTGCCCTTGGTGCCGGCGGTCAGCAGCAGCTGCCCCATCGAGGCCGCCATGCCGATGCCGACCGTCACGATGTCGTTCGGGACGAACTGCATGGTGTCGTAGATCGCCATGCCCGCCGTGATCGAGCCGCCGGGCGAGTTGATGTAGAGGAAGATGTCCTTCTTCGGGTCTTCAGCGGCGAGCAGCAGGAGCTTGGCCGCGATCTCGTTGGAGTTGTCGTCGCGCACCTCCGAACCGAGCCAGATGATGCGGTCTTTCAGAAGACGGTCAAAGACACTCGGTTGGAATGTCGCGTCGGCCATGGGGTGCTCCGTTTCGGTAGGTCGATGTCGAATCTACCGGGGGCCCTGAGCGCACACGTTCGTGTTCGCCCTGGGCAGAGGACGCGCGTCGTTAGGGTGAGTTGTATGACCGACGACTGGCAGCAACGCGTCGACGCGGTGTGGGCGGATGCCGCGAACCTGACCGACGACGAGCTCGTCTCGCGCATCGACGCGTTGGCGGCCGAGCGCGATCCGGGCGACGCCGTCGCTCTTGCGGAGCGCGGCGGGGCGCGTGACTCCACCGGGCGCGAAGAGGAGGCGGTCGCGTTCTACCGCGCCGCCCTGGCCGCCGGGCTCGATGATGCGCGGCGCGCGCAGGTCGTCATCCAGCTCGCGAGCACGGTGCGCAACCTCGGTCGCCCCGAGGAGTCGCTCGAGCTGCTGAGCACCGAATTCGCGGGGCAACCCGATCATCCGCTTGCCGACGCCGCCACGGCGTTCGCCGCCCTCGCGCTCGCGAGCGCCGGTCGACCGACCGAGGGCCTCGTGGCGGTGCTGCACGCGCTGGCACCGCACCTGCCGCGGTATCAGCGCGCCGTCAACGCCTACGCCGACGAGCTGCTCGAGGGTGATCGCGCCTAGCCGTCAGATCAGCTTCTCGAGCGTGTTCAGGTTGCGCGTCGTCAGCCACGGCTTGTGCGATGCCTTGGACTGCGCCTTTCCCATCGCCGAGTCGAGCGTGTTGCCCTTCGGCACCGACCAATAGATGACGCCCTCGCCGGCGATCGCCTGCTCGATGGCGGGATCCAGTGTGACCGCCAGCAATTCGCTGCGGACCTCGGCCTTCTCGACGAACACCACGTAGGCATGCCGCTCGGCCGTGCGGGGGAACGGGTAGGCGGCGACGATCTTGCGGACGGCGTCCACCGTGAGCACGTGCACCCAGGCCTCGTAGCCGAAGCGCTCGCGCAGCGCGGCCTCGAGGGTGCGCTTGGCCGTGGATGCGGCATCCGCGGTCGAGAACAGCACGTTGCCGCTCGCGAGCACGGTCTTCACGCCCTCGTAGCCCAGGCCACGCACGACCTCGGCCAGGTCGGCCATCTTGATGGTCACCCCGCCGACGTTGACTCCGCGCAGCAGCGCGACGAAGGCGGTCATTGCCGAGACCCAGAGGCTCGAAATGTCGCAGTTGGTGGTCGAAGGCGCACGAAATGAACCAGCTGGGGCAATTGGACGCGATTCACATCCGGATGCGGCTAGCTGTGGTCGTGTCCGTAGTGCTCGTTGCCGGGCTTGCGGCCGTGGCCGTCGGTCGCGGCCTTGCCCTTGGCAGCGGCCTTGCCCTTGGGCGCAGACGGGGAGTCGGCGTTGGCCTGCTCGAGCAGCGAGGTCGCGCCACTCGTGTCGATGTCGTCGTCGTCGGCGAGGATGCCCTCGGTCAGCGCCGAGACGTCGACGGCCTTGCCCGTCGTGTCGACGACCTTGGCCTTGCTCAAGACGATGGCCAGCGCCTTCGCGCGGGCGACCTCGCCGATCATGGCGGGCAGCTGCCCGTTCTGGTCGAGCACCTGGATGAACTCGCCCGGCTCCATGCCGTACTGGGCCGACGCCTGGACGAGGTACGAGGTGAGCTCGTTCTGGTTCACCTTCACCTCCTCCTTCTCGGCGATCGCGTCGAGCAGGATCTGCGAGCGGAAGGTCTTCTCGCTCGACTCGGCGACCTCGGCGCGGTGCACGTCGTCCTGCAGGCGGTTCTCCTGCTCGAGGTGACGGTGCACCTCGTCGTCGATGAGGCCCTGCGGAACCGGGATCTCGACCTTCTTCAGCAGCTCGTCGACGATCTTGTCGCGAGCCTCGACGCCCTGGCCGAACTCCTTCGACTTGGCGAGCTGCTCGCGCAGGTCGCTGCGGAGCTCGCCGATCGTGTCGAACTGGCTGGCGATCTGAGCGAAGTCGTCGTCGGCGGCTGGAAGCTCGCGCTCCTTGACGGCGAGAACGGTGACCGAGATCTGGGCGTTCTCGCCCTCGTGGTCTCCGCCCAGAAGCGGGGCCTCGAAGGTGGTGGACTCGCCGGCGGTCAGCGTGTCGAGCGCCTCGTCGATGCCCTCGATCAGTTCGCCCGAGCCGAGCTCGTAGGAGATGTTGCTGGCGGTGTCCACCTCTTCGCCGCCGATGGTGGCGGTGAGGTCGAGCTGCACGAAGTCGCCCTGGCGGGCCGGGCGGTCGACGGTGACCAGGGTGCCGAAGCGGCTGCGCAGGTTCTCGAGCTCGTTCTCGACGTCATCCGGGCTGACCGTGATCGGATCGACCTCGAGCTTCAGGCCGTCGTAGTTCGGGATGTCGAACTCGGGCCGGGTGTCGACCTCGACCGAGACCTCGAGGTCGCCGCTGAAGTCGTCGACGCTCGGCCACTTCGTGATGTCGGCCGAGGGGCGACCGAGCGGACGCACCTTCTCGGCCTCGGCGGCGTCGCGGTAGAACTTGTCGAGGCCCTCGTTGACCGCGTGGTTGAGCACCTCTGCACGGCCGACGCGCTGGTCGATGATGGGCGGCGGCACCTTGCCCTTGCGGAAGCCCGGGATGTTCACGTCTTCGGCGATGTGCTGGTAGGCGTGGTCGATGCTCGGCTTGAGCTCGTCGGGCGTGACGGTGATGTTGAGCTTCACGCGGGTCGGGCTGAGCTTCTCGACGGTCGTCGTGACCATGGGTGTCTCCGTAGTTCTAATCGTGGTGATTCATGAGTCTGAGTGGTGAGGCTGGGCAATGTCGGGGCGACAGGATTTGAACCTGCGGCCTCCCGCTCCCAAAGCGGGCGCTCTACCAAGCTGAGCTACGCCCCGGATATCGTGCGTGGCCCGAACTCTGCTGTTCGAAAAAAGGCCCCCCGAAGTCTAACTGGTCCGCATCCCCGCGTGCCTCCGAGCCAATGTCGGCGCTCGCGCGCACACTGGAGCCATGGCAGATATCGAGATCATGGAGCTGCGAGCGTTCGAGCCGCGCTGCCTCGACTGCGGCGAGACCGGCCCCATCGAGACGAGCGTGTTCTTCGCGATGGCGTGGGAAGAAGCGCACGTCTGCGTCGCGGTGCGGATCGACTCGGATGAAGCGGAGCTCGCGGTCGCGTCCTGAGCGCCAGCGCGTTCCGGTAGACTCGCCCGGCGAGATGCGGCTTCTGCCGCCCTCCGGGGATGTAGCTCAATGGTAGAGCCTCAGTCTTCCAAACTGATTACGCGGGTTCGATTCCCGTCATCCCCTCCCTGACTCTGAATCCGAGTTCGCCTCCAGCGCCTCCCGCAACAGTACGAACGGCGCCTCCTCGCCCGTCGGGTCGCCGTCGGCAATCTCGGGATGCCACTGCACGCCGAGGACCCATTCGCCCGGTCGATCGCTCGCAACCGCCTCGACCAGCCCGTCATCCGAGGTCGCGACGACGGTGAGACCCTCGCCGAGCGCGTCGATTCCCTGGTGGTGACCGGATGCGACCCGCAGCCGGGTCGAGCCGGTAACGGTCGCGAGCGGGGACTCCGGCGCGAGTGCGACCTCGTGCCACACGAAGACGTCGCGGATGTCGTCGTGCCGGTCATCGGCCGGCAGGTGGACGACATCCCTCGGGCCGAGGTCGACGTGCAACGTTCCGCCGCGCTGCACGTTCAGCAGCTGGGCTCCGCGGCAGATCGCGAGCAGCGGTGTGCCATGGGCGGCCGCGTAGTCGAGAACCTCGAGGTCGAGCGCATCCTGCGCGGGGTTCACGTCATACACCTCCCCGGGCTCGGCGGTCTTTCCGTACAACCACGGATCGATGTCGCCGCCACCGGGGACGACGAAGCCGTCGAAGCCGTCGAGGCTGTTCGGGTCGTCGACGACCGTGACATCCAAGCCGGTCTTCGCCGCGAGCTCGATGACGAGGTTCTGAAGCTCCCGCGCCTCCTTCTCGTCGGCACTCAGCCGCGCGGGCATCGCCACCCGAAACCGTCGCATGACCGCGAGTCTGTCCCCAGACCCCGAGCGCTAGCAACTCGAGGCCTCGTTCAGTGACTGCCGACTAGCAGCAGGGGCCGCCGCAGCAGCCGTCTTCGCAGCATCCGGTCATCTGTGCACCTCCCCTCGTCGCGTGAAGCAGGTCGGCAGCCGCTACGCGACCGGCGCGATCTCGGCGAGCAACGCCTCGACGCGGGCCTTGATGTCGTCGCGCACCTCGCGCACGACGTCGATCGGTTGGCCGGCCGGATCGGTGAGCTCCCAGTCCTCGTAGCGCTTGCCGGGGAAGATCGGGCAGGTGTCTCCGCAGCCCATCGTGATGACGACGTCGCTCTCGCGCACCGCATCCGTGGTCAGGATCTTGGGCGCGTTGCCCGCGATGTCGATACCCTCTTCGGCCATGACCGCGATCGCGTTCGGGTTGATCTGATCGGCCGGCTCGGACCCCGCTGAACGGATCTCGACCCGGTCGCCGCCGAGCGCCTGGGCGTAGCCCGCGGCCATCTGCGAGCGGCCTGCGTTGTGCACGCAGACGAACAGGATCATCGGCTTCTCGGCCACGTTCAGCGCCTTTCCAGAACATTGATGGATGTCGATATAAGGGTCGCCAATACATCGACGTTTGTCAATCTATATGCCACAATCGGGGCATGACCCTCCTGGAACTGCTGCCCGTGCGCGACGTGACGGCGTGCTGCTCGCCGCTGACCGGTGAGGTCATCGACCAGAGCAATGCCGTCAGCCTCGCCTCGTCCCTTCGGGCTCTCGCCGACCCCGCGCGGCTGCGCATCCTCTCGATGGTGGCCGCCCACGCCGATGCCGAAGCCTGCGTCTGCGACCTGACGGAGCCGCTCGGCCTCCAGCAGTCCACCGTCTCGCATCACCTGAAGATCCTGGTGGATGCCGGCTACCTCACCCGCTCGAAGCGCGGCACCTGGGCGTACTACCGGCTCGTGCCCGGCGCGCTCGACGGCGTCGCGGCCCTGCTGACGACGGTCTAGTCGCCATGGTCGGCTCGCCCCCGGTCGGCCTGCGACGACGCCTGCTGGCCGAGTTCATCGGCTGCGTGGTCCTGGCCGCGGCGGTCGTGGGGTCGGGCATCGCGGCGCAGACCCTGTCGCCGCACGATGTCGGCCTCCAGCTCACCGAGAACGCATTCGCCACCGCCCTCGCCCTGTTCGTCCTCATCGCCGTGCTCGCCCCGGTGAGCGGTGCCCATCTCAACCCCATCATCTCGATGGTCGACGCCATCCTGGGGCGGCGCCCGTGGCGCGAGGTGCCCGGCTACGCCGCTGCACAGGTGGCCGGATGCGCAGCCGGTGTGATCCTCGCGAACCTGATGTTCGGGCATCCGCCGGTCGCGATCAGCACGACCCACCGCCTGTCGCCGGCGCATGCGCTCGCCGAGGTCATCGCAACGGCCGGCCTCGTGATGGTCGTGTTCGTTCTCGCCCGCTTCGGACGCGAACGCCTGGCGCCGGCCGCCGTCGCGGCGTACATCGGCGCCGCCTATCTGTTCACCAGCTCGACCAGCTTCGCGAACCCGGCGATCACGCTGGGGCGGACGCTCAGCAACACCTTCGCCGGGATCGACCCGATCTCGGCGGCCGGCTTCATCGTGGCGCAACTCGTGGGAGGAGTGGCCGGATGTGCTCTTGTCGCGGCACTCGCTCCGAGGCAGACTCGTGCTCCCGCTCTCGACCAGGAAGGTGCGCAACCATGACCATCACCGTCCGCGACATGACCGCAGCCGACTGGCCGGATGTCGAACGCATCTACCGCGAGGGCATCGCGACCGGCAACGCCACCTTCGAAGCCTCGCCTCCGAGCTGGGAGGACTTCGACCACGGCAAAGTGGCCCACCCGCGCCTCGTCGCGGTCGAAGACGGCCGCGTGGTCGGATGGGCGGCCGCGAGCCGGGTCTCGTCGCGCTGCGTGTACGAGGGCGTGCTCGAGCACTCGGTGTACGTGGCCGAGGCGGCGCGCGGGCACGGGGTCGGCCGGGTGCTGCTCGACGCCTTCCTGGATGCCGCGGAGGCGGCGAACGTCTGGACGGTGCAATCCGGCGTGTTCCCCGAGAACGAGCCGAGCCTGGCCTTGCACCGTGAACTCGGATTCCGCACGGTCGGCACCCGCGAGCGCGTCGGCAAGATGGGCTACGGCCCCTATGCCGGCCGATGGCGCGACGTCGTGATGATCGAGCGCCGGAGCTCGCGCGTCGGAATCGACTGAGCCCGCCTAGAGCCCGGGATCCTGCGTCGCCGCCAGGATTCCATTCAAGGCGTCGCGAGCCCTCTCGAGTTCGGGGATGCCGACTCCCAGCCGGTCCATGACCTGTCCGGGGACGGCGAGTGCCCGTTCGCGCAGGGCGACCCCTGCCGGCGTGAGGGACACGGCCAGGGCGCGGTCGTCATCCGGATCGCGTCGTCGCTGGATCAGACCGGCCGCCTCGAGCCGCTTGAGCAACGGGCTGAGGGTCGCGGGCTCGAGATAAAGGGCGTCGGCCAGTTCGCGAAGGCGTCGCGGGCTGCGCTCCCAGAGGGCGAGCATCACCAGGTACTGCGGATGGGTGAGACCCAAGGGCTCGAGCACGGGGCCGTAGATGCTCACCACCCGCCGGGCGGTGGTCACCAGGGCGAAACAGACCTGACGGTCGAGGGCGAGAGGATCGACGGTCGCGGTGCTCGGCATCTCATCAGCATAGTGCACAAATAGTTAGTACACTTAGCAATGTGAGCGACAGAACCCGGTGGTGGGACCGCCTCAACCGCACCCTCATCCCCTATCTCGGCCCGCCACCGCTCGGGCCGGGCCCGCGGGGCGAGCGGGCGCCGGATGCGGCATCACTCGTTCCACGCTGCCCGCTCTGCGGCGAACCGATGGCCGCGCACGAGATCGAGCGCACCGCCGACTGGAGCACGCCGACGCGACTCCACTGCCCGCCACGTGCAGCGTGACTTCTCCGCTCGACGCGAGGCTCTGCTGAGCCGCAGGAGGCGTTAGTCGTCTTCCCCGTCTTCGCCGTCGTCGAAGTCGCCGAACGCGTCGTCGATCTCGATGTCGCTGTTTGCGGCGCGGTACTCGTCGATGTTCATCCACGTGGTCGAGGTCAGGTCGAGGTCCTCGGCGAGCTCCTCGAGCTGCGCCTCGGTGAGACGGTCTTCGAAGAGCGTGCGGACCGCATCGAGCGACGAGTGCTCGGTGACCGGCACGGCGTCGTCATCGTCGCTGTCGGGGTCCGACAGCTGCTGATCGTCGGGGCTCATGTACTGCTCGAAGAACTCGTTCTCGAGCAGATCGATGTCGAACTCATCGCCGTCTTCATCCAAGTCGACCATGCTTCGACGATAGGCCCGGCTCCCAGCCGACGCCAGTGGATTTCGCCGGGAGGCCCGGACGTCGAAGGACCAACGACCCTGCCCGTGCCGTGTCGGAGCGACCAGGCTGCCGTCATGGACGCAGTCATCGTGTACGAGTCGATGTTCGGAGCCACTCGACAGATCGCCGAGGCCCTCGCGCGCGGCATGGGGTCGAGCGTGACGGCGACGGTCGTCAACGTCAATCACGCAGGCACCACGTTCCCGACCGCCGACGTCGTGCTGGTGGGAGGACCCACTCACGTGCACGGGATGAGCCGCCCGCAGACTCGCGATGAAGCGGCGGCCTGGACGCGCGATCCGGACCGTCACCTCTCCCTCGAGCCCGGAGCACCCGGCATCGGGATCCGCGAATGGATCGAGGCGCTGACCGGCCCGGTGGGACGCTTCCTCGCCTTCGACACCCGCGTCGACGCGTCGCGTCTGCTCAGCGGCTCGGCGGCCACCCACATCCAGAAGGCCCTCCGCCGCGCCGGAGGCGAGCCGGTCGGCGAGGAGCAGAGCTTCCTGGTGCACGACAACACGCTCGACGCCGGCGAGCTGGCCCGGGCGGAACAGGTCGGCGCCGACCTCGCGTCCCGACTCGCGGGAACGGCACCCTCGCAGAACAGCGTCTAGCGCTGCAGCCAGGCGAGCACCGCCAGCACGCGCCGATGGTCCTCGCCCGAGTCTTCGAGGCCCAGCTTGCCGAAGATCGAGGTGACGTTCTTCTCGACCGCGCCCACGCCGATGAACAGGTGCGCGGCGATCGCGGCGTTGGTGCGCCCCTCCGCCATGAGCTGAAGGACCTCGCGCTCGCGCGGGGTGAGGGTCGCCAGGGGGTCGTGACGACGGCCGATCAGCTGGGCGACGACCTCCGGGTCGAGCACGGTGCCGCCATCTGCGATCCGGTCGAGTGCATCCGTGAGGTCGGCCAGTGAGGCGACACGGTCTTTGAGCAGGTAGCCGACTCCCCCGCTGCCCGAGCCGAGCAGCTCTTGCGCGTATGCGACCTCGACGTACTGCGACAGAAGCAGGATGCCGGTCCGGGGCAGCAGCGCTCGCAGCGCGATCGCGGCGCGCACCCCTTCGTCGCGAAAGGTGGGCGGCATCCGCACGTCGAGCACGGCGAGGTCGGGGGCGAGGCCGGGTGCCGCCGCCAGCAGCGCGTCGGCATCGCCATAGGCGCCGACCACTTCATGGCCGGCCTCGGTCAGCACGCGAACCAGTCCCTCGCGCAGCAGCACGGAGTCGTCGGCGACCACCACGCGCTTGCCTGTCACATGGGCAAGCCTAGGAGGCTGGGTGAGCGAGGCCGGCTGCTCGGGGGACAACCATTCCTCCACTCATATTTATGTTCTATTTCTTTCCACCGATGTGGGTAGTGCTCTAGCACTTGTGTTCGACACATGGGAGAATTGCCCCATGCCCACCGCCCTCATGCGCCACCTGGAGGTCCCCGACCTCGGTGATGCGGCGAACGCCTCCGATTCGGAATTGATCGAGGCGATGCGCGCATGGGCCCAGGCACGGCGCGTTGTGGACGCAGGCTTGGCCGCATTGGCCGGCGAGGTCGCCAGGCGGTCGTCGCTCGAGCTCGGCTATGACGGCCTGGCGCAGCGCGCCGGAGCACGCACGGCCGACGCGCTCGTGTCGCAGGTCACCGGGACGACGAGCGCAGAAGCACGCGCCATCACCTCCGCCGGCACCATGATCGGCGCTCCGGCACCGTGGATGGGCGAAGTCGCGACCCAGGTATCAGCCGGGCAGGTGTCGGTCGGCGCGGCCGCGGCGATCGCGGCGGGGCTGGGGTCCCCATCCCCCACGGTGGCTGCCGACGACCTGGCGGATGCGGCTCATTCGCTTCTCGACACGGTCGCGTCGCTGCCCCCGGAGAAGGTCGCTCGTCGCGCACGCGAACTGCGTGACGAGCTGGATGAGGCAGGCGTCGCCGACCGCGAAGCGGGTCTGCGCGACAAACGGTTCCTGCGCCTGAGCCCGCAAGGTGACGGCATGACCCGACTGACCGGACTGCTCGATCCGGAATCGGCGGCATTGGTGGTCGATGCGATCGATGCCGTCACGTCGCCACGCCGGGGCGGACCGCGTTTCGTCGACCCTGACGCGGTCGCGCGCGCCGACGCAACGGCGCGCGACCCGCGGAGCACCGAGCAACTCGCCCTGGATGCGCTGGTGCAGATGGTGAGGATCGCGTGCGCGGCTGACGACGGAAGCGTCTTCGGCGTCCGGGAGCCCTCCGTTCGGGTGCACGTCAGCCTCCACGATCTGGACCGCCGCGCTGGCATCGCGCACCTCGAAGGGCAGAGTGCCGCCGTCTCGGTCGCGACGGCAGCACGAATCGGCTGTGCCGACGGACTCGTTCCCGTCCTCTTCGATCAGGCGGGCCGCGCACTCAAGCTAGGCAGAACCCAGCGATGCTTCAGTCACCACCAACGCACCGTGCTGGCCGCGATCTGGGGCGGATGTGCGCATCCGGGATGCGATCGGCCGCCGTCGTGGACAGAAGCCCATCACATCAACGAATGGCACTCCGACCATGGCTCGACGGATGTCGACGACGGCATCCTGCTGTGCCGGCATCACCACCTCATGGTCCACAACAACGGGTGGAAGATTCAGAGGGAACAAGCGACGTACTGGCTTCTCCCGCCGCCCGGCGATGCTTTCCACTCGGAGCCGATTTCGCTGACGCCGAAGAATCCGGTCTATCGACGTGCGACCGCGCGGGCGCGGCGCGGCGCGACACAGGTGGCAGCGCCCGTCGGCTAGGACTGGGGTGCGTCCGGCTTCCGGGAGCTCCGCTTCGCCGGTGTCGGCTCGGGCTGGGTGCCCGTTGTCGACGCGTCTCGAGTCGACGCGCCCTTGCGCGCGGTCGTGGTGGGGGCGGTCTGGGCGGGCGCGTTGGCCGCCGGCGAGGAGGCGGGCGCGGCGCTCTTAGCAGGCGTCGAGCCGACGAACGGCAGCTGAGCCACCATCACGGTCGGCCCGCCGACCGGACTGGTGACGGTGAGCGTTCCACCCAAGCCATGAGCACGCTCCTCCAGGCCGGCGATCCCGTGACCTGGAGTCGCCGTGGCACCGCCCACCCCGTCATCCGAGACGGTCAACTCGAGCCAGCTGCGCCCCGTGTCGGGCTCATCGCGCACCCAGACGCGCATGGTCACGTTCTTCGCTCGCGAGTGCTTCTCGGCATTCGTCACCGCTTCGGCCGCGAGGAAGTACACGTTGCGCTCCAACTCGGCGGGCAGCGCCGTCCCGTCGGGGACTGCGGAGACGAACTTCACCGGGATGCTGGACCGGCTCGCCATCGAGTCCAGTGCCGCCACCAGACCCCGGTCGAGCAACAGCGGCGGAGCGAATCCACGGGAGAGGGCGCGCAGTTCCTCCAGCGCGTCCTTCGACTGCTGCATCGCCTCGTTCAAGAGGGTGCGGGCGGCGGAGGGATCGGCATCCAGCTGGCGGTCGGCCGCCGCGAGATCCATCTGCAGGCGCACCAGACGCTGCTGCGGACCGTCGTGGATGTCACGCTCCAGTCGGCGCAGTGCGGTGCCCTCGGCGGCGACGGCAGCCGTGCGCGACGACGACAGGCTCTCCACCTCGCGACGGAGCGCTTCGCTGCGGAATGCCCCGAGCATCCCCCGAGCGACCAGCCAGTGCAGCGAGACCAGCCCACGAGTGATGAACGGCAAGGTCGCCAGGAAGATCAGACCCACCAGCAGGTAGGCCACGATGTCCACCGCGCGAGGGTCGGCGCCCCCGACCGGGAGCCCGAGGTGAACGAGCAGCCAGTGCGCGGGGTAGACCGGGTTGGTCGGCACCGGAAGGAAGAGCTGCCAGAACCAGAAGGTGACGCCCCCGAAGGCGGTCGCCACCCAGCTGATCATGACCGACCAGCTGACCGTCGCCACGACGAAGTCCACGAGGCCCAACCAGAGCAGATACAGCCAATAGTGTCCGTTGCCGAGCACAGAGCGCAGCCAGCCGAAGAAGCCGGGACGTCCCTGGCCATCGCGCCAGTCGGGTGCAGTGATGGCGGGACGACCGACCCAGCGCAGCAGGGTCAGCTCGAGGGTGCCGAACCCCCGCGCCACGTACAGTCCGGCGATGAGCACGATCAAGCCGATGAAGAACGTGACCAGAGTGCCGATCCCGGTGTTGAACAGAGCCAGGCTGATGACGAAGCCCACCGTTGCGATCGGGAAGGCGACGAACAGGAAGCCGAGCTCGCGCGGCACACCCATCCAGAGCCGCGCGTACAGGGGGCGTTCGGGCACCGGCCGGGTCGGCGAGGGCGCTGCGGCGGTCGGGGGCGGGGTCGTCATGGCGGAATCCATTGTCGCGGTCATGGTTCCACCCTGGCGACGCCGGACGCGGCGGGACATCAGGCAGACCGACCGCGGCGAGTGGGGCTAACCCCCGAGCGCGGCCACAGCGGGTCAGCGGATCAGGTATGGGATGCGTTGGGGTCTTCGGTGCTGCTGGGCGCGGGCGACGACGGTCCGCCGGCGGTTCCCCCAGCGGGCGGGTCCAGGACCAGCAGGTTGTAGCCGCCGTCCACTCCGTCGGACATGGCGATCTGAATCCGGGCTGTGCTGGCGTCGGTGAATGTCACGACGCACTCGAAGTGGTCGCCGCGCGCGACCGCGGCGTCGGGATCGCATTGGATGTTCCTGATGTCCAGGCCGTAGTGGCCGGTGAGGTCGGCCGCCGTATTCCGTTCGATGTCGAGGAGCGTGTAGGGCGCGCTGGTACCCGCATGGTCGGCCTGGAAGGGCTCCGAACTGGCCGGGGCCGGCGCCGTCGCCTCGCTCCAGTCCACCCTCCAGTCGTAGGTGTACTGGCCGCTGTTGTCGTGGATGGTGATGTGGATCGGAAGGCTGCCACCGTCGGCAAGCGTCGCCACGCAATCGAAGGCGTCGCCCTCGTGCATCGCCGTGTCGGCGGGACAGGACACGCTGCTGATCGCCCCGGGATGTTTGGCCGAGAGCTCCGAGGCGAGGTGCGATTGCACGCCGACCTTGTCGAACACGTGCGCGCCAGGATTCAATCCGTGCATGACCGGGATGAGCACGGCGACGACCACGAGGCCGGCCGAGGCCACCGTGGCGACGGCTCCGACGACGATGGCCGCGATCGCCTGACCCCGTCGCGCGTTCTCGGGCGCGAACTGCGGAACGCGGCGGAGAGCCCTGATTCCGTTGACCAGACCACCGATTCCGAGGATCAGAAGCGGATTGATGACCAGGGCGATGAGGCTGTACACCATGCCGCGGGTCGCGAGCGAGTTGACGGCGGGTGCGATCGACGACCCACCCTGGCCGACGTACGGATTCGCGGCGAACGGCTGGGCCGCCACCGGCGACCGGAGGTGCGTCGTCCAGCCGCGGCCGTCCCACCAGCGCTCGAGCGAGGGATTCGCGTTGTCGGGATACCAGCCAGGAGGGATCTGGTCGGCCTGAGCGGGCAGGGTCTGCGCGGCGGGCGAGACCTGCGCAGCGGGCGAGACCTGCGCAGCAGCCGCCATCTGGGCAGCGGGCGAGACCTGCGCAGCAGCCGCCATCTGGGCAGCCGGAGCCACGGACTCCGTCGGCGACGCCTGCTCGGCTGACGACGCGTGCTCGCCGGTGCCGATGCCGAACGCGGCCGCCGAGACCGGCTGTTCGAACGCGGCCGCGGCCGGAGCCGTCGAGTGCGTCTGGTCGGTCCACTGCTGGCCGTCCCACCAGCGCACGAGGTTCGGCTCGTTGCGATCCGGATACCAGCCCGGCGGCACGGCAAGAGACGTCACATCGCTCACGATCCCCACCCCACCTCGTCGCTTTCGCGAATTCGTTACTCCCCCGAACGAAACGCTAGCGATGCCTGGGGGGCGGGTGGGCCGATCACGACGGAATCTCACCCCTACTGGGGGCAGGATCCGGCGTCTCTCGCTAGCGTTGAGCCATGCGTCCCGCTCAAGCGAAGATCATCGCCACCTTGAACGTGCAGCCCACCATCGACCCCGCGGCCGAAATCGAACGCCGAGTCGGATTCCTGGTGGATTACCTGACCACCACCGGCGCATCCGGCCTGGTGCTCGGCATCAGCGGCGGCCAGGATTCGTCGTTGGCCGGCCGCCTGTGTCAGCTCGCGGTCGAGCGGGTGGCCGCATCCGGTGGGGAGGCGAGTTTCACCGCCGTGCGCCTGCCATACGCAGTGCAGGCCGACGAAGACGACGCGCAACTCGCGCTGAGCTTCATCCGGCCGTCCGAGGCGGTCATCTTCGACATCAAGCGCGCCGTCGACGGGTTCCAGGCCGAGTACGGCGACCGGTTCGACGCCCCCATGCTCGACTTCACGAAGGGGAACGTGAAAGCACGCGCCCGCATGGTCGCGCAGTACGCGATCGCCGGCCAAGGGCGGATGCTGGTGGTCGGCACGGACCATGCAGCCGAAGCCTTGACAGGCTTCTTCACCAAGTTCGGCGACGGCGGGGCCGACATCCTGCCCCTCAGCGGACTCACCAAGCGACAGGGACGTGCCCTGCTCGAGCACCTGGGCGCCCCCGAGCGGCTCTACCTCAAGGCCCCCACTGCCGACCTGCTCGACGACAACCCCGGCCAGACCGATGAGGCCAATCTCGGGCTCAGCTACCACGACATCGACGACTATCTCGAGGGCCGCGAGGTCCCGGATGCGGTGGCCTCGGCCATCGAGGCCCGCTATCTCGACACCGAGCACAAGCGCGCCGCACCCGTGACCCCGTTCGACACCTGGTGGCGGCGCGAAGACGACCCCTGGACCCGCTGAGCGAGTCGCGCGCGGCGTCCCCCATACGGGGGACTCGCGCCCCACGGACGGGGGGTACTACTGTGAGCCCGAGCCGAAACCCGAATCCCCCTCAGCGGCTTATCTCTCTCAGCAGGAGTTCCCCCATGAACAGCAGCACCGTCGTCACCCCGACGTCCTCGGCCGCACCCGCCGGCTGGTACAACGATCCGCTCGGTATCCCCCAGCTCCGCTGGTGGAACGGCATCGGCTGGACCAACCACGTGCAGGAGAACCGCGCCGAGTTCCAGTCGTGGGGCGGTCAGTCCGTTTCGGTCGCGTAAGCAACCGACTCGGTACCCGCCGGGTTCTCAGCCCCGGTGGGTTCATGGGCCGTGGGTCCCGCGGCCATGCCTTCCTGGGCCGTGGGTCCACTCCCCCGCGACCATGGTCGCGTGAACGGGCATGGTCCGGAGCTGGTCGGCGTCACCTGACAGCTCTACGGGGTTGCGGTCGGTGATGACCAGATCGGCCGGGCTCCCGACGACGAGCGCGCCCTGGCCGCCCCACGATGCGCGCAGGGCCGCGTCGATCGGCAGGGCCTGCTCCGGATGCCACGGCTCACGGCCGTCGCGGCGTCGTGACACCGCGGCCGCGATGGTGACCCAGGGGTCCAGCGGCGCGACGGGCGCGTCCGAACCCAGCGCCAGCTCTGCTCCCGCCTCCCACAGCGCTCGATAGGCGAAGGCCCGGCCCGTGCGCCCGGCCCAGTAGTGGTCGGCCACGTCGCGGTCATCCATGGCGTGCTCGGGCTGAACACTGGCCCGCACCCCCAGCGCGGCGAATCGACGGAGGTCGACGTCGGCCACCAGTTGCGCGTGCTCGATGCTGCCGCCCGGTGACGCGAGCGGGCCGAGCGCCTCGAACGTGTCGAGCGCGAGCGTCGTGGCGCGGTCGCCGATCGCATGGATGGCGGGCAGAAGTCCTCTCGCGACCGCCGCCTGCGCCAGGTCGAGCAACTCGCCCGCGGAGTGGATGGCGAGGCCCGCGGCATCCGGACCCGACAGTCCGGGGTAGTCGTCGTAGCACCAGGCGGTTCGCGTGTTGAGCGACCCGTCGGTGAAGAGCTTGAACGGGCCGCCGCTCAGCAGGCCACCGGTGCCCGGCACCGACAGGCCGGTGCGGATGCCGTCCGCGGCCACCGCGTCGAGGTCGTCGGGGTAGACACCGGCCCGCACCCGCAGCCCACGGAATCCCGCGGCGAACCGTCGCCGCCACGACGCCACGGCGCCGCTCATCTCGAGGTCGACGATTCCGACCACCCCGCGTGATGCGGCTGCCGCTGCCGCGTCCAGCGCCCACGCATCGAGCTGATCGTCGGGCACCGCACTGAGCCGCACGTTGAGATCGAAGGCAGCCTGCTCACGGAGCAGCCATGCCTCGGGCGGCATCTCGAGCAGCCGCAGCGCGGCCGCGTTGGTCCACATGCAGTGGACGTCGCCGCTGACCAGCGCGACCGGGATGTCTCCGACATCGAGCAGTTCAGGCGTCGGTACATCGGGCCACAGCCCGTCACGAAAACCCTGACCGATCAGGACCGTGCCGGGCACCGGCGGACGCCGCGCCGCCTCGTCCCGCACCAGGGCGGCTGTCTCGGCGGCCGACGCCGCCGCGCTCACGTCGAATCGGCGCGACGCCAACGCCCACTGGCCGAAGTGGAGGTGCGAATCCCACAGTCCGGGCCCGACCCAGCGGCCATCGAGGTCGAGCGTGTCGGCGGCGGTATCGGCCGGTGGTCCCGATTGCCGCGCCCTCGGCCCCCCACTCGACCAGCTCACGTGACCGTCGGCGATCAGCAGGTCGACGAGCGTGCCGTCGTACAGCCGAGCGTTGCGCAGCAGGGTGCTCATGGCTGCGGCGTGATCCGCTCCGTCTCGATCCGCTCCGTCTCGATCCGTTGCATCTCGGCGGCGAGCGCCGGATGCGCATAGGCACCGTCGCCGTGCAACGCCTCGATGATGGTCTCGCGCACCTGATCCGACTTGTTCTGACTCAACTTGAGGCGGGCGTCGACGCGGGTGACCCGGATGCGGAGTCCGACCGTTCCCTTGGCGACGCGACGCGCAGTCGCCTCGTCCTGATCGAGCGAGACCGGATGCGGCATCCGGCCCTCGAAGTGGTCGACCAGCTTGCCGAGTACGGCGAAGTTCTCCTCCTCCGAGAGGACCTCGGGCACGCCGTAGAGGTGCGCTGTCACGTGATTCCAGGTCGGAATGAAGTCGTCGTCGGCGTACCAGTTGGGCGAGATGTAGCCATGAGCACCCTGGATGATCACGAGCATCTCGTGCTGAGGAACCTCGTGCAGCTCCTCATCGGGACGGCCGAAGTGGGTGACGATCGAGATGCCATCCCCGTCGTCTTCGAGCAGGGTCGGATAGTGCGATGCGACCAGCCCGCCGACCGTGTTCGACACGTAAGTCGCCCACGGGTTCTCGCGGATCAGGCGCTTGATCTCGGCCTCATCGGTGACGGTGTAGCGCGGCGTCTTTCTCATGCCCGACCCCTCATGCCTGATCCACCGGGCACCAGTACAGCTTGCGGCCGCCCAGCTCTTTCATCAAGATCGGCGTCCCGCAGACCCGGCACGGCTCACCGGTGCGGTGATACACCCAGTGCCGGTCGTCGCGCGAGGCGAGCGCCTTCTGGTAGTCGTCGTCGCTCAGGTCGTCCATGGTGAGCATCTGCCCGGTCTGCACGCCGATGTTCAGCAGCTTCACCCAGTCGCGCCAGAGCTCGCGAACGACCTCCTCGCGCACCTCCTTGCCGGGGGTGAACGGGTTCTGCCGTGCGCGGAAGAGCAGCTCGGCGCGGTACACGTTGCCGATGCCGCTGACCACCGTCTGGTCCATCAGCAGCAGGGCGATCGGGGTGGGCTTCTTGCGCACGGCGGCGACGAACCGCTCTTCACTCACCGCGGGGTCGCCGACCAGCGGGTCGGGGCCGAGCTTGGCGATCGTGGCATCCACCTGCTCGGGCGTCTGCACCTCGCAGGCGGTCGGGCCGCGCAGATCGGCCACCGCCGTCTTGGTCAGCAACCGAACCCGTACCGCGCCGATCGGCTCGGGCGGAAAGCTCTCGATGTCGTCTTCGCGCTTCTCCTGCTCGCTCATGCGCAGGCGCGTCAGCCGCGGCGCACCCATGGACGCGAGCGAGTCCTCATGGGCCGCCAGATCGGTGCCGCGCATGTTGGTCTGACCCATGCGGCCGTTGGCGGATGCCGTGGTCGCGTCGACGGTGATGTCGCCCGCGAAGTCCCATGCCCCGTAGATGCCGAGGTGCACCCGCAGCCACAGCCCGTGATCGAACTCGAGGAACATCTGCTTGCCGACGGCCTCGGACCGCACGATCTCATGGCCGTCGAGCTGCGCCGCGCCCGCCGCGAACCGGCCCTGGGGCGAGGTCACCGTGACGGGCGTGTGCTCGAAATGGCGCTCGAACTGCCGGGCGATGCGGTGGACGGAGTGGCCTTCGGGCATGAGCGCCCCCTAGTCGTCGATCTGGTGGCCGGCGATCTTGCCGGTGGCCTCGAATTCGGCGAGCTGGGCGATCCGCCGGGCGTGCCGCTCCTCGCCGCTGAACGGCTCGGCCAGGAACGCGTCGACCAGCGCGAGGGCCACCTCGAGCGAGTGCTGGCGGGCACCGATCGCGATCAGGTTGGCGTCGTTGTGCTGGCGCGCCAGCAACGCGGTGTCGTGATTCCAGACCAGGGCGGCTCGCGCGCCCTTCACCTTGTTGGCGGCGATCTGCTCGCCGTTGCCGGATCCGCCGAACACCACGCCCAGGGTCTGGATGCCCGCCGCCTGGTCGCGCACTACGGCGAGCGCCGTGTTGATGCAGAAGCTCGGGTAGTCGTCCAGCGGGTCGAAGGTCTTCGGACCGTGGTCGACGACCTCGTGCCCGGCGTCGGTCAGGTGCTGCTGCAGGTGCTGGCTGAAGTCGAGGCCGGCGTGGTCGGTGCCGATGTGGACGCGCATGCTCCCAGGCTATTCGTGCCAGTAGCCGACCGCGCACAGCAGTCGGGTCTCATCGTCGGCACCGGTCGGCGGCTCCTGCTCGGGCGGGAAGACCCCGAAGCCGCGCAGGGCGGCGACAGTCGGAAGCACCAAGTCGTTCAGCCCGGCGATCAGCTCGGGCGAGAGGTGGAATCCTGACCCGACCAGGCGCGCGATCTGCCACGCCTGGAATGCGCGATAGGACGTGGGATGCAGGATGCCCTCGCTGAACGGGTAGTCGCCGTAGCTGAAGTGCAGGGTCATCCCCAGATCCAGGTCCGGAGCGGACATCGCCGCCGTCGCCGCGTCGTGCAGCGCGTCGTAGGTGCCGATCGGGTCGTCGCGGCTCCCCTCGCTGTCGAGTACCGACTTCCATCGGTCGCCCACCTCGTCGGTGGTGCGGCCCGCGAGCAGGTCCGGAATCCACGCCTCGTCGTAGGCGTGCCGCAGCACGATGTCGCGCAGGGTGAGCGATGCCGAGCGGTGCCCGGCGCTCCACTCGGCGGGTGCCGCCCGTTCGAGGTCGGAGGGAGCCAGCGCATCGACGACCGAGCGGAGCGCGGCGTCGGCGTGGAGGAAGAGTTCGCGTGCATCCATGGGCGCGACACTACTTGTCGCCGATGACACACCGGAGGATGATGAAGTGACACCGTGAGGCAAGCGAGGTCGATCATGCGAAGCACCGCGATTCCCGAGCTGGTTCCGACGCTGTCGGCCGGCCGCCACCGCTCCGCCCGCAAGGGCGCATGCTTCATGGAGTTCGCCTCGTTCCTCGCCGGAGAGCGGTGGAGCGATCACCCGAGCTGCACCGATCCGACCCTGGCCACCCTCGCTCGGGCCGTCAACGACACCCTGCGCGACGACCGCCGCGGCGAACTGGTCGGCGACATCCCGCGTGTGATCGGGCTGCGCGGCGACGAGCTTCGGCTCGGGTTGGTGGTCGCTCTTCGTGCTGCCACCGCGGCTCTGCCTGTCGCCAGCATGGAGCGGCAGCGTGCCCTGGCGGTCGGGATCATCGCCACCTCCGACGCGCTGGCCGAGCTGGGCATCAACCGTCCGCGTGCGCAGGCCGACGCCGAGAACGCGCTCGCTGCGGTCCCGGATGCCGCGACCTGGGCACGCGCACACCTCGCCGATTGGCGCGCCCGCCCGGGCGACCTCGCGCGCCACGGCTGCGGCGCGATCGTGCGGACCGCAGCGCTCGGCATCGCGCAGGCGTGCATCGAGGACCCCGACACGCTCCTCGTGGGGATGCTGCGGGCGGCGATCGAGGATGCGGAGGCGTTCCTCGGGCGCGATCCGCAGGATCGCGCGAGTGAGCAGCCATTGTCTCTCGCGATGACGAGGGAGCCGCAGGCGGTCTGAACTCCAGGCGATACGCTGAACGACGGACACAATCCGTCGTTCCACCCCTGTCGCAGCTGAAGGAGTTGCCGCGTGCCCGGAGAGAATCTCACCCGACTCGAAGCCCAGGAGCGCAAAGCGATCCTCTCCGTGGAGTCGTACGTCATCGACCTCGACCTGACGACCGGACCGGAGACGTTCCGCTCGACGACCACGGTCACCTTCACCGCGCAGGACGCAACGACCACGTTCCTCGACGCCGTGACGGCGCAGGTGCACAGCATCACGGTCAACGGCGTCGATGTCGACCCTTCCGTCGCGAGCGACAACGTGCGCATCCAGCTCGACGGCCTCGCCGAGCACAACACGGTCACCGTCGTGGCCGACTTCGCGTACACCAACACCGGCGAGGGCCTGCACCGCTTCGTCGACCCGGTCGACGGCGAGGTCTACCTCTATTCGCAGTTCGAGGTGCCCGACAGCCGCCGCGTCTTCGCGGTGTTCGAGCAGCCCGACCTGAAGGCGACGTTCCAGTTCACGGTGACCGCGCCCGCCGACTGGCAGGTCATCAGCAACTCGCCGACACCCGAGCCGACGCCGGCGGCGGACGGCGCCGCCACCTGGGCGTTCGAGGCGACTCCGCGCATCTCGAGCTACATCACGGCCCTCATCGCCGGCCCGTACCAGGTTGCACGATCCGAGCTCACCAGCTCGAGCGGCCGCGTCATCCCGCTCGGACTGTTCGCACGCAAGTCGCTGTTCGGGTACCTCGACGCCGACTACCTCTTCGACATCACGCGCAAGGGCTTCGCCTACTACGAGGAGAAGTTCGGCTACCCGTACCCCTTCGCCAAGTACGACCAGCTCTTCGTGCCCGAGTTCAACGCCGGAGCGATGGAGAACGCCGGGGCCGTCACGTTCCTCGAGACCTACGTGTTCCGCTCGAAGGTCACCGACGCGATCCGAGAGCGCCGGGTCGTCACGATCCTGCACGAGCTGGCGCACATGTGGTTCGGCGACCTGGTCACCATGAAGTGGTGGAACGACCTCTGGCTGAACGAGTCGTTCGCCGAGTGGGCATCGACCATCGCGACCGCCGAGGCCACCGAGTGGACGGAGGCATGGACCACGTTCCAAGCCTCCGAGAAGAGCTGGGCCTACAAGCAGGACCAGCTGCCCTCCACGCATCCGATCGTCGCGACGATCAACGACCTCGAAGACGTGCAGGTCAACTTCGACGGCATCACCTACGCCAAGGGCGGATCGGTGCTCAAGCAGCTGGCCGCCTGGGTCGGCATCGACGAGTTCTTCGCGGGCGTCGGCAACTACTTCCAGAAGTACGAGTACGGCAACACCGAGTTGAAGGATCTGCTGGCGGAGCTGGAGCTCACCAGCGGCCGCGAGCTGACGGCCTGGGCCGCGGCCTGGCTCGAGACGGCGGGCGTCGTCACCATGACCCCCGAGATCGAGACCGACGAGGCGGGCGTCATCACGGCGTTCCGGATCACGCAGACGGCCACGCCCGAGTACCCGACCCTGCGCCCGCACCGGCTGGCCATCGGGTTCTACGACACGCAGGGTGACAAGCTCGTCCGCACCCACCGGCTCGAACTCGACATCGACGCCGATGGCTCGACCGACGTGCCCGACCTGGTGGGCATGACCCGCCCCGAGCTCGTGCTGCTCAACGACGACGATCTGACCTACGCCAAGATCCGCCTGGATGCCCAGAGCCTCCCGGTCGCGCTCGCCCGGCTGTCATCGGTCGAGAGCCCGCTCGCGCGCGCCGTGATCTGGGGCGCGCTGTGGGACATGACCCGCGACGCCGAGGTGGCGCCCCGCGACTACGTGCGGCTGGTGCTCGAGCACATCGCGTCCGAGTCGGAGTCGACGACCATCCGGCTCACGCTCTCGCAACTGCTGCAGACCGTGCACGCGTACGTCGCGCCGGAGTCGCGGGCGGCATCCATCCGCGAGGTCGGCGATCGGCTCTGGGCGCTCGCTCAGGATGCCGAAGCCGGCAGCGATGAGCAGTTCCAGTTCGTGAAGTTCTTTGCCGCGATCGCGTCGACAGCCGAGCACGGCGCGGCCTTGAGCGGTCTGCTCGACGGTTCGGTGAAACTCGACGGTCTCGAGATCGACGACGACCTGTCGTGGGAGCTGCTCGAGGGCCTCGTGCTGGTCGGCCAGGCCGGCGAGGTCGAGATCGCCGCCGCGTTGGAGAAGGACAACACCGCGAAGGGCCAGCAGGCTGCCGCCTCGGCGCGCGCCGCGATCCCGACCGCGGCCGGCAAGAAGGCCGCGTTCGAGTCGGCGCGCGACGACACCGGCATCCCGAACCTGGTGCTGCGCCACATCGGACTCGGCTACGGGCACGTCAACGACCCCTCGGTGTTCGCTGACCTGGTCGCGCCGTACTTCGACGCGCTCACCACGGTGTGGAAGACACGCACCTACAAGATCGCCGAGACCTTCGTGACCTGGTTCTACCCGGGCGCGCTGGTCTCGCAGGAGCTCGTCGACGCGACGAAGGCGTGGCTGGATGCCAACCCCGGCATCCCGGCGCTGCGCCGGATCGTGATCGAGAACCTGGCCGGCGTCGAGCGGGCGCTCGTGGCGCAGAAGCGCGACACGCAGGGCTGATGCGTTGAACGCCTGGAACGACTTCCTGGAGAGCGTCGGCCTCTTCCTCAAGGGGCCGTGGGGCACGCCGGTGCGCGTGCTGCTCATCCTGGTGGTGGCGTTCGTCATCCGGGTGATCCTGCAGGTTGTGATCCGACGCGTGGTGAACCGGGTCGTGAACGGGGCGGCACGCATCCAGAACCGCGACGAGGCGCGCGACTCGCCCGTCGCGGCGGTTCGGATCGTGCAGCGCACCAAGGCGCTCGGCGGCGTGCTGAGCAGCGCGGTCACCACGCTGATCGTGATCGTGACCATCGTGCTGGTGATCGCCAACATCTCGCCCGAGGCCAGCGGAGCCTTCTCGCTGATCACGGCGGCTCTGGGCGCCGGCCTCGGCTTCGGCGCCCAGAATATCGTGAAGGACGTGCTCAACGGTCTGGCGATGGTCGGCGAGGATCAGCTCGGCGTCGGCGACGTCGTCGACACCGGGTTCGCGACGGGCGTGGTGGAGCAGGTCGGCATCCGGATCACGCAGGTGCGCGACGTGAACGGCACGCTCTGGTACGTGCGCAACGGCGAGATCCTGCGGTTGGGCAACATGTCCCAGGGCTGGGCGCGGGTGATCATCGACCTGGCCGTGCCGTACGCCGTCGACGTCGAGTCCGTGCAGAACGCGATCCTCGAGACCGCGATGACCATGCAGCAGGATGCCGACTGGAAGCCGGTGATCCTGGAGCGGCCCGAGGTATGGGGCATCGAATCGATCTCGGCCGAGGCGATCGTGATCCGGCTGGTTGTGAAGACCCGGGCCGGCAGCAAAGACGGCGTGGCCCGAGAGCTCCGCGCCCGGCTGAAGAAGACGATCGACGCGCTCGGCATCACCCTGCCCGCGCTGAATTCGGTCGTCCTCAGCGCGTTCGAGGGCGGCATCCCGCGGGCTCGTGCGGCTGCCGCGGTGAAACCGGCTGCCAAGACTCCTCGGAGTTCGAAGTGAGCGACCTCACCCTCCGCATGGGCGCCGGCGGCGAACCGGTCGGCGGCAGCTTCTGGCAGGCGGTCGGCGGGCGGCCCACCTTCGAGAAGCTGGTGCGCGCGTTCTACGCGGGCGTCGCCGACGACCCGGTACTGCTGGCGATGTATCCGGAACAACCCGATCTCGAAGGCGCGATCCAGCGCCTCACCGGCTTTCTCGAGCAGTACTGGGGCGGACCGGGCACCTACAGCGAGCAGCGCGGGCACCCCCGCCTCCGGATGCGCCACCAGCCGTTCGCGGTCACCCCGGACGCCCGCGACCGCTGGCTGGCCCACATGCGCGCGGCGGTCGATACGCTCGAGCTGTCACCGTTGCACGAGTCGATGCTCTGGGACTATCTGGAGCGCGCGGCCCACGCGATGGTGAACGCGGGCTGACCCGCTAACCTGAGTACTTCTAAGGATGCTCGGAGGGGAACCAGAGTGGCCGAGACGAAGAAGCCTGAGGCCGACGCGATCGTGATCGGCGCCGGTCTGGCCGGCCTGGTGGCGACGGCCGAGCTGGTGGCGGCGGGCCAGCACGTCATCCTGCTCGAGCAGGAACCCGAGGCGAGCTTCGGCGGCCAGGCCTGGTGGTCGTTCGGCGGGCTGTTCCTGGTCGACTCCCCCGAGCAGCGCCGGATGGGCGTGAACGATAGCCACGATCTCGCCCGGCAGGACTGGTTCGCCAGCGCCGAGTTCGACCGCGACGAGGACGAGTGGGGCCGCCAATGGGCGGAGGCCTACCTGGCGTTCGCGGCCGGCGAGAAGCGCGAGTGGCTGCATGCCAAGGGCGTGCGGTTCTTCCCCGTCGTCGGGTGGGCCGAGCGCGGCGGCTACACGGCGACCGGGCACGGCAACTCCGTCCCGCGATTCCACATCACCTGGGGCACCGGCCCCGGCATCCTCGAACCGTTCATCAAGGAGGTGCGCGCGGGGGTCGAGGCCGGGTTGGTCGAGCTGAAGTTCCGGCATCGGGTCGACGCGCTGACCGTCGTCAAGGGAGCGGTGGTCGGGGCATCCGGGTCCGTTCTCGCCGACGACCCGGCCGCGCGCGGAGCCCCCAGCAACCGGGATGTGACGGGCGAGTTCTCGCTGAGAGCCGGCGCGGTGATCGTCGCGAGCGGCGGCATCGGGGGCAACCACGAGCTGGTGCGCGCCGCCTGGCCGGAGTGGCTCGGGACGCCCCCGAAGAAGATGCTCAGCGGCGTGCCGGCACATGTCGACGGGCGCATGCTCGCGATCAGCCAGGAGGCCGGCGCAAACTACGTGAACAGCGACCGGATGTGGCACTACGTCGAGGGCATCACCAACTACGCGCCGGTGTGGGCGCAGCACGGCATCCGCATCCTGCCTGGGCCGTCGAGCATGTGGTTCGACGCCACCGGCAAGCGGCTGCCCATCCCCCTGTTCCCCGGCTTCGACACCCTCGGCACCCTCGAGCACCTCCGCGCGACCGGGTACGACCACAGCTGGTTCGTGCTCACCCAATCGATGATCGAGAAGGAGTTCGCCCTCAGCGGCAGCGAGCAGAACCCCGATCTCACCGGCAAGAGCATCCGCGAGCTGCTCAAGCAACGGCTCGGCAAGGGGGCAACCGGCCCGGTGGAGGCGTTCAAAGAAAAGGGCGCCGACTTCGTGGTGGCCGACACGCTCGACGAGCTGTTGGCGGGCATGCGCAAACTCTCCAGCGGGGTCAAGCTCGACGCCGGCAACATCCGTCGCGAGATCGAGGCGCGCGACCGCGAGCTCGACAACGACTTCAGCAAGGACGCCCAGGTGACGGCCATGCGCGGCGCGCGCAAGTACCGCGGCGACCGGTTGATCCGCGTGGCCAAACCCCACAAGATCCTCGACGCCAAGCATCGGCCGCTCATCGCGGTGAAGTTGCACGTCGTGACCCGCAAAACCTTGGGCGGGCTGCAGACCGATCTGCAGTCACGGGTTCTGGATGCCGCGGGCTCCCCGATTCCGGGGCTCTACGCCGCCGGTGAGGTCGCCGGGTTCGGCGGCGGCGGGGTGCACGGCTACCGTGCGTTGGAGGGCACGTTCCTGGGCGGCTGCCTGTTCAGCGGGCGCGTCGCCGGGCGTGCGGTCGCGGGCACGTTGTGATGTGACGGGCTCAGCGAGCCAGTGTCCATGCCTTGCGCTTGACCAGCACGTGGCCGCGCAGGGTGGTGAGGCGCGTCCAGGGGCCGGTCTCGAACATCCGGACCTCGTCGTCGCCCAAGAAACCGAGACCGAGCGCGGCGAATGCGGCGCCCGCCGGAACGTGCTCGAGGCCGGGGATGCCGCGGCTCCACACCTCGGAGCGCACGCGGCGCACGATCTGCTCGCCCACCGCATCCGGAACGGCGCTGGCCACCTCGTCGATCCCGGCGCGTGCCGCCGCATCGAGCACCTCGGGCGTTGTTCCCGTGATCGGCCGCCAGCCCCCGCGAGGCGGTGAGATCGCCGACCAGGTCACCGTGTTCACGCCCATGGGGAGCGAGATCGAGACCGGGCCGGAGTCGGAGGGGTCGGCCTGCCGCGCCTCTTTCGCCATCTCGAGACGACCGAGCAACGAGCGGATCGGGACGACCACGTCGAACGCGTCGTGACCCTGGCCGGAATCCCTCAGCGCCACGGTCCGCAGCCCGAGCACCGTCGGGCTCTCGTCGAGCAGCCCTTGCGGGTAGAACACCGCGACGTACACCGCGAGCACCCCGCTCCCCGCGATCAGTCGCACCGTGCCCTCCTCGATGCGCGCGGCGCGAGCGAGAAAGACGTGGAGGTCGTCGAGGGTGGGGGTGTCCGCCAGAGTGAAGGAGCTGCCCATGTGCTTTCTAAACTACAACCCATGACCGACCCGTCCGACGATCCGTTGACGGGACTTCTCGGGGCGCTCGACCTCACCGACACCGGGGCGCGCACCAGCGAGGACATCTTCACGGGCCCCAGCCAGTGGACTCCGGGTGGGCGCGTGTTCGGCGGGCAGGTGCTCGCGCAGTCGCTGGTGGCCGCCATCCGCACGGTTCCCGACGACCGGCCCGTGCATTCGATGCACGGCTATTTCCTCCGCCCGGGGAATGCCGAGCAGCCCATCACCTTCTCGGTCGATCGCATCCACGATGGGCGGTCGTTCACCACACGGCGCACGCAGGCCTACCAGGACGGCAAGCCGATCCTGTCGATGATCGCGTCGTTCCAGACCGAAGACGAGGGGCTCGACCACCAGCTGACGATGCCGACGGGGCTGCCCGATCCCGAATCGCTGCCCAGCACCGCCGAGGTGCTCCGCGGGATCGATCACCCGGTCGCCCAGTTCTGGGCCAACCGGCGCGCGTTCGACCTGCGGCACATCGACTCCCCCATCTACTTCGAGGTCGCCGGCGAACCCGTCGCCCACCAGGCGGTCTGGATGAAGGCGGTCGGCCGACTGCCCGACGACCCGAATGTGCATCGCGCGGCCCTGGCCTACGCGAGCGACTACTCGATCCTCGAGCCGGTGCTGCGCGGACACGGCGTGCCATGGGGCACCCCCGGATTGAAGGTCGCCAGCCTCGACCACGCCATGTGGTGGCACCGCTTCGGGCGGGCGGACGAGTGGCTGCTCTACGTGCAGGAGTCGCCGAACGCCATCGGCGGCCGCGGCTTGTCGCTGGGCCGCATGTTCAGTCGCGACGGCGTGCTGCTCGCCAGCGTGGCGCAGGAGGGCACCATCCGGGTGCCCGCAGCCCCGCCGGCGGACTAGGCAGGGCGTCGCCTTGCGGCGACTGAGCGGCGCCCTGCGGCGTCTTGGCGTCGCCCTCGTCAGCGGCGCGTGAACGCGAGCGGCGGTTCGACGTACGCCGCCCACTGCTCGCGCAGCGGGGCGGGGATGCGCGTCGGGCGACCGGACGCCGCATCCACGGTCACGATCTCGGTGGCCGCGCGGGCGTAGAGCACCCGCGGCTCGACGCCGATCGGCGAGTACAGCTCGAAGCAGATGTCGAGACTGGCGCCGCCCAGCCGGCCGATCCATACCTCCACGTCGATCGGGGCCCGCGAATACGGCATCGGAACGAGATATTCGATCTCGCTGCGTGACACGAGCGACCAGACGGTCGAGTCGGCGGTGAGGTCGAGCACCGCCGTCGGCGGGAGACTCGGGTCGCCGTCGCTCGCCAGGTCGTCGGCGCGCCAGAAGGAGCGCACCCGCGCCTCTTCGAGCAACCGCACCATCTCGACGTTGTTGATGTGCCCGTAGGCGTCGAGATCGCCCCACCGCAGCGGGATGGGGATGTGCAATCTCAAGAAAGGGCCCTTTCACTGAATGCTCCCGGGCCCGAGACGGGCCCGGCGATTGATCGCGCGAAGGCCAGAAATGGCCTTCGCCCCGAGCGAATCAATCCCTGGTCAACTTGCGGTAGACGCTCGCGTGCGGCTTCGCCGCCTCCGGGCCCAGTCGTTCGATCTTGTTCTGCTCGTAGGCCTCGAAGTTGCCCTCGAACCAGTACCAGTTCGCCGGGTTCTCCTCGGTGCCCTCGTAGGCCAGGATGTGCGTCGCGATCCGGTCGAGGAACCACCGGTCGTGGGTGATCACCACCGCACACCCGGGGAACTCGAGCAGCGCGTTCTCGAGGCTCTGCAGCGTCTCGACGTCGAGGTCGTTGGTCGGCTCGTCGAGCAGCAGCAGGTTGCCACCCTGCTTGAGCGTCAGCGCCAGGTTGAGCCGGTTGCGCTCACCGCCGGACAGCACGCCCGCCTTCTTCTGCTGGTCCGGCCCCTTGAAGCCGAACTTGCTGACGTAGGCGCGGGACGGGATCTCGACCTTGCCGACCGTGATGATGTCCAAGCCGTCGCTGACGACCTCCCACAGTGTCTTGTTGGGGTCGATGCCGCCGCGGTTCTGGTCGACGTAGCTGATCTGCACGGTCTCGCCGACCTTGAGCTCTCCGCCGTCGATCTGCTCGAGACCGACGATGGTCTTGATCAGCGTGGTCTTGCCGACGCCGTTCGGGCCGATGACGCCGACGATGCCGTTCGGCGGCAGGGTGAAGCTGAGCCCCTCGATCAGCTCGCGGCCGTCGAAGCCCTTCTCGAGCTTCTTGGCCTCCACCACGATCGAACCGAGCCGCGGGCCCGGCGGGATCTGGATCTCCTCGAAGTCGAGCTTGCGGGTGCGGTCGGCCTCGGTCGCCATCTCCTCGTAGCGGGCGAGACGCGCCTTGGACTTGGCCTGCCGCCCCTTGGAGTTGCTGCGCACCCATTCGAGCTCGTCGGCGAGGCGCTTGGCGAGCTTCTGATCCTTCTTGCCCTGCACCTCGAGGCGCTGCGCCTTCTTCTCGAGGTAGGTGGAGTAGTTGCCCTCGTAGGGGTAGAGGTGCCCGCGGTCGACTTCGGCGATCCACTGGGCGACGTTGTCGAGGAAGTACCGGTCGTGGGTCACGGCGATGACGGCGCCCGCGTACTGCTGCAGGTGCTGCTCGAGCCAGAGCACGCTCTCGGCGTCGAGGTGGTTGGTGGGCTCGTCGAGGAGGAGAAGGTCCGGCTTCTGCAGGAGCAGCTTCGTCAGCGCGACCCGGCGCTTCTCACCGCCGGAGAGGTTCTTGACACTCGCGTCGCCCGGCGGCGTGCGCAGGGCATCCATCGCCTGCTCGAGCTGGGAGTCGAGATCCCAGGCATCCGCCGCGTCGATCTCGGTCTGCAGTTCGCCCATCTCGGCGAGCAGGGTGTCGAAGTCGGCATCCGGGTCGGCCATCGCGGCCGAGATCTCGTTGAAACGGTCGACCTTCGCCTTGATCGGGCCGACGCCCTCCTGCACGTTCTCGAGCACGGTCTTGCTCTCGTCGAGCTCGGGCTCCTGCATCAGGATGCCAACCGTGTACCCGGGGCTGAGCCGCGCCTCGCCGTTGCTGGGCTGGTCGAGGCCGGCCATGATCTTCAGGATCGTGGACTTGCCCGCGCCGTTCGGGCCGACCATTCCGATCTTCGCCCCCGGCAGGAACGACATGGTGACGTCGTCGAGGATCAGCTTGTCGCCGACCGCCTTGCGGGCGCGGACCATCGAATAAATGAATTCGGCCATGTGGTCAGTCTACGGAAGGCGACATGGCGCCACCTGCGCACCGAGAGCTGCACCGAATGCTCCCGCGGCCGAGACGGCCGCGGTGACGGCCGCGCGAAGGCCAGAAATGGCCTTCGCTTAAAGCGGGGCCGTCACCAGTCGATCTTGCGCGTGGTGCCGATCAGGCACCGGCCCGTCGAGAGAAGCTTCTGCACCGTGCTGGCGTAGCCGGTGTTGCCGTACTGGCCGATCAGGCAGGTCTTTCCGAGGCGGACCGAGAACGAGACGTTGTCAGCCGCGAGATTCACCGTGGTGCGGTCGGGGGTGACCTCCATGTCGACCTTCGGGAATCCTGCTTTCACCAGGTTGTCGATCAGCGGACGACCGCTGAGGTCGCCGCCTTCGTCGATGAACTTCTGGTTGACGTAGTCGAAGTAGGCCTTGTTCTGCGCGGCCGTGCCGTTGAGATCGAGGGTGGGCTTGGGGACGGCGGAATGCGAGGGCTTCGCGGTGGGCGTCGGTGCCGGCGTCGGCACGCATCCGGCGAGCGCGACGGCCAGAGCCGCCATGACAACCACCGGCAGCGCCGTACGCTGCAGGGCTTCGACGCGGCGCATGGTTCTCCTCGACACGATCATCTGGGACCGGCCACCGAATGCGACTCGGGTCGCGACGATTCTAGAACGGCGGCCGTGAACGGAACTCAACGCTCGCCTTGAGATCGATCGCGGTCGCTCAGTCGCGCAGAGCCGCCGTCACGTAGCCGATCGCGTCGTCGACCCTGATACCGAGCTTGCGTACCCGGTCGGCGAAGGCGCGCGCCGCCTCCTGCGCTAGCTGATGGGCCGGATCGCCTTGCGGCGTGACGAACGATCCGTTGCGACCGCGGGTTTCGATGAAGCCGTCGGTCTCGAGTTCGCGGTAGCTGCGAGCCACCGTGTTCGGGGCGAGTCCGAGCTCTTCGGCGAGCTTGCGGACCGTCGGCAACCGTGCGCCGCCTGCGAGCTCGCCCGAGGTGATCTGGGCGACAAACTGCGCCCGGAGCTGCTCGAACGGCGGGGTTGCCGACGACGCATCGATGGCGATCATGCTCCTGACTGTAGCCACCGCTCACGGGAGTGCTCAGAACGGGACGGCGACCTCGACGGGGCGCTTCGCGCGCGCGGCGGCGAGTTCGTCAGCCGAGTCGCTGTCGGCAGCTGAATCTGAGGTCGTTGCCGGCTCGCCGTCCGCCGCCGACGGCTCGGAGTCGTCGCCCTCGAGCACCGCGGCGCGGTCGCTCGGCAGATCCGCGTCGTTCGCGACAGTCGAGGCGACCGAGCGGGTGAAGACCGAGGTGCCCCACGCGAGGTCGTGACCCAGGGCATCCGCATCGATCTCGACGGTCGTGCCTGCGCGGTCGCCGCTCTCCCAGTCGCGCACCCGCAGCTTGCCGGTGACGACCACTCGTTGCCCCTTGTTGACCGATCCGACCACATTGACGGCCAGCTGCCGGAACGCGGTGACGGTGTACCAATTGGTCTCGCCGTCGATCCATTTCTGCGCGCCGCGGTCGTAGCGACGCTGCGTGGAGGCGAGCCGGAAGCTCGTGATGGGCAGGCCCTCGCTGGTCACCAGGTGCCGCGGGGTGGTGGCGACGAGGCCGGTGACGGTGATGGCGTCGGTCATGGAGTGCTCCTTCGAAGTCGAGAGGTGATGACTTCAGGGTGGGAGCACTCGATGCTGAGAGGGCCCGCAAGAGCGCGAGAAGTGGACTGAACCACGATCCCGCGCCTGTGGACGAGCGGGTAGCGTCGTGACATGGCCCGCGTGCGCACGGTGAGGATCGGTGATCGCGAGGCTCACCTGAGCGAGCACCCGCTGACGATCGGCGGGATCTCGGTGCTCTGGATGCTCGACTCGGCCGTCTGGGAGGACGGCACGCCGGTGCCGCCGGACGACCTCCGCGCTGCGGGGATCCGCGTGCCGCGCAAGCTCCTGGCCGACGACGACTAGCGGCGGCGGCGCGAGCTCGGATGCCGGGCGCGGCGCTCGTGCCGGAAAGCCGCCCCGGCATCCGATCGCCTCATCGTCGCGTGCCGCACACGGCAACGGGCGCCGCCCGCCACCGAGGTGGAGAGACCGCGCCCGCTGTGCGTGCGGAGGACGCGCCTGCGCGTGCCGAACCGCTCAGTGCTCGCGGAACTCCGGCCAATTCGATCCGGGCGGCATGCTCGCGTGCATGGCGCTCTTGGCGACCTCGAGCGTCGGGTAGACCCCGCGCGGCTCCTGGTCGGCAAGCAGTCGGACCGCGTAGCCGTCATCGGTGTGGAGGATGGTGCCGGCGGCACCCGAGTCGCCGAATGCGATCCAGCGCTGGCCGGTCATGGTGCCCATGGAGGCGGTCGAGCTCATCGTTGAGCTCCTTTCTGTTGTGACCCGCTCGACGCTACGCCTCCCTGAGCGGTCGCGCACCCAGGCAGCGTCCAGGCCCGCTCGGCCACGCGGCCCAGCCGTGCGGGCCAGAACCGTAGGCTGATCCCATGCCGACCCCGCAGAACCCCGCATCGACCATCTACGTCGCCGACGACGACCGCTACGACGGCCGGATGCCGTATCCGCGGGTGGGTCGCAGCGGTCTCAAGCTCCCCGAGATCTCGCTCGGGCTGTGGAACAACTTCGGATCGGACCGCCCGATCGAGACCCAGCGCGCCATCCTGCGCCGGGCATTCGACCTCGGCGTGACCCACTTCGACCTGGCGAACAACTACGGACCGGTGAACGGCGCCGCCGAGCGCAACTTCGGCACGATCTTCCACGACGACTTCGTGCCCTACCGCGACGAGTTGATCATCTCGACCAAGGCCGGCTACGACATGTGGCCGGGCCCCTACGGCGAGTGGGGATCGCGCAAGTACCTGCTCAGCTCGCTCGACCAGTCGCTGAAGCGCATGGGTCTGGACTACGTCGACATCTTCTACTCGCACCGCCCCGACCCCGAGACGCCGATCGAGGAGACGATGGGCGCGTTGGCGACGGCGGTGAAATCCGGGCGCGCGCTGTACGCCGGCATCTCGAACTACGACCCCGAGCAGACCAAGGCCGCGTTCGTCGCGCTGCAGGCGGAGGGCATCCCGCTGCTGATCCACCAGCCGCGCTACAACATGTTCGACCGCCACATCGAGCACGGGCTGTTCCCGGTGCTCGACGAAATCGGGGCCGGCTCGATCGTGTTCTCGCCGCTCGCCCAGGGCATGCTGACCGACCGCTACCTGCACGGCATCCCGGATGACTCGCGCGCCGCCACCGGCCGCTGGATCACCGAGAAGAACATCAGCGAGACCTACCTCGAGCGCGTGAAGGGACTCAATGCGATCGCCGAGGGGCGCGGCCAGACGCTCGCGCAACTGGCGCTGACCTGGGTGCTCCGGCATCCTCAGGTCACCAGCGCGCTGATCGGCGCGTCGAGCGTCGCCCAGCTCGAGAGCAGCCTCGGGGCTGCGAAGGCCGCTCCACTCACCGACGCCGAGCTGGCCGCCATCGAGCCGTTCGCGGTCGACGGCACCGAGCAGCGCGGCTGAGCGGGCCGCACCTCCCGTGGGATACCTGTTCGCCCTGCTGAGCGCCGCCCTGTTCGGGGCGAACGGCACCACCACGAAGCTGCTCGTGCTGGGCGGGCTCGAGCCGCAACAACTCACGCTGTTCCGATCGCTCGGCACCACCGTGCTCGCGTGCGTGGGGCTTCTCATCTTCAACCGCAGGGCGTTCCGGATGCCGCCCCGCCAGCTGCTGACGATGGCGATCCTCGGCATCACCGGCATCGCCCTGCTGCAGGCCTGTTACGGGGGCGCGCTCGGTCGACTGCCGGTCGGCATCGCACTGCTGCTGGAGTACACCGGCGTGCTCTTCGTGGCCCTGATCGGATTCTTCGTCTTCAAGGAGCGCGTGAAAGCGCGCCTCTGGGTCGCCATCGGTCTCGTGCTGGCGGGCCTGGTCGTCGTCGCCCAGCTCTGGGACAGCACGCTCGATCCGCTCGGCGTCGTGCTCGCCCTGGGCGCGGCGGTCATGCTGACGATCTACTTCGTCGTGGGCGAGAGACAGGTCGCCGCGACCTCGCCGCTGGCGGTCGCGTTCTGGACCGGCTTGTTCGCGGCGGCATTCTGGGCGATCTTCAGCGGCTGGTGGAACTTGAGCCCCGCGATCTTCGTCAAGCCCGTCGACATCGGCGGCTCGCACGGGCACCTGGACGTCCCCCTCTGGATGCCGTTGGCGTCGGCGCTCGTGCTCGGATCGTTCCTGCCCTTCCTGCTGGGCTTCTACGCCCTCAAGCACCTGCCCGCCACGGCCGCCGGGATCGTCGCCTCGTCGGAGGTGCTCTTCGCCTTCCTGGTCGCCTGGCTGTGGCTCGGTGAGGGACTCGACCTGGTGCAGGTGCTGGGCGCCGCGGTGGTGCTGGTCGGGATCGTGCTCGCACAGACCGCGCGGGTGGGCAAGGTGGTGGATGCCGACCTGGCGTTGGCCCCCGCATCGCGGTCGGCATCCCGAGCCGACTGAATGTCAGTGGTCGAACATATGTTCGACTCATGGAACTTCTCGAGCGCGCGATCCCCCTGCCGCTGGCTTCGACGCACCGCGGAATCACCGTGATGGCACTTCACGGTCGCCTCTGGCGGGCGACCCGGCCCGACGGCGCCGTGCTCGGGTACGTCGAGTTGCTCGACACCGCGGACGGTGAGCGATACCTGAGCAAGCGGCTTCGTCCGCGGGCGCAGGGATTCCTGCCGGTCGGCGAGTTCTGGTCGGCCGACGAGGCGATCGAATCCCTGCGCGGCTGAGCACCACGGTGACGAACGAGCGGCATTAACCCTCAGCCTGAGAGTTTCGGCGACGCGCGGCGATTGCCGTGCGTACGACACCCGTCGGCGTATCGTGCCGCCCATGCAATGGTGGAGCGACTTTCTCGACTGGATCCGATCCGACGCGGGCTGGAAGATCATCTCGACGGCGGTCATCCCGTTCGTCGCGATCGTGGTGGCCGGCATCATCGGTGCCGCCATCGGACGCGGCGCCACCCGTCGCCTGATCGCGCAGCGGGATCACGAGGTCCGGGCGTCCGCCGTCGCCGCGCTGGTCGCGGCCGGCCAGGGCGCAGCCACCTGGCACAGTCAGGGGCCGGACGCCAAGGAGCACGCCGAGCTCCTCGCCAGCCAGGCCGACGTCGCGGTGCGCCTGCTGCCGATCGCGGGAGCCGACCTCGCCGCGGACTGGGCCAGCCACGAGCTCCGCGACATGCGCACCAACTCGGTGAGCTACAGCTACCAGGCCGAGCAGACGCTCGACGAGTACCGCGACCGCCTGGTCGAGTGGTTGCACAAGCCGAGCCGGGCCAAGAAACTGTTCGCGGCGGACCTCGATCGCTGGCGCTACAGCGACAACGCGGTCGACCCGGTCGTGCTCGAGCAGCAGCGCTGGGCCGAGGAGCAGTACGCGGCCGTGGCGCACGAGCCGGCGACTCCGGCGCACGACGTTCCACTGACGTCGCCGATCCCGATGGTGTCGGGTCACGTCGTGCCGTCCGGCGCGGCGAACTCCGCCACCGTCTCCTCCGGATCCTCGACCTCGTAGGCGATTCAGCGGCATACCACGAGCGGGCCGAACCGTTGCTCGCCCTAGACTTCTGCTCGAGCCGATCCGGGCCCATCCCCCCGTAGCTCAGTGGATAGAGCATCCGGTTTCTACCCGGCTGGTCGGGAGTTCGAATCTCTCCGGGGGGGCTCAGCCTGCGGGAGGGGCACGCCACGTCGGTCACGGTCCGATCGATGGAGGACTGAGCCGAGGGTCACACCGCTCGAGCGAGCGCCGCGAGCACCTGCGGCAGTGTGGGCACGCCTTCGGCTCGAAAGACCTCTGCCCCGCTCGGTCCCCGGACGATGACCGTCGGGGTCGAACGGATGCCCTCCCCCTCGGCGGCATCGGGAGACATCGCGATGTTGCGCTCCACGAGTTCGACAGCAGGAACGAGCCACGCCGCCTCGTCGAGCACCGCGCGGGTCGCCGAGCACGCGGCGCAGAAGCTCGAGCTGTAGAGGTCGACGATCACCCTCATCCCAACGGTCCGCGACGGCCGACGATTCCCGCCCCCACGCTCGGCGGGGCGTCAGCACCCTTGGGTAGGCTGACCGCGTGGCTGCACACCCCGATGTCCTGGTCTGGATCGACTGCGAGATGACCGGGCTCGATCTCGAGCTCGACGAGATCGTCGAGGTCGCGGTCGTCATCACCGACTATGACCTCAAACCGCTCGACCCGGGTTTCAACATCGTGATCAAGCCCGATCAGTCGGCGTTGGATCACATGGGCGAGTTCGTGACGCAGATGCACACCGAGAGCGGCCTGATCGCCGAGATCCCGAACGGGGTCACCCTCGCCGAGGCCGAGTACGAGGTGCTCGAGTACATCCTCAAGTTCGTTCCGGATGCCGGCACCGCTCCCCTGGCCGGCAACACCATCGGCACCGACCGCGCGTTCCTGGCCAAGTACATGCCGCGCGTCGACGGCCACCTGCACTACCGCAGCGTCGATGTCTCGTCGATCAAAGAACTGGCCAGGCGCTGGTATCCGCGGGCCTATTTCCAGGCGCCGGCCAAGAACGGCGGTCACCGCGCGCTCGCCGACATCCTCGAATCAATCCGCGAGCTCGACTATTACCGCAAGGCCGTGTTCGTCGCCGAGCCCGGCCCGACGAGCGAGCAGGCGCAGGCGGCGTCCGCCTCGACGGTGGAGTCATGGGCACCCCTCGTGCGGTAATATCGTGGGGTTGCCTGTCCTCCGCGAGGGGGATGGTGCGCACATGGTGGTTGTAGCTCAGTTGGTAGAGCGCTGGCTTGTGGTGCCGGATGTCGCGGGTTCGAGTCCCGTCATCCACCCCATGTTCGTCGCCTCGTCGCCCGTGCTGTCCAGCACGGACGTCGAGCGCGACACCACGACCCGGTCTCACGTCGCTCCCGACGTGCCGTGGCAGACCATCGTCTGGAACGACCCGGTCAACCTCATGAACTACGTGACGCACGTCTTCCAGACCTACTTCGGCTACAGCAAGCCCGAGGCCGAGCGGCTGATGCTGCAGGTGCACAACGAGGGCCGCTCCGTGGTCGCCACCGGCCCGCGCGAAGAGATGGAGCGTCACACCGAGGCCATGCACGAATACGGCCTGTGGGCCACGGTCGACCGCGCCTCGTGATGGCCGCCGCATGAGGATCGAACCCGAGATCACCGGCGTGCTGATCGAGCTGACGCCGATGGAACGCCGCCTGCTGGCCACCCTGCTCGCGCAGTACGACGAGATGGTGCACGACCAACTCGACGACGGCGATCTGGCCGGCGACCCGGCGTTGGCGCGGCTGTTCCCCAACGCCTACCCGGATGATGACGAGGCGGCCGCCGAGTTCCGCCGGTACACCCGCGACGGCCTGGTCGAGCGCAAGGCCGCCAATTCGGGACTCATCTCGGCGGCTCTGATGGCGTCGTCCGACGATGAGCGGATCACCGTCAGCCGCGACGACGCCGAGCATTGGCTGCCGGCGCTCACCGACCTGCGCCTGGTGCTGGCCGAACGACTCGGCATCCACCGGGATGACGACCCGCTGCCCGAGAACGAGCTCGCCGATGTCTACGAATGGCTCGGCGAGCTGCAATGGTCGCTCGTCGAGGCGCTGGACTGACCGTGCTCGAGCTGGACCGGGCGGCCTTCGAACAACTGGTGATCGACGAACTCGACCTGCTGCCCGACGAGATGGTCGAGGGGATCGAGAATGTGGTCTTCGTCACCGAAGACCGGCCGGAAGACGGCTCGCTCAGCCTGTTCGGCCTGTACCAGGGCGTCGCCATCACGCATCGCGAGCGCTACGGCTTCGGCGAGCTGCCCGACCGCATCGTGATCTACCGAGAGCCCATGCTGCACGCCTGCCGCACGATGGATGAGCTGCGCGACCAGGTGCACGTCACGCTGGTGCACGAGATCGGGCACTACTACGGGCTCGACGACGAGGAGCTGCACCGGTTGGGATGGGCGTAGGTCGGTCGCTCAGCCCTCCACCAGCACCAGGTCGGCCAGGTCGCTCGGGTGCTCGCGAGCGATGAACGCATCCTCCTGGTCCGCCCACTGCTGCCAGTGGCGGTCGAAGCGGCCGTGGTCGCGCTGCGATGAGCGTCGGCGGCGCTCAGCGGCATCCAGCTCGAGCCAGATGCCGAAGGTCGCGTGGTCGCGGTTCGCCGCGCTCAGGGCGCCGCATCCCTCGATCACGATCGCGCGATCCGGGTCGACAGGATGCCACTCCGCGGCCTGCGCTGTCGCCCAGTCCCAGCGGGTCCACCCCGGCGCTCGCGCCCGCAGCACGGTCTCGTGGACCGCGTCGGAGCCCGCCTCGAGTCCATCCCATCCCGGATACAGGTCGTCGAGGCTGACGAGCTGCGCGCCGAGACGCGGAGCGAGGGCTTCGGCCAGCACGGTCTTGCCGGCCCCGGAGCGGCCGTCGATGAGCACGACCGCCCGTCGGCCGGGAGCCGCGTCGCGGATCCGGGCGACGAGGTCGTCGAGGTCGCCTTCGAAGTCGATATCGGTCATCTCACGTCCCCAGGAACTCCCATTGCCCGGTCACGACGGCGACGACCACCGCGGTCGCGGCAATCAGCGCGCCGACCGCCACGAGGAGGACCTCGCGGGCGCCGAACGCCGACGGCCTCGCCCAGGTGCGAGGTCCCGTGGCGCCGAACCCCCTGGCTTCCATCGCGGTGGCCAGCGCGCTCCCCCGCCGGATCGACAGCACGAAGAGCGCGAAGGCGAGGCCCGCGAATCGGCGGATGCGGCCGCGATCCGCAACGCCTCTCGCCCGGCGCGCCAGCTCGAGCGCCGCCCAGTCGTCGCGCATCAGTCCGACCAGGCGGAGGGCGGCAAGGGCTCCGAGCACGAAGCGGGCGGGCAGGTGCAGGCGCTGCGCCAGCCCGTCGGCGAGCGCCGTGGCATCGACCGTGGCGAACAGCACCACAGCGGGCAGCGCGATCGCCAGAACGCGCAACGCGGTGATGATCGCCAGATGCAGGGAGCCGTCGGTTACGTGCACGACCAGCCAGTCGAGGTAGACGCGGCCCGACGCGCGACCGTAGAGCGCGGCGGTGAGGCCGGCGAGGGGCGCGGCGATCCACACCGGCGCGGTGCGACGCCAGAACACGCGCCAGCCGAGGCCGGCGAACGGCAGCAGCACCAGCTCGAGCGTGAGCGCGGTGAGGGCGGATGCTGCATCCACCGAGAGGGCGAGCGTCACCGCGATCACCAACGACGCCGCGATCTTGGCCACCGGGTTGAGCGCGCGGAATGCCGCGTCGTAGTGGCGCGCCGAACGCCGCGTCGGCAGCCCGTCGCTCATGATCGCCGCCCCGGCATCGCGAACTCACGGGCCCGCATCCCCTCGACGAACCGCGGATCGTGAGTGGCTGCCACGACCGCGGTTCCCTGGGAGCGCAGCTGCTCGAGCAGCTCGACCAGGGCAGCCCAGGTGAGGGCATCCTGTCCGAACGTCGGCTCGTCGAGCACGAGCACCCGGGGGCGCGTCGCCAGCACGGCGCCCACCGACAGGCGTCGCTTCTGCCCGCCCGACAACGTGAAGGGGTTCGCGGTCGCGAGCTCGGCGAGACGCAGTCGCGCGAGCAGGTCATCCGTCCGTTCGGCCACCTCGGCGTCGCTGAGCTGCAGCGCCCGAGGACCGAGTTCCAACTCGGCGCGCACGGTCGCCGTCAGGAACTGGTGTTCCGGGGATTGGAACACCGAGCCGATCCGGGTCAGGAGCTCGCGAGAGCGCCACCGGATCGGTCGGTCGCCCGCCCCCGATGCCAGATCCTCCGAGGCGCGGACTTCGCCGGCGAAGGGCGGCAGAAGGCCTCCGAGCGTGAGCGCCAGCGTGGTCTTGCCCGACCCGTTCGGCCCGGTCAGGGCCAGCACCTCGCCCGCGTTCACCGTCAGGTCGAGCGGCTCTGCGACCGTCGAGTCGAGGGGCTGTCGTGGTACGCGGGCCAGGCTCAACGATTCGGCCATCAGAACGACGGGACGCTCGCTCGGGCCGCGGCGGTGCAAGACTCCAGGCTCACGGCCCGGCACCCACACGCCCGCCGCGGCCAGGGATTCGCCCTGGGCGGCGAGCACGGCTCGCGGTTCACCGTCGGCCACGATTCCGCCGTCGGCGCCCAGCACGACGATGCGATCGACGACGTCGAGCCAGGCCTCCACCCGGTGTTCTACGATCACGGCGGTCGAGCCCGTCGTTGCGAGCACCGTGGTGACGGCATCGCGGACCTCGCGCACGCCATCCGGGTCGAGGTTGGCGGTCGGCTCGTCGAGCAACAGGAGCCCGGGGCGCATCGCCAGGGCTCCCGCCAGCGCCAGCCGTTGCTTCTGCCCGCCCGACAGCGCCTCGGTCGGGTGCTCGAGCGGGACCGCCAGCCCGACCAGCTCGAGCGCCTCGCGCACGCGCATCCACAGTTCCTCGCGCGGCACGCCCAGGTTCTCGGCGCCGAAGGCCACGTCGTCACCGACGCGGGCCATGATCACCTGCGCATCGGGATCCTGCAGAACGAGCCCCGCGGCACCGCGGGCCGCCCGCGGATCGCGACCGCCGACCGTGAGGGATCCCGTCGAGTCGCCCTCACTGCCGTCGTCACTTCCCAGCACACCCGCCAGGGCCGCCAGCAGTGTCGACTTCCCGGATCCGGACGGCCCGAGCAGCAGGACGCGCTCACCGGGGTCGACCGTGAGGTCGAGGTCGTGAAGGGCCCAGCTGCGTCGCCCGGCGTGCCGCCAGCCCCAGCCGTGCGCTCGGATGCCGACCGGTGCGGCAGCAGGACGCGATCCGGACTCGTGCCGCTGTCCCGTGCTCAGAGCATCACCTCAGACCGCGGCGGGGTGCCGCCCGGAGGCGAACCGGCTGAGTGCGCCTGTCGGTCTCAGGGCCCGGACGATCAGCCACCCGACCAGGCCGGCCAGAACGGCTCCCGAGACCGCGAAGCAGATCAGGTACACCGTGATGAACCCGGCGGTGACGCCGGGGTTGTAGAGCACGATGTCGAGGATGCCGCCCCCGACACCGGCCAGCCCGCCGGCCAGCATCGCGGTCCAGACCCGCCAACTCGCATAGAGGAACGCCGCGAAGATCAGTTCGGCGCCCAGCCCCTCGACCACCCCGTAGAGCAGGGTGACCGGGCCGCCCCACTGATTGCCGATCAGGCTCTCGACGACCGCCGCCACCAGCTCGGCGAACAGCGCGGCACCCGGCTTGCGGATGATGAGAGCCGCGAGCACGCCCGCGAGCAGCCAGAGGCCGTAGCCCAAGCTCTGCACACCGGGCAGGACGGCGGCGAACGCGGCGGCGGGGAATTGCCAGGCGAAGTACACCACCCCTCCGGCGACGCCGATGACGGCGGCCACCACGATGTCGACGACGCGCCAGCGCCAGACGATCTTCGAACGGGACGTGGATGCAGTTGGTGCTGACATGACGTGCCTCTCGTGACGTGAGTGAGGGCACGGGATCCGAGATGGGCAGGATGCCCGATTGCCTCCCTGCGCCGGCATGATCCGGATCAGGTTCGACGGTCGAAGCTTGGATCAGCTTCCTCTCAGCCCGGCACACCGGACTCCCGTGTTCGACCTCAGCCTACTCGCTAGGCTGACCAGCACCTTATCCGCGCCTCCACCCGAGGGGAGCCTCATGGACCGCCGCCGCTTCCTGATCCGCGTGGCGCTCGGCGTGCTCGGTCTGGGACTCGGAGCGGGAGCCGTCGCGGCCGGAGATGCCGTGGCGGGCGGCCTCCTGCCGACGCCGCGGCCCAGGGGCATCGGCGTGCCGCGTCCCGAGCCGCGGCCCCTGCCGGTCGCGGCGACGTTGCCGCCGTACTTCGAGCCGCCTCACCTGACCAAGGTCGCCCTTCCCGGCGCCACGCTGTACGGACTGCCAGGACAGGGGAACCTGATGGCGCTCACCGTCGACGACGGCGCCAGCAGCGAGGTGGTGGGGGCGTACACCGAGCTCTGCCGCCGCACCGGGATGCGGCTGACCTTCTTCGTCACGAAGAGGTTCCCCTCCTGGGCCGAGAACGCGGCCGCCATGCGCCCGCTGGTCGAGAGCGGGCAGATCCAGCTCGGCAATCACACGGTGAGCCATCCCGATCTCACCAAGCTGTCGACCGGCGCCATCCAGGCCGAGCTGAGTGGATGCGGCGACTTCATCAGAAGCACCTTCGGCGTCGAGGCGGCGCCCTACTTCCGACCGCCGTACGGCTACCTCGATGCTCATGTGCGCACGGCGGCGCACGCGATCGGCTACACCCAACCGGTGCTCTGGTACGGATCGCTGTCCGACTCGGGCCTGATCACCGAGGCGCAGGTGGTGCAGTTCGCCCAGACCTGGTTCCTGGCCCAGCACATCGTCATCGGGCACGCCAACTTCAACCCGGTGACGCACGTGTTCGATCAGCTGATGCAGCTGATCCGTGACCGCGCGCTGCAGCCGGTCACCCTCGACGACGTGTTCGTGCGGTAGCTCAGGCGGGCGCCGCTTCACCGGGCAGCGGCACCTCGGCCGGGCTGTCGTCGATGAAGCCGATCGCGGCGAATTCCAGCTTGCCGAAATCCACCGCGGGATCGCGGGTCAGTGTGTTGTCGATCACGTAGGCGATGTTGACGGCGAGATCCTTCATGCCGCTTCGGAAGGTCTCGCCGACCAGGCGCGTGCAGATCACGATGCCCTGGACCGCGACGAGCTCACCGAGCGCGTCGCGGGTGATCGATTCGGGGTGCACTCTCGCCAGATCGAACCCGGCCGGCGGGCGGAACGGGATCGGCCGCTCGACGTAGCAGAGCACGTAGTCCGAGCGGTCCGAGCCGGGCATCACCCGGATCACTCGGGCTCGAAGCGGCAGCACGGCCGAGAACTCCGCGGGGCCGACGTCCAGTCGCGTGATGACGAAGGAGGGCATTGCTCTAGCGTGGCAGAGCGGAGGGCTGCCGGACGAGAGATTGCCGCGTGGCGCGTCCGAATGATCCGCCTTTTCCTGTCACACAGGCTCCATGGCTCACACGGTCCAGACGATCTTGCGCATCACGTGCCGCTCGATGAGGGTCCAGGTCGTGGAGACCGCCAGGTACAGCGTTGCCGCCAAGGGCACGACCGCCGCGAACAGGACCGTCAGGAATGGCGCGAAACTGAGGACGTCGGCGATCCGCTGTTGCGGAGGGTCCAGGGGAAGTGCGCTGCGACGGGTGGCACGTCGGCTCAGCCAGGCGATGAGCCCGATCACGACGATCAGGCACACCGCGACGACATCGGTGGGAAGCGCCCCCGAGACGGCGGCGATCAGGTGCCGCCCGAGCGGGGCGCCGAAGAGTGTCGCGTGAAGAAGGGCGTTTGCGTGTCCATGGATCGTGTTGGAGGTGAAGATCGCGTAGACGAGAGTCAGAACGGGTGCCTGAGCCAATCCGGGCAGGAAGCCTGCGATCGGTGACACCTTCTCCGCCGCGTAGAGCGCAAGCGTCTCCGTCCGCAGCCGGTCCGGGTTCTTGGCATAGCGGATTCGAAGCCGGGCGAGCTGCGGGGCGAGCCGACGACGGTGCCCCTCAGCGCGAACGACCGCGAGGCTGAGGGGAATGAGCGCGGCTCGGATCGCGATCGTGACAAGCACGATGGCCAGACCAGGTGAGACGGCGGCGCCGAACATGCCGAGCGCGGCGGACGCGGCGTCGAGCGCAGCGGCGAACGGGGGGAAGTCAAAGAGGTTCATGGATGTCTCCAGCAGAGGTCGAACGGAAAGTGGGCTCGTTCGGCCATCACTCCCGCGCGCGACGGGTCGGCAGGAGTCAGACGGCCGGCAGGGGGACGCCGGGCGCTCGAGGTCGAGCGTGTCCGCGCGCGTCCGGATCCGACTCGGCGGCGCGGGGAATCAGCCGTTCCAACACGGCGCGCGTGCGTGTCGCGAACCGGCCCTCGACCGGAACGACCGTCGCTGAGCCGAGCATCGACGCGATGACGATCGTCAGAACAGCCGCCATCAGGCCCGCAGCGATCGCGCCGTCGTGAGCGGGAAGGAGGCCGGCGACGACTCCGAGGATCGGCGCAAAAAAGAGAGCGGGCTTCATTCGGCGAAGCATTCCCGTCCTCATGCGGCCAGGCTACTCCCGCGCCACCGCGCGCGGCGTCGCGGGCGCCGCCAGAAGCGCGACCACGTTCGCGCCCCCCTTGGTCGACTGGCGCCCGACCTCGACGAAGCCGAGCCGCGTGTGGAAGGCGAGCGAGCCGGGATTCGGCGGCTCCAGGTTGACCTCGCAGAGCACCTCGTCGGCTCCGACCCTGCGGGCCTCGTCGAAGACGGCGTCGTACAACTGCGGGCCGAGTCCGCGACCACGCAGATGGGCGGCCAGCACGATGCGGTCCACATAGACGAAGGTGGTGCCGTGTTCGCGCGCGCGGGCCGAGAAGAAGAGATAGTTCTCGCTCTGATAGGCGAGGCCGGGCGGCATCCCGAGCACGAATCCGGCTGCCGCGCCGTCGTCGACCACCACCGCGACCGAGCTCATGCCGATCAGTTCGGCGAGTTCCTCAGCCGGGGTGATCGGCACGGCCGGATATGCCGCGTCGTTCACGGCGACGAGCGCGTCGAGATCACGGTCGCGATAGGGCCGCAGCGTCGGGCGCGGGGTCGGGTCGCTCACCCGGCCAGGCTAGCTGGCCGGGACGTATGGCACGTTCGCGTGCTGGCGGATCCACGCGAGCGAGTCGATGAAGGTGCCGCTCGCGTCTTCGATACCGAAGTGCAGGTGGGCGCCGGTGCTCTGGCCGGTGCTCCCGACCAGGCCGACCAGCTGGCCGCGGGTCACGGTCTGCCCGACCGAGAGCTGCAACGAGCCCAGCTCCATGTGTCCGTAGAGACTGCTGAACGTCACGCCATCGACGCTGTGGCGGATGATCGCATACACGCCCAGCGTGCCCGAAGGATTGCCGACCTCGGTGACGACCCCGTCGGCGATCGCGGCGATCGGCGTGCCGCGCCCCGGATCGAGGTCGGTGCCCTGGTGGAACGACGAGCACCCCGAGCATGGCGGGATCCGGTACCCGAACCCGTCTGCCACCGGCGTCGACGGGGGAACGGGCCACTGCACGGTGGTGTAGCTCGAGACCTCGAAGGAGTCGCGTGTCAGGTCGACCGGCTGGGCGACGGCCGTCGACACCGACATGCTCTGGACGCCGATCGCCTGGTTGACCAGTTCTTGCGCGGCGGCTTGCGCCGGCAGTTCGTGGATGCCGACCGCCAGCGCGGCGAACGCGGTGGCGGAGATAGCAAGGACGGATCGGTTGACCCGCAGGAAGCCGATCAGGGGGTTGTCGGAACGCACGGGGGCAGACTTCTGAAACACGGGTAAAGGGGAACTTTCGAGTCGGGCGCGGCACCATGCACACGCGGAACGCCAAGGTTGCGTCCTCAAATGAAGCGGACCCACGTCGCCGTTCTGCGCGGTGGATAACTTCACACCGGAACAAGCGGGGTCGGATCCATGCTGAACAATGAACCTGGACAGACCCTGGCAAGAGCCCCGCGTGAGGACCCTGCCCACCGATCGAATGCCCGGAGAAGGTACCGTCGAGGGCATGCAGCTCTGGCCTGGAACCGCGTACCCGCTCGGTGCGACCTTCGACGGCAACGGCACCAACTTCGCCCTGTTCAGCGAGGTGGCGGAGGGCGTCGAACTCTGCCTGTTCGACGACGATCTGGTCGAGACCAAGGTGCAGCTCACCGAGGTCGACGGGTACGTCTGGCATGGTTACCTGCCGGGAGTGCAACCCGGGCAGCGCTACGGGTACCGGGTCTCCGGCCCCTGGGATCCGAGCAAGGGGCTGCGCTGCAACCCGGCCAAGCTACTGCTCGATCCCTATGCCAAGGCGGTCTGCGACGACATCCGGTGGGGTCAGTCGCTGTTCTCCTACGACTTCGACGCCCCCGACCAACTCAACACCGACGACTCGGCGCGTGACACCATCCACGGCGCCGTGATCAACCCGTTCTTCGACTGGAAGGACGACCGGCAGCTGAAGATCCCGCTCGCCGACACCGTGATCTACGAGGCCCACGTCAAGGGGCTCACGAAGCTGCATCCCGATGTTCCCGAAGGGCAGCGCGGCACGTACGGCGGGTTGGCGCACCCCTCGGTGATCGCCCACCTGCAGAAGATCGGGGTGACGGCCATCGAGTTGATGCCCGTGCACCAGTTCGTCAACGACGACACCCTGCAGCAGAAGGGCCTCAGCAACTACTGGGGGTACAACACCATCGGCTTCTTCGCGCCGCATGCGGCGTACAGCTCGGCGGGCGCCCTCGGTCAGCAGGTGCAGGAGTTCAAGGGGATGGTGCGCTCGCTGCACGCGGCCGGGATCGAGGTCATCCTCGACGTGGTCTACAACCACACGGCCGAGGGCAATCAGCTCGGCCCGACCCTGTCGATGCGCGGCATCGACAACGCCTCGTACTACCGCCTGGTGGATGACCAGCCGGAGTACTACATGGACTACACCGGCACCGGCAACTCGCTGAACGCCGGCAACCCGCACACGCTGCAGCTCATCATGGACTCGCTGCGCTACTGGGTCACCGAGATGCACGTCGACGGCTTCCGCTTCGACCTCGCCGCGACGCTGGCACGCGAGTTCTACGAGGTCGACAAGCTGTCGGCGTTCTTCGAGCTCGTGCAGCAGGATCCGATCGTCTCGCAGGTCAAGCTGATCGCCGAGCCGTGGGACGTCGGCCCCGGTGGCTACCAGGTCGGCAACTTCCCGCCGGTGTGGACCGAGTGGAACGGCAAGTACCGCGACACGGTGCGCGACTTCTGGCGAGGCGAGCCGGCGACGCTGGGCGAGCTGGCATCCCGACTCACCGGCTCGTCCGACCTCTACGAGAGCACGGGCCGCCGACCGGTGGCGTCGATCAACTTCGTGACCGCGCACGACGGCTTCACCCTGCGCGACCTGGTCTCGTACAACGGCAAGCACAACGAGGCCAACGGCGAGGACGGCAAGGACGGCACCGACGACAACCGCTCCTGGAACTGCGGAGTCGAAGGCGACACCGACGACCCGGCCATCCTCACGCTCCGCGGCAGGCAGCAGCGCAACTTCCTGGCGACCCTGCTGCTCAGCCAGGGCGTGCCGATGATCCTGCACGGCGACGAACTCGGCCGCACCCAGGACGGCAACAACAACGGGTACGCGCAGGACTCAGAACTCACCTGGGTGCACTGGGACGAGGCGGATGCGGCGCTCATCGAGTTCACGGCCGCCATCACGCGCCTGCGCCGCGACCACCCCACCTTCCGGCGCAGCCGCTTCTTCGACGGACGCCCCATCACGCGCGGGCAGGGCGAACCGCTGCCCGACATCGAATGGCTGAAGCCAGACGGCACGGCGATGAGCCCCGACGACTGGGAGGCCGGATTCGGGCGAACGCTCGGCATGTACCTGAACGGCCGCGGCATCCACGGGGTCGACGCTCGCGGGCAGCGGCTCGCCGACGTCGGCTTCCTCGTCTATTACTCGGCGCACGACGAGCCGGTGCCGCTGGTGATCCCGGATGCCGACCACGGCGCCGCCTGGGACGTGATCGTCGATACGGCGGGCGATCACGTGGACGGCGACAGCCTGGCTGCCGGTGCGGCGTGCAGCGTGGGAGCGCACGCGCTGCTGGTGCTGCGCGAGCACACCGAGGCCGCAACGGGTGACGCGGCGGTCAGCGCGACCCTCGCTCCCTCATCAACGGCATCGCCGACGCCCAGCGACGTTCCGGGAGCCGTGTGACCCGGACCCCGGTCTCGACCTATCGGCTGCAACTGACTGCGGACTTCCCGCTCGGGGCTGCGGCCGAGGTGTGCGACTACCTGGCCGAACTCGGTGTCGACTGGGTGTACCTCTCGCCCATGCTGCAAGCCGTCCGCGGCTCGCAGCACGGGTACGACGTCACCGACCACTCGCGGGTGGACGCGGAGCGCGGCGGGCCGGACGGCCTGCAGCGCCTGACGGATGCCGCCCACGGGCACGGCCTCGGCGTGCTGGCCGACATCGTGCCCAATCACATGGGCGTCGCCGATCCCACCCAGAACGCCTGGTGGTGGAGCGTGCTGCGGCTCGGACCCGACTCGCCCTTCGCCGCATCCTTCGACATCGAGTGGGAGGCGGGTGGCGGCAAGCTGCTCATCCCGGTGCTCGGCGAGACCCTCGAGCAGGCGGCGATCGCCGGCACGCTCCGGGTCGAGGCGGGCGAGCTGCGGTATCACGACCACCGCTATCCGCTCGCGCCCGGGACCGACGACGGCGGCGACCCGCTGAGTGTGCACTCCCGGCAGCATTACGAGCTCGTCGACTGGCATCGCGCGGACGACGAGCTGAACTACCGCCGCTTCTTCGCCGTGAGCGAGCTGGCGGGGATCCGCGTCGAGCTGCCCAAAGTGTTCGACGCCTCGCATCGCGAGATCACGCGGTGGGTGCACGAGGGCCTGGTCGATGGACTGCGGGTCGACCATCCGGACGGCCTGGCCGACCCGGGCGGGTATCTCGATGCGCTGGCGGCGGCGACGGATGCCCCCTATGTGCTCGTGGAGAAGATCCTCGAGCACGGCGAGACCCTGCCGCCGTTCTGGGCCACGGCGGGCACCACCGGGTACGACGCGCTCGCCGAGCTCGACCGCGTGCTGGTCGACCCGGCAGGGCGCGCACGCCTGGACGCCCTCGACGCCACCCTGCGCCGCGACGGCGGGCGGCCCTGGTCCGAGTTGATCCACGACACGAAACGCGCGATCGCCGATGGCATCCTGCACAGCGAGGTCCGCCGGCTCGGGCGCGAACTGCGGGCCGCCGGCGCGACCCCCGTGGGCGTGGATGACGCCGGCGTGGAGGATGCGACGGCCGAGCTGCTGGCCTGCTTCCCGGTCTACCGCAGCTACCTCCCCTACGGCCGCGAGCACCTCGACGCAGCTCTCGTGGACGCGCAGCGCCGCCGCCCCGAGCTCTCCCCCGCACTGAGCGCGGTCCACGCGATCCTGGCTGATCCCGGTCAGCCTGCCGCCATCCGCTTCCAGCAGACCTCGGGAATGGTCATGGCGAAAGGTGTCGAAGACACCGCGTTCTACCGGGTCTCGCGGCTGGCGAGCCTGACCGAGGTCGGCGCCGACCCGGCCGAGTTCTCGATGAACGTCGCCACCTTCCACGAGCGGCAGCAGAGCCGGCTCGCCGGGTATCCGCTCTCGATGACCACCCTCTCGACCCACGACACCAAACGCGGTGAAGACACGCGTGCCCGCATCACCGTCATCTCGGAGGTGCCCGAGCACTGGGCGGCCTTCCTCGCTCGCCGCCGCGCCCGGCATCCCCTCGCCGACGGTGCCCTCGAGAACGTGCTCTGGGAGTCGATCGTGGGCAGCTGGCCGCGCGAACGCAGCGCGCTGCACGAGTACGCCGAGAAGGCCGCGCGCGAGGCCGGCACCTCGACCAGTTGGGCGGCGCCAGATGCCGGCTTCGAACGCCGGATGCACGAACTGGTCGACGCCGTCTTCGACGACCGCGAGGTCGCCGACGACATCGAGAGCATGGCCGAACTGCTGGCGCCTGCCGGACGATCGAACGGACTCGCCGTCAAGCTGCTCCAGCTGACCGGGCCGGGGGTGCCCGACGTCTATCAGGGCAGCGAGCTCTGGGAGCGTTCGCTCGTCGACCCCGACAACCGCCGGCCCGTCGACTTCGCAGCCCGTCGCGCGGTGCTGGCCGAGTTGGATGCCGGCCTCCGCCCGCCCGTCGACGAGACCGGTGCCGCCAAGCTCCTGGTGGTGTCGCGGGCGCTGCGACTGCGCCGCGACCGGCCCGAACTGTTCTCGCGCTACGTTCCCCTTCCGGCAGTCGGAGACGCGGCCGACCATCTCGTGGCCGTGGATCGCGGCGGCGCCCTGGTACTCGCGACGCGACTCCCCCTCGGCCTGGCCCGGGCGGGCGGGTGGGCAGGCACCGCGGTCCTGCTGCCGACCGGACCGTGGCGCGATGAGCTGACCGGCCGCGCGTTCGACGGCGGGGAGACCCCGGTGGGCGAGCTGCTCGCCGACTACCCGGTGGCACTGCTGGCTCCCGCGGAGCCTTCCGGATGATCGCGAGGGTCTGGGCGCCGACTGCCGAGCGGGTCAGTATCGTCGCCGACGGCGTCGAGCGCCCGGTCGCTCGGTCGGCCTCCGACGAGGGCTGGTGGATCGACGATCGCCCGTTGGCGATCGGCGCGCGCTACGGGTTCCGCCTCGACGGCGATGACCAGGTCTTGCCTGATCCGCGCGGTCGCAGTCTTCCCGACGGCGTGCACGGCATCAGCGACGTCGTCGACACGACCCCGTTGCCGCTCGACGGCTGGGCCGGCCGGCGGCTCGACGGCTCGGTGCTCTATGAACTGCATATCGGCACCTTCACCGCCGAGGGCACGCTCGACTCCGCGATCGACCGTCTGGATCACCTGGTCGGCCTCGGCATCGACTTCGTCGAGCTGCTGCCGGTGAACGCCTTCAACGGGGACCGGAACTGGGGCTACGACGGCGTCGCCTGGTTCGCGGTGCAGCACAGTTACGGCGGACCGGCGGCCTACCGCCGATTCGTGACGGCGTGCCACGAGCGTGGGCTCGCCGTCATCCAGGATGTCGTCTACAACCACCTCGGACCGAGCGGCAACGTGCTCCCGCGCTTCGGGCCGTACCTGCGTTCCGACGCCCGGAATCCCTGGGGCGACACGATCGACCTGACTCAACCGGAGGTGCGCCGCTACATCCTCGACAACGCGCGGATGTGGATGCAGGAGTACGGCGTCGACGGCCTCCGCCTCGATGCCGTGCACGCCATGGTGGATCCGACGCCCGTGCACATGCTGCAGGAGCTCGCCGCCCAGACCGACGCCCTCGCCGCCGAGCTCGGACGCCCGCTCAGCCTCATCGCCGAATCCGAACTCAACGACCCGACGATGATCGAGCCGCGGCCGGCCGGCTATGGCCTGACCGCCCAGTGGAGCGACGACTACCACCACGCGGTGCACGTCGCCCTCACCGGCGAGACCGGCGGCTACTACGGCGACTTCGACTCCCTGGGGGCGCTGGCCAAGGCGGCGACCAACGGGTTCTTCCACGACGGGACCTACTCGTCGTTCCGCGAGCGCGAGCACGGGCGGCCCATCCCCGCCGGCGTGCCCACGGGTCGGCTGGTCACGTTCGTCCAGGATCACGACCAGATCGGCAACCGCGCCACGGGTGATCGGCTGTCCGCCACTCTCTCACCGGAGCGCCTGCGGGTGGCCGCCGTGCTCGCGGTGTGCACCCCCTTCACCCCGATGCTCTTCATGGGCGAGGAGTGGGGCGCATCCACGCCCTGGCAGTTCTTCACCTCGCACCCCGAGCCCGAGCTCGGTGAGGCCACGGCGCGCGGACGGATCGCGGAGTTCGCGCGGATGGGCTGGGATCCCGATGCCGTCCCCGATCCGCAGGACCCCGCGACCTTCCTCCGCTCGAAGCTCGACTGGGCCGAGCTCGACGAGTCCCCGCACCGTGAGCTGCTGGCCCTGTACCGCGACCTCATCGCGCTCCGCCACCGCGAGCCCGCGTTCGCCGATCCGCGCTTCGGCATCCTCTCGGCCGAGTGGGATGACGAGGCGCGCTGGTTCGTCCTGCATCAAGACGACCTCGACATCCTGGTGAACCTGGGCCGGGAGCCGTGGACCCGTCAGGGCGCCGCCGAGTTGCTGATCGCCACGACGACCGCGGTCAGCTCGAGCCCGCGGGGCGTCCGGTTGCCGCCGGATTCGGCGGCCGTGGTCCGCCGCGGTTCAGATCGTTCGAACGGCTAACTGGTCGGCTCCGTGAGGTCAAGCCCCTAGCACTTCTCAGGCTGCCGTGATGAAGTGACACTGTGCCTAGAGCTGGGCAGCCCGACGGGCAGAAGGAGGCCCCCATGAATCGCACAGAAGCGGCCGTGGAGACGGCCCATCCCTCCGGAGCGGCGAGCACCACGACAAGTGCCAACGACGTCGCGGATCCCGCCGAGGCACCCGCCATCTCGGTCGCCGAGGTCCTGACCGGCATCCATCGCGTGGCGCTCGGGACCACGACGATCGGGTACGTCCAGTTCACCGGTGACCGCTTCGTGAGCCTGCTCGGGAGCGTGTACAACACCTCGGTCGAGGTGGCCCAGACGCTCAGCCTCGACACGGCCGTGCGTCGGCTGCTGCTGGCCTGAGCGCGGGTGCGACTGCCCTAGAGTTTCGCGGGTGAGCACCCCGCACGGCGACTCCGCCGCTTCGGCGATCGACCTGTCCCGACGTGACCTGACGCTCGACCTGGCTCGTGTGTTCGCGGTGCTACTGGTGGTCGTCATCCACCTGCTCGAAGTCGGTGTCGGCACCGGACCGCATGGCCTCACGATCAGTCGGCCGCTGGAGCACCAACCCTGGTTCAACGCCGTCACCTGGGTGCTCCAGATCATGCCGCTGTTCTTCGTGGTCGGTGGTTTCGCCAGCCTGACCGCGTGGCGCAGTCTCATCCGACGCGGGGGCGGCGGGGCCGACTACGTGAGGGTGCGGGTGCTGCGCCTCGCGCAACCCGCCTTTCCCCTGTTCGTGTTCTACGTCGTGGTCGTCGGAGCGGCCACCGTGATCGGGGTCGACCCGGCATTGCTCGGTCCTGTGGTGCTGGGCGCGGGATCTCCGCTGTGGTTCCTGGCGGCCTACGGCCTGTGCCAGGCCGTCGTGCCCTTCGCGGTCCACTGGCATCAGCGCGCCCCGAAACGCACACTGCTCGTCCTGCTGGCCGGCGCGGTCCTGGTGGACGTCGCCCGCTACAGCACGGGCATCGTGCCCATCGGCCTGCTCAACCTCTTCTTCGTCTGGGTGCTCATCCAGCAGCTCGGCTTCTGGTACGCCGACGGATGGTTCGACCGCCGCCGCTGGTGGCAGCTCGTGATCGTCGCGCTGGCGAGTTGGGCGACCCTCTTCCCTTTGACGATCTGGGGGCCCTACTCCCCCGACATGCTGACCGACCTCAATCCGCCGACCGTCCCGCTCATCGCGCTCGGACTGTCGCAGGCGTGCGTCCTGCGGCTGCTGCGCCCGGCGCTCAGCCGGCTCATGAACACGCGCGCGGCCCGCGCGGTGGTGTTCCTGGTCGGAAGCCGGTTGATGACCGTCTACCTCTGGCACCTGCCGATCATCATCATCCTGGCCGGGATCGCGTTGCTGATTCCCGGCGCCAGCCCGGAGCCCGGCTCGGCCGGGTGGTGGTGGTCGCGCATCCCGGTCTACCTGCTGGTGCTCGCCCTGCTGTTCGCGCTCTCACTCGTGGTCGGACGCTGGGAGCAGCCGCGCGATGCGGGTCCGACGCCTCCGGCGTGGGTGGTGGTGGTGGCGTCGGTCCTGACGATCGCGCCGCCCACCCTGATCATCCAGTACTTCCTCGACCTGAAGCTCGCGATCGTGGGGGCGGTGTGCTTCGGGATCGCGATCCTGATCCTGCGACGCTGGCCGCGACGACACCCGGTCGAGTCGTCGCCGGCAGCGAGCGCGGCATCCAGCGCCTAGGGTCGAAAGCATGAAGTCAACCTTCCTCCACGCGCCCGGTGACATTCGAGTCGAGGAGGCCCCCGATCCGACCATCCTCGCCCCGACCGACGCGATCGTGCGGGTCACGGCCGCCTGCGTCTGCGGTTCGGACCTGTGGCCGTATCGCGGCGTGCGGCCGATCGGGCATCCGATCTCGATGGGGCACGAGCTGGTGGGCATCGTCGAGGAGGTCGGGGCCGACGTCACCACGGTGAAGCCGGGCGACTTCGTCATCTCGCCGTTCAGCTTCAGCGACAACACCTGCCAGTCGTGCCGGGCCGGCTTCCCATCGGCCTGCGATCACGTCGCGTTCTTCGGGTCGACCGACGACGCCGGTCTGCCGACGGTCGGTGCTCAGAGCGAGTTCGCGCGCATCCCGATGGCCGACGGTTCTCTGGTCGTCGTGCCTGCTCCGTTCGACGAGGCGCTGGTGCCCGACCTGCTCTCGCTCGCCGACGTCATGTCGACGGGCCACCACGCCGCCGTGTCGGCAGGGGTCGGCCAGGGCGACGTCGTGGTGGTCGTCGGAGACGGGGCCGTGGGCCTGAGCGGAGTGCTCGCGGCATCCCGCCTGGGCGCCGGCCGCGTCATCGCCATGAGCCGCCACGAAGACCGGGCCGAGGTCGCGCGCTCGTTCGGCGCCACCGACGTCGTCGCGGGCCGCGGGGCCGCCGGCATCGACGAGATCCGCGACCTGCTGGGCGGCGAGCTCGCCGACGCGGCGCTGGAGTGCGTCGGAACCGAGGAGTCGATGAACCAGGCCATCGGCGCTGTGCGCGGCGGCGGCCGCGTGGGCTACGTCGGGGTGCCGGCCGGCGGATCCCGCCTGCCGATCGGCGTGCTGTTCTCGCGCAACGTCACCGTCGGCGGCGGCATGGCGCCCGCCCGCCATTACATCCCCGAGCTGCTGCCGGAGGTGCTCAGCGGCACGATCCACCCGGGACTGGTCTTCGATCTGGAGCTGCGGCTCGACGACGCCGCAGAGGCCTATGCCGCGATGGACGAGCGGCGGGCGATCAAGACCCTGGTGCGCCCCTAGCCGGCGTCAGCTGTTCCAGGGCAGGAACGCGCTCACGAGCGGTGACCGGGTGACGTCTCCGACGACGGGATCCATCAGCGATCCCGCGAAGCCGCCGCGGTCATCCGCTGCCCGCAGCGTGCCTTCGAGCGACCCCGGCACGCGGGCCTCCGCACGCGATGCGGACCGCGCCAGGGTGGCCGGCTCACTCGAGAGCGGCCGCTCGCCGGTGCCCGAGCCGCGACTGAGCTCCTCGTAGATGGCGGCGCGCTCCGGTTCGGGCAGTCTGCTGAAAGCGTCGGCGTGCGCCTGCTCGATCGACTCGCGCGGGGCGGTGTCGAGCAGGTGACGGTAGCGACGCAGCATCACGTCGTCGTCGCTCTCCTGCTCCGCGCCGAACAGCCGCGCCAGAACGCCCATCTCTCCACCTCCCGCTCCCACGGTAGGTCGGTGATCTGGATGACGGCTGGACCGCACCCCGGAGACGGCTCAGCGTTCTGAGGGGCGCGCTGTGTTACTTCTTCTTGGCCGCTTCGGCCGCTTCTTCGCGGTGGATGATCGTGATCGGGTCGGTCACGGCTTCGAGTTGCTTCCGTTCGGCATCGGTGCCCAGGATGAACGTCACAACCCCGCCGAGGATCATCAGGCCCGCACCCAGGAAGTAGCCGACGGTGATGGGTCCGCGATCCTTGCCGTCGCCGATCAGGATGCCGAACAGCAGCGGCGCGACCGAGCCGCAGATCTGCGCGAGGGCGAAGAAGTACGAGATCGCCTGGCCGCGAACCTCGAGCGGGAACGTCTCGCTGACCGTGAGGTAGGCACTGGATGCGCCCGCCGACGCGAAGAAGAACGCCACGCACCAGAACGCCACCTGGGTCACCGCGTTGAGGGCGTTCGCCTGGAACAGGATCGCGCTGCCGGCGAGGATCAGGCCCGAACCGCCGTAGGTGAGCAGGATCATCCTGCGGCGTCCCCAGCTGTCGAACAACCGACCAAGCAGCAGCGGCCCCAGCAGGTTGCCGATCGCGAACGGGAAGAAGTACACGCTGGTCTGCTTCACGCCGTAGAAGTTCGTCAGGGCGAGGGCGTAGCTGAAGAAGATCGCGTTGTAGAGGAACGACTGGGTGATCATCATGGTCGCGCCGACGATCGTGCGCTTCGGGTACATCCTGAGGAACACCCGCGCCAGGATGTGGAAGGGCACCCGCTCCTGCGGCGAGATCTCGATCGCCTTGCTGTCGGGGACCGGCTCGAGCGTGTGGCCACGCGCCGTCACCTGGGCCTCGATGTCGTCGACGGTCTTGTCCGCCTGCCGCTCGAGACCGTGGGTCATCTGCCAGCGCGGACTCTCGGGGATGTGCCGACGCAGGTAGATGATGGCCAGCCCGATGATCGGCCCGAGGAAGAACGAGAGCCGCCACCCCCAGTTGTTCACGAAGTCGGAGCCGAACGCGTCGGTGTTCAGGAAGAAGTAGTTGGCGGCCGCCCCCAGTGCGGCGCCGCCCCAGTACGTCCCGTTGATCGCGATGTCGACATGCCCGCGGTAGTGCGAGGGGATCAGCTCGTCGATCGCGGAGTTGATCGCCGAGTACTCGCCGCCGATGCCGGCACCCGCGATGAAGCGGAACACCCAGAACAGGGCGAGCGTGCCGCCGTGACCGAGGACGCCGGGCCCGGGAACCAGGCCGGCGAGGGCCGACCCCGCGAGATAGATCGCCAGGGTCAGGATGAAGAGCTTGCGCCGTCCGAGCCGGTCGGCGAGCCGGCCGAACACCAGCGCACCGACCACCTGGCCGACCAGGTAGATCGTGCCGGTCGCGCCGACCTCGGCGCTCGACATCCCGAATTCGTGGCTGAAGCCGTTCTGCGAGACGATCTGGATCTCGAGGCCGTCGAGGATCCACGAGACGCCCAGGCCGACGACGATCATCCAGTGGAATCGGGCCCACGGCAGTCGGTCGAGTCTCGCCGGAACGAGGCTCCTGATGGTGCGGGTGGTCTTCGACGCGGGGCTCGACGCAGCGCTGGGCATGCCCAGACGCTACGACCGATTCAGGGGTCGTTCCTCAAGGTAACGATCAGTTCTCAGCCAGATTTCAGGACCGGTTGCTCACGCGTCCGCGGGCTCGTTCGGAATCACCAGCCAGCAGATGGCGTAGATGATCAGCTGCGAGCCTGGCAGCACGATCGACAGCAGCGCGATCAGGCGCACGGCCGTGACATTCCAGCCGAACCGGCGGGCCAGGCCCGAGCAGACGCCGGCGATGATCCGGTCGCCGCGGGGGCGGACGAGGGCGGGAGTCGAGGTGGTGGTGGTCATGTCTCCAGCCTCGCCCGCCTCCCGCACCGACACCAGGGGGTTAGCCCCCGGAGCCGACGAGGAGGATGCCGTCGACCAGCAGGTCCCGGGCCTCGGCGACCGTGGTGCGGCGCAGCTCGGCGAGATCCACCTCGAGCAGCTCGGCGACCGCGACGACGATCGCCCCAAGGCTCAGCTCGCCATCGCACGCGCCGACGATGGCCGCCAGTTCCGTGCCGACGCGCAGCTCGCGGCGGAATCCCCCGCCCTGCCGCAACAGCAGCACGCTCGGATCCGGCTCGCCCGGCCAGTGGCTGCGTTCCTCGGTGACATCTCCCGCGACGACCAGCCTCGCCGCGAGCACCTCGTCGTCGGTGCGCGCCGCCTGCCAGTCGTCGGCGGCGACGGCGGATGCCAGGTGGCTGCCGAGTCCCGCCGTTCCGCGTCCGAGCGGGGCATCGAGGCGCTCGAGTCGCAGCCGCAGCGGCCTGGCCGTCTCATGAGGGCGGAGCAGCATGTACCCGAAGCCGACCCCGGTGACCCCGCGGGCCGCGAAGTCGTCGAGCCACGCGCCGCACAGCCGCTCGAACTCCTCGGTGCCCGGCCGCGTTCCTCCGTCGCGGATCCAGGTCTCGGCGTACTGCGCGGGATCCTGTCGTTCGCGTTCGATGATCCAGGCATCGAGGCCGGCCGCAGCGGCCCACGCCGCGGCTCGCTGCAGCCCATCGGTGCCCACGCCCGGCGGGTCGGCGCGGTACTCCCAGTTGCCGAGCAGCTGCGCGATGCCGCCGCCCTCGACCAGGTGGTCGCGGGCGCCGGAGACGACCGCCTCGACGAGCGCGTCGCCCACCATGCCGCCGTCGCGGTACTCGTACTCGGGCACATCCGCCGAGCGGGGCGTGATCACGAAAGGCGGGTTCGAGACGATCCGGTCGAATCGTTCGCCGGTGACCGGCTCGAACAGGCTTCCGTGACGGAACTCGATGTTGTCGATGCCGTTGAGGGCCGCGTTGAGCTCCGCGAAGGCCAGAGCGCGTCGTGAGATGTCGGTCGCGACGACGCGGCGGGCCCAGCGCGACGCGTGCATGGCCTGGATGCCGCATCCGGTCCCCAGATCGAGGACGGAGTCGACCGGGTCGGGAATCAGGAGACCGCTCAGGGTGAGCGACGCGCCGCCCACGCCGAGCACGTGATCGGTGCGCAGGGCACGTCCCGTCGTGAGTTCGCCCAGGTCGCTGGCGATCCACCAGGAGCCCGCGCCCTGGGCGTCGAGGAAGTCGTAGGGCCGCAGGTCGACAAGCGCGACGACGTCGTCGTCGCGCACGTCGCACAAGCCCAGCTCCCGCACGCCGTTGAGCGTGACCCTCGGGAGGGCGACCGCGACCGCCGCCGCACTCACCGGCATCCCGAGGATGAACAGGGTGGCGAGCGTCGCCAGCGCCGAGTCGTCGTCGGCCAGGGCCCGCACGGCCGGAAGTCGATTGCCCCGTTCGAGCGCCGCGTCGGCTTCGGCGCCCCAGCGGGCGCCGAGCGCATCGACGGTGAACCGCGCCGCGGCCAGGTCGGCGCGAAGGCCTTCGATGAGCGCGTGGTCCACGGCTCCATCTAAGCCGAGGGAGGCGAGCCATCAGTTGCAGAGCACCGAGAGGATGTTGCCTGCCGGGTCGAGAAACCACGCGATGTCGGGCCCGCGGTCGGCGGCCTTGCCGCGCGCGATCCCCTTCTCGTCCTGATGTGTCCCGGGATACTTCTGGATCTCGACTCCCGCCGCGACGAGCTCGTCGACCGCCTGGTCGATGTCGGCCACCTCGAAGTTGAGCACGGTGAACTCGGCGGGCACGTGATTCGGCTTGTCGTAGACGAAGACGGGGGCACCGCCCGTGACATCGAGCATGAGGCCCATGCCGTTGTCGATCACCTTCACGCCCAGGGTCTCACCGTAGAAGGCGCGCGCCTTGGCGAGATCGTCGACCGAGAATCCGCTGAAGCCACCGGTTGTCGTGAGCATGTCGCCCTCCTTCGGGATGCGCACCGCGATTGTGTACGCTGTTCACAATGGCACACGGCGCCGACCGCGTCCAGTGACTGAGTTGAGATCTCCGACCGAGGAGCGGCCCGTGTCGAGTGCGCAGCGAGCCCAGTACCGCCACGGGGATCTGCGTCAGGCTCTGCTCGACGCCGGGCTCGACATGGCACGGGAGGGCGGCCCCGACGCTGTCGTGGTGCGCGAGGCCACGCGGCGGGCCGGCGTTTCACCGAACGCCGCCTACCGGCACTTCGCCGACCGCACCGAACTGGTCGAAGCGGTCAGCGACGCGGCCCAGGCCCTGGTGGCCGGGGCGATCGAGTCCGAATGGGATGCGGTGCCCTCCGGGCTGGATGGCGCAGCGGCCGCGCATGCGCACCTCGCGGCCGTCGGGCGGGGCTACCTGGGCTTCGCACGCGACCACCCCGGCCTGTTCCGCGCCGCCTTCACCGTGCCGCGTGATCTCGAGAGCGCGCTGGACGCCGCCAAGGCCGGACCGGGCGGGCGCACTTCGTTCCAGCTGCTGTCGACTGCGCTCGACGAGCTGGTCGAGACCGGCGCCCTTCCCGCCGAGCGGCGCCCCGGTGCCGAGTTCTCGGCATGGTCGGCCGTGCACGGACTGGCGATGCTCGTGCTCGAGGGTCCGCTGCGCGATCTGGACCGCGAGGTCGCGCGCGCCGCGGGGGCCCGGCTGATCGAGATGGTCGACCGCGGACTCTGATCCGGCTCCGATCCTGCTCCCGGATCACGAGGCGGCTCGCGAGTTAGGGTGGACGGGATGAAGCCTCTCACCGATGCCGAGATCCGCGAATCACTGGTCAACGCGGACCCGGCCGACGCCGAGCGCATGCCGCTTCCCGGCTTGCACGAGGTGATGTGGTCGGAGCGCGAGTACCTGGGGTGGCGCGATCCGGGATCGCCGCAGCGCGGCTACCTCGCCTACTGGCGCGACGGACGCCCGGTCGGCGTCGTGCTACGCGCCTCGGAGGTGCGATTGCAGACCGGATCGGCGATCTGCTCGCTTTGCAACACTCCGCAGCCCGCCGGGCAGGTGACGATGTTCACCGCCCAGCGGGCCGGCCGGGCCGGCGAGCGCGGCGACTCCGTCGGCACCTACATCTGCTCAGATCTCGCCTGCTCTCTGCTCATCCGGATTGCTCCCCCGCAGTACGAGATGCAGCCGAGTCCTGACGAAGTGGTCGCCAAGCGCGCGTCTCGGCTGACCGAGCGGCTCGACGTGTTCATCGGGCGGGTGCTCGAAGACGCCTAGGACGCGTCAGCTGCAACGGCCGGCTCGTGCGACCGTTCGGGCGGCGCCTCAGGCCGCGATGCTGGCCAAGGCCTGCAGGGCCGTCGGATACCGGCCGATCACGCGACCTCGCGCGTCGCGAACTGTGTACGCATCGCGTTCGCGGGTGACCGTGGCCTGCACCGATTCCGACGACTCGTCGAGGATCGTCCAGACGTCGAGCTGCACGGTCGACGTGGTGACCGTAGTCATCGCTGCTCCAGAAGAGCGCCCTGGTGACGCCGCACATCCTCGACAGCCTCGGCGAGCGTCATCCGCTGCGCCACCTCGACGGCGAACTGCGGGCACTCGCCGACGTGGGCGACGTATACGGGGGTGACGTATTCGACGTATCCCAGCACGTCGCCGCGGTCGGAGAGTTCGAGAAGGCCGTCCGGACGAAGCCGCACGGCGACCCGCGTCGCCTGAGCCAGCACGGAGGCCAGCTCCGCCAACCACGCGTGGCTCTCGTCGAGTCCCGCTCGGACCTGCGACGCTGCAGTTCTCGTCTCGCCCATGACGCCCCTCCGTTGCCCGGAGCATATCCCCCGAACGGGGGCCCGGGCTACGGGCATTTCCTGGGAGCTGCGTGGGAGACGGGCGGCGGCTCAGGCCGCCTGGGCGCGCCGGGCCTCGTCGACGAGGCCGACGATCACGCGGCGCATGTACGCTGCCCAGGCCATCCTGACGATGAGGGCGACGATCCCGCCGCGCCCCGGGCGGCCGAAGAAGGTGTAGCTCCAGGTGATCCGGGTGCCGCCCTCTGCGGGCTCGAACCGCCACTCGGCCCGGGCGTGATCGACCAGCGGGCCGAACACGCGGGTGAAGTCGGTGAGTTCGTAGGCGAAGAAGGCGGGCCGATCCACGTCGGTGGTCGTCTCGACCACCGTGCTGCGGTCGGACAGGTGCAGCATGCGGGTCTGGCCAACGGCATCCCAGGCGCCGGTCTGATCGGTCACCGCGACCACGGCGGGGATCACGCCGAACCTCGGATAGAACCGCGACGGATCACTGGGCGTCAGGACGTCGAAGACGTGTGCCGGATCACCGGGAGCGATCGCCTCCACGGTGGCAGCGTGCCCGTGGAGGACGCTCCCTGTTCGTGCCATGGCGGGGGTTCGGTGCCGCGACTCAGTCGGTTCGGGACAGCAGGTGGAAGGGAATGGCCAGCGACACGACGACGCCCAGGATGCCGGCGAAGAACAGCCACGGCGCCCAGGCCTCCGCAACGGCGAAGGCGGAGCCGAACAGGAACAGCGAGCCGACGAACACCGCGAACGCGACCAGGAAGACGAAGACCTTCATGCTGCCAGCCTATCGGCGGTGCGTGTCGCTCCGGCACTTGACATCGCTCGATCGGTCGCTATTATCAAACCATTCGGTTATGAAACTAGAAGGTTATGCCCGTGTCCGACACTCTGTCCCCGGTCTTCTCGGCCCTCGCCGACCCGACCCGGCGAGCCATCCTGCTGCGGCTCATGGAGGGCGATGCCTCCGTCTCCGAGCTGAGCGCCCCCTTCGCGATGAGCCAGCCCGCGATCTCGAAGCACCTGAGGGTGCTCGAAGGCGCCGGACTGATCTCGCGCACCCGCGTCGCCACGACCCGTTACAGCCATCTGGAGGCGAAGCCCTTGGAACAGGCGGACGCATGGATGCAGCAGTACAAGCGATTCTGGAACGAGGGCTTCGACAAGCTCGACGCCGCCCTCGCCGACTATCTCAGCGCCGAGCGCGGAAAGGAACACGCATGAGCAACGACACGATCCCCGACGTCCCGGAGGTCACCGACAACGACGTGTTCATCACGCGCGCGTTCGACGCGCCCCGCGAGGTGCTCTGGAACTTCTTCACGCGCCCCGAACTCCTCGCGCTCTGGTTCGGTCCGCAGGAGGTCCACGTCGACCCCGCCAGCGTGGTCATCGAGCTGAAGGTCGGCGGGCGCTGGGAGCTCGACATGGTCGACAATGCCAGCGGCGAGCGGTACCCCATGAGGGCGACGCTCGTCGTCGTCACGCCACCGGAGTATCTCGAGGGCGCCGCCGAGGCGCTGCCCGGCTCGGGCCCGCAGAACGGGTTGCGGCTGCGGATCTGGTTCCACGATCACGGGGCGAAGACCCGCCTCACGATCCACCAGGGCCCGTTCACGCCCGAGTTCCGCGACATGACCTGCCTGGGCTGGGAGTCGTCCTTCGTCAAGGTCGACGAGCTTCTGGCATCCGGGGTCGCCTGATGAGCGAGCAGAAGGCCGGCACCCCGGCCACCGAGTTCGCCGTCTCGAAAGACGGGACCCGCATCGCCTTCGAACGTGCCGGCTCGGGCCCCGTCCTGGTCCTCGTGGATGGCGCTCTGTGCTTTCGCGGGTTCGGCCCGGCCCGCGAGCTCTCGGCTCAGCTGACCGATCGCTACACGGTGGTGATCTACGACCGGCGTGGTCGCGGCGAGAGCGGCGATACCCAGCCATACGCCCCGCAACGCGAGTTCGAGGATCTGGCCGCGGTGATCGACGCCTCGGGCGGCGACGCCTCAGTGATGGGTCAGTCGTCGGGAGCCGGGATCGTCTACCGCGCCGCCGCGGCGGGCGTTCCGATGCGCCGACTCGCCGGCTACGAGGCGCCCTGGGTCGGGCTTCGCCCGGCGAAGGACGGCACACCGCGCGACTACCTCGGCGAGCTGCGGGCGATGGTGTCGCGCGGCGAGAACGGCAAGGCGGTCGGGTACTTCATGGTCAAGATGGTCGGCGGACCGTTCTTCTTGCCTCTGGTGATGAGGCTGATGCCCAGGGTCTGGAAGCAGCTGCAGGCGACGGCGACCACGCTCCCCTACGACGCCGAGGTGATGGGCGCGCAGTTCGAGCCCCCGCTCGACGAACTGTCGCGGATCGCGGTGCCCAGTCTCGTGCTGTGCGGTGGCAAGAGCCCCGACGAGATGAAGGCGGCCCAGCAGACGGTGGCCGCGACCATCCCGGGAGCGCAGCACCGCATCCTGCCCGGTCAGACCCACCAGGTGTCGGCGAGTGCGCTCGCGCCCGCGCTGGCAGAGTTCTTCCGCGAGTAGGGTGCCGTCATGCCGAGCTTTCGCACCGTGCTCCACCAGCAGGGCAACAACGTCGGGATCGTCGTGCCCGACCCGATCGTCGCCGAGCTCGGGGCGGGCAAGCGCCCGCTCGTGAAGGTCACGATCAACGGGACGTATTCGTTCGTCTACACCATCGCCGTGATGGGCGGCAGGAACATGATCGGGTTCAGCGCCGCTCATCGGGCCGCATCCGGATTCCACGGAGGCGACGAGGTCGAGGTCGCCCTCGAACTCGAGACCGCGCCCCGCGAGGTCGACATGCCGCCGGAGCTCACCGCGGCGCTCGCGGCCGATCCGGTCGCGGCGGCGGCGTTCGAGAAGCTGTCGTTCACGTTCCGCAAGGAGCACGCTCGCGCGATCAGCGAGGCGAAGGCCGAGGAGACCAAGCAACGGCGCCTCGAGAAGATCATGGCGGGGCTGCACGGCGCGTAGCGCGCAGAGCCGCCGACCTGCGCCGGCGTCGGCGTCGGCTAGCGCCAGGACTTCGGACCGTCGGACCCCACCGGGTAGCTGTCGAGAGGCACGGCGTTCTTCTTCCACGCCGCGAGCACCGGCGCGACGATCCGCCAGCACTCCTCGGCGACGTCGCCCCGCACCGAGAGCGTCGGGTCACCATGCAGCAGTTCCGCCAGCACCTCGCCGTATGCGCTCAGCTCGCTCGGGGCGAACTCGGCGTTCATGGTGTCCCACTCGAGGTCGAAGGGGTCGTCGCGCCCGTTGGTCACCAGATCGAACTCGAGCACCGCGGGGTTGACGCCGATCCTCAGCCTGGCCGGTCGAGACGGGCCGCTGAAGCCGGTGGGCAGGTGCGGCACGTCGCGGAAGGTGAACACGATCTCTTGGCGCGGATTGCCCAGCGCCTTGCCCGAGCGGAGGACGAACGGCACACCATCCCATCGCCAGGTGTCGACGGCCACCGTCATCTCGGCCAGGGTCTCGGTCTTGCGCGCCGGATCGACGCCCTTCTCGGACGCGTACGCCGGCATGGTCCGGCGCCCGACCTTGCCCGCCGTGTACCGCGCCCGGCGGCTCTCGGTGCCGTTGGCCAGCCACGGCCGCGTCGCCCTGAGGGCCTGCGCCATCGCCCCACGGAGATCTTCGGAGCCGATGGACGACGGCGGCTCCATCGTGGCGAGGGCCAGAACCTGGAGCAGATGGCTCTGAATCATGTCGACCAGAGCGCCCGCCTTGTCGTAGTACCCGGCTCGGCCCTCGAGCCCGAGCGCCTCCTCGATCACGATCTCGACGTGCGAGACGTTCTGCGCGCCCAGAAGCGGCTCGAACACCCGGTTGGCGAAGCGCAGACCGAGCAGGTTCAGCACGGTCGACTTGCCGAGGAAATGGTCGACTCGGAACACCTGCTTCTCGTCGACGAAGCTCTGCAGCAGCCGGTTGAGGGCGCGCGCCGACGCGAGGTCGGTGCCGAACGGCTTCTCGAGGGCGAGCACGATCCCCTGCGGCATCTTCTCTCCGGCCAGAGCCGCGCAGGCGAGGGCGGCGACGGCGGGCGGCAGGGCGAAATAGAGCGCGACACGGCCGGTCGCCGCGTCGATCGCGCGCATCAGATCGGTCGCGCTGGTGGCATCCCCCTGCAGGTAGAACGACTTCTTCCTGACCCGGTCGGCGAGCGCCGAGGGCGACCCTGCGAAGGCCTTCTCGACCAGCGACTGCCAGCGTGCGTCGGTCATTGGAGCGCGATCCACCCCGATCAACTGCAATTGCTCGCCACGCGATGAGCTCAGCAGCGAGGCGAGCCCCGGGAGCAGCAGCCGAGAGGTCAGGTCACCGCCTGCGCCCAGGATGATCAAGGTGTCGATGCGCGATGCCGCCATGGTGCGAGGCTATCGCGCGCTCGCTGGGAGCCGTCATGCCGGGCTGCGCGGATCCTGGATGTCGCCTGAACGGGGGGAGCTGGGGGCTCCTCGTCACCGGCCGCTTCCCCGCGCTCTTGCCCCTTCCCTGCTTCCTCGCGCCCCGCGACGACGGGTACGCTCGGCGCATGACCGCGACCCCGGCGACCGCGTCCGCCGAGATGACGCCCGCGCCGGGGCGTCGCAACCGTCTCGGTGTCGTGGCCTTCGTCCTCGTGATGATCGTGATGGCGGCTCCGCTCGTCGTGACAATCGTCACCGCGATCACCGGGGGCGTGTCCGGATCCACCGGTTCGACGGCCGACGCGATCGGATGGTCGGTGCTGGGCGGGTTCATCGTCGGCGCGATGGCGCTGGCCGTGATCTCGCCGATCGCGATCGTCGCGGTGGTGCTCGCGATCATCAGTCTGTTCCGTCACCGCGGTCGCAACGGCTTGGGCGTCTGGGCGCTGGTGCTCGGCATCCTGCCGGCCCTGATCGGTCCCTTTCTCATCCCCCTCACCCTCGGCACGCTGTTCTAGGAGGCTCCCGGCCCATGCCCGGCATGCGTCGCATCCCCGTGCGGTCCTCGGTGATCGCGACGGTCGGCTACGACGACGAGACCGCGGTGCTCGAGGTGGAGTTCCGCAGCGGCGACCGGTATCGCTACTTCGCGGTGCCTCCCTCGGTGCACAAGGCCCTGCTCGGGGCCGACAGCCCCGGCGCCTACTTCAACAAGCACATCAGCGACCACTACCCGACCCGCCAGCAGTACTAGCCCCATTGGGGTGGCACCCGAAGACGCGATACCCGCTCAGGTGACGCATCGCCACACTGGAGCACACGCCCCGGCGGGGGGCCGGGGCGTCGACATCAGAGGGGCACCACAGTGGCAGCGGGGGATTCTGCCGCGACCGAAGCGGAACGGCAGCGCAGGCTGGCAGACGAGCATGCCCGACTGGCATCCGTCGCCGGCCAGATGGCCCGCAACTTCGCCGCGGCGGCCGCCAGCGAGAACCGTCTGGCGCGCACCCTGATCGAACTCGAGCCGCTCGGCTACACGCTGCTGGCCGACCGCAGATGGCCGGGATCGTCGCGCGCGAACGTCGACCTGATCCTGGTCGGACCGGGCGGCGTCATCATCGTCGACGCCAAGTCGTGGCGCGACGTCACGGTCGCGGCCGGCCACGTGTTCCGCGGAGACGCGGACGTCACCGACGAGATCGAGCAGCTGGCCGACCTGGTCTTCCGTGCTCAGACCGGACTGGCCGAGATCGGCCTGGCCGCCGGCGAGGTCAGCGCGATGGCCGTCTTCACCAACAAGGTGCTGCCGCGCGCCGAGCTCTTCGGGGTGACCATGCTCGGCGAGGCCGCGGCCGTCACCGAGATCGCCCGCCGCGGCACGCGTCTCACGGCCGAGCAGATCGCGAAGGTGCGCACCGAGCTCGACCGGCTGTTCCCGCCGATGACGACCGGTCCGATCGACGTGATCGTCCCGCCCGACACCAGCGTTCCCGAGCCGGTGCTGCCGGCCGATATCCAGGCCTCGTCACTCGTCGACTTCTCGTCGCTCGACAAGCTCACCAGTCAGCAGATCCAGGACGCGCTGCTCGAAGGCATTCGCAAGGCGCCGATCGAGGAATGGATGGCGTTCCTCGACCCGGCGCAGGCCCGCCTGGTGCGACGCAATTTCAACGGCCCATCCCGCATCCGCGGAGCGGCCGGGACGGGCAAGACCGTCGTGGCCCTGCATCGCGCCGCCTACCTCGCCCGCACCATGGAGGGGCGCGTGCTCGTCACCACCTTCGTGCGCACCCTTCCGCGCGTGATGGCCGCGCTGATGGAACGCCTCGCGCCGGATGTCGTCGACCGGATCGACTTCCGCAGCGTCCACCAATTCGCGCGCGACGTGCTCGTGCAGCGCGGGCGCCCCGTCGTCATCGACGACCGCGCCGCCGACCGGATCTTCAAGGATCTGTGGGAGCGCGAAGGCAAGTCCGGGCCGCTCGGCAAGCTCGATCCGGCGCCCTCGTACTGGCAGGACGAGATCGCGCATGTGCTGAAGGGCCGCGGGTTGAGCCGTTTCGAGCAGTACGCGGCGCTTCCGCGCACGGGACGCCGCCGGCCACTCAGCCGCGAGATGCGGGCCGAGGTGTGGGGACTGTACGTCGCCTATGAGGAGGCGATCGCGAAGCGCGGCATCCTGGACTGGGGAGATGTCGTGCTCGAGGCCGAGAGCTCGCTGGCCGAGACCCCGCTGCGCGGCTATGCGGCCGTCGTCGTCGACGAGGCGCAGGACCTGTCCTGCGCGATGATCCGGATGCTGCACTCGGTGGTCGGCGACGAGCCGGATGCCTTCAACCTGGTCGGCGACGGCCAGCAGACGATCTACCCCGGCGGCTTCAACCTCGCAGAGGCCGGCGTCGCGATCAGCGGTCGCGGCGTCGTGCTGACCCGCAACTACCGCAACACGGTCGAGATCGCGGCCTTCGCGTCAGCGCTCGTGGCCGACGACGAGATCGCCGACATCGAGGGCGGCCCGGCCCGATCGGAACCCGCCGAGATCATGCGGCGCGGTCCGCGGCCGGTCTACACGGTGTTCCCCTCGCGCTCGGTGCACGACAAGTCGCTGGTGGAGCGGGTGCGCAGGATCGTCGCCGACTCCGACGGCGCCACCGGCTTCGGCGACATCGGCGTGCTCGCGTTGTACACCTGGCACGCCACGGAGGCGGCCGACGCGCTGGCCGAGGCCGGCATCCCGACCATCCAGCTCGAGAAGTACGACGGGCATCCGGTGGATGCCGTCAAGGTCGGCACGATCAAGCGAGCAAAGGGCCTCGAGTTCAAAGAGGTGCTGGTGGTGCGCACTCCCCCGCACCTCGTCCAGACCGAGCTCGACCCGCGGGCGGATGACGCCGCGCTCGAGCGACGCGACCTTCAGCGTCGCGAGCTCTACGTGGCGATGACGCGCGCCCGTGATGGGCTCTGGGTGGGCGTGGCCTGAGCCTCGCCTGACGTGTACCGGCCGACTCGGTGTACGGCCGGCTCAGTGACCGCCGACTCGCGACAGGTGGCTGACCAGGTCGTCGTGGCCCTGCGGGGCGATCGTGAAGCCGTTTCCACGGCAGATCGCCTCGAACCCCGTCGAGCTGGCGACATCGGGCACCGGGATCGTGGTGCCGTTCGCGCCCTGTCCGTCGACGGTGACCGTGGTGGTCACCTGGTAGTCGCCGTTGTCGACGTTGGTGAAGTGGAGCTCGTGGTGGTCGAGCGTCCAGCCGGCGGTCACCGTTCCATGGTGGTTCTGCGCGGTCTCGAGGGTGTGGCCGCCCTGGAGCTGCGCCGTGATGTCGATCGTGAAGTCGCTGACGATCGTGACGCGGTGCGTGGTGAAGGTGTACTTCTGGGTCCCGCTGCTGGAGTGCCCGATGACGTCGATCGACTCGGGCAGGGCATCGGCCGTCTCTTGCGCGAGGGTCTCGAGGTCGTTGGTCCACTGACCGGGGATGCACGCCGCGTCGATCAGGCTGTGCGGATGCGGCGTGGGGTCCGCGTGGCACGCGGACAGTGCGAGGACGGCGGCGGCAGCGAGCGCGATGGCTGAGGTGCGGACGGGCGCGATTCGGTTGGTCACATCTTCACGACGCGCAACCCCGCCGCGAGGTTGACAGGGATCACGAATTGCTGAGCTCGGCGTGCGCGCTTTCGCTGTCGGCCCAATCAAGAACGAGACACGCGTCACGGGGCGCAGCCGTCCACAGCGGGTCGAAGAGGACGTCACCGTTCGGCTGAGATCCCACGAGCGGGAATTCCTCCCCCGCTCGAAAGGGATCCAGGAGGGCACTCCGCAGGAAGAGGCGATCGATCCCCGCCTGGCTCGCGAAGTCGCGGGCGCTCGCGCGGAAGACCGTCGCGCCTGCGGCGTCGAGTCGGCGCGCCACCAGCTCGGCGAGTGCGCGGGCAGCTGCCGGCTCGGCGGCCTCCACGGTGACGATCACGCGCCCCGAGAACTGCTCGTCGGCCATCACGCGGTCTCTGCGGCGCGCGCGACGCCGGCGATGTGCGTGTTGAACGGGACGAACGGGGTGACGATGCGATACGGCTCGACCTCGACGCTCGCGAACCCGGCGGCTCGGACGGCGGCTTCGAGGTCCCGTTCGCACGAGCACCCTTCGAAGGTCCACGCCCACGGACGGCGGAGCACGCGTTGCGCGACACGGGTCACCGTGCCGGGTCGGGCCGCCACATGCTCGAGGAATCGGAACGAGCCTCCCGGACGGAGGATGCGACGGATCTCGGCGAGCACCGCCGCCGGGTCGCGCACACTGCACAGGACCAGCGACGAGATCACCGTGTCGACGCTGTGATCGGGCAGTCCCGTGTCCTCGGCCGTCTGCTCCCGCAGGTCGAGGTGGATGCCGCGACGCCGAGCCGCCGACTGCAGTCGAGGATGCATATACCGGTTGGGCTCGAGGGCGACCAGGGTCCCGTCCGTCGGGAGATACGGGAGGTTCGCGCCGACACCGGATCCGATCTCGACGACTCGATCGGGCAGGTTCGCGAACAGGTGCTGCTTGCGCCGCCGCAGGATGCCTTCGAGGTATGGAGCCATCACGCGGAAGAATGCCGCATTGAACCGTCCGCGCAGGCTGTGGTTCACGAAGTCGGTCATGCTTCCAGGCTGCGCGCCTCGACGCCGACGGTCAGGCGGGGAAATACCTCACTCCGCGGCCCCCGGCTGCGTGCCGCCCGCGGAATGCCACGCGGCGATCTGCGCGCGCGACTGGAAGCCCAGACGCAGCCGGATCCGCTCGACGTGCCCCTCCGCCGACCGCTCCTCGATGCCGAGCGCGGCAGCGATCTCACGGTTCGTGAGCCCGCGGCTGACCAGTGCGGCCACCTCGTCTTGCCGCGGCGTGAGCTGCCGCGGTCCGCGCCGGGCCACTCGCAAGCCGAGAAACCGCCGGATCGCTATCGCCAGCGCGTGCGCGTCCCCGACATGCGGTAGGTGCGAGCGCCCAGGCAGCACCACGAGCTCGGCGCCCGGGATGCCCGTGGCGAGCGCCTGCGCCTGCTCGACGGGAGCGGCCCGATCGTCGGCGCGGTGGACGACGAGGGTGGGAGCGCGGACCCGCTCGAGCATCCCGCCCACGTCGAGGTCGTAGCTCAGCGCCAGCAGCGATCGCGCGGTCGCGGCGCTCGCGCTCGCGCGCTGATAGCGGCCGTATTCGGCGCGCGACACGGCGTCGGAATCGGGAGCGAAGATGTCCGTCAGCACGTCGGAACCCAGCCCCCAGTGGGAGGCGACGAGGCCGAGGACGTGCTCCCTGGCGCTGGCCGGCGACACCTCGCGACCCGACACCCAGCCGCCGTAGAGCACGAGCCGCCGGACCGTGTCGGGATGCGCGGCGGCCCATGCGACAGCCACGAGCGCGCCCAGCGATACGCCGACGAGGTCGACGGGCTCATCGCCGACCGTCGACATGATCGCGCAGAGCTGTTCGAGCTCGGATGCCAGGGTGAACGATGCGGATGAAGACGACGAGAGGCCTGTCCCGGCATGGTCGTACCGGATCAGGCGGCAGCCCTCCGCCAGCTCCTCGAAGAACGCGCGCTCCTGCGGTGCATCCCAGCTCAGCTCGAGGTGGCCGAGCCACCCGCCGACGTAGACCACCGGCCGACCCTCACCGACCGAGGCATAGGCGATCTCGGTGCCCGACGTGGTCGTCACGTGGCCGATGCGCTGGTGCACGCTAGCGCCTGCGCCTCGACGCCGTCGGCACGTTCTTGCGCGGGCTCGCCAACTTGAGGGCCGTCTCTTCGGCGTCGATCGCGGCGAGCACCGACTCGATCGCCGGCTCCTGGTAGCGCCCCTCGCGACGCGCCTGCAGGACCGCGCTGCGCTGCGCCGCGATCATCGTCTTGCGCAGGCGGGTGTACGCGGCAAGTCGCGGCTCGCGGCCGTCCTCCTTGGGCAGCGCGATGGCCTCCTCGAGGAAGGCGGCGTTCATGCGCAGGCGCTCGACGACCTCGTCCTCGTCATCGCCGGTCAGGTGCGCTTCGAGCTCATCCACGCCCGCCTGCTCCGCCTCTGCCATCAGGGCGAACCGCTCCTGGTGCTCCTGGTCGTAGTTCGGCGTCGGCAGTTTCAGCGCGCGGATGATCGCCGGCAGCAGCAACCCTTCGAGCAGCGTTCCGACCACGACGACCAGGGCCAGAAAACGCAGGAACTCGAGGCCGGGCGTGCGCTCGGGCAGCAGGTACACCGCGATCAGGGTGACGACGCCGCGGATGCCGGCCGAGCTGACGGCGACACCGTTGCGCCAGCTCCAGCTGCGACCGCGCAAGAAGCGCGGACCGCGGCGGTAGAGCAGCGTCAAGGTCATGACCCAGACGAAGCGCGAGACGACCAGAGCGCCCAGGATGCCGAAGCAGATGCCGATCGTCGGCCAGAGACCCGGGCTCTGCGTGAAGGCGCCCTTCGCGATGTCCACCAGGTTCAGCCCGATGAACAGGAAGACCGCGTTCTGCAGCAGGTAGTCGATCGTGCGCCAGTTCAGGCGCTCGGCGATCCGGGCCTCTGCCGATTGGATGCTCGGCGACCGGTAGGCGAGGAACAGGCCCGCGACCACCACGGCGAGCACGCCCGAGCCGCCGAAGGACTGCGCCAGGATGAACGCCAGGTACGGCGTGATCAGCGACAGGCTGGTGTCGAGCACCGGCGCTTTCAGCTGCTTGCGGATGAGCGACAGCACCCAGCCCACAGCGAAGCCGACCACGATTCCGCCCACCACCGCCAGCACGAAGTCGCCGACCACCAGCCACGGATTGACGACCCCCAGGATCGCGACCACCGACGCATTCAGCGCGACCAACGCGGTGGCGTCGTTGAGCAGGCTCTCGCCCTCCAACACGGTGACGAGGCGGCGCGGCAGGGGGATGCGGCCGGCGACCGCGTTGACGGCCACCGCATCGGTCGGCGCCACCACCGCACCGAGCGCGAACGCGGCGGCCAGACCGATCGCGGGCATCAGCGCCCACGAGACGAGGCCGATCGCGACGACGGTGAACGCGACCAGTCCGACCGACAGCGCCAGGATGCTGTCGTTGCGGGCGCGTACATCGCGCACCGAGGTGCGGATCGCCGCGGCGAACAGCAGTGGAGGGATCACCCCGTAGAGCACCAGCTCGGGGTCGAGTCCGATGTGCGGCACCGCCGGGATCAACGAGACGAGCGTGCCGACCAGGATCAGCACGATCGGCGCCGACCACCCCACGCGGCCGGTGAACCCGGTGATGGCGACCGTCACGACCACGAAGGCGACCACCCAGATCACGGCGACCCGGGTATCGACCTGCTGAACCGCTGCGGCCAGCGCGAAGTGCGCGATCAATGCAGTCGCGACTGCCAGTCGGCGGGCACCCGTCCTGCGGGTCCGGGAACGGGCTGATCCTCGGGATGGCAGACCGGCGCCGCCAACTCGGGCCCCTCGGTGTACGCCTGGGTGCGGTAATCCCAGAACCAGCTCTCGCCCGGTTCGAAGCTGCGGATGATCGGATGTCCGGACTCGGCCGCGTGCCGCGATGCGTGCTGCGACGGCGACGAGTCGCAGCATCCGACGTGGCCGCAGGACGCGCAGCGCCGCAGATGGAACCACCAGGCGGCGGGATCGGGCAGGCACTCGACGCAGCCGGTGCCGCTCGGCGCCGCGGTGACGTCGATGGGGGTCTCAGCCATGGACCCAGGCTAGCTACCCTGGATCGGTGCCGCTTCTTCCCGATGCCCCGCAGCCGAAGCGGGTGATGTCACCGGACGGCGTGGGAATCGCGACGTACGAGTGGGGCGACGCCGACGCCGCGACGGTCGTCGCGGTGCACGGCTTCGCCTCGAGCGCGGTCGCCAACTGGCACGTCACCGGGTGGACGCGCGAACTCACGCGCGCCGGCTTCCATGTGATCGCGCTCGACCAGCGAGGGCACGGCGCGAGCGACAAGCCGCACCGGCCGGCTGACTATTCGATGGAACTCCTGGTCGGCGACCTGCTCGGCGTCGTCGACACCTACCTGATCGACGAGTTCGCGCTGCTCGGCTACTCGCTGGGCGCGCGGGTCGGCTGGCACGCCGCCCTCGAGCTGCCGGAGCGGCTGACCCGGGCCGTGCTGGGCGGCATTCCGGACGGCGATCCGTTGACGCGCTTCGAGATCGACGAGGCGCGGGAGTTCATCGCGAACGGCACCCGGTCGAGCGACCGGCTCACCATGAGCTACCTCGACATGGCGGCCGGGATGCCGGGCAACGACCTGCGCGCGCTCCTGGGTCTGGTCGAAGGGATGCGCGGGGGCGCCCAGCCGGACCCGCGGCATCCGCCGCAGCAGCCGGTGCTGTTCGCGACCGGCAGCGACGACCCGATCGTGGACGCCTCGCGACGGCTGGCAGCATCCGCGCCGCGCGGTGAGTTCCTCGAGATCCCCGATCGGGGCCATTTCAACGCGCCGACGTCGAAGGTGTTCCGCGAGCGCGGAACCGCGTTCCTGCGGGGGCAATAGGTAGACCGGTCAGTGCACCGGGTGCGAACGTGAAAGGATCGGGTCACCCCGATCCCTGCCCGCCTCCTCCCCCGACCGGAGCCTGCGTGACCGCTGACGCCGCGAACGAGGGTGGATCGCGCCTGCTGAACCTGCGGATCCGGGGGCGTCTCGTTCCGGTGACGGTCGTGCTGATCGTCGGGTACCTGCTGGCCAGGCTGCTGACCACCGGACTGCTCGCGCTCGCCTGGTGGGCGTTCCCAGATGGTCCCTGGGCGCATGCCTACTTCGCGACCGAACCGAGCTTTCTGGGCTTCCTGAACACCTGGGACACCCGCTGGTACCAGCAGATCGTGCTGCACGGCTACCCGTCGAGACTGCCGATCGACGCGGTCGGCGATGTGAGGTACAACACCTGGGCGTTCTTCCCGGTCTTCCCGGGCATCGTCAAGGGAGTCATGGCGGTCACCGGTCTCGGCTTCGAGGTGGTCAGCGTCGCGGTTGCCACCGTGTTCGGCGGAGCGGCCACGGTCGCCCTGCACCGGGTGCTGCTCGTGCAGTTCAAGCGGACGCAGGCCCTCTGGGGCGCCATCCTGTTCGCCTTCGGCCCCGTGTCGTTCCTGCTGCAGCTCGGATACGCCGAGAGCACCTTCCTGTTCTTCCTGTTCGTGGCGCTTTGGTTCATGCTGCGCAGGCGGTACCTGGCGATGATCCCCTTCGCCTTGGTCGCGTCGTTCACCCACCCCGGCGCGCTGGCGCTGGGTGCCGCGATCGGATTCCAGGGACTGCACCGGCTGTGGCGGCGCAATCCCATTCCCCACCGCGAGTGGATCACGGGCATCGTCGCGATCATCGCGATCGTCGCCGCCGCACTGCTCTGGCCCGTGTTGGTGACCGCGATCACGGGCGACCCGAGTGGATACTTCGACACCGAGCTCGCGTGGTGGCGCGCCTACCTCGGACGCGTGATCTTCGTGCCGTTCACGCCGTTCTTCCTGTTCTACGGAGACCTCTGGGGAGTCTGGGGCATCCTGCTCGTCGTCGTCGTGCTCGCGGCCGTCGTCTTCTGGTTGACCCGCCGTTCGACGCGCAACTACGGCGCCGATCTGTGGACGTTCACGGCCGCCTACATCGCCTACCTCGTCGCGGTCTTCCTGCCGACGCAGAGCCTGATCCGGCAGCTTCTGCCGCTGTCGCCGCTGCTCGGGCACCCGGGGCTGTCGCGCACGCGCCGCCGCCGCGTCATCACGCTGGCCGCGAGCGTCGTGCTGCAGGCGGTGGCGATCTGCGTGCTGTGGGTGGTCTACCCGCCCTGACGTCGTGCCGTTCACCTGCCTCGCCTTCGCCCCGCGCCCGCCCACCCCGCACCCCACCCACCCCCGCGCCCTGGCCCACCCCCGCGCCCGCCCACTCCGGCGCCCCGGCCCACCCCCGCGCCCGCCCACTCCGGCGCCCCGCAGCCTCCGCGCGAAGCTCCGCAACTTGCGTGGCATCTTGCGGTACCCCGGAGTCACGCGACTTGCCACGCAGGTTGCAGAGTGCGCGCCAGGCATCCACACCCGCGCCGCGCACGCGACCTTGTTCTGCACGCGGCGAGCGACGAGGCTGGCAGGCATGGGCACCCTGATCTACACCGCCAACACCTCGCTCGATGGCTTCGTCAACGACGCCAGCGGCAACTTCGACTTCACCGTGCCGAGCGAGGCGGTCCATGCCTTCATCAACGACCTCGAGCGGGACGTCGGCCTCTACCTGTACGGGCGCCGCATGTACGACACCATGTCGTACTGGGAGACCGAGCCTCCGAGCGATGAGGCGGCCGTCGCCGGGGACTACCGGCGCATCTGGCAGGCTGCACGCAAGATCGTGTATTCGACGACCCTGGATGCCGTCGCGACCGAGAACACGACGATCGAGCGCGTGTTCGATCCCGAAGCGGTCGCCGAGTTGGTGGGACGCTCTGACTCCGACGTCAGCATCGGGGGCGCCCACCTGGCGGCGCACGCGCTTCGCGCACGACTGGTGGGCGAGATCCGGTTGTTCGTGAATCCGGCGATCGTCGGCGACGGCACGCCCGCGCTTCCGGCCGGGCTCAGCGAACCGCTCGAACTACTCGAGGAGCGACGGTTCGAGCGGGCGGTCTACCTGCGCTACTCGGTCGGCTGAGAGGGAAGCGGAATAGGCTCGCCACATGGCTGAGCCCAGTGAGTCCCGCGTCGGCGTCTATATCGACTTCGACAACGTGGTGATCTCGCGGTACGACCAGCTCTGGGGGCGCGGCGACTTCATGCGCGATCGAGCCCGTCAGGCTGACACCGAGGCGCTGCGGGCCAAGCTGGAGCAGGCCAAGGTCGACATCGGGGCGATCCTCGACTACTCCAGTTCGTTCGGCACGATCGCGGTCAGCCGCGCCTATGCCGACTGGTCGGCTCCGGCCAACGCCAGCTATCAGCGGCAGCTGATCAACCGCGCCGTGGACCTCGCCCAGCTGTTCCAGGTGACGTCCGGCGGCAAGAACGGCGCCGACATCCGTCTCGCCGTGGATGTCGTCGAAGAGCTCTACCGCCTGCCCGACCTGACACACGTGGTGATCGTCGCCGGCGACTCCGACTACATCGCGCTGGCGCAGAGTGCCAAGCGGCTCGGTCGCACGGTGATCGGCATCGGCGTGGCGGGCGCGACCAGCCGGGCGCTGATGGCGGCCTGCGACGAGTTCACCGACTACGACGAACTGCCCGGCGTCACCCCCTTCGTGAAGCCGGAGGCCGCGGCGGCAGCTCCTGTCGCGGCGACGACGCCGAAGCGCAGGTCCAGCAGGGCGGCGGCCGCACCTGTGACGGCTCCCGAGGCAGCGCCCGAGGCCGAGACCGACTCGCATCTCACCCAGGAGGCCGCGACCGACCTACTCGTGCGAGCGCTGCGCATCGTCGAGAACCGCGGAGACGAGGACTGGGCGGGCAATTCGCAGGTGAAGAACCAGATGCTGCGCATGGACTCCTCGTTCAAAGAGAAGTCGCTGGGCTACAAGTCGTTCACCGACTTCGTCGCCTCGCGCTCGAACGTGGTCGAGGTCAAAGAGGGCGCGGCGACGAACCAGCCGAGGCTGCGGCTGCGCGACCGCAGCTAGCGGGAGGCGAGCTCGGCGGCCTGCTTCTCGAGCGCGTCCCAGAGCTTCGCGCCCTCGGCCGGATCCAACGCCTGCTTCGAGACGCGACGATCGCGCTTGTCGTCGTCGACGTAGCTGCCGGATGCGGCATCCACCGTTCCATCGAGCAGCCCGATCAGCGACAGCGCGCCGCGCTCGGGTGAGCGCAGCACGCGCGCGATGACGCCGGAGAGCGGGCTCGTGTCGAGCTGTCCGAATCCGGTGGCCACCGCTCCCGGGTGGAATGAGGTCACGTGCAGCGCCGGCTCGCGTCTGGCCAGTTCGCGCGCGAGCATGATGTCGGCCCGCTTCGCCGCGCCGTACGCCGGAGCGCCCCGCAACCAGGCCTTGCCGTCGCGGCCCGGGTTGCTGACATCCACCCGGCCCCAGCGGTGCGCCTCGCTGCCGGTGAAGACCACGCGCGCCTGCGATTCGCGAAGTCGGGGCAGCAGCGCCTGCGTGAGCACGAACGGCGCGAGCACGTTGTGCTGCCAGGTGCGCTCCACGCCGTCGGCGCTCAGGCCCCGCTTGGCGATGATGCCGCCCGCGTTGTTGCCCAGAGCATCGATGCGCGGGTACGCGGCCAGCAGCTCGCGGGCGAGCAGGCGCACGTCGGCGAGTTTGTCGAAGTCCGCCAGGAACGCGGTTCCGCCGGTCTCGCGCGCCACCTCGTGCGTGCGGAACGGGTTGCGGCCGACGACCGCGAGGTCGTGACCCCGTTCGGCGAGGGCGCGGGCGGCCGCGCGGCCGATGCCGGAGCTGGCCCCGGTGATCACGATGAGCATGGATGTCAGCCTAGGTGGGTCACGAGCGCTCCAGGATCGCGGTGAGGTGCGCGCCCCGCGGCAGCTCGCCGTACAGGTGGCCGCGGTGCTCGCCGAGCCGCGCCTCGACGAAGGCGTGCGAGACGGCGGACGGCGCGGTGCGCAGCAGCAGCGACGCCTGCAGGGCGAGCGCGAGGTTCGCCACCAGGGCGCGGGCCGATGCCGCAGCATCCCGCTCATCGGAGGCCACGACATCGGCGACCTGGCGCCGGGTCGCGGTCAGGTGCGCGTCGAACACCGGATGCTCGCCCGCCGCGCGCGCCACCTCGGCATCGAAGGCGTCGATTGTCTCCGGCTCGCGGGTCAGTGCCCGCAGCACGTCGAGCGCGATGACATTGCCGGAGCCCTCCCACACCGCCATCACGGGCTGCTCGCGGTAGCGACGCGCGAGCGGGAACGCCTCGGTGTAGCCGTTGCCGCCCAGGCACTCGAGGGCCTCGTAGGCGTGACCGGGGCCGCGTTTGCAGATCCAGTACTTCTCGACCGCGGTGGCAAGACGGCGGAAGGCGACCTCGCCCTCCGAGGCGTCGGCGTCGTGCGCCCGGGCCAGGCGCAGCGCGGTCGCGGTGGCGGCCTCGGTCTCGAGCGCGAGGTCGGCGACCACCGCGGTCATCGCGGGCTGGTCGACGAGGAGCGCGCCGAACGCGGTCCGGTGCCGCACGTGCCAGAGCGCCTCGGCGGTGGCCTGCCGCATCCCCGCGGTCGTCCCCAGGATGCAGTCCAGCCGCGTGCCGGCCACCATCTCGATGATGGTGCGAACGCCCCGCCCCTCATCGCCGATCAGGAAGCCGACCGTGTCATCCAGCTCGATCTCGCTGGAGGCGTTGGCGCGGTTGCCGAGCTTGTCTTTGAGGCGCTGGATGCGAAAGACATTGCGACTGCCGTCGTCGAGCACGCGCGGCACGAGAAAGCATCCGAGACCGGCATCGGTCTGCGCGAGCACCAGGAACGCGTCGCTCATCGGCGCGCTGCAGAACCATTTGTGGCCGGTCAGCCGGTACGCCCCGTCGCCCTCGCCGGATGCCACCGCGCGGGTCGTGTTGGCCCGCACGTCGGATCCGCCCTGCTTCTCGGTCATCGCCATGCCGAACAGCGCGGAGCTCTTGGACGGCGTGCCGAGGTCGCCGTCGTAGTCGCGCGACAGCAGCCGCGGCATCCACGTCTCGGCGAGCGCCGCATTCTGCGCAACCACCGGCACGGCCGCATGCGTCATCGACACCGGGCAGGCGTGGCCGGGCTCGATCTGCGCGAAGAGCATGAAGGTCGCGGCGCGCGCCACGTTGGCTCCGGCACGCGGCTCGGCCCACGCGCTGGTGTGCGCCCCCTCGGCGACGGCAGCCCGGATGACGCGGTGGTACGCCTCGTCGTACTCGACCTCGTCGATCCGATTGCCGTGGCGGTCGTGACTGACCAGTCGCGGCTCGCGCACATTGGCGCGTTCGGCATCGTGTTGGAACTCGGCCGTTCCCACGTGCCGGCCGACGCGCGTCAGCTCGTCGACCGCCCAGTCCGCGTCGTAGCGCTCGACCCCCTCGCGCAGCGCGATATTGCTGCCGAACTCGTCGACATCGACGCGCGGCGGAGCCTGGTTGAAAACCTCGTGAGTGGCCACTCCCCCATTGCTAGCGCGAAGTGATGACCACCACAACCGGCGGGGCGCGGGTGATCCCTCCGGAAACGTGTGAGCCGCGCCTCATGTTGAGGCGGTATTCACGCGTTGTGGAAGGTCTCAACCCGGCGGCGAGCTGCCGCAGCGCTGAGCGCCTTCCGTCGCTACGCGCGGCCCCAGTACTCGACGATCTGGCCGTCGCGCCAACTGTAGATCGCCAGCTCGGGTCCGGCGGGCGTGCGCAACCGCGCCGCCAGGTGATCGCCCTCGGCGATGGTCTGACCGACGGTCCACACGAATCCCGGATGCTCGGCCGTCAGCCGCGCGATGCCCGCGACGTACTCCGCCGCCGACGTGACCACACCCTGCACCCGCACCGGATCGTGCACGAACGACAGCGCCCGTGACCAGTCGCGCGCGTTGCAGGCGTCGAGGTAGTCGCGGTAGGCGGGCAGAACTTCCGTCGAGCGCGCAGCAGTGAGCGTCATGCGGGCATTCTCCGCCCGCGACCGTGCCGAGCGCTACCATCCACGCATGCACATTCCGTCGATCAACTACATCGCCGTCATCCTCGCGACGCTCTCGAGCATGGTCGTGGGCTTCGTCTGGTACACCCCGCGCGTGTTCGGCAATCTGTGGATGCGGCTCACCGGCACCACGCCCGGCAACGGCAAGAGCGCCGTGCGCCCGATCATCATCACGGTCGTCGTCAGCTTCATCACCGCCTGGGTGCTCGCCGGAGCCGTCGACATCTCGGTCCACTTCTACGGCGGCAGCTTCCTCCTCAACGCCCTGTTCACCGCGCTGATCCTGTGGGCCGGCTTCACGGCCGCCCGATTCATCACCCACGACGTCTTCGACAGGCGTCCGTGGCAGCTGACCGTGCTCAACGTCGTCCACGAACTGGTCACCTTGCTGATCATGGCCGTCATCATCGGAGTGTGGCCGGCGTAGCGTGGCCCCCATGATCCCCGAGACCGATCTCTACGCCACCGCCTTCTTCCTCGCCGACCACGCCAGCGTTGAGAACGGCAAGGTGTATGTCAACGGCGGCTTCTTCAACCAGATGCAGTTCGCCACCTTTCCGGCGGCGGCGAACTTCTCGGTGGTCGGGATCCTCAACATCCCCTGGTCGTCGCAGAACCAGCCCCACAAGTTCGCGGTCCATTTCACGGATGCCGACGCCCACCGACTCGACGGGGAGTTCAGCGGCGAGTTCCAGGTCACCCCCAACCCCGAGGCCGGAGTCGGCGATCCCTTCCTCATGCCCATCGCGGCGGCGGCCAACGGATTCGTGTTCCACGGACCCGGGCACTTCTCGGCGGTGCTGACGGTCGACGGCGAGGAGCTGTCGCGCTGGGGCTTCAAGGTGAACGCGATCGCGCCGCCGCAGGCGCCGGGCGAGGGTGCGCCGGGCGGCGCGTTCGGCTCGGGCCCGGCGGATATCCCGCGGTTCTAGCGGACCAGGCATCGGGCGCGACGGCACACGGTCGCCAGCCGTCGTACCATCGCGTGTGCCCTCCGAGTCCGATCCGCCGCCCGAGGTCGGGCCCAGCGGGCTCGACCCGGCCGATCTCGAGGCCACCCTGCGCGTGCTCGCCCAGCTGAGCGAGATCGACGAGCAGCATCCGGATTTCGTCGCCGTCCGCCGGGCCACCGCCAAGATGTTCAAGGCGGTGAAGCAGACCCGGCGGCTCGACGCCCGCGCGCGCGATGCCGCGGCCGACCGGGCCGTCGTCGCCGCGACCGCCACCGGCGCACCCGACCGCATCGATGACGAGACCCGCGGCATCCCGATCTCGACCTCGACCACCGCGCCCACCGCCGGCATCCTGCGCGTGCCGCGCGCCTGTTACATCTGCAAGCAGGACTACATCGTCGTCGACGCCTTCTACCACCAGCTCTGCCCCAGCTGCGCGGCAATGAGCCACGCCAAGCGCGACGCCCGCACCGACCTCACCGGCAAGCGCGCGCTGCTCACCGGCGGCCGCGCCAAGATCGGCATGTACATCGCGCTGCGACTGCTTCGGGATGGCGCGCACACCACCATCACGACGCGTTTTCCGCGCGATGCGGTACGCCGGTTCACCGCGATGCCCGACTCGGCGGAGTGGATCCACCGGTTGCGCGTCGTCGGCATCGACCTGCGCGACCCGGCTCAGGTGATCGCGCTGGCCGAGTCGGTCGCCGAGGCCGGGCCGCTCGACATCCTGATCAACAATGCGACCCAGACCGTGCGGCGCTCCCCCGGTGCCTATCAGCCGCTGGTGGATGCCGAGCTCGCCCCGCTGCCTGCCGGACCCCTTCCCGAGCTGGTCACCTTCGGGCACACGAACGACGCTCACCCGCTCGCGCTGGAGCGCTCGGTGGCCGCGCATCCGATCCTGGCGGCCGCCGCATCAGCCGCCGCCCGCGCCGACGAGTTGACGGCTCAGGCCCTGGCGCCCGGCTCGACCTCGCTGGAGCGCCTCGCGGCCGGCACCGCGATCGACGCCGGCGGCCTGCTGCCCGATCTGCACCACGAGAACTCGTGGACGCAAGCCGTGCACGAGGTCGACCCGCTCGAGATGCTCGAGGTGCAGCTCGCCAACACGACGGCTCCGTTCATCCTGATCTCCCGTCTGCGGGCGGCGATGGCGGCCTCCCCCGCGCGCCGCACGTACGTCGTGAACGTCTCGGCGATGGAGGGCGTCTTCGCTCGCGGCTACAAGGGCCCCGGCCACCCGCACACCAACATGGCGAAGGCCGCCGTCAACATGCTCACCCGCACCAGCGCGCGCGAGATGTTCGAGACCGACGGCATCCTGATGACCTCGGTCGACACCGGCTGGATCACCGATGAGCGCCCGCACCCGACGAAGGTGCGACTCGCCGAGGAGGGCTTCCACGCGCCGCTCGACCTCGTGGATGGCGCGGCTCGGGTCTACGACCCGATCGTGCGCGGCGAAGCGGGCGAAGACCTGTTCGGGGTGTTCCTGAAGGACTACCGACCGTCGAACTGGTGAGACGCCGCGGGCGCACAACGTGAGACAGAATTCCCCTATGGACCCGGCCCCGACCTTCGACGACGCCGTGCGGTCGATCCGCGCCGGCGAACTCGACGCGGACGCGGCCTCCGATGCCCTGATCGCCGAGCTGAGCGATCATGAGCTGCTCGGACTGCTCGACGGCGACGCCGGACCGTGGGTGCTGCCGCTCATCCCGTGGCTGCTGATCAACAGGCCGTTCGTCGCCGGCGCGGTCAAGCGCCTGGGCATTCCGGGCATCCGGTTCAGTGACGGCGCGCGCGGGGTGGTGATCGGGAGGTCGACGGCGTTCCCGGTGGCGATGGCGCGCGCCGCGACCTGGGATCCCGAGCTCGAGCAGCAGGTGGGCCGGGCGATCGGACTCGAGACGCGGGCCCGCGGCGCGAACTACTCGGCATCGGTGTGCGTGAATCTGCTGCGGCATCCGGCCTGGGGTCGGGCGCAGGAATGCTACGGCGAAGACCCGGTGCTCACCGGGCGCATGGGCACCGCCGCCACCCTCGGCGTGCAGGCCAACGCGATGGCGTGCGTCAAGCATTTCGCGCTCAACTCCATGGAGGACATGCGCTTCGAGGTCGACGTCGCCGTCGACGAGCACGCCCTGCACGAGGTGTACCTGCCGCATTTCAAGGCGATCGTGGATGCCGGGGCCGCCTCGCTGATGACCGCCTACAACCAGGTGCGCGGCCGCTACATGGACGTGAACGCCCCGCTGCTGACCGACGTGCTGCGCACCGAGTGGGGATTCGAGGGATTCGTCAGCAGCGACTGGGTGTTCGGCACCCATGACGCGGTGGCCAGCCTGCAGGCCGGCATGGAGATCGAGATGCCGCTGAGGCTGCGGCGCGCCCGCGAGCTTCCGCACGCGCTGCGCACCGGCCGGCTCGATCGCGCGACGGTGCTGCAGGCGGCGCACCGCATCCTGCGCACCACCCTGCTGCACTACGCGAACCGCGATGCCGACGAGCCCGTTACGGCCGCGGTCGCATCGCCCGAGCACCGGGCGCTGGCACGGCGGGTGGCCGCCGAGTCGATCGTGCTGCTCAAGAACGAGCCGGTCGGCGCGGCACCCGACGCCGCGCCGCTGCTTCCGCTGAGCCCCGGCATCCGCAGCATCGCCGTCGTCGGCCGCCTGGCCGACCGCGACAATCTCGGCGATCACGGCTCGTCGCGGGTGCGGCCGCCGTCGACGGTGTCCCCCCTGCGCGGGTTGCGCGAGGCGCTTCCGCAGGCTCAGATCGTCACCCCCTCGGGGCGGAGCGCCCGCGCGGCGGCGGCCGCGGCATCCCGGGCCGAGGTGGCGGTCGTCGTCGTCGGCCTCGACCAGCACGACGAGGGCGAATCGGTGCTCACCGAGACGGTCGAGCTGGGCGTCCTCGGCGCGGCCTTCACGACCGGCTTTCTGCGCGGTCCGCTGAGCGGTCTGGTCCGGCTCTCGGCGCGCTTCGTGCGCGGCGGCGACCGTCGATCGCTCGCACTGCGCGCCTCGGACATCGAGCTCATCGAAGCGGTGACGGCCGCGAACCCGCGCACGGTGGTCGTGCTGATCGGCGGCAGCGCGATCCTCACCCAGGGCTGGTCGGATCGGGTTCCGGCGCTGGCGATGGCCTGGTACGGCGGCATGGAGGGCGGCCGCGCGCTGGCCGACGTGCTGACCGGCGCGGCCGAGCCGACCGGACGGCTGCCGTTCGCGATCCCGACCGATCCGGCTCACCTGACGGACTTCGACCGCACCGCGTTGCAGGTCGTCTACGACGGCAGCTGGGGCCAACGAAAGTTGGATGCCGACGGGCACGTGGCGGCGTTCCCCTTCGGATACGGGCTCGGCTACACGACCCTCGAGCACGAGCTGATCTCGCACAGCTTTGGCGACACGGATGGCACAGCCGAGGTGCGGGTGCGCAACCCGGGCGACCGCGAGGGGACCACGGTGATCCAGTTGTACGCCGCCGACGGCTCGCTCGACCGGCCGGTCGCACAGCTGCTGGGCTTTCAGAGGGTGACGGTGCCGGCGGGCGGTGAGGCCGTGATCCAGGTCGACCTGGATGCCACGCCCACCCTGCAGCGCGACCCCGCCACCCACGAGTGGTCGCCGCGCCCGGGCGACTGGATGCTGCTCGCCGCCCAGCACAGCCCCGTCAGCTGGAGCGGCGCGCTCCCGTTGCGGCGCCCGACGACACCCGCTCCACCCGCACCGGCAGTTCGGCGTCGCCGCGCAGCACGCTCCTGAGCAGGCGCCGCGCCTCCCAGCGCAGGGCCACGAGCGCGTCGTCGCGCTGCAGCACCAGGTGCCCATCGCGGTTCGGGTGGCGACTCTGCAGCTCGACCAGCTCATCCTGACGCAGCAGCGCGACGGTGCTGTCGGTCGCCCCGTCGACCAGGCGCACCAGCGATTTCGGGCCGCTCAGGTCGCTGGCGATCAGGCGCCGCGCGCTGGCGGCGAGGATCGACTTCTCGGCTCCGCGGGTGATCACGAGCGGCCGCGCCGGGCCGTCGAGCAACCCGGTCAGCACGTCGGCTGCCGCCATGGGGCGACCGAGCCGCTGGGCCGCTGCTTGCATCCGCTGCAGCCGGCCCGGTTCGCGCAGGATCTCGTCGATCTTCCAGCCGATGGTGGTCGGGGTGTTGCAGCGCACAGCGGCGCCCTGCTCCATCAGGTAGTCGCCGTTGCGCACCTCCTGGCCCGGGATCGGGTTCACGAGCACCATCGGCAGCCCGGCCGCCATGCATTCGGAGGCCGACAGCCCGCCCGGCTTGCCGATGAACAGGTCGGCCTCGCGCAGCAGGTTCGGCATCTCGGGCGTGTACCCGAGTACCCGGTACCGATCGCCGGCCGGCGCGACGAGCTGCTCGATCTGCCGTTGCAGCTCGGTGTTGCGCCCGCACACCACCGTCGCATGGAACGGCGAGCGCACGTGCATCGTCTGCCGTACCACCGCGGCGGCGTAGTCGCCACCCGATGCGCCGGCCGAGATCAGCAGCCTCGGCACGTCATCCGGGTCGCGAACGAACGGGGCCGCCTGCCCAGTTGATGGCGGCGTCGAGATCGGGATGCCGACAGCAGCGACCCGGTCGGCGGGCACCCCCTGCGCGGTCAGTTGCACCCGCCCCTCGTCGCGCGCCAGGAAGATCGCGTGGAACGCGCTGGCCAGCCACAGCCAATGGAAGTCGTAGTCGGTGGTGACGATCGCGGTCTTGGCATCCGTCGCCCCGCGCAGCACGAGCGACGAGACCAGCTGCGCGGGCAGGAAGTGCGTGCACACGATGGCGGTCGGTTTGAATCGCTTGATCTCGCTGATCGCCGGGATCGAGTTCGCACGGGTCCACGGATCGATCGGACCCCGCCGCGCGAACGGTTTGTCGCTGACGTCGTAGCCCCAGTCGACCAGCCACGGCGCGTTGTCGACCAGCGCGAAGTAGCCCTTGCCGAGCAGATCCCGATAGAGCGTGCTGCTCTGCTGCAGCACGTCGAGCACGAGCACCTCGTCGACGTCGTCGCGCGCGAGGGCCGCCTGCTTGATCGCGGCGGCCGCAGCATTGTGACCCGCGCCGACGCCGGCCGAGAGGATCAGAATGCGCTCTCGCATGAGGCGATGCTAGTCGGCGGGCGGGGCGCGGCCCGCGTGTGCCGTAGGCTCCGAGCATGTCGGCACGTCCCCGCCCGGTGTCGAAGCTGTCGCGCTACGTCTACGGCGTCATCCAGGGTTTCGCCGCGTTCGGGTTCATCATCGTCGGGCTGCTGTTGCTGGCGCGCAAGGGCATCGTCGGCCTCGCCCTGATCGTCATCGGCGTGGCATTCGGAGTCGCCGCCGTCACGAACTTCCGACTGGCGAAACGCGCGACCCGTTCGAGTGCGGTCGCCCGGCCGGCCGACCGGCCCTAGGCGGCATCCCCCCGCTTGGCGGCGAGGGTCTGGCCGTGCTGGCTGGCCAGCTGCGCCGCGGCGGCGTGCACCTGAGCCGCGTCGTCCTTGAGGGCATCCAGGGCCGGGTTGATGCCGACCAGAGTCAGCTGACGCTGCACGACGAGCAGGTCGGCCTTCCAGATGTTCTCGATCACATGGCGCAGCCACGGCGTGGAGTGGTCCCAATTCGCCTTGCCCGACTCTTCGCGGTAGTCGCCGCCGAGCACCGAGGCCAGCACGACGGGCTTGCCGGCGAGCGCGCCGCCCTTGATGCGCTGGTCGGTGTAGGTCACGTCGTACCAGCTCTTCACATGGGCGGCGACGCCCCAGTTGTACAGCGGGATCGCCAGCAGGATCGCGTCGTTGTCGATCAGCTCGTCGGCCAGCGTGGTGGCGAGGGCGATGGCGGAGCGCTGGGCGTCGGTGCGCTGCTCCTCGGGGGCGAAACCACCCTGCACGGCGTCGCGCCAGGTGGTCGCCGGCAGCGGGTCGGTGCCGATGTCGCGGCGCGTGATCAGGGAGTCCGGATGCTGCGACGTCCACTCCGCTTCGACCAGGTCGGCGAGCTCGCGACTCTTCGAGGTCGCGGGGCTGATGCTGGCGTCGAGACGGTAGAGCGACATGATTTCTCCAAGAAACTAGCGACTAATAAAAACTGAGCGGCTAGGTGGAGCGTAGCACGCTACGATGAATGGATGTCAACCGCCGACTCCCCCGAGGCCCCCGCGCTCACCGACGAGCCGGTCTGCGACTCGGCGATCGTCCTCGCGTTCTCGGTGCTCGGCAAGCGCTGGAACGGCATGATCCTCAGCGTGCTCGGCAGCGGCGTCACCTCCTTCGTCGGCCTACGCAAGGCGGTCAGCGGCATCAGCGACACGGTGCTCGCGGAGCGGCTGCTCGAGTTGGCGGAGGCGGGACTCGTCACGCGTGCGGTGGCCGAGGGGCCGCCGGTGGCGGTGCGGTATGAGCTGACAAAGGCCGGCACGGAATTGCTGCCGATGATCTCGCAGCTGGGGTTGTGGGCGAAGCGGAATCTCGTCGAACGCTGCGCGCTCGCGACCTAACCCGCGGGTCCAATGGCAAGGGTTGGGCGACCAACAAATCTCGACGTTCGAAATAAACGCGTGAGACGAATCGCCTTGGGTCTTTGGTCAGTCGAGGTGGATGATCTTGTCCATGGTCCAAATGAAGGAAGCAGTTCAGATCGAGAAAGATTGGAATGCGAAGGGGCAACCGTACTGTACTCACACCCGCACGGAGTTGGAGTACGCCCTCGGCGCTCAAACTGGCGACCTCGTCTGCATGGACTGCGGCGAAGCATGGGATCGTCATGACAAGAAACCCGAACCTCGAGGTTCCTGACCGGACTATGTCACCAGGGTGGCCGTGCGCAACTGGTCTCCTGAGACGAGCGAGGGGGGTGACGTTAGTCACCCCCCTCGCGGGATCCGCGACTAGTCCTTCTGGACTGGTGGTCGACGACCTCCAAAGAGGTAGCCAACCATTGCGGCGAGAATCGGAATCAGCGCCTGCAATGCGGGACTTTGTTGGAACATCGCCACGAGGACGACGATCAGCATGCCCACACTGACTACCAGGCGAGCAAGGTCCATAAGGCTGCCTACCGGCTGCCGGACTTGATTGGCGGAGATCGAGCGAGGTAGTTGCCCCGCATCAATCTCATTTCCACTGAGGTTGCTCGGGCCCCCGTCGAGGCTATTAATGACCACGACGGTTACGATCCCCGGCAACTCGCCTTGATCCGTGGCAGTTGCACCAATGATCAGATCAAGGCAGAGATTCTCAGATTGCACTAGGCAATCTCCCTTCTGGCCACACGATCCCCCACTCAGGACTGAGTAGTTCGGTGTGTACCTCTGGGACGAGCATTCATCGCTCGAAAGACCTGATGCCCCATCTGTGTGGAGTTGTTCGGGGTGACCAGGTAGTGGAGCCTACCGATCGGCCCGTCCTGCGGCAATAAGAAACATTCGCCAATATGTCGAAGAAGGGGGTGAGCCCGACTGTCGCTCACCACTCTGGAAGATGGAAGAGTCGTCCCTCCGCACCTTCGTCGTGAAGAACGAGAATGACCTCATCGTCGGAGTAGAAGCCCGTGCGACTTCGATTCGGCAGATCGCTATCTATCACGGTGATGACTTGCTGAATGCCGAGCTCTGCGTATTCGCGAGCAGATGCGATTAGCTTTCTCTTCTTTCGGTCGTCCAACGACTCAAAGAGTCCATCGTGATAGACGAACTTCGGGAACCCTCCACCCAGGTGAGCGCGAATGAGCGCGACGTCGAAAGCGGCGCAAAGAACCTTTCGATAGGTGTTGCCTGATCCCGCGTTAGACGGTCTCTCGTATTCGTCGAACACGTCTATTTCAAACTCAATGTTTCCGACTGTATTTAGACTGGCGGTAATGGCAGCTCTGTGATCCAGGACATCTAGCACTATGGCCGAGAAGGACTCGACCACGCGGCCGAAAATGCTCTCAGGGTCGGAGCGGTTGGCCGCGATATCTTCATCTATTGCAACGGCGATTTTCTGACGAGCCTGTTCAGCCGCGAACGTGGCTTGCCTCGCTGCTCGCAGCGAGTCCAACACCTGCCGCCGTCTCAAGAGTTGCTCCCGATCCGCGCGTAGACCCGCGAGATCATCCGAACCAGACCTGTAGCGTTCGAATACGTCAAGCTGCGCAATTGTCTCCAGCGATCTGGATCGACGCGTGTTCAGCACTCGGAGATCTGCGTCGAGTACAGCCAAGCGGCTCTCAGTCTCTTCGAGTTCCTTACGCAAATATCGCCTACGTTCATTGGTTATCGATCGGTTGAAAGCGAGCAGCTGCTCATAGTCGTGTTTCAACCCGTCGGGGAAGTGGACACCGGCCTCGGCGAAGAGAGCCTCTGCCTGATCGGCACGAAACGCTGGGACCGAGTCTGCAATGGCCTTTTGCAGGCGATTCCGTGACTGTGTGAGGTAGTAGCGCTCGTTGTTTCGCCTGGCGACCTCCTCGTTCAAAGTGGCGACGAGGTCCTCAGTGACCCGGCGATCGTCAGCATCGAAGTTCAAAGCGTTCAACTGACGCTGCTGCCTTGCGATCTCGGCTTCAATTAGTTGAAGACGACCGTCAATCACCTTCGGGTCGAGATTGTCAGCGTCCACTTCGCGCCGCAAACGGTCCTGATCGGCCTGCAGTTTTTCGACTTCACTCGCTGCCACAAAGTGGCTCTCAACTCGCACTCCGTCCAGGCCGAGCATCTGCGAGAGGACGGGCTTCCAGTCGATGGCTTTGATCGAGTACTTGAGTTTGAAGACATCCTGATAGTCGTCCTGGGAGCGTAGGAAGTACCCGATCACGTTCCGGAACCGCCAGGGATCTATGTCAACGAGGTCCAGGTTCGCGTCCACCAGGTCGCGCGCTTTCTCGAACGAGAGATCCGAATGGCTCCAGTCTCCTTCGGGTACTTCGGCGTAGTTGGCTCCCCCGGCCGAGTGCCGCATTAACCAAATCCGCGTCGGATCCGATACCGAACGACGAATCGTCAGGAAGGCAGTGGGTCCGGTTTCTAGCTCGAGGAAGAACACCAGATCGCCGAATAGGTCTGGCCGGGAATACAAGAAGTTCTCAGGGTCCCGTCGCGCGAGAAGCGCGAAGTCCAGCACCACTCCCAACGTGGACTTGCCGAGATTGTGAGTATCGCGATCGAGGTTCTCAGGCAGCCGAATCTGGGCTTCAACGATGTTGAGGCCGGGAAGGAAATCAATCGCCGTGAACAACTCATCCCGATTGGTGTACAGACGAGACAGCCGCATCAGCCGCGCCCAACGTATTCAAGGGCGTCGCCCTTTTGCCTGTACTCGACCAGCCCCAATAGGTAGAGAAGGCTGACGGCCGGCATAAACAGCTCGTCCGCGAGCGGCCTCCTACGCAGCAGTTCCGACCTCAGTTCGACGAACCCAACCAGTCTCTTGCTTCGCAGTCGGTTCAAGAGGAACGTCGAAACCGCAACAACCGTCAAGTCGGCGTTCGAGTGCTTAGACGGCCTCAGCATCTTCCGCCTTCAATCCCAGGTCGCAATTCCAGTACATGTAAAAGAGCATCAGACTGGTCAACTTGCGATGCCGCCGTAGAACCGAATCTCTTGAGAACAAGAGTTCTCTGATCCTGTTCATGACTTCGTCAAAGCTCTGATACTCGCGTCGCTTTGCAACCACATTCATTTGGAAGTCGTCAGCTGCATCCTCATATGCAGCCAAGTACTGCGCATTGCTGGGCGCTGACAGGAAGTCTTTCACCAGGTCCGTGTACTTCAAGAACCTTTTCGTCAAGAGGCTGGCGTACTCCTCCGACATTCCGTTGATTCGATTCTTTTCCGAAAGAGAAACACGCTCGAAGTCAGCGATTTCCAAGAAGACGTCCCGATCGCTGGCGAGAGCCTCCACAACTGTTGCAAGATCCGAGGGATCCACCTTCAGTGGATAGTCGATCGGATCGATATGGAGCGACTCGGCGATCTCGGGATAGTCGCGAAGCCAGTCCTCGATGTGCTCTATTCCGCACACCAAGATGGAAGCGCGCGCTACCCCCGCGTTTTCGACTATGTAGTCGACGATGGCCTTCTCGCCAATGGCCGTCAACCGGCGATTCGTGAAGATCATGTAGTGATCAAGTTCACCGCGTTTGCGTAGGGTCTTGATCCGATCTATCTCTTTCGCGACGACACAGGAGTCGCTTGTAGCCGAGAAAAAGTCGGGGTCCGAACAGGACTTGTTGATGCCCTCGGTGTGCTTGGCCTGAACCACCACGCACCCAGTCCATGGTGACGCTTTGCTCGGAATCTCAGCAGCGGTCCCCAGAAAACGAGCGTCCCTGCCACCATCCTTGCCGCTCGCGAACCTAGCGGTGCCGGCCCCCAAAATGCGACGACATATTGCCGCAACGACTTCCTCGAACTGAGAGTTCGACATGTCTTCGTAGGAATACCGAGTCATTTCAACTCCTGATCGCGACTATGAGGACCATAGCGAGAAACCATCAGCCGATGATTCAGCCCCGCATGTTTTCTCAGTGGTCGCGAACTGGAATGTCGAGGCTCACCCCCCTGTCCACAACCGGGCGGCGAGATGCTAGGTCGCACTCGTTTCGCGGCTTTGTCGCCTTGGGGCACACTTGGTCCCCCGTCGATGGAGCGAGGAAGGCGAGCTCGAAGAGGCCCGACGGCTCTTCATCGCATCCATTCCTCGGCTAGCACGCTCCACACCTGCTTGTCGTAGAACGTGTCGCCCACCTTCCAGGCCTCGCGCAGCACGCCCTCGAGCGTCATCCCGAGGCGCTCGGCGACTGCTGAGCTGCGGACGTTGTCGGCGCGACACCGCCACTCGGCGCGGTGCAGGCCGCGTTCGTCGAGGGCGTAGGTCAGCAGCATCCGGCATGCGGCGGTGATCAGGCCGTAGCCCTCGGCGGCGGGCTCGAGCCAGCAGCCGATCTCACAGGTGCCGGCGCCGGCGCTGAACTCCACGAACATGACGCCGCCCACCAGGGTTGGGGTGGTCGCGCCGTCCAGGCCGTCGAGCCAGATGCCGAAGATGCGGTTGCCGTCGCGCGCGGTCGCGTCGGCGTAGCGCTGCAGGGTGGCGCGGGCGCCGTCGACGTCGGTGGTCACGAACGACGGACCGACCCAGGGGCGGATGTGCTCGCGCGCGCGGTCCATGTGGGCGGCGAACTCCTCGGCCTGCCAGGGTTCGAGCGGGGCGAGAGCGGCATCCGGTGTGAGCTGAGCGGTGAACACTCCCCCATTGTGCCGCCCTCGCGCCGGCTAGCCCTTCGTGACGGTGACCGCCACCGGCGTCGGGTTGGCGAACAGGTCGAGCACCGGGCAGTGCGCGTCGACGACGGCGCGGAGCTCCTGGTAGCGCTCCTCGGTCTCGGGGCCGGTGATGGTGATCTGCAGGCGCACGTCGGTGAAGCCGGCCCGCACCGACTCGTCGATGCCGAAGAGGCGGCGCGCGTCGAGGTCACCCTCGGCGGCGATGTCGATGTCATCCACCTGGATGCCGAGCGCGTTCGCGTAGAGCCGGTACACCACGATCTGGCACGAGATCAGGGCACCGAGCGCGAACTCGACCGGGCTCGCGGCCACGTCGTCGCCGGCCAGCGAGCCGGGCTCGTCGACGATGAAGGCGTGCTTGCCGGCGCGGATCAGTGACGCCACGGCGCCCTGACCCTCGGCGTTGACCTTGTAGGTGAGCAGGGCGTTGGCGGCATCGGCGGCGATGCGGGTGTTCCAGGCGGTGCCCGCCTCGAGCAGGCGCGCGGCGCGCTCCTCGGGCGTGACCGACGGCACGGAGACGGACGGGGCAGAAATGGAGTCGAGAAGAGTCATGCGGGCGAAGCTACGGAGGCGAGCGGCGCCCGACAAACGTGGGTGTCACGGTCGGACTCGTGGCGTCATGAAGTGTCACGTTGTGCCCGGTGTTGCACCTGCATGCTGGTGTTACACTTGCGTTCATGCCGACCACTCGCCCACGTCACATGCTGACGGAGACCGACGAGATCGCTGCGGCCCTGAATGATGCAGCAGTCGCGTGGCCTGAGCTGCGTGGCGATCGCGGCGCCCTGCTGCGCAAGCTGATCGAGGCGGGACGCAACTCGGTGCGCGTCGGTGATCGCAGCGGCGGCGTGCGCGCCCTGCTCGCGGAGGCATCCGGCGCCGCCACGGGCGCCTACCCCCGCGGCGCCCGCGCCGAACTGCTGGCCGAGTGGCCGGAGTGATCGTTCTCGACGCGAATGTCGTGATCGCGTTCCTCGACGCGAACGATCCACACCATGCGGCATCCCTCGAACTGCTCGAACGGCACTTCGTCGACGGTTTCGGATGCAACGTACTCACCCTGGCCGAGGCGCTCGTCCATCCCAGCCGTGTCGATCGCCAGGATGCGGCCCTCGCCTCGCTGACCCGGATCGGCGTTGAGACGATCCCACTCGACGCCTCCGATGCCATCGGACTGGCCGACGTGCGGAGCACCTACCGACTCCGAATGCCCGATGCCGTCGCGCTGTTCACCGCGATGCAGTTCGGCGCTCAGCTCGCGACCTTCGATTTCGGTCTGGCCGCCGCCGCGGAGCGAGCGGGCGTGGGTCGGGCGGAGTAACTGCTGGCCGGAGCGGCGTTCGCGCCTCGGCGTATTCTGCCTGCATGTGTCGCAACATCCGCTGCCTTCACAACTTCGAACCCGCCTCCACCGATGACGAGGTGCGCGAGGCCGCGCTGCAGTTCGTGCGCAAGGTGAGCGGGTCGACACATCCGTCGCGGGCCAACACGCCCGCGTTCGAGGCCGCCATCGACGAGATCGCGGCGGCCACCCGCCGGATGCTCGATCAGCTGGTCACGAACGCTCCGCCGAAGAGCCGCGAGGCCGAGGCGGTCAAGGGCCGGGCGCGGCACGAGAAGCGGATGGAGCGCGAGGTGCGGATCCGCACGGGCGCGGCCGCGTCGGCCTAGCTCGCCGACCCGAGGTACGCGCCCAGCTTCTCGAGGATGCCGCGGGTGCCCTCTTCGCGACCGGCGCCATCCGCCCAGAACTGGTCGAAGAACACGCCGTGCTCGACGTGGGTCAGCTGCGAGCCGGCGCGGCCATCGACACCATCCGTGGCTCCGAACTCGAACGAGGCCACCGAGGTCGACATGTGCACCCCGTCGAGCCACATGTCGTAGGTGGTGACGATGCGCGTCTGCTCGACGATGTCGGTGTAGGTGCCCACGTAGCGCGAGACCGGGCCGCGGTGGAAGCTCGCCTCGGCGACATCCACTCCCCCGACGCGAAAGTCGAACGACCACTCCCGCGCGTCGAAGTTCTCGTCGGTGCCGAACCAGGCGCGCTTCTCGTCTTCGTGGGCGAAGGCATCCCAGAGACGGTCGACCGGCACCGGGTAGTCGCGCGTGAGGGTGAAGCCAGCGCGGGCCAGGCGGCGCTCTGGTGTCTGTGCCGTGGACTCCGTGCTCATGCCTGCTTCCGATCGAAGACGACGTGGATGGTGCCGCTCTCTGCCACCTCGGTGGTGACCGTGTGGGTGAGCTCGAGCCCGGCGAGGTCGTCCCAGAACCGTGTGCCCTTGCCGAGGATCACCGGCGCCACCATCACGTGCAGGTAGTCGACCAGTCCGGCGAGCAGGAACTCGCGCGCCGTGCCGATGCCGCCGCCGACGCGCACGTCTTTGCCCTCGGCGGCCGTGGTCGCCTCGGCGAGCACCTCAGCCGCGGGCGCGTTGCGGAAGTGGAATGTCGTGCCGCCCTCCATCGGGATGTCGTCGCGCGGCGCCGTGTGGGTCAGCACGTAGACCGGACCGTGGAATGGCGGCTCGTCGCCCCACCAGCCCTTCCAGTCGGGGTCATCCGGAAAGGAATGCAGCCCGAACATCGCCGCGCCCATGACCTCGGCGCCGATGCCGTCGAAGAAGGCGGACGCGTACTTCTCGTCGACGCCGGTGGTGCCGGCTCCGCTGGTGTCGCCGAAGACCTTCTCGTGGAAGGTGCGGGTGGCCGTGTAAGCGGCGGTCAACCGATCCCATCCCTCGCCCATCGGGCTCTCGGGGGTCGGCTCGGCCGTGGCGGCGTAGCCGTCGAGCGAGAGGAAGAGGTCGATGCGAACGCGGGTCATGAGTGGTTCCTTTGATCTGGTTTCAGTTGCTGCGGGACAGATGGATGCCGAGCCGGTCGGCCTGGCGCTCGGCCGGCGTGCGCTGCTCACCGAGCCAGAGGTGCAGCACGTCGAGCGCACCGGGTCGGAGGCTGACGGTGCGCACGCGTCCGTGCTTCTCGGAGGTCACGACGCCGGCGTCTTCGAGCACGCGCAGGTGCTGCATGAGCGACGGCAGCGCCATCGCGAACGGCGCCGCGAGCTCGGAGACGACGGCCGGGGACTTCGCCAGACGCTCGACGACGGCGCGGCGCGTGGGGTCCGCGAGGGCGCGGAGCACCGCATCCAGGCGGTCGTAATAGTTAGGCATGCGCCTAAGTATCACGGATGACGGACGGCGCGTCAAGAGACCGGCGTGCGACCTGCGAGGGACCCGGCTCCGTCGCGCGGGTGACGCGGTGCGGGGCAGCCCCGGGGCAGGATCGTCGGGTGACTTCCGCCCCGCCGACGATGCTGCCCAACCGCCGCCTGCTCGGCGTGCTCTTCGCGGTCTACCTGGTGCTGCTGGTGTGGATCATCCTCTGGAAGCTCGAGGTCCCCTCCGTCGGCGCCGCCGCCGGGCTGCCTCGGCCGATCAAGCTGGTGCCCTACCTGCCCAGCGGCGATTTCGATGCGAGCGATCCGCTCGAGGTGCTGGTCAACATCCTTTTGTTCGTGCCCTTCGGCATCTACCTCGGGATGCTGGCGGCGCGCCTGCGCTGGTGGGCGGTCGCGGGGATCCTTCTGGTCTCGAGTCTGGCGCTCGAGACCACGCAGCATCTGCTCTCGGTCGGCAGCTTCGACCTCACCGACGTGATCGACAACGCGCTCGGCGGGCTGATCGGGTTGGGCGCGCTGGTCGTCGCGCGGCGCGCCCTCGGGGCGAGGGCCGGGGGGCTCGTCACGCGGACCCTGCTGATCGGCGGCATCGTCGCGGTGCTCGCTGTGGCGGCCTTCATCGCGTCACCGCTGCGGTTCGTCGGGCAGCACGACGTGATCGTGCCGCAGCCGGGGATGACACGGTCGCCGGGGGTGGGGCGCTGAGTCGACCGCGCGCTAGTTCGCGGTCGCCCGCTCGAGCACCAGCTCGCGCACGCGCGCGGCATCGGCCTGGCCCTGCATCGCCTTCATGACGGCGCCGATGACGGCTCCGGCGGCCTGCACCTTGCCGTCGCGGATCTTCTCGAGCACGTCGGGCTGGGCCGCGAGCGCGGTGTCGATCGCGGCGATCAGGGCGCCGTCATCCGACACCACCTTGAGACCGCGCTTCTCGACCACATCGGCCGGGCTGCCCTCGCCGGCGATCACCCCCTCAATCACCTGGCGGGCCAGACGGTCGGTGAGGGTGCCGTCGTTGACGAGCGCGTCGACCTCGGCCACCTGCTGCGGGGTGATCAGGGATGCCGCATCGACATCCTGCGCGTTGGCCAGACGGGCGATCTCGCCGGTCCACCACTTACGTGCCGCCTGCGGGGTCGCGCCCGCGGCCACGGTGTCGGCGATCTCGACGAGGAGGCCGGAGTTCGCGACATCCTGGAACTCGAGGTCGGTGAAGCCCCACTCCTGCTTCAGGCGACGGCGGCGCACCGCCGGCGCCTCGGGGAGCGCGGCTCGGAGGCGCTCGATCAAAGCCGGGTCGGGCTCGATCGGCAGCAGGTCGGGCTCGGGGAAGTAGCGGTAGTCGTCGGCGTCGCTCTTGGGCCGGCCGGCGGAGGTCTGGCCGGTGTCCTCGTGCCAGTGGCGGGTCTCTTGGGTGATCGTGCCGCCGGCTTCGAGGATCGCGGCCTGACGCTGGATCTCGTAGCGCACGGCGCGCTCGACGCTGCGCAGCGAGTTGACGTTCTTGGTCTCGGTGCGGGTGCCGGGCTTGTTCTTCTCCTCCCCCGGCGCGGTGCGGCGGCGGAGGCTCACATTCGCGTCGCAGCGGAGGTTGCCGCGCTCCATGCGTGCTTCGCTGATCCCGAGGGCTCGCACGATGTCGCGGATGGTGGCCACATAGGCCTTGGCCACCTCGGGCGCTCGCTCCTCGGCCCCGACGATCATCTGGGTCACGATCTCGACGAGAGGAACTCCGGCACGGTTGTAGTCCACCAGCGAATACTCTGCGCCCTGGATGCGACCGGTGCTGCCGCCGAGGTGCGTGAGCTTGCCGGCATCCTCTTCCATGTGCGCGCGCTCGATCGGCACGGTGAAGACGGTGCCGTCGTCGAGCTCGACGTCGACGCTGCCCACGCCCGCGATCGGCTCGTCGTACTGGCTGATCTGGTAGTCCTTGGCCAGGTCGGGGTAGAAGTAGTTCTTGCGCGCGAACCGGCTGCTCGGCGCGATCTCGCAGCCGAGTGCGAGGCCGAGGCTGATCGCGTACTCGACCGCCTTCTCGTTGACCACCGGCAGGCTGCCCGGCAGACCGAGGTCGACGGGGGTGATCTGGGTGTTCGGGCCGACGTCCTGCGGCGCTCCCGCACGGGCCGGGTTGGGCGCGTCGCTGAACATCTTGGTCTGCGTGCTCAGCTCGACATGCACCTCGAAACCGAGCACCGGCTCGAACAGCTCGAGCGCCTTGTCGTAGTCCATGAGGGCGGGCTGGGGCATGAGAGCGATTCTACTGAGGGTGGGTTGGGGGTCTTGCGCGGGGGTGTGGGTCGTGCGGCCTCGTCGTGCGCGGCTTCTCCTCCCCAGGCCCATCCCTCCACGGGTTGTCAAAGTCACTAGAACATATGTTCGAACGATGAGAGAATAGACCCATGCCCTCCCCCGCTCCGCTTGCCAGCCTTGTCGACCTGTCGACGCGGTTCGCTGCGCCCGCGAGCGAGGCATTGAGCGACGAGGCGCTGATGCAGGCGCAGCGCTCTCTCGCTGAGGTCCGGCGGCGCGTCGACGCGTGGTCGGCCGCGGTCGCCGCCGAGATCGCGCGGCGCTCGCGTCACGAGTTCGGCGAGGCCGGGCTGGCCCGACGGCTGGGTGCACGCACCCCCGAGCTGCTCGTGCAGCGCCTCTCCGGCGCCTCCACACACGAGGCGCACACCATGGTGCGGGTCGGCGCGCGCATGAGCGAGCCGTCGTCGCTCGACGTCGTGGGTGCCGCCGTCAGCGAGGGGGTTCTGTCGCTCGACGCGGCCGACGCCATCCGGTCCGGGCTCGGGGCCGTCGATGCGGCGGTCCCCGCCGAATCCGTGGTCGAGGCCGCTGAATCCCTGCTTCGGGATGCCGGCTCACTCACGGTCGAAAAGCTCGCCGCCCGCGCGCGCGAGTGGGGTGCCGAGCTCGATGAGCAGCACATCCTCGACCGGGAGCGCGCGCTTCGCGATGCCCGCTACCTCCGCATCACACCCCAGCGAGATGGCATGACGCGGTTATCGGGCCTCCTCGACCCGGAGTCGGCGGCCGTGGTCGTCGCCGCGTACGACGGGGCGACCTCGCCGCGACGCGGTGGCCCGCGGTTCGTCGACCCCGACGAGGTGCAGCGCGCCGAGAAGCTGGCCGACGACCCGCGCACGATCGAGCAGATCGCTGTCGACGCATTCGTCGACCTGGTCAGGCTGGGCACCGGTGCTGCCCCTGAAGTCGTCGGTGCTCAGCCGCCGGCGGTCCGCATCGTGGTCACCGACCGCGACCTGGCCCGCCGGGCGGGAAGCGGGTGGATCGAGGGCCAGACGGCTCCGATCAGCATCAGCACGGTCGAGCGCGAGCTCTGCAATCGCGGCACGGTGCCGATCCACTTCGACTCGGCCGGCCAGGCCGTCAACGTCGGTCGCGAGAAGCGGCTCTTCACGCCGCGACAGCGGATCGGGTTGGCGGTCAGAGACGGTGGATGCCGGTTCCCGGGCTGCGACAGACCGCCCTCCTGGTGTGAAGCGCACCACATCAACGAATGGTTCCGCGATCATGGCGGCACCGATATCGCAGACGGCATCCTGCTCTGTCGCCATCATCACCTGCTGATTCACAACGACGAGTGGCGAGTCACCCGGCAGGGTGCCGACTACTTCGTGGTGCCGCCACCCCCGGTGGATCCTGCGCGCACCCCGATCGAGGCGCCGCCGAAGACCAGCGTGGTGGCGCGAGCTTTGGAGCTAGCGAGCGCAGGATGACCTGTTGCGGACGCTGCGGTTCGCTCAGGTCAGCGTGGGCCGCGCGGTCCGCTCAGGCCAGCGCGGGCGCCTGGGCGAGCAATGGGCCGCCCCACTCGGCGACCAGCAACTGCTCGAGCGCGGCTCCCACCGTGAACAGGCGAGCGTCTTCGCGGGCCGGTGCCATGAACTGGATGCCCACCGGCAGCCCGTCTTCCGGCGCCAGACCCGACGGCACCGAGATGCCGGGAACGCCCGCCAGGTTGGCCGGGATCGTCGTCAGGTCGTTCAGGTACATGGCGAGCGGGTCATCCAGCTTCTCGCCCAGCTTGAACGCGGTCGTCGGGGCCGACGGTGTCGCCAGCACATCACACACCGAGAACGCGGTGGCGAAGTCGTTCTGGATCAGCGTCCGCACCTTCTGTGCCGAACCGTAGTAGGCGTCGTAGTACCCGGCCGACAGGGCGTAGGTGCCAAGGATGATCCGGCGCTTCGCCTCATCGCCGAAGCCGGCTTCGCGGGTGGCCGCCATGACCTGCTCGACCGTGCCCCCTCCGGGCGGCGTGACACGCAGGCCGAACCGCACCGAGTCGAACTTGGCGAGGTTGCTCGACGCCTCCGCCGGCATGATCAGGTAGTACGCCGCGATCGCGTACTCGAACGACGACGCGCTGACCTCGACCAGCTCGGCGCCCTGCGCCTCGAGCAGCGCGAGCGACTCGTGGAACCGCTGCAGGACCCCGGGCTGGAATCCCTGCCCTTCCTGCGACATCTCGCGCACGACGCCGATCCGCAGGCCGCGTACCGAGCCATCGCGCGCGCCGGCGCGGGCTGCCTCGGCGAACGACGGCCAGGCATCCGGGATGCTGGTCGAGTCGCGGGGGTCGTGCCCGCCGATCACGTCGAGCAGCAGTCCCGCGTCGAGCACGGTGCGGGTGACGGGCCCGACCTGGTCGAGCGACGACGCCAACGCGATCGCGCCGTAGCGCGACACCCCGCCGTAGGTGGGCTTCATGCCCACCGACCCGGTGACCGCGGCCGGCTGACGGATGCTGCCGCCGGTGTCCGACCCGAGTGCGAGCGGCGACTCGAACGCCGACACCGCGGCGGCCGATCCGCCGCCGGAACCGCCGGGGATGCGCGTGAGATCCCAGGGGTTGTGCGTGTTGCCGTACGCCGAGTGCTCGGTCGACGAGCCCATCGCGAACTCGTCCATGTTGGTCTTGCCCAGAGGGACGAGGCCGGCCGCACGCAGACGCGCGACGACCGTCGCGTCGTAGGGCGGGATCCACCCCTCGAGGATGCGCGACCCGGCGGTCGAGGGCATGTCGACCGTGCAGAGCACGTCTTTGATCGCGACCGGCACGCCGGCTAGCGGCGACAGCGTTTCGCCCGCGGCTCGGCGGGCGTCGATGGCCGCGGCCGTCTCGAGCGCCGCGGCGTTGAGGTGCAGGAAGGCGTGGATGTCGTCGTCGACGGCCGCGATCCGGTCGAGATGCGCCTGGGTCGCCTCGACGCTCGACACCTCGCCGGCCGTGAGATGGGTTGCGAGCTCGGAGGCGTCGAGCGTGATCAACTCGCTCACGGTGCCGCTCACTGCTCCTCCCCCAGGATCGCCGACACCTTGAAGCGGTCGCCGTCTCGTTCGGGAGCGCCCGACAGGGCCTGGTCGGGGGTGAGCGTCTCGCCGGGCACGTCGGCGCGCATCACCGTGCCGAGCGGGATGGGGTGACTGGTGGCCACGACATCCGGGGTCGCGACCTCGCTGACCTTGGCGACCGAGTCGACGATGGTGGCGAGTTCGCCGGTGAGGCGGGCGATCTCGTCGTCGGTCAACGCGATGCGGGCGAGGTTCGCCAGATGGGTCACGACCTCAGGCGTGATCTCGGACATGGCAGGGGCACACTCCGTATTCGGACCGCGATGAGATCGCGGGAGGGCGTGGGTCGCGATAGGCGACGGGATCGTTTGCCAGTCTACGAGGTGGGCGGGGCCGGGCGGGTGGCGGGGCTGGCGGCCGGGGGGCCGGGCGGGTAGCGGGGCTGAGATGGAAGACGCGACGGGTCAGAGCGACGGGCCCGACGGCACGACGGCGCGGGCCTTGCCGATCGACAGGGCCGAGCCGCCGTCTTGGCCGAGGACCAGGTCGCCGCGGTTGATGCCGATCAGCAGCATGTTGCGCAACGACTCGGTGCCGCTGACGAAGTAGTCGTTGTGGCCGATCGCCCCGCGCAGCGACGCCTGCGACAGCGGATCGGTCGCGCCATCCACGCCGAAGCGGTGCGCACCGTACGAGGGCGACAGCGGCTGGCTGCCGAAGATGCCCGTCTGAGGAACGGGGTCGGTCGCTGCGGCGCCGACCCAGACGTTGCCATTGGTCACCTTGAGATCGCGAGCCGAACGGGCGGGGCTGCCGGGCGAGCCGACGATCGCCAGGGCGTCGACCTTGACCGCATCGTCTTGTAGCGAGAGCATCACCGCGGTGCTGCCGTAGGAGTGGGCGAGCACCGCGACGAAGGGCTGGGACCCCGACGTCGCTGTGCCGTCGGCCGTCGTCGTCACGCGGGCTGCGCGTTCGGCTCGCAGCCCCTCGAGCGAGGCCGTGAACGACGCCTGGCCCGCGCGCGCGAGCTCCATGGATGCCACGTTCGCGATGTTGGGCGTCTGATACCCGATCCACGCGAAGGTGGCGACGGTCGGCAACTGGGATGCCGGCACGCCCGGGTTCAGCTTCTTGATCCAGGCCTGCTGCTGGGTTGCGATGTTGTCGGAGCTGTTCGCAAAGGCGACGATCTGGGTGTCGACGTCCGAGAACATCCCGGGGATCAGGTAGTCCACATAGTCGGCCGTCGACGCGTCACCGATGATGATCACCGCGCGCCCGCCGTTGCTCGCGTCGAGGCTCACGAGCGAGCGCGGATTGTGCGAGCTGCCGACCGCCAGAGCCGCGCGCACCTGCTCGAGCATGTGCAGCTGCTTGGCGAGGGCGTCGGTGGCGGCGCGCCCGACTCCGGAGGCCAGCTGCTGACGGATGCCCTTCTCGGCGGTGGTCAGGTTCACCCGGTTCGCGGCATCCCGAACCTCATAGGGGAAGCCCTCGAGGCCGCCGACCACCCGGGGAGCGGCGGCCAGCAGCGTCTCGTGCTGCGCGCTGGTGGTCTGGGACCAGAACGAGGCGACCTCCGTGGCGGCCGGAGGACTCGCCAGCAGCGCGTCGACCGACTGGGGGTGGTGGGTGACGAAGCTGCTGAGTTGGGAACGGGTCAGCAGCGCCAACTGGTCGAGCAACTCGACCCCGTGCAGGCTGGGAAGTTTCGCGAGCGGGACGCGCGCGGCAGGGATGTTGACGCCACCAGCGCCGGGCTGGGGGCCGACGTTCGGGGCGGGATTGCTCGCGGGCAGGGCGACCGACGCCGCAGTACCGCGGTCGAGCGCGTGAAGCCAGGCCAGCTGCTCGGCCGTCAGGGAGGCGGGCGCCGACGCGGTGATCCGGATGTTCTCGGGCACGCCGAATGCCTCATCGACGGTTCCCAGTGCCGACGAGGTGGAGAGGATTGCTGCGACGTCCACCAGCAAGCGGGTAAGTCTCCTGCCCAGCGTGCGCCCGGACCCCACCCAGTTGGGATTCAGTGCCGCACGATCGCATTCTAAAGGGGGAATGCACCCCGAATGGGGGACGAAAGCGCCGCAACCCCGAAATATGTGCAGTTTTGGCACAAAATGTCACCCGAAAGGGGGACAGCACCACGCGTTCGAGGGTAGACCGAGCGTGCCTGGACGACCCAGATCACGGCATTCCGGCACCCTGCCGTACCCCGCGCTTCGCCGGATCGGGGGACGTCGGGCTCTACTGGTCGAGCGCCGCCGGACCCCCCTCGAGCAGCCGGGCGAACTGCGCGGCGTCGATGATGCGCACCCCCAGCTCTTCGGCCTTGCCGAGCTTCGAACCGGCCCCCGGTCCGGCCGCGACGAAGTCCGTCTTCTTCGACACGCTGGATGCCGCCTTGCCTCCCGCGCGGATGATCGCCTCCAGCGCGCCCTCGCGAGTGAAGCCCTCGAGCGATCCCGTCGCCACCACTGTCAGTCCGGCTAACGGGCCGTCCGAGGCGGCCGCGTTGCCCGGGCCCGGGTGGTTCGGCACCGCCCAGGGCACGCCCGCGGCGCGCCACCGTTCGACGATCTCGACATGCCAGTCGACGGTGAACCACTCGGTCACGGCATCCGCGATGATGCCGCCGACGCCATCGACCGCCGCCAGCTCGGCGGGGGTCGCGGCGCGGATCGCATCCAACGACCCGAAGTAGTTCGCCAGCGCGCGTGCCGCCACCGGGCCCACGTGCCGGATGCTCAGCGCGACCAGGAAGCGCCACAGGTCCTGCTGCTTGGCGGCGTCGATGTTGGCGATGACGTCGTACGCCACCTTGGACAGCACGTGGTCGGCGTCGCCGTCCCAGGCCCGGTGGCCCGGCGTGCCCGCCTCGGGGTCGAAGGGCGGGTCGGCGTCTTTGCCGGTCTTCTTGCGCTGACGTCGGAACGGCGCATCCACCTTGACCCGCAGCTCGACCCCGTCGCGCGTGACGTAGGGACGGCCCGGCCAGCCCGCATCCATCTCGTCGACGACCTTGACCAGCCCGGTCTCCTGATCGCGCACGACCACCTCGATCGGGAAGAGGTCGCGCAGCGTCAGGTCGAACAGCCCGGCCTCGGTCACCAGCGGTGGGGTCGACGGATGCAGCGGTTGGGTCAGCGCGGCGGCCGCCACCTCGCCGATCGCCTCGATGTCGAGCGCGCCGCGCCCGGCGATGTGCTCCACGCGCCCGCGCACCTGTGCGGGGCAGGCACGCGCGTTCGGGCACCGGAGGTCGACGTCGCCCTCCTTAGCCGGCGCCAGCTTGGTGCCGCACTCCGGGCAATGGGTGGGCATCACGAACTCGCGCTCGGTGCCGTCGCGCAGCTCGACCACCGGGCCGAGCACCTCGGGGATCACATCACCCGCCTTGCGCAGCACCACGGTGTCGCCGATCAGCACGCCCTTGGCCTTGACGACGTCCTGGTTGTGCAGGGTCGCCTGGCGCACCTCGCTGCCGGCGACGCGCACCTTCTGCATCACCGCGAACGGCGTGGCGCGACCGGTGCGGCCGATCGAGACGACGATGTCGAGCAGTTTGGTGTTGACCTGCTCGGGCGGGTACTTGTAGGCGATCGCCCAGCGCGGTGCGCGGCTGGTCGCCCCGAGCTCGGCGTGCAGAGCCAGTTCGTCGACCTTGACGACGATCCCGTCGATCTCGTGGCTGACGGAATCTCGATGCGCGCCGTAGTACTCGATGAACTCGGCGGCCTCCTCGGCCGTCTTCACGACCTTGTAGTACGGGCTGGTCGGCAGCCCCCAGCTCTTGAGCAGCTCGTAGGTCGCCGACTGGCTGGTCACCGGGTTGCCCGCATCGTCGCGGGGGTCTGGCCAGGCGCCGATGCCGTGCACCAGCAGTTGCAGCCTGCTGATCCGATTGCGCATGCGCGCCAGTGCGTCGGCGCTCTTGCCCTCTTCCTTCTGGCGCAGGGATCCGGATGCGGCATTCCGCGCGTTCGCGAAGATGCGGTCGCCCGCCGCAGCCTGGGCCGCGTTGAGCTCGTCGAAGGCCGCCACCGGGAAGAACACCTCGCCCCGCACCTCGACGAGGGCCGGCGGATGCTCGGTCGCGAGCCGAGCCGGGATCGCGGCGATCAGGCGCACGTTCTCGGTGACGTCTTCGCCCACCACCCCGTCGCCACGGGTCGCGGCACTGACCAGCACGCCGTTCTCGTAGCGCAGGTTCATCGCCAGGCCGTCGATCTTGAGCTCGCAGAGGTAGTCGACCCGTCGGCCGGCGTCGCGCTCGACCTTCGCGGCCCAGGCCAGGAACTCGTCGCGGCTGAACACGTTGTCGAGGCTGAGCATCGGCTCGGCGTGACGGACCGGCGTGAACAGGCTGGAGTCGGCGCGGCCGCCGACGGTCTGGGTGGGGCTGTCCTGGCTCTGCAGCTCGGGGAACAGCCGCTCGAGTTCTTCGAGCCGGCGCATCATGTGGTCGTACTCGTCGTCGCTGGCGAGGAGGGCATCCAGCTCGTAATACGCGTTGCGCAGCTCAAGAATCCGCGTGGTCAGGGCGTCGGCCTCGGCCTTGGCGCTGGCCAGCTCAGCCCCGGTCGTGGTCGGTACCTGATCGATCGGATCTGCCTTCGCGCCGCGAGCCATGGCTCGAGTTTACGGTCGACCACTGACGGGCATCGGGGCAGGATCGTCTCATGAGCATCAGCCAGGAGGATCTCGACGCGCTCTGGAACTTCAGCGATCCCGTCGCCAGCGAGGCGGCTTTTCGGGGTGCGATCTCGGCGACCGACGAGCCCGTCAGCCGGGCGGTGCTCGGCACGCAGCTCGCTCGGGCGCTGGGTCTGCAGGGGCGCTACGACGAGGCCGACCGCGTGCTCGAGGGCATCGACGCACCGGTACCGGCGATCCGGGCCCGGGTGGCGCTGGAGCGCGGGCGCCTGCGCAACTCGGGCGGGCATCCCGAGGATGCCGTGGCGTTCTTCGAGAACGCCGCCAGCGTGGCCGAGGCGGCGAACGAGCCGTTCCTGCTCGTGGATGCGCTGCACATGCTCGGCATCGCCGATGCCGCGAGAGGTGAGGTCCACACGACCCGTGCGCTCGAGGTGCTCGACACACTGGACGCCGCTTCCGACCGCCGAACTCAACGCTGGCGCGTTGCGCTGCACAACAACCGCGGCTGGGCGCTGTTCGACGCGGGTGAGCTCAGCGAGGCGCTGCAGGAGTTCGAGCAGGCGCTGCGGGACGCCGAGGAGTTCGGCACCGAGGAGCAGCGAGGCTGGGCGCGCGAAGCCATCGAGGAGTGTCTCGAAGCCATCGATGCGGCGGCCGACGGAGCGGACTAGCCGACTAGAGGTGCGCCGGCACCGCGCTCACCGTGCGGTCGATCGTGCACTGGCCGAGCACCCGGGTGCCGACGTAGATCACGGCGGTCTGGCCCGGGGCGACGCCCATGATCGGCTCGTCGACCACGATCAGCAGCTCGCCATCGCGCACCGCAGCGGTCGCCGGGACGGGATCGGCGTGGGCCCGCACCTGCACCTCGCAGGCGAACGGCGTCGCGGCGTCGACCGGCGGCTGCCCCGCCCAGCTGAACCGTGATCCAGCCAGCTCGCGGATGGCCAGCGCCTCGCGCGGCCCGACGATCACCTCGTTGCTGACCGGCCGTACCTCGAGCACGAAGCGGGGCTTGCCGTCGTCGGTGGGGAACCCGACGTTCAGCCCCTTGCGCTGGCCGACGGTGAAGGCCGCTGCTCCGGCGTGGGTGCCGAGCACTCGCCCGTCGCGATCGAGGATCGGGCCCTCTTCGGCGCCGACGCGACCAGACAGGAAGCCGCGGGTGTCGCCATCCGGGATGAAGCAGATGTCGTGGCTGTCGGGCTTCTGGGCGACCGTCAGGCCACGCTCGGCGGCCTCGGCGCGTACCTCGGCCTTCGAGGGCGTCGCACCCAGTGGGAACATCGCGTGGGCGAGCTGCTCGGCCGTCAGCACGCCGAGCACGTAGCTCTGGTCCTTGGCCCAGTCGGCCGCGCGGTGCAGCTCGCGGTGGCTCGCGCCGTCGTCGCCGGCCACCGTGACGATGCTGGCGTAGTGCCCGGTCGCGACCGCGTCGAAGCCGAGCGCCAGTGCCTTCTCGAGCAGGGCCGCGAACTTGATCTTCTCGTTGCAGCGCATGCACGGGTTGGGGGTTCGACCGGCGGCGTACTCGGCGACGAAGTCGTCCATCACGTCTGCCTGGAAGCGCTCGCTGAAGTCCCAGACGTAGAACGGGATGCCGAGCATGGTCGCCGCGCGGCGCGCGTCCATCGAGTCCTCGATCGTGCAGCAGCCGCGGGAGCCGGTGCGCAGGGTGCCCGGATTGCGGTTCAGGGCCAGGTGCACGCCGACCACCTCGTGGCCCGCGTCGACCGCGCGCGCGGCGGCAACGGCGCTGTCGACGCCGCCGCTCATCGCCGCGAGAACCTTCATGGATTCAGGGTAAGCGTTCGGCACCCGCCGCGCCGAGGAGGGCCCCTGCTAGCGGCCCAGGGTCGGCCGCCGAGCGGCGAGGCCCGCGGAGCGCGCCTGCTCCACGACTCCCGGCAGCACCGCGAGCAGCGCGTCGATCTCGGCGGCCGTGGTGTCGGGGCCGAGCGTGAAGCGCAGGGCTCCGCGGGCATCCGCCTCGCTGAGACCTATCGCCAGCAGCACGTGCGAGGCCTCGGGCACCCCGGCCTGGCAGGCCGAGCCGGTCGAGACCGAGAAGCCGGCGACATCCAGCAGGAAGAGCAGCGAGTCGCCTTCGCAGCCGGCGAAGGTGAGGTGGGCATTGCCCGGCAGTCGGCCCGCCGGGTCCGGGTCGCCCCGCAGTACCGCGCCGGGCACGGTGCTCAGGATGCCCGCGACCAGCCGATCGCGCAGCCCGGCGAGCCGCGCGGCGTGGCCTGCCAGGTCGGTGGTGGCCAGCTCGGCCGCGACGCCGAACGCAGAGGCGCCCGCCGCATCCTGCGTCCCGGAGCGCGCGCGCTGCTGGTTGCCGCCGTGCAGTAGCGGCTCCACCGAGGCCGAGCGCGCCAGCAGCAACGCCCCCACCCCGACCGGTCCGCCGATCTTGTGCGCCGAGACGCTGAGCGCCGCAGCGCCCGAGGCGTGGAAGTCGATGGGCACCGAGCCGTATGCCGCGATCGCATCCAGGTGCACCGGCACGCCGTAGCGCGCCGCGGCCGCCACGATCTCGGCGACGGGCTGCACAGTGCCGACCTCGTTGTTCGCCCAGAGCGCGGTCACCAGCGCGACCCGGTCACCACCCACCGCGAGCGCCGCCTCCAACGCGTCGAGGCGGATGCGGCCGAGCTCGTCGACCTCGACCCAGTCCAGGACCGCGCCCTCGTGGGCGGCCAACCATTCGACCGAGTCGATGGTGGCGTGGTGCTCGGCGAGCGGCACGATGATCCGATTGCGGCGGGGATCGGCGCGCCGAGCCGCCCAGAACAGGCCCTTGATGCCCAGGTTCACGGCCTCGGTGCCCCCGCCCGTCAGCACCACCTCGGCTGTGTCGGCGCCCAGGGAGGCGGCGACCCGGTCGCGCCCCTGCTCCAGCATTTCGCGTGCGGCTTGGCCGTGCCCGTGGATGGATGACGGGTTGCCCACCAGGTGCAGCGCGGCCGTGTACGCCGCGAGCACCTCGGGCCGCAGCGGCGAGGTCGCGGCGTGGTCGAGGTAGACGGGCATGACATCCATTGTCGTCGTCCGAAATGTAACCGTCATGCGCGCGCCCTAACCTAGATCGCATGCCTCCCCATGATCCGCTGAGAAATCTCGGGGTGCATCTGGGGTCGCGCGGCGGCGAGATCCGGGTGTGGAGCGCCAGCGCCACCGCGATCGAACTCTGCATCTTCGACGGGAAAGACCCGGGCTGGGTGTCGAAGACGATCCCGCTGAGCCGCGACGCGCACGATGTCTGGAGCGCGACGACCCGCTCGCTCTCGCCCGGCACCTACTACGCCTTGCGGGCGGACGGTCCGACCGGTCCGCTGCACGCCTTCGAGCCGAACCGGATGCTGCTCGATCCCTACGCGCGCGGGCTCGCCCGCACCCCGGACGGCGAGTGGCGCGGGTACGTGCAAGACGGCTGGTTCGACTGGGGCGGAGTGCAGAAGCCGCGCATCCCGATGGATCACACGGTCGTCTACGAGGCGCACGTGAAGGGCCTCACCAAGCTCAACCCCGACGTGCCCGTCGAGTTGCGCGGCACCTACGCCGGGCTGGCTCACGAGTCGACGATCGCCTATCTGAAGGACCTCGGCGTCACCACCATCGAGCTGCTGCCGGTGCACCAGGCGGTCAGCGAGCAGCGCCTGCAGAAGATGGGCCTGGTCAACTACTGGGGATACAACACCCTCAACTTCTTCACGCCGCACGCGGCCTACGCGAGCCGGGCCGCCCAGTTCGGCGGGACCGGCGCGGTGCTGCGCGAGTTCAAGGGCATGGTGCGTCTGCTGCACGAGGCGGGTCTCGAGGTGGTGCTCGACGTGGTCTACAACCACACCGCCGAGGAGGGTCGCGGCGGTCCGACCTCGAGCCTGCGCGGGCTGGACGACGCGCACTACTACCGGCACCTCCCCGACGGCAGCTACCTCGACACGACCGGATGCGGCAACACCGTCGACTACTCCACACCCGCCGCGCAGCGGTTGGTGCTCGACTCGTTGCGCTACTGGGCGAACGAGGTGCAGATCGACGGATTCCGGTTCGACCTGGCCGCCACGCTGGGTCGGGACGCCGACGCGCAGTTCACGCCCGAGCATCCCCTGCTCAGAGCCATCGCCACCGACCCGCAGCTCGAGGGCGTCAAACTCATCGCCGAGCCCTGGGACGTGGGAATGGGCGGCTGGCAGGTCGGCAACTTCGGGGCGCCCTGGTCGGAGTGGAACGACGGTTACCGCGACCGCATGCGCAACTTCTGGTTGCGCGACATCGCGGCGGCGCGGGCCCAGGGCGGGATCCCGAGTGAGGGCATCGGCTCGCTGGCCCGACGACTGGCCGGCTCCAACCACGTGTTCTCGGTCGAGCGCGGACCGCTGGCCAGCGTCAACTTCATCACCGCACACGACGGATTCACCGCCGCCGACCTGGTCGCCTACGACGAGAAGCACAACATCGGCAACGGCGAGAACAATCGCGACGGTAGCAATGACAACAAGTCGTTCAACCACGGCGTGGAAGGCGAGACGAGCGACCCCGCGGTGCTGCTCGTGCGGCGCAAGGCGGTGCGCAACCTGCTGGGCACGTTGCTGCTGAGCGCCGGGATCCCGATGCTGACGGCGGGCGACGAGTTCGGGCGCACCCAGCGCGGCAACAACAACGCCTACTGTCACGACGACGAACTGACCTGGCTGAGCTGGGACCGCGAACCCTGGCAGCAGGATCTGCTGAGTGTCGTCAAGCAACTGATCCGGCTGCGCCGAGAGAACCCCGCCCTGCGTCCGGTGCGCTACGGCCGCTTCGGTGAGACCACGCCGAGCGCGAGCCAGATGGATTGGTACAACAAGCAGGGGCTGTCGATGTCCCCCGACGACTGGGACTCCCCCGCCGAGCGCACGCTGCAGTTCCTCGCGGCCTCGACGCCGGAGTTCGAGGAGTTCAACCGCATCCTGCTGGTGGTGCACGGCCTCGAGACGAGCGCGACGGTCACCCTGCCGCAGCACGAGGGCGTGTCGGGATACATCCCGCTGTGGGACTCGTCGGATGACGAGCTGCCCGATGACGGCGGCCATCACGCTCCCGGCGACGCGCTCGAGGTGGGGCCCACCTCGATGCGGCTGTTCCGCGCGTACTGAGGCGGACGCGGCTCACGGCGCCGTTCGGCGCTGCCCTACACTCCCCTCATGGCCAAGACCTTGCCGATCGCCGGGTGGTATCCGGACCCCGAGATCCCGGGGCACGACCGCTGGTGGGACGGCACGGCCTGGTCCGACACCCGTCGAGCTGACGACGGAGCGGACCCCACCGCGAGCAGCACCGCGAGCAGCACCGCGAGCGCCACGGTGAGCGCCACGGCCGCGGCACCCCCAGTGGCGACGGTCGCAGCCGGACGGCGCGGCCCCGGTCTCTACATCCCGGGAGAGACGGTGCTCCCGCTCGCTGCAGCGCCCGCCCCGGCATCCCCACCGACACCGGTCGTGCGCAACAACCCGGCGCTGATCGGGCTGATCCTGTCGTTCAGCGGATTCGTCTTCCCGTTCGCGCTCAACTCCTTCGCGGGCGGCATCGTCTCGATCGTCGGGCTGCGGCGCTCGCATCGACTCGCGGGCACCGGGATCCTGTCCAACGGCCGCGGCCTGGCGATCGCCGGCATTCTGATCGGCTTCATCTGGGGCGGGATCTGCCTGATCGGCATCGCCCTCTTCGTCGCGTTCACCTTCTGGATCGCCGGGGTCTCGAGCAACTTCCAGTACCCCGGCTCGCCGGTGATGTGACCGGAACGCCGGCGACCGCGGCACTCACAGCCGCCGGGGTGAGGTTCACCGAGCACAGCTACGCGCACGACCCGGGCGTGGCGAATTTCGGACTCGAGGCCGCTGAGGCGCTCGGCGCGACGATCGGGATCGAGCGCGATCAGGTCTTCAAGACCCTGCTCGCCGAGGTCGATGGTCGCCTGGTCGTGGGCATCGTGCCCGTCACGAGCAAGCTCGACCTGAAGGCACTCGCCGCGGCGGTCGGGGGCAAGAAGGCGGTGATGGCGGATCCCGCGCTGGCCGAGCGGCGCACCGGCTACCTGGTCGGCGGGATCAGTCCGATCGGACAGAAGGTCTCGCATCCGACCGTGATCGATGAGACGGCCGAGCTGTGGGACACCGTCTTCGTCAGCGGCGGTCGCCGAGGGCTGGATCTCGGGCTGGCGCCGGCCGACCTGGTGCGGATCACCGGCGCCACCCTGGCGGCGATCGCCGCGGACTAGCCGGCCGTGCCGCCCATCGCGTGATGCGTCGCGGACCGTCCCGCGCTCAGGCCGCGATCTTCGCGCGATCCAGCTCGACCGCGAGCAGGTGACGGAACCGCTCGAGCGGGTACGGCGCGCCGAACAGCGGGGATCCCGGCTGGAAGGCGACGCCGTTCGCCAGAGGGCCGCCGTCCACCGCGTCGAACCCGATCCGCTCGAGGAATTCGAGCACCCGCGCCACGGCGGCCCGATCGTCGCCGACGGCGCCGAGGGCGATCCGGTCGGGCGCGCCGGCCGGGCGTCGCTGCTCTTCGAGCTCGTGGTACCCGATGTGGTTGAGCGTCTTGACCACCCGCGCATCGGGGATGGCTCGCTGCACCAGCACGCTCGTGCCCTCCGGCGCGTCGTCGAACTCGGTGATCTCGCCGTCGATCGGTGTCCAGTAGTTCATGATGTCGAGCACGACGTGGCCGCTCAGCAGGCTCGTGTCGAGATCCCGGAACCTGTGAAGCGGCAGCGCGAGCACCACGAGGTCGGCGCCGACGACCGCCTCGGCAGCAGACACGGCATGTGCCCCGGGAGCGAGGACGTCGACGATGAGCCGGATGCGGTCGGGCGAGCCGGATCCGGCGATGGCGACCTGGTAGCCGGCGTCGACCGCGACACGCGCCAACGAGGTGCCGACCTTGCCGGCCCCGAGGATCGCGATCTTCGTCATGCTCTCCACCTTCGTCGACTACCTTCGTCGACTGATCAACGAGACGGCGCCGCCGCGCATTCCGCCGGGCACTCCGCCACGCATGACGCCGCGGTCACGCGACAGCGATGAGCCCGAGCTCGGCCTCCGAAGCGAGCAGGGGGTGCTTGGGCACCACCCGGACCGTGTACCCGAAGCTCCCCGAGCGCTCCAGCGGCACGGTCCCGGCGTAGTTGCCGACCCCGGCGCCGTCCAGGCTGTCGAGTTCGAGCGTCACCGTGCCGGTGTCGACCAGCCGATCGCTCTCGCGGGGCGCCCGACCGTGCACGAGTTCCACCGACACGTCGTCGGGGCTCAAGGATCCCAGCTGCACGAAGGCGCGCACCTGCAGTTGCTCGCCGACCTGTGGCGACGCATCCACTCCCCCGGATTCCACGTGGGTCACGTGCACGTTCGGCCAGGCCGCGGCGACCTTGGCCTTCCAGGCCGCGAGATCCCGGGCGGGCTGGTACGACTTGGCGCTGATCGCCCGATCGGCCGCCGCCGCCGGCAGGTAGAGACGCTCGACGTACTCGCGCACCATCCGCGCCGCCGAGAGCTCGGGCGACAGGGTCGCCAGCGTGTGGCGGATGTTGGCCACCCAGCGGGTCGGCACCCCGTCGGCGCCGCGGTCGTAGAAGCGGGGAGCGATCTGATGCTCGATCAGGTCATAAAGGGACGCTGCCTCGAGGGCATCGCGCTCGGCGCCGTCGCCCGCGCTGTCGGCCGAGGGGATCGCCCAACCGTTCTCCTCGTCGTAGTACTCGGCCCACCAGCCATCGAGGATCGACAGGTTGAGCGAGCCGTTGAGCGCCGCCTTCATGCCGGAGGTGCCGCACGCCTCGAGGGGCCGCAGCGGGTTGTTCAGCCAGACGTCCGTTCCCGGGTAGAGCAGCTGCGCCATCCCGATGTCGTAGTTCGGCAGGAAGTGGATGCGTTCGCGCACGTCGGCGCCCTGCGAGAAGTCGACGAGCTGCTGGATCAGCCGCTTGCCCTCGTCGTCGGCCGGGTGGGACTTGCCGGCGATCACGATCTGCACCGGATGGGTGGGATGCGTGAGCAGAGCGCGTAGTCGCTCTGGGTCGTGCAGCATCAGGGTGAGCCGCTTGTAGCTCGGCACCCGGCGTGCGAATCCGATGGTCAGGATCTCGGGGTCGAGCAGCTTCGCGAACCACACGGGGTCGCCGACGCCGGGGTTCTGTTCGGCCCACGCCGCCGAGGTGCGGGCGCGCGCGTCGGCGACGAGCTGCTGGCGCAGCCGACCGCGCAGCGCCCAGAGCTCGGCGTCGCTGACACCGTCGCCGTCGTTCCCCGAGGAAGCCCCGGCGGCCCAGTCGGCGACGGTCGTGTCCGACGTCCCGAGGAACGACTCCGCAACGGCCGAGACCTGCGGATCGGTCCAGGTGGGGGCGTGCACGCCGTTCGTGATCGAGGTGATCGGCACGTCATCCGCGTCGAAGCCGGGCCAGAGCGCGCCGAACATGTGACGGCTGACGTCGCCGTGCAGCTTCGAGACGCCGTTGGCGCGCTGGGCCAACCGCAGACCCATCACGGCCATGTTGAAGACGGGGGCGCTGTCGGCGACCGTCTCCCCATTCATCCCGGACGGCTCGGCACCGAGCGCGAGCACGTCGTCGACGTCGACGCCCGGCAGCAGATCGGTGGAGAAGTAGCGTTCCACCAGCGATGCCTCGAAACGGTCGATTCCGGCGGGCACCGGGGTGTGCGTCGTGAACACGGTTCCCGCGCGAACCGCCGTCAGTGCCTCGGCGAAGGTGAGTCCGTTGCCGATCAGATCGCTGACCCGCTCGAGGCCGAGGAACCCGGCGTGACCCTCGTTGGTGTGGAAGACCTGCGGTGCCGGGATGCCGGACAGCGCCGTGTACAGCTTCACCGCTCGCGCGCCGCCGATGCCCAGCAGCAGCTCCTGCAGCAGGCGGTGCTCCCCGCCGCCGCCGTAGAGCCGGTCGGTCACCCCTCGCAGCTCCTCGGTGTTCTCCTGCACGTCGGTGTCGAGCAGCAGGAGCGTGACGCGCCCGACCGCCAATTGCCAGATCCGCGCGTGCAGGGCCTTGCCCTCTGGCAGGGCCAGGACGACCTCGGCTCCCGACCCGTCCGGGTTGCGGAGCACACGCATCGGGAGGCCGTCGGGATCGAGGACCGGGTAGCTCTCCTCCTGCCAGCCGTCGCGCGAGATGGTCTGACGGAAGTAGCCGGACCGGTAGAACAGGCCCACTCCGACGATCGGCACTCCGAGGTCGGATGCGCTCTTCAGGTGGTCGCCGGCCAGGATGCCGAGGCCTCCCGAATACTGCGGCAGGGCCGCCGCGATCCCGAACTCCGGCGAGAAGTAGGCGATGGTCCCGGGAGTCTCGCCGCCGTCCGCCGACAGGGTCTGGTACCACCGCGGCCCGCTCAGGTACGATCGCAGCTCGTCGCGGAGCGCATTCGCCCGCGCGACGAACGCCTCATCGGCCGCGAGCTCGGCCAGCCGGCTCGGGGCGATCTCGCCGAGCAGGCCGATCGGGTCTTTGCCCTGCTCATCCCAGGTCGCCGGCGCGATGTCGCGGAACAACTCCAGGGTCGGCTGATGCCACGACCACCGCAGATTGGCGGCGAGTTCGTCGAGAGCGGCGAGCTGCTCGGGAAGCACGGTGCGGACGGTGAACCGTCGGATGGCCTTCACCCGACCACCCTAAGCGAGCCGGGAGAGCACAAAGTCACGGCCGGGGGCGGCCCACCCGCCCCCGGCCGTTCTTGCTATGCCGTCGTCGTACTTCTCAGTGACGGTCGGCGACGAACAGATCGTGGAACGCGGCGTCCATCTCGCCGTGCTCCCCGCTCTGCTCGTGGCTGGTGGCGGCTGCGGCCAAGGCAGCGCGGGCCTTGCGGCGGCGGTCGACGAGGGTCGACGCACCCATGAAGCCGGCGTACAGGAACAGCGCGCCCGCGACGATCGGGACGATCACGCTGCGGGCATCGCCGTTGACCACGTTGTTGACCCACCCGATGAAGGGCACCGCGTACCAGACGACGCCGCGCACCTGCACGGGCTGAACCGGCTTCGCATCGGGCAGCGAGTTGGCGTCACCCTTGGTGATGAACGACTCGGTCCCGCTCGGGGTGGTCGGCTCGACGATCTGGATGACGCGGTGCGTGACCACGGCGGGCTGGTTCGACTCGAGCTGGTAGGTGATGACGTCGCCGATGTGGATCTGCTGCACGTCGGTCGGTTTGACGATCACCAGGGTGCCCGCCGGGTAGCTGGGTGTCATCGAGCTGGTCAGCACCGTGTACGGCGTCGACTTGGTGAGCATCGGCAACGCGATCACCAGAACGGCGATCAGCGCGATGAGCGCGAGCAATCCGAAGCTGAGGCCGACGCCGATGTAGTGCAGCACGCCCTTCTTCTTGTGCGCGGCTCCTGCTCGCGTGGTGTGCGAGCGTTCCGGGATGAGAGTGGTGCGAGGGCGGTTCGCGATGGTGGTCATCGTCCTGTTCCGATCTGTGAGGTGGGCTGACGCGAAAACGGAGAGTTGTCGGGCGCGTCGTCATCCGGGCGGCGACGACGGACGAGGAAGAAGATCAGGGCGCCGATCGCCGCCATGGCGAGCCAGAGTGCGACGTAGTACTCCTGGAAGAGGCGCGCGGTGTTGACGACGAGGGCGGTGTCGACGGGCTGTGCGGGGCGGTCGGTGGTCGGGAGATCTGCGGATGCAGCACCCGACACGGGAGTCCACCCGCTCGCCTGGAGGTGGTAGACGGGGCGGGACCCGGATCCGGCACCGGTCCCCGGCTCGGGCGCGCCGATGACGGTTCCGGTGTCGTAGTCGGTGGGGCAGGTGTTCGGCGCCGGAGCGCCGGCATCGGTCGAGCTCAGGCTGATGGCGATCTTGAACGAGACGGTGCGCGACTGCCCGGTGGTGCCGTTCAGGTCGGCCAGGGTCGCGAGGTTGTCGAGCTTGACGCTGTCGCCGGCCGCCAGCACCAGGCCGTGGCTCAGCGTTGCACAGGGGCGGGCGTCGGTCACCGGCACGGCGGCGCCTGGCATGCCGGGCATCGAGGTGGCGAGGCTCATCGCGGAGGCGAGCGCGATGTCGGTCGTCGCCACATCGAACAGGGTGACGCTGAGCACGGCGGGCTCGTTCGCCCCGTTCTTCACGAAGAACGAGCGGTCGGCCGATCCCCCGGGCACCAGCACGACACCGCCGAACAGGGCGTCGGTATAGCTGTTCGACCAGTGAGTGCCGTCGTTGCTGAACTGCACCGGGTGAGTCGGAGCGGCGGACATGGCGGCGGGCGCGGCGTGCGCGGCCGGCGCGACCAGCAGGACGGCCGCGACGATGAGGACGATGCCGACCGGGATCACCGCAGCCAGCCACGCCGCCTTCTGCTTCGAGAGCGACCCGTTCATTGGAAGTCGCTCGCCGAGCAGGAGTACGACGTCCCGAAGAAGACGGTGATCGTCAGTGTTCCGCCGCCCACCACGGTGCCGAGCGAGTCGACGATCGTGTACGGGTAATTGCCGCCGCCGTAGTTGGTCGTCGTCACGGGGACGCTCAGGCCGGTGGCCGTCGTCCCATTGGTCGCGGCTACCTCGGAGGTCGTCCCGCCGCGCGTCACGAACAGGTGGTACTGACCGTTGGCGGCCGATGTCCACGACCAGACCCAGTTGCCGCCCGAGACATTGCAGCTGAAGTTCTCGAAGGCCTGTGACACCTTGAACTGTTGGTTGACCGTGCCCGCGCACGGCTCCTGCGTGAGCTGCCCGAGGTTCTGGCCCGTGCCGTTGGGAGAGGTCAGGCACATTCCCGAGAGCGGGTTGACCATCTCGTAGATGCCGGTCGAGACCGCCTGGAGCTGCCACTGCTGGTTCGTCGCGGTGGCCGGAGACCCCGCCGCCGTGTTGACGGAGATGCCCGCGCCCGAGGCCGTCGAGCCGTTGTTGTCGATGCGCAGACCGGTCGCGTGCCGCGGCTGGATCGTGTAGTAACCGGCTGCCCCGCTGGCCGTGAACTTCCAGTTCTGGTTCGAGGCGCCGCTGTTCTTGCACCCGTACGAGATGATGATCGAGCCCGAGCCGGTGGCACCGCCCGACACGTCGAGGCAGTAGTTGTAGGTGGCGTTGTTGAAGTTCGGACGGATCCAGAACCAGTGCGAGGTGTCTGCCGTGGTCGTGCCCGGGTAGATGTACTGGGTCGACTGCGTGGTCGTGGCGCTGGTGCTGCCCGTGAAGTTGCCCACCGTGATCGTTCCGGAGATCATCGGCTGGAAGCTGAGCGATCCGCCGGCGCTCGCCACGGTCTCGCGCGAGGCGATCGAGCTGCGCACGCAGTAGATGACGCTCGCGTTCTTGGCCAGCGATGCGGTGAGCACCGTGTTCGCGGACCACAACGCGGTCGTCGCACCGCTCGGCACCGAGGCCGCAGCCGTGCAGTTCGCGGCGTCGGTGGTCGTCCAGATGGTGGCGGTCACCTTGCCGGCCAACGTCGCGGATGCCGCGGGGCCGAAGGTCAGGCTCACCGCCCCGTTCTGCGTGCTCGTCGTGGTGGTCGTGTTGGTGACGGTCACGCTGCCGGTCGTGACGAGGGTCTCGTTGCCGAAGGTGTAGCCGACCGAGGTGAAGTTGGTCGTGGTGAGGCTGAGCGACGCCGCCCCCACCGTGGTGCTGACGGAGTTGCTGGCGTTCCAGAACGCGTAACCGGCCGTGGTGCCGGCCAGCACGAGGAAGCCGGTGATGGCTGCGGCGATGCCCAGCTTGATGGAGCGCCCGATCATGAGGGCACCTGCGTCGAGTCGATGATGATCGAGAACGTCGCCGAGGTTCCCGAGACACTGGCGGCCGCGTTGGCCGGCAGGGTCGCCTGCACACAGATCGGCGTGCTGCTGTTGCCCGAGATGCTGCCCGCGGCGGAGGCGGTCGTCGTGAGGGCCGCGCCGGTCAAAGGCGTCCCCGTGCACGCGCCGGACGCCATCCGGATCTGCCACGCCGAGGCGGCCGAGAGCCGCGCGGTCAACGTGGAGCCGGCCGTGCCGGTGCTGGCCAGGGTGAACTGCTGGCGGACGACGTCGCCCGGGAGCATGGTGGCCCATGCGGTGGTCGGGATGGTGGCGGTGGAGCCCGCGGTACCGGTGCCGTACTGGACGGTGAGGGCGAGATTGCCGCTCTGAATGGTCACGGCGGATGCGACGGTGGCCTGCGAGTTGAGGAAGGCGTAGCTGCCTGCCGCCAGGCCGGCGGCTGCCAGGATGCCGGCCAGCAGGGCCGCGGTGGCGGCGAGCGCTCCGCGCGGGGTCGGCCGAAGGATCAGCAGCAGACGACGGACCCAGGGCTGCGTCGCGCGGTGGCGAGGCTGCTCGGGGCGCGTTGCTCGCGATCCGGTCATGGTCTGAGGTCTTTTCTGCTGATGGAAGTCAGGCGATGGGGTTCAAGCTGGTGAATCTCACCGGGGGCGCGCGCCGCGTGGGACGGCGGCGCCCCCGGTGAAACCGGTTACGGGGTCTGGGTCTGAGTGACCGTGACCGCGCCGTTGCCGAAGGTGACGGCACCGGTCTGGGTGCTGTTGCCCGAGGCATACGGGAAGGCGACCGTCAGCGTCACGGTGACCGTGGTGGTACCGGCCGTCGTGACCTTGTAGGTGCCCGGGGTGGTGCTCGCGGCGATGTTGCTGCCCGAGATCGAGATGTTGCTGCTGGCGGTCAGCGCCGCGGCAAGAGCCGTGTCGGCTGCGCCGGCGGTGGCACCCGAGATCGCACCCGGCGTCGCCGCCAGGGTGAACAGCAGGTTGTTGCCCGAGGCGTTCAGGTTGAAGGTCTGGGTGTAGGTGAGGCTGTCGCCCGGGACGATCCGGAAGGACGACGGCGTGATGGTGGTCGCACCGTTCTTCCAGACACCGTCCGGGTTCGCGGTCACGGCCAGCGCACCTGCGGTGATCGTCTGCGACGAACCGGCGTTGGCGCTGCTGTTCCAGGAGGCGAGGGTTCCCGCGCCGCCCATGAGCAGAATGACACCAGCCGCTGTGGCGATGGCACCCTTGGTGAGCTTGTTCATTTCAGTTCCTTTCACGGCATCGTGTGATGTCGAGGTGCAGGCGTCATCGAGGCGTGCGAGGGCGCGGTGCCCCCACGACCTGTGGGCCCCCGGTGACGGTATGTCGGGTTGTGCGTTGATAGTGCGGGTGTTGCTGCGTTGATGCGCAGCCGACCGATGGTCACCGACCCACTGCACAGGGAATTTCCCCCCGCCGAAGACACTACGTGTCCTCCATAGGGCGGACAATATGCTGCATACCCCCACTAGAGGGCACGGTCTACCCCCTGGTTTTTGAGATTAAATATGGCTCTAATCAGCATTTTTCTGTGATGTACATATGGGGGACAAATCTGTACCCCGGGGTACACAGATTTGTCCCCGATGACAACATTGGGGTGGCTCGGCACCGATGCCTCTGGGTGTCTCGCACCCGACGCGGTACCGTCGAGTGATGCCCGCTTCAGTGACCGCCACGCGTTCCGAACCACTCGGCCGCATCCCGATCCGCGCGCTCTCGCCGCAGCAGCCCGAGAACCGTTGGCCGGCCACCGGCTACGTGGGTGAGGTGGTCCCGTTCGAAGCGACCGTGTTCCGGGAAGGTCACGGTCTGCTGCGGGTCGAACTCGTGCTGACCCACCCCGACGAGGGGATCACGGTGCATCCCATGGAGCTGATCGCCCCCGGCACCGACCGCTGGCGCGCCCAGGTGCAGCTGACCGAGCAGGGGCTGCTGCGCTGGCAGGTGCGCGCGGCATCCGACGACTGGGCCAGCTGGCTGCACGACGCCGACATCAAGGTCCCGGCCAGACAGGATGTCGAACTCGTCTTCGCGACGGCCGCCGAGTTGCTCGCCGACTCCCCCGGCCGGGTGTTCGACGAAGCCCGCGCCGCCCTCCTGGACTCCCGGCTCTCGCCCGACGCGCGACTGCGGGTCGCGCACGACCCGCGCCTGGCCGCGGCGATCACCGCGCATCCGGTGCAGTCCCTGGTCACCGAGTCGCCCACGATGGTTCTGCGCGTCGAGCGGACGCGTGCCGCTGTCGGAGCCTGGTACGAGTTCTTCCCGCGCTCGGAGGGGGCGAAGCAGGCCAAGGACGGCAGCTGGACCAGCGGCACCTTCCGCACCGCGGCCCGTCGACTGCCCGGCGTCGCGGCGATGGGCTTCGACGTGGTCTACCTCCCGCCGATCCATCCGATCGGCCGCGCCTTTCGCAAGGGCCCGAACAACACGACGGATGCCGGTCCGGCCGACCCCGGCAGCCCCTGGGCGATCGGCGCCGCAGAGGGCGGCCACGACGCGCTGCATCCCGACCTCGGCACCTTCACGGATTTCAAGTACTTCCTCGGCCAGGCGGCGAAGAGCGGTCTCGAGGTGGCCATCGACCTCGCCTTGCAGTGCTCACCGGATCACCCCTGGGTGACCGAGCATCCCGAGTGGTTCACTCACCGGCCCGACGGGTCGATCGCCTACGCCGAGAATCCGCCGAAGAAGTACCAGGACATCTATCCGCTGAACTTCGACAACGATCCCGAGGGCATCCGCGCCGAGGTGTTGCGCATCGTGGCCTTCTGGATCGACAAGGGCATCTCGATCTTCCGGGTCGACAATCCGCACACCAAGCCGCTTGTCTTCTGGGAATGGCTGCTCGGAGAGGTGGCGCGGAGTCATCCTGAGGTGGTGTTCCTCGCCGAAGCCTTCACCCGTCCCCCCATGCTGAACGCGCTCGCCGGCGCGGGATTCCAGCAGTCGTACACCTACTTCACCTGGCGCAACACCAAGTCCGAGCTCGAGGAGTTCTTCACCGACATCTCGGGATCATCTGCGGACTACCTGCACCCGAATCTGTTCGTCAACACGCCGGACATCCTCACCGCGTACCTGCAGTTCGGCGGTCGACCCGCCTACAAGATCCGCGCGGCGCTGGCCGCGACCGCGTCGCCGAGCTGGGGGGTGTACGCGGGCTACGAGCTGTTCGAGGACGTGGCGCGTCCCGGCAGCGAAGAGAACATCGACAACGAGAAATACGAGTACAAGCAGCGGGACTGGGCGGCGATCGCCAAAGCCGAGACCACCAAACCCGGCACCACGCTGGCTCCGTACCTGACGAAGCTCAACGAGATCCGTGCCGCGCACCCGGCGCTCGCGCAGCTGCGCAATCTGACGATCCACTGGAGCGACGACGACACGGTGCTGGTCTACGCCAAGCACCTCGACGGCCGGTTCACCGGATCGGGCACGGCCGACACCATCATCGTCGTGGCCAACGTCGATCCGCACTCCGTTCGCGAGACCATGGTGCACCTCGACCTCACCCGCTTCGGACTCGACCCGGACGCCACGTTCCCGGTCACCGAGCTCATCACCGGCGCCGAATGGACATGGGGCCGCGACAACTTCGTCCGTCTCGACGCCTTCACCGAACCGGTGCATGTGCTGACGATCCGGCACGGAGGACGATGATGGCAGCCCCGAAGAAGGCACCGGGCGCGGCACCGGCACCCGCCCTGCCCGCCCTGCACCCCGACCACCTGAAGGCGCTCGTCGAGGGGCGTCATCCGCGTCCGCACGAGGCGCTCGGGCAGCATCCCGCCACCGTCGGCGGCGTCGACGGCTTCGTGATCCGCGCGGTGCGACCGCTGGCCGCGACCGTGACCGCCGTGCAGAAGGACGGCACGCGCATCCCTCTCGAGCATGTCGCGAGCGGACTCTGGCACGGCTTCGCCCCCGGCGCCGGGCAGGCGTACACGCTCGAGGCGAGCTACGACGATGCCCCGAGCTGGACCGCCGACGACCCATACCGCTTCGTCCCCACGGTCGGGGAGGTGGACCTCTATCTCTGGGGCGAGGGGCGCCACGAACAGCTGTGGGACGTGCTGGGCTCGCATTTCCGCCCGCATGAGGATGTCGTCGGCACCGGCTTCTCGGTCTGGGCTCCGCACGCGCAGGCCGCACGGGTGATCGGCGACTTCAACAACTGGGACGGCACCCAGCACGCCATGCGCCGCCTCGACGACAACGGCGTCTGGGAGCTGTTCATCCCGGGACTGATGCCGGGCAGCGCGTACAAGTTCGAACTGCTGACGGCCGCCGGAGAGTGGGTCAAGCGCGCCGACCCGATGGCGCGCTACACCGAAGTGCCCCCGGCAACCGCGTCGGTGGTGGGCCAGACGCTCTACGAATGGGGCGACGGCGAGTGGATGACCACCCGCGCGCAGACCGATCCCCACAACGCGCCGATGAGCGTCTACGAGATGCACATCGGCTCGTGGCGACCTGGTCTGAGCTACCGCGAGTTGGCCGATCAGCTGATCGACTACCTGCGCGAGCTGGCGTACACGCACGTGGAGTTCCTGCCGGTGGCCGAGCATCCCTTCGGCGGCTCGTGGGGCTACCAGGTGACCGGGTACTACGCGCCGACCAGCCGGTTCGGGCATCCGGACGACTTCCGCTATCTGGTCGACCGGCTGCACCAGGCCGGCATCGGGGTGATCGTGGACTGGGTGCCCGCGCACTTCCCGAAAGACGAGTGGGCGCTGGCGAGCTTCGACGGGCAGCCGCTCTACGAGCACAGCGATCCGCGGCTGGGCGAGCAGCCCGACTGGGGCACGCTGGTCTTCAATTTCGGCGACTCGCAGGTGCGCAACTTCCTGGTGGCGAACGCGGTGTACTGGCTGGAGCAGTTCCACATCGACGGGCTGCGGGTGGATGCCGTGGCATCCATGCTCTATCTCGACTACTCGCGCAAAGAGGGCCAGTGGGTGCCCAACCGCTTCGGCGGGCGAGAGAACCTCGAGGCCATCTCGTTCCTGCAGGAGGCCAACGCGACGGCCTACAAGCGCAACCCAGGCATCGTGATGATCGCCGAGGAGTCGACGTCGTGGGGCGGGGTGACGCACCCGACCTCCGAGGGCGGTCTCGGTTTCGGCCTGAAGTGGAACATGGGCTGGATGCACGACTCGCTGCAGTACATGCACGAGGACCCGATGTGGCGCGCCGACCACCACAACGACATCACCTTCAGCTTCTTGTACGCGTTCAGCGAGAGCTTCCTGCTGCCGATCAGCCACGACGAGGTGGTGCACGGCAAGGGCTCGCTGCTGGGCAAGATGCCCGGCGACCAGTGGCAGAAGCTCGCGAACGTTCGCGCGTTCCTGTCGTTCATGTGGGCGCATCCCGGCAAGCAGCTGCTGTTCATGGGGTCGGAGTTCGGGCAGCCGAGCGAGTGGAGCGAGCAACGCGGTCTCGACTGGTGGATCCTCGATCACCCCGAGCACCAGGGGCTTCAGCGCCTGGTCGGCCAGCTGAACCGCGTCTACCGCGAGCAGCCGGCGCTCTGGCAGCAGGACAACGTGCCGGCCGGATTCGGCTGGCTCGCGAACGACCCGCAGCGCAACGTGGTCGGCTTCGTCCGGTGGTCGGCGTCGGGTGAGGCGCTCGCGTGCCTGGTCAACTTCGGGGGCAACCCGGTCGGGCCGTACAAGGTGGGACTGCCGTTCGCCGGTCGCTGGGACGAGATCCTGAACTCGGATGCCGTGGAATACGGCGGGTCGGGCGTCGGCAACTTCGGCGGGGTCACCGCAAGCGCGCAACCGTGGGGGGATCAGCCGGCATCGGTGGAGCTGACACTGCCACCGCTCGCGGCGCTGTGGTTGAAGGGTGTGCGCTAGTACAGCAGGTTCGTCAGGGTGCGCCGCGCGGCCAGCACCCTGGGATCGTCGGCGCCGGCGATCTCGAAGTACTCGAGCAATCGGGCGCGCACCGCGTCTTTCGCCTTCTGGTCGAGCGACGGGAAGAGCTCGAGCAGACGCTCGAATGCGTCGTCCAGGTGACCGCCGCTGACGTCGAGATCGGCGACGGCGAGGGCGGCATCGACATCGGTCGGCGAGGCGGCAGCGGCAGCCCGTACGGCGCCGGCGTCCGCCCCGTCGAGTCGCAGCAGCAGCGAAGCCTGCGCCATGCCTGCCACGGCGAGGGCGTCGCGCGGGTTCTGCGCGATGGCCAGCTTGTACTCGGCAACGGCGCCGGCGTAGTCGCCGGCGGCGATCGCGTCGTACGCCTCCTGGTGGTGCGGGGGCAGCGGTTCTTCGACGGGTTCGACAGGAGCCGAATCGCCGTCACGGCTCTGGGAGCCATCTGCGGCGCCATCCTGATTCACCGGAACCGTGCCGGTGACCCCGTTCTCGGCCGCGAGCGCCAGCAGTTCGTCGAACACCTGACGCACCTGGGCCTCTGGCGGGATGTCGAGGAAGAGGTTCACCGGCCGACCGGCGATGATCGCGGCAACCGCCGGCACCTCGCGCACCTGGAAGGCCTGCGCGAGTTGTGGGTTGGCGGCTCCATCGACCGTCGCGAGCACCAGACGTCCGCCATAGGAGGCGACGATGGCGCCGAGCGCCGGCTGAAGACCCGGCGCGTAGAACTCGACGACCACCGGGACCCGCGACGAGAGATCGACGACGCTCTGGAAGGTGGCATCCGTGACGGCGACCACGACGCCACCGCTCGGGGCGCTGGCCGCCTCCGAGCCGGGGGCCGGCTGTGGGGCGTTGGCCCGTCGTACGAGTGCCGAGAGATCGACCGCGCCACGCAGGCTCGGGCTGGGAGGAACGCTGCTCACGCGTTCCAGTCTTGCATCACGGGACTTCGGTCGCCGAGATCAGCCCCTGGGCGAAGCCCAGCAGCTGGATCTTCTTGCCCGACTCGGCAACCGGGGGCACGTAGAACAGCAGTTGGAGGCCGTAGGTCGCGATGATCCCCTTCGTGCTCTGCGTCTTGCCTGAGAGCGCCTGGGCTGCCGGGAAGGGATTGATCGCTGCCCCGGCCTCGGTCGGCGTCACGGTCTCGACGTCATCCAGGTCGACCGCGACGATCTGGCCGGAATCGTTGGTGCCGAACGCGATCGGATCGCTCTTGCCGGGGCCGTTCGAGAAGGCGATCTGGGCCGTGGTCGGCAGTTGCGATGCGGTCTTCTGCTTGTAGTCGAAGCCGACCACGGTGCGCAGCTTGTCACCGGTGGCCGAGAACAGATCGTTCTTCTTGCTCTTGTCGCCCTTGATCAGGATGTCGCCATAGGCGGACGCGAGCTCGGACGGCGCCAAGATGCCGAGCTTGTTGTCGTTCGGCAGCCGGGCGGCACCCAAGGTCGCGGGAGCCACATCGGGAACGTCGAGTTCGAGTGTCATCAAATACTCGACCTTGTAGTTCTCGCGCGGCGACTGCTGCACCAGCATCATCGCGATGGGCGCGGCCTTCTTGTCGGACTTCTTACCGATCACCACGAACACGGCGCGCGGCCAGCTGTCGCTCTGCTGCGGCAGGGCGACCTGGACATCCCAGTTCGGGATGGACGGCAGGATGGGGATGGCCGCGCTCGCCGCGTGAATCGCGTAGTTCGCGGTCCGCAGCTGCAAAGCCGGCCCGGCGAGGCGGGTGGCCGCGAGCTTCGTGTCGCCCTTGGCGTCGGCCAGGCCGACCGTGTGGATGATGTTGGCCACGATGTGCTTCACCTGCGGCTCGGTGACCGCCACCTGTTGCAGGCCGGCCGCGCCAGGCACAGTCGAGGTGGGCGTGGGTGAGGACGAGCTGCCAGTCGGGGAACCGATCAGCGAGCATCCGGACAGCACGAGGGTGGCGGCGAGGATGACACCGGTCGCGGCGAAGTTGCGACGGCGCCCGCGGCGGGTTGGCGCTTCGATCGCGGGCTGCGTTCCGGTGCGGCCGCGCTTGAGCTGCGGCGGCTTCGGGTTGCGGGGCTGCTTGCGCCGCGGGCCGCTGCGGCGACGGGCGTGCACGAGCGCCCAGAGGAAGGCGATCAGACCGGCGAGCAGGGCGCCGATGCCGCCGATGATCAGGGGTCCGGACCAGGGCGCCGAGTTGTCGAGCGGCCAGGTGATCGAGATGTGACGGGGTGCGGCCTTCTTGCCGTCGGCCATGATGATCACCGACGCCGTGTCAGGCACGTTGATCGTGCGGATCAGTTGCGTCTTGCCACTGAACTCGTCGACCCACAGGTCGGATCCGACGGGCGAGGGCGCCGTGGAATCCCTGCCCGAGACCAGCTTCGAGGTCAGCTTCTGCGTCTTGGCATCGAAGCTCACCCGGTTGTACGTGGTCTTGCCCACCCAGGCTCGGACGTCGTCAGCACGTCCGTCGGCGATGAACACGGTCGAGCTGCCCGACACGGTCAGGCTCTGACTGCCTTCGAACGCGCGCAGCGCCGGACCCTCGATGACGGTGATCGGCGCCGTCGAGTCGGTCGTCACCGCCGCGGTGAACGAGGCGGGACCGGCAAGAATGGTGCGCTGGGCGATGCCGTACCCGATGGACACGAATGCCAGCAGGAACAGCACGATCGCCACTACGAATCGCAAAAGATCGAACTCCTCATTTGGTGCCGCCCCCGCGGACTAGGAAACCGGGGCAGCAGACAAAGACACACCAGGCTACCCGATGCCTCTCTCGCAACTGCGGTGCGCTGCTGAGAGAAAGCTGGGAGTGGGCTGAGTCGGCCGCGGCATTCCCGGGTGGTCGGGCCATATCCGGCGGCTACACTCGGAGGGTTCCCCCTCACCCGTTTCCGGGTCGAATCACGACGAGAATCCAGCCAAGGAGCGACACTGTGGCGGCAGACGACACCGGCTTCGGCACCGAACTTCGCGGGTACCGGAAAGACGAGGTCGACCAGGCGGTCAACGATCTCCGTCGCGAACTGATCAAGGCGAATGCCGACAAGGCCGACCAGGCGAAAGAGCTCAAGCGCCTCCAGGCCGTCGCCGAAGACCTGCAGGCCGAGCTCGACGAGGTCGGCAGCCCGACCTATTCCGGTCTGGGCACGCGTCTGGAGAACACGCTGCGGGTGGCGGAAGAGCAGTCGACCCGGCTCATCAGTCAGGCCGACATCGACGCCGAGAAGCTGCGCGCGACCGTCGCTGCCGAGGTGCAGCAGCTGCGACAGGAGGCCGCCGAGCACGCGGACAAGCTCATCGGCGACGCGCAGGCGCAGGTCGACCAGATCACGTCCGGGGCCCGCGACGAGGCCGAGTCCGTCGTCTCGCGAGCACGTGCAGAAGCCGAGACCCTCACCAACGACGCGCTGCGGGAAGCCGCCGCGATCCGCGGGGCGGTGGCCACCGAGGTCGCCGAAAGCCGTGCAGCGGGCAAGCGCGAGATCGCCGCACTGCGCGCCGAAGCCGAGCGCGAGATCGCCGAGCTCAAGGTCGTGGCCCAGCGCGAGGTCGCCGAGGCTCGCGAAGCCGCGGCCGAGCTGGCTCGGGACACCGAGCGCGGCCGAGCCGAGTTCGAGGCCGAGAACGCGCGTCGGCGCGCCGAGCTCGAGCACGACATCGAAGAGGGTCGCACCAACCTCGCCCGCGAGACCGCCGACGCCCGCACCCAGCTCGAGAACGACACGGCGGCGGCCAACGCCGAACTCGCGGCCGACACCGACAAGGCGCGTGCCGATCTGGATGCACGCACCCAGAAAGCCGCCGCCGAGCACGCCGCGAAGGTCGCCAAGTGGAAATCGGAGCGGGAGGCCATGACGGCGACCGCCAAGGCGGAACTCGCTGCCGAAGTCGCCCAGCAGCGGGCCGCGCTCGAGGCCGAGGTCACCACCAAGCTGGCTGCCCTCGAAGCTGAGATCAGCACCAAGCGGACCGAGGTCGACCAGGAGGTCACCGCCAAGCGCGCGGCAATCGATGCCGAGGTCGAGGCGAAGCGCGCCACACAGGATGCCGAACTGAGCCACGCGCGCAACGAGCAGGAGGCCGAGCTCACCGGCGCCCGCACCGCGTGGGAGGCCGAGCTGACCGGTGCACGCGACTCGCTGGCCGCCGAGCTGATCGGCCAGCGCGCCATGCATGACACCGAACTCGCGAAGGCCAAGGCCGCGCACGCCTCGCAACTCGACAAGGAGCGCGCGGATCACGACCGCGAGCTCGCCCGTCAGCGCGAGGAGGTCGCGCAGGAGCTCGAGAACCACCGGGCGCGCATCGCGCACGAGACCGACACGCAGGCCACCACACTGGCCGCCGCCGCCGCGCAGGCACGCGCCGACCTCGAGGTCGAGCTGACGGCTCGCCGCGACGAGGCCGAGAAGGAGTACGTGGCCAAGCAGCAGGAGGCCGCGGCATCCACCCAGAAGTACCTCGACGAGGCAAACGCGCAACTGGCCGAGGCGACCGCTCGCGCGGCCGAGAAGCGGGCGGAGGCCGAGAAGCTCGAGACCGAGTCGAAGGCGGCCGCGAAGTCGCTCACCGAGGAGGCCAAGGCGCACGCCAAGGAGGTCCTCGGCAACGCCGAGAGCCGCGCCAAGGCGATGCTCAAGGACGCCGAGAAGAAGTCCGCGGCGCTGCTGAAGGATGCCGAGCAGCGTCTCGCGCAGATCCGGGTCGAGCGCGAGGCGGTCGCTGGCTACATCGCGAACCTGCGCGGGGTGCTGGACTCGGCCGATCGCGCCGCGGCCGATCACGGGTTCCCGACGGTCGCCCCCGAGCCGGTCACGGCGGCCACCCCGGTGGTCGAGGCGCCGAAGGCGTCTGAGGGGCAACCCGAGGCGGCGGCCGAGGCAGAACACGAGGCCGCCGGCGATGTCGAGGGCGACCGCGCGCCCGATGGCGCGGGCGATGACGCCGGCGACACCCAGGGCGACGACGACGTCGACGAGCAGACCCGCGAGCGCGAACACGCCAACTGACGCGGCGGGCTCAGCGCGGGGCCTCCGCTAGCCTCGGATCACCCCCGTTTGAAGGGGCCCAGTCGAAAGGCTCCAGCCGGTGAAGATCCAGAACGCGTTCCGCCTCGGTCTGTTCGGCGGCCTCGGAGTACTGGTCGCGCTCGTGATCGGCACCGGGCTGGCGACGCTCGCAACGATCCTGACCTACGTCGGCGCCGCGCTGTTCCTCGCCCTCGGCATCGATCCGGCCGTGTCGTTCCTGCAGCGGCACCGCTTTCCGCGCTGGGCGGCGATCCTGACCGTGCTCGCGGCGATCCTCGCGGTGTTCGCCGGGCTGGTGCTGGCGGTCATCCCGGTGGTCATCGATCAGGTCAACAACCTGATCGCGAGCGTGCCCGACGTCGTCACGGCGCTGACCAAGGACAACGCCATCCAGCGCTGGTGGAACCACACCCTGCCCTGGCTGCCCTTCGACGATGTGGTGACCAACCTTCAGAACCTGCTGACCAAGAACATCGGAACCATCACCGGCGGGGTGTTCCAGACGGTGTTCACCATCGCCTCGGGTGTGTTCGGCGTCGTCATCGTCCTGATCCTGACCCTGTACTTCGTCGCGTCCCTGTCGAGCATCAAGCGCGGGCTGTACCAGTTGGTCCCGGCCACCAAGCGCGAGAAGTTCATCGACATCGCCGAGCAGATCAGTCACGCGGTGGGCCGCTACGTGATCGGCCAAGGCGCGTTGGGGCTCACCAACGGCATCCTGAGCTTCATCTTCTTCACGATCCTGCTGTTCTGCGGGATCAACGTGAAGTACTACGCGCTCCTCGCGTTCATCGCCTTCCTGTTCTCACTCGTCCCGCTCGTCGGCACCATCACCGGTTCGACGATCATCTGCCTGCTCGTGCTGCTGTTCAACGGCTGGCCGACGGTGATCATCCCGATCATCTACTACCTCGCCTACATGCAGCTCGAGGCCTACGTCATCAGCCCGAACATCATGAACCGCGCCGTCAAGGTGCCCGGCGTCGTGGTGGTGATCGCGGCGCTGGCCGGCGGGACCCTGCTGGGCATCCTCGGCGCGCTCGTGGCGATCCCGGTGGCTGCCGCGGTTCTGCTGATCATCAAGCAGGTCGTGGTGCCCAGGCAGAACGAGCTCTGAGTCTGTGCCCTTTGGCGCGCCGCCGCTTCTGCGGGGCGCGGTGCGCCGTGTGGGTACGAGCGCGGCCGTGCCCACACGGCGGGTGGCACGCCGCTCCGCTCGCGTCGTCAGTGTTCGACGGGGAGGCCCTCCTGCGCCCACTGCGTGATGCCGCCCAGGACGTTGACCGCGTCGTGACCCTGCTGCTCGAGCGCGCTGACGACCCGGGCGCTGCGGCCGCCCGAGTGGCAGATGACGTAGAAGGTGCCGTCCGGCAGCTCATCCAGGTGCTCGGTGAGCGTGCTCATCGGCATCACCCGCGCGCCCGGGATGCTGGCGGAGGCGACCTCGTCGGGCTCGCGGACGTCGATCAGCACGGCATCGCCGCCCAGGGCGGCGAATTCGGTGGGAGTGACGGACTTCATGACAGGGATCCATTCCATTCGGTGGGCAGCGGAAGCGCTGCCGGGTTGACGTGTTCGACGATCTCGGTGAGCACGCGACGGGTCTGCTTCTCGCCCACCCACAGATGCTTGCCGCCCTCGATGGCGACGACCTCGGCATCCGGGACTACGGCGAATCGCTCGCGTGCTTCGGCCGGCCGCAGGTAGTCGTCGAACTCGGGGATCACGGCGATCAGCGGGATGCCGCTCCCGGCCCACGCCGCCAGCTCGCTCTGAGTGGCGCGGTGCAGAGGGGGCGAGAGCAGGATCGCCCCCGCGATGGGATGTTCGAGCCCCCACTTGAGCACGACCTCCGTGCCGAACGACCAGCCGAGCAGCCACGGGTCGGGCAGCGAGAGCTGCTGCACGAACTCCATCGCGGCGCCCAGGTCGTGGCGTTCCTCGACACCGTCGCCGAAGGCGCCCTGCGAGGTGCCGCGCGGGGAGGTGACGCCGCGGAAGTTGAAGCGCAGCACCGCGAGGTCGGCGAGGGCCGGCAGGCGTGCGGCCGCCTTGCGCAGGATGTGCGAGTCCATGAAGCCGCCGTGCGTGGGCAGCGGATGCAGGCACACCAGGGTCGCAACCGGCGCCTTCTCGAGCGGCAGAGCCAGCTCCCCCACCAGGGTGAGCCCGTCGGAGGTGTGCAGCTCGATGTCCTGGCGGCGGGCCGGCAGCTCGACGCCTCCGCTGATGTCGGTGCCTCCGCTGGTCTCGGCGCTGCTCACAGGCTGATCTTCCAGCAGTGGGTGTGCCAGTGGCGCCGGGCGGCCAGGTCGTCTGCGGGGCCCATGATGCCGTCCGCCCGCCAGGCGACCAGGTGCGCGGTGCCCGGCATGATGTCCAGGCCGCAGCCGGGGCAGAGGTAGCTCTTGACGGCGGAGCTCGCGGCCTGAGGTTGGACGTTCCACAACCCGTCGCGCTTGCTCTCGACGCGCAGTCGGCCCATCAGCGCGCGTTCCAGGTCGAGCGGCTCGGGCTCCTCCTCGTGTCCGCGCGAGGAACGCGGTCGATTCGAGCGAGGCATATGGCCAAGTCTAAACAGCCGCTTCGCGGATAGAGTTGCGGTGGTGGCGCCCACAACAGCGCCGACATTCGAGCGCTCACAAGGCGCGGTATTCAGGAGAAGACAATGACGTCGCCCGACCCGGTTTCGACCCACCCCGTTTCGACCCACCCCGTTTCGACCCACCCCCTCTCATCCGTCCCGCTCGATCACGAGCGCGTGCTGATCACCACCGGCGCCCGTTCCGGGTTGACCATCATCGTCGCGGTCCATTCGACCAAGCTCGGCCAAGCCCTGGGCGGGGCGCGCCTGTGGCAGTACGAGAGTTGGACGGATGCCCTGGCCGACGCGCTGCGACTGTCGGCCGCCATGACGCTCAAGAACTCCGCCGCGGGTCTGGCCCGCGGGGGCGGCAAGTCGGTGATCCACGTGCCGCTCGGAACGGTCCTGACCGACGCGCAGAAGCGCGACGCCATGCTCGACCTCGGCGACGCGATCGAGAGCCTCGACGGCGCCTACATGACCGCGGAGGATGTCGGAACGAGCGCCGAGCTCATGGCGATCGTCGCCGAACGCACCGCGCACGTCTGCGGCCTTCCGCCTGAGCAGGGCGGAGTCGGCGAACCGGCCGATGCCACAGCGGCGGGGGTGCACGCCAGCATCCTCGCGACGCTCGACGCGCTGTACGGCAGCCGCGACGTGGCCGGCCGGCACATCGTGATCTCGGGGCTCGGTCAGGTGGGCGGACGTCTGGCGCGCTCGCTCGCGGCCGAGGGAGCGCGGCTCAGCGTTGCCGATGTGAACCCGGACAAGATGGCGCTCGCCGACGAACTCGGGGCGAGCTGGGTCGAGGTGGCCGACGCTCACCGGATCGACGCCGACCTGTTCGTGCCCTGTGGCCTCGGTGGGGTGCTGACTCCGGAGGTGATCTCGGAGTTGGGCGCTCGGGGCGTCGTCGGCGCGGCGAACAACCAGCTCGCCCGGCATGACGGGGCCGACGCGCTCGCCGCCCGCGGGATCCTCTGGGCTCCGGACTTCGTGGTCAACGCCGGCGGCGTGATCTACCTCTCGATGGCGTCGGAGCCGAACGCCGATGCGGCGGCGATCGACGCCCGTGTCGAGGCGATCGGCGAGACGGTCACCACGATCTTCCGCCAGGCCGAGCAGAACCACACGACGACCCTGGAGGCCGCAGAGAGCCTCTCAGCGGCGCGCCTGGCCGCCTAGATCGCCAGCGCAGCGAGGCGGCGTGTCCGTCTCGCGGAGCGGCTGCGCCGCAGGAGCGGCGGCGCAGAAACCGGCACAGCTCAGTACCAGCCCTTGGCCTGACTGTGGTTCCAGGCGCCGCATGGTGTGCCGTAGCGCGCGGTGATGTAGCCAAGACCCCAGGTGATCTGCGTGGTCGGATTGGTCGCCCAGTCGGCGCCGACGCTCGCCATCTTGTCGCCGGGGAGCGCCTGCGGAATGCCGTAGGCGCCCGAGCTGGTGTTCAGCGAGTACACGTTCCAGTGGGATTCGCGGTTCCACAGAGCGACCAGGCAGTCGAACTCGCTGCTGCCCCAGCCGCGCGCGGTGAGCATCTCGAGGGCGATCGCCTGGGCGGTGCCGGGATCGGGGATGCCGGCGGCCGGCGCGGGCTTGGCCGTCACGATCTTCGTGACCTTGAATCCATCACGGGTGACGGCGTCGACCGCGTCGACGTCGATCGCGTAACTCTGGCCCGCGACATGGGTGCTCGAGGCGAGCACCTCGGCTTGGCTCGGAACGTGCGGTGACGCGAGCGAGACCCCGACCAGGGCCATGCAGGCGAATGCGGCGAACGCCGGCAGCGAGCCCGGGGTGCGGACATGCCGCTCCTCCTGCGCCACCTCGACCGTTGGTCGATAGTGCGCCCCCCGCCGCTGATAGCCGCTCACAGTGTCACCAGTCTACGCAGAGCCCCTGTCGCGTCCCGGGAATCCGCTCTCCCCAGATCGGGTGAGACGAGCTCGAGGACGGGCCCAGAACCGCGGAAACTGCTCAGCGCACCGCGAGCATGACGCGGGTGACGGCGTCGAGCAGCAGGTCGACCTGCGCCTCGTGATAGCCGCCGCGCTGCCCGTGGAAGGCCGAGGTGCGCACCTCTTCGATACTCAGCGGCTTGCCCTTCTGGAAGTACTGCGCGACGCGGTCCGTGAGTGCGTCGACCTCGCGCACCGAGTAGCCCAGCGTGAGGATCGAGACGCGGCGGAACCGCTTGCCGCGCGGCCGGACGATGCGATCGAGGATCGCCTGGGCGCCGCTGCGCGCACGCGCGTACCAGGCCTGGTCTCCGGCCTGAGCCATCGCGCGCTCGCGCTCGCGAACGGCGAAGGCGTCTTCGAGGCGCTCGAGCGCGGCATCCACGTGCTCGGGTGAATAGCCGCCCTTGCGCATGGTGAAACCGGTGTCGCGGATCGAATCGGCCGTGACCAGCGTCGCGCCAGCCCCCTCGGCCGTGTATGCGCGACGGGCGTCTTCGAGGAAGTCCTCGACTTCGTCGACGTCGTAACCGAGTTTCGATCTGCGGGCGTGCGGGAAGGTCGAGCTCACGCGGGCAATGGTACCCGAGCCTGCCTGAGCGTCAGCGCGCCCCCGCCACCACCAGGAAGATCACGTAGGCGACGGCGGCGCTCGGCAGGATCGAGTCCAGCCGGTCGAGGAAGCCGCCGTGGCCGGGCAGCCAGGTGGAGATGTCCTTGACACCGATGTCCCGCTTGATCAGCGACTCGGTGAGGTCGCCCGCCGTGCCCACCAGGGCGAGCAGCACCCCCATGACCAGGCCGATCCACCAGGGCTGGTGCAGCATCAGGATCGCCAGCAGGATCCCGGCGACGACGGCGAAGACGATCGAGCCCGCGAAGCCCTCCCAGGTCTTGCCGGGGCTGATGTTGGGCGCGAGCTTGTGGCGGCCGAACCGCAGGCCCGTGACATACGCACCGATGTCGGTCACGACGACGGTGATGATGGAAGCCAGCGTCCACCACTCGCCCCGGTTCGAGCCGGTGAGCACGAGGTAGAAGCCGGCCATGAAGGTGACGTAGATCTGGATGAGGGCGCCGGCCCCGAGGTCCAGCCAGACGGCGCGTGCGCCCGTTCGGTGGCTCGGGCGCAGCGCGAGTTCGATCAGCCGGTAGAGCGAGACGAGAATCACGGCGCCGAGCGTGGCCAGCCAGAGACCCTGCACGTGGAAGAAGAACGCCAACGGGACGACCGCGACCGCCACCACGGTCGACGCCACCCGCGGGATGTCGCGGCCCGCCTGCCGCAAGGCGCTCGACAGCTCGAACACGGTGAAGCCGATCAGGCCGGCCCCGAAGATGATGAAGAGCCACTTGAGGTTCGGGATGATCAGGCTGGCCAGGAAGCCGCCGCCCAGTACGACGCCGATCCCGATCGCCGCCAGCAGGTTGCGGCCCGTCCGCGCCCGGATCTTCTCCTGCGTCGCGTCGAATTGCGCGCGCGCCTCCTGCCCCCTGGCCTCGAGATCGGCGCGGACCTCCTGGGCGCGCGCCTCGAATTCGGCGCGAGTGGGGGGATGCCTCTTCGCGTGCCGCTCGGGGGGGATCGACATCAGACCTCGAGCAGTTCGGCTTCTTTGCGCTTGAGCGCGTCGTCGATCGCATCGACATGCGACTTGGTGACGTTGTCGAGCTCTTTCTCGGCCCGCGAGATGTCGTCTTCTCCGACCTCTTTGCTCAGTGCGTCGAGATCGTCTTTCGCCTTGCGCCGCACATTGCGGATCGCCACCTTCGCGTCTTCGCCCTTGGCCCGCACGATCTTGACGTACTCCTTGCGCCGGTCCTCGGTCAGCTCGGGCATCGTCACGCGGATGATGTTGCCGTCGTTGGTGGGCGTGGCACCCAGGTTCGGAAAGGCCACGATCGCCTTCTCGATCTCTTTGAGCGCCGTCTTGTCGTAGGGCGTGACGATCAGCGTGCGCGCCTCGGGGTTCTGCAGGCTGGCCAGCTGCGCGAGAGGCGTCGGCGTGCCGTAGTACTCCACCAGGATCTTCTGGAAGAGCGCCGGATTGGCACGGCCGGTGCGCACGGTGGAAAAGTCCTCCTTGGCGACCTCGACGGCACGGTTCATCTTGTCCGTCGCCTCGGCGAGAACGTCACTGATCACGGCACACTCCTTCGAAACCCGTGTGAGCAAGCTTAGGGCTTCGGATTATGGGGTCGATGTGAAGTCGATCAGTTGCTCGACTCTGCCCAGCAGGGCGGGCTCGAGATCGTGGTAGTCGCGCACCGTGCCCAGGATGCGCTGCCAGGCCGCCGCGATGTCCGCCTGATCGTCGTGGGGCCAGCCCAGGGCCGCGCAGACGCCGTGCTTCCACTCCTGGCCTCGCGGGATCACCGGCCACGCGCTCAGCCCGAGCCGACCCGGCTTGACGCCCTGCCAGACATCGATGAAGGGATGCCCGACCACCAGCACGTGCGGGCTCGTCACCTGCTCGGCGATCCTGCTCTCTTTCGAGCCCGGGACCAGGTGGTCGACGAGCACCCCGATCCGACGATCGGGACCGGGCCGCACCTCGCGCAGCACCTCGGCCAGATGGTCGATGCCGTCCAGATACTCGACGACGATGCCCTCGACCCGCAGATCGGGTCCCCAGATCTTCTCGACCAACTCCGCGTCGTGACGGCCCTCGACGAAGATGCGGTGAGCGCGCGCGACCCGGGCGCGTTGCCCGCCGCCGGCCGATGACGGAGCGATCGAGCCGGATGCGGTGCGCAGCCGGCCGGGCCGGGGGGCCGCCTGCGTCGGAGCGCGCAGCACGACCGGCTTGCCATCCACGAGGAATCCCGGACCGAGCGGGAACACGCGCCGCGCGCCGTGCCGGTCCTCGAGTTCCACCGTCCCCTTCTCGACGCGCGTCACCGCGCCCACGAAGCCGTCGGGAAGCTCGAGGACCTCGCCCGGGCGCGCATCGACCGTCGGGATCGCGCGCGCCGCGTTGGCCGCGCGCGCGTCCGCCAGGACATCGGAACCGTAGCGGTCGAACGGTTCGCGGTCGACCCCTTCAGGCAAGAGCGAACGCGAACAGGACGAACACGGCGATCCAGCCGAACAGGACCACCAGCAATGTCGCCAGGGCGACCGGCCACGCTCGGCGTCGGCGCGAGATCAGCAGCGCGGTGATCGCGGCGCCGACCAGGCCGAGGAGAGCCAGGATCGCGCCGCCGCCGATCAGCGCGGCGGGATTGACCCATTGCGAGCCCGCGAAGGCCGCGATGACATCGAAGACGGCGCCGATGAGATACGCCCCGAGAGTCAGGACGAGCAGGACGACCGACGACAGGATGTTCGACGGCTCGTGCTGCCGCACCTGCTTCGCGACGGTCTGCGGGGTGCGACTCTCGTACGAGGTCATCAGGCCGTCACCAGGGTGCCGATCTTCTCGCCGCGCAGGGCCTTGGTGATGTTGCCGGCGGGCTCCATGCCGAAGACGACCATCGGCATCCTGTTGTCCATGCAGAGGCTGAACGCTGTGGAGTCGACGACCTTGAGACCCTGCACCAGTGCGTCCTGGTAGCTGAGGGTGTCGAGCTTGCGCGCCGTCGGATCGGAGTGCGGGTCGGCGGTGTACACGCCGTCGACGCCGTTCTTGGCGACCAGCACGGCATCCGCGCCGATCTCGAGGGCGCGTTGTGCGCTGACGGTGTCTGTCGAGAAGTAGGGAAGGCCGGCGCCGGCCCCGAAGATGACGATGCGGCCCTTCTCGAGGTGGCGCTCGGCTCGCAGCGGGATGTAGGGCTCGGCGACCTGGGTCATGGCGATCGCCGACTGGACGCGCGGCTCAGCGCCGGCCTGCTCGAGGAAGTCCTGCAGGGCGAGCGCGTTCATCACCGTGCCGAGCATGCCCATGTAGTCGGCGCGGCCGCGATCCATGCCGCGCTGGCTGAGCTCGGCTCCGCGGAAGAAGTTGCCGCCGCCGACCACCACCGCGATCTCGACGCCATCGGGGTCGTCCGGCCCCTTCGGTGCCGCTTCGGCGATCTCTTTGGCGATGCTGCTCACGACGTCGGGGTTCACCCCGAGTGCTCCCCCGCCGAACGCCTCCCCGGACAATTTCAGAAGCACTCGACGTCGGCGATCGGTCATGACTGTCCTCCTGCAGCAGGGGGCGGGCGGTGGTCCGCTGTCCAGGCTAACAGCGCACTCGTGCCCCTCTTGCGGCTCGCTCGTCCATCATTTAGTCTGTGCGTAGATCATCTATGAACAGATAATCCCGGATCTAGGAGGACGACCATGTGGACCACCGAATACACCGCGAAAACGCCGCTCCCCCGCGACGCGGTCTGGACTGCCCTGCGCGAGCTGCACTCGGGGCGACTGACCTACCCGGGAGCCGACCGTTACGTGCTCGACGGCCCGTTCGCCGTCGGCAGCCGAATCGCGATCACGCCCGAGGGCCAGGACGAGATGATCTCCACCATCGTGGAACTCGTCGACTACGAGCGCTACGCCGACGTGACCGAGTTCGGTCAGCTCTCACTGCTCTTCCGTCACACCCTCGAGTCGGTCGACGGGGGCACTCGCGTGACGCACCGGCTCCAGATCTCGGGCGAAGGCGCCGACGAGGTGGGACCGGAACTCGGGCCCCAGATCAGCGGCGACTTCGACACCTCGATGGCGGCTCTGTTCGAGCAGGCGGCGCGGTTCGCGGTTCACTCGTGACGCGCTTCGCCGGGGGCCCGAACGACAGCCCCGGGTTCCTGCTGTGGCGCACCACTATGCGATGGCAGCGCACCCTGGCTGCCGCCCTAGCGCCGCTCGACCTGACCCATGTGCAGTTCGTGCTGCTGGCTTGCGCCTGGTGGGCGTCCGAAGCGGGCGAGCGGCCGAATCAGGTGCACCTGGCGGGACTGGCCGGCACCGACGTCAAGATGACCTCCGAGGTGGTGCGACGCCTCGAAGGGAAGCAGTTGCTGCGTCGGGTCGCCGACCCGTCTGACGCGCGCTCGAAGGTGATCGAGGTCACCGCAGCGGGTGCTGACGCGGCTCGTCGTGCGATCGAGATCGTCGAGACCGCCGACGCCGAGTTCTTCGACGCCGCGGGCGAGCGGGATGTCGTGGGCATGTTGCGATCCCTGGCCGGCTGAGCCCGCGCACCGGCCGCGAACACCCGCGCGGCTCAGGCGAAGGGGTCGTGGATGCGCGTCAGCTCCAGGCTGCGCAGCCACAGTTCGCGCCGCGCGACGGGATCGAAGGCCTGCTCGTGCGGCTGGGCCTCGCGCTGCCGGTCGTAGAACCGGCCGGTCTTGCCGTCCAACGCGGGATCGAGGGCCAGCCGTGCGGTGGCATCCACCCCGTCCTCGATCGTGTCGATCGGGTCGACCCCGTTGCGCAGCACCATCTTGGTCGGCATGTAGGTCGACGGATGCAGGCTGTTCACGGTGATCTCGCTGGCCGGCAGCTTGTGGGCCAGCTCGATCCCGAACATGATCTGCGCCAGCTTCGACTGGTTGTACGCCCGCTGGCCGGTGTAACCGTGGGTGAGCATCAGGTCGCCGAGATCCAGAGCCTGTTGCCCCAGCGATGCGACCATCACGATGCGAGCAGGTCCGTCGGCGGTGCGTGACGAGCGCATCCGCGGGATCAATCCCATGGTCAGACGGAACCCCGCCAGATAGTTGACCGCGAAGCGCAGCTCGTAGCCGTCGGCGCTGACCCGGCGCTCGTGGCCCTCCGGCTCTCCGCTGCCGATGCCCGCGTTGTTGATCAGTACGTCGAGGCGGTCGGTCATGCCGGCGACGTCCTCGGCCAGCCGCGCCACCTCGTGCAGGTCGGCCAGGTCGGCGCAGACCGCGCGCGGGCGCTCGGCCCCGGATGCCGCGATCTCATCCGCCACCGAGGCCAGTCGCTCGGCGTCCCGCCCGTGCAGGATGAGCCGGGCACCCGATGAGGCGAGACGATCCGCAAGCGCCCGGCCGAGCCCGTCGGTGGCGCCGGTCAGAAGGATGACGGGATGTTCGCGCACCTTGTCAGGCTACTCACGTGACGACCGAGGCTCGAGACGAGCCTCGGCGCTGGCGTCGCGGCGGAGGCCAGAAATGGCCTCCGCTTTCAGCTCCAGCGCGCTACGCGCCGACCTTGAAGCGGGCGAAGCCGTTGATCGTCAGCTTGGCGTCGGCGACGACCTTGCCGACGGTCAGCTTGTTGTCGCGTGCGTAGTCCTGCTCGAGCAGGGCGACCTGCTTGAAGAAGGCGCCGAGACGACCCTCGACGATCTTGGGCAGAGCCGCGTCGGGCTTGCCCTCCTCGCGGCTGATCTGCTCGACGATGCGGCGCTCGTTCTCGACCTCGGCCGGGGGCACGTCGTCGCGCGACAGGTACACCGGGTCGGCGAACGAGATGTGCTGCGCGATGCTGCGCGCGGTCTCCGCGTCGTCACCGCTGTAGGCGACGACGACACCGATCTGCGGCGGCAGGTCTTTGCTCGTGCGGTGCAGGTAGACGGCGTAGTGGTCAGCGCTGAGGCGCACGAGGCGACGCAGTTCCACCTTCTCGCCGATGGTCGCCGCCTGGTCTTCGATCAGCGACGCGACCGTGCCGGAACCGGCCGGGGTGGCGAGGGCGGCATCCACCGTCTCGGCGCCGGAGTCGGCGAGGGCCTGCGAGATGCTGTCGGCCAGGGCGACGAACTTCTCGTTCTTGGCGACGAAGTCGGTCTCGCAGGCGAGCTCGAACATCGTGACGGCGGTCGCGCTCTCGACGACGGCGATCAGGCCCTCGCTCGTGGAGCGGTCGGCGCGCTTCGCGTTGCCCTTCGCGCCCTTGAGGCGCAGGATCTCGACCGCCTTCTCGATGTCGCCATCGGCCTCGACCAGGGCGTTCTTGGTGTCGACCATGCCGGTGCCCAGGCGCTCGCGCAGGGTCTTGACGTCTTCCAGGCTGAAGTTGGCCATGGATGGGTTCCTTACTGGTTCGTGTTTCGCGTGACGAGAGGGACTATTCGGCGGCGGGCTTCTTGGCGGCAGGCTTCTTGGCCGCGGTCTTCGCAGCAGCCTTCTCCGCGGCGACCACCTCGGCGGCCTCGGCGGTCGGCTCGCTCGGAACGGCCTCCTCGGCCTCGATGCGCGCCTCGGTCTCCTCGTCGGTCTCCGGGTGGTGGTGGATCACGACGGCGGGGTCGGCCTGGGCCGTCGCCTCGGCGAGCGCGGCAGCATCCGCGTCGTTCTCCTCGGTCGGGGTCTCGGCGGCGACGATCTCGGCGATCTCCTCGGCCTTCACCTCGGGGGTCGCGGCGCTCTGGTCGACCGCTTCGATGCGCTCGGCGGTGCTCTGCGGGGTCTCCGAGGCCTCGAGCAGTTCGCGCTCCCACTCGGCGAGAGGCTCGACGGCGCTCACGTTGCCGTCCTCTTCGGGCTTCTGGTGGCGCTGGATGAGGCCCTCGGCCACGGCATCCGCGATGATGCGGGTGAGCAGGCCGACCGAGCGGATCGCGTCGTCGTTGCCCGGGATCGGGTACTGGAGCTCATCGGGGTCGGCGTTGGTGTCGAGGATGCCGATCACCGGGATGCCGAGCTTGGTCGCCTCGTTGACCGCGAGGTGCTCGCGCTTGGCGTCGACGACCCAGATGGCCGACGGCGTCTTCGTGAGGTTGCGGATGCCGCCCAGGGTCTTGTGCAGCTTGTCGAGCTCGCGGCGCTGGATCAGGAGCTCCTTCTTGGTGAAGCCCTTGCTGGTGTCGTCGAAGTCGATCTCCTCGAGCTCCTTCATGCGCGCGAGGCGCTTGGAGACGGTCTGGAAGTTGGTGAGCAGACCGCCGAGCCAGCGCTGGTTCACGTAGGGCTGGCCGACGCGCGTCGCCTGCTCGGCGATGGCCTCCTGGGCCTGCTTCTTCGTGCCCACGAACAGGATCGTGCCGCCGTGCGCGACGGTCTCCTTGACGTAGTCGTAGGTGGTGTCGATGTGCTTCAGCGACTGCTGCAGGTCGATGATGTGGCTGCCCGAGCGCTCGGTCAGGATGAAGCGCTTCATCTTCGGGTTCCAGCGACGGGTCTGGTGTCCGAAGTGGACGCCGCTGTCGAGCAGCTGGCGGATGGTGACGACGGCCATGGTCGTGTTCCTTTTCTGGGCAGGCTCTCGCCCGCACGGTTGTGTCTTCTCAGACGATCTCAGTTATTCGCCGTGATGCCGGATGGCTCACGATCCCTGGTGCCCGGGCGCAATATCCACTGTCGGACTCCTTGCGGAGCCGCGATGACTGAGGGATATGGAGGCCGGTGCCGCGCGGCCGGTCGATTTCTCGGCGGCTCGTGCGTGGGCACGCGTAGTCACTCGACCGAAGTCAAGTGCGGTGTTCAGTGTAGCAGCGCGCGCGGCATTCCTTCCCCGGGGGTCGTGGGCCGTGCTGTCCCCCGCAGAGGAAGCCCGGCGCGCAGTCGAACGCTTTCGGCCGAGGCTGGGGGGATGTGGCTTCGGATGCTGGCACTCGCGCTGCTGGTCGGTGCGGCTGTTGGCGGCTCACCGGCATCGGCGGCGGCTTCGCCTGCTGTCGCTCGGCTCGGAGCGTGGAGCTGGCCGGTCTCCGGAGCGCACGCCCTGGCTCGGCCCTATGTGGCGCCCGCGGGGCCGTACGGCGCCGGTCATCGCGGCATCGACATCCGGGCGCCACTGGGCGCTGAGGCGGACGCGCAGGTGCTCGCGCCCGCAGACGGCGTCGTGCACTTCGCCGGATTCGTGGTCGATCGTCCCGTGCTCTCGATCGAGCACGCAGGCGGCGTGCTCTCGAGTTTCGAGCCGGTGCAGACGTCGCTGGTGGCGGGCGAACGCGTGACCCGCGGGGAGGTGATCGGCACGCTGCTGCCCGGGCATTGCGTGTCGCCGTGCCTGCATCTCGGCGTTCGGGTCGACGGCGAGTACGTCAATCCGCTGCTGTTCTTGGGCGGGGTGGGATGGTCGGTGTTGTATCCCAGCGGGTGAGTGCGAGTGTCGGGTTTTGTGTCGGCGGACAGGATGGCCAGAACACCGGATACTCACGCCATGAAAGCCGCGCGGTCGCGATGCGACCGCTCTGAGCGAGCTCTCATGCTCATCCATGACAGCCGCGCGGTCGCGTCGCGACCGCTGTGAGCGAGCTTTCATGCCCTGGGGTGGGCCGCCGCGTAGCTCTGCTTCAGGCGCTCCGCCGAGACGTGGGTGTAGATCTGCGTGGTCGACAGGCTCGCGTGGCCGAGGATCTCCTGAACCGCCCGCAGATCCGCTCCCCCGTCGAGCAGGTGGGTGGCCGCCGTGTGCCGGAAGGCGTGCGGGCCCGACGGGCCGGTGCCGGGCAGCTCGTGCAGGAGTCCCGCGACCAGTTCGTAGACGGATCGCGTGTTCAGCGCGGCGCCCCGCGAGTTCACGAAGAGGAAGCCAGGGTCGGATGCCGGCGCGACATTCGCCCGCAGCGCCGGACGACCGTCGTTGAGATAGCCGTCGAGCGCCCGCGCCGCGGGCACGCCGAAGGGGACGATCCGCTCCTTGCCGCCCTTGCCCAGCACTCGCGCGGTCAGCCGAGTGCGGTCGATGTCGCCGACCCGGAGGCCGGTGAGCTCGCTCACGCGCATGGCCGAGGCATAGAGCAACTCGACGATGGCCTGGTCGCGGAGGGCGACGGGATCCCCACTCTCCGACCGGGCCGCCAGGCCTTCGAAGATGGCAGCCACCTGGCCTCGGGTCAGAACCCGGGGTAGATGTTGCTCGGGTCGGGGCGCCTTCAGTCGGGCTGCGGCATCCGCCGCGACCTCTCCCGTCGTGACCAGCCAGCGCGTGAACCCGCGCACTGCGGCCGCATGGCGCGACAGGCTGGACTTCGCAAGTCCGGCATTGCTGCCCTGCCACAGCCAGTCGCGCAGGGTCTCGAGGTCGAGCTCGCGCACGTCGACGGCATCCGCGGCGTCGGGTGCCGCGAGGGCCCGTTCCTCGACGAAGTCGGCGAGGTCGCTCAGGTCGCCTCGGTAGGCGCGCACGGTGTGCGCGCTGAATCCGCGGTCCGCCGTCAGATGACGGGCGAACGCCTCGATCGCGGAGCGCAACTCCATGCGGCCATCGTCGCCGCTACTGCGAGCTCTCTGCCTCAGCCACGCTGAACGTCGAGGTCTTGCTCGAGAACGCCTCGCGGCGCTCCTCGGGGGTCATCGAGGCCAGCTTCTCGAGGAAGACCCCCGAGAACCCGGCGACCTGCGTGAAGTCGCCGATCGGGACGATCGAGTGCGTGACCGTGTCGACGTAGACGTTGACGAGGTTGATCGACTGGCCGCCGTCCACCCCGAGCAGCGTGTCTTGCGGCGCACTGGTGTCGATCGTGTAGCAGGTGGCCGAGGCGACCGACACCGGGATTCCGGCGAAGGTGCCGTTGGTCGAATAGTGGAGGTGGCCCGCGAGGATGCCGCGCACATCCGTTCCGCGGATGACGTCGGCCAGCTTCTGCTGCTGCTGCAGCTCGATGATCGCCATGATCTCGATCGGCGATGGCAGGGGCGGGTGGTGCAGCGCCAGCAGGGTACCGTGCGCCGCGGGAATGGCGAGCACCTCCTCGAGCCAGGAGAGCTGGTCATCGGTCAGCTCGCCGTGATGGTAGCCCGGTACCGAGCTGTCGAGCGCGACGATGCGCAAGCCGTCGACGTCGTAGATGCGGTCCTGGGGCGTGGCGTCGTCGGAGTCGCCGCCGAACAGGATCGACGAGAACGGACCGCGCTCGTCGTGGTTGCCCATGACCCAGATGATCTTCGAGCCCATTCTTTCGGCCACGGGCTCGAGCTCGTCGCGCAGGCGCACATAGGCGTCGGGCTCCCCCAGATCGGCGAGGTCGCCGGTTATCACGATCGCGCTCGGGTTGGTGCCCGACCGTTCGAGTTGTTCGAGGGCGCGGACCAGGGGGCGGTCGGTGTCGACCTTGCCGTACAGGGCGCGCCTGCCGCCGAGGTAGTGCGTGTCGCTGAGGTGAGCGATGGTGTGGGTAGGCGGCGCGTACTGCCCGAGCTGAATCATGGTGCGCACTCTAGCCGCGGCGAGCCTCCAACTGCTTAACGGTGAACTTCTGCCAGCCGCCGGGCAGTTCGCGCACGATCCCCTCCAGTTCGAGCAGCCCGAGCTCGGCCCGAACGCGATCGGCGGCCAACCCGGAGATCGCGCCGATCCTCGCCACCGAACGACCGGAGCGCTCGCTCAGTGCGTCGAGGATGCGGACCCTCGTGCCGGTCGGGTCGATCGCCGGCGAGATCGGACCTCCTCGCCTGCGGGTGGTCTCGTCGAGCTGTGGGGCGGGTCGATCGCCCGTCACCAGCTCGGCCATCTCGTCGGCGGTGGTGACGCAGATGGCCGGCGTCTCGCGGAGCAGCTTGTGGCATCCGGCCGATGCGGCGCTGGTGACCGGACCAGGAACAGCCCCGACCGGCCGCCCCAAGCTCTCGGCGTGATGGGCGGTGTTGAGCGATCCGGAGCGCCACCCCGCCTCGACCACCACGGTCGCCCGACTGGCGGCCGCGATGAGGCGATTGCGTTGGAGGAACCGCCAGCGCGTCGGCGCCGTGCCGGGCGGCACCTCCGAGACGACGACGCCCCGCTCGACGATGCGCGTGAGAAGCGCCTCGTGCCCGGCCGGGTAGAACCTGTCGACCCCGCCCGCCAGGAACGCAACCGTCGCGCCGGAGCTGGCCAGGGCTGCGCGGTGCGCTATGCCGTCGATCCCGTAGGCGGCCCCGGAGACGATCGTGAACCCGCGGTCGACCAGCCCACTGGATGCCTCGACCGTGACGTGTTCGCCATACCCGGTCGCGGCGCGCGCCCCTACGATCGCCACCGAGTGCTCGAGTCGGCCGAGGAGCGTGCGATCGCCGCGCGCCCAAAGGGCGAGTGGCGCATGCATGCCGAGTTCGTCGACGCCGACGGGCCAGTCGGGGTCGCCGGGGACGAGCAGGGCCGCTCCGAAGCGGGCGGCCTGGCGCAGGGCGAGCAGCACCGTCGGGGCCGACACCCGCGCCCGCCACCGCTTGACGGCATCGACCAGGTCGTTCTCGGTCAGCTCATCGTCGCCGGCGAGCGCGAGCGCCTCGACGAGAGAGGTCACGTCGATTTTGGCAGGGTCGGCAGGCGGCCACGGGATCGCGGTCAGCGCTGCCACGGATGCCTCCGCTCCGAGCACCGAGACCAGGTGCCCGGCATCCCGATCCCCCGGTTCGGCGATCGCACTCCAGGCCGCGCGCGCGAACCGTTCGGCGATGGCCTCCCGATCCAGCTCGGCATCGTCGGGACACAGGGCGCGGATCAGAGGGGCGACCGTTGATTCCGCCAAGCCGAGGATCGTCATCGTGCTGCCTTTCTCAGATAGAGCGCCCGGCCGACGTGATCGGCATCGGGACGGGAGGCGCCGTCGAGATCGCTGAGCGTCCACGCCAGCCGGAGAACGCGGTCGTAGCCGCGCATGGTGATGCCGCCGCGTTCGAGGGCGCGATCGAGCCCGGCGGTTGCCCCCTTCGCTGGCGCTCCGACGGGCGAGCGAAGCCAGGCGCCGGCCACGTGGGCATTGAGGCGCCACGGCGTCGAGCGGAGCCGCTCCGCAGCAGTGGCACGTGCCATCAGGATGCGGGCGCGAGCCGCCGCGGTGTCGAGCCGCGGCAACTCGGCGCTCGCCCGCAACTGCGCCGCCGTGATGCGATGGACGTCCATGCGGATGTCGACTCGGTCGAGCAGCGGACCGCTCAGCCGACCCAGGTACCTGCGGACCGAGAGCGGCGAGCATCGGCAGTCGCCGTCGCGGGTGCCCGAGTTGCCGCACGGGCACGGGTTCGCCGCGAGCACGAGCTGGAACGATGCAGGAAAGCGCGCGGTCGCCGAGGCCCGCGAGATCGCGATCACGCCCGATTCGAGCGGCTGACGCAGCGCGTCCAACGCGGCGGGCGCGAACTCCGGCGCCTCGTCGAGGAACAGCACCCCGTGGGCCGCTCGGGCGGCAGCACCGGGTCGGATCACCCCGCTGCCTCCGCCGACGATCGCCGCGGCGCTGGCGGTGTGATGCGGCGCTTCGAGCGGCGGCCGGGTCGACAATCCTCCCCGCACCGGGATGCCCGCGAGCGACCGGATCGAGGCTACCTCCAACGCCTCCTCGGCAGTGAGATCGGGCAGTAGTCCGGGAAGCCGGGCAGCCAGCATGGTCTTGCCCGCTCCCGGCGGCCCGAGCAGGTAGACATGGTGACCGCCCGCCGCCGCGACCTGCATGGCCTCCACGGCATCCGGGTTGCCGATGACATCGGCGAGATCGCCCGTGTCGTCGAGCGCCGGCGCGGGCACCGTCGGCAGCAGCGGATCGAGCGGGATGGACTCGAGTTCGGCACCGTGCCAGATCGCGGCATCGCGCAGCGAGACGACCGGCACGACGCGGACTCCCGGAACCAGCGCGGCTTCATCGGCGTTGCCGGCCGGCACCACGACCGTGTCGAACCCGGCACGGAGAGCCGCAAGCACTGCGGGCAGGATGCCGGCCAGGGGTCGCAGCCGACCGTCCAGCCCGAGTTCGCCCAGGTGCACGACGCGGGCGACCGAGTCGGCCGAGACCTGCCCGTCGGCGGCGAGGGCGGCGAGCGCGATGCCGAGATCGAATCCGGATCCATGTTTGGGCAGGGCGGCCGGCGAGAGGTTCACCGTGAGTTTGCGCGAGGGCAACGGCACTCCCGAGTTGCCTGCGGCCGACCGCACCCGGTCGCGCGCCTCGCCCAGCGCGGCGTCCGGCAGGCCGATGAGCACGAACGACGGCAGGTTGTTCGAGATGTCCGCCTCGATCTCGACCACCGCCCCATCGAGGCCGAGCAGCGAGATCGCGTGGGCGCGCCCGATCGTCACGAGACGGGATCCATTCAGAACACCCGCTCGAGATGCTCGATGACGGCGGGCAGATCGCGTGGCGCGATGACGGCCACCGCGTCGATCCGGATGCGGCCCGCGCCGGGATGCGCCTCGCACCACGCCCCCGCCAGACGTCGCAATCGCGCGAGTTTCGCGGCCGTGATCGCCTCGAGTGGATGCCCGAACGCGACGCTGCTGCGCGTCTTGACCTCGACGAACACCACCTCGTCGCCGTCGCGCAGCACCAGGTCGATCTCGCCCTGCGGGCACCGCCAGTTGCGGTCGAGCAGGGTCAGTCCGCTGCGCACCAGGTGGCGCTCGGCAAGGCGCTCGCCTCGCGCGCCGAGTTCGTCTTTGGCTGCCATGCGTCGAGGATGCCGACGAAGAAGACCACGATCCGAAAGCGGCGAGCGTGCTCGCGAACTCGCGTCCCGAGTGTCGCTGTGGAGGAACGTAGGCTCGAACCGTGCTCCTGCTCGCGATCCTGCTCCTGGTCAACGCCGCCTTCAACGTGCTGGTCTGGCCGACGTTCTACCGCCGGATCGCCCGAGACGAGCGCGCCCGCGACTCCGACGGCAAGCCGACGCGGTTTCTGATCGTGCACTCCGTGCTGATCGGCGCGGCCCTACTGCTCGCCGCGGTGTCGGCGGTCGCTGCCATCGTCTGCCTCATCCGGATGTAGCGCCCGCGGTCCCGCAGGCGCGACCCCGTCGTCGAACGGAGGCCCCGTGGCCAACGAGGTGGACTACTTCGAAATCGGTACCCCCAACCCCGAGGCGAGCCGCGCGTTCTACGGCGGCCTCTTCGGCTGGACCTTCGGCGAGCCGTCGCCGCAGGCCTATTCCATGGTCAACGGCAGCGCCGGCGGCCTCTGGGACACCAGCTCCACCGGCATGGGCAACTGGGCCGTCTTCTACGTGCACGTCGACGACGTGGCTGCGTCACTCGCCACGGCCCAGGAGCTCGGGGCCGCCGTCGCCGTCCCGCTGATCGACAACGGCGACATCACCTTCGCCCACCTGGTCGACCCTGACGGCAATCGCTTCGCGATCTGGCGTCGCAACGCCGAGTAACTACTCCCCGAGGCTCTCCAGCACCGCCATCGTCGGCACGAAGAACGTGATGCCGGTGACCGCCGTCGACACGTCGAGGATGCGGTCGTACTGCCCGGGAGGCGCGCCCTGGAACATGCGCTGCAGCATCCGCTCGATCACCCAGAGCTGGCCGGCGTAGCCGATGAAGTAGGTGCCGAACTCGCCCTGCCCCGGGCGGCCGAACGGCATGTTGTCGCGGAGGATGTCGTGCTCGGTGCCGTCGGCATCCGTGATGGTGTTGAGGTCCTTGTGCGAGGGGCGCGCGCCGTCGGGCAGCTCGAGCTCGACGTTGTCGGCCTTGGTGCGACCGATGATCGCCTCTTGCTCGCTGGTGCCCAGCGCGGCCCACGCCGTCAGGTCGTGCAAGTACTTCTGCACCACCACGTAGCTGCCGCCCTCGAATTCGGGGTCATCCGCGGCGCTCACCAGCGCCGAATCGAGCATGGCGCGGCCGGTCGGGTTCTCGGTGCCGTCCACGAAGCCGAGCAGGTCGCGCGCCTCGAAGTAGCGGAAGCCCTGCACCTCGTCGACCACGGTGACGGCGTCGCCCAGCGCATCCAGCAGCAGCCTCTCGAGCTCGAAGCACAGATCGTCGCGCTCGGCCCGGATGTGGAACAGCAGATCGCCCGCTGTCGAGGGCGCATAGTGCGCGACGCCCTGGATCGCCGAGAACGGCCTCAACTGCGCGGGCCGGGGCGTGATGCCGAGCCGGTCCCAGGCCGCCGAGCCGATGCCAAAGTTGCACGAGAGCCGCCCGTCGAGGTCGCGGAACCCCACCGTGCGAACCAGGGCCCCCGGATCGCTCAGCACCTCGCGCACGGTCGCGAGCGCCGCATCGCCCTCGTTGATCGTCACGACCAGGAAGACGGCGTAGCGCGACAGCGGCGCGTCGATGCTCTGCGGTTCGATCGGGACGCGGTCCCAGTTGCTGCCGTCCATCGTCTTATTGTGACGGACCGGCGCCCGAGACGGGCGTCGGCGCTGGCGTCGCGGCGAAGGCCAGAAATGGCCTTCGCTCCAAGCTCCAGCGCGCTATTCGTCGAGCGCGAGCTCTTTCGGCAGCTCGAGGTCTTTGTCGCCGCGCACCTCGACGTTCACGTCTTTGAAGGTGAGCACCCGCACGCTCTTGACGAAGCGGTCGGAGCGGTAGACATCCCACACCCAGACGTCGTTCATCGTGAGCTCGAAGTAGAAGTCGCTGTCGGTGTCGCGACGCTCGACGTTGACCTCGTTGGCGAGGTAGAACCGTCGCTCGGTCTCGACCACGTATTTGAACTGCCCCACCACGTCGCGGTACTCGCGGTAGAGAGCCAGTTCGACCTCGCGGTCGTAGTCTTCGAACTCGTCCTCGTCCATCGAGGTCAAGTCTACGGGCTAAGCGATATCGAGCGCGGGCTGCCGCAACCAGCTCCACCGATGCAGCGGGCTCGGCCCGAGCTCATCGATCGCCGCGTAGTGCTCGGTGCTCGCGTAGCCCTTGTTGCCGGCCCAGTGATATCCGGGGTGCACGGGGTCGGCGTCGATCATCAGGCGATCCCGATTGACCTTGGCGAGCACGGATGCAGCGGCGACGACCGCGCAGTCCCTGTCCGCCTTGACCCGGGTCATCACCGCGGGTCGCGGAGCGCCATCCGGAATCGCCCCGCCGCGCGCGATCGCCGGACTCAACCAGTCGTGCGAACCGTCGAGCAGCACCACCGCCCCGCCCATGCCGACGCCGAGGTCGTGCAGTTCGGCCAGGGCACGGACCGCCGCCAGCCCGAGCGCGGCGATGATGCCGATGCGCTCCACCTCTTCGTTGGACGCCAGCCCGACCGCCGACTGCATGCTCCATTCGGCGACGAGCGGGTACAGCTCTTCGCGCTTCGGCTCGCTCAGCATCTTGGAGTCGCGCAACCCCTTCGGCGCGCCGCCGGCACGCCCGGCGAACACGCTGAGTCCGACGGCGACCGGCCCGGCGATGGCGCCCCTGCCGACCTCGTCGCAGCCGATCACCAGGGCGGCGCCCTCGCGCAGCATCGCCCGCTCCATCCGCAGCGTGGGGTCGGTGACCCCCGTCGGCTTCGCGACCATCAGCCGCCGCTCGGCGACGGGGTCGGTGACGGCGTCTGGCTGCTGTCGTTCTTTCCCGAACCGTTACCAGACTCGACACCCTTGAAGACAACGGGATAGTCGTCGAGCAGGGTCCAGCGGTCGATCGGCCAGCTGATCAGGACTGCACGACCGACCACGTCGTCGTAGGGCACGAAACCGTTGCCCGGCTTGTCGCGGTTGTACCGCGAGTCCGCCGAGTTGTAGCGGTTGTCGCCCATGACCCAGAGCGAGTTCTTGGGCACTGTGACCGAGAAGTCGTCTTTCGAGACCTTGGTGACGCCGGGCGGCAGCTTGAGGTACTTGGCTTCGTCGAGCGGTACGCCGTTCACCGTCATCTGGCCGTAAGCGTTGCAGCAGGCCACCACGTCACCGGGCAGGCCGATCACCCGTTTGATCAGGTGGTCGTTGCTGTCGGGCGCCGTCAGGCCGACGATCGACAGAGCCCAGTCGACGAAGGCGGCGACCCCGTTCGGCTCGGTCGTGGTGGTGCCGGGCGGCAGCCACCCGCCGGGATCCTTGAACACGACGATGTCGCCGCGCTGGATCGGCACCAGCTTGGGTTCGAGCTCGTTGACGATGATGCGGTCGTTGACGAGAAGGGTGTTCTCCATCGACTCGGACGGGATGTAGAACGAGCGGATCAGGAACGTCTTGATCAAGAAGGAGATGACGATCGCCGCCAGCAGGATGAGCAGGATGTCACGGATGAACCGCCACGCCGACTTGCCGCGGCTCGGCCGCTCGTCGGTGCCGTCTGCCGCACCACCGGAACCGGAGCTGCGCACGCCAGGACGAGCCGTCTCGGGCGTCGTGGCTGTCGTGCTCAGAGCACTGAGCGCCTGAGCGTCCAACGCCTGCGTATTCAGCGGTCCACGCGCCGACGGCGCATCGTTCTGTGTCATCTCACCCCTGCGGTCCTGGCAAGCATATGCGAGGCATCCCTGGGTTCAGGATGCGCGACTCGCGGCGTTAAACGAACGAACCCGGCGGGCCATCAGGAGGCCTGCCGGGTTCGTGACGTGATGCGCGGGCGGATGGGTTCGTCCCACTCCCGACGACCGGGACGGTCGTCGGCGAGGCCGGCCGGCGAAGGCCAGAAATGGCCTTCGCTCTGAGGCCTAGGCCTCGCGCTTCTCCTTGATCTTCGCCTTCTTGCCGCGCAGGTTGCGCAGGTAGTAGAGCTTGGCGCGACGCACATCACCGCGGGTGACGAGCTCGATGTGGTCGATGACCGGCGAGTGCACCGGGAAGGTGCGCTCGACGCCGACCTGGAAGCTGACCTTGCGGACCGTGAAGGTCTCGCGGATGCCCTCGCCCGAACGGCCGATGACGACTCCCTGGAAGACCTGGATACGCGAGCGCGTGCCTTCGATGATGTTCACGTGCACCTTGACGTTGTCGCCTGCACGGAAGTCGGGGATGTCGGAACGGAGTGACGCAGCATCGACAGAGTCGAGGATGTGCATGGAATTTCGCTCTCTGCGACCGCCACAGGTCGAACGCGTGTGTGATGTTCAGGAAAAGGAATCGGTGCCCGGGGTCGTGACGACCTCCATGCTGCTCCCCTGTGGCAGAGCCGAGCCAGGCACAAACAGCCATTGTGCCATACAACGCGCGCTCGCTGAAAGCGAAGGCCATTTCTGGCCTTCGCCGCGGCGCCAGCGCCGACGGCCGTCTCGGTCGTCGGGACACTTAGGCTTGAAGTGTGATCGAACTGCGCACCCCCTCCGAGATCGCCGCGCTCCGCGTGGCCGGCGAGTTCGTCGGACGGGTGCTCGAGGCGACGCGCGATGCCGCGGCGGTCGGGGTCAACATCCTGGAGCTGGATGCACTCGCGCACGACATGATCCGCGCCGAGGGCGCCGAGAGCTGCTACATCGACTACCACCCCTCGTTCGGCGCCTCTCCGTTCGGCAAGGTGATCTGCATCTCGGTCAACGACGCCGTGCTGCACGGTCTGCCGCATGACTACGTGCTTCAGGATGGCGACCTGGTGTCGCTGGACTTCGCGGCATCCGTCGACGGCTGGGTCAGCGACTCGGCCCTGTCGATCGTGGTGGGCACCCCCCGCGACGAAGACCTGAAGCTCATCGCGCTGACCGAGACGGCCTTGGCCGCGGGGATCGCGGCGGCGACGGTCGGCAACAAGATCGGCGACATCTCGGCTGCGATCGGCGACATCGCGCACGCGGCCCGCATCAAGGTCAACACCGACTTCGGCGGCCACGGCGTCGGCCGGGTCATGCACGGCGACCCGCACATCCCGAACGATGGACGCCCGCACCGCGGCCTTCCGCTGCGCGCCGGTCTGGTGTTCGCCGTCGAGCCGTGGTTCATGCTCGGCACCGACAAGATCTATACGGATGCCGACGGCTGGACCCTGCGATCGCGCGACGGCTCGCGAGGCGCCCACAGCGAGCACACCATCGCGGTCACCGACGACGGACCGGTGATTCTCAGCGCTCGGGCCAATTGACACGAGAGGCCCGACGCCCGTTCACGCATTCGACGATCAGGATCGCCGGCGCGAGCACGAGAAGGACCAACCACAGCAGGAACGACAGGAAGAACGCGAACGCGACGAGGCCGTCCGGGCCGGTGACGAGGCCGTTCAGCCACATCAGAGCGATGACGACGAACTCCACCACAAGGAGGACGCGTTCGCTGACCGAGACCACTCCCGAGCGCCGACGAGCGAGGATCAGCCCATTGATCCCCAATGACAGCGCCAAGCCGGGTGCGAAATACGTCGCAGAGACGATGAACGGGATAGACGGACCTGGCGTCACCGGATGCAACGCCGTCACCACCGAGTAGTACGCGATCGCGCCGACCAATGACGCAGCGCCAACCCAAAGTTGCGAGAGCCACCACGGCCGCGAACTCACGACAGCAACTCCGGCCGCACTCGCTGGGTGCGCTCCACCTGCTGCTCGTGCCGCCAGGCCGCGATCGCCGCGTGGTTTCCGCTCAGCAGCACCGCGGGCGTCTCGAGTCCGCGCCACTCGGCGGGCTTGGTGTAGCTCGGGTACTCGAGCAGTCCGTCTTCGTGGCTCTCTTCGACCAGGCTCTCGGGGTTGCCGACGACGCCCGGGATGAGGCGTCCAACGGCCTCGATCACCACCATCGCCGCCACCTCGCCCCCGTTGAGCACGTAGTCGCCGATGCTCAACTCGAGCACCTCGGCCGCGCGCGACCTGGTGTGCTCGATGACGCGCTGGTCGATGCCCTCGTACCGTCCGCAGCAGAAGATCAGGTGCTCGCGTCCGGCGAGTTCGCGTGCCTGCTTCTGCACGAACAGGGAGCCGGCCGGTGTCGGGAAGATGACGGTGCTCTGCTCGGTGAGGATGGCATCCAGCGCCTCGCCCCACGGTTCGGGCCGCATCACCATGCCGGCGCCGCCGCCCGAGGGAGTGTCGTCGACAGTGCGATGCCGGTCGTGCGTGAAGTCGCGCAGATCGTGGACGACGATCTCGAGCAGGCCGCTCTTGCGCGCGCTGCCGAGCAGCGACACATCGAGCACCGAGAAGAACTCGGGGAAGATCGTGACGATGTCGATGCGCACGGCACGAGCCTAGGCGCTCGCTCGCGCGGGACTTCCACCCCGATCCGAGCGCTTGAGGGGCTGCAGGCCTCGCACACCCGTCGCGGTGTGGATTCGCCGCGGCCTCCCCAGCCCGCGATGCCACGTCCTGTCACCCGATCGCCGCCGATGCCACCTGGGCCGCACACTCGCAGCCCAGGATCGCCGCATGTCGCCGCGAGAGGTCGCCGCAGCCATCCGGGCTCAGGGCGGCGTCTGCTCGCTGCGGGCGCTGTCGCGCCTCGGAATCTCCGCCGACCGGGTGGAGCGGGCGGCTTCCTGCGGGCAGGTCAGCCGGGTGCGACCGGGCTGGTACTCGGACGGAACCGCGCATCCCGACGTCCTCCGGGCGGTGCGGGCGGGAGGCGCCGTGACCTGCGTCTCGACGTTTCGGCTCCTCGGCGCCTGGACCGTCGATGATGAGCACCTGCACGTGCGGATGCGGCGAGGCACCGGCGCGGCGGGCGGGACGGGATTGCGGCGGCATTGGACGGATCTGTCGGTGACCAGGCCCATCGATCCGCTTCTCGAGTCGGCCCGCTGCCTGGCGCGCTGTCTTCCTCACGACGACGGGGTCGCCGTCCTCGACTCGGTCCTGCACCTCGGCCTGCTGTCGCTTGCTGAGCTGCGCCGGCAGAGCGATCCGCGCTTGGGGCGCCTTCTCGTCGACGTCGATCCCCGTGCAGAGTCGGGACTCGAGTCGTTGGCACGACTTCGGCTCCGCCGGCGACGCATCCGACTCCGCTCCCAGGTACCCATCCCCGGGGTCGGTCGAGTCGACTTCCTCATCGGCGATCGGCTCATCCTCGAGCTGGACGGCAAGGAGTTCCACGACTTCGACGAGGATCGGGCACGGGATCGGCGGTCAGCGGTGCGCGACTACCTGACCGTCCGGGCGAGCTACAACCACGTCATGACGGGATGGGATGCGCTCGAAGCGGAACTGCTGACGCTGATCCGACGCGATGCGCATCGTCGGCCGCACGGCGGATCCACACGAGCGCAGGGTGTCAAGGGGCGAGCGCGACTCTGAGCGCAGATCCGTGTGTTTCGGCCGCGTCGCTCAGGCAGCCGGCTCCGGCTCGGCGTCGTCGTCCGGCAGCTCTTCGAAGAGCCCCGCGGGAGGCGTCAGTGTCACAGTCCCCGCGGCGATATCGACGGCCGGCACGATGGCTGCGACGAAGGGCACGAGCACTTCCCCGGATGCCGTGGCGATCGCCAGCAGGTCCTGCGCAGGCAGGTGGTCGACCCGCGCCACCGTCCCCACCTCAGTGCCGTCGCGCAGCGCGCGCAGACCGACCAGCTGGTAGTCGTACCAAGCATCGGGCTCGTCGGGGAGCGCCGCGGGATCCTGATCCACCCAGAGGATCGCCTTGGCGAGCGACTCGGCGGCGGTGCGATCGGTGACCCCCACGAAGAAGCCGACGGGGCTGCCGTTGTACCAGCGCAGCTCGATGAGCTCGAGGGTCTTGCCGTGCCACGGCGACGATGTGGGCACCTGCAGATCGAAGATCGCACCCGGCGTGAATCGGCGCGCGGGATCGTCGGTGTACAGCTCGATCTTGAGGGCGCCCTTGAGACCGTGCGCCTTGGTCAGGCGACCGACCCGGACCTGGTTGCGACCCTTGCCCGCGTCGCCCTTCGCGGCACCGGCACCCTTGCGCGGAGCGGGATGCTCGCTCACGCCTCGTCGGTGTCGACGACGTCGACCCGCACGCGGCGCCCGTCGGCCAGCGCGGTGACCAGCGTGCGAAGCGCTTTGGCCGTGCGGCCGGAGCGGCCGATCACGCGGCCGAGGTCATCCGGGTGAACGCGCACCTCGATGACCTCGCCGCGCGGCGAGTTGGCAGAACCGACCTGCACCTCGTCGGGGTGATCGACGATCCCCTTGACCAGGTGCTCGACGGCGGATGCCAGCATGACTAGGCCTTGTCGGCGTCGGCCTCGGCGGCGGGCGCGTCGGCAGCCACCTCGTCGGCGTCGGCTCCGGAGCCCTCGGCCTCGTCGACCGCGTCTTCGGCGGCGGTGACCGTCTCGGCAGGCGTCTCGACCGCGGCCGGGGTCTCGGCAGGGGTCTCGGCCTCGGCAGGCGTCTCGGCTTCGGCCTCGACCGCGCTGTCGGCGACGATGTCGTCTTCGACCGGAGCGGCGACGGCTTCGTCGGCAGCAGCATCCGCCTCAGCGGGCGCCTCGGCCTTGGGAGCCGGCTTCTCGGACTTCGGCTTCAGAACGGGCTTCTTCTTCTCGTCCGGCACGAACAACTCGGGCTCGGCCTTGGTGCGGATGGTGCTCTTGGCACCCTTCTCGCCCTTGAAGGTGCCCCAGTCGCCGCTGAGCTTCAGCAGAGCGGTGACCTGCTCGGTCGGCTGCGCGCCGACGCCGAGCCAGTACTGGGCGCGAGCCGAGTCGATCTCGATGAACGAGGGCTCTTCGGTCGGGTGGTACTTGCCGATCTCCTCGATGACGCGACCGTCGCGCTTGGTGCGCGAGTCGGCGACGACGATGCGGTAGTACGGGGCGCGGATCTTGCCGAGCCGCTTGAGGCGGATCTTGACTGCCAAGAGTTCTCCAATAGATGTGTGCAGACGGATCGAACCGCTCCCGTATGCGTGGGGCACACTCGGCAGCTCAAAGTTCAGAGGAGGTCATCGGCATCGGATAGAGGGTCGGATGCCGGGACCCAACGGACCATTCTGTCAGATTCCCGCGCATCCGGCGACCAAAGGCTTCGCCGGCCGCCGGGACGATCTGGTGGGACCCTCAGGCGCGACGGAAGAGGAAGATCCCGCCACCCACGATGATCACCACGAGCACGGCCAACCCGACCCACAGCAACCACCACAGATCGGGGGCAGAGACGGACGTGATGTCCGGTCCACCCGCCACGGCGGTCGGAGAAGCCGAGGGTTCTGGCGTGTCCGAGGGAATGGCCGCCGGCGTGGGCGTCGGGCTCGGGACGGCGAGCGGGAACGGTGCCGTGACAGCGGGAGACGTGTGGTGCCGATGAATCACCACGGGGGTCGAGCCCCCTGACGCGCTCGAGGGCGCGGGAAGTGGCGCACAGGCGCCGGCAGCGGACGCGCTGTCAACCTGTGCGATGACCGCGGTATCAGCCTGAACGGCTCCCAGATCGACGTAACACGCGGGAACAGGGGCAAGCGGCTCGGGTTGACCCGACTCGGGGCCCAGCAGTCCCTGTGTGATGGTCAGGATGCGTCCGCCACTGTTGACGAATTGCAGCCGGAACGTGCCCGGCCCGCTCAGTTGAAACGCGAAGTTCGGCGGACCTTGGGTATCGGACGTCGTCCGGTCTGCCAGAACCCATCCGGAACCGGAGGCGCGATACAGCTTGACGTCGAGGTCGCCGAACGGCCCGCTCGCCGTCTCGTCGACGACCAGACCCTCGAGAAGCGTGGCCGCATCCAACGGCACGAGATTGAAGTCGATGCCGGTGGCGGGCGTGGCGACAGTCGAAACCACCGGATCGAAGTCGCAGCCGCACCCGCTTCGACCGTTATACGTCATGGCCCCGTAGCCGTTCGCCGGGTCGTACGCATAGACCGAGTTGGTGGCACCCGGGCGAACCCGCAGCGAGTATCGACCGTCACTGTCGGTCAGGGTCTCGTCGTACTGGCTCTCATCGGGCTCATTCTGGGCTGAGACGTTGATGCCCTCCAGGGGCGTCGTGCCGCCGGTCGTGACACGGCCGGTCACCAGGGCTGCGACGGGCATGGACATCTGGATCCCCGAGAACCCGACGCCCGGCACGCCGGTCAGGTGCGTCGCCAGCGCCGGATCGTCGTATTCTCCGCCGAGGAACGCGTCGAGGAAGGCTCCGGGACCGTCGGGAAGGAACCGCAGTGTGTAGTCGCCTGCCGAAACCGGGGCCAGGAAGGAGAATGACCCGTCAGTTGACTCGGTCCCATAGGTGCCTCCGTTGCCCAGGGAGTGCCACGATCCACCCGCATCGCCGTAGAGCTGAATGCGCACGGGTGACATATCGGGCGACCAGTTGGGGATCGTTCCCGAGACCTGCACGAACTTGTTGACCACGATGTCGCCCAGCGAGGTGTCTCCCGGCAGGAAGAAGCTCACATTCCCGTTGTTCTCGTAGTGGTTGCCGCTGCTGTCGGTGTAACTGCCGGTGATCGGGTTCTCGCCGATGATCAGGTAGTAGCTGCCGCCGCTGAGCGGCACGCTGAAGGCGCCGGTCACGGAATCAGAGGTGATCTGCACCTGGTCGGATGACCCGCCGTAGGCGATGAACGTCAGGCCGAGCACGGGGTGACCGAGCTGGTCGACCAGGCGACCGGACACGGTCCCTGCGGCTTGCGCGGAGGCCGTGCCGGCGGCGACGCCGAGCAGGGCCAGTGAGAGCGCCACAAGCGCAGCGATCACGCGAGCGCCGCGAGGTCGGGAAGGAGCGGTGCGCAGCATCGACGACCTCAATCAGTGGGGTTGCCTCACTCTAGCGGCTGCGGAACCACCGTCTTCACCCTCACCGTGCGGCGCGAGATCGCGACGCCCGCGAGACAGATCACCCCGCCCACGATCGCCAGCGGGGCGGGGATCTCGTGGAAGAAGATCAGCGCCAGCACGATCGCGATCGCCGGCACGATATAGGTCGACACGCTCAGCTTGCCGGCCGTGGTGCGCTGCAGCGCATACGCCCAGGTCGAGAAGCCGATGGCGGTCGGGACGAGGCCGAGGTAGGCGATTCCGAGAACGGCCGAGAGCGGAGCGGCCGCGAGTGACGAGGCCAGCTGGCTCAGGAAGGGGAGGCAGACGATCATGCCGATCGCGCATCCCATGAAGGTGACCTGACCGGCAGGGAGGCGACGGATCGCCGGCTTCTGCACCAGCACGCCGATCGCGTAGGTCACGGCGGCGACCAGTGACCAGACCACCCCGATCGGGTCGACCCCCTTGGCGGCCGTCAGGCTGGTGGACAGACCGATGAGGATGACGCCGACGAACGCGACGGCCGCGCCGATCGCGAGCCACTTCGGGATGCCCTCGCCGAGGAACAGTCCTGCGCCGAGTGCGATCAGGATCGGCCCGGCACCGACGATCATCGCGGTGGTGCCGGCGTCGAGACTGTGCTCCGCGATGTTGAGGGCGACGTTGTACGCGCCGAACCAGGCGACGCCGTACGCGACGATCTGGATCCACTCGCGGCGGCTCGGCCGCATCCACCGGCGTTGGAGGAGGGCGACCACCCCGAGCGCCACGGTGCCCACGATCAGCCGGCCCAGCGCCAGCGCACCGCCAGGGACGTGCGGGGCGACCCCGCGGATCACGACGAAGGCGCTCGCCCAGGCCAGCAGGGTGACGATGACCGCGATCCAGACCAACAGTCGCTCGCGCGGACTCTCGACGACGGCAGGGGCGACCGGTGCTGCAGGTGTGCTCACCCTCTGACGCTACGGCGAGCTGCCGACGCCCGAGAGCGGATTCCGGACATCAGCCCAGCGAATCCCGCCATCTCAGCAATTCGACGACGTGGTCGAGCTGGTAGTCGGGACCCATGGTCGACGCCTCGAAGAGCGTGACGCCCAGCTCGAGCTGCTTCTCGAGGACGTCGCGGTGGATGCCGCCCGCCCGGTGGGTGCTGACATGCGTCGACAACTCGATCTCGGCAGGGTCGCGCCCGACCACGCGGCACCATTCGTGGAGCACACCGAGCTTGCGCGTCAGGGTCTCGGTGTCCGAGAAGCTGTGCCAGATGTCCGCGTGCTCGGCCACGATCTTCAGCGTCTTCTTCTCGCCACCGCCCCCGATGAGGATCGGGATGCGCCGCGTCGGGGGCGGGTTGAGCTTGCCCCACCGCGCCCGGATGCGCGGCAGGTCGTCGGCGAGGGCGTCCAGCCGGGTGCCGGCGGTGCCGAACTCGTACCCGTACTCGTCGTAGTCGCGCTCGAACCAGCCCGATCCGGTGCCGAAGATGAAGCGGCCGCCGCTGCCCGAATGGGCGCTGATGTGGTCGATGGTGCGGGCCATGTCGGCCTGCAGGTCGGGGTTGCGGTAGCTGTTGCAGTTCACCAGGGCACCGAACTCGACGCGCGAGGTCTGCTCGGCCATCGCCGCGAGCATGGTCCACGATTCGAAGTGCAACCCGTCCGGGACGCCCGACAGCGGGAAGAAATGATCCCAGTTGAAGACGATGTCGACGCCGAGGTCTTCGAGCCGCTGCACGGTCTCGCGGATCGTCGGGTACAGCGCGTGCTGCGGCGCCACCTGCACGCCGATGCGGATCGGGCGGTTCTTCCCGGTCATCTAGCGCCGACCCATGAACTTCTGCAGGGCCGCCAGCTCTTCCTCGGTCGGACCGCCTGCCTTGCCCGCGCCCCCGAGGCCGAACCCGGATCCGGATGGCGCGCCCGAGCCGGCCTTCACGCCGCTGGCGAGTGCCGCATTCTCGGCCGCTCGCTTGGCCGGGTTGCCCGACTTCGACTTCTTCGCGGGTTGTGGCTTCTTCTTGCCGCCATAGCTCGCGCCCGGGATCGGCCCCATGCCGGGCACCTGCGGCACCCCGCCCTTGGCGACCGTCTTCATCATCTTGGCGGCCTGCTCGAAGCGGGCGACCAGCTGGTTGACGTCCGTGACCGTGGTGCCCGAGCCGCGCGCGATGCGGACTCGGCGCGATCCGTTGAGCAGCTTGGGCGTGGTGCGCTCCTGCAGCGTCATCGACTGGATGATCGCCTCGGTACGGGTGATCTCGCGCTCGTCGAAGTTGTCGAGCTGCTCGCGCATGCCGCGCGCGCCGGGCAGCATACCCAGCATCCCCTTGATGGAGCCCATGTTCTTGAGCTGCTGCATCTGCTTGAGGAAGTCGTCGAGGGTGAAGGTGTCGGTCGCGAACTTCTCGGCGGTCTTGCGAGCCTCTTCTTCGTCGAAGGCCTGCTGCGCCTGCTCGATGAGGGTGAGGATGTCGCCGAGATCCAGGATGCGACTGGCCATGCGATCCGGATAGAACGGCTCGAAATCGTCGAGCCCCTCCCCCGTCGAGGCGAACATGATCGGTCGGCCGGTCACGGACGCCACCGACAGGGCGGCACCACCTCGCGCATCGCCGTCGAGCTTGCTGAGCACCACGCCCGTGAAGTCGACGCCCTCCTGGAAGGCGCGCGCGGTCGTCACGGCATCCTGGCCGATCATCGCGTCGATGACGAACAGCACCTCGTCGGGGTCGACGGCCTTGCGGATGTCGGCGGCCTGTTTCATCAGCTCGGCGTCGATGCCGAGGCGGCCGGCCGTGTCGACGATGACAGTGTCGTAGAGCTTGCGCTCGGCCTCCTTGACACCGTCGCGCGCGACCTTGACCGGATCGCCGACACCGTTGCCGGGCTCGGGCGCGAACACCGGGACTCCGGCCTGACCGCCGACGACCTCCAGCTGCTGGACGGCTTGCGGACGCTGCAGGTCGGCCGCGACCAGCAGCGGCGTGTGACCGTCTTTCGCGAGCCACTTGGCGAGCTTGCCGGCCAGGGTGGTCTTACCCGCGCCCTGCAGGCCCGCCAGCATGATGACGGTCGGCGGTTTCTTGGCGAACTCGAGCCGGCGCTGCTGGCCGCCCAGGATCGCGACCAGCTCGTCGTTGACGATCTGCACGACCTGCTGCGCAGGGTTCAGCGCCTTGTTGACCTCGTCGCTCAGGGCGCGCACGCGCACCTTGCCGGTGAAGTCCTTGACCACCTCGAGGGCGACGTCGGCGTCGAGCAGGGCACGACGGATCTCGCGGACCGTTCCGTCGATATCCGCTGGGGTGAGCTTGCCCTTGCCGCGCAGATTGCGGAAGGTCGCGGTGAGGCGGTCCGAGAGGTTTCCGAAGGTGGCCATGGTTCCGCCAGCCTAATCGCTCAAGAAAAACGGGGCTGCTAGAGGAAGGCGAGCGCCGCGAACACGACGATCACCAGCCCGGGCAGCAGCGACAGCACCAGCGCGACGACCGAGACCCCGCGATATGCCTGTCGGACGATGCCGATGATCGCCAAGACGACCGCGACGACGTCGAGCCCGGCCCCGACGAAGAAGAGGGCGATGTAGAGCGAGCTGTGGCCGGATCCGGCGTCGAGTGCGGCCGCGACCCCCGCGAAGAAGTTCCAGCCCATCAGGGCCCATCCGACGATGGCCAGCAGGATCGCGAGCACCGGCAGCAGTCGTGAGCGCTTGGTGGTCGCTGCGGCGCCGGCCGCGTCATCGGGGAGCGCAGGAGTCGTGGTCATGGGGCGAGCCTATCCGCGCTCGATAAGGTCGGAGCATGGCTCTTCTGCTCCCCTTCGACGGTCATTCCCCCGAGATCCACCCGACGGCGTGGGTCGCGCCGAACGCGACGCTGATCGGCCGGGTGCGGGTGCTGGCGCACGCGAGCGTCTTCTACGGCGCCGTGCTGCGCGGCGACCTCGCCGACATCGTGCTCGGCGAGGGCAGCAATCTGCAAGACAACTCGACGATCCACGTCGACGCCGGCGTTCCCGCCACGATCGGCTCGGGCGTCGGCATCGGTCACGGCGCGATCATCCACGGCACCACGATCGAAGACGGCTGCCTGATCGGCATGGGCGCCGTGCTGCTCAATCACTCGGTGATCCGGGCCGGCGCGTTCGTCGCGGCCGGGGCACTCGTGCTCGAGAGGCAGGAGATCCCGGCCGGGATGCTGGCCGCCGGCGTGCCCGCGAAGGTGCGGGGCGAGCTCGACGAGGCCGGGGCCGAGCGCGTGCGGCTGAACGCGATCCAGTACCAGGAGCTGGCCGAGCGGCACCGGGCGTCACAAGGGCAGACCTAGTCCGGGGGTCGCTGGAGAAGTTGTCGGGACGACTCGAAGCCCAGCCGTTCGTACATCGGCACCGACCTGCTGCTCGAGTGCACAGTCACCCGCGCGCACCCACGTTGGGCGGCGTGCTCGACGGCGGCGCCAACGAGCGCCGATCCGATTCCGGTGTTGCGGTACTGCGGCATCACGAAGACGCTCTGAATGTCGGCGGAGATCCGCTCCATCGATCCCGGTCGCGGCACCCTCGGGAGGCTGGCGACCCAGGCCATCCCAACGATCTCCGGTCTTCGAGTCGTGCGACGAACGGGACATGCGAGTCCCGGTGCGCTGCCCACCATCCGGAAAACTCCTTGGCGAAGTCGGCGACCGAGCCCCGAGCGCGCTCGTCGCCATCAGCCATCAGCCACACGAGCCGCGCCAAGCCCACCACATCAGTTTCGACAGCCTGGCTGATATTCATGGAGAGCGTTCAGCCCACCAGCTGGGCCGCGAAGACCCGCGCCGTGAATCCGGTCAGATCGCCGATGCTCTCGCCCTGACCGATGAGCTTGATCGGGATGCCGGTCTTCTCTTGCACGGCCAGCACGAAGCCGCCCTTGGCCGAGCCGTCGAGCTTGGTGAGCACGAGGCCGGTCACACCCGCGTGCTCGATGAACGCCTCCGCCTGGGCGACGCCGTTCTGACCCGTCGTGGCGTCGAGCACCAACAGGACCTCGGCGACCGGAGCGAGCTTCTCGACCACTCGGCGCACCTTGGTCAGCTCGTCCATCAGGCCGCTCTTGGTCTGCAACCGGCCGGCGGTGTCGATGAGGACGATCTCGATGCCGTCCTGAACGGCCTTCTGCACGGTCTGGAAGGCGACGGATGCCGGATCCTGCCCGGCCTGCTGCGGGCGCACCACCTGCGCACCGGCCCGCTCGGCCCAGGTCGCCACCTGCTCGACCGCGGCGGCCCGGAAGGTGTCGGCGGCGCCCACGATGACCGATCGGCCGTAGTTCGTCAGGAACTTGGCGAACTTGCCGATGGTCGTGGTCTTGCCCACTCCGTTGACGCCGACCACCAGCACCACCGCGGGGCGGTTGGTCAGAGTGAGGGTCGAGTCGAGGCGTTCGAGACGCAGTTCGATGATCTCGCGCAGCATCCGCTGCAGGTCCGCGGGGTCGGTGGTCTTGTACTTCGCGACCTTGTCTTGCAGTTCGTCGACGATCGCGTCGGTGATGTCGGGGCCGAAGTCGGCCGAGAGCAGCGCGTCTTCGAGGGCGTCCCAGGTCTCGTCGTCGATGGTCTTGCGCGAGAACATGCCTCGCAGCGCGCTCCCGAGCGACCACGGCGCCGGATGAGCCGGCGTGTCGGCAGGTGCGGGAGTCGGGGCGGGTGCGGGAGCGGGTGCGGGAGCCGGGGCGGGTGCGGGAGCCGGTTGAGGCTCGGGCTCGGGCTCGGTAACCGGCGCGGGCGCCGGCTCGGGTGCGGCAGCCGGTTCGGGCTCGACGGCCGGCTCGACGAGCGGCTCGACGGGCGACTCGACGGGCGGCTCGACGGCGAGGTCCGGGAGCTGCTCCTTCTGCTCGCGCCGCGCAGCGCGTCGCTCTCTCCAACTCAGCCTGGCCATGCTGTCAGCCTAATGAGCATGCCCTCCCCGGGAGGTCAGGCAGGATGGTCCCCGTGACCTTCGCCTTCATCCGCCACGGCCAGACCGACTGGAACCGTGACGACAAGCTCCAGGGCTCCAGCGACATCCCGCTCAATGCCCAGGGCCGCGAGCAGGCGCACGAGGCGGCGGGCATCCTCGCCGACGGCGGTTGGGAGGTGGTGGTCAGCTCTCCCCTGCAGCGGGCCCGGGAGACCGCGAAGATCATCGCGCACGACCTGGGTCTCGAGCTGGGCCCGAGCTACCCGGCGCTGGTCGAGCGCGACTACGGACCGCTGGAAGGGCAATCCTCGAGCGAGACCGTCGCGCGCTGGCCGAACCGCGACTACCCGGGGGCCGAGAGCCTCGACTCCGTGGTGAGCCGCGGTCTTGCGGGACTCGCGAAGGTGGCAGACGACTTCCGCGACCGCGACGTGGTCATCGTGGCGCACGGCACGATCATCCGGTACACCCTGGCCGCCCTGGCCGGACGACCCCTCGACGCGATCCGCAACGGCTCGATCTCGACGTTCCGCCTGGAGGGCGACCGCTGGGAGGTGCTGACCGTGAACGGCGAGCCGCTCGTGCCGTTGGGTGATGCGAGCCTGGATGCCGTGCCGGCCACCGACCCGCGCGGATCGGCCGGCTAGGAGCTCGGCGCGGATCAGCCCGCCAGATACAGCACGACGCCGATCCCGACGACGAGGATCCCGACACCGACCAGGATCAGCGTCCACACCTCGAGCGAGCGCCCGAGGAATGACGGGGTCGTGGGCGTGAGCAGCCGCTCGCCCGTCTCGGGGTCGAAGGCCGGAACCGCCCGACGTCGCACCACCAGCCGGTCGACGATCGCCAGCAGGCCGCCCCCGATGATGAGACCGATGCCCACCCCGATCGTGAGCCGCGCACCCGACCCCAACCCGGCGAGCACTGCGATCAGAACGCCGATCCCTACCCCGACGATCGCGGCCACGATGACCGAGAATCCCCACGGTGCTGTGACGTTCATGCGGCTCCCCCGGTCATGACGCCACCGTAGCGGACGCCACGGCAGCGGCCGCGACGGCAGCGGAGTACTAGGGCGCGAGGCGCGCAGCCAGCGCGATCCGCCCGCGGTGCAACTGGGTCTTCACCGTGCCGGCGCCGATGCCCAGAGCGAGGGCGATGTCGCGCACCGACTGGTCCTGCAGGTAGTGCAAGACGCACACCTGGCGCATGCGACGCGGGAGGGTGTCGAGCGCCGCGAGCACGTCCAGATCGCGCCCGACCTGGTCCAGGGGGTCTTCGAGACCGGTGGGCCGCATCCGATCGGCGACCCGGCGCCTCACCGCATCGCGTCGGTGCACGTCCCGGGCACGATTGCTCGCAACCACCGTCACCCAGGCGGCCACGTTGCGCGGCCACTCCCGATCACGATCGGTCAGGAGCTGCACGAGCGCCTCCTGCACGGCGTCGACCGCTCCGTCTCGGTCGCCGGCGATCATCCTCACCGCTGAGACCACGCGGGGGTACTCCGTGCGCACGAACTCGGCGACGTCGAAGTGCCGCAGTTCGTCGTTCGCCGGTCGCCCGATGCCGTCAGCGCCCATCCGCTGCGAGGCGACCAACGCCACGGTTCGTGCGCTGGGTCGAGGCACCGCCGGAACGAGCGCTGTCATGATGTCGCCAGGGTAGCGACGGGCCTTTGTCATATACTCGCCATGACGAACACAGGTCAGAGCACGATCACCCGCCGGCCCGCTCTCAGAGAGGTGCACATGGATCCCGTCCTGGCCGACCCCGATGCCCGTCGCCTCCTGAGCACCATCTACCGGGTGCGGCCGAAGACGCGTTCGGAACTGCGCGCCCTGCAGGCGCTGCCGCACGATCGCGTTCCCGAACTGCTCGAGCGGCTGGATGCCGCTGGGCTGATCGCGCTCGACGGCGACGCGATCGAACCCCTCTCCCCCGATCGCGCGATGTCGGCGGCGACCGAACGTGTAGTCGCCTCCGAGATGGAGGGATTGCGCGCCCTCGCCGTCTCAGCCGCCGCCCTCTCGGCCCTCACGCGCGATTGGGAGGTGGGAGGATCCCCGGACGACACCGCGCCCTGGGCGGAGTTCGTGCACGGTCACGAGGCGCAGTGGAAGGCGTGGCCGCGGTACGCGCTGACCCACCCGCCGCGCCATCCGGTGAATCTCTACCCGGATCTTTCGATCATCCGCTCGCTGATGGTGCCCACGATGACGGAGGAGGAGAAGCGGCTGGTCGCGCAATCCGGGATCCGCGGCGTCTTCCCCCGCGCCTTGCTCACCGTCGACGAGGATCGTGCGTTCCTCGAGGAGATGAGCGGACTCGGCATGCGGGTGCGCGTCACGGATTCCATCGTCAGCTGGGTGTACGCCGACCGCGGAGTGCTGTGTGCGCTGCCGCTGGACTGGGCCGAGCATCCGCCGAGCAGCATCGCGATCGTCACGCACCCCTCGATCACCGAGATCGTCTCGCTCTACGTCGAGAGCGTCTGGGAGAGGGCGGTCGACTTCCCGCTGGACGACGATGGGTGGCAGCCCGTGCTGCGGCTCCTCGAGCGGGGTCTGTCGGATGCGGCGATCGCTCAGAGCCTCGACATCTCGCCTCGCACCGTGCACCGCCGAATCGCCGAGGCGATGGATGCGCTGGACGCCCACTCGCGGTTCGAGCTCGGCGTCGCATGGTCGAAGCACCTCTCAGCCGGTTGACGCCGGTGCCGGGTGCTCAGGCTGTTGCGGCCTCGGGTGACGCCACGCGCTGGCCGACCACGGCGCTCACGCCGTCCTGCCGCATCGAGACGCCGTAGAGGGCATCCGCGATCTCCATGGTGCGCTTCTGATGGGTGATCACGATGAGCTGCGAACTGGCGCGCAGGTCTTGCAGGATCGTCAGCAGGCGGCCCAGGTTCGCGTCGTCGAGCGCCGCCTCGACCTCGTCGAGGATGTAGAACGGGCTGGGGCGCGCCTTGAAGATCGCGATCAGCAGCGCGACCGCGGCCAGCGACCGCTCACCCCCGCTGAGCAGCGAGAGCCGCTCGATCTTCTTGCCGGCCGGCTTGACCGTCACCTCGATCCCCGTGGTCAGCAGCTCGTCGGGGTTCGTCAGGAACAGACTGCCGGTGCCACCGGGGAAGAGCACGGGGAACACCTCGTCGAAGGCGGCGCGGGTGTCGTCGAAGGCCGCGGAGAAGATGTCCTGCATCTTCTCGTCGATCTCGTCGATGATCGTGAGCAGATCTTTGCGGGTCGCCGTCAGGTCGGAGAGCTGCTCGGTGAGGAACTTGTGACGCTGCTCCAGCGCCGCGAACTCCTCGAGGGCGAGCGGGTTGACGCGGCCGAGCTGCGCCAGTTTGCGTTCGGCGGAGGCGAGACGTGCCTGCTGCTTGGCGCGGTTGAAGGCGGTGGTTTCGCGCTCGACCACACTCGGCTCACCTGACCCGGCCTCGCCCGTTTCGTCGGCTTCCCGTTCCTGTGAGGCGTCGACGCGCGCGTCGACGGGGACCGGCACCTCGGGGCCGTATTCGGCGACCAGCACCTCCTCGTCGAGGCCGAGCTCTTCTGCGGCCCGCTCGAGCAGCGTCGACAGGTGCAGCTTCTTCTCGTAGGCCTGCATCTCGAGGCCGTGCACATTGTCATTGAGAGCCTGGAAGCGGTCACGGAGGCCGTTCTCGTTGCGGCGCAGCTCCTGCAGCTCCTCGTTCTGCTTGGCACGCTCGGCCTCGGCGGCGGCGAGTGCGACCCGGGCCTGCGAGACGGATCGGTCGGCGACATCCAGAACGGCGGGAAGCGCGTCGGTCACCGCGGTCGCGGCCTGCACCTGGCGCTGGCGCAGCACGGCGAGGCGAGCAGACTCCTCGGCGGCGGCGCGCTCGGCTTCGAGCTGCTTCTGCAGAGAGTCGGCCTGCGCGAGCTGAGCGCGCACCCGTTCGCGCGCGGTTTCGAGCTCGATCCTGGCCTGCACCTCGGCCGCGCGGGCGGCCTCGAGTTCGGCGACCAAGGCGTCGCGACTGCTCACATCGAGGATGGGCCGCGGCGTCGCCGCATGCGCGTCACGCTCGCCGATGGCGCGCTCCACCGCCGCGTCGGCGGCTTCTGAGGCTTCCGTGAGCTGCCGAACCGCCTCGGCGAGCCGCTCGCTCTCGGCCTGCGCGCCCTCAAGTTGTGCGCGGGATCGTCCGACCGCTTGGCTGCGCTCGGCGAGCCGCGCGTCGAAGGCCTTGAGCGCCGCCGCCGCCTGCGCCGCGTCGATCTGGGCTCCGTCGAGCTGCTCGCGCTTCTCGGCCAGGGCGAAACGTCGGCGCTCGATCGAGGTGGTGACCTCGACCAGCTTCTCCTGGGCGGCATCGCGCTCGGCGACGAGTTCGAGGGTGCTGCGCCCGGCGCCTGTTCCGCCGCGCAGCACGTAGTCGGTCAGCACGTCGCCATCGCGGGTGATGACGGTCAGGCCTCCGACCTCGAGCTTCGCGAGGGCCGGCCACGCGGCCCGGGCGGCCGCAAGATCGTCGACAATGACGGTTCGAGCGAGCAACCCCAGGATGCCGCGGGGCGCCGTGACCAGGGTCGCGGCCGCTTTCGCTCCGGCCGGCAGGGGCCCGAGCGCTGCGACGTCGTCGGAGCCGTCGGCGTCCGCCACCACGATCTCGACCCGCCCGGCGTCGTTGTCGCGCGCGTGCGCGAGGGCCGACAGGCCGGCATCGCGCGAATCGGCGAGCACCGCGTCGGCGAGCGTGCCGAGGGCCGCCGCGATCGCGGCCTCGTATCCGGTCTGCACCTGCACGTGCTCGGCCACCAGCCCCCGGATGCCGCCGGCCGACAGGATCGAGGCAGACCCGTCCTTCTGCTCGACCGCCATCGACAGCGCCGAGGTGCGCGCAGCGAGAGCGTCGCGCTCGCGCTCGGACGCGTGCAGCTCATCCCGCAGTGCCTCCACCTCGGCCTGCAGCACCTTCACGGCGGCGTCGGCGGTCTCGACTGCGGCGGCGAGGTCGCCGTCCGAGCCGGCCTCGTCCGGGTCGCCCTCGATCTGCAGCAGCTCGGCGCGGGCCTGCTCACGGCGCTGCTCCGCCGCCTCGAGCGCGGCCCGCTGGCGGTCGAGCTCGCCGCGGGTGGCGGTGCGGCGCGACTCGGCGGCATCCACCTGACCGCTCAGTCGGCCCTGTTCGAGATCGTGCTGCGAGATCAGACTGCTCTGCGCGCTGATCTCCTCGTCGAGCGAGTCGAGCGAGGCGCGAGCGGTGGCGGTGGCCGCGCTCGCCCGACCGAGCAGCTCTTCGACCTCGGTCACCCCGGCGGCCAGACGCGCGGCCTCCTCGCGGGCGTCGTCGACCATGCGCGGCGAGATGGTCGACGCCATTCCGGGCAGCTCCGCCTGCTGGCCCAGCAGCGCGAGGCGCTGGTTCGCGAGGGTGAAGAGCGAGCGGAGGTGGTCCTGCACCTGCTCGAGGCCGAACGCGACCTGGCGCGCGGCATCCACGGTGTCGCCGGTCATGGTCTGCTCGAGGCGCGCCTGGCGCAGCTTGGCCTGATCGAGCTGCTCCTGCAGCACCAGGCGCTCGGTCTTGCGCTCGCTTTCACTGCGGCTCACGTCGGCGATCGCGGTGCGCAGCTCGACGACCTCATCGGCCAGGAGGCGGGCGCGGGCATCCCGCACGATCGCCGCGATGGTCTGCGCCTCGCGCGCGATCTCGGCCTGCTGCCCCAGAGGTTTGAGCTGCCGCCGGATCTCGCCGGCCAGGTCGGACAGCCGCGTCAAGTTGGCCTGCATCGCCTCCAACTTGCGCAGCGTCTTCTCTTTGCGACGACGGTGCTTCAGGATGCCGGCCGCCTCTTCGATGAACCCGCGGCGCTCCTCGGGCGTGGCGTGCAGGACCTGGTCGAGCTGGCCCTGCCCGACGATGACGTGCATCTCGCGGCCCAGACCGGAGTCGCTCAACAGCTCCTGGACGTCGAGCAGGCGGCACTGCTCGCCGTTGATCGCGTACTCGCTGCCGCCGTTGCGGAACAGCGTGCGCGAGATGGTGACCTCGCTGTAATCGATGGGGAGCGCGCCATCGGCGTTGTCGATGGTCAGCAGCACCTCGGCGCGACCGAGGGGCCCTTTCGTCGCGGTGCCCGCGAAGATGACGTCCTCCATCTTGCCGCCGCGGAGGGTCTTGGCTCCCTGCTCGCCCATCACCCAGGCGAGCGCATCCACGACGTTCGACTTGCCGGAACCATTCGGCCCGACCACCGCGGTCACGCCCGGTTCGAAGGCGAAGGTGGTGGGTTGCGCGAACGACTTGAAGCCCTTGAGGGTCAGACTCTTGAGGTACACACCGACCTCCGTCCGCTTCGCCGTTGCACTCGTCTACGGTACCGGTACGGATGCGGTGGGCATCTTCGATCCGGAGGTCACGACATGAGCGCGTCCACCATCGACGAGGTCGCGATCCCGCGCAGCATCGCCGACGACCGCGACGGCGTGTTCGCCGGGATGATGGCGGTGCGCAACTCGGTCGAGGTCGCCGGGTATGGCATCCCGGAGGTCGCGGTGAGCGCCGAGGAGATGCTGCCGACCTATCTCGACGAACACGAGCCGAAACGCGTTCTGCTCGCCAGAAGCGACGGAGCCGTGGTCGGCCGCGGCGTGCTCCAGACCCAGCTCAATGACGCCGGAGTCGGCTGGATCGACGTGCAGGTGCATCCCGACCATCAGGGGAAGGGTGTCGGCAGGGCGCTCGCCGACGCGGTCGAGGCACTGGCGCGCGACGCGGAGCTCCACCGGTTGATCACCTACGCGGTGTCGAGGGATGCCCCGGGCCCGCGCCTGACCCCGCCGACCGGCTTCGGCTCGGTGCCGGCCGACAACCGCGAGGTGCGCTTCCTGCTCGCCAGAGGCTGGACCCTCGAGCAGGTCGAACGGGGAAGCCGGTTCGCGCTCCCCGCTGATGCCGGCGGGCTCGCCCGGTTGCGCGCGGACGCGGAGGACCACGCCCGCGACTACAGCGTGCTCACCTGGGCGGGGGCGACGCCTCCGGACCTTCTCGACGATCTGGCGGCACTGCAGACCCGCATGAGCACCGACGCGCCGAGTGCGGGGCTCGACGAGCCCCTCGACGTCTGGACGGCCGAACGGATCGCGACCCGGGAAGCGCAGCTGCTGGACTCGCCGCAGCAGCTGCTCACTGCGGCGGCGCGGCATCTGCCGAGCGGGCGGCTGGCGGGATTCACCCGGCTGAGCGCTCCGCATGATCTCGCCAAGTCGGTCGGCCAGTGGGACACGATCGTGCTCCGCGAGCACCGTGGGCACCGCCTCGGGATGCTGCTCAAGGTCGCGAATCTGCAGCTGCTCGGCAAGGTCGCGCCCGGGCATCCCTCGGTGCTCACCTGGAACGCAGAAGAGAACCGGCCCATGCTGGCGGTCAATGAAGCGGTCGGGTTCGTGCCGATCGGCTACGAAGGCGCCTGGAAGAAGCAGCTCTAACGGACGCGCTGGCAGAACGCGCAGAAGTGCGAGCCGCGATTCATGAAGGTCTCGCGCACGATCGGGCGACCGCAGCGCGGGCACGGCTCGCCCTGCTGTCCGTAGGCGTTGAGCGAGTGCGAGAAGTAGCCTGACGCGCCGTTGACGTTCACGTACTGCGCGTCGAAGCTGGTGCCGCCCTCGGCCAGCGCCTTGCCGAGCACGGCGCGCACCTCGGCGAGCAGCGTCGTCGCGCGGGCGCGGCTGAGCGTCGCGGTCGGCTGGTCGTAGTGCACGCGGGCCGCCCAGAGCGACTCGTCCGCGTAGATGTTGCCCACGCCGCTGATCAGCGTCTGGTCGAGCAACGCGCGCTTGATGGTGGTCTGCTTGCGAGCCAGGGCACGCAGGAAGGCTCGGTCGTCGAACAGCGGGTCCATCGGGTCACGCGCGATGTGCGCCACCTGGCTCGGCACGCGCTGTTCGGGATGGTCGGTCGTGGGCACCAGGCGATCCAGGGCCATCGAGCCGAAGATCCGCTGGTCGACGAAGTCGACGCGCAGCTCGCCGTGCTCGGGATGCTGCAGCTCGAGCACCACGCGGGTCAATCGGTCGCGCTCGGCGCTGCGCTCGCGCAGCAGCACCTGACCGCTCATCCCGAGGTGGATCACAAGGGCCGACTGACGATCGAGACGATCGTCAGCGCTGGCGTCGCGGCGAAGCCCAGAAATGGGCTTCGCTCCAAGCTCCAGCGCGGGCACCCACAAGAACTTGCCCCGCCGCTCGGGCACACCGAGCACGGAACCGGTGAGGCGCTGCACGAAGTCCTCGGCGGGTCCGTCGTGACGCCGCAGCGAACGCTCGTCGAGCACCTCGACGTACGTCACCGTCGCACCCGTCACGGCGGGCTCGAGACCGGATCGCACGACCTCGACCTCGGGAAGTTCCGGCATCGATCAGCCTGTCTAGCGCTTCGGGCGCTGCAGCACGGCCCAGGCCGCGAGCGCCGCGGCCATCTCGGCCTGCTTCTTGCTGGACCCGTCGCCGGCGGCGATCGGAGTCCCCCCGACGATCACGGTCGCGTGAAAACGCTTCGAGTGATCGGGGCCGCTGTCGCTGACCTCGTAGACGGGCAGACCTCTGCCGGTGCGGGTGGAGAGCTCCTGCAGGCTGGTCTTGGGATCCATGGCGGCCCCGAAGCGATCGGGATCGGCCAGCAGAGGCGCGATCAGCCGCATCACCAGGCCGGTCGCCGCATCCGGACCCGCGGACAAGTACGTGGCGCCGATCACGGCCTCCACGCAGTCGGCGAGAATCGACGACTTCCGACGGCCGCCGGTGAGCTCCTCGCCCCGCCCGAGCAGGATGTGCTCCCCCAGGTCGATGCCGACGGCGATCTCGGCCAGAGCGACCGACGACACCAGGCTGGCACGGCGCTTGGCGAGCTCGCCTTCGTCGAGATCCGGGTTCTCGGTGTACAGCATGACCGTGACGGCCTGCCCGAGGATCGAGTCGCCGAGGAACTCGAGGCGCTCATTGTGCGCCAAGCCGCCGTTTTCGTACGCGTACGAGCGGTGGGTCAGAGCGAGCTGCAGCAGCTCAGGGTTGATCTCAACGCCGAGTGTGGCGCTGAGGCGAGAGCGTTCCGCAGGAACGCCAGCGTCGCCCGAAGGGCGAGCCATGAGCTCAGACGTCCGCGACCTTGCGGCCCTTGTACTCCAGGTACAGGGGGGTGCCGGTCGAGTCCTCGACCACCTTGGCGCGGTGCGGGAGGCTGTAGACGGTCTTGCCGTTCTCGATGGTCTTGACGAGCTGAACCGGCGTCGCCTTCCACTGCGACCGGCGGGCGTGCGTGTTGCTGCGCGACTGCTTGCGCTTGGGAACGGCCATGACTGTCTCTTCTCTGGGTTGCTGCGCGCGACGGCGCTACTGCTCGGTGTCGCGTGCGGTGTCTGGGGTGAAGCCCTGCAGTGCCGCCCACCTCGGGTCGGGCACCTCACGCGGCTTCCGATCCGGATCGTCCGCCAGTTTCTGACCCGTTTCCGGATCGAGACCAGGGCAATCCGGCCGGCAGACCGGCTGGAACGGCAGTGCCAGCACCACCGCATCCCGCACGACGGGTTCAAGATCTACGTAGTCATCGTGAACCGCGAAGTCGAAAGCTTCATCAGGAGAATACGCGAAAAGCTCCTGGATTTCGAGTTCGAGCGGCAGCGTCACCGGGTCGAGGCAGCGCACGCACTCTCCCACGGCCGTGGTCTCGACCTCGGCCGTGACCAGGATGCCGTCGTGCAGCCCCTCGAGGCGCACGTCGAGCGCGATCGGCTCGCCCTGTTTAACGTAGGCGACAGCCTCGCCCCACCGCTCCGGCAGCGGAAACTCGAGGGCGCGCTCGCGCATCTCGCCCGGCTTGTGCATGAGGTCGAAGACGGGGAGATCGAAGGGCGACTTGTGAGCGGGCACGAGGGCTGAGTTTAGTCGCGCCCGAGTGCTCCCGCAGGCCGGCAACCGCCCCGCTCGCGGCCCCTGCCGCCTGCCGCCCCTCCCGCGCGCACCGTATCCACACCGAACAGTGCCCACGGGGCTCCACGCCCCTCAAGCCGCGCGATCCGTACGGATGCGCCGCGCCCGAGGCTCAGGTGTCGTACTCGTACCCGTCCCATGGCGCGTAGTACGCGATGAAGTCGCCGGGCTGGATGTTCACGGACCACATGCCGTCGTATTCCTGAGGGACGAATCCGAAAACGACCGCGTCGACGGTGTGCGAGAACGGTGCGACCGCGATGGGTTCAAGCTCGTAGTCGCCGAGTTGGTCGAGGTACGTGTGGAGCGCAGCGTCGTCCGCCGTGTGGCCGGCCTGCTGCGTGGGCAGATCTGCTCGACGCTTCACGTCCGTGACCTCGACCGAGTCAAAAGTGCCGTCAGTTTTTCAGAGAAAGAGGGCGACGAACTGTTTCGCCTCCCGTGTCGTCGAACCGCCGTCGAACAACTCATCGCTGAGGAAGAAGAGTCGCCCGTCACCCGCCTTCCCCGCGTAGGGCACGTGATAGTCGTCGGGACGAATCGTGATCCGTGAGGGAGCACCCTCGGTCGCCGACTTGGTCACTGTGGGAACCATCCCTCCGCATGACGTCATGGTGAGGAGCACCGCCAGCACGCCCAGCGATCTGACGGTCGTCAGGGAGGACCTCATGCAACGAGACTAGATGCGCGCAACCGCCGTGAACGCCGCGTCGTAGATCGCGAGCGCCGTGGCTACCTGCTCGGCCGTGACCGTGCAGGGCGGGACGACATGGATCCGGTTGTCCGCCGTGAACGGCAGCAGTCCGCGCTTCAGCAGCTCGGCCTTGAGCAGCCCGACGGTCGCCGGAGCGACCGGCTCGCGTGTGACCGGATCCATCACCAGATCCAGTGCCCAGAACACACCGAGCCCGCGAACCTCGCCGATCATCGGATGCCGCGACGCGAGTTCGAGCAACCCGGGGCCGAGCACCTCGCGCCCGATCGTCGCGGCGTTCTCGATGATGCCCTCGTCGTCCATCGCGTCGATCGACGCGACGATGGACGCCATGGCGAGCGGGTGGCCGCTGTAGGTCAGCCCTCCGGGGAAGACCTGGTCGTCGAATTCTTTGGCGATCCCCTCGGAGATGATGACCCCACCCGCGGGCACGTAGCCCGAGTTGACGCCCTTGGCGAAGGTGATCAGATCAGGTACGACCCGCTGCGGGTTGATCTCGACGTTCTGCCAGGCGAACCAGTCGCCGGTGCGACCGAATCCAGACATCACCTCGTCGACGATCAGCAGGAAGCCGTACTTGTCGGCCAGCGCGCGCAGGCCGGCGAAGTAGCCGGGCGGCGGCACCAGCACTCCGGCGGTGCCGGGCACGCCCTCGACGATGAGGGCGGCGATCGAGTTCATGCCCTCGGCCTGGATGATCCGCTCCAGGCTGTGCAGCGCGCGCTCGCTCTCCTCTTCGGGCGTCGTCGACCAGAACTCGGAACGGTACGCGAAGGGGCCGAAGAAGTGCACGTGCCCGCGCGCGAACTCGTTCGGAACACGGCGCCAGTCGCCGGTCGCGACGATCGCCGCTCCGGTGTTGCCGTGGTAGCTGCGGTACTGGCTGAGGATCTTGTCGCGCCCGGTGACCAGGCGCGCCATGCGCATCGCGTTCTCGTTGGCATCCGCCCCGCCGTTGGTGAAGAACACCTTGCTGAAGGGAGCGCCGGCCTTGGACAGGATGCGCTTGGCCGCCTCGCCGCGCGCCAGGTTCGCGTGCGCGGGGGCGACGGAGGGCAGGATCGCGGCCTGCTCCTGGATCGCCGCCACCACCTTCGGATGCCCGTGCCCGATGTTCATGTTCACGAGCTGACTTGAGAAGTCGAGGTAGCGGTTGCCGTCGAAGTCCCACACCTCGCAGCCCGACGCGCCTGCGATGACGAAGGGCTGCAACGCGCCCTGCGCCGACCAGGAGTGGAAGACGTGCGCACGGTCGAGTTCGAGGGTGCGCGTGCCGTCGGCGGGGTCGAGGGCGTCTACGGGGCCCGAGCTGTCAGTCATGAGTTCGCTCCGTCATTCGTTTCGGTCTTCGCGGCGCGATGCTCACGCAGCGCGGGGATGACGGTCTCGCCGTAGACGCGCAGCGTCTCTTCCTTGTTGTCGTGCTGCAGGTAGCCCGCGAACTGGTGCACGCCGATCGCCTTCAACTGCTCGAGCTTCGCGATGTGCTCGGCGGCGGTGCCCAGGATGCAGAAGCGATCGACGATCTCGTCGGGCACGAAGTCGACGTGGTCGTTCTCGGCCTTGCCGTGCGAGTTGTAGTCGTAGCCGGTGCGGCCCGCGATGTAGTCGGTGAGCGCCTGCGGAACGGCGCCCGTCGCTCCGTACTTGGCCACGATGTCGGCCACGTGATTGCCGACCATGCCGCCGAACCAGCGGCACTGCTCGCGGGCGTGCTGGAGGCCCGCCTCGGTGCCGTCGGTGATGTAGAACGGCGCCGCGACGCAGAAGGTGATGGAGTCGGGATCGCGCCCCGCGGCCTCTGCCGCGTCGCGTACGTGCGTGATCATCCATTTCGCGATGTCGACGTCGGCCAACTGCAGGATGAAGCCGTCGCCCACCTCGCCGGTCAGCTTGAGCGCCAGCGGTCCGTATGCCGCCACCCAGACCTCGAGCTCGCTGCCGACGCTCCACGGGAATCGCAGTTCGGCGCCGTGGTACTCGACGCTGCGCGAGTTGCCGAGCTCGCGGATGACGTGGATCGCCTCTCGCAATTCGGCCAGCGTCGTCGGCTTGCCGTTCGTGACGCGCACCGCCGAATCGCCGCGGCCGATGCCGACGATCGTGCGGTTGCCGAACATCTCGTTGAGGGTCGCGAAGACGGATGCCGTGACCGTCCAGTCGCGCGTCGCCGGGTTGGTGACGAACGGCCCCACCTTCACCCGCTTGGTCTCGGCGAGGATCTGGCTGTAGATCACATACGGCTCCTGCCAGAGCAGGTGCGAGTCGAAGGTCCACACGTGCGAGAAGCCGTACTGCTCGGCGAGCTTCGCCAGCGCGATGGTCCGCGACGCCGGTGGGTTGGTCTGGAGTACTGCCCCGAAATCCATGCCGCTACACCAGGTACTGCGACAGGCCGCGCTTGATGAACTTGCCGTCGCCCTTCGCGCCCAGGTACTGGTTCTTGTCGACGATGACCTTGCCGCGGCTGATCACCGTGTCGACGTGCCCGTCGATCTCGAAGCCATCCCACGCGCTGTAGTCCATGTTCATGTGGTGCGTGGCCTGGGTGATCGAGGTGTGGCCCTTCGGGTCGTAGACGACGACGTCGGCATCGGCCCCGGGCGCGATCACGCCCTTCTGGCCGTACATGCCGAACATGCGTGCCGGCGTGGTGCTGGTGAGTTCGACCCAGCGCTCCAGCGTCAGTTCGCCGGTGACGACGCCCTGGTACATCAGGTCCATCCGGTGCTCGACCGAGCCGATGCCGTTCGGGATCTTTCGGAAATCGCCGATGCCCAGATCCTTCTGGCCCTTCATGCAGAACGGGCAGTGGTCGGTGCTGACCATCTGCAGGTCGTTGGTGCGCAGCGCCTGCCACATGTGATCCTGATGGCCCTCCTCGCGCGAGCGCAGCGGCGTCGAGCAGACCCACTTGGCTCCCTCGAAGTCGCCCCACTCCTTGCTGACCGCACCGAGCTGCTCCTCGAGCGAGAGGTAGAGGTACTGCGGGCAGGTCTCGCCGAACACGTTCTGCCCGTTGTCGCGGGCCCAGGCCAACTGCTGCACGGCCTGCTTGGCGCTGACGTGCACGACGTAGAGCGGGGCGTTGGTCAACTGCGCGAGCATGATCGCGCGGTGGGTCGCCTCCTCCTCCATCTGCCAGGCGCGGGCGATGCCGTGGAAGTAGGGCGTGGTCTTGCCCGCCTCCACCAGCTGGGCCGCGAGCACGTCGATCGCCGGGCCGTTCTCGGCGTGCATCATCGTGAGCAGGCCGTAGTCGGCGGCCTTCTGCATGGCGCGCAGGATCTGGCCGTCATCCGAGTAGAAGACCCCCGGGTAGGCCATGAACATCTTGTAGCTCGTGATGCCCTCGTCGACGAATCCGGCCATCGCCTTGAGTGAGTCCTCGTCGACGCCGCCCACGATCTGGTGGAAGCCGTAGTCGATCGCGCAGTTGCCCGCCGCCTTGGCGTGCCAGGTCGCCAGGCCGTCCTGGACCTTGGTCCCCGCGGTCTGCACGGCGAAGTCGATGACCGTCGTGGTGCCGCCCCATGCCGCGGCGCGCGTGCCGGTCTCGAAGCTGTCCGAGGCCTCCGTGCCGCCGAACGGCAGCTCGAAATGGGTGTGCGCGTCGATGCCGCCCGGGATGACGTACTTGCCGGTCGCATCGATCACCTGGTCTGCCGACTCGGCCAGGTCGGTGCCGAGCAGCACCGAGCCGGGAGTCAGCACGCCGACGATCTTCTCGCCGTCGATGAGCACGTCTGCCGCGGCCCGTCCGGTGGCAGAGACCACCGTGCCGCCCGTGATCAGCGTGGTGGTCATGGCGCCACGATCTCCGCGTAGGAGTCGGGCCGGCGATCCCGGTAGAACTGCCAGTCGTCGCGCATCTCGCGCACCATGTCCATCTCGAGATCGCGGATCAGGATCTCTTCGTGCTCGCCCGAGCCGCGCTCGCCCACGAAGTTGCCGCGCGGGTCGATGACCTGGCTGGTGCCGTAGAAGTCGACGGCCAGTTCGCCGTACTCGTTGTCCTCGCGTCCGACCCGATTGGGTTGCAGCACGAAGTACCCGTTAGCGACCGCTGCGCACGGGCCCTCGACCTCCCAGAGCCGGTTGCTCAGCCCCGGCTTCGTGGCGTTGGGGTTGAAGACGATGTGGGCTCCGTTGAGGCCGAGCTCGCGCCATCCTTCGGGGAAGTGCCGGTCGTAGCAGATGTAGAGCCCCACCTTGCCGACGGAGGTGTTGAACACCGGATAGCCGCCGTTGCCGGGGCGGAAGTAGAACTTCTCCCAGAAGCGGTCGAGGTTGGGGATGTGGTGCTTGCGGTACTTGCCGAGGATCGTGCCGTCGTTCTCGACGATGACCGCGGTGTTGTAGTACACGCCGGTGATGTCCTCTTCGTAGATCGGCAGGATCATGACCAGCTTGAGTTCCTTGGCGAGCTTCGCGAAGCGCTGCACGATCGGCCCGTCGGCGGGCTCGGCGTAGCGGTAGTACTTCTTGTCTTCGGTGATGCCGAAGTACGGGCCGTAGAAGAGCTCCTGGAAGCAGATGATCTGCGCGCCCTGAGCGGCCGCGTCCCGCGCGAACTGCTCGTGCTTGGCCAACATCGACTCCTTGTCGCCCGTCCAGGTGGTCTGGGTGATAGCGGCGCGGACGATCGTCATGCTGGTCTCCTTCGACGTCAGGCTGCGCGCACGCGCCCGACGAATTGCTTTTTGTTATTGTTCGCCGTAAACATTTCATCGACGTTACAAGTGGTGACGTTGCTGTAAAACGTACGGCGGTCAGGATGAAGTCGGTAGCCCTCGCGATCGAGGAGCGCTCCCCGCGTGGAATCGCCACCGGGATCGCGCGCATGATCACCACCGGCGACCTCGCGCCGGGCGACCGGCTGCCCACCGTGCGTGACCTCGCCGTGGACCTCGGGGTCAGCCCGGCGACGGTGAGTCACGCCTGGCAGACCCTCGCGTCTGCGGGTCTGATCACGAGCCGCGGCCGCAGCGGGAGCTTCGTGCGATCGGCCCCGCGCGAGTGGCTCCCCCGCCGCTACCGCGACCTGGGCGCCGCCCAAGAGGCACGCCTCGACCTGTCGCGCGGCACACCCGATCCCGAGCTGCTGCCGACGCTCGGGCCCGCGCTCTCGCGCGTGTCGGCGCGTGCGGACACCAGCAGCTACCAGCAACTGCCCGATATCCCCGAGCTCCACGACCTGATGCGCTCCACCTGGCCATCACCGGTCGAGTCGATCACCGTGACCAACGGGGCTCTCGATGCCATCGACCGCGTGCTGGCGACCATCGCGCGATTCGGCGATCGGGTCGTCGTCGAGAACCCGACCTTCCCACCGTTCATGGATCTGCTCGAGCAGTACGGCCTCGAGCCGGTGCCGGTCGCGGTCGACGAGCAGGGCATGATCCCGCGCGAGTTCGCGGCGGCTCTGGGCACCGGTCCGGCGATGGTGGTGCTGCAGCCGCGCGCGCACAACCCGACCGGGGCGTCGATGACGCGCGACAGAGCGCAGGAGCTCGCCACCCTGCTGCACCGCAGCCGCATGGCCGACGGGGCGGTCGTGCTCGAGGACGACCACTCCGGAGCGATCAGCTCGGCGCCCGACGTCACCCTCGCCAGTTGGCTGCCGGACCGCGTGCTGCATGTGCGCAGCTTCTCGAAGTCGCACGGACCCGACCTGCGCATCGGCGCCCTCGGCGGCCCCCGCGCCCTCGTCGATCGGGTGGTCGCCAGGCGGTTGCTCGGGCCGGGGTGGACCTCCCGGATGATGCAGGCCATGCTCTACGAGCTGCTCACCGACCCCGAGTCGATCGCTCAGGTGACGGCCGCCGGCGAGCGGTACGCGCAGCGGCAGCGCGAGCTCGCGGCGGCGGTCCACGATGCGGGCGCGAGCCTGCGGCCCGGCGACGGGGTCAACGCGTGGCTGCGGGTGGACGACGAGCGCTCGGCCATCGTGCAGCTCGCGGCGGCCGGCATCCGGGTCGCTCCGGGGGCTCCGTTCCAGCTCGGCGAAACCGGTGGATTCGTGCGGGTCACCGTCGGCATGGTGCGCGACGACGTGGCGGCCGTGGGAGCCGCCCTGGCCGCGGCGGCTCGCGCATGAGCGGCGGGCCCCTGAACGTCGTCGTCCTGGCCGGAGGGGTCGGCGGCTCGCGCTTCTTGACGGGAATGCGCGCGCACCTGCGCGACGCACAGCCTGGCGCCGAGCTCACCGCGGTCGTGAACACGGGAGACGACCTGTGGTTAGCCGGCCTGCGCATCACGCCGGACCTCGACACGATCATGTACACGCTCGCCGGCATCAACGACACCGAGCGGGGCTGGGGCCGGGTGGGCGAAACCGAGCGCGTCTCGGGCGAACTGCGCGAATGGGGCGTGGGATGGCCCTGGTTCACGCTGGGCGATCTGGACGTGTCGGCATCCATCGCGCGCAGCGCGTGGCTGCGCGACGGCGTGCCGCTGCACGAGGTGGTGGAGCGGCTGCAGGCGCGCTGGCCGCAGATCGACGCGCGGCTGCTGCCCGCGACCGATGACGAGGTCGAGACGCACGTCATCGTCGACGACCCCGAGAAGCCGGGCACCCGGCTCGAACTGCACTTCCAGGAGTGGTGGACCCGTTACCGGGCGAGCCTGCCCGCCCTCGCGTTCCCGCAGCGCGGCATCGACACCGCGACCGCCGGCCCGGGGGTCATCGAGGCGATCACAACGGCCGATGTCGTCGTGCTGGCGCCCTCGAATCCGGTGGTGTCGATCGGGACCATCCTCAACATCCCCGGCGTGCGCGACGCCGTCCGGTCGACCTCGGCCCCCGTCATCGGCGTCTCCCCCATCATCGGCGGCGCGGTCGTGCGCGGGATGGCCGACGCCTGCCTCACCGCGATCGGAGTCGAAACGGATGCCGCCGCCGTCGCGCGGCACTACGCGAGCCGCGCAGCCGGCGGCGTGCTCGACGGCTGGCTGGTCGATACGGTCGATGCGGCGGCGGTGACCGAGTTGGCGCGCGATCGGATCGAGACGCACGCGTTCCCGCTCTGGATGCGCGACGAACGGCTCAGCGCGGCGATCGCGGGCGAGGCGCTGGCGCTGGCGGAGTGGCTCCGCGACGCGTGAGCGCAAGCGCGAGCTGGTCCGGCGTGTCCACGTCGAAACGAACCGAGCTCTCGGCCGGCACCTCCAGTTCGATCAGCCCGAGGGCGCGATGCTTCGCCGCCGAGCCCCCGCCGAATGCCGTCAGCAGGGTCTCGCCGGGAGCCGCCGTGACGAGGGTCGTGCCGGTTCCGTCGTGGTCGGCCACGAAACCGCGCGAGTGGCGCGCGGCGGCGGCCAGTGCGGCGGCGAGCTCCACCGGGTCCAGGGCCGGGAGGTCGCCGAGCAACGCGGCACGCGGAGCGGTGATCCCCGCCAGCGCGGCCCCGGCCGCGACGGCCGAATCGATTCCCGACGGCGCGGTCTCGTGCAGCACCTCGGCGCCCGGCGCGTGGAACGCGGCATCGGAGGTGACGATGATCACGCGATCGACAGCGTCGCACGCGACGACCGCTGCGACGGTGTCGAGCGCGATGGCCCGCGCGACCTCCGGCCCGAGCCCGAGACGCGACTTGCCGATCGCCGCCGGCTTGACCGGGATGATCACCGTCCACGGTGCCTGGGCGACGTGCATGTGATCAGTCTGCGTGATCGCTAGGCTCGACGCTGTCAGGTCCTCCGGGCGGCACTGCCCGTGTGCGCCGCTCGTTCGTGAGCGGCTCGGCCGAGGTGAGCCGATCGTCGCTCGCAGCCCCGTTCCGTTTGCGTCCCCTGGAGACCTCATGCCCCGACTCCGTTCTCGTGCCGCCGGCGTGGCCGCGATCGTCGCCACCGCCCTGTTGCTGACCGGCTGCGGTGCGGCCGCCGCTCACCCGGCGGCTGGCAGCAGCTCACCGGCGGCCGACAAGCCGCTCGTGATCCAGAACTGCGACACGAAGGTCACCTTCGCGACCGCTCCAAAGCGCGTGGTGAGCATCAAGTCGACCTCGACCGAGATCCTGCTCGCGCTCGGACTCGGCGATCGGATCGTCGGGACCGCCTTCCAAGACGGTCCCGTCCCGGCGAAATGGGCGGCGAAGGCCGCCGGGCTGCACAAGATCTCGGACTTCATGCCGAGCGAAGAGGCGTTGCTCGCCCTCGAGCCCGACATGGTCTACTCCGGCTGGGAGTCGGCCTTCTCGGCCGACCAGGCCGGCACGCGCTCCGAGCTCGCCGCGCTGGGCATCGGCAGCTACGTTCAGCCGGCCGCCTGCCGCACGACGGGTGCACCGGCCAAGCTGACCTTCTCGGACATCTTCGACGAGCTGAAGCAGGTCGGAGCGATCTTCCGGGTTGAGGGGGCCGCCGCCAAGCTGGTCGCGCAGCAGAAGGCAGAGCTGGCAACCGTGCGCGCGAGCACGAAGGGGCTCACCGCGCTCTGGTACTCCTCGGGCACCGACACCCCCTACGTGGGAGCGGGCACCGGCGCTCCCGAGCTCGTCATGGAGACCGTCGGTTTGAAGAACGTGGCGGGCGACGTCAAGCAGACCTGGACCTCGCTGGGCTGGGAGTCGATCGTCGCCGACGACCCCGACGTCATCATCCTGATCGACGCGAGCTGGAACACCGCGGCCAGCAAGATCGCCTCCCTCGAGTCGAACCCGGCGACGGCCAACCTCAGCGCCGTGAAGAACCACCGCTACATCACGCTGCCCTTCCCGGCCAGCGAGGCGGGCGTGCGCACGGTGGATGCGGCGGTCTCGGTGTCGAAGCAGCTGAAAACCCTCGGACTCGGGTGACGAGCCGCGCCCGCACGTGGAGCTGGGGGGTCGCGCTCGGCGCGGCCCTCCTGCTCTCGATCGCGGTCACCACCACGATCGGGCCGGCCCCGCTGTCCGTCCCGGACGTCATCGGCAGCGTGCTCGCCCACCTCGGCATCGGCCGGAGCCCGCTCGACACCCTGCACGACGGGATCGTCTGGCAGCTGCGACTCCCCCGGGTGCTGACCGCGGCGGCGGTGGGCGCCGGCCTGTCGCTCGTCGGGGGCGTGATGCAGGCGCTCACCCGCAACCAGCTGGCGGATCCTTACCTGCTGGGCCTGTCGTCCGGCGCGTCGCTGGGCGCCGTCAGCGTCTTGCTGCTGGGTGTGACGCTGCTGCTGCCCGTCGCGGCGTTCGGTGGCGCGATCCTCGCCCTGCTGGCCACCCTCGCTCTGGCCAGTTCGCTCGGCCGCATCACGCCGACCCGCACCGTGCTCGCCGGGGTCGCGGTGTCGTCGCTGGCGGCCGCGATCACCAGCTTCGTGATCTTCTGGGCCGCGACCGGCGACTCCTACCGCGATGTGCTCAACTGGCTGCTCGGCTCGCTCGCCGGAGCGCGCTGGCCGCAGGTCGCGATCGCCGCGGGCGCCCTGCTCGTCATCGGGGTGCCACTGGCCTTCAGCGGCCGGGTGCTCGACGCCTTCGCCTTCGGCGACACCACGGCCGCCTCGCTCGGCTTCTCGGTCAGCCGCGTGCGCTGGGGTCTGCTCGGCGCCAGCGCACTGCTGACCGGCGCTCTCGTCTCGGTCAGCGGGTCGATCGGGTTCGTCGGGCTCGTGCTGCCCCACGCGGTGCGACTCATCGTCGGGCCGAGCAATCGCGCGTTGCTGCCGCTCTCGGCTCTGGTGGGCGGCGTGTTCCTGGTCTGGGCCGACACCCTGGCACGCACCGTCTTCGACCCGCGCGAGCTGCCGGTGGGCATCGTGACGGCGTTGATCGGAGCACCGGTGTTCGCCATCCTGCTCGCCCGGCGCCGGAGCGAAGCATGACCCAGGATGCCGTCGGCCTCGAGGTCGCGAACGTCACCGTCCGAGCCGGCACGGCCGCGTTGATCGAGGGCGTGGGCTTCACCGCTCCGGCCGGAGCCGTGACCGCCCTGCTCGGCCCGAACGGCGCCGGCAAGTCGACGCTGCTGCGCGCGGTCGCCGGCGTGGAGCGGCCGGCATCCGGCACCGTGACCTTCGAGGGGCAGGATCTGCTCGCCCTCCCCCGCCGCGAGCGCGCCCGCCGCGTCGCTCTCGTCGAGCAGGAGGCATCCACCGAGCTCCCGTTCACGGTGCGCGCGGTCGTCGGCCTGGGACGCACCCCCTTCGAGACGAGCTTCGGCGGCCGGGATCGCGATGCCGAGCGGGTCATCGACGACGCGATCGCCACCGCGGGCATCGCGGCCTTCGCCGATCGCGAGGTGCCGAGCCTGTCGGGAGGAGAGCGCCAGCGGGTGATGCTGGCGCGCGCTCTGGCCCAGCAGCCTCGTCTGCTGCTGCTCGACGAGCCGACGAATCACCTCGACGTCGGCGCTCAGCTCGACGTTCTGGCCGTGCTGCGGAAGCTCGCGGACTCCGGGACGACGGTGGTCGCGGCCCTGCACGATCTCAGCTCGGCGGCCGCGCACGCGGACGCGGTCGTCGTGCTCTCCCATGGACGGGTCGTGGCCATGGGCGCGACCACCGAGACGCTCACGCCGGACCTCATCCGCGAGGTCTATGGCATCCAGGCGCACTGGATGACGAACCCGCTGACCGGTCGCCCGCTCCTGGCGGTGGCGCGCGGCTGAGCCGGTTCAGGCGGCTGGGTCTTATGCGTCGGGGTCGAAGCGAACCCGGGCCAGCAGAGACGCCGGCAGGAACACGGCGCGCAGCCGCTCCCGCGGCGACACCGAGCGCGCGATGGCGCGGCGGACGGCGCGCAGCTCGGCCAGCGAGAGCGATGACGCATCCGGGGGTCCGTATGCCGACGATTCGACGCTGCCGCGGAATCCCGCGATGCGATCGGAGCTGTCGGCGAGCACCATCGAGAGCCGAGCGGCGAATTCGCGAGCCGTCTCGGTCTCGGGCGCCAGCCAGCCGTAGTCTCGTGCGGTGTCGCGCACCTCGGCCCAGGCATTGGTCGCCGGGTCGCGTCCGCGCGCGATCGCGCGCGTGCGGCGCCAGCGCACCAGGAGTCGGCCGACGGCCGGCACGAGGGCGATGGCGATGATCACGCCCAGCAGGATCAGCAGCACGAGCGGCGTCGCGCCGATGCCGCCCGTCGCCGCTTTCCCGGAGTTCGTGGCCTCGTCGGTGGGCAGCTTCTTGCCGGCCGCCGATGAGGGGTTGGCGCTCGCCGTGGGCGTCGCGCTCGGCTGGTCGGTCGGCGTGTCGGTGGGCTGGGCGACCGCGTCGGGGTTCGAGTAGCCCGGAGCGGCACCGCGGCCGGGGGTCGGCTCGAAGCGCAGCCAGCCGATCCCGTGGAAATACAGCTCGGGCCAGGCGTGCAGGTCGTGGGTCGTGAGCGTGAAGACCGAGGTTCCGCCCTGCAGCGTGGACTGCCCGGGCTGGAAGCCGACGACGACACGTGACGGGATCCCGAGCACGCGCGCCATGATGGCCATCGCCGAAGAGAAGTGGACGCAGTAGCCCGCCTTCTTCTGCAGGAACTTGGCGACGACATCCGCGCCGGTGCCGTCGTAGCCCTGCTTCACCGGGGCGCTCGTCGAGTAGGTGAAGAGCGAGCTCTGGAAGTAGTTCTGCAGCGCGAGGGCCTTGTCGTAGTCGGTGGCCGCCGACCCGGCGACATCCTGGGCCGTCGTCGTGATGATCGACGGCAGCTTCGCCGGCAGATCGAGGTAGACGTTCGACACGTCCTGCGTCGTGCTCGTGGCGCGCAACTGCGCGAGATCGGGCTGGACGTCGAGGTACGACGCCGTGTACGTCTGACCTCCGACGTTCTCCGTCGTGCTGCGCACCGAGAGTCCCTGCGTCTCCCAGAACCAGGTGCCGGTGGTGCCGCTCACCTTCGTCGTCGGGTACGGCAGGGGGAGCCAGTTGCCCTGGATGTCGCCCACCGTGATCTTCGCCGTCAGCTTGGTCTGCTTGACCGCGTCGGTCAGCCCGGAGGCCGGGGGGAACGCCGAAAGTTTGTCACGATCGGTCGGCGCCACCAGCGACGGCGTCCAGGATCGCCCGGTGAAGGTGTCCAGCGTCGCCAGCCTCAGGTAGATGCCCTTCGAGTCGCTGGTGGTATAGGTGACGGCCGTGATCGGCGCGCCGCGCCGCAGGTCGTCGCCGAGATTGATCAGCGGGTTGACCCCGGTCGAGATCCCATTGGAGCTCGCCTGCTCGGCCGTGGGGTCCAAGCCGGGCGCGATCGCCGCCAGCACCAGCGAGCCGACCACCACCACGGAACCGAGCAGCAGGAGGCCGGGAGTCGTCGTCCGGCGACGACCCACCCGGAGCAGCGCCAGGTAGCCGACGGCCACCAGGGAGTACCAGAACGGCTCCGCGATCCCGCCACGTACCGCGACGGGGACCAGCAGCAGCGTCAGGATCGGCAGCGCCGTGAGAGCCGGTGCGATGCGGAGCGCGAGGTCGCCGATCAGGGCGAGACCGACGCACGAGATCGCGATCAGGAAGGTGATGCTGACCTTCGGCGACGCCGGAAGGGACTGCACGGCGATCTCGCTCCAGGCGCGGTTGGTCAGCTGGCTGAATCTCGTCAACGTCTCGGGGGTGGGGATGATTCCGAGTACGGCGGTGTCGCCGGCGTAGCCGATGGTCAGCCCGAGCAGGCCGACGCCGGCACCCACGGCCGTCGGCAGCCAGGCAGGGCGCGTCAACTGGCGCACCAGGGTGGTCGTGACCAGGACCACGACGATGAAGAGGGAGCCGACGATCCACCAGGAGGCGTCGGTCAGGGTGACGCGGAACCCCGCGAACGCGAGCAGCATCGTCACGGCCAGCAGCAGCACGCGCGGCCAGGCATGAACGGGAGGCCGCTTCTGCGGGCCGCGGGACGAACGCGCCGCCGTCGCCGGAGCCCCCTTCGGCGGTGACCCGGGCGCCGCCGGCCGTCGCAGATCAGTGAGCGCCACGGAGATACCCCGCCTCGCTGGATGCGGCCTTCCACGCGGCCTCGGGCCCGTCCCAGGGCCGAACGGACACGCAGACCCAGCCGGCCTCCGTCAACCGCGTGACGGCGGCCTCACGGGGTTCGACGAGGAATGCGACACCGCTGTCCGAACCGCGGCGGCGCCGGATGAGCCAGTTGAGCGTGAGCTCCTCCGGGTCGCCGAGCACCGCGAAGATCGGGCCCGTGGTTTCGTTGGCAGCCGGGCGTTCGAGGCGGGTCGGGCCGGCATCCTTGAGCACCACCCCGGCCAGGCTGGTGAGGAAGGCCTCGCGGCGGCTGCCGTCCCAGCGCTCGCCGAACTGTTCGAGCTGGGTCGGGGCGGTCTCGTCGACGGTGACCTGGAATCCGGAGCCGTCGAGATGCACGCCGAGGGAGGCCAGCATCCTGACTCCCCACTCGAACGCCTCGCTGCTGTATGTGGGGTGCCAGACGTCGGAGTCGTCGACCTCGACATCTCCGTAGCCGGTCAGCCGCGTGTCGAGGATGATGCGCGCGTCGGGGTGGCTGCGGTGCTCCTCCTGTCGCACCATCAGCTCTCCGCGTCGCGCGGAGGCGCGCCAATGCACCCGGCGCAGCGCGTCGCCGGTGCGGTACTCGCGGGTGGTCAGGTCGTCGTCGTTGCCGGTCACGCGGCGCTGGACGAGCTGCGCGGTTCCCTCCCCATCCGACAGGGCCGGTCCGCCCGCCGGCAGATCGACGATGGCGGGGACGACGACCAGGCGGTCGGTGCTCCCGACGGCCATCGTGGAACGGGCCATGCCGAACGGGTCCTCGTGCTCGATGACCAACGGCCCCACCTCGTACACCCCTCGGCGGGGCGGATGCAGTTCGTAGCGGGCCGTGACGATCCGACGGTCGGCGACCCCACCGCCCGTCACGGGTCCCACCGGACCCAGCTCGTTGGGCACGGAGGGCTCGCGCCAGGGCGTCGCGTCGTTCCAGATCAGGTGCGGCGTCGATCCCGCCGAGAGGTTCCGGATGCGCAGCGCGACCTGCACGTTCGTTCCCGCCGAGACCACGGGAGGCGAGAAGAGCCTGACCACCTCGAGGCGCGGGCGCCGGACTCTGAGCAGCAGCATGCCGCCCCCGACCAGGAGCAGCGCCGCCATGGCGACGACCAGGATCTCGCGGCGGTCGGTGCCGTAGCCGATCGCCAGGGCGACGACGCCGACGACGAGGGTGCCGACGCCCCGGGCCGTCGGCAGCAGCTTGTGGGTCTTGTCGAGCGAGCTCCTGGCCCGGGTCTCGGAGTCTCCCGACGTTCCCGCCGTCCCGCCGCGGGTCTGGCCACGCGGCGCGCGACGGACCGCGGCGGCCGCGCGCTCGGCCTGCTGGCGGCGACGAGCCCGGACTCGGCGGTCAGTCATCGCGGGTCCTCACCGCGCGCCGTCATCGGCGGCCGTTCATCAGGCCGGCCCCGCAGCTCCCAGCGGCACGGGCGTCGACGCGACGATCCGTGCCGTGATGTCGGCAAGGGCCTCGCCGCCGAACGGGTTCGCTCCGACCGAGGTGCGCACCGCCATCAGCCGGTGCGCCAGCACCGGCACCGCCAGGGCATCGATGTCGTCCGGCAGCACGAAGTCACGTCCGTCGAGGGCGGCACGGCCCTTCGCGGCACGGACCAGCTGGAGCGTCGCGCGCGGGCTGGCTCCGAGTCGCAGCTCACGATCGACGCGTGTGGCCGCGGCGATCGCCACCGCGTAGTGCTCGACCGCCGGGCTCACGTACACCTGGCGCACGGTCTCCACCATCTGACGCAGGCGGGTGAGGCTGACGATGGGCTCGAGCGCATCGAGCGGGCTGCCCGTCTCGCGCTGGCGCAGCATGGATGCCTCGTTGGCGGCATCCGGATACCCCATCGAGATGCGCGCCATGAACCGGTCGCGCTGCGCCTCGGGAAGGGCGTATGTGCCCTCCATCTCGATCGGGTTCTGCGTCGCGATCACCGTGAACGGGCTCGGGAGCAGATAGGTGGTGCCGTCGACGGTGACCTGGCGCTCCTCCATGCTCTCGAGCAGAGCCGACTGCGTCTTGGGGGATGCGCGGTTGATCTCGTCGCCGATGACGATGTTCGCGAACACCGGGCCCGGCTTGAACTCGAACTCGCGCGCGCTCTGGTTGTAGACCGAGACGCCCGTGATGTCTGCGGGCAGCAGATCGGGGGTGAACTGGATGCGCGACACCGAGCAGTCGACGCTGCGAGCGAGGGCGCGGGCCAGCATCGTCTTGCCGACCCCCGGCACGTCTTCGACGAGCAGGTGCCCTTCGGACAGCAGGACGGTCAGGGCGATCTCGACCGCCTCGCGCTTGCCGTCGATCACCGTCTCGACGGCGGCCATGACCGCGCGGCTGTCGAGCAGGAACTCGGCGATCGGAAGCGCGTCGACGTTCAACATGCCCGCGCCGTCGGGCGCCGGGCCGTCCACTGCGTTGCCGGCGGCCCGGTCGGTCGGTGCCGAATAAGCATCCATCAGTTTCAGTCTCCGTCACCGCGTCGTGAATGGGAAGAGCGCCCCGAAAGTCATACGTTACGGCGCGCGGTTCGGTTCAGCATCCTCGGAGGCCGCGTTCTCGCGCTCGAGACGCCGGATGAGGCGGTACACGATGATCAGCGGGATGATGCCGACGACGCCGAACGAACAGTCGAGCAGCGTCCATCCCCACGGGATTCCGCGGATCGGACCGGCAATCAGGGCGAGCGGGATGACGGCGACGCACGCGATCATGCCCCAGACGATGATCCACACGTTGCGGACCGGGTCCCGGAACACGCCGAGGAACGCGATCGCGATCACCAGGTGGGCGAAGGCGAGCCAGTCGGTGCCGTAGGCGATGAAGGGATAGCGCTCGTTGGTCACGATCAGCGCATCACGCACCCGATCGATCCACTCGGTGAGCTGCGGCATCCATTCGCCCACGACCGTCGCGTGCAAGTTCGACGCGGCCAGCCGCAGCTCGGTCTCGAGCGGGAACGCGGTCAGACCGCTGATCACCAGGCAGACGATGAAGATCACCAGCCAGATGCGGACGGCCCGCAGCGTGCTCATTCGCCGTCCCGCAGCTCCCACGGGATCTCGCCGTCGACCAGCTTGACGGGCTCGGCGGGCGGCTCGCCGAACGGGATGGGGAACGCATACGGCGGCGACAGCAGCGGCCGTGACATGGGCGGCGGTTCCACGCTCGGGGCCAGCTGGTCGATGACCTCCTGCGCCGCATCCGGCTGGGCGTCGGGCTTCTTCTTGCGCTGCGAGCCGCTCATGAGCGCTCCGCATAGGACGTCGTCTCGACGAGCACACCGTCGCGGTCGTAACGCTTCCAGATGCCCGACTTCTTTCCGCGAACCCACTGCCCTTCGTCGAGCTTGGCGCCGGTCTCGTGCCAGCGCGTCCAGAGCCCGTCCTGCTCGCCGTCGACGAATGCGCCCTTCTGCAAGAGCTCGCCGTTTTCACGCCACCACACCCAGTCCCCGGCGAAGAGGCCCTTGACGAACTGGCCCTCTGCCTTCTTCTGGCCGTTCTTGTACCAGTACTCGCACCGGCCCGACTTCTTACCGTGCCGGTAGTTCTCGATGCCGCTCAACGTTCCATCGGCGAACAGGATGCGGCGCTCGCCGTCCTGCGGGGGCTTGGCCATGGCTCGACCCTACGGGGTTCGCAGGAGGAAGGGGGCGCCATCCGGGTCGCGAAGGGTCCGCTCCGGGGAAGCCGACGAGGAGTCGAGTCTCGCTCCCAGCGACACCAGCCGATCGACCTCGTGTTCGAGCTCGGTCTCGTCGACGGTGAAGAGGAAGTACTGGCGATCGACATCCTTGTCGGGCGAGATCGGCTCGCCGCCCCAGGCGAGTTTCGTTCCTCCCGCCGGCGACTGGATGACGCGCTCCTCACCGACCTCCCACACCAGGGGCCATCCCAGGGCGTCCGCCCAGAAGAGACCGACAGCGCGCGTCCCGTCGCAGGTGACCTCACCGAGCGGGCCGCATCCGGTCAGATAGCCGTTGCCGTCTTCGATGACGCAGAACTCGTCGCCCACCGGATCGGCCATGACGGCGTAGCTGTCCTCGGGGACGTGCCCGTTGCCGAGCAGGCGCCCACCCAGCGCGATGCAGGCGTCGATCGTTTCGCGCTGGGTGCGCTCGCCGTCGGTGAGGTGCAGGTGCAACCGGTTCTTCGCGGCACCGTGCCCCGAGCCCTGAGTGAAACGCAGGCCCACCTGGGTTGCGGTCCCCGCCAACAGGATGCCATCGCGGTCGACCTCGGCGGAGCGCTCCAGGACCCCGCCCCAGAATTCTGCGTCGCGCCGCGGATCGGGCGAGAGGAACGTCACGGACTGGAGGGTCAGAGCCATCCTTCGACGCTAGTCGCCGAACCGGACGCTGCCATGGATAATGCGGACATGGTCTCAGGACACCCCGCCCCGTCATCGAAGGGTCGCGTCGCGCGCGGTGTCTGGGTGACGCTCGGCGACGTCGGAACAACGCGACGGATCGCGGCCGCCGGGTTCGAGTGGCTCTGCCTCGACCAGCAGCACGGCCTGCTCGATCGCGCCCGCGTCGCCGACATCCTGCGGGGCCTCGGCGGCGACGGACCCGAGATCGCCGTTCGGGTGCCCGCGCTGGACGCCGCGGCGATCGGCTTCGCCCTCGACGTCGGAGCCACGATCGTCGTCATCCCCATGATCGAAAGCGCCGACGATGCCCGCGCTGCCGTCAACGCTGCGCTCTACCCGCCGCGGGGCCGTCGCAGCTGGGGGCCGATCTCCCCGCTGTGGCTGCACGACGCTCCGACCGCGGCCGAGGCACACGACCGCACCCGCGTCTGGGCGATGATCGAGACGCGCGGTGCCCTCGAGCAGCTCGACGAGATCGTCCAGGTGGACGGCCTGGACGGCGTGTTCCTGGGACCGAACGATCTCTCGCTCGCGCTCGGCACCACCGTCGACGACCTGCTGGACGCCTCGGGAGCGGACGCCCCGCTCCACCGGATCGTCGCCGCCTGCCGGCGCGCCGGGCTCACCCTCGGCGCCTACGGAGCCGACGCGGCACGCAGCGCACGCCTGGCAGAGCTCGGTTTCGAGTACATCGCGGTGACGACCGATGTGGCGATCGTCGACTCGGGAGCTGCTCTCGCACTCGGTGGCGAGTCGTCAGCGCCGAGCGTGTACTGAGGAGCGTCAGCCCTCGACGGGATCGGACTGTGCCGCCTCGGCGGAGCCCTCGGTGAATCCGGCGGCGTACCCCTCGTCGTACCCCTCGGCACGACCCTCCTCACGCCCGCGCTCGTAGCCCTGGCGATCGGCCTCGTCGCTGCCCAGGCGGAACATGTCGAGCTCGGCGTGCCTCACGAGTCGCTTCGCGCCCGGCGCGTCCAACCCCGCCACGAACCGCCCGAGTCCGCGCACGACGGCGACCGGGCGCCCGGTCGCCTTGCCCTTCACGAGGTCGGCAGCGCCCGCCAGTTCATCGGCGATCGCCGGGACCGTCACCTCGAGCACCCGTCCCTGGCTGTCAGTCGAACCGCGCAAGTCGTCGACGACGTGCAGACCGGCGGCGCCGATGGCGACGTCGGTCTGACCCTCTCTCCACGGTCGGCCGAACGTGTCGCTGAGGATCACCCCGACGTTGATGCCGAACCGCGCGCGCAGGGCGGTCGCCAGCGCGAGGGCCGAGGCATCCGGGTCCACGGGAAGCAGCGCGACCGTTCCGTCGGGCACATTGCTGGCGTCGACGCCGGCGGCCGCCATCACGAGACCGGTGTGCGTCTCGACGATGCGCGTCACGCCGCCCGGGTGCGCGCGGCTCGCGACGACGCGCCGGGTCTCGGCGGTGATGGCGTCTTCGCGATCCTGCGCCTCGACGATGCGGCCCTCGGCCTTCGACACGATCTTGCTGGTGATGACCAGGATGTCGCCGTCCACGAGCGTGCCCCCGAGGGCGTCACCCAGCATCCCGGCCAGGTCGTCGCCGGGATGGATCTCGGGCAGGCCGTCGATCGCGAAGATGCTGACCGCATCCGGGGGAAGCACCGCCCCGCTCATCGCGTCAGCTTCGGGAGCACGTCGCGGGCGAACGTCTCGATGAAGGCGCGCTGGTCGGGTCCGGCATTGTGCAGGAAGATCCGGTCGATCCCCAGGTCGACGAAGCGCTGCAGGTGGGCGCGGTGCACGTCGGGGTCGCTGGAGACGAGCATCCGGCCCTCGAAGTCCTCCGGGCGCACCGTGCGTGCGAGCTGCTCGAAATCGCCGGGCGAGCGCACATCGCTGCGCGGAAAACGGATGCCCGGCAGCGGCCACTCGGCGAGCGCATTCGCCATCGCCTGCTCGTCGGTCGGCGCCCAGCTGAGGTCGATCCGCACCACGCGCAGGGTGTTTCCACGCGGCGCGCGTGCCTCTTTCAGGCCCTCGTCGAAGCGCGCCACGAGAGCGGCAGCCTTGTCGTGCGAGGTGCCGATGGTCAGGATGCCGTCGGCCGCCTTTCCCGCGCGCTTGGCGGCCACCGGCCCCGCGGTCGCCACCAGGATGCGCGGCGCGGCGGACGGCGCGCCCCAGAGCTGGGTGCTCTCCAGCTCGAAGTGCGAGCCGTGGTGCCGCACCGGACGCCCGTTGCCGCCGCTCGCGAACAGCTTGCGGATCACCTCGATCGCGTCGAACATCCGCGTGATGCGTTCCGGCGCCTCGGGCCAGTAGCCGCCGGTCACGTGCTCGTTGAGGGCCTCTCCCGCTCCGAGGGCGAGCCAGTGCCGACCCGGGTACAGCGCGGCGATCGTGGCGCTAGCCTGCGCGATCGCCGCGGGATGCATCCGCGCGCCGGCGGTGACGGCGCCTGCCCCCAGTTCGCCGGCGGTTCGAGCGCCGAGCGCTCCGAGCACGCTCCAGACGAAGCTCGCCTGCCCGTGCCTGCTCAACCAGGGCTGGAAGTGATCGGTGCTGACGGTGCCGCTGAAGCCGAGCTGCTCGGCGTATTCGGCGTGGGCGATCGCGTCGGCGGGGGCGAAACGCTCGAGCATCATGGCGTAGCCGATGGATGCGGGGGTCACGGTGCCATTGTCGCACCGGCGGTGGTCGCCCCTGCGTCCTTGCCTTTCCTCCATAGCATTTCTGTTCGATTGTTTCTGACAGATTGTGCGGTGACTATCGTCTTTTTGTTCTCTCTCTGAGAGAATGGACCATGCCCACCGCCACGATGCTGCGACTCGAGGTTCCCGACCTCGAGGGCATCTCGGGCGCCTCCGACGCGGGGGTGATCGAGGCGATGCAGGTCTGGGCTCAGGCGCGACGAGTCATCGATGCCGGACTGGCAACCCTGGCCGGGGTGGTCGCGGCGCGGTCGACTCTCGAACTCGGCTACAGCGGCTTGGCGCAGCGCGCCGGCGCACGCACCGCCGACGCCCTGGTCTCGAAGATCACGGGCACCACCGCCGGAGAGGCGAAGGCGATCACCACCGTCGGCACCATGATGAGCGCACCGTCTCCGTGGTTGAGCGAGGTAGCCGGCCGCGTCGCCGCCGGCGAGGTGTCGGTCGGGGCGGCGGCCGCGATCCAGAGCGGTCTGGGTTCACCCTCGGCGACCGTCGCGGCCGACGACTTGGCAGATGCGGCGCACTCGTTGCTGACGACCTCGGCCTCGCTTCCACCCGAGAAGGTGGCACGGCGCGCGAGAGAACTGCGCGACGAACTCGACGAGGCGGGCATTGCCGACCGCGAGGCGGTGCTCCGCGACAAGCGGTTTCTGAGGCTCATCCCCCAGGCCGACGGTATGACGAGATTGATCGGTCTGCTCGACCCGGAATCGGCTGCCATGGTCACCGATGCGGTCGACGCCGTCACCTCACCGCGCCGCGGCGGCCCCCGGTTCGTTGACTCGCGGGCCGTCGAGCGTGCCGACGCCATTGCCCGCGACGAGCGCAGCACCGAGCAGCTGGCCCTCGACGCGCTCGTTCAGATGGTGCGCATCGCGGCCGAGGCCGATGAAGGTCGTGTGTTCGGCATGCGCAAGCCCGCCGTTCGGGTGCATGTGACTCTCAGCGATCTCGAACGTCGAGCGGGCGCGGCCCAACTCGAAGGTCAGAACAGCGCGATCTCCAGTGCGAGCGCGCACCGCATCGCCTGCGCAGACGGATGGCTGCCGCTTCTCTTCGACGATCGCGGCAGGGCGCTGAAACTCGGACGCAGTCAGCGACTCTTCACCGAGCACCAGCGCACGATGCTGGCCGCTATCTGGGGCGGGTGCGCGCATCCCCATTGCGACCGCCCACCCTCGTGGACCGAAGCGCATCACATCAACGAATGGGGCAACGACCGCGGTTCCACCGATATCGACGACGGAGTTCTTCTCTGTCGACACCATCACCTCATGGTGCACAACAACGGGTGGAAGATCCAACGCAGCAGAGGGCGCTACGAACTCCTGCCGCCACCCGGAGACCTCTTGCACGCCTCGCCGATCGTCCTCGCACCGAAGAACCCGGTCCACCGTCGGGCGTACGCGGGCGGCTAGCTGTCGATCGGTTCTCGCGCCGAGCTAGGAGCCCTTTCGAAGGTAGTCAGCGACCACCTTGGGCACGTACGGCGCCACGTCCCCACCCAGCGACGCGACCTGGCGCACCAGCGAGCTCGAGACGTGGGCGTGCGCAGGGTCGGGAAGCATGAAGATCGTCTCGACCCCGGCCAGGTCGCGGTTGACGATCGCCATCGGAGTTTCGTAGGCGACATCCACCTGCGAGCGGATCCCCTTGACCAGCACGCTCGCGCCCACGTCGGTGCAGTAGTCGACGAGCAGTCCGACGCTCCAGCTGGTCACCAGGATGTTCTTGGCCGCCCCGGATGCAGCGATCGATTCCTGCAGCAACGACACCCGCTGCGCGATCGGCAGCAGCGCGGTCTTGCCCGGGTTGTGCACGACGAGCACGTGCACCTGATCGAAGATGCCGGCCGCGCGCTCGATGACGTCGAGATGACCGAGAGTGACGGGGTCGAACGACCCGGGGACGACGGCGATCCTGCTCATGGTTCGAGACTAACGGGCGGCTCACCGGGGTTTCCCCCCGTTTCTGCCAAACGCGTGGCCGCGGCTAGCTCTTGGCCAGGAACGCCGCCTCGGCCGCGTCCAGGCGAGCCGCCAGGGCGTGCCGCAGCGCGGGATGCTCGGCGAGCGTCGGATCGGCTTCCAGCACCTCGGCAGCCAGGGCGCGCGCCTCGGCGATCAGGTCCCCGTCGCGCGCCACACGCAGCAGCTTCAGCGAGGAACGGCCACCCGACTGCGCCCGTCCGAGCACGTTGCCCTCGCGCCGCAGCTCGAGGTCGACCTGCGCGAGAGCGAAGCCGTCAAGGGTGGCGGCCACGGCATCCACCCGCTCGCGCGCGGGCGTGCCGAGTTCCGCCCGGGTGACGAACAGGCAGAGCCCGGGCACTCCCCCGCGCCCGATCCGACCGCGCAGCTGGTGCAGCTGCGCCACGCCGAAGCGGTCGGCGTCGAGCACCACCATCGTCGAGGCGTTGGGAACGTCGACCCCGACCTCGATCACCGTGGTCGCGACCAGCACGTCGATCTCGCCGGCGGCGAAGGCGCGCATCGTGGCGTCCTTCTCGTCGCTGCTCATGCGGCCGTGCAGGGGCTCGATCCTGCGGCCCGCCAGAAGAGGGTTCGCGCGAGCCTCCTCGAGCACGGTGAGCACTGCCGCCGTTGGTCCGGCCGGGGTGCCGTCGCCGTTCTCGACCTCGTCGGCGTCGGCATCCTCGACATGCTTCGGATCGATCGCCGGGCAGACCACGAAGCCCTGACGGCCTTGCGCGAGCTCTTCGCTGAGGCGCTCCCAGATGCGGTGCTCCCACCCGGGATGCTCGGCCAACGGCACGACGAACGACTCGATCGGCGCGCGCCCGGCCGGCAGCTCGGTGATGGTCGAGACGTCGAGATCGCCGAACACCGTCATCGCCACGGTGCGCGGGATCGGCGTCGCCGTCAACACCAGCACGTGCGGAGCAGCGGCATCGGCCGCCGTGTTCGCGAGGCCCTTGAGCCGCAGCGCCTCGCGTTGGTCGACGCCGAAACGATGTTGTTCGTCGACCACCACCAGCCCGAGCTCGGCGAAAGTGACCGACTCCCCGAGCAGCGCGTGGGTGCCCACGACGATGGATGCGCTCCCGGACGCCGCCGCCAGCAGCGCCTTCCGCCGCAGCGCAACCGGCAACTGCCCGGTCAGCAGGGTCGGACGCAGGCGCGCCGCCAGGTCGGGACCGAGTGCCGAGGTGAGCGACCTCAGGTGCTGTGCCGCGAGCACCTCGGTCGGCGCGAGGAACGCCGACTGCCCGCCCGAGTCGGCGACGGCCAGCATGGCTCGCAGCGCCACGAGGGTCTTGCCGGACCCGACCTCCCCCTGCACGAGCCGGTTCATCGGCGCTCCGTCAGCCAGGTCCCGGCCGATCTCGGCGCCGACCGCGAGTTGATCGTTGGTCAGGCTGAAGGGCAGGCGCTCCTCGAACTCGGCCGAGAAGCGTCCAGGTGTGCGCGGCTTCGCGGCCTCCGAGCGGCGCTCCGCCCGCTGCTGGAGCAGCGCGGCCTGCAAGACGAACGCCTCCTGAAACCTCAGGGCGTCGTGGGCGCGGTGCCAGTCGGCATCCGTCTGCGGTCGGTGGATCAGTTCGAGCGCTCGACCGAAGTCGACCAGGTCGCGCGAGCGACGCAGCCGTGCAGGCACCGGGTCGTCGAGCGGCGGCAGAGTATCGAGCACCTGCGCGACCGACTTGGCGAACTGCCAGCTCGCCACCGTGGAGGTGGCCGGGTAGATCGGGATCGGTTGCTCGGCCCAGCCCTGAGCAGCAGCCGGGTCGAGCGCCGGTGCGTTCTCGTCGTCGGCGGCGAACAGCTCGTAGTCCGGATGCGCGAGCTGCCGCGCGCCACGGTACTCGCCGACCTTTCCCGCGAAGATGCCGCGCATCCCCGGCCGTAGCTCGCGCGCCCGCCAGGCCTGGTTGAAGAAGGTGAGGGTGAGATGCCCACGCCCGTCGCTGATCACCACCTCGAGGATGCTGCCGCGCTTGGCGCGCATCGGCCGCTCGGTGACGCTGCGCACCTCGGCCACGATGGTGACGTTCTCGTCGATCGTGAGCTCGCTGAGCGCCGTCAGTTCGCCCCTGCGCGCGTACCGACGCGGGTAGTGCGCCAGCAGATCGCCGACGGTCGCGAACCCGAAGGCCTTCTCGATCGCCTGCGCCGTGCGCCCGCCGAGGGCCGTCGACAGCCGCACCGCGAGGGGATCATGGTCGGGCGACGGCACCTACAACCAGCCGCGCCGTTTGAAGATGATGTAGAGCACGATCCCCGAGACGATCATCAGGCCGATCGCGAAGGGGTAGCCGTACTCCCAGTGCAGTTCGGGCATGACCTTGAAGTTCATCCCGTAGATGCCCGCGATCAGGGTGGGCGTGAACAGGATGGCGGCCCATCCCGAGATCTTGCGGGTCTCGATCGCCTGGCGGTTGCCTGCCTCGCTGAGGTTGCGGGCCTCCTCGCTCTGGCGCTGCGCGACCAGGCTGGTGTTCACCGCCAGGATGTCGCGCAGCAGCAGCCGGAACTCCTCGATCCGCTCCTTGGTCTGCACGACGTGATCTGCCACGTCGCGCAGGTACTGCTGCAGCGTGTCGCCCACGTAGCCGTCGGCGAATCCGCCCGACAGCGTGTCGATGATCTGGGTGAGCGGCGTCACTGCCCGCTCGAACTCGATGACCTCGCGGTTCAGTTCGTAGATGCGTCGCGAGACCTGGGCGTCGCCGTCGAACACCTGGGTCTCGATCTCGTCGATGTCGTTCGAGACACCGTCGACGACCGGCTTGTAGCCGTCGACCACCGCATCGAGGATCGCGTAGAGGATCGCCTCGGTGCCCTCGTCCATCGAGCCGGGGGTGTCCTCCATGCGCTTGCGCACGACGCTGAGGTCCGGCGACTCGCTGTGCCGGACCGTGATGACGAAGTTGGTGCCGCTGAAGACGTGCAGCTCACCGAACTCGACGGTCTCGGTCTCGTCGATGTACTGCGCGGCCCGCAGCACGGTGAAGAGCGTGTCGCCGTAGCGCTCGATCTTGGGTCGCTGGTGAGCGAGCACGGCATCTTCGATGGCCAACTCGTGCAGGTTGAACTCGGCGGCCAGCGCCGACAGCTCCTCGGCCGTCGGTCGGTACAGGCCGATCCAGGCGATGGCCTTCGGGTGCTTGTCGAGGATCGTGAAGGTGCCGGCGAGCGACTCGGGGCTCGCGATGCGCTCGCCGTTCTCGTAGACCGCGTTGTTGATGACGCCGGAGGTGTACGAACCCGTCGCGGCCTCGTGCTCCGCCAGTGCCTGGATGGCCGGCTCGCGACTGCGGGTGGCTCGGGGAACGGCGCGCGACACCGCCGTCGCCGCCGCCTTGCCGACGGCCTTCGATGCGGCCTTCAACGACGGGGCGGCGGATCTCGGAGCTCGACGCGGGGAGGTGGCCACGAGGGGAATCGTAACGCCGCCGGGTGCCGCCTTCACGCAGGCTCGGCCCGCCGACCACAGGCGCTACCGTGGGCGTGGGAGGCCGGCATGACGCGCATCATCGGAGGGTTCGCCGGATCGATCCGCTTGACCGTGCCTCCGTTCGGCACGCGTCCCACGAGCGACCGGGTGCGCGAGGCGATCTTCTCGGCGCTCGAGTCCCGGGACGCGCTGGAGGGCGCGCGGGTGCTCGACCTGTATTCCGGGTCCGGGGCGCTCGGGCTCGAGGCGGCATCCCGCGGGGCCGCGCACGTCACCCTCGTCGACCGGGCGACGGCCGCGACCCGGGTCACCCATGGCAACGCGGCGGCCGTGCGCAAGGCGGCCCCCCGCGGCGCGGCGCCCGAGATCGTCATCTCCAGTCAGCCGGTGCAGAGCTTCTTGGGAGGCTCGCTCGATCGCTGGGACGTGGTGTTCCTCGATCCGCCCTACGAGCTCGGGGGCCTGGAGCTCGTGCACAACCTCGAAGCGCTGGTCGCGCGGCTGAAACCGGATGCCATGGTCGTGCTCGAGCGCTCGTCGCGCGACCGCGCTCCCGAGTGGCCTGCCGGACTCGAGCTCGAGCGGCGCAAGGACTACGGGGACACGGCGCTGTACTGGCTGCGGCCGGTTGCCACGGCGGCGGAACCGGATGTGAGCGCCTAGCCGCGCTTGCCGTTCCAGTCGGCGTAGGGGTCCCAGCCGCCGCGGGCCGCGAAGGGCACGCCATCGACCAACAGCTCGGGCCCGGAGGTCTCTGCGGCGCGCACGTGCCCGATGGGCCGGAACTCGCCCGGCAGCAGCGTGCCGGCGGGAAAGGTCGCCAGCAAGGAGTGGTCTTCGCCGCCGGTGAGCACCTCGGCACCGAGCACCTCCTCGCGGTCGCCTTCGAGGGCGAGACCGGCGACGCCGATCGCGACCCCGTCGAGGTCGATGCTGACGCCGCTCGCGACGGCGAGGCGTCGGGCGTCGAGCGCGAGTCCGTCGCTCAGGTCGAGCATCGCGGTCGCTCCGGCGACGGCCGCGCGCGCCCCGTCGGCCAGCGGGGGTCGGGGGGTGAGCTGCGCGGCCAGCTCGGCGCCGTGGGCGTGGCGCAGGGCGGGGACGAGGGTGGCATCCGGATGCCCGTCCGCATCGACCGCGTGGGCGAAGAGCAGCGCGATCCCCTGGGCCGCGAGCCCGAGCGAGCCGCTCACGGCGACCACATCGCCCGGGCGGGCGCCGGAACGCAGCACCGGGGCGCGGCCTTCAAGGTCTCCGAACGCGGTCACCGCCACCACCAGGGTGTCGGACACCGAGAGGTCGCCACCCACCACCCCGCAGCCGGGCGCGAGCGCCGCGCACGCCTCGCGGAATCCGTCGGCGATCCCCTCGAGCACCTCGACCGCCGTGTCGGCCGGAGCGACGAGAGCCACGACCAGGGCCGTCGGGCGCGCGCCCATCGCGGCGATGTCCGAGAGGTTGGTGGCGGCGGCCTTCCAGCCCAGCTCGCGGGGTGTCGACCAGGCCAGGCGGAAGTCGGGTCCGTGCACCATCGTGTCGGTCGTCACGACGTAGCGGCCGTCCGGAGCGGCGAGCACCGCGGCATCGTCGCCCGGGCCGACCAGGGCGGATGCCGCATCCGGTAGCCGCGGAAAGATGCGCGCGAGCACCGCCCCCTCGCCCAGCGAGCCGAGGGTGCCGCCGGCCGATGCGCTGCCCGGGGTCATGCTGCCACGCTAGCGCTCAGCCAGAGCCGGATAGCCTGATCGGGTGCCAGAAAGAATGACCAGGTGAGAGTCGGGCGCGTCGCCATCGGGGCTGCCCTGGTCGCCGCGGCTGTCGGCGCGCTGCTGACCGGGTGCTCGCCCGTCGTCGCCCTCGATCCCGCGCCGCACGCCAACGACCCGGCGTGCGCCGACGTGATCGTGCGTCTTCCGCAGACCCTCGAGAACCTACCGCGCCGGGAGACCAACGCGCAGTCCACCGGAGCATGGGGCGAGCCCGCTGCCGTCCTGCTGCGCTGCGGCGTGACGGTGCCGACCGCGTCTCAGCTGCCCTGCGTGCAGACGGACGACATCCAGTGGCTGCGCGATGACTCGAACGCTCCGGACTACGTCTTCACCAGCTACGGACGGACACCGGCCATCGCGGTGGTCATCGACCAGAAGAAGCTCTCGCCCGGCCCGACCCTGCAAGACCTCGAGCCGCTGATCGGGTTCACGAAACCGAACGGCCACCGCTGCCTGTCGGTCGAGGACTCGCTCGGGAGCGCCGCGAGCCCCACCACGAGTCCGACGCCGAGCCCGACGCCCTCGCCCTAGCGCAGGGTCGCGAGCCCCAGCGTGATCAGCTCGTCGATCAGATCCGGGTAGCTCATCCCGCTGGCCAGCCAGCAGGCGGGGAACATCGAGATGGGCGTGAACCCGGGCATCGTGTTGATCTCGTTCACCACGAACCCGGATCCGGTGAAGAAGAAGTCGATGCGCGCGAGCCCCGATCCGCCGATCGCCCCGAACGCGCGCGCGGCGATCCGCTGCATCTCGGCGAGCTCCTGCGACTTCAGCTCGGCGGGGCAGACCAGCTCGATGCCGGGCGCGTCGAGGTACTTGGCGTCGAAGTCGTAGAACTCGCGGCCGGTGATGACGATCTCGCCGGCGACGCTGACCCGCGGCGGGGCGCCGTCCCGCCCCTCCAGAACGCCGCATTCCACCTCGCGGCCGACGATCGCGGCTTCGACCAGCACGCGGTGGTCCTCGTGGAAGGCGGTGGCCAGGGCGGCATCCAGGTCGTCCCAGTTCGAAACCTTCGTCACGCCGACACTCGAGCCGGCGCGCGCGGGCTTGACGAAGACCGGCAGATCGAGACCCCGGATGCGGCGCAGCCACAGCTCGCGATTCGCGTCGAGGTCCGCCCGGCTGACAGTGACCCAGGGCGCCACCTCCACACCGGCTCCCTCCAGCACGGTCTTGGTGAAGTGCTTGTCCATGCCCAGGGCCGAGGCCAGGACCCCGTTGCCGACGTAGGGAAGGCCGACCAGCTCCAAGGCGCCCTGAATGGTGCCGTCTTCGCCGAACGGGCCATGCAAGATGGGGAACGCCACATCCACATCGCCCAGGCTCTGCACCGTGCCATCCGAGGCGGTGACGGTGAACTCGCGCGTGACTGCCGACTCCGGCAGGTGCACGCGCGCGCCGTTGTCGACCACCTCGGGCAGCTCGGCCGCCTCGTGGCCGAGCACGAAGCGCGAGACGGTGTCGTCGTCCTGCAGGGTCCACGCGCCATCGCGGGTGATGCCGATCGGGATCACCTCGTAGCGGCTGCGATCGATCGCACCCAGCACCCCGCCCGCGGTCGCGCAGCTGATCGAGTGCTCGCTCGAGCGGCCGCCGAAGAGCAGCGCGACTCGGATCATGGGTGCTCCTGGGGGTTGGATAGGTGACGCCGAGCGGGCTATTCGCCCTGGGGCTCCGTCGAATCGGTGGTGAGGTGCGGGGCGATGTCCCGCGGATTCAGCGTACCCGCCAGCACCTCGGCCACCTGGCTGACGATCGGCATCTCGACCCCGCGCGAGGCGGCGAGTTCGAGGATCGGCGCCACCGAGCTGAGCCCCTCCGCCGTCTGATTCATCTGGGCGATCACCTCGCCGTATGCGTAGCCCTGCCCGAGCAGGCGCCCCGCCGTGTTGTTGCGCGAGAGCGAGCTCTCGCAGGTCGCGATGAGGTCGCCGAGGCCGGCCAGCCCGGCCAGGGTCTCGGGCCGGCCGCCGAAGGCGACCGCGAAATCCGTCATCTCGACCAGACCGCGCGTGATGATCGAGGCCTTGGTGTTCTCGCCGTAGCCGACGCCGTCGACGATGCCGATCGCGACGGCGATCAGGTTCTTGAGCACCCCGCCGAACTCGGTGCCGATCACGTCGGTGTTGACGAAGCTGCGGAAGTACGGGTTCGTCGCGACGAGCGCCACGGCGGTCGCCGTATCGAGGCTCACCGACGAGACGACGGCGGCGGTGGGCTGCTCCTTGGCGATCTCGAGCGCGAGGTTCGGGCCCGAGACGACGGCGATCCGTTCCGGATCGATGCCCAGCTCCTGCTCGATCACCTCGCTCATGCGCGAGCGGGTGCTCATCTCGACGCCCTTCATCAGCGACACGACCGGGATGCCGTCGGGGATCAGCTCGCGGACGATCCGCAGGTTCTCGCGCAACGACTGGCTCGGTACCGAGAGGTACACCTGCTGGGCGCCCTCCAGCACCTCGGGCAGTCGCGTCGACGACTGGATGCCGCGCGGCAGATTGATTCCGGGGAGGTAGTCCGAGTTGCGCCGCGACTGCATGATCTCGCGCGCCAGCTCGGGCCGACGGGCCCAGATCGCGACGCTTGAGCCGCCGTCGGCCAGCACCTTGGCGAAGGTCGTCCCCCACGATCCCGCCCCCAGGACGGCGACCCGGCTCTGTCCGGGTTTCAGCACCAGGGGCGTGGAGATCGGCTGGGTGATCGGCTGCGATCCGCCGACGACCGGCAGGGGTCTCGTGCTGGGGGGAACCGCCGCATCCGTCATGTCGTCATTCTCTCGGCTTCGGCGAGCGCTCCGGCGTCTTCGGGGTGTTTGGCGTCTTCTGCCGCCTGGACTTCTTCGGCTCCACGATCCGGCCGAACTCGCTTTGGCCGTGGGCCGCCGGGTCCCAGCGCTCCGCGGGGGCGGTCTCGCCGCGGAGGCCCTCGAGCAGGGCGGTGATGGCCTGCATCACGAACAGGGTCGCCTCGGAGAGCGTCTTGGCATCCAGCGGCTTGCCCTGCCAGCGGCTGAGATCGAGCGGCTCGCCGATGACAATGTCGACCGTCTTGCGCGGGAACAAGCTGATGCGCTTGCCCCAGCGCGGCAGGATCTTCTGCGCGCCCCAGTGCGCTGCGGGGATCAGCGGCACCCCCGTCTCGAGCGCGATGCGCACTGCGCCCGACTTGCCGCGCATCGGCCAGAGGTCGGGGTCGCGGGTCAGTGTGCCCTCCGGATAGATCACCAGCGCGAGACCCTCCTCGATGAGTCGCTCGCCCTGCGAGATCGTGTTGCTGTGGCCGCGAGCCGCGCGCTCGACAGCGACCTGGCCGGTGACCCGGAACGCCCACCCGATCACGGGTGCGCGGAACAGGCTCGCCTTGGCCAGGTAGTGCGGCACCCGGCCGTGATGCCAGAGCGTGTAGGCCGTGACGAGCGGATCGAAGTCGGTGATGTGATTCGCCGCCATGATGAACGGTCCGCTGGTCGGGATGCGCTCGACGTTCTGCACCCGGTACCGGCCCACGAGCAGCACGAACGGCACGACCAGGGCGCCGAAGAAGCGCCAGACCGGCGTCTTCTCCCGGCGCTCGACCGCCTTGTCGCGCGTCGGGTCGGTGTAGCCCAGCGCCCTAGCCTTCCAGGCGGAACTGCGCCCCGAGCGCCTCGAGCTTCTTGACGAAGTGCTCGTAGCCGCGGCTGATGATGCCGAGGTTGGTGACCGTCGAGCGACCCTCCGCGGTGAGGGCCGCGATGAGGTAGCTGAAGCCGCCGCGCAGGTCGGGCACGCGCACGTCGGCTCCGTGCAGCGGCGTGGGGCCGGTGACGACGGCCGCCTGCTCCAGCTTGCGCCGGGGAACGCGGCGGCTGACCGACTCGAGGCCGTCCTGGTGCACCACGATGTCGGCGCCCATCTCGACCAGGGCATCCGTGAATCCGAAGCGGTTCTCGTAGACCGTCTCGTGGACGACCGAGACGCCCTCGGCCTGCGTCAAGGCGACGATGAGCGGCTGCTGCCAGTCGGTCATGAATCCCGGGTGCACGTCGGTCTCGACCCGCACCGGCTTCAGGGCGCCGCCCGGATGCCAGAACCGGATGCCGTCGTCGTGCACCTCGAACGCGCCGCCGACCTTGCGGTACACGTTCAAGAAGGTCATCAGCTCGGGCTGCTTCGCTCCACCGACGAAGATGTCGCCCCCCGTGGCGAGTGCCGCCGCAGCCCAGCTGGCCGCCTCGTTGCGGTCGAAGATCGCGCGGTGGGTGAAGCCGCTCAGGGTCTCGACGCCCTCGATGAAGATCGTGCGGTTCGGCTCCATCCAGATGATGGCGCCCATCTTCTGCAGGATCGCGATGAGATCCATGATCTCGGGCTCGATGGCGGCGTTCTTGAGCTCGGTGACGCCCTCGGCCCTGACCGCGGTCAGCAGCACCTGCTCGGTGGCTCCCACGCTCGGGTATGGCAGCTCGATGTTGGCGCCGTGCAGGCCGTCGGGCGCCGTGATCCGGATCCCTTCGTAGCTCTTGTCGACGACGGCGCCCATGGCGCGCAGGGCGTCCATGTGGAAGTCGATCGGGCGATCGCCGATGCGGCATCCGCCGAGATCGGGGATCAGGGCCTCGCCCAGGCGGTGCAGCAGCGGCCCGCAGAACAGGATCGGAATGCGGCTCGATCCGGCGAGCGCGTCGATCTCGTGGAACTGCGCGCGCTCCACATTGGTGGGGTCGAGCACGAGCACGCCGTCTTCGGGGCTGGCGACATCGACGCCGTACGCGCCGAGCATTCCGGTCACGACCTGGATCTCGCTGAGGTCGGGGACGTTCTGCAAGACGCTCCGCGTCTCGCCGAGCAGGGCGGCGACCATGGCCTTGGTCGCCAGGTTCTTCGCGCCACGCACCTCGATGCGGCCGCGCAGGGGTTTGCCGCCGTCGATCACGATCTTGTCGGAGGTGAGCCCCACCCGAGCTCCCGCCTTCTGGGCGTCTTTCGCGAGATCTGCGACCGAATCCACCTGTGCTCCTGTCTTCGCCGCCCCAGACGCCCGGTGTCAGGGGTGGCGTCTCGGACCTCCCGAGTGTACCCGCGCAGACGCGAACGCGTCGGCGCGGAGGCGAGAGCGTTCGCGCCCCGAGTGCGCAGAGCGTTCTAGAGAGCCAACCCCCGCGGCACAGGCAGCAGGAGCTCGACATTCCGGTCGGAGGCGCTCCCGCGATGCTCATCCGCGTCGACCTGCGGGTCGTTCGCGGCGAGTTCTCGCGAGAGCGCGGCCAGCGCGAGAGTGCTGTCGAGGGTGCCGTCCCAGGCCGCCGGCGCTGCGCTGTCGATCATCGTCCCGAAGATCGAGAGCGTCCCGTCGCCGTTGTCGGCGAGCTCGATCGCGCGCACCTGCTGCGGCCAGTCGATGTGGCTCGCGGTCGTGACCTCCCAGAAGCCCCCGCCGAGCGCGGCCGGATGCGGCGTCACCGCGTTGCGGTGGGTGTGCCCGTTGACCCAGAGCACGACCTGCGGATGCCGCAGCAGCAGTTCGACGAGCTGCGGGCCCAGCATCCGCGGCGCTTCCCCCGGGGCCGCGAGGTCGTTCGTCATCGATCGGGACGTGTGGTGGCTGACGATCATCGTCGGCAGGTCCGTGCGGTCGGCCAGCGTCGAGGCCAACCAGCTCGCCTGTGCGGCGTCGAGCGCACCGGTCGCGCCGCCCGACTCGTTGACGGTGTCGAGGACGATCATGCGCAGCGTCGAGCCGGACCCCGCGAGACCCGCCAGGTCCCGGACGTAGTACGCCGTTCCCGCGTCGCGGTTCGCCGCGGTGAAGCCGTGGCCGACCGGGGCGCCTGCCGTGCGGAAGTGCTCCTCGATCACCTCGGCGCGCGTCACCAGCCGGCGGTCGGGATCCGCGGTGACCTCGCGAGACGGCAGCTCGTCGAGCACGGTCGGGTCTCCGGCGATCAGGCGGGCCACGATGTCGTCGCCGCGTGCGCCCTGCGGGATTCCGACCGGTTTGCGGTCGCCGACCGCCAGAGCCCTGGCGGCATCCGTCAGCGGGAAGATCCCGCCGTAGAGCCCATCGTGGTTGCCGTGGACCGCGAACCACGGCATGCCGAGCCCGACGGCCTCGAAGGGCCGAATGGCCGCGCTCAGCAGTCCGGGCACCACCGGGAAGTCGTGGTCGCGGCGGAAGACGTCGACGGGTGCCCCTGCCGGCGGTTCGGGATGCCAGTAGAACGCGTCGTAGCTACCACCATCGGCATCGGCGACGCCCTCGAAGACGTCGGGCGCCCCGCTGTCGGGCCGGACCGTGCCCCCGTCGAGCAGGTCGATCGCCCAGCGCAGCTCGTTGAACTGGCAGTTGTCGGTGGCGTCGCCGGTGGTCACCGCGAACTGGAATGCCGCTCCGGTCGCCGGCGCACCAGGCAGTGACCTGACGGCGCGGACCGTGGCATCCACCACGTGCGCCGACAGCAGCTCCTGCGGGCGGTAGGAGGCCGAGAAGCCGACTCCCGCCTCGAACAGCGAGGGGTCGTCGAGGAACTCGAACCGTGCGGGCGTCTGGGTGTCCTGCACGTGCATGTCCGTGAACTGCACGAACGCCGTAAGCGGGCGACGTGTCTGGTCCCGTCCGTCGCGGGCGGATGCCAGCTCGGTGCGCACGGTCCAGGGCTCACCCGGTGCGGTCCGGTGGGTCCGAAAGCGCCGACCGGGGCTCGCCTCGAGCACCAGCGTGCTCCGGATGGTGCCCGCGACGATGCTCGGCGGGCTCGACGATGTCGGCTTCGCGCCGAGCAGACCGATGGCGAGAAGCGACGCCGCCCCGAGCAGGACGGCGCGTCGAGTAGGGCCGACACCCTCTCCGGGAACACGAGTGCTCATCGCAGCCAGGCTCGGCGCCGCGGGTGACGCGACAGTGAATTCGGTCCCCGTGTCGCCTACCGAGTGCGTGACCGCCCGGCGACGGCTTGGTTACCGAACGGGGAGCGTGGTGGGCCGCCAGCTCTCGCGGCCGCTCTCGAACTCCGTGATCCGTGCCTCGTCGCGCAGGGTGAGACCGATGTCGTCGAGCCCTTCGAGCAGGCGCCAGCGGGTGTAGTCGTCGATGTCGAACGGCACGGTGAGGTCGCCGACCGACACGGTGCGCTCGAGCAGGTCGACCGTCGCCGAGATCCCCGGCTCGGCTTCGATGCGCTCCCAGAACTGCTCGACGGGATCCTCGTCGACCGTGCCGGTGAGCAGACCCTGCTTGCCCGAGTTGCCACGGAAGATGTCGCCGAAGCGAGGCGCGATGACGGCTTTGAAGCCGTAATCGCGCAGCGCCCAGACGGCGTGCTCGCGGCTCGATCCCGTGCCGAAGTCCTGCCCGGCGAACAGCACGGTGGCGCCCGCGTATGCCGGATCGTTGAGGATGAAATCGGGGTCTTGCCGCCAGGACGAGAACAGGGCGTCCTCGTAGCCGGTCTTGGTGACCCGTTTCAGGTAGACGGCCGGGATGATCTGATCGGTGTCGACGTTGCTGCGGCGCAGTGGAACGGCGACGCCCGAGAACGTGGTGATCTTCTCCATCTCAGGCACCCACCGTCTCGCGGGTGTCGGTATTCACGAGATCCCACGGCGACGACAGCGTGCCCCGGATCGCGGTGGCGGCGGCCACCAGCGGCGACACCAGGTGGGTGCGGCCCCCCTTGCCCTGACGGCCCTCGAAGTTGCGATTGCTGGTGGATGCGCAGCGCTCCCCCGGTGCCAGCTGATCGGGATTCATCCCCAGGCACATCGAGCAGCCCGCGAAACGCCACTCGGCGCCGAACTCCTCGAAGATCTTGTCGAGCCCCTCGGCCTCGGCCTCGAGCCGCACCCGCGCCGAACCCGGCACGACCATGACCCGCACATGGTCGGCCTTCTTCTGGCCCTGCACGATGCTCGCAAAGGCCCGCAGGTCTTCGATGCGCGAGTTGGTGCACGAGCCCATGAAGACCGCGTCCACCTTGATGTCCTTCATCGGGGTGCCGGCCTTCAGATCCATGTACTCGAGCGCGCGCTCGGCGGCGGCGCGGTCGTTCGGGTCGGCGTATGACGAGGGGTCGGGGATCACGTCGCTCAGCGAGACGCCCTGACCGGGGTTGGTGCCCCAGGTGACGAACGGCTCCAGCTCGTTCGCGTCGAGGTAGACCTCGGCGTCGAAGACCGCGTCGTCGTCGGTGGCCAGCGTGTTCCAGTAGGCGACCGCGGCATCCCAGTCGGCACCCTGCGGGGCGTGCGGCCGGCCCTTCAGATAGGCGTAGGTGGTCTCGTCGGGCGCGACCATGCCGGCGCGGGCACCCGCCTCGATCGACATGTTGCAGATCGTCATGCGGCCCTCCATCGAGAGGGCGCGGATGGCGCTGCCGCGGAACTCGAGCACGTACCCCTGCCCGCCGCCGGTGCCGATCTTCGCGATGACCGCCAGGATGATGTCCTTCGCGCTCACCCCGGGTCGCAGTTCGCCCTCCACGGTGATCGCCATCGTCTTGAAGGGCTTGAGGGGCAGGGTCTGGGTGGCGAGCACGTGCTCGACCTCGCTGGTGCCGATGCCGAACGCCATCGCGCCGAATGCGCCGTGCGTGCTGGTGTGGCTGTCGCCGCACACCACCGTGATGCCCGGCATTGTGAGGCCCAGTTGCGGTCCGACCACGTGCACGATGCCCTGCTCGATGTCGCCGAGCGGGTGCAGGCGGATGCCGAACTCCTCGCAGTTCTTGCGGAGGGTCTCGATCTGGGTGCGGCTGGTCAGGTCGACGATCGGCCGGTCGATCGCCAAGGTCGGAGTGTTGTGATCCTCGGTCGCGATCGTCAGATCGGGGCGCCGCACAGGGCGGCCCTCCGAGCGGAGGCCGTCGAAGGCCTGCGGGCTGGTCACCTCGTGGACGAGGTGCAGATCGATGTAGATCAGGTCCGGAGACCCGTCTTCGCCCTTGACGACAAGGTGGTCGTTCCAGACCTTCTCGGCCAGGGTCTTCGGGCCGGTCTGGGGAGTGCTGCTCTGGGTATCGCTCACGGTGTGATTCCTTCTTCGTTCGAGTCTGTCGGCCGACGACGAACTCCGCGACGAGGGAGGCCGGAGACTAGGCCTCGTCGCGGCGACGAAGAAGGAGGTCGCGTTCGAGGAGCATAGGTCGAGAGTAGCAGGAGGCCGTTCGGCTCACCCTCCGCTGTCCGACGAGCGTCAGCCCGCGATCCGGATCGCGAACGACCCGAGCATGACGGTCGCCCCCGAGGGCGCAACCCCCTCGCCACCCGGGCTCACGACCTGCCGCCCCGCCGCGGTATCGATGGCGACGCCATTGGTGGAATGCAGGTCGCGCACTCGGACGCCCTCTGCAGCGGGCTCGAGCAGGGCGTGGGTCTTCGACACCGTCTTGCCGCTGTCGGCGACCGGCAGAAGGCTCGCGCCGGGACGATCCGGGATTCCCGCGGGATCCCGCCCGATCAGCGTCGGCGCGTCGAGGCTCACCCGCGTGCCGTCGGGCAGCACCAGCGCCCACCGACGCGGAGGCGCCACGCGCGTGTCTTCGACGGCGGTCTCCGGATCCGCCACTTCGATGATGGGTCCGGCCGCGGGTTCCTGGGCGGGCCGCGCGATGCGGTGAGTCGCCGACTCGACCGAGGCGGGCACGGCGATGTAGTGGCTCGGATCCGCGGCGGCGGGCGCGCCAGCGCCCGCATCGGGTTGAACGACGGATTCGGTAGCTCTCTCGGGACGTGTGGGCGGCTTCGCACCGCCCGGCGGCAGCAGGAAGGGGTTGTCGCTCATCGGGTGCCTTCGTCGGGCTCCCCCGGCGCCGGCAGCAGCTCGAGCACCGCCAGGTCGTCGCGCGTGACCAGCCGGGTTGCGATGGCGTACTCGACCAGCCGCAGTCGACGGTTGGTGGCCAGGTTGTCGCGGCCCCCGCGCAGGCCGGTGACACCGATCCGATCGAGCTTGTCGCAGACGTTGTCGAGCTTGCGGTTGAAGGCCGTGAGCGTCCAGCCCAGGCGGGTCGCCGCCTCTCCTGAGCTCGGGATCTCGCCGTGCCCCGCCGAACTCTGCCGCAGCAGTGGTTCGGCGAGCGCCACGATCAGCTGGCGCTGGCTGGTGGTGAGCGGCACGTGCCCGATGGTCTCGTCGCTGTCGCGCGAGAGCGGCTCGCGCGGCACCGGCGAGACGGCGGGGCCGTAGTAGCCGCCCGCGGTGCGGATGGTGAGCTCGTAGCTGGTCGATCCGGCTCCGAACACGATGTGGATGTGCTCGAACACCAGGGGCAACCGGGCGCCCGGGGCGAGGCGGGCCTGCACCTGGCCGCTGGCATCCGTCACCGTCGCGGTCAGCAGCGTGCCGATGTTCTCGAGCCACCACAGTCCGGACTCGGCACGGATGCGCAGGAACCGCCGGTGCAGATAGGGGTTGTCGTCGACGCTCAGGTCGGATTCGCGGCCGATCGAGAACTCGCGCCCGGGCTCGACCATGTGGTGCTCGTCGCCGTATTCGACGCGGAGCGACTGCAGGGGCGGCGTGACGGTCACCGCATCGATCGTTCCGGTGTTGGCGGCGCCGGGTGGCCCCGTTCGAGATGCTGAGCTGCTCACCGGATGGCCTCAGTCTTCCCGAACCGTGAACGTCGTTCCGCCACCGAGGTCGATGAGGGTGCCGGGCAGCACCACCGTGGGTTCGGACGCCCGCAACTTGCGGGGAGCGGCTCCCGGCAGGGTGATGATCGAGCCGTTCTTGGATCCGAGGTCGGTCACCACGACAGCGTCTCCCTCGACCGCGACGCGCAGGTGGGTGCGCGAGATGTCGGGGTCGTCGACGATCGTGATGAGGCGCGCCTCGGATGCCGACCCCGACGCGGCCGGCGATCGCCCGATCAGCACGGGCCGGTTCAGTGCTTCGCGGCTGCCGTCCGCCCGCTCCAGTTGCAGCGTCGGACCGAGGGGAAGCGATGGCGCGTGCTCGGCCCGATCCGTGGGGGCCTGATCGGTCGGAACGGGGGCGCTGCGCGGCGGGATCGGGGCGAGAACGGTTGCCTCGGACGCGGGATCGCCGTCCGCACCGCCCGCGGTGGACCTGCCGAGGTCGGACGCGAGCATGGTGTGCCCGTCGTGATCGCCAGGGCGCTGCGGATCGGGGTTCGGAATCCGGATCGATGCACCGGCCTGCGTGCGGTAGATCGTGTCGCCGAACAGGAAGTCGTAGGCCTCGGAGTCGGGGTCCGCCCGAGGCTCCTCGATGACCGGGCGCGGCTGCTCGGGGCGCGACCGCTCGGGGCCGGCGTCCGGTCCCCAGGTGTTCTCGGCAGGGGATGCAGCCGACGAGGCGGCCACGGTCTCGGGCGCCTTCTGAGGCACGATCTCCGGCGACCTCCCGCCCGGCGCCGCATCCGCCTCGAACAGCACGGTCCAGGTCGACCCGGGTACCGTGAGCCGCACACCGGTGACGCCCTCGACCACGCGTTCGGTCCAGGTGGCCATCCCCAGCCCCGAGAACACCACCTCGCCGTCGGCGAGCTGCGCGGCGACTGCCGCGTCGCCTCGGACCACGACTCGCAGCACCGCGGCGTCCCCGTCGAGCAGCGCGAAGGGCGGGGCGCTGGCGATGCCGTGTCCGACCAAGGTCTCGAGGACGAGACGGAAGCCGTCCGGAGCGTCCAGAACTGCGGCAAGCTCGGCGATCCTGCCCGACTCGCCCGCGGGCAGCGCGAGCAGGCTCGACGCCCCGGCGACGACGAGCCAGGCGTCGGCGCTCGACGGCTGCGACTGCAGAATCACCGCGTTCCCCTCATTTTTTCGTCCCGGTCCTATCTTGGCGTCTCGATCACGCCCGCGGGCGGGTGTCGTCCAGTTCGGGGGACAACACAGAGCGCCCCCTTTCGCGGGTCTGCTCGTCGACGTCTCCCCGGCTCGCGGGAGTCGAGGCGACCGTTCCGCGGTACTCGGCGCGCACCAGAACGACCGAGATGTTGTCGGCGCCGCCCGCGGCGAGAGCCGCCCCGAGCAGGCGGTCGACGGCGGCGTCTGGGGCCTCGGGAGCATCGTCGAGGTCGAGCGGAGCGAGCAGTTCGGCGATCCGCGCGTCGTCGAGCTCTTTCGTGAGTCCATCCGAACAGATCAGGAAGGTCTGCGGTTGCGTCGCGGGCAGCAGCCAGGCCTCCGCGTGCACCTCGTCGGCGGCGCCGAGCGCCCGTGTGATGACGTTGCGATCAGGGTGGCGGCGCGCGCCGTCTTCGTCGAGCACCCCGGCATCCATCAACTCCTGCACCACCGAGTGGTCGACGCTGATCCGTTGCACCCGAGCGTCATCGCCCACCCAGCGGTACACCCGCGAGTCGCCGACATTGAACACCATCCATCGCGGATCGGCTCCAGGATGCTCGACCACGACGGCCACGCCGGTCAGCGTGGTCCCGGCGATGACCTGATCGCCGCCGGCAGTCCATGCGCTCAGCCCGCGGACGGCCGCGTTCGCCCGGCGGATCGCCGCGAACACCTGATCCGGGTCGGTCGCCTGCCCCGGGTCGAATTCCTCGTGCAGCGCCTGGATCGCCGCCGCGCTCGCCCGATCGCCGAAGGAGTGCCCGCCCATTCCATCCGCCACGGCGAAGACGGGAGGCTCGGCGAGGAGCGAGTCCTCGTTGATCCCGCGGACCATGCCGGCGTGGCTCGCGCTCGCCACCCGCAGCTGGAGCTCACCCCGGTCGTCGGCCAGACGGTACGCAGTCACGTGCGATCACGCCCTGTCACGGCTCGCATCCTCACGGCCCGCGTCCTCACGGCCCGCGTCCGCGCCGCTCGCGTCCGCGCCGGTACCTGCGCGGCGGCCACAGCCGCCACCCGGCGTGCCCATCCCGTCGCCGCCGCAAGGCGGTAGCGAGTCAGCGCCCGCCTCCACCGGGGCAGCGCCGCGCGCGCCGCATCGACGGTCGAGATCACCTCCGCCCAGACGGCGTCCACCTCGGCATCGTCGAGCTCGCGCCCCGAGAACACGGCATCGTCGGTGCGGCGCGCGAGAGTGGCGACCGAGAAGCCGTCGTCGCGGCGCGGGAGGTGCGGATCGAGGGTCTCGGCCGTCCGGCGGCGGGTCGTCGCGACCGACGGCGTCGCGATGCCCAGCTCGCCGACGCGATCGAGGAGCTCGTCCCACGCGCCGGCCACCGCATCCCGCTTTCGAGGAGCCGCCCGCCGACGTGCGGCACGACGCCGGCGGATCGCCGCCACGACCAGCAGCGGCACGAAGACCAGCAGCGCCGGGATGCCGACCCCCAGACTCAACGCCACCACCCAGGCCGGCAGGGCGATCGCGTCTTTCGACTTCTTGTCGGTGTTGTCGATCTGCACACGGGTGACCAGATCGTTCTCATCGTTCTGAGTACGTGGAGGCTGCCGCACCTGCGGCTGCGGCTGGGTCTGGGGCTTGGGCACCTGGTCCTGCGGCACATCGGTCTGCGTCGGTGTGGGCAGGAACGGGATCCAGCCCACCCCTTGGAACGGCACCTCGACCCAGGCGGTCACGTCATGACCGGTCACCTTGACCGGCGTGCCCGAGGAGGACTCGCCCGCGGTGACCGTCGGGGCGAACCCCATCACCACGCGTGCCGGGTAGCCGAGGCTGCGGGCCATCAGTGCCATCGCCGAGGCGTACTGCTCGGCATCGCCCACCATGACGGACCCCGAGAACAGGGCTTCCATGCGGTCGGCCCCGTGCCCGGCCAGCGACGCCACCGAATCGGATGCCGTGCCGTGCGATAGGAAGCCCTGCGTATGCAGGGTCTGCTCGATGTTGCGCAGCTGCTCGATCGGCGAGGTGGTGCTGCCCGCGAATTCGGTGGCCTTGGCCGTCACGATGTCGGGGATGTCATCGGCCGGCCCGAGCTGGAGGTGCGCGGTCGGCACGTCGCGCAGGGTCGCGTCGTCGTAGTCGGTCTTCTGCAGCTCGCCGGTCTCGACGACCGTGTCGCCCTTGTGCAGGCCAGACAGCAGCACGGCGCTGCCGGTGGTCGCGTTGTAGCGGAGTCCCGCGAGCTGGTCGCGGGACTTCGTCAGCGTGAGGGAGCGCGGGTAGCCGACCGTCGGGATCCACACATCGCGGTACGCCCCGATCTTCAGCGAGATGGTCTGATCGCCGTCCGCGGTCACGAGCGGCGGCTTCGGATACGAGCCGCCGACCAGCGCGAAGCTGCCCGAGCCGTCGGACGCGATCTTCGAACCCGCGACGGTCCAGAGGTGGCCGTCATAGCTGTCCATGGTCGAGAGGCGCAGCAGCTCGTCCGGTTTCAAGCCGGACACCGTGAACAGGGTCTTGTCGACCTCGAGCTTGGAGTACTGCCGGAATCCCGCGAGCGGGCTCGAGAACTCGAGCGGCTGGAACGGGGGGACGATCTGGTCACGCAGCACGAAGCGATCCTGCGCCGGTGGCGCGAGGGCCGCTCCGGTGAGCGCTCCGACTGCCGCGGCGGCCAGAACGACCACCGCTGTCCCGGTCAGGCGTCGGCGCAGCATCCCCTGGCTGCGTTCGACCTTCACGCTCTCGACGGTGCTGTGCCGCCAGCCCAGCCAGACCAGGGCGAGGGCCGCGAAGCCGACGCCGCGCACGCCCGGGTAGAACGGCTGCTCGGTGCCGAGCAGGATGCTCGCCAGATACAGCAGGCCGGGTCCGATGAGCAGTAGCGATGCCCGAGCCGCCGTCCTCCGGCGCGGCAGCCACCGCGTCGCCAGCGTCGTGCCGACCAGCCCCACCACCCAGGCCGACAGGTAGGGTACGACCGTCACGTAGTCGGGCAGCTCGACGGGAGCCCGCAGAGTGAGCAGGTCGGCCCACCCCCACACCGCGCCGACTCCGAGGCTGGCGATGCTGGTGAGCGTCGGGACGACGTGGGCGATGGCCTGGCTGGGCACGGCGAGCGCGCTGCCGAAGACCAGGTAGCCGACCAGGGCGAGTCCGACGGTGAGCAGAGCGCCCAAGCGCAGAGCGCGCGCTGCAAGCGCGACGCCGGTGCCCACGACCAGGCCGCCGACGCCCGCCAGCAGCCAACCCCGGTCGTGAAAGCTGGTCGCGAGTCCGACGATGCCGATCAGGGCCAGCACGCTGTGGACGACGACGTCGGCCACGTTGCGGGGCTTCAGAGGGATACGCATCACACCACCCTCCTCAGGAGCTTGGGCAGGTCGCCGAGTTCACCGATGGTCAGCAGGTGGAACCGCGAGACCTGCGAGATGCGGGGCTCACCGTCGAGCACGACCCGGAGCCCGATCAGGCGCGTGTCGGACCCGACCACCGCCTCGATGGCGCGCAGCTCGGCGATCGGCGTCTGCGATCCGGTCACCACCACGAGAACCGACGGCGGCGCCATGCGCGAGAGCACGTCGCGGATGAACGCGCGGGGGCTCAGCCGCACTCCGGAGCTCGGCTCGAGGCGGCAGCTGTCGTCGAGCAGCGTCGTGACGGTGGCGGTCCGCAGTTCGAGCGTCTCGGTCACGACGCGGGCGCGGGTCTTCTCCCGAAGCACCTGGGCGCCCACTGACGCCATCACCGAGACGGCGAGTTCGAACTCGGGGTTGCTCGGATCGTCCACCTCGGCACCGGGGCTGCGCGTCGTCGCGTAGCCCGCGGCATCCACCAACTGGGCGAGCACGAGTTCGGAGCGCCGGGTCTCTTGGAACTGCCGGACCATGAGCTGCCCGTTCCGCGCGGACGCGCGCCAGTGCACATACCGCTGGTCGTCGCCCGGCTCGTAGGGCCGGAGCGCATGGAACTCCAGATCGCTGTTGGTGAGCGTCGACGTGACCGCACCCTCGAGATCGCGGACCAGCCCCGACTGCGACGGCGCGAGGAGCGTCGTCACCGGATGCACGAACAACTCGACAGGGTCGGCCCACCGCACCCGGCGCCGCAGCAGGCCGAGCTGGTCACCGCGCACCGAGAGGGCCGGGCCGGCCGTGATGACCGCCCGCCGAGCCGTCGGGACGGCGAACAGCTCTTCGTGCTCGGACGCCGCGCCTGAGCCGGCGGCGGCGAGCGGCGGCACCGAGAAGTCGGCCTCGCCGCGACCGACCGGCAGCTCGAGCCGGGTCGCGCTCGAGCGCCGCGCACCGATGTTCGTCACGAGCAGGCGCCCGAAGGCGCGCTCCCCCGCGGTCACACGACGCGGTGTCAACTGGATCTCGACGCGGAAGCTCGCGTGCCCGATCAGGAACAGCGAGGCGATCACCAGGCCCGCGGCGAGGGTCAGCCCCAGGTAGAGGAACTCCGCCCATCCGAACACCCAGGCCGCGCCCGCCGACCCGATGGCGACCAGCAGGACGATCCATCCCAGCGGACTGACCACGCCGAACACCGGACCCAGCGCGCGCCGAATCACCCGGGCGGCGAGCCGGGAGAGTCCGAGGAGAGTGCGCAGGAAGGTCATCGTGGTCTTTCGATCTGAAGCAAGCGGGACGAGCGGCGGCTAGGGCGCGGCGTACGCCGGCGGCGCGACGTCGACCAGGATGCGGTTCACGATCTGCTCGGACGTGACGCCCGCGAAATCCGACTCCGGGTCGACGATCACGCGGTGCGCGAGCACCGGCACCGCCAGCTCGCGCACGTCATCGGGAATCACATACGCGCGCCCGGATGCGAGGGCCCAGGTCTTGGCGGCCCGAGCCAGCGCGAGGGCTCCGCGCATGCTCACGCCGAGGGTGACGTCCTTGTCGCTGCGGGTCGCCTCGACGAGCCGGTTGACGTAGTCCATGACCGCCTGATCCGCGTGCACCTCGGTCGCCAGCTCGGCCATCGTCGCGATGCTCGACGCGGCGATGATCGGCGTGATCTTGGCGGCGCGGGCGCGGTTCGCGGCATCCATCAGCAGGGCGACCGCGGTGTCGTGGTCCGGGTAGCCGAGCGAGGTCTTGATCAAGAAGCGGTCGAGCTGAGCCTCGGGCAGCGAGTAGGTACCCGACTGCTCGACCGGGTTCTGGGTCGCGATCACCATGAACGGCGACCCGACAGGGTGCCCCACTCCGTCGACCGTGACGACCCCCTCCTCCATCACCTCGAGCAACGCGCTCTGGGTCTTGGGGCTGGCGCGGTTGATCTCGTCCGCCAGCAGGATCGAGGCGAACACCGGCCCGGGATGGAACTCGAACACGCCCTTCTTCTGGTCGTAAACCGAGACGCCGGTGACATCGGACGGCAGCAGGTCCGGGGTGAACTGGATGCGCGCGGTCGTGCCGTCGATCGTGTTCGCGATCGCCTTGGCGAGCACGGTCTTGCCGGTTCCCGGCACGTCCTCGAGCAGCACGTGGCCGTCGCTGAGCATGGCGGTGAGCACGAGCCGGATCACGTGCTCCTTGCCCAGGATCGCCTGGTCGACATTGCCGACCAGCTTCTCGAAGGCGTCGGCGAACCAGGTGGCCTGTTCAGCGGTCACGGGCATGGGTGTCTCCTTGGAGTAGAGGGTCGGGTGGTCAGCAAGACGGGGTCCCGCCCCACGGCTGGGTGGTGTGGGTGACGCCGTTGTCCGTCCAGGTGATGGTCGCGTTGTAGTTGTTATCGCCGGGGCTGCCGATGTTGTGATACGCACCGGACTGCTGGCGCCCGGATGCCGCCGAGAAGAAGATCGTCGAGGTTCCCGTTCCCGGGAAGGCGATCGTGTGGCCGCTGCCGTCGTTGCCGCTCCAGATCACGCCGAGGTACGGCCAGCCGTTCGGGCCGGGGGATCCATGGCAGAGCTGGATCGAATAGGGGTTGACGGGGGTGACGCTGGCGCTGGCCGACGACGTCTGTCCCGCGCTCGTCGCCGTGACGGTGACCGTGTACTTGGTGCCGTAGCTGCCGGTGAAGCTGTGGCTTCCCGGAGACGTGGTGCTGGAGTAGCCATCGCTCACCGTGACCGAGTACGTCACCGGTTCGGTGCTGGGCGCGGTTCCCCAGCTGACCGTGACCGTGTTGTAGCTGCTGCTCGCGCTCACGGACGGCGCACCGGGCTTGGGCGTCGCCGAGTTGACCGAGCTGGCCGGCGGCCCGGACTTGCCGCCGCTGTTGGTGGCCGTGATCGTGTAGGTGTATGTCGTTCCGACGTGGCCGGGCATCGTCGTCGTCACCACGTTGCCGACGTCCTTCTGCGTGCCGTCGGAGAGCACGATGTGGTATCCGCTGATCGTGCGGCCGTTGCCATTGGCACCGGTCCAACTGAGCACCACGTTGCCCGAGCCGTCCGTCGTGCCCGAAACAGTGGCGCCGGTGACCGCGGCGGGGGCGCCGAACGGGGTCGCCGCGGCGCTGGTGTCGGAGATCTGGCCCGGCCCGAGGGCGTTGGTCGCGGTCACCCGGAAGGTGTACGCGCTGCCGTTGGTGAGCCCGGTGAACACGTGGCTGGCGTCCGACCCGGGCACTGTGACCGGCGACCCGCCCGACCAGGAGATCGTGTACGAGCTGATCGGCTCCCCATTGGTGGCGGGCGCCTCCCACTGCACCGTCACCTGGCCGTCACCCTCCACGAAGGTGGGCGCGACGGGCTTGCCCGGGACGTCACGCACGACATATTGCAACCGGCCCTGCACCTCCCGGTGCGGATCCTTGGTGGCGTCCTCGATGGTGTACACGACGCTCACCACCCCGATGAACGAGGCACCCGGGTGGATGGTGACGTTGCCGTCCTTCGTGTACGACATCGTCGCGCTCGACTCGGCGGCGTTCTCGATGTGAGCCTCGATGACGGTCAGCGGCTGGTTCTTCGAGGCGAAGGGGTTGTAGTCGTTGGCGAGCACGTTCACGGTGTCGGTGACGCCGCGCTGCCCCTTCGCCGTGTCGGCGATCGCCTGCGGCAGCGGCTTGGACGACGACACCACGGTCACGTTCACGATGCCGGGCACCGTGAATCCCTGGTACTGGATCGCGAAGTGGAGCGATGCCTTCGCGCCGGCCCGGGTGCCGAATGGCGACGAGACCTTGAGGGTTCCGCCCGAGAGGTCTGCGGCGATGTCGGAGGTCTGACCGGTCAACGAGCCATAGCGGAATTGGCTGATCAAGGCCGGGTTCGGATCGGTCGTGGCCGCCCGAAGGTCGACGCTCTTGGGGTCCTCTCCCGCTTCGACCGTCACGTTCTGCGTGACGAACTGCGGGGGCACGTCGGTGAAGTCCGGGTCACCGATGACGAGCGTCATCGTCAGCAGCGCGTGGTGGGAGCCGTCCGTGACGTCGAAGGTCACCGATGCGGGTCCGCGGTAGCCGTTCGCGGCCCTGAACGTGAAGGCGTTCGCGCCATTCGCGGCCACCGTGCCGTGGGTGGCCGTGAGAGCGAGCGGCGTGTTGAGCAGCGCCGGCTTCTTCGACGGGACCGTCACGATGTCGGCGAGCTTCCACGACGTCGACCCGTTCATGGGCACCACCTGCGGAAGCTTAAGGTCGTGGCGCAGGTAGGGAGGCGGCGCGTAGTCCGCCCCGACCGCGGGCGGCACGCTGAGGACCGCGGTGGCACTAAGCCCGGTCGCCGAACTGGTGACGCGATACACGATCGCCATGCGCCGATCCCCCGGCGTCACCGTGATCGATCGCTTGGCCTGATTCACGGACGCGTGGTCGGCGTTCGGGCCTTCGACCGAGATCTTGAGGTCGCTGTCCCGCCCGCCGGGGTCGGCGATGAGTCCGTCGAGCGGCACTGCGACGGTGCTCTTGCCGACGACCTTGTCGATCCCGATGTAGTGGTCTTCGGCCGTCGGGTAGACGGGCGCAGCATCCTTCGTGACCTTGACGGTGAGGTAGGCGTCGTCGGTGCCGCCGTGACCGTTGGTGATCCAGTAGTGGATCGAGTACGTGCCCTCTCTGCCCGTCGCCTGCACCACGATCTTGTCGCGGTCGGTCGTGGCGGTGATGCCCGGGGTGACGTCGATCCGCTTCGTGAATGAGATCGGGTATCCGCTGGGGTCGGAGTCGTTCAGCAGCACCCCGACGGTCGCCACCTTGCCGGGCTGCATCGCGATCGAGTCGTCGACGGCGTTCGGCGGCGCCGCGCTCGTCGGCCGAGGAATCACGCCGATCAGGATGGTGCCGATGGCCTGCTTGCCGTAGGCGTCTTCGACGACGTAGCTGAACGAGTCGGTACCCGCCGAGTCGGGGTTCGCCGTGTACACGAAGCCGTCGGCGGTGGGATTGAGCACCACGCCCAGCTTCGGCGGGGTCGCCAGGCCGACGACGGTCACCGAGTCGCCGTCGGGGTCGATGCCGTCGAGAGGCACCTGGATGGGTACCCTCGCGCCGGCGAACACCCGCGCGGTCTGCGGAAGGGGCACGGGCGCCTGGTTGGTCTTCGCATCCGGGGCCACCACCACGAACGTGACCCGGGCCACGGCGCTCTCGCCGAACTGATCCGAGATGCGGTAGATGACCGAGTACTCGCCCGGCACCGCACCCGCCTGGTAGCGCACCTTGCCGTTGCCCACGAAGGCGAGGCCGTCACCCTCGTCGCTGACATCCACCAGCTTCGGATCGAGGATCAACTGCGCCTGGTCCGGGTGGAAGTCGTTGGCCAGCACGTCGGCGCTGACCACGTCTCCGGCGCGCACCCGCACCCGATCGTCGAGGGCGACAGGAGGCTGACGGTTAACGATCGGCGGTACCGGAACGATGGTCACGCCCGCGGTTGCGACCCGGGAGCCGTCGGAGATCGTGTAGCGGAACTGGGTCTGCTCGGTGAGCGCGGCCGATGCGGTGATGCGGATGACGGCGTTGCCGAGCACCTCGACGGAGACCGCGGGATCGGTGCCCTCGGTGTCCACCGATTGCACCGCGAGCACAGCGCCGCTCGGGGAGACATCGTTGTTCAACACCTTGACGGTGGTCGGCTCGCCCGGCCGGAGGAACGCGGTGTCCTTCACGGCGATCGGCGGACCGGGTGCGGTCGGATCGGGCAGCACATCGACCCGCACCAGGCCGATGCTCGACGAAGCGCCGGCAGCCAAGGAGTACTGGAAGTAGTAGGTGCCCACGGCCGGCGCCGAGAACGTCACCGTACCCGCCTGCAGGTCGGGCGTGACGTTCGCATTCGCGGGTAGCTTGTCGACGCCGAGGAGCGTCAACGGTTGCCCGTTGTTGCTGATGTCGTTCGCCAGCGGGTCGATCGCGACGGTCTCGCCGATGAAGGCCTGGGCGAAGTCGGGCGTGCCGATCGGCCCCAGCGACCCGGCCGGCACGACCTTGACCTCGAGCGTCCCGGTCGCGGTGATGCGCCCGTCCGAGACGGTGAAGGTCACCTCCTTGGTGCCCGGTTGGCCCGAGGTGTTGGCGAAGGTGATGAAGCCGTCGGGGGTGAACCGCACCTGGTCGGCGCTCGAGGCGGACGCCGCATCCAGGTACACGTCATCGCCGTCGGGGTCGAGCCAGTCGGAGAGCACGTTGTAGCTGATCGAGCCACCGAGCTCGACGCTGACCGCTGCGCTGCGCTGCGCGACAGGCGCGCTGTTCTGATCGTTCGGCACCACGCGCACCGTCACCAGGGCCTCGGCGACGCCGCCGCGCCCGTCGTCGACGGAGTAGCGGAAGGATGTCGCGGTCGCGCCGGCGGCGGGCGTGAACTGCAGCGCACGGCCGCTGTCGATCAGGTCGACGACACCCGCGGACTCGGGGATCGTGGTGACCTTCGGGATGGTCAGCACGTCGCCATCGGGGTCGGTGTCGTTGGCGAGGACCGGCAGGATCGTCGTCCGCCCCGGACGCACCCCGTAGCTGTCGTCGCGCGCGATCGGTGGCCGGTTGACATCGGTGCGGTCGGCGAGGGTGTCTTCGAAGCTCTGCGTGCTGGCCTTCTGATCGCCGTTCTCGGTGTCGTCCTGCTGGGGCGGCGTCACCTCCTGCCAGTTCTTCACCAGGCGCATCTGCTCGTCGAGCAGCCAGACGTTGCCGGTGTCGAGGTCGTTCAGCGCGACCACCGACCGGTTCACCCGGAACTCCAGCGTGGAGCCCTGCGTCTTCTGCTCGATGTCGACCGTGCGCGGGTTCTGGCCGTCACAGGCCAGCAGGTAGCGCTGTGCCCCCGCCCAGGCCGCATGGATGCAGTTGTCGACGACCACGGGCGCCGAGATCTGGGATGAGCTCGTCACCGGTCGTGTCAGATCGGCCGAGATGGTGCGGGTGCCCCCGTCGGCAGCGACGACCACCACGCCCGAGGCGGTGGCGATCGCCACCTCGGCGCCATCGGCACCCGACTGCTGCAGTTTCGCGTCGGCGGTCACCGAGCTCGGCAGGCTGACGGTCGACCCGTCGTCGCGCAGCAACTGGTGCTTCTCGGCGTCCAGCAGCACGGCTCGATCTCCGGCGGCCGCGAGCTGCATGTCTCGGGGGACGGACAGTGGATGCGTCGTGGGGCGGGCGCCAGGGGCATCCACCCGCACCAGTTGCTGGTGGGCGGCGCTCGTGGCGAAGACCACGCCGGTCGTGGTGACGGCGACCTGGGCACCGGATCCGAGCTGGGCCGCGGGAGGACTCTCGGGGTCGAAGGTCAGCCCGTTGACGACGTTCACCGCCCACAGCGACCCGCCCGGCGACAGGATGGCGAGTGTCGCGCCGCCCAGCGCCACCGTGGATCCCTCGGGGATCGTGGCCGGCTCGACGAGATTCGTGTACGCGGGATCGACGCGCGAGATGCGCCCCTCTGCCGCCTCGACGAGGAAGACGCTCTCGCCGTTCTGCACGACGTCGAGGTCGCTCGCCTGACCGCTGACGGCGCCGTTCAGCTCCTCGATCTGCCGGTTCAGGCGGCCGCCCAGGAGCGCGTGGCCGTTGGTCACCCAGACGTCCTTGGCGTCGAGCTGCACGTCGGTCTCGGGAAAGCCCTGGTGCAGCAGCGCGAAGCTCACCGGAATCGCCGCCAGCACCGCGATCACGGCCGCCGACGCCACCGTCTTGCGGTGGCGGGCGACGGCGGAGACGAGCGTCACAGGTCCCCCATGCGTCGCAGGCTGAGATCGGGAACCCTCAAACTAACATGAGACTTCTTTGCGCTACAGCCGCATGACGCCATCGGTCAGTCGCCGATGAACGTCACAGCGCTAGGGCGTGCAGATCGACAGCGCCTCGCCGGTCGCGCCGCTTCGGCCGACCTCGACGTTGATGCACACCTTGCTGCCCGGCACGACCCCGGTGACGGTCGCCGTGGTCTCGGGGGTGGCCACGCGGTCGGCGGGCGTTTCAGACCGGGCCCAGTAGTAGACGTCGCCCTTCTTCGGATGTGGGTTCGTCCACGAGAACACCACGGAGGTGCCGTCCGCACTGGGTTGCGCCACCCCGTTCGTGGCCTGCGGCACGCTCGGTCCCACGATCGCCGAGCCGCCGCTCGTGCTCGGCGACGGGGTCGTCACGAGGCGGACGCCGTTGCCGCCGATCACAATCGCGAGCACGATGGCCAGGATCGCCAATCCGGCGAGACCACCGATCACCGCCATCAGCAGGATCCGCCTGCGCGACGCGGGAGCGAACGCCTCGGCGGCCGGGCGTGCGCCCGAAGGGGGCGCCGGCGGTGCGACCGGCGCCAGCGGCTCGGGAGCCGGCGCCGCGACCACCGGTTGGGCCCGCACCCCGCGAACGGCCCGTACCCGCGTCTCGTCGCCGCCGGCATCCTGCCGCGACGGCTCCTCCTCGGCGACCGGGACCTCGATGGTGGTGGGTGCGTAGCCGAGCTCGAGTTCGATCCGCTGCAGGGCGCGCGCGAACTCGATGACGGTGGGATAGCGGTTCTCGCGCTTGGGCGACATCCCCTTGGCCAGAACGGCCGAGAGGGCAGGCGGCACGTCGTCCCGCTGCAGGGGCGTGACCTCGCCGCGCTCGATGCGGGCGACCAGGTCGAGGGTGCCGTTCGGACCGCCTGGCACCTCGAACGGCGTCCGACCGGCCAGCACCGTATGGATCGTGGCGGCCAGCGAGAAGATGTCGCTGCGCACATCGGGGGTGGGCAGGTCCTCGAACATCTCCGGCGGACTCCACGGCACGCTCATGCCGATGCTGGCCTCGGCATCCGCGCTGTCGGTCGAGCCGTCCAGCGCGGGCAGGCCGCCGCCGTCCGCGAAGTCGGATGCGATGCCGAAGTCGGTCAGAGCCGGCCACCCGTAGTCGTTGGTGAGCACGTTGGCCGGCTTGATGTCGCGATGCAGGATCCCGGCCGCATGGGCGGTGGCCACCGCTCCCGACAGCCGGATGCCCGTACGCAGCGCGTCGACCACCGAGAGCGGCTGCCGTTTGTAGCGCTCGGAAAGGCTCGGCCGCGAGCAGTACTCCATCACCAGGAAGGGGCGGCCGTCGCGAGCAACACCCGCCTGGTAGATCGTGACGATGTAGGGATGCGTCGACAGCCGGGCCATCAGGTCGGCCTCGGTGGTGAACGCCGCACGGGCCTGAGGGGTCAGGTCGTGTGTCAGCAGTGCCTTCACCGCGACCTTGCGCCGAGGCAGCTGCTGCTCGTAGAGGAAGACGTCGGAGAAGCCACCCGAGCCGATCAGCCGGTCGACGACATAGCCGTCGATGTCGGGCGGGGAGCTCGGCGTGCGCTGCATGGTGCGCCCACCTTAACCGGTGACTTTGCGCGAATCCATTCGCAGCTTCAGCACACTCGCCACCACGGCGATCGCCATCGCCACCACGATGACGCCGAGCGACACGATCGTCGGGATCTCGGGCGCCCACTCGAATCCCTTGCCGCCGTTGAGGAACGGCAGCTCGTTCTCGTGCAGCGCGTGGAGCACCAGCTTCACGCCGATGAAGGCCAGGATCGCCGCGATGCCGTACTTCAGGTACACCAGCTTCTCGACCAGGTCGCCCAACAGGAAGTAGAGCTGCCGCAGCCCCATCAACGCGAACACGTTGGCCGCGAACACCAGGAACGGGTTGGTCGTGATGCCGAAGATGGCCGGGATCGAGTCGAGCGCGAAGACGAGGTCGGTGGATCCGAGGGCGATGAACACGATCAGGGCCGGCGTCAGCACCTTCTTGCCGTCGACGACGGTGCGCAGACGCGCGCCCTCGAAGTGCGGGGTGAAGCGCATCCGACGGCGCATGAAGGCGATGATCCGGCTTTCGTTCTCCATCTCGTCGTCGTGGTTCGTGAAGGCCTGGTTGGCGGCCGTGTAGATGAGGAACAGCCCGAAGACGTAGAAGATCCAGCTGAAGTGCTCGATCAACTGGGCGCCCAGGACGATGAAGACGCCGCGGAAGACCAGGGCGAGCACGATTCCCACCATCAGGATCTCTTGCTGGTACTTCCTGGGTACCGAGAATCGGGCCATGATCAGCAAGAACACGAAGAGGTTGTCGATCGACAGGCTGTATTCCGTCAACCAGCCGGCGACGAACTCACCGGCGTGGTCGGCGTCGCCGATCGCCCACAGCGCTCCGGCGAAGATCAGGGCGAGCACGACGTAGAAGGCGATCCACAGCACCGATTCGCGGGTCGACGGGATGTGTGGGCGCCGGAACGCGAGGAAGACGTCGACGGCCAGAATCAGAACGAGCACGACGGCGGAGCCGATCTCGAACCAAGCAGGGATCACGGTGGTCATCTGGGCGGTGGCCTCTCGGACGGGCCCGGCTTGACCTTCTCAGGCTGCCGGGCGCAGTGGATGTCCGAACGTCTCTCCCGCGCGAATCCCGTTCGTCAGAGCGGCGGTTCGCGATCGCGACCGGGGCTGCAGCGCTGGAACCCGTGATGACGGCCGCGACGAGGTGGGATACTCCCCTTCGCGCTGCCTAGCCTAGCGGCTCGATCAGGGTGGGGTCGCTCGGGTCGACGGTCCGCGGGTTGTTGACCCGGCGATCCACCTCGTAGCTGCTGATGTGGCCGGCCTGCACCGTGGACACCTCGTGCAGCAGGGCGAGCATGTCGTCTTTCTGCGCGTCGTCGGCGAGCCGTTCGGTGTCGAGCCAGCGGTCGTACACGCCCGCGTCGAGGAAGACCGGCATGCGGTCGTGCACCTCGCCCGAGGCGTCGCGCGCCTCGCGGGTGATGATCGCGGTCGACACCTGCCACACCTCGGCGCCGTCGTCTCCGGGAACCTTGCGCGCCGTGAAGATGCCGGCCGCCGCCAGCATGCGCGCCTCGCCGTGGAGGAAGTGCGCGTGCTTGGCGCCCGCCTCGCCCGTCCACTCGTAATAGCCCCGCATCGGTACGATGCACCGGTTGGCGGCGAAGGCGTTCTTCCACATGCCGTTGGTGGCGACGGTCTCGATGCGCGCGTTGAACTGCGGCCGCTTGGAATCCTTGATGAAGGCGGGATGGAAGTCCCAGACGGCGGGCTCGACCCGCCGGATCACCTCGCCGGTCGCCGAGTCGCGCTTCTCGCGGATGATCGGCACCGCATCGGTCGGCGCGACCGAGAACGACGGCACCCAGTCGCGGTAGTCGTTGCCGTCGAGCACGAACTGCTCGATCAGATCGTTGGTCTTCTCGTCCATCGCGAATCGGCCGCACATGCCAGCCATCTTCTCGCAGGCCGGTGACAGCAGACGGTGTCAGGATGGGGGCATGGCTGACGAGGCAACTCCCATCTCCTATGAGGCGCTCGCGCTGAAGACGCCGGTGCTGACCGCGACAGGCGCCGAGATCGGCACGGTGGCGCACGTCATCGCCGATGAGCACCTCGACGTGTTCGACGGGGTCGTCGTGAAGACGCCCCACGGCATCCGGTTCGTCGATCGCGATCAGATCTCCGCCATCACGACTGCCGCCGTGTCCACGACCATCGCCGACGCGGAGGTCGCCGCCCTGCCCAAGCCGGACGGTGAGCCGATCTACGAAGTCGACGCGCTGCAAGGGATCGGCCCCTCGCTGACCGACCACCTGCGCAAACTGTTCGGGCGCGAACACTGGACTCGCACCGAATAGCTCACACCGGCGTCGGCAGCACGTCGATGCCCGCCGCGATCGCCGCGGCGCGATAGGCGGCCGCCAGAGCGGCCGGGGTCGCGTGCGCATTCAGTCCGCTTGGGTTCGGCACGACCCAGATCGGTACGCCCGCGATCGTCGCCGGCTGCTCCCCCAGCGCGGCATCCTTGATGCCGAACGCGATGCGGTAGGCCGTGATCCCCAGGATGGCGACGACGCGAGGTGGCGCAGCCGCGACCCGGCGCTCCAGGTCGCGGGCACCGGCGACGAGTTCGGCGGGGGTCAGCTCATCTGCCCGCGCGGTCGCGCGTCGCACCAGACTGGTGATGCCGACACCGCGAGCGAACAGGTGGGCGCGGTCGGCGGCATCCAGTCCCTCAGAGGCGTCGACGACATGGTCCAGGATGCCCGCGCGATACAGCGTCGACCAGAAGCGGTTGCTCCGCAGCGAGAACGGCGCCTGCACGGCGACGGAGCGCAGCCCGGGGTTGAATCCGACGAACAGCAGCCGGACGCCGGGGCCCACCGTGTCGGGAATGGTGCCTCCGCGGAACGCCTCGAGCTGAGCGCGGGTGAACGTCGGCACGATCTCCCTTTCGACGGCGGAGCGCAGGTGGTGAGCAGGCTAGCCGATCGCTAGGGTCTCTGGCATGAGCGACAACGCACGCGAGGCGGCACGCAAGCAGATCAAGGCACGGCGCGACTTCTGGGCGATGCTGGCGATCCTGCTGATCGTCTCGGTCTTCCTCGTGGTGATCTGGTGGCTCACCGGTGCCCCGCACTACTTCTGGCCCGCCTGGCCGCTCATCGCGATCGCGGTGGCGCTGGTCTTCTCGGGCCTGAACGCCTTCGGCATCATCAACCGCGAGGTCACCGAGGCTGACATCGACGCGCACCTGGCGCGCAAGAACCGCGGCGGTTCCGCCTAGGGTCCGTTCCATGACGGCGCACCAGCTCGGCCTCGACGAGGCACGGCGCATCGCGGTGCGCGCCGCGTTGCTCGAGGGCGCGACGCCGGCCGAGCGACCCGCCGAACTCGTCCCGATGATCGACCAGCTGGCCATGCTGCGGGTCGAACTCACCCCGACGGTGTGCCCGGCCGCCGATCACGTCGCGTGGACGCGCCTCGGCGACGCGTATGAGCCCGAGCAGCTCGAGACGGCCCTCGCCGACGGCGAACTGTTCGAGCGGGCGTGGATGCTGCGGCCGATGTCCCACCTCGGCCTGTACCTGGCCGAGATGCGCACCTGGGGGCCGGCGCCCGGCAGCGGCGGCTGGTTCGAGCAGAATGCATCATTCGCCCGCCGCATCCTGGAGCAGATCGAGGAGGAGGGGCCCCTGACCTCGCGCGACATCCCCGACGATGCGACCGTGCGGTGGCCGTCGAGCGGATGGAACAACGAGCGCAACGTGGTCAAGATGCTCGAGGCGCTGCACATGCGCGGTCGGCTCGCCGTGATCGGGCGCGTCGGCCGACTGCGCATCTGGGAGCTGGCGTCGCGGGCCTTCCCCGACGCGCCCGAGGTGCCGGCCGCCGAAGCAGAACGCATTCGCAGCGAGCAGATCCTTCGAGCGTGCGGCGTGATGCGCAACAGCAAGGCGATCAGCCGGCTTGAGCTCGACGGACTGACCCAGGTGGGCGAGCCCGCGACGATTGAGGGCGTCCCTGGAAAGTGGCGAGTGGATGCCTCGGCCCTCGAGCGCGAACGCTCCGGCCCCGACTTCTCGCCCCGGGTCGCGATCCTGTCGCCGTTCGACCGGCTCATGACCGACCCGATGCGCGTCGTCCGGCTCTTCGACTTCGACTACCTGCTCGAGATGTTCAAGCCCGTCGAGCAGCGCATCTGGGGTCAGTTCACGCTGCCGATCCTGAGCGGCGAACGCCTGATCGGCAAGATCGACGGGCGCTCGGATCGCGACAGCGGACGCTTCGTGCTGCACCGCATCCACGAGGACACGGCCTTCGATCGCGCGACCCGTGCCGCCGTCGACGCCGAGTTGGAGGCGTTCGCCGCCTGGATGGGGCTCGAGGTCGTTCGCGGCTGAGCGTCGGCACCCGAGCCGGGGCGCGCCTAGCTGGTCGCCCGCCTGATCAGCGCGGTGAGCAGGGCGGCCTGCTCGGCGTTCAGCGGCGCCAGCACCGCGTAGGCGGCCGGGAACATCGTGCCGTCGTCGATCATCGCGCTCGGGTCGAAACCGAGGGTGGCGTAGCGGTCCTTGAACTTGGCGGCCGGCTTGAAGAAGGCGACCAGCTTGTCATTCCAGGTGTACGCCGGGAATCCGTACCAGGTCTTCTGACCGAGCTCCGGACCCGCGGCGGAGATGATCTCGTGGATCTGCTGCGCCAACTGCTTGTCGAGGCCGGTCATCGCGTCGATCGCGTCGGCGAGGGCCTGCTCTCCTGCTTCGCGTGTCTGCGCGGCCTTGAGCTCGGCGTTGCGCTGCTTCATGGCCGCGCGCTCTTCGGCGCTGAATCGGGCTGTGCTGTTCTTCGTCTCTGCCATGCGACTCATGCTAGGAGGCGGGACGAGGCGGGCACTTCTCCGATCCTGCTCGTCCGCCGGTCATTTCTCGCGGTTCGCGGCCACCGCCTGCTGCATGAGCCGACGAAGCGCGTCCTCGTCGAGCTCGACGTTCTCGAACACGTCGATGGCGCGCACCGACTTGCTGTCCAGCCGGGTGTTGAACAGCTTCGCCGGGTCATCGAGCCGGGCGCCCTGCGGGAAGGTCAGTCGCACCGCGCTCTTCAGAACATCCGCCATGCAGAGGTTGCCATCGCTCATCCAGGTCGCGACGCCCTCCGGCTTGGATGGCTTCTTCCACTTGACCGCTTCGACGATGCTCGGATCGGCGCTCAGGATGATGCGCCGGAGTTCCGCCAACGTCGCGCCGCGCCAGTCGTGGATGCCGGCGATGATGGCGTCGATCTCGTGTGCCGCTTGGGTGTCGCTCATGCGATCCATCTTGTCGAATCCGCGGCGCGGAGTGCGTGAATCAGGACTGGCACTCTGTGTACGAGAGTGCTAAAACAGAAGTGGGTCGCACGGCCCGCGTGTGACTCTTCTTTTGATGACGAAAGGAGACTGACATGTCCAATCCGTTTGATGTTCTGAGCCCGTTCGATCGCCTCGCGTCCAGCGTCTTCGACACCGCGCGGGCTCCTCGTCTGATGCCCGTCGACCTGTTCCGCGACGGCGACCAGTACGTGCTCAGCGCCGACCTCCCCGGCATCGATCCGTCGTCGGTCGACCTCGATGTCGACGGCCAGCTGCTCACGATCCGCGCTGAGCGCAGGGCGCCCGCCAATGAGCAGGTCAAGTGGCTCGCCCACGAACGGCCGTACGGCAATTACATGCGCCAGTTCACGCTGGGCAATGGCGTCGACGCCGACAAGATCACCGCCAACTACGAGCACGGCGTGCTGTCGGTCATCATCCCGATGGCCGAGAGGGCCAAGCCGCGCAAGATCCAGATCGGGGCGGCCGACCAGCGGCAGGAGGTGACCGCATGACAGCTGCACTCGGTCACGCACCGCGTCGTGGCGACCGGCGGATGCCCGATCACTCCGGCATCCGGCTGCCCGTCATCGCGCCGCGGTTCGTTCCCGCGACGCTGCCGCGCACGGCATCCCCGATGCGCGGACGCCGCGTCGCCGGCTCACCGCCGGTTCGGACGGCGTAACACCGGGGCCCCGGCGCGGCACAGTGCCGGGGCTCTGTTGTGCAGGCGACACCCCCGCCTGTTCAGCGCGGAGACGACAAAACCCCCGACCAGAACACGCGGTTCTAGCGAGGGTTTCGAGCGATGGTGACCCCAGCGGGATTCGAACCCGCGTTACCGCCGTGAGAGGGCGGCGTACTAGGCCACTATACGATGGGGCCGTCACGACAACTTGACGAGTATGCCATATGCGGCCGGGGGCTCGCCAACTGACGACGAGCCTTGCGTCAGGGTTTCGGTGCCAGCACCCGCAGCGCGCCCGGCACGACCTGCACGTCGACGGGTGCCGGCGCGATGCGCTCGCCGTCGGCGTAGATCATGACGCCCTCGCCGGTGATCCGCACGTTCTGGGCGCGCAGGATGCTGACCTTGGGATGCCGCACGTGCTCCCCCTTGAACACGCTCGGAAAGATGCGCACGAAGTTGAACCGGCTGAGCGGTCGCACGATCAGCACATCGAGCAGGCCGTCGTCGAGCTCGGCGTCCGGGGTGATCTTCATCCCGCCGCCCAGCGAGACGCCGTTGCCGATCGAGACCATGTTGGCGTCGAGGGTGTGCTCGGTGCCGTCGAGCGTGAGCGTGTACTGGAACGGCTTCAGCTTCGCCAGCTCGATCCCCAGCGCGATGATGTAGCGGCTGGCGCCCTTCGGGTGGCGCATCAGGTTGGCACGCTCGTTGACGACCGAGTCGAATCCCGCGCTCAGGGCGCAAGCGAACCACCGCTCGGCTTGCGCTCCCGTCTCGTCGTCGGTGTAGGCGATGCGTGCGGCGTCGATGATCCGAGGGGGGCGCTGCAGCGCCTCCCCCAGCGCGATGACCGCCGCCTCGGTGTTGTCGTGCGGCAGCCCGAGTACGCGCGCCATGTCGTTGCCCGTGCCCGAGGGGACGATGCCCAGCGGCACCTTCGTGCCGGCGACCATGTTGGTGCCCAGGTTCACCATGCCGTCACCGCCCACGACGATGAACCCGTCGGGCTTGGACTTCACCGCCGCACGGGCGGTGCTCAGCAGCGACTCGTAGTCCGGCTCCTGCAACGAGGTGACGTCGTGGCCCATGGCGCGCAGCGTCTGCACGACCGCCGGGCCGACGGCGCGTGTCGCCCCGAATGAGGCGGAGGGGTTGATGGCGACCACCACCCGTTTGGGCGTGAAACTGGCGCCTTGACTGGCAGTTGCCACACGGGCCTCCGGGTTGCTGGTCTCGCGTCGTCGTGCGCTCGTCGTCGAGCGTGTTTGGACTCTAGCGGTCACCGACACGCATGATGTTCGGAACCGGCCGCGTCTAGGCTCGGCCCGTGGCAGGCATCCGGTACGAAGTGCACGGGGAGCACCCTGCGGACGGGGCGCTCGACCAGCTTGTCGCGGCACATCACCGCATCGGCGTCGACGGCCTGCTGCGGAGTCGCGGGCGGCGAGCCCGCCCCGGGCGGGTGCCGGCGCCGGCCGCCGAAGAAGGCTTCAGCTGGGGCCTCCTCGACGGCTGGAGCCGGCGCTGGTGGCCGCAGGGCATCGAGGTGCTCGACGAGTACGACGACATCCTCGTGATCAGCTGGTTCGCGCAGCAGCGCCGGGGGGCCACCCAGGGCGCCAGGATCACCGTGGTCGACCGCCGCGACCCGCGCCGTCCGCGATACCACCACGTTCTGCTGGTCGAACCGGTGCGTGACGAGGCCGGCGTCGGAATGCGAGCGGTCGAGATCCACGCGGGCGGGCTCGCGGTCGTCCGTGGGCGGCTCTACGTGGCGGCGACCTACGGGGGCCTGCGCACCTTCACGCTGAGCGACATCCTGCGAGTGCGCGGCCGCGGACCGTTCGGCTATCGCCACGTGCTGCCGCAGTCGGGCCACGAACGACTCGTGGGCGGTGAGGGCGACGGACGGATGCGGTTCTCGTTCGTCTCGCTCGAGCGCGACTCGTCGGGCGGCGCCGATCACCTGGTCGTCGGCGAGTTCGGGCCCGAGAGCGCGGGACGTCGCCTCGGGCGTGTTCCGGTGGGCGCGTCGTCGCTCCGCGTCGAGGTGGCCGACTTGCACGAACCCGGCATCTCGAGGATGCAGGGCGCCGCCGTGATCGACGGCACCTGGTTCGTCTCCGCCAGTCACGGGTTGCGGCCGGGCGATCTGTGGGTCGGCTCGGACGGAACGTGGGTGCGCCATCCCGCCGTCCTCCCCCCGGGGCCCGAAGACCTCACGGCTTCGCACGACGGCCGCCGCCTGTGGTCGCTGTGCGAGTACCCGGGACGGCGGTGGGTGTTCGCCATGGACGTTGGGCGCTGGCGCGATCCCCCTTAGAAGGCGCGGACTGTGCCCATTTTCCCGCTATCGCGGGAACCGCAGGCGGCGCAGCAGCTGCGCGTTCAGCGCCACCACGATCGTCGACACCGACATCACCGCCGCACCCACCGCGGGCGGCAGCACGAAGCCGACCCCGGCGAGCACTCCCGCGGCGAGCGGCAGACCGAGCACGTTGTAGCCGGTCGCCCATGCGAGGTTCTGCAGCATCTTGCGGTATCCGGCTCGGCTCAACGTGAGGGTGTCGACGACGCCACGCGGGTCGCTCGATGCCAGCACGATGCCGGCGGTCTCGATCGCGACATCCGTTCCCGCACCGATCGCGATACCCACGTCAGCCCGCGCGAGGGCGGGGGCGTCGTTCACCCCGTCGCCGACCATCGCCACTCTCGCCGCACCTCCGGCCTGCAGCTTCGCCACGATGTCGGACTTCTGGCCGGGCAGCACCTCGGCGAACACCTCGGTGATGCCCAGCTCGGCCGCGACCCAGTTGGCGACGCCGTGCGCGTCGCCGGTGAGCATCGCCACCCGGATGCCGCGCTTCTTCAGCAGCGTGACCGCCTCGAGCGATTCGAGCCGCACGGTGTCGCCGAGCGCGAACATCCCGAGCACGTGCGACACGGATTCGGTCTCGTCGATCAGGTAGACCAGGGTCGCGCCCTCGGGCTCGAGCTCTCGTGCCGCGTGCACGAAGGTCGGATCGAGATGGATGCCGCGTTCGGTGACCACCCGGGCGCTGGCGACCGTCAGGCGCCGGCCCGCGACGGTGGCGCTCGCGCCCCGGCCGGCGAGCGCCGTGAAGCCGGACGCGCGCCCGCCGCTGGCCTTGCGCTCCTTCGCCGCCGCCACGATGGCGCGCGCGATGGGATGCTCCGAGCGCGACTCGACGGACGCCGCGAGACCCAGCACCAAGTCGTCGTCGCCGTCCTTCTGACCGGCGGAGACCACGCGCACCAGCCCCTGCTTGCCGGTGGTGAGCGTGCCGGTCTTGTCGAACAGCACCACGTCGACGCGCCGCGCCTCCTCGAGTGCCGCGCGACTGCGGATGAGGATCCCCCGCCGAGCGCCGATGGCCGTGGTGAGCTGCGCCACCAGCGGGATCGCGAGTCCGAGGGCGTGCGGGCACGCGATGACGAGCACCGTGACGACGCGCTCCAGTACGAACGCCGGATCCCCGGGCCGCAGCAGCAGCCACACCACGAGCGTGATCACGGCGACCGCGATCGCCAGGTAGAACAGCCAGCCGGCCGCACGGTCGGCCAGCAGCTGCACGCCCGACTTGCTCGCCTGCGCCTCGGCCACGAGCTTCATCACTCCGGCGAGCGCGGTGTCGTCGCCGAGTTTCGTCACCTTGATGGTGAGCGAGCCGGTCTCTCCTTCGCTGCCCGAGTTCACGCTTCCTGCCACGACCGACGCGCCGAGCGCCTTCGAGACCGGGGCAGACTCACCGGTGAGAAGGGACTCGTCCACCTGTGACTCCCCCTCGACGACCTCGCCGTCGACGGGGACGGACGCGCCGGGCCGCACGATGACCAGGTCGCCGATCGACAGCGACGACACCGGCATCGTCATGGTGTGGTCGCCGTGCACGACTTCGGCATTGTGAGGGAGCAATTTTTTCAGCTCGCCTAAGGCGTCAGAGGCGCCCATCACGGCCGCCATCTCGATCCAGTGCCCGAGCAGCATGATCGTGATGAGGGTGGCGAGCTCCCACCAGAAGTCCATGCCGTGCAGGCCGAAGGTGACGGCGAGCGAATAACCGAGCGCGACCAGGATCGCCAGCGAGATCAGCGTCATCATGCCCGGCCGCTTGGCCCGCAGCTCGCCCCAGGCCCCGCTGAGGAAGACCCGTCCGCCGATCAGGAAGATCGCGGTGCCGAACGCGGCGGGGATCCACGCACTGCCGGGGAAACGCGGACCGCCCAGGCCCAGGATGTCTTGCAAGCCGGTCGAGAAGACCAGCGTCGGCACGGTGAGAACGAGGCAGATCCAGAACAAGCGCTGGAAGTTGCCGTGGTGCATGTGCGCGCTGGAGCTATGAGCATGGTCCATTTCTGGGCCATGCGGCGACGCCAGCGCCGAGCCCCGTCCCGGGGCTCGGTTGTCATGGTGAGCGTGGTGGTGCTCGTGCATCTCGTGGTGCTCGTGCGCCGTCTGGTCGTGGTGGTGGTCATGCTCGCTCATGGTCAGCTCCCCCGGTTGTTCTGCAGTTCGAAGACGGTCAACAGCTCATCGACCGCGTCGTCGCGCCGCGCGCCGCCCTCGTCGAACATCTCGGTCACGTGCGTGCGTAGGTGGTTCTCGACGAGCAGCTTGTTGAGGCTGCGCAGCGACTTCTGGATGGCGAGGGTCTGCGTGATGATGTCGACGCAGTAGGCCTCGTCGTCGATCATCTTCTCGACCCCGCGCAGCTGCCCCTCGAGGATGCGCGCCCGGTGCAGCGCGCGCTTCTTGATATCCGCGATCATGCTGAGAGCATATACCCCTAGGGGGTATGTTGCGCGGGTACAGTCTGTCGAGTGAAGGTCACCAAATACGAACACGCCACCCTGGTCATCTCCTCCGACGACGCTCTGCTCGTCATCGATCCCGGGATGTTCCTCACCCCTCCGGATTTCACGGGCACCGTCGCGGTGGTGATCACTCACGAGCACCAGGATCACTGGAACGACCAGAACCTCAGTCTGATCCTCGAGAAGGCCCCCGACGCCAAGATCTACGGACCCGCTGGCGTCGCCGCCGCGGCATCCGGGTTCGAGGTGAACGTCGTCAAGGCCGGCGATGTCGTCACGGTCGAACCGTTCACGCTCGAGTTCTTCGGCGAGAAGCACGCCGTGATCCACGAGAGCCTGCCGGTCGCCGACAACGTGGGCGTGCTGGTCAACGACGAGCTGTACTACGGCGGCGACTCCTACACCGTGCCCGACAAGGCGGTCGGCACCCTCGCCGCCCCGGTCGGAGCCCCGTGGCTCAAGATCGGCGACTCGATGGACTACATCCTCGAGATCAAGCCCAAGCGCGCGTTCTACATCCACGACATGACGCTGTCGGCTGCCGGCAAGAGCATGGCGAGCGACCGGCTCAAGTGGGCGACGGAGAAGAACGGCGGGGCCTACAAGCCGCTCGAGGTCGGCGAGTCGATCGACCTCTAGGTCCGCTACCGCACATGTCGGGGGGAAGGCCACGGTGACGGATCGCGACACGGACGACTTCGCGCAGTTCGCGCAGATGTTCGAGAACGCTTCCCGAGAGGAGAGGCGCCAGGCGCACGGCCGCGGCCCGGTGGATCCCACGACACGTGCCCGACGCCGCCGGCGCGTCCGGATCATCGCGCTCGTCGTCGTCGGTGCCATCGTGGCCGCGATCGGCACCTACGTGCCCCTGGCTCTCAACGCTCCCGTCGGAGCCGCGGCCTCGACCACGCACCTCCCGCCGGTCGCGCCCGGCAGCGCGGCGAAGCTCGTGTTCCCCGACGGCGAGGAGTCGGCGATCAGCGTCTCGGGAGCGGACGCCTATCTCGGCCCGAGCGCGAGCGGGATCCTGGCCTCGAGCGGCGGCGACGCTGCCGTGCCGATGGCCAGCATCAGCAAGCTGATCACCGCGATGGTGATCCTGAGCAAGAAGCCGCTGACCCCCTCCTCGCCGGGGCCGTCGATCACCTTCAGCAAGGCGGATCACGCGCTGTACGACAAGTACTACCTGCTCAATGCGACGATCGCGGCGATGCCGACCGGCAGCTCCATGTCGGAGCACGACGCCCTCGAGACCATGTTGGTCGTCTCGGCGTGCAACTACGCAGAAGCCATGGTCGATTGGGCCTACGGTTCGACGGGTGGATTCGTGAACGCCGCCAAGAAGTGGCTCGCGGCGAACGGCATGATGCACACGACGATGGTCGAGTCGACCGGCATCGACGCCCGCAACACGAGCACAACCGGTGACCTGATCACGCTCGGCAAGCTGGCCATGGCGAACCCGGTGATCGCCGAGATCGTCGCCAAACAGAGCCTCGACATCCCCTTCCTCACCGGGATGCCGAACACCAACACCCTGCTCGGTGCCGACGGCGTCAACGGGATCAAGACCGGCACGCTCGAGGATTACGGCTCGGATCTGCTGTTCTCGGCCGAGGTCCCGGTGACCGGCATCGAGCAACCGCTCAAGGTCATCGGCGTGGTCTTGGGTGGAGTCGATCGCGAGTCGGTCAACGACGATGTGACGCGTCTGATCGACAGCCTGAAGGCGGGCTTCCATGACGTCACCGTCGCCGAGGACGACGAGAAGGTCGGCACGTACACGACGCCGTGGGGCGCGTCGGCGACGATGGTGCTCGGATCCAGCGCCTCGGTGTTCACCTATTCGGACGCCGAGATCACCTCGACCATGACCACCTCGACGCTGACGACCGGGAGGAGCGGCGAGAAGGTCGGCAGCGTCACCTGGAAGGCGGGCACCAGCACCGTGACCGTCCCGGTGGTGCTCCGGGGCAGCATCGCCCCGCCGAGCGCGTGGTGGCGGCTCACCCACCCGCAGGAGCTCTGGCACTGAGCCGACATCGCTGTGGCGTGTGTCGCCTGCCGCGTTTAGTGTCACGGCATGGCTGCATCTCTCGAAACGGCAGAGCTGCGAGTGGTCCCCGTCGCCGACGCACCGTGGGATGACGTGCGCACCGTCTTCGGCACGCGCGGCGATCCCTCGACCTGCTGGTGCCAGTTCTTCAAGGTGGATGCCGCGGCCTGGAAGGCGAAGGACCACGCGTCGGCCTTCGAGCGCGCCCTCTGCGAGCAGGTCGACCGGGCTCGCGAGCTCGCGGCGTCGGGCGGGCGCACAACCGGCCCGGGCGTGATCGCCTATCTCGGCTCGGACGCCGACGGTTGGGAGCCGGTCGGCTGGGCCGCGGTCGAACCGCGCGCCGTGTATCCGCGGATCCTCGCCGGCCGCATGATGCCGGGCAGCGCCGAGTCCGACCCCGCCGACCAGAGCGTCTGGGCGGTCACCTGTTTCGTGGTCCGCGTCGGATTCCGCCGCCGCGGGGTCGCCGCAGCGCTGCTCGCCGGAGCCGTCGGCGAGGCGAGGCGCGGCGGTGCCCGGGTCGTCGAGGCCTACCCCGTCGACACGAAGGGCGAGAAGGTCAGCTCGGCCGATCTGTACCACGGACCGCTCTCGGCCTTCACGGCGGCGGGATTCGAGATCACCGGCCGCCCGGCCGAGGGGCGGGCCGTGGTGCGACTCGAACTGTGAGTGCGATCGAAGCTGGGGTACCTGGACTCGAACCAAGAACAACTGAACCAGAATCAGCCGTGTTGCCAATTACACCATACCCCATCGAAAAGTCCTGATCAGAGGGCTGTTTCGAAGTGGACACCGACCGAGTGGGCGAGAAAGCTCACCGAGCGGGCCGTCGTCCAGCATACGACATGCCGCACGCCCGTCATGACTCGAGCCGGCCCGCGGCGCGGGCGGAACTAGCGGCGGGCGTCGCGGACCGCTCGGACCACGAGTTGCACCGTCGCGGCGAGCAGGAGCACGGCGAACAGGATGCTGGCCAGCTGAGGCGAGAGCGCCGAGGCGATCGCGACACCGCCGAACGAGGCGATCGCGGCCGTGACGCCCACGATCGTTCCATCGATCACATCCACGAGGCCGGCCCGGGCATTGCGAACGGTGCCCGTCACCGCGCCCGGGATGATCGCGAGCAGCGAGGTGCCCTTGGCCAGCAGGTCCCCCGCTCCGAACAGCGCGACCAGGATCGGCACGACGATCACCCCGCCCCCGATGCCGAACAGCCCGGACGCGATGCCCATGACGAGACCGAGGATGACCAGGCCGGGGATCGACACGGGAGTGAGCGCGATCACCCCGCTGCGCGCCGGGATCTCGAGGAACAGCCGCACGGCGACCAGGACCAGCAACCCGATGAACAGCCAGCGCAGCCACCCGATCGACAGCCGGTGCAGCAGCCGGGTGCCGATGAAGGTGCCGGCGACACCCCCCGCCGCGATGAGGAGCGCGGCCACCAGATCGACGTGACCGGTGAGTCCGTAGGTCACCGTGCCAACGATCCCGGCCGGGATGATCGCCACCAGCGAGGTGGCGGACGCCCGGCGATGGTCGAGGCCGGCGACGATCGTGAGCAGCGGGACCATGATGATCCCGCCGCCGACCCCGAATGCTCCCGAGAGCACCCCGCCGATCGCGCCGATGAGGACCAGCAACGACACCTCGCGGACCGTGCGCCGAGGCACCGGGGGAACGGGTTCGCCCTGATCGCCCGATTCGGCGGCTGGGTCGGCCGGAGACGGCATCCCGGCTACAGCGCCGCGCGGAAGCGGTCGATCCGCGCCAGCGTCGACTCCTTGTCGAGGATCTGCATCGACTCGAACAGCGGCGGGCTGATCCGCTTGCCGCTCAGGGCGGTGCGCAGCGGGCCGAAGGCGTCGCGCGGCTTGAGCCCCGCTCCGCCCTCCTCGGGCGGATCGGTCAGCGCGTGCCGAAGGGTCTGCTCGATCACGGCGGTGGCGAAGTCGTCGAGCTGCTCGAGTGCTGCGTACGAGGCGTCGAGCACCAGTTTCGCCTGGTCCGCGTCCTTCGGCAGGGCGTCGGCCTCGTAGACGATCGTGTCATCCGGCTGGAAGAAGAACTCGAGCATGGGGCGGGCCTCGCTGAGCACGGTGATGCGCTCCTGCACGAGCGGTGCGGCCTCGCGGAGGATGGCCTGCTCCGCGGGCGTCGGCGGGTCGCTCACGATGCCGGCCAGGTAGGGCAGCAGACGCGCCTCGAAGTCGTCCGCCGACAGCATCCGGATGTGGTCGCCGTTGATCGAGTCGGCCTTCTTCTGGTCGAAGCTGGCCGGGTTCGGATTCACATCGGCGATGTCGAAGGCCGCGATGAACTCCTCACGGGTGAACACGTCGCGGTCGGGGGCGATCGACCAGCCCAGCAGGGCCAGGTAGTTCATCAGCCCCTCGGGGATGAATCCGCGGTCCCGGTGGTGGAACAGGCTCGACTCGGGATCGCGCTTGCTGAGCTTTCGGGTGCCTTCGCCGCGCACCAGCGGCAGGTGCCCGAAGCGTGGCACGAAGTCGGTGACGCCGAGCTCGATCAGCGCGAGGTACAGCGCGATCTGGCGCGGGGTGCTGGACAGGATGTCCTCGCCGCGCAGCACGTGCGTGATCCCCATCAGCGCATCGTCGACCGGGTTGACGAAGGTGTACAGAGGCACCCCGTTCGGCCGCACCACGATGAAGTCGGTGAAGCTGCCCTCCGGAAAGGTGATCGGGCCGCGCACCAGGTCATCGAAGCTCAGGTCGGTGTCGGGGACGCGCAGGCGCAGGGCCGGCGAGCGTCCCTCGGCGCGGTAGGCGTCGCGCTGCTCCTGCGTGAGGTCGCGCTCGAAGTTGTCGTAGCCCTGCTTCGGGTCGCGGCCTGCGGCGAGATTGCGGGCCTCCATCTCGTCGGGCGTGACGTAGCTCTCGTAGAGGAGGCCGGCATCCACCATGCGGGTGATCAGGTCCTGGTAGATCGGCGTGCGCTGCGACTGGCGGTACGGCTCGCTGGGGCCGCCCTTCACGACGCCCTCGTCCCAGTCGATGCCCATCCAGTTCAGGGCGTCGAGGATCTGCAGGTAGCTCTCCTCGCTGTCACGTTCGGCATCGGTGTCTTCGATACGGAAGACCATCGTCCCGCCGGTGTGACGCGCGTACGCCCAGTTGAACATGGCGGTGCGCACCAGGCCGACGTGCGGCGTACCGGTGGGTGACGGGCAGAAACGCACGCGGATATCGGCGCCGGTGGCGGTGGAGAAGGGGACAGTGCTCGAGCTGGACATCGGGTTCGAGCCTACCGAGGCAGCGCCGCCCGCAACGACCGGAGCACGACCGGGCTAGACCAGTGCGAGCACCGCTGACGCCCCCAGCGCGAGCACGATCCCGACCGTCTGCAGCAGGCTCAACCGCTCCCGGAGCACGAAGAACGCGAGGATGACGGTGCCGAGCGGATACAGCGCGTTCAACACCCCCATCACGGCCAGTTCGCCCAGGTGCAGCCCGATCACCAACAGGATGTTGCCCGCGGCCAGCAGGACCCCGGCCAGCACCGCCTGCGCGAATCCCGTGCGATGGCGGATGCCGGCCAGCTCGGCCGCACCGCGCCGCACCCGATTCACCAGGAGGATCACCGCGTAGAGCACGGACGCGACCATCAGGTCGACGAGCAAGGGGGCAAGCCCGGAGTCGGTCGGTGTTCGGTCGATCGCGATGAGGTAGCCCGCGAACCCGAGGCCGGCGATCGAGCCGAGCAGCACGGCCCGCGGCGTGACGCGCACCGGATCGCGTTGCCGCGGCACGGCGAGCAGCACAGCCGCCACCACGACGGCCGCGAGCGCGACGTAGCCGAGCACGGCGATCCGTTCGCCGATCGCGAAGCCGACGATCGCCGGGACGACTGCGTAGATCATCGCGACCCCCGGAGACACCACGCTCATCGGGCCGATCGCCAGGCTCGCGTAGAACGCCCAGGTGCCGATGCCGCCGGCGATGCCCGCGACGATGCCCAGCACGATCACCGACGTCGACCACGGCGGATTGCTCACCAGGGTGGCCACCGTGGCGATCAGCAGGGCCGCGAACTGGCTGAGGAAGCTGACCAGCAACGGCGTGATCCGCCGGGAGGCGAGGCCGCCCAGGAAGTCGGATGCGCCGTAGATGAGCGCGCTGGACAGTCCGAGAAGCGCGATCACCTCAGAAGCGTATCGGCAGGGTACGACGTGCGGCGCGGGACGGGGTGGCCCCGCCACGAAAGCGGAGAGGTTCACCGTCGCGTCGATCCATAATGGTCTGAACGCGAGCCGATGAGGTCGACAATGAGAGTGCTGGTCACCGGAAGCTCGGGCTTCATCGGCACGCGGGTGTGTCAGCTGCTCACCAGGAGCGGACACGATGTGACCGGGCTCGACCGGCGTCCCGCGAGGGGGAGCCTGAACTCGGTTATCGGAGACGTCCTCGACGCACAGTCCGTTTCGTCGATCATGCGAAGCGTTGAAGCAGTCGTGCACCTTGCCGCCATCGTGTCGGTCGTCGAGTGCGAGGGCGATCCGGCCCGGGCGCGAGCCGTCAATGTGGACGGAGCCGTCACCGTGATGCGAGCGGCCCTCGACTCCGGGGTCACGCGAGTGCTCTTCGCCTCGTCGGCGGCCGTATACGGGCCGCGGTCGGGGGAGGTGTCGGAGCAGGATCCGTGCACACCCGCCGGCATCTATGGCACCACCAAGCTCGAGGCTGAGACTCGCCTTCGTTCCATGGCCTCGAACGCACCCGGCCTGCTCGGGATCGTCCGGCCTTTCAACGTCTACGGCTGCGGTCAGCCATACCGCGGCGTGGCCTCATCCTTGGTCGCCGCCATCGGTCATGCGATCTCGACAGGTGAACCCCTCATCATTCGCGGCGACGGATCGCAACGCCGCGATTTCGTGCATGTCGATGACGTCGCGCGCGTTATTGTCGGCTGCGTCCTGGGCGACGCCGGGCGCCCTTCGGTCCTGAACATCGGGACAGGTGTTGCCCGCAGCGTCAACGATGTGATCGAGATCGCCCAGGCCGTGACGGGTAGGAGGATCGCGCGCCGTCATGTCGAGCGACCAGCAAATGACATCGACGAGTCCGTTGCGGACATCGAGCTCTTGCGCTCCGTCGACGTGGACTACGCGCCGATCGACCTCCGGGCCGGTCTCGTCGAAGCCCTCAGCTGAGCGACCTTGCCTCGACGGCACCGAACTCCGCGAGCGCCTCGGGGTGTGGACGATCCATCTTCTCCGGCGATCAGCAGGGCGGTCAGCTGGTTGAGGAGCGCGATCACCTAGAAGCGTATTGGCAGGGTGCGGCAGCTTGCGGGTGTCACGTCGGAGGCCAGCCCGCGATGGCGCCGATCTCGGCGAGGGCGTCCAGCGCGGCGGTCACTGCGGAGGACGCGGTCGGGTGATCCTCGTCGGCCAGGGCGGCGAAGGCGTCGATCAGATCATCCAGCGATCGGCCACCCACCAGGTCGTAGACCACGGCGGCGGGACCGTTCAGGTGGTGCAGCACATCCGTGCCCAGGTCCACCAGGACGAGCCCGCTGGACGACCACACCGCTTCGAAGCCGCTCTGCCGAGACGGACCGCCCCCGGTGCCGCCGACGTTCTCGGCGGCGTCCGTCTGAGTCATCGCAGGCCTCTCCTCGATCGTCGACGCGGGGCTCGACCCGGTCGATTCATCCCCGGGCATCGATCGAATGCCGCGCGGCACTCGCTCGCGCACGAAGCGCCAGCGCGCCAGCGCGAGCGCGACGGGGCCCAGTTCGCGTCCTTCTCGTGCGGACATTACCCGACGCGACAGGGCCCGCGGCGCGAAGACGACCTCGCGGACCAGGTGGGCGAGCCGCGGCCGACCGACGAGGGTGCGGCTGACGGCCCAGCGCAAAGCCGAGACGCGTCCGCCCGGAATCACCTCGCCCCGGAGCCGACCGACCTCGCCCAAGTGCACCCGGGCGGCACGACGCGCGATCCGGTCATCGAAGCCCTCGAGGATGATCGCCGCGGTGATGGCTCCGCTCTCGATCGCGAAGGCCACGTCGAGCAGGGCGACCAGCGGGAGCCGCCACTGCAGGAGGGCGTCATCCTGCAGTTGAGCGTGAACGATGATGTGGCGCAGCGTGGCCGCCAGATCGGCGTCGCGCGCGGGGCCCGGGATGTCGAGCGAGACTCGTCCGCGGTGCTGTCGGACGAGTGACGCGGCGTGCAGTTCGAGCGAGCCCGCCCTCCCGGGAAAGACCAGAGGACGGTCGTGATGATCGTCGTCCCATGCTCGGTTCTTCTCGACGTCGTCCGAGTGCACGAAGCCCCGTTCCTGGAGCGCAGATTCGATTCGCGGGATCTCGAAGGCGTCGGCGACGAGGATGTCGACATCGCGCGTCGGCCGCGCCGAGAAGTCGCGCCAGACCTCGGCGGACCGAAGAGCACCGCCCTTGAGGTGCCGGAACCCGACGCCCGCTTTCTCGAGTTCGGCGCGGGCCATGTCGCGAATCGCGTCGAGGTCGGCATGGCGCGCGCGGTTCTGCTGACGGGCGGCGAGCAGGACCGCGGCCGGGCTCAGGTCCGAGCGGCGGTCCCCCAGCACCGAGGAGACATCGACTTCCGGGATCACTCCGTGGCGCACCGCGACGTCGGCGGCGATGGGCAGAACGCCGCACTCCTCGGCCAGTTCGACCACCCGGAGGTCGACCAGGCCATGCACAGCCCACTCCGGCGGATCGCGTCGCAGAGAGGCGAGCAGCACCCGGGCCGGTGAACGACTCACGGGATCTCCAACAGGGTGCGAGCGGTCTCCGCAGGAGTCGTCATCAGGAGCCGGACCACCGGCGCGGATTCGGCGAGCTCGATGACGGTGCGCACCAGTTGAACGCGGTCAGGCGTGAACGGGCCGGCGTCCGGCGCCAGGGCCACGATCGCCTCCGCGGCGCTCGCCGGGACCACCTGGGACAGATCGCCGTGACTGCGCTCGAGCAGCACGATGAGGTCGAGCGGCGCCGGACGATGCTCCAACCGCGGAACCCGATTGATCGCCGCCGGGTTCAGGATGGCGAGCGGGTCCTCGTAGGGCAGCGTCGTGAGAACGGCCTCCTCACGCAACCCGTCGATGCCCGATCCCCCGTGCTTGGCGTGCAACGGACGAGGCAGTGCGATCGCCTGACCATTGCGCACCAGTACCGCCTCGTCCCCCAGCACGGTCGCTCCCTGGTCGGCCAGCGCCACGATCGTCGTGGTCTTTCCCACGCCAGACGGCCCGGCGATCATGATGCGACGACCTCCGTCATCGGCCAGCCCGGCATGGATGCGCGACCAGCCCTCATCCCGTGCCCACCGTGCGACTCGATCGTGAACAGCCCCGTATGCGATCTCAGAGATCTCGATCGTTCCGGATGCTGGGTGCGAGTCGCCGTCGATCTCGACGGCGTCGCCACCGGGTCCTGACGCGACCCGGATCGTCACGCGCTCGCGGACGGGCAGAGACGACGTGCTCGAGTTCTGGAGAAGGGACACGAGTCGAGGATCATCGTCGAGTTCGACCTCGAGCCAGAGGTAGTCGAGTATCACGGCCATGGGCAGCCGCTATCCGACAAGACCCTTGGCACGCATCTCGTCGACGGCCGTGACGGTGAGCTGCAGCCCCTCCTCGGGGTCGAGGTCGAAGATCGTGGCAACCGAGGTCGCGATCGACTCGACGGCACGCCCGTCGGCCAGTTCGTAGATCAGCGCAGCCATCCCGTTGAGGTAGTGGGTCGTGCCATCCGGAGTGGTGACGATCTCGCCATCGCTCACCCGCCGTGTCGGCAGGCCCTCGATTCTGGTGGGGTTCGTCATCGCGGCTCTGCCTCGACGCGGGCCACGAGATGGCTGCGATCGTCGGTGGATCCGCCCGCTCTCAGCACGGCGTCTGCGGCGAGGACATCCTCCTCGCGCGACGCGACGAGATCGCCGACGACGATGGCGTTGCGCCATCCCAGGCCTCGTAGCGCGTTCCGCGCCGCCTCGAGGTCCTCGGCCACGTCGGCACCGCACTGCGAGACGCGGACCGGAATGATGCCGAAGCTCGCGAATGCCGCGAGCGTCGCCGCCCAGCGGCCAGGTCGGAGGTCGTCGTTGACGCAGATCACACCGTCCGCGTCCCAGAACGCCGTGTCGATGCCTCGTCGCACGCGCGCCACGATGTCCGGCGCCGACTCCAAGCCGGTCGCTTCGACGAAATGCTCAGCCATCAGGTCGGCGTCGAGTCCGACCTCCGACCAGCCGATGGCGTAGTTGCGCACCCGATCCTCCCAGTTGAGCCGATAGCTGACCCCACGAGGTCGGGGAAAGCGGTGCTGCCACCGGAACGCGGGCAGGCAGAGCACCCGGCCGCCGGCGAGTCGGATCTTCTCGTGGACGTAGCCCTCCTCACCGCCGAACCCGACGAACCTGGTGTTCAGGCCCGGCCACGCATCGCGTCGACACGCGAAGGCCGCGAGGCCGTGCTGCGGGATCTCGAAGGCTTCACCGCCCACATCATCCGCCCGCTCGTCATATCCCCACACGCCGTACATGCCCGCGTTCCAGACCGGGTCCATGTGGCTTGCGCTGTTCTTCCGGTTGTCTGCGGCCAGCATGGGTCCGTGAACCAGGTCTCTACTGTCCGGGTGGCCACCGAACCATTCGATGACTGACTGCAGCGCTCCCGCCGGAAGCAGCACATGCGAGTCGAGCACGATCACCAGCTCCCCGCGCGCGTGGGCGAAGAGCTGGTCCCGGACCGCCGTGGATGAGTACGACCCCGACGGCACGTAGCGCACATTCGGCAGCTGGGTGTCGAAGCGCTTGAGTTCGGGAGACTCCGGACCGTTCCCCCGGTTGTCGATGAGAACCACTTCAGCGATCTCCATCACCTCGGGGTGATGCAGGTACAGCGAATTGATCGTGAACCAGGCGCCGTCGAAGTCGTCGTAGGTCGCGATGCCGATCGTGACGGATGCCGGCTTGGACGCGTCGACCTCGGTCTCCGAGGGGACGGGGCCCTCCATGAGACGGTCGGCGAAGGCCAGAACGTCCGCAAGGAGAGGATCCACGACGGTGATGACCTATTCGCGACGAAGTGACGACAATCGGCTGGTGGGACCGACCGTCAGTTAGACCCTGCCGAGCCGACGATCATCCAGGAGGAGCCTGGGTCGTCGTCGTCGTGGTGGTGGTCGTCGTGGTGGTCGTCGCTCCGGACACGTTCGGCGTCGCAGCGAACGCGGCGGGGCCGGTGAGGGCGACGCTCAGGATCACGGGCACGGCGACCGCGGTTCCGGCAAGTGCGGTCTTCAGGAAGGTGCGACGGTCACTGTCGACGCCAGCCAGGGGGTCGATCTCAGGAGAAGGCTTGTTCATCACAGCTCTTTCACTCGGCACGGCTGCTTGGTGTTATGCGCGAACAGTGTTCTGCGCGAACGGACTCGTTCTCGGTGAACTGTAGCGCATCAGGAGCGTCGGCGAGACACGAGATCCCGGGTATTCGTGGATCAGGTGAGCACTGCGGCGGCGAGCGCCATGGCCAGGATGGCGGTCCAACTCAGAGCGCCGGCGAGCAGCGCGCGCGGTCCCGAGCGGAGGAGGCGCTCGAGTCGCAGCGACGCGCCGATCGCGAACAAGGCGGCCGCCAGCAGGGCGGACTGGACGATCGCGGCGATGGTGATGGCGGCATCCGGAAACGGGATGACGGTGCGAACCAGCACGAGCGCGACGAAGCCCACGATGAACAGTGGAACGACGGCCGGCCGAGGCGACGTCTGCGCCCCGCCCGGGCCGGGCTCGGCGGCCCGCGGCACCTCGGCGGCCGACATCCTGCGCCGCGTTGCCAGCGAGGTGATCGCGACCATCGGCGCCAGCATGAGCACGCGGGTCAGCTTGACCACGATGGCCACGGCGAGCGCTGCGGCCCCGGCCGTGCCAGCGGTCGCGACCACCTGCCCGACGTCGTGCACGCTCGCGCCGACCCAGTGGCCGAACGTCCCCGCAGACAGTCCGAGCGGCACCGCCAACGCCGGAAGCACCGCGATCGCGGCGGTTCCGTAGAGCGTGACCAGAGCGGTCGGAGTCCCGGTGTCGCGCGGATCGGTTGCGCGCGCCGCGCTCATCGCACCGATCGCGCTCACCCCGCAGATCGAGAATCCGGCGGCGAGCATCACCGGTTCGTCGCCGGGCAGCCTCAGCGCGCGGGCGATCGCCCAGGTGATCACGAAGCTCGCGGCGACGAGCGCGATGATCGCCAGGATCGCCAGCCACCCGAGCTTCGCGATGTCGAACAGGCTGAGCTGCAGCCCGAGCACCACGATGCCGATCCGCAGCACGCGGCGTGAGGCCTGCGAGAGCCCCGGCTTCAGGACGCCGTCGAGGGCCGGCCGGACGGGGGTGACGCAGCTGACGATCACCCCGAGCACGATCGACGCGGTGAGCCACGGCACGGCAGGAAGCAGCACATGGATGCCGAACCCGGCCGCCGCCCCCACCGCGGCGAGGCCCAGCCCGGGCAGCCAGGGTGCGCGGGTCACGGGAGAGTGATCACGCAACGCCGTCCCGGTTGCGTGCCGGGTTGCTGAGCGTGCCGATGCCCTCAATCGTGATGTCGACCGTCTGCCCGTGCACGAATCCACCCAACCCCGAGGGCGTTCCGGTCATGATCACATCGCCGGGCAGCATCGTCCAGACGTTGCTGATGTACTCGATGAGCTCCGGGATCGGGTGCAGCAGGTCCTTGGTGTTGCCGTGCCGCCGCGCTTCGCCGTCGACGGTGCTGCTGATCTCGAGGTTGCTCGGATCGAGTTCGGTCTCGATCCAGGGGCCGAGCGGGGCGAAGGTGTCGTAGCCCTTGGCCCGCGCCCATTGGCCATCGGCGAACATCTGGTCGCGCGCCGAGACGTCGTTGCCGCAGGTGTAGCCGAACACGTAGTCCGCCCAGTTCTCGGCCTTGACCTGCTTGGCGATCTTGCCGATCACGACGACGAGCTCCGACTCGTGGGTGATACGCCCTTCGACCGGCGGGATCTGGATGGCGTCGCCCGGCCCGATCACGGCCGTGTTGGGTTTGAGGAAGATCAGCGGATTCTCTGGTGCGTCGACATTCGCCGCCAAGTCCTTGGCGTGCTCGGCGTAGTTCAAGCCGACGCAGACCACCTTCGACCGCGGGATGACCGGGGCCAGCAGTTTCGCATCGGACAGCGACACCCGCTCTCCCGTGGGGTGGTACCCCGCGAACATCGGATCGCCGGCGAGCACCACGAGCTCGGCAGCGTCGGCGTCCTGGTCGTCGACGATGGCGAAGCGGGGGTCGTCTCCGGGCGTGCTGAACCGGGCTACCTTCACGCTTCGAGCCTAGCCTTGCTGGATGCAGCTGCTCATCGACGGCGACGACGACGCCGCATCCACCTTCCTGATGGCGCACGGGGCCGGAGCCGCCATGGACTCCGCCGGGATGAACGCGCTGGTCGGCCCGCTCGTGAGTCGGGGCATCCGCGTCGTGCGCTTCGAGTTCGGCTACATGGCGGCTCGGCGCGACGGGGTGCGCAAGCCGCCGCCGCGCGCCGACACCCTTGCGCCGGAATATCGGGATGCCGTGGCAGCTGTCCGCGACGCCGGGCCGATCGGGTCTCTGCTGATCGGCGGCAAGTCGATGGGCGGACGCGTCGCGAGCATGGTCGCCGACGAGCTCGCCGATCTCGGCTACATCGACGGCCTGGTGTGCCTGGGCTATCCCTTCCATCCACCGGAGAAGCCCGAGCAGCTGCGGACCGCGCATCTGCACGAACTGCGCACCCCGACCTTGATCTGCCAAGGCACGCGCGATCCCTTCGGAACCCGTGACGACGTTCCCCGCTACACACTCTCACCCGCGATCGAGGTGCACTGGCTCGAGGACGGCGACCACGACCTGCGACCGCGCAAGGCGATCAGCGGCCGCAGCTACGCCGAGAACCTGGCCGAGGCGGCGGATGCGGTCGCGGCATTCGCCGCCCGCGTCGCCTGACGCGACGGCCGCGCCCCGCCGCCATGGCCGCGCGCCCGCCCATCCCGCCGAGGAGTCACGATCGGCCCCTCTCAGCGCGTGAAACGGGCCATTCGCGACTCCTCGATGGAGTCGGCGACCGTGAATCCGCGATCTCGCAGCCTGCGAACCAGTCGCGCGATCACAGCGGATGGCCGATCGAAGAGCTCGGCGGCGCGAACTCGCACGACCATCCAGCCCGTGTCGACGAGTCGCTCGTGGCGATCAGCATCGGCGTCGCTCTGCCCCGGGCGCGTGCCGTGCCACCGCCCGTCGTATTCGATGACGATCCCGAACTCGGGCCACGAAAGGTCCGGGTACGCGAGAGCGCCATCCCCCAGATCCACAGGAGCGTTGAGGGTCGGCTCGGGGAGTCCCGCACCGACGATCAGCAGCCGCAGCAGCGTTTCTGGCCGAGACCAGGCACCCACCCGGGCATCGGCGCGCGCCGCCCGCAGGCGACGGATCCAGCGGGGCGAACCGACGGCATCCAGAGCGGCGTCGACGTGGGCGAGAGAAGCAAGCGGTGGCGCTTTCAGGGTGCCCGAGATGACGCGATCGAGGGCCGCAGTGAGGTCAGGAGTCGACAGGATGCCGCCGAGCGACATCCAGGTGGCGATCGGGCCGAGAACCGGGAGGCCGTCGAGACTCGCCGGCTCGCCGGTTGATCGGCGCGACGAGACGACGCCCGGCCTGCGCATCCGGCGGTTTCCGAGCAGCGAGACGTGCAGATGCGGATCGTTGGTGCAGCGCAGAGGCAGCGGCAGCCCCCACAGTTGCGCTGCGGTAGGTCCGCAGAAGCAATCGTCGACGTCAAGAAGGGGAAGGAGCGCGCGGCGACGGTCGTTCCCGATGACTCGGGCGCCGTGGAACGCGGAGGTCAGGTCGGCAGCTCGCAGACGCTTGTGGGAGACGCCCGCCTCAAGCGCGGTGACGACGCGGAAGGAGTCCGACAGAGCAGAAGGAAGCGGCGTGCGCTGGTTCACCCGGCCAGTCCGGCAGACGGATGCGGTCAGCGGAGGCGCTCGGGTCACGCCGACGAGTCACGATAGACCCGTTCGCGTGGGAAGGACGGGACGATCGCGACTTCTCGGCGGAAAGGGCAAGGCGGACCGGCGGGCGCAGTTACCCGTCGAGCCGCGTCATCCAGCCGTGGCGGTCGGCGGCGCGGCCGTACTGGATGTCGGTGAGCTCCTGGCGCAGCGACAGCGAGATGCGCTCCTCGCCGGAGAGTTCGGGCATCCAGATTCCGTATTCGGCGCTCTTGATGTCGGAGATCGGCACCACCACGGCGGCCGTTCCGCACGCGAACGCCTCGACGATCTCGCCCGACTCGGCACCCTCGCGCCACTCGCTGATCGGGATCGCCCGCTGCTCGACCTTGTAACCGCGATCGCGGCCGAGCTTGAGGATCGAGTCGAGGGTGATGCCCTCGAGGATCGAGTCGCTGTCTGGCGTGATCAGGGTCTTGTCCTTGGTGACCAGCACGAGGTTCATGCCGCCGAGCTCCTCGATGTATGTGCCCTCCTGGGCGTCGAGGAACAGCACCTGAGCGCAGCCGTTCTCGTACGCCTCCTGCTGAGGCAGCAGCGAAGACGCGTAGTTGCCGCCGGTCTTGGCAGCACCCATTCCGCCGTGGCCCGCGCGGGTGTAGTTCGTCGACAGCCAGATCGACACCGGCTCGACACCGCCGCTGAAGTAGGCACCCGCGGGGCTCGCGATCACGTTGTAGTTGACCTTGGCGGCGGCGCGCACCCCGAGGAAGGCCTCCTTGGCCCACATGAACGGGCGCAGGTAGAGGCTCGTCTCCGGCGCGTCGGGCACCCAGGCCGCATCCACCGCGATCAGTTGACGGATCGAGTCGAGGAAGTACTCGGTCGGCAGCTCGGGCAGAGCGAGGCGGCGTGCCGAGCGCTGCATGCGCGCGGCGTTCTGCTCCGGCCGGAACGACCAGATGGATCCGTCGGCGTGCCGGTAGGCCTTGAGCCCCTCGAACACCTCCTGCGCGTAGTGCAGCACCGCGGCCGAGGGCTGGATCGAGATCGGGCCGTACGGCTGCACTCGCGGGCGGTGCCATCCGCCGTTCTCGGACCAGCAGATGTCGACCATGTGGTCGGTGAAGAACTTGCCGAACCCCGGGTTCGCAAGGATCTCGGCGCGCTCCGCGTCGCTCTTCGCGCTCTCGTTGCGGGTGACCTGCCAGAGCAGATCCTGCGTGGCCATCGGGAGGAGGTTCACCATGATGCTGTCCTTCGTCGTCGTGAGGTCTAGTCTGCGCCTTTTACCGCGTGCCCAACCGGGTCCGGATCGCGGCGCCGACCTCGGCGGTCGAGCGCACAGCCAATCCTCGTGCGGCGAGGTCGGCCGTCACAGCCGCGGTCACGCGTCCGGCCGCATCCGTCAGCCCGAGGTGGTCGAGCAGCAACGCGGTGGACAGGATCGCCGCCGTGGGGTCGGCTTTCTGCAGTCCGGCGATGTCCGGAGCCGAACCGTGCACGGGCTCGAACATCGAGGGGAACGTGCCATCCGGGTTGATGTTGCCCGAGGCCGCGAGTCCGATGCCGCCGCTGATAGCGCCGGCCAGGTCGGTGAGGATGTCGCCGAAGAGGTTGTCCGTGACGATCACGTCGAACCTAGCAGGATCGGTGACCAAGAAGATCGTCGCGGCATCCACGTGCAGGTAGTCCCAGGCCACTCCTGGATGATTGGCCGCCTCGGCCTGCACGCTGCGCGACCAGAGGGACCCGGCGTTCGTCAGCACGTTGGTCTTGTGCACGAGGGTCAGCTTCTTGCGGCGCTTCTCGGCCAGATCGAACGCGTACTTCACCAACCGCTGCACGCCGAAGGCGGTGTTCACGCTGACCTCGTTGGCGATCTCGTGCGGCGTTCCGACCCGGATGCTGCCGCCGTTGCCGACGTACGGCCCTTCGGTGCCCTCCCGCACGACCACGAAGTCGACGTCGCCGGGATCGGACAACGGGCTCACCACACCCGGCAGCAGCACCGTCGGGCGGAGGTTGACGTAGTGGTCGAAGGCGAAGCGCAGCTTCAGCAGCAGGCCGCGCTCGATGATGCCCCCCGCCAGCTTCGGGTCGCGCGGGTCTCCTCCGACGGCACCGAGAAGGATGACCTCGTGCGCGGCGAGCGCGGTCAGATCGTCGTCGCTCAGGATGTCGCCGGTCTCGAGGTAGTGCCGCGCGCTGAACGGATACTCCGTGACGCGCAACTCGGCCTCGCCCGCCACGGCCGCACGCAGTGTCTCGACCGCCTCGGCGGTCACTTCCGGGCCGATCCCGTCGCCCGGGATGGTGGCCAGATCGATGGTTCGAGTCACGCGTGCTCCTGCGAATTCGGGGTTGCCGGTTGCGCCCATAGAACTGTCAGTCGGCTCCCAGCTACGCGCCGCGAGGGCCGCGATTGCGGGCGTTCCGGATGCTGCCGAGCCTACCGTGTCGGCCTTCGCGCGGCGTCTTGTCCCCCGATCGGGGTACGACCACACGTTAGGGTCGGGTCCATGAATATCGGTCTAGGAATCTTCCTGTTCGTAGTCGGCGCCATCCTGCGCTTCGCCGTGCGGTTTCAGGTCAGCTGGATCGACCTGCAGCTGGTCGGCGACCTGCTGATGGGAGCCGGCGTCGTCGTGGCGATCATCGGCATCGTGCTGCTGGTGCGCAAGCGCAGCAGCGTGACCACCGTTCGCACGGCGGTCGATCCCGCTAGCGGCGAGAGCGTCGCCTCGCGCGAGACGCACGTCACACCGCCGGTCGAGTAGCGGCTGTCGAATTCCGGCCACTCCGCTCGTCGAGGTGATGGTGCGGGCATCCGCCCGTCACCTCGACATGTCACCTCGACACAAGGAGAGACCGATGACGAAATACGTCCTGCTCTACCAAGGCGGCGCGATGCCGCAGAGCCCCGAAGAGGGCGAGAAGACGATGGCCGCGTGGATGGCGTGGTTCGGCAAAGCCGGATCCGCGGTGCTCGACATGGGCAACGCCTTCGGGCCCGTCAGCTCGGTCGGAGCCTCGCTCCCGGCGAGCGGCACCAACGGATACTCCACCGTCGAGGCGGCCAGCGTCGAGGCGGTCACCGCGCTTCTCAGCGACCATCCGCACCTTGCGGCCGGCGGTCGGATCGAGATCAACGAGACGGTCGCGATGTAGCGACCGCCAAGCGGCCGAATCGCCGGGCTCGACCGGCATCACCCCCGGTCGAGCTCGGCGACCCGTCTGCCGAAGAAGTCGCGAGTCGGGGCGTGCCGCTCCTCGGCGGCGGCCCGCAGATACGCCTCTCGGGATTCCGCGACGCGACCGATGCGACGCAGCAGGTCGGCGCGCACGGCGACCGCCTGACGTCCCACCGCGCCGCGCAGTCGCGGCTCGAGAGCATCCAACTCGCCGAGCGCCGCCTCCGGGCCTGTGGCGCCGTAGCTGCGCGCCACGATGCGGGCCAGCTCGGCGGCCGGCGACGGCCAGACGCGGAGCAGGCGGTCGTACAGTGCGCCGATCGCCGTCCAATCGGTGCCGCTCCAGCTCGGAGCCTCGGCGTGCAGGCCGGCGATGCCTGCCTGAAGTGCGAAGCGGCCACCCCCGGGAAGCGCGATGACGGCAAGGTCCAGGCCTTCCTGGATCCGCAACGCGTCCCAGCGCCGCCGATCGGCGTTCTCGAGCGTGACCAGATCGCCGCCCTCGGTCAGACGGGTGCTCGCCCTGGCCTCGGTGAGCAGGAGCAGCGAGAGCAGGCCCGCCACCTCGCGGTCGTCGGGCAGCAGCCGGCGCAGGGCCCTCGCGAGCTCGATCGCGGTCGTGGTGGCCGATGGACCGGCGCTCGCACCGCCGCCGAGCGGTGACCCGGCCGGCGCCGCATGGCCCGTCGTGTAGAGCACGTAGACCGTGCTGAGCACATCATCCAGTCGCTCGGCGCGCTGGGCGGCATCCGGCGTCGAGAACCGGATGCCGTCACTCTCGATGCGCTTCTTGGCCCTGGTGAGCCGGGCGCTCATGGTCGCGTGCTCGACGAGGAGTGCATCGGCGATCGCCTCAGTGGAGACGCCGCAGACGAATCGCAGCGCGAGCGCCAGCCGTGTCTCGGGCGTGAGCTCGGGCGAGCAGGCCAGGAACAGCAACCCGAGTCGATCGTCATCGGCCGGCGAGTCGAGGAGCGACGGGCCTCGTGGGGCGACCGCCTCCTCCTCGGCGAGCAGCGGGAGCCGCCGACGCAGGGCGGCGTCTCGCCGCACGGCGTCGATCACGATCCGCTTGGCGACGGTCGTCATCCACGCGGCCGGGTTGATCAGCAGCGCGCGGTCACGCGACACCACGGCGCGCGCGAAGGCCTCCTGCACCGCATCCTCGGCAAGCTCGACACTGCCGGTGTACCGGATCAGCGTCGCCAGGATCTTCGGCCATTCGGCCCGGAACACCGCAGACAGTTCGTCATCGCCGGGCGGGGATGGCGACCGGGAGCCGCCGGTCACCGGCTCATGACATCGAGCCGGTGTCCATCACCGGGTAGAGCTCGATGTGGCCGGAGGTGGGAACCTGTGCCGCGAGCTCGCGGGCTTGCGCGGCGTCCTTGACGCCGAGCTTGTAATAGCCGGTGATGACCTCTTTGATCTCGCCGAACGGGCCGTCGGTGAACACGGCCGGCGACCCCTCGGTCGCGGGCTGGATCCGCACCGCGGTCTGGGGCGGCTGCAGGGCGTCGCCGCCGAGCAGCTCCGCCCCGGCGTCCCGCACGGCTTGGGCGAACGCCTGGTGCGCGCGCATGACCGATGTCCACTCCGACTCGCTGACCTGGGACGGATCCCAGTCAGGCTCGACGATGAAGACGATGTATTCCTCTGCCACGATCCGGCCTCTCGTCAGGCGGCCTGTGCGGCCGCGTTCTGTCCTCTGAGGACGCGACGAACGGTACTCCCGGATTTCGACATCCGCGCGCTCCGCTACGCGTTGACGATGTCGATCTCGCGCACCTCGTCGGCGTCGATCGCCGAGGCGACGCGGGCCAGCACATCGTCGGGCACCGGCGAGTCGACCGTGATGATGCTGAGCGCCTGACCGCCCGCACTCCGGCGTGCGACCTGCATGCCTGCGATGTTGACGCCGGCCTCGCCGAACTCCTTGCCGTAGACCGCGACGATCCCCGGCCGGTCCGTGTAGAACATCACGACGTGGTGATCGGCGATCGGGACCTCGATGTCGTATCCGTTCAGGCCGATGATCTTCTCCACCATCTTGGTGCCCGACAGGGTTCCCGAGACCTCGACGGTCGTGCCGTCCGAGAGGGCGCCGCGCAGGGTGGTGGTGTTGCGGTAGTCCTTGCTCTCCTCGTCGGTGGTCAGCCGCGAGGTGATGCCGCGCTGCTCGGCGAGGAGAGGAGCGTTGACGTACGAGACGTTCTCGGTGACCTGGTTCGTGAAGTAGCCCTTCAGCGCCGCGAGGCGGTAGACGCTCACGTCGTACGCGGCGAGCTCACCTCGCACGTCGACCTCGAGGTCGGTGAGCGCTCCGTGCCCGGCCACGGCGGCGAGCACCTGCGCGAGCTTCTCGACGAGGGCGATGCCGGGCCGCACGAACGGATCGATGGCTCCCCCTGCGACGTTGACCGCATCCGGCACCAGTTCGCCGCTGAGCGCCAGGCGGACCGACTTCGCGACCGAGACACCGGCCTTCTCCTGCGCCTCGTCGGTCGAGGCACCGAGGTGGGGCGTCACCACGATGTTCGGGAGTCCGAGCAGCTTCGACCCCGTCGGCGGCTCGCTCACGAAGACATCGAGACCGGCGCCCGCGATGACGTTCTTCGCGAGCGCGTCGGCCAGGGCGTCCTCGTCGATCAGACCACCGCGGGCGACGTTGACGATGTATGCCGTCTTCTTCATCTTCTTCAGCTGAGCCGCGCCGATCATGCCGGTCGTCTCGGGCGTCTTGGGCATGTGGATCGTGATGAAGTCGGACTGCTCGAGCAGCTCGTCGAGCGACAGCAGCTGCACGCCCATCTGCTGCGCGCGCGCGGAGGTGACATAGGGGTCGTAGGCGACCACGTTCATGCCGAAGGCCTGCAGGCGCGTGGTGATGAGCGCGCCGATGCGGCCCAGACCGATGATGCCCACCGTCTTCTCGAAGAGCTCGGCGCCGGTGTACTTGGAGCGCTTCCACTCGCCAGCGGCCAGGCTCGCGTTCGCCGCCGGGATGTGCCTGGCGATGCTGAGCAGGTGGCCGATGGTGAGCTCGGCGGCGCTGATGATATTGGAGGTCGGGGCGTTGACGACCATGACCCCGGCCTCGGTGGCGGCTTTGATGTCCACGTTGTCGAGTCCGACCCCAGCGCGAGCCACGACCTTGAGCTTCGGAGCGGCGGCGATGGCTTCGGCGTCCACCTGGGTGGCGGAGCGGATCAGGATGGCGTCGGCCTCGACGAGCGCGGACAGCAGGGCCGGCCGGTCGGTGCCGTCGACGTTGCGCACATCGAAGTCGGGGCCGAGGGCCTCGACGGTGGCGGGAGAGAGTTCTTCGGCGATCAGGACGATCGGCTTGGCCACGAGAGAGTTCCTTCGGGGTCGGAGAGCCGGCCTCGGCGGTGGCGGGCTCGGCGGTCCGAGTTTAGCGGGTGCGACGATGGAGCCATGACGACGGAAGACGCCCCGTGACAGCGGCGGACTGGGTGCAGCTCGGGCTGCGCATCCTGCTGGCGGGTGTCTTCGCGTTCATGGGCGTGACGCACTTCGTACCGCGGGTGCGCCGTGGCATGCGGGCGATGATCCCTCCCGCATTGAGGAGGCCCGGGATGCCCTCCCCCGCGTTCCTCGTGGCCGTCACGGGCGTCGCCGAACTGGCCGGGGCGGCAGGGCTGCTGACGCCGTGGCCGCTGTTGCGCGAACTCACCGGGATCGCGCTGGTCGTGTTCCTCATCCTGGTGTTCCCGGCCAACGCCTACGCGTCGCAGCACCGCGACAGGTTCGGGCGCGCGGCGATCGCGTTCTGGCCGCGTTATCTGGGTCAGCTCGCGCTGATCGCGCTGGTGCTGGTGGCTGTTCTGCCGTTGCGCTAGCTCGCCCTATTTCACGGCGGGCTGCAGGGCTCCCGCCCACGAGACCGCGCTGAGCACGAGCGCGTTGGCGGCGGCGAGACCGACGGCGAGGATCAGCGTGCGCGCGAACAACTCACGGCCGCGGCCGATCCAAAGCGCCGCGAGGTAGAGCAGCACCGGCGCGGCGACGCCGATGATCAGCAGCCACCACGGAACGGCCGCGCCGATGCCATTCGCGGCGTAGAACGGCGGCAGCGCGATCAGGTTCGAGATGCCCTCGAACAGCGGGTAGGCGTAGAGCAGGGCGAACACGAGCCAGACCACGATCTTGCTCACGAGGCCACCACCAACAGGATCGGCCAGGGCACGAGCACCCCGACGCCGAGCGCGAACCACCCCACGCGAACCGCGGCGCGGCTGTCGGGCGTGAGCGTCAGCACGGCGAGGTACCAGAGCGCTCCGGAGATGATCGCGACGAACTCGCCGAACTGCCACGCCACCTGCGAGAACACGTCGGCGGCGGTGGAGCCGGTGATCTGCACCGAGAGGATCCACCCCACCACGATGGCCAGGTACACCACCGCGAAGCCGACGGTGGCTGCCGTGCGGGCGAGGCTGCCCGCCGGCGCGGGCGCGGCATCCACCTCGTGGTCGACGCCGGACTGCGACACCTCGGCGACACGGTTGCGCGTCAGCGGATCGACGCCGCCGCGCAGGTCATCGCCCGCCCAGCGGAGAGCCTCCTCGTCGTCGTCCTCGGGAGGAGGTTGGGATGCGCGGGCCACCCGTTCATTCTGTCTGGTGCGGCTGGGGGTTGGCGACGCAGGTGCGGGCCAGCGACCACCGCATGCCCGTTCACAGACGCCGCCACGTTGTCGATCACTCGCAAGGTTTGTCGCTGTATCTGCCCGTCGAAGAGCGCCAGCGCGCCGTGATATCCGACCCCTTCACCTGGGCAAACAACCCGACCGTGGGTTGACCCGTCCGATCCAATTTGTTCAGCGCAAAGTCCAGGTAGTTTCCTCCGATTTTGACGTCAGAGGGCCCTGAGCGGGTCACCAACCCCACAGGGTCGACTCCGTATCGAAACACGGACTCGCCATCCGAAGAGACGTGTCCGCGCGTATCCCAGAGGACGGTCTCTCTGTTGTCGCCCATGGACACAGTGGAGACTCGGATCTGGTCGCCCGAATACCTTTCGCAGACCGCAAACTCGAGCACCCCCTCATGGGTCCTGATCGAGATGTTGTCGACGGGTTCCATGGGCACGCAGCCAACGAGGCTCTCACCCATCCCCACCGCAACGGCGAGAAGGACGACGGCACGGGACGGCTTCATGGTCGTCTTCCTTTCCTTGGCAAGCCATGTGCGATCACTCCTGACGCTGCTGGGTCAACCTCGTCACGTACGGCGTCGCGGGCGTTCTGCGCACGTGCGCCCAGGTGCCGCGTTGGGTCACCGCTCCGCCTTCGAGCACCACGACGTCGGAGGCGAGCGCCTCCACATCGGCCGCGCTGTGGGTCACCACCACGGTAGGCCCCGAGAACTCGCGCAGGTGCCGAGCGAGCTCGGCACGGACGTCATCGCGGATCTCGACATCGAGTGACGCCATCGGCTCGTCGAGCAACAGGGCCTCCGGCTCGGCGGCGAGGGCGCGCGCGAGCGCCACACGTTGGGCCTGCCCACCGCTGAGTTCATGCGGGTACCGCTCGGCGAGGGCCGCGAGGTCGAAGCGCTCGAGCCACGGGAGCCCGGCGGCCCGAGCGGCGGCGCGGCGCGAGCCCCGCATCCGGATGCCGTACGCCACGTTGTCGGCCACGGTCAGGTGCGGGAAGAGCAGGAAGTCTTGAAACACAACGCCGATGCGTCTCGCCTCGGGTGCGAGCGCGGTGATGTCTCGGCCGTCGAGCAGGATGCTGCCGCTCTGGACGGCGAGATGTCCGGCCAGCGCGTTCAGCACGGTGGTCTTGCCGGCGCCGTTGGGTCCGACGAGCGCGAGCGGACGCCCCGCGACGACATGGAACCCGGCCGTCACCTCGAACGCGCCCCGCTGCGCGGCGATGTCGACGAGCAGTGCCGACGGAGCGACGCCCGCGCCGCTCACCCGCGCACCCCCGGCAGCCACCGGTCGCGCAGGCCCAGCAGCACCCCCACCGACACCACGAGCAGCACGAGAGCCAGCGCGATCGACTGATCCAGATCGGTCTGCGAGGCCAGATAGCTCGCGATCGGCAGGGTGCGCGTGACCCCGGGGTATGAGCCGGCGAAGGTGATCGTCGCGCCGAACTCCCCGAGCGCGCGGGCGAAGCAGAGCACCGCACCGGCCGCGACGCCAGGCGCGACGAGCGGGATCGTCACCGTCCTGAAGACCTGCAGCGGTGACGCTCCGAGCGAGGCGGCCGCGAGTTCGACCCGCCGATCGGCGCCGCGGAGCGCTCCCTCGACGGCGAAGACCAGGAACGGCATGGCCACGAAGGTCTGCGCGATGACGACGGCTCCCGTCGTGAATGGGATGGTGATGCCCGCCGCGGCGAGGACGCGCCCAAGGATCCCGTTGCGCCCCAGGAGCAGGAGCAGGGCGAGCCCGCCGACCACCGGTGGCAGCACGAGCGGGATGGTGACCGCAGCGCGCAGCAATCGCCGCGGCACGACCGGCCACGCCACCGACCGGGCGAGGACCACGGCCAACGGGATGCCCAGCACGAGACACAGTGCCGTCGAGATCACTGCCGTGAGCACCGAGAGCCCGAGCGCCTGGAGCGTCTCGGGGGCGACGAGCAGTGCGGGGATCCGCGGCCACGGCGCCGAGAGCAGGATCGCCAGCAGTGGCAGCACGAGCAGGGCGAGGGCGACGCCGGCGATCACCCAGACGACGAGGGCCGGACCGCGCCGCCGCGCGCTACGGGACACCGAATCCGGCATTCTTCAGCGCCGCCTTGCCGGTGGCCGACAGGATGAACTGCTCGAACGCCCGCGCAGCCCTCTTGTTCGTCGATCCGGCGAGCACGACGATCGGATAGCGGTTGATCACATTCGCCGCGTCCGGTATCGCGATCTGCGTGACCTTGTCGCCTGCCGACCGGGCGTCGGTCACGTAGACCAGGCCGGCATCCACCTCGTCCAGCTCGACCTTGGTGAGCACGGCCTTGACGTCGGTCTCGAGCGTGACCGGCGTCACGGTCAGCTTCTCGGCGGCCAGCAGGCTGATCGCGGCCGACCCGCACGGCACGCTCTTGTCGCAGAGCGCGACCTTGACGCCCGGTTTCGCCAGATCGGCGACCGCCGTCACGTCCGCCGGATTCGAGGGGGGCACCACCAAGGTCAGGATGTTGGTCGCGGACACGACCGGCGTGCCGTCGGCCAGGCCGGCATCCGTGACCGTCTTCATGGTGGCCTCGTTCGCCGTGGCGAACAGGTCGGCGGGTGCGCCCTGCACGATCTGAGCCGCGAGCGCCGAGCTGCCGCCGAAGTTCTCGGTGATCGTCACCTTCGGGTGCAGCTTCTCGAAACGGGCGGCCAGGTCGCCGTACACCTCGGTGAGGGATGCCGCAGCCAGCACCGTCACCGAGCCGGTCAGCGGGTCGGCGCTGGTGGAGGGGGCCGGAGCGTGCAACGGGCCGGAGCATGCCGCCAGCAGCGCCCCGGCGGCGGTCACCACGGCGACGGCGGCGAGTCGGGAGGGCCGGACCTTCACGCGCGGCCCTCCTCGGGCAGTTCTACAACGACCACCGTTGCCTTCACACTGGCGACGGCGAGCATGCCCGGTTGCAGCTCGAGTTCGTCCGCGGCCTCGCGGGTCATCAGCGAGACGATGCGGAACGGGCCGGCCTGCAACTCCACCTGGGCCATCACCCCGTCTTTGGTGACGGCGGTCACGATGCCGGTCAGCCGATTGCGGGCCGAGGCGCGGGCATGTGGAAAGGCGGCCGCGATCGGCGACTCGGCGGCGGCATCCGTCATCAGGGGCACGAGATCGACACCGTCGACGATCTGCCGACCCGACTCGGACTTGCGGATGCGGAGCTTCCCGCTGTCGCCCCAGCGGCGCACGGTGTCGTCGCTGACGCCGAGCAGGGCAGCTGCCTCGCTGATGCGGAACTGGTTCATCGGTACTTCCTCCGCTCCTGCGCTTCAGGGTGCCTAGATTAGCCGCATCTGCGGATGCAGACGCGGCGTGGGCGAAAGCTCGCGCAGGCTGGAAGAATCGGCTCATGGCCTCCTCGGTCGACCCCGACTCCTCGCGCTTCCTGCGCCAGCGCGTGCTCAACGGGTTCGGCGTCGAGGCGCAGCGTGCACTGGCTGAGGCCCACGTGCTCGTGATCGGAGCCGGCGGGCTCGGCAGTTCGGTGATCCCGGCGCTTGCCGCGGCAGGAGTCGGCACGATCGCGATCATCGACGACGACACCGTCGAGCTGAGCAACCTGGCCCGGCAGACCATCCACGGGATCGCCGATGTGGGCCGCCCCAAGGTCGACTCGGCGGCGGATGCCGTCGCCCGCCTCTCGCCCGAGACCACCGTCATCCGCCACCACGAGCGGTTCGTCGAGGCGAACTCCTTCGACCTCCTGTTGGACGCCGACCTCCTGATCGACGGCTCCGACAACTTCGCCACGCGGTACGTGGCCAACGACGCGGCCGCGATTCGCGGCATCCCCATGGTGTGGGGCTCCGCCGCCCAGTACTCGGGACAGGTCGGCGTCGCCTGGGACGAGCAGGGCATCGACTACCGCGACCTCTTCCCGGTGCAGCCGAGCGACGACGAGGCGCTGAGCTGCGAGCTGGTCGGGGTGCTGCCCACCGTGTGCGCCGTCATCGGGGCGATGATGGCGGGCGAGGCGTTGAAGCTGCTCACCGGCGTCGGCGAGCCGCTCATCGGCCGCGTCGCCACCTTCGACGCGCTGACCGGCGCGACGCGCGAGATCGAATACCGACGCGACCCGGATGCCACGCGCCCCGGCTCGCTCGAGGAGCGCACCGCGGTCCGCGAGCCCGATCCCGAGCGATCGGTGACGCCGGCCAAGCTGCAGCAGCTGCTTGCCGGGCCGACGACCGCCGGCATCCACGAGACACCGCCCCTGCTGCTGGATGTGCGCGAGGCCCCGGAGGCGTCGTTCGTCTCCTTGCCCGACTCGGTGCTCATCCCGCTCGGCCAGCTGCCGGATCGCCTCGACGAACTGGCCGAGGCCTCCGGCGGACGCGACGCCTCCATCGTCGTCTACTGCCATCACGGCGTGCGGTCGGCGCGCGCCCTCGAGCTGCTCGAGAAGGCCGGGTTCACCCGGGTGCGACACCTCACCGGCGGCATCGACGCCTGGCGTGTGCAGGTCGATCCCGAGATGGCGGCCTACTAGTGGCGCGCACGAGCGACGACGCGCCGTCGGCGCGCACCCCCGTCGATGTGCACGCGGCACGTGTGCGCGAGGCGTTGAACGGCGACGGGACCCTGCGTCGCACGCCGCAGTCGCTTCCGCTGGCGGAGGCGCTGGGCAGGGTCGCGGCCGGGGATGTCGTCTCGCCGATCGATCTGCCGCCGTTCCGCAACTCGCAGATGGACGGCTACGCCGTGCGGGCGGCGGACGTCGCATCGGCGCCGATCTCGCTTCCGGTCGTCGGCGAGGTCGCCGCGGCTCCCGGCGATCCCGCGCGCCTGAAGCCCGGCACCGCGGTCAAGATCATGACCGGGGCGCCCGTGCCCGAGGGCGCGGATGCGATCATCCCGGTCGAAGACACCCTGGCGGCGAACGACTACGTCTCCATCTCGCGCGGCCGGTCAGCGGGCGAATACGTTCGCGAGCCCGGATCGGATCTACGGGCGGGCGACGTCGTCGTGCCTGCTCACACCGTGCTGGGATCGCGGCACCTGGCGGCGCTGGCCGCGGCCGGTCTCACCGAGGTGCAGGTCGTCGAGCAGCTGCCGGTCGCGATCATCAGCACGGGAAGCGAGCTGGTCGCGCCAGGCACCGCTCTCGCGCCCGGCCAGATCTTCGACTCGAACGGCGTGGCCCTGGCCGCGGCGGTGCGGGCAGCGGGCGGCGAGGTGGTGCTCGAGGGCCGCGTCCGCGACGAGTCCGCCGAACTGGAAGCGCTGCTCGACGCGGCGCTCCGGCTCGGCGCCCGCCTCATCCTGACCAGCGGCGGCATCTCGATGGGCGATCACGAGGTGGTCCGGGAGCTGCTCGAGCCGCGAGGCGCCGTGGTGGATGTGCTCGCGATGCAGCCCGGTGGTCCGCAGGCGCTCGGGGACTGGGACGGTGTTCCGGTCGTGTGCTTCCCCGGCAATCCCGTGAGCAGTCAGCTGAGTTTCGAACTCTTCGTCGCCCCGCTGCTGCGCGAGCGGGCGGGATTCCCGGCGCGCGTCGTCGAGACCCGCGTTCTGGACTCCGCGGTGCGGTCGATCTCGGGACGGCGGCAGTTCCTGCGCGGGCGGCGTGTTGGCCGCGAGGGCGTCACCCCGGTGGGCGGACCGAGTTCGCATCTCGTGGCGGCGCTGGCGGCATCCGATGTGCTGATCATCATCCCCGAGGACGTGACCGAGGTGGCGGCGGGCGAATCCGTGGAGACTTGGCTGCTATGAGCGACCGGAAACTGAGCCACCTCGACGACCACGGCCGTGCCCGCATGATCGACGTGGGCGCCAAGCCGGTCACTCACCGCTTCGCCGTCGCGAGTGGGCGGCTCAAGACCACCCCGGAGGTCGTGGCCCTGGTGCGCGCCGATGGCCTGCCCAAGGCTGACGTGCTGGCGACCGCCCGCATCGCGGGAATCGCGGCGGCGAAGAGGACGAGCGAGCTCATCCCGCTCGCCCACCTGCTGCCGCTCGACGGGGTCACCATCGAGTTCGAGTTCGGCACGTCATCGATCGGGATCTCGGCTGCGGTCTCGGTGACCGCGCGCACCGGGGTCGAGATGGAGGCGCTCACCGCGGTCGCGCTGGCCGGACTCACGCTGCACGACATGGTGAAGGCCGTCGATCCCTCGGCGGTGCTGACCGACATCCGGCTGCTGTCGAAGAGCGGCGGCAAGCGAGGACGCTGGACGCGCGACGCGGGGCACGAGGCTCCCGCCGCGGTGTCGGGCACGCCCGACCGAGGCCGAGCCGTCGTGATCGTCTCGTCCACCGGGGCCGCCGAGGGCACCCGCGCCGACACCACCGGGCCGCTGATCACCGAGTGGTTGAGCGGGCACGGCTTCACCCCCGATCCCGTGGTCGTGACTCCGGATGCCGCGATCGCCGCCGCGATCGAGGCCGCGGTGGGCACGCGGCCGGCGGCGCTGCTCACGACCGGGGGCACGGGCATCCATCCGCAGGATCGCACGCCGGAGGCCACCCGTGCCGTGCTCGACCAGGAACTGCCCGGCATCGCCGAAGCCATCCGTTCCGCCGGCCGCGCCTCCACGCCGACGGCAGCGCTCAGCCGCGCGGTGGCCGGCGTCGCCGGCGGCACCATCGTGGTGAACCTGCCCGGATCGCCCGGCGGCGTGCGCGACGGCCTCGCCGTACTCGACGAGCTGCTCCCGCATCTCGTCGACCAGCTCGCGGGCGGTGGCCACCACCATGGCTGACGTTCTCGCACGGGTGACGGACGCCCCGCTCGACCGCGCCGCCCTCGAGGCCTTCGTACAGACCACCGCCGACGGAGCGGTCGTGACCTTCGAAGGCGTCATCCGCGATCACGATCACGGCGCGGGCGTGTCGGCTCTCGACTACGAGGCGCACCCGGATGCCGAGGCCTTCCTGCGCGAGGTGTGCGAGTCCATCGCCGCCGAATCGGGGCTGCGCGTGGCCGCCTCACACCGCATCGGACACCTCGTGATCGGCGACGTCGCGCTGATCGCGTGCGTCGCGGCGCCCCACCGAGCGGACGCCTTCGCGGCGTGCGCGCGTTTGGTCGACGAGATCAAGCAGCGCGTGCCGATCTGGAAGCGCCAGCACCTCGATGACGGCGTCTCCGAGTGGGTGGGACTGGCCTAGTTCGGGCCGGCCGCGGGGGGAGGCAGGCTCCCTCCTTTCTCATTTCAGTTCGCGCTCAATTGCGTCCGAACTGAAATGGGGATTTCGATCAGCCATGGCCATCGATCGATCGCCCCTCGGGCGGAACGCTCAGCCGCCGGCGAACGGCGGCAGCACGTCGACGCGCGCGCCCAACGCGCGATCCGGATCACGCGACACGACCCCGTCGACCAGGAACGACCCGGTCTGGAGCACCCGCTCCATCGCGGCACCGTAGCGCGCGACCAGGGCGGCGCGCAGCTCGCCGACCGTCGCGACCGGCTCGGGCCACACCTCGTCTGCACGACCTGCCGCCTCTGCAGCGGCGGCGAAATACCGGATCGACGTCACCCGCCGATCCCGCCCATCGAGCGAATCGGCCGGACGAAGTCCGCCGCGTCGATCCCGTGCCCCGCCTGCTTGCCCCACATCGCGGCGCGCCAGCGGTCGGCGAGCTCATCGTCGGAGGCTCCACCGCGCAGCATCCCGCGCAGGTCTGTCTCGTCGTCGCCGAACAGGCACGAGCGCACGGTGCCCTCCGCGGTGATCCGTGTGCGGTCGCAGTCGCCGCAGAACGAGCGGGTCACCGAGGCGATGATGCCGACCGTCGCGGGCCCGCCATCCACCGCCCACTCCTCAGCGGGCGCTGACGGGTCTTCACGGCCGATCGGCGTCAGGGTGAACCGCGACGACAGCACGTCGAGGAGCTCGGCAGCCGGCACCATGTTCGCGCGCTGCCAGGCCTCGTCGGCATCCAGGGGCATCTGCTCGATGAAGCGCAGCCGCGCGTCATGCTCCAACGCCCAGGCGAGCAGCTCAGGTGCGTCGGCGAGAGTCTCGCGCATCAGCACTGCGTTGATCTTGAGCGGCGCGAAGCCCGCCGCCGACGCGGCAGCGATCCCGCGCAGCACGGCAGGCAACCGGTCGCGGCGGGTCAGCCGGCTGAAGTGCTCCCGGTCGACGGTGTCGAGCGACACGTTGACCCGGGTCAGGCCGGCCGCACGCAGGGCCTCGGCCCGGCGGTCCAGCCCGATCCCGTTCGTGGTCATCGCCAACGGGATGCCGGGCGCGGCCTGCGCGCTCAACCGAACGATCTCGACCAGGTCGCCCCGCGTGAGCGGCTCACCTCCGGTGAAGCGCACCTCTTTGACGCCCAGGGACCGCCAGCCGATCCCGACCAGGCGGGCGATCTCGGGAGCGGTCAGCAAGTCATCGCTCGGAATCGCAGGCAGCCCCTCGGCGGGCATGCAGTACGTGCAGCGCAGCGAGCACTTCTCGGTGATGGACACGCGCAGGTCGCGGGCGACGCGGCCGAAGCGATCCACGAGTCCCGCGACGTCGGGGCGCCCGTCGGTCGACGGCGCGACGCTCGGATCGCGGCGGATCGCCGGCAGCCCGAGCGCGATGGTCATGCCGTCAGCCTAGGCGGCGCTGCCGGTGCCGTGCCGGGGCCGCCTCCCCGGGGCTGCCGTCGTGGGAGCTCCGTGGCTACGCTGAGGCCATGTCGTTCATCACGCGAGGGTTCAGCGGCCGCAACCGGGAGCGGGATCCGCGCCTTCCCCCGGGCCAGACCAAGGTCGAGGACTGGCCGGTGCTCTCGGCCGGTCCGACTCCGAAGATCTCGACGGACGACTGGTCGTTCACCGTCACGACCGAGACGGGCGCCCAGACGCACTGGAGTTGGGACGAGTTGCGGGCCCTCGGCATCGAGGACATCACCGTCGACATCCACTGCGTCACGCACTGGTCGAAACTCGAGATGCCGTGGCGGGGAGTGCCGATCGACAAGATCCTGGCGGGCATTCCGACGCACGCCAAGTACGTCATGGCCCACAGCTACGGCGGCTACACCACCAACGTCCCGCTCGACGAACTGCTGAACGGCCAGGCTTGGGTCGCCTTCGAGGCCGATGGCGCCCCGCTCGACCCGGAGCACGGGGGGCCGGCCCGACTGCTGGTTCCTCACCTGTACTTCTGGAAGAGCGCGAAGTGGGTCAACGGCCTGACTCTGATGGACAGCAACGACCCTGGATTCTGGGAGCAGGCGGGCTACAACCTGCACGGCGACCCGTGGAAGGAAGAGCGCTACTGGTGAGCGGACCCGCAGCGGTCGAGCCGCTCGAAAGTCGGCGCACCGCGTGGTACACCGGCACGGTCGTCGAGGCACGGACCGAGACCGGCAGCGCTCGTCGCCTGGTGCTCGAGGTGCCCGACTGGCCGGGCAACGACGCCGGGCAGCACCTGGATGTGCGGCTCACCGCGCCCGACGGCTACCAGGCCCAGCGCTCCTACTCGATCGCGTCGGCGGGGCCCGGATCGCGCGTCGAACTGGCCGTCGACGAACTGCCCGACGGCGAGGTGTCGCCGTTCCTGGTCGAAGACGTGATGATCGGCGACAAGCTCGAGCTGCACGGGCCGCTCGGCGGCTACTTCGTCTGGATGCCGCAGTCCGTCACCCATGACCCTCGCCCCGTTCAGCTGATCGCCGGCGGCTCGGGCGTCGTGCCCTTCCTGGCGATGGTGCGTGCCCACGCGGAGGCCGGCGATCCCACGCCGTTCCGCCTGCTCTACGCGGTGCGGAAGCCGGATGACGTGTTCTACCGCCAGGAGCTGGCCCAGCTGGCGGCCTCGGGAAAGTCCAGCGGGCTGCAGGTCGACTACGTGTACTCCCGCACCGCGCCGCACGACTGGCCGGTGCCGGCCGGGCGCATCACGAAAGAAGCGCTGGCCGGGTTCGTGATCCCGGCGTCCGAGAAGCCGCGCGTCTACCTCTGCGGCTCGACCGGATTCGTCGAACTCATCGCGGGCTGGCTGATCGAGCTCGGGCACGCGGCCGGCGACATCCGCACCGAACGTTTCGGAGGCAAGTGATGAAAGAGACAGCGATATGACGCACGTCGACGGCAACGCCCTGGCCGGGCGGCTCTCCGATCTCTTCGCGTTCGACCTGACCACCGCGATCGGACGCTGCGTCAACTGCGGCACGTCCGGGATGATCGGGGCCGCGATGGTCTACGAAGCCGGGTTGGGGACCGTCGCGCGGTGCCCGCATTGCGGAGCCGTGCTGGCCACCATCGTGGAATCCGACGACACCATCTGGCTCAGCCTGGCGGGCGTGACCGCTCTTGAGGTGGCGAAGCGGCCGTAACGGCCCGACCCGACCGCCGTCGGGGATGACGAAGGGCCGGGAGGATCGCCCCCGGCCCTTCGCGTCTGAATCGTCGAGAACTAGCGCGCCGCGCTGCCCTCCACGTAGTCCGCGTCCTGCTGCTTCCATGCGAAGAGCGCGCGCAGCTCCTTGCCGGTCGCCTCGATCGGGTGCGCGGCGCCCTTCTCGCGCAGCGCGAGGAACTCGGGGGCACCGGCATCCTGGTCGGCGATGAAGCGCTTCGCGAATGCACCGGACTGGATGTCGGCGAGCACCTCCTTCATCCGCTCCTTGACACTCGGGTCGATGACGCGCGGGCCGCTGACGTAGTCGCCGTACTCCGCCGTGTCGCTGACGCTCCAGCGCTGCTTGGCGATGCCGCCCTCCCACATCAGGTCGACGATGAGCTTCAGCTCATGGAGCACCTCGAAGTAGGCGATCTGCGGCTGGTAGCCGGCCTCGATGAGCGTCTCGAAGCCGTACATGACCAGCTGCGAGGTGCCGCCGCAGAGCACAGCCTGCTCGCCGAACAGGTCGGTCTCGGTCTCTTCGGTGAAGGTGGTCTTGATGCCACCGGCGCGCAGGCCGCCGATGCCCTTGGCGTACGACCAGGCGAGGTCCCAGGCGTGACCGGTGGCATCCTGCTCGACCGCGACGATCACGGGAACGCCGCGACCGGCCTCGTACTCGCGGCGCACGGTGTGACCGGGGCCCTTCGGGGCGACCATGATCACGTCGACGCCCTCGGGCGGGGTGATGTAGCCGAATCGGATGTTGAAGCCGTGGCCGAACAGCAGCGCGTTGCCGGGCTCGAGGTTGTCTTTGATGTCGGCCGCGTACAGGCCGCGCTGGTGCTGGTCGGGCGCCAGGATGACGATCACGTCGCCCCATTTGGCGGCCTCGGCCGCGGTGAGCACCTCGAAGCCGGCCTCCTTGGCCTTGGCCACCGACTTGGAGTCGGGCTTCAGGCCGATCTTGACCTCGACACCCGAGTCGCGCAGGTTGAGCGCGTGGGCGTGGCCCTGCGAGCCGTAGCCGATGACGGCCACCTTCTTGCCCTGGATGATCGACAGGTCGGCGTCCTTGTCGTAGAAGATCTCAGTCATGCGTTGCGTATCTCTCTGTTGGGGTGGTTGACGTAATCGCCCGAAGGACGAGTCAGGATTTGAAGACGCGTTCGGTGATGCTCTTGCCGCCGCGGCCGATGGCCAGCAGGCCGGACTGCGCGATCTCTTTGATTCCGTAGGGCTCGAGCACGCGCAGCAGCGCCTGCACCTTCCCGCTGTCGCCGGTGACCTCGATCACCAGGGCATCGGTCGCCACATCGACCACGCGTGCGCGGAACAGCGTGACGGCTTCGAGGATCTGGCTGCGGTTCGAGTTGTCGACCCGCACCTTGATCAGCAGGTGCTCGCGCTGCACCGACTGCGCAGGGTCGAGCTCGACGATCTTGATCACATTGACCAGCTTGTTGAGCTGCTTGGTGACCTGCTCGAGCGGGGCGTCTTCGACATCCACGGCGACGGTGATGCGCGACAGCCCGTCGATCTCGGTCGCGCCGACGGCGAGCGACTCGATGTTGAAGCCGCGGCGCGCGAACAGACCGGCGACGCGGGTCAGCAGGCCGGGTTTGTCCTCGACGAGGAGGCTCAGCACGTGATGAGTCATGCTCTTACTCCTCTTCCCAGGCCGGCGCGTGGTCGCGGGCGTACTGCACGAGCGAGTTCCCCAGGCCCTGCGGCACCATCGGCCACACCATGGCGTCGCGGCTCACGATGAAGTCGATGACCACCGGGCGGTCGTTGGTCTCGAGCGCCAGCTTGATCGCGGCGTCGATCTCGTCGGGCTTGGTGACCCGGATGCCCAGCGCGCCGTACGCGTCGGCCATCTTGACGAAATCGGGGATCATTCGCGTCTGCGCCGTGCCGTCGACGTGGCCGGTGTTCAGGTCGGTGAACGAGTGCCGTCCGTCGTAGAACAGGGTCTGCCACTGGCGCACCATGCCCAGGCTCGAGTTGTTGATGATCGCGACCTTGATCGGGATGTCGTTGATCGTGCAGGTGGCGAGCTCCTGATTGGTCATCTGGAAGCATCCGTCGCCGTCGATCGCCCACACCACCCGATCGGGCTCGGCCACCTTGGCGCCCATCGCAGCCGGAACCGCGTAGCCCATCGTGCCGGCGCCACCGGAGTTGAGCCAGGCGTGCGGCCGCTCGTACTTGATGAACTGTGCGGCCCACATCTGGTGCTGACCGACGCCCGCGGCGTAGATCGCCTCGGGGCCGGTGAGCTCGCCGATCCGCTTGATGATCGCCTGCGGGGAGAGCAGCCCGTCGTCGGGCTCGGTGTACCCGAGCGGGTAGTCGGCACGCAGCGTGTTCAGCCGCTCCCACCAGGCCGCCAGATTTCCGGTGTTGCCAGGCGCCGCCGCCCCTGCGGCGCCACCGCTCCGCGATACGAGCGCGGTCGCATCGCTCCGCTTCTGCTTCTTGGCCGCTGCCGTGAACGCCTCGATCAGGTCGACGATGACGTCCTTCGCATCACCCACGATCGGCACGTCGGCATGACGGATCTTGCCGATCTCGGCCGGATCGATGTCGACGTGCACCACCTTGGCGTGCGGAGCGAAGTCGGCCACCTTGCCGGTGACGCGGTCGTCGAAGCGCGCGCCCAGCGCGACGATGAGGTCGCTCTCCTGCAGCGCGAGCACCGCAGGAACCGCGCCGTGCATGCCGGGCATGCCGAGGTGCTGCGGGTGGCTGTCGGGGAAGGCACCGCGCGCCATCAAGGTCGTGACGACCGGCGCGCCCGTCTTCTCGGCCAGCTCGAGCAGCACCTTCTCGGCGGACGAGCGGATGACACCGCCGCCCACATACAGCACCGGCCGCTCGGCCTCGGCCAGCAGTTCGGCCGCGGCGATGATCTGCTTGCCGTGCGCCTTGGTCACCGGACGGTAGCCGGGCAGGTCGACCTTGGGCGGCCAGATGAAGGGCGCGCTGTTCTGCTGCGCGTCTTTGGTGATGTCGATCAGAACCGGCCCGGGGCGCCCGGTCGAGGCGATCTGGTACGCCTCGGCAAGGGTCGCCGGAATGTCGGCGGGGTCGGTCACCAGGAACGAGTGCTTGGTGATCGGCATCGTGATGCCGACGATGTCGATCTCCTGGAACGCGTCGGTTCCCATCACGGTCGAGAAGACCTGGCCGGTGATCGCGATGAGCGGCACCGAGTCCATGTGGGCATCCGCGATCGCGGTCACCAGGTTGGTCGCTCCGGGGCCGGAGGTCGCGATGCAGACGCCGACGCGACCGGACGCCGCGGCATAGCCCTCGGCGGCGTGGCCGGCCCCCTGCTCGTGCCGGGTCAGGATGTGGCGGATCGAGGTCGACGACATGAGTTCGTCGTAGAAGGGCATGATCGCCCCGCCCGGGATGCCGAAGACATCGGTGATGCCGAGCTTCTCGAGCGTGGCGAGGATCGCGCCCGACCCGGTGAGGATGGGCGGCGAATCGGAACGGGCCGGCTTGGCCGGTGCTGCAGTGGTCATTGTTGTTCCTTGCGTGCGAAGGTGCCTGAAGAGCGGTGAGGGAGGCGAACTACCCGGTGACCGCGCCCTCCGCGGCGGAGTGCACGAGCTTGGAGTACTTCGCGAGAACGCCACGGGTATAGCGCGGTGGAAGAGGAACCCAGCTGGAACGCCGGTGCTCCAGCTCGGCCGGATCGACAAGTAGGTCGATCGACCGGGCTGCGATATCGACCCGTATCAGATCACCATCGTGCACGAAGGCGATCGGACCTGCGTCCGTCGCCTCGGGAGCGATGTGGCCGATGCACAGGCCGGTTGTGCCGCCTGAGAATCTGCCGTCGGTCAAGAGTAGTACATCCTTTCCGAGGCCCGCTCCCTTGATCGCGGCGGTCACGGCGAGCATTTCGCGCATGCCCGGGCCGCCCTTGGGACCCTCCCAGCGGATGACGACCACGTCGCCCTTCTGGATCTCGCCTCGGGTGAGCGCGTCCATGGCGGCGCGCTCGCGCTCGAACACGCGGGCCGGCCCCTCGAAGGTCGCCGCGTCGAAACCGGCGGTCTTGACGACGGCACCGTCGGGCGCCAGCGAGCCCTTCAAGATGGTCAGGCCACCTGTGGCGTGGATCGGGTTGTCGAGGGTGCGCAGCACCTCGCCGTCCAACGGGGGGATGTCGAGCTCGGCCAGGTTCTCGGCCATCGTCTTGCCGGTGACCGTGAGGCAGTCGCCGTGCATGAGGCCGGCATCCAGCAGCGCCTTCATCAGCACGGGCAGGCCGCCACGGCGGTCGACGTCGTTCATGACGTACTTGCCGAAGGGCTTGAGGTCGCCGACGTGCGGCACCTTCGAGCCGATCCGGTTGAAGTCGTCGAGGCTCAGCTCAACGCCCGCCTCATTGGCGATCGCCAGCAGGTGCAGCACGATGTTGGTCGAGCCGCCCAGAGCCATACCGACCGCGATGGCGTTCTCGAAGGCCTTCTTGGTCAGGATGTCGCGGCTGGTGATCCCGAGGTTGAGCAGGTTGACGACGGCCTCGCCCGAGCGGTGCGCGTAGTAGTCGCGCCGCGCGTCGGCCGCGGCGGGGCTCGCCGAGCCGGGCAGGCTCATGCCGAGTGCCTCGGCGACACTGGCCATGGTGTTCGCGGTGTACATGCCGCCGCAGGCACCCTCACCCGGCGCGAAGGCGCACTCGATGCGGTGCGCGTCTTCGCGGCTCATCGTGCCGGCCAGCACGCCGCCGACGGCCTCGAACGAGTCGATGATCGTGATGTCCTTCTCGGTGCCGTCGCTGAGGCGCACCCAGCCCGGCGCGATCGACCCGGCGTAGAGGAAGACGGATGCCAGATTCAGCCGGGCGGCCGCCATCAGCATCCCGGGGATCGACTTGTCGCAGCCCGCGAGCAGCACGGAGCCGTCGAGCCGCTCGGCCTGCATGACCACCTCGACCGAGTCGGCGATCACCTCGCGGCTGACCAGGGAGAAGTGCATGCCCTCGTGACCCATCGAGATGCCGTCGCTGACGCTGACCGTGCCGAACTGCAGCGGGTAGCCGCCGCCGGCGTGCACGCCCTCCTTGGCCGCCTGCGCGAGACGCGCGAGCGAGAGGTTGCAGGGGGTGATCTCGTTCCACGAGCTCGCGATGCCGACCTGCGCCTTGTCCCAGTCGGCGTCGCCCATTCCGACCGCGCGGAGCATGCCGCGACTGGTCGTCGCCTCGATGCCGTCGGTGACCGTGCGGGACCGGGGCTTGTGGTCGATCTTGGGCGTTGTTTCCGGCATGTGTCGAGGGTAACGCTCGGCTCACGTCGCCGCCGACGGTGCTAGGGAGTCCTACTGTTCATGGACATCGCCCTCGCGGAAGGTCGCGAGGGTCGAGAGCACCAACGCGATCTCCTCCGGCCCAGCCACCCGGAACGGGGCTTCGGTCGGGCCCGGCCCGCTCTTCACGCCCAGATCGTCGGGGGTGAGGGCCGCGAACGCATCCTCATCGGTCACGTCGTCGCCCGCGTAGAACACCGCATCGGCCGCGGTGTAGCGGCGGAGGTGCTCGAGCGCCTCTCCTTTGGTGGTCGAGCGGACCGAGAACTCGACCACGTTCTTGCCCTCCCGAACGGTCAGGCTGTCGACCTCGGCCTGGGCCTCGCTGAGGGCGACCAGATGGGCAAGGCGCGAGTTGTGCTCGGTGGCCAAGCGGGTGTGCAGGGCGAACCCGGCGGGCTTGACCTCGAGCCACACCTGGTCGATCGAGTCGGCGACCTCGCCGAGCACCTCGTGCAGCACCTCGACCTGCTCGATCTCCGCCGTGTCCAGGCTCACCCGGCCGTACGGGCCCGCCGGATCGACGTCGTCGAGCCGCAGCTCGATGCCGTGCGATCCCACCAGCAGGGTGTTATCCGGCAGGTCGGCGACCTCGATCAGACTGCGAATGGAGCGTCCGCTCACGAGTGCCAGCCGGGTGTTGGGCAGGGCGAGCAGACGGAGCACCGCGTCGCGCGCCTCGGGGAGGGCGCGCGCTTGCTCGGGCGAATCCACCTCGGGAGCCAACGTGCCGTCGAAGTCGAGTGCGACGAGCAGGCGCCGGACCCGCGCGAGCTCGCGGAGGGCTCCGGTCAGCGACGAGGAGAGCGGCTGGGGGGTGGTCATGATCGAGCTCGCGGCGCGCGCTCCACCGTCCATTCCAGCTCGCCGAGCTCGTCGGAGGTCCCGAAGGCCTCCGACCCTCTGCGCGCCTCGGCGAGCGCCCGCAGAAAACTCTCCGACCAGTGGGCGACGTCGTGATCGCGCACGCGCTTGCGCAGTGCGCGCATGCGCTTGCGGCGCTCGGGCCGCGGCATCTCGATCGCGCGGATGATCGCATCCTTCACGCCGTCGATGTCGTGCGGGTTGATGCGCAGTGCCTGGCGGAGCTCATCGGATGCCCCGGTGAACTCGCTCAGCACCAGGACCCCGTCGTCGTCGAACCGGGCCGCGACGTATTCCTTGGCCACCAGATTCATCCCGTCGCGCAGCGCGGTGATGAGCATGACGTCGGCAGCCAGGTAGAGGGCCGCCATCTCTTCGCGGGGAAACCCGTGATGCAGATAGCTCACCGCCTGATGGCTGATCGTGCCGTAGTCGCCGTTGATGCGTCCGACGGTGAGTTCGATCTCGTCGCGCAGCTGGCGGTAGGTCTCGACGCGCTCGCGGCTCGGGCTCGCCACCTGCACCAGGGTGACATCTTCGACCTTCAGCCGACCCTCCTCGAGCAGCTCGCCGAACGCCTTCAACCGATGGCCGATGCCCTTGGTGTAATCCAGGCGGTCGACTCCCAGCATGATCGTGGCGGGGTTTCCCAGGTCTTCGCGGATCTGCCTCGCTCGTGCCTGCACCTCCGGTCGGCGTGCCAGTTGCTCGAACCCCTCGGCGTCGATCGAGATCGGGAACGCCCGGGCGACGACGTGCCTCAGCGGCTGACTGCCGCGGGCGGGCACCTCGATGAGCGGGCTCTTCGTCGAGTAGCCGAGCAGGCGCCGCGCGGCACGCGAGAAGTTGCCCGCGTCCGATACCCGCTGGAAGCCGATCACGTCGGCGCCGAGCAAGCCCTCGATGATCTGGGTGCGCCACGGCAGCTGCGAGAAGATCCCATATGCCGGGAACGGGATGTGATTGAAGAATCCGATCGTCAGGTCGGGCCTGGCCTGGCGCAGCATCCGCGGCACCAACTGGAGCTGGTAGTCGTGCACCCACACGGTCGCGGCCTGCGAGGCGACCGCGGCGACCGCGTTGGCGAAACGCTGGTTGACGCTGACGTAGCTGTCCCACCAGACGCGATGGAATCCGGGAGGCGCGATCACATCGTGATAGAGCGGCCAGAGGGTGTCGTTGCTGAAGCCCTCGTAGAAGTTCTCGAGATCGTCGGCGCTGAGCTTCATCGGGACGATCCGGATGCCGTCCCAGTCGAAGGGCTCCAGGTCGAGATCGGCCTGGCCGCCCCAGCCGATCCAGGCGCCGCCCGCATCCCGCATCACCGGCTCGAGAGCGGTGACGAGCCCTCCGGGCGAGGTGCGCCAGCTCGGCGATCCGTCGTCGTCGACCACGTAGTCGACGGGTAGCCGGTTCGAGGCGACGACGAAATCAAACCGTTCATCGCTCATCTCACCAAACTATCAGCCGCGTCTGGATGGAACCGGGGGGTTGCAATCCGCGGCCGGACCGGCTCCGAACTGGGGGTACCTGCGGCGTGAGGAGTTCCTGAGACTGTCATACGCCCGACACCTCAGCACGTTAGATTTGGTCCAAATGATTTCCATCGGCATGAGCACGACATGCGTCTTCCCCGCCTCGGTCGACAAGGCGTTCCGCATGGCTCGCCTCGCCGGCTTCGACGCGATGGAGATCATGGTCACCAACGATCCGGTGACCCAGGACCCGACCGCCTTGCTCGAGTTGAGCGAGAAGTACAGCCTGCCGATCATCTCGATCCACGCGCCGACGCTCTTCCTCACCACCTTCGTCTGGGGCCGCGACCCCGCCGTCAAGCTGCGTCGCTCCGCCGAGCTGGCGGCCGCCGTCGGTGCCCCGAGCGTCGTGGTGCATCCCCCGTTCCGCTGGCAGTCCGGCTACGCCGAGAACTTCGTGCGCATCGTCGCCGAGACCCAGGCCGAGACCGGCATCGAGATCTGCGTCGAGAACATGTTCCCGTGGAAGGTCGGTGGCAAGCAGCTCAAGGCGTACGCGCCGAGCCCCGATCCGCTGGACATGAACCCGGATGCCATGACCCTCGACTTCTCGCACGCCTCGCTCACCGGCCGCGACAGTCTCGAATACGCGATGGCCATGGGCGATCGGCTGCGTCACATCCATCTCTGCGACGGAACCCGCTCGGTCGACGAAGGCAACATGTTCGACGAGCACCTGGTGCCCGGCTACGGCAATCAGCCGGTGGCCGAGACGCTCACCTGGCTCGCCGACAACCACTGGGATGGCAACGTGGTGGCCGAGGTCAGCCTGCACAAGATCCGTGACGAGAAGGCCAAGCTTCGGATGCTGAAAGAGACGGTCGCCTTCGCGAAGCTCTACCTCGGGCAGGAGCACGAGGAGCGCGAGCCGCTCGCCGTCGGCGGCCCGAAGGTGCGCCAGCAGAAGCGCGCGGCACGTCGCAACCTGCGCTCGGCCAAAGACGCTCTCTAACTCACGCTCACGAGCGCTCGCGTTGCTCGAGACAGCGGCGCGCGATCGCTTACGCGATTGCGGGCACCAATCCCAACGCGGCTGCGCGCCGGGTGCGCCGGATCGCCAGGTTCGCCGCGATCACGCTGGCCGACCCGAATGCCAGCAGAGCAACCGCGGAGCCGATCGCCGTGGCGGCGCTGCCGCCGGTGACGATCTGCTGCATCCCGGTGACGGCCCAGCTCAGCGGCAGGAAGGGGCTGATCGCCTGGAACGGCGCGCTCATCACCTGCAGCGGCGCAATGCCCACCGCCGCGATCTGCAGCGCGAGCAGGAACAGCGAGATGATCAGCCCGGCCCGACCCAACCCGATGGTCAGAAGGTAGTGGAACGCCGTGAAGGCCGCGGCGGTCAGCAGGGTGAACACGAGAGTCGCCGGCAGGAACGCCCAGCTGATCCCGACCGCGGTGTGCAGCAGCAGCACGAGCAGGAGGGCCTGCGCCGCCGTGACCGTGCCCGCCCGAACGAGCGTCGCCCCGACAACGCGGCTCGAAGCCGCGGTCGAGGCCAGGACGCGCCGGGTCACCGGACGCATGACCAGGAACACCGCGAGCGCGCCGACCCACAGGCCCAGCGGCAGGAAGAACGTCGCGACGGCCTGGGCCAGTTGCGAGATGCTGTGCGCCGTCGAGACCGTCAGGCCGACCGGGTTGCTCGCCACGGCTGCGGACTTGGTCGCGGCCGCCGAGTCGGAACTCGGCACCTGGGATGCCCCGCTCTTCAGCCCCGTCGCGAGCGAGGTCGCGCCCGATGAGAGCTGCGCGGTGCCGTCGGCCAGGGCTCTTGCCCCCGAGACGAGCGACGGACCGGACCCCGCCAGCTTCTTGGCCCCGGCCGCGCTCTGAGAGATGCCGGACTGGATGCCGCTGATCCCGGCCGCGGTCTGCGAGCTCAGAGCGCTCCCCTGGCTCGCCAAGGCCGCCAACTGCCCGGAGATCGCCTGGATCTGAGCAGTATCGTTGGCCGCGACAGCGGCGTTCAGCGCGGCGGACAGCTGCGAGACCCCTCCCGTGTACGACGAGACGCCCGACGACAACTGCCCGAGCGATGATGCGGCGTTGCTGAGTTGCGTGAGTCCCGAGCTGAGCGACGTCACTCCGCCGGTGTACCCGCTCAGCCCGGATGCCAGCGATGACGCCCCCACGGCGGTCTGACTCGCGCCGGATGCCAACGAGCTCGCGCCATCCGCCGCCTGCGACAGCGAGGCTCCGAGCGTGCCCAGGCTGGCGTAGACCCCCGAGATGTACTGCTGGGTGATGGCCGATCCGAAGGTGCGCACCATCCCATCGCCGAGCGACTGCGCCACCGACCCCGCCAGGTAGGAGTGCGCGTCGTCGGTCTTGATCGACAGATGGGCCTGCACCGGTGAGCTGCCCTGCAGCGAGAGCACGGACTTCGAGAAGTCGCTCGGAATCGTCAGGATCGCGTACACCGAGCCGTCGGCCAGCGCCTTCTTCGCGTCGGCCGCGTTGCTCAGGCTCCAGTCCATCCCCGGAGAGTGGTCGCCGGTGAGCTGGGTGACCAGCTGCCGGCCCGCGAGCACGTAGTTGGTCGTGCCGTCGGCGTTGGTGGTGGTGATCGCGGTGTCCTGATTGACGATGGCGGCCGGGATGCGGTCGAGCCCGTGCTTCGCGTCGCCGATCGACGCGACGTACAGGCCGACGAACGCGAGCGGGACGAGGACGACGGCCACCAGGCCGGCGATGCGGAGCTTCTTCATCGTGATGCACCTTCCGTGCGGGGCGAGAGATCGGAGGCGCCGATGCTCAGCACCTGGATGCGGGGCGGTGTCGCCTCCGCGAGGCGCTCCAGACCGGGCACCCCGACGACCACGGTGGTGGCCGAGGGGGCGAGACGGTCGAGCGCGAGCAGGAACGCACGTGCATCGCGCGGCTCGGCGAACGGGTCGAGCGCGTCGAGCAGCACGACCGGGGTGCGCTCGCTCAACGCTACGGCCGCGAGCGCGACGGCGCGCTCGAGCTGCGGAAGCGACTCCACCCGCGTCGAGGCGTCCACCGGCACGGTCTGCCGCTCGAAGCCCTGCAGCGCACCGGAGACCCGACCCGCTCGGATGCGCGCTCGCCGCCGCGCGATCGGCGCCAGGTACCACGGACTGGTCAGCCGCAGCCGCTCCTCGAGCAGCTCGCCGAGGGTCGCCGACACTCCCGCGCGGGACGGGCCGGAGAGCTCGGCGATCGCCACCATGCGCGAGACCCGAGCTGCGTCGGAGGGCAGCGGATGCCCCGCCACCTGCGCCCGCCCGGAGCCGGGCTCGAGGCGTCCACCGACGACGGCCGCGATGAGGCGGCGGGCGGTCGCCTCGCCGCCGGTTCGGGTGGTGTCGACCAACGCGATCGAGCCCGACGGGACGTGCAGGCTGATCGGGCCGACGGTGACGGAGCTCGAGCCCGATCCTCCGCTGACGACCAGGCGGTCGATCGAGATCGCCTCACCGGCCGCGACGCGGTCGAGCGCCCAGGCTGTGGCTTCGCGGTGGTGGCGCAGGTTCTCGCCCTCGATGTCGACGTTCGGCAGCAGTCGGTCGAGCCAGCGCGGGAGGTACCAGGCGGCGCGGCCCGCGAGGGCCATGACCGCGGGGACCAGCGTCATCCGGATCAGGAACGCGTCCACGAACACGCCCACCGCGAGCCCCAGCGCGATGACCTTGATCACTGCGGAGCCCTCGGGCACGAAGGCCCCGAACACGAAGAACATGATGAGCGCGGCCGCCGTGACCACGCGAGCCGCCCCCGAGAAGCCGCTGACGATCGCGCGCCTGGCCACCTCGTCGCGGTCTTGACGAGCCGCGCCGGCGGGCAGCTCGCGGATACCGTGCACGTACGCCTCGCGCATGCCCGATACCAGGAACACCTCGTAGTCCATCGCGAGCCCGAACAGGATCGCCATCAGCAGCACCGGCATGAAGCTCAGGATCGGTCCGGGCACGGCGCCGAGCGCCTGCCCGCCCCAGCCCCACTGGAAGACCGCGACGACGACGCCGAACGATGCGAGCACAGACAGCAGATAGCCGAGCGCGGCCTTGATCGGCACGAGCAGCGATCGGAAGACCACGGTGAGCAGGAGCACCGAGAGCCCGACCACGATCAGTCCGAACGGCAGCAGCGCCGAGTCGAGGCGCGACGAGATGTCGATGGCCACGGCGGTCGCGCCGGTGACGGCGATCGGGGTGCCGTACTTCGCGTCGATCGCCGGTTCGAGGGCCCGGATGCGCTCGACCAGCTGCGTGGTCTTCTGGTCGCTCGGGCCGGTGGTCGGGATCACCTGGATGATCGCGGTGTCGAGCGTCGCGTTCGGTGTTCCCGCGCTCACCGAGTCGACGCCGGGCAGGGTCGCGATCCGGTCGCCGATGGCCTTCAGGTCGTCCATCACGTGGGTGGTCTGGGTGATGTCGACGGTCACGATCAGCGGACCGTTGCGACCGGGACCGAACTCGTTGCTGACGATGTCGTACGCCGAGCGCGCCGTCGTGCCGGTGGGCTGCGACCCGCCGTCGGGCAGCGCCAGGGCGAGGCTCGCCGCCGGGATCGCGACCACTCCGAGCACGCCGACGACCGCGATCACGGCGACCACCGGGGCCTTGAGCACCAGCGAGACCCAGCGTTCGCCCACGCTGCGACGCGCGGGCCGCTCCGCCCTCTGCCGGGTGCGCACGCGGCGGGGCCGGGGCGTCAGTCGCGCGCCGAGCAACCCCATCATGGCCGGCAGCAGCGTCGTCGCGGCGAGCATGGCCAGCAGGACGGCGACGGCCGCGGCGAGGCCCATGAGACCCAGGAACGGGATGCCCACGATCAGCAGTCCGACCAGGGCGATCATCACGGTGACGCCCGCGAAGATCACACTGCTGCCCGCGGTGGCGACCGCGGTCGCGGCCGACTCGCCGGGATCCATCCCGGAGGCCAGCTGCGATCGATGTCTGCTCAAGATGAAGAGGGCGTAGTCGATGCCCACGGCGAGCCCGATCATCAGCGCGAGCAACGGCGTGGTGGACGAGATGGTGACGAGGGATGCCGTGGTCAACACGGCCCCCATCGACACGGCGAGCGCGATGATCGCCGACAAAAGCGGGAGCCCGGCCGCCAGCAGCGAGCCGAAGGTGACGATGAGCACGATGGCGGCGAACAGCACGCCGAGGGCTTCGGTCCACGAGACACCGACATCGACCTGCTGGTAGACCTGGCCGCCGTATTCGACGGTGAGGCCGGCATCCCTCAGGGGCGCGGTCGCCGCCTTGACCGCCGCCAGCTCGGCATCCGTCACCTTCTCGGCCGGGTCGCTGAACTGCACGGCGATGATGACCGTCGAGCCGTCCTTGCTGACGGCCGCCGTCGCATACTTTCCGTACGGCGAGAGCGCCTGCTCGACGCCCTTCACGTCATTCAGCCGGGTGACGACCTTGTCGATGAGCGCGCCGTCCGCGGTCTTCAGGTTCGCGCCGTGCGCATCCTGCACGACGATCTCGGCACTCGCCCCGGCGGTCTGAGGGAACACCGCCGACAACAGGTCGATCGCCTTCTGCGACTCGGTGCCGGGGATCGCATACGAGTCCTGCAGCTGACCGCCCAGACCGACGCCTCCGACGAGCGCGCCGGCCGCGAGGAGCACCCAGGCGATCACCACCAGGAGGGCGCGCTTGTAGGCGAAGCGTCCGAGACGGAAGAGCAACGTGGCCATGTGATTCCCCCGAATCAGTCGGCAGAGGTGGTGTGCGAGAGCGACGACGGGGCGAGCAGGTCGCCGAGGACGGTGATCAGAGCGGCCCGCAGGGCGCCGAGATCGGGTTGGGGCAACGAGACAGGGGCCCCGGCGAGCAGGTAGGCGGCGCCCCCCAGGGCCACGCCGAACCGCACCTTCTCTTCGACCGATCCGACGTTCTCTTCGAAGTAGCGCGAGATGAGCTCGATCTCGGCGTTGGCACGTTCGACGACCGGGATGTCGACCAGCGAGGTCGCCTGGTTGACGAAGATGTAGACCGCCGAACGGTGCTCGATCAGGAAGTCGACGAAGCGCTCGAGGAACTCGGTGCGCGCGTCACCGCCGCGTTGCAGTCCGGCCAATCCGACCTGCCCCAGGATGCCGTCCAACTGATCGAGGGCCGGCGAGAGCACCGCCTCGAGCAGCACCTCCTTCGAGGCGAAGTGGTAGAGCACCGTCGCTTTCGAGACGCCCGCGCGGTCGGCGATCTGCTGCAAAGAGGTGCCGAGATAGCCCGCCGCGGCGAACTCCTGCAGGGCGACGCGGCGCAGGTCGTCGGCGGTGGTGGTCATGGTTCCCACGGTAGTTGACCGATCGGTCAGATGTTGACCGATCGGTCAGATTCGGGGTGTTTCCCCAGCTTGCTCCCGGTTTCGCGCACCATCGGGTGCGGGTCCTGGAGCCGGGCGGTAGCGTGGAACTCGACCCCCTGGAGGATCCGTGCGCAAGTTCCTGTTCAGCCCCAGCATCTGGAGTTCGCTCTTTCCTGCCATCGGCGTGATCCGCACGACCACCAGCGGCCCGCGTGACTGGCGTCTGATCCTGCAGTGGATCGTGCTCGGGGCGACGGTGGCACTCGCCGTCGGAACGGTCATCGAGCGATCGAGAGAAGCAGAGGACTACTGATGATTCACGTACCCATCGGACACGGATTCGGCATGCTGGCCGGCATCATCGGCGCGATCGTGTGGGCGATCGGAACGTTCGTCCTGCTCGTCGTCATCGTCGCGCTGATCGTGCTGCTCGCGCGCTTCCTCTGGGTCGCTACGAAGGCGGCGCAGCGCTATCTGGAGCTGAACGGATCGCCGACCCCGCGCGTGAAGACAACGCCTCCGGCCACCGCCGCACCAGCTGCGACCGCTCCGGCCGCGGCCCCGAGAACGGCCGCGACACCCACGGCAACCACATCGACGACGAAGCCGGCGACCGCCAAGCCGCGATCGCCCAAACCGCCCGCCGCCTGATCCACTCCGGCTAGCCGAGAAAGCCGCGCAGGAGCGCTCCCGAGCCCTCCAGGTGCTCCCGCATCGCCTCCGCCGCGCCACTCTCGTCGCCGGCGAGGATCGCCATCACGATCGTTTCGTGCTGCCGGTTCGAGTGCTCGATGTTGCGGGGCAGCAAGGGGAAGCTGTCGAGCAGTTCGTTGATCCGGCTGCGATTGTCGGCCAGGAGCGTCACGAGGGAGGGCACCCCGACCACCTCGGCGATCGTCAGGTGCAGGCGGGAATCCAGACGGCGGTAGTCGGCGGTTCCGGATGCCGCGACCTCGCCCAGGCGCGCCCACAGCGTCGCGCGGTCCGCCGCGTCGAGGCTGCGCGCGGCGGCCGCCCGTGCCGCACCCACCTCGAGGATGTCGCGCAGACCCAGGATGTCGTCCAACTCGGCCGCCGACGGCGCCGTCACCGAGCCCGCGCTCGGTACCGGGAGGGGATCGCTCACGAAGGTGCCCCCGTAGCGGCCCCGGCGCGACACCAGGTAGCCGGCATCCGCCAGCTCGCGGATCGCCTCACGCACGGTGTCGCGACTGACCGAGAACCGCAGGGCCAGCTCACGTTCGGAGGGCAGTGCCTCACCCGGCGCCACCACGCCGAGGCGGATGGTCTGCATCAGCCGGGCGACGGTGTCTTCGAGCGAGTTGCCGCTGCGCAGGGGACGGAAGACGGCGTCGTCGATGAGCGAAGCCGCAGGCTTCGCCGCAGCTGACCCCTGCTCGTCGGAAGATCCCGCCGGGCCCGAAGGCTGCACGCTCTCGTTCTCAGAGCGGGGTGACATAGGCCGCGCTGATCCCGCCATCGACCAGGAAGGTCGACGCCGTGATGAAGCTCGCATCGTCGCTGGCCAGGAAGGCGACGGCCGCGGCGAGCTCCTCGGGCTCGGCGAACCGGCCGACCGGCACGTGGATCAGGCGGCGCGCGGCCCGCTCGGGATCCTTGGCGAACAGCTCCTTGAGCAGGGGCGTGTTGACGGGGCCCGGGCACAGCGCGTTGACGCGAATGCCCTGGCGGGCGAACTGCACACCGAGCTCGCGCGACATCGCGAGCACGCCGCCCTTCGACGCGGTGTACGAGATCTGCGAGGTCGCCGATCCGAGCACGGCCACGAACGACGCCGTGTTGATGATCGATCCCCGGCCCGCAGGCACCATGTGCCGCAGCGCGGCGCGCGAGCACAGGTACACGCTGGTCAGGTTCACCAGCTGCACGCGGTCCCAGGCGGCGAGCTCGGTGGTCTCGATGGAGTCGTCGTCGGGCGGCGAGATGCCCGCGTTGTTGAAGGCGATGTCGACGGAGCCGTACGTGGATGCGGCGGTGTCGAACAGGGCATCCACCTGCTTCTTGTCAGTGACGTCGACGTTCACATAGAGACCGCCGACCTCCGCGGCCGCGGCTTCGCCGCGCTCCACGTCGACGACATCGCCGATGACCACGCGGGCGCCTTCCGCCGCGAGGCGCTTCGCCGTGGCGAAGCCGATCCCTCCGGTGCCGCCAGTGATGACGGCGACCTTGCCGGCCAGGCGCTGGGTGAGGTCGATCGGCGTGATGCTCATGGTGCTGGCTCCTAGCTGGCGAAGAAGACGTTCTTGGTGTCGGTGAAGGCGAGGGCGGCATCCGGTCCGAGTTCGCGGCCGAGGCCGCTCTGCTTCGCCCCGCCGAACGGGGTGGTGTACCGCACCGAGGAGTGCGAGTTGACCGAGAGCGTTCCCGACTCGATGCCACGGGCGACCCGGATGGCGCGCCCGAGATCGTTGGTCCAGATCGACCCGGAGAGCCCGTACACGCTGTCGTTGGCGAGCCGGATCGCGTCGGCCTCGTCGTCGAAGGCGAGCACGCTGACCACCGGTCCGAAGATCTCGTCGACCGCGACCCGCGCGGTGCGCGACTCGGGCAGCAGCACGGTCGGAGCCATCCAGTAGCCGGGGCCGGTCGGGGCGCTGCCGGTGAAGGCGACCGGGGTGCCGTCGCCCAGGAAGCTCTCGACCGAGTCGAAGTGCGCCTTCGAGACCAGCGGGCCCATCTCGGTTGACTCGTCGCCGGGCGCTCCGACCTTGACGGCCTTCACGGCGGGCTCTAAGAGCTCCAGAAAACGATCGAGCACGCTGCGCTGCACCAGGATGCGGCTGCGCGCGCAGCAGTCCTGCCCCGCGTTGTCGAACACCGCGCCCGGTGCCGTGGCGGCGGCCCGCTCCAGATCGGAGTCGGCGAAGATCACATTCGCGCTCTTGCCGCCGAGCTCGAGGGTGACGGGCTTCACCTGCGCCGCGCAGCCGGCCGCCACCTGCCTGCCGACCTCGGTCGACCCGGTGAATACCACCTTGCGCACCTGCTCGTGGGTGACGAAGCGCTCCCCCACGACCGAGCCGCGACCCGGCAGCACCTGGAACAGGCCCTCGGGAAGACCGGATTCGAGCGCGAGCTCACCGAGCCGGATCGCGGTGAGCGGCGTCCAGTCCGCGGGCTTCAGCAGCACGGCGTTGCCCGCGGCGAGCGCCGGAGCGAAGCCCCAGCTCGCGATCGTCATCGGGAAGTTCCAGGGCACGATCACGCCGACGACGCCGAGCGGCTCGTGGAAGGTCACGTCGATGCCACCGGCCACCGGGATCTGCTGCCCGATCATCCGCTCGGGCGCCCCCGAGTAGTAATCGAGCACGTCGCGCACGTGCCCGGCCTCCCAGCGCGCCGAGCCGATCGGATGCCCCGAGTTGCGCACCTCGAGCGCCGCCAGCTCCTCCACCGCCGCGTCGACGGCGGCCGCGAATCGCCGCAGAGCCCGAGCCCGATCGACCGGTGCCAGCGCCGCCCACGCGGCCTGGGCGGTGACCGCGCGCGCGACCGCCTCATCCACCTGCTCGAGGGAGGTGTGCGCGACCTCGCCGATGACGGTCTCGTCGGCCGGGTTGATCAGGGTGGTCGAACTCGCCGCACTCACGCGTGCACGCTCCGGTCGGTCTTCGCGGCGTAGGTCTTGGCGGCCTCGACCAGGCTCACGAAGAGCCGGGCATCCTCCTCCGCGTCCTGTTCGGGATGCCACTGCACCCCGACACCGAACGGCACTCCCTCGAGCTCGACCGCCTGCACGACGCCCCCGCCGGAGTGCGCGGTCACGGTCAACCCCTCGCCCACGGCGTCGATCGCCTGGTGGTGGTAGCTCTTCACCTCGTGGGCGCCGGCGCCGATGATCGACGCGACCTGCGATCCCTCTTCCACCTCGACGCGGTTCACCGCGAACACACCGTTCTCGCCGCTGTACCGGCTGTCGCCGATCACATCGGGCAGGTGCTGGTGCAGCGTGCCCCCGCGGTTCACATTCAGCACCTGGATGCCGCGGCAGATCGCAAGGAACGGCACCTCCTGCGCGATCGCGGCCGACAGCAGCGCGTCGTCCCAGTCGTCGCGGATCCGGCTCGGACGGTCCGACGCGGGGTGCGCCTGCGCCCCGTACCGGGCCGGCTCGACATCGAGACCGCCCGCGATGATCAGACCGTCGAGCCGGGCGATCACCTGCTCGGCGACGCCGCCGTCGATCGGCTGCGGCGGCAGCAGCACCGGGATGCCGCCTGCCGCCTCGATCGCCGCGAAGTAGGTCTCGGGCAGGAACGCGGCCCGGGTGTCCCACACCCCGGTCTGCGCGCGCTGCAGGTAGGTCGTGATCCCCACGACCGGCTTCACGTCAGAACCGCTCGAATCCACGGACCCGCTCCCAATCGGTGATCGCCGCGTCGAAGGCCTTCAGCTCGACGCGGGCGTTGTTCAGGTAGTGCTCGACGACCTCGTCGCCGAAGGCCTCCTGCGCCACCGCCGAGTGGGCGAACAGCTCGGCGGCATCGCGCAGCGTTGTGGGCACGCGCGGGGCGTCGGAGGCGTAGGCGTTGCCCTCGAAGATGGGCTCGAGCTCGAGCTCGTTCTCGATGCCGTACAGGCCGCCCGCGATGAGCGCCGCGACGGCGAGGTACTGGTTGACGTCACCGCCGGGCACCCGGTTCTCGACGCGAAGACCCGCGCCGTGGCCGACCACGCGCAGCGCGCAGGTACGGTTGTCGAGCCCCCAGGCGATCGCGGTGGGAGCGAAGCTGCCCTCGACGTAGCGCTTGTAGGAGTTGATGTTCGGCGCGAAGAACAGGCTCAGCTCTCGGGTGGTCGCCAGCAGGCCGGCGATCCAGTGCTCCATGAGCTTGCTGAACCCGTACGGCCCGTCACCGGCCATCACCGCCTCGCCGTCGGTGCCGCGCACCGAGAGGTGGATGTGGCAGCTGTTGCCCTCGCGCTCGTTGAACTTGGCCATGAAGGTGAGCGCCTTGCCGTGCTGGTCGGCGATCTCCTTCGCGCCGTTCTTGTAGATCGCGTGGTTGTCGCAGGTCGCCAGCGCCTCGGTGTAGCGGAACGCGATCTCCTGCTGGCCGAGGTTGCACTCGCCCTTGACGCCCTCGCAGTACATGCCGGCGCCGTCCATGCCGTTGCGGATGTCGCGCAGCAGCGGCTCCATCCGCGTCGACGCCAGCAGCGCGTAGTCGATGTTGTAGTCGCTCGCCGGGGTCAGCCCGTCGTACTTCTTGGCCCAGGCGTCGCGGTAGGTGTTCTCGAAGACGATGAACTCGAGCTCGGTTCCGACGAACGGGACGAGGCCGCGCTCGGCCAGCCGGGCGATCTGCTTCTTCAGGATGTCGCGGGGCGACTGCGGCACCGGGGAGCCGTCCATCTTGTTCAGATCGGCCATCACGAGCGCGGTGCCGGGCAGCCAGGGGATCAGCCGGAGCGTGTCGAGATCGGGCTTGAGCACCATGTCGCCGTAGCCGGTCTCCCAGCTGCTGATCGCGTAGCCGTCGACGGTGTTCATCTCGACGTCGACCGCGAGCAGGTAGTTGCAGGCCTCCGCGCCGTGGGCGGCGATGTCCTCCTGGAAGAGCCGCGCCGAGGTCCGTTTGCCGACCAGCCGGCCCTGCATGTCGCAGAACGCCACGATCACCGTGTCGATCTCGCCCGTCGCGATGAGGGCGCCGAGCTCGTCATTGGTGAGGTTCCCTGAGCGGACGGCCATGGCACTCTCCTGGGCTGAAATCGGGGGACGACGCTCGCGCGATCGGGGACGACCCGACCATTACACACTATGGCCCGCCGCCCCCACCGAGAACATGTCACACAGTTTTTACATCCAAAGGTAGACATGAGGTACCAATGACGGCCATTCTCAGTCCCAACCTCGGAAAGGACTCTTCCCCCATGAGTAATACCAAGACCATCGGCGGCGCCCAGTACAAGGATGTCGGGGCCGGTTACTTCGAAAAGCGAACCCTCAAGCGCAGCGCGGGCGTCTGGGGCATCTGGGGCCTCGGCGTGGCCGCCGTGATCTCGGGAGAATTCTCGGGCTGGAACCTCGGCACCGACGCCGCGGGCTTCGGCGGGATGGCGATCGCCACCGTCGTCGTGATCGTCATGTACTTCACGATGTACTTCTCGATCGGTGAGATGGCGGCCGCGATGCCGCACACCGGTGGCGCGTATTCCTTCGCCCGTGCGGCAATGGGCCCGTGGGGCGGATTCATCACCGGTCTCGCCGAATCGATCGAGTACGTGATCACCACCGCCGTGGTCGTGTTCTTCTCGGCCGGATACCTGAACTTCGCGCTGAACGCCTTCTTCCACTTCCAGCTGCCGGGATGGCTCGCCTACCTGCTGCTCTACGCGGTATTCGTGGTCGTCAACTGGCTCGGCGCGGCGATCGGATTCCGGCTCGCCATCGTCGTGTCGGTGCTCGCGCTCGCGATCCTCGCGCTCTTCGTCATCGTGTCGCTGGCGAGCGGCGGGTTCCACGCGTCCAACCTGCTCAACACCAAGCCGGACGCCGGGCAGAGCCAACTGCTGCCGCACGGCTGGCTCGTGATCTTCGCCGTGATCCCGTTCGCGATGTGGTTCTTCCTGGGCATCGAGGAGCTGCCGCTCGCCTCGGAGGAGACGCATAACCCGGCCCGCGTCATCCCGCGTGCCGGCATCATCGCGCTCATCACGCTCTCGGTCGCGGCGGTGGCCGTGCTGATCTTCAACACCGGCGTGCTCGGCCTGGCCGCCACGCAGGCGTCTGGTCAGCCGCTGGTCGACGGGTTCTCGAAGATGGTGCCGAAGGGGCTGGACGGCGTGCTCGCCGTCTTCGCGCTCATCGGGCTGCTCGCCTCGCTGCAGGGCATCATGTACGCCTACGGACGCAACATGTACTCGCTCTCGCGCGCCGGCTACTACCCGCAGTTCCTCTCGGTGACCGGCAAGCGCAAGACCCCGCTGATCGCCCTGGTGGTCGGCGCGGTAATCGGCTACGTCGTGCTCGTCGTGGTGGATGCCATCACCGCAGCGAGCAAGGGAGTCGGCAGCGTCGCCGGGGCGATCGAGTTGAACATCGCTATCTGGGGAGCCGTCGTCTCGTACCTGATGCAGATGATCGCCTTCGTCGTGCTGCGCCGCCGCTTCAAGAACGCGGTGCGTCCGTACAAGAGCCCCACCGGGATCGTCGGCGCCGTGATCGCGGGCGTGATCGCTCTGGCGATCTTCATCGCGTTCCTGTTCAACCCCGGCTACCAGATCGCGATCGCCGCCATCGCCGTCGTGTACGCGATCGGCCTGCTGGTGTTCGCCGTCTACGGCCGCAAGCGCCTGGTGCTCTCGCCCGAAGAGGAGTACGCACTCAGCGGCGGCCTGCACCGCGACCCCGAGGCGGAGGGCTATGACGCCATGGAGAAGGAGGTCTTCGGCACGGGCGACGCCGCACCTGCGGCAGCTACGAAGCCCGCGACGAAGAAGAAGTAGGCGCTCTCGCTGACTCAGTGGCCCCGGCGGTTCGCTGCCGGGGCCACCTGCGTGCCCCGCGCGCATTCTGGTTGTCAAGTGCAGCACTTGAGAACCAGAACGTCGGGACTAGAAGTACGTCTGCACGAGGCCGATGACCACCGGATCGGCGACGTCCGCCGACTCGACCTCCGGGATCAGCCGCCACTTGTCGAAGGCCGTGCAGGGATGCGAGATCCCGAGCCGCACGACGTCGCCGACCGCGAGCGTCGAGTCCGCCGGGACCGACAGGTAGCTGTGCTGGTCGTTGACCCCCGTGACCACGGCGCCCGGATGCCCGTGCACGACGGGGAGGCCCAGATCCACCGGCAGGTCGCGCTTGCCCGCGTCGAGCAACGCGAGCGTCGGCTCCGGCCGAGAGACCACGCGCGACCAGACCGCCAGCGCCGCCCTGAACTCGACCTGCGACGACCCCGGCTGGGCGAACGGCGAGATCCCGTCGTAGAACACCTCGTCGTGCGCCTGGAACGCCCCCGATCGCAGCACGACCGTGACGTCGCGCCTGGGCAACGCGGCCAGCGGCGCCAGTTCCTCCGCCACCAGCTCGAAGAACGCACTTCCGCCCGCCGTCACGATCGGATCGCGCACCGCATCCGACGACAGCAGCGTCTCGGCCAGCTCCCGCAACTCGACCAGGTACCCGCGCACGCGCGCCAGGGTCGTCGGCGCGCGATCCGCGCCGTACGACCCCTCATAGCCGGCGACTCCGCGCAGGCGGAGGCGCGGCGTGGCCAGCACGGCACGCGCCACCGCGAGCGCGGCCTCCGTGCAGCGCGCACCCGTGCGGCCCCCGGGAGCGCCGAGCTCGACCAGAACGTCCACCGGGCGCGTGCCTGCCGACTCCGCGAGCAACCGGACGCCCTCGACCGAGTCGACCCAGCAGGCGATCTCGACCCCCGCATCCGTCTGCTCGGCCAGCCAGGCGATGCCTGCCGGGTCGACCACCTCGTTGGCGATCAGCAACCGCTCCACACCGGATGCGCGTGCCACCTGCGCCTGCCAGGGAGTCGCCACCGTCAAGCCCCACGCGCCCGCATCGAGCAGGCGACGCCAGAGCGTCGGGGCCATCGTCGTCTTGCCGTGCGGCGCCAGCTTCAGGCCGCGCTCGTCGGTCCAGGCCATCAGCGCGGCGACGTTGTGGTCCGATGCCGAACGATCGAGGGTCAGCAGCGGGGTGGAGAACTCGCTCAGCGGATGCCGTTCCGCCGCGACCTCGGCCGCCGCTCTGCCCCAGAATCGCGCCGGCACCGACTTGTGCTGCACGCCCAGGATGAGGCCGTCATCCGGAACCGGGGCAGACACCATGGCCCCACGCTAGCGTTGCGCCCATGACGTCGAAGACCCGACTCGAGACCCCGCTCGCCCCACCGCCGCTCCCGGTCTTCTCGCAAGGCGTTCGCAAGGGCGCGATCGTGCAGGTGTCGGGCCAGGGCGGCATCGACCCGAAGACCGGGACCTACCCGTCCCTCGACGACGTCGGCGCCCAGACGACGCAGACGCTGCACAACGTGCTCGCGATCCTCGAAGCCGGCGGAGCCACCCTCGACGACGTGGTGATGCTGCGTGTCTACCTCACGGCGCGCGAGCACTTCGCCGCGATGAACGATGCCTATACCGAGTTCTTGACGGCCGAGCGGTTGCCCAGCGGCATCCTGCCGGCACGGACCACGGTGTTCGTCACCTTGCCGCTGCCCGAGATGCTGGTCGAGATCGACGCGCTCGCGGTGCTCGACGACTGAGCCGCTAGCTCGTCAACTGCTAGCTCGGCCGCGACTTAGGGCCGCGCTCGGCGGTCTCACCCGGGTCGCTCACGACCACGTCGCCGAGCGCCTCGTCGATGGCCGCCATCGCGTCCGCCGGCAGCACGACACCGGACGCCTTCACGTTCTCGGCCACCTGCTCGGGGCGCGACGCCCCGATGATCGCCGCCGACACGTTCGGGTTCTGCAGCACCCAGGCCACCGCGAGCTGCGCCATGGTCAGGTCGAGCCCGGCCGCGATCGGCGCCAGCTTCTGCACGCGGAACAGCACCTCCTCGCGCAGGAACGGCTTGATCGTGTTCTCGCCGCCCTTCGCATCGGTGGCGCGCGATCCCTCGGGCAGCGGTGCTCCGGGCTGGTACTTGCCGGCCAGCACGCCCTGCGCCACCGGCGACCAGACGATCTGCGAGATCCCGAGCTCGATCGACGCGGGCACGACCTCCGGTTCGATAACCCGCCAGAGCGCCGAATACTGCGGCTGGTTCGAGATCAGCTGGATGCCGAGCTGCGTCGCCAGGGCGTGTCCGTCCCGCAGCTGGTCGGCCGTCCACTCGCTCACGCCGATGTACAGCGCCTTGCCCTGCCGCACCACATCGGCGAAGGCCTGCATGGTCTCCTCCAGCGGCGTCTCGGTGTCGTAGCGGTGCGCCTGGTACAGGTCGACGTAGTCCGTCTGAAGCCGCTGCAGCGATCCGTCGATCGACTCGAAGATGTGCTTGCGGCTCAGCCCCGAGTCGTTCGGCCCCTTCGGCCCGGTCGGCCAGTACACCTTGGTGAAGATCTCGAGCGAGGCCCGCCGCTCCCCCTTGAGGGCCTCGCCCAGCACGGTCTCGGCGGCCGTGTTCGCGTAGGCGTCCGCCGTGTCGAAGCTGGTGATGCCGGCATCGAGGGCGGCGCGCACGCAGGCCAGCGCCGCGTCGTTCTCCACCTGCGATCCATGGGTCAGCCAATTGCCGTAGGTGATTTCAGAGATCTTGAGGCCCGAGTTGCCGAGGTAGCGGAAGTCCATGGTTCGAGCCTACGACTCTTGCTTGCCACGGATTTCTCGCCGGACCTAGACTCACGATCACCGAGCATCTCTCGCAGACGTCTCGCCGTTTCTTCCATCCGAATCGAGTGAGGCTTCCGTGATCCGCGTCCGTCGTTCCCCTGTTCCTCGTCCACTGCGGGCTGCGGCCGCGGCCCTTGCCGCACTCGCCGTGGCGATGACGGCGGCCACTCTCGCGCCCCTCTCCGCGAGCGCCTCGGCCACCGCGAGCATCTCGGGCGTCGTCACGGCGGCAGACACGGGGGCCCCGCTCCCCGACGTCGGCGTCACCCTCACGCTTCCCGGTGGCACGCAGGTCTCTGCCACATCGACCGACTCCAGCGGCACGTATACGTTCACGGGTCTCCAGCCCGCGAACTACGTCGAGCAGGTCTCGGATGACTACAACTCCGGCCACCTGGGCACCACCACGTCTGCGTTCACGGTGAACGACGGGCAGACCGTCACAGGGGTGAACGTCGCGCTCGCTCTGGGAGGTTCCATCACGGGCACAGTGAGTCTGTCGACGGGCCCGCTGACTGAATCGGCGACCGTCGCCTTGGTCGCTCAGGGCGCCGTGGTGAACGGTCCCGGCGATCTGTTCGGGATCGGAACCGCAGCCGACGGCACGTTCACCGTGACGGGTGTGAAACCGGGCAATTACACGCTGTATTTCGCGGGCCCATACGGCACCCACGGCTCCAACGTCGCCCCGCAGTACTACGGGGGAGTCGAGTCGCTCGACGACGCGACCTACTTCGCCGTGACCGCCGGGAATACGGTGACGGGTAAGGACGCGGTACTCCAGCCCGGTTCCTCCATCAGCGGGACAGTCACCGGCCCGGATGGCTCTCCACTGGCGTTCGCGTCCGTCAGCGCACTCTTGCCGGGCGGAGGGGTGATCACGAGCGGGGCCACCGCATCGGACGGCAGCTATACGCTGTCCGGACTCGCAGCCGGCTCGACGACCCTCCAGTTCTACCCACCGTTTGCAGACGGCCTCCTCCCGCAGTGGTGGTCCGGTGCCTCGACCCTGACGGGCGCCCAGTACTTCGACCTTCCCGCGGCGACGCAGGTGAGCGGCTACGACGCCACACTCGTGAGCGGGTCGAGCATCAGCGGGACGATCAAAGACGAGTCAGGCAACCCGATTCCCTACGGCTCGGCCTACGCAACCAAGGCGGGCGAGTTGTACGGAGTCAGCGGCTTTGCGGATGCCTCGGGGAGCTACACGATCCCGGGCCTCACTGCGGGCGACTACACCGTCTCCTTCGACGCGTCGGGAGCAGGAAGCTATGCTGCCGGCTGGTGGAACGGGGCGACGACACCATCCGCGGCAAGCCCCATCCACGTGGGCGACCAAGAGCAAGTGACCGGGATCGACGCCGCGTTGGGTGCCGGTGCAACCATCTCGGGCACCGTCACCGGCCTGATCGCGGACGGAACGTCGTTCCCCGCGGCGAATGCCACGATCACCGCGGTCCGCCCAGACGGCTCGCAGGCCAGCCAGGTCTACGGGAACCTGGATGGCACGTACACGATCGGCAATCTCCCGGCCGGCACGTACTTCCTGGAGATCGATCCCCAGGGTGATACGACGGACTTCTCGTCGCAGTGGTACCTGAACCACAGCAGTCTGGCGACCGCGACCCCGATCACCCTGGCGGCCGGCCAGACCTTGAGCGGCACGGACATCACCCTGGCTGCCGCCGTCGCGCTGCCCAAGTTGACGACGTCGACTCCGACGATCTCGGGGTCCCCCCGCGTCGGACACACCTTGACGGCCAAGACGGGAACGTGGCGCCCGAAGCCGGTGTCGTTCAGCTATCAGTGGCTCCGATCTGGAGTGCCGATCCCCGGTGCGACGAAGGACCACTACCGCGCGGTCCAAGCGGATGCCGGCGCGACTCTGACCGTCTCGGTCACCGGATCGAAGAAGGGGTATTCCTCGGCGACGGTCGCCAGCGCGCCCACCGCTCTCGTCACAGGCGGGACATTGGCGGGAGACACGCCGACCATCTCCGGAACACCGCGTGTGGGAAACACCCTGACGGCAGTCCTCGGCAGCTGGTCGCCCGCGCCGGTGACTCTCGCGATCCAGTGGTACCGAGATGGCAAGAAGATCAGCGGCGCCGGCGAGGCCACCTACCTGATCACGGCAGCAGACCGAGGTGCGAAGCTCTCGGTCGCCGTGACCGGAACAAAACCAGGTTTCACCGCCCACAACGAGAAGAGCGGCTCCGTGAGAGTGGCGCGCTGACCGTACGGGTTGCAGCGCGAGTGTCTGCCTCCGAGCGCACGGGGGCGCTGACGACTGCTCTTCGCGAGGGCTTGATTTTCGCTTCACGATCCCTCACCTTTGTTGCGACCCTCGCGAAAGGGGAGTCGTGGGAACTCTTCACTACAACACCCGAGACCTCCATCTCGATGATCGGCTTCTTGCGCACCTGCAGATCGTCATCGGGATGAAGCTGCGCCGTAGCGAGAACTTCTTCATCAGCTGGCGCAACAGCGCCGCGGCCGGCGGCGGCCGCAACGCCATCTGGATCGACAACGGGATCCCGCTCTGGTTCGAGTTCGATGGCAGCAAGATGCCCTCGATCAACCGGGAATGGGTAGAGTCCCTCGCGAGCTCCGCCAGCTCGAACTTCGGCCTGCAGATCACCGAAGAAGGGACGCTGATCCCGATCAACAGCCCCCACGAGGATCGCTGACGTCAGCCGGCGATCACCGCGTCGATCGCGTCCTGCCAGCGCTCATGCGGAGTGTCGCCCGCGCCCTCGACGTCTCTATCGGTTTCGGGATGCGAAACCCAGACGCCGTCGCTCCACGAGATCTCGCCGATGCAGCCGTCGAGACTCCAGATCGTCCAGTGCATCGGGCGGTCGTCGGCCAGCACGTCGAAGACGTTTCCGAACGAGCGGAATTGCTCGGGAAGTTCGGGAGGCTGGGGCATGGGCTGACTCTATGCCCGTCGAAGAAATCGCGCTCGGGGGCTGGCGGCGGCGCGCGATCAGGGGTAGGCGACGCGGTCGGCGGCCGTGCCGCGAATCGGCAGCTGACCGCTACCGCACGGCCCCCGGCGGGTTCGGCTCAGAGCTTCCGTCGGAGGCGGGACGACCGCCGGTCTGAATCGGGATGCCGTCGACGGCCGCACCATACTCGGGCGAGTACGTCCGGCTGTCGCGGAAGATGTCGACGAACTTCTGCATGCGCGGATCGGTGGCGCTGGTCAGACGCAGTTGGTGACCCCACGCGCTCATGACGATCGGCGCAGGCAACGCGCTGGTCGCCCACGGGCTCAGATCGATATAGCGGTTCGAGTTGGTCGTCGGGGCGCCGGTGGCGGTCTCCCCCGTCTCCGGGATGAGGGACTGCCGGGTGACGAACGCGGTCAGGGTCGCGACCTCGGATGCCGGCAGATCCGGCTTATACGTGATCCACACCGCGCCGTGCTCCATGTTGTGGACCGCACGCTCGGAGGGGATCGGCTTCGTGTAGACGCCGGCGTTCATCCAGATCCCGTTGTGGGGTCCGCCGACCGGCGGAGTGACGGCGTACGTCACCGGACCGTCGACATGCTGATGCTCGAGGGCGCCGGTGTGAGCGGCTCCGTCTCCCGGCCAGCCCGTGGTGTCCCAGGCGAGAACTCCCGGGATTCCGCTGGTGTCGGCGACCGTGGTGGCCGGCTGCTGCACGGTCTTGGCTCCGGTCGGTGCGGCGGGGAGGATCTGATTCTGCGCGCCTGCACCCGCACCCGAACCCGCCTCCGCGCCTGTGCCGCCCTGTGGTCGAGTCGCCACGATGACGATGATCACCGCGAGTACCACCACCAGCCCGATCACGGACGCGATCAGTATCCGGCGACCGCGCTCCCGCCTGCGCTGTTCGAGCCTGATCCGCTCCAACTTCTCTCGTCGCTGATCGGCGCTGCGCTGCTTGTTGGAGGTGGCCACGGTCGAAGCGTATGGCCCGGATGCTCGACGTTTGCTCGACGTTTTCGACCGGCATCGACGCAGCTGCGCTGTCGCGCTCCCGGCACAGAAAAAGCCCCGCACCTGGCGAGAGGTAACGGGGCTTTCGTACACCCCCCGGGACTTGAACCCGGAACCCACTGATTAGTCCAGGCAAATCGAAGCGTCATCAACGTGATCGAACGGGACGTGACGACATCAAGACGCGAACGCAACCAAGTGAATTGCTATCGAAGCGATCAGGTGGATCGAGATCGGATGATCACTGCGTCATGACGAAATCATGACTGGACCAGCGGCATTCGTTCGAGCCCGGCCATCAGCTCATCAGCGATCTTCTTGACTTCGCGGGCAGATGAGTTGAGTTGGGTGCGCGCCGTGGCGAATGCGTCGATCATGCCTGCCCGCATTGTTTGCACAAGCTCCTCGGCGTCATGCCCGACGCCAAACTGCTTGCCCGCGGCGACTAGCTTCTGCACACTGATGCGCTCGAGCGCGTACTCGCCACCCACGCTCATCGCGGTGTCTAGGCGGGCGCGCCCATCCCAATACGGCGCGTAGGTGACTAGGTCGTAAAGCGGAGCAAGGCGCACGCTCTCGCCCTGAAGCATCAGCGAATAGTTCTTCGCGTGCGCGTCCGTGCAGCCGGCCACCACGTTGAAGACAAACGCACGGTAGAAGTCGCGCCCGACCTCCTGCCGATCGGATTCGAATGGGAGTGAACGGATCAGTTCAGCGATCTTCGCAAGACCCGGCCCACCGTCGCGGTGCTGGTACTTCTTGTCTGGGGGCACACTCAGCGCCTGGCAGAAGTCCTCCTGATGGAGTCGACGCCAACGTCCAGCCTCAAGTTTCCGGTCGAAGCGCTCGGTCACAAAGACATCGAGGCCATCGATGGTTTGGAGAGTCGATGACGCCACGTTGCAGCCAAGCATCCGTGCGGCCGACATCGTCATCTGCTCGACCACATCAATCCGTCTCACGGTCCCAGCTACTGGCTTAAAGATGTGAGTCGTAGGGGTGGCGCCTTCCGGTACCGCCCATCGACCCTGCTCGGACTTGAACAGGGCGATCTTTGGCTGCGCTCCTGCAAGGCTGAAATTACCCACACTTCCGATGAACGGCACTCCCTCGGCGTACTCATCGAGGACCTGTCTGAGCATTTTGCCGATCTCGGACTCATCGACCGCCCGGCTCTTGCCTCGCTTGCCCACGGCGTCCGACGACTCCATCTCGGGAGCAACAATCTGGACCGCACCGGCCACATCCGCACCAACATGCTTCAGGAGCGCAAACGGGCTGCGGGACGATATCCCGTAGCGCCGAGCTATCGCGTTAAGCGCCTCTTCGCTGTCGGGAAGCAGCCCTTGGAGGAATGGAAGGATCGCGCGCTTCTTGTGAGTGGCTGCCGCGAGAGGCATCGACAGAGACAACGGGGTCGCGCCGGGTCGCATGCGGTAGTCGTCGGTGTAGGTAAACGTGACGTTCCCCGTTTGCGTTTGCTCGACGCTGCCGCATCGTTCGCCGTCCAGGTAAACGACCAGTTCGGTCACCATCGGACGAGTCCAGACGAGCGATCGCGCAGCGCTATCTCTAGCCCAAACGCCTGAAATACGTCAAAGAGCTTTGCTGCCTCGAGCGTTGACTTTCCGGTTTCAAGCTCAGCTACGAACGAACGCGAAACCCGAGCCCTGCTAGCGAGCTCCGTTTGGGTCCACCCGCGTTGCGTTCGCAGTTCTCGTACGACCGCTGCAGCCTCTCGGACAGTAAGCATCGCTCCCCCTGTTTGTCGCCGTACGGCTACATTAGCATTTGTCGCCGTACGGCTACATAATGATTTGTCGCCGTACGGCTACATTTCGGTTTGTCGCCGTACGGCTACACACGTTGGGATTCCCAACGTCCCCTCTATCCACCAACGCATATCCCGTCCACCGGCAAAACCATCTCCGCAACGGCGACGACGACAGCGGAGGCAGCAGCAGCAGCAACGGCCCACAAAGCCGCGGAGGGAGCGGCGGCGGCGGCGGCGGCATCGTCGGCGGCGGCGGCATCGTCGGCGGCGGCGGCATCGTCGGCGGCGGCGGCGGCATCGTCGGCGGCATCGTCGGCGGCATCGGCGGCGGCATCCTGGGCGGCGACGACGTCCTCGCTTACGGCTTGGTCGGCCTCTTCGTCGACGTGTTCATCGGCTTGTTCATCGTGCTGCTCGTCGTGGTCATCGTGGTTCTCGTCCTCCTGCTCGTCATCGTCATCGTCATCGTCCTCGTCCTCTTGATGAACCTGTAGGACCTACACCTGCCCTGGAATTCCGCCCCTGCGCACTTTCCAACCTCCCGTGATCGACACAGTTGAGTGCGGGAGGTTGGAAAGCGGCCGTCGGCCGGCAGGGGCGGGATTGCAGGGCAGAGCCGCACGTAAATGTCGTTTACCCGGTCGCGCCCCGCGACCAGGTAACTGCCACTGCCGCGGAGCACGCTCCCTTGCCCACACCTCGATGGCAAGCGAGCGACGCTCGCGCGGCAGCATGCGACGCGTGTTTGTCTCACATCCGCAGAATGAGCGACATGGAAGACGATCCGGTCGGCAAGGTCATCTTCCTCGTCGTATGGACAGGTCTGGCCGCTGGCTTCTTTGTCCTCGGGATCTACTTCATGCGAAATACGACGAAGGTCGCCGAGTTCTTCCGAGGCGCAGGTTCGCAGATGTTAGGGCGTCGTATTGCGAACCGCGTCTACCGCGAAAGCGGAGTGAAGGCCGCGGCGATCGGCTACCTGATCCTCGGCCCTGTGTTCGTGGTAATCGGGATCATCGGTATCGTCCGCACAATCATGGACGCGATCTAGCCTGAGCGGTACCAAACCGTGTCGTCGGCGTGATGGATATTTGAGCCATCGATCACGCGGGAGGGCACGTGAAGGTTTGGATCACTGATCGCTGGTGGGCCGTCGACCCGTCGACTGGCAAGAAGACGATCAAGAAGGCAAATAACGGGCACGGCTCCCGCTGGCAGGTTTCGCACTACGCGGAGCAACACGATGGCACGAGGAAGCTCGTATCCAAGAACTTTGAGCGGCTAGGCGAAGCAGAAGCGTTTCGGACCAAGACCGAGCATCAACTTCGCGAGGGGAGTTACCGCCTTCCTGATCAGACCCGCAAAACATTCGCAGACGCCGCTGCAGCGTGGCTGGAGGGCAAGAAGCGACCAAGTGGAGCTTCGCTGCTTCGGTATCGGGACGCGCTCGAGTTGTGGGCCTTGCCGCGTTGGTCGAATCGCTCCCTGTCATCGATTCAGCGAACTGAGATTGACCAGTGGGTCTCTCAATTGATCGAAGGCTCTGCGCCGCATGCGGTCGGGCGTCGAGTCCGTGGGGGCGGGCTCAGCCCCGCCGGGCTAACAGCAGTGTGGGTTCCGTTCAAAGCCGCGCTTGCCAACTCGGTCGAGCTCGGGTGGCTGAACTCGAATCCCGCGCGAGGAGTCGAACTCCCGAAGACCAGGGCAACCGACAAGGTCTTGCTCGACTACATCGAAGTCGAGCAGTTGGTAGCCGCGGCGACCGAGGTTGGTCGCAAGGCCGATGCCGTCATGATCGAACTGATGGCGTTCTCTGGGCTGCGTCCGGGCGAAGTTGTCGCGCTCCAGGTGCAGCACGTAGACCTTCCGGCCCGCCGCATCAAGATCCGACGGACGGCCACAGTTGACATCAACGGTGCGGCGATCTTCGGAGAGCCTAAGCACGGCGAACGCCGAGAGGTGCCGATCGCCCCGCACCTTCTTGATGACCTTGCAGCGTTGAGCGTGGGCAAGGCCGCGACAGACCCGCTAGTCGACACGGTCCGCGGTCAGTTCATCAACATCCACAACTGGCGAAGCCGAGTTTGGAATCCGGCTGTGCGGGCAGCGCGACTCCCTCACCGCAACTTGACTCCGAAGGCGCTTCGTCACACTGCTGCGAGCATGGCGATCGCGGCAGGCGCGGACGTGAAGGTCGTCCAACGGATGCTGGGGCACGCCGACGCGTCCATGACCCTGAACGTACGCGGATCTCTGGCCCGACCGATTGGACGAAGTCGCCGAGGCGGTGTCACGGCATCGCGCGTCCGCCCTTGAGCTGAGGCATCATGACGAAATCATGACTGGAGCCTTCCGGGCATGAACAAAGCCCCGCACCTGGCGAGAGGTTGCGGGGCTTCGAGTACACCCCCCGGGACTTGAACCCGGAACCCACTGATTAAGAGTCAGTTGCTCTGCCAATTGAGCTAGAGGTGCGCGGTTCCGGCGTGAACCGGACCGAATGGACACGATATCACCCCGTCGCCCTAGGGTGGAAACCGTGTCAGATCCCGTGCGCCTGCAGGCAGGCGAGCTCGCTCCCGACTTCACCCTGACCGACCAGAACGGGCGCCGCGTCACGCTCTCGGCGCTGCGGGGGCGCAAGGTCATCCTGTACTTCTACGGCGAGGCCGGCACGCCCGCCTGCACGGCCCAGGCCTGCGATTTCGAGGAAAGCCTCGGCACCCTCGAGAACGCGGGGTACTCGGTGGTCGGCGTTTCGCGCGACGAGCCGCCGGCGATCCAGAGGATGGTCGCCGACAAGGGTTTGACCTTCCCGCTGCTGAGTGATCCGACGCGCGAGGTGCACGAGCTCTACGGCACCTACGGCGAGAAGAAGCTCTACGGTCGCGTGGTGCACGGCGTGATCCGGGCCACCTTCGTGCTCGACGAAGACGGTCGGATCACCCTCCCGCTGTACAACATCAAGGCCACCGGCCACGTCGCCATGCTGCGGAAGAAGCTCGGGCTCGCCGCCTGAGCGAGGCCCCTAGCCGCCGGTACGCCGCATCCTGGCGAGCAGGGCCGGGCCGGTTCGATCCAGGATGCGCCCGCCCACGCGCACGCCGATCACGAGCGATCCGGCGCCCCACAGGGCCCCGACCGCGAGCGCGAGCCACCCCAGCAGCGCCGAGTGGATGACGAGGGCCGCGATCCCGAGCGCGATCTCGGGCACGGCGAGCGCGATCGTCACCCCGGTGACCGCGTACGACGCGGCCAGCGACGTCATCCCGGAGCCGGCCTGCGCCGTGAACGGGTTGCGGCCCGATCGGGCCACCGGGACGACGATCGACGCCGATGACACCGAGACGGTCGCCAGCCCCGACAGCAGCACCCCTAGCGAGATGCCCAGGATCGCCGGCAGGTCGCGCCAGCCGTCCACCACCCCCAGCGACACCAGCGACACGATGATCAGCGCCGGCAGCGCGAAGGCCAGAAGAGCCGCCGCTCTGCCGATCCGGTCGTCGATGCCCCGCACGCCGGTCGAGAGGTGCAGCGCGAACGCAGTCCCGTCGTACGAGATGACCGCGAACAGGGTCAGCGGCAGCAGCCCCGCGACGATGGGCGTGGCGAGATAGGCCGTCCAGCTGACGTGCACGAGCGCACCCAGCAGGATCAGCAGAGCGGGCATGACCGGGACGAGCACCAGTTGCCGGGCGAATCGCGCATCCCGTGCCCAGTAGAGCAGCGACCGTGCGCCGATGGCTCCGACCGGGGTCGCGGGCACGACCGCGAACAGCCCCAGTCGCCCGGCCGCGACCTGCCGATGACCCGCCCCGCCTCCCCGGTACCGGAAGGTGGCCAGCAGGCTGCCCCGCCAGATGATGACCATGAGCGCGAGGGTGGCGAGGGCGATGGCGACTGATCCGAGGGCGGCGGCGGGATGCCCCGCCGCGAGCTGCCCGGGCACGCTCCAGATCGCGCCGAACGGCGTGAAGCCGAGCACGTCGGCGGTCGCCGGGAACGGCGCGTCCGAGGAGAGCCCAAGAACCACCGCCAGCGCGACCGGGCCGAGCAGCACGAGCACCCCGACGAGCACCGCTGCCACTCGATCGCGGCGACGACGGCCCGCGACCAGGTTCGCGGTCAGCGAGGCCGTCATGCGGGATCCGACGATGCAGATCAGCGTGGCCACCACCCCGCAGCCCACGGCGGCCCACGCCGCGCCCGGCGTCGCGCGCCACGTCAGCGCGGTCGCGATCGACACGATCAGAGTGGCGATGCCGGGGATCCAGGTCGCGCCGACCAGGACCATGGCGGCCATCAACCGGTTGACGGACAGCGGAAAGGGCGACAGCTTGAGCAGGTCGACGGTCGGCTCGATGCCGGTCGCCAGCAGCGGGATCAGGAACCAGCCCAGCGTGACAGCCACGCCGCCGATCACCACGGTCGCCTGCTGAACCGGCTGCGGGTAGATGACGAGCACCGCGAGTCCGGCGACCGCGATGATCAGGATGACCACGGTCTGCAGCGCGCCGAAGACCACCGCGAGCAGCTGCAGCACGTTGCGGTTCAGCGTGTTGGCGAGCACGCGGAACCGCAGCCTCAGGAGCGCCGCAACCACTCGGGCCCCTCGCTGAAGCGGCGTCCGCCGACGAGGTCGAGGAAGCGGTCTTCGAGGGTTCCCGACCCGCGGACCTCGTCGGTCGTGCCCGCCACGAGCACCCGGCCGCGCGCCACGATCGCGACGTGATCGCACATGCGCTGCACGAGATCCATCGAATGGCTCGACACCACGACCGTGCCACCCGAGCGCACGAAGCCCTCCAGGATGTCGCGGATGTTCGCCGCCGACACCGGATCGACCGACTCGAACGGCTCGTCGAGCACGACCACGCGGGGCGAGTGGATGAGCGCGCACGCCAGCGCGATCTTCTTCGTCATCCCCGCCGAGTAATCGCTCACGAGCGTGCCGGCGCTGCCCTCGAGATCGAGCAGCTGCAGCAGATCGCGGGTGCGCTCGGCGATCGTGGCTTTGTCGAGGGAGAACAGCATGCCGGTGTAGGTGATCAGCTGTTCGCCGGTGAGGCGGTCGAACAGATCCACGCCGTCGGCGAGGTTGCCGATCTGGCGCTTCGCCGCGATCGGGTCGCTCCACACGTCGACGCCATGCACGGCGGCCGTGCCGGCATCGGGCCGCAGCAGACCGGTCGCCATCGAGAGCAGTGTGGTCTTGCCCGCACCGTTCGGGCCGACCACGCCGTAGAACGACCCGCTCGGCACGGTCAGGTCGATCGCGTCGACGGCCGTGGTCGCGCCGAAACGCTTGGTCAGACCGCGCAGGTCGAGAGCAGGGATCGCGGCCGGACTCACGAGGCGTCACGCCGACCGGGGATCGCCGCCACGACGGGATTCACGAAGAGAAGCAGGAGCACGACCGCCGCGAGCACGATGAGCGGCCAGCCCCAGACCGGCTGGGCGAGCTGCCCCTGCAGCGCACCCACGCCGATGGCGACCTGGAGCACCTGCCACACGATGGCGGCGGCGCGGATCCACGACTGGCCGCGCAGGGCTCCCACGACGATCGCACCGAGCCACGCTGCCGCGATGAATCCGATGACCGTGAGCGCGATCCCTCCGCCCATGATTGAACCGGGAGCCGTCAACGTCTCAATTAGAAGCACGATCGCCAGGGCCGCGAGTCCCAGGAATTCGATCGCCAGCAGCACGATCAACAGCCACACCAGGGCGGGACGGCGGGCAATGCTCACAGTGTTATCCCATTCGTAACTATTGATTAGCCGTAACAAGTATGAAACTCTTGAATCGGTTGATGTGACGCCTACAGGGTCGTAGGTGAGTCCCGAAATCTTTTCCCCCCTTTTTTCGATGACTCTTCGACCGCGCGCGGAATCGAAAATGCCCCGATCCGTGACTGCGTCAACAGCAACAATGAAGGAGTACCACCATGGATTGGCGTGACAAAGCCGCCTGTCTCACCGCCGACCCGGAATTGTTCTTCCCGGTGGGAAACACGGGCCCGGCCGTCGACCAGATCGACAAGGCCAAGTCGGTGTGCGCCCGGTGCTCCGTGACCGAGATGTGCCTGCAGTACGCGCTCGAGACCAATCAGGACTCCGGTGTCTGGGGCGGCCTGAGCGAAGACGAGCGCCGCGCGCTCAAACGCCGCGCGGCCCGTGCACGGCGCGCCAGCTAGGTTCACGCGCCCTTCTTCGTCACCCACCGCAGCGGCACGTCGATCGTGACCTCCGTGCCCTCCCCCTCGAGGGTGTGCCAGTCGATCGTGCCGCCGAGTTCGCCCTGAATGAGGGTGCGCACGATCTGCGTGCCCAGTCCTGAGCCGACCTTGCCCTCGGCGAGCCCGACTCCGTTGTCGCGCACCCGCACCCGCAACTGACCGTCTTTGCGTTTCGCCGAGATCTCGACCTCGCCATCCGCCCGACCCGCGAGGCCGTGCTCGACGGCGTTGGTGACCAGCTCGGTCAGCGCGAGCGCCAGCGGCGTGGCGTACTCGCTCGGAAGTTCGCCGAAGGTTCCGGTCTTCTTGGGGCGGACGGTCGTCGTGTGCCCGGACGCCACCTCGGTGATCAGCATCAGCACGCGATCGAACACGTCGTCGAAGTCCACGTTCTGGTCGAGTCCCTCGCTCAGGGTGTCGTGCACCACCGCGATCGCCGAGACGCGCCGCATCGCCTGGTTCAGGGCCTCCCGTGCCGACTCGTTGTGCGTGCGCCTGCCCTGGATGCGCAGCAGCGACGCCACGGTCTGCAGGTTGTTCTTCACGCGGTGGTGGATCTCGCGGATCGTCGCGTCTTTGGTGATCAGCTCCTGCTCCTGATGCCGCACCTCGGTGGTGTCGCGAACCAGCACGATGGCTCCGACCCGCTCGCCGCGATGACGGATCGGGATGGTGCGTAGCGTCAGCGTCACGCCCTTCGCCTCGATGTCGGTGCGCCACGGTGCCCGACCCGTGACCACGAGTGGCAGCGACTCGTCGACGATCAGCTTGCCGCTGAGGAGAGCCGTCGTGACCTCGGCCAGCGACTCCCCCTCGAGCTCGCCGACGAAGCCCATGCGGGTGAAGGCCGAGAGGCCGTTCGGGCTGGCGAAGGTGACGATGCCGTCGACATCCAGGCGGAGCAGGCCGTCGGAGGCGCGCGGGGCACCGCGCCGCGGTCCGCTCGGGGCGGCGAGATCGGGAAAGTCGCCTGAGGCGATCATCGCGAACAGGTCGTTGGCGCACTGGTTGAAGGTGAGCTCCTGACGGCTCGGGGTGCGGGCCTCGCTCAGGTTGCTGTGGCGGGTGATCACGGCGATCGGATGCTCGGTGGTCGCGGATCCGCTGGCGGTGAGCCGGCGCACCACCGGCACGGCGCGCACCCGCGTCGGCGTCTCCTCGTACCAGTCGGGAGCCGCGGTGTCGACGATCTGCCCGGTCTCGAAGGCCTGCGTGACCTGCTGACGCCACTCCGGCTTGATCTCCTGCCCGACGAAGTCGCGGTAGAACAGCGTCGCCGCCGAGCTCGGACGCGAGTGGGCGACGGCGATGAAGCTGTCAGACGCGGTCGGCACCCACAGCACGATGTCGGCGAACGCCAGGTCGGCGAGCAGCTGACCATCGGCGACCAGCAGGTGCAGCCACTCGACGTCGGCGGCCGCCGTGTCGGGGTCGGCGTGGCGGCCCTGGGCCGCCATCAGATCCGAGAGCGTCGACACCTGCTTAGGCTACGGCGTGGGGACCAGTCCGAGTGCCACGAGGCTGTCGGCGGATGCCGTCACGGCCTCCGCGACCGGGATCGGTGTCCACCCCAGCAGCGTGGTCGCCTTGTCGTGGCTGGCGCCCTTCACCTGACCGAGTTGGGGCACGAGCTCGCGCAGTCGCGGGATGAAGACGGCCAAGAAGCGCACCATGCCCGCGGAGATCGTCCGGCTCGGCAGCTTGGCGGCGGCCGGACCCAGGTGTTCGCGCAGCAAGCTCGCCAGCTCGGCGAAGGTCATCGGCGGCCCCGCCACCGCGAGAAATCGCTCGCCGGCCGCCGCCGGGTGGCTCATCGCCAGCAGGTGCAGCGACGCGACATCGCGCACATCGACGATCGACGTCGAGATGGGCGGGATGACGGGCACCCCGCCGGTGAGCATGAGCCGCATCAGTTCGACCGAGGTGGAGAGGTCGGTCCCCCACGCCGGGCCGAAGACGCCGACCGGGTTCACCACCGAGAGCTCGAGGCTGCCGCCCTCGCTCTGAATGAAGTCCCACGCCGCCCGCTCGGCGAGCGTCTTCGACTTGACATACGCCGTGATGCCCGGGGTGGCCGGGTCGGTCCAGTCGGCCTCGGTGTAGTCGCCGTCGTGCGTCTTCGGGCTGTAGCCGACGGCTGCGAAGCTCGAGGTGAGCACCACGCGGGCGACGCCGGCATCACGGGCGGCCTTGAGCACGCGCAGCGCCCCCTCGCGCGCCGGGACGATCAGCTCGTTCTCGTCCTTGGGCTGCGTCACCGGGAACGGCGACGCGACATGCAGCACGTAACGGCAGTCGGCGACCGCCTCCGCCCATCCCTCGTCGCTCAGCAGATCGGCGGCGACCACCTCGATCGTCTCGGTCGGGATCTTCAGACCTGAGGATGCGGCTCCCGCGGCCGCAAGCGCGCGCACCTCGTCGGCGCGCGACAGGTTGCGCACGGTGGTGCGCACCCGGTACCCAGCTTCCAGGAGTTGGACGATGGCGTGCGAGCCGATGAAGCCCGTCCCACCCGTGACAAGGACCCGTTCACCGCTCATGGTGCGACGTTAGCGCGCACCAGCCCCGCGAGGTCTCTGATCGCCGCCCGAGCCGCCGACCGGGGTGCGGCGTCGAGCAGCGGCCGACCGCTCAGGAGCGCGGCATCGAACGCGCCAGGATCCCAGGGCACGAGCACGGCCGCCTCGATGCCCCCGAAACGCGCCAGGGTCTGCCTCACCTGCGCGGCGGGATTCAGACCGATGGCGCTCGAGCGCACCTTGTTGATCACGGTATGCACGCGGCCGGGCTCGACGAGTTCGGCCAGGTCGGCGTGGGCCCGGAGATAGCGCGACAGCCCGATGGGGTCGGCGGCGCCGACGGCCACCACCAGGTCGGCGGAACGCAGCACCTCGATCGTCGCCGCATTGCGGCGCGGGGCGTTCAGATCGGTCATCAGTTCTTCGTCGTGCTCGAAGCCGGCCGCCACATCGACGACGGTCACGCTCGCCCAGTCGCGCGCGGCCGTCAGCACGCCGCTCACGCGCTCCGCGGTGAGCTCGGGCCAGCGGCTGGCGCGCCCCAGGCCGGTGAGCACGTGGATCTCGCCCCGCCCGGCCCGGTGCTGCTGCGCGATCCGCTCGAACTGAGCCGGGTCGAGCGCACCCGAGCCGGCCAAGCGGCACGCGGCGGCGAATCCGGGCGCCTCGTCGAGCAGGCCGAGCGCGGGCGCGATCGAGGCGGCATGAGTGTCGGCGTCGGCCAGAGCGACGGTCGCCTGACCGCCCGACCGAGCGGCGTGCGCGTCAGCCAGTTCGGCGGCCAGCGCGATCGCCAGGCTGGTGCGTCCGGGAGCCCCGCTGGGGCCCCAGACGGCGATGACCGACCCACGGCGTGGCGCCTCGTCGAGGCTCGCCGCAACCGGTGCCGGGCGCGCCGGGCGCACCCGGGTCTCCTCGTCGACTCCCGCGTCCACCGGGGTGCGCCGGGCTCCCCACTCGAAGGGCGCTTCCACCGCATCGACGACCCCGAGCGTCGCTGCGAACCGGCGCTCCTGCACCGAGCCGGCGACGACGAGCAATCGGACGCCGATGGCGTCGCAGGCCGCCACCACCCGGGAGCTCAGATATTGCGGTGCCGCCGCGGCGACCGCCAGTTCTGGTCGAGCCGTCTCGAGCTGCGCCGCCAGATCGTCGGCCCCCGAGCACCGGGCGACCACGCGGTGCCCGTGCCGACCTGCTTCGGCGACCAACCGCTGCTCATCGGCGAGCGGCAGGGCCAGCGCGACCGACGTCACGAGCCGTCACCCGCCACGGCGGAGTCGGCGATCGGGATCCCCGCGGGCACGACGGCAAGGGAGGCCTTCTGCGCGACCGCCTGCAACAGCCGCGCCACCTTGTCGCGCGGGATCAGCACCTCGACGGTGCTGCCCGAACTCGCGACCGAGAATCCACCGGAGTCGTCGAGGACCTTGACGACGGTGGCACCGGAGACGATGACCGTCGGCGCGGTCGTGTCGACCGACGCCGCAGCATCCGTCGAGTCGGTCGCCCCATCGCCCGGCGTGTCCGTGGAGGTGACCAGACCCGCCGCATCCGGATCGGCTACCGCCCAGATGTCGATGGTCGAGCCCGGAACCACCGCCCCGCTGACCCGTGTGGCGAGCTGGAGCACCAGAGAGGTTGAGCGCACCCCCGACGTGCTGCCCACCGCCGAGGTGGGCAGCAGCTCGCCCTTCGCGACCGGTTGCGTCACCACGAGACCTCCGCTCGGGATGCGGCCCGCGGCCAGATAGAGTCGGTCCGCCCCGTCGAGCGCGACGCTGCGCTGCACGAGGTCGCCGGCGTCGATCCGCTCCCCCGGCGTGAGGGCCGACGCCGCCGCGTACACCGTCGTGCGTCGATCGGCGGCCGCCACGATCCCGTACACGCCGGCGACCGATCCGACGACGAGCAGGACGCCGAGGACGAGCCGGAGGTCGGGTGCGCCGCGGCCGGCTCTCGAGAAGGTGCGCCGCGCGGCGGCGTTCGGGGCAGTCATGGGCAGTATGGTCGCCCGCACTGCTGGGCAGCGCCGCGAGTTATCCACACGGCGGTTGCACCGGCATGCCGCAGTTCATAATCGAGCCATGGCACCCGTCGCGCCGCCGTCCGACCCGTCGGGTCTCGGTCGTTTCCTCACGCTCGCCGACACCGCCGAGGTGCTCAACATCTCGGCCGGTCAGGCGTATGCGCTCGTGCGATCGGGCGAGTTGCCCGCGATCAAGGTCGGCAGCGGCGGCCAGTGGCGCGTGGAACGCGACGTGCTCGAGGGCTACATCGCCGGCAAGTACGAAGAGAACCGCCGGCGAAACCTGTGGAACCAGGCCGAGTTCACCGACGTCCCGGAGCTCTTCGCCGAGCGTGATCGCTAGCGGCGCGCCGCGCTAGAACCGGACGAGCACCAGCTCGCTGAACGGCAGGATCCGGATGCGGTCGACCGAGACCGCGCGCCGCGGCACCCCCGGCTCGTGCTCGGCCAGGTCGAGGTGGTCACGGCCGACGCGATCGACCGTGCCGTGCAGCTGCTCGCCCGACGCTGTGCTCACGTCGACAGCCGCGCGCCGTCGGCACAGATCACGCAGCACGAAGGCGAGGCCGAGCCGTGCCGACAGCGACACCGTCGGTTCGACGCCCGGGTCGGCGGCGACGCTGCGCGCCAACTGCTCGGGAGTCGGCAGGAGTCCCGCGACGGCGCCCAGCGGCACGATGCACGACCCGCGTCGCGCTCCGATCAGCTCGCCGACCAGCCAATCGCGCCCGACCGAGCCGACTGCCACTGCGATGGTCGCACCGTCGCGCACGGCGAGTCTCAGGTGCACCGAGGCTCCCTCACCGGGCCGGGTCATCGCGAGCAGCCGGTCGCGCAGAGTCAGGCGGCCGAGCCGCAGCCGCTCTTCTTCGGCGCCCAGGTCGGCGTCTTCGGCGCCGAGCCCCTGCTCGAGCTGGCTCTCCAGGTCGTCGAAGAGGTTGTCCCAGCGCATGCGCCGACGCTATTCACGGATCGCCGGCGCCTCCGACGTTATCCACAGGGGAGTTCTGCCCATCGACAATGTCTTGGATCGCATGGTTGGGTGTTCCCACCCCCGGACGGGGGGCGAATCCTCAGCACGATTCGGAGGCTCCATGAGCACCGTGTTCGACACCGCGACGGCCGGTCCCACGACGGCCCGCCCCGCGCCTCTCGACACCGAGCCCGCATCGGAGGCCGCGGACGACGACGCCTTCGACGGCACAGCCGTCCGCGCGCTGCGACCTCGCTTCGACTCCGACGACTTCTTCGGCCAGCAGCCGACCTCGACCAGTTCCCTTCCCGATCCCGCGCCGCTGCTCGAGAATCTCACGCGCTGCGTGATCGAGATCCTGGCGGGCGCCCGCGAGCTCGAGCAGATCGCCCGCTGGGTGAGCGACGACGTCTACCGGCATCTGCTCAAGCGGGTCGTCATCTCGAGCCGCGCGCGGCAGGCCAAAGGGCAGGCGCCCATCCGGCCGTCGTTCTCGCTCGGCTCCACGACGGTGTGCGAACCGCGCGACGGCGTCGTCGAAGCGGTGGTCGTCGTGCGCGGCCGGGCCCGGGCGCGCGCGGTGGCGATCCGGCTCGAAGGCCTCGACCGCCGCTGGCGGGCGACGGCCATCCACGTTCTCTAGTTGCGGCCCTCGGATGGGCGCGCCGGGTTCGGAGCTTCGGGTGCTCCGAGCCCGGCGCTCTTCCGTTCGGGCAGCGGCGACTCAGCTCGCTGCGTGGACCGCCGTCGCGAGCTTCTCGAGCTGTGCCAGGGTGATGGCGGCGTCGCCCTTCTCCGAGCCGTTCTGGCCGACCACGACGGTCGTCTGACCCCAGACCACCAGCAGCTCCGGGAAGAAGGCGGAATACATCGCCGAGTCGCCGATGCCGCTCTGCGCGGCGAGCTTGTTGCCGGTGGCCTGGTTGAAGGTCTGAGCGGCATCCGCCGGGTCACTCGTCGCGACCTGGATCGCGAATTGCTCGGGCGAGGCGGCCGTCCCGTATGAGCAGTACGCGGCATCCGCGATCGAGGTCGCCGGAAGCGCGACCTCCTTCGACGTCGCGTAGCTGCGCTTCAGGATCGAGTTCACCTGCGCGATGGGCACCAGGCCGCAGACGCCGTCGGTCGAGACGGAGCCGCCGGCGGACGCCCCGCCAGACGCCCCGGCGGATGCCGAGGCTGACGTCGCCGCCGATGAAGACGCTCCGCCACCGGCGGCGGGCGAACCGGTCGAACACGCCGTGAGGACCAGCGCGGCGGCGACGAGCGGAGCGGCGAGAAGCAGGCGCGAGCGGATCATGAGACTCCTTCCAAGGGACTCCCCCATCGTGCGCCGCGCCCGTAACGGACCCGTAACGCGCCTTCCCCTGCTTCGCGCATCCTGGTTGAATGGCCGAGCCCCGCCGTCGCGGGAGCGCTGAGTCACCACAAGCCCAGCCGAGCGAGAGGAGCGTGCCATGAACACGGTTGTTGTGCCCGTCTTCGCACCTCACCCACCCACAGGGGCCGCTCGCAGCTGATCGCGCGCCGATCGGCAGGGTCGCCCCGCATCCTTGGAGCGACCACTCGTGTTGTCTGACGACTTCTTTCCCGCTACAACGTCTTTCACCATCCCCACCTTCGCCGGGCTCGAACCGGGCGTTGGCCAGCGCTGGACCACCTGGCCGGCGACCACGCCGACCGAACGCGGCCCTCTTCCCCATCCCGCTTGGCTGGTGACGAGCGCCGGGGCGTTCGACACCGAGCTCGGCATCGTGAAGTCGGGCAAGGAGGCGGATGTCTTCCTGCTCGAACGCGCCGTTCCCGACGACCCGTCGGCGAGCTGCATCCTCGCGGCCAAGCGCTACCGCGGCCCCGAGACCAGCGACTTCCACCGCGCCGAGCGGTACCAGGAGGGTCGCCGCCTGCGAAACACCCGCGACATGCGCGCGATCGCCCGGAGTTCGTCCTACGGCCGAAGCGTCGCGGCGGGCCGGTGGGCGCGCGCCGAGTTCGATGCCCTCTGCCGGCTGGCTGAGGCCGGGGTGGCTGTTCCGTACCCGGTGCAGGTGCGCGACACCGAGCTGCTGATGGAGTTCATCGGCGAGGGGCGCGTCGCCGCTCCCCGGTTGGCGCAGACGCGAGCGGTCGGCGACGAACTCCGCGACCAGTTCGAGCAGGTCGTCGCGATCATGCACGGATTCGCGCGCATCGGCGCCGCGCACGGCGACCTGTCCGCATACAACCTGCTCGTGCACCGCGGACGAGTCGTCGTGATCGATCTGCCGCAGCTGGTGGATGTCGTGGCCAACCCCGGCGGCATGGCCTTCCTCGAGCGCGACTGCACCAACATCTGCGACTGGTTCACCCGCCGCGGGCTGGAGCGCTACGCCGATGAGCTGCTCGCCGACCTCGTCGCCGACCTGTTCGGGTGAGTCAGGGCCGAACTCGACAGCTCGAACCCGCCGGCCGTGCGATCAGCAGCGGTACCCGGGGGTGGTGACTCCATTGGCCCCGAGACCGGTTCCGCATACCTCGGCCGAGAGCGGGCCGCGCTGGCCGGCCGAGTCCACCGCGCGCACCCGGTAGTAGCCCACGGTCGCGTTGGGATCCACAAAGGGGTCGTTCTGGGAGAACAGGTCCACATCGTGCCGCGACGCGGTTCCGATCCTCGTTGCCGACCCACCCGGAGTGAGCGCCCGGTACACGATGTACGACACGACATCCGGCTCGGGATTCTGGGTCCAGGTCAACAGCACCTCGCCGCTTCCGCCTCCGGTTTCCGCGGTCAGCCCGACGACCTGCCGCGGCGCGGGATTCGGAGCCGAGGTCGGCGTGCTCGTCGGAGCGGGAGACGACGTCGACGGTGGTGACAGCGTCGAACCCGTGGGCGTCGACGACGGTGTCGCCCTGCTCGAACCGCTGGGTGCGCCGTTCGGGTTGGAGTGGTCGGTGCACGCCGCGAGCGACAGCGCGACGACGAGGAGCATCGATGATGCTGCAAGACGTGCGAATCCGATCGACATGCGCCCATCGTCGACCCCTCGGGGAATGCACAGCAGGGGCGAAAGTCCCGCCCCGCGCCCGAACGCTCGGTGGGGGTCAGCCCGCCTGCGACTCCCCCACCGGATGCCTCGGGATCACCACCTGGTGCCCCATCACCGACACGTCGCTCAGCTCGCGCACCGTGTCGACGAACCACCACTGGCACGAAGCCGACTGCTGCCCGGCCTCGACGACCAGGAACCCGTGGCTGTCGAGGTCGCACCACTGCAGATCGGGCAGCATCTTCAGCAGCGCCGCCTCGTAGTCGCGCGACTCGGCGCCGCGCGGCCAGCCCATCTTGTCGTCGAGGTTGGGCGAGGTGATCGAGGTCGACGTCCATTCGACGAATCCGGATCCGTCGGGCGTCGTGATGTGCTCGGCCGAGAAGTGCACGTCGCCGCTGAGCACGATGGTGCGCTCCGCCGCGCGCACAGCCTGCAGCAGTTCGGCCTTCTCGTGCGCGAAGACGCCCCAGAGGTCGTGGAAGGTCTCGACGGCATCCGCGTCGGTGAGCTTCAGCTTGCGCAAGGCGAACAAGGCGTCGGGATCGGAGGCCGCATCTTCGACGCTGGCCAGCATCGAAGGCATCGCGAGGAAGGTCCAGCCGGGCGTCGGTGTCGCGAGCGCCGACATCACCCAGTCGCGCTGAGCGGCGCCCAGCTCGGTCTTGTCCGGACCGTCGGCCGCGGCCGGGTCGCTGCGCGCCAGCCGGGTCTCGCAGAGCAGGATGCGGCCCGCCTCTCCCAGCGAGATCTCCTGCCAGACATGGCCCTGCTCGCCGAGGCCCACAGCGAGCGGATGCCGCATGGTCGGCATCCAGTCCTGCCAGGCGTCCATGGCCGCCTTCTTGCGGTCGTCCCAGCTGCCGTCGCGCGCCGGATCGTGCTCGTCGGCGCCGCCCGACCAGGCGTTGTCCGAGAGCTCGTGATCGTCGATGGTCGCGATCATCGCGTGCCGGGAATGCAGCAGCAACAGATCCTGGTCGCCGCGATACTCGCGATAGCGGGTGTCGTAGTCGGCGGAGGTCACGCAGGTGCCGAGCGGATCCATCGGTCGCCCGATGTTGGCGCCCGGCGTCTGCTTGCCGACCGGCACCTCGGCGGCCTCGTAGATGTAGTCGCCCAGATGCAGGACGAAGTCGATGTCGTCCATCTGGGCCAGCGCGCGGTAGGCGTTGAAGAATCCCGAGTTGAATTTGGCGCAGCACACCACCGCGAAGCGGGCGGGCCGGTCCGTGGGCAGGGGCCTGAACAACCCCTCGGGGGACTCCGCGCCGCCCACCGAGAACCCGTACCGGTACTGGTCGGCATCCCCGATGCCGGTGACGAGCACATGCACGCTGCCGGTGGTCGGATCGGCGGAAGCCGAGCCCTGAAGCCGAGCGCCGCCCTCTACCGGCTCGCACCACCAGTCGACGGTCGCGCCGGCACTGGCCGCCCTCGTCCAGAGCACGACCGAGTTCGACGTCAGATCACCGCTGGCCACCCCGAAGGGAAAGCCAGCGGTGACCAGGGGGGCGTTCTGTGTCGACATGCGGCACAGTCTGACCGGATCGGAGCGCCGGGGCTAGAGGTCCCCGACTATTCGACCCGCGGATCGTTCGAGACGATCGAGATCTGGCTGGTGACCAGATCTTCTGGCAGTTCGAGCGGACGGCGACCGTAGTACGCCTTGCCCTTGCGCCAGAAGACGATGATCGGGATCACCCCGATGACGAGCGCCCCGATGCCGATCGCGATCACGATCGGAGTGGAGGCGGGGATCGCGGCAATGAAGATCCACACCATGAAGATCGCGCCGAGACCCGGCCACAGTGCGATGAAGATGAAGTTCTTCACCGACTTGAACACGATGCGACGGTAGGCCACCACGACCGCGATCGCCGCCAGCGCGTAGTAGAACGCGATCTGCAGGCCGATCGACGACACCGCGTCGGAGAGTATCTGCCCGATGCTGCCCAGGAAGTTCGATCCGACGAACAGGATCAGCGAGACGCAGGTCACGACGACCGTGGCGAACGCCGGGGTGCGCCACCGCTTGTTGGCCCGACCGAAGGCCAGCGGGATGGTGTGGTCGCGACCCATGGCGAACAGCGTGCGGGTGACCTGGATCAGCGTGGTCTCGAGCGTGGCGATGGTCGAGAGCGCGACCGCGATGATCAGGATCTTGCCGCCGATTCCCGGCCAGATCTCGTTGCCGAGGATGCTCAGCAGGTTGCCGTTGCTGTTCGCGATCGTCTTGGCCGGCAGGATGACCTCGACCGCGATGGTGAAGACCTCGAACAGCAGGAAGACGATGATGACACCGATGATGCCGCCACGGCCAGCGGCCTTGCGGCCGTTCTTGGTCTCTTCGTTGAGGTTCGACGAGACGTCCCAGCCCCAGTAGTAGAAGGCGGCGATCAGCGCGGCGGCGACGAAGCCGCCGATGCCGTTGAAGTGGCTGAAGCCGAGCCAGCTCCAGTCGAACGACGGCCCTTGGTGGTGTCCGGTCGCAGCGTGCACGATCGCCAGGATCGCGAACAGCACGAGGATCGCCACCTCGACGGTCGACATGATCCACTGCGCGCGTGCGGTCACGCGCACGCCGAGCAGCACGGCCGCCGCCATCACCAGGAACCACACCGCGCCGACGATCGTGACGAGCAGGGTGTTCCCGGCGGCCTTCTCATCGAAGAGCCCGACGGTGGCGGCTCCGGCCGGTAGCGCTCCAGCGACCATGAAGATGGTGGCCGAGACGACGAGCGCCCAGCCGGCGAAGAAACCGAGGATCGGGTGCAGGGCGCGGCCGACCCACGAATATGCGGCGCCCGCGTTGACGTCGGCGCGTCCGAGATACGAGAACGCCCACGCGATGCCAAGCATCGGGATGCCGCACCAGAGCAGGGCGGCCGGCCCGGCGATTCCGGCGGCGGCGATCAGCACCGCGGTGGTCGCCGCGATCGAGTACGCGGGGGCGCTGCCTGCGACGGCCATCACGATCGAGCCGGCCGCCGTGATCCCGTCGGCTCGCAGTTCGTGGTGCTCTTCGCGAGCCGGGGCGACTTTGGTCATTGCGGGGATCTCCTGACGCTCGATTCGGGTAGCGCGAACGTAGCAGTCGAGGGGGTAGCGCAACAAGGGTTTCGCAACGGAATCAGCGGTTGATTTGTGCGGAATGCCGCGAAACCGGGGCGAAACAATCAGTTCTCAACGAATCCCGCGCCGTGCGGGCAGGCCACGCTCTGAGCGGATATTGCACTTGACGCAGAGATGCGTTCCTGTAATATTGCAACGCCTGCAAAATCACACACCACGAAGGATTTCTGTGTCCACCACCACTGCGCCGGTCTCGGCGCCCGCGAGCCAGAGCCCGCAAGCGTCCCAGCCGATCATGAGCCACCGGCAGATCCTGCTGGTCATCTACGGCCTGATGGCCGGCATGTTCCTGTCGTCGCTCGATCAGACGGTCGTCGGGACGGCGATCCGCACCATCGGCGACGACCTGCACGGCCTCGATCAGCAGGCCTGGGTCACCACCGCGTATCTGATCGTGTCCACGATCTCGGTGCCGATCTACGGCAAGCTCTCGGACATCTTCGGTCGCCGTCCGCTCTTCATCTTCGGCATCGCGGTGTTCCTGGCCGGATCGCTGCTGTCGTCGTTCTCGACCTCGATGCTCATGCTGGCCGGGTTCCGCGCCGTGCAGGGCCTGGGAGCGGGCGCGCTGATGTCGATCCCGCTCGCGATCATGGGCGACATCCTGGCACCGCGGGAGCGGGCCAAGTACCAGGGCTACTTCTTCGCGGTGTTCGGCATCTCGTCGGTCGTCGGACCGCTGATCGGCGGCCTGTTCGCCGGCGCGCCCGAGATCCTGTTCATCTCCGGATGGCGCTGGGTCTTCCTGATCAACGTGCCGATCGGCGTCGCCGCCCTCCTCATGGTGATCTCGTTCCTGCATCTGCCCAAGTTCCATCGCGACGTGAAGCCGCGGATCGACTGGTGGGGTGCCACCTCGGTGATCGTCGCGCTCGTCCCGCTGCTGCTGATCGCGGAGCAGGGTCGCGACTGGGGCTGGACCTCCCCCGCCGCCTTCGCCTGCTACATCATCGGCGCGGTCGGCTTGGTCGCCTTCGTCCTGATCGAGCGCGCCATGGGACCGGATGCGATCATCCCGCTCCGCCTCTTCAGTTCGCGCGTCTTCTCGATGGCCACCGTGCTCGGCATCCTCGTCGGTTTCGGAATGTTCGGCGCCATGCTGACGCTGCCGCTCTACCTGCAGATCGTCACCGGCCTGAACCCGACCGAGTCCGGCTTCGCGCTGCTCCCGATGATCCTCGGCCTGATGATCGCGGCGATCGGCTCGGGTCAGATCCTGTCCAAGACCGGGCACTACCGGATCTTCCCGGTGACGGGAACCCTGACGGTTGCGGGCGGTTACCTCGTGCTGACCTTCCTCACGGTCGACAAGCCGCTGTGGTTCCTGATGATCGCGATGTTCCTCATCGGACTCGGCCTGGGCCAGCTCATGCAGACCCTGACCATCGCCAGCCAGAACTCGGTCGAGGCGACACAGATGGGCGTCGCGACCAGCGCGTCCACCTTCTTCCGTCAGATCGGTGGAACGCTCGGCGTCGCCGTGCTGCTATCGGTGCTGTTCTCGGTGCTGCCAGGCAACATCACCACGGCGATCGGGAACAAGGCCGACCTCACCTCGGGATTGAGCGCGGCGCTGACCCCCTCGGTCGCCGATGCGCCGAAGAACGCCGGCGTGATGAAGCAGGTCTGGAACAAGATCGTCGACCCGATCGAGAAGGGCGCCGAGGCGCAGTTCGCCCCGGCGAACGCGCAGATCAGCGCTCTGCCCGCCGCCCAGCAGGGCCCCGCCCTGCAGGCCGCGGTCGCGCAGAGCAACGGAGCCGCCAAGATCGAGAACGGCAAGCTCGTTCCCGACTTCTCGAACGCCGACTTCCGTTCGACGGTGGTCGACAAGGCTGTGCCGACCATCATCGACAAGGTCAAGACGCTGAAGGCCTCGGGGAGCGCGACGAGCGACACCTCGTTCCTCAACGGTGCCGACAAGCGACTGACCAAGCCCTTCCTGGTCGCGTTCAACAGCTCGGTGGTGCTGGTGTACTGGATCGGCCTCGGCGTGATCCTGCTGGCCTTCCTGCTGAGCCTGTTCTTCAAGGTGCCGCCGCTGCGTCAGCGCTCGGCCCTGCAGGAGCAGGCCGACAACGCCGGCATGACCGAGACGGGAAGCATCCGCACGGCATTGCAAGAAGCCGAGGTTGCGCTCTCGGAAGCAGAATGACCACCGTTTCAGAAGACCGGCACGCGGAGTCCGGGCTCGAGCCCGGGCTCCGCGAGCGGAAGAAGCTGCAGACCCGGCACGCCATCCACCAGGCGGCGCTGGAACTGATCGATGAGCAGGGGCTCGAAGCCACCACCATCGATCAGATCTGCGGCGCGGCCGACGTATCGAGCCGCACCTTCTTCAACTACTTCCCGTCGAAGGCGGCCGCCCTTCTGCAGCTGCCGGATGCGACCATCAGTCCCGAGGCGCGCGAGCGGTTCCTGAGCGCTCGCGGCGGCCTGGTTCTCGCCCTGTGCGACGTCGTCGCCAGCAATTCGGAGACCGGACCCGACCGGGCACGCCTGAAGACCCTGGTCGCGCGGCATCCCGAGTTGCTCAGCATCGTGATGACGATGATGACGGAGACCCGCAGCCAATACGTCGCCCTTGCATCCGAGCGCGCAAGCAGCCCCGAGCAAGCCGACCTCGCCGTCACGCTGGTCATGGCGGCCTTCGGCCGCCTGATGCACGAGCCGACGGATTCCGACGTGCCGCTGGTCACCCGTCTTCGCGCGCTGGTGGAGCGCATGAGCTCCACGCTCGACGAGCAGCTGGCTTAGCGGCGCTTCTCCTGCGCGCGCCGCTCGGCGCGGTTGGTCGGCGCCGGCTGGCCGTCGGTGCGCTGACCGAAGGCGCCGCGCTGACCACCTTGTGCGGGAGGTGCTCCCGCCGGCCTGCCACCCTGCTGAGCGCCGCCCTGGCCGAACGCGGGATTGAGCGTGGCATCCGCCTGGCGCTGCTGCGCCTGCTGAGCCAACGCCGTGGCCGCCCGCTCGAGCTGACCGCGCTGGTTGCGCACCTCGACCTCGCCCTGCGCGTCCGCACTCGGCGCCGAGTAGCTGAGCCCGGACTCGGGGTTCCCCGCCTCGCCCAGGCCCCGAGCTGCGACACGCGCCTCGCCGTCGACACCGGTGACCTCGACCTCGAGGTTGTAGAGGAATCCGATCGACTCCTCGCGGATCGCGCCCATCATGTTCTGGTACAGCGAGAAGCCCTCGCGCTGGTACTCGACCAGCGGATCGCGCTGCGCCATCGCGCGCAGGCCGATGCCGTCTTTCAGGTAGTCCATCTCGTAGAGGTGATCGCGCCAGCGGCGGTCGATCACCGAGAGCACGACCCGGCGCTCGAGCTCGCGCATCGCCTCGGAGCCGAGCTGCTCCTCGCGCCGCTGGTAGGCGATGCGGGCATCCGACAGGATCTCGTCGGTGAGCACCTTCGGCGTGAGCCGGCCCTTGCCGACCTCGTTCAGCACCTCGTCGACCGTGATGGAGACCGGGTAGAGGGTCTTCAGCTCGGTCCAGAGCGCGTCGAGGTCCCAGTCGTCGCTGGAGCCCTCGCTGGTGTGCTGGTCGACGACCTCGGTGACCACGTCGACCAGGAACTTCTGCACACGCTCGTGCAGGTCGTCGCCCTCGAGGATATGGCGGCGGTCGCTGTAGATCGCCTCGCGCTGGCGGTTGAGCACGTCGTCGTATTTGAGCACGTTCTTGCGGATCTCGGCGTTGCGCGCCTCGACCTGCGCCTGGGCGGAGCGGATGGCTCGGCTCACGACCTTCGATTCGATCGCCAGATCGTCGGGGACCGACGAGCGTCCCATGAGAGCCTCGGCGGCACCCGAGTTGAACAGCCGCATCAGGTCGTCCTGCAGCGACAGGTAGAAGCGGCTCTCACCCGGGTCGCCCTGGCGACCGGAACGACCGCGCAACTGGTTGTCGATGCGGCGCGACTCGTGGCGCTCCGTGCCGAGCACGTAGAGGCCGCCGGCCTCGATCACCTTGGCCGCCTCGATCTCGACGGCGCGCTTGGTGGACTCGTACACGGCATCCCATGCCGCCTCGTACTCGTCAGGGGTGTCGACGGGGCTGAGGCCCTTGTCGTGCATCTGGGCGACCGCGAGGAACTCGGCGTTTCCGCCGAGCATGATGTCGGTGCCTCGTCCTGCCATGTTCGTGGCGACGGTCACGGCGCCGATGCGGCCAGCCTGCGCGATGATCGCGGCCTCGCGCGCGTGGTTCTTGGCGTTCAGCACCTCATGCTTGACCCCGCGCTTGGCGAGCAGCCGCGAGAGGTATTCGCTCTTCTCGACGCTCGTGGTGCCGACCAGCACGGGCTGGCCAGCCCGGTGACGCTCGACGATGTCCTCGACGACCTGGTCGAACTTGCCGGTCTCGTTCTTGTAGACCAGGTCGGACTGGTCTTTACGGATCATCGGCTTGTTGGTCGGGATGACGATCACGCCGAGCTTGTAGGTGCTCATGAACTCGGAGGCCTCGGTCTCGGCCGTTCCGGTCATGCCCGACAGCTTGGAGTAGAGGCGGAAGTAGTTCTGCAGGGTCACCGTGGCCAGAGTCTGGTTCTCGGCCTTGACCTGCACCCCCTCCTTGGCCTCGATCGCCTGATGGATGCCCTCGTTGTAGCGCCGCCCGACCAGGATGCGGCCGGTGTGCTCGTCGACGATCAGCACCTCGCCGTTCATGACGACGTAATCCTTGTCGCGCTTGAACAGGGCGACGGCCTTGATCGAGTTGTTGAGGAACGAGATCAGCGGGGTGTTGGCCGACTCGTAGAGGTTGTCGATGCCGAGGTAGTCCTCGACCTTCTCGATGCCCGGTTCGAGCACGCCGACGGTGCGCTTCTTCTCGTCGACCTCGTAATCCTCGCCCTCGACGAGTCGATTGGCGATGCCGGCGAACTCGGCGAACCAGCGGTTGGCCTCGCCCGACGCCGGGCCCGAGATGATCAGCGGGGTGCGCGCCTCGTCGATGAGGATCGAGTCCACCTCATCGACGATCGCGAAGTGGTGACCGCGCTGGACCATGTCGCTGGCGGTCCACGCCATGTTGTCGCGCAGGTAGTCGAAGCCGAACTCGTTGTTGGTGCCGTAGGTGATGTCGGCCGCGTACTGCTCGCGGCGCTGCTCGGGCGTCTGGCCGTTCAGGATGACACCGGTCGTCATGCCGAGCGCGCGGAATACGCGGCCCATCAGCTCCGACTGGTAACTCGCGAGGTAGTCGTTGACCGTCACGACGTGGACGCCGCGCGAGGTCAGCGCGTTGAGGTACGCGGCCGAGGTGGCCGTCAAGGTCTTGCCCTCGCCGGTCTTCATCTCGGCGATGTTGCCCAGGTGCAGGGCCGCGCCGCCCATCAGCTGGACGTCGAAGGGGCGCATGCCGAGGGTGCGCTTCGCCGCTTCGCGCACCGCGGCGAAGGCCTCGGGCAGCAGATCGTCGAGCGACTCACCGGCTGCGTAGCGCTCGCGCAACTCGACGGTCTCGTGGCGCAACTCGTCATCGGTCAGTTCGGAGAATGCGTCTTCGAGGTGGTTGACCGCCTCTGCGTAGTTCTTGAGCCGGCGCAGGGTGCGACCCTCGCCGACGCGCAGCACTCTCTCGAGGACATTCGCCACGGGTTGACTCCACTCGCTTCGGGCCTGCTGGTGCGGGCACAGTCTCACGCCCACCGTTACCGGCGCGTAATGCTAGCAAGCCTACCGAGTGGGGTCCTGAGTCCGCCGTCACCGAGCGCCCAGCGCGCGTCAGCGGCGCGCGCCGACGAGTTCGTCGGCGGGCTCCTCCAGACCGATCACCCCGTAATCCCAGCCGGTGCGGCGGTAGACGACGCTCGGACGATCGCTGACCGAGTCGATGAAGAGGAAGAAGTCGTGGCCGACCAGCTCCATGCGGTCGACCGCCTCTTCCTTGGTCATGCGCTCGGCCGGGAACACCTTGTCGCGGATGACGACCGGGCTCCAGTCCTTCTCGGCCTCCTCTTCGGAGACCACCGGGATGGATCCCGTCGTCACCGCCTCGATCACCTCCGGGCTGGCCGGAGTGACGTCCGTGCCGGCGAATCCTCCGGCGGATGCCTCGCGCAACGAGGTCGGACGGTGCTGCCCGCGATGGACCTTCTTGCGGTCCTTGGCCTGGCGGATGCGCTCGACCAGCTTGTCGAGAGCCATGTCGAATGCCGCGTACTTGTCGGCTCCGCCGGATTCGGCGCGCACGATGGGGCCGGGGCCGATGAGGGTGAGCTCGACGCGATCATCTCCGCTGGTCCCGTGCGTCTCGTGATGGCGGAGGACCTTGATCTCGAGGGCCAGGGCTTTGTCGGCGAGGTGCTCGACGCGTTCGGACTTCTCGATCGCGTAGCTCTCGAACCGATCAGGGATCCCCACTCCGCGACCGGTGACCGTGATGTCCATGGCAGCCTCCTCCTGCTCCTCGCGGCACGCATCCGGCACTGGCCGTCGGGGTCAGGCGGTTTCTCGTCCGCACTTTTGCCCACCGTAGCGCCGCGACCTCTGGATGTCACGGAAAGCCCGCTGGGCGTTCGCGCCGAACTGCCACAGAAGGTCCGAAGAGCCTCGGCGTCGAGGCGACGACCGCAGAAGCCACGACGTCAGCACCCGCCCGACGAAGCGCGGTGGCCGCTGCCGAGAGGGTCGCGCCTGTGGTCACCACGTCGTCGACAAGCAGGAACCGCCGCCCGGCGACGACGGTGCTGACCTCGAAGACCCCCTCGAGGTTGCGCGCTCGCTCGTCAACCGAGAGCGTCTTCTGGGCGGTGTGCTGCCGAGCAGGTGCGAACACCCGGGCTCGATCGAGCCCGGCGCGTGCGACCAGTGTCGGCACGGGATCGAAGCCGCGTCGACGGCGCGCCCGCCGCGACCCCGGAACCGCCACCAGCTCCACTCCCCCCAGGTCGAGGACGGCGCCGGCTTCGGTGACTGCGGCCGCGAGAGCAGGAGCGAGCACCCGTGCGAGTTCGGCACGCCCCTGCTCCTTGAAGGCCAGGATGACCGCTCGCGCGACCCCGTCGTACTCGAGCCCCGAGAACACCGGGATGCCTTCGGGCAGCCTCCTGCCGCTCGGCTCGGGGTGGAGCGCGGCCCGGCACGCCGCGCAGACCGCCCGGTCGGGAAGCCCGCAGCCCGCGCACTCCACGGGGAGCAGCAGAGCGAGCGCGTCGAGCGCGGCGTCGCGAAGGAGGTCGAGTCGCACGAACATGTCTCGACGGTGCGCCCTGAGCCGCGACCGCGGGCGGCGCCCGCGGCATCCGGGGAGAACCGCTACTGCTGCGAGGCGAGGAAGGAGGCGTTCAGCCCGGTGTCCTGCCAGCCGAAGCTGCCGCTCGGCTCGAACACCGACCCCGAGGAGTCGAGCACACGGATCCCGTCGCTGCTGTTGCCTCCGACCACGGAGACACCTCCCTGGATCGAGCCGAGCGAGGTGCGCAGTCCGCCCAGGTCGTAGGTCGTCACGACGGCCGCCGCAGTGCCTTGGCTCAGAGCGACCACCGTCGAGCTGCTCACCCACGAGGCTCCGAGAAGGGGGGATGCGCCGATCGGAAGGAAGATCGGAGGCCCGAGCGAGGTCGGCACCAGGTCGCGGTTGCGGATGACCCCGGCGAGAAGCAGCTTCGGCCCCGAGGAGGTCTCGACGGCCATGAGCATGCGCGTGCCGTCCCGCGAGAGGCTCATCGAGTTCACCTGACCGTCGAGAGTGAATGCGACGTCGTGGGGCCTGTTCTGGCTGTCATAGGCGATGATCGCGCCCGGCTTGGCGTTCGGGACGCTCCAGACGAAGCCTTCGGGATCGATCGTGGGCACCGCGAGGCCCGCTCGCTTGTCGAGCAGGACGGCCGGGCTGGTCCCGCGGGCGATCCAGACCCCTGCGCTGTTCAGGACCGCCGCCTGGTCGCCGTTACGACCGAGGGCCGCGCCGGTCGGGGCGAGCTTGTCGATCGCCGTCCCCAGACCCGGCAACGGTCGCACCGTCCCGTTGACCAAGGTGCCGAACACGCCCCGCTCGAAGCCGACCGGATCGCTCAGCACCGTCTCGAGATGATCCGGGTCCGGCCCGTCGGCGACCGTCACCGGGAATCCGCCGACGGTGATCGTGACGGTGGGTGATCCGAGGCTGCTGAGACTCTGCGTCAGTTGCTGCGTCATCCGACGCTTGCTGGCCGCCGATTCGGACGACACCTGCGACGTGAGATCCACGGTCGCCCGTCCGGGATCGATCTGAGGGGCTCCCGTCAGCTCGGTTCCGGTGGGGAAGGCCGTCACGACCGCCCCCTGCAGCCATTCCGGAGGTCCGCCCAGCAGGGCTCTGACGATGCGCGTCGCGACCTGCGTCTTGTCGGCGAACCAGCGGCGGTCCGGCACAAGGTACTGAAAACTGGGATCGAAGAAGTAGAGGTCGTACGAGCGGAACACGGTGGCGAAGCGGTTCGGAGGAAGGATCGTCCCGTCGGGCGCGGCCGAAATGCGCCACTGACCCTTCGAGTCCTTGGCGAAGTGGAACTGCAGCGGCTGCGTATGCGAGACGTCGGCAACCGAGTAGCGCGCGTCGGCGTCGATCGTCGCGGAGACCGTGACGGCGATCTGCAGGACATCCGGCGCGACCGCGACCGGGTCGATCGGACTCGAACTGATCAAGGCACCCGCGTTGGGATTCCACTTGGCTCGGAAGTCGTCGGTCAGGAAGTCCCGCGCCACCTGATAGTTCGCCACCGAGCTGCGACCGGCGCGGATGAAGCCGGCCAGGATCTCTTCCTGACTCGCCCCCTTGACCGGCTCGTCGGGCAGGCTCGCCAAGGCGCTGTCGCCGTCGCTGCTGTCGATCGTGACCTTCGAGACATCGCCACTGGTCGGGATGTTGGCGCACCCGACGAGGGTGAGCAGCGCGCCGATCACGGCGACGGGGGCGAGCAGCCGGACGCGCATCATGCCTGCTCCTCGCTCAGTCGGATCTCGCCCGGCTCGCCATCGCTCGCGTCGTCATCGCTCGCGTCGTCATCGCTCAGGGGCTCGTCCGGCGGCATGGGAAGCGGTGATCCCATCACCCGATCGCCGGAGCGGCGAGGAAGGGTCAGGCGGAAGCAGCTGCCCTGTCCGGGCTCCGACCAGACATCGAGCAGGCCGCCGTGAACCGCCGCGTCCTCCTGCGCGATCGCGAGCCCCAGTCCCGTGCCTCCCGTCGTGCGACGGCGAGACGGGTCGGCGCGCCAGAAGCGGTCGAACACGCGCGCCATGTCGGCCGAGCTCATCCCGATCCCGTGGTCGCGCACCGCGATCGCGACGGCCTCGGCGTCGCTGTCGACGTACACGTCGATCGGCAGACCCTCCCCGTGATCGATCGCATTGCCGAGAAGGTTCTGCAGGATGCGGCGAACGCGCCGTGCGTCGACATCGGCCTCGAAGTACCCACCTGGTGCCATCAGGCGGATCTCGGTGAGCTTGTCCTCGGCGAGCGGCGCCACCGCGGCGATCGCGTCCTCGACAAGTCGGACCAGGTTGGTCGGATCCCGCTCCAGCTGCACCGCCCCGGCGTCGTACCTGCTCATCTCGAGCAGGTCCGCCAACAACAGCTCGAAGCGCTCGGTCTGAGCGTGCAGCAGCTCGGCGGTGCGGGCCGTCGCGGCGGGAAAGGTGTCCCGCTGGTCGTAGAGCACATCGCCGGCGAGGCGGATCGTGGTCAGCGGGGTCCGCAGCTCGTGCGACACATCGGAGACGAATCGTTGCTGCAATCGGGAGAGATCGGCGAGCTGCCGGATCTGCCGCTGCATGCTGTCGGCCATCCGGTTGAACGACCTGGCGAGCACCGCGAGCTCGTCGTCGCCCCGCTCGCGCAACCGCTCCTCGAGATGACCCGCTGCGAGCTTCTCGCTGGTCTCGGCGGCGAGCCGGACCGGCCCGACGATCAACCGCACGATCAGATACGCGACGGCGCCGATCAAGAGGATCAGGGCGAGCCCGCCGAGCACGAGCGTGTTCTGCACGAGGTCGAGCGTCTGCTGCACGTCGCTGAGGTCGTAGACCAGATAGAGCTGGTACTCGCCCGCGGTCGGCACCTCGAGCAGCGATCCCACGACGACGCCGGGCGATGACTGGCCGGTGGCTTTGTGCGGAATCGAAACCGACTGCCACGACAACTGGCTCACCCCACCCGTCCTCACGGACTTCTCGATCGTGGGGCTGAGCGGAACGTCCTCGAACCCGGCGCTCGCGCGATTCTCCATGAGGGAGGGACCATCCTGACCCGGCACGCGCAGGATGGCGATGAGAGGCAGCGACGACACGGTCCCCTTGATGGCACTGGTCGCGTTGTCCTCCACCGACTCGAGGTCGCTGGTCTCGCTGAGAGTCGCCGCCTGCGTGAAGACCTGCTGAGCGCCGAGCGTGGCCTTGCTCGCCTCCGTGGTGATCAGGGTCAGCCGCTGACTGAACAGGTTGGAACTGACGCTCGTGGAGATGTATGCGCCGATGGCGGTGATGGCGATCGCCGAGAGCAGCACGGTGATCGCGACGGTTCGGATGCGAAGCGAGCCGCCCCACAGCCGCGCAAGGCGGCGCGGCGCATCGCGCCAGTTCCGCCAATCAACGCGCATGTCAGGAACCTACGTCACGGCTCCTGCGCGATAGCCGACACCGCGCACCGTGGTCACGATCCGCGGGTTGTCGGGATCGTGCTCCACCTTGGCCCGCAGGCGCTGAACGTGCACGTTGACCAGGCGCGTATCCGCCTTGTAGTGATAGCCCCAGACCTGCTCGAGCAGCATCTCGCGGGTGAACACCTGCTGCGGCTTGGCGGCGAGCGCCAGGAGCAACTCGAACTCGAGGGGAGTCAGGTTGATGCGGCTCTCACCCCGGCGCACCTCGTGCCCCGCGACGTCGATGACCAGATCGCCGATGCCGATCGCGTCGCTCGAGGTCGGCAGGGTCGGGCGCAGCCGGGCCCGGATGCGCGCGACCAGCTCCTTGGGGTTGAACGGCTTGACCACGTAGTCGTCGGCGCCGCTCTCGAGGCCGCGCACGACATCCGCGGCGTCGCCCTTCGCGGTGAGCATGATGATGGGCACACCGCTCTCGGCGCGGATGTGCGCGCAGACCTCGATGCCATCCATTCCGGGCAGCATGAGGTCGAGCAGCACGAGATCGGCCTTGCCGGAGCGGAACAGATCGAGGGCGGCCTGACCCTCCCCTGCGAACTGAGGCTCGAAGCCCTCCGCGCGCAGGACGATGCCGATCATCTCGGCGATGGCGGGGTCATCATCGACCACCAGGATGCGCGCGTTCATCGTCCTCGTCAGTCGCTGGGTGCCCTCGGTCGGGCGCGGGTGTTCTTGCCCCAGAGTAGTCGTGACAACTGCTCTGTTGCGCTTCGGCGGCGGGGCGGTCGTCGGCAGGGGGCCCCGGGGGTACCGTGGTGGCGTTCCCAGTAACTCCTCAGATTGGACGAAAATGGCCGACGCGCCGTCCCCCCATTCCTTGCTCTCCCGTCTCATCGCCGAGACGTTCGGGACCTTCATGCTGGTGTTCGGCGTCATCGGCGCCGCGCTGTTCATCTCGGGCGCCACCGGCCCGTTGGGAGTCGCCCTCGCGGTCGGTCTTGCCGTGCTCACCGCCGCCTACGCGGTCGGGCACATCTCGGGAGGCCACTTCAACCCGGCGGTGTCGCTCGGCGCCGCGGCGGCCGGGCGGATGCCGTGGAAGGACGTCCTGCCCTACATCGGCGCCCAGCTGGTCGGCGGCATTCTGGCCACGCTCACGCTCTGGGCCATCGCGGCGACCAGCGGCGGCAAGTTCACGGCCAACTTCGCGGGCGTCTCCAATGGATTCGGCGACCACTCCCCCGGCGGATTCGGCATTGGCGCCGTCATCATCACCGAGATCGTGGTCACCTGCCTGTTCGTCTGGATCATCCTCGGCGTCACGGCCCCGAATGCCCATGTCACGGCCGGATTCGCGCCGCTGGCGATCGGCCTGGCCCTGACCCTGTTCCACCTGGTCGCCATCCCGATCGACAACGCCTCACTCAACCCGGCGCGCTCGATCGCCACGGCCATCCTCGGCGGCGGGGCGCCGCTCGGTCAGGTCTGGGTGTTCATCCTGGCGCCGATCGTCGGCGCGCTGATCGCCGGCTTCACCTGGAAGGAACTCTTCGGTCGCACTTCCACCAAGTAGCCTCCGACACGACGAAGGCCCCGGGTTCGCGCCCGGGGCCTTCGTTCGGTTCTGACCGCTAGTAGCGGTAGTGGTCGGGCTTGTACGGCCCGTCGACCGGCACGCCGATGTAGGCGGCCTGCTCGGGCGTGAGTTCGGTCAGCTCGACGCCCAGGGCGTCGAGGTGCAGCCGCGCGACCTTCTCGTCGAGCTTCTTCGGCAGCACGTAGACCCCGATGGGGTAGTCGTCGAGATGGGTGAACAGCTCGAGCTGCGCGAGCACCTGGTTGGTGAAGGAGTTGCTCATCACGAAGGAGGGATGACCGGTCGCGTTGCCCAGGTTCATCAGGCGCCCCTCGCTGAGGACGAGGATGCTGCGGCCGTTCGGCAGCCGCCACTCGTGCACCTGCGGCTTGATCTCGACCTTGACCGCGCCCGGGAGCGCCTCGAGCTGCGCCATCTCGATCTCGTTGTCGAAATGACCGACGTTGGCCACGATCGCCAGGTGCTTGAGGCCGGTGAGGTGGTCGATGGTCACGACGTCCTTGTTGCCGGTCGTGGTGATGAGGATGTCGACCTCGCCGAGCACGCTCTCGAGACGGGCGACCTGGAAGCCGTCCATCGCGGCCTGCAGCGCGTTGATCGGGTCGATCTCGCTCACGATCACGCGCGCGCCCTGGCCCTTGAGTGCCTCGGCGGCGCCCTTGCCGACGTCCCCGTAGCCGGCGACGAAGGCGATCTTGCCGCCGATCAGCACGTCGGTCGCGCGGTTCAGACCGTCGGGCAGCGAGTGGCGGATGCCGTACTTGTTGTCGAACTTCGACTTCGTGACCGAGTCGTTGACGTTGATCGCCGGGAACAGCAGCTCGCCGCGCTGAGCGAGCTCGTAGAGACGGTGCACGCCGGTCGTCGTCTCTTCGGTGACGCCCATGATGCCGGCGGCGACCTTGGTCCAGCGGTCGGGGCTGGCCGCGAGCGAGCGGCGGAGCACGTCGAGGATGACGCTCCACTCGTGGCTCGCCCCGGGCTCGGTGGCGGGCACCGAGCCGGCCAGCTCGTACTCACGGCCGGTGTGGACTAGGAGGGTGGCATCCCCACCGTCGTCGAGGATCAGGTTCGGGCCGTCGAAGTCGTCGGCATAGCCGGCGGCCGCGCTCCAGTCGAAGATCTGCTCGGTGCACCACCAGTACTCCTCGAGGGACTCGCCCTTCCAGGCGAAGACCGGAACCCCGGCAGGCGCGTCGACCGTTCCGGTCGGACCGACCGCGACGGCCGCGGCGGCCTCGTCCTGGGTCGAGAAGATGTTGCAGCTGGCCCAGCGCACCTGTGCCCCAAGGGCGACCAGGGTCTCGATGAGCACCGCCGTCTGAACGGTCATGTGCAACGAGCCCGCGATGCGCGCGCCCGCGAGGGGCTGCGAGGGGCCGAACTCCTCGCGCAGGGCCATCAGGCCGGGCATCTCGTGCTCGGCCAGGCGGAGCTGATGCCGACCGGCCTCGGCGAGCGAGAGGTCGGCGACCTTGAACGGAAGGGTGGTCTGCGCGATGTCAGGCATGCACCCATTGTGACAGCCTCCCGCCGCGGATCGGCCTGCGAGCGCGAAATGCCTACGCGCCGAGCTGGTCCATCACCACGTGCCGAACGACCTGCCAGCCCTGAGGGGCCGAGAGCTTCTCGGCATGCCGCTCGCAGAGGTCGTAGCTGTGCGGCTCGTGCCGGATGCTGAGCGGCCCCAGCACCGCCATCGCGTCGGCGTAGTCGTATGTCAGCGTGGCGACGGCCTCGTTCCCGCAGGCGACTTTGCTGCACAGGCGGGGCATGCCGCCACGATAAACCCGGGGGCCGACGCCTCCGCGCAGCCACGCTTAGACTTGCCGCATGGCTCGCTCGACCCAACGCGTGTCCGCCCGCTCCGGGCGCCGCGATCGGCACGGGCGCGGCATCCGCTCGGCGGTCACCGGGCCCGTTCTCGAGCCGATTCGCACCCGCGCGGACTTCTTCGACTCCTGCGTGGCGTCGGCCGTGGAGTACGTCCAGGACGAGTGGCCAGACGAGCTGAGCGGCGTGAGCTTCGAGGTGGCCGGCGTGCCGCGCGGCGAGCCAGGGCCGGCCGGCGTCGACCGCTGGCGCGTCAGCCCGCGCGAGCGCCGGGTCGTGCTCTACCGCCTGCCGATCGAACGGCTCGCCCACCTGCACAAGGACGACGAGTGGCACCGCCGGTCGTTCATCGAGAGCTGCGTCTTCCGTGCCGTCGCGGAACTGCTCGGCAAAGACCCGTGGGACATCGCGCCGGAGCGCTACCGGCACTTCTAGGCCTTCCGACGCGCCGCCGCTCCTGCGGCCGGGCTAGGGGCGGATGACGATCGAGCCCGACACCGGGCCTGCCGATGAGACCGCGTAGTGGGCGAGCTGCGCCTCGCCCGCGTACGAGACGGCGGCCACCAGCCCCGTGGCGTTCTTCAGGAGGTAGACCGTGTCGGGCGTGACCGCGATCGACGCCGCGGCGCCCGCCGCGATGGTCAGCGAGAGGGATGAGCCGCCCGGTTGGGGATCCAGGGTCACCGTGACGCTCGCGTGGGTGGGGTTCACGACCGACACCATCGGGGCCGGGCCGTCCGCGACGGCCAGGGCGGTGTCCCCCGTGAGCACGGGTGATGGTGCGAACCACGCGAAGTCGGACGGCGGCGCCGTGGTATCGCTGGCGGCGGCGGAACCCCCGTGCGTCGAAGGATCCTCGGCCGTCGACACCCGCACGCCGGCGACGACCGGTTGGTCGGCGTCGATGACGACGGTGTACATGCCGTCGGGGATCGCCACCGTGCCCGAGTCAGTAGCGGCCGCGGAGTCGAGACCGAGCTCGGTGACCTGACCGGAACTGACATCCACCTCGAACGACAGGCCGTCGAGCTTGGTGTCCTGCGGCTTCAGCGCGACCTGGACCTTCGCCGATCGGGAGCCCGGGACCGCGACGCGCACCGCCGCCGCCACGTCGTCCCAGTCCGCCAGGCCCAGGGTCTTGTTGACACCGACGGCATCCAGCACGCGAACGCCGGGGATGACCAGGTGCGTCGCGGGATCGCCCGCTGCGCCGACCAGGTCGACGCCACCCGCATCGAGTCCGCGCACGATCGACTGCTGCAGCGCGGCGACCACCTGCCCGCCTCGCGACACGACGTGCACGACGGGGCTCGCGACGTCGGGTGCGTAGCCCGCGAGCGGGATGACCCGCTGTGATCCGGCTTTGACGACGATGCCCGACATCCCCGGTGCGGTGACCGGGCCGTTCGCACTCAAGATCGTGAGCGCGACCGTCGCGTCGACGGGCGAGGGATTCGCGAGGGTGAGCAGCGTGCTGCGTCCGACCGCGGTCGAGCCGCCGACCAGCCAGATGGAGCCGCTCGGCTCGGCGCAGGTGGCGGCGGCGAATCCCGTGTAGTCGGAGGCATCGGCCACCTGCGACTGCGCGCCGGCGAGCGTGGCACCGGGCGCGGGGGGCAGGGTGAGCACATCCGGCGCGCTCGATCCTCCCCCCGTGCCGGCGTCACTGGCGCCGATCCACTGGCTGGTCAGATCCGCGCCGATGCCCGCCCTCGTGATCGACGGCACGCCGAGCGAAGATGGTGTGTTGGCGTTCTGGCCGGTTTCGTCGCCGAGGCGCAGAAGTGCCCCCGGGCAGACCCGCACCTGATCGGCCGGGTCGGGTGTGACCGTGACGGTCGGGATCGCGATCCGGTGGGAGGGAAGCGGCAGCAGTCCGACGGCGCCGATGACCGCGACCGCTGCCACGATGCCGACCGTGCCGGCGACCACGCGCAACCCGACGAGCGCGGCGCTGCGGGCGCGCCCGGTTCGCTCAGCCGAGACCGGCTCGGTCGAGTCAGCGGACTCGCTCGTCGTCTCCTCGGGATCAGGCATTGTCGTCCTCGCTGAAGGTGTCCGCCGGGTCCTCGCCCGGCTGCGCGGCCTCGGTCACGACGCGGCGCCGACGGGCCGTCGGAAGGGCGAGCAGGAGCGCCAGCGCGACGACGAGTCCCTGCCCGAGCAGGATCGCCAGCGCCGCCTTGGTCAGACCGGCGCCCGGTTCGGGAGCGTCTGCGTAGCTGGGGACGCGCCACAACGTCCCGACCGGGGTCTCACCGACGGGGCTGAGTGCCGGCGTCGCATCGAGAGATTCCGCGAGACGTTGACGCACCGACGTCGCCCCACCCTCGGCATCCGGGAGGAGCACGAACTCCACGTGGAACGAGCCGAGCGCGCCGATCGAGTCGAAGCCGCTCCGCGACGACAGGTTACCCGCCAGCTTCGCCAGGGCGCGCGCGGAGCCGTCGACCGACGTCCTGGTCGACCACAGCGTCGACATCTCGTCGAGGGTGGTGCCGATCCCGCGCTCCACAACGGCGGCGACGGAGCCGTCCTGCTGGGGTCTGAGCACCAGGGTGCCGACGCCCGGATGCGCGGCGGCTTCAGCCGTCACCAGGGCGGGCAGCAGGCGCGCATCGCTCTTCGCCACCGGTGAGGTGCCGAGAATCGGAGCCGCGATCAGCGGCGCGACCGCCGCACCAGCCGTGATCAGGATCGCGATGCCGACCACGACGCCCGCACTGCCCAGAGCGTCCAGCGCGACGACCGCCGCACCGATCAGGCCGAGCCAGTAGAGGCTGAGGCCGGTGCCCGGCCACGGATTCACCAGGTCGGCGCCGTCGCTCGCGATGGCCAAGTGGGTTGCCGCGACCGCGGTGATCAATCCGAACAGCGCGACGATCATGGCGGGGATGGCACGGCGCGACCCCGGCAGGAAGACGGCGAGCAGTGCGATGGCCGCCAGCGGCGCCAGCAGCACCGCGGGCGCGAGCACGCCCAGTCCGCCGGGCAGCCCGATCGTGGCGGCCAGCGCCGCCCACCCGTCGTCGGCCGCCGAGGGCAGGCCGATGAGCAGCTGCCAGCCGGAGGCGTCCGGGAAGGTCACCGACGCGCCGGGATCGGCCAGCAGTCCGAGGGGATTTCCGCGCGTCAACTGGGCGACCACCAGTGGCGCGAACAAGGCGACCGCGGGGATCGGGATCCCGATCACGCGCACCAGGCCGCGCGGCCGGCCGATGGCCCACGCCACCACGGCGACCAGCAGCGCAGGAGCCAGCACCGGAGCGCATGCGGTCGTTGCGGCGAAGAGCAGAGAGGCGGCTGCCGACGCGCTCCACGAACGAGCGCCCTCCAGAGTGGCCAGCACCAACCACGGAAGCAGCAGGTGCAGCAGCACGGCACTCGGGCGGCCGGCCGACAGGGCGGCGAGCAGCGGCGGCGCGAGCATCCACAACAGCGCTGCCATCACCGGCGGCCAGCGACGCTCGCTGAGCCGGGTGGCACACCACCACGCGCCGAGGGCGGCGAAGGGCATGGCCGTCACCCAGAGCAGGACGAGCGAGAAGGAGGGGTTCCACGGCGTCAGCGAGCCGAGCACGGCGACGACCGCCGTGAAGGGATCGGATGGTCCGGTGAGCCCGTACCCGACGCCGCGCACGCCCCACGCCACACGCGACCAGAGGGCGCCGACGTTGCCGTCGAGCGGAAGCAGGGCACCTCCCGCAATCGCGTCGGCTCCCAGAAGGCGCCAGAACACGCCGACTCCGACGACGGCTGCGACCAGGGTGACCGCCGCTCCCCCACCGCCGAAGAAGGGCGCTCGCACCAAGTCGGGTTCGCCCTCGCCGCCCGCTCGGTCGTTCGCCGCGGCACGCAGCTGCCGTACCTGGTCGCGCGGCGTGCGAAGCGGGGCGATCGCACCCCACCCCAGTGTTCGTGTGCGCCGGATGCGCGCCCGGGCCGGCGCGACGGTCCCGTCGAAGGCGACGCGGAACGCCGCCGCGAACTCGCCCCCGATGGCTCCGGGCCGCTTGCCGAGCAGCTGCCCGATCGAGCGCACCACCGCGAGGGGCACCAGCGAGAGCCAGTGGATCAGCAGCGCCCCGCCCGGTGCGTACGCCATCCGGCGGTGCAGTTGGGCCGTCCGTGCGACACGCGAGCGCCCACGCGCCGACAGGGGGCGCCGACGGCCGAAGTCCTCCGGCCGCAGCCCGCGGCTCACGCGAGCGCCGGCCACCCGGATGACGCGGAAGCCCGCGAGGCGCGCACGGATCGAGAGGTCGAGGCCGGCATCCGCCGAGGGCAGACCGCGATCGAAGCCGCCGAGCCGTGCCCAGACGGCCCGCTGCACGAGCATGCCGGACGACGTCACCCCCAGCACGTCGCCGTCCTGATCGTGCTGCGCCTGGTCGAGTTCGTCCTCGACGAGTTTCACGGTGGCGCCGAATCGCGACAGGCTTTCGCCATAGGAGTGGATCAGGGCGCGATCGTCGACGTCGACGACCTTGGGTCCGGCGATCGCCACCGAGGGGGCGACCTCGACGGCGGCGAGCAGGCGCTCCAGTGCGTCGGGCTCGGGCGCGGTGTCGGCGGTGAGCAGCCAGACCCACTCGGATGCCGGGTCCGCGACCGTGGGCGCGAGACGACCGAGCGCCAGGTCGACCGCGTCGGCGATGGCCAGGTTCGAGGCTCGCAGGTAGCCGTTCGGCGACGCCGCCGTGAGCAGGTCGGCGCTCCCGTCGGTCGACGCGCAATCCACGAGGACGAGGTCGTCGGGCTGCCTGGTCTGTGCGCGAAGGGCCCGGAGGGTGCGGTCGAGCCAGGGTTCCCCGTTGCGCACGACGAGGATCGCGGTGACTCGCGGCTGCATCCTTCCGAGGCTAGGCGCGGCTCACCGTGCGGCGGGGAGGGACACGCGTGTGGACGCACACTGGGTGACCGAGGCCCGGGACGAGCCTCGGCGCGGGCGCCGCAGTGAAGGCCAGAAATGGCCTTCACTCAGAGCGGAGCGCGCGCTATGCGGTTTCGACGACCCGAGACGGGTCGTCGCGCGAACCGCGCGAAGGCCAGAAATGGCCTTCGCCCCTATGCGGTTCGCGCCTTGCGCAGGCGACGACGCTCGCGCTCGGACAGGCCGCCCCAGATGCCGAACCGCTCGTCGTTCTGCAGCGCGTACTCGAGGCACTGGCCCTTGACCTCGCAGGTGGTGCAGATCTTCTTGGCGTCGCGCGTCGATCCGCCCTTCTCGGGGAAGAAGGCTTCGGGATCGGTCTGCGCGCAGAGCGCGTCGGATTGCCACGCCAGCGGGTTGTCGACCGCGTCGGTGTCGGCGGGACGCAGCCCGGGGATGCCTAGGCGGACCGGGTCGACGAACCAATCGCCGGGAACCGACGGGCGGTACTCGTTCCGCGTCATGTTCCACTCTCCCTTTCGCACCTTCATGGTCACGTCCCCCGACGAAACGCCGTGCTTGGAGGTAATTACACCGGTGTAGTTAGTCCCGAGTCAAGTCGGGAATGGTAATTCTTTTTCGGGCGTGAGCCTGGCTACGACGCGCCCGCGTTTCGCCGCGCCTCCCAGGCACTGGCGACCATCTGGTCGAGGCTGTGCCGCATCCGCCAATCCAGATCGCGCGCGGCCTTGTCTCCGCTCGCCACGATGCGCGGCGGGTCGCCTGCGCGGCGCGGCGCGATGGTCGGTGTGAAGGCGATTCCGGTGACCCGGGCGATCGCCGCCATGATCTCGGCGACCGAGACGCCCTCGCCGCTGCCCAGATTGTAGGCCGTCTCGATCGGGTCTCCGGCATCCAGGCGCCGAGCCGCGGCGACGTGCGCGAGAGCCAGATCGGCCACGTGCAAGTAGTCACGCACATTCGTCCCGTCGGGGGTCGGGTAGTCATTGCCGTTGATCTGAGGGGTTCGCCCGTCGACGAGAGCGTCGAAGACCAGCGGGAACAGGTTGTGGGGACTGGTGTCGTAGACCGCGGGATCTCCCGAGCCGACCACGTTGAAGTAGCGCAGCGAGGTGTGCCGCAGCCCGGTCGCGACGCCCTGGTCGGCCAGCAGCCACTCGCCGATCAGCTTGGATTCCCCGTACGGCGACTGCGGGGCCTTCGGCGTCTCCTCGGTCACCAGGTCGACATCGGGCGTGCCGTAGACCGCCGCGCTCGACGAGAACACGATTCGGTCGACCCCGCGGTCCTGCATCGCGCCCAGCAGCACGGCGGTGCCGGTGACGTTCTGCTCGTAGGTGTGCAGGGGCTGCTGCACGGAGACCGCCGCGTACTTGAATCCGGCCACGTGGATGACTCCGGTCACCGCGTGTTCCTCGAGCGTGCGGATCAGCAGGGCGCCATCGAGGATGCTGCCGCGCACGAAGGGAACGTCCGCCGGGACGAACTCACGGTGGCCACTCGACAGGTCGTCGACGACGACCGACTTCATGCCGGATGCGAGCAGGGCGCGCACCACGTGGGCGCCGATATAGCCGGCACCGCCGGTCACCAACCAGGTCATGCCCCCGAGGCTAGCGAACGCGGGTGGGGACCCGGTGGTGCCCGTCGGTCACCATGCCGTGAACTGTCGCGGCAACCGCACTCACGACGAGGCCCACCAGCAGAACTGCACTCACGATCTCCATGGCAGTAAATCTACGCTTGACCACTGACAGCCAAACTGGCAAGATCGGCGCAGTTCATCGAATTCCTGCCAAAGCCCCGTGAAGGAGAAGCTGCGTGCTCAAGAAGGTCGTGCTCATCGCTCTGCCGGGGGTCGCCCCCTTCGAGTTCGGGGTGATCTGCGAGGTGTTCGGCATCGACCGCACCGACAGCGGCGGCCCCGACTTCGACTTCACCATCGCGACCGCCGAGCCCGGTCCGGTACGCACCAGCCTGGGCTACGACATGGTGATCAATCAGGATCTGTCGGTCGCCGCCGACGCGGACCTCATCGCGGTACCCGCGCACCACATCCGCGGCATCGGCGACGAGTCGACGGATGAGCGGGTGCTGCAGGTCGTGCGCGACGCGCAGGCACGCGGCGCCTGGGTGCTCAGCGTCTGCAGCGGCGCGTTCGTCCTGGCGGAGGCGGGCGTCCTCGACGGCCGCACGGCCACCACCCACTGGATGCATGTCGACCGGCTGCGGCGCCGCCACCCGGCCGTGGAGGTGGATGCCGACGTGCTGTTCGTCCAGGACGGCAAGGTCGTCACCAGCGCCGGCACCGCCGCAGGCATCGATGCGGCCCTGCACATCGTCCGCACCGAGCTCGGGGCCGCGGCCACGAATGTGATCGCCCGCCGCATGGTGGTGCCCCCGCAGCGTGACGGCGGCCAGTCGCAATACATCGAATCGCCGATCCCCGAGTGCCGAACCGACTCGCTCGCGGCGGTGACCGAATGGATGCTCGAGCACCTCGATGAGGACCTCACCGTCGACCAGCTCGCTCGCCGCGCCCTGATGTCACCGCGCACCTTCGCCCGCAAGTTCCGGGCCGAGTCGGGCACGACGCCCGCGGCATGGCTGAACCGCCAGCGCATCCTGCGCGCCCAGCAACTGCTCGAGCAGACCGACGAGGGGCTGGAGCAGATCGCGCAGCTGACCGGCTTCGGCACCGCCGCCGTGATGCGGCACCACTTCCTCAAGGTGCTGCAGACGACGCCGACGAACTACCGTCGCGCGTTCGGCGAGCGCGCCGCCGGGTAGCCCGCCGCCGCCCGGCGCCGGACGTCGTCAGTGCAGGGTCGCCGCCAGCAGCGCGGCGATGTCGTGGGTCAGCTCGGCCATGCTGCTGATGCCGTCGGCCTGCACGGAGATCCAGGTGCCCGACACCGCGAGGTCGGCCTGGCAGGCCGCGTCGTTGCACAGTGCGAGCGCCGAGTTCGCGCCCGGGATCGAAACCGGGGCCAGCGTGCCGTAATAGAAGCTCGGCGGCTGAGCCAGCTCCTGCGCGATCGCCCACGCTCCGCCCGGCACGAACTGGACGCCGAACAGGGTGAGACCGGAGGACGCCTCCCGCGCCCATCCGCACTGGTCGAAGCCCACCCTCGCGAGACCGGCGGAGGCTGCCGTGGCCGGACCCTCCATCGAGTAGTCGGTCTGGACGAGATCGGCATGCCCGGTCGCGGTGCGGACCCGCGCCAGTGCCGCGTCGGTGCACAGGGCCGCGCCGTTCCATCCGGCGGGCGGGCTCCACAGGGAGCGGTCGGCGCCCGCGGACTGAACTCTTGTCACGACGCCGGTCAGCAGGGTGTGGAACCGCTGGAGGGAACCGGTGGCGGGCTCCCCCTCGCCGCCGAGGGAGTTGTAGTCGAGCTCGATCCACGTGGTCCCGACCAGAACCTGCGCGAAGCAGAAGAACTGGGGATCGCCCTGGCAGAGCAGATCCGATGCCGTGCCGAAGGTGTTGACCTCGTCACCCGTGTTCGGGACGACGTTGCTGTGGTAGTCATTCGCGGCATCACTGATCACGTCGAGGGTGATGGAGTCGACGTAGCCGTTGTCCTGACGCTCCGAACCACCCCAGAGGCAGTGCAGGCCTCCTGCCTGCCTCGCGCCCACCTGGATCGCGTCATGGGGTGCTGTGCTCTCGGACTCGCGGACCGCGATCGCCGACGCCGCGGGAAAGGCCGCCACGGCGGTGGCGGTCGGGAGCAATTGGGCGCACGTCGCCGGGATCGCCGAGCGGGGAGATGTCAGGGCCGCGCTGCTCGGCGTCGGCGTCGCGCCGTGGCTGCCGTGCGTCGTCGGGTGGCCCGTCGAGTGGCCGGGAAGGGGATGCGCGCATGCGGAGAGCGCCACCAGGACGATGGCGGAGAACACGGCACCGCGGGCGACCGACAAGATTCGCATGGCCAGAACCTAGTGGCACCGGACCGCGGGCGCCATGGGCTGTCCGCCCCCACGATTGCGGCGCCTAGCGGCCCGTCGACGCGATGAACAGCATGCCGTCGCCCCCGATCGCGAGCAACGGTTCGTCGGCCACGTAGAAGGCGTGCCCGCGCTCGAGCTGGTGGCCGTTCAACGAGGCCCGCCCGCTCGTGCACAACACGATGGCGGGCCCGCTGAGAGGCAGTGATACGCCATCGGTCGCCGCGTCCGCGGAAACCACCGTCAGCACGAAATCGGGAACGTCGGGTCGGAACACCTCGACGCCCGGCTGGGGTCGCTCGGGCCCGAGGTACGGAATGGGCGATGGACGGAAGTCGAGCACCTTGAGCAATTCGGGCACGTCGACATGTTTGGACGTGAGCCCTCCGCGCAACACGTTGTCGCTCGCCGCCATCAGCTCGATGCCGAGGCCCTCGAGATACGCATGGATGTTGCCGGCCGGGAGGTAGAGCACCTGCCCGGGAGTCAGCGACACCGAGTTCAGGAGCAGCGAGATCGCAATGCCGGGATCGCCCGGGTTGCGTTCCGCCAGGAACCGGACCGTGCGCCAGGCGTCGTGGTCACCCGACACCTCGACCACCGCGGCCAGGAGTTCGTCGACGCCGGCGCCGCGGGTGATCAACCACTCGAAGACGCCCGGCAGGGAGGAGTCGTCGACGAGCCGGTCGAGGAGCGGACGGAGACGCGGATCGCCGCCACCTGCCTGCAGCACGGCGCGCGTCTCGGCGACCGGACGGAACCCGCACAACGCCCGGAACGGATCGCTGAGCGCGTAGATGAGCTCCGGCTTGTGAAAGGGGTCGCGGTAGTTGCGGTCGGCGGCGTCGATCGGGATCCCGGCCGCATTCTCGGCCTCGAATCCGGCGAGGGCCTGCTCGGAGCTCGGATGAGCTTGAAGCGAGAGATTGGATGCGGCAGCCAGCACCTTCAACAGGAACGGCAGCCGCCCGCGCGCGACGTTGGCCAGGGTGCCCCCCGTCGTCGACCCGTCGGACCCGACCACCCGCGAGGGGGACCCGGGTTCCGCGCCGAGCCACAGCTCCGCCTGCGGGCGCCCCGTCGGCGCGGTGCCGAGCAGTTCGGGGATCGCCGTCGTCGAGCCCCACGCGTAGTCGCGGGGCGTATTGGTGATTTCGACGAACATCCGAACTGGACTCCCTGGTTGCTTGCATCAAAGTACCAAGTGGCTCGGATACCGTCGCGGCGTCCCCATAGCCTGCTGTGCATGACATCCGACTTCGTCCCGCTGGTCAGCGACTTCTACGGCCTGGAGGCCGAACTCACCGAGCAGGAGAAGTCGGTCATCATGCGACTCCGGCGCTACCTCGAGACCGAGGTGAAGCCGATCGTCAACGACCATTGGGCGCGCGCCGAGTTCCCGATGTTCGTCGTGAAGGGCTTGGCCGACCTGGGCATCTTCGGACTGCCGTATCCCGAGACACGCACTTTCGAGAGCTCCGCGGTGTTCCGCGGCTGGGTCGCGATCGAGCTCGCGCGCATCGACTCGAGCATCGCCACCCTGGTGGGGATGCAGCATGGCCTCGTAATGGGCGCGATCAGCGTCGCGGGCTCGGACGAGCAGCGCGCCGAGTGGCTTCCGAAGTTCGCGAGCGGGGAGGCGCTCGGTTGCTTCGCCCTCACCGAACCGCTCAGCGGCTCCGACAGTGCGCGCGGTCTGCGCACCACCGCGACCCGCGACGGCGACCACTGGATCATCAGCGGCGAGAAGCGCTGGATCGGCAACGGCACACTCGCCACGCACGCGATCATCTGGGCCAAGTCGACGGAAGACGGACAGGTCAAGGGCTTCATCGTGCCGACGGCGACCCCGGGATACTCGGCGACCAAGATCGAGAACAAGCAGGCGCTGCGCATCGTGCAGAACGCCGACATCACGCTGAGCGAGGTGCGCGTCCCCGAGGCGAACCGGCTGCAGAGGGCCGACTCGTTCCGCGAGACCGCGGCCGTGCTGCGCCAGACCCGCGCCGAGGTCGCCTGGTCGTCGATCGGCAACTCCATCGGCGCCTACGAGGCGTCGCTGCGGTACGCGGGCGAGCGCGAGCAGTTCGGCAAGACGATCGACCATTTCCAGTTGATCCAGGAGCTTCTCGCGAAACAGCTCGCCAACATCACCGCCTCGATCGCCCTGTGCACCCGGGTGTCGCAGATGCTCGATCAGGGCATCCAGAAGGATGAGCACTCGGCTCTCGCCAAGGAGTTCGCCACGAGCCGGATGCGCGAGACCGTCGCGTGGGCGCGCGAGAGCATGGGCGGCAACGGCATCGTGCTCGAGAACGACGTGATCCGGCACTTCGCGGATGCCGAGGCGCTGTACTCCTACGAGGGCACGCGTGAGATGAACACGCTGATCGTCGGGCGCGCGATCACTGGCAAGGCCGCCTTCGTCTGAAGGACGGCCCAGTACCCTGAATCCATGACGCGTCGCGAGGTCTACCAGCGCTACCTGGCCGTCCTCGGCTTCTTCACCCTGACCGCGGGCGACCTCTGGCGCAACCTGTTCAGCTGGTGGGGTTGGGGAGCGATCTGCGTCATCCTGCTGGCGCTGGCCGTGGTCGAGTTGATCCACGCGCGCGTCGATCTGCGGCGCCTCCCGTTCGCCCTGATCGGGTTCCTGCTGCTGACGGTGGTCTCGATCTTCTGGTCCGACTACCCGAGCGCGACCGTGGTCGGATGGGCGGCGACGTTCTCGGTCGCCTTCTTCGCCATCTTCCTGGCCACGGTGCTCGATCTGGAGACGATGCTGCGGGCCCTCGGGGTGGCCCTACGCTGGATCCTCGCGCTCTCGCTGGTGTTCGAGCTGGTGGTTGCGGCGTTCATCCGGCACCCCGTGCTGCCGTTCTTCGTCGACTACTCGAAGCTGCACAAGATCCCCGCAGCGTTCTACTGGTCGCGCGACCTGCTGTTCCACGGAGGGCAGATCCAGGGCATCCAGGGCAACTCGAATCTGCTCGCGCTGGCGGCGCTGCTCGCGCTCACCGTCTTCGCGGTGCAGTGGGTGTCGCGCACCGCGTCCCGGGTCTGGTTGGGGTTCTGGGCGATCGTCGCGGTCGCGTGTCTGGCGCTGACGCGGTCGTCGACGGTGCTCATCGCGCTGGCGGCGGTGATCCTGGTCGGCGCCTTCCTGGGGCTGGTGCGCGCGACGTCCGGCATGCGCCGCGGTCTCGTCTACGGCGGCGGCGCGGTCGTCGCGCTCGGCATCGTCGCGGTGGGGGTCTTCGCCAACGGTCTGGTTCTGAAGGTGCTCGGCAAGAGCGCAGAACTGACCCACCGCACCCAGATCTGGCACTGGGTGCTCGACTACGCGAATCAGCGGCCCGTCGCCGGATGGGGCTGGGTGGGCTACTGGGTGCCATGGGTCGAGCCCTTCAAGCACCTCGCCGTGATCAACGGGGTCACCTACCTGCAGGCGCATGACGCGTGGATCGACATCTTCTTCCAGCTCGGCGTGATCGGGCTCATCGTCTTCGGTCTGCTGGTGGTGACCACGCTCGTGCGCTCGTGGTTCATGGCGATCGAGGCCGAACCTCGGCCCGCCAGACTCGTCGAACTGTTCCCGTTCCTCGTCATGATCGCGCTGATCGTGCACAGCATCGCGGAGAGCCGCCTGCTCGTCGAGATCCTGTTCGCGCTCCTGGTGATCTCGGCGATCCGCTCGGCACAGCGCGAGCCGGAACCGGATGCCTGACGCCATGGCAGAGCCCACCCCCGGGTCGCGACGCGGCCTTCTGGTCGCGATGGCCGGATCCGCCCGACTGGCCCACGCTCTGGCCACCGTCGGGATCGCTCTGGGAGCCGGCGCGTTCTTCCTGCAGCGCACGCTGGGCTGGGCGGGATTTCTGGCGGCGATGCTCGTCGCCATCGTCCTCATGCTGCTGTCGTTCCTCGCCCGGCGGGAGGAGGTGCGCTGGCGGGCGCTGCTGCCGATCTCACTGCTCGCCTTCCTGCTCTGGGCGACGGCGTCGTTGATCTGGAGCTCGTATCAGTGGGCGACCGTCGCCGGGCTGATCTACCTGTTCGCGTTCACCCTCATCGGGCTGTTCGTCGCGATCTCGCGCGACACCATCCAGATCGTCCGCGCCTTCGGCGACGTGCTGCGCGTCGTGCTGGGACTGTCGCTCGGGATCGAGATCTTCTCGGGCATCCTGATCGACATGCCGCTGCCCTTCTTGGCGGTGCACGGCACCCTGGGCACGCTCGGTCCGATTTCCGGGATCGAAGAGTCCCGCGACCAGCTCGGTCTGGTGGCGATCATCGGCGCGATCAGCTTCGCCACCGAGCACCGAACGCGCTCCGTGCCACGGCTCACCTCGGTGCTGTCGCTGGTGCTGTCGGCGATCTGCATCGTGCTCACGCAGTCGCCGGTGATCGCCTTCGGCGCGGTCGTGGTAGGCGCCGCGGCGGCGGTGATCTACCTGCTGCGGCGCGTTCGTGCTGATCGGCGGCAGGTCTGGCAGTTCATCGTGCTCGGACTCGCCGTCGTCGCCTCGGGGGCGCTGTTCGTCGTGCGGCGGCCGGTGATCGCCTTGTTCAACGCCGGGGGCACCATCGACGACCGGCTCGATGTCTGGCGTCAGGTGATCGCCTTCGCCAGCCAGAACGGACTGCAGGGTTGGGGCTGGATCGGCCCGTGGCGCGTGTCGATCTTCCCGTTCTCGTGGATCTTCGAGCACTCACCGCGACCCGTATCGTCCGCGCTCAACGCCTTCCTCGACATCTGGCTGCAACTCGGCTTCATCGGCGTCGTGATCTTCACGGGAATGGTGGGGCTCGCCTTCAGCCGATCCTGGCTGCTGGCCGGCGCCCGGCGCAGCGTCGTGTTCGCCTGGCCGGCCGCGGCTCTCGTGGCGTTGATCATCGTCTCACTCGCGGAGAGCTCGATCCTGTCGGACTTCGGATGGATGACGTTCGTGATCTGCTGCACGAAGGCATCGCAGGAGCTGTCATGGAGAAACGCGTTGCGGCGGCCGTTGGTGCAGGAGCCGCTGGAGCACCGCTCGGAGCCGGGTTCACAGGCATCCGGCTAACATAGACGGGTGCCATTCGGCACCACGCCTTTCCCACCTGGAGCACGAATGACCGATCGGCCGCCTTTCGTGCAGCCCACGGCGGATGTCGCGGAGTCGGCGCAGATCGGGCCCGGCACCAAGATCTGGCACTACGCCCAGGTGCGCGAAGACGCCCGGATCGGCGCGGACTCCATCGTCGGCCGGGGCGCGTACATCGGCTCGGGGGTCGTCATGGGTGACGGCTGCAAGGTGCAGAACTACGCGTTGGTCTATGAACCCGCCCGTCTCGGCGCCGGCGTCTTCATCGGGCCTGCCGCCGTGCTGACCAACGACCATTTCCCGCGCGCGATCAACCCCGACGGCTCGCCCAAGTCGGCGCACGACTGGGAGCCCGTTGGTGTCACGATCCTCGAGGGCGCGTCCATCGGCGCAAGCGCCACCTGCGTCGCGCCGATCACGATCGGGCGGTGGGCTTTGGTCGGCGCCGGCTCGGTGGTCATCAAGGATGTTCCGGACTTCGCCCTCGTCGTCGGCAGCCCTGCGCGGCGCGTGGGCTGGGTCGGCACGGCGGGAGTCCCGCTGGTAAGAGAGGACGACGGCACCTGGCGGTGCCCGCAGTCCGGTGACCGCTACGTCGAGATCGACGGAGCACTGAGAGAGGCTGACGCGTGAGCGACTTCATCCCCCCGGCCAAGCCGATCATCGGCGACGAGGAGCGCGAGGCGGTCGACCGCGTCCTGCGCAGCGGCATGGTCGCGCAGGGTCCCGAGGTGGCGGCGTTCGAGACCGAGTTCGGGCAGCACTTCGTGCAGGGGCGCCCCACCGTGGCCGTCAACTCCGGGACCGCGGGACTGCACCTCGGCCTGCTCGCTGTGGGTGTCGGCGCGGGTGACGAGGTCATCGTCCCGTCGTTCACCTTCGCCGCCACTGCCAATTCGGTCGCGCTCACCGGCGGCACTCCGGTCTTCGTCGACATCGAGCCCGAGACGTTCACCGTGGACCCGGCAGCTGTCGAGGCGGCGATCACGTCGCGCACCAAGGGCATCATGCCGGTGCACCTCTATGGCCACCCAGCCCGGATGCGCGAACTCGCTGCGATCGCCGAGAAGCACGGCATCGCCGTCTACGAAGACGCGGCGCAGGCCCACGGGGCCCTCCTGGATGGCAAGCCGGTCGGCACCTGGGGCGAGTTCGCAATGTTCAGCCTCTACCCGACCAAGAACATGACGAGCGGCGAAGGCGGCATGGTCACCACGGCGACCGAGGCCCACGCTCGCAACGTGCGCCTGCTGCGCAATCAGGGGATGGAGAAGCAGTACGAGAACGAGGTCATCGGTTTCAACGCGCGCATGACCGACATCCACGCGGCGATCGGCCGCGTGCAGCTAACCAAGGTGGATGCCTGGACCGCCACCCGGCAGCGCAACGCCGCCTTCCTCGATGCGAATTTGCAGAACGTGATCGTTCCGCGGGTGGCCGACGGCGCCGTGCACGTGTACCACCAGTACACGATCCGCGTGAGCGACGACCGCGACGGTTTCGTGGCGGCGCTGCGCGATGAGTATGGGGTGGGCAGCGGGGTCTACTACCCCATCCCCAACCATCGTCTGCCCTCACTCGCACGCTTTGCGCCGGGGCTCGAACTAACGGAGACAGAGAGGGCCGCGCGCGAGGTCGTGTCGCTTCCTGTGCATCCGTCACTCTCGCACGGCGATCTCGAGCGAATCGTCGAGGCCGTGAACGCGACGACGAAAGCCGGCGCCTGATGGTGCTGCGCGCTGGTCTGGTCGGCCTCGGCGTCATGGGTAGCAACCATGCGCGGGTGCTCGCCAACCTCGAGGGCGTCGAGTTCGTGGGGGTGTTCGACCCCGCCGAGAACATGCCTGACCAAGTGGATGGGCGGCCTGTCATCCGCGATTTCGACACGTTCCTCGCCCTCGGTCTGGACTACGCGGTGGTCGCGGCCCCGACCACCTTCCACCTCGACCTGGGCACTCGCCTGGGGAACGCCGGCGTGCACGCCCTGATCGAGAAGCCGGTCGCCTCGACCGCCGAGGACTCCCGTACGTTGCGCGATCTGTTCGGACGGAAGGGCTTGATCGGCGGCGTCGGCCACATCGAGCGCTACAACCCCGCGCTGCAGGCTGCTCGTGAGCGCATCGCTGACGGGATGCTGGGCGAGATCTACCAGATCGCCACTCGCCGCCAAGGCCCGTTCCCGGGACGTATCGCAGATGTCGGAGTCATCAAAGACCTGGCCACCCACGACATCGACCTCACCGCGTGGGTCGCGCAGCAGGAGTTCGTCTCGGTGAACGCGCGCACGACCTACCGCAGCGGGCGCCCGCACGAGGACATGGTCGTCGCAGTTGGCACGCTCTCGGGCGGCACGATCACCTCGCACACCGTCAACTGGCTTACACCCTTCAAGGAGCGCATCACGATCATCACCGGCGAGAAGGGCGTGCTCTTGGCAGACACTCTGACCGCCGACCTGGTCTACTACGAGAACGGTCGCATCCAGGTGGCCTGGGACCCCGGAGAGTTCCGCGGCGTCTCCGAGGGCGACATGACACGCTACGCACTCGACCGCAAGGAGCCCCTGCGGGCCGAGCACGAGGCTTTCCGCGACTCTGTCGTCGCCGGTGAGCCACGGGGAATCGTCACACTCGACGAGGGCGTGCGCATCGTCGAGGTCGCCGAGCAGATGCTCGCCGACGGACGCACCGAGCGCCGAGCGAGCTGAGATGCAGGACTTCGGCGACGGCGTTACCGTCTACGACGACGCCAAGATCATCGGCGCCGAGAACATCCGATTCGGGTCGCCGGTGCTGATCGACGACTTCACCCTCGTGGTGGCTCGAGATCCGATCGTCATCGGGGACTACGTGCACCTCGCGTGCTTCTCATCTATCACTGGGGGCGAGCGGGTCGACATCGGCGACTACTGCGCGGTGTCGCAGGGGGCTCGCCTGCTCACCGGTACCGACGACTTCATCCACGGCGGTTTCGGCAACTCCACCGTGCCGACCGAGTACCGCAACGCGGTGCGCGCTCCGATCTCGATCGGTCGTTTCAGCATCATTGGCGCCAATGCTGTCGTGCTGCCCGGCGTCACGATCGGCGAAGGCGCGGTCGTCGGCGCCAACTCTGTCGTCACCCGCGACCTCGACCCGTGGGGGGTCTACATCGGAAACCGGCGTCACCGGGAGCGCGACCGCGACACGGTGCTCGCCGGCGTCGCACGGTTCGAGCGATCCTCCGGAGCCGTCACCGACTGACGCGCGTCACGACTCGTCACGAGGTCGCGTACGGAGCTCCGCTTGTCGGCACCACCACCGCGCCGTGCTGGAACTGCTGACGCACGCCGACACCCGCCACCGTCTGTTGGTCGCCGGTGGGCCAGCCGAGCGATCCGCCACTTCCTCCGGCGGCACCCCAGGTGTTGCGGATCGGACCATCCAGCACCACGAACGTACCGGTCGTCGTCGACGACAGCACCATGCCCTTTTCGAACACCTCATAGGAGCCGGTTACTCCGCTTGCCGTCCAGGCCACCGGCGGCGCCAGCGGGAGTCCGATGGTCGCGGAGTTGGTGCCTGTCGACCAATAGCTCGCATAGGCGCCGGTGAGCGTCACGGCTGCGCCGTCGGAGTTGATGGCGACGACGCCCCGCTGGAACTTCTGCTGCACACCAGCCGAGAAGGTGCCCTGATCGGCCGTTGGCCAGCCCAGCGACCCCCCCGAGCCGCCGAGAGCACCCCAGGCGTTGCGAATGGGGCCGTTGAACACCGCGAAGGTGCCTATGGTGGTCGAGGAGAGCACGAGACCGCGCTCGAATGTTTGAAGTGTTCCCGAGAGACCGCCTGCCGAGAACGAAGTGGGCGAGGTGACGGGCGAACCCAGCCAGACCGCGTTCGACCCGGCCGACCAATAGGCGCCAATAGCCCCGAACAGGGCGACACCGGCGCCGCCGCTCGGGACGAAGACGAACCCACGCTGGAACTGCTGACGCACGCCCCCTGTGACAGTCTGCTGATCACCCGTCGGCCAGCCCATCGCGCCCCCCGATCCGCCCTGGGCGCCCCAGGCATTCCGGATCTGCCCGTTCAGAACCGCGAACGTGCCCGTTGTCGTCGAAGATGTGACGAGCCCGAACTGGAAGTACTGCAGTGTCCCTGTGACGCCGCCCGTCGAGAGCACGTTTGCCGAAGCGGTGGGCGCCCCGAGCTGGACGGCGTTGGAGCCGGTCTGCCAGTACGTGCTGATGTCGCCGAAAAGCGCGGCACCCGTTCCCCCGTTCGTCACGAAGACCGAGCCACGCTGGAACTGCTGCTTGCTGCCGCCGGAGATGGTCTGCTGATCGGATGTCGGCCACCCCAGCGCGCCCGCCGAGCCCCCCTGGGCGCCCCACGTGTTCCGGTACGGCCCGTTCATGACCGAGTGGGTGCCCGTCGTCACCGAGGAGAGCACCATGCCGTTCTGGAAGTACTGAAGCGTCCCGGAGACGCCGCCGCTCGAGAACGGCGCCGCCGCCCCGGTCGAGATACCCAATCGCGTGGCGTTCGACCCTGTGGCCCAGTAGGTCGCGATGTCGCCGGTGACTCCGGTACCGACCGTCAGCGTGCCGCCCTGGAACTGCTGCTTGAGCTGGCCGCTCGCGAACACCTGATCGCCGGTCGGCCAACCGAACGAGCCGGCCGACCCTCCCTTCGCACCCCAGGCGTCGCGGATCGGGCCGTTCAAGACCGAGAACGTCCCCGTGGTGCCCGACGAGAGCACCAGGCCTCGTTCGAAGTACTGCAGCGTTCCGGACGTCGAGCCCGCCGTGAAAGCGGTCGACGACCCCGTCGGGAAACCGAGGTGGGAGGCGTTGGGTCCCGCGTTCCAGTAGCTCGCAATCGTCCCCGACAACACCCCACCCGCACCCGACGGGGATCCGAAGATGGTTCCCTGCTGGAAGGTCTGGCTGAACCCGTCTGACGCGGTCTGTTGATCGCCGGTCGGCCAACCGAGGGTTCCTCCAGACCCGCCGGCGTTGCCCCATACCGCGCGGATTGGCCCCACCAAGACCGCGTGGGTGCCGGTCGTAGTCGACGACAGGACGAGCCCGTTCTGGAAGTACTCGAGCACGCCGACCACGCCCCCGGCGCTGAAGGCCGATGCCGTCGTGGTGGGAAGGCCCAAGTCGGAGGCGTGCTGACCGCTCAGCCAGAAGGTCGCCATCGCGCCCGTCATGACGATCGCGGACTGCCCGATAGGCGCGGCCAACAGACCGTTCTGGAACTGCTGGTAGGTGCCACCTGCCACCGTCTGCTGGTCGCCGGTAGGCCAGCCGAGGGATCCCCCCGACCCGCCGCGTGCCGCCCAGGCGTCACGAATGGCGCCATGGAGCACGGCGAACGTGCCTGTCGTCGTCGACGACAGTAACGTCCCGTTCTGGAACTCCTGCAACGTCCCGGTGACGCCGCCCGCCACGAAGGCCGCCGCCGCGCTCCTGGGCCCGCCGAGCGGGCCGGCGACCCCGCCGAGCGCGTCGAACTTCGTGAGGACAGCGCCCAGCACCCCGATCGCTCCCACTCCGGGTGTGCAGTACACGTTCCCGTTCGCGAAGTACCCGATCGTCGTTCCCGACGGCCCCGGGACGATGCCTGGGTTGACGGCCGAGCCGAGCGGCCCGCTCGCACTACCCTGGTTGATCCAGTACTGTCCGATCTCGGACGTGGGGTTGATCGTGCAGGTCGCGATCGACGAACCGAACCAGACGTTGTAGTACCACCAGAAGTTGCGGTTGCCGTAACTGGAGCAGCCGTCGCCCGTGCCGCCGAGGTGGGCGAGCGCCGCCGCATTGGGTTGATACGGCGTGTAGTTGTAGAGGGCCGCGGTCGCGTAGTCGCGGATGGTCACCGTGGTGCCGCCGCATTCCGCGTTGGGGCTGTACTGAATGTAGTAGTTGCCCGGTTGTCGCGCGAACTTGTTGGCCTTGTACGCCTTCATCTGCTCGGTGCCGGTGATGATCTGGGTGCCGAGTCCGGCGAAGGCGCTGTCGCAGGGCGCGGTGTCGGGGCATGCCATGCCCATGGCTTTCTGCAGGGCGCTCGCACTCGGGGCCCGACTGGTGACGAGTCCTTGCTCCTTCTGGAGCGTGACGAGGATCACCTTCGCCGAGATACCGCACGCCACCTGCGCGCGGTAAATCAGGTCCGAGACCCGCAGACTGCCCCCGCTAATGGCGGAGCACAGCAGGTTGCCCGTGCGCGATCCGTAGGTGGCTGCCCTGTTGTTGATCGGCACGACGGCGACGTTGAGGCAGTTGCCGTTCTGGCAGGTGCCGATCATGCTGTTGAGGAATGACTGGATGTCGGCCGCACTCATGGCGCCGCCGTCGTAGAACAGCTCGTCGGAGATGATGAAGCCGGGGTCGAAATCCGACCCGGTAACGGCCTGAGCGCTCGGCGCGGCCGGCCCCGCGAGGACACCCGCAATCACCGCTGCCATTGCTGTGCCGACTGCGAGGAGTCGACCGCGCCGGTGTACCCCTGGCGAACGCCGTCTCATGTCCTGACTCCTCCGGATCCCCTCTACCGTAGGTCAGCCCCCTGCGCCCGGGGCGACTGGAAGTCGCGTGTCGCGCCCCGGCCCCCTTGCCCGCACCCTACACCTCGTCGATGAGAGCCCGGACATTGTCGACGACGACATCGCGGCCCCACAGCTTCCGTGCGATCCGACGGTCGGCGATGACGTCCGCGTCGTTGCGAGCCGATGGGAGGCCGTCGCGACGCAACTCCTCGAGGGGCCGGCTCGAGATCCCCTGGGCACGGAGGTAGGCGAGAATGGGGCTCCGGCGGTCGAGGAAGAGGGAGGCGCCCTGCCAGACCGCCCGGGCGACGTTGCCCAGTGCCTGCTGCCGGTGGTGGCCCATGACGACGGTCCCGCATCGCGCCAACAGTTCGTTGTACTCCTCCAACGGCAGATAGCTGCGGACCGCGATGATGGCGTCGCCGAGCAGCTCGCGACCCACCGCGACCACGTCGTCCGCGTAGGCGGCATCGCCGTAGCTCAGGGGAACGACGACGCGACGCGCCCCGACCCCGACCTCGGCCAGGAGCTGGAACAGTTCGATGTGATTGTTCTCGGGCGTGGCCGAGTTTCCGACGAGGATGTCGTCGCCGGTCGCGCGATCAGGCGGTGTTCCGTACGTGTCCTCGACGCTCGCGTAGTTGAGTTGGTGGTAGCGGCCAGCAAAACCGCGGAATCGACGGCGGAAGACGGCAAAGTCGGTGGGCACCGGAGCCGAGAACACATCAGTCGAACGGGCAGCGGCTCGCAACAGGCGGTCGACGTATCGAGCCGAATGCGCAGCAGAGAGCCGCTCGACCGGACCGCGTCCGCGATGCACCAGCCGGGCCGTGGCCCTCCCGAGCAGTCCCGACATCGGATCAAGAGCGGAGCCGGCGTACTCGCCACCCCAGCCGCTCCAAACTCGGAGCATCGACGGCGGCGTCCGAGCAAGAACCCGGGCGGAGAACGTGCTCATGCCGTGCACGATCAGTGCCGCGGCGCCGGAGACGTCGGCGAGAGTCCGGTCCACGTCGGCGTCGGTGTCGTCTCCTGCGATGTGCTTTAGACGCACTGCCAACGGCGCGCTGACGTGGTTGTCGCCGTAGATCAGGAACCGATTGCGCGAAGGAGCCGCCTCCTCGAACACACTCGCCACGAAGGGTAGGAAGGCGCTGGGGGGCATCAGATGGACGATGTCACCACCGGCGCCATCATGCGATCCCGTCTGCGCTCCCATCCGTCGTGGGCTCAGCCCAGGACCGCACGACGGATGATTCCGCTAACCAAGGCGATGTCGTTCTCGTCCACGGCGCTGCCCGTCGGTAAGACAATGACCTGATCGGCGAGCGCCTCGGTGACCGGCAGCCTCGCGCCCGCGTCCGGGTCCAGCGTGCGGTACGGCTCCATCCTGTGGCAACCCGGCCAGAAGTAACGCCGCGCCAGGACATTGTTGTCGCGGAGCTGGGCCAGGACGTGATCCCGGGACACGGGGCAGGTCTCGTTTACAAGCAGGACCACGTACTGGTAGTTGCTGCGCTCGCGATCATCGATCGGCAGGATCCGCAGTCCAGGGACGCCCTCGACTCCTCGCTCGTATGCATGATATGCAGCACGGTTGACCTCGATCAGTTCGTCGAGGTGCTCGAGGTTCGAGATGCCCATGGCGGCGCTGATCTCGTTCATCTTGCCGTTGGTGCCATCGGAGATCACATTGTCTTCGCCGGCGAACCCGAAGTTGCGCATGAGTCGCAGCCGTTCGGCGAGTTCATCGTCGTTGGTTGCGATCGCGCCGCCTTCGAGCGTGTTGAAGAATTTGGTGGCGTGGAAGCTGAAAACTTCAGCGTCGCCGAAGGAGCCGACCGCGTGACCACCGGACGAAACTCCGAAGGCGTGTGCGGCATCGAAGAGCAGCTTCAGCCCGCGCTCGTTCGCCAGCTGCTCGAGTGCGTCGACTGGCGCCGCCCGGCCCCAGAGGTGGACGCCGATGATGCCCGAGGTGCGCTCGGTGATCAGCGACCGGACCGACTCCGGGTCCAGGCAATGGGTCTCCGGGTCGACATCGGCGAAGACCGGCGTCAGGCCCAGCCACCGAAGGGCGTGCGCCGTGGCGATGAAAGTCCACGACGGCACGATCACCTCGCCGGTGAGACCCAGAGCGCGGATGGCGATCTCGAGGGCGATGGTCCCGTTGGTGATGGCGAAAACGTGCCTGACGCCAAGGCAGTCAGAGATCATCGTCTCCAGTTGGCGAACGAGGGGTCCGTCGTTGGAGAGCCACCGCCGATCGAGCGCGCCGTTGGCCAGCTTCAGGAAGCGCTCCTGCGACGCCACGTTGGGGCGACCGACATGCAGGGGCTCCGCGAACAAAGGAGAATCCGTGGGCATGTGCTCCATCCTCACACGTCGTTCAGGCGAGACCAGCCAGCTGCGCCTGACGCGCAAAGTCAGGGAATCGCGCAACGAGCTCGTCGAAGGTTCCACTTCCGAGCAGTGCGCCATCGCTCATGAAGAAGATCCGGTCTGAATGCTTGATCGTGGCGAGGCGATGCGCAACGATGACCTTCGTGACATCCGCGCCGATTGACCCGATCGCTTCAGTGACGAGCGCTTCGGTCTGGGTGTCGAGCGCGCTCGTCGCCTCGTCCAAGACGAGCACCAGCGGGTCGGAGTAGAGAGCACGGGCAATGCCAAGCCGCTGGCGCTGGCCGCCCGACAGCGCGAGCCCGCGCTCACCGACACGGGCATCCATCTTCCCTGGCCGTGCAGACACCAGGTCCCAGAGCTGCGCACGCTCGAGCGCCCGCTGCACGCGCGTGGCGTCGTAGTCGTTGCTCCAGGAAAGCGCGACGTTCTGGGCGATAGTGGCGTCGAACAGAGCCACTTCCTGGGGAACATAGCCCACCTGGGAACGCCAGGAGGTCCGCATCTCCGTCACTGGGGTGTCATCGACTCTCACCTGGCCCGAGTCGGCCTCCAGCAGGCTGAGGAGGAGGTCGACCATCGTCGACTTGCCGGAGCCCGAGGCTCCGACAAACGCCACTGTCGACCCGAGCGGGATCTCGAGGCTCACGTTGCGCACGGCGGCTGGCGCATCCTGTGCGTACCTGAAGGTGACGTCGTCGAACACGATCCGCTTCGCGGATACGGGGACCTGCTTCGTCCCACCCGCCGACTCGGTGGCACCGCGCTCGACGTCTGCCAGCTCGAGCAGAAGCTGTCGCGGATACTCCGACGCCGCGATCATCTGCGACAGGACCGTCTGGAACCGGACCACAGAAGGGGCGACCCGGAATCCCGCGAGAGCGAACAGGCCAACGGCCGCAACGGCCTGCTGCGCACCGCCGAGCAGGAACCCGACACCGCCGATTACGACGAAGCCGCCGACCAGTCCCGCGTCGAGGGCGTAGCGCGGGAGCTGTCCGAGAAAGGTGATGTTGGCGCGCGCCCGGGCACTGGAGGTGCGCGACTGCACCACGACGTCGGCGACCTCCTTCTCCTTGTTGCGGAGGGTGACCTCCTTCATCGATGAGATCACCTCGAGGATCAGCCGCGAGCTGCGCAGAGCGCTCGCGAAATTAACCTCACCGGCCTTGCGGGCGTGGCGCGCGATCCAGAAGAACAGGACGGCACCGAGCAGTAGCAGGTAGACAAGGGTGGTCAGCGCCAGCGCCGGCTGGACGATCGCCAGGGTACCGATGACTGCGACCAGACTGAACAGCTCACCTAGAAGCGTCGCACCTGGCTGAAGGAATGAGTTGACGGACGCGTCGACACCGCTGTCCGAGTACCGCAGGATGTCGACCGAGTTCTTGCGAAGGCGATCCCGCCACGGTGCCGCGAGGTAGCCGCGTAGAACCCGATCGCCCAGGGCGACCTCGTACTTCGGGAAGCGCCGGGTCGCCCACCATGTGACGAGCACGGCGAACACACTCTTGACGATCAGGATGGCGCAGATCATCAGCACGGCGTAGACCACGCCCGCTGTGTTGAGCCTGCCCACCAGCGGGAGCACAACGGGCGATCCCGACGACACCGGCTCAAGGATTAGGGCGAGCAAGCCGAGGGCGGCTGCGTCGAAGATTGCCAAAGATGCTAGAAGCCACGAGTAGGTCCACAGGAATCGACCGCCGCCAAAGGGCATGGCTCTGACCAGCTGTCGGTACAAGTCGAAGACGCGCCTCACTACACCGCTCCCAAGGTGGGAACGCGGCGCGGATACGCGCGAACTTCTACCAACATGGGCCCCGCCTCTCCGATCGCCAACCCAGCCAGCCTAGGCGAGGTCTTCTTCTCGGCGCTCCCGGTGCTAGGTCGTCCCTAGACTGAACGCCATGTGCCGCTCTGCTGCTGGATCGACGAACGAGGGTCTCCCGATTGTCGACTAAGCGCATCCTCTCGATCTCGTTCTCGCCCATCCATGCCGATTCCCGCGTCATGCGGCAGGTCGAGGTACTACGCCAGCACGGCGAGGTGACCACGGTAGGGTACGGGCCTGCGCCGGAGGGCGTCGCGGGACACATTCGCGTCCCGGACGCTGCGTCGTCCCTGCCGCAGACGCCGCTCGGTGTCGCGCGCCTCGCCGTGCGCGCATACGAGAGTGTCGAACTGACGTCGCCCGGCGAAGCCGCCGTGCTGCGAGAAACCGTCGAATCGGGTCCCTATGACCTCATCGTCGCCAATGACGCCCGCGCTCTGCCTCTCGCCTTCGCCGCCGCTGGCGGTGCAGCCGAGGCGCCCCCGGTCTACGCCGACATGCACGAGTGGGCGGCCGAGGAGCGAGCAACGGTCTTCGTCTGGCGTGTGTTGGTAGGGCCGTACATGGAGCATCTCAGCCAGAAATATCTGCCCAAGGCGAATGCGGTCACAAGCGTCAGCGCCGGTCTGGCAAATCTGTACGCGGCGCGGTATGGCATCGAAACCTCGGTGGTTCGCAACGCCGCTGACTTCCAGGACCTGGCGCCGCAGTCGGTCGACCCCCATCGCATCAAGCTTGTGCACAGCGGAACGGCAGACGCCGAGCGCAACATCCTCGAACTCATCGACGCCACGGAGCGGCTCGGCGAGCGCTTCTCGCTCGACTTGTACCTGCTAGAAGTGCAGGGCGGCCATCTGCGGGTTATCAAGGACAAGGCGGCCTCCTCGTCGCGAGTCACCGTGCACGATCCGGTTCCGCCTGACACCTTGCCGAGCGTGCTCAACCATTACGACCTTGGCGTGTTCCTCTATCCTCTCCGCACTCTCAGCCACCTGTATCACCTCCCAAACAAGTTCTTCGACTTTGTGCAAGCACGACTCGGTCTGGTGTTCTCTCCCGCGCCAGAGATCGACGCGCATATCGCGAAGTACGGCATCGGGCTGATCACACGCGACACCAGTGCCGACGCTCTCGTGGAGGCTCTGCAGGACCTTACGGTCGCCGAGGTCACACGCTTTAAGGAGGCGTCAGATGCCGCAGCGCGCGAGCTCTCGAGCGAATCGGACCGCGCGGCACAGGATGCCCTGATCGGGCGGCTGCTCGGCGAGCACCGGTGAGGCCGGAGGCGACATGAGGGTGGTCATCGCCTCTCGGATCTTCGGGCCCGAGGTCTCGGCAGCATCGGCGATTCTGCGCACCTGGGCCGAGGAGTTCCGCGACCACGATTTCGAAGTGACAGTGCTTACCGCGCGACCGCCCAAGGGTTCAGTAATCGACGACCCGCATGGAATCCGGGTGCGGAGGGCGCGCGTCAAGCGAGACAAGCAACAGTACGTGCGCGGATACCTGAGCTACCTGAGCTTCGATGTCCCCCTCGCATTCCGGATGCTCTTCTCGCGCAAGGCCGACCTTTACATCGTTGAACCCCCGCCGACGACCGTGGCCGTCGTGCGCGTGGTGTCCGCGTTGCGCCGCACCCCGTATGTGGTGCGTGCAGCCGACTACTGGTCGGAGGCCGCGGAGTTGGTGACGAGCTCGAAGTTCGTTCTCGGAACGCTTCGCCGGGTCGAGATTTGGGGGCTGATGGGCGCCAAGAGGCTCTTCGCTGCGCATGATCCGCTCATCGGGCGATTCCGTTCGCTCGGGATCACGACGCCGGCCGTTCCGATTGGATTCGGGGCCGACACCAAGGACTTCCGGTACGAGGGCCAGCCCGCTCCGAATCCTCCGGTGTTCGTCTACGCGGGGACCCACTCGGAATGGCACGGCGCTGGCGTCTTCGTCGAGGCGATGCCGGAGGTCCTGCGAAGGCATCCCGGCGCTCGCCTCGAGTACTACGGCAACGGGGAGGAGCGCGAGAGCATGCAGGCGCGCGTCCGTGACCTCGGGATCGAGGGGTCCGTCGAGTTCTACGCGCCGATCCCCCCTGCCGCTCTGTCGCCCATCCTGGCGGGCGCGACGGCGTCCCTCGCAAGTCTGACCCCTGTGCCGGCAAATGACTACGCGCTCGCGACGAAGGTGTACTCCTCCCTGGCCGCCGGTTGCCCCGTGATCTACGCGGGTCGCGGCCCCACGGTCGACTTCCTACGCGACGCGAGCCATCCGCGCGCCGGGGTGGCTGTCGACTACGACCCTGCGCACGTGGCGAAGGCCATGGACGCGACCGCTCGCTCTCCTCTGCCACCGATCGACCGTGCCGAGTTGTCCAGGTGGTCGGCCGGAGAGTTCTCGTTGAGCGCGATCGCGCAAAGGGTCGTCGACGAGAGCATCGCCGTGATCAGCCGGTGACGACCAACGCCTGTCCGTAGAATCGACAACGCCCCCACAACGCTCAGGAGATAATTCACGTGAAGATCGCCGTCATCGCCCTCGGCAAGATCGGGCTCCCGCTCGCCGTGCAATTCGCAAGCAAGGGTCACGACGTCGTCGGTGTGGACGTCTCTGAACGCACCGTCGATCTCGTCAACCAGGGCATCGAGCCGTTCCCCGGAGAAGCCGAACTGCAGGACCGGCTCGCGGAGCTGGTCCCCGCGGGGCGCCTGCGCGCCACGACCTCATACGCCGAAGCCGTGCCCGGCGCCGACGCCGTTGTGCTGGTGGTGCCTCTCTTTGTCGACGAGCAAACCGCTGAACCAGACTTCGGATGGATGGACTCCGCGACGCAGTCGCTCGGCGAGGTCCTGAGTCCAGGAACTCTGGTCTCGTATGAGACGACCTTGCCCGTCGGCACCACCCGTACGCGGTGGAAGCCCATGCTCGAAAAGGCGTCCGGGCTCACCGAAGGCGTCGATTTCGACCTCGTGTTTTCGCCGGAGCGAGTGCTCACGGGCCGGGTCTTCGCTGATCTGCGCAAGTACCCCAAGCTCGTCGGCGGTTTGACCGAGCGCGGCGCCACGAGAGCCCTCGAGTTCTACCGGGCGGTGCTCGACTTTGACGACCGCACCGACCTCGACCGCCCGAACGGCGTCTGGGATCTGGGCAGTGCAGAGGCGGCGGAGCTGGCGAAGCTGGCCGAGACCACCTACCGCGATGTGAACATCGGTCTCGCCAACCAGTTCGCCCGCTACGCGGCGACCGCCGGTATCGATGTGTACCAGGTGATCGAGGCCTCGAACTCCCAACCGTATTCCCACATTCATCAGCCCGGCATCGCGGTGGGCGGCCATTGCATCCCGGTGTACCCGCGCCTGTACCTCTGGACGGATCCGGAGGCCACGGTGGTGTCCGCGGCGCGAGCCGCGAACGTCGGCATGCCGGACTACACGATCGGCCTGCTCGAGGGCGCGTACGGCGACCTCGCCGACGCGAAGGTGGCGGTGCTCGGCGCGGCATACCGCGGGGGTGTCAAAGAGACGGCGTTCTCCGGCGTGTTCGGCGCCGTCGAAGCGTTGAAGCAGCGCGGTGCGATCCCCGTCGTGCACGACCCACTCTATGACGACGACGAGTTGACCCGTCTCGGCTTCACGCCTTACCACTTCGGTGAGCCAATAGATGCGGCGGTTGTCCAGGCGGACCACGCCGAGTACCGCACGGTGAGTGCGAGCGACCTGCCGGGCATCACGACGTTCGTCGACGGCCGCAGGGTATCCTCGGCGGAGCAGTGGCCGGGTGTCGCCTACCGCGTCATCGGCAAGGCAACCCGGTCCGTCTGAGGCTGAACGCGCTTGGGCTTAGGGCCTCTTAGCCCGGACGGACCCGCGCCCGACCGGTCTCATGCTCCGACGAGTTCCAAGAACCGCGGGCCCTCCCCACGATTCGAGAGGTCGTATGCCGCCTTCGCAGACGCCTGCTTGAGAGTCATAATGTCGTCGGCTGTGAGCGCATTGAGCGCATTCGCCAGATCCGCGGCCGTCCACCCCTCGATGACGATGCCCATCCCGTACTCCTTGACGAATGGCACGATCTCCCGGCTCTCGCCGATTACGACGCCGAGCCGGCCCTGCGCGGCCTCGAAGAACTTGTTCGGCAGCACGTAGGTGTTGTTCGGGAACCGCGGCGGGAAGAAAATCAGCTCTAGGTCATACTCGTTAAGCGCGCGGGCCACCTCGGTCACTCCGACAGGTTCGCGGAACACGGCACGACCGGCGGCAACCGCAGGATGATTGCGCAGCGGCGCGAGAGAGCGGTCGTCACCGAGCACCATCATGACGAAATGGAATCGCGGCTCCAGCATCATCATGGCGTCGAGCATGATGTCGATCCCGCGCTCGACGGCCGCGTAGCCGTGGTGCACAAGCAGGACGCGATCTGGGTCCACCGGGGAAGGCTCTAGTTCCTCGTATGGCGCGACGTTGCGAATCACGCCGGGTCGCGGCAGCCCGTAGTCGTGGTGGTAGACATCGGCAATGCCCTCGGCGACCGTGAGGTGCTTGGTGAACACCGGGTCGTTGATGAAGGTCAGCAGCCAGTCGTCATAACGGGCATACAGCAGCTTGTAAAAGATGCTCATGCCGTTGTTCGAATAGAGCTCGTGCAAATCGAGCACGACAGGCCCCTTCGCGAAACGCGGGATCTGCTTGACTGCCCATGGCAGAAGGTGGTGGTCGTTCACAATGACCAGGTCGTACGACTGCTTCGCGACCTCCTCCGTCGGGATCTCCTTCTCGACGTAGAACCGGAACCGGAATCGAGGAGGCAGGATGACGTACACGCCGAGTCGGATCAGGTGGATCGGCGGATCACCGATGGTGAACTCCAGACCTGTGGCATCCGGGTGATGGGGGCCTCGACTCAGGATGTCGACCACGTAGCCGGCGCCTTCGAGCCAGCGGATCTGATTCGAAACTCTGGCGTCACTCTCCACAGATGAGTAGCACATGATCAGAGCCCGCTTGCGGAGGGGCGACGTTGCGTCGGGCGTGGTCGTGGACTCTGTCGACTTGCTGGGCACCGGGACATCCTATCCTTCGGGCTCCTGAGCCCATCGGTCGAGCACCGCGCACGCTTCAGCCTCTCGTTGGGAAACGTGCGATCATGGGAGGGACTGTCTGGCCGCTGCGGCGATGCGCCCTACCGCGGGCCCCCTTCGAATCGGAGAACAACACGTGTGCGGAATCTTTGGCTACATCGGCGAGGACGCTCTCGACTCCGGCTCCGCTAAGGCACTCGTCAAGCACGCTCAACAGCGCGGTCGCGACTCGAGCGGCATGGTCATCCGCGGCAAGGATGCCTACAACGCCTATCGAGCCGACTACCCCATCGGATGGCTGCTCAAGCGCATCCCGCCCTTAGGCAATCTCTTCTTCGGCCACAGCCGCCTGGTGACGAACGGTACCGGCGACAACCAGCCGGTGCTGCGCGAGCAGGTGCTGGTGCTGCACAACGGCATCGTGGTCAATGAGCAGAAGATCTGGACCGCCCTCGGCAAGACGCCGAAGCTGCAGGTCGACACCGAGGTAATTCCTGCGATCATCTCGTCGCACCTCGAGACGGGCGGGTCGATTGAGACCGCCGCGCGGGCGGTGCTCGATATCGCAGAAGGCGTCGTGGCATGCGCGGCGCTCGTGCCGCACTTGGGCAAGCTGCTGCTGTTCTCGAACAACGGAAGCCTGTACGTGGGACACAAGTCGGGTGGCACGGTCTTTTCGTCGGAGAGCTACCCGCTTCGCGAGATCGGCGCCGAAGAGATCCGCCAGATCAAGGGGGGCGAGAGCGTGGTGCTCGACGTCCCCGAGCAGGATGCCGAGATCGCCATCACCGAGTGGGCGAATCGAAACATCGACCTGGTCCCGAGCCTCGGTGTCTCCCTCGAAGAGGAGAAGCTCCTCCAGTATCCGAAGCCCGAATTCCGGCGCTGCACCCGGTGCATCCTCCCTGAGACGATGCCGTTCATCCAGTTCGACGAGAACGGCGTCTGCAACTACTGCCACGCCTACAAGCCGCGAAATCACCCGCGCCCCAAGGAGGAGTTGTTCGAGCTCATCGAGCCATATCGCCGTTCGCACGGCGACGAGGTGCTGGTGCCGTTCTCTGGAGGACGCGACAGCTCGTACGGTCTGCACCTCATCATCCATGAGTTGAAACTTCGCCCGGTCACGTACACCTACGACTGGGGCATGGTCACCGATCTTGGTCGCCGCAATGTCAGTCGCATGTCGTCGAAGCTCGGTGTCGAGAACATCATCGTGGCGGCGGACATCACCAAGAAGCGCGACTACATTCGCCGTAACCTCGAGGCCTGGATCAAGTCGCCGCATCTGGGCATGCTCAGCGTTCTGACGGCCGGCGACAAGCACTTCTTCCGCCACATCGAGACACTCAAGAAGCAGACGGGCGTCACCCTCAATCTCTGGGGGATCAACCCTCTGGAGGTCACCCACTTCAAGGCGGGCTTCCTGGGAGTGCCGCCGGACTTCGCCGAGGAGCGCGTCTACAGTCACGGTGCTATGAAGCAGCTGCGCTACCAGTCCCTGCGATTCAAGGCGATGACGCAGAGCCCCGGCTACTTCAACCGCTCGATCCCCGACACGCTGCTGGGCGAGTACTACCGCAGCTTCACTACCAAGACGGACTACTTCCACATCTTCGATTACTGGCGCTGGGACGAGAAGCTCATCGAAGACACCCTCGACGCCGAGTACGACTGGGAGCGGGCCCCAGACACCCAGACCACCTGGCGGATCGGCGACGGCACGGCCGCGTTCTACAACTACGCGTATTACACGATCGCCGGCTTCACGGAGCACGACACCTTCCGGAGCAACCAGATCCGTGAGGGCGACATCACACGCGAGGAGGCCCTGCGCCTCGTCGAAGAAGAGAACACGCCGCGGTACCCGAACCTGAAGTGGTACTTGGATGTCGTCGGCGTCGACTTCACGCGCGCGATCACCGCGATCAACAACGCGCCGAAGCTCTACCAGACCGCGCCGGCACCGTCGCTCGCGCCTGCCAAGGACTGAGCAAGCGCGCTAGGAACCGAACACGGGCTCGAGGCTCCGGCGGCGCAATTGCGGCCAAAGCACGGCGAGCAAACCCGCGAAAGCCAACGCCCCGATGGCCCAGACCCAGGTCGGGCCGACGGGGAAGCCCGGCCACCACCACTGCGCCCCGGCGTCGAGGTTGATCCCCTGTTGGGCCGCTCCGGTGACGTATCGACGGATGTCGACTTGCAGGGCGACAAGATTCGCCAGGGCGAGCGCACCGAAGATCGTGATCGTCTGGACGCGCGTGAAACTCAACTCTCGACCGATCGGCATGGTGGCGAGCAGCATCGAGAGCAGGACGATCACGGGCAGTAGATAGCGCGGCTGCAGGGACTCTCCGACCTTCTCACCGCCGACCGTGAGCACGTAGACCGGCAGCACGATGAGCACCAGCAGGACCCCGACCACACTGATCGCCTTGCGCCAGTCGAGCCGGCCGAGGCCCGCGAATCCGACGACCACGAACGCGGAGACCGCCGCCCAGGGCACGATCGCCGGCAGCCCGGTGTCAAACCAGCCGAGGGCCCATGTGCCCCAGACGCCGGTCCAGAGGAGCGGCAGCATCAGCAGGTTGTATGCCGCCAATCCGAAGCCGGTCAGATGCAGTTGCGATGCCGTCCCGCCTGACCCCGAGGCCTCGGACCCCCCGCCGGAGAAACCTACGGCCGCGACGCCCGCCTGCGTCGCGGTCGCGAAGAATACGATCGCGATGACGATGCCGACAAGAGGCAGGATGGACCGCATTCCCCACTCGCGCGTGCGCACGACGGACAGGATGACGGCGACCACGGTCGCGCCAACTGCGTAAACGGCTGCATCGCCGCGCGAGCCCGCAGCCATGAACATACCGACCAGATAGAGGGCACCGAGCGCCCAAGGCCGACGGCCCGCCGTTTCGAACCAACCCAGCAGAGCCAGGAAGGCCGTGCCGACGCCGGTGACGGCCCACCCGCTCGGGTTGTTGGACGGAATGAGGAAGATGCCCAAGGGAATGACCGCGACCAGCCATCCCCACAGCAGAGTGCGCCGTCTGGCGACAGGAAGCAGAACCGACAGCGCTGTCGCGAGGGCGACGAAGAGGGCAGCGTTGACCAGCCGCATAGTGAGGGCGCTTACCTGGATATCTGGGCCCGCGAAGACGTGCATGACCGCGTAGTAGACCGGCGGGTACTCACCGGCGAAGTTGCCGCGATCCGTCTCGAAGCGGCCGACCGCGCCCCAGCTCTGGTTCTGGCAGGCGGCGCTGACGTTGCGGTGCTGCGCGTAGCACACGATCCCGCGGAACTCCGCGTCCATGCTGCGAGTGCTATCGCTGGACCCGGGTTGGCATTGGGCGCTGCCGCCATCCGCGCACCAGATGCTGACCAGGTGATAGTCATCGTCGGGCGCGGCACCGATCGGCGAGGCGTAGGCCCACGCCGACAGCGCCAGAAATGCCAGCACCGGCGCCAGGTGGATCCAACGCAGTCGCCGAACCAGCCCTCTGAACCGACTCGATGCGACCCTCTCAGTCATCGTCCCTCGATTGCTCCTCGTGCTCGAGCGCCAGCTTCTGTACGACACGGCGCAGCTCGTCGCGGGTGCGCGCGAGTTCAAGGGTCACCTGCATCATCAGCAGGAGCACGACGAAGAAGCCTCCTACGAACAAGAGATTGATGGGCGACGAGATGCCGAAGAACGCGCTGACCGCAGCGAGCAGACCGGGCCACGCCGACAGGATGATCGCGGCGACCGCGGCAATGATCCAGATCACCGCATACTTCTCGGGAAGCACATACGAGCGCAGCAGCACGATGACCGCGACCAGCAATGCGACGGCCATGGCGATCGCCAGGATCTGAGGGGTCACGGGGACTCCTTCGTCACACCTCGCCGACGAGCCGCGCGTACCTGCGGTGGCACGCTTCGGATCGTGGCAAGACCCAGGATAAACAGAATGCGCCCTGTGTAGAGGGCGGCGCGGAGCACAGACTGCGACGGGGTCCCGCCGGCGCGTTCGTTCATTCCCACTGGCACCTCACGTACCCGCAGGCCTTGCCGGGTCGCCAGCACGATCGACTCCACCGTGTCGCCGAGCCACTCCGCCGGGTAGTACTCGGCGAAGACAGCGACCGCCTTGGGGCCGGCGATCCGGAATCCGCTGGTGGCGTCTGTCAGGCGCGTTCGAGCGTAAGCCGATGCCACCCACGCGATGAACCTCTGCACGCCGCGTCGAGCCGCGGACGACTTGTAGCCCCCCGCGTTCGCGTAGCGGCTGCCGATCACAACATCGGCACCTTCGAGCGCCGCGACGAGTTCGTCGATGTGCTCCGGCCGATGCTGCCCGTCGCCGTCGAACTGCACGACGGCGTCGTATCCGTGCCGCGCGGCGTACTTGAATGCCGTGCCCATCGCGGCGCCGACACCCAAGTTGATGGCATGAGAGATCACGCGGGCCCCTGCCTTCCGCGCGATCAGAGCGGTCGCGTCGCTTGATCCATCATCGACCACGACGACGTCGCGCAGAGGCTGGGTCGTCTCCAGCGACGCGAGGACCTGAGCGAGCACTGCCGCCTCGTTGAGCGCCGGAACGGCCACCAGCACCTTCATAAGGCTTCAACTCTACCGGTCGCGACGGTGGGTCCGACGGCGCCACAGCGCCAGCAGCACCGCGCCCTGCAGCAGGCCGGAGGTCAGCTCGGCGGTGCCCAACCCGCACGCGGCGCCCTGAGCCCCCCAGAGCCTGCCGCCCACGAGCAGTCCGACGACACCGATGGTGGACGCGATCAGCACGCAGACCATGAAGGTCTTGCGCGCCCCGAGCGTTACCAACCCGATCCTCCCGCACACGGTGCCGAGCGAGATGCCGAGGGTGGCCACCCCGAATCCGAACGCCGTGAGACGGTCGATCGCGACCGCATGCCCGAACAGCACCGAGGTGAGCTCCGGACCGATCACCGTGAACACGATCAGGCCGACAACGCCGAGCCCCGCGTGCAGCAGAACGGCGATGCGCAGTCGACGCCCGAATGCCGAGGGGTGCTCGAGAGCCTCGGCAACCCAGCCCTGCAGGGCGTTGCCGAGGGCGGTCACCGAGTACTGGCCGATCCGATATGCCTTGTCACCCGAGACGTATCGAGCGGCCTGGGTCACCGGGGCGACCGCCGTCACCAGCGTGACGGCCAGAGCGTTGTACGCGCCGGCGGCGGTCTCAGCGATCACGGCGGGCGGGTGATCGCGGTAGACGCGTGCGACGTCGGCACGGCGGGGACGCAGCACCTCCCCACCTGCGTTGCGGGTGTACACGATCGCGGGACCGGCGATCATGGCAACTCCCAGCAGCACCGGATACCAGAACACCCCGCCTCCCGCGAGCAGGATGCCGGTCGCCGCGAGGGTCGCGAGCATGCGGGGCAGCACCTCGAACCACAGGATCGGGAGGGCTCGACCGACCCCGATCCAGTACCAGGTCGGTGCCAGCCCCGACAGGCTGAAGACCCCGGCCATCAGACTGCCCTCCAGGCGGTGGGATGTCGGCGCCAGGAGCGCCGCAACTACCACCCCGACGATCGCTCCCACCGCCCAGACGGGAACACGGGTGTGCAGGCTGGTCGCAAGGATGCGCCGGCGACGCTCCGCCGTGGCGATCGCGACCTGGGGCGGGGCGAGCGTCGGGTAGCCGAGTCCGGCCACCAGCCCGACGAACCCGCCCACCGACTGTCCGACTGCGATCGCGACCCACGCATCCGCGCCTGCCACTCGTGCCAGAACGGGTAGGAAGAGGAAGGGGGCGATCAGCGCGAGGAACGGCACGCCGGCGAAGGCGAGGATGCGGCGGCTCAGTGCGCGCGGCCCTCCGCCCGGCGGCTGCAGCGGTCCCGGATCGTCCGCCCTCATGACGACCGGGTCACCGGGGTCGCACGCCCATCCCGGCGCTCACGCACCTTGCTCGCGACGGTCGACCACCCGCCGTTCCTGAGGTAGTAGAGCACACGTCGCGCGGTGTGGACGGGGCCGTGAGCCGTCACCAGCCGGAGCCGGACGGAGCGCGTGCGCCTGACCAGCCGCCGGTCGGGGGCCGGCCGAGGATCTCGCACGTAGTCCACAAGCGGATCGAGCACCGTCGGCCAGCGGAAGGTGTCTCGCACAGTGCGGATGTTGGTGACCGACCTCTTGGCGAACGTCGCGTCGAACAGCGTCTTCTCGAGCGCGTCGGCGAGGGCCGGGGCATCGCCGGGCGGCACTGCCACGCCCAGCCCCTCCCGCTCGACCAGTTCGCCGAAGGTGTCGCCCGTCGTGACCACCATCGGCAGGGCGGCCCACAGGTAGTCCAGAATCCGGGTGCGGAAGGCGAGGGCCGTCTCGAGGTGGACGCCGTGAGTGCTCACCCCGGCGTCGGCCTCGAGCAGGTAGTTCTGGCGGTCCTCGTACGGCACCCATGCCTCGTTGAAGAAGACGGAGGTGCCGAGAAGGCCGAGCTCGTCGGCCAGCGCTCTCGACTGCTCGACGATGGGCATCTGCGCCACACTGGGGTGCTTCGTACCCTGGAAGAAGAGGCGCACGGTCGGGCGTCTGCCCGACAGCATCCCAACGGCGCGGATCAGGGTGAGCGGATCGAACCAGCTGTACAGCCCGCCTCCCCAGATGATCACCTTGTCGTCGGCGCCGATTCCGGGCACGACCCCCTTGAGCACCTGCCGACGGTGAACGGGCGGCTCGGAGGGCAGGCCGAACGGCACCACGGCGAGCAACCGGTGCAGATCTGCGCCATCGTTGTATGTCAACGGATTCAGCCGACCGAGAGCCGCGAGCTGACCCAGGTAGAACATCCGCTGCCGCTCGGAGGCGGCCAGCAGGAAGTCCGCACGCAGCAGCTGTTCGTTGAGCAGCTCGACGCGGTCGGCCACGATGCGCGCATACTCGGGCAGCGGGTGATCGCGCGCCTGCTCCAACTGCTCCACGTGCATGGGATCGTAGACATCGGCGACGAGCAGCTTCTTCGAACGGCGCAGCGACCGGAACATCGACATGGCGTGCCCCTGGAAGACGATGACCTGAGCCCACCGTTCCAAGCTGGCGAACGCGCGTTGTCTGCCCGGCGGCACCAGGTACTGCTCGAACGGCGCGGGCTGGGTGTCGAGGCTCGACGTCGTCACCAAGCGCACCTCGTTCTCAGCGCTCAGGATCAACGCGATGTTCCAGCTCCGGATCGCCGGCCCGGCCATTCTGAGCCCGATCGGGTCGTTGGTGACGACCAGAACGCGGGTCATCGGGCCGCCTCGAGGAGACCTTCCAGATAGAGGCCGTATCCGCTCTTCTTCAAGGGCTCGGCGAGAGTACCCAGCGCGGCATCGTCGATCCACCCGGCGCGCCAGGCGACCTCCTCGATGCAGCCGATCTTGTATCCCTGCCGATCCTCGATGACCCGCACGAACTCCCCTGCCTGCACCATCGATGCGAAGGTTCCGGTGTCGAGCCAGGCAGTCCCCCGGTCGAGTAGATGCACTTTCAACTCGCCCGCCTGAAGGTAACGGTCGTTGACCGACGAGATCTCGAGTTCGCCGCGCGCGCTCGGCGTGATCGACTTGGCAACTTCGACGACACTGTTGTCATAGAAGTAGAGGCCGGGAACCGCGTAGCTGCTCTTCGGTCGCTCCGGCTTCTCCTCGATCGAGACGGCGCGGAAGTCCTGGTCGAATTCGACCACGCCGTACGCCCGCGGGTTGGCCACCTGATAGGCGAAGATCATCGCCCCCTGGATGCCGGTCAACTGTTTGAGCTGTTCGTCGAGATCGGCTCCGTGGAAGATGTTGTCGCCGAGGACCAGTGCGACCGACTCGCCGCCGATGAACTCCTCACCGATCAGGAATGCCTGTGCGAGGCCGTCGGGCGATGCCTGCACCGCGTAGCTCAACTCGATCCCGAGTTCGCTGCCGTCACCGAGCAATCGGCGGAAAGCCGCCGCGTCATCCGGTGTCGTGATTAGCAGGATCTCGCGGATCCCTGCGCTCATCAGCGTCGACAACGGGTAGTAGATCATCGGTTTGTCGTAGATCGGCATCAACTGCTTCGAGATGCCCTTGGTGATCGGCCACAGTCGGGTTCCCGAGCCGCCCGCGAGGATGATCCCTCGCATCTCAGGCTTCCTCGCCGCGGAATACTCCGGCGAATGGGCGAAGCTCTGACCAGAGGGGGAGGACTCCGGCCTGCGCGAGATCATCGAGCGTCGGGGCCTCCCTGTCCTTGACCGACACGATCAGTTCGGGAAGATCGGAGGGGAACTCGAGGGCGATGGTCGGATCAAAAGGCGAGATCGCGCGCTCGATCGACGGGTTGTAGACCGACGAGACGAGGTAGCTCACCGTGGTATCGCTCTCGAGGGCGACGAACGCGTGCCCGAGGCCCTCGGCGATGTACACGGCCTTTCGCGTGACATCGTCGAGTCGCACCGAGGACCACGATCCAAAATTCGGTGAACCCACTCGGATGTCGACAATGAAGTCGATCACCGCGCCACGGGTCACCGTGACGTGCTTCGCCTGCCCGGGCGGCGTGTCGGCGAAATGGATGCCGCGCAGAACACCGCGTTGCGACACCGACGTGTTCGCCTGGTGGAGCTCGAGGCTCACGCCGGTCGCCTCAGCCAGCTCGTCCGCGCGGTACCACTCGAGAAACGTTCCCCGCTCGTCATCCCAGAGCCGGGGTGTGAGTTCGTAGGCACCAGGAAGGTCGAGCGGGCGAATCTGCACTGTCGCATCCTACCGGGCGCCTTCACTTCCCGACGGGCTGCACCAGGTCGCGCAGAAGGTCGGGCAGGCCGCGTCCGGAAGAACGGTACCGCCCCGTCCGCCACTCCCAGAAGCCGGGCCGGAGGCGACGCCATCGGCTGGCGGGCAGCACCGAGCGCACCCGTTCATGGGCGAGCTTGTCGGCGACGACCTGCCGCGCCTCGGGTTGCACGTCGAGCGACTTCACCCGCTCCGAGAGTGACGTCGCGGCCGTAATCAGGCGTCGATTGCGGTCGGCGCGCGGCTCGGCGAGCCGACTGAACTTGCCGGTGAGCGAGAGCTTGCGCGCCCCGATCTGGTTGGCTCCGTGCTGCCGGTAGTCGACGAGCTCCTCGCGGAGCACGTCGACAGTTCCGGGGCCGAGAGCCGCCGCGATGATCGCCAGCCACTCGTCATGAACCCACCCGGCTCCGATGGGCGTCGCGGCATCGATAAGCGCGCGTCGGAACGCGGCCGTCGCCCCGACCGCCAGGTTTCGCCGGATCAGCACTTCGAGCGCGCGTCCCGCGTGGATCGTGTCGAGCTCCCACATCGTCGCCTCGAGCGCGCCGAAGACCGACCCTCCCAACGGCGCCCCATCGGCGTCAACGAGTCTCGCGTCGCTGTGGACGAAGAGCAACCGAGAGTCGTCGCGAAAACACGCCTCGATCCTCGCGAGCTTGCCAGGATGCCAGACGTCGTCTTGGTCGCTCAGCACGATGATCTCGCCAGTCGCCGCGAGAATCGCCTGCTCGAAGTTGCGGGCAACGCCGAGTGGCGTGGAATTCCGGAGCACGACGAGCCGAGGCGGCATGGGAGCTCGCGCGACGAGCTCGCTCACGAGTTCCACGGTGCCGTCCTGGGACGCGTCATCCGAGAGCACGAGCTCGTCGGGCATCCGGGTCTGGGCGAGATAGCTCTGCACCTGCTGCGCGACGAACCGCGAGCCGTTGTGGGTCGCGAGCGCGATCGAGATCGCGAGCCCCTCCCTCATGCCGCGCCCACGGCATCCGCTCGGTCGTCGAGGATTCTCCCCAGCCACGCGTCAACCGAGTATGCGTCGAAGTCAGCCGGCGCGCTCGTCGGCCGGTCGGCGGCACGCAAGATCGCTTCGAGGCGACCCAGGTCGTCGGGGGTGGGCGGCGACGCCACAACGATCACGCGGCCGGTCGCGCCGAGCTCGGAGTCCAGCGCTGCCTGATTCGTCGTCACGAGATAGGCGCCAGACGCGATCGTCTCGAAGCTGCGCATCGTGAGCCCGGACTGGTTCTCGTGCTGCATATCGAGCACGGCGCGCGACCGACGGAAGACGTCAGCCACCTCGGCGCGGGAGAGCTTGCGGTAGCTCACCTGCGAGGCCGCGAGCCCGCGCAACCGGTCGTCGCGCAACCGGAGGTAGCCAAGATACCAGCGTGCGGGCACGTACAGGTGGACGAACGAGTTCGGGAACCGCTCGACGACCTCGTGAACAAATCGAAAGCGATCGGAGTGCAGCGTGCCGACGAAGGCGACGTCGTAGTCCCGTTCGGTTCCGGACGGCAACGGACGGTACTCGGGCCCATAGAACAGGGGCACGTACTCGAAGGCCACTCCTCCGACATCGACCCCCTGCTCAAAGCTGACGCGACGGTCGAAGATGTCGGCCACGCCGACCACGTTCGGGTTGTTGGCGATGGAGTCCCAGGTATACAGCACGAGTCGCGCGCCCGGCGAGTCGGCGCACACCCGCTCGAGAAACCACCGCGGCACGGCCTCGGCCTTAACGACCAGCACGACCTCATAGCCGGACGTGCGCCCGGCCGCCACCTGTGCGCGGTAGTACCGGTCGATCCGTCGTGAGAGCAGGGTTCGGCCACGCCGTAGCAGCGCCCGGCCCCACGAGCTGTTCGTCGGACGCTCATCGACGAAGTCGACATCGTATCCGCGACGTCGAAAGGCCTCCACGATGTCGTGTTCGTAGCCGAAGAAACGCGGGGCGATTAGTAGTGCCCGTGGTCGAGCGGTCACTTCAGCAGGCCCCGGAGTCGTAGTTCGGCCAGCGACCCCTCGTAGTTGCTGTCGGGCTGTTCTTGGTCCAACGCCCATCGCGTGAAGCGCTGAAGTCCGTCGCCGAGGCTCGTCGCCGGGCTGAAGCCGAGCAACTCCCGGGCCCGTGTCAGATCGGCGAAATTGTGACGAATGTCGCCCAGCCGGAAGTCGCCGGTCACCGTGATCTGCGCCGTCGCTCCCATGGCGCGCTCGAGGCCCCGAACGACCTCGAGCACGGTCGTCGCGATCCCGCTTCCGACATTCACGGCGAGCCCGTTCGCCGCATCGGACTGTAGCGCGCGGATCGTCGCATCGACGACGTCATCGATGTAGACGAAGTCGCGGCTCTCGAGCCCGTCCTCGAATATGTTGATCGGGCGCCCGTGACGGATGAGCGTCGAAAAGATCGAAAGGATACCGGTGTAGGGATTCCGGAGCGACTGCCCAGGACCGTAGACGTTCTGGTACCGCAGTGCGGTCGCCGAAACACCGATGGACTGGCCGACCGCCAGAACGAGTTGCTCTTGCGCGAGCTTTGTGACGCCGTAGACCGAGACGGGGTGCAGGGCTGAGTCCTCGTCCGTCGCCACGGCCTGAAGCGGCCGCCCGTTGTCAAGCGGGTCGAAGCGCCCCTGCTCCAGGTCGGCTACCGCGCGGATCGGTGGGAAGACCGCACGGCCCTCGTGATCGACGTACTTGCCTTCGCCGTATACGGCGCGAGAGGAGGCCACCACGAGTTTGCGAGGCCGCGTCGACTGCCGGGAGATCGCCTCGAGCAGGCGCGCTGTACCACCGACGTTGACGTCGGCGTAGCGGGCAACTTCGTACATCGACTGGCCCGTACCGGTCTCCGCAGCGAAGTGGACGACAACGTCGACGCCTGAGAGCGCGCGCTCCAGAGCCTCCGTATCGAGCACCGATCCGACGATCGTCTCGACGTCCTCGCGTCGCGCGTCGTCGTGAACCTGTTCGGAGAAATTGTCGAGCACGCGCACCACATCGCCGCTCGCCCGCAGCGCCGCTGCCAGGGCCGAACCGATGAAACCGGCACCCCCGGTGATGAGTACGAGCTCTTCCACGACCATCCTTCGCTCTCCGCGCGTGCGGCCCAGCAATCCTAGCGAGGACCGCTGTGTGCAGCCCTCGATGCTCGCCGAGCCCCCAATGGCTTCGGCGTCATGGGAGCCGTGTCCACCAAAAGTAGACTCGATTCCCTGAACTTCCTGCTCCTCGGCGGCGGCGGCTTCATCGGCTCCAAGGTCGTGCGCGGCTCTCTGGAAGGCGCACACCCAGGTCAGTAGGGCGCCGACGTCTTCGTCTATGACGCGCTCACACAGCCGGGAAATCCTACGAAAGTCGAGGGCCACAGGCCATGACCGGTGGTCAATCGCGCCCAACCACCGGCGTCCCGACGATGACCGGCGCTCGGTAGGTTCGGTCGTTCGTCGCCGGCGAACCCCGGCTCGAGCGCGGTCTCAGCCCTCCTTCTGGTCAGCGGGCTTTCGTGCGACGAGGGCATAGGCGATCGGGAAGGACGACGACGTCGATCGGGAAAGGTAGCGACCGAGCCAGCCCCGAACCCACGGCCCAGCCATCCAGACGAACGCCGTTGAGAGAGCCCTGCCCACCCCAGGCTGGTTCGCCAGCACCTTCCCGGTGACATCTGCGAGGACCTCCGGTGCGCCGCCGGTGGGTGACAGCTCGATTACGTCCAAGTGGGCGCGCTCGCACATGGCCCTCAGCGCGAACTCCGTGAACCGGTGGAAGTCGTACGGCGACGAATGGATGAGGTAGTAGAACGGCACGTTGAGCAGCAACGTTCCGCCCGGACGCAGGATGCGGGCGACCTCTTCGATCAGCTCCCACGGTGACATGACGTGCTCGAGGACATCCGACAGAAGCACGGTGTCGAACGACGAGCTCTCGATCGGAAGGGGAATGTCATTCAGGTCGACGAACATGTCGATGTGAGGATTGGACGATTGCGCGTACTCCCAGTCGCTGCAGGTCGCGCTGTCCACATATCGCGAGTAGAGGCCGTACAGCGGAACCGTCCCACACCCGAGGTCCAGGAGATCGCCACGGGCGTACTCCGGAATCGCTCGTTGGTAGAAGGCCGCGACCGTGTCAGCGGCCAGTCGCGAACTCACCCCGACCTCGTTCCGATCCCGATTGGCGATCAGGACACCTGGACGCTTTTCGATGAACTTCGTGGGCTTCCATTGATCGGCGTTCTTCAAGCGGGCACTCCGGGACTGCGATAGGTCGGTATCTGGCGCTACCCCATCAGACTATGCCTCGACGGTGGTCGGACAATCGCCTGGCGGGAGGTCCGGGTCTGCACGGCTCCGAGTCTAGACGGCGATCCCCGTAGACTTCGGGGCGTGAAAGTCCTGGTCACCGGCGGCGCCGGCTTCATCGGCTCCAACTTCGTGCGACGCACGCTCGAAGACGCCTATCCGGGTCTCGAGGGCGCCGATGTCGTCGTCTACGACGCGCTGACCTACTCGGGCAACCCGGCGAACCTGGCTCCGGTCGCCGACTCGCCGCGCTTCACCTTCGTGCAGGCAGACATCAGAGATGCCGGCGCCCTCGACGACGTGCTGCCCGGCGTGGACACCGTCGTGCACTTCGCCGCCGAGTCGCACGTCGACCGGTCGGTGCGCGACTCCGGCATCTTCGTCGAGACCAATGTGCTCGGCACGCAGCGGCTGTTGGATGCCAGCCTGCGGGCCGGCATCCGGCGCTTCGTCCATGTGAGCACCGACGAGGTCTACGGCTCGATCGCCGAGGGCTCGTGGGACGAGACCCGGGCTCTCGAGCCCAACTCGCCGTACTCGGCCAGCAAGGCGGGCAGCGACCTGATCGCCCGCAGCTACTTCCGCACCCATGGCATGAACCTCTCGATCACGCGCTGCTCGAACAACTACGGGCCCTACCACTTCCCCGAGAAGGTCATCCCACTGTTTGTGACCAACCTGATCGACGGGCTGCACGTGCCGCTCTACGGAACGGGCGAGAACATCCGCGACTGGCTGCACGTCGACGACCACACCCGCGGCATCGCCATGGTTGTCACCGGCGGACGCGCGGGCGAGACCTACAACATCGGCGGGGGCACCGAGTTGACCAACCGCGAACTGACCCAGAAGCTCTTGGATGCCACGGGCACCGACTGGTCGTACGTCGACCAGGTCGAGGACCGCAAGGGCCACGACCTGAGGTACTCGGTCGACATCTCCAAGATCCGGTCCGAGCTCGGCTACGCGCCGCTGGTGCCGTTCGACCAGGGGTTGGCCGACGTCGTGCAGTGGTACCGCGACAACCGGGCGTGGTGGGAACCGCTGAAGGCACGCGCGGCCCTGTGAGTCGGCAGCGATGACCCGTTACCTCGTGACCGGAGCGGCCGGGATGCTGGGGCGAGACCTCCAGCGCGCCCTGGCCGGCCGCGACGTGACCGCGGTCAGCCGGGCCGAGCTGGACATCACCGACCCTCGTGCTGTGCGTGCCGCGGTCGAGGGGCACGACGTGGTCTTCAACACCGCCGCATACACCGATGTCGATGGAGCGGAGTCGCACGAGGCCGAGGCATTCGCGATCAACGCAACCGGCGTGGGCAACCTGGCGCGAGCCGCACGCCTGGCCGGCGCCCGGCTCGTGACGATCTCGACCGACTACGTCTTCGATGGCACCGCGACCGAGCCGTACGCCGAAGACACACCGCGCAACCCGATCAACGCCTACGGCCGCACGAAGGCAGCGGGCGAAGAGCTGGCCATCGCCGAACATCCCGGTGGCGCGTTCGTGGTGCGCACCGCCTGGCTCTACGGAGCGGACGGCCCGAACTTCGCCGCGACGATGCTACGGCTCGCCGCGAGCAACCCGACCGTCTCGGTCGTCGATGACCAACGGGGCCAGCCCACGTGGACGGCCGACCTGGCAGCGCAACTCGTGGCCCTGATGGATGCCGATGCCCCGGCCGGCATCTATCACGCCACGAACTCCGGCCAGACCACGTGGTTCGGATTCGCTCGCGCGATCTTCGACGAGTCCGGACTCGACCCCGAGCGAGTGCTCCCGGCCGAGAGCGCCTCGTATCCACGAGCTGCCAGGCGGCCCTCGTACTCCGTGCTCGGGCACGACGCGTGGTCGGCGGCGGGTCTGCCCCCGATGAGGCCATGGCGAGAGGCGCTCGCGGCGGCCGTTGCGGCCGGGGCTCTCGCTCCCATGCGTGCGCCGTCGGAAACGGAAGCACGATGACCACCCTGCGCGTCATCGTCGACGAGGTCATGGCTGTGCCCAACGGCGGAATGTCCCGCTATGCCGAGGAGCTCACCCGGCAGCTGATCGCGACCGCGCCGCGGGGATCGAACGTGGCAGGCATCGTGTCCGCCTCGCCCGAGCCGGACTACGCACATCTGGCGGAGCGACTCCCCGGCCTGGTCGAGCTGTACAAGAGCCCGCTGGCTCGCCGCGAGCTGGCCGCAGCCTGGGCGCACGGATTCACCCGCCTGCCGGGCGCGGGCATGGTTCACGCCACCAGCCTGTTGGCGCCGATGCACCGGCACCTGCCGGCGAGCGGGCGCAACGATCAGACCGTGGTGACCGTGCACGACGCCATCGCCTGGACCGACCCGGAGCTGTTGACCCCTCGACAGGCCTCGTGGAACCGCACCATGACCAAGCGCGCCGAGCGTTTCGCCGATGCGGTCGTCACGCCGACGCACGCCGTCGCCGAGGTGCTCGCCGAGAACTTCTCGTTCGGCGACCGCCTGCGCGTGATCGGCGGGGCACCGAGCTCGCGGCTGCACCCGATGTCCGACGGTGCTGACCGTCGGGAACGGATCGGCCTGCCCGACGACTACCTGCTGACGGCCGCCGGTCTTGACCCGCGCAAGGGTCTCGACGTGCTGATCGCGGCGCTGAGCCGCGTACCGGGGATCGGGCTGGCCGTCGTCGGGGCTGCCCAGGGAGACGCCGACGGCATCGCCGAGCTGGCACGCGACGTGGGCGTCGATGTCGGGCGGATCGTCGTACTCGACGCCCTCGAGGACGACGACCTCGGCGCGGTGCTGGAGGGGGCGACGGCCTTCCTCCAGGCCAGCCGCGCCGAGGGGTTCGGCCTGGCCCTCGTCGAGGCACTGGCGTTCGGGCTTCCCGTCATCCACTCCGACGTTCCTGCTCTGCTGGAGGTGGCTGCCGACACCGGCATCGTGATCACGCGCGACGAGCCGGATGAGCCGCAGCGCTACGCCGATGCCATCCAGCAGGTGCTCGATGACTCCGAGTTGCGCGACCGCCTGTCGCTCGCCGCTCGCGACCGCTCGCGCGCCTTCAGCTGGCGCGACTCGGCCGAGAAGGTCTGGCAGCTGCACGCCGACCTCTGAGCGACCGGATGGCACTGCTCAGACGTCGCAGCGGCGCCGTGATGCGCCAACTGGTGCTGGTGCGGTAGTCGTTCACCACCGCTGCGAGTCGATCCGCCTCCACCGTCAGCCGGCGGACCTCGTCGCCGAGGAGCGCATTCGCACGCTCCAGCCCCGCGGGATAGTCGGCCGACACCCCGGACGCGCTCGGCCGCACACCCGCCTGCAACTCGGCAACCAGGTGGCGCAGCGCTGACACCTCGCCGCGCATCGCGACCTCGACGCCGAGCCGATGGTAGGTCTCGCGCACGGTCTCGGGATCGCGATCGGTCTCGGCGAGAAACTCGAGAACCGCCTCGGGCACCTTCGAGCCCAGGGCGAGCACACCGAGACCGTGGCCGTGGTGGAACTCGAACGACGGCGCGGTCGGCGCCAGTTCGTCCCACAGGCGGTGAACCCCGAATCCGGGCTGGAACTCGTGCGTGTCGTGAAAGATCACGACCCCGCGCTCGGACAGCTTGCCCCGGTACAGTTCGTAATCCGCCCGAACGTCGTCATAGCCGTGCCGACCATCGATGTGCAGCAGGTCGATCGACCCGTCCTCGATCTGCTCGGCTTCGTCGGCGAAGTACCCGCGGATCAAGCGCGTGACGCCGGGGTAGTCGCGTTGCGCGATCGCGCTGACCTCGCTGAACACCTCCTCGCCGTAGAACCCCGCCTGGTCGTCGCCCAGCCAGCTGTCGATGGCGGTGAGCCTCGTGGGTAGTCCGAGCCGGCGCGCCGCTTCGGCCATGGCGAAGAACGAGAACCCGTTGTGGGTCCCGAGCTCGAGCACCGTCCGGGGGCGTGCAGCATCGATCAGCCAGCTCGCGAACGGCGCATGCTCGGCCCATGCCGTGACGGGGTAGTGCACCGGCATCCAGTACGAGGCGGCACTCAGCGTCGCGGAGAAGCCACCAGCGGCATCGGGCATGGCCGTCATCCTAAGGGTGCGTCCCTCCCGTTCGAGCGAAATGCGCTCAGCCGGTCTGCCCCGCCGAGCAGGTGCTCTGGTCGGCAGCCTGCCCCGAGATCGAAGTCGGCAGCGGGACGGGCACCCCGCCATTCGGCGTCGCCGAGGGCGACGGGGTCGGCGACGAGCTCGGCTTCGCGCCGTTCGCGACCGCGGCGCCGCCGAGCTGCTGCGTCACCACGGCCTGATCCGCGGCGAGCGCCGTGGTGAGCACCGCGGCATCCCCGGTGTCGGGCAGTGTCACACTCTGACCACGGACGGTGGTGGGGTGCGAGGGATACTGCACGAAGGCGATCCGGTCGAGCGGGATGCTGCGCAGGGTCAGAGCCATCGACACCATGGTCGACGTCTGCGCGAGAGCCGTGCTCAGCTTCATGTTCGCGGCCGCCGCCTGCGCGAGCGCGATCAGCTTGAGCGGATTGTCAAGGGTCTGCGAACTCTTGACGGTGCGCATGAGCGACGACAAGAAGACCTGCTGATTGCTGATGCGCTGCAGATCGCTGCCTGTTGACAAGCCGTGCCGGGTGCGCAGGAAGGCGAGCGCCTGGGCGCCTTGCAGGGTGTGCTCGCCGGCACTCAGCACCAGGCCGCTGTACGGATCGTCGATCGCCGTCACCAGGCACACCGGTACACCGCCGATGGCATCGCTCATGGCGACGACTCCGTCGAACTCGATCTGCGCCGCGTACTGAATCGGCAGCCCCGTCAAGGCACTCGCGCTCGCCACCACGCAGTCCAGGCCGCCCCGCGACAGGGCGGTGTTGAACCGGGCCTGGCTCACCGCGGGGTTGGATCCGCACGCGGGCTGCGCGACATAGAGATCGCGCGGGATGCTCACCGCGGTCACCGACTTCGAGACGGGTGACAGGTGGATCAGGATCGAGACGTCGTTCAGCGACTCTCCGCGGGGTCCGTATGCCGCGTTGCCGTCACCGCTGTCGTCTCCGACCAAGAGGATGTTCACGGGGCCGGTGATCGGGCCGACCGTGACCGGCTTGCCGTCCGGGCCGGTGATGTCGACCGTGTTCGAGGCGACCTTGGCCAGGATGCTCGCCGTGACCCCCGCGGTGTACGAGCCGGCGAAGGCGGCGCCGCCCGCGATCACGAGGGCGACCACGGCCAGCAGCGACACCCCGACCCGCGTCGCCGAGGTCGCACGCGCGAGCCGGGCCAGCCGGAAGGTGTCGACGGCGCAGATCACCCAGAGCACGCCGTACAGCCCGAGCACGATCGCGATCCCCCAGAGCACGACCGGCATCGTGACGATCGGGATGATCGCCTGGCCGCCGATGAGCGCGGCAAGCACCCCGACGACGACGAGCAGCCAGAACAGCAGGGTCGTGGCGAGGGCGAAACGGCCGAAGCGACGGCTTCCGGCCAGCACCTGCGGCGAGCCCGGGATCAAGAGATTGAGCCCGACCAGCCACCAGGCGCGCTTGCTCATGAAGCCGGTTGCTTGAAGATCCGGATCCCGAAGCACCGATCGGGGAGCCGCCGACGAACTCACAGGCCGCGCTGCAGCTTTGCGTTCTTCTCGACCACGAGCGCTTCCAGCCCGGCGGCGAACTGCTCGAGCTGCGTCGCGAGCGCAGGGTCGGAGGTGGAGAGGATGCGCGCCGCGAGCAATCCGGCGTTGCGGGCGCCCCCGATCGACACGGTGGCAACCGGGATCCCAGCCGGCATCTGCACGATCGAGAGCAGCGAGTCCAGGCCGTCGAGTTTGGCCAGCGGAACGGGGACGCCGATCACCGGCAAGGTCGTGACGGAGGCGAGCATGCCGGGCAGGTGTGCGGCTCCGCCTGCTCCCGCGATGATGACCCGGATGCCGCGACCCGCCGCCTCGGATCCGAACGCCATCATCCGCTTCGGCGTGCGGTGCGCAGACACCACCTCGACCTCATGCGGGATCCCGAACTCGGCAAGCGCTGCCGCCGCCTCGCTCATCACCGACCAGTCGGAGTCGGAACCCATGACGACGGCCACCAGGGGCGCGCCGGCAGGGGCGGAGGCGGTCGTCCCAGGCACGGATGCCATGGTAAAGCTCAGTCCTGAAAGAACCCGGCCGCCGCGCGGGCGCGTGCCACGGTGCTCTCGAGCTCGGTGCCGGTCGCGGTCACATGCCCCACCTTGCGACCGGGTCGCGACTGTTTGCCGTAGGCGTGGAACTTGGCGCCGGGCTGCGCGGCCATCGCCGACCGGTAGCGGTCGGGCATCGTGGCGCCGGCCGGGCCGCCGAGGATGTTCACCATCACCGTCCACGGTGCCGTCGGCGACGGGTCGCCGAGCGGCAGGTCGAGCACGGCCCGGAGGTGCTGCTCGAACTGGCTCGTCACGGCCCCGTCGATCGTCCAGTGCCCGGTGTTGTGCGGCCGCATCGCGAGCTCGTTGACCAGCAGGCGCCCGTCGGAGGTCTCGAACAGCTCGACCGCGAGCACCCCGGTGACGCCCAGATCCGACGCGATCCGTTCGGCGAGGGCGCGGGCTTCATCGGGCAGCGGGTCCGCGTTCGGCGCCGGGGCGAATACCTCGGCGCACACGCCGTCGCGCTGGACCGTCTCGACCAGCGGCCAGGCCCGGACCTCGCCCGATGGTCGCCGCGCGACCAATTGCGCGAGCTCGCGTCGGAAGTCCACGAGCTCTTCGACCAGGAGCCCCCGCTCCCCCGCAGTCACCAGCCAGTCGTCGACGTCTCCGGCGCCCCCGACGACGCGCACGCCCTTGCCGTCGTAGCCGCCTCGCGGCGTCTTCACCACGGCTCGACCGCCGTGGCTGTCGAGGAAGGCCGCCAGGTCGTCGGCGTCGCGCACGACCGCCCAGGCAGGCACCGGTGCGCCCATCGCCGTCAGCCGCTCGCGCATCACGATCTTGTCCTGCGCGATCGCCAGCGCGTCCGGACCGGGATGGACGGCATGGCCCGCGTCGACCAGGGCGGCCAGCACGGACTGCGGCACGTGCTCGTGGTCGAAGGTGACGACGTCGACGTCGCGGGCGAACGCCAGGACGGTGGCCGCATCCGTGTAGTCGCCGACGGCCGTCGCCGCGATCTCAGCCGACGAGGCATCGGCCTCGGCCAGCACCCGCAGCTCCACGCCCAACTCGATCGCAGGCGGAACCATCATGCGGGCTAGCTGTCCGCCGCCGATGACGCCGACCCTCACCCCACGCCCCTGAGGAGATTCGAAGGATTCACGGGGACTCTCCGGTCAGGCGTCAAGGGGCGGCGGATAGAGTTGATGCTTCTCAGCCCATTGTCCCCGAATCGAAGCGACCTCCCGCTCATGCGCAAGCTCCTGCTGCAATTCACCCGATTCGGGCTTGTCGGCGGCGTGGGGCTGATCGTGGATTTCGGGGTGTTCAATCTCCTCCGCGCGACGATCTTCGACCCGGACCGCATCCATGAGGGTCCCGTCTTCGCGAAGATCATCTCGACCATCCTGGCCATCATCGTGAACTGGATCGGCAACCGGTTTTGGACGTTCCGCGAGCATCGCGGCCGGCAACTGGTGCGCGAGGGCATCGAGTTCGGCATCGTGAGCGTCGGCGGCCTGCTCATCGGGCTGTTCTGCCTGTTCGTCTCGCACTACGTGCTCGGGTTCACGTCGCTCCTGGCCGACAACATCTCATCGAACGTGATCGGACTGGCGCTGGGCACGGCGTTCCGCTTCTCGCTCTACCGGCTGTGGGTGTTCTCGCCCCGCAGGGGCGAGCCGAAGCCCGCCCTGTTCCCCGAGGTCGAGGCTGCCGATGCCGGCCGAGCTCCCGCGACGCCCACGCCCACCGCTACCCGAGGTCCTGCTCGTCGGTCTCGCCCGGGTACCGCCGCTGGTCATGCTGCCGCCGTGCCGCAATCGGATTGAAGCTGGCCTCCATCAGCTCGTGCAGGGCGGACTGCACCAGCTCGGCGTTCGGAACGTCCCGGAGCACGACGGGATGCTCGTTCCCCGTGTTGATGAGCACGTCGCCGCTCCGAAAGAGCAGCTGCAATCCGGCCTGCCGTACCGTCACGTCGTAGCCGCGGCTGTGCAGCAGTTCCTGCCGGGAGCGCACCAGGATGCCGGAGCGGATCACCACCCGCCGCGTGGTGATGGTGTCGTTCTGCGACAACCAGCGCAGCACGGGCACCGCGAAGAGGACCAGGGCCAGCAACGCGCCCGCGGCGAGGACGAGCAGATTCATCCACTCCTCGGGAAGCGAGCCGGCGAAGTACGCGACCGCGCCGATGTCGGCGAGCAGGGCGACCGTCGGAAAGAACAGCGCGCGGGAGTGCGGCCGCAGACGGGCCACCACCGTTTCCGGCGGCGGCGGGATGCTGCCTGGCGCCGACATGGTTCTCTTCCTACTCGCCTCAGCGGAGGTGGATGATGTCCCCCGCCGCAACCGCGTGGACCGTGTCCGAGTCGTCGCGCACCTCGAGCCGCCCCTCGAGGTCGATTCCGACCGCTGTGCCCTGCAGCGCTGCACCGGCGGGCAGCTCGACCCGAACCTGGCGTCCGACGGTCGAACAGCGCGCGACCACCTCGTCCCGGATGCCGCTCGCCTGCGCGTCACCCCGCCCATCGCGGAGTCGGCGCACCAGGGATTGCAGCCCCGTTAGGTAGCCGGCGAGCGCGCGATCCGGCAGCGTGGCATCCGGCTCTGCACCGGCGATCGCCAGCGAGGTCGCGGTCGGAACCGGCAGTTGCTCGGGCGTCATCAGCACATTCAGTCCCGCTCCGACGATGACACCGCTCCCGGGGAGGATCTCGCACAGGATGCCGCAGACCTTCCGCTCGTCGATCTGCACGTCATTCGGCCATTTCACGCCCGCCCGACGGGGCGCGCCCGGCAGCACGGCATCCACGGCCTGCGCCATCGCCAAGCCCGCCACCAGGGGCAACCAGCCGAGGGTCTCGACCGGGATGACGCCATCGACGCGGACCAGCACCGAGATGGCCAGCGAGCTGCCGGCCGGAGCGACCCAGCTGCGGTCGAGGCGGCCGCGGCCGGCGGTCTGATTCTCGGTGATCATCGTCGTGAAGTCGGCAGGACGCGAGTCGGTCCTATCGCGCCTGCGCACCTCGGTCGCCAGCTCCGCGTTCGTCGACCCCGCGGAGTCTCGCACGATGAGCGAGGGCACTGCCTGGCGACTGAGCTCGAAGGTCGTCATGCCCGTCAGCCTAGGCCGCGCAAGAACCGTGCCACCGGGGTCCCGTACGCTGCGATCATGACGACTCCAGGCGGTCGCCCCTCCGGCGCTTCCCCCGTCGTCGTGATCATCCCGACCTTCAACGAGATCGAGAACCTCGAAACCGCCGTCGCGGCCGTGCACGCCGTCGCGGACGTCGACATCCTGGTGGTCGACGACGACAGTCCGGATGGCACGGGCGCCCTGGCCGACCGCATCTCGGCGGCTGATCCCCGCGTCTCGGTGCTGCACCGCACCGAACGCGCGGGGCTCGGGCAGGCGTATCTGGCCGGTTTCCGCCGCGCTCTGGATGCGGGATATCGCGTCATCGTCGAGATGGACAGCGACGGCTCGCACCCCGCGGCATCCCTCCCCGAGTTGCTGAGCAGGCTCGATCGCGACGATCGACCCGGATTGGTGATCGGGTCGCGCTGGGTCGCCGGAGGGCGCGTCGTCGATTGGCCACGGCGCCGACGCCTGCTCAGCGAGGGGGCGAACAGCTACGCACGGCTCGCTCTGGGCTTCGCGGTCCGCGACTCGACCGGCGGCTACCGCGCATACCGGGCGGATGTCCTGCGCGCGATGGCGCTCGATGAGGTGCAGTCGCACGGCTACTGCTTTCAGATCGACATGACCCGCCGCACCCTGGATGCCGGCTTCGGCGTCGCGGAGGTTCCCATCACCTTTCGCGATCGCCTCTACGGCACCTCGAAGATGAGCGCGGGGATCGTGGTGGAAGCGATGTGGCGGGTGACGGTGTGGGGTCTCGCGCGGCTGTTCCGACGGCGGACGACGCCCGAGCCCGCCCGGACTCCGCCCGTCGGATAGCACCGAAGATCCCGCATCCTTTTGTGGGATTCCCCTAAGGCCCCTGTGCGCGGACCGCTCGGTAGGCTGAACGGCGTGACCGCCGACGCCGCTACGCCCGCCCCCGCCACGCCCGATCTCACCACGACGGCCGGCAAGCTCGCCGATCTGAAGGTGCGCTACCACGAAGCGGTCACGGCCAGCGGCCAGTCGGCGATCGAGAAGCAGCACGCCAAGGGCAAGAAGACCGCGCGCGAGCGGATCGAGCAGTTGCTCGACCAGGGATCGTTCGTCGAGCTCGACGAGTTCGTGCGGCACCGCACGCACGCGTTCGGCATGGAGAAGAGCCGCCCGTACGGCGACGCGGTCGTCACCGGCACCGGCACCATCCTCGGGCGGCAGGTCGCCGTCTACTCGCAGGACTTCACCATCTTCGGCGGCTCCCTCGGCGAGGTGGCCGGCGAGAAGATCATCAAGGTGATGGAGCTCGCGATGAAGACGGGCGTGCCGATCATCGGGATGCTCGACTCCGGCGGCGCGCGGATTCAGGAGGGCGTCGTCGCCCTCGGCAAGTACGGCGAGATCTTCCGACTCAACACGCAGGCATCCGGCGTGATCCCGCAGATCTCGATCATCATGGGCCCGGCCGCGGGCGGCGCCGTCTATGGGCCGGCGCTCACCGATTTCGTGATCATGGTCGACAAGACCAGCCAGATGTTCGTCACCGGCCCCGACGTGATCAAGACGGTCACCGGCGAGGACGTCGGCATGGAGGAGCTCGGCGGCGCGCTCACCCACAACACCGTCAGCGGTGTTGCGCACTACCTCGCCAGCGATGAGGATGACGCGCTCGACTACGCGCGGGCGCTGATCAGCTTCCTGCCAGACAACAACCTCGCGCCGCTGCCGGTGTACGAGAGCGAGGTCGAGCTCGAGATCACCGACGAGGACCGCAAGCTCAACGCGCTCATCCCGGATTCTCCGAACCAGCCGTACGACGTCCGCACCGTCATCGACCACATCGTCGACAACGCCGACTTCCTCGAGGTGCAGCCGCTGTACGCACCCAACATCGTCATCGGCTTCGCCCGGGTCGAGGGCCGCTCGGTGGGCATCATCGCCAATCAGCCCAGCGCCATGGCCGGCACGCTCAACATCGAGGCCGGCGAGAAGGCGGCGCGGTTCGTTCGGTTCTGCGACGCGTTCAGCGTGCCGATCCTCACGCTGGTCGACGTGCCCGGCTATCTGCCCGGCACCGATCAGGAGTGGACGGGCGTGATCCGGCGCGGCGCGAAGCTGCTGTACGCCTACGCCGAGGCCACGGTGCCGTTGGTCACGGTGATCACCCGCAAGGCCTACGGGGGCGCCTACATCGTGATGGGCTCCAAGCAGCTCGGCGCCGATCTCAACTACGCCTGGCCCACCGCCGAGATCGCCGTCATGGGCGGTCAGGGAGCCGTGAACATCCTGTACCGGGGCGAGATCAAGGCGGCTGAGGCGGCCGGCGAGGATGTCGCGGCCAAGCGCACCCAGCTGGCCAACGAGTACACCTACAACGTGACGAGCCCCTTCCTGGCCGCTGAGCGGGGCGAGCTGGATGGCGTGATCGAGCCCGCGGCGACGCGCATCGTGGTCATCAAGGCGCTTCGCGCGCTCCGCACCAAACGCGCAAGCCTGCCGCCCAAGAAGCACGGGAACATCCCGCTGTAACCCATGACCGCCGACATCCGCATCACCGGGGGCCAACCCTCCGACGAAGAGATCGCCGCCCTGACGGCGGTGCTCACTGCCGCGCTCGACGAACTGGCGGGCGACCACCGGCGCCAGCGGATCACGCCGACCGCCTGGGAGCGGAGCCAGCGGGGCGTTCGTACCCCGTTGACACCCGGCACCTGGAACATCTTCGGCGCCTGACGAGGGTGATGAGAGGTGCTCACGAGACGGTTCCGTGGCCTTTCCCGAGGAGCGCCGCTGATTTCGTCGCTCGATCCCGCTCTGACCGCCGATCTCGTGCCGTTTCGACCGTTTGTCCCCCGGTTCGCTTCTCGCGTGTCCCTGATTCTCAGCGTCTAAGCCCCTTGTTCGCTCCGTTTGTCCCCCTGTCCCCCGAAAGTCCGACTGCGAGGAGTCGGCGATTCAGGCAGAGTTGGTGATCAACAGGTGCATCTCTCTGAGATCCATCGCCATTCATCGGCCGACTAGGGTAAGCGGGCCGATGATGTGGGGGCGAGTCAGGGCGACATTCGGGTTGTCGCCCTGACTCGGATTCTGGTGGGGGCCGGTGTTCGACACCGGCCCCTTTCCTCTGCCCGGACGTCCTGCCCACACGCCTGCCGGACGCTGCTGTCTCACCCCGTAGAGTTGTGTCACCCCGACCCCACCCGCTCGCGCGGGTCCGCTTCGAGAGGCTGACCTGGTGACTGCCGATGCCGCCTCGACGAGCTCGACGCCGGTCGAACTCGCCGCCGTCCGCCGGCGGAGCAACTGGCGCGTGCGCGCCGCGCACGGCCTGTACCGCGTCGCGACCCGGCTGCACTGGGCAGAGCCGGAGCTGCTCGGGCTGGGCGCTGTCGTCCGCCCCGGCGACGAGGTCATCGACGTCGGCGCCGCGCTCGGCATGTATACGGTGCCCCTCGCCGACCTGGTCGGACGAGCGGGACGGGTGTGGTCGTTCGAGCCACAACGCCGCGGCATCTTCACCGTGCGCCTGCTGCGGGTGTTGACCGGCACGCACCGCGGGCGGGTGAGCCGGATCGCCCTCGGCACGCACGAAGGAAGCTCGACGATCGTCGTGCCCTTTCACAACGGGTTCCCGATCTTCGGGCACGGCCATGTCGAAGAGGGGGCCGACGACGAGCAGGGGCGCAGGCACCGCAGCCATGCGCCGATGAGCACGATCGATTCCTGGTGCGCGAAGAACCAGATCGGTCGGGTGTCGTTCATCAAGGTCGACGTCGAGGGATTCGAGCCCGCCGTCATCGAGGGCGCCATGGGCACCATCGACCGGGATCGGCCCAGCCTTCTGCTCGAGATCGAGGACCGCCACCTGGAGCGCTACGGCCGCACGGCCGCCGGCTTCCTGTCCGAGATCCACGAGCGCTGGCCGGACTACCGCATGTACACCTGGGTCGATGGGTCGTGGGCTCGGACGACCGAGATCGTTCCCGAGGTGCGCAACTACCTGTTCGCCACCGACGAGGCCCTCTCGCGCTGACTGCTGCCTAGGGCGCAGCGCTCCGGGGGATCTCGAGCCACAGGGCGACATCCTCATCGTCATCGCCCGAGTCCAGCCCCAGGGCGCGCGCATGCTCGTCCGGGCTGTTCAGCCCCACCACGGTGACCGCGATATCGGATCCCTCGGGAACGGTGCGCGCGATCACCCGGTCTGCCGTCGTCCCGCGGATGGCCGCGGCGAGCTGGTTGAGCACCCGGTCGAGCGCGGCCTCGTCGAGGTCGTCGATGCCGCCCTCGTCGAGCAGGGTGATCGACGTGCCGCGACGGCGGGCATCCATCACCTCGTCGCGCACGGCGTCGTTGAGTAGCTTGCGTCCGCGGATCTCGTCGCGGATGGCGCCCTCGATGTTCAGCGACTCCTCGCGTTCCAGCGGGGTGAGGTCGCCGCCGCGCTGCTGGATCGTCTGCAGCATTCTGGCCGCCATCTCGCTGGTCTGCCCCAGACGGAACTGGCGCTCCATCACGTGGGCCTCCTGCGCGGCGTGCCAGTCGGTGGCCTCGCGCTCCGCCAGGGTGAACCGACGGGCATCTCGAGCCGCCCTGGTGAGAGCGCTGCGGATGACGGATGCCACGGTCACCCAGCTGGCACTGCCGATCACCCCGAGGCTCACCAGCCCCAGGGGACCCGCCCAGAGCACCGTCTGCACGACCAGGAAGACGATGCCGATCCAGGCCCAGATCGGTCGGCCACGGGTGCAGACGATCGTCGAGATGATGCCGACGCCGGCGATGTACCAGGTGGCGTATCCGGGCCCGCTCGGTCGGTGCAGGTCGATCTCGGCGCTCACCATCAGGGCGATGGCCGCTTCGCTCGCGATGGCGAACGCGGCCATCCAGACCGGCATCTGGGCTGGACCGAACGGCGACAGGGTGACGGCGACCACGATGGCGAAGAGGACCATGCCGGCGATGGCGGGATAGGGGCTGAGCGGGACGTCGATCGCATACACGCCCAGCACGAGGACGTACGCCGAGAACAGGGCGGCGAGCCCGACGATGATCCACCTCGGAACGCCGATCCTCATGACACCGGCTCGCTCTGCTCAACGAGGGGGGCCCTGAGCTGCGCCTCGGTCTCGGCGGACGGCCAGCGGATCACGACGGTCGTGCCGGCCCCCGGCGACGACTCGACCCGGGCCTCGCCGCCGATGTTGGCGATCAACTCGATGATCGATACGCGCACTCCGAGCCGCGCGCTCGGCACCTGGCTCAGGTCGAAGCCGCGGCCGTCGTCAGCTACCGTGACCTGAACGCCGGCGCCCGCCGAGGTGATACGAACGGTCCGATGCGCCCCCTCGCCCGCGTGATTGACGCTGTTCACGGCCGCCTGCAGGCAGGCGGACTGCACGGCGTCGGCGACCGCGGCCGGAAGCGACCGTGTGCCGAGCCTGCTGGTGGTGATCTCGAATCCTGCCTCCAGCTGCTCGATGGCCTCGCGCACCGATTGGGCAAGGGCGGTGACCCGCACGGTCGAGCCGTCGTCCGGTGACACGAGGGCGGCATCCCGGAGGTGGCCGATGGCATTGCTCGCCATCGTCGCCGCGAGCCGCTGGGCCTCGGGTGTATCGGCGCGCGCCGCATAGAGCAGCGTGGTGAGCACGCTGTCGTGCACGATCGCGTCGACGCGGACCCGCTCGGCCTCCATCGCGTGCGCGCGCACGGCGTGGGCGTACCCCTCGAGGGCGGTGGCCTGGGCCTGATCGACGCTCGTCGCGGCGGCGCGCAGCATCGTCGTGATAACGAGGATCGCGCCGCCCAGGATGACCGCGTAGATGGAGTCCAGGCTGGCCTTGAGCGGGCTCAGGTCCCCGCCTGCGGGGGTGAGTCTGATCACCGCGTACACGAGCGGGACGACGATGAGATAGGCCGCGGCCCACGGCACGGACAAGCCGATGGCCGCCATCGCGGTCGCGATGGTGATCAGGTAGTACAACCACGGGCTCTGCTCCGAGGGATGCACGACCGCGAACGGCCAGGTGATCAGGACCACGAGGAAGGCGACGGCGAAGGTCACATTCGCGACGCGCACGAGCCGTCGTGACACCGAAGCCACCACGGTGAAGAGCAGGCAGCCGACGATGGCGACCGCGGCGCTGACCGACCAGAACGGCATCGTCGCCCCGTGCTCGCCGAGCAAGGTAGGCAACGACTGCAGGAAGAAGACGATGCCGATTCCGGCGCCCGAACGGGCGATGGCGGACTCGACGCGCGCGAGGCTGAGCGCGTTGCGGATCGGAGGCGGGGCGCCGGGAGGGACGGCGTTGACGGCCGCGCTAGCGGCCATCGCCGTCGGGGTCGAGCCCCGGCAGGATCCCGTCCTCGACGGCACGGCGCAGCAGATCCACCTTGGTCGGCGCGGGGCGCCCGACCTCGACGTACTTCACCCGGATGCGGTCGAGATACTCGCGCGCCGTCGAATACCCGATGCCGAGCTGCTCGGCGGCGAGCTTGAGCGGGAGCCCGGAGGCGTACAGGTGCAGGATCTCGCGCTCGCGACGACCGAGCTGCGCCTTCGCGAAGTCGCGGTCGGCATCGATCGCGGTCGCCCATTCGAGGTTGTTGAGCACCTCGCCACGGGCGACCGTCGCCGCAGCAGCGAGGACGGTCTTCGTGGCGGAGGACTTGGGGATCACACCGGCCGCGCCGGCCGCGAGCGCCTCGCGCACGAGGGCCACCCGGTCGGCGATGCTGTGCACGAGCACGGCGGAGCCGGCCGCCTGCACGCGCTTGACGTTCTCGGTGACCGATGAGCCGTCTCCGAGGGAGAGGTCGAGCACGGTCACGTCGACCTCCCTGCCCGCGAGGCCCTCGATCAGCTCATCGACGTTGGAGGCAGCGATCACGAAGTCGTAACCGTCTTCGATGAAGGCCGCCTTCAGCCCGAGCCGCACCGACTCGTGGTCGTCGACCACCGCCACGCGCACGTGGGCCGTTTGGGCGCCCGATGTCGGCGGGCGTTCGATCGTCTCAGCCACGTTCATCCTGTCTCCCCCAGCAGTGCCGCGAAGGCGGGCGACGGAACGCCCCGCACCATCGTAACGCGTCAACTCCCCGGGGACCCCGAACCGTTCACACCCGAATGAGGGTCCCGACGGCTTCGACGTGGTGGGTATTCGGGAACAGATCCAGGGCGCGCAGGCGATCGAGCCGGTATCCGAGCGCCGCGAGCGTGCCCACATCCCGGGCGAAGGCGACCGGATCGCATGCGACATAGACGAGTTGGGAGGGGCGCACCGCCGCGAGAGCCTCGAGCACGGCCTTGCCGGCTCCGGCTCGCGGAGGATCAAGCACCACCGTCGCCGCACCCAGCCGGCCTCGCTCCGCGGCCGAGGCGTCGGTCAACGAGCGCACCCACCGCTCGACCCGCGCCGTCACGGCGGTGGCGCCCAGCCAGTCCGCGAGGTTCTCGGCGGCGTGGTCGGTGGCGCGCGCATCCGACTCCACGGTCGTGATGCGCACCGTGCTGCCGAATCGGTCGCCGACCGCCGCCGCGAGCAGACCGACCCCGCCGTACAGGTCGAGGTTGGCGGCGCGGGGATCGAAGCCCTCCGGATCGATCGCCTCCTGCACGGCCTGGGTGAGCGCCAGCGCCGCGCCTTCGTGCACCTGCCAGAAACCGCTGTCATCGACCCGGAACTCGCGCTCGCCGACCCGCTCCCGGATCACGCTCGGGGTCTGAGTGCCGACGATGAGACGCGCGCCGCCCGAGTTCGGAGCCAGGACGTCCACCGTCTCTGCGCCGCTGATCTTCTCGTGCAGAGGGGCGATCTCGCGAACCGCTTCGGTCGCCAGGGGCAGGCTGTCGACCGGGATGACGCGGTGCGATCTCGCCGCGTACGGCCCGACCGTCCCGTCGTCTGCCACGTGCAGCCGCACCCGGGTGCGCCATCCGGTTCCATCGGCCGACCCGGGCAGGCTCTCGACCTCGACCGGGAGGTCGAGTCCGGCCATGCGCTGCAAGGCCTCGGCGAGCACCTCTGCCTTCAAGACGCGCTGATGAGCGAGGTCGATGTGTCCGAACTCGGCACCGCCCGCGCGCTCGTCGGGGTCGCGCTCGACGGCGGCTTCCGCCCAGACGTGCGGCTGCCGGTGCGGACTGGGCTCGAGCACCCGCACGGTCGCGGCGCGCCAGAACGATGGTTTGCTGTCGTCCGTGATCCTCGCGACGACCTTCTCGCCGGGGATCGAGTCGGCCACGAACACCACGCGACTCTCGAGCCGCGCCACCGAGACCCCGCCGTGCGCGATCTTGGTAGCCTCGAGTTCGACCTCACGGCCCGCCATGTCACCCACCCTGAAGAGCATAGGAGCGCCAGTTGAGCGTGCGCCTCTACCTGGCCTCGACCTCGCCCGCGCGGCTGGCCACCCTGCGCGCGGTCGGGATCGAGCCGATCACCATCCCGTCGAAGGTCGACGAGGAGGCGGCGACCGCCGCAGCCGGGCCGATCACCGCGGCCGACATGGTGCTGCTGCTCGCCCGGCTCAAGGCCGAGGCGGTGCTCGAACCGCTTCTGAGCGACCCGGAACGGGCCGGAGGCGCGCCGCTCGACGGCCTCGTGCTGGGCGGCGACTCGGCGTTCGAGTTCGACGGCACCGTCTACGGCAAGCCACACCTGCCCGAGGTCGCGCGTGAGCGCTGGCACGCTCAGCGCGGAGGCTCGGGCCTGCTCCACTCCGGTCACTGGCTGATCGACGCGCGCGGCGGCGTGATCGGCCGGGCCCTCGGGGGAGTCGCCGAGGCGCGGGTGCACTTCGCCGACGACATCACCGACGCCGAGATCGACGCCTACGTGGGCACCGGAGAGCCGCTCGAAGTCGCGGGCGCCTTCACGATCGACTCGAAGGGCGCCGGTTTCATCGAACGCGTCGAGGGCGATCCGCACGCCGTGGTCGGGCTCAGCGTGCCGCTCGTGCGGCACCTGGTGCGCGAACTCGGCGTCGAGTGGACGGACCTCTGGAACATCTAACGGGTATGGCGACTTTCTGTGGACGTCCGACAAAGTCGCCGCCGCGCCCACCCCATAGGCTGAGGAACTATGGCCAGGCCGAACCCCCGTCGTATCACCAAGGTCCTGATCGCGAACCGGGGTGAGATCGCCGTCCGGGTCATCCGCGCCGCGCGCGACTCGGGCATCGCATCCGTCGCCGTCTACGCCGATCAGGACCGCGACGCCCGCCACGTGAAGCTGGCCGACGAGGCCTACGCGCTCGACGGCACGACCAGCGCCGACACCTACCTCGTCATCGACAAGCTGCTCTCGGTTGCACGGCGGTCCGGAGCCGATGCCGTGCATCCCGGCTATGGATTCCTGGCCGAGAACGCCGAGTTCGCGCGCGCCGTCATCGACGCCGGGCTGATCTGGATCGGACCGTCGCCCGATGCGATCGAACGGCTCGGTGACAAGGTCAGTGCGCGTCACGTGGCCGAGAAGGTCGGAGCCCCGCTCGCCCCTGGCACGCTCAACCCGGTCAAGGATGCCGACGAGGTGCTCGCCTTCGTCGATGAGGTCGGACTCCCGGTGGCGATCAAGGCGGCATTCGGCGGTGGAGGACGCGGACTCAAGGTCGCGCGCACCCGTGACGAGGTCCCCGAGCTGTTCGAGTCGGCGACCCGCGAGGCGATCGCGGCCTTCGGTCGCGGCGAGTGCTTCGTCGAGAAGTACCTCGACGAGCCCCGTCACGTCGAGACCCAGTGCCTGGCCGACGCCGAGGGCAACGTGGTCGTCATCTCCACCCGCGACTGCTCGCTGCAGCGCCGTCACCAGAAGCTCGTGGAAGAGGCGCCCGCGCCCTTCCTCACCGATGAGCAGCGCGAGAAGCTCTACACCTCGTCGAAGGCGATCCTCAAGGAGGTCGGCTACCTCGGCGCGGGCACCTGCGAGTTCCTGATCGGCAAAGACGGCACCGTCTCGTTCCTCGAGGTGAACACGCGCCTGCAGGTCGAGCACCCGGTCTCAGAAGAGGTGACCGGCATCGATCTGGTGCGCGAGCAGTTCCGCATCGCCGAGGGCGGCACGCTCGACTACGACGATCCAGAGCCGGTCGGGCACTCCTTCGAGTTCCGGATCAACGGCGAAGATCCGGGGCGCAACTTCCTGCCTACCCCTGGGCCCGTGCAGGTACTGCGCTTCCCGGGCGGACCGGGCGTCCGCATCGACTCCGGCGTCACCACCGGCGACGTGATCTCGGGCGCCTTCGACTCGCTGCTCGCCAAGCTGATCGTCACCGGATCCTCGCGCGAGGACGCCCTCGAGCGCTCCCGACGCGCCCTCGACGAGTTCGAGGTCGCCGGTTTGCCCACGGTGCTGCCGTTCCACCGCAAGGTGGTGCGCGATCCCGCGTTCGTCGCGGCCGACGGCCACTTCGGCGTCTACACCCGGTGGATCGAGACCGAGTTCGTGAACGACCTCGAGCCATGGGGCGGGATCCTCGCCGACGCGCCGGAGCCCGAGAAGCGCCACAGCGTGGTCGTCGAGGTGGAGGGCAAGCGAGTCGCGGTCTCGCTGCCGACCAAGCTGCTGCCCTCGTCGGGAAGCGTCTCGAACGCCCCGGCGCCGAAGCGCCGCGCGGGGGGTGGCGGCGGTTTCGCCGCGACCGGCACCGCCGTGAAGGCGCCCATGCAGGCCACCATCGTCAAGCTCGCCGTCCAGGAGGGTGACAAGGTCGTCAAGGGCGATCTGGTGGTGGTTCTCGAGGCGATGAAGATGGAGCAGCCCCTCACCGCGCACAAAGACGGCACGATCGCGAAGATCGACGCGACGGTCGGCTCGACGGTGTCGTCAGGGCACCAGCTGCTCGCGATCGAGGACTAGACGCCGACCCGTCAGCCGACGATGTGCATGGCGCGCGCGGCATCCGTCACGCTCGCCGACAGCGAAGGGTAGACACTGAACGCGCGAGCGAGCTGATCGACCGTGAGCCGGTGCTCGACCGCGAGCGAGATCGGCAGGATCAGGTCGCTGGCCTTGGGCGCCACGACGACACCCCCGATGACGGTGCCCGATCCGGTGCGGGCGAAGATCTTCACGAAGCCGTCTTTGATGCCCATCATCTTGGCGCGAGGATTCGACGCCAGCGGCAGCTTGTAGATGTCGCCCTGCGCGATCCCCTCTTCGATCTGCTTCTGCGACCAGCCGACCGTCGCCACCTCGGGTTGGGTGAAGATGTTCGAGCTCACGTTGCGCAACTCGGTCGGCGCGACCGCGTCGCCCATCGCGTGGTACACGGCGGTGCGGCCCTGCATCGAGGCGACGGATGCCAGCGGCAGGAAGTCGCTGCAGTCCCCCGCTGCATAGATGCTGGGCATCGAGGTGCGGGCGACACGGTTGACCCGGATGTGCCCGCTCTCGGTGAGCTGCACCCCGGCCTCTTCGAGACCGATGCCGGCCGTGTTGGGGATCGAGCCGACCGCCATCAGGCAGTGGGATCCCTCGACGGTGCGTCCGTCGCTGAGCGTGACCAGCACGCCGTCTTTCGTGCGCTCCACCTTGTCGGCGCGGCTCTTGTTGAGCACATCCATGCCGTTTCGGCGGAACACGTTCTCGATGACGCGCGCGGCGTCGGCATCCTCGTTGGGAAGCACCTGCTCGCGGCTCGACACCAGCGAGACCTTCGAGCCCAGGGCCAGGTACGCCGACGCGAACTCGGCACCGGTGACGCCGGAGCCCACCACGATCATGTGCTCGGGGACCTCTTCGAGCGAATACAGCTGGGTCCAGGTGAAGATGCGCTCACCATCCGGTTTGGCGGTGGGAAGCTGCCGCGGGCTCGCCCCGACCGCGACGACCAGGGTGTCGGCCTCGATCTCGTCGAAGTCCTTGCGGGTCTTGCCCTTGCCGGTGGAGACGACGAGCCGGTTGGGTCCGTCGAGCCGACCGTCGCCGGCGATGATGCGCACTCCCGCCTTGATGAGCTGCGACTTGATGTCTTCGGACTGCTGCCGCGCCAGCAGCAAGAGGCGGCGGTTGACCTCGCCGAGGTTCACCGCCACCTCGGGACGCACGGCCCTGCCGTCGCTGTTTCGGGTGAAGAACTGCACCCCGAGGTCGGCGGCCTCGCCAGCCGCGTTCGCCGCCTCCGCCGTGGCGATGAGCGTCTTGGAGGGGACGACGTCGGTCAGAACGGCGGATCCGCCGACGCCGACCCGCTCGACCAGCGTGACCTCGGCGCCCAGTTGCGCACCCGCGATGGCCGCCTCGTATCCGCCAGGACCACCTCCGAGTACGGCGATGCGTTGGGTTCGCTCGAACTCGTATGGCATGCCTCCATTCTCCCGCACGCAGGCCTCGCGCGCTGCCGCGCCAGCGGAGCGGGTGCGCCGCGGAGGCGGCGGCGCACGGAATAGTGCAGTCTGGATGCCATGGCATCCGAGCAGAGCAATCCCCTGGACGATCCCGCCGCAGACCCGTTCGCGATCGCCGCGCAGGCTGCCGCGCAGTTGGCGGAGGCGACCGGAGTCGAGAGGCACGACATCGCCCTGACGCTCGGCAGCGGATGGGCGAAGGCGGCCGACCTGATCGGCGAGACGACGGCGACCATCCCGGCTCCCGAGATCGTCGGATTCAGCAAGCCGGCCCTGGTCGGCCACGTCGGAACGCTGCGGAGCATCCTGCTGCCCAGCGGCAAGCGCGCCCTCGTGATCGGCGCCCGCACCCACTTCTACGAAGGCCACGGGGTGCGGCGGGTCGTGCACTCGGTGCGCACGGCAGCGGCGACCGGGGCGACCACGATGATCCTGACCAACGGGGCGGGCGGCATCCGCGAGAGCTGGACGCCGGGCACCCCGGTGCTGATCAGCGACCACATCAATCTGACAGCGGCGTCTCCGCTCGAGGGTGCGACCTTCATCGACCTGACGGACCTGTATGCCAAGCGGCTGCGCGACCTGGCACGGACCGTGGCCCCCGAGCTGGACGAGGGGGTGTACACGCAGTTCCGCGGGCCGCATTACGAGACCCCCGCCGAGGTGCAGATGGCGAAGGCCATCGGCGGTCACATCGTCGGGATGTCGACCGCTCTCGAAGCGATCGCGGCGCGCGAGGCGGGGATGGACATCCTCGGGATGTCGCTGATCACGAACCTGGCGGCCGGCATCTCGTCGGAGCCGCTCAGCCACGCCGAGGTGCTGCAAGCCGGACGCGACGCCGAACCGGTGATCAGCGCCCTGCTCGCCCGCATCGTCGCGCAACTCTAGAAGGAGCACCCCATGGTCGACGACGACCTGACCGGTCTGCTGGCCGACGCGCGCGCCTGGATGACGCAGGACCCCGACCCGGTGACGCGCTCGGAGTTGGACGCCCTGGTCGCCGCGGCCGAGGCGGGCGACGCCCCCGCGGCGGCCGAGCTGGCCGAGCGATTCGCCGGTCGCCTGGACTTCGGCACGGCGGGATTACGCGGCGAACTCGGCGCGGGTCCGATGCGCATGAATCGCGTGCTGGTGTCGCAGGCCGCGGCGGGCCTGGCCGCCTATCTGCTCAGCCGGGCGCCGCATCCCACGGTCGTGGTCGGGTACGACGGGCGCCACAACTCGAGCGTCTTCGCCCGTGACACCGCCGAGCTGATGCAGGGAGCCGGCGTGCAGGTCACCCTGCTGCCGCGCGCGCTGCCGACCCCCGTGCTCGCCTTCGCGGTCCGCCACCTCGACGCGAGCGCCGGTGTCATGGTCACGGCGAGCCACAACCCTGCGCGCGACAACGGCTACAAGGTCTACCTCGGCGGCGCCGACGGCGGCTCGCAGATCGTGCCGCCGTCCGACGCCGGGATCGCGGCCGAGATCGCTCGCGTCGCCTCGGGGTCGATCTCCGCGCTGCCCCGCTCGGCGGAGTTCGGAATGGCTCCCGAGAGCGTCGTGACCGAATATGTGCGTCGCACCGCGGCGCTGTCCACCTCACCCTCGGCGCTGAAGGTGGTCTACACCCCGATGCACGGCGTCGGGTGGGAGACGGCGGCAGCCGTCTTCGAGGCGGCCGGATTCGCAGCGCCCATCACGGTCGAGGCGCAGCTGCATCCGGATCCCGACTTTCCGACGGTCGCCTTCCCCAACCCCGAGGAGCCCGGCGCGCTCGATCTCGCCTTCGAGACCGCGGCGACGGCGGGCGCCGACCTGGTCATCGCGAACGACCCCGACGCCGACCGGGTCGCCGTGGGCGTCCCGGATCGCGACGCCGCAGGCGGCTGGACGCGGCTCAGCGGCAACCAGGTCGGCTGGCTGCTGGGCTGGCAGGCGGCCAGACGCCTGACCGCCATCGCCGAGGAGCACGAAGCCACCTTGGCGTGCTCCCTGGTGAGCTCGCCGGCGCTGGGCGCCATCGCGCGTCACTACCGGCTCGACTTCGTCGAGACGCTGACCGGCTTCAAATGGATCTCCCGCGTGGGCGGTCTCGCCTTCGGATACGAGGAGGCCCTCGGCTACCTGGTCGACCCCGACAAGGTCCGCGACAAGGATGGCATCTCGGCTGCCGTTCGGGTGATCGAGCTGTTCACCGAGCTGGCAGCGGACGGGATCACGCTCGAGCAGCACCTCAACGAGTTCGCCGAGACCTTCGGCGGCTACGCATCGTCGCAGATCTCGATCAGAGTGTCGGACCTCGCGCAGATCGGGCGCACCATGGCGCGGTTGCGCGCCGAGCTGCCCGCGCACATCGGTGGCATCCGCGTGGAGAGCATCGACGACTTCGCGGACGGATTCGACGCCTTCCCGCCCAGCGACCTGCTCCGCTTCCACCTCGAGGGAGGAGCACGGGTGATCGTCCGCCCGAGCGGCACCGAGCCCAAGGTCAAGTGCTACCTCGACACGGTGTCGGAGTCGGGCAGCGGTGCCGAACGGCTGGCAGCGGCCGAGGGCGCCCTGACGCAACTCGACGGTGCCATGCGCGAGTTGCTCGGCGGCTGAGCACCGCGAGACGCCCAGCCGGCTTCAGCTCTCGTCAGGCCGCCGTGCCCAGAATGGCGCGCACCTGGTCGGCGGAATCCGCCTCGGCGAGCCGTTCGACCGCGTCCGAGTCGTTGAACAGGTTGGCGAGCTCCGCGACCATGCGCAGGTGATGCTCCGCGGAGTGCACCGCGAGGGCCAGCACGACGCCCACCGGATCGTTGTGCGGATGCCCGAAGGCGACCGGCGTCGCCAGCGTCACCACACCCAGCCCGTCACGCAGCACATCGGGCCCGGGTCGTGCGTGGGCGAGGGCCAACCCCGGGGCGATCACGACGTAGGGGCCGTGCTCGTCGATCATCCTGACCATCTCGTCGGCATAACCGGGCTCGGCAGCGCCGGCGCGCGCCAGGCATGCCCCGGCGAGTTCGACGGCGGCGCGCCAGTCGGACGCCGACGCGTGCAACAGGATCGCCTCGTCAGGAAGCGCGGGAAGCGTCATCAGCCCCGCCCGGCGGCCAGCCCGGCCCGGGCGTCGGCGAAGCCCACGCCGATGCGCTCGATGAGATCCTCGCGGTCTTCGAGCGGCAGGAAGGCGACCTCGGCGGCGTTCTGCTGGAAGGCCTCCAGGTCGTCGAGGTCATAGGCGAAGGCCTCGGCGAGCAGGCCGAGCTCGCGGGTCAGGGTGGTCGCGCTCATGAGGCGGTTGTCGGTGTTGACGGTCACGCGGAATCCCAGTTGGTACAGCAGGTCGAAGGGATGATCGGCCATCGTCGACCCCCATTCGGCGATCGCGCCGGTCTGCAGGTTCGAGCTGGGGCTGGTCTCGAGCGCGATCCCGCGGTCTTTCACCCACTGCGCGACCCGCCCGAGCGTGACGAAGGTGTTCTCGTCATCTGAGCGCTCGATCGTGATGTCCTGGGCGATTCGGACTCCGTGGCCCAGTCGCAACGCGTGGCCATCGACCAGGGCGCCCCGGATGCTCTCGACGCCGTCGGCCTCTCCCGCGTGCACCGTTGCCGGGAAGCAGGCCCGTGCCAGCACGTCGAACGCCTCGTGCAGGCGCGACGCCGGAAAACCCGCCTCCGGGCCGGCGATGTCGAAACCGACCACGCCCTGATCCCGGTGGCGGAGTGCCAGTTCGGCGATCTCGGTGCCGCGGTCCAGGTGACGCATCGCGCTGACCAACTGGCCGGCGCGGATCCACCCTCCATTGCTCCGCACGTGGTCGACGGCCGCATCGATGCCGCGCTGCACGGCTTCGACCGTCTCGTCGAGGCTGAGCCCGCGCTGCAGGTGCTGCTCGGGAGCCCAGCGCAGCTCGCCGTAGATCACCCCGTCGGCGGCCAGGTCTTCGACGAACTCGCGAGCCACCCGGGTGAGCCCCTCGGCGGTCTGCATGACCGAGATGGTCACATCGAAGGTCTTCAGGTATTCGACGAGCGACCCCGAGTCGGACTTCTCGGCGAACCAGCTCGCCAGCTCGGGCGCCGTGGTCGCCGGGAGCTCGATGCCCAGCGGCTCCGCCAGCTCGATGATCGTCTGCGGCCGAAGACCACCGTCGAGGTGATCATGCAGCGACACCTTGGGGAGGGATCGCAGGTCCGCCCGACTTCCCGGAAGAGTGACGTCGTGGTGGGCGCTCATGCCTCGAATCTACCGGCCCCTAGGCTCGGAGTATGCCGACGAAGATCATCCTCGACTGCGATCCCGGGCACGACGACGCCGTCGCCATGCTGCTCGCGTGGGGCAGCCCCGAGATCGAGCTGGTCGGGGTCACGACCGTGGTGGGCAACCAGACGCTCGACAAGGTGACGCGCAATGCGCTTTCGGTCGCTCGGGTGGCCGGCATCGTCGGCGTGCCGTTCGCCGCCGGCTCCGCGCGCCCGCTGGTGCGCGAGATCGAGACGGCTGCCGAGATCCACGGAGAGTCGGGGCTCGACGGGCCGGTGCTGCCCGAGCCGACGATCGACCTCGATCCCCGCCCGGCCGCGCAGTTCATCGTCGACACGATCATGGCCTCGCCTCCGGGCGAGATCACGCTCGTGCCCACCGGGGGGCTGACCAACATCGCGCTCGCGGCACGGTTGGAGCCCCGTATCATCCCGCGGGTCAAAGAGGTCGTGCTGATGGGCGGCGGCGCGCGCGAGGGCAACTGGAGCGCCGTCGCCGAGTTCAACATCGTGATCGACCCGGAGGCCGCCGCGATCGTGTTCGGCGCGGGCTGGCCGCTGACCATGGTCGGACTGGATGTCACGCACCAGGCCATCGCGACCCCCGAGGTGCGCGCCGCCATCGCGGCGGTGGGCACCGGGCCCGCCGCGTTCGTCGGCGAGCTGATGGAGTTCTTCGAGACGGCGTACCGCGACTCCCAGGGGTTCGACCACCCGCCGGTGCACGACCCGGTGGCGGTGGCCTACGTCATCGATCCCACCCTGGTGCGCACGGTGCCGGCGCCCATCGCGATCGAGACGCGCGGCGAGCACACCCTGGGGATGACGGTGGTCGATCTGCGCGGGCCCGCCCCCGCCGACTGCGTCACCCGTGTCACCTTCGACCTGGACGCCGAGCGCTTCTGGGCCCTGGTCGTGGATGCGCTGGAGCGCATCGGCGAGCCGAGCCTCTAGTCGATGCGGCCCGCGATCAGCGGGCCCCCGTCGTCGATCGGATCGCCGGCGTCGCCGATGCGGTATGCACCGTCGAGCGCCTCGAGCGCGCGCGCGAATCGGTCGGGCTCGTCGGTGCCGAGGGTGAACAGCGGCTGCCCCTCGACAACGGCATCACCGGGCTTGGCGTGCAGATCGATGCCCGCGGAGTGCTGCACGGGGTCGTGCTGGCGAGCCCGCCCGGCTCCGAGGCGCCAGGCGGCGATGCCGAACGGGAGCGCGTGCTGGGTGGTCAGCACACCGGAGCGCTCGGCTCGCACGACGTGGGTCTCGCGCGGCTGAGGAAGCATGGCATCCGGATCGCCGCCCTGCGCGCTGATCATCGCGCGCCAGGTGTCCATCGCCTTGCCGTTGTTCAGGGCGCCTTCAACATCGGCATCCCGGATGCCGGCGAGGTCGAGCATCTCGCGCGCGAGCGCGACGGTCAGCGCCACCACGTCGGACGGGCCGCCTCCCGCCAGCACCTCCACCGATTCCCGCACCTCGTTGGCGTTGCCGATCGCGAGGCCGAGGGGCACGTTCATGTTGGTCAGCAGCGCGCGGGTGGCGACGCCGGCATCCCTGCCCAGCCGCACCATCGTCTCGGCCAGTTCGCGACCGCGCGCCGGATCCTGCAAGAAGGCGCCCGAGCCGAACTTCACGTCGAGCACCAGCGCCGCGGTGCCCTCGGCGATCTTCTTGCTCATGATCGACGACGCGATGAGCGGAATCGCCTCGACGGTCCCGGTGATGTCGCGCAGGGCGTAGAGCTTGCCGTCGGCAGGGGCGAGCCCGGAGCCCGCCGCGCAGATCACCGCGCCGACCTCCTCGAGCTGGGCCATGAATTCCGCGTTGCTGAGCGAGGCGCGCCAGCCCGGAATGCTCTCCAGCTTGTCGAGAGTGCCCCCGGTGTGCCCGAGGCCGCGTCCGGACAGCTGGGGTACCGCGACGCCGAACGACGCCACGAGGGGGGCGAGCGGCAGGGTGATCTTGTCGCCGACGCCGCCGGTGGAGTGCTTATCGGTGGTCTTCTTCGACAGGCCCGAGAAGTCGAGTCGCTCGCCGCTGGCGATCATCGCCAGCGTGAGGTCGCGGATCTCGTCGCGCTCCATGCCGTTCAAGAAGATCGCCATCGTCATAGCCGACATCTGCTCGTCGGCGACGTAGCCGCGGGTGTACGCATCGATCAACCAGCTGATCTGCGCGGTGCTCAACGTGCCCCCGTCGCGCTTGGTGCGGATCAGGTCGACGGTGTCGAACGGTTCGATCGCCATGGGCTACGACCCTTCCGTGGAGCGATAGGCCTCGAGCGTGCGCGGCCCGAAGGCGTCGGGGATCACCTCGTCGATGGTCTTGATGCCCGAGACCGTTGCCAGCAGCATCCCTTCGGCCGAGTGCTCGTAGAGCAACTGCCGGCAGCGCCCACAGGGCATCAGCGCGTTGCCGTGCCCGTCGACGCAGGCGAAGGCGACCAGCTTGCCTCCCCCGGTCATGTGCAGGCTCGACACCAGCGCGCACTCGGCGCACAGCGTGAGTCCGTACGACGCGTTCTCGACGTTCGCACCGGTGATGATCCGGCCGTCGTCGACGAGCGCGGCCACCCCGACCGGGAACTTCGAGTAGGGCACGTAGGCGTGCGTCAGGGCCTCCGTCGCGAGCCTGCGCAGAGCATCCCAGTCGACCTCGTCGGCGGTCATGGCTGGAGGTACGGCTTGCCGTCGGCCGCAGGCGGCCGCGACTGACCGACGAGGCCCGCCACGGCGAAGATCGTGATGACGTACGGCAGCATCAGCAGGAACTCGCTGGGCACCGGTGAGCCGATGATCCCGAGCGTGCTCTGCAAGTTGGTGGCGAAGCCGAACAGCAGACCCGCCAGGGCGGCGCGGATCGGATGCCAGCGCCCGAAGATCACCGCGGCAAGCGCGATGAAGCCCGCACCGTTGGTCATCTCCTTGCCGAACGACGACACCGCGTCGAGGGTGTAGTACGCACCGCCGATGCCCGCGACGGCGCCCGCGATCGAGACCGTCCAGAACCGCGTCTGCCGCACCTTGATGCCGACGGTGTCCGCCGCGGTGGGGTGCTCGCCCACGGCACGCACGCGGAGGCCCCACCGGGTCTTGAAGAGCATGTACCAGGTCAGGAACACCGCCACGTACATCAGGTAGATGATGATCGTCTGCTTGAACAGCACGGGCCCGATGATCGGGATGTCCGAGAGCAGCGGGATGGGCAGCTTGGGGAAGCGGACCGTCGAGTTCAGCCCGGGATCGGGAGTGAGCACCTTCGAGTACAGGAAGTTGGTCAGACCCGTGACCAGCACGTTGAGCACGACACCCACGATGACCTGATCGACCAGGTACTGGATCGCGAACGCGGCAAGCACCCACGAGACCAGCACGCCGCCGACCACTGCCGCGAGGAGGCCCAGAACCGGCTGGTGGGTCGCCGATCCGACGACCGCGGCCGAGAAGGCCCCGAACAGCAGCTGCGCCTCGATCGCGACGTTGACCACGCCCGCCCGCTCGCCGATCACCCCGCCCAGTGATCCGAAGATCAGAGGCGTCGCCAGCGCGAGGCTGCCGATCAGGAGCCCGGGAACGGGAACCGACCGGAGTCCGGCCGACGCCCAGGTGAGGAACAGGAACAGGAACAGGATCGCGAACACGGCGGCGAGCCACAGCGGCATCTTGCCGCTCGCTCCGCGGGCCACGTACAGGTGACCGACGACCGCGAGCGCCACCAGCACGATCGCCACGACGACCACGGTTCCGACCGTCGGCACCGTCACGGGCGGGATCTGGAAGAAGTCGGTCGCGGTCGACAGGCCGAAGGTGCTGGACCCGCTGCGCGGGATGCCGAACGCGAAGACCAGGCCCGCGAGAGCGAAGACGTCCAGCACGATCGGGATCTTGAGGCTGCGAACGATCGCCTTCTCACGAACGATCGGGGCCGACGCACCGACGACCGGCGCACTCCCCTGAACCGACTGGGCGCTCATTTCGTCACCTCCGCCGCGACGCGGCGTGCTTTGGGCAGCGAGCCCGGCTTGGGCAGATGGAACACCGTCCGCACCAGCGGCGGGGCGGCGATCAGTAGCACGATGACCGATTGGACGACCAGCACGATGTCGATCGGGATCTGCTGCGAGGCCTGCATGTTGTAACCGCCGGCCTTCAGAGCCCCGAACAGCAGCCCGCTGAAGAACACACCCCAGGGGCGAGAACGTCCGAGAAGAGCAACGGTGATGGCGTCGAACCCGATGCCCGCGTCGACCCCGGCGCTGAAACCGGAGGTCGTGTTGCCCAGCACCTGATTGGCGCCAGCCAGACCGACGAGACCACCCGAGAACACCATCGCCAGGACGTAGACCATCTTGACGTTGATCCCGGCGACCCGCGCCGCGCTCGGGTTCTCACCGACGGCCCGGAAGCGGAAGCCCAGGCTCGACCGGTTCATGATGTACCAGACGAAGATCGTGGCGAGGATCGCGATCAAGAATCCGACGTTGACCCGGAACGATGTCGGGGCACCGCCGAACGCCGTGATCAGATCGCTGAGCTTCGGGTAGATCGCGTTCGGCAGGGCGCCCGGCGACTTGGGGTTGTTCGAGCCGTGGGCCTGGAGCAACCCGGGCGTGCGCAGCATGAACGAGATCAAGTAGAGCGCGACGTAGTTGAGCATGATCGTCACGATGACCTCGTGCGCGCCGGTCCGCGCCTTCAGCAGTCCGGCCAAACCGCCCCAGAGGGCTCCGCCGACGATCGCGCCGATCGTGGCGACCAGCGCGTGGATGAAGAACGGCATCGGGAACGACCAGCTGATCCACCCCGCGACCGCCGCAGCGATCAGGATCTGCCCTCGCCCGCCGATGTTGAACATTCCGACGCGGAACGCGAGCGCCACGCCCAGCCCGGCGACGATCAGGGGCGTCGCGAAGGTGAGCGTCTCGGTCAGGGGCTTGATGCCGTTGAGGAACCCGGGGCGCATGAAGTTGTAGATCGAGCCCTGGAACAGCGAGGAGTACGCGCCGCCCACCGCATTGGCGATGGCTTGGAAGGTGTCGCCCGGCCGCGCGAAGAAGTAGCCGAATGCCGTCTGCACACCGCTGTCGGTGGCAGCGATCAGCACGCCCGCGATGAGCAGAGCCAGCACGACCGCGAGCACCGTGACCACCGCGCTGCCCGAGAAGATCTCGCGCAGGATGCGGTTGGCCGCCGGTGCCGGCGGGTCGGCCTTGACGTTCGGAGCCTGGCCCGGTTCGGCGGTCAGGTCGGTGGAGGCGCCCGAAGGCAGCTGCTCGGTCATGCCGCCACCTCCTCGGGAACCTCGCCGGCCATCATGAGACCGAGGGTCTCGCGGGCGGTGTCACCGGGCACGATCCCGACGATGCCCCCGCGGAACATGACGGCGATGCGGTCGGCGAGAGCCACCACCTCGTCGAGCTCCGTGGACACCACGATGACCGGGACGCCCGCATCGCGCGCCTCGATGATGCGCTTGTGCACGAACTCGATGGACCCGACATCCAGCCCGCGTGTGGGCTGGGCGGCGACGAGCAAGCGGAGATCACGGCTGAGCTCGCGCGCCAGGACCACTTTCTGCTGGTTCCCGCCCGAGAGCTGACCGACGAGGGTGGTGATGCCCTGGGCGCGGATGTCGAACTCGGTGAGCTTCTTCTCGGCGAACTCGTCGAGGACGCCCAGTTGCAGGGCCCCCGCTCGGACGAAAGGCGGTGTCGTCGACCGATCGAGCATCAGGTTCTCAGCGATCGTGAACTCCGAGATGAGCCCGTCTTCGTTGCGATCCTCGGGGACGAAGCCGACCCCGGCGTCGAGCACCTCCAGGGTGCTCCGGCCCGTGAGCTCACGCCCGTCGAGCGTGATCTTGCCCTCGACACGCGGCTGAAGGCCCATGATGGCCTCGGTGAGCTCGGTCTGGCCGTTGCCCTGCACGCCCGCGATGACCAGCACCTCGCCGGCACGGACCGAGAAGCTCACGTGCGAAACGACATAGGCGTCGCTGTGGTCGATCACCGAGAGGTTGTCGACCACGAGAGCCTCGGCGCCCGGCTTCTCGGGACCCTTCTCGACCATGAGGTCGACGGCCCGGCCGACCATCATCGAGGCGAGCTCTTCGTTACTGGCGGTCGGCAATGCCTCTCCCACCACCTTGCCCAGTCGGATGACGGTGATCCGGTCCGCCACTTCGCGCACCTCTCGCAGCTTGTGGGTGATGAAGACGATGGAGGTGCCCGACTCTTTGAGCTGGCGCATGATGACCATGAGCTCGTCGGTCTCTTGCGGGGTGAGCACGGCCGTCGGTTCGTCGAAGACCAGCACCTTGGCGTCGCGCGAGAGCGCCTTGATGATCTCGACGCGCTGCTGCACGCCGACGGGGAGGTTCTCGACGACGGCGTCGGGATCGACATCGAAGCCGAACCGCGCCGAGATCTCGCGCACCTTCTCTCTCGCGGCGGCGAGATCGAGGCGGCCGCCGAACTTGGTCGGTTCGTGGCCGAGCATCACGTTCTCGGCAACGGTGAACACGGGGATGAGCATGAAGTGCTGGTGCACCATGCCGATGCCGGCGCTCATCGCGTCGCCGGGGCCCGAGAAGTGCTGGACGTCGTCGTCGAGCAGGATCTCGCCCTCGTCGGCCTGGTAGAGGCCGTAGAGCACGTTCATCAGGGTGGATTTGCCTGCGCCGTTCTCGCCGAGCAGCGCGTGGATCTCACCGGGTTCGACCGTCAGGTCGATGTGATCATTCGCGGTCAGGGCGCCGAACCGCTTGGTGATGCCACGGAGTTGGAGCTTCATGGTGCCAATCTATGCCGGGTCGAAAGGTGGCGGGGAGGCCGGACAAGCCGACCTCCCCGCCAGGTTCCGTTGTGTTGACTACTTAGGCGTCGCAGCCGAGGTGACCGTGATCTCACCCGAGATGATCTTCGCCTTGATGTCGTCGATCTCCTTCTGGAGGCCGGGGTCCACCTTGCTCGCGTAGTTGTGGAACGGCGCGAGCCCCACACCACCGTTCTTCAGGGTTCCGATGAACGGCGTGTTGTTGAAGTCGCCACCGGCGGCATCCTCGACGACCGCCTTGACGCCCTTGTCGACGCCCTTCATGACCGAGGTGAGCAGGATGTCCTGAACCTTGGGGTCGGTGTTGAACACATCTGCGTCGACGCCGATCATCACGGTGCCGTTGTTCTTGTCCTTGATCGCCTCGGCAGCGCTCTGGTAGATCGGACCGCCGACGGGCATGATGACGTCCGCGTTCTGGTCGAGCAGGCCCTGAGCAGTGGTCTTGGCCTCGACACCGGCGGCGAAGCCTCCGGTGAAGCTGCCCTTCTGAGACGCGACGTCCCAACCGACGACCTTGACGCTCTTGCTCTTGACCTTGTTGAAGTAGGCGACGCCCTCGGCGAAGCCGTCCATGAAGATCGTCACCGGCGGGATCTGGATGCCGCCGAAGGTGCCGACGACGCCGGTCTTCGAGTAGCTGGCGGCCGCATAGCCGGCCAGGAACGCCGCCTGCGCGGTGTCGAACAGGATCGGCTTGCCGTTGGCGACGTCGACCTTGCCGTCACCCGTGGGCTTGCCATCGGTGCCGGTGGCGCCCTCGTTGTCGAGGCCGTCATCGACGATCGCGAACTTGACGTCGGGGTTGGCCTTGGCGGCGTCATCCGTCGCCGACGACAGCAGGAAGCCGACCGTGACGATCAGGTTGCAGCCCTGGCCGAGAAGGCTCTCGATGTTGGGTGCGTAGTCGTCGTTGGTGTTCGACTCGACGTGCTTCTCTTTGACGCCCAGGTCTTTAGCAGCAGCCTGCAGACCCTGAAGCCCGATCTCGTTGAACGAGTGGTCGTCGAAGCCACCCGAGTCCGAAACCATGCACGGCAGGAATTTCGATGCGGCCTTCGTGGTCGAGCCACCGGTCGGAGCGGCCGAGCACCCGGCGAGCACGAGCGCGCTCACGCCAAGGGCTGCAAGACCGGCCAACGCGGTCTTACGCGAAGTCAATGTCACTGTGTCCTCCAAGATCACGCCGGGCACGTTGCCGGGCGAATTGGCTCAACGTTACTCAGAATGACGACGGGTTCCGAGCCCGCTCCCTCGGATGCGGCCCAAGAGTTACAAAGCCGCGACGGTGCCGTAATGAATCGGAAATGATCGCTCTGCCTTCCGTGCGCCGCCGCTCCTGCGACGCGCCCGCTCCGGGCGACGTACACGCCGCCACGCTCCGCTGGCCCGTTCTCTGCCTCTAGAGAACCTCGGACCGCCCGCTCAGCTTGAGCGCGTCCACCACGCTCTTGACGCGTTGCGCGTTCTGGCTCGTGGTGACCAGGAGTGCGTCCGGGGTGTCGACGACGACGATGTCGCGCACCCCGATCAGCGAGATGATCCTGTTGGTCTGACTGACCACGATCCCGCTGGAGGCGTCGGCGAGCACCCGGGCGTTCTCACCCAGGATGGCCAGATCGGTCTTGCGGCCTCCGGAGTGCAGCTTGGCGATCGATGCGAAGTCTCCGACGTCGTCCCAGTCGAAGGCGCCGGGGATCACGGCGAGGCGCCCGGCCGCGGCCGCCGGCTCGGCGACGGTGTAGTCGATCGCGATCTTGCGCAGCGTCGGCCAGACCCTGTCGACGACCGGGCCCCGCTGCGCCGGGTCATCCCACGCCGCGGCGAGCTCCTCGAGCCCGGCCAGCAGCTCGGGATCGGACGCGCCGATCCTGGCGAGCAGCACATCGGCCCGCGAGACGAACATGCCGGCGTTCCAGAGGTGCTTCTCGTCGGCGAGGTACTTCTTGGCGGTCGCGAGATCGGGCTTCTCAACGAATTGGTCGACCATCAGCGCATCGGGGGCACCTGGGATGTCGAGCTTGTCGCCGCACTGGATGTAGCCGAACCCGATCGCCGGCTCGGTCGGCGCGATGCCGATGGTGGTGATCCAGTCCGCATCGGCTGCCGAGACCGCCTGCTCGACAGCACGCCGGAACGCGCGGACATCGGTGATGACGTGATCGGCGGCGAACGACCCGACGATCACATCGGGCTCCCGCTTGTGCAGGATCGCGGCGGCGAGCCCGATGGCGGCCGTCGAATCCTTGGGCTCGCTCTCGAGCACGATGTTCGCGTCGCTCAGCTCGGGGATCTGCGCCTCGACCGCGGCGCGGTGCGCGCGCCCGGTGACGACCATGATGCGATCCGGGCCGGAGATCGGCGCAAGTCGATCCCAGGTCGCGCGCAGCAGCGAACTGCCCGAGCCGGTGAGATCGTGCAAGAACTTCGGCGCATCGGCTCGCGACAGCGGCCAGAGCCGTGACCCGATGCCCCCCGCCGGGATGATGCTGTAGAGCCGATCGAGAACGGCTTCCCGCTTTGCCATGTGCCCCACCCTAGTGAGCGGCCTTGCGCGTTCGGCATGACGGCGGCCGCTCGGCAGCGGGCCTAGACTCGGTATGTCCGATTGAGGAGCGAACGGCGTGCCACCCGTCGACCGCAACGTGGCACAAGGAGGAATCACCGTGTCGAGCCAGGCCGCCGAATCCGGAGCAGCCGCCGCCACCAAGATCCGCGCACCGAGACGGGGAGAATTACGCCGCCCCGCCGGCACGCTCTACCGCGGTCGCGAGGGCATGTGGTCGTGGGTGCTGCACCGCATCACCGGCGTCGCGATCTTCTTCTTCTTGCTCGTGCACGTGCTCGACACCTCGCTCGTGCGCATCAGCCCCGAGGCGTACAACTCGGTCATCAACGAGTACAAGACGCCGATCCTCGGGCTCGGGGAGCTCGCCCTGGTGGCCGCGATCGGGTTCCACGCGCTCAACGGGCTGCGGATCATCCTGATCGACTTCTGGGCATGGGGCACGCGCCATCAGCGGCTGCTGTTCTGGATCGTCATCGTGCTCTGGATCGTGCTGCTGGGCGGCTTCGCGCCCCGCCAGATCGCCAACATCATCGCGGAGATGTCATGACCACCATCGACGCCCCTCGCAGCCCGCACACCCCGCCCCGTCCTGAAGGGCCCGTCGCCAAGCGCCGCCGGGTCAACTGGGAGAAGTGGGGCTGGCTCTACATGCGCCTGTCGGGCGTCGTGCTGGTCGTGCTGATCTTCGGCCACCTCTTCGTCAACCTGTTCCTGGGCACCGGTGTGCGCGCCATCGACTTCGCGTTCGTGGCCGGCAAGTGGGCGAGCCCGTTCTGGCAGGTCTGGGACGTGCTGCTGCTCTGGCTCGCGCTCATCCACGGCGGCAACGGCATGCGCACGATCATCAACGACTACGCGCGCGGGCGGCTCCGGCCCGTGCTGCTCATCCTGGTGGCCGCGGCCGTCGTCGTGCTGATCGCGCTCGGCACGCTGGTGCTGACCACCTTCGATCCCTGCCCCGCCGGGGCGCCGTCCAACCTCGTGCCCGACTTCTGCTCGGCCGTCTCGAAGTGAGCCTGAACGCGTGACCGACTCCTCCAGCAGCACATCCGTCGACGATTTCGAGGATGGCGCTGTCATCGACGGCGTGCATTACCACCGCTTCGACGTGGTGATCGTGGGCGCGGGCGGCGCCGGCATGCGGGCCGCCATCGAAGCCGGACCGAAGGCCAACACCGCCGTCATCACCAAGCTCTACCCGACCCGCTCGCACACCGGTGCGGCGCAGGGCGGCATGGCCGCGGCGCTCGCCAACGTCGAAGAGGACAACTGGGAGTGGCACACCTTCGACACGGTCAAGGGCGGCGACTACCTCGTGGATCAGGATGCCGCCGAGATCCTCGCCAAAGAGGCCATCGACGCGGTGCTCGACCTCGAGAACATGGGCCTGCCCTTCAACCGCACCCCGGAGGGCAAGATCGACCAGCGCCGCTTCGGCGGCCACACCCGCGACCACGGCAAGGCACCCGTTCGCCGCGCCTGCTACGCGGCCGACCGCACCGGCCACATGATCCTGCAGACGCTGTTCCAGAACTGCGTCAAGCTCGGGGTCAACTTCTTCAACGAGTTCTACGCGCTCGACGTCGTGATGACGAAGGTGAAGGGCAAGGACCGCCCGTCTGCTGTCGTCGCCTACGAGCTGGCGACCGGCGAGATCCACGTCTTCCAGGCGAAGTCGATCGTCTTCGCCACCGGCGGCTTCGGCAAGATCTACAAGACCACCTCCAACGCGCACACCCTCACCGGCGACGGCGTCGGCATCATCTGGCGCAAGGGCCTGCCGCTGGAGGACATGGAGTTCTTCCAGTTCCATCCGACCGGGCTGGCCGGGCTCGGCATCCTCCTGACCGAGGGCGCTCGAGGCGAGGGCGCCATTCTGCGCAACGCGAGCGGTGAGCGCTTCATGGAGCGTTACGCCCCCACCATCAAAGACCTCGCGCCGCGCGACATCGTCTCGCGCTGCATGGTGCTCGAGGTGGCGGAGGGCCGCGGCGCGGGTCCGCACAAGGATTACGTGCTGCTGGACTGCACCCACCTGGGCGCCGAGGTGCTCGAGACCAAGCTGCCCGACATCACCGAGTTCGCCCGCACCTATCTGGGCATCGACCCGGTGACGACGCCTGTGCCGGTGATGCCGACCGCGCACTACGCGATGGGCGGCATCCCCACCAACGTCAAGGCCGAGGTGCTGAGCGACAACGACACCATCGTGCCCGGCCTGTACGCGGCAGGCGAGTGCGCGTGCGTCTCGGTGCACGGCAGCAATCGGCTCGGCACGAACTCGCTGCTCGACATCAACGTGTTCGGCAAGCGCGCAGGCAACAACGCGGTCGAGTACGCCAAGACCGCCGACTGGGTGCCGCTGCCGAAGGATCCGGCCGGTTTCGTGAAGGGCCTCGTCGACGAGCTCCGCAACTCCAACGGCACCGAGCGGATCGCCGCTCTGCGCAAAGAGCTGCAAGACGAGATGGACAAGAACGCCCAGGTGTTCCGTACCGACGAGTCGCTGGCCAAGGTGACCAAGACCATCCACGAGCTGCGCGGCCGCTACAAGAACGTGTCGATCCAAGACAAGGGCCGCCGGTACAACACCGACCTGCTCGAGGCGATCGAGCTCGGCTTCCTGCTCGACCTGGCCGAAGTCGTCGTGTACTCGGCGCGCAACCGCAAAGAGAGCCGCGGCGGTCACCAGCGCGATGACTTCCCGACGCGCGACGATGCCGAGTACATGAAGCACACCATGGCCTACCTCACCGGCGACCCGCACTCGGCGGATGCCGCCGACCACATCACGCTCGACTGGAAGCCGGTCGTCGTCACGAATTACCAACCGATGGAACGGAAGTACTGAGATGTCGGATGCCGCAAGCGTGCAAGCTGCCGTGACCGAGGGAGCGGTGGCCGAAGCGGCCGCCGAGGCGCCGATCCAGGCCTTCACGGTCACGCTGATCATCCGCCGGTTCGACCCCGAGGTGGATGCCGAACCGCACTGGCAGGACTTCGACGTGCAGCTCTACCCGACCGACCGGGTGCTCGACGCCCTGCACAAGATCAAGTGGGAGCAGGACGGCTCGCTGACCTTCCGCCGCAGCTGCGCTCACGGCATCTGCGGCTCGGACGCGATGCGGATCAACGGCCGCAACCGACTGGCCTGCAAGACCCTGATCAAGGATCTGGACATCACCCAGCCGATCTACGTCGAGGCGATCAAGGGCCTGCCGCTCGAGAAGGACCTCATCGTCGACATGGAGCCGTTCTTCGAGTCGTACCGTGCGATCCAGCCCTTCCTGATCGCCAGCGACAAGCCCGAGAAGGAGCGCATCCAGTCGGTCGCCCAGCGCGCCGTCTTCGACGACACGACCAAGTGCATCCTGTGCGCCGCCTGCACCTCGAGCTGCCCGGTGTTCTGGACCGATGGGCAGTACTTCGGCCCGGCCGCGATCGTGAACGCGCACCGCTTCATCTTCGACAGCCGCGACGAGGGCAGCCAGGTGCGCCTCGACATCCTGAACGACAAAGAAGGGGTCTGGCGTTGCCGCACCACCTTCAACTGCTCGGAGGCCTGCCCGCGCGGCATCGAGGTCACCAAGGCGATCTCGGAGGTCAAGCAGGCGATCCTGCGCGGGTCGCCCGACCTGCCGGCTCAGGACCTCGGGCTGGTGCCCGCCTCGGCGTAGCCCCCGGAGAAATACGAAGGCCGCCAGCGACTCGTGGAGTCGGGCGGCCTTCGTGTTTCTCGCATCCGGAGCGCAAAGACGGATGCGAAACGGGTGTTGGGTCGGTGCCCGCCTCGGCTGGGATCTCAGCGGGCACCGACCGTGTCCGCTCTCGCTGGGACGTCGGAGAGCGGAGCCTGTGTGAAGTTGTCTTCACAGGAAGAGACGGCCGAACGCCCGAACTATGACGCGACGCCGCCGGCCAATTATTCGGTGCCGCCGAATCCGTCGGGATCTAGAGGTTGAGCAGGCTGACGTGCAAGCCCAGCGAGTTGACGCTCAGCTGCAGCGGGATGAGGGCGCCGAGCAAGCCGCCCACCAGACCGGTCGTCTTCTGGGTGATCGTCGCATCGGCACCCGTCGTGCTCTGCGGCAGCGCGTTGATGTCGATCTTCCAACTGCCGTTGGACGCGACCACGGTCGTGTAGACGGCGCCGGCCACTGCGGCGCTGACGGTGGCACCGGGGGTACCGGATCCGGCAAGGTGCAGGTCGACGGTCGTCGCCACAACCGGTGCACCGCCGGTGATCGGTGCGAGCACGGGACCCGTCACGCCGTTGACCACGCCCGTGACGCCGTTCAGCACGCCGTTCACCGTGTCGCCGACTCCATCCACGGTGTTGCCGACCGCGTTGCCGACGGCGTTCCCGGAGGACCCGAGCCCGCCGACACCGGTGGGGTTCGCCGGGTCGGTCGACGCTGAGCCCGGCGACCCTGTCGGGTCGCCCGCGGCATCCTTCGTCGCTCCGAGCCCCGAGGCGGACGCCGTCTGGCTGCTCGAGGGGCCGGGGGCGGCGAGCGGTGAGCCCGGTGTCGTGACGCCGAGCGCCACGCCCCCGCCGATGACGGCGATGATCGCCAGGCTGCCGACCAGCGCACCGGGGCCGGTCGATGCGCCGAGCGCGAGTCCGCCGAGCACCGGCGCCGTCAGGACGCCACCGGATGCGACCGCATGCACGGCGGCCGGCAACGCGGGGATCACCTCGGCAGCCATCGCGGCCGCCGGGTGCGCGAGCGAAGCCAGCACGGCTCCCCCGGCGACGCCGCCGAGCAGCAACGGCACCATGACCATAGCCAGATGCGAGCCGACCTCCTCGACCTCTTCTGAGATCACGGCGCACTTGGTGCAATCCAGCAGGTGCAGCTCGACGCGGTCCTTCTCGCGCGACGTCAGCCCGTTCCGAGCGCGATCGCCCAGCCGCGCCATCGTCCACTGGCACTCGGCGGAGGTTCCGGCGTTGGAGATGTGCGCCTGCAACCAGGCGGTGCGCAGTCCTTCGCGGGCGCGGTACGACAGGGCGGCGACGCCGTTGGCGGTGAGACCCATCAGCGGGGCGACCTCGTGCGGGTCCATCCCCTCGACCTCGGTGTACCAGAGCACGGTCTGCCAGCGGTCGGGAAGCGATCGGAACGCCTTGGCGGTGAGGGTGCGATCCAGCGCCCACGAGGCCGGATCATCGGGAATGCGCTCGTCTTCGAATTCCTCGATCACGTCGACCTGGACGTCGCGAGACGCAGCCCCCCAGCTGCTCGCAAGGTTGCGAATCGTCGTGTACAGGTAAGGACGGAAGGCGCCGGTGGGTCCGCCGCCCGCCAGAACACGTTGGAAGATCCGTGCGTAGGCCTCGCTGACAAGGTCATCGGCGTCGATCGACGACGTGAACTGGCGGGCGACGCGAGCAGCGGAGCGATAGTGACGACGCCACAGTTCGGCGAAGGCGCTCGTATCCCCCGATCGAGCGCTTTCGATCAACTCCGTGTCCGAAGTGGTGAGCTTCGAATCCTGACTGCTCATCCCCCTGATCCATTTCCGGGCCTCTCATGTCCCCATGGCGAGGAAGACAGCCGTGGCTGAGATCCACTGCTCGACGTCCTCATGGAGAGAGACAGCCCTACTGAGTCACTATGACGCGCCTGATCGAGGCTACCTCACCCCCCGTTAGGGGGGTGAGGCGCGGGTGATCCGGCCCGACGGCGCGGCGGGTAGCGTGGCCTCGTCACGGTAGGTGGCCTCGTCAAGGAGGATGGGATCCCGATGAACGCACACGCCGCGGGCTGGACGGTCGCCCGCCCCGCCGAGTTGAGCAACCTGGTCGGCACCGAACTCGTCGGCGAAGACTGGCTGACCGTCGACCAGGGCCGCATCGACGCGTTCGCGGGCGCGACCGGCGACTTCCAATGGATTCACGTGGAGCCCGAGCGAGCGGCAGCGGGACCGTTCGGCGCCCCGGTCGCGCACGGCTACCTCACCTTGGCGCTCATCCCGATGCTCACCGAGGGGCTCCTCGACGTCGGCGGGGTCGGCGCGGTCGTGAACTACGGCTTCGACAAGGTGCGGTTCGTGCAGCCGGTCGTGGTCGGATCCCGACTGCGCGCGCGGATCGAGGTGATGGGCGTGGAAGAGGATGGGCTCGGCTACCGAGTCACCCAGCGGGTCACGATCGAGGTCGAAGGCTCCGACCGACCTGCTCTCGTGGCCGACGTGATCGCGATCCTGGTGCCGGCGTGAGCGACGGCACCCGCTCGACCCCGGGCATCGATGTCGCGGCGTTCGGGATGTGGCTCGCGGCGGCGCATCCGGAATGGATGGGCTCCGGCGGCGCCGGGCTCACCGCCACGCGCTTGACGGGCGGGCTCAGCAATCTGACCTATCGCATCGACGGTGCCGCACGGCCGCTGGTGCTGCGGCGGCCGCCGCTGGGACACGTGCTGAGCACCGCCCACGACATGCAGCGCGAGTTCACCATCATCTCGGCGCTGGCCGGGAGCGCCGTCCCGGTACCCACGGCCCTCGCCTATCTCGACGACGCCGACGGCACGGCCGGGGTGGGCACGCCGTTCTACCTGATGGACTTCGTGGCGGGCCCGATCCTGTCCCGCCCCGCCGACAACGCCGGCCATTCGCCCGCCGCGTTGCGCGCGACCAGCCTCGAGCTGGCCAGGACCCTCGGCGAACTGCACGCGCTCAAGCCCGCATCGGTCGGCCTGAGCGACTTCGGGCGACCGACCGGGTTCGTGGAGCGGCAGCTGCGGCGCTGGGCCGCCCAGTACGACGCCTCGCGCAGCCGTGAGGTGGAGGAGCTCGACACGCTGCAAGCCCGGCTCGGATTGGCGCGGCCCGAGACGACACGGGATTCGCTGCTGCATGGCGACTTCCGCCTCGACAACGCGATCGTGCATCCCGAAGCGGCCGACGGACACCGGATCGCCGCGGTGCTCGACTGGGAGATGGCGACCATCGGCGACTCCCTGCTCGATCTGGGCACCTTCAGCATGTACTGGGACTTCCACGAGGTCACCGGCGGGCAGGCCATCGGCGGCAGCGCCGTCGATCCGGCAGCGGGCTATCCCGCGTTCGACGAGCTCGTCGAGGTGTACTCCTCGGTGGTCGGGGCCTCGGTGCCGCCGCTCGGCTGGTACCGGGCATTCGCGGCCTACAAACTGGCCGTGATCCTGGAGGGGATCCACCTGCGCTTCAACAGCGGCCAGACCGTCGGAGCGGGATTCGAGCAGGTGGGGTCGTTCGTCGCGCCGCTCGCCCGCTGGGGGCTCGCCCACCTCGATGAGACAGGCTGATCGCATGGACTTCGCCCCCGACGCGCGCACGACCGAGCTGATCGGCGTGCTCACCGAGTTCCTCGAGACCGAGGTATACCCGGCCGAAGCGGAACTGACCGCCGAGCTCGCCGCGCATCCCGGGGTCTGGAGCGAACCGCCCGTCGTCGCGCGGTTGCGCGCGGCCGCCCGCGCTCGCGGGCTGTGGAACCTGTTCCTGCCGGGCGCGCGCGGGGCGGGGCTCACCAACCTGCAGTACGCACCGCTGGCCGAGCTCACCGGGCGCAGCATCCGCCTCGCGCCCGCCGCCCTGAACTGCGCGGCGCCCGACACCGGGAACATGGAGCTGCTGGCAGAGTTCGGCACGCCCGCGCAGCAGAGCGAGTGGCTCGAGCCGCTGCTGGATGCGCGCATCCGCTCCTCGTTCTGCATGACCGAACCCGACGTGGCGTCGTCGGACGCCACCAACATCGAGACCCGGATCGAACGCGACGGGGCGGACTACCTGATCACCGGTCGCAAGTGGTGGTCGACCGGCGCGATGAACCCGGATGCGGCGCTCTTCATCGTGATGGGCAAGACCGACCCCTCTGCCGACCGCCACCGGCAGCAGAGCATGATCCTCGTGCCGCGGAACACTCCGGGAGTCACCGTCGTGCGCCCGCTCACCGTCTTCGGCTACGACGACCGCGAGCACGGCGGTCACGCCGAGGTCGACTTCGACCGGGTGCGTGTGCCGGCCGCGAACCTGCTGGGAGCGGAGGGCGCCGGCTTCGCGATGGCGCAGGCGCGGCTCGGCCCCGGGCGCATCCACCACTGCATGCGGCTGCTCGGCATGGCGGAGCGCGCCCTGTCGCTGGTGCGCGAGCGCGCCGCGACGCGCGTGGCGTTCGGGCGGCCGCTGGCGGAGCAGGGCGTCGTTCGCGAGTGGGCGGCCGACGCACGCGTCCAGCTCGAGGCGCTGCGCCTGCTCGTGCTCAAGACGGCCTGGCTGATGGATACCGTGGGCAACAAGCGGGCGATGACCGAGATCCAGGCGATCAAGATCGCGGTGCCGCAGGCCGTCGAGGGCATCCTCGATCATGCGATCCAGCTGTTCGGCGGGGCCGGCGTCTCGCAGGACACCCCGCTCGCTCAGATGTGGGCGGCGGCACGCACGCTGCGGCTGGCCGACGGGCCCGACGAGGTGCACCGGATGTCGCTGGGCAAGGCCGAACTGCGCGGCTGACGAGGTAACGCAGTGCGGGCAAGTTCGGACGATCCGGGCGAGTTCAGCTCGCCCCGATTGTCCGGATTAGCCCGGATGGAAGGGTCGACCCGCTCATGGCGTGATCTGTTCGGGCGGGACGGCGGACTGAGTGAGACAGGCCGCCGCGCTCTGCGCATTGCGGGAGACCGTCGACCCGTTCTCAGAGCCGACCGTCTTGACCGTGTAGTAATCGAGGTTGAGAGTGTCCCCGATGTAGAGGTGAAGGTCGGTGCGCCGGTAGCAGTTGAGCCCCCAGATGTTCGCGCCGCCGAAGCGCTCGGCAACCGCGTTCGGGCTATCTCCGGCGGCGACGAGGTAGGCCCGGGGTACCCCGGCGCCGTCCACCGTGACGGTGCCGCGCGCGCCCGGCCGCGACCCGAGATCGATCGTCCGATTTGGACCGAACGCGGGGTCGCAGGGGACCGTCGCACTGACATCGGCGCAGAGATCCAGGATCGACGCGGTGCTGATGACCTCCGCCTGGGGGCGGTCGATGACAAGACCGCGCGCGGGAGTCGTCTTCTCGGTGGCGTACGTCGCACCCCGGCAGTCGGCCCGATAGACGCGCTTCATGGCGCTGTCGTCGCCGTGGACGGCCGGGATGATGAGGTCGTTCATCCACGCTCCGTCGCTGTTGTCCGCGCTCGAGATCGAGGCCGGCAGGCGCGCCCACAGCACCAGGTTGGTAAGGGCGAGGCTCTTGCCGTGCGCCGCGCCGTCGAGATAGCTGTGCTGCCAGGAACAGCGGAAGAAGAACGAGACGAAAGCCCGAACAGCGGCCTCCCCCTCCCCGATGGAGCCCGGCGGCGTCGTCGGCAGCGCTTCGCCCGGCGGCAGGGCATAGGGCCAGTCGTGCACCGCCGCCAGGTACGCACTCTGAGTGGCATTGCTGAGGCTCGCCGTCGGCGCAGGAGCAGCGATTCGCTTGACCGAGTCGAGGTATGCCTGGACTCCGACGAGCCCCGCGACGACCACGATCGCGACCCCGACGATGGCGATCAGCATCACGAGGGTGCGGCGTCTCACGAGCTCGTCCTCTCGGGCCGGACCGGCATCCAGGCGATCGCCACGGCCAAGTAGAACAACCCGACTCCGATCGAGATCGCGACGAGGGGGCCGCGCAGCTCGGGCTCCGCGAGCCGGAGCACGGTCGTCGATCTCGCCAAAGTCTCGAAGGCCGGCGCGATGAGGAGTTGGGAGGCGGCCACGAGCCATAGCTCGCCAACGAATCGGGTTCGCGGCCGGGCGAGCAGAACCAGTCCGCAGATCGCCATGGCGGCGGCTGCCGCGAGCGGGAAGAACGCGCCGGGCACGTCCAACACCTGCCGCGACACCAGGGGGGCGTTGCGATCGAGCGCGACGAGTCCGACGACGACCATGACCAACGCCCCGGTCGCGGATGCGACGAGCAAACCCCCACTCGGAGCGTGCCCGGCGAGGGCCGCGAGATGCAGCTGCTCGCGACGCCATTGAAGGTCGGCGAGGGCGCCCTTTGCCGCGCGCAGGTGGAGCTCGCGCGCGATGACCTCCGCTGGACGGTCGGCGGCCAGGGATTCGGAGATCTGGTCGTGCAGGTCGGCGATCAGATCGTCGCGACGAGCGTCGGCGATCTCGACCGGGAGGTTCCGGGTATAGAACCCCACCCACCTGAGCACGAGCAGCCGGGCCCGGTCGAGTCGTGCCATCGCCTTGGCACTCATGCGGTAGCAGCCCTCGCGATCGTGATCCCTTCGGCTCGCGACCGGGCTCGGACCGCCGCCTCACCCGCGCCCGTGATCCGGTACAGCCGACGACGCGGCCGTCCCTGATCCGAAGCTGCTTCGTCGGACTCCCACTGCCATTCAAGGAGACCCATCGTGCTCAATCGGGAGAGCGCCTTGTAGAGCGTTCCATGGCCGATTAGGGATGCCGCGGAACTGTCCGACAGGTCGCGAGCGAGTTGGAACCCGTAGACGGTTCCGTCCTCCGAGTCACCCGCAGCGTCGATCGCCAACTCGAGGATCCGGTACTCGAGATCCAGCAGGCGTCCGACGGGTCGACTCGACATGGCTCCACCATAGGAAGGTAACTTCCCATGGTCAAGCGTCAGAGCAAGGAGCCCATCGACGCACCGCCGTCGATCACGAGCGTCTGCCCGGTGATCCAGGCTGCATCGTCCGACAGCAGGAACGCGACCGGCCCGGCGACGTCGGCCGGCTCGCCTAGGCGCTTCAGCGGGTAGCGAGCGGCGGCCTCGGCCTCGTGACCCTCGTAGAGCGCCCTGGCGAAGTCCGTCTTGATCACCGCCGGTGCCACCGCGTTGACCCGGATGCCCGGGGCGAACTCGGCCGCCTGCTGCAGCGTCAGCGTGATGAGCGCGCCCTTGCTCACGCCGTAGAAGCCGATGCCGGGTGCGGCCGCGACTCCGGAGATGGACGAGATGTTGACGATCGACGCCCCGGGTCGGGCGGCGCCGTCGAGCAATCCCGTGGCGCGCGCCTCGCGCGCCCACTCCAGCGTGGCGATCACGTTGACCTCGAGCGTCTTGCGCATCACGTCGACGCCGAGCTCGGCGAGCGGGCCGTAGGCCGGGTTGATGCCCGCGTTGTTGACCAGGTGGTCCAGGTGACCGAAGCGGTCGGCGATGAGGCCGTACACCGCCGCGCGATGGTCGGCGTCGTCGGCGCGGCCGGCCACGCCGATGGCGTTCGTTCCGAGGCGGGCGACCGCAGCATCCAGGGCGTCTTGCTTGCGCGCGGTGATGACTACCGAGCCGCCCTCGGCGACGATCCGCTCGGCGATGGCCAGTCCGATCCCGCGACTGGCTCCCGTGATCAGGGCGACCCGCCCCGCGAATCTCTGCATGAGCCCGACACTATCGCGGGCTAGGGAGTGGGCGCCGGGCCTCCGTTGCCCCGACCCTTGCCGTTGCCGTTGCCGCTCTGGTTGCCCGTGCCGTTGCCGTTGGCGCTCTGGTTGCCCGTGCCGTCGCCCTGGGAGTCGCTCGACGAGTTGCCCGAGTCGTCGCCACCCTGCGCCTTCGAGGTCGGGGAAGGCGTGTCGGATGGTCCCGCGGTGGGCGCTCCCGATGACGAGGGCTCGGGAGAGCTGGATGAACCCGACGAGCCATCGACGCCGAGGATCGGGACCGGCCGCGGGCCGGGCGTCCCGGGATCGAACAGGTGAGCGATGACCGCGACGCCGGCTCCGATCGCCGACCGGGCCTCCGGGCTGGCGGCGGCGGCACCCGCCCCCAAACCGAGCGCGCCGATGACGGCGATACCCGTGATGACGACGCCTCGACGGGCGAACGACGGACGTCGCGCGGGCGCGAGACGGGGCGCCAACAACTCCGAGAGCTCGGCCGAGGGCATCGGCCGGACCGCGGTCGCGTCCCGCTCGAGCTCGCCCAGCAGCTCGCGCAAGAGGGCGTCGTCGGCGAAGTCGCTCTCGGTGAGCAGAGCGTCGATGAACTCAGACATCGATCACCTCCCTGGCCATCAGCGAGCGCAGCGACTCGAGCCCTCGGCGCTGGAGCTGCTTGATCGAGCCGACGCTGCGATCCATGACCTGGGCCGTCTCTTCGAGCGAGAGTCCGGCGATCACGCGGAGGCTGACCACCTGGCGCTGGTCGTCGCCCAGACTCGAGAGCAGACCCATCGCGCCCCCGCCGACCATGTCGATCGCGGTTTCTTCAGCGGATGCGGCGCGGCGCGGATCGGCTTCCGGGTCGAACGAGACCTGTCTGGGGTTCCGGGCCTGAGCGCGGTGGAAATCGACCAGGCGCGCGTGCGCGATCGAGAAGGTCAACGTGCGCACGCCGTCGTCCCCTCCTTCGACCGAGTCGAATCGGCGATGAAGCGCCAGGAAGACGTCGTCGGTCGCGGCCTCCGCGTCGTCGACGCCGTGACTTCGCAGGTAGCCGAGGACGCGCGGCGAGAGTTCGCGATAGACCGCGCTGAAACGATCAGCCGCTCCGCCGCGGTGCGCGCTCGCGTCGTGGAGCATGCGACCAAGCGTTCCACGGCGTTGCCCTTCTGACGATCACCCGAAACGGGGGGCAGTGCGGTTCGATGGGGTGGTCCGCTCGGATGTCGAGCGGACCACCCCGTCGGCTACGGTTCCTGATCCGAACGGTGTAAGCGCCGTGCCCCTCTAGTAGCGCGCGCTCATCCGGGTAATCGCTCGCGGAGGCGGAAAAGTTACGCGGACGACCGAACGTCGGCCGATGTCGGGTTCGCGACGCCGCCTCGTGCGGAGGGAAAGTGCACGAGGCGGCGTCACGAGCGCCGGACGGGAGCACGAGCCCCCGGGCGCGATCCGGTCCCGAACCGGATGTCGCGAGCCGCCGGTCCCCCGACCGGCGCGCTCATATGGGTAATCGTCTGCCGCTCGCAGAAAGTTACGGTCTCGGCGAAAATCGTCGAATCCACATCCTGGCGTGTCAGGGGTGGTGCGATTTCCCACCACCCGATCGAGAGGGCGCGGGATGCGGCGACGGCGATCCCTTGCCCGGGAACGTCGTCGGAGCACCCGAGCCCGGCGCATGCGAGTCGCCGGTCTTGCCCTTGTCGGACCCCGGGTGATCCGTTGCCGTTGAGTGCCCGGGAGAACCGCTGGACGAGGGCTGCGGCACCCACGCCGGTCGATGCGGTGCGGGATGCGGTGCCGACGGCGCACCGCCGGACCCCAGCGCTCCCAGGATCGTCTGCGCGAACTGCTGCGTGGCCGACCGGACATCGGGGCTGGCCGCCGCGGCACCGACTCCGACTCCCAGCGAGCCGAGCACGATCAGTCCGGTCAGGATGCGACGGCGGCCGACCCCGGTGCGGCGGGCGGCACCCGCGCCTCGCGCCGGCATGAGAGCGGCAACGGCCGCCGAGGGCATCGGCCGCACGTGGGTCGCTTCGGCGCGCACCGCGAGCAGCAGGGAGTTGAGTTCGGCGTCATGCGACATGCCCTCCTCGGCCAGGAGCTCGAGGATCTGATCACTCATGGGGTGCCTCCGCCGACACGATCGACCGCAATGCCTCGAGCGCACGGCGCTGCAGCTGCTTCACGGCACCCGTGCTGCGGCCCATGACCTGGGCGGTCTCGTCGAGCGAGAGTTCTGCGACGACGCGCAGCGTGAGCGCCTCACGCTGATCGTCGCCGAGGCGGCGGAGAAGAGCGAGCGTGTTCTGGTCGCCGACCATGGCGGCGTGCGTGTCCTCGGCCGACGGCACCCTCCGCGGATCGGCGTCCGGCTCGAACGGCACGGTCACGGGGAGGCGCACTCGAGCGCGATGGTGATCGACGATCCGGGCGTGCGCGATGGAGAACGTCAAGGTGCGCACTCCATCCTCTCCTCCGATGACCGCCGGGAGACGCGGGTACAGGGCGAGAAAGACATCTTGGGTGACCGCCTCGGGGTCGTCGACTCCGTGAAGCCGCAGATAACCGAGAACACGGGGAGACAACTGCCGGTAGGCCGCAGCGAAGCGCTCGGCGAGGGCTTCCTCCTCCGACTTCTCCGCGTCAGACCCCAACGGCTCGACTTCTCTCGTAGCGGGAGTCGAGGCGATCCGGGACCACCGGATCGCCTCGACGACGGGCGTGCCACGATCAGCCTGGCACGGACCGTCTGCGACCGCTCTTAGTGGCCGTGGCCCTGGCTGCCTGCGCCGTCGGGCTTTCCGCCGGTCGAATGATCCGACGGGGCTCCCGTGTGCTGAGGAACCGGAGCGCCGTGCCCGTGCTCGCCCGAGTGTCCGGGAGGAGTGGCGAGCACCGTGGCGCAGTATGCCGCGATGTCGCCGCCGGTCGAAGCCGACAGCAGGGCACCATAGGCGATCGAGTGCGTGCTCAGACCCCCGGCGGTGTATGCGGTGCAGAGCCCGAAAGCGGCCGGGCCGGTTGCGTCAGGGCCGACGGGCGACGCGCTGCTCGACGGGTCGGGAGATTCCGACGGGTCGGGCGACTCGGACACGGTCGGATCGGGTGTTTCGGAATCGTTGTGCACGAATGTGTGCCCCGGCGTCGGCAGTACTCCCGCGGCAGCGGCCGCGGCCGTTCCCCCTCCGAGAGCGGCCAGCGCGACGGCCGCGATAGCGACCTTCGTTCCGATGGCAGTTGCGATGAATGACACAGAGACCTCCGTGAATAGCGTGGGCGATGCGCGACCGTCCGCTTGCGGTTGCGCTCACCTCTGTCATCGCGGGAGGAGGCAAAAGGTTACGGTCGGTCCGAAGTTCTTCTTTCCGCGTGACTACGCTCGAGCCGCGGCCGCCCTCGCGCTCGCCGCCGAGTCGGCGCTGAGAGCCGCCGCCGCCTTCGCCCGGGCCCGCTCCCGGGTGACGCCGGCCAGCTCGGCGCGGACGTCGGCCAGGGCCGCGGGGGCCATCGACAGCGAGGTGGCACCGAGCCCGACCAGGACGACCGCCAACGCGGGGTCGGCCGCGGCCTCTCCGCAGATGCCGACCGGCTTGCCTGCTGCCGCCCCGGCATCCCCGAGCATCTTGATCAGTCGCAGGACGGCGGGATGCCACGGGTCCTGATACGAGGCCGCGGCCCCGAGCGTGCGGTCGGCCGCCAGCGCGTATTGGGTGAGGTCATTGGTGCCGATGCTGACGAAGTCGGCGATGGCGAGCACCTGATCCGCGAGCAGGGCGAGCGACGGCACCTCCGCCATCACGCCCACGGATTGCAACCCGATGCCGCGGGCGAGCTCGACGAAGTACCGGGTCTCGCCGGCATCGGCCACCATGGGCGCCATCACCCAGAGTTCGGCGGGATTTCCGGCGGCGACCGTCTCGTCGTGGGCGTTCTTGAGCGCCTGAAGCTGGTCCGCCAGGATCTGCGGCGCGGCGCGCAGGGCGCGGAGCCCTCGAAGACCGAGGGCCGGGTTCGGCTCGTTCCCGGTGCCGAGAAACCCGAGCGGCTTATCGGCTCCGGCGTCGAGCACCCGCGCGACGACCTTCTTGCCCGGAAAGTGCGACAGGACCTCCCGGTAGTGCCTCTGCTGCTCGGCGACGGTCGGCGCGGTGTGAGCATCGAGGAACAGGAACTCGGTGCGGAGGAGCCCGACGCCCTCTGCCCCACCGGCGACCGCGTCGGCCGCGCCGCTCGGTGAGCCGAGGTTCGCGAGCAGCGGGATCCTGGTGCCGTCGGCCAGCGCCCCGGCCGGCGCTTCGTCACCGTGCGGGCCGGCAGCTCCAGCCGCCTGCGCGGCGATGCGGGTCTCGGCGTCCGCCAGCTGGGCGGCGCCGGGGTCCACGACAACGACACCGGATGACGCGTCGAGGATGACGTGCGCACCCTCCGCGATCACGGCATCCCGCCCGATTCCGACGATCGCCGGGATCCCGCGTGCCCTGGCCAGGATCGCGGTGTGACCGGTCGGCCCACCGCCTCGCGTGATCAGCCCGAGCACCTTCGTCAGATCGAGCAGGGCGGTTTCGGCGGGAGCCAGGTCGTCGGCCAGCAGGATGAACGGAGTCTCGGACGCCGGCACGGCCGCCACCGGGACGCCGCGCAGCGCCGCGATGATGCGCCGCGAGACATCGCCCAGATCGGCGGCCCGCTCGGCGAGGTCGCCGCCGAGAGCCGTCAGCTGCTCCTGGAATGCCTGGAAACCCTCGAACACGGCGCGCTCGGCCGTGGTTCCGGCGTCGATCCGAGCGTCGACGTCCTCTGCCAGCATCGGATCCTCGGCCATCCGGATGGCCGCCTCGATGACGTCGCGGCCGGGGCCATCGGCGCGCGCGGCAAGCGCGCCGAGCTGGTCCGCGACAGCGCGGACCGCGGCCGCGAGCGCCGCCTTCTCGGCCGCCGCGTCGCCGCCGTGCGAGCCCGGGGCGGGGTCTGCAGGAGTCTCGGGCATGATCAGAACGCGCCCGACGGCGAGCGAGCGTCCGACTCCGGTGCCGCGCAGTTCGGCGGCGCCCTCACCCAGCTGGCCCTGTGCCATCGCCGGCCATCCTTCGCCATGTCGTTCAGCGGTGCGCCGCTCGCAAGCTGAAAGCTCTCGGGGGTTGACTCCCGGGTCAGCCTATTGCGTCGCACCGAACCCTAGGGTTGAGCCATGGCCGCCCCCGCGAAGGCTCCCAGCCCCCTGGTGACATGGGTCAAGCGACGCGTCGCGTGGGTGCTGTCCCTGAAGCCGGTCAGGGTGTTCCAGCACTACTCCCGCCTGCGCGGCCCCATCCTGGCGAGCGGTCTCGCCTTTCAGGGACTCTTCGCCGTCTTCGCAGGTCTCTGGGTCGCCTTCTCGATCGCCGGCCTGGTGATCAGCGGCAACGTCGCCGCGCAGAACGCCATCCTCATCACGCTCAACAACGCGATCCCCGGTCTGATCGCCACCGGCGGTGGCAGCGGCGCGATCAAGGCCGACACCCTGCTCTCGGCCGGAGTGTTCGGGTGGACGGGTGCGATCGCGCTGGTCGGCTTGCTCTACTCGGCGCTCGGCTGGCTCGGGTCGGCTCGGGATGCCACGCGCACCATGTTCGAGCTGCCCTCCCCCGCCGCCAACTTCGCCCTGCTGAAGGCGCGCGATCTGGCACTCGGCCTCGGGCTCGGTGTGGTCCTCCTGGTGTCCGCGGTGCTCTCGATCGCCGGCACCAGTGCCACGACGTTCCTGCTCGGCTTGGCCGGCGTCCACGCCAAGACGGTCATCGCGATCGTGCTCAGCCGCGTCGTCACCCTCGGGGTGATGTTCGCGCTCGACACCGTCGTGCTGGCGGCGCTGTATCGACTGCTCGCAGCGATCAAGATCCCGCGCCGACGCCTCTGGGCCGGCGCCCTGCTCGGCGCGATCGGGCTCGGTGTGCTGAAGACGCTCGGCTCGGCGCTCCTGGGCGGGGCGACGAACAACCCGCTCATCGCGTCGTTCGCGGTGCTGGCGGGGCTGCTGCTGTTCTTCAATCTGGCCTGCCAGGTGATCCTGTTCGCGGCATCCTGGATCGCCACCGGCCTGGAGGATGCCGGCATCGAGGTCGACCCTCGGGTCGCGGCCCAACGGCTTGCCAACGCGCGCGAGCTGGTCGCCGCGAACGAACCGCCACCGGATGAGGCCGCTCCCGAGGGCCGCACCGGCATCCGCGCCGCCGTCAGCAGATGGCGGGCGCGGGTCCGGGACGAGCGACGGCGGCGACGGAAACCGGTCGGCGCCCGCCGATAGAATCGCCAGCATGCCCCGCCCCCTGCGCATCGCCTCGGTGAACGTGAACGGCGTGCGCGCCGCGTTCCGCAACGGCATGGCTCCGTGGCTCGCGGGACGCAACGTCGACATCCTGTGCCTGCAAGAGGTGCGCGCCGAGACCGACGACCTGACGGCCCTGCTCGGCGACGAGTGGAGCGTGCTGCACGACGCCGCGACCGCGAAGGGGCGTGCCGGGGTCGCGATCGCCTCGCGGGCCCGCGCCGAGATCCATCGCGTCGAGTTCGGCGCCCCCGACTTCGACAGCGCCGGCCGGTGGCTCGAGGCCGACTATGACGTCGACGGCACCATCGTCACCGTCGTGTCGGTCTACGTCCACTCGGGAGAAGACGGAACGCCCAAGCAGGTCGAGAAGTACAAGTTCCTCGACGCGATGGTGGCCCGCCTGCCCGAGCTGCAGGCGCACAACCCGCTGTCGGTCATCATGGGCGACCTCAACGTCGGCCATCGCACCCTCGACATCAAGAACTGGAAGGGCAATGTGAAGCGCGCCGGCTTCCTGCCCAAGGAGCGCGAGTACTTCGACCGCATCCTGGGAGCGGAGGACGACCCGCATTACAACGCGGGCGCCGGGCTCGGCTGGGTCGACTTGGGCCGCAGGTTCGCCGGCGAGGTGCCCGGACCGTACACCTGGTGGTCGAGCCGTGGTCAGGCGTTCGACACCGACACCGGATGGCGCATCGACTACCAGCTCGCGACGCCCGAGCTCGCCGCTCTGGCCCGCTCGTACTCCGTGGACCGGGCCGCCAGCTACTCGGAGCGATGGTCGGACCACGCTCCCGTCGTCGTCGATTACGACATCCCGTAGCTTTTCCACCGAACGGACTTCTGATCATGACCAAGCCCCGACTGTTCTCGGGCATGCAACCCTCGGCCGACTCGCTGCACGCGGGCAACTACATCGGCGCCCTCCTGCAGTGGAAGCAACTGCAGACCGAGTACGACGCCATCTTCTGCGTCGTCGACCTGCACGCCATCACGGTGCCGCAGGATCCGGCGAAGCTGCGCGAGGCCACCCGCCGCACCGCGGCTCAGTACATCGCGGCGGGCATCGACCCGGCGTCCTCCATCCTCTTCGTGCAGTCGCAGGTGCCCGCGCACGCCGAGGCGGCCTGGGTACTGAACACCATCACCGGATTCGGCGAGGCGAGCCGGATGATCCAGTTCAAGGACAAGACGGCCAAGCAGGGCGTCGAGGCGGCGAGCGTCGGGCTGTTCACCTATCCGATCCTGCAGGCGGCCGACATCCTGCTCTACGACAGCGAGATCGTGCCGGTCGGCGAAGACCAGCGGCAGCACGTCGAGCTCACCCGCGACCTGGCGCAGCGCTTCAACAGCCGGTTCGGCGAGACCTTCGTCATTCCCGAGGTCCGGATCCCGAAAGAGACCGCGAAGATCTACGACCTGCAGCACCCCGGCTCGAAAATGTCCAAGTCGGCCGAGAGCGACAACGGGATCATCTGGTTGCTCGACGACCCGGCCCTCACCGCGAAGAAGATCAAGTCGGCCGTGACCGACACCGAGCGCGACATCCGTTTCGACCCGGAGGCCAAGCCCGGCGTCTCGAACCTGCTCACCCTGCTGTCGGTGCTCGGGGGATCGTCGATCGCCTCGCTCGAGGGCGAGTTCGCGGGCAGGGGCTACGGCGACCTGAAGTCGGCGACCGCCGATGCCGTGGTGGAGGCATTCGCCCCGGTGCGCACCCGCGCGCTCGAGCTGCTCGCCGACCCGGCCGAACTGGATCGGGTGCTGACGGGAAACGCCGAGCGAGCGGACGCCATCGCGAGCGAGACGCTGCGGCGCATCTACGACCGGGTCGGGTTCTTGCCGCGGGTCCCCCGGTAGCAGCCGTGGAACCCCCCGAGCTGCGCAGCGAGCGGCTCACGCTGTCGGTGCCGACGGCCGACGATGTCGACGCGATCACGCGGTACTGCCAAGACGCGCTGTTCGAGCAGTACCTGACGACCCCGTGGCCGTATGGTCGCTCGGACGCGGTGGCGTTCGTGGATGCGGTGGCGCGCTGGTGGGATGAGCAGAGCGAGTACACCTTCGGCATCCGCCTCGATGACGGATCGCTGATCGGCATGATCGGCTGGCGTTCGCGCGGCGACGTCGGATTCTGGATGGGCGCCGAGCACCGCGGCCGCGGCTACATGGTCGAGGCGCTCGCGGCGATGGTCGAGTGGGTGTTCGTCGAGCACGCCCCCGACCGCATCACCTGGGAGACGCTGCCCGGCAATCTCGCGTCGGCCCGGGTCGCCCGCGCCGCGGGCTTCCGTTACACCGGGATCGCGCCCGTGCTGGTGCCCGCCCGCGACGGATCGCGCCCCGATAGTTGGCATGGCGAGCTGCTGCGCGACGACGATCGCGACCCGAAGCCGGGATGGCCGTTGTGAACGGCCAGGTGGGCCGCCGCATCCGGGTCGCCCTGTTCGATCTCGACGACACCCTGTTCGCGCACCGGGAGGCAGTGGAGCGCGGGATCACCGCATACCGGGGCATCCTCGGTGGCGCCGTGGCGGCGGGTGACGACGCCGCCGAAAGCGCGCGCTGGCACAAGCTCGAAGAGGAGCACTACCACCGTTACCTGGCCGGCGAGCTCGACTTCCGCGGGCAGCGACGGGCGCGCGCGCGATCGTTCCTCGCGCCGTATGGCCTGGTGCTCGAAACCGATGACGAGGCCGACGCCTGGTGGGATGGCTACATCGTCCACTACGAGAACGCGTGGGCCCTGCATGACGACACCCTCCCCTGCCTCGACGCGCTGACCGCCGAGCCCGACCCCGTACGCATCGGCCTGGTCACCAACGGCGACCTGAACGCGCAGACGGCCAAACTGCGCGCCACCGGCTTGCTGTCGCGCATCGAGCACATCGTGGCCAGCGGCGAGGTCGGAGCCGCGAAACCGGATGCGGTGATCTTCGAGCGGACGTGCGAGGTCTTCGGAGTCGAGCCGGGTTCGGCCGCCTACATCGGCGACCGGCTCACCACCGACGCCCTGGGCGCCTCCGCCGCCGGGCTCCTCGGGGTGTGGCTCGACCGCGCGGGGGCGGCGACGGATGAGCAACTCGGCATGGCGCGCGAGGCCGGCGTGCCGGTCATCCGGAGCCTGGATGCCGTCCCGGCGCTGCTCGGCCGCCCGACGAGCACCTCGCCGAGCAGCCGCTAGGCCAGCAGCCGAGAGATCGCCGTGCGGGCGTGCAGGTACGGCTCGTCGCTGCCGAACAGCAGGGATAGATCGTTCGCCCCGTCGAGCAACGAGGTGATCTCGAACGAGAGCTGTCCGGCATCGGTGTCGGGCGGTACTTCGCCGCGATCGATGGCCCGCTCGACGGTGCGGCGCATGAAGGCCTGCCAATCGGTCATCGCCTTCGCGATCGCGTCGTGCGCGGCCCCCGGACGCGACCCCAACTCGGCCGAGGCCGCCGCGAAGAAGCACCCGCCGGCGAAGACGCGCGACTGGCTGTACCGCAGCCAGGCATCGGTCAGCACACGCAGTCGAGCGAGCCCGCCCTTTTCGGCGAGCGCGGGTGCGAGCACGTGCTCATGGAAGACCTCGATCGCCGCCTCGATGGTGGCGAGCTGCAACTGCTCCTTCGATCCGAACAGCGCGACGACGCCGCCCTTGCTCATGCCCGAGCGCGCGGCGAGCGCGCCGATCGACAATCCGTCGAGTCCGTCGACCGACGCGAGGTCGACGGCGACGGCCATGACGGCGCGGCGTGAGCTGTCGCCGCGAACACGGCGGCCGTCGAGAGAGGGGCTGGCGCTGACGGGCATGCATCCATACTATACGAACGATCGTATTTTTAATGTGAGGATGCCATGCCACCGATTCAGAAGATCATGGGCGCCCTGAGTCGCGTCGTTCCCCCTCTGGCTGCCGAGCTCGCGTACCGGCGGTTCGTCTCGCTGGGGACTCCCGAGTCGGTGCACCCACGTGATGCCGCCGTCCACGCTCGCGCGCGCAGGGGATCGCTCGAGCTCAACGGCTCCTCCGTGGCCACGTACACCTGGGGCACCGGCCCGGAGACGATCATCCTGGTGCACGGCTGGCGCAGCCGCGCCTCGCGATGGTCGACCCTCGTCACCGCGCTCGAATCGCCCGAGCGCACGATCGTCGCGTTCGACGCGCCGGGCAATGGCGACTCCCCCGGGCACCGAACACACCTCCTCGACTACGTGGCCATCGTGCGTCTGCTGACAGCCCGGCACGGCGGGGTTCGCGCGATCGTGGCGCACTCCTTCGGGGTACTCGCGAGCTTTGTGGCGGTGCGCGAAGGGGTCGCGACCGAGCGCCTGGTCGGCATCTCGGGCATGGCGACCGCGACCCAGCTGCTCGAGACCTTCTCGGATCAGGTGGGCCTGACCGCACGAGCGCGGAACGGGCTCGGTCGACGCTTCCAGCGCCGCGTCTTCCCGCAGGAGACCGACATCTGGCGCCGCTTCGTGGCGGAGCTCGACCCGACCGAGGCGCGCATCCCCGTGCTGCTCGTGCACGATGACGACGACCCGGTCGTGCCGGTCGCTCAGGCAGAACGCATCGCCGAGGCCCACCTGGGCGGCGTGACCGTCGAGCGCACTCGCGGGCTCGGGCACAACCGCATTCTGAGCGATCCGGACGTCGTCGAGTTGATCCGCGACTTCATCCAGGCGCCGATCGAAGGCGGCGGCCCGCGACTGCTGCCCTCCGAGAACCGACGCCGCTCGGGCGGATGAACCCGGCCGGGAATAGTCCCGTCGGCCCCACGTTGTATCGTGGGTAACGAAATACGTGCTCCGGGGTCGGTGAAAATCCGAGCCGGCGGTGATAGTCCGCGAACTCCTCTCGATGGTTGCGAGGAGCCGATCCGGTGGAATTCCGGGACCGACGGTTAAAGTCCGGATGGGAGGAAGCACGCGTTTTCGATCGAGCCTTCGGGCGGAATCGAAGATGATGCCACGCTCGGCACCCCGGAACCGTCTCGCAACGAGACCTGAGGACCGGATGAGCGACACGCAGCACCCCGAGTGGGAGCCCTTCATCCGGCGCGCGCTCGAGCTCGCCGCTCAGGGCCCCCTGACCGGCGGAAACCCGCAGGTCGGCTGCGTTCTCGTCGACGCAGCGGGTCGGGTCGTGGCCGAGGGCTGGCACCACGGCGCCGGCACCCCGCATGCCGAGGTCGACGCCCTGTCGAAGCTGCCGACGACCGCCGATGGACGACCGGATGCCTCCGGCCTGACCGCCGTCGTCACCCTCGAGCCCTGCAACCACACCGGGCGCACGGGTCCGTGCTCGGTGGCGCTGCTGAACGCCGGAGTCGCGCGCGTGGTCTACGCGCTCTCCGATCCCGGCAAGCGGTCGAGCGGCGGCGCCGCGCACCTGCGCGCGGGCGGCGTCGAGGTCATCGATGGCGTGCTGCGTCGCGAGGCCGAGGCCTTCCTGCACCGCTGGCTCACCGCCGTCGCGCGCAACCGGCCCTGGGTGACGGTGAAGTGGGCGTCGACGCTGGATGGCCGGGCGGCGGCATCCGACGGCAGCAGTCAGTGGATCACCGGCACCGCATCCCGTCAGCGGGTGCACGAGGAACGTGAAGCCAGCGACGCGATCCTGGTCGGCACCGGCACGGTGCTCGCCGACGACCCCAGCCTGACCGCGCGCGGCGACGCGGGTGAGCTCATGCCGCATCAGCCGATCCCCGTGGTCGTGGGCGAGCGCGCCGTTCCGGATGACGCGGCACTCCGCCGCCACCCGGCCGGCCTGATCGAGACCGGCAGCCGCGATCTCGCGGCCATCCTCGCCGACCTCGACGCCCGCGGACTCCGCCGCGTCTACGTGGAGGGCGGCCCGACCCTGGCCAGCGCCGTCATCGCCGCCGGATACGCCGACGAGTTCTCGATCTACCTCGCCCCGGCCCTGCTGGGCGGCGACATGCTCGCCGTCGGCGACCTGGGCATCCCGACCATCGGCCGGGCCCTCCGCCTGCGCCTCACCGCGATCGAGCAGCTCGGCGACGACCTGCACCTGACCGCACAGCCTGCAACCAAGGAGAACTGAATGTTCACCGGCATCATCGAAGAACTCGGCGAGGTCACCGCCTGGCAGCAGAGCGGCGACTCGGCGCGCGTCACCGTGCGTGCGCCGCTCGCCGCATCCGACGCGCGACACGGCGACTCGATCTCGGTCAACGGCGTCTGCCTCACGGTGGTCGCCCAGGGCGACGACTGGTTCACGGCCGACGTGATGGCCGAGTCGATCGCGGCCAGCACGGTCGGCAGTCTCACCGCGGGCGACCGCGTCAACATCGAGCGCGCGGCCTCCCTCGGAGACCGTCTCGGCGGCCACATCGTGCAGGGCCACGTCGACGGCACTACGACGATTCTCTCGACGCACGACGGCGATGCCTGGCGCGTGGTGCGTCTCGGGCTGCCCGCCGAGCTCAGTTCGCTCGTCACCCGCAAGGGGTCGATCGCGATCGACGGCGTCTCGCTCACCGTGAGCGCTGTCAGCGACGCCGGCGAGCCGCGGCAGTGGTTCGAGGTGTCACTGATCCCCGAGACGCTGGCGGCGACCACCCTCGGCACCAAGGGCGCGGGCGACTCGGTGAACCTCGAGACCGACATCCTCGCCCGGCACGTCGAGCGCCTGCTCGCCGTCGATCGGGCCGCGGAACACACAGCAGCAGCGCGCACCACAGAAGGAGCACACGCATGAGCCTCGCCAATATCCCCGTCGCCCTCGAAGCACTGAGGGCCGGCAAGCCGATCATCGTCGCCGACGACGAGGGCCGCGAGAACGAGGGCGACGTCATCATCGCCGCCGAGTCCGCCTCCCAGGAGTGGGTGGCCTGGATGGTGAAGCACACCTCCGGATTCATCTGCGCACCCATGACCAACGAGATCGCCGACCGGCTCGACCTGCCGCCGATGGTCGAGCACAACCAGGATCCGCGCGGCACGGCATACACGGTCAGCGTGGATGCCGCCGACCGCCTGAGCACCGGCATCAGCGCCAGCGACCGCGCCCACACCCTGCGGGTGCTCGCCGACCCGACCGCGACGGGAATCCGGTTGACCCGGCCCGGCCACATCATGCCGCTGCGCGCTGTCGACGGCGGCGTGCGCGAGCGCGACGGTCACACCGAGGCCGCGGTCGATCTGCTGAAGCTGGCCGGACTCACCCCGGTGGCCGCGATCTCCGAGATCGTGGCCGACGACGGCGAGATGGAGCGGCTGCCCGGGCTCATCGCCCTCGGCGAGCGCGAGAACGTGCCGGTGATCACGATCGAGTCGCTCATCCGGTTCATGGAGGAGAAGCGCTGTGAGAACGACCCGCAGGCGGTCATCGAGGTGCCCGAGTCGTCGCGCGTGAACTTCGAGGTCGAGACCAACGTGCCGACCCAGCACGGTGTCTTCCGCGTGCGGGCCTACCGCGACCGCTCGACCGGCGCCGACCACGTGGCCTGGATCTCGGGCGAGCCGAAAGACGGCACGCTCGTCCGTGTGCACTCCGAGTGCCTGACCGGAGAGGCGTTCGGCTCGCTCAAGTGCGAGTGCGGCCCGCAGCTGCAGGCGGCGCTGGACACCATCGAGGAGCAGGGCGGCGTCGTCATCTACCTGCGCGGTCACGAGGGCCGCGGCATCGGCCTGATCAACAAGCTGAAGGCCTACCGGCTCCAGGAGGAGGGGTTCGACACCCTCGACGCGAACATCGCGCTCGGACTGCCCGCCGACGCGCGCGACTACGGGGCGGCCTACGCCATCCTGAAGGATCTCGGCGTCTCGAGCGTTCGCCTGCTCAGCAACAACCCCGAGAAGGCACGCCAGCTGCGCGAGCGCGGCGTGACGGTCACCGAACTGGTGCCGCTCGTGGTCGGCGTGGGCGAGTACAACGAGGGCTACCTCGACGCGAAGCGCGACCGGATGGGCCACCAACTGCCCACCCACGAGGTGCTGGATGCGCAGATCGACGACGCGCTCGAGGCGCAGGGACGGAGCGCGCGATGAGCGGCGAAGGAATGCCCACGCTCGACACCGACGGGACGGGCCTGAAGGTCACCATCGTCTCGGGCCTCTGGCACACCCGTATCTCGGAGGGACTGCTGGCCGGTGCGCACCGGGTGCTCGATGCCAGCGGCGCCGAGGTCTCGATCGTGCAGGTCGCCGGCAGCTTCGAGCTGCCCGTGGTGTCGAAGGCCGCTCTCGAGGCGGGCGCGGATGCCGTGGTCGCCCTGGGCGTGATCGTGCGCGGAGAGACCCCGCACTTCGATTTCGTCGCCAGCGCCGCGACCGACGGCCTGACCCATGTCGCCCTCGACACCGGCAAGCCCGTGGGTTTCGGCGTGCTGACGGTCGACGACGAGCAGCAGGGCCTCGACCGTGCGGGGCTGCCCGACTCCAAGGAGGACGTCGGCGGCCGCGCCGCCGAGGCGGCGCTCGCGACGGCGCGCACCCTGCGCGAGCTGCGCGGCTAGGGACGCCAGCGAAGCGCGGCGGCGCGTACGAATCAGTCCAGGAACAGCGCCCGCAATCGGCGGGTCGTGAACAGCAGGCCGAAGGTGATCAGGGCCGCGTAGTACAGCAGGTGGATGATCATCGACGGCTCGATGTACCCGGTGGTGAGCTGCCGGATCATGTCGACCGCCTGCCACAGCGGCAGCGCCTGGATGAACCACTGGATGGGCACCGGATACACGCTGAGCGGGTAGAAGGTCGCCGAGAGCAGGAACATCGGCAGCAGGGCGAAGTTGATCCAGTCCATCTGCTGGAAGGTCTTCAGGTAGCTGGTGATCGCCATCCCGAGGCTGGCGAACCCGAAGGCGATGAGCAGCACGGCGGGGAGGGCGAGCAGCGCGGTCCACGCGAGATTGAGACCGAGAGCCTGCATCACGATCATGAAGGCGACCGCATAGAGGCCGCCGCGCAGCAGCGCCAGCAGGATCTCGCCGAGCGCGACGTCCAGCGGTCCGAGGCTGGTGGCGAGCATCCCCTCATAGAGCTTGCCGAAGTGCATCTTGAAGAACACGTTCCAGGTGGAGTCGTAGATCGCCCCGTTCATCGCCGACACGGCGAGCAGGCCGGGTGCGATGTACGCGGCATAGGGGATGACGTGCCCTCCGTCGTGCACGGCCCCGATGTACGAGCCCAGGCCCAGCCCGAGCGAGAGCAGGTAGAAGACCGGCTCGAAGAAGCCGGACGCGACGATCACGTAGTTCGAGCTCTTCGTGGCGCGCAGGCCGCGCCCGATCACTGCGCCGAATTCGCCGGAATAGAGCGATCCCACCCCGCCGGCTCTCGCGCTCGAACGGGCCATGCGAGGAGCCGTCTGCTGCGCGGTCATCGGTTGAGCCTCTTCACCGTGAGGTGCACCTGGATGAGCGCCGCCACCACGATCAGGGCGACGAGCACCGCCACGTGCACCAGGGTCAGCCAGCCCGGTTCGACGTGCCCGTACGAGGCGATCCGCGCGAGCTGCGTGCTGTGCCACAGCGGCGAGATCCAGCCGATCCACTGCAACCAGATCGGCAGCTGCGTGATCGGGAAGACCGTGCCGCTGAACAGCGTCATCGGGAGCACGATCGTGCGACCGATCACCGCGAACTGGCCGCGGTCTTCGCGGATCGTCGTGGAGTAGGCCGCGAGCGGGATGCCGAACGCCAGCCCTCCGAGCACCGCGATCGGCAGCACGAGCAGCCCCTCGGGAAAGCGGATCGCGCCGAACGCCATCGCGATGGCCAGGAAGATGCCCGAGGTGAACGTCATCCGGATCACCGTGAACAGGATGTGACCGCCCGCGATCTGCCGCGGCGTGATCGGCCCGGCGTTCATGCCGAGGTAGGTCTCGTTCCACTTGAACCCGAGCAGGACCCCGAAGGTGAACTCCTCGGTCGCGGTCTGCACGGCGCCCGCGCAGAGGAACGCGGGGATCACGAACTGCGCGTACGAGACGCCGTCGATGCCGGCGTTGCCCCCCGACTTGATCAGGGTGGCGAGCCCGACGCCGAACGCGAGCAGGTACAGCAGCGGCGATCCGATCGCCGTGGCCAGCATCGACCACTTGTAGCCGGGGATGCGCCGCAGCTCGTGCTCGGCGACATACCAGGCGCCCCAGCGCTTCGACCTGTCGTAGTGGACCTCCGAACGGGACGGCCGGGTTCTCGATGCGACGGCCGTCATTCGATCAGGCTCCGTCCGGTGAGGCGCAGGAAGACGTCTTCGAGGCTGGAGCGGCGCACCAGGCTGGTGACCGGCTCCAGCTTGCGGTGGATCGCCTCGTTGAGCGCGGCCTCGCCGTCGTGCGCGTAGATGAGCACGCGGTCGGGCAGTACCTCGATGCGCTCGCCGACGCCCGCGAGGGTCTCGGCGGCGTCCTGGTTCTTCTCCGATCCGAAGCGCAGTTCGACGACCTCGCGGGTCGAGTACTCCTTGATCAGGGATGCCGGAGACCCCTCGGCCATGATCGTTCCCTTGTCGACCACGACCAGGCGGTCGCAGAGCTGCTCGGCTTCATCCATGTAGTGGGTGGTCAGGAGAAGCGTCGTGCCCTGTTCCTTGAGGCGGAACAGGCGATCCCACAGGATGTGCCTGGCCTGCGGGTCGAGGCCGGTGGTCGGCTCGTCGAGGAGCAGGATGCGCGGCTCGTTCACGAGCGCCCGCGCGATGGTGAGGCGGCGCTTCATCCCCCCGGAGAGGTCGTCGACCTTCGCCTTGGCGCGGTCGGCGAGCTGGGCGAACTCGAGCAGCTCGTCGGCACGCTTCGCGACGACGGCGCGCGGGATGCCGAAGTAGCGCCCGTAGACCAGCAGGTTCTCGCGAACACGCAGCTCGGTGTCGAGGTTGTCCTGCTGCGGGACGACCCCGAGCTGCGACCGGATCTCGGGCCCGTTCTCGTTCGGGTCCATCCCCAGGATGCGCAGGTCTCCACTCGTGCGCGTCGAGACCGCGCCGACCATGCGCATCGTCGTGGACTTGCCCGCCCCGTTCGGACCGAGCAGCCCGAACGACTCCCCCGGCGCCACCTCGAACGAGATGCCGTCGACGGCATTGGTGGAGGCGTAGGTCTTGACGAGGTCGACGGCTTCGATGACGGGAGACGGCACGCGTTCGACCCTAGGCGACACCCCCGACGGACGCGAGCCGGGCTCACCGCCTCCCGGCGGAGTACGGGCGCCCTGTCGCGCCGAAGTAGCGTGGATCCGTGAGCACCCCCACTGCCCCCGCACCCCGCCGCGGTCTCTTCGGCCGCCGCACCCCCGACGAGGGACCGCGCGCCAGCTTCCGGCAGCTGCTCCCCTACCTGACGGAACACCGCGGTGTGCTCGCCGTGGTGGTCGCGCTGAGCCTGGTTGGCGCGGGCGCGTCCCTGCTGCAGCCGCTCCTCGTCAGTCAGGTGATCGGTCTGGTGCAGAAGGGCCAGGCGCTCGGCATGCTGGTCTGGGCGCTGGTCGGCCTGGTGCTCGCGGCGGCGGTGATCAGCGGCATCCAGCACTACCTGCTGCAGCGCACCGGCACGAGCGTCGTGCTCAGCGCGCGCCGCCAACTGGTGCGCAGGATGCTGCGGCTCCCGATCGCCGAGTTCGACCAGCGCCGCACCGGCGACCTCGTCTCGAGGGTCGGCTCCGACTCGACGCTGCTCTACGCCGTCATCACCCAGGGACTGGTCGACGCGATCGGCGGAGCCGTGCTCTTTGTCGGCGCCCTCATCGCGATGCTCATCATCGATCCGGTGCTGCTCGGGCTCACGGTGCTGGTGATCGGTCTGTCGGTGGTGGCGGTCGTCCTGCTGTCGGGGCGCGTGCGCGTCGCGAGCCGTCAGCAGCAGGAGAAGGTGGGCGACCTGGCGGCCGCGGTCGAACGGTCGATCAGCGCGATCCGCACCGTGCGCGCCTCGAACGCCACCGAGCGCGAGACCGACGCCGTGATCGAGGATGCCGTGGGCGCCTACCGCGCCGGCGTGCGGGTCGCCAAGATCAGTTCGCTGATCGTGCCGCTCGGCGCCATCGCCCTGCAGGTCTCGCTGCTGGTGGTGCTGGGCGTCGGCGGATTCCGCGTCGCCAGCGGCGCGATCACGATCGCGAACCTGGTCGCGTTCATCCTGTTCCTGTTCATGCTGATCATGCCGCTCGGGCAGGCGTTCGGCGCGCTGACCTCGGTGAACCAGGCGCTGGGCGCCCTGGGCCGCATCCAGGAGATCATCGCGATCCCGAGCGAGGACGAGAACGACGCGGGGCTCGAGCCCGCGGCGCCGGTCACCACGGATGCCGCGATCAGCTTCGACGACGTGCACTTCAAGTACCCGGAGGCGGCCCACAAGACCGAGAAAGAAAAGCTGATCGCGGAGTTCGAAGCTCAGGCCGACAACCGACCCGGCGCAGCCGTGTCGGCGCTGGGGTCGCGCGATCGCGATGCGATCGCCTCAAGCTCCACCGCGCGCGGCGACACTGAGGTGCTGCACGGGGTGAGCTTCGAGGTGCCGCGCGGCGCCCGGGTCGCCCTGGTCGGGCCGAGCGGGGCGGGCAAGAGCACGATCCTGGCGCTGATCGAGCGCTTCTACGATCCGACGGCGGGCGTGGTGCGGGTCGGCGGGCTCGACGTGCGCGGGATCCCGCGCGAGACTCTGCGCGGTCAGATCGGCTACGTCGAGCAGGACGCGCCCGCGTTGGCCGGCACCCTGCGCGACAACCTCACGCTGAGTTCACCGGATGCCACCGACGAGCAATGCCGCGCCGTGCTGCACTCGGTGAACCTCGACGAGGTGCTCGAGCGCAACGAACTGGGTCTCGACGCTCCGGTCGGAGAGTCGGGCGTCATGCTCAGCGGCGGCGAGCGCCAGCGGCTCGCGATCGCGCGGGCCCTGCTCGCCGCACCGCCGATCCTGCTGCTCGACGAGGCGACCGCCTCGCTCGACGGCCTCAACGAGCAGCTGCTGCGCGACGCGATCGACGCGGTCGCGCAGAACCGCACCCTGCTGGTGATCGCGCATCGGCTGTCGACCGTGGTCGACTCGGATCGGATCATCGTGCTCGACCACGGCAAGGTCGTGGGCGTGGGCACGCACTCCGAGCTGGTCGCGTCGACCCCGTTGTACAAGGAGCTCGCCAAGCATCAGCTGCTGGTCTGAGCAGGGCCGGAACGCGAGCTAGAAGGCCCCGAAGAAGACCTTCAGCACGAATCCGACGAACAGCGCGGCCGCCAGCAGGGCGCACGCGATGAGCAGCAATCTGGCCAGCATCAGCTGAGATCCTTTCCGGTGGATGCTTCGATGTCGCCGCCCGCGGCCGCCACCTCGCGCAGCGCGGCTTCGCTCGACTCGGGGGCCACACCCGCGATCAGGTCGTCGATGACGCGCACGTGGCGTCCCGAGGCGATCGCGTCGAGGGCCGAGGCCCGGACGCAGTAGTCGGTGGCGATCCCGACGACGTCGACGTCGTCCACGCCGAGCTTGTCGAGCACGACTGCCAGCTCGTCGCCGTCGTCGGATGTGCCCTCAAAGATCGAATAGGCCGGCTTGCCCTGGCCCTTGCGGATGTGCACGTCGATGAGGTCCACGTCGAGCGCCGGATCGTACTGCGCGCCCACCGTGCCGGCCACGCAATGAACGGGCCAGGTGTCGACGAAGTCGGGGGCGGCATCCAGCGCGAAATGCCCGCCGTTGTCGCCGCGACCGTCGGGCCCCGGCGCGTCGTGCCAGTCGCGCGACGCGATCACCACGTCGTAGCGGTCGGGATGCGCGCGCAGGTACGCGGTGATGCCCGCGGCCACGGCGTCACCGCCCTCGACGCCCAGCGCTCCCCCCTCGGTGAAGTCGTTCTGGACGTCGATGATGAACAGGGCCCGCGTCATGATGTGCCTCCTGGGTGCGTCACGGCCGGCCTAGTTGTTCGACAGGTTGTCGCCGCAGGTGTACGCCGCGACCGTGAGGGTGTCGATGGCGGAGGTCGCGCTGCTCTTGATCCCGGGCCCGACCGCGTCGAACGTGAACACGAGGACGGTGCCGTCCGCCGCGGTCATGAAGCCGGCCAGCGAGTATTCGATGTCGATCCATCCGGTCTTCGCCGTCACGTTGCCGCGCACCACGGCGTTGGCACCGCTGAACCGGGTGGCGAGCGAACCCGTCTTGCCGGCCACCGGCATCGCGGCCCGCACCACGTCGAGGTTGAGCGAGCCGGCCTGGATGACGCGCAGCAGGCTGGTCATCGCCGCGGGCGGAACCAGGTTGTCGGGGCTCTCGCCGGAGCCGTCGAGGATCTTCATCCCCTGCGGCGGGATCTGGAACGCCCCGTTGAGCGCGCCGGGGATGGCCTGCTGCAGCGAGGCGAAGGTACCGTCGAAGCCCGACGACTTCGAGACGATCCGCGCCAGCATTTCGGCCAGCGTGTTGTCGCTCGGCAGGAGCATCTGGCTGAGCAGGGTGCGAAGCGGTTGCGATCTGACCTCGCCGAGCCCGGCCGCCGTCGCCAGCGCGCTGCCGGTGGTGGTCGTCACCGTGCTGTCGACGACTCCGCCGGGATCGGCGTTCTTCAGCGCGGCGATGAAGGCGGCCCCCGCATTGCCGATGGGATTGGTGCTCCGAGGACTGGTCTCGGCCTTGGGATTTGCACGGTCGCCGTCCACCTGCAGAGCGGTCGTCAGCGACTGGTAGCCCTGAGTGCGCTCCGACTGCTTCACGCTCGACAGCCAGTTGTCATTCGGGTCCCAGTAGCTCGCGTCGAGCACCACCTGCGAGATCGGGACACCCGGATGCCGCGCCGCATACGACGCGACCACCTGAGATGCGAGGTCGCTCAACTTGGGTGCGCCCGCGTACACGCTCTCCTGCCCGGGCGGGAGCGCGCTCAGGGTGGGGTCGCCGTGACCGACGAGCACGATGGTGCCTGGGGTGCTGCCGTCGACCACATCGGTGGCGATCTGGAAGTCGGGGTGCAGCACCGCGACCGCCGCCGACGCGACGAGCAGTTTCATGGTGCTGGCCGTCGGGACGCCCGTCGATGCCCCGTGATCCCAGAGCACCTCGCCGGTGTCGGCTCGCAGCACGCTGCCGCTCAGGGTCATCAGGCGAGGGTCGGATGCCGGACCGGCGATGCTGCAGGTGCGCAGCCGGCTCGCCGTCGGCAGCGCCGACGGAGTCGGACGCGCGGGCGCGGCCGTCGCCGTCGTGGTCGGAACCGGCTCGGGCACCGAGGCCACCGCGACCCCCGCGAACACGGCGCCGGTGCCGAGCAGTGCGAACACCGCCCCGATCCCGCCGAACAGCCAGGCACGCGGGTGCTTGCGGAAGAGAGCCCCGAGCCCGCCCCCACTGCCCGCGCCGCCTTCGGCGCCGCCGCTGCCCGCGCGACCGCCCGAGCGGGCGCCAGTGCCGCTCGACTGGGCCTCCCGAGCCTCACGACGAGACATCGGCTGGTGGTCGGTCACCGTTCCATCGTATGCCGAGGGGCCCTGCGGACTACTCGCCCGGGTACTTCAGGCCGATCTGCCGGCGGATCTCATCCAGCGTTCCCATGATCGCCACGGTCTGCTTCGGGGGCAGGATCGTGCCGGCGAGCTCCCCGGCCGCCACCAGCCGTTCCAGCTCGTCCGCCTGGAACTGCATGCCGCGACCCGGCACCTCGTGCACGAAGCGCTCGATCACCGTGCCGTCGGGCGCGATCAGCGAGAAGGAGGTCGGGAAGTACCAGGTCGGATCGATCTCGATGCGGGCATCGGTGCCGACCAGCACCGCGGTGTTGGGGCCGGCGGCATCCAGCACCGTGTTCATGATCGCCTTCGCGCCGCTCGAGTAGCCGAGCACGATCGCGTCGTTCTGGTCGACGCCGGTGGGCGTCGGAGTCGAGAGCGCATACACCGACGAGGGCTCGCCGAACACGTCCCAGGCGAACGAGACCGGGTAGATGCCGAGGTCGAGCAGGGCGCCGCCACCCAGATCCGGATTCTGAATCCGATGCTCCGGATCGGTCGAGAGCTTCTGGTCGTGATCGACGATCAGCGAGCGCAGCTCACCGAGGGCGCCCGCAGCCAGGAGCTCGCGGATGCGGATCATGTGCGGCATCCATCGCGTCCACATCGCCTCGAGCACCACGAGCTTCTTCTCGGCCGCGAGGTCGACGACGGCTTGCGCCTCCGTCGCGTTCATCGCGAACGGCTTCTCGAGCAGCACGTGCTTGCCTGCCTCGAGCGCGAGCGTGGCATTCGCCGCGTGGTAGGGGTGGGGGGTGCTGACGTAGATCACGTCGACCTCGGGGTCTGCGACCAGCGCCTCATAGCTGGGGTGCGCGTTCGGGATGCCGTGGGCCGCCGCGAAGGCGTCCGCGGCCTCCTGCGTGCGAGACCCCACCGCCGTCACGGTGTGCCCGGTGAGAAGCAGGTCGGAGGTCATGGAGGTCGCGATGCCCCCGGTGCCGAGGATGCCCCAGCGCAGTCGGTCCGTCATGCTGCCCAAGGTAGCCGATCGGGGCGCGCGGGCTGAGAACCGCGCGCCCCGTCGGGGTCTCTGGAAGCCGCTCTAGCAGCCGCCCCAGCGCGCGGCGGCGCGGGTGAAGCTCGAGGGCTCGTTGGGAATGCCACCGTGGCTCATGGCGAAGTAGATGCAGACGCCGCCCATGCCGCCCGAGTAGCTGGGACGGTACAGCGACAGCCGGTGCTCGATCGAGTTCCACCACTTGCTGGCGACGGTCGCACCCGTGTTGCCCGAGCCGCCCGCGAGGTTGCCGTCGCAGCCGCGCGACGGGACGCCGTCGCTGCGCACCGAGCCCATGTGACCCCAGGCGCTGCTCGGATCGGTGCTCGGGTCTTCTGCCATCCAGAACAGGCGCTGCTCCATGCAGGAGTCGTAGCGGAAGTTGCCGGCCGGAACCGGGTCGAGGCAGTTCTGGGCTCGGATCGCGTTGAACGTCGACGAGAACGACTGGATGTCGCCGGTCGTGGTTCCGGTGATCATGCCCTGGCCCTGCGAGTCCGCGATGCCGGGAGCGCTTCCGCCCCCGCCTCCCTGTCCTGGGCACGACAGGCCCGCGGCCTGCAGCGCAGCCCGGCGCGAAGAACCGGCGTTGGCGCGCCCGGCGGTTGTCGGCGCGACCACGATCGGCTTGGGAACCGGCTTCTGGGCCACATGCTCGCTGTCGGCGGTGAGCGTGGCGGCCGGTTTCACGACCGACACCACCGTGGATGCCGGGATCGCGACGCTGCCGATGGCGGCGGCGGCATCCACATGGCTGACCGCCCCGCTGACGACCGCGGAGGTCGATGCGACGGGCGTGCCGTCGAACGAGGTCTCGGCCGCCTGTGCCGGCGTCAAGAACGATGGACCGCCTCCCCCGACGAACGGAAGAGCCAGCACGAGCACGGTCGCAAAAACCGTGCCAAGAATGACAGTACGTTTCATGGTCAAGTCCCCCCGGACCAAGCTCAGCTCGACGCCCCTCCCCCCGGAGCGGTGCCGTGCTCCGAAACCTACGCCGCCTGGCGATTCGAAACAAGGCAGAAAATCCCGATGGGGCCCGAAAACGGGCTTTCCGCCCCCCGGAGTGGGGGCGAGATCGGCCGTTTTCAGGTCGCTCCGAGGTGGTTTGGTACCCTGGACCCTGACTTATGACTTTTCATCCCACTCACGTCGTGATCGGCGCAGCCGTCACCGCCTTCTCGCTCACCGCGATTCTGTCGGTGGCTCCGCCGACCCAGCCGAGCGTTCTGCAGGGCTATATCGCCGCCCATGCGCAGCGGCTGGACGTCTCTCCGACGGCACAGGCCGCCGTCTCGCCGGTGGGCGTGGCGACCAAGCGCGACGCCTACTCGGCGACTCCCGGTATCCAGACGCTGGTCGAGGGCGGCACCAACTACGACTGGGCCAAGCTCGTGCTGCTCGACGGCGGCTTCCCGATGACCGAGGCCAACGTCACCGTGATGACACGGTGGATGCGTCAGGAGAACGGCGCCGACGACTGGTGGAACCGCAACAACCCGCTCAACAACGGGCTCGGTTCTGGGGGAGGCGGTGGCACCGGCAGCTACGCCAACCTGGTCGTCGCGGCGCAGTACCTCGCGGCGAACCTGCGTCGTCCGATGTTCTCGAGCATCGCCAGCAAGCTCGACGCCAACGCCCCCACCGCCGAGATCGAGTACGCCATCTGGTATTCGGGATGGGCAACCGGGCACTACGCGAACGGCGCCCACTGGCACTACACGCCGGTCAAGGTCGTGAAGGCACCGGCCGGAGCCTGGTAGTCGCGTGAACGCGCCGAGCCCGAACGTCGTCGCCAAGCGGATCTACGAGCCCGCCGAGCCCGACGACGGGTTCCGCGTGCTGGTCGACCGCCTGTGGCCGCGCGGCGTCTCGCACGAGCGCGCGGCGTTGGACCTCTGGCTCAAGGAGGTCGCGCCGAGCGCCGAGTTGCGGGTGTGGTTCGACCATCGCGACGATCGCTTCGCCGAGTTCACCCGCCGTTACGTGGCCGAACTGACGACGAATCCGGCGTTCGCCGAGCTGCGGTCGCTCGTTGCCGAGCACGCGAAGACCACGTTGCTCTATGGCGCGAAGTCGCCGCAGAACGAGGCAGCGGTGCTGGTCGAGCTGCTGACCGCGCCGACGGATCCCGCGGCCTAGAGCCCGAGCTCGCGCGCCACCAGCATCAGCTGCACCTCTGTGGTGCCCTCCCCCACCTCGAGGATCTTCGAGTCGCGGTAGTGCCGTGCGACGACGAACTCGTTCATGAATCCGTAGCCGCCGAAGACCTGCGTCGCGTCGCGGGCGTTGTCCATGGCGGCCTCGCCCGCGATGAGCTTGGCGATCGCGGCCTCTTTCTTGAACGGCCGACCCGCGATCATCAACTGAGCCGCGCGGTAGTAGGCCAGGCGGGCGACGTGGGCCCGCGCCTCCATCCGCGCGATCTTGAAGCTGATGCCCTGGTAGGCGGCGATCGGTCGGCCGAAGGCCTCGCGCTCCCGCGCGTACCTGACACTCGCGTCCACGCACCCCTGCGCCGCCCCGACCGCCATCGCGGCGATGGCGATCCGACCCTCGTCGAGGATCCGCAGGAAGTTGGCGAACCCCCGCCCCCGCTCGCCCAGCATGTTCTCGTTCGGCACCCGGACATCGACGAAGGTGAGGGGATGCGTGTCCGACGCGTTCCAGCCCACCTTGTTGTACGCCTTCTCGACCGTCAGCCCCGGTACGCCGCTCGGAATCACGAAGCTGCTGATCTCTTTGCGGCCGTCCTTCTCGCCGGTGACGGCCGTCACCGTGATCAGCTCGGTGATGTCGGTGCCCGAGTTGGTGATGAACTGCTTGCTGCCGTTGATCACCCACTCGTCCGCGTCGCTGTCGAATGCCGCGCGGGTTCGCGTGCCGCCGGCGTCGCTGCCGCCTCCGGGCTCGGTCAGGCCGAAGGCGCCGAGCGCCTCGCCCCTGGCCAATCGCGGCAGCCACTGCTGCTTCTGCTGCTCGGTGCCGAAGTGGAAGATCGGCATCGCCCCGAGCGAGACGCCGGCTTCGAGGGTGATGGCGACGCTCTGATCGACCTTGGCGATCTCCTCGAGCACCAGGCAGTGGGCGAAGTAGTCGGCGCCCATGCCGTCGTACTCCTCGGGAAACGGCAGCCCGAACAGACCCATTTCGGCCATGCCCGCGACCACCTCATACGGGAACGAATGCTCCTCATCGTGCCGCGCCGACACGGGAGCGATGACCTCGTTGGCGAAGTCGCGAACCGTCGCCTGCAGGTCTTGGTACTCGGGGGGAAGGTCGACAGCCGCGTCGCTGCTCATGTGCCCATCGTTTCGACTCGTGGTGCGCCTCGGTTATTGCTTGCTAACCGGATTCACTGTAGGCACGCGACGGCGGACATGGCAAGACTCAGACCGCGTCTGACCCCTCGAGCAGGCACGACATCGCCATCCCGGCGAGGATGCGCGCACTCCGCGGGCGCGGGCCGATGTGCCCGGCGCTGAACGCGGTCGAGTTGAGCAACCCGAACACGCCCTGCAGGCGGAGCTCGCACTCATCGCGATCCAGCTCGGGCCGCACCTCGGTGAGCACCGCGCGCCACTGCTCCAGGTATGCGCGCTGGAGCGACCGCACGCGCCGACTTGCTTCGGGGGGCAGCAGGCCGAGATCCCGGCCCTGAATGAGGATGGTGTCGCTCTCTTGCAGGGCGAAGTCGGTGTGGAAGGCCACCAGACGATTCAGCTTCTCGGCGGCCGGCACGTCGTCGGCCACGATCTCCTGCGCGGCACCGAGCAACCGTTGACTGACCGCGACGAGCAACTCGACCAGCACGGCCTCCTTGTTGGCGAAGTGCTTGTACAGCGCGGGGCCGCTCACGCCCGCCGCTTCTCCCAGGTCGCCGATCGTCACCTCGGCGTAGCTGCGCGCCGCGAACAGGGTGGCCGCGGCCGCCAGATACGCGGACCGGCGGCTGGCCTTCTGCGTGGCTCTCCAGGTGCTGGGCATGGACGGCATTTTAAGTGCTGGACAGCGTGATCCGCGGTCGTTAGCCTGAATTCAGTTAGCGATCGATAACCGAAGGCGAGTCATGGCGACGACCAGCTATCGCGACCTGGTGCGCGAGTTGCACGAGCGCACAGCGCTCATGGCTCTCGGCGGACCCGAGAAGTCGCGTCAGCGTCATGTCAGCCGCGGCAAACTGCTGGCCCGCGAACGCGTGAACACCCTGCTCGACCCGGGCAGCCCCTTCATCGAAGTGGCGCCGCTCGCCGCCTGGGACCTGTACGACAACGAGAGCCCATCGGCGGGCGTCATCGCGGGGGTGGGGTTGGTCCACGGTCGGCACGTCATGGTGGTCGCGAACGATGCCACCGTCAAGGGCGGCACCTATTACCCGATGACGGTCAAGAAGCACCTGCGCGCGCAGGAGATCGCGCTCGAGAACCGTCTGCCCTGCCTCTACCTGGTCGACTCGGGGGGCGCCTTCCTGCCCCGGCAGGACGAGGTCTTTCCCGATCGGGACCACTTCGGCCGCATCTTCTACAACCAGGCCAGGATGTCGCGGGCCGGCATCCCGCAGCTGTCGGCCGTTCTCGGGTCGAGCACCGCCGGGGGTGCCTACGTGCCCGCGATGAGCGACCAGACCGTGATCGTGCGCGACCAGGGCACGATCTTCCTCGGCGGCCCGCCCCTGGTGAAGGCCGCCACCGGCGAGGTGGTCAGCGCCGAAGACCTGGGCGGCGGCGTGACGCATGCCCGGCTCTCGGGCGTGGTCGACCACTTGGCCGACGACGATCACCACGCCCTGCAGATCCTGCGCGACATCGTCGCGACGCTGCCCGCGACCCCCGAGCTGCCCTACGCGCTCGAGCCGGTCGTCGCGCCCGACCGGCCCACCGACGAACTGGTGGACGTGGTGCCGGTCAGCCTGTCGACGCCGTACGACGTGCACGAGATCATCCGTCGCGTCGTCGACGGCGGCTCCTGGCTCGAGTTCAAGCAGGAGTACGGCACGACGCTGGTGACCGGATTCGCGCGGCTGCACGGGCATCCGGTCGGCATCGTCGCGAACAACGGCGTGCTGTTCTCGGAGTCGGCGCTCAAGGGCGCGCACTTCATCGAGCTGTGCGATCAGCGCGGCATCCCGCTGATCTTCTTGCAGAACATCGCCGGCTTCATGGTCGGCCGCGAATACGAGGTCGGCGGGATCGCCAAGCACGGCGCCAAGATGGTCAACGCGGTGGCGTGCGCGCGGGTGCCGAAGTTCACGGTCGTGGTCGGCGGATCCTTCGGCGCCGGCACCTATTCGATGTGCGGCCGGGCATACTCGCCGCGCTTCCTCTGGCTGTGGCCGGGCGCGCGCGTCTCGGTGATGGGCGGCCAGCAGGCGGCATCGGTGCTGTCGACGATCCGCCGCCAGCAGCTCGAGGACGCCGGCGAGCCGTGGTCGGCCGACGAGGAGGCCGCGTTCCAGGCGCCGGTGCTCGAGCAGTTCGAGGAGCAGGGCAACCCGTACTATTCGACCGCTCGGCTGTGGGATGACGGCGTGATCGACCCGGCCCGCACGCGCGAGGTGCTCGCCCTGGCGATCGACGTGTGCATGCGCGCGCCGATGGAGGACGTCGGCTACGGCGTCTTCCGGATGTAGTGCGGGCCGCGCGATGTTCACCTCTGTTCTGATCGCCAACCGCGGCGAGATCGCCTGCCGGATCATCGGCACGCTGCGCCGACTCGGCGTCCGGTCGATCGCGGTGTACACCGAGGTGGATGCCGCGGCCCGCCACGTGCGCCTGGCCGACGAGACCGTGCGCGTGAGCAGCTACCTGAGCATCGACGAGGTGCTCGCGGCCGCGGAGCGGACCGGCGCCGCCGCGATCCACCCCGGCTACGGATTCCTCGCCGAGAACCCCGCATTCGCCGCGGCGTGCGAGCAGGCGGGCCTGACGTTCATCGGTCCGTCGAGCGAGGCGATCCGGGTCATGGGCGACAAGATCGCCGCCAAGGCCGCGGTCGCCGCGCGCCAGGTGCCCACCGTGCCCGGGGCCGGCGAGCCGGGCATGACCGACGAGCAGCTGATCGCCGCCGCTCCCGCCGTCGGCTACCCCCTGTTGATCAAGCCCTCGGCCGGCGGGGGCGGCAAGGGCATGCACGTCGTCACGGCTGCCGCCGAGTTGCCCGCCGCCCTCGCCCCCGCCCGCCGCGAGGCCTCCGCGAGCTTCGGCGACGACACCCTGCTGCTCGAGCGCTACCTCGCCTCGCCGCGCCACATCGAGGTGCAGGTGATGGCCGACCGGCACGGCAACGTCATCCATCTCGGCGAGCGCGACTGCACGCTGCAGCGGCGCCACCAGAAGGTGATCGAAGAGGCTCCGAGCGCGATCATCTCGCCCGAGACCCGCGCACGCCTGGGCGAGGCCGCCTGCGAGACGACTCGCTCGGTCGCCTACTCGGGTGCCGGCACCGTCGAGTTCATCGTGTCGAACGAGGCGCCCGACGAGTTCTTCTTCATGGAGATGAACACCCGGCTGCAGGTGGAGCACCCGGTCACCGAGGCGATCACCGGACTCGACCTGGTCGAGCTGCAGCTGCGCATGGCGGCGGGCGAGCCGCTCGGCATCGCGCAGTCGGACGTGGTCTTCCGCGGCCACGCCATCGAGGCGCGAGTGTACGCCGAAGACCCGATGACCGACTTCTTGCCCACGGGCGGGCGTGTGCAGTTGCTGCGGGAACCGTCGGGCGCGGGAGTTCGGGTCGACAGCGCCCTGCTGCCGGGGCTGCGGGTATCGAGCGACTACGACCCGATGCTGGCCAAGGTCATCGCCTGGGCGCCCGACCGGGATGCCGCGATCGCCCTGCTGCGTCGCTCCCTCGCCGAGACGGCGGTGCTCGGCGTCACCACCAATCTCGAGTTCCTGCAGCTGCTGCTCGCGCTGCCCGCGGTCACCGCGGCCACGATGGACACCGAGCTGATCGGGCGCGAACTGGCATCGCTGCCGTTCGCCCGGGCTGACGACACGGTGGTCGCCACTGCGGCCCTGCTGCTGTTCGCCGCGCGGTGGGCCGCGTCGAGCGACTCCCTGTGGAGTCGGCCGAGCGGATGGCGGCTCGGGTCGCCCGCTCCGCTGCGATACCGCTTGGCGGTGGACGGGCGCGACGACGACTCCGCGGTCCGAGCCGTGACCGTCTCGGGGACGCCGGAGGCGGCGCAGATGTCGGTGGATGGCGCGGAGGCCGTGCCGGCATCCGTGGCCCTGCACGGCGATGGCAGCGCGACCGTCTCGGTGGCCGGCACCGGGCACCCCGTCGTGACGTGGGTCGCCGGCACGACCGTGGAGTTCGCGCGCGGCGGCGTCACCTGGCGCCTGCACGAGGTCCCACCCGAGCGTCGCGCGAGCGCCGACGCGGTCGCCGTGCCGACCGTGAGCTCGCCCATGCCGGGGTCCGTGGTCGCGGTGCTGGTCGCATCGGGCGACAGGGTCGAGGCCGATCAGCCGCTGCTCGTCGTCGAGGCGATGAAGATGGAGCACGTGCTGACGGCTCCGAGCGCGGGAATCGCCCACCTCGACACGGCGATCGGGGATCATGTGGAGCGAGGGCAGCTGCTGGCCACGATCGAAGGAGCACCGGGATGACCAAGTCGATCGTTCAGCGCGGCCTCTACTTCGACGAGCTCGAGCCGGGCGTCGTCTATGAGCACCGGCCGCGACGCACCGTGTCGGAGGCCGACAACATCCTGTTCACGACCCTCACCATGAACACCCAAGCCCTGCATCTCGACGCCGTATGGAGCGAAGGCACCGAGTTCGGTGAGCGGCTGGTCAACAGCATGTTCACGCTCTCGACCCTGATCGGGCTGTCGGTCGCGCAGCTGACGCAGGGCACCATCGTCGCCAACCTCGGCTTCTCGGAGGTGCGCTTTCCGGCCCCGGTGCGCGCCGGCGACACCTTGGCGGCCGAGACGGTCGTCACCGACACGCGCGAATCGAAGAGCCGCCCCGGACAGGGCATCGCGACCTTCGAGCACACCATGCGCAACCAGCGCGGCGAGGTGGTGTGCGTCGCGGTGCGCAGCACGTTGATGCTGATGAAGCCGGCCGAGCCCACCTCGGATCACTGATGCACGGCCCGGCTCTCCTGTTCTGCCCGGCCGACCGGCCGGATCGCTACGGCAAGGCGGCCGCCGCCGCCGATTCGGTGATCCTCGATCTCGAGGATGCGGTGGCCCCCGAGAATCGCGTATCGGCTCGCGAGTCGGTGGTCGGCTCGACCCTCGACCCGGCTCGCACGATGGTGCGGGTCAACCCCGCGGGCACGCCCGACTTCGAGCTCGACATGAACGCCGTGCGCTCGTCGCCGTTCCGTCTCCTCATGCTCGCCAAGACCGAGGGCGCCGACGACCTGAGTGCGCTCTCCGATTTCGAGGTCGTCGCCCTGTGCGAGACCCCGGCCGGCGTCGACAACGCCGGAGTCATCGCCGCCGTGCCCCAGGTCGTCGCGCTCATGTGGGGCGCCGAGGATCTGGTGGGCGCCATCGGCGGCCGCTCCAGCCGCCATGCCGACGGCTCCTACCGCGACGTGACCCGCTACGCCCGCTCGCGCGTGCTGATCGCCGCTGCCGCGGCCGGCAAGCCCGCCATCGATACGGTGCACCTCGACATCGCCGACCTCGACGGGCTCGCCGCCGAGGTGGAGGACGCCGCGGCGGTCGGGTTCGCCGCCACCGCCTGCATCCACCCCTCGCAGGTCGAGGTGATCCGTCGCGGCTACGCGCCAACCGCCGACGAGATCGCCTGGGCCGAGCGGGTGCTCAGCGCGGCCCGGGCGAGTCCCGGCGTGTTCCGCTTCGAGGGGCGGATGGTCGACGGCCCGGTGCTCATGCAGGCGCGGGCGGTGCTGGCGCGACGGTAGCTTGCGGGGCGGCCGGCTGACCGGACTCGCCACCGAACGCCTTTGTGTCAAGTTTGCTTGACACCCTCGTCAGCCCGGCGTAATGTCAAGCGCACTTGACTTAGTGAACGGGAAAGGACCCCTCATGGATGTAGGTGCTGAGCACGCAGGACATCGGCGCTTCACGGGAAGAACCACGCGACTCGCGGCGTGGACACTCGTTTGGCTCCTGACGATCGGGCTGGCGAAACTGGGGCCGGGGTTTCTCTGGGGCGCTCACCTGGTCGTGCTGAACTGGGCCGGCGTTGTCGTCAACCTCATCGTCGGCATCGTGTGGATCGTCGCATTCACGCACTACCTTCGAGGGCTTGATGAACTGCAACGGAAGGTGATGCTCGATGCCCTGGCGATCACCCTCGGAATCGGCTGGGTCGCGGGATTCGCCTACGCCACCGCGTCCGCCATCGGCCTCATCTCGCCCCATGTCGACTTGGTCGCCGTCCCCGTCATCTTGGCGGCCACCTACCTCGTCGCCGTCGCCGTCGGCCGGCTCAGGTACCGATGAAGAACAATCTCGTCGCACTTCGCACCGAACGATCCTGGACACAGGCCGATCTCGCCCACCGCGTCAACGTGTCGCGGCAGACCATCAACGCGATCGAGACCGGAAAGTTCGACCCCAGTCTTCCGCTCGCCTTCCGACTCGCGGACATCTTCGATCTGAAGATCGAGGAGATCTTCACGAACGAACGATAGACCGTCACGGCTCCCGCGAGCAGAGGGTCGTGGTGCGACGAAGTCGGGCTTCGCCAGCGTGCTTTCGCTCTAGTGGATCGCCGTGAAGCGCTTACGCCGGTGCGCCGGCTTCTCGATCTCGTCGAGGATCGCCAGCGCCAGATCGGCCGCCGAGATGGTGGACACCCCGTCCTCGTCGCGGAGCAGCACGTCGCCGCCCAGACGGTACGTGCCCTTGACCGGCGTCGCCTCCCACGATCCGAACTTCTCGGGCGGGCTGACATAGAACCAGTCGACCGACTCCGGCGTGGAGCGCAGCTCGTCGAGGATGTTCAGGCCCGTCACGACCTCGGGCTTGACGTCGGCCGGGATGTGCTCGTGCGTGACGTCCCACAGCCGCGGCCCGCCCGGCTCGGTGAGCAGCGACGAGGCGCCGCCGACGTGGGCGACGCGCGTGGGGGTCCCCTCGACGCGGCGCGTCACCTCGCGCAGTACGTCCTCGACCTTGCCCGCCATGTCGCCCCGGGGCGACAGCGCGCTGATGACCACATCGCGACCGGGCACGACCTGATCGAGGACCGCGGCATCCAGCGCCGATCCGGTCACGTAGTCGACCCCGGCGACCGGGTCGGTCGGCGCCGTGCGGCTGACGGACGTGACCTGGTGGCCGCGGCGGGCCGCCTCGGCGACGATGGCGGCTCCCGCGTAGCCGGTTCCGCCCAGAACAGTGATGCGTGACACAGTGGAACTCCCATACTCTCTATTGGTAACTTAGAGAGGCTAACCCACCCCGCGACTCCGTGGGAGTAGGCACTTTCAGGTAAGAGAGGAACCGCACGGTGACCGTCGGAGCATGGGATCCCTATCGGCGCGACTGCCCGTCGCGACGGCTGCTCGACCGCATCGGCGACCGCTGGACGGTGCTGATCATGGGCGCGCTCGACGCAGGCCCGCGTCGCTTCACCGAGATCGCCACCGAGGTCGAGGGCATCTCGCAGAAGATGCTGACGCAGACCCTCCGCTCCCTCGAGCGCGACGGCTTCGTCTCGCGCACCGCCTTCGCCGTGGTGCCGCCGCACGTCGAATACGAGCTCACCGAGCTCGGCCGTTCGCTGCAGCATCCGCTGCGAGCCCTCGAGGGATGGGCCATCGAGAACATGGATCACGTGGTGCAGCGGCAGGCAGCCTACGACCGACGGGTGGCGAGCTAGACGCTCAGTGGTGCCGGCCGGACGAGCGGCGCCGTGCCGTCACGACCATCAGGGCGCCGCCCACCACGACCATCGCGACCGCGATCGCGACTACCCACGGCGAGACGACGACGCCGGTTGCGGCGAGCGCGGCTCGCACCGAGGTGGACGTCGTCTGGCTGGTGGATTCCAGCGACGAGTCGGTGATCGGGTCGACGTAGCCGACCGAGGCCGTGTTGCCGATGGTCAGCGGTGCGGTCGTCGAGTCGACCGTGGCGTCGAACTGGAAGGTCACCGAGGTCCCGTCGGCGATCGATCCGCCATCCACGGCATCCGCCCCCGCGCCGAGCCGCACCGTCACCTGCCGGGTGCCGGCGTCGTATTCGCCCGCGTCATCGCCGGCAGCGTCCGTCAGCGCGCCTGCACCCTGGCCGGCCGTGATCGCGAGCGATCCGGGCGTGAAGCTGAGGCCGACGGGAAGAGCATCCGTGGCGACGCTCGTCGCGGCGGCGATCCCGCCGTGATTGGACACCGTCACCGAATACCGCACGGTGTCGCCCGGGAGGGCCGGAGTGCGATTCGCCAGGTTCTGCACGGACTTGTCGACCACGAGGCAGGGCGCCGTTCCGAAGCTCACCGCATCCAGAAGGTTCCCGAATGTCGGATCGCCGCCGGCGGCGCTCACGGACACGAACGCGAAGCGTGTCATGGTCTGCCCAGCGGGCACGACATACAGCGCGCTGTGCGCGCCCCACGCGGTGTTGTCATCGCTGAGGTCGGGGCCGGACTGGACCAGCGGACCGGCCGGATCGCCGATGAGAACGCGCATCGTGTCCACACCCAAACGACCCCGATGCTCAAGCGACCACTGCAGCGTCGTCCCCGGAACGGTCGGCAGATCCTGGTACAGGGTCGACACCTCGTTGGCGTTCAGCTCGACGAAGTTGTTGCCTTCGGCGGAGGGGACTCCCAGGAACCCGTCGCCCCAGTACTCGAACAGCCCATCGCTCGCCGTCGTCTGCCACCCCGGCACTTGAGTGTCGTTGAACAGGCCGAAACCGGCCGGGGGCAGAGCCGGGATCTCGAATCCGCCGTTGATCACGGCCGTGGGGGTGGCGCACGAAGCCGGGTTCTGTGCCGCCTGCGCCGGGGTCATCGCAAGAACCGGCGTCGCGAGATTCGCCAGGGCGGCGACTGCGAGCAGGATGACCTTGTGGGCAAGCAGGTTCTTCATCGGGTTGCGCGAAGCCTACAGCCGGGCGACCGCCCGCCGAAGGACCGGAGAAGAAGAGCCACCTGTCAGAATCGAACTGACGACCTATTCATTACGAGTGCTCCGGCGGGATACGGATTCCCTGTTTCAGGCGTTGCTAGCCTTGCAGTACTCGTCCCGGACTACCCCTCGGTCGTTCTGGGGGGACGCCCGGGGGACGCGCTCGAATCGAGTGTTCGTTCATCGGGGTCACCACCGCGCAGAGTCGGTGCCGATCATCTCAATCTAGCGCTGACTAACCAGGTCAAGCCCAAGCATGTCTATTCCCCATCGTTGCCTCGGCGTAAGTCGACGCATGCCATTATTTGGCGATGCAGATCTTCTTGAGCCACTCGAGCGCAGACAGCGACCTCGTAGCTCAGGTCAAGGCTGCGGTACGTTCCCTCGCAGCCGTCTATTGCACGGAGGATGACGTCCAAGCCGGCATCAACGTGCACTCAAAGATTCAGGCTCAGATCCGCAAGAGCGACCTAATGATCGTGCTTCTATCGCACAACGGAGCCGCCTCTCCCTACCTACATCAGGAGATCGGCTTCGCCAAGAGCGCCGGAAAGCTGATCATTCCGGTGGTTTCAACGGACGTCTCGGCACGCAGCCTCGGGATGCTTGAGGGCATCGAGTACATCCAGCTCGACGACGATGTTGACTGGCTAACACGCCTCAGCATTCGGGTGGAAGCCGTCGTACGGACCAGCGAAGCGAAAGCAAAGGCCGACAAGGCCACCACTGATCTGGTGCTCAGCGTCGTAGTCCTCGCGGCAGTGCTGCTCGCAGCGAGACAACTCTGACCCTGGCCCGCACACGCGCGTGGCCATGGAAGGGTATTCAGCCAACTCTTGTGGGGAGAGTCCAGACGCATTTGAACCTCTCGTAGCTAGAAGTTGGCCGGTCCTCGAGGAGAAACGTTTCGGGCGACAATTTCGAACGCGCGTGCCGATAGGTTTCACTCATGCTGGAGACGGTGATCGGCCCTATTGGCGCCCTCGCGGGAGTCGTAATCGGCTCCATTCTGACTTTCGTGTTCACGAGACGGGCGCAGACATCGAAGGCACTCCACGACGCCCGACTCGCCAGTTTCGCCCGGCTGGCTGCGACGTCGATGGAGTACCGTCGCACGCTCATGGCGCGGTGGTTTGCCGACTCCGATGAGGCCAAAGCATCGGTTGGCAGCAGCGTGTACGAAACGCGCTCCGCCGCCTGGGCGGCGTTGTTCGAAGTGCAGCTCGTCGCACGCACGCAAGCTGTCTCCGATCTGGCGAAGGAGGCGGTCAACGTCACCGACGACATCAGGGATTCCACGGATCAGCCTGACCTCGCGCTTCGGGCCGACCTCTCCCGCACGGCCGTAGAAGCCTTCATCAAGGCGGCACGATCGGAGACGGCATCGAAGTCGCGAGCCACGTGACAGAGACCCTCGCCGAGGCTCTCACCCGGGTCGCCGATGATCTGCGGGTCAATCGCGTCCAGGTGCCTGAACATTGGCGCGAGGAGCTGCGGGCGGGTCTCGGCGGACGAGATCTGGACTCGCTGGGGCCGGACAACGCGGATGCGCTGGTTGCTGCCTACGTCGACTCCAAGGACGCTCGACTCGACGACGTGACCGCCATCTTGTTCGGACAGGCGATGAGTGACCTCATCGCGGCGAACCCGGCCACGATCGGACCGGCGCTCGTCAGTCGCCGCCTCGACCTCTTCATGACGGAGATCGTCGTGCAGAGCCGGCTGGCATCGAAGTACTTCCACGAGGGCCGCCGCCATGTTGGCGAGCCGAGCGGAAGGTGGCTGCTCACGCGATCGCTTCGCCTCAACGCCAGCGTGCTCACGCGCAACGACCGTGCACGCCCGGAGCAGAAGAAGATGGGCCATTCGCAAGCCGCGACGGCAGCGGCGCTCATGGCACGCGTCGACGAGGACGGGGGGCGTCGTTCCGAAGTGCTCACCGAGGGACTGCATCACTCTTTGGAAGCGGAGAAATGGGGAGATACGTCGCGAGAGCACGACGGCTTCGCCGTCGAGCTGGCACTACGACTGTCGGAGTTTGGCGGGCGCGACACGTTCCTGCCTGTGGCGGGTGCAATATCGCGGCTGTCCAAGACGGAGAATGCAACGTCCCGTGGGCTCGTCGGCGACGTCCATTTTGCCCGCGCGGCCATCGCACTCGCAGAGCTCGCGCCGGACCAGGCCGTGCCTCAATTGTTCTCGGCCGTCGACCAATACAACAAGGCGATCGCCCTCCCCCACGGTCCGCAGGACGCCGACCTCGGGTACCACTACGCCAAGCGGGGCCGCTCCTATTCGCTCCTCTACCGGCTGGCGGTCGACGATGCGGGGAGACGAGACACCCTTCAACTGACGCGCGCACTCGCCGACTGGAGCGAGCCGAGTGCGATTCCTCATCGACGCGACCACGAGGTCGCCCAGTTGCTCCTCGACAGGGCGCGACTCTCGGCAGCGCGTGGCGACACAGCAGCGCGCGCCGCCGACATCGCCGAGGCTTCGCGACTCATCGCGGGAGGCATGGAAGGGCGATCAGGGGACGCAGTTCGGGCGGGCGCGATTGGAGCAAGCATCGAGGACGCCCTGGACCGCGCCGACCCGGATCGCGTAGTCGAACTGCTGCGCTCCGCCACAAGCCTGAGCGCTGACGCTCCGGCGCCGTCCGGCGAGATGGCGAAAGCGGCGATCTGGCTACGCAGCCGCGCCGATGATCGGGATTGGCGGCGCCTCGCCGAAGAGGTGCTGGACCGGATCGAGATCGATGTCGCCCACCCGGCGCTGACTCCTGCCGCGCGAGGAAACGTCGCCGGCCACGCCGCCGGGCTCGCCCGATTTCTCGCTCTCGATGGGAGCGATGACACGAGCAGCATCCTGCGAGCGCTGGAGCTCAGCCGAGCCCACATCGCCATCGCGGATCCACTGTCAGCACCGGCACTCGATGGTGCTGCGCAATCCGCGCACGCCTATGCGAAGTCGCGAGGATCGCACTCGGACGCCCCCGATGAGGATGTGCTCGGAAACTGGCAGGACGTCGCCCTCTGGAGCATCGGCGCACTCCAAACCCAGCAGAAGGTGCGCACCACCGTCGACGCGCGGTTCGATCTGCTCGGTTGTGTGCTACGTCTCTCTGAGGCGGCAATCGTCCTCTTCACTGCCTCAGGGGACACGGCGTGGGTGCGCAGTGCTGAGGAGGGATTGCATGTCGCCCGAGACATCGAGCCCGACCCGGCGATGGACCAGATCGCAGCGCAACTGGCTGCAGTCCTGCTCACTGCACCCCTGCTTTCGACGGGCGCTGCGCCCGGCAAGAGCAGGCGCGTCAGCGCCCCCGCCGGCGCACCCGCATCCATTGCATCCACACCCGCACCTGCGACCGCCTGGTTGAAACTCGCTGAAGCGGATGCCAGTACGGGTGCTGCCGCCGAATCGCTGCGCGCGAAGGCAGCGGTTTTGCTCGCCAATCTGGCATCCGAGAGCGACGGAAAGCTTGGCGGCAAAGCGCGAGGTGGGCGTCGTGGAGTTACCGGCATCACTGACCCCTACGGCATCACGCGCCAGCTGGTCGTGCTGAAGCGCGTCGATGCCGCTGCAGCCCAGCGCGAGTTCGAGGCGCTCCGCTACATCAGACAATGGGCTCGGGAGGCCGGGGCGACAGCGTGGACGGCCCCGGAACCACTCGGCATCGTGCCCGACGGCGATGACGCCACGCTGGTGATGCGGCGACTCCCCGGCTACACCTTGGCTCATCACGCCCTCGACCATCTCGAGGGACCTGGCGCGGATCCGCGCTCGATGTTCGCTGTTGCGGTCGATGCGCTGGCGGACTTCCATACCGCGATGCCGAAGTCCGGACGACCCGAGAATGTGATGCACGCCTATCAGTCGGCGGCCTCCTTCATCGCTGGCGCGGATGCCGGCGCGCAATCCACCGACGATGTCGCTCCCATCCTTCTCGCCGGCTCACCCCTGGCTAAGAAGGATGCCCACTCTGGGAACTGGATATGGTCGGGTGCCGCGGGGGCGTTGGTCCTCCTTGACGTGGAGAGCACGGCGACGAGGCCGGCGATGGTCGAACTGAGCACTCTGTTGGATGACCTTCCGCTGTACCCCTTGAACGACCCGGGGTGGACAACTCGGACTGACCTGGCACGCCGCTACAACGAACGGCTCCCACGCGAGACCCGCATGCCGGATGGTGACTTGCGGACCGCTCTCCAAGCGGGGGCACTCAACGTCGCGGTGATCGGAATCGCCCGCCTCCTTCGGCGAGGACGGGGCACGAGTTCACGAGGCGCAAGACTGTCCGACTTGCAGGAGCGTCACTACCAAGCGCTCCTCCAGCACCTCAGCACCGAGGCCGCTGATCGCCGGGTGCGTGAGGCGGCGACACGGCTCGCCGTCGAGAAGCGGGCACCTTCCTAGACCCGAAGCCCGGGGCGTGAGAGGAAGCTCACCTTAGCAGGGCCCCGGTAAGCGCATCAGGCCCGCCTTTCCGGGCTTCTTTGCACTCCAACTGTCCCGAAACACACCATCATCTGTCTCACGGGGACACTGGGGTACACACGGTTCGAGCGTGAACTTCCACTGTTTGCACGGTTCCGAGGGCCTGACCCATGACAACTGGACCATGTACTGCGAGTGTCCAGGTGCCTAGCGGATGGGCGTAGTCGATCGGGTGATCTGCACGTCGACGTAGCCGACGGCATCGAGCAATTGACGGACTCGTAGCTCATCGCCTTCAGGACTCCGAGGGGCCAATTGGATTGAGAGGATCGGCAGCGGCCCGGGCCGTCCGACGGTGCGACAATCGTCGTTTTGGTCTCGATGGGCCTGGGCGTCGCTATCCTCCCGTCGAGCACTCGCCGAATCGGCATGCACGGGATGCGCTACCTCTCGCTTCGAACGTCGGCCGAGCCGGCGGAGTTCTATATCGCCACGTCAGCTGCAGGCGAGGAAGTGACGGCCGAGAACTTTCGCGACATTCTGCAGCAATCGTCATTTATTGAGGCCTAGTCGGCGCGCTTCGACGGTGGCTCAGCGGAGGCCAGACGCACGATGAGCGGGATCACCTGCTCCAACTGCTCCTTCTCCGCGTCGTTGAGCCGGGCATTGATGACCGCATTGAGCCGTCGCGCTCGGCTCTCCCGATCGCGGGCGATAGCCCGACGCCCCGCTTCAGTGACAGTGACCAGCTGAGCACGGCCGTCGTGGGGGTGCCTCGAGCTGGAGGCTTCGCCGCGGCCCACGAGTTGCTGGACGACGACGGTCATGGATTGATGACGGATGCGACAGATCTCAGCCAACTGAGCGATGGTCATCGGTCCGTCTCGCTCCAACAGCCCCAGCGCTGCAGCCTGGTTTGCCGGGAGTGAATCGGCAACGCGGGTGGCACGCACCAGCTCACCGATCGCCGCGCGCAACTCCTCGCCCAACTCTGAATGCACGTCCATGCCCGGAGCCTACCGAGTCGACTGGTCAAATGTGCAGTTCGGCTGTATAGTCCATTTACACAGGCAAACTGTATAAACGAATGGAAACCATAATGACCTACAACCCTTATGAGAATGCGATCCCCACGGGCGTCTTCGACCTGAGCAGTCCGGACTTCGCTGACGGCGGTCCGCTGCCGTCGACGGCTTGGAGTTCCGACACGACCCCCGGCACCTCTCCGGCGCTGACATGGGGGACCCTCCCGGAGGGCACGAGCGGCGTGCTCGTGACCGTATTCGACGCCGATGCGCCCGTCCCCGGTGGCTTCTGGCACTGGGCCGCCATCGTGCCGGCAGCTAACGGTGGACTTGCGGCAGGCGCGGGCGCTCCGGACGGATCTCAACTGCCGCCGCTGAGCACCGCCCTCCCCAACTCATTCGGCGTCTCGGGCTACGTCGGCGCCCAGCCGCCCGCGGGAACGGGAGTACACCGTTACTTCATCGCAGCGACCGCGCTGAATGTGACGTCTCTCGATCTTCCCGCCGAGACCTCCTTGGCCATGCTTCACGCTGCGGTCATTCCGCACACCCTTGGCCGCGCCGTGATCGTCGGAACGGCTACGGCCGCCGATTGAGTCCGCCCGGTTCTCTACCGAACGCGCGTTCAGTAGAGTTCTGGTAGCGACAGTCGAAGGGTCTGGCAATGGTGCAGCACCCACAAGCGCGAGCGACACGCGAGCGCGGTACTGATGCGCCATCACTGGAGGGTGCGATCCGCGAGCGGCTGCAGACGCTTGCGCGGTCGCACGCGGTCGAGGTCATCTGCCCTTTCCACCCCGGCTCGTCGCTCGATCCGCAGCTGTTTCGGAACGCGTACCTGCTTGTGGATGAAGCCCTCACGAACGTGATCACTCACGCTCGAGCCGATCGGATCCGCATCGGCATCCTTCAAACCGACGCTTCGTTGTGCGTCATCATCGAAGACGATGGCGTCGGCTTCGATCAAGTCGCCCAGCGGCTCGAGTCGACGCACGGCATCCGGGTGATGAAAGAGCTTGCCCTGTCGTTGAACGCCGCTCTCGACATCTCTTCCATCCCCGGATGGGGAACCAGCGTCAAGGCGACCTTTCCCCTTGAGCCGTTCACGACACGATTCCAGCAACGCGTGAATGTCCTAGTCGCCGAGTCGAGGCCGGCTTTGAGGGCCGGGCTCGGCTCGATCATCTCGCGTGCTGACATGTCGATCACGATTCTCGGCGAGGTCGGGACGACCTCGGACGCTTTAGATTTCGTGCGCGCGGCGTCACCGACGATCGCACTGGTCGGGCTGGGATTCGAGGACGACGCTCCGCCTCTGATCGCCGAGCTTGTGCGGATCCGCCCCGAGATGCCTGTCATCGTGGTCAGCACGCCGTGGACCACTCACGATCTGCTGCAGCGAGCCTTCGCCAGCGGTGCCTACCTCTGCGTGGATGCCGCTAATGATGGCCGCACCATCGCCAATGCTGTGGAGGCTGCGATCCGGGGGCAGGCGGTGCGCGCCTCTCATCGGTCGGCGCGACCCGACCTTCACATGAAGACCGTCGAGAACGCATTGACACCGCGCGAACGAGAGGTTCGCGCTCTCATGGAACTCGGTCGGTCAGATCGTGAGATCGCGGTCGCCTTGGACATCGCGATCAAGACCGTGGAAAAGCATGTGAGCGCAGTCCTCCACAAGACCGGGGCACGCTCCCGGCTCGAACTGGTCTTGCAGAACAAGCTCGACGGCCAGGTGGTCGTTCATGAGGGTGGCGGGCGAGTTCGGGCATTGCGCCCCCCGACGATCTAGCTCGTCAGAGGTCGATGACCGATCTCAAGCCCACCGCCTCGGTCCGCGCTGCCGAGGCGAGACTCACGACATCGATGAAGGTCATGAAGAATGACGCTCCTCTCCCCCGCCAGACTCCTGGATCGCCGCCCACCCCGGCCGAGATGCCGGAGTGGCGAGCCGCGTCGATGACCCTCTGATAACTCGAATCGACGACGTCTGAACTCGTCCCGATCGACAAGCCCATCTCGATGGCCAGATCGACGGGTCCGACGACTAGGGCATCCACTCCTCCGACCGCGGCGATCGCGTCGGCATTCTCGACAGCGGCCCGGCTCTCGATCATCACCATCACCGCCGTGGCGGCGTTCGCGCGTTCGACCCGAGCCGAGAGATCGGTTCCGTATCCCGTGGCGCGGGAGATCCCCACCCCGCGAGTCCCTTCGGGCGGATACCTAGCGAACCGCACGATGCGGGCCGCTTCGGCGGCCGTATCGACACAGGGAACCATGACACCGTCGATCCCCAGTTCGAGCGCGCTCGTGATGGGGACCTCGCCGTGACCTCCGACTCGGACGACGACGTAGGCGCTTCCGAGCGTGACGGCCGCCACGCAGTCCCTCATCGATTCGAGCGTGAACGCGCCATGTTCCCCGTCGATGATCACGACGTCGAACCCGGACGTGGACAGAACCTCGGCGACCCCCGGATCCGGGATCGTCAACAACGCGGAGTTCAGAGGTTCGGCAGCACCGAGTCGCGCCCGCAGCGCCTCATGCGGCCTCGGCATCGATCTTCCAGCTGTATTCGAGTCCTTTTATGAGAGCGAAGAGGATCGTGTTCAAAGGAGCCTCAACGCCGCTGCGGTCGGCCGCCTTGAGGATCGCCCCGTTGAAGGCGTCGACTTCGGTCGGGCGCCGCGCTTCGACATCGAGCAGCATGGATGCCTTGCCCGCAATGATTCCGTCCTTCTTGATTCCGGCATGCAACCGATTGGCCATGCCGAGAACCTCTTCGACGTCGACGGATGCGCCGTTGGCGATCGCCACGGTGACGTTCTCTCGGACCACTTGTTCACACAGTCGCCAAAGCTCGGGACTGTCGCCGAGGCATTCCATGCTGAGGCGTGTCAGAGCGGACACCGAGGCATACGCCGCGTTCATGGCCAGCTTGGTCCAGATGGCGTTCTGCGTGTTACTTGTTGCGACGGCGTTGAGGCCCGCGCTGTTGAGCAGGTCGGCAACGACCTCGGCCGGCCCAATGGGGCTCTCCTCGCGCCACGGACCGAGCTTGGTCGCGCCTTGCGAATAGTGCGACACATGCCCCGGGGTGAGCATGTTCGCCCCTTCCGACGTCACGCCGACGACGAGGCGATCGGCGGGAACGATGCTCGACAGCACATCGCCATGACCCATGCCGTTCTGAACCGTGGCGACGATCGTCTGCGGCCCTATCAGAGCGGCCGCGTCTCGAGCAGCAGCAGCGTTGTGGACCGTCTTCACGAAGAAGAACACGACATCGGGTTGCTCGATGCCTTCGAACGCACCCCTGATGTCGACGGGAACGGATTCCTCCTGTCCGTCGGCGTGGGTGATCCTCAACCCGTTGGCCTTCACGGCCTCCTGAATCGGCTCTGACAGGTCGACAACGGTGACCTCCGCGGGAGACTTCGCCAGGTGCGCAGCGAACGTCCCCCCGATCGCCCCGCACCCGATGATGACGATTCTCTTCGGCGTCTGGGCTTTCTCATCATTCATCGCGTACTCCGAACGTCATCTCTCCCAAACCCGGCACTGCCGCCCTGACCACGTCTCCGTCTGCGAGGTATCGGGGTGGATCGAACAGGAAGCCGCAGCCCGCTGGTGTGCCGGTCAGGAGGATGTCTCCCGGAAGGAGGGGCATGCTCCCGCTGACGGACTCGATCAGACCGGCGATGTCGACGGACATCTCGCTCGTGCTGCCGTCCTGCCGGAGTTCGCCGTTCACCCAGAGCTGGAGATCCAACTGCCCGGGGTCGGGGATCTCATCCGCGGTGACCAGCCAGGGGCCCGTGGGGCAGAAGGTGGGGAACCCTTTCCCACGAACGATCTGCAGTTGCATCGGATACTCCAGGCCTGGTCCGAACGCGACATCCCGCGCCGAGACGTCGTTGGCGATCATGTAGCCGGCGACGTGGTCGAATGCATCGGCACGGGAGATGTGCGAACCGGCCCTCCCGATGACGACGGCAAGCTCCAACTCGTAGTCGACCTGCGTCGACTGCTTCGGTAGAACGACGGTGTCATTCGGTCCGGAGAGGCTGTTCGGCGTCTTCATGAAGACCACGGGCTGTGACTCGGACGTCGTCGCACCGAGTGAGCCGCCGGTGTGAGTCGGGTAGTTCAGACCGATGGCGAGGATCTTGCCCGGATGCGGGACGGGCGGACCGAGGCGAACAGAATCCGCCGGCAGCCGGTCGCTGGAAGGGTCGGCGACCGCCCGTTCGATGACGGGCTCGACGGCAGCCCAGACCGCGAGCAGTTGATTCATGTCGAGGATGTCAATCCCTGCCCGGCTGAGCGCGGGTGCCAGCGCGACGATCGAACCGCCTGCGTCGAGCACGCCGGGCAATTCTCCGCCGGGCGGTCCGTAGCTGACGAGTTTCATGCATTCTCCTTGTTCGATGGGCGCTGAGTTCCGAGGGCGCTCAGCCGGGTGGGGTCGGGGTGTGGGATCTAGCGCTTTCCGTTGACGTAGAAGTCGAGGTTCTGGATGTGGTTGGCCTTGAGGTCCTTCAGAAGGCTCCCGTCAGCGTGGATGCGCTTGTAGAAGTCGTCAACCGCCGCTTTCAGGTCGGTTGCCGTCTTGGCGTGCGGCCAGTCGGTGCCGGTGACACTCGTCAAGTCGGGGTAGGCGGGATCGTCCCTGACCAACTTGGTGGGGTAGCCGGGGTGCTGGGCACTGAGGTAGACACCCTGGAGGCTGGTGAGAGCGGTGGCGTCGATCCGACCGGCGATCAGATCCTGGAACGCGTTCACATCGCTCTGGTACTCGACCACGTTGTCCGCGCCGATCGCTGCTTTGAGCGGATCGGTGTAGGAAGATCCGGACTGGATACCGACCTTTTTCCCCTTCAACTGGTCGATGGTGTTGTATCCGGCCTTGGAGCTGATGCCCATGGTCTCGTAGGTCAGCTGTCCGTTGGTCTGACCGAACTGCTTGGCCCGAGCAGGGCTCTTGAGGATGCCACCGATCATCAGATCGGACTTTCCCGTGCTCAGGTCGAGCACGGCGGCGGCGCCCGTCATGGGCTTCACGACAAGGGTCAGGCAGTTCTCAGCGGCGAACCTCACGATGAGCGGCCCGTCGATTCCGGTGAACGGCCCATCCGCGCTCGCTGCATAGAACTTCGGCGGCGCGTTGATCCCCGCTACGGTCAGGGTTCCCGGCGTGACGGTGGCGAATGTGTGCTTCGGGGTGCATCCAGTGGCCGTCGCGCTGGGCGTGGGGGATGCGGCAGGGGCTGAGCAGGCTGCCAGCGCGAACGCGGCCGCGAGCATGACCACCGCTATCGAGGTCTTCTTGACTGAAATCGGCATGGTTGTTTCCTCTTCTTTGAGTGATGGGATTGCGGTGCAGGTTCGGGCGATCAGGTCTCCGCGATGACGAGCGCCCGCCTCGTCATCGGCGCCGAGGATCCGGCGATGCGCGCCGCGCGACGCGCGGCGACACGTTCAAGGCCCGTCAGCGCGACGGTCACGAGCAAATAGAGGACCGCGGCCGCGATCAATTGAGGGAACAGGCTGCCGGTCATGATGCCTGTCGAGAACGCCGAGCCGAGCAGTTCCTTGGCTCCGATCGCATAGGCAAGTGCGGTTCCTTGGAAGACCAGGATGACGATTCCGATAATGGGCGGGACCGCGATCCGAAGCACATGCGGCAACACGATCGACCACACAATGCGAGCTCGGGGAAGCGCGAGAGCGGTGGCCGCCTCGAGCTGCCCGCGCGGCACACTGGTAATCGCAGCGCGGAAGATCTCGGCCGAATAGGCCCCGGCTGTGACGCCGAATGCGATCACCACCGCGGTGAACATCTCGATCAGCACGATTCGCTCGAGACCGAAGTACAGCAGGTAGAGGGTGAGCAGCGCCGGGAATCCGCGGAAGATCTCTACGAGGACGATGACCGGGTAGCGGAACAGCTTGCGCCGGCTGGTAAGCACCAATCCCGCGAGGAACCCGAGCGGGATCCCGACGACTGCGCTCGCCGCGGCCATTCGCAGCGTCAGCCAGAATCCCGGGAGCAGGTCGACGATGATCGTGAAGAAGCTGTCCATGTCAGCGCACCATTGCGATCACCGAGCGGCCCTCGATCCAGCGCGCGAAGAAGCCGACCGGAACGGTGAAGACCATGTAGATCACACCAGCCAGCAGGAATGCCGGCAGGGGGTCCGCCCCCTGCTGTACTGAGTTGGAGATGAAGAAGATCAGTTCGTTCGCACCGATGATCGACGCGAGCGCCGTGTTCTTGAGGAGGGTGATCGAATACGCCGCCGTCGACGCGAGCATGATCGGGAAGGCCTGGGGCAGAATCACGCGCACCAGCCCGACCGCTCTCGGCAGGCCCGTCGCGCGGATCCCCTCCCATTGTCCGGTCGGAACGGAATCGAGTCCCGCCCGAATGCTGTCCGACACGTAGGCCGAGTTGACCAGACCGAGTCCGACGATCGCCGAGACCGCGGGGACGTCCTTCAGCAGCCCTGAGGCGACTCCGAAGTAGAGCAGGATCAGCCACACAATCGGGGGAATCCCTCGGGCGAGGGTTGCCCAGATCGCACCCACCGCCCGCGCGAAGCCGAATCTCGATCGCCGCAGCAGCGTCAAAGGGATGGAGAGCAGGATCGAGACGGCCAGGGCCCCGAGCCAGATCAGCACCGTCATCATCACGGCAGCGGGAAGCAACTGCCACTGCATCGCTACAGCTCTCCCGACACGGCATCCACGAAGCGCCGGGTTCGTTCGTTCTTCGGCGAACCGAACACCTCTGCGGGAGTGCCGATCTCCTGCACCTCACCTTCGGCGATGAACGCCACGCGGTCGGCGGCCTCCTGAGCGAATCGCAGCTCGTGGGTGACCATGATCATGGTCATGCCATCGAGCGCCAGCGCTTTCATTACCTGCAGTACCTCGACGCGTATCTCGGGATCGATCGCCGAGGTCGGCTCATCGAAGAGCATCACCTGTGGATCGAGCGCGAGCGCACGCGCGATGGCGACTCGCTGCTGTTGTCCGCCGGAGAGCTGGCTGGGGTGCTTGTGCATGTGCTGTTCGAGGCCGACCCGGCGCAGTAGCTGCTCGGAGCGCTCATCGGCTTCGTGCTTCGTCCGACCGAGGGAGAACCGTTGCGCGAGCGAGACGTTCTCGAGCGCCGTGTAGGTCGCGAAGAGGTTGAAGGACTGGAACACCATGCCGACGCGCAGCCTCAGAGCGCGAGCTTGGCTTTCGCGCAAGGCATCGCCCGCGCTGAACACGCGTTGGCCCGATACCTCTATCGATCCTTCATCGGGGGTCTCTAGCAGGTTCAAACACCGGATGAAGGTGCTCTTGCCTGACCCACTTGGACCGATCACCGCTACGTGCTCCCCCTGGCGCAGTTCGAGACTGATGCCCCGAAGGACTTCTTTGCCCGCGAACGACTTCCGGATGCCGTGTGCCGACAGCGACACCGACTGCGGCCCGGGCTGAATCGGCCCAAATGGATCGGACTCAATCAATTGCTTTGACATCTGCGGGCACCTCCTTGTGTCCTCGAGCGTCACCGCTGCCCTGATGGTGTCAGTGGGGCTCGGTGGAGCAAATCGGGACTTACCCGTCTCGATGGGTAGGGTTCACCCCCATCCTCATTGAGCAATCCGCGCCTCAGCGCGCAACTGCTACTGCCTGCACTTCGATGTCCACCGCGTCGGTGGCGAAGGCGCTAACGAGTGTTGTGCGTGCGGGGCCCGGCGTCGGCCAGATGCGCAGGTATGCCGTATTCCAGGCCGCGAAGTGGCGAGCATCCGACAGATAGGCCTCGAGCTTGACGACCGTTCCGGCAGATCCGCCGAGGCCCTCGACCACCGAGAGCAGCGCCGCGAGCGCCTCTTCCGCCTGTGTGTCGAAGTCGATCGTCTCGGTGACCGACTCGATCCCGAATCGCGCGAACGCGGTCGGCGAGACGATTCCGGAGGTGAAGATCATGTCGCCTGCCCGGACTCCCCCCGGCAGCATCGCCGACTGACCGGGGACTCGTACCAGTTGCATCGTCATCGTGGAACTCTCCTTATCGCTTCGTGAGTGAGATCGGTGATACCACCCCGGCCCAGCAGGGTGAGAACGGTGATCATCTCTTCGGTCAAGAGCTCGATCGTGCGCTCAACCCCTCGTTGTCCGTCGGCTGTCAGACCGTAGACGGCAGACCTGCCTAGGACCACTGCCGTGGCGCCCAGGGCGACGGCCTTGATGATGTCCGAGCCGCGACGGATGCCGCTATCGAGGGCGATGTCGACCTGAGTTCCCAACTCAGACCTGATCTCGACCAATGCCGGAAGCGACGCGGGCACGTCGTCGAGCTGGCGACCGCCGTGGTTAGACACGATGATCGCGGAAGCGCCGGCGCCGACCGCGGCCCTGGCATCCGAGACCGTGGTGATGCCCTTGGCGATCCACGGTAGCTCGAAGTCCTCGAGCAGCGAGCTGAGCTTGCGCCAACTCCAGACGTGGTCGACGTGCGTGAAGAGCTGTCCGAGCGCCGCTTCCATCTGCTCGCGATCCGCGGGGTTGTAGTTGCCCCCGATGATGGCGCTGTCGAACTCCAGGGCGTTCCGCCGGTTGCGCTCGCGCCACCCACCCGTTGGCGAGTCGACGGTCACGCAGACCGCGGAGTATCCCGCGGCGGAGATGCGGGTGAGGAGTCGCACGAAGTTCTCCTCGCTCCCTGCGGGATGCAGTTGCGCGATGCGTGCGGCGGCGGGTGCGGCCGCGGCGACCCGTTCGTAGGAGAACGAGCCGGCCTCGGGGACCATGCTCACCGTCCCCATCGCCTGGTTCGCCCTCGCGACCGCCTTCTGACCGTCTTCGTGGAACATGGTGTCCGACCCGAACGGTGCGGTGAGGATGGGTACCGAGAGCGGAAGACCGAGGAAGGTCGTCGCTGTCGACGGAGAGCTGAGCCCACTCATCACTCGCGGTTGGAACTCCCATTCCTCGAATGCCGACCTGTTCCGCCGGATGGTGGTCTCGTCACCGGCCCCGCCTTCCAGGTAATCGACGATCACGTCATCGAGGTTGGTCAGGGCGACGCGATGGATCTCCTCCAGCGTCGCGAACTGTCGCCGCGACGTCATCCCTCCTCCTTCCTGAGGTCCTCTGGAAGCAGGGAGCGGTCATTCACCAGGCCGCCAGCGCCGACGATGACGTCGATCACGTCCTGGGGACTCATCCCCTGGGGTCCCGCGATGTCGGCGACGACCTTGCCGCTGCTCATCACCAGAAGACGATCGCCCATGGCGATGGCGTGCTCCATGTTGTGGGTGACCATCAAGGTCGCGCACCCCATCTCGCGAACGATTCGGGAGGTCAAGTCAAGTACCTTCGCCGCGGTGGCCGGATCGAGAGCCGCCAGATGCTCGTCCAACAGCAGCACCTGCGGTTGCTGCATGCCCGCCATGATCATCGTCAAGCTCTGTCGTTGGCCCGCGGACAGCATTCCGACCCGGTCATGAAGCCGGTCCTCCAACCCGAGACCGAGCTGGGCGAGATGATCCCTCATCGTGGCCCGGCGACGGTTCGAGACCGCGAATCTCAGGTTGCGACGCGATCCCCTGCTCATCGCGAGGGCCAAGTTGTCCTCGATGCTGAGCTCCGGGGCGCTTCCGATCCGCGGATCGTCGAACACGCGCGCGACCAGCCCTGCTCGCTTGTAGTCGGACCAGGTCGTCACGTCGCGACCGTGCATCCTGACTCGGCCAGCGGTGGGCCTCACCGACCCGGCTACAGCCTGGACCATCGTGCTCTTGCCCGCTCCATTGGATCCCACGACCGTGACGAACTCACCACGTCGCAGCGTCACGTCGATGCCGCGAAGGGCGTGGACCTCGTCCACCCGACCCTTGTTGAAGATCTGCTGCACTCCGATGAGCTCCAGCGCGGCTGGTTCCTCCGTGGTCATTTCGCTCCCTGCTGTTCGACGTTCGGCAACTGAGGCGTCCGGATGCCTCGGCGCACCATCCGCGTGAACATCGGCACGACGTAGCTCTGCGCGGCGATCGCGACGATCAGGGTCAGCGCGGTGACGCCCTTGAGGTCCCCTGCCGGCAGCCCGAAACGAAGGGCGGCCACGAGGATAAGGCGATAGACCAGCCCCCCGATAGCGACTGCGAGCACTATCCTGAGCACCTTCGATCCTGATGGGTTCAGGAGAAGGACCCCGAGCATGACTGCGCCGACGGCGGCGACGAACATCCCGACTCCCATGTTCACGTCGGCGAAGCCCTGAATCTGTGTCAGCAGTCCACCGGAGAGCGCCGATAGGGCGTTCGCGATCGCCAAGGAGATCACGAGCAGCCCGTTGTCGTTGACCCCCTGGCTGCGCACCATCCGGGCGCTTTGACCGCTTGCCCGCAGCGCCAGACCGATCTCGGTGCGCAGGAAGAGCGCGAACAAGGTCAGGAGCGCGGCAACGATCACGGCCAGTTCGATGGAGGCATAAATGTCTCCGGGTGGCAACCAGGAGAAGATCGTCGTCACGCCGATCAGGCTCACCGTCGGTGTGCCGAGGATGTTCAGCACGATCGAGAACAGCGCCATGCTCATCACGAGCCCTGCAAGGAGGACGGGGATTCTCAGCGCCAGATGGAGCACCGAGGTGATGAGCCCGGCAACGGCGCCGGCGAGAGCGCCGAGAAGGATTGCCAAGGCGGGGTTGATGCCGGCCTTGGCGGAGATCGCTGAGACGGCGCCCCCGAGCGCGAAACTCCCTTCGACGGTCAGGTCGAAATCCTCCCGGATCCGCATGATGAGGTACACGCCGAGGACGAGAGGTATCAGCGGCAGACCGGTGACAAAGGTGTCGAGGAGGATGTTCTGGAGCATTCCGAGGTCCTTTAACTCAGCGCACGAAGGTCGCCGAAGCGAGGAGCGTAGGGTCGAGGTTGATATCGAGAGCGGCCTTCGTCGACTGATTCACCTGCAGGCTGACCCCGTCGGGCTTCGCGAAGGGTGCCTCCGCGACCTTGCTCTTGCCCGACAGCACCGTTATGGCCACCTTGCCGGCGAGGGTTCCGAGCTTCGGATAGTCCGGCCCGATTCCGGCGAGCACTCCCGGGGTCTTGACGTCACCGCCTGTGGTGTAGAGAGGCACCGAGGCACCGCTCATCACAGCACCGACGGCGCTCATTCCGGCGATGACCGTCGAATCGGGTCCGATGAGGATCGCGTCGTTGCCGGTGGTGAGGCTCCGAGCCGCGCTTCCCAGGTCGCCGGCGCCGGAGATGGTCGCCTCGTGCAAAGTCAGGTGCTTGTGTTTGGCGACGGCGGCCCTTAGTGCCTCGCTCCAGACCTTCAAGTTCTGCGTCGAAGGGTCGTAGATCGTGCCGATCGAGGTGATGCCGGGCTGGAGCTTCAGAACCTCGTCGAGGATGATCGAGGGGTCCACGAATCCGACGCTTCCCGACACGTTGAACCCGGGCTTGTCGAGGCTGCGAGCGACGCCGGCGCCCACCGGATCCCCGATGGCTGCGGCGAAGACCGGTCGATCCCCGACGGATTGGCTCAACGCCACGACCACCGGCGTGCCGAGTGCGAGAAAGGCGTCGTCGTCGGAAGAGCCCATGTCGCGCGCGATGCTGGCGATCAGGGTCTGGTCTCCCCCTGCGTTCTGAACGTCGAAGGTCACCTTGCGAGGCGCCAGCCCCGCGGTCACCGTCTTTTCGAAGTTGCCGACGATCTGATCGAAGAGCGATGCCTCGGACTGCACGACGACACCGATCTTGAGCGCGGACGCGCTCGCAGATTCAGTGGCCGCCGATAGAGCCGCAGAAGCGGAACACCCGGCAAGGAGCAGGGCCGAGCCCATCGCAACGGCCACGCCGATAAAACGCGGTGATGTCTTCATTCTCAAGTCCTTCTCTGTTTTCGTGGGTGAAGTCGTTGGCGTCAGGCGCTCAGGAACGCGCGCGCCAGTGCGCGGTAGATATCCCTGGCCTGACCCAATTGCTCGACGCCCACGGACTCGTTGGCACCGTGCGCGACGCTCAGCCACCCCGGCCCGAGACTGGCGATCGTCGGTGTCGCATCCGCGAGGACGAACCAAGTCGCGTCCGTTCCCCCGGGGTACGCCCCGAATGGCACGGTCCGATCGAGAACGGATTCGCAGGCGCGCTGCGCGCAGATTGCCAGCACGGAGTCGGGGCTGAGTTCTACGGCGGGGATCCAGCCAAGCGCCCCGTCGACCGCTTTGACCGTCAACGTCGCCGCTCCCGCCACCACCGATTCGGCGTAGGCGGTGGCCGCGGCGAGCAGCTCATGCTGACGCATGCCGGGCGTGAGTCGGATCTCGATCCCGATCACGCAGCGGCCCGGCCACATGCCGTAGGCAAGCCCGCCCTCGACGAACATGCCCGAGTTCACGGTGGCCCGCGCGTCCACGGCCCCCGGTTCGCCGGCGGGGGGCACAAACGTCTCGAAAGCCCGGAGGAGATCGGCCGCCACGAGAATCGCATTGCGACCCAGCAGAGGCGACAGGCTGCTGTGTCCCTGACGGGTTCTGATCTCGATGGTGAAACAACAGACACCCCGGGAGACCAAGTGGATCGCCTCAAACGGGGTGCTGATCCCGCTCGGTTCGCCGATCACGAGTCCGTCGAGCTCCGGCAGCACTCCCGCCTCGGCCAAGTAGCGAGCCCCCAGGCGGGAGCCCTGCTCTTCGTCAGCGGTCAGGATCAGGCTGAGCGACCCGACGGGGTCCTGCGCGAACGCGTCGAGGGCGAGCATCATCGCCGCGACTCCTGCTTTCATGTCGGAGGCGCCAAGCCCGTACGCCCGGTCGCCGATCAAAGTGAGCTTGTGCGGATCGGTGTTCCATTCCCCGAGCGCCTCACCGACGGGCTTCGTGTCGAGATGACCCGAGAACCCCAGATGGCGTCCACCCGCATCGCAGGTGAGGACGATGTTCGGCCGTCCCGGCTCGAGCGCGTACACCGTGGAGTCGAAGCCCCGTTCGCGACCCCAGGTCGCAACGTAGTCCACGACCTCGGACTCGCCAGCTCCGATGTTCTGAGAGTCGATGCCGACCAGTGCCGCCGTCAGCTCGAGCACATCATCGGAGCCGGCGAGTCCCTGGCTCATTTCTTATCCGTCACGGTCGATGAACTGCTCAGAGATGCCGGAATGTGGATTTTCAAAGCGTTGACCGTCGAGGAGTTGAAGACCACGTCGGTGCCCGCCGGTCGAGCGAACGGCGTCGTCGCGGCGGACTTGCCGAGTAGCACTCGCGCCGCAATCGCACCGGCCTCGGTTCCCAGGGTCGGATAGCTCGGACCGATGCTGGCCAGGACACCGGGGGTGGTCGGCTCGCCTGCGGAGACGAACAGCGGGGTCGAGGAAGCAAGCGCCGATGCTCCGATCGCGTCCATTCCGGCATACGCGGTTGCATCCGGACCGATCAAGAGGATGTCGGCTCGTCCGTTGAGGCTTCTGGAGGCGGCGGCGATGTCCGCTGGGCTGGAGATGGTGGCCTCCGCCAACGACAGACCACGCGTCGTGAGGTTGTGCTTGAGCGCACTCGCCCAGACCTGGCTGTTCTGGTTGGAGGGGTCGTAGATGGTTCCCACCGTGTGACCCTTGGGGACGACCTTGACGACGACGTCCATCAGCTTCGCCGGATCGACATAGTCGATGCTGCCCGTGACGTTCGCTCCCGGCGCGTCCAGCGACATGGCAACCCCTGCGCCCACCGGATCGCTCATCGCGACCGCGAAGATCGGACGGTCCTTCACGGCTTGAGCCATGGCGACGACTGCGGGGGTCCCGAGAACGGCGAATCCATCGTCTGTCGAGGATGCGAAGTCTCGAACCAGACTGGCGACGAGGCTCTGGTCCCCATTCGCGTTCTGGTAGGAGAAGGTGACCTTGGCCGGAGCGAGGCCGGCTTTCGCTGCCGCCTCAAACTTGTGGACGAGGTCATCGAGAACCGGAGCCTGAGCAATCGACAGCACACCGATTGTGTAGTGGCTCTTGTGCGGCGAGGATGAAGTGGCCGGGCTGCCCGTTGCGGCGCATGCCGCCAGTGTCACGGCGGCCGCGGTGAGCGCGACGGCGGCGGTGACGATCCGCCTTAGAGGGGAGGATCGGCGTGAAGCTGGATGACTCATTGACACTCTCCATTCGGGTTGAGATGAGAACTTCTTTTCATGTATACGAAAGATATCCGAAGTAGTCTGAAAGATATCCCGTCGACACGAGAATGTGATCTCTTGTTAACGCGAGCGAAATAACGCAGTTCGAGGAGTTGAGGTGCTATGGGTCAAGCAGGCGGAACCCGGCCCCTGCGAGCGGACACGCAACGCACTCGTCGGCTGCTCCTGCAATCGATGGGTGATCTGCTGGAGCGCCAAGGACTGGACTTCACTCTCCCGGACCTGGCCCGCGAGTCAGGGGTCGCGACCGCCACGGTCTACCGTCACTTTGACGACATGCACGAGCTCCGTGCCGAGTTCTACAACCAAATCGTCGATGACCTGCTTGAGGCATTCCGCGAGACGTCACGAGGATTTCGTGGCATCGAACTATTTCGCCGCATCGGAGAGGCATGGCTGTCGACGTCCCGGCGATGGGTCAAGGCGGCAACGTTCATCCGAAGCGCCGAGGGCTTCCTCCAGCGCGTGAATGCCGGGGATCCACTGTCCGCGGGCTTACATGAGGTGCTTGCGCCCGTCATCCAGGACCTCATCGACGATGGTGTGATCCCGGCGCAGGATCTGCGCTATGCCGTCCTGATTTGGACGACCCTCTTTGATGAACGCATCATCGTGGACCTTCGGACCACTCTCGAGTGGAGCGAGGAGACCGTGGCCGGCCAGCTAGGCGAAACGGTGCTTGCAGCGCTTCGCGCGCACAAACTCCCCCAAACCGAGTCGACACTGTAGCCAGCCGAACGTGGTCGAGGCCCAAGACGTGGCGAGGCCGCAAGCTGGGCCTGTGGGCGCTGTGGGCAACGTCTTTGAGGGCTAAGAGCGCGCTGGACCGCTAGGCGATCCTCGATAGCAGGTGGAGCACCAGGGCTGTGGCGCGCTCGCGCGACATCGCAAACTGGTCAGGTTGGCGGATCGCACGGGGTCGGCAGCGAATGATCGCGTCACATAGTTCCCGGCACCCAACGACGGCCGCGCACAGCTGGTCACGGTCACCGACGCGGGGCGTCGGGCCATCGTCCGTGACCGGGAGAACCGGGCGCGGCGGCTCAATGAGGTCATCGACGCCCGGCTTAACAACGCCGAGAAGAAGCGACTGGAGCGGGTGATCCCGATAATCGTGCGTCTGGCCTCCGGCGAGGCGTCCTCGCGGGCGCCGCCTAAGCCTCGATGAACGACGAGCGCTGCAGAATGTCGCGGAAGTTCTCGGCCGTGATGTCCTCCCCTGCGGCGAAGGTTGCGATATAGAACTCCGCTGGCTCGGCGGGCGTTCGAAGCGAGAGGTAGCCGACCACATGCATGCCGATTCGTCGAGTGCTCGACGGGAGGATGGCGACACCGAGTCCCATCGAGACCAGAACGACGATCGTCGAGAGATTCGGCGCCTCGTGGGTGATATCCGGCGCGAATCCTTCGGACCAGCACAGTTCGGTCACATGCTGGCAAAGCCCGGACCCGCTGGCTTTCGGGGTGCAGATGAAGGAGCTCGCGCGAAGATCGGCCACCTCGATCGACGTCAGCACCGCGAGCGGATCTGTGTCGGGCACCGCGACCACCATGTGGTCGTCGGCCAGTTTAGAGAGCGTCACCGACGGAAGCACTGCGCCGCGCGGCTTGTGAACGAGGCCCACCCCGAGCTCGCGGTTGGCCAGCGCATTGATTTGGCTCATCGAGTCCATCTCGGTGAGGGATACGTTGACGCCCGGGTACCGGGTCCGAAAGTCGCGGACGGCTTTCGGGAGCGGATCGAGAAGCAACCCGGATTGCTGGCGACGCGAAGATACCGATTCCGATCCGCGCTAAGAACTCCTCGTGGACGGTCGCAATGCTCGTGGCTATAGCTCGAGCCATGCGCCGGTGAATGGGTAGTCGGCGAGCGGGATGCCCACTTGCGTGAGCACATCGGCAAGATTGTATGAGTCGCGCACTCGGGTGATGCGGCCCTCGATGTGGTCGATTATAGACACCGCTGCCACCTCGTACCGTTGCCCAGTACTTGCTACGGGACCGAGCCGCACCGGCGTCCCTGAAAAAGTCCAGCTGACTGCGGCCGTTTGGTCGTCGTGGACCGTCTCATGAATTGAGACTTGCAGATCAGGGATGTGCTCTGCACTCAGCTCCACCCACCGCGCAACCCCCCTAGGGCCGAGCGCTCGGACCTTAAAGGCGAGGTCCTCGTAAATCCCTGTGGGAGCAAACAAGGACGCCATCGAGTTCGCGTCTCTGTTATTCCAGGCCGCCGCCCACCTCGCCACGACGAGGGGGATAGGTGATCTATCGGCGCGCACTGCAACTCCTTAAGGTTCTCGGACTTCGATAACTGTCGAACGCGCTACCCATGACAATCACGACCACCTCTGACGGGCCTTAGCGGAGCCATCTCCGTCAGAGGTGATCTGAAGAGCATGATCGGTGCGGACTTCACCCGCGTCTTCCGGGACGGGGATGGATCTTGTACACGGTGATGCCGGCGCGGGGTTCAGGGAGTTCCAGCTCCGATGCACCCTCTGGCAGGAGAAAGTCGCCGGTCGATCCAGTCACACCAGCGATCGTCGGGTCGAGGAGCGACACGTGCACCGGCCGATCCGCCACATCGGCGGCCCAGCGCACCAGCAACAAGAGGCGCCGCCCATCAGGATGGGAATGGATGCGCGCCAGATAGCCGTGTGGTACTTCGACGCGCGCAGTGCCCGGCCTCGTGGTCATTTCTCCCAGTGCGAACTGTCGCCCCGCCCGCACGGCCTCCAGCGCTGCCGCTTCGGTCAACTCGTAATCGGCGCGAGCCCGCGGGACATCCCAGCATGTCAGCGGACTCGCCTGTGTCCCACGGACTCGATACGCAGAAATCCGCGCTGCGTCGGTCCAAGCAAGGGTCTGCTCGACCTCCGGCTCAAATGCTGCGAGATCTGGGAACTTTGCGATTTCGGCGAGAAATGCCGCGAGCGCGTCACCCAGGTCGGATCGGCGCCCGTTTCGACCGATGGGGGCGCCCTCCCAGTTCTCACGGTCGACCAGCATGTAGAGGTTGAATCCGCGGTAGCCGAGCGCCAGAGCCGCTCCCCACCATCCGAGAAGTTCAGTGGCCGTCGGATCGCGGTAGTCGATCAACTCACCGGGCGAGCGCCAGATTCCGGCCTGCATCTCCGGAGCCCAAACCAGTGCGGTCCCCGACTGGGCCCCTTGGGCGGCGGCCAGGGCGAGGCCGGCCAGGTCGACATCGTCGAGGGGCGGGACGAAGTAGTGGTCCTCGCCAACGACCGTCCCGGGAAGCGCAGAACTGAGAGTCCGGCCGTCCTGCGGCCAGCCGCGAACCGGGTGGGTGTTGAGGTTGACCGTCCCCGTCAACTCCGGAGCCCCCGCCTCGGCGTTGGCTCGCTGCCACCAGACCAGGTACTCGGTGAGGTATTCGCGCTGCCACGTCGCCCAGAGTCGCTCCACGTCGGTCGGGGCGACGCGATCATCGACCCTGGGGTGCGGGGGCGCGACGTCCTCGCCTGCGAATCGATGCCAAGACGCCAGGGAATCCGGATGGTGATCGAAACCGTACATCCAGTCCTGGAAGCCTAAGCTCGGTTCGTTGTCGTACTGCGTGGCGACCACGGGGCCGTCGTCGGCCACGAATTCGGCGAGATCCGACCAGACCTGGGTCAGCCAGCGGGCGGTCATTGCGCGGAACGCACCGCTCGCGTAGCTAGGCATTGGATGTCGAAAAGGCGGGTTGTACCCGATCACTGGATGCCCGCGATAGTCCCGCGCCCACAAGGATTCGTCGGTCAGGACCCAATCCGGCAAGCCTCCCCCGTGCTCCTCGGCGCAGATCCACGGGCCCGGTTTGAGGATCACACGAAGGCCCGCCTCACGGCTGAGCCGCAGGAACCGGTGGACATCGAGTTCGGGGCCGTGGGCTCCGCGCAGATCAAACGAACCGGGTACGGGCTCATGGCGCCGCCAGGAGAGGTACGTCGCGATCGTACCGATCCCAAGATCGCGAACCTCCCCCAGGGCGCGCGACCAGATCTCGGGATCCATGCGCCAGAACTGGACCTCACCGCTGATCGGGATGACGCCGTCCGGGAACAGCGCACGCGTCATCCCTTCACCCCACCCGCGAGCGCGCCACCCAGAAGCCATCGCTGGATGAAGAGGAACAGCACGATCGACGGGATCAGCACCAGGACGCTCATCGCCGATACGTCGTTCCAATGCACTTGGAACGCCGAACTCAGCTGCGAGAGCCCGACCGGTAACGTGCGGTTGTCATCCGAACTGGTAAAGGTCAGCGCAAAGATGAACTCCTCCCACGCCCCGATGAACAAGAAGATGCCCGTGGCGACAACCCCCGGCCTCGCCGCAGGGAGCACGATGCTGAACAGCGCGCGGAACCAGCCGGCCCCATCGATGCGTGCGGCTTCGTCCAGTTCGCGCGGCACCTGGTCGAACGCCGTCTTCATGAGCCAGACGCCGAGCGGGGCCGACGACGAGACGCCCGCGATGATGAGCGCCCCTATCGAGTCGTAAAGCCCCACGTTCGAAACGATCCAGAACAGCGGAATGATCAGGAGGACGCTGGGAAACATCTGCGTCATGATCAGTCCAACCAGGATGACGCGCTTGCCGCGGATGTCGAAGCGCGACAGGGCATACCCTCCGAGGCCGCCGATGATGAGCCCGAGGACGACTGTGCTGAGAGACACGACGATCGAGTTGAGGAACCAGAATCCGACGGCACCGCGGGTCAGCACATAGCCGTACGCCTCGAGGGTCGGCGCGCTGGGAAGGATCGTGGGCGGGCTCTGGAAGATCTCGTTGTCGCCTTTGAACGACGCGAGCGCAGTCCACAGCACCGGGATGAGGGCGAAGAGCCCGATCAGCACCCCGCCAGTCCTCGCCAGGACGGGTCCGACGCGCGGTCGGCGACCAGCCGGCGTGCTGACACTCATCGCAGCGCCTCTTTGCCAAGTGCGCGAACATAGAGCAGCGACCCAAGGGCAACGATGACGAACAGCACGACCGAGAGTGCCGAGGCATACCCGAAGTCGAAGCGTTGGAAGGCGTTCTTATAGACAAAGGTCGTGAGGATGTCGCTGGCTCCGTTCGGGCCGCCCTGTGTCATGACGAAGATGAGCCCAAAGTTATTAAACGTCCAGATCAGCGACATCAGGGTGCTGAGGAGGATGACCGGACGCAACAGGGGCAGGGTCACCCAGAAGATCCGCTGGGCGACGGTCGCGCCATCCACCTTCGCGGCTTCGTAAACCTCGTCTGGGATCGCCGCCATGCCGCTCAGCAACATCACCATGATGAACGGAAAGCCACGCCAGACGTTGGTGACCATCACCGCGCCGAGCGCGGTGTGCGGGTTGCTCAGCCATGCGGTCGACCAGGCGCCGAGACCGATGTGTCCGAGCACATCGTTCAACAGTCCGTACTGCGGCTGGTACATCCATTTCCAGGACAGCGCGCCGACGATGATCGGCGTTGCCCACGGGAGAACATAGGTCGCTCTCAGCCATGCCCACGCGCGGCCCTGCAGGCTCTCACGCACCAGAACAGCCGCGAAAAACGCGAGCACGAATTGCAGAAGTACCGAGCCGAAGGTCCAGATGGCGCTGTTGAGCATGACCGGCGGCAGCTCTCGGTCGCCCAGGATACGGATGTAGTTGCCGAAGCCTGTCCAGTCCCAGCCCGCATGATCGCTGGGATTGACGTCGAAGAGACTTTCAACGATGACGAACGCGATGGGGAAGATGATGACCACCGTCGCGGCGACGGTGATCGGCGCGAGCATGATCGCCGGGGCGAGCCGCTCGCGGCGTCGCCGACGGGGACGAACCCCGCCGGCGACACCTGCAATGCTGAAATCAACCATTGAGCGCGGTGTTCGCCTTCTCCACAGCCTGCTTCAGCGCGTCCTCGGGTGTCGCCGAGCCCGAAAGCGCGGCCGCTACCGCGTTGCCGAGCGCGGAGTCCACGTCGGCCGCCTTCGCCACGGTGGGACGCGACTTCGACGAGGCGATGATCGCTCCGAAGGCGGAGATCGTCGGATCCGTCTTGAACGGCGCCGAGTCGTAGAGCGACTTCTTCGCCGGAACGTAGTGCAGTGCGGAAGCCCAGGTGGTCTGCACCTTGTCCGAGCCGAACCACTTCAGGAAGTCCAGGGCCGCTGCTTGATTCTTGCTGTTCTTCAGGACGGCGAGGTCCATGCCACCGAGCACGGACGCGCTCACCTTGTCCTTCGGGAGTGGAGCGACACCCCACTGGTCAGCCTTGAGGCCCGAACCCGCCAGGGTGGACGTCATGTACGGGCCGGAGGTGAACATCGCGACGGTCCCATTGACGAACGGGCCGCGAACGTCGTCCTCGGTCGCTGCAGCCATGCCAGCCGGCATCGAACTCTTCTGCAGGTCGGTCCACAGGGTCAGGGCCCGAACCGCGTCACTCGAGTCGAAAGTCGCCTTCGTTCCCTCGCTGTTCAGCACCTCGGCGCCCGACTGCCACAGCCACGGGTAGAACTCGTATGCGCCCCAGCCGCCGAAGAGGCCGATTCCATACTTTCCGTTGCCTGAGAGCTTGGCAGCATCTGCCTTCAGCTCCTCCCAGGTACTCGGCGCGGCCGAGATGCCCGCCGCCTGGAAGAGATCCTTTCGGTAGAACAGGGCGAGAGTGGAGACATCCTGCGGGAGGCCGTAGACGTGTCCCCCCTTCGTCGCGGCGGCGATGGTGTTGGCGAAGTAGTCGGACTTCGCACTCAACGCCGAGTCCACAGGAGCAAGGAAGCCGCTCGCGGCGTACTGAGAGACCTTCGGGGGCTCAAGTCGAACGATGTCCGGCCCCTTTCCCGCGGCGATCTGCGTGACCAGCTTGTCGTAGTAAGAGGCATCGTTATCTCGCACCAGGTTGATGGTGACGTTCGGGTGCGCCGACTCGTACTCGCCGACCAGAGTCTTGATTTCCGCTGATTCCGTGTCGGAGAACTGGTTCTGGAAGGTCAGTGTGACCTTTCCCGAACCCGATCCGGCGGAACTGCATCCGGCAAGGGTAAGACCGACCATTGCAACTGCGGCCACAGTGGCCATGACCTTCTTCATTGAAATGTCTCTTTTCTTCTCTTGGGGGTGGGAACCGACGCGGCCGCAAAGGGATGCCTGACACGGCCGCGGTGGGTTGTGATGAGGTGCGAGTAAAAGGAGGCTGACGTCTTCGGGACGCGTTTCTGCGATCCGAACTCGACAAAAACCAGGCCGAAGCGCTTGTCGTATCCCTCGGCCCATTCAAAGTTGTCGAGCAGCGACCAGGCGAAGTAGCCGCGCACGTCGACACCATCGGCCACAGCGGTGTCGATGGCGGTGATGTAGTCGGCAAGGTACTCGACGCGCTCGGGATCCTGCACGGTACCGTCGGGCCGAATGTAGTCGGTGAGGCTGATGCCGTTTTCGGTGACGTAGACGGGCAGGGTGGTGTAGACGTCGCGGACGTGCTGCAACACGCGCGTCATGGCGTCGGGGCTAATCGACCAGCCGAAGGAGGTTCGTCTCTCTCCCGCCGGTGTCTCTCGGACCCGCGCGATCCCCCCGATGGGGTCGTCCTCTACCAGGACCTGCTGGTAGTGATTGATGCCGACGAAATCAAGCGGGGCACCGATCAACTCAAGGTCGCCAGGCTGCACCAGGTCGGACAGTCCATATGGGTCAAGGAGCGCGGTCACGCTCGCGGAATACCCGCCGAGAAAGACCGGCCCCAGAAAAAGTTGATGGTTTAGCGCGTCGAGTCGAGCGACCGCCTCTGCGTCCGCGACGGGATCAACGGGGACGAGGTCGGCGACGAGGTCCGTCACCCCGACCTGGTGCGTCCCGCCGGCATCGCGCAAGGCGCGAAGTGCCAGTCCGTGGGCCAAGTTCAGATGGTGCGACGCCGCGGTGGCCTCGCGCTCACTGCGGCGACCCGGCGCATGCACGCCAACCCCGTAGCCGAGGAAGGCCGAGCACCATGGCTCGTTGACCGTGACCCAATCGTGTACGAGGTCGCCGAACGCTTCCGCGACCAGCGCAACGTAGTCCCCGAACGCCTCGGCGGTGGCGCGCGTCGTCCAGCCGCCCTCGTCTTCAAGAGCCTGCGGCAGATCCCAGTGATAGAGGGTCACGAGGGGACGGATGCCGCGGTCGCACACGCCGCCTAGCAGTTCGCGATACCACTCGACGCCCGCGGTGTTGAGCTTGCCGCGACCCGTCGGCTGTAGCCGCGGCCAGCCCAGAGAGAGCCGGTACGCCGCCACGTTGAGATCGGCGATGAGCTCGAGGTCTTGGCGCCACAGGGCACGGTGGTCGCACGCGATATCGCCGGTGTCGCCATGACGGGTGCGTCCGTCGCTGTGCGAGAACGTGTCCCAGATGCTCGGACCGCGACCATCGACATCGACCCCACCCTCGATCTGGTACGCCGCGGTAGCGACGCCCCAGAGGAAGTCCTCAGGGAGGTGCTCAGTGGTGGGGGACGCCATCGTCGGACCTCTCACAAATCGGTGGAACGCTGTCACGGTAGCACATTAACTTACATACCAGTAAGTAAGTGAGCAACGAGATCCAGGCACGGGTGGGCGCTCGGAGACTCGAGCGAGCTATGGCAGCGTCGCCGCCACGTCCGCGGCTTCGACCGAGTGCAACGAGAGGTTGGGGTGCAGCGCCTGCGACGCTTCCACGTCGGGCAACGGGGTGGCCGACGTCGTCCCTATTGTCTGGTTCGTCGGGCCGTTGACCGGATGAGATACCCACCGCTGATTGAGTGGAGCGCACATGTTATGCGGAGCGCTGTCTGTGCGGATGTCAACGAATTGCAACTGCGCCGTGGTGAGCCCCTCCGCGGTGCGGATTTGTGAAATCACGGTGCTCTCGGTATCGACGTGGGCGTTGATGATCCCCTGAAGGTACGTGGCTTCTGCGCTCGTATAGCTCCACAGTGCAGGGCTGGCGGGATCTTGACAGGACACCGTCCCCGTGCCGAGAGCCGCGTGATATCCGATGAACCGAATGTGCGCGTTGGGCGCGGCGAGCAGGATCTGGTCGACGATCGGGCGCAGGTTCTTTGACATGGCGGCGACAGTGATGTCGCCGGCTCGCACCGTCTTCTTACCGTTCACAATGAGTATGGGCTGACCGCCCGCATCGACGCAGGTCGTGGTCTGACTGCACGCGTCGATTGCCTGGTAGATGGAGCTGCCATAGGTCCCGTCGGTCGACGTGTACACGTCGTTGGCCCCGATTGCGACAGTCACTGACGTCGTGCCGGATCCGAGCGCTCCGCTCCCGGGAGAGTCCGCTCGGTAACCCGCTGTCGCCTCGGCGATCTCGTCGCCCACCGAGCTGGTCGTGCCGTCCGAGTTCGTCGGGTTGGCGATACTCGCACTGATATCACCGGAACACGACGCGTCGTAGAACTGGTCACGGAGTCCCTGCCGATCGGCAAGTTCGTTGAGCTGGTTCCAGCGCGAACGACCACAAGTGATGGATGCGCCTGTGTACCCATTCTTAATGAACCCGCGCGAGTTCGGTGAGGTGACGGGGTCGATCCCAGGCCCTGCGGCCGAGGACGATCCGAACCCGACCGTTTTCGCCCATCCCTGTCCGCTCGGCGCGATGGTGAACCGGTCGAGGTTGAAGCCCCCCTGGGTCACGAGGAAGTACAACTGATGCGTGCCGCTGGGGATGGTCACTGGCTGGGTTTCGGTGATCCAGGTCTGGAACCCTCCTGTGTTAGGCACATTGAGAATGGCGGGACTAATCACGTTTGTGGTCGAGTCGAGCGCGAACTGGAATCTTCCCGAGTTGTAGCCGCTCGCAACTCGAGCGGTAATGTCGTAAGCGGATGTAGTGGGAGAGTAAACGTCATACCGCAGCCACTCCCCGTCCTCCATACTCCCGACGTCGTAATTGTCGAGTTGTGATGTTGAAACGGACGACGGCTCGAGGTCGACGTCGCCGCCCCGGTAGTACCCGCGAAGCTGCGCGCCGTTATAGACGGTGTTTCCGTTGGCCGCGGTCGCGTCGTGGTAGCCGACGCCCTCCCCTCCGGGGCCGTAGTCCTCAGCCTCGATCACGCTGGTGGACGCTAGGGAGTTCACGCGTGGCACCGTCAGGTACCGCAGATCGAAGCCAGCGTTGACCACCACGAACGTCAGGGTGTGCTGCCCCGCCGGGATCGAGACTCCCCAGTCGGGCGAGGCGACCCACGCGCCGCTGGTATTTGTCACGGTCACGACGCCCCCGATATCGACGCCGTCAACCTGGAGCTTGTAGCTGCCGGTGCCGGTGGTCGACCTCACGCGAGCGACGACGTCGTAGTTCCCGCCGGCGAGCACCGTGACGGTGTAGTTGAGCTTGTCGCCCGATGACAAGCCTGCGACGTTCTGCCCTCCCCCATAGCTCGTGTCGGTCGTCGTGACGAGGTTGGTCTCGTCGGAGCGGTACCCAGTCGAGGAGGCAACGGGGGCGGCGATCTGATAGCCCTGCCCCTGACCGCCGTCGTTGTAGTCCTGCGCGAAGATCACTCCCGGCAGGACTCCGGTGTCGGTGGTGTACCTCGCCGGAACCCCACCACTCACAGTGGAGGCATGGGGGAGCCCGACCGACGGTGTCGGCGTGACTCGGATTGCCGCGATACTCGGCGTTCCTGTCACGGCGACGGTCGAAAGATTGAGAGTTCCATCGGTGACGTTCAGATACGTCGGAGCCGGCGTATATGCGGTCTTCCCGCCAACGGATGCGAAGGGATCCAGCGAGCTCCACCGGGTGACGCCTTCGACCTTCACACTGAAGACCTTTTGTCCGGCGGCGGTGGAGGTGTTGTCGCTCAGCAGGAGCTTCACCTTGTAGCGGCCGTTGGGCACAGGCAGTGCGTATGAGAACGTGCCGTCGCGCGTCGTCCGGTACAGGGCGTCGTCGGCGGTTCCAGCGATGTTGACGGAGCTAGCGATGCTGGCGACCGAGCCGCCTGTGAACGAGCCATCGGCGGTGTAGTGCTCCCCGGCGATGTCGGTCGAGGGGGCGGTGGTTGCACCGGCGTCGATCGAGTAGCTGTCAACCGAGCCGTTCCAGGTAAAGGTGGTGGTTGAGTGCGCCTGCAAAGTCGCGGTGAACCCGTTGGCGCCCTCACCGACCGTCACGGTCGTCGCCGGGCCGCTGTTCACGATGACGAGAGCCCGGCTGCCGTCGGGATTCTCGAACGCAGTCTGCGCGACGTCGTCGCCAGTGGTCCCACCTTCGGCCCCGATGCGGTGAGCGCCGGGCCGAACGAACTTCGAGAACTGCGCGAGTTCGTAGAACTTGGGCAGGTAGGAAACGGTGGCCGGCGACACGCTGGTATCGACTTCGATGAGCGGCTCTTGCGGAGCGCTCGGGTACTCAACGGGTGCCCCATTCTGGTTGAGCACCATGTTCCAGTAGATGTACCCGCCTTCGCCGTGTTGGAGCTGCTTGACGATTTCGCGGCTCCACTTCTCGTCGCGAACGTAGTTGCTGGGCTCTGCCTGGCCGAGATCGGTGTGCTCGCTCATCCAGGTCGAGTAGCCGGGGGCCGCCTGGTTGAAGAGGTCCAGATTCGCATCAAGGCAATAGTCGATCCCGAAGTCGCATTCGTATGGATGAAAGTCGGCGCCGCTGGCGTACTTCTTCACGTTTGCGTCGTTGAGCACGTTCGCCGGGTAGTACCAATGGTCCTGGTTGTGCTCATAGACCCGAATGCGGGCACCCGTGCCCTGGGAAACGAACGTCGGGCCGAGATTCCCGCCGACAAACGACGACATCGTCGGGTCTGTCCAGAGGGTGGCCTCGAAGGCCGCGGCATTCTCGGGTTCGTTCTGCACTGAGATATCGGTAATCGGAATGCCCTGCCCTGCGTACGCCGCAACGTACTTCGCGAAGTAAGAGGCGTATGCAGCGTAGTTCGCGGGAGCGACGGACGCGTCGCCCGAGGCATTCGCAGTCCCGAAGAACGACTTGTTGTTCTTCATCCACGCGGGAGCCGTCCACGGCGAAGCCATGATCCGAAAGTTGCCGCCCGCTGCTGTCTGCGCTGCCTTGATGTAGGGCACGAGGCCGGATGTCGCATTGAGGTCGTGCGAGATCGAGAAACCGGAGAGCGACGGGTCGGCCGTATTGCCAGTTGTGTCGTCGTAGGTGTAGCGAGACATCGCGAAGTCGTCGGAGCCCATAGGAGTGCGCGTGAGGCTGAACCCGGCGCCCGCAGTGGGGCTGAAGAGCTGACTCATCACCGCAGTGCGCTGCGCTGAGCTCACCGTCGGCTGGTTGAGCGTGTTCCATCCCGCCTCGTTAAAGGTGCCGCCGAATCCGTCGATCGCCTGGAACTGCCGGCTCGAGTCGACCCGGATGTCCGGCACTCCAGAAAGTGCCGAGAAAGACAACGCCGACTTCGAAGTCATGCGATCCCCTGCGAGGCTCGTAGCGGTGACGGCGACCGAAGTTCCGGGTCCCGCCGCGACTGCAGGCGAGAGGACCGAATCAACGGCGACTAGCCCCCCGGCAGCAAGTGCACTGGCGGCCATGGCGGCGATGGCGATGCGGTGTCTCATAATGCTGCTCCTCGTCGAGTCTGCGTATGATCGCTCCACCCAACTTAGTTACTTACTAGGTAGTAACCATATTACGAATCGATAACTATCGCTTGCCGGAGTCCCGGGTGCTAGTTGCCGACGATGGCAACCAGCAGCCACGTCTGACGGGCAGTACCGAGGAAGACGGCCGCTCAGGCACATCCGGTTGAGTCGCGGCGGGCCGGGCGCGTGAACGGTCGGCGCCTCTGTTGCTACACAGCGCCGAGGCGCGCGATGATCGCGTCGACGGCAAGCCGGAGCGCCGTCGTCATGTCCACCGATGTCGGATCGAGCAGCCACTGGGTCTGCAAGCCGTCCATCGTGGCGATGAGAACGGAAGCGGCTGTCGAGACTTCCGCATCACCGGGTGCCCGTCCTGTCGCCTCTGCGACGGCGGTCGAAATCATGCCTCGCAGGCCCGAATAACGGTCAGTGAAGAATGCCCGCGCCGGATTATCCTCGGTCACGGATTCGCCGAGAAGAACCGTATACCCCTGCACGATACCGCGCCGCTCAGAATTGAGCTGAGCTGTCGCGACCAAGTGATCAAGAAGTGTTGCGTCGCGCGGGGCGTGGTGTCCCTCGAGCTCTGCGACATCGGCGTCGTCCCGGTACTCCAATACCGCGATGAGGAGTTGCTCTTTTGAACCAAAGTGATGTAGCACCCCGGCATGAGTCATACCAACCCGCGCCGCGATCTCATTGAGCGAGCCGTTCGCGTAGCCACGCTCGCCGAAGACGGCGGTCGCCGCCCGAATGATCTCGGCTCGGCGCAAACCGCTTCGACGCGAAGGTCGCTGCGCTCGTGCCGCGCCCGACGACATAGGCGCCGGCCACGATTCCTGCACGCTCATGGTGACCTCCGCGGCGATCCTGTGGCGGGATATGACTCACAGCTCGGTAAGTCAGGTTGCCCGAATGACCTTGAGCCGCCTCTTCCAGACCGTCGGCATTCGGGATACCTATGCCACAGCGTATCCGCTGGTCGGTCGAGTCGTGTCACGGCGTGGTCGAGAGGATCTCCATCGCGTTGAGGTGGGCATACGAGCCCTGAATGAGCGTGACGTCGACCCACACCTGGCCGAAGGCGTCGGGGTGCACTCCCGTGATGTCCGCGGTGTGGCTGTCGTTCCCGTTGTACGTGCCATTGCTGCCGATGCCGACGCCACTTGTCTGCAGGGTTGCGGCCTGGCGGTCGGTGCCGTAGACGGCGTACTCGGTCACCCGCGTCTCGGTCGAATCTCGCGAACCGAAGAAACGGAAGGTGTAGGTCTGCGAAGGGTCTAGACCGGTCAGCATGAAGCCACCCGGTAGATCATCGTCACCGCCACCCCACTGGTTGTCTGCAGTTGAATAGAAATAGTCTTCCGTCGCGGTCGCGACGCCCAGGTCGCCGAGCAACGCTGTGCTCGGTCCGTTGGGAGGCTGGAGCCCCCCGCTCTGTTTGCCGTTGACGAGGAAGCCGCCAGTGATGGTCATCCCGATTTTTGTGTTGCGGCCCGCTGTGTTGACCAAACCTGTGATGTGCTCGCCGTCGTTGACGAGGCCACCTCCGCTCGTAGCGGTCCAGTTGTTCCAGTGGTTACCGGCTGGGTCGACGTTCGTCGGATCGCCGTCCGCAGAGTTGCTCGGTCCGAAGTCGAACAACAGCTTCTCGCCCGGCTGAAGCGTCGCGGGGTTGCTCGTAACCGTCTTGTTCGGCGGGACGACCGCGGCGAGCGCCGGGCGCACGATCGACAGCCACTGCGCATAACCCGCGCGGCTCAGGTGCAGATTGTCGACATACAGGCTGTGGAACAGGGTCGGGTCGGTTGCGTGCACGTTCTCGAAGTAGCTCGCCACATCGATGTAGTGCAGCAGCGGATTGGTTTGGGTCTCTGCCTTGATCAGGCTGTTCGTCTGGATCCTGAGCGGGTCCTCCCACGCATTGGCTGGATCATCGTTGTACGGCGTCGGCGTGATGCTGATGTAGAAGATCTGCGTCGTGGGATGGGACGTGTGCACGAGATTCACGAACGTCCGGAAGTTGTCGAGCACGGTCTGAGGACTCTCGCCACCGCGGAGGTCGTTCGTTCCGGCCCAGAGCACAATGGCGGTCGGGTCGTACGGCAACACGACCCACGGAGCGTAGTCGTTCACCCCCGACAGATATGCGCCGCCCCAGGCCCTCTGGATGACGTTGTAGTCCGCGAAGTCACGAGTGAGCGACTCCCAACGCCGAATGCTCGAGCTTCCCGTGAAGAGGACCGAGTTCGGAGCAACCGGGTCGGCCGCGTCCTGCGAGACCCACCGCGAGACTTCCGCAGGCACGACCGGTGGAGGCGTCAGAGCCGCGCCGCCGATGATCTCCATCAAGCCCAGGTAGCCGAACGCGTTGGTCTGTCCAGTGAACACAGCTTTGGCGTTCACTTGCACGGTCAGCGTTCCCGCTGTGGTCGGTTGCATTCCGGCCACAGAGGCGAGCGTCGCGTTGTTGCCGTAGCACGGGCCGGTGCCTGTGCCCGTGCAGGCACCCGTGCTGGTGCCACTTCCGGGCCCGGAGGTCTGCAGCTGAGCAGACTGGGCGGCGGCGTTGCCCGTCACGCTGTACACCGTGTACCGCACATCACCCGCGGTGGTACCGGTCGATGCAACCGAGCCGGTGATGCGAGTCCCGAAGAACTTCAGGTCATAGAGGCGATACGGATCGAGGCCCGTCAAGGTCAGGCTCGCCGTTCCACTGTTCTGCACGAACATGTAGTCCTCGGTCGCTGTGGATATGGCGTCATCTCCGAGGTTCGCGGCCGTCGGGGTGAGAAGGCCGCCGGTCGCGCGCCCGTTCGAGAGCCACCTATTGGCGACGGTCGTCGAGGTATTGACCGTCACACCCGTCGTTGTGGTGACGTTGGCGGTCGTCTTGAGCCCCGGAACGTTCACAGCGGTGGTGATGGCGGCTCCCGCGGCGGCGCTCGACAACGCGTTGTTCCAGTAGTTGCCGTTCGTGTCCGGGCTCACGGTCTGGTGCCCATTGGTGCCATCGTTCAGGCCGAAATCGATGCGTACCGTCTGGCCCTGGCCGAGCAGGGTCTGGGTGTAGGTGACCTTGAGTTGTGAACTGAAGTCCTGGAACGAATAGCTGTAGCCGTTGTTCGCCACCGTCTGCGTCAGATCCGCCGCCGACGTAGGAACATCTGTGAGCGTTCCCTTCGACGTCACGCCGATCAGCACGTCGTACCATGTGCCCGGGGCGGTCAGCCCCGACAGAGGGAAGTCGAACGAGAGCTGACCAGCGGTCGACGCGGCGTTTGGCACGTCGATAATGGTCGCTCCCGTGCGCACCCGCAGAAACACGTCGCCGTTCGAGGTATTGGTGACGGTGCCCAGCACACGCAGAGTCGGGTTGCCCGACACCGTGAGCAACTGTGCGGAGGTCACCGTCGTCACCACTGAGACGTCGTCGAAGTTCACCTTCAGCAAGTTGTTGAACTGTTGGAAGGTGTACTTGTGGTTCGCGACGGTGATCGTCTGTGCCATATTCGCGACGGCCGGCGTCAGGTCCGTGAGCGTTCCCGTGGAAGACACTCCGACGAGAAGGTCGTACCAGGTCCCCGTTTTCGTGAGCCCTGACAGGTCGTAGGCGAACTGGAACTGGCCCTCCGTGGTCGCCGTGTTCGGCACGTTGAAGGTTTCGCTCGACGTGCGGATCCGGAGGAAGAGATCCGCATCGTTGGTGTTGGTGACTGTGCCGGTCACTCGAAGGGTGGGCACTCCAGACACGTTGACGATCTCGGCCAGAGTGGGAGTGATGACGGCGGTGGCCGAGTTGAACGTCACCTTGAGAGTGCCTCCCCACTCCCGGAAGCCATACACCTTGCTCGCGGCAGCGGCCGTCTGACTGATGTCGACGATGCCCGGGTCCGATGCGAGATCCGTGAGCGTGCCGGTCGACGTGACGCCCGTGAGCAGGTCGTACCACGTGCCCTGCTGGGTGAGGGCGCGGAGGTCGTATTCGAACAGCGCTTGCCCGGCGACACTCGAGGTGTTGGGGACGTTGACCGTTTGCGCTCCTGTATTGATGCGGAGGAACGCATCGGTGTTGCCGGTACCCACCACCGATCCGGTAACGCGCAGGGTAGGTACCCCCGAGACGCTGACGATCTGCGCTTGAGCCACCGAGACGGCCGCGGGGGTGTCCGTGATGCGCAGCTGCAGGTCACCGGCGTTGCTGTGGAATCCGAAGGTCCGTCCCGCGAAGCCGACGTTCTGACTGAGATCGGCGACGGCCGAATCGATGCCGGCGAAGCCACCCGTCGATGTTTCGCCGATCAGGAGGTCGTAGTCGTCCGTGAGGAGCGCATCCGGGTGGTACTCGAACAGCGCCGACCCAGAGTCGGGCGAGGTGTTAGGTACATCGACGAATGTGCTGCCCTGGCGAACACGCAGGAAGACGTCATCATGTCCGCCAAGCCCGGTGACGGTGCCGCTGACGCTCAGCAGCGGAACCCCGGAGTCGGTCGTGATGGCGACCGCGGTCACGTCGACCGCCGAGGGTGCAACCGTGACGTACAGGTGCAGGTCGCCTCCGGAGTCGCGGAACGAGTGCAGATGTCCCGCCATCGACAGCGTGTCGGTCAGGTCAGCCGTGGATGACGGAACGGCGTGGAGCGATCCGGTCGAGGTGATGCCCGCGATGAGTGCGTACTCGGTGTCGAGCTGAGTGATCCCGGTCAGGTCGTAGGTGAACAGAGCGGTTCCCGGCGCGGTCGCCGTGTTCGGCAGATCGACCGTCTGAGCACCCGACTGGAGGCGTAGGAAGGCGTCGGAGTTGGTCGTTCCCGTCACCGTACCGACGAGGCTCAGCGCCGGATGACCAGCGCTGACCGTGAACTGAGCCGAGTCGATGTGGAGCGCGATCGCGACGTCCTCGTACGACACCTTCAGCAACGAGTTGTAGCTGTGGAAGGCGTAGTGCCTGCCGTCGAGGTCGACGGTCTGCGAGAGGTCAGCAGTCGTGTCGCTCAGGTCGACGAGCGATCCGGACGACGTCACTCCGGCAAGCACGTCGTACCACGACGACGCCTGAGTAAGACCCGACAGGTCGTAGTCGAACTCCGCGGCACCCGCCGTCGAGGCGCTGTTCGACACGTTGATCGTTTCGGCGCCACTGCGAATCCGCAAGAAAACATCACTGGATGCGAGTCCGACGGTCGTGCCCACGACATGGAGTGTCGGCACGCCGGCGACGTCCGTGATCTCGGCGGAGTCGATGGTGAACGCCGTCGCGACGTTGTCGTACGAGACCTTGAGATCGTGGTTGTACTCGTGGAAACCGTAGCTCCGCGCGCCGACCTGCAGCGTCTGTGACAGGTCAGCGACAGAGTCCTGCAAGTCCACGAGCTGACCGCTGGAGGTCACGCCGGACAGCAGGTCGTACCAGGTGCCGGGCTGCGTGAGCCCGGTCAGGTTGTACTCGAAGAGCGCCTGCCCTGCGGTCGAGGATGTGTTCGGGACGTCGATGGTCTGCGCTCCTGTGCGGACCCGCAGGAACAGATCGCCCGCGACGGTCCCGGAGTACGTGCCCGTCACCCGCAGAGTCGGGACTCCCGAGGAGTTGACCAGTGTCGCAGCGTTCACGGTGACGCTGACTGGAGTGTTGTCGAACGCCACCTTGAGGTCGCCGTTGTACTCGTGGAAACCGTAGGTCCGGCCACCGAGCAGCAGGGTCTGTGTCAAATCAGCGACGCTCTGATTCAGGTCGACTACCACACCGGTTGAGGTCACGCCCGTCAGCACGTCGTACCAGACTCCCCCCTGCGTGAGGCCCGAAAGGTCGTACTCGAAGAGTGCATCGCCTGCGGCCGTTGCCGTGTTCGGCACGTCGAGGGTCTGCGCTCCGCTACGGATTCGCAAGAACACATCGGTGTTGGTGGTCCCCGAAACGGAGCCCATGACCCGAAGAGTGGGCTTCCCAGAGGCGTTGACGATCTCGGCTTGCGAGACGGTCACGCCGACACTGACATCGTCGAACGACACTTTCAGCTGGCTGTTGAAGTCATGCAAGCCATACGCATGGCCCGTCGAGGTGAGACTCTGGGCCAGATCCACACCTGCCGTCGGAACATCGACCAGGGTGCCAGCCGTGTGGTCTCCCACCAGAACGTCGTACCAGGTGCCCGCGCTGGTCAATGAGGTCAGTGGGAAGTCGAATTCCGCCTGGCCCGGTGTGGTCGAGGTGTTCTCCGTGTCGAACACCTGGGCGCCGGTGCGAATACGAAGGAACGCGTCGCTCGCGGAGATCCCGTTGAGTGCGCCCTCCATCCGAAGGGTCGGAACGCCTGCGTTGTTGACGAGTTGGACGCTGGTGAAGTCCACAGTGCCCGCAACGAGGTCGTACGTGACCTTCAGTTCGCTCTCAAAGTCACGGAACCCGAAGGTCCGACCGCCAGAGACGAGCGTCTGGGTCAGATCCGCTGCGCTGGACGGGAAGTCGTCGATCTTGCCGTTCGACGCGTTTCGGAACGTGACGTCGAACCACGTGCCGGGCTTGTTCAGCTTGGTCACGTCGAACACGAATCGGAACTTGCCCGACGTGGTGCTGGAGTTCGCGACATCCTGGACCACACCGTCACCGGTGCGGATACGCAGGAGGGCGCTCGAGTTTCGAATCCCGACAAGATCGCCGGTCGCAACAAGGGAGGGAACACCATTGATGGTGGCGAGCTGAACATTCGAGTTGACGAACGGCTTGGCGTCGAAGAACACCTTCAAGAGCCCGTCGTAATCCGCGAAGGCGTAGGTGCGTCGATCCGTGGCGACCCATTGAGTCATGTCTCTCACCGAGAGCGTCGAGATCGGGGAGGAGGCACCGCTGATCGGATCCCGGAACTCGACGTCGTACCAGACGGAGGACTGGTCGAGCTGTGCGAGGTCGACCACGTACGAGAACGAGCGACCGGAACGCGCGTTGTTCGCCAGGTGGACTTCCCCGGTCGTGTCCTTCACGGTCAGCTGGTAGCCCATCATCGCGGCGACCGTGGTGAACGTGCCCGAGACATTGAGATGCGCGGTGTTGCCGCTCTTTGTAAGCGTTACGGCCAGGCTCTGGTAGACGAGGTCGAGCCGCGTGAGCTGCAACGCCTCGGGGCGGCGCATTCCGAAGACCGTCTGCCCCGATACCAGTCGCTTCGACAAGTTGATCTTTGACGCATCGAGCGACCACTCGAGCGTGGCGCCGTCTTCCTGGAGGAAAACGACGAGGTCGTCATACCCCGGGTCGAGCTTTTCGGCCGGCACGTCGAAGTGGAACCGCCCGTTTGCGGCCTTCGTCGAGGTGTCGTCGACCATGAAGGTGGATGCCGGGTTGCCCGCGTTGAAGTTGCCGACTCGCAGTTGGTAACTGCGCTCGACGTCGTCCGTTTGGCGCGAGGCGAGAAAGCCGTCGATGACGTAGGTGGGCGCTCCGTCGATCGTGCGCAGGTCGACAGTCAGCGAGCTCTGGGTCGCGGTCGTGAAGAGAGCCGATGAGACGAAGGTGGAGTCGCCCCCGTGGCCGACGAAGACGAGATAGTAGTAAGGCAGGGTCGCGTCGGGGCTGTCGATGCGATAGTTCGTCTTGGTGATGGCGAGGTTCTTGGCCAGTGGTTTGGCGTCGGCGCCGAATGCCAGGTTGGCGCTCTGATAGACGTTCTTGCCCTCGGGGTCGACATAAGAGCTCCACGAGGAGTTCCCTGCCTGGTCGAACTCGATGGTAGGGATCGTGCCATCCAGCCACACTCGCGGCGCCATGTCCGGGATCGTCACGGTTGCGGCGATGCGCTGATGACCCGACAAGACCCACAGGAAATGATCGCCTGCGGCCAGGGTGGTCGTCGGCAGTTGAACTCGTCCCCCTGAGACGGTGCTGTCGATGCGGGTTGCGCCAGCTGAGCTGTAGTCAGGTGTCTTGGTGACCTCGACGGTCACGTCGTGGGCACCGGAAAGGCTCTTGGGCAGGTCGAAGCCGATGTCATAGCTATGAGCGCCCTGCTGCACGATCCGCACATGGTGGACGCTCGATGCCACGTATTGCGGCTTGGCTCCTCCGGCCGTGATGGCCGACACGAGGACGATGCCGCCGCCGACGACCACCGCGGCTGCCATGATGGCGCCAACGATGATGAGGATGATCCGGTTCATGTGTCGAGCTCCTAGTAAAGGAAGGTGGAGACGCTCTGCGGAGCGATTTCAGCCGTGAATGTCGAACCGCCGATGGCGACATCGACCTTCTGCGCGAAGGACGTGCTGGAGTTCTGGACGACGATCGCAAGCCGACCGTCGGGGCGTTGAATGGCAGCCGCAAGCACCTCGGGCGACGACGACTGGCTGGCGACGACATGAGCTTGACCGCCGTTGGCCGTGCCGAGGAACCTCGAGATCTGGGCCATCGCGTAGTACGCAGAGCTTTTGACGTATGTGCCGTCGTGCGATACCGAGATGACGCCCAGGCTGGTTCCGGCACCGCCCTTGTACGGCGTGCCGTCGTCGTAGAGCACCGCGTTCCAGTACAGAGCCCCCGACGAGAAGTAGTCGAGCGGGCCGAGCGTGACGTTGGTCAGCGCGTAGCTGAGGTTGGAGGCGAAGTCGACGCTCCACGTGCCCTCGGCGATCTCGGTGACCAGCGACTGCTTGTCGGGATAGGTCTTGTGAACGTACTGGAAGCCTTTGCCGAACGAATCGAGGCCATCGATCTCGTATCCGTGGAACGCGACGCCCGCTGTGTACTTGGATGCGTCCGAGTTCTTCAGGACAGTGTCGATGTAGCTGGTGGCGATGCTGGAGCTCTTGTCGCCGAAGTTCAGGTCCCAGGCGAGTACTTTGACGTTGCCGAAACCCGCCGCATCGAGCTTGGGGCCGAGCTTCTTGATGACGGACAGCTCCTGCTCCTCACCCATTTCCATCACCGGGTAAGTGGCCGCGCTAACGAGCGGCTCGTTCTGGATAGTGAGGTAGTTCAGGTCGATCCCCTGTTTGTGATAAGCGGACACGTAGTCGACGAGGTAGTCCGCATATGCGTCCTCATATTTCGGCAGGAGGCTGCCCGAGTACAGGCTGCCCGTTGTCTTCATCCAGGCCGGCGCGCTCCACGGCGATCCGATGAGAGTGAGACGCGGGTTGATCTTGAGGGCTTCGCGCATGACCGGGATGACGGTCTTCTCGTCGTTCGCGACGCTGAAGTGAGTGAGGTCCTTGTCTGTCTCGCCGTCCGGCATGTCGTCGAGGGTGTAGTGCACCGCCTTGCCGTTGAGCAGGCCGGCATAGTCCGAGGTGCCGATCGACATGCGAACCATGCTGAACGCTGCTCCGCCGTTCTTGACCGAGAAGAGATCTTCGAGAATCGCGTGGCGCGTCTGTGACGACTGCTGCTGCAAGACGGTCGCCGCCGATTGCGTCATCGCCGCGCCGTATCCATCCATGGTCTGCAGTTGCGTCCCGCGGTCCACGGTGACGTCGACATCGCCCGTGCCTTGGCCAGAGGTGACTTTGAGGTCGGTCTCGCGGGTGAGCAGTGCCGACTTCGTACCCGTCGTCGTATACACCTCGACGTAGGTCGGCGAGGCGACCCCGCATCCGGTGAGAGCGAGCAGCACAGCGCCCGCGCACGCCACCACGGCGAGCCTTCGAACGTTCTTCATGTGACTCGTGATCTCCATTGACCTATTTGTCCAAATCTTTAACGAATGCGGGGTAACCGTATCACTCCCGTTTGTCCCCGCAAGTCACGAGGCGGTAACGACCGCCGAGGTGATGGATTGCGCAGCAAGCGTGAGCGACGCGACACGACCACCCAGGCGTACGCTGCTCGTGACGTCGCTCTCCGAAGGGTTCAGCGCCACGAGCACGATCGCTCCGTCGGGGTTCTGGACTGCCATCACCTCGATTTTCGATGAGAAGCTCGAGGTGGCAATACGCCGAGCCCCTGGCCGAATGAACCGGCTGAAGTGTCCGATATAGCTGTACGAAAGCTTCACCTCGACGGTGTCAGCCGCCGTGTCGCACATGATGGGCGCGTCGCAGTAGTTGCCCACGTGATTGGGGCCACCGCGCTCATCGAGCACGATGTTCCAGTCGACGTAGACATTCATGCCGGCGTTGAAGTTGCCGATGATGTCGTGAGCGTACATCTGAGCGTTCTCGAGCTGGCCGGTGCCGAGTCTGCTGTACTCGACGCACCCCTCTGTAAACACCAGGTCGAGCTGGGGAAACCGCTCCCGGACCAGCCGAAGGGCGTCGAAGTGGTCACCCGTGTACCAATGGAACGCGATGCCGGTCACGAGGGGCAGCGTTGGCGCATCGAGCACCTCGATGGCGCGTTCGTACATGCGCTCCTTGTTGTGATCCCAGATGTGGATCCCAACATCGTCGAGCCCCGCGGCTACCAGTGCCGGGTGCAGGTGATCGCGGAGGAAGACCCTCTCCTCCTCGGGTGTGAACCGGCAGCTATCCCACACCTGGGTCGCCTCGGGCTCGTTCTGAATGGTTATCCGGTTGACATCGAAGCCCAGCCCGCGGTACTCAGAGACGTAGCGAGCGATGTACCGGGCCCAGGTCGTGCGGTACTCGGGCTTGAGCGACCCACCGCGCACGCGCGACGCATTGGTCTTCATGTAAGCCGGCGGCGACCAGGGCGACAGCATCACCTCGAGGGGCGCCCCCCGGCGCTCTTGGGCACGTCGCATGAGCGGAAGGATGTACTGATCGTCCCTGGCGAGCGAAAAGCTCTCGAGCGTTGGGTCGTCGGTCGGAACAGCCTCGTATGTACTCAGCGAGAAGTCCGAACTGTCAAGGTGGGTTCGCACGACCGAGTAGTTGTTGCCGCTCGGACCGAAGTAGGCGTCCAGGATCTGCTCCTGACGCTCCTGACTCATGCGCGAGAAGGTGTACCCGGATGACTCTGTGATCGCCCCGCCGAAACCCTTGATCTCTTGGTACTGGATCTCGGGATGGATGTTGATGACCGAGAACTCAGCGCCCATGTCGGCTTCGAAGGTCGTCGTCCGTTCCTCGACGGAGCGCACGCCGTCGCGAAACGTCGTGCTGACGGCATCGAGGCGGAGTTGGCCGACCGTGTCGGGTGAGGGCGCTGTGGTATCGAGCAGCATAGATATTCCTTCTGGGCGGTGATGTGGAGTGGGCTCAGCCCTTGACGGCGCCGGCGCCGATGCCGCGGACAATGAAGCGCTGGAAGACCAGGAAGATCACGATGAGTGGCACTGCCACGATGACGGCCCCGGCCAGCATCACCGGATAGAGCTCGGCATTGCTTGCGCTCGCTGACACCAATGCCCCCAAGCCCTTGGCGAGGGTGTCGTTCTCGGGCGATTGGATCACGACGAGGGGCCAGAGGAAGTTGTTGTAATTCCACATGAACGTCATGATCCCGAGCACAACTAGCGTCGGCCGGGCGAGCGGCATCGCAATCGACCAGAACACCCGGAACGGCCCGGCACCGTCAATGTATGCGGCCTCCTCAAGTTCGCGGGGGAACCGTAGGAAGGTCTGCCGCATCAGGAAGATGTTGTAGACGCTCATCGCAAAGGGCACGATAAGAGCCGCCAGGGTGTCATAGATGCCCAGTTTCGTGATGATGATCAGGTTGGGCACGAGCATCACCGTGCCGGGCACCATGAGCGACGTGAGCGTAGCTCGGAACAGGAATTCCCGGCCCTTGAAGCGGATCCGAGCGAACGCGTACCCGGCAAGGCTGTTGAAGAAGAGATTGAGCACGGTCGCCGTGGTGGCGACAATCAACGTGTTCCCGAACAGCACCCCTACGTGCAGGTAGTCGAACGCGTAGACATAGTTGTCGACGCGGAACTGGATATTGCCATGCGAATCGAGGGGCAGCAGGGAGAGGTTCGGTGTAAATATCTGGCTGCCGGTCTTGAACGAAGAAAGCACGAGCCAGAGGAACGGCCCCACGAGGATCACCACGAGGATGGAGAGAATCGCGTACAGGACGATGCGCTGCGGCCTGAGCGGCCTGCGTCTTCTTGTCATCGGTGACCTCATTCGAACTGCTGGGGAACGAGCTTGAAGCCGATCCACGTGACCGCCAGGATGATCACCAGCAGGATGTACGACATCGCGGACGCGGTCCCCATCTCGAAGTAGCGGAAGGCATGGTTGAACAGGCTCAGGAGATAGGTCGTCGTCGTTCCGTCGGGACCGCCGCCGGTGATCAGATACATCTGGTCGAAGGCCTGGAATCCGCCGATGACAGCGGTGATCAGCAGGAAGAAGATCACCGGCTGGATGGCGGGAAGAGTGACCACCCTGAATCGTTGGAAAGCGTTGGCGCCGTCTAGCTTGGCTGCCTCATACAGGCTCTCGTCGATCGACTTCATCGCCGAAAGCAGGATCAGGACGTTATAGCCGAGGGCTCCCCAGATGGCCATGGCTGCCAGCGATGGCAAGGCGGTATTCGGATCGCCCAGAAAGCTCGTGTGCGTACCGAGCACCTTGTTGACGACGCCGAATTGCGGATCGAGCATGAAGATCCACATGGCCGCTACAGCCACGATGGCCGTGACGTTCGGGATGTAGTACGCGGTCTTGAAAAACCCCTCTCCCTTGACGTGGGAGTTGAGCATCGCCGCCACGATCAGCGCCAGAATCAGGCCGACCGGCACGCTCATCGCCACGTACTTGAGGGTGACGCCCAGCGACGGCCAGAAGTCGGGATAGCGCGTCGGGTTTGTGAGCAGATTGACGTAATTGTCAACGCCCACGAACTTCGGCGTCGTTCTGAGGTTCCAGTTGGTGAAACTGACCGCGAACGAGATCAGCATCGGCAGCAGCAGGAACACTGCGAAGTAGACCAGGAACGGGGCGATGAAGAGATAACCCGTGATGTTCTCGCGAAGCCGGAAGGCCGAACGGCGGTTCGGTGGCTTGGTGGCTACTGCCGTCATGACTTCGGGAAGAGGACCGAGTCTGCGGTCTTCTGCGCCTGGGGCAGGACCTTAGCCGGATCGGCACCCGTCACCAGGATGTCGTCCAGCGCCTTGCCCACGACCTCGTCGTTGACCTTCAGCCAATCGGTGAGCGTCGGGCGAGCCACGGCGGTTTCGAGCTGCTTGGCGAACGGCCCGAGGTACGGATCACTCGCATAGCCGAGGGCCTCAGCCGCCTTGACATTCGCCGCGAAATCGCCGGTGACCCCTGCCATCGCAGCGTCGCCGTTGGGATCGGTCAGGTACTCGGCGAACTCATAGGCCAGCTTGGCCTTGGTGGTGTTCTTGTAGATGACGATGTTCTCGCCACCGATGACCGAACTGGACTGGTGCCCCGCTTCTGCCGGGATCGGAGCGATGCCGAAGTCGAGATGGGGGAAGTTGGTCTTCAGCGCGTCCACATCCCAGGGACCGGAGATCTCGTAGGCGACGTTGCCATTGCCGAACGCGTTCTGGCTTTCGCGGACCGCCTGGTCCGAGTACTTCTGCAAGGTCACCAAAAGGTCAGCGGCGTCGATACCGGGGCGTGCGCCGAACGTTGCGGCCGTCTGGTCGGAGTTCACCATGCTGCCTCCGGCGCTTTGCACCAGAGCCGGGAAGATCCATGCACCGTAACCGCCCGATCCGATTCCGGCGAAGGCCGCCACCTTGTTCGGCACATAGGTCTTGCGGGCGGATGCCTCCCACGCGTTCCAATCAGCAGGCGGCGTCGAGACCATGGCCTTGTTGTAGAACAGGGCGACTGTCGTCATCGACAACGGCAACCCATACACCTTGCCGCCGATGATGTTGGTGTTCATGGCGCCCGGATAGAAGCTGTCGGTACCGAGTCCGGCCTTCAACTGCTTCGTGACGTCCAGCAGCAGACCATCGTGGGCGAACTTCGGGACGAGCGGCTGGTCCAGATAGGAGACATCGGGGTTGCGACCCGCGGCAATCGACGAGTCGATCTTGGTGTTGAAGCCATCTTTCGGCACGAAGGTCACCTTGACGTCGATCTTGTGCGTCTTCTCGAAGCTGGCGACCAGCTTGTCCATCGCGTTCTTCTGGGCCATGGAGTTGGGCTCGTATGCCCAGAAGGTGAGGGCATTCGAGTCGGCCCCCGGACCGCTCCCTGATCCAGTGCATCCCGCGAGCATCAGGGCGGCTGCGGCAGCGACTGCGGCGGCGACGGCAATACGACGTGGCAACATCATTGTCTCCTTGGGTGATGCGGTCGCTCCGCAGAACGGCGGGCGCGCGAGGTTTTACGGTGAAGCACTGGCGAGTGTACTCCATGTTTGTCCAAAGTTTGAACTAATATTTTCGGATACCGTATTGGTTCAAGATGACGACAAATGCAGCGACGTTTCCTCGATCGCCCCGCAAGGGTCCGTCGAAGAGCCATGGACTGACCCGATTCAAGCGGTCGAACCTGACGCAGTTGCTCGGGCTGATCCACTACGAAGGCGAACTCTCGCGAAGCCAGTTGGCCGAAGATGCTGGTATCACCAGGTCGTCCGTGCTCGGCCTGGTCGCAGAGCTCGAAGACCGGGGACTGGTCGAGCAGGTCATCGGCTCGGCCACTGGCGAAGTCGGGCGTCCGAGCACCCTGGTCCGCGCCAGCGCGGACGTGGTGGCGTTCGCGGTCACCCCCCTGTACGACTCGATCGCCGTCGCGGCGGTCGGTTTTTCGGGGCGCGTTCTCCACCGGTCGACTCGCATACTGCAGACGCTTCCCAGCCCGGAGGAGTTCACGGTCGCCGCCGCCGAATTGGTCGCGGCGCAGACCGCCCTCCTGCCGCCAGGAACAGGGATCGCGGGGATCGGCGTCGCCATTCCGGGCCACGTGCGCATCAGCGACGGGATCGTGCATTCCGCATACTCGTTGGCGTGGGGCGACGTCCCTCTCGCAGGTTTGCTTTCGGACGCCACTGGCCTGCCTGTCTGGCTCGACAACGACGGCTCGCTGGCCTCCTTGGCCGAGCACCGGTTTGGGGCCGGGCGAGGGCTGGATCATATGATCCTGCTGCTGGGCGCGGTGGGCGGCATCGGAGGAGGCATCATCGTCGATGGGAGCCTCGTCCGAGGCAGGGATGGATACGCCGGCGAGCTCGGCCACGTCCCCATCTCGGACGACGAGCGCGCCGGATATGCCGGCATCCCCGGCAGCCTCGACTCCATGGTCAATCGGCTGGAGCTCCTCGACTCTCTAGGTCTCGCGCGTGCGGACGAAGGTACCCTCACCCTCGCCCTCCGAAACCGCGCCCATGAGCCGCTCGTCAACGAGACCCTCGAACGGCAAGCCGACTACCTGGGCCGCGCGATCGGCATGTTCATCAACCTGTTCAACCCGGATGCGATCGTGCTGACGGGTTTCCTGCGGACCATCCTCGAAGCCCGCAGAAGCCGGGTCATGGCATCGGTGCGACGTGACGCGCTCGAACGACTGGCCGAAGGATGCGAGATCCGAGTGGACACGCTGGGAAGCGACATCGTCTTCATCGGTGCCGCCGAACTGCCACTCGGTCAACTGATCTCGGACCCTCTCGGCCACCCGATCGTGCGTGTCGGCGCCTGAGCGCAAAGGGCGATCTTACGTCCGCACGTCAATGTGCGGCGCGCCTGCTAAGGCCGTTTGCTCTGACGAAGCGATCCCTCCCGACGACCCTGAGGAATTGCAGCTGCTCCTCGCCCCGGCTACCGGGAGGCGTGGTGAGGACGACAAGAATCTGGGTCTGATCTTCGGTGAACAAGGCCTGGCAATCGAAGTGTATGCGACCAATTTCCGGATGCACGAGGGTCTTGTGGTCTTCGAACCTTCTGGTGACTTCTTGACGAGCCCAGATCGCTGCGAACTCCGGACTGCGCTGCATGAGTTGGCTCGCGAGCTTTGCGGCATCGGTCTGTTTCCCACGCCCCGCTGTCGCGATGCGCAGCGCGGAAACGAGCGCGCGACCCTGCTGCTCCTGATCTTCCGCGAGGTAGACGGCGCGTTCCATTTCGGGATGAATGAACCAGCGGTAGATGGCGCTGCGCTCGTCACCCCGGTACTTGTTGTGGTCACCGAACAGCGCCGAAGCGAGAGAGTTCTGACGGAGTGTGATGCCGATGTCCGACACGATGAATGCGGGCGTGTGGGGGATGCTGTCAAGCACACGACGAAGCCCAGCTCCAACGTGGGGGAAGCCGAACATGCGGTCCGGTACATTGTGGCCCGCAAGCCGGTAAAGATGCTCGCGTTCGTCGAGAGTCATTCGCAGGGTGCGGGCGAGGACGTCGAGCATGGCCGTTGACGGCTGAGCGCCGCTGCCGCGCTCGAGGCGACTGTAGTAGTCCACCGACATCACAGCGAGGTGAGCGACCTCCTCGCGACGTAGCCCTGTGACCCGGCGACGAGGGTTCGCAGGGAGACCCACGTCCTCTGGATGCAGAGACTCGCGGCGCGATCGGAGAAATGCTGCCAGGGCGAAACAGTCCATCGTCCAATTCTTACGCGTTCAGCGCTTCCGAGAGGTGCCCTATCAGGTCACCGATAGACGCGTCCTGCACGCGGATAGTGAAGTCCGACATCGTCGAGCTATCAATCCCTCGACGAAGGTGTGCCCGACATGACTGACAAGTGGACGTTCGACAGCATCCCTGATTTGACCGGCAAGACCTACATCGTGACGGGAGCTGCGGGAGGAATCGGCGTGATCGCCAGCCGTGAGCTCGCTCGCGCTGGAGCCAACGTGATCATGGCCGTCCGTGATGTGGAGAAGGGCCGTGCGATATCACGGAGCATGGGGACGGTGCGCGGAAACATCGACGTGAAGCAACTCGACGTGTCGAGCCTGACTTCGATCCACGCGTTTGCCAACGCATGGTCCGGCCCCATCACGGGGCTGATCAACAACGCCGGCATCATGTCCGTCCCGCTCCGGATAACCGACGACGGGATCGAAAGTCAGGTTGCGACTAACTACTTCGGACCCTTCGCATTGACGAACGCACTCCTTCCTCACATCACCGATCGCGTAGTCAGCATCGCTTCACAGCTGCACCGAATGGGCCGCTTGCATCTGACAGATCTCACCGGACGGAATCGCCGCTACAGCCCGTGGTTCGCCTACTGCGACTCCAAGCTAGACATCATGCTCTTCTCTTTGGAGCTGCAGCGCCGACTCGAGCAGTCGGGCAGTTCGGTGCGTTCGATGATCGCCCACCCGGGGATCGCGAAGACAAATCTTGTTGCTCACGTCGGCGGCGTCTCGGGCTGGATGAACGGACTCGCGCAGCCGCTCTTGAACGAAGCAGAGGACGGCGCTCTGCCAACACTCTTCGCCGTCACCGAAGACATCCCTGGGAACTCCTACGTGGGCCCGGACGGCTTCGGCAGCATCAGCGGCCACCCGGCCGTTCGTAAGCCCTCTCCTGCCGCCCGCGACTCGAAGAATGCAAGGGCGCTGTGGGCAGCAACCACCGAGGTCCTCGGAGATCGATTCATCATCGACGCCAACGGCTAAAGCGCGTCAGCGAGACGGGGACGTCAGCGGGAGGAGACCTGCCGCTGGATGATCGACGTCAGCGCCTCCAGACTGAATCCGTCATGGCATCCGTCGGTCTCGGCGTCGAGGGAATGTCCAATGATCCTCTCGATCGAGCAACGTCCATCGCCACCATCCGGGCCCACTCGACCACGGAGTGACCTTGCTCGACATTGTCCGCCTTCAGGTCAGCCTCCTATTCGAGACGGTCAGGTCCGTGCTCCTTGCGGCGGAAATCCAGCAAGTAACCGCCGCGAAACGATCGAACGACTCGCCTGAGAGGGCGGCAAAGTGACGTGCTTTGAACCTGTTGGGGGCGGTCAGGGCCAATGCCGAAGTCGCGTCGGACGGGGTTGTGAATCGCTTCGATCCGCCGCATCGTGTGGCGGTCGCTCGCGACATGGCTCACCGTCCGATCACCGCGCTGATCGAGCCCCGCAAGGGCTGTTCGGTGGCTACACCGATGACGATCTTGCCTCGAAGGCCACCTTGTTCGAACTGTCGATGCGCATGGGCGATTCGTGAAAGTGGGTAAACCGCGTGAACTACCGGCTGTATTTCGCCCGCTTCGACGATGGTTGTAAGTCGTTCGATCGCCCCGGGCTTGGGTGGCCCTAAAAATGTACGGATCCGTCGGCGGCCGTGAACTGCAGAGAATGCTATGTAGGCCAAGCTCTTAGCCGAGTCGAAGGCGACCGCCACCATGCGACCTCGCGCTGAAAGGTGTCGGCGGATCATCCGAAGGTCGGATCCCGCCGTGTCGATAATGACGTCGAAGACCCCCAGTTGCTCGTGCGGGACCTTAGCTCTGTCGAGGGCGATATCGGCACCTAGCTCAATGGCAAAGTCGACGTGATGCTCACTGACGAGAGTGGTCACGTGGGCTCCGATCGAGTGTGCGTATTGGATCGCCACGCTTCCGACGCCGCCTGCCCCTCCTCTTACCAAGACCCGTTCGCCCGGTCGGACGCGAGCGACGTCCGTGATCGCGCGGACCGCAGTGATGCCCACTGCCGGTAGGGCTGCCGCGGCCTGCAGATCGAGCGCAGTTGGGACTCGGGCTAAGAGGGATGCATCGATCGCGATGAATTCTGCCGCGGCGCCGGATGTCTTCGAGAAAAAGCCTGCCTGAACTCCCCACACCCGCTCGCCCGCGTCGAAGGAACGAACGTCGTCGCCCAGTGCCTCCACTGTCCCGGCGATGTCGTGAGCAGTTCCTTTAGGAAACTTCCCGCCCGTTATTGCGCGCAGTGCTCCAGCTCTGCTTTGTGTGTCTTCAGCGTTGATGCTTGTCGCGGCGACTCTCACGAGCACTTGGCCGGCTAGGGGCACTGGATCAGGCGCGTGCCCGACCGTTAGCACGTCGGGCCCGCCAAATTTTGCGTACTGTGCTGCCTTCACAAGCCCCTCGCTTTCTAAATGGGACGATCGTTCCACATGGACGCTACCATAATTGGTACGGTGGCACCACTTGTGAAGAGGATTGGAACTCGAATGGCTAACCCGCTGCGTGCAGATGCCGTCCGCAACATTGAACTCATCGTTGGCGCAGCAGCCGAGGCTTTTGCTGAAGTTGGCACGGGTATCTCCATGACCGAGGTCGCAACCAGAGCGGGCGTGGGCGTGTCGACTCTCTTCCGTCGATTTCCGACAAAAGGCGACTTGATCGACGCGGTGTTCTCCGCGAGCGTGACCCGCTGGTTGGGACACTTATCCGAGGCGTTAGAACAGCCTTCGCCCTGGCCTGCGCTGCGGGATTTGATTCTCAAAGTCACAAAGGAACAAGCTCGTCAGCCGGCGTCGGCGAATATGATCGTGACCTCGTTCCTGCACGGGGATGGTTTCCTTGCAGAGAAGAAAGAAACTGAGAACGGCATCTCGACCCTTCTGCGTCGTGCGAAGACGGCCGGGGACGTTAGGGACGACGTTGAGTGGTGGGACGTGCGTCTAGTCCTCGAAGCAAATGCCGGAGTCCTGATGTCCGGCGAAGATGATGCTGCCGAGTCTTCCCGGCGCGTCGTGGAGCGCATACTCGATGGATTTGAGCGGAAATAGCTTTGCCCCTTTCGAGGGGGGGGGCGGTTGCGTGCGACATGTCGGGACCTTGCCCCGAGATCGAACGCACCGGCCCGGCGGAGTTGCCGAAACTCGCTACGCAGCCCTCTTGATGGCTCGTCTGGACAGTGATCGTCAGCCCCCCGAAGGGCGGGAGAGCGCACCACGAACAACGCGAGATGCTGACCGCTTGTCTCTGCAATCCACGGCCGACGACGATGTCGGAGAACTGGACGTTCGTCCAATGAACGACAACGGTCCCTAGGCACCAGCCAAGTGTCGGAGGGGGGACAGTAGGCGACAATCGAATCGCGGATTCCGAGTTACGTGACTCCGCGCCGGTGAACTGCTCCCCCTTGGATCACTTTTCAGCCGCAGAGAGGCAATGGAAATGAAATTCCGACGTCGGACGACATCGCTTGCTTCCGCCCTCGTGGTCGCCCTCGCCCTCTCGCTCGCTGCATGTAGCCCGTCGGGGCCGTCCAACAAACACTTCGACGACGTGACGATCGCTCTGGCCGACAAGCTCCCGTCCATCGAGACGGGCCAGCTGAACTCCCGTGATCAAGGGCTGGTTCTTGGCCCGGTCTACGCCACGCTCACCTCCCTCGATAAGAACGGCTCGGCAGTACCCGAGCTTGCGAAGAGTTGGACCGTGAGTGACGACGGTCTCCAGGCACGATTCGTGCTCCGTGGTGGGCTGGTTTTCTCGGACGACACACCGCTGACCGCAGCCGACGTGGTCGCATCGATCAATCTCGCGCGGAAGTCCGACTCGTTCATCTACGCGCAGGCGTTTGCCTCAGTTGTCTCCACGGAGGCAGAATCCGCAACCACTGTTCTGTTCAAACTGTCATCGCCTCTTCCCGACCTTCCGATGCTCCTCGCAGACGCTGCGCTGGGGGTCTTCCCCGCCTCGCGCGTGTCCGAAAAGGGCTTCTTCGACAAACCGATCTCTGCCGGGCGGTACGTACTCGAGAAGTCTGCGAAAGATGGCTCCTCGTTTTCGATGACAGCCAATCCGTTGTATTGGGGTGGTGCAACCGCCCCGAAGCGGCTGAAATTCGTGACCATCGAAGATGCAAGTTCGCGACTGTCACAGTTGCGCGCGGGCACGATCGATATGGCCGACGCACTGGTCCCGGCTACTCTCGACCAGAAGTTTGCCGACGTGAAGATCAAATACGTGCCAGCGTTCGGCGGTATCAAGATCTTCGGCAACACCAAGAAGGGTCTGACGGCAGACGTCCGAATCCGCCAGGCTATCTCCGCTGCTATCAACCGTCGAGCGATCGCGACGACAGCAGTACCTGGGGCCGGACTGGCCGCAGCCGGATACTTCCCCCCAACGTCGCAGTACTACCTTGCCAACCTTGCCGATGCCAACCCCAAGGCTGCGAAGGACCTGCTCAAAGGGACTTCCTGCGCTTCCGGATGCAAAATCGAGGTGCTCGTGGATGGCACCGACGAAACCGGACGTACGATCGCCTTGATGGCTAAGGAGCAACTTGCCAAGATCGGCATCGATCTGACCATCTCGCAAGTTGACTTCGGTGTGCTCGTCGATCGTCTTCTCAACAACGACCACGACCTGGTGATCGTGAGCACGTTCAGCTTCTCCGATGACGCGACCATTCTCCCAGCACTGGAGTTGAGCGCCGGACTCGGCACCGGCTTCGTGCCGGACGAGAGCACCGGCGGCCTCATCCAAAACGTGATCACGTCGACTGGCCAGAAGAGAGCCGACGCTGCCGATGCTCTGAGCAAGGCCTTTGCCACCCAGCTGCCATTCATCCCCGTCATGTCTGAGGGGTACATCACCGGAAGCCGCACTGGTCTGCCCCTTTCCATCTCCAAAGCGCAGCTGCTGCACTTCAACGAGGAAGGGGCCAACTAGTCGGTGGCCGTCGTCAGATCCGCTCTGAACCTGCTCGTCCGACTGGGTGTCGCAGTCCTGGCAGTGACTGCCTTGCTGACGGCCCTCATCCGGCTCGTCCCGGGAGATCCAGCGGCAATACTCCTCGGAATCAAGGCGAGTCCCGAGGCCATCGCCGCGCTTCACAAGAAGATGGGGCTCGACGCTCCATACTTTCAGAACCTGTTGGAGGTCTGGCGTCGACTGCTTGCGGGCGACATGGGGTCATCGCTCGTGAATGGGCAACCGGTCACCGCTATCGTGTTTCCCGCGCTAGAGATCACGTTGAGCCTTGTTGCGTTGACGATTCTCATCTCGGTCACGTTCGGCCTCGCAGCAGGACTGCTCATCTCAGGTCGTACGCGAGCGGCGGGTCGGAGCCTCGTGTCCGCCTTAGTGACTGTGGGGCTGGCGATCCCGCCGGTCGTCGCCGGGATGGTTCTGATTCTCGTGGTCGCACTAGGTGCAGGCTTCGCCCCGGCCGGAGGGTGGCCGGGAGAGTGGCCCGACAACCTGGGGTACGTGTGGCTCCCCAGCGTCGCGCTAGCGTTGGGCTTGGTGCCCTACGTCATACGAGCTGTTGTGCAGGCGGCCGACGGTGTGAACCGGTCGACATTCGTCGATGCCGCGGTGACGCGCGGAATTGCCCCCATCGGCATCACGATCCGACACGTCCTCCCCAACAGTCTTGTCACGCTAATCACCCTGATCGGTTATACGGTCACGACCCTTCTCGGCGGAGCCGTCGTCGTGGAGGCTGTATTCGGAATCCCTGGGCTTGGTGGGGTGCTGCTGAGCGCGGTCGCATCGCGGGATATTCCTGTCATCACGGGTGTCGCGGTCTGCGTCACGGTCGCGGCCGTGTTGGCAAATGGACTCAGCGAGGTCATTACCTCTGTCATCGACCCGAGGGTTCGAAGAACGGGTCATTCATGAGGACCGCCGCTCGCTTTGGACGCAGGCGGATTTCGTTCCGCGGCCAGTTCGTTGTCGGGGCAGCACTGATCATCGTGATGCTCGCCTTCTCGTTCATCGCGCCCCTGATCTCGCCCTATACGCCGACGCAGCTGGCGGGCGCGCCGCTGCAACCGCCGTCCTCGCATTTCTGGATGGGAACCGACACTCTTGGCCGCGATGTGTTCACCAGGCTTTTCGCTGCGGCACAACTCGACATCCTTTTGATCGTCTTGGCAACGGCACCGCCTGCCTTGGGAGGCGCGCTGGGTGGCGCTGCCGTGGCAATGACGAAACGCTCGTGGATGTCGGCAGGCCTGATGCGCGTCACAGACGTCGCCATCGCCTTTCCCGGCGTGGTGCTGATCTTGTTCATCTCGGTCATCATTCCGAGTGACACTTCGTGGCTTGGATTGCCTCCGGGGTCCGCATCCTTCCTGGTGGCGGTGTACCTCGTCGGTTGGCCCTTGTACGCGCGCGTGGCGCACGCAGAGACTCGAATCCTCCGAGAGCTCGACTTCATTCAGGCGACGTACGTTGCCGGCTTTTCCCCGTGGCGGAGGCTCACGAAGCACCTTCTGCCAGCTGTCTTGAGCAGTACCGGCGCCATTGCACTCTCGGACAGTGTCGCCATACTGGCAACGCTCGCCGCCTTACCCTTCCTGGGCGCTGGCGTCCAACCGCCAGTGTCCGAATGGGGTTCAATGATCTACGAGGCGCGCACGCAGATCGAGTTCGCGCCGTGGAATCTGGTGTTTCCTGCAGTCGCAGTCGTGTGGACGGGGATCGGGTTCGTCTTCGTCGGCGACTCCCTCATCAGCGGAAAGTCGCGCGCATGACCGATCTGGTGCGGGCAACCGCGATCACGATTGAGGTCGAAGGACAGCAGGTTGTCACTGGCGCCTCGTTCACGATCGGGCGGGGCGAGGTCTTGGCGCTCGTCGGAGAGAGCGGCGCAGGGAAGAGCATGTGTGCCAGGGCCGTAACGGGCACACTGGGACGCATTGGCGCAGCCGTGACCGCAGGTGAGCTCGAGGTACTCGGCGAGAACGCCACCGCAGCATCCCGCGGTTGGTGGCGTCGTGTGTGGGGACATCGCATCGGGCTCATCCCGCAAGCGTCGATGATGGGGTTAGATCCGCTGTGGACGATTCGTCGGCAATTCAACGAGACCGCGAGGCACCTCTTCGGTCGACGACAACCCGATGAAGACCTCATCGCCCATCTTGACCGTGTCGGCATCCGTGCACCTGAACGCGTGCTCTCACAGTATCCTCATGAACTTTCCGGCGGGATGCGTCAGCGGGTCATGATTGCCCTCGCCTTACTGGGAACGCCGGAGTTGCTCGTCGCCGACGAAGCCACGACAGCGCTGGATGTCACTATTCAGCGGAGCATTCTGATGCTGATCCGAGCTCTTGCAGACAGTGGAGTCGGCGTGCTCCTCGTCACGCACGACCTCGGCATCGTGGAGGAGTTTGCCGACAAGGTCGTCATCATGCGCGACGGGCAGGTGGTCGAAGCGAACGGGGTCGCGGAGATCTTCGCCCGCCCGGAGCACGAGTATTCGCGCACCCTTTTGGCCGCGCGCTACCAACTTGGTCGCTCAACTGGGGATGCATGATGCTTGTCGCACGCGACCTTGAACTCGCCTATGGCCGGCGTGGCCCATCTGTCGTTACCGGGGTCTCTTTGACGGTCAAGCCCGGCGAGTCCCTGGCAATCGTCGGCGAGAGCGGGTCCGGAAAATCCACCATCGCTCGCGCGCTCGCGGGAGTCCTGGCTCCTCGTTCTGGCGTCGTGACGATCGACGGTAAAGACTGGTCGACTGTCGGGTGGCGAGATCCGCAGCGTCGATCCGTTCAGATGATCTATCAGGATCCGTACTCGTCGCTCAATCCGCGTCAGACGGTCATGCAGACCGTGCGCGAGCCGATGATCGCGCACCGAATTGCTCGGCACGGAGTTGCCACCGAGCGTGCCGCCGCGCTACTGGCGTCGGTCGGCCTGCCTGACTCCCTCTTTGCTCGTCACCCCGCCCAACTCAGCGGCGGGCAGCGGCAGCGAGTCAGCATTGCGAGAGCGTTGGCCAGCGACCCCGCGATTCTCATTGCGGACGAACCGACAAGCTCGCTCGATGCGTCGGTCCAAGCGGGTGTGCTAGAGCTCATCCGCGGGGCTGTTCTCGATCGCGGCATGGGGCTCATCCTCGTGTCGCACGACCTTGGCGTTGTGGACCGCCTCACGGAGCGAACGATCGTCATGCGAAACGGGCTCGTCGAGGAAGAGGGGGCGACGTCGTCAATCCTTCGGAACCCGACGTCAACCTACACACAAGAGCTTGTCGCGTCCGTTCCCGGCATGATGTCCGGACGAGACCGATCGAGGAGAGAGAATTCATGACTGATCGACCGTGGCGCGAGCAGATGGTCTCAACGTCGGGCGGCGAATTGCTCGTTCGTGAGTGGGGTGACGAGTCAGGACAGCCGGTGATCTTTCACCACGGCAGTCCTTCCTGCGGCCTCGACATACCGGGAGGCTTCGCTGCCCCGGCCGAAACCGGGGTTCGGCTGATCAGCTACGACCGACCCGGGTATGGGCAGAGTACTCGCGTCCCCGATCGTCGCGTCCACGACGTTGAGAAATGGATCGAGGCGATCACTGCCGCGCTCGGAGTCGACCGCTTCGCCACGATCGGCATCTCTGGCGGCGGGCCGTATGCGATGGCGACGGCCGCGCTGATGAGCGATAGGGTCACAGCACTCTGCATCGAGGTCGGCTTCGGGCCGGTCGAGCTCTTCGACTGGGAGCCCGGTATGCCGAAGGAGTCACTGGACGAAATGCACGCCGCCCAACGCAGTGAGGCGGACGTCCGCGCAAAGGCGCTCGAGTTCACTCAGGGCGGGGCGAACGTTGACGTCTGGCTGGATCAGCAACCGGCGCGCGACAAGGCACTCGGCGAGACTCCCGAAGCTATCGCCGAGCGCAGAGTCCGCGATGAAATCTACCCTGATGTCGATATCGACGGCCTCGTTGATGACCTGCGATCCTTGTTGGCGTACCCGTGGAACGCGAGCCCACGCGACGCGCACTGCCCGACCTTGCTGGCGTACGGGGCGGCCGATCCCTTCGTCCCCACGTCACATGGTCGCGCATACCAGCAGTTCATTCCTCACGCCACACTCCAGTTGATCGACAACGCTGGACACGACCTCCGACCTGAGGAGCCAGGCTTTCTCCGTTGGCTTGCGAGGTGGTGATTCATGTCGCGGACCGTGCGGGCGGGTGGGTTGATTGATGTTGCCAACGGCGAGATTCGTACCGACGTCGCCATCGAGATCGACGACGAACAGATATCGGACGTCCGGTCCTGGACCGCGCGGTCGGCCCCCAGCGAATATGACGACCTCAGCGAGTATTTCGTCGCACCGGGCCTCATCGACATGCACACCCACCTGGTCGGACATCTCGCTGGCGGCGACATCCGGAGTTTCGCCATCGCGAGCCAGGCGCGAAACCTAGTCCACGGAATATCGAATGCCCGGAAAACACTGCGGGCCGGCTTCACCACGGTTCGGGACCTAGGCACGTATCGCGCGTTCATCGACCTCGAACTGCGCGACGCGATCGACTCCGGGGTCGTCGAAGGGCCGCGCATGATCTGCGCTGGAGCCTTCATCACGGCCACGGGCGGGGGTGGCGCGTTCAATGAGTTTGCGACCGACGTGACCATGCCCTCCGACTTCTCGCTCGGCGTGGCCGACGGGGACGTCGAGGTCCGCAAGGCCGCGCGACGGATCCTTCAGAGGGGTGCAGACGTCCTGAAAGTGATGGCCACCGGCGCGGTGTTCACGGCCGGCACGACGCCCGGATCCCCGGAGTACTCAGAGTCGGAAATCCGGGCGGCAGTCGAAGAAGCCGCAAATCGTGGTCGTTTCGTCGCTGCACACGCGCACGGCGACGAAGGAATCAAGCGAGCAGTCGCGGCAGGGGTTCGGACCATCGAGCACGGATCCCTCGCGAGTGATGGCGCGCTTCAGACGATGCTCGAGCATGGAACTTACTACGTCCCCACGACGTACGTGATTCGCTGGTTGGAGTCACACGCCGCCGCCGGCGAAATGCCGCCGGGCACGCTCGAGAAAACACGTCAGGTCAGCGATTCCGCGCGCCGGGCGCTCCGAATGGCCGTGGACGCCGGAGTCAGGATTGCCTACGGAACGGACGCCGTGATATTCCCGCATGGCCTCAATGCGAATCAATTCGAGGACTTTGTCGATGCCGGGATGACGCCGCTGGCCGCACTCAGATCAGCCACGTCGGTCGCCGCTGAGGCGCTGGGCCGGTCCGACATCGGATCGATCGAGGTCGGCAGGTTCGCAGACCTCATTGCCATCAAAGGAACAACATTCGAGGACGTACGTGCCCTGACGGACATTCACGCCGTCATGAAATCAGGGTCGTGGGTCCGCGACTCCTGAGTCCGATCCTGAACCCGGAACAGCGAGTACAGCCGGAGTGCTGTGTGAATGTCGATCGCCGCAGCCGGCGATGACAATTGCGCGGAAGCCATCAATTGTTGAGCCTTGTCGAGCCGGTAATAGAGCGTGGCTCGCTTGATCGAGAGCGCCGCGCACACAGCCTGCACGTCTCTCCCGAGGTCGTAAAACGCCGTCAACGTCTCGAGGAGCGGCGATCTGGAGTAGCCGATGAGCGGTGCGAGCTGAGGGCAGATTCCCACGACGCGCTTGAGAGACGGCTCGACATCGGTCAGCACCTGCCATGCACCCAATGTGTCGTAATACACGGGTGCTCGCTCGTTCCGAGTTCTTGCGACCCTGTTCGCAAGACCGGCCTGCTGTGCCGACCGACGAACCTGAGGGGACGACAGCTCGCTCACCCCCACGGCCTGAAGGGTGAGGCTGCTTCGCTCAGCCGATCGTTGGAACGCGCCTGCGACTCCTGATACCCCCGTCTGTGGCCATCGGGAGCGACCAACGGCCAGGATTCCGTCCCCGAAGGTCGTCGTGAGAGATCTCACCGTGCCAGCCGTGCGGGCGTAATCCACGAGCACGGTGTTGAGCTGCTCCTCGAGTGGGCGTCGATCACGGGCGGTGAACGTCAGGCTGAGGACGAAGGCTTCGCCGGAAGGCTCGAGAAGCGCGGCCGACGCGGCGTCGGCTACAGACAAGCTATCCGTCGCGATCGCCTCGTCGAGATAGCTCGACGCACGTGACACCCGGCGCTGGCTGTCCAACAGAGTGCGCCCGAGAATATCGGTGATCCGTTGGGACGCCTCGAGGAAGCGCTTCCTTTGCACGTTGGTCACTTCCGGATCGTCGAAAACCCAGAGGTAACCGAGTAGCTGTGCTCCCTGGCGCAATGGGACGCAGAGCCGCGCCAGGGTCTGAAGTTTCTCGTTTCGAGGGACTTCGACGATTCCGGAGGCCGACTCCAAGTTGAGGCTTCGAACGAACTCCACGACGGACGTCGGAGTGCGGCGCCCCAGAATGGCGTCCGATCGCGCCTGGTCGATGACCCCGCTGTGAGCACTGGTCGCAATCACCTCGATGAATTGATTGTCGAGGGCAACAGATCTCTCGAGGCGCGCTGCCAGCTCGTCAACCGCAGCTTGGAGATCCAGCGAAACGGGTTGCATCCCGTCGCGGGCGTCGCGGCTATCGGACATGGGTACAGATTTTAGGGTCCTCAGTTCCATATAGACAATCGTCCAAACCAAATCGGACAGGCGCCCCATCCCAAACCCGCGGGCAGTTTCTAGCCTGTGAGAGGTCGACCAGCGGAGGAGTCAGCGCGATGCATACCGCGACGCAGCTAGACCTTCGGATGTTCGCGGTGTCTAGGCGGGAGCGCGAGGTAGCGGCCGAAGCCGTCTTCGATGGATGGAAACGCTCCGATCGACTGGGTGTCGTCGTCACGGAGGCCTTTGGCGCGCTCGGCGCCAGCCTCCTGATTCAACTTGCGACCGCCCAGTTCTATCGCGCGGATGCCGGCCGGGCGCTCGAAACAGCGCAATACCCGGAGATCTATCTGTTCCATTGTGGGCGGCGCTGGGGCGATCACCGACCTTTCGACTTCTGGCCCCCCCGCAAGGAAGTGCTCGTGCACGGTCCTCTCAACCTTGTCGAGGCAATCAATGATCGAGCGATCAGCAGGCTGCTCCTGCCCACGGCCGAACACCCCACGTGGGAGTACTTGACGGATGCTCCAACCCCGTGGGCTGAGCGCAACTCCTTTCTCGAACGTGTTGTGACCGCGATCGAGTACGACGCGGCCGGCATCGTGGAGGACCCGGCAATCACTGTTTCGGCATTGAGCACCGCGCTTGAGGCCAATGGAACTCGCGCGCTCAATCCGGAGATCAGTCTCGAGTGGTACCGAAACCTCCAACCCGAGGCAAGGGCCACGGCGTTGCCCGGACCGAGTGGTGGGGACGAGACGGCGAGGTGGTTGGAATCGCTCCTCCGTCGGGCGGACGAGGTAGATCCCGACACCCGTGCGACGGTCCGCAGGCGCCGCCAACGACTCGTGCGTCAGGGTCTTGCCACGGAGTCCTATCGCGACATCGCAGGCGAGGACGCACTCAGATTGATCTCCACGTATTTCTCACGCACAACCGAAAGCGGGGCAACATGAAGGTGGGCATCGTCGGGGGCGGGATAGTCGGGCTATGCACGGCGTGGAGCCTGCGTCGGCGGGGCCACAGCGTAACCGTCATCGAGGGGGGGCACATCGGCGAATCCGCCTCCGCCGTCAATGCAGGTTGGGTTACGCCCTCCCTTTCCACACCTCTGGCGTCTCCGGGTGTACTCGCCACCGGTCTCAAGCATGCTTTTCAGAAAGATGGTGCGCTGGTCATCCGTCCGCAACTGGACACTTCCTGGCTGAGGTGGCTATGGAAGTTCCATCGCGCGTCTCGCCCTCAGGCCTACTCGAATGGCGTGAAGGCGCTCATGCGGCTCAACAATCGCACTCTTGAATTGTTCGACTTGCTGCACTCGGACGGTGTGAAGTTCGAAATGCACGAGGCGGGAATCTTAGCGCTCGCACGTGAAGCCAACGGGCTCGAATGGTTCGAGCAGCTCTTCGACGAACTCCAACCGCTCGGCTTCCCAGGTCGAATCGACTACCTCACCGGCGACGAAGCGCGAGCGATTGAACCTGGCGTCGGTGCGGGCGTCGTCAAAGCGGCACTGACCTCCATCGACCGACACGTCAACCCCGACTCGCTCCTCGTTGGCCTTGCGGATTGGCTTCGTCGCTCCGGGGTAGACATCCTGGAGGAAACGCCGGTCACCGCGCTGACTGCACACGGCGACGGTTGGTTGATCGACGCCGACGATGCTGGTGTCGAGGTCGACCGCGTCGTCGTCGCATTGGGGGCTGCCACCAATCGACTGATCGGACCGCTGGGAGTGCAGCTGCCCATCCTCGGTGCGAAAGGCTACTCGGTTCTCGTACGCGGCCTGGCCGCGCCGCCCACTCGCGCCCTGTACCTGATGGAAGCGAAGCTCGGACTCAGTCCGTTCGAAGACGGCGTGCGGATCGCGGGCGTCTTCGAGCTTCCCGGAAGGGACGCGCGAGTCGAGCAGCATCGGACCGACGGATTGGTGCGACACGCTGGGCCCTATCTCGAGGGGCTCGATGCGGCGGCCGACATCGAGGTTCGAGAGAGCCGTGCGGGCCTTCGTCCCGCAACGCCCGACAGCTTGCCGTTCATCAGTGAGCTCCCGACGGCACCCGGAGTATTCGTGGCGGCTGGTCACGGAATGCTTGGAGTCACCCTCGCTCCGGCGACTGCCGACGTGATCGCCGAACTGATCGAAGGTCGGTCGCCACAAGGGGTTGAGTCGTTCGCGATCTCCGGGCGGCTGCTATGAGCGACCACGTCACGCCACCCGCCGTCGCCCCATTCCGTCGCATGTCACCCGACTGCATCATCTTTTCCGGTGTCGTGGCGCTCGACGGAACTAGGCCGGTCGTCGCGGACATCGACGGCGAAATCGCTCAGGTCCTGCGCAATGTCGACCAGCTGCTCGCCGCCGCCGGCACGTCGCCAGACCACATCGTGAGCGTCCGGGCCTACCTGACCAGCGTCGAACATTTCCGCGGGTGGGATCGTGCTTGGAACGATTACTTCGCAGGGCGACCCTTACCCACGCGGTCAACATTCTTCGTCGGACTGCACCCGCCATTCAATGTCGAGGTTGAAGTGATTGCGAACCAAAGCTCGATCGCCGCAGGCGTCGCGACTAGATTTCGCCGATCGCCTGCCCCAACTGAAGGTACATCCGGGTGACAGTCTCCTGGTCCACCCCATACCGGATCCGCTGGCCGCGTCGGGCCTTGTCGATTGGCGGGTCAGTAGTGAGTAGTCCAGCTTGGACCATTGCCTTCAGGGACGCGGCAATTGTCGGGATCGGGAGGTCGAGCGCTGCGGCGATCTCCGCGCGAGTCGCCGGGCCCTCTCCGCGCAGGTATCCGATGATGCCGGCCCGGACGAGGTTGCCTAGGGCTTTGATGGGGTCCTCCAGCCACTCGCTCCATCCCCCTGGTGCTGGTGTCACGCGTCTAGGCATGTCGCCCATTCTCGCGCGGTCGGTGTCACCAACCACGCATTCCCAAGTGGATGTATTGACTATTCACTTTGCCGAGTGTATGTCTTTAACATTCACTCATGCAAGTATCGCGCTGGAGGCAAGCGCGGGTTCGTAACGTGGAGGAGGGGCCATGCAGGGAAGGCGTTCCAGCCGCCGGGGGCTGATCGTGGCGGTGCTGGTCTGTGCTGCCGTGGTGGTGGTGGTGATGATCGCGCTGGTTGTCCGGGGATCGGGCGGCAACCATGTTGCAGACCCGATGCCGTCTCAAATCGGTCCCTCCACAAGTGCATCCGCGACCTCGGCGACGGTCAGTGACGGCGCTGTCGTCGATCCGAGTGTGAGCAAGCGCGGTTGGGTGCCTGAACCGATCACGCAGGATTCGGACGTGTACGTGCGGGCCGCTCTTGAGGCGGCTGCAACATTCGACACTAAGCGCTCTAGTCGTAATGAGTGGGTGAAGTGGCTGGGGACGTGGTTCACTCCGAGCCCTCTGTACGACAACCAGCAAGACGCACTGGATCAGATGGCCAGGTACGAAGGGGAGCTGTCTCAGACGGTTGTCGTGCCGCAGTCGCAGTGGGATGACCTCGCTAAGAACGACGGCTACGTGGCCGCGCGGGTGGATGGTCCAATCGACTACCTCGATCAACCCGACGCGGCACAGAAGCACGTGCGGACGGCAACGGCGAACGTGGTGATGACATTCGCACAATCCGGTAATCGCGCCGGGGGTGACGCTACCTATGACCAGAAGGTCCGGGTCAGTGTTCAGGTTGTCTGTGGGGGCGCGAGCGTTCCGACGCCGGACTCGGCCCAGCGAGCTGGTGATTGCAAGGTCGTCCGTTTCTTCGACACGGCGGTGGGCTGATGGCTCAGCACATGTTGTTGCTCGCGGCGGTGCGGTCGAAGACGGTTCGACGGATTGTAGGCGGCGTGATCGCGTTCGTGATGATCCTGATCCTGGGGATCGTAGTGCCGCTCGTGGCGGTGCCGGTGATGCTGGCCAGCGCGAGCACGAACACCGTCACCGACAGCGCCCAGCCAACGGTGGTGGGCGAGTGGGGGTACCCGCTTGCCGGCCACTACAGCATCACGTCAAGGTTCGGGCCGCGATCGGTTCCGGATTGCTCGTTCTGCAGCACGTACCACCGCGGCTATGACCTCGCGGAGGCCTGCGGAGTTCCGATCTACGCCGCCGGCCCCGGAATAGTGATTCGCGCGGGTGCGTGGGGAACGTTCGGTAACGCGGTGCAGATCGATCACGGCGGCGGCGTGACGACGATCTACGGGCACATGATGTGGAACTCGCTCCTGGTCAGCGTCGGAACAACCGTCGCCGCCGGCACCCAACTCGGGCTCGAAGGTCGCACCGGCGCGGCGACCGGATGTCATCTGCATTTCGAGATCCGTATCAACGGGACCTCGGTTGATCCGGGACCTTTCATGGCCGCACGCGGTCTGCCCTTGTAGTAGCTCATCACCGGACAGGAGAACCATGCTCAACCATCTGATCCCCTCCCGCAACGATGTGGACGTGCCACCGATCGGTCCGAACTTCTCGGCACCCTTCTTCGCGGGACTGCAACTCATCGCCTCCTATCTACTGGGAGCAGCGCTGATTGTCGTGTTCATGATGCTAATCATCGCCGGCGCGGCCTTAGCGTTCCGCGGTCTCGCGCCGGAGCGGGTGCGTACCTGGGCGGGTGAGAACATCGCTTGGATCTTCATCGCCGCAGCCGTCCTCGGCGCCGCGAGCGGACTCTTCCAGTGGTTCGTCAATTTCAAGTTCGGCTTCTAGCCATGCGCCACCTGCTCAGAGCCGGCTTCACCGCACTGCTTGTTGCGGTGACGACCGGTGCGGTTGCTTCGCCGGCCGACGCCGCGGAAGCCACGGCGACCTCTCACACCCTCAGGACTGCGAGCTCGCCGTCGACACCCGTTACTGGCCAGCCGTGGTCAGCACCATCGTTTCCGGTGGACTGTGAGGCGGCCAGCGGTCAGATCAGTTGCACCCCAACCGATCCGACGGCCGTCACTTCCCAGGCCTGCTTCATCGGGGTGCCGTTCCAAGGCCAGACGGCGATGGTGTGCACGACCTTCCAAGGACACCAAGATGCCATCCGAGCCGCCGGAGGAAGCGCCCTCCTGGTCTCCTACGGCTGCACCATCGGAGACCTGGTCTGCTCGACGTTCGAGAACTTCGGCCGCGGCCTCGCGCTCGGCGCGACCGCCGCCGCGTTCGCCATGGCGACGAGTATCTCGTTCAACACTGACTCGACCTTGTGGTCCGCAGCGGTGAAACAGTGGTCGTTCTGGCAATGGGCAGTCCTGGTGATCCTGTTCGCCGCGATGGTGTGGTCGATCACCGCCGCGGTCGTCTCCCGCGACCACGAACAACTCATCGCCGCGTTCGTGCGCACCTTCATCGCCGTCCCGGCGGTCCCGCTTACATTGTGGACGATCGGAAACCTGGTCAACTCGCTGGACGACATGACCTGGTACATCCTCGACCGGACCGGCCCGGACTCGCTGTTCGTCACCTTGCAGAAAGTCATGTGGGCGGGCGGTCAGTCAAACTACTTCTTCGCCTTCCTCATCGACGGACTCCTGCTCGTGGCGATGCTGCTGCTGGTGTTCGTGTTCATGTTCCGCAACCTCGCCCTGGCGGTCCTGATCGCGGTTGGGCCGGTCGCGTGGATGGTCTTCCCAATCCGCACGGTCGGCCCCCAGTGGGTGATTCGTTACCTCTCCGCCGTCGCAGCCCTGCTGCTGACGGGTCCGTTGACGATCGGATTCCTGGCGCTGATCATCAACGGACTGGGCGGGGTTAAGACGATCTGGGACCCGAGGTCGTGGCCGCTGCTGCTGGGTTTGGTGATGGTCGCGTTCGCACCGTTTGCAGTGTTCGGTCTGTTCAGTTTCATCGGCGGCGCCGCCGTGGACGGCATCGGATCCCGCATCGGTGGAGGTGTCAGCCGGGGAGCGAGTACCGCAGCCCTCGGTCTGACCCGGCTCCCGTCCCGCATCGGAGCGAGCCCCGCAAGGCGCTCCCCCGGAGGCACCGGCCCGGGTGGAGGTGGTTCTCGCCCGTCGCAGCCGTCGCGTGTGGGTTCGGCTCCCGCGTCTCAGTCGCCCAGTCGTGTCCCCGTTTCCTCGAGCTCTCGGAGGTCCTCATGAGCAGCACGTCCCACACCCCGGCTGATCCGGCACGCCCGGTCCGGTTGCCGCACCGGTCCCGGCAGGGCATTGTGCTCGGACTCGACGGACCCCAACTTGTGTTCCTCACCGCTGCCGCGCTGGTGGTGTTGATCGGGGTGAACCGTTTTGGACCGACCGGACTTCTGTACTCGGCACCCTTGTACCTACCGTTGGGAGTCGTCGCGCTGGTGTCGGTGCATGGTCTATCGGCACCGCGAATGGCCGGCTTGTGGCTGTCGAAGCAGGTGCGGACGGCCACGGGGGCGACCGCGCATCGGTTCCGGCCGGAGCGAGCCCGCCTCGACGGCACCCTCAACTTGCCGGGCACCCGCGCGTCGGTGCAGCTGTGGGAGGTCGACGGGATGGCGTCGGTCTATCACCCGGGCGAGCGCACGGTGTCGATCACCGCGGAGCTGGAAGTGCAGGGCTTCCTGATGAAGGACACCGGCGAACGTATCGAGCTCGCCCAGCAATGGTCCCCGGTACTTGCTGCGTTGACGCAGCGTCCGGGCATCAAACGCGTCACCCTGCAGGAGCGCACCACGAGGACGACGATCCGTCCGTCTCGCGATCAGTATGAGCAGGCATCCCGGAAGCGACTCGTCGACCCGGCAAGCCCTGCGGCGGTCAACTATGGCGAGGTGCTCGACAGCTCGGAACAGTTCGCCGTCGGGCACCGCAACTACCTCACCCTCACCCTCGACCTCGTCGCGCTCGGCGCCCAACTGAAAGCCCTCGGCGGCGGCAAACAAGCCACCCAGGCACTGTCGGCCGTCGAAGCTGGCAACCTCGCCGAAGCCCTCCGCACGGCCAAGATCACGGTGCGCAGATGGCTCAGCCCACGACAGGTTGCCGAGCTCGCGCGCACAACGCTTGATCCTGATTCGATTCCGATGCTCCGCAACCGCGGCAACGACCACGCGGGGGTGGACCCGGTTGGGATCGGGCCGATGTACCTCGAGGAGCCAAAGGGTCGCAACGGAGTCGTCCTCACGGACTCTGCCGTGCACACCACGATGTGGATCCACGAGTGGCCACGCTCCGACGCACCTGTCGGGTTCCTCGCACCCCTGGTCTTCGCCCGCCACCCAGTGACCAATGAAGCGGTCACCCACATCCTCTCGATCGTCGCGGCACCAGTTCCGGTCGGGCGTGCTCTTCGGCAGATCCGTGAGGAGAAGAAGGTGTGGCGCGGCAACGAACGCCTCCGTGCCCGCCGCGGCACCCAAGGATCGATTGTGGACGAGTCGGACTGGCTCGCGTTGGAGCAACGCGAGCAGGAGCTCGTCGCCGGCCATGGCGAGTTCTCCTACGGCGCCTACCTGACCGTGTCGGCCGACGACGAGGAGACCCTCGAGCAGGCGATCGCGGGAGCCCGCAATGCGCTGTCGGTGGTGGGGATGGAGGCGCAGATCCTGTACTGCCAGCAAGCCGAAGCGCTGCTGGTCAACGCCCTCCCCCTCGGCTTGGGGATGAAGTAATGGCCCGCCGCGTCATCCAGTTCACCCCACCCGAAGAGACCCGCGCCCAACGTCGCGCACGCCACGCCGTGGTTCAGCAGCTCGAGGAGACCGCGCGGCCAGAGCGATCGACCCGGAAAGATCGTGCCCTGCCAGAGGCAGTCGTGCCGGGTCCGTTTGGCCCAGGTCTGCTCGATGGGGGCTACTGGAATGTCGCCCGCCTCGCCGTCCCTCCGCACCGTGCGACCAGCCAGCACCTTGCCGGCATCTATCCCTTCGTCGCGGACACCGGCATCGGACACCACGGCCCCGTCGTCGGAGTCGACCTGAACGCGGACGCGCTCTGGCACTTCTCCCCGTGGGACGCCTACGCCGACGCCAGCGAACGTGGTGCGTTCTCCACGAACGTCCTCGTCCTTGGCGCATACCGGTCAGGGAAGTCCGCCGTGGTGAAGACCCTCGCGGTCCGATCCGTCGCGTTCGGTCACCAAGCCGTCGTCCCGTCGGATTCGAAAGGTGAATGGGTCGTCGTTGCCGAGGCGATCGGCGGGACAGTCATCCGTATTGGCGGGGGCCACGCGAACCGTCTGAATCCCCTCGACCGAGGCCCGCGTCGGACGGGCGCCAGCGACGAGCAGGATGAACAACTCGTCCGGCAACGGCGGGCCGCCACCCTTATCTCATTGGTCCAGATGACTGTCGAGTCCGGCAACCTCACGGCGGCCGAGCACGCCTGTATCCACCTCGCCCTGCAACGCGCGGTCGCCAACACGAACAACCAGCCCACACTTCGGCACGTGCACGCGGAACTGGAGGCGGTCGCCGCCTCCAAAGCAGGCGACCCGGAGATCCGGGCAGCCGCATCCGGACCCAGGTTCGCGTTGCGCCGTTTCGTTGACGGGGACCTGTCGGGCCTGTTCGAAGACGAGTCGACAGTGACGTTCGATGAAGACGCCCCCATGGTGGTCGTCGATACCAGCGAACTGTTCGCCCGCGGGGACCTCGTCGCACAGCTGACCCAGGTGTGCACCACCGCGTGGGTGCAGGCAGTGATCTCCGACCGTGACGCCCGCCGCACGCGCTACGTCATCCGAGAAGAAGGATGGCGCGACATGTCGTCACTGGCCGCGCTGCAGATGTACCAGCAGTGGCTAAAACTGTCCCGCCACTACGGGATCAGCAACATCGTGATCCTGCACAAGATGGGCGACCTCGACGCCGTCGGCGATGCCAACTCCCAAGAACGCAACCTCGCCTACTCGGTCGTGGGAGACATCGAGAACAAGTTCATTTTCCGCACCAACCAACAAGCCGCCGCCGACCTCCGCACCCGCCTGGACCTGTCCGCCGTGCACGTCGACATGGCCCGCCAGCTGCGGCAAGGACAGTTCATCGCATACGTCGGCCAGTTCGCCTATCTCGTCGACGCGTTCGCCACCTCCACCTCGTGGGAATACGAGCTGTTCAAAACCGACGAGGCGGTGCTGGGCGAGAAGGCCGACGCCGGCGGAATCGCACTCTCCGATCACGTCTCTGAGCTGTGGACGACCGAACCAACTCAAAGGAGTTCCGATGGCACGCCCTGATGTCCCCCGCGCATTCGCCGAGATCGCGGGCACCAACGCCGACTACCGCGGTCCCGGCGCCGACACCACCGATCCCCTGATTGGCACCAGCCCGGACGGCATCCGCGACTTCGTTCTACGGCGCACCGTTTGGGAAGCACGCCGGATCGGAAGGTCCGTCGAACTCACCACCGTTGGCGACCAGGGGGAACACACATTGCTGGTCACCCCGGAGGGACGCGTCACCGCCTTCGGCGCACGCAAAGTGGATAAGTTCGCCGAACTTTTCGTGAGCGACAATGTTTGGCTGGAACCCTTCCGGGTGTCCGCCGAGTCGCCCGAGGCCCGCTCCCTCGCGACAGCACGCGCCCGGATGCGGGTGTCGTTCATCGAGTCAGAACCGGAGTCGACGCCTGTTGGGCTGATTGGAACCCTGAGCAGACTCGGTGCACCAATCAAACCCACTGCCGGGCAGATCCGCCACCTCGAGAACGTCAGGGCGACGTCGCAGCATTGGGCTGGATGCCGGGCGATCGCGGTCGTGAACGGGAAGGGCGGGGTCGGCAAGACCACCACCAGTGCGATGCTCGCCGCCGTGTTCGCCCGCAACGGCGGCGGCAGCGTGCTGGCGTGGGACAACAACGACACCCGCGGCACCCTCGGCTGGCGCACCGAAACCGGCCCCCACGACGCCACCGTCACCGACGCAGTCGCAGCCGCACCTGAGCTCCTGTCGCCCGACGCATCGACGGCGGACGTTGCGGGATATGTGCACCACCAGACCTCTGACCGGTATGACGTGCTGCGCTCGAACCCGCACCTGCTCGCCGTCGACCAGCGCATCGGCGGAACCGAGTTCGACCAACTCATGCAACTCGCCACCCGCTACTACCGGTTGGTGATCTTCGACTCCGGCAACGACGAATCCGCCGACCGCTGGCTGCGGATGATCGACTCCACCCAACAACTCGTCATCCCCACCCTCGCCGCACCCGAATCAGCCGAGTCCGGCGCCCTCCTTCTCGAAGCACTCCACGAACGGGACGAGCACTCCGCCGCTCTAGCCCGAAACGCTGTGGTGATCGTCACCGAGTCTGAACGAGGATCCGCCGGCCAGACCCGCCGCATCGCCGCAGCGTTCGAAGACCTCGTCCGCGCCGTCGTGGTAATTCCCTTCGACTCGGCACTCAAGAGCGGACCGCTCCGCTTCGACGCACTCCGACCAGGGACGCAGCGCGCGTGGGTCGCCGCCGGTGCCGCAGTCGCTGTGGGACTGGAATAGGGCGCTGGCGCCATGAGCCGGGACGAAGTGTGGCCAAGGATCCTGGCCGCCGTCATCGCGCTCCTGGTGGTGGTGAACTTCGTTCTCGAGTTCGTCGCCGAGGCCGTCACCTCGCTCATCTGTGGGGCACGGCCGCACCCGACGGGACCCTTTTCGGGTTTCTGGCTGGGCGTGTCCGGTGACCCGACCGCCTTCCGCCTGGATGGGTGCGTCATACCCGTCGCCCAGATCAGGATCCTCGACGCCGTGGCGGTGATACTGGTCCTGGCGGCGGCGGTGATCGGTGGGGCGCGATGGGTCCGTTACCGGCAGTCAGATGCTGCGTTCGTGGCAGAGCTGCGCCGGCGTCCGGGATTTGCCGCCGCCTCGGAGGTTCAGAAGCATCTGTCGGCTCGGGCGGTCAAGCAGCGCGCGCGGATTCTTCGTCCCGGACAAGACCAGGTCCGGGCGGGTGACGTCGGTTGGCGAGTCGGTCGATCCCGCGGGATGGACGTCTACGTGTCCATCGAAGACTCCGTCGCTCTCGAAGGACCGCCGCGGTCGGGGAAGGGGTATCGGGTGTTGATCTCGGCGATCCTTGACTGGGCCGGCCCTCTGATCACGACCTCGACGACGAACGACAACCTCACCGCCACCATCCGGATGCGGCAACGCCGCGGCGAGGTCTACGTGTTCGACCCGCAACAGCTGTCCGGAATCCGCAACACCCTGCGGATCGATCCGATCGCCGGATGCGAAGACCCCCTCGTCGCGGTCCAACGAGGGAACGCGATCGTCACCGGCACCGCCCTCGGCGCATCGCTCAGCAACCAGGAATGGGCGGCCGCATCCAGCACCGTCCTTGCCCGTCTGCTGCACGCGGCCGCCATCGGCCAACGCACCGTCGCCGACCTTTACGAATGGGGATCAACGCCAGCCCTGGCACGTACCGCGGTCGACATCCTCCGTACCGACGGGGCGGCCGGCTGGGGCGACGGGCTCGAGGCCGTCCTCGTCGGCGATGAGAAGCTCCTGTCGTCCACCTGGTTCGGGGTTCAAGCAGCAGTCGCCCCGTTAGCGATCCCGCAGATCCGCGAAGCTCTCCAACCCGGTCCTGCAGGTTCTTCCCTGGTGCCGAGCGAGTTCCTCACCGCGGAGAACACCCTCTACCTTCTGGGCTCTGGAACCGGTGCGGGTGCCATGGGCGGATTCCTGTCCGCCGTCCTAGACGACATCGTCGAGGTCGCCCGCCGCAAAGCGCTCGCCTCTACCGGGGCTCGCCTCGGTGAACCGCTCGGGCTGATTCTGGACGAGATCGCCAACATGTTCCGATGGGCGGCCCTTCCCCGTGTCATGGCCGACGGCGGCGGCCGAGGTATCTGCACCTTCGTCGTCCTGCAAGCTCTCTCGCAGGCAGAGACAGCGTGGTCGCGTGCGGAAGCGGACACGATCTGGAGTGCCGCAACCGCGAAGGTGCTCCTCGGCGGCGCCTCCCACGTGAACCACCTTCGCGACGTCGAGACCCTGCTCGGCTGGAGGGAACGCCGACGCACCCAACGGTCATGGGACTCACGCCGGGACGGCTTCCACACCGCCGAAATGCCCGAACGCCTGCCGCTGATGACGGCCGACGAGATCCGTCGGCTTCCCCCGACTGCCGGGCTCCTCACCTACCGCAACCGACGCGGCGTCCTGCTCGACCTCTCCGGGTGGGATGAACGACGCGATGCGACCGACATCCGCACCAGCAAAAAGGTCACCGAGGCCGAGCAGCGCATCCAGTTCGACCAGCAACTCCAATTGCACCGGAGACCGGCGGAGGAGGAGTCGTGAGCAACGCCCGGAAGCGCCATGCGACCGCCCGGTACCGGGTCGGGTATCTGCGGTCGGTGGCCTGGTTTCGGCGGCGGGATCGCTGGTTCGCCGAACAGGAACGTCGCACGGGAATATTGCGCTGCGTAGTGTGCTGGCGGGCCGCATCCCACCGAGATCTCGAGCTGCATCACCTCCACTACCGGCACGTGATCCGACTTCGCCAAGGGTGGGCTGCGCGGGAACAGCACGAGGACCTCTGCGCTATGCATCCCGGATGCCATGAGCTGGTGCACCGCATCCTCGATACCGACCTCGTGCTCCGCTCGTACCGCCGCCGCGCGGTCGCAACAATTCGTGCGATCGAGATCGCCCGCGCCCATCTGACCGCGATGGTGAGGCCGCGGACGTGAAAGGCGAATACGACGACGGAGAGGACTGGGGGGCCGTCGAAGACCTCGTCGACGGACTCGGTCTAGACCCATTCGACCCCTTCGGTCGGCAAAGTGCCGGCGCTGCCACAGGATCCCGTCCCGTCCGCTGGCGCGACCTCGCACCCGAAGACGCCGCAACCGAATGGGCTGCCCTCCGGGATTGGGTCGAATGGGTAACCACCCGGTTCGATGTCCCCGTCACGGTGATCCCGAACTGCTGGTGGCGCCACCCCGCCCTCGTCGAAGAGCTCTCCGCCCTCCACGTCGCCTGGCGCACCGCATACGACCCACAAGACAGCGGCCTCGGCCCGCTGATGTGGCTCGAACGCTGGCACGCCGCCCGCACTCGACTCCGGGCCGCCTACTCAGGATCCTGCAGCAGCGGACACAAAGGCACCAAACGTCGCACATGGGAGGAAGTCACCGACCAGGGCGAATGGGACGCCTGGGTGAAAGACACCCACGGCCAATAGAGAAGGAAGGAACAAAAGTTATGGGCACAAGGATCCCCGTCACCATCGAGGGCAACCTCACCGCGGACCCCGAACACGACACAAGCGAGAATGGTGTCGAGTATGCGAGATTCTCCGTCGCCGTCAACGACCGACGCCTCAATGAACAAACCCAAAGGTGGGAAGACGCCGGCACCGTCTTCCACCGAGTGGTCGTGTTCAACGACCAGGCCCGGCACGTGATCGACAGCCTCCGCAAAGGCGACTCCGTTCTCGTCGCGGGCGACCTCCGGTTCGGCACCTACACCGACAAGGAGGACAACGTCCGCGAGAGCCGCGACATCGTGGCCGACACCATCGGCGCCTCGCTGCGGTTCGCCACCGTGGAGATCGAACGCGCCCCAAAAGCTAGCGGCCCCAACGTATACGCGGAGGGGCCGGTAGCCACGCCGGCGGCAACCGGCGCAGCAATCGCACGCTGACCAAAGAGAGCGGGCGGGAGTCATCGTACTCCCGCCCGCTCTTCGGCTCGAGCCGTACTGTTCAGGCATGAAACCCATGGACGATCAAGCGATCAAGGCCGAGGTCGCGCGCGATATTCGGTACGAAGTCCACGCGATGTGGAGCACCGCGCTGGAGTACGCCTCCCGACCTCGAGACCTGTTCGGAAGCGACGTCACTATCGACAATGCCCTCATCGAGTCGTGCCTTGTCCACGCGCGGCTGCTCGGCGACTTTCTCGATGTCAAGAAATCAAGATACGAAGACGCCGCACTCGCAGTCCACTACCTGGCGAGCTGGGACTCGAAGGACACCTTGGCGAAGGACGAACGTAAACGCATCAACTGGATGATCATGCACCTGTCCGCTAAGCGCAGTCGCGTCAAGGAAGGAGTCGACCTCGTCGAGACCGCCGACCGCGTGATGCAGGTGATGGATCGCTTCATCGGCGAGATCATCGACCCCGACACCCGAAGATGGTTCGAGCCAGTCTTGACCGAACATGCCGAGTTTGCGCGTCGTCGCAAAGAGATCGAAGGACTGGGCAAGAGCATGCAAATAGTGTCAACCACGAACGAAAGGGAAATAGGTGTCATTGGACAGGCGCAATAGCGCGAGACCGACTTGCGCGTGACGGCGAGGTCGAGCTCGATCACCGGTCCTAGTCGTACGAGCGGATCAACATCCAGCCGGCTGCGTCCTCGCGAATGTCGAACATCCGGGACCTCCCTTCGGGATCGGTGCCCTGAGATCGCCATCCTGCAATCGGCAGCGGATGGGTCATTCCGATCATCTCGTCCTCGAGTCGCGTCGGAGTGTCGCTCACCCGGTACCGGGTGCCCCGATAGACGACGCGCGCAGGGCGCTCGTTGGCAAACCACACGGTCACCTGATAGCCCGCGGTGGGGTGGTGCTGGTGGGCGAGGCTCATGTCGACTCCTTGCAACATTCGAACGTATGTTCGAGAATCACGAGAGTAGACCCGTCGCGTGCGACACGCCAAGAAGGAGTCGTGGGAACCAACAAACGGTACGCCGACGGCATCGACCGGTGGGCTGCTGAGCGGCAGCATGCCGCGCAACAAGCCGTCGGCATGCCTCCAGAGCTGACGGCTGCGGTCCCTGACATCACATCGCCCCTGTTCAGCAACGCGCTGACTTCGTTGAGCCGCGATGTGCAGCTCGCAGGCGACGATGTGTTTGTGTTCAAGACTGCGCGCGCCCGGGGTTAGTTCAAAGTGGGAAGGCGTGAGGCTGGTGGTTAGGGCGGAAGAAGAGCACGCGAGACTCACCCTCTCAGGCGAGTTCGGGGTGGAGTTCCGACTCTATGATGACGGCTCCAAACCGGGCATGCCCGACCTCTTATCTGCAGACGACAAGCATGTGGCGGAAGTGATTACAACCGCTCCGTCGGACGTCCGCAAAGAAGAACAGCACCTGGATCCTGTGGCTGAGCCAAGACTGCCCCACTGCGTGTGGGTGATGATCCCGTACACAAGGCTGGGAGGTGCCACAAAAGACGTGCGCAACAAGATCAAGGTGGACGTCATTCGGTGGACTGTGGCCGCCGGTTGTGAGTATCACTGGTCAGAGCCCGACGAGCAGGGGTGGCTCCAGGGAATCGGTCCCGACCCGATCCTCAGCCTTGGGGGCTACGACGATGGGGTCCGAGCGTTGTGTGTTCAGCAATGCCAGCATTCCGACGATCAGCCTCATGAGATCAGGTGGTCTGTGGGGCATGAGGCGTCAACTGATGATCCATGGACGTTGATCCGGCGATCGCTGCACATCATCGAGAAGGAGCAGCGAGGCGGCGTGCAGTCCCTCGCCAAGAAACTTGACGGGTACCCCAACAAGCACCTGGTGATGTACCCGTTCGGCCCACCCGGAAATGTGACCGCGGCGTTCAGCAGTTTCGTGCCCCCGCCGAACTTGCGCGACCTATTGCTACCGCAATTGAACCCGCCGCTTGCAGACATTCATATTTGGCTCCTATACCGGTACGGAAACGGCGACGTCGTCGAGGGACTGCACCTGTGCAGCGGCCATTGGGCGAAGTTCGGGACGACGTTTCCAAAGCTGGACCTGTCCTCCCCACTGGGGCGGTTCCACTACCGGGATACCTAGGCTCACGATCGCGTAAGTAGGGAATTCGGGCCGATTTTGCTCCAGCGCACAGACTCGATCCGCCGCCGGTAGTCCCTGCTCAGCGACGAGGTGCTCGATCACCTCGTTTGTTCCGCTGTCGCCAGCGGACATTGGGACTATGCAGTCGAGATTGGCGTTTCAGGATCCTCGTCGTTAGCAATGGATTCGATCCAGTCGGTGGCCTCATCAGACATGAAGAACCCGGTCGGTCCGATTTCACCGGCCCACTATGCGTCCGATGTGATCGACCCGCCGGCCCACCTGACATCGGCGACGATCTCCGCCGGGACGGCCTCGCCGTTGTTCTCTATCAGCCACTCCCGTGTCGACGGCTTCACCTTCGGCCACTACTGCTCGATACCCACGAACGAAAGTCTGGCGGGTGCCGGAGTCGACTGGGACGGCTAAATGTCTAGACCGCCGTTCGAACCCCCGCTCAGTCCGCCGAACTGCAACTCCTCGCCTCCTCCGGGGCCCGCAGTCTGTCCGGCGGTGCCCGGACCTCGCTGGGGGTCTAGGGCGACGTTCTTGCCCTGGCGTTTCTCCAGGAGAGCAGCGGCTTGGTGTTGCGCTCCGAGGATTTGCGCCTGGACCATCGCGCGCTGGGCTGCCGACGGCGGCGACAGGGCGACCCTCCTGGGATCGTTAGGGCGCCCGTGGCCGACCGCCTCCGCCCGCGCGACCTCCATGTCGATCTCGCGCAGTCGCGCACGAGCTGATCGTTCCGCTGCCCTCACCGCTTCGAGGTCATCATGGCTGGCGCGAGCGGAGCGGCCCAGTTCGTTGAGCGATGCGCGGTGGGCGTCGTCCAGCGTCAGTTCCGGACGGCCGCGCATCATGGTCTCAGCGAGCTGGTCGATCGCCTGATCGGAGCTACGGGCGATCGCGATTGCCGTGTTGGTGTGACGGCCACGGGTCATCCCGACATAGAGCCCTGCCGCATCGACACCAGGGCCGACAAAGGCGTGGTCGACAGTCTCTCCCTGGATGCCGTGCACAGTGGAGGCGTACGCGAGGTGGACATGTTCGGCGGTGTAGTCGTGGTCGACGGTCCGGGTGTCGCCGGAGTCGGCGATTGACGCGAGACGGATGCCGCTACCGGTGATGCGGGTGATGGTCCAGAGGGCTCGGTTGTCCACACCGAGCCCGGTATCGTTTCGTCGCGTCTGAACCATGTCGCCGACCAGAAGCCGCTGCCCACCCTGACCGGCCGCCACCCGGTCGATGGCGAGAGCGCCCTGCTCGACTCGTTCCTCTTGGATGCGGTCGTTGACCTGCTGCGCCTCGGCATTGGTTGCTACGACCAGGCCGACCCGGTGCCCCCGTGCGGCGTGCTCCAACCAGCCGGCGACCATCCGCTCCCGCGCGTCGTGCTCGCTCCCTGCAATACCGACGTGCCCGCTTGCAAGGAGCTCGCGAGCGACCGTGAGGGCGGCTGTATGGTCGGCGGTTTCGCGTAGGCGCAACGTCAGGGCGCCGTATGCAGGGTCGCGGAATCGATGCACCGCGGTGAGCTCGACGGTCGATCCGGACCGGCGCTGCATGGCGGCCATGGCGCCTGAGTGACCCACCGGCATGGCTTGCAGGTGATCGCCGATCATCGCGATTCCCGCACCCGTATCGGCGGCCAGCTGAGCGAGCATGTTCGCGGTGTGCAGGTCAACCATGCCGGCTTCATCGACCACGATCCGATCACCGGGTCGGAGCGGAAAGCGCCGCGGTCCTCGGTAGATGAGCCCTGTCGTGGGATCGGCATCGCCTGGCCACACCTGACTCCAGACAGTGCGGCCGGCAGCGTCGTGGTCGAACCGGTAACCGTGGTCGATGAGCAGCGCGTGCAAGCTGGACGCGGTCGCGCCGATCTGCTGGCCCGCGACGCTGGCCGCCTTCCTAGTCGGCGCGACCACGACCATCAGTCGGCCTCGCGCCTCGAGCTCAGTGCGGGCGACGAGGAGCAGTGTGGTCTTCCCTGTCCCGGCGGGGCCGGTGACGGTGACCAGCCGGTTCGTTCCCGCAACAGCGGCGGCCGCCTGCACTTGTCCGACGTCAAGACTCGCCTCGCCTCCCAGCACATGGCCAGCGGTTCGATTGATCGTGTCAGCGGGGACGTCATCGCCGGCTGTGTTGAGTTGCTCGAACCGGGTGGCGAGGTCGAGCTTGGCCTGCGCGGTCGGCAAAGCCATCAGGTGCTTCACGTGCGCGGGAACGTCGGCCTCACCGTCGAGGAAGTCGATGATCTGGTCTTGCAGCGCGCGCGCGGTAAGGTCCTCGATCGCCTCATCAAGTAGGGCACGATCGGCAACGACGCCCGACCCGGCCAGGGCTCGGATCACACCGGCGCGGACGTCGTAGCGGCTGAACCGTCCCCCACTGCCGGCCGACCGCCGGTCGGCGTCGGTGATCGCGATCGCAGTCAGCAGGTCCCGATCGAGGTCCGCGAGGCGCTGCGCTCGCACGGTCACAGGATCCCGGCGTTCGCTCGCGGACTTGTCGAGGGCCGTGACCTCGTCGCGGATCAGGGTTTCCCACTGCGCTTCGTCTACGCTCGCGGGCTTGTCGGGTCGTCCGTGCGCCCACGCCCATCGGTCAATCCACGCCAGAGTCGCGTGGTCCGGATGCTGACCCGGATGGGTCTGCTTCCACCGGGCGAGGCGCAGGGCTCGGTTCGCCTCGATCTGGTTGGACCGCCTTGACAGCGGCCGCACCAAATGAGCCAGCTCGGCGATCTCCCCCTCAGCGTCCAGGGTGTACCCGTGCTCGGCGAGCGCGGCAATCCACGCTGGATCGGTGCGGGAAGCGAGATCACCCTCGGCGTTGACCACCGTGTGCAGTTTCATCGCGACCCGCGAGTCGACGTTCGACCACTTGCCATCCTCACCGAGGACCTTGATGCCAAGCCATAGGTGACGGTGGATGTGCGGGTCAAGCGCCCGTGACCGCTCGTGCCGCAACTCCACGACCTCAAGGCTGGCGATGGGCTCCCGGATCAAGCCGCCGGCCCCGCGGCGGGCATTCAACTCGCGCTGCCACAGACGCAACGTCCGGTCCCGGATGCGAACCTGCAACCCATCGAACTCGGACCGAAGTTCAGGCGTGAGCAGCACCGCGAGGCTGAAGGACTTGGGCATGTTCATTGTCCCGTCCAACAACAGATCCGCGTCTGGACTGGTCAACTCCCGGCCGCGCAGCTCGCCCGTCAGCGGATCAGAACCGTCCACCCAACGCGCCAGGCCACCAGAATCGAGCTCATCCTCCTCGACGCCCATGGCCGTCACCGAGAATCGCGTGACCGTCGACGTCTCAGCGGTTGCGTAACTGGCCGCCCGCATCACCGCTCCGACGCCGTGCACCTGGCCCGCATCGCAACCACCATCGAACGCGTAAGCGACCGCCTGCCCTACGCCCTCCGACGCTCTACCCCGCTTCCACCGCTCCAAACCACCCCGCATAGAACAACGCTAGGTGCGAAAGGGCCCACCACACCCGAGTGCCTGCGTGCATCTCTTCAACTCTGTGCGTCCATCTCTTCAACTCTGTGCGTCCGGAAGTGACCACGGAAGCACTGGTTCGTGCCGCGACGACGTTCGTCCACGCCGGGGGATTCGAGCTCAGAGCCAGTCGTCGTCTTCGCCGTAGAACTCCCGGTTGAGCCGATACTCTGCTCGAGCTCGCTGTTCGGCGAGTTCGGCTGGCGGCACTTGTTGGCGCCGTAGATCAACTCCGTACATCGGGAGTGGCCACTGCTCGATCACCGTTCCCCAGTCCGCTTTGGCCGTCTCCGTGTTGGACCACTCTCGGTCCCAGGCGCGTCCGAGCACCTCACGGTTGAGCCCGGCGACCTCGGACCAGGTCGTCTGGTCGTTGAGCCGAATGGCCTCCCAGACTTCCGAGATCATGACGAGTGCTTCCGCACTGAAGAGGCCGAGGCGGCTCTGAGCTCCGACCAGGTCCGTCACCCGCGAGGGCGCCCAAATCGGCACGTTCTCAGTGCCGGTCTGGGGTGTGACCCATCGCTGACCGTCGTCGTCGACGACGAAGTCGACGTAGAAGGTCTCTTCACGTCGGGCCTCGATACGGTTGCGAAACACCCAGTCGACCTCGTTGGGGCCGTCCAGGTAGTCGCTGACTCTAAGGCCGGCTACGAACTCGCGCAGTTCGGGTAGCGTCGCGATCCGGGCTTCCGCTACTTCCACATAGATGCCACGTGGCACGTGCTGGCTGAATTCGTCGATGAGGAGTTTGGCCGCGGCCTGATCACGCCAACCAAGTCGCGCGAGATCAAGAATGATAAGTACTTTCGCGGCCTCTTCCGCGGCCACCGCGTCGATGATTGCCGCCGACCGCGCGCGTCCAGCTGCGATCAGGGATTCAGTGTCGTCTCGTAGGACGCGCACGTGCTCGCTCAGAAGTGCGAGTCCCTCCGCAAGGACCGGCCACCGGTCGGCCTTGGGCATACTCAAGATTTCGGTGAGCGCTCGAGCTTTCACGGACCGAGCCTACGAGCCTAGTTCGGTGCTCAGCGGTGTTAGCGCCTGACGGTCGGTCAGGCCAGTTCGGCGAGATCGGCAATCGAGATGACCGTCGTCCCGTCGCGCGACCAGGCAACCTTCAATTCCCTCCTTCCGAACTGGACCAGGACGGCGAGCACTGCCAGGTCTGCGGGCACCATGCCGAGACTGGAGACCGCCGGATTGTCGATCTTTTGCAGCCACTCCTTGCCTAGCTGAGGGAGCTCTCCTTTGGCTAGGCGGGGCCATCTTCGTGGCGTCAATGTCCCTTTGACTTCGATGACGACGACATTGTCGAATCCCGGTGTCGCCATCGCGAGGTCGACCCCGTGTCCGCCTGAGAATGGTCCCTCAAAATGTTCAAGCGGCGTCCACCCGCGCTCCGCCAAGATCATTTCGACTACCGACTCCGCGACATGCCCGGTGACACCGTTTAGTCCGTGCGCCCGTTGCGCGATCGGGATTGCCGCAAGCCCTGATGCGAACGCTCGCCGAAACTGCGCCTCCGCGTCGGCGGCGCGCGCGTTGTGAGAATCGATGCAATCCCAGACGTTCTCCACCGGTAGCGGTATCGATGGTGCGGTTCGCAGGGCGGACGACAGTGCCGTTGCCAGGTCAAGAACCTCAGTCATGGAGATCGATCGAACGTCGTCGTCGGGCATAAGTCTTGGGTGGGCGCGCGGGCGTAAGACGTCATTGGCCGAGAAGGAAGGTGATAAGTGCGACAAGGTCCTGGTCGTCTCCGCTTGCCGCTTCACCCTCGGCCGGAATCTGGGCCGGCAGGAGCTCACCACCCTCGAGCAGGCGCTCCATGAGTGCCTGCTTCCCCGCTAGCGAAGTGTCGACAAGTTGATCGACTGTGTCGTTCCCATCGAGCGTCGTCTGCATCAGATGTACCGTGACCCGCGCGTCAGCGGGAAGGCCCAGTCGGTGGATCCGGTCGACCGACTGGAGGTATCGGGCGCAGTCGTAGGTCCGATCGAGGTAGATCGCAGTGGTGCACGCCATATGAAGCGAAACGGATTCGCCACATGCTGCAGGGTTGGCGATGAGGATCGCTGGGCCGTCAGATTCAAGGAACGCGCGAATCCGACGCTCACGAGTCGCGTCGACCTCCTCTCCAGGATCCCCGATCGGAGTCGAAGCAAGGTCGACGTCCGCGATCGGCACGCGCCCGTCGATGGTGTAGACCGCCAGTCCTTCGAACCGGCGCCGGCAGAGGTCGGCGAACTGGTCGATGTTCTTGATGAACGAAGTCCAGACGACGGTCTTCTGCCCGGCCTGCACTTGGTCTGCCAGAAGCGCCAAGGCCGCCTCGAACTTGGCCGGCACTTCATGCTCGCGGTAGTCCGCCAGCCGCTGCATGAGCGTGCCTCCGTCGGACGGAAGCGGCGGAAGCTCGAAGAAGCCATCGCTGAGATTCAGTAGGTCGGGATTTGAGGCGGCTTGGATCAGGCGCAGCGGTCGGGCGCGGCGGAGAATGTTGAGTTTCTCTGTCCAACTTGCGGCATCGCTGAGTTGGCGACGGAATCGGGACGCGATGAGGTCGATGACTTCGGCCTGGATCGGTGCTGCCTCGACCGGATGTCTGATGACTTCGTACGGTGGTATCCCGAGCGCAGACTTCGGGGTCCGGGTGTAAGCGGGCCGAAGGTGTGCGATCAGTCGGTCGAACTGGCTGTCGGCTCTCGCCTTGAACGCCGCTCTGCTCCCGGTGAGTTCTTCGTGGGGCCAGAGGACGTTGAGTTGCGACCAGAGATCCAGCGGCCCTTGCGGCATGGGGGTCCCGCTGAGAATGATCCTGACCTTGGCGGCCGACGCTAGTCGCACCATGGCCGGCGCCCACTGCCCGCCGCGAAAGCGTTTGATTCGATGCGATTCGTCGACAACGACCAGCATGTTTCGGCGTTCGGCGAGACGCAACAGTTCCGAAAGGTCGGCGAAAATCGTCGGGTAGGTAAGAAGAAGGAGGTCTCGGGGCTCGGCCGTGCGGTACATCCAGGTACGCGCCGCCGCGTTGGCTCCCCGGACTCGCCGCACCCTGAGCACACCCGGTAGCGCCGCCGCGGCTTCCTGCTCCCAGGGCGTGAAGCTGGCTAAGGGTCCCACCACGACCACCGTGTCGATGGTCTCAGCCGCGAGATGTGCAGCGATCACTGCCAGCGTGGTTGCGGTCTTGCCCGACCCCGGCACTGAAAAGTTCGCTGCGTGAATAACGGTCAAGGCATGCGCGACAGCCGCCATCTGGTGAGGGCGAAGGTTGCGTGCTTGCAAGTCCCAGCCGATCAACTCAAGTTGTTCGAGTATCGGACCGGCGTTCAGGTCAGTGCCCTCGTCGTGGAACCGCTGACCCGCTTCCATTGTGCGGGCGAAACTGCGTCGCGTTTCGAGTTGCTGTTGCGCCTGGCGCTCTGCCTCGCCGACGAGAGCGACGGCGATCCCGTCTCGGGAAAACTGATCGTGTAGCCGGCTGACAAGTTCGCCGCTGGTGAGTTGCCGCAAAGGCAATACCCACTGTCGTACGACGTCTGTCGGGACCCCGCCCAGTACGGAGCGCAGGTACAGACGGTGCCTCGGGCTGAGATCGTGGTCCGCTGTCAGGAGGACCGAGCCGTCTTCCTGAAGCTCGACCTCAACGCGCTCGGCCTCAGCCGCCGATGCCATCGGCACGCCTGACCCACTCGCGGATCTCCTCGATCGCTTCACCGATCGCAGGCTTGCCGGTCGCTACGAGTTCTACCAGCAGTTCGGGGGTGACCTGCGCGAGTCGACCTGCGGCCTCTCGAAGGGATGCTTCGGCGTCGTTGCGCTGCTTGGCATTTCGGTTCTCGATTGCGATCTCGAAGCTGCGCTTGACATCGCGCCGGGGAAAGTCCGTCGGGGTCGAGACAGGCATTTCCTGCTCGTCGGTATCTGGGTCCTCGTCGTCATCGTCAAACGGTGGGGCCGGCTCGGGCGGCGACGGCGGCGCGGAAGTGACGAGATCCTTCACCTCTTCGACGACGTGGTCGAAGGCCTCCGGGTCCTCCACCGCGAGTTTCCTGAGGTCGCGGATCTGAAGGTGATTCAGACCGGCCTGGACGGCGTGGAATTGCGCCTCGAGCAGGTCCAGGGCTCGCTCTGGGTACTCCCGAGCCATGATGCCCATGTTCTTGCCAATGTCTCTGAACCGCTCAACCTGACCCAGCATGCGCTGATACAGACCCGGTTCCGAGGTGTACTCGAGGTACTCATCCATGTATCGGATGGTCCGCAATTGGATCTCCGCGTAGCTCGCGTTGTTTCCGACCAGATCCTGGATACGTCCGCCCACAGCCCGGATCGATTCGTCATCGGTCCAGTCGACGTTCTCGCGCACGGCCGCCTCGCGCAGAGTCAGGAGGACGTTGAGGTCTCCATATCTAACCTTGTAGCCCTCGGTGAGTTGTTCGCGAGCCTCCATCTGAAACATCTCGTCGTCGTCGATGTCAGCCCCGAGAACGATCGCTTCGACATAGCTGAAGGTTCCGGTCGCTGTTCCGTGTGAACCTGCCAGTCTCCGAAGTGCAGCGAGCCGGCGGTTTCCGTTTACGACGAAACCGTCGGGGCGGATCCAAAGCGGCTGTTCTTGCCCCCTTTGCTGCCAGTCCGCCATCAGCGCCACGGCGTCCTTTGACGGCTTGCCGGTTATCTCGTCGTCACTGATCCGCTGGGCTTCATCCAGCAGGATGCTGATGATGCTGCGTTGGTCTTGCTCTCGGTTTTGTGGTTCTAACGCGCGTCCGAGTTGCTCTTCCCACTCAAGCTTCTCGGCGTGGAAGCGGCGGTTGCCTGCGTTCAAGACCAGCAGATCGACGGGTACGCGCCAGATCTCGAAGTCGGTGAATGCGCCCTGAACCCACTGTCTGCTGGTTCGCCCGGTCGATGTCTTGCGCTGCTCTATCGCGGCGGATCGCTCCTCGGGACTCATCGGTCGCCCTTCTCAGATGGGTTGGCGTTGATCTCCTCGCACGCAAGTTGCCAGGCAGCGCGGTCATTGGTAGATACTTCCTTCTTGCCGAACATCGCGGCCCAGTCGTCGACTGATACCTGAGACCATTGAGCTCTGCCCGCAGGCCTGCAGCAGAAGACAACGTCGTACTCAATATTTCCAGCGTGTCCGTGCCCGGGGCTCTTACCATCAGCCCAGAGCGGAAATGCGGACGTCAGGACGAGCCCTGCGTTACGAATCGCCTGCACTGCCGACCACCAGCCCTCCCGGGTGGTTGCGTGAAACGTGAACACCAGGATGCCGCCATCTTTCAGCTGGGACGTTACGCGTTGGAGGCTCTTGCCGAGCCGCTCCGCGAAGGTCAACTTGCTCGCCGAACCGGCATAGAGAGGGTCGCCCGTGATCGAGCCCCGCAGCAGATTCGCGTGGTCGAGCCAGACGCGGAAGAACTGCGACAGGTCACTGTAGGCGATGTAGTCGAAGTACGGCGGGTCCGTCATGACGACGTCAAAGCCACCGCTGTCTGCCCACACAGCAGCGGACGCGTCTCCCACTCGAACGGAAGCGTCGCGGGTGTCATGGGAAGCTGTGCCGGTCTTCGACGCAGCGACGCGACGCAACGTGGCTCGAAGAGTTCCCCGGCCGGCAGTCTCGTGGAGGGGGTTCAGTTCCACGGAGAGTACAGGAAGCGAGTAGTCCCTCACACTGAACAAAGGCGCCAACCGCCCGTAGTCGGTGGCGAACCCGCACAGCAGGTTGTTGCTCGAGAGGGCGTTGGAAATCGCGAGCGCGAGTGCAGCTTTCACCCTCGTGCTCAGCGGCTGCTCGATAAGCCAGCGGAATGCGGTTCCGAAAACGATGAGTTGCCTGGGGGAGAAGAGCGAGGCGAAGGAGTCAAAGCCGTAGATTCCCGGCTTGCGTTCGCGCAGTCCCCTCTCGAGTTTGTCTTGAGGGAGAGTGAGCGCCGCGTAGCTGGCGGCAAGTTCCGCGTCGTCGCGCCAACCCTGCTCGCGCTCTTGGACGGTTGGAGTGCGAATAATTCTGTGATCGCCCGGCCGAGTGACCTCGACGCCGACGAGGACACGGGGCCGGCTGCCGGTCTTCAGGTTTTCGTGGCTCGCCGTCGCTTGGCACGCGCGGCAGGTGTAACGCCCCGCGGAATAGGTCCCCTTGTACAAGTTGATCCGGCGGCCGCCACACTCCATCTGGCGGCGAGCTGCGGGGAGCATGTGGATGCCTTCGCACTCGGGGCAGTATGCGGCAAGTTGGCCGTCGCGCACGACTCCGCCCTGCTTCGCAGCGTCCCGGGCGAGCACCAGAGTTTTGTACAGCAGTCCCTCCGCCGAGCACTTGGGGCACTCGACTCGGCGCAGGTAGAAGTAGTGCAAGGGGGACTCTTCCGTGCTCGCCGCGGGATAGAGTCGCTGGACCACCGGGTCGAGATGGTCCAGGAGTTGATCGGCGGCGGCACGGAACTCGACGACGTCGAGGTGGGTCAGCTCATGCTCGGTGATGGCGGCCGCGAGCGGGTCGACGTCAAGCCCATATACAGCGGCGCCGAGGCGCTGGGCCTCGACAAGAGAGGTTCCACCACCGACGAACGGGTCCGCGATCCGTCCCTCGCTCCAGGTAGTGTCCTCCGGGTCTTCGAATCGCCGCCAGAATTCCTCAATGGCGTCGGCGGGAAGGGCAGCCGCGATCAACAGGGCTCGCACCGATTCCGGTGGGCGCCGGGCCCACCACTTGTGCGCGCCGTATACCGGCGCTGGGCGGCCACGCCCAGTCCTCGCGCGCTTGCTGATCCTTGAGGCCGGGAATCCGGTTTCAAGAAGCGTCGAGGTCGCAAGCGACGATGTTGGCCCGTGATTTGGGTGGTTGGTCTCCGAAACGCTCGGTTTGATGCCGATGGGCTGAGCAACCGCATCGACGAGGGCTGAGGCCGTGGCCGCCAAAGGATTCACGATGCTGCCGATCCAGACCGGCGGGGCCGGATCGCACGGCGCGTCCTGTGCCCGGTGATCCATAAACGGCGAGGCATGATTGTCAGCGAATCGCGGCGGCGCGCCGACGCAGTTCAGCGGCCTGTGCCTGGCGGTAGGTCTCGCGGATTGAATTGTTCCACGCGCGGTCGGCGGAGTAGGCCGCCTTCAGATTCGGGATCACAACGTCGGCTAGGTCGCGCACTACGCGGAGCCGCTCTTGCTCACGCGAGAGGGAGTCGGATCCGAAGTATTGGGTCTCGTCCCCATGGACCCCGAACTCGCCAGTCACCTTCAGGTCGAAGTCGTACAACCCTTCAAGGAGGTCGCTTCGGATCGCGACGCGCGCCGGGCCGAAGATCTTCTGTTCGGCGATGTGGCCGACGAGCTCGAGGCGGGTGGTGTCCACCCCGCGCCAGAGATAGTTGCCGTGATCGAGCGGATCTTGCACATAGATGCTTCGCATGTCATCGATGACCAGGTCTCCCGTCAGGGGCAGCTGATTGAGGTGACGGTGCAGGAGCCAGAGGAAGAAGTCGTCGGAGACGAGGTTGAGCTCCGACGTTGTGGTATCGATGGTGGCAGCCCCGTCGACCCTCTGAAGGGCGACGTTCAATGCGGGAAGCACCTGGGATGAGATCTCGGCCTCATTCCAGGTCGACACCAGGAGGTTGAGATCACTGCTTCCGCTGATCGGCGTGAGCATGATGTCGGCCGCTTTGAGTCGGTGCCAACGCGTCGGCGAAACCTGATCGCCGAGCACGCGACGCAAGCTCGTGTCGCGCTCCCACCAGTAGAGACGTGCGACGAGCGTTTGGTGCAGTTGCGCTGGCTCGGTCGGCCGGGGCAACGCGACTCCGTCGGCGTGGTGTGGTGGGAGAACTAATGTCGGATCTCCCCGGTTCTCCTCCGGCAGCACCGCAGCGTCGCCAGGAGTCGGAGCAACATCCGGGAGGTTGAGGACGTTGACATCATCGTGGATCGACCCCCAACCACGGGAGAGTTGCGCGAGTTTTGGGCGCGTACGATCGAGCGCCTCCCCGATCTTCTGGAGGGAGGCGTTCGTGTTGATGCGCATAGGTCGGGCGCGCAGAAATCCGCTGGACAGGTTGGGCATCGGGTCAAGTCCTCACGACGTGGATGGTTTTGATAGAGCATCGCGGCCGGATCCACCACCGCGCGAACCAGCCTCCCCGACCGTCAACATGGATCGAGGCCTCGACCTCGGCGAGGCCTCCTGTGGCTGGGAGTGCGTTGGAGTCGAAACTCATGGATGTCCATTGCCACGTTCCGTGATGAGGGAGTGAGCCGACCAGCGGAACGGCGACGCCTCGATCGGTTTCTGATCCGCCGCCATTGGCGACGTGCGGCACGAGAAGGTCCGACTTGATCACGATTTCCATTCGCGCGCCCGCTCGCGCGGCTCTCGTCATGATCCGGCGCGCGAGGATGCCTGTCGCCTGGTAGGTGATGTCGAGGTCGTACCGTCCAACGGAGGACTGCTCCGGCGAACATGCCAGTTCGATTTGCGGTCCGGCGATCGCTCCACGAGTGGTGTAGTTCGTGAACTCAACTTGAACCAGAGAAAACGGCATGGTCAGCCAGAAGATGCCCAGGGTGATCAGGGCAGCGAGGATCGCCGACAGGACGTGCGCGAGCAGGTGCAGATTCGGAAGTAGCCCCGAGAGGAACGGGTCGATCTGGGCGTAGAAGATTACCCCAAGGGCGAGCTGCAGGGTGTCGATGATCACCGTCGCGGTACGTTCCGGCAGGGCCTTCATGCGACGACGGCCTGCCAGGTTTCCCGAAGGAGTTGCTCCGTGTTGTCGGGATCTCGGGTGAAGACCACACCATTGCGCCGCACGGTGAGGGTGCCCGTGGCAGGAGAGAACAGCTCGACGCCGCTGATCTCCCAGTCGAGCAGATCGTGTGCGAGTAGTCCGAGGACGGCGGTTGATCCGCCCTCATCTTCCGCGTCGAGGAGCTGCCGCGAGAGCTTGGACTCGATGCTCTCGTCGGTGATGAGGCTTCCCCTGCTGCTGAGAAGTTCGTATCGCAAGATCCGGAAACCATGTTCGCGGGCGAGATCGGCGAGACGCGCGAGCGACTTGCCGCCGAGGCGCGGAATTCTCACTCCGTGCTGGACGTCTTCGAATGCAGTGGGGGCGGTGCCGGTCGGGTTAGCCACGAGATCAACCTCAGCCGTGGCGCGATCGGTGCCTCGCAGCAGTATCTGCATCGGAGGAACAATCGACCCGGGCACGACGAGAACCTCCAGCCTTGCGGCGCCACAGATGGTCCAGGGTGTGGAGGCCGTCGCCTGGAGACTACCAAGGACATCGGACCTCCCGAGGGAGAAATCGACGCAGCTTTGTCGACGGCGCAGTCAGGCCCACTCGCACGACGGGCTTCCGTGCCCGAACCGTAACGCAAGCGTGATGTCAAGCTACTAGTGACGATCCAGCCTGATCTTTCGCCTCTCGACGACTGATTCCGCAAAGGCGGTCTAGATCAGTTTTGCGGAATCCGATACTTGGTCCCGCCAACGCTGTGTAACCAGTGTTCCGGTCACGATTTACCCGTCGTGTTCGGCGTTAGCATCGAATACGCGAAATGCCCCGGCCGCATGGTCGAGGCATTCGCTCTGACAAAGATCAGTGGCGACCTCCGCCTGACGACGGGGCCGGAGATCCCTCGACGGTTGCATCCGGCGGGGGATCTTCCACATCACTTCCGGACAGAATAGCAACTGCTCTAGCTCACTGGCACGATGGTTCTGAGGATCAGCCGCCCCCGGTTGGGTATTGCTGCCCGCCTATCGATCCGGCTCGATTGCCAGATCGGGCAAAGAACTCAGAGCCGGCTCGGGGGCGGGAGGCTGCCCGAAAGTGGCTGCGCGGCGAAGCCTGACCAATTGCTCGGAAACCGCCTGATGGATGAATTGGGCTTGTGGAGAGTCGGGCTCGACACTGAGTCGCGGGACAACCTCGTCGAGAGCCCGCCTGTGTGCCTCGATCAGGAGGTCAGCGGTGCCAGGGGTCAGGTGCCCGGACTCGATCGCGAAGCGGGTGACCTGTTTGAGTTCACCGAGCAGTTCCATGGTGGAGCGTGCCCCCCAGGACCCCGGGTGGCGCCCCGCGTGGAGGGCTCGACTGGCTCCTGTAAAGGATGCATCAGTGTTAGCCGCGCCCGACGACTGGTCCAGGAGGACCGTGCCTTTGCGGCTAACAATCGTGACCCGGTTGACAGCGTTTGTCTGTTCCAGGGTGTCGACGAGACGGGTGGTTCCTTCGTATCCGTTGTCGTGGGCGGAGAGGCGGGTGAATCGAGCGACGTTGCCCACCTTGAGGTCGCGGAGATATCGGGAGGCGACAGTGATGACGCTGAGAACGCGGGGCGCCGCCAGTGCGACTACCCGGACATGGAAACCGGCTTGCCGGAATCGGTCCGCGGTGGCGAGCGTCGTGTCGGAGTCTCCAAAGGTTCCTTCCAACAAGAGACTGCGACGATCTTCAAGGGCATCCTGAATAGCGGAGCGAACCCAGGGCCGCGTCGCTTCGGCCAATATAGGACCGGCGTGCTCGGGGGCGTCGCTGATGAGTTGGCGATATTCGGGGTGGAAGATGCGGAGGTCATCGCCGCTTAGGGCGACCATCCCGAGATGTTCGCCAACAAGGCGGGAGCTAGCTCGAGATTTGCCGGATCCAGGCTGGCCGCTCAGCAGCACCAAGGTCGGTGTTGCCTCGCCGCCCGCAGAGTCCGCGAATATCGTTGGCTTGACCAGCGTTCGGTAGATCTCGCCGATTTGGTCCGGCGTGAACGGATCGGCCGGCTCAGCTGGCACTCGATGCCGCCTGCGCGAGTTCTGTCTCTCGCAGTTGCAGCCGCTGCGTGAATGAGTCCACAGCGGGACGGTCGTAGCCGTCTACTGCACTGGTTGTGCGGCGAACGTTGAGGATCTCTGTCTGGGCTGACTGGTCGCCGTGGCGAGCTCGTTCGAGCAGGCGTGCCTGGAGGCTTGCGGACAGTTCGCGCATGAGGTCGTAGGCGACGATGTCGTTGACGTGCCACATGGACTGTTCGACTGCCATTTCCTCCCCTCCCGATCAACAACGATTCTACCCGGCAGTCCCTTTCCTTCCTTTGGGCTGGGCAATGGTGTGGCCCCGGACTTCTGGTCCGGGGCCACACGGTCACTCAGGCGGCAGTGTCGCCGTCGTCGTCATGGCTGGACTCGTCCTCCTGCACGTCCTCCTCGTCAGGATCGGACTGCTCGTCCACCTCGTCGGTGCCGACGACGATGTGTTCGACCTCGGACAGGGGGTATCCCCATGCGGCGATCTGCGCGAAGTAGGCGCGGGCGGTGCGGTTCGGCTGCCGCCAGGTGTGCTTGCCGGTGCTGGCTTCGATCGCGCCCAACACGACGGCGAGGGTTACGTGTCCCGCTCGACTCGGCTGTGATTCGGCGATCGGGTCGATCGGGCTCTGGCCCCACCCCGATTCTTGCGCGTCGAGACCGAGCAGGGTGGCGGCGAGGCGATTCCCGCTGCTGAGTCCCGAGCCGATCGTCGTGCGGTGTGCGGTGAGGGCGGTGGCCACCAAGTGCGCGGCGTCCTTCGGGAGTGTCTTGCGCCCCAAGAATCCGGTCAGCCATTCGCGGCGAACGACCTCGGCGGATGCCCATGCCTTGTTGTTGGCAATGAGTTCCTTGCGTTCGGCCTTCTGCTCGTCGGTCATGGGACCGCCGCCGGCTCCGGTGGTGTGCTTCTTGCTGAACCCGTAGACCTTGAACTCGCGCAGATACACGTCGCTCGTCGCCTCGTCCCAGGCAAAGCGCGCGTAGGCGTACTTCTCGGTGATCCCGCCGAGGCTCTCGACGGTGACCGGCTTGCCGTCACGGGTGACGAGGTCACCGATGTTGGTGTACTCCTTCTCCCCGTAGTAGGGCGCGCGGTCGAGGACGGTGAACCCCTGCTCCCGCAGGGTGTCCTGCTCGGCTTCGACCTGCTGGCGCCGGGTCCGGTCGTCGCGCTGGCGCTGGACTTCGTGCCGGAACTGCTCCGGTGCGTCCTCCGCGTACTGCACAAGCGACTTGACCGCTTGGGGGTTGTCCTCAAATTCGAGGATCGCCGCAGCCTGATCGAGAGTGACCTCGTACTTGGTGGCGATCTTGCCCCCGAACTCGCTGTCCGCGACCGTGATCCCGGCCTCGACGACGGCCTTCCTCACGCCGGTGCGCTTGGCGATCTGCGGGACGGTCAGCCCCTCGAACGCCAACTGCTGGAACACGGCTGCGCGTTCCGGTTCGGTGAGGCTGGCGCGGTGCTCGTTCTCGGCGAACTGCTCCAACAACCGGGTGACCGTGGAGTCATCCCCCTCCACGATGTACGCGGGGATCGCGGGCAGGCCGACCTCGCGGGCGGCGAGCACCCGGCGTTGCCCGATCCGCAGCGTGACGGTGCCGTCGTCGTTGCGGCGGCAGCCGACGGGGGTGAGGACGCCGTATTCGCGGATGGATGCCATGAATGCGGGGTCGAGTTTGACGGTGGTGCGGATGTTGGTTTCGACCTCGATCTGGTTGGGGTCGATGTGCTCGATGGTGCTGCGCGTTGCGGTGTCAGCCACGGCTGATGCTCCTTCTCTTTTTTCCTTGCCGGGTTGCTCCCGGTACATAGATCGATTGAGAGCGGAGCGGGCGTAGTGCCCGGTCGTGGAATACCGGACTGAGCGAAGCGAGGGAGGATATGCCGCGAAAGCCGGGCACGGAGCCTGCGCAGCGAACTACGATCGGCGGACCGGGAGCAACCCGATCGGGAACGCCAGCTACTTGGGATCCGTGGGCAATATTGGTGGATCGCGCCGGAGTGCGGACGCTCGGATCTCGTCCTCGTTGTTGCCGGTGAGCTGGTTGGCTCGGGTGAGCAATAGGTCGATCGCGACGCGGATCAGGGTGTTCTCCGTCAGTCGAGGACCGTTGCGGGCGGTTCGTCGTCGCGCGAGGACTCGAACGAGGCGGGACAGTGCGATGAATTGGTCTTCGCGCAGTCGCGCTTCCTTACGGGCCAGCCGCCGATACAGCGGACGTTGTGCGTTGATGATGATGTGAGAGCTCGCAGCGCGAGGCGGGTGGGCGACTGAGCGGCCCATAGGTGGCTCAGTCATGGTCGAGGTCGCTTCCTTCGCGCTGCAGCCGGCGAATGAAGGCCTGTCGGTCGGCGGTCGGGTCGGTGACGAGCGTCGTGATGCGTTCGCGAAGCTCGCGGAGAGATTCTTCGGGCAGGTGTCGGAGAGGTCGCATGCACCAGTCGAGGTCTTCCTCGAGGGTGTATCCGGGTTCGTGGTTGGCCTTTTCGGGGTAATAGGTGAAGGCGGCGACGGCGACACGGAACACGGTCGCATCGATCTGGGATCGGTCGAGCATGTTGATGTGTCCTTTCGGTGGCTGCTGCATGCGATGGTCCGCGGCATGGGCCGCGGCGATGTGAGCGGATTGCAGGTCGGACGGTCTTAGTTGCTCGCTCCGGTTGGGAGGACGTGACGGCATGTGAGGTCGTCGGGAGTGCGATCCGGGGCTGATGGGGATGTTCATCGGTCGAGTCCTTCGGTTGATCGTTGTGGGCCAGGCGGGAGGTAGGGAGCGGGGTGTCGCGGCCTTCGTGGGCTGACGCGAAGACGATCATTGATCTGGCGAGCGATGGCGTCCATGCGTTCTTCCTCTGCCTCCTTGCGATTCACGACCTGTACCCCGGCTTCCGGGTGGCGGAGCGCATATTGGGCCGCACGGAAGCGGGCATTGTCTCGATGCCAGGCTTCGATGAGTTCCGGAGGGGTGCGCAGTTCCGCCTTCAACCGCTCACGGCGTTCGGGAGTCATCGGGCGAGCGAAGAATTCCTCCGCGGCCCGCGCGTGCTCCAGCCGCTCCGCAGGGCTTGAGCGGTGAAGCCGACGCACGGGGAGGCCCACCGCGATCCGTCGCTGTTCTCGCTGGCGCCATTGGCGCTGCTTGGCCAGCTCATGCTCTCGGTTGTCCTGGTACCGCTGGCGCCGGTTGGCGCGACGTTCCTCGGCGTGGGCTTCGTAGTATCGACGGGCGCTCTCGGCCTTCGGGGCTGAGTTGATCAGACGCTTCTCTCGTAGCCGGGCGTTGATCTCGTCCTTGTGCTTGGAACGCCAGGCCTCGTTGTGGCGCTTCTTGTTGTCGCGGTACGCCTCCGGGTCACGCGCTCGTGCCGCCTGCCGGCTCTCGCGCGCCCTGGCTCGGCTCGCCTCGATGTCCGCGTGGTACCGCTCCCGCGCGTACTCAGCCTTTCGGGCGCGCCGCTCGACCTCGTCCTTGGCCTCCTTGGCCTTGCGGCGCATGTAGTCGCGGTTGCTGATGCGGATGTGCTCTCGGTTGCGTTCTCGCCAATCGGCGGCATACGCGTCCCGGTGTTCGCGGTTGCGTTCACGCCACTGCCGCTTGTATTCGGCGATCTTCTCGGCGTTCTTCTCTCGGAAGCGACGTCCGGCAGCTTGCCGCCTCTTGCGTGCTTCGTCGCTCTCGTTCACCGGCCCTCCATGTCAATCCGTGACGCGTATTGACATGATCGAAGCAGATTGTGCATAATGATGTCAAGTAATCGCAATAGCGATTTCGTGACGCGGAAGGGCACACTAGGGAGGTGAAGATCGACGTGCGTACACCCGACGGCAACCGCATGGCGTCTAAGCACGCCACGCTGCCGCTCGGGTCCGCGTTGCGGATCGCCCCCGCGTTCGTGGCCACCACCGTGGCCGATGGCATCGGGGTGGAAACCGCCATCGAAGTCGGCTATTCGAGCGACGCCGGTCGGTACCGGATCACCGCTACTGCCCACCGTGCAGTGAATGGGACCGAGGAAATCACCCCGACGGTGCTGCGCCAGGTTCGCCTCGGGGAACTGCTGTCCGCGGCAGTCCCGTACTGCATCGTGGTCCAGTACGAGGATGCGTGGCTCGACGGCGTCAACAAGCGCGGCACCGTGCACGAACTCCTCGCCGGCGGCGGACGCATCATCCCGGCGAAGCTCGCCTCACTCGCCGCGAAAGCTGGTCCGACCAGGGACACCCTGGAGCTCGTGCAGCTGATCTACGGCGTCTCGGCGCTCGCGGCGCAACCGCCGATGCGGGCCGTTGCCGCGGAGCTGGGCATCCCCGAGCGGACCGCGACGCATTGGATCACCAAGGCGCGCAAGGCTGGTTTTCTCGAGGGCATCACGTACGCCGTCGGTCGCCAGCCGGATGGGCAAACCACGGTCAACTAGTACTCGTCCTGGCGCTGGTGCTAACGCGGTCGACGACCCGATAGGCGCCAGCGAAGCCTTCGTCGGCACGGTGGGGGCGCTTCTCACCTCAGCTCAGGTCGCGCGCTACTTGCGGGTCTCCGAAGCAACCCTTTCCCGGTGGCGTCAGCAATCCATTGGTCCGAACTGGATCGATCTTGCGGGAATCGCGAGATACCGGCCCGAGGACTTAGAGGCTCACCTGAAAGCGATGCGGCGGTGACCGTCAGCAAGACTCCCAACGGTCGCTGGAGGGTCCGAGTCAAGAGTGGACGCAACGTGGTCGCGTCGCGAACGTTCGATCTCAAACGCGACGCCGAAGCATGGGAGGCGCTGCAGAAACGCTCTCTAGACCTTGGAGACTTTGTCGACCCACGGGCCGGCAAGACGACATTCCATGCGGCCATTGAGCAATGGCTGACAGAGCGTCGAGGAACCGTCGCGAGCTCAACTTTTCAGGCTGACACCGCACTCCTTCGGAACATCTCTACGGCTCTGGGTCGTCGGCCGATCGCATCGGTGCGTGAGCCCGAGGTAGAGGCGCTGCTCAAGGGACTCAGCCAGCGCGGACTTTCGAGAGGCTCAGTGACACGATTCCGTGCGGTCCTATCGACGATGTTCAACTGGGCCGTTCGCCAGCGAATGGTCAAAGCCAACCCTGTCGTCGCGGTGCGCGTCCCCGCCGGCACTGGCGTCGGCGCCAAACACGAAGTGTTCCCGTTCCCCATCAGCGAGCTGCGCGAAGTTGTCACCAACCTCAGCCGAAGCGATCCACGCCAAGCGGAGATTGCATTGGTGCTCGGGCTGACCGGGTTGAGGTGGGGAGAGATGGTTGCCCTCCGCGTGAAGGACGTTACCCTGCTGCCGCGCGCCAGCTTCCGAGTCTCTCGGAGCGCGCCCGACGGTCACGAAGTCCGCAGCACGACCAAGGGCGGCTCGGCGCGGACTGTCCCCTTAACGGCGGAATTGATACCGCTGGTCTCCCGATGGATGGAACGTAAGTCCCCCGATGATCTTGTATTCACGTCGGTCGAGGGAGGTCGTTTGAACGGTGCCAACTGGCGGCGAGCCGTGCAATGGTCGGCTCACAACCGCGGGCGCCGCATCCACGATCTGCGCCACTCGGCAGCAACATTCTGGCTCTCCGCAGGGGTCGATCCCAAGACAGTCCAGACCTGGCTCGGTCATGCGTCGATGACGCTCACTGTCGACCTGTACGCGCACTGGATGGGATCGGAGGCAAGCGAGGCCGCGATCAACCGCATTGATTCGATACTGGGCGGTTCTCGAACATCGCAAGTTCCGGGAGGGTGGCAGTTCGAGACGGAACGAACCAGGCCCCTCGGGCCGTAGGAATGGTCCGGGAGCCAGGTGTCTAGGCGGTGAGCGCCATCTCCGAGGGAAAGCGCCGGAGGACGATTGGAAAGTCGTTCTCGAGGTCTTGACGCGTTTCCATGTACTCCCACAGGGACGCCGCTTCGATCCCCTCGGTTGGCAACGCTTCCCAGAGTCCAATTCCGGCGGTTGCGGGCAGATTCGGGCCAGTCTTGCCGAACATGACAACGCCGATCTCGGTCGGTCTCGACCTCAACGGGACCCGCAGTCCAAGCCAGCCATCGACACGCACCGCTTCGGCAAGTGCCTGTGTATCAGGGCGGCGATTGGTATTCGTGCCGGGAACCTTTGTAAGGTCGGCGACGTCGGGCTGGTCAAGAGCTCTCAGGCTCCACAATCGCATAGAGAGCAACTCGCGGAGCGTTACGACAGGGCGACGGTCGAGAGTCTCTGACCACGCCCCGAAGGGCGTCTCTGCGGTATAGAGGGAGCCAAGACCCGTCGACACCGCAAGATCGAAGCGGCCGCCAGCTGCTGGCCGCGCTGCATCCACGGAACTGAAGTAAAAGGGCGAAAGGCTTCGCCGACAGACGCGGAACAGAGGACTTAGCGGCGTCGTCGCCTTCAGCTTCTTAATTCCCTTGAACTGCGTGGTGGCGGGGCCGGACCAAAGCGGCATCCAAAGTCCGAGACTGCCAAGCTTTTCTTCGAAGTACTCGTCCGTTGCGGCGAGGTTCCGCGCCATCCAGATCGCGAGCGGCCAGTCGCGGAAGGTCGGTGGGGTGTTCTCGCAGACATATTCGACGGCGTGTACGATGACACCGAGTTCGATCTGATAGCTCGGAAACCGACGTCCGCCTGACCACGTCGGCACGGAGATGATCGTTCGGTCGGCAACCATAGTGGCGAGTTGTTTTGCATCGATGGCGAGCTCGCGCATGACCCAGGCGTCGTCTTTGAGATCCATGTCGAGGGATTCCCAGTTGGTCTCGACACAGTCAAGTTCACCGCAGATCTGCGCGAAGGCGTCGGAGATGCGGTCCCGCATTCGTCCCTGGAGGTATCCGGCGGAAGCACCGACCGCGCCCAGCGCACTCTTCAGGTCGGCTACCTGATCAGGGAGGATCCGCTGGACGGCAGCCAGTGGTAGATCGGGTGGCAAATGGTCGAATCCGATGAAGGCAAAATCGTCATCGCTGAACGTATGCCTGCCCCAGGCGAACCCCGCCCCGCTTCCGATCTGCGGCGAGAGCAGTTGAACGATGGTCGAATAGGCGACCATCGCGCGCAGGAACGGTTCGTGGTGATCTTCGATCGGGCTTCCAGCAGTTTTGAGTTCTTCCAAGAATTGTCGGTATTCGACGAGCACACCGTCCAGCGCGATCTCGAGTGACGCCAGGGTCAACACGCTCGGCGCAAGAAGGTGAGTATGCAGGACTGCCGTAGCTTCGTCTAGGACACCCAGGAGGGCATCCGCCTGTTGGGCGAGGGATCTCACGGGGTGTTACCGCGAAGTCGATTCTGTGCGAGCTTCCTCGAAGTAGTCGGCGTCGCTTATTTGCGCTGTCACTGGGTAGGCGGCCAGCTTTCCGCCGAGGACGCCCGGACGGAAAGCTTCGATTTCGCGGAGCGCCGCTTCGCCTGCGCGATAGCCGCGGAAGAGCACCCCGTCGTCGTGGAGCTGTGCTGGCACTGCGTATCCGAGGTCGTTAAGCACGTCGATCGCCAGCGACGCGGTCATCACGTTGCTTTGGCTCGCGTCGGCAATACCTCGCAGCGTCGTGGCGTCCTTCTCCCAACCCTTCGACCTTCTACCGCCGATCTTGAGTTGGGTCTGTCGGAGGGCCTCGAAGCCTGGCAACACGGCATCGTCACCAATGACGACGAAGTGGGATAGCAGTTCCTCAGCGTTTGGCCACGCGAACACTGCGGGAGCAGGCTGGGGGTCGCGGCCGTCTTCAACTTGAAGCAAAGCCAGGCTCGGGAGATAGTGCGACGTAGCCGTCTTATTAAGGGCATCGCCCAACGAAAGTTCGGCGAAATCGACTTGCTCGTCGAATGCTCGATCGGCGAACGAGCGAGCGTACTTGTTGAACACATGCAGCAACTCACGCGAGAGCATGAACGTGGCGACTCCGAGGGCTTTGGCCGTCTGCTCCGTCGATTCGGACGCAACTACGTTGATGTCGTCGAGCCACCGTCGCACGCTCTCCTCGCGCACGGCATGGGTGAGGACGATCGGCACGACCCTGACCAGGACCGTCGAACCTGAGTCATAGGCGTAGACCCGAATCTTGACGATCTCGACGAGACGCCTCAAGTCGCCTAACACGGCCTCGAAGTCAGCCATCAACTCGTCGCCCGGGAACAACGAATACGCTCGCGCGCCCGAGCCCGCAGCCACTGCATTGGTGACTTCGACGGCTCGCCAACTCCGCGACGACACCAGGCGGTCGAAGGCGCCCGCCGTCATAGCGACCTCATCGCTTACGGGGAAATCGGTGAAAAACGGAACTAGCCGATTCGCGAAAGCCGAAGCGAACTGGCGGTGCAACTCAAAACTCTCACCCTCCGGATCCAGTTTTGGAATGGTGATAGCGGGTTTGCGAGTGACATCCGATTTCGAGGCAACGAGGCGAACGGCGGCCGCCTCACGCTCGTCAAGAGTCTTGCCGGTGACGGTTGTGTCGTCGAGCAGAATGACCCTTTGCCCGCTCCACGCGCCGTCAGGGAGCAATTCGAGGAAGCGGTCCGAAATGACCGTGCCCCGATCCGGTGCAGGCAGCCCCGCTTCGCGGAGAAGCGAGTACAGGCAAGTCATTCGACGCGCAGCAAGAAGGAGGACGCCGGCTTCGCCTTTGTTGAGGGCATCAACACTGGCAATGACCGCCGAGATAAGCTCCCGGCGCCGCGCAGGAGATTCGATCGGCGAAAGGGCCGCATCGAGCGCCGGCATGTACGCCGGAAGCGCTTCAACTGTGTTCAAGGCGGTCCTTGGGTTCGGGGTTTTGGCGATGCGGGTCCGCCTTGCATCTCGGCGCGGTGCTCACCGGACCAACCCGCGCTTTACTGTCCTCGCGCAAGATAGTGCGCAAAATCGAGTGGTACGAGTAGTCAGGATGAGCTGCATCCGTTCGTCGTGGTTTCGCTTGTGGCTGAGCATACGGGAGTCGCCTCGAGCGGACGCTCAGGCTCTCGGTGTGCTGTACGACCGGATTGCTAGCTCAGACTAGCGGTTTGGCCCTGGTGACGGTCAATCGGCTTTGCTCATGAAAGCAGTGTCGCGCCGCACCTGGCAATGTTTGAGAGAACAGAGCTGTCTACTGGCGCGTTCTGTCTGAGGATTCCACTACGTACCTGCTGTGGGGGGACGCCAGGGGGACGCGAGACTCCAACGGACGGTGCCGAGGGCCGCAGCTGAGATGGACACTGCCGTAATTACCGGGCTGCGAGAGAGCCACCTGTCAGAATCGAACTGACGACCTATTCATTACGAGTGAATCGCTCTACCAACTGAGCTAAGGCGGCGGGCACGGCCGGGGCCGGTACCGTCGAGAAGCATAACCGATCGCGCGGATGCCGACCGCGTCCGCTCAGCGCGGGGCCAGCTCGCCGATCACGTCGCCGAGTTCGACGAACGACGAACGCATCCGGTCGGCGATGGAATCGACCGCATCCGGATCGCTCGCCCAGGTCTTCCAGGCGTGGTGCATGGCGGCCACCGCCACCATCGTGACGAGGTCGGCCCGGCTGGCGAGGCGGGCGGGGTCGTCAGCCAGCGCGGGGTTCTCGATCGCGAGCCGGCGGCCGACGATCGCCGCGAGATCGCTCTGGAAGGCCTGGAAACCCTGCATCCGCAGCACCGTCAGGTGCGGGTAGTCCGCGGCGAGGGCCTTGCGCAGCTGGATGACCTCCTGGTCTTGCAGCACGTTCTCGGCCGAGGCCGTCATCATGCGGGCCAGGTCGTCGAGGATGCCGCCGGAGCCGTACACGAAGGTCTCGACCGCCTCGTCGGATGGCCGGTCGGGGCCGTCGCCGACCAGCGCCGCCTCTTTCGACACGAAGTAGTTGAAGAAGGTGCGCGGCGAGACGTCGGCGTCGTGGCTGATCTCGTCGATGGTGACGGCGTCGAGTCCACGGTCTTTCACGAGGCGCAGCGCCGCCAGCTGGATCGCGCGCCGGGTCGCCAGGCGCTTGCGTTCGCGCAGGCCGAGCTCGGCGACATCCATGGATCTAGTCTGCCTCGCTCGACCCGATCGCGCTCAGCAGTCGGGGTCCTTCGAGGGCACCGTGCCCTTCACGAAGTAGTCATCGACCGCGTTGTTCACGCACGAGTTCGACTTGTTGTAGGCCGTGTGCCCCTCGCCGTGATAGGTGATGAGGTGGCCGTGCTCGAGTTCTTTCGACAGGTTCTGCGCCCAGACGTACGGGGTGGCGGGGTCGTTGGTGGTGCCCACCACCAGGATGTCACCCGAGCCCTTGGCTTCGATCGGGCCGCGCACCCGGGTCGCCGCGAACGGCCACTTGGCACAGCTCGTGCCGCCGTACGCCATCCGCGGACCGAAGACCGGTGCGTCCTTCGCCAGCTGCGCCGCCTCGGTGCGCATGGTGTCGATCGAGCTGTCGCTCACGTAGTCGAGGCAGTTGATCGAGACGAAGGCCTCGGTCGAGTTCGACGAATACGTGCCGTCCTGGTTGCGGTCGTTGTAGCTGTCGGCCAGCAGGAAGGCGGTGTCGGTTTTGCCAGTGCGCAGCTCGGTGAAGAGCTGGTTCAGGTACGGCCAGTTGTCCTTGTTGTACAGCGGCAGGATGATCGCCACGAACATCGTGTTGGCACCGAGCTGGCGCCCATCGGCTCCGGTCAGCGGGGTCGCCTGCAGCTTGTCGAGCAGCTGCCCGGTCTGGGCCATCGCCTGGTCGACCGAACCCGTGAACGGGCAGTCCTTGCGGCCGATGCAGTCTTTGAGGTACGCACGGAAGGCGCTCTCGAAGCCCTTGGCCTGGATGTCGGTGACAGTGAAATCGGTCGTCGCCGGGTCGAGCGCGCCATCGAGCACGAGGCGCCCCGTCTTCGTCGGGTAGAGCTCGGCATACGTGGCCCCGAGCAGCGTGCCGTAGGAGTAGCCGAGGTAGTTGAGCTTCTTGTCTCCGAGCACGGCCCGCAGCAGGTCGAGGTCGCGTGCTGCGCTGTTGGTGTCGACGTACTGCAGAAGCGGTCCGGTGTGGTCCAGGCAGTCCTGGCCGAACTGGGCGTTCTCCTTCTCGAGCTCGGCGATCCACGAGTCGGTGCCCGGCGTGCCCGGAACGATGTCGTAGTTGAAGTGGTCGAGCACTTTCGCGCCGCCGCAGTTGACGGCCGTGGAATGGCCGACGCCGCGCGGGTCGAAGCCGACGATGTCGTAGTTGGCGCGCAGGGTGCTGTCGACCGCGTAGCTCAGGGAGTCGTGGATGAAGTCGTACCCCGACGCTCCCGGGCCGCCCGGGTTGACCAGCAGCGATCCGAGGCGGCTGCCCGTCGCCGGCTTGCGGATCAGCGCGAGCTTGATCGACGCCTTCGACGGGTCCTTCCAGTTCATCGGCGCGGTGACGTCTGCGCACTGGAACGACCCCGAACAACTCGACCACTTGACGACCTGCGAATAGAAGGGCTGCAGGTCGGCGGCCACCTTCTCGCCGGTCGGCGTCGAGGTCGAGCTGATGGGGGCCGGCGGCCGGAACCACGACACGCATCCGGTGAGCAGCAGCGCGGCCACCGACAGCGTGGCGAGGGCGACCGTCACCCGGCCGCGGGAGCGGGCGCGGCGGGCACGGAGAGCAGCGGGCAAGCGATTCACAGGGTGTCCCTTCCGGACGATGCAGGAACAGTCTCGGGGTTGCGCACGGCACTGACCAGCACCGCTTCGAGGGCCAGGGCGGGCGCGACGTTCCCCGCGATCCGCACCCGTGCCTCGGCGATCGCGTCGAGCGTCTCGATCGTGCGGGCCGGCGTCGCGAGCCGCGCGGCAGCCACCAGCTCCGAGTAGATCGCGAGGTTCACCGGCTCGACCTCGACGCCGAGCTGCAGCAGCAGGATGTCGCGATACAGCGAGAGCAGATCGACCAGGATGCGGTCCAACCCGTCGCGCAGGCTGCGGGTCGCGCGGCGCTTCTGGTCCTCCTCGAGCGCCTTCAGCTGGGCGCGGAGCGCCGGCGGGATCGTGCCGCCCGCCTCGATGCCCAGCGACCGCATGGCGCCCTCGCGCTCTTCGGCGTCGCGCTCCTCGGTGATGGCCTTGGCGTCGTCGCCGGCCACCTCGATCAGTTCGGCGGCCGCGATCACCGCGCCGCTCACGCTGCGGATGCCGAGCGCGAGCTGCAGCGTGCGCGCCCGTCGCGCCCGCGCCTGCTCGTTGGTGGCGAGCCGGTGCGCCATGCCGATGTGGGACTGCGCCTCGCGGGCCGCGCGGGTCGCCTCCGGCAGGCTCACGCCGTCGCGGCGTGAGATGAGTGCGGCGACGTCGTCGACGCTCGGCACCCGCAGCCGCACGCTGCGAACGCGGGAGCGGATGGTGGGGATCAGATCCGCCTCGGAGGGCGCGCACAGGATCCACACCGTGCGCTCGGGCGGTTCTTCGAGGGCCTTCAGGAGCACGTTCGAGGTGCGCTCCGTCATCCGGTCGGCGTCTTCGATCACCATCACCCGGTAGCGCCCGACGCTCGGGGAGTACTGGCTCGAGGCGACGAGCTGGCGCACCTCGTCGATCGAGATGAGCACGCGATCGGTGCTCAGCACGCCCAGATCCGGATGCGTGCGAGCCGCCACCTGGGCTTCCGTCGCGGCCTCGTCGCCGGGCCGGGCCAGCAGCGCCGCCGCGAATGCGTACGCGAGGGTGGACCGCCCGGATCCCGGCGGCCCGGTGATCAGCCAGGAGTGGGTGAGACCGTCGCCCTCCGCCGCGGCGCGCATGGTCGCAATGGCGTCGGACTGCCCGATCAGATCGCTCCACGCCATGCGGTCAGCTTAAGCGAGCGCGGCCGACACCCGGGCCCGGATGCGCGCCGCGAGCTCGTCGACCGGGAGGGTCGCGTCGAGCACGAGGAAGCGCTCCGGCTCGGCGGCCGCCAGCTGCAGGTACGCCTCGCGAACGCGGGTGTGGAACTCGGCCGCCTCGGACTCGAGCCGGTCGTAGCGGGTGCGCGACTCATCCAAGCGGCCGCGGCCGATGGCGACGTCGAGATCGAGCAGCACCGTGATGTCGGGCAGCAGACCTTCGGCGGCCCAGAGCGACAGGTCGCGGATCTCGCCGGCTTCGAGTTCGCGCCCGACGCCCTGATAGGCGACCGACGAGTCGAGGTAGCGGTCTTGCAGCACGATGTCGCCGCGCTCGAGCGCCGGGCGGACCACGGTGCTCACGTGTTGCGCCCGATCCGCCGCATAGAGCAGCGCCTCGGCGCGCGGGACGATGTGTCCGCGGCGGTGCAGCACGATCTCGCGGATCTCGTCGCCCACCTCGGTGCCGCCCGGCTCGCGCGTGCTGACCACGGTGCGGCCCTGCTCGGTCAGCCACGCTTCGAGCAGCGCAGACTGCGTCGACTTGCCCGACCCGTCGCCGCCCTCGAAGGTGAGGAACAGGCCGGGGTGCTCGTTCGCCGCCACGCTCAGCTCTTCTTGGCGGGCGTGCGCCTCGCCGGTGCCCGCTTGGCCTTGGGCTTCGCCGGACCCTTCGCCCGCTTGTCGGCCAGCAACTGCACCGCGCGATCGAAGTCGAGGCCCTCGACATCCTCGCCGCGCGGGATCGTCGCATTGGTCTCGCCGTCGGTGACGTAGGCCCCGAAGCGACCGTCGCGCACCTTGATGGGCTTGCCGCTGACCGGGTCGGCGTCGAACTCCTTGAGCGCGCTCGAGGGCCGACGCGCGCCGTACTTGGGTTGCGCGAAGATCTCGAGCGCGGCGGGCATGTCGATGTCGAAGATCTGCTCTTCGCTGTCGAGCGAACGGCTGTCGGTGCCCTTCTTCAGATACGGGCCGTAGCGTCCGTTCTGCGCGGTGATGTCGACACCGGTCTCGGGATCCTGGCCCACCACCCGCGGCAGATCGAGCAGCTTGAGGGCGGTCGCCAGGTCGACGGTGGCGGGATCCATGCTCTTGAACAGGGATGCCGTGCGCGGCTTGGGCGCGGCCGGCGCCTTCTTCTTGGCGGGCTTCTTCTTCGGCTTCTCCGTCGTGCCGACGACCTCACCGGTGTCGGGGTCGACCGAGTGAACGGTCTCGACAACCGTCTGAACCTCCGCCTCGGCGGGCGCGTCCGGCTCCGGCTCGACCTCGGTCACGTATGGCCCGTAGCGACCGTCTTTCGACACGATCATCTTGCCGTTGGCCGGGTTCACCCCGAGCTCGCGGTCGCTGTTGATCGGTGCCGCGATCAGCTCGCGCGCCTTCTCGGCGGTCAGCTCGTCGGGCGCCAAATCGTCTGGCACGTTGACGCGTCGCGGCGTCTCACTGCCGTCGGACGCGGGCGCCTCGAGGTACGGCCCGTACTTGCCGATGCGCAGGGTGATGTCGGGCGCGATCTGGATCGAGTTGATCGAGCGCGCGTCGATGTCGCCCAGGTTGTCGATGACGGTGCGCAGTCCGCGGTGCTTGTCGCTGCCGAAGTAGAAGCTGTTCAGCCACTCGACGCGGTCGGCCGTGCCGTCGGCGATGAGGTCGAGGTCCTCCTCCATCTCGGCGGTGAAGTCGTACTCGACCAGGTCGCCGAAATGATCTTCGAGCAGCCGCACCACGCTGAAAGCGATCCAGCTGGGCACCAGCGCGGTACCGCGTGGGGTGACATAGCCGCGATCCACGATCGTCGAGATGATGCTCGCGTAGGTCGAGGGCCGGCCGATGCCCAGCTCTTCGAGCGCCTTGACGAGGCTGGCCTCGGTGTAGCGCGGCGGCGGGCTGGTCTCGTGGCCCTTCGCCTCGAGCTCCTGGAGCGCCAGCACCTGGCCCTCGGTCAGCGGCGGCAGGCTCGCGTCGGCTTCTTCGGCGTTGCGCGCCTCGTCGTGGCCCTCTTCGTAGGCAGAGAGGAAGCCGCGGAAGGTGATCACGGTTCCGGATGCCGTGAACTCGGCCGTGCCGGCGTCCGCGGTCGTGCCCGCGATGGTCACCGACGCCGTGGATCCGCGCGCGTCGGCCATCTGCGAGGCGACCGTGCGCTTCCAGATCAGGTCGTAGAGCTTGAAGTCGTTGCCGCGCAGCACGCTCGACAGTTCGGCCGGGGTCTTGAAGACGTCGCCCGCCGGGCGGACGGCCTCGTGCGCCTCCTGCGCGTTCTTCGACTTGCTGGCGTAGACCCGGGGCTTGTCGGGAACCGTCTCGGCACCGTAGAGCTTGGCCGCTTGGCTGCGCGCCGCGTCGAGCGCCTGCTGCGAGAGCGTCGACGAGTCGGTGCGCATATAGGTGATGTACCCGTTCTCATACAGACCCTGCGCGACGCTCATGGTCTGACGAGCCGAGAACCGCAGCTTGCGCGCCGCCTCCTGCTGAAGCGTGGAGGTGGTGAAGGGCGCGGCGGGGCGGCGAGTGTAGGGCTTCGACTCGACGCTCGTCACGGTGAAGCTGGTCGTGTCGAGCCGCAGGGCGGCGGCGAGACGCTCGGCGGCGGCCTCGTCGAGCGCGACCGCGTCGCCCGACAGCACGCCGCGGTCGTCGAAGTCGCGTCCCGATGCCACGCGCTTGCCGTCGAGGCGGGCCAGCTTCGCGTCGAAGGTGCCGGCTCCGGATGCCGATGCGGCATCCAGCGTCGCGGTCAGATCCCAGTAGCTCGCCGAGACGAAGGCGAGCCGCTCGCGTTCGCGGTCGACCACCAGGCGGGTCGCGGCGGACTGCACGCGTCCTGCCGACAGCCCCGGCCCGACCTTGCGCCAGAGCACGGGCGAGACCTCGAACCCGTAGAGCCGGTCGAGGATGCGGCGCGTCTCCTGCGCGTCGACCAGGTCGGTGTCGAGCTCGCGGAAGCTCTCTTGCGCGCGCTGGATCGCCTCTTTGGTGATCTCGTGGAACACCATCCGCTTCACCGGGATCTTCGGCTTCAGCACCTCGAGCAGGTGCCAGGCGATCGCCTCGCCCTCGCGGTCTTCATCAGTGGCGAGATAGAGCTCGTCGGCGTCTTTGAGCGCGCGTTTCAGGTCGGCGACGGTCTTCTTCTTCGCGTCGCTGACCACGTAATAAGGAGTGAAGCCGTTCTCGACGTCGATCGAGAACTTGCCGACCGACCCCTTCTTCAGCTCGGGCGGCAGGTTCTTCGGCTCGATGAGGTCGCGGATATGCCCGACCGAGGCCTGCACCTCATAGCCATCGCCCAGGTACTGCGCGATGGTCTTGGCCTTCGCCGGTGACTCGACGATCACCAGCTTCTTGGTCCCGGGCACTTCTCCCCTTCCGTCCGAGGCACACCATACACAGTCGCGCACCGAGTCTGCTCGGACCGCCCCAGCCGCTCAGCCCGGCGGCCCCGCGCGAGAATGTGCCGCGATGGGGATGCCCGCGAACTCCCCGCTCACCGTCACCGACACCACCAGGCCGTCCGATTCGCATGCCGTGAGCCGAGCCCGATTGCCTGTCGCGACAGCTGATGCCACCTGGCACGGCCGGCCGCCGATCGCTCCGGATGCCGCGTCCGCCGCGGCGAGCGCCGCCAGATCGGCGGCCCCGACCACCCGCTGGCGCGCCGTCAGCGCGGAGGCGATGGCCACTCCCGACAGCCCGATCGTGACCACGACCATCACCAGGGCGAGCGCCAGGACGGCACCCGCGCCGCGGTCGTCGCGGAGGCCGGTGGTCAGGCGGGGAGTCACTGCTCGGCCTGCGCGCAACTCGTGGCCGAGACGGTGAGCCCGAGCAGGGCGGCCGGGCCACCGGCCGATGCCTCGAGGTGCGCGCAGACCAGCGCTCCGGAACGAGAGCTGCTCCAGTGGGCTCCGGCCACCTGCCGCGCAAGCCGCGCCGCGATCACGGACGCCCCGTCGCCCCGACCGAGCGAGCGCGCGGCATCGGCCGCGGCATCCTGCACCCGCACCTGAAGCGCCCCGAGCTGGATACCGCCGACCACCATCCCGAGCACGAGCAGCACCGCGGGCAGTGCCACCGCGAACTCGGCGACCGCGCTGCCCCTCTCGTCGGAGATCCATGCCCGCAGTCCCGCACGCCGCACCGCGCGCCGCTAACCCGCGACGGTCAGTGCGCGGTGAACGAGGTCGGTGAGGATGCCCTGCACCTCTCCCGACCGCAGGATCGCCACCAGCAGACCGGCGAACCCGACCGCCGCCATGATCGTGATCGCATACTCGGCCGTTGCCGCCCCGTCGTCGCGCCGCAGCAGGCGCCTCACGTGTCGGACGGCGTCTCGGATCGCGCGCATTCGTGCCCTTCCCATCTCCCGCGCGAGCGGGCTCGCGGCACGAGCAGTCACAGTGTCGACGGCGAACACGCGCCCGCGACCGCCGTGATGGCCATCGGTGGATGACAGTCAGATCGCCAACGCCGTGGACGACACGATGCTCACCACGATCGGCGCCACCCCGAGGGCGATGAACGCCGGCAGGATGCACACGCCCAGCGGCAGCAGCAGCCGTGTCCCGAGTTCCGCGGCCCTGCGCTCGCCATCGGCGGTCGCTGCGCGACGGGACTCCTCCGCCTCCGCGTGAAGCAACGCCGCCGCGGGCACGCCCGCCGCGCGTGAGAACGACAGCACGGAGTCGGCGGCCTCGCCCAGCGCCGCAAGACCCGCCTCTGCCAAGGCACGGTCGACCAGCTCGCACGCACGGTCGAGGGACGCGCCGCCTGAGACCGCGATCGCGAGCAGTTCGAGCCCGAGCCCAGGCGTGGCATCCAGGGTGCCCGCCGCGCGGATCAGGCGCCGGTTCCACCGCACACCGCCCACCACGAGCATCCCGCCCACCACCAGGCACGCCCAGCCCGTCGGCGTCGTGACCAGGATGCGCAGCGCATCGAAGCCCAGCAGCATCCCGAACAGCAAGCCGATCGCCGGCAGCGCGAGAACGATCCGCGACGTCGCGAGCGGCCCGGCGAGCGCCACCTCGACATTGCGCCGCGCCTGGGCGAGCGCACGCAGTACGCCGGCGAATCGGGCCAGCGTGGGAGCGAGTGGGGCGCCGGATTCGGTGGCGACAGCCCATGCCGCGGCAAGTGCCGCCCAGGCCTCCCGTTCACCCGGCGGAGCCAGGGCGCCTGCCACGTGAAGGCGCTCGACCAATTCGCGCCCGACCGCGCCGCGCTCGACGACGCCTGCCGCCATGGCGCTCCCCACCGGCGAGTCGATGCCGGATGCCGCATGCAGCCACGCCGAGCCGGGCGCCACTCCCGCATCCAACAGCACACTCACGCGCTGCACGATGGTCGCCGTCGTCTCGAAGCCGGGCGGTGCCGACCCCGCGCGCCCGGCACTCACACCGCCACCGCCAATCGTCCGCGCCGGTCGAGACGCAGGGCTCCGATCGCCGCCAGCCGTCGCCCGGCAGGCGACCGCTCCACGTGCAGCACGGCGTCGAACGCACTCGCCGCCTGCCGCGCGAGGGCGCTGCTCGACAGCCCGGCCAGGGCGCCGAGGGCCTCGAGTCGGGCCGGCACATCGTCGAGGGAGTTGGCGTGCAGCGTGCCGGCTCCGCCGTCGTGCCCGGTGTTCAGCGCGGCCAGCAGTTCGCGCACCTCCGCTCCGCGGCACTCGCCGACCACGAGCCGATCCGGACGCATCCGAAGAGCCTCGCGCACCAGGCGATCCAGTCCGATCCCGCCGGCGCCCTCGAGGTTCGGCTGACGTGACTCGAGAGCGACGACATGGGGATGCGCGATCTGCAGCTCGGCGACATCCTCGATCACCACGATGCGTTCGTCGCTCGGCGCCAGTGCCAGCAGGGCACCGAGGAGGGTGGTCTTGCCGCTTCCACCCGCCCCGGTGATGAGCAGTTTGGCGCGTCGCAGCACCAGCTCGCGCACCCGGTCGGCGTCGACAGCGGCGAAGAAGGAGTGAGCATCCAGTTCGTCGAAGCTGATGGGCCGCTCCCGCTGCAGTCGGATCGAGATCACCGGCCCACCCGTCGCGACCGGCGGCAGCACGACGTGCACCCGCACGCCGGCGCCGAGCCGCACATCCACACACGGAGTCGCCTCGTCGACATGCCGACCGCCGAGCGCGATCAACCGCACCGCAAGATCGCGCGCTTCGCCGGCCGGGATCCGGATGCCCTCCGCCCATTCCGCGCCCCGGCCGCGGTCGCACCACACGGTGCCGTCCGGGTTGACGAAGACGTCGCTCACCCCCGCCTCGGACACGAACCGCCCGAGCACCCCGAACCCCGCCCCGCGACCCTCGACCGGCGACGGGGCGAGCGCGGCCGGGCCGGCGGACTCCCGGTCGCTGAACCCGGAGCCGCGAGCAACGAACGGGGCGGGCGAGGTCACGCGGCAACCGTCGCACGCTGGCTAGCGCCGCGGTGAGGGGTCGATGGTTCTGCCGCACGACTCCGCGCCAGACCGCTCGGTGGAGGAATCGACCCACAAATTTCGGATCAATCGCCCATGCGGACGGCGCCCACGGCGCCGAATACCCCGAGCCCATCGCACGCGCACCAACGCGAGACAAAGACGATCGTTAACGAAGAGGGGCGGCGCCTATTGGGGGGAACAGGCGCCGCCACAGCAACGCTGGATTGGGGGGAATCGCGGGCGTTGCAAGCCGAGATTGCGCTCGGATTTTTCGAGTGTACTCCAAAAGGAGGACACCGCAACTGACACCTTCCGGCGAGTTCGCCCAGCATTTCACACGAGTCACAGCCGCCACAGTTGGCAGCGATTTCGGGCGAATTCGGCCCGAAAACGCTCGGTTTTCGCGCCTCTGTGACGGATTGTTTCACGCCTTCAGGGCGGCCACGATCCGGTTCAGGCCCCACCTCCACGCGGCGTCGAGATTGCCGCCCAGACGGAGCCGGTCGGTGCGCTCGAGAGTGAGGTATCCGGTGGCCCACGCGGTCACCATCCGTGCGCCGTCGAGCGCGTGCTCGGGGCCGGTGAGCTCGGCCACCGCGTCCAGCAGCGGGGTGACGCTGCGCCGAACCGCCTCGGAATCCGGCCGTGGCGCGCCGTGCGCCCCGAACACCAGGGCGAACCCGACCGGCCGCTCGTGGGCGAAGCCGCGGATGACGCCGGCCAGCGCGATCAGCCGCTCGCGCGGGTCCGGTTGGCGCTGCGCCGCCATGCGCTCGGTCAGGTCGTCGATGCTGGCCGCCACGACCAGCGACAGCAGCTCGTCGCGATCTCGCACCCTCTTATAGAGAGAGGGCGGCTGCACCCCGACCCGCTGGGCGACCGCCGCCATGGTGAGGCCGGCGACTCCGTCGCGCTCCACCAGCTCGCGCCCGGCCGCGACGATCGCCGCGCGCGAGGTCTTGTCGGGCGTCGGCATCGACCCTCCTCATCCTCTCGGCACCATGTGCGCGCCGTCTCTTGCGTCTCGACCTGATAGCTAATTACAATAGCCATCATGGAACTCGAACCCGGCCTGCGCCGCATCGGCAACGACATCGTCGCCGTCCATCTCATCGTGACCGACGACGGCATCACCCTCATCGACGCCGGCCTCTCGGGCCAGTATGCCGACCTGCGCCGCGAACTGGAGGCGATCGGGCGGCCGCTCTCCGACATCCGCGGCATCGTCCTCACCCACGGCGACACCGATCACACCGGATTCGCCGAGCGGCTGCGCTCGGAACTCGGCATCCCGGTCTACGTCGGCGCCGGTGACGCCAAGCGGGCGATGGGCGAGAAGCCTCCGTCGCCGACCTCGAAAGACCGCAGGCGAGTCGGGCCGATGCTCGGCTTCTTCGCCTATGCCCTGCGCAAGGGCGGCCTGAAGATGCCGGCGATCAAGGAGGTCGTCGAGATGAGCGACCGCGACGTGCTCCCGCTGCCGGGCTCGCCGATCATCATCGGGATGCCGGGCCACTCCCCCGGCAGCGTCGCCATCCACGTGCCGTCGGTCGGCGCGGTCTTCGTCGGAGACGAGCTGACGACGCGCGATGTCCTGACCGGCGTCGACGGCCCCCAGCCCGCGCCGTTCACCGACGATCAAGCGGAATCGTCCCGGTCGCTGCAGAAGCTCGCCGGCCTCGACGTGCGATGGATCATCCCGGGCCACGGCCCCGCCTGGAGCGGGGGCGCGGCCGCCCTGATCGAGGCCTACCGCGCTGCCGAGAAGGCGCGCTGAGCCGAGCGCCGCGGCCTTCCGCTGTCGGTGGTGCGCTGGCACGATGGGCGCCATGACGACGACGTTGAACCCCTACCTCAACTTCCGTGGCACGGCGCGCGACGCCATGACCTTCTACCAGTCAGTGCTCGGCGGCGAGCTCACGGTGAGCAGCTTCGACGACTTCGGCATGCCGGTCGGCGAGGGAGAAGGCGCCCTCGTCATGCACTCGCAGTTGAGCACGCCGTCCGGCTTCCTGCTGATGGCCTCCGACGTGCCCTCGCACATGGACTACAGGCGTGGCGTCAACGACGGATCCGTCTCGCTCAGCGGCGACGACGAGGCCGAGCTGACCGGCTACTGGCAGAAGCTGACCCACGGGGCCACGGTCTCGCAGCCGCTCGAGAAGGCGCCGTGGGGCGACAGCTTCGGGATGCTGACCGACAAGTTCGGGATCACCTGGCTCGTCAACATCTCCGGAACGGCCGCCGCCTAGGCGAACTCGACGGTCAGCTCCACCTCGACCGGCGCGTCCAGCGGCAGTACGGGCACGCCCACCGCGCTCCGCGCGTGCTGACCGGCCTCACCGAAGATCTCGCCGAGCACCAGGGATGCCCCGTTGGCCACCGCCGGCTGCGCCGTGAAGTCGGGCGTCGACGCCACGAACACCACGACCTTGACGATCCTGGTCACCCGGTCGAGCGACCCGATCACACTCTCGACCGCCGCGAGCGCGTTGAGAGCGCATTGCTGGGCCAAGGGGGCGCCCTGCTCGGCCGTCAGCTCGGCGCCGAACTTGCCCGTTGCCATCAGAGACCCGTCACGCATCGGCAGTTGCCCGGCGGTGAAGACCAGTTTGCCGCTGACCACCGCGGGCACATAGGCGGCGACCGGCTTGGACACGGCGGGCAACGCCAGCCCCAGTTCGGCCAGGCGATCGGCGATGGAGGTCATGCGGCACCCGCTTCCGTGGTCTTCTGGCGCTTGAGATAGGCGACGAGTCCGCCCTCCGGGCCGGTGACGACCTGCACGAGCTCCCAGCCCTGGGCTCCCCAGTTGTTCAGGATCGCCGCCGTGTTGTGGATCATCAGGGGGGTGGTCAGATACTCCCAAGTGGGCATCGCGGGCATCCGTTCAGGTTGCTTCGAGGGCGGATAACGTACCCTGTAGCCTATGCCCGCTCAGAAAAAGACGGCCAGCAGTCTGTTCACTGCGGTGCTCGGCACCCTCGGATTCAGTGCCCTCGCCGGACTCCTGGTGACCATCATGATCGCCCCGGCGCTCGCCGTGACGGGCATCACCGCCAACAACACCATCGGCATCTTCGAGTCGCTGCCCGAATACCTGACGATCGACAACCAGCACCAGCAGAACGAGATCCTCGCCAAGAACGCCGACGGCTCCGACTTCCACATCGCCTCCGTCTTCGAGCAGAACCGCGAGCAGGTGTCGCTCGATCAGATGAGCGATTACCTGAAGTACGCGGCGGTCGCCGGAGAGGACCGGCGCTTTTACGATCACGGCGGCATCGACATCCCGTCCGTCGTGCGCGCAGCGGTGAACGGTGCCGCAGGCAACGCCGGCAGCGGTGGCGCCTCGACGATCACGATGCAGCTGGTGCGCAACATCCGCGTGCAAGAGGCGTTCAACGAGCCGAACGTGAGCGACCAGCAGCGGGCGAAGGACATCGACGCGGCCACCTACCCCGACCTGGGCCGCAAGCTCCAGGAGATGAAGTACGCGATCGGCTTGGAGAAGAAGTACACCAAGCAGACGATCCTGGCGGCCTACCTCAACATCGTCGGCATGGGGGGCAACACCTACGGCGTGCAGGCGGCTGCGCGGGAGTATTTCGCGACGACGGCCGACAAGCTGACGATCGCGCAGGCCGCAAGCCTGATCGCGATCGTGCAGAACCCCACCAAGAACGGGCTCAACCTCAAGGCGAACTACGCGGCCAACGAGAAGCGGCGCGACGTCATCCTCGACTTCATGTACACCGAGCACTACATCACGCGTGCCGAATGGCAGTCGGCCAAGGCCACCAAGGTCGACGACAAATTCGTCCACCTCTCCAAGCCGACCCAGGGCTGCTTGAACGCCACGCCCGGGTATCAGTTCGTCTGCGATGACACCGTCAACCGCATCCTGAACGGAAATATCGCGGGGCTCGGCACCAACAAGGCCGAGGGCATCGCCAAGTGGAACGCCGGCGGCTACAAGGTCTATGTCTCGATCGTCCCTGCCTTGCAGGACGCGGCGAACAGCATCGTCAAGCAGTACGCTCCGCCGGACGCGGCCTTCACGAACCTAGGCGCAACGGCCGTGAGCACCGAGGTCGGCACGGGCCGCATCGTCGTGATGGCGCAGAACAAGAACTACAACAACGACCCGAAGAACATCCAGCCCAGCACCACCTCGGTCAACTTCGCCGACGACAAGATCTACGGCGGCTCGATCGGATTCCAGCCCGGATCGACCTACAAGCCGTACACCCTGCTTAACTTCCTCAAGTCGGGCCACGGAGTCAACGAGACCTTCGACGCCGGCGTACGCCAGCTTCCTCAGGCGAAGTTCGCCGACAGTTGCCCGGATGCCCAGGGCGGCTGGGGCGGCCCCGACTACAAGTTCCGGAACGACGAGAACGAGCAGGGCCCGTACACGATCATGCACGCGACCGCACGGTCGGTGAACTCGATCTTCTTGCAGATGGCCACCAAGGTCGATCAGTGCGACACCCAGAAGATCGCGATCTCGCTGGGCGTGCACCGCGCCGACGGCGCACAGGACGGCTCGGACCTGTACACCAACCCCTCCTGCGTCATCGGCGGCTGTGAAAACCGGATCGCGCCCCTGACCCAGGCCGCTGCGTTCGCGGCCATCGCCGACCATGGCTACTACTGCCACCCGACCATGATCGACCACCTGATCAGCCCCGAGGGCGACACGATCGCGGGCGAGAAGGCGGACTGCGGGCAGTCCGACCAGGTGCCGCCGGATGTCGCGGATGCGGCTGCCTACGCCATGGCCGGCGTGATGGTCGGTGGCGGAACCGCCACGGCCTCGAATCCCCACGACGGCACGACCTACATCGGCAAGACCGGAACCACCGACGCCTCGGTGCACACCTGGACGGTGGGCTCGTCCCATCAGGTCGCGACCGCCGTGTGGGTCGGGAACATCGTGGGCAAGCAGGCGCTCCGCAACATCAGAATCAATGGCATCCAGGCCGCAGTGCTTCGTCACTACATCTTCAAGCCGGTCGCCGCGGCCATCGACGCCTACGGCTCGTACGGCGGCGGCGCGGGCTTCCCCGCACCGAGCGCGCAGTTCCTCACCGGCAGCCCGGCCACCGTACCGATCGGCCTGATCGGAGGTTCGGTCGAGTCTGCGCAGTCAGCAATCCAGATCGCGGAGCTCACCTACGCCGATGGCGGCCAGATCGATTCCGACCAGCCGGTCGGCACCGTTGCACGGCTCGATCCGGGAGAGGGTTCCACCGTGCCCCGCGGCACGACCGTGACCGTCTACACCAGTAACGGGCAGGGTGCGGTAGCTCCCAACGTCATCGGCATGCACTACCCACAGGGAGAGAACGCCTTCCAGAACGCGTTCTTCACGAATATCCACCAGGCGTGTCAGGTGGCGTCGCTCGGCGACCCACCCAGCAGTCTCAACACGATCGTCAGCCAGGTGCCCTCGGCCGGCGCGGTGGTGAACAAGAACACCCCGGTCACCCTGACGGTTCGACAAGCCAGCTGCCCGTGAGCCCGCGCCGGATGAGCCAGTCCCGATGAGCCCTTCGAGGCGCGCCGGCGGCGCCGTGCTGGCCGGCGTCGCGGTCGCGGGCCTGGGCGCGCTCGCGTGGGGGGCGCTGGTGGAGCGCACCCGCTTCACGGTGCGGCACGAACTGCTGCCGGTGCTGCCGCGCGGCGCGCGTCCGATCACGGTGCTGCACCTCAGCGACTTGCACATGGCGCCCTGGCAGGAAGAGAAGCAAGCCTTCATCCGCTCGCTCGCCCGCTATGAGCCCGACCTCATCGTCGACACCGGCGACAACCTGGGCCACGCGGAGGGGCTGATCGGGGTCAAGGAGGCTTTCGAACCGTTCGAGGGTGTCGCGGGGGTGTTCGTCCACGGGTCGAACGACTACGTCGGCCCGATGTTCAAGAACCCGTTCGCCTATTTCGGCGGCCCGTCGAGGCGGCACACCGACACGCATGACCTCGACACCGTGGCAATGGAGCTGTTCTTCGAAGACGAGCTCGGCTGGCTCGACCTCAACAACCACGCCCGCGCGATGGAGATCCGCGGCACGCGCATCGAGTTCTACGGCACCGGCGACGCGCACCGCGGCTGGGACAAGCTCGCCTCCCTCCCGCGCGCGATCGACGACATGCGCGAGAACGTCGAGTGGACCCCGGGCACCGACGAGCAGGTACTCAGCATCGGGGTCACCCACGCTCCCTACCAGCGGGTGCTCAACAGCTTCGTCAATCAGGGCGCCGACGTGATCTTCGCCGGCCACACGCACGGCGGCCAGGTGCGCATCCCGGGGCTCCCCGCTCTGGTCACCAACTGCGACATCCCGCGCGACCAGGCTCAAGGGCTGAGCGTGTGGCGCACCGCGCACGCGAGCGCGTTCCTCGAGGTCTCGGCCGGTCTCGGCACCTCGATCTACGCCCCGGTCCGCTTCGCCTGCCCGCCCGAGGCGGTCGTGCTGACCCTGGTGGCCGCCGAGGCCTGAGTCTGGATGCCGCGGCGCCCGGTGCTCGCGCCCCGACGCCGTGGGCTACCATAGACAGGTTGCCGCCTGACGCGCGCGTCGGGCGACCACGGGGTATGGCGCAGTTTGGTAGCGCGCGTCGTTCGGGACGACGAGGCCGCAGGTTCAAATCCTGTTACCCCGACTTCAGGGCCGACTCCTGGCCGACTTCCGGCCGACTACTTGCCGCTCCCGTTGGAGCAGGTCTGCTGGGCCGCGCTCTGACCGGTCACTCCCGCCGGCAAGGCGGTCAGCGAGACCGGCGGGGCACTCGGAGCGCGGTCGATCCCGCCCTTCTCCTTCGCGGGCACCGGCTTGCCGCTGGCGGTCGGGGTGGGCGTGGGCGCGACCGGCGGCGCGGTCGAGAGCACGGCCCCCCGCCCTGGCTTGCCGGTGAGCTGCACTGCGAGGTCGTTCACCAGCGCGTTGTTGACGGCGGCATCCAGGTTCGGAACCGGAACGACCCGGTTCGGGAACGCCGCGCTGGTGCCGGTCGGGTACTGGATCATGACGATGTTCTCGAGCGGCACGCTCTTGAGTGCCAGCGCGACGCTGACCATCGTGTCGAGCCCGCTGAGCGAGTCGGAAAGCTGCATGTTCTGGGTCGCCGCACTCGCCAGCGAGTAGAGCTCGAGCGGGTTCTTGAGCACCCCGTCGCTCTCGATCTTCCGTGCCAAGGCCGAGAGGAACACCTCTTGGCTGCTGATGCGTCCGAGATCGCTGCCGTCACCGACGCCGTGGCGACTGCGCACGAAGGCGAGCGCCTGGTCGCCTTGCAGGGTGTGGTCGCCCGCTGACAGGAAGATCCCGGTGTACGGATCGTTCATCGAATGCGCGACGCACACCGTCACGCCGCCGACGGCGTTCGACATGGCCGCGACGCCGTCGAAGCTGATGGATGCCGCATACGGGATCGTCACACCCGTCAGCTTCTCGATCGTGAGCACGGGGCACGAGAGGCCTCCGCGCGCCAGCGTCGCGTTCAGCATCCGGTTGCTGGACGCGGGGTAGTAGCCACCGTTGGGCGCCGGGCACGGCGGCAGGTTCAAGATGAGGTCGCGCGGAAAGCTCACCACCATCGCGCTGCGGTGGTCCTGGGCGATGTGCAGCAGGATCGTCACATCGTTGTTGCCGGCGCCCGAGCTCCCCGCCAGGTTGGCCTTGTCAGAGAACTCGCTCCCTTGGCCGGTGCGGGTGTCGGTGCCGACGAGCAGCAGGTTCACCCCACCCGAGATGGCCGCGACGCCGGGCGGCGCGGTCGCCCCGCTCAGGTGCTGCAGATGCACCCCGGCGTGGATGGATCCGGTCAGGCGGGTGACGACGATGCCCGCGACCGCCACCGTGCTCACCAGCACGACGGCGAGAGCGATCCCGATCGTGCGGAAGACCGCGCCGACCGCGCGTGAGCGACGCAGCCGCCCGTGACGGGCGACGGGTCGCGCCGACGACGGAAGGTCGATCGAGCGACGCGAGGCACCGGGCATCCACCCATGGTGACAAACCGCAGCCGCAAGACGGCTGTGGACTCGCCCTTCCCTGAAGGTGAGGTGGCAATCCGGTCAGAGGGACCTCCGCGGCCGTGACCTGCACACAACCGGCCTGCAGGCTGGAACCAGATGTTTGCTCTCTCCGCTCAGCCGGTCACCGCTGCGCCGACCACCGAACCGGCCGGCCTCGCCCCCCGCGCGGTCGACCCGCGACTGCGCCGAAGCGACGCCCTCGACGGGTTGCGCACCATCGCCGTCGCGTTCGTGGTGCTGTACCACTTCCATGTCCCAGGATTCGGCGGCGGCTTCATCGGCGTCAACGTGTTTTTCGTGCTCTCGGGATACCTGATCACCTCGATCCTGCTGCGGGAGCACGCCGCAACGGGACGGATCCGGCTGGGCGCGTTCTGGATGCGCCGGCTGCTCCGCCTCTACCCCGCCCTGCTCGTCATGGTGCTGGTGGGCCTGACTCTGTGGGTTCTGCTGGGGAACGACGGGGGCGCCAACCTGGCCCCGCAGAGCGCCGCGCTGCTGGCCCTGAGCTACACCGGCAATGTGGCGCGCAGCCTGGCCCACCTCTCGCAGGGGGTGTTCGCTCCGACCTGGAGCCTGGCGACCGAGGAGCAGTTCTACCTGCTCTGGCCGCCGATCCTGTTCCTGCTCCTGTCGCGACGGGGGCGCCGCGGAGTCGTCCTCGCCGTGCTGGGCGGGCTGGTCGTCGCGTCGAGTGCTGCCGGGTGGCTGCTCTACGACGACCGGGGCGGGTCGACGACGCCGGATGTCTACTTCAATCCGCTCTTCAATGTCGCTCCCCTGCTCATGGGTTGCATCCTCGCGCTCGCGCTCGGGTTCGGCTCGACGGGCGAGCGGATGCGCCGCGCTCTCGCCGGGCGGATCGGAACCGCGCTCGCCGCCGTCGGGCTGGGGGGCATCGTCGCCATCCAATTCCTGATCACCGAGGACTGGAAGCAACTGCCCGCGGTCTTCGGTCTCGTGCTTCCCGCCGTCGGCGTCGCGACGGTGTGCTTCATCGCGGGCACGGCCTCGCGGCGCTCGATCGTGTCCCGAGCCCTGTCAGCGCGCCCGCTCGCCTGGTTCGGGCGCAACCTGTCGTACTCGCTCTACCTCTGGCATGTCGTGCTGCTCGACCTGGTGCTGATGGCCTTCAACGGACCACTCGCCCGTGTGATCGCCCTCGCGCTGTCACTGCTCGCCGCGGTTCTCAGCCATTTCCTGGTGGAGCGGCCGTTCGGCCGGCTCAAAGAGCGCTGGGAGCCGCGCCGTGCTCAACTGAAGTCGGCGTCGGGCGCGCTGCCGTAGCTGAAATCCAGCCGCGGACGACGGCCGCGGTTCAGCACCCCGCCGCTCTCTTCGAGGTAGCAGGCGCCGCACAGCGGCTCGTAGCTGACCTCCCGCGCCCCGTCGATGGCCACCTGATCGCCATCGAACACGAAGACGCCGTCGACCTTGCGGGCGTTGAACATCGCCTTGCGGCCGCACCGGCAGATCGTCTTGAGCTCCTCGAGCGAGTGCGCGATCTCGAGCAGGCGCCGGCTGCCCGGGAATGCGACCGTCTGAAAGTCGGTGCGGATGCCGTATGCCAGCACCGGCACGTCTTCTTCGAGCGCGATCCGCAGCAGGTCGTCCACTTGCGACTCGCTCAAGAACTGTGCCTCATCCACCAGGAAGCAGCTGACATCCTGCGACGACTCACGGATGACCCGCGCGCGCTCGCGCATGAAGCGGGCGAGCACGTCCTCTTCGGGCGCGATCGTGAAGTCAACGATCCGGGTCGCGCCCAGGCGCGACACGATCGCGTTGTCGCCGCGCGAGTCGATCGCGGGTTTCGCCAGCAGAACGCGCTGGGCGCGCTCCTCGTAGTTGTACGCGGCTTGCAGCAGAGCGGTGCTCTTGCCGCTGTTCATCGCCCCGTAACGGAAGTACAGCTTTGCCACTCAGCGCCTGCTCACTATTCGAGAAACCCATCCTCGGCCGCGCGCCGGATCAGGTCGGCCTTCTTACTGGCGGGCCGGCCCACCTTCGCGTACTTCTCGCGCACGCGGCGCAGATAGGTCTTCGCGGTCTCGTACTGCACGTTCATGTGCGACGCCACCTCGGTCGTGCTGAAGCCGGAGACGTACAGCTTGAACGCCTCCTCCTCACCGTGGCTCAACTTCGGGCGGGTCTGCGGAACGGCACCGACGGGCAGCGGACGCCAGGGATGCGGGTGGGCGCCGTCGCTGGCCATCCCCATGACGCGGCGCGCGGCCTCCATCACCTGCGCCATCGGGACCGACTTGGAGAGGAATTCGGCGGCGCCGGCGGCCAGCGCCCGCTCGCGGGCCTCGTCGGTGTCGACGCTCGAGAGGACGATCACCTTCGCTCCCGCCGCCCGGCACGTTCGCACCCGGGCTTCGATCGAGACGGCCTCTTTGAGCTGGAAGTCGATGAAGACGAGCTCGGTCGGGAACGCCGGGCTGTGCACGAGCTGCAGCCAGGTCGCGGCCGAGAGGACCACGTCGAAATCGAGGGCGTGCTGGCCGATCCAGCTGCTGAGGCTGTCGAGCAGCACCTCGTGATCGTCGAGCAAGGCGAGACGAACGCGGGTTGGCGGGGTCGGCCCGTGATGTTGGTCCTGGTCCGCACCGGGGGTCCACGACGTGGATGTCGCGGGGTGGTCAGTGACGCTCATGCGGCAAGTTTAGGTGGACGGGGTACATCTCAGACGGAAGGCTCGATGGTCGAAAATGGCCGGTCAGAACAGGGTCGGCTGAATGGATGCTGCGGCCGCGGGGCTCAATTCGGCGGCGATGAGTCCGCGGGCTCGCGTGAGAACGTTGCCCGAGGCATCGATGATCGCGCCGGCGCCGCGCGACCGCGGACGCGCCTGGACGACGCCGGTTGCCGGGTCCAGTCGCGCCGGGCGATCGAGGCCGTGCTTGCGCAAGAGCGGGTGTACACGGGCGGCGAGCCAGGTGCGGTATTCCTTCGGCGCATACGCGGAGCTGCGATACATGTCCGCGTAGCGAGCGACCAGCTCAGGGTGCTCCCGCGCGAGCCAGGCGAAGTACCACTCGCGTGCCCCGGGCCGCAGGTGGAGGGCGGTGTAGGCGACCGAGGTGGCACCCGCATCCGCGATCAGCTCGAAGGCACGATCCAGGTGGGCCACCGAGTCGGTCAGATAGGGCAGCACCGGCATCAGGAACACGGCGCACGGCAGCCCGGCCGCACGCGCAGCCTTCACCGTCGCGAGCCGGGCGGCGGTGCTGGGGGTGCCCGGCTCGACGGATTGCTGCAGCGCGTCGTCGTAGATCGCGATCGACATCGAGAGGTCGACCGGCACGTGCTCGGCGGCTTCCTGCAGCAGCGGCAGATCGCGGCGCAGCAGACTCCCCTTGGTCAGGATGCTGAACGGGGTCCCGGATGCGGCCAGCGCCGCGATGATTCCGGGCATCAACCGATAGCGGCCTTCTGCACGCTGGTACGGGTCGGTATTGGTGCCGAGCGCCACCGGATGATGACCCCAGCTCGGCTTGGCCAGCTCGCGTTCGAGAACCTCGGCGACGTTCACCTTGACGATGATCTGAGAGTCGAAATCCTTGCCGGCGTCGAGGTCGAGATAGGTGTGAGTGTTGCGGGCGAAGCAATAGGAACAGGCATGACTGCAGCCCCGATACGGGTTGATGGTCCACCCGAAGGGCAGGGCGGCCGCGGCAGGCACGTGGTTCAGCGCGCTCTTGGCGAGCACCTCGTGAAAGGTGATTCCGGCGAACTCAGGGGTCTGCACCGAGCGCACCAGCGAGCTGAGCTTGACGAGGCCGGGCAGGGCGTCGCCCTGCTCTACCTCGATCTCCTGACCGCTCCACCTCACCGATTCACTAGAACACATGTTCGAATGTCCGTCAAGCCCGCTAGAGTCGCGAGCATGGCAGCTCAGAAGCCGATCGTGCATTGCGCAGACGCCGAGGAGTGGCGGCGCTGGCTGGCGGCCCACGCGGCCGAGAGCGACGGCATCCGGCTGGCGATCGCCAAGAAGGGCGGTGCCCATTCCAGCGTCAGTTACGCCGAGGCGGTCGACGAGGCGCTCTGCGTCGGCTGGATCGATGGGCAGAAGTGGCCGCTCGACGAGCACCACTTCTTGCAGGGCTTCGGCCCGCGCCGCGCCAGGAGCATCTGGTCGGCGATCAACCGCGACAAGGCGATCGCGCTCATCGAGGCCGGCCGTATGCGCCCGGCCGGCCTGGCCGAGGTCGAACGCGCGAAAGCCGACGGGCGCTGGGATGCCGCCTACGCCGGATCGAAGACCATCGAGGTCCCGGCCGGCTTGCGCGCCGCCCTCGACGCCGACCCGAGAGCCGCGGCTTTCTTCGAGGCGCTGAGCAGCCAGAACCGCTACGCGATCCTGTTCCGGATAGCCAACGTCAAGACCGACGCCGCCCGCGCTCGCAATATCGAGAAGTTCGTCGCGATGCTCGCGCGGGGCGAGACGATCTACCCGCAGAAGGCCGCACCGCAGAAGCCGCGAGGTCGATGACCGGCTGTCACCGCGCCAGCTCGAGCTCCTTGGCGGTCTCGGCCAGCACCTTCTTCGCGGTCGCCTTGTTGGTCGACAGCTGCGTGCCGTAGCTCGGGATCATCTGCTCGATCCGGGGCTTCCACCCCTCGATCCGACCCGGGAAGCACTTGGCCAGCACGTCGAGCATGATCGGCACCGCGGTCGAGGCTCCCGGGGAGGCGCCGAGCAGCCCGGCGATCGACCCGTCGGCCGACGAGACCACCTCGGTGCCGAACTGGATGACCGGCTTGCCGTTGGCATCCCGCTTCATGATCTGCACGCGCTGACCCGCGGTGATGAGGTGCCAGTCGCTCTTCTTCGCCCGCGGGGCGAACTCTTGGAGCGCGCGGTGCTTGGCGTTCGAGCTCGCGAGCAGCTGTCCGATCAGGTACCCGACCAGTGACAGGTTCGTCAGTCCGGCGCCGATCATGGTGACGAGGTTGTGCAGTCGGATCGAACCGAAGAGGTCCCACAGCGATCCGGTCTTCATGAACCGGGGGCTGAATCCGGCGTACGGCCCGAACAGCAGGCTCGCCGTGCCGTCGACGACGCGCGTGTCGAGATGCGGAACCGACATGGGCGGAGAGCCGACGGCGGCCTTGCCGTAGACCTTCGCCCGATGCTGGGCGACGATCGCGGGGTCATCGGTGCGCAGGAACTCGCCGCTGATCGGGAAGCCGCCGTAGCCGCGGATCTCGCGGATGCCCGACTTCTGCAGCAGCTGCAGCGCCGCGCCGCCCGCCCCGACGAACACGAAGCGCGCCGTCAACTCGAGCGGGGTGCCGCCGACATCGTGCCGGATGCCGAGATGCCACAGTCCGTCGCGCTTTTTGCGCAGGCTGGTGACCCGGTGCTCCAGCTTGAGTTTCGCGCCCGACGCGACCAGACCGTCGAGCAGCAGACGGGTGAGCGAGCCGAAGTCCACGTCGGTACCCGCGGTGATCCGGGTCGCGGCGATCGGCTGGTCTTTGCGCCGTCCGGGGATGAGCATCGGCGCCCACCCGCGGATCACCGCGGCGTCGTCGCTGAACTCCATGCCCTGGAACAAGGGGTGGTCTTTCAGCGCCTCGTAGCGGCGGCGCAGATAGGCGACGTTCTCTTCGCCCCAGACGAAGCTCATGTGCGGAACGGGGTTGATGAAGCGCTCGGGCTCGGGCAGCATCCCCTCGCTCACCAGGAACGACCAGAACTGGCGGCTCACCTGGAACTGCTCGTTGACCTTGACTGCCTGAGTGATGTCGATCGTGCCGTCGGCCTTCTCGGGCGTGTAGTTGAGCTCGCACAGGGCCGAGTGGCCGGTGCCCGCGTTGTTCCAGGGGCTCGAGCTCTCGAGGGCGACATCGCCGAGGCGCTCGAGGATGGTGATCGACCAGGTCGGCTCCAGCTCGTGGAGCAGCACGCCCAGCGTCGCGCTCATGATTCCGCCGCCGATCAGGGCGACGTCAACGGGTTCAGGCACGTATTCCATCCTAAGTGCGGCCCCCTGCGGACGCCGGGCCCGGGGTGGCGGCGGCCGGATAAGAAGGGCGGTTCTTTAGAGTCCGAGCCGGGTGAGGGCCGCATCCATCTGCACCGCGATGTGCGCGTAGCCGGCGTCGTTCGGGTGGAGGCCGTCGTCGGCCATCCACTCCGGATGGTGCTCGATCCAGTGCGAGGCACCCGGGATGTAGTCAGCCCCGATCGCGGCCGCCTCGGCCTTCACCCACCCGTTGATGACGGCCAGGGAATGGGGGCGCTCGTCGGTGTACCAGAACGGCTCGACGACGATGAATCGCGCCTCGGGCAGCTGCTTCTTCAGACCGGCGAGGTCGCCGACGATCGCGTGATGGATCTGCTCGGGCGCATCGCCGCCGGTCGCGTACGCGAAGTTGTCGTTCAGCCCCATCGTGATGACGACGATGTCCGGATGCTGGGCCACGATCATGCCCGGTTCGTCGACGCCGAACTCGGCCCGGTTGCGCACGAAGCCGAGTCCGTTGACACTCGGATTGAACTCACGCCAGCCGCGCTGCGCGCAGACGATCGACGACCAGCGCTTCGACGGGTCTGAAGCGCCGGTGCCGAGGGTGTACGAGTCGCCGTAGAAGGCGACGACGGGCGCGTCAGCGGGCAACGTCACGGCTGCCTCCTTCGATGAGGTCGTGTCGCGCTCCGGGTCGGCGGCGCACGAACCGAGCACGGCCGCGGCGAGCGCAAGTAAGCCCGCCACAGCAACAATGCCACCCGATCTCACGCCTACTATTCGGAGCCGTCGGCCTGGCGGATGACCGCCGGCGTTGCCGCCGGGCGGCGCACGCCGTTCAGGAGTCTGCGACCGGCGGCATCGCGGTTCAGGAAGTAGTGCGGCGTGTCGGCGGAGACATCCTGATCTCTGTCGGCGGCCCCGCGACCTTCACAGCTCACTGCGTCGCGGTTTCTCAACCGGACGAGACCGTCATCCCCGAGCCATGGCCAGTGCGTGATGGTGTGCCACGGTGCGTGATCTGATCGCGGATCTCATGGCCGGTGGCGGCATCCATCTCACCCGGGCGCTGATGCGGCTGGGCCACTCGAGGGCGAGCCTGACGCGGGCAATCGCCGATGGGCATGCCATCCGCCCGCGCGTGGGGTGGATCGCGCACCGCGACGCCGAACCGGATGGAGTGCGTGCTGTCGAGCTCGGCGGTCGACTCACTGGTGCGGCCGCCCTGCGCAGCATGGGGATCTGGGTGCATTCCGACGGAGGGGCGTTCGTCGCGTGCGCGCCGAACTCTGCGCGACTGCGCGCTCCAACCTCAGATCAACGCCGGGTGTGGCGTCGAGACCGCTTTCCGGATGACCCCGGAGTCGCCTGGCGAGTGTCGGCGCTGGATGCTCTGCGAGACCTTGCGAGGACTGCCAGCCTCGTGGATGTCGTGGCTTCCGTTGACAGCGCCCTGCACCACGGCGCCATCAGCCATCGCGACGCGACCTCCCTCGTTGCGGCGCTTCCGTCTCGCCACCACCGGATACCGAGCCTGATCGACGCGCTAGCGGAGTCCGGAGGCGAAACCCACATGCGGTTGGCCCTGAGAGCGATCGGGGTCGCAGTGGAGTCGCAGGTGCTCATCCGGGGAGTAGGCCGGGTGGACCTTCTGGTCGACGGGTGGCTGATCGTCGAAATCGACAGTCGGGCGCATCACGGTGCGCCGTCGGATCAGGACCGCGACCGGCTCAGGGACGGCAACGCGACCATCCAGGGCTACGCGACCTTACGGTTCATGTCGATGGACGTGCTTCAAAGACCGGACTGGTGCCAGGACGTCGTTGAGGCACGTCTGCGGAGCGGTCGGCCGTCCGTGCGAGCGTTCACCTCGTCGCCGATCAGGAAAGCCCTGCTGCTACAGCCCAGGAACTCCTGATCTGGGCACCCGCGCAGGCTGATCTCCTGATCCGCGTGCGAGCACCCGCCGACCGCACCCACGGGATCAGCCGACCGGCTGTTCCGTGCCGAGCCGGGCGGCCACCAGCTCGGCGATCTGCACCGCATTCAGGGCGGCGCCCTTGCGCAGATTGTCGTTCGAGATGAACAGTGCGAGGCCGCGGTTGCCGGGCACGCCCTCATCCTGCCGGATGCGCCCGACCAGGCTCGGGTCGATGCCCGCCGCGTCGAGCGGCGTCGGCACCTCCATGAGCTGCACGCCGGCGGCGGTACGCAGCAACTCGGTCGCGCGCTCCGGCGTGAGGGCTTTCGCGAACTCGGCGTTGATGCTGAGCGAGTGCCCGGTGAACACCGGCACGCGCACGCAGGTGCCGCTGACGAGCAGGTCGGGCAGCTCGAGGATCTTGCGGCTCTCGTTGCGCAGCTTCTTCTCTTCGTCTGTCTCGTTCAGCCCGTCGTCGACGATCGACCCGGCGAGCGGCAGCACGTTGAACGCGATGTTCTTGGCGAACTTGTGCGGCTCGGGCATTGCGACGGCGTGGCCGTCGTGCACGAGGCCGATGGCGTTCTGCGAGACGGCGGATTCCGCCTGCTCCAGCAGCTCTTCGCCGCCGGCGAGGCCCGCGCCCGACACCGCCTGGTAGGTGCTGACGACCAGGCGCTGGAGGCCGGCCTCGGCATCCAGGACCTTCAGCACCGGCATCGCCGCCATGGTCGTGCAGTTCGGATTCGCGATGATGCCCTTGCCCGTCGCGCCCCGCGCCTGGTCGATCGCATGCGGGTTGACCTCGCTCACGACGAGGGGGACGTCGGGGTCCATGCGCCAGGCGCTCGAGTTGTCGATGACCAGCACGCCGGCAGCGGCGAAGCGCGGCGCCTGGACCTTCGACATGGTCGCGCCCGCCGAGAAGATCGCGATGTCGAGCCCCGTCGGATCTGCCGTGCCGGCGTCTTCGACGACGATCTGCTCGCCACGGAACGGCAACGTCGTGCCCGCGCTCCGCTCGCTCGCGAAGAACCGGATCTCGCTGATCGGCACGTCGCGCTGCTCGAGGAGGGCGCGCACGACCGCGCCCACCTGACCGGTGGCGCCGACGACGCCCAAGCGGATGCCCGAAGTGCTCATGGATGAAGGTTACCGGCTCGCCCGGATCGCCGCCGTCGACCGCTTACAGTGAGTGCCGTGAGCACGACGTCGCCCGAAGGCCGCCCGGACGACGCGCCGAGTTCTCACCCACCGATCTCCACGGCGCCGGTCAGCCCGGTACCGACCTTCGCTCCGCCGCCGAACTACGCCGTCGTGCTGCCTGAGGCACCGTACGTGCCCCCTCCATCGCGACCACCCGAGCAGCCGCCACTCGGCGTCCGTTGGGGCATTCCGGATGCGGTGATCGTCACCCTGCTGCTCCCTCTTATGATCGCACTCGGGATCGGCTACCTGCTGCTGCGCCTGCCCGCCCAACAGGGCCCCTTCGACTTCGTCTCGGGAGTGCTCGCGTACGGTGTCCTGATCGCGGCCCTGGTATTCGTGAGTCGCCGCCGCGGCCTGGGCAGCCTCCGCGCGGACTTCGGACTCGCCGTGCGTCCCGTCGACATCGCGATCGGCCTGGGGATCGCCGTCGTCGTGCGAATCCTGACGTTCGTCGAGGGATTCGTCGTGGTAGCCATCGCGGGCAAGGGGCCGACCCGCAGCAACGTGGACTTCGGCCACGATCCTCTGTGGTTCGCCGTGAATGGCATCCTGATCGGCGTGCTGCTCGGGCCGTTCGCCGAGGAGTTGCTGTTCCGCGGGCTCGTGCTTCGCGCGGTCCGGTGGGCGATCCTTCGCGGCCCGGGCACGGCGCCTCGTCCACAGCCGGCGGAGGCGTCGATTCGCACGCGTGCCGCCGTCGTCGCGGTGCTGGTCAGCGGGGTCGGCTTTGCCGCCATGCACCTCTACGAGGCGATCGGCGACCCGGTGCTGCTCGTCACGCTCGGACTCTTCACCCTCACGGTGGGCCTCGCACACGGACTGATCACGGTTGCGACCGGTCGGCTCGGCCCTGCCATGTTCGCGCACGCATTCTTCAACGGGAGCACGCTCCTGTTCACGCTGCTGCTTCGGCGCTGACAGACCGGTGGCCAGCCACGCCCACCTCGGCCGAGACGGCCTCGGGAACCGGGCGCGAGAGCCCAGAAATGGGCTCTCGGCTAACGCCCACCTCGGCCGAGACGGCCTCGGGAACCGGGCGCGAGAGCCCAGAAATGGGCTCTCGGCTAACGCCCGGTTCCTCCGTGGACCGTCGCGATGTCGTCCGCGTCGAGACCGAAGGCGGTGTGCACGACCCGCATCGCCTCGTGCAGGGTGTCGGCACGGGTGACGACCGAGATGCGGATCTCGCTGGTCGAGATCATCTCGATGTTGATACCGGCATCCGACAGGGCCCGGAACAGCTGAGCCGAGACCCCCGCACTGGTGCGCATGCCCGCCCCGACGACCGCCAGCTTGCCGATCTGGTCGTCGTACTGCAGCGAGTCGAACCCGACCTCGGGCTGCGTGGCACGCAGCGCGGCCAGCACCTTCTCGCCCTCCCCCTTGGGCAGGGTGAAGGAGATGTCGGTGAGGCCGGTCACGCCGACCGAGACGTTCTGCACGATCATGTCGATGTTGGCGCCGGTCTTCGCGACGATCGCGAAGATGTCGGCCGCCTTGCCCGGCACGTCCGGCACCCCGACGACGGTGATCTTGGCCTCGTTGAGGTCGCCGGCGACGCCCGTGATGATCGGCTCTTCCATGGCAGTGCCCTCCTCGGAACCGTGCTCTGCGCCCAGATCGTAATCGGCGACGACCCAGGTTCCTTCGTTGTTGTTGAACGACGAGCGCACATGCAGCACGACACCGTGCCGGCGCGCGTATTCGACCGCCCGGATGTAGAGGACCTTTGCTCCGGCGGCGGCCAGCTCGAGCATCTCCTCGCTGGTGATCCGGTCGATCTTGCGCGCCCGCGGAACGATCCGCGGGTCGGCGGTGAAGACCCCGTCGACGTCGGTGTAGATCTCGCAGACGTCGGCTCCGAGAGCCGCCGCGAGCGCGACGGCCGTGGTGTCCGAGCCGCCGCGGCCGAGCGTGGTGATGTCTTTGGAGTCGCGGTTGAAGCCCTGGAATCCGGCGACGATCGCGATCGCGCCCTCGTCGAGTGCCTCACGGAGCCGCACCGGGGTGACGTCGACGATCCGCGCGGAGCCGTGCCGGGCATCCGTGATCATGCCGGCCTGGCTGCCGGTGTAGGAACGGGCTTCGACGCCCATGCTCTTGATCGCCATGGCCAGCAGCGCCATCGAGATGCGCTCGCCGGTGGTGAGCAGCATGTCGAGCTCACGCGGGTCAGGCAGCGGAGTCACCTCGTGCGCCAGGTCGAGCAACTCGTCGGTGGTGTCGCCCATGGCGCTGACCGCGACGACGACCTCGTTGCCGGCCTTGCGGGTCTCGACGATGCGCTTGGCGACGCGCTTGATGCTCTCGGCGTCCGCGACGGACGAGCCGCCGTACTTCTGGACGATGAGACTCACGAGCGCTCAGTTTACCGACGCCGCACACGCGGTACGGGCGAGAGGCCGTGCGTACGACTACTGCGTACGGTCGGCGAGAAATCCCTCGATGAATTGGGCAGTGTCGTGCCAGTTCTCGACCGCGTGGGTCGGCACTCCGAGCGTCTTCACCGGGTAGTCGTTGCCGTCCGGGTCGAGACGGTCGCCGACGAACAGCATGTCGTCGATCGGGATCTCGGTGAGCTCGGCCAGCTTGTTCATGCCGTACGCCTTGTCGATGCCCATGCGGGTGACGTCGATGCTGGTGGAGCCGCCCGACCGCACCTCGAGCTGGGGCAGGAGCTTCTGCACCGCCTCGCGCAGGGTGTTCTTCTTCGCCCCTGTCGGATCCCACGCCTTCTTGGCGTCGATCGGCGCCAGCTGGCCCAGGGCCGAGAAGGTGATCTGAGATCCGCGATCCTCGAGGATGTCGCCCCAGGTGTCCTCCTCCCAGAGCCCGAGCCGCTTCGCCTCGCTCTCGATCGCCGTGAGGGCGGCCTCCTTCTCGTCGCGCGTGAGGTTCTCGGCGTACTGCTGGTGCCAGAAGGACTCGTGCGGGTTGTCGCCGACGTAGCGGTAGTACTGGGTGCCGCAGGTCGGCATCAGATGAAGGCGACCGAGCGCTTCCGGGTCGTCGAGGGGCAGTTCGTCGATCACCTGCTGCTTGAACTGCTGGAACTGGCCACCCGAGATGATGCACACCTCGACCACGTCGAGCAGCCGAACCAGCAGCCGAGCCATGGATGGGTCGATGGGCGACTTCGACGGCGCCAGGGTGTCGTCGAGATCGAACGCGACGAGAAGGGGAGTGCTCACCGACACAGTGTGCCAGAGCGCCGTCTGCCAGAACGCAGAGATCGACATCGCCAGCGTTTGGCATAGCGTGGCGTGCATGAGCGACAACCGGCCCGGATGGGGCGCGCAATCCACGCGGCAGGTCACCTGGCACGACCCCGCGCCGGCCCTCGAACTGGTGCGCACCATGAGCGGTCGCGAGTACCTGACCGGGATCCTCGAGGGCGACATCCCGGCACCGCCGATCGCCGAGCTGCTCGGCATGGACATCGTCAGCGTCGACGAGGGCGAGGTGGTGTTCACCCTTCCGCCGCACGAGAGCCATTTCAATCCGATCGGCGGCGTGCACGGCGGCATCCTGTGCACCGTGCTCGACACGGTCACCGGATGCGCGGCGCACTCCACGCTCGAGGCCGGATGGAGGTACACCTCCATCGACGTCAACGTGAGCTACCTGCGCGGCGTCACCATGGAATCCGGACTCCTCACCTTCACCGGCCGCGTCACCAAGGGCGGGCGCCGGGTCATCTTCACCAGCGCAGAGGGAGTGGATGCCGCGGGCAACCTGGTCGCGACGGCGACGAGCTCGCTGCTCGTGATGCCGCCGACGAGCTAGGCCTCGACGACCCGCCGGCCCTCGAAGGCGCGGCCGAGGGTGACCTCGTCTGCGTACTCCAGGTCGCCGCCGACGGGCAGGCCGGACGCCAGGCGGGTCACGCGCAGGCCGGGCTGCACCAGCAGGCGCGACAGGTAGGTCGCCGTCGCCTCGCCCTCGAGGTTGGGGTCGGTGGCGATGATGACCTCGGTCACGGTGTTGTCGGCGAGACGCTGCACGAGCTGGGTGAACCGCAGTTCGTTCGGGCCGATGCCGTCGATGGGGCTGAGGGCCCCGCCGAGCACGTGGTACAGGCCGCGGAACTCGCGCGTGCGCTCGATGGCGGCCACGTCTTTCGCCTCTTCGACCACGCAGATGATCGCCTGGTTGCGGCGCGGATCGCGGCAGATCGAGCAGGTGTCTTGTTCGCTGACGTTGCCGCAGATGGAGCAGAACTTCACCTTCTCGCGCACGTCCATCAGGATCTGCGCGAGCCGGGTGGTGTCGAAGCTCTGCGTCTGCAGGATGTGGAACGCGATGCGCTGCGCCGACTTCGGCCCGATCCCCGGCAAGCGGCCGAGCTCGTCGATCAGCTCCTGGACGATCCCTTCATACACGCGCTACTCCGCGCTCTCGGGGGCGCCAGCACCGGAGGGGCTCGCGGATTCGGTGGCCGGCTCCAGGGTCACCGGGCGGTCGCGGGGGGCGAGATCCTGCTCCTCGATGAAGTTCGCGCCGAGGAGTTCGCGCACGACGGCCTCGCCGTAGCGCGCGCGCTTCGCCTCTGGGGCGAGGTCATTTCTGACCTCGCCGGCGGCGCCAGCGCCGACGGCCGTCTCGGCCGTCGGGTCACCCCCGGCAGGTGTGTTGGTCGCCTCGTCGGCCGCATCGGCTGCTGCGGCCAGGACCGCCGCCTCGCTGCCCGGGATCGCCGTGACGTTCCACCCGACGTTCGCCGCCTCCGCCACGGGCTCCGCCGCCGCAGCCGGGGTCTCGGGCTGAACGGGAGCCGCGGCCGGTGCGACCGCTGCCGCATCCACGCGCGCCACGAACTTCACTCGGATGCCGAGCACCGCCGTGATCGCGGCGCGCAGCTGCTCGCTCACACTGTCGCCCGAGGTGGGGCGCTCCTTGAAGTTGTTGACGTCGGTCTCGCTCGGGAACGACAGGGTCAGCACATCGTCTTTCAGAGCGCGGGGCGTCGAGGTGTAGACCACCATCCACGCGGTGCGCTTGGCCTTCTGCACGACCTCGAGGATCTCGGGCCAGGCGTCGCGCAGCTGCTGGAGGGTGACGGGCGCCGCCGAAGGCTGCGCATCGCGTTGAGCAGCCGGATCGGCAGCTCCCCCGGAGGCGGGTGTATCGGCTTCGATCGCATCAGACGGCTCCCGTGACGCAGCACGTTCCGCCGGCTCGACCGCTGCCGGCTTCTTCCGCTCAGGCACATCGACGCGCGGGCGAGGCTGCGCCTCGCCGCTCTGCGCATCGATGCCGACCCTGCGCTCGAGGCGCTCCACGCGCGCCAGCGCCCCACGGTCCGTATCGTCGGACGCCGGCACCAGCAGCCGCGCGATCATCAGCTCGAGGTGCAGCCGTGGCGATGTCGCCCCGGTCATCTCGGTCAGGGAGCTGTTGACGACATCCGCCGCTCGCGACAGCTCGGCCGCTCCGAAGGCGACGGCCTGCACGCTCATGCGGTCGAGTTCGTCTTGCGGGATTCCGCGCAGCACCGCCGCCGCTCCGTCACGGGTCGCGGCGACCACGATGAGATCGCGCAGGCGCTCGAGCAGGTCTTCGACGAACCGCCGTGGATCTTGCCCCGTCTGGATCACGCGATCCACCGCCGAGAACGCGGCAGCGGCATCCATCGCTCCGAGCGCGTCCACCGCTTCGTCGAGCAGCGCGGCGTGCGTGTAGCCGAGCAGGGCGACCGCGCGCTCGTACTCCACGGTGTTGCCCTCGGACCCGGCGATCAGCTGGTCGAGCAGCGACAGGGTGTCGCGCACCGATCCGCCGCCGGCGCGGACGACGAGCGACAGGACGCCGGGCTCTACCGAGACCTTCTCGGCCTCGGATAGCTGCTGCACGTAGTCGAGCATCTGCGCGGGCGGCACGAGCCGGAACGGATAGTGGTGGGTGCGACTGCGGATCGTGCCGATGACCTTCTCGGGCTCCGTCGTCGCGAAGATGAACTTGATGTGCTCGGGCGGCTCTTCGACCAGCTTGAGCAGCGCGTTGAATCCCTGCGGCGTCACCATGTGCGCCTCGTCGAGGATGAAGATCTTGTACCGGTCGCGAGCCGGCGCGAAGGCGGCGCGCTCGCGGAGGTCGCGGGCGTCGTCGACGCCGTTGTGCGACGCGGCGTCGATCTCGACCACATCGAGCGAACCGCTGCCGTCGCGGGCCAGCTCGACGCACGACGCGCAGACGCCGCACGGGGTGTCGGTCGGCCCCTCTGCGCAGTTCAGGCAGCGGGCCAGGATGCGCGCGCTGGTCGTCTTGCCACAGCCGCGAGGTCCGCTGAACAGGTAGGCGTGGTTGACCCGGTCGGTGCGCAGCGCCGTGCGCAGCGGATCGGTCACCTGCGACTGGCCGATCAGTTCGGCGAATGTCTCCGGCCGGTAGCGGCGGTAGAGGGCGGTGACCACCCCCCAAGAGTAGTCAAGACCCCCGACCGCCGCTTCCGGATCAGCCCCGGGTGTAGAAGCCCGCGTCGAGATCCTCGACGAGGGTCGCATGCGTCGGCGTCCAGCCCAGCAACGCCCACGTCTGCTCGCTCGAGGCCAGGGCGCTGACCCCCAGGAAACGCTCGAGCCAGGTGAACTGCGGCGCCTTCTCGGCGACTTCGCCCTCCTCGAAGGCGCGCACCGGGAGGCCCGTCTGGCGCCCGATCGCCTCGGCGATGGCCCGATGAGCGACGCCCTGCTCGCCGACCGCGTGCAACACCGACCCGGCGGGCGCCTTCTCGGCGCCGAGCGCGACGAGAGCCGCCGCATCCGCGATGTTGACGGCCGGCCAGGTGTTGGTGCCGTCACCGACGTAGCCGGCGGCCCCGGTCAAGCGATCCATGGCGACGTAGGCGGCCATGAAACCATGATCGCCCTCACCGTGCACCGTCGGGGCGAACGCGGCGGCGATCGGCCGCACCCCCTTGTCCGCGTAGCTCATGGCGAAGTCCCCGTTCAGGATCCGCGGCGAGCCCGCGGTGGCCGGATCGATCACGGTGTCCTCGGTGGCGACGACCCCGGGGGCGGCCTTGCCGAGCACGCCCGACGCGAAGACGAACGGGCGATCCGACCCGGCAAGCGTGTCGAGCAGCACGGTCATGACCGCCATGTCGGTCTCGATGGCGGCGTGGTGCGCCGAGAAGTCGTGGTTGAAGGCGAGGTGGATGACACCATCCGCCGCGTCCGCCGGTGCGCGCAGCGCCTCCGGCTCGTCGATGGTGCCGCGGAACACCTCGGCGCCCAGGGCTCGGACCTTGGCGGCCGAGTCGTCGGTGCGGGCGAGGCCGACGACCTGGTGGCCCCGCGCGATGAGTTCGGCGGTGGCGTGCGAGCCGATCCATCCGGAGGCGCCGGTGACGAAGTACTTCATGGGAGAGACCTTTCGAGTGATGTCAGTGTCTGACATGGGTCACCGTAGCACCGATGTCAGCCGCTGTCATCACGTACGATCATCCCATGACGCGTTGGCAGCCGGACGCCCGTGGCCGCCTGCTCCAGGCGGCGACGGAGCTCTACCTCGAGCGCGGATTCGGCCAGACCACGGTCGCCCAGATCGCCGAACGCGCGGGCGTAACAGAGCGCACCTTCTTCCGTCACTTCGCCGACAAGCGAGAGGTGCTGTTCGGCGGCTCGACCCGGCTTCAGCAGCTGATGGCGGATGCCGTGAGCGCCGCCCCGGCATCCGCCACGGCCCTCGAGGCGGTCGGCGCCGCCCTGGAGGCCTGCGGCACCGTGTTCGTGGACCTCGACCACTCCCGCGCCCGCCAGCTCATCATCGACTCGGACTCGTCGTTGCACGAGCGCGAGCTGATCAAGAGGGACCATTTGGCCGCGGCGATCATCGAGGCGCTGCACGCGCGCGGCGTGCCCGAGCCGGCCGCGTCGTTGGCGGCGCAGACCGGGATCGGCGTATTCCACGTCGCCTTCACGAGCTGGATCGCGCCGGGCAATACCCGCAGCTACAACGAACTCGCCCGAGAGCTTCTCGCCGAACTCCGGAACGTGGCCGGCGACTGATTCACCCAGCGCGACCGGGTCGGCGCCGCGCGTGCGGCCTAGAGGTGGATGTTGTGATCCGCTTCGGCTGCCTTGTAGCGCGCCATCGCGAGGCTCGCCTTGGCCTTGTCGCCGATGAGGAAGAGGAACAGGCTCGGGTTCTGCGACAGCGGGTGGATGATCTGCACCTGGGTCGACAGGGTGATGAGCACGTCCGCGATCTCTTCAGAGCGACCGAGCGTCTTGTTCGTCTCCAGACGAGCGCGGAGGATCACCGAGGCACCGGCAGCCGACAGGCCCAGGTTTCCGGCCGAGCCCGCCTCACCGAGCACCATGCCCGACTGGGCGTCGACCAGGGCGACGCCGATCGCACCATCGAAGACCAGAAGTTCTTGCAGCACCGACTCGAGGGACTGACGGTCCTCCACGACCACGGCGACAGGGGCAGGCGCGGCCTCGGGCGCAGCAGCAGCAACGGGAGCGGCAGCGGGCGCGGGCGCGGGCGCCGGGGCGGTCTCAGCCGGTGCGGCCTCGACGCCAGCCGCGGACGCCTCCGCGGCGGCCTTGGCCGCCCCGTCGGAGAGGGTGGAGAGGTCCACGCCGAGTCCGGCCGCCCACACCGCAGCACGCGGTTTCGGTGCAGGAGGGCGTAGCAAGGTCCGGGCAGCTGCTAAACGGGACTCCGTGCTCATGGTGACTTCCCTGACTTCACGACCATTGATTGCTAGGTAGTCCCATCTTCGCCGGGAAGGCCGCAAAGCAATACGCCGCATTCGGGGGTGGTCGGCCAAAAGGCGGACACAGGATCGACCCGGGAAATTCGAGCCAGAACGGCCGGCGCACCGCGGCGGCCACGCCAGAATTGAGAATGACTCCCCGCGCACCCGCCAGAGCCCGGTTACCCTTGCTGCGTTTCCGCCCTGGGGGAGTTGGCCTGGATGGCGCCACGCGGGGAGCCACGGTGATTCTATCGCGCCGCCGCTCCTGCGGCGCGAGCGTGCAAGAACGCGACGTACACGCCGCCGCGTTCCTGCGAGATCGGGTCCCCCTTTCGTGCGACGTCGCGCCGGTCATCCGCCGGGTATGCTCCTTGGTGGCCACCGCTCCCGAGCGGTCCAGGAGGATTCGCCTAGTGGCCTATGGCGCACGCTTGGAAAGCGTGTTGGGTGAAAGCCCTCGGGGGTTCGAATCCCCCATCCTCCGCAGTCGATACGAACCTCATGAAGCACCTCCCAGCACCAGCTCACCCCCGATAGATCACCCCAAATAGATCAGAGCGCAGGAGAAAGCGATGACAGCGACCGTGACCCAGCTCCGGGTCCGTCCGCGCCGCTCCCTGCTGACAACCGCCTTCGTCTCGATCGTCCTCGCGATGATCCCCGTGTTCGGGGTGCTGTACTGGTTCTCGATCCAGCATGAGAGCTGGGCGCTCGTCTTCGTCGTCCACCTGGCCGTCACGATCGCCTGCCTGGCCATGTTGTGGCGGCAATTGACCGTCTTTACGGCCGTCACCGACACCGAGCTCATCGGCAACGGCATCTTCAGCCCGACGGTCCGGGTTCCGCTGAGTGCGATCGCGAGCGTTCTGGTCGTCCCGACCTACATCGGGCAGTCGCCCGATCCGGTGCTGCAACTGCTCGTCCGCGATGCGTCGGGAGCTCGCCTGTACCGGATGCGCGGAAACTTCTGGACGCCCGATGATCTGAAGGCGGTCGCGAACGCCCTCCCGGGCACGCCCACCTTCGTCGAGGAGCCCATCAGCATTCGCGAGTTCTACCGCACCTACCCGGGCAGCGCCTACTGGTTCCAGAACAAGCCGGCGCTCTGGGTCGTCGTGTTCCTGCTGGCCATCGCCGCGATCGTCGCCGTCGCGGCCTGGGTGATGACGATCTTCGGGATGCCGGTCGGCTTCCTGCCGTCCTGACGCCCGGACGCGTCCTGGTCCACCGAGCCGTCAGCGGGTCGAGCCGAACAGCTTTCCGATGATGCGACGGGCGAGGGTGTCCGCACGACGTGAGGATGCGCGCCCGGCGCGGCGCGGCCGATTCACCTTCTCGGCACGACCGCGAGCCTTCTCGGCGGGTCGGGGATCCGCTGTCGGCCGCTTCGTCTTCTCCGCCGGCTGCGACGCCGGCTCGGCCTCGCGAACCGCATTCCGCTCCGCCTCGCGGTGCGCCAGGAGCTCGCGTGCCGACCTCGACGGCGTCGGCACGCCGAACGACGCCAGCAGCGGCGACGCGGCCACCGCAGCGGCACGCGCTCCGGTCGGAGTCGGCGACATCGAACTCTGCGGCACCCGCAGCCGCGTCCAGGCCACCGGCGACGGGGCGCCCTTCTCGTTCATCACCGTGACGATCGCCTCGCCGGTGGGGAGGTTCTGCAGCACCTGCGCGAGGTCGTAGGCCGACACCGGATAGGTAGAGACGGTCGCCTTGAGCGCCCGGGCGTCATCCGGAGTGTGCGTGCGCAGCTGGTGCTGCACCCGACTGCCGAGCTGGGCGAGCACGTCGCCCGGTACGTCCTTGGGGGTCTGGGTCACGAAGAAGATGCCCACCCCTTTCGAGCGGATGAGGCGCACCGTCTGCGTCACGATCTGCAAGAAATCCTTCGACGCGCCGGCGAACAGCAGATGAGCCTCGTCGAAGAAGAACACGAGTTCGGGCTTGTCGGCGTCGCCGACCTCGGGCAGCACGGCGTAGAGCTCCCGCAGCAGCCACATCAAGAAGGTGGAGAAGAGCTCGGGCTTGTCCTGCACGCTGGGCACCTCGAGCAGGCTGACCATCCCACGCACGCCGTCCGGCGCGGTGCGCAGGAACGCCCTTACATCGATGGCTGGCTCGCCGAAGAACACCTCGGCGCCCTGATCGGAGAATCCGACCAGTTCGCGCAGGATCACGGCGGTCGTTGCTCTCGACAACCCGCCCAGCTCGGCGAGCTCGGCCTTGCCCTGCTCGCTGATCAGGTGCATCAGCACGGTGCGCAGATCGTCGAGGTCGACGAGCGGCAGCCCCGCGGCTTCGGCGTAATGGAACACCAGCCCGAGACTCGACTCCTGGGTGGCGTTCAATCCGAGCACCTTGCTGAGCAGCAGCGGCCCGAATCCGCGAACGGTCGCCCGGATCGGGATGCCGGTGCCCAGCCCGCCGAGCGTGAAGTACTCGGTCGGCGAGCTCGCGGCGGCCCAGTGCTGCCCGACGCTGCTCGCCCGCTCGAGGAGCGCCGCGCTCGACACCCCCGGGCTCGCGATCCCGCTCAGGTCTCCCTTGATGTCGGCCGCGAAGACGGGCACGCCCGCGTTCGACAGCTGCTCGGCGAGCAGCTGCAGGGTCTTGGTCTTGCCGGTGCCGGTCGCGCCCGCGACCAGGCCGTGGCGGTTCACCATGGCCAGCGGGATGCGGATCGGCACCTCCGGCATCGCCGCGCCGTTCACCAGGGCGCCCAGTTCGAGCGCGGGGGCGTCGAATCCGTAGCCATCACGGATCGCGGCGACCTCCGCGGGCGCCAGGGGCGGCCGCGCGCTCTGCCGAACGCCGGGGCCCGGCTTCGGCGCGGGACTCGAGGTCACGCGAGCCGATCCTCCAGACCCCAGGACTGGCCGTAGCCTCCCTCGGACTCCGGCTTCTTCATGAGCTCGAGGAACGGCGTGGCGGGGAACGCCTCCGGGCCCAGCACGCCGGTGCCGCTCCAGGTGCCGTTGGCCAGCAGCTCGAGCGCGATCACCGGATTGAGCGCGGTCTGCCAGACCACGCACTGGCTCTCGTACTCGGCCATGGTCCACTCGTTGTCGCTCACGTGGTACAGGTACACTTCGCGGGGTTTGCCGTCTTTGCCGGTGCCGGTGACCCAGACGCCCGCGCAGGTCTTGCCCGTCATCCGGGGCCCGATGGTGGCCGGATCCGGCAGCGCGGCCGCCACCACGTCGCGCGGCGCGACCTCGACCGGGCCGTTCGCGCTGCGCACCCGCAGCGGGGCGACGGAGTCGAGGTGGAGCGTGTGCAGCGTCTTGAGCACCCCGATGAACTCGTCGCCGAGCCCGTACTTGAAGGTGACCCGCTTCGCATCGAGCCAGCGCGGCATGAGCAGGACTTCCTCGTGCTCCACGTTGACGCATTCCACGGGGCCGATCCCCTCCGGGAAGACGAAGGTCTCGGGCTCCGAGAACGGCGGGGTGGTGAACCAGCCCTTCTCCTTCTCCCAGATGACGGGCGGGTTGAGGCACTCCTCGATCGTGGTCCAGATGGAGAACGAGGGGGCGAAGATCTCGTTGCCCGCCTCGTCGCGCACGACCAGGTTCGCGCCGTCACGAGTGCCCAGCTCGTCGACCGACGAGAACAGCTCGTCGACCGCGTAGCGCGCGAACACGTCGCTGAGCCCGGGCTCGACGCCCATGCCGACGAGGGCGAGCCGACCGGCCTTCTCCCAGTCGGGCGACAGCTCGAACTGGTCGTCGCCGAGCTTGATGCCGGTCTCGCTGTACGGGTTCTCGGGATGCGGCTCCGAGAGGCTCATCGCCATGTCGAGGTAGTCCGCGCCCGCCGCCAGCGCTCCGGCGAAGATGGTGGGGACGAACTTGGGCTCCACCGCGTTCATCACGTGCGTCGCCTGGTGCTCACGCGCGACCGCGGCCACGTTATCGGGGTCGGAGGCATCGATCTTGGCGGGGATGAACCGCCCCTTCTGATCACCGTGCTTGGCTGTGATCCACGCGATCGTGCGCTCGGCGCGCGACAGGTCGTAGTCGCTGACCACCATGACGTCGAAGAAGTCGCGGCGGGCCGCGACCTTGGCGATGGCGTCTCCGACGCCCCCGGCACCCACGAGGAGGATTCTCATGGGTGCGAGGCTATCCCGCCTGGGCTGATCAGTCAGCCGGGGAATCCGTCGACGACGAGCGCGGAATCAGTGCCCGGCACTCACCGGTTCGCCGGCCTCGATCGACGGGACGGTGCGCGGACGCACCAGGATCCACAGCGACAGGATCGCAATGGCCAGCGTCACGATCATCACCTCCGCAGTCCGAAGTTCGCTGCGCCGAGCAGGGAGGCCGCGGTTCCCGCCTCCTCGCCGTGGTGGGCGAGCGCGAGCACCTGCACGAGCGGGAAGCAGAATCCGCAGCCAGCCAGGATCACCCAGAGCGGGATGAGCACGGCGAACAGCCCGCCGCCGTTCGCGGCGAGCACCGCGATCACGATCGCCCCTGTGATCATGATCGGGAGCGTCACGGCCAGCACCCATTGCGGCGCGACCCTGCGCACGATCCGCGATGAGGCCTGAGAACCGAACACCACCCCGATCGAGTTGATGCCGAAGATCAGGCCGAACTGCTGGGCGTTGAGGTGGAAGACATCCTGGAGCAGGAAGGACGACGACGACAGGTAGGCGAACAGCGCCGAGAACACCATGCCGCCGATGATCGCCACGCCGACGAAGATGCGGTCCGAGAACAGGGAGCGGTAGCGCTCCCGCGCCGTGGTGTGCGCGCCCCGACCGCGCAGCTCCTTCGGCAGGGTCTCGACGATCAGCAACGCGGCGACGACGAGCACCACCGACCCGTAGACCGCCAGCACGATGAAGATGCCACGCCAATCGGTGATCCGCAGCAGTTGCGAGCCGATGACCGGAGCCAGGATCGGCGCCAATCCGGACACGAGCGCCATGCGCGACAGCATGCGCACCAGCGGGAGTCCGCCGAACAGGTCGCGCACGGTCGCCATCGCGACCACGCCGCCTCCCGCTGCGCCGATGCCCTGCAGCACCCGCAGCACCGTCAGCCACTCGACGCTCGGGGCGAAGGCGACCCCGAGACTCGCGATCACGTGCACGGCCGTCGCGATCAGAAGGGGCGTGCGGCGGCCGATCTTGTCGCTCAGCGGTCCGACCAGCAGCTGGCCCACCGCGAACCCGATCGAGGTCGCCGTCAGGGTGAGCTGGACCGCCGCGTCCGAGGCGCTGAAGTCGTGAGCCACCGCCGGGAACGAGGGAAGGTAGAGGTCGACGGTGAACGGGCCGAGGGCCACTAGGGCGCCGAGCGCCACGATGTAGACCAGGCGCTGCTTGAACGTCAGCGCGTCACCGGGGTGCGCGGAACTCGGCAGGGTGATGGATCCGGTGGCGTTGGAGATGGGCACAGTCGACGCTATCGCTGATCACCATCGATGACCGGCCAGCCGTCGACCCACCGCACCCGCCGGATCGCCAGGGTCGTGGCACCGCCGACGTCCGCGTCGTAGTAGTGGAACGCCAGCATCCCGTGCGAGTACGACTCGCCTCCGGGCCCGATCATCCTACCCTTCGACGTCAGCACGACCGAGCCGCCGCCGGTGAGCATCGCCTGCCCCTTCTCGTCGAGATACGGGCCGGTGATCGCGTCAGAGCGCCCGACGGCGACCTGGTACGTGCTCCCGACGCCCTGACAGCAGAATCCGATCGAGACGAAGAGGTAGTAGCGGCCGCCGTGCCGCACCAGTTGCGCCCCCTCGATCGCATCCGGCGTCTCCCGACCGCCGGCGATCGTGACGGGCAGGGCGCCGGCGCGGGGCATCCCGCTCGGCCAGCTGAGCGGGAGCAGCTGGATGCCCGACCAGAACGATCCGAACGCCATCCACGGCTGACCGCTCCCGTCGACCACGAGCGCCGGGTCGATCGCGTTGTACGTGTCGGACCGCTGCGACACGAGCACCGGCCCCCGGTCGACCCAGCGGTAGCCGTCGGCGCTCGGGTCGAGGGTCGAGTTGGTCGCCAGGCCGATCGCCGAGTGGTTCGAGCCGAAGGTCGACACGGCGTAGTAGAGGTACCAGAGATCGCCGTGCTTGATCAGCTCCGGCGCCCACAGATTGGGAACGTCGGGGATCGTGGCTGCGATCCAGGCCGGCCGGTGCGCGAACACGCTGCCGACCCTGCTCCAGTGCATGCCGTCGTCGGAGCGTCGGATCTCGAGCCCTCCGCCATGGACGGCGGGATCGCCGGTCGAGTAGACGAACCAGGGCTGCCCAGCCGACCCGACCGCGAGAGCGGGATCGTGCGCGGCCAGATCGCCCTGCAGCGGGCCGGATGCTCGTGTCGGCGAGGCCGAGCATCCGGTCAGGGCCGCCGCGATCGCCCCCACCACCATGAGGACGGCGACGGCCCTGCCCAGGGAGCGCATCACCCCAGCTCGATGGCCGTCCACGAGACGGCCGGCAGGGTGACGGTCACCACACCGCCGGATGCCGTGGCGCTTGCGTTCTCGGCGAGCGCCACGCGATCCGGCTGTTCGAGGGTGTTCTTCGCCGTCACGTCGGCGTCGGCGAGCGTCTGCGCCGAGAGCACGGCGACCGCTCCCAGCGTCGCGATGTCGATGGTGACGACCGCCTCGTCCGTCTGCGAGCGGTTCACCAGGAAGACCGCCGTGCGGCCGGTCTCGGCGTCGTGGGTCGCAACCGCGTCGATCACGGAGACCTCGCCATAGCGCGCGGTGTCGTAGCCCGGCGACTCCAGTTTCACCTCAAGGGCGGTCCCGGTGGCGAGCCGCGACGTGGTGGCGAAGGGGAAGAAGGTGGTCTGCCGCCAGGCGGGGCCACCCGGCTCGGTCATGATCGGCGCGATGACGTTCACCAGCTGAGCCAGCGAGGCGCTCGTGACGCGGTCGGCGTGTTTGAGGAGCGAGATCAGCAGGTTGCCGACGACCACCGCGTCCGCGACCGAGTAGACGTCTTCGAGGAGGCGCGGAGCGATCGGCCAGTTGTCGAGGCCGGTCAGCTTCTCGACGTCGTGATACCGATCCACATACCAGACGTTCCACTCGTCGAACGAGATGTCGATCTGCTTCGCGCTCCGCTTCACCGAGCGCACGTGGTCGGCGGTCGCCACGACGGTGTCGATGAACTGATCCATGTCGACGGCCGATGCGAGAAAGCTCCCCAGATCGCCGTTGCGCTCCTGGTAGTAGGCGTGGCACGAGATGTAGTCGACGTCGTCGTAGGTCTCGCTCAGTACCACCCGCTCCCACTCGCCGAAGGTCGGCATCTGCGCGCTCGACGAGCCGCAGACGACGAGCTCGACCGAGGGATCCAGCTGCCGCATCGCCTTCGCGGTCTGCGCGGCGATCTTGCCGTAGTCCTCGGCCGACCGGTGCCCCAGCTGCCACGGACCGTCCATCTCGTTGCCGAGACACCACATGCTGACCGCGAACGGCTCTGCCCGGCCGTTCGCGGCTCTCCGGTCGGACAGCGCCGAGCCTCCCGGGATGTTGCTGTACTCGAGCAGATCGAGCGCCTCGAGCGTGCCCCGGGTGCCGAGGTTGAGGGCGAGCATCAGTTCACTGTCGACCTTCTCGAGCCATCCGGCGAACTCGTGCAGGCCGACCTCGTTGGTCTCGGTCGAATGCCAGGCGAGGTCGAGCCGGCGCGGCCGGTCGGCGCGCGGGCCCACGCTGTCCTCCCAGCGGAACCCCGACACGAAGTTGCCGCCCGGGTAGCGGATGGTCGACACGCCGAGTTCGCGCACCAGTTCGATCACGTCCTGCCGGAAGCCCTCGGCGTCGGCGGTCGGGTGCCCCGGCTCGTAGATGCCGTCGTAGACGCTGCGGCCCAGGTGTTCGACGAAGGAGCCGAAGATCCTGCGGTGGATCGGTCCGACCTCGAATTGCGGGTCGATGGTGAGTCGGGCGGTGATCATCATGTGCTTTCTGCGAGGAGGAGAGGGAACGTCGACGGTGCGGGCGCTGCTCTCACTTGAGCGAGCCGATCGAGAGGCCGCCCTGCCAGTACTTCTGCAGGGAGAGGAACGCGATCACCAGCGGGATGATCGAGACCAGCGATCCGATCACGATCAGGCTCCACAGCGAATGCCCGCCGCCGTTGTTGGCCGAGGCGAGGCTCTGCCACAGGCCCAGGCCCACCGTGACGGGGAACAGCCCGTTGTCGCTGAGCATCGCCAGCGGCAAGAAGAAGTTGTTCCAGGTGGCGACCATCGACAGCAGCAGGACGGTGACGACGGCCGGGCGCATGAGCGGCAGCGCGACCTGGAAGAAGGTGCGCAGCTCCCCCGCCCCGTCGACCCGGGCGGCGTCGAGCAGCTCGTCGGAGACGGCGTCGCCGGCGTAGACCCGCATCAGGTAGACCCCGAAGGGGTTGAGCAGCGAGGGCAGGATCACCGCCCAGACGGTGTCGGTCAGGTGCAGATTGGCGAACAGGATGAACGTCGGGATCACCAGGGCGGTCAGCGGAACCATCACCGACCCGAGCAGCAGCGAGAAGCTCAGATTGCGCCCGCGGAAGGCGAACTTGGCGAAACCGTAGCCGGCGAGCACCGCGATCGCGGTCGAGCCGACACCGCCGGCGATCGCGTAGAGGGCCGAGTTGCCGAGCCAGTGCAGGTAGATGCCGCCGTCGTAGGTGAACAGGTCCTGAAGGTTGCCCAGGTAGTCGATGTCCTTGGCGAACCACAGCGAGCCGGTCCCGCCGAACAGGCCGGCGGCGCTCTTGGAGCTGTTGATCACCATCCACCACAGCGGCACCAGGAAGTAGACGGCCAGCAGCCCGAGCAGCAGGTGCGGGGCGAACCGGCTCGGTGTCTTGGCGCGGCGGCGGACCGCCGGAATCGACGCGGTCATGAGAGGAAGCTGCCCCGCTTGCGAGTGGCGAACAAGAAGATGTACACGCAGATGAAGACGACGATCCCCAGAGCGAACGAGATCGCCGAGGCGTAGTTGAACTGCGCGTACGAGAAGGCGGTCGTGAACGCGTACAGGTTCGGCGTGAAGTCCGGGGTGATACCGCCGTTCGACACCGGACGCAGAACGGCGGGCTCCGTGAAGAACTGCAAGGTGCCGATGAGCGCGAACACAAGGATGAGCAGCAGCGCGTTGGTCACCAGCGGAACCTTGATCCGCAGCGCGACCTGCCACGAGGTGGCTCCGTCGATGCGGGCGGCCTCGTAGATGGCCGGGTCGATGCCCTGCAGCGCCGCGTAGATGATGATCATGTAGTAGCCGGCCCACTGCCAGGTCACCACGTTCACCAGGGCCCCGAAGACGTGGTCGGCATCGAGCAGGAACGGCGCGTGCGCTCCGAACAGCGAGAACACCTGGCCGACCGGGCCGAAGGTCGGGCTGTACAGGAACCCCCACATGATCGCGCCGATGACGGCGGGGATCGCGTACGGCAGGAAGATCACGAGTCGCGTGAACCGTGCGAAGCGCGTGGTCACCGCGTCGAGGATGAGAGCCACGACCAGCGACACGAGCATCTGGATGGGGATCAGGACGAGCGAGAAGGTCACCACGAATCCGACGCCCCGCAGGAACGAGGGGTCGGTGAATGCGGCGATGTAGTTGCTGAACCAGGCGAACTCGGTGCCGGTCGCCAGGCCCTTGGTGAAGAGGCTGAGGTAGAAGGCGTAGGCCAGCGGGGCGACGAGGAAGAGCAGGAACACCAGGCCGAACGGCGCGATGAACATCCATCCGGTGAATGCCTTGCGGCGCTGGGCGGCTCGTCGTCCGGCGGAGATCGGAGGATGCGGGGTGCGACGCCGTCGCGACGGTGCGACGGCGGATGCGGTGGTCATGACGGAACCCTTCGTGGTGGCGGAGGTGGGGAGGGTCCGGCCGCGGAGACACGCCGCGGCCGGACCCGGATCGTTCGGTCCGGCTAGCCGGAGACGGTGAAGCCCTGCTTCTTGGCGTACTCGGTGACGCTGGCCTGGACGGCGGCTGCGGCATCCGCACCCGACTCCTTGCCTGCGTTCACCTTGGTCAGCTCGGCCTGCAGCTGCGCGTAGTAATACACCTGGAACGGGCTGTAGGTGAAGCCCTTGTAGGCGTTCTCGGCCGGGATGTAGATGTCCTTGTTGACGGTCTGCCCGTTGAAGAACGCCACCTGGGCGTTGATGAAGGCATCCGACTTCAGCACACCCTGGTTCAGCGGGAAGATGACCTGGTTCTTCCAGCCGTCTTCGAGCGATGCCGGGTCGGCGTACAGGCCGATCGCGACCTCGGTCGACAGCTTCTTATCGGTCGCCTGCGTGGTGACGGCGAATGCCGACCCGCCCCAGTTGACCGACACCGGGTTCGACGGGTCCCACTGCGGCAGCGGTGCGGACGCGAACTGGCCCTTGTCGGCACCCTGGCCGACTCCCGCTCCACTGAGGTAGCCGGGAGCCCAGGCAGCCGAGATGTAGGTGGCGTACTTGCCCCCGACGACACCCGAGATGTAGTCGGCGGTGAACTGGTCCTGCGTGCCGACGAGCCCCTTCTTCACGAGGCCGGCCCAGTAGTCCAGCACGTCCTTCGATGCCGAGTCGTCCAGTGCGACGCCCACCTGCTTCGGGTGGGTCGGGTCGTAGGTGAACGGGGTGGCGCCCTTCTGGATCTGCAGCGCCATCATGACGGCGGGGACGTTGGCGCCGAGGTCGCCGAACAGCGGGCCGCCGGCATCCTTCACCTTCTGGGCATCCTGTTCGTACTCGGCCCAGGTGGTCGGCGGGGTGATGCCGTACTTGTCGAAGATGTCCTTGCGGTAGATCATCCCCATCGGCCCGCCGTCGATCGGGGCCGCGTACACGGCGTTGCCGACCGAGACGTCTTTCCACGCGCCGGCGCTGAAGTTCTTCTTCACCGAGTTGGCGCCGTACTTGCTGATGTCGACGAGCGCGCCCTGGATCTGATAGTTCGCCAGGTGGTCCGCCTCGAGCATGACGACGTCCGGAGCGCCCTTACCGGCCGAGACGGCGGTCTGGAACTTGTTGTACTCGTCGCCGCCCTGGCCGACGTTGGTCCAGCAGACCTGCACGTCCTTGTGGCCGTTGTTGAAGTTGTCGACGACCTTGGCCATGTTGGGGTACCAGGCCCAGACGGTGACCACCGGGGCCGACTTGACGACGATCTTGTTGGTGCAGTTCTTGGCAACCGAGGAGCCGCCGCCGGAGCCGCCACCGCTGCATGCGGCGAGGGCCATGGTGATCACAACCGCGGAAATCGCGGCGATCAGGGCCTTTTTCTTCACTGTGAGTCATCCCTTTCGAGGTGCGTTGGACTTCGTTGTCGAATACCGCCACCGTCCCCGCTGCGCGCTCGCACGGCAGCGACGGACGGCCCGTCACGGGTTGCCGCGTGAGCAGCCGCCTGAGAAACGGGGAGCGGCCAGGTCGGGACGCCGCCGAACCGGGCGAAGACGCGGGAGTGCGGTGTGCACCATCAGCGAATCCTCCTCGATTCGTCGCGCCGGGGGTCGGGCCGCGATTTACAACGTTGGAAAGTAAACGTTGTAGATGCATCTTGCCGAGCGGCGCCGCGGGTGTCAAGGCCCGGGTTCGAATCAGCCCGCCGCGCGAGTCGATTCGCGCTCGACGATCGAGAAGGCGGCGAACAGCTCACGGGGAGGTTGCGTGGAGTCCTTCTCGTCGATCCTCTCCAGCAGCACCCGGACGGCCGTCTCGGCGATCTCCTCGCGTCCCGGATCGACCGTCGTCAGGCTCGGCAGCGAGTATTGGGCCTCGTCGAGGTTGTCGAATCCGACCACGGCGACGTCATCCGGAACGCGGATGCCGGCCTCCTGCAGAACCCTCATCGCGCCGAGCGCCAAGGTGTCGTTGAAGGCGAACACGGCGTCGAACCGGACGCCGGACGCCAGAAGTTCGCGCATCGAGGTGGCGCCGTTGGCGCGGTGCCACAGATCCGTGTAGCCGATCAGCGCGGGGTCGAAGGGCACACCCGCCGCATCCAGTGCCTGCCGGTATCCGCTCAGCCGCAACCCCGCCGAGCCGATCACCTCGCCCTCGTGGGCTCCGACGACGGCGATCCGACGATGCCCGCGCTCGAGCAGGAACTCGGTGGCGGCGCGGGCCGCCTCGACGTTCCGCATCGTCACGTGGTCGGTCGGGCCGTCGAAGATGCGCTCCCCCAGGAGGACGACCGGGTACGGAACCTCGAGCAGCCTCGCGTCGTCCTGCCCCAGGCCCAGGGCGCTGAAGAGCAGACCGTCGGTCAGTTGCCGGCGCGAGCTGGTCAGCACCTCGAGCTCGCGGGCACGGTCACCGCCGGTCTGCTCGATCAGCACGGTGACGCCCCGCCGTTCTGCGGCGGCCATCACCGAGTCGGCCAGTTCGGCGAAGTAGCTGAGGCTCAGCTCGGGCAGCGCCAGGCCGATCACACCCGTGCGGCCGGAGCGCAGGCTGCGAGCGGTCAGGTTGGGCTGGTACCCGAGCTGCGCGATCGCGGCTTCGACCTTCTCGCGCGTGCTCGGACGGATGTGCGGGTAGTCGTTGATGACGTTCGACACGGTCTTGATCGAGACCCCGGCGAGGTGGGCGACATCGTGGAGCGTCGCGGCCATTCTCGCTCCTCATCCAGCCCGGGGTGCCCGGCGCGCGCTCACTCTACAACGTTGCACCCGCCCGATCGGGATCCCGGACGACCGCGTCGATCAGGCGAGCGACGCGGGATCGGCGAACAACCCGGTGAACGCCAACTCCCCCGCACCCACGGTGAGAATGTCGGCGCCCAGCTCGGCCCTGGTCAGTTCGACGGCCTCGCCGGATGCCCGCAGCGACTGCTGTGCGACGAGCTCGTCGAGCCGCTCGGGCGCGACCGCGTAGAGCGCGGAGAGGAAGCCGCCGAGCAGCACGCGCTGCGGGTTGAGGATGTTGATCGCATTGCGCAGGGCGACGGCCAGATACCCGATCTGACGGTCGACTTCGGCGCCCACCGCGGGGTCGTCGCTGTCGCGCAGGGCCTGCTCGAGTTCGTCGGCGCGGGCGTCGGTCAGGCCGGTGAGGGCGAGCAGCGATGCGCGGGTGACCTCGGTTTCGAAGCATCCGATGGCGCCGCAATGGCACTGCGTGCCCGAGGAGTTGACGAGCGTGTGGCCCAACTCGCCCGCGTAGCCGTCCGCCCCGGTGAGAGCGCGGCCGCCGACGATCACGCCGCCGCCGATGCCGCTTGCGCCGCCGTTGAGGTAGACCACGTCCTGGATGTCGCGCCCGGCCCCGAAGGTGCTCTCGGCTCGCACGCCGAGGAACGCGTCATTGGCGGCCGCCACCGGCAGACCGGTGCGGGCCGACAGCCGTGCGGTGAACGGCTCGTCCACCCATCCCAGGTGCGGGGCGAGCCGCACCAGTCCGTCGTCGGCCCGGACCTGCCCGGGCACGGCGACGCCGATGCCGATGATCCGGTGGCCGGCCATCCGCTCCGCTACGAGCGCGCGGAGCGCGTCTGCCGTCAGTTCCACGGCTCCGTCGGAGTCGATGCCGGGCGGGCTGTTCACTCGCCGGCGCTCGAGCACCCGGCCGCCGAGCGTGATCGCGGCGATCGAGATCGCATCCACCTCGGGGTTCACCGTCAAGGCGACCACGTGCTGAGCCGCGACGACGATGGGGCTCGGCCTGCCCACGCGGGCGTTGGGAGCGGGATCGCGCTCCTCCACGAGACGCAGCGTCTCGAGCTCGCCGACCAGCGCGGCGATCGTCGACCGATTGAGTCCCATCAGCGCCGTCAACTCCGACCGCGAGTGCCCGACCGCCCCGGCGCGATGGACCAGCCGGAGCAGGTTCGAAAGGTTTTCGCGGCGCAGCGACTCATTGCCCAGGCCACGGGCGGCGGAGTCCTGAAGCGTCACAGATGGCAGACTAGGCGATTTTGTTGTTCTTGACCCCAAATGGTCCACCCCCTAAGCTCCCAATCACCCAATCACTTTCGACGCAGCGGTCGAAACTTTCGAAAGGTTCAAAGATGAACAGACACAGCATGAGAGGGTTCGTCGCACTCGGTGCGATCGCGGCCCTTGCGGCGGGGGCTCTCGCCGGATGCAGTTCGGGTACCCCCGCGAGCGGTGGCAAGGTCACCCTGACCTGGTGGCACAACGCGACCGCCGACCCGCTGAAGGGACTCTGGGCGAGCGTCGCCGCGGACTTCCACAAGCTTCACCCGAACGTGACGGTCAAGGTCACGGGATACCAGAACGAAGACCTGCAGCGCACCCTCATTCCCAACGCCCTCCGCTCGGGCAACCCGCCGGACCTCTTCCAGGCCTGGGGCGGCGGCGAGATCGTCGACCAGGTGGCTGCCGGCTACGTGAAGGACATCTCGGCCGACGTCAAGCCCGAGCTGTCGGCCATCGGCCCGACCGTCAGCGGCTGGCAGGTCAACGGCAAGACGTACGGCCTGCCCTTCAGCTACGGCATCGAGGGGTTCTGGTACAACAAGGACCTCTTCAAGCAGGCGGGGATCGACGCGGCGCCCACGACCCTCGACGAGCTCAACACGGACGTCGCCAAGCTGAAGAGCGCGGGCATCACCCCGATCGCCGTCGGCGCCGGTGACAAGTGGCCCGCCGCGCACTGGTGGTACAACTTCGCGCTGAAGGACTGCACCCCCGCCGTGCTGAAGGCGGCGACGTCGAAGCACGTCTTCTCCGACAAGTGCTTCGTGCAGGCGGGCACCGATCTGCAGAAGTTCATCGCCACCAACCCGTTCCAGGACGGCTTCCTCGCCACCCCGGCGCAGACCGGCGCCGGCAGCTCGGCCGGTCTGGTCGCCAACGGCAAGGCCGCGATGGAGCTCATGGGCCACTGGGATCCCGGAGTGATGAGCGGGCTGACCGCCGACAAGAAGGTGCCGCCGTTCCTGGGCTGGTTCAACTTCCCCGGCATCCCCGGATCGAAGGGCGACCCGACCGCGGCCCTCGGCGGCGGCGACGGATTCGCCTGCTCCAAGAAGGCTCCGCCGGAGTGCGTCGAGTTGCTCAAGTACATCGTGAGCGTCGATGTGCAGAAGAAGTTCGGCGCCAGCGGCGCGGGCCTGCCCGTGACCAAGGGCTCAGAGTCGAGCGTCACCGACCCGAACCTGGTCGAGGTGCTCAATGGCAAGAACAAGGCATCGTACGTGCAGCTCTGGCTGGACACCTCGTACGGCGCCAACATCGCCGGTGCCATGAACGACGGCATCGTCAACCTGTTCGCCGGCAAGGGATCGCCTGAGGACATCGTCAAGGCGATGCAAGCGGCGGCGGCGCAATAACGCATGTCAACCAGCACCATCACGGCCGGGCCCGCGGTTTCCGCGGGCCCGGCCCCCGCTCCCCGCCGTCGTTCGCGCCGGCGTCAGCGCATCGAGATCGCCCTGTTCGCGGGCCCCGCGTTCCTCGTCTATGTGACGTTCGTGCTGCTCCCGGTCGCCCTCGCGGCGGTCTACAGCTTCTTCCGGTGGAACGGGCTCGAAGCCCTCACCGACTTCATCGGGCTCGAGAACTACCGCAGAGCCCTCACCGACCCGGTCTTCATCGGCGCCATCGGTCATAACCTCTTCGTCGTCGGCATGTCGCTGATCGTGCAGGGCCCGATCGCGATCGGCGTCGCCCTGCTGCTGAACCGCCGGCTGCGCGGCCGCACCTTCTTCCGGGTCATCATCTTCATCCCCTACGTGCTCAGCGAGGTCATCGCGGCCCTCAGCTGGAAGCTGCTGCTGCAGCCGGCCGGCCCCTTTGACAGCTTTCTGCACGCCATCGGCCTCGGCGGCCTGAAGCAGCTCTGGCTGGCGGATGGCAACGTCGTGCTCTGGGTCTTGTTCGCCGTGCTCACCTGGAAGTACGTCGGGTTCGCCATCATCCTGTTCCTCGCAGGACTGCAGGGCGTGCCGGCCGACCTCGAGGAGGCCGGCCGCATCGACGGTGCCAGCTGGTGGCAGATCCAGCGGTACATCACGATCCCCCTGCTCGCCCCGACCATCCGGATCTGGGCCTTCCTCTCCATCATCGGATCGCTGCAGCTCTTCGACATGGTGTGGGTGCTGACCGGCGGCGGACCGGCCGGCGCGACCACGACGATGGCGACCTACATGGTGCAGTACGGATTCCAGCGCAACCAGCTCGGCTTCGGCAGCGCGGTCGCGGTGATCCTGTTCATCATCTCGTTGACCTTCGCCCTGCTGTACCAGCGGTTCGTGCTCCGTCGCGATCTCGAGAGTCCGTTGTCGCAGGGGGTGCGCTGATGGCCGGCGTGATCGTCGAACCCGCCCGTCGGCCCCGCCGGATCGACTGGGCCCAACCCGCCGTCTACCTTGTCGGTCTGGTGATCGTCGGCATCACGGTGGTGCCGGTCGCCTACATCTGGATCAACTCCTTCCGCACCACCGCCCAGATCAACGCCGACCCCTCCGCGTGGCCCAGCCCCTGGCTGTGGCAGAACTTCGGCACGGTGCTGACCACCTCGGCGTTCTGGACCCAGGTGCTCAACAGCACGATCACGGCGCTCGGAACCACCCTCGGCGTCGGCATCCTCGGGGTCCTCGCCGCCTTCGTGATCGCCCGCTACGACTTCCGAGGGCGCGACGCGCTCTACTCGCTATTCACGGCGGGGCTGCTGTTCCCGATCACGGTCGCGATCCTGCCGCTGTACCTGATGCTCCAGGGTCTCGGGCTGGTCAACACGCTCGCCGGGGTGATCATCCCGCAGATCGCGTTCCAGCTGCCGGTGACGATCATCATCCTCGTCCCGTTCCTGCGCGCGATCCCGGTCGAGTTGGAAGACGCGGCGTCGATCGACGGCACCAGTCGATTCGGGTTCTTCTGGCGGATCATGCTGCCGCTGTCCGGTCCGGGTCTCGTCACCGTGGGGGTGCTGGCCTTCGTCGCCAGTTGGAACGCCTACCTGCTGCCGTTGCTGCTGCTCGGCGACCCGTCGATGCAGACCCTCCCCCTCGGCGTGCAGCTCTTCTCGACGCAGTATTCGCAAGACACCGCGCTGGTGCTGGCTTTCACGACGCTGGCCATGCTTCCCGCGATCATCTTCTTCACGATCGCCCAGCGCAACATCGTCGGCGGCCTCACGGGCGCCGTGAAGGGGTAGGCGCACGACGTGGACATCGAAACAACGCCGGACGACGCCGTCCAGACCGTGCCGGTCTGGCGCGACGGCTCGGCGTCCGTCGAGTCCAGGGTCGAGGCGCTCGTCGAGGCGATGACCCTCGACGAGAAGCTGGCTCAACTGATCGGCGTCTGGGTCGGCGCCTCGGCGGATGGCGGCGAGGTCGCGCCGCACCAGAACGAGATGTATGACGACGTCGACCTCGACGCGCTGCTTCCGCGCGGCCTGGGCCAGCTCACGCGGCCGTTCGGCACGGCTCCGGTGGACGCTGCCCTCGGCGCGGTCTCGTTGGCCCGCGCCCAGGAGCGGGTCGCCGCCAGCAACCGCTTCGGCATCCCCGCCCTCGCCCACGAGGAATGCCTGGCCGGCTTCGCCAGCTGGGGCGCCACCGCCTACCCGATTCCGCTGTCGTGGGGCGCCACCTTCGATCCGGCGCTGATCGAGCGGATGGCCGAGCGCATCGGGGCCGACATGCGCGCCGTGGGCGTGCACCAGGGTCTCGCGCCGGTGCTGGACGTCGTGCGCGACGCGCGCTGGGGCCGGGTCGAAGAGACCATCGGCGAGGATCCGTTCCTCGTCGCGACGGTGGGCACCGCCTACGTGCGCGGCCTCGAATCGGCAGGAGTGATCGCGACCCTCAAGCATTTCGTCGGCTACTCGGCGTCGAAGGCCGGGCGCAACCTGGCACCGGTCTCGATCGGCCGGCGCGAACTCGCCGATGTGCTGCTTCCGCCGTTCGAGATGGCTGTGCGCGATGGCGGCGCGCGTTCGGTGATGAACTCGTACAACGACATCGACGGCATCCCCTCGGCGGCGGATCCCTCGCTGCTCACCACCCTCCTGCGCGACACCTGGGGGTTCGACGGAACGGTCGTCGCCGACTACTTCGCCGTCGGCTTCCTCAAGTCGCTGCACGGCATCGCCGAGACCTGGGGCGACGCCGCCGCGGCTGCCCTGACCGCCGGCATCGACGTCGAGCTGCCGACCGTCAAGACCTACCTCGAGCTCGCCGGCATGATCGAGCGGGGCGAGGCCGACGAGGCGTACGTCGACCGCGCCCTGCGGCGCGTGTTGAGCCAGAAGATCGGCCTCGGACTGCTCGACGCCTCGTGGTCGCCGATCCCCCCGGCACTCGGCGACGTCACGTTGGGCGAGGCCGTCGACAACCCGGGTGCGCTTCGCGGGACGGTCGAGCTGGACACCGCCGAGAACCGCGAGCTGGCCCGCGACATCGCCGAGCGGGCCATCGTGCTGCTGACCAACGACGGCACGCTGCCCTTGGCGAACCCCGCACGGATCGCCGTGATCGGCCCGAACGCCGGTGACGCCTACGCGGTGCTGGGCTGCTACTCGTTCCCCAGCCACGTGGGCGTGCATCACCCCGAGGTGCCGATCGGCATCGAGCTGCCGACCCTGCTCGATGCGTTGCGCGAGGAGTTCCCCGGCTCGGTGCTCGTCCACGCCGAGGGAACGAGCATCGATGGCGGCGAACTCGACGGCATCGCCGAGGCCGTCACGGCCGCCCGTGATGCCGACGTCGTGGTGCTCGCCCTCGGCGACCGGGCCGGCCTGTTCGGGCGCGGAACGAGCGGCGAAGGATGCGACGCCCCCTCGCTCGACCTCCCCGGCGCCCAGCAGGCCCTCCTCGACGCCGTGCTGGCGAGCGGGACGCCGACCGTGGTCACGCTGCTCTCGGGGCGCCCGTACGCTCTCGGTTCGGCGGTGACGGACGCCGCCGCGATCGTGCAGACCTTCTTCCCCGGCGAGGAGGGCACCGGCGCGATCGCCGGCGTGCTCAGCGGCCGGGTCAACCCCAGTGGACGTCTGCCGGTCAGCGTGCCCGCGCATCCCGGAGCGCAGCCCTCGAGCTACCTCGCCGCGCCCCTGGCGGCCAAAAGCGGCGTGTCGAACATCGATCCGACTCCGGCGTTCTGGTTCGGGCACGGGCTCAGCTACGGGTCGTTCGCGTGGGCGGGGCTCACGGCATCCGGATCCGAGCTGACCACGGGCGGCGAGATCACGATCGGGCTGACGGTGCGCAACACGGGCGATCGGGCGGGCGGCGACGTCGTGCAGCTGTACCTGCACGACCCGGTCGCCAGCGTGGTGCGTCCCATCCGCCGACTGATCGCGTACCAGCGCGTCGAACTCGGGGCAGCAGAGTCGGCGACGGTGACCTTCCGGGTGCCGGCCGACCTCCTGTCGTTCACGGGGCGCGACGGCGCGCGCATCGTCGAGCCGGGGCATGTGGACTTCGAGTTCGGCCGCTCGGCGGGCGAGATCGTGCTGACCCACTCCGCCGAGGTGACCGGCGCGGTCCGGACGGTGGACCACACCCGGGCGCTCACCGCCCTGGTCGAGGTCCGACCCGCCTGAGACGGATCAGGCGACCGCTCCGGCGGCGAGGGGCGGCGCCGTGCTCTCGCGGATCACGAGCGTGGTCGCGAGATCCATGCGCGGGACGGTTTCCAGCGGCGCCTGACTCATCCGGATGACGAGGCGCGACGCCTCTTCGGCCATCCGTCTGAGCGGCTGATGCACCGTGGTGAGCGTCGGGCTGACCCACTTGGCCAACGGGATGTCGTCGTAGCCCACCACCGAGAAGTCGTCCGGCACGCGCAGACCGAGGCTGCGTGCCGCGTCGAGCACCCCGAGCGCCTGCAGGTCGCTGCCGGCGAAGATGGCGGTCGGCCGATCGGGCGACGACAGCAGCTCGCGCCCGTTCAGGCTGCCGCCCTCGATGTGGAAGTTGCCGTAGCGCACCCAGTCCGGGTTGATCGGCAGGCCGGCCGAGGTCATCGCCGAGCGGAACCCATCGATACGTGCGTGCGAGCACATCATGTCCTCCGGTCCGCTGATCGCGGCGATGCGCGTGTGACCGAGTTCGATCAGGTGCCGGGTGGCGATCAGTCCACCCGACCAGTTCGCCGAGCCGACGGAGGGCACATCCGGCGAGGGATCTCCAGCCGGGTCGATGATGACGAACGGGATGGCGCGCGAGCGCAGCCGATCGCGGTACTCGGGCGGCAGATCCGAGAACACCAGCACGACGCCGACCGGACGCCGTCGCATCACGCTCTCGATCCACTCCGGCCCCGGTGCGTGCCGGGAGCCGCTCTCGGTCAGAACAACGCTCATGCCGTTCTCGGCGGCGACATCCTTGACGCCGCGGATGATCTCCATCGCCCACGCGCTCTCGAGCTCGTGGAAGACGACCTCGAGCAACTGGGTGCGGGTCTGCCCCGCGTTGCGGCGCAGGTAGCCGTGCTCCGAGAGCAACGCTTCGACCTTCGACCGCGTGGCGCTCGACACGTCGCTGCGCCCGTTGAGCACCTTCGAAATGGTGGACAACGAGACCCCGGCCCGCTCGGCGACCTCCGAGAGCGTCACGCGAGAGCCGCCCGCTGAGACGGTGGACGGGATTTCGCGCGAGGCAGGCATAGCGACAACTTTAGCGAAACTATCGGAGCGGCCCGGACACCAAACGTGCCGATCCGGGGTCGCCGGGAGGCTTGCGGCACGACCCCGCAGGTAATATGTTGTTTGCATCAACAATCATCGTTGACCTCACCAACGTCGCTGAAAGCAGGACCTCGTGGCCACTCCGACCCCCACCCCCGCCGACAAGTTCTCCTTCGGGCTCTGGACGATCGGCTACAACGGCGCAGACCCGTTCGGCGGGCCGACCCGCGCGCCCATGGACATCGTCCACGTCGTCGAGAAGCTGAAAGAAGTCGGCGCTTACGGCCTGACCTTCCACGACGACGACCTCTTCGCCTTCGGATCGTCGGACGCCGACCGGCAGAAGCAGATCGACCGCCTCAAGGGCGCCCTCGCCGACACCGGCCTGATCATCCCGATGGTGACCACCAACCTGTTCAGCCAGCCCGTCTTCAAAGACGGTGGCTTCACCTCCAACGACCGCGGCGTGCGCCGCTTCGCCCTGCGCAAGGCGCTGCGTCAGCTCGACCTGGGGGCCGAGCTCGGCGCGAAGACCTTCGTGATGTGGGGCGGACGCGAGGGTGCCGAGTACGACTCCGCCAAAGACATCCGCCTCGCTCTGGAGCGCTACCGCGAGGGCATGAACCTGTTCGCGCAGTATGTGACCGACAAGGGCTACGACATCCGGTTCGCGATCGAGCCGAAGCCGAACGAGCCGCGCGGCGACATCCTGCTGCCGACCCTGGGCCACGCGATCGCGTTCATCGAGACGCTCGAGAAGCCCGAGCTGTTCGGCATCAACCCCGAGGTCGGGCACGAGCAGATGGCCGGCCTCAACTTCGCCGCGGGCATCGCGCAGGCGCTGTACCAGGGCAAGCTCTTCCACATCGACCTGAACGGTCAGCGCGGCATCAAGTACGACCAGGACCTGGTCTTCGGTCACGGCGACCTCTACAACGCCTTCGCCCTCGTCGACCTGCTCGAGAACGGCGGACCGAACGGCGGGCCGGCATATGACGGGCCGCGTCACTTCGACTACAAGCCGTCGCGCACCGAGGACGAGACCGGCGTCTGGGATTCTGCCCGCGCCAACATCGCGAACTACCTCATGCTCAAGGAGCGCGCGGCGGCGTTCCGCGCCGATCCCGAGGTGCAGGCGGCCCTCAAGGAGGCGCGCGTCGACGGCCTGGCGACTCCGACCCTGGCCGAGGGCGAGAGCTACGACGACCTCATCGCCGACCGCTCGGCCTTCGAGGAGTTCGACTCGGGCGCCTACTACAACGGCAAGGGCTTCGGCTTCGTGCGGCTGCAGCAGCTGGCGACCGAGCACCTGCTCGGTGCGCGCAACTGAGTTCGCCTAGGGGCGACGCGAAAGCGTCGCCGGCGACCAGTTGGCGTGAAATCAACTGGGTCATGGCCGAAGCTGGCGCCGACACCAAAAAGGAGGATCCAGAATGACATTGGTGGCCGGCGTCGACTCGTCGACGCAGAGCTGCAAGGTCGTGATCCGTGACGCGACGACCGGCGAGGTCGTGCGCACCGGACGGTCCACGCACCCCGAGGGCACCGAGGTGGCTCCCGACGCCTGGTGGATCGCGCTGCTCGCCGCGGTCTCCGACGCCGGGTGCCTCAACGACGTCGCCTCGATCTCGATCGGCGGCCAGCAGCACGGCATGGTGGTGCTGGATGCCGATGGCCGCGTCATCCGCGATGCCCTGCTGTGGAACGACACCCGCTCCGCCGCCGCCGCCGCCCAGCTGACTGCCGAATTCGGCGCTGTGGAGTTGGCCGACCGCACCGGACTCGTGCCCGTCGCGTCGTTCACCATCACCAAGCTGCGCTGGCTGCGCGACGCCGAGCCCGAGAACGCGGCCCGGGTGGCGGCCGTCGCCCTGCCGCACGACTGGCTCACCTGGCGGCTGCGCGGCTACGGGCCCGAGGGCGAGAGCCCGCTCGGGCCCATGCTCGACGAGCTCACCACCGACCGCTCCGACGCGAGCGGCACCGGGTACTGGTCGCCGAGCACGGGCGAATACGACCGCGAGCTGCTCATCGCCGCCCTCGGCCACGACGCGGTGCTGCCGCGAGTGCTGGCCGCCCACGAATCCCCGGGGGTGTCGGCCGAGCACGTCGGCATCCCCGTGGGCTTGCTGGTCGGCCCGGGCGCCGGCGACAACGCCGCTGCGGCGCTGGGACTCGACGCGCGCAGCGGCGATGTTGTGGTGTCCATCGGCACCAGCGGCACCGTCTTCGCCGTCACCGATGCACGCACCGTCGACCCGAGTGGCTCGGTCGCGGGATTCGCGGATGCCGGCGGGGCGTTCCTGCCCCTGGTCGCCACCCTGAACGCGGCACGGATCCTCGATGCGATCGCGCGACTGCTCGCCGTGGATCACGCAGAGCTCGGTCGCCTCGCCCTCGCCGCCGCGCCGGGTGCCGACGGCCTGGTGCTGCAGCCCTACTTCGAGGGCGAGCGCACCCCGAACCTGCCCAACGCCACCGCCACGCTGTTCGGCATGACCCTGGCCTCGACGAGCCGTGAGAACCTGGCACGGGCGGCCATCGAGGGCATGCTCTGCGGCCTCGCCGACGGGCTCGACGCCGTCGAGCGGCTCGGCGTGACCGCCTCGCGCGTGCTGATCATCGGTGGAGCCGCGCAGAATCCCGCGGTCGCGGCGATCGCGGCGCAGGTGTTCCCGGTGCCGGTGGAGGTGCCGCAGCCGGGTGAGTATGTGGCGCTCGGGGCGGCGGCGCAGGCCGCGTGGGCGCTGACCGGCGCACGCCCGAACTGGCCGGTGGCGGTGAGCGCGGCGCCCGAGCCCGATACGCGACCCGAGATCCGCGGGCAGTACAGCGCGCACGCCGTGCGCAGCTAGTCCGGGTCCGCTCTCCGCCCCGACCCTGCCCCACCCCGCGGGACGTTCGGCCCGTGACGCGCGCCTCCAGAGGCGACAGCCTGGGTGCACCGGGCACCCGGCCCGGCCGCTGGGAGGAGCACCGCCATGTCTCGCACCTACGTCGTCACCGGTTCGGCAAGTGGAATCGGCAAGGCGACCTCCGAATTGCTGACCGAACGCGGAGCGCGCGTGATCGGCGTCGACCTGCACGACGCCGACGTCACCGTCGACCTGTCGTCGCCCTCGGGGCGCACCGAGCTGGTCGCCGGAGTGACCGAGCTGGCTGACGGGCACATTGACGCCATCGTCGCCAATGCCGGTCTCGCGACCCCCACGGCGAAGACCGCCGCGATCAACTTCTTCGGCACCGTGGCGACCCTGCAGGGCCTGAGGCCGCTGCTGGCCGGCTCGCCGGCGCCGCGGGCGGTGCTGACGGCATCGATGGCATCGCTGTTCCCGCCCGATGACGCCCTGCTCGACGCGCTGCTGGCCGGCGACGAGTCAACCGCGATGACTCGTGCCGCCCAGCTCGAAGCCCTGGGCGGCGACCAGGCCAACTTGATCTACGGAACGACGAAGCGTGCGCTGGCGCGATGGGTGCGCCGGAACGCGGCCACCGCCGACTGGGCGGGGGCCGGCATCCCGCTCAACGCCATCGCACCGGGCGTGGTCGAGACGCCGATGACCGCCGCGTTCACCGGCTCGAAAGAGGCGCGCGAGGCGATCCTCAACATGGTGCCGATGCCCCTCAACGGCATCTTCGAGCCGCGTGACGCCGCCTATCTGCTGGCCTGGCTGACCAGCGAGGAGAACGCGCACCTGTGCGGTCAGATCGTCTTCATCGACGGCGGCTCGGACGTGGTGATGCGGGGCGACTCGACCTTCTGAGTTCGGCGCGGGTCACGTCACCCGCGCGTCAGCGGCTCGAGCGTCGGGTCGTTGGCGTATGACTCCGCGGCGTTGTCACGCGTGACCAACTGAGGCGTGAGCAGGAAGGTCGGCACCACCTTGGCGCCGTTGTCGTACGAGGTCGGGTCGTTGACATCCACCGGCTTGCCCTTCTGGAGCTCGCCGACCATCTTGATGGCCTCGGCGACCAGCTTGCGAGTGTCCTTGTTGATGGTCGAATACTGGATGCCGGCCATGATCGACTTCACCGACTCGGCCTCCGAATCCTGACCGGTCACGATCGGGTACGGCTTGCCCGCCGTGTTGATCGACTGCAGGATCGCGCGCGCGAGCGTGTCATTCGGCGAGAGCACCCCGTCGAGTTCGGTACTGGTGTAGAACCCCGCGAGCAGGGTGTCCATGCGGCTCTGCGCGTTCTGCGCCAGCCAGCCCTGCGTCGTCACCTGCTTGAAGGCCTTCTGGCCCGAGACCACCCTCAGCGTGCCGTCGTCGATCTTGGGCTGGAGCACCTTCATCGCGCCCTGGAAGAACACGCCCGAGTTGTTGTCGTCGGGCGACCCGGCGAACAGCTCGATGTTGAAGGTCTTCTTGCCCGGGTACTTGGCCTGCATGCCGGTGAGCAGCGCCTGGCCCTGCAACTCGCCCACCCGCTCGTTGTCGTAGGCGACGTAATAGTCGACGTTCGTGGTGTTGAGGATGAGACGGTCGTAGGCGATCACGACCGCGCCGGCCTTCTTGGCATCCCCGACCTGGGTGGAGAGCTGGCTGCCGTCCTTCGCGCAGACGATGATCACCTTCGCGCCGTTGGTGATCATCGCCTCGATCTGGTTCTGCTGCTCGGCCACCGTGTTGGTGGCCGGCGCGTACTGCACGTCGGGCGAATAGCCGGCCTTGATCAGGCCTTCGGTGAACAGGCCGCCGGCGATGGCGAAGTTCTCGCTGGTCTTGTCGGGCAGGGCGACGCCGATGGTCGCATGGGCCGGGAAGCCGGCCGCTCCTCCTGCCGCCGCCTCCTGCGTGCGGGAGGTGCAGCCCGTCAATGCGAGGCCCGCGACGACCAGGCCGGCCAGGAGGGATGCCGAGGCGCGCCGGGTCACGAGTCGCTCCCTGCCTGGTCGAGTGAGACGGTGTCGGGCGGGGCGACCTCCGCCGTCGGAGCCAGCGCCCGCCGTTGCAGGCGCGCGATGATCGACGGCCGACCCCGGCTCTTGCTGTAGACGTCGATGCCGACGGCGACCAGCAGCACGAGGCCCTTGATGATCTGCACCCGGTCCGAGCTCACGCCCAGCAGCGACAGCCCGTTGTTGAGCACGGCGATCACCAGGCCTCCGACCACCGATCCGACGATGGTGCCGATCCCGCCCGAGACCGCGGCCCCACCGATGAAGACCGCGGCGATGGCGTCGAGCTCCCAGCCGATGCCGTCGCCGGGCCCGGATGCCGCCGCCCGGGCGACCCACATCTCGCCGGCAAAGGCGGCGATGACCGACATGTTCATCATCACGAAGAAGTTGACTCGACGGATCCGCACCCCCGAGAGCTCCGCCGCCCGCCAGTTGCCGCCGACCGCGTAGATGTGGCGGCCGATGATGGTGCGGTTCGCGAGGAACGAGTAGCCGAGCACCAGCACGACCAGGATGAGCCCCGCGATGGGGAAGCTGGTTCCGAGGGGGCCCTTGGCGAACAGGTAGGTCGCACCCGCGATCACGGCGATCAGCAGGGCGGCACGCACCACCGCGACCCAGAGCGGGCCGGCATCCGCCCCCGTGCGGCGGCCGCGCCGGCGCAGGAGCACCTCGCGCGCCACCACTCCCCCGATCGCCAGCACTCCGAGGATCACCGTGGAGAGATTGAGCTGCACGCCCCACGCCGGATCGGGCAGGTAGCCGCTGCCGATGAACGCGAAACTGTCGGGCGCCGGCAGGCTCACGCTCGTCGAGTTGCCGACGAACTGGTTCGCCCCGCGGAAGATCAGCATGCCGGCCAAGGTGACGATGAAGGCCGGCACGCCGACGTACGCCACCCAGAAGCCCTGCCAGGCACCGACGACCGCCCCGACCCCCAAGCCGAGCAGCAGGGCGAACGGCCACGGCCAGTGCCACTGGTTGACCGAGATCGCGACGATGATGCCGGCGAACGCCGCGACCGAGCCCACCGACAGGTCGATGTGCCCCGCGATGATGACAAGCACCATGCCGATCGCCAGGATCAGCACGTAGGCGTTGCCGTTGACCAGATTGAGCAGGTTGATCGGGTCGAGCGTCTTGCCGCCGGTCAGCACCTCGAAGAAGATGACGATCGCGATCAGCGCGCCGAGGATGCCGAACTGGCGGCCGGATCCGCCGACGATCCTGCGGAGGTCGGCGAACCGGAAGGTCTTCGGATCGGGTGCACTCATCGGGTGGTTGCCTTCTGCTCGGCCATGCTCTGGGCCTTGTTCTGGGTGGTCGTGATGCTGCGCATCAGAGTCTCGGGGTCGGCCTGGCTCACCGGCAGGTCGGCGGTGATGCGACCCTCGAAGATCGTGTAGATCCGGTCGCAGATGCCCAGCAGCTCGGGCAGCTCCGACGAGATGAGCAGCACGCCGCTGTCCTGAGCCGCCAGGCGCTGGATGATCCCGTAGATCTCGAACTTGGCGCCGACATCGATGCCGCGCGTCGGCTCGTCGAGGATGAGCAGCTGGGGGTCGGTGAACATCCACTTGGCGAGGACGACCTTCTGCTGGTTGCCGCCCGAGAGCTGCCGAACCCCCTCGTCGACGCTCGGTGCCTTGATGCGAAGGCCGGAGCGGTACCCCTCGGCGGCGCTGCGCTCCTGCGCCTCGTCGACGACGCCGCCACGCGCCACCTTGCGCAGCTTGGCCGAGACGACCGACTCCTTGATGTCATCCAGCAGGTTCAAGCCCAGGGTCGTGCGGTCCTCGCTGACGTAGGCGATGCCGTGCGCGATCGCGTCGGACACGGAGGTGAGCACGACCTCGCGGCCGTCGATGAAGATCTGCCCCGAGACGTAGCTGCCGTACGACCGGCCGAAGACGCTCATCGCGAGCTCGGTTCGGCCGGCACCCATCAGACCGGCGAGGCCGACGATCTCGCCTCGCCGGATCGAGAAGCTCTCGTTCTTGCAGACCAGCCGTTCCGGCGCCTGCGGATGCCGGACCGTCCAGTCGCGCACCTCGAAGAACACCTCGCCGATGCGCGGGGTGCGATCGGGGAAGCGGCTCTGCAGGCTGCGGCCGACCATGCCGCGGATGATGCGATCCTCATCCACCTCGTGCGCCTTCACGTTGAGCGTCTCGATGGCGTGCCCGTCGCGCAGGATCGTGATCGAGTCGGCGATCTGCTCGATCTCGTTCAGCTTGTGGCTGATGATGATCGAACTCACCCCGCGCTCCTTCAAGCCCAGGATGAGCTCGAGCAGGTGCTGCGAGTCGGTGCCGTTCAGCGTCGCGGTCGGCTCGTCGAGGATCAGCAGCTGCACGTCCTTGTGCAGTGCACGGGCGATCTCGACCAGCTGCTGCTTGCCGACGCCGAGGTGCTTGATCTGGGTCTGAGGGTCTTCGCGCAGGCCCACCAGGGCGAGCAGTTCGGCGGCGCGGCGGTTCTCCTCGTCCCAGTCGATGACGCCGGCGCGAGTGATCTCGCTGCCGAGGAAGATGTTCTCGGTGATCGACAGCTCGGGGATCAGCGCGAACTCCTGGTGGATCGTCACGATGCCGACCGCCTCGCTCGAGCCCACGTTGCGGAAGCGCTGCAACTGCCCGCGATAGACGATGTCGCCTTGGTAGCTCCCGTAGGGATAGACCCCCGAGAGCACCTTCATCAGCGTCGACTTGCCCGCGCCGTTCTCGCCCGCGACGGCGTGGATCTGACCCGGTCCGACCGAGATCGAGACGTCGGAGAGCGCCTTGACGCCGGGGAACTGCTTCGAGATCCTGCGCATCTCGAGGATCGGTGCGGGGGCGGACGCGTCGGCGGTCATGCACGGCCTCCCGCACCGCTGCTCGGGCGGCTCGTCGACTCGCGCAGCACCAGCTCGGGTCGGATCGGCTCGGCGTGCCGCCGGCCGCCGACACCGAGCTCGGCCAGCAGGAGGTCGATCGAGCGGCGTCCGATCTCGGCGAAGTCCTGGCGGATCGTGGTGAGGGGCGGCCAGAAGTGGGCGGCTTCGGGGATGTCGTCGAAGCCCACGATGCTGACATCGTCAGGCACCCGCACGCCGTGCTCGCGGAGGGCGTGCAGCAGGCCGAGCGCCATCTGATCGTTCGAGCAGAACACCGCGGTGAAGTCCTCGCCGCCCAGCAGTTCTCGGCCGGCACGGTAGCCGAACTCGGCGGTCCAGTCGCCGAGCACCGGCGGGCGCACCATGAGTTCGGCATCGGCGACCTCGCGCAGGTAGCCCTGCATGCGGGCTTCGGCCTCGATCCAGTCCTGCGGACCGGCCAAGTGGATGATGCGGCGGTGTCCGAGCTCGATCAGATGCCGGGTCGCCAGCCGTGCCCCCTCGAACTGGTCGACCGAGATGCTGTGCGGCACGTCGCGGCGCTCGGGATCGAGCAGCACATACGGAACGTGCAGCGGTGTGGAGCTCAACAGGTCGAACACGCGCGACTGCGGCGCGACCACGGCGACGGCCTGCACCGCCTGACCGTCGAGCTGGTCGAGGGCGCTGCGCACCGACTGATCGTCGCTGTCGGTGGTGACGATGGACAGCGTGTAGCCGGCCTCGCGAGCAGCATCCTCGATCTCGTACAGGATCGTCTGCGCGCCGTAGTTGGCCGCCCGGGTTGCGACCAGCACCCCGATCACCCGCGACTTGCTGGTGACCAGTGCCCGCGCCGCTTGGTTGGGACGGTAGCCGAGTTGCTCGATGACCTCGAGCACGCGTGCGCGCGTCTCGGGCCGCAGCCGCGGGGAGTCGTTGAGCACCCGCGACACCGTCTGATACGACACGCCCGCCTCGCGCGCGACATCGCGGATGTTCGGCGCGCGTGTCACGGCGGGCTCGCTCGTCACGGGCCTCCCGACCTGCGGTGTCAGCCCACGGGTCGGAGAGTTCGGCGGTGAGCGTCTCCCGAGTGGCTGGAGACCATTATGCACGGAATGTGACAACGCGCCACATTGTCACATTCAGCGCGAATTCAGTCGACGACGGCGAATGCGCGCACCGGGAAGGTGCCGAAGCCCTCGACGGCAGGAGGAGCCGCGGTGAACCGCGCGCCGCGGGCGGGTAGGGCGTCGAGGTTCGTCAGGTGCTCGACCACGTGGATGCCGGCGGCCAGCAGACCGCTGTGCGCCGGCCTCTCTCCGCCCGACTCGGTGTCGTCGATGTTGAGCGAGTCGATGCCGACCAGCGCCACCCCCTGCCGGACCAGTTCGGCCACGCCCGCCGCGCCGAGGAACGGCGCCCCGGTCGCGTACTCCGGAGTGCCGAACAGCCGGCTCCAGCCGGTGTCGAGCAGCACGGCGGCTCCACGCAGCTCGCGATCGTGGAAGACGGCGGCCGGGATCTCGCGGCGACCGCTCCCGCCGGGCGCGACATCCCGCAGGTGGAACACTTCGGCAGGCAGTTCTACCAGGGTCGCCAGGTCGAGGCTTGCCAGGTCGGCTCCGCCCTCGTACCGGTGGTACGGGCTGTCGAGATAGGTGCCGGTGTTGCCGATCATGCTGATGATGTCCATCGCGAACTCGGTGCCCGGCGCGTAACGGGCGCGAGAGTCTGCGCGGGTCAAGTGCGGCGTGATGACCGGCGCGGGCAGCCCGGGGTAGGTGATGAGCCCCTCGCGGATGACGTGGCTCAGGTCGACGACGCGGCGCGCGGACCCAGGAAGCCGAGCATCGATCCCGCGGGACCCGCGATGCGGCTCCTCGTGAATGGTCAGATTCTCGAGCTGCACAGAGTCCACCAGCGCCAGCCCGAGGTGATGCACGAAGAGTCGCGCCACCTCGCTCTCGTCGACGTCGGCGGACGGCAGATCCAGGCGGAACCCGTCGGCGGTCAGGTCGCCGCCGTTGGCAAAGGTGACGCGGGCATCGAAGTGCGCGCGGTACTGGGTCGGCTCAACCATGGCGACGGATCCTCCGAATGACGGTGACGGCGACAGCCACCAGGGCCAGCGCAGCGGGGACGATGAGGTGCCACCCCGTCAGGATCAGCAGCCCGGCCATCAGCACGACCGAGATCACGGCCATCACCCAGCCGGCACTTCCCACTCGGAGCAGCTTGACCGCCGCGATCATCCCGAGCGCGTAGACCGCCACCATCGAACTGATGTGGATGAGGATGAAGGTCTGCAGATCGAGGTGGAACACGAAGAAGACCGTCGTGTACACCAGCGACTGGATGCCGAACCAGCCGAGCGCGCGTCGCGGCACCGCGCCGGCCTCCGCGCCTTTCGCGAACCATCTCGGCAGATCGCCGTCGCGCCCGAGGGAGGCGCCGAGGTTCGCGAACGCCGGGTAGTAGGCGTTGGCGACCCCGGTCACGACGATGGCCGCGATCACCGCCACGACGATCGGCCCGAAGCCCGGCAGGGTGACCGCCACCAGGTCGATGAGCGGAACCGAGCTGGCCGTCGTCGAGGTGCCGACGACCCCCACCGTGACGAACTGCAGGGCGAGGTAGGCGATCCCGACGACCGCGATGGCGATGGCCGTGGCGAGCGGAATCGTCCGGCGGGGATTGCGGAACTCCCCTGCGATATGCGTCACCGCCTCCCACCCCGCGAACGCCCAGACGAACAGGCTCACGGCGAGCCCGACCCCTGCCCAGCCATGCGGCAGGAACGGGGTGAAATGTCCGACGCGCACCGACGGCAGGGCGGTAGCCACCACCCCGACGACGACCACCACAAGCAGTGCCGAGAACACCAGCTGCACCCGCCCGCTGACCTTCAGCCCGAACAGGTTCAGGGCAAGGGGCAGGAGCACGACGCCGAATCCGATCACGGGGACGGCCCCCTGCCCCAACCCGAGCGCCGCAGCCAGGTAGCTGCCGCCCAGCGCCGCGAGCACCGGCACCCCGAATCCGACACCGAAGAAGAACCAGTAGCCGGTCGCCCGAGCGGCGGTCGGCCCGAGAGCGAGGCGGACGAAGGTGGCGACGCCGCCGGCATCCGGATACCGCGCAGCGAGAGCCGCGAAGGTGCCGGCCAGCGGGATCGACAGCAGCAGCACGACCGCGACAGCCAGCACCGACGCCGGGCCGGCCGCGTCGGCGGCGAGGCCCGGGAGCACGAGCACGCCGGTGCCGAGCACCGCCGCGACATACAGGGCGGATGCCGTCGCCAGCCCGATGCGGCCGTGCGGCGCGGATGCGGCGTCGGGCCCCGTGGCGGCAGCCGGCTTCTCGGTCGTGGTCACGGCTCCCATCCTGACAGCGGCAGGAACGGGACCCGTGCCCCGTTCCCGCCATCGTTCGTGGCGTTCACGCCACGTTGTCAGGTGCCTCCGACGTCAGCTCGCGCCACCGCTGAGGTCGTAGAGCGTCACGCCGTCCACGGTGGTCGCCGTGAAGTGCGCGGCGACCCAGGTGGCGATCGACGACGCCGCCGCCGATCCACCGTTCGCAACGCCGACCGAGCTGCCGATGAACCAGTGGACCTGGTGGTCGGCCACCAGCTTCTGGAACTCGGCGAAGGTCGGCGAGGGGTCGCTGCCGTTGAACCCGCCGAGTGGCATGACCGCGAGCCCGGTCGCCAACTGGTAGCCCGCGGCCGTGTTGGAGCCGATCGCCGCGGCCGCCCAGGTGTAGCCCGACGAGCCCTTCTCGATGGCCGACGCGAGGGTACTGCTCACCGAGGAGCCGCCGAGCAGGCCGCCGGGGCCGCCACCTTGCCGGCCGCCCGCGGTTCCACCCGGGGCGCCTCCGGGGGCGCCACCGGTCGGACCCCCGGCGACACCGCCCGCCGGCGGCGTTCCGGTCTGGCCGCCGAGGGCACCCTGCGGTGCTCCCTGCGGCCCGCCCAGGCCGCCCGGCCCGCGCCCGCCGCCCCCGAATCCGCTGCTCGCGACGGTCGGCCCGGCCGTCACGATCGACCCGTTGTGCGCGGTCGTCACCGTCTCGATCGTGTACGCCGCCGGTGCGAGCAGCACGGCGACCAGCGCCACCGCAGCCGTCGCCACCGAGAGCATCCGCGAGCGCGGCGGCAGCAACAGCAGAGTGGCACCGACGACGGCCAGGATCACCACGATCACCTTGAGCGCGGGCAGCCAGGCCGACGCCTCCGACAGCAGTGCCCAGGCCCACCCCGCGGTCACCAGCACGAGAGCCGCCATGACGATGCGGGCGGGAGCGGCGGAGCGCCGACTCCACAGGAGCGAGGCACCGATGGCCACCACAGCCGCGATCGCGGGAGCGAGCGCCACCGTGTAGTAGGCGTGGAAGATGCCGGCCATGAAGCTGAACGCGACCGCGGTCACCAGCAGCCATCCGGCGAAGAGCGTCAGGGTCGCCCGCTGCGGCGAGGTGCGCGGCGCGCGGCCGATCAGCAGATAGCCGACCAGCACGAGCACCAGGGCGGCGGGCAGCAGCCAGGTGATCTGTCCGCCGATCTCGTTCTCGAACAGGCGGAACAGTCCGGTGGCGCCCCACATCCCGCTGCCAGTCGGGTTGCCGCCGCCTCCGGTGACGCTGCCCACCTCGTTGCCGGTCAGACGGCCGAAGCCGTTGTAGCCGAAGGTGAGTTCCAGGAACGAGTTGGTCTGCGATCCGCCGATGTAGGGGCGCATGGATGCCGGAACCAGCTCCACGATCGCGACCCACCAGCCGGCGGAGACCACCATGGCCCCAAGCGCGGCCAGGCCGTGTAGCAGCCGCTTGCCGATTCTGAGCGGGGAAGCCCAGAGGAACGCCAGCGCGATGGGCGGCACGATCAGCAGCACCTGCAGTTGCTTCGTCAGGAAGCCGAGGCCGACCATGACGCCGGCCCAGAGCATCCAGCGCAGTTTGCCGTCGTCGATGGCGCGCAGCGTGAAGTAGGCGGCGAGCGTGATTAGCAGCACGAGCAGCGCATCGGGGTTGTTGAACCGGAACATCAGCGCCGCCACCGGGGTGAGCGCGAGCACGGCCCCGCCGAGCAGGGCGGTCCCCGCCGAGAAGCGGCGGCGCAGGGTGGCGTACAGCACGCCGACCGTCGCGACGCCCATCAGCGCCTCGGGCAGCAGGATGCTGAACGAGCTGAGCCCGAACATCCGCACCGAGAGCGCCATGAGCCACAGGCTCGCGGGCGGCTTGTCGACGGTGATCGAGTTGCCCGCGTCGGAGGATCCGTAGAAGAACGCCTCCCAATTGACCGAGCCGGCCTGCGCGGCCGCCGAGTAGAAGGAGTTGGCCCAGCCGCTGGACGAGAGATCCCAGAGGTAGAGCAGGGCGGCGAGCGCGAGCAGGCCGAGGAGGGCCGGGCGCTCCCATCGAGCCGAGTCGGGGCGGCCGCGCACCAACCGGCGGCCCGCGCTGCGCGCCCGGTCGCCGAATCCCGGTCGCGGTTTCTCTGGAGCCTGGAGCTCCGGGGTCAGGGTGATCGTCATCATGCACTCGCTTTCTGGGTGGTCGAGTTGAGTCGGCGTACGAGCGCGTCGCGCGTCGTGAGCTCGCGGGGGGCAGAGGAACCGGGGTCGGCGGGCTGCCGCTGGCGGCGGAAGACCCAGACCCGGAAGAGCAGGAAGCGCACGAGCGTGGCCAGCAGGTTGGCGGCGGTGAGCACGGCGAGCGCGGTCAGAGACGAGGAATCCGGCCGCGCGAGGTGCAGCAGAGCGAGCGAGCCGCTCGTGATCGCCCACGCGATGCCGAACACGATCAGTCCCTGGAACTGATGTCGCACCGCCCGCCGCCGCCCGCGGACCCCGAAGGTGAACCGGCGATTCGCGGTGGTGTTGGCGATCGCCGTCACGAGCAGGGCGCCGAAGTTCGCCACCTGCCCCGGCATCACCAGCTGGAACACCAAGTAGAGCAACGCATAGGCGATGGTCGACAGCACGCCCACCGCCGCGAATCGCACCACCTGACCGAAGAAGCTGGGCACTCGCGGCGTCTCGAGCGGATGCCGCCCCAGCTCGGCATAGATGCGCTCGAGCGGGATCTGCCCGGTGGCGATCGACCGGCCGACACGCACCATCCCCTTGAGGTCTTCGAGGGCGGTGCCCGCGATGTCCACCGAGCTGTGCGCGTCGTCGACCCAGTCGACCGGCACCTCGTGGATGCGCAGCCCCGCCCGCTCGGCGATCACCAGCAGCTCGGTGTCGAAGAACCAGCCCGTGTCGTGCACATGCGGCAGCACCTGCTCGGCGACGTCGTGGCGCATGGCCTTGAAGCCGCACTGCGCGTCACTGAACGTGACGCCGAGGTAGCGGCGCAGCAGGAAGTTGTAGCTGCGCGAGATGAACTCGCGCTTCGGTCCGCGAACCACGCGTGAGTTCGACGAGAGGCGCGTGCCGATCGCGACATCAGAATGCCCGCTGAGCAGCGGCGCGATCAGCGGCGGCAGCGCGCGCAGGTCAGTCGAGAGGTCTTCGTCGAGGTAGGCGACCACCTCGGCGTCGCTCTCGAGCCAGGCGCGCTTGAGCGCTCGTCCGCGCCCCTTTTCGGCGAGATGGATGACGCGCACACCGCCCAGCTCGAGCGCCAGCTTGTCGGCGATCGCCGCCGTGGCGTCGGTCGACGCGTTGTCGGCGATCGTGATCCGCCACGGTTCGTCGAGCAGCTCGCCGAGCGCGTCGTGCAACGCACGGATGCTGTGCTCGAGCGTGGCCTGCTCGTTGTAGACGGGCACGACGACGTCAATGCGGAGTCGGTCGGAATCGGTCATGACCCGATAGTCGGCGAGCGGGCTATGCGGGGTGCTGGTGACTGCTATGAGTGGACTATGCCCTTGCCGTTCGTGTAGCGACGGGCGCGTGTCGGAACCTGATCATTGCGGCGCACGCAGAAAAAGGGGTCTAGAGAACGTCCGCTCGCGATAGAGACCACTAGTAGGAGACCCAAGAACGCGCATGGGGGCACTATGCCGTTGGCTGTCTTGCGACGCCGTCCTAGGCGTCTAGTCGGCTACTGATTCCAGGTCTGCGCGTTCTGCGGAGAGATACTCGCCCAGTTTCAAGACGAGGCGACGACGAGCTCCGTTGCCGAAAAAGAATCCATCTCGGCCCGCAGGGCTCATGACGTCATGCGGGAGATTGGTCGGACGCCACTGCTCCTCGATCTCCGCGAGCTCGGAGAGGGGCTCTCCCGTGGTCAACCAGTGGAGTCGCGCAAGCGCGATCACGAGGTAGTGCCACCGGCGCAGGACCGTGGGCTCAGTAGATGAATCCGCGACGTGCGAAACGAGCAAGTCCTCAACGTGCCGCTGCTCGTCGGGCAACGCAAGCGCTATCGAGGTCTCCTCTGGACGAAGCGCAATCCCCTTCTTGTAGCGTCGAAGTTCGATGGCTACGGCATCTGATGCAGAAACGAGTCCCAAACGAAAGCCGGTGCTGAGCTCATCAATTCCGAGCGCTCCGACTGAGATGTTGGCCTCGAGGAAATGAAGACGATCGATACCCGCTACATATGGTTGAAGGGCAGCTCGTACATCTTCAAACCATCGTGGGTCCTTCATCGCATTCTCGAGAAGAATGAATGCACCAAGTACCCGCTACCGACCACCCAGTTTTGTTCCCCGGCCACGCCGTTAACGGTAGCTCTCACCGTCACACTGATCCCCAACCGACCAGTCGTTCGAACAACGACGGGCTTGACCGCGGCCTTCGTAACGATAGACGCCGCCACCCAAGCGCCGACGCGGTGGTACGCATCTGTCCTCAGGGCGGCACTTCCGATTGGGATGGCTCTCGACACAAGGCTGGCGGCCGCGAGACGAACTCCGGTCCCACCGCCGCCAGGTATCAGTCCCGTGACGCCGCCAATTGCTGCTGAGGTCGCCAAGCCCCCAGCCGAGAAGTCTTTGGTGCCCGCGGTCTCGGCCGCATATGATGCAGCGCCAGCTGCAATCCCGATCCCTACTCCGATCGCGATGCCAGCAGCTACGCCACATACCACGGACGCAACACAAGCGGCGGCCGCCGCCACGGCGCCCACAGCTGCGACAATAGTTACCGTCCAGGAGAGCGCCGACCTCCACCATTCCCCCGCTTGACCACTCAGATCAAATCGGTTGATGGGGTCGCTGGGGTACCCGTAGGCGTTCTCGTTGCCACCCGCCACCGGGTCAACTCCAAGGAACCGTCCGAGCGCGGCAACATATTGCCGTGCCCCCATCTCTATGGTGGCGACGGTGCCGAGGTGCTCATACAGCTTCTGGTGCGACCCAACCCAGCTGTTGTCGGCATTGTTGCTGTTACTGGTGTCGGGCACCGCGTCATCCGCGATCGTCGTACCGATGTTGCCGGTGGTCGGGTCGATGGGCTGTCCAAACGGATCATACGAAGCATGACCGGCCGCACGGGTACCGGAATTGTCGGCAGTGATGGCCTCGTCCCCATGCAGGTTCGGATACGACCACACCGTGCCGGCATGACTGCCACCCGTCGTGATGATCATCATCGCGCCGCCGGGCAGGGTCACGGTCCGAGAGAACACGCCGCTGCCGTCGATCGTCGCCCACGGCGCGTCTCCAGAGCCGGAGTAAAGATAGGTCGTTGTCGTGGTCGTCCCGGAGTCGGTCGCGACGCGCCTCACGATTCGGTCGGTCGCGTCGCGGGTGTAGGTGACCGTCGTCGTCGTGCCGATCGACGTCGTCATGTGTCGATCCGCGACGTCGTACGTCATGACCTGGTTCGCCAGCTGAGTGGTGTTCCCGTGATTGTCGTAGGCCAGGTTCGCGGACGATAGGGCGGTATATCCCGCGTCTCCGTCTGCGGCAGGCGTGGTGACGTTGGTTGACGTGAGCCGGTCGGTGTTGTCGTAGCAGTACTGCACTGAGCTGGTTGCGGCTCCATGCACGTCGGTGAACTTGGTGCGGTTGCCGTCCTTGCCCGCCGCCGCGTCTGTCCCGCATCCTCCCGATGCTGCGAATTCGTAGGTCAACGTGTGCGTGGTGGTCGAGCCGTCGCGCATCACATCGCTGGTGAGGCGTCCGGCGGCGTCGAAGGAGTAGACCGACGAGCTGGGTGTGGCGCTTGTCGAATCGCTGAGGGTGTCTTGCACGATCCGGCCGGACTGCGAACGCACCACGGCGTCGTTGATGGTGGGTCCACTGACGTGTTCCGTCCAGGCGTCCTGGCTGACCGAGACGTCGTCAGCCAGCAACAGGTAGCCCGACGCCGCGCCGGTTCCGTCTTGCAGCTGCAGCGTCGCGGACGCGGATGTGGCGGTGAACGAGTAGGTCAGTTGCGTCCAGGTTGCCGCGGCGACGATCGTGTAGGCGGGAGCGGACGCGCCGGCGATCGTGAGTCGTTCCAGTTCATTGGCGGCAGCACCCGCGTTCACCCAGCCGGTCACCGAGTACGAGCGACCCACGGTGAGACCGGTCAAGGCTCTCGACGCGACGATGGAGTCAGGGAGGAATGCAGCGCTCGCTGTCGCTCCGAGTGCGTTCGATCCCGAGTGCGGAGCCGAGGCATCAACCGCGACCGAGAAGCCAGTGCCGGCTGTCCAGGCATCAACACCGGATTCGAATCCCGTGGCATAGGTGTTCACCGCGGGGTGGTTGATGTCTGGGGCGGCCGGGAACGACCAGGTGATCCCGTCGGTCACACCCGACATGGCGTTGCGGCTGATCGACGACAGACTGGTCCCGTTGGAATAGGCCACAGACGTCAACACCTGCGTTGCGTTGTCGTAACTCGGCGTTGCAACCTCCGTCCCGTCGGTGAAGGGAGCGTTGGTCCCGTCCAGGTACTCGTGCGTCACCTTGCCGTCCAGGTCATACTTGAAGGCTGCCGTCTTCGACCCCGAGACCCCGACGGCCGTCGTCGAGACCGAGATGACCCTTCCGGTGATTGGGTCGTAGCTCGGACTGGTGACGGTGCCACTGACGTCCGTGTAGGCAACAGTCCGACCGAGCAGATCCGTCTGCGTGGTGATCGTCCCCGCCGAGTCCGAGACGGACGTGGTCAACGGATCACCGTTTGCCGAATAGTTGTACGTGACCGTGCGAGCCGGGTAGTTCGTAGTGCCCGAGACGGACGCCGGGAATGCCCGCTGACTGACCCGGCTCCTGCTGTCGTACGTTGTGCAGGTCCAGTCCGTGTCACCGGACCGCTTGGTGCCGACCAGACGGCCCAGGTTGTCATAGGTGTACCAGGTCACGATCGAGGCCGGAGCCGGACCGGTGGTCGACTTGAGGAAGCCGTACTCGTGAGTTCCCACTGGTGAGCCGGGGCAGCTGGCCGTGGTGAGAGTGTCCGAGTCCGTGTAGTAGGTACTCGTGGACAATGTCCCTGGTCCCGCCGGCAGTGATTCGGTCGAGGGTCGGAGCCAATGATTGGCGGCCGTGTCTTCGTAGGTCGTCGTCGTCTGCAGATTGAGATTTGAGGGATCCACCGTCGTCACCTGAGGCTGGCCCAACCAGGGGGCGCTTCCGTATCCGGTGGTCACAGTCGTCGAGGGGGCTGCGGCGCCCGCCACGGCCGTGGAATCGGCTGTTGTCGTTGAGGTCGTGAGCCCATAGTCGGGATGCAGCGCGGTGCCGGGGACATTCACGTAGGACGTGCCCCCGTTGGTCGACCACTGCAGCAGGATGTACGCGCCCTGGGTCAGCTCGGTGTAGTCGATCCGGATGCGGCGGGTCAGTGGATCGCCCGCATTGATGGTGATCGGAGGGCTGATAGTCGAGCCGGGTGCGGTCGACGACAAGATGTTGACGTCGTTCAACCAGACGGCGGTGGTGTCGTCGGCCACGGTGGCCAGGTAGTACGTGCCAGCGCTCGGGAACGTGATGGTTCCGGTCATTCGCAGCGATGTATTGTCGGCGTTCAGTCCCGTCGCGATCGGCGCCGTTGACCAGTTGGCGTTGACGGATCCGTCGGTGGCCAAAACCGTCGCCCCGGCGGCTGGAGCAAGCCCGTAGCTGAACAGCGTGGGGGCCCCAGCCCGGTTGGGGTTGTTGTAATAGGCGGCATTCAACCCGTTGACGCCGTTGAGGCTGTTCACCAAGCCCGTGTCATAGCTGGTCGAGGTGTGGGCCGGCGGCATGCCGGTCCCCGGGCACGTGGCCGCAGGAGTGCGGTCCGTGTTCGAGCTGTTCGGGTTCGTTGATGCCGCTGCGAAGCAGCTCGCAGGAGCTGGCCCGAAGGTGTCCGTCGCGCGGTCGGACAATGGGTCGTACAGCGTGGTGGATTCGTGGCCGGTGAAGTCGCTCGTCGACAGCAATTGATCCTTGTCCGACCAGGACTGCGTCGCCTTAACACCGAGCGCGCTCGTCGAGCTGGTCGCGCGCCACCCGCTGTCGTAGGTCGCCTTGGAGGCGTGCCCGATCGCCGAACCGGTCAGGTCCAGCCCCGTCACGTCGACATAGGCGGTTCCATGCGCCGGATCGTAGGTGTATGTCTTCTGCTGACGACCGGCAGCGGTCACACCATCGGAAGCCGGGAGGGTGACGGACTGTGCGGTGCCATCAGCGTTGTACAAGATCTTCACCGCGTTGGCGTCCGACGCGGCCCGCGCGGGCGTCGGGTTGGGAACCCGCAGCCAGTCGTTCGTCGTTGGGTCACGCAGGGTATCGAGACGTCCATTGGTGTCATAACCGAACGTCGTCGCCTCCCCACCCGGGTCGAGGATCTGCCCGAGCTGCCATACGTATCCGCCGGAAGAGACGGCGGTCTTGTTGTAGAACAGCTGGGTCGTGTCCGACGCCGTGGTGTGACCGGGGTAGGTGATCTGGCACAGGAGGCCGGCCAGAACCGGTGAGTCGTAGCCGGCGAGGACCGGGCAGGAACCGGCGCTGCCATCCGAGTAGGAGAACAGCACCTCGCGGCCGTAAACCGGAGGGGTCGCACCGTTGCTCGACACCGGGTCGCTCAACTTGGTGAGTCGGCCCGTCGTCGGGTCGTACGACGGGATCGGAGTCGCGGGTTTCTTGGAGTCCGCCGGGCTCGTGATCGAGGCGACCTTGCCGGAGGCGTTGAAGGCGTAGATCGTGCCGTCGTCATCGACCAAGGTCACCAGGCCGGCAGCGTCGAGGGTGAGGATGCCGTACTCGCCGACCGGGGCCTTGTAGCCGCCGGCAGAGGTCTTCAGGTAGGTGTGGACCGTACCCGTCATGTCGGTGATCGCCACCGAGTTCTCCGAGACACGAGCCGACGCGTACCGCGATGCGGCCCCGTCGATCGGGGATGACGCCGACCAGCCGACCGGGAGTGGCAGGTAGCTGGTGGTGAGCCAATCGGACGGCACCGGCTGGGTGACCCCGCTCTCGTTCTTAGCCATCAGCTGAACGGACGCGGACCCGGTTGCCTGGTAGTAGTCCAGTTCGATGGGAGTCGGAGTGCCAGCCGAAGTCGACGAGCTCGCCCACAACGTCGGGGTTGCCGTGGGTGGCCAGTTGCTGAGCAGAGTGCTCCCGTTGACGATGAGCTTGTTCCCGTCATCGGACTGCACGCCGAGGGTGTACGTGTGACCGTCGCTCGGGACCTGGATGAAACCGGTCCACTTCGCCAAGAAGTAGGTGGCGGGCACCGAGGGAGGCATGCTCGCGCTCGTCCAGGTGAACGAGACGTTCGAGTCGGTGCGCGCGAGCACCGAGGTTCGCGGCGAACCATCCGCATTCGTGTAGACAAACGACGTCGTGCTCGTCTGGCCGGGGTTCAAGGCGTTGTAGTACGAGCCGGTCAGGCCCTTGTACTTGTCGGCAGGCACGAGCGAGTTGTATGAGAACGACAGCCCCATCGGACCACCCACGGTCGGCACGGTTGGGGACGAGAAGTTCAAGTTCACATTCCCGTTGGCCAGGTTCACCGTGACCGGGCCGGCCGTGTCGGTCGGCGACGGGGTCGAGGCTCCGATGCGCTGGTTGGCGGTGAAGTGCGACACCCATGACGGGTCGACCGCCGAGTCATAGCCGTCGTTGGTCATCACACCGACCGTGTACGAGCCGCCATCTTGCAGCGTGCCCGCGGGAGGCGACCACGTCACGGGGCTGGAACCCGACGCAGGCAACCACCCGGACGTCGTGACCTGGCCCGACTTGCCATCTGCTCCGGTCGAAAGACGGAACTGGTACGTCACCGTGTCGCCGTCCACGTCGGTGACCTGCGGGGTGGAGAACGTCGGGGACAGGGAGGTAATGATCGATCCATCGCCCGGAACCACGCTCGCCTGGGCCGGGGTCGGGGCTGGGTTGTTGGTGACGAAGGTCCATGCGGCGTTGGTGGCCGACTTGATCGGGCTGCCGTAGTAGTTGTCGTTGGTGTTGATCGAGTAGCTGTAGTGCTTGCCCGGGGTCAGCTTGCCCTGCAGCACTTGGTAGGGACCGCTGGGCACCCACGGCGTCGTGTACGCGGCCCCGCCATCGGAGGAGGTGAAGACGTACTGGAAGTTCTGACCCGTCCCGGTGCTCTCCGTTCCGGTGGCCTGCATGATCGGCATATCCGCACCGCGGGCGCCCCCGGTCGGTGTCGCACCGGTCACCCCGGTGATCGTCGGAGCCGCCACGTAGCTGATCGACAGACTGGTCGAGATGGCTTTGAGCGAGTAGCAACTACGGCAGTACGCGTTATCGGATGCGTTCAAACCGCCTGTCAGCGTGAACCAACCACTGTTGCTATTTGCGTTTACCCAACTGGCGAGCAATTGCCAAAGTGGGGCGTCACCTGCCCCGCCGCTCGCGCAGTTCGGGAAGTACGACAGGTAAGTGTTCGCCCCGCCGTAAGCGTTGACGAAAGCAGCCGTGTAGAGGCCGCCACCGTAGCAGTTGCTCGTTCCCACTTGCGAGGTAATGCGGCTCGAGTTCAGCGTTGCGCCAGTGACTTGCTGACCATAGATCGAGGTCCAGTTGTAGTGCGTATAGGTCTCCCAGTCGCAGCATGAACTCGTCTGGTGGGTGTTGCCGATGTAGGGAATCGAGCTGGAGCCTCCCCCTTGCTTATAGGCAACTTGTCCATCCGGCCCGGGGGCGATGGACGGGTCCAGCACCACCGGGTACACCCTGGAGGTCGCGTGCAACCAATACGGGTCAGGGGTGAAGGTCAACCGGTACTGGGAAGTGCTGACCTTCTGCACCGTGTACGGCACATTCGCCATCGCATCCTGTGACTGACCTTCCTTGCCCGACGAATCCCACATCAACGGGATCGGCATCGTGAACACCACCGTGCCGGAGGCGTCCCAGAACTCGAGCGAACCGAACTTGCTCTTCACCGGAGTCAACCCGGGAGCAGTGACCGTCCACACATACGTCGACTTCGCGGCATCCGCATTGCGGATCACCACCGACTCCTTCACCCCGTCACCGGCGACCTTGTACGCCAGATCCGTGCTCGGGAACACCGAGGAGTAATGCGCCTGATCCGCCCCGATATTCACAAACGGGACCACTGGATGCTGCACCGCGGAATCAGCAGCACCCTGCAGCGCGAACGACACCGTGTGCCCATTCCTGCTGACCTGCAGAAGCTTCGAATTGGACGCCTTCGGCGCGAACTTGGGCACCAACGGACTCAGCGTCGACATGAGCCCCGACTTGCCATCATCCTTCAAAGAAAAGTCCGCAGGAACCCACTTCCCACCCGACTTCACGTTCACCGGCGACGTCGACATCACCACCTGGTTCACACCATGCTTATCCGTATACGTCGTCGAATACTCATGCCGCGACGTCACCCTCGCCGACCCCTGATCAAACGTCAGATCCGGCTTCGCCGTCGGTGCCGCCGGAGTCGGTACAACGGGGGCATCGAACTTTCCGGCCTGCGACTTCGGTCCCGAGGATGAAATCGCGGGCGACACGATGGGCGGCGCTGGAAGTGGCGAGGTCGACACGGGCGCCGCCTGCGCCGGAAGCGGAGTCAAGATCCCGACAACCAACGCGACGACCGCCAGGAACGGAACAAGCACACGACGAGCAGACAGCAGACGAACCATGACAACATCCCGCGGAAGAGGGCCACGAGCTGCCAACGGTTCGCTCGACCGAGAAAGCCTCAACGCTGTCCCGGTGAGCACACGCTAGCGGGACATGAGCATCGCCTGAAAGATCCTTATGTGAACATTGTGTTTCCGGTCTACCCCACAACGGGGGCCACGGGCCTACACCCGCTCTAGTCCCGCCAGCAGGTCCCCGAGCAGGTCGTCGACCCCTTCGATTCCGACCGAGAGCCGCACCACGTTCTCGGGAACTTCGAGCGCCGTCCCCTTCACCGAGGCGTGCGTCATCTCGGCCGGGTAGCACATGAGCGACTCGACGCCGCCGAGCGATTCGGCGAGCTGGAACAGCTTGGTCGACTCGGCGAGTTTGCGGGCCGCCGCGCGATCGGCGAGCTGCAGCGAGATCATACCGCCGAAGCTCTTCATCTGGCGGGCAGCGAGCTCGTGACCGGGGTGGTCCGGCAGGCCGGGGTAGTAGACCTGGCTGAGCTTGGGATGTCCGACCAGCTGCTCGGCGATGGTCTGGGCGTTCGACGAGTGGCGGTCCATGCGCACCGCGAGGGTCTTGATGCCTCGGATGGTGAGCCAGGCATCCATCGGGCCGGAGACCGCGCCGACCCCGAACTGCAAGAACGCCACCTTGTCGGCGAGGCTCTCGCCGCGCACCTGGACGCCCGTGCCGACGATCACCGCTCCCCCGAGCACGTCGCTGTGCCCGCCCAGGTATTTGGTGGTGGAGTGCACGACCACGTCGGCGCCGAGCGAGAGCGGCTGCTGCAGGTAGGGCGAGGCGAAGGTGTTGTCGACCACGACGATCGCGCCCACGGCGTGCGCCAACTCGGCGACGGCCGCGATATTGGTGATCTTCATCAGCGGGTTGCTCGGCGTCTCGACCCAGACCACCTTCGTGGCGTCGGGGCGGATGTGGCTCTTCACCGCATCCAGATCGCTCATGTCGACCGTCGAGAGTGAGACGCCCCACGGCACCAGCGCCCGGTTGACGAGCCGGTGCGAGCCGCCGTACACGTCGTTGCCCATGAGCACGTGATCGCTCGGGCTCAGGATGGCGCGCAACAGCGTGTCTTCGCCGGCGAGGCCGCTCGCGAAACTGAACGCCCGGTCGCCACCCTCGAGCGCGGCGAGCAGGGTCTGGAGAGCATCCCGCGTCGGGTTGCCGCCGCGCGCGTACTCGTAGCCGTTGTGGAAACCGCCGATGCCGTCTTGCACGAACGTGGTCGTGAAGTACACCGGCGGGATCACCGCGCCCGTGGTTGGGTCGAACGCTTGGCCCGCATGGATGGCGGTGGTGGAGAAGTCTGGGTCAGTCATGACGGCTTTCTAGCTGTTGAGGAAGGTGAGCAGGTCGTGCCGGGTCAGCACGGCGGCCGGCTTGCCGTCGTCGGTGACCATCAGGGCGTCGGCGTCGCGCAGGTGCTCGCGCGCCGACTCGACCGACTCGTGCTTTCCGATCAACGCGAACGGCGGTCCGATCAATCCCGCGACGGGATCGGTGAGTGCGGCCCGGCCGCTGAATACGGCGTCGACCAGACTCTTCTCGTCGATCGAGCCGACCACCTCGCCCATCACGACCGGGGGTTCGGCGCTCAGCACGGGGACCTGCGAGACGTCGTACTCCTTGAAGATGCCGATCACGTCGCGCACGGTGTCGCTCGGGTGGGCGTGGATGAATTCCGGCAGCAAGCCGTTCTTGCTGCTGACGATGTCGCCGACGGTCTTGCCCTCGTCGGCGGGCAGGAAGCCGTAGCTGCGCATCCACGCGTCGTTGAAGATCTTGCCGAGGTAGCCGCGCCCGCCGTCGGGCAGCAGGATCACCATCACGTCCTCCGGGCCGAGCGTGCGGGCGACCTTGAGGGCGGCCGCGACGGCCATGCCGCTCGATCCGCCGACCAGCAAGCCCTCCTCACGAGCGAGGCGGCGGGTCAGCTCGAACGACTCGGCGTCGGATGCCGCGACGATCTCATCGACGACCGTCGGATCGTAGGCGGTCGGCCAGAAGTCCTCACCGACGCCCTCGACCAGGTACGGCCGACCGGTGCCGCCGGAGTAGACGGACCCCTCGGGATCGGCGCCGATGACGCGCACCCGCCCGCTCGACACCTCTTTCAGGTACTTGCCGACGCCGCTGATCGTGCCGCCGGTTCCGACCCCCGCGACGAAGTGCGTGATCTCGCCGCCGGTCTGCTCCCAGATCTCGGGGCCGGTCGTCTCGTAGTGGCTGAGCGGTCCGTTCGGGTTGGAGTACTGGTCGGGCTTGAATGCTCCGGGGATCTCGCGCGCGAGCCGGTCGCTCACCGAGTAGTAGCTCTCGGGGCTGTCGGGCGCTACCGACGTCGGGCAGACCACGACCTCGGCGCCGTAGGCGATAAGCGTGTTGCGCTTGTCTTCGCTGACCTTGTCGGGGCAGACGAACACGCAACGGTAGCCGCGCTGCTGGGCCACCAGGGCGAGGCCGATGCCGGTGTTGCCGCTGGTCGGCTCTACGATCGTGCCGCCGGGCTTCAATTTGCCCTCGCGCTCGGCCGCCTCGATGATGCGTACGGCGATGCGGTCTTTGCTCGAGCCGCCGGGGTTGAGGTACTCGATCTTGGCGAGCACGGTGGCCTCGACGCCTTCGGTCACCTTGTTCAACCTGACGAGCGGGGTGTGCCCGATCAGGTCGAGAACGGTTTCGGCGTAGTCCATGCGTCGAGCCTAGTTGCGGCATCCGGGCTGTTACGGGCAGCGCGGTGACGAGCAACGACTACGCGATGACCATCGCGCCGAGCTGTGGCGTCTCGCCCCCGTCGGCCAGCACCTTCGCGCCCAGCGCAGACCGATGGTCGATCGCCAGTCCGATGTCGCGCGCGAGGGCGGGTCGCGTCTTCACCAGGGTGTCAACGACCGCGACCGGGATGTGGAGAACAGACAGCTCGTCGATGACGACGGCGTTCACCGCCACCGCCTGCCGGGTGAGTGCGGTGAGCCCCAGCAGGTCGTCCTTCTTCAGCTGGGTGACCGGATACTGCGAGCCCTCCGGCCCTGGAACGCTCAGCTGCACGACGCCCGAGACGATGATCCGCAGGCCATCCGGGATCGTCCCGAGCTTCTGCACGACCTCGCCGTCGCCGTAGCGCTCGAGCTTGACGTGCTTCTCGTAGGTCGCCACGTCCTCCGGCGTCAGGTAGAGGTAGGGCGCGACGCGGGTCAGCATGTGCTTGGTGCGTTCTTGCGTCGCGTAGTTGTCGGTCAGGTCGCGATCCAGGTGCAGGCCCTTGCGACGGGCTGCGTACCAGAGGCGGCTGCGGAAGGTGCCCAGCGCCATGTAGGCCTTGCCCGGAGCCGTGAGCGCGATGTTGATCTCGTACCAGCTCTTGCCGATCGGGATCGCGTAGGGCTGACTGTCGGGCTGCAGATCGGGCAGGCCGCTGGCGACCTCGACCATGAGGTCCATGACCTCCTGAGGCGGGTCGTCGGTGGCGAACCGCACGTCGGTCGATGCCTCCCAGGTGTCGCTGGAGCGGCTCAGGTTGGTGAACGATTCGCCGGCCAGGTTCGAGTTCGGGATGATGATGATCCCGTTGCCGGAATCGATGTGGGTGGCGCGCCAGTTCATGACGACCACGCGGCCCTTGCCGCTCGGCGTGACCAGGTAGTCGCCCAGCTCGAACGGCTGCTCGAACACCAGGAACAGCCCGCTGAGCAGCGAACCGACGGCGTTCTGCAGGGCCAGGCCGATGACGATCGAGCCCACGCCCAGCGCCGTGAAGAAGCCGCCGATGTCGGCGCCCCACACCCAGCCGAACAGCACGGCGGCGCAGATCAGCACCAGCAGAACGCGGGCGATCTCGACGAAGATCGACGGGATGCGGTTGCGCCAGGTGCCCTGCTTGGCGGTCACGAACACCGCCAGGTTCAGGCCGCCCAGCAGCACCAGGATCACCACGAACCCGAACGCGGTCGCGACCACCTTCGCCCAGGTGAAGCCGACATGCGGTCCGCCGCTCTGCGGGATCTGCGTGAACAGGATGAGCACGGCGCCGAGCGGCGCCAGGATGTTGCGCACGATCAGCACCAGCCGCGCGCCGGGGTTGCCCGAGCGCACCATCGAGGTGTGCAGTTCGCCCAGCACGATGAGCACGACCGGCAGCCCGATGATGACCGTCAGAGCCGGCCAGAACCAGGGCTGGGTGAAGACGTTCACAGCGGCGCTGCCTCGGGCGAGGTCGATGCGGGTTTCTCGAGGTCGTCGACCGCGGTCGGGTCGATGCTCCACACGCGCTGGTTGCCGCTCGGCGTCGCGACGACTCCCGAGTCGGTGAAGGGCAGTTGATCGGCGATCTTGTCGACCACCCGCTGGGTGACGAAGATGCCGGCCTCGTTGGCACCGCCCTGCAACCGGAAGGCAAGGCTCACCGCATCGCCCCACAGGTCGTAGACGACCTTGGATCGCCCGACCAGACCGCTCGAGACGGTGCCGGTGTCGATGCCGGCCCGGATGGCGAGCTTGACGCCCTGCTGAGCACCGAAGTGCTCGACGATCTGCTGCATGTCGATGGCGAACATCACCGCGCGCCGCGCGTTGTCCACCCGAGGCACCACCAGGCCGCAGCTGGCGAGGTAGCCCTGCCGGGTGGAGCGCACGCGTTCCACACCGTGCTCCTCGGCCGCATCGTCGAAGGCCCGGAAGATGTCGTTGAGCGTCTCGAGCGCCTTCTCGGACGAGCCGAGGGTCGCGCTGTAATCCTCGAAGCCGACGATGTCGGCGAACAGGACGGTGACCTCCTGATGGTCTTCGACGATCGTCTTCGCGCCCTCTTTGTAGCGCTTGGCGAGCGTCTCGGGCATGAGGGTCTGCAGCAGCTGCTCGTTCTCGGCCTTCTGCTGCTCGATGAGCGCCGCCCGCAGCTCGAGACTCCTCGACATGTCGTTGAACGCAGACTCCACGTCGGCCAGCTCGTCGCTGCCTCCCGGCACGACCTGCACGCCCGACTCGCCCGCCGCGATCCGTCGGGCCGCATCGCGCAGGCGGCGCAGCGGGCGCACGGCGGCGCCGGCGATGATCACCGAGATGATCGACACGATCGCCACGATGATGGCGGCCGAGACCGCCAGTCGCGACGTGAAGTCGTTCACCGGGCCGAGGGCCTCATCCGTGTCGATCTCGGCAACGATCACCCAGCGCAGGTTCGGGTCCGGCAGGTTCAGAGGCGCGTAGGCCGCCACCGTGCTGCCGCCCAGATACCCGTTGGTCGTGATGGTGCCGGTCTTGCCCTGCTGGGCCAGCTTCAGCGCGTTGGTCTTCACCGGCTGAATGCCGAGGCTCTCTTTGCGTGCCACCGCCTCGACCGCCTGCTGGCGGGTGAGCCCCGACGCCATCGCCTCTCTGATGTACGCCTTCGGGTTCTCGGCCAGGTCGCGCGACAGCGAGCGCATGTAGCCGTCGTCGCCGACCAGATAGGCCTCGCCGGTCTTGCCGAGTCCGCTCTTCTGCCAGCTGCGTCCGCCGGTCATGACGTCATCGATGCGGGATGCCGGCAGCTGCACCGCGATCGCCCCGACGATCTTGTCCGCACCCGCGAGAGGCGCGACGACCCAGGCGGTCGGGGCATCCAGTGCGGGAGCGTACGGCGTGAAGTCGGTGAAGACCACCGAGTCGAGCCGGTTGCGCGACATGGCCTGATCGAACCCGGTGGCGAGACTGGTGAAGCTGTACGGCCCGGAGGTGAGGCTGGCGCCCAGATCGACCTGCTTGCCCACGGTGTAGACCACCCGGCCACCCGAGTCGATGAGGGCCAGATCGCCGTACTTCAGCAGCGAGGCCATGCGGCTCAGGTAGTCGTGATAGGTCGCGCTGGCCGCCGACCAGCTGCTGCCGTCGCCGGCGTCGACCAAGCCGGCGGGGTCTGTGGCGAGCGCGTAGTGGTAGAGCAGGTACCGCGCCGCGGGATCGCTCGGCAGGAAGCTCGACGCGTCGGCCGTCTTGCCCGTCGCCTTCTGCAGTTTCGGGCCGAAGTCGTCGCTGAAGTACCTCTGCAACTGGGCCTCTTGCGCGTCGGTCAGCACGTTCGGCGACGTCGGGGCATCCAGTTCGTCATAGGCGGCCGAGAACGCCTGCTCGGCATCGACGACCGCCGAGTCGCGGCTCGCGAGCAGCAGCGAGTTCTGGATGGAGTCGAACAACGAGGTCATCTCGCGGGCTCGCGAGTCGCGCACCTCGACGAGCCGCTCGATCGCAGCCGCCTTGAGCGAGTCGGTGCCGTTGAGGTAGCCGATGATGCCGACGACAAGGTTCGACCCGATGCTCACCGCGAGAAGCATGAGCAGGATGAGCGACTTGATGCTCAGCGTGCTGTTGCGGGACGCGCGCGCGGGTGTCGCATCAGCTGTGGCGTCGTGCGTCACCCTGGGCCTCCGCGCTGCAGGTCAATGTAGGAACGCCTCACTCTAACGAGTGCGGCAACCCGCGACTAGCGACCTTCTGACCCGCCGACCAGGGCCCTGAGCGCCCGGACCGGGATGCCGATCCAGTCGGGTCGGTGGTCGGCCTCGTACGCCACCTCATAGACGGCCTTGTCGATCTCGTAGGCGCGCAGCAGGGCGACCGCGGCGTCCGAACGATCGAAGGCGTAGCCGAACAGGAACGCCATCTGGTTGCGGCGCACCCAGTCGTCGGCGAGCGCCGCCTCGTCGACCGAGGGGTCGAGCGAGATGACCCCGGTCATGGCGGGGATCGAGTGCGCGACGTAGTCGAAGGATCGCAGCATCCCGGCCAGGTCGCGCAGCGGCGAGTCGAGCCGAACGCGCTCGGACAGCGGCGCCGACGGCTCGCCCTCGAAGTCGATGATCTTCCATCCCGCCGTGGTGCGCAGGGTCTGGCCGAGGTGGAAGTCGCCGTGGATCCGCTGCACCTCGACGGGCGCGCGGCGGTCGATCCGGTCGTACGCCGCCCGCGCTCCTGGCGCGAACTCGGCGACCTCGGGATGCGCGGCCGCCGCCTCATCCAGCCGCCGGTTCAGACGCGCGACCAGCGCGTCGAGCTCGTCGCGGCCCCACACGGCCGTCGGCAGCAGCTCGCGCAGCTTCGCGTGCACGGCGGCGGTGGCCGCCCCCAGTCGTTCGGCCTCGCCCGCGAAGTCGCCGCCCGCCTCTCGAGCGCGCACCGCGTCGTCCCGCAGCGCGCGCACGCTGGCCCGCGCGGTGTCCCAGCCGTCGGTGGCCGACCGTTGGAACACCCCGGCCATGGCGAGGTCGAATCCGCCCCCTCGGATCCATCCGAGCAGCGGCGAGATCTCGTCCGACCCCGCCTGGGTCAGCGCTTCCTGCACTTCGATGTCGGGGTTGTCGCCCGGACTCAGTCGGCGGAAGAACTTGATCATCGTGTCGCCGGCGACCACCGAGGTGTTGCTCTGCTCGGCTCCGAGCAGCACGTTGTCGACGCCCGGCGGCAGCGAGAACCCCAACAGGCGGCCGTAGCTGACGCCGTCGGGCGTCGCCGCCGCATCCGAGAATCCGGCCAGCAGCACCGCACGGGCGTCCGGATCGTGCAGCGCGTCGTAGACGTAGAAGATGCGGTCGTCGAGGGTCGTGGCGCCGACGAATCCGTAGGAGAGGTCGTCGCGCGGCTCGGTCCGGTACGACAACGGGACGTTGTAGATGCCGGGCTCCGATCCCGACACGACCGACACGATCTCGAAACGGACGCCGGGGTCCGCCGTTTGGTCGCTGAGCCAGGCCAGCGGCTGCACCTGCGTCACGGCGACCTGCTGCGATCCGGCGAACCAGCGCTGGCGGCTCAGATAGGCCGCGAGCTCCGGTTGTTCTGTCCAACTCATTCGATGGCTCCCTCCGCCGCCCCCACGATCCGGAACCAGTAGAAGCCGTACCCCGCCAGCGTCAGCAGGTAGGGCAGCTCGCCGATCGGTGGGAACTCGACTCCGCCCAGCATCTCGACGGGACGCCGACCGCTGAACTGATGCAGATCGAGTTCCACCGGTTGCGGAAAGCGCGACAGGTTGTTCACGCAGAGCATCACGTCGTCGCCGTCCTCGCGCAGATACGAGAGCACCGAGGGGTTGCTGCCGCCGAGGTCGAGGAACGAGCCTCGCCCGAATGCGCTGTGCTGCTTGCGCACGTAGATCATCCGGCGGGTCCACTGCAGCAGCGACGACGAGCTGGCCTGCTGGGCCTCGACGTTGATGGCCTGGAAGCCGAACACCGGATCCATGATCACCGGCAGCGCGAGCCGACCGGGCGTCGCCGACGAGAAGCCGGCATTGCGGTCGGGAGTCCACTGCATCGGCGTGCGGACGCCGTCGCGGTCGCCCAGCCAGATGTTGTCGCCCATGCCGATCTCGTCGCCGTAGTAGAGAACCGGCGACCCCGGCAGGCTGAGCAGCAGGGCCGTGAACAGCTCCATCTGGTTGGTGTCGTTGTCGAGCAGCGGGGCCAGTCGGCGCCGGATGCCGATGTTCGCCTTCATCCGCGGGTCGGTCGCGTACTCGTTCCACATGTAGTCGCGGTCTTCGTCTGTCACCATCTCGAGCGTCAGTTCGTCGTGGTTGCGCAGGAAGATGCCCCACTGGCAGTGCTCGGGCACGGTCGGCGTCTGCTCGAGGATCTCGCTGATCGGATACCGCGATTCCCGCCGCACCGACATGAAGATGCGCGGCATCACCGGGAAGTGGAAGCACATGTGGCACTCGTCGCCGCCGACCGCGGGATCGCCGAAATAGTCCACGACGTCGGCCGGCCACTGGTTCGCCTCGGCCAGCAGCACGCGGCCCGGGTACTTCGCGTCCACGTGGGCGCGCACCTTCTTGAGGAACTGGTGGGTGCGGGCCAGGTTCTCGCCGGTGGTGCCCTCTTCTTCGTAGAGGTAGGGCACGGCGTCCAGTCGGAATCCGTCGACGCCGCGCTCGAGCCAGAAGTCGAGCGCCTCGAGCATCGCCTCGTGCACGGCCGGGTTCTCGAAGTTGAGGTCGGGTTGGTGACTGTAGAAGCGGTGCCAGAAGTACTGCTGGCGCACCGGATCCCATGTCCAGTTCGACGTCTCAGTGTCGACGAAGATGATGCGCGCGTCGGCGTAGCGCTCGTCGGTGTCCGACCAGACGTAGAAGTCGCCGTACGGGCCGTCGGGGTCGGACCGGGAGGCCTGGAACCACGGATGCTGGTCGGAGGTGTGATTCATGACCACATCGATGATCACGCGGATGCCGCGGGTGTGAGCCGCGTCGAGGAACTCCTGGAAGTCGTCGATCGTCCCGATATCGGGGGCCACCGCCGTGTAGTCGGCGACGTCGTAGCCGCCGTCCTTGAGCGGCGAGGGGAAGAAGGGCGGCAGCCAGACGCAGTCGACGCCCAGCCACTCCAGGTAGTCGAGCTTCTCGGTCAGTCCCTTCAGGTCGCCGATGCCATCGCCCGACGAATCGCGGAACGATCTGACCAGGACCTCGTAGAACACCGCCGACTTGAACCAGTCGGCATCGCTGCGATCGACTCCCTGTTCCGTGACCGCCATCCTTCGACGCTAGTCCGCGGCCGCCGCCGAGCCCAACCCTTGCACGGCTCTTTCAGCCAATTGCTCGGTGAAGAGCTTGGCGTAGACGCCGTCGTTCTTCAGCAGCTGGGCGTGCGTGCCGCGTTCGACGATGCGGCCCGCCTCGACGACGAAGATGACGTCGGCACCGACCACCGTCGAGAGCCGATGGGCGATCGCGATCGTCGTGCGGCCGCGCGCCGCCTGGTCGAGAGCGGTCTGCACGATGCGCTCCGAGACGGTGTCGAGCGCACTGGTCGCCTCGTCGAGGATCAGCACGGCCGGGTCTTTGAGCAGCACCCGGGCGATCGCGACCCGCTGCTTCTCGCCGCCGCTGAGCCGGTAGCCGCGCTCGCCGACGACCGTGTCGTAGGCATCCGGGAACGAGACGATGGTGTCGTGGATGTTGGCTGCCTTCGCGGCGGCCACGAGCTCGTCGTCGCTCGCGTCGGGCTTGGCGTAGCGCAGGTTCTCGGCGATGGTCGCGTGAAAGAGGTAGGTCTCTTGACTGACGATGCCGATCGCGCCGATCAGCGACTCCTGCTGCAGCTCGCGCACGTCGTCGCCGGCGAACAGCACGGCGCCGCCCGTCACGTCGTACAGCCGGGGCGCCAGGTACGAGACAGTGGTCTTGCCGGCTCCTGACGGCCCGACGAAGGCGGCGTACTGTCCCGGCTCGATGTCGAAGCTGACCTCTTTGAGCGTGGCGGGCGAGTCGGGAGCGGCATCCGGGTACCGGAACACCACCTTGTCGAACTGCACGCGGCCGAGCCGGCTCGGGCTCACCGGCCGGGCATCCGGGGCATCGGTGATCTGCGGCACCAGATCGAGGTACTCGAAGATGCGCGCGAACAGCGCCTGCGAGGTCTGCAGATCGAGGGCGACCCGCAGCAGTCCCATCAGCGGGAACAGCAGCCGAGCCTGCACCGTGGTGAACGCGACGATGGTTCCCGGCGTAATCGTGACCCCGTGGAATATCAGCCAGGCGGCCACCACGTAGATCACCGCGGGGACGACCGACAGGAACACGCTGACGATCGCGAAGAACCACTGGCCGCTCATCTGCTGCTTGATCTGCAGCATGATCTGGTTCTCGTTCTCGGCCTCGTACCGGCCGATCTCGGACTTCTGCTGGTTGAAGCTCTTGGCGAGCAGGATGCCCGAGACGCTCAGGGTCTCTTGGGTGATCGCCGTCATCTCGGACAGCGACTCCTGCGTCTTGGTCGCGATCCGGGCTCGGACCTGCCCGACCCGGCGCTGAGCGATCACCAGCAGGGGCAGCAGCACGACGGCGACGATCGTCATCTGCCAGCTGAGCACGAGCATCGCCACGAACGCGGCGATCACCGTGACCGTGTTGCCGACGACGCTGGAGATGGTGTTGCTGAGCACGCCCGCCACACCGCCGACGTCGTTCTGAAGGCGGGACTGGATGACGCCCGTCTTGGTGCGCGTGAAGAACGCCAGCTCCATGGCCTGCAGATGGGAGAAAAGCCGGATGCGCAGCGCCCCCATCACGCTGTTGCCGACTCGCGCGGTCAGGTAGGTCTGCCCGACGCCGATGCCTGCCGACGCCAGCCAGAGCAGCACCATCGCCCCGACCAGGGTCAGCAGCACCGGGACGTCCGGGTGACCGCCCGGCGGGAAGAGGCCGCGGTCGAAGGCCTGCTGCGTCAGCAGCGGGGGGATGACACTGAGGCCCGCGCTGAGCAGTACCAGGGCGATCGTGACGATCAGCTGCGCGCGGTACGGCGCGAAGAGCGCGCCGATCCGACCGAGCAGGTTGGCGACCTTCGGAGCCTCTGCGTTGGCCGCCTTCTGTGCGGCGATATCACCGCCGGAGATGCGGCCACCGCGGCCTCCGCCCCCACCCCGCATGCTCACCTGCCGAGCCTAACCCGGGGCGGCGGGGCTCCGAATCACGGGTGAGGGACACGAGGATGTACCCCGATCGCTGAAAATCACCCCTGTTCTGGGTGACAACCGTGTCCTCATTTGTGTGGACACACCACAAATGTCTCGATAAAGTAACAACACTGTTCGTCGCACCGGCTTTCGGCATCTGGGACCCGAGGGCCGCGACGAATGCACTCGCCACCAACCACGCAGGACCGCGACACGACGCCGTGCACTCGGCGTCCGGTCGTTCCCAGGAGATCAGAACCGTGCACCCACCATCGGACTTCGAGTCGTTCCGGCAGTCGGTCGTCGACGCCGTCGAACGCGGCGATGCGAACTCGGTGCGCTCGGTCATCCATCCGAAGGCGCGCACGATCGCCGTCGAGCACGGCTCGGCCTTCCGCGAGCTGGTCAGCGGCCTGCCCACCGAGATCTGGCACAACGACCCCCGGATCGCCGCGGCGATGGGCGGCAGCTTCCGGGCCAACGGCTCCCCTCGGGGCAAGTCGGCGCTCGGCTACTTCCGCGCCGCCGAGGACGCCATCGCGACCACCCCCGATGTGCCGGCGCACTGCCTGGCATCGGTGCTGACCGGCCACGGGGCTGCGCTGCGCACGCTCGGACTTCTCGCACAGGCCCGCACCAAGCTCGACGAGGTCGAAACCATCATGCACACGGAGCTCAGCACGGGGCTCCCGGTGCGCATCGAGGTCGGCGCCCGCTGGAATCTCGAGGTGGGCATGGTCGACCTGCACGAGGGGGCGCTTGAAGCGGCGCGATCCCACCTCGAAGATGCCCACGGTCATGCGGCAGAGCACCTGACGCGTGCCGAGCACATCGAGTGCCTGGGCGCGATCGCCATGCTCGACGCCCTCGACATGGAGTTCGACCGGGCGCTCGCGTTGATCGATGAGGTCCGCGAATTGGCTCGCGAGACGGATCTCATCGAGACCGGTTATGCGGCTCCCGCGCTGGTGGCCTCGATGTTCATCGCGAATGAGCGCTACGACCTCGCGCGCGCCGCGGAGATCGAGGCCGAGCTGCTGATCGCGTCGCGTCACAACGAATGGGACTCGTTCGCGGGCATCCTCTCGGCGCAGCTGCGAGCGCTCGAAGGGCACCCGATCGTCGCGCTCGACGTGCTGAGCAAGGCAGCTCATGGCTACGCCCGCTGGGAAACGCAGGGCGTCGGGGTCGATCTCGCCCGACTGCTTCAGGGCGCCGTGCTGCTGAGCGTCGACCACGGGGAAGAGGCATGGACGACGCTGCAGACCCTCCGTCCGTACGCGCACCATCCGCTGTGCCCCGCCCGGGTCATCGGGCACCTGCGCCTCGCACACGGCGATCTCGTCGGCGCCGACGAGGCCATCCGGGAGTGCGAAGCGCTCGGCGATGCGCACTGCAAGCGGACCGCGGTCGACATCCATTTGATCCGCGCCGCCATCGAGTTCGAGCGCAGCAATTTCGTGGTCTCGGATGTGAGCGCCGACCGCGCCTTCGTGATGCTGGGGCGCACGGGCGCACGGCTGCCGCTGCGCAGCATCCCGGTCGCCTCGCTCTCGGCCCTCGCGACTCGGGCTGTCGGCCGCCACCACAGCGCCGAGGTGTCACGGATGCTCGACCTGATCGTCGAGAGCACGGCCGGATCGCACCGGGAGCTTCAGACGCTGAGCGCGCGCGAGCGCCTGGTGCTCGCCCAGGTGCAGCGCGGCCTGACCGTCGCGGCCATCGCCGCCGAGCTCTACATCTCGCCCAACACCGTCAAGACCCACCTGCGCCGGCTCTACAGCAAGCTCGGGGTGAGCACGCGCGACGAAGCCATCCGCGCCGCCCGCGCCCTCGGGCTGGATCACGAGATCACCCGCGAATCACCCGGTTCTCACCGCGACTCCTCGGAGGATGCGGTGATTTGATCGTGTCGTTGCATGCGAGCGACGGTTCCTGATCCCCGGCGCTCGGTTCGACACTGGGTGGGGCATCCCGGCTGGTTACCGGGGGCCCCACCCACCTCTGTTTTTTAGCGCGCCGCCGCTCCTGCGGCGCGCGTGCCGAAAAGGCGACGTACACGCCGCCGCCTTTTCGGGGCCGCGCGACTAGACCAGCCAGCGGAGCGCGGCGGCGTGTACGTCGCGCGCAGCGGGTGCGCCGCAGAAGCGGCGGCGCACTAAACGAGACTGTCGCGCCACGCGGCGTGCAACTTGGCGAAGCGGCCGACTCCGGCGATGAGCTCGGCGGGGGTGCCGTCTTCGACGATGCGGCCGTGCTCCATGACGAGCACGCGGTCGGCGATCGCCACCGTCGACAGGCGGTGCGCGATGATGACGGCGGTGCGATCCGCCAGCAGCGTCGTGAGACCCTCCTGCACCAGGCGCTCGCTCGGGATGTCGAGCGACGCGGTCGCCTCATCCAGGATCAGCACGGCCGGGTCTGCCAGGAACGCGCGCGCGAACGAGAGCAGCTGCCGCTGGCCCGCCGACACGCGTCCGCCCCGCTTGTTCACGTCCGTGTTGTAGCCGTCCGGCAGCGCCTGGATGAACGACTCGGCGCCCACGGCCCGCGCCGCGGCGCGGATCTCGTCGAAGGTCGCATCCGGCTTCCCCAAAGCGATGTTCTCGGCCACCGAGCCGCTGAACAGGTACGCCTCCTGGGTGACCATGACGATCGCCCGGCGCAGATCCTTGGGATGCAGCCGCCGCAGGTCGATGCCGTCGAGCAGCACCTCGCCCCGCGTGGGGTCGTAGAACCGCGCCATCAGCTTGGCCAACGTGGACTTGCCCGCCCCCGTCGATCCCACCAGCGCCACGGTCTGCCCGGCCGGGATGTGCAGGTCGAAGTCGGGCAGCACGACACGATCGGCGTGATAGGCGAACTCGACGTCGTTGAAGTCGACGGCGCCGCGGGCCTGCCAGAGGTCGATCGGCTGGGTCGGGTCGGCGACGCTCGGCTCCTCCTCGAGGACGCCCGAGATCTTCTCGAGCGCCGCCGCGGCCGACTGGTACGAGTTGTAGAACTGCGCCATCTCCTCCATCGGATCGAAGAACCGGCGGGTGTAGAGCACCACCGCGAGCAGGGCCCCGATCTCGAGGCCGCCGCCGAGCACGCGGAATCCGCCGACCAGCAGCACGACCGCCACGGTCACGTTGCCGATCAGAATCAAGCCGGGATCGAAGATCCCGAACAGCTGGATCACCTTGGCGTTCGCGTTGCGGTAGTCCTCGACCACGTGGGCGAACTCGTCCTCGTTGCGCTTCTCCTTGCGGAATGCCTTCACCGCGCGGATGCCCGTCATCGTCTCGACGAACTGGACGATCAGGCGCGCCGAGAACACCCGAGTGGCGCGGAATCGCTTCTGCGAACGCGTCTGGAACCAGCGCGTCAGCAGGAACAGCGGCACCAGGGATCCGGCCAGCACCAGGGCACTCCACGGGTCGAGCAGCACGAGGGCGATCGCGATGAAGCCCATGTAGAGGATTCCCCGGACGAGTCCGGTGATCCCCGAGTCGAGCAGCTCGCGGAACGACTCGAGGTCGCTGGTCTGGCGCGCGATGAGCCGGCCAGAGGTGTAGCTCTCGTGGAACTCCAGGCTCAGCCGTTGCGCGTGCAGGTACACCCGTTTGCGCAGATCGATCAGGATCGCCTGCGAGATCCGCGCTGAGAGCACCGTGAACTGCGAGATCAGGATGGCGCCGAAGATGCCGGCGATCAGGTAGCCGCCCACGGCGAGGCCGATCGGCATCCAGTCGTGGTGCTTCATCAGGGCCGGCAGCCCCTGGTCGATCCCGATGGCGATCAGTGCGGGCCCGGCGACCTGGAGCGCGGTGCTGACCACGATCACCAGGGTCGCGAGCACGACGCGAGCGCGCAGCGGCAGCAGCAGACTGCCCAGCAGCCGCAACGAGCGATCGCGGATCGCGCGGCTCTCGGCGCGCGAGTACTCGGAGCGCTCCTCGCCCTCCACCCCGGTCAAGACCGTCATGCGTTCACCTCGATCTTGTCTCCTGCGTTGTCGTTGTCATCGTCGAGCGACGAGATGACGAATCGGTAGTGATCGTTGCTCGCCAGCAGTTCTGAATGCCGGCCGACCGCCGTCACCTGGCCGTTCTCGAGCAGGGCGACGCGGTCTGCGAGCATCACCGTCGACGGCCGGTGCGCCACGATGAGCGCCGTCGTCGTGCTCAGCACCCGCCGCAGGCCCGCTTCGACCCGCGCCTCGGTGTCGACGTCGAGCGCCGACAGCGGATCGTCGAGCACGAGCACGGCCGGCCGAGCCGCGACGGCGCGCGCGAGCGCGAGCCGCTGGCGCTGCCCGCCCGACAGGCTGAGGCCCTCCTCGCCGACCCGGGTGTCCGCGCCGTCCGGAAGGTCGGCGACGAAGTCGGCTTGCGCGATCTCGAGCGCCTCGGCCAGCACCCGATCCGCCTCGGGCCCTCCGCCCGCGAGCTCGGGGCGCCCGAGCAGCACGTTGTCGCGCACGGATGCCGAGAACAGGGTGGCGTCTTCGAAGGCCATGGCGATATGTCGCCGCAGTTCCTCGCGGGTCAGGTCGCGGATGTCCACGCCGTCGAGCTTCACCGCTCCCCCGGTCACGTCGTAGAGCCGGGTCGCGAGCGCGGTCAGCGTCGTCTTGCCCGATCCGGTCAGGCCGACCAGGGCCATGGTCTCGCCCGGCTCGAGCTCCAGGTCGATGCCATCCAGCAGGTCGGGGAACTGCGCGGGCGAATCCTGGTAGCGGAAGTGCGCGCCATCGAAGACCAGCCGCCCCCGGGGGTGCGCGATCGTCTGGGGCTGTTCCGGATCCTGAATCGTGTTCGGCTCGTCGAGCACCTCGAACAGCCGGTCGATCGCCGTGCGCGTGTCGAAGGTCATCGACAGCAGGAAGCCGATCGACTCGATCGGGAAGCGCAACACCGTCGCCGTGGCGAAGAACGCGAACAGCTGCCCCACCGTCAGCGCCCCGGTCGAGGCCAGCCAGACGCCGCCGAAGAGGCACAGGGCGAAGGCGACATCCGGAACCAGCAGCAGCCAGAGCCAGATGCCGGCGACCGCCTGCGCCTTCTCGATCTCGGTGCCGCGCAGATCCTCCGCCTGACGTGCGAATTTCTCGAGCGAGTACTTGCCGCGCCCGAATGCCTTCAGCACGCGGATGCCGTGCACCGACTCCTCGACGGCCGTCGCGAGATCGCCCTGCTGGTCCTGCGAGCGCCGGGCGACGATCGAGTACTTCTGCTCGAACACGTAGCCGTAGATCCACAGCGGCACCGAGCAGACCAGGAACACGATGCCGAGCTGCCAGCTCCAGAAGAAGAGCACCACGAATCCGACCACGATCGTGATCGCGTTGACGACCAGCAGCACGATGCCGAAGGCGAGCCAGCGACGGATCAGACCCAGGTCGCTCATGGCACGCGAGAGGAGCTGCCCGCTCTGCCAGCGGTCGTGGAATGCGACCGGCAGGTCTTGCAGCTTGGCGTACAGCGAGTTGCGCAGCGAGGCCTCGACATGCGTGCCGGGCGTCAGCACCAGCCAGCGCCGCGCCATGATGAACGCGGCCTCGAGCACGCCGAGCACCAGGACGACGAGAGCGGCGGGCCAGATCTGGCCGCCGTCGCCGGACGACAGCGGTCCGTCGACCAGGCTCTGCAAGATGACCGGGATGCCGAGCGACACCAGGCCGGCGAGCAGCGCGGCGCCCATGCCCATGATGATGCGCGGCAGGGCGGGACGCACCCAGGGCAGGATGCGCAGCAGCGTGCGGACCGTTCCCTTCACGTGAACGGTCGATTCGGACGGGGTGGATGGCGTGTTCGACATGACTCTTCCGGAGTCGAGCGGACGCGCGCGAGGACGCGCGATCCGGGATGGTGGTGCGATTTCGGTGATGCTGCGATCCGGCGACGAAACCATGGATCGCCGAGAGGGGCGAGCGGACGTACTCGCTACGGCTGACCGGCGAGGACGTGGGCGACGGCGCCGACGCGCGGCCGCGGGGTGAACATCCGCTTGATCCCGTTCGTCTTCATGGCAGGCCTCCCCGTGCGTTTCGTCGTACCGCCGACGTTCGCCGAGCAGCCCTCCAGACTATGCCCGAGCCTCCCTCAGAAGCAAGCAGAGGTCACAGAACCGTGATCCGAGCACCGCCGCGATCGTCAACTGCCGGGGACGATGTAGTTGCTGCTGACCGTCAACAAGCCGATTCCATCGTTCTGGCAGGCCTGAGTCGGGGGAATCGCCACCTCCCGGAACTGGCTCTCGCCGGGAAGCGTGACCAGCAATGCGGTCGCGGTCACGACCGTGCAGCCGTCGACGATCCCGGCATCGGTGATAGTCAGGTCGGCGGTCGAGAACCCTTCGACCGTCATGACCGCGGGGCCGGTGGGCTCCGAGGGATCGTGCGACGCCGGAGCGCCCATCGGCTGCAGAGCCTCCGGGTTGTCGAAGACCACCGTCGAGTAGCCGGTGATGGCGCAGTCCTGCTGGCTGATGTTGGCGAAGGTCAGCACCGCGTGAGCGTGGCCCGCCGAGTTGTCGGTCGGGGAGTAGGAGATGGACACCTGGTCGCGCGTGCAGGCCGGCGGCCCGGACACCGCCGACGGTGTCGGCGACGCGCTCGCGCTGGCACTGGTCGTCGGGGTCGACGACGGCGATCCGGTGGGCGGAGCCGAGGGGTGGCATCCGCTCAGCAGCAGGACGGCGGCAACGGCCAGCGGGATGCCCAGACGGCTCATGCCGCCCATCTTGGCGCACACCACCCGGCCGGTGGAAGCGCGGCGGACGGCTCAGTGGAAGAAGTGCCGCTCCCCCGTGAGGTACATGGTGACGCCGAACTCCCGGGCCGCCGCGATGACCTCGTCGTCGCGGATCGAGCCGCCGGGCTGCACGATCGCCCTGACTCCGGCCTCCATCAGGATGCGCGCGCCATCGGCGAACGGGAAGAAGGCGTCGGACGCGGCGACGCTTCCCGCCGCGCGATCCCCCGCTCGCTCGACGGCGAGCTTGCACGAGTCGACCCGGTTGACCTGGCCCATGCCCACGCCGACGCTCGCGCCGTCTGCGGCGAGCAGGATCGCGTTCGACTTCACGGCGCGGCAGGCGATCCAGGCGAACTGCAGATCGGAGAGCGTGGCGGCGTCGGCCGGTTCGCCGGCCACCAGCTTCCACATCAGGGCTCGTTCGAATTGCGTGTCGGCCTGCTGGATCAGCAGCCCGCCCGAGATCTGCCGCAGCTCGCTGGTGCCGCGAGCGTAGCCCTCGGGAAGCTGCAGCAGTCGCAGGTTCTTCTTCGCCTGCAGGATCTCGAGCGCATCCGGTTCGAATGCGGGCGCGATCACGACCTCGGTGAAGATCGGGGCGATCGACTCAGCCGCCTCCTTCGTGATCGGGCGGTTCGCGGCGATCACGCCCCCATATGCCGACACCGGGTCGCAGGCATGGGCATTGGCGTGCGCGTCGGCGATCGTGTCGGCGGTCGCGATGCCGCACGGGTTGGCGTGCTTGATGATCGCCACCGTCGGCGTCGAATGATCGTACGCGGCGCGCACGGCGGCATCCGCGTCGACGTAGTTGTTGTACGACATCTCCTTGCCGCCGAGCTGCGTCGCCTGGGCGATGCCGGCCGCGCCGGGGGTGCCGTAGAGCGCGGCGCGCTGGTGGGAGTTCTCGCCGTAGCGCAGCGGGCTCACGCGATCCCAGGTGGCGCCGACCCAGCCGGGAAAGCCGGAGCCCTCGTCGTCGGGAGCGAGCACGTTGCCGATCCAGCTGGCGACGGCGACGTCGTACGCCGCGGTGTGGCGGAAGGCCTCACGCGCGAGCTCGCGACGCTGCAGCAGGGTCGTGCCGCCGGCCGCGAGCGCGTCGACGACATCGCCGTAACCGGCTGGGCTGGTGACGACCGCCACGTTCGCGTGGTTCTTGGCGGCGGCGCGCACCATCGCCGGCCCGCCGATGTCGATCTGCTCGACCACGGCATCCGGCTCGGCGCCGCTCGCCACGGTTGCCGCGAAGGGGTAGAGGTTGCTCACCAGCAGCTCGAAGGGCGCGATGCCCTGACGGGCGAGCTCGGTCTCGTGTGACTCGAGCCGCAGGTCGGCGAGCAGTCCGGAGTGGACGAGCGGATGCAGCGTGCGCACGCGCCCGTCGAGCGACTCCGGGTAGCCGGTGAGCTCGCTGACCTGGGTGACCGGGTAGCCGGCATCGGCGATCGTCTGGGCGGTGGAGCCGGTCGAGACGATCTCGACGCCGGCCTCGGCGAGGGCCTTGGCCAGCTCGACCAGGCCGGTCTTGTCGCTGACCGAGACCAGCGCACGGCGGATCGGGATGACGTCGCGCGGGCGGTAGGCGGCGGGATCGATGGTGGGTCCGGACACGGGCGGCTCCTTCAGGGTTGACCGGATGGGCTGGTGAGCTTTCCGGTTCAGCCCAGGCGAACGGCCGAAACGATCAGGGCCGGGATGCTGCGCTCCGACCCGGTCGCTCCCCGATGGTTGCCCATCTCAACGCCAGTCGCGACGCAGCCAGTTTACGCCCCCACGATCTGCGAGCGGGTCCGCTCGACCCTGCCCCGCAGCTGGGCGATGACGTCGGGCGCGATGTCGACCTCACGGAACGCCGCGAGCAAGTGCTCGACGGTCGCGTCGAACGCGGCGTCGGTGATCTGCAGCCCGTTGTGAGCATTGCGGAGCGGCCTGCCGGAGTACGTCTCGGCGCCTCCGAGCGCGTACAGGAGGAATGCGGTCTGGTGCTTGCGGAGCCGACGCATGTCGACCCCCTCGAACCAGCCGGCGAGCTGAGGGTCGTCCAGGACCCGGTCGTAGAACACCGAGACCGCCGCCCTGATCGCGGCGGTACCGTCCGTTCTGTCGTCTTCCCCCACGGTCACCCCATTTCTTGCAGCTCAGCCGAGTCGCGCCAGGTCGATGCGCCCGTTCGCGATGTCGAGCACGACATCCACGAGCAGTTCCCGCTCGACGAGTTTGATCCGGTCGTGCAGGCGGCCCTCGGTGTCGCCCGGCAGCACCGGCACGCGCCGCTGCGCCACCACGGGGCCGGTGTCCACTCCGTTGTCGACGACGATCACGCTGGCACCGGTCTCGCGAACGCCGGCCGCCATGGCATCCCGCACCGCATGGGCGCCCGGGAACTCGGGCAGGTAGGCCGGATGCGTGTTCAGCAGCGCCGGGCTCAGCGCCTCGACCACCCGCGGGGGCAGCAGCCGCATGAAGCCCGACAGGATGACCAGGTCCGCCTCCCACTGCCGCAGCTGGTCGAGCAGTTCGTCGCCCCACGCCTCACGGCTGTCGAAGGCTCCGAACGGCACGACGAAGCTCGGGATGCCGAACTCCTCGGCGTGCGCCAGCCCCTCCGCGTCGCGGTCGGCTCCGATCGCGACCACCCGGGCCGGGAACTCCGCGTCGTCGGATGCCTCGAGCAGGGCCCGCAGGTTCGACCCGACGCCCGAGATCAAGACGACCAGTCGCAGCACGCGGTCAGCCTACCTGGGCGACCGATCCCGACCGCGCGTGGTCAGCCTCGGCATGCGACTCGATGCCGCCAAGCCGATGCCGATCGCGACGGCGAACTCGAGCGCGGCAGCGAGCCCGACCGCGAGGGCATCCGGACCGACCTGCTGGAACCGTCCCGGCCCGGCCGCCCCGCCCGACACCGCGGCGAGCAGCCCGAGCAGCAGGCCGCCGAATACGCCGCCGCCCAGAGCGGTGACCACGAGGCCGAGGAGGTGCGGGGCGGGATGATCGTCGCGAGCCGCGGCGTCCAGGGCTCGCGTCAGGATCGGCCGGACCGCCGCGCCGGCCAGGAATCCCGCCGCCACGGGCACCAGCAGCCCCGCGAATCCGAAGGCCAGGTCGCCGGTGGGGAGCGCTCCGAGCAGCGGGATCGTCGGCACGGGGCCGAGTGCCGTGCCGATCGGCGAGACGTGCGATCCGGCCCCGATCGCGAAGCCGGGACCGACGAACCAGGATGCCGCCCAGATGACCAGGTTCGGCAGGAAGGCGAGCTCTCCCGCGGTGAGCGCGAACCCGCCGATCACCTCGGTGTGCAGCGCCTCGTACAGCCGGATGATCTGGGCGTAGTTCACCGCGATCAGCACCGCGACCGCGACCGCGCTCACCAGGGTCGTGATGGCGACGGCCGCGGCTCCGGCGCGGAGGGCTCCGCCCACGGCCGCGCGCAGCTGCGGGCGCCCGCCGTCGATCCCGCCGCGCAGGGATCTGCCCCCGCCATCCGATGCCCGTTCGCGGCCCTCGCGCAGAACTCCGAGGAACAGCCCGATGCCGAACACCAGCGTCGGCAGCAGGGCGCCCTGCCAGATCGACGGCCGCGCGGCGCCGTTCACGGCCGTCAGCGTCACCACCGTCGATGCGGCAGCGAACACCCCGAGCGTCGTCAGCTCACCGAGCACGCGATGGCCGGTCTCGGCGACCCGCTCCCCGGCGCGGACTCCGAGCAGCAGCGTCAGCAGAGCGAAGCCGAGCAGCGCGATGGTGATCCTGACCGGGGCGCCTGCCCCCGCGATCCCCAGCGCGGCCGCCGTCGTCGGATCGAGGGTGAACGTCACGTCCACGCCGTGACCGAGCAGCCAGATGTCGGCGGCGCCCCTCCAGAAGATCGCCCAGTCGGGACCGAACCCGAACTGCGCAGCCCACAGGATCGTGAGCGGCACGAGCGGGATCGCGACCCCGATCGCGACCACGAGCAGCGCCTCGAAGGCCGAGAAGAGCAGAGTCAGGCGCCGGGTCATGTCGGGACGACCCTATGCGCCCGAACCCGGCTCACCCGGGCGGCATTCCGGCCCGCGGGGAATCCGCCGCCCGGGGAATCCGGACGCCGCTATGCGCTCCGGCGCCGCACCTGGGCACCGCGCACCGCGAGCCAGACGGCGAGCGCGACGATCACGAACGCGAGCGGCACGTGGACGCCGATCCAGCCGTCCGCCTCGCCCTCGGTGATCAGGTGGCCGAGCACCGTCTGGAGGATCAGAAGGACGAAGAGAACGAGCGAGGACCACGCCAGCACCTTGTCGGTCGCGCGCACCAGAGCGAGTCCGACCACGGCCGTGACCAGCGCGACCAGGATCGTGACGTTCGCGCTGATGTTGTGGGCGGTGATCCAGCCGTCGCGGTGCTCCTGCGAGACGAACTCGCCGGCGGTGATCGCCTGCACGAAGATCCCGAGGGTGGTCACCCCGATCAGCGCGTTGAACACGCGCAGGCCGCGCGGGGCCGAGGTCGAGGGGGCGGGGGTCTGAGCTGCGGTGGTCATGGCATCCATTCTGAGGCAGGCGGGGTGGTGATCAGTTGCACATCGGGTCGGACGTCGGCACGGTCCCGTTGATCAGGTACGCGTCGACGGTCGAGTCGACGCAGTCGTCGCCCTGCGCGTAGACCGTGTGGCCCTCGCCCTTGTGGGTGACCAGCACGCCGCTCGAGAGCTGCTTCGAGAGCGAGACACCCCCCGCGTACGGCGTCGCCGGGTCGTTCGTGGTGGCGACGACGATGATCGGAGGGGCGCCCTTCGCGTCGAAGGTCGTCGGCAGCTTGGCCACCGGCAGCGGCCAGTTCGAGCATGCGGTGTCGAGCACGGCGTAGTCGTCCTCGGCGAAGTACTTGCCGAGGATCGGAGCGGCGGCATCGATCTTGGCCAGGCCCTGCAGGGGCGTCACTCCATCCGTTCCGATGTCGCTCTCGGCGCAGGTGACGGCCGCGTAGACGTCGGTCTCGTTGGAGTAGGAGCCGTCGGGACCGCGATCGTTGTAGCCGTCGGCGTTCTGGAGGGTGGAGTCGGCGTCGTTCTTGGCGAGATCCTTGAACATCTGGGTCAGGTCGGGCCAGCTGTCTTTCGAATACAAGGTGTACGAAATGCCGGTGCCGACGGTGGCGGAGTCGACTGCGCGCCCATCGGATCCGACCAGGTGGCGCGCGTCGATCCCGTCGAGGATCGCGCGCACCTGATGCAGCCCGTCGTCGACCGAGCCGGTGAAGGGGCATCCCTTCTGCGACATGCAGTCGACCATGTAGGCCTTGAGCGCGCTGTCGAACCCGGCCATCTGCGTCGCGAGAGAGTCGAGCTGGCCGACCAAGGGGTCGATCGGTCCGTCGAGCACCATGCGCCCGACCTTCTTCGGGAACAGCTCGGCGTACATGGTGCCGAGGTAGGTGCCGTACGAGTAGCCCAGGTAGTGCATCTTCTTGTCGCCCAGCACCGCCCGGATGACATCCATGTCGCGCGCATTGCTCTCGGCATCGATGTGGCCGAGCAGCGGTCCCGTGTTCTTGAGGCACGCGGCCGACCAGTTCTTCTCCACCGCCGTGAGCTCGTCGATCCAGCCCTGGGTGCCGTAGGGGCTCGCGTACGTGCCGTAGAGGAGCTTGTCCTCCTGCTTCGGGTCGGTGTAGCAGGTGATGGCGGGCCGCGACCGCCCGACGCCGCGCGGGTCGAACCCGATGATGTCGTACTTCTTGAGCACGGACGAGGTCACGATGTAGCTGGAGTACTGGTCGACGAAGTCGTAGCCCGAGCCGCCGGGACCGCCGGGGTTGATCAGCAGCGAGCCGAGCTTGCCGCTGCCCGCCGAGTGCCGCGCGATCGCGATCTTGATCGTCGCGCCGCCCGGGTCATCCCAACTCAAGGGGACGGTCACGAAGGTCGAGTCGATGGCGCCGCTCCGCTTCGTCCAGGTGAGGCTCTGCTGGTAGAACTTCTGCAGCGGCGACGGCACAGCTTCGTCGGTGTGCGTGGTCACGGTCGTGTGGGTGCCGACCGGTTTCGGGAAGAACTGGCATCCCGACAGCAGCAGGGCGGCAGCCGCGAGACTGGCGGCAAGGGCGAGTCGGCGTGCGCGCATGCCGGAATCCTAGGGGACGAGAAGCTCGGCCGACTCGCGTCCGGCTTGAGCGGCCCGCGCGAGGAAGGTCTGGATCGTCGCCAGCTGGGCGTCGTCGAAGTCGGCGCAGACGGCATCCATCGCCTGGTTCATGCCCGCGAAGAGCCGCAGCATGTTGCCGGTCTTGGCGGGATTCGCGCTGACCGAGATCGCGCGGCGATCGGCGGCGTCGCGGGTGCGGACGATCCAGTCACCGGCCTCGAGGCGGTCGAGCACGCCGGTCATCGTCGCGGGATGCAGCCCCGCGAGCCGCGCCAGGGCGCCCGGGTTGATCGGCCCGTGACGGGCCACGAGGTCGAAGGTGTCGAGGTCGGCATCGCGCAGGGAGGCCTCGGACCCGACGCGGTGGTTGAGCGCGGCCAACTGCGTGCGCAACTCGCGCAGGCCCTCTTTCACGGCGTTGACCGCGCGGCGGCGCTCTCGCGCGCTGACCGGATCATTCATTATCTGATCCATATGATACGGTTTCCATATTATATGACTCCTTGACAACAGAGTAGAGGACAGCAGGATGAAGATCGCACTCTTCGGCGCGAACGGCGGAACGGGCCGCGTGCTGGCCGCCCAGGCCGTCGCCGCCGGCCATGACGTCACCGCCGTGACCCGCCATCCCGAGACCTTCGCGCTCGCCCACGAGCGGCTGCGGGTCGTCGCCGGCGACGCGATGGATGCCGCATCCGTCTCCGCGGCGATCGCCGGGCACGACGCCGTACTCTCCACCCTGGGGGTGCCGTTCGGCAAGGAGCCGATCTCGATCTACTCGGTCGGCACCGGCAATATTGTGGCCGGGATGGCGGAGCACGGCGTGCGACGGCTGGCCTGCGTGAGCTCGAGCGCGGTCGACCCGCACGACGACCCCGAGGAGGGCTGGCTCTTCAATCGCGTGCTGCAGCCCTACGTGGTGAAGGGGATCGGCAAGACCACCTACGACGACATGCGCCGCATGGAGGCGGTGGTGGCCGCGAGCGACCTCGACTGGACGGTCGTGCGCCCCTCCGGCCTGTTCGCGGCCGATTCCGTGAGCGACTACCGCGTCACGGCGACCGGCCACCTCAGCGGTCGCTACACCTCCCGCGCCGACCTCGCCGACTTCCTGCTGCGCCTCGCCACCGGCGCCGAGTTCGTGCACGAACGGCCCGAGGTGCGCACGACGACGGGCACGCCGAACTTCTTCGCCTTCATGTGGAACGAGACGATCAGGAAGAAGCCGTGAGCCAGTCGGCGAACCGGGTCGGCGCGAGCTCGGCGCCCTCGCCGGGGAGCAGCTCGTCACCCGGCACCAGGGCGCCGAAGTAGCGCGCGGTCGAGTCGGCGACGATCGAGCGGGTGTCGGCCGAGGCCGCAAACGACCGCCGGATGAGCTCGGCCATCGGGAACCGCTCGGGGCCGCCGATCTCGTGCACAGCGTTCAGCGGAGCGCCGGTGGCGACCCGGGCGAGCGCGGCGACCACGTCACCGGCCGCCACCGGCTGCATCGAGCCCGGCGGCACCCGCACCACCCCGTCGACTGTCAGCGCATCGGCGATGCCCGGCACGAACTCGAAGAACTGGGTGGCGCGCACGATCGAGAACGGGCGGCCCGACTGCCGGATGAGCGTCTCCTGTGCGAGCTTCGCGCGCAGATACCTGCCATCGGGAAGGCGATCCGCGCCGACCACCGAGAGGGCGATATGGACACCGACGCCGGCATCCTTCTCGGCCGTCAACTGGTTCGTCGTGGAGGTCTGGAAGAAGTCCATGACGGCGTGCTCCTCGAACGACGGCGAGTCCGAGACATCGACCACGACGTCGGCGCCCTCCAGCGCCGCGCCCAACCCCTGACCGGTCAGCGTGTTCACGCCGGTGCTCGGCGACGCCGGCACCGCGGTGTGTCCACCCTGGTTCAGGTGGGCGACCAGTCTCGATCCGATGAGCCCGGTGCCCCCGATGATGATGAACTTCATGAATCGACCCCCCTGCTCTGGCGCAGCAGCGCCCGTCTCTGTTCTCTGAAGCACGGCGCGGGACGAGACCACGGTCTCGCCCCACGCTGTGCGCACTACGCGGTGACCGCGGCGAAGCGGCGCTCGTCCGCGTCGTAGTCGGTCACCCGCACGGTCAGAGCCGCGCCCGGTTGCGCGCCGGAACCGCGGACGAGTCCTGGAACGCCGGCGTACTCCACGAGAACGCCGAACGGCACCGACTTCGTCACGTTCGCCGTGATCACGTCACCGATCTCAATGGGCTGGTCGCTCATGCATCCACCCCCTCTCTGACAGAAGGCGAAGGCGGGTGGGGCGGGACCGTGAGGCGGCTGGATCCTTGTCTCTCGTGCCGCACCTCAGGTCCGGGATGCCACCCGGACTTCAGCAGGCACGATGCTATCAACGAGCGCGCTGGAGCTGAGAGCGACGGTCATTTCTGACCGTCGCGGCGACGCCAGCGCCGACGCCCGTCTCGGGTGTCGGGTCACTACAGCGAGGCGATGATCTCGCGCATCAACTGGGCGGTCTCGCTCGGCGTCTTGCCGACCTTGACGCCCGCTGCCTCGAGGGCCTCCTTCTTGCCCTGCGCGGTGCCCGCGCCGGCCGAGACGATCGCGCCGGCGTGGCCCATGGTCTTGCCCTCGGGAGCGGTGAATCCCGCGACGTAGCCGACGACCGGCTTGGTGACGTTCGCCTTGATGAAGTCGGCAGCGCGCTCCTCGGCGTCGCCACCGATCTCACCGATCATCACGATCGCCTTCGTGTCGGGATCGTCCTGGAAGGCCTGCAGCGCATCGATGTGCGTGGTGCCGATGATCGGGTCGCCGCCGATGCCGATGGCGGTCGAGAAGCCGAGGTCGCGCAGTTCGAACATCATCTGATAGGTCAGGGTGCCCGACTTGCTCACCAGCCCGATGGGTCCCGTGCCGGTGATCGTGGCGGGGGTGATGCCGACCAGCGACTCGCCCGGGGTGATGATGCCGGGGCAGTTCGGGCCGATGATCCGGGTGGTGCCCTTCGCCTTGGCGTGGGCCCAGGCCTCCGCCGTGTCCTGCACCGGGATGCCCTCGGTGATCACCACGAGCAGCGGGATCGCCGCATCGATGGCCTCGATCATCGCGTCTTTGGCGAACGCCGGGGGGACGAACACGATCGAGGTGTCGGCGCCGGTCGCCGCCATCGCCTCGGCCACCGTGCCGAACACCGGCAGGCTCACCGGCTGGCCGTCGGCACCGACGTGCTCGACCGTGGTTCCGGCCTTGCGCGCGTTGACGCCGCCGACCACGTTGGTGCCCGCCTTGAGCATGAGCGCGGTGTGCTTGGTGCCCTCGCCGCCCGTGATGCCCTGGACGATGACCTTGTTGCCCTTGTTGAGGAAGATCGACATTCTGCGTAGTCCTTTACTTGGCGGCGAGCTCGGCGGCCTTCGCGGCGCCGTCGTCCATGGTGGTGGCGAGCGTCACCAGCGGGTTGTTGGCGGCCGCGAGGATCGCACGACCCTCGTCGACCTGGTTGCCGTCCAGTCGCACGACGAGCGGCTTGCTCGCCGAGTCGCCGAGGATCTCGAGCGCCTTGACGATGCCGTCGGCGACCGCGACACACGAGGTGATGCCGCCGAAGACGTTCACGAACACGCTCTTCACCTGCGAGTCGCCGAGGATCACGTCGAGACCGTTCGCCATGACGGTCGCGGATGCTCCGCCGCCGATGTCGAGGAAGTTGGCCGGCTTGACGCCGCCATGGGCCTCGCCGGCGTAGCTCACGACATCCAGGGTGCTCATGACGAGTCCCGCGCCGTTGCCGATGATGCCGACCTGGCCGTCGAGCTTCACGTAGTTGAGGCCGAGCTGCTTCGCCTTCGCCTCGAGCGGGTCGGCGGCATCCTTGTCTTCGAGGGCCTCGTGATCCGGATGCCGGAAGTCGGCGTTCTCGTCGAGCGAGACCTTGCCGTCGAGGGCCACGATGTCGCCGGCGCCGGTGAGCACGAGCGGATTGACCTCGACGAGCGTGGCGTCTTCGCCGGTGTAGACCTCGTACAGCTTCACGAAGACCGGTGCGACCTTGTCGATGAGGTCGGCGGGGAAGTGCGCGGCGACCGCGATCGCCTTCGCCTTCTCGAGGTCGAGGCCCTGCTCGGGGTCGACGTCGACGCGGGCCAGGGCGTCGGGGCGCTCGACGGCGAGCTCCTCGATCTCCATGCCGCCCTCGAAGCTGCTGAGGCTCAGGTAGCTGCGGTTGGCCCGGTCGAGCAGCACCGAGAAGTAGTACTCCTGCTGGATGTCGGCGCCGGCCGCCACCATGACGCGCTTGACGGTGTGGCCCTTGATGTCGAGACCGAAGATCGCCTTACTGAGCTCTTCGGCATCCGCGGGCGTCTTGGCGACCTTGACGCCGCCGGCCTTGCCACGCCCGCCGGCCTTGACCTGGGCCTTGACGACGGTGACACCGCCGAGCTTCTCAGCCGCGGCGCGCACCTGCTCGGGCGTGTCGGCGACGATGCCCGGAAGCACGGGCACGCCGTGCTTCTCGAACAGATCACGGGCCTGGTATTCGAAGAGATCCACGCTTGTCAGCTTCTTCCATTCGCGGCGGAACCGGCCGGCTCGAACCCCGCAGGAGACGGGTCTGTCTCGATGCCGAGATAGTTCGACATCAAGAGACTTTCGAGCCGTAGAGAACTCTACCCGGTCACATCCGCGGCGTTTGCCTGTCGCCGAGCTCGCCCGCGGGGCATCCTTGATCGATGGAGCATCCGACGACCCGCAGCGCCGCGTTCACGCGCTACGCAGCCGACGGCGTGCTCGTACTGGGAGGGGCCGCCGCGATCCTGCTGCAGCTCGGCGATCCGGTCGTGGCGCAAGGAGTCGCCGCGCACAGCTCCTTTGCCACCGACCCGATGCGCCGGCTGCGCACCACCCTGAGCTATGTGTATGCGATCTCGCTCGGAACCCCTCGACAGGGCGAGCGGATGGCCGGTCTGGTCAACCGCGCACACCTCGGCGTGCCCGGTGCGCGCGATGCCGAGCACCAGCTGTGGGTCGCGGCGACACTGTACCGGGTGGGCATGGACCTCTCCGAGATCGTTCGCCGCCCGCTCGCACCCGAGGTCGCCGATGAGATCTACGCGGCGTTCGAGCGACTCGGCGGCGCACTGCAGCTGCCGACGGGCGCCTGGCCCGCGGATCGCGCCGCCTTCGACGCGTACTGGGCGGATGCCGTGGCGGCTCTCACGGTCACCGACGACGCGCGCGCGGTGGCCCGCCAGCTGCTGCGGCCGCGCGCGATCCCGTGGTGGACCCGGCCGGCGATGCCGCTCGTCCGCACCGTGACCGGTGGGCTGCTCCCCGAGCAGTTGGCGACGGCGTATGGGCTGCCACGACATCCACGCCGGTACCGGGCGGCGATCGCCGTGGTGCGCGTGATCGCGCGACTGACGCCCCGCCGTCTGAGCGAACTGCCCTCGCGCCGGCTCTTGGCACGGATCACGGCGCACTGAACGCACGAAAGGGGCCGACGCCTGACGGCGCCGACCCCCTCTGTGCTGATCGCCTAGTCGGCCAGGATCCGGTAGAGCTCGCGACGGAGCTCGTCGATCTTGGCGGTCGCCGCCTCGCGCTGCTCGGGCGTCGCCGAGCGCGGGAACTGCTTCACCGCGTCGAACAGCTTGCCGATGCTGGCCATGAACTCGCGGTCGACGCCGCCGCGCTGCGGGCCCGAGGCCTGCCACGCGGCATCCAGCGTCTCCTTGTTCTCGGTCACGTAGGCGGTTCCCTCGTCGGTCAGCTCGTAGTCGGTGCGGCCGCCGTTGGCGCCGTTGCCGCCCTGCTGGCGAACCAGGCCCTCGTCGACAAGCTGCTGCAGCGTCGGGTAGACCGAGCCGGGGCTCGGCCGCCAGGCCTGGTCGGTGCGCTCGGCGATGCCCTTGATCAGCGCGTAGCCGGTGGCCGGCGCTTCACTGAGCAGGGAGAGGATGGCGGCGCGGACGTCGCCCTTGCGAGCGCGGCCGTTGCCGCCCCAGGCCTGCGCGAAGTCGCGCATCATCTCGGGACCGAAGCCGCCGAAGCCGGGGCCGAATCCGCGGCCGAAACCCGGGCCGAATCCGCCGCCGCGGCCCTGGTGGCCGTGCGGGTGATCGTGGTCGGTCGAGCCGTGGTGGAATCGCGCGGCCGCGAGAGCGGCGATGCGCGGGTCGAAGTTCTTGTTCTTCATGAGTGTTCTCCTTGGCCGGTCACGCCGCGGAGATGGAGTCCGCGATCCTTCGTGACCGATACCGACACTTTAGCGATATATCGGAATAGATTTCAAGAGTCACCCCGGGGAATACTCCTTGGGGAGTATCAGCGCGTCGAGATGGTCAGGATGCGACCGCCGAAGGCCACCCGATCGCCCGGGTGGATCACGACCCGGTAGCCGGGCAGGCAGCGCTGGGGAGCCTGACCCGCCCGCTCGATCGTCACCCCGTTCGTGGAGTGCAGGTCGGAGATCCAGAACTGCCCGTCGCCCTCGAGGCCGAACTCGAGGTGCGCGCGCGAGAGCAGCTTCTCGGTGTCGACCAGGGTGATCCGGTGCGCATAGGCACCGGGTGCCTCGCTCGGATCCCGACCGATCACGCCTCGGCCCGCGACCCGCAGGTGCTCACCGCTGGAGAGGGTCAGCTCGAAGTTCGACAGGGTCGCCGCGACTGGTGGCGTCGCGTCCGAGCGGGATCGCGGCGTGCGTGGCGAAGAACTATCGTGCGCGGCGAACGGCGAGACGGCGGCGGTGCGGCGCGCACCCGGAGACCCGACCGCGGGTGGCGGGGTCAGTCGGGTCTCTGCAGGATCCACAGCTCGGCCTCTCTCGAGTGTCTCAGGTGTCTCAGGTGTCTCAGGTGCGACGGGTACTGCCGCCGGCTGAGTGGCCGCCGGCCGCAGCGAGATAGAACGGTGCGGCATTGGCGTTCATCCAGTCGGTGAAGTCGTTGCGGTCGTGCACGAACAAACGCCGCAGTGAGCTCGGGCGGCCATCGCACGTGCGCTGTCGCCGTACTTGCCCGCTCTCGTAGAGGGCGATGTCGCGCCGATCCGAACGGTCCCGGGTGATGGCCCAGCCATCGCCGGCGCAGCGCAGCAGGGGCCAGGTGTCCACCTCCCTCGTCGCCGATTCGAGCCAGCTGTCCCCTGGCCCCGCACGCGTCACGACCCGACCAAGGTGAGAGTCGCGGTGACGGCGTCGAACAGCTCGAGCAGCGGGTCGACCAGGTCGAGCGCCGGGGACGCTGCCGCCACCAGCAGCAGCCGCCCGTCGGTGAGCGGCACGAAGGTCTGCATGACGACGGTCCGCACGACCTGACGACCGTCGGGCAATGGCACGTCGATGACACCCTCGCGACGGGCGGCTCGTCCCACATCCGGCAGCGTCACCAGGGAGCGCCGCGACCAGGTGCTGTCGTCGTCTTCTGCCTCGTGGGACGTCAGATTCTCGGCGACCGCGTCGACCGTCGCGCGGCCGTGTGGAGAGGGGATGACCGACACGGTGATCGAGCCGGGGATGATCGATTCCCCCACGGCGATCACGAAGCACGCGCAGTATTTCGCCCCGGCATCCCACGCGTCGCGCGCCTGACCCCGCAACAGCTTGACCAGTTCGCCGCGGTGCTCTCGGAGCTCCGCCTGAGCTTCACCCGGTCGTCGACGAGCAGCCGGATCATGGCGTCTCGGGTGCGCGGCTTCACGTCGAGTTCGAACCAGTCGGCGGGCAGCTGGAGGGCGAACGCGACGGGTGCCGCGGGGGTGGCGTCAGGAATGCGGCCCACCGCCTCGTCGCCTCCAGGCGGCGAAGTCGCTCGCACGTTCGGCTACCAAATCGCGCCCGGCCGGTCCGGACCCGACGGCCCAGACCTCGAGCGGACCGCGAACGGTCAGGAATCGGGTATTGATGCCGAAGGCCGTTACCGGCGAATCGGGTGAATCCGCACCCAGGTCTGCCGTGAGATCCATCGTGTCGAGCAGCCGTACGGGCAGCTCGTCGATGTCGACGATCATGCCGTAGCCCCATGAGCTGCCGATCTGCTGGCGCACCTTCGTCCATCGGAACAGGTGCGGACGGCGCAGCTGCAGCGCGTCGGCCACGGAACTAAGCAAGTCGGCCTGCCAGAGTTCGGCCGCACCCGATCCCGGATCCCATAGCGGCGCCGTCGGCGGGCGCAGCCGACCGTCGGGCGCGACGACGACCGTGCGCTCGGCGATCTCGAGAAACTCGGGCAACCGCGCCGCGCCGTCCTTCACGGGCAGGGGTTCGCCCGCCAGCGCGAGTCGGGCCCGCTCCTCGCTGATAGGCAGGATGCCGTTTCGCCCGTTGGTCTGCCAGTAGGTGCCGCACGCACGGCAGCGGTAGATGGTCTCCACCAGACTGGGGCTCTCGCCGAGCCGCTCGTCGATCGAGTGGTCGGTCGCCCAGGACTCGCGGCACACTCCGCAGCCCGTCCCCCACCACGGGTCGATGACCACCAGGTCAGCTCCAGCGCTGGCGCGCGACATCGAGTGCCGCCGCCGGGATGTGAAAGGCATAGGCAGGCGAACGCGGGTCGACCACCACCCCGACGGCCGGTCTGATCAGCGTCAACAGCACCCGACCGGACATCGCGGCCAGATACGGGTAGTCCGCCTGGAAACTGACGGCGCGGTCGGAATGCGTGAAGACGGCGACGTACGCCTCGCCCTCGACGGTCACCATCGGCGGCCGCAGATCGGTGAATGACTTCTCGATCGGCTCGGCGCTCGGCACGGCGAGAGTCTCGTCCATGAACGCTTTGAGCAACTCGGCGAACGGAAGAACCTGCTTGCGCGTTTCGAGGATCGCGGACTCGAACAGCGACAGCGGCGGATCGGTGGACGCCGGATCGAGCGACGCGTCCGTGGTATCGCTCACGGGAACACCCACACGGGCTTCCAACCCCACGCGTCAGTGACCCCGCGCTCGAGGATGGCGATCCAGTCGCCGGGCTTCACCGGGTAGTCCTGCGGGAGGACCAACTCGCGGATGGGGTTGACGTGCCGGAGTTCGTGCAGCGGATCGCCGTCGGTCTGGATCCGGTATCCGGTGTGGCCCTCCCCTTCGAGGAAGTGGCTGTTGACTCCACCGAACTCCTGTGCGGTCGGGTTACGCAGCACGTCCTGCTCGACGCGCATCATCACCGCATACACCGGCTTGTCGTTGATGACCTGGTTGATCACGCCGTCCGAGAGACCGCTCTGGATCGCGGCATCGACGGGATCGACGACCCTCGCCAGGTCCTCCATGGGCGATACCCACGGAGTGCCGGGCACATAGCCGTCGGTAAACACCTTTGTCATTTTGCCCTGACTCATCATCGACCCGACCCATTGGAGCGTGTCGTCGCCATCGCGGACAGCGTCGTCGAGGGCTGCCTCGGCGGGCTTGAGTGCCTGGATCAGCTCCCCACCGCGAGCGACCAGGGACGTGAGACGCTCGATCGACGGGGTCAGCCGCATGGCGAGACTGCTCGCCCGGAAGGCCGCGGAGGCGACCCGCGCCGCGCCCGCACCGAGAGCGAGCAGTCGCCCTCCGGGGATCAGCCCGATAGCCAGTAGCGCGAGTTCACCCCACGCGTCCTTGCCCTGGGCGATGCTCATCAACGCGTTCACCAACAGCAAAACGGTGGCGGCGATGATCAGCGCCCACACCAAAGGACCGCCGACGAAGATCGCGACGATCGACACGATCGTCAGCACCACGGTGGCGATCACCACGATCGCCTGCCAGGCGGCCGAATCCTGGATCGCCTCCCACACCGACGACGGCTTCACCGCCTGCCCCTGCGCCTCGTGGATCTGATGCAGGGTGCGGCGCTCCGCGTCATCGCGGGCGGCCTTGGCATCCAGTACCAGGCGGCGCGCGGCCGCGAGGCGCGCGTCGGCGTCCGCCACCGCATGCTGCGCCGACGCGATCGACGCCTGGGCATGCTGGGCGCTGCGGTCCACGCTGCGCAGTTGGTAGTCGGTAGGCATCGTCACTCCCGGCGGCGGCGGCACGATGCTGTACGCCTTCTTCAAGGTCTGATAGGTCAGCTGCTGCGCGTGCGCGGTCGTCCACGACCACTCCGCACTGGCCAACGCCGCCTGCGCCGCACTCAGATCGTGGTGCGCCTCCCGCGCCTGCTGCAAGCCGCGGTCGGCCTGCGCCTGCGTGTCATCCACCGCCGCCGCCCACACCCGCAACGCCTCGGCGACCAGCTCGTAGGAGTCGTTCGCCTTCGCCAGTTCGCCCGGCATCCGCTCCGACCTGTCACGGAAGATGTCGCCCGCATCGCCGACCCACGCCGACGCCGCACCCGAACTGCGGGCGTGCCGCACCCCGGTCGATGCCTCACCGGCGATCTGCGCGATCTCGCCGTACTTGCTCGCCAGCGCGCGGATGCCGAACGCATCACCCGGAGTCGGATCGACAGGCAACCCGACCAGGAACCAATCAGACGGCCGCACGACCATGACTCCCCTGCGGCGCCGAATCGTCGGGCGTCAACGCCGCCGCGATCTGCTCATCCGTCTGTTGGTACGTCTTGACCGAATCGCTCAGCATGGTGCCCAGCGAGTCGATGTCGTCATGGATGGCGCGTGCTCGTGATCGACGACGGCGAACTGCTGCGCGACGCGGCCGCCAAGGACTGGCTGAAGGAGCTGGTGCGCGGTGCACGCGACCGGGGCGTCGGGATCATCCTGGCCGGCGACATCGCCGACGTGGCCAGCGGTTTCAGCGGCTGGCAGGTGGAGCTGCGCAAGAACCGCAGCGGAATCCTGCTCAGCCCGCAGAACATCACAGACGGCGACCTGGTCGGAGCCCGGCTGCCGCGATCGAGCGTCAGCGCCGGCGTGCAGCCCGGCCGCGGCCTGGCCAACCTCGGCGACGGCGAGCTGACCCTGCTGCAGCTGCCGCGCCCGGCGTGATCAGCGTCAGACCCTAGGCTGGCAGCGATGAGATTCGCCGCCCTCCGCGCTCCCTGGTACAAGGGCTACCTCGCCGGCAGCGTGCTGATGATGGGCGGCGACAACCTCGAGCACGCGATCACCTACTGGGTGATGTGGCAGACCTTCCACTCGCCGGTGCTCGCCGGGCTCGCGGTGCTCACGCATTGGCTCCCGCATCTGTTCTTCTCGATCCCGCTCGGCGGGCTGGCCGACCGCTTCGACTGCCGGCGGCTCATCCAGCTCTCGGCCCTGCTCTTCATCTCGGTCTCGATCGTCTGGGGCATCCTGTTCGCGACGAACAGCCTGCAGCCCTGGGAGTGCGTCACGCTGCTTCTGGTGCACGGCTTCGCCAGCGCGATCTGGAAAGCGCCCGATCAACTCATGCTCTACGACATGGTCGGGCCGGCTGACCTGCCGAGCGCGGTGCGCCTCACGGCGACGGGCATCACGCTGGGCCAACTGGTCGGGCCCGCGATCGGCGCTGTGCTGCTGTTCACGGTCGGGCCGACGATCGGGATGTTCCTGAACGTCGCGATGTACCTCCCGTTCCTGAGCTACCTGTTCGTCGTGCCGATCACCGGCCACGTGCGCGACGCAGCGCGACGCGCGGCGCCGCACTGGCGGGACATCATCAACGTGCTTCGGGATGTGCCGAAGTATCCGTCGATCCTGGTCGTGATGATCCTGCAGGGCGCGATCGCGTTGTTCATCGGCGTGGCGCTCATGCCCTTGCTTCCCGAATTCGGCACCCTGCTGGGCCAGAGCTCGAACGCGGTCGGCTACGCCGTGCTCGTCTCGGCCATGGCCACCGGCGCCGTGATCGCGGGCATCACGCTCGAGGCGATCGGGCGCGTGCGAGCCAGCACCAGGACGGCGATCATCGCGGGGATCGCCTTCGCGGCCAGCATCCTGGTCTTCGCGCTCTCGCGCAGCTACCCGCTCTCGATCGCCGCCCTGATCATCGCGGGCGGCAGCAGCCTGACCGCGGCGTCGACGTCGGCCACGATCGTCCAACTCGAGGCACCCGCCGAGCGGCGCGGACGGTTCGTCGGGGCGGCGGGGATGACGGGGCAGGGGTTCCAGGCCGGCAGCGGCATCCTGATCGGCGTGCTGGCCGGCGGGCTCGGCGTGGCGGGTGGGGTCGCCGCCGCCGCGACCGCGCTGCTGGCGTGCGCCGTGGCTCTGCTGATCGTGGTCACGGTACGGCGCCGTTCGGCGCCCGCGATCGACCCGGCACAAGACGGGCCGGTCGAGCTGGAGGTGTAGCCGGCGCGCGGCGGCACCGCCGAGGAGTCAGTCGTTCGCGGCAAGGAAGAACGGCGCCGCGTTGGCGGCCATCCACGCGACGAGCTCCCCGCGATCGCCCACGAACGCGACCCCGAGCGGGAACGCCGCCGGCACGACGGCGAGCGCCCGGGAGACGGCCGCCATCGCCTCGCGACGGGTGGCCGCCTCGTCGGGGTCGACGTCGATGCCGATCACCAAACCGGGCGTGCCGTTCTCGACCATCGCCCACACCCGCCGCGCCTCGCGGACCGCCGGCACCCCGGCCAGAGCCGCGCCGATCGCGTCGAGAAGAGCTCGCGGCTCGTCGGCCGGCTCGCCGAGGTAGACGCGCGACCCCACCGGGACGGTGAAGGGCTGCGGCTCTGTCACGGGGTCACAGCTTCTCGATCGGGGCGATCTTGATCAGCAGCCGCTTGCGCCCTGCTTGCTCGAACTGCACCTCGGCGATGCTCTTGGTGCCCTCCCCGGTGACGGCGCTCACCCGGCCCTCGCCGAAATCCGCATGCCGGATGCGGTCGCCGACCGCCAGGGTCAGGTCGCCGTTGTCGCGCACCTTGTTGGTGACAGGCGATGTCCACTCGGTCTTCACCCGCGGCGGAGCCGGCGGCACCGTGTCGCGCGAGAGGTAGCGCTCGGACCCCGAGGTCGAGCTCCCGTAGGCCGGGCGTCCGTTGAGCGCGCGCGACCGGGACCCACCGCGCGAGTTGGCCATGCCGGGGCTCTGCCGCCACTCGATGAGTTCGGGCGGGATCTCTTGCAGATACCGGCTCGGCATCGCGACGCTGGTGTCGCCGAAGCTGGCGCGCGTCATCGCGAGCGAGAGGTACAGCCGCTTCTTGGCCCGGGTGATGCCGACGTAGAACAGGCGGCGCTCCTCGGCCAAGCCGCCCGGTTCGCCGGTCGACATGCGGTGCGGCATGAGGTCCTCTTCGATGCCGGTGAGGAACACCGACTCGAACTCGAGGCCCTTCGCCGTGTGCAGGGTCATCAGCGAGACCGTGCCGCTGGAGTCGTCCAGTTCGTCCGCCGCCGCCACCAGCGCGACCTCGGTGAGGAAGTCGACGAGCGTGCCCTCCGGGTTGTTGCGCGAGAACTCCTTCGTCACGGCGACGAGCTCTTCGACGTTCTCGATGCGCGCCTCGTCCTGCGGGTCGCGCGTCGCGCGCAGCGCGTCGATGTAGCCGGTTCGGGTGAGCAGAGTGGTCAGGATGTCGGCCGGCTTCGCGGTCGCCGCCGACTCGGTCGCCTCGTCGAGGATCGCCGCGAACTCGAGGATCGCCGCGGTCACCTTGGGGCCCAGACCCAGCTCGCCGGCATCCGGCAGGGCGTCGCGCAGCAGCACCCCGACGCGGTCGGCGTGCGCCTGGAGCGCCGCCCCCGTGGCGGGACCGATCCCGCGCTTGGGGGTGTTCATGATGCGGCGCAGCGCCAGGTCGTCTGCCGGGTTGGCCACCTGGATCAGGTAGGCCATCACATCCTTGATCTCGGCGCGCTCGTAGAACTTGGTGCCGCCCAGGACGCGGTACGGGATGGCCGAGCGGATGAAGATCTCCTCCAGCGCACGGGTCTGCGAGTTGGTGCGGTAGAACACCGCGATGTCGCTGTAACGCTCGCCGCCCTCGTGCAGCGAGGTGATCTCGTCGGCGACGAACTGCGCCTCGTCGTGGCCGGTGTAGCCGGTGTAGCCGACGATCTTGTCGCCCGAGCCCACCGTGGTGAACAGATTCTTGGCGATCCTGTCGAAGTTGTGGCCGATGACCGCGTTCGCCGCGTCGAGGATGTTCTGCGTCGAGCGGTAGTTCTGCTCGAGCAGGATCGTCTTCGAGTTCGGGAAGTCGCGCTCGAACTCCACGATGTTGCGGATGTCCGCCCCGCGGAACGCGTAGATCGACTGGTCTGAGTCGCCCACCACGGTCAGCGAGGCGCCCGGGATGCCGCCATCGGCATCCACGCGCATCCGGGTGTCTTCGGGCACGTGCTCCGGCTTGATCGGGCGCACCAGTTCGCGGATCAGCGCATATTGCGCGTGGTTGGTGTCCTGATACTCGTCGACCAGCACATGCCGGAAGCGCCGCTGATAGAGCGCCGCCACCTCGGGGAAGGCCCGGAACAGGTGAACAGTCTCGGCGATCAGGTCGTCGAAATCGAGCGCGTTGGCGCGTCGCAACCCCGCGGTGTAACGGCGGAAGATCTCGAGGAAGGCCACGTCGTTCGGGTCGTTGGTGTTGACGTTGCGCGAGTAGCTCTCGGCGTCTGTGAGCTCGTTCTTGAGCTTCGAGATCTTGGCGCTCACGTTGCCAGGGGTGAAGCCGAGGGTGTCGGCGTCCAGCTCTTTCAGAATGCGCTTGAGCAGCGCACGGCTGTCGGCCGAGTCGTAGATGGTGAAGCTCTGCGTCATGCCCATCACGGTCGCCTGCCGGCGCAGGATGCGCACGCACGCCGAATGGAACGTCGAGATCCACATGCCATCGGCCGCCCCGCCGACCAGCGTCTGCACCCGCTCGCGCATCTCGGAGGCGGCCTTGTTGGTGAACGTGATCGCCAGGATCTGGCTCGGCCACGCCTCGCGCGTCTGAATGAGTCCGGCGATGCGGCGGGTGAGAACGCTGGTCTTGCCCGAGCCGGCGCCCGCCACGATCAGCAGCGACGGCCCGCGGTAGAGCACGGCCTCCCGTTGCTGCGGGTTGAGCCCCTCGAGGAGCGCCTCGTCGGGGACGGGCGAGCCGCCGGGCGCGGTACCACCGGGCGCGGTACCGCGGTCGCGCTGTTCGGAGGCGCCGTCGAATCCGTCCAGCACGAAGGTCATGATCCGTCGATTCTACCGGCGGGGTGCGACGGCGGCCCGGGGCTACGTCCCGCGCCCCCTGCCCAAATCAAGGATGAGGGCGACATTCATACTGCGCATCCGGCGGCTTGGGATGTCGCGTCCCTCCTGTCCTTGATTTGGGCAACGGCGAGCGGCTCTCCACGGGTTCGGGCAGCCATCCATTCGCCCGGCACCGCACGCGGATTCTGGAGGCATGCATCCCGATCCGATTCACGCCATCGCTCGCCGCGGTGGCCTCGCGGCGACACACGAGCTCGCAGAAGACGGCATCGAGAGACGGGAGTTGCGACGTCACCTTCAGTCCCGTCAGATCATCAGAGTTCGTCAGGGCTGGTACGCGCGTCCGGACCTTCATCCGCAGATTCTGCGCGCAGCGCGCGTCGGAGGCAGACTCACCTGCTCGTCGTCTCTTGAGCTCGGTGGCTTCTGGGTCGAGGGTGACGGTCAGCTCCACGTGGTCGTCGATCGGAACGACTGTCAACTGCGATCACCCAGCGACAGCCGAATGCGACTCGGCGCGGGCGATCGCGTCGTGGTTCACTGGCGACGAAGCTTGGAACGATCGCGACTGATCGCCGATCCGGTATCGGCGCTCGCGGACCTCTGCGCGTGCGTCCCGCCCGAGCTCGTGACGGCGAGCGCTGACTCGGTGCTTCACCGGCATCCCGAACTCATCGAAAGTATTGGCGCACTGGCCGCCGAGACGTCTTCTGCGATGAGGCGCGCTCTTCTGGCTGCCGACGGCGTCTGCGAATCCGGCATCGAGACCCTCTTCTGGCTCCGGATGACGCGCCTCGCTCCTCGACGGCAGGTCGAGATCGACGGGGTCGGCAGGGTCGACTTTCTGTTCGGAGATCGCCTGGTCGTCGAAGTCGATGGCTGGGCGTTCCACTCGCCCCCCGATCGGTTCGAATCGGATCGCCGACGCGATGCCCTGCTCAGCGCGCGCGGATACCGAGTCCTGCGATTCAGCTACCGGCAGGTCATGGACCGGTGGCCCGAGGTCGCGGTTGCGGTTCAGTCGGCGATCTCCCGCGGTGACCGGTACTGAGGGGCTCGCGCGGCGCGCGCAGGTTCGCCCGCCTCCTTGCGTGACCAAATCAAGGACGACACCGGCTCCGTACCCTGGGTTACGGCGCGACGGTAGACGACTGTTGCCACGTCCTTGATTTGGACACGGGAAGGAATGGCCAGGGTGCGGGCGCGCGACCGGCGAGCCGACGGCTCAGAGGCCGTCGATGGCCGCGCGCGCGAGGTCGGGGTGATCGGCGAAAACCCCGTCGATGCCGGTGCTCAGGATCAGCTCGAACTCGCGTCGCCAGTCACCCCAGTCAGCGTCCGCCGCTCCGACGCGATGACCGGCGGCGAGGAAGTGGTTCTCGGGTCGCAGAGTCCAGGTGAAGACCGAGAGCCCGTGCTCGTGGGCGCGCGCGACGAGCTCGGTCGTTCCGGGGTCGGCGGATGTCGGGTCGTCGATCAAGAGCGACTTGTCGACGCTGATGCCGTCGACGCCCCCGCCGTCGGCACCTGCGGCGAGGCGGGCCAGACCGGCATCCGTCAATTGCGATGCATAGCTCGCCGCCGACGACCCGTCACGGGCGACCAGATCGGCCGCAGCCCCCGCCGCCTCGAGCAGGTAGACGTAGCGCGCATCGACACCGCGATCGCGCACCTGCCCGAGCACGGTCTGCTCGAAGCACTCGATCGTCAGCCGCTCGAGCGATCCCCACCGTGACAGCCCGTCGGCGACCAGCTCGTCGAGCGGAAGTCCGATCGAGGCGAAGTAGGCGGCGTGCTTGATCTCGGCGACCAGGCGGATCGCACGTCCGTGGCGCTCGCAGGAGCGATCGATCAGGTCGAGCAGCTGGTCGAGCCGCAGCATCGGCTGCGTGCCGTCGAAGGTGGCGGAGTGCTGCCGCAACTTCGGCAGCCGCTCGACCGCGCGCAGGGTCGAGAGCTCCGCCCAGGTGAAGTCCTCGGTGAACCAGCCGGTCAGGCTCACTCCGTCGATCTCTTTGGTCGTGCGCCGGTCGGCGAACTCGGGATGCTTCACCACATCCGTCGTCCCCGAGATCTCGTTCTCGTGCCGCACCACGAGCACGCCGTCGCGGGTGGCGACCAGATCAGGCTCGACGGCATCCGCGCCCAGGGCGAAGGCCATTTCGTAGGACGCCCGGGTGTGCTCCGGTCGGTATCCGGGGGCGCCCCGGTGACCGATCACCAGGGGCGCGAACGGGGGGTGCGGGGCGCTCATGGCCCCACCATAAACTGAACGGCATCATGGCCGTCTGCACGAATTGTTCCCGTGAGCTGCAGCCGGAGTGGAAGTTCTGCATCTACTGCGGCACCCCGACCGGAGTGCCGGTGACCGTGGCGATCCCGATCCAGGCCGCGGCAACGGGCGAAACCCGCACCACGCCCGCAGTGGACGCCGCTGCTGCTCCCGCCGAGCCCGCGGCCGCCGTGCTGCGCGCGGAAGACATTCCGGCAGACGACCCCGAGCCCGAGCCGGTCGCTGCCGTGGCGGCTCCGCTTCCGAAGGTGAACATCCTCGCGGTGCTCGCCCTCATCCTGGGATGCCTGGTCAGCCCGCTCGCCGCCCTCTTCGGCCATCTCGCGCTCAACCAGATCGGGCACACCGGCGAGCGCGGAACCGCCATCGCCTGGGTCGCGATCGTGCTCGGCTACCTGTCGCTGGCCGCCCTGCTGGTGCTCGGCATCAGCTATCTCGTTCTCAACGCGTGACCGCATCGCCCTCCCCCGCCCTGCCGACTCCGGCTCTGCGCTGGGGCACGGCCGGCGCGCGAGCGGCGTGGGGCGGCATCCTGATCGTGTCGGGCGCCGTGGCGATCGCCGGATCGAACACCTACGTTCTGCTCCTGCTGCTCGCCGGAGTGCTCGCCCATCTCGCCGGGTGGGCGATCATGCCGGCCGACGGGTGGCGGCGCGTCACCGCTGCTCTGATCTCGACGCCGGCCGCCCTGCTGCTGCTCACCGGGCCGCAATTCCTCGGGGTGCTCCTGCTGCCATACCTCGGCTGGCTGTTGGTGCGCCACCGCCCGGCGCGCAGCTATCCGACCCTCGTCTTCGTGGCGGCGGGCGCGGTCATCGTCGCACGGCTGTTCCCCGACTACGGCGGGATGCTGCCCGCTCTGGGCATCGAATTCCTCGTCATCGTCGCTTCGGCGTGGGTGGCGTGGGCGGTGGCGCGCACGCGGAGCGGGGGCGGCGCGAGCGCGGGTTTCTAGCGGAACTTGTTCGGTGGTGGTTCCGACCGCCGAGACGGCGATCGGAGTGAGCCGGGAAAGAGGCCAGAAATGGCCTCTTTCCCGGCTCACTCCCACTCGATCGTTCCCGGGGGCTTCGACGTGACGTCGAGCACCACCCGGTTGACGCCGGCGACCTCGTTGGTGATGCGGGTCGAGATGCGCGCGAGCACGTCGTAGGGCAGCCGGGTCCAGTCGGCCGTCATCGCGTCTTCCGACGACACCGGGCGCAGCACGATCGGGTGGCCGTAGCTGCGGCCGTCGCCCTGCACGCCGACACTGCGGACATCGGCGAGCAGCACCACCGGGCACTGCCAGATCTCGCCGTCGAGGCCCGCGGCGGTCAGCTCGGTGCGGGCGATCAGGTCGGCCGCGCGCAGCAGTTCGAGGCGCTCGAAGGTGACCTCGCCGACGATGCGGATGCCGAGTCCGGGCCCGGGGAACGGCTGCCGCCCCACGATGACCTCGGGCAGTCCCAGCTCACGGCCGATGGCGCGCACCTCGTCTTTGAACAGCGTGCGCAGCGGTTCGACCAGCTCGAACTGCAGATCGTCGGGCAGACCGCCCACGTTGTGGTGGCTCTTGATGTTGGCGGTGCCGGTGCCGCCGCCGCTCTCCACGACATCCGGGTACAGCGTGCCCTGCACCAGGAAGCGGATCGGGTCGCCGTCGGCGGCCGACTCGGCGACCAGCTCGGCCTGTGCCTGCTCGAAGGTGCGGATGAACTCGCGCCCGATGATCTTGCGCTTCGTCTCGGGGTCGCTCACCCCGGCGAGCGCGGTGAGGAACTGCTCGCGCGCGTCGACCGTCACCAGCCGGACGCCGGTCGCCGCCACGTAGTCCTGCTCGACCTGCTCGCGCTCGCCCGCGCGCAGCAGCCCGTGGTCGACGAATACGCAGACCAGCTGGTCGCCGACCGCCTTGTGCACGAGCGCCGCGGCGACCGCCGAGTCCACGCCGCCCGACAGTCCGCAGATCACCTTGCCGGTGCCCACCTGGGCCCGGATCTTCTCGACCTGCTCGGCGATGACGTTGCCGCTGTTCCAGTCGGCGGGGATGCCGGCCGCGTCGTGCAGGAAGTTCTCGATGATGCGTTGGCCGAACTCCGAGTGCTTGACCTCGGGATGCCACTGGACCCCGTACAGCTTGCGCGCGTCACTCGCGAACGCCGCCACCGGGGTCGCGTCGCTCGAGGCCAGCACCTCGAAGCCCTCTGGCGCCCTGACGACGGAGTCGCCGTGGCTCATCCAGGCCGTCTGCTCGTCGGGCTGGCCGGCGAGGAACGTTCCGCCTGGTCCCGACAACCGGACGGCGGTCGATCCGTACTCACGCACACCGGTCGGCGCGACCTCGCCGCCGAGCTGCTGGGCCATCACCTGGAATCCGTAGCAGATGCCGAGGGTCGGCACGCCGAGCTCCAGCACGCCGGGATCCAGATCGGGCGACCCCTCCTCGTACACGCTCGACGGTCCGCCGCTCAGGACGATGGCCGCCGGCTTCTTCGCCGCCACCGCGGCGGCCGTGATGGTGTGCGGCACGATCTCGCTGTACACGCCGGCTTCGCGCACGCGGCGCGCGATCAGCTGGGCGTACTGCGCGCCGAAGTCGACGACGAGAACCGGATGCGCTTCGGCGCCGGCGGCCGCCTCAGCGGTCACGCGGTGGCTCCGGCCTCGACGCGAGCCTGGGATGCCTCGGCCTCCGCGAGTCGCGCGGTGACGTACGCCGGGATGCGGAACTCGAAGTAGAACGACAGGAACGGGATGATGCCGCCTAAGGCGAAGAAGAGGAACCGGCCGAACGAGAACCGCACGAAGCGCCACAGCAGGAAGTCGCACGCCAGGTAGACCACGTACAGCCAGCCGTGCACGATCAGGATGGCCGTCGACAGGTCGACACCCGTGATCTGCGAGCGCGGGGTCAGCGCGAGGAAGCCGTACGGTCCGTTGAGCTCGATGTCGACGAGGAAGCCGTAGCGGAGCACCATCATGGCGCACAGCAGGAGCAGGAAGACGCCGGTCACGATCGCCGAAACCCGGAAGACTCGCAGCACGTTGCGCACCCGGGGGACGTCGGCAGGGCGGGGACCGGTCGGCATGCTCCTAGTCTACGGTCGCCGTCCGGGGGTCGCCGTCTGGACGTCAGCGTCGGGGGCGTCCGCGGCGGGGGCGTCGCCCTCGCGCTCGGCTTCCACCACATCCCTCACCAGCCGGTACCAGAGGTAGATCGCGAACCCCGCGAAGATCGCCCACTCCGCCGCGTAGAAGACGTTGAGCCAGTTGAGCGACACCTCCTGACTCGGAGCGGGCGAATCGATCGCGTGCAGTCCCGCCGCAGGGGTGCTCGCGACGAGATACCCGCCGTAGACCGAGCCGCCGAACTGCGTCCACTGGTTGATCAGGGCGGGAACGGATGCCGCGCTCTGCACGCCCTTGCTGACGTCCGGCTGGTCGGGCGATTCGCTCGGCAGGTAGCGACCGACCAGCGGGCTCGAGATCGCGGCCGAGGCCTCGGCCGCAACGGCCTGCGCATGCGTCGATGCCCAGCCGAGGGCGACCGCCAGCTCGGCGCCCCCGTTGGTGACCACGTGCCCCATGAGCCAGAATCCCGTCTTCCCCCCGTTGAGCCGGTTGCTCAGCACGACGAAGTCATCGGGGACGAGACGGCCGTCGGCGGTCACCATCCGGCCGAGTTGCACACCGGTCACCGCGGTGCCCGGCCTCGCCAGGGCGGTCAGGGCGACCGGCGTCTCGGTGTCGGTGCGGTCCACCGGCGCCGACGCCACACTGCGCGCCAACTGCCACTGGCCCAGCGCCGAGAAGCCGGCCGCGATCGCCACTGCGAGCAGCAGCGCACCGATCCAGCGCGGGCGCCGCGCGACGGCCCAGAAGCCCGGGCGAGGGGATTCGCTCATCAGTACTCCGGATCGCGTTCGCGCGCGCCCGCATCCATCGGGTCGTGGTGGTCGCTCTGCTGCCCGGCCTGTCGCGCGATGCGGGCCTCGTGGTCGTCGAGTTCGGCGTCGGCGTCGGGATCCTCTCCCGCGCCGAGCAGCACTCCCGTCCCGTGATCGAGGTGCTCGTCGACCAGGAAGGTGCCCGTCCCGTCGGTGGCGCCGGCCGCCACGTGGTCGGAGGCGGCCACATCCAGAGCCGCGAGTTCGTCGTCGTCCGCGCCCGCCATCGCCGCCTCTGCCAAGGCGAAGTCACGGTCGCGAGCCGTCTCGTGCGGCTCCGCGGGCTCGACGGCCTTGTGCCTCCCGAAGCGGCGCGAGAACAACCATCCTCCTGCCCGCTCGGAGTTCACCGCGAGCACGGGTCCGATGATCGCCATGATCAGAACGTACAGACCCGCGAAGGGAGTCAGCCGTGCGTCCAAGCCGGCCGCCGCGGCCAGCGTCGCCAGGATCAGCGCGAACTCGCCCCGGTTCTGCAGCATCGCGCTCACGTTGAAGCCCTCCGCGGGCGTGAGCTTGTTGAGCCAGGCGATGAGCTGACCGCCCGCCGTGTTCAGCACCAGCGTCATGACGATCGCCACGATCACCGGGATCAGCACCGTGCCGAACGTCGAGGGGTCGAGGGCGAGACCGAAGTTCAAGAAGAAGAAGGCGCCGAAGACGTCGCGCAACGGCAGCGAGAACTGCTCGATGCGCGCCTTGAACCGGGTAGCGCCGAGAACGAGGCCGATCAGGAAGGCGCCGATCGCATCCGACACCCCCAGCAGTTCGCCGATGCCGCCGAACGCGACCGCGAGACCGAAGAACAGGATCGTGAAGAGCTCGTCGTCCCGCGCCCCCACCAGGCGCGACACCACCCGGCCGCCCCAGCGCGCCAGCGCGAACATCGCGACCAGGAAGGCGAACGAGATCGTCAGCTGCAGCACGATCGCCCAGACGGTCTTCTCGTGCCCGATGATCACCGTCACGATGGCCAGGTAGATCGCGATGAAGACGTCTTCGACGACGGTGATCCCCAGGATGACCGGGGTCTCGCGGTTGGTCAGGCGCCGCAACTCGATCAGCAGCTTGGTGACGATCGCGCTGGAACTGGTCGCCGTCATCCCCGCGATGATCAGGGCCTCTCGCGTGCCCCAGCCGACCCACAGGCCGAACAGGAAGCCGAAGCCCATGTTGATGATGATGCGCGTGCCCCCGCTGAGCAGCAGCGAGCGGATGTTGCCGAAGAACTCGTCCTGATCGAACTCGAGCCCGAGGCTGAACAGCAGGAAGATGAGGCCGACGACGGCCACCAGCTCGACGTCGCCCGACTCGAAGTTCAGCGGGAAGAGGTGGAAGTGCGGGCTCGCGATGAGCCCGACCAGCATGTAGATCGGGATAGCGGGGAGGCCGATGACCTTGCCAACACGACCCAGCCCATAGGCGATGACGAAGAGAGCGCCGAGGACGAGGAGGTCGTGACCGGTATCCACGTGCTACCTTCCCGGCGGCGCGTCCACGGACTCGGCCCGCGCCTTGAACTCGCCGGTGCGGTAGAAGAGGAAGGCCTTCGCGACCTTCTCGGGCGCTCCGGCCACCACGAGGGTGTCGCCGGGGAAGACCTTGAAGTCGACATCGGGCGCGGGGTTCGCGGATTCGCCGCGCACGATGGCCACGACGGTCACGCCGGGCAGACCCCGGTCGGTCATGTTGCCGATGGGCTGGCCGGCGATGTGGTCGTCGTAGTCGACGTGGAACCAGTCGATCGATAGACCCGGGATCTGGTCGAGCCCGGAGAGCGACTCGGTGATCTTCGTACCGCCGAGCAATTCGGCCAGGGTGTGCGCCTCGTCCTCGTCGAGACGGAGCGAGACCTTCTTGGCGGTGCCATCCTCGGCATCGGCGAAGGTGATCAGATCGCTGTGACCGGAGCGGTGGCTGATGACGCCGACCTTGCCCCCGTCATCGGTGACGAAGGTGTGCAGCACCCCGACACCGGGGAGCTTCACCCTGTGCACGTCGACCATGAAATCCAGTCTACCGGCGCGCGCTTTGCTGGGCTGGGGGGGCCCGCTCAGCCGTGGGCGTGCGGCGCGGCGACGACCGTCTCGGCCGTCGGATCACCCCTGCTGGTACGGCGCGACCACGACCTCGACGCGCTGGAACTCCTTCAGGTCGGAGTAGCCGGTCGTCGCCATCGATCGCCGCAGGGCTCCGATCAGGTTGACCCGCCCATCCGGGTTCGACGACGGGCCGAACAGCAGCTGCTCCAGAGGCGCGACCGTGCCCACGTTCATGCGTCCGCCGCGCGGGAGCTCGGCGTGATGGGCCTCGGCCCCCCAGTGCCAGCCGCGGCCGGGGGCCTCCTCAGCACGGGCCAGCGCGGTGCCGAGCATGACGGCGTCCGCGCCGACCGAGATGGCCTTCACGATGTCGCCGCTCGTGCCGAGTCCGCCGTCGGCGATGACGTGCACATAGCGGCCGCCCGACTCATCGAGGTAATCGCGACGCGCTCCGGCCACGTCGGCGACCGCGGTCGCCATCGGAGCATGGATGCCCAGGCTCGCCCTCGTCGTCGACGCCGCCCCGCCGCCGAAGCCGACGAGCACGCCGGCCGCGCCCGTGCGCATGAGGTGGAGCGCCGCCGTGTAGGTCGCCGCTCCCCCGACGATCACGGGCACGTCGAGCTCGTAGATGAACTTCTTCAGGTTGAGCGGCTCGACCGTCTTGCTGACGTGCTCGGCGCTCACCGTCGTGCCGCGGATGACGAACAGGTCGACCCCGGCATCCACGACGGCGCGCCAGTGCTCCTGGGTGCGCTGCGGCGAGAGGGCGCCGGCCACCGGCACCCCCGCGGCCCGGATCTGCGCGATGCGCGCCTTGATCAGCTCGGGCTTGATCGGCTCGGCGTAGATGGCCTGCATGCGCTGGGTCGCGGCATCCGGCTCGAGGCCCGCGATTTCGGCGAGGACGGGCTCGGGGTCGTCGTACCGGGTCCAGAGCCCCTCGAGGTCGAGCACGCCGAGGCCGCCGAGACGGCCGATCTGGATGGCGGTCTCGGGGCTCACCACCGAGTCCATCGGCGCCGCGAGCACCGGTATCTCGAAGGTGAAGGCGTCGATCGTCCACTTGACGGAGACATCCTGCGGGTCACGAGTGCGGCGGCTGGGCACGACCGCGATGTCGTCGAACGCGTAGGCGCGTCGCGCCCGCTTGGACCGGCCGATTTCGATGTCGCTCACGGTGCCCGAGTCTATCCGGCGCGTGTTTCCACCCCGTATGCCGTCGATCGGGCGAGATCGGCCGCGTCGGGCCGCCTGGGCGGCCCGGCTGCGCCGCTTTCGCCCGTCATCCGAGCCGCCGACGCCGCACGGGCAGTCCGTAGGTGCGGAGCAAGGCCTCCAACCCGAGATCGGACCAGGCGAGCGGCCACCCCCATCGCACCACGACGGGGCCGAGCGCGCGGAGCCGGTCCTCTCGCTGCTTCTCGGCAATGACCACTTCGGCAGGTGTGCGGCCTCCCGTGAATTCGTCCCGCATGTACTTCGCCACCCCGTCGAACTCGCCGATCAGCTGGTGGTCCGGCCACCAGAAGTCCACGATCCCCACGCGACCGCGGGCATCGCCGAACTCGACCTGCAATTCAGGGGGCGGCATACCCGCCTGGTGGATCCGGACCCGGCTCAGAGACTCTCCAGGGGAACCGGCTCGCGCGTCGGCGAAGTCGATGGCCCGGAGCGCGCGGGCACGCCCTCGTCGGACCCGGAAGTCGTCGAGCGCCCGAACGATGTCGTCCTTCGAGATCGGATGCTGGCTCAACGCCCAGTCCAGCATTCCGATCGCGGTGAGGAATGGCGAGTCCGCGGCGACCTCGGCGAGGGTCCGAACCAGGGATGTCATTCTCAACTCGCCGCGGACGTCCAACCCGTCAGCCACGAACGGTGTCGCGTGTTTTCGGTAACCATGCTCCGTTCGGGTACCTGCTGCCTGTGTCGCCAAGACGTGAACAAGGCTGGGTAGGGGTCCGATGATCGGAGCCCCGTGGAGGACGGCCGCTGACACATGACTCACGACGGGTATAACGCGCGCACTCCCGACGGCGCCGAGGATTCGGTAGGTGTACTGCTCGGTCTCGGTGAGGGCCCGCCAGCCCTCGGAGGGAAGAAAAGCACCGCGGTGGACGCGCACCAGACGACCGCGCTCTGCCGCCCGTCGGAGGTGGCGAAGGCTGCCCTGCTCGATGATGTCACGACTGAACTGCAAGGAGTCGGGATCGACGTTCATCGAACGACCATGCATCGCGGGATCCCGATCCCACGTCTGCAGCGCCATGTTTGTTGACGCTGGGCGGGTGTCGCGTTTCGTGAAGGATCGGTGGTGACCCGCGCACCAGCCGGGCCCACGCACCAGCCGGGCCCACGCACCAGCCGGACCCACGCGGGCGTGTGCGGCGGAACGGGGCCGCCGAGGCGGCCCGACTACGCCGAACTCGCCCGGATCGGGCCGACCAGGCTATCGGACTCGTCGACCAGCGGGCGACGCCGTGTACGCGCCGTCAGGCGTGGAGCAGCGTGAGCAGGTGGAAGACCAAGTACACCGGCCAGACGATCGCCTGCAGCAGGCCGAGGATGACGCCGAAGAACGAGCCGTCCGAGTGCGAGATGAAGTAGATGGCCGCACCGATGTACGCCATCAGGCCGAACACCCCGAGCCCGAAGCCCCCTGCACGCGAACGCGATTCTGACACGGTGTCTCCTTCTCGATCCTGGCGCCGACGCCTGCCGACAGGCTACCGCGAGTAGTTCGGCGCCTCGACGGTCATCTGGATGTCGTGCGGGTGCGACTCCTTGAGCCCCGCCGGGGTGATCCGCACGAACTTGCCGAGCTGCTTCAGCTCGGGGATCGTGCGCGCGCCGACGTAGAACATCGACTGGCGCAACCCGCCCACGAGTTGGTAGACCGTCGCGCCCAACGCGCCGCGGTAGGGGACCCGCCCCTCGATGCCCTCGGGGATGAGCTGCGCATCAGATGGCACGTCGGCCTGGAAGTAGCGGTCGCGCGAATACGAGGTCTTCTTGCCCCGGTCGCTGAGCGCACCGAGCGACCCCATGCCGCGGTAGTTCTTGAACTGCTTGCCGTTGCTGTAGACCAGGTCGCCCGGCGCCTCATCGGTGCCGGCCAGCAGCGAGCCGAGCATGACGGTGTCGGCGCCCGCCACCAGGGCCTTGGCGATGTCGCCCGAGTACTGCAGGCCGCCGTCGGCGATCACCGGGACGCCGGTCTCGCGCGCCGCCAGAGACGCCTCGTAGACCGCGGTCACCTGGGGCACGCCGACCCCGGCCACCACCCGCGTCGTGCAGATGGATCCCGGGCCGACGCCCACCTTGATGGCGTCAGCCCCCGCGTCGACGAGCGCCTGCGCCCCGCTGCGCGTCGCGACGTTGCCGCCGATGATGTCGATCTCGTCGAAGGCCGAGTCGCCCTTGAGCCGGCGGATGATGTCGAGAACCCCCTGCGAGTCGCCGTTCGCCGTGTCGACGACGATCAGGTCGACTCCGGCGTCGAGCAGGGCGCCCGCGCGATCCCACGCGTCGCCGAAGAATCCGATCGCCGCGCCCACTCGGAGCCGGCCCGCGGCGTCCTTGGTCGCATTCGGGTACTTCTCGGTCTTCTCGAAGTCCTTGACCGTGATGAGCCCGCTCAGGCGACCGTGGGCGTCGACGAGCGGCAGCTTCTCGATCTTGTGCTGCGCGAAGATCGCCACGGCCGAATCCGGGTCGACGCCGGTCGGCGCCGTGATCAGCGGCATCTTCGTCATGACGTCACGAACGAGCGTCGTGGTCTTCTCGAACGGCGAGACGAAGCGCATGTCGCGGTTCGTGATGATCCCCACCAGCGTTCCGTCGCCTTCGACGACAGGAAGGCCCGAGACGCGGAACTGGCCGCAGATCGCGTCGACCTCGGCGACCGTGGCATCCGGGGTCGTCGTCACCGGATTGGTGATCATGCCGGATTCGCTGCGCTTGACCTTGTCGACGTGCATCGCCTGATCCTCGATGGAGAGGTTGCGGTGCAGCACGCCGATGCCCCCCTGGCGGGCCATCGCGATGGCCATGCGGGATTCGGTCACGGTGTCCATGGCGCTCGACACGAGCGGCGCGGACAGGGTGATGCGCTTGGTGAGTCGCGACGAGGTGTCGGCCTCACTCGGGATCACGTCGGTGTGCCCGGGAAGCAGCATCACGTCGTCGTAGGTGAGGCCGATGAATCCGAAGGGATCCGGCTGGCCTGAGCTCTGGTCCATGCTGTCCTCTTGGTCGCGCTGAAGGGGCGCCGGCTGCACCTTCGAAGACCGGTTTCCCTATGTTAACGGGATCACGGCCGCGACATTCCGCGCCAGGCGGGCGCTACGACGACGCGACGTCCTCGGCGAGGGTGCCGAGGTACAGCTCGACCACCTTCGGGTCTTCCGCGAGCTCGCGACCGGTGCCCGTGTACGAGTTGCGGCCCTGGTCGAGCACGTACCCGCGGTCGCAGATCTGCAGGCAGCGCCGCGCGTTCTGCTCGACCATGATCACCGTGACGCCGGTCATGTTGATCTTGCGCGTGCGGATGAAGGTCTCGTCCTGACGCACGGGCGAAAGGCCGGCGGACGGCTCGTCGAGCAGCAGCACGCTCGGCTCCATCATGAGGGCGCGGGCCATCGCGAGCGACTGGCGCTCACCGCCCGAGAGGCCGCCGGCGCGCTGGCGCCGACGCTGCCCGAGCACCGGGAACAGCTCGTACATGGCCTCCAGCCGCGTCGACAGCCAGCGCGGCCGCAAGAAGAGGCCCATCTGGAGGTTCTCCTCGATGGTCAGCGAGGTGAAGACGTTGTTGGTCTGCGGCACGAAGCCGATGCCGGTCTGCACCAGCTTGTTGGCCTTCTGGTTCGTGATGTCCTGGCCGTCGAGCGTCACCTTGCCCGAGCGCACCGGCACCAAGCCGAACAGCGCCTTGAGCAGCGTGGACTTGCCGGCGCCGTTCGGGCCGATGATCCCGACCAGCTCTCCGGGGTACGCGGTCAGGTTGCAGCCGTGCAGGATGTCGATTCCCGGCAGGTAGCCGGCGACCAGGTCGGTGGCGTTGACCAGGGGCTTTCCGGTTCCCGTGTAGGCGACCATCAGTTCTCGTCCCCTTCCTGGCGGCGCACCGAGTCGGCGTACGCCTCGATCGCCTCCTGCTCCTTGCTGAGCTCGGCTTCCTCCTGCTGGATGGCCTTGTCGAAGTCCTCGTTCAGGACGGCGTCGTCGCCCAGATCCTGGTCGTGGTGCGAGCCGAGATAGGCGTCGACCACCGCCTGGTTCTGCATCACGGTGCCCGGCTTGCCCTCGGCGACCAGCTTGCCCTCGGCCATGACCACCACCCAGTCCGAGATGAAACGCACCATGTGCATGTCGTGCTCGACGAAGAGCACGGTCGTGCCGGTGTCCCGAAGGTCTTGGATGTGGCCGAGCAGCGACTGGGTCAGCGCCGGGTTCACGCCGGCCATCGGCTCGTCGAGCATGATCATCGCGGGATTGCTCATGAGCGCACGTGCCATCTCGAGCAACTTGCGCTGGCCGCCCGAGAGGCTGCCCGCGTAGTCGTCCTTCTTGTCGGCGAGCTTGAACCGGTCGAGGATCTCTTCCGCCTGCGCGCGGATGACCTTCTCCTTGTTGCGCCAGAGCGGCCAGATCGTCGAGCGGCTGAGCTTCTCGCCGGTCTGCTCCTGCGAGCCGAGCAGCATGTTGTCCATCACCGTCATCGCCGACAGCGCCTTGGTCAGCTGGAAGGTGCGGACCATGCCCGCACGCGCGACACGGTACGCGCTCGTCGACGAGAGCGAGCGGCCCTGGAACTCCCAGTGCGGCTTCGGCCCGCCATCCTGAGGCCGGTCGGGGATGTCGAAGCCGGTCAGCAGGTTGAAGAACGTCGTCTTGCCCGCGCCATTGGGCCCGATGAGGGCCGTGATGGAGCCCTTCTGGACCTCGAGGTGGTCGACGTCGACCGCCGCGATCCCGCCGAACCGCCTGGTGATGCGGTCGACCGTCAGGATCGGGTTCGGTTTCGCCGACCCCGGAAGCTCGTCGACCTTCTCCAGCTTCTTGCGCAACGCCGCACGGTCGTAGTCGTAGTCCGGATCCGTCTTCGCGACATCCGGCTTCGCGTCGCTCGTCGCCGGGTCGTTCGTGTTCTGGGGGTCGTTGTCAGTCACCGAAGGCCAACTCCTTCTTGTTGCCCAGGATGCCCTGCGGTCTGAAGATCACCAGCAGCATCAGGCCGATGCCCACGAAGATCCAGGTCACCTGCGGGATCTGCTGCTGACTCAGAACCGAGCCGGGAACCCAGAAGCCGATCGAATCGCGCAGGAACACCAGGACCAGCCAGTACAGGAACGTGCCCAGCAGCGGCCCGAAGACCGTGGCCGCGCCGCCGAGCAGGAGGCAGGTGTACAGCTCGAACGTCAGGGTGCGCCCCATCGCGTCGGCGGATACCGAGGTCGCGAGCACGTTGACGATGCCGGCCAGGGCGCCGAACAGGCCGCCGATCACGAGGCTCTGGGTCTTGTAGACGGTCACGTTCTTGCCGAGGCTGCGCACGGCATCCTCGTCTTCACGGATTCCGCGGAGCACCCGGCCCCAGGGGCTGCGGACCAGCAGGAAGGAGATGACGATGCAGATCGCCACCAGGCTCCATGCCACGATGCGCAGCCACCAGCTGTCGCCCTCGGTGAACGGGTAGTTGTACGGCCCGATCTGGAACAATCCCTGCTGCGGCAGGGGCGACAGCGCGGCGAAGGGCTTGGAGAAGGCCGACCCGGGGATGCCGAACGTGCCGCCCGTGAAGGGGGCCAGCAGTTGGTTGTCGCCGAGCAACCGCACGATCTCGGCCGCCGCGATCGTCACGATCGCCAGATAATCGCCTCGAAGCTTCAAGGTCGGCAAGCCCAGGGCGAGCGCGAACAGCACGGCGCCGATGAGCGCGACGACGATGCCGAGCCAGAAGTTCTGCGTGAACCTCACCGTGATCGCGAAGCCGTAGGCGCCGATCAGCATGAATCCGGCCTGGCCGATGTTGAGCAGCCCGGTGAACCCGAAGTGGATGTTCAGACCGATGGCGGCGATCACGTACGACGCCGTGATGACCGACAGGATCGTCGACCCGAAGTCGGTGAACAGATTGCTCGCGAAGAAGCCGATGTCCATGGCTAGCCCACCCTCTCCTTGCGACCGAGGATGCCCTGCGGTCTCACCAACAGCACCACGATCAGGATGACGAGCCCGGTCGCGTACTTCAGGTCCTGCGGGATGAAGAGCGTGCTCATGTTGGCCACGACTCCGATGATCAGCGAGCCCACCAGGGCTCCGAATGCGGTTCCGATCCCACCGAGTGTGACCGCGGCGAAGACCAGCAGCAGCAGTTGCGCGCCGGTCAGCCAGTAGACGCCGCCGTTGACCAGCGCGTAGAGAACGCCCGAGAGCCCGGCGAGGCCGGTCGACACGATCCACACGATCCGGATGACGCGATCCACATCGATTCCGGATGCCGCGGCAAGCGCCCGGTTGTCGGCGACCGCGCGCGTGGCGCGGCCGAGTCGCGTGAACAGGAGCGCGAGGCCCACCAGGGCGAGCACGACGACCGAGACCAGCATCGACCAGTAGGCGGTCGGCGTGATGTCGAGCGGGCCGGTGTTGAGCTCCAGGTTGGTCGCCACCGGGTACACGTTGGCGCCGAACAGGAGCTGGAAGATGTACTCCAGTGCCAGCGACAGGCCGATCGTCACGACCATGAGCTGCGTGAGGCCGAGGCCGCGCTTGCGCAGCGGGCCCCAGAGGAACTTGTCCTGCAGATACCCCGACAGCGCCGTCAGGGCGATCACGATGATCGTGGCGAGGATGATGTTGACGCCCAGCTGCACCGCGAAGACGTAGGCCAGGAAGCCTCCGAGCGTGATCTGCTCGGAGTGGGCGAAGTTGGAGAGACCGGTCGTGCCGTAGATCAGCGAGAGGCCGATGGCAGCGAGGGCGAGCAGCAGGCCGAGCAGGAGTCCTTGCGAGAACTGCTGCCAGACGAGCTTGTAGTACGGCACGGCCGCCGGACCGGTGTTGACCGAGCCTTTCACGTGGCCGTTGAGGGCGAATCCAGCGGGCGTGATGTTGCTCAGCTGGACGGTGACCGTCAGGGTCGAGAGCTTCGGGGTCACGCCCTTGGGCAGTGACGCCGTGTCGAGGTCGACCTTGTAGGCGCCGGCCTCGGTGACCGCGAAGAAGAACGAGCCGTTCTTGGCGGTCTTCGCACTGCCGGTGGCGCCGGAGGGGGCGGTCACGGTGATCTTGACGCCGGCGACCGGGTTGCGGTTCTCGTCGATGACCTTGCCCTGGAGGCAGCCCGTGGCGTCGTCAGCGACACAACTGGTGCCGCTGGTGATGGGCGAAGCAGCCGCTGCGGCGTCGGAGGTGATGAAACCGAGCAGACCTGCCACGACGATGACCGTTGCGGCGGCCACGACGCGGCTCCATCGGCGGGTGGCTTGAAGCATGGGGGACCTTCCGGGATGAGATGGGTGCCGGCCGAGACGGCCGGCACCCATCTGGTTCAGCGAAGACTACTTGCTGATGGTCGCCTTCACCCCGGTGAGGAACTTGGCGGCGGTGTTCTTACCCGACGCCTCGTAGATCCCGACGTAGGCCGTCGAGGGGTTGTGCTGCTCGTTCAGCGGGCCGATGGACGACGGACCCTGGTACCAGATGTCCGTTGCGCCGCCCGAGATGAGCTTCAGGCAGTCGGCGTAGCTCTTGCAGACCTTGCCACCCGTCGTGCCCGTCACCGGGAGGATGAACGGCTCGATCGACGCCGAGTCGTTCTTCTTCGCCAGGTCGGCGGCCAGGGCCAGCGTGATCACGGCGTCGTACGACTCGGGGCCGTAGTTGTAGATGCCGCCGAGGTCCTTGCCCTTGCCGTCGTTCGCCTTGTACCAGGCGTTGAGCTCGGCCTTGAAGGTCTTGTCGGCGTCGACGCCCTGCTGGGTGCCCTTGGCGCCCGTAAGGTCGGGAACACCGGCCGTCTTCGAGTAGTCGCTCAGGTTGCCGTCGACGAAGTACAGCTTCGAACCGGCGAAGCCGGCCGAGCCGAGCGCCGGCAGGATCTGGTTGGTCTGCTCGAAGGCGATGATCGCGATGACGTCAGGCTGAGCAGCCAGCACGTTGTTCACGATGGTGCCGAAGGAGGTCTCGGTCGAGGGGAACTCCTGGCCGGCCCCACCGTAGACGACCGATCCGCCGCCGGCCTTGAGGCTCGAGGCGAGGGTGTCGCGCAGGTTGATGCCGTATGCGTCGTTGAACACCAGGATGCCGACCTTCGCACCGGGCACATCCGTCAGGATCTGCTTGGCGAGGGCGTCGCCCTCCGCGGCGTTCGGAGCGACGTTGCGGAAGAAGTGCGCCTCTCCGGCCAGCGCGTCGTCGGTCGCCGCGGGCGAGAAGACGATGGTGCCGGTCGGCTGGGTCACCGGGAGGATGTTGTGCGTGACGCTCGAGGACTCCGGTCCGACGATCGCCGAGGGCTTCGCCTGGATGAGGGCCTTGATGTTCGAGTCACCGGTCGCCTTGTGGTCTCCATCGCTGGAGTCCTGCGAGATGATGCAGGCCTTCTTGCCGTTGACGCCGCCTGCGGCGTTGATGTCCGAGAGGGCCGCACCGACACCGGCGACGGCCGGCGGGGCGAGGAACGAGAGCGAACCGGTGAGCGGCAGGAACGAGCCGAGGGCGAAGACCGACGACGAGTCCTCTCCCGATCCGCAGGCTGCGGCGGCGGGGTTCGCCTTGGAGGTCGGAGCGTTCGACGCCGACGGCGTCGAGGTGGCGCAACCGGCGACGAGCAGCGCGATGGCTGCCGCTCCGGCGATGCCAGCGGCGAAGCGCCGACTGGTGGTGGAGAGTTTCACTGTGGTGACCCTTTCTGATGCACGAATCGAGGGAATCGCTCGACGAGCAGATTTCTCATTGGATGAACCCTAATCCCTGCCTTGTTTCTGGCAAGTCACGAGATGTTTCAGCTTGGTATCCGTGCGAGCACACAGGCTCTAGTTGGGCCGACCGGGCCACCACTTCGTTATATTCCGTTACCTGCGGACGGGTGACGTTCAGCCGGTGACGCTGCCGGTGCGCGAGTACTTGTTGTCGGCCGCGTAGGTGTACACGCCGTAGCTCGCCGACGTGGGATCGCCCGCGGCATCCAGATTCAGTTCCCCGCTGAGGCCGTCGTAGTCGATCTTCGGCTCGGTCACGAGCACGTCGAGGCACTCGACGTAGCTGGTGCACTTGATGCCGCCGACCGACGCGGCGCGCAGCTGCGCTGCGATGCGGATCCCGGCATCGTCATGGGCGAGCGTCGCCGCGAGCGCGGCCAGGATCGTCGCGTCGTAGGCCTCCGGCGCGTACTGGAACGAGCCGATACTGGGATCGACGGCCTTCAGCTTGGCCTGGAACGCGGCGGGAGAATCGGCGCCCTCGAGGATGCCGCCGGTGCCGGTGAGCTGACCCGCCGGCAGGGCCTGCGAGTAGTCGGCGAGGTTCTGACTGGTCAGCCAGAGCTTGGCTCCGCCGAATCCTCCGCCCGCCAGCGCGGTGATGAGCGCCTTGGTCTGCGCGCCGTTGTCCGGGGTGTCGAGGACCACGGCATCCGGAGCCGCCTCCTTCACCTGCGCGACGACATCAGCGGGCCCCGACGAGGCGGTGAGCGCGATGTTGGCGACCAAGGAGCCGCCGTGCGTCGCCAGGGTGTCATGCAGCGTCGACACGATCGACTGGCCGATCGGATCGCTCGTCGCCACCAAGGCGACCTTGAGCTGCTTCTTCGACGGGAGAAGCGTCCCGAGGGCCACGCCCTGAAGAGCCGTCGAGGGAATGGTGCGGAAGAACACGCCGTCCGTGTCGAGCGTCGATAGCTGCGGGTAGGTCGCCGCGGGTGAGATCAGCGGCACCTGCGCGGCCGCCGCGGCTGTCAGAAGCCGCTGCGAGAGCACCGACGAGGACGGGCCGATGATGACGTCGACGCCCTTCTTGACCAGGTCGGCGAATGAGGCCTCGGCGGTCTTGGTGGTCGCGTCGCCCGAGTCGTCGCTGAGGAGCACGACCGGCTTGCCGTTGACCCCTCCCGCGGCGTTGATGTCGGCAACGGCGACTTTCACCGCGTCGAGCTGCGGCGGCCCGAGAAACGCTGTGGCGCCCGTCGAAGGGAGGAGCGTGCCGATGCGCAGGACGCCGTCTCCGATCGGGGTCGGCGTGGGGCTGGCGGTGGGTGTCGGCATCGGCTGGGGGGCCGCGCATCCCACGAGCAGTCCGGCGGCCGCCAGCATGGCGACCCCGAACCCCGCTCGCTGGGCGGAGCCGACTCGGGTGGCGGGGCGCATCCGGAGTCCTTTCGGGTTCGAAGCGACCCTAGCCCGCGCTCAGACGGCCGCGTGGGAGGCGCGGCGTTGCCCCTGCGCGGCCCGGACGAGGTCCACCGTGAGCACGATCAGGGCGACCCACACCAGCATGAAGCCGATCCATCGCGTCGTCGACATGGCCTCACCGAGGAACACCACTCCGAAGATGAACTGCAGCACCGGTGTGAGGTACTGCGTAAGGCCGATGGCGATGAGCGGCAATCGCGACGCGGCCGCCGCGAACAGCAGGAGCGGCAAGCCGGTCGCGACCCCGACGAGGACGATCAGCACGGTGTGACCCGGCCCGCCGGCGGTGAAGGTCAATCCACTCGTGAGGCCGACCAGGATCAGCTGCACGACGGCCACCGGGGTGAGCCACGCCGTTTCGAGGGTGAGGCCGCTGAGGGCATCCACGTGCCCGCCGACGCGCTTCTTGATGAAGCCGTAGAGGCCGAAGGAGAGGGTCAGAGCGATGGCGATCCAGGGGAAGGCGCCGTATCCGACCGCGATGACCACGATGGCGACCGCCGAGATCCCGACCGCCGCCCACTGCGCGGGGCGCAGCCGTTCGCGCAGGAAGATCACGCCGAGCAGCACCGTGAAGATCGGGTTGATGAAATACCCGAGCGCCCCCTCGACCACGTGCCCGCTGACCGCGGCCAGCACGAAGACCTGCCAGTTGATGTAGATCAAGACACCGGCAACGGCCATCGTGAGCAGGATGCGCGGCTGTCGCAGCAGCGCGGCCATGCGGCCCCAGCCCTGGGTGATGGTCAGCAGAATGGCGCAGAACACCAGGGAGAACAGGATGCGGTACGCCACGATCTCGAAGGCACCGGTGGGCGCCAGCAACCGGAAGTAGACCGGAAGGAACCCCCAGAGCAGGTACGAGCCGAGCGCGAAGATCAGGCCCGAAACCAGCCGTGCCTGCGACGGAGCCGCCTGCGTGCCGGCGGTGACCGGACCGCTCGGTGTCGGATCCGCCGGGCTGCTCATCCGGTCAGCGTATCCGGGCGGGGAACGCACGAAGGGCCCGGCGGCGAACCGCGGGCCCTTCGGCAGGATCTCGCCGGAGACCGGCGGGATCGGGATGACGGAACTACTTGACGACGACCGCCAGGACGTCGCGAGCCGACAGCACGAGCAGGTCGTCGCCGCCGTACTTGACCTCGGTGCCGCCGTACTTGGAGTAGATCACGGTGTCGCCCACGGCGACGTCGAGCGGCACGCGGTTGCCGTTGTCGTCGATGCGGCCGGGACCGACCGCGACGACCTCGCCCTCCTGGGGCTTCTCCTTCGCGGTGTCCGGAATGACCAGACCGGACGCGGTGACCTGCTCCGCCTCGAGTTGCTTGATGACGATGCGATCTTCGAGCGGCTTGATGGAGACCGACACGGGTGACCTCTTTCTGAAACTCATGGGTTGGCACACTCCCTTCGAGAGTGCCAACACAACTATAGGCCCTTCGTTAGCAGTCGATCAATGCGAGTGCCAGCCCTGGGCTGCCTCGTCCCATCGGTCATGCCGCAGGGGGTGAAGGCTCGGGATCGGGCTCGCACAGCGTGCCCTGGTGGTAGATGGCGCGCCATCCCAACCCGTGGCGACGCCACAGTGTCGATCGTCGCGAACGTCGGCCGTCGAAGGAGAGTCGATACGTGACGAGAAAGAGATCGTCCGTCAGCGCTCGCGTCGCGAAGGCGTCGATCTGCCAGGCGTCATCGCGGGGATCGACGCCGTTCAGGTAGCGCTGCTCGACCACCTCGACGACGAACTCGCGGCTGTAGGCCTTGCCCGATGCACCGACCTCGAAGAAGCCGTCGTCGAAGAGGGCCTCGATGCTCGCCCTGTCGGCGCCCGGCGGTAGGCGATGGCTGATCGGCTCAAGGCCGAGCAGTTCGCGGTCGATTCGGTCACGGGTCGTCACGTGATCATTGTGATCCGGAGCTGGGAGTGCCTCAAACTCATCGATCGCTTGCGAATCGATCGACGGCACAAGTCGGTAGCGTGAGCCGGATGGATGTCCCCGAGCTCCGAGCCCTGCTCTCGCCCGAGGGGCTGCGCCTGCTCGACGAGGTCGGACCGATCGAGGCCGCGGCAGACGTGGTGCGCATCGTGTCACGGCTGCGAGCCGCCGGTCACTCGGGTGAGCTGGTGGCCGCGGTGCTCGGCCAGGCCCGGCTGCGAGCGAAGGCCCGAGCCAAGTTCGGCGACTTCGCCGCCCGGATGCTGTTCACCGCCGACGGCCTGGAACAGGCAACCCGGCTCAGCGTCGCCTCGCTGCACGCCGGCCGCTTCGCGGGCGCCGGCATCGACGTGGTCGCCGACCTCGGCTGCGGCATCGGAGCGGACGCGCTGGCCATGGCAGCGCTCGACCTGGGTGTGCTCGCTGTGGAGCGCGACGAGGTGACCGCCGCAATCGCCACCTTCAATCTCGCGCCATTCGCGGCGGCCCGCGTGGAGCTGGGCGACGCGACCACCACCGACCTCACCGGCGTCGGGGGCGTCTGGCTCGACCCGGCGCGGCGGGCGAAGGGCCGGCGGCTCGACAATCCGGCCGACTGGTCACCGGCATTGGACTGGGCGTTCGCCCTCGCCGAGACGGTGCCCACCGGGATCAAGCTGGGACCCGGCCTGGACCGCTCGCTGCTGCCCGCCCAGGGAGAGGGCCCGTGGGAGGCGCAGTGGGTCTCGGTCGACGGGGAGGTCGTCGAACTCGCGGTCTGGTCGGGCGTGCTGGCGCGGCCGGGGGTCGGGCGCGCGGCGCTGGTGCTGCGCTCCGGGTCGGCGGCTGAGCTGACGGCCGCGCACGACAGCGACGACGCCGAGGTGGGCGCGCTGGGCGAGTACCTGCTCGAACCCGATGGCGCGGTCATCCGGGCCCGTCTGATCGGCGACTTGGCGCGCAGCCTGCCGGGCGGTGGCGGACGGATGCTCGACCCCACGATCGCCTGGATCACCAGCGATACGCCGCCCGAAACCCCGTTCGGATCGGCTTTCCGGGTGCTCGATCAACTCCCGCTCGACGTCAAGACGCTCAAGAAGGCGCTCTCAGCGCGCGGGATCGGCGCGCTCGAGATCAAGAAGCGCGGGGTAGATATCGACCCGGCGGAGTTCCGGGCGCGACTCTCCCTGAAGGGCGACGTGACGGCCACGCTCGTGCTCACCCGCATCGCCGGAGCGCGCGCGGCCCTGTTGGCGGAGCGGCTCTAGCGTCAACGGGATGCACGAAGGGCCGGACGCGAACGCCCGGCCCTTCGGTGATGATGTAAAGCTCAGTAGCCGTTGATCCCGTAGCTGCCGACGACCAGCAGCGGAATGATCACCGACGCCAGGATCGAGATGCCGACGATCAGGCCGAGCACGATACCGGCGATACCCGCGATCAGGCCGACGGTGTGCATCCAGCTCGGCGCACCCGGCTCCTGCTTCTTGCCCTTGTTGCTCACGATGATGGCGGCGATACCGGCGGCGATCGCGATCAGTCCGGTCGCGCAGAACACGACCGACGCGATACCGAGGATGAAGCCGGTGAGGCTCAGCGTCTGCTTCGGACCCGCGGCGGCCGGCGTGGCAGGGGCGGGCGTGGGGGTTGCATCGGTCATTGTCCGAGTGCTCCTTAGTCGTTGGGTGCAGTGGCGGTGCTCATGCTCCCAGCCTGAGAGAGTGCTGTCAACGGCGGCCGCGGCGTGTTGTGGCTCGCCGCTAGTGGGAAGAGCTCATGTAGCCCTGGCTCGCGGCGACCACGATGATGATAATGACGACGAGGAAGTAGAGCACCCAGAATCCGGTGATCACGTACCCGACGATCAGTCCGGCCAGGGCGAGCCCCCGACCGCCCTCACCGGTTCGTTTGATCTGACTGAGCGCGATGTGGCTGCACACCACACCCGCGACGCTCCCGAGGATGGGGAAGACGAAACCGACCAACGAGAGGACGAAACCGACAATCGCGAGCGTGTTCGTTCGAGGTGCGTATGCGTACCCCGGAGCGCCGTACGGCACCGGCTGCACGTAGGGGTTCGGCTGCACGTAGGGGTCCGGCTGCGCGGTCGTCGCCGCGTAGGGGTTGGGCGGTGGGGGTACATTCGCGTCGGGGGCCGGCGGCGGCACCGGTGGCACGGGCGGGACCGCGGGTGGCGGCGTCTTGGCTGGCATGCGGCCAGCCTCGCAGGGGCCCCCGACGGTGTCAAACGCGAACGACGTCCAGCCTCACCATGGGCAACTCGGTCTCGGGTCCATTGATGGGCGCTCCGAGAGTGGCCTCGAATACGGGCCCCAGCGTCGCCCACGTCTGCGGATGCGCTGTCGCGTATTGCGTCAGAATGGCCGACGCCTCGCGCTGCGCAAGAGGGTGGGCGATCGCCTTGGCCGCCGGCCGCGACGACCACCGCACCCTGACCTCGGGATGGGCGATCACGTTGCGGTACCACTGCGCGTTCGGCCCGAACCCGGATGCGACGACGAACGACCCCGGCGTCGGCCGCGACACCACCTCGAGCACCACGTAGCGCCTCTGCCCGGAGTTTCGCCCGGTGTGTTCGAGCAGCAGCAGACGACCTCCGAACAGAAACCCGGCACCGGCGCGGAACAGCCAGATCGGCGCCCGGACCAGCCATCTCGTTCTCAGGATGCGCTCGCCGGCGCGCACGATCCATCCGCCCGACCGCTCAGTCGTGTTCGGCTCCACCGTCGCTCAACCCCTTCCGATAGATCTGCGTCAGTTCGCCCGCCCAGCGGCGCATTCCGACCGCGCTCAGCGGATCGGCGCCGATCACCTCGGCGATGCGATCTCGCAACATGAAGACCGCCAGATCGTTGCTCAGCAGAACCGCCGCACGCACGACGGGGTCTGCCCCCGGCGCCGCCAACCCCTGATCGACCAGCGCGGCCAGCACAGCACTCGCGGTTTCATGCAGGCGCAGGAACACGGCGCTCGCCGCCGGCCCCCCGTCGATCAGCATGCGGGCGAGGTACCGCGGCAGCTCCGAGCCGGCAGGCAGCTTGGCGAGCATCGCGTCAACGAGCCCCGAGGCGGCGGCCGAGTCGAACGGGGAGCCGGATGCCGGCTCCGCCAACTCCCGCAGCAGGCCTTCGAGAGTCGCGACGACATGGTCGTCGATGGCGGCGCGCAGGCCGTCTTTGCTGCCGTAGTGCCGGATGACGAGCGCCGCAGAAAGTCCGGCCGCCTCGGCTACCTGGCGGACGGTGACGGCGTCGGCCCCGTGTTCGGCGAACAGCCGAAGAGCTTCGTCGCGCAGGACGGCTCGCGATGTGCGGTCGTCCGCGTGTAAACGCATGTTTACATTATTGAACGTACGTTTAGCGTCGTCAAGACCGTTCGATCGTCACCCCTGAATCGTCGTGACCGGCAACGTCGAGTCGGCGCCGAAGTCCAGTCCCGACGGTTCGTGGCCCTCCGAGATCAGGCGCGCGCCGAGGGCCGCGATCATCGCTCCGTTGTCGGTGCACAGCGACAGCGGCGGGATGCGCAGGGTCACGCCCGCTGCATCCGCTCGTTCCTGAGCGAGCTGCCTGACCCGCGCGTTGGCCACCACGCCGCCGCCGAGCAGCAGTCGCGGCACGTCGAGCCGGTGGCACGCCGCGATCGCCTTGGCGGTGAGCACATCGGCGACCGACTCGCGGAAGCTGGCCGCGACATCCGGGATCGAGATCTCGTCGCCCGTGCCGTCAGCCGCGCGGTCGCGCGCCGACTCGACCCAACGGGCGACGGCCGTCTTCAGGCCCGAGAACGAGAAATCGTCGCGGTGGCGTTCCAGATCCTTGGGCGCCGTCAGGCCGCGTGGGAATCGGATCGCGGCAGGATCGCCCGTCGCGGCGGCCAGGTCGATCTGCGGGCCGCCCGGGTACGGGAGGCCGAGCAGTCGCGCCACCTTGTCGAAGGCCTCGCCCGCCGCGTCGTCGATCGTCTCGCCCAGCAACTCGACGTCGTCGACCAGGTCGCGCACCAGGAGGAGCGAGGTGTGCCCGCCCGACACCAGGAGGGCGACGGTCGGCAGCTCGAGCTCGTGCTCGGGCTCGTCCGGCCGGTGAAGCAGATCCGCGCCGACGTGACCGACCAGGTGATTGACGGCATAGAGCGGGATGCCGAGCGAGATCGCCAGCGCCTTCGCCGCCCCGACCCCGACCATGAGGGCGCCGGCCAGGCCCGGCCCGCTGGTCACCGCGATCGCGTCGAGTTCGCTCAGCGTGACCCCGGCCTCGGCGAGCGCCGCCTCGAGGGTGGGACCCAGCGCCTCCAGGTGCGCTCGCGCGGCGACCTCGGGCACGACGCCGCCGTAGCGCGCGTGCTCGTCCATCGAGCTGGCGATCGTATTGGCCAGCAGGGTGGTACCGCGGACGATGCCGATGCCGGTCTCGTCGCAACTGGTCTCGATGCCGAGAACCAACGGTTCGCGGGTCATGACGTCACCGCCCACCGCATGATGTGCGCGTCGACGCCGTCGGGCTGGTAGTAGCGCGGACGGACGGCGATCTGCTCGAAGCCCAGCGATTCGTACAGGGCGCGCGCGTTCGGGTTGTCGGCGCGCACTTCGAGGAAGACCTCCGCCGCCCGACGCGCACGGGCCTCGTCGAGCAGTGCGAGCATCAAGGCACGGCCGAGCCCTCTGCGGCGGGCGTCGGGCGCCACCGCGATCGTCTGGATGTCGGCCTGACCGGAGCCCGCCGGAGCGAGCAACCCCGCGTAGCCCGCGAGGGGATGCGGCGGGCCGTCGGCGACCAGGTAGTAGCCATGCTCCGAGGCGAGCTCATCGCGCATCATGCCGCGCGACCAGGCGTCGGAGGCGAACGTGCTGGTCTCGAGCGCCATGATCGCATCCAGGTCGTCGAGCGTGGCGCGGCGGAGCGGCGGCGTGCCGGCGGTCATCAGCTCACCCGCTTCGGGCCCGCGGACGGGGTCACATCCGGCGGCCTCAGATACAGCGGCTCGCTCGGGCCGAAACCGCGGCCCGCGGCGAACAACCGCTCCCCCAGCATCCCGAGCGGGCCGGCGGGGATGGTGGCGGCCTCCAGACGGCGGTACTCGTCGTATCCGTCGACCGCGGACTCCAGCTCCTCGGGCGCAGCCAGTTGCGGACCCGCGATCCGGACCGGCAACCCCAGCTCGTCACTCACCGCGTAGCTCGACCAGGCCACCTCGCGCCGTCGCGCGTCGGTCACGACGAGGAGCGGCTCACGCAGATCGAGGGCGAGCGCGTCGTGCGAGATCAGGGGGACCACGGGCTTGCCGATTCCGAACGCGAAGGCGCGCGCGGCCGCGATGCCGACCCGTAGCCCGGTAAACGGACCGGGACCCATCCCCGCGACGACGCCGCTGAGTTCGCGCGGCGAGACGCCCGCCTCGGCCAGGACCCGCTCGATAAGGGTGCCGATCACCTCCGCGTGCCGCCGGGTGTCCGCTTCGTCGGCCTGAGCCAGGATGCCGCGGTCGCGGTCGACCACGGCGACGCTGGTGCCCGCCGAGGTGTCGATCGCGAGCAGCACCCCTCGAGCTTAATCGTGGCCCGCGAGCCGCGCTTCGAGTTCGAGGCCGCGGGCGCCGTGACCGGTGAGCGTGACCTGTCGGGGTTCGTCCCCGGAGAGATCGTCGTCGGCAGAGGGCTCCACTGCGGCGTCGCCCTGCGGGCGACGGATATCGATCGACAGCCACGACTCGCTCACGCCGTCGAGCTTGCCCGCGCCCCACTCGACGACGACGATGGCGTGACCGTAGTCCAGGTCGAGGTCGTCGACCTCCCGGGCGGTGGCGAGCCGGTAGGCGTCGACATGCACCAGCGGGACTCCGGATGCCGTGGGATGCTCCCGCGCCAGCACGAAGGTCGGGCTGGTCACCGCGCCGCGGGCTCCCAGCGCGGCACCGAGGCCGCGCGTGAGGGTCGTCTTGCCTGCGCCGAGTTCTCCGTTGAGGAGCACAAGATCACCGGCGCGCAGCAGCGGGGCGAGGCGGGCGCCGAGCGCTTCCATCGCCTCCGAGTCGAGGATCGTGAGCTGGATCACAGGATGCCCGTCACCGCGTTCCCGTTCTCAAGTGCAGCACTTGAGAACCAGAACGATTTCGCCGCATCACCGCGCCACCCGCGGCACGCGGGGACCGACCCGGGTGACGATCTCGTAGCCGATCGTGTCGGCGGCGGCGGCCCAGTCCTCCGCGCTCGGCACTCCCTCTGCCGGGTCGCCCCAGAGCACAGCGCGATCGCCCACCTCGACCGCGCCGTCACCCGCGTCGACCAGGAACTGGTCCATCGCGATCCGTCCGACCACGGGGCAGCGTCGGCCGTTGATGGACACCCAGCCCCGGTTCGAGGCCGCCCGCGGCACGCCGTCGGCATAGCCGAGCGGTACCAGGGCGAGCGACGTCTCCCGGTCGGTTCGATGCGTGTAGCCGTACGACACGTGGGTTCCGGGCGGAACGCGGCGCACCGCGGCCACCGCTGCCGACAGCTGCATCACCGGACGCAGCCCGAGAGCCGCAGGGTCGATGGATGCGGCGGCCGGCAACCCGTAGAGCCCCATCCCGACGCGGACCAGCTCGAGACGCATCGACGGCCGCTCGAGGGCGGCTTGCGTCGCAGCCAGATGACGGAGCTCGGGGTCGAGTCCCGCCGCTCGGGCCTCGGCCACGGCCTGGTCGAAGACCTGCAGCTGGCGATCGTCGTCGGCCGGCGAGGTGTTCGAGAGGTGGCTGAAGATCCCGCGGACCCGGATGCCACCGCGCTTCTCGAGCGCCGCAGCGCGATCGAACACCGCGGCCCGCTCGGCAGGGGCGATGCCGTTGCGGCTCAACCCGGAGTCGACCTTGAGGTGCACGACCGCCGGCCCCAGTCCCGAGGTGGTCGCGGCGGCCCGTTCGAGCTGCCGGAGCGAGCTGATGCCCAGGTCGATCCCGGCGCCGATGGCGAGCGTGAAATCCGCATCCGGAGCGTGCAGCCAGGCCAACATCGGCGTCTCGATGCCTGCGCGGCGCAGAGCGAGCCCCTCGTCGAGATCGGCGACGCCCAGCCAATCGGCACCCGCGTCGGCGACGGTTCGGGCGACCAGCTCCGCCCCGTGTCCGTAGGCGTCCGCCTTGACGACGGCCATGAGCTGAGCCGGCGCGACGCGCTCGCGCATGATCGCGAGGTTGGAGCGGAGGGCGTCGAGGTCGATCCGCGCCTCGCGGAACGGAGCGGCATCCTGATCGCTCATGCGGTCTCGCAGACCACGGAGGCCACGGCGACGCCCGCGTCGTGCGTCATGGAGAGGTGGATGCCGACGATCCCTTTCGCCGCGACCAGTTCGGCGGCGGCGCCGGAGATGAGCAACGTCGGTGCACCCCGACCGTCTTGCACGACCTCCATGTCGTGCCACTGCACGCCGGTCGATTCGCCGAGCGCCTTCATGAAGGCCTCCTTGGCGGCGAAGCGGGCGGCAAGCGAGGGCAGAGGCTTCTCTCGTTCGCCGGGAGCGAACAGGCGCTCCCGCAGCGCGGGCGTGCGTGTGATCGCGCGCTCGAAGCGCGCAAGGTCGACCACGTCGACGCCGATGCCTGCAACTGCCATAGCGCTATTGTCTCCGACCGACGCCTGCCGGGGCGCGGGCTAGCCGTCGGGCGTCACTCGACGGTGACCGACTTCGCCAGGTTGCGCGGCTGATCCACGTCGAGACCCTTCGTGGTGGCGAGCTCCATGCCGAAGATATGCAGGGGCACGACGGCCAGCAGCGGCTCGAACAGCGGCGCGGCGAGCGGGATGCGGATCACCTCGTCGGCGAACGGCACGACGGCGACATCCCCGATCTCGGCGATCGCGATGACCCGGGCGCCGCGCGCGCGGATCTCCTGGATGTTCGACACCACCTTGGGATGCAGCGACGACGGGTCGCGCGGGCTCGGCACGATCACGAAGACGATCTGCCCGGGCTCGATCAGCGCGATCGGACCGTGCTTGAGCTCGCCGGCGGCGAAGCCCTCCGCGTGGATGTACGCGAGCTCCTTGAGCTTGAGCGCCCCCTCGAGCGCGATCGGGTAGCCCACGTTGCGGCCCAGGAACAGCACCGACTGCGTGTCACCCATCCAGTGCGCGAGCTCGGCGATGCGCGACGACGCCGACTCCACCACCTGGTCGAGCTTGTCAGGCAGGTTCTGCAATTCGGTCACCTGCTCGGCGACCTGGTCGGTGCCGAGCGTTCCCCGGTGCTGGGCCAGGTAGAGACCGAGCAGGTAGAGCGCCGTCACCTGAGCGACGAACGCCTTCGTCGAGGCGACGGCGACCTCCGGTCCGGCGTGGGTGTAGAGCACGGCGTCGGACTCGCGCGGGATCGTCGATCCCTGGGTGTTGCAGATCGACAGCGTGCGAGCGCCCCGCTCCCGCGCGTACTTGACCGCCATCAGGGTGTCCATGGTCTCGCCGGACTGGCTGACCGACACCACGAGGGTGCGCGGGCTCAGCACCGGATCGCGGTAGCGGAACTCGTGCGAGAGCTCGACGTCGACCGGAACACGGGCCCACGCCTCGATGGCGTACTTGCCGAGCATGCCGGCGTATGCGGCGGTTCCGCAGGCGATGACGACCACCCGGTCGATGTCCGCAAGCACCTCGGCCAGCGAGTCGAGCTCCGGCAGGGTGACGGCGCCGTCATGCACCCGGCCGATCAGAGTCTTGGCGACCGCCTCGGGCTCCTCGCTGATCTCCTTCTTCATGAAGCTCGGCCAGCCGCCCTTCTCGGCCGCCGAGGCGTCCCACGAGATCTCGAAGGCGTTCGGCGTGACCGGGGTGCCGGCGAAATCGATGACGCGCACGGAATCCGGTCGGATCGTCACGATCTGGTCCTGACCGATCTCCAGCGCATTGCGGGTGTGCTCGACGAACGCCGCCACATCCGACCCCAGGAAGTTCTCGCCGTCGCCGAGGCCGACGACCAGCGGCGAGTTGCGGCGGGCGCCGACCACCACGCCGGGCTCGTCCTGATGCATCACGAGCAGGGTGAACGCCCCCTCGAGACGGGTGACCACGCGGCGCATCGCCTCGGTCAGGTCGCCGGTCTCGCGGTACAGGGCGCCGACTAGTAGCGCGGCGACCTCGCTGTCGGTCTCGCTGGTGAACTCGCCTCCGGCGTCGATGACCTCCTGCTTGAGCTCGGCGAAGTTCTCGATGATCCCGTTGTGGATGAGGGCGAGCTTGCCGTCGTCGCCGAGGTGCGGGTGCGCGTTGACATCGGTGGGGCCGCCGTGGGTGGCCCAGCGGGTGTGGCCGATTCCGGTGTGGCCGTCGCCCATCGCCGAGTCGGCCAGATCTTCGACGAGGACGCCCAATTTGCCGGCGCGCTTGCGCGTTTCGACCCGGCCGGCGTCGTCGATGATCGCGACGCCCGCGGAGTCGTATCCGCGGTACTCCTGCCGCTTGAGACCGCCGAGGAGCACGTCGATCGCACTTCCCGGCCCGACGTAGCCCACGATTCCACACATATCGGCGATTCTACTTTGGTCGCTGCGCCGAGCGCCGACGGCCCGGTCGTCGGTCGCCACTCCCGGATAGCATGGTCGGGATGTCCGACCCGACGCACTCCGGCGGCGAGACCCCCTTTCTCGAGATCAGCCGGTCCGATTGGGCCGAGCTCGCCGCGAGCGTGCCCCTGCCGCTGACCGAACCCGAGATCGTCCACCTGCGCAGCTTGGGCGACACGCTCGATGTCACCGAGGTGTCCGACGTCTACGTTCCGCTGAGTCGACTGCTCAACCTCTATGCGACCGGCGCGCGGGCGACCGGCGAGGCCGCGACGGCCTTCCTGCGACAGCCTCCGCAGAACACCCCGTTCGTCATCGGTGTCGCGGGCTCGGTCGCCGTCGGCAAGTCGACCACCGCCCGGCTGCTGCGCGCGCTGCTCAGCCGCTGGGACGATACCCCTCGGGTGGAGCTGGTGACGACCGACGGCTTCCTGTTCCCGAACGCCGAACTCGAGCGGCGCGGCCTGATGCAGCGGAAGGGCTTCCCCGAGAGTTACGACCGGCGCGCCCTGCTGCGCTTCGTCAGCCGGGTGAAAAGCGGCGCTGCCGAGGTGCGAGCGCCCTTCTACTCGCACCTGAGCTACGACATCGTGCCCGGTGCCGAGATCGTCGTGAACCAGCCCGACATCCTCATCGTCGAGGGATTGAACGTGCTGCAACCTCCCGCGCAGGGCACCCGTCTGGCGGTCAGCGATCTGTTCGACTTCTCGATCTACGTGGATGCCCGCACCAGCGACATCGAGCGCTGGTACGTCGAGCGCTTCCTGCGCCTGCAGCGCGGGGCCTTCGTCGATCCGGAGTCGTACTTCCACCGCTATGCAGACCTGAGCGAACCCGAAGCCGTGGAGCGGGCACGCTCGATCTGGCGTGAGATCAATGGTCCCAACCTGGTCCAGAACGTGCTGCCGACGCGGGCGCGGGCGTCGCTGGTCCTCCGCAAGGACGCCGATCACACCGTCTCGAGCGTCCTGCTGCGCAAGCTCTAGCTCGCGGGCTCCTCCATGCGTTCCAGCACGAACACCGGGATCTGCCGGTCCGTCTTCTTCTGATAGTCCGCGTACGGCGGGTACGCCGCGACAGCGCGCTCCCACCAGATCGCCTTCTCATCGCCTGACAGTTCGCGCGCGAGGTAGTCGTGCTTGTCGGGCCCGTCCTGCAGCTCTACGTGCGGGTTCTTCTTCAGATTGAAGTACCAGACCGGATGCTTCGGCGCACCTCCCAGGGACGCGACCACCGCATACTCGCCGCCGTGCTCGACGCGCATCAGCGCGGTCTTGCGCAGCAAGCCGGTCTTGGCGCCCACCGAGGTGAGGACGACGACCGGCATGCCGCGGAGCTCGGCCGCCTGCGTCCCACCACTGGCCTCATAGGCCTCGGCCTGCTCGCGGGCCCACCCGGCCGTACTCGGTGCGTACTCTCCCTGCAATGGCATGATCCGAGTCTGCCACTCGGGGTCGCGGGCGTCAGGCCGGGATCGCGAGGCGGTCCCGCACCACGGCGGCCAGCTGCTCGGCGATCGCGGTGGCGATGTCGTGGTCGGCCGCTTCGACCATCACCCGCACGAGCGGTTCGGTCCCGGACGGTCGCAGCAGCACCCGTCCGGTGTCGCCCAGCTGCGCCTCGGCGGCGCGCACCGCGTCGGCGATGGCGGTGTCGCCCTCCAGCCCGTGCTGGTCGACACCCGGGACGTTCACGAGAACCTGCGGGTACACGGTCATGAGCGAGGCCAGCTCGCTCAAGGTCTTGCCGGTGCGCGCCATCTCGGCTGCCAGCTGCAGTCCGGTCAGGATGCCGTCGCCGGTCGTCGCATGGTCGCGGAAGATGATGTGGCCGGACTGCTCGCCCCCGAGGCTGAGCTCCTTCGCGTCGAGCTCTTCGAGCACATAGCGATCGCCCACCTTGGTCTCGAGCAGGCGGATGCCGTGCTCTGCCATCGCGCGGCGCAGGCCGAGATTGCTCATCACGGTCGCCACGAGCGTGTCGCGGGCCAGCAGCCCGCGCTGCTTGAGCGATACGGCCAGGATCGCCATCATCTGGTCGCCATCGATCACGTTGCCGTCGGCGTCCACCGCGAGGCACCGGTCGGCGTCGCCGTCATGGGCGATCCCGAGATCTGCCCCGTGCTCGAGCACGGCGGCGCGCAGGCCGTCGAGGTGGGTCGACCCTACCCCGTCGTTGATGTTCATGCCGTCGGGGTCCGCGCCGATGACGGTCACCTGGGCTCCGGCGAGCGCGAACACCTCGGGCGACACGCCCGCCGCGGCCCCGTGGGCGGCGTCGATCACGATGCGCAGGCCGTCGAGGCGCACATCGAGCGTCGAGATGAGGTGCACCACGTAGCGGTCCTCGGCGTCGGCGAAGCGGCGGATGCGGCCGACTCCCCCGCCGGTCGGCGTCATCTTGGGCTGATCGAGGGCGACCTCGATGCGGTCCTCGACGTCGTCCGGCAGCTTCGTGCCGCCGATCGCGAAGAACTTGATGCCGTTGTCGGCCGCCGGGTTGTGCGAGGCCGAGACCATCACGCCGAAGTCGGCCTCGACATCCGCCACCAGGAAGGCCGCCGCGGGAGTCGGGATCACGCCGGCATCGAGCACGTCGATGCCCGAGCTGGCCAGCCCGGCCGCGACCGCAGCCGAGATGAACTCGCCGGACACGCGAGGATCGCGGGCGAGCACGGCCCGCGGTCGCTTGCCCTGAGCGCGGAGCTCGTCGGCGTGCCGACCACGGGTCAAGACGGACGCGGCCGCCTGCGCGAGCCCGAGGGCGAGGTCTGCGGTGATGATCTCACCGTTGGCCAGCCCTCGAACACCATCGGTTCCGAAGAGGCGAGGCATGGGATGCCGGAGCTGGTTACCGCTTCGAGAACTGCGAGGCCTTGCGCGCCTTCTTGAGACCCGCCTTCTTGCGCTCGATGACGCGGGCGTCACGAGTCAGGAAGCCGGCCTTCTTGAGCGCGGGCCGGTTGTTCTCGCGGTCGATCTCGTTCAGGGCGCGAGCGATCGCGAGGCGCAGAGCGCCGGCCTGACCCGAGGGTCCGCCGCCGGTGACCTTGACGATCACGTCGTAGCTGCCGAGCAGGTCGAGCACCTTGAACGGGTCGTTGATCAGCTGCTGGTGCAGCTTGTTCGGGAAGTACTCCTCGAGGGTGCGGCCGTTCACCGTGAAGGTGCCGGTGCCGGGCGTGAGACGCGCGCGGGCGATGGCCTCCTTGCGGCGGCCGACGGCCGCGCCGGGCACGCTCAGCACGGCGCGCGGGGCCTTGGGGGCCTCCTCGGCCGGGGTCTCGGTCGTGAAGCTCTCGACGATCTCGTCGGGAAGGGCGTCTTCGATCTTTGCCATGTCTGTTCTCTGTCCTTGAGGTCTGTCAGTGGCGGCGCGCTACTGCGCGACCTGGCCCAGGGTGTAGGTCTTCGGCTGCTGAGCGGCGTGCGGGTGCTCGGCACCCGCATAGACCTTCAGCTTCTTGATCTGGGCGCGACCGAGCGAGTTCTTCGGAAGCATGCCGCGCACCGCCTTCTCGACCGCGCGGGTCGGGTGCTTCTCGAGCATCTCGACGTAGGTCTCGCTCGAGAGGCCGCCCGGGTAGCCCGAGTGGCGGTACGCCAGCTTCTTCTCGAGCTTCTGGCCGGTGAGGGCGATCTTCTCGGCGTTGACGATGATCACGAAGTCACCCATGTCCATGTGCGGAGCGAAGGTGGGCTTGTGCTTGCCGCGCAGGATGGCGGCGGTGTGGCTGGCGAGGCGGCCGAGCACGACGTCGGTGGCGTCGATGACGATCCACTCGCGCTTGATGTCCGCCGGCTTGGGGCTGAACGTACGCGTCACGGAAGGACTGCTTTCTGTCGAGGTGTTCGTGAATCCCGCTCCGGTGTGCGTTCTCGACACGCCAGCTCGAATGGCTGGGCCGAGAACCCGACGGTGGAGGGCTCAACGTGCTTCGCGGGCGTGCGAAGACAACCTCGTAAGACTAGTCGATCGGATCGTTCTTGTCGAACCCGCCGGCGTCCGCCGCCTGCCTCCTGGCGCGGGTCTGGATGGCGCGTTCCGCCAGTTCAGCCGCGCCCGGGTACCCCACCTCCATCAGGGTCAGGCCGCGGGCTGGCATGACGATGAACTCGCTCCCGCGTTTGGCCTCGTCGCGGATGCCCGCGACGCGCTCCACCGGCAGCTTCGCCTCGCCGGCCGCCACGCAGGCTCCGACCAGGGCGCGCACCATGCTATGGCAGAACGCGTCGGCCTGCACGGTCGCCACCAGCACGCCGTCGGCGTCGCGGCTCCACCGGAAGTCCTGCAGGGTCCGGATCGTCGTGGCACCCTCGCGCGGCCGGCAGTATGCGGCGAAGTCATGCAGCCCGAGCAGGGAGCGGGCCGCGGCATCCATGGCCTCGACATCGAGTTCGGACGGGTGCCAGAGAGTGTGGCTGCGCCGCCGGGGATCGTGCAGCGCCACCGAGTCGGCGATCCGGTACTCGTACCGCCGCCACAGGGCGGAGAAGCGCGCGTCGAAGCCGTCATCGGCGAGGGTGCTGCGGGTGACCACCACGTCGGATTTCAGGCCGGCGATCCCGTTGAGGCGGCGGCCGAGCGCGTCGGGCCCCAGTGATCGTGCGGCAGCGGCACCGCCGCGGTGCGGTCGATCGAGGCTGGCCAGCTGGGAGGGCGTCAGGTCGAGATGAGCGACCTGACCGAGTGCGTGCACGCCGACATCGGTGCGTCCGGCGACCGTGAGCCGTGGCGGCGTCCCGTGCTTGCCGAACACCGTCGCGAGCGCGCTCTCGAGCTCGCCCTGCACCGTGCGCAGCTTCGGTTGGATCGCCCAGCCCGAGAAGTCGGTGCCGTCGTAGGCGATGTCGAGGCGAAGACGGACGGGGGCGTCGGGTGAGGTCGGGGTCGGTTCGGCGCCGTTCACGCTGGCGAGTCTATGGCGACGGCTACGCTGGGCCGTTGGAGTTTCCCGACATGAAAGCACCCAGAACCCTGATCGCCGCCGCCCGGCGTCCGCGTGCTCCGTCCGCGGCCTGGCGCGCGGCGCCCGAGGTCGCCACGCCGTTCCGGGTCGCGGGGCTCGACGGGGTTCGGGCCATCGCGGTGACCCTGGTCATCCTGTTCCATCTCACGCCGGGGACCACGATCGGCGGCTATCTCGGTGTCGACCTCTTCTTCGTGGTCAGCGGTTTTCTGATCACCACGTTGCTGCTGCGCGAGCGCAACCAGACGGGTCGCATCCGGCTCGGCGCGTTCTGGGCTCGGCGCGCGCGGCGACTGCTGCCGGCTCTGGTCGCTCTGGTGCTGGCCTGCTGCACGGCGGCGTGGGCCATCGGCGGCGATGTGCTGGTCGGCCTCGGAGTTCAGGTGCTCGGCGCCGCGACCTTCAGCAGCAACTGGCTGCTGCTCGCAGCGGGCTCGAGCTATTTCGGCGACAGCCTGCCCGAGCTGTTCCGCAACCTGTGGTCGCTGGCGGTCGAGGAGCAGTTCTACCTGGTCTGGCCGCTGCTGCTGGTGCTCGTCCTGGTCAGGATGCCGCGGTGGCTCCGTCTCGCACTGGTCGGGCTGATCGCCGCCGCGTCGGCTCTCGCGATGGCCGTGCTCTTCACCCCCGCGGACCCGAACCGGGTGTACTACGGCACCGACACCCACGCCTTCGGCCTCGCGATCGGCGCCTTCCTGGCCCTGCTCGCGATCTCGTGGCCACGGCGCCTGCTCGAGTGGTCGCGTGCCGGTCGGCGGCTGCTCGGCGTCGCAGGGTCGCTCGCGCTGGTGGCGCTGCTCGGCTTCGCCCTGCTGATGCCCGGGGACGCCCCCTTCGTCTTCCGTGGCGGGCTTGTGATCGTCGCCGTTCTGACCGCCATCTTGATCGCCGCCCTCTTGGTGCCCAGCTCGCCCCTGGCGCGTGTGCTCGACTTGGTCGTCTTCCGTTGGGTCGGCACGCGCAGCTATGGGCTCTACCTCTGGCACTGGCCGGTCTTCGTGCTCGTGGTCAGCGCGCTCCCCAGCTGGAAGCGCGACGGCGCCTCGGGCTGGGCGCTGGGCGGGATCGCGCTCGCGATCAGCATCGTGGCGGCGGCACTCTCGTACCGCTTTGTCGAGCAGCCGATCCGTCGCCGCGGATTCCGCGGTGCGTGGCGCAGCATCCGGAGCGGATGGCGCGAGGCGACCCTCCGGCGCCGCATTCCGCGTTTCGCCGTGACCGCGGCCGCCGCGGTCCTGCTTCTCGCGGCAGGGACGGGCACGGTCGCGGCGCTGGTGTCCGATCCGGGCGTCGGAGAGACCCAGGCCGCCGTCGAGGCCGGGCAGCAGGCGATCCGGGATGCCGACGCCTCCCCCCAGGCCACCACGTCTCCCAGCGCGACCGGGTCGCCGACCGCATCACCCTCCCCCAGCGCCCAGCCGGCCGGCGACCAGATCACCGCCATCGGGGACTCGGTCATGCTGGCCGCCGCGCCGACCCTCGAGGCGCAACTGCCCGGCGTCTCGATCGACGCCGTCGTCTCGCGGCACCTCGGGACCGCTCCCGCCATCCTTCAGGCCGACCTCGACGCCGGCACGTTGCGCAAGATCGTCGTGATCGGCCTGGCCACCAACGGCCCGATCGACCGATCGATGCTCGAGCAACTCCGGGCCCAGATCGGCCCACAACGCGAGCTCATCCTCATCAACGCGCAGGCGCCGCGCAACTGGATCGATCCGAACAACGCGATCCTGTCGGCCTTCGCGCAGAGCTACCGCAACGTCGAACTCGCGAACTGGCACGATGCGGCACAACAGGTGCTGCCGCTGCTCGCGCGCGACCAGATCCATTTCGGTTCCGGCGGTGCCCGGGTCTTCACCGGCACGATCGAAGACGCGCTGAAACGACTCGCCGAGCTGCCGCCGCTGCGCGACGAGCGCTCCAACCTGTCCCTGCCCGCGCCGTTCTGACGGACTCGAACGAGGTCAGAACTCCTTCACGTGCGCCCGGGAGGTGTGGATCGACGCGAAGCCCATTCCGGTGTAGAGGCCCAGCGCGCCTGTCGGGTTCTCGCTGTCGACGTCGAGGGCGACGCGTTCGAGCCCCGCAGCTCGAGACGCCCGCAGGCTCGCGGCGAGCAGCGCGGGTGCCACACCGCGCCGGCGCCACGGTGCCACCACCCCGACCAGCGAGATGTAACTGCTCGGGTAGCCCTGCCGCACCCAGTCCTCCTCGTTGACGTCGAGGATCACCAAGCCCACCACCTCGTCGCCGTCCATGGCGAGGAACGAGAGGTCAAGCCGGCGGGTGGAGGCGGTCATGAAGTTGTTCCACGCCTCTTCCGGCGTCGGCTGGCTGCCCCAGTGATCCCGGAAGGCCGAGTTCTTGGCCGCCCGGGTCGCGGCCGAGAGGTCGAGAGAGGCGTTCACCAATCGAAGCGGAGCCGGCAGCTCAAGCTCGGGGATCGGCCCGTCGAGCGTCCGCTCGAGTTGGGAGAAGTACCGTACCGTCGGGTAGCCGGCGCGCTCGAACAACCGGATCGCGGCCGGGTTGCGTTCCTGGGTGTACGCCACCAGCCAGCCGGGCAGCTCCATGTCGAATGCCGCGAGCTGCTGCCGCCCTCGGCCCTCGAGCCAGCCCACCAGGGCGCGCCCGATCCCCCGGCCGCGGAACTCCGGATGCACCCCTCCGAGAAAGACCGAGCGCACGATGGTTTCGGGCTCGAAGGGCGCGAGCGCCTGGCCGAACGCCACCACGCGGCCATCGGCCTCGCCGATCAGGGTGTCCCGGGCGATGTCGACGAAGCTCAGCGTGAGCGTCTCCTCGATCTCCTCACGGGGCTCGGACCACTCGGGATGCTCGTCGGCCGAGATCGCGGCCGAGAGCGCGACGATGTCGTCGATGTCGTCGAGGGTCGCGGCGCGCCAGGAGATGCCGGTCACGGCGGCCGGGTGCAGCTCGGCGGGCGCGTCGACGCGTTCGCTCAATGCGAGGTGCGGCATCCGGCCAGGCTAGCGCTGGTTGCCACAACGCCGGAACGGGCCCGGCACGATGGCCGGACCCGTTCCACGTGGTGCTGAGGACTACGCCTTCTCGGCGTCGCCCGCTTCGGCCTCGGCGGGGACCTCGATGTCGGGGTCCGCCTCGGCAACGGCCTCGTCGGGGGTCGCCGACTCGGTCGCCGCGGACTCCTCGGCCTCTGCGGCCTCGACCGTCGCGGCGTCGTCGGCTGCGTCGGCGCCGGTCTCTGCGACGATCTCCTCGTCGATCTCGGCGATCGCCGCCTCGTCGGCTGCGGTCTCCTCGGCCGCAGGCGCAGCAGCCGGAGCCGCCGCGGACTTCGCCGGCGTGACGTCGGCGCGAGCGGCCGACTTCTTCGAGCTCGCCGGCTTCTTGCTCACGGGCTCGAGAACGAGCTCGATCACGGCCATGGGGGCGTTGTCGCCCTTGCGGTAGCCGGTCTTCGTGATGCGGGTGTAGCCGCCCTCTCGTTCGGCGACCAGCGGAGCGATCTCGGTGAAGAGCTCGTGCACGACGCCCTTGTCAGAGATGATGCTCAGCACGCGACGACGCGCGTGCAGGTCGCCGCGCTTGGCGAAGGTGATGAGGCGCTCCGCCAACGGACGCAGGCGCTTGGCCTTCGTCTCGGTGGTCTGGATGCTCCGGTGCGTGAAGAGCGCAGCGGCGAGGTTCGCGAGCAGCAGGCGTTCGTGCGCCGGACCGCCCCCGAGGCGGGGACCCTTGGTGGGCTGAGGCATTGTCGTAGTTCTTTCGTGTCTCGAGAATCGTCAGATCGCGGAAAGCCGCAGCCCTAGATGCTCTCGTCGTCGTCGTAGCCGCCGTAGAAGTGCGCGCCGTCGAACCCGGGGACGCTGTCTTTGAGCGACAGGCCGAGCTCGACGAGCTTGTCCTTGACCTCATCGACCGACTTCTGACCGAAGTTGCGGATGTTCATGAGCTGCGTCTCCGAGAGGGCCACGAGCTCGCTGACCGTGTTGATGCCCTCGCGCTTGAGGCAGTTGTAGCTGCGCACGCTCAGGTCGAGGTCCTCGATCGGCATGCTCAGCTCGCTCGAGAGGACGGCGTCGACGGGAGCCGGGCCGATCTCGATGCCCTCGGCCGCCGCGTTCAGCTCGCGGGCGAGTCCGAACAGCTCAACCAGCGTGCGACCGGCGGAGGCGATCGCGTCACGCGGGGTGATCGCGCTCTTGGTCTCGACATCCACGACCAGGCGGTCGAAGTCGGTACGCTCGCCGGCACGGGTGGCCTCGACGCGGTAGGTGACCTTCAGGACGGGCGAGTAGATCGAGTCGATCGGGATCTGCCCTGCCTCGCTGAACTCGCTGCGGTTCTGGGTCGCCGACACGTAGCCGCGGCCGCGCTCGATGGTGAGCTCGAGCTCGAACTTCGCCTTGTCGTTGAGCGTGGCGATGACGAGCTCCGGGTTGTGGATCTCGACACCCGCCGGAGCGGAGATGTCGGCAGCGGTCACCTGGCCGGCGCCCTGCTTGCGCAGGTAGGCCGTGATGGGCTCGTCGTGCTCGCTCGAGACGGTGAGGTTCTTGATGTTGAGGACGATCTCGACGACGTCCTCTTTGACACCGGGAATGGTGTCGAACTCGTGCTGGATGCCGTCGATGCGGATGCTCGTCACCGCCGCGCCCGGGATGGACGACAGCAGGGTACGACGCAGCGAGTTGCCGAGCGTGTATCCGAAACCGGGCTCCAGGGGCTCGATCACGAAGCGCGAGCGGAACTCGGAGATGCTCTCTTCAGACAGGGTGGGTCGCTGTGCAATAAGCACGTGGGATTCCTTTCGGCGAGAGTGCCCGCCATATGGCACTCACGGAAGATCAGCGGGTGGCTAGTCCGCCGGTTGTTGAGTTGTGAAGTTCTGGTCGCTGGGCGTCAGACGCGGCGGCGCTTCGGCGGACGGACGCCGTTGTGCGCCTGGGGCGTCACGTCGTTGATCGACCCAACCTCGAGGCCGGCCGACTGCAGCGAACGGATCGCGGTCTCACGACCCGAGCCCGGTCCCTTGACGAACACGTCGACCTTCTTCATCCCGTTCTCCTGCGCCTTGCGGGCAGCGGACTCGGCGGCCATGCCGGCCGCGTAGGGGGTCGACTTGCGCGAGCCCTTGAAGCCGACGTCGCCGCCGGAGGCCCAGGCGATGACCGCACCCGAGGGGTCGGTGATCGAGACGATGGTGTTGTTGAACGTCGACTTGATGTGAGCCTGGCCCACGGCGATGTTCTTCTTCTCCTTGCGGCGCGGCTTGCGGCCGGCGGCAGCCTTGGGAGTTGCCATTACTTCTTGCCTGCCTTCTTCTTGCCGGCGACGGTGCGCTTCGGTCCCTTGCGGGTACGGGCATTGGTCTTGGTGCGCTGGCCGTGCACGGGCAGGCCGCGACGGTGGCGGATGCCCTGGTACGAGCCGATCTCGACCTTGCGGCGGATGTCGGCCTGCACCTCGCGGCGCAGGTCGCCCTCGACCTTGTAGTTGCCCTCGATGTAGTCGCGGAGCAGGATCAGCTGGTCGTCCGTCAGATCCTTGACGCGGATGTCACCGGAGATCCCGGTTTCTTTGAGGGTGGTGAGGGCGCGCGTACGGCCCACCCCGTAGATGTATGTCAGTGCGACTTCCACGCGCTTTTCGCGCGGGATGTCCACGCCGGCAAGACGTGCCATGGCGGATTCTCCTTGAGAGAGTCGGGAGGTTGGAGCATCACCGGTGCTCGAGCCTCCCGACCCGGGGTGTCACCGCCGGTTGCCCGGCGGATCCTGGTGATGCTTATTGTCTATTCAGTTTTTCGTCCGCCGTCCGCCCGAGACGGGCGGCCGCGTCAAGGCTGCGAAGGCCAGAAATGGCCTTCGCCGATCAGCCTTGACGCTGCTTGTGACGCGGGTTGCTCTTGCAGATGACCATGACGCGGCCGTTGCGGCGAATCACCTTGCAGTGATCGCAGATCGGCTTGACGCTGGGGTTGACCTTCATTGTTCTTCTCTTCTCGCTGTCATCGTGAACCTGCACGAATGCAGGAACCGTTACTTTCCAGCGGACTACTTGTAGCGGTAGACGATCCGGCCGCGGGTCAGGTCGTACGGGCTCAGCTCCACGATCACGCGGTCCTCGGGGAGGATCCGGATGTAGTGCTGGCGCATCTTTCCCGAGATGTGCGCGAGAACCTTGTGGCCGTTGGTCAACTCAACGCGGAACATCGCGTTGGGAAGAGCTTCGACAACCGAGCCCTCGATCTCGATGACGCCGTCTTTTTTGGCCATACCTTCTTTAATCGCTCGTATAGTCGCACTGGTCGTGCGGGGTTGCCATCTCTGGCGGGTTGGGTTTTTCGGTGCCGCGACACGCGCAAAGCGAGCCCAAAGCACCAAAGATCGAGCCTACGGCATTCGGGTCGTTTTGGCCAAGTCGGGTGTAGGGTTGCGCTCCGCCGTGCGCGAACGCGCGGTGGAGCTATGCCTCGGCAGCTTCTTGGCTGGTGATTCCGCGCTCCGCGAGCCGGGCGAAGATCCGCTCGGTGACCTCGTCGATCCCGCCGAGCCCGTCGACTTCGACCAGGACGCCACGGTCGCGGTACATCGCGACGACGGGCTCCGTCTCGCGCTGGTAGACCTCCTGGCGGTGACGGATCGCCTCCTCGGAGTCGTCGGCCCGACCCTGCTCGAGGGCGCGCTTGCGAAGCCGGCGCACGATCTCTTCGCGGTCGGCGAGGAGTCGGATGACGGCATCCAGGGCCTGACCGTCGGCCGCGAGCAGCGCATCGAGATGCTGCACCTGATCGGGGGTGCGCGGGTAGCCGTCCAGCAGGAAGCCGTTCGCCGCGTCGGCGGACCGCAGCCGGTCTTCGACCAGGGCGTTGGTCAGGGTGTCGGGCACGTAGTCGCCGGCGTCGACGATCGCCTTGACTTGCCTGCCGAGTTCGGTGCCCTCCGCGATGTTCGAACGGAAGATGTCGCCCGTCGAGATCGTCGGGATGCCGAAGGCTTCCGAGATCCGAGCGGCCTGCGTCCCCTTGCCGACGCCCGGAGGGCCGACGATGAGGAACCGGGTCACCGGAGCAGGCCCTCGTAATGCCGCTGCTGGAGCTGCGAGTCGATCTGCTTCACCGTCTCGAGGCCGACGCCGACCATGATCAGGATGCTGGTGCCGCCGAACGGGAAGTTCTGGTCGGCACCGACGAGACCGAGCGCGATCAGCGGGACGAGCGCGATGAGGCCCAAATAGATCGAGCCGGGCAGCGTGACGCGGGTCAGCACGTAGTCGAGGTACTCGGCGGTCGGACGCCCCGCACGGATGCCCGGGATGAAGCCGCCGTACTTCTTCATGTTGTCGGCCACCTCATCCGGGTTGAAGGTGATGGCCACGTAGAAGTAGGTGAATCCCACGATGAGCAGGAAGTAGATCGCCATGTACAGCGGGTTGTCGCCGCGCGTCAGGTAGCTCTGGATCCACTGCACCCAGGGCGCGGCGGCCTTGCCTGCTTGCGGCTGGTTGAACTGCGCGATCAAGGCAGGCAGATAGAGCAGGGACGAGGCGAAGATGACCGGGATGACGCCGGCCATGTTGACCTTGATCGGGATGTAGGTGTTGTTGCCGCCGTACGTCCGGCGGCCGACCATGCGCTTGGCGTATTGAACCGGGATGCGGCGCTGCGATTGCTCGACGAAGATCACCAGGAACACGATCACCAGGCCGATCGCGATCACGAAGGTCAGCGTCTCCCAGCCCTTCTGGGTGGCGATGGAGCCGAGGGAGTTCGGGAAGCGGGCCGCGATCGAGGTGAAGATCAGCAGCGACATGCCGTTGCCGATACCGCGCTCGGTGATGAGCTCGCCCATCCACATGATGACGCCGGTGCCCGCCGTCATCGTGATGACCATGAGCAGGATCGCGTACCACGAATCGTTCGAGATGAGGTCGGAGCACTCGGCGGCCGAGCCGCTCGTGCTGCCGAACAGCGAGCCCTGGCGGGCCACCGTGATGAGGGTCGTCGACTGCAGGATGCCCAGCGCGATGGTGAGGTAGCGGGTGTACTGCGTCAGGGTCGCCTGGCCCGACTGGCCCTCTTTGTAGAGGTTGTCGAAGTGAGGGATGACCACGCGCAGCAGCTGGACGATGATCGACGCGGTGATGTAGGGCATGATGCCCAGCGCGAAGACGGAGAGCTTGAGCAGGGCGCCGCCGCTGAACAGGTTCACCAGGTCGTAGAGGCTGCCCGAGGACCCGGAGGTCGACTGCAGGCAGAGCTGCACGTTCTGGAAGTTGACGAACGGCGCGGGGATGAACGATCCGAGCCGGAAGATCGCGATGATCCCGAGCGTGAAGAGGATCTTCTTGCGGAGGTCAGGTGTGCGGAAGATCCGCAGAACCGCACTGAACACGACGCCTCCTGGGGAAGTGATGGTGACTGGGAGCTCTCACGAGCTCCGGACGGTGGCCTCGGAGCGGCGGCCGTGGTGGGCCGCCGCTCCGTCGGCTACGCGGTTTCTACTTGACGGAACCGCCGGCCGCAACGATCTTCTGCTCAGCAGAGCTCGAGACCTTGTCGACCGCAACAGTCAGCTTAACCGCAATGTCACCACTGCCGAGAACCTTGACCTTCTCGTTCTTGCGCACAGCGCCCTTGGCCACGAGGTCGCCGATGGTCACATCGCCGCCCTTGGGGTAGAGCTCGGCGAGGCGCTCGAGGTTGACGACCTGGTACTCGACCCGGAACGGGTTCTTGAAGCCACGCAGCTTGGGAGCGCGCATGACCTGGTTCAGGTTGCCGCCCTCCAGGCCGACGCGGACCTGGTAGCGGGCCTTGGTCCCCTTGGTTCCACGGCCGGCCGTCTTTCCCTTCGAGCCCTCACCGCGTCCGACGCGGGTCTTGGCCTTCTTGGCACCGGCGGCGGGGCGCAGGTGGTGCGCTTTCAGGATCTGCGGGCGCGCCTCGGCCGGGGTCGACTTCTTAGCGGCCGGCTTGGCCGTCGACTTGGCGGCCGGCTTCGCCGCAGCGGTGTCGTCAGACACGGCCGCAGCGGCCTTCGGGGCCGCCTTGGCGGCCGGAGCCTTCTCGGCGGCGGCCTTGGTCGTGGCGGGCTTGGCGGCAGCCTTCTCGGTCGCGGCCTTCGGCGCAGCAGCCTTCGCGGCGGCCGGCTTCTTCTCGGCAGCGGCCTTCGGGGCAGCGGCCTTCGGGGCCGCAGCCTTCGTGGCGTCCTTCTTCTCTTCAGCCATTAGTCAATCTCTTCGACTTTCACGAGGTGGGCGACCGCACGCACGTAGCCGCGGTTGGCCGGGCTGTCTTCGCGGACGACACTGTCGCCGATGCGCTTGAGGCCGAGGCTCCGCAGCGTGTCGCGCTGGTTCTGCTTCTCGCTGATTACGGACTTGATCTGGGTCACCTTGAGACGCGCAGCCATCACGCACCTGCCTTTGCGGTCGCCGCGGCACGGTCGTCGGCCTCGGCGCGAATGAGGCGCTGCGGAGCAACGTCCTCGAACTCCAGGCCACGACGGGCGGCAACCGCGCGCGGCTCTTCGAGCTGCTTCAGCGCGGCCACCGTGGCGTGCACGATGTTGATGGTGTTCGACGAGCCGAGCGACTTGCTCAGAACGTCGTGGATGCCCGCGCATTCGAGAACGGCACGCACCGGGCCACCGGCGATAACGCCGGTACCCGCGGCGGCCGGACGCAGCAGCACGACGCCGGCAGCGGCCTCGCCCTGCACCGGGTGCGGAATCGTCTTGCCGGAGCGCGGGACGCGGAAGAAGTTCTTCTTCGCCTCTTCGACGCCCTTCGAGATCGCCAGCGGCACCTCGCGCGCCTTGCCGTAGCCGACGCCGACCAGGCCGTTGCCATCGCCCACGACGACCAGAGCCGTGAAGCTGAAGCGACGACCGCCCTTGACGACCTTCGAGACGCGGTTGATGGTCACGACGCGTTCGAGGAACTGGCTGTCTGCGCCACGGTCGCGCGAGTTGCGGTCGTTGCGCGGACTGCGCTCCCGGCTGCCGCGACGTGCCTCGCGGGGCTCGTTGCCGTTCTGCTCGGTACCGGCGGCCGTCTCGACGACGGTGCCCTCGGTCACCGGCACCTCAACGACGGGGGTCTCTTCGGACGTCACGCCCTGCTCCTTGTTGTTTGCGGTGTTCGCGGTGTCGGTCACAGGCTCAGACCTCCCTCGCGGGCGCCTTCGGCGATGGCCGCGACGCGACCGGCGTAGCGGTTGCCGCCCCGGTCGAACACGACGGCGTCGACACCCGCCTTCTTGGCGCGCTCGGCGACCAGTTCGCCGACCTTGCGGGCCTTGGCGGTCTTGTCACCCGAGAACGTGCGCAGGTCGGCCTCGAGCGTCGACGCGGATGCCACGGTGTGGCCCTTCGTGTCGTCGACGACCTGCACGAACACGTGCCGGGCCGAACGGGTCACGACGAGGCGCGGACGCTCGGCGGAGCCGATGACGCGCTTGCGCAGCCGGTCGTGACGGCGCGCACGCTGCGACGACTTGCTCTTTGCGATCTTGACTGAGACAGCCATTACTTCCCACTCTTTCCGGCCTTGCGGCGGACGACTTCGCCCGAGTACCGCACGCCCTTGCCCTTGTAGGGCTCCGGCTTCCGCAGCTTGCGGATGTTGGCGGCGACCTCACCGACGGCTTGCTTGTCGATGCCCTTGACGGTCAGCTTGTTGTTGCCCTCGACCTCGAAGCTGATGCCAGCAGGAGGCTCGACGGTGATCGGGTGCGAGAAGCCGAGCGCGAACTCGACTCCACTGCCCTTGGACTGCACGCGGTACCCGGTGCCGACGACCTCGAGGCTCTTGGCGTAGCCCTCGGTGACGCCGATGATCTGGTTCGCGATCAGCGTGCGGGTGAGCCCGTGCAGGGAGCGCGAAGCGCGCTCGTCGTCGGGGCGGGTGACCAGCACCTGGCCCTCTTCGAGGGCGACCTCGATGGGGCTGGCGACGGTCAACGACAGCTCGCCCTTCGGGCCCTTGACCGCGACATCCTGACCATCGATGGTCACGGTGACGCCGGCGGGCACGTCGATGGGCATACGTCCGATTCGAGACATCTCAGGTCACCACACGAAGGCGAGGACTTCCCCGCCGACGCCCTTCTTGGTCGCCTCGCGGTCGGTCAGCAGACCGGAGGAAGTGGACAGGATGGCCACGCCGAGTCCGCCGAGCACGTGCGGGATCTCGGTCGACTTCGCGTAGACGCGCAGACCGGGCTTCGACACCCGCTTGATGCCGGCGATGGACCGCTCGCGGTTCGGGCCGTACTTGAGGTCGATGGTCAGGGTCGAGCCGACGCGCGCCTCTTCGACCTTCCAGCCGGCGATGTAGCCCTCCCTCTGGAGGATCTCGGCGATGTGGCCCTTGAGCTTGCTGTTGGGCAGCGACACCGTGTCGTGGTACGCGCGGTTGGCGTTGCGCAGTCTGGTCAGCATGTCGGCGACCGGATCTGTCATTGTCATATGGGTTGTGCTTTCTCTCAATCGGTTTCGCATCGTGGCCTGAGCGGCCGAAGCAGATGCGACCTGCTTTGGACTAGTTCTAGGCCTGAGCCTCTGAACTCTGGAACGGGAAGCCGAACTCGCGCAGCAGGGCGCGACCCTCGTCATCCGTCTTGGCGGTGGTCACGACCGTGATGTCGAAGCCGCGAACGCGGTCGATCTGGTCCTGGTTGATCTCGTGGAAGATGCTCTGCTCGGCGACACCGAAGGTGTAGTTGCCGTTGCCGTCGAACTGCTTGTCGCTGAGACCGCGGAAGTCGCGGATGCGCGGGAGCGCGAGCGACAGCAGGCGGTCGAGGAACTCCCAGGCCCGGTCTCCGCGCAGAGTCACGTGGGCGCCGATCGGCATGCCCTCACGCAGCTTGAACTGCGCGATCGACTTGCGGGCCTTGGTGACCTGCGGCTTCTGCCCGGTGATGAGCGTGAGGTCCTTGATGGCGCCCTCGATCACCTTGGAGTCGCGAGCTGCCTCGCCGACACCGGTGTTCACCACGATCTTGACGAGACCCGGCACCTGGTGCACGTTCGTGTAGTTGAACTGCTTGGTCAGGTTGCCCGCGATCTCGCTGCGGTACTTCTGCTTCAGGCGCGGCTGGTAGGTGCCAGCCTGCGCGGCAGTCGTTGCGGTTGCCATTTAGAGCTTCTCTCCGGACTTCTTCGCGTAGCGAACGCGAACCGTCTTCTTGACGCCGTTCTTCTCGACGACCTCTTCACGGAATCCCACGCGGGTGGGCTTCTTGGTCTTCGGGTCGATCACGGCCACGTTGGAAATGTGGATGGGGGCTTCGTGGGTCTCGATACCACCGGTCTTGGTGCCGCGCTGGGTCTGGCCGACCTTCACGTGCTTGGTGACGAAGTTGACGCCCTCGACGATGACGCGGTTCTTCTCGACCTGCACCTCGATGACGCGACCCTGCTTGCCGCGGTCGCCGCCGCGCTCCTGCGTGGGGCCGCTGATGACCTGGACGATGTCGCCCTTCTTGATGTTCGCCATGACTAAATGACCTCCGGGGCGAGCGAGATGATCTTCATGAACTTCTTGTCGCGGAGTTCACGGCCGACCGGTCCGAAGATGCGCGTGCCGCGCGGGTCGCCGTCGGCCTTCAGGATGACGGCGGCGTTCTCGTCGAACTTGATGTACGAACCATCGGGACGACGCGTCTGCTTCACCACGCGGACGATGACGGCCTTGACTACGTCGCCCTTCTTGACGTTGCCGCCCGGGATCGCGTCTTTGACCGTGGCGACGATGACGTCGCCCAGGCCCGCGTAGCGGCGGCCGGAGCCACCGAGAACGCGGATCGTGAGGAGCTCTTTGGCGCCGGTGTTGTCGGCGACCTTGACTCGGGATTCCTGTTGCAGCATGAGTTACTTCGCCTTCTCAACGATTTCGACGAGACGCCAGCGCTTGGTCGCCGACTGAGGCCGGGTCTCGCTGATCAGGACGAGGTCGCCGATGCCGGCCGTGTTGGCCTCGTCGTGCGCCTTCACCTTGGAGGTGCGGCGGATGACCTTGCCGTACAGCGGGTGCTTCACGCGGTCCTCGACCTCGACGACGATGGTCTTGTCCATCTTGTCGCTGGTCACGTACCCACGGCGCACCTTGCGGTATCCGCGAGCGTTCTCGTCCTTGACGTCGTGCGCGGCGTGCTCGTGTCCGGTGGACGCGGCAGCTGTTGCCTTGACCTGTGCCATTACTCGGCCCCTTCATTCGAGGACTCAGCCTCAGTTGCCTCGGCCTCGGCCTTGGCGGACTTCTTGGCGGCGGCAGGCTTCTTGGCCTTCGCCGGCGTCTCGCTCACGATCGGCGTGGCACGGATGCCCAGCTCGCGCTCGCGGATGACGGTGTAGATGCGGGCGATGTCGCGCTTGACGGCGCGCAGACGCCCGTGGCTCTCGAGCTGACCGGTCGCCGACTGGAAGCGCAGGTTGAACAGCTCCTCCTTGGCCTTCTTCAGCTCGTCGACCAGACGCTCGTCTTCGAAGGTGTCGAGCTCGTTCGATGCGAGCTCCTTGGATCCGACGGCCATTACGCGTCGCCCTCCTCGCGCTTGATGATGCGTGCCTTCAGGGGCAGCTTGTGGATGGCGCGGAGGAGTGCCTCGCGAGCCAGGGTCTCGTCGACACCGGCGACCTCGAAGAGGACGCGGCCCGGCTTGACGTTGGCGACCCACCACTCCGGCGAACCCTTACCGGAACCCATGCGGGTTTCGGCCGGCTTCTTGGTGATCGGGCGGTCAGGGAAGATGTTGATCCAGACCTTGCCGCCACGCTTGATGTGACGGGTCATGGCGATACGAGCGGACTCGATCTGTCGGTTGGTCACGTACGCCGGCGTCAGCGCCTGGATGCCGAACTCGCCGAACGACACCTTGGTGCCGCCCGTCGCCTGTCCTGTGCGTCCTGGGTGGTGCTGCTTGCGGTGCTTGACCTTGCGGGGAATCAGCATGATTAGCCTTCAACTCCTGCCGTCGCGGGCGCGTCGCTGCGGGCGCCACGGGGGGCTCCGCCGCGAGGACCGCGGTCGTCACGGCGCTCGGGGCGGGTCGACTTCTGCGACGCCTGCTCGCGAGCGAGTTCCTTGTTGGTGATGTCGCCCTTGTAGATCCAGACCTTCACGCCGATGCGGCCGAAGGTGGTCTTGGCCTCGTAGAAGCCGTAGTCGATGTTCGCGCGCAGGGTGTGCAGCGGCACACGGCCTTCGCGGTAGAACTCCGAGCGGCTCATCTCGGCGCCGCCCAGACGACCGGACACCTGGATGCGGACACCCTTGGCACCCGCGCGCTGAGCGCCCTGCAGCCCCTTGCGCATCGCGCGACGGAAGGCCACGCGGGCGCTGAGCTGCTCGGCGATGCCCTGCGCGACGAGCTGGGCCTCGGCCTCGGGGTTCTTGACCTCGAGGATGTTGAGCTGGATCTGCTTGCCCGTGAGCTTCTCGAGGTCGGTGCGGATGGCCTCGGCCTCGGCGCCGCGGCGTCCGATCACGATGCCCGGGCGGGCCGTGTGGATGTCGACGCGGACGCGATCGCGGGTGCGCTCGATCTCGATCTTGGCGACGCCTGCGCGGTCGAGCCGCTTGGAGAGCAGCTGACGGATCTTGACGTCCTCGGCCACGTAGTCGGCGTAACGCTGACCGGGCTTCGTCGAGTCGGAGAACCAACGCGACACGTGGTCGGTGGTGATCCCGAGTCGGAACCCGTAGGGGTTGACCTTCTGGCCCATTACTTCTTCCCTGCCTTGGTGGTGCTCGGACGGCGCTGGCTGCCGGCGCTGGCGTCGACCAGCTCATCCGGGGTCGCGAGGACGACCGTGATGTGACTCGTGCGCTTCAGGATCTTGAAGGCACGGCCCTGGGCGCGCGGCTGGAACCGCTTCAGGGTCGTTCCCTCGTCGACGTAGGCCTTGGCGACGAACAGGTCCTGCTCGTCGAGGTAGCTGTTGCTGGCATCCGCCTTGACCCGGGCGTTGGCCATCGCCGAGGCGACGAGCTTGTAGATGGGCTCGGACGCGCTCTGCGGGGCGAACTTCAGGATCGCGAGAGCCTCGGAGGCCTGCTTTCCACGGATCAGGTCCACGACGCGACGGGCCTTCTGAGGGGTCACGCGGATGTGTCGCACGCGGGCGATCGACTCCACCATTTCTCTTCCTCCTCTACGTCACCGCGTTAGCGGCGACGACCCTTCTTGTCGTCCTTGTCGTGACTGCGGAACGTGCGCGTCGGCGAGAACTCGCCGAGCTTGTGACCGACCATCGTCTCGGTGATGAACACCGGGATGTGCTTGCGGCCGTCGTGCACGGCGATCGTGTGGCCGAGCATGGCCGGAACGATCATCGAGCGGCGCGACCAGGTCTTGATCACGTTCTTGGTGTTGGCCTCGTTCTGCGAGGCCACCTTGCGGAACAGGTGGTCATCGACGAACGGACCCTTTTTGAGACTGCGCGGCATTGTTGTCGATCCCTACTTGCGCTTCTTGCCGACGGTGCGGCGGCGAACGATGAGCTTGTCACTGGGAAGGTTGGCCTTGCGGGTGCGGCCTTCCTTCTGTCCCCACGGGCTGACCGGGTGGCGACCACCGGAGGTCTTGCCCTCACCACCACCGTGCGGGTGGTCGACCGGGTTCATGGCGACACCGCGGACGGTCGGGCGGACGCCCTTCCACCGCATGCGGCCGGCCTTGCCCCAGTTGATGTTCGACTGCTCGGCGTTGCCGACCTCGCCGATCGTGGCGCGGCAGCGCACGTCGACGTTGCGGATCTCGCCCGAGGGCAGACGCAGCTGGGCATACGGGCCGTCCTTGGCGACCAGCCGCACCGAGGCGCCGGCGGAACGCGCCATCTTGGCGCCCCCGCCCGGCTTCAGTTCGATGGCGTGGATGACCGTACCGACCGGGATGTTCTTCAGCGGCAGGTTGTTGCCCGGCTTGATGTCGGCGCCCGGACCGGACTCGACGACGTCGCCCTGGTTCAGCTTGTTGGGCGCGATGATGTAGCGCTTCGTGCCGTCCACGAAATGCAGGAGCGCAATGCGCGCCGTGCGGTTCGGGTCGTACTCAATGTGCGCGACCTTGGCGTCGACACCGTCTTTGTCGTTGCGCTTGAAGTCGATGACGCGGTACTGGCGCTTGTGCCCTCCACCGATGTGGCGGGTGGTGATGCGACCGGTGTTGTTGCGTCCACCCGTCTTCGAGAGCGGCTTGAGCAGCGACTTCTCGGGCGTGGACCGCGTGATCTCGACGAAGTCGGCGACCGACGATCCACGACGACCGGGAGTCGTCGGCTTGTATTTGCGAATGGCCATGAGTGTGTTCCTCCCCGGGCCTAGCCGACAGCCGTGAAGATGTCGATGGAGCCGGACTTGAGCGTGACGATGGCGCGCTTGGTGTCCTTGCGCTTGCCGATGCCGAACTTGGTGCGCTGCTTCTTGCCGGTGCGGTTCAGCGTGTTGACCGACGCGACCTTGACGCCGAAGATCTTCTCGATCGCCAGCTTGATCTCGGTCTTGTTGGAGCGCGGGTCGACGACGAAGGTGTACTTGCCGTCGTCGATCAGTCCGTAGCTCTTCTCGCTGACCACCGGCGCCAGGATGACGTCGCGCGGGTCTTTGTTGTAGCCGCTCACTTGCCGGCCTCCTCGGTGGTCGCGGCGTTCGACTTCGAGTTGACGAAGAAGTCGAACGCGGCCTTGGTGAAGACGATGTCGTCGCTGACGACGGCGTCGTAGGCGTTGAGCTGGTCGGCGAACAGCACGTGGACGTGCTTGAGGTTGCGCACGCTCTTGAAGCCGTCTTCGTCGCTGCGCTCGAGCACGACCAGCACGTTCTTGCTGGTGGCGATGTCGGCGAGCAGGGCCGATGCGGTCTTCGTGCTCGGGCCGTTGGTGCCGAAGTTCTCGATCACGTGCAGGCGCTCGCCGCGCGCGCGGTCGGACAGGACGCCGAGCAGGGCCGCGGCGATCATCTTCTTCGGGGTGCGCTGCGAGTAGTCGCGCGGTTTCGGCCCGTGGACGATACCGCCGCCGCGGTGCTCAGGCGCACGCACCGAGCCCTGACGGGACCGGCCGGTGCCCTTCTGCTTGAACGGCTTGACGCCCGATCCCGAGACCTCGCCGCGACGCAGCGTGCTGTGCGTGCCCTGACGGGCGGCGGCCAGCTGTGCGGTGACGACCTGGTGGATCAGCGGCACGTTGGTCTGCACGTCGAAGATCGCGCTCGGCAGCTCGACCGATCCGGTGGACTTGCCCTTGGCGTCGAGGACGCTCAGCGATGCGGGGGTGGAGTCAGCCATGATCAGGCTCCCTTCACGGCGTTGCGAACGAAGACGATGCGACCGCGGGCGCCGGGGACGGCTCCCTTGATCAGGATGAGCCCCTTCTCGAGGTCGACCGAGTGGACCTTGAGGCCCTGCACGGTGACGCGGTCGCCACCCATGCGCCCCGCCATCCGCATGCCCTTGAACACGCGGCTGGGCGTCGAGGACGCGCCGATCGAGCCCGGCTTGCGGTGGTTGCGGTGCGAACCGTGCGACGACGAGACGCCCTTGAAGTTGTGGCGCTTCATGACACCGGCGAAGCCCTTGCCCTTGCTGGTGCCGACGACGTCGACCAGCTGACCGGGCTCGAAGATGTCGACCGCGAGCTCCTGGCCGAGCGTGTACTCGGCGGCGTCGGCGGTGCGCACCTCGGTGAGGTGACGGCGCGGCGTCACGCCGGCCTTCTCGAAGTGACCGCCCGCCGGCTTGTTGACCTTGCGGGGGTCGATCACGCCGTACGCGATCTGCACGGCGGTGTAGCCGTCTTTCTCCTCGGAGCGGACCTGGGTCACGACGTTGGGAGAGATCTCAACGACGGTGACCGGCACGAGCCGATTGTTGGCGTCCCAGACCTGGGTCATGCCGAGCTTGGTGCCCAGCAGACCCTTGGTCGTCTTGGTGGAAGTCATGCGGATTCCTTCTGGGCCTAAAGCTTGATCTCGATGTTGACGTCGGCGGGCAGGTCGAGACGCATGAGCGAGTCGACGGCCTTCGGCGTCGGGTCGATGATGTCGATGAGACGTTTGTGGGTGCGCTTCTCGAACTGCTCGCGGCTGTCCTTGTACTTGTGAGGGGAGCGGATCACGACGATCACGTTCTTCTCGGTGGGCAGGGGCACCGGACCGACGACGGTCGCGCCCGCGCGGGTCACCGTGTCGACGATCTTGCGCGCCGACGCGTCGAGGCCGGCGTGGTCGTACGACTTGAGCCGGATGCGGATCTTCTGTCCCGCCATGTTGTCTCTCTCCTGTTTCCGCACGGCACCCATCAGGTCCGTACCCGCGCGACGCAATTGCTGCTCGCGCACCGCTGTTCTTCTGTCAATCCCTCCGACCCACGCGGTCGGGCGTGTCGTGGTCGTTCGAAGACGGCACGACATACCCGCCCGATTCGCCGCGGCGCATGGCCGATGCAAATGCGGGTTGGAAGGGATTCGAGTGAAGCTGTGTTCTGCTGCCCGCCGCCCAACCTCGTCAAGTGCCGGTCCCTCGCATGAACTGATTCAGTTCGACGAGGCACAGCCCCTGGGTTGTGCACTGCTCTGACAGTGATCCGCGCGCGAACGCACGGAATGTTGAACTAGACGAGTTTGCCATACGCCCGCACTTGCTGCAAGCCGGGCGTGTCGCCGCCCTGAAAGGCCATTTCTGGCCTTTCAGGCGACACGCCGCGGGGCCGTCCCGGCCCCGCCGTCACCAGCAGGTGCAAAACCGGTCGTCCCGACCCCCGCCGTCACCAGCAGGTGTCAAACCACCGTCCCGACCCCCGCGGGCGTGCACCGAGGTCGTCCTTGGTCTCGACGCACGCCCGCGGGATGCGCTATCCCTTCGTCGCCCCCGCCAACAGGCCTCGCACGAAGAAGCGCTGCAGCGAGAAGAACACGATCAACGGGACCAGGATCGAGATGAACGCACCTGCGGACTGCAGATACCACTTGTCTCCCCACGACCCGGACAGCGAGTTGAGCGTCTGCGTCAGCGGGAGGGAGGTCGACGGTGCGAAGATCGTCGCCACCAGCAGGTCGTTCCACACCCAGATGAACTGGAAGATCGCGAAGGACGCGATCGCCGGCATCGCCAGCGGGATGATGATCCGGAAGAAGATCTGCCCGTGACCCGCCCCGTCGACGCGTGCCGCTTCAATCATCTCGTTGGGGATCTCGGAGATGAAGTTGTGGAGCAGGAAGATCGCTAGCGGCATCGCGAAGATCGCGTGCGCGATCCACACCGTGGCGAAGCTGTGATCCACGTCGCGCAGGGTGAATCCGGGCAGGATGCCGACTCCGTTCAGCGTGAGCCCGCGTGAGAACAGGCTGAGAAGCGGAACGAGAGCCATCTGGATCGGCACGATCTGCAACGCGAAGACGAATACGAAGAGGATGCCGCGCCCCTTGAAGGGGATCCACGCGAAGGCATAGGCGGCCAGGGTCGCGATCGCGATCGGGATCGCGGTTGCCGGGATGGCGATCGCGAGCGAGTTCAGGAACGACTGGCCGAGCGTGAGGGCGGTGCCTCCTGAGGTGAGCGCCTCGAAATAGTTCGTCAAGGTGAACCCGGGGTGCACGAACACGGTCCACCACCCGGTGCTGGAGGAGTCCGCGCCGGGCCGGAACGAGGTGACGAACAGCCCGAAGGTGGGGATCGTCCAGATCACCGCGATGATGATCGCGGCAATCGTGGCGCCCTTGGAGGTGAGCCGCTTATGCGCCTCCGCTTCGTTCTTTCGGGTTGTGCGGGCGATGGCCCGGGCGGCCTTCGCGTCGAAACGCGGGTCGGCGTCGATGACGGCCATCAGCGGATCTCCTTCTGTTTGCGCATCTGTCGCACGTTGTAGATGATCAGCGGCAGCACGAAGAGGAAGAGCACGAGTGCTAGTGCAGCCGAGTGTCCGTAGCTCTGGAATCGCTGCTGCTGGTTCACCATCTCGAACGCGACAACGGTCGAGTTCGAGCGACCGCCGGTGAGCACGGCCACGATGTCATACACCTTGAGCGACGCGATCGTGATCGTCGTGAGCACGACGATCAACGATGAGCGGATGCCGGGAACCGTCACGTTCGTGAACAGCTGCCAGGCGTTCGCCCCATCGAGGGACGCTGCCTCGTTCTGCTCGGCCGGCACCGCCTTGATGGCCGCCGAGAGGAACACCATGGCGAAGCCGGTCTGCGTCCAGATGAAGACCGCGAGCAGGCAGAAGGTGTTGATGAACGGCTGGGCGTCGAGCCAGCCGACCGGCTGGCCCCCGAACGCCGTGATGATCGCGTTCAGGAGGCCGATCTGCTGGCCCTGCCGGTAGTCGTAGACGAACTTGAAGATGATGCCCGCGCCCACGAACGAGATCGCCACCGGCATGAACACGAGCACTTTCAGCACGCGCTCGCCCCGCGCCCTGTCGATGAAGACCGCATAGGCGAGGCCGAGGATGATCGAGATGCTGGGCGCGAGCGCTGCCCAGATGAGGGTGTTGATCACCGACCAGAAGCCGTCGGGATTCGTGAAGACCCAGACATAGTTCTCGAGTCCGACGAACTGAGCCCCCGTCTTGTCGAAGAACGACTGGATCAGGGTGGACAGCGCGGGATAGATGAGGCCGACCAGGATCAGAATGGCGGCCGGCGCCAGGAAGATGATCAACTGGACCAGGTAGCCGGTGCCCGCCCGCGCCCGGTAGTCGGCGAAGAACAGCAGGGCGCCCGCCGCGAGGGCGATCCCCACGACGTAGACCACCGCGTTCTGGTACGGACGCAACAGCATCGCCGCGAGGACCGGGATGACGAAGCACGCCGCGACCCGCAACCAGAAATAGCCGCGACCGGCGCGTGGCGCGAACTCGACGAGCAGCAGGATGAGCCCCACCACCACCGCGAACACGGCGAGCACGATCGGGATCTGCAGCAACGGCGTCAGGCCACCGATCCAGACGAAGAAGCTGTTCAGTGAGAACCCGAGCGAGACCGGGAGCGCTCCGTTTGCGGGGTGCTGTGTGATGACGAAGATGAAGAGGGCCACGATCAGGACGGCCGCCACTGCGACGATCGCGCCCGTGACGGAGCGGGGGATCCGGGTCTTCGAACTCGGCTCCGCTGTCAGGGATCCAGTCATAGTTCTGCCTTTCTGAGCACGTCGTCGGGCCCTGTGCGCGCAGCCCACGATGCCCCGAAACGGAGCCGCTCGCAATGCGAACGACTCCGTTTCGGGAACGTGAGCCCTACCGGGTTCTAGTTCTGATATCCAGCCTGGATGGCGCTGAGTACCTGGTCGGTCGGCGTGCCGTCGACCCAGTTGACCATTCCCTTCCAGAAGGATCCCGAGCCGACGGTCGCCGGCATCAGGTCGGAGGCGTCGAAACGCGCGACCGTCTTGGGGTCCTGGAGAGTCTTCATCGCGTCGGTCAGGAACTGGCTGGACGCCAGCGACGGGTCAGCGCCGTTGTTGGCCGAGATCACGCCACCGAGCTTGACGCGCGCGTTGGCGAAATCGGGGCTGGACATGAAGTCCTGCACCATCTGAACGGCCTTCTTGTTCGAGAAAGATGCGACGAACTCGCCACCCGCCTCGACCGAGCTCGAGCCTTCCTTGATGCCCGGGAGCAGGAACGCGTAGACGTCTCCGTCCGGCGCGATCGTCGGCGTCTTACCATCCTTGGTCTTCACCGTCAGGAAGTTCGACGAGAGGAACGAGGCCTGGTGCGTCATCGGGCAAGTTCCGTCGGCGACCTTCGCCGCGACATCCGCGAACGCCGTCGAGTTGATGCTCTTGACATCGCCGAATCCCGCGTTCACGTACTTCGGGTTGAGCAGAATCTTGCCGACGGCGTCGAAGGCGTCCTTGATGGGCTGATCGGTGAACTTGACCTTGCCCGCGACCCACTGGTCGTAGACGTCAGGACCGGCCTGACGAAGGACGAGGTCCTCGATCCAGTCGGTGCCCGGCCATCCTGACGCGTCGCCCGAGGAGAATCCCACGCACCACGGGGCGGCGTTGGTCTTCTCCTGGATGGTCTTGGTCAGGGTCAGCAGCTCGTCCCAGGTCTTGGGGATGGTGACGCCCCACTCCTTGAACTTGGCCGGCGAGTACCAGACGAACCCCTTCACGTTGGCCAGCATGGGGGCGGCGTAGAACTTGCCGCCCACCGTCCCGTAGGTCTTCCATGACTTGGACCAGTACTTGCTGACGTTGGACGTGGTCGTCGCGTCGGGCTGGACGACCTGACCGGTTCCGACCAGGGTGGCCAACAGGCCGGGCTGGGGAACGATCGCGATGTCGGGGGCAGAACCGCCTTGGACCTTCGTGACGATGTTGCCCTCGAAGCTCTTGTCTCCCGTGTACTGCACCTTGATGCCGGTGTCCTTGGTGAACTTCGTGAAGCTCGCGTTCAGCGCGTCGGCCTCGGAACCGGTGATACCACCCGAGATCTTGACGGTCTGACCCTTGACGTTGTCGCTGTTACCGCCACCGGATCCGGTCTCGGCGCAACCGGCCAGCGCGAGACCCACGACGCTCAGGGCGGCGAGCGGGATCAGGAGACGCTGACGAGATGACATGCCCATGTATTCCTCCTCATTGAGTTCGCGGGCTTCCCACGCGATGGGCGACTCCCGTCGGGAACCGCTCCCGCACAACGTATTCATATCGACGCCGCTTGCGCAACCAGGATTCATCACAAGTCGATAACCGAGGCGGATTCGCCGCAATTCCGGGCGTTTTTGGCCGTTAGGGCTGACCGCGAATGTGAGCGCTCATCCTGGAACCGGTTCCTCTTTGGCGCCTCAAATACCATATGATCGGTCACCAGTCCCGGCAGGCCCGACGCAAGGAGGCGAGGCAGCGGATGAACGGAATCGCCGACGTGGCGCGCGCTGCCGGGGTCTCCAAGTCCACGGCGAGCCGCGCTCTGACCGGCAGCGGGTATGTGTCCGCCGAGACCAGGTCGCGCGTCATCGAGGCGGCCGAGCAACTCAACTACGTGGCGTCCACCAGCGCCGTGAGCCTGGCGACCGGGCGCACGCAGAACATCGGCGTGCTGATGCCCTACGTGACGCGCTGGTTCTTCGCCGAGGTGCTGGAGGGCATCCAGGACGCCCTGCTGGCCCGGGACCTGGATCTCACCCTCTACGACGCCCGCCCGGGCACCGAGGGTCGTCAGCGCATCTTCGAGCAGTTCCTGGCGCGCAAGCGATTCGACGGCCTCATCGCGGTCGGTCTGGAGCCGGGCGACGACGAGCTGCAGCGCCTCGTCGCGATGAACCGCCCCATGGTGAGCGTCGTCGGCGCCGGCATGGACACCAGCCTCATCGAGATCGACGACGACGACGCGGCGCGACGAGCCACCGAGCACTTGCTCGCTCTCGGGCACCGTCGAGTGGCATTCGTCGGAGGCACCAGCGAGAACCATTGGGCGCAGGTCGATCGTCGGCGCTTGAACGGTTACCAGGAATCGATGGCCGAGGCCGGTCTCGGCGACGAGGCGCTCTACATCCCGTCGCCGGTCAGCATCCCGGGCGGCTACGCGGCGGCCGTCGACCTCCTCGCCGACGCGCGGACCCGTCCGACCGCCGTGGTCGCGACCTGCGACGAGGTGGCGATCGGCACGATGATCGCCGCCCGCCGACTCGGGATCCGCGTCCCGACCGACCTCAGCGTCGTCGGAATCGACGATCACGAATACGCCGAGATGTTCGGCTTGACGACGCTGGAACAGGTGCCGCGGGAGCAGGGGGCTGCGGCCGTCGACCTGCTTCTTCAGCAGATCGAGAACCCCGCGCTGCCGCCGCGCATCGTGCAGTTGCACGCGCGCCTGATCATGCGCTCGTCGACGGCGCCGCCGCCCGGGACGGGCAGTGCGATGTTCCTCGACTCGATCGCGGGCGGTTAGACCCCGGTACCGCCCGAGGTGGGAGCAGACGCCGGCTTGTCGTCGTCGCCGTGGATCAGGTGGTCGGCGCGGTCCTTGACCTCGCCCGCGACCTCCTGGGCCTTGTCTGCGACGTCACCGGCCACGTCCTTCGCCCTATCCGCCACGTCGCCGGCGATGTCCTTGGCCTTCTCGGCCGCATCACCCGCGAGGTCCTTGGCCTTGTCCACGATGTCGTCGAGTCCCATGATGTCCTCCCGCGGGGCAGCTCGTCCGCCCATCGTGCTCATTCTGGTCGGCGGAGCCATTCGCATCAAGGCGGATCAGTTGAACAGCAGCGATCGCAGCTCGGCCTCGACCGATCCCGGGCGGGAGGCGTCGACGACCTCGCCGTGCGCAAAGCGATCGATCACTCGCGGATCGACGTAGCTGGCTCGGGCGACAGCCGGGGTGTTCTCGAGGATGTCGGCCGCCGCCCGGATCGCGGCGGCGACGGTCCGACGCCGCGCCGTCTCACTGGATTGCGGGCCGCTCCTGGCCAGACTCAGCGCGGCGGCCGCGGTGCCGCGCAGCGTGCGGAAGTCCTTCGCCGAGAAGTCGCCGCCCAATCGGGCTCTCAGGTCGGCGTTGATCTCCTCGGCGGTGACCGGATGCCACCGTCCGCCGCCATGCCACGCCAGCAGCCGCGCCCGCCCGCCTCGGCGCTTGAGCGCGCCGACCAGCGATGCGAGGTCCCGATCGTGGAGCTCGGACTCCCAGGCGTGTCCGCTCTTGGCGGGAAATCGCAGGCGCACCACCACCCCGTCCATCACGGTCGCATGGGCACACAGCAGCGTCGACAGCCCGTAACTGCCGTTCTCATCGGCGTAGCGAGCCGAGCCGATGCGCAACGCGGCGGAGTCGAGCATGCGGAATGCACCCGCGAGCACCCGATCTCGGGTCACGCCCTCGGCCCGCAGCTCGCGCGTGACCGTTCGGCGTGCTGCCGGCAGCGCCTCGGCGAATGCCAGCATTCTGTCGAACTTGGCGCGGTCCTTCTGGGCGCGCCAGACCGGATGGTAGAGGTACTGGCGCCTGCCCGCCGCGTCGATGCCGGTCGCCTGGATGTGGCCGTTGGGGTGCGGCGCGATCCAGACGTCCGTCCAGGCCGGAGGGATGACCAGCGCTTCGATGCGCCGCAGCAGCTCCGGATCGCGCACCGGCTCGCCGTCTGCATCGCGATAGCCGAACCCGCGCCCCGACCGCACCCGATGGATGCCGGGCCCGCTGGTGGCGCTGCGGCGGAGGCGGGGCATAGGCCGACAGTACGACTCCGGAGTGAGGCGGCCCCCGATCCTCAGCGTGGGCTCAGGTCGCCGGGCCCGGTCCCCCGTCAGGAGCGCTCGAACCTCTCGATCAGTTCCCGGAGCGCGGCCGCGGTGCCGTCCGACGCGACCATGGCGGCCCCCGCGGCCAATGCGGCCGTCAGAGCCTCGTTCGCCGAACGGCCCTGCACCGTGCGCAGCACATATCCCGCGATGAACGCGTCGCCCGCACCGACGGCGCTCCGCTCGGTCACGGCGAATGCCGGAGCGCGCAGCACTCCCTCGTCGGTGGCGAGTGCCGCCCCATCGGCCCCGAGAGTCAGGGCGATCGCGGCCACGCGGCTGGTGGCGAGGATCTGCCGCATCGCCGCATCCTGTTCAGCGGCCGACCCGAGATCGCGACCCACGAACTCGGAGAGCTCGCGCAGGCTCGGCTTGATCAGATCCGCGCCGCCCGCAACGGCTTGGGCCAGAGCATCGCCCGAGGCGTCGATCGCGCACCGGGCACCTTGTGCGTGAGCGGTCTCCACGAGTTCGGCGTACACGTCACCGGAGATGCCCTGCGGCAAGCTCCCGCTCACGACCAGGTAGCCACCGCGCACGAGGCGCGCCCTGACGGCCTCGAGACAGGCTCGATACTCCTGCTCCGTCATCGACGGCCCCGGGAAGACGAATCGGTACTGCCCGCCGGCGTGGCGATCATCGATGCTGATGCTTTCGCGGGTCTCGCCACCGATTGAGATCGCGATGCCGGGCATCCCCTCCTGGTGCAGTAGGAGGCGGTACCGCTCGCCGGTCAGTCCGCCGACCGCGTATACCGGGACGGCGGTGCCCCCGAGGGCCGCGACGGTGCGCGCGACGTTGACGCCGCCGCCACCCGCGGTGATCCGCGGTGGGTCGCAGCGCAGCTTGTGCTGCCTGACGACCCGGTCCACCGCCGTGCTCACATCGAGGGCGGGGTTGAGCGTCAGGGTCACGATCGGTGGGGCGGTCGTTGTGCTCATGGTCTCAGACGCTAGGAGGTGGCACCGGTCGGCATCCGGGTCGGAAGTCCCGTGACGATCCCGTGACCGTGCAACACGACGAAGGGGCCGGACCTCATGGCCCGACCCCTTCGCGTGTGAAGAGCTGAACTACTTCAGGATCTTCGTGACCTTGCCGGCACCCACGGTGCGGCCACCCTCGCGGATGGCGAAGCCGAGGCCCTCCTCCATCGCGATGGGCTGGATCAGCTCGACCGTGATGTCGGTGGTGTCGCCGGGCATGACCATCTCGGTGCCCTCGGGCAGCGTGATGACGCCGGTGACGTCGGTGGTGCGGAAGTAGAACTGCGGACGGTAGTTCGCGTAGAACGGGTTGTGACGCCCACCCTCGTCCTTGGACAGGATGTAGGCCGTGCCCTCGAAGTTGGTGTGCGGCGTGACCGAACCCGGCTTGACGACGACCTGGCCGCGCTCGACGTCCTCGCGCTTGGTGCCGCGCAGGAGCAGACCGCAGTTCTCGCCCGCCCATGCCTCGTCGAGCTGCTTGTGGAACATCTCGATCCCGGTGACCGTGGTCTTCTGCGTCGGACGGATGCCGACGATCTCGACCTCGGAGTTGATCGCGAGGGTTCCGCGCTCGGCGCGGCCGGTGACGACGGTTCCACGACCGGTGATCGTGAAGACGTCCTCGATCGGCATCAGGAACGGCTTGTCCTTGTCGCGGATCGGGTCCGGAACGGACTCGTCGATGGCGTCCATGAGGTCGAGAACCGACTGGCTCCACTTCTCATCGCCCTCGAGCGCCTTCAGGCCCGAGACGCGCACGACCGGCGCGTTGTCGCCGTCGAAGCCCTGGCTGCTGAGCAGCTCGCGGACCTCGAGCTCGACGAGCTCCAGGATCTCCTCGTCGTCGACCATGTCGGACTTGTTCAGCGCGACCAGCAGGTACGGCACGCCGACCTGCTTGGCGAGCAGCACGTGCTCGCGGGTCTGCGCCATCGGGCCGTCGGTCGCCGCGACCACGAGGATCGCGCCGTCCATCTGAGCGGCACCGGTGATCATGTTCTTGATGTAGTCGGCGTGGCCCGGGGCGTCGACGTGCGCGTAGTGGCGCTTCGGCGTCTCGTACTCGACGTGCGAGATGTTGATGGTGATACCGCGCTGACGCTCTTCCGGCGCCGAGTCGATCGACGCGAAGTCGCGCGGCACGTTGACCGCCGACGGGTACTTGTCGGCGAGCACCTTCGAGATCGCCGCGGTGAGCGTGGTCTTGCCGTGGTCGACGTGACCGATCGTTCCGATGTTCACGTGCGGCTTGGTCCGCTCGAACTTGGCCTTAGCCACTTGGTCCTCCTCAGGACTAGATTTTTGCGTTGCTTACTTTACGGGATGGGGGTCTAGACAAGCTCGACCACCGGGGGTCGGGCCTTAGTCGCCCTTGCTCTTCTGGACGATCTCGTCGGCAACAGCCTTCGGGACCTCCGCGTAACTGTCGAATGTCATCGAGTAGACCGCGCGACCCGAGGTCTTCGAGCGCAGGTCACCGACGTATCCGAACATCTCGGACAACGGCACCTTGGCCGTCACGACCTTGACACCGGTCGCGTCCTCCATGGACTGGATCTGCCCACGGCGGGAGTTCAGGTCGCCGATCACGTCGCCCATGTACTCCTCGGGCGTGCGCACCTCGACGGCCATCAGCGGCTCGAGCAGCACGGGGTCGGCTCGGCGAGCCGCCTCCTTGTAGCCCATCGAGCCGGCGATCTTGAACGCCATCTCGGACGAGTCCACGTCGTGCGACGCGCCGTCGACCAGGGTCGCCTTGACGCCCACCGTCGGGTAGCCGGCCAGCACGCCCACCTGCATCGCATCCTGGATGCCGTGGTCGACCGAGGGGATGTACTCGCGGGGAACGCGTCCACCGGTCACGGCGTTGACGAACTCGTAGCTGACCTCGGGGGTCACCTCGAGCGGCTCGATCGTGATCTGGATCTTGGCGAACTGACCCGATCCACCCGTCTGCTTCTTGTGGGTGTAGTCGTACTTCTCGACCGCACGGCGGATCGTCTCGCGGTACGCGACCTGAGGCTTTCCGACGTTGGCCTCGACGTTGAACTCCCGCTTCATGCGGTCGACGAGGATGTCGAGGTGGAGCTCGCCCATGCCTTTGATGATGGTCTGGCCGGTCTCCTGGTTCTGCTCGGTGCGGAACGTCGGGTCTTCTTCTGCCAGCTTCTGGATGGCGACACCCAGCTTCTCCTGGTCGGCCTTGGTCTTGGGCTCGATGGCGACCTCGATGACCGGGGCCGGGAACGTCATCGACTCGAGCACGACCTGCGCGTTCGCGTCGGACAGGGTGTCACCGGTGGTGGTGTCCTTCAGTCCGATGACCGCGTAGATGTGTCCGGCGGTGACGCTGTCGACCGGGTTCTCCTTGTTGGCGTGCATCTGGAAGATCTTGCCGATGCGCTCCTTCTTGCCCTTGGTCGAGTTGATGACCTGGCCGCCCGACTCGAGCTTGCCCGAGTACACGCGGATGTAGGTCAGTCGACCGAAGAAGGGGTGCGTCATGATCTTGAACGCGAGCGCCGAGAACGGCTCGTTGGCGTCGGCGTGACGCTCGATGATCTTCTCTTCGTCGCGGACGTCGTGACCCTCGATCGCCGGCATGTCGAGCGGCGACGGCAGGTAGTCGACGACCGCGTCGAGCATGGGCTGCACACCGCGGTTCTTGAAGGCGCTGCCGCAGAACACCGGGTACAGCGCGCTCGAGATGGTGAGCTTGCGCACGGCGGCCTTGATCTCGGCGACCGAGAAGTCGGTGTCGCCCTCGAGGTAGCGCTCCAGGAGCGCGTCGTCGCTCTCGGCGACGGTCTCGATGAGGATGTGCCGGTACTCGTTGGCCTTCTCGACCAGATCGGCCGGGATCTCTTCGATGGCGTACTTGGCGCCCATCTCGACATCACCCTTGGCGTCGCCGCGCCAGGTCTTGGCGTTCATCTCGACCAGGTCGACGACGCCCTCGAACGAGGACTCCGAGCCGATGGGGAGCTGCATGACCAGTGGCTTGGCGCCGAGGCGCTTGATGATCGTGTCGACCGTGTAGTAGAAGTCGGCACCGAGCTTGTCCATCTTGTTGACGAAGCAGATGCGCGGCACGTCGTACTTGTCGGCCTGGCGCCACACCGTCTCGGACTGGGGCTCGACGCCCTCCTTGCCGTCGAACACGGCAACCGCGCCGTCGAGGACGCGCAGGTTGCGCTCCACCTCGACGGTGAAGTCGACGTGCCCGGGGGTGTCGATGATGTTCAACTGGATGTTGTTCCAGAAGCACGTCGTCGCGGCCGAAGTGATGGTGATGCCGCGCTCCTGCTCCTGCGCCATCCAGTCCATCGTGGCGGCGCCGTCGTGCACCTCGCCGATCTTGTGCGTGATGCCCGTGTAGAACAAGATGCGCTCGGTCGTCGTCGTCTTGCCGGCATCGATGTGGGCCATGATGCCGAAGTTGCGGACCTTCGTGAGGTCGGTGAGCACGTCCTGTGCCACGGGGTTCTACTTCCTCTTGGTTGTTGTGATGTTGAGCCGAATGCTCCCGAGCCCGGGACGGGCTCGGCTAATCGCGAGGCAGAGCCCAGAAATGGACTCTGCCCCCATCAAGCGATTACCAGCGGTAGTGCGCGAATGCCTTGTTGCTCTCGGCCATCTTGTGGGTGTCTTCGCGGCGCTTGACCGCGGCACCCAGGCCGTTGCTGGCATCCAGGATCTCGTTGGTCAGACGCTCGGTCATGGTCTTCTCGCGACGCGACTTGGCGTAGCTGGTGAGCCAGCGCAGCGCGAGGGTGTTCGCGCGGTGCGGCTTGACCTCGACCGGCACCTGGTAGGTCGAGCCGCCGACGCGGCGGCTCTTGACCTCGAGGGTCGGGCGCACGTTGTCGAGGGCCTTCTTGAGCACGACGACCGCGTCCTGACCGGACTTGGTGCCGACACCCGAGAGCGCGTCGTAGACGATGCGCTCGGCGAGGCCCTTCTTGCCGTCGACGAGGATCTTGTTGACGAGCTGGCTCACGATCGGGGCGCCGTACACCGGATCGGCGACGACGGGGCGCTTCGGAGCTGGTCCCTTGCGAGGCATCTCTTACTTCCCCTTCTTCGCGCCGTAGCGGCTGCGGGCCTGCTGACGGTTCTTGACCGCCTGCGTGTCGAGGGCGCCGCGGATGATCTTGTAGCGGACACCGGGCAGGTCTTTCACACGGCCGCCGCGCACGAGCACCATCGAGTGCTCCTGCAGGTTGTGACCCTCGCCCGGGATGTAGGCGGTGACCTCGGTGCCGTTGCTGAGCTTCACGCGCGCGACCTTGCGAAGGGCCGAGTTCGGCTTCTTCGGGGTGGTCGTGTAGACGCGGGTGCAGACGCCTCGCTGCTGCGGGTTGGCCTTGAGGGCCGGTGCCTTGGTCTTGACGACCTTCGGCGTGCGGCCCTTGCGGACCAGCTGCTGAATCGTGGGCAAAAGTGCTCCTTGTTTTCACTGCACGGTGACAGTGGGTTGATGGACTTCCATCGCAATCCGTCACCCGGACCGGAGTCGTTCCGGGACTGCTGGCGGATATGCCGTGGGGGCCGTTCGGCCCTCCCCGCACGCGAGAGCGCCCCGGTCGTTTCAGACCGGCTCGTTTCGAGGCAGGGGAAGCGTGCGTGACGCGCACACACGTGGTCAAGTGTAGCCCGCGGGCGTAACCTGCCGCAATGTGAGAGGGGGCCGACCGTTCCGCTGTGCGCGGACGGTCGGCCCCCTGTTTCGTAGCCGGAGCTACTACTAAGGCGTCGGGCTCGTCGTCGGAGTGGGCGTCGAAGAGCCCGACGGGTTCGGGGACGTCGACACGGTGGGTGTCGGCGTCGGGGTGGGAGTGGGGGTGGCACTTGCGGCCTTTTCGGCCGCGGCCTCAGCTGCAGCGGCCCGCGGATCGATCAGCGCGTAGATGAAGCCGGTGATCGTGGTCGTCACGCTGGACCCGTCATCCGCCTGCTTGATCGAGATCCCCGTAACGAGGAACAGGCGTTTGCCGGACTGAAGTCCCTTGGTGAACGACAGCGATGCATCCCACGACCCCAGGGTGGTCACCGTGACGGGAATGTCGACGAAGTTCGACCCGGTGATGAGCGGGTCGGTCGTCGGGATCCACCCGGTCACGACGGGAGCCGTCGTGCCCGCTGCGGGAGTCGCCGATGGCGCAGGAGACGGCGTCGCCGAGCTGTTCGCCGCGGGAGCCGGGGCCGGAGCTGGAGACACGTACGCCACCGGGTCGCTGACCTTGAGCGCGGTGATCGTCACGCCCGCCGAACCCGCGAGATCGTTCAACCCGCGGATGTATTCGGCCCCGTCGATGTTCGAGGGGATCGACATTTCGAGCGCGTTGAGCTTGCGCTTGAGCGCAGGCAGCTGCTTCTGCTCGTTCTTGAGCGAAGCGAGAACTGCCTGGGTGCTCGAGATCTGCGACTGGGCGTCAACGAGCTGAGCGTTCGCCGTGTTGGCCGCCGCGAGCTGAGGTTGCGCGACGAGGAAGTAGCCGACGGCGGCGCTGGCGATCATCAGGAAGATCGTCAAGCCACTGAGGATGCGATGAGTCTGCATGTCAGTTCCCTCCCGTCGAGGTGGAGTCGTTCGCTTTGGCGGCCGCCTTGTCGAAACGGTTGGCGAATGCCTCAGTGTTGATATGCATCGTCACCGTCGCGGTGTAGATACCCGCACTCAGGTTGACGTCACCGGGCGTGGCGTCGGCGAAGCCCGGGAGCTTGACCAATCCGTCTAGCCAGTCAGGGATGGATGGCAGGCTCGCACTCGTCGCCGTGAACGTCAGCGTCGCGATCCGGTCGCCCTGGAGAGGCGTCGTCGACGGCGTGTAGGCCTTCAACGGTGTAGCGGTGTCGATGGTCACCCCCGTCAACGAGACGCCGGCGGGCAGCGTGGCCTGCAGTTTGGTGAGATAGGCCTGCCAGTCGATCTCCGTCGAGTCGCCGACCTTCTGCCCGGCCTGCGCGACGGCAATGGAGCTCTTCACGGTGGTGACATCCGAGTACTTGCTCTGCTGGGCGATGAGCTGCTGCCGCTCGTTCTGGGCGGCGGCGAGGTTCGACTGAGCGACGGTTCCCAGGGCCCAGGTCCCGCCACATGCGGCGACGACCACGACGAGCACACCGACGAGGCCCAGCCGCAGCTTCCGGCGAAAGCGCAGTTGAGAGCGCTTGACCCGGATCTCCGGCGGCATCAGGTCGACGCGCGGAGAACCGCCTACAGCCATGTTGCCCGCGCCACCCCGGATGGGACCGGGCTTGGGGCTGCGGAGCTCGCGGTCCGACGTGGCCGGTTCTGCGTTCTTCTTCGAGCCGCCGATCGGCTTGCTCAGGAATGCGAGGCTCATGCGACACTCCCCACGGCGAGACCGATCGCGACCGGTGCCTTGCTCCTCGCGGTCCGCAGGCCGTCCGAGGCGATGGACTTGGCGACCGCCACGTGGACGAACGGGTCCGCCTCGACGACAGGCAAACGGGTGAGGTCCGCAAGGGCCTCGCGGATGCCCGGCATGTTGGCGCCACCACCGCTCAGCATGAGCTGGGTGACGACCATGTTCGGACGACCGTTGACGAAGTAGCTGATGGTGTTGCGGATGCTTCCCAGCAATTCGCCCGTTGCACCGTGGATGGTGTCGATGACCGGGCGCTGCTCGGGCGTGACGACGGTCGGCGCGACGCCGAACTGCCGCTTGATCCGCTCGGCGTCGTCGAAGGCGATGCCGTGTTTGGCGACGATCGCGTCGCTGATCTCACGGGATCCCGACGGGAGCACGCGCACGAAGTGCGGAATGCCGCCCACCGCCATGACCACGTTCGTCGTCGAGGCTCCGATGTCGATCAGGGCGGTGACACCGGTCGAGCTCGAGGAGCCGAGCAGCAGCCGGGTGAGCGCGAACGGGATGAGGTCGACCTCAGCCACCCGCAGCCCTGCCGCTTCGACCGCCTCGACGTTGCCGAGCACAGCCTCCTTGATCGCCGCGACCAGCAGACCGTTAATCATCGGGCCCTGGTCCGTCATCTCGCGAGAGATCGGATAGAAGTCGAGCAGGGCGTCTGCGACCGGAACCGGAAGCAGGTCCTGCACCTGGAAGGGCAGGGATTCCCGGATGCGGTCGAGCGGCTGATCGCGCACGGTGTAGTCACGCGAGAGCACACGCTGGTTTCCCATGCCCAGCACGACATCCTTCGTTCCGAACTTGGCGCGCGACCACATGACCTTCAGGGCCTGCGCGACCAGTGCAGGGTCCGCGACCTCGCCCCGGTTGACTGCCTCGATGGGCACCGACATCTCGTGATAGCGCAACAGCGTCGGGCGGGGCTTGGCCGGATTGGCCACCTCCGCCGCGCGCAGTACGCCGTGCCCGATGTCGAGCCCGACAACTGATCTAGCCATACCTTTCTTCTCCCCCACTCAGAGCAGACCGACGATCGAGAGGTAGCCCCCCGCGATCGCCGAACCCGCGAAAATCCCCACCCATGCACCGAGCAGCATCCAGGGCCCGAACGGAATACCGCTCTTGCGCCCTGCGCGCCTGGTGATGAGCAGGATGATGCTGAACAGTCCGCCGAGCACGAAAGCCGCGCCCGCCCCCACTGCCAGCTGACCCCAGCCCAGAGCGCCGAGGAACAATCCGAGCACGCCGGCGAGCTTCACGTCGCCCATGCCCATGCCGCGCGGCGAGATCATCGCCAGCACGAAGTAGAAGAGGAACAGGATGCCAGCCCCCGCTGCCATGCGGCCCAGTCCCACGAGATCACCATTCAGCAATGCCGCCGTGCCGAGGAGCGCGACCCCCACCGCGTACCCCGGAAGCACGATCACATTCGGCAGCTTGTGCGTCTCGATGTCGATGATTGCCAGGGCAAGGCTGATCGCTACGAGATAAAGGAAGGCGACCAGGTGCAGAACGGCGGCAATGGTCGCCGAAACGGTGGTGGCTGCTGCGAACTCGGGCGCCGCCCAGATCCCGACGATGACGAAGCTCGCCGCTCCGGACAGTTCCACGAGCGGATAGCGCTTCGAGATCGGCTCAGCGCATCCGCTGCACTTGCCGCGCAGAAGCAGCCACGACAGCAACGGAATGTTCTCCCGCGCGCTGATCTCGTGCCCGCAGTTCGGGCATGCCGACCGAGGGTGCACCACCGACATGCCGGCCGGCACGCGATAGACGACCACGTTGAGGAATGATCCGATCGCGAGACCGGTCACTCCTACGAGTGCAACGAGGATCAGGGCTGCGGCGAACATCAGGGAAGCGGCGTCCCATCCGACTTGTAGGCCGGAGACACCTCGACCTGCTGCGAGATGCTGAAAGCCGTCGTGACCGGCTGCAGGAATTTCGGCGGCGCCGTGTTCTTGAGTCGCTGGTCATAGCCGTAGTTCTTGGTGAATCCGGTGCCACTTCCGCCGGTCGTGCCTACCGCACCTCGCCACTCCTGGGCGATCGATCCGAGCACGGTGAGGGTACCGAGCGGCGGTCCGTATGCGTAGTTCTGGACTGTGAACGTTCCGCCGTTCGACGCGATGGCCGCGCTGATGGACACGTTTGCCCCGCTCGAGTACCTGAGCAGTGAGCCACTGCTGTTCACCGGGTTCCAGACCGCCACTTCCTTCTGACCCACCAAGCCCAGGATGTCGTTCGTCGAGTCGGCGTAACCGATCGACCCGACGACATACAGATTGTTCTCCGCACCGATGGTGAGAGCGCCATGGAAGGTGCCCGACACGAAGGCATCGCCGTTGCGACAGTAGTACGGCGACGCGGTCGACAAGTTGCCGACCGAACCCACGTATTCCGTCGGACTCGGGTAGTTCTGCGCGAGGGGCGACAGCAATCCGTTCCCATAGGTCGTCGTCGTGACCCGCCCCACCCTCACGGACTTGGAGCAGACGATCGCGCCGCTGGCGGGCGTCGCGGGCTGGTCTCCGGTTGCCCAGTAGTTCGGATCTGTTGAGTCGCCCGGAACCGACTGCACGAAGACCAAGTTCGACGACAGGGTCACCCTCGCCCCTGCGGTGCTGCTGAGGTCCGCCGCTGATCCACAGGCCGTGGCCATCGTGCCGCTGTAGGTGACCCCATCTGAGTTCAGGGAGATCTGCGTCGCCTTCGACCATGGCGAGATGACCTGCATCGAGCCGTCGGAGTTGAATGAGATCGAGGTCGGGCCGGTGTAGAGGCATCCGGGCGTGGCATTGATGTCGGATCGCGCAGCCTGGGCCATGTTCGAGTTGGTCTGCGGAAGCAGGAGCGTACCGACGTGAGCGGGCTGCGGGCTAGAGGCGGAGGCCTGCCCGAAGGTCGGGTTGGCGCAAGTCGATGACGGCTTGTTGTACACCCCGTTTGGTGCGGTCGATTGGACGGTCTGGTTGAAGGTGGCGCCGCAGATGGTGAACTCGTCGTTGCTGCGGATCGGGCCGGCCAGGACGTCGCCCGCGCGGAACTGCACGGGGTCGCATGCCGTGCTGGTCGAGTACGACGGGTCGGTCATATGCACCGAGAGGCAGGACAGGCTGCCATTGCCATTCTGGGTCTCACCCGTGAGAGCCGGATTCGACGACTCGTAGTCGGTGAAATAGAGGTAGTCGATGAATCCGGTACCGCGCACCGTGGCCACCAAGGACCTCGTCTGGTTCCCCGACCGACCGGTGACGCGCAACTGCACCGCGCCGGTCGACGCGAACTTCGAGTTGTTCACCTCGTAGCGGTACGTCTCGGCTCCGCCGGACCCCGACACAGTCGCCCAGGTCCCGCCCACCGTTGTCCCAAAGGCAGGGTTGGACGCCGTTCCGGTGAACGTGCTTCCGGTGGTGAACGGCGTGGCTGCGCCGTAGTGCCAGTACGAGTTGTCGTTGGTCAGTCGGCTCTGATAGTCAGCAGCGCCCGCGTACGCGGCCTGCATCGCGTTCTCGCTGTTGCTGTCCGTCAGATATTTCACTGCCCCACTGGTGGAGATCGCGGCGCCCGTGAAGACCAGGATGGTGATGACGATGCCGATCCCGATGACGGCGGGCAGCACGACACCGTCCTCGCGATGACGGACGGCGCGCAGGAGACGGAGAATGCTCATGAGGTGTTTCCCCCGAATTGGCCGACGTTGAGAAGCGCGATCGTGTTGGTGAGGTGGGTGTCGCCTGCAGCGCCTGCCGTCGACGAGCCGTACTCGAGATTCACGGTCACGGACTGCACAGTGGACGGATCGGTAGTGGCAGCACCACCGGCGTTGAGGTAGACGAAGAGGGCAGTGCCGTCCGATGTCGGACTGGCGACCGGGCCGCCGAGGATCACCTTCGTCGGCGTGTTCGAGAAGGTGCAATATCCAGTCGTGACGCTGCAGGTCGAGCTATAGGTCAGTTGGGTGAGCTGCTTGGTCGTTGAGTCGACATAGAAGCGCACCTTCACCGGCTGCGCCGTGGTGCTGACCAGGTTGACGTAGGCGTAGAACGTCACATCGGTCGCACCCATGCTGGCGAACGCCGGCTGGGTGCCCGTCGCAGTGGGATAGGTGGTCGCTGCGTGCAGATACCGGGAGATCGAGTTCATGGCCGTCGCCGCACCACGGGTGTTGACGTCAGCGGTCGCCTGCACGCTCGAGACTCTCGTCGACGAGATCAGCAGCGCGCCCGCCACCACCATGATGAGAAGACCGAGCATCGTCGAGATCAGCAGCTCAACCAAGGTGAGACCCTGGTCGAGGGTGCGCAGTCGACGTGCCACCCGGGCGATCATGGGAGCACCGTTCGTGGATCGAGGGTGACCGAGTTGGCACCGCCGGACAGAGAGTTGATCGTGCCCGGTGTGATCAAGGTGGGCACGCCGTTCCCGCTTGACGGCAGCGCCGTCGTTGTCGAGCCGGCGGTGGTTCCTGCGTATAGCTCCCAGGTGCCGTAGGGCAGCGCGAGGGTCAAGCTGCTGACGCCCGCGGGCACCACGGGGAATTTGAGGGTCTGGCCGATCGAGCAACCCGGGTCGCCGCTGCCTGACGGCGGTGCGACGGTCACCGCAGTGATGTACTTGCCCTTGTACGCCGCGACGTTGCCAAGAGTCAAGGTGCCCATCCCCACTGCAGTGCTGGGAGCCGTCGCGCCTGCGGCGCCGACCACTGGCGAGGGCGGCGAGCCGACGGCGCCGTCGGCTGCTCGAGCGGTCGTCCACGACGCCGGGTTGGTGTCGAGACAGCTGACCGGGCTGGGAGTGGCCGTGTAGACGAAGGTGCCCGCGATGATCGTGTATCCGTCGCCCCACGGGAACGCCTTGGCGGAGGTCGGGGTCCCGGTGAAGGGCGTGGTTCCCGGCGTCGCATGGAAGAACGAGACGGGAAGGTTGGTGGGCAGCGTCGCGCCTGCCGGATAGGTGAGCGGGAAGGTTGCGGCTCGATCGTATGTGAGGTTCACGATCGTGTTCTGCCCGGCGACAACGCTGACGGGCGCACCATTCGGGGTCGTGGCGCTACTGCTCTGGTTCATGTCGACGTAGCCGGCCAGCGAAGCGCTGACGGTGTAGCTGCCGGGGCTGACCAGCAGTCCGAATGAGCAACCGGCGTTGTCGGTGTCCTGCGGCGGGATCGTCAGTGCCGAGCCGCCGCCTCCTGATGTGGGAGTGATGGTGACGTTGGCACCCGGAATGGCCTGACCGTTGTTCGCGCCGGTGATGGTCACGATGATCGTGCCGGTGGCATCCGAGTTGATGTTGCTCAGTGGCGCGATGGCGCTGGACATCGTCACGGAGCGAGTGACGCGGTTGTTCGCGACCCAACTCACCGTCTCGGTGACGTTCTTGTACTGCAGCGTCCCCGTTCCAGTGCCACACGCGCCCACAGCGCCGGTCGTCGTCTGCCAGGTGACGTCGCGTGTGATGCTGTAGAGCGTGCCGCCGACTGAGGTCGTGATCGGCGACGTGGTCGAGACCACCGAGAAGACACCTGCAGCGTTGACCGACCCGGCGAGACGCATCTGGTCCAAGTCGCTCGACGCGATCGACATGGCGGTCTCGCTCGACCGCGACTGCTGAGTGAGCGTCAGGGCGTTGACCATGCCGTATGCCGCGGTCGTCGCGATCACCGCGAACACCATGATGGCGACGATCACCTCGGTCATTCCGAGGCCGGATTCGTCTCGGGCGAGTCGACGCATCGAGACGGGCGCGCCGATCATGAACCGCCGACGCATTCGTGTGCTCGACATGCGATAGACCTCCCCCCCGAGGTTCGCGAGATGGTGCGGGTGGATGGGCATGGGGCCCATCGACTTGATGACCTTCAGACGGACGGATGACGGTGCTCCGTCACCGGGAGAGCGGGGCGCCGGATACGCAGATCCGACGCCCCGCTCCGTTCAGCGGTTTACGGGCATGCAGCCGCGAGCGTGGTCGCGGTGCTCTTGGTGATGCCCGTGGTGTCCGTGCCCGAGAAGACCGAGCCGGTGGTGCTGAGGCCTGCGACACAGAAGGCCGTGCTGGTGCCACCAACGGCCTTGTAGGTCAGACCCGAGGTGTTCGTGCCGATGGTCGCGCCCGCACCCGTCCAGGTGGCGGTCAGCGAGGTGGCACCGGTGAGGCCGGCAGGCATGGTGCCGTTCGAGGTCTCCAGGCTGACGACTGCGGTCTTCAGGTTGGCGACGTCGGACTGAACAGCCGAGTCCTTCGCGTTGTTCTGGACGCCGACGTACACCGGGATGGCGATCGCGGCGAGGATGCCGATGATGATGACGACGACGAGGAGCTCGATGAGCGTGAAGCCCTTCTCCTCCTTGAGCTCGGCGCGGCGGGCCGCGAGAGCGTTCTTGATGCGGGCGATCATGTGGATTCCATTCGTTGATTGTTGCGTGGGATTTGGAATCGAGCCGTCCCCCCCCTACGGCGGTGGACCCGACATGCTCAAGCTATGGGTCGGCCGAGGGTGTCCCAATCCCGCGTCCGGGGGGTTAAAGCCCTGTTGACGACCCCAATGCGGGGGTGGACAGAAGGGGGGACAGAGCTGTCCCGTGCGCGTGCGTTCGCGCGACCGCGACCGGCCAGCGGCCGGTCGTCAGGGCAACGGCGCCTACGGGCAGGCGGCGTCGACGGTCGTCTGGGCCGAAGGGGCGACGCCCTGACTGTCTGTGGCCCTGAACACGGTGCCGGTCGAGCTCAGCGCCGCGACACAGAAGGCGGTGCCCGACCCTGGCTTGTAGACCATCTTGGTCGTGAACGTGCTCCAGGTCGCTCCTGCCGACGTCCAGGACGACGTCAGCGAGGTCGCTGTCGACGGCAGTGCCGCAGGCATCGCATTGTTGGTGAGGTCGAGAGCAAGCACCGCAGTCCGGAGGTTCGAGGCATCGGAGATGACCGCCGACTCCCGCGCGTGCGCCTGAGCGCCCACGTAGACCGGGATGGCGATCGCGGCCAGGATGCCGATGACGATCACCACGATCAGCAACTCGATGAGCGTGAATCCACTCTCATCGGATTCACCGCCGCGCACCATGGCTCGCGCAGTTTCTCGGATGTTCATGTCAGCCCCCCAGCTGATGCCTCGGCCGATCGTTTTCTGCCGGCGCTTCGATGCACCGCCAGGTTAGAAGGCGGGCTGCGGGGCTCGGAATCCCGCGTACGGGGGTCGGCCCGGCCCGACGCGCGCCGGTTCCAGGCGTGCCGAAGGGGCGGCCCGCCGGGACGGGCCGCCGCTGCTGTCAGCTCAGTGGGCGCCCTGAACGGCCGTCGCAATGCTGAAGATCGGCATGTAGAGCGCCACCACCATTCCACCGATGACGACACCCAGGAAGGCGATCAGCAACGGTTCGATCATGGAGGTGAGGGCCTTGGTCGACGCCTCGACCTCGGAATCGTAGAAGTCGGCGACCTTGTTGAGCATGATCTCGAGAGAACCCGAGTCCTCGCCAACAGCCATCATCTGCACGACCATCGGCGGGAACACCGCCTCAGCGGCGAGCGGCTTCGCGATCGATTGACCGATCTTGACAGACTCCGCGATGCGGTAGGTCGCCTGCTCGATCACGTAGTTGCCCGCGGTCGATCCGACGATATTGAGGGCCTGCAGGATGGGCACGCCGGCGCCGATCATATTGGCGAAGTTGCGGGTGAAGCGTGCCACCGCGATCTTCTGCACGAGCTTGCCGAAGACGGGTGCCCGCAGCTTGAACGGATCGATGACTCGACGGACGCTGTCGCTGTTCTTGTTCCGACGCCACCACACGGCGCCGACCACAATCAGCACGACCAAGGTCGGGATGATCCAGAACATGTTCTGCGAGATATTCACCAGGATCTGGGTCGGGACCGGCAATGAGCTACCGAGACCTTCGAACATGGTCTTGAAGATGGGGACGATGAAGGTGAGCATGATGACGACCGCGACGACGGCAATCAGCAGCACCATGATCGGGTAAGTCATCGCCGACTTGATCTCGGCCTTGAGGTGGGCTTCCTTCTCGAAGTTGGTCGCCAGACCATCCAGTGCGCCCTCGAGGAAGCCGCCGGCCTCACCGGCACGCACCATGCTGATCATCAGCGGCGGGAAGTCGACCGGGTGCTTGGCCAGCGAGTCGGAGAAGGATCCACCAGTCTCGACATCCGTCGCGACCTGGCCCATGATCTCTTTCAGCTTCTTGTTCTCCGTCTGCGACCCGAGGATGTGAAGTGCGCGCAGCAGCGGGAGGCCGGAGCTGATCATGGTAGCCAACTGGCGACTCATGACCGCCAGCGACTTGAGATCGACGCCCTTCTCGAAGCCCTTGAGGCTGACCTCCATGCTGAGCCCGGTGCCGGCGCGGCCCTCAGCAACCGCGAGCGGCGACAGCCCCATGCTCTGAAGCTTGCCAAGAGCGGCCGACTCGCTGGGGGCCTCGAGCTTGCCCTTGACGACCTTGCCGGCCTGGTTGCGGCTGGTGTAGTTCCAGCTCTTGACCGCCATCGACATCAGTGGCGTCCCTTCTCTGCGGAGGCGAACATGGCCTCGTCGTTGAACGTGACGGCCTGCTGCGGCGCAGCGGACCTGCTGATGAGACGCGTGAGCGTCTCCGGATCGTGCGCCTTCTCGAAGGCGGCGTCGCGCGAGATCTGACCGGAGTCGACGAGCTCGGCCAGGTGCTGATCCATGGTGTGCATGCCGAGTTCGCGACCGGCCTGCATCGAGGAGGTGATCTGGTAGCCCTTGCCCTCGCGGATGAGGTTGGCGATGGCCGGGGTGGTCACGAGCACCTCCGTGGCGACGACGCGCCCGTTGCCTTTCGCCTTCTTCACCAGGGTCTGACTCACGACGCCCTGAAGGGTGGCACTGAGCTGGGTGCGCACCTGGTCCTGCTGGTGCGGCGGGTAGACGTCGATGACACGGTCGATGGTGGATGCCGCCGACTGCGTGTGCAGAGTCGCGAAGACCAGGTGGCCGGTCTCGGCCGCGGTGAGCGCGACGGAGATCGTCTCGAGATCTCGCATCTCGCCGACCAGGATGACGTCGGGGTCCTGCCGGAGCACGTGCTTGAGCGCGGCGGCGAAGCTGTGCGTGTCGTGGCCGACCTCGCGCTGGTTCACCAGGGAGCGCTTGTTGCCGTGCATGAACTCGATCGGGTCCTCGACCGTCACGATGTGGTCGGCGCGCGTGCGGTTCACCAGGTCGATGAGCGCGGCAAGCGTCGTCGACTTACCGGAACCGGTCGGTCCCGTCACGAGCACGAGGCCACGGGGCAACGTCGCGAAGCGTCCGACCGACTCCGGGACCCCGAGCTGCTCGAGCGTCTTGATCGTGGTCGGAATGAGTCGGAAGGCGGCACCGATCGCGCCGCGCTGCTGGTACATGTTCACGCGGAACCGGGCGCTCGCCGAGAGCGTGTAGGCCAGGTCGAGCTCGAGGTGCTCCTCGAAGCGGGCGAGCTGATCGGGGCTCAGCAAGGAGACCAGCGCGGAGCGCACCTTCTCGGGTCCCCAGACCGACGCGCCGGCGACCGGGCTCAGGCCGCCGTCGACACGGAGCATCGGCGCCGCGTTGGCGGTGATGTGGAGGTCGGAGGCGCCGGTGAACAGCACCTGCTGCAGCGCCGCGATGACATCGGGATCTGCGTTGCGGTACTCGGGCGCGAGCGGGCCGAGCTCGGTGGCATCGACTGCGGGGGCCGGGGGCATCGCGGTGCCGGGCTGCGGAACGGCGTCGAGGGCGGGCAGTGCCGGCGGGGCTGACGCGGGTGCCGGTGCCGGCGCGGGCGTCTGAGCCTGAACCGGCTCGACCTGCGGCGCAGGCGGGGCGGGCTGGGGCACCGCCGGCTGCGAGACGGCGGTCACCTCCACGACGGCGGGCGCTGCCGGAGCGGCGGCGACGGGCACCGAGGCCTGTGCGGGCGGTACCGGCGGCTGCCCGGGGGGCGGCCAGGACTCGTGGCTGGCCCGCGGAGCCGGCGCGCCATTCGCTTCGACCGGCAGCTCATAGGCCGGGATGGGTGCCTCGGACGGCAGTTCGTAGACCGGTGCCGCGGGAGCAGCGGGCGGCGGTGCGGCCGGCGCGCCGGCGGCGGCCGCCGCGGCCAGGTTCGCAAGATTGTCGTCGGCGGAGATGGGGATCTCCCAGACCGGTTTGTTGGCGCTCATCGTTCCCCCTGGTGCTTTCTGTCCGTTGTCCGACACGTCATGCGACGACGCGCAGGACTTCTTCGATCGAGGTGTACCCCAGGGCGACCTTCGCCCATCCGTCCTGCCGCAGAGTGAGCATGCCCGCCGAGATGGCGGCACGGGTCAGCTCGGCGTTCGAAGCGCGAGCGACGGCGAGCCGCTCGATCTCCTCGTTGACGACCATCACCTCGTGCAAGGCGATGCGGCCGCGGTATCCGGTGTTGCTGCACGCCACGCACCCGACCGGCCGGAACAGCAGCGGAACGCCGCCATCCGGAGCCATCGGGAAGCCGAGACGCACGAGATCGTTGCCGTCGTGCTGGTAGCCCTCTTTGCAGCGTTCGCAGAGCCGCCGCGCGAGGCGCTGGGCGACCACCGAATCGAGCGACGAGCCGACGAGGAACGGCTCGATGTCCATCTCGGTGAGGCGGGTGATGGCAGCGGGCGCCGAGTTGGTGTGCAGGGTCGAGAGCACGAGGTGGCCGGTCAGCGAGGCCTCGATGGCGATCTGCGCGGTCTCCTGGTCTCGGATCTCACCGATGAGCACGACATCCGGGTCGGATCGCAGGATGGATCGCAGCGCACTGGCGAAGGTGAGCCCGGCCTTCGGGTTGACCTGCACCTGGTTGATGCCGGGCATCCGGGTCTCGACCGGGTCTTCGACGGTGATGACGTTGATCTCGCGCTTGGCGACGGTCTGCAGGGTCGTGTACAGCGTGGTCGACTTGCCCGAACCGGTGGGGCCGGTGACCAGGATCATGCCGTGCGGCTTCTTGTAGGACTGCTCGAACATCCTCATGTTGTGCTCGAGCATGTTGAGGTCGCTGATGTTGCGGGCAGACGAGGTGTTGTCGAGGATTCGCATGACGACCTTCTCGCCGTGCACCGTCGGCAGGGTCGCGACGCGGAGGTCGATCTTGTTGCCGCCGTGCACGACCGACATGCGACCGTCCTGCGGCTTGCGACGTTCGGCGATGTCGATGTCGCTCATGATCTTCAGGCGCGAGATCACGCCGTTCTGGATGCTCTTGGGCGCCGCCTGCATCTCGTGCAGCACGCCGTCGATGCGGTACCGGACGTCGAGCTGGCGCTCGCCGGGCTCGATGTGGATGTCGGAGGCGTGGTCCTGGATGGCCTGGCTGATGAGCAGATTGACGAAGCGCACGATCGGCGCGTCGTCTTCCGCCTGCTCGGTGACGGGGACCAGGTCGCTCGACGAGGTGTTCTCCTCGACCATCGCGACGGTCAGTTCGCTCAGCTCGCTGTCGGAGCGCACGAATCGGTCGAGCGCGGCGAGCAGATCGTTGCGTTCCGCGACCACGGGGCGCGCTTGCATCTTCACCGCGGCGCGGATGTCGTCGAGCGCGAGCACGTCACGCGGGTCGGCCATGGCGAGCAGCAGGCGATCACCGTCTCGGCCGATCGGCAGGACCTCGTGGCGGCGCAGCAGGGCGACAGGCACGAGCGAGACGGCGGACTGGTCGATCGGGTAGTCGGTGAGATCCACGAAGGGGAGTCCGAGTTGCGCCGCGCGAGCCGACGCGACCTGGCTCTCGGTGACGACGCCGCCCTCGACCAGCTCGGCGACGTGCGCGTCGTCGCGTGCGGGGTCGCCGGTGACCTGGTCCATGCTCGTGATGGGCATGAGGCCGCGAATGATCAGGATCTCAGACAGGGAGGCCACGGGCACCCCCCTCGGTGTCGCCGGACGCGCTGAGTTCCCCCCGGTTCTCAGCACGGTCTCGGGTCTTCGCCGCGGATATGCGAAACCCTGAGAGTGCCAGGCTAGGTGGGATCAGCACGCGCGGGCAGCCCCGCAATCGGGGGGGCGCGCGGTGGAGCTGGGGGCTAGGCTGCTGCCCCTCCGCGCTCGTACTCGGCGCGCTTCTCCTCCTGCTCGCGATCCCACGCGGTGCGGGTCTCTTCGTTGCGCGCGCGGACGCGGCGACCGCGCGCCGCGATCGCCAGGCCGATCCAGATCGACACCTCACGCGCGACGAGCGCCGCGGCGATCATGAGCGGATTCGTGGCCAGGGCTCCGAAGGCGGCGTTGGCCTCGGCGGGCGTCTTGCCGATCACGTTGTCGACCAGCAGCAGCAGGCCGATCGACGCGAAGTAGACGAAGAGCGCGACCAGCAGGCTGCCGATCACGTGGGCCCACCAGCCCGCGCGGTTGAGGATCACGACGAGCACGATGAATCCGAGTGCGAACATCATGACCGGGATCCAGAAGATCGCGTTCTGGACGAAGGCCGAGAATGCCGGGCTGAGGCCGGCGCCACTGAAGCGGATCGCGAGAGGAATGGCTGCCGCGGCCGCGTAGGCGGCGGCGAACACAACCGTCCCGACCAGGGCGAGCAGCACGCCGACGACGCGGTTGCCGCGCACCCGCGGAGGGAGCGGAGCCTGTACGTAGACCACCTGCTGGCCGGCGACGGCGGATTGCCCGGGGGCGACCTCGCCCGTGGCGGTGCCCTCGGCCGCCGGCTCGACCTTCGCGGTCTCGGTCTTGGCGGCGTCGGCCTTGGCAGCCTCGGACTTCGTGTTCTCGGCCTTCGCGGGGTCGGCCTTCGCCGTGTCGACCACGGCGGGCGTCTCGGTCGAGGCGTCAGCGGGAGCAGCCGTGTCGACGGGAGCGTCGCCGCCCTCTGCCTGGGGGGCCTTGCGTGACTTCGGGGCGGGGGTCTCGTCGCTCATGGCAGCTCCTTCGATGGTGGGTGACAGCCTAGCGAAGCACCGTGCGCCCGCGAGAGTGCGGGTTCACAGCCGCCTTCAATGGTTCATGTGTGGGTGAAATGGAGCCGGGCACGACGAAGGCCCCCGCCCGGCGGAACCGGTGGGGGCCTTCGCTGCGTGGATTACTAGTTGTACGTGCCGGGCGTGAAGTCGTCCGAGCTGAAGCTGTCGAAGTCGACGAAGCTCAGATCGGACTCGCTGAACACCGAGTCGTCGGTGAAGATGCGGTTCGGGTAACGCTCCGCCTTCGCCTCCTCGGTGGCCTCGACGTTCACATTGCGGTACTTGCTGAGGCCGGTCCCTGCCGGGATCAGCTGACCGATGATCACGTTCTCCTTCAGTCCGACCAGCGGGTCGGACTTGCCCTCCATGGCGGCCTGCGTGAGCACGCGGGTCGTCTCCTGGAAGGAAGCGGCCGACAGCCACGACTCGGTCGCGAGCGAGGCCTTGGTGATGCCCATGACCTCCTGGCGGGCCGAGGCGGTCTTCTTGCCCTCGGTGAGCGCGGCACGGTTGATCTCGTTGTACTTCGACCGATCGACCAGCTCGCCGGGCAGCAGCTCGGTGTCGCCGTGCTCCACGACGGTCACCTTGCGCAGCATCTGCCGCACGATGACCTCGATGTGCTTGTCGTGGATCGGGACGCCCTGGCTGCGGTAGACACCCTGCACGCCGTCGACGAGGTGCAGCTGCACGGCGCGGACGCCCTGCACGCGCAGCACCTCCTTCGGGTCCAGGTTGCCGACCACGAACTGCTGGCCGAGCTCGACATGCTGCCCGTCCTCGACGAGGAGGGTGGCGCGCTTGAGCACCGGGTACTTGTGCGGCTCGTCCCCGTTGTCGGGGGTGAGCACCACGTGACGCGAACGGTCGGTGTCTTCGATGGTGACGCGCCCTGCCGCCTCGGCGATCGGGCTCGCGCCCTTCGGGGTGCGGGCCTCGAAGAGCTCCGTCACGCGGGGCAGACCCTGCGTGATGTCATCCGCCGACGCCGAACCACCGAAGTGGAAGGTGCGCATGGTGAGCTGCGTTCCGGGCTCGCCGATCGACTGGGCCGCGATGATGCCGACGGCCTCGCCGATGTCGACCAGCTTGCCGGTCGCGAGCGAGCGTCCGTAGCAGGCCGCGCAGACGCCGACCGCCGACTCGCAGGTGAGCACCGAGCGGACCTTGACGGTCTCGACACCGGCGACCATCAGCTTGTCGATCAGCACGTCGCCGACATCGCTGCCGGCCTCGGCCACGACCTTGCCCTTGGCGTCGACCGCGTCCTCGGCGAGGCTGCGGGCGTACACCGAGTTCTCGACGTTCTCATCGCGAACCAGGGTGCCGTCGTCGAGCTTGGCCGCGATGCGCAGCTCAAGTCCCTTCGTGGTGCCGCAGTCGTCTTCGCGGATGATGACGTCCTGGCTGACGTCGACGAGTCGACGGGTCAGGTAGCCGGAGTCCGCGGTACGCAGAGCGGTGTCCGCCAGGCCCTTGCGAGCACCGTGGGTGGCGATGAAGTACTCGGCCACCGACAGGCCCTCGCGGTACGAGGAGATGATCGGACGCGGGATGGTCTCACCCTTCGGGTTCGACACCAGGCCCCGGATGCCGGCGATGTTGCGCACCTGCAGCCAGTTGCCTCGAGCGCCGGACGACACCATCCGGTAGATGTTGTTGTCCTTCGGGAACGAGTTCTGCATCGAGGCGGCGACCTCGTTGGTGGCCTCCGTCCAGATGTCGATCAGCTCACGGCGGCGCGAGGCGTCGTCGATCAGACCCTTGTCGAACTCGCCCTGGACCTTCGCGGCGCGCTTCTCGTGCTTGGCGACGATCTCGGGCTTGTCCTTCGGGGTCAGGATGTCGCTGAGCGCGACGGTGACTCCCGAGCGGGTCGCCCAGTAGAAGCCGGCGTCCTTGATCCGGTCGAGCGCCGCAGCGACCTCGACCTTGGGGTACCGCTCCGCCAGGTCGTTGACGATCGCGCTCATCTTGCCCTTGTCGGCGACGGCCTCGACGTACGGGTAGTCCGCCGGGAGCGTCTCGTTGAAGATCGCGCGACCGAGCGAGGTGGTGAGAAGGGTCGTCGATCCCTGCACGAAGCCCTCGGGAGCGACATCCTCGGGGAGGTAGACGTTCTCGAGGCGGATGCGCACGACCGCGTTGAGGTCGAGCGAACCCTGATCTTTCGCGAGGATCGCCTCGGCGATCGACGAGAACGCACGGCCCTCACCGACAGCACCCTCCTTGATGGTCGTCAGGTGGTGCAGACCGATGATCATGTCCTGGGTGGGCAGGGTCACCGGGCGGCCGTCCGACGGCTTCAGGATGTTGTTGCTGGCGAGCATCAGGATGCGGGCCTCGGCCTGCGCCTCGACCGACAGCGGCAGGTGCACAGCCATCTGGTCGCCGTCGAAGTCCGCGTTGAACGCGGCGCAGACGAGCGGGTGCAGTTGGATCGCCTTGCCCTCGACGAGCTGAGGCTCGAAGGCCTGGATGCCGAGACGGTGCAGCGTGGGCGCGCGGTTCAGCAGCACGGGACGCTCGCGGATGATCTCCTCGAGCACGTCCCACACCTGCGGACGCGAACGCTCCACCATGCGCTTAGCGCTCTTGATGTTCTGCGCGTGGCTCAGGTCGATGAGGCGCTTGATCACGAACGGCTTGAACAGCTCGAGCGCCATCTGCTTGGGCAGACCGCACTGGTGCAGCTTGAGCTGAGGTCCGACGATGATCACCGAACGACCGGAGTAGTCGACGCGCTTGCCGAGCAGGTTCTGACGGAACCGGCCCTGCTTGCCCTTGAGCATGTCGCTCAGCGACTTGAGCGCGCGGTTGCCGGTGCCCGTGACGGGGCGGCCGCGGCGGCCGTTGTCGAACAGGGCGTCCACGGCCTCTTGCAGCATCCGCTTCTCGTTGTTGACGATGATCTCGGGAGCCCCGAGGTCGAGCAGACGACGCAGACGGTTGTTGCGGTTGATCACGCGGCGGTAGAGGTCGTTCAGGTCGGAGGTCGCGAAGCGGCCACCATCCAGCTGGACCATCGGGCGCAGCTCCGGCGGGATCACCGGGACCACGTCGAGCACCATCGCGGCCGGCGAGTTGCCGGTCTGCAGGAAGGAGTTGACCACGCGCAGGCGCTTGATCGCACGGATCTTCTTCTGGCCCTTGCCGGTGGCGATCTGCTCGTGGAGCAGCTCGCTCTCGGCGGCCAGGTCGAAGGCCTCCAGGCGCTTCTGGATGCTCTCGGCACCCATGTACGCCTCGAAGTACAGTCCGTAGCGGTCCTGCAGCTCGTGGAAGACCGAGTCCTCGGGCTTCAGGTCGCCGACCTTGAGCGTGCGGAAGTCTTCCCAGACTCGCTGCAGCTGGGCGATCTGCTCGTCGTACGACTTGCGGACCTGACCCATCTCCTTCTCGGCGGTGTCCTTGACCTTGCGCTTCTGATCACTCTTGGCGCCCTCGTCCTCCAGGGCGGCCAAGTCGGTCTCGAGGGCCGACAGGCGCGTGGCGATCTGGGAGTCGCGCTGCTGCTCGAGCTGCTTGATCTCGAGGTTGACCTCGTTCTCGAGGCCGGGCAGGTCGTTGTGGCGACCCTCCTCGTCGACCGAGATGACCATGTACGCGGCGAAGTAGATGACCTTCTCGAGGTCCTTCGGCGCCATGTCGAGCAGGTAGCCGAGGCGGCTCGGCACACCCTTGAAGTACCAGATGTGCGTCACCGGAGCGGCGAGCTCGATGTGGCCCATGCGCTCACGACGGACGGAGCTCTTGGTGACCTCCACGCCGCAGCGCTCGCACACGATGCCCTTGAAGCGGACGCGCTTGTACTTGCCGCACGAGCACTCCCAGTCGCGAGACGGTCCGAAGATCTGCTCGCCGAACAGGCCGTCCTTCTCGGGCTTGAGGGTGCGGTAGTTGATGGTCTCCGGCTTCTTGACCTCGCCGTAGCTCCACGCGCGGATGTCCGCGCTGGTGGCCAGGCCGATCCGAAGCTGGTCGAACGTTGTTGCGTCGATCACTGTGTCGTGTCTTCTTTCGCTAGTTCTCGAAGATGTGAGTGGATGGCCCGGCTCAGATGTCGTCGATGGACGACGACTCGAAGCGGGTGGAGATGTTGATGCCCAGCTCCTCGGCGGCACGGAAGACCTCGTCGTCCGTGTCCTTCAGGCTGATGGCGGATCCGTCGGCCGCGAGCACCTCGACGTTCAGGCACAGCGACTGCATCTCCTTGATGAGCACCTTGAAGCTCTCGGGGATCCCCGGCTCCTGGATGTTCTCGCCCTTGACGATCGCCTCGTACACCTTGACGCGGCCGAGGATGTCATCCGACTTGATGGTCAGAAGCTCCTGCAGCGCGTAGGCGGCACCGTAGGCCTCGAGCGCCCAGACCTCCATCTCGCCGAAGCGCTGTCCACCGAACTGCGCCTTTCCGCCGAGGGGCTGCTGGGTGATCATCGAGTACGGGCCCGTCGAGCGTGCGTGGATCTTGTCGTCGACCAGGTGGTGCAGCTTCAGGATGTACATGTAGCCGACCGAGACCGGTGCCGGGTACGGCTCGCCGGAGCGGCCGTCGAACAGCTGGGTCTTGCCCGTCGAGTCGATCAGGCGCTCGCCATCGCGGTTCGGGAGCGTCGAGTCGAGCAGACCCGCGATCTCGTCCTCGAAGGCGCCGTCGAACACCGGGGTCGCGACCTTGGTGCCGGGAGCAGCGGAGTGCGCCTCTGCCGGCAGGTGCGACGCCCACTTCGGCGAGCCCTGCACCTCCCAGCCCTGCTTGGCGATCCACCCGAGGTGGGTCTCGAGCACCTGGCCGAAGTTCATGCGACCGGGGATGCCGAGCGGGTTGAGGACGATGTCGACCGGGGTGCCGTCCGCGAGGAACGGCATGTCTTCGACCGGCAGGATCTTCGAGATGACGCCCTTGTTGCCGTGGCGGCCGGCGAGCTTGTCGCCCTCGGTGATCTTGCGCTTCTGGGCGATGAACACGACGACGCGCTGGTTGACGCCCGAGCCGAGCTCGTCGTCGCCGTCCTGCGCGTCGAACACCTTGACGCCGATGATGGTGCCCTCTTCACCGTGAGGAACCTTGAGCGAGGTGTCGCGCACCTCGCGGCTCTTCTCGTTGAAGATGGCGCGCAGCAGGCGCTCCTCGGCGCTCAGCTCGGTCTCACCCTTCGGCGTGACCTTGCCGACCAGGATGTCGCCGGGGCGGACCTCGGCACCGATCCGGATGATGCCGCGCTCGTCGAGGTCGGCGAGCAGGTCGGGGCTGACGTTCGGGAGATCACGCGTGATCTCCTCCTTGCCGAGCTTCGTGTCGCGCGCGTCGACCTCGTACTCCTCGATGTGGATCGAGCTGAGCACGTCGTCCTTGACCAGGTTCTGGCTGAGGATGATGGCGTCTTCGAAGTTGTGACCCTCCCACGGCATGAACGCGACGAGCAGGTTCTTGCCGAGCGCGAGCTCGCCGTTCTCGGTCGCAGGACCGTCGGCGATCACCTGGCCGACCTCGATGCGGTCGCCCGCATCCACGATCACGCGGTTGTTGTACGAGGTGCCCTGGTTGGAGCGGTCGAACTTGCGCAGGAAGTAGTCCTGCGTTCCGCCCTCGTCCAGCTGGACCGTCACGACGTCCGCCGAGACCTCGAGCACCACACCGGCCTTGTCGGCGGTGATCACATCACCGGCGTCGATGGCCGCGTAGCCCTCCATGCCGGTCCCGACCAGCGGCGACTCGCTGCGCAGCAGCGGGACAGCCTGACGCTGCATGTTCGCACCCATGAGGGCGCGGTTCGCGTCGTCGTGCTCGAGGAAGGGGATGAGCGAGGTCGCGACCGACACCATCTGGCGCGGCGAGACATCCATGTAGTTGACCTCGCCGGAGTCGACCAGGTCGACCTCCTCGCCCTTGCGGCGCACGAGCACCTTGGGCTCGGCGAAGTGCGAGTCGGCCGTCAGCGGCGCGTTCGCCTGGGCGACCACGAAGTCGTCTTCCTCGCTGGCGGTGAGGTAGTCGATCTTGTCGGTGACCTTGCCGTTGACGACGCGACGGTACGGGGTCTCGATGAAGCCGAAGGAGTTGATCCGCGCGAACGAGGCGAGCGAACCGATCAGGCCGATGTTCGGGCCCTCAGGAGTCTCGATCGGGCACATGCGGCCGTAGTGGCTGGGGTGCACGTCACGGACCTCGACGCCGGCACGCTCGCGGCTCAGACCACCGGGGCCGAGCGCGCTCAGGCGGCGCTTGTGGGTCAGACCCGCGAGCGGGTTGTTCTGGTCCATGAACTGCGACAGCTGCGAGGTGCCGAAGAACTCCTTGATCGCGGCGACCACGGGGCGCACGTTGATCAGGGTCTGCGGAGTGATCGCCTCGATGTCCTGCGTGGTCATGCGCTCGCGCACGACGCGCTCCATGCGGCTCAGGCCGGTGCGCACCTGGTTCTGGATGAGCTCGCCGACCGCGCGGATGCGGCGGTTGCCGAAGTGGTCGATGTCGTCGACGTCGAGACGGATCTCGACCTTCTTGCCATCGCGGATGCCCGGCAGGGTGGTCTGGCGCGCGTGCAGCGCGACCAGGTACTTGATCGTCGCGATGATGTCGTCGATCGAGAGCACCGAGTCTTTCAGCGGTGCGTCGATGCCGAGCTTGCGGTTGATCTTGTAGCGACCCACCTTGGCGAGGTCGTAGCGCTTCGGGTTGAAGTAGAAGTTGTCGAGGAGCGCGCGGGCGGCCTCGGCGGCCACCTGCTCGCCCGGACGCAGCTTGCGGTAGATGTCCTTGAGCGCGTCCTCCTTGGTGAGGATCGCATCCTTCTCGAGCGTGCCCGCGATCGACTCGTAGCCGGCGAACTTCTCCAGGATCTCTTCGCTGGTCAGACCGAGCGCCTTGAGGAAGACGGTGACCGACTGCTTGCGCTTGCGGTCGATGCGCACGCCGACCTGGTCGCGCTTGTCGATCTCGAACTCGAGCCACGCACCGCGGCTCGGGATGATGCGCGCCGAGTAGATGTCGGTGTCCGAGGTCTTCTCGGGGGTGCGCTCGAAGTACACACCGGGCGAACGGACCAGCTGCGACACGACGACGCGCTCGGTTCCGTTGATGATGAAGGTGCCCTTCTCGGTCATGAGCGGGAAGTCGCCCATGAACACGGTCTGGGTCTTGATCTCGCCGGTCATGTGGTTCATGAACTCGGCGTTCACGTAGAGCGGCGCGGCGAAGGTCTTGCCGCGCTCCTTGCACTCCTCGATGGAGTACTTGGGCTCTTCGAGCTCGGGAGCCGTGAACGAGAGCTGCATGGTCTCGCCGAGGTCTTCGATGGGCGAGATCTCTTCGAAGATCTCATCGAGGCCGGTGGTCTGAGGCACCGCGTCGTTCCCGGTGGCCTTGGCCTCCTCGACCCGCGCCTTCCACGCGTCGTTGCCGACCAGCCAGTCGAAGCTCTCGGTCTGCAGAGCCAGCAGATCGGGAACGGTCAGGGTGTCGGTGATCTTCGCGAACGACAACCGCGATGCGGTACGACCGTTCTTGGTGGACTTCTTGCTAGAGCTGGATGCAGAGCGCGCAGCGGCCAAGGTAGGTAACAACCTCCGTGAGACCCGTCGGTCTCGTTGTGTTGGTAGTGGAGAAGGCGACTCCCACAGCCTCAGAAAAGCCCCGCCGCGATATTCGGGATTCGGTCTGAGCACTGCCTCACATGGGCACAGCGCCGTCCGCAATATGACGACGAGGTGGGTGGGAGCGCAAGGATCAACTGTATGTCATAACTCGGCGACATGTCCAGGTATTCCTTGACTTGATTTCCCAATAGGGCTATAAGCCGGAGTCCGGGTCGATCAATGGCCGCTCAGCCGGCTCGTAAGCGTCGTCGCGGCACGGTGAACGGCGGGGCCGAGCTCGGCCCGCTCGGCGTCGTCCGGGCCGGTGCGGAAGGTCACGCCGACGGCCGCGATCGGGTACCCATTGCGATCGAGCACGGCGGAAGCGACGGACGAGTAGCCCGCGGTGATGTCCCCGTCCTCCTCGGCCCAACCCCGCTCGCGCGCGGTGCGCAGCAGTTCGTCGAGCTCGGCGAGCGTCGACGGCCCGGGGCCGGTGCGACGGTAGAGGGCATCCCGATGCGGGTACAGCGCACGCACCTGCTCGCGCGGCATCGCAGCGAGCGCCGATCGTCCGGTGGCGGTGAGGTGAGCGGGCAAGCGCACGCCGATGTTGGACACCGTGGTCGGGGCGCGCGGGGCGGAGACGCGATCGACGTAGGTCACCTCGGCTCCGGTCATGACGACGAGGTGCGCCACCAACGGGATGCGGGAGTCCGCGACCACGCGCTCGAGCAACGGATGCGCGAGCCGCCGCACCCGATCGGTCTGCAGCATCCCGGCGCCGATCTCGGTGACGAGCGCCGAGAGCCCGTATGCGCGCTCCTCGGGATAGTGGACGAGGAACCCCTCATCCATCATCGTGCGCGCCAATTGGTAGAGAGAGGAGCGCGGCATCGCGAGTTGACGCGCCAGCGTCGAGGCCGGAACCGGCGCGGTCCGCTCGGCCAGCGCCCGGAGCATGCGGAGCGCGTTGCGCGCGGCGGGGACGTCGGACGGCATCGCATCCGCTCCTTCCGGCTCGCTGATTGTCTGAGATTTCAGACTGTACTGCGTCTGCCGGGGTGCCGGTTGGCGAGCCTCGGCGGTTCACTGAGGCATGCAGCAGATCACGATCGGCGGGCATCCGCTGACCCCCGACGAGGTGGTGGCGGTCGCGCGCCACGACGCGCACGTCGAACTCGCCCCCGAGGCGCTGGCGCGCATGGCGGAGACCCGCGCGGTGATCGAGGCGCTCGCCGACGACCCCGAGCCGCACTACGGCGTCTCGACCGGATTCGGCGCGCTCGCCACCACGCACATCCCCGTCGAGCAGCGCCAGCAGTTGCAGCGCTCCCTGATCCGCAGCCACGCCGCGAGCTCGGGCCGAGAGGTCGAGCGCGAGGTGGTGCGCGCCACCATGCTGCTGCGCCTGCAGACGCTGGCCACGGGCCGCACCGGCGTGCGCACCGCGGTCGCCCAGAGCTACGCCGCCCTGCTCAATGCGGGCATCACCCCGGTCGTCGGCGAGTACGGCTCGCTGGGCTGCTCGGGCGATCTGGCCCCCCTGGCCCACTGCGCGCTGGCCGTGATGGGCGAAGGCGAGGTGCGCACCGCCGACGGAACGCTGACCGATGCCGCCGCCGCCCTCGCCGCGCACGGAATCGAGCCGATGGTGCTGCGCGAGAAGGAGGGCCTGGCTCTCATCAACGGCACCGACGGGATGCTCGGCATGCTCTCCCTCGCGCTCATCGACCTGGACGCGCTGCTGACCACCGCCGACCTCGCCGCCGCGATGAGCGTCGAGGGGCTGGCCGGCACCGATGCGGTGTTCGCGGCGGACCTGCAGGCGCTGCGGCCGCATCCGGGGCAGGCGGTCTCGGCCGGGGTGATGCGGCAGGTGCTTGCCGACTCCCCCGTGATCGCCGCCCACGCCACCCGCGGGTTCACCCGGGTGCAGGATGCCTACTCGCTGCGCTGCGCGCCGCAGGTGCACGGCGCCGCCCGCGACACCGTCGACCACGCGCGCACGGTCGCCTCGCGCGAACTCGCGAGCGCGATCGACAACCCCGTCGTCACGCTCGACGGTCGGCTGCAGTCGAACGGCAACTTCCACGGCGCGCCGATCGGCTACGTGCTCGACTTCCTGGCGATCGCGGTGGCGGATGTCGCGAGCATGAGCGAGCGGCGCACCGACCGCTTCCTCGACAAGAACCGCAACGGCGGGCTGAACCCGTTCCTGGCGGACGACCCGGGCGTCGACTCCGGGCACATGATCGCGCAGTACACGCAGGCCGGGATCGTCAGCGAGCTGAAGCGCCTCGCCGCGCCGGCCTCCGTCGACTCGATCCCGACCAGCGCCATGCAGGAGGATCACGTGTCGATGGGCTGGAGCGCGGGCCTCAAGTTGCGGCGCTGCATCGACGGCCTGACGCGCGTGCTCGCCATCGAGATCCTCACCAGCACCCGCGGTCTCGAGATGCGCGGCGACGGAGCGTCGCCGATCTCGCAGCGTGTCATCGACGCGCTGCGCACCCGCGTTCCGGGAGCGGGACCCGACCGGTATCTCGCGCCCGAGATCGCGGCGGCCGTCGAGCTGGTGCGCTCGGGCGAACTGCTGGAGGCGGCAGCGCTGCACCCCATCCCATCGGCCCGGAAGGAGATCGCATGACCGGCGCATATCGAGGTACCCAGCTGCACACCCTCGGCTGGCCGCAGGAGGCGGCGCTGCGGATGCTGCAGAACAACCTCGACCCCGAGGTGGCCGAGCATCCAGAGCAGCTGATCGTGTACGGCGGAACCGGCAAGGCCGCCCGCGACCACGCCAGCCTGGCCGCCATCTACCGCAGCCTCGAGACCTTACGCGGTGACGAGACCCTGCTCGTGCAGTCGGGCAAGCCGGTCGGCGTCATGCAGACGCACGAGTGGGCGCCGCGCGTGCTCATCGCCAACTCGAACCTGGTGGGCGACTGGGCCAACTGGGACGAGTTCCGCCGCCTCGAGGCGCTCGGCCTGACGATGTACGGGCAGATGACCGCGGGGTCGTGGATCTACATCGGCACCCAGGGCATCCTGCAGGGCACGTACGAGACCTTCGCGGCGGTGGCGGCGAAGAAGTTCGGCGGGTCGCTCGCGGGCACGATCACGCTGACCGCCGGCCTCGGCGGGATGGGCGGCGCGCAGCCGCTCGCCGTCACCATGAATGGCGGCGTGGCCATCGTGATCGACGTCGACCCGTCGCGGATCGCCCGCCGCATCGAGCAGCGCTACCTCGACGTGCATGCGGACTCGCTCGAGCAGGCGCTCACCCTCGCCTACGACGCCCGCGACCTGCGCCGGCCGCTGTCGATCGGCCTGCTCGGCAACGCGGCGTCGCTCGTGCCCGAGCTGCTCGCGATGGGCGCCGAGATCGACATCGTCACCGACCAGACCAGTGCGCACGACCCGCTGGCCTACCTGCCGGTGGGGGTCGCCTTCGACGACTGGGCGGATGCCCGGCGCGATCCCGGATTCGCCCAGCGCGCGCGTGAGTCGATGGCGCTGCACGTCGAGGGAATGGTCGGGTTTCAGAAGCGCGGAGCCGAGGTGTTCGACTACGGCAACAACATCCGTACCGAGGCGCTGACGGCCGGCTACGCGGAGGCGTTCGCGTTCCCCGGGTTCGTGCCCGCCTACATCCGCCCGCTGTTCGCCGAGGGCAAGGGGCCGTTCCGCTGGGCGGCGCTGTCGGGTGAGCCTGAAGACATCGCGAAGACCGATCGGGCCGTGCTCGAGCTCTTCCCCGAGAACGAGTCGTTGGTGCGCTGGATCAAGCTCGCGCAGGAGCGCGTGAAGTTCCAGGGCCTGCCGGCGCGCATCTGCTGGCTGGGCTACGGCGAGCGCGATGTCGCCGGCCTGCGGTTCAACGACATGGTCGCGTCGGGCGAGCTGGCCGCGCCGATCGTGATCGGGCGCGACCACCTGGACTCCGGCTCGGTGGCCAGCCCGTACCGCGAGACCGAGGCGATGCTCGACGGCTCCGACGCGATCGCCGACTGGCCGCTGCTGAACGCGCTCGTCAATGCGGCGTCGGGCGCGACCTGGGTGTCGATCCACCACGGCGGCGGCGTCGGGATCGGGCGCAGTATCCATGCCGGACAGGTCACGGTGGCCGACGGGTCGGCGCTGGCCGGCGAGAAGATCGCCCGCGTTCTGCGCAACGACCCGGGGATGGGCGTGATCCGCCACGTCGATGCCGGGTACGACGACGCGATCCGCACGGCGGATGAGCGCGGCGTTCGCATCCCGATGCGGGAGCATGACTGACGTGCTGCTGAGCGAGCTGTCGGACGTCGGCCGCGATCCCGCGGGCGGCGTGACGAGGTTCGCCTGGGCGGCCGCCGAGCTCGAGTTGCGCGAGTGGTTCGCGGCGCGTGCCACTGCACTCGGGCTCCAGGTCGAGACCGACCGAAACGGCAACCTGTGGGCGTGGTGGGGCGCCTCGTTGCCGGGCACGGCCTTCGTCGTCGGGTCGCACCTCGACAGCGTGCGCAGCGGCGGCGAGTGGGACGGGCCGCTCGGCGTGGTGTCGGCGTTCGCGGTCGTCGAATCGCTGCGCGCGGCGGGATGGACGCCCACCCGGCCGGTCGCGGTCGTCGCGTTCGCCGATGAGGAGGGCGGCCGGTTCGGCCTGGCCTGCCTGGGATCGCGGCTGCTGACGGGCGCGGTCGACTCTGAGCGGGCGCTGGCTCTGGCCGACGATGACGGAGTCACCCTGGCCGAGGCGATGACGGCCTCAGGACACGACCCGCGACTCGTCGGAGCCGATGCGGATCGGCTGGCCCAGATCGGCGCCTTCGTCGAGCTGCACATCGAGCAGGGCAGGATGCCCGTCGCCGGCGGAGCCCGCGGCCTCGCCGGCGCCGGCCGCCCGGTGGGTGTCGCCCGCGAGATCTGGCCGCATGGGCGCTGGCGGATCGACCTGGCCGGGGTGCCGGATCACGCGGGAACGACCGCGCTCGCCGACCGGGTCGACCCGGTGTTGGCGATGGCCGAGGGGATCGTCGAGGTGCGGCGGGCGGCCGACGAGCTGGGGATCCTCGCGACGGTGGGGCGGGTGCGCGTGCTGCCGGGAGCGGTGAACGCGATCGCGGCGACGGCATCCCTCTGGGTCGATGCGCGCGGGGAGGATCCGGCACGGGTGCGTGAGCTCGTCGCGGCCGTCGAGGCGCGACTCGGCGGCGTGGCGGCGGCGCTCGAGAGCTGGACCGACGTGACCCGTTTCGACACCGCCCTGACCGCGGATGTCGCTGCCGCGATCGGCGGCGAGGTGCCCGAACTCCCCTCGGGTGCCGGGCACGATGCCGGAGTGCTGTCGCTGGCCGCCATCCCCACGGCGATGCTGTTCGTGCGCAACCCCACCGGCGTCTCGCACTCGCCGGAGGAGCACGCCGAGGAGTCGGACGCGCTCGCCGGGGTTGCGGCGCTGACCGCTGTCGTGCGGAGGATGGCCGGGTGAGCGTCTTCTGGTTGGAGCACGCCTGGGTCGACGGCACGATCCGAGCGGGCGTGCGCGTGCACGAGAGCGACGGCGTGATCACGACGGTGGCCGAAGGCCCCGCGCAACCCGACGACGTCACGTTGAGCGGCCTCACCGTGCCCGGCATCGCGAACGGCCACTCGCACGCCTTCCACCGCGCACTGCGCGGACGCACCCACGCCGGTGGCGGCGACTTCTGGGCCTGGCGCGAGCAGATGTACGCGGCCGCGGCCGTGCTCGATCCCGATCGCTACTACGCGCTGGCCACCGCCTTCTACGCCGAGCTGCTGCTCGCCGGCTACACGGCGGTCGGCGAGTTCCACTACCTGCACCGCGATCCGACGACCGCGATGGCGGATGCCGTGGTCGCCGCGGCGCGCGAGGCCGGCATCCGGTTGACCCTGCTCGACACGCTGTACCGACACGGCGGGCGCGACGAGAAGGGGACGGCCCTGCCGCCGAACGAGGCGCAGCGACCCTTCATCAGCAGCATCCCGGTGTGGTTGGCGCGCCATGAGTCGCTCGTGGTGGGCGGCAACACGCGACGCGGTGCCGCGATCCACTCACTGCGGGCTGTGGACCCGTCCGACGTCGAGCGGATCGTCGCGGCGATCGGCGACGAACCCCTGCACGCGCACGTGTCGGAGCAGCCGGCCGAGAACGCGCAGGTCGAGGCCGCGTTCGGCCGCTCGCCCGTGGCGGTGCTGCGCGATGCCGGCGCCCTCGGCCCGCGGTTCACCGCCGTGCACGCCACCCACCTGACCGACGCCGACATCGCCGATCTCTCCGGATCATTCGTCTGCATCTGCCCGACCACCGAGCGCGACCTCGGCGACGGAATCGGCCCGGCCCGCGCGCTTCGCGATGCGGGGGCGACCCTGACGATCGGCAGCGACCAGCACGCCGTCGTCGATCCCTTCGACGAGCTGCGCGCGCTCGAGGGCCACGAACGGCTGGCGTCGGGCCGCCGCGGAATCTTCTCGCCGGCGGAGCTGCTGACCGCCGCCACGTCCGACGGGTACCGCTCGCTGGGCTGGACCGGCGGGCTCGCCGTCGGAGCGGAGTGCGACCTGGTGACACTGCGAACGGACTCGACGCGCACCGCGGGGGCTTCCCTCGACCAACTGTGGCTCACGGCATCCGCTGCTGATGTCACGGATGTCGTGGTCGGAGGCACGCAGGTCGTGACGGCGGGCGCGCACCGGCTCGGCGACGTCGGCGCCGCGCTGGCCGACGCGATCGGAGCCGTGCTGCCATGACCTCCACTCTCGTCACCTCGATCGGCGAGCTGACCACCTGGGAGCCCGATCGGCCGGTGCGCCACGACGCCGCGATCGTGTTCGAGCAGGGAGCGGTGGCGTGGGTCGGCGATACCGACGACGCCCCCGCAGCCGACGAACGTATCGACGCCGAGGGTCGCGCTGCCGTGCCCGGCTTCGTCGACAGCCACAGCCACCTCATGTTCGCCGGCGATCGGGCCGACGAGTTCGAGGCGCGGATGGAGGGGCGACGGTACGAGGCGGGCGGCATCCGCCGAACGGTGCGCCTGACTCGCGAGGCCGACGACGCGTCCCTCCTGGCGCGGGCGACGGCGATCGTCGACGAGATGCGCCGGCAAGGCACGACGACGGTCGAGATCAAGAGCGGCTACGGGCTCACGGTGCGCGATGAGGAGCGCGCCCTGCGACTGGCCCGCCAGTTGACCCCCGAGACGACCTTCTTGGGTGCGCACGTGGTGCCCGTCGAGTTCGAAGATGACCCAGACGCCTACGTCGACCTGGTCACCGGACCGATGCTGGATGCCTGCGCCCCCTTCGCGCGCTGGATCGATGTGTTCTGCGAGACCGGCGCGTTCACCGTCGAGCAGAGCCGCCGCATCCTCGAGGCCGGAGCCGCCCGCGGCCTCGGCCTGCGCCTGCACGCCGGGCAGCTCGGCGAGTCGGAGGGCGTGCGGCTCGCCGTCGAGCTCGGCGCCGCGAGTGTCGACCACGGCACCTACTTGTCAGATCTGGATGTCGAGGCGCTTGCCGGATCGCAGACGGTCGCGACCCTGCTTCCCGGCGTCGAGTTCTCGACCCGCCAGCCCTACCCCTCCGCACACCGCTTGCTCGACGCGGGCGTCACGGTCGCCATCGCCACCGACTGCAACCCGGGTTCGTCGTTCACCTCATCGATGCCGTTCTGCATCGCCCTCGCCGTCCGCGAGATGGGGATGACGCCACGCGAGGCGCTGCACGCCGCGACGGCCGGTGGGGCTCGGGCGCTGCGGCGCGATGACGTGGGTCACCTGGGCGTGGGAGCCACCGGCGGGCTGGCCCTGCTCGACGCGCCGAGTGCGTCGCACCTGGCGTACCGGCCGGGGGTGCCGCTGGTGCAGGAGGTGGTCGGCTAATCACAGCGCGTTCGACGCACCCGCTGGCGCGCTCGGCTCAGTTCGGAGGAACGTAGACACCCGGATCGCCCGTACCGACCCCATCCTCTGACGCGAACGAGTCCAGCCACACGTAGTACGGCTTTTTCACCCCAGCCGCGGTGTACGGGTCGGTTGAATACGGCGCGACCCCTAACGCATAGAGCCCGACGTTCTTCGGATCATCGACCTGATTAACCGGGAAGTCGATGAAATCCAGTGAGTACTTCTTTCCGTCTGCAAACACCATGTAACCGGCCAGCAATTCCTCGGTCTCCTTCGAAGATTTTAGGTCGTACACAGAGTTGGTAGTGATCGACTTCCAGGTCATGTGACCGGAAGGAAAGACGGACAGGAAGTAGTCCAAACCGCGATCCATATCGGTGGCCTTCTCCAGCGCACGTGCCGAAAACAGCTTCTTCAACGCCGCCGGGTCATGACGGTTCACCGCATCTGCGATGTGCTGCATCTGCACATCCGCCTTCTTCTGAGAATTGTCGGAGGTCGGACCTCGCAAGCTCGTTGGAAGCAACGCGCACGATGACAGCGCCGCAACAAGCATCAGCGGCAATACAGCGGCAAACATTCGTCGTATCACTGACTAGCTCGTCCAAGATCGTTGGCCGTGCCGCCACGGGTCATTTCGGGGGAAGGTAGCCCCCGATGCCGTGTATTTCAAAGCAGCGCCAATCCGACACCAAGAATCCGCCTCACTGTGGAGCGGCTCAGTTCTTGGGAACGTAGATGCCCGGGTCACCGGTCGCGGTATGAGTCGTGTCACTGATGTCGAACTGACTGAACCACTCGGCGAACGGCGTTCTTGCACCGGAGGCGGTGTACCCGTAGTCCGCCCGGGGAGCGACCCCCAACGCGTAGATCCCGACATTGTGCGGGTCGAAATCATCAACCGAGAAGTAAGCGAAGTGCAAGGAATACTGCTCCCCATTGACGGACACTCGGTAGTTGCCATACAACTCGGTGGCCTGCTTGAAGCCCTCGGTGTCAGAGGTCAATCCCGTGCCTCGAGTCTCCCAAGTCAGCTTGCCCGAAGGAATGACGGACAGAAAGTACTTCAACCCACTGTCCAAATCGGTGGCCTTGTCCACTGCTCGCGGCGAAAACAACTTCTTCAGGGCGGCGGCGTCATGGCTCTTCACCGCGTCCGCGATGTATTGCATCTGAATCCCCGCCTTCTGCTCCGAGTCGTCGTGAAACGGGCTGGGAGTCGACGGAAACGAACAAGACGAAAGCACACCGACAACCACCAGTGCTAGCCCAGCACCAAACATCCGCCTTATCAACGCAGCCACTCAATCCTCGTCCTACTTGTTTATGGATGCCGTATTGCCGTGAAAATGCCAATTATCGGCCACAACTTGGTCACTGGTCCGGAATGCTTCCAACATCCCAGGGTCCGGGAACGTGACCGTGGCCTTGAGGTGCAGGTTTCTCACCAGTACGTCGGCCCCGCTTGGATTCCAGGATCCAGCGTTCTGGTTGAATGACCCGACCCACACCTGGGCATTCGGCGGAGCAAAGGAAGCAGTCACCGTTCCCTTGTAGCTCAGGGACTCCGTCATCTTCGGGAGGTTCGGGTCATTGGGGTCCGCGTGCCATAGGGGACCCACCTTCTTCAGCGGCACGTTTTGATAGAGGAACTCGATCTCGGCACCCGGGCCCATTTGCACATACTCGGCCTTCCACATCCAGACGATGTAGCTCTTGCCGTTGTACTGGAATGGGTACTTATATACCTTTGCGCCCGTGCCCGCCGCCTTGAATATTGTGTCGTCAAGGTCGGAATAGTCCCAGGAGAGCTGCCACGGGTCCGCTTGTGTGCGGAGGATACCGTGCGCGTCTTCGTCGAATCCCGCAATCGACCACCACAGCTTGTCTCTGTAGGTGGGCGCGTGGTGGGTGCGCCCGTGGGTAGAGCCCGACAGCACCCCCTAACCGAAGCCCTCGGCGGCACCCCCTCTATTTGGGGGTAGGTCAACTCCTCCCTCAAGTCAGTACGCGTCGCGCTCTTTGATGGTTTGGTGGTCCGGCGCCACACCCACCGCCAGCGCGATCGCCTGCGCCCGGTCGCGCACGCCGAGCTTGGCGAACAGGGCGTTGATGTGGCTCTTCACCGTCGAGACGCCGAGATAGAGGGATGCGGCGATCTCGGCGTTGCTGCGGCCTTCCGCGATGAGCGCCAGCACCTCGGCCTCGCGGGCGGTCAACGTGGGGAAGCGCTCGCGCAGCACGTCGGCGGAGGGGGCGCCCGCGGCATCCGGAGCCGATGCCGGCGCCGACGCCGCCGAGCCCGCGAAGCCCGCCGCCAGCCGCTCGCCCACCTCGCGCGCGAACGTCGCCTGCCCGCTCGCCGCGGAGCGCACGGCGGCGGCCAGCTCGGCCCGGCCGGCGTCTTTGGTGAGGTAGCCACGGGCTCCGGCGCGGAGGGCTCCCGCGATCGACGCGTCGTCGGCGAAGGTCGTCAGCACGACCACGGCCGTGTCGGGCAGCTGCTCCAGGATGCGCGCGGTCGCCGCCGCGCCGTCGAGCACTGGCATGCGCAGGTCCATGAGCACGACGTCGGGCCGGGTCTCGAGCGCGAGCCGGACCGCCTGCTCGCCGTCCGCCGCCTCCCCCACGATCTCGAGGTCGTCGAGCAAACCGAGCAGGGTCACCAGTCCGTCGCGCACGATCGCCTGGTCGTCGGCGACCAGCACCCGAATCACGAGCGCACCTTCTTGTTAAGAGGACTCTGCGTGCTCAAGGGAATCCGCGCCGTCACGACGAACGCTCCCGCGCGGACCTCCCACTGCGCACTGCCGCCGAGCGCCTCCATTCGCTCGCGGAGTCCCACCAGCCCCCGACCGCCGCCCGCACTCGACGGGCCGTCGACGTCGTCCGCGAGGGGCGTGGTCGCGGTCAGGGCGACCTCGTCCGGCCGCCAGTCCAACTCGAGCGCGGTCGGCTGGCCCGGCGCGTGACGGCGCGCGTTGCTCAACACCTCCTGCGCGGCGCGGCGCAGGGCGCCGGCCGCGTCGTCCGACAGCGGGCTCGGCTCGCCGGTCGTCGACAACGACGCGCTCGCCCCGACCGAGCGGTGCGTGGCCACCAGCTGCTCGATGGCGCCGGCGAGGTCGGCTGCGGCATCCGGATCGCGCAGCGCGTCGACCGCCCGGCGCGCCTCGTCCAGCCCCTCGGCCGCGAGAGCGCGCGCCGCTGTCACCCGGTTCGCCGCCTCGGCGGTCTTGCCCGACTCGAGCAGCGCCTCGACCGCATCCAGCTGCAGCACCAGCCCGCCCAAGCTGTGGGCGAGCACGTCGTGGATGTCGCGCGCGATCCGCGAGCGCTCGGCCAGGGCTGCCGCGCGCGCCCGCTCCTCGAGCAGTGCGCGTTCGCGGGCGACCGCCGTTCGGGACTGGCGGCGGCTGATCCCCACCAGGATCGCCACGATCAGCCCGACGAACGCGCCGAGCGTCGTGGGGACGTCGGCGTTCAGCACCAGCGTTCCCACCCCGACGATGACGGCCGACGCTCCGGCCGCAACCAGCCCGAGCGCGAGCGGCCACGGCGGCGCCGCGATCAGGGCGGCCAGGCAGACGATGCCCGCGATGTAGCCGAGCACGCTGGTCGAGGTCGTGACCACCGAGGCGGCGGCGAGGGCGGCAAGGCAGGCGACGAGGAACCAGCGGGATGTCATCGGCACCAGTTCGCGCACCAGCCAGCCCAGCAGCGCCACACCCGCTACCACGGCGACCCACGCCGGTCGGTACGCCCACGGCACCTGCAGGATCAGCACGATCGACACGGCGACGACTCCCGCGATGTTCAGCAGTCTGCCGAACAGGCGGGAGTCGGACGCGTTCACCGCTCCATCATGCTGCGACGCTGGTGGTCGCAGCCACCGGCACGAACCGAGTCGCGCGCTGCGTGATCACCAGAATCCGGCATGCGCGGTTCAGCGCGACGGTCAGCAAGATGACGCCGGTCGACATCAGGAACGTCGAGTGCGTCGCGTGGGCGTAGACCTCGCCGCCGATCCGGACGCCGATCAGCACCAGCCAGAGCGCCATCCCCCACCAGCCCGTGCGGGTTTCGAGCGTCGGAACCGTGAGGCTGCGTCCGCGATCCCGGGTATGGAAGGCCGCCAGCGTGCGGTCGCCGATCGGCCGGAAGTGCGCCATCAGCCCCATCACCGCGCCGAGTCCGATCGAGATCACGGTCTCGATGGCGAGCACGCCGAGGTCGCCGGCGCTGATCCTGTCGCCCGCGCCGCTCTGGAACAGGGTGACAACGCCGATGATCGCCAGCAGCGCGGGCATGCGCCACATGCGCTCGGGGGCGACGGCGGTCCAGGTGAGCTGGCGGTAGCCGATCCAGCAGAGCAGGGCGACGCCGAGAACGAGATCGAGGAGGGTCTGAGTGGTCATGAGTCGAGCATCCCGGGTGGCTCGGCGCTGCGGCACCACCGTGGGGTGGAGACGCGGGTGGAAACAGCGGTGGAGAGAACGGGTGGAAAGATCGTGAGCATGGATGCCGCTGCCTCGATCACCTTGGCGAGCGGCATGCACGCCGAGATCCGCCCCGATCGCTGGGTGCCCGGCGCCTTCGAACTCGTGGTGGACGGCACGCCCCAGTCGCACGTCAACCTCGAGCGTCCGACCGAGCTGTTCTTCGAGTACGTGAGCCGCATGGGCCACGTGATCGACCAGCTGAAGCTGCCGGGCGAAGCGCTGACCGCGCTGCACCTGGGCGCCGGGGCGCTCACCATCCCACGCTACATCGAGGCCACGCGGCCCGGATCGCGGCAGCAGGTGCTCGAGCTCGAGCCCGAGCTGGTCGAGCTGGTCCGGCGGGAGCTGCCGCTTCCCCGGGGCGCGTCGATCCGGGTGCGGTACGGGGATGCCCGCGCCACCCTCGCAAGACTGCCCGCCGGGTTAAGAGGTGCGGTCGACGTGCTGGTGGTGGACGTGTTCGGCGGGGCGCGCATCCCGGCGCATGTCACCAGCGTCGAGTTCTACCGGGAGTGCGCGGCCTTTCTCGCGCCCGACGGCGTGCTGCTGGTCAACGTAGCCGACGGATCGGGCGCGGCATTCGCGCGCGGGCAGGCGGCGACGCTGGCGATGGTGTTCGACGCCCCGACCGATGGGCCGAGCGATGACTCGAGCGACGGCGACCGGCTGGCCGTGCTCGCCGAGCCGCAGGTGCTGCGCGGCCGGCGGTTCGGCAACTTCGTGCTGGTGGCGTCCCACTCCCCTCTTCCCTTGGACTGGATGCCGCGCCTGCTCGCCGGCGGACCGCACCCGGCCACGCTGGCTCACGGTCGCGAGCTGCGCAACTGGATCGCCGGAGCCCCCGTCATCACCGACGCCACCGCCCTGCCCTCCCCACCCCCGAATCGCAGCGTGTTCCAACTGCGACCCGGCGATTCCACGACGGAAGACAGGGCTCGCGAGTAGCGTCGAAGCATGGCTCGCCACCCCCGCCTCGCCTCGATCGCGGCACTCGCCGCGATCGCGCTGGGCGTGGCGGCACTGACCGGATGCTCGGCACCGCGTGCTCCTCAGACACGCACCCCCTCCTCGGTGACCACACCGACTCCGACCCCGCCGACGGGTGTGGCGCCGACCGGAACGCCCACCGATGTCGTGACCGGGCTCGCCAGCCCCTGGTCGATCCTGCGGGTCTCGCCGACGCTGACCCTGGTGAGCGAGCGCGACACCGGGGTGATCGAGCGGGTCACCGCATCCGGAGGCCTCGAGAAGATCGGCATGGTGCCCGGCGTCGTGCACGACGGCGAGGGCGGGCTGCTCGGCCTGGCCTTCCTCGAGGCGAGCCCGGGAACGCGCACGAGCTGGCTGTACGCCTACGAGACCACGGCCGGCGACAACCGCATCGTGCGCATGAGCCTGAGCGACACGTACCGACTCGGGCCGCCGCAGGTGATCCTGAAGGGGCTGGTCGCGGCGAACCACCACGACGGCGGCCGGATCGCCTTCGGTCCCGACGGCATGCTGTATGCCACCGTGGGCGACGCGGGCGACACCTCGCACGCTCAAGACCTGTCGAGCCTGAACGGCAAGATCCTGCGGATGACGCCCACCGGCGGCATCCCCGACAGCAATCCGTTCCCCCACTCGTTGATCTGGAGCTACGGCCACCGCAATCCGCAGGGCCTCGCCTGGGACGCGAGCGGCCAGCTCTACGCCTCCGAGTTCGGGCAGAACACCTGGGACGAGTTCAACAAGATCACGAAGGGTGCGAACTACGGCTGGCCGATCGTCGAGGGCATCGGCCACGACCCGCGCTTCGTCGACCCGCTGGTGCAATGGCCGACGAACGAGGCCAGCCCGAGTGGCCTGACGTACATCGACGGCACCTTCTTCTTGGCGGGTCTGGGCGGCAGGCGGCTCTGGGTGATCGATGTGGATGCCGCGGGCACCGCGAGCGCCAGCGCTCTGTACGTCGGCACCTACGGGCGCCTGCGCGACGTTACGGAAGGGCCGAGCTCGGGCTCGACCCCGACCCTGTGGATCCTCACCGACAACACCGACGGGCGCGGGTCGCCGAAGCCGGGCGACGATCGCATCCTGCAGGTGCCGCTGGCGGCGACGAAGTGATGGCACGCTGATGGCCGATCTCGACCGGGTGCGCCGCTGGGCCGACGCGCTCATCGCCCTGCACCTAGACCCGACCGTCTGGTCGTTCGGCTTCGATCGCGCGACGACGCGGGCGGGGCTGTGCTCCTATTCGACCCACCGCATCACCGTCTCGCGGCATCTGGCGTCGCGGTACGACGACGACGAGATCCATCAGGTGCTGCTGCACGAGGTGGCGCACGCGCTGGCCGGCGCGCGGGCGGGCCACGGCCCGAAGTGGAAGGCGATCGCCGCGGATCTCGGCTACGAGGGCAAGCGCCTGCACGGCGGCGCGATCGCCGACGAGCTCGCGCCCTGGGTCGGCACCTGCCCCAACGGCCACCAGCACTTCCGCTACCGCAAACCGACCAGGGCGTTGTCGTGCGCGAGGTGCTCGCGGCGCTTCGACCTGCGGTTCCAGATCGACTGGATGCGGCGTGAGGTCCCCCGAGCCGCGGCGAGCCGACCGTGACCCTCGCTCCGATCCTGCTGCCCGCCAACCAGCCCGCTGACCGCTTCTACCGCGGAGGACCGCGGATCGCGGCGTTCCGCGGTGAACGCGGCCGCCCCGCGGCGGGCGATCACGTCCCCGAGGATTGGGTGGCATCCGTGACGACGCAGGCGGGCGAAGCGCTGGTCGGGCTGACCCGGCTGCCCGACCCGACCTCGTCGAACGGCGGGCGCCTGCTGCGCGACGCCATCGCGGCCGACCCGATCGCCTGGCTCGGCCCGGCGCACGTCGATGCCTTCGGCGCCGATCCGCGGCTGCTGGTGAAGCTGCTCGACCCGGGGCAACGGCTGCCGGTGCACGCGCACCCCGACGACGCCTGGGCCTCCGACCACCTCGGGCACGCGCACGGCAAGGCCGAGGCCTGGCACATCCTCGAGCCCGGCGAGGTGTTTCTCGGCCTGCGCGCGCCGGTCGCACCCGAGCGGCTTCTCGAGCTCGTCAGGGCGCAAGACACCGAGACGCTGCTCGGTCTGCTGCACCACCGGGAGGTCGAGAGCGGAGACACGGTCTTCGTGCCGCCGGGCGTTCTGCACGCAATCGGCGAGGGCGTGCTGCTCGCCGAGGTGCAGCAGCCGGAGGATCTGTCGATCCTCCTCGAATGGCGCGGATTCGACATCGACGGCGCGGCGCACGGGCATCTGGGCCTCGGATTCGACCAGGCGATCGGCGCGCTCGAACTGACCGCTCGCACCGACGACGAGCTGGATGCGCTGATCACACGCGCCACTGACGACCGATCCGATGGGTCGGTGCTCGCCCCGGCAGCAGCACCGTATTTCCGCGCGGAGCGTTACGAGTTCTCGAACCGGCACAACCTCGACAAGGGATACGGCGTCCTGGTCGTCGTCGAGGGCGGGGTCGACATCGGGTACGTCGGTCGGCGCATGCCGGCCATCGCCGGTGACACGGTGCTGGTGCCCTACGCCGCCGGCCCCCTGGAGCTCACCGGCTCGGCGACCGTGCTCGTCTTCCGCCCGCCCGTTCCGAGGGCACGCGCATGAGCGCCGGGCGCTGGATCATCACGGATGGCGCGCGCTGGTTCTTCGACGCCGGCGCCGACAGTCTCGACTTCACCTCCGGGCCCGACAGCGAGGTGCGGCACTGGCTCGCCGACCGCTTCGACCGCCTGCCGATCGGCGAGATCGGCGATCGTGAGCTGGTGGACGCGCTCGGCCTGCGGCAGGCGATCGGCCGACTGGCCGCGGCGAAGGCCGACGGGGTGGCGCCGGCTCCCGACGACGTGGACACGCTCAACCTGTTCGCCGCGACACCCGACGTGCCTCCGGTGCTGGCGGGGGGCCGGCGCCAGGCGGGGGCGGGCAGCATCCGGGTCGGACAGGCCCTGTCGTCGCTGGCGCGCGACGCCGTCGCGATCATCGGTGCCGACGACGGACGACTGAGGCGCTGTGACGCCGACGACTGCCGCATGGTGTTCCATGACGAATCGCGCACGGGCACCCGGCGGTGGTGTTCGATGCAGCGCTGCGGCAATCGCGCCAAGGTGCGGGCGTTCCGGGCGAAGGCGGCCAGCTGAGATGTCGAGCCCGGATTCGCCGCTGAGCTCGACCCTGGATTCGCACCGGCCGGTGCCCGACGAGCTGCGCACCGAGCAGTTCGCGCTGCGCCCCATCACGGCGGCCGACGCCGAACGCGACTACGCCGCGCTCATGGAGACCCGCGAGCAGCTCCGCCTGTGGGAGCAGTCGACCTGGCCGGCCGACGACTTCACCGTCGAGGCCAACCGCGAGGATCTGGTCGGGCTCGAGACACGTCACCGCGAGGGCCGGGCGTTCACCTACACCGTCGTCGAGCCGGCTGACACGCAGGCGCTCGGCTGCGTGTACGTCTTCCCGATCACGGCCACCTTCCTCACCAAGGCCACGGTGACGCCGACTGGCGAGCTGCGCTGGGACGACGTCGACGCCGTCGTCTATTTCTGGATGCGCACCTCCGCGATGCAGATCGGGCTCGACGGTTCGCTCCTCGCCGCCCTGCGCACCTGGTTCCGCGAGGTGTGGAAGACCGAGTGCACGGTCTTCGTGACGAACGAGCAGTTCACCCAGCAACTCGCGCTCATTCAGAGCACAGAGCTGCAGCTCCGGTTCGAACTCGTCGAGCCCGGCAAACCGGGCACCTACCTGGTGTTCGGCTAGCTGACCGTGACCTCTTTCCAGAAGGCCACGTAGTCGCTGAAGTCCTTGCCGACCCGGTCGAACGCGGTCGGGTACGGGTGCGGGTAGCTCCAGGCGCGGTCCTGCAGCAGGTCGCCGGATGCCGCATCCTTCACCGAGAAGTACTGGCACTCGCCCTTCCACGGGCAGGTGTAGGGAGTCGCGCTCTCGACCAGGTACTCCTTGTTGACGCTGGCCGGCGGGAAGTACACGTTGCCCTCAATGTGCAATACGTCCGATTCGGGTGCGTCGGCGAGAACGGTTCCGTTGAGTACGGCTTGGGGCATGACATCCTCCTGAGGATCTGAGTCGGTACTGGGGGCAACCCGCTCAGGCTGTGGAGGATTCCCGCTGTTCCCGTGAACTCGCTGAGGCCGAGATCAGATGGCGCGTGGCGTTCTTGAGCCCGGAGTACGCGGATGCCGCCGCCGCCGCCTCGGGCGACTGGTGATCGATGCCGGCGTCGGCCAGGGCGTCGATGATCGCGCCGGCCGCGAGCAGGTCCTCGACCGCGAAGCGAAGGGTGCCGTCGGCACGGGACGCCCCCGCCGCCACGACGGCGATCATGAGGCGGTTGCCGATCTCAGCCTGACGGCGCAGGCAGAAGGCAGCGACCTCGGGCGCGTCCTGCATGGTCGCCGGCACCAATTCGACCCCGCCGGGCGTACCGCCGAGCACCGGCATCACCTCGGGGTCGCCGGATGCTGGCGCCAACTGGTCGACCCAGATCACGACGTGCGCTCCCGGGGCGATCGCCGTCGCACCGGCGGCTCCCCAGTCGAAGCGGACCTGGTAGCTCCCCTGATCGTGCGCATGCGTCATCCGACCAGGCTAACCGCGCCCCTCTCCTCGGCGACGAGTCGGAGGTCCTGTCGCGCGGATGTCGCAGACTGGGCACATGCACGTGCAGCTCAAGTTCGTGCTCGCCTGCCCGCCCGACGCGGCATGGCGGGCCATCCGCTCACCGAGCGTGTTCGCCGATGTGTCGTATCCGCTCCTGGAGTTCGAACCGCTCGGCGACCACGGCTTTCCCGAGGAATGGGGTGAGGGCTCTCATCCGGTCAGGGCTCGCGCGTTGTTCAGCATCCTCGATGCCGGAACCCAGGACATCGATATCTCCCTGTCGGAACGCGGGGCGGTGCGCATCCTCGAGGATCACGGCGGCCCGCTCTCCGGACCGCTTCGCATCGTGACGCGGTGGCGCCACCGCATGGCGGTCGCCGCGGGTCCGAACCCGGGGACCACGCTGTTCCGCGACCGGCTCGAGTTCTCGGCCGGGGCCCTCACGCCCCTCGTGTGGCTGGCGTTGTGGGCGTTCTGGCAATGGCGCGGACGACGGCTGACACAGCTCGCCCCCGGATTCGAGCGGCGCTTCAGGCCCCTCTGACGCCGGCGGCCGCCCGGTCGGCGGCGGCGACCGGCTGACGCAGCACCGTGCGCCACCTCGCGGGGGCGGCACGGCGCGGGTCGCTCAGGTAGATCTCGTGATGGTGCCCGTTCGGCACCAGGTCGTGCTCCGGCAGATACTCCGCGTGCAACCGTTCGATCGTGGGAGCCTCGTCGGCATAGGGGCCGATGTGCATGATCTGGACGCTTCGCCCCTCGCGCCAGTGCGCGAACCTGAGCCCGACGACGGCCGGGGTCTTGAACCGAGCACGCTCGATGCTCGCCTCGACGTCGGCCGGCTCGACCCAATCGGGTTGGCGGATCATCATGGTCCACCGCCACTGGGCGCGCGGGGTCGTCGCGAAGGCGGACTCGGGATCGGTCCACCACAACCCCTCGAGAGGACCGACCACGTAGTCGACTTTGCGATGCACCCGGCCGGCGAATTTGATCCCGTAGCTCACCGAGTACAGGGCCCCGATCGCGGCCGCGTACTCCTCGCTTTCCGGCGCCCCCTGCCCATCGATCATGAGGAACGGCAACTCGGGGACATCCACCTCGACGAAGTGGTCAGCGGGTGGCGAGTAGAGCACGGGGTCCGCGGTGAGATGCAGCTTCTCCATGCTCTCGACCTCACCACGGGGCGCCCCGTGCGGACAGTGCCGTTGGTCCCGGAGCTAATCTGGCGACATGACCCCCCTCGATGTGGCCGACTGGCGGCGACGCGTGTTCGCCCTCTATGAGCGGGTGCGCGCGACTCCGGACCCCGCCGCGGCCCACGCAGTGTGGCGAGCCGGTCGCGACGACCTCTTCGTGCACCACGCGGCATCCGCCCTCATGGAGGTCGACCGCCCGAGGTTCACCGGCCTGCCGGTCGCCGACTACGACCCGGCCTGGCGCTTCGAGCTGGAGGTCGAGTCTGCCGAGCCCGGTCGCTTCGACTACGAGACCGGCACCGATGGCATCGTGCCGTTCGAGCGGATCGGGCTGGTGCGCATCCCCGACGTCGGCTCGCTCGACGTGTGGCGGCTGACCACCTACGGGGGCGGCATCTTCGTGCCGGTCAAGGACGCGCTCAAGGGCACGCACGGCGGCACCTACGGCGGCGGCCGCTACCTGATCGACACCATCAAGGGCGCCGACCTCGGTTCGGATCCGGCGGCGAACACCCTCGTGCTCGACTTCAACTTCGCGTACAACCCGTCGTGCGCGTACGACCCGGCGTGGGCGTGCCCGCTCGCACCCCCGACCAACACGGTGCAGGTCGAGATCCCGGTGGGCGAGCTGTACTACGGCAACTACTGACGGGCATCTGCTAGCCTGGGATCACTCGCAAGGCTTCGTTGCCTCGCTTGCGTCGTAGAACGCTTCCCTCGCCGCCCGGCCACACACGCCGGGGTCTGGCTGAAAATCTTCTCCGGCGAACGGATGTGGCCATCGCCACCTTCGCCACTCATGTCGGTTTCGATATGCAGCGCTGAGTGCTGCTGCTCGACCGCCAAGCAATCCCGAAAGACACAGACACTCATGCCTGACATCACCTTCCGCACGCTCGGCGTGCCCTACCCGCTCGTCGAGGCCCTCGCCGCCGACGGCAAGACCGACGCCTTCCCGATCCAGGTCGACACCCTGCCCGACACCCTCGCCGGGCGCGACGTGCTCGGCCGCGGCAAGACCGGATCCGGCAAGACGCTGGCATTCGCCATCCCGATGGTGGCCCGCCTCGGCACCCGCCTCTCCGGGGGCGGCCGCCGCGCAGGACGCCCGCTCGGCCTGGTGCTCGCGCCGACACGCGAGCTCGCCACTCAGATCAACGCGGTCATCGAGCCGCTCGCCGAGGCATACGGCCTCAAGACGACGACGATCTTCGGCGGCGTCTCGCAGAACCGCCAGGTCTCGGCCCTCAAGGCCGGCGTCGACATCGTCGTGGCCTGCCCCGGGCGGCTCGAAGACCTCATGCAGCAGAAGTTCGTGACCCTCGACGCCGTCGAGATCACCGTTCTCGACGAGGCCGACCACATGGCCGACCTGGGCTTCCTGCCCGGCGTCACCCGCATCATGAACGCCACGCCCAGCGACGGTCAGCGCCTGCTGTTCAGCGCCACCCTCGACAACGGCGTGGACAAGCTGGTCACCAAGTTCCTGCACAACCCCAAGGTGCACTCCGTCGACGAGGCGAACTCTCCGGTCGCCGCGATGACCCACCATGTGTTCGGCGCGGCGGATGCCGAGACCAAGAAGCAGCTCATCGAGGCGCTGGCCTCGGGCACCGGCCGCCGCATCCTGTTCATGCGGACCAAGCACCACGCCAAGAAGCTGGCCCTGCAGCTGACCGCCGCGGGCATCCCCGCCGTCGACTTGCACGGCAACCTCAGCCAGCCGCAGCGCGACCGCAACCTGGCGGCATTCGGCGCCGGTGACGTGCGCGTGCTCGTCGCGACGGATGTCGCGGCCCGCGGCGTCCACGTGGACGACGTCGAGCTGGTCGTGCACGTCGACCCGCCCATGGAGCACAAGGCCTACCTGCACCGCAGCGGCCGCACGGCACGCGCCGGATCCGAGGGCGACGTCGTCACGCTCGTGCTCCCGACGCAGGAGAAGGACCTCGCGGTGCTGATGCGCAAGGCCGGCATCCAGGCCGCGACTCAGCGCGTCACGCCGACGTCGGATGCCGTGGTCGCCCTGATCGGCGACCGTGCCGACTACGTGAAGCCGGCGCCGCGCGCCGTTGCTCAACAACAGGGAGGCGGCGGTCGGAGCCAGGGCGCGAATGCGCAGCGCAAGCGCGCTGCTCGCTCGGGTGACTCAGCCGCTCAGCCGCGAGCCGACCGGTTGGGGCGTCCTGCCCGGTCCGGCGCACGCTCGGGCTCGGCGTCCGGCTCGGGACGCCCGGCACGCGCAGGGTCGGGTGCCTCGGCATCCACCCGCGGCGGCTCCTCGAGCTACTACAGCACCTCCACCGGAGGCGGCTCGTCGCAGAGCAACCGCGCATCGGCTCCGACCGGCAACCCGCGTCGCGGCGGACGTCGCGCGCAGGGCTGAGCCCCCTCACCGCAGAGGATGAGAAGGCCCCGGGAGGTGGATCCCGGGGCCTTTCTCGCGCGTCTCACCCCTTGGTCGGTCGCCCATCTTCACGGCGCCGCACTACGACCGCCGCGATGCTGACGGCCAGGCCGAGCAACAGCAGTGCCAGGCCGCCGAACATGATCGACGCCGACTGCGTGCCGGTCAGCGCGAGACCGCCTGAGCTCGAAATGCTCGCGCTGTCTTCGGGGTCGGCCAGCGTTCGCAGATCCCCCAGTTCGACGCCGCTGACGTGCGCCGTGTTCATCACGGTGCCGAAGCCGGCCTTCGGGTTCAGCATCACCGACAGGTTCACCGCCGGCGCGCTGCCGAGCGCACCTAGCGGGCGGTCGAGCAGGCAGGTGACGGTTCCGCCGTATCCGGAAGCCAGGCGTCCGGTGACGACGCACGAACTCCAGGCGGGCGCGGTGGTGTCGGTCGGGACGACCGGATCGACCGAGACGACCTTCAACGACCCCGGCACGGGATCGACGAGCGTGAAGTTGTCAACGCCGCCGAGGCCGTTGTTGCCCGACTGGATCGTGTACGAGAAGGTGCCGCCGGGGTTCACGTGCGGGACGCTGGCGCGCTTCGTGATCCACAACCCGGACTGCGGGTCACCGGATGCCTCGGCGCAACTGGCCGTCGCCGGCGGGTAGTCGATGCTGAGGGTGGTGGTCGGGTTGATGCTCAGCCGCACCTGGCCGCCCGACCGCAAACCGTAGGTCGGCAGCGTCGGATCGAGCAGCAGGTTCTCCCACGTGGGGGTCTCGCCGGGTCCGGCCGCACGCCAGCCCGGCCAGCCGGTGCCCGTGCCGTCGGCCGCGACGGTCGCACCGGGCCACAGCAGGCGTCCCGTGATGAGGCCGGGACCGTCGATGGTGACGGTGTCGGTGTGGATCACGGTGTTCGCCGCGTCCAGCCATTCGACCTTCATCGACTTGCCCGTGAGGTCGACGTTGCGCGCGTCGACCGAGTAGTCGAGGTACGGCGCGTCCTTGAGGCAGAGCGAGGTGACGGTGGCATCCAGCCACTTCACCGGCGTGACCACCTGGTCGTGGTCGCCGGTGACCACCGGCGTCGTCGAGGTGACGTCGGCCCTGTTGACCAGGTCATCCTGGGTGATCGTCGGCAGCACGTGGACTCCGAGCGTGATCAGGGGTGCGATCCCGCCCACTGCGAGCGTGGTGTCGAGCACGCAGTTCAGGGTTCCCCCGTAGCCGTCCGCGTCAGCGCCGGTGACAGCGCAGCTGGTCCAGCCGGGCGCGTCGAGCGAGGTGGCCTTCAGCGCGGGCTCGAGCACGTCGACGACCGTGACGCCCGCGGCATCCACATGTCCGGTGTTGCGCACGTCGAAGGTGTACTCGAAGTCGCTGTCGCCTTGAACGATGGTCGCCGACGCCGCCTTGTCGATCGACAGCGAGCCGAGCAGGAAGGTGTTGGTGATCGTCACGGTCGCGGGCCCGTCGACGGCAGCCGGGATGGTGACGGTGCCATCGACCGGGTCGGTCGCGCTCGAGACGGCGAGGCCGGCATCGGTCTCGGTCACCGTGCAGCTCGCGCCGACCAGCAGGCCCGAGATGGTCTGCACGTAATTGCCCGGCGAGAGGGTGAGGGTCGCGTCGGAGCCCAGGTCGATCGGCACCTGCGTGCCATTGCTGAGGTAGAAGCACGACACGGCGGCCGTGTAGGTGCCATCGCCGTAGCGGGCGCGGCCCTCGCCGGTCTGCTCTTTGGTGACCGTCAGGCTGCCCGTGTCGTAACGGTTGGTGATCGTCTGGATGCTCGTCCCGTCGGCAGGTACGAGCGCGGGCGATGCCGAATCGACGGTCGTCGAGGTCGCACCCCCGTTCGCCGTTTCGACCGCGGAGCAGGTGGCCCCCGCGATCAGACCGGTGACGGATGCCGTGTAGCCGTGCGCCGCATCGAGCGTCACGATGCCGGAGTCGGGCAGCGGGATGGTCAGCACCGTGCCGTCCTTGGTCCAGGTGCAGCTCACCTGGGCCGTGAAGGGGCCGGCTCCGTACTCGGCCGCCCCGGCTCCCGAGAAGGCCTTGTCGACCTCGAAGGTGCCGGTGGTGAAGGTGTTGGTCAGTCCGGCGGTGACCAGCCCGACGGTCTGCGCACCGGTCGGACCGGGGATCGTGACCGAGGTGTCGGCGGCCGCGGTCGTGGCGCCGCCGGCATCCGTCTCGTGCACGGAGCACTGGGTGCCGATCGGGAACACGGGCGCGAAACTCACCGTCTGGCCCGAGGCGATCGGTGACGAGCCGGTGTACAGATCCTGCCCGTTGTATGTGCAGTCGACCGAGACCGCGAAGGGCCCCGAGCCGTACATGCCGGCACCCGAGCCCGCGACGGTCTTGCTGACGGCCAGCGTTCCGCCGTCGTAGCTGTTGGTGACCACGGCCGAATAGCCGGCGTTGGTGCCGAGCACGACCGTGACGGGCGCGCCCTGCGTCGTCGCGGTCGACGAGCCGCCGTCCACAGCGACGCCGATGCGTGTCGCGCCATCGCTGTCGGTCTCGGTGAGAGCGCAGCGCGCGGTCACCGGCAGGCCGGTCACGGTCTTCGTGCCGTCGGCGGCGAGGCTGAAGGTCGCGTCACCGGCGGCCAAGGGCACCGTCAGGGTGCCCGTTCCGGTGTTAACTGTGCAGGCCAGCGAGAACGCGAAGGGACCGAACGAACCGACCGTCGCCGTCGTGCTGACCTTCTTGGTGATCGTGAGCTGCGTGGTGCCGTAGCTGTTGGTGATCGTCGATTGCTGGGCGGCGGGCACCGGATCGGTGGAGGCCGCGGCCTGCGCGACCGTGACCTCGGCGGCGGCCGGTGCGGCGGATGCCAACGGCAGGTAGGCGACCGAACTCGCGGTCGACGCGGAAGCCGACGACTCGACGATGCGGCAGTCGGCACCGACCGGGATGCCGTCGATGCGCGCCACGTAGGGAGTCGCATTCGACGCCGCCATGGTGACGAGTCCCGCATTGGGCATCGTGATCGGGGCCCCGGCGACCGTGCAGCTCACCGTCGCCGTGAACGATGTGGGCGCGTAGGCCGCCGCGGCTCCGGCGATCGCCTTGGTGACCTGGATCGGTCCGGTCGAGAGCTGAACGCCCGCACGGATCGGCTCGACGGTGCGGTCGGCGTAGCCCGATCCGAAGGTCGCGTAGACGCCGAAGCTGTTCCAGGCCCGCGCGTTGCTGACGGGCACCGTGGTCGGTGCGAGCTTGTCGCTGGAGGTGAGCGACGGCGCGTTCACGGTCTTGTAGTTCATCGCGATCGTGGCGGCAGGCGGCAGCGTGCCTCCGACGAAGGTGAAGACGACGCGCACCGCGGTCACCGAGGCGTAGTTCGAGCTCGAGAAGGTGGACCCGTCGACCCAGCCGGCTCCGCTGCAGTTCGGGTCGGTGCCGTACGACGGGCACGGGTTCGACGCGGTCGACACCTGCCAGACATACGACGAGACGGCGGATGCGCTATCGGTGATCAGGGCGACGCCACCCGCGAACACCGGCCGATAGGTCGAGCCGCGCGAACTGCCGGATCGCAGGTAGGTGTCGCCCGGCTTGGGCAGCACGTCGACGATCGACGCCGAGGTGGCGGGCACGTTCCCGCCGTTGGTCACCTGCAGCTTCCAGAGGTCGGTGCCGCCGATCACGCTGTACGCGGCGCAGGGGTTGCGGTAGTAGCCGTCCGGGTCGGCGACGCACGGGGTCGCGGCGTTGTTGACGTTGACCGCCCCGCTCGTCGAGACGCCCGAGGAATCCACGTTGCCCTTGACGCCCTTGAACGAGCTGATCGCCGACGCCGAGATCGTGCTCACGCTGTTCTGGGTGGTGCAGGTGGTTCCGCTGCGGGTGACCGACTGACCGTTGCCCGATGCCGTGTTCGTGCAACCGGCGAGCGTGCGGTCGCTCGAGAAGGTGAACTGGTTGACCGCGGGCCCGTGCGACGATTGCAGGCCGGCCTGGAGCTGGATCGGCAGCACCATCGTGTACTTCTCGCCCGGCGCCAGTCGCGATCCGCTCGGCCAGCTGATGGTGATCTTGCCGGTGGCCGCGTTGTAGCCGACGGTCTGACCGGTGACGGGCAGGATGCCGCCGCTGCTGTCGGTGTAGGTGATCTCGCTGGTGGGATCCCAGACCAGGGCCCCGTCGGCGGGCAGGGTGTCGACGACGACCGGGTTGTTGAGGAACCCGGTGCCGGTGTTCGTCATGATCAGCGTGAAGTTGTCGACCTGCCCGGCGGGCGACGTCGGCGTGTCCGGCGTCTTCGAGATGTCGACGGTGAACGTGCCCGTCGCGAGCGAGACGGACGCGGTGGCGGTGGCGGTCTTCGGAGTGAGGTTGTCTTGCGCGGCCGTTGCGACCACGTCATCCGAGACGCTGCTCGGGAAGGCCACGGCTGCCCCGCTGTCGAGCAGGGCCGCGCGCACGCGCACGGTCATCGGCACGTTGACGGTCCAGGCGGCGGCTGGTGCCGCGGTCGAGAACAGCCCGTTGTTCGCGGCACTGCCGGTGAACACGAACCGGATGCCGGTGACCTGCGCCGCCGTCACCCCGGCGGGCAGTGCGGGCGTCGCTGCCGCGGTGCCGAGGGTCCAGGTGCTCGATCCCCCGAGCTGGACGTCCACCTCGACGGTCGCGGCTCCCGCGGGCAGCGTGAAGGTGGGCAGGGCGCGCAGTTCGAAGGTGTTCCAGAACCCGGCCGTGGCGTCGGCGATGGTGAGCGTCTTCGGCGAGGCGGTCGCCGTCGAGGAGTCGGCGTGCAGGGTCACCGTGACATCGGTCGACCGGTCCTTCTCGAGGATGGTCGGCGTCGAGAAGGTCTTGGTCGTGGCGACGGCGAGCGCGGCGTTGTTGAGGGTCACGGTGGCGCTCTTGGCGGCGTAGGCCGCACTGTCGTCGAGCACGCCGTCCCAGGTCTCGGCGAAGGCCGAGTTGGTGAGCGTCGTCGGGGTGACCAGCACGGTGGGCTGGCTCCGCAGGAACTTGCGCAGCTGGGTGTCGACGAACAACGACACCGAAGCACCCTGCACGATCGTCCCGCCGTTGGCCGTGCTGGTTCCGGTGTAGAGCGCGCTCACGCCGATCACATCGGCGAGCGACGATGCCGGGAGCAGGACCGCGGTGGCCAGCGTCACCTGCGTCGTCGTGCCGTCCGCGTGCCACAGGATCACGGTCGACTGCGTCGAGTCGATGCCCGTGTTGTTCAGGCTCGAGGTGCTGAGCTTGGTGATCGTGAAATCTTCGAAGGGATTGCTGCTCGGGTCGTAGACAGCGGTCGCATAGGGGTTGACGACCGCCCCGGCCGCGCCGCCGGTGTGCGCGCAGTCGCTGATGGTTGTCGTGGAGCACGGCATCTGGTCGGTGACCCGCAGGTACCAGGCCTTGGCAGCCGAGGCGTTCGAGGTGGTCAGCGTGAAGCGGTTGGTCGGGTAGCCGGAGGGGGCGACATCGCCGGCGACGGGGATCGACAGGTTCGCGTTGGCGGTCGTCTTGGTGAGCGACACGGCGGGCGGGTTGTCGAGGATCTGGATCGCATCCGACGCCGAGGCGCTCACATCGGGACCGGATGCGGGAGTCATCGAGACGCTTGCGGTGTTCAGCACCGACCCGGCATCCGTGTTGTTGTAGACGCGCTGCCCGGTGACCCAGGGGTTGGTCGGGTCGGCCATCACCGAGGTGTCGCGCACCTTGTTGCGGATTCCGAAGACGAACTTGACCGGTCGGGTGTTCGGGCCGCTGGTGATGCCGCTGCCCTGCGGAGGAGCGAGCGGATCGGTGGTGCGCAGCGCGTCATCCGGCGCGAAGGTGATGCGCACCCCGATCGTCGTCCCGCGTTGCGCCGTGGTGAGGGTATAGCCGGGGAAGGTGCCCTGGCAGGGGTTGCTCGACAGGGCCGTGCAGGTGCCGACGGCGGTCCAGGTCGTTCCGTTGAACAGTTCGACCTTGGTCACCTGGTCGTACGCCAGGTAGGGATCGGTGGCGGGCGTGATCGCCGAGATCGAGAACAGGTCGAAGGCCTGGAAGACCGAGGTGCCGCCGGTGGTTCCCGGGGTGGCGGGCTCCTGGACGACCGCCCCCGAGTATCCGCTGATCTCGGTGCCCCACGACACGGTCGCGGTGCGCTGCTGCGCCGACTGCGAGTTGACGGTCGCCGATCCGGAGACCAACTGCCAGGCCTTGTTCAGCATCAGGCCGCTGGACCCGGTGGGCAGGGTCTTGACCGCGGCGTTGGCGCCGGCCGTGCTGGTCGCCGACACTGGCGTGCCGCCGACGAGCACGTCGCCGGTCGAGGTCACGGTGACCGAGTTCGGGTAGCTGGTCGACGAGCCGACCGGCGACGGCGGCAGTCCCGTGTCGCGCAGCGTCGAACGGGCGACGAACGAGACGTTGGCGGGCAGCGTGGCCGACTGGGCGAATCCGGCCGGGTTCGTGAAGTCGAAGCGGATGCCGACCAGATTCGCCGTGTTGGTCAGCGCGGTCTGGTACACGACGGCCGAGGCCCCCGCGGTGACGGTGCCGACCTGGGTCCAGGTGGAGCCGTCGGTGGTGGTCGAGACCACCAGCGTCGCCCCGGCGGAGACCTGCGTGGGCGCGACGGCCACGGCGTCGAAGGCATCCCAGTAGTCGGGGTTCGACGGGTCGGCCTGATCGGTGATGACGATCTCGCTCGGACTGACGTAGGCGGTGTCGCTGTTCGTCTTGGCGGAGAGCTGGACGATCGAGCGCCCGCCGGCGGGAACGGCGGCCGACGGCGTGATGGTCTTGGCGGCGTTGACGGCGATCTGCGGGTAGAACACCAGCAGGGTCCCGCTGGGCGTGGCCGGGGTGGCGTCGCCGGCGTCGTTGTGGCCGTCGATGCGTGCGGTGTTGGTCACGGTGAGGGTTGACGACGAGTCGGCGACCGCATCCGCGGCGACCGCGACCCGGAACGGCACCGTGGCGGTGGTCCCGGCGGCGATGGTGCCGTCGTATTCGACCGAGAAGCCGGTGATGTGCTGACCGGCCGACAGGCTCGGCGTGGCCGGGAAGGGATCGGTGCTCGAGATCGTGGTGGAGGCGGGGGCGGCGCCGCTGTCGACCGACCAGGAGATGGTCGCCGAGGTGGCGCCGCTCGGCCAGACCGGGGTGCCCGAGAATCCGGCGAAGCTCACCGAGCCGCCGAACAGCGTGCCGGTCGTGGGTTCGGTGAGAGTCAAGGTCGCCAGCGGGCCGTTGGAGGTGTTCTTGCCGCTCAGGCTGACCAGGCTCGTGGTGCCCGCCGGGATCCGGTTCGGGGTGAATGAGGTGACCCCGGTGACCGCCGAGGTCAGGCCGCCGATCACGTACGACGCGCTGGCCGACGAGGTCGCCGTGCCATGCGTGCCGAGCGAGACGGTGCCGGTGACCGTGGCATTCGCCGTGGCACCCGTGACGAGGTTGGTCCCGGCCGTTCGCGTAGCCGAGCGCTGGGCCAGGATGACGACGACGGAGCCCGCCGAGCCACCCGCCGTGATGGTGGCTCCGGTCGTCGAGGTGAACGCGAAGCGCAGGCCGGTGACGGTGCCCGCGACGACCCCGCTGGGCAGCGCCGCGGTCGCCGAGGGGGTTCCGATGACCCACGAACCGGCCACGTAAGCGTCGACCTGGATCTGGTCGGCGCCGGCCGGGAAGACGACGGCGCCCAGCCCCGAGAGATCGACGGTGTCGAAGAGGTTGCCGGCCGCCGTCGGATCGGTCGGCAGAGCAGCGGTGAGGCTCGTGGCGAGCCCGTTCGAGGTGTTGCGCACGGCGACGGTGAGGTTCGACAGCTCGCCGACCTTGAACTGCGTGGAGCTGGGCGACCAGCTCGCCGTCGTGGTGATGCCGTTGTTGTAGGGGATCGTGATCGTCGTGGTCGCCGTCGCCGACTTGGGGGCGGCATCCGAGGCCGTGATGTCTGCAGTGTTGGTGACCGGCACTCCGTTTGATGGCCAGTCCGGAGACAGCCCTCCCGGCACCGTCAGCGAGAACTGGATCGAGGGTCCGTCGCCGGAGGGCAGCTCGACTCCGCCGCCCGCGGCCGGGGTCGTGAAGTGCACGGTGAGGGTGCGGTTGTTGGTGCCGCCCCAGGAGTAGGTCGCCGGGGAGCCGGTGATGACGACGGTCGGATTGAGCGTCAACGCGTCGAACTCGGCCGGCACGGTGTCGACGACGGTCGCGTCGAGGCAGTCACCGCTCGAACAGCTCGGGGTCAGTGTGTAGGTGAACGTCTGCCCGGGCGCCACGGAGGTCTTGTCGACCGACTTGCCGAGGTCGAGGACCGCCGTGAACGGGTCCGCCAGGGCAGGTGCCGCCACCACGACCGACCCGATCAGCGCAACGAGGGCGACGACAGCGGCCAGGCTCGCAGCGAACCTCCGACGGACGGCGTACGACATGACGGTAAATCCCCCACACGGATCTCGTGACGGAATCCGGGCGCGCAGAAATGCCCTCGGGAGCGGGCTGCACGGAGTGGAAGAACCGTCGCGCCTCACGCTATGCGGGGGGCAGGACCCCCCGAAAACCCCAAGAGGGGCGCGACTCTATTGGGGGACAGCCGGTGTCCCCCTCGATGCGGACCGGAACTAGCCCAGAACCCCGACAGATGCGAGAGCCGCGCGCAGCAATGTACCCCGACCGCCTTCCATCTCGGCGTGGATGCTCGGCGACGAGGCCTCGGCGGGGGTCATCCAGGTGAGCTCGAGCGCGTCTTGCCGCGGCTCGAGCGTGCCGGTGACCGGCACGACGTAGGCCAGCGAGACCGCGTGCTGGCGTTCATCCAGGTACGCACTGAGACCCGGGATCGGAAAGTACTCGGCCACCGAGAACGGCACGGGGCTCGGCGGCAGCTGCGGGAAGGCGAGCGCGCCCAGATCCTTCTCCAGATGCCGGAACAACGCGTCGCGCAACGTCTCGCCGAACATCACCCGCCCGCTCACCAGGGTCCGGGTGATCTCGCCCTGCGCGTTGGCGCGCAGCAGCACGCCGACGCTGGTGACCACGCCCATGCCATCCACGCGCACCGGCACCGCCTCGACATACAGGATCGGGATGCGGCGGCGCACGTCGGCCAGGTCGGCGTCCGAGAGCCAGGAGGAGTTCGGGTCGGGGGTTCCCACGGAGCTCATGCTCCATTGTGGACCAGCGAACGCCGATCCCGGAGTCATACGGTGGGCTCATGATCGCCGTCACCGTCACCACACCCTCCGGCCCCGACTCGATCGAGGTGCTCGATCTGCCCGACCCCGCGCCGGCCGCGGGAGAGGTGCTGGTCGCGACCGAGGCCGCCACGCTGAATCCGGCCGATAACGCGCTGGTGAGCGGCGCCCTCGCCGAGCGGATCGCGGGACGCTTCCACCCGCCCTTCATCCCGGGCTGGGATCTGGCCGGCACGGTCACCGCGGTCGGCGAGGGGGTGGACTCCGCGCTCATCGGAAAGCAGGTGCTGGGCTTCTCGCCCTGGTTCTCGACGGGGCACGGAACGCAGGCGGGGCGGGTCGCCCTGCCGCTGGACCAGGTCGCGGTGGCATCCCGCGTGCTGCCGTCGCACGAGCTGACCACCTTCGGCCTGAACGGACTGACCGCGCGGCACCTCCTGGAGGGAGCCGGCGACGCGGCCACCCTGCTGGTGACCGGCGCGGCGGGTGGAGTGGGCAAGCTCGCCGTCGAACTCGCCGTGCACGCCGGACGACGGGTCATCGCGAGCGCTGCCGAGAGGGACCGCGACGAGCTGCTGGCGACCGGCGCCGAGTTCGTCGCCCGCGAGGTGCCCGACCTCGACGCCGCCGTCCGCGAGCTCGTTCCGGGCGGGGTGGATGCCGTGCTCAACACCGTCCCCGGCACCCCGGTCGGACTCGGGGCCGTGCGCGATGGCGGGCGGTACCGCTCGGTGAGCGCCATCCCGGAATCCGAGCGCGGCATCGACGTGGCCCGGGTGGGCGTGCACGTCGACGGGCCGGGTCTGGTCGAGATCGTGCGTCTCGCCGAAGAGGCCGCGATCACCACACGGGTCGCGCAGACCTTCCCCGTGACCCACGCCGGCGAGGCCTACCGGGCGCTCCGCGACGGCTCGGGCGGGCGCGGCAAGCTCGTGCTGGTCTGGTGACATCTCATCGCGACCACGAGGGCGCCGAGTAGCGTGACAGCATGATCGACCCGTCCACCGTGATCTGGAGCACGCCTGTCCCCGAGCGCGCGGGCAAGCCCCTGCTGGTGCTGCTGCACGGGTTGGGAAGTCACGAGGGCGATCTGTTCCAGTTGTCGCCGTACCTGCCGCTCGGGCAGGTGATCGCAGCGCCGCGCGGACCGATCGCCTCGGGCGACGGGTGGTCGTGGTTCGACATCGCGGCTCCGAGGCCGGCGCCGCTGAACGAGAGCGCCGACGAGCTCGCCGAGTGGCTGGCCACGGTCCGGGGCGACGCGACCTCGGTGACCGTGCTCGGTTTCTCGCAGGGCGGGGTGCTCGGCGTGCAGACGCTGCGCCGGCATCCCGAGCTGATCGACGCGGTCGTGCTGCTGTCGGCGATCGCGGATGAGACCGTCGACCCGGGCGATCCCGAGTTGGAGGTGCTGCGCCCCCCGGTGTTCTGGGGTCGCGGGACAACCGACACCGTCGTGCCCGCCGAGCAGGTCGTGGCGACCCGCGAGTGGCTCGAGGAGCACAGCACCCTGACCGAGCGCATCTATGAGGACGTCGGCCACTGGATCACCGACGCCGAGCTCGGCGACGTGCACAGCTTCTTGCGCGCGCTGGAGCGATGACCTCCGGCAGCAATCGTCGGACGTTCGGACGAAGATAGCCGGATGGAGCAGCCCCTCGAGCCGTCGGCTCGCGACCCGCTCGCGCGTTTCTCGCGGGCGACCCGCGAGTGGTTCGAGGGCGCCTTCCCGCAGCCGACGCGTGCCCAGGCGGGAGCGTGGGAGGCGATCAGCTCCGGTCAGCACGCCCTGGTCGTCGCCCCGACCGGATCGGGCAAGACCCTGTCGGCGTTCCTCTGGTCGCTCGATCGCCTGGCCACCTCGCCGCGGCCCGGGAACCCGCGGCACCGCACGCGGGTGCTCTACATCTCGCCGCTGAAGGCGCTCGGCGTCGACGTCGAGCGCAACCTGCGCTCGCCGCTGGTCGGCATCACGCAGACCGCGAAGCGCTTAGGGGTGGATGTTCCGGTCATCACGGTCGGCGTCCGCTCCGGCGACACCCCCTCGGCCGACCGGCGACTGCTGCTGCGCGAACCGCCGGACATCTTGATCACCACCCCGGAATCCCTCTTCCTCATGCTCACCAGCGCGGCGCGCGAGACGCTGGCCGGTGTCGAGACGGTGATCATCGACGAGATCCACGCGGTGGCGGCCACGAAGCGCGGGGCGCATCTCGCGGTCTCACTCGAACGGCTCGACGAGCTGCTGCCGCATCCCGCGCAGCGCATCGGACTCTCGGCGACCGTGCGGCCGATGGAGGAGGTGGCGCGCTTCCTGGGCGGGCGCACCCCGGTGACGATCGTCGCGCCGCCGATCGAGAAGACCTTCGACCTGCGCGTCGTCGTGCCGGTCGACGACATGACGGAGCTCGGCGCTCGCGCGACCAGTGAGACGCTCGACGCCGACGAGGGCGCCCTGCAGAGTGCCGGGTCGATCTGGCCGCACGTCGACGCGGCGATCCTCGACGAGATCCTGCAGCACCGCTCCACCATCGTGTTCGCCAACTCGCGACGGCTGGCCGAGCGGCTGACGGCGTCGCTGAACGAGCTGAACGAAGAGCGGGTGACCGGGCTGGTCGCGGCCAGATTTCCAGCCCAGATGGTTGGAGCGTCCGGTATCACGCGGGTCCCGACGGCCGAGACGGCCGTCGGCGCGGGCCAGGCGAGCCCAGAAATGGACTCGCCTCTCTTGGCCCGCGCACACCACGGCTCCGTCTCGAAGGAGCAGCGCGCGATCATCGAAGACGATCTCAAGAGCGGCCGCCTGCGCTGCGTCGTCGCGACCAGCTCGCTCGAGCTCGGCATCGACATGGGCGCGGTCGACCTGGTGATCCAGGTGGAGTCGCCGCCGAGCGTGGCGAGCGGCCTGCAGCGAGTCGGGCGCGCCGGGCACCAGGTGGGCGAGATCAGCAAGGGCGTGCTGTTCCCGAAGCACCGTGCCGACCTGCTGCACACGACGGTGGCCAGTGAGCGGATGCGCACCGGGCTGATCGAGGCGCTGGCCGTCCCGCAGAACCCGCTCGACATCCTCGCGCAGCAGACCGTCGCCGCGGTGGCCCTCGACCCCCTGGAGGTCGAGGACTGGTGGGAGACCGTGCGGCGCTCGGCCCCCTTCGCGACCCTGCCGCGCTCGGCGTTCGAGGCGACGCTCGACCTGCTGAGCGGCAAGTACCCGAGCGACGAGTTCGCCGAGCTCCGACCCCGGATCGTGTGGGATCGCGTCGCCGGCACGATCACCGGTCGGCCGGGAGCGCAGCGTCTGGCCGTGACCAGCGGGGGCACCATCCCGGATCGCGGGCTGTTCGGGGTCTTCATCGTGGGCAGCGAAGACGGGGCGCGCCGCGTCGGCGAACTCGACGAGGAGATGGTCTACGAGTCGCGGGTCGGCGACATCTTCGCCCTCGGCGCCACCAGCTGGCGCATCGAAGAGATCACGAGTGATCGCGTGCTGGTGTCGCCCGCGTTCGGGCAGCCGGGCCGCGTGCCCTTCTGGAAGGGCGACGGACTCGGCCGGCCGGCCGAACTCGGCAAGGCGATCGGCGCGTTCACCTCTGAGCTCGCGGGCGGCGCGGCGACCGGCGACAAGATGCGAGAGCGCATCGAGGCTGCCGGCCTCGACGAGCGTGCCGTCACCAACCTCATCAAGTTCGTCGACGAGCAGAAGCAGTCGACCGGCACCGTGCCGACCGACACCACTCTCGTGGTGGAGCGGTTCCGCGACGAGCTCGGCGACTGGCGTCTGGTCTTGCATTCCCCGTACGGCATGCCCGTGCACGCGCCGTGGGCGCTCGCCGTCACGGCGCGGATTCGCGAGCGGCTCGGGGTCGACGGCTCGGCCATGGCCGGCGACGACGGCATCGTCGTGCGTCTGCCCGAGACGGATGCAGAGCCGCCGGGCGCCGAGCTCTTCCTCTTCGATCCCGCCGAGCTCGACGAGCTCGTGACCGCCGAAGTCGGCGGCAGCGCCCTGTTCGCGTCGCGATTCCGCGAGTGCGCGGCCCGCGCGCTGCTCCTGCCCCGCTACAACCCGGGGCGCCGCTCCCCGTTGTGGCAGCAACGGCAGCGCAGCGCCCAACTGCTCGAGGTGGCGCGCAAGTACCCGAGCTTCCCGATCATCCTCGAGACGGTGCGCGAGGTCCTGCAAGACGTGTACGACCTGCCGGCACTGGGCGCGCTGACCGCCGACATCGCAGCCCGCAAGGTGCGGCTGGTGGAGGTCGAGACCGAGGTGCCCTCGCCTTTCGCGCGCACCCTGCTGTTCGGATATGTCGCTGCGTTCATGTACGAGGGCGACTCGCCCCTGGCCGAACGCCGCGCGGCAGCCCTGTCGCTCGACCCGACCCTGCTGGCCGAGCTGCTCGGCCGCGCTGAGCTGCGCGAGCTGCTCGACCAGCGCGTCATCGAAGACATGGAACGCGAGCTGCAGCGACTCGCCGACGATCGCAAGGCGAAGGATGCCGAGGGCCTCGTCGACCTGCTGCGGTTGCTGGGTCCGCTCTCGACCGCCGAGCTGGTCGAGCGCGCGCTCGACGGAGTGGTGACCGAGGCGACGCTCGACGAGCTCGCCCGCGCGAACCGGATTCTGCGCGCCATCATCGCCGGCGAGCACCGCTGGGCGGTCATCGAGGATGCGAGCCGCTTGCGCGACGCGCTCGGCGTCCCGTTGCCGATCGGGGTGCCGACCGCGTTCCTCGACCCGGTCGCCGATCCGGTCGGCGACCTGGTGAGCCGCTACACCCGCACGCACACGCCGTTCGCAGCCGCGGAGGCCGCCGCGCGACTCGGGCTCGGCGTCGCGGTGGTGACGGATGCACTGAAGCGGCTGGCATCCGATCGACGGGTGGTCGAGGGCGAGTTCCGACCGGGTGCGAGCGGGTCGGAGTGGGTCGACGCCGAGGTGCTCCGCCGCCTGCGCAGCCGCTCGCTGGCGGCGCTCCGCTCGGAGGTCGAGCCGGTGCCGCAGACCGCGCTCGGGCGCTTCCTGCCGGACTGGCAGAAGGTCGGTTCTCTCGACCCGTCATCGACGCTCCGCCCTGGCCTCCGCGGCATCGACGGACTGGTGACCGCGATCGATCAGCTCGCGGGGGTAGCGATCCCGGCATCCGCCTGGGAGAGCCTCATCCTGCCCAGCCGGGTGCGCGACTACACCCCGGCGATGCTCGACGAGCTCACCACGACCGGCGAGGTGCTCTGGGCGGGGCGGGGCGAGCTGCCGGGCAACGACGGCTGGATCAGCCTGCACCTCGCCGAGAACGCGCCGCTCACCCTGGCCGAGCCGACCCTCGCCGACGCCGGCGAGCTGCACGACCGCATCCTGCTCGCGTTGACCGGCGGGGGCGCGTACTTCTTCCGGCAGTTGTCTGCCGCTCTCGCTCCCGCCGGGGAGGTCGACGATGCCACCCTGGCGACCGCGCTGTGGGATCTGGTGTGGGCCGGGCTGGTGGGCAACGACACCCTGGCTCCGCTGCGGTCCAAGCTCGGCGCGACCACCACCCGGGCGCGCGCGACACCGCGCAATCGGGCGTATCGCGGGCGGGCGCGAGCCGCGGCATCCGTCGCCAACAAGCTGGCCTCCACTGCGCCCCCGACGGTCGCCGGGCGGTGGAGCCTGCTCCCGGAGGTCGAGATCGCCACCACACCGCGCGCCACCGCACTGGCCGAACAGCTGCTCGAGCGGCACGGCGTCGTCACCCGCGGGGCAGTGATGAGCGAGGGCGTCGTCGGCGGCTTCGCCCTGGCCTACAAGGTGCTGAGCGGACTCGAAGAGACCGGTCGCACCCGCCGCGGCTACTTCATCGAGGGCCTCGGCGCCGCGCAGTTCGCGACGCCCGCGACGGTCGACCGGCTTCGGGCCTTCGCTCCGGATGCCGCTGCCGCCGAGCTGCGCGAGCAGCCGCGGGTCGCGCTCACCCTCGCCGCGTGCGACCCGGCGAACCCGTACGGAGCCGCCCTCAACTGGCCCGAGCCGCCCACCGGGCACCGCCCGGGACGCAAGGCCGGCGCCCTCGTGGTGCTCGTCGACGGCGCGCTGGGGCTGTACGTCGAGCGCGGCGGCAAGACGCTGCTCGACTTCTTGGCGCCCGACGACGAGGCCGGGCGCGAGGCCGCCGCCGCGAGCCTGGCGGGCACGGTGCGCGCCAGCGGCGGCAAGCTGCGCGTGGAGAAAATCGACGGCGAGTTCTCGGTCGGCACGGCGCTCGGCGATGCCCTGGTGCGAGCGGGATTCGCGCCGACGCCGCAGGGCCTGCGGCTGCGAGGGTAGGCACCGGGTGCCCGAAGGCGACACCGTCTTTCAGACCGCGAGGCGCCAGGACGAGGCGCTCGCCGGGCTGGTGCTCACCGGCTTCGAGCTGCGCGTGCCGAAGCTCGCCGCCGCCGACCTGACCGGCGAGACCGTGCACGAGGTCGTCGCGGTGGGCAAGCACCTGTTCCACCGGATCGGCGACTGGAGCCTGCACTCCCACCTCAAGATGGAGGGCTCCTGGCGCCTAGTGCGACCCGAGCAGCGGTGGCCGAAACCCGCGTTCCAGGCGCGGGCGGTGCTGCACGCGGCATCCATCACCTCGATCGGATTCGAGCTGGGCATCACCGAGCTGCTCCCCCGCGACGAGGAGCACACCGTCACCGACCGCCTCGGCCCCGACCTGCTGGGCCCCGACTGGAACGACGCGTCCGCCGCTGAGGCGGTGCGTCGGCTCGAGGCGCACTCCGCGGATCCGGTGTTCGCGGCCGTGCTCGACCAGACGAACCTGGCCGGCATCGGCAACGTCTATGCCAACGAGCTGTGCTTCTTGCGCGGCATCCTGCCCACGACCCCGATGGCCGAGGTGGATGCTGCCGCCGTCGTGTCGCTCGCCCGTCGCCTGCTGCTCGCCAACCGCGACCGGTTCCCGCGGGTGACCACCGGCGACACCCGCCCCGGACGCCGATCCTGGGTCTACGGCCGCACCGGCCAGCCCTGCCTGCGCTGCGGCACGACCCTGCTCGGCGGCGAACTCGGCAAGCCGGGGCAGGAGCGCGTGGTCACCTGGTGCCCGGTCTGCCAGACCTGACCGCCCTCGGTCAGCTGGTCGGCGCCTGGTCGAACCACAGGTGGATGTTCCACAGCGGAGTGCCCGTCGCCGAGTTCACGACCACGCCGTCGTAGCTGCCGTCGAGCTGATCCAGTTGCAACGGGATGCTGACGTCCACGTACGCGGTCGGAGTCGCCCGCAGGACGTGGCAGGTGGCGTCGGCACCCTGGATCTGGAATCTGACATACAGCGTGACGTGCTGGCCGAGGTGGAAGCCGTTGTGCGCGGCCGACCCCTGCGCGTTGAAGATGCCCGCCGGGTGGCAGCTGTTGTTCAACGGGTTGGTGCCGTCGATGACGGTGCCATTATCCAGGTGGATCGACAGGCCGCTGATCTGGGACCGCGGGTCGCCGAAGGCACGGAAGTCGTACCGGGCGGTACCTGTCACCGTCGGCGTCGTGAAGATGCTGTTGCCCGGCCACCAGCCGTTCGGGTCGGCGCCCCGGGCTCCCCAGATCGAGCGATGTCCCGCGGCGTCGGTCAGGGTGATCTCCAGGCCGTAGCCGACGCCGAGGCAGAGACCGCCGAGAGAGACGTCCCCAGGGGCGTCGAGGTGCCCACTGACGACCCCCGTCCCCGAGCGCAAGCAGGTGGTGGGGAAGCCGTCCAGTTCGTAGGCGCGCACCGAGTAGTCGACCGGACGGTCGGATGCGATGTGAATCGTCACCGAGCTCGCCAGGGGGCTGACGACCGGCCCCGGAGTGGCGACGGCGTCGGTGTCGAAAGCGGGGGCGACCGGCGGCACGTAGGTGGGCGCCAGTCCCTGCACGCTGCCGACGACCCAGGCGGCGGCTCCGTTGTGGTTGCCCTGCCGATAGTGAACGGTCAGATCGATGTGGCCACTGGATGCCGGCGTGGCCCCGTCGAGGAGGGACAGGTGGTAGTGCTCGTCAGCCAGCACCCGGCACTCGCCCACGCAGGGCACGTGCAGCTGGATGTAGCCGTCGGCTGTTCCGCCCGACAGGCCGTTGGTCGACGAGATGTCGAACTGGAAGTACATCACGTTGTCGGTTCCGAGATCCCAGAACCGCGTCTGGTCGAGGCTCTCGCGCGCTCCCCCGAACTCGCCGACGCCGCAGAGGTCGACCGGGAGAGTCAGCCCTCCATCGGATCCGGCCGTTCGGCTCCACGTGTAGTTCGGGCCGCATTCCACCCCGCCCGAGCTGTGCATCGAGATGGCCACGGTCCCTGTCGACGCGTCGGGCTGCACCGAGGTCAGCGACACGGTGGGCTCGAGCACGTCGGGGCTCGACATCGATTGACGGGATTCGTAGAGCGGTGTCGTGCGCTGCCAACTGGTGGCGTGACCGGCCGCGAACCACCGGGCGCAGAGGATGAAGTCGGTCCCCTCGGACACCAGGAAGGCGTAGCTGGCACGGTGGGTGTCGGCCGGCAGCAGCTGGTGATCGTTCAGGTAGTCGGTGGTGACGGTGGCGTCATCGGCCCGCGCGTAGAAGCCGAAGGCATTGGAGCCGTTGCAGTCGGCGGTGGCCGTGGTGCGTCGCACGGCCTTGATCTCGACCGTCTCGTCGGGCGCGTGCAACGCCGAGGCGAACAGCAGGTTGTCACCGACCGTGTGAGCCTCGAGTTCGGGATGCACGGCAGTACCGCCGCCGTTGAAGAGCAGGGTCACCGGCGTGGCGAGTCGGCCGACGCTGTCGGTCGCGCCCACCTGCGCCGTGTAACCGGTGCCGGGGGTGACCGTCAGCACGTGGCAGGTGTACATGACCGGCGAGGGGCCCGTTCCCGTTCCGCCGTAATAGGCGTTGAAGGCCGCTACCTGCGTGGCGTCGGTCGAGAAGTTCACGGACTCGCGATCGACCGTGTCGCCGGTCGGCCAGTAGGTGACGGTGAAGTCCGCCGGCATGTCGGAGGCGACGCCGATCGTGACGTGGCCCGGCGTGGCGTCGGTCGCACAGCGCGGGGTCGAGCTGGCGACACCGGAGGCTCGCGGATACGCGAGCACATTCATCCAGAACGGCGGGATCATGTGCGAGGCGAAGATCGCCCCGTGGATGCCATCCGGGCACCCTGCCGGCGGCGCGCCCGAGGCCGGAGAGCAGTCGTCGCCGGCCGGAGCGGGAGACGTCGCGGGAGCGGGCGCCGCCGATCCGTCCGACGAATCGCCCGTCGTCGCCCGGCGGATGGCCTCCCCCGGGTCGGAGGCGTGCAGCACGTCGTTGATGAGTTGCTGCCGGCTGCCGCTGATCGGGGAGCCATCGGTTCCCGGCAGAGTGCCCGTGTGCGTTCCGATCTGCGAGCTGTTCTTCTGACCATCGGACACCGGCGCGTAGAGAGGTGCCGTCACGGACTTGCTCGGCGAACTCTGCACGTCGACCGACGCGAATCGCATTCCGATCAGCGTTGCTGCAGTGCCGACGGCGAGCGCCGCGACGATCGACAGGACGGGAAGGAGCCACTTGGGGATGGTCATGGTCGTCTCAGATCAGGCACTGGATCGGGTAGGAGGCGCTGTTCGCCGAGCTGGAGTTGCCGGCAGCGTCGTGCGCGACGACGACAAAGGTCGTCGTTTGGTTGGCGAGTGTGGTGCCCTGAAGGACGAACTCCCAGTGCCCTCCGGTCGCGGTCATCTGGCCGGAGCCGTGATTGTTGTTTCCGCCCGCGCTCGTCCAACTGATCGAGACGGATGTCACTCCGACGTTGTCGCTGGCCGTGGTGCTCACCTTGACGTAGCAGTTCTGCGCAGGCGAGTTGAATGTCGGTTTGCCCACTGTGGGCCTGGTCGTGTCGGGAGTGCCGGGATTCACCGGCTTCGTCGGCTTCGTCGGCGGCACCGGCGTCACGACGACCGGAGCCTGCGCAACCGACACCGTCGGGCAGGCAGCGCCGACCGGCAGCGTCGAGACGGCGGCCTGGCCCGTGTCGGCATCCACCTGCGAGGTGGGCACCCAGACCAGCTGGGTCACGTCGTGCGGGTTGCGCACCTGCACCTGCGAACCGTCGGCGTTTCGCGCGAGGGCGACGACGCGCGCTCCGCGCTCGAGGGAGGCGACCACCGGACCGTCGGGGCACGACGTCGCCTGCACGGTCGGCGGCATCAGGATCGAGTCGACGGCAGAGGTCACCTTGTGGATCGGATGCCCGAACACCCCGGTCACGCCCAGTACTCCACCGACGAGACCGAGCACGACGATCGCGCCGACCCACGGAATCCAGCTCAGGGCGCTCCCGCCGAACCCGGGGGCAGGCCCGGATGACGGGGCAGGGGTGCCGACATCGCCGGCGGCCACCCGAGCGCGGATGGTGTCGGCGACGCCGGCGGAGTCACCGGGTTGCGCGGCGCGCTTCAGTGAACCGCTCAGCAGTTCATCGAGCGCATCGAAGTCAGCCATGGTGATCCTCCCTTCTCAGTTGAGCCGCGAGCGTTTTTCGAGCCCGGAACAACTGGGTCTTGATCGTGCCCTCGCTCACCCCGAGACCTTCGGCGATGGTGTCCACCGATTGGTCGAGCAGGTAGTGGAGCACGCACACTTGTCTCTGCTGCAGCGGCAGCTTCTCGATCGCGGCCTTCACGTCGATGTCCAGCGAGTCGGTCGCCGCGTCCACGGTCTCGTCGTCCACACCGACCTTCGCCAGGGCGCGCGACTCGGCCGCCCGCGAGCGCCGGATGTCGCGAGCGCGATTACTGGCGACCACCGTGATCCACGCGGCCACGTTGGTGATCTCGCGGGTCGGAGGCTTCGCCAGGAAGCCGACGATCGCATCCTGGACCGCGTCGGCGGCATCCTGGCGGTTGCCCGTGATCATGCCGACAGCAGCGACCACCTTCGGGTACTCGTTCGCCACGAAGGCGTCCAAGTCCACGCGGGTGCGCTCGGCCACGGGTGCGTTCACATCTGTACGACGCCCCAGGAGCGTGTCAGGTTGACAGACGGGCAAACCTTTTTCCGAGCCCGCCCGCAACGGCCCTGGCTAGGGTTGAGCACATGACTCAGCCCTCCCCGTCTTCTGCGCCACCCGAGAATGTTCAGCGCGGCGTGGTGTTCGCACTTCTCGCGCTGCCGGCCGGGGTGATCGCGTGGGACATCCTGTGGACGTTCGGCTTCGTGGCCTCGATCGTCGCGTTCGGGGTCGCCTACCTCGCGGTGCGTCTGTACCGCTTCGGATCGGGCGGGCGGGTCACCCGCAGCGGAGCGATCGCCATTGCCGTCATCACGATCGGCACGCTGATCGTCGCCTACATCTCGGGATACGCGGTGCAGATCGTCGGGTTGTATTCCACCCAATTCGGCACCAGCATCCCCGAGTCGCTGGTCGCGCCGCGGTTCTGGAGTATCGTCTTCGCGAGCATGACGACCGGTTCCGCGCTGATCCAGCTGCTGATCGCGGCCGTGTTCGGCGCACTCGGCTGCTTCGGCATCCTGCGCAACGCGTTCATGCAGACCCGGGTCACGCCGACGATGGACGCGGCGTCCACCCCGGCCGTGCCGAACCCCAACCCGCGGTACGGCGAGAACGCCGCGCCCTCGGTGCCGACTCCGCCCGCCGCCCAGACCGGCCTGATTCTGAACGGCGAGCCGATCCCGCCTGCCGACGAACCGCACGACAAGAAGTAGGAGTGGCAGACCTCGGTGCGACCGCTCCGCAGTTGCGCAAGCTCGGCATCGTGCCGGGCGCGCGCTGGTCGGTCGTGGGCGCCGACCCCGGGTGGCGGTTCGAGACGGCTCCGGATGCTGCGGCCGAGGTCACCGCGACCGCTCCCGCCGACGTGGTGCTGATCTTCGTGCGCGCGGCGGCCGAGCTCGAGCCCGCCCTCGTGGAGCACGAGCAGCGCGTCTTCCCCGCAGGCGCCCTGTGGATCGCGTGGCCCCGCAAGGCCGCCGGTCACGTCAGCGACCTGGGCGACGCGGTCGTGCGCGATGCCGCGCTGGCACGCCGACTCGTGGATGTGAAGGTGGCCGCCCTCGACCACGACTGGTCGGCGTTGAAGCTGGTCTGGCGGCGCGAGTACCGCTAGAGCTCTCGCGATCGCTGCCAGCTGCGCCCGAACAGCACGAGCAGTACGGCTACGACTCCGAGTCCGACGACGATCGCCAGCGGAGCCCCGAACGACATGGTCTGCGCCGCCCAGAACTCGACCTCGTTGCGGGTGCCGCCGTTCTTGACGATGGCGGCGAATCCCTCGTAGGCCCAGATGGATCCCACCAGGATCAGCAGGGCGCCGAGCACCGCCAAGGCGATGATGAACGGGTTGCGGATGAGGTCGCGCGGCGTGGTGACCGGTTCGGGAGCGGAGTCGGCCGAGGCCGCGACGACCACGGCGGGCGCCGCGTCCGACTCGGGGGAGAATCGCGACGGCTCGGACTGCTCGACCGCCGTCGGCTCGACGCGGTCAGTGCGATCCACGACCTGGGCGGGCATCCGCGCCGGGGCCGGGTTCACGGCGGCGGTGCGGCGCAGGGTCGACTGGCCGCGTGGTCCGGTGGTCACCTCGCCCTCGAAACCGCGCTGAAACGCCCGGTCGTACCGAGGATCGATGGCGGCTCCCTCGTCGCCCTTGTTGCTGTTCGGCATCACGCACCTCCGCTCGCCCGAGCCTACTGCTGGATGTTGCCTGACAGATCCGGTCGCGCATGCCGAACGGGTGTGGCATGGATGTCGACACCGCGTCAGAGGCCGTCGACACGATCGGCCGCGAAGACGCGGAGGGAGAAAGAGGACATCATGAACATCCTTCTGATCATCATCGGAGTGGTCGCGGTCGTGCTGCTGTTGACGGGCGGATTCGTCCAGTCGCTCAACTTCCTCCTGTGGGTGGGGCTGGTGCTGGCCATCATCGCCGTCATCGTGTGGCTCGTCCGAGTCATCTCGGGACGTCGAACGACCGTCTGATCCCGCGGACGAGAACGCGGCCGGTGGGCTCAGCCCCACCGGCCGTTTCCGTTCTCTGCCCCGAGGCAACCGGGGGAAAGAGCGGAGCATAGAGCCCGATCGCCTGCGAGGGAAGCCCCTCCAGGCATCTCCTCAATGTTTGGGAGGATCGAGTCATGAGCATCGATTCCCTCTCCCCCGCTGTCGGCTCAGGTCGCGCCAACGAGGTTCTGCTCAAGCAGCTCGGTGAGGTCACCGTGCAGGCCTCTCGTCTCGAGCACCTCGCCGTCGAGATCGCGCAGAACCTGAAGATCGACGCCACCGTCGCCGACGCCGTGCCTTCCCTGCAGGACTCGAAGTTGACCCCTCCGCCATGGAGCACCATCTCGGCCAAGGACATCAAGAACTGGGCGGCGAGCACCGGACGGCTCCTCGAGATCCGCGACAGCATGTTCGAGGCGAGCGGAGCCGCACGCTTCGCCGGATCGCGCGGCGACACGATCGCCACCGAGTCCGCCGATGGCACCGTCTTCCCCGCCGACGAGGAGTACCTCGGTCGCTATCTGAAGCGCCTCACCCGCCATCTCGCTGCCGGCTCCGAGCTGCTCTCGCGGCTGGACTACCACGACGAGAACGGGCAACGCTGGCCCCTGGTCACGATCTACGCGCAACGCGCGCCCGGCGAGGGGTCGGAGCAGACCCCATTGCGTCTGCCCGAGGCCTGGCAGCGCTGGCTCAGTGCCTGAGGCGCTAGACCTGGAAGGCTCGAGCGTCGCCACTCTCACCAGTGCCCGACTTGGACTGCAGCACGCGCGTCAGCCTGCGCAGGTTCTCGGTGAAGTCGTCGTCGTCGAGCTCCTGACCGAGCGAGACCGGCTCGGCGAGCATCTGACTGGACGGACCGACGACGAGCGACACCTGCTCGGGTCGCTGCTCGAGGTCGAGCGCGGGCACGTCGATCTTGGCGGCTTTGCCGGCGTTCGCCAGCTCCGCCGCGTATTCGAGCACGGTGTGGGCGATCGCGTCGCCGGTCAGGAACGAGCCGCCTGCGTACAGAATCCTCTTCATACCCACCACGCTCCGACGGCCTCCGCGAGGAAGTCAAGGGGGTGGTCGCTGCAGCGATCTGCGGTAGATTTAACCAGCCGGACCGCATGTTTCTGCGCTCCCACCGATCGGACATAGCACGTATGGGCACCCTCTTCTACGGAGCGGGTCGACTCCCGATTCGGATCGACGACCGCATCCTCGCGCACGTCAAGGCCGTCATCACCGCCAAGATGCGACGTGGTGAAGGATTCCTGCTCTCGTGGACCGACTCGGCCGAGGTCGGCCACGGCCGCAGCTCGGTCTGGGTGCATCCGGGCTGCGACCTGCACTACAAGTTCGACGGCGGCACGCCGCCCAAACTCGACCCGACGCTGCTCGAAGAGATGAACATCGAATCCATCCAGGCGCGCGGCATCGAGTTGGCGGACGCCACCCTGGCTCACAGTCCGCACGCACGCTGAGCTGAGTCGATCAGAGGGAGCCGCGATGGGAACTCTGTTCTACGGCGGCGACCGCACGCCGATCATGATCGAGGACCGCATCCTGGCCCATCTGCGTGCCGTGACGACCGCCAAGCTGCGACGTGGGGAAGGCTTCCTGCTCTCGTGGACCGACTCGCTCTCGATCGGCGACGGTCGCAGCTCGGTCTGGATCCATCCCCGCTGCGATCTGCACTACCGCTTCGATGGCGCGCAGCAGTTCAAGCTGGAGTCGGCGCTGCTCGACCAGTTGAACGCGGAATCCATCCAGGCCCGCGGCATCGAGATCGCCGAGGCCACGCTGGCGCACCGGCCGGAGTCGTGACACGACGTACGCTCGACGCATGACCGACGACGTCGTCCTGCTCTCGATCGACGGCGGTGTCGCCTCGATCACCCTCAACCGCCCGGCCTACGCCAACGCGATGAGCCTCGAGGTGATGGAGGCGCTGCTGCGGGCGATCCGGGACGCCGAGGCCGACCCCGACTGCCACGTCGCGGTGCTGCGCGGCGCCGGCCGGGTCTTCTGCGGAGGAGGAGACCTCGGCGATCTCGCGCGCACCGCGAACGACGCCAAGCTGCAGCAACGGATGGTGACCGCGCTGCAAGACGGGATGTTCGCGCTGGCCTCGTCGCGCCTGGTTGTCATCGCGGCCGTCGGCGGCGCGGCGGCCGGCGCCGGCCTCGGACTCGTGCTCAACGCCGACATCGTCCTGGCCTCGACGCGCGCGAGCTTCCACGGCGCGTACCTCGCCATCGGACTCACGCCGGACGCCGGGGTCTCGTACCTCCTCCCTCTCGCCATCGGGGCGAAGCGCGCCTCGGCGATGGTGCTCACCGGCAAGCCCGCCAGCGCGGCCGACGCCCTGGCCTGGGGTCTCGTCGCGGAGGTCGTCGAGCCGGACGCCCTCGACGCGCGGGTCGACGTGCTCGCGGCCGCGCTCGCCGGCGGGCCGACGCAGGTGCTCGGTCCGACCAAGAAGCTGCTGGGCGCCTCCGCCCTCGCGGCCTATCGGGCCCACCTCGATGCCGAGGCGGTGTCGATCACCGGGTACGCGGCGCACCCGGATACGCAGCGGCGGATCCAGGCGATGATCGAACGCGCCTCGAAAGCCGGAACTTAATCGCCGCCTCACGTGTTGTACAGGGTGATGCCGCATCCAGCGGTGCACAGACCAGGGAGGAAACCCCGTGGCGAACACCTATCAGAAGACCACCGAGGCAGTTCAGAAGCTGACCCCGGAGCAGTACCGCGTGACGCAGGAGGCGGCGACCGAGCCGGCCTTCCGCAACCAGTACTGGGACAACCACGAGCAGGGCATCTACGTCGACATCGTGTCGGGCGAGCCGCTGTTCGCGTCGATCAACAAGTTCGAGAGCGGCTCCGGGTGGCCGAGCTTCACCGTGCCCCTCGACCCTGACAACATCGTCGAGAAGAAGGACCGCAGCTGGGGCATGACCCGTATCGAGGTCCGCTCGAAGAACGGCGACAGCCACCTCGGCCACCTCTTCGACGACGGCCCCCGCGACCAGGGCGGGCTGCGCTACTGCATCAACTCGGCCGCGTTGCGGTTCGTCCCGGTCTCCGAGCTCGAGAGCGCCGGCTACGGCGAGTTCGCGCACCTCTTCACCACTTCGACCACTGCCCAGGAGGCGTAATCATGACCACGGATGACGGAACCATCACCCAGACCCCCGGCTACGAGACCGCCGTTCTCGCGGGCGGCTGCTTCTGGGGAGCGCAGGAGCTGCTGCGCGCGCGGCCGGGCGTGATCTCGTCGCGGGTCGGATACTCCGGCGGCACGAACGCGCACGCCACGTACTACAACCACCCCGGGCACGCCGAGGCGGTGGAGATCGTCTTCGACCCGAAGCTGATCTCGTACCGCGACATCCTCGAGTTCTTCTTCCAGATCCACGACCCGTCGACGCTGAACCGTCAGGGCAACGACGTGGGCACCAGCTACCGCTCGGCGATCTTCTACACGAGCGACGAGCAGAAGAAGGTGGCGCTCGACACGATCAAGGACGTGGATGCCTCCGGCCTGTGGCCGGGCAAGGTCACGACCGAGGTCACCGCGGCCGGCCCGTTCTGGCAGGCCGAGGAGGAGCACCAGGACTACCTGCGCAAGTACCCGAACGGCTACACCTGCCACTTCGTGCGGCCGGGCTGGAAGCTGCCGCACCGCGAGCAGGCGTCTGAGACGGTCGACGCCTAGCTCTCACCCACGACGAAGGCCCGGACCCACGAGGTCCGGGCCTTTCGCCGTTCTCACCGCCGCGGCGGGTGGTCGGCGATCAGCTGATCGATATCGATCTGCTCGAGCAGCTCGTTCCAGTCGATCTCACGCGCGTCGTCGGCCGCGTCCTCGTCGGCGAACACCTTGCCGTCGCGGTGCACCACCACGAACGGCGCCACCGCCGCATTCAGCTGCGCGAGGATCGCGTCGTCGATCGCCTCGGCGTCGAAGTCCGCTCCGGTGCGCGCCAAGCGCTCGGCACTGACGGTATAGGAGACGTAACCCACTTCGACCATGGGCCGATCTTGTCACGCCTCCCGCATCCGTGGGGTGCTCGGAGCCGACTGGTCAGCTCCGACTCAGCGGCCCACCGACCGCCGCTTGTTGTAGACGTCGAACGCGACCGCGCCGAGCAGAACGAGTCCCTTGATGAGCAGCTGGTAGTCGCTGTCCACGCCGAGGATCGACATGCCGTTGTTGAGCACACCGATGATCAGACCACCGATGATGGCGCCCGGGATCGTGCCGATGCCGCCGGTGACCGCCGCGCCACCGATGAAGACGGCCGAGATGGCATCCAGTTCGAAGCCGGTTCCCGCGCTCGGGCTGGCCAGGTTGAGCCCGGCGGTGAAGACGATGCCCGCGATCGCCGCAATGACCCCCATGTTCACGAACAGCAGGAAGGTCACCCGCTTGGTCTTGATGCCCGACAGGGCAGCGGCGTTGAGGTTGCCGCCGATCGCGTAGATGTGACGGCCGAACACCGAGCGCTGCATGACGATCGTGTAGCCCACGACCAGCACGCCGAGGATCACCAGCACGATCGGCGTGCCGTTGTAACTGGCCAGCAGGAAGGCGACGGTCAGCACGAGCGCGATGAGGAACGCCAGCTTCACGGCGAACCACCACAGCGGCTCGTCCTCGAGGTTGTACTTGCGACGCACCATGCGCTGACGCACGGCGCTCGCGACGATGGCGAGGCTCGCGACGACGCCGATGATCAGGGTGAGCGGCTCATAGCCGGTGGTGCCGAACGCCGGCAGGAAGCCGGAGCCGATGGCCCGGAACTCGATCGGGAAGAACGAGATCTGCTGGTTTCCGAGCGCGATCTGCGCGGCTCCGCGGAACACCAGCATGCCCGCCAGGGTGACGATGAAGGCCGGGATGCCGAAGTACGCGATCCAGAAGCCCTGCCAGGCGCCCACCAGGGCCCCGATGATCAGGCAGAACAGCACGGCGAGCGGCCAGGGCAGGTGCCACTGCGAGATCATCACGCCGGCCATCGCGCCGATGAAGGCGACGACGCTGCCGACCGAGAGGTCGATGTGGCCGGCGATGATCACCATGACCATGCCGACCGCGAGGATCAGGATGTAGCTGTTCTGCACGACCAGGTTCGACACGTTGATCGGCGCCAGGGTGATCCCGTTGGTCGTGATCTGGAAGAACACCACGATCACGATCAAGGCGATGAAGAGCCCGATCTGGCGGAGCTGGCTGCCGAGGTACTGGACGGCGTTGGTGAGCGGTTTCATGCGTGGGTCTTCTCGCGTTCCTGGGTCATGAATTGCATGAGGTATTCGGCGGTGGCCTTCTCGCGCGGCACGTCCGCGGTGATCCGGCCCTCACTTAGCGTGTAGATGCGGTCGCAGATGCCGAGCAGCTCGGGCAGCTCGGAGGAGATGACGATGATGCCCTTCCCCTGGTCGGCGAGGCGGTCGATGATCGTGTAGATCTCGTACTTCGCGCCGACGTCGATGCCACGGGTCGGCTCGTCGAGGATCAGCACGTCGGGGTCGGCGTACATCCACTTCGACAGCACGACCTTCTGCTGGTTGCCGCCCGAGAGCTTGCCGGTGATGGCGGTCACCGTCGGCGTCTTGATGTTCATCGATCCGCGGTACTCGTTGGCGACGGTGGTCTCGCGGTGCGCGTCGACCAGCTTGAACCAGTTGACCAGCTTGTCGAGCGCCGCGATCGAGATGTTGCGCTGGATGTTGTCGATCAGGTTGAGTCCGTAGCGCTTGCGATCCTCGGTCGAGTATGCGATGCCGGCGTCGATGGCCTTCGACACGGTGTTGACCGAGATCGGCACGCCGCGCTTGTAGACCTGGCCGGTGATCCCGACGCCGTAGCTGTGGCCGAAGATGCTCATGGCGAGCTCGGTGCGGCCCGCTCCCATCAGTCCGGCGATGCCCACGATCTCGCCGGCGCGCACCGAGATGTTCGCGTCGTCGACGACCTTGCGGGTGCGGTCCAGGGGGTGGTGGACGGTCCAGTGCTCGACGCGCAGCAGCTCTTCACCGAGGTGCGGCACGTGATCGGGGAAGCGGCTCGCGACATCCCGGCCCACCATGCCCTTGATGATGCGGTTCTCGCTGGCGCCCTCGCCCTTCATCTCGAGCGTCTCGATCGTCTTGCCGTCGCGGAGGATGGTGACGCGGTCGGCGATCGCTTTGATCTCGTTGAGCTTGTGGCTGATGATGATCGACGTGATGCCCTGCTGCTTGAGCTGACGGATCAGCTCGAGCAGGTGCGCCGAGTCGTCGTCGTTCAGGGCGGCGGTCGGCTCATCGAGGATGAGGATCTTCACCTCTTTCGAGAGCGCCTTGGCGATCTCGACCAGCTGCTGCTTGCCCACCCCGATGTCGACGATCTTCGTGATCGGGTTGTCGCGCAGACCGACCTTCTTGAGCAGCTTTCCTGCCTCGAGGTTGGTCTCGTTCCAGTCGATGAAGCCGCCGCGCGCCTTCTCGTTGCCGAGGTAGATGTTCTCGGCGATCGACAGGTAGGGCGAGAGCGCCAGCTCCTGGTGGATGATGACGATGCCCGCGGCCTCGGAGTCGTTGATCGAGCGGAACTCGACCGGCTCGCCGCGCAGCAGGATCTCGCCGTCGAAGGTGCCGTGCGGGTAGACCCCCGAGAGCACCTTCATCAGAGTGGACTTGCCGGCGCCGTTCTCGCCGCAGATGGCGTGGACGGATCCCTCCTCGATCGAGATCGAGACGTCTTGGAGGGCCTTGACGCCGGGGAACGTCTTGGAGATGTTGCGCATCTCGAGAATGGTGTCGGCCATGTGCTGCGGTCCTTCGTGGTGGAGGGGTGCGAACCGGGCGGTGCGACTATCGTGTCGCACCGCCCGGCCGCAGGGAACGTTCGGCTGCTTACTGCAGGTCGGACGCCTTGTAGTAACCGCTGTCGATCAGGACCTTCTGGTAGTTGTCCTTGGTCACGACGACGGGCTGGTACAGGTAGCTCGGAACGACCTTGACCTTGTTGTCGTAGCTCTTGGTGTCGTTCACCGTGGGCTTCTTACCGGTCAGCAGGTCGTTCGCCATCTTCGCGGCACCGTTGGCCAGCTGACGGGTGTCCTTGTAAATCGTCGAGTACTGGGTGCCCGCGATGATCTGCTTGACACTCGGGATCTCGGCGTCCTGGCCCGTGATGATCGGGATGGCCTTGCCGCCCGATCCGTAGCCCGCGCCCTGGAGCGCGCTCAGGATGCCGTCCGACAGGCCGTCGTACGGAGACAGCACGCCCTGCACGTCGGCGCCGCTCGAGTACGACTTGGCGATCAGGTCCTGCATGCGGGCCTTGGCGGTTGCCGGGTCCCACCGCAGAATGGCGACCTTGTTGAAGTCGGTCTGGCCGCTCTTGACGACGAGGGTGCCGTCATCCAGGTAGGGCTTCAGCGTGTCCATCGCGCCGTTGTAGAAGAAGTGGGCGTTGTTGTCGTCGGGGCTCCCGGCGAACACCTCGATGTTGAAGGGGCCCTTCTTGCCGGTCTTCTGGCCGTTGGCGTCGAGGATGCCGAGGCCGGTGAGCAGCGAGTTGGCCTGGTACACGCCGACCTTGTAGTTGTCGAACGAGACGTAGTAGTCGACGTTCTTGTCACCGGTCAGCAGGCGGTCGTACGAGATGACCTTGATGCCGGCCTTGCCGGCCGCATCCAGCTGGTCGCTGAGTGATCCGCCGTCGATCGAGGCGATGATCAGGACCTTCGCGCCCTTGGTGATCATCGTGTTGATCTGCTGCACCTGGGTCGGGATGTCGTTGTTCGCGTACTCGAGGTCGACCTTGTAGCCGTCCTTCTCGAGGTCGGCCTTGACGGCGTTGCCGTCGGCGATCCAGCGGGCGGACACCTTGGTGGGCATCGCGACGCCGACCAGGGCGCCCTTGTTGTCGGTGCTGCCGCTGGCGCCGCCGCCGGGGCGGCCGCCGCCGGAGCATGCGGCAAGCGAGACGGCGACGCCGAGGGCGACGATGCCGACCGCGATTGTCTTGAACTTCACTGTGATTCCTTTCGAGCGGAGAGGCGGTTCGTGCGCCGTGTGCGCGCGAATCCGACCGAGCTCGGAACGGCCGACCGACTCGCCTGCTGCAACGGCGGCGGGGCGCTACGTGGACCGCCCATGCGCGGAATCCATGTCGACATGTCGACCCCTTCGTCGTCTCAACAGTGCTGGTGTCGGGAAATTGTGACCGGTCCCAGAACGGGTGTGACGTTATGCCCCGAACCCCTCCCGCGTCAAGCCCACCACGCCGGAAGCACCTTGTCGGCGGTCGGCGCGAGCTCTCCAGGAGAGTCTCAGCGCGTGGCGGGCGGCGCCGTGCTCGCCCGGACGATCAGCTGGGGGACCTCGAGCACGACCGGCGCCGGCGGCTCCGATCCCTCGATGTCGGCGAGCAGGATGTCGATCGCCATCGCACCCAGTTGGGCGAAGTCCTGCCGCACCGTGGTGAGGGCCGGGATGAAGTGCTTCGCCTCGGGGATGTCGTCGAATCCGACCACGCTCAGGTCATGCGGCACCGAGAGCCCGAGGTCGTGCGCGGCGTGGATGATCCCCAACGCCATCTGGTCGTTGCTGGCGAACACGGCGGTGAACTCGCGGTGGCCGAGCAGCTTCATCCCCAGCTCGTACGCCAGGTCGCCCGTCCAGTCGCCGAGTACGGGAGCCTCGGTCGGCATGTCGTTGTCCGACATCTCGGCCAGGTAGCCGCGCATGCGTTCTTCGGCCTCGTTCCAGTCCTGCGGTCCCGCGATGTGCAGGATCCGGCTGTGCCCGAGGTCGATCAGGTGGCGGGTCGCGGCCCGCGCGCCGGCCAACTGGTCGAAGGCCACGACGCGATCGTTCGGACCGTCGCGCCACTGCAGGCTCACGAACGGGACTCCGATGGCGACCCGCTTCAGCGCCTCGTGCGCGCGCTGCTGGGGCGCGATGACGACCACGCCGTCGACCCCCTGCACGACGAAGGCATCCAGGGCGGCGGCGATGGCCTCGTCGTCGCCGCGGTCGAGCGTCGCCGAGCTGATCGTGTATCCGCGCTGCCGAGCCGCATCGTCGATGGCCGCCGCGGCGCTGAACGGCCCGTACTGCGAACGGGCCGAGACGAGCAGGCCGATCGACTTCGAGCGGCTGGTGGCGAGTGCCCGCGCCGCGCTGTTCGGCCGCCAGCCGACCTCCTCGATCACCTGCCGGACGTGCGCCTCGGTCGACGGCTTGATGTTGGGCTGCCGGTTGAGCACCCGCGACACGGTCTGCCGCGAGACCCCGGCGATGCGCGCGACATCGCGGATCGAGAGGGCTCGTCCCCCGTCGCCGACCCCGTCGCCGGCCTGATCGCCCGTGTCCGTCATCTCGCTCCGATTGCCGCGAGCGTGACCGGTCACGCACTCGCTTCGTGAATCGGATCATATTGCCAGGACACGAACGCGCAAGATGCACGGCGGTTCCGCGCCGCCCTCGACAAGACACATTCCGACATCGGCATACGAGACGGCGGACGGCGTTGGCGGTCGGAGCGATCCCTCGTCGAACGGCAGGGCGGTCATAATGACTCGACGAGGGAAGGGCGAGCGGGTGACGGACGGGCCGGTGCGGCGATCGCCGAACATGTACGACGTCGCCGCGCGCGCGGGCGTCTCGCATCAGACCGTCTCGCGCGTCGTCAACGGATTCGACAGCATCCGCCCCGAGACCCGCGACCGGGTTCTGGTGGCTATCGCCGAACTCGGGTATCGGCAGAATGTGGCGGCGCGCGCCCTCGCCACCAGCCGCTCGCGCGCCATCGGCGTGCTGGCACCTGCCGTCACCGATTACGGTCCGACCAGCACGGTGCAGGGGATCGAGGTCGCGGCGCGCGCCGCCGGCTACCACTCGCTGGTGACGACCGCGGCAGACGACCGCGACTCCATCGTGTCCGGCTTGGGGTTCCTGCTCGACCAGGCCATCGAAGCCCTGGTCGTGATCGCCCCCCAGCAGCGGGTGCTCGAGGCGCTGCGCGAGCTCGACATCCGGCTGCCGATCGCGACCCTGCAGGCCATCGAGCTCGGCAGCGGGACCGCGGTCTCGGTCGACCAGTCGGCGGGCGCCCGGCTCGTGATGACGCACCTGCTGGAACTCGGTCATCGGCACATCCAGCACCTCGCCGGACCGCTCGAGTTCTTGGAGGCGGCGGCTCGGCGCACGGCGTACGCCGACGCGTTGGCGGCGGCCGGCCTGACCGCGCCGGAGGTCATCGAGGGCGACTGGACCGCGGAGTCCGGCTATCGCGCGGCATCCCGACTGGCCCCCGAGACCACCGCCGTCTTCTCGGGCAACGACCAGATGGCGCTCGGGCTCGTGCACGGACTCGTGGATCTGGGCAGGCGCGTCCCCGAGGATGTCAGCGTGGTCGGCTTCGACGACGTGCCGGAGTCGAAGTTCTACCTGCCCGCCCTCACCACGGTCCGGCAGGATTTCGGCAGGATCGGACGCGTCGCGGTCGAGTCGCTGATCCGTCAGATCGAGGGGGCCGCGGCCGAGCACATCCCTCCCCTGGAAGCGCAGCTCATCGTGCGCGACTCGACCGCGCCGCCGCGCCGGTGAGAGCCCGGTTCGTCGTGCTTGCGGTACCGCTCGTGTTAGCGCTAACATCACTCTGACTTCTGGCGCGCCGCGCCATCGACCCGGCAAGGAGGCCAGGATGCCCGCGAACCCCGCGAGCAGCGCAATGGAGATCGACCGCGTCCGCGCCGAGGTCGCCGCCCTGCACGGCGAACTGGTGCGCTACGGTCTCGTCGTCTGGACCGGCGGCAACGTCTCGGGGCGGGTTCCGGGCACCGACTACTTCGTGATCAAGCCCTCGGGCGTCTCGTACGACGAGCTGACGGCCGACAACATGATCCTGTGCGACCTCGACGGCGACGTCGTGCCCGGCACTCCCGGCAGCGAGCGCAGCCCGTCGAGCGACACCGCCGCGCATGCCTACGTCTACCGCGAGATGCCCGAGGTCGGCGGCATCGTGCACACCCATTCGACCTACGCCGTGGCGTGGGCGGCCCGTGGCGAAGAGATCCCGTGCGTCATCACCGGCATGGCCGACGAGTTCGGCGGTCCCATCCCGGTCGGTCCGGTCGCGATCATCGGCGACGACTCGATCGGTCGGGGCATCGTGCAGACGCTGCGAGGGCACCGCTCGCGCGCCGTGCTCATGCAGAACCACGGACCGTTCACCATCGGCGTCAACGCGCGCGACGCCGTCAAGGCCGCCGTCATGTGCGAAGACGCGGCGCGCACCGTGCAGATCGCTCGGCAGGGCGGACCGCTCATCCCGCTTCCGCAGGCCACCATCGACGCGCTCTACGCCCGGTACCAGAACGTGTACGGGCAGAGCGGCGATGCCCGGCGATGAGCGCGGCAGTCACCCCCGGCGGGAACGCCGGCATCCTCGGCATCGAGCTCGGCTCGACGCGCATCAAGTTGTGCCTGGTCGCCGCCGACGACCCCTCGACGGTCCTGGGCACAGGGGCCCACGAATGGCAGAACCAGTACGTCGACGGCGTCTGGACCTACTCGCTCGACGAGGTCTGGTCAGGACTGCAGTCGGCATACGCGGATCTCGTCAGCCGCCTCGGATCGGCGCCCACCTTCCTCGCCGGCATCGGCATCTCGGCGATGATGCACGGCTACCTGGCCTTCGACGGCGCAGGCGAGCTGCTCGTGCCGTTCCGCACCTGGCGCAACACCTCCACCGGTGACGCGGCCGCCGAGCTGACCGAGCTGTTCGGGGTCAACATCCCGCTGCGGTGGTCGATCGCGCATCTACAGCAGGCGGTGCGGGATGCCGAGCCGCACGTTCCCGAGATCCGCTCCCTCAACACCCTGGCCGGCTACGTGCACGAGAAGCTCACCGGCCGGCACGTGCTCGGCGTCGGAGACGCCTCGGGGATGTTCCCGATCAACCCGGCGACCGGTGACTACGACGACGAGCTGATCGGCCGGTACGACCGCCTTGTGGCGAACGCCCCGTTGGTCGCTTCGCTGCGCGAGCTGCTGCCCGAGGTGTTGCTGGCGGGTCGGCCAGCCGGCACGCTGACAGCGGCCGGCGCGGCCCTGCTCGACCCGAGCGGCGCCCTCCAGCCCGGCGCCTCGCTCTGCCCGCCGGAGGGTGACGCCGGCACGGGCATGGTCGCCACCGATGCGATCGCCCCGCGCACCGGCAACATCAGCGCCGGCACGAGCATCTTCGCCATGGTCGTCATGGAGCGCCCGCTGCAGCAGGTGCATCACGAGATCGACGTCGTGACGACGCCGACCGGCGCTCCGGTCGCCATGGTGCACTGCAACAACGGGACGAGCGAGCTCGCCGAGTGGGCGGGCCTGTTCGCCCGGTTCGCCGACGCCGCGGGGTCGCCGCTCGACACCGACGCGGTCTACGCCGCCCTCTTCGCCGAAGCCCTCGAGGGCGAGGCCGACGCGGGCGGTCTGCTCGCCTACAACCTGCTGGCGGGCGAGCCGATCGCCGGGCTGCCCGAGGGGCGGCCGCTCGTCGTGCGCGGCCCGGACAGCCGCTTCACGCTCGCCAACTTCATGCGCGCCCAGCTGTACGGCGTGTTCGGAACGCTCAGCCTCGGCATGCAGGTGCTTGCCGACGAGGGCGTCGAGCTCGACGCGATGAGCGCGCACGGTGGCATGTTCCGCACCGCGGGGGTCGCGCAGCGCCTGCTGGCCGGCGCCCTGAAGGCGCCCGTCACCGTCGCGACGACCGCGTCCGAGGGCGGCGCGTGGGGGATGGCCGTGCTGGCCGCCTTCGCCGTGCAGGCAGCCGAGGCCGGTGCGGCCGATTCCGACGCGTCGCCGGATCTCGCGAGCTACCTGCGCGAGCGCGTGTTCGCCGGGGCGGACTCCGATACCGTGCAGCCCGATCCCCGCGACGTCGAGGGCTTCGCCGCCTACCTCACGCGCTACCGCGCCGGCCTCGAGGTCGAGCGCGCAGCGGTCGCCGCTCTCTGACCCCGATCACCCCGACCCATCACCCCGCGTGACATCGAAAGGACACCCCGCATGAGCGGCAGCATCATCCCCGACCTGAAGACCCGCGAGGTCTGGTTCCTGACCGGAAGCCAGGGACTGTACGGCGAGGAGACGCTCAAGCAGGTGGCCGAGCAGTCGCAGGAGGTCGCGCGGGTGCTCGGCGCCGCATCCGAGGTGCCGGTCACGATCGTGTGGAAGCCGGTGCTCACCGACAGCGCCGCGATCCGCCGCGCCGTGCTCGATGCGAATGCCGACGACTCGGTCATCGGCCTGATCGCCTGGATGCACACCTTCAGCCCGGCCAAGATGTGGATCGCCGGGCTCGACGCGCTGCAGAAGCCGCTGCTGCACCTGCACACCCAGGCCAACGTCGAACTGCCCTGGAGCGAGATCGACTTCGACTTCATGAACCTGAACCAGGCCGCGCACGGCGACCGGGAGTTCGGCTACATCGAGTCGCGCCTCAACATTCCGCGCACCACCGTCGTGGGGCACGTCACCGACTCGGCGGTCGCGGCGCGCGTCGGCGCATGGAGCCGCGCCGCGGCCGGCCGAGCGGCCACCCGCAGCATGAAGCTGGCCCGCTTCGGCGACAACATGCGGTACGTCGCGGTGACCGAGGGCGACAAGACCGAGGCGGAGCTGCGATTCGGCGTCCAGGTCAACACCTGGGGCGTCAACGATCTGGTGGATGCCGTGGCCGCCGTCCCCGAGGAGGCGGTCGACGCGCTGATCGCCGAGTACCTCGAGGCCTACGACATCGTGCCGGAACTACTGCCGGACGGTGCGCGACACGAGTCCCTGCGCGACGGAGCACGCATCGAGGCGGCGCTGCGCACCTTCCTCGAGGCCGGCGACTTCTCGGCGTTCACCACGAACTTCGAAGACCTGGGCGCGCTGACGCAGCTGCCCGGTCTCGCGGTGCAGCGCCTGATGGCCGACGGCTATGGCTTCGGCGCGGAGGGCGACTGGAAGACCGCGATCCTGGTGCGCGCGGCATCCGTGATGGGTGCCGGGCTGCCCGGTGGCGCGAGTCTGATGGAGGACTACACCTACGACCTCACGCCGGGGCGCGAGCTGATCCTGGGCGCCCACATGCTCGAGGTCAGCCCGTCGTTGACGACCGCCAAGGCCAGCCTCGAGATCCACCCGCTCGGCATCGGCGGGAAGGACGACCCGGTGCGCCTGGTCTTCACGGCCGACCCGGGGCCCGCGCTGGTGGTGGCGCTGAGCGACATGCGCGACCGCTTCCGGCTGGTGGCGAACGTCGTCGAGAACGTCGCGCTGCCCCAGCCGATGCCCAAGTTGCCGGTCGGGCGCGCGGTCTGGAAGCCGGCTCCCGACTTCCGCACTTCGGCGACGGCGTGGCTGACCGCGGGTGCCGCGCACCACACCGTGATGACCAGCCAGCTCGGCATCGAGGTGATCCGCGACTTCGCGACCATGACCGGCGTCGAGCTGCTCGTGATCGATCAGGAAACCACCATTGAGGGTTTCAGCCGCGAGGTGCGCTGGAATGCCGCCTACTGGAGGCTCGCGCAGGGCATCTGAACCGCGCCGGCATCGCGATGTACCGCGGCGACCTCGATTCCCGGATCGCCGCGGTACACCTCGCCGTGACCTAGGCCGGCATGAGGACGGAGTCGATCACGTGAATGACCCCGTTGTCGGCCTCGACATCGGCCTGCGTGACGTGCGCGTCGTTGACGGTGACTCCGCCGACCGTGTGGAAGGTGAGCTTGCCGCCCTCGAGCGAGTCCGCCTGGAGCCCGTCGGACAGATCGGCAGCCATCACCTTTCCGGCGACGACGTGGTAGGTGAGGATCTTCGTCAGAGTCGGGATGTCGCCCAGCAGCGAGGCGACGGTGCCTTCGGGCAGCGCGTCGAAGGCGTCGTCGGTGGGGGCGAACACGGTGAACGGGCCGGGGCCCGCCAAGGTGTCCGCGAGGCCGGCGGCGGTGACCGCGGCGACCAGGGTTCCAAAGGTGCCGGCTCCGGAGGCGATTTCAACGATGTTGGACATGGTGCACATACCTTTCTGGGGATTTGAACGCGCCACCGAACGTCCGAAGAGGTGCTTCGGATCATTGACGACAGCCGCAGCAAACAGAATGGCGAGACTCCTTATTTAGGTCAACCATTAAGTTGCTTACTTTGTACTTTATATGCTGAATGGCCGGTCTGTGCATTAACCTCGAGAAATGCCGACCGAATCCCCCGACGAACTGGGGCAGCCCCACGTTCTCGATGGATTCCCTGCCGCCGCAATCCGGTTCGTCGTCGCACTCGAACGGAACCGGGTGCTCATCGCCCGGGACCACGGCCTATCGGCGAGCGAGCTCCGCGCCATGTTCTACATCGGCGAACACCTCCGCGTGACACCGAAGGATCTGGCAGACCACATGGAGCTGACGACCGGGGCGATCACCGCGATCTCGGGCCGTCTCGTCGAGCTCGGCCTCTTGCACCGGGTCGACCACCCGCACGACCGAAGAAGCCTGTATCTGCAGCTGACGCCCCACGGCGACGCCATCATGTCCAAGATCCATGAGGACTTCCGCGAGATGATCGCGTCCGCCACCAGCGGGCTCAGTCCGCAGCAGATCGCGGAGTTCGAGTTCGCTCTCAGCTCCGTCAGTGAGCGGATCGCGGGCATCGTCGGGTTGTGAATCCTGCGGACCCTGATGCGCCGCTCCGCTGAACGACCGTCTACTCGGGTGCGCTCGGCGGGGCCGTCGAGGCGCGGATGATCAGCCGGGTGGGTAACGGGAGCGATTCGCCCGGCGCATCGGAATCCTCGACGGCGAGCAGCACCCGCTGCATGGTGAGCGTGCCGAGCGCCGCGAAGTCCTGGGCGACCGTCGTCAGCGCCGGGGAGAAGTAGGCCGCCTCGGGAACGTCGTCGAAGCCGACGACACTCACGTCGTCCGGCACGCGGCGCCCGTGTGCGAGCAGTGCGGACATCAGGCCGAGCGCCATCTGGTCGTTGCTGGCGAACACCGCCGTGGTCTCGCGGTCCTGGGCCAGCTGCTCGCCGAACGCCGCGCCGCTGCGCGCCGTCCAATCGCCGTGACCCGGCTCCCGGGCGACCAGCCCGGCCGCGGCGAGCTCGTCGCGCCAGCCGCGCAGCCGCTCGATGGAGTCGGGCGCCGACGCCGGCCCCGAGATGTGCGCGATGTTCCGGTGCCCCAGGTCGATCAGGTGCCGGACGGCCGACCGCGCTCCGCGGTACTGGTCGATCGAGGTGACCAGGTGCGCCGGACGCTGACTCGCGGTCACCGCGACCACCGGCACGCCGACGTCGAGGCTGCGGATCCCCTCGATGACCGCCACGTCCGCAACGATCACGACGACCGCCTCGACTCGTTGGCTCAGCAGCGACTCGACCGCCCTGCGTACTGCGTCGTGGGAGCCGTCGACCGTCGTGACGGTGACGACGCCGTAGCGCGCATCCCGCGCCGCCTCATTGAAGTGCAGGACGATCGACGACGGCCCGTAGTCGGCGCTGCTCGGCGCGATCAGCCCGATCATGCGGGTCCGCCGCGTGACGAGGGCGCGCGCGGCCGGCGACGGGCTGTACCGCAACTGGGTGATCGCCTGCTCGACCCGCAGCCGGGTGGCGGGGCGGACGCCGGGCACGTCGTTCAAGACACGCGACACCGTCTGATGCGAGACGCCGGCGAGGCGCGCGACATCGAAGATGTTGGCCCCTCGCACGGGCTTGTCCGCAGCGCTCATGGTCTCGTCGGCTCACTCGTCCGTATCGGCCTTGGCCACGATGGCCAGCAGCATGTCGACGGTGAGGGTCTCGGGGTCCAACTCGGCGACCGCGCGGCGGTCGCGCAGCACCAGGATGCGATCGCTGATCCTGAGCACCTCTTCGAGCTCGGCCGAGATGAACACGACCGACATGCCGGTCGCGGCGAGGTCCGAGATCACGCGCTGAACCTCGATCTTGGCGCCCACGTCGATGCCGCGGGTCGGCTCGTCGAGCACCAGCACGCGCGGCGCGACGGCGAGCAATCGCGCCAGCATGACCTTCTGCTGGTTGCCGCCCGAGAGCAGCCCAGCCGGATGCTCGGGGTTGGCCGGGCGGATGTCGAGCGCCTCGATCCAACTGGCCGTCAGTTCGTCCTGCCGCCGCCGTGCGATCCTGCGCACCCAGCCCTGCTCGGCTTGGAGCGCGAGCAGGATGTTCTCGCGCACCGACAGCTCGGCGATGATCCCCTCGTGCTTGCGGTTCTCCGAGGAGTACGCGACTCCGACCGCCAGCGCCTCACGCGGCTCGGCGAAGTGCCGCGGCGTGCCCTCGTACGAGATCCGGCCGGTCTCGGTCGGGTCGACGCCGCTCAGGATCCTGGCGAGCTCGGTGCGTCCCGAACCGAGCAGGCCGGCCAGACCCAGCACCTCGCCCGCATGCAGCTCGACCGAGGTCGGCTCGATGCGGTGCGCGCGGCTCACGTCGACCGCCGAGAGCACCACGCCGCGATCGGATTCCGGCAGCGGAGCGGTCGCATGCGACTCGATCTCGAGCTCCGAGATGTCGCGGCCGAGCATCTTCTGCACCAGATCGATGCGCAACAGCTCGGTGGTGAGGTACTCGCCGACCATGCTGCCGTTGCGCAGCACCGTCACCCGGTCGCAGATCTCGTAGACCTGCTCGAGGAAGTGCGAGACGAACAGGATGGCCACCCCGCGCGACTTCAGGTCGCGGATCACCCCGAACAACTCCGCCACCTCGTCCTGGTCGAGGCTCGAGGTCGGCTCGTCGAGGATCAGGATCCTCAGCTCGGTCGACACCGCTCGCGCGATCGCCACCAGCTGCTGCACGGCGAGGGAGTGGCTGCTCAGCAGCGAGTCGGGATCCAGCTCGAGCCCGACCTGCCGCATCGCCTCGCGCGCGGCTGCGCGCATCGCTCGCCAGTCGATGAAACCCAGCCGGCGCGGCTCGCGGCCCAGCATGATGTTCTCGGCGACCGACAGGTTCGGCAGCAGATCGATCTCCTGGTAGACCGTGCGGATCCCGGCGCGCTGGGCGGCGGCGGGCGTCGCGAACGACACCGCCGTGCCGTCGACCGAAATCGTGCCGGCATCCAGACGGATCGCGCCGGTGATCGCCTTGATCAGCGTGGACTTGCCCGCACCGTTCTCTCCCATGAGGGAGTGCACCTCGCCCGGGAACATCCGGAAGTCCACATCGGCGAGCGCCGTGTCGCCCGCGAACCGCAGCTGGGCGCCGACCACCTCGAGGACGGGCTGCGCGTCCACGGGCGACCTCCCTCTGGTGATCGGGCTCGAGCTGTTCGGGTTCGTTGCGAGTGTGCTCCTATCGACGACTGCCGCGGGCGACCAGCACCCGCTGCACGACGACGAAGACCAGCAAGAGAATACCGATCGTGATTCGTGTCCAGGAGGAGTCTGCGCCGAGGAAGGTGATCGACACCTTGATGACGCCGTAGACCAGCACGCCCACCAGGGATCCGATGACGTAGCCGCTTCCGCCGGCGAGCAGGGTGCCGCCGATCACCACCGAGGCGATCGTGTCGAGCTCCGTGCCGATGCCGTTCAGGCTGTACCCGGCCGCGGTGTAAGCCGTGAACAGCAGACCGGCGATCCCCGCGCAGACGCCGCTGATCACGTAGACCAGCACCTTGGTGCGCGCGACCGGCAGTCCCATCAGGCGTGCCGACTGCTCGTTCCCGCCGATCGCGTAGACCGTGCGGCCGAACCGGGTGTAGCCGAGCACCCACGCGGCGACGACGATGACCAGCAGCGCGATGATGCCGGTCGGCGTGATGTACCACGTGACGAAGTCGCCCAGCTTGATCGACTGGAGTCCCAGCACGGTGGTGTCCTTGACCTGGATGGCCTCGAGGCTGACGACGAAGCACAGACCTCGGGCCAGGAACATCCCCGCCAAGGATGCGATGAAGGGCTGCACGTCGAAGTAGTTGACCAGCACGCCGATGATGAGGCCGAAGACGGCGCCCGACGCGATCATCAGCGGGATGACGACTCCCGTCGGCACGCCCGTCGAGAGCAGCTTGGCGGCCAGCATCCCCGTGAACGCCATCACGGCGCCCACCGAGAGGTCGATGCCCCCGGTGAGGATGACGAAGGTCATCCCCGCCGCGAGCACCACCAGGTAGGCGTTGTCGACGAGCAACGACGACAGCAGGCGCGGCGTGAGGAAGCGGCCGAAGTAGCTCTGGCCGGCCACGAACATGAGGATCAGGATGAGCACCGCGGCGCCGACCGGCAGCCACGAGACCCGGCGCTGGATCAGCTTGCGAAGCGACGAGAAGCGCGTCCCGGTCGCCGGCGTCAGGGCGCTCACGCGACCGCTCCCTGCGTCGGAGTCGAGGTGGGGGCAGCCGTCGGCTTGGCGCCGGCCGGAGGTCGCAGCCGTTGCCACAGTTGACGCACCCACTGCCGCACCCGGCGCGACTGCGACAGGCAGACGATGATCACGACGAGCGCCTTGAACACGGGCGTGACCGCGGGCGGCACGCCGAGGAAGGTGATCGTCGAGGTGAGGGTCTGGATGATGAAGACGCCGACGACCGTCCCGGCGAGGGTGAACTTGCCGCCCGCCAGCGAGGTGCCGCCGAGCACCACGGCGAGGATCGCATCCAGCTCGATGTTGATGCCGGCGTTGTTCGCGTCGGCCGCCATGATGTTCGAGCTGTAGAGGATGCCGGCGAATCCGGCGAGCAGACCGCTCAACCCGTAGAGGCTCCAGGTGATGCTGCGCGCCCGCACCCCGGCGAGCCGGCTGGCGGTCGGGTTGATGCCGACGGATTCGGTCAGCACGCCGAGGGCCGTGCGGCGCACCGCGAGCGACACGATCACGATCGCGCCGAGGGAGACGAAGAACGCGAACGGGAAGCCGAGGGCGTAGCCCTGCGACATGAAGGCGTAGGGCGTGCTGTTGATGGTGGTGATGAATCCGCCCGTGATGAGCAGCGCGATCCCCCGGCCCGCGAGCATCAGCACCAGGGTCGCGATGATCGGTTGGATGCCCAGCACCGCCACCAGGAATCCGTTCCAGACGCCCAAGAGCAGGGTCAGCGCCACGCCGGCCAGCACCGCCACGGCGATCGTCGACAGGCTGTTCGGCGTCTTCGAATCCTTGATGATCGTCAACGCGACCGCACCCGAGATGGCCATCTGCGCGCCGACCGAGAGGTCGATGCCGCGTGTCGCGATCACGAGGGTCATGCCGAGCGCGACCAGCATGAGCGGTGCGCTGTTGCGCAGGATGTCGATGAACGATCCATAGAGCTCGCCGTCGCGCACCGTGATGCTCAAGAAGGTCGGGCGCGAGATCGCGTTCACGATGATCAGCGCCACCAGCGCTCCGATCGGCCAGAGCAGCCGGTTCTTCAGCACCCGCTTCACGCGGCACTCTCCTTCGCGATCAATGCGACGACGTCGTCGACATCCACGGACTCATTGTTCTGCAGTTCGGCGATCTTGCGGCGATCGCGCATCACCACGATGCGCTGCGAGACGCGCAGCACCTCGTCGAGCTCGGACGAGATGAAGACCACGCCGAGTCCCTGCTCGGCCAATTCGGCGATCAGGCGCTGGATCTCGGCCTTCGCCCCGACGTCGATGCCGCGGGTCGGCTCGTCGAGGATGAGCAGCTGCGGCGCGGTCGCCAGCCAGCGCGCCAGCAGGACCTTCTGCTGGTTGCCTCCCGAGAGATTGCGGATCAGCGCGTTCGGATCGGCGGGACGGATGCCGAGCTGCGTGAGATAGCCCGTCACGATCTCGTCGCGCTGCGCACGCCCGACGCGCCGCAGCCAGCCGCGCTTCGCCTGCACGCCGAGCGTCATGTTCTCAGCAACGGTCAGATCGCCGATGATCCCCTCGCCTCGACGGTCCTCCGACGAGAAGGCGATGCGATGGTCGACCGAGTGACGGGGCGAGGTCAGGCGCGTCGGCTTGCCGCGCAGCTGAATGGATCCACGGTCGGCTCGATCGGCTCCGTACAGCAGCCGGGCGAGCTCGGTGCGGCCCGAGCCGAGGAGACCGGCGAGGCCCACCACCTCGCCGTCGAAGACGTCGATGTCGACCGGCTCGATCTGGCCCGCCTTACCAAGCGCAAGAGCCCGGATCACCGGCTCCCCCGAGCGATCGATGTTGCGTTCGGCCGACCGGCCGATCACGTCGAGCTCGGCGAGTTCGCGACCGAGCATCCGTGAGATGAGTTGAGCGCGATCGAGTTCGCCGACCTGGTACTCGCCGACCAGGCGGCCGTTCCTGAGCACGGTCATGCGGTCGGAGATCTCGTCGATCTGATCGAGGAAGTGCGTGACGAAGAGGATGGCGACGCCGCGGTCGCGCAGACGCCGCATCACGCTGAAGAGCTGGAGCACCTCGCCACGGTCGAGGCTGGACGTCGGCTCGTCGAGCACGAGCACGCGGCAGTCGATCGCGACCGCGCGGCTGATCGCGACCAGCTGCTGCACCGCGAGGGAATGGCTGGACAGCGGCGAACGGGGATCGACGTCGAGCCCTAGTTCGCTCAGGAACTCGGCGGCGCGCGCTCTCGTCGCCCGCCAGTCGATGCCATAGGGCTTGCGGACCTCGTTGCCGAGCATGACGTTCTCGGCGACGCTGAGGTTCGCGCAGAGATTGATCTCCTGGTACACGGTGGCGATGCCGGCGTCTTGCGCGTCGGCGGTGCCGCTGAATGCGCGCCGCTCGCCGCCCACCGTGATGGTGCCGGCATCCACCGGATAGACGCCAGTGAGCGCCTTGATGAGGGTGGACTTGCCGGCGCCGTTCTCGCCCAGCAGCGAGTGGATCTCGCCCGGCCGGAGCGTGAAGTCCACGCCATCCAGTGCTCGCACACCCGGGAAGGAGATCGAGATGTCGCGCATCTCGACGGCATTGACCTCACTGGGCTGGGCCCCACCGGCATTCACCCCACCGGCATTCACTTCGTCGCCCACGGCGTCACGTCTACTTCCGTACTCAAGGGACTCAGGAGGTGGCAAAACCGGCGGGGCGACGTGATGTCGCCCCGCCGGTCGACTGCGGTCAGACGACCGCTGCCTATCAGTACTTGCGGGTGGGCAGCGCCGCCGTGGCCTGAGCCTGGTCGAATGCGCCGTCGACGGCGGTGTACGCCTTGTCGACCTTCTTGCCGGCGAGCACGTCCTTGACCACCGAGGCGACCTTGTCGCCCAGCAGCGGGTTGCACTCCACGACGTAGTTGAACTCGCCCTGCGAGAGAGCCGTCAGGCCGTCGTGCGTTCCGTCGATCGTGACGATCTTGATGTCCTTGCCGGGGGTGAGCCCGGCCGCCTTGATCGCGTCGAGGGCGCCGAGACCCATGTCGTCGTTCTGAGCGAACAGCAGGTTGATCGACTTGCCGTACTTCTGCAGGAAGCCCTCCATGACCGTCTTGCCGTCGGCCCGGGTGAAGTTGCCGGTCTGCGAGTCCAGCGTCTTGATGCCGGTTCCGCCGATGGCCGAGTTGAAGCCGGTCGCACGGTCGATGGCGGGAGCGGAGCCGGTGGTGCCTTCGAGCACGACCATGTTGGTCGGCGTCGAGCCGGCCTCCTTGGCCGCCCAGGTGCCGGCGGTCACGCCCTCCTTCTTGAAGTCGTCACCGATCCAGCTCGCGTAGAGGCTCGGGTCGGCGTCGATCGTGCGGTCCTCGAGGATCACGGGGATCTTCGCGGCCTTGGCCTCCTTGAGGACGTCGTCCCAGCCGGTGGTGACGACCGCGGCGATGACGATCGCGTCGACGCCCTGGTTGATGAAGCTGTGGACGGCGGCGATCTGGTTCTCGGGCTTGTTGTCTGCCGCGTTGAAGATCAGCTTGAAGCCGTTCTTCGCCGAGAAGGCGTCCTTCATCGACTGGGTGTTGGCGGCGCGCCATCCGGACTCGGATCCGGTCTGCGCGAAACCGACGGTGATGACCTTGTTGGAGGATCCGCCGCCACCGCTTGTTGCACATCCTGTCAGACCGACGGTGACCGCTCCGATGACTGCGACAGCAGCCAAGAGTTTCTTCATTCCTCAAACCTCTCTGTTTGGGGCTCGGGCTCAAACCGAGCTGCTGTGGTGCATCGCGACTGTGCGTTGCAAGCGCAATGTTAGCCTTCACATTTGGGGGGACCGCTACGGCATTTTGGTAACGTTCCGATAACGGAATCGGGGCAACCTTCAATGATTTGCTGGGCTTTTTGCAAGAAGCGTTCTGTGTGAAAGGAATGTGAGGGATCACATTCGCGTCACATCCGGCTCTCGGCGACCTGCGAGCTGAGGCGCGCATCGGACCGTCCGCACGCGGCGCCGGGGCCCGCTCCGGGGTAGCGTCGGAGCATGACCAGCACCGACCTCCCGACCCCCGAAGACACCGTCGCCAAGGCGGAATTGCTGCGCGATCTGTACCGCGCGCCCGAGATCGTCCGGGTCGTGAACGTCTGGGATGCGATCTCGGCGAAGACAGTCGCCGATCTGCCGCAGACGAAGGCCATCGCCACCGCCGGCCACTCCATCGCGGCGATGTACGGGTACCCGGACGGCGGGATGCCGCTGGAGCTGGCCCTCGAGGGCGTCGCGACGATCGTGCGCGCCACCAGCCTTCCGGTGACGGCCGACCTGGACGACGGTTACGCGGAACCCGGCGAGACGATCCGCCGCGCGATCGCCATCGGAGCGGTCGGAGCCAACGTGGAAGACCGCCTGAAGCCGCTCGACGAGTCGGTCGCCCGAGTGCGCGCGATCGTCGCTGCGGCCGAGGCGGAGGGCGTGCCGTTCCAGCTCAACGCGCGAACGGACGCCCTGGTGCGCGGCACCGGACCGCTCGAGGAGCGGGTCACCGAGGCCATCGTGCGCGGCAAGGCGTTCCTGGCCGAGGGCGCGGCCCTGGTCTTCATCCCCGGCCTGATCGACAGGGAGTCCGTGCAGCGGGTGGTCGCCGAGCTGGGCCGCAACACGATCAGCGTCATCGGTATCCCCGGGGCGCTGTCCGCGCAGGAGTACGAAGAGCTCGGCGTCGCACGCATCTCGTACGGACCTCTGCCGCAGCGCGTCGCCCTGGCGGCTCTGCAGGCTCTAGCGACCGACCTGTACGGCAGCGGCGTCATCCCGAAGGATCTGCCCGCTCTGAACTGATCCGACCGCCCGACGGTAATAGGCTGCGGTCGAACGCGAGGAGGCGATCGGTGAGTTTCGCCACCTGGCTGTGGGGGCTGCGCGCGGAGCAGCCTCGCGAGTTCCGCCGCCTGGTCGCCATCCGCCGCCGGGTCTACCGCCGGGTCGCGCCGCTGCGCGCCGAGGTGGTCCGCTCGGCCGAGCCCATCCCGTTCGACCAGCTCGACCGGGCGAGCTTCCGGCCGCTGCGCAACGGCGGATCGTGGGGCAAGACCCTGGACTGCGCCTGGCTCCGCGTGACCGGCGAGGTGCCGGCCGGTGCCGAGGGAGCGGTGGCCATGCTCGGCATCCGCGGCGAGGGCCTGGTCTACCGGGCGGACGGCGAGATCGTCGACTCGGTCAGCACCGTCTTCCAGCAGGGCGATCTGCCACACAGCGGCGGCGTGTACCGACCCCTGCCGCACCTGCTCCTGGCCCCCGGGCCGATCGAGTTCTTCGCCGACGTCGCGTACAACGGCTTCATCCTCTACCCGGTCGGGCGCGGCATCTTCCACGGTGCGCACCTGGCCGTGCGCGACAACGAGGCGTACGGGCTGTACTACGACTACCTGACCCTGTTGGTACTGGCGGGTCACACCGAGGATGCCGCCCTCGAGACCCAGCTGCGGTCCGCCTTGCGCCACGCCTACGCCCGCTTCCGGGCTCGCGACATCCCGGGCGCTCGTGCCGCGCTCGCTCCCTCGCTGGCCGCGCACGAGGAGCCGGGCACCGAGTTCGGCGACTTCGAGTACAGCGCCATCGGCCACGGGCACCTCGACCAGGCATGGCTGTGGCCGATCCGCGAGACGAAGCGCAAGGCGGCGCGCACCTACACGCGCCAGCTCGGGCAAACGGCCGACAACCCGGGATACCTCTACGGCACGAGCCAGCCGCAGCAACTGCTCTGGACCAAGGAGGAGCACCCCGCTCTGTACGAGCGGATCAAGACGGCCGTGGCCGACGGCCGTTTCGAGCTGCAGGGCTCGTTCTGGGTCGAGACCGACACCAATATGCCGGGCGGCGAGTCGCTGGTGCGGCAGTCGCTGGTCGGCCGCCGGTTCCTGGCCGAGGAGTTCGGGCTGAGCGCCGACGACATGCGGCTGTGCTGGCTGCCCGACACCTTCGGCTACAGCGGCAATCTGCCGCAGATCCTGAAGAAGAGCGGGATGGACTGGTTCCAGACCATCAAGCTGGCCTGGAACAAGGTCACCGTCTTCCCCCATCGCACCTTCACCTGGGAGGGCATCGACGGATCGAGCGTGCTCGTGCACATGCCGCCCGAGGGCGACTACAACAGCCGGGCCGCGGCCGACGGGCTGCTCCGCGGCCTGAAGCAGTACCCCGAGAAGGCGCTCAACACGGCCCTGCTGGTGTTCGGATCGGGCGACGGCGGCGGCGGCCCCGGCGAGATCCACCTCGAGTTGCTCGATCGCGAGCACCGCCTGCGCGGCCTGCCGAAGGTGGCGTTCTCGACCGCATCCGACTTCTTCCGCCGGCTCGAGAAGCTGCCGATCGAGCACACCCATCGCGGCGAGCTGTATCTCGAGACGCATCAGGGCACCTACACGACCCAGGCCGAGGTCAAGCGCCGCAATCGGCGCGTGGAACGCAAGCTGCACGATGCCGAGGCGCTGGCCGCGATCACCGGCAGCGAGAGTCGGAGCGTGCTCGAGCCGCTGTGGCGCGAGCTGCTGCTGCATCACTTCCACGACATCCTGCCCGGCTCGTCGATCACCCGGGTCAACCGCGAGGCGGTGGCGGCGCTCAGCCGGCTCGAGGATGCCCTCGACGGGTACGTCGGGCAGCTGGCCGCGTCGCTGCCGCACCGCGGCGACACCGCCGCCGGGATCAACCTGACCGCGATGAGACGCACCGAGCACGTCGCGATCGATGGCCGGTGGTTCCGGGGCGACTTCGAGCCCTACGCCTCGGCGGAGCTGCGGCCGGTCGAGAGCTCCCCCGGCCTCAGCTTCACCGACGACACCCTGAGCAACGGCCTGGTCACCGTGCGCTTCGGTCGCTCGGGCGAGATCGAGTCGTTCACCGATGCCGACGGCGACGAGCAATCGGCGGACGGGCTCAACCGGATGGTGCTGCACCGCGATCCGTATCAGTGGCCGTTCGACGCCTGGGACATCGGCATCGAGTACCTCCAGCGCACGCCACGCATCCTGCGGGTCTCCGAGAGCTCGACCCGCATCGACGGGCCGCGCGTGGTCCGGCGGCAGGTCTACCGCTGGGGCCGCGGCTCGATCGAGCAGCACGTCATCCTCGAGGCGGGCAGCGCGCTGGTGCGCTTCGAGACCACCGTGCTGTGGCGCGAGCGGCATCGGATGCTGCGCACCGAATTCCGCCCGACCAGTTACGGCGACACCGTCAGGTGCGAGATCCAGTTCGGCCACATCGAGCGCACCACGCTCGAGCGCGACGAGGTCGAGCGCGCGCAGTTCGAGATCTGCGCGCACAAGTGGGTGGCCGTCGAGGGCGACCGGGGTGGATTCGCACTGCTCAACGACTCCAAGTACGGGCACCGCGTCAAGAACGGGCTGCTCAGCCTCGCCCTGCTGCGCGCGCCGACGTTCCCCGACAAGACGGCGGATCGCGGCATCCACCGCTTCAGCTACGCCATGCGCCCGTTCGCGACGGGCGATCTGGCAGGTGTCGTGCGCGACGGGTACCGCCTCAACAACCCGGTGCTGATCAGCCCCGGGGCCGTGCTGCCCAGCGCGGCGTCGACCGACGATCCGGCGGTGATCGTCGAGACCATCAAGCCCGCCGAGAGCGGCAAGGGTGTGATCGTACGACTCTACGAGAGCCTCGGGCGACCCGCCGTCACGGCGCTGCGCACCGAACTCCCGCACGGAACCGCCACCGAGACCAACCTGATGGAGCTGCCGCTCGGCCCGATCGACCTGGGCCGGCTCGAGTTCACCCCGTTCGAGATCAAGACCATCCACCTGCACTGAAAGAAGTCGGAGGCACAGCGATGACGGCAACGACGCCGAGCGCGGCAGCAGACACCAGCATCCCGCTGAAGGTCCAGGGACGCGCCCTGGTGGCGGCGGGCTTCGGGCAGAACGTGATCCTCACCACGGTGACGACGTTCATCCTGGTGTACCTGCTGAATTTCGTGCATATCAGCACGGCCGGCATCGCGGTCGTGACGACGATCATCACGATCGCCAAGATCCTGGACGCCATCGGCGACCCGGTCATGGGCAGCCTGATCGACATGACCCGCACCCGCTGGGGCAAGCTGCGGCCGTTCGTGCTGTTCTCGGCGGTGCCCGTCGCGGTGCTCACCGGTCTGCTCTTCACCATTCCGCACCTCCCGGAGGGCGGCCAGCTGGTCTTCTTCGGCATCGTCTACGTGCTGTGGAGCGTGGCGTACACCGTGTGCGACGTGCCGTTCTGGGCCCTGATCGGCTCGGCCTTCCCCGACCCGGCCGTGCGCACCCGGGTCATCTCGAACGTCCGCGCCTTCGGCGCGATCTCGCTCGGGCTGGCGACCCTCGGGCTGCCGTACCTGGCAGCCGCCCTCAGCTTCGGACCGACGGATGCCGGGGGCTGGTCGCGCGCCGTCTTCCTGGTCGCGGTCGTCGGAATGGGCCTCTACCTGCTGGCCTTCTTCTTCACCCGCGAGCGTCTGACCGAGGCCAAGACGCGCCTCAGCGTTCCCCAGCTGTTCGGCACGCTGTTCCGCAACACGCCGCTGCTGCTGGTGCTGATCGGGTCGATCATCGGGTTCGGCCGCAACATCGTGCAAGCCGGCGGAGCGGTGTTCGCCGCCATCGCCTACGGCAAGAACCCGATCTACTTCACCTACATCGGCGCGGCCATCATCGCCGGCGTGGTCATCGCGGCGTTCCTGACGCCGCTCGTGCTGCGGCGGTTCACGGCGAAGCGCATCATGATCGTCAGCTCGTTCGTCGGCGCCGCGCTCTACCTGGCGCTCTGGGCTGTGGGCTACGCCAGCCTGATCGGCATGGTCGTCTTCATCTTCTTGACCGGCCTCACGTTGGGCATCTTCCTCGTGGTGCAGACCACCCTGATCGCGGATGCCGTTGACGACGTCGAGCGCCGCACCGGCGTGCGCAACGACGGCATCTCGTTCGCGACACTGACCTTCTCAGCCAAGATCATGGGAGCCCTGGCGGTGCTCGTCGCCGGCGCCTTCGTCGTGCTGGCCGGCTACCACGACGGCGTGCACGTCACCGCCGCCATGACGCAGACCGTGTTCTTCTCGATCACGATCATCCCGGCGATCAGCTGCGTGCTGTCGGCGATCCCGTTCTTCTTCTACCGGCTGCGCAGCCAGGCGAGCACGGCGGAGGCGTTCGTCGAGATGTCGTGACGCTACGCGGCGTCGCCCTTGTTGCGACGGCGGGTGACGCGCGGCGCCCGGCCTCCCAGAAACGAGCGGCCGGAGGTGACGTCGAAACCGTGACGGAGCGCCTGTCGGCCGATCAGCATCCTGAAGCCCATGGCGTCGCGGTTGGTCAGCGTGACCTCGGCCTCGACGACGCGGCCGACGAGCACCAGGTTCATCAGCACGACGTAGCGCTCCTGAACATGGCCCGAGGAGCTGCGCACCCGGCGGCGGTCGTGGATCGGACACTCCACGACGACCTGGTCGTCGAGGGACTTCTGCCACGGCCGCACCGTGAAGCGGACCCAGTCGACGCCGCCGCGCTCGAACGTCGTCATCCCGTGGGCGTGCAGTGAGGAGGTCTGAGCTCCGGTGTCCAGCTTCGCCTTGATCCAGGGGATGCCGATCTCGGGCAATTGAACCCACTCGCGCCACCCCGCCAGGGTGCTTGAATGAGACGGCTCGTCCACCGCTCCATCCTGGCAGGACTCCTTCATGAAACTTGCGATCCTGTCGCGCGCTCCCCAGTCGTACTCGACCCAACGACTCGTGGCGGCCGCCGAGCAACGCGGCCATCAGGTGCGCGTTCTCAACACGCTCCGCTTCGCGATCGACCTCTCGGGCCCGGACCCCGATCTGCAGTACCGGGGCAAGCCGCTCAGCGACTACGACGCGATCATCCCGCGCATCGGCGCCTCGATCACCTACTTCGGCACCGCGGTCGTGCGCCAGTTCGAGCAGATGGATGTCTACACGCCCAACACGGCGAACGGCATCTCGAATGCGCGCGACAAGCTCCGGGCGACGCAGATCCTCTCGCGGCACAACATCGCGATGCCGCCCACCGAGTTCGTGCGCAACCGCGCGGATGTGCGTCCGGCGATCGAGCGCGTGGGCGGGGCTCCTGTCGTGATCAAGCTGCTCGAGGGCACTCAGGGCATCGGCGTCATCCTGGCGCCCGAGGCGAAGGTCGCCGAGGCCATCATCGAGACGCTGCATTCGACGCAGCAGAACGTGCTGATCCAGCGCTTCATCAGCGAGAGTCGCGGTCGCGACGTGCGCGCCCTGGTGGTGGGCGACCGGGTCGTGGCCGCGATGCGCCGCACAGCCACCGGCGACGAGTTCCGATCCAACGTTCATCGGGGAGGCAGCGTGCAATCGCTCGAGCTTCCTCCCGAATACGAGGAGGCCGCCGTGCGCTCCGCCCAGATCATGGGTCTCAAGGTCGCCGGTGTCGACATGCTCGAAAGCGACCAGGGGCCGCTCGTGATGGAGGTCAACTCCTCGCCCGGGCTCGAGGGCATCGAGACCGCCACTCAGTTGGATGTGGCGGGGGCGATCATCGACCACATCGCCGACCGGGTGTCGTTCCCCGATATCGACGTGCGCCAGCGCCTGAGCGTCTCGACCGGATACGGCGTCGCCGAGATCGTCGTCCTCGCGAACGCCGACCTGGTCGGCATGACATTGGGCGAGTCGGGGCTCTGGGAGCGCGACATCACCGTGCTGACGCTGCACCGCGGAGCCACCGTCATTCCGAACCCGCGCAAGGGCACGCTGCTCGAGGCCGGCGATCGTCTCCTGTGCTTCGGCAAGCTCGATGAGATGCGCTCGATGGTCCCCGAGCGGCGGTCACGGCGGCGCAAGGTGCGCAAGCTGCCCAAGGAGCACCTGCCGGGCGAGGGCGAGTAGGCGCCGAGCCGGTCTACGCCGGCGTCTCTTGCGTGCCCATCAACTGCGCGCGGGCCAGCAGGCTGCCGCGGAGCGTGAAGCCGAGCACGGCCGGCGTCGCGTCGGGTGAGAGATCGAGATGCTCGACGCTCAGGGCGCTGACCGTGAAGAAATAGCGGTGCGGCCCGTGGCCGGCAGGCGGCGCTGCGCCCATGAAACTTCGCTGGCCGACCTCGTTCTTGAGCAGCTTGGCCGGCTCGGGCAGCGGCGCCCCGCTCACCAGCTCGGTGGTCGAGCCGGGCAGGTCGTAGACCGCCCAGTGCCAGAAGCCACTGCCCGTGGGGGCATCGGGGTCGAACAGGGTGACGGCGAAGCTCTTCGTGCCCTCCGGGGCGCCTGACCAGCGCAGCGTCGGGATCCGGTTGCCGCCGTCGGCGCGCGCCCAATCGGGCAGCTTTGCGCCGTCGGCGAAGTCGGGGCTCTCGAGGGTGAAGGTCGGCACCTCGGGGAGGCGCCAGTTGGGGTCGTTGCTCATGCATCCACCCTCTCACCGCATGCCCTCACCAGACCCACGGGATCAGCCGTTTCCGAGTCGCCATGAAGCGGCGATACGGCTCGCCGATGCCGGCCAGCAGGGCGCGCTCCTCGACCCGGATGCGCACCAGGATCACCGCCGTCGGCAGCGCGACCACGACGATCAGCGCCAGCCAGTTGCCCAGGGCCAGTCCGATGCCCAGGCAGACCAGCAGCAATCCCGTGTACGAGGGATGCCGCAGCAGGCGGTACGGGCCGGTGTCGACCACCGGCTGCTCGTCGCGCACCTGCACATAGACGGTGAAGTTGCGTCCGAGCACGATGACCGACCAGGCGCGGAGCGCGATCCCGAGCGCCATCAGCACGATCCCGACGACGAGGAACGCCACGCGGCCGACCGGGATCGCCGCCCAGGTCAGGCGCAGGGCGATGAGCACGGCGCCGACGATCCCGAGGCCGACGCCCGCGATCACGACGACCAGGCTGCCCCACTCCTGGGTGCCCTTCGCCCGGTTGCGGATGGTCGAGATCCGGATGATCAACTCCAGGGCGGCGTAGACCGCGAGCGCGACGTCGAACGCCACGCGCGCGATCCCCTGGTCGAACGGCAGCGGGATCATGACGCCCCGACGTAGGCGGCCAGGTGCTGCCCGGTCAGTGTCGACTTCGCCGCGACCAGCTCGGCGGGCGTGCCCTCGAAGACGATCCGTCCACCGTCGTGGCCGGCCCCCGGGCCGAGGTCGATGATCCAGTCCGCGTGCGCCATCACCGCCTGGTGGTGCTCGATCACGATCACCGACTTGCCGGATTCGACCAGGCGATCGAGCAGCCCGAGCAGGTTCTCGACGTCCGCCAGGTGCAGCCCGGTGGTCGGCTCGTCGAGCACGTAGATGCCGCCCTTCTCGCCCAGGTGCGTGGCCAGCTTGAGGCGCTGCCGCTCGCCGCCCGACAGGGTGGTGAGGGGCTGTCCGATGGTCAGATATCCGAGCCCCACGTCGACCAGGCGGGACAGGATGGCGTGCGCCGCCGGCACCGGAGCCTCGCCACCCGCCCCGAAGAACTGCTCGGCCTCGGCGACCGACATGCCGAGCACCTGGTCGATATCGCGGCCGCCGAGCTTGTAGTCGAGCACCGACGCCTGGAAGCGCTTGCCGCCGCACTCCTCGCACACCGTGGCGACGCTCGCCATCACGCCGAGGTCGGTGTAGATGACGCCCGCGCCATTGCAGACCGGGCACGCGCCCTCGGAGTTGGCGCTGAACAGTGCGGGCTTCACGCCATTGGCCTTGGCGAACGCGGTGCGGATCGGATCGAGCAGTCCGGTGTAGGTCGCCGGGTTGCTGCGCCGGGATCCGCGGATGGCGCCCTGATCGATCGCGACGACGCCCTCGTGCGGGGCGACGGACCCGTGGATCAGCGAGCTCTTGCCCGAACCGGCCACGCCGGTGACGACCACCAGCACGCCCAGGGGGATGTCGACATCCACCCCCTGCAGATTGTGCGATGTGGCGCCGCGCACCTCGAGCGCGGCCGAGGGCTTTCGCACCGCATCCCGCACCGATGCCCGGTCGTCGAGGTGGCGCCCGGTCAGCGTGCCGCTGGCTCGGAGCCCGGCGACCGTGCCCTCGAACATCACCTCGCCGCCGGCCGACCCGGCGCCCGGTCCGAGGTCGACCACGTGATCGCCGATCGCGATCGTCTCGGGCTTGTGCTCCACCACCAGCACCGTGTTGCCCTTGTCGCGCAGGCGCAGCAGCAGCTCGTTCATACGCTGGATGTCGTGCGGGTGCAGCCCGACGGTCGGCTCGTCGAAGACGTAGGTCACGTCGGTGAGCGACGACCCGAGGTGGCGGATCATCTTGACCCGCTGGGCCTCGCCGCCCGACAGGGTGCCTGCCGGGCGGTCGAGCGAGAGGTAACCGAGCCCGATCTCGACGAAGGAGTCGAGCGACTGCTGCAGCGACGCGAGCAGGGGAGCCACCGAGGGTTCGTCGAGGCCGCGCACCCACTCCGCGAGATCGCTGATCTGCATGGCGCAGGCATCGGCGATCGAGATGCCCGCGATCTTCGAGGAGCGCGCGGCGGCGCTCAGTCGACTGCCTTCGCACTCGGGACACACCGTGAACGTGACCGCGCGCTCGACGAACGCGCGGATGTGCGGTTGCATCGCGTCGACATCCTTCGAGAGCATCGACTTCTGGAGCTTGGGAATCAGCCCCTCGTAGGTGAGGTTGATCCCGTTGATCTTGACCTTGGTCGGCTCCTTGTAGAGGAAGTCGTTCAGCTCCTCCGCCGAGAAGTCGCGGATCGGCTTGATCGGGTCGAGAAAGCCCGACTCGGTGTAGACGCGCACCACCCAGCCGTCGGCGGTGTATCCCGGGATGGTGATCGCGCCGTCGGCGAGCGACTTGCTGTCGTCGTAGAGCTGCGGCAGCGCGATGTCGGTCACGTTGCCCATCCCCTCGCAGCGCGGGCACATGCCGCCGAGGTAGGTCTCGTTCTCGACCACCGTCTTCTCGCCGGTGATCGAGGTGCGCACGCCGCTGGTCTGCGTGGTCGGGATGTTGAACGAGAACGCGCTCGGCGATCCGATCTGCGGGTGACCCAGTCGGCTGAAGAGGATGCGGAGCATCGCGTTCGCGTCGGTCGCGGTGCCGACCGTCGACCGGGAGTTGGCGCCCATGCGCTCCTGGTCGACGATGATCGCGGTGGTCAGCCCCTCGAGCACATCGACGTCGGGGCGCGACTGGGTCGGCATGAAGTTCTGGACGAAACTGCTGTAGGTCTCGTTGATCATCCGCTGCGACTCGGCGGCGATCGTGCCGAACACGAGCGAGCTCTTGCCCGATCCCGAGACCCCGGTGAACACCGTCAGCCGGCGCTTGGGCAGCTCGACGCTGATGTTCTTCAGGTTGTTCTCGCGCGCGCCCTGCACGCGGATGAGCTCGTGGCTGTCGGCGATGTGCGGCATGGATCGAGGCTAGCCCGACCCCACTGTCAGGGGTCGAGCGATGTCAGGCGTCGGGTCGCGGCGGAGGCAACGGAACGGCCGTGCGCCGAACGTTGCGCGGCACGAGTACCAGCAGCACGAGCAGGGCCACCGCCGCGACCACGCCGGCGATCAGCCCGGCCGCCCGCCCGAACACGACGTCGAAGATGAGCAGCACGACGCCGGCCGCCAGGATGCCGACCACGGCGACGGTGATCGACAGCAGATGGCTCCCGCGCTCCACGACCTCGGGCTTGTGGTGGTGGTGGAACTCAGCCCGGTGCAACCGCACGGTGGCCAGCCCGAGGATCGTGCTGATCGCAGCGAGCCCCACCAACACGCCGTAGACCGTGTACTGGTAGGTGTCCAGGTGCGTGAACCGCTGCTGGAACGCGACCGTGAGCAGGAATCCGCTCAGGATCTGCGAGCCGGTCTGCGTGACCCGCAACTCCTGCAGGATCTCGTTCCAGTTGCGATCGGATCGCTGCGCCTGGGTCTCGGGGCGCCCGTCATCCGGATCGGCGTCTGCTGAGAGCGAGTCTGATGTCACACGCACAGCGTATTCGCGCGAGCCCGGCAGGCCGAGGGTCAGGGCGCGGCGACCGGCTCGAGCGCCCGGCGTCGACGCGTCACGAGGTAGGCGCCGCCGATCACCAGCACGAATCCGATGACCGTCCAGACGGTGATCCGCTCACCGAGGACGAGCGCGCCGGCCGCGATGGCGACGGCGGGGTTCACGTAGGTGATGGTCGTCATCCGCATCGGGCCGATCTCGGCGATCAGGGCGAACATGATGAGGAACGCGGCGGCGCTGCACACCGCGGCGAGCGCCACGACCGACAGGATCACCGGCAGCGAGGGCACGCGCGTCGGGAAGGCATGCGTCAGCGCGACGACCGGCAGGTAGATCACCGCGGCGATCGCCAGCGACACCGCGACCACGCCGACGCCAGGCAGATCCGACATCCATCTCGACAGGATGGCGGGGCCGATCGCGTAGCAGACCACGACCACCGCGATCTCGGCGACCGCGATCAGATCGGAGCCGGCGACATCGAGTCCGACCAGGGCGGCGACGCCGAGCATGCCGGCGAGGATGCCGAACCAGTTGCTCACCGAGAGGCGAGCCGGTCGCCCGAAGGCGACCGCCACCGCGACGCCCACCAGCGGCACCGCGGCGATCAGCAGCCCCGCCGTCGAGCTGGGCAGCTTCTGCTCGGCGGTGCTCAGGAAGAACCACGGGATGACGATCTCGATCACCGTGTACGCCAGCAGCGGCCGCCAGCGCTTCAGAACCATCACCACCTGACGCCGCGCCAGCGCCAGGGGGAGCAGGATCAGCGCGCCGAGCGCGCAGCGGCCCAGCACGACCATCGCCGGGTCGAGCTCCTGGACCGCCACCTTGATCAGCAGATACGGGAGACCCCAGGCGATGCCGAGGGCGATGAACAGGATGACGGCGCGACGAGTCACCCCGCCATCCTGCCGCGATCTGGTGACTACTGGCGTGCAGTCCCGGCCAGCGAGCGTGGCGAAACTGCCGGAAGCGCGTCCCGAGCCGACTCCGCGACCGCCCGCGCCGCGGCCGGCGCCGCCACCGATGCCGGCGTCGAACGGCGCGCGTCGCGCTCGTACCAGTGGGCGAGGGCGACGCGCAGCACGTCCCACGGGGTGCGCCAGCCGTCGCCGTGGCGGGTGGGGATCGCCTCGGTGATCGGACCGGTGCCCAGCGCGCGGGCGGTGTCGGCATCCAGCTCGTGGTGGATCTCTTCGTAGTCCCCGCCGGGCAGCCGCACGATGCGGCCGGTCTCGAAGCCGTGCGCGAGCTGGTCGGTGTCGCGACGCTGGAGGCCCAGGGCGATCCGCCGCGTCACGACGAAGCCGATGACCGGCCCGACGAACAGGAGCACCTGGAAGACCGTGACGACGGTCTCGAGGCCGAGATGGAACAGGTGCGCGATCACGTCGCCACTCGCCGTGCCCCACAGGACGCCGTAGAAGATCAGGGTCGCAACGCCGAGTGCGGTGCGGGCCGGCATGTTGCGCGGGCGATCCAGCACCGCGGGGTCGCCGCCATCACCGGTGAGCCAGCGCTCGAGCCACGGGTGCACCAGCACGGCGAGCACGAACGCGCCGACCACGGCGAGCGGAACGAGAACGGCGAGCGTCCAGGTGCGGCCGAGCCACTCGACCTCCCAGCCGGCCGGGACGAGACGCAGCGCGCCGTCGAGGAATCCGGTGTACCAGTCGGGTTGGCTTCCGGCCGACGCCGACCCCGGGTCCGAGGGGCCGGACAGCCAGACCGGGCTGATGGTGACCGCACCGCCCATCAGCAGCAGGATGCCGGCGGTGATCGACGCGACCGACAGCGACCGCGCCACAGCCGACGCGAACGGGATCGGGACCGCCGGCCGGGGACGGGCGACAGGGATGCGAGTCGGTCCTGCGCGCCACGCCACCCGGGCGCGCAGGGCGATGACCGCCACGATCACCACGGGGAAGACGGCGACGTGGAGGGGGTAGAGGTTCTCGATGATGGTGCCGGGGAATGCACCGCCGAACAGCAGGGCCGAGATCCAGGTGCCGACGAGCGGGATCGCGAGCACGATCCCTTCCACGATGCGCAGCCCGGTGCCCGAGAGCAGGTCGTCGGGGAGGGCGTAGCCGCTCCAGCCGTCCGCGAGCACCGCGACGATCAGCAGCACGAGGAGCGCCCAGGCCCACCGCCGCGGCCCGCGGAACGCACCCGAGAAGAAGGTGGTGAGCAGTTGGAGGATCAGGGCGGCCGGCAGCAACAGGCCGGCCCAGTGATGGGCCTGCCGCAGCAGCAGGCCGCCGGGGATATCCATCGACAGACCGAGCGTGGACGCGAATGCCTTCGACACCGTCGCCCCGTGCAACGGCCCATAGCCGCCGTGGTACACCACCTGCTGACCCGAGGGGACGTAGAAGAACATCAGGATGACGCCGGTCACCAGCAGCACCGCGGCCGAGCCCATCGAGACCGCGCCGAGCAGGCTCGTCCAGGTCGGCTGGATGCGGCGCTCGCGGGCCTCGGCCCGTGCGCGTCGCACCGCGGCTCCCAGTCGGGTGCGGGTCAGGGCGGCGGCCGCCCGGTCTGTCAATCCCACCCGCTGCGTCAGCTCAGTTCTCATGGAACCGCTCCATCCAACTCGGATATTTCTTATCCATGTTCACTCTACTCGGATATCAGGTGTCCGAGTCAAGTAGCATTCCGGAATGAAGATCTCCGCCGGTGTCGAGTGGGCGCTGCACTGCTGCGTCGCCCTGAGCGGCCTCGACCGACCGGTCTCCGCGGCCAAGATGGCCGAGATGACCGACGTCTCGGCCAGCTACCTGGCCAAGCAGTTGCAGGCGCTCTCGCGCGCCGGACTCATCACCTCGGTGCAGGGCAACGCCGGCGGCTACGTGCTCACGCGGGCGCCCGAGAAGATCAGCGTGCTCGACGTCGTGCTCGCCATCGAAGGCCCGACCCCGATGTTCGAGTGCACAGAGATCCGGCAGCGCGGGCCGGTGGGGGCCTCTCCCGAGGAGTGCCGCGACAGCTGCCCCATCGCGAAAGCCATGCTGGCGGGCGAGCAGGCATGGCGCACGGCGCTGCGCGAGGTCAGCATCCAGGACCTCGGCGTCCGGATGGCGGGCGAGATCAGTCCCGAGCGCATGGCCGCGATGCTGAACTGGATGCAGCCCGCGAAGTGACCCCGGCCACGGTCGGCCTCCCCGGCAGCGAGCGCGGTAGCCTGCCGGAATGGTGACGCCTCATCAGCTCACCCGCGATGACGCGCGGCGGATCGCGGTGCGCGCGCAGCTGCTCGACGCCGTCCGGCCGGGAGACGTGGTGGAGGTGGCCGAGCAACTCGGCGCGATCAAGATCGACCCGACCGCGGTGATCGCGCCCGCCGAGCACACCATCCTCTGGTCGCGCATCGGCTACGCCTACGAGCCCGGTCAACTCAGCAAGGCGGTCGAGCGCGACCGGCTGCTGTTCGAGTTCGACGGGGCGTTCCGGCCGATCGGCCTCCTGCCGATGATGCTGCCCGCCATGCGGCGCTGGCCGCGACGCGAGAGCACGAAGCAGTGGCTCGAGGCCAACGACCGCTTCCGACGCGATGTCATCGCGCGACTCCGCGCTGACGGTCCGCTGCTGGCGAGCGACATCGACGACACGGCGCAGGTCAGCCGTCCGCCCGACGGCTGGTCGGGCTCGAACCAGGTGCCGATCATGCTCGACTTCCTGTCGCGGCAGGGCATCGTCGCCATCGCGGGCCGCGACGGCCGGCACCGCCGATGGGACCTGGCCGAGCGTGTCTACCCGGCCGATCTGCCCGACTACGCCGACGAGGAGGCCGCGGCGCTGCTCGACGAGCGGCGGCTCAAGGCCGCGGGCATCGCCAAGCAGAAGTCGCCGTGGACACCGGTGGGCCAGGCCGGTGAGCCGGCGGTCGTCGAGGGCAACACCCAGAAGTACCGTGTCGACCCCGAGGCCGTTGCCGCGCTCGAGCACGATGAGGGCGGCCGTGTCGCGTTCCTCAACCCCTACGACGGCATGCTCTTCGACCGGCCGCGCCTGCGCGAGCTCTTCGAGTTCGACTACGTGCTCGAGCAATTCAAGCCGAAGCCGCAGCGTCGCTACGGACTGTTCGCCCACCCGATCCTGATGGGCGACCGCTTCGTCGGGATGCTGGAAGCCGAGGTCGATCGCGACAAGAAGCTGCTCAACGTGGCCGCCGCGCACGAGTTCACCGGGCTGGACGCCGAGGAGCTCGACATGGTCCGCGCCGAGATCCGCGAACTGGCGCAGTGGCTGGGCGTCGACCTCATCGAGCCGCGGTGACGTCGACAGCGTCGCGCTTCGCCTTTCGTCGATCGTGTATCAATGAAATCGCGAACAGGATCACGAAGATGACCGCGGCGATCATCGCCACACCCGACCGCAGGAAGAACCCGAATTTCGGTGACGTAATCACTGGCCCAATGAAGATGAACGCCGCATTCCACAACGCCGCCAAGGCCGCTGCGATCGTCCTATGAGCCCAGATGAAGCGGGCGATCCTCACCTCGAACATGGTGCGAGGTTAGCGCCCAGCCGCCGCTTGGTCGCCACCGGACGCGGGAGGGATTCGGCTGACGTGCACTACGAGTTCACCCGGATGATCTCCTGCTGGTACGGCGCCACGATCTCGCCCGAGATGCGGCAGTCGAGCACGAGGAAGCGGCGGGAACTGGCCGGCTCGTGCGCCCAGCTCGCGAGCCGGTCGAGGTCGCCGAGAGTGCGAACCACCACGCCTTCAGCGCCGACCGCCTCGCCCAGTGCCGCGAAGTCGACCTCGGGGATCAGCATCGGCTCGAGCGCGAGTCCCTTGGTCCGTCCATAGAGGGTCACCTCCGCGCCGTAGGCGGCGTCGTTCCAGACGACCGCGATGCCGCGACCGGCGGCGACCCGTACGGCGGTCTCGAGGTCGGCGAGGGCCATCAGGCCGCCGCCGTCGCCGGTAGCGAGGACGACGGTCGACTCCGGCTTGCCGCGTGCGGCGCCGGCCACCGACGAGAACCCGAGACCGATCGACTGGTACGCGGTCCCGATCGTCATCATCCGGTCCGGCGCAGCGACCGGCCAGAACATGTTGACCCAACCGAGGAAGTGTCCGCCGTCGGTGACCACGACCCGATCCTCTGGCAGCAGCTCGGCGAGGCGCGACGCGACCGAGCGCGGATCGAGACGGCCGTCGGGCGCGACGCCGGTTCCGGGCTCGTAGTGCCGCAACGGTGCGAGCGGGATGCTGTCACGCCAGCCCGACGATGGCGTGCCCCGGTTCCGCAGCTTCTGAACCAGCGACTCGGCCACCAGCCGGGCATCACCTCGGACGAACCGGTCGACCCGCGGGTTGGTGGCGGACTCGGCGACATCCACCTGCACCACCGCGGAACGCTCCCCGAACAGCTCGCCGAACTTCGTGGTGAACTGGTTCAGCGCCGCGCCGAACACCACGACCACGTCTGCCTGCGCGACCAAGGCCATCGCCCCCTCGGCGCCGAATCCGCCGGTCACACCCAGATCGAACTCGCCGCGCGGGAAGATGCCGCGACCCAGCACGGTCGTGCTGGTGATGGCGCCGGTCAGCTCGGCGAGCTCGCCCAACGCCCCACCGGCGCCGGCGATCCACGCGCCGCGACCGGCGAGCAGGTACGGCCGCTCGGCCGAGGCCAGCAGGTCGACGATCGCGTCGACCTCGCCCGGATCCGCGACGACGGCCTCGGGGTGCGCGATGGCATGCGAGGTCAGCGCACCGGCGTCGCTCGTGACCAGGTCGTACGGCAGCGCGAGCACGACCGGCGTGCGCTCCGTGAGCGCGTACTCGACCGCCGCCGCGGTGGCCCCCGCCGCGTCGTCGGCGCCGATGGTGAAGGTGCGAGCGCCGACGGCGCCGGCCAGCGCCGACTGGTCGACGTCCCACGGGCGGGGTCCTGTGGTGGGTCGATCGCCGACGACGACCACCATCGGGACGCGGGCCTGCACCGACTCCGCCAGCGGGGTCAGCATGTTGGTGAACCCGGCGCCGTAGGTGGCGGTGGCGACGGCGAGACGTCCGGATGCGCGGTGATACGCATCGGCCGACACGACGGCGCCCGCCTCGTGGCGCACCGTGGTGACCGTGACCTCGGGAAGCCGCTCGAAGGCATCCAGCAGGTACGCATTGCCGTTGCCCATCACGCCGAAGACCTGGTCGGCGTAGGCCGAGAGGACATGCGCGATCTGGGCGGAGAGGGTGGGCATCGAGCAGCTCGTCTCTAGGCGAATGACAGGATCGGGGCGAAGAAGGCGGCGAGCTCGGAGCTCGCGGCCGGCGTCGGAATCAGCGGAAGCACGTCTGCGACGTACTGGTCGGGGCGGACGACGACGATCGCGCCGTCGCGCTCGATCCCCCGGACATCGAAGATGTCGGATGCCGGATCGGCCGCGTACACCTTCTCGTAGTCGATCAGACCGAAGGGCCCCGTGCGCGGCAGGAAGAGCTCGGGGACCCGCGACAGGTCGACCTCGGCGTGCGGTGTCTGGAAGATCACCTTCACGTCGAACCAGGCATCGGCGTCGAGGCCGTTCGGGGTTGCAGCGAGGGGCGAATCCGGGGCGGTCGCGAGCCAGGTCGCGAGGGGCTCCACGGCTGTGGCGTCGCGGTCGGCGAAGACGTAGATCCGCCAGCGGCCGTCGGCCCGGGCGTGATGGCCCAGCTGCACCGGGTTGCCATCGCAGACGCGGACGACCGGCGCCGACGTGAAGCGCTTGCCGATCGGGAACCCCTGGGCGAGCGCCGGATGGGCAGCGCTCGCGACGATCAGCGAGGGCTCGTACTGCGTCATGAATCCGGCTGGGAACTCGAAGGTCTTGACGTAGAAGCTCTCGAGCTCGGTGGGGTCGTCGAGCTCGTCCTGCTTGCGAGCCATGAGGCTCGACCACTGCTTGTCGAACGCGATCAGATTCCTGGCCACCTCCTGCCGCTCGGCCGAGTAGGTGGCGAGCAGCGACGACGGAGCGCGTCCGTCGAGCACGTGGCCCAGCTTCCAGCCGATGTTGAAGCCGTCCTGCATCGACACGTTCATGCCCTGGCCCGCCTTGGCGCTGTGGGTGTGGCAGGCGTCGCCGGCGATGAAGACGCGAGGCACCTGACCAGTGCCCTCCTGCTGGACCGGGACGTCGTCGAAGCGGTCGGTCAGCCGGTGCGCGACCTCGTACACGCTGTGCCACGCGACGTTCTTCACGTCGAGCGAGTACGGGGTCAGGATCTGGTTGGCCTTCGCGATGATCTGCTCGATCGTCGTCTGCCGCACGGCTCCGTTGTCGTCGGCGGCCACCTCGCCCAGATCGACGTACATGCGGAACAGGTAGCCGCCTTCGCGCGGGATGAGCAGGATGTTGCCGCCGTCATGGGACTGGATCGCGCACTTGGTGCGGATGTCGGGGAAGTCCGTGACCGCCAGCACGTCCATCACACCCCAGGCGTGCATGGCCTGGTCGCCCTCCATGGTGCGGCCGATCGCCTCGCGCACCGCGCTGTGCGCGCCGTCGCAGCCGACCACGTAGCGGGCGTGCATGACGCGCTGCCGCCCGGCATCCGGTCCGCTGGTGCGTCGCAGGGTCACGGCGACCGGATGCGCCCCGTCGCCCACCGTCAGCCCGAGGAACTCGTAGCCATAGTCGGGGACCATCCGGCTCGGCGACAACGCCATCGACTCGGTGAAGTAGTCCTGCACGCGGGCCTGGTTGACGATCAGGTGGGGGAACTCGCTGATCCCGGTCGGGTCGTCGTCGACCAGGGCTGTGCGGATGATGCGGCGCGGGTCGTCGGGATCGGGCTTCCAGAACGCCATCTGCGTGATCCGGTACGCCTCCGCGGTGATCCGTTCGGCGAAACCGAAGGCCTGGAAGGTCTCGACACTGCGTGCCTGGATGCCGTCGGCCTGCCCCACCTCGAGACGCCCGGCCCGGCGCTCGACGATCCGGGTCGTGACATTCGGGAACTGCGCGAGCTGTGCTGCCGCGGTCAGTCCAGCAGGACCGGCGCCCACGATCAGCACGTCGACCGCATCCGGCAGCTCGTCGGGGCGGTCGAGTCCGACGCCGGCGGCCGGCTGCAGGCGCGGCTCACCCGAGACATAGCCGTGGTGGTGGAACTGCATCAGAGTTGCGTCCCGAGCTTGAAGCCCTCGGACCGATCGTCCTTGCGCGTGTACGAGAACCCGTCGGCGCCGATCGTGACCGCCTGCTCGCTCGGCTCCTCGCGCTCGATCACCGGCTGCGGCATCCCGTCCAGATCGAGCACCGGGCTGGCCTCGGTGTACCAGCTCGGGACCACCGGGTTGCCCCACCAGTCGCGGCGCTGGTTGTCGTGCACGTCCCAGGTCACGACCGGATTGTCGGGGTCGCCGGTGTAGTAGTCCTGGGTGTAGATCTCGACCCGGTGGCCGTCGGGATCGCGCAGATAGAGGTAGAAGGCGTTCGAGACGCCGTGGCGGCCGGGGCCGCGCTCGATGTGGTCCGACATCCGCAGGGCGCCGAGCTTGTCGCAGATCGCGATGATGTTGTGCTGCTCATGCGTGGCGAAGGCCACGTGGTGCAACCGGGGCCCGGCCCCGCCGGTCAGCGCCGTATCGTGCACGGTCGGCTTGCGCCGCAGCCAGGCCGCATAGGTGGTGCCCTCGTCGTCCTGGATGTCCTCGGTGACCCGGAAGCCGAGTCCCTCCAGATAGCGCACCCCGGCCGGCACGTCGGGGGTGACCTGATTGAAGTGGTCGAAGCGGACCAGCGCTCCCGGCGTGTAGAGCTCGAAGTGCCAGGAGAGCCGCTCGACGTGCTGCACCTCGTGGAAGAACTCGTACGGGAAGCCGAGCGGATCCGTCACGCGGACGGCGTCGCCGATGCCGTCGACGAAGCCGTGCGGCCGGCGCTCGGTGCGGCATCCCAGCGCCCGGTAATACGCCTCGGCGCGGTCGACGTCCTGGGGAGCGCGCACCCGGAATGCCAGGGCTGCTGCCGCGGGCACCGGCCCCTGCCGCAGCACCAGATTGTGATGGATGAACTCCTCGAGCGTGCGCAGATAGATCCCGTTCTCGTCCTCGGCCGTCACCACGAGCCCGAGCACGTCGACGTAGAAGGCCCGGGATGCGGCGAGGTCGCTCACCACCAGCTCGAGATACGCGCACCGGAGGATGTCGGGCGCAGTGAGCTCTGACAGGGCGGGGTTCGTCATCGAAGCCTCCTCAGGCCGCGCCGAAGCGCGGAGTGTGCACGTCGCCGAGCGTGATGTGCACGGCTTGCTGGTCGGTGTAGAAGTCGATCGAGCGGTAGCCGCCCTCGTGCCCGAGCCCTGAGGCCTTCACGCCGCCGAACGGGGTGCGCAGGTCGCGCACGTTGTGCGAGTTGAGCCACACCATCCCGGCCTCGATGCTCTGCGCGAAGGTGTGGGCGCGCTTCAGGTCGGTGGTCCAGAGGTAGGCGGCCAGGCCGTACCGCACCCCGTTGGCCAGGTCGAGGGCCTCGGCCTCGTCGTCGAACGGGGTGATGGTGACGACCGGGCCGAAGATCTCCTCCTGGAAGATCCGGGCATCCGGAGGCACGTCGGCGAACACCGTCGGAGAGACGTAGTTGCCGTTCGCCAACCATGGGGGCAGCCCGTCGGGGCGGCCGCCGCCCGCGACCAGGCGGCCCTCGGTCTTGCCGAGCTCGACGTAGTTCATCACCTTGACGTAGTGCTCGGGATGCACGAGCGATCCCACCTCGGTGGCCGGGTCGTGTGGGTCGCCGACGACGATGCGTGCGGCGCGCTCGGCGTAGCGGCTCACGAATTCGTCGTAGATGCTGCGCTCGACCAGGATCCGGCTGCCGGCCGTGCAGCGCTCGCCATTGAGCGAGAAGACGCCGAACAGCGTCGAATCGATGGCCCCCTCGAGGTCGGCGTCGGCGAAGACGATCGCCGGCGACTTGCCGCCGAGCTCCATCGAGAGCCCCTTCAGCAGCGGCGCGGCGTTGGCGAAGATCAGTTGCCCCGTGCTGCTCTCGCCGGTAAACGAGATCAACGGGACGCCGGGATGCTTCACCAGCGCATCGCCCGCCTGCTCACCCAGGCCGTTCACCAGGTTGAACACCCCGGCCGGGAGTCCGGCCTGCTCGAAGATCGTGGCCCACAGGCTCGCAGATAGCGGCGTGAACTCGGCCGGCTTCAGCACCACGGTGCACCCGGATGCCAGGGCCGGCGCGAGCTTCCAGCTCTCCAGCATGAACGGCGTGTTCCACGGCGTGATCAGCCCGGCCACGCCGATCGGCTTGCGGTTCACGTAGTTCAGTTGCGATCCCGGAACCTTGTAGGCGTCGTCGGTCTGGGCCACGATGAGGTCGGCGAAGAACCGGAAGTTCTCGGCGGCGCGCTGCGCCTGGCCGAGGGCCTGGGTGATCGGGAGGCCGGTGTCGAAGGTCTCCCACTCGGCGAGGCGGGCGTCCTGCGCCTCGACCGCGTCGGCGATCCTGTTGAGCACGCGGGCGCGCTCGCGCGGCTTCATCCTCGGCCAGGGTCCGGAGCGGAACGCGCGGGTGGCCGCGGCGACCGCGACGTCGACGTCGGCCTGCTGGCCGGCCGCCGCCGTGGCGTACTCCTCGTTGGTGACCGGGTCGAGCACCCCGAAGGTCTCGCCGCCGATGCTGTCCACGAGCCGGCCGTCGATGTAGTGCTGGATGCGCGCGGGCAGCCCTTCGGGAACGTGATGCGCGGTCATCGGGTCGCTCCGATCTGGAACCCGTCGATCGGCGTCAGGTACGCCTCGCCCTGCGCCAGGTACTCGCGCATCTTGACCAGGCCCGCCTGGGTCGGCGTGATCAGCGGCGGCCGCACGTACCCCGAGCGGATCAGGCCGCGCTGCTGGAGCACCCACTTGCCCGGAGCCGGGTTCGTCTCGACGAAGAGCAGGTCGACCAACGGGTGCAGGCCGTAGTGGATCTCGCGCGCCCCCGCCAGATCGCCCGCCTCCCACAGCTCGAACATGCGGGCGTGCGCGGCGGGTGCGATGTTCGCCGTGGCGCTGAGGAATCCGGCTCCGCCCAGGGCGAGCAGCGGCAGGCAGAGCAGCTCGATGCCCGACCAGACGACCAGCTCCGGCCCGCAGAGCTGGAGGACGCGGCTGAAGTGCTCGAAATCCTTGGTCGTCTCCTTGATTCCGACGAAGTTCTCCACGTCGTGGAAGAGCCGCGCGACGGTCTCGGGGGCGATGTCGACGGCCGTGCGCGACGGGACGTTGTAGGCGAGGATCGGCAGGTCCGGGAACTCCGCCGCGACCGTTCGGTACCAGACGTACAGCGCCTCCTGCGTCGGGCGGGCGTAGTACGGGGTGATGATGAGCGCGGCATCCACCCCGGCCTCCTGAGCGGCACGGGTGAGCTCGATGGTCTCGTCGAGGCGGGCGCTTCCGGTGCCCGGGATGACGGGGACTCGACCGTCGGCGGCGGCGACCACCGTGCGGATGGCGGCCAGCCGCTCGGCGGTGGACTGCGCCCCCGGCTCGCCGGTGGACCCGCCGATCGACAGGCCGTGCGTCCCATTGGCGAGTTGCCAGCGCACCAGGTTGGCCAGGCTCTCGTGGTCGACATCGCCGTCGGCGGTGAACGGCGTCATCAGCGGCGCGATGGATCCGCGCAGAGTCGCAGGATCGGTCCGGTTGGTCATCGGCGGTTCTCCTGGGCTCGGTGCTCCTGGGCTCGGTGCTCCTGGTAGGCCTGCAGTGCCTCGACCGTGCGCATGCGGTGCGCCCGGGCGGCGAGCTCGATCTCGAGCGCGGGCGCGCTCCGCCCGATCAACTCGAGCAGTTCCTCGTGCTCGCGCACCGACTCCTCGGCGCGCCCGGGCACGAAGCTGAAGGTCGAGTCGCGCAGCACGGCCAGGCGATTCCATCCGCGGTGCACCAGGTCGAGCAGGTGCGCGTTCGGGCATCCCTCGAAGAGCACCGAGTGGAACGCCAGATTGAGTTGGGTGAACCGGTGCGGATCGAAATGCCCGAGTGTCTCGGTCATCTGCGCGTTGATGGCCCGGGCACGCGCCAGGTCGTCGGTCGTCACCTGCGGCGCGGAGAGCGCCGTCGCCGCACCCTCGACCAGGCTCAGCACCTGCATCGTCGTGACGTACTCGCCCTCGTCGACCATCGCGACCTGCGCGCCGACGTTGCGCTCGAAGGTCACCAGTCCCTCGGCCTCGAGCATCCGGATCGCTTCGCGCACGGGCACGGTGCTCACCCCGAGCTCGCCGGCGATCGTCGCGAGCACCAGCCGATAGCCCGAGCCGTATGCGCCGCTCGCGATGCGCTCCTTCATCCAGTGATACGCCAGCTGCGACTTGCTGCGCGTGGCGGCGTTCTTCTCGGGCACGGCTACCTCTGCCATGCGGCGTACCGTGCCTTCCACTCGGCGTTCATCGGATACAGCCCCTCGACCGAGGCCCCGGCGGCGAGCTGCTCGGCGATGAAGGCCTCCTCGCGCTCCTGCTCGATCGAATCCGTCACCACCTCGTCGACCAGGGCGGGAGGGATGACGAGCACGCCGTCATCGTCGGCCACGATCACATCGCCCGGCTGCACAGCGGCGCCGCCGCACGCGATCGTGACGTCGGTCTCCCACGGGACGTGCTTGCGACCTAGGACGGCGGGATGCGCGCCCGCCGCGAACACCGGGATGCCGAGTCCCGAGACCACGGCCACGTCGCGCGCGGCCCCATCGGTGACGACGCCGGCTGCGCCGAGCTGCTGAGCCCGGAGAGCGAGCAGGTCGCCGACCGTTCCGGCATCGCGCTCGCCGCGAGCGTCGATGACCAGCACGTCTCCGGCGCCCAGCGTGTCGAACGCGCGCTTCTGCGCGTTGAATCCGCCGCCGTGCTCGGCGAACAGATCGGGACGGAACGGGATGAACCGCAGGGTGCGGGCACGGCCGACAATGCGCGATCCGGGAGTGAGCGCGTGCACCCCGTCGATGCTGACGTCGCCGTAGCCGCGCTTGCGCAGCTGCGAGCTGAGGGTGGCGGTCGAGACGGAGGCGAGCTGCGCTGCGCGCGCGGGAGTCAGCTCCCACGCGGCGGTGTCGTCGGCAAGACCGAGCCCGGCCGCCTCGCGACTGCCCCAGGCGTCGACGCGTTGGGCGTCGTCCACGCGCGGCTGCGCGCCGAAGTCGCCCAATGGCTGCACTCCCTCGACGACGGTCGTGACAAGGCGGCCGCTGGTCGGCGCACCGGACGCGGAGGGGGCATCCACCTCCACCTCGATCACGTCGCCGGGCTGCGCGACGCTGGCGCCCGCCGGAGTGCCGGTGAGGATGACGTCTCCCGGCTCGAGCGTGATCAGCTGGCTGAGGTCGGCCACCAGCCGCGCGAAGGGGAACAGCAGCTCGGCGGTGGTGTCCTCCTGCACGAGCTCGCCGTTGCGCCAGGTACGGATCCGCAGCGCGGCCGGATCGATCGACCGCGCGTCGATCACCTCGGGCCCGATCGGCGTGAAGCCGTCGGCTCCCTTCGAGCGCAGGTTGGATCCGGCATCCGCATACCGCAGGTCGTAGACCCCCAAGTCATTGCTCGCGGTGACGCCGGACACGTGCGCCCAGGCGTCGTCGACCGAGACCCGCCTCGCGGTCGCGCCGATGACGAGGGCGATCTCCCCCTCGAAACCCAGCAGCTCGGTGCCGGCGGGGCGTTCCACGGTCGCGCCCGATGGCGCGTAGGAGGTCGACGGCTTGAGGAAGTAGGAGGGCTGCGCGGGCGACTTGCCGCGCTGCGCGGCGCGACTCGGATAGTTCAGGTGCAGCGCGATGATCTTGCCGGGGCGCTCCAGTGGGCTCACGCCGCCAAGCTATACGAAATGATATACGATCCGCAACGCCCACCTGCCGCGCGGGGCCCGCGGCTACGCTGGCCCCATGGCGACGGTGGCCCGATGGCGTTAGACCGCACCGACCGCGCGATCATCGCGGAGCTCGCCGCCGATTCCCGGCTGTCGATCCGGACCATCGCCGAGCGGGTGCACATCTCGCGCACCGCGGCGCATCACCGCGTGCAGCGGCTGATCGCCGACGGCGTCCTCACCGGATTCGGCGCCCAGGTCGACCGCGCGGCGATCGGCCTCGAGGTGGTCGCCATCGTGATCGTCAAGGTCGAGAAGGTCCCGTGGCCCGAGGTCGCATCGGCGCTGGCCGAGCTGCCGTACGTGGAATCGGTGCTGGCTGTCAGCGGCGACATCGACTTCGTGCTCACGGTGAGCGCACCCGACCACCAGCACCTGAGCGAGGTGATCATGCGGCAGATCCAAGGGATGCCCGGCGTGGTGTCCACTCGATCGCACGTGGTTCTGGAGTCACGGGCCGGCGCCGCGCCCGGCACGCGCCCGGACGATTGGCCCGTTTCGACCCTCGGAACGTGACAAACGGCACGCATTCGGCGGCCTGAGCGCCATCTGTCACGAGTCTCTGCGTCGCTCTACAGCTGACGGCTCGGCGGCTCCACGATTGCAGCATGAGCGACGCACCGTCGGGCCGCTCGGCGGCGGCCACGCACGAGGTCACCCGGCCCACCGAACTGCCGATCCGGCTGATCGACGAGACGGGCGCGCTCGTCCGGGGTAAGCGCACCGCCGGGTTCGAGGCGCCCGATGCCGAGACCCTGCTCGCGCTCTACCGCCGCATGGTCGTGGCGCGCCGGTTCGAGGCGCAGGTCACCGCGCTCACCCGCCAAGGACGGCTGGCGACCTACCCCTCGGCGCTCGGGCAGGAGGCGTGCGAGATCGCGGCGGTGACGGCGCTGGCCGACGAGGACTGGCTGTTCCCGACCTACCGCGACACGATCGCGCTGCTGACCCGCGGGGTGAGCGCGTCCGAGATCCTGTCGTTCTTCCGCGGCGATTGGCACGCCGGGTTCGACTCCCACGCGCATCGGATCGCGCCGCAATCCACCCCGCTCGCCACCCAGGCCCTGCACGCCGTCGGGCTCGCAACCGCCGCCAAGCTGCAGGGGGATCCCGTGGTGGCCCTCGCCTTCCTGGGCGATGGTGCGACCAGCGAGGGCGACGCGCACGAGGCCTTCAACTTCGCCGGGGTGTGGCAGGCGCCGGTGGTGTTCGTCATCCAGAACAACCAGTACGCGATCAGCGTGCCGATCGCCAAGCAGACGCACGCGCGCGTGCTCAGCGACAAGGCGATCGGCTACGGGATGCCGGGCTACTACGTCGACGGCAACGACGCGGCCGCGATGTACGCGGTCATCACGGCGGCCCTGGAGCGGGCGCGCTCCGGAGGCGGCCCGACCATGATCGAGGGCCTCACCTACCGGATGGAGTCGCACACCAACTCCGACGACCCGACCCGGTACCGCTCGGCGGCCGAGACGGAGGAATGGCACGAGCACGACCCGATCGACCGCCTCGCCAAGCACCTGACCGCCACCGGCTCGCTGACCGAGGCGCTCGCTGCCGAGATCTCCGACGAGGCCGAGGCGCTGGCCGCGGCGACCCGTGACGCCATGAACGAGGAGCCGGTGCTCGATCCGCTCGAGCTGTTCGACCACGTATACGCCACGCCACGACCCGCCCTGCTCGAGCAGCGGGCCTTTCTCGCGAAGGAGCTGGCCGACTCATGACGCTCATCGAGCACCGCACCGTCGATTCCGCGAGCGCGTCGGCCACCTCGACGACCGAGCTCACGATGGCCGGCGCCCTGACCGCCGCCCTCCGCGACGCCATGGCCGCCGACCCCAAGGTCGTGATCTTCGGCGAGGATGTCGGCCCGCTCGGCGGCGTGTTCCGCGTGACCGACGGCCTGTCGCGCGAGTTCGGCGAGACCCGCATCTGGGATTCGCCGCTGGCCGAGGCCGGCATCGTCGGCACCGCGATCGGCATGGCGATGTACGGGATGCGCCCGGTGGTCGAGCTGCAGTTCGACGCCTTCAGCTATCCGGCGTTCGAGCAGATCACCTCCCACCTGGCCAAGATGCGCAACCGCACCAAGGGCCGAGTGCAGCTGCCCGTCGTGATCCGGATCCCCTACGCGGGCGGGATCGGCGGCGTCGAGCACCACTCCGACTCATCAGAGGCGTACTGGACGCACACCCCCGGGCTCACCGTGGTCACGCCGTCGAACCCGGCGGACGCCTATTCGATGCTGCGCGAGGCGATCGCGAGCGACGACCCGGTGATCTTCCTCGAGCCGAAGAGCCGCTACTGGGTCAAGGATGCGGTGGCCCTTCCGGCGCGCACCGCCCCCATGGCCCGCGCCCAGGTCATCCGCGCGGGCTCCGACGTCACCCTGCTGGCCTATGGACCCACGGTGAAGACGGCGATGCAGGCGGCCGAGCTGGCATCCCTCGAGGGCCTCGACATCGAGGTGATCGATCTGCGCAGCCTGTCGCCCTTCGACGACGAGACCGTGGGGGCGTCGGTGCGCAAGACCTCTCGAGCCGCGATCATCCACGAGGCATCCCAGTTCGGCGGCTACGGTGCCGAGGTCGCCGCGCGGGTCACCGAGCGCGAGTTCTTCCATCTGGCGGCGCCGATCCTGCGGATCGCCGGGTTCGACATCCCGTTCCCGGCGCCCAAGCTCGAGGAGCACCACCTGCCCTCGGCCGAGCGCGTGCTCGCCGCCCTCGACAGCTGGGAGTGGTGAGCGTGGCGCGCGAGTTCCTGCTGCCCGACCTCGGCGAGGGGCTGACCGAGGCCGAGATCGTCAGTTGGCTCGTGCACCCGGGCGACCTGATCGCGGTCGATCAGCCCGTGGTCGAGGTGGAGTCGGCCAAGTCGACCGTCGAGCTGCCGTCGCCCTACGGCGGACGGGTCGAGAAGCTGCACGCCGAGCCGGGCCAAGTGGTGCACGCGGGCGGCGTGCTCATCACGGTGGCGGAGGAGTCGATCGGCGATCCGGTGCCCGACGTGGTGCCGGGGACGGCGCTGCGCGCCGAGGGGTCGGATGCCGGCTCCGGCGCCGTGCTCGTCGGCTACGGCACCAAAGAGCCGACGATGCGCCTCGCGCGCCCGACCGGCCGGTTCGGCGGACGCATGCGGAGCGCGGCATCCGCCGCCTCCGCTCCGGCGGCCCGGCTGCGCTCTCCGGTGGTGTCACCCCTGGTGCGGCGCCACGCCCTCGACCACGGAATCGATGCCACGCAGCTGATCGGTTCCGGCCCCGGATCGCTCGTCGTGCGCCGCGACGTGGACGCGGCGATCGCGGCCCGCGAGACACCTGTGTCGGCGAGCGCGGCCGCCGCCGCCGGTGGCGACCTCCGCATCCCGCTCTCCGGAATGCGCAAGGTGATCGCGACCCGGCTGATTCACTCGCGCTCGACCATCCCCGAGGCGACGATCTGGCTCGATGTCGACGCGACCGAGCTGTTCGCGGCCAAGGAGCGGCTGCAGAAGTCGACCGGCGAGCGCTTCAGCCTCACCGCGCTCATCGCGCGCTTCGCCGTGGTGGGGCTCGGGCAGTACCCGATCCTGAATTCCTCGGTGGATGACGAAGCCGGCGAGATCGTTCAGCACGCCTCGATCGGCCTGGGCCTCGCCGCCCAGACGCCGCGCGGACTCATGGTGCCCGTCATCCCCGGTGCCGAGTCGATGACGACCTCGCAGTTGCGCGACGCGGTGGCCGGTGTCGTCGCCCGAGCCGAGACCGGCGACTTCTCTCCCGCCGAGCTGACGGGGGGCACCTTCACGGTCAACAACTACGGCGGGTTCGGGGTCGACGGCTCGACTCCGATCATCAATCATCCCGAGGTGGCCATGCTCGGTATCGGCCGCATGATCGACCGGCCGTGGGTGGTCGACGGCGAGCTGGCCGTGCGCAAGGTGGTCACGCTGTCGTTCGTGTTCGACCACCGGGTGTGCGACGGGGATGTCGCGAGCGGCTTCCTGACCTACGTCGCGCGCTGCATCGAGGAGCCGCTGCTGCTGCTCGGCGCGCTCTGACCCTGGAAAGCGCCTAGGGACCGACCGCTCCGCGGAGCATCCCCACGATGCTCGCGATCACCCCGGGCAGGGCGGCATCGTCGAGCGCCTGGGACATCAGCCAGAAGTCCATCGCCTCACCCATGCCCAGAACGGCCGCCATCAGGAGGCTGTCGGGCACATCGTCGCGCACCGCCCCGACCCGGTGACCGATCGCGAGCGCCTGAACGATCCAGGGCACCGATGCCTCCTCCATCTCGCCCGTCACCCGCTGGAACTCGGGACTCTTCGACGCGGCTGACCAGCTGCGCAACAGCGCCGCCAACTGCGGGGATGCCGAGAGGGCCCGAGCAAGCCGCAGGTAGTAGTCCTCCACGACCGACCAGAACGCGTCGGCATCCCCGGCGCCCAGGTCGGGAAGCGGGCCGACCTGGGCGATCAGCCCGCCCAGGCCGGTCTGGGCGACGTAGGCGAACAGGTCCTCCTTGCCGTCGAAGTAGTAGTACAGCGAGCCCTTCGAGATCCCGGCGGCCTCGATGACGCGATTGAGCGAGGCCTCATGAAATCCGTGTGAGGCGAACTCGTCGAGGGCGGCCTGCACGATCGCCTGCTGCTGGTGCGCAGGGAGCTTGGCGAATCGCGGTCGGACCATCCCTTCAGTGTGCCGGAGTCTGCTCCGGGAAGGACGGCAGCTCGACGCGGTCGTGGAAGCTCCGACCCATCGTGATGTCGGCGACCTTGGGCAGCCCCATCATCTTCAGCACCGTGTTCCTGACGAAGAGCTGGAACCCGTTCTTGGGGGCGAATGCCAGACCGAGCCCCTCGGCGGCCTTCTGCTTGGAGCGCACGAGCGGGGCGAGGCGCTCCTCGTAGCGGGCGAAGGCGGTGCTGTAGCCGTCCCCGTTCGCGGGAAGTGCGGCGAGCTCGGCCGCCAGCGTGTACGCCTCGATCATCGCCAGCGCCGAGCCCTGGCCGGCCAGGAACGACGGCGCAGCGCCCGCATCGCCGACCAGGACGACGCGGCCGGTCGACCAGGAGGGCATCAGGATCTGACTCGCCGAGTCGAAGTAGAAGTTCTTCGCCGACGACATGACCTCGAGCATCTGCGGCACCTCCCAGCCCTTGTCGGCCAGCTTCGCCCGGAGCAGCGCCTCCTGCGAGGCCCGATCGGTCGGGAATTCCCCGTCGTCGTAACGGATCGTGAACAGGCACAGCGTGGCGTCGCCGCGGAACGAGAGACGGATCGCCTGGAATCCCACCTCGGCGTGCATCAGCGCGACCAGCTCGTCGCGGACCGGATACCGTTCGACATCGAACGCGGCGAACACGATGCCGAGGTACTTCTCGTACTGCTGATCCGGACCGAAGGCCAGCTTGCGCACCCGCGAGTGCAGGCCGTCCGCACCGGCGACCAGATCGAAGTCGCTCACGCGTCCGCTTTCGAAGGTGACCCGCACGCGCTCGCCGTCGTCGTCGAGATCGCGCACCGTGTCGTCGACCAGGAGTTCGGCCTTGCCGTCGAGCCCGTCGTAGATCACGGTCGCCAGATCGGCACGGGGAATGCTGAGGTATCGCTCGTTCGACTCGATGACGACCGAGGGGTCGAACGACGCGACCTTGCGGCCCCGGCTGTCGACCGCTCGGGCCTCGGTGAAGATGTATCCGTGGGTGCGCAGTTCGGGCACGATCCCCATGCGCTCCGCCACGTCGAACCCGGCGCCCCAGAAGTCGATCAGGTAGCCGCCGCTGCGCAGCGCGGGAGCGTGTTCGACGAGGGTGACCTCGTGCCCCGCCTTGAGCAGCCAGTACGCCAGGGTCGGGCCGGCGATGCCGGCTCCTACGATCAGCACCTTCATGTTCGTCCTCCCGAGTTCTTAGACCACCAGTTTAGACTGATGGTCTAAAAACTCAAGGGGCGGCCTCAGCGGCCGAAGACCGGCGGCCGCTTCTCCTGGAATGCGGCGAATCCCTCCGCGTAGTCGTCGCTGGCGCACAGCTCGCCTTGCGCCCGGTTCTCGTCGGCGATCGACTCCCAGAGACCGATCCGCTCGTCGCGGATCCGCTGCACGAGCCGCTTGCTCGCCAGGAAGGCGCCCGTCGGACCCGCCGCCACCCGCGCGGCGCGCTCCCGGGTGAACGCGAGTACCTCGGCCTCGGGGACGACCCGACTGAAGAGCCCGGCTGCCACGGCCTCGGCACCCGTCATCAACTCGGCCGTGTAGATCAGATCGAGCGTGCGATGCGCGCCGAGCCGTTCGACGAACAGCGCGTGGCCGCCGGAATCGAGCGTGGCGCCGAGGTTGGCGAACGGCGAGCCGATGCGCGCGGTGTCGGCGACGTAGACGACGTCGGATGCCACCAGCAGCCCCAGTCCGACCCCCAGGCACGCGCCGGTGGCCACGGCGAAGGTCGGGGCCGGGAACTCGCTGATCTGCCGCAGCAGCGGGGTGACCACGCCATCCAGGTACCCGAAAGCATCGTCGGTCGCGGGATCGACCTGCGAGATGTCGCGGCCAGCGCAGAAGGCGCGACCCTCTCCGCGCAGGATCACCGCTCGGGCGCCCTCATCGGCGGCCAGGGCGTAGGTGGTGGAGAGCGCGTCGAGCGCCGCCTCGTCCAGCGCATTCAGCTTGCCGGGATCGTCGAGCACGATCTCGGCGACGGAATCGGCGAACGAGTAGTCGATCACGGTGTCGTTCCTTGTCTGTCGGCGATCAGGCGTCGTAGTCCACCGAGACGGTCTCGCTGGTCGGGATGGACTGGCAGGTGAGCACGTAACCGCGCTCGAGCTCCTCGGGCTCGAGCGCGTAGTTCTCGACCATGTCGACAGTGCCCGACCGCAGCACGGCACGGCACGTTCCGCACACCCCGCCCGCGCAGGCGAACGGCACGTCGCCGCGCACACGCAGTGCGGCATTGAGGATGCTCTCGTTGCTGTGCACCGGCGAGGTCACGCTCGCCGTCGTGCCATCGAGCCGGAACGTGATCGTGTGGACGTCGTCGCCCGCCGCGATCTCGACCGGCCGACCCGCCTGCCCGCCCGGTCGGCTCGGCACACCCGTGGTGAACAGCTCGTAGCGGATCGTCGAAGCATCCACCCCCACCTCGGCCAGCACATCGCGGCACAATTGCACGAGGTCGAACGGTCCGCAGATGAACCACTCGTCGACGTCTTCGGCGAAGATCAAGTGGTCGAGGATGCCGCGCACGCGCTCCGCATCCAGCCGCCCCGAGAGCAGCTCGGAGCTGCGCCGCTCGCGGGTCAGCACGTGGTACAGCGCGAGCCGAGCCGGATACCGGTCTTTCAGATCGGCCAGCTCGTCGATGAACATGGTGTCCATGGCGGTGCGGTTCGAGTAGACCAGCGAGAACCGGTTGCCGTCGAACGCCGTCATCGTGCTCTCGATCAGGGCCAGCACCGGCGTGATGCCGGATCCCGCGGCGATCGCCGCGTAGTGCGCCGGGCGATCGAGCACCAACTGCGCGGTGAAGGTGCCCTCGGGGCTCATGACGTCGAGCGTCATCCCGGCTCGCAGATGATGGATGGCCCAGGTCGAGAACAGTCCGCCGAGGTCGCGCTTGATCGCCACCTTCAACTGCCCAGGAGCCGGCGCCTGGCAGATCGAGTAGCTGCGCCGCAGCTGCTCGCCCTCGAGCGTGGTGCGGAGCGCCACGTACTGCCCGGCGTCATAGCGGTACTCGTCGGCCAGTTCGGGCGGCACGTCGAAGGTGACCTCGATCGCCTCGTCGGTGAGCCGACGCACCTGGGCGATGGTCAGCGAGTGGAACCGCGCGCGCCGCCGGGTGGGAAGGGCGGTGACATCGGGCAGGCGCTCGACCACGGCTAGTGCGCCTTGAAATAGTCGAAGGGCTCCTGGCAGCGCTGGCAGACGTAGAGGGCCTTGCACGAGGTCGAGCCGAAGCGCGACAGCTGGCGGGTGTGCAGCGAGCCGCAGTGCGGGCAGCGGATGCCGAGGCCCACGTTCACGGTGCCGCCCGAGTCTCGGGGCAGCGGCGGTGCGATGCCGAACGCCTCGAGCTTCGACCTCCCGACCTCGCTCATCCAGTCGGTGGTCCATGCCGGGGCGAGCACCTGCCGAACCCGCACGTCCGCGTAGCCCGCGGCACGCAGGGCGCTCACGATGTCGTCGCGCATGGCGTCGACGGCCGGGCAGCCCGAGTAGGTGGGCGTGATGTCGACGGTGACGGTCGCGCCGTCGACCGTGACGCTGCGCAGCACGCCAAGGTCTTCGATGGTCAGAACAGGGACCTCAGGGTCGACGACGGTAGCCGCGATGTCCCACACGGTCTTCTCGGGCGTCATGGTGCTCACCAGCTCGCCCCCGGGTGCGCCCGCGCCAGCACCTGCAGCTCGGCCAGCATCGGGCCGAAGACCTCGGCGTGCACGCCGGAGCGTCCCCCGCCGCGGGCGGCCGGCACCTCGGGCACCAGGAGCCCTGCCTCGACGATGGCGCGCGGCACGATCGCGTCGAAGGCGGCCCGCAGGGTGCGCGGGTCGACCGCGGCGTCACCCGCCTCGGCGACGAACGGGTCGTCGCGGAACAGCTCGTCGACGTACGGCCACATCGCATCCAGCCCCGCCTGCATGCGCTCATGCGAGTACTCGGTGCCGAGCCCGAGGCGCTGCAGCCACTGCACGCTGTGGTCGAGGTGGTAGTCCACCTCTTTGACGGCCTTGGCGGCGATGGCCGCGAGCGTGGCGTCCGTCGACGCCGACAGGGCCCGGTACAGCTCGACGAAGTACACCGACGCGATCAGCTGGCGCGCGATGGTCGCCGCGAAATCGCCGTTCGGCTGCTCGAAGAGCTGGTGCGAACGGAACTCGCGCTCGTCGCGGAAGTACGCCAGGTCGTCCTCCGACTTCGCCCACGCGCTGCCGGCGTAGGTCAGCAGGCTGCGCGCGTGCCCGAGCAGGTCGAGGCCGATGTTTCCGAGGGCGACATCCTCTTCGAGTTCCGGCGCGTTGGTGATCCACTCGCCCAGCCGGTGTGCGAGCACGAGCGCATCGTCGCCGAGGCCCAGCGCGTACTGCGCCACCGGCTCCGGCGCGACGAGCGACGAGTCGGCGATCGACTCGGGGGTGATCGCCGTCGACACGACGTGGTTGCTGTGGTTCACAGGTGCGGCACCTGTTCCGACTCGGTGTAGTACGTGGCGTGCCGGTACTCCTTGCCCTGCGGCGACTCGAAGAACTCGCCCTTGGCATCCGGATCCGAGGAGGTGATGTCGGATGCCCGCACCACCCAGATCGAGACTCCCTCGGCCCGACGCGTGTACAGATCGCGGGCGTTGCGCACGGCCATGGTCTCGTCGGGCGCATGCAGCGATCCGGCGTGCACGTGCGACAGCCCGCGCGAGGAGCGGATGAAGACCTCCCAGAGCGGCCAGGTCTCGCGGCCGCCGGAGTCGCCGGGGCTGGTCATGAGGCGATCGGTTCTGCCTGCGCGGCGAGGTCGGCCTGCCGGTCGGCATAGGCCCGGGCCGCCTCGCGCACCCACGCGCCGTCCTCGTGGGCTCGGCGGCGCTTCGCGACGCGCAACGCGTTGGCCTGGCCGCGCCCGGCGAGCACCTCGTGGAACTCGGCCCAGTCGAGCTCGCCGAAGTCGTAGTGGCCGCGCTCCTCGTTCCAACGCAGCTCGGGGTCGGGCAGTGTCACCCCGAGGATCTCGGCCTGCGGCACCAGCATGTCGACGAAGCGCTGCCGCAGTTCGTCGTTGCTGAACCGCTTGATGTTCCAGGCCATGCTGCGCTGCGAGTTGGGCGACTCGTCGTCGGGCGGGCCGAACATCATCAGCGCGGGCGCGTACCAGCGGTTCACCGACTCCTGCGCCATCGCGCGTTGCGCCTCGGTGCCGCGCATCAGCGTGAGCAGGATCTCGAAACCCTGCCGCTGATGGAACGACTCCTCTTTGCAGATGCGCGTCATCGCCCGGCCGTATGGACCGTAGGACGCACGGCAGAGCGGCACCTGGTTGCAGATCGCCGCGCCGTCGACGAGCCAGCCGATCGAGCCCATGTCTGCCCAGCTCGGGGTGAGGTAGTTGAAGATCGACGAGTACTTGGCTGCTCCGGTGATGAGCTGCTCGAACATGGTCTCGCGATCGATGCCGAGGGTCTGCGCGGCCGAGTAGAGGTAGAGGCCGTGGCCCGCCTCATCCTGCACCTTGGCCATCAGGATCGCCTTGCGCTTCAGACTGGGCGCGCGCGTGATCCAGTTGCCCTCGGGCTGCATCCCGATGATCTCGGAGTGCGCGTGCTGCGAGATCTGGCGGATGAGCGTCTTGCGGTAGGCGTCGGGCATCCAGTCCCGCGGTTCGATCCGCTGGTCGGCCGCGATCAGGCGATCGAACTCGCGCTTTTCTGGCGTGAGCTCTCCGGCAGGAGGGGTCTCGGCGGTGGGCTGGGGCATCCTGGCTCCGTTGCTGGATTACTTACCGGTCGTTCAGTATTGTACTCACATGACGAGCACGGCGGCCAGATCCGCGGACTGGATGATGGACCGCGACCGCGCATCTGCCGGGCTCGGCATGGTGGTCGAGGTCAACGAGCCGGGCCGCGCCGTGGTCTCGATGGCGATCCGCGACGACATGCTCAACGGCTTCGACATCACACACGGCGGCTTCGTCTTCGCGGTGGCCGACACCGCCTTCGCGATCGCCTGCAACGACAGCGACGCGCTGACGGTCGCGGCCGGCGCCGACGTGACCTTCCTCGCCACCTCGACGACCGGGGACACGCTGACGGCGGTCGCGACCCGGCGGGCGACGGCCGGGCGCTCCGGCATCTACGACGTCGAGATCACCAACCAGCGCGGCGAGATCGTGGCCGAGTTCCGCGGCAGAAGCCGGCGCTCGAACCTGCCAGCGCCGAGGCGTCCCGAGACGACGACCACGGCCTGACCGCGTGCCACACTGGGCATGATGTCGCATCCCGAACCCGTCGCCGCGCCCAAGCGCGGGCGTCCAGGCCTGAGTCGGCACGACGTGCTGGAGGCCGCGGTCGCCGCCTTCATCGAGCACGGCTACGACGCCACGTCGATGGGGATGCTGTCGAGCCGGCTCGGTCTGAGCAAGGCCGCGATCTACCACCATTTCCCGGCGAAGGTCGAGCTGCTGCGCGCCGCGCTCGATGAGGCGCTCGGCGGACTCGAGGGCGTCCTCCGCCAGGTGGACGCCCTCGGCGGCAGCCCTGAGCAGCGCCTCGCCTTCGTCATCAGCGGCGCCGTGCACGTGCTGATCGAACGACTGCCCTACGTGACCCTGCTGCTGCGGGTGCGCGGCAACTCGGAGGTCGAGCGCGACGCATTGACCCGTCGCCGCGCCTTCGACCGGGCGGTCACGGCGCTGGTGATCGAGGCGCGCAACGCGGGCAGCGTGCGCTCCGACATCGATCCGAGCGTGGTCACCCGGCTCATCTTCGGCATGGTGAACTCGATCGTCGAGTGGTACCGGCCCGAGGGTCCGGAGTCCGCCGATCAGCTCGCAAGCGACGTGCTTGCGGTCGCGCTCGAGGGGCTGTCGGCCTCGTAGGAGTCCTTCGCCACGAGGGTCAGCACGTCGTAGCTGGCGACCACCTCGTCCTTCTGGTTGATCAGCACGGCATCCCAGCGCACCTCGCCGTACTGCTCGGTCTCGCGCGGCGTGATCTGCTTGGCCGTCAGCACCACCCGGATGCTGTCGCCCGGCGACACCGGAGTCACGAACCGCAGATTCTCGAGCCCGTAGTTCGCGAGCACCGGACCGGGCTCGGGGTCCACGAACAGTCCCGCGGCCCACGACACCAGCAGGTAGCCGTGCGCGACCCGGCCCGGGAAGAAGGGGTTGGCCGCGGCGGCCTCCTCGTCCATGTGCACATAGAAGGTGTCGCCGGTGAACGCGGCGAACTGCTCGATGTCGGCGAGGGTGACCTCGCGGCTGCCCGAGACCACGCTGTCACCGAGTCGCAGCTCGTCGAGCGACTTGCGGAAGGGATGCCGCCCCTCGTGGTTCGACACCGCTCCCGCATGCCAGATGCCGGTGATGGCCGTGAGCATCTCGGGAGAGCCCTGGATCGCCGTCCGCTGCATGTGGTGCAGCACCGCCCGGATGCCCCCGAGCTCCTCGCCGCCACCGGCACGGCCCGGACCGCCGTGCACCAGGTGCGGCACCGGCGACCCGTGCCCGGTCGACGTTCGCGCGTCGTCGCGGTCGAGCACGAGGACGCGCCCGTTGTAGGGCGCGATCCCGGTCATCAGGGCGATCGCCTCGGCCGGGTCGTGGGTGGCGATGCTGGTGACCAGCGACCCGCCGCCCTTGCCGACCAGCGCGATGGCCTCGTCGAGCGCGTCGTAGACCAGCATGCTGGCGACCGGGCCGAAGACCTCGACCTCGTGCACGGCGGCGGCGCTCGCATCATCGAACCGCAGGAGCACCGGCGACACGAACGCGCCGGCATCGTCGACCGAGACCGAGCCGTCGGCACGGACGACGGTGGGCGCCTCGATGCTGCCGACCACGACGCGTCCCCCCGCAGCGATCAGTCGCTCGAGTTGGCGGTGCACCTCGGCCCGCTGCTCGACCGAGGCGAGAGGTCCCATGGTCACGCCCTCGGCGCGCGGGTCGCCGACGACGACCCGCTCGGCGATGCGCGACGCGATGGCGCTGGTCACGGCGTCCGCCGAGGCGCGCGGCACGATCACGCGCCGGATGCTGGTGCACTTCTGCCCCGCCTTGACCGTCATCTCGGTCACCACCCCGCGCACGAAGGCGTCGAATTCGGGGGTGCCTTCGACCGCCGCCTCGCCCAGCACCGAGGCGTTGATCGAGTCGGTCTCGTTGGTGAACCGCACGCCGCCGGTGCGCACCGATTCGCTCTCGCGCAGTCGCTCGGCGGTCGACGCCGAGCCGGTGAAGGCGACCAGGTCGCCGAGCCGCAGGTGCTCGAACAAGTCCGGGACGCTGCCCGACACCAGCTGGAGCGATCCCGCCGGCAGCCGACCCGATTCGACCAGGATGCGCACGAACGCCTCGGCCAGGTATCCGGTCGGGGTGGCCGGTTTCACCAGGCTGGGCACGCCGGCCAGGAACGCGGGCGCGAACTTCTCGAGCGAGCCCCAGACCGGGAAGTTGAAGGCGTTGATCTGCACGGCGACTCCGGGCAGTCGCGAGTAGATGTGCCGGGCGAGGAAGGTCCCGTCCTTCGAGAGCGACTCGACCGCGCCATCGACATAGACCTGGGTGTTGGGCAGCTCGCGGCGCCCCTTCGACGCGTAGGTGAACAGCACGCCGATGCCGCCGTCGATGTCGACCATCGAGTCGCCTCGGGTGGCGCCGGTGCGCGCCGACAGCGCATAGAGCTCGTCCTTGCGCGCGGTGAGCAGCTGCGCGAACTCCTTGAGCAGCAGCGCGCGCTGATGGAAGGTCAACGCCCCGAGGGATGCCTGCCCCACCGTCCGCGCGTACTCCAGCGCCCCGGCCAGGTCGAGGCCGGCCGCGCTCACCGCCGTGACGACCTCCCCCGTGGAGGCGTCGCGCACGATCGCCGCGCCCGCGTCATCCTTCGGCGCCCACCACTGCCCCGCGACGTAGCTCTCGAGGATGCCGGTCATCGTCCACTCTCCGTCCAACTGAAGAACCCCTGCCCCGTCTTGCGGCCCAGCTCGCCGGCCGCGACCTTGTCGCGAAGCAACTGAGGCGGCGCGAACCGCTCGCCGAGTTGAGCGTGCAGGTACTCGGCGATCCCCAGCCGCACATCGAGACCGACGATGTCGGTCAACCGCAGCGGCCCGATCGGGTGCTTGTAGCCGAGCACCATGGCCGCGTCGATGTCCTCGGCGGTCGCCACGCCCTCCTCGAGCATCCTGATCGCCTCGAGCCCGATCGCGACGCCGAGTCTCGACGACGCGAAACCGGGCGAGTCGCGCACCGTGACCGGCGTCTTGCCGAGCGCGGCGACCCAGCCCTGCGCCGCATCGATCACGCCGGGCTCGGTCGCCGCGCCGACGACGACCTCCACGAGCTCGGACGCCGGCACCGGGTTGAAGAAGTGCAGGCCGAGCAGGCGCGCGGGAAACCGCAGTTCGGCCGCGAGCGCGTCGATCGAGATCGATGAGGTGTTGCTCGCGATCGGGATCCCGGCGCCGACCCGATCCTCGACGCGTCGCAGCGAGGCGACCTTGAGCGCGACATCCTCGGGCACCGCCTCGATCACCAGCTCGCACTCGTCGAACAGCGCGTCATCGGTGCCGACCTCGAGGCGAGCGGTCAGCGCCGGCAGCGACTCCGTGGTCGAGCCGCGGTCGATGCTGACCTGGGCGGCGGCTGTCACCCGGTCGCGCGCGGCATTGGCCTGCTCGTGATCGCGCTCGACCACCGCGACGGTCGATCCCGAGACGAGGAAGGCATGCGCGATCCCGGCGCCCATGCGGCCACCGCCGAGCACCCCGACGCGGGCGGGCAAGTCGGTCACCGCTTCTTCCGTTCCAAGAAGACGGTCATGCGCTGACGCTTGTCGTCGGAGTCGAAGAGCACCGCCTGCGCGTCGAGATCGGCCTGCGGGTGTCGGCCGCGGTCCGCGCGCAGGAGGGCCTTGGTCTGGATGCTGGCGGCCGGGCTCTTCGCGGCGATCCGGTCGGCGAGCTCATGCGCCGCGTCCAGCAGCTCCTCGGGCTCGACCACGCGCGTCAGCAGGCGTGCGGCCAGGGCCTCCTCGGCGCTCAGGATCCGGCCCGCGAGCAGCACCTCCTTCGCCAGCGGCTCGCCGACGAGCTGCGGGAGCCGCCACAGCGCACCTGCTGCCGCGATGATCCCCAGCCCGGTCTCGGGGTTGCCGAAGGTGGTGCGGGGCGTGCCGATCCGGAAGTCCGCGGCGTAGGCCAACTCTGCTCCCGCGCCGAGCGCGTACCCGTCGATGGCGGCGATCACCGGCATGGGCAGCTCGGCGATCCGCAGGAACAGCATCGTGTTGATGCCTTTGGCGGCGTCTGCGGAGGTGCGCTCCCGCAGCTCCGCGATGTCGGCGCCCGAGGCGAAGACGCCCTCCGTGCCGGTGATGATCAGGATGCGCGGCGAGACCTCAAGCTCGGCGCAGACCCGGTGCAGCTCGTCCACCATCTGCTGGTTGATCGCGTTGCGCACCCCCGGCCGATTCAGCTGGACGACCACCCGGTCGTCCGCCCGCGTGACGACGATGGTCTCGGGCTCGCCGCGGTCAGCGAGGCTCATGACGCCCGCTCGACGATCAGGGCGCTGCCCTGGCCGACGCCGACGCACATCGTGGCGAGCCCGTAGCGCGAGCCCTCGCGCTCCATCCGACCGAGCAGGGTGACGACCAGCCGCGAGCCGCTGGATCCGAGCGGATGCCCGAGCGCGATGGCGCCGCCGTCGGCATTCACCAGCGCCTCGTCGAGCCCGAGCTCGCGGATCACCGCGAGCGCCTGGCTCGCGAACGCCTCGTTGAGTTCGATGGATCCCAGGTCTGCCACCGTCAGGCCCGCCCGCTCGAGCGCCCTGCGGGTCGCCGGCACCGGGCCGATGCCCATCACCTCGGGCGCGACGCCGACGCTGGTCCCGACCACGACGCGCGCCCGCGGCACGAGGCCGTAGGTCTCCACGGCCTCGGCACTCGCCACCACGATCGCCGAGGCGCCGTCGTTGAGAGCGCTCGAGTTGCCCGCGGTGACGACGGATCCGCCGGCGACCACCGGCCGCAAGCCGGCCAGGGCCTCGGCGCTCGTGTCGCGGCGCGGTCCCTCGTCGCGCGTGACCGTGCCGGTCGCCGTCTCGACCCCGACGATCTCGGCGTCGAAGCGGCCCGCGTCGCCGGCCGCGATCGCGCGCTGGTGGCTGCGCAGGGCGAAGGCGTCGGCGTCTTCGCGACTGATGCCGTAGACGCGCGCCACCTCTTCGCCGGTCTCGGGCATCGTGAAGGTCGCCTTGCCGCGGGCCGCGAATGCCGGGTTGGTGAACCGCCATCCGATCGAGGTGTCGAACTGCGGGCCCGGTTTGGCGAACGGCTTCTCGGGCTTCGCCTGCACCCAGGGTGCCCGGGTCATCGACTCCACGCCGCCCGCCACGATGACGTCGGCATCGCCCGCCCGGATCGCCTGGGCCGCTATCGTGATCGCCGACAGCCCCGAGGCGCACAGCCGGTTGACCGTGACACCGGGGACCTGATCGGGCAGCCCCGCCAGGAGCGCCGCCATGCGCGCGACGTTGCGATTGTCTTCGCCCGCCTGGTTGGCGGCGCCGAGGATCACCTCGTCGATGCTCGCGGGATCCACTCCGGCCCGCGACACGGCCTCTCGCACGACCAGCGCGGCGAGGTCGTCCGGCCGCACCCCCGAGAGCACTCCGCCGTACCGCCCGACCGGCGTGCGGACCCCGCCGACCAGAAAGGCTTCACCCATCGTCGACGGACCCTTCGTTGGGGAATTAATAACCGACCGTTCGGAAGGTAATGTTGCCAGAGGTACCCGGTGCGGTCAAATGACCTCAGCCGGCGTCTGGGCTGAACGCCGCCAGGAACCGGTCGCGGAACGCGCTCATCTTCCAGAGCGGGGCATGCGGCGAGGGGAACACGCCGGCCTCCCAGTGCCATCCGGAGAGCGCCTGAAACACCGACGGATCCTTCGAGATGATGCTGATCGGCACGTTGTGGTTCGCGCCCTTGCCGCTCACGATGCTGGCCGGCTGGTGGTCGCCCAGGACGATGAGCACCAGGTTCGGGTCGTCGGAGATGTGCAGGAACGAGAACATCGCGTTCAGCGAGTACTGGATCGACAGGCCGTACGCGGCTTGAACCCGCGCCGGGCTGGCCCAGACCGTGCTGGTCGAGTCGCCCTCGGCCGGTTGCGGCTCGTAGATCGAACCGTCGCCGATCTGGTCCCAGGGCACCATGCGCGGCAGTGGCGCCCACGGGGTGTGAGACGAGACGAAGTCGATCTCGGCCATCACCGGCGTGTGCGGCGGGGCGAGCTCGTGGTCGGAGAAGTACTTCCAGGTGTACTGATCGGGGATGCGCGCGTAGCCGAAGGTCGGGCCCAGGTACCCGACGTTGTTCGTGTCGAACAGCGTGCCGTAGTGATAGAACGAGGTGCCGTAGCTCCACGGATGCGTGTCGGAGGGGATGTCGCTCACCGTGTTCCAGCCCGCGTTGCGGAACGCGTCGCTGAGCGTGAACCGCGTGGTCTTGAGCACCTTGTTGTAGAGACCCTGCTTGTCGATCCACAGGCCGCTCTGCAGGGTCGAGTGCGCGAGCCAGCTGACCCCGCCGAAGGTGGGCGAGGCGAGGAAGGCGCTTCGCGACGAGTATCCGTCTGCGGCGAGCTGCGCGCCGCCCTGGCGCAGCACCTGGTCGACGCCGCTCGAGAAGCTCGTGCCCTGCACCGCGACCTGGCCGTAGCTCTCGATGAAGGCGACGACGACATCCTTGCCCTTCAGGGCGGTCAGCAGCCGGTCGCTCGGCACCTTGGCGTACGGGTCGTCGGCGACCTCCTGCGGCAGGTCGGCCTGTGCGCTCAGGGTGGCCGACGCGATCGAGGTGGCCGACCCGATCGCATCGATCGACGCGGATGCCGCGGCCGGCTGGCCAGCCACCAGTTGCGATCCGGCGAGAGCGGCGATCACCCACGCCGCGGTGACAGCGGATGCGGAGAGGCGGCCGCGACGTCCGCCTCGTCGGATCGCGGCATCCACCCGCAGTGCCGCCCAGGCCAGGCCGACGAGGGTGGCGACGGCGACGACGACCAGCCCGATCAGGATGGCGACGGCCGCCGGCGCGCCGATCGAGTCCTCGACGACTCCGAATCCGTCGGAGACCTGGGGCCAGTCGGTCGCGTCGAAGTGGATGTCGAGGGCGTACTCGAACGCCGCATCCAGGCCGGCGAACACCAGGGCCACCACCACGAATGCGCCGAACACCGCGGCGACGACCCGTCGCACCGCGCGCCACGGCAGCAGCGCGAGAAGCAGGACGACCAGCAGCGACTCGACGGGGATCCGGATCAGCGCCAGAGGCGATCCGGCCGCCAGCACGCCGGGCACCAGCGGCAACGCCACCAGGATCAGCAGCGCGACCACCAGGGTCGCCGTCCCGATCCGACGAGGCCGGGGCCGGCGGGCGGAACGGCGGATCATCGCGACTCGCCCTGCTGCGCGACCCACGCGGTGCTCGGCACCGTGCCGAACCGCGGCGACAGCGCGTACCGCAGCAGCACGATATCGCCGATCTGCTGGGTGGTCACCAGCTCGGCGCGTCGGGCGGCGGTCCACGGAAAGCGGGCGGGGGCGACGACGCGCGGCGCCCGCGGCATGCCGACGAAGAGAGGGGCGATGACCAGGTGCAGTTCGTCGGCGAGGTTCTCGGCGAGGAACTGCGTGAGCAGCGTTCCGCCGCCCTCCACCATCAGGCGACCCACCCCGCGTTGCGTCCCGAGGTCGTCGAGCACTCCGCCCATGGTCACGCGATCGCCGAGACCCACCACCAGCGCGCTGTCGCCGAGCCGAGCCTGCAGGCGCCGCACCTTCGACTGCGGCGTGTAGACGAACCTCGGGACCTCGCCGGTGGCGAAGAACTCCGACTCGGCGGGCAGCTCGCCGCTGGAGGTCGCCGTGACCTTGGCCGGCGATGCGGTCAGCCCCGCGGCGAGGCGTCGCGCCCGCCGATCCGCGCTCTTCACGAGCAGGCGCGGGTCGTCGCGGCGGATCGTCGACGCGCCGACCATGATGGCGTCGTTCTCCGACCGGACGCCGTCCACGCGGTCCAGGTCCGCCGCGTTCGACAGCACGAGTCGCTGCGGCTCCGCGTCGTCGAGGTAGCCGTCGATCGACATGGCGCAGCTGAGGGTGACATACGGTCGCCGGCTCATACCAGGCTCTCCTCGGGGCGGATGACGGGCGGCCGGGCGACGACGCGCGCGGCAGCCCATTCGACGATCAGCACGACCAGCCCGGGAGCCACCGAGATCAGCGTCAGAACGCCGAAGGCGGTGGATGCCGCGAGCCCGACCCCCGCCCCCAAGCCCGCGAGGGCGAAGGCCGAGGCCGACGCGGCCTCCCGGGGACCCCATCCGCCGATGCTGAGCGGCAGCGCCGCGGCGGCGAGGGCGACAACGGCCAGCGTCACCAGCTCGCGGGGCGATGCCGTGACGCCGACCGCCAGGCACGCGACGACGAAGGTCGCGGAGTGCGCCGCGACCACCACCACCGACGCCGCCACGATCGACAAGGAGGCCCTGACCGACCCGAAGGTCGCCCGCAGCAACGACCCTTCGCGGCGGACGAACCGCCGGCCGCGCCGTGTCGCCGCCGCCACCGTGACCGCGACGAGCAGCGCGAGAATCGCGCCCGCGCCGATCCAGGCGACGCCGATGAGCGGCTCGGTCAGCCCGAGCACCGAGAGCACGACGACCGTCACCACGCCTTGCACCAGCTGCCCGGCGATCCGTTCGGTTGCGACAGCCCGAGCGGCGCCCTGGCGGTACGCGCGGTGCACGTCGCCGACCACGCCGCCCGGCAGCACCGAGTTGAGGAACTGCGATCGGTAATACGCTGACAGGCCAGCCGCCCAGGTGACCGGCATGCCGAGCGCGGCCGACACGACCCGCCACCGCCAGGTCGCCGCGAGCGTCGCCACCGCCGTGAACGTCATGGCGAACAGGATCGCGGTCGGCGACACCGCCAGCGCGCCGCGAGCCAGAGGTCCGGTTCCGACGACCGCGATCGTGCTCGCCACGATGATGAGTCCGAACCCGAGCTGCAGAAGTCGCCGCGTCGACGGCGAGACGGCGCTCATGCCGCCTCCAGGAGGCGGCCGACCCGCGCCACCGTGTCCGCCCAGCGCGGGGCGCGATGCCGAGCCCGGCCGGCCTCCGCGCGGAGTCGGGCTCGCAGCGCCGGCTCGGTCAGCCATCGGCGCAGCGCCGCCCCGAGCGCATCGGCATCGTCGGGCTCGACGAGCAGAGCACCGCCACCCGCTACCGCCTCGGGGATGCCGCCGACCGCGGTCGCGATCACCGGAAGTCCGCGGCGGCGCGCGTCGGCGATCGCCATCCCGAAGCTCTCGGTGCGCGACGGAGCGACCAGGAGCCCGGCGTGCCGGTACGCACCGGCCAGCGCCTGCGAGTGGAGCACGCCCGACATCCGCACGCGCGGTGCGAACGACGCCGCCCGGGTCTGGATGTCTCGGGCGAACTCCCGGTCCACGTCGCGGGATCCGACCAGGGTGCAGCTCCACTCGAGATCGCGCAGACCGCCGAGCCCGTCGAGCAACAGGTCCTGCCCCTTGTGCCGGGCGACGGCTCCGACGCACAGCAGCTCGCCGGCGTCGCCGCGGGCCAGCGGTCCGTCGACGGAACCCGGGATCGCCACCGTCAGCCGTCGCCGCTCCACCAGTCCGCGACGCACCAGTTCTGACGCGGTCCAGTTGCTGGTCGTGATGACGTGCGTGGCGTGGCCGAGCGACCGACGCTCGCCCTCGACGCGCGCGGCATCCGCATCCGCGAAGGCGCTCGACACCATGTGCGCCAGAACGACGACCCGGGCGCGCGAGGCTGCCCGCTCAACGGCGCGTGGGTGCCAGGCCGCGACCAGTCCGTCGACCAGAACCGTGCCGTGCCGGGGAACGGCGTCGAGAGCAGCCGCGACCCCCTCCGCGTCGGACGCCTCGCTCATCGCGAGCCGCCAGCCGCGCTCGGCGAGGCCGTCACGCAGCCGGCGGTCGTAGACATTGCCGCCGCTCACGCGCTCGGGATCGTCCACCCCCGACGGTACGACGAACCGGGCGACCCGGTCGCGCATCACAGCAGCACCTCGTACGAGGCCCAGGCGATGTGCGATTCGTGCAGGGTGACGGCGATCGCCGTGAGGCGCGCCCCGCCGAGACGCCCCGCCCGGGCCTCGTTCGCGAGGCGGTCGCCGATGAGCTGGCAGAGTCGCTCGGTCGTGGTGTTGACGCCGGCGAGGTCGGGCTCCTCGTCGAGATTGCGGTACGAGAGCGACGCGGTGATCGTCTGCAGCGCCGCCGATGCCGCGCCGATGTCGACGACGATGCCATCGGCATCCAGCTCATCGGAGCGGAAGCTGGCATCGACGACGAACGTGGCGCCGTGCAGCCGCTGGGCCGGGCCGAAGACCTCGCCGGTCAGGCTGTGAGCGATCATGATGTGGTCGCGCACCGTCACCGAGAAGCTCATGACGCCGACCAATCGATCGTCGTGCACAGTCCGGCGGCGGAGCCGTCCGCCAGGGATGCCATCACCTCCGGCAGGCCACCCCAGGGCACCGCCCCGGTGAGCAGCACGTCGAACGCCGGATCCTCCAGCAGCCGCAGCGCGAGCTCCAGCCGCTGCCGGGTGGTGCGCCGGGCCCGGTGGCCGGCCGCGACCTCGCCCACCTGGCTCGACACGAGCGAGAGACGACGCGCGTGGAAGTCGGCTCCCAGGTCGAGGGTGACCTGCCGGCTTCCGAACCAGCTCGCGACGATGACGGCGCCATCCGTTGCGGCCAGTTGAAGCGCTCTGCGCAGACCCTCCGCGCTGCCGCTCGCCTCGATCACGACGTCCCGATCGAGCGCCGTCCGCTCCGGCCCGGCGAATCCGACACCCAGCAGAGCGGCGACCGGGCCCTTGGCCTCGTCGACGTCGACCAGCTCGACCTCGACACCGGGGATCGCCTGGGCCAGGCGCGCGATCGAGCAGCCGATCAGGCCGGCTCCGACGACGGTGATCCGGTCGCCCAGCGACGGCCGGGCATCCCACAGCACGTTGACCGCGGTCTCGACCGCGCCTGCCAGCACCGCGCGCTGAGCCGGCACGCCGTCGGGCACGACCGCCACGGCGTCAGCAGGGACCACGAACTCGGACTGGTGCGGGTAGAGCGTGAAGACGGTCGATCCGACGAGCGCCGAGGGGCCATGGCTTTCGACGACGGGGGCTTCGACCACCGGCGCTTCGACCACGGTGCCCACGTTGAGGTAGCCGTACTTCACCGGGAACGGAAACCCACCGGCCTGGAACGGCGCGCGCATGCGTTCGTGCTCCGACTCCGGCACCTCGCCGCGCATCACCAGGGCCTCGGTGCCGCGGCTCACCCCGGTCCAGAGGGTGCGGACACGCACCTCACCCTCCGCGGGAACGCCCACCGCCTCGCGTCGGAACTCGCCTGCTCCCGCCCCGGTGGCCCAGAATGCCACGGCATCGAGCGCCCGGCTTTCGGTCGCACCCGGATGAACCATCGGCTGCCGCGAACCCGTTTGCACCATGTACGTCACGATAGGGACAACGGAGGCAGACATGGCTGCGGTTCAGATTCGGCCCTGGGGGTGGGCCGTGGGCGGCGCCGTTCTCCTCCCGCTCGCCTCGCTCGTCTTGCCGCTCTCGGCGCCGGGATGGGCGGCGGGCCTGGTCTACCTGATCGTCTCGACCGCGCTCCTGTCCCGCGGACTGGCCCGCCGTCGGGCCGAGCGCTTCGGCCCGGCCAACGCCGTGACCGCCACGCGTTCGATGCTGATCAGCGTGGTGACCGCGATCGTCGTGACGTCGCTCACCCAGCCGACCCCGGCACTGTTCCTCGTCGGCCTCGTCATCCCGACGCTCGCTCTGGATGCCGTGGACGGCTGGGTCGCGCGGCGCACCGGCAGCGCGAGTCCGCTCGGGGCGCGCTTCGACATGGAGGCCGACGCGTTCCTGCTGCTCGTGCTCTGCACCTACGACGTCCGCATCGTCGGCGCATGGATTCTGGCGATCGGCCTGATGCGATACGCCTATGTCGCGGCCGGATGGCTGCTTCCGTGGTTGGCCGCGCCCGTGCCGTTCCGCTACTGGCGCAAGGTGGTCACGGCCGTGTGCGGCATCGCGTTGACGGCCATCGCGACGGGGGTACTGCCCTCGCCCGTCGACGTCCTGGTCGGCGCGATCGCCCTGGGTCTGCTGATCGAGTCGTTCGGCCGCGACGTCATCTGGCTGGCGCGAATGAACTCCCGGGCGCGCGTTCTCGTGACCACATCATGACAATTCTGCGCATCCTCAGTGCACTCGCCCTCTTCGCGGTGGCCGGCATCCACCTCTTCCTGCGGTTCGACGGAACCGGGGGCGTCCTCGGCGTCCTCTTCATCCTGAACGGAGTCGCTGGCATCGTCCTGGCGATCGGCGTGCTGGCCCTGCGCGGCAGGCTGCTGAAACTGGTGACGGTTCTCGGCCTGTTCTTCCTGCTGGCCAGCCTCGCCTCGCTGCTCCTCTCGCTGACCGTCGGGCTCTTCGGAATCCACGAGGTGTGGACGTACACGCTCGTGCCTCAGACCGTGCTCGTCGACTCTCTCGGTGTGGTGATTCTGGCGATCACCGCGATCGTGGCGCTGCGAGGCTCAGGCCGCCAGATGGAAGGTGCTGGCGAACCGGCTCAGTAGATCCGGCCGGCCGCCGAGCACCTCGACCGCCCGGGTCGCGATCGCGCGATCCGGCGTCAACTCGCCCGAGATCAGGCGATGGATGCCGGGGCCGGCTGCGAAGGCGAGGTCGACCGCCGCGTCGACCGGCCCGGCACCGCGTCGCACCTCGAGTGCCGGACCGTCCACCCGCACGAGGAGGTCGACGCCGCCGACCCGCGCGCCGTACGCCGTGGCGGGCAGGCTCTCGGCCACCGACGCGCGGAAGGCCGCCCGCAGGTCCATCGTCATGGAGTCGGGCGTGATGATCTGCTCCTCACGCGGCTCGCCCATCGCCTTGAAGCCCCAGGCCCCGAATGCCAGCACGACGGGCTCGAGCTCGCGGCCGTACGGCGTGAGCTCATAGACGATGACCCGCGAGCGCGGCGCCCGGCGGATCACACCCGCCGCCTGCAGCTCTTTGAGCCGCGCCGCCAGGATGTTGCTCGGGATGCGCGGAAGCCCCGCGGCGAGTTCACCGTAGCGGCGAGGCCCGACGAGCAGGTCGCGCACGATCAGCAGCGCCCAGCGCTCGCCGACGAGTTCGAGGGCGCGCGTGACGCCCCCGTACTCCCCGTAGTCGCGAGCGGCCATCGGCTCCTTGGCTCCCGCTCAGGCCTGCTGGTTCGCGAAGGCCTCGGGCCCGACCTCGGCGGCCTTCGGGTCCATCCAGCCGAAGTCCACGACGTTGCCGTCGGGGTCGGTGAGACCGCGCTGGTACATGAAGCCGTAGTCGGCGGGCTCGCCGACCTCGGCGCCACCGGCCGCGACACCGGCCGCCACGGCCGCGTCCACCGCCTCGCGCGTGTCGACGAAGATCGAGGTGCCGGCGGTGGGGTGCACCTTCGGGTCGCCGAGTTCGAGCTCGGTCATGGTCTGGTAGAACTCCCGGGTCTGCACCATGAAGTAGCTGTGCCCGTCCTCCACCACGACGCACGCCGCGTTGTGATCGGTGAACAGCGGATTGATGGTGAAGCCGAGCGCCTCATAGAACGCCTTGGCGCGGTCCAGGTCGGTTACGGCGAAGTTGACGAACATGCCCGTCACGGTCATCGTGGGCTCCTCGTGGTCGTGGTCGATGTGGTGATGACCACACTTGCAAAAAACAAGTGTGACGTCAAGGGGAAGGTCGCCTGACCGCATCCCCCGTGCCTGCTAACCTGCGCTCGTGCCGCTGGACCTCGCGCAATGGACCGACTTCTTCATCCTGGTCGGCACCGGCTCCGCCACTCTGGCCGGGCTGGTGTTCGTCGCGTTGACCATCAACCTGCGCGGTGTCGCGCGCGACGCCACCCACCGTTACCGCGCCATCAACATGCTGACCGGCTTCGCCTCCCTCTTCCTGCTCAGTGCGCTGGCGCTGATGGGGCATCAGCCGACCGCGGCGGTGGGCGTCGAGTGGCTCGTGGTCGCGGTGCTGGCGCTCGCGATCAACACCTACGGCTATGTCCAGGCCTTCCGCCTGCGAAGCAGCCTCTACGCGCTGACCCTCATCCGCATCATCGGCGGCACCATCTGCTATCTCGGTCAGATCGTCGGAGCAGTGCTGCTGGTGGTGGGCATCCCGTCTGGCGTCTACGTCGCGGCGATCTCGTCGATCGCGACCTTCGTCTATCTGATCTCGGGATCGTGGCTGCTGATCCTCGGGACGATCCAGACGGCAGACCCTCAGCCCTAGGCGGCGTCCCGAGCCGGAAGCGCCCGACCTACCGGGGTGATCCTCGTGTCGAAGTCGATGTGGTGTCCCTGCAGCCAGGCCATGCCGGCGCCGCCATCCTTCGCCCCGGCACGGAAGATCCGCGGCAGGATGAGGTCCCGGATCACCCGCATGATCGGCCCGGCGGCCTTGTCCGCCGACGACTTGTGGCCGTTCTTCACGATGCGCTCCACGCGATCGCGGCGCAACGACTCGAAGGTCTCGAACGCCGACCCGGTGTCCGGGCAGTCGCGCAAGCACTGCGCCAGGATCACGGCGTCCTCGAGCGACATGGATGCGCCTTGCCCCGCGGCCGGCGATGTCGCGTGCGCCGCGTCCCCGATCACGATCATCCGCGAGCCGTCGTGCCAGTGCGTGACCACCGGCATGTCGTAGGTCGTCCATCCGGTGATCGGGCCGGGTGCCGCGTCGAGGATCTCGGATGCCGGGCCCGCATCCCCGTCCATCAGCTCGTGCAACCAGGAGCGCCACTCGGCATCGGTCTTGCGGGCGAGCACGCCGGGAGCCGGCTGCTTCTTCATCGGGGGATTTGCGAACCAGATGGTGCCGCCGTCGGGCGTGTTCATCCACGCGAAGAAGCAGCGCGTGCCGAACTGCATCCTGAACTCTTCGGGCGCCGCGTCGACCGTCAGGCCCGGGATGTATCCGCCGGCGTTGAGCACGGGCACGTACCGCGGAGCCGGTGCCGTCGCATCGATCAGCCGACGCGTCAGCGAATGGATGCCGTCGCATCCGATCAGGATGTCGCCGCGCGCCTCGGTGCCGTCCTCGAATCGCGCGACCACCCCCTCGCCGGTGTTGCGCGCATCCACCATCCGCATCCCGTGATGGACGACCACGCCGTGCGCCCGCGCCATGTCGGCCAGAGCGACGAACAGCTCGGCGCGCGGCATCATCCGGGAGGTGAGCCCGTCCGGGCGGCGGAAGGCCATGGGCAGCGTGCCGAGCACGCGACCCTTCCCGTTGAGGAAGGTCATGGAGTCGACGGGATAGCCGATCGCCTCGATCCGATCGCCTTCGCCGATGGCCCGCAGGGCATCCAACCCATTGGCCTGGAAGTTCAACCACGAGCCGCGTTGGTCGGCGTCCGCCGGCAGCTGCTCGAAGATCTCGACCTCCATTCCGATCTTGCGCAGGGCCACGGCAAGTGTGGGCCCGGCGATTCCCCCGCCGATGATCAATGCCTTCATGGACAGCTGCCTCTCGTGTACTGTTTTGACTGTCAAACAAGTATGGACACGAGGTATCTTGAATGTCAAATGATTTGACGATCAAATCACAGACGGTAGGACGCGCGCTTCAGCGCTACCAGTCGGTCGTCGACGATTTCGACCGCGAGATGGCACGGATCCTCGGCGTGAACGGCACCGACGTGCGCTGCCTCGAGTTGCTGATCGCCGGCACCGGAGACGAGGTCACCCCCGGCGACATCGCCACGCACCTCAACCTGACCGCCGGCAGCGTTACCACCATGCTCGACCGACTCGAGCGCGCCGGCTACGTCACGCGCTCACGCCATGTCGGCGATCGCCGCAAGGTGCTGGTGCAGGCGACCCCGCACGTTACGGAGCTCGCCTGGTCGATGATGAACCCGCTGCTCGACGACGCGAACGCCGAGGTCATTGCCCACTTCACGCCCGAGCAGCTCGACACGATCGAGCAGTTCGTCACCCGCGCCACAGCGGTGCAGCAGCGGCACGTGGAGCGCCTGCGCGAGCGCTCGCCCGTCAGCTGACGGGAGTCACCTTCGCCGCGGTCTTCGGGTTGTGCGCGTTGTCGGCCAGATCGAGGCCGGCGTTGGTGCTCGCTCGCGCCATCATGTCGTCGGCCACCTTGGCATCGAGCTCGGGGCGCTTGTTGCCGTTGTACTCGAAGACCAACTCGAGGTAGGGATGGATCCAGATCGAACGCCGCCCGCTCCCCTGGGCGGGCGCCTCGGTCCAGCTCAGCACGAAGCCCTCATTGCGCCGGACCTTGCTGACCACGACCGCTTGCACGTGCGCGAGCAGGCGATCCTCCACCTCGATGTGCATGCCGCGCGCGCCGTAGATCAAACGTCCCATGATGGCCTTCTTAGTGGATCGCGGGTCGTAAAGGAAACCACCGCCCGCGCGAGAGCGCAACCCCGCGCTTTTCGCGCACCCGAATCCGTATGGTCGGCGCATGTCGATCACCCTGTACATCGCCGGAGGATCGTTCGACCTGGCGGACCGCTACACCACGGATGAGGTGCTCACCAGCCTCGATTCCGACCATCAGGGGCGCCTCGGCTTCGACCTGGTCGGGGGCGACCGCATCCTGATGCACGTTCCCGTGGGATGCGACTGGCTGGTGCGTTCCCCGTCGGACGACTGACCGAGCCGGCGGGCCTCAGGGCGCCTCGTCGATCGTCGTCTCTTCGACCAGCTTCTTGACCACCTCGCCCGGAACGTCCTGTTCCGCTCGGGCGGCGGCCTCCTGCTCCTGCTTGACCTCGACCCGCGCCGCCTGCCAGGCCGACCAGTGGCCCGAGACCAGGGCCCACAGCGAGAGCGCCGACACGAAGGTGACGCTGTTCAGCCAGCCCATGGCGAACGACAACGGGATCATCAGAATCCAGAAGATCGTCAGCCAGCCGTTCACCCGCCGCATGAAGACGGGATCGCCTTGGACACTCGCCCACAGTGACTTCATTTCCCAGCCCTTCTCGTCCGATGGCGCTCGCCGGGATGATGTGATCGCGGCGGCCTTTCGGCGAGTATTTTGCCGCGATCGACGGATCACGTGCCAGACCTGTGTGAACCCTCAATCGTTCGGGTCGGGTGGCCGAGGCGGTTCCCAGGCTCAGTGCCCGCTGCTCGAGGTGGGATCCCAGATCTTCCAGAGCGCGTCGGCCAGCGGCCAGCGGGGCGAGGTGTGGCCGTTGCACATGACGACGATGACCGTCTCGCGATCGTGCGAGACGGCGAACGACGTGACGTAGCCGCCGATCCGGCCGGCGTGATTGAGGCCGCCGGTGGGCTGGATGTAGATGCCCGCCCCGTACTTCTGGTGGTCGCTCTCGCCATCGTCGACGGCAGCGACCGCGAAGTCGCTCTGGATGATGTCGCCCGCCCGGTACTGGTCGCCCCACCTGGCCAGCTCTGACGGCGTGGTGACGATCCCGCTGTAGCCGTATGCGGTCCAGGCGGGCTGCTGCAGCTGCAGGTTGTCGTCGTACGACAGCGCCACGTCGGGCGCCTGAACCGCGGGGGCGACGACCATCTTCAAGCCGAGCGGCGTGAAGATGTGATCGGCCAGGAACTGCGGAAGCGGCGTACCGCTGACCCGCCCGACCACCTCGGCGAGCAGTACGTAGTTGGAGTTCGAGTACTCGAAGCCGGAGCCCGGCGAGAGCTTCTTCTCGCGGCGGATGGCGTTCACCGTCGTCTGCTGGTCGGCGGGCTGGCTGAACCCGATGCCCACCTTGGCGAGTTCGACCCAGTAGTCGGGGATGTGACTCGTGTGGTGCATGAGCTGCTCGAGCGTGATGGTCGCGCCCCACGCGGGCAGCCCGTCGACGTACTTCGAGATCGGATCGCTGAGCTTCAGCTTGCCCTCGCGCTGCAGCATCAGGATCGCGGTGGCGGTGAACTGCTTCGACAGTGACGCCATATCGAAGCGGGTGCTCGTGGTGTCCGGAGCCTTCGTCGCGAGGTCGGCGAGACCGGCGGCTCCCGCCCAGACGACGCGACCATGCCGCGCGACCGCGGCCGAGCATCCGGGTTGGGTGGCGCTCACCAGGGTCGTCAGCGCCTGATCGCTCTTGGCCTTGTGCGCGGCGAGCGCGGCAGCACGGGCCGCCGTCGCGGCGACCGGCCGGTGAGCCGCCTCACGGGTCGGGATGGGAGCGAGGGCGACCGCGATGATGACGCCGGCCACGACCACGGCGGCGATGCCGGCCACGACCCAGCCGACCACGCGCCGCGACGGTCTCACTGCGTCCACCTCACCGTTCTCACGGTAGCGCCCACGGTAGCCGCTCGAGCGTCGGACGCCGCTCGTACCCTCACCCCATGCCAGAAGGTGTCGAGGCGTGGTGGGCGCGCCGGCAGTTCACTCACGACACCGACGTGCCCTTTCCGGTCGGCACCTATCGCGAGGCATGGGCGCCGTATCCCGCGCTGATCCGGCAGTACCACCCCGAGTTCAACGCGGGCATCACCCTCACGCAGATCCCGCCGGCCGCCGAGGTGCTGCTGCTCTGGCAATGCGAGGTCGGGCACTTCTTCGCCGCGACACCGGGAGAGCAGCGCGCGCGACCGGGCCTGCAGCGGCGGCGATCGGCGTGGTGCCCGGAGTGCTCGGTGCAGGCGGTGCCCCCGCGGATCCGGCCGGCGGATGAGGCGGCCCGTCGTCGGGCCGCGCGGCTGGCTGCGCCCCGGGCCGCATCCCGAGCCAAGCCGCTGTCGCAGAAGCTGTGCGCGAAGACCCCGCAGCTGCCGGTGGGCGAGGCGTTCGCCAGCGAGTGCGCGCCGGCCACGGCATCCGCGGTCGAGGCGCAGCTGCGGCAGGATCTCGCCGCCCGCCTCGAGTTCACGCCCGGCCTGAACGCGGTGCGGGTGAGTCGGCCGTTCTTCGAGCATCTCGAGGTCTGGCCCGACATCGTGATCCCTGAGCTGCGGATCGCCGTCGAGTACGACAGCACCGGCCGGCAGGGCCTCGAGCACGTCGGCCCGCGACAGGATGCCGACCTGCGCAAGGACCGCACGCTGCGGTCGGCGCGATGGGAGGTCGTGCGCATCCGCACCGGACGGCTCGAGAAGCTCGGCCCGTGGGACCTGCAGGTGTCGGGCACCGGCAAGAAGACGCTGGCGGCGCTGCTCGACACCTTCCGGGCGATCCGGGGGGAGTTGATCGTCGAGGCCTACCGGCGCTGAGCGTCCGAGCGCGCGGCCGCCTCGCTCACCCAGCGGGCGTAGACGTCCCACGGATCCCGCCCACCCGCGAGCGTGTCGGCGTGTTCGGCGATGGCCGACGTCAGCCGGAACCACTCCGACCCTCCGAACCGGTCGGCGGAGAACTGCGCGTGACGCCGCTGCTCGAGCCGTCGATCGCCGCGCTCGAAAGCCAGGACCTCGTCGTGCCAGATCGCCGCGAAGCGCTGGCGCGGGTTGGCGGTCGTGCCGATCTTCACGCGGTCGCCGTAGCGCAGGTAGTACACGACGTCGACGCGCGGGGGCGGAACGTCGTCATCCGGCACCTCGCCGTACCGCCACTCGCAGACCGCGCAGACCCAGCCTGACGGGTAGTGCAGCCCGATCCGCGCGCCGCAGGCCAGGCAGGGCGATGGGAGCAGGTCGGTCACGCCCTGGATGCGCGTGCTCCAGTCGGCGGCGATGGCGAGGTGGGTGGCGCAGAGCGGCAGGGGCGCGTCGAGATCGACGCTCTCGCGGCATCCCGGGACGCAGCATCCGCCCCGGCTCATCGGTGCTCCTCGAGCAGCGGCGTCGACCAGCCGGGATCGCGACCGAGCGTGGCGGCGCGATCGACGGCCGCCGCCCCGAACTTGTCGCGCACCGCGTCGAGCACGGTGTCGAGCCGGCCGCCCTCGTTCCAGTCGATCGGCAGCTCGGGCTGGATCTCGCCGACCTTGCCCAGTTGCGCCAGCGAGATGCCGATCAGGGTGATGCCCCGCTCGGCGATCTCGGCCTGCGCCGACGCCAGCAGCCCCCGAGCGGTGGCCAGCAGCACGCTGGTGCGGTCGGTCGCGGGCGCGACCGTACGCGATCGGGTGGCGCGGGCGAAGTCGCCGAAGCGCAGCCGCAACACGACCGTGCGGCAGACTCGATCCCCATCGCGCAGGCGCCGGCCGAGCCGGTCGACGATCTGGGTCAGGATGACGTCGAGCTCGTCGGGCGTGCGCGGCCGGCTGCCGAGGGCGCGCTGCGATCCGATCGAGCTGCGGCGCCGGGTCGGCTCGACCGGACGCGGATCGCGCAGCCGGGCCAGCGCGTGCAGGTGCGCCCCGGCCGCCCGGCCCAGCATCCGTTCGGTGGTCGCGGCTTCGAGCTCGGCGAGTTCGCCCACCGTGCGGATGCCATAGCGATGCAGCTTCTCGGCCGTCACCGCGCCGACGCCCCACAGCCGTTCGACCGGCAACGGCAGCAGGAACTCCTGCTCGCGCTCGGGCTCGACCACCAGCAGCCCGTCAGGTTTGCTCACCGCGCTGGCCACCTTGGCCAGGAACTTGGTGCGCGCCACCCCGACCGAGATCGCCAGCCCCACCTCGTCTTTGACACGCTGTCGAAGCCGCACGGCGACCTGCTCGGGCGTGCCGACGATGTGGCGCAGGCCGCCCACCTCGAGGAACGCCTCGTCGATCGAGAGCCCCTCCACCAGCGGAGTCGTGTCGCGGAAGATCGCGAACACGTCCTTGCTGGCGGCCGAGTACGCCTCCATCCGCGGCGGGACGACCACGGCATCCGGGCACAGCTCGCGCGCTTGCCGCCCTCCCATCGCCGTACGGATGCCGCGGGCCTTCGCCTCGTAGCTCGCGGCGAGCACCACCCCGCCGCCGACGATGACCGGTCGCCCGCGCAGTTCGGGGGCGTCGCGCTGTTCGACCGAGGCGTAGAACGCGTCAAGGTCGGCGTGGAGCACGGTCGCTTCGCCGCGCATGAGAGTGCCTCCCGCCGATCAGTCGTTTCGGCGGAGTGTTGCACGTGCGGGTGACACGCGATGCGCCGCATCACTGCGTTGGAGGTCCGGCCCGACGCGACGAGGCGTCTTAGGAATCGGAATCGGACTCTTCAGCAGAGTTCTGGGCTTCCGACTCTTCAGCAGCGTTCTGAGCTGTGGCGACTATGGCCAGCAAGAAAACGAAGGCTGCACCGCCAGCGGTGGCAGCGATCACGTTGAGCGTGACAGCCCATGGAAGGTCTAGTGTCACCTGAGTCCCCACGACGGCGATGGTTGCACCGAGAAGCGCCGCCGCGATCCCCGTCATCCAGATTCTCTGAAACGCACGGCGACGCGCGATCTTCGGATGCAGCCTTCCACCTTCGAGCGCGAGCGCAACGAGGACGATGGGGAGGACTTGGGCGAGCACACCGGCAGCTGATTGAGACATGTCGGCACGGTAGCCGCTACGGGCGACGGCGGAACCCGACGAGCTCACACCCGCTCGCGTTTGTGCATCGCACTTGTTCGACGTTGGCTGACTCTCATCGCGCTAAGCCAGACCAAGGTCATTCAACCTCCACAATTGCCGCGACGAGTTGGTCCGCCTTTCGGCGAAATGCGCGACCTGGATCGGGGACTAAGTCTGCAAACGAACGCAAGGAGACCAAGAGAGGCAGCTGGTGGGCTTGAGTCATCTCGCACACCAACACCCAGACATCTGCAAGATTTAGAAGGGTCGTAGCAGATTCACTGAAGCGCGCGTTCGCCATGACGATCTGCGGGGAGTCGTGTGGCCCAAGACGCACGAGTCGCCGATGCTCTTGCAGTCCGGCGTGAGCGACGTCACTAAGTCGCCCGTACATTCGGCCAACCTCTGGAACAAGGTCCTTGAGAACGCCAATCGCCTTAGTCGCACTAACTCGATCAATCATCTCGAGATCATCGAGCCGAGCCGCAGCAAACGCCCAAGCCACCTGCTCCAGAAACTGTCTCGCGACTGCGTCGCCTTCAACGTTAAGGCCGAGCCTGTAGAGAAGGTGCGTAGCGCGAAATCCGGAGTCAAGCCGCTGCAGTGCGACTGACGCAGCAAAGCCGCCCATGTGATCTTGGCTTCTCGGAGTTGTTTGCAGTTGGGCTCGCACGTTGGTCATGTGGTCGCGAGCCGCGAGGTACGCGTCGATGTACCGACTCTCCGCAAGGTCCTCGCTGGTGGGGTCGTCGAACGTGTACGACTTCTTCGCGTAGTCGAGACTCGAAAGTCCAAGTCCCGTGGCCGCGAGGGCAGCATGAAGGTTTCGTGGAAGTGGAGTCGATTTCCAGCGACGCGAGTAGAGAACGGTCCCTGTCCCGAGAGTCGCGATGTCGTCGAACACCTCGAGCGTGCTCATGATCGATTCGAACCTATTCGATCCTTCGTCCGTCAACATGCGGCCACAGTATCGACTTCAAAATGTACGCATCGGCGAGGTTCTTGGACACCGCACTACCAACCTGAATGTTTGCGCAGCGCTCAAGCCGGGTGGTTGATTCGACCGCTCGCGAGAGCGAACCTGGGCGCGACCGAGGAGGCCATCACATGAGTGAGACAGAGAAGCCCGATGGGAGCGAGCAGGACGAGCCGACCCTGATGGGGACGCTGGGCAGAACCGTCCGCGGGTTCATCCCCGATCCCGATGCCGACGCCGCGACGGGGAGGGATACCCCCGACGACGCGACGGGCGAGGAGGTCCCGCAGGACGGCGATCCCGGCCGCTGATCACCGGGATGTCGCCGCTGGGCGACCGTGATACGAGGCTCTGGTAGCTGAGGCGGGATTCGAACCCGCGACCTCACGATTATGAGTCGTGCGCTCTCACCAACTGAGCTACTCAGCCGCAACTGCCGGTCACCAGACGGGAAACCCCACGACGAACAACAGGCGAGCCCCGAGTCAGGATTGAACTGACGACCCCTTCCTTACCATGGAAGTGCTCTACCACTGAGCTATCGGGGCGCTCCGCGAACTGGCCGCGGCACCGCAAAAGACTAGCATCCGGGCCCTTGGTCGCCGAACTCGCGACGAGTTGACGCAGATGGTGGATGCGCGGGCGTGAGGTGGCCCAGCTGGGGCAACTGGTGCCCTACGTCGTCCACTCCGGCAACGACACCCCCGGCAGCTGCCACGCCGCGAAGGTAGGGCCCGCGATCGCGACCCGGCCGCCGTCGAAGGCGACCGAGCCCTCGATCAGCGGCGCGTCATCCGGCAGCTCGTCGCCCAGATCGATCGTCGTGATGCCGCGCGCGGCGACGACCAGCACGCACTCCGACGCGCTCTCGCGCACGAAGGCGACCGCGTCGTCCGAGGCGTGCAGCCACCGGATGCCCCCGCCGTTCAGGGCAGGGTGCGCGCGCTTCAGGGCGATCAGCCGGCGATACAGCGCGATGGTGTCCGCGTGCTCCCCGATCGTCGACCACGGGATCGGCGTGCGGCTCTCCTCCCCATCCGACGCGGTCAGCCCGAACTCGTCGCCCGCCCACACCACCGGGATGCCCGGCATGGTCACCGCGAGCCCGAACGCCACCGGCACCACCCCCGGCAGCGCCGAGGTGAGGAACCGCGGGGTGTCGTGCGTGTCGAGCGCGTTCATCGTGTTGAGGCGGGTGCGCCACGGGAAGGCGGCCGCGAACTCGCGATGGGCACGCAGGAAGTCCACGCCGGAGTAGTCGCTGGTGCGACCCAGCGTCATGCCGAGGCCGCCCCCGGCGGGTGAGCCGGGCACCGAGAGCCAGTTCCACAGCGGGCGGGTGAAGTTGGCGTAGGTCATCGCGCCGTGCCAGGCGTCTCCGGGGAAGTCGGAGGCCGCGTCGTTCGTCGACTCGCCGATCAGGATGGTGTCGCGGTTGACCTCGCTCATGGTCAGCCGGATGGTGCGGCGCACCTGCTCGTTCAGGTCTTCGTCGCGCCAGCGGCCGGTCATGTTGGCGACATCCACCCGCCAGCCGTCGAGCGAGTACGGCGGCTGCAGCCACTTGGCGACCACCGAGTCGACGCCGTCGATGAACCGGCGCTGCAGCTCGTCGGCGCGCCAGTTGAACTTGGGCAGGCTCGAGAAGCCGAGCCAACTGACGTACTCGGTCTGGTCGCCGTCCAGCCACAGGTAGAACGCGCTCTCGGGCGAGCCGGGGTTGCGGTACGCCGCGCGGAACCACTCATGCGTGTCGCCCGAGTGGTTGGTGGTCAGGTCGCCGATCACGCGGATGCCCTTCGCGTGCGCCGCCGCGACCAGCTCGGCGAGCGCCGAGTCGCCGCCGAGCAGCGGATCCACCTGGTCGAACGAGGTCGCGTTGTAGCGGTGGTTCGACGCCGCGGGGAACACCGGCGTCAGGTACAGCAGGTTCACGCCCAAGTCGACCAGGTGATCGAGATGGTCGATCACACCCTGCAGGTCACCGCCGTAGAACTGCTCGCCGGTTCCCGGACCGACATGGATGACGGGGTCGGTCCACTTCGCCGGCATCGCCCAGTCGGGCGGTTGCCGGTGGTCGGCCGCCGCGGAGCGCGCGAACCGGTCGGGGAACACCTGGTACATCACCGCCTCCGCACCCCAGGCCGGCGGCGGGTCGTACGTCACCATCCGGAAGTCGTCGATGTCGCGCGTCTCGGTGTGCGAGAGCCCGGCAGAGGTGAGCCACCAGGTCGCGCCGTCATCCGTCTCCATCAGGAATCGGTAGCCGTGCACCGGGTTCTCGACCTGGATCACGGCCTCCCACCACACGACATCGGGCGTCTCGTGCACCACGACCGCGTCGCTGAAGGCGGGCTCGCGGTCCGGATTCGAGCGGGTGCGCACGACGCGCATCGTGCCGAACGCGCGCGGCACCCGCACCCGCACCCGCACCGCTTCGCCGAGTTCGGGCGTCTGATCCGAGACATAGAGCGGCGAGCCGTCGTGGTGAGGAAGCTGGGCGAGATCGTGCTCCATGCCGCGAGGCTACCCTCCGAATGTTTCGACCAGATGAGCGCCCTAGGCTCGACTCATGGCACGATCCGCGACCCGAACGCCGTCACGCTCCGCCGCGGAATCCGAGTGGTGGCGCACCGCGGTCATCTACCAGGTGTACCCGCGCTCGTTCGCGGATTCGAACGGCGACGGCATCGGCGATCTGCCCGGCATCACCGCCCGTCTGGATGCCCTGGTCGAGCTCGGCGTCGACGCCGTCTGGCTCTCGCCGTTCTACACCTCGCCCCAGAAGGACGCGGGCTACGACGTGGCGGACTATACGGATGTCGATCCGCTGTTCGGCACGCTGGCCGACTTCGACGCGCTGCTGGCCCGCGCGCACGCGCTGTCGCTGAAGGTGATCATCGACCTGGTCCCGAATCACAGTTCGAGCGCGCATCCGTGGTTCCAGGCCGCTCTGGCGGCCGGGCCCGGCTCGCCGGAGCGGGCGCGCTACCTGTTCCGCGACGGACTCGGCGCCGATGGCGACGTGCCGCCGAACAACTGGCAGTCGGTGTTCGGCGGACCGGCCTGGACGCGCGTCACCGAAGCGGACGGGACGCAGGGGCAGTGGTACCTGCACCTCTTCGACACCAGCCAGCCCGACTTCGACTGGACCAACGACGAGGTCAAGGAGTTCTTCCGCGGCGTGCTGCGGTTCTGGCTCGATCGCGGGGTCGACGGCTTCCGGGTGGATGTCGCGCACGGCCTCGCGAAGAAGGCCGGCCTGCCCGACTACACCCCGCCGACCGACGCCGGCAGCATGGGCGGCGACGAGCCGGATGTGCCCTACTGGGCGCAGCCCGGCGTGCACCCCATCTACCGCGACTGGCACGAGGTGCTGGCCGAGTACGGGCCGGACCGCATCCTGACCGGCGAGGCCTGGGTGGAACCGCTGTCGAAACTCGCCGACTGGGTGCGCCCCGACGAGATGCAGCAGACGTTCAACTTCACCTTTCTCGAAACTCCGTGGGATGGCCCGCGGCTCAAGAAGGTGGTCGACGATTCGCTCGCCGCTTTCGGCGGCGTGGGCGCGCCGAGCACCTGGGTGCTCTCGAACCACGACGTGATCCGGCACGCGACCCGGCTGGCGCTGACACCGCCGCCGCCTCAGGGCGAGGGCCTCGGACCGAACACCCGGCTCTACCCGGATGACGTGGTCGGGCTGCGCCGCGCCCGTGCCGCCACCGCGTTCATGCTCGCGCTGCCCGGCTCGGCGTACCTGTACCAGGGCGAGGAGCTCGGCCTGCCCGAGGTCATCGACCTGCCGGACAGTGCCCGGCAAGACCCCACCTTCTTCCGCACCGCCGGCGCCAACTACGGCCGCGACGGCGCGCGCGTTCCGCTTCCGTGGGACTACGCCTCCCCCTCGTCGGGGTTCGGCCCGGCAGGGGTGAGCGGGGCCGGCGCGAGCTGGCTTCCCCAGCCGGCCACCTGGCCCAGCTATGCGCGGGATGCCCAGCTCGGCATCCCCGGATCGACCCTGGAGTTCTACCGCGAGGCGCTCGCGGCGCGGCGCACCCACCACCTCGCCAGCAACGAACTGGTCTGGCTGCCCTCGCCGGATCCGGCGGTGCTGGTCTTCCGTTCCGGGGCCGTCACGGTGATCGCCAACACGGGCGCGACTCCTGCCGCGCTTCCCGATGGTCGCGTGGTGCTCGCCAGCGGTCCGGTCGGTGCCGACCGACTGCCCGGGGACACGACCGCGTGGGTCGTCGACTAGCCGAGACCGACCTGCTCGGCGGGCTGGTTCAGGCGCCCTAGTTCGGGCCGGCGTTGGCCGTCATCCACGGGATCGGGTCGATCGTCACCCCGTCGACGTTGACCTCGAAGTGCAGGTGGGGGCCGGTGGCCTCGCCGGTTTCACCGACCAGTCCGATGAAGTCGCCGACCTGGACGGTCTGGCCGAGCAGAAGGGGGCTGGAGCCGGTCGTCATGTGCGCGTAGGTGAACCGCACGGTGTGCCCGTTGACCTTCGAGGTGATCATCACCACGTTGCCGTAGGTGCTGCTGTAGTGGCCGTTATCGCCGGCGTCGCGGGTCGTGACCACGCCGGTCGACGACGCGAAGATCGCGGCCTTGTCGCCGGGGACCATGTCGACGCCCTCGTGATAGGTCGAGCATCCGCCGCACGGCGCGACCCGCGGACCGAAGCCCGAGCTGATGCGGACGGGATAGGGGAACGGCCAGCGCACCGGACCGGTGCCCGCGCCTCCGACCTTGGCGCCGGTGTTGTACTTCTGCGCGAGCACTTGCGCCCACGACAGCACCTGCACCGTGTCGCGCGTGCCGACATCGACCTTCTCGTCGCCCGAGACCGCGACCGACTGGCCACCCTTGCTCGACGAGGAGGACAGGCTGCTGGCAGTGTCCGTCGACGGCGAGAAGAAGGCGTTCGCGGGCAGCGAGACGCCGACGACGAACGCAGCAGCGAAGATCATGGCCGCCAGGGAGAGCAGGCGCGAGCCGATGGTGCGGGCCCGCGAACCGCGACGCTCGACCGATCGCGCTGAGGAACGCGGCGTGCTACCCGACCGCGCCGGACGCGCCTTCTCGACGGCGCGGGCACGGTTCGGCCGATCTCGACGGCCCGGCTGCGAGCGGCTGCGCGACAGTTCTCCTGCCCGCTCGCGTTCTCTGAGTTCGCGGCGACTCGTCGCCTGCGGAAACTCGGGCATGACAGAACTCCTCAGCGGGCGGATCATCCGATAGTAACGAATCGGCAACATAACGGCCACCCGCCCGTCCGGGTGACGCGTGAACTCAGAGGTCGAACTGCGATCCGAGCTCGATCAGCAGCGGCTCGAGCCGCGCGGCGAGCGCCGGCTCGGCGGCCAGGATGACGTCGCGACTCGGGGCCGCGGCACCGAATCCCTTCACCACGGCGCCCGCCTCGCGCGCGATGATCGCGCCGGCCGCGTGATCCCAGGGGCTCAAGGTGCGTTCGAAGTAGGCGTTCGTCCGCCCGTCGGCGACCATGCAGAGGTCGAGCGATGCGGTGCCGAAGCGGCGGATGTCGCGCACCATCGGCAGCAGGCGCGCCACCACCTCGCCCTGCTTGGCCCGCGTCTCGGCCGCGTAGGCGAACCCCGTGTTGATCAACGCGAGCTCGAGCGGCGCCGGGTCGGCGACGCGGATCGGAGCGTCCGGCCCGCCGTCGACGGACAGGAACGCGCCCTCACCCGTCGAGCCGCTGAACAGCTCGCGGGTCGCGGGGTTGAGCACGCATCCATGCAGCCCGGCCCAGGTGAGCGGATCGGGGTCGCCCTCGACCACCGCGATGCTCACGGCGTAGTGCGGGATGCCGTACAGGTAGTTGACCGTGCCGTCGATCGGATCGACGACCCAGGTGAGTCCACTGGTTCCGGATGCCGAACCGTCTTCTTCGCCCAGGACGGCGTCGTCGGGGCGGGCCGCTGCGATCCGCTCGCGGATCAGCCGCTCGACCTCACGGTCTGCCTCGGTGACGACATCCACGATCGTGGACTTGGTCGACGCGACCTCGACTCCCTCGCGCCGACGCTTGGCGGCCAGCTCGCCGGCTTCGAGAGCGATCGCGCGGGCCAGGTCGAGCAACTCGGAGGGCATGCCTCTAGCCAACCATGCGCCCGCTAGAGATCGATCCGGATCCGTCCGCCGCTGATGCCCTTGTCGTCGTCGGGGCTGGGCGCGGGGACCACGTGACGTTGCTCGGCGTCGAGCTCTTCACGGGCATCCGCGCCGGTCGGGTTGAACGCCAGATCGAGCCCGCCCAGCACGCCGGATGCCACAGACCCCGACCCGCGCGGCCCGCGGCCGCGCTTGGCGCGCACACCGGCAAGGACCAGCGCCACGACGACCGCCAGCACGAAGGCGACGGTCACGGTCGGAACGAGCATGCACCGAGGCTACGCCCGGCACCCACGCCGCAGGAGCGGCGGAGTGACCAAGAACTGGTGGCGGGTGAGGGATTCGAACCCCCGTAGCATTACACGTCTGATTTACAGTCAGATCCCTTTGGCCGCTCGGGTAACCCGCCAGGCGCGCCCGCCCGGTGTGATCACCGACCGGAGGCGCTCGGACAATCGTACAAGGTGTTGCGCGCGGCGCGAACCGGGCGCCGGTGGCCCTGAATGCGCAACTCAGCAACGATCCTCGGCGACGCACCGGGCTTCGGCAACGAATCGCCGAACCAAGGTCCCCGATGATTGCGAACCTGCGCGTCCATCCCAGGAACCCCGACCATCGATCCGTCCTCGACTTCGCTCCCGGCACACGCGATGGCGCCTCGGACGTCGACCCTATGGGGATGGTCTCGCTCGATCCCGCCGCCGCCGTCGCGTCGCTCGGGGGCATCGCACGAGTTCGCGACGTCAGGATGCTCGGCGTCAGCAAGGACGCCATCCATCGCGCCGTCACGTCGAGCCGAACCCTGAGGCGACCGCGCTACGGGGTCGTGGCTCTGCCTGACCTGCCCGATCCCATCCTCCGAGCTGCTGCCGCAGGCGGTGCGCTCGCTGCCGTGAGCGCCGCGGACTACTACGGACTCTGGACCCCTCAGCACGCAGAGCTTCACATCAGCGTTCGCGCAGACGCCGCCCGTCGGACGCGCGGTCGAGCCCGACTCGTTCGCGACGGTTCGCGGCTCGGTCGTGAGGAGCGTTTTGTGGTGTCGCTTCAGACGTGCGTGCGCCAGTGCGCGGTTCTTCTTCCATTCGACGAAGCGGTCGCCGTGCTCGACTCGGCCCTTCACCGCGCGGCCGCGGGGATCGGAACGGCAGTGGACCTGGATGCGCTGAGACACACGCTGCCGCACCGTTTGCACGGGGTGCTCGATGCCGCCGACGCTCGAGCGGAGGCGGGCGCAGAATCACTTGCCCGCGTTCGACTCGCCCGCATCGGAATCCGAGCTCGGCCGCAGGTGTGGGTGACGCAGAAGATTCGGGTTGACCTGCTCGTGCAGGATCGCTTCGTCATCGAGATCGGGAGCAAGGAATTTCACGCCGATCCGACGCAATACGAGAGGGATCACGATCGTGCGGCGACGCTTCTTGCGCTGGGTTGCGATGTCCTCGAGTTCACGACCGGCCAGGTCATCCACGACTGGGCGTTCGTGGAGGGCATCGTCGCCGACCGGGTGCGCGCAACTCCGCACTAGTTTGTGTCGCGATGCCGGCGTGTCGCCCGGTTGTGCCGGCGCGGCGCCGGATTCCGTTGCGAGGTTGCGCGTCGGGGCGGCGTTCGCCGCGCATGGGCCGCACACCAGCCGGGCCAGCCGCGCGAGCGCCGCTCAGCGCGACCCGGCCCTCGCTGCGGCAGCGTTGTACGCCACCGCCGCTCGCGCGACGCTGCGCAGGTACGCGTCGGTCGAGTTGTACGCCGAAACGGCGGCGCGCCATCCCTTCTCGGTGTCGAGGGCGGTCGACGCGCGACACAGGTAGTTCGTGGTGGCCATGACGGCGTCGTCGATGTTCTGCGGATCCTCCTTGCCGTCGCCGTTGCCGTCGGTGTGCCAGTTGCGCCAGGTCTGCGGGATGAGCTGCATCGGCCCGACCGCCCGGTCTGACTTCGCATCCCCATCGATCGCCCCGCCGTCGCTGTCGGGGATGAGCGCCACCCCGTCGCCGTTCAGGGCGACCCCGAAGATCGGCGGCGTCACGGTGCCGTCCGCGCCGATCGACGATCCGCCGTGCTGCCCGTTCGAGCTCTCGACCTCGCCGATCGCGGCCAGCGTCGTCCACGACAGCCGGCAGGCCGGCATGCTCTCGGCCTTCGCCAGCGCGGCTCCGGCGTAAGCGAGCACGGCACGCTTCGGGATGCCGGTGGCGGCGGCCATCGAGGCGGCCCAGGTCGCATCCACTCGAGTCGCGATGCCCGGGCCCGGCGTGCCCGCCGCCGCGACGGGCGGGTCGGCAGGGGGCGGAGCCCAGCGCGGGCCGGGCGCCGCCGCATCCTGCCCCGCCGTCACCCGAGGTGCCAGGAACAGCACCACCGCCCCGACCAGCACCGCCAGGCCGACCACGGCCGCGATGACGGCCGCGATCACACCTCGCCGTTCGTGCACCCCCTGTTACTAGCATGGCCGCATGGCAGATTCCTCTTTCGACATCGTGAGCAAGGTCGACGACATGGAGGTGCAGAACGCGATGGGTCAGGCCCAGAAGGAGATCCAGCAGCGTTACGACTTCAAGAACGTCGGCGCCTCGCTCGAGTTCAGCGGCGAGAAGATCCTGATGAAGGCCAATGCCGAGGAGCGCGTCAAGGCCGTGCTCGAGGTCTTCGAGCAGAAGCTGATCAAGCGCGGCATCTCGCTGCGGTCGCTGGATGCCGGCAAGCCGTTCGCGAGTGGCAAGGAGTACCGCATCGAGGCATCCATCAAGCAGGGGATCAGCAGCGACGACGCGAAGAAGATCAGCAAGATCATCCGCGACGAGGGCCCCAAGGGCGTGAAGAGCCAGATCCAGGGTGACGAGCTGCGGGTGCAGAGCAAGAGCCGCGACGACCTGCAGCAGGTCCAGGCGCTGCTCAAGGGCAAAGACCTCGACGTCGCCCTGCAGTTCGTGAACTACCGCTGACGTCACCGGGATCACTCACCGGGATCGACGAGCAGACATGACGGGAGCCGCCTTCGGGGCGATCATCGCGATCGCGCTCGTGGTCGTGGACTTCATCGTCCGCGTGCTCTCGGTGGTGCTGATCCCGCGCAACCGACGGCCGCAGACGGCGCTCGCCTGGCTGCTGGCGATCTTCTTCATCCCCTACATCGGCATCGGGTTGTTCCTGCTGGTGGGCACCTTCCGGCTGCCGAAGCGCCGGCGCGACAAGCAGGTCGAGATCAACCAGTACATCCTGGACACCACGGAGGGCTTCGACCGGGTCGCCGAAGAAGCGCCGTGGCCCGACTGGCTGGGGCCGATCGTCGAGCTCAACCGCACGCTCGGTGCGATGCCGATGGTGGGCGGCAACTCCTCGGTGCTCTACGACCAGGATGCCGCGGCCCTCGCCGCGATGACCGAAGAGATCGGCCGCGCGAAGAAATCGGTGCACGTCGAGTTCTACATCCTGGCCTGGGACGAGACGACCCGGCCCTTCTTCGACGCCCTCGCCGCCGCCGTGAAACGGGGAGTCGTGGTGCGGGTCCTGCTCGATCACCTCGGCAGCTGGCAGTACAAGGGGTTCCGTCCCGCGAAGCGGGCGCTGACGCGCATGGGTGCCGAGTGGCACCTGATGCTGCCGTTCCAGCCGCTGCGCGGCCGCATCCAGCGTCCTGACCTGCGCAATCACCGCAAGCTGCTGGTGGTGGATGGCGAGGTCGCCTTCACCGGATCGCAGAACATCATCGACCCCGGCTACGAACGTCGCCGCAACGCCCGACGCGGGTTGCAGTGGAAGGACTTCATGGTCCGCTTCGAGGGACCGGTGGTCGCCGGGATCGATGCGCTGTTCGTCACCGACTGGTACGCCGAGACCGACGAGCTGCTGACCCGCGAGGCGGCGCCCGCGCGCCGCACCGGTCCCGGCCCGCTCGACTGCCAGGTCGTACCCAGCGGTCCGGGCTTCACCGGCGAGAACAACCTGCGGCTGTTCAACTCGCTGGTCTACGCGGCGCAGAAGAAGGTCATCCTGGTGTCGCCGTACTTCGTGCCGGACGACTCGATGCTGTACGCGATCACCACCGCCGCCCAGTCGGGGCTCGAGGTGCAGCTGTTCGTCTCAGAGATCGGCGACCAATTCTTCGTCTACCACGCGCAGCGCAGCTACTACGAGGCGCTGCTGCGGGCAGGGGTGCGGATCTTCTTGTACAAGTCGCCCACGATCCTGCACGCCAAGCACTTCACGATCGACGACGACGTCTCGGTCATCGGCTCGAGCAACATGGACATGCGCTCGTTCAGCCTCGACTTCGAGATCTCGGTGATGATCTGGGGCGGCACCTTCTTGCAACGCCTGCGCGCCATCGAAGACGAGTACCGCGAGAGCAGCCGCGAGCTGAACCTTGACGAGTGGTTGGCTCGCCCCGTGCTGGCTCGGGCGCTGGACAACGTGGCGCGGTTGACGGCGGCGGTGCAGTGACGAGGGGCTTGCTCAAGGCGAGCCGCGCCGCCGCCCGTCTCGGGCGCCGGGTCACTCCCCTATTTCCCATTTCAGTTCGCGCTGAATTGCGGGCGAAGTGAAATGGGGAAATAGGGGGTGCGGGGGTCAGCGACGCCGAACCGTGGGTCGCCGGCGGATAGGTGGCGTCGACGCCCCTCGGCTGCTCACGCGTTGAAATCCGCGACCGACCTACGGTCGGCCTCCCAGGGAGATGTCAACCATCTCGTCGCGGGGCACGACCTTGATGCGCGCCCGGCCCTGCTCAGCCCCGAGCGCGATCTCGTGCTCGTCGAGACGGTGCCAGCCGTCGAGGTCGGTGTAGGCGATCCCGCGCGACTCCAGCAGTTCGACGATCGCCGCCGGCTCGGGTGAGGCGGGCGACCACCAGTTCGCCTGGTCGACGACCAGGTGGCTGATGGTCTCCATGGCATCCGACTTGGTGTGCCCGATGAGGCCGACCGGGCCGCGCTTGATCCAGCCGGTCGCGTAGACGCCGGGGATCACCTCGTCGTTCTCGTCGATCACCTGACCCTCGCGGTTCGGGATGACGCCCCGGCGCTCGTCGAAGGGGATGCCATCCAGGGGCGAGCCGAAATAGCCGACCGCCCGGTACACGGCACCGACCTCGACCTCGCGGAACTCGCCGGTGCCGACGATGCCGCCCGCGCCATCCGGCTTCGTGCGCTCCCACCGGAAGCCGGTGACGCCCGACTCGGGCGTGCCGAGCACCTCGACCGGCCGCGCGTGGAAGTGCAGGTGCAGCCGGCGCGACGCCGACCCGACGGTGCGCTCGCGCCACTGCGAGAGCACCTTGTCGATCACGAAGACCTGCTTGTTCGTCTCGATCGCCGTCTTCGAGGCCTCGTCGTAGTCGAAGTCCTCGTCGTGCACGATCATGTCGACGTCGCGCAGCTCGCCGAGCTCACGCAGTTCCAGAGGAGTGAACTTCACCTGCATCGGACCGCGGCGCCCGAAGACGTGCACGTCGGTGACCGGCGAGGCCTTCAGCCCCTCGTAGACGTTGGCCGGGATCTCGGTCGGCAGCAGATCGTCGGCATGCTTCGCGAGAATGCGCGCCACGTCGAGCGCGACGTTGCCGTTGCCGATCACCGCCACCGAGCTCGACTCGTGCGGCCAGTCGCGCGGAACATCCGGATGTCCGTCGTACCAGCTCACGAAGTCGGCGGCCCCGTAGCTGCGCGGCAGGTCGATGCCCGGGATGTCGAGGTCGGCATCCCGAATCGCCCCCGTCGAGAAGATGACCGCGTTGTAGTGCTGCTTGAGGTCGTCGAGCGTGATGTCGGTGCCGAATCGCACGTTGCCGAAGATGCGGATGTCGCCGCGGTCGAGCACGTCGCGGAGCGCCGTGATGATGCCCTTGATCCGCGGGTGGTCGGGGGCGACGCCGTACCGCACCAGGCCATACGGAGCCGGGAGCTGGTCGAACAGGTCGATCGACACGTCGAACTCGCGCTGCTGTTTGAGCAGGATGTCGGCGGCGTAGATTCCGGCCGGGCCGGCGCCGACGATGGCGAGTCGGAGGGTGGTCATGCGAGTTCCTTCGGAGCGGGGGCGGCGCGAGCCGCGCGAGGATGGTGCGCTCAGGCCGAGCGCTCGACGATCGCCTCGGCGAACTTGGTGAGCGCCTTCTTGACCGGACCCTCGGGAAGCGGCGCGAGCGCGGACACGGCGTCGGCGGCCCAACGGCGGGCCTCGGTCAGGGTAGCGCGAGTGACCTCGTGGTCGCGCAGTTCGGCGATGGCGCCGGCCAAGTCCGCGTCGGCGGCATGGGCGTCACGAGCCTGGTCGGCGTCGGCATGGCCGGAGTCGGCGTGGTCGGTGTCGGCATGGTCGGCGTCGACCACGTCGCGCTCGATGCGCTCGAGCAGCTGGGCGGCGGCGGCATCCGTCTCGGCCGCTCGCCGCAGGTACAGCAGCGGCAGGGTCGGGACCCCGGCGCGCAGATCGGTGCCCGCCACCTTGCCGGTCTGCTCCGTCTCGGCCGAGAGGTCGATGACGTCGTCCACGAGCTGGAAGGCCACCCCGATCCGCTCGCCGAAGGCCTTGACCGGCTCCTGGAGCTCCTGTGGTGCCTGCGAGAAGATCACCCCGAGCACCGCGGCCAGCGCGATGAGCGATCCCGTCTTGTCGGCCAGCACCTGGAGGTAATGCGCGATGGGGTCCTCGTCGGGCTGAGGGCCGACCGTCTCGTGCAGCTGCCCGAGCACGAGCCGCTCGAAGGTCTCGGCCTGCAGCTCGAGTCCTCGGTCGCCCAGCCCGGCGATCAGCCGGCTGGCGCGCGCGAAGAGCAGGTCGCCCGTCAGGATGGCGACCGAGTTGCCCCACACCGATTGGGCGCTCGGGACCCCGCGACGCAACTGCGCCTCATCCATGACGTCGTCGTGGTACAGCGAGGCGAGGTGCGTGATCTCGACCGCCTGGGCGGCGCGGATCACCTCCGAGCCGGCGCCCGAGCCCAACTGCGCGGTCAGCAGCGTAAGAGTGGGGCGCACCCTCTTGCCGCCGGCATCCAGCAGGTAGCGGCTGGTCACGTTGGCGATGTCGTCGGTGAACGACAGCTCGGCGAGCAGGCCGCTCTCGACCTCGGTCAGGCCGTCTTCGATGGCGACCGCGAACTTGCGCTCCTCGCTCGAGGCGAACAGCTTCTCGCCGAGCCCGAGAGACGAGCTCAGCGTGTTGCTGCGCCGCGCCAGCGGCGGGCTCGGAGTCACGACTCGGCCGTCGGGCGGGGCGGGCGCGTCGCCTTGCGCTTCGCGGTGGAGGCGCGGATGGCGGCGTCTTCGGGCTTGCGGCCGCGGTGCAGCGCGACCACGCCCGCGGTGAGGTTGCGATACGCCACGCGCGTGAAACCCACTCCTCGGATCCACTGGGTCAAGGTGCCCTGATCCGGCCAGTTGCGGATCGACTCGGCCAGGTAGTCGTAGGCCTCGGAATCCGAACTGACCACGTTGGCGATGACCGGCATGACGTACTTCGTGTACGCCTGATACCCGATTCGGAACAGCGCGCGCGGCGGTTTGGAGAACTCGCAGACCACGAGCCGGCCGCCCGGCTTCAGCACCCGGTACATCTCGGCGAGCGCCACCTTGGGATGCTCGACGTTGCGCAGTCCGAAGCTGATCGTGACCGCGTCGAACTCGTCGTCGCCGAACGGCAGCTTCTCGGCGTTCGCCTCGATGAACTCGATGCGCGGATGCCGCGCACGTCCGGCCGCGATCATGCCAGGCGAGAAGTCGACCGCGACGACTGTGGCGCCCGTGCGGGCGAGCGCGGCGCTCGAGGTGCCGGTGCCGGCCGCGACATCCAGAATGCGCTCCCCCGGCTGCGGGTCGACGGCCTTGACGGTGGCGAGGCGCCACAGGGCGGCGTTGCCCACCGACATCACGGCGTTGGTGCGGTCGTAGTGCTTGGCGACGTCGTCGAACATGCCAGACACCTCGTCCGGTTGCTTGTCCATCTCCGCCCTGACCACATGTCGATCCTACTGAAACCCTGCTGAGGACTTTTGGTGAGCAACGTAGGCTCGACTCCGTGAACATCCCCGCGCTGACGGTCGAGACACGCGCGGTCGATCACCCGCTCCCGTCGCTGGTTCCGCTGCTCGATCCGCGGACGCCGCTGATGTTCGTGCGGCGCGGCGAGGGGATCGCCGGCTTCGGCGAGGCGCTGCGACTGGAGTTCCGTGGCGCCGACCGCATCCGCGAGGCCGCGAACGCATGGCGCGAGATCGCGGCCGCCGCAACGGTCACCGACGAGGTGCGGCTGTCGGGATCGGGGCTCGTCGCGTTCGGCGCGTTCGCCTTCGCCGACGAGTCCGAGGCGGTCAGCGTGCTCATCGTGCCCGAGGTGATCGTCGGACGTCGCGACGGGGTGAGCTGGGTGACCCGGGTCAACGGCTCCACCTTCAAGCCCGAGCACACGCCGCTCGGGGCCGAGTACCGGATCGCGCTGCACCCGGGCAGGCTCGACGCCGCCGGTTATCAGGATGCCGTCGCCGAGGCGGTGCGCCGCATCCGCGATGGGGAGCTCAGCAAGGTGGTGCTCGCCCGCGACCTCGTGGGCCACCTGCCCGAGGGAGCCGATCTGCGTCGGGTGCTGACCGACCTGGCGCTCGGGTATCCCGACACCTGGACCTTCGCCGTCGACGGCCTGCTCGGCTCCAGCCCCGAGACGCTGGTGCGGGTCAATCACGGCACCGTGAGCGCGCGCGTGCTCGCCGGAAGCATCGGCCGCGGGGTGGATGCCGAAGCCGACCAGGCCGCGGCCCTCACCCTCGCCACGTCCACCAAAGATCTCGACGAGCACCGCTTCGCCGTGCAGAGCGTGCTCGCCTCGCTCACCGGCCACGCCACGGGAGTCGTCGCCAGCGAGCTGCCGTTCGCCCTCAAGCTGCCCAACCTGTGGCACCTCGCGTCCGACGTCGAGGGCACACTCTCCGACGGCTCCTCGGCGCTCGACCTGGCCGCCGCGCTGCACCCGACCGCGGCCGTCGCGGGCGCGCCGACGGCGACGGCCCTGGGCGTCATCCGCGAACTCGAACCGATCGACCGGCGACGCTACGGCGGACCCGTCGGATGGGTGGATGCCGCAGGCTGCGGAAAATGGGCCGTCGCCCTGCGCTCGGCCGAGGTCGCGCCCGACGGCGGGATCACCGCCTACGCCGGCGCGGGGATCGTGGCCGACTCCGACCCGGAGCGCGAGCTCGCCGAGACGCGGCTCAAGTTCCGGCCGATCGTGGAGGCATTCGGCTAGTCGCGCAGGCATGCGGCTGGTCGACGCTCTCGAGCTCGCGCGGGAACGGGCGGGTCCTCCCGATTCCTGATTTCAGTTCGCGGTGAATTGCGCGCGAACTGAAATGGTGAATTCGAGGGTCTGACGCACGACTACTCGCCCGCCAGCCGCGCCTTCTGCGCCGCCACGTCGTAGTCGGCCTCCGGCCAGTTCTGGCGCAGGTCGCCGAGCGCGTCCAGCAGCAGTTGCTGCACGGCAAGGCGGGCATACCACTTGTGGTCGGCGGGGATCACGTACCAGGGGGCGGCATCCGTCGAGGTGCGCGTGATCGCGAGCTGATAGGCCTCCATGAACGCGGGCCACAGCTCGCGGTCGTCGATGTCGGCGGGATTGAACTTCCAGTGCTTGGTCGGATCGTCGAGGCGCGCCTCCAGGCGCTTCCTCTGCTCCTCGGGCGAGATGTGCAGCATCACCTTGACGACGGTCGTACCGCCTGCCGTCAGCTCGTTCTCGAAATCGACGATCTCGCCGTAGCGCGCCTCGATCACCTCAGGGGTCGAGAACTGCCGCACCCGGTGCACGATGACGTCTTCGTAGTGCGAGCGGTCGAACACGCCCAGCATCCCCGCGGTCGGCAACTGCTTGCGGATCCGCCAGAGGAAGTCGTGCGCCTTCTCCTCGTCGGTAGGAGCCTTGAACTGCGCGATGTGCACGCCGTAGGGATTCACCGCTCCGACCACGTGCCCGACGATGCCGCCCTTGCCGGCGGTGTCCATCGCCTGCAGCACGAGCAGGATGCGGCGGCGATCGCCCGAGAGTCCGTTGGCGTAGAGCATCTCCTGAAGCTCGGCCAGCTGGGCGGCTCCCGCCGCGAGCGAGCTCACGCCCTCCTTCTTGCCGCCATCGAATCCGGGGGTGGATGCGGTGTCCACCTTCGCGAGGTCGAGTCCCTCCCCGGCGCGCAGCAGTGGTTCGATGCCTCGGGTGTGACTCATCCCGTCACGCTAGCGCTGCAGCGGGACCTCGATCAGCACCTGTCCGGGGGACGGCGTGAGCGCCGGGTCGAGCTCGCCCCGGTTGCTCACGCGTCGATACTCCCAGCCGTAGGCCGCGGCGAGACGTTCGAGGTCGACCGTCTGGGGGGTCAGCAGCACGCGGTCGAAGAGCGCGGCATCTGCCGAGGCTGCCACCTCGAGACCGTCGAAGATCGTCCCGCCGCCATCATTGCCCACGATCAGCTGGATGTCGGGGCGCGTCTCGCCGACCCCGAACGCCAGCGACCCGACGTCGTGCAACATCGCCAGATCGCCGAGCAGCACGCGGGTGATGCCGCGGGCGTCGGCCGGCACCCCGCCGGCCGCCTCACCGGACTGCTGCGCGAGCGCCACCCCGATGCCGGTGGCGATCGTGCCGTCGATGCCGGCCAGGCCGCGATTGGCGTGCACCGGGATCTTCTTGCCCGGTGCGACGCGATCCAGCTCGCGGATCAGCCGCGACGACGCCAGCACGAGCCGGTCGTGCGGCCAGCTGGCGTTCCACACCGCGAGGGCGAGGCTCCGCCTCGTGACCGGTGCCCGGAGCGCCTCGAGCTGGGTCAGGGCGAAGGCGGCGCGTTCGCGGTAGTCATCGGTCAGAGCGGCACCGGGCGCCGCGTCATCCAGTTCCTCGAGGATCGCGCGCGACGTCATCACCCAGCGCCCGACCCAGCCGCGGGAGGCCTCGAGCGCCGCGACGTCCTCGACGACGGTCACGGCATCCGCGAATCTGCTGACCCGGTGCCCCGGGTTGTAGTCGTCGCGGCCGCCGCTGCGCACCACGATCGTCTCGACGCCGTCGCGCTGGATCAGCGCGGGCACCTCGCGACTAAGCGTCGGATGCCCGAACACCACGACGCGCTCCACCCGGTCTCCGAAGTTGCCGGCCGTCATCACCTCGCGGTAGGCCGCGACCAGGTTCGGCCCGAATCGCGCGCCGCTGGACACCTCGGCCAGCAGCGGAGCACCCAAAGCCCGCGCCGCCGCCTCGGCTTCGGCGCCCGCCCCGGTGCCGGCCACCACGATCGTGCCGGGCTCCGGTCGCAGTTCGAGAACGTCGAGCGGAGCCTGCGGTGGCGGCCACGATCCCGGCGACACGTCGGGAAGCAGCTGGGGCGACGACAGCGGCTCGCGGAACGCGAGATTGACGTGCCGCACCCCATGAATGCCGGTCAGCACCTCGGCGGCGAGGTCGCGCGCCGCCCGCTCCTCTGCGGCGTCGCCCGTCGGTGCCGGCACATCCCACGACTGCTCGGGCGCGTCGCCGAAGATGCCGGGCTGCACGGTGGTCTGGTTCGACCCGATGCCGCGCAGCTCGGCCGGGCGATCGGCGCTCAGCACGATGAGGGGTACGCCGGAGTGCGCCGCCTCGAGGACGGCCGGGTGCAGCTCGGCGACGGCGGTGCCCGAGGTCGTGATGATCAGGGCCGGGCGACCGGTCTCGACCGCGAGCCCGAGCGCGAGAAAGCCGGCGGAACGCTCGTCGATGCGAACCCGGAGGCGGATCAGACCGGCACGTTCGAACTGGGCCGCCGCGAGCGCCAGCGCCTGCGACCGAGATCCGGGGCTGAGCACGACGTCGGTCACGCCCGAGCGGACGAACTCACCCAGCAGGGCGGTGGAGAAGGAACTTGCCGGGGAGGCAGGCTGCGCGGAACTCACGTCCCGGGCTTGTCGTCGCCGCCGAGCTCGTCGAGCCGCTTCTCGAGCTCGCGGATGCGCTCTTCCTGCTGCTGCTCGCGGCTGAGGCGACCGAGGAAGTCGGGATCGTCGTCCGGCGCGATCGGGCCGAAGCGGCGACCGGGGGCGGACGGAGAAGCGGGCGCGTCGGCGTAACGACCGTGGTTGCGCGCTTCCAGTCGCTCACGACCGACCAGGAACCACAGCAGCGGGCCGATCAGGGGAATCAGGATCACGACACCGATCCAGCCGTACTTGGGAAGGCCGCGCACCCGACCGCCGTCGATGACCAGGATGTCGACCACCGCGAACACCAGCAGGCCGGTCAGGACGAGCGGGATGAGCACGCGGATCATGACGAGCAGTCTAGATCGGCTCTCAGCCGCCCCGCCTAGACTGGCGACCGTGCGTGCGTGGATCCTCTACTCGGCCCTCCGCGTCGGCGTGTTCCTGGTTCTCTTCGCCCTGCTCTTCGCGCTCACGACCGCCATCGGGCTGCAGCCCGCGTGGCTGATCGCGGCGGTCGTGGCAGCGCTGCTCGCACTCTGCATCTCGTACATCTTCTTCCGCCGCCTACGCGAGCGGGTCGCGGTCGAGCTCGCCGCCGCCCGGGCTGCCCCCGTGAAGTCCGGCGAGGACGAAGACGTCGAAGACCGGGCGGACGGCGCTTAGCTCGATGTCGGGATCGCGGTCGAGGGGGTCGCGCCGATCGCGCGATAGAACTCCGTGATCGCCTCGCGGTTGTAGACCTCTGCATCGAACGGTCGAGCCGTGACCTGTCCGTCCAGGAAGGCGTTCATCCCCTCGACCAGGCCGTGCACATCCTGGCTGACGACCAGGGCCGAGCCCTCGGGTACCGCGTCGGCCACGGATCCGAACGCGACGGTCACGATCGGGAGCCCCACCATCATCGCCTCGAGCAGAACCATCGGTTGACCTTCGTAGTTGCTCGAGAGCACGAAGCAATCGCTCGCCGCCATGATGGCGTGCGGGTTGGACTGGTGCCCCGTGAAGATGACCGCGTCGGCAATCCCCAGAGCCTCGGCCTGCAGCTCGAGGGCGTCGAGAAGCGGCCCCGATCCGACGATCACCAGCTGGGTAGAGGGATGCGAGCGATGAACCTCCGCGAACGCGTCGACCAGTCGGGCGTGGTTCTTCTCCTCCGAGAGCCGACCGGCGGTGACGAAGGTCGTCGTTGCGGAGCCGCGAACCAGACGAGACGCCCAGTCGGGTACATCACCGGTATCGGGATCCGACACCGCGGCCCGAACCGGGATCGCGGCATTGTCGAGCACCGTCCGGGCGTCGACCAGATTCCTCGCGAACGTGAAACGACCGGGGTCTGCCCACTTCGCGAGCCTCGTGCGATTGATCTCATTCAGGGACGCCGAGACCGACACCAGATGATCGAAGTCACGGTAGAGCGAGAAGATCCCGAACAGGTCCCGGAGGAGCCGCCGCCGGCCCTCGGTGACGCGGTAGGCATCCGACATCATGTCGTTGTGCAGCCAGATGGACCGCTCGGCATCCGGCGCGTGCAGCACGAGAGTGGCGAAGAACGGTCCGTACCCGCTGAAGTCGATGACCTCGTCGAAACGCGCGCTGCCGAAGCACCGCTGCCACTCGTCATCCCAGAGCTTCCGCAGCGTCTCGCTGGTCCGGTGCGAGACGAGCTTCTGCGACCACCACGAGAACCGGCGCCGCAGGTGGGTCAGCTTGGACCCGTTCATCCCCCCGACGCGGGCCAGCTGCCTCGCCCGCGGATTCAGTTCGCCCTGCTTGGCGACGACCACCGGCCGGTAGGAGTTCGGGAACATGACGGTGACATCGAAGCGGTCGTAGTCCACCGCGTTGAGAAGGTTGATGAGTGACGAGGTGATGCCGTTCGGCCGCATCCCCCCGGCGTAGAGAAGAAGGGTCTTCTTGCCGTCCCGCGCCGTGCCGACGACGCGATAACCCTCGGCCTTGCCCCGGAACACTATGTCGACGATCCGCGATGTCGCCGCGCCGTCTTCTCGCGAGACGAACCGCTCCTGCATCGAGCGGTACCGCGCCGCGACCGCCTCGTCGACGCCGTTCGCATCGATATCGCGGAGGGCATCCACCAGCTCCGGCACCGTTCTGACAACCGGGCCCGGCCACTCGTCCGGCTCGAAGTAGAGCCCGCGATAGCCGGCGTAGTCGTCGATGTCCGGGGTGAGGAACGCGATGGGCCTGCCCGAGGCCAGGAAGTCGAAGAAGATGCTCGAGTAGTCGGTGACCAGGATGTCGGTGACCGCGAGAAGAGCATTCGTCGGCAGCTCATTGGGGATGAGCACCCCCGCCAACTCCGGTCGGTGCGCGGCGAAGCGGTGCACGACCTGGTGCGACTTGAGCACCACGACGTACCGAGACTCGTCGATTCCGCGGCGAAGCTCGGTCACCCGCTCGAGCAGTTCGTCGATATCGTCCTCGGGGCGGTTGAAGTTGGTGCCCTTCCAGGTCGGCGCATACAGGATGATCTTCCGCTCACCGAGGTCGATCCCGAGTTCCTCCGCCACCCGAGCGCGCTCGGCCGTGTGCTTGGCCTCGTCGACGAACTGCAGGTCGATGCGCGGGTAGCCCTCGTCGATGATCTTCCCGCCGAAGATGTTGTCGAGGCGGTGAGCGCGCTCGTACATCTGCTCGATCATGAACGGGTTGGCCGCGACCAGGTAGTCGGCCTGGAGGAAGTTCCGCACCACGTTGGCGACCCGCGAGGCGCGATCGTTGATGTCGTAGCCCATCCTCTTGAGCGGGGTGCCGTGCCAGGTGTTCAGGTAGGTCTGCCCCGCGCGCTTCGAGAACTCGATCGGGAAGGTGGCGTTGTTCACCAACCACCCGCTGCGCGCGAGCGCTCGGAAGTATCCCACCGACCCCATCCGCACGAACCGCACGCGACGATCGTGGGCGAACTCCCGAACGACGTTGCGGTTCTCGCGCTTGCTGCGCAACGCCCAGACGTGGCGCAGGTGGGCGAAGTCGGGGTCGGCGAGCAGGGCGCGGAAGATCGCCTCCGGATTGTCCAGCATCCCGTTGCCGGCGAACGACTCGTAGAAGACGACGTTCGGCTGGATGGCCTGCCGCCGGTAGGAGGCGTGGACCTCGTGGCGCACCGCGCGACGCAGTCGCCGCAGGATCTTGCGGGCGAGCCTCGTCCACCTCGACGATGACCGGCGGACACGTGACGTCGAGGCCTGCGCGGCGTTGGTGGGAGCCGGTCTCGCGGGGAGCACGGTTCAGACGGTATCCGTCGCCGTCAAGCGTTTCCGGCCCGATGTCCGTTCCTGTACGAACCTTCATGGTTTTCCGCTGCCCGAGACCACCATCCTCTGAGAGTCTTCAGGAGCGGAAGAGCGCGTTGGCCCGTCACATCGGCTCGCCCCCCGCGCCCGTCGGCGACTGACAGAGGGAGGACCACCATGGTTGCCTGGTTAGTCGCGGGCGCCGTGACTCTCGTGGTCATCGTGGTCGCCGCGATCGTCGTGTTCCGGGTCGTCCTGATGACCGCGGATGCCGAGACCGACGAAGATGACGCCGATGTCGACGACGCGGACGGCGCCGACGGCGAGTGGCGCCCTCCCGCTTCCCGGCGCTAGAACGCGAGCGCTGCGGCCAGCGCCACCCCGTAGACGAACGACGCGAACAGCGTGAGCCGCAGGGCCGTGACGTATTCGCTCGCCGTCTTCGCGAACAGCACGATGACGATCGCCGGCAGCACCAGGATCGCGACGAAGAACACGTAGCCGGCCTGCAGGTAGAACACGGTGTAGAACGCCAGCAGGGCCAGAGGCACCAGCATCAGCACGAGGTACAGGGCTCGAGTCGGCCGATCGCCGAGCAGCACCGCGAGGGTGCGCTTGCGGCTGACGGCATCCCGCTCCCGGTCGCGCAGGTTGTTCACGACGAGCACGGCGCAGGCGAAGCAGCCGAGCGCGACCCCGCCGAGCCATGCCTCGATGTTGACGGTTCCGGTTTGCGTGAACATCGTCCCGGCAACCGGGACCACGCCGAAGAAGACGAAGACGGCCACCTCGCCGAGGGCGTAGTACCCGTACGGGTGCTTGCCGCCGGTGTAGAACCAGGCGGCCGCCAGGCAGACCGCGCCGACCGCGAGCAGCCACCACTGCCCGCTGCGCCACACCAGGATGCCGCCCGCCACCGCCGCGATGGCGAAGAACACGATCGCGACCGTGAGCACGGCGCGCGGCTTGGCGCGACCGGAGCCCACCAGCCGAGGCGGACCGACCCGGTTGGTGTCCACGCCGCGGATGCCGTCCGAGTAGTCGTTCGCGAAGTTCACGCCGATCTGCAGCGCGAGGGCGACGATCAGGGCGAGCACGGCTCGGAACCAGTGGTCGTACCAGTGCGTCATCACGACGGATGCCGCTCCCGTGCCGAGCACGACCGGCGCGATCGCAAGCAGCAGGGTCTGCAGCCGGGCTCCCGCGATCCAGGTGCGGAGGGTGGCGGGCCGCACCTCGCCGACCTTGCGACCACCCGGGTGCCCGCTCTTGCCGCGGTTGCGGCCCGAGGTCGGCTTCGAGGGCGTCACGCCCTTCGACTGCCTCGTCCGCTCGATCTTCCGGGGATCCATGCGCTGCTGCTTCGCCACGCGCGCAGTCTACCCAGCGCCGCCCTGCTCGCCCTCTTCGCGCACGAGCGTCCGCACCGCGAGCCGATCCACCTTGCCGCTGGGAAGCAGGGGCAAGGCCGGCACGGTCACCACCCGAGCGGGACGGGCCGGGGCCCCCAGTTCGGCGGCGACGGCCGCCGTCGCGGCGCCCGCGTCGAAAGCTGTCGATGCCGTCACCGCGACCGGGACCTCTCCCCAGCGCTCGTCCGGCACGGCCACCACCACCGCGTCGTGCAACCCCGGCTGCTCGCGGAGCACCCGTTCCACGGCCGCCAGCGCGACCTTCACGCCGCCCGAGATCAGCACCTCGTCTCGGCGCCCGGTCACCGTGAGCACGCCGCCGTCGAAGGATCCGCCGTCGGCCGTGCGGAACCAGCGCGCCCCCGAGTCGGTCACGAACCGCTCGGCCGTCAGCTCGGGGTCGCCGAGGTAGCCCTCGGCCAGTCCCGGTCCGCCGAGCCAGATCTCGCCGTCGACGACCTGGACCGTCGTGGTGCCGATCGGGACCCCGTCGTAGACGCAGCCGCCGCTGGTCTCGCTCGAGCCGTAGCTGCGACGCACCCGGACTCCGGCGGCGGTCGCGCGGTCGAGGAGCGCACGGGGCGTCGCCTGGCCGCCGACCAGCACGGCCGCGAATCCGGCGAGGGCCGTCGCCGCGTCGGCGTCGTCGAGCAAGGTGGCGAGCTGCGCGGGCACCAGCGCCGTGAACCGCTCGGGCAGCGACATCCTGCTCACCGCGTCGACGAAACCGGATGCCGTGAAGTGGTCTCCGCCGACGGTCACCGGCTCCGTTTCGGCCGCGAGCGACCGCGCGAGCACGTTCAGGCCCGCGATGTAGTGCGTGGGCAGAGCCAGCACCCACTGCCCGGGACCGCCCAGAGCCGACTCACTGGCGGCCGCGTTGGCCAGCAGGGCGTCGGCGGACAGCTGGACGCGCTTAGGGCGGCCCGTCGATCCACTGGTCTCGACGACCAGGGCGACACGCTGCTCCACCGTCGCCGGCACGTCGGGGGGAACCTCACCGGCCGAACCGGAGACCAGGATCGCGTCCCCGCCCGCGAGAGCGTCACGCAGCGCTGACAGCACCCCGTCACCCGGCGCGACGACCCGCAGCCGCTTCACTGCCGGGAGCCGGCCATCATGGGGCGCCCATCACGAGGCGCCCATCACGAGCCGCCCAGCGCACTCAAGCCGTAGAGCAGCACCAGCGGATTGCCCAGAACCGCGACCACCGCTCCGGCGATGCCGGCGCCGCGCCCCCACCGTTTCGCGATCGCGATCAGCCCGAAGACGAGCGCGGCCACGCTGAATGCGATGGCCGCGTAGGCGCAATAGGTCGAGAGTGTGAGCTCGTTGCGGGAGGCCAACTGAATCCCGAGGGCCGTCGTCGCCAGCATCGCCAGCGCGAGAACGCCCGAGAGGATCCCGGGCCAGCGTCGCGGACCGCGCACGCGGCGCACGATCGTCATGCCCGGCTCGAGGCCCGTCGGCTGCTCGGGCTGCGGGGTCGGCTCATCCACGGCATCCAGCCTACGGCCGGGCCGAGACGGCTAGCCGAAGACGGATACCAGCCAGGCGATCACGAAGGCGTTGCCGATCAGCGCGAAGATCAGTCCGAACCAGCCGAGCACGCGCCCGATCCCGGCGACGATCGCGATCAACGCGAAGAAGCCCGCCACGACGCTGAGCGGCAACGCGATGTCCCGGACGAGCGGAATGCCGATCAGACCGCCGAAGAACAGGAACGCGATCGACGCCAAGCCCAGCCAGAACGCGGTCAGACCGGCCCAGCGCGGCCGCCTCGTGCCGGTGGTGTGACGCACGTCGCTGCGCCAGAACTGTCCGAGGGTCGGGGCGTGCGTGATCACCTCGGTCTTGCCCGCCGCCTGCACCGGGATCGACCCGTACTGCCGCGGCTGCGGCGTCGCGTTGATCGAATATGCCGATCCGGCCGAACGCATCGTCCCCGGCCGGGGCGGAGGTGGAACGCTCATCGGAATCCCTTCGCGGCTGACAGCGGTGGCCGATCGGCGCCTGAGGTCAGCCTAGCCACGCGAGAACCGCGGCGGCAGGGCTGCGGCAGACTGTCATCCATGCCGTCGCCGGACGATCTGCCCCCGCTCGATGAGCTGCTCGCCGATGCGCACCTGGTCGCCTTGCCGCTGATCACCCGCTTCCGCTCGATCGAGCTGCGCGAGGCGATGCTGCTGCGCGGGCCGTTCGGCTGGACCGAGTTCTCGCCGTTCACCGAATACGACGACGCCGAGGCGAGCGCATGGCTGCGCGCCGCGATCGACTTCGGCTGGCGCGAGCCGCCGGCCGCGCGGCGCGACCGCATCCCGGTCAATGCCACCCTCCCGGCCGTGCGCGCCGACGAGGTGGACGACGTGCTCGCGCGGTACGCCGGGACGCGCACCGTCAAGGTGAAGGTGGCCGAGCCGGGGCAGCAGTTGGCGGATGACGTGGCGCGCGTGAAGGCGGCGCGCGCGTTCCTCGGGCCCGAGGGCCGTATCCGGGTGGACGCCAACGGCGGCTGGAACGTGGACGAGGCGGAGCACGCCGCACACGCGCTCGCCGGCTTCGACCTCGAGTACCTGGAGCAGCCCTGTGCGACCGTCGCCGAACTGGCGGAACTGCGATCCCGACTGCACGACTGGCAGCTGCCCATCGCGGCCGACGAGAGCGTGCGCAAGGCCGAGGATCCGCTCGCCGTCGCCCGTGCCGGGGCCGCCGACCTGCTGGTGATCAAGGCGCAGCCGCTGGGCGGCATCCATCGCGCGCTGTCGATCGTGGCAGAGGCCGGCCTGCCGGTCGTGGTCTCGAGCGCGCTGGAGACCTCGGTGGGTATCTCGATGGGAGCCCACCTCGCCGCCGCGATCCCCGAGCTCGACTTCGACTGCGGTCTCGCCACGGTGGGACTGTTCGAGCGCGACGTCGCCGTCGAGCCCCTGATCGCCGTCGACGGCGCGATCGCGGTGCGACGGGTCGAGGTGGATGAGCGCGCGCTCGACGACCCCGCGGCCGACGGGGATCGCGACCGCTGGTGGCGCGCCCGACTCGAGCGCTGTTACCGAGTGCTTGACGCGCAGCCGTAGCGGACGACGCGGCGGCTGCTCACTCGCGCGACGCTCCGCGCGTCGCGCTACACCCGGCTCGTGAAGGAATCGCGGTCCACCCGCTGCGACAGCCACACCGGCACGATCGCCACGATGGTCAGCACCGCCGCCACCACGTTGACCACCGGCGCCTGGTTGGGCCGGAACAGGTTGCCGAAGATCCAGATCGGCAGGGTCTGCACCTCCGCGCCGGCGGTGAAGGTGGTGACCACGATCTCGTCGAAGCTGAGCGCGAAGGCGAGCAGCGCTCCGGCCACGAGCGCGCCCCGGATACTGGGGAACGTGACGTAGCGGAAGGTCTGCCAGGTGGTCGCGCCGAGATCCGACGACGCCTCCTCGAGCGAGACGCCGGTGCGGCGCAACCGGGCCTGCACGTTGTTGTAGACGATGACGATGCAGAAGGTGGCGTGGCCGACGATCACCGTGCCGATGCCCAGCGCAACACCCAGCGGTCCGAGCACCGACACGAAGGTCGCGTTGAGCGCGATGCCGGTCACGATGCCGGGCAGGGTGATCGGCAGCACCACCAGGAAGTTGATCGTCTGCTTGCCGAAGAAGCGGTAGCGCTGCACGGCGAACGCCGCCATGGTGCCGAGCACCAGCGCGATCGCCGTCGCGCCCAGCCCCGCGATGACGGAAGTGCCGAGCGCTCGCAGGGCACCGGCGCTGTGCGAGGCGGCGATCCACCACTCGACGGTGAAGCCGGTGGGCGGAAAGGCGAAGGTGCGCGAGGCGTTGAACGAGTTGAGGACGACCAGCGCGAGCGGCACGTAGAGCACGATGAGCCCGAGGACCATGAAGATCCGCAACGTGATGCGCAGGGAGCGGGGCAGGTGCATCAGACGTTCTCCAGGGCTCCGGTGCGACGCATCGCCACCAGGTACAGGATGATCGCCACGAGGGGCACGATCGAGAGCGCCGCGGCCAGCGGCTGGTTGTTGGCCGTGACCAGCTGGCCGTAGATGAGGTTGGCGAGCAGTTGCGTCTTGCCGCCCACGATCGTCACGGCTATGTAGTCGCCGAAGCTCAGCGAGAAGGTGAAGATCGACCCGGCGGCGATGGCGGGGAAGACGAGCGGGAGCACGATCGACCGCACGGTGCGTCCGGTGCCTGCGCCGAGGTCCGCGCTGGCCTCGAACAGCGAGTCGGGCACCCGGTCGAAGCCCGCGAACACCGGGATGATCATGTACGGCAGCCACAGATAGGCCAGCGTGATGACGGTGGCCGGCAGCCCGTAGCCGGGGCTGTGGCCGCCGGTCACGAGGTCGATCGGGCCGTTGGGCTCCAGCAGGATGCGCCAGGCATAGGCCTTCACCAGGTAACTGGCCCACAGCGGGGTGGTCACCGCGACGAGCAGGGCGATCCGAGCGCGCGGCGATGCGACCTTGCTCATGTAGAACGCGATCGGGAACGCCACCACGGCGTCGATCACCGTCACGCCCAGCGCGACCAGGAGGGTGCGCAGGGCGACCTCGCGGTACAGCGGATCGCTCACCAGGCTCTGCAGGTTGGCGAGCGTGAAGTCGGGCTGCACCGCGCCCGTGAAGCCGTTGACGCTCCAGAACGCCGTGATCAGCAGGACGGCGATGGACCCCAGATACGCCACCAGCAACCACAGCAGCGGCGGCGTCAGCAGCACGCCCAGCCGCAGGCGGGGCCGGCTGGCGAAGAACGCCGAGACCGGACCCCGCTGCGACGCGACGCGGGAGGTCATCCCTTGATCTGCTGCCACTTCGTCGTCCACTCCGAGTACGCGGTGCAGTCCGTCTTGCCGGACCCGTCGACGCAGGCCTTCTGCGGCGTGGTCCAGTAGTGGATCTGCGCGGCGTACGAGGCGTCGGTCGCGTGGTAGGTGTCGCAGAAGGCCGGGTCGGACGTCTCGCCGCAGGCCTTCGTCTGCGCGGGAGCCTCACCGAACCACTCGGCGACCTGGGCGTTGACCTTCGCCGAGGTGATCCAGTTCATCCACTGGTACATGCAGTTCGGGTGCTTGGCCTTCGACGAGATCATCCAGGTGTCCGACCAGCCGGTGCTGCCCTCCTTGGGAACGATCGTCTTGACGTCGACCTTGGCATCCGCCTGGATGAGGTTCGCGATCACCTGCCACGTCGTCCCGATCACGGTCGAGCCGGCCTCGAACGACTGCACCTCCTTGGTGTAGTCCGACCAGTACTCGCCGATGTTCGCGTTCTGCTTCTTGAGCAGCGAGACCGCGGCGTCGAGCTGCTTCTCGGTGAGCGAGTACGGATCCTTGATGCCCAGCGAGGGGTCGGTCTTCGACAGGTAGAGCGCCGCATCCGCGATGTAGATCGGCGAGTCGTAGGCCGTCACCTTGCCCGCGTACTTCGACGCGCCGTCGAACACCGCGCCCCACGAGTCGGGGGCGTCGGTGACGTCCTTGGTGTTGTACATGAGCAGGTTGGCGCCCCAGCCGTGCGGGATGCCGTACATCTGCCCGCCGACCGAGTTCCAGGCCTTCTTCTTGAGGAAGTCGCTGATGGTCGCGTAGTTGGGTACGAGGCTCGTGTTCACGGGGGCCACATCGCCGCCGTAGATGAGCCGCAGGGTCGCGTCGCCCGAGGCCGAGACCCCGTCGTACTGACCGGTGCGCATCAGCTGCACCATCTCGTCGGAGGTGCCCGCCGTCTTGGCGTTGACCTGGCATCCGGTCTGCTTCTCGAACGGGGTCACCCAGTCGACCGTCGGGTCGTCGGAGCCGTCTTCGGCGTAGCCCGCCCAGACGATGAGATTGAGCGCGTTCTCGTTGGCGCCGAGCTTCTTCAGCTCGGGCACCTTGGGCACCGACGGGCCGGTCGAGCCGCCGGAGCCGCCCGTCCCGCTGGTCGAACAGCCGGTCACCGCGACCAGCAGGGCGGCGGTCACCACCACTGCTGTCGCGAACTTGCCGATTCGGATCATGATGTTCCTCTCGTGTGCTGTGGGTGTGAGGTTCAGGGGGTGCCGGTTACGAGACCAGCTCGCGCACCGCGTTCTCGTGCCAGGCCAGCGTCGCCTTCTCGCCACGCGACAGACCGGCCGAGTCCGGTGACTCGTCGTTGAGGATCGTCGCCGACAGCAGCAGGCCGTCGGGTCCGTCGGCGACCACGCGCGTGGTCGGACCGGCGTAGACCACCTCGCGGATGGTCGCGGCGACGTGCAGCTCACCCGCGGCCGGCTTGGCTGATCCGGTGAGCACGCGGATCTTCTCGGGGCGGATGGCGTAGGTGCCCTCGCGTTTCAAGACCTTCGGCGACTGGGTGGCGCCGATCACGTTCGACGATCCGACGAATCCGGCGACGAACGCGCTCGACGGGTGCTCGTAGACCTCGGCGGGGGCACCCACCTGCTCGATGCGGCCCGCGTTGAAGACCGCCAGCCGGTCGCAGAGGGTGAGGGCTTCATCCTGGTCGTGCGTGACGAACAGGAAGGTGATGCCGACCTCGCGTTGAATGGACTTCAGCTCGAGCTGCATCTGCTCGCGCAGCTTGAGGTCGAGAGCGCCGAGGGGCTCATCGAGCAGCAGCACCTTCGGGCGCGTGACCAGGGCGCGCGCGAGCGCGACCCGCTGACGCTGACCGCCCGAGAGCTCGCCGGGCTTGCGCGCGCCGAGGTCACCGAGCCGCACCATCTCGAGGGCCTCGCCCACGCGGCGGGAGCGCTCGGCTCCGCCCACGCCGCGGACCTTCAGGCCGTACGCCACGTTCTGGCCGACGGTCATGTGCGGGAAGAGCGCGTAGTCCTGGAACACCGTGCTCACGTCGCGCCGGAAGGCCGGCAGGGCCGTCTCGTCGACACCGCCCAGGATGACGCTGCCGCTGGTCGGACGCTCGAAGCCGGCGATCATCCGCAGCACCGTCGTCTTGCCCGACCCGGAGGGCCCCAGCATCGCGAAGAACTCGCCGTCGCCGATCTCGAGGTCGACCGAGTCCACGGCGACGACCTTGCCGAAGACCTTGCGCAGTCCGCGCAGGGCGATCTGGGGCGTTGCACTCACGGGGGACATCGACCTCCGACTCTCGATTCCGACAGCGTAGCGGGTCGGATGCCTTCGGAATCAGTCGTTTTCGGCCGGATTTATGATCAGGCCCGCCGTGTCACAGGCCGGTGTAGGCGTGCAACCCCTTGAAGAACAGGTTCACGATCGTGAAGTTGAACATCACCGCGGCGAAGCCGATGATGGCCAGCCATGCCGATCGCGATCCGCGCCACCCTCGGGTCGCCCGGGCGTGGATGTAGCCGGCGAAGACGACCCAGATGATGAAGGTCCAGACCTCTTTGGTGTCCCAGCCCCAATAGCGGCCCCATGCCCGCTCGGCCCAGATCGCGCCGGCCATCAGGGTGAAGGTCCAGAAGGCGAAGCCGACCACGATGACCCGGTATGCGATGTTCTCGAGCACCTCGGATGCCGGGAACGTCGCCAGGAACGGCACGCGAGCCAACCCGCCCGCCTCGCGACGGGTCTGCAGCAGCTGTGCGATCGACAAGCCGCCGCCCACGGCGAAGAAGCCCGTGCCCAGGGTCGCGACGAAGACGTGGATGACCAGCCAGGCCGACTGCAGCGCCGGGTTGAGCGGTTCGACCGGAACGTAGAAGTTGACGCTGGCCAGGCCGAGCAGCAGGACGACGACCGCCATGATGTACGCACCCAGGAACCTCAGGTCGCGCCACACCTGGATGACGACGAAGACGCCGGCCATGATCGCGGTGCCGGTCACGACGAATCCGTAGAGGTCGGACCACGGCACACGGCCCTCCGCGAGACCGCGCAGCACCAGGGCGGCGATGTGCACCACCCAGCCGACGATCACCAGGGCGTACGCCGTGCGCTGGAAGCGGGATGCGCGGCCGGCCACCGACGCGGCAGGGACGGCGGGCGGGGCGGCCTTGTCAAGAACGGTGGTCGTGCCCTTCGCGGCTCCCGCGCTGCCGGACGTTGCCCGGGACAGCGGCGCGGGCGCTTTCGCGCCCGCGGGCGCTTTCGCGCCCGCGGCCGTCGCCAGAGTCGACGAGGAACTCTGGGCGATCGCCGACCGCTTCGACAGGTCGAGCGCGAACGCGGCGAAGGCCAGCACGTAGACGGCCATCGCCGAGTAGACGGCCACGACGGAGTACGCGGCGAGCGTTGCGGGGGTCACGAGGTCATCCTACGTTCGCCGCCCGAGTGATCCGCCGTGTCGGTCAGCCCGTCCAGGTGCTGCTGATGGCGCTGCGCCAGCTCGGCGACCGCCCTCGCCAGCGTGGGATCCTCGCCGCGGGCTAGCCCGGCGTACTCGATGCGGGTGGGCTTCGTGCCGGCTCCGGGGATCGCCTTGATCCACACGCGCCGGCGAGGGACGAACAGGCTGAGCAGCAACCCGCCGAGGATGAGCATGGCGAACAGCAGCGCGTACATCGGCGTCGGATCGTGATGGATGTCGACGCTCACGAAGCGCTTGATCCCGGTGAACTCGATCGACCCGAGCCCGTCGGGGAGGTCGGCGGATTCGCCGACGTGCAGGTCGAGCCCCGGCACCGCCGTGCGGAAGCCGGCGATCTTGGTCAGCTTGTCCTCGTTGAGCGAGTACTGATTGACGGCAGCACCCTTGTCGAGCCCGAGATCTCCGGTGAAGACCGAGAGCTGCAGCACGGGGAGGGCCTTGGCGTCGGTCGACAGATAGGGCGAGATCGACTGGCATCCGGTGGTCGTGATCACCGGGGTTGGGCAGAAGAAGCCCTGGAACGCCACCTGCTTCGCCAGGCCATCCGGCACCTTGATGACGCCCGTGCTCGTGAGGTTGTTGTCCTGCGAGAGGAAGGCGACCGGGCCGGAGTAGACGACGCTGCCCGTCGGGTCCTTCACGGTGACCACCGGGGCGAATCCGTTGCCGAGCAGGTAGACCTGGGTGCCGCCGATCTCGACGGGTGCGTTGACCTTGAGGGTCTGCGAGGTCCACGCGCCGCCGGGAACGCGCGTGCTGAGGTCCGCCGCGAAGTCCTCGGCGGCCCAGGTGCCGTTCGACTGCGCGGCGTACTTCGGATGGAAGGCGTCGAGGCGCACCTGGAACGGCTGCAGCGAATTCTCGGTCGCGAACCGCCCCGGTTCATAGGAGTCGTAGTCGCTGATCACGTTGGTGAACGCCTCGCCCTGCACCAGGATGCGCTGCCCGGTGTAGCCGAAGCTGCCGAAGACGCCCACCGTCAGCAGGATGCCGACCAAGGCGATGTGGAAGATCAGGTTGCCGGTCTCGCGCAGGTAGCCCCGTTCGGCCGAGACCGAGTGCTCGTAATCGGCGACGCGGTAGCCCTGCCGCTTCAGCAGCGAGCGGGCTTCGGCGATGGCGGTGGCGGCATCCGTCGTCGTGGTCACCGAGCTGAAGCCGACCAGTCGCTCGAGGCGGGCCGGCGTCTTGGGCGGCTTGGCGCGCAGCGCGTCGAGGTGGTGCTTCAGCCGCGGGATGATGCACCCGACCAGTGAGACGAACAGCAGCAGATAGATGGCCGAGAACCAGGGCGAGGTGAAGGTGCTGAACAGGCCGAGCGAATCCAGGACCTTGAAGGTGTCCGGATTGTTGGCCTGATAGGCGACGACCCCGTTCGGGTCGGAACTGCGCTGCGGCACCAGGGAGCCGGGCACGGCGCCCAGGGCCAGGAGCAGCAGCAGGATGAGCGCCGTGCGCATGCTCGTCAGCTGGCGCCAGAAGAAGCGCAGGTAGCCGAGCAGATTCAGCCGGGGTTGGGTGACCGTCGCGTCGTCGACGGGCACGCCGTCGACGTGATCCGAGGGGCGCAGCGGGTCGCCGGCCGCCGAGCTGCCGTCATCGTCAGAGGGGGTTCTGGAAGCCATTGATCACCGCCCCGAACGCCGAGATGATGCCCCGCCACAGTCCGGACACCATGAGCACGCCGATCAGGATCAGCAGCACGCCGCCCGCGATGTTGACAGCGCGGATGTGACGCTTCACCCACTGCACCGAGCTGCCGACCCAGCCGAAGCCGATGGCCACCAGCAGGAACGGGATGCCGAGGCCGATGCAGTACGCGACGCCGATGAGCAGAGCCCGACCCAGGTTCCCCTGGTCGAGCGCCATCGAGGACACGGCGATCAGCGTGGGACCGACGCACGGCGTCCACCCGACCGCGAACACGATGCCGAGCAAGGGCGCGCCGATCAGCCCGGTCCGAGGTTGCCAGCCCGGCTTGATGGTCCGCTGCAGAAAGCTGACCTGGCCGATGAACACGATGCCCATCAGGATAACGACGACACCCGCGACCCGGAGGATGACGTCGGTGTACTGGGTGACGAACACCCCGACGGTGCCGATCAGCAGCGAGACCGCGAGGAAGACCACCGAGAAGCCGGCGACGAAGAGGCCGACGCCGGCCAGCATCCGCCCTCGGGTCTTCTCCCGACCGCTGGTGACCCCGCTCACGTATCCCAGGTAGCCGGGAACCAACGGCAGCACGCACGGCGAGAGGAACGACAGCAACCCGGCCGCGATGGCGATCGGAACGGCGAGCCAGAGGCCGCCGTTCAGGACGACCGCGCCCGGATTCACGTCGCGCTCACGATGACGACTCGGCGAGCGTCTGATCGAGGATCGTCGCCACCAGCGACGGGCTCGTGATCAGACCGGTGAATCGCGCGGCGACCCGGCCCTTCGCGTCGATCACCAGGGTGGTCGGCACGGCGTTCGGCGAGATCTTGCCGGCGAACGCCAGCTTCACCGCGCCGTCTTGGGCATCGAGGATCGACGGATAGGTGACGCCGTGGGCCTGCTCGAAACTCAACGCGGTCGGCGCGGTGTCCTCCACATCGACACCGACGAACACCACGCCCTTGGGCGCGTACGTCGCGTTGAGCTTCTCGAGCCGGGGTGCCTCGGCGCGGCACGGCCCGCAGGCCGCGTACCAGAAGTTCAGCAGCACGACCTTGCCGAGGTAGTCGCGGCTCGAGATGGTGTCGCCGCGCTCCGTGGTTCCCGACCAGGTGACGGCCGCGCCCCGGTTGGCAGGGGCGATGGTCTTCGTCGTCCCGTCGGGCGAGACGTAGTTGCCGTTCGCGTCATGCGAGTTGTAGTCGGTGGCGAGCGAGTCGCTCGTGCACCCCGCGAGCGCGAGCGAGAGGGCCACTACGAGCAGCGCGGCGGGCGTGAGGCGCTTCACGGTGCCGGCCTTCACGGTGCCGGCCTTCACGGTGCTGCCCCTCACACTGCTCCCAGGTCGATGGATTCTGCCAGCAATGCTGCCGCAGGTTCCTGATAGTCGACCTCGGCGAAGGCGCCGGTGCTGTCGCGGCCGGCGCCAGGATCCCATGCCACCGTGGTGATGCTCGAGAGCGTGCACCTGCGGTGCCGCGGGTCGGTGGCGAGCGGCTTGCCCTGCACGGTCCTGGCCACCATCCAGATCGGCAGCTGGTGGCTCACGAGCACGACCTCACCGTGATCGACGGAGGTGTACGCGCTGGCGACGGCGGCCATCATCCTGGCGGCGATCGAGACGTACGGTTCGCCCCAGGAGGGCTTCCACGGGTTGATGAGGCGCCGCGCCAGGAGCGGGTTCGCGCGGATGGCGCGCCGGATGTTGACGCCCTCAAACTTGTTGCTCGGCTCGATGAGGCGATCGTCGATGTTCAGCGCGAGGTGGAATTCGTCGAGCCACGGCTGCGCACTCTCGACCGTGCGGGTCAAGGGGCTAGCGGCCACCCGCACGATCGGCCGACCCGCCATGGAATCCGCCGCCGCCTGGGCCATGCGCCGGCCGAGCTCGCTCAGGTGGAACTCGGGCAACCGCCCGTAGAGCACGCCCTCGGGATTGAACACCTCGCCGTGGCGCACGAGATGGATCAGGTCGGCGGGCACCCCCCGATTCTACGGGCGGCTCCCTGGGTAGGCTTGTCGACCGTGACCGCTCGCACCCTTGTCAAGAACCTCGCTGCCGCCCCCGATGGACCGATCTCGGTGTCCGGCTGGGTCGACACGGTGCGCGATCAGAAGAAGGTGCAGTTCGTCGTGCTGCGCGACGAGTCGGGTGCCGTGCAGCTGGTGCACCCGCGCACCGACACCGAGGAGGGCTCCGCCCCCGACGAGGTCGCCGCCGCGATCTCGTCGCTGACCACCGGGTCGTTCCTGTCGGTCACCGGCGAGCTCAAGCACGACGAGCGGGTCAAGCTGGGCGGGCTCGAGGTCAAGATCGAGTCGCTCGAGGTCGCCTCGACCGCGCTCGACATCCCGATCGCCGAAGACTCGAGCGTCGACAAGCGCCTCGACTACCGGTGGATCGACCTGCGCCGCCCCGAGCTGAACCTGCTGTTCCGCGCGCAGACGACCTTCTTGCACGCGCTGCGCACCTGGTGGGTCGAGCACGACTTCGTCGAGATCCACACCCCGAAGCTCATGTCGTCGCCGTCGGAGTCGCGCGCCGAGCTGTTCCAGGTGCCCTACTTCGAGACCACGGCCTACCTGGCGCAGAGCCCGCAGCACTTCAAGCAGATGGGCCAGGCCGCCGGATTCGGCGGGGTCTTCGAGGTCGGGCCGGCGTTCCGCGCCGACCCCTCGTTCACCTCACGGCACGCCACCGAGTTCGTCTCAGTCGACACCGAACTGAGCTGGGTCGACTCGCACGAAGACGTGATGGCTGTGCACGAGCAGCTGCTGGTCGCCGGGTTCTCGGCTGTGAAAGAGAAGCACGGGGCCGACATCGAGGCCCTCTTCGGCGTCGAGGTGACCGTGCCGAGCGTGCCGTTCCCGCGCATCCCGCTGGCGGAGGCCAAGCAGATCGTCGCGGACCGCGGCTACGTCGTGCCGCGCGCCGACGCCGACATGGATCCGGAAGGCGAGCGCCGCATCTCGGAGTACGTGAAAGAGACGTTCGGCCACGAGTTCGTCTTCCTCACCGACTACGCCTCGAGCATCCGCCCGTACTACCACCGCCGGCACGACGACGACCCGTCACTCACGAAGAGCTACGACCTGATCTTCAACGGGGCCGAGATCTCGACCGGCGCGCAGCGCGAGCACCGCATCGACGTGCTCATCGCGCAGGCGCGCGACAAGGGACTCAACCCCGACGAGATCGGCGAGTACCTCGAGTTCTTCCGCTACGGCATCCCGCCGCACGGCGGCTTCGGCATGGGCATGGCGCGCGTGATGATGCTCATGCTGCACCAGCCGTCGATCCGCGAGGTGACGTACCTGTTCCGGGGTCCGAACCGGTTGGAGCCCTAGCGCGCGGGCCCGAACCGTCTGAAGCCCTGAGGCGTTACGTCAGGTCTTCGACCGTCGCGCTGCCGGCGCTCTTGATGACCGACTCGACGGCGCTCTTCGCTGAGGCCTTGGCCACGTAGTTCTCGCTGACCGCGAGGGTCTGCCCGTTGGCCGCGACGATGCGCCAGAAGTACGGCTGGGTGGTGCTCTTGCCCTTGACGATCTGGAACTTCATGGCGGGTCCTTTCGGTGACACGGATGATGCGTGCCGCCAGCCTAGGCTCCCACCACCTGCCCGGCTAGATCGATCGCCTGCATGAATTGCTCGAGCGCGATGTCGAGGCGCAGGTCCAGCCCCGCCTCGACCACCTCGCCGTCGGGCAGGATGCGCGCGGACGCCCGCGAGACCGACACCGGGTCGACGAGCACGGCATCCAGCGCCAGCAGGGTCGGCACCAGCGCGGCGAGACCGCGGATCCCGCCGGTCTGCCCGGGCGATGCGCTCATCAGCAGCACCGGCTTGCCGTACAGGCCGGTCGACCCGGCGAGCCAGTCGAGCGCGTTCTTGGTGACCCCGGATGCCGAGTGCACATACTCCGGTGACGAGACGATGCCGCCGCGGGCCGACTCGGCGAGCAACCGGAACTCGCGCACGACGCTCGGCAGGCGATCCGGGGTGTCGAGATCCGGATCGAGCAGCGGCAGATCGCGCACGAGCTCGGCGCCCACCAGCCGCAGCTGCGGCGAACGCGTCTCGACCGCGGTCAGCAGCGCGCGATGCAGCGAGTCCTGGCGCAGACTTCCGCAGATCGCGAGAACGGTCGTGCGCTCCATGAGCAGAGCCTAGGAGGGCGCGGACTCCGTGTCGATGGCTGCCGCGAGCGCGCTCCGCAGGCGGCCGGCATCCACTCTCCAGATCGTGTGGACCCGATCGTCGATCAGCAGAACCGGGATCTCGTCGACGTAGGCCTCGAACAGTTCCGGCTCGTCGAGGATCGACCGCTCCTCGAGCGTGACGCCCGGGAACTCGGCGAGCACGGTGTCCACGATCGCGTGCGCGTCGTCGCACAGGTGGCAGTCGGGTTTGCCGACGAAGGTCAGGCGGGTCACCGTCCCAGGCTAGACGCCAGCCGCCGGTACCATGAAGCGATGTCCGAGTCGCAGGCGCTGCCCGAGGATGCGGCGCCCAGCGACCGTCCGATCCTGGCGTTCTTCGACGTCGACAACACGCTCATGCGGGGTACCAGCCTGTTCCAGCTGGGACGCGAGGCCTGGGCGAAGCGCGTGATCAAGTTCCGCGATGTCGCGTTGTTCGCCTGGCACCAGCGCCGGTTCATCCAGGTCGGCGAGAACGACGAGCATCTGGCGACGGCGCGCGAACGCGCCCTCGGCCTCGTGGGCGGACACACCCAGACCGAGATCCTCGAACTCGCCGAGTCGATCTGGGAGCACAGGATCAAACCCCGCCTCTACCCCGAGACGGTCGATCTGACGCAGGAGCACATCACCAAGGGGCACGAGGTCTGGTTGGTCTCGGCGACGCCCTGGGAGATCGGCGACCTGATCGCGCGCCGACTGGGATTGACCGGCGCGCTCGGCACCCGCGTGGTCGTCGACGATGACGGCGTCTACACCGGCGAGCTGATCGGCCACGTGCTGCACAACGAGCTCAAGGCCGCCGCGGTGCGCGACCTCGCCGAATCGAGCGGGGCCGACCTCGCCGACAGCTGGGCGTATTCCGACAGCCGCAACGACATCCCTCTGCTCGAACTGGTGGGGCATCCGGTCGTGGTCAACCCCGATGTCATGCTCGCCCATCACGCGCAGCAGCGCGGATGGCCGGTGCTGCGGCTCAAGCCGGCGAGCATCCGGGAGGCGCAGCGCCGGGTGCGACGCGAGGCCCGTGCCGTGCGCAGGGGCGTCAAGGGATCGAAGAAGCAGCGCTCCTAGGGCCGGACACCGGAGCTCTAGGAGGCCTTAAACGAGAAGAGCGCGCCCGGCCGAAGCCTGACGCGCGACATCCCGAGAGGGACTACTTCTTGTTGCGACGCTGGTGACGCGTCTTGCGAAGGAGCTTGCGGTGCTTCTTCTTCGCCATGCGCTTGCGGCGCTTCTTGATGACGGAACCCATGTTCACCTCATTCGTGTCGACGTGGACAACCGCTGGTCCACTGACACGAACCACGGAAATCTAACCTGCCGAGTGTACCTGAGGGTCAGCCGACCTGGGAATCCGGAAGCGCGATCGCGGCCTCCACCGCCGACTCGGGGATGCGGAACGACCGCCCGAACCGGATCGCGGGGAGATCTCCCGAGTGCACGAGACGGTAGACGGTCATGTTCGAGACGCGCATCATCTCGGCCACCTCGGCCACCGTGAGAAAACGCACGTCGGACAGTTCGTTCGCCATTCCCGCCCCTGATCTGAGGGCACCCGGTGCCCTGGCTCCCCTGCTTGCTGTCAGCAGTGTGACTCCTGTGACAGGAGTGCTGTCGCAACACTAGGGCCGCGCGCGCAAGCGTGTAAAGCACCCGAGCGCGTCACACCCGTTCAGGTGGCTCGAGCGAGGCCGACCACGCGGCGATTACTCGTTGAACGGCAACTGCTGCACGCGCGCGACCACGCGCTTCTGGGCGCCTTGCAGCTTCTCCTGCGCGGCCTCGAGCGCGACGCGGGCATTGTGCGCGGTCTCGGCGGCACGGCGTCCGACTCGATCGCCGACCTCGGCGCCGGCTCCCCACGCGACGTAGACGGCCGACGCGGTGTCGTCCGCCGCCGACGATCCCGCCGGGGTGCCGAGGAAGGGTGCGAGCCAGGTCTGCAGCTCGTTCAGCGGCGCGGCATCGAGCCGGTAATAGCGGTGCTGGCCCTCCTCGCGCACGCTCACCAGGCCGTGGTCGCGCAGCACCTTGAGGTGCTTCGAGACGGTCGGCTGGCTGATTCCGAGTTCGGTGACCAGTTCGCTGACCGCCACCTCCCCCGGCTTGGTGCGCGATCCTGAATGACGCAGAAGGTGAGTGAGCAGCTCGCGTCGCGTGCCGTCGGCGAGCACGTCGAAGATGTCGGCCATCGTGCCAGAGTAGCCAGGCAGGCCTGCGGTGACCAGGGTGCGCAACAGGAGGGAGTCCGGGATGTCCACGAGACCGGTCCGGCGCGGCCCCTGGGGTGCGCGGTTGGTCGACCTGGTCGGCGACCTGTCGGTGACGAGTCCCGCACGGTTCGCGATCGTGGTCTTCGCCCTGCTCGTCGCCGTCTTCACGGTGCTCTTCTCGTTGCCGGTGGCCACCGCATCCGGCCACCAGGCGCCCCTGGTCGACGCGCTGTTCACGGCGGTCTCGGTGGTCTGCGTCACCGGTCTGTCGACGGTCGACATGGCCACCTTCTGGTCGCCGTTCGGGCACCTGCTCGTCTTCGTGGGCGTCGAGATCGGCGGCATCGGGGTGCTGACCCTGGCCTCGATCCTCGGCCTGATCATCAGCCGCAAGCTCGGGTTGCGGCAGAAGCTGGTCGCGGCCGGCGACGCGAATCCGCTGAGGCTGCACCGCGGTCCGGTCGCCGAGAGTCAGGCGGTGTGGCTCGGCGAGACCGGCGGCCTGCTGATCACGGTGGCGACCAGCGTTCTGGTGATCGAGGGGGTCGTCGCGGCCCTGCTGTTCCCGAGGATGCTGCTGGGCGGCGTCGACCCCTGGACGGCGGCCTGGCAGGCGCTCTACATGGCGGCCATGGCCTTCACCAATACCGGCTTCCTGCCGGGCCGCGACGGCCTGGCGCCCTATGCGCATGACGTCTGGTTCCTCGTCGCCCTGATGATCGGCGTGGTCTTCGGCGCCATCGGTTTTCCCGTGATCTACGCGCTGCGGCGCGGCTGGCGCACGCCGCGGCACTGGTCCCTCCACGTGCGGATCACCTTGGTGACGTTCGGAATCCTGCTGGTCGGCGGGGCGCTCGCCTACTTCCTGATCGAGTTCGACAACCCGCAGACCATGGCGGGAATGGACCCGGGCCAGCGCGTCCTGCAGAGCTTCTTCCTGTCGACCATGGCCAGGTCGGGCGGCTTCGCGACCTTCGACACCAGTCACCTCGGCAGCGCGGGTCTGCTCGTCACCGACATGCTGATGTTCGTGGGCGGCGGCTCGGCGTCCACGGCCGGCGGCATCAAGGTGACGACCCTCGCCGTGCTGTTCATCGCGGCATTCGCCGAAGCTCGCGGAACCGACGACGTCGAGGTCGGCGGCCGGCGCATCCCGCAGGATGTCGTGCGTGTCGCGGTCAGCGTCGTGATCTGGGCGGCGACCATCGTCAGCACGGTCACGATCGTGCTGCTGCTGATGACCGGCGACCGTCTGGACCGGGTGCTCTTCGACGTCATCAGCGCGTTCGCCACCTGCGGACTCTCGACCGGGTTCGCCGAACACGCGCCGCCCGCCGCGCAATACCTGCTCGCGCTCACGATGTTCATGGGCCGCATCGGCACCGTGACGCTCGCCGCCGCGGTTGCGGCGAGCAGCCGCCGTCACCTGTACCACCTAGCGGAAGAGAGGCCCATCGTTGGCTGACAAGAAGAAGGCTCCCGGCATCGTCGCCGCCGATGCGCCGGTGATCGTCATCGGGCTCGGTCGTTTCGGCGGCGCGACCGCGAATCAACTGACCAAGCTGAACCGTGATGTCCTGGCCGTCGACGAGGACATGACCCTGGTGCAGGAGTGGGCCGACAAGGTCACGCACGCCGTGCAAGCCGATGCGAGGTCGATCGACGCGCTGCGCCAGCTCGGCGCCGGAGACTTCGCCGTCGCGGTCGTCGCGGTCGGATCATCGATCGAGGCGAGCGTGCTGATCACGGCGAACCTGGTCGACCTGGGCATCCCGCAGATCTGGGCGAAGGCGATCAGCCCCTCGCACGGCACGATCCTGACCCGGATTGGCGCGCACCATGTCATCTATCCCGAAGCCGAGGCGGGCGAGCGCGCTGCCCACCTGCTGTCCGGCCGCTTGCTGGACTACATCGAGTTCGACGACGACTTCGCGATCGTCAAACTGCGTGCCCCGAAGTCCATGGTCGGGGTGACACTCGCGGACGCCCAGGTGCGCAAGAAGTACGGGATCACGGTGCTCGGCATCAAGACGCCCGGATCGGAGTTCACCTATGCGACGGCGGACACCGTGGTGTCCGACCAGGACGTCATCATCGCGAGCGGCAACATCGCCGACCTCGAGGCGCTCGCCCGCCTCGACTAGGCGCCGGCCTATCCGTTGGTGGGAGCCGGCGTCGGAGCCGGCCGCGAGTCCTGGCCGCCGTTCGGGCCGGCGTCCTGGCCGCTGTTCGGCCCGCCGTTCGGGCCGAAGCCCGGCTGGCCGCCGTCGCGGCGGTGGTTCTGCCCGAATCCGGGCTGGCCTCCGAACGAGTCGCTGCGGTTCGTAAAGGGCTGGATCATGCCGACCCGGGGGTGATGGTCGCCGATCGCGACCCCGACCGCCAGGCCGCCCCCGAAGAACACCGCCGCGACAAGCAGAGACCCGACGATGGCGAAGGGGAGGACGGGCAGGGTCACCGTGCGGCGCACCGCGCGGGCTTCGTTGGGCTGAGGCTGCGGCGACGCGGGCGCATTCGCATCCGACGGATCCGGCGTGGTCTGAGTGGTCTTCTCGGCCATGGAACAACTCCTCGTGAAAGCGGGGCAGGCTGCCCGATCCGCTCACGATCATCCACGCCGCCCTGCGTGGTCGATGGATCAGCTGGGAAAACGCCCAGAAGCTGCGCGCTACTCGCCGCGAGCCATCTCGGCCGCTCGCGCCAGAGCAGCGGCCGTCGCCCGGTCGAACAGGTTCGTGAGGTCCGCCGACTCGAGCACGCCGATGGCGCGTTCCGTGGTCCCCTTGGGACTGGTGACCCGGCGACGCAGCTCGGCAGGGCCGACGTCCGACACCGCGAGCAGCTCCGAGGCGCCGCGGAAGGTCTGCTCCACCATGACCCGTGCCTGTTCCTCGTCGAAGCCCAAGCCGAGCGCGGTCTCGGTCAGCCGCTCGATCAGGAAGAACACGTAGGCGGGGCCGGATCCCGAGATCGTGCTCAGCGCGTCGATCTGCGACTCCGGCACCTCGATGACCGCGCCGACCGTCTCGAACAGGGCACGGACCAGCGCCGCGTCGGCAGCCGTCGCCCGGCTGCCCGCTGCCACCCCGGTCACCCCGAGCCGGACCACCGACGGCGTGTTCGGCATCGAGCGGAACACCACCTGCGGAACCAGTGCCTCCATCGTCGCGACCGTCACGCCCGCGGCCAGGCTCACCACGATCGCGTCGGGCTCGAGCAGCTCCCGGATGCCGCCGAGCAGCTCGGGCACCATCGCGGGCTTCACGCCCAGAAGCACCAGCCGCGCGCCGCGCAGGGCGGTCGCCGTGGCATCCGGGTCGGATTCGAGGGCCAACGACACCACGCCCTCATGCCCCGCCGTCGACTCGCGCAGAGCCGCGGCCTTGGCTTCCGTCCTGTTGGTCGCGACGATGCCGTCGACGCGGACCTCGGGCGACAGCAGCCCGGACAGGATCGCGCCGCCCATCGAGCCGGCGCCGAGGATGGCGATCTGGGGCAAAGAGACGGTCATGCTCGAAAGTGTAGGTTGGCCAGGTGAGCACGAGCGGCGGTAATCGAGCGATCGTGGCGGCGATGCTCGCCAACCTGGGGATCGCGGTCACGAAGCTGATCGCCGCCCTGTTCTCAGGCTCCGGGGCGATGCTGGCCGAGGCCGTGCACTCCTTCGCCGACACCATCAATCAGGTGCTGCTGCTGGTCGGGGGCCGTCGGTCCACCAAGGCCGCCGACGAGGAGCACCCCTTCGGCTACGGGCGCGCGCGGTTCCTGTACGGCTTCCTGGTCGCGATCATCCTGTTCTCGGTGGGCGGCGCGTACTCGATCTACGAGGGCATCCACAAGCTCCAGAACCCCGAACCACTCGAGGTGCCGTGGCTGCCGATCGTCGTGATCCTCATCTCGATGGTGCTCGAGGGCTTCTCGTTCCGCACGGCGCGCCACGAGTCGCTGCCGTTCAAGGGCTCGGGGTCGTGGATCTCGTTCATCCGTCGCGCCAAGGCCCCCGAGCTGCCGATCGTGCTCCTCGAAGACACGGCGGCCCTGACCGGCCTGGTCTTCGCCCTGCTCGGCGTCGGGCTCACGATCATCACGGGCAACCCGCTCTTCGACGCGCTCGGCACGCTCTTCATCGGAGCCCTGCTGATCCTCGTGGCGCTGATCCTCGGCATCGAGACCAAGAGTCTGCTGATCGGCGAGGGCGCGTCCCCCGAGAACGTCGCCACGATCCGGGATGCCATCAACGCCCACCCGACGGTCGAATCGCTGATCCACATGAAGACCCTCTACCTGGGTCCGGACGAGCTCATGATCGCCGCGAAGGTCGCCTTCCCGAAGGCGACCCGGCTCGTCGAGATCGCCACCGCGATCGACGCGCTCGAGGCGGACATCCGCACCAAGATCCCGACCGCCCGCGTGATCTACATCGAGCCCGACCTGTTCCACGCGCCCGGTGCGGGCAACCCGGCGACCGACGCCATCGTCATCAAGGGCAGCGACTAGGGTGGCGACGCAAGCGCGGCACGGCCGTCTTCGGCGGCGTCGCGCCATCGGCACGCTCATCAGCAGCGTGGCGATCGCGCTCGCCGTCGTCCTGGTGAGCGGAACGTCCCTGGCCGCGTACGCGGTGTGGCACCTCAGCAGCAACCTGAAGCCCGGGGTCGACATCTCTTTCAAGGGGGGCGCGGCGCCGCCCGCGGTCGGCCCGATCCAGGGGCCGGTCAACATCCTCCTGGTCGGGAGCGACAGCGGCGGGGGCGACGTCGCGACCTTCGGCAAGCGCGGTGAGAACCTGAACGACGTCACGATGCTGCTGCACATCTCGCCGGTGAGCCACAGCGCGATCGCGGTCAGCCTTCCCCGTGACATGTACGTGCCGATCTCGGGCTGCAGCCACTCCCCCGGCACGCGCAAGATCAACGAGGCCCTGACCAACGGCGGCCTGGCCTGCGCGGTGTCGACGGTCTCGGCGCTCACCGGCCTCGACATCGGGTACGCCGCCGAGATCCAGTTCCAGGGCGTGATCGGCATGTCCGATGCGATCGGGGGCGTCGAGGTCTGCGTCGGTAAGCCGATCCATGACCTGCAGATCAACTTCTCCCTGTCGAAGGGGCAGCACACGCTGCAGGGCTTCGACGCGCTGCAGTTCTTGCGGAGCCGCCACGGCATCTACGGCGGCAGCGATACCTCGCGAATCAGCAATCAGCAGCTGTTCCTCTCTGCCCTGATGCGCAAGGTGAAGAGCCAGGATGTCCTGACCAACCCGATCACGCTCTACAAGCTGGCCAGCGCGGCAACGCAGAACATGACGCTCAGCACCTCGCTCAACCACCTGGACACCATGGTGTCCATCGCGGCGGCGCTGAAAGACGTCTCCCTCTCGAGCATGGTGTTCGCGCAGTACCCCACCGGCTCGACGGTGGTCAACGGGGTGGGCGGCCTCCTCCCGCGCAAGGCGGACGCGCAGGTGTTGATGAACGCGATCGCCGACGATCGGCCGGTCGTGGTCGCTGGCGTGGGCGGGGGGACGTTCGCGGGCGACGACGTCGTCGAGACACCGTCCCCGGCTCCGACGACCGCCGGCTCGACCGCTCACGCGTCGGCGACTCCGACGACCGCACCCGAGACGAGCGCCCCGGTCACCCTGCCTCGCTCGATCACCGGCCAACCCGCAGCAGAACAGACCTGTTCGTCGGGACAGACCTTCTAGCCCCCTCTGGCTCGCCGGCCGACGAGCGCACAGGTCACAGCTCGGTCGGCTCGGCCCCGCGGAAGAAGGCGGTCAGCAGCGCGCCGCTCTCGGCTTCGAGCACGCCGCCGACGACCTCGACGCGATGGTTCAGCCGCCGGTCGCGCAGCAGATCGTGCACGCTGCCGGCCGCCCCGGCCTTCTCGTCCCACGCGCCGAACACCAGCCGGGGGATCCGGGCGGACAGGATGGCGCCCGCGCAGAGCACGCAGGGCTCGAGCGTCACCACCAGGGTCGTGTCGGTCAGCCGCCAGTCGCCGCGCGCCTCGGCGCCCCGTCGGATCGCGAGCACCTCGGCGTGGGCGGTCGGGTCATGCAGCTTCTCGCGCTCGTTGCGGGCCAGCGCGAGCACGCTGCCGTCGGCATCCAGGAGCACGGCACCGACCGGGACGTCTCCGCTGGAGTGCGCCAACCCGGCCTCGGCGAGCGCTGCACGCATCGCCGCCTCGCGATCCGCTGCGTCGAGCGCGAGCTGCGACATCCGGAACCCCTCGCTGCCAGCCGGTGGATAGCATCGAGCCTATGCGAGTGCACGTTGCCGACCACCCCCTGATCACCCACAAGCTCACGGTGCTGCGCGATCAGAACACGCCGTCGCCGACATTCCGCGCGCTCGCCGAAGAGCTCATGACCCTGCTGGCCTACGAGGCCACGCGCACCGTGCGCGTGCACGAGGTCACCGTGACCACGCCGGTCGCGCCCGCGAAAGGCCTGGCGATCTCCGACCCCAAGCCGCTCGTCGTTCCCATCCTGCGCGCCGGACTGGGGCTGCTCGAGGGCATGGTGAAGCTGATCCCGACGGCCGAGGTCGGCTTTCTCGGGATGGTCCGCAACGAAGAGACGCTGCAGCCCGACATCTATGCCGAGCGCCTCCCCGAAGATCTCGCCAACCGGCAGTGCTTCGTGCTCGACCCGATGCTGGCGACCGGCGGGTCGCTGATCGCCGCGATCGATTACCTGTTCGCGCGCGGAGCGGTGGACGTCACCGCGGTCTGCCTGATCGGTGCTCCGGAGGGTCTCGAGGCCGTCAAGAAGGCGACAGAGGGACGCGAGGTCACCATCGTGCTCGGCGCCCTCGACGAGAAGCTCAACGAGGTGGGCTACATCGTTCCGGGACTCGGAGACGCAGGAGATCGCCTGTACGGCACCGTGTGAGTTGCATTTCGTGCGTGCGTGCAAGAAACTTGCATGCATGACCGACCACTCGCGCACCCTGACCTCCGTCGAGGCCCTTGGGAACGCCGGCACGATGATGCCGGTGCGTGCGGTCGCGTGTTGTCGAATGTGTGCCTAGAGGCCGCTCTCTCGCCGAGTTCATGTCGTGCCTGACACCGTGAACTCCCGGATTCCTGCCCCTTCGGGCGTGGAATCCGCTCCTCAGCACACCGACGACACACCCGTGAGGCGCCCCGCCGTGAACGATTCCGACCAGGATCCGGCCGCGGCGCCCGCATCAGACCAAGGATTCGACACCATGTCTCTCGCCACTCTTGACGCCCTGCGTCCGACCGCTCGCCCGATCTCCGCTCCGTCCACCCTCTCCGCCGCGCAGCCGACGGCCGCCGTCGCGCCGCCCGCGAGCGCCAACCGGGCGATCCGAGCGGTGCCCGAAGGCACCGAGGCACGCGGCTTCGCCCTGTACGTCGGCATCGACGAGCAGAAGGCCGCCGACGCCGGCACCGACCTCGGCGAGGTGGTGCAGGCCCTGCGCGCGCTCGCCGCCTCGCTCGTGCCCGGGGCCGAGACCTACGCGTCGGTCGCCCTCGCGCCGGTCGGCGCCGGCGGTCGCGACGTCGACGTCGTGCGCCTCGCGCTGCAAGACCCCGCGGCTCTCGCCAAGCGGCGCCAGGAGGTGGCGCCCGCCGCGCCCGAGCAGAAGGGCGGCGTCGTCATCGACATCTCGCGCAAGCGCGTGCTACTCGACGGCGAGGTGTCGCCGCTCACCTACAAGGAGTTCGAGCTGCTGCAGTTCTTGGTGCTCCGCGAGGGCCGCACGATCGACCGCCACGAGATCATCGCGACCCTCTGGGCGGACGGCGACGGCGACGACACCCCGAACGAGCGCACCATCGACGTGCACGTGCGGCGTCTGCGCTCGAAGCTGGGTGCGTTCGAAGACATCGTGCGCACCGTGCGGGGCTCCGGATACCGGTTCGACCGCCACGCGGATGTCACCATCCGCTGGGCGTCGACACCGTCGCCCGACGTCTTCTAGCGCGCTGGAGCTAGAACGCGTCCGGCCGGGCGAACGCCGGTACCGCCGTTTCGCCGGCCCATTCTCGATCGAGCCCCAGGTGCGCGGCGAGCAGCGGCAGCGTGCGCTGCACCGCCGTGTCGATGCGCGCCTGCAACTCGGGCGAGTCCACCCGGTAGTCGGTGAAGTCGCCCTCATTCGCGAAGATCCCCAGCGGCACGGTCAACGACTGGAAGAACCCGAACAGCGGCCGCATCTGGTGCTCGACGAGCAGGGCATGCCGATCGCTGCCGCCGGTCGCTGTCAGCACGATCGGCTTGTCGATGAGGGCGTACTGCCCCACATGGTCGAAGAACAGCTTGAACAGCCCGGTGTAGGTGGCGCGGTAGGCCGGTGAACCGACGACGATCAGGTCGGCGGCCTCCACGGCTTCGAGGGCGGTCCGCACCGTAGGCCCGACATCGCCCCGGAACGGCCCCGACCCCAGCCCAGCCAGCAACGGCGCGAGCTCGATGACCGTGGCCACGCCGCCGACCCGCGCAGCGAAGGTCTCGGTGACCTCCTGCACCAGGGCGGTGGTGCGCGAGGGATGCGTCGGGCTCCCGCTGACGCCCACCACCGAGAGGGAGCGGGCAGCAGCGGGGCTCAGCGCGGTGATGTCGACCCCGTCCCCCCGACGCGGAACGTCGAACCGTGATGTTCGGCGGGCAGCCGGTCGCCGCGGCCGTGAAGCTTCTGACGCAGGGAACCGGGCGCGTACTCGGACGGATACACCCCACGGTCGCGCAGCACGGGGATGACGTGCTCGACGACATCCTCGAACGTCCCGGGCGTGATGGCGTAGGCCAGGTTGAAGCCGTCGACATCGGTCTCGTCGACCCATTCCTGCAGTTGGTCGGCGATCTGCTCCCCCGATCCGATCAGGAACGGCCCGAGGCCGCCGATGGCTCCCAGCCGGCCCATGTCGCGCACCGTGAACTCCTCGCCGTTCGCGGCGGACTCGGCGTAGTTGGCCACGACCGACTGGATGGCATTGCTCGGCACATTGCCCACCGGCTCGTCCAGGTCGTACTTCGAGAGATCGATGCCCATCCAGCCCGACATGAAGACCAGGGCGCCCTCGTCGCTGGCGTACTGCAGGAAGTCCTCGTACTTGGCCTTCGCCTTCTCTTCGCTGGCGTCGGTGATGATCGTGAGCAGGGTGTAGATCTTGGCCGCGTAGCGGTCGCGCCCGGCCGCCTCGAGGGCGTCGCGGATCTTGGCGACCGACGAGGTCAGCACGGCCTTCGTCGGTGCGGCGACGAAGATCGCCTCGGCGTTGGCGGCCGCGAATCGGATGCCGCGCCCCGATGCCCCGGCCTGGTAGATGACGGGCGTGCGCTGCGTCGAGGGCTCGGAGAGGTGGATGCCAGGCACGGTGAAGTTCATGCCGCGGTGCCCGATCTCGTGCACCTTCGCCGGATCGGTGAAGACCCCGGTCTCGCGGTTGCGCTGGACCGCGTCATCCTCCCACGAGCCCTCCCAGAGCTTGTAGAGCACCTCGAGGTACTCGTCGGCGACGTCATAGCGGTCATCGTGCTCGAGCTGGTCGTCGTGGCCCATGTTGCGCGCGGCGGAGGGGAGGTAGCCGGTGACGACGTTCCAGCCCACTCGCCCGTTCGTCAGGTGATCGAGCGTCGACATGCGCCGAGCGAAGGGATAGGGATGCTCGTATGCGGTGCCCGCGGTGATCCCGAACCCGAGGTGCTCGGTCGCGGCAGCCATGGCCGAGACCAGCAGCACCGGATCGTTCACCGGCACCTGGGCGCCATGGCGGATCGCCGCCTCGTTCGAGCCGCCGTACACGTCGTAGGTGCCGAGTACGTCGGCGATGAAGATGCCGTCGAAGGTGCCGCGCTCCAGGAGCTTGGCCAACTCGGTCCAGTAGCTGAGGTCCTTGTAACGCCACGCCTGATCGTCGGGGTGACGCCACATGCCCGAGGACTGGTGCGCGACGCAGTTCATGTCGAAGGCGTTGAAACGGATCTGTCGGGGTGCGGTGTGAATCGGCATCCGGCCATGGTCCGGGTTCTGAAGAGGGAGCGACAAACCGGTCGGAAACACCGCGACACAGACGGACACAGTGGGAAACACGGCGGCGATCCTGAGGTTCGTGGCGCGCTCCCCACCCTCTGGGACAACTCCCAGAAAAATAACGTTCCGGTAACTAGACACCGTTACCTCGTCGTTATACATTTCAAGAGCACCGGTTGTTTGCTGTGGCAGCCGGTGCGGAATGTGATTGCAGGACACTCTTGGTGCAAGGGAGAGGGTCGGCCGCTCGCCTCTGCGGCCGACCCTCAATCCGTTAACCGCGCGCTGGAGCTCGGAGCGACGCATCGCGTCGCCGCGACGCCAGCGTGGCGAGTTCGGCGGCTTTCGACCTGCGCGAGCACGAGCCGCACAGCGTTACGTTTGATTCGTGAGCGATCGTTCCGACGCCGTGGACGCCTGGGAGGCGCTCTATCGTGCCCAGGTCGCCGTGCTCAGGCAGCTGCGTTCCGAGTTCCCGGACGGGGGCACCTCGATCACCGAGTACGACGTGCTGTTCAACCTGTCTCGCCAGCCCGGGCACGCGCTGCGCATCCGGGACCTCAACAAGCACCTCCTGCTCACGCAGCCCAGCGTGAGCCGCCTGCTCGACCGGCTCGCGGCCAAGGGTCTCGTCACCAAGAGCGGCGACCCGGATGACGCGCGCGGCACGGTCGTCACCCTCACCGACGCCGGCCTCGACGAGTTCCGCCGGGTGGGCACCCGGCACAGCCAGTCGATCGCCGCCAAGATGAGCGCTCTCACGCCCGACGAGTTGCGGCAGCTCGCCCTGCTGACCGACAAGCTGCGGGCCGGCTTGTCCGGATCGGCCGGCGCGCCGAGGTCGGCCGGGCCGCCACCGTCACCCTCGCCCTCGCCTTCGCCCTCGGAGCGCGCGTGAGCGTTGGCCCGTCGATCGTCTGGGTGCGCGACGACCTGAGGGTGGCCGACAACCCCGCTCTCCGGTACGCGGTCGACCGAGGCGGGCCGGTCGTGGTGGTCTTCGTCCTCGACGAGGCGAGCCCCGGCATCCGACCTCTGGGTGCCGCGTCGCGCTGGTGGCTGCACGGCAGCCTGACCGCGCTCGCTGCCGAGCTCACATCGCGGGGAGGGCGGCTGACGCTGCGCAAGGGCCCAGCCGAGGAGGTCATCCCGGCGCTCGCTCGCGAGGTGCGCGCCGAGGCCGTCGTGTGGAACCGCCGCTACGGAGCGAGCCGCGAGATCGACGCCCGACTGAAAACGGTGCTGCGGGCCGAGGGCGTCGAGGTGATGAGCTTCTCGGCGAATCTGCTCGTCGAGCCGTGGACGGTGCAGACGGCCACCGGGGGACCGTATCGGGTGTTCACCCCGTTCTGGCGAGCCGCGCAGGAGCGCCCGTTTCGCGACGTGGTCGAGGCTCCGGCCAGGATCGACGGGCTCGAAACGACCGGCGACGACCTCGACCACTGGCGCCTGCTGCCGACCCGGCCCGACTGGGCCGGCGGGCTGCGCGAGGCGTGGACCCCGGGCGAGGCGGCCGCGCGGCGCCGGCTCGACGACTTCGCCGCTGACGAGCTCGCGGAGTACCACCGGCGCGACGAGCCGGCCGTCGAGGCGACCTCGCGGCTCAGCCCTCACCTGCGCTTCGGCGAGCTCAGTCCGGTGCAGATCTGGCACCGGCTGCATGGCGAGCTCGCGCCTCCGGCACGACGCAATGCCGCGGGCTTCCTGCGCGAACTCGGCTGGCGCGAGTTCGCCTGGAACATCCTGTTCCACTGGACCGACCTGGCCACCAAGAACCTGCGGCCCGAGTTCGATGCGTTTCCGTGGAGCGCGCCGAGCCCCGGGGATCTGGCGGCCTGGCAGCGGGGCCGCACCGGCATCCCGCTGGTCGACGCCGGGATGCGCGAGCTCTGGGCGACCGGGGCAATGCACAACCGGGTCCGGATGGTCACCGCGAGTTTTCTGGTCAAGAATCTGCTGATCGACTGGCGCGTGGGTGAGCAGTGGTTCTGGGACACCCTGGTCGACGCCGACGAAGCCAGCAATCCGTTCAACTGGCAGTGGGTCGCCGGCAGCGGGGCGGATGCCGCCCCCTACTTCCGCGTCTTCAATCCCGAACTGCAGGCGGCCAAGTTCGACCCCGATGGCCGGTACCTCGACCGCTGGGTGCCGGAGCGCCTGACGCCCGGCTACCCGGATCCGATCGTCGACCTCGCGCAGTCGCGCCGGGATGCGCTCACCGCGTTCGAGCAGGTGAAGGCGGGCCGCGGCTAGATGACCGGCCGCCCGCCGATCACCATCACGGCACGGGCAGCAACCAGGATGCCGGCCTGTGCCGCGCGCACCGGGTCGTGATCCGCGACCCAGGAGTGCAGGAAGCCCGCGGACATCGCGTCACCCGCTCCGGTCGGGTCGACGACCCTGGCCGGTGACACCGGGATGCTCACCGGCTTCGATCCGCGTTGCGCGACGATCACGCTGTCGGGCCCCCGCGTGATGACAGCCAGGCCGTAGCGTTCGGCGATCGCCTTGGCGACTCGGTCGGGGTCGGACTCCTCGCACAGCAGGGCGGCCTCCTGGGCATTGGCGATGACGATGTCCACCCCCTCGATCGCCGAGACGAAGTCGGCAGATCCATAGTCGGCGATGAACCCGGCGGAGCCGGGGTTGAGCGACACCACCGCGCCGGCGGCGTGCGCCCGATCGATCAGCTCGCGCATGCCGGCGGCGCGCGGACCATCGACCAGGGTGTACCCGGTGAGGTGCAGTACCGCGGCCTGGGCGAGCAGTTCATCGGTCAGATCGGTGGCACGCAGGGCCCGGTTCGCTCCCCGCTCGGTGAGCATCGTGCGGTGCTCGCCCTCGACGAGGATCACGATCGTGCTCGTCGGCAGTCCGGGCGCCGTGCTCAGGTGCGGGACCACTCCCTGGGCGCGGAGTTGCTGCGCGTGGTAGTCGTGGTCGGCGATCCCGACCGCGCCCACGAAGTCGACGGGACTGCCGAGCGATCCGAGCCAGGCGGCCGTGTTCGCCGCGGATCCGCCCGGCCGCGGCCGGATCGTCGAGATCGTGTCGGTGTCCTGGCGCACAGCAGACCGCGGCACCGCCACGATGTCGTTCACGATGTCGCCGAAGGCGACGATGCGCGCCCGCGACGGCGGCGCCTGCTTCGCGGCGTTCATGACGTCGGCCGCAGCGACGACCAGGCCAGAGCGATGTCCGCCGCCACGGCGACGTTGTTGCGCGCCAGGTCGAGGTTCACCTCGAGGCTGCGCCCACCCGACGCGTCGACGATGTAGCTCAGCAGGAACGGCGTGACCGCCTTGCCATGCACCCCCGCCTGCCCGGCGGCAGCGAAGGCCGTGGCGAGCACGCGATCGTGCTCGGCCGGGTCCCACTGCTGATCGACGGGGATCGGGTTCGCGACGATGAGGCCGGACCGCGACCCGAGGTCGTCGCGGGCCGCCATGATGCGCGCGACCTCCGCCGCCGAGTCGACCGACCAATCGAGCTCATAGCCGGACTCGCGCAACCAGAAGGCCGGGAACTGCCGGGTGCGGTAGCCGACGACCGGCACGCTGAGGGTCTCGAGGCGCTCGAGGGTCGCCGCGATGTCGAGCACGCTCTTGACCCCGGCGCTGACCACGGTGATCGGGGTGGCCGCGAGCGTCGGCAGGTCGGCGGACTCGTCGAAGGTCGCCGCCGCACCCTCAGAACCCGCAGCACCTCGGTGCACTCCCCCGAGGCCGCCGGTGGCGAACACGCGGATGCCGGCGAGCGCGGCCAGGTACGCCGTGGCCGCCACCGTGGTCGCACCCGACTCCCCGCGCGCGGCAAGGATCGGGAGGTCGCGAACGCTGGCCTTGGCGAGGTCGTCGTCGGCGATCCTGCGGACGCCGTCGGCATCCAGTCCGATCTGCGGCACCCCGTCGAGCACCGCGATCGTGGCGGGCGTCACGCCGCGATCCCGCAGCATCGCCTCGAACTCGACCGCGGCCGCGTGGTTGCGCGGTCGCGGCAGGCCGTGGGAGATGATCGTCGACTCGAGCGCGACGACGGGACGGCCGGCGCTCAACGCGGAGGCGACTTCAGAGGAGACCGTGAACGCTAACATCACGACCACGTTAGAGCCTGACGGAGGCTCCTCCCGGTGAAGGATTCTCAGCGCGCTTTGACGGTCTCCTTCACGTCGGCGACGATCTTGCGCGGGTTGAAGTTCTCACCGGGATCGACCGCCTCGAACAGCCCGCGCATGACCGCGACACCCTGGGTCGAGATGTCCTGCTCGAGCCACGGCGCGTGCTCGAGCCCCACGCCGTGGTGATGCGAGAGCGATCCGCCGTTGTCGATGAAGGCCTGCTGAATGGCGGTCTTCACGACGTTGTACTCGCCGATCGGGTCGTCGCCCATCACAAAGGCGAAGGTGAAATAGAGGCAGGCGCCCGAGTGGTACGAGTGCGACAGGTGCGACATGATCCAGCCCTGGATGCCGATCTGATCGAACGCCTTGTCGGCCGCCACGCGCACGGCGTCGTGGACCTGGTTGACCTTCGACCATGGCATCGCCGACTCGGACACGTCGCCCGCGGCTCCGCGGTCGAGCAGGAAGTCGCGCAGGTACGGGGTGTCGAACTTCTTCTGGTCGTAGAGCACCCCGGGACCGGTGCCGACCCCCATGCCGCCGTGCTTCTTGACGATCTTGTCGACCAGCTTCTTCTGGCGCTTGGCGTGGGCGACGCCGCCTTCATAGCCGATGAACGAGAGGCAGATGTTCTCGAGCCCGCCCGGCTGCTTCGCCCAGCCCTTGCTCTTCATGAGGGTCGGCAGCACGGTGTCGGCCAGGAACTTGTCGAGGCCGTGCCGTTCCTTGCTGGTGGCCAGCGAGAAGCCGGTCTCTCGTGCGTCCGAGACGCGCGTGATCGAGGGCGTGGCGTCGCTCTCGGCGATCTCCTGCATCGCGGCCGTCCCGGCCTCCCAGTTCGGGAAGAAGTAGGCGTAGACGTCGCGCTTGGCCGGGATGCGGTGCACCTGCACCGTGGCCTCGGTGATGATGCCGAGGCGGCCCTCGCTGCCCAGGATCATCTCGCGGACGCTCGGACCGGTCGACGTGCTCGGGATCGGGCGGATCACCAGGATCCCGCCGGGCCGCACGACATGCAGACCGCGCACGATGTCGGCGATGTCGCCGTACTTGTCGGACTGCATCCCCGACGAACGGGTGGCGATCCAGCCGCCGAGCGAGGAGTGGGTGAAGCTGTCCGGGAAGTGCCCGATGGTCCAGCCGCGCGCGCCCAGTTGCTCCTCGAGGTCGGGGCCGAGCGCGCCGGCCTGGATGCGGGCGAGGCCCGACTCCTCGTCGATGTCGATGAGCTCGCGCATGCGCCCCATGTCGAGCGAGAGCACCACGCGGCTCTCGTCCGCGCGCGGTTCGAGGCTGCTCGCGATGTTGCTGCCGCCTCCGAACGGGATGATCACGGCATCCGCCGCGACCGCCAGATCGACGACCTTCTGCACCTCGTCTTCGTTGCCCGGGTAGACCACGACGTCGGGGGTGCGCTCGATCTGGTTGGCGCGCACGCGGATCAGGTCCCGGATGCTCTTGCCGTAGGCGTGCACGACGCGTTCCATCTTGTCGGTGGTCACGTTGTCTTCGCCGACGACGCTGGCCAGGGACGCGGTGAACGCGGGCGTCGCCAGCGACTTCGCCACCGTGAGCTTGTCGAACTCGGGCATGCCGACGACGGGGGCCGTGTGCAGGTCGAGCCCGACGGCCTGCTGGACGAAGGGGGCGAACCCCGGCTTGTCCTCCCAGTGGAATCCGACGCCTTCGACGCCCCAACCCCACCACTTCATGTGCTGCACATTCGTCATGATGTTTCTCCCTCGGAAGTGTTCCCCAGCGTCTTGGTGCCCAGAATACGGGCGGAATGCTGCTCGAGCAGGTCGGCGATGACGGCGCGGACGCGCGCCATGAACTCGGCCGGATTCTCTTTCTCGGCGGCGCGCATCGGTTCGCCGAACACGACGGCGACCGGCAGGCCGGTCTTGGGCCATTTCGAGCCGCGCGGGTGCGCCTGGTAGGCGCCGATGATCGCGATCGGGATGACCGGAACGCCGGTCGCGGTGGCGAGAGCCGCAGCCCCGGGCTTGAAGTGCCCGAGCGTGCCGTCTTTCGACCGGGTGCCCTCGGGGAAGACCAGAACCGGCACGTCGTGCTGCAGAAGCATCTTGGCGTTGATGTTGCGCGGATTGCTCCCGCTGCGGTCGACCGGGAAGGCGTTGAAGAACAGGGCGGTGAGTCCCCGGCGCCACCAGACGTCGAAGAAGTAGTCGCCTGCGGCCCCGGCGGCGAGATACCGCGCGAGAGACCGCGGGAGCGCGCCCATGATCAGCGGCGCGTCGAGGTGGCTCGAGTGATTGGCCACCGCCACGAAGGGGCGCTTGAGGCCCCTCAGCTTCTGCTTGTCGATGACGGTGACCCGCATCATGCCCCAGACGACTCCCTTGAGGAGTCCGCGCTGGGCGACGAAACGGGCGTTGGCCTGGCCGCGCGAAGTGAAGCGGTTGCGCGGCGTCTTGTCGGGCATCCGCATCCTTCCTGACTTCGTGCTGCAACCGGACAACTCGGTCAGTGATCAGCCGCAGTGCTCCGACTCAGGCTAATGCCGCGCGACACCCACCGCACGGTCGCGTCCGGGAGGTGCTTGACCAACCCCGACAGAAGCTTGTACCGAATGGTGGGTATGGAGATCACCCGGCCCCTGTCGACATCGCGAAGGCACTTGCGCACCAGGAGTTCGGGCTCGAGCCACAATGCGCTCGGTATTCCCCCGCGGCCCGCCTCGCCCTTCGTCGTGCCGGCACGCTGATGGAACTCGGTGCGCACCCAGCCGGGCATGAGCGCCGTCACGGTCACGGCAGTGTCGTGCAGCTCGTTCGACAGGCTCTCGCTGTACACCCGCACCCAGGCCTTGATCGCCGAGTAGCCGCTCAGGGTCAGCTGCCCGTTGATGCTCGCCACGTTGACGATGGCGCCGTCTCCACGCTCCCGCATCGCTCGCGCCGCCGCCCCTCCGAGCACGAGCACCGCGCGCACCATGACGTTGAGCGCACGATCGTGCTCGGCCACATCCGGGTCGGACAGCCGGCTGGTCACCCGGAATCCAGCGTTGTTGACGAAGAAGTCGATCGGATGCTGCGGGTCGGCCAGGCGGGCGGCCACCCGATCGGTGTCCTTCGGCTTGGCGAGGTCGGCGACCAGGATCTCGACCGACCGGCCGTGAGCCCGCAGTTCAGCGGCCATGGCATCCAGTCGTGCCGTGTCGCGCGCGACCAGCACGATGTCGTTCCCGCGGGCCGCGAGCTGGCGGGCGAACTCGGCGCCGATGCCCGATGTGCCGCCCGTGATCAGAGCCGTACCCATGGCCGTTACGATACGGTGCATCGGAGCACCGTTCCCGCCGCGGGCGGCATCGCCCCGACCAGGAAAGGCCTCGATCCATGACCCGGCGCAGCTCGCATCACGAATCCTCCGCGGAATTCGTTGCCGAGGAGATCGCCTTCGAACCGCCCCTCACCGACGGGCGCTCGCTCGAAGAGGGCCGATTCGACGTGCGCGAGTTCGCCCGCACGGCACGGGCGAGTCACCGCGGCCAGCTCGACCTGGATCAGATCACGGCGTCCGGGTTGACCGACGACGCGATCCGACTGCTGCGCCTGCTGCGCGACCTCGAGCGCTCCACGATGCAGCGCATGCGCAACGTGCTGGTCACCGCGACCCACAAGGATGCACGGGTCACCGCCTTTCTCAGTACCTGGGCGTTCGAGAAGTACTGGTTGGCCGATGCGCTCGACGCCGTGCTCGAGGCCACCGGCGACGACCTCCACTCCTCGGCGCCGGCCGGCGGGCTGCGTACGGTGGTGCTGGAACGCCGCGAGCGCCGCGGCGCGGTCGCGCGGGCGATCCAAGGCAACATCGACGGCCCCCAGATCGTCGCGGCCCACGTGACCACCGGACTGATCGACGAATGGATCACCCAAGCGGCATATCGACGCCTGGGCGAACTGGCCAAGGGCCTGCACTCGATCGTCGCCCTCATCAACGGGATCAAAGACCGACACATCGCCTTCCTCTCGGAGGAGGCCAAGCGCCGGCTCGCCAGCTCGGCGCGGGCGCGCAAGCTGGCCGCCCGAGAGGTGAAGCACGCGGTCTGGCCGATCGGTGCGGTCGAGCACTCCGATGACGACCGCACCTTCTTCGACGAGACCGTCTTCGGCACGGACAACGGGCGGGCCGAACTCGGTCGCATCGAGGAGCTGGTGCGCGCGCTTCCCGGGCTCGCGCCCGTGGCCTCGACCATTTCTGCGAGACTCATTCCGTGACAGCTGCGTCTTCGAGGGCCAAGAGAGCAACGACCGATCTCGGCTCCGCGCACGTCTTCCTGACCGGGGCGACCGGTTTCGTCGGGCAGGCGGTGCTCGAGCGACTGCTCTCGGCGCACCCCGACACCACCATCTCGATCCTGGTCAGAACGAAGGCCGGCGAAGACACCGCGGCCCGTGTGGCCGAACTGCTGGCCAAGCCGGTGTTCGACTCGTGGCGGCAGAAGGTGGGCGACAAGGCGGTCGAGAAGGCGGCCAAGGAACGCATCCGGATCGTCGAGGGCGCCATGGGCTCGATCCCGGCGTTGCCGAAGGATCTCGACGTCGCGATCCACTCCGCATCGGTGGTCAGCTTCGACCCGCCGATCGACGAGGCCTTCGACACGAACGTGAACGGCGCGATCAACCTGTACGAGCGACTGCTCGAGACCGGGGGCGACCCGCGCGTCGTGCACGTCTCCACCTGCTACGTCGGCGGGCTCCGCAAGGGAGTGGCGCCCGAGGCGCGGCTCACCCACGAGGTTGACTGGCGCGCCGAATATGCGGCGGCCAAGGCGGCGCGCGACCGGGTCGAGATCCTGTCGCGCGAGTCCGACCAGCTGCGGGTCTTCATGGATGCCGCGCGCGCCAAGCACGGCAAGGAGGGTCCGCAGGCGGTCGCCAAGGCGAGCGAGGCCGCCCGTCTGGCCTGGGTGAAGTCGGAACTCGTCGACGCCGGCCGCACCCGCGCCCAGTCGCTCGGCTGGACCGACGTCTACACGCTCACCAAGGCCTTCTCCGAGCGCGCCGCCGAAGAGCTCTGGGGCGAGAACGGGCACCGCCTGTCGATCGTTCGGCCGGCCATCATCGAGAGCGCGCTGAAGCATCCCTTCCCGGGTTGGATCGACGGCTTCAAGGTCGCCGACCCGCTGATCATCGCCTACGGCCGCGGGCTGCTTCCCGAGTTTCCGGGGCTGCCCGACTCGATCCTGGACGTCATCCCGGTCGACTACGTGGTGAACGCCATCCTGGCCGCGGCGGCGAACCCCGCCGACAAGAACAAGCCGGAGTACTACCACGTGGCGTCCGGCGCCTCGAACCCGCTGCCGTTCCACCAGGAGTTCCAGTACGTCAACACGTACTTCACCGAGCACCCGATGAAGAACAAGAAGGGCGAGGACCTCGCCGTCCCGACCTGGAAGTTCCCGATCGGCAACAAGGTCGAGCGCGACGTGAAGCGCAAGGAGCGGCTCGCGCTGCGGGCCGAGAAGCTGCTGGGGCGCCTGCCGGACACCGAACGGGTGCGGCGCTGGCACAACCAGATGATCCGCAACATCGCCGACCTCGAGACGCTGCGCAACTTCACCCAGCTTTACCGCGTCTACGTGCAGACCGAGATCATCTTCGACGACCGCAACCTGCGCGGCCTGCACGAGTCCCTCCCCGCCGACAAGCGCGCCGAGTTCGGCTTCGACATCGAGGCGATCGACTGGGAGGACTACATGCTCCATGTCCACTTCCCGGCGATCATCGCGCTGACCACCGAGTTCTCGGCGAAGCGGGCTGCGAAGAAGGCGGCTGCTGTCGCCGCTGCACCGCCGACGGACGAGCTGGCGGCACGTTCCGATGTACTGGCGGTCTTCGACCTCGAGGGCACCGTCGTCGACTCCAACATCGTGCAGCAGTATCTGTGGGTGCGCTCCGCGGGCGTGCGCAAGGCGGCGTGGCCGGGCGAGGTGCTGTCGATCCTGGGGTCGTTGCGCGGCTACCTGCGCGCCGAGAAGCGCGACCGCGGCGAGTTCATCCGCTCCTTCCTGCGTCGCTACGCGGGGATCCCGGAGGCCCGCCTGCAGAAGATCGTGCGCGGCGGGTACGCCGACACGATGTACCGGCACACCAGCCCGGCCGCGATCCGCGCGATCAAGGCGCACCGGGATGCCGGGCACCGCACCGTCCTCGTCACCGGCTCGATCGAGACTCTCGCCGAACCCCTCGCCGGCCTGTTCGACGAGGTGGTCGGCGGACACATGCACGAGAAGGACGGCGTGCTCACCGGCTACCTGGCCAAGCCACCGCTCGTCGACGAGGCGCGCGCGGCCTGGGTGCGCCGCTATGCGGAGGAGCACGGGCTCGACCTCGCCGCGTCGTACGGCTACGGTGACAGTCACGCCGACCTGGTGTGGCTCGAATTGCTGGGGCATCCCCACGCGGTCAACCCGGACACCCAACTGGCACGGGAAGCGCAACGAAGAAATTGGAAGATCGACACCTGGAAACGCGGCACTCGCTCACCGAAGCGTGATGTGATGGTGGCCACGGCCCAGCACGCCGATCGCGCTCCCGAACACGCGAACTGAAGGAACCAGCATGGCATTCGACATCGTGAAGTACACGACGAACTCGTCGGCGGTCGGCTGGAGCGATCTCGATTTCGACACCTTCGACAGCCAGCCCCTGCCGGACTCGACGCTGCGCACCCTCGTCTATATGTGCAATGTGGAATATCACACGGTCTGCTACCTGCGTGACCTGTTGACCACGCCCTCGCACAAGGAGCCCGAGATCGGCGCCTTCATGACGATGTGGAACCGCGAGGAGTTCTGGCACGGCGAAGCGCTTGCCGCGGTCCTCGCCAAACACGGCATCGAGATGAACTTCGACGAGTTGAAGGCCAACCGCCTGAAGCTCGGGTGGAAAGACCGGCTCGACCCGATCAAGCAGTCCCTGCTCGGCGGCCTGGTGGGCATGGACTTCGTGGCCGTGCACATGGCGTGGGGCGCTGCCAACGAGTGGTCGGCCAACGCCGCCTACCTGCGGATGGCGAAGCAGGAGAACCACCCGGTGCTCGGCGAGCTGCTGAAGCGGATCGCGGCTCAAGAGACCAAGCACGTCGCGTTCTACGCCTCGCAGGCCCGCGACCGCCTCGCGGCCAGCAAGAAGGCCCGCGTGATCGCGCGCTTCGCGCTGAAGAAGTTCTGGGGTCCCGTCGGATCGACTATCTCGACCGACGAAGAAGTCACCCACGTGATGGGCCAGCTGTTCAGCGGCGAAGAGGGCCGCAAGCTGATCCGCGACGTCGACTCGCACATCGCGAAACTGCCGGGCATGGAAGGGCTCACGATCGTCGAGACCTCGCTGGATGCCCGCCACATCCCGGCGACCGGCCCGGGTGCGCACGAGCGCGAACTGGTCGGCGCGGCGTAGAACGGTCGCTGTGGCGGCGCCAGAGGGTCTCCCGGCGTGGCAGCGAGCGATGACCGACTTCCATCGCCGGGGCGATCTGCCTCGATAGGGTCCCGAAACCGCATTTCAGTTTGCGCTGCATTGCGCCCGAACTGAAATGGGAAAGGCAGAGGGTTGCGGGGAGTCGCGAGCGCGCTCCAGAACGTGGCGCGAAACCACTCCGCGCGCCCTCACGCGGGGATCGTGATGCGGAAGACCGCCCCGCCCGCCGACGCCCCCTGCGCCGAGATGGAGCCGCCCATGCGTTCGACGAGCCGGGCGGCGATCGAGAGCCCGAGTCCCGTGCCCACGGGGCGCGTGTCGCGGTAGCGCTCTCGGAGTACGCCGCGCTCGAAGGCGCGCTCGGCATCCTCGTCGGTCAGTCCCGGGCCGCCATCGGCGACCGACACCACGACCGACGACCCCGCGCGCGCGGCCGACAGCTGCACCCGTGATCCCGCGGGGCTGACCCGCAGGGCGTTCTCGATCAGCCCGTCGAGCACCTGGCGCAACCGGGCTGCGTCGGCGGTCGCCACGACCGGGCCGGATGCCGCGACCTCGACGACGACTCCGCCCGAGGTCGCCGTCGCATGCCAGGCGCTGGCGACCTCCGTCAGCACCCCCTGCACATCGACCGAGGTCGGAGTCAGCGAGAAGTCGTCGGCCTCGAGCCGTGCCAGCGCGAGCAGATCGGTCGTGAACGAGGTGAGGCGTTCCGCCTCGGCCTCCAGGGTCTTGCCGACCTGTGTCAGCTGATCGGCGGGCACGAGCCCGTCGCCCAGCGCCTCGGCATAGCCCCGGATGGCGGTGAGCGGAGTGCGCAACTCGTGCGAGATCGAGAGCAGGAACTCGCGCTGCCGCCCCTCGGAGTGCACCAGCGCGCTGTCGAGCGACCCCAGTGCCGCCTCGACGTCGCCGACCTCGGGGATGCCGCTGGGCGCGAGCGCGACATTCCGCTGCCCGGCGGCCATCCGACGGGCGGCCGCCGCAAGACGGACGAGCGGTGTGGCCAGAGCCCGCGCCACGAAGAACGCCGCGATGGCCGCGACCACGAAGCCGATGGCGAGCGCGAGCAGAATGCGGCCGAGCACGGTCGGGGTGAGCGCGCGAACAGTCCCGACATCCTGGATGGCGACCACACCGCCGCCCTGCGCGGTGGGGCGGCCCTCGAGCAGATAGGTGGCACCGCCGCTGCGCACCGTGGTGGAGACATCCCGCCCCGCCCGCAGCTGCAGGATGACGCGGCGCGGCACCGGGGCGGAGCCGGTCACCGCGCCCCCGGGCGAGACCGCGGCGACGAGCGTTCCCGGGTTGTCGAGCTGCGACAGGCCGGCGATGATCGCGTCGCGGGTCGCGGGCTTCGCGGCGGCGAGACGGTCGACCTGCGCGCTGAGATCGCTGCGAGCTGCACTGGTGTCGACCGAGCGCACCAGCTGGAGGGCGGCGATGGCGGTCACGAGCACGGCGATCAGCGCCACGATCACCGTGGCGGCCAGGATGCGGGTGCGCAGTGAGACGCCACGGGTGGCGGGTGCGGCGGGCGCCGGAGCGGGCGAGGCCGGAAGCCCGGTCACCCGCCGCCCTCCTGCAGCGAGTAGCCCACGCCGCGCACCGTGCGGATGGGATCCGGCTCGCCCAACTTGGAGCGCAGCTGCGCGATGTGCACGTCGACGGTGCGGCTGCCGCTGTAGTCCGCGACGCCCCACACCGACGACAGCAGCTGCTCCCGGCTGAATACCTGCCCAGGATGCGCCAGCAGATGCGCGAGCAGGTCGAACTCGGTGGCGGTGAGGTCGACCTCCGCGCCATCGACCATGACGCGGCGCGCCCGTTCGTCGAGCTCGAGCCGCCCGGCGCGGCGCACGACGGATGCCGACGGAGCGGCGGCGCGGCGGACCAGGCCCTTGACCCGCGCCACCAGCTCGCGCGGCGAGAACGGCTTCGTGAGATAGTCGTCGGCGCCGAGCTCCAGGCCGACCACGCGATCGATCTCGCTGTCGTGCGCGGTCACGAACACCACGGGAACCCAGTTCTGCTCGGCGCGCAGCCGGCGAACCACCTCGGTGCCGTCCATGCCCGGAAGACCGACGTCGATGATGACGGCGACGGGAGCAAGGCGACGGATGTCGGCCAGCCCTTGCGCGCCATCGGTGGCCAGATGCACGCCGAACCCCGCCTGGGTGAGGTACAGGCGCTCCAACTCGGCGATCGTGCGTTCGTCTTCGACGATGACGACCATCCCGCGACCGGTGCTCTCCGTCTCGGCGGTCATGGGGTCATTCAACCGCACGACAGGCGCCGAGAGGCTCACGGCTCGTCGCCGGTCGCGCCCGCCTGATCTCCCGCGTCGGCGTTGGATCCCGCCTCGGTGTTCGCTGTGTCGGCCGAGTCGAGATCCTGGGTGATCCCCGCGACCGCGGCGGAGTCATCGGTCGCCGGAGCGGACGAGGTCGTCTCGGTCGTGCCGCCTGCCCCCGGTGCGCCGACGGAGCCGGCGCCGGGCTGGGCGCCGAGCTTGCCGCATCCGGTCAGGGCGACCAGGAGGGCCAGCGTCACCGCCGGTACGACGACCCGGGATGCCCCGACGCTCACTTCAGCGCCGCCGCGATCGCGCGGCCGTCCTGCGCGGCGGCCTTGCTGTCGGCGAGGGCGTCGCGCGCTGCCGCACGGTCGTCGGTCAGGATCGCGTGATTCGCGTTGTAGGCGGCAGGCGTCACGGCCAGGGCGGCCGCAGCGAGTCCGGTGGTCTTGGTCACGGCATCCGCCGTCTTGGCCTGCATGTCGGCCAGCTTGGCCTGGAGGTCGGGCGTGACCTTGTCGGGGTGAGCCGCGAAGTAGCTCGAGATCTTCGTCGCCGCGGCCTGCAGCTTCGGGATGGCGGTATCGGTCAGGCCATCGGCGGCGGCCGCGATGTAGCTCTGGCGGAGCGCGACCGCGTACACCCGGTAGTCGGTGAAGATGCTGCGGTAGTCGGTCCATGCCGTGGCGGCTGTCGTGTCGGCGGCGATCTTGGACTGCAAGGTCTGCATGCCGCTCAGGTCGGCGTTCAGGGTGGCCAGAACGGTGGCCTTGTCGGACGCGTTCAGCGTCTTGGTCGCGTTGACCTTGCCGATGCCGGTGTTGAGCGAGGTGATGCGCTTGGCGGTCGCGGCGGCTCCGGCCTGCTGGATCGCCGACAGACTCGAGTGCGACGTGACCGGCGTGCCGTCGGAGGTCGCTGCCGTCGCGGGCAGCGCGCAGGCGAGCGAGCCGAGCGTGAGAACGCCGACCGTCGCGACGCCGGTGAGAACGCGGGAGGTGAGGAAGCGGGACATGATGACTCCTGTCGTCAGATGAAGCGGATGACGACAGAGTGGCCGCGCCGCATTCGACGCCGATCAGGCGAATGTACGGGCTCGGTAAAGCCGGACTACGCCTCGACGGCCGCCAGTTGCCCGCACGCCCCGTCGATCTCTTTGCCGCGGGTGTCGCGCAGGGTGGTCGGGATGCCCGCCGCCTCGAGTCGGCGCACGAACTCGTTCTGCACATCGGGCTCGGACGCGGTCCAGATGGACCCCGGTGTCGGGTTGAGCGGGATCGGGTTCACGTGCACCCAGCCGTGCCCGCGCTCGTTGAGCTTCTGCGCGAGCAGGTCGGCGCGCCAGCCGTGGTCGTTCATGTCCTTGATGAGCGCGTACTCGATCGAGACCCGACGACCGGTGGCGTCGAAGTAGGCGCGGGCGGCGTCGAGCGCCTCGTCGACCTTCCAGCGCGAGTTGACGGGGATGAGCTCGTCACGCAGTTGGTCGTCGGGCGCGTGCAGCGAGAGCGCGAAGGTCACCGGGATCTTCTCGGCCGCGAGCTTGCCGATCGCGGGCACCAGCCCGACCGTCGAGACCGTGATGTGCCGCGCGCTCATGCCCAGCCCCTGGGGCTGCGGGGCGACCATCGTGCGCACCGCCTTCATCACGCGCGCGTAGTTCGCCAGTGGCTCGCCCATCCCCATGAAGACGATGTTGCTGACCCGCTCAGGCGTGGTCTCGCTGCGCTTCTTGCCGCCGAGTTCGCCATCTGCAATCGCTCGGTTGGCGCGCACCACCTGCTCGACGATCTCGGCGGCCGACATGTTGCGGGTCAGTCCCGCCTGGCCGGTCGCGCAGAACGGGCAGTTCATGCCACAGCCAGCCTGCGAGCTGACGCACAGCGTGATCCGGCCCGGGTAGCGCATCAGCACCGACTCGACGAGAGCTCCGTCGTGCAGCTTCCACAGGAACTTGATCGTGTCTCCGCGATCGGTCGTCAGGCGGCGCACCTCGGTCATCAGCGGAGGCAGCAGACCGGACACCAGCTCATCGCGACCGGATGCCGGCAGATCGGTCATGAGCGCCGGGTCGCTCGTGTAGTGCGTGAAGTAGTGGGTGGCGATCTGTCTGGCGCGGTAGGCCGGAAGGCCCAGCTCGGCCATCCGGGCGGCGCGCTCCTCGTCCGAGAGGTCGACCAGGTGCACGGGCGGCTTGCCGCGTTTCGGGCTCGCGAATTGCAGAAGGGGGCGGCCGTCGGCGCCCTTCGCCTGTGTCCACCCCTCGGTGGTAGGGCGGACCTGGGTGACGGGGCCCGGGATGCCGGGGGGCTCGGTCATGTCTGCAGCCGTCGTCAGCTGCTGTCGCGGCGGCTCAGACCTCGCCGGCGCGACGCCGTCGAGCTGCCTCCGCCTGCTCGATCAGCTCGTCGCGGGTGACCTCGCGGGTCGTCTCGCGATCGGAGGTGCCCTGCGCGGTCAGGCTGTTCTCGATGTCCTCGGACTGGCCGGAGTCGACGGTGTCCCAGGTGACCGCCGAGTCGGACTGGTTGCCGCTGGCGTTGGTGCCGTGGTCGGTGCTGCCGGGCGCGATGCCCTCGATGTTGCGATCGTCGGTGCTCATCCCGACAGTCTGCCATTCGGTGCGCCCGAAGGGATTCGAACCCCCAACCTTCTGATCCGTAGTCAGATGCTCTATCCGTTGAGCTACGGGCGCAATGGGTGTCGGCACGATGGCCAACCTGACGACTATATCAGCGGTCATGAGGGTGGCGCGTCCGCACACAGAGGTTCGGAGCGCCGCCGACGGGACCAACGACCCTGTTCGACGCGACTCCCCGTGCCGAAACATGGCCTCACGGTGAGGAGGCCCCCATGGCGATGAGCGCCAGCAATCTGCTGTCGAGAGCGGAAATGGAGGGAGTGGTCGGTGAGATCCGGCCGGAACTCTGCTGGGAGGCTCTCGAGTCGAACACCCTGGGTCGTCTCGCGGTGGCGCATGACGACACCATCGACATCTTCCCGATCAACTACGTGGTCGACGGGGCGAGGATCTACTTCCGCACCGCAGCGGGCTCGAAGCTGCTGGACATCAAGGCGCACTCGCACGTGGCCCTTGAGATCGACGACGTCGACGACGTCGCAGCGTACAGCGTCGTCGTCAAGGGCAGGGCTGCCGCCCTCGACTCGGTCTCCGATGTGGCAGAGGCTGATGCGCTGCCCCTGACCTCGTGGATCCCCACGATGAAGCTGCGCTGGGTCAGGATCTGGCCGGCCGAGGTCACCGGTCGAGTGTTCCGTCGCGGCAAGGAGGAGAGCCCCTATGTCTGACTCGACGAAGACGCGAGCTGCGAAGACAGCACGGCAGACCGGGCCAAGCACGACGGCGTCGCACGTGCTTCGCTTCGGCGAGGTCGGCATGGCCGATGTGCCGCGAGTCGGGGGCAAGAACGCCTCGCTCGGCGAGCTGATCTCCGCACTGTCGGGTGAAGGCGTTCGGGTTCCCGACGGCTTCGCGACGACGGCAGAGGCCTACCGGTGGTTCGTCACGCACAACGGCCTCGAGGGCCGCATCTCGGCCGAGCTCGACGCCTATCGCAGCGGAGCCATCACCCTCCAGACCGCGGGCGAGACGATCCGCGAGGCGTTCCTGTCCGGGGAGTTCCCTCCGGCGCTGGCAGCTGAGATCCGCGCGTCGTATGCCGCACTGGCCGAGGGCAGCGGCCTGACGCACCCGGCCGTTGCGGTGCGCAGCAGCGCGACCGCCGAAGACCTGCCGGATGCCAGCTTCGCCGGCCAGCAGGAGTCGTTCTTGAACGTCGTGGGGGAACGGCAGTTGCTGGATGCCTGCCGTCGCTGCTTCGCATCGCTCTTCACCGACCGCGCCATCACCTACCGACAGCTCAAAGGCTTCGACGACCTCTCGGTCGCCCTGTCCATCGGGGTGCAGCGGATGGTCCGCAGCGACCTCGGTGCCTCGGGTGTGATGTTCTCGCTCGACACCGAGAGCGGATTCCCTCGCGTCGCGGTGATCAATGCCGCCTGGGGCTTGGGCGAGCTGGTCGTGCAGGGGATCGTGGATCCCGACAGCTACATGGTCTTCACCCCGCTGCTCGACGATCCCGAGCTGTCGCCGATCATCGAGCGCACGGTCGGGGCCAAGGAGCGCAAGATGGTCTACAGCCGCGGCTCCAGCGCTCGCACCCGCACGATCGACACCACTCGTCGGGAGCGCGAGGCGCTTGTTCTGGAAGACGCCGACATCCTTCAGCTGGCCCGCTGGGCCGTGATCGTCGCCAAGCACTACCAGCGGCCGATGGACATGGAGTGGGCGAAGGACGGCGCGACCGGAGAGCTCTTCCTGGTGCAGGCCCGCCCCGAGACCGTTCAGGCCGGCAAGTCGGTGTCGGCGTTCGTCGTCAACCGGCTCACCGGTGAGGGGCCGCTGCTGCTGCGCGGCTCGGCGATCGGCGAGGGCATCGCCAGCGGCGAGGTCTGTGTCATTCGCGACCCGTCCGAGATCGCGCGGTTCCGCGACGGGGCGATCCTCGTCACCGAGATGACCGACCCCGACTGGGTGCCGATCATGTCTCGCGCCGCGGGCATCATCACCGAGCACGGGGGAACCACCAGCCACGCCGCGATCGTCAGCCGTGAACTGGGCAAGCCCGCCGTCGTCGGCACCGGCAACGCGACCAGCGTGCTGCAGGAGGGTCAGCCGGTGACGCTGAGCTGTGCAGAAGGCGAAGAGGGTCACGTCTACGGAGGCATCCTGGGCTTCGAGCGCGACGAGATCGACCTGAGCGCGATCCCGTCGACCCGCACCCGGCTGATGGTCAACATCGCGAGCCCGGCTGCGGCCTTCCAATGGTGGCGCCTACCGGCAGCCGGCGTCGGACTGGCCCGCATGGAGTTCATCATCAGCAGCGGCATCCGGGTCCACCCCATGGCGCTCGTGCATCCGGAGAGAGTCAGCGCCGCCGGCGATCGCGCCACCATCGCCCAACTCACCCGAGGCTGGGCAGACGGCTCCACCTACTTCGTCGACACCCTGGCACGCGGACTCGCGAAGATCGCCGCGCCCTATCACCCGAACCCGGTCATCGTGCGGATGAGCGACTTCAAGTCGAACGAGTACGCGCATCTGGTCGGCGGCGGCGACTTCGAAACCCCGGAGGAGAATCCGATGATCGGATTCCGCGGGGCGTCGCGATACTACGACCCCCGATATCGCGAGGCGTTCGCGCTCGAGTGACGTGCGATCCGGATGGTGCGCTCGCAGCTCGGCTTCCGCAACGTCATCGTGATGATCCCCTTCTGCCGCACCGTTGCCGAAGCCGACCGGGTGCTCGCCCTGATGGCCGAGCACGGGCTGGAGCGAGGCGTCGACGGCCTCGAGGTGTACATGATGTGCGAGATCCCGGCGAACGTGATCGTCGCGAGCGACTTCGCGGCCCGCTTCGACGGCTTCTCGATCGGCTCGAACGACCTGACCCAGCTGACTCTGGGAGTCGACCGCGACTCGGGTGACCTCGCGGCGCTGTTCGACGAACGCGATCCCGCCGTGCTCAAGATGGTCGGCATGGCGATCCAGGGCGCACACGGAGCCGGGATCAAGGTGGGCATCTGCGGTCAAGCGCCGAGCGACTACCCCGAATTCGCCGAGTACCTCGTGGAGCAGGGCATCGACTCGATCTCACTCAACCCCGACAGCTTCTTGCGCACCGCGGGACACGTGGCGCGGATCGAGGCGAAGCAGTCGCGGTGAATCCGCCCACCGGCCTCAGCGACGCCGAGGTACGTGATCGGCGCGCTCGCGGGCAGGTCAATCGGATTCCCGATGACGCAGGGCGGTCGTTGGCCCGCATTCTCGTGGCGAACACCTTCACCGTCTTCAATGCGGTCGTCGGTGGCAGCTTCGTGCTCCTGCTCGTCATCGGGTCCTGGCAGGACGCGCTGTTCGGCGGCTTCGTCATCGCCAACACCCTGATCGGCGTGGTGCAGGAGTTCCACGCCAAGCGCGTGCTCTCCCGTCTCGCGGTCGTGACGGCGCCGAAGGCGCATGTGCGCCGCGGTGGCCACGATGTGGAGTGCGCGGTCTCCGAGGTGGTGCGAGACGATCTGCTGATCCTGCGAGCGGGCGAGCAAGTCACGGCCGATGCGATCGTGGTCGAGGGTGACGGGATCGACGTCGACGAGTCGTTGCTGACCGGCGAGGCTGAGCCGGTCGCAGCGGGCGTCGGTCGCGAACTGCTGAGCGGCTCGCTCGTCGTGGCCGGAAGCGGCCTCGCGCGGGTCATCCGGGTCGGCCCCGACTCCTACGCGGCCAGGATCACCCGCGAAGCGCGCCGCTTCTCACTGGTGAACAGCGAGCTGCGTCGCTCGATCGACCGCGTGATCCGCTGGATCTCGATCGCCCTCATCCCGGTGGCAGCGGTGGTGCTGAACGGACAGGTCCAGGCTGCGGGAGGCTGGTCTGCCGTGCTCGCCCCTGGCGCGTGGCGTGAGGCCGCGATCTCGTCGATCGCCAGTGTCATCGCGATGGTGCCGGCGGGATTGGTCTTCATCACCTCGGTCGCCCTCGCGGTCGGAGCGGTCCGCCTCTCGCGCAGCGGCGTGCTGGTCAGTGAGCTCGCTGCGGTCGAGGGGCTCGCCCGCGTCGACGTGCTGTGCATCGACAAGACCGGCACGCTGACCGAGGGCGCCATGACCCTCGACCGGATCGATCCGATCGGGGCGAGCGCGCCGGATGCGCGTGCGGCGCTGGCCTGGCTGGCCGCCGACCCAGCCGCCAACGCCACCTCCCGCGCCATCGGCGAGCGGTACGGCGCAGCCGAACGGGCGGGCAGCACTCCTGTCGCCACGGTGCCGTTCTCGAGCGTTCACAAATGGAGCGCGGTCGAGTTCTCAACCGGGGTGTCCGGTGGCACGTGGGTTCTCGGCGGCGCCGACGTCGTGCTGAACGACGCCCCGGACTCGGCCGATGTCCGCGCCCGCGCCGCCGACCAGGCCGCGGCCGGGTCGCGAACTCTCGTGCTCGCCCACTCGGCACGACCCATCCCACCGGCTCGGGCGGACGGACCCGGCTGCCGGGCGGGCTGCGTCCGGTTGCGCTGCTCATCCTGGGCGAGCGCATGCGCGAGGATGCCGCCCGCATCGTCCGCTACTTCGACGACGAGGGCGTGCAGATCTGCGTCCTCTCCGGCGATGATCCGCGCACCGTCGCCGCCATCGCACGAGCGGCCGGATTGCCTGCGGATCTGGACGGCGTGGATGCGCGCACCCTCCCCGCAGACCCCTCCGCCCTCGTGCGGGCCGTCACCACGCACCGCGTGTTCGGCCGAGTGACCCCGGAGCAGAAGAAGACCATGGTGCTCGCCCTGCAGTCTGCCGGGCATACGGTCGCCATGATCGGCGATGGCGTGAACGACACCCTGGCCCTCAAGTGCGCCGATCTCGGCATCGCGATGGGTTCCGGCTCCGGCGCCGCCCGGGGAGTCGCGCGTGTGATCCTCCTCGACGATGGGTTCGCCGGTCTGCCCGGGGTGGTCGCAGAGGGCCGCCGCGTGATCGGGAACGTCGAACGGCTCGCCCGTCTGTTCCTCACGAAGACCGTGTTCGCCATCGCGCTCGGTCTCACCTTCGGCGCGATGCTGCTGCCGTTTCCCTTCCTGCCGCGGCAGTTGTCGGTCGTCGACGGACTCACGATCGGACTTCCGTCGCTGGTCCTGGCCTTCCTGCCCAACCCGACCCCGTATCGGCGGGGGTTCCTGCGCAGGACCCTGCGCTTCTGCGTGCCAGCCGGCCTGATCGTCGCGGCGGCGACCTTGGCGGTCGTCACCCTCGCCAGTGGACTCGGTCTTCCGCGCGCTCAGGTGGAGACGGCGGCGGTGATCACGCTCACCCTCAGCGCGCTGTGGGTGCTGGTCATTCTCGCCCGACCGCTGACCCGACGGACCGGCGCGGTGGTCGCCGGTGCGTACCTGGGCTTGGTGGTCGTGCTCTCGGTTCCCTTCGCACGCGACTTCCTGCTGCTCGAGCTGCCCCCCGTCGGCATCGTCGCGGCGGCGATCGTGATCTCGGGCGCGGCGAGCCTGCTTCTCGAGGTCGTGCAGCGGACGACAGGGAGGCCCATCTTTTTCCGACCTCGATATCGCTCCGGTCGGTGATGGCGAGAGGATAGTCGCAGCGACCCGACGAAATGGAGCACCCGATGGCCTACGCCGTATCCAACCCCCTGACCGGCAAGACCGGGCAGACCTTCCCGACCTTCGATGCGGCACAGGTCGAGCACGCGGTGGCGGCTGCCGACCGGGCGCATCGCGAATGGTCGTCGAGCACGACGCCCGCGCAGCGCGGCGAGCTGCTGCGCAAGGCCGCGCAATTGCATCGGGACCGCCGCGACGAGCTCGCCGACCTGATCGTCGAAGAGATGGGCAAGATCCGCGAGGGCGCGCTCGGCGAGGTCGACTTCGCCGCCGACATCCTCGACTACTACGCCGACAACGCCGAGCAGATCTGCAGCGACCAGCCGCTGACGATCCTCGGCGACGGGACCGCCGTCATCCGACGCACCTCGCTCGGCCCGCTGCTCGGCATCATGCCGTGGAACTTCCCGTACTACCAGGTCGCCCGCTTCGCCGGGCCGAACCTCGCGCTCGGCAACACCGTGCTGCTCAAGCACGCCAGCCAGTGCCCCTCGTCGGCGGCAGCGCTCGAGAAGATCTTCCTCGACGCCGGATTCCCCGAGGGCGCGTACGTCAACCTCTATGTCACGAGCGAGCAGGTCGCCGAGATCATCGCCGACCCGCGCGTGCACGGCGTCTCGCTGACCGGCTCCGAGGCGGCGGGGGCGGCCGTCGCCGAGGTGGCCGGCCGCAACCTCAAGAAGGTCGTGCTCGAGCTGGGCGGCTCCGACCCGTTCATCGTGCTCTCGACCGACGACCTCGACGCGACCGTCCAGGCAGCGGTGGATGCCCGCCTCGACAACAGCGGACAGTCCTGCAACGGCGCCAAGCGCTTCATCATCGCCGACGAGCTGTACGACGACTTCCTGTCCAAGTTCGTGGAGAGCTTGAGCTCGGTGCACGCCGTCGACCCCACCACGCCCGACGCGGTGCTCGGCCCGCTGTCGTCGACCGCAGCCGCGGAGCAGCTCGAGGCGCAGGTGAAGAAGGCTGCCGCCGACGGCGCGACCATCGTGACCGGCGGCACCCGCGACGGAGCGCTGTTCTCCCCCACCGTGATCACCGGGGTCACCCCGGCGATGGACGCCTACGGCGAGGAGTTCTTCGGACCGGTCGCCATGGTGTTCCGGGCGAAGGACGAAGACGAGGCGGTGGCGATCGCCAATGGTACGAACTTCGGCCTCGGCTCGTACCTGTACACGACGGATGCCGCCCAGGCGGAGCGCGTGGCCGACCGCATCGAGGCCGGCATGGTCTACGTCAACCTGGTGCTCGCTGACAGCCCAGAGCTCCCGTTCGGCGGCGTCAAGCGCAGCGGAATCGGCCGCGAGCTGGGCCTGCTCGGTGCCGACGAGTTCGTCAACAAGAAGCTGATCCGCAGCGCCTGACGTCGGAGGGGGAACCCTCGGGCGCGTTGCTCGCGGAGAGGGAGAACTTGCGGAGACGGAGGGATTTGAACCCAAGCCTGCGGTCCGAAGTGCCGTGCGACGACGCGAAATCCTCAATAAAGACGGACCCTTCAACATCATGTAGATGCGACCTCGATCACCAGCATTGTGGGCAAACTGTGGGCACGAGTGTTTGGGCGCCCTACCCCCAAAGCACTTGGGATCCGGCCCAACGGCGTGCACCCAACTGCGGCACGAATCCATTCGGTCCAGAGGTTCGGCACGGACGCGGTCAGCCGAGCAGATTGGCCCCGATCGGGATAGTGCCGAACCAGAGAAGGACAGGCCCAATGGTCAGCATCAGCACCGAGCCCAGCAACACCAAAACGACCTGGAGGACGCCGATTCGTCGTCGAGCGACGTTGACAATCGCGAGGACCGCCGCGACGAGAGCGAGCAAGATAATCATGGCTTCGGCAACCAGCGCGAGCGGAAACAGGGCGTAGAGCTGGCCTTCTGCGTGGAAGACATAGAAGGGCCCCCGCATCAAGGCGAAAGTGATGATCCACAGACCGATGGAAATGAGGACGAGGATCGCGGCGACGTCGATCCGCGATCGGGGCGCTGGCTGTGCTTGCATGATGGCCCTAGTAGAGCAGAGAGGGTCCGCCGGGTGGCGGACCCTCTCCGGAGTGGTCAGATCAGCGCGTTGAAGAACACACCGCAGCCCGGGATCGGCGCTGTGGGCTGCGAGAACAGACACGGCAGCTGAGCTGCCGCGACATAGCTCGACTCATAGATCTTGTAGGCGTCGCTGTCCGGCGTGCCGATATAGAACTCGTGCTTGGGCATGTTGTCGTGGTACCCGTACACGAACGACACGACGGTACCTAGGACGATGTCCACCCTTGTATCGATCGGCGGCGCGCCCGACACAAGCGGGTTCGTAGCGGAGGCAGTGATCTCAGCGGCGCCCGACGTCGCGTTCGAGACCAACAACGTCGCATTCAGCTGGCTAAGCGGAGCCGTGGCCGAGGCGATCTCGGTGCAGCTGCCCGCGCCGTAGGTGCACTTGTACTTGTGGCTGGTACCCATCTCCTCGGCGTAGCTGACGGAATGGGTGCTGCCCCATGTCCAGGTGACCGTTTGCTTAAACCGGGCTGACTCGTTGGGGTTCCAAGTGCCGTGCCCGTCGCCGCCGAAGTAGACGAACGGTTTGGCGGGATCCCCGCTGTAGTCGGGATAGATGATCTTTGACTCCGGGATATACGCGATCCACTCGGTGATGAGTGGGTCCCACCCATCTCCGGGTCCCCGCCGAGCCTCCTTGCCTGCGACCGGGGCGGTGGTGAGCTTCCTGGTCAGGAGCTGCTGCGCCATTGACGAGCCGGACTTGCGAGCCATAATCGGCACCACCATGTTCGCCATATTGCCCTTGGCCGACATGCAGAAGCACGGCTGGTCTGTCGGTGGTGCGGTGACCTTCTCGTTGAAGATGCCCGCAGTCGCACTCCCGGGCGCCTGTGCATAGGTGCTACCGCAGGCCCGGACGTCGACGTTGGTCAGATCGGTTACTTCGTACATGTACTCCTTCGTACCGTCGGCCGTAACGTCGGTGTAGTCGTTCTCGCACGTGATCGCGATCGGAGTGAGTAGCCCGAGGCTGTCCGGCGGCAGGCCGTATGGGTCGTTCGTGATGCGAGCGATGAGCCTTGGCGTGTGAATCGTGCCGAAGATCTTCAGGTGGTTCGTGCCGCCGTTGGCGTCGACCGTGACCAGCGTCGACAGATCCGACGTCGAGTCGTACTGGTTGGTGTGCACGTCGATACGTGCGAGCTCGCCCGACGAGCCGGTGGCGACGACCAGCACGGAGCTGACCGGCGCCGAAAAGACCAAGCTCGATGTGGTGGAGGTCGCGATCGTCGCGCCGCTCGGGTCGTAGCCCACGTACGACGTCGCTCCCGCCACGCTGGTCATCGACAAGGTGAACGTCGTCGAGGTACGAGCCAACCCGGTCACCCGGAAGTCTGGGCTGCTTGATGGCGTACCGGTCGTCGGGGCTGCGACGGTGGTGAGGTCCGCAGCGGTGTAGCTGGCTCCCACGAGGGCGACCGAATCGGTGCTGTTCCTCCACAAGGCGAGGTACTCGTTCGCCCGACTTGCCGTGCCGAGGCTTGCTCGGGCGCCGGCCGGCGCCACCAGGCCGCTGCTCTTCGCAGCAGCGACGCCGGCGAGACCGAGCTCGTCGAGCGCGTCCGATGCGGCCACCAATAGACGGTTGGAGCTTGCGCCGAACAACTGCGCACCGTCGGCGACCCAGACGAAGGCCTTTAGCGGGTCGGAGACGTCGACGGTCGTCATCTGCTCATTCTCCGCAGCCGTCATCTGGGCGCCCGGCACGATGGCCGGGTCGAAGAAGGTGAGCTTCTTGCCGTTCACCGACGCGAAGAACGACGTCAGGGTGGCGGCGGCGGTGGTCGATTCGAAGATCACCAAGGGGATCCGTCGAGACATCGCATACGCGGTTGCGAGATTCACCGCCGAGGCGTTGTCCGACCGGGCGATCGCGTATTCGGCCGCGGTGGTTCCTGAAGCCGTCGTCCACCGCGTGAACAAGTCACTCGACTGAATGTAGGAGTCCTTCGTCACCCCCGCCGACGTGAGGCTCGACTGGAATGCGGTGGTGAACCACGACGGCGTCACGCTTACGAGGACCACGTGGGTAGCGTGCAAGGTCGACAAGCGGCTCGTGACATCGCTCGTCGTGGTCCCGCTCGTCGCCACCACCACCGGCAACTGCCGGACGGCGGCATAGGTCGAGGCCAGATGAACGGCCGCCGCGGAGTTCTCCGCGACGACCACCGTCGTGCTCCCGGCGCTGAAGGATAAAAGTTCACATATGAAGCGCCAAGCGTGCCGCTGACAACCGTTTCCGATGCGACGCTGGGATCCTCTCAACAAGGCGTCGACACGGTGCCAGCTCGCCCGAACCCAGTAAACAAGGCCCCGACAGCCGCAGGATCGCTCCCACGCTGCGGTGATCATGGCCTCAAAGTCATCGAGAGTCTCGAGGAGCGGCGGCCACGGATCGAAGGAAGAACCGCTCTGGTCAACTGCCATCCCGCCAGGGTAGTCCGGGCACATCCCCGATCGAGATTCGATGCCGCTCGACGAGAGACGGAGGGACTGCGACCCCCGGCAATCGTCAGGAGACCCCGAGTCATTGGGCTCTCGAAGCCGTGCCCACATCTTGCCCACACGTGGTGGGCACCGTGTGGGCAGACTGCCGTATTGCCCACAATCGGAGAGCATCAAAGGCCCGCCAACGTGAGCGAAACGGGACTCGCATCACTATTGAAATGCGGAGACGGAGGGATTTGAACCCTCGGAACCCTTGCGGGTTCTCCACCTTAGCAGGGTGGTGCACTCGACCGGACTATGCGACGTCTCCCGGTTGCCTTGCCATCATAGCCGGATCGAGGAGGCAGCCCCGAGCCGGTGAACCTCAGCCCTTGAACCCGACAGAGCAGGTGTAGGTGGCGGCCGACTGCCCCTTCAGCCCCGGGATCACTGTTGCGGGGGGCGCCGACGCGAGGTCGTCCGGCGGCGGCGTCGCGCTCGACGTCGAGCCCTTCTTGGTCGGGGTCGGCGTGGGCGTGGCACCGGCCTTCGGAGCGTTCGGGTCGAGCGTGGAGCCCCCGTGCGCGCCGGTCAGCGCGTTGGCGTCCAGCCCGATCGGCTGATCGTTCTTGATGGCCGTGAACAGCTGGTTGGCGATCGCGGGGATGGGCTGCACCTTGCCCGAGTAGATCCCGGTGCCCCCGGTGCGGCCGGGGTACTGGACGAAGACGATGTTCTCGAGCGGGATGTTCTTGAGCACGAGCGCCACCGACACCAGGGTGTCGAGATGCGTGAAGTTCTGGCTCAGCGTGATGTGCTGCGTAGCTGCCTGAGCGATCGCATAGAGCTTGCCGAAGTTGGTCAGGGTGTCGCTGCTCTTGATCTTGCGCACCAGCGCCGACAGGAAGACCTGCTGCGATCCGATGCGCCCGAGGTCGCTGCCGTCGCCGACACCGTGCCGGCTGCGGAGGAATTGCAGCGCATCGATGCCCTGCAGGGTGTGCGTCCCCGCCGAGAGGAAGGTTCCGGTGTACGGGTCGTTGATCGCCGAGCCGACGCACACGTCGACGCCGCCGACGGCGTCGGACATCGCGGCGACGCCGGTGAAGGTGATGAGACCCGCGAACTGGATGGTCAGGCCCGTCAGGTTCTGAACGACCAGCACCGTGCACGCCAGACCGCCGTAGGCGAGCGAGTTGTTGATGGGGAGACCCGCCGCACCGCCGCCCTTCGGGCACTTCGGGAACGGCACCACCATGTCGCGCGGGATGCTGACGACGGTCGCGCTCTTCTGATCCTGGGCGACGTGCATGAGCATCGTGACGTCATTCAATTCGCCGCCATCGCCCGGGCCCGCGCCGATGCCGTCCTGGCCCTGGCGGGTGTCGCTGCCGACGAGCAGGATGTTGAACCCGCCGCTGAACGAGGCGATGTTTGGCGGCGGCCCCTGGGTGTCGGCCTGGATCGTGGCCGTCTTGATGTTGGACTGAAGCTGCAGAGCCGCGATCCCGGCGACCGCGCCTCCGGCGACCAGCGCGACGGCGAGCGTGCCTCCGACGAGCCCCAGCACCGTCTTCCACGCAGCGGACTGCTTCAGGCGCCCGTGGCGGGCAACACCCTCGACACGAGGGGAGCGGTTGGAGCGGTCGCGGAGTTCGCTCACGTCGGCACCTCAAATCTTGTCGGAAGCGGAGGGCGTGGGATTCGAACCCACGGAACATCACTGCTCACCAGTTTTCAAGACTGGCTCCATCGGCCGCTCGGACAGCCCTCCAGGTTGACCGAAGGTCGAGTGTAACCGATGCCGGCTGATCAACCCTGGAAGGTCGCCGTCAGCCAGAAGTGTCCCGTCAGGCTGGGAAGTGCCTCGCCAGAGCGACGGCCACCCCGTCGTCGAGGTCGGTGGCGGTCCGCTCGCTCGCCGCGTCGAGCACCTCGTCGGGCGCCTGACCCATGGCGACGCCCACGCCGCCGCCGCTGACCGCCCAGTTCAGCATGTCGATGTCGTTGCGGCCGTCGCCGATCACCAGGACGCGATCGGGAGAGATCCCGAGCTCGGTGCGCACCCGCTCGAGGCCGGTCGCCTTGTTGACGCCGTCGGGGGCGATGTCGAGCCACGCGGTCCATCCGACGTTGTAACTGACCTTGTGCAGGCCCATCTGCTCGACGATGGCCAGGAAGTCCTCGATCGCGTGCCCGGGCGAGATGACCACGACGCGTGTGGCCTGGACGTGCAGCAGCTCCTCGAACGCCACCTTCTGACGGGATGCCGCGAGCGCCCCCTCGGGAAAGTTGCCCGTGAAGCGGAACACCCCGTCGGCGTCCTCGACCGCATAGCTCGCTCCCGCGAGATGCCCGTGGATCGTGGTCAGCACCTCGGCCGGATCGAAGGTCTCGACGAAGGCCGTGGAATAGCCGACCGGTGCCGCGGCGTCACGGCCCAGCACGATCGCTCCGTTGGCGCAGACGACGTACGACGAGGTCAGTCCCAGGCGGTCGACAACGGGAAGCGTCATCGAGACGGATCGACCGGTGGCGATCATCACCTCGTGGCCGAGCGCGGCCACCCGGCGCACCTCGCGTGCGGTGTCGTCGCCCAGCGAGCCGTCTTCGCGCAGCACGGTGCCATCGATGTCGAGGGCGATCAACCACGTATCACGGCTCATGAGACAGGGGCGAGCACATCCAGCCCAAGCACCGGCCGCAACGCCTCGGGCACCACGACCGAGCCGTCGGCCTGCTGGTGCGTCTCGAGGATCGCGACGATCCACCGGGTGGTTGCGAGGGTCCCGTTGAGGGTCGCCACGGGTGCCGTCTTGCCCGAGTCCGTGCGGTAGCGGATGTCGAGGCGGCGCGCCTGGTAGGTCGTGCAGTTGGAGGTCGAGGTGAGCTCGCGGTACGCGTCTTGCGTCGGCACCCAGGCCTCGACGTCGTACTTGCGCGCGGCGCTCGAGCCGAGGTCTCCTGCCGCGGTGTCGATCACGCGGTAGCTCAGGCCGAGCGATTGCAGCATGCCCTCCTGCAGGGCGAGCAGGCGCTCATGCTCGGCTTCGGCATCCGCCGGGTCGATGTAGCTGAACATCTCGAGCTTCTGGAACTGGTGCACCCGGATGATGCCGCGGGTGTCCTTGCCGGCCGACCCCGCCTCGCGCCGGTAGCAGGTCGAGATGCCCGCGTAGCGGAGCGGACCCTTCGACACGTCGAGGATCTCGTCTTTGTGATACCCGGCGAGCGCGACCTCGCTCGTGCCGGTCAGGTACAGCTCGTCGGCCGGGAGGTAGTAGACCTCATCGGAGTGCTCGCCGAGGAATCCGGTGCCCGCCATGATCTCGGGCCGCACGAGGGTCGGCGTGATCAGCGGGGTGAAACCGGCTTCGAGGGCCCGCTGCAGGCCGAGCTGGATGAGCGCGAGCTCGAGTCGGGCCCCGACGCCCTTGAGAAAGGTGAACCGCGCGCCGCTGACCTTCGCGCCGCGCGCCATGTCGATCGCGTCGAGCTTCTCGCCGATTGCGAGATGGTCGAGCGGCTCGAACGAAAAGGTCGGCTTCTCGCCGACGGTCTTGAGGGTGACGAAGTCGTCTTCTCCGCCCGCAGGCACCCCGTCGATGACGATGTTCTGGATGCTGCCCGCGATGCGCGCGAAGTCGGCCTCGGCATCCGCCACCTTGGCTTGGCCTGCCTTGACCCGGGCGGCGAGGGACTGCGCCTCGGCGACGAGCGCGGCCTTCTGCTCCTTCGGCGCGGCCGCGACGACCTTGCCGAACGCGTTCTGCTCGGCGCGGTCCGCTTCGAACGCCGCGATCGCCGTGCGTCGAGCGAGATCGGCCGCCAACGCCTCGTCGACGAGCTCGACGGACGAACCGCGCAGCCTCTGCGAGGCTCGAACGGCATCCGGATTCTCGCGCAGCAGCTGGGGGTCGATCACCCCGCCAGTCTAGAGAAAGGGGTCCGGCTAGCCTGAACCCATGGCCACCCCCGAGACCCGTGCGAAGCGGGCGGCGGTGATCTACAACCCGATCAAGGTCGACCTGCCCAGGCTCCGCCGCGAGGTCGCGAAGGCCGAGAAGGCCGCGCGCTGGCAGCCGAGCCTGTGGCTGCCGACCGAGGTCGACGACATCGGCACGGCTCAGGCCCGTCGAGCCGTCGCGGAACGGGTGGATGTGGTGCTGGTCGCCGGCGGCGACGGTACCGTGCGCGCCGTGGCCGAGGGGCTGCGAGGCTCCGGCGTCGCGCTGGCCATGCTCCCCTCCGGAACCGGCAACGTGCTCGCGCGCAATCTTGACATCTCGGTGATGCAGATGGCGGCATCGGTCGCGACCGCGTTCACCGGCGTCGATCGGGCCATCGACATGGGGGTGATCGAGCTGGAGCGCGCCGACCACTCCCGTGAGACCCATGCGTTCGTCGCCCTTGCCGGTTTGGGCCTCGATGCCAAGATGATCGCCAACACAAGGCCCGAGCTGAAGAGGCGCGTCGGCTGGTTGGCCTACGTCGACGCGATCGCGCGGTCGATGCGCGATAGCGAGAAGATCAGGATGCGCTACCGCCTCGACGGCGGCGAGGAGCGCACGATGAGCGTGCACACGATCCTCGTCGGCAACGTGGGTCTGCTGCCCGGCAACGTGCTGCTGCTCCCGGATGCCGAGGTCGATGACGGCCTCTTCGACATCGTCACGTTGCGGCCCGAGGGGTTCGGCGGCTGGGCGCAGATCTGGCTCAAGATCACGTGGGAGAACGGCGTTCTGCGGCGCAGCTCGGTGGGCCGCCGCCTCGCGGGACTCTCTCGCGAGGTGCGCACCCTGCGCTACTTGCGCGGGCGCCGCATCAGCGTGCAGCTGGATCGGGCAGAGGACTTCGAACTCGACGGCGACGATTTCGGGCTGGTGCTGGGCTTCGACGCCTGGGTGGATCCGGCGTCCCTGATCGTGCGGGTCGCGGCGCTCTAGCTCTGTCCGCCGCGTCCGCGGACCTGCCAGCGCCACGCCAGAACGACGAGGAGGGCGACCGAGCAGACCAACGACCCCGCGACGAGGGGGAAGTCGAGCTGGTTCACCGTGGAGAGTTGGCGGCTCAAGGCCGTGATCTTGTCAACCTGCGCTTGGGTCAGCCCCGTGTCACCGGTCGAGAAGACCGACGACATGGCCACGCTGAGTCGAATCTGGGTCGCTACGCAGACGGCAGCCGCGGCACCGAGCGCGATCGCCAGAGCACCGAGCAGGACGCTGCGCCACCGCATCAGTCGACCCGCCGGGCGGCCGAGGCGGCGAACACTCCGAGGGCCAACCAGGCGACGATCGCGATCACTCCGCCGGTGAGCAGAGGAGCGGAGAGGTGCGACTCGGCTTCGATCACCGCCTGTTGCTCGGGCGTGAACACGATGGAGGTCAGCGAGACCGATCGCTCGATCATCCACACTCCGACGACCACCAGGAGCACACCGGCAGCGAGCAGCGCGATCGCGAACGGATTCTTGCGGAACGGTCGCAAGGCGTCGCCACCGCGTGCGAGATCCGCCTCCATCGGTGCGACCGCTTCGGGCTCGTCGACGTCCCGGACCTGTCCGGGTTGCGACGGAATCTCCTGAACATCCCGCTGCGACGATGCGGACGTCGATGGCAGAGGCGGCAGGACTGGCGGCCCGTCGTAGCCACGCCGGAACTGCTCGTCGTAGCGAGGATCCGTCATGACCTCAGGTTACTCAGCCACCCGGATGATGTCTCTGATGCCGCAGCGGCTTCACGCAACTGCCACCGCCGTCCGAGCACTGCGGGGATCGCCAAGGCGCTGATCAGCGAGCCGGCGGCCAGCGGCGTCAGGAGCAGGGTCAGGCCGTACGACTGCTGCCACAGCCGGGTGGACAGATCCATCTGCGACGGAGTGGGTTGGTTCTCCTGGGCGTTCGTGAAGATCTGCTGGGCTCGGTAGGACAGGTCCACGGCCACGTTCGCGAGCGCCGCGCAGCCGATGGCCAGGGCGATCGCCAGGCACCCGAGCACGATCAGCCGCCAGCGCATCACTCGCCCCGTCGAGCGGATGCGGGGAGTGCGCCCAGCACCAACCAACCGATGATGCCGAGCAGCCCTGCGATCAGCAGCGCCGGCGTCACCTGTTGCTGAACAAGGCCGAACGCCTGTGCCGCCTTGTCGTTTCCGTCGGGGTATGTCGACTGCGTGACAACAGTCCACACCAGCCAGAGACCGACCGCGATCATCACGACGCCCCCGACGAGCAGCGCGATGGCGAAGGGATTGCGACGCGGGGGTGACCAGAGAGCGTCGCCGTCGAGCGTGTCGGTCGGCTCCGCCGGCCGGTCGGCGCCCAGAGGCGAGACACTCGCGTCCTGGGAAGCCGTCGGACGCGACGATGCGGCCGACTGGATCGGCGACGGCATCGCCGGCGTCGCGGGAGCGTCCGGCTCCGGCCCGTCGTACCCGCGCTGGAAGCGCGGATCGAAGCGGGGATCGGGGCCGGGGCTCTTCGCCATCGTCAGCCCGGTTCACCCGAGATCAGGCCGCGCAGCCAGTCGCGCGCGTCGATGAACACCTCGTCGTCGTACCGCGACGATGCGGTGACCGCGACGCGGTCGGCACGCGGGTACGAGCCGAGGAAGATGACGTTCGGACTGAATCGCTTCAGCCCGAGCAAGGCGTCGGCGACCCGCTCGTCGAGCACGTGCCCGTCGAGGTCGACGACGAAACGGTAGCGGCCCAGGGCGTCGCCGATGGGGCGCGACTGCAGCAGGCTCAGGTTCACGCCGCGGGTCGCGAACTGCTCGAGCATCTCGACCAGGCCGCCGGGTTGGTCGGTGGGCAGTTCGACGATCACGCTGGTCTTGTCGGCGCCGGTGCGCGGGGGCAGCGCGGTGGATGCGGTAACGAGAACGAAGCGCGTCACGGCGTTCGGGTTGTCGCCGATCCGCTCGGCGAGCACCTCCACCGAGTACTGCTCGTGGATGCCCGGCGGGGCGACCGCGGCATCCGCCACCGGATGGTCGGCCAGCAATTGCGCCGCGGCAGACACGTTGCTCGTCGCCGGCAGGTGCTCGTGCTCGGGAAGCTTCGCGTCGAGCCACAGGTGGGCCTGCGCGTATGCCACCGGATGCGCGGCCACCACCCGCACGTCGGCGAGCGCGGTGCCCGGCCGCGCGACGAGCACGAAGTCGACGGGCACCAGGTACTCGCCGGTGATGCGCAGACCCGGGATGTTGGCGAGCGCGTCCTGCGTCGCACTGACGCCGCCCTCGACGCTGTTCTCGATCGCGATGACCGCGCCCACGCTGCGACCGGAGACCACGTCATCCAGTGCCTCACCGACGTTGTTCACGCTGCGCCAGGTCGCGCCCTCGGCCTCGGGCACCTGCCGCAAGGCGGCCCAGGTGAACGTGCCGGCCGGGCCCAGGTAGCTGTAGCTCGCTGCGGGGGTCGACTCGGGCATCTTCGGAGTCTATTCAGTGCCGTCCAGCAGAAGTGGAAGACTGGCGGCCATGACGGACCGCGCAGGCACCCCCGCTCAGGAATCCGATCTCATCGATGTGCATGCACTCGTCGAGGCGTACTACCAGAAGGTCCCCGACGTCTCCGATCCGGCGCAGAAGGTGGTGTTCGGCACGAGCGGCCACCGCGGGTCGAGCTTCGACTCCGCCTTCAACGAGACGCACATCGCCGCGATCACGCAAGCCATCGTCGAGTACCGCACCGGCCAGGGCATCACCGGACCGCTCTTCATCGGCTCGGACACGCACGGGCTCTCGCGCCCCGCCCAGACCACCGCCCTCGAGGTGCTCGAGGGCAACGGCGTACGCGCCCTGGTCGACCAGTACGACGACTACGTGCCCACACCGGCGCTCAGCCGGGCCATCATCGCGCACAACCGCGCGCTGGAGCTGGGAGCGGGGGCCATTTCTGGCCGCCGCCGCGACGCCAGCGCCGAGGCCCGTCTCGGGCCTCGGGACTACTCCGGCTATGCCGACGGCATCGTCATCACCCCCAGCCACAACCCGCCGCGCGATGGCGGATTCAAGTACAACCCGCCGCACGGCGGACCGGCTGACAGCGACGCGACGAACTGGATCGCCGGGCGGGCCAACGAGCTGATCGCCGGCGGTCTGCGCGAGGTCACGCGCGCCGAGCCGTCAGGAGTCGAGCAGTACGACTTCCGCGGCCGCTACGTCGACGACCTGGCGAGCGTGATCGATCTGGCCGCGATCGCGAAGGCGGGCCTGCACGTCGCGGCCGATCCGCTCGGCGGGGCATCCGTGCACTACTGGCAGTTGATCGCGCAGCAGTACGGGCTCGACCTGACCGTGGTGAATCCGCTGGTCGATCCCACTTGGCGCTTCATGACGCTCGACTGGGACGAGAAGATCCGCATGGACCCGTCGTCGCCCAGCGTGATGGCCTCGACGGTCGCCAAGCTCAACGGCTACCAGCTCATCACCGGCAACGACGCGGATGCCGACCGCCACGGCATCGTCACCCCCGACGGCGGGCTCATGAACCCCAACCACTACCTCGCCGTGGCGATCCAGTACCTCTACACGCACCGGGACGGATGGAGGCCCGACGCCGCGATCGGCAAGACGATGGTGAGCAGCTCGATGATCGACAAGGTCGCCGCATCTCTAGGCCGACGCCTCTGGGAGGTGCCGGTCGGCTTCAAGTGGTTCGTTCCCGGTCTGATCGACGGCTCGGTCGGCTTCGGCGGCGAAGAGAGCGCGGGCGCGAGCTTCCTGCAGCTCGACGGCCAGGCGTGGACGACCGACAAGGACGGCATCCTGCTCGCCCTGCTGGCCAGTGAGATCCTCGCGGTCACCGGCAAGACGCCCTCGCAGCTCTACCGGGAGCTGGTCGCCGAGTTCGGCGATCCCGCATACGCCCGAGTGGATGCCGCGGCCACCAAGCCGCAGAAGACCCGCCTCGCGCAGCTGGGGCCCTCCGACATCACCGCGACCTCGCTGGCCGGTGAACCGATCACCGCCACGCTGAGTGCGGCGCCCGGAAACGGCGCCGCGCTCGGCGGCGTGAAAGTGGAGACGGCGACCTCCTGGTTCGCGGCGCGTCCCAGCGGAACCGAAGACGTCTACAAGATCTACGCCGAGTCGTTCGAGGGCCCCGAGCACCTGGCACAGGTGCAGGCAGAGGCGAAGACGATCGTCGACGCCGCGCTGCGCGGTGGAGCTTAGAGCGTCAGTTCAGATAGTTCGGTGCTGCGGGCAGCCCGAAGAACTGCTCGAGCGTCTGCACGCCGGTGGTGTGCATCTCGGTCGCCAGGTCGACCCCGACGAAGCGGAAGTGCCAGGGCTCGTACTCGTACCCGGTGATCGGTTCGAAGCCATCCGGGTAGCGGAGGACGAAGCCGTACCGGTAGGCATTCGCGGCCAGCCATATGCCCGCGGGGGTCTTGCCGAAGCCCTGGTCGGCGCCGGTGTTGATATCGACGGCCAGTCCGGTCTGGTGCTCGCTGAAGCCGGGGCGGGCGCTCTGCCGATCCGCCTGGGCCTTGCCGAGCCTGTTCACCCAGCCGTTGTAGGTGGAGACCTGCGTGTTGTAGCTGCGATACGCGCTGACCACCTTGAGCTGAGCGCCGCTCTGGGCCAGGTAGTCGGCGAACATCTGCGTGAGCGCGGCCGCGGCCTCGGGGCGCATCTGCCCGCCGCCCGGGAGGTTGAGCGCCGTCAGGGCGGGCGCGTAGTTGTTCGGGTTCAGCGGGCGGGTCTTGTTGACCACCACCCAGAGGCTGGCGGCCTCGTCGATCGAGAGCTGCGCCTTGTTGAACGTCGGAGTCGGCGTGGGTGTCGGCGTGGGGCTGGGCGTCGAGGTCGGTGTGCCCGTACCGGCTCCGCTCGGCTTGCTCGAAGGCGACGGGGCGAGCAGCACGATGGCGATCACCAGGATCAGGATCACGGCGACGGCCACGCCCGCGATGGTGGCGATCCGAACTCCACGAGGCACCTCCTCAGCATAGGAGAGCGGTTCGTCGTGGCCGCGCACGGGCGTCGTCGACCGCTCTCCGCGGGCGCTCAAACAGGCCTCTGACCGGGCATTCTGACGCGTTACTCGTTTGGTTGTTGACACGGCGGGTTCGGCATGCATATCTTTGTGGCGGTTCCGTGAGAGCGCTCTCACGCTATGAATGTGGGAGCGCTCTCACGGGTCGTCCCTACATCCATGCACAAAGGAGTGACAGTGAAACTCTCACGACGTACTCGGGTAGGAGCCGTCATCGCGGCGGCCTCGACCCTCGCTTTGCTCGCCACCGGTTGTTCCGCGGGCGGCGGCTCGAGCAGTGACAAGAAGGTCACGCTCACGCTCGCCACCTTCAACAACTTCGGCTACAGCGACGCGCTGCTGGCCAGCTACCACAAGCTCCACCCGAACGTGACGATCGTGCAGAAGGTCGCCAAGACCTCCGACGACGCGCAGACCAACCTCTTCACCAAGCTCGCGGCCGGCAACGGCCTCTCGGACGTCGAGGCTGTCGACGGCGACTGGATGCCGAAGGTCAAGCAGTACCCGCAGCTGTTCGTCGACCTGAGCTCGGCCGACAACAAGGGCCGCTACGCCGACTACAAGACCGCAGGCGGCACCGCGGGCAAGAAGGAGATCGGTCTCGGCACCGACGTCGGACCGGAGGCGATCTGCTACCGCGCCGACCTGTTCAAGGCTGCCGGCCTGCCCAGCGACCCCGACGCCGTGTCGAAGCTCCTGACCGGCGACTGGGACAACTACTACAAGGTCGGCGAGCAGTTCATGGCCGCCAAGACCGGAGCCGCCTGGTTCGACTCGGCCGGCGCGACCTTCCAGGGCCTCGCCAACCAGTACAAGAACTTCTTCGAGAAGGACGACGGCACCGTCATCGCCACCACCAACCCCGACGTGAAGGCCGCGTTCGAGTCGGTGCTGAAGGCGAGCGCGACGGATTCGGCTCACCTCCAGGAGTGGACGGACGACTGGTCGGGCGGCATGGCTGCCGGCAAGTTCGCCACGATGCTCTGCCCGCCGTGGATGATGGGCGTGATCCAGGGCGACAGCCCGAAGGTCACCGACTGGAACATCGCCAACGCGTTCCCGAACGGTGGCGGCAACTGGGGCGGTTCGTACCTCCTCGTTCCGACCCAGGGCAAGCACACCGCTGAGGCGAAGGAGTTCGTCGACTGGCTGACCGCTCCGGCTCAGCAGATCTCGGCCTTCAAGACCGCTGGCAACTTCCCGAGCCAGCTGGCCGCGTACAAGGACCCGGCCCTGACCGGTGCCACGAACGCCTTCTTCAACAACGCTCCGATCGGCAAGATCTTCATCGATCGCGCCAACGCGTTCGCGAAGGCCGGGGTCATCCCGTTCAAGGGCATCAAGTACGGAGCCATCATGGGCGCCGTGCAGAACGGCCTGACCCGCGTCGAGCAGGGTCAGCAGTCGATCGACGACTCCTGGACTCAGGTCGTCGCCGACATCAAGGCGCTGAACTAGCGCAACCGGGCCCGAGCCGCCATCCATCTGGGCGGCTCGGGCCCGTACCCTTTTCTTGCCTCGCGCACCACCCGCGGGCATCGCCTCAGCGCGATCAACCGCCTCGGACTCTCTCAGGATGCTTCCCATGACCACACCCAGCCTCCGGGCCGCGACACCGGCGTCGCCGTCCGAACGGAGCGCTCGTCGCATACGCATCGGCAATCGACTGGCCCGCTGGGATGTCAAGGCCTCGCCGTACTTCTACATCTCGCCGTTCTTCATCCTGTTCATCATCGTCGGGCTGTTCCCGCTCCTGTACACGGGCTACGTCGCCCTGCAGAAGTTCGACCCGATCCTGCACACCGGCACCTTCGTCGGGTTCGACAACTTCGTCTGGGTGTTCCAGCAGCGCGCATTCTGGGTCGCGCTGCGCAACACGATCACGATCTTCCTGCTGTCGGCCGTGCCGCAGATCGTCATCGCTCTCGCCCTGGCCGCTGTGCTCGACTCGAACCTCAAAGCCAAGACCTTCTGGCGGATGGGCGTGCTGCTGCCGTACATCGTGATGCCGGTCGCGGTCGCCCTCATCTTCAGCAAGCTGTTCAGCGACAACTACGGCCTGGTGAACCATGTTCTGGGCTTCGTCGGCGTCGCGCCGATCCACTGGCACACCGACACCCTTCCCGCGCAGATGGCGATCGCCACCATGGTCAACTTCCGATGGACCGGTTACAACGCGCTGATCCTGTTGGCGGGCATGCAGGCGATTCCGCGCGACCTCTACGAGCAGGCCAGCATCGATGGCGCGGGCCGCCTCCGCCGCTTCTTCTCGATCACCATCCCGCAGCTGCGGCCGACGCTGATCTTCGTCATCATCACGGCGACCATCGGCGGCCTGCAGATCTTCGACGAGCCTCAGCTGTATGAAGCGAGCACCGTCGTCCCGGGTGGCGCGAACCAGCAATGGCTGACGCTCACCGTCTACCTGCACAACGTCGGGTGGTTCCAAGACGGCTCGTTCGGCCGCGCGGCCGCGGTCGCCTGGCTCCTGTTCCTGCTGATCGTCTTGATCGGCCTGATCAACCTGGCCATTACGCGACGTATCGCCGGCAACGAGAGCAAGAGGCTGTCATGAGCGCGCCCACCCTGTCCCCTGCTGCCATCAGCGGCCAGCGCCCGGCTGCACCGCGCAGGCGGCGACGCGGCAACGCGGATGTCTCGTCCCGCCCCGGCTTCCTGGGCTACGGTCTGCTGATCGCCGCCCTTCTCGGCGCCATTCTGCCGCTCTATTGGGCGTTCTTGATCGCCAGCGGCGACTCCTCGAGTCTCAACGACGTGAACCTGCCCTGGTGGCCGGGCGGCAACTTCCTGGCCAACGCCTGGAAGGTGCTGTCGAACGATCGGGTCTCGTTCTTCCGAGCAGTCGGCAACAGCCTGCTGGTGTCGACGGTCGTCTCGGCGTCGGTGGTGTTCTTCTCCACCCTGGCCGGTTACGCCTTCGCCAAGCTGCGGTTCCGCGGCCGCCAGGGCCTCTTCGTCTTCGTCATCGCGACCACGGCGGTCCCGACCCAGTTGGGCGTCGTCCCGTTGTTCATCGTGATGTCGCAGCTCGGCTGGACCGGCTCGCTCGGCGCGGTCATCGTCCCCGGCCTGGTGACGGCGTTCGGGGTGTTCTGGATGACCCAGTACCTCAGCACGGCACTTCCCGACGAGCTGATCGAGGCCGGCCGCATCGACGGGGCGAACATGATCAAGACCTTCTGGTACATCGGCTTCCCGGCCGCCCGGCCGGCGGCCGCGATGCTCGGTCTGTTCACCTTCATCGCGACCTGGACCAACTTCTTCTGGCCGTTCATCGTGCTCGACCCGAGCAACGCCACCCTTCCCGTGGCCCTGTCGCAATTGCAGGCGAACTACTTCGTCGACTACTCGATCGTGCTCGCCGGCGTGCTGCTCGCGACGCTGCCCCTGCTCGCGCTGTTCATCGTGGCGGGCCGTCAGCTGGTCAGCGGCATCATGCAGGGAGCGGTCAAGGGATGACCGACACGACGATCGAGCGTTCATCTCCCGACCCCGAGCAGGTGGGCGCTGTGCGGCGCTTCCCGCAGAACTTCCTGTTCGGCGTCGCCACGGCTGCGTATCAGATCGAGGGCGCCGCGCACGAAGACGGCCGCCGCGATTCGATCTGGGATGCGTTCAGCCGGATCCCCGGTGCCGTCGTGAACGGCGACAACGGCGACGTGGCGTGCGATCACTACCACCGGTATCGCGACGACGTCGCGATGATGGCCGACCTCGGCATCCAGACCTACCGCTTCTCCACCTCGTGGTCGCGCGTGCGTCCGGATGGCGGCCCGACCAACCCGGCGGGCCTCGACTTCTACTCGCGACTGGTCGACGAGCTGCTCGGGCACGGGATCAAGCCCTGGCTGACGCTCTACCACTGGGACATGCCCCAGGCCCTCGAGGAGATCGGAGGCTGGACCAGCCGCGACACCGCGCTGCGCTTCGCCGAGTACGCGCTCGACGTGCATGACGCACTCGGCGACCGGATCGATTCCTGGACGACGCTGAACGAGCCGTGGTGCTCGTCGTTCCTCAGCTACACCGGTGGCGAGCACGCGCCAGGGCGCCAGGACAAGGCGGCTGGGCTCGCCGCAGCGCACCACCTGCTCCTCTCTCACGGACTGGTCGTCGAGGAGTTGCGCGCACGCGATCCGAAGCTCCAGCTCGGGATCACCCTCAATCTCACCGTCGTCGACCCCGTCGACCCGCAGGATCCGGCCGACGTGGACGCCGCGCGCCGGATCGACGGGCAGTTCAACCGGGTGTTCCTCGACCCGATCTTCCGCGGCGAGTACCCGGAGGATGTGCTCGCCGACGTGGCGGAGTACGGGCTCGAGTCGCACATCCAGCCGGGCGATCTCGCCACGATCTCGACGCCGATCGACGCCCTCGGCGTGAACTACTACAACGGCGAGCTGGTCGGCGGCCATCCGAGCGCCGGCGAGGTGCGCAATGCGGCTCCCAGCGCTCGGCCCAAGAAGTCGCCGTTCCCGGCGGCCGAGAGCGTCGTGTGGCACTCGCAAGGGCTGCCGGTCACCGCCATGGGCTGGGAGGTGCAGCCCGAAGGGCTCACCCGCCTGCTGCGCCGGGTTCATGACGAGTACACCCGCGGCGAGGTCAAGCTCTTCGTCACCGAGAACGGTGCGGCGTACGACGATGTCGTCGCCGCGGACGGCAGCGTCCATGACGCCGACCGGGTCGACTTCGTGCGCGCTCATCTCGGCGCGATCCTCGACGCGATCGACGGGGGCGTGGCGATCGGCGGCTACTTCTACTGGTCACTGATGGACAACTTCGAGTGGGCATGGGGGTACGACAAGCGCTTCGGTCTGGTGCGCGTCGACTACGACACCCAGAAGCGCACGCTCAAGGACAGCGCCATCGAGTACCAGCGGATCATCGCCCAGCGCGCCCTCTAGGATGAGGATTCTGCTGGGGCGGACGAAAGGCGCGTCATGACGAACAACGTGACGTCGTCGACCCCGCGCACCGCCCAGCCGCAGCCCACCTTGGAGATGGTGGCCGCTGCGGCGGGGGTCTCGCGCTCGACCGTCTCGCGCGTCGTCAACGACTCGCCGAAGGTGACCCCCGAGGCGGTCGCCGCCGTCAAAGCGGCGATCGAGAAGCTCGGCTACGTGCCCAACCGGGCCGCGCAGATCCTCGCGAGTCGGCGGACCTATTCGATCGCCCTGGTGATTCCCGAGAACACCGCCAAGTTCTTCGCCGATCCGTACTTCGCCACCGTCATCCAAGGCGTCGCGATGTATCTGGCGAACACGGATTACACCCTCAGCCTGCTGATCGCACCCGAGAACGACGCCGAGAAGACCCGACGCTACCTGCAGGCCGGCAACGTCGACGGGGCGATCATCCTGTCCCACCACAGCGATGACCGGTCGTATGTTCTGCTGGCACGCGCCATCCCGGTCGTGTTCGGCGGGCGTCCGGTCAGTCCTGAGGGTTCGGATGCCGCCTACGTCGACGTCGACAACGTCGAAGCCGCTCGCGAGGTCACCGGGCGGTTGCTGGCCCGCGGCCGTCGTCGGATCGCCACCATCGCCGGTCCACTCAACATGTCGGCAGGCATGGACCGCCTGCAGGGCTGGCGAGAAGCGATGGCCGACGCGGGTCTGAGCGCCGACCTGGTCGAGCACGGAGACTTCAGTCCGGCCAGCGGCGCCGAGGCCATGCGGCGCCTGCTCGACACCGACCCGTCGATCGACGGGCTGTTCGCGGCCAGCGCTCAGATGGCATCCGGAGCTCTCACGGTGCTCCGTGAACGCGGCCTCGAGGTCCCACGCGATCTCGGCCTCGTGGCGTTCGACGACGACTACTTCGCAGCGTCCGCCATTCCCCCGCTCACGACCGTCGCGCAACCGAGCGTCGAGGTGGGCAAGCGCATGGCAGCGGTCCTGCTGCGCAGCATCGAGGGCGAGAAGGTGCCAGCCGTCACCATGCTGCCGACGACGATCGTCGATCGCGCCTCCGCGTGACCCGAAGGGTCACGCGTCGCCTTGAGCAGCCGGTGAGCGCGCCTGAGTCCTGCAAAACCTAGCGCCTTCGGGATACCGTCGAACCATGGCCGCAGAACTCCGCGTCGTGCACGAGCCCGAGAACGACCGCTACGTCCTGGAACGGGACGGCGTCGAGATCGGCCAGACGGTCTACGACCGCCCCGAACCCGGATTGATCAAGTTCCTGCACACCGAGATCGACCCCGCGCTGCAGGAGCACGGCCTCGGCTCCGCACTGGCGGCCGGAGCGCTCGACGACGTGCGAGCGAACTCGTCGGACCGGGTCTCGGCCATCTGCCCATTCATCAGCGGCTACCTGCGCAAGCACCCGGAGTACGCGGACCTGAAGACCCGCTGACGGCTCCGCTAGCGCGGGTCGCGGGGGCTCAGATCGATGCGGACGTTGCCCTTGTAGATGTCCTTGTCGCCGTCGCCCGGGATCGGGGCGGGAGCGGGGAGCATCGTCTGCCTGTCCATCTCCAGCTGCGTCTCGTAGCGGGTCGGATGGAAGACCTCATCCCCGATTCCGGCTAGACCCGCACCACTGCTGCCGCCGCGTGTGGCCTTGTTACCGAGATCGATCCAGCCCTTGAACTGCGCAAGCGTCGCCAGCCCGATCAGGGCCACGACGATCCCGCCGAAGATCAGCCAGTCCACGTCGTCGAGCCTACGTCGCCGGGCCGAACGGGTCGTCCACCCCTGGGATGATTCCCGCGTCACGGCACGCGGTAGACCCACTCCTCGGTCGCGAACTTGTCGGCGACCAGCTTCTCGGCGGCGGCATACTCCGCGGCGGTGATCTCGTCAGCCTGGAAGCCGTGCAGGGAGCGGAAGGTCTCGATCATGGTGTCGATGATCTCGGCGCGGCTGCGTCCGGTCTGGCTCCTCAGCGGATCCACGCGCTTGTTGGCGCTCTTGGTGCCCTTGTCGCTCATCTTCTCGCGGCCGATCCTGAGCACCTGGACCATCTTGTCGCCATCCATGTCGTAACTCATCGTGACGTGATGCAGCACCGCCCCGCTCTGCCCGTTGACGCCGGCCAGCCGCTTCTGCGCGGCTCCGCCGATCTTGCCCGTCGGGCTGGTGATGTCGTTGAGGGGCTGGTAACTCGCCTCGATCCCGAGGCTGCGCAGAGCGACGAGCACCCAGTCGTCCAGGAAGGCGTAGCTCTCGGCGAAGCTCATGCCCTGCACGAGATCGATCGGCGCGTAGAGCGAGTAGGTGATGACGGCCCCGGCATCCATGAACATCGCCCCGCCGCCGCTGATCCTGCGCACCACGTCGAAGCCGTACTTGGCGGCGTTCACGGGATCGACCTCGTTCTTCACCGACTGGAAGCTGCCGATGACGACCGCGGGCTCGTTCCACTCCCAGATGCGCAGCGTCGGCTTGCGACGCCCGGAGCCGACCTCCTCGGCGAGGACCTGATCCAGGGCGAGATGCATGTTGGGGCTGAGTGGGCCCGGATGCAGCAGCTGCCAGTCGTAGTCGTTCCACGTCGTCGCCTGCTTGAGCGCTCGCCGGATCGCCGTCGCGACAGCCTCGGGCGAGAAGCCGAGCAGCGTGGCATCGGGCGGCAGGGCGGTCGTGATGGCGGCGGTGTACACCTTGGCGTCGGCGTCCGCGGGGAGGCCGGTGACGGCGGCATCGATGGCGTGCAGCGCGTCATCGGGTTCGAGGAAGAAGTCGCCGGAGAGGCGGAAGGCCGCGATCCGGTCGTCGACCACCTCGAGATCGACGACGACCAGCTTGCCGCCGGGAACCTTGAACTCACCGTGCATGAGTCGAGGCTACTTCTGGGCTCCCCCGATATGCTGGTCGAGCCACGCCACGAGATCCCCGATGACCTCGTCGCGATTGATCTCGTTGTAGACCTCGTGCCGCGCACCGGGGTAGATGTCGACCGTGACATCGGTCAGGCCGCCGATCTTGCGGTAGGCCGCCGCGAGCAACTCGACGCTCTTGGGGCCGCCGAGCGGGTCTTCACTGCCGATCTGAATCAGCAGCGGCAGGTCTCTGGCGAGCTTGGTCGGCCGACCGAGCAGTCGAAGCCCATCCCGGATGCCGAACAGCTTCGCGGCCTGCGCATCGAAGGTCAGCGGGTCGGCCACGAACGCGGGCGCGACGGCCGGATCCCGGCTCAGCCACTCCGCCCCCGTGTTGCCCAGGTGCCGGAACCGCTTGTTCAGCGGTCCCGAGTTCATGTGGCGCAGCGTGCGGAACGGGGTGCCGCTGAGCACCGCGGCGTCGTAGAGGTCCGCGTACTCGTTGAGGATGATCTGCGCGAAGATCGAGCCGAGGCTGTGGCCGAGCAGCACGAGCGGCAGGCGCGGGTGCTCGAACCGGGCGATGCCCGACAGCTGGACCACGCCGGCGATGGTCGCGCGAACGCCCCCGGGGCCGAGCCGTCCCAGCTTGCGGGTGTCGCCGTCGTACTGCTGCATGCCGGTCTGACCGTGCCCGCGCAGGTCTCCGGCATAGACGGTGTAGCCCGCGGCCACGAGGTCGTGCGCGAACTGCTCGTAGCGGGTCGCGTACTCGCCGAGTCCGTGCACGAGGTGCACGACCGCCTTCGGGGTGGCGGAGCGCCACTCGTAGTAGTGGATGGTGACACCCTCGGCATCGACGAAGGTGTCGTGGCCGCGAGCGACCGATGGCGTGACCATGGGGAGCCTCCTTGCTCGGTTCATCCTAGAGGGGAGGGTTCCGAGCCGACCACGTCGAGCGTTAGCCATGCTAATGAGCTAGACTAACGATCATGGTGGATGCCGCAGCCGACTCTGCCGCTGACCCTGCCGCCGACTCCGACGAGCTCCGACTGCTCGTGCAGCGGCTCGCTCGGCGCATCCGCAACAACCGCGCAGACGGCTCGATGAGCGACACCAAGATGGGCGTCCTGTTCCGGCTCGAGGTCTCGCCGGCGACTCCGGGGCAGCTCGCCGAGCGGGAGCGGGTGTCGCCGCCGTCGATGAACCGCACCCTCAACGCGCTCGAGCAGGCCGGTCTGGTCGCGCGGTCGCCCGATCCGGATGACGCTCGCAAGGTCATCGTGACCCTCACAACCGCAGGCGCCGGGCTGATCGCCGAGACCCGTCGCCTGCGCACGGAGTGGTTCGGCGAGCGGCTCGCCGAACTCAGTCAGGACGAACGCGCCGCGCTGCAGGCGGTGATCCCGGTGCTGCGCCACCTCTCGGAATCGTGAGCTCCGCGTTCCGATCGCTGGGCGTCATCAACTACCGCCTCTGGTTCAGCGGCGTGACGGTGTCGAACATCGGCACCTGGATGCAGCGCACCGCCCAGGACTGGGTCGTGCTCACCGAGCTCACCCACAACGATGCCGGCGCCGTCGGGATCACGATGGCCCTCCAGTTCGGACCGCAGCTGTTGCTCGTCCCGGTCACCGGCCTCGTCGCCGACCGGGTCGACCCGCGCCGACTGCTCATGGCCACTCAGCTGATCATGGGCGGCCTGGCCCTGGGGGTCGGAGTGCTGAGCCTCACCGGGGTCCTCCAGCTCTGGATGATGTACCTGTTCGCGCTCGGCCTCGGCATCGCCGCCGCGTTCGACACCCCGGTGCGGCAGACCTTCGTCGGCTCGCTGGTTCCCCTGTCCCTGCTCTCCAATGCGGTCGGCCTCAACGCGACGTCATTCAATGTGGCCAGACTGATCGGCCCCGCGGTGGCCGGCCTGCTGATCGCGAGCGTCGGCAGCGGCTGGGTCTTCCTGATCAACGCCCTGACCTTCGCGGCGACGATGGTCGCCCTGGCCAGGATGCGATCCGCCGAGCTCGTGCCCGTGAAACGGGCGGGCCGCAGTCGCGGGCAGATCCGCGCCGGAGTCGGCTACCTGCGCGGGCGGCCCGACCTCGTGGTCCTGTTCGTCATGGTGTTCCTGATGGGCACGCTGGGCCTGAACTTCCCGATCTTCGCGTCGACGATGGCGAGCACGGTCTTCCATCGCGGCGCGGCCGAGTTCGGCATCCTGTCGTCGGCGCTCGCGATCGGCTCGGTCGCGGGGGCGCTGCTGGCTGCTCGTCGCGAGCGGCCGCGGCTGCGCAACGTCGTGCTGGCGGCCGCCGGGTTCGGCTTCTCCCTGATCGCGGCGGCGCTGATGCCGAGCTACCTGGCGTTCGGGCTGGTGCTCCCGCTCATCGGGATCACGTCCATCACGATGCTCAACAACGCCAACGCCTACACGCAGACCACGACCCCTCCCGAGCTGCGGGGTCGCGTGATGTCGATCTACATCGCGCTGATGATGGGTGGCACGCCGGTCGGCGCTCCGCTCATCGGGTGGATCGCTAACAGCTTCGGACCGCGCTGGGGCCTGATCGTCGGCGCGATGGGCGGCCTGCTCGCCGCCGCGATCGCCGCGGTCTGGTGGCTGCGCTCGCATTCGGTGCGCATCCGGTACCGCGGCCAGTGGCGGGCGCCGTTCGGACTCGAGACGAGCGTGCGAGGCGCGGCTCCGATCGAGGTCCGCGATCCCGAGACGGCGACGACCGAGATCGCCGTCATCGAGTCCGAGGCGCAGAAGTCCTGACCTGAGCGTCGGCGGGTGTGCGCCGGCTCGCTAGGCCTCTCGCGTGATCTCGACGGTGACGAACAGCTTGCTCGCGTACGGCCCGGCGTACACGCCGCGCAACGGCGGCACGTCGTTGTAGTCGCGGCCCCGGCCGACGGCCACGTGCCGGTCGCCGATCTCGATCAGGTTGGTCGGGTCGAATCCGCGCCAGTCGCCGCAGAACCACTCGACCCAGGCGTGCGACTCGCCGGCGATCGTCTCGCCGATGGCGGCATCCGGTCTCGGGTGCAGGTAGCCGCTGACGTACCGCGCGGGGATGCCCACGGACCGCAGCGCTCCGATCGCGAGGTGGGTGATGTCCTGGCAGACACCCTTCTTCTTCTCCCAGGCCTCGCGAGCCGTCGTGTACACGCTGGTCGAACCGGGCATGTATTCGATGCGGTCGCCGACCTGCTCGCAGATCGCGCGGGCGGTCTCGCACGGCGAGCCCGACGTCGCGAGCACCTCACGAGCGAGCTCCACCAGCTCGTCGGGCGGGAGCGTCCGCCGCGTCTGAGCCAGCTGCTCCACGTACTCGGTGGCGCGCTCGATCTCGTCGGCCAGGGTCTCCCAGGTGAGGCGGTGCTCGGGATGGGGCTGCGGCCGCACCTCGACCAGGCTGGTGGCGGCGAGCGACAACTCGCGGTGCGGGGTGAGGATCTCGAAGCTCGAGACTCGCGTTCCCCAATAGTCGGTGTAGCTGTGGTGGCTCGAGATCGGGAGGATCTCGAGGTTCGAATAGAGCACGAGCTGGCTGTCGGAGCTCGCCGGCAGCATCCGGGCCTCGTTGTACGACGCCGTGACCTCGCCGTCGTAATGGAATCCGGTCTCGTGCCGGATGCGCAGCCGGTTCACGTGTTCTCGCCCACCCAGCTCGGCGCCGAGTTGGTCGGGAAGTACCGCTGGCGGATCGCCTCGCTGGTCGCGCTCGTCGCGGTCTGCACGCTATCCATGTGGGTCGGCAGGTCGTCGATGATGTCGGCGATCGGCCGGTACTCGAGCTCACTGCGGATCTGGCCGAGCAGCCGCTGCGCCTGATCGGTGACTCCCAGGCGGTCGCCGCGGTCCAGGTCGCGCATGCACTGCTCGGCCCGCGTCACCGAGAACAGGATGCTGCGCGGGAACAGCCGATCGAGCAGCAGGAACTCGGCCGCGTTCCGGGCGCTGGGCACCCCGCGGTAGGTGCGCAGGTAGGCCTCGTAGGCGCCGACCGAGCGCAGGATGGTCGTCCACGACGGTCCGGATGCCTCGGTCAGCGACCGGGTCGCCAGCAGCCGTGCGGTCATGTCGGCGCGTTCGATCGAACGCCCGAGGGTGAAGAAGCTCCACGCCTCGTCGCGACTCGTCGACGACTCGATGATCCCGACCGCGAGCGCCGCCCGCTCGCGCACCCACGCGAAGAACTCGTGCACCTTGTCGGTGGCGACCTTGCGCGGCATCCGGGCCCGGGTCGTGTTGAGCACCTCCCAGAGCTCGGTGCTCACCACCTCGCGGGCGCGTCGCGCGTTCTCGCGCGCGGCCGCCAGCGAATAGGCGATGGATGCCGGCTGGTTGCGATCGACGGCGAGCAGCGTGAGCACGTCGGCCCTGGTCACCTCGGCGTCGTCGGCGACCTCGGTGCCCATCACGCTGAGCAGCGAGCGGCAGGCGAGGTTCTCCTCGATCCACGGGTCTTCGAGCAGCAACTGCAGGTGCACGTCGAGGATGCGCGCGGTGCCGTCGCTGCGCTCGATGTACCGCCCGATCCAGAACAGGCTCTCGGCGATCCGGCTCAGCATGTGCGGCCCTGCTGCTGTTGTTCCTGCTGGTCGCGGCGCGGCGCGTCCAGAGGGTTGTGATCCTGCAGGTGCTCGCCGGTGATGATCGGGATGCTGGTCGTGATCGCCGCCTGGTCGGCCACCAGATCCTGGATGTTGTGATCGGCCGTGTGCAGCGGTTCGTGCCCCACGATCCAGGTGTCCTTCGAGCCGCCGCCCTGGGAGCTGTTGACGACGAGCTGCCCCTCGGGAAGCGCCACCCGGGTCAGCCCGCCCGGCAGCACCCAGACATCGTTCCCGTCGTTCACGGCGAAGGGGCGCAGATCGGCGTGGCGCGGGCGCATCCCATCGTCGACCAGCGTCGGAATCGTCGAGAGCTGGACGACCGGCTGCGCGATCCAGCCCCGCGGATCCTGCCTGAGGCGGGTCGCGAGATCGTCGAGCTCCTGCTTGCTCGCGTCCGGCCCGACGACGAGGCCCTTGCCGCCCGAGCCGTCGACCGGCTTCACGACGAGTTCGTCGAGGCGGTCGAGCACCTCCTCGAGCGAGCCGGGCTCTTCGAGCCGCCAGGTGTCGACGTTCGCGATGATCGGCTCCTCGGAGAGGTAGTAGCGGATCAGGTCGGGCAGGTAGGTATAGACGAGCTTGTCGTCGGCCACCCCGTTGCCGATCGCGTTCGCGATGGTCACATTGCCCAGCCGGGCCGCGAGCAGCAGGCCGGGAGACCCGAGCATCGAGTCCGCGCGGAACTGCAGCGGATCGAGAAACTCGTCGTCGACCCGGCGGTAGATCACATCGACCCGGGTCGGGCCGGAGGTGGTCCGCATCCACACCCGGCCGCCGCTGCAGAAGAGATCGCGGCCCTCGACCAGCTCCACGCCCATCAGGCGGGCGAGCAGGGTGTGCTCGAAGTACGCCGAGTTGTAGACGCCCGGGGTCAGCACGACGATGACGGGATTGTCGACACCCTCGGGAGCGGCCGCTCGCAGCGACTGCAGCAGCCGCTGCGGGTAGTCGCCGACCGGGCGCACGCGCATCGACATGAACAGCTCGGGCAGGGTCTGGGCCATCACCCGGCGGTTGGAGATCACGTAGCTGACCCCGCTGGGCACTCGGACGTTGTCCTCGAGCACCCGCCAGATGCCCTTCTCGTCACGGATCAGGTCGATGCCCGAGACCTGGATGCGGACGCCGTTGGCGCTGACGATGCCGGCCGCCTCGCGGTGGAAGTGGCTGGACGAGCTGATCAGCCGAGCCGGGATGACCCCGTCGGCCACCGCCCGCTGGCTTCCGTAGACGTCGGCCAGGAACGCCTCCAGCGCGCGGACCCGCTGCTTGACCCCCGACTCCACGACCGCCCACTCGGACTGGTCGATCACGCGCGGCACCGCGTCGAGCGGGAACGGGCGCTCCTCGCCGGCGAAGTCGAAGGTGACGCCCTGTGCGAGGTAGGAACTGGCGAGAGCCTCGGTGCGCCCGCGCAGCTCGTCCTGCGTCATCCGGGCCAGCGCGGTGTGGATCTCCTTGTACGCGTCGCGGGCGCTCGCCGAATCGGCGGCCGCCGGGTCGGCGAACATCTCATCCCAGGCAGGGGTTCCCCGTCGCTTCGTCGCGACCGAGCCGTAGCCGTCGAACAGGTCGCCCATGACGAGAGCCTACTGAGCGGATGTTGCCGCTGTATTTCAGAGCGCCTGGGGCGTGAAGACGACCTTGCCGCGGTGGGTGCGGTCCAGGCTGGCCTCGAAGGCGGCGGTCGCCCGCTCGAGCGGGAAGACCTCGTGCGGGGGCAGACGCAGTCCGCCCGACTCGATGAGTTCGGTGATCTGATCGAGCTCGTCGCGGTTCGGCTCGACGATGAAGAACAGCGAGGTGATGCCCGCCGTTTGCGGCGGCTCGCCGATGATGCTCACCAGCCGGCCCCCGGGGGCCACCAACCCTGCGGACCGTTCGGCGGCATCTCCGCCCGCGGCATCGAAGACGAGGTCGACCGGCGACAGCGAGGTCTCGTACGGCGTCGCGCGATCGACCACCTCGTCGGCGCCGATCGCGCGCGCCGCCTCGAGGTTGTCCGCCGAGGCCGTCGCGATCACGTGCGCTCCCGCGCGCCGGGCGAACTGGACGGCGAACTGGCCGACCGCCCCGGTCGCACCGTGCACGAGCACACGCTGTCCCGATTCCAGCAGTCCGTGATCGAACAGCGCCTGCCAGGCGCTCAACGCCGGCAGGGGCACAGCCGCGCTCGTCGCCTCGTCGACGCTGACCGGCCTGCGACCGAACACGCGCTGCGGCGCTGCGAAGTACTCGGAGGCCGCCCCATCGCGGTCGAACAACGTCATCGCGTAGACCGAGTCGCCGATCGCGAAGTCCGAGGCCGACGAGCCGAGAGCCACCACGTCGCCCGCGACCTCGTACGAGGGCGTCGCCGGCAGCCTGCCGTCCGGCCAGGTGAGCTCATCCCGCGTGATGGCGGCGGCCTGCACGCGGATGAGCACCTCGTCGGCAGCGGGTGAGGGCGTCGGCACCTCCTCGAGTCGCACCTGGCTCGGGTCGCCCAGTTCGTGCACGCGGAGCGACCGCATCGTGGCGGGGATGGACAGATCAGGCACTGCGGCCTCCTGAGAAATCGATGTCGGCGAAGGCGTTCCTTTCCACGGTACTGCCATCCTGGAACGATGGACCCTCAGCATTTCGACCGCGACCGACTCGAGAAGGTCACCATCGGCACCTCCGGCCTCGGCAAACGCCCGGGTGCGGACGAGGACCTGGCGGCCGCCCTGCTCGAGTCGGACTTCCGCCAGCTGGACACCAGCAACAATTATGCGGGCGGACGCTCCGAAGCGCTCATCGGGCAGGCGATCGCGGCGGCGGGCGGGCTCCCCGAAGGCAAGGTCGTGTTCTCGAAGGCGGACCAGCACCCTTCGACCGGCGTCTTCGACGGGGACCGCGTTCGCCGTTCCTTCGACGAGACCACCGAGCGCCTCGGGCTCGAGACGCTTCCGTTGTACCAGCTGCACGACCCGTACACGATCTCGGTCGCCGAGGGCATGGCGCCCGGCGGGCCCGTCGAGGCGCTCATCCGGCTCCGCGACGAGGGCCGGATCGGCGCCATCGGGATCGCGGCCGGCGAGCGCGCCCTGGTCGAGGAGTACATCCGCACCGACGCCTTCGACGTCGTCCTGACGCACAACCGCTGGACCATCGTGGATCGCACCGCCGAGGCGATCCTGCGCCTCGCCACCGAGCGCGGGATGACGGTGTTCAACGCGGCACCGTTCGGCGGTGGGCTGCTCGGCGGATCGACGTTCCGCGGACCGAGCTACGGCTATCAGCCGGCATCCGCCGAGTTCCTCGCGCATCTGGAACGGGTGCGGGCGCTCTGCGCCGAGTGGTCGATCAGCGTCGCCGCCGCGGCGCTTGCCTTCTCGATGCGCGAGCCGCGCATCCACACCACCGTCGTGGGCATCTACTCGCGGCAGCGTCTCGACGAGCTGCCCGGACTCGTCGCGACCGAGATCCCCGAGGCCTTCTGGCCGGCCCTCGACGCCCTGGGCGAGCCGCCCGCGTCACCCACCGACTGAGCCCCAGAAGGTCGGTGGTACGGCCTAGTTTCGAGGTATCGGAACACTGCAGAACGGGGGAGCAGCCATGGTCGACTACCGACTCGAACTCGTCGTCATCCCGGTCAGCGACGTCGATCGGGCCGTCGAGTTCTATGGAACGACGCTCGGGTGGTCGGTCGATTTCAACCAGGTCGTGTCGCCCGAGCTGAGGTTCGTCCAGGTGACTCCACCCGGCTCCGCCTGCTCGATCGCATTCGGCACGGGCCTGCTACCCGAGGGCGCCGCACCGAATCCCGGCCTGCAGGTCGTGACCGCGGATGCCGACGCGGCCCACGACGATCTGGTGGCGCGCGGCGTCGCGGTCGGTCCGGTCCAAGACCTGGCGTGGGGTCGATTCGTCTGGTTCGACGACCCCGACGGCAATCACTGGGCGGTGCAGCAGCTGCCGAACCGCTAGGGGCTCGACACCTGCCAGGCTGGGCGCATGGCAACTCTCCGCACCTGGGCAGGCACGCACACCTTCACCGCGCCGCGCCACCTCGACGCGACCTCGATCGAGCAGGTGCAGGAGGCGGTCAGCCGGGCTGCTCAGGCCGGTGAACGGGTGCGCGCTCTGGGCACGCGACACTCCTTCAACGGACTCGCCGACACCACCGGCACCCTGATCGGCGTCACCGCGATCGACCCCGACCCGGTGCTCGACGAGGATGCGCGCACCGTCACCTTCGGAGGCGGCATCCGCTACGGGGCGCTGGCCGCATGGCTCGATGAGCGCGGTTGGGCGCTGCACAACATGGGATCCCTTCCGCACATCTCGGTCGCGGGTGCCACCGCCACGGCGACGCACGGATCAGGCAACAGCCTCGGGGTGCTGTCGACGGCCGTGCGCGCACTCGACTACGTGGCGGCCGACGGATCCCGGGTGACGGTGCGGCAGGGCGACCCGGACTTCGCCGGCATGGTGGTCGGGCTGGGCGCCTTCGGCATCGTGGTGCGGGTCACACTGGCGGTCGAGCCCAGCTTCCGCGTGCGGCAGGACGCCTTTCACGGATTGCCTTGGAGCGTCGTGCTCGGCGACCTGGAGGGCGTGACCGGCTCGGCATACAGCGTCAGCCTGTTCACCGATTGGCTCAGCGACGACGTGCAGCTCGCCGTGCTCAAGACGCGGCTGACCGCCCACGATGACGAGGCGCCGGTGGTCGGCGACGAGTTCTTCGGGGCCACGCGCGAAGATGGGCTGAGCATCTTCGGACGCGTCGACGACGAGAACACCACGCAGGCGGGCGGGGTCCCCGGCCCGTGGCATCAACGCCTGCCGCACTTCCGCTTCGACGGCACGCCGAGCGTGGGCGACGAGATCCAGACCGAGTACTTCGTCGACCGCAGCGACGGCGCGGATACCCTGCGCGCGATCCGTGCCCTCGGCGAACGGATCGCGCCGCACCTGCACATCACCGAGCTGCGCACCGCGGCCGCCGACGAGCTGTGGCTGAGCGGGGCGTACCAGCGGCCGATGCTCGCCATCCACTTCACCTGGAAGCCCGAGCCCGACGCGGTTCACGCCCTGCTGCCCGACATCGAGGCCGCGCTCGCGCCCTTCGATGCGCGCCCGCACTGGGGCAAGGTCAACCTCGTGGATGCCGAAACCCTCGCCCGGGTCCACCCGCGTCTGGCCGACTCGCGGGCGCTGTTCGAGCGCCTCGATCCGACCGGGATGTTCTCGAACGACTACTTGGAGCAGCGCGGGGTGCGCACCCCACGCTAACCCGTCACGTTCGTCTCAGTTGGGGACCGGCGTCCCGTCCCTCAGCAAGCCGGCCGCGATCAACGCGCTCCACAGTCCGTCGGGGATCGGCGCGTCGAACAGCTCGGCATTGCGCCTCACCTGCTCGGCTGAGCGGGCCCCGGTGCACACCGTCGCGACGGCGGGATGCCCGAGCGTGAACTGGATCGCTGCGGCCGGCAGGCTCACGCCGTGCGCCTCGCACACGTCGGCGATCGCGTTCACCCGTTCGAGCACCTCGGCGGGAGCCGGTCCGTAGTTGTACGTCGCGTCCGCGGAGGGGCGGTCTCGAGCCAGCAGCCCGGAGTTGAACACCGCCGCCGCGACCACCGAGACGCCGCGCGACTCGGCCGCGGGCAGCAGATCGTCGAGCGCACCCTGTTCGAGCAGCGTGTAGCGACCGGCGCACATGACCACGTCGACATCCGCCTCGTTCACGAAGCGGGTGAGCATGGCGGTCTGGTTCATTCCGGCGCCGTAGGAGGTGATCACCCCCGAGCTGCGGAGCTCGTCGAGAGCGGGGAATGCGCCCTCCATCACCTCGGCGAAATGGTCGTCGGGGTCGTGGACGAAGACCACGTCGATGCGATCCAGCCCCAACCGCGTGAGGCTCTCATCCAGCGAGCGCCGGACGCCGTCGGCGCTGTAGTCGAGACGGCGCAACAGCGGCGTGACCACCGCGAATCCGTCGTCGTCAGGCTGCGCCCCGAGCGGATTCTCGACGAGCAGCCGCCCCACCTTCGTGGAGACGATGAACTCGTCGCGCGGCTTGGTGCGCAAGAACTCGCCCAATCGCTGCTCGCCCAGGCCGAGCCCGTAGTGCGGCGCGGTGTCGTAGTAGCGCACTCCCGCGGCCCAGGCGGCCTCGAGGGTCTCCCAGGCGTCCTCGGCCGAGATCTCGCGCCCGAGGTTGGCGATGGGGGCGACGCCGAACGAGTTGGGACCGACCTCCAGGCCGCCTCGGCCGAGCGGACGCGCGCTCACCGGCGACCCTGCGCGACCGTCTGGCGCTGGCGACCGAGCCCGTCGATCTCGAGCTCCATCACGTCGCCCGCGACCAGATACGGGAACTTGCCCCCCAGCGCGACGCCCTGCGGGGTGCCGGTGTTGATCAGGTCGCCCGGTTCGAGAACGAGGTACTGACTGAGGTCGTAGACGAGCTGCGCGACGCCCGAGATCATGTCGGACGTCGTGGAATCCTGGCGCGGCTCGCCGTTGACGAAGGAACGCAACCGCAGGCCCGAGCCGTCTCCCACCTCGCTCGCCGGGACCAACCAGGGGCCGAGCGGGTTGAAGGTCTCGCTGCTCTTGCCCTTGCTCCACTGCCCGCCCGAGAGCTCGAGCTGGAACTCGCGCTCGGACACATCGTTCGAGACCGTGTAACCGGCCACATGCGCGAGGGCCTCCGCCGGCGACGCAAGGTACCGCGCACGGGTGCCGATCACCACGCCGAGCTCGACCTCCCAGTCGGTCTTGGTCGAACGCGGGGGGATCAGCACCTCGTCGAACGGCCCGACGACCGTGTTGGGGTGCTTGAAGAAGATCACGGTGTTGGCCGGGGGTTCGGCTCCGGACTCCGCCGCGTGCGCCGCGTAGTTGACGCCGATGCAGATCACTGCTGTCGGGCGGGCGATCGGGGCGCCGAGCCGGCGCTTCGAGCCGTCGCCCGGATCATCCAGCGTCGGGAGTTGTCCGGCGGCGAGCGCGGCCGCCGCCGTCGCCAGCCCTCCCGAGGCGAGGAACGCGCCATCGATGTCGGCCGCGAGTCCGGAGAGATCGTGAACGGCCCCCTGCTCGTCGATGACGGCCGGGCGTTCGGAGCCCGGCGACCCCAATCGGATGAACTTGAGCATGGCCGCTGTCCCGTCTCTCGTCTGATGCACCGTCGCTAGGCGATCCTGGCAGAATCCTATAGGATCGGCAATCGCACGCAACGAACGGAGGGGCGACGATGTCCGATCTGACCGGCCTCACCGCCGTCATCACCGGAGCAGGCTCGGGAATCGGCCTCGCCACCGCGCGCAACTTCGCGGCCGACGGAGCGCGCGTCTTCGGGTTCGACCTCAGCGCCGGCGGCATGGACGGCGTCGCCGAATGGATCCAGTGCGACGTGGGATCGACCGGGTCGGTCGAGCGCGCATTTGCGAGCCTGCGCGACGAGGTCTCGGTGCTCGACATCCTGGTGAACAACGCAGGGATCGGCGCCGTGGGCACCGTGGAGGACGGCACCGACGACGAGTGGCAGCGCATCCTGAACGTCAACGTGGTCGGGATGGCGCGCGTCACCAAGGCCGCCCTCCCCCTGCTGCGCCAGAGCCCGGTGGCCGCAGTCGTCAACACGGGCTCCCTGGTCGCCACCGTCGGCGTCCCGCAGCGGGCGGTCTACTCCGCCAGCAAGGGAGCCGTGCAGGCCCTCACCCTGGCGATGGCCGCTGACCTCGTCCACGAGGGGATCCGCGTCAACAGCGTGAACCCCGGCACGGCCGACACCCCGTGGGTCGGGCGGCTGCTCGACCTCGCCGACGACCCGGAGGCCGAACGCGAGGCGCTCGAGAAACGGCAACCGGCCGGCCGTCTGGTGACGCCCGACGAGGTGGCGCACTCGATCCGGTTCCTGGCCGATCCGGCGCAGGGCGCGACGACGGGCACGATCCTCGCGGTGGATGGCGGCATGACCGGCTTGCGGGTTCGCGACAAGTAGATGGGATCCCTGGCCGACGAGACCTACGACGCGATCAAGGCGAAGATCCTCGACCACGGGATCGCGCCCGGCGAGCACGTGGGCATCGACGAGTTGGCGCGCGAGCTCGCGGTCTCGCAGACGCCGATCCGCGAGGCCCTCGCGCGGTTGGAATCAGACGGCCTGGTGATCAAGATCCCGCTGCGGGGCTACGAGGCCACCGACCTGCTCTCGGTTCAGCAGTTCGACCAGCTCTTCCAGTTCCGCTCGGTGATCGAGCCGTGGGCGGCCGCGGCGGCCGCCCATCGGCGCGTCGCCGGCGACATCGATGCGCTGCGTGCAGAGCTCGATCGGGCGGAGCACATCGAGCGCTCGGGCGCCTCGGCCTACGCGGACTTCGTCGAGCACGACAGCCGCTTTCACGCCTTGGTCGCCCACGCATCCGGCAACGACTGGGTCGAGGACTCCTTCGTCAAGACGCATTGCCACCTGCACCTCTTCCGCGTCTATCGCGCGACCTTCACCGCCGAGGGGGCGGACGGCGAGTTCGTCCGCAACATGTTCGCCGAGTACTACCGGAGCGGCTCGACGCCCCTGGCCGTCGTCGAGCACCGGCAGATCGTCGCAGCGATCGCGAGCGGCGATGACGTCGGGGCGGGCGAGGCGATGCGGCACCACATCGAATCCTCACGTCAGCGCTTCATTCCCGCACTCGAAGCTCTCGGCTCGACGTCCTGACCGAAAGGCCCTGCCATAGTGACACGCCAGTTCCCCCGCCCGAGGGACCTCGCCGCCCTGATGAGGTTCAAGGCGCCGACCCTGAACGCCACGAAGCGCAGGCTCGACTCGGCCTTGACCATCGCCGATCTGCGCACGATCGCCCAGCGGCGCACCCCGAAGGCGGCGTTCGATTACACCGACGGCGCGGCCGAGCAGGAGATCTCGCTCGCCCGAGCGCGCCAGGCCTTCGAAGACATCGAGTTCAGCCCCTCGATCCTGCGGGGGATGTCGACCGTCGACACGTCGTCCACGATCCTCGGCGGCCCCTCGGCTCTGCCCTTCGCGATCGCCCCGACCGGGTTCACGCGATTGATGCAGACCGAGGGCGAGATCGCGGGCGCGAGCGCAGCCGGCGCGGCAGGCATCCCGTTCACGCTCTCCACTCTCGGGACGACCTCGATCGAAGCCGTGAAGGCAGCCAACCCCGACGGCCGCAACTGGTTCCAGCTCTACGTCATGCGGGACCGCGAGATCTCGTACGAGCTCACCCGCCGGGCCGCTGCCGCCGGGTTCGACACCCTGCACTTCACGGTCGACACCCCGGTTGCCGGAGCGCGGCTGCGCGACAAGCGCAACGGCTTCTCGATCCCCCCGCAGCTGACTCCGGCCACCATCCTCGATGCGCTCCCCCGCCCCTGGTGGTGGTGGGATTTCCTGACCACCCCGACGCTCGAGTTCGCCTCGCTCTCGTCGACGGGCGGGACGGTCGGCGAGCTGCTCGACGCGGCGATGGATCCGACGATCTCGTTCGCGGACCTCGAGGTCATCCGCGGCATGTGGCCGGGCAAGCTGGTCGTCAAGGGCGTGCAGAACGTGCGGGATGCCGCGACGCTCGCGGATCTCGGCGTGGACGGCATCCTGCTCTCCAACCACGGCGGACGGCAGCTCGACCGCGCCCCGATCCCCTTCCACCTGCTGCCCGAGGTCGTGCGCGAACTGGGTGGACGTGCGGGCACGAAGGCAGGCAAGAATCGCGTCGAGATCGGCGTCGACACCGGCATCATGTCGGGCGCCGACATCGTGGCATGCATCGCCCTGGGCGCGGACTTCACCATGATCGGCCGGGCGTACCTCTACGGCCTGATGGCCGGGGGTCGAGCCGGCGTCGATCGCGCCATCGCGATCCTCAGCGAGCAGATCGTGCGCACGATGAAACTGCTCGGCGTCGCCTCGCTCGACGAGCTGGAGCCGCGGCACGTCACCCAGCTGGAGCGTCTGACCCCGCGGGCACGAGCGGGAGCGCGCGCCTAGAGCGTCGCTTCGGCCGCCAGCCAGGCGCCCGCGATCAGCTCGCTGCCGAGCGGCGTCGGGTGCACCCCGTCGTCGGCGAGCGCCGCGTTGCCGGCTCGGCCGGATCCGTGCTGTGCGGCCGCGTCGAGCAGCAGTGACTGCAGGGGGATGAAGGCGGCGCCGAACTCCGCCGCGAGGGTCGCGACGACGGCGCGCTTCGCATCCAAGTCCTCCACCCCCCAGCGGTCCTGCTCGGCCGTGACCGGGAGCACGAAGGGCTCCACCAGGATCATCCGCGGCGCCAGGCGATCCTGTGCGTCGCGCAGGAGCGAGCGGTAGGTGTGCTCGAACGCCTCGGCGGTGGTGGGGTCGCCGCTGTCGTAGCGACGCCAGGTGTCGTTCACGCCCACGTACACCGAGAGCAGCTCGGGGTCGTGAGCGAGGGCGTCGCGTTCCCACCGGGCGCGGAGGTCCGCGGCGCGGTCACCGCTGATGCCCGTGTTGACGATCGGCCGGGTGTCGCCTCGTGCGGTGAGCGCCTCGCTCACCAGTCGGACGTATCCGTGCCCCAGGTGGTCGGGATCGTCACGACGGCCGGCATCCGTGATGCTGTCGCCGATGAACACGATGGGGCGGGTCATGCGTCCAGCCTAGGGACACCGAGCCCGCCACAATGGAGTCATGACCGACCACATCATCGTGCTGCCCGGCGGCGGGTACACCGACCTCTCCGACGATGAGGCCGAACCGGTCGCCGCTTGGCTGGCCGGGCTCGGGGTGAGCAGCTCGGTGTTCCGCTATCCGGTGCAGACGCGGCATCCCGGGCCGCTCGACGCGGTGCGCGCCGAGGTGCGCCGGGTGCGCGCGGACGGCCACGAGCGGGTCGGGCTGCTCGGCTTCTCGGCGGGCGGCCATGCGGCGGGCCACGCGACTCTGGCCCCACCGAGCGCCGATCCGGATGCCGCGGCGGCCGAGCGGGTCGACCTCGCGATCCTCTGCTACCCGGTCGTCTCGATGGAGCTGCCGACCCACGCCGACTCGCGCCGGCAGCTGATCGGTCTGGATGCCACCCCCGAATTGCGCGCGGCGACCTCGCTCGACCGTCTGGTCACCGCGAGCGCGCCCCCTTTCTTCATCTGGCACACCGCGGAAGACGCCTCGGTGCCGGTGCAGCACGCCTACCTGCTGGCGACGGCCCTGGCAGATCACGGAATCCCGCACGCACTTCACGTGTTCTCACGGGGGAGACACGGCCTCAACCTCGCGATCGGCGAGGGCGATGCCGAGCAATGGACCACACTGTGCGCGGCCTGGCTGCGAGAAGAGGGATGGATCGCGTGAGCGACTGGAACGACAAGATGATCGCCGAGTTCCGCGAGAACAACGGCACCGCTGGACGCTTCGGACGAGCCCTGGTGATCATGCACACGACCGGCGCCAAGTCCGGGCACGAGCGGCTGGTCCCCGTGGCCGGTTTCACCACCGACGACGGGTGGATGGTCGTGGCCTCGGCGGCCGGTTCGCCCAAGCACCCGGGTTGGTACCACAACCTGACGAAGCATCCCGAGTTCGAGATCGAGTTCGCGGCCGAAGGCGACGGAATCGACACCGCCCAGGTGCACGCGACCGAGATCACGGATGACGCTGCCTACGACGCCGCCTGGAAGACCGTGACGACGACCATGCCGGGCTTCCTCGAGTACCCGAAGACCACGCAGGGTCGGCGGATCCCGATCTTCCGGCTGACGAAGGTCTAGCCGAGGCTCACTCCAGCGCGCCGAGCAGCGCGGTCGCCACCGTCGAGTGGATCGACTCTGTGTCGCTCGGGTGGTAGATGCCCGCGAGCACGTCGCGCTGCAACCGGGCGAGCTCGCCGCTCGAACGGTAGCCGCCGCCCCCGGCGACCCGCAGCGCCTGGTCGACGACATAGCGGGCGGCCTCGGTCGAGCGGTGCTTCGCGCCCGTCAGGTAGCGGAACCAGTTGCCGCCGTGATTCACCAGGGTATCGACATCGGAGGCCAGCCCCTCGAGCTCGGGCCGCAGCGCGTCGAGTCGCAGCGCCACATCCGCCACCCGCCACCGGATGTCGGGGTCCTGCGCGTAGCTGGCCCCGCCGTTCTTGAGGCTGGTGCGCCGGTGCGCCGCCTCGACCGCCAGCTCGAGCGCCCGGTCGGCGATGCCGGCATAGACCGAGCCGATCAGCAGCAGGAAGTTGCTGAAGATCCCGAAGACGAAGGGGTCGGCATTGGGGCCCACGGGGAGGAACCGGGAGATGTCGGCGTCGGCGACGACCGCGTGGTCGAGCTTCGTCGTGTTGCTCTGCGTGGCCCGCATGCCGAGAGTGTCCCAGTCGTCCAGGGTCGTGACACCCTCGACGGGGGTTTCGGGCGTCGCGCGACGGATGAAGCCGTGCACCAGGCGCGCACCGTCTTCCGTGCCCTCGCCCGCGGTCTGCTTGCCGAAGATCCCGAGCCGGGTCCACGCCGGGGCCAGCGAGGTGAAGATCTTCGTGCCGGTGAAGGCGAAGCCGCCGTCGACGCGATCCACGCGGGTGAGCGAGTCCCAGAGCACGAGGTCGTTGCCCGCCTCGCTGTTGCCGAAAGCGAAGAGCTCGCCCGCCTCGGCATCCCGCAGCACCCAGCCGAGGCTGTCGTCACCGCGGTCGTGCAGCACCCGGGCGACGCCGACCCAGACCAGGTGCATGTTCACTCCCAGCGCGGTCGCCGGCGCGTACGCAGCCAGCAGGCGCTGGTCGCGAGCCGTCTCGAGCAGGCTGCGCGGAGCGAGATAGCCCGCGGCACGCAGCTCGTCGAGGTCCTCCGTGAAGAAGGCGTTGTCGCGGTCGTAGCCGGCGGCGCGCGAGCGGATGCGGTCGAGCAGTTCGGGGGTCAGAACGGACACGGCTCCGAGGTTAGTCCGCCGCCGTCGAGACCGCTGGAGCCCCCGTGGCAGGCTCGGCGCGATGCCGGCGCTGCTCGATCAGCATCGTCAGCGGGATGACCAACCCCAGCAGCACGGCGAGCGCGACGGCCACCGCCGCGATGCCCAGCTCGCCGACCGCCAGCGGGATGCCGAGGCACACCGCGGCCGCCGGCAGCAGCACGAAGCCGGGGATGTCTGTCCCGCCGCTGAGCGGGCGATAGAGCACGAACAGCACGGTGAGGATCACCGCGACCGGCACGGCGAGCACATAGCCTGCTCCGATGGCCGAGAGCTCATGCCGTCCACTGACGGACTTCACGGCCACCTCCAGCCCGACACCCACCGCCGCGATGGCGGCGAACAGCACGTAGTGGCCGTAGCCCCAGAAGTACGACCATTGCCGCCGACGACGTAGCCCCGACTCGGACGGTTCGAGGAAGTACAGCCACCAGATGCCGAAGAGCAGCACGAGCCCGGCCACGCCGATGGTGATCAGCTGCGGCGTGACGCCCGTTGCCTGCAGCGCCTGCTGCATGGCCATCGTGGCCACCGCCACGCTCTCGCCGAGCAGGATGATCACGAAGAGCGAATAGCGTTCGGCGATGTGGCCCGGATGCCAGGTGGTGCGCACCCGCCATTCGGCCCAGACCGGAACCGCGAGCTCGGCCAGCGCGAGCACCACGAACGACGCAAGAGCCAGGCTCGGGGGCAGCAGCAGCCGGAGCACCCAGGCGAACTGGACCAGCAGCACCCCGCCCGCGTAGCGGAACGCGGCGCCCCGCGTTGCGGGATGCTCGATTCCGGCACGGATCCACTGACCGACCATCGCGACCCGCATGATCAGGTAGCCGATCACGATGACGAGGTAGTTGCTGTTGCCGAATCCGGCCGGCACCCCGGCGGCGAGCACCAGCACCCCCGCCATCTGCACCAAGGTGAACACCCGGTAGAGCGCGTCGTCGACGTCGTACGCCGAGGCGAACCAGGTGAAGTTCATCCACGCCCACCAGATCGCGAAGAACACCTGCAGGTACGCCACGATCGCCGCGGGATGGCCGTCCACGAGTTGCTCCGCCAACTGGCCGACGAGCGACGAGACCGCCACCACGAAGGTGAGATCGAACAGCAGCTCGAGCGGGCTGGAGGCGCGATGCGGTTCTGTGGAGCTGCGGCCGCGCATCCGCACGTGGAATCGACGCGGTCCGGCACCCATGCCGCCGAGCCTAGCGAGCGGCGGCGAGCTCCTCGGCGATCGCGGTCACGCCGAACTCCACCTCGGCGAAGCTCGTCGACAGCGGTGACAACCCGAGCCGGATGCCGCTCGGCCGTCGGAAGTCGGGGATCACCCCGCGCTTCCACAGGCGCGGCATGATCGCCTCGAATCCCGGGTGGTCGAGGGTGACATGGGATCCGCGGCGGGCCGGATCGCGCGGCGCGGCGAGCACGGAATCCGGCAGCAGCTCGTCGGCGAGCGCGATGGCGTGCTCGGTCAACGCGATCGACTTGGCCCGGATGGCATCCATGCCCGCTTCGTCGACCAGCGCGATCGAGTCGGTGAGTCCGACCATGCCGACGATCGGCGGCGTGCCGCTCAGCACGCGGCGGATGCCCGGCGCCGGCTCGTAGCCCTGCCCCATCTCGAACGGCCGCACCGACCCGAGCCACCCCGAGATCGGCTGCCGGAACTCGTCGTGGTGCGTCTGCGCCACGTAGGCGAAGGCCGGGGCGCCCGGACCGCCGTTGAGGTACTTGTAGGTGCAGCCGACCGCGAAGTCGACGCCCCAGGCGTCGAGCTGGTGCGGGATGACGCCGGCCGAGTGGCAGAGATCCCAGAGCATCAGGGCGCCGGCATCGTGCGCGATCGAGGTGATCCCCGGAATCTCGGCGAGGAATCCGGAACGGTAGGCGATGGCGCTGAGCACGACCACCGCCGTGCGTTCGCCGACCACCTCCGCGACCCGCTCGGGCGTGACATCGCCCTCGTCGATCCAGCGCACGGTCATTCCGCGCTCGGCCGCGATCGACTCCACCAGGTAGCGGTCGGTCGGGAAGTCGTCGCGATCGATCACGATCTCGTCGCGCGGGGTGTCGGCGCTGCCGGGGCGCAGCTCGAGCGCCGCGCGGATCACCTTGTAGAGCAGCACCGTGGTCGAGTCGCCGATCACGGTCTGGCCGAGGCCCGCGCCGAGGGCGACGCGGCCGAGCTCGTCGCCGAGGCGCATCGGCAGCTCGAGCCAGCCCTCGTCCCAGCCGCGGATCAGCCGCGTCGCCCACTGTTCGCGCAGCAGGGCGTCGACGCGCTCGACCGAGGCGATCAGAGGACGGCCGAGCGAGTTGCCGTCGAGGTAGGCCTCGACATCCGGTGCCGGCACGAATCGATCGCGGAAGGCGGCAAGCGGATCGCCGGCATCGAGGTCAGCGGACGTCGGCACGCCGCTGCTCCCACTCCGAGGCCAGGATCGCGTACACCCCGGTATCCGCCCATTCGCCTTTGAACCAGAGATCCTGCACGAAGTGCGCCTCCTCGCGCATGCCGAGCCGACGGCAGAGGGCGACGGAGGCGTCGTTGCGCGGGTCGAGCTCGGCGCGCACCCGGTGCATCCCGAGCGTGTCGAAGGCGAGGTCGAGCGTCGCCGCTGCAGCCTCGGCGGCGTAGCCCTTTCCGAAGAAGTCGGGATGCAGCGTCCAACCGATCTCGGCCCCGCGGTTCTCGACGCTGGCGATCGTCAAGTACATGTGGCCGATCACCCGCCGCGACCCGTCAGGCAGCTCGAGCTCGATCGCCGGCTCGATCCAGTCGTGATCCGCCGCGATCGTCGTGGCGGCGCCGTACTTCGCGACCATGTCGACGACCTCCTCGCGTGAGCGGGGACCGTGCAGCAGGTAGCGGCAGACGTCGTCGCGACTCTGGTACGCGAACACATCGTCGACATCGTCGGCCGTCATCAACCGCAACGTCAGCCGCTCGGTGCGGATCGGCTCGAAGGTCCAGGGCGCGAACGGCCCGGGTGCGGAATCCGACGCAGAGCTCACTCGCCGAGCGTAGCGAGCACCGCCTCGAGCTGCTCGACCGCCCAGTCGAGTTCCTCGCGCTCCACCACGATGGGCGGAGCGAGACGGATGGTCGAGCCGTGCGTGTCCTTCGCCAGCACTCCCCGGCGAGCCAGGGCTTCGCAGACCTCGCGGCCGGTCGCGAGCGCGGGATCGATGTCGATGCCGGCCCAGAGTCCCGCGCCGCGCACGGCGACGACGCCGTGACCGATCAGCCCGCGCAAGCGGGTCAGCAGGTGCTCGCCCAGCTCGCTCGCACGGCGCTGGTAGTCGCCGGTCTCGAGAAGACCGACGACCGCCAGCCCAACGGCGGCCGCTAGAGGATTGCCGCCGAAGGTCGAGCCGTGCTCCCCTGGGCGGAGCACGCCGAGCACATCGTGATCGCCCACCACGGCGCTGACCGGCACAATTCCGCCGCCGAGCGCCTTGCCGAGCAGGTAGAGGTCGGGGATGACCCCTGCGTTGTCGCATTGGAACGTCGCGCCGGTCCGGCCCAGACCCGACTGGATCTCGTCGGCGATGAACAGGATGTTGCGTTCCTTGGTCAGGCGACGAACCGCGGGCAGGTAGTCCGCGGGCGGGACGATGATGCCCGCCTCCCCCTGGATCGGCTCGACCAGCACCGCGACCACGTCATCGGTCAGGGCGCCCTCGAGCGCCGCGGCATCCCCGTAGGGCACCGACACGAAGCCGGGCGTGTACGGACCGAAGTCGGCGCGCGCATCCGGGTCGTTGCTGAAGCTGATGATCGTGGTGGTGCGACCGTGGAAGTTGCCGTCCATCACGACGATGGTGGCGCGGTCGTGCTCGACGCCCTTCACGCGGTAGCCCCAGGCGCGCGCGATCTTGATGGCCGACTCGACGGCTTCGGCTCCGGTGTTCATCGGCAGCACCATGTCTTTGCCGCAGAGCCGGGCGAGCCCCTCGAGGAACGGGCCGAGCTTGTCGTTGTGGAAGGCGCGGCTGGTCAAGGTGATGCGATCGAGCTGGGCCTTGGCGGCATCCACCAGCACCGGATGTCCGTGCCCGAAGTTGATCGCCGAGTAGGCGGCCAGGCAGTCGAGGTAGCGCTTGCCGTCGACGTCGGTGACCCAGGCGCCGAAGCCCTCGGAGACCACGACCTCGAGCGGGTGGTAGTTGTGCGCGCCGAACTCCTCGACCTGCTCCAGGTAGCGGGCCGTCTTCGATGACACGGCGGTCTCGCTCATCGGCGAAGCTCCAAGGTGCAGCACTTCACCCCGCCGCCGCCGAGCAGCAGCTCGCTGAGGTCGACGCCGTGCGGGGTGAAGCCGCGCTCGCGCAACTGCCGCTCGAAGTCGGTGGCGCGCGAGGCGATGATCACGTTCTTGCCGTCGCTGAACGAGTTGAGCCCGAGCACGGCGGCGTCGGCGTCGTTGACGTGGATGGCATCCGGGAAGCGGTTGTCGAGGATATCGAGGGACTCCGCGTCGAAGGCCTTCGGCAGGAACGCGACCGACCCCGGTCCGCCGTTGCTGTCGAGCACCGCGAACGCGGTGTCGAGGTGGTAGAACGACGGATCGATCAACCTCAGGGTGACGACCTCGCGGTTGTAGATCCGGCGCAGCTCGTCGTGGCTTGCGGCGTCGCTGCGGAATCCGGTGCCCGCATAGATGGTCTCGCCGACGAGCAGGAAGTCGCCCTCGCCCTCGTTGGTCGAGACCGGCTCGGCGACCTGGTAGCCGTTCGCCGCGAACCACTCCATGTAGGCGGGGCCTTCGGGCTGACGCTCCGGGTACTGGAACTTGGCGCCGTAGGCGATCCCGTCGAGCACGAATCCGCCGTTGGCGGCGTAGACCATGTCGGGAAGTCCTTCGAGGCCGTCGATCAGCTGCACGTCGTAGCCGAGCTCGAGGTACTTGGCGTACAGGGTCTCCCACTGGGTGACGGCCAGGCTGGTGTCCGTCGGGTCTTCGGGATGCATCCACGGGTTGATCCGGTAGCTGACGGTGAAGAAGTCCGGCCGGCACATCAGCACGGTGCGGCGCGTGGCGACGCGCTCGGGGGCGGAGGCGGAGGGCTGGGTCATGGTCATCCATCCAGTCTGCACGCACACATCCGAGGGTTCAGAGCGTCCTGCGCAACGTATCGCCGGGATTCGGTTCCTGTTTGCAAGGAATCCCCGTATCGTGTCGCCGTGGACAATCTCGACTACGGCATCCTCGACCTTCTCCGCCAGAACGCCCGCGCCGGCTACGGCGACATCGGCGATCGCATCGGGCTCTCGGCCTCCGCGGTGAAGCGCCGCGTCGACCGGCTGGTGGCCGACGGCGTCATCCGCTCCTTCACGATCCAGGTCGACCCCGCGGTCGACGGGCTCGGCACCGAGGCCTACGTCGAGCTGTTCTGCCGCGGCACCGTCGCTCCCGACGACCTCAAGCGCATCCTCTCGGGCGTCCCCGAGGTGGTGGATGCCTCGACCGTCACCGGTTCGGCCGACGCCATGGTGCACATCCGCTCGCGCGACATCCCCTCGCTCGAGGATGCGCTGGAGCGGGTGCGGATTGCGCCCTCGGTGGATCACACGCGCAGCGCCATCGTGCTGTCGCACCTGATCCACCGCAGCTACGACTAGGTCGTCGCGCCACCCCAGTTCTTCACCCAGGTCAGGCCCTTCGAACTCCAGATCATCTTCGTCACCAGAGTTTGCTCAAACCAGATCGTCATCAAGTGATACATGGTGAGGACGGCTTCTTGAGCATCTTGATTGTCCTCAAGGTCTTCGACGACCAGCCCTTGATCCCTTGCCTCATCGCGTCCGATACGGCGGCCGTGTGACTTGTGTTGGGCGTTGTCAGCGAAGTAGTGGGCGATACGAGCCGCCTCAGTTTCGGCATCGGCACTCCCGGAAAGCATGTAGCTCTTGAGCCAGTTGGCAACCATGCGCTCGGAGTACTCGAGGTTGTTCGTCGCCTCCTTCACCAGGCCGGGACCGAGGGTTGCCAAAATCGGTGCCCACGCGCGCGCAGCGCTCGGGTCGGCCGCGATCTCAGCCTTCGCTTGCTCGAACTGATCACTTATCGCTCGAGCTGAGTAACTTCTACCACCTGGCATTGGCATTTGCGGATCAATCGGACCAAGCTGCGAGTGCCTTGCCATCACGATTCGATCTGCAGCCATCGAGATCATCGTGCCCGCCGACATTGCATACGTCGGGACTATCACTTCGATGTTTGAGAACTTGGCGTGTAGATAATCCACCAACGACTCGGTCGCATTTGTCACGCCACCCGGTGTGTGAAGTACCAGGGTTAGCCCGGCTCCCCAATCCATCCCCTTGATCACACTCATGAGCCCGTTGAGATCTTCGTGAGTGATGCTTACATGCCCCTGCGGGACGTTCTGCTTCTGCAGGAAAGCGGACCCGTAGAGAACGACATTCTTCCCGCCACGAAACGATGAAACCGATTGGATTGCGTCAGTCAGGCTCGTACCGAGCCATTGGCCGCGGTCTTCTGGAGCTTGCTGCTCGAACTCGGCGAGCAATTCGTTCCAGGTGGGCATTAGTTTGCGAAGGTCACCGAGTAGGGGACCGGCGTGGGTACGAAGTACTCCGGAAGCGCGTCGAAAGAACGTTCAGTCACCAGCCACGATTCGCGGCTCAGGTCGCGAAGTTCTGCAAGCTCTTCCACTTCGCCAATAAACTCATCAAAATCGCGATCAGCTTCAGACATACGAACTCCCCGGATCGGCCACCGTTGCCGAAATGCTACAGGTCTCTGTCCCCCGAAACACGGTGGCGTCAACAGTGTCTCCGCAACCGCCGACCTTGAAGCGTGCACAGAACGGCCGCCCCACCTGAACCTCGGGGCGGCCGTTCCGTTTCAGCCGACGAGCGCTAGGCGGCCACCAGCGTGCGCACCGGACCCGTCGCGGTCGACGCGGTCTCGTCGACCAGATACCGCGCATATGCCGGGATCGTGAGGAACGTCGGGTAGTCGTCGCCCAGGGTCACCAGGCGGAACACCTCGGCGGCCTCGTCGAACTTGTCGCCGGGGCTCCGGGTCGCGCCCGCGAGCGTCTCGGCCAGCAGACGTTCGACCAGCTGGCGCGTGATCGGCGTGCTCTCCTGCGTCACGATGCCCTGATGCATCCACTGCCACAGCTGGGAGCGGCTGATCTCGGCGGTCGCGGCGTCCTCCATGAGGTCGTCGATCGCCGCCGCGCCGACGCCGCGCAGCCAGCTCTCGAGGTAGCGGACCGCGATCGACACGTTCGACCGCACCCCTTCATCCGTCACCTCGCCGTCGATCCGCAGGTCGAGCAGGTCGCTCGCCTCGACGTGCACCTCGGGGCGCTGGCGGTCCACCTGGTTGGGGCGGTCGCCGAGCACGGCATCGAACTCGGCGCGCGCCGTCTCGATCAGATCGGGATGCGCCACCCACGTCCCGTCGAATCCATCGCCCGCCTCGCGGCGCTTGTCGGCGGCGACCTGCTCGAGTGCGCGCTCGGTCACCGCGGGATTGCGCCGGTTGGGGATGAACGCGCTCATGCCCCCGATGGCGTGCGCGCCGCGCTTGTGGCAGGTCTGCACGAGCAGCTCGGTGTACGCGCGCATGAACGGAACCGTCATCGTGATCTTCGAGCGGTCGGGCAGCACGAAGCTCGCGCCGCGGCCGCGGAAGTTCTTGATGATCGAGAAGATGTAGTCCCAGCGGCCGGCGTTCAGCCCCGCCGCGTGGTCGCGCAGCTCGTAGAGGATCTCGTCCATCTCGAACGCGGCCGGGATCGTCTCGATCAGCACCGTCGCGCGGATCGTGCCGTGCTCGATGCCGAGCGTGTTCTCCGAGAAGGTGAACACGTCATCCCACAGCCGCGCCTCGAGGTGGTTCTCGGTCTTGGCGAGGTAGAAGTACGGACCGCTGCCCCGGGCGATGAGCTCCTTCGCGTTGTGGAAGAAGTACAGCCCGAAGTCGACCAGCGATCCGGATGCCGGGCTCGCGATCCCCGCCGGGTCGATGTAGCGCAGATGCTTCTCGACCAGGTGCCAGCCGCGCGGGCGCATCACGATGGTCGGGGTGTGCTCGGCAGTGACCCGGTACTCCTTGCCCGCTGTCCCATCCGCATTCGTGCTGGTGAACTCCAGCTGACCGCGGATCGCGTCGAACAGGGTGACCTGCCCGCCGATCACGTTGGCCCAGGTCGGGCTCGTGGCGTCCTCCTGATCGGCGAGCCAGACCTTGGCGCCCGAGTTCAGGGCGTTGATCGCCATCTTGGGATCTGTAGGGCCGGTGATCTCGACCCGGCGGTCGTCGAGTCCGGGGCCGGGGCCGGCGACCCGCCAGCTCGGGTCCTCTCGGATGCCACGGGTCTCGTCGAGGAAGCGCAGGTCGCGCCCGTTGTCGATCGCCGCGCGCCGCTGCATCCGGGCGTCGAGGCGGTCGTGGCGTCGGCCGGCGAACTGGTCGTGCAGCCGGGTGAGGAAGGCCAGGGCCTCCGGGGTGAGGATGTCGTCGAAGCGCCGGCTGCTGTCGGCCAGCACCTGCATCCGATCGTTCGTGTTCATGGTCGTGTCTCCTTCGGGAGCGGTCGGCTTAGTGGAATTGCGCGGACTCGGTGGAGCCCACGAGCGCGAGCGTCGCGCTGTCGGGGTTGAGGGCGGTGGCGATCCGATCGAAGTAGCCGGTGCCCACCTCCCGCTGGTGCTTGGTCGCGGTGTAGCCGCGGCTCTCCGCCGCGAACTCGGCCTCTTGCAGCTCCACGTACGCGCTCATCTGGCGGTCGCGGTAGTCGGAGGCGAGTTCGAACATCCCGTGGTTGAGGGAGTGGAATCCGGCGAGCGTGATGAACTGGAAGGCGTAGCCCATGGCGCTCAGCTCCCGCTGGAAGCTCGCGATCTGCGCGTCGTCGAGGTGGCGCTTCCAGTTGAAGCTGGGCGAGCAGTTGTACGCAAGCTTCTGGTCGGGGAACTCGGCATGGATGCTCTCGGCGAAGGTGCGCGCGAGCTCGAGGTCGGGCTCCGCCGACTCGACCCAGAGCAGGTCGGCGTACGGGGCGTAGGCATGCCCGCGCGCCAGCACGGGGCCGAGGCCGTTCTGCACCTCGTAGAACCCCTCGGCGGTGCGCGTTCCGGTCAGGAACTCGCGGTCGCGCTCGTCGTGGTCGCTGGTCAGCAGGGTCGCGGCGAGCGCGTCGGTGCGCGCCACGATGATGCTCGGCACGCCGGCGACGTCGGCGGCGAGCCGGGCGGCATTGAGGGTCCGGATGTGCTGGCCGGTCGGCACCAGCACCTTGCCGCCCATGTGCCCGCACTTCTTCTCGCTGGCGAGCTGGTCCTCCCAGTGCACGCCCGCGGCTCCGGCCTCGATCATCGAGAGCATGAGCTCATAAGCGTTCAGCGGCCCTCCGAAGCCGGCTTCGGCGTCGGCGACGATGGGCGCCATCCAGTCGGTCGTGGTGGTTGAGCCCGTCGAACCCGCCGCGCCGTCGTACCCCTCGGCGAATTCGATCTGACCCGCGCGCAGCAGGGCGTTGTTGATGCGCCGGACGACGGCCGGCACCGAGTTGGCGGGATACAGGCTCTGGTCCGGATAGGTCTGCCCGCTGAGGTTGCCGTCGGCCGCGACCTGCCAGCCGCTGAGGTAGATCGCCTGCAGTCCGGCGCGGACCTGCTGCACGGCTTGGTTGCCGGTGATCGCGCCGAGGGCCGCGATCCACTGATCCGGGTTCTCGCCGTTGTTCTGGATGAGCTGCCACAGCTTCTCCGCGCCGCGTCGAGCGAGGGTCTGCTCGTCGCGCACCGGACCGCGCAGCGCGATCACGTCGGCAGCCGTGTAGTCGCGGCGCACGTCGCTCCAGCGCGGGTCCGCCGCCCACTCCGCCTCGAGCTCGGCGGCGGTCTGGGTCTGGTCTCCTGGATGCTGCGGGGTGGTGGTCATGGGGTGCTCCTTCGGTTGGTCTGCCTCCGACTCTGAGCGCCGCGCAAGAGGTTTTCGCGAGATTGGTGGCCAGAAATATTGCAACCTTTCTGTTTTCTCGAAGAAGGGGCGTGGCATCCTGGGATGCATGGCACAGAAGCAGAGCGCGGACGTCGACGATGATGAGGTGCTCGACTCCCTGACGATCGGCCGCCGCATCCGGCAACTGCGGGTGGATCGCGGCCTCACCCTCGACGCCCTCGCCACCGCGATCGGCCGCGCGCCCTCGCAGGTCTCGGTCATCGAGAACGGCAAGCGAGAACTGAAACTGGGTGAGCTGCAGAAGCTGTCGCGTGCTCTGGGCACGACTCTCGACGAGCTGTTGAACGCCGAGCCGCCGTCGAAGCGGGCCGCCCTCGAGATCGCCCTGGAGCGGGCGCAGCGCGGCCCCCTGTACAGCAGCCTCCCGCTGCCACCGCTCCCGGTGCGCAAGACCCTCAGCGATGAGGCGATCGAGACGATCCTCGGCTTGCACGACGAACTCGAGCGCCTGCACCGCGAGCGCGCGGCAACGCCCGAGGAGGCGCGGCGAGCCAACACCGAGCTGCGCGCCGAGCAGCGCAAGCGCGGCAACTACTTTCCCGAGCTCGAGAAGACCGCGCGCGAACTGCTGTCGGCGGTCGAGCATCGCGGCGGACCGCTGTCGCAGCGCACCGCATCCGATCTTGCCGCCCACCTCGGATTCACGCTGCACTACGTGGCCGACCTGCCGAGCACCACCCGCAGTGTGACCGACCAGGCGAACGGACGGATCTACCTGCCCGTGCGCCAGGGTGCCGGCGACCCGCGCTCCGAGCTGCTGCAGGCGCTGGCCGCGCACGTGCTCGGCAGCCCGGAGCCCCAGGACTTCGCCGAGTTCCTGCGTCAGCGCGTCGAGACCAACTACCTGGCCGGCGCCCTGATGCTGCCGGAGCAGAGCGCGGTCGACTTCCTCACAGCGGCCAAGGATGCGCGTGAGCTCTCGGTCGAGGATCTGCGCGACGCCTTCGCGGTCAGCTACGAGACAGCGGCGCACCGCTTCACCAACCTCGCGACGCAGCACCTCGGGCTGCCGGTGCACTTCCTCAAGGTGCACGAGAGCGGCGCCCTGTCGAAGGCCTACGAGAACGACGGCGTGGCCTTTCCGACCGACGCGCTCGGTGCCGTGGAGGGGCAGTTCGTCTGCCGCAAGTGGAGCGCGCGCCAGGTGTTCGACGTCGAAGACCGCTTCAGCCCCTACCACCAGTACACCGACAAGCCGGCCGGGACATCGTGGTGCACCTCCAGCATCCAGACCACCTCGAGCGGGGTCTTCTCGGTGAGCGTCGGCACCCCCTTCGCGCACGCGAAGTGGTTCCGCGGACGGGACACGACGCGGCGCATGGTCTCGACCTGCCCCGATCCGTCATGCTGCCGGCAGCCGCCTGCCGCGCTGGCGTCGCGCTGGGCCGACAAGGCATGGCCGAGCGCCCGGCTGGAGTCATCCCTGCTCGCGGCGATGCCGACCGGCACGTTCACCGGCGTGGATCTGACCGAGGTCTACGAGTTCCTCGAGGCGCACGCGCCGTCGTGACGCGGCGGCGGGCCTCAGACGCTCCAGTAGCCAGTCTTCGTAATCACGATCGGGAGTTGGTCATCGTCACCGTCTCCGCTGTCCAATTCGGGAGCCGTGGAGACGCCCGAGGTCAAAGCGGCAAGGGCTAATCCGCCACGGATGGCCGCAGACGTCGTAGACCAACGGATCCCCATTTCCTGCACGGTCGTTCTCAAACCCTGACTGCCTGCCCAACGCACTGCGGTCACGATGTCCTCCGCGATCAGCCTGAAGTCTGAATAGCCAATCTGCAGTTGGACACCCCTGACCTCTTTGTCCGTCATGCTCTTCGTTTCCCAGATCGGTCCTGGAGCGGGATTAGGGACCAACATAATGTCGCTTCCCCGACGTACCTCGAGGAGAAGCTGCAACTGGCGCATCGCAACGATCGCATCGCGCAAGGTCGCTATCGGCGCCCCGAACAGCGCCACAAGCGGGTCGTCCGTCCGTTCGGCGAGTGGAACATCCAAAGGGTCTTCGGGAGCTGGAATGGGGTTGGGCGCGCCAGAGAGCTTGAACCGCGACGACTCGCGCGCGAGGTCCCGGTCGTTCACTGCCCTTCCCGCGAAGCTCATTCCAAGATGGACGGCGTAATACCCGGGCGAGGAGAACAAGTGAGTGTGCCAGCCGCTCTGGGCCCACGCATGCAGCGCAGCGGCCCAGCCCGACTGCCTTTCCCACTTGCTGAAGGGCGCGAAACCAATGAGACGTCGCGGCGGACCCGCGAGCGGATTCGGCAAACCCTCCACCGGAAAGAGCTGGAGGAGCCATTCTTCGGGTGCCAGATCGTCCTCGACGTCACCGTAGTAGTAGCGATGGCGACCCCTCGCCAGGACTCGAACTCGACCGGTCCCGAATCCATCGAGATCGAGTCCGTGATCATCCGTCGGAGGATCGAAACCCGACATCTGCAACGGACCGCCGTCAGGCAAGGCCTCGAACGGAAGCTCGTCGATGTCCTCCCATGAATTATCGAGCTCAGGCTGCCCGGTCCACCTCTCGGCCCGGACGTGAACCCGCGCATACTTGGTCCCGCAACGAGCAGACAGGCCACCCACCCCGGAACCCGCAAAGGATCCGGCCGACGCGACGCCGATCCGTCCTTGCCCCGCGTCGAGAATCGCGAAATCAGTGTCGAATGACGTCTCTGTCGAACCCAGCAAGTCCCCCATGAGTTCTTCCTACCATGGGGCCCGCCACCGAGGCGTGCGCTACAGCGTCAGCGCGATCATCCCGCGATCCGGGTTGCCGAAGCGGTGCGCCGTGATCGACACCGCCTGCTCGAGCAGGAACGGCAGCAGCTCGATGCGACCTGCACTCGTCACCGGTCCCGACCAGATCGCGACATCGGGGCTGCCGTCGAGTGCGGCTGCCAGGGCGGCGGCGGTCAACTCCGGCCCCGTGACCAGACGGATGCGGCCGGGCAGCTCGGTGCGCGCCCGGGCCGCGAACGCGGCATCCGACTCGACGGTCACCGACTGGATGCCGAGCAGCAGCTCGCCGCCCAGGTCGGCCGCCTCGATCAGCGGCAGCAGCCCCGCGGGCACCGGGACGGCCGAGCTCAGGGTGAGCGCGGCCTGCGCCAGCACTCCCGCCGCCAGCACGCGCACGAACTCGGCGAGCGAGCCGCCCTCGGCGAGCCGAATGGTCGTGGTGGCCGGCCGATAGCGGAACACGTTGCGCTCCACGCCCAGGCCCGACACGTCGCGGGCGACCGAGAACTCGTGCTCCCAGGCGTCGGCATCAGACAGGGCTCCGCGGCGCACGGTTTCGAACTCGAGGTAGTCGAGCGCCGGCTGCGACGCCTCGATCACCGCGGTCACGCGGGCGTTCACTCCCTCGAGGTGCAGTTCGCCGCTCTCGGGTGCCGGCACCGGCTGCCACGAGCCGAGTGAGTACAGGGTGTTCGGTCCGCCCGCCTTGGTGCCGGGCCCGACGGACGAGCGCTTCCAGCCGCCGAAGGGCTGCCGCCGCACGATCGCCCCGGTGATCGGACGGTTGACGTAGAGGTTGCCCGCCTGAACCCGCGACAACCAGCCCGTCACTTCGTCGGGATCGAGGGAGTGGATGCCTGCTGTCAGCCCGTAGGCCACCGCGTTCTGCAGGTCGACGGCGTCGCCGAGGGTCTCCGCCTCCATGATCCCGAGCACCGGCCCGAAGTACTCGGTCAGGTGGAACTCGCTGCCGGGCGCGACGCCGTCTCGCACGCCAGGTGACCAGAGCCGGTCGGAGTCATCCAACTGGCGCGGCTGCACCAGCCAGCTCTCGCCCTCTTCCAGCCGGGTGAGGCCGCGGAGCAGTTTGCCCTGCACCTTCTCGACAGTCGGACCCATCTGGGTCGCCGGGTCGCTCGGCCATCCGACGGCCAGCGTGTTCGTCGCGTCGGCCAGCTGCCGCCGGAATCGCTCGGACTTCGCCACCGACCCCACCAGGATCACCAGCGATGCGGCCGAGCACTTCTGCCCGGCGTTGCCGAACGCGCTCTTCACGACGTCGCTGACCGCCAGATCGAGGTCGGCGCTGGGCGTCACGATGATCGAGTTCTTGCCGCTGGTCTCGGCGAGCAGGGGCAGATCGGGCTTCCAGGAGCGGAACAGCGCGGCCGTCTCATAGCTGCCGGTGAGGACCACTCGCCCGACCTCGGGCGCGGTGATCAGCGTCTCGCCGAGTCGGCTCTCGGCGAGGTCCACCAGGCCGAACACCTCGCGCGGGATGCCGCCCTCCCAGATCGCCTCGGCGAGCACCGCGCCGCTGCGCTGGGCGAGGCGCGCGGGCTTGAGCAGTACGGCACTCCCGGATGCCAGGGCAGAGAGCACGCCGCCGGCGGGGATCGACACCGGGAAGTTCCACGGCGGCACGACGAGCGTGAGCGGCTCGGGCACGAACGTCGCGCCCTCGATCGAGTCGAGCTCGCGTGCGCGGGCCGCGTAGTAGTGGGCGAAGTCGATCGCCTCGCTGACCTCGACATCCGCCTCGGCGATGGTCTTGCCGGTCTCGGCGGCCATGACCTCGATGAGTCGGCCGCGGAACACCGCGAGAACCTCGCCGACCCGGTCGAGCAGCTCGGCGCGGGCGACACCGGTGGTGCGGCCCCAGTCCGCGCCCGCCTCGGCGGTGGCACGAACGCGCTCGCGCACCTCGTCTTCTGTGGTGAGGCGCGCATCCGCCAGAGTGGAGAGCCCCAGCTTCGACGTGACACTGCGCTCCAGGATCGCGCGCCCCCACTCGCGGTTCACCGCGATGGCGGGGTCGGTGTCCGGCTCGTTCTCGAAGGCGAGTCGCGCCGTCGGCAACTCGGGATGCAGCCGGTTCTGCACGCGACGCGGCTCCGGCACTCGATCGTCGAGGGCATCGAGCGACGCGGCGAAGCGGTCGGCCTCGCGCGCGAAGATCGCCTTGTCGTCCAGCTCGAAGACACCCGACATGAAGTTCTCACTCGACGCGTTCTCTTCGAGCCGCCGCACCAGGTAGCTGATCGCCGAGTCGAACTCGCCTGGCTGCACCACCGGTGTGTACAGCAGCAACCCGCCCGTCTCTTTGCGCACGGCGTCGGCCTGCGCGGTCGCCATGCCCAGCAGCATCTCGACCTCCACGCGGTGCTGCACTCCGCGCTTCTTCGCGAGCAGCCAGGCGAATGCGAGGTCGAAGAGATTGTGGCCCGCGACGCCGATGCGCACGGCATCCGTGTTCTGGGGGGTGAAGGCGCGGACGAGCAGCCGCTTGTAGTTGGTGTCGGTCTCCTGCTTGGTCGACCAGGTCGCCAGCGGCCAGCCGTGGATCGTGGCGTCCACGTTCTCCATGGCGAGGTTGGCGCCCTTGACGATGCGCACCTTGATGCCGGCGCCGCCCGCGGCGACCCGGTGGCGCGCCCAGGCCATCAGCCGGTCAAGAGCCGCGACCGAGTCGGGCAGGTACGCCTGCAAGACGATGCCGGCCTCGAGCCGGTGCAAGTCCGGCTGCTCGAGCAGGGTGGTGAAGACCGCGATGGTCAGGTCGAGATCGCGGTACTCCTCCATGTCGAGGTTGATGAACTTCGTGCTGCGGGATGCCGCGGCCTGCTCGTACAGCGGCGTCAGCCGCTCGACGACCCGGGCCACGGTCTCGTCGAAGCCCCACATCGACAGCTGGCTCACCACCGACGAGACCTTGACCGAGACGTAATCGACGTCATCCCGGGCGAGAAGTTGCTGGGTGCCGCCGAGCCGGCTGCGCGCCTCGCGGTCGCCGAGCACCGCCTCGCCGAGCAGGTTCACATTGAGCCGGATGCCGCGGGTGCGCAACTTCTGCAGCGTCTTGCCCAGCGTCTTCGGGTCGGCGTCGACCACGAGGTGCGCGACCATGCGACGCAGCACCCACCGTGAGATCGGGATGATCGGCCAGGGCAGGATCCGCGCGAATCCGCCGCCGACGGCGATCGCGGCACGGAGGTACCAGGGCAGGAAGCGCGGGATCCGGTGCGCCAGCAGTTCGAGGTTCTTGCCGGCGACGCGCAGGTCCTCAGGACGGACGACCTTGTCGACGAACCCCAGGGTGAACTCGAGCCCGCGGGGATCTTTCAGCACCCCGGCCAGGCGCTCGGCACTGGGGTCGGGCTTCACATCGGCACTCGCCGCCAGCCACTGTCGAACCAGCGCGACGGTCTCCTCGGCGGTCGGCAGCTCGGTCGTGGGGCCAGGCGTTGCGGGGGTCGCGTTCGGGGTCACCCGATCAGTCTCGCCGAGCACGCGGCTCACTGTCGCCAAATCGTGGCCTCATGCAGGATTCGTGCATGTTCGCCGCTCCCGGCGGCGGTTCTTCAACGTTTTCGCAGGAATCGACGACTCATCGCGCCGGGCAGCGCTGCCGGGCGTCGAGCGGATTTCGCGACATCACTATCCATAAAGAAACTTTATTGATACATTCCTGGGCAACCCGATCCGGTCGAACGGAGACCAGACCCGCTCGACCGGATCGGCGCCAGCACGGCCGCGGCGCACGACAGCACCGCGCAACGCCCCCGCTTCCTGCACTGCCGCAGACCGAGAGGAACCGATGACCGACGTGGCCCCCGGCACACCCTCGTGGCTGCGCGAGCACAACGACCGCGCCGCGCTGGCCCTCCTGCTCGAGCACGGCTCGCTCACCCGCAATCGCCTCGGTGAGCTGAGCGGGCTGTCGAAGCCGACCGCCGCGCAGATGGTCGCCCGGCTGGAGCGCGCCGGGCTCATCGAGCCGGTCGGTGAGGTCTCCGGTGGTCGCGGCCCGAACGCGATCAGCTACGGCGTGCGAGCCGACCGCCTGCGGGGCGTCGCCATCGACATCCGGGACCGGCGGATCGCCGCGACCGTCGTCGACGCGCTCGACCGCGATCACCCCATCGTCGAGTTCGCCACCGACGATTACGACCGCACGCCCGAGGGCGATGTGCGCGCGGCGATCGAGGCAGCCTGCGCCGCGGCCGACGTCGACCCTGAGACGGTCGCCCTGGTCTGGGTGGGAGTCCAGGCCGCGATCTCGGCCGACGGCGACGCCCTCTCATTCACCGACACCCTGCCCGGCTGGCCCGAACTCGGCGCCCGGCGACGCATCGAAGACGCGCTGCACCTCGAGGTCGCGCTCGACAATGACGTGAACCTCGCGGCGATCGCCGAACGCGCCGTGGGCGCTGGACAGGATGTCGCCAGCTTCGCCCTGCTCTGGCTGGGCGACGGCCTCGGTCTCGCGGTCGACCTCGGCGGCACGCTCCACCGCGGAGCGGCGGGCGGCGCGGGAGAGATCGGCTACCTGCCCGTGCCGCGAGCGGCGGAGGGTCTGGTGGCGGGAGCCGAAGACCTCACCGATCTGCTCGGCGGCGAGGCGGTGGCCCCGCTGCTCGCGAACCTCGACGACCACTCGGTGAACGCGTTGGCCGACCGGGTGGTGCTCGGCGTCATCCCGGTGCTCGCCGTCCTCGATCCGGAGCTCGTCGTGCTCGGCGGCCCCACCGGCGCCGCGGGAGGCTCCCGCCTGGCCGAGCTGGTCGCCGAGCGTCTCAGCGGGATCGAGTCCCGCCGTCTCGAACACTCCTCGCGCTGGCGCCCCGCCGTGCGCGAGAGCGGAATCGCGGGCCCACCCGTTCTGGGCGGAGCTCGCCGGATGCTCGTCGGCCGCATCCACGATCGTCTGGTCGCCGACATCAGCACGCCCTGATCGACCGAGAGAGGACCAGCAACGTGAATCGCAGAATCCCCAGGCGGCGCATCGCCGCCGTCACCGCAGCGCTCGCTGCCACCGCCATGCTCGCCGCGTGCAGCGGAGGCGGTGGCTCCGACAGCATCGACAAGACCACGCCGACCCACCTGTCTGGCTCGGTGTCGCTGTGGCACTTCTTCACCGACCGGGAGGCCAAGGTCATCCAGTCGGTCGTCGACGACTTCGAGAAGGCGAACCCCGACGTCAAGGTCACCGTGCATTCCGGCCAGGACGACGACAAGCTGCAGAAGGCCATCTCGGCGGGCAACAACGTCGACGTCGGCATCTCGTACTCGACGGACATCGTCGGCAGCTTCTGCAGCAGCGGCGCATTCCGCGACCTCGGGCCCTATATCGCGCGCGACAAGGTGGACCTGAGCCAGTTCAGCGACACCGTGCGCAGCTACACGGAGTACAAGGGCAAGCGCTGCTCGATGCCGGTGCTCGCCGACGTGTACGGCCTGTACTACAACAAGAAGGAGCTGGCCGACGCCGGCTTCACCGCCCCGCCCAAGAGCCTCGACGAGCTCGAGTCGATGGCCCTGAAGCTGACCACCTACAACGCCGACGGCTCGATCAAGCAGCTCGGCTTCGACCCGCTGATGGGCTTCTACGAGAACTCGGCAGCGCATTGGGGGCCGTCGACGGGCGCGAAATGGCTGAAGCCGGACGGCAAGTCGGCGATCGGCGGCGACCAAGCCTGGAACGAGATCATGACCTGGCAGAAGGCGTTCGTCGACAAGATCGGCTACGACAAGCTGCAGGCCTTCACGGCTGGGCTCGGCCAGGAGTTCTCGGCCGACAACGCGTTCCAGACCGGACAGGTCGCGATGAACCTCGACGGCGAGTACCGCACCGCGTTCATCGCCGACCAGACGCCCGGCCTCGACTACGGCACCGCGCCGTTCCCGACCGCGTCGGATCACAGCGACCTGCAAGGCGGCGGGTACATCACCGGCAACATCGGCGGCATCTCGAAGGGCTCGAAGAACCCCGAGCTGGCCTGGGCGCTCCTGAAGTACCTGACCATGAACACGGATGCCGTGGTGAAGCTCGCGAACGGTCTCAAGAACGCGCCGACCACCACCGGTGCGCTCGCGTCGCCGAAGCTCGACCTGGGAGCCCAGTTCCAGACCTTCCTCGACATCATGTCCAACCCGAAGTCGACGACCACGCCGCCCAGCCCGGTCGGTGCCGGCTACCAGCAGTCGCTCGAGGACTACTGGCTGAAGTACCAGCAGGGCAAGGGCGGCGACCTCGGCGCCGGACTGGCGGGCGTCGACAAGGACGTCAACAACTCCCTGGCTCTGGTCAGCGGTCCGTAGTGACCACGATCGCATCCCGCACCGGACGGATCGGGGCCCCCGCGGCTCCGGTCCGCCCGGGCCTGCGGCGCTCGCAGCGCCGGCGCCTGCTCACCGCCCTCGCGATGCTGGCGCCGTCCCTGCTGGGGCTCGGGCTGTTCTTCGGGTACCCGCTGGTGGCATCCGTGTTCTACAGCTTCACGCGCTACAACCTGCTGTCCGATCCGGAATGGATCGGGCTGCGTAACTACCAGTACCTCTTCACCGAGGACCCGAAGGTGTGGACCGCCGCGGGCAACACGCTGTGGTTCGTCGTGATCCTGGTGCCGGTGCGGCTGCTCACCTCGCTGGGAGTCGCGGGCCTGCTGGTGCGGGCGCGGCAGGCATCCGGGTTCTGGCGCACCGTGTTCTACCTGCCCGCACTGGTGCCGCCGGTGGCATCGGTGGTCGCGTTCGTGTTCCTCTTCAACCCGGGGACCGGCCCGATCAACACGATCCTGAAGGCGATCGGCATCCAGGGACCGCTGTGGTTCAGCGACCCGAGCCTGGCCAAGCCGTCTCTCGTCCTGCTCGGCGTCTGGGTGATGGGCGACGTGATGATCATCTTCCTGGCGGCGCTGCTCGACGTGCCGCGCGAGCAGTACGAGGCGGCCGAGCTCGACGGTGCCAACGCGTTCCAGCGCGGGCGGTACGTGACCTTTCCCAACATCATCCCGGTGCTCGTCTTCGCCGGAGTCACCGGCGTCATCGCGGCCCTGCAGTACTTCACCGAGGCCGCGGTGGCCTCGGCGGTCGCCTCGGGCAAGGCCTCGGTCGGCGACGCGGCGGGAGCCGTGGCCGGTTACCCGGACGACTCGCTGCTCACCTACACGCAGTGGATCTACGTGCGCGGCTTCAGCAACTTCCAGCTCGGCTACGCGTCGGCGCTCGCCGTGTTGCTGTTCGTCGTGGCCGCCGTGTTCCTGGCGCTCCTGCTGCGGCGGGTCAACGCGTTCACGCCCGAGGAGGCGCAATCGTGACCACCGTCGTTCCCCGCGTGCTGCCCGGCGCGGCATCCGGTGCGCGGTTCCGCCGCCCCAGTGGCAGGATCGTCGCCTGGGTCGCCGAGCACACCCTGCTCGCCGTGCTGCTCGTGCTGTTCGTGGCGCCCGTCGTCTTCGTGGTGCTCACCTCGTTGATGACGGTCAATCAGACCCTGACGGCGTCGATCTGGCCGAACCCGTTCACCGTGCAGAACTACCTGGACGCCTTCGCCAAGGTGCCCCTGGCGCGCTGGTTCGCGAACTCGGCCATCTACGCGGTGCTGGCCACCCTGTTCATGCTGCTCAGCTCGATCCCGGCGGCGTACGCCTTGGCGCGACTCCGGTTCCGCGGGGCGAACGTGATCTTCTTGGCCGTGGTCGTCGCGATGCTGCTGCCACCGCAGATCACCGCCGTGCCGATCTACGTCATGTGGGCCAAGCTCGGCTTCACCGGCACGCTGCTGCCGCTGATCCTGCCGAACCTGCTGGGCGACGCCTTCTCGATCTTCCTGCTGCGCCAGTTCTTCCTGACGATTCCGCGCGAGTACTCCGACGCGGCGAGGATGGATGGCGCGAGCGAGTGGGGCGTGCTCACCCGGGTCGTCCTGCCGATGGCCCGCCCGGGCATCGCGGCGGCCGGGCTGTTCATGTTCTTCAACTCGTGGAACGACTACTACGGCCCCCTGCTGTACACGTCCGAGAACGAGCAGTGGTGGCCCGTGTCGTACGGGCTGGCGACCTTCCGCGGCAGCCACAGCACGAACTGGGGGCTCACCATGGCCATCACCGTGCTGGTCATGGTGCCGGTCGTGCTCATCTTCTTCTTCGCCCAACGCGTCTTCGTCGAGGGCATCACCCTGACCGGAGTCAAAGGATGAAACTCGCCATCGTCGGCGGCGGCTCGACGTACACCCCCGAGCTCATCGACGGGTTCGCGCGCCTCCGCGCCACGCTGCCCATCGACGAGGTCTGGCTGGTCGATCCGAGCGAGGAGCGCGTCTCGCTCGTGGCCGGGGTCTCGCAGCGCATGTTCGCGCGCGCCGGGCATCCCGGCCGGGTGATCGCGACCTCCGATCTGGTGGCCGGGGTGTCGGATGCCGACGCCGTGCTCATCCAGCTCCGCGTCGGTGGGCAGGATGCCCGGCGCGGCGACGAGACGTGGCCGCACGAGGTGCACTGCATCGGGCAGGAGACGACAGGCCCTGGCGGACTCGCCAAGGCCCTGCGGACGGTGCCGGTCGTGCTTCGTGTGGCCGCGGCCGTGCGCGAGCACGCCAAGCCCGACGCCTGGATCGTCGACTTCACCAACCCGGTGGGCATCGTCACGCGCGCCCTGCTGCAGGAGGGCTACCGCGCGGTCGGGCTGTGCAATGTCGCCATCGGATTCCAGCGGCGGTTCGCCGCGATGCTCGGCGTCGACCCGGACCGGGTCGAGCTCGGCCACGTCGGGTTGAACCATCTCACCTGGGAGCGCAGCATCCTGGTCGATGGCACCGACCGCCTGCCCGAGTTGCTCGCCCCTGAGGCTCGACACGGCCGGCTCGGTGATCTGGCCGGAGAGGTGGAGCTGCGCCCCGAGCTGCTCAGCATGCTCGGCGTCGTGCCCAGCTACTACCTGCGCTACTACTACGCGCACGACGAGGTGCTGCAGGAGCAGCTGCACGAGCCGCCGCGGGCCGACGCAGTGCAGGCGGTCGAGCGCGAACTGCTCGACCTCTATGCCGACGAGAGCGTCGACACCAAGCCAGCGGCGCTCGAGCAGCGCGGAGGAGCCTTCTATTCGGAGGCCGCCATCGAGTTGTTGAGCGGACTGGTCGGCAACACCGGGCAGACTCGCGTGGTGAATGTGCGCAACGACGGAGCTCTGCCGTTCCTGCCCGATGACCACGTGATCGAGGTGCCGGCTCGGGTCGACGGCTCGGGCCTCGACGTGCTGCCGATCGCGCCGCTCGACGCCGACATCCGCGGCCTGATCTCGGCGGTGGCCGGGTACGAACGGCTCGCCCTCGACGCGGCTGTCCACGGTTCGCGCGATGCCGTGCTGCGCGCCATGCAGGCGCACCCGCTGGTGCTCCAGTTCGACCGGGCCGAGAAGCTCACCGAGCTGCTGATCTCGCACAATCGCGACCATCTGGCGTGGGCGAGATGAGCGGCGGCGCCCCCTTGATCGTCGCGGTCGATGGGGGAGGGAGCAAGACGGATGCGGTGGCGCTCGAGCCGGATGGCACGCTGGTCGCCCGCGCATCCGGCCCCGGTTCGAGCCCGCACTTCGAGGGGCTCGACGATTCGGTGAGCACCATCGACGCGCTGGTGCGCGAGGTGGCAGGGGGTCGCCCGGTCGCGCACGCCGCGATCTACCTGTCGGGTCTCGACCTGCCGCACGAGGTCTCGGCGTTCGCGGCGGCCGTCGCCGGACGTGACTGGGCGAGCGACTCGACGGTCGTGGAGAACGACCTGTGGGCTCTGCTGCGCGCGGGGACGCAGTCGCCGGACGCCGTTGCCGTGATCTGCGGCACCGGCATCAATGCGATCGGCGTGCGGGCCGACGGCCGGGTCGTGCGCTTCGCCGCGCTCGGTCCGATCTCGGGCGACTGGGGCGGCGGCAGCGGGCTCGGCGAGGAGGCGCTGTGGCATGCGGCGCGCGCCGAGGACGGACGCGGACCCGCGACCGCCCTGCGCGACGCGGTCCTGCGCGGCATGCACGTGGCCTCGATCGCCGAACTCTCGCAGGACCTGCACACCGGCCGCCGCACCACCGCCGAGCTCGCCGTGCTCGCCCCCGCCGTGCTCGAGGCGGCGCGCGCAGGGGATGCGACCGCCATCCGGATCGTCGACCGGCAGGCCGACGAGATCGTCACCTTCGTCACCGCGTCGCTCGCGCGCCTCGAGCTCGAGGATCGCGCCGTCCCCGTCGTGCTCGGCGGCGGCCTGATCCGCTCGGGCGACGCCCGGCTGCTCGACGGGGTGCGCCGCGGATTGGCCGAGCGTGCGCCGCATACCCAGGCGATCATCGTCGACGATCCCCCGATCGTCGGCGCCGCGATGCTGGCGCTCGAGGCGACGGGAGCCGACCCCGATGCCGTGGCGCGCGCCCGTGCGGCGCTCGCGGCATCCGGCTCGCCGATCCGCTGACGGGTACCATGGCCAGCTATGACGGCCGACGAGGAACTGAGCGATCAGGACTGGGCGGTCTGGCGCGACTTCATGTCGATGAGCGGCCAGCTCTCGCGTGAACTCGACCGTCGCCTGCAGGCCGACGCCGGCATATCGCACGCCGACTACTCGGTGCTCGTCGTGCTGCAGCAGGCGACCGATCACCAGTTGCGCACCGGCGAGCTCGCCGAGCTACTGGCCTGGGAGAAGAGCCGGGTCTCGCATCAGGTCGCGCGCATGGAGTCCCGGGGTCTCGTCACCCGCCGCGAATGCGATACCGATGGCCGTGGCACCTGGATCGAGCCGACGGCGGAAGGGCGCCGCGTGCTGCTCGGTGCGATGCGCAACCACAACCGCACCATCCGCGAGCTGTTCTTCGATGCGCTTGGTGACGAGCAGCGTGCGGCGATCAGCGATGCCGCCGTCCACGTGCTCGACCGGCTGAATCCCGAAGCCTGCGAGATCGCCGAGGAGAACGGGATGACCACCTCGCGCCGAGTCAAGACCTCGGCCGGAGCGCGGTGACCGCCTCTACCGCGTCGGCATCCCCTCGCGCCGGAACCGCCCGCTACGACGTCGCCATCCTGGGCGGCGGCCACAACGGTCTGACCGCGGCGGCCTACCTCGCCCAGGCCGGCAAGCGCGTCATCGTCCTCGAGCGTCTCGATCATTTCGGCGGGGCCGCGGTGTCGGCTCAGGCGTTCCCCGGGGTCGACGCGCAACTGTCTCGCTACTCGTACCTGGTCAGCCTGCTGCCGCAACGCATCATCGACGAGCTGAAGCTCGACATCCGGCTGGCTCGTCGTCGGTACTCCTCCTATACCCCGCTACCCGGCACCGACCGCGGACTGCTCGTCGACACCGGCGACCCTGCCGCGACGGCCGCCTCGTTCGAGGCGATCGGCGCGGCCGAGGATGCGGCGGCCTGGTCGTCCTTCTATGACGGCACGGCTCGGCTGGCCCGCTCGCTGTTCCGGACCGTCACCGAGCCCCTGATGACGCGCAGCGAGACCCGCCGGATGCTGGGCGACGACGCGCTCTGGGACGAGCTGATCGAGCAGCCGATCGGCTCGACGATCGAGCGCCGCTTCGCGGACGATCTGGTGCGGGGCGTCGTCCTCACCGATGGTCTCATCGGCACCTTCGCGCCGGCCGTCGACCCCACCCTCGCGGCGAACCGGTGCTTCCTCTACCACGTGATCGGCGGCGGCACGGGTGACTGGGACGTGCCGATCGGCGGAATGGGCGCCGTGAGCTCCGCTCTCGGCGCCGCAGCAAGGGATTCCGGGGCAGAACTCCTCTCCGGGGCGGACGTGACCAGCGTCACCCCCGAGGGCGAGGTCAGCTACCTCCGCGACGGCGCCGAGCACCGCCTGGTCGCCGACACGGTGCTCGCCAACCTCGCGCCGTTCGAGCTGGCGCGGTTGCTCGGCGAGGCGGCACCGCGTCCGGAGGGGGCGCAGGGCAAGGTCAACCTGCTGCTGACCCGTCTTCCGCGGTTGCGCGACGAGAGCCTGGATCCGGCTGCGGCGTTCGGCGGCACCTTCCACGCGAATGAAGGCTTCGCGCAGCTGGGATCGGCGTTCGACGACGCGCTGGCCGGCCGCATCCCGGATCCTCTGCCGGTCGAGATCTACTGCCACTCGCTGACCGACCCGAGCATCCTGTCGCCCGAGCTCCGCGAGGCCGGGGCGCAGACGCTCACGGTGTTCGCGCTCCAGACTCCCGATCGGCTGCTCACCGAGGCGAACAACGATGCGCGGCGCGGCGAGCTCGAAGCAGCGGTGCTCCGCTCGCTGAACGGAGTGCTGGCCGAGCCGATCGAGTCCGTGCTGATGACGGACGCCGACGGCCGCCCCTGCCTCGAGACCAAGACCACCCTCGACCTCGAGCACGCGCTGCGCATGCCCGGCGGCAACATCTTCCACGGCCCGCTCGCGTGGCCGTTCGCCGAGGATGACGCGCCCCGCGAGACGCCCGCGCAGCGCTGGGGGGTCGCGACCGCGCACCCGCGCATCCTGATCTGCGGGGCCGGCGCCCAGCGCGGCGGTGCCGTGAGCGGGATCGGCGGCCACAACGCGGCGATGGCGGTGCTCGAAGCAGACTGATCGTCGCTCGGCGGGGGCTATCGGGGGCCGAAGCGTGGGTCTACGCTCAGCGGTGCTCGCTCGGCGCGATCCGATCGCCGGGCATCACGATCGGAAGGACGCACCGATGGGACTGTTCGATGGCGTGGGAGGGGCGGCCGCGGCCGGCGGCGACTGGCAGAAGCAGGCCGCCGAGGCCCAGGCGATGGCCGACAAGATGATGCAGGACGCGGGCTACGCCAACGCGGCCAGCGATGTGACGATGGCCAACGGCGCCGCGATGGCCGCGACGATGGGTGCGGATCGCGACAAGATCCAGGCGAGCGCCGACGAGAACAACCGCATCCTGACGATCGGGAGCCCGGCCAAGGCCACCATCGTCAGCAAGACGGACACCGGCGAGAAGGTGGCCGGCAACTCGGTCTACCAGCTGAAGCTGTCGGTGGTTCCGGAGGGCGGAAAGGCCTACGAGGTGACCAAGACCGAGATCATCCCGCCGCAGACCCTCACCGGCTATGCAGACGGCACCACTCTCGATGCGCGGGTCGATCCCGCCGACAAGAACAAGGTCGCCTTCGGCGACAAGCCGTTCAAGTAGGCAGGACGACGATCATGGGAGTTCTCGATGACATGGGCCGGATGTGGGATGCATCCCAGCAGATGCCCAAGAAGTCGTTCAGCGAGAAGATGAAGGACGCCGCCGACGGGGCGGAGGCGGCGGCCGCCATGCAGAAGGCCGCGGCGGCCGGTGCGCCGACCGGGATGAACGGGGCGAGCTTCAACCCCTTCGAGAACATGGCGGCGATGAACGCCGGCGTCAGAGGATCGGCCACCGTGGTCTCGATCGTCGACACCGGCACCAAGCTCGCCGACACCCCGGTCTACGACGTGACGATGGATGTCATCGCCGACGGCCAGCCGGGTTTCCGCACCGTGCACCGTCAGGTGATAGCGGCCGCGGCGCTCGGCAACTGGCAGGCGGGCAAGGTACTCCCGGTGCGATTCGACCCGAACGACGCGAGCCACCAGGTCACGATCGGCTAGGCGCGAGAGCTCAGGCGCCGGGCCACTCGCTCGGCGCCTCGGCGCGGGTCGACGGCAACGCGACGTCGTCGGCCCAGCGCTGCACCCAGCCCTCCAGCGGGATGCGCGTCAGGTCTTCGCCCGCGAGCGCGTTCAGTTCGTCGATCGACACGGTGCCGCCGGAGCGCCGCAGGAATCGCGCCTTGACGAAGGCCCGCGCGTAGATCTCGCCGTCGACGACGAAGCGCTGCTCCACGAAGAGCGCCTTCTCGTGGTACCCCGCCATCCGGGTTTCGATGTCGAACTTCTGACGCCACTGCAGCGACTTGCGGTAGGTGATCGTCTGCGATGCGACGACCGGGTAGATGCCCGCATCCATCAGCTTCTTCCAGACACCGGAGCGCACCATCAGGTCGACCCGGCCGAGATCCATCATCGACAGGAAGACGCCGTTGTTGACGTGCCGCAGCTGGTCGAGGTCCGTCCAGCGCGCCCGCATCGGCAGTCGGTCGACGTCGTGAAAGGTCAGCGGCGGCTTGCGGCGCACCGTGATCATGAGCCAGATCAGACGAAAGAGGAGGTTCACGCGCACCAGGGTACTGGCGCACGCGAACCTCCTCCGTGCTGGTCGGCCCTACTCCCTAGTGCCTGCCTTGACCCAGCAGGGTCAGGAGCGAGAACGAGACGCCTCCGATGCCGGTCACGTCGTCGTACTTGACGGCGGTGGCCAGCGAGGTGTCGCGGTCGATCGAGACCAGGTAGCTGTTGTGGCTGACCGCTCCGACGTAGGCGAGTGCGAGCGTTCCGCCCGACGGCTTCACGTCACGGAACGACGCCGGCAGGATGCGGTCGATCGCGTACAGCGTCGGGTTCGCGAAACCGATCCGCGAGTGCGTCGTCTGCTGCACGAGCGCGATCTGCGCCGCGACCAACGGGGACGCCAGCGAGGTGCCGCCGTAGGTCTCGTTCTCCCACGGGTCGGTGGTCAACGCGTCGTCGTCGTTGATCGGACTGATGCCGATCAGGAACCCGGTGTACGGGTCGGCGAGCGCAGCCACATCTGGAACGACGCGCTGACCGTGCGCGAGGGCGTTCGGAACGACGCCGTGCTGGTACGACGGCTGGGCGAAGACGCCGCTGACGCCACCACCTGCTCCGCCGCCGTAGACCGTGCCGGGCAGCGGCTCCTTGAAGCCGATGCCACCGGGCTGCGACGGGTCGGCCACGATCTTGTCGAGCAGGTCGCCCCAGCCCGTCTCCATTGCGATCTTGCCGTTCTTGTCCACGCCGAGCGAGGTGCCGCCGACCGCCGTCACCCACGGCGAGGACGCCGGGAAGTCGGGCTGCGCCGTCAGGCCGTTCGGGGTCTCGTCTCCGCTGTCTCCGCTGGAGAAGTAGAGACCGATGCCCTCGCCGGCCGCCTGGAGCTGGATGTTGACCTCGCCCGCGATCACGTCGGCGCCGACATCCTCGCCCTGATTGCCGTAGCTGTTGCTGACGATGTTGGCCAGACCGCCGTCGAGGATCTTCGACATCGCGACATCCAGCCCACCGCCGCAGTTGAAGCCGCCGACGTAGAGGATCTTCGCGCCGGGCGCGAGTGCGTGCACCGACTCCACGTCGAGCGTCTGCTCGCCCTGCCATCCGCTCGGCTCCTGGCACGCTTCCTTGTCCACGAACTCGGAGGGCGCCGGCACGATCTGCTGGTACGTCGCCGAGGTCAGCTGCGGCTCTCCCAGGGCGGACGAGTAGGTGTTGACGTCGCTCACGATGGTGGGCGAGGCGTAGGCGTCGATGATGGCGACGGTCTGACCGGCACCGTTCACCGACTTCGGCAGTGCTGAGATGCCGTACGCCGAACGCAGCTGGGCCGGCGTGTAGCCGCAGATGAAGGTCGGGTACTGGGTCTGGCCGTTATACGCGGCCGGCACCGTTGCGGTGTTCTGGCCGTAGTAGCTCGAGCACGGCGCGTTGATCAGCGGCGCCGCGGCGACCTGACGGCTGAACGTCTGGACATCGCTCGAGCCGGGCAGGTCACCCTGCTTGATCGAGTCAGGATGCGTCAGCATCCGCGCCTGGTCGAGGGACAACCCCGAGACCTTGCTTGCAATGCTCGCCGGCAGCGTCGGCACCTTCGACGGGGCCAGCAGCGTGGTTCCGCCGTGGCTGAAGCGGTGGATGCTCGCTCCGAACGCGGCATTGAACTGGTCGGCCGTTCCGCGGAACACCACGTACTGACGGCTGGCCGGCACCGCGCTGATGGTGAAGCCGTTGCTGGTCAGGAAGGAGACCAGCGCGTCGCTGTCGGCCTTGCTCGGCGCGAAGCGCGCAATCCACTGCGCTGGCGAGAGACCGAGGCGGTAGCCGACGCCGGGGGTCGAGACGGCCGTGGCGAGGGCTTTCGCCGCCGCGGCGTTGCGGAGGGGCAGGTAGAGCTCGCCTTCGAAGGTGACGGCCGGGTCGGCGGCGCCCTGGTCGTTGGCGGCGGTTGCCCAGCTCGGGACGGCGCCCGGGTAGCTGGTCGAGCCGGCGGGCGTCGCGGCGGATGCCGCGGAGACTCCCGTCAGGCCGAGGGCGAGAGCAGCGACCAAGGAGACGGCGATGGTGACGCCCCTCCTCAGTCCTGTCGGATGAAGCGAGCGATCGACCACGTGAGGTCCTTCCCTGCGATTCCACTGGTGAGCGAGTGCACACCCCGGGGTGACGCTAGACCAGGAATTTGTCCCTCACAAGGGGGGTACAGCCGGAGTCCTCCAGATCGCCCACCGATCACCGGGAGCGGTTGTCGACGATCGTCATGCGCGGTCCGTGCCGTTCGTAACCGATCCCGGAGGCCTCGATCAGCCGGACGACGCGCTGGCGGTGGCCGCGCCACGGTTCGAGCAGTTCGAGCATCCCGTCGTCGTCGACCCGCTCCCCGATCAGGGCCCAGCCCACCGCCTTGCTGAGGTGGAAGTCGCCGATGCTGACCGCATCCGGATCGCCGTGCGAGCGCTGCACCGTCTCGGCGGCCGTCCACACGCCGATGCCCGGGATGCCGCACAGCTTGCGCATCGCATCCGGGATCGTGTCGTCTGCTGCCCGCTCGAGCGAGTCGCCGACCGCCGCGATCCGCATCACCGTGTCGGAGCGCTGGGGGCCGACGCCGGCACGATGCCACTCCCAGGAGGGCACCGTGCGCCACGCGGCTGCCGTGGGTGCAACGCGCATGCCCAGCGGCGCGGGGCCGGGCGCCGGCTCGCCGTGCCGCCGCACCAGTTCTCGCCAGGGGCGCTTGGCCTCGATCGCGGTGACCTTCTGCGCGAGCACGGTGGGGATGAGGAACGGCAGGATGCGCGCGGCCCGCGTGAGCCGTAGGCCGCGCGTGCGGCGATGCAGCTCGGCGACGAGCGGGTGACTGCTCGGGTCGAAGCCGCTGTCGTCGTCGTCGGCGCCGAGCAGCGCCGGAACGGATGCAATCGCGTGTTCGGCTCCGCCGCCCCAGGCGGCAGCGTCGACCCCGCCGGCGCGGTCGGCCAGGTGCAGGCTGGCGGTTCCGGCCGGGGTCGTCATGGTGAGCCAGAAGCCCGAGCCATCCCGCTGGATCGTCGGGTCGGTGCTGCCCTGCGACAGCGGACCGAGCGTCAGGCGCAACGACACCTCACGGTGCGGCTCGTAGCGGCTGCGGATCGGCTCCATGTGGTGAGCCTAGGTGGCGCGAGCGACGGGAGACGCCCGCCGCTCGCGCATGTGATGCCTAGGAGCAGGTGTACGTGACGCCGCCCACGTGGTGAACGCCCGGCCCGAGGTTCGCGCACTCGGCGGCGAGGCTGCCGAAGACACCGGCCAGCACGACGATCAAGATGATGTACCCGACGAGCACGATGATGCTGATCACGATGCCGACCGTTGCCGGCGTGTTCTTGACACCGGCACGATTCGACTGCACCTTGGCGACGATGCTCAAGATCAGCCCCAGGAGGGCGAAAACGAAGGCGAGCACCAGCCCGACGATGCCGAGCGTCTTGCCGGGAACGGATGCCGGAGCCGCCGGAGCGGGGGCCGGGGCAGCGGGTGTGGTCATAGCGATCTCCTCGGTGAAAACGGGTCCGCTCGCGGTCGATCCGCGAGTCAGTCAGACCCTAGTGAACCCGAAGACCTGAGTCGCTCTCGGACACGCCGCCCCCGCCTTCCGAAACACGGCAGGATTGAGTCATGAGCATCGGCATCCTCACGAGTGGCGGCGACTGCCCCGGCCTCAACGCGGTCATCCGCGCGGCCGTCTTCACGGGCATCCGCCTGCACGACCTGGAGTTCGTCGGATTCCGCAACGGCTGGAAAGGCGTCGTCGAGGGCGACATCATGCCGCTCGCGCTGCCCCAGGTCATGGGCATCTCGAAACAGGGCGGCACGATCCTCGGCACCTCGCGCACGAATCCCTTCGAGAACGGCGGCGGCCCCGAGCGGATCGCGCAGGTCATGGAGGAGAACGGCATCGACTCGATCATCGCGATCGGTGGCGAGGGCACCCTGGCCGCCGCGAAGCGGCTGACGGATGCCGGCATCAAGATCGTCGGCGTCCCCAAGACGATCGACAACGACCTGTCGGCCACCGACTACACCTTCGGATTCGACACCGCCGTGCAGATCGCGACCGAGGCGATGGACCGGCTCCGCACCACCGGCGACTCGCACGCCCGCTGCATGATCGCCGAGGTCATGGGCCGCCACGTCGGGTGGATCGCGCTGCATTCCGGCATGGCGGCCGGCGCTCACGCCATCCTGATCCCCGAGCAGAAGACCTCGATCGAGCAGATCTGCGCGTGGGCGGAGTCGGCGCGCGATCGCGGCCGCGCCCCGCTCATCTGCGTGGCCGAGGGGTTCAAGCTCGACACCATGGACGACGCGCACTCCGAACGCGGACTCGATGCCTTCGGCCGCCCACGGCTCGGCGGGATCGGCGACCAGCTCGCTCCCGAGATCGAGAAGCGCACCGGGATCGAGACGCGTGCGACGACGTTGGGGCACATCCAGCGCGGGGGGACGCCGACCGCCTACGACCGGGTCCTCGCCACGCGCTATGGAATGGCGGCCATCGAGTCGATCCGCTCCGGGCACTGGGGGCGCATGGTCGCCCTGCGCGGAACGCAGATCGTGCACGTGCCGTTCGAAGACGCTCTCGGCCGGCTCAAGGTGGTTCCGCAAACCCGGTACGACGAAGCCGCGGTGCTGTTCGGCTGAGCTCGCCACCGGGGCTGGTGTGCCACACTGACGGCATGAGCAGCATCTTCTTGATCATCGGGGCGATCTTCGTCGGCATCGCCGGCCTGATCCACATCGCGATCTTCGTGTTCGAAAGCGTGCTGTGGAACCGGCCGAGCACCTGGAAGCGCTTCGGGGTCAAGAGTCAAGCCGATGCGGACGTGCTGCGACCGATGGCCTACAACCAGGGCTTCTACAACCTCTTCCTCGCCCTAGGTGCCGGTGCCGGTCTGGTCATGCTGGCGGCGAGCAACGTCACCCAGGCCGGAGCGGCCCTGTCGATCTTCGTGCTGCTGAGCATGCTGCTCGCGGCCGTCGTGCTGGTCTTCTCGAATCCCAAGCTCGCTCGCGCGGCGGCATTCCAGGGTGCGGCGCCCCTCATCGGGCTCATCTTCCTGATCGTCGCGATCACCACGGCGTGAGCTCAGGCCCCCGGGAGCAGGAGCCACAGGTCTCCCTGATCCAGGGTGAGTTCGAAGTCAGTTCAAGGCGGGCGGGGTCGCGGAGGCCGCGGCGCGAGCTGCCGAGGGCAGCGCCGTCGCGATGCGATCGATGACGCGGTCATCGTGGGCCGCGGAGAGGAACCACGCTTCGAACACGCTCGGCGGCAGGCTCACGCCCGCGTCGAGCATGGCGTGGAAGAACGCCGGGTAGCGCCAGGCCTCCTGATCCTGCGCGTCAGCGTAGGAGCGCACCGGGCCGGCCCGGAAAGCGAGGGAGAACAGGCTGCCGGCGCGCGGGATGACGTGCGCGACCCCCTCGACGTCGAGCGCGTCGTGCAGCGCGCCCGCCACGGCATCCGCCGCCCGGTTCACGCGCGCGTACACCTCGGGTGTCGCATTCGTGAGGGTCTCGATGCCGGCGGCGACGGCGAGGGGATTGCCGCTCAAGGTGCCGGCCTGATACACCGGCCCCTTCGGCGCCAGGCCGTCGAGCAGCTCGGCTCGGCCACCGACCGCGGCGAGGGGCAGACCGCCTCCGAGCACCTTGCCGAACGTCACGAGGTCGGGCGTCCAACCGGCGCCATCGGGCACCACTCGAGCGGCTTCGAGGCCCCACCAACCCGCCGGGCCGACGCGGAATCCGGTGAGCACCTCATCCAGGATCAGCAGCGCACCGTTCTCGTGGGCGATGGTCGCCAGCGCCCGGTTGAACCCGCGCGTCGGGGGGAGGACGCCGGCGTTGGCTCCCGCGGCCTCCGTGATGATCGCCGCGATGCGACCGGGATGCGCCGCGAACGCCGCCCGCACGGCGTCGAGATCGTTGTAAGGCAGCACCAGGGTCAGCGCGGCGACCGCCTCAGGGACGCCCGCGGATCCGGGCAGGCCCAGGGTCGCCACTCCCGAACCGGCCTCCGCCAGCAAGCCGTCGGAGTGCCCGTGGTAGTGCCCGGCGAACTTGATCAGTAGCTCGCGACCGGTCGCGGCGCGCGCCAGCCGGATCGCCGTCATCGTCGCCTCGGTCCCGGTCGAGACAAGCCGCAGCTTGTCGATCGCGCGCGTGTCGTCGACGCACAGCCGGCTGCGCACCAGCTCGGCCAATTCGGTCTCGCCCGGGGTCGACGCACCGAAACTCAGGCCCCGCCCCGCCGCCTGCCGCACCGCGTCGACGACGGCGGGATGCGCGTGCCCGAGAAGCGCGGGACCCCACGACATCACCAGATCGACGTATTCACGCCCCTCGACATCGGTGACGGTCGCACCCTGGGCCGAGACGATGAAGCGCGGGGTTCCGCCGACCGAGCCGAAAGCCCGCACGGGTGAGTTGACGCCGCCCGGGATGGCCGCCTTCGCGCGGGCGAATGCCGTGTCGTTACCGACGGCCCGAACACTCCCTGTCGCGCTCACGAGCTGCCGAGCCCGTCACGGGAGGCGAGGCGCGGTGAGCCGTCCGCGCGCGCCCATCGTTCCGCCGCCTCGACCGCCCAGTAGCTGAGAATCGCTTCGGCTCCGGCTCGTCGGATGCTCGTCAGGGTCTCGTCGATGGCGCGCTCCCGGTCGATCCACCCGTGCGCCGCCGCGGCCTCCACCATCGCGTACTCGCCGCTCACCTGGTAGGCCCACACCGGAACGGGGCTCGATGCCGCGGCATCCGCCAGCACGTCGAGGTACGACATCGCGGGCTTGACCATGACCACGTCGGCACCCTCCTCGACGTCGAGCAGCACCTCTCGCGCCCCCTCGCGGCGGTTCGCCGGGTCGAGCTGGTAGCTGCGGCGATCGCCCTGCAAGGACGACGCCACGGCCTCCCGGAAGGGGCCATAGAAGGCGGAGGCGTACTTGGCGGCGTAGCCGAGGATGGCGGTCTCGGGATGCCCGGCCGCGTCGAGCGCGTCGCGGACCGCGCGCACCTGGCCGTCCATCATCCCGCTCAGCCCGAGCACGGCAGACCCTGCCTCGGCCTGGGCGACGCCCATCTCGCGATAGCGGATCAGGCTGGCGTCGTTGTCGACCCGGCCGGCGGAGTCGAGCACCCCGCAGTGGCCGTGATCGGTAAACTCGTCGAGGCAGAGATCGGTCTGCACGACCAGCGCATCTCCCACCTCGGCGACCGCGATGCGGGTCGCGACGTTCAGGATGCCGCCAGGGTCGGTCGCGCCCGTCCCGGTCGCGTCCTTGTGCTCGGGCACTCCGAAGAGCATCACCCCGCCGATGCCGGCGCGGGCGGCACGCTGCAACTGGGCCCGGAAGGAGTCGAGCGAGTGCTGGACCACGCCGGGCATCGAGGCGACGGGCGCCGGCTCGGACACCCCCTCGCGGATGAACATCGGCAGGATCAGATCGGCAGGGTGCACCCGGGCCTGCTGCGTCAGCCGTCGCAGCGCCGGCGTCGCCCGCAGGCGACGGGGTCGGACCGTCGGGCGCAGGCCAGCGGGGAGTGCCTCGCTCACTCCGCCTCCGCATACTCGACGAGGGCCTCGATCAACGACTCCGCCGAGCGCTCCTCGGCGATCACGTGCACCGGAAGGCCGGCCGCTCGCGCGTCGAAAGCGGTCCGCGGGCCGATGCAGGCGACGACGGTCTCCTCGGGCAGCGGTGCGAGCTGAGCAGCGATCTGCCGGGCGACGCTGCCGGAGGTCACGAGCACGGCACGGATGCGGCCGGATGCGACATCCATCGCCACATCGGGGGTCACCGGCACGCCGATGGTGCGATAGGCGGTCACGAACTCGACCGCGAAACCGAGCTTCGAGAGGCCCGCCACCAGGGTCGGTTCGGCGATGTCCGACTGGGGGATCAGCACCCGACCCCGGATGTCGCTGGCAGGCCACTCCTTGACCAGCCCGCGGGCCGAGTTGTCGGAGCTGGGCACGAAGTCGACGCGATAGCCCGCGAGCGCGAGTGCCGCCGCCGTGGTCTCGCCGACGGCGGCGATGCGGGTCGAGTCCGGCACGCGCGTGCCCTGGCTGGTCAGGACATCGACGGTCGTCGCGCTGGTGATGACGATCCAGTCGAACTGACCGTCGGAGAGTTCCTGCAGCGCGTTCGCCAGGGCCAGCGGATCTTCGGCCCCCGCGAAGTTGATCAAGGGGGCGATCACCGGGACCGCACCGAACCCCCGCAGGGCCGCAGCGACCCCATCGCCCCACTTGCCGCCGCGCGGCACCAGCACGCGCCAGCCGGCCAGCGGCTTCGGCGGCGTCGCCGCGCTCACTCGGTGCCCCCCGGACCCGGGATGTCGCGGCTCGCGCGCAACGGAGCCAGCTCCGCGGCGCCGCCCGCCAGCAACTCGTCGGCGACCCGCTTCGCCAGCTCGCCGACCGGGTCGCTGGCATCCTCGGGATACAGCGCGTGCGAGCTCGTCAGCTGCTCGCTGCCGTCTTCGCGATAGACCCGCGCGCTGAGGAACAGCAGCCCGTCGTCGAGGATCGCGTGCGCGCCGATCGGCGCGGAGCATCCCGCCTCGAGCATGGCCAGCACTGCGCGCTCGGCGTCGGCGGTCAGGTGCGAGGGCTTGTGCTCGACCTTCGCCACCGACTTCTCGTCGCCCGCGCGCGTCTCGACGGCGAGCGCACCCTGCGCGGGTGCGGTCGGCCAGGGGTCGATCCCGAAGTACTCGGTGATCGCGTCGAGCCTGCCCAAGCGGTCGAGACCCGCCGCCGCCAGCACGACGGCGTCGAGGTGGCGCTCCGGCTCGTCGCTGCCGACGCGGCCCAGTCGCGTGTCCACGTTGCCGCGGAGGTCGACGATGTCGAGATCGGAACGGTGGGCCAGCAGTTGAGCGCGTCGCCGCGGCGAGCCCGTGCCGACCCGTGCGCCGGCTGGCAGCTGGGCGAGAGTGAGGCCGTCGCGCGCGCACAGCGTGTCCCGTGCGTCGGCGCGCTTCGGCACCGCCGCGATCGAGAGGCCGGGGGTCGGTGCGGTCGGGAGGTCCTTGTAGGAGTGCACGACCGCATCCACTTCACCGGCCAGCAGTGCTTCGCGCAGGGCGGTGGCGAACACGCCCGCGCCGCCGAGTGAGGCGAGCGAGGCCGTCGAGCGGTCGCCCTCGGACGAGATCACCACCAGTTCGCCGCCGAGTGCCGACGCGACGGTCTGCGCCTGCGCGAGCGCCAGGGCGCTGCCCCGCGTGCCGATGCGAAGCCCGCCGCTCATGGGGCCACCCCGTACGTCTGCGCGCCGCTCACGGCGCCACCCCGGCAATGGCCGGCTTGAAGCCGAGTCGCGCGTTTTCGCAGCAGCCCGGCCGGCACACGTCGTACCACGGCCCCAGCGCCGTCTCGGCGGGGCGGTCGGCGATCGGCACGCCTCTGACGCGCTCGAGCACGAGGTCGACGAGGCCTCGCACGTAGGCGGGATGCGTGCCGGGCGTCGGGGTGCGGATGGCGGCGATGCCGTGCTGCTGAGCCGTCTCGGTGGCCTCGGTGTCGAGGTCCCAGAGCACCTCCATATGGTCGCTCACGAAGCCGAGGGGCACGATGACGACGGCTTCGACACCCTCCGCCGCGAATCCGGCGATGACCTCGTTGACGTCGGGTTCGAGCCAGGGCTGCGTCGGCGGACCCGAACGGCTCTGGTAGACGAGCTGCCACGGGATGTCGGTGCCCGCCTCGCGGACCACGACCTCCGCCACCGCGCGATGCTGCGCCGCATACGCGCCGCCCTCGCCGAAGTCGCGGTCGCGCGGTCCGCTGCGGTCGGCGTCGCCGCTCGGGATGCTGTGCGTCGAGAACAGGATGCGGATAGCGCCCTGGTCGAAACCCCGCTCGACGAACTCGGCCACCGCGGTGCGCACGCCGTCGACGAACGGTTCGACGAATCCCGGATGGTCGAAGAACTGCCGCACCTTGTCGACCTGGAGCGAGTCACCGAGGCCCGTCTCGTCGAGAGCGGCCGCGAAGTCCTCCCGGTATTGCCGGCAGCTGGAGTAGGAACTGTAGGCGCTGGTGGCCAAGCCGATCAGCTTCGTGAAGCCGCGCTCGTGCGCCTCGACGAGCGCGTCGCGCAGGTAGGGCTCCCAGTTGCGGTTGCCCCAGAGCACCGGCAGATCGATGCCCCTCGAGGCCAGCTCGGCCTCGAGGGCGGCCTTGAGCGCGCGGTTCTGCGCGTTGATCGGGCTCACGCCGCCGAAGTGACGGTAGTGGTGGGCGACCTCCTCGAGCCGCTCGTCGGGGATGCCGCGCCCGCGCGTCACGTTGCGCAGGAACGGGATGACGTCGTCCTGCCCCTCCGGTCCGCCGAAGCCGGCCAGGACGATGGCGTCGTAGGCGACCGGGGTCTCGACGTGCTCGGGGCCGGACGCCGCGGCATCCGTCGCGAACAGCACGCGCCCGGTGCCGGCGCTCATGCCAAGACCTCCGACAGCTCGTCGAGGCTGACGCGTCGACCCGTGAAGAACGGGACCTCTTCGCGCACGTGCCTGCGAGCTTCGGTCGAGCGGAGATGCCGCATCAGGTCGACCAGGTCGAGGGGATCGTCGGCTTCGAGCGCGAGCAGCCATTCGTAGTCGCCGAGCGCGAACGACGCGACCGTGTTGGTCTGCACCTGCGGATACGCACCGCCCGCCCGCCCGTGATCGGCCAGCATGGTGCGCCGCTCGTCTTCGGGCAGCAGGTACCAGTCGTAGCTGCGCACGAAGGGATACACGGTCAGCCACTCCTTCGGCGGGAGCCCGCGCAGGTAGGCAGGGGCGTGGCTCCGGCTGAACTCGGCCTCGCGGTGCACGCCGAGTGCATTCCAGGTGGGGAGCAACGGGCCGAGCTCGGCGCTGCGCCGCAGAGTGCGAAGGGCGTGCTGCAGACCGTCGGCCGTCGCGCCGGTCAGCCAGATCATCAGGTCGGCGTCGGCCCGCAGCCCCGACACGTCGTAGAAGCCCCGGATCGTGACGCCGGACTGCTCGACTGAGCGGGCCGCGTCGAGGAGCGGTTCGCCACTCGGGGTGCTGCGGTCGACGGGTGCGTCACGGCGCAGGACCGCCCACAGGGTGTATCCGGGGTCGGCGACGCTCTGGTCGCCGACGCTTTGATCAGTTGGGGGGTTCGAGCCGCTGCTCACCATCCCATCCTCCCCCGCGCGCGGCGCGGGAGCGAATCGGCGGCCGAGTCCTCGGCCCCCGAGCGATCAGTCGTCGTCGCCGCTGAAGATCGCCCAGGCGACCAGTCCGACCGCGATCACCGCGACCGCGGCGCCGCCGATGATCCACGGAACCGGGTTCTGACGATAGGCGGCGGCCGCCTTCTCACCGAGCTCGGTCGCGCGCTTGGGCACGTTGAACTTGTCTTCGATGGCGTCGAGCGTCGCGGCGAGCTCGTCGCGCGCCTTCTGCGCCTGACGCTTCGCGGCTTCCGCCTTGGAACTGATGGGGGTGGTCATGATGTTCCTCGCTTTCCGATTCCTCTGATTGCTCGGTAGTCCTTCTGCAGGCTGTCGATCGACTCCGTGGGCACGGGCGGGATCCCGCGTTTGAAGATCCGGTACCCGATGAGCGCCAGGATGCCGGCCACGATCAGCAGGAACGCCGCCACGATCAGGGCGGCGAGCCAGCCGGGCATCACCAACGACAGAGCCAGCACCGCCGAGGTGAGCAGCACGCCGATCATGAACAGCAGCACCACTGCGGCGCCCGCGAGAAGCCCCGCGCCAACACCCAGTGCCTTGAGCTTGGCGACCAGCTCCGCCTTGAGCAGCTCCACCTCACGGTGGAACAGCTCCTGGATCAGAGCAGGGATGTCGGTGATGAGCGACCGCAGGGAGCGCTTCGTCGGTCGCGGCGGCGTGGCCGACGACGATCCGGTGGTCTGAGACACGACTCAGCCGCCGATCAGCTGGACTTCGCGGTGCCCGGCTTAGGGGTCGACGCGCGCGACCGCGTGGTCGGCTTCTTGCCCGTCACCTGCGAGACAACCTTCTTGGCGTTGTCGCTGACGAATTCGGCGACATCGGGTGCCTTGTCTTTGACGAAGCTCTCGGCTGCGTCGACCTGCCGCTGCACGCGCGGATCGTTCCACAGCTTCATCGCGGTCGATTTCAACTGCTCGTATTTCTCGCGGCCCGCGCGGGTGCCCAGCACGTAGCCGAGGCCGAGTCCGGCCACGAAGAGGATCTTGCCTTTCATGGAACGCTCCATTCCTTGATGGCTGATCGGTCCAGCCTAGCCCTCGTCTTCCGGGTCATCTCCCAGCAGACGTTCGGCCTCCGACTCGGCCCGTGCGATCACGGCGGCCAATCCGGTGCCGGAAACAGCCTCGCCGACATAATGCATTCCGTCAACGGCATGCGTCCGAGGCACGGCCCGTTCCCAGGTCACGATGTCGGCGTCCACCGGGTCGCGCAGCGAAAGGCCGAGCAGCACGCCCGCATCGGCGACGGCCCGCGCGACGGTCGCGTCGTCCCCGTCGTACGAGAGCCGGAGCGCGTGCAGCCCGCCGGAGCGCTCAGCCAGCCACGGCCATTTCGCGGTCAGGTGCGTCAGCGCGCGGGCCTGCACGTCTGGCGCGCCGAGCTCGACGAGAACGCCGGTCCCCCGAGGAGCCGCGACGAGCTCCGGTTGGTCGACGACCAGGGTCACCAGGGTGATGCGTCGACCAGGGACGCGGTCGGCGGTCACCTCGGGGGCGGCGATCAGGACATCGCCGGAGAGCACCTCGCCGTCGACGCGAACGCGATCGGGGGCGACCTCGTCGATCGTGGCACCGAGGCGCACTGGCACGCCGAAGCGTTCCAGCTCGGCCAGCAGGCGATCCACGAGCACGACGACGCCACCGCGGATCCCCGCCACCTGCGAGCCGGCGGGCGAGCGCTGGCGCAGACTCGCCACCGCGTGCGCCAGGGAGCCCTCGCGCGCGAGGGCGGCGCGCAGCTCGGGGGCTGCGCGCTCCACCGAGAGCTCGTCGGGGTCGGCCGAGTGCACGCCGCGGACCACCGGGGCGACCAGCTGATCGACGACGGCGGGGCCCATCCGGCGCCGCACGAGCTCTCCGAGCGTCTCGGCCTTGGCGCCGACCGGGGCCGGGATCAGGAGGTCGAGTGCGGCGCGGAAGGCGGCGCGCATCCCGATGGCTCCGATCACGTCGGGGGCGAGCGCCAGGGAGGGGATGCCGAGCAGGCTGGTCGCGGGAAGCGGGAGCGCCGTGCCATCCGCCCGATAGAGCCAGGCCGGCAGCTCGGCGGGCCGCACGATCTCCTCAGCCAGGCCGAGGCGGTCGAGGAGGTCGGCCACGATGCCGCCGCGGGTGGCGAACGACTCGGCGCCGGCGTCCAACTCGAGACCGCCCACCGTGTGGCGGGCCACCTGCCCCCCCGCGCGGTCTGATGCCTCGAGCACCACGACCTCGCGGCCGCCCAGCACCAGCTTGCGCGCCGCGACCAGCCCGGCGATGCCCGCACCGATCACGATGACCGGAGGCGGCGATCCCGCCGGCATCAGCCCGACTCGTGGACGAGCTCGACGATGCGGGTCAGCACGTCGGGGTCGGTTTCGGGGGGAACGCCATGTCCGAGGTTGACCACGTGAGAGGGGGCACTCGCGCCGCGCTCCAGGACGTCGCGCACGTGCGCGGCCAGCGTCGGCCACGGCGCGTCCAGCAGGGCCGGGTCGATGTTGCCCTGCAGCGGCACCGCTCCTCCGAGGCGCTCGTTCGCCTCGTCGAGCGGCAGCCGCCAGTCGACGCCCACGACATCGGCGATGCCCGCCATGAGGTCGAGGACCTCCGCGCTGCCCACTCCGAAGTGCACCTTCGGCACGTCCAGTCCGCGCAGGGCGCTGAGGGCTCGTTCCGAGTGCGGACGCACCCGGCGCTGGTAGTCGCGCCGCGACAGCGAGCCGACCCAGGAGTCGAACAGTTGGGCCGCGCTGGCGCCGGCATCCACCTGCGCGCGCAGGAACGCGCCCGTGACATCCGCGCACCAGTTCAGCAGCGTGGCCCAGCTGTGCGGATCGGCGTACATCATGGTGCGCGCGCGCAGCTGATCCTTCGACGGACCGCCCTCGATCAGATAGGAGGCGAGGGTGAACGGCGCCCCGCCGAAGGCGATGAGCGGGGTGCCGCCCAACTCGGCGACGGTCATCGCGACGGCCTCGCGGATCGGGGCCAGGGCATCCGGATCGAGGGGCGGAAGGCGCAGGACATCCGACGCGGTGCGGATCGGGGATTCGAACACCGGCCCGCGCCCCGGCACGATGCGCACGTCCACCCCGGCCAGTTTGACCGGGACGACGATGTCGCTGAAGAAGATGGCGGCATCGACACCGTGCCGGCGGACCGGCTGGAGCGTGATCTCACTGGCGAGCTCCGGCGTGAGGCAGGCGTCGAGCATCTCGGTGCCCAGACGCAGCTCGCGGTACTCCGGCAGCGAGCGTCCGGCTTGCCGCATAAACCAGACGGGTCGGGTCTCGGGACGGTCGCCCCGGTACGCCCGGATCAGCGCCGAGCGCACCGTGCGTCCGTCGCGCAGCGGATGATCGCCGGGCAAGAGGCTGTCGGAAGAGGCGGAGGCGTCGGGCACGATTCCAGGCTAGGCGACGCCGGCTGAGCGGCCGCCCGGACTCTGGCCGAGCACTCAGCCGGGTCGTGCCTACGATGGAGGGTGCTTCTGTGCGTGACGGCGAGTCACCGCACCACCGACTTCGCCCTTCTGGATCGCGTCTCCCGCGAGGCGTCGTCGACCGCTGCCGACCTCATCGCCGCCGACCCGGGGGTGCGGGGCGCCATCGTCCTCGCGACCTGCAATCGATTCGAGGCCTACCTGGATGTCGATGACGACAGCACCGAGTCGGCCGCCGCGGGGTCGGGCACGGCCGCGTTGGGCACGGCAGCGTCGGGCGATCTGGTGTTCGCGACGCTGGCCCGCTCGGTCGGCGAAGACGCCATCCAGCTGCGCCGGAGCGCCCAGCTGCTGCGGGGCGACGACGTCCTCCGCCACCTCTTCGCCGTGAGTTCAGGGCTCGAATCGGTCGTCGTCGGCGAGGACGAGATCAGCGGGCAGGTGCAGCGCGCTCTGACCACGGCCCGCGCCGAGGGAACGACCAGCAGCGCCCTCGAGCGCGCGTTCCAGCGGGCGGCGCGCACCTCGCGCGAGGTGCGGAAGGCCGCCGATCTGGGCGGGGCGGGGCGGTCCATGGTCCGGCTCGCGCTCGATCTGGCGGCGTCTCGCGTGACCGACTGGGCGAGCGTGCCGGTGCTGGTCGTCGGCACGGGGCGCTACGCCGCGACCACGATCGCCGCCCTGCGCGCTCGGGGTGCGCGCGATATCCGGGTGTACTCGGCGACCGACAGGGCCGACGCATTCGCGGCCAAGTACGGCGTCCGCGCGGAGCACGAGCTGCGCGCGGCGATCGGCGGGGCTGCTCTCGTGCTCACCTGCACGGCGAGGTACACGGTGACCGCACCCGACATCCCGGATTCCGATCGCCGCCTGATCATCGACCTCGGTCTGCCGCGCAACGTCGAGCCCGCGGTGGCGCAGTTGCCCGGCGTCGAGCTGCTGGACCTGGAACTGCTCGCCCTCCACGCGCCACTGAGCGAGCTGGGGGAGGGCGCGCACCGGCTCGTGGCGACCGCGGCGGCCGAGTTCAGCGCCGAGGCAGACGCCGCCCCCGGGATCGTGGCGCTCCGGCGGTATGTCTTCGACGCGCTCGATGAGGAGCTTTCGCGGGCGCGGGCGCGGGGCGGGGATGCCCGCACCGAGGAGGCGCTCCGCCACCTCGCCGGCGTGCTGGTCCACACTCCCTCGGTTCGAGCGCGACGCCTGGCCGCCGAGGGCCGGACCGACGAGTTCGTCGCCGGACTCGAAGCGGTGTACGGGCTGCAGGTGGACCCGGCGGATGCCGCGTCAACCCACGACGGCTCTGACACCGCGGCGGATCGCGGCGCCATCGCTTGACGGCACACGAATGCCCCGTCTCCCGCGAGTCGGGTTGGGAGACAGGGCATCGTGTTCCGATCGGCTCACCCGGTTCTCAGCACCGGACGAACCGAGACTCAGCCGGCGCGGTGCTGGGCGACCCGCCGACGATTGAGGGCCGCACGCACGGCCAGAACGGCGACACCGAGCTGAAGCAGGATGATCGCGAGGACGATCCAGCCCATGTTGTCGACGCCGGTCAGGGCGAGCGTCGTGAGGTCACCGCACACCGCGGTGGCGGCGTGGATCGTCAGGACCCAGCTGCTCGGCCCATCGAGGCCGTCCTTGCCCTGCGGCTTCGCGGTCACGGTGTAGGTTCCCGCCGCAAGAGGCGTCGTGGTCTGGGTCACCGGGACACCGTCGATGAAGTAGTCGACGACCTTCGAGAAGTCGACCCCGTCGACCTGCCCGACCGTGATGGATCCCTTGCTCGACCCGTCGGCGCCGCACACGGCGTCCTGGGCGGTCGCGTTCGTCGGCTGGTCGACCAGGGTCGGAAGGCAGCCCTGAGGAGCCGTGAAGACCAGCGACCACTCGGTGGTCGCGTCGACCGGGAAGCCCCAGGTGGCGTCAGCCGGCTCGGCCGTGACATCCACCGTCGTCGCTCCGGTCACGTGGTACGCGCCCGGGATGGTGGGCACCCCGTTGACCTTCCAGGCCACCCCGTTCTGCTGAGGAAGCGTGTAGACCCCGTCGGTGGTGCAGCCGAGAGCGGTGGTCACCGTCGCGGCGATCGGGGTGATCGTCTCGCAGTGCTCGGGAGGCAGCACGATCTCGGTCAGGGGCCAGCTGGCCGCCCCGGTCAGCACGTAGCCGGGTTGGGCGGCGACATCGACGCGGTAGCTGCCCGCCGACAGCTTCGTCACGCTGGTCGTCACGTCGGCGAGGCTGTATGAGTTGTCGAGGCCCGTGATCGAGTAGGTCAAGCCGGGCTGCAGGTCAACGGTGATCGAGCCGACGCCGACCACGCCGTTCGTGCAGACCTCGGGCGAGACCGAGGGGTCACCGGGTGTGCTGGTGAGGCATCCGGTGAAGGCCGGGATGGTGAGGTGCGTCAGGAACACGCCGTCCGCGTACACGTCGTATCCGCCGCCCTGATCCCAGATCGGCGTGCCCTCCACGATGTCGGTCGCGTGCGCGGCCACCGTGTCGGAGATGGTCGTGTAGGGAACCGTGAAGGTCACCGGCACGTCCGACGCGCTGTTGTCGAAGTGGAAGTACAGGTTCTTCGACGAGAAGTCGCCGTTGGGGTAGCAGGCGCCGAGCGTGTAGCTCGCCACCGGGGCGTAGGCCTTCGAGGTGAAGGCGTAGTTCACGCAGCCGGCCGTCACCGAGGTGACGATGCCGTCGCCCTTCGCGCCCGAGCCGAGCGAGTAGCCGATCGCCTTCACCTGAACGTCGGTGACGCCCTGCTGGGCCCACGCGAACAGGTAGTCGTCGATCGACCCGTACGACAGCTGGTAGCTCGGGTTCGGGCCGTTCGGCAGCCCGGTGACCGGGTGACTGCTCCACCACTTCGGGAACAACGGCTCGTTGACGAGGTTGCCGAAGAACGCGCCGTTCACGAAGACGGTGAGCTGGAGCCCGGGAGCGGACTCGCCGCTCGTGTTGGCGTAGCCGAGGGCGGGGATGCCGACCTGACTGAGCGGGAAGTCGGTCGCGACATAGCCGGCCGACTTGTCGTTCGAGCCGGATCCGTCTGTCCAGATGTGCAGGCCGCTCGAGACGTACTCGTGGTGACCGCCCGACTTCGACTCGCCGAAGGACCACCCGGCGTTGTCGAGGTTGGTCGACACCGGGCCCGCCGTCGTGGTCGTGCAGGGCGCGGCGCACGGGGCGTAGCTGCCGAGGTGGAACGTCCACGAGGTGGTCGCGCCCGGCTTCAGCGTGTACGGGGCGTTCACGGTCGCGGTGACCACGTAATCGCCTTGGTTGCCCGATCCGGTCTCGGTGTAGGTCACCGCCGCCGTACTGGCCGGCACCGTCACCGAGCCGTACTCACCGCACGCCGTGATGGCGTCGGCGGTCGGCGCGACGGGTGTGACGACGTTGCAGCCTGTCGGCTGCTGGACGTAGGTCGGAGTCGGACCACTGAAGCCCATGTTGTGCAGGAAGTGCTCGCTGAAGGGATCGTTCGGCCCGTTCAGCACCGAGGTCGGATCGGGCTGCCCGGCGGTCGAGGCATAGATGTCGCCCTGACCGCAGGTCACCGTCGCGACGTAGTGGTACGTGCCGGGCGTCGAGATCTTCGGCAGCTTCTGCACGACGTCGCGCACCTGGGGCCAGACCGCATCGTGGGTGTAGAGCCAGCTCGTGGCCGTGACCCAGAACGGGTTGCAGAGCACGCCGGTGGAGTTCTTGACGTCGGTCACGACGATGTCGCCGCTGTTGGTCGCGGGGTCGTAGCTGTAGCTCACCGAGGAGTTAGGGATGCAGACCGGGGGAGCCTGACAGACGGGGTTGTCTGCGGCGAGCGGCCCGGCGAGCGAGCCGGTGAAGGTCTTGGTCGTGTCGCCGTTCGAGAAGGTGTGTCCGCTCGTCGCGGTGGCCGTCACGGAGTACGAGCCCGGCCCGGTTGCGCCGGTGACGGCGCCCCAGGTCGCGTTGGTCGCGGTGCCCAAGGTCACGGTCTCACCGGTGGCGCAAGTGGCGGCGACGATCGTCGGGGCGGCGGCGCTCGCATCCGCCACGGTGGTGGGAGTGGTGCAGAGCGGATCCTGGCCGCCCTCGCCGAAGTGCTCGTTGTATCCGTCGACCTGGACCCACACGATGCAGTAGCCCGTGCTGGGCAGCGTGCCGCGGAACGCGCCGCCGCTCGCCGCCGAGTCGAAGGGAAGAGTCGTCTTGCCGATCATCGAGGCGCCGAAGCCGGCGTTCTGCTCGATGTGGAAGTTGATGTTGGTGATCGTCCAGCTCGCAGGGTGGCTGGTGTACGTCTGACCCGCCGTGTACTGCGAGAGCGGGATGTACTTGACGTTGCCGTCGTTGGTGGGCGAACTGCTGTTGAAGGTGTGACCGCTCGAGAGCGTCAGCGAGGTCGTCGTGAGCGAGTACGGGATCGGACCGTCGGAGGTGCCGGGGGATCCGAGAGCGACGGCCGTACCCGCGACACCGACCAACGAGAGCGAAACGGCAACGAGCAGGGTCGCCGCGGACGCGACGAATTTCTTGAACACGGGGGGAGGGTCCTAGCTGAGAGAGTTCGCGCCCGGTGGGGCGCACCGGTGCGATGGGTCGGACGCTCCGCGACACGGGGGATGTCGCGGCGGGGGTGCGTCTGGGGGTAGGTGTCCGGGAGTTCCGGGGCGGATTTTCGGGTTCGCACCCCGGCCGGACCGTTTCAGGTTATCAGTCCCCCAAAAGGAGGACACCACCCCTGTTAGGGGGTAGACCTTGCGGTGGAGAAGCGGCGCCCCGCCCCACGTGTCTCAGCACACGGGGGCGGGGCGTCGCGTCGGGGCGCCTACTCCTGCGGACGGCCGTGGCGGCGCACGGCGCGAACCGCGACGATGCCGATGCCGGCCAGCAGCATGAAGTACGCGAGCAGCATCCCGCCCACCGGCTGAACGCCAGTAAGAGCGAGCGTCTTCAGATCGCAGTTCGCCGGCAGACTGAACGTCAAGGTCCAGTCGACCTGCGGCGTGCCGTTCAGCCCGTACGCCGGGCCGTTGGCCGCCGCATGGATGTGAACAGTCGTGTTGCCTGTCACCTGATAGGTCGCCTCAGCAACAGTCGAACCCTCGACCGTCCACGTGAGAGCAGCGGGATCGAACAGGTCGTTCGACAGCGTGTACGAGCCCGAGGCGCTACAGGTTGGTTGCACCGACGACACGATAGGGGTGACCAACGGGTGGTCGACCAGGTCACCACACGCTTCGGCCGCCAGGATCGTGACCGGGAACGGCTGCTTGTAGCTCGCATCCAATACATATCCGGTCAGAGCCTGGGCAGTCACCGTGTGGTCGCCGACCGATGCCGGGTAGGACGTTCCGCCCGGAACGGCCGTGCCGTCGGCCGGGTCGGGAGCGTTGCCGTCGATCAGGTACTTCACACCCACGGTGTCCGGCAGGATGATCGTGCCCGACACGAAGTGGCCATGCAGACCCTCGTCCACGACGCAGGTCTCATCCGTGAAGCCGGGTGCGACGGGAGTCACCGTGTCCAAGCAGTCGCCGGGATCGGCGAACGTGTGCGACCAGGGCGAACCGGTGTTGTCCAACTTGTAGCCGGAATCCGGGATGGCCGTGATCACGATCACATCTCCGGGCTGCGCGTCGTAGACCCCGGGCAGGATCGGCGTCGCGGCAGCGCCGTTGACGCTCACCGTGTATGTGATGTTCGCTGCGGCGAAGATCTCATACGTGCCCTGCGACGAGCCGGTCGTCTTGGCGTTGCAGATCGAATCCACGAACGTCGGGTCGCCAGCGCTTGCTTTGTCGAGGCAATCGCCGGGGTCGCCGAAGGTGTGCGACCACGGCGACGCGGTGTTGACCAGCTTGTACCCCGAGTCGGGAACGGCGGTGATCACCACGAGGTCACCCGGCTGAGCCGAGTACTGACCCGGGAGGATGGGCGACGGCGCAGCTCCGTTGATGCTCACCGTGTAGGTGATGTGATCGGCCGGGGCAATCGTGTAGGTGCCGTCGGTCGTGCCGGTCGTGTCCGCGTTGCAGAACCCGTCCTGGAACACGACATCGGTCGCCGTTGCGTCATCGAGACAGTCGCCCGGATTGCCGAACGTGTGCGACCAGGGCGAAGCGGTTCCTACCAGGGTGTATCCGGAGTCCGGAACCGCCGTCACCACGATCACATCGCCGGCCTGAGCCGAATGCGACCCCGCACCGATCGCGCCGGCGGCACCGCCATTGACGCTCACCGTGTAGCTGATGTGCAAAGCCGCCGTGATCGTGTAGCTGCCATTCGTCGTTCCGGTGGTCTCGACGTTGCAGTACGCGTCAGCGAAGGTGACATCGGGCGCCGAAACGCAGGAACTCGCCGACGGGACCGTGATGGTGATCGTCCAGGGTCCCGCGTCGCCGGAGAGCGTGTAGAAGCTCTGAGCAACGGCCTGGATGACCACAGTGGTCGTCGAGGTGATGGTGTGAGATCCCGCGCTCAGCAGGGTCCAGCTGCTGGGGCCGGTCTGGAGCTGGTAGTCGACACCCGTGATGGACGGGATGGTGTAGCTGCCGGTGCCCACGTGACCAGCCGAGGTGCAGACTGCATCCACGTGCTGAGGCACCGTCGGCTCAGCCGAGATCAGGCGGCAGTTGTTGTTCAGGAACGCCGACCCGCCGCCGCCCAGGTTCTTACCCGGGTAGGTGTGCTGCACGCCGTTCTTCACATAGTCGAAGGACGGGATGACGTCGGCCGGGTGGCTGTCGTGTCCGTTGGTCTTGATGATCGACTCGATCGAGACGTTCTGGAGACCGTAGCCATTGTGGTCCAGCCCGCCCTTGCCCTCGTCGTGGTGGCAGATGTTCACCTTGGTGTCGGTGTTGTCACCGCAGGTGCCGTCGAGCGTCTTGGTGCCTTGGGGGTCGGATTGCGCCCCATCGCCCCAGACCAGGAAGGCCGTGGACTGCACATAGGTGGTGCTTCCCGGGACGACTTCGGTCCATCCATACGTGGTGTTGCCCACCACGGTCGCGGGTGCGCCCACCGGAATGGCGCCCACAGGCTTGATCTCGCCGACGGTGAGCGTGGCCGTGTGGCCGTTGCCGCTCGCCGGCACGTTCTTGGTCTGGCCGCTGTACGTGACGAGATAGGTGCCGTCGTTCTGACAGACGGCGCTGACCGACAGGGTGCCGGTATGCGCGCTGGCCGGGCCGGCCACGAGCGCGATCATGCCGAGCGCGAGCGCGAGGGCGCTGACGCTGGCAAGGACTTTCTTCAACATGATCGGGATTCCTTCGTGCTGAGGTGGGGGGAAAAGACGCGCTGAGGCGTCACGACATGTCGAGATGTCGGGGGAACGGCACGCGGGGGTCGTGGCCGTGTGGGGGGCAAGCTGGTCACGGGGCTCGATTGTCGGGTTGAGCCGCGTCTCGGGGGATGCTGTGTGGGGGTGTCACCTTCTGTCGCCATACGGGGGGTGGGCTTACGTTGCCCGGCGACTGGCCGACAACGTACCATGTCCACCTTTCGGGGGACAAGGGGAGCGTCGCCCGCCCCGCGTCTCAGCTCACGAGGCGGGGCGACGCCGTCTAGGGGGCTACATCTGACCCTCCCGGCGCCGCGCGAAGCGCACCGCGACGAGGGTCAGGCCGGAGATCAGGAGCAGGTAGCCGAACACGATCCAGCCCGTCGGCGTCGACCCGGTGAGGGCCAACGTGGTCAGATCGCAACTCGTCGGCCGCACGAAGTGGAACGTCCAATCGGTGATCGCGCCGTTCTCAAGGCCGTAGGCGGGACCATTGGCGGCGGCATGCACGGTGACCGTGCCCGCCGAGTTCACCGAGTAGGTTCCCGGCGAGACGATGGACCCGTTGACCGTCCAGGTGAGAGCCGCCGCATCGTTGATGCTGTTCGACAGGGTGTATGAGCCGTTGGCGAAGCATCCGAGCTGGTGCTGCGAGGCCAGGGGCGACACCAAGGGGTGCGTGATCAGGTCGCTGCAGGGCTCCGCCGAGGTGAGCACCTCCGTCCAGGGGCCGTTGTAGCCCTGGAGGAAGTAGCCGGTGTTCGCCACAGCCGACACGACGTACGTTCCCGGCTTCAGCACATGCTTGCCCGGAGCGGCGATCACGTTGTCGATGAAGTACGTCACGTGCGGCGAGTCGGCGAGGCTCGGGATCGTGATGAAGGCGTCCGTGAGCGTGTGCGTGACCGCGGCCTTGACGACCTCGCTGTCGAGCTGCCCGTCGCCGCCCGTCACGATGCACGACTGCGAGGTGGCCGCCGGCTTGATGAAGTCGGCTTTGCAGAGACCGGGCGTGGCGAAGACGTGACTCAGGTGCTCGGTCAGGATCGCGGGGGTGATGACATAGCCGGCGTCGACGATCGGCGTGATGACGACCGAGTCGCCCGGCTGCGCAGGGTTCTTCACATCCACGACCAGGGGCGTCGGAGCACCGCCGTTCACGCTGGCGACGTAGTGCACGTGATCGGCCTCGAGGACCGTGTAGGTGCCGCTGACCGCGTTGCCCGACACGTCGCATCCCCCGTCGACGAAGACCGGGTCACCCGCGGGCACCGGCACGAGGCAGTCGGGAGCCGCCACGAAGGTGAACTTCCAATCGACGGTGCCGGTCAGCACGTAGTGCGCCTCGGCGGTCGCGACGATCTCGACGCTGCCCGCACCGGATCCGAGGCTGTGGAAGCCCGCCGTGAGCGGCGTGTCATCGGTCGACAGGTGGTAGATCACGCCGGGGGTCGCCGTGATCGTGAAGCCGTTGTCCGACGAGACGCCGGGCGCGGTGCACGTGGCCGGGTTCGACACGACCGCGGCCGGGGTGACGTCGACGTGGCAGTCACCGGGCGACGAGAACGTGAAGGTCCAGGTCGTGGTGGTGCCGGCCGGGAAGGTGTAGCCGGCGTTGGCTTTCGCGACGATCACGATCGTGGCCGGGAAGCTGGTGACATCCATCGTTCCACCGGTCAGCGGGGTCGCACTGCCCTGCAGGAAGTAGCTGTATCCGGCCGGCGCGTTCGGGATCGTGTAGCTGGCCGTGGTCGAAGAACCGGGAGTCGCCGTGCACCGCGAGTCTTCAGAGGTCGGCGCGACGGGGACGACGCACTTCGACGCGTCGGGGCTGCTCAGGGTGAAGGTCCACGACGTGGTGGAGCCTTGCTTCAACTTGTAGCCGCTCGTGGCGATCGCCTGGATCTTGATCACCGCCCCGGGGTTGGCGCCGTAGGTGCCCGCCGCGATGTTGACCCAGCTCGAGCCGTTCCACAGCTGGTACTGCACGCCGCTCTGCTGCGTCGGAATGGTGTACCCGCCTCCGCCGACGGTGCTCGCCGCCGTGCAGTAGGGGTTCGTGAACGTCGCGGCCGCGGGGATCACGTCGATCTCGCATCCGGAAACGGACTTTGTTCCGGTGTCGACCGACCACCCATGCGACCCCGTCGGGTCATCCCAGGCTGAGACCACGACCCGGTAGGTGTGCGAGGCCTGACCGGTCGAGAACGGGTAGGTGTGGTTGAAGCTGTCTGCGAACGCCTGATCGGCGATGACGGAGCCGTCGATCGTCACCGTGACGTGATTCGGGTTGGTGGTGTTGTAGTTGGTGAGGGTCACCGTCACACCTGTCGCGCACGCGGCGCTGATGCTCGGATTGTGCGCGCTGGCCGGACCGGCGACGAGCGCCACGAGACCGGCAACGAGGGCGAGGGTGCCCAAAGCGGCAAGGATTTTCTTCAACACGGGGGGGATTTCCTTCAGCTGAGGTCAGGAAAGTGCGCAGCAGCGCACGTCACGCAGAGGGGCCCGGATCGGGGGAGAGCCGGGGCTGGGGGCAAGCTCGAACGCGCGAACTTCGGGTGCGCAACGCTCGATAGGGGGCGAGGGGGATCGGATCAAAATCTGGTGAGGGGCACCGCATTCTGCCGCGCTGCGGGGGGTCAGCTACCGTGCGGGGGACACGGCGCTCGCGCGACTGGGCTCAACGTAGCAGGTCCCCCCTTGGGGGGACAAGGTTGAATTCTCACGGATCCGGCATCGGCCCGGTCCGCAGGCTCAGTGCACGTATTCCAGCAGATCGAATCCGATGGTGCGCATGGCGTCGAGCACCCGCAGCCGCGCCGCGATGCCACTGTCGTTGAACTGCACGGACACGGCGTACGAGATCGCGGCCCGAGGTCCGCGCATGACGCCGGCCTCGGAACGCACGCCCGAGTCGGCGCCCGTCTTGTTGACCAGGAGCACGCCGTGGTCGACACCGCGGTGCGACAGCGGGTCGAGTCCGAAGGCACCCGCCACCATGGAGAGGTCGGAGTTGAGCGACAGCCAGCCCAGCACCCGACTGCTGGTGAGGGTGTCGACGACCTCGCCTCGGGCGAGGGCGCCGAACAGCCAGCTGAGCTCGGCGGTCGATCCGACCGAGAGCTGAGGGGCGTCGTCCGGGCCACGGCTGTCGCGCACCAGGTCGAGCAGGGCGGTGCGCAGCAGGCCGAGCGATTCGGTTCGCGCTCGCACCGAATCCAGTCCTACCTGGCGCAGCAGCACATTCGTCGCCAGGTTGTCGCTCGTCGCGCCGACCAGGGTCGCCAGGTCCGCGACCGGAAGCGATGGCGCCTGGAGGTGCTGCCAGATGCCGGAATCGCCCACGGCATCCCGTGGCGTCTTGTCCAGGATGCCGTAGCCCGAGAAGTCGCGAGCGGTCAGGCGGGCTGACACCTCGATGAGGAGCAGGATCTTGCCGATGCTCGCCGTGGGGAGCACGATCCGGTCGTCGATGCCCAGCAGCGATCGCCCGGAGTCGAGGTCGGTAACCGACGCCGACACCTGCGCGCCCTCGTATCCGAGTTCGCCCAGCGCGGTGAAGCTGCTCGAGAAGTTCTCGATGGGATGCGGTGCCCGGTGCCGCGGTTCCCGCGGAGCGCGCACGCGATCGCGCCGTTCACGGGTGTACGCGACTTCGGTCACGGGGCAACCTTCTCGGGATCGCTGGCCTTCTCGGTGCACGAGGGTCGCCGCCCATGGTACCGGCCCCTACCAGATGCGCACCCTCTGCTCGGGCGCCAGCCACAGGGCGTCCGATTCGGTCAGCCCGAACGTCTCGGCGAACTCGTCGATGTTGCGCACGATCTGGTTGCAGCGGAACTCGTTCGGCGAGTGCGGATCGATCGACAGCAGCCGCAGCGCCTCCTCGTCGCGCACCTTGATCTGCCAGGCCTGCGCCCAGCTCAGGAAGAACCGCTCGGCTCCCGTCATGCCGTCGATCACCGGCGGCTCCTCCGGCTTTCCAGAGCCATCGTCGAGCGAGAGCAGGTAGGCCTTCCACGCGATCGCCAGGCCACCGAGGTCTCCGATGTTCTCGCCGATGGTCAGGGCGCCGTTGACGTGATGGCCGGGCAGCTGTTTCGGCTCGAGGGCGTCGTACTGCGCGATCAGCGCGGCCGTCCGTTGCTCGAAGGCGGCGCGGTCCTCGTCGGTCCACCAGTTGGTGAGCCGGCCGTCCCCGTCGTACTGCGAGCCCTGGTCGTCGAAGCCGTGCCCGATCTCGTGGCCGATCACGCCGCCGATCGCGCCGAAGTTGGCCGCGGCATCGCGCGCCTCGTCGAAGAAGGGGTACTGCAGGATGGCCGCCGGGAACACGATCTCGTTGAACCCCGGGTTGTAGTACGCGTTGATGGTCTGCGGCGTCATGAACCACTCGCCGCGGTCGAGCGGCTTGCCGATCTTGCCGAGTTCGCGCTGGAACTCGAACTCGGTGGTGGCGCGCACGTTGGCCAACAGGTCGTCGGGCACGATCACGAGCTTCGAGTAGTCGCGCCACGTGTCGGGGTAGCCGATCTTGGGGGTGAACTTGCTCAGCTTCTCGAGCGCGCGTTGGCGGGTGGCTTCCGTCATCCAGTCGAGGTGGGTGATGCTCTCGCGGTAGGCGTCGATCAGATGGCCGACCAGGGCATCCATCGCGACCTTGGCCGCCGGGCTGAAGTGGCGCTCGACGTAGATGCGTCCCACGGCTTCGCCCATCGCGCCCTCGACGACCGAGACGCCGCGCTTCCACCTGGCGCGCAACTCGGGAGTGCCGGTGAGCGTCTTGCCGTAGAACTCGAAGTTCGCCTCGACGACCTCCTTCGTCAGATACGGCGCAGACGAGCGGATGAGCTGCCAGCGCAACCAGTCCGTCCAGCTCTCGAGGCGGTCGGCCGTCAACAGGCTGCCGAGCCCGGTGACGAAGCTCGGCTCGCGCACCACGACCTCGTCGAACGATCCGGCCGGGACGTCGAGGCCGGCGAGCCAGCCCGCCAGCGGTGCGGCGCCCGCCAGCGACTCGACCTCGCTCCACGGCAGCAGGTTGTACGTGGCCTGGCTGTCGCGGGTGCGCACGTTATCCCAGTGCTGCGCCGCGATCTCGGTCTCCAACGCGAAGACCCGGGCCGCGCGGTCGGCGGGGTCGGAGAGCCCCGCGAGCGAGAGCATCCGCTCGAGGAACAGCTGATATCCGGTTCGGATCTCGGCGAACTTCTCCTCGCGGAAGTACGACTCGTCGGGCAGCCCGATGCCGCCCTGCTCGAGGAAGACGAGGTAGCGCTCCGGGTTGCCCGGGTCGTTGTCGACGAAGGCCTGCAGGAAACCGCTGGTGCCGAGGCGCTCGAAGCGGCCGAGTTCGCTCACCAGCGCGTCGATCGAGTCGATCCTCTGCACGGCGTCCAGGTCGCCCGCGAGGGCGCTCAGGCCGACCTCCTCGATGCGCGCCTCGTCCATGAAGCTCGAGTAGAGGTCGCCGACCTTGCGCGCCTCGGTGCCGGGCTCGGCCGTCTGCGACTCCTCGATGATCTCGTGCACCGCCTTCTCGGCTGCCTCGGCGAGAAGGTAGAACGAGCCCCACCTGGCCTTGTCGCTCGGGATCTCGGTGCGCGCGATCCACTTGCCATTGACGTGCCGGAACAGGTCGTCCTGGGGCCGGATCGCCGGGTCGAGTTCGTCGGTTGTGATCCCGGATGCCAGCGGCTCAGTCATGCATCGAGCCTAGACGTGACAGTCTGAAGACCATGGCGGCTCAACGTGTTCTGATCATCGGCGGCAACGGGATCATCAGCGGCTCGGTGACGCGGCTGCTGGTTGAGCGCGGGGCCGCCGTCACCCTGCTCAACCGCGGCACGAGCACCGTGCGGCCGGCCATCGAGGGCGTCGAGACCGTCATCGGGGATGCCGACGACGCGGCCTCGATCCGCTCGGCGGTCGGCGGCCGGGAGTTCGACGTCGTCGCCAACTTCCGAGCCTTCCACCCGCAGCAGGTCGCGGCCGACATCGATCTGTTCGCCGACCGCACCGGGAAGTACGTCTTCATCTCGTCGGCGTCGGCCTACCAGAAGCCGGTCGCCCACCTGCCGATCGTCGAGTCGACGCCGCTGCATAATCCGTTCTGGGAGTACTCGCGCAACAAGATCGCCTGCGAAGACGTGCTGGTCGCCGCGTACCGCGAGCGGGGGTTCCCGATGACGATCGTGCGACCCTCGCACACCTACGACCCGACCCTGATCCCGCTCGATGGCGGCTGGACCGTGCTCGACCGGATGCGCCGCGGGGCGCCCATCGTGCTCCACGGCGACGGCACCTCGCTCTGGACCCTGACCCACGCCCGCGACTTCGCGCGCGCCTTCGTCGGGCTGCTCGGCAACCCGCATGCACTCGGTGCTCCGGTGCAGATCACCTCCGACGAGACGCTCACGTGGAACGCCATCGCCGAACTGTTCGCCGATGCCCTGGGCGTGGAGTCGCGCATCGTGCACGTGGCGAGCGACACGCTCGCGCGGGAGCTGCCGTACGGCGACGGCCTGCTCGGCGACAAGGCGCACAGCGTCGTGTTCGACAACGCCCGGGTGAAGTCGCTCGTCCCGGGCTGGCAGGCAACGATCCCCTTCGCCGAGGGCGTCCACGAGATCGTCGACTGGCACCTGGCCGATCCCGCACGCCAGCAGGTCGACGCCGGCCTCGACGCGGCATACGACCGGCTGGTCGCGGCGCACTCCGGCTAGGCCGATCCCTTCTGATGCTCGTGCCACTCGGCGAGCAACTTCGGCATGCGCTCCGACAAGAAGGAGTAGAAGTCCGCCATCTCCTGGATGCGCTCGCGCGCCGGACCGGGCGGCAGCTGCGTGACGCCGCCCCGCAGCAATCGCTCAGCCCGGAGGTAGAGGTCCGGATGGCTCAGTGAGTAGGTGTACCAGGGGCCTTCGGACAGGGCGTAGACGTGGCGCCGGGTGCCGGGCTGCGTCGTGTTGCGCACGAATCCGAGCTGGATCAGGTAGCGCACGGCCCCCGAGATCGCCGCAGCACTGACCCCGATCCGCTCGGCGAGCTCCGTCGCCGTCAGCCGCCCGGAGTCGGTCGCGGTGAGGGCCATGAGCACGTAGGCCGGCATCCGCGGAAATCCCTGCGCGGCGAGATCGCTGGCGGTGAGCTCCACGAACTCGCCGACCGGATCGGCGGTGGGGTCGGCAGCGCTCATGTCGACAAGTCTCGCCGACGGAAGGCCGCCGCGCCGATCAGCGTCGCGGCCACCGCGACCGCGGCCACGATGATCGTCGGAACCCAGTCGTGCGTCGGCACGGACGCAACGTCGCTGATCGGACTGACCTTGGCGAGCCAGTCGGGCAAGTTCAGCAGCTTCGCGAAGAGCCCGATCACCAGCAGCACGCCGTACACGCCCCAGCCGAGACCGATCGCGGCTTGCGGCAGCAGCCCCACCAGCAGCGTGGTCACGCCGACGAACACGAGCGCCGCCGGGATCTGGACGAGCGCGCTGCCTGCCGCGTTCCATCCTGCATCCGGATTCGCCGTCCCGATGAAGCTGAGCCCACTGGTCACGGCCGTGGCCACCAGGGTGATGATGACGGTGAGGGCGGCAACGGCCGCGAAGGAGAGCATCCAGCTGACCCGCGACCGCGGCTCGGCCAACAGGTTCTCGAGGCGGCCCTCCGCCTCCTCCTCGCGCAGCCGGAGGACGGCCTGCACGCCGGCGGCCGCGGCGACCGCACCGACGAACACCATGACGACCGGGATGAGCGCGGTGCCCAGGCTGGTCGATGAGGTGTGCCCGAGACTCTGGATCAGGGCGGCCAGCCCGGGGGAATCGAAGTTCGCGTGAGCGATCGCCGTCACGAGAGAACCGAGCGCGAGCCCGAGCAACGCGGACCCCGTCGCCCACGGAATGATCGTCGGCCACTGCAGCCGCCAGGCCAGCGCGAACGGCGAGTTGAGGACGGGAAGCGCCGTCGCCCGGCCCGAGCGCTCGACGAAGATGCTGGCGCCGAGTTCGCGCCGCGAATGGATCACGAGCGCGACGGCGGCAGCCACCACGAACAGGGCGGCAAGCGCGGCAACCGGCCACCAGTGGTTGTCGGTGAACGCCAGGGTCTGCTGACCCCAGCCGATCGGTGAGATCCAACTGGGCCAGCCGGGCTGCAGGGTCAGCTTGGTGATGTCGACGCTGCCTGTCGCGTCGCCGGCGGCGCGCAGCGCGTACGAGCCCAGCACCAGGACCACACCGACGCCATTGGCCCCGCGCGAGGTCTGCATCAGCTCGCCGGCGATCATGCTCAGGGCAAGGAAGGCGAGCCCGGTCATCCCGAGCGCGACGCTGCTGAGAACGGCGCCCTGTGATGACACTCCCGCCGAGACATAGCCGCCGATGGCCAGCACCACGAAGAGCGCGTTCGCCACCACGCCGAGGATCAACGTCGCCACGGGAGGCGACAGACGAGCGACCGGCCCGGCGAGCACCAGCTCGCGGCGGCCTCGCTCCTCATCCTGACGTCCGTGCCGAGTAGCCAGGAAGACGTTCATCAGCCCGATCGTCACCGCGAGGAACGCGAACGACTGGAAGTGGACCGCCGACCCGAGACTGGGGCCGTTCGGGATGCCGCGCAGGGCCAGCAGCGCCGGCGTCGCCAGGGCGACCGCGAGAATGCTCGCACGACCCTTCTCCTCGCCGTACTCCTGCCCGACGGACTGCGCCGCGACGGCGAGCAGCGCTGCGGTGCCGAGGATCCAGATCGGCAGATTGACGCGATCGCGCCGCACCTGCTGAAGGAAGATGCGCAGGGTGTTCACGCCGCCGGCTCCGCCTCGAGCCGGTCGCCGTAGTGGCGCAGGAACAGCTCCTCGAGCGACGGGGGCGTCACGGTCAGCGAGGTGACGCCCACCTTGGTGAGGGCGGCGAGCACGCCCTGGAGGGCATCCGAATCCACATCGAAGGCGAGGTACTCCGCCTCCTGGCGCGCGTCGTGCACACCTCTCAGCTTGGCGACGTCGTCCAGCGTCGCCGAGGTCGCGACCCGGAAGCTGGTGCGGGTGAGGTGCCGCAACTCGTCGAGCGCTCCGGTCTCGACGGCCTTGCCCGCACGCACGATCGTGACCCGATTGCAGAGCTGCTCGACCTCGCTCAGGATGTGGCTCGACAGCAGCACGGTCGCCCCCTCGCCCTGCACACGGGCGACCTCGCGCCGGAACACGGATTCCATGAGCGGGTCGAGACCGCTCGTCGGCTCGTCGAAGATGTACAACTTGGCCGGGCGGGCGAAGGCCGCGACCAGGGCGACCTTCTGGCGGTTGCCCTTCGAGTAGCTGCGACCGCGCTTCTTGGGATCGAGCTCGAACGCGGTCAGCAGTCGCGACCGCAGCGCGGGGTCGGCCCCGCCACGCAACCGGGTGAGGTAGTCGATCGTCTCTCCGCCCGAGAGGTTGGGCCAGAGATTCACGTCGCCGGGAACGTACGCCACATCGCGGTGGATGCTCACCGCATCCCGCCACGGGTCGCGCCCGAACACGCTCGCCGTGCCGCCGCTGCCGCGCAGCATGCCGAGCAGCACGCGGATCGTCGTCGACTTGCCCGCGCCGTTCGGGCCGAGGAATCCGTGCACCTCGCCCTCGTCGACACTCAGGTCGAGACCATCGAGCGCGCGCGTCGGGCCGAACTTCTTGACAAGGCCTGCGGCCTGGATCACCGTCGTCATGAGCGTGACCGTACACGAGTTTCACAACTTTGTGAATACTCCAAACGATATCCTGACGGCGCGCAGCGCTCGCCTTGCTAGCGTGGGGCCAATGACGACCACCTCGCGCCCGGCGCGCCCGACCGCCTGGCGCAACGCGGTGTTCGCCGCCTTCGCCCTCAACGGCTTCGGCATCTCGGCCTGGGTGTCTCGCATTCCGAGCGTGCGCGACCATCTGCACATCACGGTCGCCGAGGTCGGCATTCTCATCTTCGGCCTGGCCCTCGGGTCGGTCGTCGGCCTGATGCTCGCCGGCCACATCGTGCACTGGCTGGGCGGTCGGCAGTCGATCCGCCTCTCGCTGATCGTCGCCGGCGTCGCGCTGGTCGGCATCGGATTCGGCACCACGGTGTTGAGCAACTTCGTCGTCGTCCTCGTCGCGCTGACCCTCTACGGCTTCTGCAGCGCGATCTGCGACGTGGCGATGAACGTCGAAGGGGCCGCGGTCGAGCAGAAGTCCGGGCGGACGATCATGCCCCTGTTCCACGCCTGCTGGAGTCTCGGAACCGTCATCGGCGCCGGCATCGGCTCGGCCGCCGCCTTCGCCGGAATCGACCCGGTCTGGCACCTCGGCGCCGTCGGCGTGTTGCTCATCGTCGCCGTGCCGATCGTCGCCCGCTTCATCCCGGATGCCGAACACGTCGACGCGGTCGGCGCCCCGACGGCGCCCCTCACCTTCGGTCAGCGCATGGCGATCTGGCTCGAGCCGCGCACCCTGCTGATCGGACTTATCGTGCTGGGGATGGCCTTCACCGAGGGCTCGGCCAACGACTGGCTCGCCCTCGCGATGGTCGACGACCGACATGTCGACAATGGCCAGGGCGCGCTGCTGTTCGGCGTGTTCACGGTGTCGATGACGATCGGTCGCGTGGTCGGCGGTCCACTGATCGACCGGCTCGGGCGCGTGGTGGCGCTGCGCCTCTCGGGGGCCGCGGCGGCTGTGGGCTTGGCCATCGTCATCCTGGTGCCGTCGGTGCCGGTCGGGGTGGTGGGCATCGTGCTCTGGGGCCTGGGCGCCTCTCTCGGTTTCCCGATGGGCATGTCGGCGGCCGGCGACGACCCGACCCGCGCCGCCGCGCGAGTCAGCGCGGTCGCCACCATCGGCTACGTGGCGTTCCTGGTCGGACCACCCGTCATCGGCTTCGTCGGCGACCGCATCGGGCTGCTCAACGCGCTCTGGATCGTCCTGGTGCTCATCATCATCGCCGTGCTCGCGGCACCAGCGGCCCGGGAGCGGACCGGCCGATTCGCGCGAGCGCGGAGCGGCGACGCGCCGCTGACCTAGGCTCACTGCGTGCGTCTTGTTGTTGCCCGCTGCTCCGTCGACTACGCAGGTCGGCTGAGCGCCCACCTCCCGCTCGCCACCCGGCTGCTGGTGGTCAAGGCCGACGGCAGCGTGCTGGTGCACTCCGACTCGCTCAGTTACAAGCCGCTCAACTGGATGAGCCCGCCCGCCACCTTCGCCGTCGACGAGGTTGACGAGGAGCGCGCCTCCGCAGGAGTGACGCAGCTCTGGCGCATCACCAACCCGAAGACCGCCGACATGCTCGTCATCTCGATCCACGAGGTGCTGCACGATTCCTCGCACGAACTCGGCGTCGACCCCGGACTGCAGAAGGACGGCGTCGAGGCCGACCTGCAGCGGCTCCTGGCCGAGCAGATCGAGCTGCTGGGTGACGGGTTCACGCTGGTGCGCCGCGAGTACATGACCGCGATCGGCCCGGTCGACATCCTGGCGCGGGATGCCGCCGGGGCCAGCGTCGCCGTCGAGATCAAGCGGCGCGGCGACATCGACGGGGTGGAGCAGTTGACCAGGTACCTCGAGCTGATGAACCGCGACCCGCTGCTCGCGCCGGTCAGTGGCGTCTTCGCGGCGCAGGAGATCAAGCCGCAAGCACGGACCCTGGCCGAGGACCGCGGCATTCGCTGCTTGCTGCTCGACTACGACGCGATGCGCGGGCTCGAGACCGGGCACGCGCGGTTGTTCTGATGGCAGACCCGGAGCTCCCCTATACCGCGATCCTCTGCGACCTCGACGGCACGATCGTCGACTCGGCGCCGGGCATCACCGCCACCCTGGCGTACACCTTCGAGACCCTCGGGCTGCCGGTGCCCACGCCGGAGGAGCTGCTCGCGTGGGTCGGGCCGCCCATCCTGGACTCGTTCCGCGACCTCGCCGGCTTCGACCTCGAGCAGTCGCGGCGCGCGCTCGACATCTACCGGCCGCGCTATCTGTCCACCGGCGTGTATCACGCCTCGCTCTACCCGGGAATGGCCGAGGTGCTGCACGCGATCGGGCGGGCCGGGATTCCGCTGTCGCTGGCGACGTCGAAACCCGAGACGCCGGCGCGGGCCGTGCTCGAGCACTTCTCGTTGACCGACGCCTTCGACGAGCTCACCGGCGCGAGCGACGACGAGGTGCGCAGTGCCAAGAAGGATGTCGTCGAAGAGGCCCTGCGCCGCCTGCGCGGGGGCGGGGCCGACCTCCGCCGCCCGGTGCTGATCGGCGATCGCGAGCACGACGTGGAGGGGGCGGCGCACCACGACGTCCCGACGATCTTCGTCACCTGGGGCTACGGCGCGCCGGCCGAGGCGGCGGGTGCGATCGCCGTCGTGGACGAGCCTGCCGAACTGCTTCCCCTGCTCGGGCTGCCCGCCGAGCCGTAGGTCACCGCGCGAGCCGCTCCACCGCCGACGCGAAGATGCCGGGGGCGGCATGCGCCACCGGCACGATGAGGCGCCGCGCGGGCGAGGTCGCGGCGCGCACCAGCGTGCCGGTGAGGCGGCGGAAGTCGCGGGTCACGTCCAACCAGGCGCGCTCGTACGGTGCGGCGTCGCCGACGATCAGCGCCTCGACCGCCGCACGGGCCTGAGCAACGCCGATCCGGATGCCCTCGCCGGTCAGCGCATCCACGTAGCCCGAGGCGTCGCCGACCAGCAGCACGCGGCCCCGGGTGCGCGCCCGAGTCGTCTGACGGAACGGGCCGGCGCCTCGCAGTTCGGTCACCGGTTCGCGCGCGCGCAGCCGCGCCGAGAGCTCCGGGCTCGCCGCAAGGGCCTCCTCGAAACGGACGCCCTGGCGCGCCAACAACGCAACGCCCACCATCCCGTCGGCCGTCGGCGTGATGTAGAGCTCGCCCAGCGGGGTCCAGTGCACCTCGATCAACTCCGACCAGGGCTCGACCGCATAATGACGCCGCAGCCCGTAGCGCCGGCGCGCCGTCGGGGTGTCGGCATGCAGCCCGGTGACGCGCGCGACGGTCGAGTGCAATCCGTCGGCCGCGAGCAACCAGGATGCCCGGATGCCGGCGGCCGTCACTCCCGTCGCATCCTGCTCGACCGCATCGACCCGCTGCGCGACCGTGCGCACCCCGAGCTCCTCGGCCCGATCGCGGAGCGCGGCGTGCAGGGTCGTCCTCCGCACCCCGAGCGCGTCGCCCGCCACGAAGCGGTGCTGAGCGCTGTGGTGCCCGTCGCGGTAGTCGATGCCGCGCAGCGGAAACCCGCGCGGCGCCACCCCGAGCCTGGCCAGCGCGGGGAGGGCTCCGGGCATGAGTCCCTCGCCGCACGCCTTGTCGATCACTCCAACGCGGGGCTCGACGACGATCACGTCGAATCCCGCCAGCCGCGCCTCGATGGCGGCGGCCAGTCCGACCGGTCCGCCGCCGGCGACCAGGACCTCGGTCTCGATCGGCGGACTCACCGCGGAGTCCGCCGCGCGGGCGCGTCGGCCGCCGGCGCATCAGCCGCGGCGGCCAGCGCGCGATCCTCCGCCGGGATCCGGAACCCGAGCAGCAGCACCGCGTTGAGAACCGTGAACACGAGCGCCGTGATCCACGCCGTGTGCACCAGCGGCAGCGAGATCCCCTCGATCGCCACCACGACGTAGTTCGGATGCCGCAGCCACGACCAGCGGTACGGCCCCGCCGCCACGAGGGGCAGGCCCGGCACCACGATCACGCGGGTGTTCCAGCGCCGGCCGAGCGTCCCGATGATCCAATAGCGAGCCGCCTGGCTCAGCAGGGTGATCGCCAGCATCGGCCAGCCGAGCCACGGCAGGAAAGGCCGGCCCAGCAGCCAGACCTCGGCGAGCGCGCCGAGCAGCATCCCGACGTGCAGCGAGATCATCCAGGGCATCTGCCGTCTGTTCGACTCGATGCCGCCCCGCCCGAACGCCCACCGCGCGTTCCGGGTCGAGATCACCAGCTCGACGATGCGCTCGACCCCGGTGACCAGCACGAACACGGTGAACAACACGGCCGAGAGCGGCACCCCGTGAGCCGGCAACGACATCAGGCCGCCCACTTCAGCAGCACGTACTCGCTCGCGACCCCCGGCCCGAGAGCGAACAGCACACCATGAGTGCCGACGGGTTGGTCGAGCATGTCCGAGAGCACGTGCAGCACCGACGACGACGAGAGGTTGCCCACCGAGTCGAGCGAGCTCCAACTGGCGGCCAGGTCGTCGCGGTCGAGGTCCAGGCCGTGTTCGAAGGCCTCGAGCACGCGCGGCCCGCCGGGATGCGCGACCCAGGCCCCCACGTCATCCATCCCCAACGCGTGCTCGGCCAGCAACCCGCGCACGTCGTTGCCGACGTTGGCGTCGATGGTGTCCGAGACGGCCGCACTCAACACGATGCGGAACCCGGTGCCGCCGATATCCCAGCCGATCACGCTCTCGCTGTCGGGGTAGAGCGCGCTGCGGGTGCCGACGATGTCCGGACCGGGCAGGCCCAGCTCGGCGGCCCGGCGCTCGCCCGCCACGACCACCGCCGCCGCGCCGTCGCCGAACAGCCCGCTCGCCACGAAATTCGCGACCGAGTCGTCGTCGCGCTGGAGGGTCAGCGAGCAGAGCTCGACCGAGACCAGCACGGCGATGTCATCGGGATGCCCGAGCAGATAGTCATGCACCCTGGCCAGTCCGGCGGCCCCGGCCACGCAGCCGAGGCCGAACGACGGCATCCGCTTGATGTCGGGCCGGAGCCCCAGGATCGGCACCAGGCGCGCGTCGATCGAGGGCGCTGACATCCCGGTGACGGAGGTGAAGAGCAGGTAGTCGACCTGGTCGGCGTCGAGGCCCGCGGTCGCGAGCGCGGCGCTCACGGCTCGGGCGGCGAGCGCCGTGCCCTCGCGGATCCACAGGTCGTTGGCCTGCTGGAAGGTGCGCAGCTCGCGATACTCCTCGAGGGGTAGAACGGTGTGCCGATGACCGATGCCGGCAGCGGCATGAAAGCGGGACATGACCGCTCGCTTGCTGCGGTCATCCGTGATGATGTCCGACAGCTCGGCCGTGATCGCCGACTGCGCGTAGACGTTCTCCGGCAGAGCCGGCGCCACCGCCAGAATCCGGGACATGTGCGGAACGTACCACCCTTCACGAGAACAACGTCGGGCGGGCGGCCAACGTTCAGCCCTGGGGCAGGTGGCGCTCGTCCACCCCGACGTATTCGGAGAGCGGACGGATCAGCGCGTTGGCCGACAGCTGCTCCATGATGTGCGCGGTCCAGCCCGTGACGCGCGACGCCACGAACAGCGGCGTGAAGGTCGGGGTGTCGAAGCCGAGCAGGCGGTATGCCGGGCCGCTCGGGTAGTCGAGGTTCGGTTTGATCCCCTTGCGGTCATCCATCGCCGACTGCAGCGTCTCGTAGAGCGCGAGCATGTCCTGGGCGTCGTGCTCGGCGATCAACCGCTTCATCGCGGCCTCCATGGTCGGCACTCGCGAGTCGCCGTTCTTGTAGACGCGGTGCCCGAAGCCCATGATCTTGCGCTTGTTCGCGAGCGCGTCGTCGAGCCACGCCTCCGCGCGATCGGCGCTGCCGATCTCGTCGAAGATGTGCATGACCGCCTCATTGGCGCCGCCGTGCAGCGGTCCTTTGAGCGCGCCGATCGCGCCCACCACCGCCGAATGCAGGTCGGCCAGCGTGCTCGTGATCACACGCGCGGTGAAGGTCGAGGCGTTGAAGGAGTGCTCGGCGTAGAGCACCATCGAGATCCGGAAGACATCGGCGGCGACCTCGCTCGGCTCCTCGCCGAAGGTCATCCAGAGGAAGTTGCGCGAGTAGTCGAGGTCGTCGCGCGGCTCGATCGCCTGCTGGCCACGGCGGCGGCGCTGGTCGTAGGCGACCATGGCCGGAACGGCGGCGAACAGCCGGACCGACTTGGCGAGGTTGGCCTCCGGGCTCGAGTCCTCGGCCTGCGGGTCGTTGGCGCCCAGCACGCTGACGGCGGTGCGCACGACATCCATCGGATGCGAGTCCAGCGAGGTCAGGTCGATGGCGGCCTTCACCTCGGGGGCGAGCGCGCGCCCCGCTCGCTCGGTCTTCTCGAAGGCGGCCAGCTCGGCATCCGTCGGCAGCTCGCCGTGCCACAGCAACCAGGCCACCTGCTCGAACGAGCATTTCGCCGCGAGCTCCTGCACCGGGTACCCGCGGTAGAGCAGCGAGTTCGTGTCGGGGTTGACCTTCGAGATCGCCGTCGTGTCGACGACCACCCCGGCCAGGCCCTTCTTGATGTCGGTCATGTCCCCGCTCCTCGTGTCAGCTGCTTCGATTGTTGCTCAGGTCGAAGGTGAAGATGCCTTCGTCGAAGCGCGAATATCCTTCGTAATCGATCAGTTCGTAGAGCCGCGCCCGGGTCTGCATCTCGGGCACCTTCGAGGTCAGCGAGCCCTCGGCGATGATCGTGTCGAGACCGCGCTCGGCCGCACCCATCGCCAGCCGGAGCAGCGAGACCGGGAAGATCACGATGTTGAGCCCGACATCGGCCAGCTGCTGAGTGGTGAACAACTCGCTCTTTCCGAACTCGGTCATGTTGGCCAGGATCGGCACGTCGACCGCGGCCCGGATGGCGGCGAACTCCTCGAGGGATGCCATCGCCTCCGGGAAGATCGCATCGGCCCCGGCGTCCACGAGCTTCTTGGCCCGGTCGACCGCCGCGTCCAGCCCCTCGACCCCGCGGATGTCGGTGCGGGCCATGATCAGGAAGTTCGGGTCCCGGCGCCCGGCGACCGCTGCGCGGATCCGCTTCAGCGCGGTGCTCTCGTCGACGACCTCCTTGCCGTCGAGGTGGCCGCAGCGCTTGGGGTTGACCTGGTCCTCGATGTGCAGGCCGGCGAGGCCGGCGTCTTCGAGCACCTGCACGGTGCGCGCCACGTTCATCGGCTCGCCGAATCCGGTGTCCGCGTCGACCAGCGCCGGCAGGTCGGTCACCCGGGCGATCTGTCCGGCGCGCTGGGCGACCTCGGTGAGCGTGGTGAGGCCGATGTCGGGCAGCCCGAGATCCGCCGAGAGCACGGCGCCGCTCACGTAGACGCCCTCGAAGCCCTTGTCTTGGATCAGCTGGGCGCTCAGCGGATTGAAGGCGCCCGGCATGCGCAGCAGCTGTCCGCTCGCGAGCGTGGCACGGAAGTTCGCGCGCTTCTCGTGCGCGGGGATGATCGTCTCGAGCATCAGAACAGTCCCTTCGGCGGGGTCGGCAGACCCGGGGTGAAGACGGTGAGCCCGTCGAGCTCGGCGGCGGTCAGCTCAGGCAGCCGCTGGGCCACGTCGAGGAAGCGCTCGATCTCGGCGTCGGGCAGCACGCCGTCGGCCAGCGAACGGAACTTCGCCACGTAGTTCTCGCGCGCGAACGGGCGGGCGCCGAGCGGGTGCGCGTCGGCCACGGCGATCTCGTCGACGATGCGCTCGCCCGTGGTCAACGTGATCTCGACGCGACCGCCGAAGGCCTTCTCGGCCGGGTCGTTCGAGTGATAGCGGCGCGTCCACTCCGGGTCTTCGACCGTGGTGATCTTCTTCCAGAGGGCGACGGTGTCGGGCCGTGCCGCGCGCTCGGGCGCGTAGGAGCTCTCGTGGTTCCAGACCCCGTCCTGCAGGGCCACCGCGAAGATGTAGGGCACCGAGTGGTCGAGGGTCTCGCGGCTCGCGGCCGGGTCGTACTTCTGCGGGTCGCCGGATCCCGACCCGATCACGTAGTGGGTGTGGTGACTGGTCGCCAGCACGATCTTGTCGATGTTCGCGGGGTCCTTCAGCTCCGGATGCTGCGTACCCAGCTTGCGCGCCAGATCGATCCAGGCCTGCGCCTGGTACTCGGCCGAATGCTCCTTCGTGTAGGTGTCGAGGATCGCGCGCTTGGCCTCCCCGCGCTCGGGCAGCGAGACCTCGTAGCGACCCTCCGGCCCGTCGAGCAGCCAGGCGATCACGCCATCTTCGCCCTCCCAGATCGGGCTCGGGCTGGTCTGCCCGCGCATCGCCCGGTCGACCGCTTCGATCGCCATCTTGCCCGCGAAGGCGGGCGCGTAGGCCTTCCAGGTCGAGATCTCGCCCTTGCGCGACTGCCGCGTCGCGGTCGTGGTGTGCAGCGCCTGACCGATCGCCTGGTAGAGCACCTCGACCGGCAGGCCGAGCAAGGTGCCGATCCCGGCCGCCGCGCTGGGCCCGAGGTGGGCGACGTGGTCGATCTTGTGGGCGTGCAGGCTGATCGCCTTCACGAGATCGACCTGGATCTCGTAGCCAGTCGCGATGCCGCGCACCAGGGCGGCGCCATCCATCCGCCGGTGCTGCGCCACGGCGAGGATCGGCGGGATGTTGTCGCCCGGATGCGAGTACTCGGCCGCCAGGAAGGTGTCGTGGAAGTCGAGTTCGCGCACCGCGACCCCGTTGGCGAACGCCGCCCACTCGGGGCTGGCGTGCACCTGCGATCCGAACACCGTCGACCCGGGCGTGAAGGGATGCGCCTCGGCCTGACCCCGCGCGGCCACCACGGGGGCGCGACCGAGCGACGCCGTCGCGACCGCCGCGTTGTCGATCACCCGGTTGATGATCATCTCGGTCACCTCGGGCGCGACCTCGACCGGGTCAGCCGCGACCTCGGCGATCTTCCAGGCCAGCTGCTGCTCGCGAGGCAGGCTCTCGTCGCTGCGGTACATCCGCACGGGGTGGTTCTTCATTCAGGCGCCTTCCTGGGTCGGGTGGTCGGGGGTCGGCCGGTCGGGGCCAAGGGTGGCGTCACTCGCACGCTGCTGCAGAGTGGCGGTGATGGTGGTGAGGGAGCCGCGCAGGTGCACGGCGGTGGCGGATGCGGCGAGCTCGGCATCCCCGTCGCGCACCGCCTCGCAGATCAGCCGGTGTTCGGCGGCGGCCTGCACGAGGCGCTCCGGGTTGTCTTGAGCGAGCCGTCGCGCGCGCACCAGGTGAACGCGGACGCTCTCGAGGGCCTGACGCATGGCGGGATTGCCGACCGCGTCGTCCATCGCCGCATCGAAGCGGGCGACCACGGCGTAGTACGCCTCGGTGCCCCCCGACGCGAGGGTCTCTGTAGCGTGCGCGAAGCTGTCTGCCAGCTCGGCGAAGACGACGGGATCGCGCCGCCGTGCCGCCAGTCGTGCGGCCTGCAGCTCGAGGGCCTCGCGCACCTCGAACTGCTGCGCGATGCTCTCGACCGACACATCGGGCACGATGCCGGTGCGACCGCGACTGGTGTCGACCAGGCCCTCGAGCGCGAGCCGAGCCAGGGCCGCGCGGAGCGGCGTGCGCGAGACGCCGAGCCGCAGCGCGAGCTCGGTCTCGCTCAGGGCGGTGCCGGGGGCGATGCGCCAGTTCAGGATGTCGTCGCGCAGCGTTTCATAGGCGAGGTCGCTGGCGAGCACTCCAGCAGACTACGCCGCCGTCATCTTTCTGTATACAGAACCAGCAGATCGGGGCATTCTTGCCGCGAAAACGAGGGCTTCTGTATTCAGCAGTCGCAGTCGATCGCGCTGAGCGGGCTGGTCAACTCGTCGACGCCGCGGACGACGGGCCCGTGATCGTCGACCACCGGCAGCCCTTCGCGCGCCCAGTACTCGAAACCGCCGATCATCTCGCGCACCTCGTAGCCGAGCCGGCTGAACTGGAGCGCCGCCTTCGTCGAGCCGTTGCATCCCGGACCCCAGCAGTAGACGACCACCGGGGTGCCGAGCGGGATCTCCGATGCCGCGCGCTCGACGATCTCGGCCGTCGGCAGGTGGATCGCGCCGACCGCGCGCCCCTGGTGCCAGGCCGCGTGACCGCGCGTGTCGACGAAGACGAAGTGCTCGCCGGCGGACTGGGCCGCGGCGACATCCGAGGGGTCGGTCTCGTAGCGAAGCTTGGTGGCGAAATGCTCGATCGCGGCCTCGGTGTCGATGGCAGTGTTCGTCATGGTTCGACGCTAGCGGCGCCGATCCGCGGAACCCCCTGTTCGACGGTCACGCGTCGCCGAGAAGCTGCCATTCCGGACGATACCCTCGGAACAGTGAGCGAGCTGCCCGAGGATCCGAAGAAGCGCCGCCTCGTCGACATCACGCCGCTGCGCGAATCGCCGGCGTTCGCACGGCTCTGGATCGGCGCCGCGATCTCGGGGATCGGGGCGCAACTCACCATCGTCGCGGTCGGCCTGCAGCTCTACGACATCACCGCATCCACCTTCGCGGTCGCCCTCGTCGGAGGCATCTCGCTGCTGCCCATGGTCATCGCCGGCCTGTGGGGCGGCGTCCTGGCCGACGCCTTCGACCGGCGCCTCGTGCTGATCATCAGCGCGATCACCGGGTGGCTCACCACCCTCGGGCTGATCGCGCTCGCCTGGGTCGAGCTCGCCTCGCACCAGCACACGCCGATCTGGCCCTTCTACGTGCTCACCACGACGAACGCGGTCGCGGCGACCATCACGATCGCGACGCGCAGCTCGGTCTACCCGCGGATCCTGCCGCAGCGCCTGATCGCCCCCGCGAGCGCGCTGAACGGGATCGCCTACGGTGTGCAGCTGACCGTCGGTCCGGCGCTGGCCGGCGTGCTGGTCGCGACCACCGGATTCACCTGGACGTACACCGTCGACGCGGTGCTGTTCGCGGTCGGGTTTCTCGGGATCCTTGCCCTGCCCAAGCTCCCCCCGCTCGAGAAGTCGAGCGGCGCGGGATGGCGGTCGCTGAAGGATGGCGTGGCGTTCCTGGTCAAGGCGCCCAACATCCGCGCCGGCTTCCTCATCGATCTGCTCGCCATGGGACTCGGGCGCCCCTTCGTCGTCCTGCCTGCTGTCGGGGCGCTGGTGATCGGCGGCGGCCCGGTGACGGTCGGAATCCTCACGGCGGCTGCGGCGGTCGGCACCTTCCTGACCAGCCTGTTCAGCGGACCGGTCGGCCACGTGCGTCGCTACGGTGTCGCCATCGGAGGCGCGGTGATGGTCTACGGCGGGTGCGTCCTGCTGTTCGGCGTGATCATCGGGGCGATGCAGACCGGATGGTTCGGGCAGGTCGGACCCGCCATCTCGCAGGCCAATCCGGTCGCCTTGGTGCTCGCCGCCGTCGCGCTGGCGGGCACGGGCGGCTCGGACGAGGTGAGCGCGATCTTCCGGTCGACGATGATGCTGACCGCGGCACCGGACGGGATGCGCGGACGGCTCCAGGGCATCTTCACCGTGATCGTCTACGGCGGGCCACGGATCGGCGACCTCTACATGGGGACGCTCGCGACCCTGGTCGCGCTGTGGTTCCCGCCTGTGCTCGGGGGACTGCTCATCGTCGCCGCCGTCGGGCTGATCCTGCGGGTGCAGAGCGGATTCCGCCACTACGACGCACAGCATCCCTCCCCTTAGAACGCGGATCGCATCACGGTCCGCTGCCAGCATCGAAGCCCTCCTCGACTCTAGGCTGACGAACGTGCCCGACTCCGCGCCCATCACGGGGCCGGATCCCGTCCCGGATCCCGCCTCCGGTCCCTCCGCGCGACGCCGCCTGCCGGGCTGGCTGCTGCCGGCATTCGCCGGGATCGCGTCGGTCGTGCTCGGGCTCGGCGTCGCCGAGTTGGTCGCGGCATTCGTCGCCCCGGCGGCCAGCCCCGTGCTCGTCGTCGGATCGCAGCTCATCGACTGGGCGCCCGCCTGGGCCAAGCAGACCGCGATCGCCCTGTTCGGCACCGGCGACAAGACCGCGCTGCTCACCGGGATCGCCGTCGCCCTCGTCGTCGTGTCCGGTGCTGCCGGGGTGCTGGAGCTGTGGAAGCCCCCGATCGGCCGGATCGTCATCGGCGCGGCCGGCGTCTTCGGGGTGGGTGCTGCGATCGCGCGATCCGGCTCGTCACCCGCCGATATCATCCCGGCGGGCGCTGCCACGATCGTCGCGCTGATCGTTCTCGGGTACCTCCTGCGCAAGCTGGACGAAACGCCCCGCGCCCAACCCGTCAACCCCGCCAGCCTGCGTGCCTCCGGGTCGAGCCGACCTCCCAGCACGGCCATCGCCGAGGCCGCGGCCGCCCAGCGCGCCGCAGCGGCACGATTGAGCCGGCGGCGCTTTCTCGCGCTCACCTCGGGCGCCGTCGTCGTCGGCGCGCTCACCGCCGTCGGCGGTTACGCCCTGCAAGCCGGCGCTCGCGCCGCCACCGCGGCCCGCAACGCGCTCAAGCTGCCCGCGCCCGCCGTGAAGGCGCCCGCCGTCCCCGGGGGGGCCGAGCTCGACATTCCGGGCCTGGCGAAGGTCGTGTCGCCGAACGCCGAGTTCTACCGGATCGACACCGCTCTGCAGGTCCCGCAGCTCGACCCGACCGCGTGGGAGCTGAAGATCACCGGCATGGTCGAGAAACCGGTCACCCTGACCTTCGCCGAGCTGCTCGCGCTGCCGCTCGAAGAGAGCTACACGACGCTGATGTGCGTCTCGAACGAGGTCGGCGGCAACCTGATCGGCAACGCCAAGTGGCTCGGCTACCCGATCCGTCACCTCCTCGCCCGGGCTCGGCCGACCGCCTCCGCCGACATGGTGCTGTCGCACAGCTCTGACGGGTTCACGGCCAGCACGCCGCTCTCGGTGCTCCAGGAGGACGATCGCAACGCGATCCTGGCGGTGGGCATGAACGGCGACCCGCTGCCTCCCGAGCATGGCTACCCGGTGCGCATGGTGGTCCCGGGGCTGTACGGCTACGTGTCGGCCACCAAGTGGGTCGTCGAACTGCAGGTGACCCGCTTCGCCGACCACACCGCCTACTGGACGGACCGCGGCTGGAGCCCCCTGGGCCCGGTCAAGCTCGAATCCCGCATCGACGTGCCGCGCGCCGGCACCACCGTGAAGGCCGGGCGCGTCGTCGTCGCCGGTGTCGCGTGGCATCAGCACACCGGCATCCAGAAGGTCGAGGTGCGCGTGGATGGCGGCGACTGGAACGAGGCGGAGCTCGCCGCCGCGATCTCGGCGGACACCTGGGTGCAGTGGCACTGGGAGTGGGATGCGCCGACCGGCCAGCACCAGCTCGAGGTGCGCGCGACCGATGCCGCGGGCGTGACCCAGACCGCCCGTGTCGCAGATACCGTGCCGGATGGGGCGACCGGCTACCACGCGATCCCGGTCAACGTGAGCTGATCAGGGCGTCTCCCGCCGGCGCGTTCAACTCTTCGCGCCCGACACGGCGAGCGCGCCGCCCAGACCGATCATCGCGACGCCGCCGACGACGCCCAGCTGTGAGACGCGCCGGGGCGAGCGCGCGAACCAGCGCCGGGCGGCGCCCGCGGTGAACACCCAGGTGCTGTCCATGATGAGAGCCAGGATCACGAAGATCAGGCCGAGCTCCTCGAGTTGGAGCGGGATGCTCCCCGCGCTGGGCACGATGAACTGCGGCAGGATCGCGACGAAGAAGATGATCGACTTGGGGTTCGTGATCCCGACCACGAAACCCTCGCCGAGCAGCCGGAGTGCCGAGCGCGGCGGCGCCTCCAGTTCTGGTGCCGACTGCTCGCGGCGGTGACGGATCGCCTGGATGCCGAGGAAGACCAGGTAGGCGGCCCCCGCGAACTTGATCACGGTCAGCACCACGATCGACTGGGCGACGATGGCGCCGACCCCGAGGGCGACCAGCCCGGTCTGCACGAGCATCCCCAGCTCGTTGCCCACCACGCTGAGCAGGCCTGCGCGACGCCCGAAGGCGAGCGTGCGCCCGATCACGAAGAGCACGCTCGGGCCGGGCAACGCGATGAGCAACGCGGCCGCGACGACGAACGTCAGCAGGTGCGAGACCGGAACCATCTCCCGATGTTAGGGCTTCGCGTGCTCTACAGGAGCGAGATGCCGGCCATGCCCGGTCTCGGCGATGAGCCGGCCGTCGTGCAGTTGGAGCGTGCGATCGGCGAAGGCGCCCAGCTGCGGATCGTGGGTGCTCACGATGGCCGCCGCGCCCTGCCCGTGCACGAGCTCGGCGATGAGCTGCATCATGGCCAGGGCTGTCCGGCTGTCCAGCTGGCCGGTCGGCTCGTCGGCGATGATCACGTCCGGCCGGTTGGCCAGGGCCCTGGCGATTCCGACGCGCTGCTGCTGGCCGCCCGACAGCTCGTCGGGGCGCTGGTTGGCGTGGCCGGCGAGTCCGACCAGCTCGAGCAGTTCGCGCACCCGCTCAGATCGCGCCTCCGGCTCGGTGCTCACGACCCGGAGGGGCACCTCGATGTTCTCGGCCGCGGTCAGCATCGGCAGCAGCGCGAACGACTGGAAGACGAACCCGAGACGCGTGCTGCGCAACGCCGCGAGGGCATCGTCGTCCGCCGTCGACAGCTCGAGCTCGCCGATGCGCACCTGCCCGGCCGTGGGCCGATCGAGGCCGCCCAGCAGGTTGAGCAGTGTGGTCTTGCCCGAGCCGGATGGGCCGCGCAGCACCACGAGCTCGCCGGCCTCCACATCGAGGTCCACGTCGACGACGGCATGCACCTCGGCGCCCGGGCGCCCGTAGTCGCGGCTCAGGCCGCGCGCACTGAGGATCGGCGGCGTCATCCCTGCTCCTTCTCGTCGGCGACGGTCATGTCGTCTGCGGCGGATCGGACCGGCGAGACCGTCACGTGATCCTCCTCGAGACCCAGCCGCACCCGATCGCGCATCGCGAGCTGGGTGATGTAGTCCTGCGGCAGCTGGAGACGCCCGACGCGGTCGAGCACGGCGAACTCCTCGGCGACCTCGTGCTCGCGGCCGGTGTGATCGGTGCTGGTGCGGCGCAGCACCTCGGTGGAGGTGCGGCCGTCCCGGATCTGCACGGTCCGACGCACGTGATCCGAAACCCCGGCGTCGTGCGTGACGATGAGCACCGTGGTACCGAGGGTCTCGTTGACCCCGCGGAACGCCTCGAGCACCATCTCGGAGTTGGCCTCGTCGAGCTCACCGGTCGGCTCGTCGGCGAGCAGCACCTCGGGCGAGTTCGCCAGCGCGACGGCGACGGCCACGCGCTGCTGCTGCCCACCCGAGAGCTGGCCGGGCACCCGGTCGCGCAGCTCCCCGACGTTCAGCAGCTCGAGCAGCTCGGTGATGCGCGCCGAGCGCTTGGCGCGCGGGTAGCCGGCCATCACCAGGGGCAGCAGCACGTTCTCGGCCGCGGTGAGATAAGGCAGGAGGTTGCGCGTCGTCTGCTGCCAGATGAACCCCACGGTGTTGCGGCGATAGCTGAGACGCTCGCGGCCGCCCATCGCGAGCAGGTCGTGGCCGGCGACCCGGGCACGGCCGGCCGAGGGGATGTCCAGGCCCGAGAGGATGGTCAGCAGCGTCGACTTGCCCGACCCCGACGCGCCGATGACCGCCGTCAGCTCTCCGGTCTCCACCGTGAGGTCGAGACCCTGGAGCGCCTGGACCTCGACGCCGGTCGACGAGAAGATCCGCACCAGTTCGTGACATTCGATGATGGCGGTCATCAGGCTCCCATCTTGAGGGTGGACGAGGGGTTCACGCGATTCCCGACCGCCACGGCGATCGCGCCCGAGATCAGCACGACCAGGCAGAACGCGCCGAGCACCAGCCCGAGCAGCGCGGGATCCAGCACCGGGACGGGGCGATGGCTGCCTCCCGTGAAGGGACGCAGGTCGACCGCCGCCGTGACGACGAAGGGCAGCAGGCAGCCGAGCACCGCGCCCGCCGCGAGCGCGACCGCAGCGACCGGGACCAGTTCCCAGGCGATCAGGATGCCGAGGCGGCGGCGGGGCATCCCCAGCGTGCGCAGGATCCCAGCGGTCCTGCCCCGCGCCGCGGCGGCCGCCGCCGTGGCCAGGACCAGGGCGAGGATGCAGAGCAGCGTCGACAGGACCGCGCCCGAGACCAGCCCGATCCGCACACCCGCGATCACCGGTTCGTCCTCCCGGTCGGCGATCGCCTGCGGCACGGTGGTCACCGTGATCGCCGAGAGGAATCGGTCGTTCGGCGAGATGCCGAGGGCCTTCTGCAGCGGGGCGATCAGGTGGTCGAGCTTGCCCGGATCCGCCGTGATCAACAGGGTGGCGGGCAGGAAGGTGCTGGTGAACTTCGTGGTGAACGTCTCATCCACCATCATCCATCCCTCGTCGACGCCGAGCCCCGATGCCGCAGGCAAGCTGCCGATCACCCGCACCTTGACCCCCTGGACCGTCGCGGTGCGCTGCGACCCCATCGCGGCCAGCACGTCGGCCGACACGACGACCGGCACGCGTCCGCCCACCAGATGCGTCAGGCCGCCCGGCAACGGACGCATCGTCGAGAGCTCGCGGGTCTGCGCCAGCAGCACCGACACGCTTCCGAACGCACTGTCCGTCTCGGTCAGCGACGACAGGTAGTCGATCGCGGCCACGGTGCGGACCCCGGCGACCGATCGCACGGCACGCACCTGCTCGGGAGTGAGCACCGCGGCGTCCACTCGCGCATCGGCCCCGACCGTCTCTTGCGCGGCTCGGGTGACGCTCGACTCGAAGGTCGTCAGCAGCACCGTCGAGAACAGGGCGACCGAGATGCCGACGACCAGCGCCAGGACCCCGGCGAGCCCCACGGTCGGCGCGCGGGTGGCCCGGACCGCGCCGATGAACGCCGGGAGGCCGCGGCCCCGCACGGCGATGCGACGAGCGAGACGCATCGGCAGCGGATACCCGCGCAACACCACGATGCCGACCGAGACGGCCAGCAGCAGCGGCGCGACCGACAGCAGCGGATCGACGCCGACCTGCTCGGTCGCCTGCGCGAGCCCGCGCCGGGCCAGCAGGAAGACCGACAGAGCGGCCAGCAGCACCACGGCGATCTCGGCGATCCCGCGCAACTGCCCCAGGATCGTGGCCGGCGGGCCTGGCCGCTCACGGGTGGTGGCGAGCGCCGCGAAGAGCACCGGCGGCAGCGCGGCGACGAGCGCGGGCCAGACGAATCCGCCGGGTTCGATCCGCACCGGGATGAGAAGGGTGGCGACGGTGGTGACGACGACCGCCGTCGGGATCGACAGCAGCGCTCCCTCGAAGGCGAGCTCTCCGCGCAGCTGCCACGCGCTGCCGCCACGGGCGTCCGCGAGGATGAGCTCGCTGCGGCGCGCGCGCGCGACCACCTGCGCGCCGAGCGCGAGCACCGCGACGAGCAGGCCCAGCGGGGCGGCTGCCAGCAGGGCGAGCAGGCCCGCCAGCAACTGGCTCCGCTGTTCCGCGGTCTCCACCGCCTGTTGGGCCCGCGTCGACAGGGGCAGCGGCGAGGTGCTGTTCTCGAGGGCGGCCCCCGTCGTCTGAGCTTGGGCGAGCTGCCGGGCGATCAGCGCGGCATCCGCCCCGTCTGCCCCGGTTGCGCTCAGCGGGTACCACACCGACAGGCGGGCCGCTCCGAAGGTGTTCGACAGCCGGCCGACGCTCAACGGCGCCACGAACGCGGCTACCGAGGGGTACGCGACGCCGTACTGAGCGAGCGCCGTGGTGACGGGCACCAGCGATCCGTTCTGCTTCCAGTAGTCGTTCGACGGATCGATCGGCGCGAAGAATCCGCTGATCCGATAGAGGCGCTGCGGCACCCCGTCGAAGAGGTCGGTGCCGACCAGGTCGCCTACGGCGAGATGGAGCTGGGCGGCTGCGGCGGCCGAGACCGCGACATCCACCGGGATCGTGCGCGTGTCGTCCGCCGACCGGGTGTCGCTCGCCGACCACGGCTGGGGAGCCGCCCCTTCGACGATCCGAACGCGCGAGAGATACTTCGGATCGGCGGTCAGCTGCAGGCCGAGGAACGGCCGGGTGCCTTGTTGCGGAACGCCCTGGATCGGTGTCGTCTGCACGATCCAGCCCGGCGCGCCTACGAGCCTGCTGAGCGGTTCGGGCAGGTTCTGACGCGTCCACTCGAAGTTGCCGTCGATCCCCGAGTACAGCTGCGCGAGGTCGGGCGGGGGGTCGGGTGACCAGTACTCCGGGAAGTTCCCCGCCCCCTGCAACGATCGGCCGAGCGGTCCGATCGCCTGCAGTTGGGAGGTCAGCTCGGCCGTCGCCTGGCGCTCGATCAGGCGCGGGACCACGGCCGCCATCGTCACGGCGAGCAGCGTGATGACACCGACCAGGATGGATGCCGCTGGCGCCACCCGCAGCCGTCGCGCCACCAGGCGGCCGGCGCCCCATCGCTCGGCGCCCCCTCCTCTGGCACCCTGTCCGCTGGCACCCCGTCGCGCGGCCATCAGCGCTCCGCTCCGGACGTGGAGTCACCGAGCGCGCTCGCCGAGCGCTTCGCCTGCACGCGCACGGTGCGACGCACGATCGCCAGGAGAACGACGACCGTCACGAGCACGCCGGCCACGGCGAGCAGCGCCCCCGGAACGTCGATGTTGAGCATCGTGCGAAGTTGATCGATGGCGTTCGGAACGGCGGTACGTGCCAGGCTCGGCACGACCAGCGCGCACACCACGAGGCCGTCGACCACCCCCACCACCACGCCGGCCCCGAGCAGGAGCGCCCACTCGCGCGCGCGAACCCTGGTCTGCATCCGCGGAGAAGCACCGACCGCGCGAAGCACGTTCACCTCGGCTTCCCGCGAGCGCAGTTCGGCCACCAGGCCGGACGCGATCGCGAGCAGGGCCAGCAGAGCGGTGGCGACGCCGGCGATCCACACGACGACGCGGGCTGATTCGAGAACCTGCTCGTCCGCCGAGGCGGTGGCCGTGACGATGCTCGCACCGGGCAGAGCCCTCTTCTCGGCGGCGGCCGCCACCGCGGGCGTGGTCGTCGCGATCCACCACTCGCCGCTCGAGACCTGCAGCAGACCCTCACGCGACGCCGCATCCTGGAGCGCCGCCAGATCGGCGAGCACACCCTCCCCGGATTGAATGCCCGGGATCACCGGCTCGATTCCGACCACCCGCACCGGGACGCTCCCACCCCGGGTGACCAGCTCCATCGGCGCGTCGGCTCCGACCGAGAGGCCGGACGAGTCGGCGAGCGTCCGCGAAATCACCACGGGCAGCCGCCCCGATCCGTGCACCGACTGGATCAGCACGTATCCACCCGGGATCGGCCCGATCGATCGCAGCCCGGCGCGACCGCTCAGCGGGGCTGCCGTCGCCGAGGCTCCCGCATTTCCGACGGGGGCCCACGACGCGTCGAGCGGGATCGAAGCCGACGAGCCACCGGTCGCGCGCAGCTCGAGCGGCAGCGTCGTGCCGGCCGGCAGATCCGGCAGCAGCAGATCGAATCCGTGGACGGTCCACGGCGCCGCTCCCGCCGGGACGGTGCCGATCAGACCGTCGCCGCTGGGAAGAAGGTTCACATGGGTCTCGAATCCCGACGCATCCACCGCGATCAGGGAACCGCCGATCGGACGCAGCTCCTGGGGGACTCCGGGGAAGCTGACGTCGACGCCGGTCGCGCCGGCCGGGATCGCCGGACGGTCCGCGTGCACGGCGACCATGCGCGCCAGGGTCGCGGGCGCGACCGCGTTCGGCACGGGGGTGATCGTGTTGGCGATTCGGCTGGACGGGATGCCGATCACCGCCACGAGGTCCTGACCGATCTCCGCATCCTCGCGGGCGACGGGTGCCGCGCTGGTCTGACCCGGCGCCGGTCGGGTGACCGACTCACCGAGGGGCGGCGACGAGGTGACCCGGACCGCGGCGCCCACCTGCACCAGCCTCGTCTCGCGCGCGGACACGCTCCAGGTCCCGGAGTAGCAGGCGCCGAGGAGCAGTCCGCTGACCGCGAAGGCGAGGACCAGGATCGGGGTGAGGCCCGCCCGCGAGCGCCGCGCCAGCTGGCGAAGAGCCAGGGCGTCGAGATCTCGCGCGCGTCGGGACCACCGCTCCAACCCTCGGGCGACGAGCGGGAAGGCGGCGATGCCGAGGAGTCCGATCGCCGCGATTGCCAGGGCGGGTGCCGACACGGCCAGCGGGTCGACGGCGACGCCGCCGCCGGCGACCGGTGCGAGAGGAGACCCGTACAACAGGAACTGCGAGACGGACACCACGGCGAGCAGCAGCAGGAGCAGCAGCGATCCCAGGGCGAGCGTCGACCTCAACCGGGTCCCGCCGCGGATGAGCGTGCGTCCCGCCCGACGGGATCCCAGCAGCCGATCCCGCGAGGAACGGGCCGCGCCGGCGGCCAGCACCGCGACCGGAACCACCACCGTGCTTGCCACCATCACCCAGGCGAATGCGGGCACCTCGCCCGCCTGGCCGACAAGGCTCGAGATCCCCACGGCGGCCGCCGCTCCGACCGCTGCCGCCGGCACCGCCGTCACGATGCCCTCGACCGCACTCTCGACCACGAAACGCCGAGAGCTGGTGCCGCGAGCACGCAGCAGGACCGTCTCGCCCGCCCGGAACTGGCCGAGCATCCCGGCGAGTTCGATGAGGGTGATCAGTCCCAGCAGCGCGACCACGATGAGGGGAGCCGTCGAGACCGCGGCGGCGGCCTGCAGATTCTGCTGGATCGGGTCGATTCCCAGCTGCAGCGCGCCCTCGACCTGCACATTCGCGCCGGATTCATATTCTTCCACGGCTTTCGACACGGCATCCGGAGCGCGTCGAAGGGCATCCAACTGGTTGACGGCGATCCGCTCGGCGAGCGGTCGGATGGTCCATCGAGCCAGAAACGATTCGCGGGTCTGCTTCAGCAGCGCGGGATCGATGACGATCCAACCGCGGGTGCTGTCCAGATCGAGGCCCGACAGGGCGACCTGGTCTTCGAGCCATCTCGGGTCGGCGGCGCTCGAGACCCGCCAGGTCGCGGTGATGGTCACCTTCTGCCCGGCCGGAAGGGTGAGCACGTCTCCCGTCACCACCCCGAGCGACGACGCCGCATCCGCCTGCATGGATGCCTCCGCCGCAGAGGTCGGCCAGTGTCCGCTGATCAGGCGTGCCCGCGCGGGCAGGTCGGGGATCGACGCCACCGCCGAGCGCACCGGGCCGCCCGTCGGCCGATCGAAGGGCACCGGGTTCACCGAGACGAGATCCCGCGTCACGACCATGGGCACCGGGCGCCCGTCGACCCGGACCACCGACCGAATGTCCGCGCGCACCGCGGCGTCCTGGGCATCCGCATCCGGTGCCAGGGGGGCGACCAGCCGGAAGCCGGCGTCGATCCCCTCCAGGGCCGCGACTCCTGCACGCACCCCCGCCGCCGCCGAACCGGACAGATAGGCCGAAAGTCCGACGCTCAGGCCCGCGAGCAGGGCGATGACGCCGAACAGCGCCACGAACACGGCGGCGCGACGACGCATCCGCTTCGCTGCGAGCACCCGACCGGACCTCCGACTCGGACCGGCGATGCCGATCACCCTGAGGGGCCAGACTATAAGGATCCGTCGTATTACCTTTGACGGTCGAGCGGTCTATCCGCCGAACTGCTGGCACCACCAGCTGCCCGCCGACACGTGCCCGATGCCCATCTGGGTGAACGTCGGCCTCAGGATGTTGGCCCGGTGACCCGGCGATGCCATCCAGGCGTTGAACACCGCCACCGACGACCCGTAGCCCTCGGCGATGTTCTCGCCCCAGGTGCTCCAGCCTCCCGGATACGCGCTGTGGGTCATCTGCCCAGATGACGCCATGCGCTCGGCACAGGCCTGCGCCGTCGCGTTGAGTGACCCGTTCGAACTCAGGGCGCGAAGCCCGTAGTAGGCGCGGATCTGGTTGACGCAGGTCAGGACGTCGCTCGCGCAGACCGGAGCGCCCGGTCCGGCGGAGAAGTGCCCGCCACCCGAGGAGTGGTGCGCCGCCTTCGCGGCCGCTTGGGCTGCTGCCGCCGCCGCCGCGGCCGCCACCGCAGCGGCACTCGACGCCTCGGCGGCTTTGACGGCGCTGATCGTCGGGACGATCAAGCCGCGCGGATCCTGGTGGTGGGCCAGATACGTGCTCAACACGGCCAGGGCCGCCTTGGCCGACGCGGCCGACTCGGAGCTCGCCGACCCGGCGGCCGCCAGTCGGGAAGTGCCGACGGTCATGACCGACTCGCCGACCGGGCGCATGCTGGCCAAGGCCGCCGCCACCGCTGCATCGAGGTCGGCCCTGCGGTCGTTCAGAGCCGAGAGCGGAGCGGACCGCGGAAACGCCGGCTTGTCCGTCTCGTTCGTGAGCACGACCACCGCCGCCGTCATGGCGTCGAGCGCGCTGCGGTCGGCGATGCCAGTCGCCGCGGTCCCCACCGCGGTCAGCGCGGTCTCGAGCTGGACGGCGGAATCCTCGGCGAGCTCGAGATCGGTGCGCACCGCGGCCAGGTGGACGGCCGCGGCGTGGCGGGCTGCGGCATCCTGACGGGCCGCGTGATCCGAGTACGCGTACGCACCCCCGGCGCTGGCCGCCAGCACGACGACCACCGCGATCGCGATCGCCGCCTTCACACCGCCGGTAAGCAGACCGCTGCGTGGGGTTGTCGACGGCGAGACCGCCGAATCGCTGACGTCATCCATCGTCTCGCCCCCCGGCGCCCGCTCCCGGCAACTCACGACAATCCTCGCCGACGGCAGATCGTGGCGGAAAGCCCCCCAATGGGTCATGCCCATCGGATCTTCTTGTGCGCGAGGCGGGACTTGAACCCGCACGCCCTTGCGAGCACTGGCACCTGAAGCCAGCGTGTCTGCCATTTCACCACTCGCGCGCATGACCGCCTGAGCCGTCAACCCAGCGAGACTATCACCCTTGAACAAGCCGTGAGGACTCGGGGTCCGACCTTCCTCGGGTCTTCGCCGACTAGCATCGACTTGTCCTCCCCGCGTCGGCAGAACGCGGGTGTCCGTTTCGAGAGGGTGGCCCCGTGGGGATTCTCGACAACTTCGAGAAGGGCTTGGAGCGCGTCGTCAACGGCGCATTCGCCAAGACCTTCAAGAGTGGTCTGCAGCCCCTCGAAGTGACCGCCGCCCTGCGGCGCGAGCTCGACACCAAGGCCGCCGTGGTCTCGCGCGACCGCATCCTGGTGCCCAACGACTTCGTGGTGCGACTCGCCCCCGGCGACTACCGGCGCATGCACGACCTCGGCCCGGCCCTGGTCGACGAGTTCACCCAGTTGGTGCAGCGCCACGCCGCCGCACAGCACTACGCCTTCGCGGGCGGGATCTCGATCCGCCTCGAGCAGGACGACTCCCTCTCCGAGGGGCTGGTACGCATCGACTCCGTCAACGTCAAGGGCGAGGTGGCGTGGACCCCGGTGCTCGACATCGACGGCAAGCGCTACCCGATCACCCAGGCGCGCACGATCATCGGCCGCGGCTCGGATGCCGACATCACGGTCGACGACACCGGGACATCGCGCAAGCACGTCGAGATCCTGTGGGACGGCAAGCGCGGTCAGGTCAACGATCTGGGGTCGACGAACGGATCGAAACTGAACGGCCTGCCGGTGACGAAGGCACCGCTGCCCCCCGATTCCATCATCGAGATCGGGCGCACCCGCATCGTGTTCCGCGTGCTGGCCCAGGCGGCATCCGTCGATCAGTACGCCGAGCTGCGCGATGAGCGGCGGCAGGGGCGCTCATGAGCGAACTCACGCTGCTCGTCCTCCGGTTGGGCTTTCTGCTCCTCCTGTGGTTCTTCGTGTTCGTCATCGTCTACGCCCTGCGGTCCGATCTGTTCGGGCAGCGGGCGCGGCGGATGCCGGCTGCCTCGACACCCGTCGCCGCGTCGTTCCCCTCTGCGCCGACGGCGGGTGCGGGCCGCGCGAAGGCGGCTGCCCCCACCGAACCGGTCTCGCAGCAAGGGGCCCGCCCTGCCCCGCCCCACGCCGACGCCACGACCCCGCGTCGCCTGGTCATCACGTCCGGCCCCCGCGAAGGTCTCGAGATCGACCTGCCCAGCGAGCAGTTGACGATCGGTCGATCGAGCGAATCGGGCCTGGTGATCCGCGACGACTACACCTCGACTCACCACGCCCGCCTCATGCTGTGGAACGACCAGTGGGTGATCCAAGACCTAGACTCGACCAATGGCACGTTCCTCGCGGGGTCGCGCGTGATGCTCCCGACTCCCGTGCCACCGGGCACGCCGGTCACCATCGGCACGACCAGCTTCGAGCTCCGGCGGTAATCGGGTGACCCCCACTCCCACGAGCGCGGCGGTCTCGCACGTCGGCAAGATCCGGTCGAACAACCAGGACTCCGGCTACGCGGGCACGCATCTGTTCGTCGTCGCCGACGGGATGGGCGGTCACGCGGGCGGCGATGTCGCGTCGGCGATCGCGGCCAAACGGATCGCAGAGGCCGACGCCGACTATCCGTCGGCGCGCGACGCCGAGTTCTCCCTCCAACAGGCTCTGATCGCCGCCAACTCGCTCCTGGCCGAGACCGTGTTCGAGCACAGCGAGCTCACCGGCATGGGAACGACGGTGAGCAGCATCCTGCGCGTCGGCGACCAGGTTGTGGTCGCCCACATCGGCGACTCGCGCATCTACCTCTTCCGCGATGGCGAGCTCAAGCAGATCACGGCGGACCACACCTTCGTGCAGCGCCTGGTCGACTCGGGTCGCATCACCCCGGAGGAAGCCGCCGTGCATCCGCGGCGCTCGGTGCTGATGCGGGTGCTCGGGGATGTCGACGCCGCCCCCGAGATCGACACCGCCATCTTCGACACGAAGCCCGGCGATCGCTGGATGCTGTGCTCAGACGGCCTGTCGAGTTACGTCACCGACGACAAGATGGCCTCCATCCTCGCGACGGTGCGGACCGCCACCGGCGCGGCCGACCGCCTCGTCAAAGAGAGCCTCGACCACGGGGCCCCCGACAACGTCACCGTCGTGCTCGTCGATATCGACGACGGCGACGGGGTGTCCGGCACGCCCCCCACCTTCGTCGGATCAGCGGCCGCTCCTCTGAGTTACGAGAACGACACCTCGCGGCGCCCCATCCGGCTGCCGACGCTGCTGCTGCATCCCCTGAAGGCGACGCCACCCGAAGACAGCCACTTCGAGCCGGAGGGCGAGAGCTACCTCGAGGAGCTGATCGAAGAGGACCGCCGGCGTGCCCGTCGCCGCCGGATCGTCTGGCTCGTGGTGCTCGTCCTCGCGGTCGCCGCGATCGTCGGCGCCGTGTTCGCCGCGTATTCCTGGACGCAGTCCCACTACTACGTCGGCGAGAGCAACGGCCACGTCGCCATCTTCCAGGGCGTGCAGCAGACCATCGGGCCGATCCACCTGTCGAGCGTGTATCAGGGGACCCGGATCGACGTGTCGTCGCTCTCGGAATACGAGCGGCAGAGCGTCGAGGCGACGATCCCGGCCGACAACCTGCGCGACGCCTTGAACATCGTCGACCGGCTGTCCGTGGCGGCCGGCGACTGATGACTGCCCAGGTGGTCGACGCCGGACCCCGCCCCACCGTGACGGAGGGGATCCGGATCCGACTCCGCACGCCCGCACGCCGCCGGAACCTCGAGCTGGTGCTCCTGATCGGGGCACTGATCCTCTCCGGTGCCGCGATCGTCCTGGTCGAACTGGGCGCGTTGGGCCGGCTGGGCGGCACCGTGCTCTCGCTCGATGCGGGGCTCGCGATCCTCGTGCTCGCCGGGCACGTCAGCCTGCGAGTGGTGGCGCCCGACGCCGACCCCTTCGTGTTCCCGATCGCCGTCCTGCTTAACGGGGTGGGCATCGCTGAGATCTCGCGCATCGACATCGCCAAGCACCTCAACGGCTGGGAGGCGGCCGGCATCCGTCAGATCGTCTGGACGGCGATCGCGCTGGTCGTCGGGTTCGCGGTGCTCCTGCTGATCCGCAACCATCGCGTGCTGCAGCGGTATCGCTACATCGCCATGTTCAGCGCGATCGTGCTCCTGCTGCTGCCCGCTCTGCCCGGCATCGGGCGCACCGTCTCGGGCGCCCGGGTCTGGATCGGCATCGGACCCTTCTCGTTCCAGCCGGGCGAGCTCGCCAAGATCGCGCTCGCGATCTTCTTCGCGGGCTACCTCGTGACCGCGCGCGACTCGCTCTCGATGGTGGGGCGCACCTTCCTCGGGATGCGCTTCCCGCGCGTGCGGGATCTCGGCCCGATTCTCGTCATCTGGGTGCTGGCGATGGCGGTCATCGTCTTCCAACACGACCTGGGAACGGCACTGCTCTATTTCGGTCTGTTCCTGGTGATGATCTATGTCGCCACCGGACGTCTCAGCTGGGTCGTGATCGGGCTCCTGCTGTTCGGGGGCGGCGCCTTCGTCGCGAGTCGTTCGCTCAGCTACGTCGCCGGTCGTTTCGAATCCTGGCTCGACGCGTTCAACCCCGCCATCTATGACAAGTCCGGCGGCAGCTACCAGCTGGTCCAGGGACTGTTCGGCCTGGCCAACGGCGGCCTGGTCGGCACCGGACTCGGTCAGGGCAGCCCGGCCATCGTCCCGCTGGCCGAAAGCGACTACATCATCGCGAGCCTGGGCGAAGAACTCGGCCTGATCGGCCTGTTTGCGCTCCTGGCGCTCTACCTGCTCTTCGTCTCCCGTGGATTCCGGATCGGGTTCACCGGGCAGGACGACTTCGGCCGCCTGCTCGGAGTCGGCCTCTCGTTCGTCGTCGCGCTGCAGGTGTTCATCGTCGTCGGCGGAGTCACCCGGGTGATCCCGCTGACCGGCTTGACGACGCCGTTCCTCGCCGCGGGCGGCTCGTCGCTGATGGCCAACTGGATCATCGTCGCCCTGCTGCTGCGGCTGTCCGACTCGGTGCGCAACCAGCCGCAATGGGTGATCGACACCGCGCCGATCCCGGTCGCGGCCGAAGGGGGTGCCGCGTGAACAAGCAACTCCGCCGCGTCACCGTGCTGGTGCTGCTCATGTTCCTCACGCTGTTCGGCTCGACCACGATCATCCAGGTGCTGCAGCAGGACAACCTCAAGGCCGACAGCCGCAATGTCCGCACCCTGTACGCCAGCTATTCGGCCGAGCGCGGACCGATCCTGGTGGCCGGCCAGCCGATCGCCCAGTCGGTCCCTTCGAGCGACGCGTACAAGTACCAGCGCCAGTACACCAACGGCCCGCTCTACTCGGCCGTGACGGGGTACTTCACACTCAACCAGGGCAATACCGGGATCGAGGGCGCCCTCAACGACTACCTGAGCGGCACCGCGAACCAACAGTTCCTCGGCCAGCTGAATGCGATCCTCACCGGGCAGAACCCTAAGGGTGCCGCGATCGAGACCACGATCGACCCGGTCGTCCAGCAAGCGGCCTGGGATGCGCTCGGCGATCTGCAGGGCGCCGTCGTGGCGCTGAATCCCAAGACCGGCGCGATCCTGGCGATGGTGTCCAAGCCCACCTTCGATCCGAACTCGCTCGCCGTGCATGACAGCAAGCAGGTCATCGCCACCTACAAGCAGCTCCTGGCATCCGCGGGCGATCCCTTGATCAACCGCACGATCGCGGGCAGCCTCAATCCTCCGGGTTCCACCTTCAAACTTGTCGTCGCATCCGCCGCCCTGGCCAACGGCTACACCCCGGATAGCGAATTCCCCAATCCCTCTCGGCTGCAGCTCACCGGCACCAATACCTTCATCTCGAACTCCGAGGGTGGCAGCTGCGGAGGCGGGGCGACCGCCTCCATCGCGACGGCACTGCGACTCAGCTGCAACATCCCCTTCGCGCAACTCGGTCAGGCGCTCACCTACGACAAGGTCTCGGCCCAGGCCAAGGCGTTCGGCTTCGAGGATGACGGCCTGCGCATCCCGATGAAGGTCACCCCCAGCGTCTACCCGCAGACGACCGATGACGCACAGCAGGAGCTCTCGTCGTTCGGGCAGGGCAACGACCGCGTCACCCCGCTCCAGATGGCCATGGTCTCGGCCGCGATCGCCAACGGAGGCACCTTGATGACCCCGACCCTGATCGACAGCATCACCGCACCCGATCTGTCGGTTTTGAAGAAGCTCACCCCGACCACGTATGGACAACCCGTCTCGAGCACGGTCGCCGCGACGATGACCCAGCTGATGGTGAACAACGTGGCCAACGGCGTGGCGAGTAATGCAAGAATCAGTGGTGTCGACGTCGCGGGCAAGACGGGCACAGCCCAGAACGGTGAAGGCAAACAGCCGTACACGCTCTGGTTCACCGGCTTCGCCCCGGCGAACGATCCCCAGATCGCTGTCGCGGTCGTGGTGGAGAACGGCGGAGGGCGCGGGCAATCCCTCGTCGGGAACACCATCGCGGCTCCGATCGCCAAGAAGGTCATAGAGGCGGTGCTGAGCAGATGAGACCCACGAGCGGCCTCACCTTCGGTGGTCGGTATCAGCTGTCGTCGCGCATCGCGATCGGCGGCATGGGCGAGGTGTGGGAGGCGACCGACCTCGTCATCGGGCGCACCGTCGCGATCAAGATCCTCAAAGACGAATACCTCGGAGACCCGGGCTTCCTGGAGCGATTCCGCGCCGAGGCTCGGCACGCGGCACTGGTCAACCACGAGGGCATCGCCAACGTCTTCGACTACGGCGAGGAGGACGGCAGCGCCTACCTCGTGATGGAGCTGGTTCCCGGCGAGGCACTGTCGACGATCCTCGAACGCGAGCGCGTTCTGCCCACCGACAAGGTGCTCGACATCGTGGCGCAGACCGCCCTCGCTCTGCAGGCCGCTCACATGGCCGGCCTCGTGCACCGCGACATCAAGCCGGGCAACCTGCTCATCACGCCCGACGGCCGCGTCAAGATCACCGACTTCGGCATCGCGAGGATCGCCGACCAGGTTCCGCTGACGGCGACCGGTCAGGTGATGGGAACGGTGCAGTACCTGTCGCCCGAGCAGGCGAGCGGGCATCCCGCATCGCCGACCACCGACATCTACTCGCTCGGGATCGTGGCATACGAATGCCTCGCCGGCCGCCGACCGTTCACCGGCGAGTCGCAGGTGGCGATCGCGATGGCGCAGATCAACGAAGCGCCGCCGGAGCTGCCGGTCACCATCGCGGAGCCGGTGCGCAATCTGGTCTATGCGTGCATCGCCAAGCGTCCCGAGGACCGGCCGGCATCGACGGCGCATCTCGCCCGCGCCGCGCAGGCACTCCGGCGCGGCAACGTCCAGGAGGCGATCGCCGCCGTGCCCGGCATCGCGGGTCAGAACGGATTCGCCTCGCCCACGATGCCGATCGGTACCGCGGCGACCCGTCTGCTCCCCGCAAGCGGGTCGGGGATCGATGGCGGCCTGCCTCCGACCTCCGAGACCCCGACACCCCGTCGAAGGAACGCCTGGACCTGGCCCCTCATCGCGATCGTCGCCCTGCTGGCCGTCGCCCTGATCGCGATCATCATCGTCCTGCTCGTCAAGCCGAGCGGGGGCGGCGGCCCGAGCCACAGCCCGTCGCACTCCGCGAGCAAGACGCCGAGCATCACGCACTCGCCGAGCGCCACCTCGTTCAATCTGAACCCCAACGACTACATCGGCAAGACCTTCGACGACGTCTCGGCCGCACTGACGGCCATGGGCTACGGCGTGGATCGCGAGGACGGGCCGGCCGCCGACAGCCCGAGCGGCAACGGGACGGTTTCGGGCATCAACCCCTACGGCAACCAGCCGGTGGGCAAGACGATCACCGTGAAGGTCTTCACCGACTACCCGGGCGCGGTGCCTCCGCAGACTCCGACCGCTGCGGGCGGTCCGCACAACTCGGGCGACACGGTGGCGATCGGCTGGACCACCTACACCGGATGTCCCACCGGGTACGCCCTCAGCGGGTACACCTTCAATCTGTCGAACGCGACCTTCGCGGCAGGATCGTCCAACCCCTTCGCCAAGGATGCGACCTCGGCGAACATCGTGCTCGGCAGCCCCGGACCCGCGACCGTCAACTACACGGCGACCTGCGGGACGGGGTCCGGTGCGTTCCAATCGGCGCCCTCGGGCACGCTCACGATCACCGTCAACTAACGATCCGGCGTCCGAGCGCGCTGCGGGGCAGGTCCCCAGATCTTCCCGGCTACACTGACAACGGATTTTTCGACGACGAGCGGGACGAGATGACTGTGACGGAGGGGGCGGCGCCAGGCGTGCGCCTGCTCGCCGGCCGGTATCAGATCGGCGCGCTCCTGGGCCGCGGTGGCATGGCCGAGGTGCACGCCGGCCTCGACGCGCGACTGAACCGCAAGGTCGCGGTCAAGCTGCTGAAGCCTGCCTTGGCCAATGATCCGGCCTTCCGCACGCGCTTCCGCCAAGAAGCCCAAGCCGCTGCCCGCATGGCGCATCCGACGATCGTGCGCGTCTTCGACGCCGGCGAAGAGACGGTTCGCGAGCCGGGCGGCGCTGAGGTCCAGGTGCCGTTCATCGTGATGGAGCACGTCGAGGGCAAGCTCCTCAAGGACGTGCTGGCCCAGGGGCCCCTCGATCCGGCCGAAGCGGTGCGCATCACCGACGGCATCCTCACCGCGCTCGAGTACTCGCATCGCGCGGGGGTGGTGCATCGCGACATCAAGCCGGGCAACGTGATGATCACGACCTCGGGCCAGGTCAAGGTGATGGACTTCGGGATCGCCCGCGCCATCTCCGACTCCTCGGCGACGATCGCGCAGACGAGCGCCATCCTCGGCACCGCCCAGTACTTCTCGCCCGAGCAGGCGCGCGGCGAGGGGATCGACGCGCGCACCGACCTGTACTCGACCGGCGTCGTGCTCTACGAACTCCTCACCGGCAAGGCACCCTTCCGCGGGGATACCGCCGTTGCGGTCGCCTACCAGCACATCAGCGAGGCGCCCGTCCCGCCGAGTGCTCTCAACCCGGCCGTGTCGCCTGCCCTCAATGCGGTGGTCATGCACGCACTCGCGAAAGACCGGGGCGAGCGCTTCCAGACCGCGGCGGAGTTCCGTGCGGATCTCGATGTCGCCATGACCGGCAAGGTACCCGACCGCGCCCCGGCGAGCGATGACTTCAACGCCGCGCTGTTCGGCGTCAACCCGAACTCGACCGCGGCATCCGAGGCGACCCTGCGGCGCCTCGCCGATGATGGCGACCGCGCACCGCGCACGCAGAACCGCCCGCCGGTGGCCTGGATCTGGGGCGGCATCTCATTGATGGCCGTGATCATCATCGCGACGCTGGTCTGGGTGTTCTCGCTCGCGCCGCAGCAGTTGGTCGGGGCGAACGCCGCCGTCGACATCCCGAATGTCACGGGTCAAAGCTTCAAGGTCGGAAGCCAGAAGCTGCTCGACGCACATCTCAAGGTGACCCAGATCGACCAGGCAAGCGACACGGTGCCCGTCGACCAGATCATCTCCACCAATCCGACGGCGGGCACCCGCGTGGCCCCCGGCTACAACGTGCAGGTGACGGTGTCGTCCGGCCCGGTCCAGGTGACGCTTCCCGGGCAGGTCTACAAGCCCGAAGCCGACGCGCAGGCCGCGATCAAAGCCGCGGGCCTGGTCTACGGCGCGACCACGACTGACTACTCGGCGAGTGTGCCGGCCGGGCAGGTCATCGGCGTGTTGGTTCCGGGATCCACGACACCCAACGGGGGCAACCTGCAGATCACGAAGGGCACCAAGGTCGATCTCGTGGTGTCCAACGGCTTGGTGCAGATGCCGGACGTGCGCGGACGAGGCGCGGTCGAAGCACGAGATCTGCTGTCGGGTTCGACCTATGGCCTCACGGTGAAACTGGTCCCGACCACATCGTGCACCGGCCAGAAGGTCACCGGACAGTCCCCGGGGCCGGGCGATGTCCCGCAGCGCTCGAGCGTCACCCTGACCTACTGCAACGGGTAGCGCCCAACGCCGTGCGGTCGATGGGCTGCAGGCTAGCCCAGTTTGACCAGGGGACTCAGGTCTTTGGCGCGGTCGACGGCCTCGGCGAGCCCGGTGGTTGCGAGCCAGTTGCCGAGCATGCGGTAACCGCCCTCGGTCAGGACCGATTCCGGGTGGAACTGCACCCCGAACAGCGGCGCGTCGCGATGGCGCAGTCCCATGATCACGCCGCCTTCCGTCCGTGAGGTCACCTCGAGCTCGTCCGGAACCGTGCCTTCGAGCACCGCGAGCGAGTGATAGCGGGTCGCCCGGAACGGCTGGGGCACCCCGGCGTAGAACTCGCTGTCGTCATGGCGGATCAATGAGGTCTTGCCGTGCATGAGCTCATCGGCGTGCGTGACGGTCGCGCCGAGCGCTTCGGCGATCGCCTGGTGACCGAGGCACACGCCGAGAAGCGGTGAACTGGCCTCGAGGGCCGCGTGCACCACCGCGATCGAGATGCCGGCGGACGCCGGCGTTCCCGGACCCGGTGACACCAGGACAGCGTCGTACTCGGCGATGCGGCTCGGCACGTCGGCGGCGGCGATGGCGTCGTTGCGCACCACCTCGGTGTCGGCGCCCAGTTGCTGCAGATAGCCGTTGAGCGTGTAGACGAAGCTGTCGTAGTTGTCGACGACGAGCACGCGCGTCATGCTTCCTCCCTCATGCGCCCGGCGCGACGGTGACGTCTTGCGGTGCCACCAGTTCGCCGATCCACGGGAAGACCCAGAGGACCAGCACGGTCAGGATGGCCGCGATCAGCACGAGCACGATGAGCAGTCTGGTCCACCACGGCCCCGGCAGCACACGCCACAGCGCCGCGTACATCAGGACTTTCCCGTCACGGTGGCAGCGATCTCGGCGGGGGGACCACCCGCGATCGGGTAGAAGGTGTCGAAGGTGCCGTACGCCATGATGCGCTCGGCCGTCGAGAAGAACGGGTTGCAGCTCTGCAGCGTGATGATCCGGTCTCCGGGCTGCAGCCCCGGCTGGTCCGGCACCGGGTCCAGGATCGCGACGTCGGTGGGCACCACGAACTGCAGATTGCGGAACGAGTACTGATACCAGCCGTCGGCGGTCCCCACGAAGATGTGGTCGCCCACGCGCAGCTCGTTGATGTGCTCGAGGTCGCCGCCGTAGGCCTTGCGGTGGGAGGCGACCATGAAGTTGCCGACGGCGCCGGGCATCTGGGTGGTCGGGTAGTGGCCGAGGTTGCCCTTGTTGAGCACCGACAGGGCGGTGCCCTGGGCGATGGGGCGCGCGTAGTTCGAGCCGAAGCGCGGCACGTAGAGATACCCGAACACCTTGCCCGTGGACAGCGACGTCGTGATGACCGGCGGGGCAGCCGGGTCGGCGGGATCCGCGGGCGCCTTGGTCGGACCGGCCTCTTTGATCCACTGCTGGGACTGATGAACCGACTGTCCGTACAGCTGATGTCCCTCGATGATGTCGCCCAGCCATTGCTGCCAGCCGAGGAAGAGCAGCACGAGCACACCCGCGGTGATCAGCAGTTCGCCCAGCACGCCGATGACCGAGACGCGCTGACCTGGACGCCTCTTCGACGAACCTGTCACCCGGTCCGGCGGGCGCGCGGCGTCCTCAGCCGACACCGTCGTCGGCTCGTCATCCCCCGGCGCATTCATGTAGCCGATTCTAGAGCGCGCACCCGCCGCCGTTGCTGCGAGCATCTGCAGACCAGGTTGCCCGCGGATCCGTCCGTTAGTATTCGTGCATGGCCCGTCCGAACGCACCCAAGCCGGTCACCGGCGAAGCCCGCACCGGCGAGCGCGCCCCGAATCCGGTCTGGTTCAAGCCGGTCATGTTCGGGTTCATGCTCATCGGCTTGGTCTGGATCATCGTCTTCTACCTCAGCCAGGCGCAGTGGCCGATCCCCTCGCTGGGCAGCTGGAACATCCTGGTGGGCTTCGGGATCATGTTCATCGGCTTCCTGATGACGACCCGCTGGCGCTGAGCCCCCACCGCTACGAACTACACCGCTGTGATTCGTCCACACTGTGGATGGGCCTGTGCACTCTCGCGCTGACGACTACCGATACTGACCCGGCGAGCTCACCACGCACACCACGACGATGACGGCGAGCCCGAGAGCGATGCCGGCGATCGACGCGACCTGCCGACTCGTCTGGCCGGGTCTGCGCGTCGCCAGGTAGACGCCGCCGATCGCCGCGCCGACTCCCAGGCCGCCCAGGTGCGCCTCCCAGGCGATGCCCGGTGCGATGAAGCCGAAAGCCACGTTGACGAGCACCACGATGAGGATCTGCGTCAGCTGGAGGCCCATCGCCTTCCGCAAGACCAGCAGGGCTCCCATCAAGGCGAAGATCGCTCCGGACGCTCCGACCGCGAAGGCCGGGCCGAGCAGTCCTCCGAGCCAGGACTCCGACGCGTGATCGGTTACGACCCACAGCTGGTAGATCAGCACCACTCCGACGCTCGCGCCCAGGGCTCCGACCAGGTAGAGCGCGAGGTATCGGGCCTTCCCCAAGAACCGCTCGAGCGGCGGGCCGAAGATGAACAGGGCGTACATGTTGAAGAGCAGGTGGGGGATGAACGCCGTGGAATGCAGGAACTCGGAAGTGATGAGCCGCCAGGGCTGGCTGGCGATGGCGCTCGGGTCCAGCAGCCAGGCGTTGGTCAGCGCCCCTCCGCTCAGCCACTGCGCGATGTAGATCACCACGCACGCAGCGATCAAGGCATAGGTGACAACCGGCGTGCTGCCGCTCCCGATCAGCCGCGCGAGCAGTCGGGGACGCGAGGCGGCCAGCTGCTGCCGGCCCTCGCGAACGCACTCCGGGCACTGCACGCCGACCGCCGCCTGCGTCTGACACTGCGGGCAGATGGTTCGGCCGCAGCGCTGGCAGTGGATGAAGCTCTGCCGGTCGGGGTGTCGGTAGCAGTACTCCGAGTCGACCTCGGCTTGAGGCGCCGGAGTGCTCACGGCCCCACCGTGGCGATCCCACGGACGATCGCCAGGGCGATCAGCACCGCGACGCCGCCGAACAGCAGCAGATAGGGAGCTGCGCGGTTGGATCCCGCGCGGTCGTCGGCACGGTGCAGGAGGAGACCCGCGGCCACGCCACCGGCGATCCCGCCAATCACGAGGAAGAAGAACCCGAACAGCAGAGCGATCACCGCGTTGATCAGCAGGTTGACCAGCATCTGGTTGCGAGCAGGCGGTGACGACCAGACCATGACGAGATAGCAGCCGATGAGCCCGAACAGGCCGGCGAAGACCCCGTAGGCCACCCCGCCCACCAGGACCGAGAGCGCAGCGCCCGCCATCGCCCCGGCGAGAAACACGACCAGGAATCGCCCGCGCCCCAGGATGCGCTCCATGGTCGGTGCAGAGAGGAGGAGGAAGACGATGTTGAGGATGAAGAGCAGGATCGGCAAGGCGGAGAGCACCGCGGGATAGGCGATCGCCGAGGTCGCGTAGGTCCAGATCCAGGTTGCGTGCGAGATGCTCGCCGCCAGAATGGCGAAGGGCAGACCCCCGTTGGCGGCCGCTGCCGTGAACAGCCCGATGACCCAGAGGGCGATCGTCACCATCGTGATGGTCCAGGTCACCACGGGGATCGTGGTGCCCGGGCGCAGCACGTTGAGGGCGGCCTGCTGCCAGCGCGGCCGGCGTGCGGCACGGGCCGCGGACTCCCGGGCCCGTTTCGCCTTCGCGGCCCGTTCGGCGTTTGCTTTCGCGATGTCCGCCACCGGCGTCCACTGCACCGAACCGCCGGTCTCGCGCACGCAGTCCGGGCACCGCACCCCTTGCGGCGTCAGGATCTGGCACTCGGGGCAGATGGTGCGTCCGCACCGCTCGCACAGGGTCCAGCTGGTGCGATCCGGGTGGCGATAGCAGACCGAGGGATCGAGCTCGGCTCCCGCCGGGCTCACCTAGACCTCGGTGACGTCGATGCTCGAGATCACGACCGGCTCGAGCGGCTTGTCGCCCCGGTCGGTCGGAACGGCCTCGATCTCGTCGACGACCTTCTTCGACGCGTCGTCGGCGACCTCGCCGAAGATGGTGTGCTTGGCCTGCAGCCACGGCGTCGGCACGGTCGTGATGAAGAACTGTGATCCGTTCGTGCCCGGGCCGGCGTTGGCCATGGCCAGCACGTACGGCTCGGCGAAGGTCAGCTCGGGGTGGATCTCGTCCTTGAACTGGTAGCCGGGGCCGCCGATCCCCTGACCGAGGGGGTCGCCGCCCTGGAGCATGAAGTCCTTGATGATGCGGTGGAAGATCACGCCGTTGTACAGCGGCTCGTTGCTCTTCGCCCCGGTCGCCGGGTTGACCCACTCCTTGCCGCCGGTGGCGAGGCCGACGAAGTTCTCGACGGTGAGCGGCGCGTGGTTTCCGAACAGGTTGATGCGGATGTCGCCGTGGTTGGTGTGGATGGTGGCGACCGCGGTGTGGAGAGGCATCCCGTCATTCTGTCATGCGGGCTCCGACCGCGCTCCCAGGCAGCGTGCAGGGGGTGGCACTCGGATCGCTTGGCGCAGCGTGGCAGGATGGTGCTGTTCACGGGACACCGGACCACGGAGGTCGACATGGCATTGTCACGCAAGCGGCAGCGAGAGCTGAAGCGCCTCAAGCGCTCAGCCGAAGAACTGTGGGACGAGCAGCGCGAGGCGATCGAGCACGCGAGTGCCGTGTTGAAGGATGCGCGGCGTCAGGCCGCGAACTACGCGCGCGAAGAGGTTGGTCCGCGTGTTCGCGATGTCTATGACAGCCGCGTCCGACCCGCCGTGTCCGGGGGATTCGCCGCCGGCCGCACCGCAGCATCGAACGCCCGCGACCGCCTCTCCGACGATGTGCTCCCGGCTCTCTCGGGCACGATCGGCTCGGCGCTCGCGCTGCTCGAGGTCGCGAAGGACCCCCGCGTTCGCGACATCGTCAAGCGGGCCGGAGCCACGGCTTCGAAGGTCAGGGGGCGCGTCCCCTTCGTCGAGCCGCCGAAGAAGTCGGCCGGTCCCGGCCGCTACATCCTGATCGGCCTCGGGGTCGTCGCGACCCTCGGCGTCGCCTACGCCGCCTGGCAGACCCTGCGAGCCGACGACGATCTGTGGATCGAAGATCTGGGCGACCCGGGCGCGGGCGAACTCAGTGACGGCGAGTAGCACCACCGGGCGCGCGGTGACGGCGACGCCGGCTGCCAAAGCCGCTTCGCTTCCGCTGCGCCAGCGGCCGATCGACATCTTCTTCATCGCGATCTTCAGCGTCTTCATCGTCACCTGCATCATCAGCGACTCGGTCGAAGGGCTCGGGCTCGACCAGGTCGCGAACTCGACGAACATTTTGGTGCAGTGGAACTACTGGTACGCGTCCAACTTCGATCCGCTGTACCAATCGCATCCGGTGTGGCTGCGGTTCATCAGCGGGACCTCCGCGTTCATCTACGTCGGCTTCTACGTCATCCTCATCATCTCGCTGGCCAAGGGGTGGAACCGCATTCAGCTGCCCTCGGTGATCTACGCGACGATGATCATCTCGCTGACGGGCATCCCGATCATGGGCGTCGAGTTCTTCGGAAGTGCCGCTGAGCGCACCCCGAACCCGGCCGTGTTCCTGGCGTTCAACCTGCCCTACATCCTGGTTCCGCTCCTGCTGTTGATCAGGATGCGGTCGCCGCTGCCGTTCCTCCGCAAGTTCTAGCGGCGGATCCTCCCGACTAGCTCACGTGCACGTCGGGACGCCGGCGCCGGTCGTGCTCCGCTCGTCGCAGCACCTCGCGCGTCACCGGCGCGACCTCGCCGCCGCCGGTCACCAGGTACTTGAACATGTTCGAGATCGGGTTGCCCTCCGTCCACTCGAAGTAGATGTCGGGCACGACGCCGGTCTGCTCCCGGATCTCGAGCAGAATCGCCGCGAGAGTGTTCGGCACGTTGCCGCTGCGCACCTGCAGCACGCGGTAGCCGTGGCGCACCACGCCTTCGACCACCAGATCCTCTTCGAAGTCCGAGGAGTCGGCATGGTGCACCTCGAGGAAGATCACCGGTGATCGCTGCGGGATGCCGCTGTCGCGACGCTCCTCCGCCAGCTTCTTGCGGTACTCCTCCTCCGACCCGTCATCGGGTTCGTTCGCGACGATCCGGACACTGCCGTTCTGCTCCGCATCGCCGGAGACGAAGTCCAAGGCCGTGGCGTCGAGCGTGACCGACAACGCCCGCAGCTGGAACGAGCGCTGCACCCGCGAGACGATCGACACCACCAGGATGCCCAGGATGAAGAGCGCGGCGATGCGCACCCCATCGGGCCGCTCGATCACGTTGACCACCGTCGTGTAGGCGAACACCAGCGAGATGATCGCGAACCCGATGGTCGCGACGCGCTGCTTCTTGTGCAGCGCCGAGAGGAAGACCGCGACGGATGCCGAGGTGATCAGCACCAGGACTCCGGTGGCGTATGCACCACCTTGCGCGTCGACATCCGCTTTGAAGACCAGGGTGATGATGACGGCGATCACCGTGAAGACCAGCACGAGAGGTCGGACCGCCGCGGCCCACTGCGGCACCATCCCGTAGCGGGGCAGGAATCGCGGCACCAGGTTGAGCAGACCTGCCATCGCCGAGGCGCCGGCGAACCACAGGATGCAGATCGTGCTGACGTCGTAGGCCGTGCCGAATGCCGGACCCAGATACTCGTGCGCCAGCAGCGCGAGAGCTCGGCCGTTGGCGGCGCCGCCTGGCTGGAATTCCTTCTGCGGGATGAGGAGCGTCGTGACGGTGCTCGAGGTGATCAAGAAGGTGCTCATGATGACAGCGGCGGTGGTCAGCAGCCGGCGGGTGCCGCGGATGCGACCGAGGGGCTTCTGAGCGGTGTCACCGGCATCCCCTTTCACCAGGGGCATGACCGCGACGCCGGTCTCAAAGCCCGACAGGCCGAGCGCGAGCTTGGGGAAGACGAGGAGCGAGATCCCGACCATCACGAGGATGTTGCCGTGCTGCGCGGTGAGGGCGGCCCACCAGTCGGTGATGACGACCGCGTGCCCGGCGACGTGCGCGAGGGCCACCGCCACCACCACGGCGTTGAGCGCGAGATAAACGAAGACCAGCACGAAGGAGATGTTGATCGCCTCGCGGAATCCCTTGAGGAAGACGATGGCGAGCAGCGCGACCAGCCCCAGCGTGACCGGGATCTCGGTGCCATGCAGCCAGCTCGGCACCAGCGGGTTCTGGATGGCGTGCGCCGCGGCATCCGCCGCCGACAGCGTGATCGTGATCATGAAGTCGGTCGCCGCGAATCCGAGCAGAACCAGCACGAACAGCTTGCCGCCCCACCACGGCAGCAGCCGCTCGAGCATGGCGATCGATCCCTCGCCCTTGAAGCTCTCGCGCGCGACCCGGCGATACACCGGCAGGGCGCCGAACACCGTCAGCAGCACGAGAACGATCGTGGCCAGCGGCGAGAGCAGCCCCGCCGCCACGGCGGCGATCGCCGGCTGATAGCCGAGCGACGAGAAGTAGTCGACCCCGGTGAGAGTCATGACCCGCCACCACGCGCTCTTCCTCGCCGGCGCTTCGGCGTAGGACCCCTCGTGCGATCCGGATTCGCTGCGGAGCCCGTGCAGCAGCCAGGTCTTCAACGTCACGGGGACAACTCTGTCAGTCCGCGGGCACCGCCGTCAGGCGCCCGCGCGCCCATCGACCGCTGCGATCGCGGCCTCGACGGCGCGGATGGCGGCCTGGACATCGCCGTCGTCCGTCGACCAGTTGCTGACCGAGATGCGCAGGATGTCGCGCCCACGCCACTTCGACCCCGACATCCAGACGGTGCCGTCGCCGATGAGGTGCTGGGTGACCGCCTTCGTCCTCTCGTCGGAGCCGAAGGCGAGAGACACCTGCGTGAAGACGACATCGTTGAGCACCTCGGCGCCCGGCAGCTGGGCGATGCCGTCCGCCAGCGCGCGCGCATTCGCGGCGAGACGCTCGACGAGCTCGATGGTTCCGGTGCGTCCGAGCTGGCGGAGTGCCGCCCAGACGGGCACGCCCCGCGCTCGGCGCGAGAACTCCGGCACCCGGGCGAACGGATCGCTCGGTCCGTCATCCGCCTGGATCAAGTACGCGGGCCGGGCGCCGAACACCCGCTCGAGCACGTCGGGCCGCGAGACGATCGCGACGCCGCAGTCGTAGGGAACATTGAGCGTCTTGTGGGCATCCGTCGCCCACGAGTCGGCGAGCTCGAGCCCGTCGACCTCGTCGCGCCACTGCTCGCTCACCGCCGCCCACAGGCCGAACGCTCCGTCGACGTGAACCCATGCGCCGCTCGCGTGGGCGAGCTCGATGCACGCCCGCATCGGATCGAAGGCGCCCGAATGCAGATTGCCGGCCTGGAGGACGACGATCACTGGACCGTCGACACCCGACAACGCTTCTGCGAGCGCATCGGGGAGCATGCGGCCCTCGTCGTCTGCGGCGACCAGCTGCCCCCGCCCGAGGCCGAGATAGCGCATCGCCATGTCGACCGAGGTGTGACGTTCTTCGCCCACGAGCACGGTGATGCGCGGCGAGCCGCTCATCCCCTCGGCGTCAAGGTCCCAGCCCGCCTGCTCGAGCACGAACTGCCGTCCGGCGGCCAACCCCACGAAGTTCGCGGTCGTGCCGCCGGTGGCGAATCCGACGGCTGATGTGGCGGGCAGGTGCAGCAGGTCCAGCAGCCACTGCCCCGCCGCTTCCTCCGCGGCAGCAGTGGCCGGGGTCGCGAGCCGCATGGCCGCGTTCTGATCCCAAGCGCTCACCATCCAGTCGGCTCCGAGCGCAGCCGGCAGTGTGCCGCCGATCACCCAGCCGAAGAACCGGCCGGACGGCATCGCCATCAGCCCCGGCTCGGCGATGCGCGCGAGCTCATCGATCACGGCGCCCGGCTCGCGTGGATCCTCGTTGAGGACCCCACCGAACTCCGCAGTCAACTGCTCGACGGTCGCGGTCGGGCCGACATGGCGCGTGTCGACGGATCCGAGCCAGCTCAGCACATGGCCCTCGGCTCGAGTCAGGGCGTCACGATACTCATCGGCGGCGGGCATACCGCCAGAGTATGACGGGAGTGGAGCCTAGGGGAATCGAACCCCGAGACCGCAGGTCTCGCGCCAGACACCACGAGCCGCACGACTCGAGTAGTAAGTGGAGCCTAGGGGAATCGAACCCCGAGACCGCAGGTCTCGCGCCGGACGCCGCGAGCCGCACGACCTGAGTAGTGAGTGGAGCCTAGGGGAATCGAACCCCTGACCTCCTGCTTGCAAAGCAGGCGCTCTACCAATTGAGCTAAGGCCCCGTGTTCATTTGTTCGCCGCCGCTTCTGCGGCGGACCCGCTCCGCGCGACGTACACGCCGCCGCGCTCGCGCGCTGGAGCTATGAGCGAAGGCCATTTCTGGCCTTCGCCGCGACTCCAGCGCCGGGTGCCGTCTCGGCGCCCGGTCACTCGAGTTCTCGTGGGGGTACCAGGACTTGAACCTGGGACCTCTTCGTTATCAGCGAAGCGCTCTAACCGCCTGAGCTATACCCCCGCGCGCCGGGTTGCGATCAACGGCGCCCCGGCGAACGGCCTTGCCTACAGTACCCCAACCCCGAGGGTCGGGAAAATCGACTCAGCTGTTCTGGAATCCGACCAGCAGCCCGCCCGTGAAGCGCACGCTGAGGTTGTACAGGATGGAGGCGATCGCCGCGAGCACGGTGCCGACCACGACGTTCAGGATGCCGACCACCAGGGCGAACAGCGCGACCTGAGGCAGCCCGAAGCTGCTCGCGATGTGGAAGTTGGGATCGCTCAGGATGTCTTGAAGCGCCTGATCGAGCTTGCCGAAGACGCCGGTCGAGAACAGGACGATCCAGACGAGGATGGTCGACACCACTCCCACAATGCCGAGGCAGACCCAGATCAGGAACGACAGCTTCACCACCGACCAGAAGTCGAGGTAGACCAGCTTCAGCCGCACCTGCTTGGCGGCGGTGCTGCGCTGGTCTTTGCGCTGCAGCTTTTCGGCGACGCTGCTCATTCGGTGTCGTCCTCTCCGTCGGTCGCCTCGGTCTCGGCTCCATCCGAAGCACGTGCCGGGGCGTCGGTCGCGGCGTCTTCGAGTTCGGCGGCGTCCAGATTTCGTTCACTGTTCTTGGCGACGGCGATGATCTTGTCGTCATCGTCGAAGCGGGCGAATACCACGCCCATGGTGTCTCGGCCCTTGGCGGGGACCTCGGCCACGGCAGACCTTACCACCTTGCCGCTGGCAAGAACCACGAGCACCTCGTCGTCGTCTTCGACGATCAGGGCGCCCGCGAGCACCCCTCGTTCGTCGTTCAACTTGGCCACCTTGATGCCCAATCCGCCGCGCTGCTGGGGCCGGTACTGGTCGACAGCGGTGCGCTTCGCGTAGCCGCCTTCGGTCACGACGAACACCGATCCGGCGTCGGCGACCACGGATGCCGACAGCAGCTGGTCCTCGCCGCGGAAATGCATTCCGATCACCCCGGAAGTCGACCGACCCATCGGGCGCATCGCCTCTTCGTCGGCCTTGAAGCGGATCGACATGCCCAGCCGCGAAACCAGCAGCACCTCGCTGTCGTTCTCGACCAGCATGGCCGAGACCAGCTCGTCGCCCTCGCGCAGGTTGATCGCGATGATGCCGCCGGTGCGGTTGGTGTCGTATTCGGCCAGCGCGGTCTTCTTCACCAGGCCGCCTCGCGTGGCGAGCACCAGGTAGGTGGCCGCCGCGTAGTCGCGGATGTCGAGCACCTGCGCGATCTCTTCTCCGGGCTGGAGGGCGAGAAGGTTCGCGACGTGCTGGCCCTTCGCGTCGCGGCCGGCCTCCTGCACCTCGTAGGCCTTGGCGCGGTAGACGCGCCCGGTGTTGGTGAAGAACAGAAGCCAGTGATGCGTCGTCGTGACGAAGAAGTGCTCGACGACGTCATCCGCTCGCAACTGCGCGCCCTTGACCCCGCGGCCGCCGCGGTGCTGGCTGCGGTAGTTGTCGCTGCGGGTGCGCTTGATGTAGCCGCCGCGGGTGATGGTGACGACCATCTCCTCTTCGGGGATCAGGTCTTCGACCGTCATGTCTCCGCCGAAGCCGTACATGATCTCGGTGCGGCGCTCATCGCCGAACTTGGCGACGATCTCGGTCAGCTCATCGGTGATGATCTCGCGCTGGCGCAACTCGCTGGCGAGGATCGCCTGGTACTCCGCGATCTCGCGCTCGAGCTCCTCGAGACGCTGCTGGATCTTCTGCCGTTCGAGAGCGGCGAGCCTGCGCAGCTGCAGCGCGAGGATCGCGTCGGCCTGCAGTTCGTCGACCCCGAGCAGCTTGATGAGCCCCACACGCGCCTCGTCGACGTCCGGAGATCGGCGGATGAGCGCGATCACCTCGTCGAGCGCGTCAAGAGCCAGCACGTAGCCGCGCTGGATGTGGGCGTCGGCCTCTGCCTTGGCCAACCGGAAGCGCGTGCGTCGGACGATGACCTCGACCTGGTGCTCGATCCAGTGCCGAATGAATCCGTCGATCGGCAGGGTCCGCGGCACCCCGTCGACGATCGCCAGCATGTTGGCGCCGAAGTTCTCCTGCAGCTGGGTGTGCTTGTACAGGTTGTTGAGCACGACCTTCGCAACGGCGTCGCGCTTGAGCACGATGACCAGGCGCTGACCTGTGCGACCCGATGTCTCGTCACGGATGTCGGCGATGCCCGAGAGCTTGCCCTCTTTGACGAGGTCGGCGATCTTGACGGCGAGGTTGTCGGGATTGACCTGGTAGGGCAGCTCGGTGACGACCAGGCTGGTGCGGCCCTGGATCTCTTCGACGTTGACGACCGCGCGCATCGTGATCGAGCCACGACCGGTTCGATAGGCGTCCTGGATGCCCTTGACCCCGAGGATCTGAGCGCCCGTCGGGAAGTCGGGCCCCTTGACTCGCGCGAGGATCGCGTCGAGCAGCTCCTCACGCGTCGCGTCGGGATTCTGCAGCGCCCAGAGCGCCGCGTCGGAGACCTCGCGCAGATTGTGCGGCGGGATGTTCGTGGCCATGCCGACGGCGATCCCGACCGAGCCGTTGACCAGCAGGTTGGGGAAGCGCGACGGCAGCACCGTCGGCTCCTGCGTGCGGCCGTCGTAGTTGTCCTGCATGTCGACGGTGTCTTCGTCGATGTCGCGGACCATCTCCATGGCCAGCGGCGCCATCTTGGTCTCGGTGTACCGGTGGGCGGCCGCGCCGTCGTTGCCGGGCGACCCGAAGTTGCCCTGCCCTAGAGCCAGCGGATAGCGCAGCGACCACGGCTGGACCAGCCGCACAAGGGCGTCATAGACCGACTGGTCGCCGTGCGGGTGGAACTGCCCCATCACGTCGCCGATGATGCGGGTGCACTTCGAGAACGCGCGATCGGGGCGGTAGCCGCCGTCGTACATCGCGTAGATCACTCGACGGTGCACGGGCTTGAGCCCGTCGCGGACATCGGGCAGCGCCCGGCCGACGATGACGCTCATCGCGTAGTCGAGGTAGCTCCGCTGCATCTCGAGCTGGAGGTCGACCTGCTCGATCTTGTCGTGGCCGGACGGCGCCCCGGTATCAGTGGTGTCAGTCATGAATCAGCTCAGATCTAGATGTCGAGGAAGCGGACGTCTTTGGCGTTCTGCTGGATGAACTGGCGGCGCGACTCGACATCGTCCCCCATGAGGGTGGAGAAGATGCCGTCGGCGATGGCCGCATCGTCGAGCGTCACCTGCCGGAGCGTGCGGGTCGCCGGGTTCATCGTGGTGTCCCACAGCTCCTGGTGGTTCATCTCGCCGAGACCCTTGTAGCGCTGCACGCCGTTCTCTTTCGCGATCCGCCGGCCGGCGGCCAGCCCCGCCTCGAGCAGGGCGTCGCGTTCGCGGTCGGAGTACACGTACTCGTGGTCGGCGTTCGTCCACTTGAGTCGGAACAGCGGCGGCTGCGCGAGGTACACGTAGCCCATCTCGATCAGCGGGCGCATGTACCGGAAGAGCAGGGTGAGCAGCAGGGTCGTGATGTGCTGACCGTCGACATCGGCATCCGCCATCAGCACGATCTTGTGATACCGCGCCTTCTCGCCATCGAACTCCTCGCCGATGCCGGTGCCGAACGCGGTGATCATCGCCTGGATCTCGGCGTTGCCGAGAGCCCGGTCGAGCCGTGCCTTTTCGACGTTGAGGATCTTGCCGCGCAGGGGGAGGATCGCCTGCGTCTCGGGGTCGCGGCCGGTCTTGGCAGACCCGCCTGCCGAGTCGCCCTCGACCAGGAAGATCTCGCTGCGCGACGGGTCTTTGCTCGAGCAGTCGCTGAGCTTGCCGGGCATGCCGCCGCCCTCGAGCAGGCCCTTGCGCCGGGTCTGCTCGCGGGCCTTTCGCGCCGCCATGCGTGCGGCCGCGGCCTGCACCGACTTGCGCACGATGTCGCGCGCCTGATTCGGGTTGCGATCGAACCAGTCTCCGAGCTGATCGCCCGTGACCTTCTGCACGAACGACTTGGCCTCGGTGTTGCCGAGCTTCGTCTTGGTCTGGCCTTCGAACTGCGGCTCGCTGAGCTTGATCGAGATGACAGCGGTGAGACCCTCGCGGATGTCGTCGCCGGTCAGGTTCTCGTCTTTCTCCTTGAGGATGCCCTTCTCGCGCGCGTACTTGTTGACGAGCGTGGTGAGCGCGGCCCGGAATCCTTCTTCGTGCGTTCCGCCCTCGTGGGTGTTGATCACGTTGGCGTAGGTGTGCACGCTCTCGGAGTACGAGGTCGTCCACTGCATCGCGACTTCGAGCGACATCTTGCGCTCGGTGTCTTCCGACTCGAACGCGATCACCTCGTCGTGGATCACTTCGGTCTTCTTGGCGGAGTTGAGGTACTCGACATAGTCGACCAGGCCGCGCTCGTAGAAGAACACATCGCTGCGCGGCGTGCCGTCGTCTTGACGACCCTCTTCGCGCTCATCGGTCAGCGAGATGCGCAGACCCTTGTTGAGGAACGCCATCTGCTGGAACCGCGTGCGCAGCGTCTCGTAGTCGAACTCGACCGTCTCGAAGATCTCGGCATTGGGCCAGAAGGTGATCGTCGTGCCGGTCTGATTCGTCACGCCTCCCTTGGCCAGCGGGGCGACGGGAACGCCGTCGTGATACTCCTGAGTCCAGATGTGACCCTGCCGCCGCACCTCGACATCGAGACGGCTGGACAGCGCGTTGACGACAGAGCTGCCGACGCCGTGCAGGCCACCCGACACCGCGTAGCCGCTGCCGCCGAACTTGCCGCCGGCGTGCAGGATGGTCAGCACCACCTCGACGGTCGACTTCTTCTCGACCGGGTGGATGTCGACGGGGATGCCACGGCCGTTGTCCACGTTGCGAAGCCCGCCGTCGGCAAGCAGCGTCACCTCGATGTGATCGCAATAGCCGGCGAGCGCCTCGTCGACGGAGTTGTCGATGATCTCTTGAGCGAGGTGGTGCAGACCGCGAGGACCGGTGGATCCGATGTACATGCCGGGCCGCTTGCGGACCGCCTCGAGCCCCTCGAGAACTTGGATGTCAGACGCGCCGTACGAGTCGTTCGGGTCGGCCGCGGGGGTAGGGGATGTCACTACCCGATTCTACCGCACGAGGGTCCTGGAATCCGGCCTCTACGCCCGTCTGGGGAGATTTCGTGAGCCGCTTGACCAGATTTGCCTTGTCAGCCGTAGGTATCGCGGGGACCGCGCCCTGGGATTGCTCTGGGACCGCGTTTCCACGAGGGGGTGTCGGGCCCGATGAACCGTACTGACTCGATCCCCGCGGCCGCGTGCTTCTCGCCGATGCGGGCGGCGACCGCGGACCGCATGCTCCGCAGTTGCTGAGCCCAGGCCGTCGAGTCGCAGCGGACCGTCAGGATGCCGTCCTCGATCCCGATCGGTTCGGCGTGAGCCGCGGTGTCAGCACCGACGATCCCCGGCCAGTCGGCAAGCAGTTCGGCGCGGGCGAGCGGCGAATCCCAGCCCATGGTCGAGGTGAGGGCGCCGAGCACGTCGCCGAGTCCTGCGGGTTCGCGGCCGGCCCCGTACGGGACGCTGGTGCCCTCGGCCGCCGAGCGGCGACGGCGGCGCGCATCCCCCGAGCGCAGCGAGGGGTCGCCGAAATTCCGGCGGATGCGGCGGAAGACGTTGACGTGCTCGGGCTCCGCGCCGTCGTCGCTCACGACCCCTCCTCCACAATCCGACCTGCCGAGATGTGGACCGTGTGGGCGGCCAGGGGCGCCGGCACGTCGTCGAACACCGCCGCCGTGATCAGCACCTGCTCATAGTCGCCGATCGCCGAGGCGAGTTTCGCGCGTCGGCTCTCGTCGAGCTCGGCGAAGACGTCGTCGAGGATGACGATGGGATCGCCCACCGCCGAATCCGCGCGCAGCACCGCAGCCGAGGCCAGTTTCAGCGCGAGGGCGAACGACCAGGATTCCCCGTGGCTCGCGTAGCCACGGGCGGGCAACCCGTTGAGCACGAGCAGCAGATCGTCACGGTGCGGACCGATCAGGGTGAGCCCGCGATCCAGCTCGTCGCGGCGGACCCGGGTGAGCGCGGACCGGAACTGGGCCGCGACCTCGGCGGGTTCCGCACGGCGCGCGACCTCGGCATCCACCGGGACCTCGTCGTCGGGCCGCGCCCCCCAGATGCTGAGTTGCGCCGAGAGGTCTGCACGGTGCTGGTCGCCGGCGATGCTGGCATAGGCCTCGGCCACATGCGGCCGGAGCCGATCGATGAGGTCCTGTCGACCGACGATGATCTCGCTTCCCAAGGTCACGAGCCGCTCGTCCCACAGGTCGAGGGTGGACAGTTGGTTCTCAGCGACCCGAGCGCCGCGCGCCGATTTCAGCAGGGTGTTGCGCTGCCGCAGCACTCGCTCGTAGTCGGACAGCACTCCCGCAAAGCGGGGGACCAATTGGACGAGCAATTGGTCGAGAAAGCGGCGACGGCCCGCCGGCTCGCCGCGGACCAGGGCGAGATCCTCGGGGGCGAACAGGACGCTGGCAATGTATCGGGGCAGCTCACGGGGCTTGACCGCAACGCGATTGACCTGGGCTCGATTCGCGCCCGACCGGTTCAACTGCAGCTCGACGAGGATCTGCCGGTCCGCGTGCTCGAGCCGGGCGCGCACGATCGACAGGTCTGCACCCTGCCGGATCAGCGCCTGATCCGTCGAGACCCGGTGCGACGCGAGAGTGCTGAGATATCCGATCGACTCGACCAGGTTGGTCTTCCCCTGACCGTTGCTCCCGACGAAGAGATTCGGACCGCGCCGGAGATCGACTTCGGCGGACGCATAGTTCCGGAAGTCGCTCAGGCTCAGGTGCGAGACGATCACCGGACGGGGCTCGACACGGCGGTTCGGCGACGATCAGGACTTGCGCACGGCGTGTCCGCCGAACTGATTGCGCAGAGCCGCAACGGCCTTCATCGCAGGCGAGTCCTTCTGGCGCGACACGAACCGCGCGAAGATCGACGCGCTGATCGTCGGGACGGGAACCGCGTGGTTCAACGCCTCGATGATCGTCCACCGCCCCTCTCCGGAGTCGTCGACGTAGCCCTCGATCTGCTTGAACTCGGGGTCTTCTTCTAGTGCCTTGACCAACAGCTCGAGCAGCCAGCTGCGAACGACCGTGCCACGTTCCCACGCCTTGAAGACGCCGGTGACGTCGTGGATGATCTCCTTGCTCGCCTCGAGCAGTTCGTATCCCTCGCCGAGCGCCTGCATCTGGGCGTACTCGATGCCGTTGTGCACCATCTTCGCGTAGTGACCGGCCCCGACCGACCCGGCATGCACGAAGCCCTCGTCGCGCGGACCCTCCGGGCGCAACGCATCGAAGATCGGCATCGCCAATTTCATGTCGGCCGCGTCGCCGCCGGCCATCAGGCCGTAGCCGTTCTTGAGACCCCAGATCCCCCCAGAGACGCCGCAGTCGGCGAAACGGATGCCCTTCTCGGCGAGCTGCTTCGCGTGGACCGCATCATCGGTGTACCGCGAGTTGCCTCCGTCGATGACCAGGTCGTCCTTCTCGAGGACGTTCGACAGATCGGTGATCACACTGTCGGTGATGGGCCCCGAGGGAACCATCACCCACACCACGCGCGGGATGGGGAGGGCCTTCACCATGTCGGCCAGCGACGGAACATCGGTCACGGCGGGATTCGGGTCGTAGCCTGTGACCTCGATGCCCTTCTCACGAAGGCGGTCCCGCATGTTGAAGCCCATCTTGCCGAGCCCGACGAGTCCGATGTGCATGGCCATGACCGGCCGCCTTTCGTTCAGCGCAGCAGCAGGTTGGGCTGCAAGAGGTACTTGTAGTTGTCGGCTCCTGGCTGCTCTTTCGAGGACTGGCTCGTGATGAGCACGGGGCCGGGCTTGTTGGGATTCTCGGTCTTGGTGAACGAGATGCGCACGAACTCCGAGTGCACGGCACCCAGTCCGTCGAGCAGGAAAGACGGCTTCAGTGAGACCACCGTGTCATCACCGTGAAGGTGCGCCTCGATCGTCTCCGACGCCTGGGCCTGTTCGGATCCGGCTGCCTCGAGGGTCAGCCCATCGATCGAGAAGCTGAATCGCAGCGCCGCCTCGCGCTCGAGCACGAGGGATACTCGCCGAGTCGCCTCCACCAGATCCGCCGTGTTCACTACGGCGTAGTTGTCGACCACCTCGGGGAACAGTCGCTTCACCGGAGGGAAGTTGCCCTTGATCAGCAGCGAGGTCACCGTCTTCTTGTCGGCGCTGAAGGCGATCAACTCGCGGTCGTCGCTGCGGACGATGGATACCGCGACCGTCCCGCTGTGCGCGAAGGTCTTGCCGATCTCGGACAGAGTACGTGCCGGGATCAATGCGGTCGTTCCGTCCGCGGATGAGGCGCCCGAGTCCCAGTCGATCTCGCGAACGGCCACCCGGTACCGGTCGGTTGCCACCAGGGAGAGCGTGTTGTCGCCCACCTCGAGCTGGACGCCCGTGATCACCGGGGTCACATCATCACGGGATGCCGCAACGGCCACCTGCGAGACGGCCTCGGCGAAGTCATCGGCCGGCAGAACGCCGGTGCGGTCGGCGACCTCAGGAAGGGTCGGGTACTCCTCCACCGGCATGCTCAACAGGGTGAACTTCGCTGATCCGCAGCTCACGGCGATCTTGCCGTCGTCGGTCGAGAACTGCACGGGAGCCGCCGGCAGACGACTGGCGATGTCCGCCAGCAGGCGACCCGACACCAATGCCGTGCCCGCTTCGTCGACATCTGCGGCGATCTCGGTGCGCGACGAGACCTCGTAGTCGAACGATGACAGGACAAGCACGCCATCGCCGGCTTCGAGGAGCACACCGCTGAGGATCGGCTGCGTCGTGCGTTGCGGCAGAAGCTTGACGGCGAATGACACGGCCTCGCTGAACACGTCCCGATTGACTTGGAACTTCACGCGGACTCCTTGTCATGCGAATGGTGCGGGGGGGTCAATACTGTCACCCCGATCCTGGCACAGGTAGTCCTGGTGTCTGTTCGTGGAACTCGCCGGTCGCGAGGGCGCATGGGGTTGTGGTCGAGCTGATGATGAGGAAGAGAGAGTTAATCTTCTTAACGCCTGTGGGATCTGTGGACAACGTGTCGTCGGCCCGTTCCCACGAAGAACTACAGCCGTGGAAGTTGTGGGGCGAGCGTGGAGGGCGCGCCCGTCGCCGGCGGACTGTCGCGAGTGCGGCGCCGCGGAATCCACAATTCTGCCGCGGTTGTCAACATCGCATTCAGAAGGCGATCGCCTGTTATCCACAGGTTGTGCACACCTTGTGCAATCGGGGAATAGTTGCCGGTTTGTCCAGGCCCCCGAACGGGGGTGGACAGGTCATCTGGGTGCAGGCAAGGCTCAGAGCTTGTTGTAGCGCTGGTTCTGCTTGATACGGCTGGTCAACTCGGTCACCTGGTTGTAGATGGAGCGGCGCTCTTTCATCAACTCGCTGATCTTCTTGTTGGCGTACATCACCGTCGTGTGATCGCGGTTGCCGAACAGCTGACCGATCTTCGGCAGTGACAGGCTCGTCATCTCTCGACACAGGTACATGGCGATCTGCCTCGCGGTGGCGACGGCCTGTGAGCGGCTCGACCCGTAGAGATCGTCGACGGACAGTTTGAAGTAGTCCGCGGTGTGATTGATGATGTCGACCGGCGCGATGACGTTGTCGTCGTCGAGGGTGATCAGGTCTTTGAGCACGGTCTGCACCAACTGCAGGTCGACAGGGGTGCGGTTCAGGCTCGCGAAAGCGGTGACCCGGATGAGTGTGCCCTCGAGCTCCCGGATGTTGGACGAGACCTTCGTCGCCATGAACTCCAGGATCTCGTCGGGCACCTGCAGCTTCTCGCTCTGCGCCTTCTTGCGCAGGATGGCGATGCGGGTCTCGAGGTCGGGGGCCTGCACATCGGTGACCAGACCCCACTCGAAGCGCGAACGCATCCGATCTTCGAATCCGTTGAGGTGCTTCGGTGCGACATCGCTGGTGATGACCACCTGCTTGTTGTGGTCATGCAGCGTGTTGAAGGTGTGGAAGAAGGCCTCCTGCGTTTCGACAGCGCGCTGCAAGAACTGGATGTCGTCGATGAGCAGGATGTCGATCTCGCGATACCGGGCCTGGAATGCCGATGCGCGGTTGTTGGCGATCGAGTTGATGAAGTCGTTGGTGAACTCCTCGGAGCTCACATACCGGACGCGGATGCCGGGATAGAGACGCTCGGCATAGTGGCCGATGGCGTGCAGCAGGTGGGTCTTGCCCAGACCCGAGTCGCCGTAGATGAACAGCGGGTTGTATGCCTTGGCCGGCGCCTCGGCGACCGCGACGGCGGCCGCGTGGGCGAAGCGGTTGGAACCGCCGATGACGAAGTTGTCGAAGTTGTACTTCGGGTTGAGTCGGGTGTCGGAGCGACGGGCCTGCTCGGTCGGGGTCGACGCGGTGACCTTGCCGGCGGGCGGTGTCGGGGTCGGGTCGTGCACCGTATCGTCGAGCGGGCTCGGTTCGGAGGTCGGCCCGATGCCGGCGTGCTGGATCTCGGGGTTGACGACGATGGCGAAGTTGGTGATGCCGTGCTCGCCGTCGATGGTGCTGATGGCATTGAGGAGCGGCACCCGGATCCGCTGGTCGAGCATGCCGCGGGTGAGTTCGTTCGGCACCTCGAGGTAGAGCGTGCCGGCGAGAACGCCCTTAGGTTCGACCAGGTTCAGGAAGCCTTGCAACTGCGGGGTGACCCGGTCGTCGGCGTGCAGGATGACCAGCACGGAGTCCCAGAGTTCTCGGGTGGGATCCGGGGTGTCGGTCATGGGTTCTCTCGGCTCGGAGCTGACGGGTCTGTGGGGATTCACCTTAGTTTGCGCGGGCGCGCCGTGACCAACCGATCAGGGGATCGGTGTGGAGAATGGAGGGTTGGGCTCGATGGTTTGACCGGGGCGGGTTAACCGCCTATTTTTAATCAGTTGACGACTGCGTCGGGCTCATGGCTCGAGGGCGGTCCCCGTTCTTCCCGGCGCATGGCACCGGGCTTTGGAGATATCACCATGACTAAGCGAACCTTCCAGCCGAACAACCGGCGCCGGGCCAAGGTGCACGGCTTCCGTCTGCGCATGCGTACGCGTGCCGGTCGCGCGATCCTCGGTGCCCGCCGCCGCAAGGGGCGCTCCGAGCTCTCCGCGTAGTCGTCCGGTGCTGGCCAGGGCCAACCGGGTCGTCCGCGCCGATGACTTCCGAATGGTGGTTCGGCGCGGCCGTCGCTCGGTGACGCCCAGCGCGATCTACTACCGGCTCGAGCGCGACGCCGGCGAGCCGCTCCGGTTCGGGATCATCGTCGCGCGATCGGTCGGCAACGCCCCCGCGCGCAATCTGGTTCGTCGTCGTTATCGTGCGCTGGGTCGGCAATTCGTCGACGCAGGCGCTCACGCCAACGATGTCGTGGTGCGGGCGCTCCCCGGCGCGGCACAAGCCGGCTGGGCTACTCTCGCCGATGACATGCACGCCGCCCTCGATTCCACTCTCCTGCCGAACACCGTGATGCCGTGATGGTGCGCGTCCTCTCGTTCCTGCTCCTTCTTCCGCGCAATATCTGCGTGGTGATCCTGCGCGCGTACCGCGCGGTGATCTCACCGCTGTACGGCGACGTGTGCCGCTACTACCCCAGCTGCTCGGCCTATGCCCTGGGTGCGATCCAGCAGCACGGGGTGTTCAAGGGCATCGCGCTCGGAACCTGGCGCATCGCGCGCTGCCACCCCTGGGCGAAGGGCGGCGTGGACGACGTTCCCGAGCGCCGCGTCCCCCGCTACCAGCTCACCCACTTCGGCTTCGTGTTCCCCGCGAGCCACGGAAAGGCCTGACACGTGGACATCTTCGGTTTCTTCGGGACCATCCTCACTCCGATCAAGTGGGTGATCGAGGCGATCCTGGTGGGGTTCCACTGGGTGTTCTCGAACGTCTTCCACATGGACCCCGCCGCCGGATTCACCTGGGTGCTGTCGATCGTGTGCCTCGTGCTCGTCGTTCGTGCGGCATTGATCCCGATCTTCGTCCGTCAGATCAAGAGCCAGCGGAAGATGATGGAGGTCGCGCCGCAGCTCAAGAAGATCCAGGACAAGTACAAGGGCAAGAAGGACCAGTTCTCACGCGAGGCAATGCAGCGCGAGACGATGGAGCTCTACCGCAAGGCCGGCACCAACCCGCTGTCGTCGTGTCTGCCGCTGCTGATCCAGATGCCGATCTTCTTCAGCCTGTTCTCGGTGCTGCAGGAGGCCCGTGACAACAAGGCCGGCGTTGGGCTGCTCACGATCGAGCTGTCCAAGCAATTCGGCCACTCGTACCTCTTCAGCGGCGACTTCAAAGCCCCGCTGAACCTGAGCATTCAGACCGCGCTCGCGGCGCACAACTACGTGGTCGTCGGGATCGCGGCGTTCATGGTGGTGGTGATGACCGCGTCTCAGTTCATCACGCAGCTGCAGCTGGCCTCGAAGAACCAGTCGCCCGAGATGAAGGCCAGCCCGATGTACCGCCAGCAGCGGGTGCTGCTGTACATCCTTCCGCTGGTGTTCGCGTTCTCGGGCTTCGCGTTCCCGATCGGCGTGATGTTCTACTGGTTGACCTCGAACATCTGGACGATGGTCCAGCAGTTCCTCGTGATCCGGAACATGCCCACCCCGGGCAGCGAGGCGGCGCTCGCCCGCGAAGCCCGGCTCGCCAAGCGCAACCGGCAGAAGATGAGCGATGACGCAGCCGCGCTCGCCGGGCCGGACTCCGTCGAGGCTCCTCAGAAGCCCGTGACCACGCAGCGCGCCCAGCCTGTGGGCAAGAACCGCGCCAAGAAGACCGGAAGTGGGAAGAAGTGACCGACGCGACCGAGACCGAGACCGAGCTGCCCGCGGACGCAACTGCCGATGCCGACCGGCACGATGAGGTGCTGACCGAGCAGGACCTGGTGGACGAGGGCGACATCGCCGCGGACTACATCGAGGAACTGCTCGACATCGCCGACATCGACGGCGACATCGACATCGATGCCAAGTCAGGTCGCGCCTATGTGTCGGTGACCGCGACCGAGGGCGCCAACCTCCGGCTGCTGTCGAAGCCCGACACGGTGGCGGCACTGCAGGAGCTCGCTCGCCTCGCCGTGCAGAACAAGACCGGCCGCTTCTCGCGCATGATCCTCGACATCGGCGGATCTCGCGATCAGCGGGCAGCCGAGCTCGCCACGCTGGTCGACCGGGCCGTCGCACGCATCGAGGAGGGGGCAGCCTCCGCCTCCCTGCCGCCGATGTCGAGTTACGAGCGCAAGATCGTGCACGACATCGTCGCGGAGCGGGGCTTCGCGTCGGAGTCCGAGGGTGAGGGACGCGACCGGCACACGGTCATCACGCGTCCGTAGTTTCACGTGAAACATTCCGACGCCCTGACGTCGTGGTCGTGACGCCATGATCGAACCCGAACCGCAGATCGCGGAGTCGCTGTTCGGCGACCGCATCCAGCTCGCGCGCGAGTTCACCCGCGAGCTCGGAGCACGCGGCGAAGAGCTCGGGCTGATCGGACCGCTCGAGGCTCAGCGCCTCTGGTCGAGGCACGTGCTGAACTGCGTGCTGCCGGCTCCGCTGCTGAGGCCGGGATTGGTCGGGGACATCGGAAGCGGCGCGGGCCTGCCCGGCATCGTGCTGGCCATCGCCCGCCCCGACGTCGAATTCGTGCTCGTCGAGCCGATGGAGCGTCGGGTGGAATGGTTGATCGCCGAGTCGGCACGGCTCGGGTTGGACAACGTCCGGGTTGTGCGCGCGCGCGCCGAGGACGCCCCGCTGGTGGAGCGCCTGGATCAGGTGACCGCCCGCGCGGTGTCCTCGCTTTCGAAGCTGATCCCCATCACCGCGCCCCTCGCGCGGCGCGGGGGCGAGTTGCTCTTCATGAAGGGGGCGCGGGTCGGCGAAGAGGTCGCCGCCGCATCCAAGCAGATCCGGTCCGCCCATCTCAGCGAGGTCGAGGTGCTCGTCCTCGGGGAGGGGATCGTCCCTGAGGTCACCCGGGTCTTTCGGGCTACAGTGGACTGACCCGCGGCGGGTCGAAGTTTCACGTGAAACATTCGTCGCCTGCGCTTGAAACTTCCGAGAGGGAATCCGCTCCAGTGAGCACCGAGAATCGATACGACGAAACGCCGCTCGCTCGCGAGATCGCCGACTTGGCGCGTCGCCGCGTGGCCCTGGCCGAGCAGACGTTGCCGCTGCCCGTCCGCACCCGTGTCTTCACCGTCGCCAACCAGAAGGGCGGCGTCGGCAAGACGACCAGCACCGTCAACCTCGCCGCTGCCCTCGCGCAATCCGGGGCCCGCGTGCTGGTCATCGATCTCGACCCGCAAGGGAACGCATCCACCGCCCTGGGCGTCGAGCACCGGTCGGAGACTCCGAGCGTCTACGACGTCATCATCAACGACGTCCCGATGCGCGATGTGGTGCAGACTAGCCCCGAGTTCGACGGCCTGTCGTGCGTGCCGGCCACCATCCACCTCGCGGGGGCCGAGATCGAGCTGGTGTCGCTCGTCGCGCGCGAGCAGAGGCTGCGTGGCGCCCTCGACCGATTCCTCGCCGAGTCGGAGGACGAGCATCCGTATCACTACGTGTTCATCGACTGCCCGCCCTCACTTGGCCTCTTGACGATCAACGCCTTCGTCGCGGCGCGCGAAGTGCTCATCCCGATCCAGTGCGAGTACTACGCCCTCGAGGGTCTGAGCCAACTCCTGAACAACATCAAGCTGATCGAGCGTCACCTGAACCCGAACCTCGCCGTGTCGACGATCCTGCTCACCATGTTCGACTCGCGCACCAATCTCGCGAACCAGGTCGTCGAGGAGGTGCGGGAGCACTTCCCGACGGAGACGCTGCAGAGCGTCATCCCTCGCTCCGTCCGCATCTCGGAGGCGCCGAGCTACGGCCAGAGCGTCATCACCTACGACGGCAACTCGCCGGGATCTCTGTCGTACCGCGAAGCCGCGTCCGAGATCGCTCGCCGGGGCGAGCGCTGATGGCCGCGGCACCCAAGCGCACCGGACTGGGGCGCGGAATCGGGGCGCTCATTCCCACCGCGGAGGACGGCGAGCGGCCGGTCGACGTGTTCTTCCCCTCGGGGACGGCGAGCGGCGAGGGATCGGCAGACGGTCTGGTCGCGGTCCCGGGAGCCCGCCTGGCCAACCTGGCGCCGGACGACATCGTTCCGAACCCGCAGCAGCCGCGGAGCGAGTTCCGCGAGCAGGAGCTCAACGAGCTCGTCGTGTCGGTGCGTGAGTTCGGCGTCCTTCAGCCGATCGTCGTGCGACCTCGCGCCGGTGCCGCGGCGGGCGAACCCCAGTACGAGCTCATCATGGGCGAGCGCCGGCTTCGCGCGAGCAAGATCGCCGGGCTCGACACCATCCCCGCCGTCGTCAAGAACACGGCGGACGACGCGATGCTGCGGGACGCGCTGCTGGAGAACCTGCACCGGGCCGAACTGAATCCGCTCGAAGAGGCCTCGGCGTATCAGCAGTTGCTGGCCGATTTCGGCATCACCCAGGAGCAGCTGGCGGAGCGGATCGGGCGATCGCGCCCGCAGATCACCAACACCATCCGGCTGCTGCGACTGCCGGAGGGCATTCAGCGCCGGGTGGCCGCCGGGGTGCTCACCGCGGGGCATGCCCGCGCCATCCTCTCCGTCGGAGATGCGACGGCGATGGAGCGGCTCGCGGACAAGATCGTCAACGAGGATCTGTCCGTACGAGCTGCGGAGGCCGCGGCCGGCAAGGTGTCGCCGCCCAAGGCGCGCGCCGCGAAACCGACGGCGGGTCGACGTCAGCACCATCTGGACGATCTGGCCGAGCGGCTCGGCGACCGGCTGAACACCCGGGTCAAGATCGCGCTCGGCACCGCCAAAGGCACGATCTCGATCGAGTTCGCCACCGTGGCCGACCTCAACCGGATTGTGGAAGAGCTCGGCGTCAACCCGCAGGGCTGACGCCGCCCACGCCGTCAGGCGTCGCGGATGGCCGCCTCGGCCAGCGCCGAATAGACCCAGCCCAGATCGTGCCCGGCGGCCTCGAGCGCCTGCGGCAGCAAAGATGTCTCGGTCAGACCCGGCAGCACGTTCGCCTCGAGGAACCACGGCGTGCCCGCGCCGTCGACGATCAGGTCGACGCGCGAGAGGTGACGCAGGCCGAGCGCGCGGTGGGCGGTCAGCGCGGCCTGCGCCGCGGCATCCGCCCACTCCTGGGGAATCCGGGCGGGCACATAGAAGCGGGTCTCACCAGCGTTGTATCTGGCTTCGAAACTGTAGACGCCCGAGAGCGGCTCGATCTCGACGGCGGGCAGGGCGACAGGGCCATCGCCGGTGTCGATGATGCCCACGGCGATCTCGGTACCGGTGATGCGCTGCTCGACCAGGGCGACGTCGCCGTAGGTGTAGGCATCGACCATCGCGCGCGGCAGATTCGCCCGGTCGTCGACGATCGTGACGCCCTGAGCCGAGCCACCCTGAGCGGGTTTGACCACGAGCGGGACGGGCAGCTCGTCGGCGATCGCCTCGAAGACCGCGTCGGCCCCGAGCTCGCGGAACGCGTCGCGCGGGAGGGTGATCGAGCGCGGCGTCGCGACCCCGGCGCGCGAGACGACGATCTTCGCGACCGGCTTGTCCCAGGCGAGGCGCGCGGCATCCGACCGCGACCCGACGAAGGGGATGCCGACGAACTCGAGCAGCCCGCGCAACGCGCCGTCCTCGCCGGATGCCCCGTGCAGCGCGGGCCAGATCACGTCGGGCCGCTCGGCTCGGAGCCCGGCCAGCAGCCGCGCATCCGGATCCCGCAGCTCGACGGTCAGCCCGTGCTCGAGCAGGCTGTCTGCGACGCGGCGCCCTGAGCGCAGGGAGACGTCCCGCTCGTGCGAGATCCCGCCGGCGAGCACGACGACATGTTTCAGTGATCCGGTCATCTCGTCACCCGACGCTCGGCGGCAGCACGCCCTCGTGCAGTTCGGGCTGCGCCGCCAGAGGGCCGGTTTGGGCGAATTCGTTCAGAAGGCTCAGCTCGCTGTTGATGACGATGGCCAGCCGGCGGATCCCCTCCCGGATGAAGTCGGGCGTCGGATAGCAGAACGACAGCCGCATCGCGTTGCGCCCCCCGCCGTCGGTGTAGAAGGCCGTGCCGGGGGTGTACGCGACGAGCTCCTTGACGGCGCGCGGGAGCATCGCCTTCGAGTCGAGGTAGTCGGGCAGGGTGAGCCAGATGTAGAAGCCGCCGTTGGGAACGGTCCACTGCAGGGTCGGGAGCTGCTCGTGCAGCGCCCCGAGCATCGCGTCACGGCGCTCGCGGTAGACATCGCGGAAGGTCGCGATCTGACCCTTCCAGTCGGCCGTGGAGAGGTATTCCGACACCGTCATCTGCGAGAACGAACTCGGCGAGAGCACCGCGGCCTCATTCGCCAAGATGAGTTTTTCTCTGATCGCGTGCGGGGCGACGGCCCATCCGACCCGCAGCCCCGGAGCGAGCGTCTTGGAGAAGGTGCCGAGATAGATCACGCCCTCCTCGTCGACGGAGCGCATCGCCTGCGGCGGCGCCTGATCGAAGTACAGGAGCCCATAGGGGTTGTCTTCGACGACGAGGATGTCGTTCTCGCGCGCGATCTCGAGCACTTCCATGCGGCGCTCCCAGGTGAGCGTGACGCCCATCGGGTTCTGGAACGACGGGATCGTGTACAGGAACTTGATCCGGCGCCCCTGCTCACGAAGCCGCGCGATCGTGTCGCGCAACGAGGCGGGAATCAGACCGAGCTCGTCCATCTCGACGTGGGCGACATCGGCTTGAAAACTGCGGAAGACCACCAACGCCGTCACATAGCTCGGCCCCTCGGCGATGACGACATCACCGGGATCGAGGAACAGCTTCGACACCAGTTCGAGCGCATGCTGGGAACCGGTGGTGACCACGACGTCGTCCACGCCGGCCCGGATGCCCTCCAGGGCCATGACGTCGAGGATCTGCTCCCGCAGCCGAGGCGAGCCCTGGCCGGAACCGTACTGCAGAGCCACGGCGCCGTGGTCGCGCACCGTGCGGTCGACCGCGTTGAGGAGGAGCTCCTGGGGGAGTGCCGAGACGAACGGCATGCCGCCGGCGAGCGAGACCACCTCGGGGCGACTGGCGACGGCGAACAGGGCTCGGACCTCGGACACCGTGAGTCCGGCGGTGCGCTCGGCGTACTGCGAGTACCAGGGGTCGAGGTTGTTGCCCTGTGGCGTGTCCCGATGGGCCTTGTCCATGCCGACCAGGGTATCTGGAGAACGACAAAGCCCCCGCCCCGCGAACGGGGAAGGGGCCACGAGTCGTCGGGCGGCTACGCCAGGAACTCGGCCAGATCTGCTTCGAGAGCCGGCTTGGGCTTGGCACCGATGACGGTCTTCACGACCTCGCCGCCGCGATACACCTTCATCGCGGGGATCGACGTGATGCCGTACTTCATCGCCGTCTCGGGGTTGTCGTCGACGTTGAGCTTCACGATCGAGATCTTCTCGGCGTGCTCGGCGGCGATGGCGTCGAGGATCGGGCTGACCGCGCGACAGGGGCCGCACCATTCCGCCCAGAAGTCGACCATGATCGTCTTCTCGGAGTCGAGCACCTCGCTCTGGAACGTGGCGTCGGTCACATCCTTCGCAGTGGACATCTTTCCTTCTTTCGTAGGCCTGTTCAGAAGAACAGCGCGAGGCAGCGCTCCATTCCCGGACGGCAGTGGATCACGCGGCGACCGTGGCCGCCTTGGCGAGGATCTCGGGCGAGAGCTCGGCCAGGTACTTCTCGGCGTCGAGGGCGGCCACGACGCCGGAGCCGGCGGCCGTCGCCGCCTGCTTGTACGTCGGGTCGATGACGTCGCCGGCCGCGAACACGCCCGGCAGGCTGGTGCGCGAGCTGCGTCCGTCGACCTTGATGGTGCCCTCCGGGGTCAGCTCGAGTTGGCCGTGCACGAGATGGGTGCGCGGGTCCGCACCGATCGCCACGAACATCCCGCTGACGTCCAGTGTCTTCTCGTCGCCCGTGGTGGTGTCGAGCAGCCCGATTCCGGTGACCTTCTCGTCGCCATAGACGTGAGCCACCTCTTCGTTCCAGAGGAACTCGATCTTGGGGTCGGCGAAGGCGCGGTCCTGCAGAGCGGCCGAGGCACGCAGCTTGTCGCGGCGGTGCACGAGATAGACCTTGTCGGCGAAGCGGGTCAGGAAGGTGGCCTCTTCCAGGGCGGAGTCGCCTCCGCCGATCACGGCGACCTTCTTCTGCTTGAAGAACGCGCCGTCGCAGGTGGCGCACCACGAGACGCCGTAACCCGAGAGGCGGGTCTCGTCGTCGAGCCCGAGCTTGCGGTACGCCGAACCGGTCGCGTAGATGACGGTGAGCGCTTCGTGCACGTCTCCGTTGCCCAGGGTGACTCGCTTGACGTCGCCGGCGAGCTCGAGCTTCACGACGTCGTCGTAGACGATCTCGGCCCCGAATTTCTCGGCCTGCTCCTGCATCTTGACCATGAGATCAGGACCCATGATGCCGTCGGGGAATCCCGGGAAGTTCTCGACGTCCGTGGTCTTCATCAGCTCGCCGCCGAATTCGACGGAGCTCGCGATCACCAGGGGAGCGAGATTGGCTCGCGCAGCGTAGATCGCGGCCGTGTACCCCGCGGGACCCGACCCGACGATGATGACTTGACGCATGTCGTCAGTACTCCTTCAGATGGCCCGACAGGCTGTTCAACCAAGTGTAGGCGCGCGACATTCCCGGTCAGGAGCGTGTCAGGCGCGTTCTCGATGACGTCAGTCCGCGACGGCGTCGGCCGACTCCGCGGGCGACTCCGCGCGTCGCGCCGCACGGCGTTTGACGATGTTGCGCGTGATGCCGCCCCCGAAGATCAGCACGAGTAGCGCGATCACAATCGCGGTGCCGACGCTCTCCCACCCCGGGTGCAGGTCGACACTCACGTAGTCGGGATTGCCGATGGGCACGCCCGCCGCCGACGTCAGGGTGATGGTGGTGTCGACCTGGCCGTTGGTGAGGGCTGCCACCGGGATGGCGGCCTTATTCGACGACCCGGGTTCGACGGTCAGGGGCACGTTCTGTGCCCGCACCTGCAGAACCGAACTGGGCGAATCGACGTTGACGTACACGACGACGGGAACGTTGAGGGCGTTGCTGACCGTGACCGGGATGTTGCTCGCCCCCGACCCGACCACCAGGTCGCTCCCCGCGACGATCTGCACCGATCCGACGAGCTTCTTCGAATCCGCCAGGAAGGTCGTGACCTGGCCGGCCCAGTTGTCGGTTCCTCGCAGCCACGAGACGGCCAGGAGCGCCAGAAGCGCGAGTCGCCGCGGAGCGGTCACCGCCGTCGGATCGGTCGCCACCGTCGCGAAATGCGACTCGGCGGCGACCGCCTGCACCGCGGACTCGACCTGCGCGGTGCGTTCGGCATCGCCCGGCGCATTGACGATGGTCGCCGCGGGGTGCGCTCCGGCCAGAACGTTCGTGAGTCCGACCGCGACCACCGAGCTCTGCGCCGCGAGGTCGTCGAAGAGCGCGTGCAGGTTCAGCGCCCCCAGCGGCCATCGGCGATCCAAGGTGGCGACGACGGTGCGCCCGGGCGAGACGGCGGCCAAGCCCCTGAGCGCCGAGTTGACCCGGTCGAGGGCGTCGTTCGGGCCGGCAGGATCGCTCGAGTAGACGGCGTCACGTACGAGCGAGGTGATGCCGGCGTCGGCGACGATCCCGTGGATTCCCGGCAGGTCGACGTACCCGGATGTCGTGGACGACACGTTGCCCGAATTCAAGACGACGCTGGTGTACCCGGCGGCCGACAGGTCAGACAGATCGTCGGCCACGACGGTGTCGTCGGAGGGCCAGGCGATATTCGGCAGCGTGTAGGTCCAGGCCAGCACGTCGGCTGCATCCTGGGGCAGGGGTGGCGGCGAGCCCGCGCCGGCGGGCGGCGGCGTCGCGCTCGCCGACGGAGTGGGCGAGGGGCTCGCCGTCGTGGACGGTCCGAAATTTCGGGGATCGATGGCGAAGTCGAAGCTGATCGGATTCCGCAACTTCAGCGCATCTGCCTGCGCGAGAGCCGCCAGGTCGGCGTCGGCGTAGGCGAGGGCGAAGACCTGGTTGCCCGATGCCTGAAGCCGCTCGAGCCAGCTGGTCGCCGACGTGGGGGCGGCGGCGCCGAGGACCCTGATCGACGCGATGATCATCGGATCGAGTCCGATCACAGCCGGGGTGCCGATGACGGCATCGAGCTGCCTCGTCAGCACCCCGAGCGGAGCCGTGTAGCCCGCCAGGGCGGTGGCGTCGATCAGCCCGGTGGTCGTGGGGCGCACGGTCAGGGGGACCAGAACCGCGAGCGAGACAGGAGCGGGCGAGGTGGCCGCGGCCGTCTGACCGCCGGCGGATGCCGAGGGGACCATCGCTGAGGCGCCGAGAGCGGGAGCCGCGGCGAGCGCCAGGGCGACGAGGCCGGCCCATGCCCCGAGCACGATCCGCCGCAGCGTGGGCACGGGCGGCGGCGTCACGGGCACGGCGGCACGCCTGGGTTCCGCTCGGCCGACATGCCCACGAGTTTAGACCGACCCACCCGGGCGTCCGATGTGCGCGGCCGCTCGCGGGTGTGCTCGAGCGCTGTGTCATCCTGGGTGCCATGGAGAGCGTGGCGGATGCCGTCGAGCGGCTGAATCGCCTGGCGGCCACCCCTGAACTGACCCTGCTGGCGGGGTTGTTCGGCGCTGCGGGCCACGAGCTCTCGCTGGTCGGCGGTCCGGTCCGCGACGCCTTCCTCGGCCGCCCGGTCACCGACCTCGACCTGACCACCGACGCGACACCGGACCAGACGCTGGCGATCGTGAATCCGGCGGCGGATGCGGTGTGGGAGATCGGGCGGGAATTCGGCACCATCGGAGCGCGATTCGGCGAGCACACGGTCGAGATCACCACGTACCGGCGCGACGCCTACGACGGGGCCACCCGTAAGCCGGATGTGGTGTTCGGCGACGATCTCGAGGCCGATCTGGCTCGTCGCGACTTCACCATCAACGCCATGGCCCTGCGCCTTCCCGACGCGCAGCACCCGGAGCCGCGACTCGTCGATCCGACCGGGGGCGTCGACGACCTGCTCACCCGCACGCTGCGCACGCCGAGTGGACCCGAGGTGTCGTTCGGGGATGACCCGCTGCGGATGCTGCGAGCCGCCAGGTTCGCCGCCCAGCTCGGATTCGTCCTCGATCCCGCGACGCTCGACGCGGCACGGGGGATGGCCGACCGCCTGGCGATCGTCTCGGCGGAGCGGGTCGGGGCCGAGATCGCCAAGCTCATGCTCGCGCAGGATCCGGTTGCCGGCATCCGGGTCCTGGTCGACAGCGGCGTCGCGGAGCACGTGCTGCCCGAGATCCCCGCCCTGCGGCTCGAGATCGATGAGCACGCCCGCCACAAAGACGTCTACGAGCACAGCTTGACCGCACTCAACCGGGCGATCGAGCTGGAGGGTTCGCGCGGTCACGAGCCCAACCTCGTGCTGCGACTCGCCGTGCTGCTGCATGACATCGGCAAGCCGGCGACCCGGGTCATCGAACCCGGCGGTGTGGTGACCTTCCATCACCACGACGTGCTCGGGGCCAAGCTGGCGGCCAAGCGACTGCGGGCGTTGCGCTTCGACAACGAGACGGTCAAGGCGGTGTCGGAGCTGATCCGGCTCCATCTGCGCTTCTTCGGATATGCGGGCGGCGCCTGGTCGGACTCGGCGGTCCGCCGCTACGTGCGGGACGCCGGTCCGCTGCTCGAGTGGCTGCACATCCTGTCGCGCTCCGACGTGACGACGCGCAACCGGCGCAAGGCCGACGAGCTCGAGTTCGCCTACGACGACCTGGAGGAGCGGATCGCGACGCTGGCCGCCGAGGAGGAACTGGCCGCCATCCGCCCCGACCTCGATGGCGAGGCGATCATGCGCATCTTGCACCTGAGCCCCGGGCGGGAGGTCGGCGAGGCCTACCGCTTCCTGCTCGAGGAACGCCTCGAAGACGGACCGCTGGGTCCGGACGAAGCGGAACGGCGCCTGCTCGCGTGGTGGAACGCGCGCGACCGCGGTTGAGCGGCCTCCACGGGTGACCTATACTCGACAGGTTGCCCGTGCCTCGGCACGCGCACCGTCACTACCCTCCTGCTGCAGAACACGTCTGCAGCCGTTCTAGACCAGAGGAGGTGGGTTTATGACGCACCAGTATGAACTGATGGTGATTCTCGATCCCGAGATCGATGAGCGCACCGTCGCACCCAGCCTGGACAAGTTCCTCAACGTGATCCGCAACGATGGCGGCACGATCGACAACATCGATATCTGGGGACGTCGTCGGCTGGCCTACGAGATCCAGAAGAAGTCCGAGGGCATCTACGCCGTCGTCAACTTCACGGCGACCTCGGAATCGACCGTCGAGCTCGACCGCCAGCTGAAGCTCAGCGAGGCCGTGCTGCGCACGAAGGTGCTGCGAGCCGAGGAGGCCGCAGCCCGTGCCGTCTCGGTGCGGGCGGAAGACGAGAAGCGCGCGGCGCGCAAGGCGGCGGCTGCCGCGAAGGCGCCGGCCAAGCCGGTCGCCGCGTCCGCCGTCAAGACCGAGGCACCCGCCGAGGCCGCTGCCCCGACCGAGACAGCCGCCCCGAAGGCCAAGGCGGCGCCGAAGGCGAAGGCCGCGGCAGACGCCCCGGCCGAGACCGAGGGCGAGTAGCTCATGGCCGGCGAGACGATCATCACGGTGGTGGGCAACCTCACCGCTGATCCCGAGCTGCGCTACACGCAGGGCGGACTGGCCGTCGCGAACTTCACCATCGCGTCGACTCCGCGCACCTTCGACCGTGCCGCGAACGACTGGAAGGACGGCGAGGCGCTCTTCCTCCGCGCCTCCTGCTGGCGCGAGTTCGCCGAGCACGTCGCCGGATCGCTGACGAAGGGCAGCCGGGTCATCGCGACCGGCCGCCTCAAGCAGCGTTCCTACGAGACGAAGGAAGGCGAGAAGCGCACGAGCATCGAACTCGAGGTCGACGAGATCGGCCCGAGCCTGCGCTACGCCACCGCCCAGGTCACCCGTGCGTCGGGTGGATCCGGTGCCGGCGGCCGGTCGCAGGGTGCGGTGGCCGACGAGCCGTGGGCGGCATCCGCTCCGGCCTCCGGTGGCGACGACGTGTGGAACACGCCCGGCAACTACAACGACGAGACCCCGTTCTGAGCATTCAGAACGACCTGATTCTTTAAGGACAGATCATGGCAGGCAAGAGCAGCGGCGGCGGAGACCGTCGCAAGCGCATCAGCGCCAAGGGCGGCAAGAACGCCGCTCCGGCGAAGGCGGTGCGCGTCGGCATCATCGACTACAAGGATGTCGCGACGCTTCGCAAGTTCATCTCGGAGCGCGGAAAGATCCGCGCCCGTCGCATCACCGGCGTCTCGGTGCAGGAGCAGCGGCTCATCGCCCGCGCGGTCAAGAACGCGCGTGAGATGGCCCTCCTCCCCTACGCGGGATCGGGGCGGTAGATCATGTCGAAGCTCATTCTGACGTCCGAGGTCTCCGGTCTCGGTTCGGCCGGTGACGTCGTCGACGTCAAGACCGGGTACGCCCGCAACTACCTCATCCCGCAGGGCTTCGCCGTGCAGTGGAGCAAGGGGGGCGAGAAGCAGATCGATCAGATCAAGGCTGCTCGCGCGGCACGCGAGCACGCGACGCTCGAAGAGGCCCAGGCGCTCAAGGCGAAGCTCGAGTCGTCGACCGTCAAGCTGACCGTCAAGGCCGGCAAAGAGGGCCGGTTGTTCGGGTCGGTGAAGACCGCCGACATCGCGGACGCCGTCGAGAAGGCCGGTATCGGCGCGATCGACAAGCGGACCATCGAGCTCGCCGCCCCCATCAAGGGCACGGGTCGTCACGACGCGACCGTGCGCCTGCGCAACGACGTCGTGGCCGCGATCACCCTCGAGGTCGTCGCCGCCAAGTAGGCGTTCTGCATCCGATCAGCGGCGTCCCGATCGTGGGGCGCCGCTAGTCGTGCGCGCCCGGGAAGTCAAGTGCTGGACCCTGTTTCGTCCACAGGTGCGGCACGAATCCGCCAACATTCAAGCGCCGCTCTAAACATGTTTCTACACACAGAGCAGTCTGCGGAAAAGCCCTGGTCAGCGCCGGTATCCGAACCAGAACTCGTGAGTTGTCCACACCGCGATCCACACCTTTTTCACATTCCGTCCGGCGTTTCGCCCTGGTTTCCAACAGGGTTGTCCACAGGCTCGGTTGGCGTCATCCCGAGTCTCTCCCTAACCTGGCGCAGCGTCCTCGGCAACCTACTGCTGACGGTCGGTTGGCGGAGTCGGGGTGTCGGCGGCCGCTGCCATTCTCGACGCACGTAGCCTGAGCCGCAGGAGGTCTCCCCGTGTCCATTGCCCACCTGGGTCTCGCGGACCCGCGGTACCCGGCAGGCGACCAGCGCCCGGCGTCCGACGGGTGGCAGGGCGAGCGCACGCCGCCGCACGACCTGCTCGCCGAGCAGAGCGCGATCGGCGGCATGCTCCTGAGCAAAGACGCGGTGGCGGATGTCGTCGAGACGGTCCGCGGGATCGACTTCTACATCCCCAAGCACGAGGTCATCTTCGAGGCCGTCCTCACGCTGTACTCGCACGGAGAGCCGACCGACGTCATCGCGGTCACCGACGAGTTGACCAAGACCGGGCAGTTGCAGCGCGCGGGTGGAGCCGAATACCTGCACACCCTGACCGGGCTCGTTCCGACCGCGGCGAACGCCGGCTACTACGCGTCGATCGTCGCCGAGAAGGCGGTGCTGCGCCGCCTCGTCGAGGCCGGCACCCGCATCGTGCAGATGGGATACGCCAGCGAAGGCGAGGTCGTCGACCTCGTCAACAACGCGCAGGCCGAGATCTACGGCGTCACCGGCGGCGTCGAGGCTGAGGACTACGTCCCGCTCGTCGAGGCCATCGACACCGCGGTCGACGAGATCGAGCGAGCGCGAGGGCGCGACGGCGAGATGATCGGCGTTCCCACCGGGTTCGCAGAGCTCGATGAGCTCACCAACGGCTTGCACGGTGGTCAGCTGATCATCGTCGCGGCCCGCCCGGGCCTGGGCAAGTCGACGCTCGCCCTCGACTTCGCGCGCTCCGCCACGATCAAGCACCATCTGCCGACGATCTTCTTCTCGCTCGAAATGGGCAGAAGCGAGATCGCGATGCGCCTGCTCGCCGCCGAATCGACGATCGGCATGAGCACCTTGCGCAAGGGCAACATGGAGCAGCGCGACTGGGACAAGCTCGCCAACATCCGCGGGCAGATCGCCGACGCCCCCTTGTTCATCGACGACAGCCCCAACATGACCCTGGTCGAGATCCGGGCCAAGTGCCGACGGCTGAGCCAGAAGGTCGGCCTGAAGATGGTCGTCATCGACTATCTGCAGCTCATGACCTCCGGCAAGAAGGTCGAATCCCGGCAGCAGGAGGTCAGCGAGTTCTCGCGCGCGCTCAAGCTGCTGGCCAAAGAACTGAACGTCCCGGTGATCGCCCTCTCGCAGCTCAACCGTGGCCCGGAGCAGCGAGCAGACAAGAAGCCGGCTCTGGCCGACCTGCGAGAGTCCGGGTCGCTGGAGCAGGACGCCGACATCGTGGTGCTCCTGCACCGCGAAGACGCCTACGAGCGCGAGGCGCCGCCGACCGGCGAGGCCGACCTCATCGTGGCGAAGCACCGCAACGGTCGGCAAGACACCATCAAGGTCGCGTTCAGCGGGATGTACTCGCGGTTCAGTGACATGCCGCGGCTGTAGTTCTTTCGTTGAACGGGCCGGCATTCGGCCGGTTCGCTGAGTTCGGCGGCCGGGGCCGTGGCGCTCAGGTGGCGCACGTAGACTCGAGGCGGTCGTCCGTTCGGGAAAGTGAGTCACTCGTGTCAGCTGGTTCGGGCACGTCCGCGAGCTCCGCGGTTGCGACCGACCGTCTTCGCCTGGCGCCGTGGGTCGTGCCGGGCCTGCGCGCCGTCGTGGCGCTGGCCGTCGGATTCGCGATCACCTTTACGCCTGCGCACTCCGCGACCTTCGGATTGGTGGCATTCGGGCTGTTCGCCGTCGCCGGAGGCGCCGTCGTCGCGGCCGGGGCGTTCGGAGATCGCGCCGAGCGCCGCTCGCGCGGGCTGTTCGCCCTGCAGGGCATCCTGACGGTGGTCGCGGGCGTCGCCGCGCTGGTGCTCCCTGAGGGAGGCGTGCGCTACCTGGTCTGGGTGGTCAGCGCGTGGGCGATCGTGACCGGCGCGCTCGAACTGGTCAGTGGCATCCGGGCCCGCGGACGAGCGGGCGCCGCACGCGACTGGATGATCATCGGCGGCCTCACCCTGATTCTCGCGATCGCGTTCCTGATCGTGCCGCCGGACTACACCCAGACCCTGGGCGGTATCGAGCGGGTCACCGGCCACCTCACCGCATCGGTCGTGCTCGTCGGAATGTTCGGAGCGTGGGCGATCGTCGCAGGTGTCCTGCTGGGCATTGCCGCCGTGTCGGCGCGCAGCCCGCGCACAGCCGGCGAGAGCGCGAGCGGAAAGGCGACATCGTGACCGGACCGGCAGAGCGCACAGACCAGGCAGACGGGCCCAGCCGCCGCGACCGCTTGCGTCCTCTCGAGTTGCTGGGCCTGGCCGGCGCGATCGGGGTCTTCGTCGGCCTGGTCGTCGGCCTGGCGACGCGCGAGTGGGTCCTGGCGGCCATCTTCTTCGGCGCGATCTTCATCGTGAGCCTGGTCGTGCTGGCGATGCTGTCGCTGGCGGCCAGCTCACCCGACGAGGAACTCCCCGGCCTCGATGACGACCGTCCGAGCGGGCACTGACCCGTCACCGCTGACCGGGCACCCCGTCAGTCGGGAAGCAACTCGACCAACTCGGGAGCGAGTCCGATATAGCCGGCCGGGGTGAGCTCGAGCAGTCGGGCCTTGGCGGCGTCGCCGATGTCCAATTTCTCGATGAACTCGCGCAATTCGTGGGGGCCGGTGCGATGGCCCCGCGTCAGCTCCTTGAGCAGGGCGTAGGGATCGGCGATCGAGCTGCGCCCCGCCGTGACCTCCGCGCGGATGACGGTCTGAATCGCCTCGCCGAGCACCTCCCAGTTGGCGTCGAGGTCGGCCGCGAGCGCGTGGCGATCGATCGCGATCTCGCCGAGACCGCGCGCCAGGTTGTCGAGGGCCAGCAGGGAGTGCCCGAGCGCGACTCCCACGTTTCGTTGGGTTGTCGAGTCGGTCAGGTCGCGTTGCAGGCGACTCGTGACGAGCGTGGCCGCCAGCGACTCCAGCAGGGCCGACGACAGCTCGAGGTTCGCCTCGGCGTTCTCGAAGCGGATCGGATTGATCTTGTGGGGCATGGTCGACGAGCCGGTGGCGCCGGCCTGCGGGATCTGGCTGATGTAACCCATCGAGATGTACGTCCACACATCGGTGCAGACGTTGTGCAGGATGCGATTGACGTGGCTGATCGCCGAGAACAACTCGGCCTGCCAGTCGTGCGGCTCGATCTGGGTGGTCAAGGGATTCCAGGTGAGGCCGAGCGACGTGACGAACTCGCGCGAGATGGCCGGCCAGTCGGCATCCGGATCCGCGGCGACATGGGCGGCGAAGGTCCCCGTCGCCCCACTGAACTTGCCGAGCACCTCGACCGCGTCGATGCGCGCGATCCCCCGCTCCAGGCGCGCGACGAAGACGGCGAACTCCTTGCCGACGGTGGTCGGCGTCGCGGGCTGTCCGTGAGTGTGAGCGAGCATCGGCGTCGACCGCTCGTCGACCGCGATCGAGCGCAGACGCGCAACCACATCCCGAAGCCGCGGCAGCCAGACCTCGCGCACCGCGGCGCGGATCGTCAGGGCGTACGCGAGGTTGTTGATGTCTTCGCTCGTGCAGGCGAAATGCGTCAGCTCGGCCACGCTGTTCAGGCCGAGTTCGGCGAGCGTGGCTCTCACCAGGTATTCGACGGCCTTCACGTCGTGACGGGTGGTGGCCTCCAGCGCCGCGAGCTCATCGATCTCGCGCTGACCGAACTCCGAAGCGAACGAGCGCAGCGCACGGGCCTGTTCTGCCTCCAGGGGCGTCGAACCGAACATGCTGCGGTCTGTGAGAGCGATGAGCCACTCGACCTCCACGTGCACGCGAGCGCGGTTCAGTCCAGCCTCCGAGAGGTGCTCGCCGAGCCCCTCGACGGCGGCGCGGTAGCGGCCGTCCAAGGGGCTGATCGGCTGCGGGGGAAGCGGACTCATGAGACTCCCTGTCGGATGCCGGGTTCGAGTTGGTGGAAGAGCGCGGTGCTCGCCCTTTCGATCGTGGCGAGCACGCTGTCGAACAGGGCGGCATCCGAGTAATACGGATCCGGCACATCCATCGTGCCCGATCCGTCGGGTTCGAACGTCATCAGCAGCTGCACCTTGGCGCGATCCTGTTCGCTGACGGCCCACTCGCGGAGGGTCCGCTCCTGACCGCGGTCGAAGGCGACGACCAGATCGAGGTCGGGGAACCACTCGGGATCGAACTGTCTGGCACGATGCCGGGTTGCGTCATAGCCGTGTGCCGCCAGGGCGGAGATGGTGCGGGGATCGGCGGGCTCACCCACATGCCAGTCGCCCGTCGCCGCGGAGCCGACACTGACCCGACCCGCGTAGCCGCCCCGGGTGATGAGACTGCGGAAGATCGCTTCGGCCATCGGCGAGCGGCAGATGTTGCCCGTGCAGACGAAGCAGATGCGAAAGAGCGACGGGGCTGCAGCCTGGTCGAAGCTCATGCTTCATTCTGCTGCGTGGATGCCTCCTCCACAGCGGCCAGTTTGGAGTTGCCTCCGCAGCACGCGTGCGCCGGGCACCCCGGCGACGGTTGCCAGGCGAAGCTGACGGCGCGACGACCAGGACGGCGTCGTCTGCACGGGAGGAGTCCGCATGGCCGGTTGGGATCCGGGGGCGCTTCGCGCGGCGCTCGAGAATCAGCAGAACGGGCTCGCGCCGATCGCGCGGGTGCTCGCCGCGGCTGCGGCGCATCCCCCGCGCTTCTCGCCCCACGACTGGCGCGGCGAGGCGGCCGACGCCTGCGCGGAGCTGCACGACGAGCTGGGCCGTGCCCTCCTCGCCGGCGACACCGCCGTCACTGGCGCTGCGCGCGACATCCGCAGTGCGCTGACGGAGCTCGGGGGCTGACCGTGACACACCCGGTTCCGGTTCCCGGTCCGTCGCTCGGCCCCGACCTCGTCGAGCCGTCGCCGGTGGGCCTCCACGGGGCGCACGCCACGATCCCGCGCGGCAAGATTCCCCCGAGTTTTCGCGCGAAACCCGGTGTCCATCGCGGCACGACACCGCAGATGGGCGGACCGCTGCTGGTCACGCCGGCGGGCACCACCGCGGTGGCGACGGATGCGTTGTACGCGCACCTGGATCGCCTCACGGCCCTGGGCGACGAGCTCGCACGCGAGGGGCGGGCGCTGGCCGCCGTGCGAGCTGAGCTGCCATGGGCCACGATGCCGGACGTCCCGGCGGGCGTCCGCCGCAGCGAAGGGGAGATCGAGACGGCGGGCGCCGCGGTGGATGCGGCCCGGCGACTGACGGTGCGGCTGGTGCGCGCGCTGCGCACCGCGATCATCCGATACGACGATGCCGAAGGCGCGGCGTTGCGCAGCGCGGATCGCGCGGCCTCGCTCGTGGGCGCGGCCAGCGGTCCGCTCCTCCACGCGCTCCTCCCGGGCCTCGCGTTCCTCGGCGGCATCGCGTTCCTCGCGTCGAAGCTGCCCGATCCGGGTCATGCGCGCGCGACGGCCGTCCGTAAGTTCTTCCTGCAGCATCCCGGCCTGATCACCGGACCGGCCTTCGTCGAGGGAGTGAGGTTGTTCTCGCAGAGTCTCGATGAGACGACCAGCTCCTTCCTCGGAGTGCCCGCACCGCTGGCATTCGCCCTCGGGGCGGCCGGCGTGACCGGCGTGCGATCCAGCGCGCGCGGTCTTCTCGCGGTCGGCCCGGTCGTCGGGCTCTTCCGCGAGACGCCGGTCAGGGTGGAGCGCTCGTCGACGACCGAGATCACCAGCCCCCCGGTGGGTGCCGCCGAGCGTCTCGACCGTGTTCCCGAGGGCGACCAGGTCCGCATCGAGAAGTACGAGGTGCCGGGCGAGCCGACCAGGTTCGTGGTCTACGTCGGGCCGACCGAGACCTTCTCGCCGGCCGCCGGCAACGAGCCGTGGGACCTCACCAGCAACGTCGGCGGCGTCGGCGGCCTCGATGTCGGGTCGTTCCGCGCCACCGAACTGGCGATGCACGATGCCGGGATCGGGTCGTCCGATCAGGTGCAGTTCGTCGGCTTCTCGCAAGGAGGCCTGGTGGCGACCATGCTCGCGGGCTCGGGCGAGTGGAACGCGGCAGGCCTGGAGACCTTCGGCGCCCCGGCCGGCAATATCGAGTTGCCAGACGGATTGAGCGGCATGGCCGTGCGTAACACCGACGACTTCATCCCGTTGCTCGCCGGGCCCCAGCTCGACCACCATCTGCTGCAGGTGGAGCGCCGCGCCTTCGCCGACGGCGCGGCGTTGCCCACGTATCACGCCGCACCCGCTCACCAGCGCGACGCCTACATGGCGACCGCGGCCGCGGTGGACCAGGCCACCTCAGCCGCCGTCCGCGAGCAGAACGCCGCCCTGAACGCGTTCACCGCCGACTACGCGACCCGACCCGGGGCGGTGGTGACGGCGATGACGTATCACGGTGAGCGGGTGCAGGCGCCCGAGCATCCGCTCGATCTGCGGGGCGTGACGATGGAGGCGCCCGCTCCGCGAGGCGGCGCTACTTCTTCCGCCCGGTGAACGGCCGCAGGAGCACGCCGATGAGCCAGGCGAGGATGCCGAGCACGAGCGCGCCGAGCACGCCCCAGCCGAAATTCTCGACGTGCAGACCGAAACCGCCCAGGCCCGAGAGCCACGCGGCGAGCAGGAGCAGCAGGCCGTTGACGACCAGCGAGATCAGGCCGAGGGTGAGGATGTAGAGCGGCAAGGCCACGATCCGAACGATTCCGCCGATGATGGCGTTCACGATGCCGAAGATCGCCGCCACCAGCAGCAGGGTCAACACGAAGGCCACGGGGCCCTTGTCGTAGGGCTGAATCGTCACGTGCGGCGTCAGGATGAGGGTCGTCAACCAGAGGGCGACGGCGTTGATCAGCAGGCGGAGCAGCAGGCGTCCCATCTGCCCATTCTGGCAGCGATCGCGGCGGAGGGGCATCCCCGAGTGGCGGGTCCGGAATCCGAGGTCCACAGAATGGCGCGCTAATCTGATCCGCGTGCCCGTGACGCTCCGCCCCGAGATCGCAGCGCTCGCCCCGTACCGTCAGGGGCGGCCCGCGCCGGCCGACGCGTTCAAGCTGTCATCCAACGAGAGTCCGTTCCCGCCCCTGCCGAGCGTGCTCGACGCCATCGGGGCCGCTCACATCAACCGCTATCCGGACGGCGCAGCGACGGCGCTGCGGGTCCGCCTCGCCGAGCGGGCAGGCGTCACCGTGGATGAGGTGCACGTCGGAGCTGGATCCGTGTCGATCCTGCATCAGCTCGTCCAGGCCGCTGCCGGAACCGGCGACGAGGTTCTCTACGCCTGGCGCTCGTTCGAGGCCTATCCCGGCGTCGTGACGGTGGCCGGGGCGATCAGCGTGACCGTCCCGAACCTGCCGGACGGCCGCCACGACCTCGACGCGATGGCTGCGGCACTCACCGATCGCACCCGCGTGGTGATCGTATGCACCCCGAACAATCCGACCAGCACGATCGTCACGGGCCGCGACTTCGAGGCCTTCATGGCGAAGGTGCCCGAGACGGTGCTGGTGGTGCTCGACGAGGCCTACCGCGAATTCGTCGCCGACCCGCACGCGGTCGACGGCCTGCAACTGCTCGAGCGCTACCCGAACCTGGTCGTGCTGCGCACCTTCTCCAAGGCCTACGGTCTGGCGGGGCTCCGCATCGGGTACGCGATCGGGCCGTCGTACATCCTCGAGGCCGCCCGGGCCACCATGATCGCGCTGTCGGTCACCGAGCCCGCTCAGCGGGCCGCGCTCGCGGTGCTCGAGCCGGAGGCCGAGCGCGAGCTGCTCGAACAGGTGGCAGAGCTGGTCCGGCGCCGCACGGCCGTCCGCGACGGTCTGGTCGCCCAGGGCTGGCACCTCCCCGAGCCGCAGGGCAACTTCGTCTGGCTCGCCACGGGCGAGGCGACGGCGGCCGCGGCCGAGGTGCTCGAGGCGCACGGGATCGTGGCGCGCGTGTTCGCGCCGGACGGCATCCGGATCTCGATCGGCGAAGCCGAATCTGTGGACAAGGTCCTAGAGGCGGCCGCCGAGGTTGTGGCAACCCTTGGACAAGACGTCGGAGCGGCCGGGCTAGGGTAGTGACCATGTCTTCGGACGTTGCACTTCAATTGCTGACGCCCGACGGACAACTCGTCCGGAATGATCGGACTTCCGAGTATCTGCCGCTCATCGAGGCACTCGACGAGAAGCGGCTCGGCGACTTCTACCGGCAGATGGCCGTGATCCGCCGCTTCGACGTCGAGGCGGGCAATCTGCAGCGGCAGGGGCAGCTCGCCCTGTGGATCCCGAGCATGGGCCAAGAGGCGGCGCAGGTCGGATCCGGCTACGCCGCGTTGCCGCAGGACCACATCTTCCCCGCGTACCGCGAGCACGTCGTCGGCCGCATCCGCGGGCTCGACCCGATGCGCCTGATCGAGATGCTCCGCGGGCTGAGTCACGGCGGGTGGGTGCCGAGCGAGACGGGCAACTTCCACCTGTACACGCTGGTCATCGGCTCGCAGGCGCTGCACGCGACCGGCTACGCCATGGGAATCGCTCTCGATGGCATGAGCGGCACCGGTGATCCCGAGAAGGATGCCGCCGTGCTGGTCTACTTCGGCGACGGCGCGACGAGCCAGGGCGACGTGAGCGAGGCATACACCTTCGCCGCGAGTTACCAGACGCCCCAGGTGTTCTTCCTGCAGAACAACCACTGGGCCATCTCGGTCCCGGTCGAGCGCCAGTCGCGCACGCCGTTGTATCTGCGCGGAGAGGGATTCGGTATCCCGAGTCTGCAGATCGACGGCAACGACGTGCTGGCCAGTTACGCCGCGACGTCCTCGGCGCTGACATCCGCTCGCAGCGGTCAGGGGCCCCGTCTCATCGAGGCCCTCACCTATCGCATGGGCGCGCACACCACGAGCGACGATCCGACCAAGTACCGCGAGAACGAGCAGGTGGCGTACTGGGCCGCGCGTGATCCGATCGCCCGGTACGAGATCTACCTGCGCAGCGTCGGGGTCGGCGACGACTTCTTCGCCGACGTCGCGACCGAGGCAGAAGATCTGGCGGCTGATGTGCGCGCGCGGACCCTCACGCTGCAAGACCCGCCCAGCAGCAAGCTCTTCGCGCATGTCTACAGCGAGCCGCATCCGCTGATGGATGCCCAGGCCGCCTGGCTGGCCGCCTACGAGGAGTCGCTCGAAGGTTCGCTCGACCAACCCGACGGCGGCGAGCTCGACGAGCAGGCGGTGGGTGCCTGATGGAACAACTCACCATGGGCAAGGCGATCAACCTCGGATTGCAGAAGGCGCTCGCCGACGATCCGAAGGTGCTCCTGATGGGAGAGGACATCGGCACCCTCGGCGGCGTCTTCCGGGTGACGGAAGGCCTCAAGGCCGAGTTCGGCGAGAACCGCGTGCTCGACACCCCGCTGGCCGAGTCGGCGATCGTCGGGACCGCGATCGGTCTCGCGATGCGCGGCTACCGACCGGTGTGCGAGATCCAGTTCGACGGATTCATCTACCCCGGCTTCGATCAGATCACATCCCAGCTGGCCAAGCTGACCTACCGCCACGAGGGGTCGCAGACCTTTCCAGTCGTCATCCGCGTGCCGTATGGCGGTCACATCGGCGCGGTCGAACATCATCAGGAGAGCCCGGAGGCGTACTTCGCGCACACCGCGGGCCTGCGCGTCGTCAGCCCGGCCACCCCGAACGATGCGTACTGGATGATCCAGCAAGCCATCGCCAGCAACGACCCGGTCATGTTCTTCGAGCCCAAGAGCCGCTACTGGCAGAAGGGCGAGGTCGATCGCGAGGGGTCCCCCGGTGCGTTCCAGGCGAGCCGCGTGGTTCGAACCGGCACCGACGTCACCCTGGTGGGCCACGGAGCCATGGTGTCCGCCTTGCTGCAAGCCGCCGATATCGCCGCGGACGAGGGGACCAGCGCCGAGGTCGTCGACCTGCGGTCGTTGTCGCCGATCGACTACGGGCCCATCCTGGCGTCCGTGCAGAAAACCGGCCGGATCGTCGTCGCGCAGGAGGCGCCGGGCTCGGTGAGCGTCGGATCGGAGATCGCGGCGACCGTCGCCGAGCGCGCCTTCTACTCGCTCGAGGCGCCCGTGCTGCGGGTCAGCGGCTTTGACACCCCGTTCCCGCCCGCCAAGCTCGAGGGCGTCTACCTGCCGGATGCGGACCGCATCCTGGAGGCCGTCGACCGCGCCCTCGCCTACTGACCATCACGTCGTACCGACCATCGAGGAGCCGACCGTGACGCAATCCGAGTTCCCGTTGCCCGACGTCGGGGAGGGTCTGACCGAGGCCGAGATCGTCGCCTGGAAGGTCAAGCCGGGCGACACGGTCACCGTGAACCAGGTGCTGGTCGAGATCGAGACGGCCAAGTCTCTGGTCGAGCTGCCGTCGCCGTTCGCGGGAACGGTGACCGAGCTGCTCGCCGCCGAGGGCGACACCGTCGAGGTCGGGTCGCCGATCATCCGCGTCGACTCGGCCGGCGGGGCGATCGAGCTGCAGGCCCCGGGCACCGGGGACACCGTGGGCGAGGTCGCCGCCACCGCCGCATCGGTCGCGCAGGCCGAGGGGTCCGCGGAACCGTCGGGTGCCGTGCTGGTCGGCTACGGCTCCAAGGGCGGGCACGCGACCACACGCCGCCGCCGTCCGGGTGCGGTGCCGACCGTCGAGACCGCGAAGACCGCCCCGGGTGCGGGCCTTGCTGCCACCGCAGCCGCTCGTCGTCCGACAGCTCCGCCCGCCGCATCCGTCGGCCCCGTCATCGCCAAGCCCCCGATCCGCAAGCTCGCAAAGGACCTCGACGTCGACCTGGCCGAGGTGACCGCGACCGGGCCGATCGGCGACGTCACCCGGGACGACGTGCTGCGACAGGCGCAACAGGCGAGCGTGTTCCGCAACCTGCAGACGCCCGAGTGGCCGGAGGACCGCGAAGAGCGCATCCCGGTCAAAGGGGTGCGCAAGGCGATCGCGAGCGCGATGGTGCAGAGCGCGTTCACCGCGCCGCACGTCAGCGTGTTCAGCGACATCAACGCGACCCGCACCATGGAGTTCGTCAAGCGCCTGAAGGCGTCGCCCGACTTCGCGGGGGTGCGGATCAGCCCGCTGCTGGTGATGGCCAAGGCCGTGATCTGGGCGGTGCGCCGCAACCCGACGGTGAACTCGAGCTGGACGGACAAGGAGATCGTCGTCCACCACTACGTCAACCTCGGCATCGCGGCGGCCACACCGCGCGGCCTGATCGTGCCGAACATCAAGGACGCGCAGAACCTGAGCCTGCTCGAACTCGCCCAGGCGCTCGAGCAGCTCACGATCACCGCTCGCGACGGCAAGACCCAGCCTGCCGAGATGGCCAAGGGCACCGTGACCATCACGAACCTCGGTTCGTACGGCATGGACACCGGGACCCCGATCCTGAACCCCGGCGAGGTGGGGATCGTCGCGCTCGGCGCGATCAAGCTGAAGCCGTGGGTGGTGGACGGCGAGGTGCGCCCCGCGTACGTCACGACGGTGGGCGCCAGCTTCGATCACCGCGTGGTCGACGGCGACGTGGCGAGCCGGTTCACCGCCGACATCGCCAGCGTGCTGGAGGAACCGGCCCTGCTGCTGGACTGAGCCATTTGGCGCGCCGCCGCTCCTGCGGCGCGCAGTGCGCCGCGAGCGCACGAGCGCGGTCGCGCTCTCGCGCCGGGCTCCTTATCGCTTTTGACAATCATTCTCGATAAGGGTTAGGGTCGGGGCTATGCCCGAACGCCCCTCCCGTCTGTCCGCTCGCCTCGCCGCCGGGGTCGTGGGCGCGCTCGCGCTCGGGATCGCGCTCGCGGGATGCTCGGGCAGCGTCGGCGACCCGCCGGCCGGCATCCAGGTGGTCGCGTCGACCGATGTCTACGGTTCGTTGGCCCAGACCATCGGCGGCGCTCAGGCCACGGTCACGTCGATCATCGACGATCCGTCGAAGGATCCCCACGAATACCAGGCCGATGCCCGCACTCAACTCGCCATCTCGCGCGCGAATGTCGTGATCGAGAACGGCGGCGGGTACGACGACTTCATGGACACGATGCTGGCGGCATCCGGAAACGCGAAGGTCGCCGTCATCAATGCGGTGAAGCTCTCGGGCTACGATAGCTCGGTCCGTGGCTTCAACGAGCACGTCTTCTACGACTACGCGACGGTCGGCAAGGTCGTTGACGCGATCGTCGCCGACTTCCGCAGCGCCGACCCGAGCCATGCGGCCCTCTTCGCCGACCGGGGCGCGCAGCTGCAGCGCAAGATCGCGGCGCTCCAGGCGTCCGAGCTGAATCTCTCGGCGGCAACGACGGGCATCGGGGTAGCCATCACCGAGCCGTTGCCGGAGTACGTCCTCGCCGGGATCGGGATGAAGATCGTCACGCCGATCGCCTTCAGCGAGGCCGTCGACCAGGGCACCGATGCGCCCGCGAGCGTGCTCGAGCAGACGCTCTCGACGCTGACCTCCGGCGAGGCGAAACTGCTCGTCTACAACGTGCAGACGCGCGGACCGCAGACGGATGCCGTGCTCGCGGCCGCCAAGAAGGCCGGCATCCCCGCGGTGCCGGTCTCCGAGACGCTGCCGCCCGGGCTCGACTACGTGACGTGGCAGCGCGGCGTGTTGGCGACCATCGCGCAAGCCCTGGGGAACTGACCGATGCCGACCCGCGATCCTGCACCCGTCCGCCCTCCCGTCCTGTCGCTGCGCGACGCCGAGTTGACCCTCGGCGGTCGCGTCCTGTGGAGCGGCCTCGACCTCGACGTCGCGCCCGGCGAGTTCGTCGCGGTGCTGGGCGCGAACGGCTCGGGCAAGACCAGCCTGCTGAAGACGGTGCTCGGGCAGCATCCGCTAAGCGCCGGCAGCGCCACGCTGCTGGGCGAACCGGTGCGGCACGGTGATCGCCGGATCGGCTACGTACCGCAACAGCGCCTCGCCGACGAGGGCACGCCGTTGCGGGCCCGCGACCTGGTCGCGCTCGGGTTGGACGGCCATCGCTGGGGCGTCGCCCTGCCGACGCGCGCTCGCCGCGCCCGCATCGACGGGGTGCTCGAGGCTGTCGGAGCCCGGCATTACGCGAATGCGCCGATCTCGAGCCTCAGCGGCGGCGAGCAGCAGCGGCTGCGCATCGGCCAGGCGCTGGCCGGCGATCCCGCGCTGCTGCTCTGCGACGAGCCCCTTCTCTCGCTCGACCTGCGCGCGCAGAGCGTGGTCACCCGGCTCATCGACGACAACCGCCGCTCGCGCGGCTTCGGTGTGCTGTTCGTGACGCACGACATCAACCCGGTGCTCGAGGTCGTGGACCGGGTGCTGTACCTGGCCGGAAGGCGCTTCCGGATCGGGACGCCGGACGAGGTGCTGCGCTCCGAGGTGCTCAGCGAGCTCTACCAGTCGCCGGTCGACGTGATCCGGGCGCGCGGGCGCGTGGTGATCGTCGGAGCGCCCGACCAATCGCATGCCCACGGGCACGACCACGATCACGCGGAGGACCTGCCGTGACGCCGCTGATCGTGAGTCCCGACTGGTGGGGGCAGCTGTTCGACTTCCGCGACTACGGCCAACTGCTCGTGCTGCTGCAGAACTCGATTCTGGCCGGCGCCGTGCTCGGCATCGTCGGAGGCCTGATCGGCGTGTTCGTCATGTCGCGGGATCTCGCGTTCGCTGTGCACGGGATCAGCGAACTCAGCTTCGCCGGTGCGGCTGCCGGACTGCTGCTGGGGGTAGGCGTCGTCGCGGGATCCGTGATCGGCTCGATCATCGCGGCGGCGGTGATCGGCCTGCTCGGCTCGCGGGCGCGTGATCGCAACTCGATCACGGCGGTGCTGATGCCGTTCGGGCTCGGTCTGGGCATCCTGTGCCTGGCGCTCTATCCCGGACGCACCTCGAACAAGTTCGGCCTGCTGACCGGGCAGATCGTGGCCGTCGATGATCCCAAGCTCAACTCGCTCGCGCTCATCGCGCTGATCGTGGTGGTCGGCCTGTTCATCGTGTGGCGGCCGTTGACCTTCGCGAGCGTGGATGCCGACGTCGCCGCGGCGCGCGGCGTGCCGGTCCGCGCCCTCTCGCTCGTCTTCATGCTGCTGCTCGGGCTCGCGGTGGCGGTGAGCGTGCAGGTGGTCGGAGCCCTGCTGGTGCTGTCGGTGCTCGTGACTCCTGCCGCGGCCGCGCTGCGAATCTCGTCGTCGCCCGTGCTGGTGCCGGTGCTGAGCACGGCGTTCGCGTTGGTGTCGCTGGTGGGCGGCATCCTGCTCGCGCTCGGATCGAGCGTGCCGATCAGCCCGTACGTCACGACGATCTCGTTCCTGATCTACCTGGCCTGCCGCATCGGTTCGGCGCGGAGGTCGCGACGGCGTCGCCGTCGGCAGCGACTCGTGGGGGCTGCGTCGTGAAACGCAACACCTGGCAGCGCGAGGCGGTGCGCGAGGCGCTGGGAACCACCGAGGGCTTCGTGAGCGCGCAGTCGCTGCACGCTCAGATGCGGGACGCCGGGTCGGCGGTCGGTCTGGCGACCGTCTACCGGGCCCTGGCCGACCTGGCCGCCGAGGGCGACGCCGACTCGCTGCAGCAGGAGGGTGAGAGCCTGTTCCGCGCGTGCACCCCAGGTTCGCATCACCACCACCTGATCTGCCGCAACTGCGGCAAGACGGTGGAGATCTCGGCGGATCCCGTCGAACAGTGGGCGCGCGAGGTCGCCGCCGCGAATGGATTCACCCAGCCCGAGCACGTCGTCGACGTCTTCGGATACTGCGCGGATTGCTCACAGCGCCGGTGATGCCGTAGTCTTACGAGGTTGCGCTCGCACGAGCGTTTCCATGTGCGCCGCCGGATCCCTGTGGAACCGGACGTGGTGCGCCGACAAGTGACCTTGGGTGGGGCGATCGCCCCACGGTAGCCAGATAAGGAAATAGACCATGGCAGCTGTATGCCAGGTGACCGGAGCCGTTCCCGGCTTCGGACACAGCATCTCGTTCTCGCACCGCCGGTCGAAGCGCCGCTTCGACCCGAACGTGCAGCGCAAGACCTACTACGTCCCGTCCCTGAAGCGGAACGTCACGTTGAACGTGTCCGCCAAGGGCATGAAGGTCATCGACGTGCGCGGCATCGACTCGGTCGTGCGTGACATCCTGGCGCGTGGGGAGAAGATCTGATGGCCAAGAAGGCTCAGGACATCCGTCCGATCATCAAGCTGCGCTCCACCGCGGGCACCGGGTACACCTACGTGACCAAGAAGAACCGCCGTAACAACCCCGACCGCATCGTGCTCATGAAGTACGACCCGGTCGTCCGCAAGCACGTCGAATTCCGCGAGGAGCGCTAACCATGGCGAAGAAGAGCAAGATCGCGCGCAACAACCAGCGCGCTGTGATCGTGGAGCGCTACGCCGCGAAGCGACTGGAGTTGAAGAAGGCGCTCGTCGACCCGGCGGGCACCGACGAGAGCCGCGAGGCGGCCCGCGTCGGCCTGCAGAAGCTGCCGCGCAACGCGTCGCCGGTGCGGCTGCGCAGCCGTGACGCGATCGACGGCCGCCCGCGTGGTGTGCTCACGAAGTACGGCATCTCGCGTGTCCGCTTCCGTGACATGGCTCACCGCGGCGAGCTGCCGGGCATCACCAAGTCGTCCTGGTAGGTCTGGCCGGGTCACCACCCAGCAGATGTGAAAGAGGCGTCGGGTTCCCCGGCGCCTCTTTTCCGCGCGCGGGCTCAAAACTGCGAGTTTTCCCGGGATCGGGCGCACCGACGCGACTTGCCCGGGAATGCCGGTGTTTCCTGCTAGTTTCAGGGGCGGTTCAGGGGCCAGAAGCTTCGGGGCCGCACATGCCACATGCAACGAACAAGGTCCGAGGAGGACACTCATGGCTGACAAGACATTGAACAAGAACGATCTCGTGGCCGCGGTCGCCGCCGACTCGGGCCAGAGCCAGGCCACCGTCTCCGGCGTCGTCGACGCGCTCTTCGCCGTGCTGGCGAAGTCGGTCGGCGAGGGCACCAAGGTCAGCATCCCGGGATGGCTGAGCGTCGAGCGCACGCACCGCGCCGCGCGCGAGGGCCGCAACCCCGCAACGGGCGCCACCATCCAGATCCCCGCCGGCTACGGCGTCAAGGTCTCGGCGGGCAGCAAGCTGAAGGCCGCCGCCAAGTAAGACCGCTTCACCCACGCAAGGGCATCGACCGCGACGGTCGGTGCCCTTCGTGCGTTGAGGGGGCGTTCGGCGTAACCGCCTACGCTCGAAGTGTGCAACGCGTGGCGAGAGTGAGCGGACCGGCGGTCGTGCTGCTCGTCGCCTTCTGCGCGCTCCTGGCTGCTCTGGCCTTCGGGGGCGGCGCGAACCCCGGGATCGCCATCGATCCCGGCGCGATCGTGCGTTACGGCGTCCCGATCGCGAAGCTCGTGGTCGACCTCTCGATCGCGCTCTCGCTCGGAGCGCTGGCGCTCGGCGTCTTCGCGCTGAGTTCGCGCGAGGCCGAGTTCGGGCGGGCGCTCGACATCGCGGCGGCGGGAGCCGGCGTCTGGACGGTCTCGGCAGCGGCCTCGTCGATCCTGGTGTTCGCCAGCGCCGCCAGCACGCCGCCGAGCCTGGATCAGGCCTTCGGCCAGTCGCTGGGCGACTTCCTGGCGACCAAGTCTCTGGGGCAGGCCTGGCTCACGACGACTCTCGTCGGGGCCGCCCTCACGGCGCTCTGCTTCGCGGTGCGCAACGTGACCGCGCTGGGCGTGATCACGGCCCTTGTGGTGATCGGCCTGATCCCGCTCTCCGAGCAGGGACATGCGGGCGACAGCTCGACCCACAACGCCGCGATCACGTCCATCTGGTTGCACGTGCTCTTCGCGAGCTTCTGGCTGGGCGGCCTGTTGACGATCGTGCTTCTGCGGCGCAGCATGAGCGCCGAACGGCTGATGGCCGTGCTGCCCCGCTATTCGACGATCGCGCTGATCGCCTTCATCGTCGTGGCGGCCTCGGGCACCGTCAGCGCGGCGATCCGCGTGGGCACCTGGCCCAATCTGCTCACGCCCTACGGCGTCCTCGTGCTCGCGAAGGTCACGGCGCTCTGTGCGCTCGGGCTGTTCGGCGCCGTATATCGACGGGCGATCATCGGCCGGCTTGCGAACGGCAACATCCGCCGGCTGTTCTGGATCCTCGCGACCGCCGAACTCGCATTCATGGGGATCGCCGAGGGCGTCGCCTCGGCGCTTGCGGTCTCGGCGCCGCCGATCGAAGCGGTGTCGGCGGCCTCGAACGGTGACGCGACCCCGGCCGAGTACCTGACCGGCACCCCGTTGCCCCCCGAGCTGACCCCGCTGCGCTTCTTCACATCCTGGAATCTCGACCTGCTGTGGGCCATCATCTGCGCGTTCGGCATCTTCTTCTACGCGGCCGGCGTGCGGCGCCTCAGCCGCCGCGGCGACCGTTGGCCGTGGTACCGCACGGCGCTCTGGATGGCCGGCATGGCCGCGCTGCTGTGGACCACGAACGGCTCGCTCAACGTGTACGAGCAGTTCCTGTTCAGCGAGCACATGCTCGAGCACATGCTGCTCACGATGGCCATCCCCGTGCTGCTCGTGCTCGGGGCGCCGGTGACTCTCGCGCTGCGCACGATCCAGAAGCGCGACGACGGCAGTCGCGGAGCGCGGGAGTGGATCCTGCTGCTCGTCCACTCGAGGGTCGCGAAGTTCCTCACGCATCCGATCACCGCGGCCGTGCTGTTCGCGGCATCCCTCTGGGTGTTCTACTACTCGCCGCTGTTCCGCTGGGCGACCTTCGACCACGTGGGTCACGAGTGGATGATCTTCCACTTCCTGATCGTCGGCTACCTGTTCGTGCAGACCCTGATCGGCATCGATCCGGTCGGCAACCAGGCGCCATATCCATTGCGGCTCGTGCTGCTGTTGGCGACCATGGCGTTCCACGCCTTCTTCGGGCTCGCGATCATCTCGAACACGGGTTTGTTCCTGTCGGACTGGTACGGGGCGATGGGGCGCACCTGGGGCGCGACGCCGCTGGCCGATCAGCAGGCGGCGGGAGGGATCGCCTGGAGCGTCGGCGAGATCCCGACGGTGAGTCTGGCGATCATCGTCGCGATCCTCTGGAGCCGCAGCGACACCCGCGAGGCGAAGCGGCGCGACCGGGCCGCCGACCGCGACGGCGACGCGGAGCTCGAGGCGTACAACGCGATGCTGAGCGGGCGGGCCGGCCGGCCGTAGCAACTGGTCGCGTCGTTAGCGCTGCGAGACCGTGATGGCGTCGCCTGCTCCCAGGGTGATGGTCGCGCGCAGCTGGAACGGAACGTCCTGGTCGAACGTCGACACCGATCCGTCGAGCAGAGACGTCACGGCCACTTTCAGGTGCGCGGTGCCAGGTGAGGCGGGGATCGCCCAGGTGCCGAACCGCGAACCGGGGGCGATGGTGATCACCGGATATCTCACCATCGACCACGCCGGCGCACCGGACACCCGATTGGGAATCGCCTGACCGAACGAGCATCCGGTCGGAAACAGCACGGCCTGCTTCGCACAGGCGTCGAGCTGCTGGCGCACTTGGGCCGTCACCTTCGCGACGAACGCCGCATCGGCCTCCGGTTGCACCTCAGCCGACAGCTCTTCACCGACCGTGTCGACGACGACCGTGTCAGGCTCCGCCGTCAGGAGCGACGTCCGGTGGCCGAAGGTGTAGCTGCCGGGTACGAGCACCGCGTAGTCGACCGGCTGGTCCGAGGCGCGCGCGGCGACCTGCTGCACGCCGTTGATCGTGAAGCGCGCGTCGTTGCGTACGCCGAGCGACACGGTCGCCAACGGGCTGACGGCGAACCCCCACTCCGGAAACAACCCGAACCGCGTGCCGATCCGCTTCACCTCGAAGGTGGTCGTGCCCGAGCGGTGCGCGCTCGTCCATCCCACCGTCACCCAGTGCGCCCCGGCACGCTCGTCGTCGCCGAGTTGGTGGATGTCGCTGAGCCCGGCGAGCGTCCCGCTCTGCAGCAGGGCGGCATTCGCGCCGCGCGTGTCGACCCCCGGCAGCGACAACGCACCGGAGACGTCGCCGCGAGCCAGCGCATCCAGGTAGACCCGCACGAAGCCTCCCGCGCCGAAGATGGTGGCGTTCAGCGCGACCACCGTGCCGGCACCCGCCAGCGCCGCGATCAGGAATGCGGCCACCCAGGGAAGGATCGCGCGCCGCATGGGTGAATCCTAGGGACAGTTGCCGAGCCCTTCCTCCCGCCGCGGTTAGGGTGAACAGCGTGTCCCGTCCCGAGTTGTCGCCCGAGCAGGCGGCGGTGTTCGAGGCGATCGAGAACGGCTCGTCGCACATCTTCGTGACGGGTCGCGCGGGCACCGGCAAGTCGACGCTGCTCGAACACCTGTCATGGAACACCTCCAAGAACGTCGTCATCGCGGCCCCGACGGGCGTCGCCGCGTTGAACGTCGGCGGGCAGACCATCCACTCGCTGTTCCGCCTGCCCATCGGGGTGATCGCCGACCACGACATCGATCAGGGCCCCGAGGTGCGCAAGCTGCTCAACGCCATCGACACCCTGGTGATCGACGAGGTGTCGATGGTGAACGCCGACCTGATGGATGCCATCGACCGCTCCCTGCGTCAGGCCCGTCAGCGCAAGAGCGAGGCATTCGGCGGCGTGCAGGTGGTGCTGTTCGGCGATCCGTTCCAGCTGGCGCCGGTGCCGGGCGACCCCGAGGAGCGTGCATACTTCGCCGACCGCTACCGCTCGATGTGGTTCTTCGACGCGCGCGTCTGGGACGAGGCCGAGCTGATCATCTATGAGTTGGCGACCATCCACCGCCAGCACGAGCTGGAGTTCAAGAAGCTGCTCACCGCCGTTCGACATGGCGTCGTCACGGCCGACATGGCGCGCCGGCTCAACGAGGTGGGCGCACGGCCGGCGCCGAGCGAGGGGGCGATCACGCTCGCCACGACGAACGCCACCGTCACGCGGATCAACGCCGCCGAGCTGGCCAAGCTGCCCGGTCGCGCGCTCTCGGCCGTCGCCGAGGTGAGTGGCGAGTTCGGCGGTCGCGCGTATCCGGCTGACGAGAAGCTCGAGCTGAAGGTCGGCGCGCAGGTGATGTTCCTGCGCAACGACGCGGGCGGCGAGGGCCGCTGGGTCAACGGCACGATCGGCGAGGTGGTCAAGATCACCGACACGGTCACGGTCGATGTCGACGGGGAGCGCCACGAGGTGCGACCCGCCACCTGGGAGCGCTATCGCTACAGCTACTCGGCGGTCACGAAGACCCTGAACAAGGATGTCGTCGCCGAGTTCACGCAGTTCCCGTTGCGACTGGCCTGGGCGGTCACCATCCACAAGTCGCAGGGCAAGAGCTACGACCGCGCCATCGTGGATCTCGGCGAGCGCAGCTTCGCACCCGGCCAGACCTACGTCGCCCTGTCGCGGCTGACGGCACTCGACGGGTTGTACCTGACGCGTCCGCTTCGGCCGAGCGACATCATCGTCGACGAGAACGTGACCCGGTTCATGAGCAGAGCGACGGCGCTCCCGGGGATCGCGGCGGCGGCATCTCGGGTCTGAGCCGGCTGCAGAGATCACGTTTTGGTGACGCCCGGTGAACACCGCGTGTTCGCGGTTGAAACCCGTCGGCGGTATTCGCTACGGTGAACACTCACGCCGACTCGAAAGGAGGCCGAACAACATGATTTCTCTGAACCTGATCTCTCTGGCAGAGACGAAGACCGCAGCAACGCCCGTTGCAGACGGATTCGCACGCATCCGTACGGCCCGCTTCGCCGGCACGCGTTCACACGCAGTCGCATAGCCCGCACTCGCGGTCTCTCCGACGTCGGCGAAGCAGTCCCGGATCTCCGGTTGACGCTCGCGCTCCTCGGTTGATCCACGCCCGTCCCTCAGACGACACGTGTCTCGTGCCCGGTGTCGTCGGCGGGGCCCACCCGGCCCCGCCGCCCCTCCCGGATGCCGTTCGCCACCCGCGACCGGGCATCCGTCTGCGCCGACCCGGGCCATGACACCGAGGCCGGCACGAACAAAGGAATCACCATGAACACGCAAGTCCTCGAGGCTCATCCGAGCCCCGTGCGCTCCACTCAGCATGTCGCAACCCATCCCTCGGCCGGCAGCCTCGATGCCTCGCGCAGCACCGCTGCCGACCGCATCGCTCTGCGACTGGGCATGGCTCTGGTCATCTGGGGTCGCAGAAATGTCGACCGCGCCGACGCCCGCGCTCGCGCGGCCGCACACGGCGTCAACGAACGGAGCCGGATCAATCGAGAGCTCGCAGCGGAACGCGCACTGCTGCTCTCGGTGCCGCGGCGATGACCGCGCGACCGCTCGGATCGAGCGCACACACCAGGAACGACCCGCTGTCTTCGGACCGCGGGTCGTTCCGTCTGTGAGGGGTGCCTACGAGGTGACGGCGGTCTTCACGGAACGTTCGGCACCGAGGCCGACCGCGAGAAGAACGACCGCGCTCGCGAAGTGCAGCACGTTGTCCGTGCCGTTGAAGGCCAGGAGGTTGAAACCGGTGCCGATGACGAACAACCCCGCGAGCCCGAGCACGAGGAACACGGCACCCACGACGGTATTGACGATCTTGGCGGCTGCCACGTTCGACAGCCCCGCGGTCATCAGAGCCGCGGCGATCAGGATGTCGACGGCAGCTCCCGCGGCACTGATCGAGAAGATCCCGAGCAGCAGCCGACCGGTCCCGGCGATGCCGGCCGGCGCCGCGACGAAGAACCCGGCAACGCCGAACACCAGATAAAGCGCACCGACGATGACCGCAGTGAGGCGATTCGGCGACGACAGCATGACGGGCCCGCTCTACTCCGCGAGGTGGGTCTCGAGGAACACCGTGGTGCGGGCGAACGCGAGCGCGGCCGCGCGGGTGTCGAGGAACGCCGGGACGCTCGTGTTGGCGAATCCGTGCTCGGTCCCCGCATAGCCGTGCTGGGTCACCGGCGTGCCGTTCTCGCGCAGTCGGCTGACGAACTGCTCGGGGCTGCCGGTGTCGGGCCAGTCGTCCTGCTCGGCGAAGTGCAGCATCACCGGGCACGGGATGATGCCGGGTTGCGTGGACGGCAGGGTCGCGTAGTAGGCGACCGCGACATCCACCTCGCCCGCCTGCGCCACCTGCAGGGCGAGACCGCCGCCCATCGAGAAGCCGACGACGCCCGCTCGTGGGGAACCGTCGGCGATGGCGGCCCCGATCTCGCCGATGACGGCGGCGCGGGCGTCGGTGCCCGAGAGCTGCTCGAGCAGGATGTCGGCCTGATCGTCGTCGTCGGTCGCGACGCCGTTGTAGAGGTCGGGCACGACCACGCGAAAGCCGCCCCGGGTCGCCAGCGCCTCGGCGTACGGGGTCAGCCAGGGCAGACGCCCGAACTCGTCATGTAGGACCACGACAACGGGCGCGCCCGTTTCGCCGAAGACGAGCGGGACGCCGGGCGACGGGATCGGGATGAGTTCGGCCACCCAGCCCTCCGTTCCGAACTCCCGGGGATGGAGCGGATGACGGGAATCGAACCCGCGCTATCAGCTTGGGAAGCTGAAGTTCTGCCATTGAACTACATCCGCGCGCTGGAGCTTGGAAGGAAGGCCATTTCTGGCCTTCCTGCGACGCCAGCGCCGATGCCCGTCTCGGGCATCGGATTCCAGCGCGGTACTCCGCCGCCCAGTGTAACCAACCCTCCCGGTAACCTCATCCCATGCTCCTCAGTGACCGTGACATCCGGGCCGAACTCGACACCGGCCGGATCGGCCTCGACCCGCTTGACCGCGAGATGATCCAGCCCTCGAGCATCGATGTGCGCCTCGATCGCTTCTTCCGCCTGTTCGACAACCACAAGTACCCGTTCATCGACCCCGCAGAGGATCAGCCCGACCTGACGCACCTGATCGAAACCAAGGATGACGACCCCTTCATCCTGCACCCGGGCGAGTTCGTGCTCGGGTCGACCTACGAGCTGGTGACCCTCCCGGACGATATCGCGGCACGGTTGGAGGGCAAGAGCTCGCTCGGTCGGCTCGGCCTGCTGACCCATTCGACCGCCGGATTCGTCGACCCCGGGTTCTCGGGCCACGTCACCCTCGAGCTCAGCAATGTCGCGACCCTGCCGATCAAGCTGTGGCCGGGGATGAAGATCGGCCAGCTCTGCTTCATCCGCACGAGTTCGCCGGTCGACAACCCCTACGGTTCCGGCCCGTACGGCAACCGCTACCAGGGCCAGCGCGGTCCGACCGCATCGCGGTCGTTCCAGAACTTCCACCGCACCGACGTGACGGTGACGGATGCCGGGGCACCGGGCGCCTAGTGACGCCTGAGCCTCAGGCCCCGAACTCCGTCCACTCGGCGAGCTGCAGCACCAGCCAGGGACTGAAGGCGAACGGAGCGGCCTCGACGGCCTCGCGCAGATCCTCGGGGTGGATCCAGGCCCACTCGGCGACCTCGTCGGCGGCGGGCACCGGGTCCACATCGACCGTGGCGCGGTACACCGGACACACCTCGTTCTCGACGATCCCGGATGCGTCGACCGCCCGGTAGCGGAAGTCCGGCAAGACGACCTCGAGCTCGCCGAGCGCGAGGCCCAGCTCGCGTTCCGCCCGCCGCCGGATCGCCACGTCGTCGAGCTCGCCCGGCCCGGGATGCCCGCAGAACGAGTTGGTCCAGACGCCGGGCCAGGTCAGCTTGCCCAACGCGCGGCGGGTGACGAGCACGCGCCCATCGGCTGAGAACACGTGGCACGAGAACGCGCGGTGCAGCGGGGTGTCCCGGGTGTGCACGGTGGCCTTCTCGGCCGTGCCGATCGGAGCGCCCGCGTCGTCGACGAGGACCACCAGCTCCGCGGCATCCGGGTCGGCGGTGACCGAGGGGATCAGGGTTTCTCGAGAGGGCGACATGGGACCGGTTAGTCTGCGTTCGTGGATGTTTCGGAGCTGCGAGCCGTCGCTGAGAAGCGGCAGACGCAGGTCGACGCCGTGCTCGGGCGCTTCTTCAGCCTAGCCAAGAAGCGGGCGCTCGCCCTGGGGCCCGAGTATCTCGAACTCTGGAACGAGCTCGAACTCAACACGGCCGGGGGCAAACGGTTCCGCCCGCGCATGGTGTTCGCCGCGTATGAGGCGCTCGGCGGAACCGATCTCGAGTCGCCCGCCTACATCGGGGCAGCCTTCGAGCTGCTGCACACCGCTCTCATCGTGCACGACGACGTGATCGACCGCGACTTCGTGCGCCGGGGCGCACCCAACATCGCTGGGAGCTTCCGGCAGCGTGCCCGCTCGGCGGGAGCCAGCGAGGCCGATGCCGAGCACCGCGGCATCAGCGCCGCCGTGATCGCCGGCGACCTCGCCCTGTTCAACGCCTACCGCCTCATCGACCGCAGCGGAGTGGATGACGCCACCCGCGAGCGGCTGCTCGAGGTCATGGACGACGCCCTGTTCGCCAGCGCGGCGGGCGAGCTGATCGACGTCGACTTCTCGTGGATCCCCGAGGTGCCCCGCGTGGACGACATCCTCGCGATGGAGCGACTGAAGACGGCCGTCTACTCCTTCGAGTGCCCGCTGCAGGCGGGTGCCATCCTCGCGGGCGCCGACGAGGCGACCGTGACGACGCTGGGCGAGTTCGGCCGCGACATCGGGATCGCCTATCAACTCGTCGACGACCTGCTCGGCGTCTTCGGTACGGAGGCAGACACCGGCAAGACGACCGTCGGCGACCTGCGCGAAGGCAAACGGACCGTGCTGATCGCCTATGCGACGGCGGTCGCAGGGTGGGACGAGCACGCCGCGCTGTTCGGCGACCCCGGGCTGAGCGACGACGACGCGGCGAGCCTGCGCGGCCACCTCGTCGACTGCGGGGCCAAGGGCTTCGCCGAGGGCCTTGCCCGTTACTACGCGAACCGCGCCCTCGCCCGGCTGCTCGAACCGCACATCCCGCTCGCCCTGAGGGCCGAGCTGCACCCGGTGGCCGACGACGTGCTCGCCAGGGTCAAGTGATGGCGGTCTGATGAGCAAGCAGACCGATGACGGCGGACCACGGCTCGCCCTCTACGGGGCGGTCGCCGAGGAGGCGGCCAGCCTGGTGATCCGGCGCTACTCGACCTCGTTCGGGTTGGCGGCGCGGCTGCTCGGCACGAACGTGCGACAGCCGGTGCGGAACATCTACGCGCTGGTACGCGTCGCCGACGAGATCGTCGACGGGGGCGCTGACGAAGCAGGGCTCGACCCCGCGATCGCGGCGCGGCTGCTCGACGAGCTCGAGCAGGAGACCGAGCGCGCGATGCAGGAGGGCTACAGCTCGAATCTCGTGGTCCACGCCTTCGCGGGCACGGCGCGTGCCGCCGGGTTCGGCGCCGAGCTCACCCGCCCCTTCTTCGCGTCGATGCGCATGGACCTCAGCGCCACCGAGCACGATCAGGCGAGCTTCGAAACCTACATCTACGGTTCGGCGGAGGTGGTCGGCCTGATGTGCCTGCGCGTCTTCCTGCGCGACACCGGGCGCGCATACTCGGATGACGAACTCGCCACCCTCGAGACCGGCGCGCGGGCGCTCGGCTCGGCCTTCCAGAAAGTGAACTTCTTGCGCGATCTCGCCGCCGACCTCACGGCGCTCGGCCGCTCGTACTTCCCGGGCGTGGACGCCGCAGCCCTCACCGACGCGCAGAAGAACGCGCTGCTCGATGACATCGACGCCGAATTGGCGACGGCGGGCACCAGCATCCCGTTGCTTCCGACCAGTTCGCGGCGCGCGGTCGCCACGGCCCAGCGGTTGTTCGCCGAGCTCTCGCGTCGACTGCGGGCGGTGCCCGCCGCATCCCTGCTCACCACGCGGGTGCGCGTGCCCGATCCGGCGAAGCTGCGGATCGCGGTCGGCGCGTGGAACACGCCGGGCGATCGCAAGGCGGTGGCCGGATGACGCGCGCCATCGTCATCGGCGGCGGGATCGCCGGCCTCGCCTCGGCGGCCCTGCTCGCCCGCGACGGCTACCAGGTGACCCTGCTCGAGAAGAACGCCGAGTTCGGCGGGCGCGCCGGCTCGTGGGAGCACGAGGGATTCCGCTTCGACACCGGGCCGTCGTGGTACCTGATGCCCGAGGTGTTCGATCACTTCTTCCGGTTGTTGGGCACCACGGCCGACGAGCAGCTCGAGCTGGTGCAACTCGACCCGGGCTACCGCGTGTTCGGCGAGGGGTACGACGCACCGCTCGACATCTCCGCCGACGCCGAGGAGAACATCGAGCTCTTCGAGAGTGTCGAACGCGGGGCCGGCGCGAAGCTGCGCCGCTACCTCGACGACGCGGTGGAGATCTACCAGCTCGCGATCCAGAAGTTCCTCTACTCGACCTTCGAGAAGCTCTCGCCGGTCTTCACGCGCGAGGTGATCGGCAAGGGCCGCAAGCTCAGCTCCCTGCTTCTCACGCCGCTGTCGCGATTGACGGCGCGCACGGTGAAGGACCGGCGACTGCGGCAGATCCTCGGATACCCGGCCGTCTTCCTGGGGTCGTCGCCCGATCGTGCGCCGAGCATGTACTCGCTGATGAGCCACCTCGATCTGGTCGAGGGGGTGCTCTATCCGATGGGCGGATTCACCCGCGTGATCGAGGCGATCGCGGCGCTTGCCGCGGCGGAGGGGGTCGAGCTGCGATCCGGGGTGACGGTGCGTCAGATCCTGGTCGAGGACGGCGCCGCAACCGGCGTCGAGTTCGCCGATGCGGACGGCGCTGTCGGCTTCCTCGACGCCGACCTGGTCATCTCGACGGCCGACCTGCATCACAGCGAGACCGCGCTGCTTGCCGAGGAATCGCAGCGCACCTTCCCGCAGAGCTACTGGGACGACCGGGTCGCCGGGCCGAGCGCTCTGCTCCTCTACCTCGGGGTGTCGGGCGAGCTGCCCGAGCTCGAGCACCACTCGCTGTTCTTCTCCGCCGACTGGAAGAGCAACTTCGACGCCATCTTCGGCAAGGCACCGCACGTGCCCGCCGATCCCTCGCTCTACGTCTGCAAGCCGAGCGGGGTGGACCCCGAGGTGGCGCCGGACGGCGCTGAGAACGTCTTCGTGCTCGTGCCGCTGCCGGCGGATCCGACGCTCGGCCACGGCGGGATCGACCGCGGCGGCGACGAGGCGATCGAAGCCCTCGCCGACTCGGTGATTGCGCAGATCGCGACCGCGGCCGGCATCCCGGACCTCGCCGACCGCATCGTGGTGCGCCGCACCGTCGGCCCCGCGGACTTCGTCGACAACCTCAACTCCTGGAAGGGCAGCGCCCTCGGTCCTGCCCACACGCTGCGGCAGAGCGCCTTCTTCCGGGCGGGGAATGTGAGCACCAAGGTGAAGAACCTGTACTTCGCGGGCTCCTCGACGATTCCCGGCATCGGTCTGCCGATGTGCCTGATCAGCGCCGAGCTCGTGGTGAAGCGGCTGCGCGGCGACGTCTCGCCCGCCCCCCTGGCCGAGCCGCTGCAGGCGACCCGGTGAACGGTCTGTACCTGGTCGGCCTGTTGGTGGCGCTGATCGGGATGGTCGTCCTCGATCTGCGCTTCCGGCTGTTCTTCGGCCGGGCACCACGCCGGGCTGCCATCGTGCTGGTGCTCGGCGTCGCCTTCTTCCTGGCGTGGGATCTCGCGGGCGTGGGTCTGCACATCTTCTTCCGCGGCGGCTCGGGCTGGTTGCTCGGTGTGCAGCTGGCGCCCGAGGTGCCGCTCGAGGAGCTCTTCTTCCTCACTTTGCTCTGCTACCTGACGATGAACGTCTACGGCGCGCTGACCAGGCCGCGACGGGGGTCCGCGTGACCTACTGGCTGCTCAACCTGGGCTTTCTCGCCGTCGTCGCGGCAGTCGCGGTCGCCGCACTGCTCGCGCGTCGCGTTCCACGCTGGCGGCTCGTCGGTCTCACGGCGATCGTGATGGTGGTGATGACCGCGGTGTTCGACAACGTGCTGGTGGGCGTCGGGATCGTGGCGTACGACCAGGCGCGGATCAGCGGCATCCGGATCGGCGTCGCCCCCATCGAGGACTTCGCCTACGCGATCGCCGCCGTCGTGCTGCTGCCCAGCCTGTGGTCGCTGCTGACACCCCGAGCCGCCGAGGCGCCGCGATGATCCGCGACCTGTTCCTCACCAGCCGCCCGCTGAGCTGGGTGAACACCGCGTTCCCCTTCGCGGCGGCGTACTTCGTGGTCACCGGCCGCCTGGACGTCACCTTCGTGGTGGGCACCCTGTTCTTCTTGGTGCCGTACAACCTGGCGATGTACGGCATCAACGACGTGTTCGACTACGAGTCCGATCTGCACAACCCGCGCAAGGGCGGTGTCGAGGGGGCGCTGCTGCCGCCTGAGCACCATCGAGTCACCCTGTGGACGGCCGTGCTGCTCCCGGTCCCCTTCGTCGTGTACCTGGTGATCGTCGGCAGCTGGCTCAGCGACGTCGTTCTCGCCATCAGCCTGTTCGCTGTGGTGGCGTATTCGGCGAAGGGGCTGCGTTTCAAGGAGCGGCCCTTCCTCGACTCCCTCACCTCGAGCACGCATTTCGTGAGCCCGGCGGTGTTCGGGTTGGCGCTGGCGTCGGTCACGCCGACCTGGCCGCTCGTCGCCGTGTTGACCGCCTACTTCCTCTGGGGAATGGCGTCGCACGCCTTCGGGGCCGTGCAAGACATCCAGGCCGATCGCGAGGGCGGCATCGGGTCCATCGCCACGGTCATCGGCGGGCGCGCGACCGTGCGCCTGGCGCTCGCGCTCTACCTGGTGGCTGGCGTCCTGCTCCTGTTCACCAGCTGGCCAGGTCCCCTCGCGGCGGCCCTGGTCGTGCCCTACGCCGTGAACGTGGCGCCGTGGTGGAACGTGACCGATGTCACCGCGGCATCCGCGAACCGCGGGTGGCGGCGGTTCCTCTGGCTGAACTTCGTGACCGGATTCCTGGTCACCATGCTGCTGATCGCGTGGGTGCTGCTGCGACGATGAAGATCAGCCCCTGGCTCGCTCGGGGCCCTTCACCGGGATGAGGATCAGCAGCCCGACGAAGATCACCAGCACGATGCCCAGGATGCCGAAGTACTGCTGGCCCGAGACGGTCACGAACAGCGTGAACAGAGCGGGCGCGATGAACGTCGCCGCGCGACCCGTCGTCGCGTAGAGGCCGAACACCTCGCCCTCGCGTCCGGCGGGAACGAGCCGCGACAAGAAGGTCCGGCTGGCGGACTGGGCGGGACCGACGAAGAGGCAGAGCGCGAGGCCCGCCGTCCAGAACACGAGCTGGCCGCCGTCGTGCAGCACGAACACCAGCATCCCGCTGACGACGAGGCCGGCCAGCGCCGTGATGATGACGGGCTTCGGGCCGACCCGGTCGTCCAAGGTCCCGACTGCGACGGTCGAGAGACCCGCGACGACGTTGGCGGCGATCGCGAAGATGATCACCTCGCCGGCCGAGAACCCGAACGTGCCGGCGGCGAGAACGCCGCCGAAGGTGAAGACGCCCGTCAGCCCGTCGCGGAAGATCGCGCTGGCCAGCAGGAACCAGATGGTCCGCCGGCTCTCGCGCCACAGGGCCGCGATGTCCTTACCGAGACGCACATAGGCGGCGAAGAATCCGACCCGGTCGCGCTTGACGGCGGCGGGTGGTTGGTACTCGGGGACCGCGAGCAGCACGGGAAGCGCCGACGCGACGAACCAGACGGCGGCGATCAGCATCGAGACCCGCACCGACAGCCCGTTGGCCGAGGTGACGCCGAAGAGTCCGACGTCCGGGTGGATGAAGCCGAAGTACAGGATCAGCAGCAGCACGATGCCGCCGAAGTAGCCCATCGCCCAGCCGAACCCGCTGACGCGCCCCACGGTCTTGCGTGTCGAGACCTGGATCAGCATGGCGTTGTAGTTGACCGCCGCCAACTCGTAGAAGACGGTGCCGACGCCCAGCAGCCCGACGCCCAGCCAGAGCAGGGTCGGACTCGGGGTGACGAAGTAGAGCGCGGCGATGCACAGCACCACGACAGCCGTGTTCACGGCGAGCCAGAACTTGCGGCGACCCGATCCGTCAGATCGCTGCCCGGTCACCGGAGCCAGCAGCAGCACCACGAGTCCCGAGATGGTCAGGCCCAGGCCGATCGCCGACGAGGCCGCGACGGTTCCCCCGAAACCCTTGGTGCTCGTCAGGTAGACCGTGAAGACGAAGGTGGTCACGACCGCGTTGAAGGCCGACGACCCCCAGTCCCAGAACGCCCACGCGACGACCTGCTTGCCCGGGATCTTGCGGTCGGCTTGCAGCTCGAGGCCGGGAACGAGTGTCGGGGTCCCGGCCGGTCCCGGTCCGTAGAGGTCGGTCATGGCAGCACGCTACTTTCCGCGGGTGAACGCCCGGCGTCGGGTGACGCACGATGCTGTGCGTGGTCACATCCTGCCGTCCGGCGGCGGAAATATCGACAGCGCCACGATGGTTGAGTCAGCTGCGCTCAAGTTTCTCGCTCGGGCGCTTGACAAAGTTATCCACAGGCTGGAAAACTTGACAGCGCTCGACTCAAGTCGGGCATCCGGACTTACAAGGAGCAGACACTCACATGGCTCGAGCAGTTGGAATCGACCTCGGAACCACCAACTCGGTGGTCTCCGTGCTCGAAGGTGGCGAGCCCACCGTCATCGCGAACGCCGAAGGTTTCCGCACGACCCCGTCGGTCGTGGCCTTCACCAAGGACGGCGAGGTGCTGGTCGGCGAGACCGCCAAGCGCCAGGCCGTCACCAACGTCGACCGCACCATCTCGTCGGTCAAGCGCCACATGGGCACCGACTGGAAGGTCGAGATCGACGGTAAGAAGTACACCCCGCAGGAGATCTCGGCGCGCATCCTCGCCAAGCTGAAGCGCGACGCCGAGCAGTACCTGGGTGAAGACGTCACGGACGCCGTCATCACGGTTCCGGCGTACTTCAACGACGCCGAGCGCCAGGCCACCAAGGAGGCCGGTGAGATCGCGGGCCTCAACGTGCTCCGCATCATCAACGAGCCCACCGCGGCTGCGCTCGCCTACGGACTCGACAAGGGCAAGGAGGACGAGCTCATCCTGGTCTTCGACCTCGGTGGCGGCACCTTCGACGTCTCTCTGCTCGAGGTGGGCAAGGACGACGACTTCAGCACCATCCAGGTGCGCGCGACGGCCGGTGACAACCGCCTCGGCGGCGACGACTGGGACCAGCGCATCGTCGAGTACCTGATCAAGAAGTTCAAGGACACGACCGGCGTGGACGTCAGCAACGACAAGATCGCCAAGCAGCGTCTCAAGGAGGCCGCCGAGCAGGCGAAGAAGGAGCTGTCGAGCTCGACGAGCACGAACATCCAGCTCCCGTACCTGTCGCTGACCGAGAACGGCCCCGCCAACCTCGACGAGTCGCTCACCCGCGCGCAGTTCGAGCAGATGACCAGCGACCTGCTCGACCGCACCAAGAAGCCCTTCCAGGACGTCATCAAGGAAGCCGGCATCAAGGTGGGCGACATCTCGCACGTGGTCCTGGTCGGTGGATCGACCCGCATGCCCGCCGTCACCGAGCTCGTCAAGAAGCTCACCGGCGGCAAGGAGCCCAACAAGGGCGTCAACCCGGATGAGGTGGTCGCCGTCGGTGCCGCCCTCCAGGCCGGCGTGCTGAAGGGCGAGCGCAAGGACGTGCTGCTCATCGACGTCACCCCCCTGAGCCTCGGAATCGAGACCAAGGGCGGCATCATGACCAAGCTCATCGAGCGCAACACGGCCATCCCGACCAAGCGGAGCGAGACCTTCACCACCGCCGACGACAACCAGCCCTCGGTGGCGATCCAGGTGTTCCAGGGCGAGCGTGAGTTCACCCGCGACAACAAGCCGCTCGGCACCTTCGAGCTGACCGGGATCGCGCCGGCCCCGCGCGGGGTCCCGCAGATCGAGGTCACCTTCGACATCGACGCGAACGGCATCGTGCACGTCGGAGCCAAGGACAAGGGCACCGGCAAGGAGCAGTCGATGACCATCACGGGCGGCTCGTCGCTGCCCAAGGAGGACATCGAGCGCATGGTGCGCGAGGCCGAGGAGCACGCGGCGGAAGACAAGGCGCGCCGCGAGGCCGCCGAGGTCCGCAACAACGCGGAGCAGCTCGCCTACTCGATCGACAAGCTGATCAAGGACAACGAGGACAAGCTGCCGGATGACGTGAAGACCGAGGTCCAGGCCGACGTCGACGCGCTGAAGACCGCGCTGCAGTCCGAGGACGAGGCCGCCGTCAAGGAGGCTTTCGACAAGCTGAACGCCAGCCAGACCAAGCTCGGAGAGGCCATCTACGCGGCCGGCTCCAACGAGGGGTCCGCGGCCGACGGCGCCGAGGAGCCTGCTCCCGAGTCGAGTGACGAGGACATCGTCGACGCCGAGATCGTGGAAGAGGACGAGCCCAAGGAGCCCAAGGGACCTAAGGGGCCGAAGAAGTAGCGATGGCTGTTCACGACAAGGGCCCGACAGGCCCCGATGAGTCCGAGGAACCGGTCGTCCGCGACAAGCGGAAGATCGATCCCGAGACCGGAGACGTGCGTGAGGCGGCGGAGGTCGACAGCGACGGCCTGATCGAGGCCGAAGGCCCCGACGTCGAGCTGAGCGATGCCGACGCCGCCTTGCTGGCGGAGGCCGAGCGCGACCTAGTCGGCGAGTACCGCGACCGGGCCGCTCGCGCGGAGGCGGAGTTGAAGAACTTCCGCACCCGCGTCGAGCGGGATCGCGTGGCCAACCGCGAGGCCGTCATCGCCGAGGTCATCCGCACCCTGCTTCCGGCGATCGACGACCTCGATCGTGCCGAAGCGCACGGCGACCTGACCGAGGGCAGCCCGCTGGCGATCATCGCGCAGAAGCTCCGAGCCGGGTTCGACCGCTACGGCCTGCGCCACATCGGGCAGGTCGGTGAGGCGTTCGATCCCCAGGTGCACGAGGCGATCGTCCAGGTTCCGACGGCAGGCGTGACCTCCAACACCGTGGCGGATGTGATCGAGCCGGGCTACGCGCTCGGCGAGCGTCTCATCCGCGCGGCCAAGGTCGCCGTCAGCGTTCCCGAGTAATCCAGACAACCCGAGAGAAGGCCCGTGGCCAGTCAGGATTGGTTCGACAAGGACTTCTACGCCGTTCTCGGCGTGAAGAAGGACGTGTCCGACGCCGACCTCAAGAAGACCTATCGCAAGCTCGCGCGGCAGTTCCACCCGGACTCCAACGCGGGTGACGCGAAGGCCGAGGCGCGCTTCAAGGAGATCAGCGAGGCGTACTCGGTGCTCTCCGACAAGGAGCTTCGCACCGAGTACGACCAGGTGCGCGCGATGGGCAGCGGCGCCCGATTTACCTCGGGCGGCGGGCCCAACGCGGGCTTCGAGGACGTCTTCGGCGGCCTGTTCAACCAGGGCGGCCGTGGTCGGCAGAGCGCCGGCTTCGAAGACCTGCTGGGCGGGATGTTCGGCGGTCGCGGCGGCGGTTTCGGCAGCGCGAGCGGTGGCTTTCAGGGATTCGGCGGCCCCACCCGGGGCGCCGACATCACCGCGAACACCACCCTCGACTTCTTGACGGCCATCCGCGGCGAGACCGTGAGCTTGCAGATGCAGAGCGGCCGCGAGACGAAGGTGAAGATCCCGGCCGGCGTCGCCGACGGTCAGAAGATCAAGCTGAAGGGCAAGGGCAACCCGAGCCCGGATGGCGGCGAGGCCGGCGACTTGGTGATCACGGTCACCGTGCGCAAGCATCCGATCTTCGAGCGCGACGGTCTCAACCTGCGCCTGGATGTGCCGATCACCTTCGCCGAGGCGGCACTGGGCGCGACCATCGAGGTCCCGACCCTCGAGGGCGCGCCGGTCAAGCTGCGCGTGGCGCCGGGAACCCCGAGTGGACGTGTGCTGCGCGTCAAGGGCCGCGGCGTCACCACCCCCAAGGGCACCGGCGACCTGCTGGCGACCGTGGTGGTGGCGGTGCCGAGTCACCTCACGCCGGCAGCCAAGGAGGCGCTCGAGGCTTTCGTCGCGGCGATGCCCGACGAGAACCCTCGCGACGAGCTGCTGGCGCAGGGAGCGCATCGCTGATGAGAGGAGGCCGGAGATGAATGTCGACGAGAACAGCCCGCTGTTCGCCATCGCGATCGCGGCCGAGCTCAGCGGCATGCACCCGCAGACCCTTCGGCAGTACGACCGACTCGGCATGGTGAGCCCGCGGCGCACCGCCGGGCAGTCCCGCCGGTACACGATGCGCGACGTCGTGCAGCTGCGCGAGATCGCGCGACTGAGCGCCGAGGGGCTCAATCTGGCCGGCATCCGTCGCATCCTCGAGCTCGAGAATCAGGTGAACGCGCTGACGGCCCGCGTGCATGAGCTCGAGGCGACGCTCGCCGATGAACTGCTCGCTCGTCCGGGCCGGCGCGTCTTCGCGGCAGGTGCCGAGGGCGACGTGATCTCGCTCCGCACCGGGGAGCGTGCCAAGAAGGCAAATCAACTCGTGGTCTGGCGGCCCTTCGGGTCGCGAGGCTAAAACAGAATCGACAACGGAGAATCCATGGCGAACATGCAGGGCGCCCCGACCTCGGGACAGCAAGAGGAGCAGAAGAGCGCCCTCGAGCAGTACGGCATCAACCTCACCGAGATCGCGAAGAGCGGCAAACTCGACCCGGTCATCGGGCGGGATGCCGAGATCCGGCGCATCAGCCAGGTGCTGACCCGCCGCACCAAGAACAACCCGGTGCTCATCGGCGAGCCCGGCGTCGGCAAGACGGCCGTCGTCGAGGGACTCGCTCAGCGCATCGTCGCGGGCGACGTCGCCGACTCGCTGAAGGACAAGCAGCTGGTCTCGCTCGACCTGGCCGCGCTGGTCGCCGGTGCGAAGTACCGCGGTGAGTTCGAGGAGCGCCTGAAGGCGGTGCTCAAAGAGATCACCGAGTCCGAGGGCCGCGTCATCACCTTCATCGACGAGCTGCACACCCTCATGGGCGCGGGCGGTGGCGAGGGCTCGGTCGCGGCGGCGAACATGCTCAAGCCGATGCTCGCGCGCGGCGAGCTGCGCCTGATCGGCGCCACGACGCTCAACGAGTACCGCGAATACATCGAGAAGGACGCCGCGCTCGAGCGCCGCTTCCAGCAGGTCTACGTGGGTGAGCCCAGCGTCGAAGACACCGTCGCGATCCTGCGCGGGCTCAAGGAGCGCTACGAGGCCCACCACAAGGTGACGATCGCCGACAGCGCGCTGGTGGCCGCGGCGTCCCTGAGCAATCGGTACATCACCGCCCGCCAGCTGCCCGACAAGGCGATCGACCTGATCGACGAGGCGGCATCTCGGCTCAAGATGGAGATCGACTCGAGCCCGGTCGAGATCGACGAGCTCAAGCGTGCCGTCGACCGGCTGCGCATCGAGGAGCTCGCGCTCAAGAAGGAGAAGGACCAGGCCTCGAAGGTGCGGCTCGAGAAGCTGCGCGACGACATGCACGCCAAGGAGGCGCAGCTCGATCAGTTGCAGACGCGATGGCAGGCCGAGAAGGCCGGGTTGCACAGCGTCGGCGACCTGAAGAGCAAGCTCAACGACGCGCGCATCGACCTCGACCGCGCCATGCGCGAGCAGCGCTACCAGGACGCCTCGAAGCTCAACTACGAGGTGATCCCGGGCATCGAGAAGCAGCTCGCCGCCGCCGAGGCGGTCGAGCAGCAGGGTCCGCGCATGGTCAACGACCAGGTGACCGACGAGGACATCGCGGCGGTCGTCGCGGCCTGGACCGGCATCCCGGTCGCCAAGCTGCGCCAGGGTGAGACCGAGAAGCTGCTGCATCTCGAGACCGAACTGGGCAAGCGCCTCATCGGTCAGAAGGATGCGGTGCGCGCCGTCAGCGAGGCGGTGCGCCGCACGCGCGCCGGCATCTCCGACCCCGACCGGCCGACCGGCTCGTTCCTGTTCCTCGGACCCACGGGCGTCGGCAAGACCGAGCTCGCCAAGGCGCTCGCGGCCTACCTGTTCGACGACGAGAAGGCTCTCGTGCGGATCGACATGAGCGAGTACGGCGAGAAGTTCTCGGTGTCGCGCCTGGTCGGGGCCCCTCCCGGGTACGTGGGATACGAGCAGGGCGGCCAGCTGACCGAGGCAGTGCGCCGCCGGCCCTATTCGGTGATCCTGCTCGACGAGGTCGAGAAGGCGCATCCCGAGGTGTTCGACGTTCTGCTGCAGGTGCTCGACGACGGCCGCCTGACCGACGGGCAGGGGCGCACGGTCGACTTCCGGAACACCATCCTGATCCTGACCAGCAATCTGGGCAGCCAGTTCCTGGTCGACCAGAACCTCGACTGGGAGCAGAAGACCCAGGCGGTCAACGAATTGGTGCGCCAGGCCTTCAAGCCGGAGTTCGTGAACCGCCTCGACGACATCGTGATCTTCTCGCCGCTCAGCGAGGAGGATCTCGGCCAGATCGTGTCGCTGTACATCGACCGGCTCGAGAAGCGGCTCGGCGAGCGCCGGCTGCAACTGGCCGTCACCCCGGATGCCCGGGCCTGGCTCGCGGAGCGCGGCTACGACCCGATCTACGGGGCGCGTCCGCTGCGGCGCCTCATGCAGCACGAGATCGACGACAAGCTGGCGCGCGCCCTCTTGGCCGGCGAGATCCAGGACGGCGACACCGTCATGGTCGACCTGAAGGGCGACGAGTTGACGGTCGCGCGCTTCGCGGCCGCCGACGTGGCGCCGCCGGTCGCGGATGCGGAGAGCGAGAACGCCTAGGCGCCGGCCCTCTTCACGTCGTCGCGCTCGAGCAGCGCATCCCTGACCTTCTTGCGCAGGACCTTGCCGATCAGCGACTTGGGCAGTTCGTCGACGAAATAGACCTGCTTGGGCACCTTGTACGCGGCCAGGTTCTGGCGCGCGTAGGCGCGCAGGGCCTCGGCATCCACGGTTTCGCCAGGCTTCTGGACGACGGCGGCGACGACGTGCTCCCCGTCGCGAGCGCTCGGCAGCCCGACGATCGCGATGTCGGCGACGCCGCTGAACCCGCGCAGCGCGTCTTCCACTTCGGTGGGGGCGACGTTGAAGCCGCCGGTGATGACCAGTTCTTTGATGCGGTCGACGATCTTGATGAACCCGTCGGCATCCATCGTGGCGATGTCGCCGGTTCGGTACCAGCCGTCGACGAAGACATCGGCCGTCTCGTTGGGCTTGTTCCAGTAGCCGCTCATCACCTGCGGACCCTTGGCGAGCAGTTCGCCGCGCTCGCCCTGCGCCACATCCGTGGTCGGGTCGTCGGGATCGACGATGCGGATGTCGGTGCCGGGCAGCGGCAGACCGATCGTCCCTTGGCGCCGGTTGTCGGCGACCGGATTGGCGGTCAGCACCGGACTGGTCTCGCTGAGCCCGTACCCCTCGACCAGGTATCCCTTCGTCAGCTTCTCCCAGGGCGAGATCACCGATTGCGACAGCGGCATCGCCCCCGAGATCGCGATCTCGATTCCTTCGAGCGAGACGTTCTTCGCCTTCGCGGCCGCCGTCAGGCGCTCGTAGATCGGCGGGACGGCCGGCAGGAATGTCGGCGGCCGCTTCTTGATGACCGGCAGCACCAGGTCGGGATCGAAGCGCGGAAACAGAACGAGGCGCGCGCCCATGCTCATCGCGAAGGTGAGGCAGAGCGTCAGCCCGTAGGCGTGGAACAACGGGAGCACGGCGTGCACGCTCGCGGTGCCGCGCGTGATGGTCGGCACCCAGGCGCGCGCCTGTGCGGCGTTCACCCCGAGGTTCAGGTGCGTGAGGGTCGCGCCTTTGGGGTTGCCCGTGGTGCCGCTGGTGTACTGGATGACCGCGACATCGGCCACCGTCGGTCCCGGCACCGAGGGCTTGATGGCCTCGTCGCCGAGCAGGTCGCGCCACGGCACCACGTCGGACACCTTGGTGGTGAGCTCGCCGCGCTGCTTTCTGGCCGCCGGGATCGGCAGCCGCAGCAGGAATCGCAAGCGGGCCGGCATCGCCCGGGTGAGGTCGATCGAGACGATGTGCTCGAGTCTCAGGTCGTCGGGGAAGGCCTGCAGGGTGGGCACGACCTTGTCCCAGGCGATCGCGAACTTCGCGCCGTGCTCCTCGAACTGATGCCGCATCTCTCGCGCCGTGTAGAGCGGGTTGTGCTCGATCACGATCGCCCCGAGCCGCAGGACGGCGTAGAAGGCGACGACGTGCTGGGGGCAGTTCGGCATGATCAGAGCCACGAGGTCGCCCTTGCGCAACCCGAGTCGGCGGAGGCCCTCCGCTGCCCGGTCGATCTGATCGCCGAGTTCGGCGTAGGTGGTCTCGCGCCCGAAGAACTCGAGGGCGACGTGGTCGCCGAACTCGGCAACGCTCGAGGCGATCAGGTCGCTGAGCGATCCGGTCGGCAGCTCGATGTCATCTGGCACGCCGTCGGCGTACGACTTGATCCAGGGGCGCGGGGCGGCGGCTTCGGTCACGGGGCCAGCCTAGGTCGCAGGAATGCCCGTCGGGTTGTCGTATCGCGCCGACCTCGTTCGTGGAGAGGATGGATGCGGCCGCACCGGCCGCGCAGGAGGAGGAGACCATGACCGAATACCTGATCTCGTTCAACGACGAGTGGGTGGGCGAGCACACGCTCGAGGAGCTGCAGGCGAAGGCGAAGGTGCTGGGGCCGTTGATCGAGGACATGACGGCGCGCGGCGTCCTGCTCTTCACCGGCGGGCTGGCCCTCGATGCGCCGGTCTACAGCGTCGACACCGCCACCGGGACGCCGGTGTTCACCGACGGGCCGTACGTCGAGTCCAAGGAGCACCTCGGCGGCATCGCCGTCATCGACGTGGACACCGAGGAGGAGGCACGGATGTGGGCGGCCAAGATCGCGGCCGGCTGCGGTTGGCCGCAGGAGGTGCGGCCCTTCATGCCGCACTACGAGCGGCCCGGCACACCCGACGACCGCGGGCGGTAGCCGCTAGCGAGCGAGCTCTTCGCGGATCACCGCGACGAAGGTGTCGACGTCGTCCTCCGTCGTGTCGAACGCGCACATCCACCGGACCTGGCCGAGCGCGCGATCCCAGTCGTAGAACCGGACGCGCTCGCGGATGCGGTCGGCCGCGTCGTTCGCCAGGATCGCGAAGACCGCGTTGGCGTGCGTGGCTTGCGAGAACGACAGCCCGGTGATCGATCCATCCGCGATGCCCGCCTCGAGGGCGGAGCGCAGCCGGGCGGCCATCGCATTGGCGTGCGCCGCAGAGCGCAGGCCGAGGCCGCCCTCGAACAGTGCGAGCAGCTGCGCGCTCATGAAGCGCATCTTGGAGGCCAGCTGCATGCTGGTCTTGCGCAGGAAGGCCATGCCGTCCACCCGGTCCGGGTCGATCACCACGATGGCCTCCGCGCCGAGCAGGCCGTTCTTGGTGCCGCCGAAGCTGAGGATGTCGACGCCCGAGTCGGCCGTGAACGCGCGGAACGGCACGCCCAGGGCTGCAGCCGCGTTCCAGATGCGGGCACCGTCGAGGTGGAGCGCCATGCCGTTGGCATGCGCCCAGTCGGCAATGGCCTTCACCTCGCCAGGGGTGTACAGGGTGCCGAGCTCCGTGGTCTGCGTGATGCTCACGGCCAGCGGCTGCGCGCGGTGCTCGTCGCCCCAGCCCCATGCCTCCGTCGCGATCAGCTCGGGGGTCAGCTTGCCGTCGGGCGTCGGCACCGTGTACAGCTTCAGTCCGGTCATCTTCTCGGGGGCGCCGCCCTCATCCGTGTGGATGTGCGCGGTGCTGGTCGCGACGACGGCTCCCCAGCGCGGCACCAGGCTGGTGAGCGCGACGACATTCGCCCCGGTCCCGTTGAACACCGGGAACACCTCGGCGCGCTCGCCGAACTCCACCCGCATCACCTCGTAGAGACGCTCGGTGTAGAGGTCTTCGCCGTAGCTGATCTGGTGTCCGCCGTTGGCATCCGCCAGGGCGGTCAGCACCTCGGGGTGCACGCCGGCGTAGTTGTCGGAGGCGAAGCCGCGGGAGTTGTGGTCATGCAGAGAGGTCACGGATTCAGTCTTTCAGTGATGGATGCCGTCAGAGCACGATGCGCGCACCGTTGAGCTCGGCGAAGGGGAGCGCCCAGAGCTCGGCGATCCGCTCGGCGATGACGCCGACCGGAGTGCGGCCCGGTCCGTCGCCGATCGACTTGACGGCGAGGATGGTCGCGGCGGCGGTCGCTTCGTCTTTCCAGTTGTGCGAGTAGACCCGCGTCCAGGCCTCGGCGGCGGCCTTCGTGGTGACGTAGTTCGCGTTCCCCCAGGTCGGGGTGTCGACCGTGGTGCTCGAGATCATCACGAACCGTCCGTCGCCGCTCGCCAGCAGCGCGTCGCGGAAGGCGAGGCTGGTGTTGCGCAGGGTGGTCACGTTGTTGGCCAGCAGGGTCTGCCATCCCGCCTCGCCGTGGCCGCCGCTCCAGCCGCCCACCAGGTGCACGACTCCGTCGACGCGGCCGTGGTCGGCGAGGACGCCCGCCGCGACCGAGTCGACCGCGTCCCGGTCGCGCAGGTCGACGACCCGGCGGTCGGCGGCCCGGACCGGCTCGAGCCGCTCCGCGTTCGAGCCGAGCGCGACGACGGTCGCTCCGGCCGAGCTGAGGCGATCGGCCACCGCGAGCCCGGTGTCACTTGAGGCGCCGGCGATCACGACCACCTTGCCGGCGAGGTCGACCTGGTCAGCCATGGGAGGCCGTGATGCCCCTCGTGCTCTCGATCACGTCACCCATCTTCTTCGAAAGCGCCTCGTAGAACATCGAGAGCGGGAACTCGTCGTCGAGCACCGCGTCGGTATACCCCTTCGGCGGCCCCGCGAGGATCTCGTCGGGCAGCCCACGCGCCCACACCGACGCCGGATTCGGGGTCAACGTGGCACGTACCAGTTCGTAGGCCGCGAGCCAATGCGCGGTCTTGGGCCGGTCGATGCTCTTCCAGTACAGCTCGTTGATCTCGTCGGACAGGGCGACCACCACGGCGGGCAGCTCGTCCCAGTCGATCGCGAGTTGCGTGTCGGTCCAGTGCAGCACGTTGTGCTGGTGCAACCAGGCGAACAGCAGCTGGCCGCCCGCACCGTCGTAGTTGCGCACCCGGTTGCCGGTGAGCGGGAACCGGAAGATGCGGTCGAAGACGATCGCGTGCAGCACCTGCTCGGCGCGAGCCCGGGTCTCGGCATCCGCGGTCTCGTCGGCGATCAGCGCGACGCACTCGCGGAACGCCGTCAGGTCGCAGCGCAGCTCTTCGAGCGAGTAGAGGAAGTACGGCATCCGCTGCTTGATCATGAAGGGATCGAACGGCAGATCGCCTCGCATGTGGCTGCGGTCGTGGATAAGGTCCCACATGACGAAGGTCTCTTCGGTCAGCCGCTGGTCCGCCAGCAGTGCCTCGTCGATCGGCGTCAGGTCGAGCTTGGTGATCTCGGCGGCGGCCTTCACGACGCGGCGGAAGCGCGCGGCCTCGCGATCCTCGAAGAGCGCGCCCCAGGTGAAGGCCGGGATCGTGCGCATCGCGACGGTCTCGGGGAACAGCACGGCCGAGTTGGTGTCGTAGCCGGGCGTGAAGTCGACCAGACGCAGCGAGACGAAGAGCTTGTTCGCGTAGCGCTCCTCGACGCCGGCGATGAGCTCGGGCCAGATCACCTCGACGATCAGGGCCTCGACGTGCCGGTCGGGCGACCCGTTCTGGGTGTACATCGGGAACACCACGAGGTGCCGTAACCCGTCGACGCGGTGCTGCTGCGGCTGGAAGGCCTGCAGCGAGTCGAGGAAGTCGGGGATGCCGAACGCGGGCCCGTCGTCGGAGGCCGACGCCCAGCGCTCGAAGTCGAGCGTCAGCGCGGTGAGGTACTCCGAGTCGTGCGGAAAGGCGGGGGCCAGCGCGCGGATGTCGGCGACCAGGCGCTCGACCAAGGTGGCGGCGGCGGGGTGCGCAGCGGTATCCGGGATGCTGCCGTCTTGAACCTGCAGCTCGGCGAGCGAGATCGCGGCGGCCTTCAGGTCGAGCCAGGCGCCGCTGGTCTCGACAGTCGAGGCGTCCTCGACGACCTCGGGTTCTCCGACGATGGACTTCGTACGAGTGGGCGTGATCGATGGCATGGGCGCGCCTCCCTTCACCCTCAAGGCTACGGACGCTCCGAAGCCGAAGCATGGCGTCTCACGCACGAAAACGGCGTCGGCGGCCGGTCGGCGCAGCGTTCTACACTCCTGGCATGACTTTGACGGCGGATGACGTGCGTGCGGCGCTCGCCGAGGTGTCCAGCGCCGACGCGGCCCTGTCCGCGGCACGGTACTTCAAGACGGGCGCGGGCCAGTACGGCGACGGCGACGTCTTCATCGGAGTGAAGGTGCCCGCCGTACGCGGTGTGGTGAAACGGTTCCGCGGCCTCCCGCTCGACGAGATCGACGCCCTGCTCGACGACGCCGAGCAGGAACACCGGCTGGCCGGCGTGCTGCTCCGAGTTCATTCTCGGGCCCTGGTTGCTCGAGCGGGATCGCCGCATGCTGGTCGAGCTCGCGGCATCCGACTCGCTCTGGGAGCGGCGAGTCGCGGTGCTGGCCACCTTCGAGTTCATCAAGCACGGAGATGCCTCCACCACCCTCGAGCTGGCCGAGCAGCTGCTCGACGACCGGGAGGACCTGATCCAGAAGGCGGTCGGGTGGATGCTGCGCGAGGTCGGCAAGCGCGTCTCACGCGAGGCGCTCACCGGCTTCCTCGACGCGCACGCCGCCGCGATGCCGCGCACGATGCTCAGCTACGCGATCGAGCACCTCTCGCCGGACGATCGGGCGAGGTACCGCGCGATGCGGTAGGTGCTCAGAGCCCGTGGGCTCCGAGCCACGCTCGCAGGTCGGAGGTGAACTGCTCGGCGCGCTCCACGCTGGGCAGGTGGGCGGAATCGGGAACCCGCAACCCCTCGGCCTGCGGCAGCCCCGCCATCAGCAGTTCGTAGCCCAGCTTCGATTCGGTGACGTCGAGGTCGCCGACGACGACGAGCGCCGGCACGTCGATCTCGTGCAGGCGGCTCACGGCGGGCGGATCGAGTGGCTGGTCGAGTCCGGCGAAGTCCCAATGGGCGGCGCCGACGTTGAGTTCGATGGCCCGCTGCAGGAACTCGGGATCGACGTCGTCGACGTCGCGGCTCGGGCCCAGATCCCAGAAGGCGACCTCGGTGCGGACCAGCGCGTCGATGTCCTCGGCGTCGCTCGCGGCCTTCATGTCGGCGAGCATCTCGAGCTCACGATCGGTGGCGCCGTCTTGCTGCTGGCCGCCCGGGGTGGAGCCGATGGTCACGAGGCCGGTGACCCGGTGCGGCGCGTCGAGCGTGGCATCCAGGGCGATCCGCCCGCCGCGCGAGCAGCCGATCAGGCAGGCTGCGGCGGCGCCCGCGGCGTCGAGCACGGCGATGAGATCATCGCGATCGGCGAACTCGACGGCGTCGCCGGGCGATTCGCCGTAGCCACGGGTGTCGTAACGGATCACGAAGTGATCGCGCGCGAGATCGTCGAACTGCGGGTCCCACATCGCGCGCGTCGCAACCCCGGCGTGCACGAAGACGATGGCCGGGTTCGAGGGCTCTCCGGCGACGTCATAGCTGAGCCGGGCTCCTGGCACCTCGACGATGGGCACGGGTCCACGCTAGACCAGTGGCATCGCGCGTGGGCGAAGGCCCGGCATCCGCCGTCGATAGCCTGATCACATGGTGGGCGTGCTGATCGGCTTCGCGATCATCGTCGCGGTCATCGCGATCGGCTACCTCATCGGCCGGTTCGACCTGCTCGGCGAACAAGCGCAGCACGTGCTGAGCCGCCTCGCGTTCTTCGTGCTGTCGCCCGCGCTGCTGTTCACCGTCCTGAGCCAGGCCGACGTGTCGCACCTGTTCTCGGCCCTGCTGCCGATCTCGGCGATCGCGGCAATCGTCAACATCGCTCTCTTCCTCGTCGTGTCGCTGCTGTTCTGGCGACGGCCGCTGCCGGACGCGACGATCGGGGCGCTGGCATCCGGCTACGTCAACGCGAACAACATCGGGTTGCCGGTGTCGGTGTACGTGCTGGGAGATGCCTCGAGTTCGGCCCCGGTGATCCTGCTCCAGCTGATCGTGCTCGCGCCGATCGCTTTGACGGTGCTCGACGTGACGACCAGCGGGCGGGTCTCGGTGGGGAGGATCCTGCTCCAGCCGGTGCGGAACCCGCTGATCATCGGATCGCTGCTCGGCGTGATCGTCGCGGTCACCCACCTGAAGCTGCCGGCCCCGGTGCTTGCGCCCTTCGAGTTGGTCGGGGGCGCGGCGGTGCCGGTGATCCTGCTGACCTTCGGCATGTCGCTGCACGGCAGTCGCGTGCTCGCGCCGGGCACCGATCGCCGTGACGTGCTGCTCGCCAGCTCGCTCAAGCTGGCCGCGATGCCGGTGGTCGCCTGGCTGCTCGGACAGTTCGTCTGGCACCTGCACGGCCACCGGCTGTTCGTGGTCGTGGTACTCGCCGCCCTGCCGACGGCGCAGAACGTGTTCAACTACGCGCAGCGCTACGGTGTCGCGACGGTGCTCGCGCGCGACGCGGTGCTGATCACCACCGCCCTGTCGATCGTGGTGCTCGTGATCGTGGCGGCGCTGCTGGCCTGAAGCCCGGGCACCCGCGGCGCGCCTAGGCTGCGAGCGTGATCAAGTACCTCGGCTCGAAGCGCACGCTCGTGCCGGTGCTGGGAGCGATGGCCGCGGCAGTCGACGCGCGCACCGCGGTCGACCTGTTCACCGGCACGACCCGGGTCGCTCAGGAGTTCAAGCGGCTCGGCATGACGGTGACCGCGAGTGACATCGCGACCTATAGCGAAGTGCTCAGCGACTGTTACATCGCCACGGACGCGACAGCGGTCGATGTCGACGAGTTGCGCGGAACGCTCGCCGCGCTCTCGGCGCTGCCCGGCAGGCCCGGATACTTCACCCGTACCTTCTGCGAGGAGTCGCGGTTCTTCCAGCCCAAGAACGGGGCACGGGTCGACGCGATCCGCGACGTGCTCGAGTCGGACTTCCGCGACTCGCCACTCTTCCCGATCCTGCTCACCAGCCTGATCCTCGCCGCCGACCGCGTGGATTCGACCGCCGGCCAGCAGATGGCCTACCTCAAGGACTGGGCCCCGCGCGCTCATCGCGACCTCGAGCTGCGCGTGCCCGAGCTGCTGCCCGGCGCCGGTCACACCATCCGCGGCGATGCGCGTGACGTGGTCACCGCGCTGCCCCCGACCGATCTGATGTATCTCGACCCGCCCTACAACCAGCACCGCTACTTCACGAACTATCACGTGTGGGAGACCCTGGTGCGGTGGGACCGGCCCGAGCCGTACGGGGTCGCGCGCAAGCGGATCGACAGTCGCGACGAGCTCACCAAGAGCGTCTTCAACCGCAAGCGTCAGATGCCGAGCGCGTTCGGCGAACTGCTGGCCGCGGCTCGAGCCGAGACCGTGATCGTGTCGTACAACGACGAGTCGTGGATCACGGCGGAGCAGATGATGGGCGCGCTGCGCGATGCGGGCCACGACGAGGTGCGGATGCTCGCCTTCGATGCCAAGCGGTACGTGGGGGCTCAGATCGGTATCCACAGCCCGGCCGGAGTCAAGGTCGGCGAGGTGTCGCACCTGCGCAACGTGGAGTACGTCTTCGTCGCCGGCGACCGCGACCGGGTGGACGCGGCCTCCCGTGCGGCGATCCAGGAGCGCACACCGCTCTCGGCCTGAGACTTGGCTGGCGAGCGAAGCGAGCCGTTCGACGAAAAAGGCTCAGAAGATCATCGGCCGGTCGTCGTCTTCGATCTCGAGATCGAGGTCGACGGTGACCGGCACGTGATCGCTGGGGGCGTCGCCCTTGCGTTCGTTGCGGTGGATGGCGGCGCCGACCACCCGATCGGCGAAGGAGTGGTTGCCGAGCACGAAGTCGATCCGCAGCCCCTCGTTGCGCGGGAAGCGCAGCTGCTTGTAGTCCCAGAAGGTGAAGCCCTCGGGCACCAGCGGGCGCACCACATCGGTCAGGCCGGTCGCCTCGAGCGCGGCGAAGGCCTCGCGCTCGGGCGGTGAGATGTGGGTCGAGACGCCCGGGATGAAGCTGGGGTCGCCGACATCCGAGTCCAGGGGCGCGATGTTGAAGTCGCCGGTCAGGGCGATCGGCTCATCTGGGTGAGCAACCATCCAGTCGCGGGTGGCTGCACCCAGCGCGCTCAGCCAGTCGAGCTTGTAGTCGTAGTGCGGATCGCCGAGGGCGCGGCCGTTGGGCACGTAGAGGCTCCAGACGCGCACCCCGTTGATCGTGGCGCCGATCGCGCGCGCCTCGAGCGGGAGATCCGGCCCCTCCTGCCCCTTGAGAAAGCCGGGCATGCCGTCGAAGCCGATCTGCACGTCGTCCATCGGGTACCGGCTGGCGATCGCGACGCCGTTCCACTGGTTCAAGCCGTGCAGCTGGACTTCATAACCGGCCTCGCCGAACTCGTCCATCGGGAACTGCGCCTCGGTGCACTTGATCTCTTGCATGGCGAGCACGTCGACCTCTTCGCGGCCCAGCCAGTCGACCACCCTGCCCACCCGGCTGCGGACGGAATTGACGTTCCAGGTCGCGATGCGCATGGTTCCAAACTAGTGCGACCCCCTGGCACGAGCCTCGGCCACAGCGGGCTCGAGCCGGCCGGCCCTCCCCCGAACGGGAGCCTGTCGGGCATCGTGAGACGCCCGTAACCTGGGATGCGGTGACCCCCGACACTGGAATACCGGACCGCATCCCCCGGCTGTCTCGTCGAGCAATCGTGCTCGGCGCCGCTGGCGTGCTCGTCGCGGGCGCAGCCGTCGCGGCCATCGGATTCTTCGGTGCCCCGGCTCCGGCGAGCACCGTGGCGCCCGAAGCCGTCAATACGCAGAGCGGCCAATTGGGCACCCTCCCGCTGCACGACGAGAAGCCGATGCGGGCCATCGGCAAGGGCGTCGCGGTCCCCTAATCTGTTCACTGTGACGGACGCGCGCAGTCGGCTGATCGACTACATCACGAGCGAGGCCGTCTTTCACGGCGACTTCACGCTGACCAGCGGCAAGAAGGCGACGTATTACATCGATCTGCGCAAGGTGAGCCTCGACCACCGGGTCGCGCCGCTGATCGGCGAGGTGATGACCGACATCGTCGACGGGATCCCCGACGTGGATGCCGTGGGCGGCCTGACCATGGGCGCCGACCCGATCGCGGCCGCGGTGCTGCACCAGGGCGCCGCGCGCGGCCGCAGCTACGACGCGTTCGTGGTGCGCAAGGAGCCCAAGGATCACGGCCGCGGCAAGCAGGTGGAGGGCCCCGACCTCGAGGGCAAGCGGGTCGTCGTGCTCGAAGACACCTCGACCACGGGCGGATCGCCGCTGAAGGCTGCCGAGGCCCTGGAGAAGGTCGGGGCCATCGTGGTCGGCGTCGCCGTCGTCGTGGATCGCGCGACCGGCGCGCAGCAGGTCATCGAGGCCGCGGGCTATCCCTACTTCGCGGCCATCGGACTGGCCGACTTGGGCTTGGAACCGCAGTGAGCGACGGAGGGTCGGGGTCCGGGGGGTCCGGATTCAACTGGGGGCTGCGCCCCAGCGGCGATGCCGACGAGCCCGACCCGGCCGCCCCCGAGCCCTCCGCGCCCGAGCCTGCCGCACCGCCGCCGCAGCCCGCGGCGCCCGAGCCGGTCACTCCCGAGCCCGTAGCCCCTGAGCCGGCAGCGCCCTGGGAATTGGGCCAGACGCAGCTGATGCCGCAGCCCGAGCCGAACCTGTTCGCCACCGAACTGTTCGCGAGCGAGGCCGCTGCCCCGGCAACCGAGTTGCTCGGGTCGAGCTCTCTCGAGTCGGATGGCACCGATGCGGGTCTGGACGCCCTCTTCGGCGAGAGCCAGTTCCGGGAGTACGACACCGGCGTGCTGTCGTCCGACGAGAGCCCCTTCGCGGCCAAGCCGGCGTCGGTCGAGGCGGGTTCGGAGCCGGCCGCTCCGGCCGGCATCTCCCGTGCCCAGAGGATCCTGATCTCGGTGGCGGGCGGCCTGCTCGCCCTGTTGGCCTTGGTCGCCCTCTTCTTCGTGGGAACACGTCTGCCCGCCCTCTTCGCCCATCAGACTCCTGTCGCATCGACCAGCCCGTCGGCCTCGCCCACACCCTCGTCGACGGCCCGACCGGTCGGACCGGTCGCCAATGGGGTACACGCCTGGGACGAGCTGCTGGGCGGCGAGTGCCTCAACCCGTTCACCAATCCATGGGCAGAGAAGTTCACGGTTGTGGACTGCGCGACGCCGCATCCGGCTCAGATGGTGTTCCGCGGCACGTTCGACACCAAGGCCGACCCGACGTTTCCCGGTGCCGACAAGCTGCAGGCTCAGATCTCTCTGCTCTGCGCGGCGCCCGGCGTGATCAACCTCGCGGCCGCAGGCGCCTACAGCGACGCGCAGGTACAGGGCAGCTACGCCGTCACCGAACAGGAGTGGGCCGACGGCGAGCACGACTACTTCTGTTTCGTGAGCCGGAAGTCGGGCCAGCCGTTGACCGGCAGCGTCGCGCTGCCGCACACGCCGCCGACGCCCTCTCCTTAGCCGGAGCCGGCGCTACGAGCCCTCGGCGAACTCGGTCTCGGCCGGCGCGGCATCGACCAGTTCGAACACGCCCTCCAACACCTCGTCCGGCCGGAACGGATACCGTTCGATCTCGGCCTGATCGCTGATCCCGGTGAGCACCAGGACCGTGTGCAGCCCGGCTTCGATGCCGGCGACGATGTCGGTGTCCATCCGGTCGCCGATCATGGCGGTGTTCTCGCTGTGGGCGCCGATCTTGTTCATTGCCGAGCGAAACATCATCGGGTTCGGCTTGCCCACGACGTAGGGCTCCTTGCCCGTCGCCTTGGTGATGAGGGCAGAGACGGCGCCGGTGGCGGGAAGGGCGCCGTCGGCACTCGGACCGGTCGCGTCGGGATTGGTCGCGATGAAGCGCGCGCCGGCGTCGATCAGCCGGATCGCCCGGGTGATCGCCTCGAAAGAGTAGTTGCGCGTCTCGCCGACCACCACGTAGTCGGGATCGGTCTCGGTGAGCACGAAGCCGACCTCGTGCAGCGCGTTGGTCATCCCGGATTCGCCGATCACGAACGCACTCCCGCCCGGGATCTGCGACGCGCAGAAGTCGGCGGTCGCCAGTGCGCTGGTCCAGATCGCGTGCTCGGGCACGTGGAGGCCCGAGGCGCGCAGACGAGCGGCGAGGTCGCGCGGCGTGAAGATCGAGTTGTTGGTGAGCACCAGGAAGGGCGTGCCCGCGTTGCTCCACTGCCGGATGAGCTCCTGCGCGCCAGGCAGCGCGGTGTTCTCGTGCACCAGCACGCCGTCCATATCGGTCAGCCAGCACTCGATGTCTGCTCGAGTGCGCACGGGGCGATCGCTCATGAGTTCAGGGTAGCGACGATCGCGGAGGGCAACCTCGCGTGCATGACGGCCACCGCATCCGGGCTCTCGTCGACGAGCAGGAACCGTCTGCCGAGCGCGTGGGCGACGGCGCCGGTGGTGCCCGAACCGGCGAAGAAGTCGAGCACCCAATCGCCCGGCGAGCTGGAGGCCTGCACGATGCGGCGCAGCACGCCCTCCGGTTTCTGCGTGGCGTAGCCGGTGCGCTCGCTGCCGTTCGTGCTGACGATGGTGTGCCACCAGACATCGGTGGGCAGCTTGCCGCGCGCCGCCTTCTCGGCGGTGACCAGCCCGGGCGCCATGTACGGCTCGCGATCGACGGCCGCGCTGTCGAAGTAGTAGCGGTCGGGGTTCTTCACGTAGACCAGGATCGTGTCGTGCTTCGCGGGCCAGCGCCGGGTGGTCTTCGCCCCGTAGTCGTAGGCCCAGATCAGCTCGTTGAGAAAGTGGTCGCGCCCGAACAGCGCGTCGAGGGCGACCTTTGCGTAGTGCGCCTCGCGGTAGTCGAGGTGCAGATAGAGCGTTCCCTGCTCGTCGAGCAGCCGCCACGCCTCGGCCAGGCGCGGCTCGAGAAAGGCCCAGTAGTCGTCGAAGCGGTCGTCGTAGCGCGACAGCATCCCTTTGACGGTCTCGTAGCTGTTGCCGCCGAATCCGAGGCGGGCGCCGTCGGCCGCGCGGGTCGTGCTGATCGACTGCCGCCGCTGCACCCGGCCGGTGTTGAAGGGCGGGTCCAGGTAGATCAGGCGGAATGCGGCATCCGGCAGCAGGGCGGTCAGCGCGAGGTTGTCGCCGCGCACGATGGTGTCGGGGCCGGCGGGGTCCCAGCTGAATGCCACGGGCCGACATTAACAGCGCAGTAGCCTCGAGCCGTGGATGCGGATGACGACGACTCGATGCCCGAGGCGACGTTGCCCCTGGTCGGCGTCGGCCCGTGGCCCGGCGGCCCGGATGCCTGGCCCACCGACCCGCGCTACGACCGACAGCTGCTGGCCAGCGGCGACGCCCGAAACGTCGTCGATCGCTACCGCTACTGGACAGTCGAGGCAATCGTCGCCGACCTCGACACCCACCGGCACGGCTTCTCGGTCGCCATCGAGAACTGGCAGCACGACATGAACATCGGATCGATCGTGCGCACCGCCAACGCCTTCCTGGCCGAGACCGTGCACATCGTGGGGCGCAAGCGCTGGAACAAGCGCGGCGCGATGGTCACCGACCGCTACCAGCACATCGTCCACCACGACACGATCGACGGGCTGGTCGCGTTCGCGCGCGAAACCGGGCGGCCGATCATCGCCGTCGACAACGTCCCGGGCTCGGTCGAGGTGGGCTCGTTCGCGTTTCCGGAGCGGTGCATCCTGCTGTTCGGGCAGGAGGGGCCGGGCCTCACGCCCGAGGCGCTGGAGGCCGCGGATGCCGTCGTCGAGATCCGGCAGTACGGGTCGACCCGGTCGCTCAACGCCGGGGCGGCCGCGGCCATCGTGATGCACCAGTGGATCGAGCAGCATGCCGGGTGAGTCGGGCGACGAACTGACTCAGCCGACGAACCGGCTCAGCCGACGAACGGGCTCAGCCGATCAACGAGGGACGCAGATCCCGCAGGGTGCGGAACCGGGTCATCCGCGTCGCACCCGCCGCGGCGGCGCCGAACGCGACGGCCAGCCAGAGGGCGAGGGTGCCGGCATCCATCAGCGCGGTCGTCACGCTGCCGCCGTACATCAACTGGCGCAGGCCGTCGACCGCGTAGCTCATCGGCAGCACGTGGTGCAGGGCGGCCAGCGGGGCGGGCAGGGTCTGCCAGGGGAAGGTGCCGCCCGCGGTGACCAGCTGCACCACCATGAGCACCAGTCCCAGGAACTGCCCGACGCTGCCCAGCCAGACGTTGAGCGCCAGGATGATGGCCGCGAAGGTCAGCGAGATTAGCACCATGAACGCGAGCGCCCCGATCGGGTTGGCAACCGAGAACCCGAGCGCGAGCGTCACGATGAGGAACACCGCCACCATCTGCAGGAGCCCGAGGACGCCGGGGGTGAGCCAGCCCGCGAGCGTCACCCGCAGCGGGCGCTGCACGGCGGTGAGCGCGCGGCGCGACAGCGGCTTCACGATGAGGAACAGCGCGTAGATGCCGATCCAGGCCGCCAGCGAGATGAAGAACGGGGCGAGCCCCGCGCCGTAGTCGCTCGCCTCGGTGATGGCCCGGCGGTCGACGGCCACGGGGTCGCCGATCGTCGACGACACGCTGTCGCGTTGGGCCGCCGTGGTGTTCGGGATTTTCGCGACCCCGTCGGCGAGGCCGTTCTGCAGAACTGTCGCGCCGTCGGTGAGGGTGCCGAGCCCCGTGGCGAGTGCCGAGGCACCGTCGTGCGCCTGCGCGGCGCCCGCGGACACCTGCTGCGCCCCGGCGTTGAGCTGATCGACCTGCGCCGCGAGGGAGTTCAGTTGCGCCTGTGCGCTGCCGGCTTGGGCCGCCAACGGGTCGAGCTGAGCGAGCACCCCGTCGATCTGGCTCTGGGTCAGGCCCTCGCCGGCGAGTTGCGTCTGCAACTGGGCCCGTAGCGCCGGGAGCTGCCCGACGAGCTGCGTGCCCGCGGCGACCGCCCGATCGCCGGTCGACGCCAGCTTCTGGGTGCCGGCCGCGACCTGCGCGGCGCCGTCGGCCAGGGTGGCGGTGCCGTTCGACAGCGACTGCGCGCCGTCCTGCGCGCTCGCGGCACCCCCGGCGAGCTGCGCGGCCCCGTCGGCTGCCTGCGACAGCGAACTGCGCACATCCGAGAGGGCGAGCAGGAACCGTCCGGCGGCTTCGCTGCCCACTTGCGAGGCGATCGAGCTGCGGATCGTGGTGGCCGCCTGCGTCGCGATCGTCGAGGCGAGGTAGCTGTTGGTGTCGTTCGTGACGAGTCGGATGCCGGCGCGGCGAGGCTGCACATGGGTGGCTCCGTCGGCACCCACCGTCGGGGTGCTCGAGGTGAGGTCCGCCGAGAAGCTCGCCGGGAACGTCACGCTGAAGTCGTACTTCCCGCTCCGGACACCGGCGGCCGCCGTCGTCGCCGACACGCGGTGCCAGTCGAAGCTGGCGTCTTTGATCACGCCGGCGGCGACGTGCTCGCCGTAGTTCACTGTGGTGGGATCGCCGCCCGGCGTGGTGACGGCTGCACCCCGGTCGAGCACGACGATCGCGGCGGGAACGTGGTCGAGCCCGGCGTACGGGTCGCGGTTCGCCCACAGGTAGAGGCCGCCGTAGAGCACCGGGACGAGCATCAGCGCCACCAGGGCGAGGCGCGCGAGCGGGGTCGCGACGAGCCGCGCCAGTTCGGCGCGGATCAGGGCGGGGACGGTCATGAGATGCGGCTTTCAATGAGGCGTTCAGAGGGGGCGAGTTCGAACAGCGGCACGGCGTCGAACCCGACGGGTTCGGGCTGCGGAAGGCGCTCCAGGTGCGCGACCGTCGCGGCGTCGGTGACGACCAGCACGGCGATGCCGCGCGCAGCGGTCTCGCGCACGACGCGCCACCAGAGCTCGGGGTCGCCGCCGTGCCGTTCGGGCGACGTGATGACGAGGGCTGCGACCTCCGGCCGCCGAAGCGCGAGGTCGATGAGCAGACGCAGTCGATGATCGGCAGGCAGCGACCCGAAGTCGTGCCGGTCGGAGAACTCGACGGGCCGATCCGCCCGCCGATGGCTTCTGGCGAGCGCGAGCTCCTCACGCACCACCGTGGCGATGCTCACGTCGTCCGAGTGCTCGGCGACCAGCGGGGTGTCGATGAGGGCGACCGCGCGTCGAAGCCGAGCCAAGCTGAGGGGGTGCCCGTCGGCATCGACGGCGTCGACCGAGCCCGCGTCGAGCTTCATCCGTCCGGAGGCGACCAGCGACAGGACGGTCGGCCGGCTGCCTCCTTCGGTCGCGAGCAGCGTCGGGAAGCCGGGGGCGAAGGTCGCGCTCACCGGCGGCAGCGCGGCGTCACGACCCGTCCCGACGGCGGCCTCGTTGATGATCACCCGGATCATGCGCGCAGCTCCGGAGTCTCGTCGATCAGCCGATTCGCGGCTGCCGCGTCGAGCCCGGCCATCCCCAGCACGGCGAGCATCGCCAGTCGCCGAGCTGTCGCGGCGGCCATCCGGGAGCGACCGGCCTCGTCGAGCAGCGCGATCGCCGCACCCTCGATCAACCGGGCGAGCGTGTCGGCCGGGATGTCGGTGCGCACCCCGTGGCGCGCCCCTTCGCGAACCGTGTCGCTCAGGTGGCGTCGCAGCGGGCGCAGGCGCTCGGCGACCTGCGCCTGGAACGGGCCGCGCACCGCGAACAGGGTCATCACCCGCACCGCCTCGACCTCGTGCCACATCCGGGACGCGATCAGCGCGATGCGGACCAGCGGCTGCGGGTGGTCGACGGCGACCAGGGCATCCACGACGCGGGAGGTGCCCTGCACCACCAGCTCGAGCAGGAGCGCGTCCCGGTTGGCGAAGTGGCCGTAGACGGCGCGGCGGGTGAGGCCCGCCTCGGCCGCGATGGCGTCGAGGCCGGCATCCGGATCGCGGTTCAGCACGACGCGCGCCGCGGCAAGCAGCGCGGCGCGGTTCTCGGTCGCGTCGCGTCGGGGGGCGCGGGCAGAAGCGGGCATGAGGCGAGTGTAATAACTTGCACATCAATGTGCAAGTTATTAGGGGACCGTGCGCCGGGTAGGATGGGGTGTAATCCCGTCACCCACCTGAGGGAGTCCCCGTATGCCCGCGATCGTTCTCATCGGCGCCCAGTGGGGCGATGAAGGCAAGGGCAAGGCCACCGACCTGCTCGGCAGCCGCGTCGACTACGTCGTCAAGTTCAACGGCGGCAACAACGCCGGTCACACCGTCGTGATCGGCGACGAGAAGTACGCGCTGCACCTGCTGCCCTCCGGCATCCTCACGGCGGGCGTCACGCCGGTGATCGCCAACGGCGTCGTCATCGACATCGACGTGCTGTTCGAGGAGCTCGACGGACTCATCGCCCGTGGGGTCGACGTGTCGAAGCTGCTGATCAGCGCCAACGCGCACGTCATCACGCAGTACCACCGCACGCTCGACAAGGTCACCGAGCGCTTCCTGGGCAAGCGGCAGATCGGCACGACGGGGCGCGGCATCGGACCGGCGTACGCCGACAAGATCAACCGGGTGGGCATCCGCATCCAAGACCTGTTCGACGCGAACATCCTGCGCCAGAAGGTCGAGGGCGCCCTCGACCAGAAGAACCACCTCCTGGTCAAGGTGTACAACCGTCGGGCGATCTCGGTTGACGAGGTGGTGAACGAGCTGCTCGGCTACGCCGACCGGCTCGCCCCGATGGTGGCCGACACCGGCCTGGTGCTGAACCAGGCGCTCGACGCCGGCAAGACCGTGCTGTTCGAGGGTGGTCAGGCCACCATGCTGGATGTCGACCACGGCACGTACCCGTTCGTCACCTCCTCGAACGCCACCAGTGGCGGCGCCGCGACCGGCTCGGGCGTCGCGCCCAACCGCTTCGACCGCGTGATCGGGATCGTCAAGGCGTACACGACCCGGGTCGGATCGGGGCCGTTCCCCACCGAGCTGTTCGACGAGTCCGGTGAGTTCCTGCGCTCGCACGGGTTCGAGTTCGGAACGACCACCGGTCGTCCGCGCCGCTGCGGCTGGTACGACGCGCCCATCGCGCGCTACGCGGCGCGCATCAACGGGATCACCGACTTCGTGCTCACCAAGCTCGACGTGCTGACCGGGCTCGAGACGATCCCGGTGTGCGTCGCCTACGACGTGCGCGGCGTGCGGGTCGACGAGGTCCCGGTGAATCAGAGCGACTTCCACCACGCGGTGCCGATCTACGAGGAGTTCCCCGGCTGGTCAGACGACATCACGGGCGTCACCTCATTCGACCAACTGCCGAAGAACGCCCGCGAATACGTCCTGGCGGTGGAGGCGATGAGCGGTTCGCGGATCTCGGCGATCGGCGTCGGCCCCGGCCGCGACGCGATCGTCGTGCGCCACGACCTGCTGGGCTGAGCCGGGCCCCTGCGTTCAGCCCGGCGCAGCGCGCTGCGCCGCGCTCAGCCGTGCGAGCCCGCGGCGGCGAAGATCTGCATCGCCAGGTAGACGCCCAGCCCCGCGAACACGATCAGGATGCCGATGCTCAGCGCCCAGTCGCGGACACCGGGCGCGATCGGTTCAGGGTCGTCCGTCGAGGGCGGGCCGGCTTGCAGACCCGGGTACGGCTGATTCCGCTCGGACTGGGTGAAGCTGTACAGCGAGCGGTGCCCGGTGTCGCGGCTGATGAACTTCCTGCCGTCGGCGTTGGTGGTGCCGAGGAAGAACGCCTGCGGATCGGCGCGCAACTCGAGCACGAGCGGAACCCCGCCCATCAGGATGAACATCACGGACAGCAGGTCGAAGGTGATCCCGTCGACGCCGGCGGTGATGCCCGATCCGAGGAAGGCGAGCCCGAGCCCGATGAACAGGATCGGCCAGGCCCATGAGACGAGCGGGGTGCCGAATCCGCTCGCCACGATGACGCCGATGCCCACCGCGATCAGACCGCCGAAGATCGACAGCGGGGTCGTCCAGACCACCACGTCCGGGCACTGCGTCTGGATGACGTAGGCACCGCCCGACGCGCAGAACCCGCCGAGACCCATCACGATGCTCGCGCCGACGGCCAGCAGCGTGAAGCAGAAGGTGAACAGCAGCCAGGAGGCCGCGGACCCGACGTACCGCCAGAGCGGCGCCTTCAGTGATCGCATGCGCACACCGTATCGCCTGACAGGATGGAACGGTGCCCGCCATCCGCCCGCCTCGCGAGACCCTCGTCGGCCGCTTCATCCGCCTCGAGCCCTTCCGGCTCGACCACCTGCCGGGACTGTGGGTCGCCCTCGGTCGCCCCGAGGTGTTCGCCGGCGGGTACGGCGGCGGGCCGGAGGGTCTGCCGAAGGACGAGGCGGCGTTCCACGAGTGGGCGCCGAACTACTTTCCGCACACCCGTGGCAACACCTACGTCGCGGTCGTGCAGGGCGGCGCTCACGACGGCGAGGTGGTCGGCGCATCCAGCCTGGCCGACTTCGACGAGGTGAAGGAGCACGCACACATCGGTTGGACCGGCTGGGACCCGCGTGTCTGGGCCACGCAGGTGAACCCCGAGGCCAAGCTGCTGATGCTCGGCCTCGCCTTCGATCACGGCTACGGCCGCGTCAAGCTGCAGGCCGACGACCGAAACGCACGTTCGAAGGCGGCGATCGCCAAGCTCGGCGCGCAGTTCGAGGGCGTCGCGCGACGAGACACCTTGCGTGCGGACGGCTCGTGGCGCGACACGGCGATCTTCTCGGTGCTGATCGACGAATGGCCCGGCGTTCGCGCGGGCCTCGAGGCTCGGCTGGCGCCGTGGGGCGATCGTCCGGTCGAGTTCCGCAGCATCTAGGCTCGATGCATGAGCGCGCAGTCGGCACACGGGGCGGCACCGGATGACGCCGCGACCGAGCTCGCCGCCATCCGTCTCAGCATCGACAACATCGACGCGGCGCTCGTGCACATGCTCGCCGAGCGCTTCAAGTTCACCCAGAAGGTCGGTCGGCTGAAGGCCGCGAGCGGGATGCCCGCCTCCGACCCCGAACGTGAACGCGTGCAGATCGCCCGGCTGCGTGAGATCGCCCTCGAGGCCCAACTCGATCCGGCCTTTGCCGAGAAGTGGTTCAACTTCGTCGTCGCCGAGGTCATCCACCACCACGAGCAACTCGCCACCGGGGCGATCGCCACCTCACCGGCGTCGACGACCGACGCCTCGTGAGCTGGGATCCCCGGCACCCGCCCTCCGCGGCAGGCCGCACCTTCGTGGTCACCGGCGGCAACGCGGGCATCGGCTACTTCACGGCCGAACAGCTCGCTTCGTCGGGTGCGCGCGTCATCCTGGCCTCACGATCGATGCAGAAGGCCGAGCGGGCGATCGCGTCGATCGCCGAACGCGTCGCGGGGGCAGAGCTCGACGTCGTCCCACTCGACCTGGCCTCGCTGTCGTCGGTCGCCGCCGCCGCGCAGAGGCTGCGCGCCATGGGCCCGATCGACGGCCTGATCAACAACGCCGGGGTGGTCAGTCCTCCCGCCCGCCGAGCGACCACCGCTGACGGTCATGAGCTCGTCGTCGGCAGCAACTTCTTCGGGCACTTCGCCCTGACCGCACAGCTCTGGGACGCGATGTCGCCGACGGGTCGCGTCGTCGGGCTCGGCAGCATGGCGACTCGCCTGGTGCGACTCGATCCGAGCGATCTGCTCAGCGACCGGCGCTACCGGCCGTTCCGCGCCTACGGACTCTCGAAGCACGCGGTGCACGGCTTCGCGTTCGAGCTCGACCGCCGGATCCGCGCGGCCGGTGAGCAGCGACTGTCGCTGCTCGCGCATCCCGGATTCGCGGTCGACGGCCTCGCGGAGCGCCGGCCGGGCATCAACGACGTCACGCGCGGCGAACGGCTGCGCGATCGAGTGCTGGGTCTCGGTGCGCACGGCAAGGACAAAGGCGCGTGGCCGACCATGCGCGCGGCGTTGGACCCGGATGCCGTGAGCGGCCAGTTCTACGGGCCGTCGCGCAACATGTCCGGCCCGCCGGTCACGATCACCCCCGTCGCGTCGAGCGCCACTCCGGAGTTCGGTGCCCACCTCTGGGCGCTCGCCGAGGAGCGCACGGGCGTGACGTTCGCGGTCTGAGGTCGGCGCGTCAGAACAGTGTGGGTTCGGGATCGGGCGCCGACTCGGGTCGGATGAGTAGGTCGAAAAAACGACTGTTGATGAAGAGACGTTCTCTACCAGTCCGGACGTCCGTCAAGACGCGGTCTCTCACCAAGTCGTTGAGCCATTTCGTCGCTGTGGGACGGGAAACCCCGCATCGTTGGATGACATTCGAGATCCTGCAATACGGCTGCTCGAATAGCACCGCAAGCAAGTGCGCGTTGGCGCTCCCGGTCGCGACACGAACACGAATCAGCATCTCGTCCTGTAGGTCCTGGATCTGATCGATCTTGGCGACCGTGCTCAAGGCCGTTCTTCGGATGCCTTCCAGCATGAAGAGCACCCATTCCTCCCATGCGCGGTCCCGAGTGACTGCCAGGAGGAGTCGGTAGTACTCGTCCTTATTCTCGATGATGTAGCGAGAGAGGTAGAGGATTGGCTCACTGATGAGTCCGACAGACATCAGGAGGAGGACGTTGAGAATTCTCCCCGTTCGTCCATTGCCGTCCTCGAACGGGTGGATGGCTTCGAACTGATAGTGGGCGAGAGCCATCACGACTAGTGGGTCGAGCCCTGGAGACTCATGGACGAAACGCTCCCAGCTGCTCAGCTTGTCGCGGATGGTCGACTCTCCGACGGGAGGCGTGTAGATCGCGGCGTGAGTTGACGGATTCCCGATGTAGGTACCCGGCAGTTGTCGGATTCGCATGTCCCGGTTCTTCACGATCGTGCACACTTCTGTCGCAGTAGTCACAGAGAGGGGCCGCGAGCGAATCAAGCCCACTCCGGCGAAGAGGGCCGACCTGTAGCTCAGCGTTTCCTTCGTAGCGGGATTGGTCGCGCTGGACTCGTCGTGGGCGTACTTGAAGAGGTCATCCGTGGTTGTGACGATGTTCTCGATCTCGGAGCTCGCCTGGGCTTCCAAGAGCGGGATCGAGTTGATGAGTACCGTGGGGTTCGTGATTCGCCGGGCAGCCTGATCGAGGGCAGCAAGAGCCACGCGAGCCTCGACCGTCGCTTTGAGGACTGCTTTCGTCTCGATGTCCCAAGTGGGTGGCAGGTCAGGCAACTCGTTGTACGGCTCACCCGGGCTCCAGACCATGGGCAAAGACTATTGACAGATCCGCTGAATATGTAAAAAAACACGCCGATTTTTTACACGACGTGGTGACATGTCAATTCTCTTTGTCACGCTCTACTCGGCGATGCGCCCGCCGCGCGGCTGCGTCTGCACGCCGGTCGCGTGCACACCGGCGCCGCTGAGGTCGGCGGCGTAGCCGACGACCGGCCCGAAGTGCTCGGCCATCGTGGCGCGCGAGGTGGTGCGCAACTCGTCGAGGGTCGCCGTGAACAGATCCTGTACCTCGAGGGCGGCGCCGACGCCATCTGCCCCGCGATCGGTGACGCCGATGCGGGCGACGGGGAAGGCGCGCCCTTCGCAGAGCCGGAGGAACTTCACGTCCTCCTCGCGCGGAACCGCGACGATCGCCCGCGCGCCGGACTCGCTGAACAGCGCGGTCAGAGCATCCACTTGATCGCGTTCACGCAGTTCATCGAGCCAGACCCGGGCGCCGATGCCGAAGCGCAGGCAGCCGTCGACCAGAGCGGTGGCGAGGCCGCCGTCGGCGAGGTCGTGCGCGGCGTTGAGCAGGCCCTCGTGCGCGGCCGCCGCGAGCAGTTCGCCCAGCTCCTTCTCGCGCTTCAGGTGCACCTTCGGCGGCGTTCCGCCCAGATGCCCGTGGATCACGCCCGCCCACGCCGATCCGTCGAGCTCGAGATGGGTGCTCCCCAGCAGGTAGAGGTTGTCGCCGGAGTCCTGCCAGCCCGACGGGACGCGCCGCCCGACGTCGTCGATCGTGCCCATGACCGCGACCACCGGCGTCGGGTGGATGGGCACATCGCCGGTCTGGTTGTAGAAGCTCACGTTGCCGCCGGTCACCGGGATGCCCAGCTCGAGGCAGGCGTCGGCCAGGCCCTCGACAGCCTGACTGAACTGCCACATCACCTCGGGGTTCTCGGGGCTGCCGAAGTTGAGGCAGTCGCTGACCGCGACCGGGGTCGCTCCCGTGACGGCGACGTTGCGATAGGCCTCGGCGAGGGCGAGCTGCGCACCGGCGTACGGGTCGAGGTAGGCGTAGCGGCCGTTCGCGTCGGTCGCCAGGGCGACCCCGAGGCCGCTCTCTTCGTCGACGCGGATCATGCCGGCGTCATCCGGGTAGCTGAGCGCCGTGTTGCCGAGCACGTAGCGGTCGTACTGACTGGTGACCCAGCTCTTGTCGGCGAGGTTGGCGCTCCCGGTGAGGGCCAGCAGCTGGGCCTTGAGCGCCGGACCGTCGCTCGGCCGAGGCAGCGTGGCTGCGCTGTCGGCGTTGAGCGCGTCGATCCACGCCGGGCGCACGATCGGGCGCTCGTAGACCGGACCGTCGACGGCCACGGTGCGCGGGTCCACATCGACGATGGTCTCGCCGTGCCAGGTGATGACCAGCCGGCCGGTCTCGGTGACCTCGCCCAGCACGCTGGTCTCGACATCCCACTTCTTCGTGACGGCCAGGAAGCCCTCGAGCTTGGACGGCTCGACGATGGCCATCATGCGCTCCTGGCTCTCGCTCATCAGGATCTCTTCGGCCGTCAGCGAGGGGTCGCGAAGCAGCACCTCGTCGAGCGAGACCTGCATGCCGCCATCGCCGTTGCTGGCCAGCTCGCTGGTCGCGCACGAGATGCCAGCGGCACCGAGATCTTGGATGCCCTGCACCAGGTCGCCCGCGAACAGCTCGAGGCAGCACTCAATGAGCACCTTCTCGGCGAAGGGGTCGCCCACTTGCACCGCGGGTCGCTTCGTCGGGCCACCCGCCGAGAACGTGTCGGAGGCCAGAATGGATGCCCCGCCGATCCCGTCGCCGCCGGTGCGCGCCCCGAACAGCACCACCTTGTTACCCGCGCCCTTCGCGTTGGCCAGGTGCAGGTCCTCGTGCCGCAGCACGCCGACCGCGAGCGCGTTGACCAGCGGGTTCGCCTGGTAGATCGGATCGAACCAGGTCTCGCCGCCGATGTTGGGCAGTCCGAGGCAGTTGGCGTAGAAGCTGATGCCGCTCACGACACCGGGGACGACCCGCGCCGTATCGGGGTCGTCGATCGCGCCGAAGCGGAGGGCGTCCATGACCGCGACCGGCCGCGCGCCCATCGAGATGATGTCGCGCACGATGCCGCCGACGCCGGTCGCGGCGCCCTGGAACGGCTCGATGTAGCTCGGGTGGTTGTGGCTCTCGATCTTGAAGGTGACCGCCCAGCCTTCGCCGATGTCCACGACGCCGGCGTTCTCACCCATGCCGACCATGAGGTTCTTGGTCATCTCGGGCGACACCTTCTGGCCGAACTGCCGCAGCCAGACCTTGGAGCTCTTGTACGAGCAGTGCTCGCTCCACATCACCGAGTACATCGCGAGCTCGCCGCTGGTGGGGCGCCGGCCGAGGATGCTCTTGATGCGGGCGTATTCGTCGCTCTTGAGCCCGAGCGCCGCGTACGGCTGTTCCTTCTCGGGCGTGGCAATCGCGTTCGAGACGGAGTCGAGGGGGGCGCTCATCGCCTCGATTCTATCGAGGGCGCTCTACCGGCCGTGCGCCAGCAGGATCACGCTGGTGACGATCGCCGCGATGAGCACCAGCAGCAGGATCGTGATCGCGATCCCGCCCGGCCGGCCGAGGTTGAACGTCCACCCCAGACCGAAACGCCGCGGCACCAAGACAGCCGGATCGTCGCGGTTGACGTAGAGCAGTCCGCCCTTCCAGTGCTGGTCGTCATCCACGGCGTCGGGTCGCGCGTGCTCGGGGTCGCGCACGTTGGCGGGCCGCAGCTGCACGCGTGCCCGGGCGACGTTGCCGATCACCACGACCATCACCAGCACTGCCAGCCCGATGCCGCAGGCTGCGACCGACCATCGGGCGTCGGGCAGCAGGCGCTGCGCGAGTTCGATGGCCGAGATGCCGAGGGCGACGACGAACGCCAGCTCGGAGAGCATCGACGTCAGGAGCGTGCGTTGCACCTGCGTACGCAGCGTCGCCTGCGCAGCCGTGTCGTCCGTCTGCGTGCGTGCCGCGTAGCGAGCAGCGAACACCGAGATGACCATCAGCAGCACCACGACCGCGGCACCGATCATCAGGATGCCGAACACGCTCCACACCGACTTGGCGGCGAACCGGTCGGGGTCGCCCGCGGCGTTGAAGTGAACCGCGATCGGGTCGGGCAGACCCGGGTAGAGCGCGACGTCGACCGCCGTGGCGACGGCGAGCACGATCGCGGCCAGCGCGGGCCAGATGAGCGGAGGATGCCGGTAAGCGGGCGTGGTGAGCTGCGCACTAACGCGCACCGGCACTCCCTCGAACCATCCGCCGTCTCGCTTGGCGCGGATGATCGCGCGTCGGCTGAGCACCAGATCCAGGATGGCGAGGGCCGCGTAGAGCAGGACGGGCAGAGCGGTCGCGAGCGGCGCCGCACCGCCCAGCGCGAGCGCTGCGGTGACCGCCGCCGTCACCACCCAGACCAGGACGAGTCCCCAGCGGAACCGGCGGATCGCCCTGAGCACGACGGGATCGTCGATGTGCGACTGGGGCACCCGCACGCTCAACGGCAGGGTAGGAGGTCGCAGGCCGATGACGGCCGAGAACAGCAGGCCGAAGAGGGCGGTGAAGACGGGGGCGAACACGAGGACGAACGCGGTCATGACGCGCTCCTTCCGGGGTCGGTGCGGTGGGCGGAGAAGTCGGTGAGCAGGGAGTCCGCGGTGGCGCGGATGTCGGAGTCGCTGATCCCGTGCGCGACGGCCTCGGCGAGAAGGGTGCGCAGTCGTGCGGTCCAGCCCGACTCGAATCCCGGCGTCGGGTCATCGGCAGGACCGCGCGCCACCACCGAGCCCGAGCGCCGACTCGTGCGCACCAGCCCTTCCTGGCGCAGCAACTCGTATCCCTTGCCCACCGTCGCGGAGTTGATGCCGAACTGCGCGGCGAGTTGGCGGACTGACGCCAGAGCCTCGCCGGGTTGCAGCGTTCCGTCCGCGATCGCCTCGACCACCTGGTCGTGCAACTGCTGGTAGAGCGGCGACTCCGAGTCGGGGTCGATGTCGATCAGCATGGCGCGCCCTCCCCGATTGGCCTGCCTTATCTGTACTACTAGTTATAGCACAGATGAGGCAGAGCGGATCAAGCGCGGGCTAGTGCTCCCTCGAGCACGCTCGTGAAGAACGTGAGGCCGTCGGTGCCGGAGCGCATGGCGTCCGGCGTATCCGGCCCGAATCCCGGCTCGGTGGCATGCTCTGGATGCGGCATCAGCCCCACCACGTTGCCCGCCGCGTTGGTCAGCCCCGCGATCTCGTCGAGCGAACCGTTCGGGTTCACGTCGAGGTAGCGGAACGCGACCTGCCCCTCGCCCTCGATGCGCTTGAGCGTCTCGGCATCCACGATGAAGCCGCCCTCGGCGTTCTTCAGCGGGATGGTGATCTCTTGCCCGACCTCGAATCCGCTCGTCCACGCTGTCGACGCGTTCTCGACGCGCAGCCGCTGATCGCGGCAGACGAAGTCGCCGTGGTTGTTGCGGATCAGTCCGCCGGGCAGCAGGTGCGCCTCCACCAGGATCTGGAAGCCGTTGCAGATGCCCAGCACCGGCATCCCGGCGTTCGCGGCCGAGATGACCTCGCTCATGATCGGCGAGCGGGCCGCGATGGCCCCGCATCGCAGGTAGTCGCCGTAGCTGAATCCGCCGGGCAGCACGATCGCGTCCACGCCCTGCAGATCGTGGTCGCCGTGCCAGAGCGCGACCGCCTCGCCGCCCGCGCGTCGGACCGCGCGTTGCGCGTCGCGGTCGTCGAGCGATCCGGGGAAGGTGACGACGCCGATCTTCACGCGGCCGACCCCGCGGCGGACTTCTCAGCCACGTAGACCCGCACCACGTCTTCGATCACCGAGTTGCTCAGCATGTCGTCGGCGAGCTGCTGCGCTTCGGCCAGCACGGCCTCGGTGACCTCCCCGTCGACCGTCAGCTCGAAGCGCTTGCCGATGCGCACGGCGCTGAACTCCGTCTTGCCGAGCCGGCTGAGCGCCCCGGCGACGGCCTTGCCTGCCGGATCGAGCAGTTCGGCCTTCGGCATGACCTCGACGACGATGGTGGGCACGATCACTCCTGGGGCTCTGCGGCACGGCCGCGCTGCGGGGGTGGGATGCCCTCAGTCTACGGCGACGGTGCGGGTCGCCCGGGCGGCGCTCGCGGCGATCAGTCGGGCGTTCGGCTCGTCGACGTCGGCGACCCACGCTGCCGCGGCATCCGGGCTCTTCCCGCCCGCGATGTGCCGGTCGGTCAGCCGGCGCCGACGCAGCTCGGGGTCGAGCTGCAGGTACCAGGTCTCGTCGAGCAGTTCGGCGATGCCCTCCCACACCAGCAGGTAGTTGCCTTCGACGTAGACCGTGCGGATGCCGGGGTCGATCGTGATCGCGCCGGGCACCGGCTCTTCGATCGAGCGGTCGAATGACGGAGCGGTGACGGTTCCGCGCGAACGCAGCTCGCGCAGCCCCTGCGCGAATCCGTCCACATCGAAGGTGTCGGGTGCCCCCATGCGCTCGCGACGGCCGAGTTCGCGCAGCCTGCTCTGCGGCAGGTGGAAGCCGTCCATCGGCAGCACGGCGGCCGCGGGGTCGTCGGCGGCGAGCCGTTCGGCCAGGGTCGACTTGCCGACGCCGGGCGGGCCGACGATCCCGATCAGCCGCCGAGACGGCACCCGCTCGAGCGTTGCGGTCATGCCATCGCGGCGGCGATGCCCTCGGCCAGCGCGCGGTAGCCGGCTGCGTCCGGGTGAAACCGGTCGGATGCCACCGACCGTCCGTCGAATCCCGGCGCCAGGACGGCCGCGTGGTCGCGAGCGACGCGCTCGGCCCGTCGGGTGAGGCCGCGCGCGTGGCGGCCGAGCGCCCACCGGAGGGGATTCGGCAGGGCCGTGAAGCTGCCGAACGCGGGCGGCGCGACCACCACGAACCGAGCATCCGGCGACGCGGCGTGGAGCCGGTCGAGCAGGGCGCCGAGGGCGCGCGAGAACTCCGTGCCGGAGCGCAGTCGCAGCGCGTCGTTCCACCCCACCATGACGACGCCGAGATCGAAATGCGCGGCGACGGCGGCCGTCGCGAACTCGGTCAGCACCTCCTGCGCCGTCGCGCCGTTGCGGCCCACCGCGCGCCAGGCGACGCCCCCGTCGGCGGTCGGGCCCGCGCTCAGCAGGCGACCGAGCTGTCCGGGGATGCCGTCCTCCAGCATGGAGACGCCGGTCCCCATGGCGGTCGAATCGCCCACCACCAACACGCGGAGCGGCTTGCCGGTTCGCGATCCGGCGCCGCCGATCAGACCGTCGCGCGGTCCATGCGCCTCGGGAAGCCGCGGTGTGTCCCGCTGCAGCGTGCGACCCTGCCGCACCGCGACCGGCGCGACCAGCAGGGCGGGAAGGCGGCTCACGGCGCGAGTCTAGCGACGGCACCGAAAGCGGCAACGGAGGTCGACCCTCCGCATTTCGCGCTCGCCGGCCCTCGGCTCAGGGCGCCGCCGGCACCGGATCCGACAGGGCCATCGACCAGACCGCGACTCCATGAAGCCCCAGCGAGGCGGCCAGCTTCTCGCGCAGCGCGATCGAGCGCGCATCCGCCCACCAGAAGACCTGACCGTCCGGCAGGGTCGCGGTCCACTCGCCACGGGTCTCGTTGAAGGTCGGGGTGATCCCCGCTTCCTTGACCAGGCGGCGGGCGCGGATGTCGCCGACGGTGTGGGTGCCATCTGACGCCCAGCGATAGCCGTATCCGGCCACTCCGAGGTCGACCTGACCCGGCTTGGCTGTCAGCAGGAGAGCCGCGAGCACCTTGCGCTGCCAGGTCAGTTCCCCGACCGGTCCCGGGTTGGTGGGGTTGAAGGTGCCGTGCTGGTCGTAGCCCATCACGGTGACCGTATCCAGGGATTTCAGCAGGCCCGCGACGTCGTAGCCCAGTCCCCGGTAACCGGCCGCGGTCGTCGACGGCTGCAGGGCGGCGTCCAGATGGATGTCCGGCCCGACGTCCGCGCGCAGCGCCGACGCGAAGGCGGTGAGATCGTCGGCGTCGCCCCGGCTCAACGACTCCAGGTCGAACATCACGCCGTCGAGGTGCGAGCTCGCGACCACGGCCGCCAGGGAGGCGGCGGCCGATTCGCGGTTGGCCTTGGTCGAGAGCATCGACTTGGCGACCTTGTCGCTGAATCCGACGCCTCCCTCGTAGTTGAGCAGAAGCACCTCGGCCTTCTTGCCGAGCTGATGGGCGAGCTTCACCTTGCGCAGCACCGCGGCGGTGGGCGCCGTCACCGACGCTCCGCCCTCCGCGATGTCGATGCCCGAGATCGCGACCATGCTGATCGCCGCCTTGCTGGCGGTGAGCGCGGTGCCCTCGTCCCACGAGGGCTCGAAGGCCGTGACCACCGGATGGCTCGGCGGCGCGCTGTTCGGTTTCGCGGCAACCTCCCGTTTGGGAAGATCCTGGCTGCCGCGCGGAAACGCCCCGCAGCCCGCGAGGGTCAGCGCGAGCGCGGCGACCAGCGCGGTGGCGACGGCGGAGCGGAAGCGCATCCCCCCATCATGCGGCTTCGACGTGGATGACGTTGCCCCACGGATCATCGACGCTCACGACCTTGCCGTCGTCGCGCGCGTCGAGGCCGTAGTGGGCCATGCGCTCGGCCAGCGCACCCAGGTCGTCGGAGGTCGGGACCACGATCCCCACCTGGCCGAGCCCGAGGGTCGGCTGGCGGCGGCCGGCGCCCCGGCTGTTCCAGACGTTCATGGCCATGTGGTGGTGGTACTGGCCGGCGCTCACGAACAGCGCCTGGCCGCCGATCTCGATGGTCTGATCCCAGCCGAGGCGGTCGACGTAGAACTCATGAGCCGTGGCGATGTCGCCGACCGACAGGTGCACGTGGCCCACCTTGGCATCGCCCCACCCCGCCCCCGCCAGACCCTGCTCGGTGAGGTGCTCCTGCAAGAAGGCGTTCGGGTCGAGGAACAGCGTGGACATCTCGATCTGGCCGTGGGTCCAGCTCCAGGTGCTGCGGTCGCGGTCCCAGTACAGCTCGACGCCGTTGCCCTCCGGGTCGTCGAAATAGAAGGCCTTGCTCACCAGGTGGTCGCTCGATCCGGTGAACGAGCCGGGACGCATCCTGGCCACCGAGTAGACGGCGGCGGCGAGGGCGGCCTCGGTGTCGAACAGGATGGCCGTGTGGAACAGACCCGCCTCATGCGGGCCCGCGTGCCGCAGCTCGGGCGTCTGCACCAGGATCACGATGTCGCGCGAGAGCCCGTCGGCGCCGGGAGCTTTCCGCCCGAGCACGACTCGCGAGCCGTCTGCGGACAGCACGTCGAGTCCGACGCCATCGCGGTAGTACGCGGTCATGGCATCGAGGTCCGCGACGTTCAGGGTCACGGCGCCCATGGCGGTGTCGGCGGCGAGTTGTTCGATCATGCATGCTCTAATCTATTTGAGAGCTCAATTATTCCCCCGAGAGGATGCCGTGGTCCAGCACCTGAGCGACGCCGGCAATCGCGCGTGGCGTGCCCTGGCCGCCACCAGCCACCTGCTCGCGGCCGAGTTGGAGGCTCAGACCCAACGCGACGCCGGCATGCCGCACGCCTACTTCGTGCTGCTCGTCGCGCTCTACGAGGCGCCGGGCCGCCACCTGCGGGCGGGGGAACTGGCTAGGGCCGCACGGATCAGCCCGAGTCGCCTGAGTCACGCCCTCCGCAGCATGGAGGCCTCGGGCTGGGTCGCGCGGCAGCGGGCGGCATCCGACGGTCGAGGACAGGAGATCGTGTTGACCGCAGCAGGAATCGACGCGGTCCGGCGGCTGGCGCCCCGCCAGCAGGCTGAGGTGCGGGTTCCGGTGCTGGGCGGGTTCTCCGACGCCGACCTCACTCGACTCGCGGAGCTGCTCGAGCCGGTGGTCGCGCGGCTCGACCTCGCCGAGAGCAGCACGCGCAGTCGTCAGAGCGGCGCGAGCTTCTTCTCGTAGCAGATCGAGAGCTCGGAGTCGGCGTAGTACCCGAAGTTCGGGATGCGCGTGTAGCCCTCCCGCTCGTACAGCCGCATCGCGTCGGGCTGCTGGTCGCCGGTCTCGAGGACGAGCCGATCCCACCCGCGGCTGCGCGCCTCGCCCTCGAGCGCGGTCAGAATGGCGGTCGACACGCCCGTCCTTCGGCGCTCCGGGATCACGTACATGCGCTTGATCTCGCCGTGCGACGCATCGAGCGTGCGCAGCCCCCCGCAGCCGACCGCGTGCTCGGTGCCGGCGTCATCGACGTCGTACGCCACCAGGAACACGGTGATGTCGGCGGCCGTCGGCTTCGGGCCAGGCTCCGAGTCGGGCACGCCATAGCGGGCCGAGATCTCGGTCTGCTGGGCGATGCGCAGCTCGGTGCCTGCCGGGTCGTCCCACGGCACGGCCCGGACGACGAGACTCACGCGGTGATCCGGTCGATCAACTCTTCGTAGCGCGCGGCCGTCAGCTCGACGATGTCGGCGGGCAGCTCGGGCGGGGTCCCGGTCTTGTCCCAGTTGGCGGCGAGCCAATCGCGCACGATCTGCTTGTCGAAGCTGTCCAGGCGGTGCGGTCCGCCCGCGGCGTAGGTCTCGGCATCCCAATACCGGCTCGAGTCGCTGGTGAGCACCTCGTCGGCGAGGGTCAACTCACCGGTGCTCGGATCGTCGCCGAACTCGAACTTCGTGTCGGCCAGGATCAGCCCGCGCTCCGACGCCATGGCGGCGGCAGTCGTGTAGACGGCGAGCGCGGCCTCCCGGATCGCGGCGGCCGCCCTGTCGCCGACCAGCTCGACGGTGCGCTCGAAGCTGATGTTCTCATCATGCTGGCCTGCCGGTGCCTTGAAGGCCGGGGTGTAGATGGGCTCGGGCAGCTGATCGCCGTTGCTCAACCCGGCGGGCAGCGCGATGCCGCACACGCTCTGTTTCGCCTGGTACTCGGCCCAGCCGGATCCCACCAGGTAGCCGCGCACCACCGCCTCGATGGGGTGCATGTCGAGTTCGTGCACCAGCATGGCGCGCTCCGCGATGCCGGGGGGCAGGTGCTCACCCAACGAGGGATGCGCGGCGGCGAGGTGATTGCGCATCCCCAACCGGCCGAACCACCACAGGCTCAGCTGGGTGAGCAGGGCACCCTTGTTCGGGATGCTCGGCTCGAGCACATGATCGAACGCACTGACCCGGTCGCTGGCCACCACCAGCACCCGACCCGGCGCGGCGGGCGAGGTGTAGAGATCGCGGACCTTGCCCGAGTACACGTGCGTCCAGCCGAGGGCCTCGAGCCGAGTGTCTCCGCGGGGAACGCCCCCTGGTTGCTCAATCATGATCGACCACCCGTTCTGCGATGTCGTGCCGGTAGTGAGAACCGTCGAGCTGGATGAGAGAGAGCGCCTCGTAGACCGCCGTGCGCGCGGCGCGGAAATCGCCCGCTCGGGCGACGACCGAGAGCACACGGCCGCCGGTGGAGACGAAGCCTCCGTCATCGCCGGTGCTCCGCGCCGTCGCCGCGTGCAGCACGGTCACGCCGTCGACCTCGGCCGCGGCGTCCAACCCGGTGATCGCGCGGCCGGTGACCGGCGACTCCGGGTAGCCCTCGCTGGCGAGCACCACGGTGACCGTGACGTCGGAGGAGAAGCGCGGGTACGGCATCCGTCCCAGTCCGCCGGTCGCGGCGGCCAGCAGCAGCTCGGACAGCGGCGTCTCGAGCCGCGGCAGCACGACCTGGGTCTCGGGGTCGCCGAAGCGCGCGTTGAACTCGATGACGCGCACGCCGTGCTCGGTGACGATGAGCCCGCAATAGAGCAGGCCGATGAACGGGGTGCCCTCCGCCTTGAGGGCGCGCACGGTCGGCAGCGCGACGGTGTCGAGCACCTCGTCGACGAAGGCGGCTTCCGATCCCCAGCGGTCGCTCAGCCAGGGCAGCGGCGAGTAGGCGCCCATGCCGCCGGTGTTCGGACCGGTGTCGCCGTCGCCGACGCGCTTGTAGTCCTGGGCCGGAGTCAGCGGCACGACGTCGTGGCCGTCGGCCAGGAAGAACAGCGACACCTCCTGCCCGTCGAGGAACTCCTCGACGAGCACGTCACCGTGCTGCAGGTAGTGCTCGGCGTGAGCAAGGGCCGCGTCGCGGTCGTCGGTGACCAGCACGCCCTTGCCCGCCGCGAGACCGTCGGCCTTGACGACGTGCGGGGCGCCGAGCGCGTCGAGGGCGGCCTCGACCTCGGCGACCGTCTTGCCGCGGTGCGCGCGGCCGGTGGGCACCTGGGCGGCATCCATGATCCGCTTGGCGAACGACTTGGAGCCCTCGAGGGCGGCGGCGGCCTTGCCCGGCCCGAACACCGGGATGCCCTTCGACCGGACGACGTCGGCGACGCCCGCGACCAGGGGGGCCTCCGGTCCCACCACCACCAGCTCGATCCCGTTGTCGGCCGCGTACTGGGCCACCAGCTTGCCGTTTGAGGCGTCGAGGCCGACCGTCTCGACCGTCCCTCCGACCGGTGGTTCGGCCGCGATCCCCGCGTTGCCGGGGGCGACGATCACCTCGTGCCCGGCATCCTCGCGCAGCAGGGCCACGACGATCGCGTGCTCCCGGGCGCCGGAACCGAGGATGAGGATTCTCACCCGCCCAGGCTACCGGCGGTAGCGTGACGGGATGGACGGGCTGTCGGCGTGAGCGTGCGGCGCAGGATCGAGCCCGCCGCCGGCGAGGCCGCCGTCGAAGCAGTGCTCGCAGGGGCCGGGGATCGCGAGACGACCGCGCTCGCCGTCCGCTACCTGCTCGAGGTGCTCGCCTCGGACTTCGAGGGCCACACCGTCGAGGTGCGGGTCCCGCCCTGGGGAGCCGTGCAGGCGATCGAGGGGCCGCGGCACACCCGGGGGACCCCCCCCAACGTGATCGAGACGGATGCCGCGACCTGGATCGCGCTCGCGACCGGGTCTCTGCCGTGGGCGGATGCCGTCGCGGCTGCGCGTGCCTCGGCATCCGGCCAGCGCGCCGACCTCAGTGCGGTGCTGCCCCTGCGGTGGCGCACAATGGAGGGGTGAGCACGACCGAGACGACCACCGAGGTGCGCATCCGTCGCGCGCCGCGTCTACCGGTGTTCCTGGTGCTCGGGGCCGTCGTCGGCGCGCTCGCCACCCTGATCGCCACCGCTGCCTTCGGCCATGTCGACCCGAAGGTGGGCTTCGGTGCGACGTTCGGCTACTTCTGCGTGTTCGGTGTCCCGGCGGGGATCGCGCTGGGCGCGCTGGTCGGCCTGCTGCTCGACCGCCGTTCGCAGCGCCGCGCGCGCATCATCACGGCCGAGCGCGAACAGGTCGAGTCTGCGGACACCTGAGTAGCCTCGACGGCATGGTCGCGCAACGTCTGTCGACGGAGGTCTGCATCGCGGGGGGCGGTCCGGCCGGTCTGATGCTCGGCCTGCTTCTGGCGCGTGCGGGCGTCGACGTGATCGTGCTCGAGAAGCACGCGGACTTCTTCCGCGACTTCCGCGGCGACACCGTCCACCCCTCGACCATCGACCTGATCGACCAGTTGGGGCTGCGCGAGCAGTTCGAGGCGATCCCGCACACGCGGCTGCGCAAGCTCGACATGGTGGTCAACGGGATCCGACTGCATGCCATCGACTTCGGGCTGCTCAACCGGCCCAACGCCGAGCTCGCCCTCATGCCGCAGTGGGACCTGCTCGATCTCTTGGCCGGCGAGGCGAAGAAGCATCGGTCCTTCACACTCGTGATGAATGCCGAGGTGACCGGGGTGACCCACCGCGGCAGTCGCATCGCCGGGGTGCGTGCCCGCACGCCCGACGGCGTGCTCCGCATCGATGCGGCCATGACGGTCGGAGCCGACGGGCGCGACTCGGCGGTGCGCCGGGCGCTGCAGCTGCCGGTCGAACGCCACGGCGTTCCGATCGACGTGCTCTGGTTCCGGCTCGACAAGCCAGCCGCCGCGTTACCCGACACGCTGGGCTGGATCAGCAGCGACGCGTTCGTGGTGACCATCCCGCGCCCTGACTACCTTCAGTGCGGGCTGCTGATCCCCAAGGGCGGGCTTCCCGCCCTGCACGCGGCGGGCCTGCCCGCGTTTCGCGCTCTGGTCGCCTCGGCGGTGCCGCGCCTGTCGCGGCAGATCGAGCGCGTCACCGACTGGGAAGACATCAAGCTGCTCTCTGTGCAGATCGACCGGCTCACGCGGTGGTCCGTGCCGGGCGCGCTGTGCATCGGCGACGCCGCGCACGCGATGTCGCCGGCCTTCGGAGTCGGCATCAACTACGCGATCCAGGATGCGGTGGCGACCGCGAACATCCTGGTGCCCCTGCTGCGGGCGGGCGCGGATCCCGCCGCCCTCGACGCCGGAGCCCGTGCGGTCGAGCGGCGCCGGGCCCGGCCCACCGAGTGGATGCAGCGCATCCAGCTCACCCTGCACCGCACGATCGGCAAGGGCGGAGCCCGCCTGCTGCACGCGCCGCCGACGCTGCGCGAGCGCGTCCTGCTCGCGAACCTGCTGCCGATCATCAAGCCGCTCGCGGTGCGGCTGATCGGCTACGGATTCCGGCCCGAGCGCATCGACGACGCCGTGCTCGACCCGGTCAGCTCAGCTGATTCGCCTCGACCCACGCCAGGTACTCCGGCGTGACGGTGCCGGTGATGTAGTCGCCGGTGAAACAACTCATCTCGAGGCTCTCGATGGGCGAGCCCTCGAGGATCGCCGACTGCATGTCGGCGACCTCCTGGTAGATCAGGTAGTCGGCGCCGAGTTCGGTGGCGATCTCGGGGATCTTGCGGCCAGAGGCGACCAGCTCTTTGCGGCTCGGCATGTTGATCCCGTACACGTGCGGGTAGCGCACCGGGGGCGCCGCCGAGGTGAAGGTGACGCTGTTCGCGCCCGCCTGGCGCGCCATGTCGATGATCTCGCGCGAGGTGGTGCCGCGCACGATCGAGTCGTCGACGATCAGCACGTTCTTGCCGCGGAACTCGGAGCTCATCGCGTTCAGCTTCTGCTTGACGCTCTTCGTGCGCTGCTCCTGGCCGGGCATGATGAAGGTCCTGCCGACGTAGCGGTTCTTGTAGAAGCCCTCGCGGTACTCGATGCCGAGCTTCTGGGCGACCTGCATGGCGGCCGGCCGCGACGAGTCCGGGATCGGCATGACGACGTCGATGGCTCCGCTCGGCGTGTACTTCGCGATCGTGTCGGCCAGGCGATCGCCGAGCCGCAGCCGGGCCTCGTAGACCGAGATCCCGTTCATCACCGAGTCGGGCCTGGCCAGGTAGACGTATTCGAACGAGCACGGGATCAGCACCGGGTTCTTCGCGCACTGGCGCGAGAACATCTCGCCGCCGCGGGTGATGAAGATCGCCTCGCCGGGGGCGACATCCCGAACCACCTCGTAGCCGCCGCTCTCGAGCACGAGTGACTCGCTCGCCACCACCCACTCGGTGCCGACCAGGCCGCTGGTGCGCTTGCCCAGGATGAGCGGTCGGATGCCGAAGGGGTCGCGGAACGCCAGCAGCCCGTGCCCCGCGATGAGTGCGATCGCGGCGTACGAGCCCTCGACGCGCTCGTGGAGCCGCTCGATGGCGTCGAACACCTGGTCCGGATCGAGGTCGGTGCCGCGCACCTGCTCCTGGAGCTCGTGGGCGAGCACGTTGACCAGCAACTCGGTGTCGGAGTTGGTGTTGAGGTGCCGCCGATCGATGTGGAACAGCTCTTCGGTGAGCTCGCGTGTGTTGGTCAGGTTGCCGTTGTGCACGAGCACGATGCCGTACGGCGCGTTCACATAGAACGGCTGCGCCTCTTGCTCCTTGTTGGCGTCCCCGCGGGTGGCGTACCGCACGTGCCCGAGGCCCATGGTGCCGAGCAGGCTGCGCATGTCACGGGTGCGGTACGCCTCGCGCACCTGCCCCTTGGCCTTCTGCATGTGGATGATGCTGCCGTCGGAGGTCGCGATGCCCGTCGAGTCCTGGCCGCGGTGCTGCAGAAGGGCGAGCGCGTCATACACCTGCTGATTGACCGGACTCGAGGAGACGATGCCGACGATGCCGCACATGGGGCTGGTGGCTCCCGAACTGGAAGATGGGGCGCACTCGACCGAGTACGCCCCAGTCTCTCACGTGTCCGCCGCCGCCGCTGCGGCGGACCCGCTCCAGGGCACGAGCGCGGTCGCGCCCTTCCGCTGGTCCCCTACCTAGTGCGCGGCCACCGGCTCCGCGGCGACCACGGGCGCTGCACTGTGCGTCAGCGACAGGCCCTGACCCCGGCGGCGGAACAATAGCGCCGCGATGATCAGCCCGCCCGCGAAGAACGCGGCGCAGAGAGCGAACGCCGTGGTGTATCCGTGCACGGCGGCCTCTGCCGCGATGGCAGGGGTCGGCGGCAGGTGAGACGAGACGAAGCTCGTCGCCGCGGATGCCGCCAGCGTGTTGAGCAGTGCGGTGCTGATGGATCCGCCGACCTGCTGACTGGTGTTCGTCATCGCCGAGGCGACGCCGGCGAAGTGGCGGTCGACCCCGAGCGTGGCGGACTGCATCGAGGCGGGCATGATCGTGCCCATCGCCGCGCCGAGCACCAGCAGAGCGGGCAGCACGTGGTCGGCGTAGTTGCTCCCCACCTCCAGCCGCGTGAGGATCAGCATGCCGATGGCGCCGAGGCCCATCCCGATCGGGACCAGCACCTTCGGGCCGAAGCGCGGCACGAAGATGTTGGTGCCCAGCTGGGCGAAGAGCACCAGCGTGGCGACCATCGGCAGCAGCGCCAGGCCGGTGTTGATCGGCGTGAACTTAAGCGTGGTCTGGATGTAGTAGGTCAGGAACAGGAAGATGCCGAACATGCTCGCGCCGGCGATCAGGATCGACAGGTACGCGGCGGCACGGTTGCGATCGAGGACCACCGAGAGCGGCAGCAACGGGTGGCTGGCGATCCGCTGCCACACCACGAACGCCACCAGCAGGACCGCAGCGGCGATCAGCATGCCCCAGGTGAGCGGAGCGCTCCAACTGTCGGTCTCGGCGTTCGAGAATCCGTAGACCAAGGCGAACAGGCCTCCGGAGACCAGCAGGGTCCCCGGGATGTCGAGCCTCGGGCGCGGTCCACTGCGGGCGATGGTCGGCACCAGGAAGACGGCGGCGACGATGGCGACGATCGCGATGACCACGTTGATGTAGAGGTTCCAGCGCCAGCCGACATCCTGGGTCAGGTAGCCGCCGAGCAGGAGGCCGATCGCGCCGCCACCGCCGGCGAGCGCGCCGAAGATGCCGAACGCACGGGCCCGCTCACGCGGCACGGTGAAGGTGGTGGTGAGGACGGCGAGCGCGGTGGGAGCGAGGAGCGCGCCGAACGCGCCCTGCAGGGCCCGCGCCGCCACCAGCAGGCCGAAGGAGTCGGCCGCGCCGCCCAATGCCGAGGCGAGAGCGAAGCCGACGAGACCGATCATGAAGGCGCGCTTGCGCCCGATGAGGTCGGAGAGGCGACCGCCCAGAAGCAGCAGGCTTCCGAAGGCGAGCGAGTAGGCGGTGATCACCCACTGGCGATCACCGGTGCTGAAGCCGAGGTCGGCTTGCGCGGTCGGGAGGGCGATGTTCACCACGGTGGCGTCGAGCACGACCATGAGCTGGGCGAGTGCGACGACGGCGAGGGTCCACCAACGACGGGACGAGGGAGCGGCGACCGATGCGCCGGCGAGGTTCGAAGACATAGCGACGACTATATACGGTACTGTCTAGTTTCGGAACCATTAAGTTCCAGAACATCGCAGTTTCTGAACCGGCGCGTTCCAGAACCGCAGCGTATCATCGAGTGGAGAGGGAAGGAGAGCCGCAATGACGCAGCTCGAGGCGACCCCGGAGCCGGTCACCGCCAAACTGGGGAGAAAGCGCGACCTCACGCGCGATCCCGAGATCCTCGATGCGACGCTCGATGTGCTTGCCGAGACCGGGTACGACGGGATGACGGTCGACATGGTGGCCGCACGCGCCAAGGCGGGCAAGGCCACCGTCTACCGGCGCTGGGCATCCAAGAGCGAGCTGGTGATCGACGCCGTCGCCTGCATGAAGACGGCGGACATCGACTTCGATGCGCTGCCCGACACCGGCACCCTGCGGGGCGACCTCGTCGCCATGATCAAGCCGCACTCCATCGAGGAGGGGGCGAAGAAGCTGCAGGTGATGGCCGGACTGGTCTCGATGCTGTCGAAGCACCCCGAACTGGTGGATGCGGTGCGCGACGCCGTCACCGAACCGCGGGCGAGGGTGAATCGCATCTTCCTGCGCCGAGCCATCGAGCGAGGCGAGATCCCGGCCGATGTGGATGTCGATCTGATCGCACAGGTCGGCGGCGCCATGGCGACCCATCGCACCCTGATCCTGCGCAAGACGGTCGACCGGGCCTTCATCCTCTCGATCATCGACGGGGTGATCCTGCCGGCCTGCGGCATCCGGCCGACTCCCTGAGCCCCCAGCCCTGATTCAGATCAGCTGCGCGACGATCGGCGCGAGAGCGTCCCGGTAGAGGATCGACTCGTTGCGAGTCGCCTCGTCGACGGCGATCGTGTCGTCGCCAATCCACCACACTCCGGACGCCGCCAGCGGCAGCACCTCGACCCGCAGCCTCCACGGCCGGGAGGCGCGCCCGAGTGCGGACTCGCGCTCGGCCACCACCTCGTGGAGCGCGGTGTCCGGTCGCTGCATCCTGGCGATCGCACTGCCGTTGTACTGCTCATGCGCGACGGTCGCCCAGGCGCGGGCGCTGTCCAGGTGGGCGCGAACGGCCATCGAGAACGGGTCGTCGCCGTCGGGCAATCCCCATCTCGGCGCGTCGGGTTCGATCAGCGGGATCCACCAGCGCATCCAGCCGAACGCCAGCCGCGGGTCTGCCGGCTCGGAGGGTTCTGGCAGTCCGGTGCCGAGCATCCTGGGCAGTCCGCTGAGATCGACGATGCCGAGCGCATCGCGCAGATAGAGCGCCACGAGCACGTCGCGCGACGCGTCTTCGCTGACCTGCCACGAGGTCCGCTCCTGTCCTGCTGCGTGCACGCCCGTCAGAGTAGCCCCGGTAGCCTGGTCCCGTGACCAACGCCCCGAAACCCGCGGCGCCCAACCCCTACGCCGAGGCGGGCGTCGACACGGCGGCAGGCGATCTGGCTGTCGAGTTGATGAAGTCGGCGGTGGCGAAGACGCACGGCCCGGAGGTTCTGGGTGGGGTGGGCGGATTCGCCGGGCTGTTCGACGTGTCGTTCCTCAAGAACTATCGGCGCCCATTGCTCGCCACGAGCACGGATGGCGTCGGCACGAAGGTCGCGATCGCCCAGGCCCTCGACAAGCACGACACCATCGGCCAGGACCTGGTGGGCATGGTCGTCGACGACATCGTGGTGGTCGGCGCGAAGCCGCTGTTCATGACCGACTACATCGCCTGCGGACGGGTCGTGCCCGAGCGCATCGCCGACATCGTCGCGGGGATCGCCCGCGCCTGTGCCGAGACCGGCACGGCGCTGGTGGGCGGCGAGACCGCCGAGCACCCGGGGCTCCTCGGGCCGGACGACTACGACGTGGCGGGGGCCGCGGTCGGGGCGGTCGAGTCGGATGCCGTCCTGGGCGCCGAGCGCGTGGCCGACGGCGACGTGGTCATCGCCCTCGGCTCGAGCGGATTGCACAGCAACGGATACTCGCTGGTGCGCCATATCCTCGCCCAGCGCGGAATCGGCTACACCGATCGATCGGCCGAGTTCGGCGGAGTCGTCGGTGAGGTGCTCCTGGAGCCGACCCGCCTCTACACGTCTCCCCTCTTGCGCGCGCTGGCCGACCCGAGCATCGGAACGAGCATCCACGCGATCAGCCACGTGACCGGCGGCGGAATCGCGGCGAACCTGGCGCGGGTGCTGCCGCGCGGCGCGTGGGTGGAGGTCGAGCGCACCACCTGGTCGCCCCCTCCGGTGTTCCGCGTGCTGAGCGACCTCGCGGGCTCGACGCTGGAGAGCGCCGAGGGCACCTGGAACCTCGGCATCGGGATGTTCGTGGTCGCGACGGAGCGCAGCAGCGACGCGATCATCAGCAAGCTGGCGTTCGACGGCATCCCGGCCTGGATCGCGGGCCGCGTCACGATCGGCGCGCGCGACCTGACCGGCTTCGAGCAGGGCGCCAAGGGAGTGGACGGCGGGGCCGTCCGGCTCGTGGGCTCCTACGGCGGCTGACTCGGCTGGCGAGCGGAGCGAGCCGTTCGACGAGAAAGGAGCGGTTACGCGCTCTTCGACTCGTCTTCGTCGAGATCGTCGTCTTCGTCGGCGTCGTACCCGGCGTACTCCGGCCACTTCTCGAGGTCTTCTTCGAGACGGGGGTCGCCCACCGCGCCGTGGCTGAGCTCCTGTTGCAGCGCCCCGTAGTTGGTCTCGGGCGAGAAGTACTTGAGGTCGCGTGCGACCTTGGTGTGCTTCGCTTTTTGACGGCCGCGCCCCATGCGTGACCCCCTCATGATTCAGGATGCGAACTGGTGAAAGACTGCGCGGAAGTCTATCACGCAGTGCCTGCGCGGCATCCGGTGAGCCCCCAGCCCGCTTCGGGACCTGCCGCTAACGTAATGGGGTGACCGAGCGCACCACCGACACGTCCGTGGTCGTGATCGGCGCAGGGCAGGCGGGGCTGTCGGTCGCGTACTACTTGCGTCGCTTGGGGCTGGATCCGGGCAACGATTTCGTGCTGCTCGATCGCGGTCCGGGAACCGGTGGTGCGTGGCAGTTCCGGTGGGAGGCTCTGCGGCTCGGCTATGCGCACCGCGTGAATGATCTGCCCGGCATGGAGGAGCTCGGGGTGAGCTTCGACACCGCAGATCGCCACGCTCCGGCTCGCGACGTGGTCTCGGATTTCTACCGGCGCTACGAGGAGCACTTCCAGCTGCAGGTGGTCCGGCCCGCGAACGTGACGAGGGTGGATCCCATCCTCGACGGGTTCATCGTGCACTTCGACGGCGAGCACGGTCCGCGTGAGGTGTCGACGCGCGTGCTCGTCAACGCGACGGGGACCTGGGGCTCCCCCTTCGTGCCCTGGTACCCCGGCATGAACGACTTCGGCGGCCGGCACCTGCACACGGTGGACTACACGGACGCTGCGGACTTCGCCGACCAGGACGTCGTGGTCGTCGGGGGCGGCACGAGCGCGATCGGCTTCGTCATGGAGCTCGAGAACGCCACGAGATCGCTGACCTGGGTGGCACGACGGCCCGTCGAATTCCTCGAAGACCAGGAGCTCAACATCGAGGCCGGCGTCAACGCGGTCGCGCTGCAGGACGCGGCGGCGCGCGAAGGACGGGCGCTGCCGAGCATCGTGTCGACCACCGGCGTTCCGCGCTCCCGTCGGATCCAGGCCGCCATCGATCGCGGACTGTTGCGTGCGCTCCCGATGTTCAGCTCGATCGAGCCGAATGGCGTCCGCTGGCAGGACGGCCGCTTCCAGCACGCGGATGCGATCATCTGGGCGACGGGCTTCCGCCCCGAGTTGCGTCACCTCGCGCCGCTCAAGCTCCGCGAGAAGGAGGGCGGCATCGGGGTCGGGAATGGGGCGGCCTGGCGCAACGCCCGCGTGTTCTTCTCGGGATACGGGCCGACCGCGTCGACGATCGGCGCCAACAGGGCGGGCCGCACCGTCGCGCGCCAGGTGGTCGCGATGCTCAGCTCGCTCGACCAGTAGCGCCCGGGTCCCACTGCGCCGCGGGCGTGCTCACCTCAGGGTGCTGAGCACGGTGACCGCCGCGGCGGCGCTCCACGCCTGGGGGCGGCATGCCGCCGGGTACGGCGCGGGTGTCCGCCCCTCCGACAGTGCGTCGCCGGAGTGCAGTTCGGGCATCCGGTAGTCGAAGACGACCGCCGCCCGCAGCAGTCCCTCCGAGAGTTCCGCGGCCTCCGCCGCGAAGCCATCGGCGGCGAGACCGGCGATCGCGATGGCGGTGTCATGGGTCCAGACACTGCCGCCGTGGTACGCCAGCGGCCAGTATCCGGCCGAGTCGGTCGACATGGTCCTCAGGCCGAACCCCGACGAGAGCTCGGGCGACACGAGTCGGCGCGCGATGAGGGCGGCTTCATCCGGATTCAGCAGTCCCGTTCCGAGGAGGTGGCCGATGTTGCTCGTCACGGTGTCGACCGGGCGTTTGAGTGCGTCGAGGGCGATCGCCGGGTACGCGCCCCCGGGAGCCGGGATCCAAAACCTCTCGCGGAACGCCCGCGAGACCCGCGCCGCCCAAGCGCGCCACGGGTCACCGGCGCCCGTTCCTCGGAATGTGTCGAGCAACTCGGCTCCGCCGATGGCGGCCTGGTAGGCATAGGCCTGCACCTCGCACAGCGCGATCGGCCCCTCGGCCAGAGTCCCGTCTCGCCACTGCACGGAGTCGCCGCTGTCCTTCCAGCCCTGATTCGACAGGCCGCGACCGCTCTCATCGACGTATTCGAGCAGTCCGTCGCCATCGCTGTCGCCGAAGTCGCGCATCCACTCGAGCGCGGCCTCGAGGTGGGGGAGCAGCGCGACGACCTCCGAGTCGGGCATGCCAGCGCGGTGGGCATCGGCGAGCAGGCAGATCCACAACGGCGTCGCGTCGACGGTGCCGTAGTAGAGCGGGGGCAGCTCGACCGGGTGGTCGCCCTCGTCGAAGGTCATCGCCGTGCTGCGCAGCTCGTGCATGATCTTGCCGGGCTGCTCGGCAGTGTCGGTGTCGCGGGCCACCCCCTGCATGCTGGCTAGGGCGCGCAGCGTCGACGCGGCCAGCTCGGATCCGAGCGGCAGCAGCAGGCGGGCCGCCCATAGCGAGTCCCGCCCGAACAGGGTGAAGAACCACGGCGCGCCCGCGGCCAGGAACTGCTCTCCCGGCGCATGGTCGCTCACCATCCGCAGAGCATCCAGGTCGTCGAGCGCACGAGCGACCCAGCGCGCGAGCCGGTCGTCTGTGCCGGCGAGGTCGGGGGCCGCCCATGGTGCGGCGCCCGGTGCGGCGGCGACGACCGCGGCCGAATCGCGGGCGGTCAGATCGAAGTGGATGCCGCTGCTCCCATGAGCGGGCACATCCAGCACCCAGCGCAACTCGATCGTCGCCCCGTCGACCGACACCACAGCACCCGGAGCCCGCAGCACCGCGCTCACCCGCCCGTCGCCCCATTGCGCTCCATGCTCCAGTGACTCGACAGTGGGCGGCGTCACGAGCGACGCCGCCCCGACCTTGACGGTCGGCATGCCGGTGAGGTCGGCGACCAGGAGCACTCGGACGTCGACGCGGAAGCCTGCGTCGCGACGGGACGTGAGGGCGAAGCGGTGCCCGACCCCGTCGGGACGCACGGTGCGGGTGAGGCTGCCGCGCACATCCGGATCGGCATTCCGGTCGTCGTCGAGGCCGCGGAACAGAGAGTCGAAGCGCACGACGGAGGCATCGATCGAGGTCGTCACGAGGTGCTCACCGGAGCGGTCTGCGACCAGGATGCGCAGTTCCGACAGCACGCGCGTGTCGCCCAGATAGGCACCGTCGATGCTCGAGCCGCCCGCCGACCCGTCGGGTGCCGACCAGAACTGGGCGGGCGCGCGGAGCGCGATCACGGATTCGTGCAGAAAGGGCTGGCGTTGCTCGCCGGAATGCCCGCTGTGCTGCTGCTCGTTGTGCTGCTCGACCATGAGTGACGACCTTGTGAAAAGCTGACGGCGGAAAGGCGTCCGGTTGACAGCTTTCGCGTTCGGGGTAATGTAACACCGAAGATTTGATCGTTCAAACTCTTGGCCCGCAGCAGCTGCCCGGGCCGGCGACGAGGCCGAAGGAGGTCGACGCATGGCGAAACTCCCCACCGTCGACGACGTGGCCGAGTTGGCAGGAGTCTCGCGGCAGACCGTCTCGAACGTGTTGAATTCTCCCGAGATCGTGAAGGAGGCCACCCGCGACCGGGTGCTCGCCGCGGTCACCGAACTCGGCTATCGCCCCCACGCATCTGCCCGTCGCCTGCGCACCCGTCAGAGCTCGACCATCGGCGTGCGCCTCGATCCGATCATCAACGGCATCTCGGGAACCCTTCTCGACCGCTTCCTGCATGCGCTCACCGCCCGGGCCGACGACCGGGGCATGCGCATCATGCTCTTCACGGCCGACGACCACGAGGCCGAGATCGCCCAGTATCAACGCCTTCGCGATGGTGCCGACGTCGACGCCTTCGTCGTCACGTCGACCTCATACGACGACCCGCGCATCGAGTGGCTGGCTCGCGAACGGTTCCCGTTCGTCGCGTTCGGCCGCCCATGGGGGAGTGAGCACATCGACGACCCGGAACGGCTTTGGGTGGATGTCGATGGGCGCGTCGGCACACGGCTCGCCACCGAGCACCTCATCTCACGCGGTCACCGGCGCATCGGCTACCTCGGCTGGCCGGTCGGATCGGGAACCGGTGACGACCGCCGGTCCGGCTGGGTGGATGCGATGTCGAACGCGTTCGAGCTGTCGCGACCCGAACTGGACGCCCTCGACATCCACACCGTCGAGAGCGTGCCGAAGGCCCGGGTCGCCGTCGAGCGGCTGCTTGCCCAGGGCGAGGGCGTCGAGGCGCTGGTCTGCGCGAGCGATTCGCTGGCCCTCGGCGCCATGATGGCCGTCCGAGAGGCGGGCCTGCCGCACTTCCCGGTGTTCGGCTTCGACAACACCCCGGTCGCACAGGCGGTCGGACTGTCGAGCGTCGACCAGCGGCTCGACGAGGTCGCCGCGGGCACCTTCGAACTTCTGATGGGCGCAACGGGTCGCGTCATGCTCCCCTACGGCGAAGCCTCGGGCGACGATCCCCGGCACCGGCTCATCACCCCCCAGCTTGTCGTGCGCAGGTCGAGTCACCTGGAGCCCGTCGAGGAGGAAGCCGGCGGCACCACGTCCGGCGGTCACGATCGAAAGGAACAACAGTCATGAAGTACAGGACAACAGGGGCCGTGCTCGCGGCGGTAGGGCTCGCTGCCGCACTGACCGCGTGCGGTTCGGGGTTCAACTCCGGCGGCTCGACCCAGGACAACACCAAGCCGCTCAGCATCCTCATCGGATCGAGCGGCGACGCCGAAACCGCGGCCGTGAAGAGCGCCGTCGCCGACTGGTCGAAGAGTTCGGGCATCAAGGCGACCGTCACCGTGGCCAGCGACCTCAACCAGCAGTTGGCCCAGGGCTTCTCGTCCGGAAAGCCGGCCGACGTGTTCTACCTCTCGACGGATGCCCTGGCCGGCTACGCCTCGAACGGCTCGCTCTACGCCTACGGCGACAAGCTGTCGAACAAGAGCGACTTCTACCCCAACCTGGTCAAGTCGTTCACCTACGACAACAAGCTCATGTGCGCGCCGAAGGACTTCTCGACGCTCCAGCTGATCATCAACACCGATCTGTGGGCGAAGGCCGGGTTGACCGATGCCGACATCCCGACCACCTGGGATCAGCTCTCCGCGGTGGCCAAGAAGCTCACGACGGGCAGCCAGACCGGCCTGGTCATCGGCGGCGAATACGCCCGAGTGGGAGCCTTCATGACCGAGGCGGGCGGCAACCTGATGAACGCCGACTCCACGAAGGCGACCGCCGACAGCGAGGCCAACCTGAAGGCGCTTCAGTACGTCAAGGACAACCTGACAGCGGGTGACTTCAAGTACGCGGCCGATGTCGGAGCCGGGTGGGGCGGTGAGGCGTTCGGCAAGCAGCTGGGCGCCATGACCATCGAGGGCAACTGGATCACCGGAAGCCAGAGCGCCGACTACCCGTCGGTCAACTACAAGGTCGTCCCGCTGCCCAAGGGCCCCGCCGGCGCCGGCACTCTCCAGTTCACGAACTGCTGGGGTATCGCGGCCGACAGCGCCAACAAGTCCGGCGCGCTCTCGCTGGTCGAGAAGTTGACGACCAAGTCAGACCAGCTGGCCTTCGCGAAGGCCTTCGGGGTCATGCCCTCGATCCAGTCCGCCGCAAGCGACTGGAAGAGCGAGTTCCCGAAGCTGGCGCCGTTCCTCGACGCCGCCGCCTACGCGCAGAACACGCCGTCGGCCAAGGGCGCATCCGACGTGGTGAGCGACTTCAACTCGCAGGTGGCCAAGCTCGCCACCGGCGACCCGAAGGCGATCCTGTCGTCGACGCAGAAGAACCTCGAAGCACTGCTCTCGAAGTAGCGCGATCCGGTTGACGAGGGCGGGAGAGACACGATGACAGCAGTGATGGCGCCGAGCGCCGCGCCGAGTCCTGGCGCACCGCGAAAGCGACGCCGCGGACTCCGCCAGGGGCAGGCCGCCTCCGGCTGGTTGTTCGTCTCTCCCGTCCTCCTCATCCTGGGCCTGTTCCTGCTGGTCCCCGTCGTCATGGCGGCCTGGGTCAGCGTCTCGGACTGGACCGGCCGGGGTTCGCCGTTCTCGGGGAATGTGCACTTCATCGGAGCGGCGAACTACGGTCAGGTTCTCTGGGCGGGAGGGCTGTCCGAGAGCGACTTCGGCACCGCGCTCAAGAACAATCTCTGGTACGTGATCCTCGTGGTGCCGTTGCAGACGATCGTCGCGCTGTCGCTGGCGATGATGGTCAACCGCAGACTGCTCAGGGGTCGCGGGTTCTTCCGCACCGCGTACTACTTCCCGTCGGTGACCTCGAGCGTCGCGATCACGGTGCTCTGGCTGTTCCTCTTCTCGACGACGGGCGCCGTCAACGCGGTGATCTCGTATTTCGGAGTGAAGGGGCCGAACTGGTTCAACGAGCCCGCCGGCATCTTCCACTTCGGCGCGACCGGCGGTCCGGCGGCGCTGACCGGCAACACCCTGCTCGGAGTGAGCTGGTGGGACTGGCTGGGCGGGCCGTCGGTCGCGATGACCGCCTTCGTCATCCTCGCGATCTTCACCACCAGTGGCACGTTCATGCTGCTCTTCCTCGCGGCCCTGCAGAACCTCAGCGACGATGTCGACGAGGCGGCCATGATGGATGGCGCGAGCGCCCGTCAGCGCTTCTTCCGGGTGACGCTGCCGCAGTTGCGCCCGACGTTGTTCACGGTCATCACGCTCGGCCTGATCGGGTGCTGGCAGGTGTTCGACCAGATCTACACCGGGACGCACGGCAATCCCTCGAAGACGACGCTGACGCCGGCCTACCTCTCGTACACCGCGGCGTTCAACAACCAGCAGTGGGGTCAGGGCGCCGCGATCGCGTTCATCCTGTTCGTGATCATCATCTTCTTCACCATCATCCAGCGCATCGTGCTGGCCGAGAAGAAGGTGTCGAAGCGCCGGATGTCGTGGATCACCGGCGCGCAGAAGAACGACATCGCCACCGGTATCGCCACGACTGCGATCGTCGGAAGGGACACCACCCGATGACCAGCACAGCCGTGACAGCGGTCGGACTCGGGGATCCCGACGCCGCTCCCGCCCAACCAGTCCGGGCGCATCAGCGCTGGACGCCGAGCGCGCTGACGCTGCAGGTGCTCACCTACGCACTGCTCATCGCCGTGGCGGTGCTCTACATCTTCCCGTTCCTCATCGACATCGCGACCTCGTTCAAGTCGGAGCCGGATGCCGCGGCCAACCCGCTGTCGCTGGTGCCGCAGACCTGGACCACCGCCGCGTATCAGCGGTTGTTCTTCAACTCCGACTTCCCGATCTGGTTCAAGAACACGGCGGTCGTGACGATCCTGGTCACCGCGGGAAGGGTCTTCTTCGACTCGCTCGCCGGCTACGCGCTGGCCCGCCTGCACTTCCGCGGTCGCAACGTGGTCTTCGCGTCGCTCGTCGCCGTGATGGCCGTTCCCGGGGTCGTGCTGCTCATCCCGAAGTTCCTCGTCATCAACCAGCTGGGCATCTACGACAGCTACGCGGGCATGATCATCCCGTTGCTGGCCGACGCAGCGGGCGTCTTCATCATGAAGAACTTCTTCGAGTCGATCCCGGGCTCCATCGAGGAGCAGGCGCGCATCGACGGTGCGGGCAGTTTCCGGATCTTCTGGTCGATCGTGCTGCCGATGGCACGACCCGCGCTGATCACGATCATCATCCTGAGCTTTCAGGGGTCGTGGAACGAGCTGGCCCACTTCATCATCTCGACCCAGAGTCCGTCACTGACGACCTTGACCAAGGGCGTCGCTCAGCTGGCGAGCGGCCAGCTCAGTCAGGGCACGCAGTATCCGTTGAAGCTTGCAGCCGGCGCGATCATGACCATTCCGGTGGCGATCGTGTTCTTCATCTTCCAGCGGCGGATCCTCAATGCGAGTCAGGGGGCCGTGAAGGAGTAGCGAGCCGTCAGCCCAGAGCGGATGCGATCGCGAAGCCCCCAGCGGCCGCACCGATGCCGAGCACCAGGTTCGCGCCGACCGTCACGGCGGCGACGCCCCACCGCTTCGCGATGGCCAGTTGCACGGTTTCGACGCTGAACGTGCTGAACGTAGTCAGCCCTCCGGCGAGCCCGCCCAGGACGACGAGTTGCACATCGGGCCCCACTGCGTGGGTGGTGACCAGTCCGAGCACGACGCCGCCGATGAACGACCCCACCGAGTTGACGGCGAGCACCGCCCACGGAAGCTCGTCCTTCCGGCGCGCGAACAGCCGCGTCGTGCCGTAGCGCAGGAGGGCGCCGAGCGCACCGGCGACCAGCGCCAGGACCACGACCGCGGCGGTCATTCGTCGGCCTCGATCGGCGGATCCATCGGAGCCGGCACGCCCAGGCGAATGCCCAGCAGGGCCGCGGCGAAGCCGAGCACGAGGGACGCGAGCAGGTAGACGACCGCGAGAACGGTCATCCCCGCGGCCGTCAGCGTCAGCAGGGCGACGATCACCGCGGAGAACGTGGTGAACGACCCGAGCAGGCCGGTTCCCAATCCCGCGCGCAGCCAGGCGGGAGCCGACGGCCAGACCCTCGCGACCAGGAAGCCCAGGGCCAGCGATCCGGCCACATTGATCAGCAGCGTCGCCCAGGGGAACGCGCTGTCGGGCACGACGAGCTGGTCGATGGTCAGACGCAGTCCGGTGCCCAGGAGGCCGCCGAGAACGACCGCGACCAGCGTCATCCCTGTTTGGTCGGCTTCGTGGTCGTGGCGCCGACCTTTTCGGGCTTCGACGCAGAGGACGCCGTCTTCTTGGCCTCCGTGGCGTCGGTCGCCGCCTTCGCAGCGCCCGGCTTGGTGGACCGCATCGACTGACCGGTCCGGGCGGCACGAGCTGCCTCGCGCGCGGCGCGCAGGTCGGCCGGGGGCATGGCCCGCCGTTGGACGGGGCGCACCGGCTCGCCTCGACGGTCTTGCCCGGGCAACGGACGCGAGCGGCGGCCGTAGATGAGGTCGGAGGAGTCGAGCAGCCAGGGCACCAGGGCCAGCATGACGCCATGCACCAGCATGAGCTTGTGGCGGATGCGCCGCGCCTTGTGGTTGTGGAGCAGGTTCTCCCACCAGTGCCCGACGATGAACTGCGGCGTGTAGACGGTGACGACCTCGGAACCGTTGTTGATCCGGCACGCCTTGATGTACTTGATCAACGGCACGCTGATGTCGCGATAGGGGGAGTCCAGCACGCGCAGCGGGATCTTGATGTTGTACTCGCCCCACTGCCGCTCGAGTTCTTCGGTGGCGGCGTCGTCGATCGAGACGTGGATGGCCTCGATGGTCTCGTGGCGAGCTGCGATCGCGTAGTCGAGCGCCTTCAGCACCGGCTTGTTCAGCTTGCCGACCAGGATGACCGCGTGATCGCCCTTCGCGCCGAAGCGCGTGGTCGTGTCCACCTCGATCTCTTTGTCGACGTCGCGGTAGTAACGATTGACGCCCAGCATGAGGAACCACAGGATCGGCATGATGACGAAGACGATCCAGGCGCCCGCCGCGAACTTGGTGACGGTCACCACGACGAACACCGAGAAGCTCATCAGCGCGCCGAAGGTGTTGATGACCAGATAGGTCCGCACCTGGCCGCGCTTCATGTCACCGGTGCCCTCGCGCAGCAGCCGGCGCCAGTGCCGCACCATGCCGGACTGTCCGAGCGTGAATGACACGAACACGCCGATGATGTAGAGCTGGATCAGCTGGGTGACGTTCGCCTGGAAGACGATCTCGATCGCCGCCGCGGCCAGGCCGAGCGCGATGACGCCGTTCGAGAAGATGAGGCGGTCGCCGCGGGTGGCGAGAGCCTTGGGCGCGTAGCGGTCGGTCGCGAGCACCGAGCCGAGCAGCGGGAAGCCGTTGAACGCCGTGTTGGCGGCGAGCAGCAGCACGGCCGCCGTGAAGATCTGGATGCCGAAGAAGATGATCGCGCCCGGCCCCTGCGCGAGGTTGTCGCCGAAGGTCGCCGAGGCGATCTGGGCGATCATGCTGCGCTGCGGTCCCGCCGAGCAGTCGAACCCGATGAGCTCTTTGCACGGGTTCTCCGCGTAATGGACGCCGGTGATCAGGCCCACCGCGACCAAGCCGACGAACAGCACGATGGCGATCGACCCCATCGCGACCAGGGTGCGCTGGGCGTTCTGGATCTTGGGGCGGCGGAACGCCTGCACGCCGTTGCTGATGGCCTCGACGCCGGTCAGGGCGGAGCATCCGGTGGAGAACGCGCGCAGCAGCAGCAGGATCACGCCGGCCTGGGCCACGTTCTGGGTGGTGTGCACCGCGTAGTGCGCGCTCTCGGCAACCGGGGCGTCGCCGATCAGGGTGCGGAACAGTGCCGTGACGACCATCACGCCGATGGATGCGATGAACAGGTAGGTGGGCAGCGCGAACGCCTTGCCCGACTCCCGCACGCCGCGCAGGTTGATGGCGGCGAGCACGACGATGAACCCGACGGCCAGCTCGACACGGAAGGGGTTCAACCCGGGGAAGGCCGAGATGATGTTGTCGACGCCGGATGCCACCGAGACAGCCACGGTCATCACGTAATCGACGAGCAGACCCGCGGCCACGATGAGGCCGGCTTTCTCGCCCAGGTTCTTGCTGGCGACCTCGTAGTCGCCGCCACCCGAGGGATACGCCTTGATGAGCAGCCGGTAGGAGACGACAACGACGAGCAGGAGGATCACGACCACCGCCGCGACCCACGGCGTGAAGGCGAGGAATGCCAGCCCGCCCCCGAGCAGAACGAGCATCATCTCCTGCGGGGCGTACGCCACCGAGGAGAGGGCGTCGCTCGAGAAGATCGGCAGAGCCAAGTGCTTGGGCAGGAGTTGGCCCTCGAGCTTGTCGCTCGGGAGGGGGTCTCCAATCAACCAGCGCTTGACGGGCCGCGCCTCCTCGGGAGACCGGGTGTCGTCAGTCACGAGAGGCGAGCGTACACCGGTGGTTCGAGCTACGCATTTCCCACGCTGGAGCTACCGGCAGGGGTCGTTCCAGCGCGCAACGACCCCACAGGCGACGGGGTCGTCAGCGCCGGAGCGCCTCGGTGATCTCGCGTCGCAACGCGGTCAATCCGGTGGTGATGAGCCCGACGACCTCGCGATCGAGGCGGCCATCGGCCACCTGCGCGCGCAGGTCGGACCGCAGCTGCTGGCGGAAGTCGTTGATCGCCGCCTCCGCGTCCCGTAGCGCCATCCTCGCCTGCACGCGCGGATCGTCACCCCACTCGGTGGTGCGGGTCTCGGTGCGCTCGCGGCGGCCGGCGTCTCGCGCCTCGGTGCGGGCATCCCGTGCGGCGGCCGCCAAGTCGGCGCGCAGCGTCTTCATCGCGTCGTTGACCGAGCTGCGCACCTCGTCGGCGAGGCGCCGCACCGAGTCGCTCAGCTCGTCTTCGATCCCGTCGAGCTCCGAGCCCCGGTCCGCCAGCTCAGCACGGCCCGCGTCGGTGATGGCATAGACCGTCTTGCGGCCGTCGGACTCCTTGGTCACCAGGCCGTCCTCCTCGAGCTTGCCCAGCCGCGGGTAGATGGTGCCCGCGCTCGGCACGTACGTGCCGCCGAAGCGATCGCTGAGCGCCTGGATCAGTTCGTATCCGTGCATCGGCCGCTCGGCCAGCAGGCTGAGCAGGTAGAGCCGCAGGTGACCGTGCGCGAAGACCGGCGGCGTCACGCCGGCTTCTTCTCGGCGGTGGCGCGCGCCGTATGCAGCACGCTGACGTTGCCGGTGACGGTGTTGCCCCGGAAGTCGAGCCAGCGCCCGTCGAGCGCGCCGTACTTGCCGGTGTACCGGCCGCGCACTCCGGTGATCTCGGCGTCGTCGAGCTGCAGGCGGCCGTTCACCGTGTTGATCGTGTACGAGACCGGAACCTCCTCGTCGAGGCGCGTCGTGATGTTTCCGCTGACCGTGCTCAGGCGCAACTCGTCAGGAGTGCCCGTCAGATCGAGGTACACGTCGCCCGTCACCACCTCGGCGGTCATCCCCTGAATCCGACCGGATGCCGTGATGTCGCCGTTCACCGAGTGCACCGCCAGGCGACCGGTGTGGTTGCGCACCGAGATCTCGCCGCTGACCGAGTTGATCTGGATGTCGCCGGTCATGCCGTCGATGACCAGGTCACCGTTGACGGTGCTGATCGAGGCGTTGTCGCGGATCCCGCTGATCAACGCCTCCGCGTTGACCACGCCGAACTTCAGGCTCACCTCGCGGGGAACCATGATGCTCACATCCGCACGCGCACTCCCACGAAACGATTTGAAGACATCCAGCCAGTTGTCCCAGTTCAGTTGGGGGTGGTCGACCTCGAGGGTGTCGCCATCAACCGCGACCTTGAGGTCACGGCCCGAGACCGAGTGGATCTCGACGCGGACGCCGGGCTCATCGTGACCGACGATGTCCACCTGTCCGCTGATCAAGCTCACCTTGAGCCGGCGGATGTTCTCGACGTCGATCGTCTTCGGGCCGTCGACGAGCCACTTCTCCTGTGCCACTGCGGGCTCCTCTCCGCGGCGAACCGCCGTGTCTGTGCAAGTCGCGATATATCGCGTCTGTGTGGCAACACGATATATCGCGAGTTCGGCTGCGCGCAAGTCGAATCTCGACCCGGGCTTGACATTGACGCTGCGTCAACGTTTAGCGTGACGGATATGAGCACGACAACCGAGCAAGAGTGGAGCATCCAGCAGTTGGCGAAGCTAGCCGGCACCACCAGTCGCACCCTGCGTCATTACGACGAGGTCGGCCTGGTGCCGCCGAGCCGAATCGGCAGCAACGGGTACCGCTACTACGACGCGGCATCGCTGGTGCGGCTGCAGCGGGTGCTGCTGCTGCGCGAGCTCGGGCTCGGCATCCCCGCAATCGCCGAGCTGCTCCAGGGGCAGCGCGACGACGTCGCGGCGCTCGAGCGTCACCAGCACTGGCTGGTGACCGAACAGGACCGCATCGCCCGCCAACTGGCCAGCGTGCGCGACACCATCACTCGCATCAAGAACGGAGAGCAGATCATGGCCGACACCATGTTCGACGGATTCGACCACACCCAGTACAAGGAGGAGGTCGAGCAGCGCTGGGGCGCCGAGGCCTACGCGGCGAGCGATCGCTGGTGGACCAGCAAGACCGCGGCGGAGCAGGCGGAGTGGAAGGCGAGGGTCGCCGCCCTGCAGTCCGACTGGATCACGGCGGCGCAGCGCGGCGACGATCCGGCCGGTGAGGCGGCTCAGCAGCTGGCCAGGCGTCACGCGGACTGGCTCGCGAGCATCCCGGGCACTCCTGGCGCGGGGACCGGGGCCCCGGCGAAGGCGTACCTCATCGGGCTGGGCGACATGTACGTGGCCGACGATCGGTTCGCTCAGCACTACGGCGGCTCCGAGAGCGCGGCATTCGTGCGCGACGCGCTGCGCATCTACGCGGACCGTGAGCTCTCGTAGTCACCAGCCGAGCAGGCGAGGAGGCGAGGGGGTGGTCAGGCGACCGCCTCCTCGCTTTCGTCGGGTGTCGCGTCGTCGGGGGCTGAGTCGTCGGGTGTCGTGTCGTCGGGGGCCAGGCCGTCGCCGGCCGGGTCCGACGAGGCGTCGGGGATCCGCAGCAACGGGAGCGTGACGCCGACCAGGGGGCCGATCAGCAGGGCGAACGCGATCGTGCCGATCCCGAACTGCCCGCCGAGCGCCCACCCGACGGCGAGGACGATCACTTCGATGCCGGTGCGCACGACCCAGATCGGCCAACCGGTGCGGCGCTGCAGCCCGGTCATCAGCCCGTCCCGCGGGCCGGGGCCGAGACGGGCGCCGATGTAGAGGCCGGTCGCGACCGCGACCAGGGCGAGCCCGACCGCGAACACCACCCCCTGCAGCCACGGAACGGTCTGCTGGGGGATGACGGTCAACCCGAGCTGCGCGCTGGTGCCGATCAGCAGCACGTTCGCGACGGTCCCCACGCCGATGCGCACCCGGATGGGGATCCACAACAGCAGCACGGCGGCCCCGACGATGTTGGTCACCAGGCCGAAGGGCAGGCCGGTGCGCAGCGAGATCCCCTGCGAGAGCACGTCCCAGGGCGCCACCCCGATGCCGGCGCGGACCATCAGCGCGAGGCCGATGCCGTAGAGGAACAGTCCGCCGAGCAGCTGGACGATCCTGCGGGCCCAGACCGCGGGCGGCCCGGCGAACGGCTTCGGGGCGGAGAGGGTGGTCACGGAGCAACACAACCGCGAGATTGGCCTTCTGTGAAGATGCCAATCGCGGTACGGTGGACGGATGGCATCCCCCTCGACCCGGGCATTGGCATTCGAATGAATCTCTCCGCGCGAGCACTCGACCTCCAATTGGGCAGATGGCGCGCCCTGGCGGGAACGCCCGCGTACGCCGCGCTCGCCGACCGCATCCGACTGCTGGTGCTCGACGGCAGGCTGGCGCTCGGCACCCGGCTGCCGGCCGAACGGGAGCTGGCCACCCACCTCGGCCTGAGCCGCACCACGATCTCGGCCGCCTACGCCGAGCTGCGCGACTCGGGCTACCTCGAGAGCGTGCGCGGGTCGGGCAGCGTGGTGCGCCTGCCGTCGCGCGCCGCCGTGCCGCACGATCTGGTGGCGCCGCCCGAGTTCTTGGACTTCAGCAGGGCGACCCTCCCCGCTGTGCCCCGCGTCACCGGCGCGGCCGAGCGAGCCGCTGCCCTGCTGCCCTCCTACCTGACCGAGTCCGGGTTCGATCCGCTCGGGCTGCGTGCCCTGCGGCAGGCCCTTGCCGATCGGTACACCGCGCGCGGACTGCCGACGGATGCCGACCAGCTGATGATCACGGTCGGCGCCCAGCACGCGATCGGCCTCGTGGCCCGAACCCTCCTGTCGCGTGGGGATCGCGCCCTCGTCGAGTCGCCCACCTATCCGCACGCCTCGGAGTCACTGCGAGCTCATGGCGCCCGGCTCGTACCCGTCGCGGTCACCACCGACGAGGGCTGGGACGAGCCCGGCCTCGAGCAGGCGATCCAGCGCACCAGCCCGACCCTCGGCTACCTGATGCCCGACTTCCAGAACCCGACGGGTCGCTCGATGCCGGTCGAGCAGCGGGCGCGCGTCGGGGCGCTCGCCGCGCAGCAGGGCACGACGCTGATCGTCGACGAAACCATGGGCGAGCTGGGGTTCCGCGACCTCCGCGTGGACGCCCCGCTCACCGTGCCCTTCGCCGCCAGTGTGGCCGACGCCGCCGCTGCTCGGATCGTCACCGTCGGATCCGTGGGCAAGACCGTCTGGGGCGGGCTGCGACTCGGTTGGATCCGCACCGATCACGAGCTGATCCAGCGCATCGCGCGCGTGCGGTACTCGAGCGACCTCGGCACGCCGATCCTCGACCAGCTCGTCGTGCTCGAGCTGCTCGGCGACTATGACCGGATCCTCGCCGACCGCCGCGCCTACCTTCGGGCCGGGCGCGACCATCTCCTGACGCGGCTGCGCGATCGGCTGCCGAGCTGGGACCTGCCGGAGCCCGACGGCGGCCTCACGCTCTGGATCAACATCGGCGCTCCGCTCAGCTCGCAGCTGGCGCTCGCCGCGCGCAACGAAGGGCTCGTGATCGCGGCTGGCCCGCGGTTCGGGATGAACGGCGTGTTCGAGCGGTTCCTGCGCGTGCCGTTCAGCCATCCGCCCGAGCTCATCGACCGGGCCGTCGACGCGCTCGCCGCCGCGTGGCGGGGTGTGGCACGGCATCCGGTCGCGATCGGCCAGGAGGACCTCGCCGAGGTGGTCTGAGCATTCAGCTGCGCATTCATCCTCGGGGAGTACCGGGCGCACACCACGCATTGGGATACTGACGGAGTGCACGGCGGCGTGCGCGTCACTGCCGCCGCGGTCGCGCGGTCCGGTCGATCAGGAGAAACCCGTGCATCTGCTGTCCGTTTTCAGCCTGCGCAACCGCGCACTCATCGCACTGATCACCGTCGTGGTCGCGGTGTTCGGCGGCATCTCGCTGACCCTGTTCAAGCAGGAGCTCATCCCCTCGCTCTCGTTGCCGTCGGTCTACATCGTCACGAGCTATCCGGGCGCCTCGCCCGACGTGGTCAGCAAAGACGTCTCGACACCGATCGAGGCCGCGATCCAGGGGATCGAGAACCTCGACTCCACCACGGCGACCTCGAACACGGCCGCATCGACGGTCACCGCGTCGTTCACCTACGGCACGAACATCGCGACGGCCGAGCAGAAGGTGCAGCTCGCCCTCGACCGGCTGTCGAACACCCTGCCCAGCGGTGTCACTCCGCAAGTCATCACGTTCAGCCTGAGCGACTTCCCGGTGATCCAGCTGGCGGTCACCAGCGACCTCGATCCGCACGTGCTCGCGTCGAAGCTGTCGAGCCTCACCGTCACCAGCCTCAAGCAGCTCGACGGGGTCAGTGACGTCACCCTGCTCGGCGAGGCGTCGCAGCGGGTGACGATCACCCCGGATGACGCCACCCTGACCAAAGACGGCCTCACCATCCAGTCGATCAAGTCGGCCCTCGCGGCGAACGGCACCTTGCTCGCCAGCGGATCGATCACCGAGAACGGCAAGACGCTCACCGTGCAATCCGGCACGAAGCTGACGTCCACCGACGAGATCGCGGCTCTGCCCGTGCTCGGCGGCCGCGTGACGACGCCCCCGACGATCGGCGACCTCGCGACCGTGGCTGTCGTCGACGACCCGGTGAGCGGCTACTCGAGCGTGAACGGCAAGCCGGCCGTCTCGCTCAACATCACGAAGACGGCAGCCGGCAACACGGTCAGCGTGTCGAAGATCGTGCGCGACGACATCCCGACCCTCGAGAAGCAGCTGGGCGGGAACACCAAGTTCACGGTCGTGTCCGACCAGGCGCCCTCGATCACCACCTCGATCAACAGCCTCGCCGAGGAGGGCGGGCTCGGGCTCTTGTTCGCCGTGGTGGTGATCTTCATCTTCTTGTTCTCGGTGCGCTCGACGCTCGTGACCGCTATCTCGATCCCGGTCTCGGTGTTCATCACCTTCCTGGGGATGACGGCAGCCAACTACACGCTCAACGTCATCACGCTGGCGGCGCTCACCATCGCCATCGGACGAGTGGTCGACGACTCGATCGTGGTCATCGAGAACATCAAGAGACACATCTCGCTCGGCGAAGAGAAACTGATCGCGATCAAGACCGCGGTGCGCGAGGTGGCCGTCGCGGTCACCGCGTCGACGGTCACGACGGTCGCGGTCTTCCTTCCGGTGGCGTTCGTCGGCGACATCACCGGCGAGCTGTTCCGGCCGTTCGCGCTCACCGTCACGATGGCGCTCCTCTCGTCGCTGTTCGTCGCGCTGACGATCGTTCCCGTGCTCGCCTACTGGTTCCTGGGCAACAAGCGCGCCGGAGCCGGGGCAATGGCATCGCCATCGCGCGACGCCGGCGCCGATGCGCCGCACCGGTCCCAGCGCTCGGCAGCGGCGGAGGCAGCGGCGGCTCGCGACGAGCTCGACACCCCCACCCGACTGCAGAAGGTCTACCTTCCGGTGATCAGGTGGACGCTGAAGTTCCCGGCTCTCGTGCTCATCGCCGCTCTGCTGATTCTCGCCGGCAGCGGCCTCGCCGCCAGCGGGTTGAAGACGAACTTCATCGGCAACAGCGGCCAGAACACCCTGACCGTCACGCAGACCCTTCCGCTGGGCAGCAGCCTCGAAGCGCAGGATGCCGCATCCAAGACCGTCGAGAAGACCCTGCTCGGCATCAAGGGGGTCAAGACCGTGCTGCTCACGATCGGGTCGGGCGGCAGCTCGTTGCGCGCGGCATTCGCGGGCCGCGGATCGACCACCTTCTCGCTCACCACCGATCCGAACGCTGATCAGGCCGTGCTGCAGAACACGATCACCAAGAAGCTGAAGACCATCCACGGCGAGGGCGACATCCGGGTGCAGGCCGCGCAGGGCGGCTTCGCCTCGTCGAACATCGAGGTCGACATCACGGCCGGCAGCGACGCGGATCTCCGCACGGCGAGCGACGCCATCCTGGCCAAGGTGAACAAGCTGTCGGTCGTCTCGCAGGCCACGAGCAACCTGTCGGCATCGCTGCCCTACCTCGCCGTGCAGATCGATCGGGCGAAGGCCGCCGCCGACGGTCTGACCGAGCAGCAGGTGGGCGGGATCGTCACGCAGGCCATGAATCCGAGCGCGACCGGGACGATCGTGATCGACGAGAAGACCCTGTCGATCTACGTGGACAACCCCGATAAGCCGCTCACTCAGGCGCAGCTGGAGGCGTTCTCGATCCCGACCCTCAAGGGCCCGGTGCCGCTGTCGGACCTCGCCACCGTGAAGACCGTGAACGGCCCGTCGAGCATCACCACGATCAAGGGGCTGCGCAGCGCCACGTTGACCGTGGTGCCCGGCACGGACAACACCGGCAACGCCTCGGCCGAGGTGCAGAAGGCGGTCGACGCCGCACAGCTGCCCGCGAGTGCGACGGTCACCCTCGGCGGGGTCACCTCGCAGCAGGCCGACTCGTTCAAGCAGCTCGGCCTGGCGCTGCTGGCCGCGATCCTGATCGTCTACGTGGTCATGGTCGCGACCTTCAAGAGCCTGCGGCAGCCGCTGCTGCTGCTGGTGTCGATCCCGTTCGCGGCGACCGGCGCGATCGCGCTGCAGATCATTTCCGGAGTGCCGCTCGGCGTCGCGTCGATCATCGGCGTGCTGATGCTGGTCGGCATCGTGGTGACGAACGCCATCGTGCTCGTCGACCTGATCAACCAGTACCGGGCGCGCGGATTGAAGGTGGGTGACGCGATCGTGCACGGTGCGTCCCGGCGTCTGCGCCCGATCCTGATGACCGCACTCGCGACGATCGGCGCCCTGCTGCCCCTGGGGCTCGGCATCACGGGCCATGGCGGCTTCATCTCGCAGCCGCTGGCGATCATCGTGATCGGCGGGCTGGTGTCGTCCACCCTGCTGACGCTCCTGGTGCTCCCGGTGCTGTACTACCTGGTCGAGGGGGCTTCGGAGCGGCGCCGCGACCGGCGGGCTGCCCGGATCGAGGCGAGCGCTCAGCCGGCCCCCGGAGCGGGCGATGCGGAGTTGACGCCGACCGTCGACGCGTAGAAGGCGAGGATCCGCGCGCGCAGGCTCGGTCCGAGCATCGCGACCGAGTGAAGGCCGCCGGTCACGCTCACGAAGGTCGTCGGAACGCCCGCCGCGCGCAAGGCGTCGGCGAATCGCCGCGATTGCTCGATCGGGATGAGCTCGTTGGTCGAATTGGCGATGAAGAACGGCGGATCGTCGGCGCTCACGGCGAAGATCGGCGACGCCGCGCGCGCGGCGGGGCAGTCGGCCTCCGACGCGCACCCGAGGAAGGCGAGCTGCACCGGGATGAAGCCGGGCTTGGCGTCCGCGCCGGTCAGGTCGGCGGGACCGCTGAGATCGACGACCGCGGAGACGCGGCTCCCCTCGGTGAGCGGGCCGCTGCCGGTGGTCCCGAGCAAGGAGGCGAGGTTGCCTCCCGCGGATCCACCGAGCGCGGCGATGCGCGCGGGGTCCAGGTTGAACCGCCCGAGCTGCTCCGGTTGGCGCAGCCAGGTCACCGCGCTCTTCACGTCCTCCAGCGCCGCGGGGAAGATGAACGCGGGGTCCATGCGGTAGTCCACGTTGAAAGTCGGGTAGCCGGCTTTCGCCAGCCAGGTGCAGACGTCGCGGTACTCCGGGTCGGCCTTGTCGCCCCGCGTCCAGCTGCCCCCGTGGATCATAATGATCGACGCCCTGGGCGCGGGGTCGGGCGCATCCGACGTGCTGGACTTCCGCGACGGGGGCAGGCAGGCGTCCAGCAGCAGCCGCTGACCGCCGGCCTCGCCGTACTCGATGTCGGGGATGACCCGCACGCCATGATCCGTCACCGGCTGGGGTCGCGCTGCACTCGTTGTCGGGGTGGGAGTCCGCCGCACCGCACCGGCCGACGCGCACCCGCCGAGCGCGACAGCGACCACCGTGAGCACGCCGAGCAGCGCCATCGACGTCGGTGCTGACACGCGCATCTGCGCGAGTGTAATGCGGCAGCTGGGGGAATCGACTAACGTAGTCAGGTCGGCTCACGACACTTCCGAGGCTCCGTTTCATTGCCGGGCCTCATTGCACCACTGTCAGTCGTGCGGGCCGGATCATCAGCGCATCCGTTGATGAGGAATCCATTCAGGAAAACGGCCCCGGTCAGAATCGCCCGGGTTCTCGCGGCGCGAGGTCTGTTCGTGTGAGTTCACGAGCAGGGCGGCGTTGCGCACTCTGTACAGAACACCGGAAGACATCACCATGCCCATCAACAAGAAGGGCGCGCCCGCGCGCTCATCCCGTCCCGTTCGCGCCACGTCAGCAGATGCCGTGCGCAAGTCGGGCAGCATCAGCCCCAAGCACCGCGGCTTCCGCGCCGACGAGGCCGCCTCGAGCGAGCGCGCACCCAAGAAGCGCTGGAGCGCCGACGAGCGTGCCGCCCGTGGCCGCAGCGAGCAGCGCCCCCGCGGCGCGGCGAGCGCCGGCGGCTCGAACTCGGCTCGTATCGGTCGCGAGCGCGTCGAGCGCTCGGCAGATGGACGCCCGAACTGGGAGCCGAAGCGGGCCTACGACGGCCGGCCGCGCGCTGCGGGGAGCGACGGATCGCGTCGCCGCGACGCCGGCGCCGACGAGGCTGCGCCTCGTCGGTCGTCACGAGAGTACGGCCGTCCCGACCGGGATGCGCGTCCCGCCGCCCGCACGGAGCGTCCCGCCCGTTCGTTCGAGCGTGATGCCCGTCCTGCCCGCCGCGACGACGACCGTCCTCCTCGGTCGTACGACCGCGACGCCCGCCCGGCGCGCCGCGACGATGATCGCCCGGCACGCACCTGGGACCGCACGGCCGACCGCACCGAGCGCCCCGCTCGCTCGTTCGACCGCGACGCGCGCCCGGCGCGCGGCTTCGACCGCGACGCCCGTCCGGCGCGCAGCTGGGACAACGACCGTGCGCCGCGCCGCGACGCCCGCGACCGCGACGCCGGCGACCGCAATGACCGCCGCGACGCGGCTCCGCGCGTCCAGCACGAGGACGTCGTCCTCGAGCGTCTGACGGCCCAGGCTGTCACTGCCGGCGAGGTCGACGGCATCGGCTTCGCCGAGCTCGGCCTCGGACAGAACATCGTCCGCGTGTTGGGCGAGCTCGGCGCCGAGACGCCGTTCCCGATCCAGGCCGCCACGATCCCCGACGTGCTCGCGGGACGCGACGTACTCGGCCGCGGTCGCACCGGATCCGGCAAGACCATCGCCTTCGGCGCGCCGCTCGTCGAGCGTCTGCTCGCCATGAGCGCGGGCGGCGCCAAGGGCACGCGCCGCGAGTTCGGCCGCGCCCCGCGCGCGCTGATCCTGGCGCCGACCCGCGAGCTGGCCCTGCAGATCGACCGCACGGTGCAGCCGATCGCCCAGAGCGTCGGCCTGTTCACCACGCAGGTCTACGGCGGCGTTCCGTACGCCCGTCAGCTCGGCGCCCTGCAGCGCGGTGTCGACATCGTGATCGGCACGCCCGGTCGCGTCGGCGACCTGGCGGCGCAGGGCAAACTCGACCTCTCGAAGACCGTCATCACGGTGCTCGACGAGGCCGACCACATGTGCGAGCTCGGATTCGCCGAGCCGGTGCAAGAGATCCTCGACCGCACGGCAGAGGGCGGCCAGAAGCTGCTGTTCTCGGCCACCCTCGACAAGGGAGTCGCCGACATCGTCGAGCGCTACCTGGTCGACCCGGCCGTGTTCGAGGTGGAGGGCGAAGACCAGGCCAGCTCGACGATCGACCACCAGGTGCTGCTGCTCGACCAGCGCGACAAGCAGCAGGTGCTGATCGAGCTGGCGTCAGGCCCCGGCAAGAAGCTCGTCTTCGCGCGCACCCGCGCGTTCGCCGAGCAGCTCGCCGACCTGCTCGACGACGCGGGCATCCGCGCCGAGAGCATCCACGGCGACCTCAACCAGAGCCGTCGCACCCGGGCCCTCGAGAAGTTCACGAGCGGTCGCGTCGACGTGATGGTGGCGACGGATGTCGCGGCACGCGGCATCCACGTCGATGACATCGCCCTGGTGATCCAGGCCGACGCACCTGACGAGTACAAGGCGTACCTGCACCGCTCGGGCCGCACCGGTCGCGCCGGCAAGGAGGGCACCGTCGTGACCCTCGTGCCGCGCAGCCGTCGTCGACGCACCGAGGAGCTGCTGGCCCGCGCCGAGATCGAGGCGAACTGGACCAGCGTGGTGCCGGGCGACGCCTTCATCGAGGAGCTCGCGAACCGCTGAGGCTAGCGTTGATGGATGCAGATCAGAGCATTCAAGGAGGGCGACACCGACGAGGTGGTCACCCTCTGGCGTCTCTGCGGACTGACGCGTCCGTGGAACGACCCGCATCGTGACATCGCCCGCAAGCTCGAGGTGCAGCGCGAGCTCTTCCTGGTCGGGGTCGAGGAGGGCAACGGCGCGATCATCGCGAGCATCATGGCCGGGTACGAGGGGCATCGAGGGTGGGTCAACTACCTGGCGGTGCATCCGGATGCCCGCGGCGCCGGTCATGGCCGCTCCCTGATGGCCGAGGTCGAGGCGCTGCTGCTCGCCCGCGGCTGCCCGAAAGTCACCTGCAGGTACGCGCGGACAACGCCGACGCGCTGGCGTTCTATACCGGGATCGGGTACGTCGTCGATGATTGTGTGTCGCTGGGGAAGCGGCTGATCAGCGATACGTGACGACCGCCGCCCGGGACGGGCGTCGGCGCTGGCGTCGCGGCGAAGGCCAGAAATGGCCTCGCTCCAAGCTCCAGCGCGCAGGCGAACTCATCGACGGCTGAGAACGTCGATGAGCGCTCGCAGCATTAAGACGCTGCGAAGAGGGCGCGTCGCCCGCTTCCCCCCAGAAGCGGGCGACGCCACGGGACTCTCCCCCCGGAGATCCCCTGTTGCCGAGGCCCAAGCTATCGGCCTTCTTCTCCCCCACAACAGCACGCTTTGGGGGGCCACCCGAGCGGGGGGCAGACAACTCGTGGGCCGTCGGCCCCGCACCGTACGCTGGACGGCATGGTCGCCCCCGGTTCTCCCGCACTCGAGATCCTGCATCGGGTCTTCGGGTACGAGGCGTTCCGCGGGCAGCAGGCGGCCATCGTCGAACGGGTCATCGAGGGCGGTGACGCCCTCGTCCTGATGCCGACCGGTGGGGGCAAGTCGCTCTGCTACCAGATCCCGGCGCTGGTGCGCGCCGGCACCGGGGTGGTGATCTCGCCGCTGATCGCGCTGATGCAAGACCAGGTGGATGCGCTGTCCGCGGTCGGCGTCCGCGCCGCGTTCCTCAACTCCACCCAAGACAGCGACGAGCGCCGCCGCGTCGAGGCCGCCCTGCTCGCCGGGGAGCTCGACCTCGTCTACCTCGCTCCCGAACGCCTCAAGCTGAGCTCCACGCTCGACCTGCTCGACCGAGCCCCCATCTCGTTGTTCGCCATCGACGAGGCGCACTGCGTCTCGCAGTGGGGGCACGACTTCCGCCCCGACTACCTCGCGCTGTCGGTGCTGCACGAGCGCTGGCCGGCCGTGCCGCGCATCGCGCTGACCGCGACCGCGACCGAGCAGACCCGTCGCGAGATCGCGGCGCGGCTCGACCTGGGCGAGGCCGAGCTGTTCGTCTCGAGCTTCGACCGGCCGAATATCCAGTACCGCATCGAGCCGAAGTCGCAGCCGATAGCGCAACTGCTGCAGCTGATCCGCACCGAGCATCCCGGCGACGCCGGCATCGTCTACTGCCTGTCGCGCGCCTCGGTCGAGAAGACCGCCGACGCCCTGGTCGCCGAGGGCATCGCGGCGCTGCCGTATCACGCAGGCCTCGACGCGGCGACTCGAGCCCGCAACCAGTCGCGGTTCCTGCGCGAAGACGGCGTCGTGATGGTGGCGACGATCGCCTTCGGCATGGGCATCGACAAGCCAGACGTGCGCTTCGTCGCCCACCTCGACCTGCCCAAGAGCGTTGAGGGCTACTACCAGGAGACCGGACGTGCCGGGCGTGATGGACTGCCGTCGACCGCCTGGTTGGCCTACGGCCTGCAAGATGTCGTGCAGCAGCGCCGCATGATCGACGAGAGCGAGGGTGACGCGGCTCATCGCCGCAAGCTCTCGGCCCACCTCGACGCGATGCTGGCGCTCTGCGAGACGATCGAGTGCCGCCGCGTGCAACTGCTCGGCTACTTCGGACAGCCGTCGGTCGCCTGCGGCAACTGCGACACCTGCCTGTCGCCCCCCGAGTCGTGGGACGGCACGGTGCCCGCCCAGAAGCTGCTCTCGACGGTGGTGCGGCTGTGGCGCGAACGGCACCAGCGCTTCGGGGCCGGGCACCTGATCGACATCCTGCTCGGGCGAGAGACCGAGCGGGTGCGCAGCCAGTCGCACAGCGAGTTGACGACCTTCGGCATCGGCACCGAACTCAGCGAGCAGGAGTGGCGCGGCGTTGTTCGGCAGCTGCTCGCTCAGGGCCTGCTCGGCGTGGCGGCCGACGGCTACGGCACCCTGCTGATCACCGACGCCTCGGCCTCGGTGCTCGACGGGTCACGCACCGTGCTCCTGCGTCGCGAGACGGCGAAGCCCACTCGCGCGGCCAAGTCCAAGGCCGGAGCCGAGCTGCCCGTCGAGGCGAGGCCGCTCTTCGAGCGACTGCGCGAGTGGCGTGCGGGGGTCGCCCGCGAGCAGGGGGTTCCCGCCTACATCGTGTTCGGCGACGCCACGCTGCGCGGCATCGCATTGACCCGCCCCTCGTCGCTCGAGCAGCTCGGCACGATCTCGGGCGTCGGCGAGAAGAAGCTCGAGAGCTACGGCGAAGGCGTGCTGGGGGTGGTGGCCGGCGAGTCGGCGGCCGCCTGACGTGACCGGCGACCGAGGCGGCCGTCGGCGCTGCTGCCGTCGTCTTCGTCGCGCTGGCGCCCGGATCCCAACGAGATCGTCGCGAGCAGCCCGAGCGCGAGGAACCCCGCGGCCGAGAACGCCGAGATCTGGGTGGCATCGCTGAACGCCTGCTCGGCCAGCCGGCCCACCTCGGGTTGCTTCGCGACCAATCCCGGAATCGCCCCGCCCGCGCTGTCGACGACCGCGTTGACGATCGCCGTGCGAGCCGACGACGGGATCGTCGATGGCAGCTTCTCGGCGAACTGCGAGCCGAGCGTGCTGAACAGGATGGTGCCGAGGATCGCGATCCCGAGCGCCGAGCCGACCTGCCGCGCGGTCGATTGCGTGCCCGATGCAGCGCCGCTCTGCTCGACCGGGACGTCGGCCAGCACGACCCCGGTCAGCTGCGCGGTCGCCAAACCCACCCCCATGCCGTACACGAACAGGCCGGCGGCGATCGCCCACCACGCGGTCGTCGTCGAGATGACGAGTCCGGTGATCACGATCCCCACGATCTCCAGCGCGATGCCGGCCCGGACCACCTGAACCGGCGCGACGCGTCCGCTGAAGGCGCCCGCGAATCCGGATGCCGCGAACGATCCCAGCGCGAGCGCGAGCAGCACGAACCCGGTCTGCAGCGCGTCGTAGCCGAGCACGTTCTGCAGCCACAGCGGGAGCGACAAGATGAGCCCGAACTCGCCGAGCGACACGACCATCGCGGCGAGGTTGCCGTTGCGGAACGACGAGATCCCGAACAGCGAGAACGCGATGAGGGTGCTCTTGCCGGCGCGCTGCCGACGCAGTCCCCAGGCCACGAACGCGACGAGCGCCACGGCGGTGATCGCGAACGCGAAGGGGATCGGCGAGATGTCGAAGGTCCAGAACGACGGCGGCTTGTCGCTCAGCCACCATCCGTATGTCCGGCCCTCGATGAGGCCGAACACCAGCGAGGCGAACAGGACGACCGAGAGGGCGGCGCCCACGACATCCACTCGGCCGACCTGAGATGCCTTCGACTCGGCGACGAAGACGAGCGCGCCGATGATGAGCAGGATGCCGAGCGGTGCGTTGATCCCGAACGCCCAGCGCCACGAGAAGTACGTCGTCAACCAGCCGCCCAGCAGCGGACCGACCGCGGCCATCCCTCCGATGGTCGAGCCCCACACCGCGAAGGCGATGCCGCGCTCACGGCCGACGAAGCTGGCGTTGATCAACGAGAGGGTGGTCGGCAGCAGCATCGCGCCGCCCACCCCCTGCACCACGCGGGCGGCGATCAGGATGTCGCCCGTCGGTGCCAGCGCGGCCGCGATGCTCGAGAGACCGAAGAGCACCAGGCCGATCATGAGCAGACGGCGGCGGCCGTAGCGGTCGGCCAGCGTGCCCCACACGAGAAGCAGGGAGGCGAAGACCAGCGTGTAGCTCTCCTGCACCCATTGCACCTGCGTCGAGGTGATGTCGAGATCGCGGACGACGGTGGGGATCGCCACGTTGACGATCGTGGAATCGACGATGATGAGCGCGACCGAGATGCTGATGACGACCAGGCCGATCCAGCGGCGGCGATCCGTCGTGGAATCCGGGGTGCGTGCGGCGGCCATGAACTCTCCTTCGCGGGCGATCAATTAGTAAGCCGGCTGATCATTACGACGGTAGCACTACCCTGTGTGGAGTGAGCGACGCGATGCGGGACTGGCCGACCGGCCGCCTCCTGTCCACCGCCTCGCGGATGGTGGAGCACGCGTGGCTCGAGGCGCTCAGTGCACTCGGACTCAGTCACGCGGGCCTGATCGTGCTGCATCTGTTGGAAGACGGTCCGTCGACCCAGGTCGATCTCGCCGTGCGCGCCCGGGTCGAGGCGCAGACGATGTCGCGCACCCTCCATCGCCTGGAACGCGAGGGGTTCGTGCGCCGGCGGGCCGACGCGGGGGATCGGCGGCGACGGCTGGTCGAGCGGACCCCGGAGGGCGCCGAGGTGTTCGAGCGCGCTCGCCGGATCGAGGCGGAGCTGTTCCCGCCGGTGCCCGACATCGCGGCCCTGCGTGAGGCCCTCCTGAACATCATCGGTCGTTCCACCGGCGCGGGCCGGCCGAACGAGTAGCGTCGGCTCATGACCTTCAACGACGACGCCGACATCAGCAGTGGACACGTCAGCAAGCGCGGTCGCAACACGGCGATCGGCGTGGGTGGCGGCGGGCTGGGCCTGATCGCCGTCGTCATCATCAGCCAACTGCTCGGCGTCGACCTCACCGGCCTCGTCGGCGGCACGAGCGGCGGCACCTCGGACACCTCCGGCTCGCCGTTGAGCCAGTGCACGACGGGATCGCAGGCCAACGCCGACATCGACTGCCGGATGAAGGCGGCGTCGGCGTCGCTCGACAAGTACTGGAGCGGTGAGGTCGATGGCTACACCTCGCCCCAGCCGCTCGTCATCTTCGACCAGGCGACCGATACGGCGTGCGGTGGTGCGACGACCGCCGTCGGCCCCTTCTATTGCCCCAACGACCAGACCATCTACATCGACACCGCGTTCTACAACGAGCTGCGGAGCCAGTTCGGTGCCAGCGGAGGGCCGCTCGCCCAGCTGTACGTGATCGCGCACGAGTGGGGCCACCACATCCAGAACATCACCGGGATCATGAAGAACCTCGACCTGCAGCAGACCGGCCCGACCTCCGACAGCGTCCGCCTCGAACTGCAGGCCGACTGCTTCGCCGGCTCCTGGGTGGGCGCGGCCCAGGACACCAAGGACGAGAACGGCGTGCCGTTCCTGCAGCCGGTCACGAAGTCAGAGATCGCAGATGCCCTGAACGCGGCGGCCGCGGTCGGCGACGACAACATCCAGCAGACCACCCAGGGACAGGTGAGCCCCGAGTCGTTCACCCACGGCACGAGCGCCCAGCGCGAGAAGTGGTTCACGGCGGGACTGAACTCCGGATGGCAGGCGTGCGACACCTTCGGCGCGAGCGCCGGCACGCTCTGAGCCGGCAGCCGTCGCGTTAGCCGCGTCGCGCGCCGGAGCCGCTCCGGCCGAACCGCACTCCCCACACCAGCAACCCGACCAGGATGTACGCGGCGCCGATCAGAACGCCGATCACGACGTTGCCGACGAACAGCGTGATCGCCAGCAGCGCGCCCAGAACGATCAGCGCGATGGCGAGGATCGAGTCGATGGACCGCGCCGAGAGCAGCAGCACTGCCGCCACGACGATCAGAGCGACGATCGCCAGCTGGACGAGCCGCGTGGCGGCCCCGAGGCCGCCTCCGACCATCCACAGCAGAGCCATGACGATCATCAGAGCGCCGGCGATGACGAAGAGCCAGGGAACCCAGGCGCGCGTTCTGGCGCGGGCGAAGCCCAGGCCGAACAGCACGAAGGCGACTCCCTCCAGAAGCAGGCCGACCAGGCCCAGCCATGCTCCGGGAGCCGAGCCGACGGCGCCGGCGATCGAGGCGATGAGACTCAGCGCACCCCCGACCATGAAGAGGAGTCCGGCGATCTTTCCGCGCGACCAGGTCATGGCGGAAGTGTGGCAGACCGCTTCGGGCCTGAGGAACTCCACACGGCCATCCTTCAGCATTTGTAGAATGTGGCCAATGCTCGGCGCCGCCGATGACGGCTCGCTCGTGGGTGTGCACGACGGAAATGCGGGGTTCAGGCGTCGGGCGTAGCGTGCGGAGCACGACTTTCAGGAGTGCATCATGACCGACACCATCGAACGCGCCTCTGTCGCGGGCGCGGGCACCGCGCCGAGCGACGACCAGCTCGTCGACTCCGCCGCGCTGGCCGAGGTGCTCTTCGCCCGCTGGGCCGACGCGCGCAAGCACTCGCGCGAGCTGCTGAAGCGCGAGGAGTTCCACCAGATCCCGGGCCTGAGCATGGCCGACCACCGCGTCCGCGTGCTCGGTCAGCTCAAGCGCCTGGTCGAGGAGGGCGTCGTCCACCGCGCGTTCCCCAAGGATCTCGGCGGCGAAGAGGACCATGGCGGCAACATCGCCAGCTTCGAGGAGCTGGTGATCGGCGATCCCTCGATGCAGATCAAGTCTGGCGTGCAGTGGGGCCTGTTCGGCGCGGCGGTCATGCACCTGGGAACCCGGCGCGCGCACGAGCAGTTCCTGCCGTCGATCATGAGCCTGGCGACGCCGGGCGCGTTCGCCATGACCGAGACCGGGCACGGCTCGGATGTCGCGTCCATCGGCACGACGGCGACGTACGACAAGACGACCGACGAGTTCGTGATCGACACCCCGTTCCGCGCTGCGTGGAAGGACTACCTCGGCAACGCGGCCAAGGACGGTCAGGCGGCGGTGGTCTTCGCGCAGCTGATCGTCGAGGGCGTGAACCACGGCGTGCACGCCTTCTACGTGCCGATCCGCGACGGCAAGGACTTCCTGCCGGGCATCGGCGGCGACGACGACGGCCTCAAGGGCGGTCTCAACGGGATCGACAACGGCCGACTGCACTTCACGGACGTCCGCATCCCGCGCACCAATCTGCTGAACCGCTACGGGGATGTCGACGAGAACGGCGTCTACAGCTCGCCGATCGCCAGCCCGGGCCGCCGCTTCTTCACCATGGTCGGCACCCTGGTGCAGGGCCGCGTGTCGCTGGACGGCGCCGCGACCGTCGCCAGCAAGCTCGCCCTGACCATCGCCATCCGCTACGCGAACGAGCGCCGCCAGTTCGCCGACGGCGCCGACGTGGACGAGGTCGTGCTCCTCGACTACCAGCGTCATCAGCGCCGGCTGCTGCCGCGCCTGGCCACCACCTACGCGATGTCATTCGCGCACGATCAGCTGCTCGAGAAGTTCCACAGCGTGTTCTCGGGCGAGCACGACACCGACGAGGACCGCCAGGATCTCGAGACCCTGGCCGCCTCGCTCAAGCCGTTCAGCACCTGGTCGGCGCTCGCCACCCTCCAGGAGTGCCGCGAGGCCTGCGGCGGGGCCGGCTTCCTCGCCGAGAACCGCTTCACGCAACTGCACGCCGACCTGGACATCTACACGACCTTCGAGGGCGACAACAACGTGCTCCTCCAGCTGGTCGCCAAGCGCCTGCTCACCGACTACGGCCGCCGCCTGGCCAAGCCGGACGCCGCGGCGCTCGCCGCCTACGCCGGTCAGGCGGCCGGCGACGCCGTCAGCCGCTCGGGACTCCGCGCCCTTGGCCAGCGCATCGCCGACTTCGGCTCGACCGCGCGCTCGGTCGGCAACGTGCGCGGTGAGGCGGCGCAGCGCCAGCTGCTCACCGACCGCGTCGAGACGATGGTCGCCGCGATCGCCGGCCGTCTGAAGAACGCCGGATCACTGAGCGCCCGCGACGCCGCCGCTCTCTTCAACGAGAACCAGAACGAGCTCATCGAGGCGGCATACGCGCACGCCGAGCTGCTGGAGTGGGAGGCGTTCAGCGAGCGCCTCGCCACCATCGAGCACCCGGGCAACAAGCAGGTGCTCACCTGGCTGCGCGACCTGTTCGGGTTCACGCTGATCGAGCGGCACATGGCCTGGTACCTCATCCACGGGCGCCTCTCGGCGACCCGCGCCTCGGCGATCACCGACTACATCGACGACCGGCTGCTGCCGCGGCTGCGCCCGCATGCCGTCGCCCTGACCGATGCGTTCCAGTTCGCGCCGGAGCACCTCCGGGCGCCGATCGCCACCGGTGCCGAGCGCGAGCGTCAAGACGAGGCGCGCGCCTACTACGCGGAGCAGAAGGCCGGCGGCCGGGCTCCGATCGCCGAGAAGACGCTCGCCAAGCAGAAGTCGCGCACCGACAGCTAGCCGGCCCGCGCCGGGTCGCTACTTGTTGGCGGCCTTGGTCACGGCATCCGTGTTGTTGACCCGCTCGTTGTTCGCCTTCTTGGTGTGCTTGTCGAGACGCTTCTCTTTGAGCGTCTTGGCTGCCGCGGTCTTCGGTGAGTTCTTGCGTGCTGACTTGTCGCCCATGAGGGCTCCCTTGTTCGGTCCCGCGGTGAGTGTGTGGGGCCGACACTACGCGGCTGCCGGTGCGTTCTCGTGTATGTGCCTTGACGTGTACGTACACGTATGGGTACATTGGCGGCATGGATGCGTTGGTGCAGGCGCTCTCGGACGAGAATCGTCGGTCGATCCTCGAGACCCTGCGGCAGGGGCCGGCGACGGTGAACGAGATCGCCGGCAACCTGGCGATCGCGCGTCCGGGCGTCTCGCGGCACCTCAGGATCCTGCGAGAAGCCGGCCTGGTGCAGGTGCGCAAGGACGCGCAGCGACGCATCTACGCGATCGATCCCGAACCGCTCGCCGACCTCGACCGGTGGCTTGGCCCGTACCGCGAACTCTGGGCCAACCGCATGAACGCTTTGCACACCGAGATCGCGCGCGGAAAGCGCGCGCGCCGGACGCCGGACGCCGATAAATGAAGGATGAGGAGCAACGATGAGTGACGCGCTGCAGGTGAGGGTGATCCCCGACGGTGATCGTGGCACGGTCCACCTGGAGGACCGCTTCGACACGGACATCGACGACGTCTGGTCGGCGATCACCGACCCCGAGCGCACGGCGCGCTGGATCGCGGTCGTCACGGGCGACTTCCGGCTCGGCGGCGAGCTGCGTGGCAGCTTCACCAGCAGCTGGGAGGGCACGATGCGGGTCGAGGTCTGCGACGCGCCGCACCGGCTGCGGCTGCTGTCGAGCAGCGAGGAGGGGCAGACGGTGATGGAGGCGGTACTTAGCGAGGACGGGGATGGCACGCGCGTCGTCATCGAGGAGCGCGGGCTGCCGATCGCCGACGCCCCGTATCACGCGGCCGGATGGCACGTGCACCTCGAGGATCTCGACACCGAGCTCGCCCATGGCAGCCGCGAGCCGTGGGAACCGCGCTGGCGGGAGCTGTTCCCTGCCTACGGCATCGTCACCGCGTGAGGGCGAGCCCGAGGGTGGCGGCGACGACCGTGACCGGCGCTGCGATCAGCCCGAGCACGAGGTAACGCGACCACCGCAGCTCCACGCCGAGCGCGGTGAGCCGTGAGTGCCACAGCAGCGTGGCGAGCGATGCCCAGGGCGTGATCAGCGGTCCGGCGTTGACCCCGATCAGCAGCGCCGCCAGGCGCACCGGTCCGGCACCGGTCGACGCCCCGGCGACCGGCTCGAGGGCGAGATAGGCCGGCAGGTTGTCGACGGCGTTGGCGCCCAGCATCCCGCTGAGCGAGAGCTGAAGCAGTGCCCAGGGGCTGTCGCCGGATCCTGCCGCGGTCGCCAGCAGGGCGGTGAGGCCCAGCGCATGCGCCGCCTCCACGACGAGAAAGAGCCCGCAGGCGAACAGCACGAGCTGCCAGGGGACGAGCCCGATGCGCAGGCTCGCCCGGCGGCGGATCGCGAAGGCGACCGCCAGCAGGACGGCGGCGGCGCTGGTCGGGATCCAGACCGGGATGCCGGTGACCAGGAGGGGCAGGAGCACGACGAGCGCTCCCGCCGCGATCCAGAACAGCACGGGATCGGCCGGCGCGGTGGGTGACGTGGCCTCGAACCGCTGACCGAGCTGCCGGCGGAACACCAGCGCCAGCAGCACGCAGGGCACGACGATGGCGATCAGGGCGGGCACGATGAGCAGCGCGACGAAGCGCGACGCGTCGGAGAACCCGAGCGCGTGCAGGGCGAGCAGATTGGTCAGGTTCGAGACCGGCAACAGCAACGAGGCGGTGTTGGCCAGCCAGACGGTGGTCAGGGCGAACGGCAGGGGCGGCAGGCCGTTGTGGCGTGCCACGAGAACGACGACCGGGGTCAGCAGCACGGCGGTCGTGTCGAGGCTGAGGAACGCGGTGCTGATCACCGCGAGGAGCACCACGAAGAGCCAGAGCAGCCACGCGCGACCGCGCGCGGCCCGGGCGGTGCGCTCCGCGATGGCGGCGAAGACGCCGGCCTCGGCGGCCAGCTCGGCCACCACCGTGATCGCGACCGCGAACAGCAGGATCGGCCAGACGCGCTCGCCGATGGCCGCGGCATCCGGAAGCGGCAGGATGCCGGTCGCGATCGCGAGGCCTCCGAGCACGAGCAGAACTGCTCCGAGGATGGCGAGGCGCACCAGGCCATTCTGCGGGATGTCCGCGTGCCCCCCGTGATCCTGCGACATGATGAGGGAGGGGCAGTGAAGCCCACCTCCCGACCCGAAGGAAGCGCCATGCCGATCGGCATCATCGTCGAAAGCGCACCGGGTGAGACGCGAGTCGCCGCGACTCCGTCCACCGTCGCCCAGCTGGTCCAGTTGGGCTATGAGGTGGTCGTCGAACGCGGCGCGGGCGCCGGCTCGTCGTTCCCGGACGCGGACTACGAGGCGGCGGGCGCACGGATCGTCGCCAAGAAGGCGGCATGGGGCTCTGCCGTCGTCCTGACGGTGAACGCGCCGACGGACGCCGAGCTGAAGCTGCTGTCGAAGGGGGCGGTGCTGATCTCGTGGCTCAGCCCCGCGCTCAACCCGGAGTTGATCGACAAGCTCGTCGCCCTGCCGATCACCGCCCTCGCGGTCGACGCCGTGCCGCGCATCTCGCGCGCGCAGTCGATGGACGTGCTGTCGTCCACCGCCAACATCGCCGGCTACCGCGCGATCGTCGAGGCGGCGAACGCCTTCGGGCGGTTCTTCACCGGCCAGGTCACGGCCGCCGGCAAGGTGCCGCCGGCCAAGGTGCTGGTTGCCGGGGTCGGGGTCGCCGGGCTCGCGGCGATCGGGGCGGCATCCAGTCTGGGCGCGATCGTGCGCGCGACGGATCCGCGCCCCGAGGTGGCCGACCAGGTCGCCTCGATCGGCGGAACCTACCTGCCCGTCGAGGTCGGCGAGACGATGGACTCCTCAGACGGCTACGCCAAGGCGACCAGCGAGGCGTACGACAAGCGGGCCGCCGAGCTGTACTCCGAGCAGGCACGCGACGTCGACATCATCGTGACGACCGCGAACATCCCGGGGCGTGCCGCTCCGAAGCTGATCACCGCGGCCGACGTCGCGTCGATGCGGTCGGGCAGCGTCATCGTCGACCTCGCCGCCGCGAACGGCGGCAACGTGGTCGGCACGGTTCCGGGCGAGAAGGTCGTCACGAAGAACGGCGTCACGATCATCGGCTACACCGATCTGGCCCGGCGACTGCCCGCGCAGGCCTCGCAGCTCTACGGGCAGAACCTGGTAAACCTGCTCAAGCTGCTGACACCGGGCAAGGACGGCACGCTGGTGCTCGATCTCGACGATGTGGTGCAGCGGGCGATCACGGTCGCGCGCACCGGCGAGAAGCTGTGGCCGCCGCCTGCGGTCCAGGTGTCGGCGGCTCCGGCAGCGGCGTCGGCTCCGATCGCGGCGGTGACGAGCAAGCGGCGCGGGATTCCGCGGGCCGTCAGGATCGCCCTGACGATCGTCGGCATCCTGGCCCTGTTCGTCATCATCGCGATCGCGCCGCCGCCGCTGCCGCAGCACATCACGGTGTTCGTGCTCGCGATCGTGATCGGCTTCTACGTGATCGGCAAGGTGCATCACGCGTTGCACACGCCGCTGATGTCGGTCACCAACGCGATCAGCGGAATCGTCGTGGTCGGAGCTCTGGTGCAGATCGCGGTCGGCGATCCCGTGACCCGGGTGCTGTCGGTCATCGCCGTGCTGCTGACCAGCATCAACATCTTCGGCGGCTTCGCCGTGACTCGCCGCATGCTGCGCATGTTCTCGAAGGGCTGACCCGTGTTCGACTCCCTCGCCACGGCATCCGTGGCCATCGCCGGCGGTGCGTACATCGTCGCGGCGCTGCTGTTCATCCTCAGCCTCGGCGGACTGTCGAGGCACGAGACCGCGCGCGGCGGCGTGATCTACGGGATCGTCGGCATGATCATCGCCCTGGTCGCCACGGTCGTGCTCGTGATCCAGCGCACCGACGGACTCGGGATCGTGCTGCTCGTGGTGGCGGTCGCGATCGGCGGCAGCATCGGGTTGTGGCGCGCCGCCCGCGTGCAGATGACCGGGATGCCGCAGTTCATCGCGCTGCTGCACTCCTTCGTCGGTCTCGCGGCCGTGCTGATCGGCTGGAACGGCTACCTGCACGACGGAGGGATCGCGGCGAATCTGGTCCGCATCCACCACGCCGAGGTGTTCATCGGCGTCTTCATCGGGGCCGTCACCTTCACCGGATCGATCATCGCCTTCCTGAAGCTCTCGGCCCGGATGCCGTCCGCCCCGCTCGTGCTGCCGGGCCGCAACGCGCTCAACCTCGGAGCCCTCGTCGTCTTCGTCGGCCTCACGGTCTGGTTCGTCATCGCACCGACGCTGGGGCTGCTGATCGCGGTCACCGTGCTGGCGCTGCTGCTCGGCCTGCACTTGGTGGCGTCGATCGGCGGCGGGGACATGCCCGTCGTGGTCTCGATGCTCAACAGCTATTCGGGCTGGGCGGCCGCCGCGAGCGGATTCCTGCTGGACAACGACCTGTTGATCGTGACCGGCGCCCTGGTCGGGTCGTCGGGTGCCTTCCTGAGCTACATCATGTGCCAGGCGATGAACCGGTCGTTCCTGTCGGTGATCGCGGGCGGGTTCGGCATCGAGGCGCCGACCAAGGGCGACGAGGAGACCGGCGAGTACCACGAGATCACGGCGACCGACACGGCGCAGTTGCTCGCGGAGGCCCGGTCGGTCATCATCACGCCCGGCTTCGGCATGGCGGTGGCTCAGGCGCAGTATCCGGTGGCCGAGCTGGCGCGGGTCCTGCGCGCTCGCGGCGTCGAGGTGCACTTCGGCATCCATCCCGTCGCCGGCCGCCTGCCCGGCCACATGAACGTGCTGCTCGCCGAAGCGAAGGTGCCCTACGACATCGTGCTGTCGATGGACGAGATCAACGACGACTTTCCGGGCACCAGCGTCGTGCTCGTGATCGGCGCGAACGACACGGTGAACCCGGCTGCTGCCGAAGACCCGGGGTCTCCGATCGCGGGGATGCCGGTGCTCAAGGTGTGGGAGGCCGACGAGGTCATCGTGTTCAAGCGCTCCATGGCATCCGGGTACGCGGGCGTGCAGAACCCGCTGTTCTACCGCGACAACGCACGGATGCTGTTCGGCGACGCCAAGGACCGGGTCGAAGAGATCGTGCACGAGCTCGGGCGGCTCAACCCGGCGTCGCCTGGCGCCGGCGCCGCGCACGCGTCGTCGGAGTAGGTTGGCGACACCATCTCGCTGGGCGGTGGCAATGGGCACGCGCCGCCGCACCGTCCGTGCGGTGCCGGCAAATTACTGGTGGGTGTGACCGGCAGGCTCTAGAACTTGCGTGGCAATCTGCGGTACCGCGAGTTGCCACGCAGCTTGCGGAGCATGCGCGCGGAGTCCTAGGGCGCCCCTGAGTCGGGTGGCCTAGGCCGGCATCGCCGTCGCGACCGTTGCCGTCTTGGGCGATCCCGAGCCGCGCTTGCGCACCCCGCGGAGCACGATCTGCTCGGGGCAGACGGTCGAGAGGAAGTCGCCCACCGACAGGGCCAGGCGGTCGCCGACCAGCGAATAGAGGATGCGGTTGGCATCCCGGCGCTCGGTGACCAGTCCGGCCTGGCGCAGCACGCTCAGGTGGCGCGAGATCGTCGGTCCGGAGCTCTTGAAGCGCGCGGCGATCTCGCCGGCCGCCAGTTCGCCGTCCTTGAGGTCCTGCAGGATCTGCCGACGCGTCGGGTGCGCAAGAGCCGTGAAGATATCGCTCGTCGCATCGGTCATATTTGCAATATAGCACCATAGCTAGATACAGTCGAAGTACTTAGCTACATTGCGAAATAGCGAAAGAAGTGAACATGCGCATCGCCATCACCGGGGGCACCGGATTCGTGGGAGGTCATCTGGCGGCCCGGCTCGATCCGGCCGAGACGATGGTGGTCTCGCGGCGCACCGGCGTCGACATCGAGGACGTGGATGCGCTCGCCGCCGCCTTCGCGGGGTGCGATGTGGTGGTCCACGCCGCCGGGATCAATCGCGAGATCGGCGATCAGACTTTTCAGCGCGTCCACGTCGAGGGCACCCGCACGATGATCGAGGCCGCGCGTCGGGCCGGAGTGAAGCGGATCGTCATGGTCAGCTTCCTGCGGGCCCGGCCGAACTGCGGCTCCGGCTATCACGAGACCAAATGGGCCGCCGAGGAGCTCATCCGGCACTCGGGCATCGACCACACCATCCTGAAGGCGTCCATGATCTACGGACACGGCGACCACATGGTCGACCACGTCACGCGGGCGGTGCGCACCTGGCCGGTCTTCGGAACGGTCGGTTTCCGCGGGCGCACCGTTCGCCCGATCCCGGTCGCCGACTTCGTCGACGTGATGATTGCGGCGGCGGAGGGGCGCATCCCCGATCCGACGGTCGCCGTCGTGGGCGCCGAGGAGCTTCCGCTCGCAGCGGCCGTTCGCCGAGTCGCGAAAGTGGCGGGGAAGCGACCGCTGTTCGTTCCTCTTCCGGTGTGGGCGATCCGCGTGCTGGCGCAGCTGACCGAGTGGACCATGATCGTCCCTCTGGTCGCCAAGGCTCAGGCCCAGATGCTCGCCGAAGGGGTCAGCGAGGTCGCGCCGCCCGCGCCTGAGGCGCCGGTGGGCATCCGGCCGTCGCACGGCTTCACCGAGGAGAGCATCCGGGCGGCGCTGCCCAGCGCGGGCCGATTCGGCTGGAGCGACCTGCGGGTCGCGCGGTGGCTGAGGACGCGCCGCCCCGGCCACAGTGCGCCGTCGCCGGCCTAGCCGCGCCCCAGCTCCTCCTCCGCCTGCCGCAGCAGCGGCGCGAGCCGGTAGGGCACGAGCTCGTTGATCGCGATCGAGGTCTCGGTGCGGTCGACGCCGTCGCAGGCGAGGATGCGCTCGTTGATCCGGAAGAGCTCGTCGGTGTCGACGCAGACGATCCGCACCAGCAGGTCGGTCGGCCCGGTCATCCCGAACGCCTGCACGACCTCGGGAATCTTCGCCAGCTCGGCGCCGATGTGCGCGAGCTTCTGCTGGGTGGCGTAGACGGTGGTGAAGGCGGTGAGCGGACGTCCGATCGCGGCCTCGTTGATGCAGCGGTCGTAGGGCAGCAGCACGCCGGACGCCTCGAGGCTGGTCAAGCGGGCCTGGACGGTGTTGCGCGTCACGCTCAGCCGCTGCGCGAGCGCGACGGTGGTCGCCCGCGGGTCGTCGGTGAGTTCGAGCAGCAGGCGGAGGTCGGTGCGATCCAAGGCGCGCATTCTGTCTCCCAGGGGCCGATTTTCGGTCATCCGTGACCGTTGATTGAGCATAATGCTCAATCCATCGGGAATCGGTTGCGCACTTCGAAAAGGCGAGCGTAGCCTCGACCACAGAACATCGTCGTTCTCGTGAGGGGCACCATGAAAGCCGAATTGCTCGAGGCCATCCCCGGGATCACCCCGTACGTGAGTCTGATCGACGCCGACGGTCACCGCGACAGTGCGGGCGCCTTCGCCGAGCTGGTGGCCGACATCGGCCCCGCCGAGTTGCTCGGGCTGTACCGCGACATGGTGATCATCCGCCGCATCGACACCGAGGCGACCGCGCTGCAGCGCCAGGGCGAGCTCGGGCTGTGGCCGCCGCTGCTGGGGCAGGAAGCCGCTCAGATCGGCTCGGCCCGCGCGCTCGCCGCCGACGACTTCGTGTTCTCCAGCTACCGCGAGAACGGGGTCGCGTGGGTGCGCGGCGTCCCGCCGACCGACCTGCTGGTGACCTGGCGAGGGGTCGCGCAGTCGGGGTGGGATCCCTTCATCCACCGCATGGCGACGCCGCAGGTGATCATCGGCGCGCAGACCCTGCACGCCACCGGCTACGCGCTGGGGATGCAGCTGAAGCAGAGCGACTCGGTCGCCATCACCTACTTCGGCGACGGGGCGACCAGCGAGGGCGACGTGAGCGAGGCGCTGGTGTTCGCGGCGTCGTACGCGGCTCCCGTGGTGTTCTTCTGCCAGAACAACCACTGGGCCATCTCGGAGCCGGTGCGGGTGCAGAGCCGCACCGCGCTCGTCGATCGGGCGGTCGGATTCGGGATGCCGGGCATCCAGGTCGACGGGAACGATGTGCTCGCGGTCATGGCGGTGACGCGTTCGGCACTCGATCGCGCGCGGCGCGGCGAGGGGCCGACGTTCATCGAAGCCGTGACCTACCGGATGGGACCGCACACCACGGCCGATGACCCAACGCGCTACCGTCCGCCGGCCGACCTCGCGGAGTGGGCCGCCAAGGATCCGCTGGCGCGCGTTGCCGCGTACCTGCGCGGAGCCGGCGTGCTCGACGCCACGGCCGAGGCCGAGGTCACCGCGGCCGCCGATGCGGTGGCCGCCGAGCTGCGCGCCGGTTGCCTCGCGATGCCCGACCTGCCGCCCGACGCGCTGTTCGATCACGTGTATGCCGAGCCGCATCCGCGCATCGACGAGCAGCGCGCCGCCCAGGAGGCCTACCTCCGGATGTTCCAGTGACCACCGCCACAGGGACCGCGACCCTCACCATGGCCGGCGCGATCAACGCGGGACTGCGCCGCGCGATGGAGGACGACGACCGCGTGGTGGTCATGGGGGAAGACGTCGGCAAGCTCGGCGGCGTGTATCGCGTGACGCAGGGGCTGCAAGAGACCTTCGGCGATCGCCGGGTGATGGATACCCCGCTGGCCGAATCGGGCATCCTCGGCACCGCGGTCGGACTGGCCTTCGCCGGCTACCGCCCGGTCTGCGAGATCCAGTTCGACGGGTTCATCTACCCCGCCTTCGACCAGATCGTCAGCCAGGTGGCGCGCATGCACTCGCGCACGCGCGGCGCGGTGAAGATGCCGCTGACGATCCGGGTGCCATGGGCGGGCGGCATCGGCGCGGCCGAGCACCACTCGGACTCGCCCGAGGCGCTGTTCACGCACACCTCGGGGCTGCGGGTCGTGAGCGTGAGCGATCCGGCGGATGCCTACACCGTCATCCGCGAGGCGATCGCCAGCGACGACCCGGTGCTCTACTTCGAGCCGAAGCGCCGGTATCACGTGAAGGGCGATGTCGACCTGGATGCGGCACCTGGCGCCGTGCGCGCCATGGACCGTGCGCGGGTGGTGGCGCCGGGCAACGACGTCACGGTCGTCGCGTACGGCGGACTCGTGCAGACCGCGCTCGCCGCCGCGACCGCCGCGCAGTCGGAGGGCATCTCGATCGAGGTGATCGATCTGCGCTCCCTGTCGCCGATCGACTTCGACACGGTCGTGGCGTCGGTCGAGCGGACCGGCCGCCTGGTCGTCGTGCACGAGGCCTCGCAGACCGGCGGACTCGGCGCGGAGCTCTGCACGGCGGTCACCGAGCGCTGCTTCTACAGCCTCGAGCACGCGCCGGTGCGGGTGACCGGGTTCGACATCCCGTTCCCGCCCGCGAAGCTCGAGAAGTTCCACCTGCCCGACATGGACCGGATCCTCGACGGCGTGGACCGCGCGCTCGACCGCCCGAACTCGCTTCAGGATCGGGGCTGGTGACGATGGCCGTTCGCGAGTTCAAACTGCCCGACCTCGGCGAGGGGCTCACCGAGTCGGAGATCGTGGCGTGGAAGGTGGCGCCCGGCGACCGCATCGAGCTCAACCAGGTGATCGCCGAGGTCGAGACGGCGAAGGCGGTCGTCGACCTGCCGTCGCCGTTCGCGGGCATCGTGGCGCGGTTGATGGTGGATGCCGGCGTGACCGTGTCGGTCGGAGAGCCGATCATCAGCGTCGAGGTGGCGGGGGATGCGGGCGAGGCGGAGGGCGCGTCGGACACGCCGTCGGACGCCGCGTCGGACGCCGCGCCGCCGAATCTCGTCGGCTACGGCGCCGCGACCGAGTCGGCGTCGGCGCGGAAGCCGCGTCGCTTCGCGGACGCTCCCGTTGTGTCGCCCGTTCCGTCGCCGCAGGGCGTCGCTCCGTCGCCGTCACCGCGCACACGCGGTCGCGCGGCCCCGCCGGTCCGACTGCTCGCTCGTCAGCTGGGCATTCCCCTCGACAGCGTCGAGGGCACGGGCGACCGCGGTCTCATCACGCGCGCGGACATCGAGCGCGTCGCCGGCCCCGGGGTCGCGGGCTCGACCGCAGGCTCGACCGCGGTCACCTCAGACGACGAGTCCACGCTGATCCCGGTCACCGGGGTGCGCAAGCTGACCGCCCAGGCGATGGTCGCGAGCGCCTTCACGGCGCCGCACGTGACGGTCTTCCTGCAGGCCGACGTGACGCCGACGATCGAGCTGCTGGAGCGCCTGCGCGGCGAGGCGAGGTTCCGCGGGGCGCGGCTCACCTTCCTCACGGCAGTCGCGCGCGCCGTGTGCCTGGCGCTCGCCGCCGACTCCGCCGTGAACTCGCGCTGGGAAGAGGGCGGCATCCGCCAGTTCCGCCGCGTCAACCTCGGCATCGCAGCGGCGACCCCGCGTGGGCTGCTCGTTCCGGTGATCCCCGCCGCCGACACGCTCGGATTCCGCGAGCTCGACGATGCGATCGGCGAGCTGGTCCAGACCGCTCGCGCAGGGACCACGACGCCAGCCGCCATGACCGGCGGCACCTTCACGATCACCAACGTGGGCGTCTTCGGCGTCGAGGGCGGCACGCCGATCCTCGCGGACGGCCAGGCCGGCATCCTCGCGGTGGGCGCCGTCGCGCGGCGCCCGTGGGAGTTCAACGGCGAGATCGCGCTGCGCAGCGTCGTCACCCTGAGCCTGTCGTTCGACCACCGGGTCGTGGACGGGGCAGAGGGATCGCGGTTGCTGGGGGCGATCGCGGGGTTGCTCGCCGATCCAGCGCGGGCGTTCACCTTCTGACGTCGGCCTTGGTGTTGAAGCTGCGTGTAGGAAGTCCTAGCGAGCCGCGATACCGAACTTTCAGTTATCGGAACATGTGTAGGAATGCGCGGAGGGCGCCCAGCCTTTTTGGCCCAGAGCCGCCGCCGACATGCTTGAGTGACCGCTTCTTCTCTACCGCGGGCAAGCCAGCGAAGATAACGTTTCGGATCCTTGTCGGGTCCTCGCGCTTAAGAAAATCTAGGATCGACTCATTTGGCTTGCGCTGGCTGAGGAGTCGCCGGCCCGGACGAACTACCGCCAACGAGTATTCCGATATGCCGCCGTCGACATAGAGCCCGCGACGGTTCATTTTCGGCCGCTTGGAGAGGCCAGCGAGCGGGTCGACTAGAGGCGGCGACTCCTGCGAGACCTTCGTTGTGCGCGACTCAGGCAATGTGACGCAACTCCTCGATGGGGCAAGTTGAGCGGTTAAGACTCAACTTGGCGATGGCTCAATGATAGCTGGTCTTGGCCGTCCAGTAGATGAAGGCACGATAAAGCCAGAGGCATACGGTGGCAACCAAGTTGACGCTCTGCGTTCCGAGTAGCACGAGCCAGAATATGAAAATCGGGGGCAGCATCGCGAGATCGCGTGCCATGAGGTCAGACGCGTACGGGGTAGATCGGCTTGCGAGTGCGACACTGGTCAGGCCCACGAGAGCAGTGATGAGACTCACGATCGTGGACAGCCTGGCGCGGAATGACCCGCGAAGAAACCCGGCCGTCCTTCCAAATCCCAAGAAGGCAGCGATGGCTCCCGGCAAACCTAGGAGAACGGTGGCGGTTCCAAGCTGAGTGTCCTCGGTCCACTTCAGCTGGTGCCACCCGAGGAGCCAGAGACCGAAAAGGGCAGCGAAGGCCACGGCGACGGCGAGTCCGGTTGATCCCGGTGGAATCTCGTAGAAGGAATTCTGGAAGTAGAGCCCGGAATATTCCTTCCCCTCCTGGATGTACAGGTGGGAGTAGGACTGCCCGCGTCGCGCTTTGATCCTGCGGCTGGACCCATCGTTGACTCTGTCCAGGTGCTGATCGCCGAGGTACGCAACATCGGGGAGGCCCTTGCATTGGAGGTGATAGCTCTGACACCTGTCCGCGTTGTCGACTGGGATAAGTATCTCGTTGGCCTTTACGCCAAAGACCACCATGACGAGGAATCGAGCATTCAAGAACCAGCGGCGGATCCTGGGGAATCGCTTGGCCCCTGTGTCTCCAATCCAATCTCGATCCGTAAGGGCGATGTCCTGATCGACCGTGATTCGCACTAGTGAACCGATGGGGGTACTGAGGTTGGGGGTGCTCTCCGTGAGCTCAACGAGCAGCGGCACCCGCGTCCGGAGCTCGCGGAGAAACAACGCCAGGACCTGAATCCGACTGGGATCCTTTGCACGTATTGTGAGCGCATCAAGAGCGGCGATCACCTCGAGGAAGTCGACGCCGTCAACCGGCTGTTGCGCCGTCAAGATCCTGACTACTCCCGACTCGGCCGTGTCGCGGTAGGCCTCGAAGAGCGCCTGGTCGCCGGCAGCGGTTACGTAGTGGCGGCACACGGCGCCCAGGAAGCCCACTTGCTGGCGCGTAGCGACTGAAGAAGTGCGATGGCTATCGCCGTCGAAAATCTTGAGGCCATCCGTGAGGACGCCGCGGTCCTTGACCAGCACTGGGAGCATGACTCCCTTGGAAAGCAAGCCAGCTGGAAGTTCAGCGGTCAGTTTTGACGACAACAATGTGTGACCCTCCATCGGCGTCGCAGATTCCGCGATTCGGAGGAAGAACGTGGCAGGGTCGAGAATCAGGTTGCAGAACAACTCCGCCTGCTCGAGCTCGATTCTTGCGCCCCACTCGGCCACGTCTTCGAGGGCAAGCTCCTCGCTCAGAGAACGCGGCGGGTCTTCGGGGGCCCGGAATACCCTCCATTGACGGATGCCTGCGGCAACCAGGGCGAGTATCCCGCAGATGACGGCGAGACCCAGGTAGTCGACTACACCCACCACGCTCGGCCAACTAGGCCCGAGAACAATCACTAAGACAGCGCACAGCACTATGAACAGTCCGCAAAAAACCTGGAAGACGCGCCTCAGGATGCGCAAGAAGCTGTCTATGTCGAAGTCCTCGTTTTCGGGCGACAACGTGAGCCGGTCCTGCTTGGGACCTCGAAAATGTTGCTCGAAGATACCGTCCAGAGACGCATTCCTGCAATGGCCAAGTGAGGCTTTGCCACATTCGCGCTGAGTCTTCCGTTGTCACCGATCCACCGCATCGTGAGCTTGAATCGGCGATCTAGTGAACGCGACGATCGGGCCGGTTCCGCCGACGCCTTTTGGGGCAGCCTTATGGGGTGGGGGATGCCGCCGCGGGCTAGTTCTGAGTGGTGGCTCCGACGGGCGTCGATCCCGTGACCTCACGATTTTCAGTCGTGCGCTCTACCAACTGAGCTACAGAGCCGTTTGGTTTACGAAAACGGCTCCCTCCGAGGAAGGAGCCGCGTCGCATTCCGCGACCCTGACGGGACTTGAACCCGCGACCTCCGCCGTGACAGGGCGGCACGCTAACCAACTGCGCTACAGGGCCATGCTGTTGAGTTGTGTGGTTGTTCAGTGACCCCAACGGGATTCGAACCCGTGCTGCCGCCGTGAAAGGGCGGTGTCCTAGGCCACTAAACGATGGGGCCGCGACGGGTTAACCGCTGAGCAACCGAGGGTCAAGCATACGGGCGGCGCGCCGTTAATGCCAATCACGGCCGAATGGGGCCCCAACCGCCGGGAACCGCCGAAACGGTCGAATGAACCGGGCTGCGAGCACCACCCGGGTTAGGTTCAACCCGTTGTCGAAGGTTGGCGGCGAGGCCGGACACGGCCGCGCCGCGTCCGAGATGATTCAGCCCTGGAACGATCCTCGGCTTGTTGCTACTGTTAATACTGTTATCTGTGTGACTCGCGCGGCTCCGCCGCCCGGGTGCGGGATGCGGGGAGATCATGACCGGTCGGTGGGGGAGCACGCGCTCGCGCACGATGCTGCAGGCGGAACGCCGCGCCAGGATGTCGCGAACCCGCGCCGTCGCGGCATCTATCGCGCTCGCCCTCGTGCCCGTGTCGGTGGCGACCGGAGTCATCGTTCCGCCCAGCTACGCGGCATCGAGCGACACCACACCGCCCGAGATCACCTGGGACCAGGTCGCCGCCGCTCAGGCCAGCGTCGCCGCCACGAAGAAGCTCGCCGACCAGATCAAGGCGCAGGTCGCCGCGCTCCAGGCGTCGGTCGCGGCCGCCCAGGCCGAGGCCCAGGCCAAGGGCGACGCCTACGCCAAGGCGCAGGACGCGTTCGACAACCAGGAGCTCGTCGTCCAGAAACTGCAGACGCAGGCCGACGCCGCCCGCAAAGAGGCCGACGCAGCCAAGAAGACGGCCGGTCAGCTGCTCGCCCAGTTGGCGAGGTCGGGCGGTGCCGATGGCCTCACCACCAGCCTGCTGAGCAATTCGGGGCAAGCCGACCAGTTGCTGTCGAAGGTCGGCTACATGGGCCAGGTCACCGACCGCTCCAACCAGATCTACGAGAAGGCCATCCGGCTGACGAAGGGCGCCCAGTCGCTCGCCGATCAGGCGGATGCCGCCAAGGTCATCCTGGCCAAGTACAAAGAGGCGGCACAGGCGGCATTCGAGGTGGCGCAGGCGGCCGCCGACGCGGCCGGGAAGGCACTGACGGCGGCGCAGGCGACCTTCGCCGATCTCTCGAAGAAGCTCGACGCGCTGACCAAGCAGGCGGATCAGACGTTCGCCGCCTACCAGGACTCCCTGGTCGCCAAGTGGGGTCCCGGCGCGGCTGGAAAGGTCAGCGCCTCCGGGTGGGCCAACCCCGCGAACGGCTACCTCGGCGACCGGTTCGGCCCGCGCTGGTGGCCGTTCCCTCCCCACGGCTGGCGGCTTCACACCGGCCAGGACATCTCGGGCACCGGGTGCGGCACTCCGATCTACGCCGCACACTCCGGCACCGTCACCTACGCGGGCCCGTACAGCGACCTGGGTAACTTCATCCAGCTGGACAACGGCGGCGGAATCACCACGGGCTATGGCCACATCATCAACGGCGGTATCCTAGTCTCGATCGGGCAGCACGTCGCTCCCGGTCAGCAGATCGCCAAGGTGGGGTCGACGGGGGCGTCGCTCGGATGCCACTTGCACTTCATCGTGCGCGTCAACGGCGCGCTCACCGATCCGCTGCCTTTCATGCGTGATCGGGGGGTCACTCTTGGATAGTTATTTCGTCATCCGTCGACCGGACGGCGCGGATCGCTGATGTTCGCGCGGAATCTGACGGCCGAGACGGCCGTCAGCGCTGGCGCCGCGGCGAAGGCCAGAAATGGCCTTCGCTCCCAGCGGGGCGCGCGCAGGGGGGCGGCTGCTGTCGCGTCCGCATTCGCCATGGCCGCGGGGCTCGCGCTGGCGACGAGTTCCGGCGCCATCGCGGCGCCCGCCGTGCACACGGTCGACTACCCCACCTGGGGCGATGTGCAGCGCGCGAAGGCCAGCCAGGCGGCCAAGCAGGCTGAGGTCACCAAGATCCAGGGCATCCTGAACCAGTTGTCGGTTCAGGCCGACGCGCTGGGCAAGGTGGCCGAGCAGAAGGCCGAACTGTTCAACCAGGCGTCCGCGGCACTCGCGGCCGCCACCAAGAAGACCGCGAAGCTTCAGAGCCAGGCGGATGCCGCGGCGGCGAAGGCGGCCAAGTCGTCGAAGCGGGCCTCCGCCCTGATCGCCCAGCTCGCCCAGACCGGAGGCGGCAACATCTCGCTCGGCATGCTCTTCGGCTCGGCCAAGAACACCGACCAGCTGCTATCGAGCTTGGGAACGGCGAACCGGCTGAGCCAGTCGTCTGCCGAGATCCTGAAGCAGGCGCAGTTCGACAAGAACGCCGCGTCGTCGCTCACCGCCAGCGCCAAGGTCGCCGAGAAGAAGCGCAAGGCGCTCGTGGCGGACGCGCAGACCGCATCGGATGCCGCCAAGGCCGCCTCCGATGCCGCACTCGCGCAGTTGGCCGAGCAGCAGGCGGCGGCGAACACCATGTACGCACAGCTGGCCTCGCTGAAGAACACCACCGCATCGGTGGAGCAGCAGTACCAGCTCGGCGTCGAAGAGGAAGCGCGCCAGAACGCGGTCAAGACGCCGCCGAGTGCGCCGATCATCAACCCGAACCCGCCCGCGCCGGTCGCGGGAGCCGTGAACGGCGCGATCGCGTACGCCGAAGCGCAGCTCGGCGAGCCGTACGCCTACGGCGGCGCTGGCCCCGACTCGTGGGACTGCTCGGGACTCACGATGATGTCGTACCGCTCGGTAGGGGTCTACATCGGGCCGCACGGGGCGACGAGTCAGTACAACACCCTGAAGGCGGAGGGTCGCCTGGTGAACCTCAGCCAACTGCTGCCCGGAGACCTGCTGTTCTACACCAGCGGCGACGGCTACATGTATCACGTGGCCATGGCGGTCGGCGGCGGCCGGATGATCGAGGCGCCCCGTCCGGGCGTGCCGGTACGCATCGTCTCGATCCGCTACGGCGACCTGATGCCGTACGTCGGGCGTCCGACCGGTTGATGGCCGGATTGTCGCCTCAGCCGTGTGAACCCTGGGCGGCCGCGACACCCGCCGCGTAGAGCCAGCGGGCAGGATCGTCGAGGGCCGCCTCGAGGGAGCCCGCCAGCTCGACCAGGCTGGCGGACCAGACGTCTGGTGGCGGCGGGATCGCCAGGCTGCCGGCGATGATCGCACTCCGCGCGCTCGGTTTCGTGCCGAGGCTCAGAGCGTGGCCGACGACTTTGCCGCCCAGCGAGGTGGCGTCGAAGCGGCCCTCGCCGGTGATGAGGACGTCGGCGGATGCGGCGGCCGCGGCAAACCCGGTCAACTCGGCGATGGCGGCGGCGCCCGCTTCGATCGCGGCGCCCCACGCTGCCATGAAGCCGTAACCCGTGCCGCCGGCCGCGCCCGCGCCCGGTGCGGTGGCGTCCTGTTCGTTGGCGAGGAGTGATGCCCATCGCGCGAGTGCGGCGTCGAGTTCGGCGATCTGGGCCGCCGACGCTCCCTTCTGCGGGCCGAAGACGGCGGCTGCGCCCGTCGGTCCGAGCAGGGGCGCCGTCACGTCGCTGAGCAACCGCACTCCGCCGGCCGGCGGTCGTCGGAACTGGCTGGCGTCAATGCGATCCAGCCGCGTCAGAGCTCCGCCGCCGTCGGGAAGCGGCGCCCCCGCGGCATCGAACAGCTCGAGCCCGAGGGCTCGCAGCGCACCCGCACCCCCATCGGTCGACGCCGAGCCCCCGAGCGCCACGACAAGCGACGTCGCGCCCGCGTCGAGGGCCGCCAGAATCACCTCGCCCAGGCCGCGCGTGGTGGCGCCCAGGGGATCCGGGCGCGACATCAGCGGCAGCCCCGAGCTGATCGCGAGCTCGACCACGGCCGTGCCGCCCGGCAATTCCAGCCAATGCCCTTCGACGGGACGCCCGTCCGGGCCGGTCACCGGTCCGACGTCGTGCAGGCGCGCGTCAGAGACGGCGGTCGCGATGGCGTCGAGCGTCCCCTCCCCGCCGTCGGCCTGCGGCAGCAGCACCACCTCGTCGAGCGGACGCACGGCACGCCACCCGCTGCCGATCGCCTCGGCGCCTGCTGCGGCATCCATCGAGCCCTTGAAGGAGTCCGGAGCGATCACGACTCGCACGGACAGAACCCTAGGCCTGTCAACCCCGTGGTGGTCGTCCCACGTCGAGAGGGTGACGAGAGGAAAGCCATGTCCCGCTCACTGATTGCCGCGCTCACCGTGGCCGCGGCTGCGACCCTGTCACTCACCGCGTGCGCGCCGAGCGGGCACCCGGGCGCGGAGGGTTCGCCCCGACCGCATCCCAGTGCGAGTCATGCATCGGCCGTGCCGACAGCCCGTGCGACAGCGACTCCGACCCCGACAACACCTCCCGCGGCGCGGTTGTCGACATCGCCGGGCGACGAGCTGCTGACCTTCACCGGGACCGGACGAAGCACCGACGGCTCTGTCGTCGCCATGCGACTCACCCTGCACAACCCGGTCGCCTGGAACAGTGCAGCAGGCGCCTCGACGCTCGCCGCTCTCTCAGCCGGTCATTCCGTGTTGGGAGGCGCCCCGGCGAATGACCTGCGCAACACCGCGTGGGACGCGGCCAACGCGGTGAGCCTTGCCGTCGTCGACTACTCCGCGACGATGACGACAGGGTCGTGGCATCCGGGCGAGGCGGTCGACATCGAACTCGGCCCCGGCACCTCAGAGGTCGCGGTGGCACCCGCCGGACTCGCCATTGCCGACGGCTGGTGGACGATCACCGGCCCGGGCTCCGGTCATTTCGTGGTCGCGTACGTCAGCGTGCCCAGCTCGACCCCTGATCCGTCGACGTGGGCGGACGAGATGGAGTTCTACGGTTTCGGTGACCTGCATGTGACGGGCAACACGCCCGCGAGCTATCAGCTCAGCGGATGCCACATCGATTTCACGCCACTCGGGCGTCGAGCTGCTGCGATCGCCACGTGGAACATGCCGGACGCCAATTACTGCTCGGCGGGAATCGGCGACTAGCGCCGGCAAGCAAGCGCCCGGCGGTCAGTGCCCGGCCGGCGGCACGTACGCCTTGAGGCCCGCCTCGATCGCGGCCTCGGCCTCGGCCGCGTTGCCCCAGCCCTCGGTCTTGACCCACTTGCCGGGCTCGAGATCCTTGTAGTGCTCGAAGAAGTGCTCGATCTCTTTGCGGGTGAATTCGGGGATGTCGTCGACATCCTTGATCCAGGCCCAGCGCGGGTCCTTGGCGGGCACGGCGATCACCTTGGCGTCGCTGCCGCCGTCGTCGGTCATGTTGAAGACGCCGACCGGGCGTACCTGCACCCCGACTCCGGGGAACAGCGGGTAGTCGAGGAGCACCAGCACGTCGACCGGGTCGCCGTCGAGGCCCAGCGTGTTCTCGAAGAAGCCGTAGTCGGTCGGGTAGACGAAGCTCGTGTACAGCACGCGATCGAGGAAGACGCGGCCGGTCTCGTGGTCGACCTCGTACTTGTTGCGGCTGCCCTTCGGGATCTCGATGATGGCGGCGTAGTCGGCCATGACGGCTTCTCCTCGGGGCGTGAGCGGGCAGCGTCTGCTGATCGCAGGCGGATGACGCAATAACGTTAGCCGATGCCTGACCGCCCCCGACTGACTCCCGCGATCGCCGATGTGCGGCGTGCGGTGCGGGCTGCACTGGAGGGGCTGCCGCCCGATTCGCTCGTCCTCGTGGCCCTCAGCGGCGGCCAGGATTCGCTGGCCCTCGCGGCGGCCACGGCATTCGAGGCGCCCAGGGCGGGGCTGCGCGCCGGCGCGGTGATCGTCGACCATGCGCTGCAACCCGGCTCGGCGGATGTCGCGGCCCGCGCCGCGCAGCAGGCCGAGCAGCTCGGCCTCGCGCCCGTCCGGGTGGAACGGGTGTCGGTCGGTGCAGCGGGCGGTGGCGGCCCGGAGGCGGCGGCCCGCGCCGCCCGCTACGCGGCCCTGGAGCAGGCGGCATCCGAGCTCGACGCCTCGGCCGTTCTGCTCGCGCACACGCTCGACGACCAGGCCGAGACCGTGCTGCTCGGGCTGGCGCGGGGCAGCGGTTCCGCGAGCCTGCAGGGCATGGCGGCTCGGCGCGGCATCTTCCGGCGCCCGCTGCTGGGCATCCGGCGCGCGACGACCGGGCAGGCATGCACGGATGCGGGGCTCGAGCCGTGGGTCGACCCGCAGAACGCCGATCCCGCCTTCACCCGTGTCCGCGTGCGCACCCGCGTGCTGCCGGTGCTCGAGGCCGAACTCGGTCCCGGTGTCGCCGAGGCCCTGGCCCGGACGGCCGAGCAGTCGCGTGAGGACTCCGAGGCGCTCGGCGCCTTCGCCGAAGAGGTGGCCGAGGACCTCGTCGAGGCGGAGGATGCCGGCATCTCGCTGCCGGTCGATGCGCTGGCAGCCAACCCGGCCGCCCTGCGCCACCGGCTGATCCGCTACGTCGTGGCTGCCGAATTCGGCGTCTCGCTCACCCGCGCACAGACGCTCGAGGTCGCCAGGCTGGTGACCGACTGGCACGGGCAGGCGGGCGTCGATCTGCCCGGCATCCGGGCCTCGCGTCGGGATGGCAGACTCGTTCTGCAGGCAACCCGGGAGTCCGCAGCCCCGACATCCGGGCCGACATCAGAGAGGTCATAGATGGAACCGCGTGACGTCGAGGGCGACCTGACCGAGGTGCTCTACACCGAGGCCGAGCTGCAGGCGCGGATCGCCGAGCTCTGCCGCCGCATCGAGGTGGACTACGAGGGTCGCGACCTCCTGTTGGTGGGCGTGCTGCGCGGGGCCGTCATGGTGATGGCCGACCTGGCGCGCGAGCTGAACCGCGACCTCGAGATGGACTGGATGGCCGTGAGCTCCTACGGCGCCGGGACCGAGTCCAGCGGAGTGGTGCGCATCGTCAAAGACCTCGACACCGACCTCGACGGACGCAACGTGCTGATCGTCGAGGACATCGTGGACTCCGGCCTGACCCTGTCGTGGCTGAAGGCGAACCTCGAGAGCCGGAATCCGGCATCCATCGAGATCTGCGCCCTGCTGCGCAAGCCGGACGCCGAGAAGGTGCACGTCGACGCGAAGTACGTGGGATTCGACATCCCGAACAAGTTCGTGGTCGGCTACGGCCTCGACTACGCGGAGCGCTACCGCAACCTGCGCGCGGTCGCCGTGCTCGCCCCCCACGTGTACTCCTGAATCGTTCCTCACTGCCCTGTGCGCTCCGGGCGAACATTCAGAGGGCCTCAAGGCGCTGCGCGGTAGCCTGACAGTCACGCTTCTGAGGGAGGATCGGGCAGCGCCCGAGCGACTATGGACTTCAAACGTATTTTCCGCGGCCCCTGGGTCTTCATCCTGCTCGGGGTCGCCGCCGTGGTGGTCGCCATGAGCCTCCTGACCGCCTCGGGCTCACGTCCGATCTCGACCGAGCAGGGCCTCGCGCTGCTCGACGGCAGCACGGTGAAGACGGCGAAGATCATCGACAGCGATCAGCGCGTCGACCTCACCCTCAGCAAGGCCTACGTCGACCCCAACGGGCAGAACCTCGGCACCGCCGTGCAGTTCAACTACGTGGCGGCCCGCAGCGCCGACGTGGTCAAGGCGGTGAATGCCAGCCCGGCCAAGTACGACGACGTGCCCCCGCAGAACAACTGGTTCCTGAGCCTGCTCGGCATCCTCGCGCCGATCCTGCTGGTCGGACTGTTCGCCTGGTTCCTGCTCTCGAGCATGCAAGGCGGCGGCAACCGCGTCATGCAGTTCGGCAAGTCGAAGGCGAAGCTGGTCTCCAAAGAGAGCCCGAAGGTGACCTTCGCGGACGTCGCGGGCGCCGACGAGGCGGTCGAAGAGCTCGAAGAGATCAAGGACTTCCTGAAAGACCCGTCGCGCTTCCAGGCGGTCGGGGCCCGGATCCCGAAGGGCGTGCTGCTGTACGGCCCTCCCGGAACCGGCAAGACCCTGCTCGCCCGTGCCGTCGCCGGCGAGGCGGGCGTGCCGTTCTACTCGATTTCCGGATCGGACTTCGTCGAGATGTTCGTCGGCGTCGGCGCCAGCCGAGTTCGTGACCTCTTCGAGCAGGCCAAGCAGAACTCTCCAGCGATCATCTTCGTCGACGAGATCGATGCGGTCGGCCGTCACCGCGGAGCCGGCCTCGGCGGTGGGCACGACGAGCGCGAGCAGACCCTCAACCAGCTGCTCGTCGAGATGGACGGATTCGACGTCAAGACGAACGTCATCCTGATCGCCGCGACGAACCGCCCCGACATCCTCGACCCCGCCCTGCTGCGCCCCGGCCGCTTCGACCGCCAGATCGGCGTGGACGCGCCCGACCTCAAGGGCCGCGAGAAGATCCTGACGGTGCACGCCAAGGGCAAGCCGATGGCCAAGGGCGTCGACCTCGAGGTGCTGGCGCGCAAGACGCCGGGCTTCACCGGTGCCGACCTGGCCAACGTGCTCAACGAGGCCGCGCTGCTCACGGCGCGCAGCAACGCCCAGCTCATCGACAACCGCGCCCTCGACGAGGCGGTCGACCGCGTGATGGCCGGACCGCAGCGCCGCACGCGCCTGATGAACGACAAAGAGAAGCTCATCACCGCGTATCACGAGGGCGGGCACGCGCTCGCGGCGGCCTCGATGCGGCACACCGACCCGGTCACCAAGATCACGATCCTGCCGCGCGGTCGCGCCCTCGGCTACACGATGGTGCTGCCGCTGGAAGACAAGTACTCGGTGACCCGCAACGAGCTGCTCGATCAGCTCGCCTATGCGATGGGAGGCCGGGTCGCCGAAGAGCTGGTATTCCATGACCCGACCACCGGTGCATCCAATGACATCGAGAAGGCGACCAGCATCGCCCGCAAGATGGTCACCGAATACGGCATGAGCGCGGCGATCGGCTCGGTCAAGCTCGGCCAGTCGCAGGGCGAGGTCTTCCTCGGGCGCGACATGGGTCACCAGCGCGACTACTCGGAGGAGATCGCCGAGAAGGTCGACCTCGAGGTGCGTCAGCTCATCGAGCAGGCGCACGACGAGGCCTGGCAGGTGCTCAACGAGAACCGCGACATCCTCGACAACCTCGCCAAGGCGCTGATCGAGAAGGAGACGCTCGACCACCTGCAGCTCGCCGAGATCTTCGCCGACGTGAAGCGGCTGCCCGAGCGGCCGCAGTGGCTGTCGAGCGAGAGCCGTCCGATCAGCACGCGGCCCCCGATCGACATCGCAGCCAAGGCGCCGGTCGACGAGGGCATCGTGGATGGCGGGGTCGACTCGACCCCGTCGCGCCCGAAGCGCACCCCGCGCCCGCGCAAGTCGCCCGGCATCGCGACCGCCTAGGAGGGCCGTGATCGACTCCGGACGCATCGAGGCGGCCGTGGCCGAACTCCTCGCCGCGATCGGAGAGGATGTCGCCAGGCCGGGTCTGGCGGCGACCCCTCGGCGCGTGGCGGAGGCCTACGCCGACTTCTTCGCCGGACTCGATCGCGACCCGCTCGACCCGCTGCGCGACGCCCCCGAGTTCGTCGCCGAGCCCGGACAGCTGGGCGAGCTGGTCCTGCTGCGCGACATCGCGTTCCGCTCGGTCTGCGAGCACCACCTGCTGCCGTTCACCGGGGTCGCTCATGTCGCGTACCTGCCGGGTGAGCGGATCGTGGGGCTGGGCAGGCTGCCCGAAGTGGTCGAGATCCTGAGCTCTCGCCCGCAGCTGCAGGAGCGGCTCGGCGAGCAGATCGCCGACGCCTTGGAGGCAGGCCTGAGCCCGCGCGGCGTGCTCGTGGTGCTCGACGCCCGGCACTCGTGCGTCACCGCTCGCGGATCGCGGCAGGCGGGGAGCACGACCGTCACGGTCGCGAGCCGCGGAGCCCTCAGCGATCCTGTCGCCCGGGCCGGGGCGATGGCGTTGATCGGAGCATCGGTGGCCGGGGAGGCCGAGTGAGCACCGCACCGCTTCCGCAGATCATGGGCGTCCTGAACGTGACGCCGGATTCGTTCAGCGACGGCGGCCGGTACGAGTCGGTCGATGCTGCCGTCGCCCACGCCACCGAGATGGTCGAGCAGGGCGCCGCGATCATCGACGTGGGTGGGGAGTCCACCCGTCCGGGCGCGCAGCCGGTCGACGCGAAGACCGAACGCGGGCGCGTGGTGCCGGTGGTGCGCGCGGTGGTGGCCCGCGGCATCCCGGTCAGCATCGACACCCGTCGTGCCGATACGGCCCTCGCCGCCATCGATGCGGGGGCCCAACTCGTCAACGACGTGACCGGAGGGCTCGGCGACGAGGGCATGGCGCGGGTGATCGCCGAGACCGGTGTGCACTACGTGGTCATGCACTGGCGCGAAGGCGGGGCGGATGCGGTCCCCGAGTACCGCAACGTCGTCGCCGATGTGCGGCGCGAGCTGAAGCACCGGATCGCGAGCCTGATCGTCGAGGGCGTGCAGCCCGAGCAGATCGTGCTGGACCCGGGCCTCGGCTTCGCCAAGAACGCCGAGCACAACTGGGCCCTGCTCGGCCACCTCGAGCAGCTCGGGTCGCTCGGTCACGGCCTGCTGGTCGGAGCGTCGCGCAAGCGGTTCCTCGCGGAGCTGCTTCCCGAGGGGGCACCCGTCGAAGACCGGGATGCCCCGACCGCCGTGATCAGCGCGCTCGCCGCGCGTGCGGGAGTGTGGGCCGTGCGGGTGCACGATGTGCCCTCCACCCGGCTCGCGCTCGAGGTCTGGGCGCGGTGGAGCGGCCGGGACGAGGGAGCGCAGCAATGACCGGCAACGATGGGCTGGGCGCGGATCGGATCATGCTGACCGGACTGCGGGCATCCGCTTTTCACGGCGTGCTCGCACACGAGCGGGCGAACGGCCAGCTGTTCCTGATCGACGTGGTCGTGCACCTGTCGCTGCGCGAGGCGGGGGCGAGCGACGAGCTGGCCGAGACGATCGACTACGGCCAGCTGGCCTCCCGGGTCGTGGCCGCGGTCGAGACGGATCCCGTCGACCTCATCGAGACCGTCGCGGAGCGCGTGGCCGCCCTGGTGCTCGAGTACCCTCGCGCCATGATGACCCAGGTGACCGTGCACAAGCCGAGCGCACCGATCGCAGTCCCCTTCGACGATGTGAGTGTCACCATCACCCGCGGGCGCCCGACGTGAGCGTCACGAAACGGTTGATCGAGCAGCCCGCGGTCATCTCCTTCGGCGCGAACCTCGGTGATCGTCGGGCGACGCTGCTCGCGGCGGCGCGCGAGCTCGCCGATGCCGATGGCGTCGAACTGACCGCGATCTCGCCGGTGATCGAGACCCCGGCACTGCGCCCAGACGGCGTCGATCACGCCGCGCCCGCCTACCTCAACGCGGTCGCCCTGGTGACGACGAGCCTCACCCCCGAGGCACTCCTCGATCTGCTCGCCCGGATCGAACAGGCGCACGGGCGCATCCGGGCCGAGCGGTGGGGCGATCGCACCCTCGACCTCGACCTCATCGACTTCGCGGGAATGGTGAGCAGCACCGACCGGCTGACCCTGCCGCATCCCCGAGCCTCCGAGCGCGACTTCGTGCTGAAGCCCTGGCTCGCGGTGGACCCGGATGCCGTGCTGCCCGGCCACGGGCGCGTCGCCGACCTGGTCGCCGAGCTGGGGACCGCACCCGACGGCACCCATGACGGCACCCACGACGACGGAGCCGCGTCGTGAACCGCACCCGCCCATCGACCCTGGTGCTGCTCGCGGTGATCGGTGCGGTCGTCGGATTCCTGCTGCAGATCGCGCTGGCAGCGGCGAGCGCGCCCAAGTTCCGTCCCGAGTTCACCTTCGGAGCCACGCTCGCCCTGATCGGGATCGTCGTGGTCGTGCTGGCCGTTCCGGTGTACCGCGCGACGCACGGCGCCCTCCGCCAGCCGATCGACTCCTTCTACGCGACGCGCGTCGTGGTGCTCGGCAAGGCGTCGGGGCTTGCCGGCGCCCTTCTCTCGGGACTGGGCGTCGGGCTCGTGGCCGAGCTGCTCATCCATTCGGCCACGACGACCACCGAGACCGTGCTGCGGGTGGTCGCGGCTCTGGGCGGAGCCGTGCTCCTGCTCGCGGGCGGCCTGGTGGCGGAGTTCCTCTGCCGGGTACCGCCGAGCGACGAGGATGACGACCATCCTGACCGCGGCCACGGTGCCGGACCCGAGCGCGCACACCTGTGAGCGTCCCCGTCGAGCGAGAGCCGCAGACCCGCGCTCGCGGGTAGCGTGGACGCGTGAGCGAGAAGATCGACGTGCCCGTAGTCCCCCGCGGCGGGCTCGATCCCGTGCCGGGCGAGTGGCGGCGCGTCTCGCCGCGATACCTCTGGGTCGACCTGGTCGGCAGCATCATCTCGGGGCTGGTCGCGGCCGCGGCCGCGACGATCCCGTTCTGGGTGACGCAGCTGACCTGGTTGCTGGTCATCCCCGCCGTGGTCCTGCTGATCGCGCTGGTGAATGCCGCCATCACGCCTCGGCGCGTCCGCGCGATCGGCTACCGCCTGCGCGATGACGACCTGCTGGTGCGCCGCGGCATCCTGTTCCAGCGCTTCGCCGCCGTGCCCTACGGGCGCATGCAACTGGTCGACGTCAACCGCGGCCCGCTCGCCCGCGCCCTGGGCCTCGCGGAGGTCAAGCTGGTGACGGCCGCGGCCGCGAGCAACGTGACGGTTCCCGGCTTGCCGATGGCCGATGCCGAGGCGCTGCGCGACCGCCTCGTCGAACTGGCCGAGAGCCGCCGGGCCGGATTGTGAGCGAGCCCGCCCCTGCTCCCGCCGCCGCGTCGGCGTCGGCGCCCGCTCCCGTGGTGGATCTCGCCGACGGCGAGTGGCACCGGCTGCATCCCGCGACTCCCCTGCTGCGGGGCGGCTTCGCGTTCGTCGCCGTCGCCGGGTTCGTGCTCGCCAACCTGCGCGAGCGCATCCTGGGGCTGTTCCTCGGCGGCGGACCCGGCGACGGGGGCGGCGACCCGATCGACCTGATCGTGCGGCGCGGCCTCATCCCGATCGCGCTGGTGGTCGTGCTGGCGGTGCTGATCGTCATCATCACGATCTTCTGGCTGTCGTGGCGGGTGCACTCCTTCCGGATCACCGACGAACTCGTCGAGGTGCGCAGCGGCATCCTGTTCCGCACGAATCGGCGCGGGCGGTTGGATCGCATCCAGGGGATCAATGTCGGCCGTCCGCTCTTCGCGCGGCTGTTCGGAGCGGCGCGGCTCGACATCAACGTGGCGGGTCATGACGCGAACGTGCCGCTCGCCTATCTCTCCGGTCGCAATGCGGACGCGTTGCGGCGCCTCATCCTGCAGCGTGCGTCGGGGGTGCGGGCCGCGGAGAGCGCAGCAGCGGCCGGCGCCACGGCGCTCGTGGAGCACGACGGAACGCTCGGCGGAATCGTCACCCAGCGGGCGCGCGAGTTCGCGGCACCGGAACTCGACCCGCAGCTGGCGCCGCCCGAAGCCGTCGTGACGATGCACCCCGGGCGCCTTCTGGGCTCGACCGTGCTGCACGATCGCACGATCGTCTTCGTGCTGCTGCTGGTCGCGGCGATCGTCATGGCCAGTGCCGCGCACATGTTCTTCGTGCTCTTCGGGGTAGTCCCGGTGCTGCTGGGTGTCGGCTCGCAGATCGTCCGGCGCTTCACTCGCTCGCTGCGCTACTCCATCGCGGCGACGCCCGACGGGGTGCGCGTGGGCTACGGGTTGTTGTCGACCAACAATGAGACGCTGCCTCCCGGGCGCATCCATTCCGTCGAGGTTCGGCAGCCGCTGCTGTGGCGCCCCGCCGACTGGTGGGAGGTGCGCGTCAACCTGGCGTCGCACTCCGACCGGCAAGAGGGTGGCAGGCGCACGAGCACGATCCTGCCCGTGGGGTCACGCGCCGAGGTGTTCCGGGTGCTCGAACTGGTGCTGCCGGGCATCGTCCGAGACGGAGCGCGCGACCTCGTCGTCGCGGGCCTGGCTCGCGCCGCCGATGGCGACGGCTACACGGGGTCGCCACGGCGAGCCGTCGTGTTCCGGTGGTTCTCCTGGCGCCGCAACGGCTTCGCCCTCGAGCCCGAGGCGGTGCTGCTGCGTCGCGGGGCGATCTGGCGCTCGCTGGTGGTCGTGCCCACCGCACGCATGCAGAGCGTGTCGCTCCGCCAGGGTCCGCTGCTCAGGATGCTGCGCCTCGCCGACGTCCACGTGCACACGGTCTCGGGGCCGATCCGTGCGACGCTCGACGATCTCGACGCCGCGGTGGCGGCGGGATTCTTCCGCGACGTGGCGGCGAGCGGGGTGGCGGCGGCCCGGCGCGAAAGCAACGCGCATCTCGCGCACGATGCCCGGTGGCAGGGGATGAGCGGGTCGCATGAGTGATCGCGGACGCCAGCGGGATGGCCGCCTCGGCATCGGCGTGATCGGAGCCGGCCACGTGGGCGCCGTGCTCGGTGCGGCGTTGGGCGGGGCCGGGCACGCGATCGTCGGCGTCGCGACAGTCTCGGAGAGCGGACGCGATCGTGCCGATGCGCTGCTGCCGGGCGTGCCGATCCTGACCGTGCCCGAGGTCGTGGAGCGCAGCGAGCTGGTGCTGCTCGCGGTGCCCGAGGCCGAACTCGCCGGGTTGGTGTCGGGGTTGGCGGCCACCGGCGCCTGGCAGCCGGGTCAACTCGTCGCTCACACGGCGCCCGGAGTCGGCACGAGCGTGCTAGCTCCCGCGCTCGCCGCCGGCGCGATCCCCCTGGCAATCCACCCCGCAATGGACTTCACGGGCACCAGCATCGACCTGTCGCGCCTGCGTGACGCCTGGTTCGCCGTCACGGCGCCGACCCCGGTGCTGCCGATCGCGCAGGCGCTGGTCGTCGAGATGGGAGCCGAGCCGATCGTCGTGGCCGAGGCCGATCGCGCGGAGTACGCGGAAGCCATCGCGACCGCCCGCAGCTTTTCGGCCGCGATCGTCGATCAGGCGGCCGGCATGCTGCGGTCTATCGGCATCGAGCGACCGGGGGTGCTCCTCGGCCCGCTCGTGCGTTCCAGCGTGGAGAACGCCTTGGCTGCCGCCGACGCCGGGGCCGACGTGGAGCAGACCCCGCCCACTACGATCGCACCGTGAACACCGCAGCGTCCGAGGAGAGTCGCGCCCATGATGGCCTTCCCGGGGATGGTCGCCCCGTCGTCGTCGAGACCATCGCGGCACTGCGCGAGAGGCTCGCGGGCCGCGCCGTCGCATTCGTCCCGACCATGGGAGCGTTGCACGAGGGTCACCTGGAGCTGGTCGACCGGGCCCGCCAGCTGGCCGACACGGTCGTTGTCTCGATCTTCGTCAACCCGCTGCAGTTCGGTCCCCACGAGGACCTCGACAGGTACCCGCGCGACCTGAGCGCCGATCTCGAGGCCCTCACGCAGCACGGGGTGGCGTACGTGTTCGCACCGTCGGTCGACGAGATGTATCCCGATGGCGGCACCGAGATCACCGTCACCGGGGGCGAGATCGCCACGCTGTTCGAGGGGCGGTCGCGGCCTGGGCATTTCGACGGCGTCTTGACCGTGGTGGCGAAGCTGCTGGGCATCGTGCGACCCGATCACGTGGTCTTCGGCCAGAAGGATGCCCAGCAGGTCTTCCTCGTGCAGCGCATGGTCGCCGACCTGAACTTCGCGACACGGGTGGAGGTCGTTCCCACCGTCCGCGCGGCGGATGGACTCGCGCTGAGCAGCCGCAACCGCTACCTCGCCCCCGAGGAGCGCCGTGCGGCCACGGCTCTGAGCCGCGCGCTCGAGGCCGCCGCGTCGGCGGCCGACCGGGGCATCGACGCCGTGCTGGCAGCGGCGCAGTCGGTCCTCATGGACGAGCGGCTCGTTAAGCTGGAGTACCTCAAGGTCGTGAACCCGCGCACCTTCCTGCCCGTCGACGACGGCTACCGCGGACCGGCGCGGGTGCTGATCGCCGCGCAGGTCGGAACGACGCGGTTGATCGACAACGACTCCCTCTATCTGAACTGAGCCAGCGCATGAGCGACGACACGACAGCCGCCGACCCGACGATGGACGACACCGCGGTCGAGGACATGGCCGGTGAAGACATCGCCGAGCAGAAGGCCGTCCGTCTGGCCAAGCGCGAGCGGCTGATCGCCGCCGCCGAGAGCCGGGGGGCGGGCGCCTACCCGGTGTCGGTGCCGATCACGACCACGATCTCGGCGGTGCGCGCCGAGTACGGCGACCTCGTCGCCGACGACACCACCGGCGTGACGGTCGGTCTGGCGGGCCGCGTGGTGTTCTTCCGCAACACCGGCAAGCTGTGCTTCGCGACGCTGCAGGCGGGCGATGGCGAGCGCATCCAGGCCATGGTGTCGCTGGCCGAGGTGGGCGAGGAGTCCCTCGACCGCTGGAAGGAGTACGTCGACCTCGGCGATCACGTCTTCGTCAGCGGCGAGGTGATCTCGTCGCGCCGGGGCGAGCTGAGCATCCTGGTGAAGGACTGGCAGATCGCGTCGAAGGCGATCCTTCCGCTGCCCAACCTCTACACCGAGCTCAGCGACGAGACCCGCGTGCGGCAGCGCTATCTCGATCTGATCACCCGCGAGCAGGCGCGCGTCACGGTGCGCGCCCGCGCCGCCGCCGTCGCCTCGTTGCGCGCCACCTTCGCCTCGCACGGCTACCTCGAGGTCGAGACGCCGATGCTGCAGACCATCCACGGGGGTGCGTCGGCTCGTCCGTTCGCCACCCACAGCAACGCCTTCGACACCGAGTTGTTCCTGCGCATCGCGCCCGAGCTGTTCCTCAAGCGCGCGGTCGTCGGCGGCATCGAGCGGGTGTTCGAGATCAACCGCAACTTCCGCAACGAGGGGGCCGACTCCACGCACAGCCCCGAGTTCGCGATGCTCGAGGCCTACCAGGCGTACGGCGACTACGAGCAGATGGCCGACCTGACGCAGCAGCTGATCCAGGATGCCGCGATGGCGGTCAGCGGATCCCATGTCGTCACCTGGGCAGACGGCACCGAGTACGACCTGGGCGGCCAGTGGGACCGCCTCAGCATGTACGGCTCGCTGAGCGCCGCATCGGGGGTCGAGGTCACGCCGCAGAGCACGGTCGCCGAGCTCAAGAAGCTCGCAGACGCGAACGGCATCGAGGTCGCGTTGGCCACGCACGGCAAGTACGTCGAAGAGCTCTGGGAGCACTTCGTGAAGAAAGACCTGGTGCGCCCGACCTTCGTCATGGACTTCCCGGTCGACACCAGCCCGCTGGTCCGCGACCACCGCTCGATCGCGGGCGTGGTCGAGAAGTGGGACCTCTACATCCGCGGCTTCGAACTCGCGACGGGCTACTCCGAGCTGGTCGACCCCGTCATCCAGCGCGAGCGCTTCGTCGAGCAGGCGGCCCAGGCCGCTCGAGGCGACGATGAGGCGATGCGGCTCGACGAGGAGTTCCTGCGCGCGCTCGAACACGGGATGCCGCCGACCGGGGGCATGGGCATGGGAATCGACCGGCTGCTGATGGCGATCACCGGCCTGGGCATCCGCGAGACCATCCTGTTCCCGCTGGTGAAGTGAACGGATGACGCGATGAGCCTGCCGCCCGGCAACGACCCGAACAAACCGCGCTTGACGACGACCCGCGTCGTGATCTGGATCGCGGTGGCCGGGATCGGCCTGTACCTGGTCATCACCGGAATCGTGGGCATCCTGGCGAAGGGCTCGTAGTGGATCGGCGCACCTCGCGATTCATCGCGATCGCCGGCCTCGTCGTGATCCTGGTGGCCATCGTGATCGCCTTCGCCCTGAACTCCCGCTGAGCAGGCACCCAGCGACACGGCGTACCCTGTCAGCATGCCGACGGACTTCTGGGGTGGGATCGCCTGGGCGCTCGCACCCACGATCGTCATCGGGCTGCTGTTCTGGTTCATCATGCGGTCGGTGATCCGGTCGGACCGCAACGAGCGCGCCAGCTACGCCAAGATCGAGGCCGAGGAGCGCGCGCGGTTCGCGGCGAAGCCGGCCGTCGAACCCGGCGGACCTGCCGCGAAGTAGTCGCCTGTCGCGCCTAGGAGCGGCGGTCGGGCTACGGGACCTCGATCAGGTCCTAGTCGCGGGGTCGGAGCCGCACGTTCGGCAGCTCGGGTGCGGGGAGCGCGCGGGGCCCGCCGGAGTAGCCGTCGACGTGGCCGAACCGGCCATCCGGATCGCCGCCCTCGATCACCTCGGCCTGCCACTGCTCGCGGAACGCCACGATCTCGTCGTGGCTGCGGCCGACGAAGTTCCACCACATCACGATCGGCTCGCCGAGCGGGATGCCTCCGATGAGGAGGGCGCGCAGGGGGGTGGCGCCCGCCTCCACGGTGAGCTCGCCGACTCCTGCGGGCACGACGGCGAGGTGGTCGGTGGCGACCGGGACGCCCTGCAGCGTCGGCGTGCCGGCATCCACGATCAGACCGTGCTCGAACGCCGGATCGACCGGGATCGTGACCCGGCCGCCCGTCGGCAGGTCGAGCTGCGCACCCACGAGCTCGGTGAAGGCGGTGACAGGAGACGCGTGTCCGAGAAGCGATCCGACGAAGACCCGCAGCGTCGCGTCGCCGTGCGCGAAGGGCTCCGGCACGAAGTGCTCGAAGAACGGGGCGACGAAGCGCGAGCGGTCGGGCAGCGCCACCCAGAGCTGCACGCCGTGCAGCGTGGTGGTGGCATCCGTCGAGACCTCGGAGTGCTGGATGCCCGCACCCGCCGTCATCAGATTCACCTGCCCCGGCTCGATCAGCGCGAAGCTGCCCGCGCTGTCGCGGTGCTCGATCTCGCCGGCGTAGAGCCAGCTCACCGTCTGCAGTCCGGTGTGCGGATGCGGCGGCACATCCATCGCTCCGCGTCCCTTCACCGGGTCCGGCCCGTAGCTGTCGACGAAGCACCACGCGCCGACCAGGCTGCGCTTCTTCTGCGGCAGGGTGCGGCGCACGGTGAGCGCGCGCGGTCCGCCGAGCGGCACCTCGCGCGGCTCGAGCAGCTCGACCGGGCTGGTGAGGTCCTCCTCGGGCGCCGGCTCGGCGACCAGCAGCTCGCCGGGGTCCCTCTCGAGGTTGCTCATCGATGCTCCTTGGTGGGCGTGGCCTGCAGCACGGCGGTCAGCTCGGTGACCAGGCGGGCGGCGTCGGCGTCGTCGAAGACCAGCGGCGGGCGGATCTTCAGCGTGTGGTTGTCGGGTCCGGAGGCGGCCAACAGGATGCGCCGCTCACGCAGCGCGTTGACGACATCGAGTGCGAGCGGTTCGTCGGGCAGCCCGTCCGCGTCGACCAGGTCGACGCCGAGGAACAGGCCGGCACCGCGCACCGCACCGATGCGCGCATCGTCGATGCCCCGCAGTGCTGCCAGCAACTCGGCGCCGACCCGGGCGGCGTGCTCGGGCAGCCCCTCGTCGCGCACGACGTCGAGCGTCGCCTGGGCGGCGGCGATCGAGACCGAGTTGCCGCCGAAGGTGGCGAAGTACCGTCCGCGCGCGGCGAAGGCGTCGACCAGCTCCCGGCAGGCCACCACCGCCGTCACCGGGTGGCCGTTGCCCATCGGCTTGCCCAGAGTCACCAGGTCGGGCTCGAGGTCGTGGCGGGCGAAGCCCCACAGGCTGCCGTCCGGGTCGAGCCGCCCCAGGCGCCCGAACCCGGGCTGCACCTCGTCGGCGATGAAGACGCCGCCCGCGGCACGGAGGGCGGCGACCGCCGGCGCCAGCCCGGCGGCATCCGGGAACACCCCGTCGCTGGCGAACACTGTGTCGACGATCAGAGCCGCGGGCCGGATGCCGGCCTGCTCAAGCGACGCAATGGCCGCGACCACCTCGGCCCCGAGGTCGACCCCGGGTGCGGGAGCGTCGATCATCCGCACCCACGGAGCCAGCGAGCCGACCCCGCCGAGCGACGGCGAGATCGCCGCGATCTCGGTGGTGACCCCGTGGTAGGCGTTGCGGGTGACGATCACGCCCTCGCCGCCGGTCGCTGCCTTGGCGATGCGCAGTGCGAGATCGTTCGCCTCGGAGCCGCTGTTCGTGAACATCACGTTGGCGCTTCCGTTGCTCAGGGCCGCGGGGAAGGTCGAGAGCAGATCCTCGGCGTAGGCGATGGTCGCCTCATCGAGGTAGCGGGTGTGGGTGTTGAGCCGCGCGGCCTGCTCGGCGATCGCGGCGACGATCCGCGGATGCGCGTGGCCGGCCGACGGCACGTTGTTGTAGACGTCGAGGTATTCGACGCCGTCGTGGTCCCAGACGTGCGCGCCCAGCCCGCGGACCAGTTCGAGCGGCTGGCGGTAGAACAGGCGGTAGGCGCTGCCCATCACCGCGGCTCGGCGACGGACCAATTCGGCGGTGCGCGGGTCGAGCGCGTCGACGTTCGCCGGGTCGAAGTAGCTGGTCGGGCCGGCCACGGTCACCAGCCCTCCGCCATCGCGATGTCGAATTGCGCACGGGTATGGGCCAGGTTGCGCCCCAGGTAGCCGGCGTTCTCGGGAACCTCGCGACTCAGCCAGGCGCCCAGCAGCATGCGCTGCACGAGACGGGCAAGAACGAGTTGCCGGAGCACCTCCCGCTCCGCCGCCTCGAGCGGGAGCACGCCCTGCCAGCCGTCGACCAGGGCCTCGAGGGTGTCCGACGCCGAGTACTGGTCGTCGGCGGGCAACAGGTAGCTGGCCATCACCGCGAGGTCGAGCACGCGTGCGGTGCGCACGACATCGCCGAAGTCGAGCACGCCGATCACTGTCGTTGCGCGGTCGTCGATGAGCAGGTTGTCGAGGTTGCCGTCGTTGTGGATCAGTTGCTGCGGCAGCGCGGCCAGCCGCGGCGCGGTCTCGGCGACGAACCGCTCGAGCACGACCGCGACCGGGAGCGGATCGTCGAGCGCGTCGGTCAGGCCGGTCAGCTCGGGCAGTCGGGCGACGTCCCACGCGAGGGCGCGGGACTCGGCCGGATGCCGGAATCCGGCGAGCGCGACCGTCAGGCGCGCGTGCGTGGCGCCGATCGAGTACAGCAGCGGAGCCTCGGGCGCGGCATCCCACAGGGCGGCGCGCAGCGACTGGCCGGGCATCCACGGGAAGAGCCGCGCGATCCGTCTGCCGTCGACCGGCTGCACCGAGCCGTCGGCGGTCGGGATGGGCCGCGGCAGCGGCAGACCCGCATCGTGCTCGGCCGCCCAGTCGATGGCCGCCGTCTGCAGGTCGATCACCGCCGGGTCGTCGGCCGGGTGCGCGATCTTGAGGGCGTAACTGGCATCGGGGGTTTCAAGGCGGAAGGTGTCGTCGCGTTCGGTCTCGATCCGCTGGACGCGCTCGGGCGTCAGGCCCCAATGGCGGTGGGCCAGAGCGACGGCCCCCTCCTCGGTCGCCCGCTCGAACGGGGCCGCGATCTCGGCCGCGAGCAGCTCGGTGACGCCCATGGCCCCAGGCTACTCAGCCGCTGCTACCCGCGCGGGTTCGCCAGATGCTGACGGGTCATCTCGTCGAGCTGCTCGTCGGTGAGGTCGTCGAACTTCTTCTCCTCGCGCTTCTCGGAGCGGCTCCACCGCACGAACAGCAGCACCAGGATCGGCACATCGGCGATCTCGGCGATGAACCAGAGCAGGTCGCCGGCCAGGTGCTGATCGTGCACCGGATTCGGCCACCAGCCCGCGGCGGCGGCGACCGGCGCCGGGATGACCGGTGCGTGATCGAGGATCGCGTCGTTGAGCCGCAGCACGATGCCCGGGATCGCGTCGATCACCAGCTCGACGAACGCGAGCAGGAACTCGACGGTGATGAACAGGCTGGTGCGGCCCGCGGCATTCTCGACGATCGGCAGCACCATGACGAGGCCGAGCAGCGGGATGACGACCCCGAGCGCCGACGTGAGGGCGGGCGACCCGCGAAGCACCCACGCCGCGGGCGTCAGGAACACGCAGAACACCAGTGCCGAGAAGATCGTGGCGAATATCGCGTTGCCGAAGAGCGTGATCACCCGGGAGCGCAGTGCCACCTCGAGGCGGCCGACTCCGGTGTCGCCCAGAGCCGCCCGCAGCAGACCGAGCGGCCGGCCGACGCTGACGCAGGCGGGCACGACGAACAGCAGCAGTGCGATCCGCGTCGTGAAAGCCCACCGCAGCTGGTGGCTGTAGGCGCCGAGAAAACCGAACTCGACGACGGCGAAGCTGCCGAGGCCCAGCGCGAAGAAGGCGACCGTGCGCCAAGCCGGCCACGCCCGCCCGCGGCGAGCCGCACGGATCACCCCCGCGAGGTAGAGCCCCGCGGCGATCGCGAGCACGACGGTCGCGACCGGATCGAACCGCCAGGTGACGAGAAAGACCGGGATCGACGGCACGTCCGGATGCTACGCCCGGCCCGCCGAGCATCAGCCGAGCGCTTGCCGCCCCCGGGTCAGTCGGCGATCGTCAGCAGCTCGCCGACCTCGCAGTCGAGAGCCTCGCAGATGGCCGTGAGCGTCGAGAACCGGATCGCGCGCGCCCGGTCGTTCTTCAATACCGACAGGTTGACGATGCTCACGCCGACGAGCTCGCTCAGTCGCGTCAGTGTCATGTCGCGCGCCTCGAGCAGTTCGTCGAGACGGCAGTGGATGCGTCCGGCGTCGTCCTCACCCTCACCCGCACCCTTCGCCGCCGCCATCACACGAGTCCGTCGACGTCGCGCTGCAGGTGCTCGCCCGCCCCGATCACGTACGCCAACAGCCCGAGCACGACGCTGACGGCCAGCAGGGGAAGGTTGGGGACGAGATCGAACCACCCGATTCCCCACCCGATCGGCGCCCTCATCGGATCGCCGGTGGGGTCGGTGTATGCGAAGACGATCGCGGAATTCCGTCCGAGGTTCTCCAGGGACTGAGCCAGAAGCGATCCGGCGGCCAGCACGATCGCAAGTGCCCAGGCCGCTCGCGTCACGGCAGGGAGAAAATGCACGCCGTTCCGTACTCGCCGTGCGAGATCTCCGACGATGAAGGCCATGACGGCGGTGGTGGCGTTCCAGAGGAAGTACGCTCCCGCGTTCACCAGGCGCAGCGGAAGAGGAAAGGCGACGAAGTCTCCCGTCGCGCGTGAGCCTCCAGACGGCCACCAGACCTCGGGGCCGACACTCGCGACGATGAGGTACATCAGCCCGGCGGCCGAAGCGACGACACCGACGGCGAAGGCGATGATCTGGATCGCACGCAATGCGACCTGGATTCCACGCGGCGCACGGCGAACAACGGACTTGGTGGACATCCGGACTCCTTATCGAAGATCGTTAATATATCGATCATCGATAACGATTTGCAAGAGGCGTTGCGCTGCGGGGAATCCGGATCACGACACCCATCCCGCCCACAGCGAACACGGGCGAATCGGCGCCTCCCCGTGGCTACTCTCGAACTAACGGAACCGCCCCTGCTCGGTTCTGGAGGAGCAAGAGAGACATGTTCGAACGGTTCACGGATCGCGCCCGTCGCGTGGTGGTGCTCGCCCAAGAAGAGGCGAAGATGCTCAACCACAACTACATCGGCACGGAGCACATCCTGCTCGGCCTCATCCACGAGGGTGAAGGCGTCGCGGCGAAGGCCCTCGAGAGCCTCGGCATCTCGCTGGATGCCGTGCGCGAGCAGGTCCAGGACATCATCGGCCAGGGTCAGCAGCAGCCGACCGGCCACATCCCCTTCACTCCGCGCGCCAAGAAGGTGCTCGAGTTGAGCCTGCGCGAGGCGCTGCAGCTCGGCCACAGCTACATCGGCACCGAGCACATCCTGCTCGGCCTCATCCGCGAGGGTGAGGGGGTCGCCGCTCAGGTGCTCGTCAAGCTGGGTGCCGACCTCAACCGCGTTCGCCAGCAGGTCATCCAGCTGCTCAGTGGATACCAGGGCAAGGAGCAGGTCGCCGTCGGCGGTAACGACGCGACGCCCGACAAGGGCAGTCAGATCCTCGATCAGTTCGGTCGCAACCTCACCCAGGCCGCGCGCGACGGCAAGCTCGACCCGGTGATCGGGCGCGAGAAGGAGATGGAACGGGTCATGCAGATCCTCTCCCGCCGGTCGAAGAACAACCCGGTGCTGATCGGCGAGCCCGGCGTCGGCAAGACCGCCGTCGTCGAGGGCTTGGCCCAGGCGATCGTGCGCGGCGACGTGCCCGAGACCCTGAAGGACAAGCAGCTCTACACGCTCGACCTCGGCTCGCTCATCGCCGGCAGCCGCTACCGCGGTGACTTCGAGGAGCGCCTGAAGAAGGTCACGAAGGAGATCCGCACCCGCGGCGACATCATCACCTTCATCGACGAGATCCACACCCTGGTGGGTGCGGGTGCCGCCGAGGGCGCGATCGACGCGGCCAGCATCCTGAAGCCGCTGCTCGCCCGGGGTGAGCTGCAGACCATCGGGGCGACCACGCTCGACGAGTACCGCAAGCACTTCGAGAAGGATGCCGCTCTCGAGCGCCGCTTCCAGCCCGTGCAGGTGCACGAGCCGACGCTGCCGCACACGATCAACATCCTCAAGGGACTCCGCGACAAGTACGAGGCGTTCCACAAGGTGTCGATCACCGACGGCGCGATCGTCGCGGCGGCGAACCTGGCCGACCGCTACGTAGCCGACCGCTTCCTGCCCGACAAGGCCATCGACCTGATCGACGAGGCCGGCGCTCGCCTGCGCCTGTCGATCCTGTCGGCCCCGCCGGAGCTGCGCGAGTTCGACGACAAGATCGCCACGGTGCGCGCCAGCAAGGAGGGCGCCATCGAGGATCAGGACTTCGAGAAGGCCGCCAGTCTGCGCGACGAGGAGAAGAAGCTGCTCGGCGAGCGGCTGCGCCTCGAGAAGCAGTGGCGCGCGGGCGACGTCGCGGCATCCGGAACCGTGGATGAGGGCGTCATCGCCGAGGTGCTGGCGAACGCCACCGGCATCCCGGTCTTCAAGCTCACCGAGGAGGAGAGCTCGCGCCTGATCTTCATGGAGAAGGCTCTGCACGAGCGCGTGATCGGTCAGGAGGAGGCCATCTCGGTCCTCTCCAAGACCATCCGCCGCACGCGTGCCGGGCTCAAGGACCCGAAGCGCCCCTCCGGCTCGTTCATCTTCGCCGGCCCCACCGGTGTCGGAAAGACCGAGCTGGCCAAGGCGCTCGCCGAGTTCCTGTTCGACGATGAGGACGCGCTGATCTCGCTCGACATGAGCGAGTACGGCGAGAAGCACACCGTCTCGCGGCTGTTCGGTGCCCCTCCCGGGTTCGTCGGCTTCGAAGAGGGCGGCCAGCTCACCGAGAAGGTGCGCCGCAAGCCGTTCAGCGTGGTGCTCTTCGACGAGATCGAGAAGGCGCACCCCGACATCTTCAACTCGCTGCTCCAGATCCTGGAGGAGGGACGTCTGACGGATGGCCAGGGCCGCGTCGTCGACTTCAAGAACACCGTGATCATCATGACCACGAACCTCGGGACGAAGGACATCACCGGCGGTCCGGTGGGCTTCACGCTCGAGGGCTCGACCGAGAACTCGTACCGCGCGATGCGCGCCAAGGTGATCGAGGAGCTGAAGAAGCACTTCAAGCCGGAGTTCCTGAACCGCGTCGACGAGACGATCGTCTTCCCGCAGCTCAGCAAGGAGGAGCTGCTGCAGGTGGTCGGCCTGTTCATCAAGCGGCTGTCGGAGCGCCTGCTCGACCGCGACATGACGATCGAGATCACCGATGGCGCCAAGAACCGTCTGATCGAACTCGGCTGGGACCCGACGCTCGGCGCCCGCCCGCTGCGGCGCGCGGTGCAGCACGAGGTCGAGGACGCGCTGAGCGAGAAGATCCTGCACGGCGAGCTCAACGCGGGCGACCACGTCCACGTGGACTACGTCGCACCGGCAGACGGTCTGGGCGAGTTCGTCTTCACGACCGGGCGTCAGCCGGGTCGCGAGGAGGCCGCCAAGGCGCTGCCCGAGAAGGTCGGAGCGGCCGAGGCCGAGTAGCGGTTCGTCACTCTCACGACGGGGCGGTGGTTCTTCGGAACCGCCGCCCTTCGTCGTTTCCGGCCCTGCACCGGCATCCTCGGGTCGCTCCCCCCGCACGTTCCGGTTGTCAAGTGCAGCACTTGACAACCAGAACGTTTCGAGGAGATGGGGCGCCGCCGGGCGGGAATGCCGCAACTTGTAAGGTGGCACGGTGACATCCGACGCGGCTCCGTCCTTCACGGTGCGCCGTGCGCGCACGAGCGACGTCGTGCTGATCGAGGCGCTGATCGCGCCGCTGGTGGCCGACCGCATCCTGCTCGGCAAAGACCGCGTCGTCTTCTATGAGGCCGTGCAGGAGTTCCGCGTGGCAGAGGCTGCCGACGGCACACTGATCGGATGCGGTGCCCTGCACGTCATGTGGGAGGACATCGGCGAGGTGCGCACCCTGGCCGTCGCCTCGAACCTGCGCAGCCGCGGCGTCGGGCACGCCCTGCTCGAGCGGCTCGAGTCGGACGCCCGCGAACTCGGCCTGACGCGTCTGTTCTGCCTCACCTTCGAGACGCGGTTCTTCACCGATCACGGGTACCGCGAGATCGGGGAGGGGCTGGTCTCTCCGGATGTCTACGCCGAGCTGGTGCGGTCATCCGACGAGGGCGTCGCCGAGTTCCTCGATCTCGCGCGGGTGAAGCCCAACACGCTGGGCAACTCGCGGATGCTCAAGCAGTTGTAGCGGCGGGTCACCCGCGCGCCGCGCGACCCCGGGATTAGCCTGGCCGCATGTCGACGATCAAGAATCCGGTCGGCCCGCAGCCGCCGTCGGTGTACTGGCGTCGCCGTCTTCTGCTCTTGCTGGTGCTCGTCGCGGTGATCGTCGTGGTCGTGCTCATCATCGTGCGCCCTGGGTCCGGCACCCCGGCGCCGCATGCGTCCGGGACCAACAGCGCCTCGCCCTCGGCCAAGCATGGCGCGAGTTCCGGATCGAGCTCGACACCCTGCGATCCCGCCGTCATCACGCTGACCCCCGTGACCGACGCCGCCAGCTACGCAGCCGGGGTGCAGCCGCAGCTCTCGATGTCGATCACGAACTCGGGCGCCAGCGCCTGCACCTTCGACGTCGGCACCGACGCGCAGGTGTACCTGATCACGAGCGGCTCCGATCAGATCTGGAGCTCGAAGGACTGCCAGACCGCGCCCGCCGCGAACAAGCAGGTCCTGCAGCCGGGCAAGACCCTCTCGACCACGCCGTTCGCCTGGGACCGCACCCGATCGTCCACAACCACCTGCACCGGCAATCGCCCGGAGGTGACGGCCGGCGGAGCCAGCTACCACCTGGCCGTCCAGGTCGGTGCAGCGAAGTCGAGCGGCACCAAGCAGTTCGTGCTGCAGTAGCTCGTGGGTGCTCGCGCGGTCCCGGTCATCGTCGTCGGGTCGGTCAACATCGATCTGGTCGCGGCCGGCGGGCGCATGCCGAGGCCGGGCGAGACCGTCTCGATGGAGCGGTTCGCCGAGGTGCAGGGCGGCAAGGGCGGCAACCAGGCCGCCGCTGCTGCCGCGCTCGGGGCCCAGGTGCATTTCGTCGGAGCGGTCGGCTCCGACCACTGGGGTGAGGCGGCTCGCGCCGACCTGGCGGGCCGCGGCATCGACGTGCGCGGCCTGGCGACTGTCGAGGGTGCGACCGGCGTGGCGATCATCCTGGTGGATGACGGCGGCGAGAACTCGATCGCGATCGTCTCCGGGGCGAACGCGGCCGTGTCGCCGGCGGCTGTGGAGACGGCCCTGGCGGCCCTCGACGTGGACGACGCCGTGCTGGTGACCTGCCTCGAGATCCCGCTCGAGTCGGTGGTCGCCGCGGCGCGCACGGCCGCGGCCCGCGGCTGGCGGGTCGTGCTGAACCCGGCGCCGGCGCGCAAGCTCCCCGACGAGCTGATCGCCGCCGCGACCGTGATCACGCCGAATGAGACCGAGGTCGAGGCGCTCGGCGGCGCGGAGTCGCTGCTTGCTGCCGGAGCGGGCGCCGTGGTCGTCACCCGGGGAGGCGAGGGGGTCGAGGTGCACCCCGCCGAGGGTGCCGCTTTCCAGGTCGCCGCGAGTCCGGCCGAGGTGGTCGATACGACCGGCGCCGGCGACGCCTTCACGGCCGCCCTGGCCGTCGCGCTGGCGAACGGTCGAGAGTTGGGGGATGCCGTGGCCTGGGCATCCGCGGCCGGCGCGATCGCGACCGAGGGCTTCGGCGCCCGCGGGTCGCTGCCCACGGCGGCTCAGGTGGACGCCCGCGCGGCGACCTAGAACGCCGGCACGTCCTCGACTGCGGCCGCGGGCGTCGTCGCGAAGGACGCCGCGATCGCCGCCTTGAGTGACCCGGCATCCCCGTCGACGATCGTCGTGTAGCCGAGCCGTCGCGCCTCGGCCGCGCGCTGCTTGGCGGCGGCAACGGGTCGGATCTCGCCGGCCAGGCTGATCTCGCCGACGGCGGCCAAGGTCGCGGGCAGGGCCTGATCTTTCACCGCACTCGCGATGGCGAGCGCGATGGCCAGGTCGGCGCCGGGCTCGGTGAGGCGGATGCCGCCCACGGTCGACACGTAGACATCCGAGCTCGACAGCTTGAGCCCGCAGCGCCGCTCGAGCACGGCGAGCAGCATGGCGACGCGGGAGCCGTCGACTCCGTTCACCACGCGACGCGGCTGCGGCACCTGGGTGGCGACGATGAGCGCCTGCACCTCGACGGGCAGCGCGCGCCGGCCCTCCACCGCGATGGTGACGCACGTGCCGCTGACCGGCGCGCCGCCGCTGGCGCCCCCGCGCGAGAGGAACAGCCCGCTCGGGTCGGCCACCTCGGCGATCCCGTCGCCGGTCATCTCGAAGCAGCCGACCTCATCGGTCGGTCCGAAGCGGTTCTTCGCCGCGCGCACGAAACGCAGCGCGGTCTGCCGGTCGCCCTCGAAGGTGCACACGACGTCGACCAGGTGCTCGAGCATCCGCGGGCCGGCGATCGAACCGTCTTTGGTGACGTGCCCGATGAGCAGCACGGGGAGGTTGCGCTCTTTCGCGATCCGGATGAGGGTGCCCGCCACCTCGCGCACCTGCGCCGGCTGACCGGGGGCGCCCTCCGACATCGCCGACGAGACGGTCTGCACCGAGTCGACGATCAGCAGGCCGGGGCGCACGGCATCCACGTGCCCGAGGATCGTGGCCAGGTCGGTCTCGGCGGCCAGGTAGAGCTCGTCGGCGCCGGAGTGCCCGAGCGCGCCCGTGCGATCGGCGCGCATGCGGACCTGGCTGGCGGACTCCTCGGCGCTCACGTAGAGCACGCGGGTGCCGGTGCGCGCGGCCCGGGATGCCACCTCGAGCAGCAGGGTGGACTTGCCGACTCCCGGCTCACCGCTCAACAGGATCGCCGCGCCCGGCACGATGCCGCCGCCCAGCACGCGGTCGAACTCGGCGATGCCGCTCGGCCAGTGCGAGACCGACTCGGCGCCGAGCTCGGTGATCGGTCGCGCCGCGCGCCCCTCGGGGACGACGCCGGCCCGCACGGCGGCCACCGGCGCACCGCGTTCGACGACCGTGCCCCACGCCTGGCACTCCGCGCAGCGGCCCACCCATTTGACGCTCGTCCAGCCGCACTCGGTGCAGGCGTAGGACGAGGTCGGGCGGGCCATGTCGTCAGCCTAGGCTCGACCTCCGTCGTCGGTGCGGGTGCTCCGCCGGTGCGCCGGGGGTCCAGGCCGCCGAGAATTCCGCCTGCGCGTCGAGCCCGCCACCCTGCCGGTTGGACAGCCGGACGGTGGCGCCGCTGGCGGCGGCCAACTGGGCGACGATCGAGAGCCCGAGGCCGCTGCCCCCGCCGCCCGATCGGCCGCGCCAGAAGCGGTCGAACGCCCGGTCGAGATCGGCGTCGGGCAGGCCCGGCCCGGAATCGAGCACGTGAAGGGTGGCGCCGTGCGGCCCGCCGTCGACGCGCACCATGAGACGCGATCCGCGCGGGCTGACGCTGAGCGCGTTGTCGATGTAGTTGTCGATGATCTGCCCGACCGCGGCAGCCGACGCGATCACCACCGCCTCCGGAGCGCCGTCGTAGTCGACCGCGACGCCCGACTCCTCGCCCAGCGGGCGCCAATGCTCGACTCGCTCCCGGGCGATCGCGGCCACATCCGTCGGCTGCACGGCGGCGATCGAGCCCTCGCCGCGACTGAGCTGCAGAAGGCCCTCGACCAGGGTCTCGAGACGATCCGCCTCCTCGCCGGCCGCCGTCATGCGATCGACGGCGCCCTCCGTATCGACGCCGACCAGCTGCCGAGCCCGCTCGAGCCGGAGTCGCAAGGCCGTGAGCGGTGTCCTCAGTTGGTGGGAGGCGTCGGCGGCGAACCGGCGCTGCTGGTCGAGAGCCGACGCGAGTCGTTCGGCCATCGCATTGAACGAGCGCGCGAGCGAGCGCAGCTCCGGCGCGCCACTGGTCTCGTCGGCACGAACGGTGAGATCCCCTTCGGCGAACTGCTCGGTGAGATCCCGGAGGCGTCGCAGCCGTCTCGTGACCGTGCCGGCGAAGATCAGCCCGATGATCCCGGCGAGCACGACGGTCGTCAGGGCGACGATGCCGAGGGCGGCGACCTTGCTGTTCACCGCCGCGTCGACGACGCCGGTCGGGTAGGTCAATCGCACCGCTCCGAGCACCCGGCCCCCGCTGAGCACGGGCACCGCGACGTAGAGGAGCTGCTCCGACAGGGTCTTCGAATAGCGGGAGCCGTTGGCGATCCGGCCGGCGAGCGCCGTGGCGATCTCGGGCCGGGATGCGTACGACGACCCGACGGCCGTGGTGTCGTCGTCGCTGGTGACGATCGCGATGCCCTCGGCATCCGTCACGACGATGCGCGCCCCGGCGCTCGATGCGCGGTACTGCCGAGCCAGCTCGGTGATGGCCGAGCCGCCCCCCGCGCCCGGTGTTTCGAGCGACTCCTCGCTGCGGCCCGCGATGACGAAGGCGTCGCGCTCCAGGCCGGTGGTGATGCGGTCGTGCTCGGTCTGCGCCAGGTAGCCGCTGAGCGGGATGAGGATGACCGCGAGCACGACCGCCGTGACACCCATCACCGCGAGCATGAACCGCCAGGTCATGCGGGGATCTCGAAGCGGAATCCGACCCCGCGCACCGACTCGATCCACTGAGGCGAGCCGAGCTTCTTGCGCAAGGCGGCGACGTGCGCATCCAGCGTCTTGGTGGCACCGAACCACTCGGTCTTCCAGACGTTGCGCAGGATGTCGGCGCGCGGGCGGACGGCTCCCGGATCTTCCGAGAGGTAGAGCAGCAGCTGGTACTCGGTGGTGGTCAGATGCACGGGAGCTCCCGCCAGCGTGATGCGCTGACCCCGCAGGTCGATGATGAGCGGCCCGAGGCGCCGCTCGGTCTCGGGCACGGGGGACTCGTCGCCCGAGGTCCGCCGGGTGACGGCGCGGATGCGCGCGATCAGCTCCCGGATGCCGAACGGCTTCACCAGGAAGTCGTCGGCTCCCATCTCGAGGGCGAGCACGCGATCGATCTCCTCGCTGCGCGCGCTGACGACGATGATCGGCACCGACGAGAAGGCGCGGATCGCGCGGCACACGTCGGTCCCGTCCAGGTCGGGCAGTCCGAGGTCGAGCACGACGAGGTCGGGGCTTCCGGTGCGAGCGGCGTCGAGGCCGGCCGATCCGGTCTCCTCGTGGCGCACCTCGTGGGCCGCTCCGACCAGGGCGTCGGCGATACCGGCCGCGACCGCGGGGTCGTCTTCGATCAGGAGCACGCGCATGCTCCATTGTCGCGGGGCGAGCCCCTGCGGCGGCGGGTCCCGGGGCACGATCTTGGGTCATTCTTGGATATTCGACAGCCCCACCTTCGACGACCCGTCCGTAACGTCACGGGCATGAAAACACCTCTCGTCATCGCCCTTTCGATCGTCGGCGTGCTCGGCACGGCCGGCGCCGCCATGGCCGTCAATGCGGGAACGCTCGCCAGTTTCCAGCAGAGCAACCTCGGCAACGCGCCGACCACGCTCATCGACCCGACGTCGACCCCGACGCCGTCGATCACGCACACCCCCGAGCCGTCCGAGACGGCCGAGCCCGGCGACGACAACGGCACCGAGCACAGCGGCTCGAGCGGCAGCGACGACGCCACGGAGCACAACTCGCCGTCGCCCAGTCCGACCCACCACGATGATGGCGGCTCGGATGACGGCTCCCACTCCGGCGGCGACGACGGCGGCTCGGGCGGCCACGGCAGCGATGACTAACCATCCGGCAGCATCGGCCCGCACGGCGGCGGGGGCGGCGACCGCCCTCGCCTTCGTCGGCCTGATCGTCGGATTCCAGTCGACGGCGAACGCGGCGGCGGGAAGTGCCGGCGCCACGCAGCCGGCGACCCCGGCGCCCACGTCGACTCCGGCTCCGACGGCCAGTGCCGCTCCCGCGGCCGTCGCGCCGGCGGCTCCGGTGCCCGCTCCGGCCGCGAAGGCGCCGAGCAAACCGGCTCCCGCGCCTGCGGCTCCCGCTCCGGCTCCCGCGCCCGTGGTGAAGGCTCCGGCGCCCGCCCCGGCTCCGGCTCCTCCTGCGGGGTCGACCGGGGCATCCGGGCACTGAGCTCACCGCGATGATCGAGTCGCGGACGCTGTCCGCCATGGGCGGCCCTGCCCACCTGACCGTCCACCACGCACCCGCCGGGCTCCTCGATGAACTCGCCGACGAGCTCGAGCGCCTCGAGAACCTCTGGTCGCGCTTCCTGCCCGGCAGCGAACTGTCGCGGCTGAACGCGGCCGGCGGCGAGGTCGTCCGCGTCGACCCCGCGACGGTCGGACTCATCGAGGCCATGCGCGGCGGCCACCGCGAGACACTCGGGGCATACGACCCGACTATGCTGCCCGCGCTGGTCGCGTCGGGCTACGCGGCGTCGTTCCGCGATCCCGCTCGGCGCACCGTGCTGCCCGCCGAGGTGCGCGACGGCGGCGAACTCGACGCGATCGAGATCCGCGGCCGCGACATCCGCCTTCCGAGAGGGATGACCCTGGACTCGGGTGGGATCGGCAAGGGATACGCAGCCGACCTGTTGTGCGCGAGGGCGATGGAGCGCGGGGCGGTCGGCGTCCTCGTCGAGCTCGACGGAGACCTCGTCGTGGCCGGCGAGTCGCCGAACGGCGAGGGCTGGAGCATCGGCGTCGAGCATCCCGACGACCCCACCACCCACGTCACGATCGCGCGACTCGGCGCGGGCGGCGTCGCGACCTCGGGCACGCGCCGCAGGCGCTGGTCGGTCGACGGCGACGAGCGCCACCACCTTCTCGACCCGAGCACCCTGCTGCCCGCCCGCACCGGCCTGCATTCGGCGACCGTGATCGCCGGCACGGGCGCGCGGGCCGAGGTGCTCACCAAGGCCGCCTTCGTTCCGCCGCCGGAGGGGTTCCTCGAGTGGCTGCCCACCCGTAATGCCGCGGGGCTGCTGATCGGCAGCGACGGCGGCATCCGGATGACGTTCAACTGGGAGGACTACCGATGAACGATCCGCACATCTGGTGGTACGTCACCCGCTCCAGCGCGATTCTGGCCTGGATCCTGATGACCCTGGCGGTCGTCTGGGGTGTGCTGCTGTCGACCCGCATCTTCCGAAGGGTCGACGATCCGGGTCACCTGCAAGACCTCCACCGCTATTTCGGCGGGCTGTCGCTGCTGATGGTCGGCGTCCACATCGTCTCGCTGATGCTCGACGGCTGGTTGCACTTCACCCCGCTCGAGGCCTTGGTGCCGGGTCAGGCGGCGTACCGCACGATCCCCGTCGCGCTCGGCATCGGGGCGTTCTACCTGCTGGTCGTCGTGTACGGCTCGTCGCTGCTGCGCAACCGGCTCCCGCCCCGGTTCTGGAAGGGGCTCCACTACAGCAACTACGGCGCCGTGATCCTGATCGGGTTCCACGCGGGCCTGACCGGAACGGATGCCGGCCATTGGTGGTACTTCGCGGTCGCCGTGGCGCTGTTGTCGCTCACCTCGGTCGCGCTGATCGCGCGGCTGGTGATGAGCGCGACGCCGACCGGTGCGCAGCGAGCGGCGGCCTCGCAGCCGCCGCAGGAGCGGCCTCTGGGCGGGACGTCGCCGACCGATCGAGCCCGGGTCAGCACCGTGACCCGTCCCGGTGACGAGGGGGCACTGCTGGCTCAACTCGGGTTCACCCCGACCGCCGTGCTGGATCGCGTGCCCGAGCCGCAGGGCATCCGTCAGCCGGCGATCGAGCCGCCCGGAACGGCGGCGGGCGTCATGACCCTGATCGTCGCCGCCGCGTTCGACCTGGCCTCGGGGGTGCGTGGTCTGCGTCTCGTGGCGCCGGGCGGCGAGGAGTTGCCCCCGTGGCATCCGGGCGCCCACGTCACGCTCGAGCTCCCGAATGGCGACACGCGGCAGTACTCGCTCTGCGGAGATCCGGCCGATCGACGCTTCTACGACATCGCGGTGCTGCGCGAAGTGCGCTCGCGGGGTGGCTCTCAGTGGATCCACGACCAGGTGCGCGCGGGGATGCCCCTGCGGGTCTGGGCGCCGCGCAATCACTTCCCTCTGGAGCCGGCGCCCGAGTACCTGTTCGTCGCCGGCGGCATCGGGATCACGCCCATCCGCTCGATGATCGAGTCGCTCCCGGCCAAGCGGGAGTGGAAGCTGATCTATCTCGGGCGGAGTCGCACGACCATGGCGTACCTGCCCGAGTTGTTGCGAGACCACCCCACTCGCGTCTTCGCCTACGCCCGCGATGAGCATGCCCAGCGGCTCGACGTCGCCAGCATCGTCGCGCAGCTGGGGGGCGAGATCTACTGCTGCGGGCCGGAGTCGTTGATCCGCGACATCGAGGCCGCCAGCGCACACGGGCGTGTGCACTGCGAGCACTTCGAGCCCGTCGCGCGGCCCGAGCTGATCGCGCGCCCGCTCCGACTCTCGCTGGCGCGCAGCGGCATGGAGCTGACAGTGGCCGACGACCGCACCGTGCTCGGTGTGCTCGAGGAGAACCGCGTGCCCGTGCTGGCCTCGTGCCGCCGCGGGGTCTGCGGCACTTGCGAGGTGCGCGTGCTGGGCGGGGAGCCCGAGCACCGTGACTCGGTGCTGGCCGCCGACGAGAAGCGGGAACTGGGGATCATGTTCCCGTGCGTATCGCGGGCGCGGGGCGATCTGCTGACGCTCGACGTGTGACCGGCTGAGGCTACGGCGTCGGTGCGCCGCTGGGACGCGCACCGCCGACGAAGCCGCCGAACGCGGCGTCACCTTCGCTGATCCGGGTCGCGGTCACGTTGCCGCTCGCATCGGCCTGGCCGATGACGGTGATGGAGTCGCCGGCCGACAGGTCGCTGACCTTCGCCTTGCTGGTCTTCGTCACCGTGGTGCTCCCGCTGGTGCTGACCTTCACCGTTGAGCCGTCCGCACGTTTCAGCGTGATGGTGTCGCCGTCGATCGAGGTGATCGTGCCGGCCGTGAATCCTCCCCGGGCGCCGCCGGGGCCTCCCGTTGTCGAGTTCTCGCCGGTGCCGCCCTGACGGTCGCCGAAGCCCGGGAAGCCCTGACCGCCTTGGCCGCCGCCGAATCCGCCGGGCAGGCTCGAGGCGTTGCTCGCGGATGCCGTGCTCTGGCCGATCAGCACTCCGGCGACGCCGCCCACGATCAGCGCCGCGACCAGGGCGAGCGCGGGGGTGACGAAGCGCGTCCAGCGCCGGGGAGCAGCTGCGGCCCCGGCCGGCGCGTCCGCAGCGGCGACCGGCGCGGCCGCTGTCTGCTCGGCCGTGCTCTGCTCAGCCGGGGGTTGTGCGGATGCCGGGGAGGTGTCCATGTTGTCAGCCATCTGGGTGGTTCCTTTCGTGAGGGTGAGCGGGCACTCAGATCGAGCGCAGAGCCTGGATGGGGCGCATCGCCGCGGCGCGCGCGGCCGGGTACACCCCGAAGAACACGCCGATCGCGACCGAGACACCGAGCGCCAAGGGCACGGAGTACCCGAGCACGATCGGCTGGGTCCCGTTGATCTCGAACTGGGCGCCGATCAGCGCGGCGACCACGCCGAGCAACCCTCCGAGCAGGGTGAGGGTGGCGGCCTCGACCAGGAACTGCCCCAGGATGGCCGGCCGCGTCGCGCCGAGCGCCTTGCGGATCCCGATCTCGCGGGTGCGCTCGGTGACGGTGACGAGCATCACGTTGGTGACGCCGATGCCGCCGACCAGCAGCGAGATCGCGGCCACCGCGCCCAGCAGCACCGTGAAGCTCTGCGCGCTCGCGGCGGCCGTCTGCAGCAGCTGGGTCTGGTCGGTGATCGTGTAGGGAGCGTTCGCCGTCGAGGTGGTGGGGTCGTAGGCGAGCAGCTGGTCGAGCATCACCTCGACCTCGCCCTGGGCGGCCGGGACGTCGGCCGAGCTGGTGGCCTCCACGGTCATGGTGCTGATCGCGCCGAAGCCGGTGTAGCTGCGCTGCACCCGGCTGATCGGGGCGATGACGACCGAGTTGGGATCCTGGATGCCGACGCTCGACTGGGTGGCCAGGATGCCGACCACGGTGAACGGCGTCCCATCGACCGTGATCGTCTGCCCGAGCGCCGACCCGGTGGGGAACAGCTCGGTCGCGATCGTGGATCCGATCACCGCGACCTTCGCCGCGCTCGTGACGTCGGCGGTGGTGAAGGCCGATCCCGACCCGACCTTCGACGTGGTGACGGTGAAGTAGTTCGGGGTCGTTCCGATCAGCGACACCGAGCTCTCGCTGGTGGCGGTGCTCGACACGGTGAGGCTGGTGTCGACCTGGGGCACCACCGCGTCGACGTGGCCGAGCCCAGAGTGCGCGAGGCGGTCGGCAACGTCGAGGGTGAGCTTCTTGGTGGAGTTGTCTTCGGACGCGGTGGCCCCGCCGAAACCGAACCCGCTGCCCGCCCGCACGGTGAGGGTGTTGGTGCCGAGTTGGGTGATCAGGTTGTTGATCTGCTGCGAGCTGCCGTTGCCGACCGCGAGCAGCAGGATGACGGCGGCCACGCCGATCATCACGCCGAGCAGCGTGAGCACCGACCGCAGCTTGTTGGCGGTGATGCCGCGGAGGGCCGAGCTCAGCGTCTCGAAGAGGGTCATCTCCCGGCTCCCGAGCTGACGACCGCGCCCGCCGCCGTCAGCGCGGCCGTTCCGGCCGCGCGGTTGCGTCGGTCGTCGACGAGCAGTCCGTCGCGGATCGACACGACGCGGGCCGCGTGGGCGCCCACGGCATCCTCGTGCGTGATCACGACGATGGTGCGGCCCGCCTGCGAGAGCGAGTCGAGGATGCCGAGCACGTCATCCGTCGACTGGCTGTCGAGGTTGCCGGTCGGCTCGTCGGCGAGCACGATCGTCGGACTGGTGACGAGCGCCCGTGCGATTGCGACCCGTTGCTGCTGCCCGCCGGACAGCGCATGCGGGCGGTGGTCGACGCGGTCGGCGAGGCCGACCAACGCGAGGGCTTCGAGGGCGAGGGCGCGCCGCTCGGCTCGTCGGACTCCGCCGTAGATCAGGGGGAGTTCGACGTTAGCGAGTGCCGTCATGCGCGGGATCAGGTTGAACGACTGGAACACGAACCCGATCTGCCGGTTGCGGACCTTGGCCAGTTGCCGGTCGTCGAGCTCGCTCACGTCGACGCCGCCGAGCAGGTACTGCCCGGAGGTCGCGATGTCGAGGCAGCCGAGCAGGTTCATCAGCGTCGACTTGCCCGAGCCCGAGGGGCCCATGATGGCCAGGTAGTCGCCCCGCTCGACGCGGAGGTCGATGCCCCGCAGCGCCTGCACGGCGGTCTCGCCGGCTCCGTAGGTCTGGTGGATGTCGCGCAGCTCGAGCACCGGAGCCGTCACAAGCGGAGCCGCGTCGGTCATCCGTTGCTCCCGTTGCGGTTGCCCACGAATCCGCCGTTGCCGCCGCCCGGGAAGGTGCCGCCGGTCCCCCCGAAGCCCCCGAACCCGCCGCGCGTTCCGTTCCGGCCCGTCGTGCCGGTGTTGCTGCCCGTCGTGCTGTTGTTCGAGACCGTGCCGATCACGATCTTCTCGCCGGCCGTGAGGCCGGACTTGATCTCGGTGCCCTCATCGCCGACCACGCCGAGCGTGACGTCGGTCACGACGACCTTGCCGGTCTTGGCATCCACGACCTTGACCGTCGAGGTGCCGTTGACGGTGGTGATCGCCGCCGCCGGAACGTAGAGCGCGTCGGAGGCGCTACTGGCGATGGTGATCGCCACCTGCGCGGTCTGGCCGAGGCGCACCCCGTCGGGGAGCTTGTCGAGCGTGATGGTGGTCGCATAGGTGACGACCGAGTTCGAGCTGCTCGCGGTCGGCGAGATGGAGGTCACCTTCGCGGTCGCGGTGATCCCGGTCAGGGCCGGGAAGCTGACGGTGGCCGCCTGGCCGACGGTGACCTTCGCGATGTCGGCTTCGGCGATGTTGGCCTTCACGATGTACGACGAGACGTCGGCGATGGTGACGAAGTCGGTGCTCGAGCCGGAGGAGGAGTTGCTGCCGCCTCCCGCACCGCCGGAGGTCGCGCCGACCTCGCCGTTCACGGCGGTCACGAGTCCGGCGATCGGCGCCGTCAGGGTCGCCTTGGCCAGGTTGGCCTTCGCCTGGTTGTAGGTGGCGCGCGCCTGCGCGACCTGTTGCTTCGCCTGGTTGATCTGCGACACCTGGGCGCCGGGCTGCGCCTCGGCCGCAGCGAGATCCTGGTTGGCGTAGACCAGGGCGGTGTAGTCGGTGTTCGCCGTCGCCTGCAGGTCGGTGGTGTCGAGGGTGCCCAGCGTCTGGCCGGCCGTGACCGTCTGGCCGACCGCGACATCCACGCTGGCGACCGTGCCCGAGACGCCGAAGTTCGCGCTCACGTCGCGCACCTCGGCGATGGCGCCGTTGGCGCTGATCGTGCTGCTGACCGTTCCCTGTTGAACCGTGCCGGTCAGCTCCGTCCCGGTCGCACTGGCGTTGGTGGCGGAGAAGGGCTTGAACAGCAGGATGCCGGCCACGACGAGCGCGACGACGATCACCGCCGCGAGCCCTCCATTGATCAGCACGCGACGGGGGATCTTCATGCCCGCCATGCTCGGCACCGCGCATAAGGGCGCCGTATGGCTCGGCTGTGAAAAGGCCGTGAACACACGAACGCCCGGCGAGATCTCCGCCGGGCGTCCGTGTCCCCGAGTGTTACGGCAGGTAGTACGTCGGGTTCGGCAGCTTCACCGTGAACAGCGACGATCCGCCGATCAGGTCGCTGAACTGGTCGCCGAAGTTCGCGACGATCCGGTGGTGCCCGCCGGCCTTCGTCTGCACGTAGGCGCGGGTCTGCGACTTGTACTCGATCGTCGTGCACTTCACCGCGGCGCAGTGGATGTACGACGGCTGCTGCGAGGCGCCGACGCCGGTCCACTTCGTGTAGTAGTTGGCCGCGGTGTAGCCGGTGTAACCGACCGCCGCCAGGTTGCCGAGCGTGGCGGCCTTCTGGTCATCGTTGCGACCGGTCAGACCGATGATCGTGCATCCCGCCTTCTGGACCTTCTTCTCGAGCTCGACCATGTACGGCGTCGCCGGGAACCTCTGGTCTTGCACCCACTCGTTCTGCAGCGTGGGGTTGAAGTTGAAGTGCATCGCCGCGACCTCCATGTCGTAGGTCCAGAGGTTGGTGTCGTCGGCATCCATGATCACCGCGGGGTTCTGGTGCAGCTTCTTGCCGATGTAGCAGGCGGCCGCCGTGATCGCGCCCTGGCGCTCGGTCAGCGCCTTCATCTCGCGGATGTAGGGCGAGTCGACCTTGTTCGAGATCCCGGTGCCGGGGTCGCCGTAGTAGGCGGCGATGGTCTTCTTCACCGAGTCGATGTTCGGGATGCCCTCCCCGCCCTGGGTGGCGCCGCTCGATCCGTCGGCCGCCATCTCGAAGTGCGTGCGCGGAGCCAGCTGCGGCTCGCTCATGCCGGCGAGGTCGGGCGACGGCAGGTAGTAGGTCGGGTTCGGCAGCTTGACCACGTGGTCGGCCGAGCCGCCCTGCAGATCGCTCCACTGGTCGCCCACGTTGAGGGCGATGTCGTAGCCGGTGTCTTCGAGGTGCTTGCGGGTGCCCGCCTTGTACTCGACGGTCGTGCAGCTCGCGGCGGCGCAGGTGATGTAGCTCGGCTGAGCTCCCGGGGCCCACTTGGTGAAGTAGTTCGCCGTCGTGAAGCCGGTGTAGCCGACCTTCGTGACGTTGTCGATGGATGCCGCCTGCTGCGCCGCGCTGCGCCCGGTGATCCCGATCACCTGGAAGCCCTGCGCGATGGCGGCGTTCTCGAAGGCCACCATCGCCGGAGTCGCGGGGAACACCTCGTTCAGCACGTCGGCGTTGTTCTGCACCGGGTCGAAGTTGAAGTGCATGGTGCCGACCTCGCGGTCGTAGGTCCACAGCATGGTGTCGTCGGTGTCGAGCACGACCGCCGGCGTCTTGCCGGTCGCCTGCGCCGCGGCGTAGAGGCTCGGCAGCTGAGCGGTCATCTTCGCGACGATGCCGTTCATCTCGGTGATGTACGGGCTCGCGGTCTTGTTCGCGATCCCGGTGCCGGGGTCGCCGTAGTAGGTGGCGATCGTCTTCTTGACGATGTCGATGTTGGGGATGTGCTCACCGCCCACCGTCAGGCCGCTGGACCCGTCGGGCTGCATGGTGAAGTGCGTTTGCGGCGTTAGCGTGGAGTCGTGCGAGCCGTGATGCGGGTCGGGCGCCCAGGCCTGAGCGGATGCCGAGCCGATGAGCACCGAACCGATCGCGAGCGCGAGCGTCGTTGCCCCCGCCGCGAGCCGTCTGCGTGAGCTGAGAGTGAGAGACATGGATGTCCGTTCTGCTGAGGAGACGTTCTACCCCCGAACGAGGGGCACCTCATCGACCCTACGTCGGGCTTCCACCCGGTGCCACCCCCGGTCGGTGAACTCGGGTCGTCGGCTGGGCTAAACTCACTCCCGGTACCGTGTCCGAGCGGCCGAAGGAGCATGTCTCGAAAACATGTGATGGTGCAAGCCATCCGTGGGTTCAAATCCCACCGGTACCGCCATGAAAAACCCCTGTTGATCAGGGGTTTTTCTTTTTTTACGCGGATGCGTTGATCGGTTCTGACAACGTTCCGACATCACCTCGTGGTTTTCTCGATCATTGCGACCGGTCCTCGATTGTTGTCAAGATCCGAGAGTCGCACTCCGCTCTACGCCTGACATCGCCGAGAAGATGATGCCTACGCACCGAACACTGCAGGTACGGGACTCACTGAGGTCGTGGGCGGCCGGATGAGCGCGGGACGGCTAGTACTTCGTCGTCAGCGAACTGACGTTGATGTAGTGCGCACTGCTCGTGCTTCCGTCGAGCGCGAAGATGTTCCAGTGGTAACCGTCGGATCGTGTCTGCTCGCCCCAGTTGAAGGTGCCGCACACGCTGCTCCGGGTGCCGACTGACTGGTCGGGCAGCAATCCGAACTCGTCGTACAAGGTCAAGTCAGTCGACGTGACGAGACCCCCGGCGTTGCCGTACGTGCAGCCACTGAACGCGACGGTTGTGCTCAGATGGTCGAGATGAGAGTCCTGCCAAGAGCGCGAATTGAATCCGGGCCGAGCGCCGGAGAGGCTCGAACTCCACGACCCTTCCGCGAGCGCAGGCGTCGCGATGAGGAGCGTGGCGGCCACCACGCCAACCCCCGCGAAGGCGAGAATCTTCTTGTTTCTGGAAATCATGTCTGGCTCCGTCCCTAGTTGAATGAACCGGTAGACAGGCTGGTACACCCCACCGGTTATAGTGAGGATGACACATGTATCTTGAGTCCGATCGCCGCCGTACAACGCTCGTCGACCGCCCGTAGAAGCCACAAAGGAGACATGTTGACTGACGAGCTGAGCGTCTCAAACTGCTCGTTCGGCTACTCGCAGCACACGACCGTGTTGGAGGACCTCAGCCTGACTTTTGCGCCCGGCGCCACGGTGCTCCTCGGTCCAAACGGCGCAGGAAAGTCGACTCTTCTCGGGCTTCTCGCGAGCATCTACCGCCCAGCTGGAGGCTCGGTTGAACTTCGTGGAGTTGGGCGGACCACCGAACGTCGAAGTCTGCGCTCCTATCGGAGGGCTGTCGCTTGGCTTCCGCAACATGCTGGAATCTTTGGCGGGCTCACCGTTCGCGAACATGTCGCCTACAGCGGATGGCTCAAAGGTATGAGCCGCCGAGACGCTTGGTCGCGAGCATTGGGCGCGCTCGAGACTATGGCGCTGGAGGACTTCGCCTCTCGCCCCGCCACCAAGTTGTCCGGGGGACAAGCCCGGCGAATGCAACTGGCCGGCGCTCTGGTGCACGAAGCCCGCGTCATCTTGCTCGATGAGCCAACCGCGGGGCTAGACCCCCTGCAACAGGCGCGGTTTGGGGAACTTATCCAAACACTTCCCGACCACACGATTACGATCGTCGCAACCCACGACGTCGATGACTTGAGCGACTCCTTCGACAGGGTCGTGGTGATCGACGACGGGACCATTCGGTTCGAGGGCACCGTGCAGGGCTTCATCGCTACGGCGCCGCAGAACGTGGAGGAACATCGTCGGGGATTCGCTGCGTATTCCCAAATCGTGGCGCCCGAGGGCTAGATGCATTCCCTTCGCACCCTTTGGCGTGAGCCTGCCTACTTGTTCCTGGTTTTCGCGATCCCGGCGATCGCGGCGTATGACGTCGTCTTTGTCGACCCAATCAATTTCAAGGGGTATTGGATCTCGACGTTCGCGAACGCATCGATATTTCTGATTTTTTCATGTCCTTTGGGATCTGCGTCCGCGGCATTAGTCGCAGCTCGTGCTCGCCGCGCCGGTGTCTGGTCACGTCCTTTGGTTCGAAGCCGTGCTTCGGTCACGTTCCGGTTGCTTCTGCCGTCCTTTGTCGCCGCTCTAGTCGCCCAACTCTTCGGGCTCGTTCTGCTGATGTCCGAATCGGGGGAAGCTCCCGGACGCATTCCCTTCGAGATCGCACTCACTTGGGCGGCGATCATTGCGTTCCATATTTCGATCGGGTATCTGCTGGGCCGGTTTCTCCCGGTCGTTGCGAGCATCCCGCTGGCGATCTTCATTTCGTACTGCTGGCTTGGCTTCACGTGGACGGTCGATTACTTTCCCGTTCGCTACCTTTCGGGCCTAGTCATCGCATCGTGTTGCAGCGTGGAGACGACGCTTGATGAGCGCTCAGTCATCGCCGTTGTCGTGTTCAGTTCGTTGATGTCTGTCGCCTTGCTGCTTCTTGCAACCGTCCTGCCCGCTGCCGCTCATTGGAGCGCAGCTCCAATAAGGACGGTGGTGGCTGTATCGATTGCAGTTGTCGCTATTGTCATCGGACTGAACGTGGCGCAGGGGCTCCCCGCTCAACCGGTGACGCCGCGCGGCCAGACGGAACTCGCATGCATCGGTGAGGTACCCAAGGTGTGCGCCTATCCCGAGCAACTGCAGGGGAGGGATCCTCGCCCGACACTGGCATCGGCATACGAGAACCTACGTCGCGAGGGTATTTCGTTGCCGCCGGTCATCACGGCTTCCAATGCCAAAGCGGATCGCGGATCGTTGCGTGTCGTGATCTCCACCCATCCGACGACAAATCAGCTTGTGTACTCGCTCTCGGCTGCGCTGATTCCGGACGACGTCGCCCCCTACTGTGGCGACGGATCTGACTACCCGAAGCGCCTCGATGTCGCCGCAGTGGTCATCTGGTGGCTGCAGTCGGTTGCTGGCAAAGGCTTGCTTGACACGTCCTCAATAGGATCGTCCAGTCTCAGCCCGAACTCTGAGGCTCTGATCAGAAACTTCAGCCGCTTGGGCGCTGAAGAGCAGCGGGATTGGTACTTCGCTGCCTCACCTACCCTCTTGCATTGCAAGGCTGCGCCGCTGGATATTCCGACACGATGAAATGGTGGATCCGGACCCAGCACCCCATATGGGCACTTGGCACCGCTCTGCTTGGCACCGTGGCGGTCATCCTAGCGCCGGGCTCATTCGCCCTTCCGATTCCCTCACTAGCCGGCCCCACTGCGTTCGCCGCAATCCGACCGTATGCCCTCGTGGCAGTCCTGATCACTGTGGCAATGTGGGCCAGCGCATCCGCCGCACACAAGTCTGCGGTGCTGTCCGCCGCCCGACCCACAAGGCTTTACGTCTTCGCTTCCCTTCTTGGGCCCGTGTTGGCCTGCGGGCTGCTCATCGGCCTCTGGGCAATTGGCACAGGCAAGCTGGACACCCAGCTCGAGTTGCTGTTCAGAGATGTGCTGGGGCTAGTGGGGCTCGGATTGATCTTGTTGCCCGTCACGGGCTACAGGTATGCGGGGATTGCATCAACCGTCTATGTCTTCATGTCGGCGATCTTTGGCAGGACGAGGGGAGACGGCCCTTACGACACGGCGATCTGGGCGTGGCCCATCTCCGAGTCCCCTGTCGTCGATTACTGGGTTCCATCCGCTGCCCTCTTGCTGGTCGGCGCCCTGCTTTGGCTGTTCCGATCACGCGAGCGCTATTCGAGGGTCATGATCGCGCAGGCGATGGACGCTCGACGAGAGTAGCTGCGTTTATGACGTCACCCAAGCGTTTCCCGCGTCCTCAGAGTGCCTGCTTGTCGGTGGACACATCGCGGGGGTAGCTGGTATCGACGCGGCCGCAGATGCAGTCATCGGAGCGGGAGCCTCGGGGATAGCGGTAGCCATGCTCACCGAGTGGCCTGAACCGATGCGGAACGTGCGGATCGTCTACACCCTTGGAGCCCGTGAGCACGCGCACGTCGCCTAAGGCGATCGTGTCGAGAAGATCAGGCTAACGCTACGCCGGCTCACGCGATCGGCCGCTCCACCCACGCACGGTTCCGCATCACAACCACCGCAAGCGGCACGAGCACCAGCAGCGCCAGCTCCGACAGCAGCGGAAAGCTCGTCGCCGCGAGCAGCGGGCCGGCCACGAAGGCGGCCGTCGCTCCGAGGAGGTTGGCCAGGGCATCCACGGCGCCTTGCGTCGACGCGCGGGTCTCGTCGGCCACCGTGTTGGCGAAGAGGGCCGAGCCGGCGACGTTGATGAACGACCAGCCGATGCCGAGCAGGAGGAGGGCGGCGATCATCCCTCCCATGGTGCCCGAGCCGATCGCGGCGGTGACGAGCGCGGCGACCAGGACGCAGATGCCCACGATCATCGCGATGCGGTGACCGGCGCGATCCACCAGGATGCCGACCACCGGCGCCAGGCCGTACATGCCGGCAACGTGGAGGCTTATCGTGATGCCGATGATCGTGATCGTGTCGCCCTCATCGGCCATATGGACGGGCGACATCGTCATCACCGAGACCATCACGATCTGGGCCGTCACGATCGCGAGCACGGCGAGCCGCACGCGCGGGTCGGTGCGCAGTTCGAGAGCGAGCATCCGGATGCCGCCTCGGCGTCGGCCGGTCGGCTGCGTCCATCCCTGGTCGCGCGAGAGCAGGAGGGGATCGGGTCGCAGCGCGATGAAGACGACGATGCCGCCGAGGAGCAGGAACGTGCCCGCGATCAGGAATCCACTGGCGAACACGGTCAGGCCGGTGGCCGTGCTGATCCAGATCCCGGGGACGCCGAGGTTAGGGCCGATCACCGAGCCGAGAGTTCCGACCCAGACCACGAGCGCCAGCGCCCGTGCGCGGTGGTGCGGGGCCGCGAGGTCGGTGGCGGCGAACCGGGATTGCAGGCTGACGGCAGAGCCGGCCCCGACGAGCAGCAGGCCGGGGAAGAGCGCCGCCGCCGAGAGGGTCTGAGCCGCGTAGACGACGATGAATGCCCCGATCGAGGCGATCAGCCATCCCAGAGTCAGAGCTCGGCGGCGACCCCATCGTGCCGCGATGGCTCCGAGCGGCAGGCCGAGGATGGCGGCTCCGAGGGTGCTCGCGACGCGGGCGAGTCCCGCCCAGGCCGGATTGGCGGTGACCTGTTCGGCGAGCAGCACGCCGATCGTCGGGGCGACGCCGATCCCGACCATTCCGACGATCTGCGAGACGACGAGAACGGCGAGGGTGCGGCGCTGGATTCGCGAGGTGTCGCTCGGCTGAGTGGCGCTCGGCTGGGCCGCGCTCATCCGTTGTCGGGATCGGGCGCGGCGTTCATGAGAAAGAGGCTACGCGCCCACTTCCGACGAATGACGAACAACGGGCCGCCCACCCGAAGGTGAGCGGCCCGCCGCAGTTCTGGTCATCATCTTCGATCGCCGTGTGGCCGCATCCACCGCGGTCAACGAATGGCGATGCCTCGACTTGATAGGCGATGCGCTACCCGCGGTTCGCCGGTCGCATCCCGGCCCTCCGGCGCTGCGCGACGATGAGCGCGATACCTGCCAGGATCGCCGCGAGCGGGCCGCCGATGGCCATCGCCGAGAGCGTCGTGCCGGTGAGCGCGAGGTGGTCGGTGATCGGCACGGCCAGGTCGGCGCACGCCTCAGTGTCGTCGTCGGTGCAGGGGTCGGTGGCGAGGGTCGGCGAGTAGCCGGCCGGCGGGGTGGCCGTGGCCCGGTTGGTGAGGGTCGACCGGGTCTGCTCAGCGTCGACGCGGGCGGTGAGCGTGAACGCGATGCTGGTGTCGCGACCCAGGGCGCCGACCGGCCAGGTCACCGTCCGGGTCGCGGAGTCATAGCTACCACCCTGATCCGCCGAGACGAAGTCGAGGCCGGCGGGAAGCTCGTCGCTGGCCGTGGTGGGGTCGCTGGTGGCAGTCCCGACGTTGCCGACGGTGACGGTGTAGGTCACCAGCTCGCCGAAGCCTGCCGAGGTGAGGTCGGCGGTCTTCGTGATCGAGAGCCGGTGGTCGGATGCCGTGATCCCGACCTTGGGCGACTCGGTCGGCAGGAGGGCGGCGCCGGTGGTGGTCTGGGCGAATGCGGCGACGCTGTTCCAGGCGATCTGGTCTTTCGAGACGGTGGGCACGCTCTCGTGGAATCCGATGTCGATGCCCTCTCCCGTGGCGTACGGCGCAGTCGACGTGATCCGCAGCGCCGTGACGGCGGCAATCCCGCCCAGGGTCGCCGGGTCGGTGGTCCAGTCGTTGACGCATCCCGCCGGCTGGCCGGGGTACACCTCGGGGCGGCACGGGTTGGTCGATGCGGAGTACGAGATCGTCACGCCGGCGGGCGCCAGGTCGACTCTGGCCAGAGTCGGCGTGAACTGGCTGCCGCGCTGCTCGGTGGCCTGTGCCGCGCTGACGCCGGTGTCACCGACGAAGGGCAGGATGTCGTAGAGGACCAGGCCGTCGAGGCTGGGAGCCCCGGTGTTCGTCAAGTGGATGCCGTAGGCGGCCGTCCCGTCGGTGAGCTTCACGTGCGCGACGTTCGGGAACTGCTGCGGGGTGGTGTCGTAGTCGCCCCGCACCGTCTTGACCAGGCTGAACTGCCCGGACGCCGACGTGGCGGTGCGGAACGTGGCGTCGGCCGAGCAGTTGATCTGGCTGTTTGCCGGGTCGTCGCGGGTGCCCTGCGGATCGAGCGACTGGTACTGCCCCGCCGCGCAGGCGGTCGACAGGTTCGGGTCGTCGTAGAAGACGTGCGCCGTGTTCGTGTACACGCCGGGCGCGGTGGGCTTGGTGACGCGCAGCTGCCCGATCGTCAGAGTGAAGGCACCGGCCTCTTGGGGGATCTGCGCCGCCGGCAGCACGATGCGGAGCAACTGCTGCGTCCCGACGTAGTTCGAGATGACCTGCACCTGCAGCGCCGGCGTGATGGGCGAGGCGGGCGTGCCCGACCAGCGCAGCGTGCCGGTGACAGCGCTCGAGGCGGTGACCAGGGTGCTACCGACCGGCAGGAGGTCCGAGAGCACGAGGTCGTGGGTCGCGGCGCCGGGCACGATGAGGGTGGACCCGAGGTTGAGGTTCGATTGCGTACCGGTGACGCCTCCGACATCGCTCATGGTCTTCGTGACGCCGATCTGCGAGGCGTCGAGGATGTGCAGGTCGGCGGAGTGCGATGCCGTGGCGGCAACCGCTCCGGTGGCCGGGATGTACCAGGTCGTCGTTGCGGCGTTCGTGAGGATGTCGCCGTCGGTGACCACGGCATCCGCATAGCCGAGGACCTTCACGGTCGCCGTGGTGGTGTCTTCCTGCTGGCCATCGGTGGTGCGCGGGACGTGGATCTCGGCGACGCGGCCGATATCGCTCGTCGGGATGACCCAGCCGTTGGCGGTCTGATTCACCATGTCGTGGAGGTTGCCGTCGACATCGCGGTACTGCGGCAGGTAGCCGGCGTTCGGATTGGCACCGCCGAACTGCACCGTGATGCTCAGCACGTGGAACGCCGGAGCGGTGCACACGGCGCCGCCGACTGGCAGCGACGAGTAGGTGACCCCGGTGTGCGCGGTGAGGCACGGCACCGGGTCGACGATCGCGTACTGCAATCCGTTGTTGTCGGCCCTCGAGGTCAGCGTGTACGACGCCGGCGCGGCCGCGGTGACCGACGCGGGCGCGCCGGTGTTGTCGCCGGCCGGAAGCCAGCGTCCCGGGTAGGTGCCCGAGAAATCCGGCGTCGAGGTGGCACTGATGTTCAGTGGCCCGCTCGCCGTCTTGTTCATTCCCGCGTTGCCGGGGAACGGGTCGTCCCCGGCGCCGAGCACGACGATGTCGCGGCTAGCGGTCGAGGTCACTGGGCTGCCGCCGCCGACGGGGTGCGCCGTAGCGCTGACCGTGTTGGTGAGCTTGGTCTTCGGGGCGATTTCGTCGCCGGGGTTGGTCCCGACCGATCCGACCTGCACCTGGATCGTGCGTGTACCGGCGGTTGCCGTGCCCGCGGTGCCTCCGCAGGCCACCGGGACCTCGGTCGGGTCGGTGTACGTCCAGGTGACGGTCTGGCCGGTGATCGTCGCATCGGCCGGGGTGGCCGAGATGATGTGTAGCCCGGCGGGGACCGTGTCGGTGATGCTGAGATCCGCGGCGCCGATCGACCCCACGGGCGGGCTCGTCGGGCATGTGGCCGTGAGGGTGTAGTCGAAGGTGTCGCCTTCGCGGTAGAAGGTCTGGGGGGCGCTCTTGGCGACCGTCAGGGGGACCGTCGCGGTCGCGGTGCCGGTCGCGGGCGCCGGCGCCGTGGTGCCGTTCATGTTGGGGTCGGTACTGCTGATGCTGGGCAGCAGGTGCCAGGTGGTTCCGTCGTAGGTGGTGCGGTTGGGGGGAGTGAGCTTCAGGATCACGCTCTGCGACGACCCCGCCGTGATGGATCCGGCCAACGTCACGATCAGCTCATGTGTCGTGGTGTCGACGTGGAACTCCTGGATGAAGCCGGCTGGCCCGCCCGACACGTCGTAGTTCCAGGTGTCCATCGAGACCCCGCCGGCCGGGATGTTGTTGTCGCCCAGCGAGATGTGGAGCACGGCGTCATCGCAGGTCGGAGCGTTGGTGCCCGAGCACGCGAGATTGATCTGGTAGTCGAACTCGGAGCCGGACTTCTGAGTCGTCGAGTTCGTCGCCTGGATGCTCACCCCGACTGCGACGGCCTGAGCGGCGCCGGCACCGGTGACGACCAGAGCGCCGGCGATGAGAAGGGTTGCGAAAACGGCGGCGGCCGAACGGCAGCCGCGCGCAAGCTGGGGACGCACGAAAGAACTCCAAGAGTCGGGTATCGAACAACCGACCTCACGCGGGAGAGCCCCAGCTACATCACCACGCCATCGGTACTGACTCTCTTTCTATCATGACGAATGCTTCGGTCATGCCCTCGCGCGTGGGGGTCGCGTGTTCCCTTGCGTGGCTGCGTGAAGCCGATCGGCGAACCGACCGACGAATGTCGCCAGCTCGGGCGCATCGAGTACCTCGAAGTCCCATGGCAGCCAGGTGAGAGCGCCGGTGAGCACCTCAAGGCGGTCGCTGCGAATGGTCCATCGGGTGTGGTCGGGACCGTCGGCCTCCAGCCCGGTTGTGTAGTCCCCCAGGTAGTCGACGGCGACGGACAGCGCGGCGGCGATGCGGATCGTCGCGACGTAGTAAGGTGCCACGGCACCGCCGAGCGCCCGGATGATGAACGCGGCGGGGTCGAGTCCGTCGGGCAGCGACCTCGGTGACACCCGTCGCGCGGCGGGCTGGATGTCGCCGATCCGATCGACGCGCAAGCTGCGCCAGTTCTGCCGCTCGAGATCCCAGCACACCAGGTACCAGCGACGGGAGTGCTGCACCAGGTGTGCGGGTTCGATGCGTCGGCGGGATTCGGCTCCGTCACCGGCGCGATACGAGAGGCGCAGCACCTCGTGGTCACGGCACGCCATCGCCAGCACGGCGAGGAGATCGGGGTCGACGCCCGAATCGGTGTCGATCGGGGCGGTCGAGACCGCGCTCGCACGCACTGCTCGCACCCGGTCTCGCAGACGCGACGGCAACACCTGCTCGAGCTTGGCGAATGCCGCGACCGTGAGATCGGTCACGCCTGCAAGAGACGTCGTCGACACGGCGGCTTGCAGCGCCACGGCGAGTGCGATGGCTTCGTCGCTGGTGAAGATCAGAGGTGGCAGATCGGAACCCGGCTGCAACTGATATCCCCCGGAGACTCCCCGCGCCGCCTCGACCCGGTAGTCGAGCTCGCGCAGCCTCTCGATGTCGCGTCGCAGGGTGCGTTCGCTCACCCCGAGCCGCTCGGCCAGTTCCGGCCCCGGCCAGAACCGGTGCGACTGCAGCAGCGTGAGCAGACGCAGAACTCGGGATGTGGTGGTTTCGTCCGGCATAGCTCGATTGTCTCTCGAAAGCGGCCAGACCCTGACCTGATTCGTTTCTAGAGTCGGATCACCACCTTCCGATTGGAGAAACTCATGACCATCCTCGTCACCGGTGCAACCGGAGCCGTCGGCCGTCTCGTCGTTACCGAGCTGCTCGCGAAGGGCGCCGATGTCCGCGCGGTCACCCGCGATCCCGAGAAGGCCGCGCTGCCCGCCGGGGTGGATGTGATGCGCGCCGACCTGGGCGACGCATCCACCCTCTCGCCCGAGCTCTTCGCGGGCATCGAGGCCGCATTCGTCTTCCCGACCGACCGCCCCGTCGACGACTTCGTCGCGGCAGCCGTCGCCGGTGGGATCGAGCGCTTCGTGGTGCTGTCGTCGCTCGCGGTGTCGGCGCACTTCCCGCGTGACATCGGCTCGGCGAGCCAGGTGCACCACCAGGAGGTGGAGACGGCGGTCACGTCGCGCACCGACGAGTGGACGATGCTGCGTCCGGGGACGTTCGCGAACAATCTGCTCTCGTGGTCGTACCCGATCAAGGCGGCCGGCCGGGTGACGGCGCCGTACATCCACTCGGCGCAGACCCCGATCCATGAGGCGGATGTGGCGGCGGTCGCCGCGGTCGTGCTCAGCCAGCAGGGGCACGAGGGCAAGATCTACGAGCTCACCGGGCCGGAGTCGCTGACCCGCATCGAGCAGGTCGCGGCGATCAGCGCGGCGATCGGCCGCGAGATCGCGATCGATGAGATCAGCCCCCAACAGTTCCGCGACGAGGTGTCGCGCTTCATCCCCGAAGACGTCATCAAGATGCTGCTCGACTATTGGAGCGACACTGTCGAGGTGCCAGACGTACCGACGACGACGGTGGAAGACCTCACCGGGAAATCCGCTCGCACCTTGGCCCAGTGGGCTGCCGACCACCGCAGCGACTTCAGCTGAGTGGCACAGAAGGGGCGGGGCATAAACTCGCCCCGCCCCTTCTGGTGCTCGGGAGGCACGAAACAACGGGCCGCCCTCCCGAAGGTGAATGGCCCGTCGCAGTTCAGCGGTGCACGGCGCCTCAGCGGCGGCCGCGCTCCTTCTGGGCGAAGAGCACGCCCGTGACGATGAGGCCGGCGGCGAACAGCACCGCGATGATGGTCGCCAGGCTGGCGATCGAGACGCCGATGCGCGGCAGCAGGAAGAGCAGGCCGAGCGCGGTCGTGATGATGAAGATGACCGCGGGGAGGTTGCGCACCTCCTTGCCGACATACAGCACGATCGCGGCGATCAGACCGGCGACGCCGGCGACCAGTGCGGCGATCGTGATCAGCACGGACGGCAACGCGAGCCCGAAGGCGACGAGCGCGAGCAGCAGCCAACCGACCGCCGCGGCGATCAGCAGCACCTTGGTGAGCGTGGCGTTCACGGCGCCGATGCCGAGAACAGCGAACGCCGCCGCGATCGCGAGGAAGGCGATAGCGGCCAACCACCCGCCGACGGCGACGCCGACCAAGGGCAGGAGCACAGCGAGTGCGAGAAGCACCCCCGCCACGATGAAGATGATTCCGGCGGTCGAGCGCCGAGACATGGAGACAGCAGCCATTGGTTTCTCCTAGGGGGTAATGGGTGGCCCCGAGTCTAGGGGTCAGCGCGGTCGGTTCAGGGGCATCCTGGAACCGTGGCTGTCATGGACGACGTGCTGGCGCTCGGCTCCCAACTGGAGCGCTCCTACCCGGTGTACATGTATGGGCGGCTGAAGTTCCGCGTCGGGTCGATGGTGTACGTGTCGTTCTCGCACGACCAGACGGTGATGGGATTCGGGTTTCCGAAGGAGGAGCGCGCGGCCCTGGTCGGCGGGGATCCGGTGAAGTTCCAGCTGCCCTCGGAATCGGACATGCGGTACCACTGGGTGCACGCCACGCTGGCCGCGCTGGAGCCGGGTGAGGCGCGTGAACTCGTCGTCGACGCCTGGCGGATAGTCGTGCCGCAGAAGGTGTCGCGTGCATACGACCTGACGCATCCGTACGGCCCGGCCTAGCCGGGCTAGGTTGGGCACCGATGTTCGAGGTGCACGAGGCGACGATCGCGCAACTGCGAAGCGCGATGCAGACCGGCGAAGCGACGGCCGAGCAGATCGTCGGCGCCTACCTGGCCCGGATCGACGCGTACGACGGTCCCGACACCGCGACCGCGCTGAACGCCGTCGTGGTGCGCAACCCGGACGCCCTGGCCGAGGCGCGAGCAGCGGATGACCGGCGGCGTGACGGTCGTGTGCTCGGGCCGCTCGACGGCATCCCGTATACGGCGAAAGACAGCTACCTCGTGCGGGGGCTCACCGCGGCAGCCGGCAGCCCGGCGTTCGCCGCGCTCGTGGCCCAGCGGGACGCGTTCACCATCGAGCGGCTGCGCGCGGCCGGAGCGATCTGCCTCGGGCTCACCAACATGCCCCCGATGGCCAACGGCGGGATGCAGCGCGGGCTCTATGGTCGGGCCGAGAGCCCCTACAGCGCCGACTACCTCACCGCACCCTTCGCGTCGGGATCGTCGAACGGATCGGGTACGGCGACGGCCGCGAGTTTCGCCGCCTTCGGCCTGGCCGAAGAGACCTGGTCGAGCGGACGCGGCCCGGCGACCAACAACGCGCTCTGCGCCTACACCCCCTCGCGCGGCGTGATCTCGGTGCGCGGCAACTGGCCGCTGGTTCCCACAATGGATGTCGTGGTCCCGCACGCACGGACCATGGCCGACCTGCTCGAGGTGCTCGACGTCATCGTCGGCGACGATACCGAGCACCGCGGCGACTTCTGGCGCGCGCAGCCATGGGTCGACATCCCGGTCGCGTCGGAGGTGAGGCCGCCGTCGTACGCGGCGCTGCTGCCCGGCGACGCCGCGGAGGCCGCGCGCGTGCTCGACGGAGTCAGGATCGGCATTCCGCGCATGTACCTCAACGACGACCCCGAGGCCGGTGGACCGGGCGCGACCGGCCTCGGCGGACCGACCGGTCGCCGCATCGACACCCGCGCCTCGGTGATCGAGCTCTGGCAGGCGGCGCGCGCCGCGCTCGAAGGAGCCGGTGCCACGGTCGTCGAGGTCGACTTTCCGGTCATCACGAATTACGAGGGCGACCGCGCAGGGGCGCCGACGATCGCGACGCGCGGTTTCGTCGAGCCCGACTATCTGCGGCGAGAGCTGCTCGACCTGTCGGCCTGGGCGTGGGACGACTTCCTGCGCGCCAACGGGGACCCCGCCCTGCCCGACCTCTCGGGTATCGACGGGGCAACTATCTTCCCGCCGCCGCCTGCCGCCCTGCCCGATCGCTATGACGGGTTCGACGACGACATCGCGGCGTACCCGGCGCAGGTGCGCGAGCATCCCCTCGCCGGCTTCGGCGACATCCCGGGTCTGCGTGAGGGGCTGGCAGACCTGGAGCGCACGAGGCGGGTCGACCTCGAGGAGTGGATGGATGCCGGCGGCCTCGACCTGGTCGTCTTCCCGGCGGTCGCCGACGTCGGCCCCGCCGACATGGACGTGAACCCGTCCTCGGCCGACCTGGGCTGGCGCAACGGCGTTTGGATCGCGAACGGCAACCTCGCGATCCGGCACCTCGGCATTCCAACGGTGACGGTGCCGATGGGAATCATGCGCGATACCCGGATGCCGGTGGGCCTGACCTTCGCCGGTCGCTCCTACGACGACACCCGGCTGCTGCGCGTGGGGGCCGCGTTCGAGCAGCTCGCCCCCGGACGCACCCCGCCGCCGCGCACCCCTCCCCTCGAGAACGGACCCACCTCATGACCTGGCGCATGCCGCACGAAGGCGACCCGCACGAGCGCACCTGGATGGCGTGGCCGAGCAGCGGCTACACGCTGGGCGACTCCGAGGCCGACGCCGACGAGGCGCGCGCGACCTGGGCCGCCGTCGCCCACGTAGTGCTGCGGTTCGAGCCACTGACGATGGTCGTCGACCCGGCGGACGAGAAGATCGCGCGCGACCGGCTCGGCAGTGAGCCCGAGTTCCTCGTCGCCCCGCTCAACGACGCGTGGATGCGCGACATCGGCCCGACCTTCGTGCGGGACACCGGCGACGGCCGGCTCGGCGCCGTCGACTGGATCTTCAACGGCTGGGGCGGTCAGGACTGGGCGCGCTGGGATCGCGACTCGCTGATCGGCAAGGCCATCGCGGCGGCCGCCGGCGTCGAGGTGATCTCGTCGCCGTTGGTCAACGAGGGCGGCGGCATCCACGTCGACGGCGAGGGCACGGTGCTGCTCACCGAGACGGTCCAGCTCGACCCGGGCCGCAATCCGGGGATCACGAGGGACGCCGTCGAGGCCGAGTTCGCCCGCACGATCGGAACGACCACGGCGATCTGGCTGCCGCGCGGCCTGACCCGCGACTCGCAGCGGTTCGGCACGCGCGGACACGTCGACATCGTCGCGACCTTCCCGCGGCCCGGGGTGGTGCTGTTCCACGACCAGCTCGACCAGGCGCATCCCGACTTCGCGGTGAGTCGCGAGGTGGCCGAAGTGCTGTCGGCCGCGACCGACGCCGCAGGCCGCCGTCTCGAGCTCGTGAGCCTGCCGGCGCCCGAGACACTGCGCGACGAGGAGGGCTTCGTCGACTACAGCTACGTGAACCACCACCTCGTCAACGGCGGCGTGATGGCGTGCGCGTTCGGCGACCCGGCCGACGATCGGGCGATGTCGATCCTGCGCGACGCCTACCCCGGTCGCGAGGTGGTCGGCGTGGATGCCCGCCCCCTCTTCGCGCGCGGGGGCGGCATCCACTGCATCACGCAGCAGCAGCCGGCGCGGTCGTTCTGAGAAGCGCCCGCCTGCTCGCATCCGTAAACTGCCGCCTGAAGTGTCGATGACTCGAAGAAGAAGGCACACGTGACGGCATCACCTCGAGATCGGCCCGTGACCCGGACCGATGTCGCCAAGCTCGCAGGCGTGAGCTCTGCGGTGGTGAGCTATGTCGTCAATTCGGGCCCGAAGAACGTCGCACCCGAGACCCGCGAACGCGTGCTGAGTGCGATCGAGGAACTCGGATACCGGCCCAACGCCACCGCTCGAGCCCTGAAGCGCGGGGTGAGCGAGACCATCGGGCTGATCATCGCCGACATCACGAACCAGTTCTTCTCGGAGTATTCGCACGCCATCGAGCAGGCGGCCGCCGAGCGCGGACTCTCGGTCATCTTCACCAACTCGGCGCTCGCGGTCGCCACCGAGAGCGAGGTCATCTCGAAGATGGCGCTCCGCGGCGTCGATGGCCTGCTGCTCGCGAGCAACTTCGATGAGCCCGATCTGGATGTCGCCCGGGCGGCGGGCGTTCCCGTCGTCCTGCTCGACCGCTCGCTCCCGGTGCCCGGGCACGGCAGCGTCGGGACGAACTTCTTGCCGGCGTCGCGCACGGCCGTCGAGCACCTGATCTGGCACGGCCACAAGCGCATCGGCGTGGTCACCGGCTTCACCGGCGGGTCGACGACGGCCGACCGCGAACGCGGCTGGCGGGACGCGCTCGCCGGCGCGGGCCTGCCCCTGGGGCCGATGGTCCGCGCCCCGTTCTCGCGCGGTGGCGGGTTCGAGGCGGGCGTGCGCATGCTCGAGCTGGATCCCGCGGATCGTCCGACGGCCGTGTTCGCGCTGTCCGACGAGATGTCGATCGGCTTCATGAACGCCGTGCATCGCGCGGGATTGCGCATCCCCGAAGACATGGCGGTGGTCTCGTTCGACGGCTCGAGCGAATCCACCTTCAGCTGGCCGCCGCTGACTACGATGCGGCAGCCCGTTCGTGAGATGGCTCACGCCGCTGTCGAGCTGCTGGCCAGACGGGACGCGGCGAGTCACGTGCACTACACCTTCGACGCTCAGTTGATCGTGCGGCAGTCCTGCGGATGCCCGCTCACCCTCGAGCACATCTAGCGTCGATAACAGTTCGGCCACCGACACTTTCGTGTCTTGACGTACTCATCATCTACACGTGTATATTTGGCCGCGCCGGGCGATGTCGCGTCAGCCATAGCTCGATCGACGTTCACAGCATTTCTGATTACAAGGGAGTAAATCCGAATGGGCAATGAGAACATGGGTGCGTTCAGCCGGGCGACCGGCACCACCATGAGCCGTCGCGCTCTCGTCTCGGGCGCCGTGGGAATGGGCACGCTCGCGCTCCTGGCCGCGTGCACAGGAACCACCGGCGGCGGGGGCGGCTCCACCGCCTCGAAGACGCTGACCTTCGGGTCCGGCTCGTCGGACGACGTGCCAAAGCGCGCATACGCGGCGGTCGTCTCGGCTTTCCAGAAGAAGTCCGGCGACAAGGTCACGACCAACACGGTCGCCCACAACGACTTCCAGAACAACATCAACACGTACCTGCAGGGCAGCCCGGATGACGTGTTCACCTGGTTCGCCGGCTACCGGATGCGCTTCTACGCCAACAAGGGCCTCGTGGCGCCCATCGATGACGTGTGGAAGAAGATCGGCAGCGGATTCAGCGCCGGCCTCCAGCAGGCCTCGACCGGCGACGACGGCAAGAAGTACTTCGTGCCGAACTACAACTACCCGTGGGGCTTCTTCTACCGCAAGAGCGTCTGGGCGGCGAAGGGCTACGAGGTCCCCGCCAAGTTCGACGACCTCGTCGCGCTCGCGAAGAAGATGCAGGCCGACGGTCTGACCCCGATCGCGTTCGCCGACAAGGACGGCTGGCCGGCGATGGGCACCTTCGACTACATCAACATGCGCACCAACGGCTACAAGTTCCACATGGACCTGACGGCGCACAAAGAGTCGTGGGACCAGAAGAAGGTCAAGGACGTCTTCGACAACTGGAAGCAGCTGCTCCCGTACCAGTCGCCGGACGCCCTCGGTCTCACCTGGCAGGAGGGCGCGCAGGCGCTCGGCGCCGGGAAGGCCGGCATGTACCTGCTCGGCTCCTTCGTGACCCAGCAGTTCACCGACCCCGCGGTTCTGGCCGACATCGACTTCTTCCCGTTCCCGGAGATCGCTGTCGAGGGCACGGACTCGGTGGAGGCTCCGATCGACGGCCTCATGCTCACCAAGAAGGGCGGCGACAACCAGGCCGCTCGCGACTTCCTGGAGTTCATGGGTACGCCTGCGGGCCAGGAGGCCTACTTCTCGGTCGACACGTCCAACCTGATGACCGTCAAGGGTGCCGACACTTCGAAGTACTCCGACTTCAACAAGAAGCTGGCCGGAGTGATCGCCGACGCGAAGCACATCAGCCAGTTCTTCGACCGTGATGCGCTGCCGGCCATGGCGAACAACGTCATGATCCCGGCTCTTCAGGGATTCCTGAAGGACGGCACCATCGACACGGCCAACCTCGAGGCGCAGGCAAAAGCCCTCTACGCGGCCCAGTAGAAGACACTTATTTCATGACCGCTGCAGTTCGCATGGGCGAACGGGCACCGGAGGCGACGGAGCGGGGGCTCCGTCGCCTTCGGCGGCGTTACAGCCTGCTCAGTCGTCGCGACAAGATCGTGCTCACCGTCATGGTCGCGGTGCCCACGCTGATCCAGCTCGTGCTGGTCTGGATCCCGACGGTGCTCTCGATCCTGCTCTCCTTCGTGCGCTGGAACGGGCTCGCCTTCACCGACATCCGCCCGGCCGGCATCTCGAACTACCAGTACATCTTCACGACGTACCCGCAGTTCTGGCCGGCCCTGCAGCACAACGTCATCTGGTTGGCGTTCCTCGCGGTGATCGCGACCCCGCTGGGGCTGCTGCTCGCCGTGGTGCTCGACCAGAACATCCGTGGATCGCGCATCTACCAGAGCATCTTCTTCACCCCGGTGATGCTGTCGCTGGTGCTGATCGGCGTGATCTGGCAGTTGTTCTACTCGCAGAACAACGGTCTGCTGAACTTCTTGCTCGGCACCTCGGGCACACCGCGGGCAGCCGACTGGTTCGGCGATCCCCACCTCAACCTCTGGGCGGCGTTGATCGCCGCCACCTGGCGGCACGCCGGCTACGTCATGATCCTGTACCTGGCGGGCCTGAAGGGCGTCGACCCCTCGCTGCGCGAGGCGGCATCGCTCGACGGGGCCAACGCGTTCCAGAGCTTCTTCCGCGTGATCCTTCCGGTCATGCGCCCGATCAACATCGTCATCGTGGTCATCACGATCATCGAGTCGCTGCGCGCATTCGACATCGTGTACATCATCAACGGCGGCAAGAACGGCCTGGAGCTGATCAGTGCGCTCGTCATCCAGTTCCTGGTCGGCGAGGCGCAGGTGATCGGAATCGGTTCGGCCCTCGCCGTGGTGCTGCTGGTGATCTCGCTGGTGCCGATCATCATCTACCTCAGCCGCACATTCACGAGGAATCAGTCATGACAGCATCGCTGGCGACGAGCGCGCCCGCCGAGCGGCCACTCGCTCGGACGACGAAGAAGCAGCGGCCGAAGTACGGGACGCACCTGTTCCTTCTCGTCATGTCGGTGCTCTGGCTGATCCCCCTCGTCTGGGCGATCTTCACCTCGCTCCGGCCGAAGGCAGACACCGACAAGTACGGGTACTTCAGCTTCGGCGGCGCGTTCAACTTCGACAACTTCGTTCAGGCGTGGAACCAGGGCGGATTCGCGACCTACTTCGGCAACTCGGTGATCATCACCGTGCCGACGGTGATCCTGACCCTGTTGTTCGCGTCGATGATGGCGTTCGCGGTGTCGCGCTTCAGCTGGAAGTTCAACATCACGCTGCTGATCATGTTCACCGCAGGCAACCTGCTGCCCCCGCAGGTGCTCGCCGCTCCGCTGTTCGAGATGTTCAAGCACTTCAACCTGCCGTACAGCGTCAGCGACTCCGGCAACCTGCTGAACACCTACACCGCGGTCATCGCCGTCGACACCGCGTTCCAGATTGGATTCTGCACCTTCGTGCTGTCGAACTACATGAAGGCGCTCCCGCACGATCTGACCGAGGCGGCGTTCGTCGACGGGGCGGGGGTGTGGCGTCAGTACTGGGCGATCATCATGCCCCTGACGCGTCCGGCGTTCGCCGCGCTCGGCACCCTCGAAGTGATCTGGATCTACAACGACTTCTTCTGGCCGTTGCTCTTGATCCAGAGCGGCAACCGCTTGCCCATCACCACCGCCATCCACAACCTGCAAGGGCAGTTCTTGTCGAATTACAACCTCTTGGCCGCGGGCGCGATCATCACGATCATCCCGACGCTGATCATCTACATCGTGCTGCAGAAGCAGTTCGTCGCCGGCCTCACTCTCGGGGCCAGCAAGGGATGAGTCTGGAGCGGTTGAGCAGGCTCCTGTCCGACGACGGAACGCCTCGCATCGGGTTCGGCGGCGATTACAACCCGGAGCAGTGGGATCCCTCCGTCTGGGCCGAAGACGTCGCGCTGATGAAGGAGGCCGGCGTCAATCTCGTGAGCGTCGGCATCTTCTCGTGGGCGCTCCTCGAGCCCACCGAAGGGGTCTACGAGTTCGGCTGGCTGGATCGGGTGCTCGATCTGCTGCACGAGTCGGGGATCCGCGTCGACCTGGCGAACGCCAGCGCGTCGCCGCCGCCGTGGTTCTCGCACAAGTACCCGGAGTCCCTTCCCGTCACCGTGTCGGGCGTGCGTCTCGGGTACGGGTCGCGACAGGCGTTCTGCGGGTCGAATCCCGACTACCGTCGTGCGGCGGCTGCGCTGACGACGAAGATCGCCGAGCGGTACTCCTCGCACCCCGCGGTCGTCATGTGGCACGTGCACAACGAGTACGGCTGCCACAACCAGCCCTGCTACTGCGACATCTCGGGCAAGGCCTTCCAGGTCTGGCTCGAGAAGAAGTACGTCACGATCGACGCGCTCAACGAGGCATGGGGCACGGCGTTCTGGTCGCAGCACTACTACTCGTTCGACGAGATCACGCCGCCGCGGCAGTCCGGGGCGAGCGTCAACACCTGTCAGGTGCTCGACTTCTCGCGCTTCTCGTCCGACGAGCTGCTCGACTGCTTCAAGGCCGAGGCGGCGATCCTGCGGGCGCACTCGCCGCATCCGGTCACGACCAACTTCATGGGCTTCTCGATGGGGCTCCACCGCCCGATCGACTACTGGAAGTGGTCGGCCGAGATGGACATCGTCTCGAACGACCACTACCTGATCGCCGCGGATCCGCGCGGCTACCAGGAGCTCGCGATGACCGCCGACTTCATGCGCGGCCTGACCGCCGGTGACCCGTGGATGCTGATGGAGCATTCGACGTCGGCCGTCAACTGGCAGCCGCGCAACCGGGCCAAGGCGCCGGGCGAGATGCTGCGCAACAGCATGCAGCACGTCGCGCGCGGGGCCGATGCCTGCCTCTTCTTCCAATGGCGCGCCTCTGTGGCGGGCACCGAGAAATTCCACTCGGCGATGGTGCCGCACGGCGGATCGTCGATCGCCAAGTGGCGCGAGGTCGTGGAACTCGGCCGCTCTCTGCAGGCCATCTCCGAGATCGTCGGATCGCGGGTCGCGCAGCCGTCGGTCGCGATCATCCACGACACCGACGCCCGCTGGGGCAACGAGCTCAGTGACCACCCGAGCGTGGATGTCGACGTCATCGCCGAGACCCGTCGCTGGCACTCGGCGCTGCTGTCGATGGGGGTGACCAGCGATATCCATCGCTCGACCGACGATGTGAGCGCATACGACGCCGTCATCGTTCCGTCTCAGTACCTGATGACGCTGGCCGGAGTCGACAACCTCACCCGCTTCGTCGAGGAGGGCGGATCGCTGGTCGTCACCTACTTCTCGGGGATCGTGGATGAAGACGACCACCTGCATCCGGGAAAGTACCCGGGCGCCTTCGCGAGCCTGCTCGGTGTGGCGATCGAGGAGTTCTTCCCGCTGATGGAAGGCGAGCAGGTCGAGCTGACCCGGTTCGGACCGGGGCGGGTCTTCAGCGAGTTCGGCACGGTCACCTCCGCCGAGGTGCTCGCGTCGTATGCGAGCGGACCCACGGCCGGGTCGCCCGCGGTCACGCGGCGCAAGGTCGGCACGGGCTCCGCCTACTACGTGGGCACCGCCCTCGACCGCGCGGGCATGCGCGAGTTCCTCGAGCTCGTCGACATCGCGCCGCCGCCGGCCTTCGCGCGGGGCGCTTCTGACGACGTCGAGATCGTCGAGCGCAGCTCGGGCGACCAGAGCTGGGTCTTCGTGATCAACCACGGCGCTGAGCCGACCGATGTCGAGATCTCGGGAGTCGAACTGCTCTCGGGCACCGCGGCCGAGGGCTCGCTGCGGGTCGAGGCCGGTCGCGTCGCCGTGGTGAGGGTCTCTACCTCGTGACCTTGCTCACCTTGCGTGGCGGAACGTCCGCGCTCCTTCTCGACCTCTCGGGACCCGTTCCGGCCGTCGTCCACTGGGGCCGCGACCTCGGCAGCGACCCCACCATCCCGATGGGGCTCGGGAATCCGATTCCGCACTCGAACTACGACGCGCCGTTCACGCTCGAACTGTTCCCCCAGGCATCCAGCGGATGGCGGGGTCGTCCGGCGCTGTCGGGTCACCGACCCGACGGGCGCGGATTCTCGCCGGCGTTCGTCACGACCGGTCACAGGCAGGACGGCGGCGAGGCCTCGATCACGATGGTCGCCGCAGAAGAGAAGCTCTCGCTGACCATCCAGCTGTCGATGAGCCAGGAGGGCATGCTCCGGATCCGCCACCAGCTCACCAACGACGCCGACGAACCGTACGAGCTCGACGCGCTGAACGTCACCCTGCCCGCCGGCCAGGCGGCCGAGGAGGTGCTCGACCTGACCGGCCGCTGGAACCGGGAGCAGCATCCCCAGCGCCAGTCCCTGAGGTTCGGCACCTGGCTGCGCGAGTACCGGCACGGCCGCACCGGGCACGACAGCTCGGCTCTGACCATGGTCGGCTCCGCGGGATTCTCGAACCGGAGCGGCGAGGTCTGGGCCACCCACTTCGGCTACAGCGGCAATCGCGTGACCTTCGTCGAACGCACCCAGGCGGCGACCGCCATGCTCGGCTCGGGCGAACTGTTCCAGCCCGGCGAGCTGGTGCTGGGTCCCGGCGAGAGCTATCAGACTCCGTGGGTGTACGCGGTGCACTCGACCACCGGGATCGATGGTGTCTCGGAGGTCTTCCACGAGTGGATCCGCGCGCGCCCCTCGCATCCGCGTTCGCCACGGCCAGTGGTGCTCAATACCTGGGAAGCCGTGTACTTCCGGCACGACCTGGACACGCTCCTCGACCTGGCACGCGCGGCCGCGGCACTGGGTGTCGAGCGTTTCGTGCTCGACGACGGGTGGTTCCGCGGGCGCCGCAACGATCACGCCGGCCTCGGCGACTGGACGGTCGACCCGAACGTCTGGCCGTCGGGCCTCACCCCGCTGATCGACGGCGTGATCCGGCAGGGCATGCAGTTCGGGCTCTGGGTCGAGCCCGAGATGGTCAACGAGGACTCCGACGTCATCCGGGCCCATCCCGACTGGATCAGCGGACCGGGCACGCACATCCCTGCCGAATGGCGGCACCAGCAGGTCATCGACCTGGCCAACCCGGATGCCTGGCAGTACGTGTTCGACCAGCTCGACGCGCTGCTGACCGAGAACCGGATCTCGTACCTCAAGTGGGACCAGAACCGCGACCTGGTCGAGATGGGCCACGACGGCCGTCCCTCGACGCATCGCCAGACCGAGGCCGCGTACCGGCTCTTCGACGAGCTGAAGCGCGCGCATCCCGATGTCGAGATCGAGAGCTGCTCGTCGGGCGGCGCCCGAGTGGACCTCGGCATCCTCGAGCGGACGGACCGCGTCTGGGCGTCCGACAGCAACGACGCGCTCGAGCGCCAGACCATCCAGCGCTGGACCCACGCGCTCCTGCCCCTCGAGCTCATCGGCGCCCACATCGGACCGACGCATTCGCATACGACCGGGCGGACCCACTCCCTGTCGTTCCGGGCCATCACCGCCCTGTTCGGCCACTTCGGCATCGAGTGGGACGTGCGTGCGCTCAGTGAGGCCGACCACGACCAGCTGCGGCAGGCGGTCGCGCTGTACAAGCAGCACCGACCGCTTCTGCATTCGGGGGTCGCGGTGCACGCCGATCTGCGGGATGAGGCGTACCGGGTGCAGGGCGTCGTCGCGCGGGACGGCGCCGAGGCGCTGTACTCCTTCGCGTGCCTGCGCACGCCCGACGACGAGATCCCGGGGAACATCACGCTGCCCGGACTCGACCGGGATCGGGTCTACCGCGTCAGCATCGTGTTCCCGACCGGCAAGCTCCCGGTGGAGCAGCACGGGGTGCTCCCCTGGACCGCGGATGCCCTGGTCGCCTCGGGTGTGTACCTGAGCGAGGTCGGCATCCCGATGCCGATCCTGCTGCCCGAGGCCGCGATCCTGGTGCACGTCACCGAAGCGGACCGCCCGGGCGACTAGGGTCGCCTGCGTGTCGCCTCGAATCGCATCCCCTCGGCGGGCGATTCTGTGGGCGGCGATCGGTGCGGTCGTCGTCGCGGTTTTTGTCGTGCTGGCCCTGGTGGTCTCGCGCCCCGCGGTCCCGGATCGGATCACGCTGAGCCCGCCGGCCGCGGCGGGCCTCGCGGCCACCCCGCCGATGGGCTGGAACAGCTGGAACCACTTCGGCTGCGATGTCGATGCCGAGCTCGTCGAACGCACGGCCGATGCGATGGCGGCCAACGGGATGCAGAAGCTCGGCTACACCGCGGTCAACATCGACGACTGCTGGATGGCGCCGCAGCGTGACCCGCACACCGGCGAGCTGGTGCCGGACCCGGTCAAGTTCCCGCAGGGCATGGCGGCCGTCGCCGACTACTTGCACGCGCGCGGCTTCACCCTCGGCATCTACGAGGACGCGGGCACCCGGACCTGCGCGGGGTTCCCCGGCAGCCTCGGCCACGAGCGGCTCGACGCCCGCACCTTCGCCCACTGGGGGGTCGACACCCTCAAGTACGACAACTGCAACCACGGCGCGCTGACGACGACCGCCCAGTACATCGCGCGCTACCGTGCGATGAGCGACGCACTCCGGGCCACCGGGCGGCCCATCTTCCTCGCCATCTGCGAGTGGGGAGTGCATGATCCATGGACCTGGGCCCGGGGCATCGGACAGTCCTGGCGCACCACCCACGACATCAAAGACAGCTACGCCTCGATGCTCGCGATCTTCCAGCAGAACGTGCACCTGGCGGCGTACGCGGGGCCGGGTGGCTGGAACGACCCCGACATGCTCGAGATCGGCAACGGCGGGATGACGCCGACCGAGCAGCGCACCGAGTTCACCCTGTGGGCCGCGATGGCCGCGCCTCTCATCGCGGGAGCCGACATCCGAACCCTCAACCCGGCCGATCTGGCGATCTACTCGAACGCGGAGGCGATCGCGATCGATCAGGACGCCCGGGGCGCCCAGGCGGTGCCGATTGCGCAGGTCGGCAAGCCGGCCGGCGCGGGCGGGCTCTGGGTGCTCAGCAAGCCCCTCGCCGACGGGGGCCGCGCGGTCGTCCTGTTCAACTCGACGGATTCGCCGCAGGTCATGTCGACAACCGCCTCCGCGGTCGGACTTCGGGGCTCGCGGTTCGAGATCCACGACGTGTGGGCCGCGACGAACCTCACGAGCTCGGGCGCGATCAGCGCGACGCTCGCCCCCCACGAGGCGGCGTTCTTCCGGATCACGACTCAGGCACCGTAGAGGCGCCATGCGATTCACCGAACGGAAGGCGCGGCGCGGTCTCCACGCACGCAGCCCGGGCGACGGCGGCGGTACGGTACCTCTGGAAGCGGTGACGGAGAGGTGACGCAGAGTGCCAGAGGCTGAGGAGCCGGCTCGCCGCAAGGCGCCCACTCTCTACGACGTCGCCCGCCTGGCCGGCGTCTCGCACCAGACCGTGTCGCAGGTCGTCAAGTCGGGTCCCAACGTGAAGCCCGAGACGCGCCGCCGCGTCGAGGCGGCGGTCGCACAACTGAATTACACGCCGAACATGGCTGCTCGCACCCTGGCCACCGCGAAGTCCCATCGCATCGGCGCCCTCTTCTTCGATCGCTACGACGAGGTCGGCCCGACCCGCACCATGCAGGCGGCCGTCGACCACGCGAGGGATGCCGGATACCTCGTCGACATCGTCGGACTCGATCCGCGCAGTCCGACCCGCATCGACAGCGCCGTCGATCTCGTGCTCCAGGCGGGGGTGGCGGGCATTCTGGTGTTCGCGCCCGCCGCAGAAGTCATCGACGCCGTCCGGCAGCACGACATCCCCGTGCCGGTGGAGTTCGAGTCGATCGCCGCCTCTGCGACGACCGGACCTCGCACGGGCACCAGGATGGCGACCGAGTACCTGGCAGACCTGGGCCACCGTCGCTTCGTCCACATCGCCGGGCCCGGGTCGTGGGTGCCCGCACAGCACCGAGCGCGACAGTTCCACGCCGTCGTCGACGAGCGAAAGCTGGTTTCGGTCGCGGAGTTCGAGGGCGACTGGAGTTCGCGCTCGGGCTACGAGGCGGGACTTCGGATGCCCCTGGACCAGGGCATCACGGCGATCGTCGTCGCCAACGACCAGATGGCGCTCGGCGTCCTGAAGGCCCTGAAGCAACGCGACGTCCGCGTTCCGCAGGACATCAGCGTGATCGGGTTCGACGATATTGCCGAGGCGGCCTACTTCGAGCCGGCGCTCACCACGATCTCGAACGACTTCGAGGGGCAAGGCCGCGTGGCGATGGATGCCCTGCTCTCGTCGATCGATCCCAGTCGGCCACGTCATGTCGAGTCGAGCCGCGATCCGGTACTGATCGTGCGCGAATCGACGAGGGCCCCGGTCTAGGCAGCTCGCGTCACGGCAACATTCGCATATCGTGTCTTCTGAGCGCTCAGAAATGCTGCTATCGTCTGTGCAACCTAGTTCTTAGCGCTCAGAAAATGGAGCGCCCTCGACAACGGAGTCCAGCAGGCGTGAACGTCCCAGCACCCCGCACACCCGATTTCTCGGGGATCCTCTTCGGAGCCGCGTACTACGCGGAGTATCAGCTCACCGACCGCATGGACGAGGATCTCGACCTGATGGCCGCGGCCGGCTTCACTGTGATCCGGGTGGGGGAGTCGGTTTGGTCGACGTGGGAGCCGCGCGACGGCGAGTTCGATCTCGAGTGGCTGCTCCCGGTGCTCGACGGGGCCGCCGCCCGCGGCATCGGTGTGGTCCTCGGGACGCCGACGTACGCCATCCCGCCCTGGCTGCAGGTCAAACACCCCGAACTGGCTGGACACGCCGCGACGGGCGTGCCGAAGCCGTGGGGCTCGCGCCAGGAGGTCGACTATTCGCAGCCGCTGTTCCGCAGTTATGCCGAGCGGATCATCCGTGCCGTGGTGTCACGCTACGCGGGGCACCCGGCGGTGATCGGGTTCCAGGTCGACAACGAGCCCGGGTCGTTCGCGTTCCACAATCCGCTCGCGTTCGAGGAGTTCGTCGAGCGGCTGCAGCGCCACTACGGTGACGTCGACACGCTCAATCGCGAGTGGGGTCTCACGTACTGGTCTCACCGGATCGCGGAGTGGGCCGAACTCTGGGCGCCGGACGGCAACTCATTGCCGCAGTACGACCTCGCCTGGCGCCGATACCAGGCTGATCTCACCACCGAGTTCATCGCCTGGCAGGCGTCGATCGTGCGGGAGTACTCGAGCGCCGAGCAGTTCGTGATGACCTGCATCCAATACCCCCAGCCGACCCAGCATGACGTGCAGCTCACGGCCGCGCTCGACGTGACCGCCGCCAATCCGTACTACGGGATGCAGGACCATCTCGCGCTCGCCAAGGATCTCTCGGGCGCGCCCACCTGGTGGTCGACCGGCGTCTGGGGCCTGATGCGGCAGGCGGATCGGGCCTGGGCTTCGAAGCAGCAGCGCTATCTGGTCACCGAAACCAATGCGCAGTCGATCTCGGGTGCTGAGCAGAACTACCCCGGCTATCCCGGACAGCTGCGATTGGCTGCGCTGGCCCTCATCTCGCGCGGCGCCGCGATGATCGAGTACTGGCAGTGGCAGACCATGAACTACGGCACCGAGACCTACTGGGGCGGAGTGCTGCCGCACAGCCAACGACCCGGCCGGGTGTATCACGAGGTGGCCGAGGTCGGCGCCTTGCTGAAGGCCCTCGGGGGCGCCCTCGACGGCTTCGTTCCGGATGCGGACATCACCCTGGTGTACTCCACCGAGAGCAAGTGGGCCTTCGAGTTCACGCCACCCCTGCACACGGCCGACCTGCTCCCGGACAGGGCCGCGTACGCGACGATCTTCGACGCCTTCCATCGGGGCGTGATCGAGAGCGGTGCGCAAGCCCGCATCGTGCACACCAGTCAGTTCGGGACGGATCCGACCGTGTTCGCCACCGAGCATCCCGTGCTCGTCGTTCCAGCGCTGTACATCACCACCGACGACGAGCTCGCCTTCCTGCGCGACTACGCGGTCGCCGGAGGCCACCTGGTGCTCGGCATCCGAACGGCCTACGCCGACGATGAGGCTCGCGCTCGCGTGGATGTCGCGCCACCCACCCTCGCAGGACCAGCCGGGGTCTGGTACGAGGAGTACTCCAATCTCGATTCGTCCGTCGGGGTCAGGGGAACCGCCGCGTTCGCGGCGTCCGCGGGTGCTGGGGCTACGCGGTGGCTCGATCTTCTGCGGCCTGATGGAGCCGAAGCCGTCCTGGGCTACGACCACCCCGAGTTCGGCCGCTTCCCGGCGATCACGACACGGGCCGTCGGCGCGGGTCGCATCAGCTACGTCGGCACGGTGCCCAACCCGGTGCTGGCTGCCGATATCGCGCAGTGGCTCGTGGCCGAGCCGATCGCGGCCGGCTGGATCAGAAGCGCCACCGTAACGGTCGCCTCCGGTCGCGCCGCGGCAGGAAGGCGGCTCTGGTTCATCAGCAACTGGAGTTCTGAGGCCGCCACAGTGACGGCTCCGCACGCGGTCACCGACGCGGTCTCGGGCGAGTCGATCGCCGCCCACCACACTTTCTCGCTCGAACCCTGGGCTTCCCTGGTCCTGGTCGACGAGTAGGGGGCAGTCGTTGCTGACTGCTCCGACATCACAAAAGGAAAGGCACATGAGAACACGAGCATCAAGAACAGCAGTGGCGCTGGGCGCGGGTTTGTTGGCGACGGCACTCATCCTCACGGGCTGCACCCCGGGCACGTCGACCACCCCCTCGGCCGCCACCGTCAGCCAGGCGGAGATCGACAAGGCCATGAACACGCCGACCAACCTGACCTTCTGGACCTGGGTGCCCAACATTCAGGACCAGGTCGACTTGTTTGAGAAGAAGTACCCGAAGATCCACGTCAAGGTCGAGAACGTCGGCCAGGGGCTCGATCACTACGCCAAGGTCCGCACGGCATCGAAGGCCGGCAACGGTCCCGACGTGGTTCAGCTCGAGTACCAGTTCATCTCGTCGTTCGCTCTGAGCGGTGAGCTGGCCGATCTCACGCCTTATGGCGCGAAAGACATCGCGAAGGACTACGTGCCGTGGGTCTGGAAGCAGGGTGTCGCCAACGGCAAGGTCCTGGCGATCCCGCAGGACTCGGGCCCGTTGGGCAACCTGTACCGCGAGGACATCCTGACGGCGGCGGGGATCACGACACCGCCGGCCACGTGGGACGACTACAAGACCGCCGCTGAGGCCGTGCGCTCGAAGACCACCTCCTACATTTCGAACATGGCACCGAACCAGGGCGCCGGGTGGCTCGGGCTGTTGTGGCAGGCAGGCGTCAAGCCCTTCACCTATGACGGCAAGAAGGGCGTCACGATCCACGTGAACAGCCCGGAGGCGAAGAAGGTGATGGCGTACTGGCAGGACATGATCCAGAAGGATCTCGTCTCGACCGATCCGGACTTCACCGATGCGTGGTACCAGGGCCTCAACCAGGGCAAGTACGCCGGCTGGTTGACTGCCGCGTGGGCTCCGGTCTTCCTCTCCGGTGCCGCCGCCGACACCTCGGGCAAGTGGCGCGCAGCACCGCTGCCGCAGTGGGACCCGAGCAAGCCGGCGTCGGGTAACTGGGGTGGTTCGGCGGACGCCGTGCTGAAGACCTCGAAGCACCCGATCGCGGCCTACGAGCTGGCGAAGTGGATCAACAACGCGCACGAACCTGCGCTGCTCTTCGCGACCAAGCAGCACTTCTTCCCGACGGCGACCTCGGTGCTGGAGGACCCGAAGTTCGTCGGTGACCAGCCCGACTTCTACGGCGGGCAGAAGGTCAATGAGTTGTTCGCCGGCATCTCCAAGACGGTCGACCCCGACTGGCAGTGGCTGCCGTTCATGGAGTTCGCGTACACGAACTTCAATGAGACCTTCGGCGCCGCCGTCGCCTCCCACGGCGACCTCTCTGCGGGTCTCGATGCTTGGCAGAAGGCGCTTGTCGACTACGGAACCCAGCAGGGCTTCACGGTCAACGGTTAGCAACCCGGCGGCCCGGGGATCCACCCCGGGCCGCCGCCTCCGAACCATCCCTGAGCGAAGGAGCTCGAGTTGACCAACAGGATCCAGCGCAAGCTGCACCTCGCCGCCTACGCGTTCGTCCTCCCCTTCTTCGTCGTATTCGCGGCGATGCTCGTCGCGCCGCTCTTCTATTCGGGCTACCTGAGCCTCTTCGCTCATCGCCTCGTCGGTGGCGTGAGTTTCGTGCTCTTTGAGAACTACCTGCGCGCGTTCCAGGATCCCGGCTTCCTCGCCGGGCTCGGGCGCACCGCGCTCGTCCTCGTGATCCAGGTGCCCATCATGCTCGGGCTGGCACTGTTCTTCGCGCTCGCGCTCGACTCCGGTCGAGCTCGTGGCAGCAAGGCGTTGCGGCTGCTCATCTTCTTGCCGTACGCGGTGCCCGGCGTGGTCGCCGTGCTCATGTGGGGCTACCTCTACGGGCAGCAGTTCGGGCTCATCGCCCAGATCACCCGCGGCCTCGGGCTGCCCGCGCCCGACTTGCTGTCGGACTCGAACATTCTGTTCTCGATCATGAACATCATCACGTGGACGTACGTCGGCTACAACATGATCGTCATGTACTCGGCGCTCAAGTCGATTCCCGCCGAGCTGTACGAGGCTGCAGAGATAGACGGGGCGAGCCAGTTCCAACTCGCCTGGAGCGTGAAGATTCCCGCGATTCGGCCGGCCATCATCCTGACCCTCATCTTCTCGGTGATCGGGAGCTTTCAGATCTTCAACGAACCGAGCCTGCTGTTGGAGCTGGCGCCCACCGCGATCACGCAGTCGTTCACGCCCAACTTCTACGCATACAACCTCGCGTTCGTGAACCAGGACACCAACTATGCGGCGGCGATCGCGTTCCTCCTCGGCTTCGTCATCATGATCGTGTCGTACGTCGTGCAACTGAGCACCCAGAGAAGGGAGCGCCTGTCGTGACCGCCCAGGCGACCGTTCCGGCGACAGTCCGGCGGCGCAAGCACTACAACCCCGAGACGCGCCGTAGCAACCTGCTCACGGTGGTCATGTGGGTGTGTGTGGCCTACTTCATCCTGCCGCTGATCTGGCTCTTCATCTCCGCCACGAAAGACAACCCCGACCTGTTCTCGACGTTCGGGCTGTGGTTCGGCCACGACTTCAACCTGTTCGCGAACATCGCCGACGTGTTCACCTTTGGCGGCGGGATCTATTCTCGTTGGGCTCTGAACACCATCCTGTACGCGGGCGTGAGTGCCATCGGTGCGAGCGTGATCGCCACGATGGCGGGGTACGCGTTCGCGAAGTACCAGTTCCCCGGCTCCAAGGCGCTGTTCAGCGTCACCCTGGGCGCGATCATGATCCCGCTCACCGCGCTGGCGATCCCGACCTATCTTCTGTTCTCCTCGGCCGGCCTCACCAACACGCCGTTGGCTGTCATCCTGCCGTCGCTCGTCAGTCCGTTCAGCGTGTTCCTGATGCGCGTGTACGCGGCCGATGCGGTACCCGATTCGCTCGTCGAGGCCGCACGAATGGATGGCGCGGGCGAGTTCCGCATCTTCTGGCAGGTCGCCGTTCGTCTTCTGGGCCCGGGCATCGTGACGGTCATGTTGTTCACCCTCGTCGCGACGTGGAACAACTACTTCCTGCCGCTCATCATGCTCAATAGCGGCGAGCTCTACCCGCTCACGGTGGGCCTCGCGCAGCAAGAGTCGACGTCGGCCGCCGGTGGTGGAGCGCAGGCGTTGTTCTCGACCGTGATCACCGGATCGGTCGTGTCGATCATCCCGCTGATCATCGCCTTCCTGTACTTGCAGCGGTACTGGCAGACCGGCCTCGCGACCGGCGGCGTGAAGGGCTGAGAACCATCCATGACGAACTCGACGACTCCGAGAGCCGTGGCGTGCACATCCGCGAGATCTGAGCTGGTCGGCGATGTCCCAGACCGATGTCGTGCTCCAGGGCATCCGAGCCATGGTCATCGGCGGTCAGCTGAGCGCGGGATCGCAGCTGCCGGTCGAGAGCGAGCTCTGCCAGGCCCTGGGAGTGTCACGTGGGTCGCTTCGCGAAGGCGTGCGAGCCCTCTGCATCATGGGCGTGCTGGAGACCCGGCGCGGAGCCGGAACCTTTGTGAGCTCGCTCGATTCCCGCTTGCTGCTCGCGCCCATGGCGTTCCTGGTGGACCTGCAGACGGCAGAACAGCGCGACAACCTGCTCGCGGTGCGGCGTGTGCTGGAGTCGGAGGCCGCCGGACGGGCCGCCCTGACCATCACCCCCGAGCGGCTTGCCGAGGCGAGCGCCGCGCTCGAGGGGGTCCGCACCCACGTGTTCTCCCACCAGCTTGTCGACTACGAGATGATCATGGATGCGAGCGCCGTGTTCCACCGCGTCGTGGCCCAGGCCTCGGAGAGCCCGGCGCTCTCCGCGCTTGTCGAGGCTCTCAGTGACAGGGCGGTGACGGCGCGAAGCGCGATCGGGGTGCACGATATGAAGCAGGCACGGCGAACATTCGAACGCCACGCGTCGATCCTGGACGCGCTGAAGCAACGCGACCCCGATCGAGCTCGGCTGTTGATGAGCCTCCATCTGCTCGATGTCCAGGACCCCAGCGAGATGGCGTTCGGATGACGAGAGACTGGCTGAGACGAATCGGGCAGACACGGCTGACCACCTCGGCCATCATCGCGGGCGCGTCGCCGCTGGGCTCGATGCCTCATCTCTACGGCTATGGCGTCAATGAATCTGAGGCGGTGGAGTTCGTCCGCGCCCTCCTGCAGAGCCCCATCCGTGCGATCGACACCTCCAACAACTACGGCGATGGAGCCAGCGAACGTCGGATCGGGCACGCGATCATGTTGGCCGGCGGAGTTCCCGCTGACTTCTCGGTGATCACGAAGGTCGACTCGGCCGGGGGGGACTTCTCGGGCAGGCGTGTGCGGGAGTCATTCCGAGAAAGCAGGGAGCGACTGGGCGTGCAGGGCGTTCCGTTGCTGTTCCTGCACGATCCCGACGCGTTCGACTTCGATGACATGGCTGCCGCTGGCGGCGCCGTCGACGCACTCCTCCAGCTTCGTGAGGAGGGTCTTGCCGGCTCGATCGGGGTCGCGACGGGCGACACGCGGCTGCTGCACCGCTACCTCGACCTCGGCGTGTTCGATGTGATCCTGTGCCACAACCGTTTCACCCTCGTCGATCGGAGCGCCGACGAGCTCTTCTCTCGCGCGGTCGCCATGGGGGTGGGGGTTCTGAACGCAGCGGTCTTCGGCGGTGGCATCCTCGCGCGGCCTCGCGAATCGACGAACTACTCGTACGGGCCGGCCCGTCGCGAGCTCCTGGAGGCGATCGCCGCCATGGATGCCGTGTGCGCACGGGCGGGGATCGAGTTGGCGACGGCGGCGCTCCAGTTCTCGCTTCGCGACCCCCGGATCGACGCGACGGTCGTGGGAATGACGAGTGAACGCAGGATCTCGAGTCTCATCGCCTCGGCAGGGGTGGACATCCCGGACGCCGTGTGGGATGAGCTGAGTGATCTCCTCCCCCCTGCTTCCACCTGGCTGGATGCCCGCGACTGACGCCGGACGCCATTGCATCATTCATCACATGTATGATCTAATATGAAAGCCGCCAGAGTAGGTGGCCGTAGTCGTCAAGGACGTCGACAAGAAAAGGACGCGACAATGTCATCACAGCAACGCCGCTTCACCCGAACCCCCCGTGCGCTGGGACTGCTTGCAGCCGCAGCGACCGTTGCGCTCCTCGCAGCTGGTTGCAGCTCCGGCGGTGGCGGCAACTCCAACTCCCCGTACGGATTCAAGGCAGCCAAGCAAGACCCGAAGAGCGCCATCACCATCCTGGTGGACGCTGACCGCTCGGCCATCGCCAAGGCATTCCAGACGGATCACCCCGAGTACAAGGTGAACATCCAGACCTACGACGGAAACGCCGGTGGCACCAACTCGTTCCAGACGAAGATCTCGCTAGCCGACAAGGCAGGCTCCGGCTGGCCGGACGTGGTGTGGTCTGGACAGGTGAACGACGCCAGCTGGGCCGCTGTCGGCAAGAACGGCGCGCAGGCCTTCGCCGCACCGCTCGACGAGGGCGTCATCTCGAAGAAGTGGCTCGACGGCTACACCAAGGGCGCCGAAGACCCGGTGACGGTCAACGGCCACATCTACGGTGTCCGCGACAACCTGGCCCCGGTGGTGTTCTGGTACAACAAGACCCTGTTCGACCAGTTCGGCTACAAGATCCCCGAGACCTGGGAGGACTACCAGGCCCTCGGCGACAAGCTCGCGGCCGAGCACCCCGGGTACACGTTGGGCACCATCGGTGACTCGTTCACCGCGACGCTGACCGACTTCTGGTCCGCTCAGGCGCCCATCTACACGGTCAAGGGCAAGACGTTCACGGCCGACTTCTCGGACACGCACACCAAGAAGATGGTCGCCCTGCTCGACCACATGCTCGCCAACAAGAGCATCAACACCGTGGGGATGTTCACCCCCGACTTCGCGAAGGTCGACAAGGGCAAGCTCCTCGGAATCCCCGGTCCGACCTGGTTCACGGGGGCGATCTTCGCCAAGGGCGCCGCGCTCGACGGACAGCCGGGCGAATGGGGAGCGGGCATGCCGCTGCACTGGGCCGGCGAGCCCATCGCCACCGGCAACGTGGGTGGTGGCTTCTGGTACGGCTCGAGCCACTCGAAGAACCTCAAGGCCGAGGCTGCGTTCCTGCAGTACGCGGTCGCGGGACCGCAGTCGGTCAAGCTGATCACGGGTCTGCCGGCGTACGCCTCCACGGCGAGCGCTTGGCTCGACGCGCAGGTCAGTGGCGGCTTCTGGGCTGACTCGGACAAGTTCAAGGACGTCGTCAACACGGCGGCTACCCACATCTGGCCGGGCTGGGGCGCGACGCTGTCGTTCAGCTCCGAGCCGGCATGGAATGAGATCGTGGCTCCGGCTCTCGCCAAGGGTCAGACGATCGCCTCGACCGTCGATGCGTGGAAGAAGCGCTACGAGAACGACGCTCAGGTCAACGGCTACACGGTCAAGTAGAGAAGGCACTCTCATCTCTACTGATCTCACGTCCCCCGCTGCCGTCCCGTCACAGGGGCGGCAGCGGGGGGCAACCCTCCGTCATCCGCAGCGGCGACTGGGCGCGCAGACCGTCATCGGTTACGCGTTCTCGAGTGGCTACCTGCTCTTCCTCCTGGCCTTCGGTATCGGGCCGATGCTCTACGCGCTGTACCTGTCGTTCACCGCGAACGGCGCCTTCGCCGGAGTCGACAACTTCGTCCGGGTCTTCCACGACTTCCGATTCCTGCCCGCCGTGCAGCACGTGGCCCTGTTCGTGGTCGTCTGGCTGGTGACCCTGATCGTGCTGGTCACGATCCTGGCGCTCGTGGTCCACGCGGTGCGCACGAGGTGGCTGTCCGCGACATCGCGCTTCCTGTTCTACATCCCCGGGGCGCTCGCCGGCTCGGCCAGCGTCTTGCTCTGGCTGTTCATGCTCACCCCGAGCGTCAGCCCGGTGGCGGGGCTCCTCAATGCGCTCGGACTCAAGAGCTTCACCCAGATCGTGTCCCTGGAGAACCTTCCGGTGGTCTTCACCATCGTCGCGTTCTGGACGGGTGCCGGCGGATGGATCATCATCATGTACGGCGCGCTGAATACGATCTCGAACGACGTGATGGAGGCCGCGCGCATCGACGGAGCCGGGCCCATCAAGACGGCCTGGTACATCCAGATCCCGTTGATGCGCAAGTGGATCGCCTACATGGCCATCGTCTCGCTCGCCGGTGGAACGCAATTGTTTGTCGAGCCCAAGATCCTCAACCTCGCGAGCCGGGGCGTCGTCCCGCAGGAATACTCGCTCAACCAGCTCGCCTACACGATCGCGTTCGGTCCCCAGGCGGACTTCAACGGTTCGGCAGCGATTTCGATCGTTCTGCTGGTCGTGGCCATGGGCCTTTCCGCCATCTTCGTGTTCCGAGGAGGACTCTTTGACCGCGACTAATCTGCGCGTCGTCCCTGCGGCGCCCGCTCCGGCTCGCTGGCTCGGCCGGGTGCTCGCGATCGCCGTCATCGTGTTCTTCGCCATCTTCTTCGTCGTTCCCCTGGCATGGTTGCTGCTGGCTCCGACGAAGAACGGCGATCAACTCGGCAGTCTTCACGGCGAGTCGCCCTTCAGTTTCGGATCCTTCGACCAGCTCGCACACAACTGGCATCAGCTGACCACGTTCCAGGACGGCATCATCTGGACGTGGCTCGGCAACTCGGTGTTCTACTCAGGCGTCGCGCTGGTGGTCACGATCCTCATCACGATTCCCGCGGGCTACGCACTCGCGATGACGAAGTTCCGGTTGCGGCGCGCCCTGCTCATCACGACGCTCATGGTCATGCTCATCCCGAACACGGCGCTCGCTCTGCCGATCTTCCTGGAGCTCTCGGCAGTCCACGTCTTCGGTTCCCCGCTCGGCGTGATCCTGCCGTTCTCCTTCTTCCCCTTCGGCGTCTATCTGGCGTATATCTACTTCTCCACGACCATGTCGCACGACCTGCTCGACGCGGCCCGGATCGATGGTGCGGGCGAGCTCAAGGTCTTCACGAGGATCGCGATGCCGCTGGCGACCCCGGTGATCGCGCTCGTCGGCTTCTTCAGCTTCGTGGGCAACTGGAACAACTACTTCCTGCCGTTCATCATGGAGCCGGGGGCGGATCAGTTGCCCGTTCAGGTCGGTCTGGCGGTCTTGCTCTCGAGCACCCCTGCCTTCAACCCGACCAATGCCGCGGCACTGACGATCACTCTTCCGGAGTTGGCCTTGGCGACACTGGTCTCGGTGGCTCCTGTGTTGATCGTGTTCTTGTTCTCGCAGCGCTTCCTGGTGACCGGACTGACAGCCGGGTCGACGAAGGGGTGACGGCCGTGCGCCGGTTCGGCATGGTGTGCCGACTGCATCCCGAGAAGCGCGCCGAATACCTGGAGCTGCACGCCCACGTGTGGCCCGAGGTCGAGGCGATGAGCACTCAATGCGGCATCCGCAACTTCACGATCTTCATCCGCGGGGATGTGCTCTTCGGTTACTACGAATACGTCGGCGATGACTTCGAAGCCGACCAGCGGCGCCTGGAGGCCGACCCGATCAGTCAGCGGTGGTGGCAGCTCACCGATCCCTGCCAGTACGGATTCGACGACGCACCGGCCGGCACGCAGTGGCAGGAGCTCGACGAGGTCTGGCATCTGGACTGATCGGCCGCGCCTCGGCCGCTGGGCTCAGGATGCCGGGGTTGGTCCGTCGGGGCGTCGACGCGCCCAGGCGAGCGCGATGTGGTTCATCATGGCCGCCGACGCGACGACGGGGTCGCCGCTGATGACGGCCTCCATGATCGCCTTGTGCTCCTCGAGCGTCTCGGGCGGGATGATGCCCTGCGGCATCCCGGTGAACCGGTTGCTCTCTCGGGCGCGGGCGAACAGGATCCGGGTGATGTTGGAGGCCAGCCGATTGCCCGACTGCTCCATGATCGTGTAGTGGAAGGCGGCATCCGCCTCGTTGTACGCGTCCAGATCGTCGGCGTTGCGCACCGTCTCGGCGTAGGCGGCCCGGAGTTCGGCGGCGCGCTCGGGCGTCTGCCGCTCGGCGGCGGCGGCGGCCATGGAGCCTTCGAGGCTCGCACGGACCACCGAGAGCTCGTCGAGCACGCCCAGAGAGTCGTCGTGGTCGACGAGGGCGGACAGGACGACCGGGTCGAGGACGTTCCAGGAGCTGGGCGGGTTCACCGAGGTGCCGCGGCCCTGCGCGACCGTGAGCAGCCCCTTCTCTTCGACGCGCTTCACCGACTCGCGGATCACCGTGCGGCTGACGCCGAATTGCTGGCTCAGGGTGCCCTCGGGGGGCAGGACCTCTCCCGGCTTGAGCTCGCCCGTCACGATCGCCGAAACCAGGTCGACGACGACCGCGACGCCGAGGCGCGCCGCCGGTGTGCGGGGAGCGCCTTCGCCGAAGACGGACCGCGCAGGGGTGGGCCCGCTCTGCGCCTCGACCGTCATGGGTCTCAGTTTAGGTCCGGACTCCATGCTGCCTTGACTCGCAGATCGGCTTATTCGGCCGCGTCGTCGGAGACGAGTCGCAGCCCGGCGCGGCTCGGGCGGACGTGGGGTCCTTGGGGCATCGGCCAGCTCGCCTCTTTGTCGTCTTCGCCCGCGATCGCGGCCTCGTCGACGGCGATTCCGGCACCCGGCTCGTCTCCCAGAACGACGCCCCCATCGGCGTACTCCTGGTCGATGGTGACGCCGAACGGGGTGCCGAGATCCTGCACCTCCGCGGAGAGATGGTTCGGGATGGCGGCCGCGGCGTGCGCGACCGCGTTGTTGGCGCTCAGCCCGACCGGACTCATCGGGAGGTCACGCGCGTGAGCGGCGATGGCGACCCGGAGGAAATGCGTGACGCCCCAGACCGCACCGGCCTGGACCACGTCGATCGCGGCGGCATCGAACAGCGGCCGGTACTGTTCGAGCCCGGTCAGGTTCTCGCCGGTGGCGACGCCGGCGCGTACCGCAGCCGAGAGCCGCGCCTGTCCGATCGCATCCCACCGCCGCAGCGGTTCCTCGATCCAGGTCAGATCGTGCACCTCTTCGACCGAGGACACATAGCGCACCGCCTGCTTGAGATTCCAGGACTCGTTCGCATCGAGCATGAGCGCCGGTCGCGCTGCGTTGGGTGCGAGCGCGTCGGAGATGATGGTCAGCCGCCGGATGTCTGCGGCGATGTCACGGCCGCCCTTGAGCTTGCCGCTGCTGAAGCCGCGCTCCGCCATGCTCGCGTAGAAGGCAGCAAGCTTCTCGTCGCTGAGCGCGATGTCGAGCCCGGAGGCGTAGCCCGCGACGAACCGGTCGGACCCGCCGAGGAGCCTCCACAGCGGCTCCCCGGCGATCTTCGCCTTGAGGTCCCACAAGGCGGAGTCCAACGTTCCGATGCCGCCGAAGGTCGATCCGGCGTGACCGGCTTTGAAGACCCGTGCGAGCATCCGGTCGTACAGGGTGGTGACGGCTCGAGGGTCTTGGCCGACGATGGCGGGAAAGACCCGATCCACCCCCTCGTGCGAGCCGGTGGCGATGCCCGAGATCCCCTCGTCGGTCTCGACGATCACGATCGGGACCTCGGTGATGCCGGAGTCGATGAAACCATTGACGTCGCCGATGGGGCGACCCCAATTGTGATAGCTGCGCAGCAAGCGGTAGCCCGTGATCTTCATCATCGCCCTTGACGGTTCGTGCGCGGAACCGCGCGAAAACAGCATACATCACATGTTCTACCCCGAGGGGCATGGAACTGCGATCCGGTTTTAGTGGGTATGACGTATGACGACTGTCAGAATCCGCTAGAACGCGCCGATCCCGGTCAGCTCTCGGCCGAGCACCAGCTGATGGATCTCATCCGTGCCCTCGTACGTGCGCACCGACTCGAGGTTGGCCAGGTGGCGCATCACCGGGAACTCGCTCGTGATCCCGTCGCCGCCGAGGATCGCGCGGGCCTGCTGCGCGATCCGCAGGGCCTCCCGCACGTTGTTGAGCTTGCCGACGCTGATCTGCGTGGGGGTGAGCGCGTCGCGCTCCTTCAGCCTGGCCATGTGCAGGGCGAGCAAGACGCCCTTCTCGTACTCCACCAGCATGTCGGCGAGCTGCGCCTGGATGAGCTGGCGGCTTCCGATCGGATGCCCGAACACCTCGCGACTCCTGGCGCGGCCGATTGCCGCCTCGAGGCAGCTGCGCGCGGCCCCCATCACGCCCCACGCGATTCCGAAACGCGCCTCGTTCAGGCAGGCGAACGGCGCCGAGAGCCCGCGTGCCGCCGGCAGCATCGCGGAGCCGGGAACCCGCACCCCGTCGAGCACCACGTCGCACTGGATGGAGGCGCGCATCGAGAGCTTGCCGGCGATCGGCGTCGCTGCGAATCCCGCCGTCGCCGTCGGCACCAGGAATCCGCGCACCACGCCGTCGGCGGCATCCTTCGCCCAGACGACCGCGAGATCCGCCACGCTGGCGAGTCCGATCCACCGCTTCACGCCGTCGATGATCCAGCCGTCGCCGTCGCCGTCGCCGTCGCCGTCGTCGTCGCCGTCGCGGCGCGCGGTCGTCCGCATCGAGGCGGGATCGCTGCCGCCGCTCGGCTCGGTGAGGCAGAAGCACCCGATCACCTCGCCGCGGGCCATGCGTGGCAGCCACTCGTTCTTCTGCGCCTCCGAGCCGTACGTGTGGATCGCCGTCATCGCCAACGAACCCTGCACCGAGACGAAGGTGCGCCAACTGCTGTCCGCGGCCTCGAGCTCCTGGCAGACCAGGCCGTAGGCGACCGGCCCGGCGCCGGCGCAGCCGTATCCCTCGAGCTGCATGCCCAAGAAGCCGGCGCGGCCGAACTCGCCGACCAGCTCCCGGCGGAAGAACTGCTCCTCGGCGTCGTCGTCGATGACGGGCAGGATGCGATCGGTCGCGAACGCGCGGGCCCTGCCCTGCCAGGAGCGTTCGTCGTCGTCGAGCAGGTCGCCCAGCGCGAACGCCGCTTCGAGGATGCGCGCGGGGTCGAAATCTTCTGCCGTAGGTGTCGTCATCGGGGTGCCTTTCGCCGACTGTGTGCCAACGATCTCACGGCCTGAAGGGGCTTGTCGTCGCCGAATTGTCCGACCTTTCCCGGGGTTCATCCGATGTATCAAGCCTCAAAATGGGTAAACGCGGTGCAAATCTCGCAAATCCGCTCTAGACATCAGATGATTGTGCCGTTAGAGTCCAGACATTCAGCAAGGAGGCTGACGTGCAGGACCCGAGTCCATCCCCCCCGGCGAGCCCCTCGCGGCTCCGCGCGGTGCAAGTCGTGCTGGCGCTGCTCCGGCTCGGCCCGCTGCTGATCCTGCTGCTGATCGTTCTCGTGCTGTCGTACCTGTCGCCGGTCTTCTTCACGGCGGGCAACCTCGGCAACGTGCTGGCGCAGAGTTCGGCGATCGCCATCCTGGCGATCGGGCAACTGCTCGTGATCCTGACCCGAGGCATCGATCTCTCGGTCGGCTCGAACCTGGCATTGTCCGCCGTGGTCGGAGCCCTGGTCTTCGCATCCACCAAGAACGCCGTTCTGGTGGTGCTGGCGATGCTGCTCAGCGGCGCGGTCATCGGAGCCGCCAACGGCTTCGGCTACGTATTCGGCAAGTTACCGCATCCCTTCATCGTCACCCTGGCGACGCTCAGCATCGCGCGCGGTCTCGCACTGGGGCTGTCGGGTGGCCAGCCGATCTCGGGGATGCCCGACATCGTCCAGCTGATCGGCGGCGGCAGCGTGGGCTCGATCGCGCCATGGTTGCCCTGGTCGGCGTTCCTCGTCGCGGCCGTCGCGATCCTGGTCGCGATCTTCCTGACCAAGCTGGTCTGGGGCCGGTGGATCTACGCGGTCGGCGGCAGCCCGGAGGGTGCTCGCAACCTCGGCATCCCGCGCAACTGGGTCTTGGTGTCGGTCTACATCCTGAGCGGCCTGATGGCGGGCATCGCCGCCATCGTCACGGCCGGCCGCCTCAACGCCGGCTCGCCCACCTTCGGCGACCTGGCAGAGCTCGACTCGATCGCCGCCGTCGTGATCGGTGGCGCCAGCTTCCTCGGGGGCCGCGGAAATGTCGGCAATGCCCTGGTCGGAGCGCTGATGATCGGAGTGATCCGCAACGGGATGAACCTGCTCAACGTCGACGCCTTCCTCCAGCTCATCGTGATCGGCGTCGTGATCGTGCTGGCCGTCGAGTCCGACGTGATCCGCGGACGGCTCGAGGGCCGGTTCCGCGTCTTGAAGGCGGTGGCCGCGTGAACGCCGCTGCAGAGGCTCAGACACCGGCGGTGCGCGCCCTGGTGGTGCGCGGCGCGACGAAACGCTTCGGCGCGGTGGTCGCCCTGGAGGATGTCGATCTGCGCGTGTCGTCCGGCGAGGTGCTCGCTGTGCTGGGAGACAACGGCGCGGGCAAGTCGACCCTGATCAAGTGCATCAGCGGCGTGCACCGGCTTGACGCCGGCGTCATCGAAGTGGACGGCGCGGTCGTTCACATGTCGAGCCCGGCCGTCGCGCGCGCCGCCGGCATCGAGACCGTCTACCAGGACCTCGCGCTCTTCGACAACCTGGACGCGACCGCGAACTTCTTCGCCGGGCGCGAAGAGGCCGGCCCCGGCTGGCTTCCCCGCGGCTTGCGCTGGATGCGCGGCAAGGACATGACCCAGCGCTCACGCGAGCTGGTCGGCCGGCTCAAGATCAACCTGCCCGAGAAGGCGTCGTCGGTCGGCATGATGTCGGGCGGGCAGCGGCAGGCCATCGCCGTCGCCCGCGCCTCGGCCTTCGCGTCTCGCGTCGTGATCCTCGACGAACCGACGGCGGCGCTGGGTCTGCGCGAATCGCGCCAGGTGCTCGACCTCATCCTGCGCATGCGCGACGAGGGATGCGCGGTCATCGTCATCTCGCACGCCATGGACCACGTCATGGAGGTCGCCGACCGCGCCATGGTGATGCGCCGAGGCCGCGTCGTCGGCGAGGAGATCCCGCGTCCCGAGAACCGGACGCGGCTCGTGTCTCTCATCGTGGGAGGTGACGACTGAGCCCACCTTCACCGCATCCGTTCCACCAGAGGTCCCAACCCCAACCCCACCCCAACACAGAACAGAGGATTCAATGAAGAAGCGATATGTTCTCGCCGCGGCATTCGCGGTGCTCGCGCTGTCTTTGACGGCGTGCGCCCCGGCCGCCAATTCCGGCGGCGGCTCCAGCTCGAAGGTCATCAAGATCGGATTCATCACCAAGTTCCCGGTGGACTTCTACGACACCATGGTGAACGCGGCGAAGGACTGGGACGCCAAGACCCCCGGCGCGGAGCTGGTCTTCTCGCAGGGCAAGAGCGGCACGGACGACGAGAGCGAGATCAACGCCATCCAGGCCGACATCACGCTCGGCGTGAAGGCGATCGCGATCACCCCGACCAGCCCCAACGTGAAGGGCGCGCTGCAGAAGGCCGTCGACGCGGGCATCAAGGTGATCCTGATCGACAACGACATCCCGGACTGGGACGGCAAGACCGCCGTCGTGGCCACCGACAACCTCGCGGGTGGCAAGCTCGCCGGCGCGTTCTTGGCCAAGACGTTGAAGCCCGGAGCCAAGATCGCCGTCCTGCAGGGCGTGCTGGGCAACCCGTCGCTCGATGACCGCGTGACGGGCATGCTCGACGGCCTCGGCAGCGGGTTCACCATCGTGTCCAAGACGCCGACCGACTGCGACCAGACCAAGGGCCTGAACGCCGGTCAGGATGCCCTGACCGCGAACCCCGACCTCGACGCGATCTACTCGGCATGCGGTCCGCCCATCACGGGCGCGCTGCAGGCCGTCAAGGCGGCGGGCAAGGAAGGCAAGCTCGTCACCGTCGGCTTCGACGCGTCGCCCGATGAGGTCAAGGCGATCATCGGCGGAACCGAGACGGCCTCGGTCGCTCAGTTCCCGGCGAAGATGGGCAGCCTCGGCGCCCAGACGGCGTTCGACGCCGCCTCGGGCAAGACGGTCCAGGCCAAGGTCGACACCGGCACCGAGATCGTGACGAAGGACAACGCCTCGAAGTTCCAGTGAGCTAGCTGACCGACGTTCACGTGGACAACCGCCGCGCCGACGCTGTTGGCGCGGCGGTTGCACGTGACGTCGTGCGCCCGTTCGCATCCCCCTTCCAGACAGGAGACCACGGCACATGACGACCATCACGAGCGTGACCGTGACCGACGTCCGATTCCCGACGTCGCTGAGCATGGACGGCTCGGACGCCATGAACAAGGACGGCGACTACTCGGCCGCCTACGTGCACCTGTCGACGGACGACCCCGCGCTGTCCGGGTTCGGATTCACCTTCACCATCGGCCGCGGCAACGATCTGTGCGTCGAGGCCGCCCGTCAGCGGGCGCTTCCGTTGCTGGGCCGCGATGTGGACGAGATCATCGGCGACCTCGGCGGCATCTACCGGGAGCTGCAGAGCGATTCGCAGCTGCGGTGGCTCGGGCCGGAGAAGGGCGTCATCCATCTCGCTCTGGCCGCGGTGATGAACGCGGTCTGGGACCTCGCGGCCCGCCGGGCAGGCAAGCCGCTGTGGCGACTCCTGGTGGACATGACCCCGGAGGAGCTGGTCGCCGCCGCCGACCTCCGCTACCTGTCGGATGCGCTGACCCGCGACGAGGCGATCGCCATTCTCGCCGAGATGGCGCCCACACGCGCACAGCGGATCGCCGAGCTCGAAGCCACCGGCTACCCCTGCTACACCACGAGTGCCGGCTGGCTGGGCTACTCGGACGACAAGCTGCGCCGCCTGTGTCAGGAGGCCGTCGACTCCGGGTACCGGCACATCAAGCTCAAGGTCGGGGCCAACCTCGACGACGACATCCGCCGCCTCGGCATCGCGCGCGAGGTGATCGGCTGGGACGCCGACCTCATGATCGACGCAAACCAGGTGTGGGATGTTCCGGAGGCCATCGACTGGGTGCGCGCGCTCTCCGAGTTCAAGCCGCTGTGGATCGAGGAGCCGACCAGCCCCGACGACGTCCTCGGCCACGCCGCGATCCGCAAAGCCGTCGCCCCGATCGGGGTCGCCACCGGCGAGCACGGCATGAACCGCGTGCTGTTCAAACAGATGTTCCAGGCCGAGGCGATCGACTTCTGCCAACTCGACTCCGCCCGTCTGGGAAGCGTGAACGAGATCCTCTCCGTCTACCTGATGGCCAAGAAGTTCGGCGTGCCGGTCTGCCCGCACGCCGGCGGCGTCGGGCTCTGCGAGCTCGTCCAGCACCTGTCGATCTTCGACTACGTCGCCGTGTCCGGCAGCCTCGAGAACCGGGTCACCGAATACGTCGACCACCTCCACGAGCACTTCGTCGACCCCTGCATCGTCGACAACGGCGCGTACCGACTTCCCGGCGCACCCGGCTACAGCGCCGAGATGCACGAGGCGTCGCTCGCCGAGTTCCGGTTCCCGGATGGCGCGTACTGGGCGGGCGTCTAACGCCCGAGCCAGCCGCCGTCGACCGGGAGCACGATGCCCGAGACGTAGTCCGAGGCGGGCGACGCGAGGAAGACGGTGGCGCCCGCGAGGTCGCCCGCCCGACCCCATCGTCCGGCCGGGATGCGCGCCAGGATCGCCGAGGAACGGTCGGGGTCATCCTGCAGCGCCTGTGTGTTGTCGGTGGCGATGTAGCCGGGAGCGATGGCGTTCACGGTGACGCCCTTGCTCGTCCATTCGTTCGCCAGAGCCTTGGTGAGCCCGGCGATGCCCGACTTCGCCGCCGCGTAGCCCGGAACGTTGATGCCGCCCTGAAAGCTGAGCAGCGACGCCGTGAAGATCACCTTGCCGCGACCGCGGGCGATCATCGAGCGGCCGACGGCCTGGGTGAGCACGAACGCGCTGGAGAGGTCGACCTCGAGCACACGATCCCACCACTCCAGCGGATGCTCGGCCGCGGGCGCGCGTTCGATGGTGCCGGCGTTGTTGACCAGGATGTCGACGTCGAGACCGGCGAGCTCGTCGCCCAGCGCGACGACGGCCGCGCGGTCGGCGAAGTCGACCTGCCGAGCCGTGAAGCGTCTGCCGTGCCCCTCCACCGCCGCGGCGATCCGGCTTCCGGTGAGCTCGAGCGTCGCGCTCACGCCGATGATGTCCGCGCCGGCCCCGGCGAGGGCATCGGCCATCGCGAAGCCGATGCCGCGCTTGGCGCCGGTCACGACGGCAGTGGTGCCGGTCAGGTCGAAGAGCTCGCTCACTGCGGGCTCACCGCGACGAGGATCTTCATGGCGCGGCCCGCCTCGAGGTCGGCGAAGGCCTCCTGCGTCTCGTCGAGCGGCACGATCCGCGTGATGAGCAGCTCGGCCGGGATGACCCCGTTCGCCAGCAGCTCGACGGCCGTCTCGAAGTCGACGCGCTGGTAGACGCGTGCCCCGAGAATCGACAGCTCGCGCCAGAACAGCCGCTGCAGGTTGATCTCGCGGGGCACCGGATGGATGGCCACCACCACGAGCGTGCCACGCACCTTGGCCAGCTCGGTGGCGCCCAGCACCGCTTGGGCGGCTCCCGACACCTCGAACACCACGTCGGCGCCCGCGCCGCCGGTCCACTCGTTCACCCACGCGACCTGATCGGTCTCGCGGGGGTCGAGCGTGGTGAAACCGAGTGCTTCGATCTGGGCGCGGCGATTGGCGTCCAGTTCGATCACGACGACCTCGCCGCCGAACTCGCGCGCGACCGAGGCGATCAGGACGCCGATCGGGCCGCCGCCGATGACGACCGCCTTCTGGCCGGGCTGCAGGTTCGCGCGACGCACATCGTGCACGGCGACCGCGACGGGCTCGACCAACGCGGCGTGGTCCAGCCGGAGCCCGACCGGCAGCGCGACGAGCACCTCGGCCGGCACGTTCCAGAGCTCTTGCAGCGAGCCGGGGGAGTCGATGCCGATGAAGTTCAGGTTCTGACAGATGTGCTGGTTGCCGGCGAGGCAGGCGGGGCAGGTGCCGTCCCAGTCGAGCGGCATAACAGTGACCGCGTCTCCGACCGCCCAGCCGGTCACCCCGTCGCCCACCGCGGCGATGGTGCCGCTCATCTCGTGACCGAAGGTCAGCGGGGTGTGCACGCGCGCATCCATGTTGCCGTGCAGGATGTGCAGGTCGGTGCCGCAGAGGCCGGTGTAGGCGACGCGGATCTGGACCTCGCCGGGAGCGGGGGGAGTGGCGTCGAGTTCCGCGACGGTGATCGTGCGGTCGCCCGTGTATTGCGCAGTCAGCATCGAACCGGCATCCTATTCGTCAGATGAATGACCTCATACTAATGGACGTCGAGGATGCGGAAGTCCCGACCGCTGCCGGCGCCGGGGAGCTAGCCGGCCACCTCGTGCCCGGCGGAGTCCTCTCCCTCGCCGATGAAGTCCTCGACCGTCAGCAGGTGATGGCTCATCAGCAGACGGGCCCGATCGGGCTCGTGCTGGCGCAGCGCTCCGAGGATCGCGCCGTGCTCGTCGTAGGCGCGTCGGACCTGGTCCTCATGGAACTCGCCGATGGCGCGTCGGGCCACGAAGGTGCGATCGGCGAGGGCGTCGATGAGGGCCGCCAGCGCGCCATTGTCGGCCGCCTTCGCGATGACGTGATGGAACGCGACGTCTTGCGCGATCAGCGTCTCGTGGTCGGTGACCGGGTCGGCGAAGACCAGCGGGCGCATCGACTCGAGGATCTCGTCGGCCTCTCTCAGCTGCTCGCCGCTGATGTGCAGGGAAGCGCGCGCAGCCGCCTCGGACTCCAGGATGCGCCGCACCCCGTGCAGATCGCGCCGGTGCTCGGCGGTCTGCATGTCGATCATGAAACCCATCGGCGCGAGCAGCAGCCGGGAGTCCAGGGACGTCACGTACGTGCCGTCACCCTGCCGGGTCTCGAGCACGCCCATGATGCACAGAGCTCTGACGCCCTCGCGCAACGAGCCGCGCGACACCCCGAGGGTGAGGGCGAGGTCCTTCTCGACGGGGAGGCGGGAGCCGGCCGCGAGTTGGCCGGAGGTGATCATCGATTTGATCCCCTGCAAGACCACGTCGGTCTGCGAGAGTCCGGCGGCGGCGGCCGCCTCAGCGGTGTCGCGAACAGCGGTGTCGCGAACACTGGTCACCGTGTCATTCTAGGCGCTCGGCCCCCCGCGAGGGCCGGGGTCTGCCGGCCTCAGCGGCGACCCGAAGGAAGGAAGGCGCGGCACTCATGACCCACCTGATCGACACCCACGTCCACGTCTGGGACCCGGCCGTCAACGACTACGCCTGGCTGAGCGGCGAGCTGGACCGGGCCTATCTGCCCGACCAGTACCGGGTGGGAGCCCCGCAGACCACGGGGGCGATCTTCGTGGAGGCGAACGCGGCCGACAACCTGGCCGAGGCGCAGTGGGTCTCCGGGCTGAACTGGCCCGAGCTGGTCGGCATCGTCGCGCAGGCGCCGCTCGAACTCGGCGCCGAGGTGGCGCCCGTGCTCGCCCGGCTTCAGCAGGTGGACAAGGTGGTCGGGATCCGGCGGCAGCTGCAAGACGACCCGATCGATTTCTTCGAGGACCCCAGGCTGCTGGCCGGGCTCCGCGTGCTCGCGACCACAGGACTCCCCTTCGACGCCTGCGTGCGTCACGAACAGCTGCCGGCGCTCACCGCATTGCTCTCGCAGGTGCCCGAGCTGCCGGTCGTGCTCGACCACCTCGCCAAGCCCCCGGTCGCCGACGGCGACGACGGCACGTGGGCTCGCAACCTGCGCGCGCTCGCGGCCCTGCCGCAGGTGCGGGTCAAGCTGTCGGGGATCGCGCCGGAGGGCTCACCCGATCGCCCGGTGCGCGAGCAGGCCAGGAGCTGGTTGCTCACCGCCTGGGAGGCCTTCGGCCCCGAGCGGTGCATGCTCGGCAGCGACTGGCCGGTCTCGGCGATCAGTCCGCCGCGCGAGACTCCTGGCGATTGGCTGGAGCACGTGCTCAGCGACGTGCTCGACGATGCGGGCGCCAGTGACGGCGACCGGGACTGGCTGAGCTGGCGGACGGCATCCACCTTCTACGGCGTGTGAGGAACCAGCGGGTCTAGGCTCCTTCGACGACCTTCCTGCAAGATGGAGGGGCGCGGGCGATGACGGTCGCGCCGGGAGGCCAGCATGGACAAGACGGTGGCGACCGCCGATGAGGCGATCGCCGACATCCCGGATGGCGCATCACTCGCCGTCGGCGGGTTCGGTCTGGTGGGGGTGCCGATCACCTTGATCCGAGCGCTCCTGACCCGGGGCACCGCGGAACTCTCGGTCGTCTCGAACAACTGCGGCGTCGACGGCTGGGGGTTGGGGCTTCTCGTGGAGGCGCACCGCATCCGGCGCGTCACGGCCTCGTACATCGGCGAGAACAAGGAGTTCGCGCGGCAGTACCTGGCCGGCGAGCTCGAGGTGGAGCTGACCCCGCAAGGCACTCTGGCCGAGCGGCTGCGCGCGGGCGGGGCGGGCATCCCGGCCTTCTACACCGCGACCGGCGTCGGCACCGTGGTGGCGAACGGAGGGATGCCGATCAAGTACGCGTCGGACGGCTCGGTCGAGCTGGCCACCGAACCGAAAGAGGTGCGGGAGTTCGCGACCTTCGGGTCACGGCACTCCTACGTGCTCGAGCCCTCGATCGTGACCGACTTCGCGCTGGTGCGGGCGGCCGTCGGCGACCGGGCGGGCAACCTGCGCTTCGAGGAGTCGGCGCGCAACTTCAATCCCCCGGCGGCGATGGCCGGCCGCATCACCATCGCCGAGGTGGACCGCCTGGTCGAGGTAGGAGAGCTCGCGCCCGACGACATCCACCTGCCCGGCATCTTCGTCGACCGCATCGTCGAGCTCACGGCCGAACAGGCCGCCGAGCTGCCGATCGAGAAGGTGACGACCCGCTGATGGCGCTCACCCGCGACGAGATGGCAGCGCGTGCCGCACTCGAGCTGCGCGACGGCAGCTACGTGAACCTGGGGATCGGGCTGCCGACGCTGATCCCGAGTCACCTGCCGGCAGGCATCGACGTCGTGCTGCACTCCGAGAACGGCGTGCTCGGCGTCGGGCCGTACCCGCGCGAGGGCGAGGTCGACCCGAAGCTCATCAACGCGGGCAAAGAGACGGTGACCATCATCCCGGGTGCGAGCTTCTTCGACTCCTCGCTCAGCTTCGCGATGATCCGAGGCGGGCGCGTGCAGACCGCGATCCTCGGCGCGATGCAGGTCTCGGTGCGCGGCGACATCGCCAACTGGGCGGTTCCCGGGAAGCTCGTGAAGGGCATGGGCGGGGCGATGGATCTGGTCAACGGGGCCGAGCGCGTCATCGTGCTCATGGAGCACGTCGCCAAAGACGGCACGGCCAAGATCGTCGAGGAGTGCACCCTGCCGCTGACCGGCGTGGGATGCGTCGACCGCATCATCACCGACCTCGCGGTGATCGACGTGACAGACTCGGGCCTCGTGCTGGTCGAGGTCGCGCCCGATGTGACCGTGGACGAGGTGATCGCCGCCACGGCCGCGCCGTTGCGGATGTCGCTCGGCGACCGGTGACCCGGCTGGGCTCTGCCCGGTAGATTGGACGCATTGGTTTGCTCAGGAGCGCCGGGAAGTCTGGTCGGCACTAGGTTCGCCGCGACCGGAAAGCGCCCATGACCGAATTCGACTTCACCCTCATCGTTCTGAGTTGTGCCGCGGCGGTCGTCGCCGCCGTCTTCTCGAATCGACTCACGCGCCTGCTGCGGGTGCCGACTCCCGCCCTCTTCCTGGTGCTCGCGGCGATCGCCGCGCTGTTCCTGCCCCCGTTCACCGAGGGCGCCCGGGTGGTCGACGAACGCATCGTGAGCATCGCCCTGGTCTTCATCCTCTTCGACGGGGGCATGCACATCGGCTGGTCGAAGTTCCGCACCTCGCTGGGCGCGATCGCCTGGATCGGCATCGCCGGCACGGCGGTCACTGCGGGCGCGATCGCGGTCGCGGCGCACTTCCTGTTCGGCTTCGAGTGGCAGGCGTCGCTGCTGCTGGGTGCCGCCCTCGCGCCGACCGACCCGGCTGTGGTGTTCTCGGTGCTCGGCCGCCGGCAGATCTCCGGCCGGTCGGGCACCATCCTCGAGGGCGAGTCGGGTGCGAACGACCCGGTGGGCATCGCGCTGATGGTCACCCTGCTCGGTGTGACCGGATCGGGCTGGGATGCCATCGGCAGCGGTCTCGGCGAGTTCGCACTGCAGCTGGTGATCGGAGCGATCGTCGGCGTCGTCGGCGGCCTCGCTCTGCGCTGGCTGATGCGGCACAGCCACCTCGCCGACGAGGCGCTCAGCGCGATCCTCGTGGTCGCCGCGGCGGTGGTGCTCTATGGAGCGGGGACCGCTCTCGGGGGCTCGGGGTTCCTGGCGGCCTTCATTGCAGGCATCCTGGTCGGCGACGTCCGGGCGCCATACAAGCAGGAGATCGACCGCTTCAGCTCCGGGCTGGCGAGCCTGGCCGAGATCGCGGTGTTCATCCTGCTCGGGCTGAGCATCCGACTGAACGATGTACTTCAGCCGGACGTGCTGCTCACCGGCCTGGCGATCGCGGGGCTGCTGATCTTCGTCATCCGCCCGCTGCTGGTGGGGGCGCTGATCGCTCCAATCCGCCTGAAGCGCGGGGAGCGCGCGTTCGTGCTGTGGGCGGGGCTGAAGGGCGCGGTCCCGATCCTGCTCGGCATGTTCATCCTCGGATCGGAGGTGCCCGCCGCCCATCGTCTGTACGCGATCATCTTCATCGTCGTGCTGGTCTCGGTCCTGCTGCAAGGCGGGCTGGTCCCGGTGCTGACGAAGGCGTTCCGCGTGCCCACCCGGCCGATCCCGGTGCGCCCCTGGGCGCTCGACATCCGATTCGCCGACGAGCCCGAGGGTCTTCACCGGCACGTCGTCGCCGGAGGTTCCCCTGCCGACGGCGCGACGGTCGCCGAGGTGTCAGAGGGCGAAGACAGCTGGATCAGCTTCATCAGCCGGTCGGGACGCAACATCCCGGTGCGCAACAGCACGCGCCTGCAGGCGGGCGACATGGTACTGACGCAGGCGGACGGCGACGAGTCGCTGGCCACTCAGTTCATGCCGCAGCAGCGGTCCTGAGCGCGTGAGCTGCGCGCTCGCGCGTCGCGCGCAGGGGAGCGCTCGGCCGCCGCGATCCGCACGTCGCGTCGGCCGAGCGCCGGCGATCAGTCGTCGTGGGCGCCGGTCGCCATGCCCTCCTGGATCGCGCTCATCACCGTCGTGTCGGCGAGGGTGGTGACGTCGCCGATCTGGCGATTCTCGGCGACATCCTGAAGCAGGCGCCGCATGATCTTGCCTGAGCGGGTCTTGGGCAGCTCCGAGACGATCATGATCTGGCGAGGCTGGGCGATCTTGCCGATCTCTTTGGCGACGTGGTCGCGCAGTTCCCTGACGATGTGATCGCCGCCGGTGCCGGCTTCCGACCGCAGGATGACGAAGGCCACGACGCCCTGACCGGTGATCTCGTCGGACGCACCCACCACGGCCGCCTCGGCCACCTTGTGGTTGGACACCAGGGCAGACTCGATCTCGGTGGTCGACAGGCGGTGGCCGGACACGTTGAGCACGTCATCGACGCGGCCGAGCAGCCAGATGTCGCCGTCCTTGTCCTTCTTGGCGCCGTCGCCGGCGAAGTACTTGCCGGGGAACCGCGACCAGTAGGTCTGCTTGAACCGCTCGTCATCGCCCCAGATGCCTCGCAGCATCGACGGCCAGGGCTCGGTGAGCACCAGGTATCCGCCCTCGCCGTCCGGAACCGAGTCGCCGTTCTCATCCACCACATCGGCGGCCACGCCCGGCAGAGCCTTCATCGCGGCCCCCGGCTTGCCCGCCGTCACGCCGGGAAGCGGGCTGATCATGATCGATCCGGTCTCGGTCTGCCACCAGGTGTCGACAACGGGGGTGTTGTTGTGGCCGATGTTCTCGCGGTACCAGATGTAGGCCTCGGGGTTGATCGGCTCGCCGACCGAGCCGATCAGGCGCAGGCTCGACAGATCGTACTTGGCCGGGATCTCGTGACCCCACTTCATGAAGGTCCGGATGCCGGTGGGCGCGCAGTACAGGATCGTCGCCTTGTACTTGTCGATGATCTCCCACCAGCGGCCCTGGTGCGGAGTGTCGGGCGTGCCCTCGTACATGATCGAGGTGGTCGCGTTCGAGAGGGCACCGTAGACCACGTAGCTGTGCCCGGTGATCCAGCCGACGTCGGCGGCCGTCCAGTACACGTCGGTCTCGGGCTTCAGGTCGAAGACCTCCCACTGGGTGAACGAGGCACCGGTCAGGTACCCGCCGCTGGTGTGCAGGATGCCCTTGGGCTTGCCCGTCGTGCCCGAGGTGTACATGACGAACAGGGGATGCTCGGAGTCGAAGGCCTGCGGCTTGTGCGTCGTGCTGGCCTTCTCGACGGTGTCGTGCCACCAGACGTCGCGACCCTCGACCCAGCCGACGTCCTGGCCGGTGCGCTTCACGACGAGCACCGAGCGCACATCCGGGCAGGAGAGCAGCGCCTCGTCGACGGCCGGCTTCAGCGCGCTCGCGTTGCCCTTGCGGAACCCGCCGTCTGCGGTGATGACCACGTGGGCGTCGCAGTCGAGGATGCGGGTCTTCAGCGCATCGGCCGAGAACCCCCCGAAGACCACCGTGTGCGGTGCCCCGATGCGCGCGCAGGCGAGCATCGCCACCGCCGCCTCGGGGATCATCGGCATGTAGATGGCGACGCGGTCGCCGGCTTTCACGCCGAGATCGGTGAGCGCGTTGGCGGCCTGGCAGACGGCATCCGTCAGCTGCTGGTAGGTGATGACCCGGGTGTCGCCCGGCTCACCTTCGAAGTAGTAGGCGACCCTGTCCCCGAGCCCGGCTTCGACATGCCGGTCGAGGCAGTTGTATGCCACGTTCAGCGTGCCGCCGACGAACCACTTGGCGAACGGCGGATTGCTCCAGTCGAGAACCTGGCTCCACGGCGTGCTCCAGCTCAGTCGCTCGGCCTGCTTCGCCCAGAATGCGGGGCGATCGGCGGCGGCTTCTGCATAGGCATCCGCTGTCACGTTCGCCGCCGCCGCGAAGGCGGCGGGCGGGGGGAACGTGCGGCTCTCGTACGAAAGGTTCTCCAGCGTGACCGCGTGGGCGTCGCTCGGGGACGGGGTCGTCATTGCTTCTTCTTTCCTCTAGCTCGGGGCTCCGACGGGCAGCACGGTGCGCTTCCACGTCGAGTTGATCACGGATGCGGCGGAACCGTACCAGGCGAGCACTGCGGTGATGAGGCCGAGGTAACCACCGATCTGCCCCATGGCCGCGACCCCGCTGAAGGCGTGGATCGTGAGCAGCAGGAAGGTCAGCGTCAGCGCGATGAACACCAGCAGGACGACGCGGCTCGACTTCACGGCGCCGATGGTCATGAACGCGGTGAAGATCGTCCAGGCCAACAGGTACGCGCCGACACCGGCCGATCCCGCCGCCTTGTCGCCGCCCGTGGTGAGCAGGAACCAGAACGACAACCAGAACGCTCCGTACGAGCTGAAGGCGACGGCGCCGAACGTGTTGCCCTTCACGAACTCCCACATGCCCGCGAGCAGCTGAGCGATGCCGCCGTAGAAGAGCGCGAGGCCAAGGACGGCGGCCCCAGCACCGGCGATCAGTCCGGTGTTGGCGAGGCTCAGAACGAACGTGGTCATGGCGAAACCGGCCAGGCCGAGAGCGGCGGGATCCGCCACGGTCGTCGACCAGCGCGGTGACATATCTTGGGTCGAACTCATCGGGTAGCACTCCTTTGTGTTGGTGGATGAAGCGTGCCGGCGGATGTTGTCGGGACCTGTGACTTCCGGCGCCGACGGCCGAAAGTATCGGGGGTTGCGGGCCGGATCGGCCCTGCTAGCATGCAGGCTACGGACACGAGGAAGTGCCCAACTACCATCCGAAGTAGGTAGTCATTGCCCCAGCCAGTCGCCACCTCCGAACACGATCTTCTGCAGCGCAGCGTCAAAGAACTCACCAGGCTCACCGGTTGCTCGGTGGCCTTCGGCGGGCTGACCTCTGCTGAAGGCACGCCCCTCACGGCCTTCTGGGGAGCGCACGCGCACAGCCTCGACGGGGTGCTCATCGAGCCCGCACACGGGGCGGGCGGCCTGGCCGCCGTCGACCGCAAACCGGTCGCCGCCACCAACTATCGCGAGTCGTCTCTCATCACCCACGACTACGACCGCGAGGTGACCGCCGAGGGGATCGTGTCGTTGCTCGCGGTCCCGGTCGTCGTCGACGGAAGGGTTCGGGCCGTTCTGTACGGCGGGCACCGGGTGGCGACCCAGTTCGGCGACACCACGGTGCGCGACACCATGAAGGTCGCGAGAACCCTGGCGTGGGAGCTCTCCGTCGCCGACGAGGTGAGCCGCCGCCTCGCACTCCTCGAGACCCAGTGGCCGGAGCAGCAGAGTCCCGAGCTGTGGACCCGCGATCGTCTCGAACTGCGGGAGCTGTTCGCCGAGTTGCGAGAGCTCAGCCGGGCCGTTGCCGATCCGGAGCTGTCGGATCGTCTCGAGGCTCTCGGTCATCGCATCCTGCCGCGCGGCATGTCGGTCTCCGTGCCCGCCACGCTGTCGCCGCGCGAGCTCGACATGCTCGCGCAGGTCGCGCTCGGCAAGCGGAATGGGCAGATCGCAGCCCAACTCGCTCTCAGCGAGACGACGGTGAAGAGCTACATCTCGGCCGCCATGCGCAAGCTCAACGCCTCGAACCGCTACGAGGCCGTCATCGCCGCCCGCCGCGCCGGGCTCATGCCCTAGACGATGGCGACGCCCCCCGAGCAGCCCCGTGAGCTGCGCAGCAACGAGTGGTACTCCGGCACCGATCGCAACAGCTACATCCACCGGGCCTGGATGCGCCGCGGCGTGCCGTCGAACGCCTTCGAGGGGCGCCCGCAGATCGCGATCGCCAACACGGCATCCGATCTGACTCCGTGTAACAGCCATCTGGATGAGGTGGCCCAGTCGGTCAAGAACGGCATCTACGAGGCGGGTGGCATCCCGCTCGAGCTGCCGGTCGTGTCGCTCGGCGAGACCCAGGTGCGCCCGACCGCGATGCTGTGGCGCAACATGGCGGCGATGGCGACGGAGGAGATGCTGCGCGCCAATCCGATCGACGGCGTCGTGCTGCTGGGCGGGTGCGACAAGACGATCCCGTCGCTGCTGATGGCGGCGGCATCCGTCGACCTGCCGGCGGTGGTGGTGCCGGGCGGGCCGATGCTGACCGGGCACTTCCGCGGGGAGCCTCTGGGGTGCGGCACCGATGTCTGGCGCCTGAGCGAGGAGGTGCGGGCCGGCACGCTGTCGAACGAGCAGTTCCTGCGCTCGGAGTCGTCGATGATCCGCAGCAAGGGCCACTGCAACACGATGGGGACCGCGTCGACGATGGCCCTGGTGGCCGAGGCGCTCGGCACGGTCATCCCCGGTCTGGCGGGCACGCCCGCGCCGGATGCGCGTCTCCTCGAGGCGGCCCACGAGACCGGCCGCCTCGCCGTCCAACTCGTGGCCGACGATCGCCGACCGTCGACCTTCCTAACCGCCGCGAGCTTCCACAACGCGATCGTGGCGCTCGCCGCGATCGGCGGCTCGACCAACGCGGTGGTGCACCTGCTCGCGATCGCCGGTCGGCTCGGCATCGAGCTGACCATCGACGACTTCGACCGCATCGGCGCGAACGTGCCCCTGCTGGTCAACCTGCAGCCCGCCGGTCAGTACCTGATGGACGACCTGTTCCGGGCGGGCGGGTTCCTCGCCGTGCTGCGCGAGGTGCGCGACCTGCTCGACCCGACCGCGCTCACCGTGGACGGCCGCCCCCTCGTCGACCACCTGGACGATGCCAGGATCTGGGATCCCGATGTCATCACCCCCCGCGACTCGGCCCTGCTGCCCGCTGCCGGCATCTCGGTGCTGCGCGGCTCGCTGGCCCCCGGCGGCGCGATCATCAAGCCGGCCGCCGCGTCGCCGCACCTGCTCAAGCACCGCGGTCGCGCGGTCGTGTTCGATTCGATCGAGGACTTCCACGCCCGTATCGACGACCCCGACCTCGACATCGACGCCGACTCGGTGATGGTGCTGCGCGGGTGCGGGCCGAAGGGCTACCCCGGCATGCCGGAGGTGGCGAACATGCCGCTGCCGACCAAGCTGCTCGAGCAGGGCGTGCGCGACATGGTGCGCATCTGCGACGGTCGGATGAGCGGCACGGCCTACGGGACGGTGGTGCTGCACGTCACTCCCGAGGCGGCGGCGGGCGGCCCGCTCGGTCTGGTGCGGACCGGCGACTGGATCTCGCTGGACGTGCGCGGCAAGCGCCTCGACCTCGAGGTGCCGGCCGACGAGCTCGCCGCCCGCACGCCCAACCAGGCGACCCTCGACGGATTCGCCACGCCGCGCCGCGGCTGGGAGCGGCTGTACGTTGATCACGTGATGCAGGCGGACACCGGGGCGGACCTCGATTTCCTGCGCGGCGGCAGCGGATCGACGGTGAGCCGTGAGTCGCACTGAGGCGGCTGCGGCACACTCTGCTGACGCCTGGCGGGCCGCGACCGAGGAGTCGTTCGACCTGGCCGAGGGGCCGGTGTGGGACCCGATCCGTGAGCGCCTGCTCTGGGTCGACATCCGCCGCGGCACGGTGCTGGTCGGCGCGTTGCACGACGACAGGACGATCTCGATCGTCGACCGCGTGCCCACGCCCGGCATGGTCGGCGCGGTCGCGGCGTCGCAGGCGGGCGACTGGATCCTGGCGGGCGAGCGCGGCATCCTGACCCGGAGCCCGGGCGGCGTGCTCTCGACGGGCCCGGCCATCCTGACCGACGACTCCGGCCGCCGCCTCAATGACGCCAAAGTCGATCCGGCGGGACGCTTCGTCGTCGGCACCCTCAAGATCGACGAGAGCCCCACCACCACCGAACGGCTCGTGGTCGTCCAGCCCGACGGTGGGCTCGTCGACCTCGATGATGATCTGAGCCTCTCGAACGGCCTGGGCTGGTCGCCGGATGGCACGGTGCTGTACAGCATCGACACCGTGCCGCGGCGGGTCTACGCGCGCGACTACGACGTGGCGAGGGGCACCGCCGGTCCGCGTCGCGTGCTGCTCGCTTTGGACGAGGGGGTGAACCCCGACGGCATGTGCGTCGACGCCGAAGGGCAGCTCTGGATCGCGATCTGGGGCCGCGGCGAGGTGCGTCGCTACACGCCCGACGGCGTGCTGACCCGCACGATCGAGCTGCCATCGCCGCACACCACCTGCGTCACCTTCGCCGGCCCCGACCTCTCGACGATGGTGATCACGACGGCCACCAAAGATCTCGGCGACGACGAGCTGGCTCGGTTCCCCTTGGCCGGCCGCCTGTTCACGGTCGATGCGGGCGTGCGCGGCATCGCTCCTACCTGGTGGTCGGGTCGGCCCACCGCAGAGCCGGTGTCGTGAAGGCGTTCGTCATCACCGGCCCCGGCGAGGCGGAGGTCCAGGATGTCGCCGCGCCCGTCGCCGCGCCCGGTGAGGTCATCGTCCAGGTGTCGCGTGCGGGCGTGTGCGGCACGGATGTCGAGTTCTACACCGGCGAGATGCAGTACCTGCACGACGGATTCGCCGCCTACCCGATGCGCATCGGTCACGAGTGGGCCGGCACGGTCGCCTCGATCGGCGAGGGGGTGGATCGGCGCTGGCTCGGCCGTCGCGTGACCGGAGACACCATGCTCGGCTGCGGCGCCTGCCGCCGCTGCCGCGCCGGGTATCAGTGGGTCTGCGAGTTCCGCACCGAGATCGGGATCCGCGGCGGGCGACCGGGAGCGCTCGCTGAGCAGCTGGCCGTGCCGGTCACCGCGCTGCACGAGCTGCCCGACAGCGTTGACGACGCACTCGGTGCCCTGGTCGAGCCGGGCGGCAACGCGTACCGCTGCGTGCAGGCGGCGGCGCTGCGCCCCGGAGATCGGGCGCTGGTGCTCGGGTCGGGCACCATCGGCCTGCTGGCCGCGATGTTCGCGCGCGCGGCGGGGGCCGAGATCCACGTCATGGATCGCTCGAACGAGGCCGTCGACTTCGCCCGGTCGCTGGGCTTCGACAACGCCTGGGACGAGAGCACGCTCCCGGCCGAGTTGCCGTGGGACGCCGTGATCGACGCGTCGAACGCTCCCGGGCTTCCCGCGGTGGCCCTCGACCTCGTCGAACCGGGGAAGCGCGTCGTCTACATCGGGCTCGCCGGATCGCCCAGCACCATCGACACGCGTCGACTGGTGCTGGCCGATGTGACGGCGGTCGGCATCCTGAGCGCGTCGCCCGGGCTGCGACCGACGATCGAGGCCTACGCGAATGGCACGGTCGATCCCCGGCCGCTGATCGCGGCCACCGTCGCGCTCGACCGGGTCGCTGAGGTGCTCGCCGGCGAACGGCCGGTGGGCGCGAGGCCGGGGCCGAAGTACCACGTGACCGTCTGAGACGGCCGCCTCCTAGCGGCGGAGGTGGCGACCCGGGTCAGAGACCGGGGGCGGCCGTGCTCCCGACGCCCGTGCCGCCCGTGCGCGCACCCTCCTGGCGCGCCTCGAGCTGCCCGACAGCCAGCGCGGCCAGGTCGCGCAGATTGCGCAGCTGATCCTCGGAGACCGAGTGCGGAGCCAGGTCGGCGACCGAGAGCGTGCCGAGGGTGCGTCCATCGGATCCGGTCAGGGGCACGCCGGCATAGAAACGCAGTCCGATCGGCGGCTTCACCAGCGGCAGGTCGGCCAGTTCGGGATCCGCGAGGGCGTCCTCCACGACGTACGGTTCGCTGCGCGGCGGTTGCGACCCGTTCAAATCCACCGCCCGCACGATCTGCTCGACCTGATCGCCGTAGTGCGACACGACCCGGGTCCGACCGCCGTCGTGCAGACTCACCACCGAGATCGGCGACTCCAGCAGCCTCGCCGCCATGGCGGTCACTCGGTGCAGCGACTCGTCGGGGATCGGCATGAGCAGGTCGCTGCCGTCGTCGTCGGCGGCGAAGAAGGCCTCCTGCTCCTTGTGCCGGCCCGACTCGGCGATCACCACCTGGCGCAGTGCGGAGACCAGTTCGCGGTCGGATGGCCGGTCGCGCGGATCGCGAGCGGTCATCGAGGTGAGAAGTCCCCGCCAATGGTCGGGCAGGTACTCCGGGATGTTCGGTTGGCGCGACAGGCGCGCGATCGCCGACTCCACGACCGTGCCCGGGAACTCGACCGTGCGCGTGAAGCACTGCAGCAACACGAGCCCGGCCGCGTAGGTGTCGGTCGCCGGTCCCACCGCCTCGCCGGCGGCCTGCTCGGGACTGAGATAGGCGGCCGTCCCCGTCGTGGTGCCGGCCTCCGTGAATCGCTCGACACCCGGCGCGAGCGCGATGCCGAAATCGGTGAGCTTCGCCCGGGCACGCGCGGCATTGTTGCCATAGTCGACGAGCAAGATGTTGGAGGGCTTGACGTCGCGGTGCACCACGCCCTGGGCGTGGACGTATTCGAGCGCCTCGGCGATGTCGTAGCCGATCTCGCCGATGTTGCGGGCCGCGATCCGCGATCCGTGCAGGCGCTCCTGGAGGTTCATGCCGCGGACCAGGGGCATGACGATGTATCGCCGCTCGCGTCCGGTGGCATCCGGGTGGCTGCCCGCATCGAGCAGGGCGATCAGGTTGTGATGGTCCAGCCCGGCCAGGATGGCGAGCTCGGCCTCCTCGCGCGTGGAATCGACCGGCCCGACGTTCAACCACTTGATGGCGACCTCTCGGCCGAGCGCCTCGTCGTGAGCGCGATGCACGGTCGACAGGCCGCCCTGTCCGATCACCGGGCCCAGACGGTACCGGCCTCCGATGAGTTCCTGGGTCGCGTTTGCTGTCTCTGCCACGGCAGTCATCACCTCTTGGCTGATTCTGGCAGCCGTCGCCCGATGCCTGAGGGGTGGTTGACAGCCGGCCCGGGGGAGGCTAGGCATCCACAGCCGTGGCCGCCCCCGCCTCGTGTCACCAGTCGTGCACCGTCCCGTCGGCCAGCCGGTTGTACGGCAGGTAGGCGGTCTCGTACGGGTACTTGCCCGCCTCGTCCAGGTCGAGGTCGACGCCGAGGCCGGGTTTTTCGCCTGGGTGGAGCAGGCCGTCGTTCCAGGTGAAGGACTGCTGGAACACGGCATCCGTCTTCGCGCCGTGCTTCATGTACTCCTGGATGCCGAAGTTGTGGATGCTCAGCCCCAGGTGCATCGCCGCCGCCATGCCGACCGGCGAGATGTCGGTCGGCCCGTGCATGCCCGACTTGATCTGGTACTGCCCGGCGTACTCGAGGATCTTCTTGAGGTGCGTGATGCCACCGGTGTGCGTGACGGCGCTACGCACGTAGTCGATGAGCTGCTCGCGGATCAGCTGCTGGTAGTCCCAGACGGTGTTGAAGATCTCGCCGATCGCGAGCGGAGTCGTGGTGTGCTGGCGCACCAGCCGCAGCGCCTCCTGGTTCTCGGCCGGGGTGCAGTCCTCAAGCCAGAACAGGTCGTAGGGCTCGAGCGATTTGCCGAGCTTCGCGGCCTGGATGGGCGTCATCCGGTGATGACCGTCGTGCAGCAGCGGCAGCTCGGGGCCGAACTCGTTGCGCACCGCCTCGAAGACCCCGGGCAGGTGACGCAGGTACGCGCGGGTGTCCCAGTCCTCCTGGGTCGGGAAGGCGCCGCGCTGCGCGGGCTCGTGGTCGTAGCGCTTGCCCGCGTTGCCTTCGAGGGTGGCGTTCGACGCGATCCCGTAGATGGAGGTCAGACCGGGCACGCCGGTCTGGATGCGCACCGCCTTGAACCCCTGAGCGAGGTGGTCGCGCACGCTGTCGAAGAGTTCCGGAAGGTCTTTGCCCGAGGCGTGGCCGTAGGCGAGGAGTCCGGTGCGGGATGCGCCGCCGAGCAGCTGGTACAGCGGCATGTTCGCGGCTTTGGCCTTGATGTCCCAGAGTGCGACATCCACGGCCGCGATCGCGGCCATCGTGACCGGGCCCCGCCGCCAGTAGGCGCCGCGGTACAGGAACTGCCAGGTGTCTTCGATGCGATGGGCGTCGAGGCCGATGAGCAGGGGCGCCACGTGATCCTTGAGGTAGCTCACCACCGCGAGCTCGCGGCCGTTGAGGGTGGCGTCGCCGAGTCCGACGAGACCGTCGTCGGTGGTCAGCTTGAGGGTCACGAAGTTGCGGTCGGGGCTGGTCACGATGACCTCGGCCTTGTCGATTCTCATGGAGTCCCTTCTGGTGCGCTGAACGTCAGGATGGCGAGCAGTTCGGGTGCGTCGGCGAGCGCGCGAAGGGTGGCGGCACCGGTCCGGCCGGCGGCGCGTTCGGCCTCGAGCACGGGCAGCAGCCGCACGCGCACCTTGGCCGGCGCCTGGTCGGCGATGTCGCTGAGACGGTGGGCGATCCGTGGGTTGGCGAACCGCTGCCGCAGCTGCTCCAGATAGCCGGGGATGTCGAGAACCGGGCTGTCGAGGTGGCGGGCCGCCTCATCCCAGAACCCCGCCACGAGCTCGCGGCAGGATGGGTCGGCGAACGCGGCGGCGACCGTCTGGTGCCCGCGGGCCGGGCCGGACGCGGCGAGGATCGTGTGCGCGCCATTCAACAGCCACAGCTTGCGGCGCTCGAACGGCTCGACGTCGTCGACGAATCGCGCACCGGCCGACTCCCACTGCGCCCGCCCGCCGGGGAAGTCGCCCTGCAGCACCCAGTCGCTGAACGGCTCGGTCACGACCGGCGCGGCGTCCTCCCAGCCGGATGCGGTGCGCAGCGCGGCGAGCTCGGCGTCGGCCAGGTGGGGCGTGATCCGGTCGACCGAGGTGGAGACGAAGGTCACCATCTCGTCGATCCAGCCGGCGAGCGAGCGGTCGAGGGCGGTGGCGAGCCCCAGCACGGCCGCGCGCGTCGCGGAACCGTTCGCCGGGAGGTTGTCGCAGGAGACGATCGCCACAGGTCCGCCACGCGACAGACGACGCGCCTCCAGCCCGGCGACCAGTCGGGTCAGAGCCACGGGCGGTGTCGCATCGAGCCGATAGCCGGCCTCGGTGATGGTCAGGGTCACGATGGCCGTTTCGTGGGCTGTCAGCAGCTCGGCGAATCGAGGGGAGTCGCCCGCGTGCGTCTCAACCAGGCTGCCGATCACCGAGACCTGATCCGACTCGGGGCCGCGCTCGATCAGCGAGTACAGCCCGTCCTGGTCTGCCAGCCGATCGGCGACTCCCGATCCGCGCACCGAGAACCCGGCGATTCCCCAGTCGGCGCGGTCGGCGGCGTGCTCGGTGTACCAGGCCTGATGACTCCGGTGGAAGTTGCCGAGCCCGAGATGCACGATGCGCACCGGGGGTCGGTCGAGGTCGAGCGCCGCGCGCGACAGAAGAGTCACAGCCGCCACGCCGTCCGGGGGATGGCGTCGACCAGGTCGCGTGCCACGCGCAACGCCGACGGCTCGTCGAGCCGCCCCTCGCCGACGAGACGCGCCAGGAACGCCGCATCCAGCCGCCGGGCCATGTCGTGCCGGGCTGGGATCGAGAGGAAGGCGCGGGTGTCGTCGACGAAGCCCGAGCCGCGGTACAGGCCGGCCGTCTCGGTGGTGCCGGCGCGGAAGCGCAGCACGGCATCCGGCGCGTCGAGGAACCACCAGGGGGCGCCGAGGAAGACGGCGGGGTAGAACCCTGCCAATGGCGCGAGCTCGCGCGAGGCCGTCGTCTCGTCGACCGTGAACAGGATGAGGTGCAGCCGCGGGTCGGTGCCGAACTGCTGCAGCAACGGCCGCAGGTTGCGCACCCACTCGGTCGCCACCGGGATGTCGTGGCCGGTGTCTGGCCCGAATCTCTCGAAGGTGGCGGTGTGGTGGTTGCGCTGCACGCCCGCGTGGATCGTCATCACGAGTCCGTCGTCGACGCTCATACGGGCCATCTCGAGCAGCATGCGGCCGCGGAAGGCCCTGGCCTCGGCCGCGGTGATCGTGCCGGCGCGCGCCGCGTCGAACAGGCGGGCTGCCTCGGCGTCGTCGAGCTCGGCGGTGTACGGCTCGAGCACGCCGTGGTCGGCCGAGACGGCCCCGTTCTCGATGAAGACGGCGCGCCGGGCCGCCAGGGCGTCCAGGTAACCGGCAAAGGAGGTTGCGCCAAGGCGCTCGATGCGCTCGCGGAATCCCGGTGATTCGGGGTCGAGGTAGGCGTCGGGACGGAAGGTCGGGATGACGCGGCCGCCGAACGAGGGATCCGCGGCCAGTGCGCGATGCGCCTCGAGGTCGTCAAGCGGATCATCCGTGGTGGCGAGCACCTCGATGCCGAAGCGTTCGAACAGGGCTCGCGGCCGGAACCCGGGCTGCCCCAACGCCGTGATGATGGCGGTGAACAGGGCGTCGGCGTTGGCGGCATCCGGGTGCTCGTCGATGCCGAACTGCTCGACCAGGATCGAGCTCAGCCAGTAGCCGGATGCCGTCCCCGCGAACCGGTGCCAGTGCTCGCAGAACAGCCGCCAGGTCTCGCGCGGTTCGACGTACGCGTCGAATCGCTCTAGTGGAACCCCGCTCGCGTGCAGTAGCCGCGTGACGTAGTGGTCGTGCCGCACCAGCAGCTGGACCGGATCCGCGAACGGCTCATCGTCGAGCAGCAGTCGCGGGTCGACGTGGCCGTGCGGCGAGAGGATCGGCGCGTCCGCTACGGCCTCGTAGAGCCGGCGCGCCACCGCGCGGGCTGAGGGCTCGATCGGCAGCAACCGGTCGGCGTCGAGGCCGAGTCTCATCCCGCCATTGTGGCCCCTGCGGGTGGATGGATCATCCGGGCTCACGCAGGAGATCGTCGAGCGAGGCGGTGGGGACCACACCCACCGCGAGCTCGGCGATGCGCGGGTCGAGCGCGATCAGGGCATCGGCCTGCAGGCGCGACACCGCGAGGTACTCGGCGTCGCCGGTGTCATCGAGCCCGAGTTCGGTGGCGAGTCGCCACGCGGTGCCGCGCGAGACCCGGTCGCCCAGTAGACGGACCTTGGTGGTCGTGATCCCGTCCAGCAGTTCGCGGACGTCGGAGGCATCCACCGTGCCGGCGCGTACTCCGCGGTAGACGAGACTCATCGCCTGCGATCGCAGTGCGGCGGGCGCCACGAGCTGATGCGACGTCGCGAGGCCGCGGCGTACCAGTTCGAGCAGTGCCGGTGGGTCGATCGCGTAGCGGGTCATGACGGAAGTCTGCCCGGGCTCACCGACAGTAACCGGCAGAGCAGAATGGAATACGACGAAGGAGAATCCCGTGGCCCTGAAACTCGGATACAAGGCATCCGCCGAGCAGTTCGACCCGCGCGAGCTGGTGGAGATCGCGGTGGCGGCCGAGGCGCATGGCATGGAGAGCGTCGCGGTGAGCGACCACTTCCAGCCCTGGCGGCACGAGGGCGGGCACGCGCCGTTCTCGCTCACCTGGATGGCCGCGGTCGGCGAGCGCACGAAGACGATCCAGATTGGCACGTCGGTGATGACCCCGACCTTCCGCTACAACCCGGCCGTGATCGCGCAGGCCTTCGCGAGCATGGGTGTCATGTACCCGGGCCGCATCATGCTCGGCGTCGGCACCGGCGAGGCGCTCAACGAGATCGCCACCGGCTGGACCGGCGAGTGGCCCGAGTTCAAGGAGCGCTTCGCGCGCCTGCGCGAGTCGATAGACCTGATGCGACAGCTGTGGACCGAGGATCGCGTGAACTTCGACGGCGAGTACTACAAGACCGTCGACGCGTCGATCTACGACCGGCCCGAGACGCCGATCCCGGTCTACATCGCCGCCGGCGGCCCGGTCGTGGCGCGCTACGTCGGACGCGCGGGCGACGGCTTCATCTGCACCTCGGGCAAGGGGATGACGCTCTACACCGACGAGCTCATCCCCGCCGTCAAAGAGGGCGCCGAGAAGGCCGAGCGCGACTATGGGGCGATCGACAAGATGATCGAAATCAAGCTCAGCTACGACGCCGACCCGACGGTCGCGCTCGAGAACACGCGGTTCTGGGCGCCGCTCGCCCTCGGCAAGGAGCAGAAGCACGACATCACCGACCCGATCGAGATGGAGAAGGCGGCGGATGCCCTGCCGATCGAGCAGATCGCCTCGCGCTGGATCGTCGGCTCCGACCCCGACGAGGTGGTGGCTGGAGTGAAGCAGTACGTCGACGCGGGCTTCACCCACCTGGTGTTCCACGCGCCCGGGCACGACCAGCGCCGGTTTCTCGAGCTGTTCGAGCGCGATCTGGCGCCGCGGCTTCGAGCGCTCGACTAGCTCCGATCGTCGTCCTGTCGGGGAAAATCGTCGGCGGCATTGTCGATTCGCCCGTCCGCCGGTCGTCACCCTTCCGAGAGCACCACTTCAGCGGAGGAGAACGAGCAGTGTCGAAAATCGTCGTCATCAACAACATCACGCTTGACGGGATCATGCAGGCGCCGGGCCGTGCGGACGAGGACACCCGCGACGGATTCGAGCACGGCGGATGGGCCGTCCCATACAACGACCAGGTCAGCGGACAGTTCATGGGACGCCACATGGTCGGCACGCGCGCCATCCTCCTCGGCCGGCGCACCTACACCGACTTCGCCGGATTCTGGCCGAAGCAGGGTGACAACCCCTTCACGAATGTGCTGACCGCGATGCCGAAGTACGTTGCCTCGAGCACGCTCGACCCGGAGCAGGAATGGGCGAACACGATCGTCCTCCGGGGCGACGCGGTGCCCGCGATCTCGGATCTTCGCTCGGAAGAGGGAGGGGATATCGTGATCATGGGCAGCGGCGACCTCGTGCGCTCGCTCGCCCGCAGCAACCTCATCGACGAGTACCTCCTGCTGATCCATCCGCTCGCGCTGGGCTCGGGGCGCAGGCTTTTCGCCGAGGAGGCGCGACTCTCGCTCGTCGAGAGTGTGAGCACCACGACGGGCGTGGTCATCGCGACCTATCGCCCACTTGCCGACGGAGAGGCTGCCTGATGCGCTACTCGCTCTTCCTCAACTATTCAGAAGCAGGCGGGGCTGAGGTCAGCGACGACGACATGAGTCAATGGCAGTCCGCCTTCGACTCCTATGCGAAGTCGCTCGACACGGCGGGTGTACTGCTCAGCGCGGATGTGCTGCAACCGACTGCAGCATCCACCACCGTGACGCTGCGCGGCGGCAGCCTGCAGGTGCAGGATGGGCCATTCGCGGACACGAAGGAGCAGCTCGGGGGCGTGTTCCTGATCGACGTCCCGGACCTGGATGCGGCCCTCGCGTGGGCAGAGAAGTGCCCGGCCGCGCAGTGGGGGACGATTGAAATCCGTCCGACCGCGGTCTACTTCAGCGGCGGGCAGTGGAACCAGGCGTAGCCACCGCGCGCGCCGAGGAGGTCGCGAGGTCGTCCTATGGACGACTGCTCGCCGTGCTCGCCGCGCGCACCGGCGACATCTCCGCGGCGGAGGATGCCCTCGCCGACGCGTTCGAGCGCGCCCTGCGGAAGTGGCCGGAGTCGGGAATCCCGGACAATCCGGAGGGGTGGCTGGTCACGGTCGCCAAGAACCGCTGGCTGGACGCACTGAAGGTCCGCCCGCCGTGGATGGAGCCGAGCGAGCCGTCGCTGCATGATCTCGACGCCATCCCCGACAAGCGGCTCGAGCTGATGTTCGTCTGCGCGCATCCCGCGATCGACCCGGCGGTGCGCACGCCCCTGATGCTGCAGGTGGTGCTCGGGTTCGAGGCGTCGGCGATCGCCGTGGCCTACGCGACCCCGACAGCGACCATGGCTCAGCGGCTGGTGCGCGCCAAGAAGCGCATCCGGGATGCCCGGATCCCCTTTGCGATTCCGTCCCTCGAGGACATGCCGACGCGACTGCCCGCCGTGCTGGAAGCGGTCTACGGCGCCTATGCGATCGACTGGCAGGTGATCTCGGGGACCACGTTCCGCGATTCCCTCTCCGCTGAAGCCTTGTACCTTGCCTCGGTACTGGCTGCGCTCCTCCCCGACCCGGAGACCTTTGGACTCGCGGCGTTGCTCTCCCTCTCGATCGCCCGCACGCCCGCGCGGGTTCACGAGGGGATGCTCGTGCCCCTCGAGTCCCAGGACACCGGGCTCTGGGACCATGCGCTCATCGCGCAGGGCGAGACGCTGCTGCGTCGCGCTCATTCATTCGGGAGGATCGGCCGGTTCCAACTGGAGGCGGCGATCCAGTCGGTTCACTGCGCGCGCGCGGTTTCCGGTGCGACGGACTGGGTCGTCCTCCGTCGGCTCTATTCGGCGCTGCTGGAGGTCGCACCCTCGCTCGGTGCGCGGGTGTCGCTGGCCGCGGTGGTCGCTCGGGTCGAGGGACCCCGCGCGGGCCTTGCTGTTCTCGATGAGCTGGGCGAGCCGGCGTTTCAGCCGTACTGGGCCGCTCGAGCGCACCTGTTGCGCGAGGCCGGGCATCGAGATGCGGCGCAAGCCGCGTACGCGAAAGCCATCAGCCTCACGACCGATCCCGCATCCCGCAGCTATCTGCGCGGGATGCTCGCAGAGCTGTGAGTCGGCGGGTCCTCGCCGGAGCGCGACTGATTCGGGACCCTCAGCTCATCGCCCCCGTTTGCTCGCGTACCTCGCTCGGCACCACCGTGCGGCTTCGTGAGCTCTTCAACCCGCGCCCGATCACCAGCCGCTGGATCTGATTGGTGCCCTCGAAGATCTGCATCACCTTCGCCTCGCGCATGAAGCGCTCCACCGGGAAGTCGCGGGTGTAGCCGTAGCCGCCCAGCACCTGCACGGCATCCGTGGTGACGCGCATGGCAGTGTCGGTCGCGATGAGCTTGGCGACGGATGCGTGGCGGCTGTACGGCATCCCGGCATCGCGCCGCCGCGCGGCGTCGAGGTAGGTCGCGCGCGCGGAGTCCACGCCCGCCGCCATGTCGGCCAGCAGGAATCCCAGGCCCTCGTGCTCGGCGATCGGCTTGCCGAATGCGGTGCGCTCGCGCGCGTAGCCGACCGCCACATCCAGGGCCGCCTGCGCCAGGCCGGTCGCGATGGCGGCGATGCCGAGGCGCCCCGAGTCGAGGGCGCTGAAGGCGATCGAGAGGCCCTGCCCCTCGCTGCCGAGCAGGCGATCGGGCTCGAGCAGTGCGCCGTCCCAGTGCAGGCTGGTGGTGGGGATCGCATCCAGCCCCATCTTGCTGTCGGGCCTGCCGAACGACAGCCCCTCGGTCTGGCCCGGGGCGATGAAACAGGAGACGCCCCGGCGACCGGGCGCGGTGCGCGCGAACAAGGTGTAGAAATCGGCTTTGCCGCCGTGGGTCACCCACGCCTTCGTGCCGGTGATGCTGTAGCCCTCTGGCGTGCGCTTGGCGCGGCAACTCAGGGCGGCGGCGTCGGAGCCGGCGTCGGGTTCCGAGAGGCTGTAGGCGCCGATCTGCTCGCCGCGCAGCATCGACGGCAGCCAGCGCTGCTTCTGCGCCTCGGTGCCGAAGGTGGCGACCGAGAAGCAGCTCATCACGTGCACGCTCACCGCGACGGCGACCGCTGACCAGCGCGACGCGAGCTCTTCGAGCACCTGGAGGTAGACCTCGTAGGGCTGCCCGCTGCCGTCGTAGTCCTCCGAGTAGGGCAGGCCGAGCAGGCCAAGCTCCCCGAGTCGCGAGAACAGGCCATCGGGATAGATCTGGTCGCGCTCGGATTCATCGACGATGGGCGCCAGCTCACGGTCGGCGAACTCGCCGACCAGGTCGAGCAACTCGTACGCCTCGTCGCTGGGGAGCAGGCGCTCAACCGGCATGGGACTTCCGTTCTGTGCTGTACGCAGAATGATACGTGCGTACACTTGACGCGGCTAGAGGGACACGCGCGTACGGTGGATGCCAGGACGCTGGACGGCTCGACTCCACCTCGAAAGGCAACGATGCAGATCTCAGGAATCACCGCGTTCGTGACAGGAGCCGCCTCCGGGCTCGGCGCGGCCACCGCCGCGCTGCTGTCGCAGAAGGGCGCACACGTCATCGGGTTCGACCTCCCCGCAGCCATCGAGAATCCGGCCGCTCCGCCGCCCGCGGGCGTCCGCCTGGTCGGCGGCGACGTGACCAGCGAGGCCGACGTGCTGACGGCTCTCGTGGGCATCGCCGCAGACGACCCGCCACTCCGCCTCGTCGTCAACTGCGCGGGCGTCGCCCCGGCTCGCCGCATCCTGTCGTCGAAGGGCGCGCACGATCTGGCGACCTTCCAGAAGACGATCGCCGTCAACCTGGTCGGCACCTTCAACGTCATGCGGCTGACCGCCGAGGTCATCGCCGCGACCGAGCCCGTCGACGAGTTCGACCAGCGCGGGCTGATCGTCAACACGGCGTCGGTCGCGGCCTTCGACGGGCAGATCGGACAGGTCGCCTACTCGGCGTCGAAGGGCGGGGTGGTCGGGATGACACTGCCGGCCGCACGCGACCTGGCGCGCAACGGCATCCGGGTAAACACCATCGCTCCCGGAATAATGGACACCCCGATGCTCGCCGCGCTCGGCGAGGAGGTCAACACGTCACTGGCGGCGAGCGTGCCCTTCCCGCACCGGCTGGGTCGACCCGAGGAGTACGCGCAGCTCGTCGTGATGCTGGCTGAGCACGACTACCTGAACGCCGAGACCATCCGGATGGATGGCGCGATCCGGATGGCCCCGCAGTGAGCGAGCCTGCGCGCACCAGCGTCATCGTCGCCGGAGCCCGCACCCCGATCGGCAAGCTGCTCGGCGGGCTCTCTACGTTGAGCGCGGCCGAACTCGGAGGCGTCGCCATCGAGGGCGCGCTCGAGAAGGCGGGCGTCGCCGGCGCCGACATCGACTACGTGATCATGGGCCAGGTGCTGACCGCGGGTGCTGGGCAGCTGCCCGCACGGCAAGCGGCGGTGGCCGGCGGCATCCCGATGAACGTGCCATCGACCACGGTGAGCAAGGTGTGCCTGTCGGGCATCCAGGCGGTCATCATGGCCGACCAGTTCATCCGCTCCGGGGATGCGACCACGATCGTGGCCGGTGGCCAGGAGTCCATGAGTCGGGCGCCGCACCTGCTGACCGGCTCGCGCACGGGCACCAAGTTCGGACCCATCACGATGGTCGACCACATGGAGCTCGACGGCCTCGTCGACGCCTTCACCGTCGAGGCCATGGGGCTGCTGACCGAGCGGGTCAACGATGCGCAGCCCCTGACACGGGCGGCGCAGGACGAGTTCGCCGTCGCATCGCACCATCGTGCGGCCGCGGCATGGGACGCCGGTGAATTCGCCGACGAGGTCGTGCCGGTCTCGGTGCCTCAGCGCCGCGGCGAGCCGGCGATCGTCGCGCGTGATGAAGGCATCCGCGCCGACACCACGGTCGAGGCCCTGGCCAAGCTGCCCGGCGCCTTCCGTACGGACGGCACGGTCACGGCCGGCAACGCCTCGCCCATCTCGGACGGCGCGTGCGCCCTGGTCGTGATGGATCGCGCCGCCGCCGAGGCCGCCGGCCTCACCTGGCTGGCCGAGATCGGCGCGCACGGCATGGTGGCCGGCCCGGACTCCTCGCTGCAGTCGCAACCCGCCAACGCGATCGAGGCTGCCTGCGCACGCGAAGGCATCTCACCCGCCGACCTCGACCTGATCGAGATCAACGAGGCGTTCGCCGCCGTCGGCCTGGCCTCGGCCGCGCAACTCGGAGTTCCGCTCGACCGCGTCAACGTGAGCGGCGGCGCGATCGCCGTCGGCCACCCCATCGGAATGTCGGGCGCGCGGTTGGTGCTGCATCTGGCCCTCGAGCTGAAGCGCCGCGGCGGCGGCATCGGGGCGGCGGCGCTCTGCGGCGGCGGCGGTCAGGGCGACGCTTTGATCGTGCGGGTGCCCAAGAGCTGAGCGGCGCGCTGGCGCCAGCCCGGCTTGATGATCCCGTTGACGATCAGGTTCGCCAGGTCGGCGTAGGCCTCGGCATCGCTGAGACCCGTGTTCTTGGCGACCTCGCGCTGCTGGATGCGCACCATCACCGAGCTGACCACCTCGGCGATGAACGCGGTCGGCACGTCGCGGAACGCGTCGCTGGCGATGCCGTCCACGATGAGCTGCCGCACCCGCTCGGCCGCGATGGCGGTGTTGCGCTCGTAGATCTCGCGCGCGGGCGGGAAGCCGGCCACGTCATCCATGAACTGAGCGGATGCCGGCCGCAGCTCGTCGGCGACCGCCAACAGGTAGACCTGAATCCGTCGCACCGGGTCGGACTCGGCCGCGACGCGCTCTTCGACGCGCTCGGCCGCCCCGCGGAAGAAGGCGACCACGACCGCGCGGATGAGCTGCTCGCGCGATCCGGCCAGGGCGTAGATGGTGGATTTCGAGCAGCGCAGCGCGATGGCGGCCTGCTCGAGCGTATATCCGGCAAAGCCGCGATCCAGGGTCAGCGCGATCAGCCGCTGGAAGACCTCGGCCTGCCGCGCGCTCCGCGTGGGACTGCTCTGCTCGACCGCGAACGAGGGAGTCGACACGCTCACCCCATTCCGTCAGCGGCATACATGGCCGGTTGTTGTGGTCGAGCGTATAGCGTCGATCACGAACACGACGCGGTGAGGCAGGAGTCACATGAACGACGCAGTAATCGTAGATGTGGTGCGGACGGCATCGGGCAAGGGCAAGCCGGGCGGCGCCTTCTCGCAGACCCACCCGACCGACCTGCTCGCCGAGGTGCTGCGCGCCCTGCTGGAGCGCAACGGGCTCGACTCCCGGCAGGTCGACGACGTGCTCGTCGGGTGCGTCAGCCAGACCGGCGAGCAGAGCGGCAACATCGCGCGCAACGCGCTGCTGGCGGCGGGGTTCGACGAGAGCGTGCCGGGGGTGTCCATCGACCGGCAGTGCGGCTCCAGCCAGCAGGCCGCCCACTTCGCCGCGCAGGGGGTGATCGCCGGTGCTTACGACATCGCGATCGCGGCCGGGGTCGAGGTGATGAGCCGCGTGCCGCTCGGATCATCGGCGCAGGGCGCGTCGCCCTTCGGGGCGGGCATCCAGGCGCGGTATCCCCAGGGGCTGGTGAACCAGGGCGTCTCGGCCGAGTTGATCGCCGCCAAGTGGGACTTCAACCGCGTGCAGCTCGACGAGTACGCGGCCGAGTCGCATCGGCGGGCGGTCGCGGCCGCGGCATCCGGAGCCTTTGCCCGCGAGCTGATCGCCGTGACCCTGCCCGACGGTCGGGTCATCGACGCCGACGAGACCATCCGTGCCGAGACGACCACCTCGGCCCTCGCCCAGCTCAAGCCGGCGTTCTACCGCGAGGAGCTGGCGTTGCGCTTCCCGCAGATCGACTGGGAGATCACGGCGGGCAACTCCTCACCGTTGACGGATGCCGCCAGCGGCGCCCTGATCATGAGCGCGTCCATGGCGCAGAAGCTGGGTCTCACCCCGCGCGCGCGGTTCCACAGCTTCGCGGTGGTCGGAGACGACCCGCTGTTCATGCTCACCGGCCCGATCCCGGCGACCCGCAAGATCCTGGAGCGATCCGGGCTCGCGTTCAGTGACCTCGACGTCTACGAGGTGAACGAGGCCTTCGCCTCGGTGCCGCTGGCATGGGCGCACGAATTCGACGCCGACCCGTCCAAACTCAACCCGCTCGGCGGGGCCATCGCCCTCGGTCACGCGGTGGGAGCATCCGGCACCCGGCTGCTCGGCACCATGCTCCACCAGCTCGAAGCGACCGGCGGGCGCTACGGACTGCAGACCATGTGCGAGGGCGGCGGCATGGCCAACGCCACCATCATCGAGCGGCTGTAGCCCCGCTTCGGCGTGCCAGCGCGTTGCGCACCGAGACGCGGCTGCCGTACGAGATGGACCCGTAGCGGAACAGCTGCACCGCGATGCGCAGCACCACGGCGGCCAGGATGAGCAACTCGGCCCCCAGGGCCAGCCCCTGCCAGAGCGGCAGGCTGCCGAAGGCGTTGCGCAGCAGCGCGGTCACGGGCGCTGAGTATGGGAACCAGCTGAAGAGCTCGACGATCGGCGCCGTCGGGTCCGAGACCACCAGCGTGACGATGTAGAACGGGATGAAGATCAGGATCATCAGCACGCCGAAGATCGGCCCCGCGTCTTTGGCGGTCGGCATGATGGCTCCGATCGCGACCAGCGTGCCGGTGAACAGCGCGAAGCCGCCGATCAGGATGAGAGCCCCGACCAGCATCTGCTGCGGGTCGAACGACAGGTTGCTGAGGTCAAGGGTCGGGATGTTCAGCTGCGTGCGGAACAGCGTGTACGCCACCACGAGGGGGAGCGCGAACACCGCGATCTGTACCAGGCCCAGCGCGAACAGCGAGATGATCTTGCCGAGGATCAGCGAGGTCGGATTGATCGTGGTGAGGATCATCTCGGTGACGCGGTTCTCCTTCTCCTCCAGCGTCGACGCGAGCATTTGGTTGCCCAGCAGGATGATGAGCAGATAGAACGCGACCAGATAGAGCATCGGCGCGATCAGCCCGTTGAATCCCGCCGTCTTCTGGCCGTCGCGGTAGGTCACGGTGTCGGAGTTCGCGGCTCCGCTGGCCAGTTGCACCAGTTGGGGTGAGCCGAGCTTCTGCTGGGCGCTGGTCTGCAGCAGCGCCTGGGCGACCGAGCCGTAGACACCGTTGGAGAAGATGTCCTTGTCCTGCCCGTAGACCTTCACCGCGTGCTTCACCGGATCGGCCGGGTAGTCGAAGAAGGCCTGACTCGTTCCGGCCTTCACGGCCGCGATGGCGGCGTTCGCGTCGGTGACCGGGGTGCCGCCGAATTTCGCGGCGATCGCGTCGTCGATGACGCCCGAGGCATCCAGGTAGCTGAAGTGGATGTGCGCCTTCTTCTGCGCGTCGGCCGCCGCGCTGGTCGAGGTGTTCGACAGCAGCACGAGGGCGAAGACCACCATGAGGGCGATCGGAACGACCAGGGTGATGATCCAGAATCGCGGCTTGGACAGGTTGCGCCCGAACTCGAAACCGATCACCGTGCTCAGATTGTGACGCGCCATGGTCACTCGCCCTCCCCGTTCGCCGACAACTCGTCGCCGTAGACCTCGACGAAGATGTCATCGAGCGATCGCCGCCTCGGTTCGAAGCGGCTTACCGTCACACCGGCGTCGATCAGCCCGCGCAGGATGCCGGCCAGGTCGGCGTCGTTGCCGACGCTCAGCACCGCGTGGCCGCCGCCCTGCGAGACGATGTCGTAGGCCGGCGACGTCGGGAGCTTCCCGGCGAAGTCGAGCGTGATGGTCAGCCCGCCGAACTCCTCCTGCACCTCGGTGACCGTGCCGTAGGCGCGCGCCGCGCCGTCTTTCAGCAGGATGATCCGGTCGCAGAGCCGCTCGACCTCCTCCATCTGATGGGTGACCATCAGCACGGTCGCCCCGGCGGTGCGCTGCTCGTCGATGATGTCCATGAGCAGCCGCCGGTTGACCGGGTCGAAGCCCTTGGTCGGCTCGTCGAGGATCAGCAGTTCGGGGTTGTTCATGATGGTGACGCCGAGCTGCACCTTCTGCTGCTGGCCGCCCGACAGCTTATCGACCCGCACCTTGGCCTTGTCGGCGATCTCGACCCGCTCGAGGTACTGCATCGACCAGCGCTCGGCCTCATGCTTCTCGAGCCCCTTGAGCCGGCCGAAGTAGGTCATCACGTCGATGACCGACTCCTTCTTGTAGAGGCCGCGCTCCTCGGGCAGATAGCCGAGGCGGTTGGCGAGGTCCGGGTCGAAGGGCTTGCCGTCGATGAGCAGGCGCCCGGCCGTCGGCCGGTAGATGCCCAGCAGGGCGCGGAGGGTCGTCGTCTTGCCGGAGCCGTTGCTGCCCAGGAATCCGAAGGTCTCGCCGCGCTTCACGTCGAACGACAGGTCGCGGATCACGGTGGTGGCGCCGAAGTCCATCCGGAAATGGTCGACCTCGACGATCGGTGCAGTGGTCACTCATCCGACGCTAACCGCTCGGTGCGACGGAGTCGACATTCCGCGCCGCGACTTGTTGTCGAACAGTAGTTGATCTGATACAGTACTCGACATGACACCGAACACAGCGCCGCCGAACGCCTCGGACGACGCGTTCGCCTCCGACCTGCTGCGGGGGCACACCGACACCATCGTGCTCGGCGTGCTGCGCGGCACCGACCGCTACGGCTTCGAGATCTACAAGACGATCCGCGACGCCACCGCCGGCCGGTACGAGATCAAAGAGGCGACGCTCTACGCCACCTTCCGACGGCTCGTCAAAGACGGGCTGGTCGAGGCCTACTGGGGCGACGAGACGCAGGGCGGGCGCCGCAAGTACTACCGCATCACCGATGCCGGCCGCGCGGTCTACCGCCAGAACGTGCTGGATTGGACGGCCACCGAGCAGATCATCAACACCCTCCTGAACTTGCCCACCACTCAACCGAAAGAGACCGAGCGATGAACGCCGACAGCTCAGACATCCACCGCCTTCTCGACGAGGCATTCGGCGGCGTCACCATGACGCCCGAACTGCAGGACCTGAAGGAGGAGCTACGCGGCAACCTCGCCGCCCGCTCCGCCGAACTGCAGGCGACCGGAAAGGATGCCGCGTCGGCGGCCCGTACGGCGGTCGCCGAGCTCGGCGACATCCGGCAGCTGATCGCGTCGGTCGGCGAGTCCGAGGACGCTCCGCGTTCTCCGGCCGCGGCGGCCGCGGAGGCCATGCGGCTGCACCGGGTCCGGCCGAAGCCGCTGTTCGTGATCCTGACGACGCTGTTCTCGCTGGTGATCGCGGCGTCGGCCGTCGCGGTGCTGCTGGTCGCTCCGCACGACCTGGGCGCCGGACTCAGCGGGGCCTTCGTGCTGCCGGCCGTCTTCGGCGTCGCGATCGCCGCCCTCGTCGATGGCGCCCTGCGGCAGGAGACGACGCAGCACTTCCGCATGCCGAATGCGCGCGCGATCGGCTACGGGCTGGCGGCCGGGGCTCTCGGCGCCGGCGTCGCGACCGGAGTGCTCGCCCTGTGGCACCTCGCGTCTGCGGGCCTGATCGTCACCGCCATCGTGCTGACGATCGCATCGATCATCACCTTCATCGCGCTCGGCGTGACACAGACCAACCGGCTCAAGCCATGGGTGCTCGAGCACGGCCGGCAGCACGAGTTCGAGGACGGCTTCTCGCAAGACCCGGTGGCGGCCGCGCGCTTCGGCATCTACACCGTCATCATCTGGATAGTCGCCATCGCCTTGTTCGTCGTGCTGAGCGTCACCGTGGGCTTCGTCTGGTCGTGGCTGGCACTCGTGGCCGGACTGGTCGTGTTCTTCCTGGTGCTGGCGCGGATGCTCTTTCCGCCGAAGAGGGAGGCGTCGAAGTAACGACGACGAAGCGGTGACCCGGATGCGGCAACATCCGGGCCACCCGAACCTGACACCTCCCGAGAACGGGAGCTGCGCGAACAGCTGGTCGAGGTCCTCCTCGACTGTAGAAGAAGAGGAGCAGTGCTATGACATCTCGTGACGTGGGCATTTCGGCCCGCGATCTCCGCAAGAGCTATCCGGGCGCCCGCAAGGCGGCTCGCACCCAGGCGCTCGATGGCCTGAGCTTCGAGGTCGAGGCCGGCACGATCTTCGGGCTGCTCGGCCCGAACGGTGCGGGCAAGTCGACCACCGCCAAGATCCTGTCGACGCTGTCGCGAGCCGATTCGGGCGCCGCCGAGGTGGCGGGGATCGACGTGGCGCGGCATCCGGAGCAGGTCCGCCGGGTGATCGGCTTCGTCGCCCAGAAGGCCGTCACCGACCCGATGGACACCGGCCGCGAGAACCTCGTGCTCGCCGGGCGGCTGCAGGGCATGGGGTCGCGCGATGCATCGCACCGCGCCGCCGAGCTGCTCGATCGCTTCTCGCTCACCGATGCGGGAGGCCGTCAGGTCAAGACCTACTCGGGTGGCATGGCGCGCAAGCTCGACGTCGCGATCGGGCTGATGAACCGACCCCAGGTGCTCTTCCTCGACGAGCCGACAACGGGGCTGGATCCCGAAGCGCGCGCCGAGATGTGGGCGGAGCTCGAGGCGATGGCGAAGGTGGAGCGGATGACGGTGCTGCTCACCACCCACTACCTCGACGAGGCGGACCGTCTGGCCAGCCGGCTGGCGATCGTCGATCACGGACGCGTCGTCGTCACCGGCTCGCCCGAGCAGCTCAAAGACGGGCTGCACGGCGACGCCGTCATCGTCGAGTTGGCGTCGAACGAGGATGCCGTCCAGGGGCTGCGCCTGCTCGAGCGCCTGCCGGGCTTGAACGAGGTGCTGGTCGACGGTCGGGTGCTGCGCAGCCGAGCCGCCTCCGGCGCCGGCGCTCTGCCGCAGGTGCTCGCCGCGCTCGATGACGCACGGCTCCCCGTCGCCTCCGCAACGGTCGCGAGGCCCAGCCTCGACGACGTCTACCTCCGTCACACCGGCCGCAGCTACTCGGCCGTCACCACGCAAGGAGCTTCCGCATGACCACCCTCAGCATGACCTCGTGGGCCTCCCCAGTCGTCCACACCGGGCTGCTCACCGCCCGCCAGCTGCGCGCCTTCGTACGCAACCCCGCGTATCTGCTGATCAACCTGGTGCAGCCGATCATCTGGCTGCTGCTGTTCGGGCAGCTGTTCCGCTCGGTGGTCGACATCCCGGGCTTCTCGGGCGGGCACGACTACCTGACGTTCCTGACGCCGGGCATCGTGATGATGATGGCGCTGTTCGGCAGCGCGTGGGCGGGGGCCACCTACATCCAGGACATGGATCGCGGGGTCATGGACCGCTTCCTCACCTCGCCCACCAGCCGCGGCGGCCTGATCGTCGCGACGATGCTCTACCAGGCGGTGCTGACCGTGATCCAGACGCTCGTGGTGCTCGGGGTGGCGTGGCTCGCGGGCGCGCGGTTCGCGGGCGGGCTGGGCGGCATCCTGGTGCTGCTGCTGGCTGCCGTGCTGCTGACCTTCGTGTTCGCGGCGTTCTCGAACGCGATCGCGCTGCTCGCCAAGCAGCAGGCCGCACTGATCGGGATCTCGCAGTTGCTCTCGCTCCCGCTGATGTTCCTCAGCTCGGCGATCATGGATACGAAGCTGTCGCCCGCCTGGGTCGGCGACGTCGCGCGGTTCAACCCCTTCGAGTGGGCCGTGGTCGCCGGCCGCGATGCGCTGACCAGCGCGCCGGATTGGGCTGCCATCTGGGGTCAGCTCGGGCTGCTCGGCGGGCTCACGGTCGTGATGACCGCGCTCGCGACGCTGGCGTTCCGGGCGTATCAGCGGTCGGTGTAGGGCGTCAGATCGCGGCGGATCGGCGGGGGCGCGCGAACAGAATCTTCCACTGTAAGATTCTTTCCATCGCGCCCTCGCCGAGAGCGCGTCGGTGACCGCGAGCAGGATGGTGTCCATGTCGAAGCCCTCAGTCCAGTTGTATTCGGTGCGCGATGCCATCGATGCCGACCTCGACAGCGCGGTGGCGCGCATCGCCGAGCTCGGGCTGACGCAGGTCGAGCCCTATGCATTCCACCTGCGCACCGCCGACTACCGCCGTGCGTTCTTGGCGACCGGCCTGACCGCGCCCTCCGGGCACGCGCCGGTGATCGATGCGGCCGACCCCACGCCGATCTTCGACGCGGCCAACGAGCTCGGCATCCAGCTCGTCATCGATCCGTTCATCCCCACCGAGCGCTGGCAGAGCGCCGACGACGTGACGGCGACCGCCGAGCGCGTCAACGAGCTCGCGCGCGAGGCCGCCGGCCACGGCCTGCTCTTCGGCTATCACAACCACCAGTGGGAGTTCACGAACCAGCTCGACGGCCGCCCGGCCTACGAGCTCTTCGTGAGCCTGCTCGCGCCCGAGGTCGTGCTCGAGGTCGACACCTTTTGGGCCACGGTCGGGGGTATGGACGTGCCGGAGCAGCTGCGCTCGCTCGGCGGGCGCGTGCGGGCCCTGCACATCAAGGACGGCAGGGTCAGCGGCGACATCGCCACCGCCCTGCCGAGCAGCGAGAGCGCCCTGATCGTGCCGGACGCCCTGCGCGCCGCCTTCGAGAACCAGACCCCTGCGGGCCACGGGGATGTGGATGTCGCCGCGATTCTGCGCGCGGCCCCCGACGCGCTGCGGGTCATCGAGTTCGACGCCTACGCGGGCGACGTGTTCGAGGGGATCGCCGACTCGCTGGCGTGGCTGCAGGCGAACGACCCGTCGAGCGCGGCATGAGCGGCCCCACCGGCGCCGGCCCGACCGGGGTCGGCCTGATCGGCGCGGGCGTCATCTCGGGCGCGTACCTCGAGAACCTGACCCGGTTCGCCGATGTCGACGTGCGATTCGTCGCCGATCTCGACCTCGAGCGCGCCGCCGCCCAGGCCGCGGCATTCGGGGTCGCGGCGTCGGGATCCGTCGATGACCTCCTCGCCCGCGACGACATCGAGATCGTCGTCAACCTCACGGTGCCGGCGGTGCATGCCGAGGTCGGACGGCAGATCATCGCGGCCGGCAAGCATGTCTGGAGCGAGAAGCCGCTCGCGCTGGATCACGCATCCGGCCTCCAGCTGCTGGCCGAGGCGGCGGTGGCGGGGTTGCGCGTGGCGTGCGCCCCGGACACCGTGCTCGGTCCCGGCATCCAGACCGCCCTGCGCGCGATCGCTCGCGGTGACATCGGCGAACCGCTGACCGCGTTCACCTCGTTCCAGGTGCCGGGGCCCGAGGCGTGGCATCCGAATCCCGACTTCCTCTACGCCACCGGTGCCGGCCCGCTCTTCGACATGGGTCCGTACTACGTGACGACCCTGGTGCACGCTCTCGGCTCGGCGCGGCGCGTCCAGGCGACCTCGTCGACGGCGCGCGCCACGCGCACGATCGGCTCCGGACCGCGCGCCGGCCAGGAGTTCCCGGTGGAGGTGCCGACGCACCACTCCGCGCTCATCGAGTTCGCCGGCGGGGTGTCGGCCGAGTCGACCTTCTCGTTCCAGCACGCCTACGCGCGCACCGGCGTGGTCGAGATCAACGGCACCGAGGGCACCGTGAGCCTTCCCGATCCGAACACCTTCGACGGGCCGACCCGGCTCTGGCGGTACGGCAGCAGCGAGCCGACCGTCATCGAGCCGGAGGGCGAGGTGTACGGTCGCGGAACCGGCGTCGTCGAGCTGGCTCGCGCGATCCGGGCCGGCGTGCCTGAGCGCGCTTCGGGGCAGCTCGCGCTGCACGTGCTCGACATCCTGCTGGGCATCCGGGATGCCGCCGACTCGGGTCTGCCCGTCGAGATCACCTCGACCACCGACCCGATCGCGCCGCTGCCCGCCGACTGGAACCCGCAGACCGCCACCTTCGCCGACTGAGCACTCAGCCGGTGGGCGAGCTCCCCGGCAGCAGACGTTCGAGCAGGGCGATCGACCGCCCGATGTCCACCGCATCCGGGTGCAGCAGCCACTGCAGTTGCAGCCCGTCGGATGCCGCCGCCACCAGCGCCGCCGCGTCATCCGGGTCGATGGTCGCGTCGATGTCGCCGGCGGCCTGACCCGCGCGGATCCGTTCGGCGAGGTCGGCGCGCACATGCACGAACCGTTCCTGGATGAACTCGCGGGTGACCGGATGCTGGCGCTCCTGCAGCGCATCGGTGGTCAGGGTGGCGTACAGCTCGATGAGTCCGGGGATCGTGCGGTTCAGCCGCGCGCTGATCTCCATCACCTCGACGGCCGATGCGGAGGCCGGGATGAGGCCGGTCTCGGAGCCGGAGCCGGAGCCGGAGTCGGAGCCTGAGTCGGCCCCGGACTTCGAGCCCCGCTCGTGCGCCCGGTACACCTCGACCAGCAGCTCGTCCCGCGAGGCGAAGTAGTAGCGCAGGGCCGCGTGCGACACCCCGATCGCCTCGCCGATCGCGCGCAGCGAGGCCTCGACACCGTGCTCGGCGAACAGATCGATCGCCTTGGCCAGGATCTCGGCACGCCGCGCCTCGCCCTTGCGGTACGGCCGCGCGGGGTCCTGCGGCGCATCCGGGGTCATGCCGCCATCGTACGGACAGGGAGAAATGTCAGCGGTGAGGGGCAAACTGAAGGAAACCGCGACACGCCGAAAATCACTACATCTAGTGGAATGACATCGGTGGCATTCCGGTTATATAGTGGGAACTCACCCCGGGGATTCAACCGGGGGTTGAGACTTTTCGCAGTACCCATCAACACAGAGAGGATCGCCATGAACGACGTTGACAGCGTGGGCGGTTACGCGGTTCCGGTCGATCCGATGGACGACCTGCAGTGCGAGAGCTGCCAGTAAGCGGCTTAGCACTCCCATAACCCCCCGAAGGCCCCGGTCGACCACGAAGGTCGCCGGGGCCTTCGATTGCCTTCGGTAGTCTGAACGGGTGCCAGTGAACCCCGAGCTCGCGGGTCGCAGCTACCCCGCGACCGAGCCGTACCTCGTCGGCCGCGAGAAGATCCGCGAGTTCGCGCGCGCGGTCCTCGCCACCAGTCCGCTCAATCTCGATCCGGACGCCGCCCGCGCCGCCGGCTACGCCGACGTGGTCGCGCCGCCGACCTTCGCCGTGGTCGTGCAGGAGCACACCCTGGCGCAGCTCCTCGGCGATCCGGATGCCGGCATCGACTTCTCGCGCGTCGTCCACGGCGACCAGCGCTTCACCTTCACCCGCCCGATCGTCGCCGGCGACGAGCTGACGGCCACCCTGACGGTGACCGGCGTGAAGTCACTCGGCGGGCACAGCATGGTGACCGCGGAGTCCGCGGTGGTCGACGCCGGCGGGGCGCACGTCGTCACGGCCATCTCGACGCTCGTCGTGCGAGGCGACGAATGAGCCCCGCGGTCTCGAAAGCCGAACTGGCCGTCGGCGATGTCGTCGCCGAGCGGAGCTACCACCTCACGCGCGACAGTCTGGTGCGCTACGCGGGCGCATCCGGCGACTTCAACCCGATCCACTACCGCGACGACATCGCCACCTCGGTCGGTCTCGATGGGGTGCTCGCCCACGGGATGCTGACCATGGGCCTCGCCGTGCAGCCGGTCGTCGAGTGGCTGGGCGGTGACAGCGGCAAGGTGCTCGACTATCAGGTGCGCTTCACGCGACCCGTTCTCGTCGATCCCGTGTCGGGTGCCGATGTCACGGTGGTGGCGAAGGTCGGCGTGCTCGAGCCGCTTCCGAACGGCCGCGACGGCGCCCGCATCGACCTGACCGTGACGTTCAACGGCGAGACCGTGCTGGGCAAGGCGCAGGTGCGGGTCGCGCTCACGTGACGGAACTGCGCGAGCTCACCACCCTCCGGGTCGGGGGTCCCGCCGATCGCGTGCTCGAGCCGGCGACCCGTGACGAGCTGGTCTCGACAGCCCTCGACCTGTGGGCGGGGGTCGGCGACTGGCTGGTGCTCGGCGGCGGGTCGAACGTGGTCGTGTCGGATGACGGGATCGACGGCGACGTCCTGCGCGTCGTGACCCGCGGCATCCGGGTGGAACCGCGCGACGAGGGCACGGTGCGCGTGCTGGTCGAGGCGGGGGAGCCCTGGGACGCCGTCGTCGCGCACGCCGTCGACAACGGGCTGGCGGGCATCGAGGCGCTCAGCGGCATCCCGGGCAGCGCGGGCGCGGCCCCGATCCAGAACATCGGCGCATACGGCCAGGAGCTCGGCGAGAGCCTGGTCGGCATCGAGTTCCTCGACTTCGCGACGGGCGAGGTGCAGCATCTGGCGGCCGCCGAGCTCGGGCTGGGCTATCGCCGCAGTGCGCTCAAGAACGGGCGGCTGGGCGTCGTGCTCGGCATCGAGCTCGCGCTCACCGCATCCCCTGATCGCCTGTCGCAGCCGATCGCCTACGACCAGCTGGCGACGGCGCTGGGGGTCGAGCTCGGCGCGCGCGTCCCGCTGGCCGAGGTGCGCGCGGCCGTGCTGGCCCTGCGCGCCTCGAAGGGCATGGTGCTGGATGCCGCAGACCCCGACTCCGTCAGCGCCGGCTCGTTCTTCACCAACCCGATCGTGAGCGAGAACTTCGCGCGCGGGCTCCCCTCGGACGCGCCGCGCTGGCCCACCGAACCGGAGCCGCCCGCGCAGGTGCTGCCGCTGGGCGCCCCGATTCCTGCCGGTCCGTCATCGGGCGAGTACCTGGTCAAGCTCGGCGCGGCCTGGCTGATCGAGCATTCCGGCATCTCGCGCGGCTTCGCCCTGCCCGGCTCGGGAGCGGCGATCTCGAGCAAGCACACGCTGGCGATCGTCAACCGTGGACACGCGACGGCGGCGGATGTCGTGCAGCTCGCCGGCTTCGTGCAGACGCGCGTGATGTCGGAGTTCGGTGTCATGCTGCAGCCGGAGCCGGTGCTGGTCGGCATCAGCCTCTGAGGGAGTGCATGTGATCCACGCGCGCGGGCTCGCCCGCAGCTTTGCCACGAAGAAGGGCCGCGAGAAGGTCGAGGTCAACGCGGTCGGCGGCGTCGACATCGATGTGGACGCGGGCGAGATCGTCGGCTTCCTCGGCCCGAACGGCGCGGGCAAGACGACGACGCTCCGGATGCTGACCACCCTGCTCAAGCCCACAGCGGGCTCTGCGACGGTCGCCGGCTACGACGTCGCGACCCAGCCGGAGCAGGTGCGGCAGAGCATCGGGTACGTCTCGCAATCGGGATCGAGCTTGCCCGAGGCATTGGCGGGCGAAGAGCTCGTCGACCACGGACGGCTCTACGGCATCAGCAAGAAGCAGGCCGAGACCCGAGGCCGCGAACTGTTCGAGCAGCTCGACCTCGACGGCCTCTGGACGCGGCAGCCGCGCGCCATGAGCGGCGGCCAGCGCCGCCGCCTCGACATCGCCATGGGATTGGTGCACGATCCAAAGCTGGTCTTCCTCGACGAGCCGACCACCGGGCTCGACCCGCAGGCGCGCGCGAACCTGTGGGAGCACATCTCGGCGCTGCGTACCGATCGGGGCGTCACGGTCTTTCTCACCACCCACTACCTCGATGAGGCCGACGCCCTCTGCGACCGCATCCTGGTCATCGATCACGGCGTGCTGGTCGCGGCCGACAGTCCCGAGGCGCTCAAGCAGCAGGTCGCCGGCGACCTCGTTGAGTTGACCGTGACGGATGGCGCGCACGTCGCGCGCGCGGCGAGCGCCCTCTCCGCGCTGGTGCCCGGCTCGACTGCCGAGGTGCTGGGTCACGTGGTCGCTCTGCGCGTGCCGACGGCGGGACGCGAGCTTCCGGCTCTGCTGCGCACCCTCGATCGCGACGGTATCGCCCTGGACTCGATCGATGTGCGGCGCCCCACGCTCGACGATGTGTTCCTCACCCTGACCGGCCGGTCGCTGCGAGAGGATGCCGCCTGATGTCCACGCCGATCGCCCAGATGCCCGCCACGACGACGGTGGCACCGACGAAGCCGTCGTTCGTCCGCGTCACGTGGATCGTGTTCTGGCGGCAGCTGCGCATCGCGTTGCGCAACCCGGCCTGGGTGATCATCGGGTTGGCGCAGCCGATCCTCTACCTGGGCCTGTTCGGGCCGCTGCTCGTGCCGCTCAGCTCGTCGTTCGGCGTGACCAACGCATACACGATCTTCGTTCCGGGGCTGCTCGTGCAACTCGGGATCTTCGGGGCCCTGTTCGCCGGGTTCGGGCTGGTCGCCGAGTGGAGGGCGGGGGTCATCGAGTCGGAGCGGGTGACGCCCGCGAGCCGCACTGCCTTGCTGCTCGGGCGCATCCTGCGCGACGTCGCTCAGTTGTTCGTTCAGGGTGTCGTACTGATCGCGCTGGGCTACGCCTTCGGCCTGCGGGCCTCCCTTCCCGGGATGGCGTACGGCTTGCTGCTCACCCTGCTGCTCGGGGCCTCGTGCGCGGCCGCCTCCTATGCGCTGGCCCTCGTGACCAAGAGCGAAGACGTGCTGGCGCCGCTGGTGAACTCGATCGCGCTGCCGGTGCTGTTGCTCTCGGGCATCCTGTTGCCGATGACGCTGGCGCCCCAGTGGCTCCAGGTGGTGAGCGACGTGATCCCGACCAAGCACATCGTCGATGCGATCCGCGCCAGTTTCGTCGGCCACTTCGGGCTGCCCATCCTCTGGGGGACGGTCTGGAGCGTGGTGATCTTCGCCGTGCTGATGTGGGTCGCCACCCGCACCTTCCGCAGGGAAAATGCGTGAGGCCGAAGCGACTCAGAGCAGCTTCAGCTCCATCGCGCGCGTCACGGCGCGCGTGCGGTCGTCGACCTCGAGCTTGGCGAAGGCGTGCAGCAGGTGCGTCTTCACGGTCGCCTCGCCCACGAACAGCCGCTCGCCGATCGCCCGGTTGCTGAGGCCCTCGGCCACGAGGCGCAGCACCTCGAGTTCGCGCGGGCTGAGCGCGGGTACTGGGGCGGCCGGGGCAGCATGGCGCTGCACGAGCAGTCGGCTCACGCTGGGAGCGAGCGCGACCTCGCCGGCCGCCACGGCCCGGATCCCGGCGAGCAGCTCCTCCTCGGGGGCCGCCTTGAGCAGGTAGCCGCTCGCGCCGGCTGAGATCGCGCTCAGGATCGCGTCGTCGTTCTCGTAGGTGGTCAGGATGATCACCCGGGTCTCCCGTCGCACCGCCAGGATCCGCGCGGTCGCCTCGTCGCCGTCGATGCCCGCCATCCGCAGATCCATCAGCACGACGTCGGGCAGCAGCTGCGCCGCGAGCTCGACAGCGTCTTCACCCGACGAGGCCGTGCCGACCACCTCGATGTCCGGCGCGGCGTCCAGCAGTGCGACGAGTCCGGCGCGCACCACCGGGTGGTCGTCGGCCACGAGCGCGCGGATGCTCACGGTGCCGCCTCGGTGTGGACAGGCACGCGAGCCGTCAGCGTCGTCGCGCCGGGCGTCCCGACGATGGTGAGCGAGCCGCCGATCAGAGCGAGCCGGTCGCGCAGTCCGGAGAGCCCGAATCCCGCACCCGCGCGGTCAGGGTCGAACCCGTGACCGTCGTCGAGGACCGTGATGGATGCGACGTTCTCGGTCGCGCTCACCGTCACGCTCACCGCGCGCGCGCCCGCGTGCTTGCGCACATTGGCCAGACCCTCCTGGGCGCAGCGCAGCAGCACGACCTCCGCATCGCGGTCGAGCACTTCGCCCGCCGCACCACTGACCGTCACGGTGATGCCCGACTCGCGCTGGAATCGCGCGGCAAGGTGCTCGAGGGCGCCGACCAGCCCGCCGCCGGGCAGGTCGACCCGCGCGCTCGCCGCCACGAGCGAACGCGTTTCCGTGAGCGCCTCGCGCGCCGCGCTCTCGATCAGCTCCAGCGTGCCGTCCGTGAGGGCTCCCGCCGCCAGCTCCCGGCGGGCTCGCTGTGTCAGCAGCACCTGCCCGGTGAGGGTCTGCGCGATGGTGTCGTGAAGTTCGCGGGCCAGGCGCTCGCGCTCGTCGGTGGCGCCGGCATCCCGGTGGAGTACCTCCAGCTGGGATTGCGCGGCGGTCAGCTCGTCGAACAGGCGCTGGCGCTCGTGGCCGAGGTCGGCGATCCGGCTGATCCACACCCCCATCGCGATGGCGAACACGAAGGAGATCCCCTCGATCGCCACGGCGAGCGTGATGGTCGAGGGGGCAAAGCCGAGGCGGACGGGAAAGGCGACGCCGACGACGATGGCGATCACCGCCGACGCGATCACCGAACGGCGGATGCTGCCGAGCAGGGTCCAGGCCGCCGGGAAGGCGATCACCTGGAAGAAGGCGAGCGAGGTATCGGTCGCGGTGAGCGCGCCGGTCACCAGGATCGTCACCGCGAGGGCGACGAGCGAGCGCGGTGCGTCTTCGTCATTCGGCCGGACGACGACGCCCCAGAACGCGGTGAACGCCACGAGGATGCCGAGTCCGATCCAGAACCGAGGAGCGAACCCGAGGCTGAGCCAGAGCACCACCGTGCTCAACAGGCCCGTGCCGGCCACGGCGAGGAGCCACCAGGCGCGGGCGGTCACTCGAGCGGCGGGCACCTAGCTATCCTTGCGGATCCACCGGAACGTGAGCCGCGCGAGCACCAGCCCGACGACGAGCCAGATGGCGAGCACGATCGCGACACCGGGCAGGTTCCAGCTGCCGCCCGCCTCGGCTGCTTCGAGGGTCGACGGCAGGAACACCGACCGCATCCCCTGCGCCAGCCACTTGAGCGGAAAGACACTCGCCACGTTCTGCAGCCAGGTCGGCAGGTTGGTGAAGGCGAGGTAGACGCCCGAGATGAACTGCAGCACCAGCACGATCGGGATGATGACCGCGGTCGCGCTCTTGCCCGACCGGGGCAGGGCGCTCAACCCGATCCCGAGGATCGCGCAGGTGGCCACGCCGAGCAGGAACACCCAGGCGAAGGTCAGCCACTTGCCCGGCTCGGTCGGAATATCGACCCCGAACGCGACCTTCGCCAGCAGGATCAGCAGAGCCGCCTGCAGGATGCCGGTGATCAATGCGCGTCCGATCTTGCCGATGAAGTAGCTGGTCACCGAGAGCGGAGTCCCGGCCAGCCGCTTGAGGGTGCCGTCGCTCTTCTCGCCGGCGATGTCGATGGCCAGGTTCTGCAGGCCGCTGAGCAGCACACCCGCCGCCAGCATGCCGGGCAGATAGTAGGTGGCGGCGCTGACGGCGTGGCCCGCGGCATCCTTCCCGAAGAAGGTGCTGCTGCTGAACGCCACCGAGAAGATCGTGAGCATCACCACCGGGAACAGGAAGGTGAAGAACACCGCGTCGCCCTGCCGGAAGTAGGCCAGGAACTCGTAGCGGATGCGCGAGAACCCGTTGCGCAGGATGCGGCCGGGGGTGACGACCGAGGTCGTCGTCGCAGTCACGGATGTCGCGGTCATTTCGCCACCAGTTCCAGGTAGATGTCTTCCAGGCTCGGGCGCACGACCTCGAGCCGCTCGGGCTCGCCGTCGGCGGCGAGGCGGGCGACGAGCGCGCCCGGCTTCTCGGTGCGTTCCTCGTGTTCGCTGCCATCCCGGGTCCAGCGCACGATCGGGATGCGCGCTGCGGCTCCGCCGATCGTGTCGATCGGCCCGATCTCGACCAGACGGCCGTCGGCGACGATCCCCGCGCGATCACTGAGCTGCGCGGCCTCGTCGAGATAGTGCGTGGTCAGCAGGATGGTGGTGCCCTCCCGCTTGAGCTGCTCGATCAGGGTCCAGAACTGGCGACGCGCCTCGGGGTCGAATCCGGTGGTCGGCTCGTCCAGGAAGAGCAGCTCGGGGCGTCCGATGATCCCGAGCGCGACATCCACGCGCCGGCGCTGGCCGCCCGAGAGCTTGCGGATCAGCGAGGAGGCCTTGTCCTCCAACCCGACTGCGGCGATCACCTCATCGACATCCCGCGGATTCGGATAGAAGCCCGCGAAGTGCGTCAGCTGCTCGCGGACGGTCGCGGCGCCCTGCTCGCCGCTGCTCTGCAGCACGATGCCGAGCCGCGCCTTCCAGTCGAGTCCGCCGTGCTGAGGGTCGACCCCGAGCACACTGACGGTGCCCGAACTGCGGTCTCGGTAGCCCTCGAGGATCTCGATGGTGGTGCTCTTGCCCGCGCCGTTCGGGCCGAGCAGGGCGAAGGTCTCGCCGTGAGCGATGTCGAAGTCGAGCCCGCGCAGCGCCTCGACGCCGCGGTAGCTCTTGCGCAGGTCCCGCACCTCGACGGCGGGAGAGGGTGTCGTCATGCCCCCATGGTGGCGGCTCGACTCACTCTGGGGGAACGACCCGGTGGTGGAAGGTGGCATCCACCACTCGGTGGATGTCGGAGCGAGCGGTTCAGCGCAGCGCGCTCACGGCCAGACTGATGGCGAGGCCGATCATCACCACCGCGATGATCGCGTCGAGCACCCGCCACGCGATCGGCCGAGCGAACAGGGGAGCGAGCAGGCGGGCGCCGAAACCCAGGGCCGAGAACCAGAGGATGCTGCCCAGGCCTGCCCCCGCCGCGAACGCCCAGCGCGCATCGCCGTGGGTGTTCGCGACGGTCCCGAGCAGCAGCACCGTGTCGAGGTAGACGTGCGGGTTGAGCCAGGTGAGCGCCAGGCAGGTGGCGGCCACGGCGAGCGTGTTCGCGGCCTTCGGAGTCGCGGCGTCCGTCGTCTCGAGACGCGAGCGGCGGAGCGCACGGCGGGCCGCCCCGAGCCCGTACAGCAGCAGGAAGGCCGCACCCACCCACCGCACCACCTCCACCAACCACGGGATGGCGGTGAAGAGCAGCCCGCCTCCGGCAACGCCCAGAGCGATGAGGACGAGATCAGAGACGGCGCAGATCGCCACGACCACAAGGACGTGCTCACGACGGAGCCCCTGGCGCAGGACGAAGGCGTTCTGCGCCCCGATCGCGACGATCAGCGACAGCCCGAGTCCGAGCCCGGCGAGGGCAGAGGGGATCCAGGCGGCAGGCACTCGGCCACGGTACCGGTCGGGGTGTTCGGCAATCCAACTAAAGATTCTGACCAACCATTAGCCTGATTCATGATGCGATTCGACCGGGAGCAGCTCGAGACCCTGGCGGCCGTCGTCGCGGCGGGCACCTTCGATGCCGCCGCCGAACGGCTCTCGGTCACGCCGTCGGCGGTGAGTCAGCGCATCAAGGCGCTCGAGCAGCAACTCGGCCGCGTCGTCGTGGTCAGGACGAAGCCGATCAGGGCGACGGAATCCGGCACGGCCCTGCTGCGGCTGGTGCAGCAGCTCGGTGCGCTCGAGCACGAGGCGGTGGCCGAGCTCGGGCTCGGGAGTTCCACGGGGAGCGTCTCGATCCCACTGGCGGTCAACGCCGACTCGATGGCCACCTGGCTGCTGCCGGCGCTCGCGGAGGCGGCGCGCGTACATCCCATGGTCTTCGAGCTGCACCGCGACGATCAGGAGTACACGGCCGCCCTGCTGGCCGCGGGAACCGTGATGGCCGCCGTGACCTCCGACGCCCGCCCGGTCGCGGCCAGCACCGTGACCCCGCTCGGTCGGATGCGCTACCGCCCGGTCGCGTCGCCCGCTTTCGCCGCCCGGTGGTTCGGCCAGGGGCCGACGCCGAGCGCCCTGGCCGTCGCCCCCGTGGTCGTCTTCGACCGCAAGGACGACCTGCAGGACCGCTACCTGCGCTCGGTCACGCGCCGTGAGCTGGCGCCGCCCCGGCATTTCGTCCCCGCCTCCGCTGACTTCGCGATCGCGGTCGAGCTGGGCATGGGGTGGGGGATGCTGCCAGACGCCCAATCGGAGGCGGCCATCGAATCCGGTGCCCTGGTCGCCGTCGATGTGTCGCGCTCGGTCACCGTGCCGCTCTACTGGCAGCAGTGGAATCTGCGGTCGACCGCTCTCGATACCGTCGCGGCCGCCGTGGTGGGGCACGCTCGAGCCGCGCTGGGGTGAGCACCGCGCGCCGCTGAACGCCGGACGGCCCCGCTCCGAGGGATGGAGCAGGGCCGTCGTGGCAGCGGGTGACTGACGCGCGATGCGCGCTCTGGTGCGATGAGAGGTGCGGACGGGATCAGCCTCCGAGCCCGAGGAAACCGAGGAGGCCGCCCGAGCCCGGCGTGCTCGACGGGGACGGGGCAGGCGTCGGCGCCGGGCTGCTCGGAACCGGCTTCGGCGCGGTGCTGGGCGAGATGCTGGGCGCCGGGGCAGGTGTGGCTGAGGCCGTCGGCTTCGCCGACGAGCTCGCGCTCGGCGTGGGCGACGGCGCCGGGGCCGGGGAGGCGGCTGTCGGGGCGTTCTTCGTGCGGACCAGGGATGCCGAGTCCAGACGGTAGGCGCGCCCCGAGTTCGACAGCACGACGTCGACACGCAGACCGGTGTGACCCGACTTCGACACGGGAAGGCCGACGCTGACCTTCATCCATCCGGAGCTGTCGCTGAACGACACCGTCGCGGTCTCAGTGGTGCCGCCGAGGGCGGTGAGCTTGAGGGAGCCGGTGATACCCGCGGTCGATCCGGGCTCGACCCAGATGGTCACGGTGTCGGTCTCGCCGGCCGTCACAGTGGTGGTGACGGTCTGACTGATCGTCTGTCCGCCCGATGCGACGAGTGCGTACCGGCCGCCGCGCGCGCTGGTGTTCGGACCGTCGAGGGACGCGCTCGATGTCGTCCAGCCCGAGGAGCTCCCCTCGAACGACGGGGATTTCAACGGGATGACCGTCCCCGCCGGCGCGGCGGGCTCAGCCGGGTATCCGCCGGCCGTCGAGGTCGGACTGGGAGTCGGCTTGGCCGAGGTGGGCGAGGAGCTCGGAGTCGGGGTGGCGGCAGGCGTCGACGGCGACGCGGACGGGGCGTTGGTCGGCGTCTGCTTCGGCGGCACCTTCGTGCTGGCGTACTTGGCGAACTCCTGCACCCAGTAGGTGCGGCCGTCGGCGCCGGTGTACTCGCCGATGCCGAGGTCTGTGTAGTCGCCGACCAGGTTCTTGTAGTGCTCAGCGGAGGCCTTCCAGGCCGGAACGACCTGCGTGTAGGTGTACCCGGCGGCGACGTTCTCGCCCGCGTGGCTCCAACCCGATGGGATCTGCGTCGAGTAGTTCGGGTTGTGGCTCATGGCGCCGTTGTCGGACTGCTGCTTCGCCCAATCCATGGCGACCTTGTCGAGCGAAGAGTTGCGCACGAGCGGCGTGGTGCCGGCCTCGGCGCGCACCTCGTTGGTGTCGTCGAAGACGCGCTGCGTCTGCTGCGCGATCGTAGGCGTGGAGGAGGCGGCTGCGGTGGTCGTGGCGGCGAGCGAGGACTCGGCGACGCTCATCGAGGCGGCGATCCCTCCGACCACGGCGACGGCGGCGATGGCGATGGCGACCTGTCGACGCATGGGCGTCCCTGATCGACGAGCAGCTGAGAGCATGGTGATTTCCCCCCGGAGCGGGTGCGGGTGCGACGCGCTCCTGCGCTCACGGTATGGGGGACGTTTTTGGGGGACGAAGTCCCCCTCTGAGGGATAGACGGGTCTGTGCATCGCCGTCGGCTCACCCGCACCTCATCCAGCGCTCATCCGGGGATTTCCCGCGATTCCGGGCCTTTTGTTGCCGTCCACGGCATTTCGTTCGGGGGACAAAAGGGGACCCCCCCGAACTGGGGGAGCCCCCTGGGCAGAAAGAAGCCGGGACCGCTTGTCTTGGGGGGCGAGCGATCCCGGCTTCTGCGCTACCGCGTCCTAACGGGCCATGGCCGAGTGATTGCGACGGTAGCTCTCCCGCACCAGATAGGCACCCGCTGCCAACAGTGCGAGGACGGCGGCGACGAGAGCGGCGATCCCCACGCCGGTCGTCGCCAGCCGAGCGATGTTTCCGGCCGTGGTGCCGGGGTTTCCGTCCGTGGGCGGAGGCGTGGTGTCGACGCCGCCGACCTCGCCCGGGACCACGTTGGGGCCGACGGAGGCACGGGCAAGGTTGATCTGGGCCACGCTCCCGCCGGTCGCCGCCCGGAGGGCCGTTCCGAGACCTCCGGTCAGGCCGGGCAGCACCCGGACCTCGACCGCTGTCTCGGTGAAGGTGCCGTTGCTGACGTCCTGGTTGTTCACCTTGATGGAGAGCACGTCGGCCAGCTGCGCCACCGAGTTGGACTGACCCGTCAGGCCCTGGACCGCCGGGTCGACCAGTCCGGTGTTCAGCGCGTTCACCAGGTCGGTGACGGCGCTGTCCGAGTCGAACAGCTGTCCGTTCAGCGATCCGGCGATGTTGCCGATGACCCCGTTCAGGTTGACCGGGACGGTCACGCCGAGCACCTTGGCGGTGGCCGTCGCGTGGACGCCGGCCCCGGTGAGGAACTCGTTGACCGTGCCGGCGATGTTCGCCGTCAGGCTGGTGGTCAGTGCAGGCAGCGGGGTCGACACGTCGGAGCAGACGTTCTGCGTCACGGTCTGGTCGACCAGCTTGGTCACCGTCTGGTTCACCGTCTGGGTCACGTAAGTGAGCGTTCCGGTGACCTTGCCGAGCAGGCTCCCGGTCACCGGCACCCCGTTGAGCTGCGGAACGCCGTTCACCACGGGCAGCGGCACCCCGTTGATCACCGGGACCTGGATCGTGACCTGCTGCACCACCTGGGTGGGCACCTGGATCACCTTGTCGACCAGCTTGCAGATGTTCTGCACGAGCGGAGCCTGTGCCACATTCTGCGAGAGATCGGCGTGCAGCGTGATGGTCGCGTTGTTCAGGGAGTCCTTGACCGCGTTCACGACCTGGTCGGCGATCCCCGAGACCTTGGTGGTCACCGAGTTCAGCACCGGGTTCAGGATCGAGGCGTCGACCAGTTCGGTTCCGGGTGCGAGGTCGTTGAGCTTCTTGCCGAGCAGCTTCTCGAGGTTCAGCGTGACGACACCCGTTTCAAGATCGAAGGTCACGCCGTCGCTTCCGTACTGCGTCGTCAGCAGGTTCTGCACCAGCGACTTCAGGTCGCCGGTGTCGATGGATGCGGTGACATGGGCGTTGCCGCCCAGCAGGTTGAGAGCCGGGTTGATCCTGATCAGCGCCTTGTTGAGGTCGGCCACCAGCGCTCCGTCGGATCCGTCGAGGTTCGACAGTCGGTTCGACACCGAATCCAGTGCCGTGTTGACCTTCTCGATCAACTTCGAGATCGCGGGGCTGGTGAACTTCAGGTCGACGCCGGCCAGCGAGTAGTCGCCGGACGCGTTCTGGCCGTCGGAGACCGCCTGCGCGGCGACCGCACCGATCGCGACCTTCAGGTCGGCGATGTTGGAGGCGAATCCGCTGCCGAGCAGCTTGCTCAGGTCGACGGTCGCGTCACCGCCGGGAACGGACTGGTCTTGGCCGACCCCGACCCCGCCGTCCTTCTGCACCCCGCCGGTCTCCGCAGCCGACTTGCCGGTCTTCGCGGCGGTGGCGTACTGGCCGACAGCGCCCACCTGTACCACGCCGCCGACACTGGTCTGGGAGCTGGAGCCGTCTCCGACCTGAACGGTGTTGAGGGCCTTCGCCTCGAGCGGGTCCTTCTGCGTCATGGTGGAGTCGTTCGGGCCGGCTTCGGCGTGCGCGCCCTGGAGCGACGCGACGTTGCCCAGATCCGTGCCGAGCAGGGTTCCCGAGAGGAACTGGGCGTCGGCTGTGGCGACCGGGGTGGAGGTCGCCGCCTGAGCGGTGGACGCGCCGGCGAGGGCGAATCCGGTGGCGAGAGCCACCGCGGTGAGTCCGGCGGCGATGCGGCGGCCGGTGCGTGGAGCCGCGGCTGCGTGCCGCTGCGAGGTGGTGAACACGGGGATGCCTTCCTGATCCATACGGACGAGGAAGGCCGAGTTCTGCGTGGGTCCCAGCGGGTGCCGGGGCGAACGTTGCTGCTGATCTCAGTTCCGTTGCCCGTATTTATTTGTGGGTGCTGCCGGTTGTGGTGGTGCGGGTGGTGCGAAGGGATGGTTGGGCCCTTCGCAGGAAGAGACCGGGTGACCGCAGGGTTATGACGCGGGTGGTTTGGTCTCGCCTGACCCCCACTTCGGGGGTCAGCGCGGGATGCCGTACACTGAAACGCAGTGGTGAAGTCTGCCAAGCTTTGTCGTGCCCGCTTTCTGCTGGCCGCGTGGCCAGGTGCGCGGAGCCCTGTAGGGCGGTGGCTCAATTGGTAGAGCAGCGGTCTCCAAAACCGCAGGTTGCAGGTTCGAGTCCTGTCCGCCCTGCGATACGCCGCACGACAGTGCGGGGTTCCCTGTTGAAAGGTGTTGAGAGTGGCACGCAAAGTGGTCGAGGATCCCAGCGAGGACCTCGTCGCGAGCGCCAAGAAGGAGCGCGCCGAACGGCGTGGACCCTTCGCGCGGATCGCACTCTTTCTTCGGCAGGTCGTCAACGAGCTGAAGAAGGTCGTCACGCCAACCCGGCGTGAGCTCTTCAGCTATACGGGTGTCGTGCTCGCCTTCGTGATCATCATGATGGCGCTGGTCTACGGGCTCGACTACGGCTTCGGCTGGCTCGTCGCCTGGGTCTTCGGCAACGGCACCCTCACCCAATAGACATTCGAATGGAAGTAACAACTGTGACTGAAGACGAGCGCCGCGACGTGGATCTGGCGCCGGCTGCCGAGCAGTCGTCCGAGACGGACGACCTGCTGCAAGACGACGTGCTGAGCGTCGACGAAGCCTCCGACGAGAACGCCGAGAGCCGCGCCATCCATGTAATCGACGACGAGGGCGATGTCGAGGCCAACCTCGACAGCATCCTCGACGCCCTGGACGCCGCGAGCGACCCGGAGGCCGACGCGATCGTCGACTCGGCCCTCGACATCGGCGAGGCGTCCGACACGAACGACCCGACGGACTTCGACGCCGCCGAGGCGGCCGCTGCCGACGAGAACGAGGCAGAGCTCGAGGCCGAACTCGAAGACGGAGAGCTCGAGGTCGACCCCTACGAGGAGTTCCGCGCAGAACTGCGGGGCAAGCTCGGCAAGTGGTACGTCATCCACTCCTATGCGGGCTTCGAGAAGCGCGTCAAGCAGAACATCGAGTCGCGTCGGCAGTCGCTGGGCATGGAGGACTACGTCTTCGAGGTCCAGGTGCCGATGGAAGACGTGGTCGAGATCAAGAACGGCCAGCGCAAGCTGGTCAACCGCGTGCGCATCCCCGGTTACGTGCTGGTGCGCATGGACCTCAACGAAGACAGCTGGTCGGTCGTGCGTCACACCCCGGGTGTGACGGGATTCGTGGGCAACTCCCACAACCCGACCCCGCTTCGCTTCGAGGAGGCCTTCAACATGCTGAAGAGCCTCGTGCAGGTCGTCGAGGCGCCCAGCAAGGGCGGCGTCGCGGGCAAGGGCGGCGGAAAGGCCGCGGCGCGCGTCATCCCGGCCGAGGTCGACTTCGAGGTCGGCGAGACCATCACGATCAAGGAGGGCTCGTTCGCGGGTCTTCCGGGCACGATCAGTGAGATCAAGCCCGAGAGCGGCAAGCTCACCGTGCTCGTCTCGCTCTTCGAGCGCGAGACCCCGGTCGAGCTGTCGTTCGATCAGGTCACCAAGCTCTGAGCCCCAACGCTCAGCCCGAGAATCGGCTAAAGTAGGCCGGTTCCCACCCACCACTGCCAGGAGAAGCCTGGTTCGTGGCAGCGCGCTTGAAGAGCGCACGAAAAAGGAAGGAGCGTCATCATGGCGCCCAAGAAGAAGGTGACGGGGCTGATCAAGCTCCAGATCCAGGCCGGGGCCGCGAACCCCGCACCGCCGATCGGACCGGCTCTCGGTCAGCACGGCGTGAACATCATGGAGTTCTGCAAGGCGTACAACGCGGCGACCGAGTCGCAGCGCGGCAACGTCATCCCGGTCGAGATCACCGTCTACGAGGACCGTTCGTTCACGTTCATCCTCAAGACCCCGCCGGCCGCCGAGCTCATCAAGAAGGCCGCCGGCGTGCAGAAGGGGTCGTCGACTCCGCACACGGTGAAGGTCGCCAAGCTCACGCGCGACCAGGTGCGCGCGATCGCCGAGCAGAAGCAGGTGGACCTCAACGCCAACGACCTCGAGGCCGCCATCAAGATCATCGCCGGTACCGCCCGGTCGATGGGGATCACGGTGGAGGCGTAATCATGGCTCAGAAGTCCAAGGCATATCGCGCCGCCGCCGAGAAGATCGAGCCCGGCAAGTTCTACGAGCCCACCGAGGCCGTCAGCGTCGTCCGTGAGACCGGGTCGAAGAAGTTCGACTCCACCGTCGAGGTCGCCATGAAGCTCGGCGTCGACTCCCGCAAGGCTGACCAGATGGTGCGCGGCACCGTCATCCTGCCGCACGGCACGGGCAAGACCGCCCGCGTCATCGTCTTCGCGACCGGCCCCGCGGCCGAGGCGGCCATCGCGGCAGGCGCCGACGAGGTCGGCGGCACCGAGCTCATCGAGAAGGTCGCCGGCGGCTACACCGCGTTCGACGCGGCCGTCTCGACGCCCGAGCTCATGGGTCAGGTCGGCCGGCTCGGCAAGGTGCTCGGCCCCCGCGGCCTCATGCCCAACCCGAAGACCGGAACGGTCACGCCCGACACGGGCAAGGCGGTGTCCGACATCAAGGGCGGCAAGATCGAGTTCCGCGTCGACAAGCACAACAACGTGCACTTCGTCATCGGCAAGGCCGGATTCACCAAGGAGCAGCTCGACGAGAACTTCCGCGCCGCTCTCGACGAGATCCAGCGCGCCAAGCCGAGCTCGTCGAAGGGCCGCTACATCCAGAAGGCGACGCTGTCGACCACCTTCGGTCCCGGTGTGCCGCTGGACGTCGCAGCGCTCTGATCAATTCTGGCTGCGCCGCCGCTCCTGCGGCGCAGCGGTGAAATGCGACGTACACGCCGCCGCATTTCACCCTCGAGTTATCAGGATGAGAAGGGGTCTCGCCTCGGCAGGCCCCTTCTCTGCGTCCCCGGGCGTCTTGCGGCACGCCCTAGCCGTCGCTGACGCGCAGCGCGATCTTGCCGCGGGTGTGCCCGTCTTCGATCATGCGATGCGCGTCGGCCGCCTGCTCGAGCTCGAAGACCTGGTCGACGTGCACATGCACGTCGCCCGAGTCGAGCAGTCGCGAGATGATCGCGAGCGTCGAGCCGTCGGGCGCGACCTGGAATCCGGTTGCACGCACTCCGGCCGCCTTCGCCTCCTCGGCCATGGTCGGCCAGCTGCCGCTCGGACCGTTGACGATGATCCCGCCTGCGCGCAGCACCGTCAGCGAACGGGTCGCGGTGTCGTCCTTCACGTTGCCGATGAGGTCGATGACCGCGTCGACCTCGTGCACGGCGTCTTCGAATCGGGTCGTCGAGTAGTCGATCACCTCCGAGGCGCCGAGTTCGCGCAGCCAGCTCGTGTTACGAGCCGACCCGGTCGCGATGACGTGGGCTCCGAAGTAGGCAGCGAACTGGACCGCGAAATGGCCGACCCCTCCTGCGCCGGCGTGGATCAGCATCCGCTGACCCTCATGAGCTTTGGCCGTCTCGACGACCATGCCCCAGGCGGTCAGCGCCGCGACCGGCACCCCTGCCGCTTCGACGTGCGACAGCGTCGAGGGCTTCTGGATGACGCTGAGGCTCGGCGCGCTCACATACTCCGCGTAGGCACCGCCGAAGCGGGGCACCGGCACCATGCCGTACACCTCGGTGCCGGGTTGGAGCGGATGGGCCGCGTAGGGCGCCTCGACCACGACCCCGCTGAAGTCGTTGCCGAGCACGGCCGGGAAGGCGGCGATGGCGGCGAAGGGGCCTTTGCCCGCACGGGTCTTGGCGTCGATGGGATTGACGCCGGCGGCGACCACCCGCACCAGAACCTCGGAGCTGATGCGCGCCGGCCGCTCGACGTCGGCCATCGACAGCACCTCGGGGCCACCGGCGCCCGACATCGTCATGGCACGCATCGTGGTCATCGTCAGCCTCCCCGCTTCCGTACCAGTAAACGACCGGAATGATTCGCCGGTGTTACGACTGGATCACCGTGGTGCAAACGTTCAGCCGCTAGCATTCGAGCGGAGCGCGGGTGCGCTCGAGAGGGGACCGTCGTGCGCGTTCTGTTCATCGTCATCCGGATCGCGGCTGCCGTCGCCGGCATCGCCGCCATCGTGGGCCAGCTGATCACGACGTACAACTTCTGGACCGCGCTCGGGATTCAGAATCGCAGCGCCCTGTTCGTCAACTTCTTCAGCTTCTTCACCATCGATTCGAATGTGGCGGCGGTCGTGGTCTTTGCGATCGGCGCCGTCCTCCTGATCCGCAATCAGGGCGACCCGCGGTGGTTCGCGTTGCTGCGAGCATGCGCGGTCACCTACATGACCGTCACCTTGGTGGTCTACAACCTGCTGCTGCGCGGGATCGAGCTGCCGCAGGGCACGACGCTGGCCTGGTCGAACGAGGTGCTGCACGTCGTCGCGCCGCTGCTGCTCATCCTCGATTGGTTCTTCGCCCCCGACCGCCGGCGCCTCGAGTGGAAAGACCTGCGGGTCATCGTGGCGTTCCCGATCGTCTGGGTGATCTACACGCTCATCCGCGGTCCGCTGGCCTACAACGAGACGGCGCACAAGCCCACCTGGTACCCCTACCCGTTCTTGGACCCGTCCCTCTCACCGGAGGGGTACTGGTCGGTGCTGTTCTACGTGATCCTGATCGCCGGTGCGATCATCGGCACGGGCGCCGGGGTCATCTGGGTCTCGCGCCGGGGTGAGCGCTGGCCGCTGCGCGCGGTCGCGGCCTGATCCGCCGCGCCGGGCCTCTGCAGGCGGGAATCATGATCGACCGCGTCATCGCACTCGTCGGCACCCTGTGCCTGGCGACCGCGCTCGTGGCCCTGTGGGTCGCTCGGCTGAGCGTGCCCTACGACGTCTACGTCAGCGAATTGGGCGCCATCGGCATGCCGACGGCACGGGTCTTCGAGGTCGTGCTCCTGCTCATCGGCGGGGGAGGCGCGCTGATCGCCGTCGCGGGGCGGCGCGTGCGCTCGCGGGCGCGGATCCTGCGCTGGTGGCGGCCGTCGATCTCGCTCGCGGTGGCAAGCGGCTTCTTTCTCGTCGACTCGCAGGTGACCTGCACGGCGGGATGCCCGCTCCCGTTCGGCGCGACCTTCACCCTGCAGGACTTCGTGCACACCCTCTCGGCCGTTCTGGCGTTCGCGGCGGCGAGTTGGACGATCCTGCAGTGCGCCTTCGCGGTCGGGCACCCGGCGCTCGCACGGTTCTCGCTCGTCGCGGCGATCGCGGTCGCGGCGATCTCGTCGGCGGGCGGTCTGATGTCGGTGTTCCACTTCCAGGTCGTGCTCGGCAGTCGCTTCGAACTGGTCGCCACGACGATCGGGCTGACGTGGGTGGTGGTGTTCGGGGCGTCGCTCACGGCGGGCTCAGCGCCGCATGGCATCCAGAAGCTGGTCCGCCAGGCCGATCAACCGGTGGATCTCGTTGTCGTCCCGATCGACCCACCGGCACTCGGGCTCCACGCCGACCGGCACGAAGGCGTCGTGCTGCTCCCAGACGACGAGGGTGCGGTCGGCGCCTAGCACGTACTGCTGCCACCAGACCTGCCGCAGATAGTGGCGCGGGATGCTGCGCCACGCCGCGTTCGTCGTCTTGATCTCGCACAGCTCGAGCCGACTGCCCTTCTCGCGCAGGCCGTCGGGCGTGGCCAGATGCTCGGGACGGCCGTCGGCGTGGAACAGCGCGCTGCTCGGCTGCATCCCGTAGACGCGGCGTGCCCAGTGGGCGATCTCGGGTTCGCGCTGACGCCCGTGCGCCGTGAAGGCGTTGCCGGCGAATCCGGTGCCGAGCAGCTTCTCGAGGGCGAGGGCACGCAGAGCCTTCGGCCCGGACAGTCGAGCCATGTCGGTCGCGGTCACGCCCCGGGCGCGTGCCTTCAGCCAGGCCATGCGGTCCGTCGCATCGGCGACGACACGATCCGTGTACCGGGTCGGCGGGGCATCCCAGAGCGAGAGGGTGGGCTGCACGACGGTCACCCGACCATTGTGCGCGTGGCCTCAGTCATGCGAGCCTCCGCCACGCTTGCCGGCGGCCATCGACCCGGCCGTGTCCGCATTCTGGGGGACGTCCCCCGGAGTGGGGCAGACCGTCCCCCCGAACGGGTGTCGGCATTCGGGGGGACAACGTTCTAGCGTTCTCGTGGGGGACAGATCAGTCCCCCTTTCATCCGACAGACAGCTCGGTGCGGATGAGACGGACGCACATCGTGGGGATGCGGAAATGGATCAGCTGGGGAACTTCGCCGGAGCGGCCAAGCAGGTCGCACAGGCAGCGCACGAGCAGGCGGTCGCACACGGCCTCGCGCCGGTGCCGACGATGATCGTCGTCGGACTCGCCGCGATGTTCGCGCTGGTCGGGCTCGTCGTGGGCGGAGCCGGCCAGCGTCGGCGCGGCGCGCATCGCGCCTGAGCCTCCTCGGCGAGCACCGAGGCTCTTCACAGGCTTCTCATAGACGCCGGGAGCTTCATAGAGGCGTGACATCTCCCCAGGCCGCGACTCCCGCCAAGCTCACCCGCGTCGACGGTTCCCCGGTGCGGGCACTCGTGGTCGACGACGAGGTCTCGCTCGGCGACCTCCTTCAGATGGCGCTGCGCTACGAGGGCTGGGACGTTCGCACCGCGACGGCCGGTCAGCAGGCCCTGTCACTCGCCCGCCAGTTCAAGCCCGACGTCATCGTGCTCGACGTGATGCTGCCCGATCTCGACGGCCTCGAGGTGCTGCACCGCCTGCGCGCCGACGGCCTCGACATCCCCGTGCTGTTCCTGACCGCGAAGGATTCGGTCGACGACCGGATCTCGGGCCTGACCGCGGGCGGCGACGACTACGTCACGAAGCCGTTCAGCCTCGAAGAGGTGGTCGCGCGGCTGCGCGGACTCATCCGGCGCTCCTCGCGCATCGTGAGCGACTCGGTCGACCCGGAGCTCCGCGTCGGCGACCTGCTGCTCAATGAGGAGAGCTATGAGGTCTCGCGCGCCGGTGTCCCGATCGAGCTCACCGCCACCGAATTCGAGCTGCTGCGCTACTTGATGCGCAATCCCCGCCGGGTGCTGAGCAAGACGCAGATCCTCGACCGGGTGTGGAGCTACGACTTCGGCGGCCGCTCGAGCATCGTCGAGATCTACATCTCGTACCTGCGCAAGAAGATCGACGCGGACGCCCCGCCGATGATCCACACCGTGCGCGGCGTCGGCTACCTGATCAAGCCCGCCGGCTGAGGCAGCGCCGCGGCGTCGACGGCGGTTACCGTTGAGTCATGACGATCGCGGTGACCGGAGGAAGCGGCAAGCTCGGGCGAGGGGTCATCGCGTGGCTGCACGATGCGGGCTACGACGTGGTCAATCTCGATCGCGCGCCGGCGCCGGGAGGCCCCGCCCGTCCCGCCGGGTTCATCGAGCTCGACCTGACCGACGCCGGCCAGGTGCTCGACGGGTTGAGCGGCGTCGAGGAGCGCTTCGACAAGCTGGATGCCGTCGTCCACCTCGCCGCCGTGCCCGCCCCCGGGTTGCTGAGCAACGTGGCGACCTTCCACAACAACATGCTCTCGTCGTTCAATGTGTTCGAGGCGTGCCGCAAGGCGGGGATCAAGCGGATCATCCACGCGTCGAGTGAGACCGTGCTCGGCCTGCCGTTCGACGTGCCGCCGCCCTACATCCCGGTCGACGAGGAGTACCCGGCGGTGCCGAACTCGACGTACTCCCTGGTCAAGCACCTCGAAGAGACGATGGCCGTGCAGCTGTGCCGGTGGGATCCGGAGCTGAGCGTCACGGGTCTGCGCTTCTCGAACGTGATGGACGGCAGCGAGTACGCCGACTTCCCGGCGTTCGACGCCGATCCGCTGCTGCGCAAGTGGAACCTCTGGGGCTACATCGACGTGCGGGATGCCGGTCAGGCCGTGCAGAAGGCGCTCGAAACCCGCGGCCCCGGTTACGAGACCTTCATCATCGCGAACGCCGACACGGTCATGTCGCGATCGAGCGCGTCGCTGGCCGCCGAGGTCTTTCCCGGAGTCCCCGTGACGAAAGAGCTCGGTGAGCACGAGACGATGCTGTCGATCGACAAGGCCCGGCGGCTTCTCGGGTACGAGCCGCGGTTCGGGTGGCGCTCCGCGGTCTAAGCGGGTTCTCGTGCCCCTCATAGCGAATCCATAGCACGGGGGCGAGAGGATGAGGCGTGCCATCCCTCATCCATCCTGCCCGCTGGTCGCTGCGGCGGCGCCTCGTGGTGGGCATCGTCGCTCTGCTCGCGGTCGTGAGCGTCGTCATCGGCGGGGCGAGCGCCCTGGTGCTCCGGCAGAACCTGCTCACCCGGCTGGACGGGCAGGTGACCCAGTCGCTGAACCTCGCGACCGGCAAGGGTTTCGGCCAGGGCGACGGCACTCCGCCCGACAGCGGCGGACCGCGGCGCATCGGCGGGCTGGTGCTCTACTCGCTGGACGGCACGACCTTCGCCGCCGCGGTCGACGAGGAGGGGACGGCGCTCACGCTGACAGGGCAGCAGGTCACCCAGTTGCTCGCGCTGAAGCCGGCGCCCGGCCCCCAGACCATCGACCTCGGTGGTGACCTCGGCGCGTACCGCGTGGCGGCCGGGGTCCGGGTCGATGGCGCCCAGGTCGTCGTCGGGCAGTCGATGAACGAAGTCGACACCACCACCAACAACCTGCTGCTGATCTTCGGGCTCATCACCCTGGTCGCGTTGATCGCGGCGGCCGTGGCCGGCACCATCGTGGTGCGGCTGGCGCTGCGACCGCTGGGTCGCGTGGTCGCGACGGCCAGCCGGGTCTCGGAGCTCGAGCTGGCCAAGGGCGAGGTCACCCTGGCCGAGCGCGTCCCGGAGGCCGACACCGACGTGCACACCGAGGTCGGTCAGGTCGGGGCGGCCCTCAACCGCCTCCTCGGGCATGTCGAGGGCGCCCTGGTCGCTCGGCAGGCGAGCGAAGACAAGGTGCGCCAGTTCGTCGCCGACGCGAGCCACGAGCTGCGGACCCCGCTCGCGTCGATCCGCGGCTACTCCGAGCTGACCAGGCGCGGCGACTACACCCTCCCTGACGACGTGGTGCGTGCCCTGGCTCGGATCGAATCCGAGTCGATCAGGATGACCTCGCTCGTCGAAGACCTGCTGCTGCTCGCGCGTCTGGATGCGGGCCGCGAACTCGTGCTCGGCGAGGTGGATCTCGTGCCCCTGGTGGTGGATGCCGTGAGCGACGCCCACGCGGCCGCCCCCGACCACGACTGGCAGTTGCAGACGCCCGACGATCCGGTGATCGTGGCTGGCGATGGCGGACGGCTCCAGCAGGTCATCGCGAATCTGCTGGCGAACGCGCGGGCCCACACCCCGGCCGGCACGCACGTCGTCACGACGCTCGCGGTGGACGGGGATGACGCGCTCATCACCGTGCACGATGACGGACCGGGGATCTCGCCCGGCCTGCTGCCCGTGCTGTTCGAGCGCTTCGCGCGCGGGGACGGATCCCGCTCCCGAGCGACGGGCAGCACGGGACTGGGCCTGGCCATCGTGGCCGCCGTCGTCGAGGCGCACGACGGCTCGGTCAGCGTGCGCAGCGAGCCCGGTGACACGCAGTTCGTCGTGCGCATCCCGTTGCGCCTGCCGTCGGTCACGCCGATCGGGTGATTGGATGGGCACCGCCCCCTGATTCCCACCCGAGAGTCGATACGCGCATGGCCCGATCCTCCGTTCCCCGTCGTCGTGCGGCGCTGCGCGCTCCGGGCGCGCTCGCCGCGGTGGTCGGGCTCCTGGTCGGGGCGGTCGGTCTGGTGGCGGGGTCTGCCGGCGCCGCATCCGCCAGCCTCGGATCGGTGCCGCCCGAGGTCACGGCGTATGTGACCAGTGGCGCCATGGTCGCGCGGCTGAACGACGTCTACGGCCCGAACGCCTCGGGCACCGCCGGCATCACGTTCGATGACACCACCAAGGCCGGTCCGATCAGCCGGGTCTACGAATGGACCGCCGAACGCCTGGCCAATCACGTCACCGACCACCCCGTGCAGTTGACCAACAACTGGGTGGTCCCGATCACGATCGGCGGCGCGTCGGTCGGCCTCGCGACGATCTGGATCAATCCGCAGACCGTGGATGCCGAACTCGCCGAGTTCACCCCCTCGGCGGAGCTCGGCACCGCGCTGACGACGGTGCCGACGACGGCAGCTCTGGTGCGCGATCGCGCAACCGGGGCATGGCTCGCCCTGGCCGACGGCACCGTCACGCCCCTGATCGCGGGGAAGTCGGGCCTGACCGGTCCCGTGCCGGTGGACTCGCTGAAACTCGCCCCTGCTGCGCCGACGCCCGCCGCGACGACCGAGCCGAACACCGGTCTCGCCCTGGCGATCGGCATCGTCGGCGTGATCGTGATCATCATCGTGGTCGCCCTCCTGCTGCCGCGCGGACGACGCACGAAGAAGAGCCCGCAGGCGGAGGATGCGGTTGCGTCGACGGAGCCCGCGGCGCCCGAGCCCGAGCCCGCCAAGGCCCCGGCCTCGAAGCCCGCGCCCGCCAAGCCCGCGCCCGCCAAGCCTTCGCTCGTCAAGCCTTCGACTGCGAAGCCGGCCGGGCCCCGTCCGAGTGGACGCACGCCCACCACCTCCAGCGCGTCGAAGCCCGCATCGTCGAAGCCGCCGGTGTCGCGACCGGCGACGCCGAAGGCATCCAAGCCCCCGGTGCCGAAGCAGCCGCCGCGCCCGCGCACACCCAAGCCGCCGGCCGATCCCGCCGACGACCCCACCGTCTGAGCCGGTTTGCGGGGATCGGAAACGTCCCGTACTCTTGTCGAGGCCGAAGACCGCTGGTGTCCGCCGCGTTCGCGAAGAGTTTGTTCCTCGCAGCGCAGCAGAGCAAATCCCGCGCAGGTGTGTGAAGCAGTTTCTGACTCGTTCAGGTTTCTAGCTCCGTGCGCTCTGCGCCGGAGCTTTTGTGGTTAACACGCTGTCGGCGGCCGCATCCATGAATACCAACCAGGAAAGAGCGCCATGGCGAACAAGGAAGCAACGGTCGCCGAGCTGACGGATTTGTTCCGCAACTCGAACGCGGTCGTGCTCACCGAGTACCGCGGCCTCACGGTGGCGCAGCTCAAGCAGCTGCGCAGCAACATCCGTGAGCACGCGAGCTATGCCGTGGTGAAGAACACGCTGACCAAGATCGCGGCGAATGGGGCGGGAATCACCGCCTTCGACGACGCCCTTGCCGGCCCGTCGGCTATCGCCTTCGTTCACGGGGACACCGTGACCGTCGCGAAGGCTCTGCGTGACTTCTCCAAGGCCAACCCTCTGCTCGTGGTGAAGGGCGGCTATTTCGATGGCGCGCCTCTGACCGCCGCAGAGGTGGGCAAGCTCGCCGACCTGGAGAGCCGTGAGGTGCTGCTGGCCAAGCTGGCCGGCCTCTTCAAGGCTCCCCTGTTCGGAGCTGCCTACCTGTTCAACGCACCGCTCGCGCAGGCCGTTCGCACGGTCGACGCGCTGCGCGCCAAGCAGGAATCCGCGAGCTGATCGCTCGACCGAGCGATCTCACCAACCACCAGAACAACAAGCAACTAGGAGTAAGACATGGCCAAGCTCAGCACTGACGAGCTGCTCAACGCGTTCAAGGAGCTCTCGCTCATCGAGCTCAGCGAGTTCGTCAAGAAGTTCGAGGAGACCTTCGAGGTCACCGCCGCCGCGCCGGTCGCGGTTGCCGCTGCCGCCCCCGCCGCCGGCGGTGCCGGTGGCGCTGCCGAAGAGGTCGAGGAGAAGGACTCCTTCGACGTCGTCATCGAAAGCGCCGGCGACAAGAAGATCCAGGTCATCAAGGAGGTGCGCACCCTCACCAGCCTCGGCCTCGGCGAGGCGAAGGCGCTCGTCGACGGCGCGCCGTCGACGGTGCTCGAGGCCGCCAACAAGGAGACCGCCGAGAAGGCCAAGGCCGTTCTCGAAGAGGCCGGCGCGACCGTCACCCTCAAGTAATCATCCGCGGGCAGCAGCCCGCATGCGCGAAGGCGCCGTCATCCGATCCGTCGGGGGCGGCGCCTTCGTCGTTGCCGAACGATACCCGCGGTCGATTCGCACGGATCGGCGGGGTCGAGGGGCAGTGGGCGGTGACAACGCGGATCCGTGGGAATGAGCCGCGGCCGGTTTCCGGGCGTGCCGGCGGTTCAGGGGATGAAGCGGGCGCGCGCCAGGTCGACGCGGAACACCTCGCCCGCCCACTTCAGCGGCGTGCCCTCTGCGCGGTAGTACTCGAGCGCACGCCCCTCGTGATCGGCGACCGGGTGCCCGGATGCCCGGACAACGCGCCACCACGGCACGTCCGACCCGTAGTAGGCCATCACCTGCCCGACACCGCGGGCGGCCCGGGATCCGATCGCGGCCGCCACGTCTCCGTAGCTCATCACCATGCCCTCGGGGATCGCCGCGACGACCTCGAGCACGCGGCTCACGAAGTCGTCGTTCGGTCTGGCCACCGCTAGAGCTGCAAGGCTCCGAGGTTCTCGCCGTACGGGGTCTGCCCGACGATCTGGAACCCGACGGCCTTGAAGAACTCCTCGGGCCCGTCCGGACCGCTCGCCCACACCACGGTGGCTCGATCGAACCCGCGGCTGCGCGCCTCGTCGGCGAACGCCTGGATGGCGAAGCGCCCCACGCCCGTCCCCTGTGCGCCGTCGGCGACCTCGACGCGCCAGACGGCCGCCCGCAGATATTCCTCCGGGGAGTCCTCGTCGAACGCGCCCATGATGTAGCCGACGACCTTGTCGCCGTCGAGCACGACGCGCGGCCACGATCCGGCGGGATCGAGCTTGTCTTCGGCGTGGGTGTAGGTCTCGGGTTCGATGAACGCCTCTTGGCCCGGCTTGAGCGTGAGGTTGTTCGCCGCGACGATCGTCTGGGCGGTCAGCTCCTGCAGGGTGAGGTCAGCCATGCCAACAGGCTAACCCGCGCATCCGCCATTCGCCCAGGTATCTCGATGTCAAGATATCTCCCAGACGCGCTAGGCTTGTCCGCGGCCCTGAACAACGGGGTTTTCGGGATGAAGGGTGCAGCGTGGTCGACAAAATCAAGGTTGAGGGCACGGTCGTCGAGCTCGACGGCGACGAGATGACGCGCATCATCTGGCAGTTCATCAAAGACCGCCTGATCCACCCCTATCTCGACATCGACCTCGAGTACTACGACCTCGGCATCGAGAACCGGGATGCGACCAACGACCAGGTCACGATCGACGCGGCCCACGCCATCCAGAAGCACGGCGTCGGCGTCAAGTGCGCGACCATCACCCCCGACGAGGCCCGCGTCGAGGAGTTCGGCCTCAAGCAGATGTGGAAGAGCCCGAACGGCACGATCCGCAACATCCTCGGCGGCGTGATCTTCCGCGAGCCGATCATCATCAGCAACATCCCGCGGCTGGTGCCCGGCTGGAACAAACCGATCATCGTCGGCCGTCACGCCTTCGGCGACCAGTACCGTGCCACCGATTTCCGCTTCGAGGGGCCGGGCACTCTGACGATCTCGTTCCAGCCGAAAGACGGGGGAGAGGCGCAGAGCTTCGAGGTCTTCCAGGCGCCCGGCTCGGGCGTGGCGATGGCCATGTACAACCTGGATGCCAGCATCCGCGATTTCGCACGCGCCTCGCTGAACTACGGCCTGGCCCGCAACTACCCGGTGTACCTCTCGACCAAGAACACGATCCTCAAGGCCTACGACGGCCGCTTCAAGGACATCTTCCAGGAGGTGTTCGACGCCGAGTTCAAGGCCGACTTCGACAAGGCCGGCCTCACCTACGAGCACCGCCTCATCGACGACATGGTCGCCTCGGCGCTCAAGTGGGAGGGCGGCTACGTCTGGGCCACCAAGAACTACGACGGCGACGTGCAGAGCGACACCGTGGCGCAGGGGTTCGGCTCGCTGGGCCTGATGACGAGCGTGCTGACCACCCCCGACGGCAAGATCGTCGAGGCGGAGGCCGCGCACGGCACCGTGACCCGCCACTACCGCCAGTACCAGCAGGGCAAGCCGACCTCGACGAATCCGATCGCGTCGATCTACGCCTGGACGCGCGGCCTGCAGCACCGCGGCAAGCTGGATGGCAACCAGGCTCTCATCGACTTCGCGAACGCCCTCGAGCAGGTCGTCATCGAGACCGTCGAGAGCGGCAAGATGACCAAGGACCTCGCGGCCCTGGTCGGACCCGACCAGCCCTGGCAGACGACCGAGGAGTTCCTGGCCAGCCTCGACGAGGCGCTGCAGCGCGCGCTCGCTTAGGGCGAAGGCCATTTCTGGCCTTTGCGCGGCGCCAGCGCCGACGGCCGTCTCGGCCGTCGGTCACCTGCGAAAAGGTCCTTTCAGCACGGCCCACTGCAGCAGCATGATCGTCTTGCCGTCGACGATGTCGGTGCCGATGGCGGCGACGGCCTCGTCGATGTCCAGCTCGACGAGCTGGATGTGCTCGCCCTCGTCGGCGAGCCCGCCGCCGGCGGTGCGACGCGTTGTCGAGTCATACGGCGCGGCGAAGAAGTGCACCCGCTCGGTCACCGATCCGGGGCTCATGTAGGCGTCGAAGACGTGCTCGACAGCTCCGAGCTCGTGGCCGGTCTCTTCGATGGCCTCACGGCGGATCGCGGTCTCGGCGTCGTCGGCGTCGAGAAGCCCGGCGGCGGTCTCGATCAGCATCCCGTCGGGATGGTCGTTGACGTAGACGGCGTAGCGGAACTGCCGGGTGAGCAGCACGGTGCGCCGCGCCACGTCGTACAGCAGGATCGTCGCGCCGTTGCCCCGGTCGTAGGTCTCGGCGCGCTTGGCGACCCAGGTGCCGTCGGGTCCGCGCTCGTCGAAGCGGGTGGTGCGCAGCACGTGCCAGTTCGAGGCGAGCAGCTCGACCTCGCGTACCACGACATCCGGATTGCGGTCGAGATCGAGTCCGGTGAGGTGCAGGCCCACGCGGCCGCGGGCGTCGGGCTCGTCGATTCCGCGGGTCACGCCGCGTTCCGGGTCATGGTGCAACGCTACCGAAGACGTGAAGGCGGGCCGGGACGACGCGTCCCGGCCCGCTCTTCGTGGCCGCATCAGGCGGCGAGGTTCTCCGCCTCGGAGGTGGAGTCTGCGGCGTCGCTCGCGACGGGGTGCGAGGTCTGCACCTCGACCTTGCGGGGCTTGGCCTTCTCGCTGACCGGGAGCACGACGCTCAGCACGCCGTTGTCGTAGCTCGCCGAGATGTGGGCGGTGTCGATGCCCTGGCCGAGAGTGAAGCGGCGCTGGTAGCTGCCGGCCGAGCGCTCGCGGGCGATCCAGCGCACGCCATCCCGCGTCGGGGCGGTCCGTTCGGCACGGATGCTGAGCAGTTGACCATCGACGTCCACGTCGACGCTCTCGGGGTCGATGCCCGGCAGGTCGGCGTTCAGCACGTAGTTGTCGGCATCGCGGTAGAGGTCCATCGGCATGAGCCGCGGAGTGGAAAAGGCCATTGAATCCTCCTGGAAAGCGCAACTTGAGTCACGGTGACTCAACTTGATACGAACGTACTCAGCCGGGCCGTGCGGGGCGGGCCATCTCGCGCACAGCGAACACGACAGCGGCGCATCGGAGCAGCCGCTGAGTAACAGATATGTAAACCTCCCTTCCAAACCTTGCGGAAAGTTTGTTCGTACGGTGTACTAACAAACATGTCGGCATCGGAGCTCGGTTCGTTCGCAAGTGGACGCCTGTTGCGACCCAGCGCGAAGTCCCTGCCCGAGCACGCCCGCGGGCACAACCGCTCGCTCGTCCTGCAGACGCTCTACCGCTCGGGAACCCTGAGCCGTGCCGACCTCGCCCGCGCAACCGGACTGACGCGCGTGACGATCTCCGACCTGGTCGCCGACCTGATGGACGAGAAGCTCGTGGTCGAGGTGGGTCAGCGCGACGGATCCCGGCCGGGCAAGCCCGCCACGATGCTCGACATCAACCGCGGCGGCTTCCAGATCATCGGCATCGACCTCAGCGACTACGCCGTGTTCCGGGGAGCGATCCTCGATCTCGACGGCGTGGTGCTCGAGCGCGCCGAAGTGCCGCTCGACGGGGCGACCGGGGCGGACGCGACCGCGAAGGTCGTGGCACTCGCGCAGCAGCTGGTGGCGTCGGCATCCCTTCCGCTGCTGGGCATCGGGGTGGGTTCGCCCGGCATCGTCGACCTGGCCGGCACCGTCCTGAGCGCGCCGAACCTCGGCTGGCCATCGGATGGCGCCGGAGAACTGCTGCAGGAGACCCTGGCTGCGGCCACCGGTCTACCCGTCATCGTCGCGAACGACGCCAACGCGGCCGCGTTGGCCGAGCACAGCTTCGGCGCCGCTCTGAGCGACATGATGCTCATCAAGGTCGGCCACGGCGTGGGCGCCGGCCTGATCATCGGGGGCACCGCGCTCTTCGGCAGCCGATTCGCCGCGGGTGAGATCGGCCACGTGGTCGTCGGCACCGACGGCGGCGCCGCCTGCGCGTGCGGCAAGGTCGGTTGCCTCGAGACCTGGGTCGCCGCCCCGCGACTGGATGCCGCCCTCGCCGCGACCCACGATCCCGCCGAGCGCACCGAGATCCTGCGCCGGGCGGGCGAGCGGCTCGGGATCGCGCTCGCCCCCGTCGTCGGGGCGCTGGATCTTGCCGAGATCGTGCTGAGCGGTCCCGAAGAACTTCTCGATGGCCCTCTCGCCGAGGCCGCCATCGAGACCCTCCGCAGTCGGACGATGGCCGAGTTCCACGGCGATCTGACCCTGCGGATGACCAGCCTCGGACAGGACATCGTCATGCGCGGCGCCGCCGCCATGGTCCTGTCTGGGCGACTCGGGGTGTCGTAGTCGACAGCGGGGCCCCGGTTCACGCGGCGCGCACTCCAGCGCTCCGTTTCCCTCATTGCACAGAAGGAATCACCCCATGAAGAGAAAGATCGCAGTCGCAACCGCTGTCGCACTCGCGTCCGCTCTCGTGCTCGCGGGTTGCAGCACCGGTGGCGGCACGTCCGCCGGCACGGGCGCCAGCACCGACGGCAAGGGCAAGACCATCACCCTCTGGCTCGTGGGCGGCGATACGCCCGACAAGCTGCGTCAGTACCTGATCAGCGAGTTCCACAAAGAGACCAAGGGCACGCTCAAGATCGAGCAGCAGGACTGGAGCGACATCGTCACCAAGCTGACGACCGCCCTGCCCGACAAGAACAACACCCCCGACGTCACCGAGATGGGCAACACGCAGTCGCCCACCTTCACCAACGTCGGCGCGTTCCTCGACATCAGCGACATGTACCAGGAGCTGGGCGGCAGCAAGCTGCTGCAGAGCTTCGTCGACGCCGGCAAGGTCGGCGGCAAGAACTACACGCTGCCGTACTACTTCGGCTCGCGCTACGTGTTCTACCGCAAGGACGTGTGGGCCAAGGCCGGCATCACCTCGGTGCCGAAGACCCTCGACGAGTTCAACACGGATGTCGCGACCATCGCCAAGGCGAACCCCGACAACATCCCGAACTTCTCGGGTCTGTACCTCGGTGGGCAGGACTGGCGCGACGGCATCTCGTGGATCTTCGCCAACGGCGGCAACATCGCCAAGGAGTCGGGCGGCAAGTGGACCGCGACGCTCGACGACCCGAAGACCCTCGAGGGACTGAAGCAGCTGCAGGCGATCTATCAGAACGCCTCCAAGGCGCCGAACGACGCCAAGGACAGCAACCAGTACATCTACCTGAACGACGACGACGCGATCCCCGGGGCAACCGCTTCTGACCCGGTGACGCCCGTCTCGCTCTCCGCCGCGACGATCATGGCTCCGGGATGGGCGCACTGGTCGATCGGCGTCAAGGGCCAGGGCGCCGACGGCAAGGTCACCCGCACCTGGGATGACAACACCTTCGGCGTCTTCCCCCTGCCGGGCAACGACGGCAAGCCGGCTCCGGTCTTCGCCGGCGGCTCGAACATCGGCATCTCGGCCAAGAGCAAGAACCCCGGTCTGGCCAAGACCCTGCTGAAGATCATCTTCAGCAAGCAGTACCAGACCCTGCTCGGTCAGAACGGTCTCGGCCCGGCGAACTCCGACGAGACCAGCGCGCTCGGCAACGACGAGTTCGCCAGTGCGCTGATCCAGTCGGCCGAGAACTCCAAGCTGACGCCGGCGGCGCCCGGATGGGCATCCGTCGAGTCGGCGAACGTGCTCGAGGAGTTCTTCAGCAAGATCGGTACGGCGACGGACCTCCAGGCGCTGGCCAAGGAGTACAACGCCAAGATCACCCCGCTGCTGAACAGCAAGTAGCACCGCATCACCAACCGTGGGGCGCGGCGCCGGGTAGCCGCCGCGCCCCACGACATCCACGCATCGACGACAGAAGGGAGGACCGCATGACCGCCGCCAGCGCCCGCGTGAACGTTCCGCGCCGCCGCCGCTCGTTCGCGCCGTACGCCCTGCTCATCCCGACCATCGTCGTGCTGGTCCTCGCCATGGGCTACCCGCTGATCTGGCAGCTGATCACCTCGCTGCAGCAGTTCGGGCTCGCACAGCAATTCGGCCAGCCGGCGCCCTTCGTCGGGCTCAGCAACTACATCCGGCTCGCCACCGACCCCTACCTGTGGACGGTCGTCGGCCGGTCCCTGCTCTTCTGCTTCGCCTGCGCCGCCGCCACGATGTTCGTCGGCACCCTGCTCGCGCTCCTCATGCGCGCGGTGCCCGCCGCCATCCGGATCATGTTGCAGATCGCGCTGCTCCTGGCCTGGGCGATGCCGGTGGTCGCGGCCATGACCGTCTGGACCTGGTTGTTCGATTGGCACCGGGGCGTCGTCAACTGGGTGCTCAGCGCGATGGGCCTGCCGTTCCAGCAGCACAACTGGCTGCAGAACCCCCTGAGCTTCTTCGCCGTCGCCGCGATCATCGTGGTGTGGATGAGCGTGCCGTTCGTCGCGTTCTCGATCTTCGCCGGCCTGACGCAGGTGCCCGAAGAAGTGCTCGAGGCCGCTCAGATGGACGGCGCGAAGCCCAGCCAGCGATTCTGGCGGATCACCGTGCCGATCATCCGCCCGGTCATCTCGATCGTGCTGCTGCTCCAGATCATCTGGGACCTGCGGGTCTTCACGCAGATCAAGCTGCTGCAGGATTCCGGCTCGATCGCCAGCGAGACCAACCTGCTGGGGACGTACATCTACCAGCTCGGGGCGGGATCCAGCGATTTCGGCACCGCCTCGGCGGTCTCGATCTTCGTGCTCATCCTGACCATCGCGCTCAGCGGTTTCTATGTGCGGTCGATGCTCAAGGAGGACAGGGCATGAAGCGCGTCCGCCCGGCACGCATCGTGCTGTCGATCGTCGGCGTCGTCGTCGCGCTGGTGTGGTTCTTCCCGGTGTACTGGATGCTCAACTCCTCGCTGCTGTCGAACGTCGTGCTCACCTCGAACACGCCGAGCTTCGTGCCCATCGGGGGCAGCTTCGACAACTTCGCCAGTGTCGTCCAGGGCGGGTCGTTCTTCCCGGCGCTCGGCATGAGCGTGGTCATCGCGGTCGTCGTCGTCGCGGTGTGCCTGCTGTTCGCGTTCCTGGCGGCGGTCGCGATCAGCCGGTTCCGCTTCCGCGGACGCACGAGCTTCGTGCTGGCGATCCTGTTCGTGCAGATGCTGCCGGCCGAGGGGCTGTTCATCGCGCAGTACAAGCTGATGTCGTCGGTGAACCTGCTGAACTCGGTGCTCGGTGTCAGCATCCTGTACATCGCGGCGGTCGTCCCGTTCACCATCTGGATGCTGCGCGGCTTCGTCGCCGGCATCCCGGCCGATCTCGAAGAGGCCGCCATGGTCGACGGGCTCAGCCGCACCCAGGCCTTCCTGCGGATCACGTTCCCGCTGTTGGCGCCGGGCCTGGTCGCCTCGGGGGTGTACGCCTTCCTGCAGTCGTGGAACGAGTTCACGGTCGCCCTGGTGGTGCTGCAGGACCAGTCGTCGCAGACGCTTCCGCTCTGGTTGCGCGGCTTCATCCAGGCCAGTGCCAGCAAGGCGATCGATTGGGGGCAGGTGATGGCAGCGTCGACGCTGGTCGCCATCCCGGTGATCATCTTCTTCCTGCTGGTGCAGGGGCGCATGACGAGCGGACTGGTCGGTGGGGCGGTGAAGGGATGAGCTCATCGACGTCGGCGGCCGGCGTGCTGCTGCCCGGCTTCGAGGGCACCGAGTTGCCCGAGTGGCTGCGAGCGCGGCTGGCGAACGGCCTGGCCGGCGTCTGCCTGTTCGCGACCAACATCTCATCGCCCGAGCAGCTGCGCGGCCTGACCGATGCCATCCGCGGCGCGAATCCGCAGGCCGTCATCGCGATCGACGAAGAGGGCGGCGACGTGACGCGGTTGTTCCAGAGCGTCGGGTCGCCGTACCCGGGTGCCGCGCTCCTCGGGCGGCTCGACGACCTCTCGCTCACCCGGACGGTGGCGGAGCGGGTCGGCGTGCAACTGCGGGCGGTCGGCGTCACCGTGGACTTCGCACCGGATGCCGACATCAACTCCTCGGACGACAACCCGGTCATCGGCACCCGCAGCTTCGGTGCCGATCCCGCGCTCGTCGCCCGCCACACGGCCGCCTGGGTCGAGGGACTGCAGTCGACTGGCGTCGCGGCCAGCGCGAAGCACTTCCCCGGCCACGGCGACACGACGGCCGACTCGCATCTCGCGCTCCCGGTCGTCGACCTGCCGCTCGCCGCCCTTCGCGAACGCGAGCTGATCCCGTTTCAGGCGGCGATCGCCGCGGGCACCCGGACGATCATGACCTCGCACATCCTGCTGCCGCAGCTCGACCATGTGCCCGCGACCTTCTCGGCCCGGATCCTCGGCGAGCTGCTGCGCGACGAGCTCGGCTTCACCGGGGTGATCATCAGCGATGCGCTCGACATGAAGGGCGCGAGCGGCACCACCGGGATCCCGGATGCCGCGGTCCGTGCGCTCGCCGCCGGCTGCGACCTGCTCTGCATCGGCACCGCGAACACCGACGCCCAGCTCGGCGAGATCGAGGCCGCCATCGTGGCCGCGGTGTCGGCCGGGCGCCTGAAGGCCGCGCGTCTCGCCGACGCGCTGTCGCGGGTGGGGGCACTCGGGGCCGAGGCAGCCGCCGGGGTGGCGACCGCGGTGGTGCCTCTCGACCCCGAGCCGGTGTTCGAGCTCGACCGCACGATCTCGGCCTTCGACGTGTCGCCCACCGCGCCGCCCGTCGAGGGCGAGCGGACGCTGGTCCAACTCGACACCGCCGCCAACATCGCGGTCGGGCCGGCGCCGTGGGGCGCGGCAGCGGCGGGGGCGCCCGTCGTCCTGCTGCGCGAGGGGGATCCTCTGCCCGCCGGCGACGCGCAGCTGATCGTGATCGGCCGCGACAACCACCGCCGCGCGTGGACGCGCGAGGTGATCGACGCGGCCCGGGCCCGCGATCCGCGCACCCTCGTCGTCGACATGGGCTGGCCGGCCGCCGATCGCGACTACGCCGACGTCGCGACCTTCGGGGCCTCGCGGCATGTCGGGCAGGCTCTGCTGCAGTGGCTGAGGAACGTCTCGGTGCAGGAGGCCCGCTCGTGAGGATCGGCGTGGACATCGGCGGCACCAAGACCGAGGCCGTCGCGATCGACGACGCGGGCCTGGTCATCGACGAGGTGCGCGTGGCCACCGGATTCGGAGCCGACGCTGTCATCGCGTCCACGGTGGCTGCCGTCACCGGGCTCGCCGAACGGGTGGGCACAGCGCCTGCGGACTTCGGGGCGATGGGGGTGGGCGTTCCGGGGGCGGTGGATCCGGCATCCGGTCGCGTCGCTCATGCCGTCAATCTCGGATTGGACGGCCTCGCTCTCGGGGAGGAGCTGGCCGCGCGGCTCGGAGTCCGGGTGCGTCTCGAGAACGACGTGAATGCCGCCGCGCTCGGCGCCTTCCACCTGCTCGGGCACGGGCCGGAGCGCTCGATGGCGTACCTCAACCTCGGGACCGGCCTGGCGGCCGGCCTCGTGCTCGGCGGCCGCCTGTGGCGCGGCTCCCGCGGGACGGCCGGCGAGATCGGGCACATCCCGGTCGATCCGGCCGGCGAGCTGTGCAGCTGCGGTCAGCGCGGCTGCCTCGAGCTGCTCGCCTCCGGGTCTGCGGTCGCCCGGCAGTGGCCCACCGAGCATCCCCGTCCTGTTCAGAACCTCTTCGAGGCCGCCGCCGCCGGCGACGTCCTCGCGATCGAAGTGCGTCAGCGCTTCATCGACAATGTTGCCTCCGCCGTTCGCGTACTCGTCCTCACTGTCGACGTGGACGACGTCGTGATCGGCGGAGGCATCACCTCGCTCGGCGCCCCCTTGCTCGAGGCGATCCGCGAGGTGCTCGCGGCGTGGTCGGCGCAGTCGGAGTTCCTCGCGTCGCTCGAACTGCCGTCGCGCGTGGGCCTGGCTCCGGCGGGACCGGTCGCCTCGGTGGGCGCGGCACTGCTCGGCGACCTCACCAGCTCGATCGAATCGGATCTGGTCTGATGGCCGAGGTCGTGATCCTCGAGTCGCGCGAGGAGGCGGGCGAGCTGGGGGCGGAGTTCGTCGCCCGCCTGGTGGCGGCCAAGCCGAATGCCGTGCTGGGCCTGGCCACCGGCTCCACTCCGCTGCCGCTGTGGCACGCGCTCGCGGCCCGCTCGCTCGACCTGTCGCGGGTCCGGGGCTTCGCGCTCGACGAGTACATCGGACTGCCGCCCGGTCACCCCGAGAGCTATCGCGCGGTCATCACGCGCGAGGTCGTCGAGCCGCTCCGCCTGACTCCCGCATCGGTGCACGTTCCCGGGGATGACGGCGGCCCGGTCGAGGGCGCCGGCGAGCGCTACGAGGCGGCCATCGCGGCCGCGGGCGGCGTCGACCTGCAGGTGCTCGGGATCGGACGCACCGGTCACATCGGCTTCAACGAACCCGGCTCGTCGCTGGCGTCTGCGACCCGGGTCAAGACCCTGACGGAGCAGACCCGGCTCGACAACGCACGCTTCTTCGACTCGCTCGACGAGGTTCCGCGGCATTGCCTCACCCAGGGACTGGGAACGATCCTGCGCGCCCGCCACCTGCTGCTCTTCGCCTTCGGCGAGGCCAAGGCCTCGGCGATCGCGGGCGCCGTCGAGGGACCGGTGTCGTCGTCGTTGCCCGGATCGGCGATCCAGCTGCATCCGCTGGTGACCGTCATCGTCGACGAGGCCGCCGCCTCGCAGCTGCGCTACGCCGACTACTACCGTTTCGCCTGGGAGAACCGGCTCGATTTCGAGCGCTGAGGGTCTCGTGTCGTGCGCCGGTCAGCCACAGGCCGAGCGCGCACTCCGCAACTTGCGTGGCACGTCGCGTCGGCTTGGCGTGACGCAGGTTGCCACGCAAGTTGTCGAGCGGGCCGAATGCAACGCGTGAGGCCCGGCCACGGTCGGGATCGCGGACACCAGAACCAGAGTCAGCCGACCAGTCGCCGTCCCTCGGCCCAGACCTGCGTCACGCTGCCGTCATCCGCGAGCACGACCGCGTCGGCCGCATAGCCGGGCTCGAGAAGTCCGAGACGGTCGCCGAGTCCGAGGGCGCGCGCGGGAACCGCGGTGAGGGCGGCGACGGCGACCGAGGGATCCAGTCCGACCTCCGACAACGCGAGGCGCAGCGCGACATCCTGCGTCAGGGTCGAGCCGGCGATGGTCGACGTGCCGGACAGCACGGCAAGTCCGTTGCGCACCGACACGTTGAGCGACCCCAGTCGGTAGTCGCCGTCCGCGGCGGCGGCCGCGGCCATCGCGTCGGTGATCAGCGCGACACGGCCGGGGGCATCGCCGAACAGCAGTCGCGCGACATCGGGATGCACGTGGCGCCCGTCGAGGATCAGCTCCAGGGTGACGCGCGGGTCCTCGATCGCGGCGAGCACGGGTCCCGGGGCGCGGTGGTGGAGGCCGGGCATGGCGTTGAAGGTGTGGGTGAGCATCCGGGCGCCGGCGTCGAAGGCGTCGCGGGTCTGCTCGAAGGTGGCCTCGGTGTGGCCGACGGCCACGGCGACTCCGGCGGCTGCGAGTTCGGCGATCGCCTCGATGGCTCCGGGCAGCTCGGGCGCGATGGTCAGTTGGCGCAGCGTGCCGGCCGCCGCCGCGAGCAGCGATTCGACCGACTCGGGGTCGGGCACGCGGAGGAAGTCGGCGTTGTGCGCACCGCGCTGCCCGGGCGCGAGGAACGGCCCCTCCAGGTGCGCGCCGAGCACCAACGGATCCGCTGCCGCGAGGGCCGCGATCTCGCTCAACCGCTCGCGCAGCTCGCCGAGTGGATTGGCGACGAGGCTGATCACCGAGCGAGTCGTGCCGTGCACCCGGTGCGCGTCGAGCGCCGCCGCCAGCTCGGCGCCGCCATCGTCATAGGCGTGGCCGCCACCACCGTGACCGTGCAGGTCGATGAACCCCGGGACGAGTCGCGCGCCGCCCAGATCGACCACGGTGTCGGCGGCGGGGGGCTCATCCGACCCGCGCTCCGCGATGGAGCTGCCGTCGAACAGCAGCCAGCCCGGTTGCTCGCCGCGTTCGTCGAGCAACCGCGCATCGCGGAACAGGGTGCTCATTTGAAGATGATCGTCCGCGCCCCGTCGAGCAGCACGCGGTGCTCCGAGAACCACTTCACGGCTTGGGTGAGCGTGCGCGACTCCTCGTCCTGACCGATCGAGACGAGCTCCGACGCGCTGCGCGAATGATCGACACGCACCACGTTCTGCTCGATGATCGGCCCCTCGTCGAGGTCGCTGGTCACGAAGTGCGCCGTGGCGCCGATCAGCTTCACGCCGCGGGCGTGCGCCTGCTTGTAGGGGTTGGCCCCCTTGAAGCCCGGCAGGAAGGAGTGGTGGATGTTGATGATCCGTCCGCTGAGCCGGCGGCAGAACTCGGGGGAGAGGATCTGCATGTAGCGCGCGAGCACGACCAGCTCGATCTCCTCCTGGTCGACTACCTCGAGCACGCGTCGTTCGAACGCGGCCTTCTGATCGGCTCCGGAGACCGGATGCGATTCGAACGGCACTCCGTAGAAGGCCGCCAGCTCGCCGAGGTCGGGGTGGTTGCCCAGCACGAGCGGGATGTCCACGGCGAGTTGCCCGGCGCGCTGACGGAACAGCAGGTCGTTCAGGGCGTGCGCAGCGGTCGACACCAGGACCAGCGTGCGCATCGGGCGACCGACGACGTCGAGCTGCCACCGCATCCGGTACCGCTCCGTGACCGGCAGGAGGGCGGCCTCGAACTCGGTCCGCGACACGGCGGATTCGACCTGGAGCCGCATGAAGAACGTGCCGGTCCCGTCGCTGCTGAACTGCTGCGACTCGGTGATGTTGCCCTGGGCCCGCACGATGGCGCCACTGACCGCGTGAACGATCCCCGGACGGTCTTCGCAGACCAGGGTAACGATCCAGTGGGTTGGTGTCGACGGCACACGGCAAGCGTATCGGCGCGGAGTGTTCCTCTTCGGCGGCGGCGAGTGCACCAAGATGGTGCGATCGGACCGAAAGGGGATCGTGTGACGTCCAAGACGCTGCGGGAGGCTGCCGTCACGGCCGATGCCGAGCTCTTCACGGGTCGCGCGGCCGAGCTCTCACTCGTCCGTCGGCTGCTCGAGGCCGACGGCCCTCATCGGATCCTCTACGTTCACGGATCCGGCGGCATCGGCAAGTCGGCTCTGCTTCGGGCCGCGGTGCGCGAGGCGACCGCCGCCGGCTACCGAGTGGCCGCCCATGATGCCCGAACGTTGCCGAGCGAGCTCGGATCGCTTGTCGAGCGCGTCGTGCAGGGCGTCGGGGCGCCGCGCTGCATCGTCATCGACGAGGTGGATGCCTTGGGCGCCGCCCTTCGTCCCTTGCGCGACGCCATGCTCGATTCGCTCGACGACAGCACGCGCGTCGTGTTCGCGGGTCGAGCGGCCCCCGAGCCGTCGTGGCGCGACGACGGTCTGCCCGGCATCGTGATCGACCTGCCCCTCCGCCCGCTCTCGGACCACGATGCCGCCGACCTGCTGACCGCGAGCGGGATCGTGGACGACGCGCGCCAGCGAGAGATCGTCGCCTGGGCTCAGGGTTCGCCGCTCGCGCTCACCGTCGCAGCTGCCGTCCCGGCCGGGACTCCGGGATCGATGGAAGCCGAACTGGAGGGACGCCTGAACGCCTGGCTGGCCGGCCGCTCGATGCTCGACGTCGACCCGGCCGTGCTGGATGTGGCCGCGCTGGTCAGGACGGTGGACGCGCGGCTGCTCGCCGCCGCCCTCCCCGGTCGGTCCACGCGCGATGCGATGTCCCGACTCGCCGCGCTGCCCGTCGTCGAACGGCTGGGGCCGGGGCTGACCATGCATCCGGCGCTCGCGTCCGCCATCCGCGCCCGCCTGCGCGCCGTCGCCCCCGGTCGTTACCGTGAGCTGGTGCGCCTGATCGCGCTCCACCTGGGCGGTCGCGCCCGACTGGGCGACATGGATGCGCTCATCGAACTGTCGCAGTTCATCGAGACGGAGGAGTACCGCCGCATCTACTCCAATCCGCCGCATGCGACCCACTACGCGGACGGCCCTCGACCGGGTGAGCTCGCCGTGTTCGCTCGCGACAACGGGTTCGATCAACAGCCCGGCTGGCCCGAACTCGTCGCCTGGGACGCTCGGCCCGGCCACTCATTCGTGCTGCGTCGACCCGACGGCGCACCCCTGCTGTACAACCTCTACGCGAACGTCGCGGGCATGGCGAGACTCGGGCGGCTGTCCGATGGGTTCCTCGCCGCCGCTCGCGGCGCGGGCACCGATCCGAACCGCACCTTCGCGGTCGTGACGATGTACGCGGATGCCCCGCTGGGCGACCGACAGGAGGGCTCGCGGCTGTCGGCCGGGGCCTTCATGCGCCGCGTCGCCCTCCCGGAGCTGGAGGCCATCCTGCTGCACTTCCCCGAGCCGAACCGCGAGCCGGGACTGAACGAGTCGGTGAGCGTCCCCGCGCATGCCGAGGGCGATCTGCTGTTCACCATGAACGACTTCCGACCGGTCGGGGCGGTCGGCTTTATCGAGGGGCTGGTGCTCAGCGAGCAGGGCTACACCTCGCGCTCCGGAATGCCGCGGGACCTGCTCGCGAACGACGCGGATGCCGATCGCGAAGAACGGCTGCGCGCCGTGCTCGACCGGGCTTTCGGCACCAGTGCCGAGGATCGTCGACTTCGGAGGGTGATCGAGCTCGCCCATCTCGGCCCCCGCCGTGCAGAAGCCGAGCTGCTGGCGACCATGCACGTGAGTCGTCCCACCTGGTACCGGCTGCTGCGCCGGGCACGAGAGCGCGTCCTCGTGGCGAGCGAGGAGCAGCCGCCGAACGAGTGAGACGGCGACAATTGATACTGCCGTGAGACCGGGCTCCTCCCTAGTTTCGTGTCACGCGCCCACAGCTGCAGGCCGCGTACCGACCACTACCGAGAACGAGGCCTTTCGTGTCCGCACCGTCATCGCGTCTTCGGCGCGCGTCCATCGCCGCCGGCGCCCTTCTGCTCCTTTCTCCGGCGCTTGCCGGTTGCATCGCCATTCCCGGCCTGGGCGGGGGCGGAGGGGTCAGTTACGACGGGAAGAACTCGTCCGCCGTGCAGTCGGCGACGGTGCAGTTCTCGGGCCAGGGCACGTTCATCGAACCCGACACCGTCGATCCGGCCGAATACCAGTGGTCCGGCTCCGGGTTCTTCATCTCGCCGGACGGTTTCGCGGTGACCAACAACCACGTGGTCACCGGTGCGGGAACCCTCAGCGTCAGCATCGGCGGGGGGACCAAGACCTACCCCGTCAAAGTGATCAGCACCTCCGAGTGCCTGGACATCGCTGTGGTCAAAGTCACCGTGCCGGGGTCGGTCCCCTACTTCGATTGGGCGACGGACAACATCTCGACCGGATCCGACGCCTACGCGCTCGGCTATCCGCTGGGCGACCCCACCTTCTCGATGACGAAGGGCGCGGTGGTGAAGGCCGACTACGCGTTCGACACCTTCGACAACGTGGTCTTGCACGGCATCCAGTCGGATGCCGCGATCCGGGGCGGCAACTCCGGGGGTCCGCTGATCAACTCGCAGGGCAAGGTCGTCGGCGTCAACTTCTATGGCAACGACAACCTCGCCACGGCGAACTACGCGATCGGCCGCGACGATGTGCTCCCGGTCTTGAAAGACCTGAAGGCCGGTAAGTCGGTGCTCAGCCTCGGCTTGAATCTCTCGGCCCTGACCACCGACGACCAGTACGGACTCGAAGGCATCTGGGTGCAGTCGGTCGCCGCAGGCAGCGCCGCGGACAAGGCCGGCATCGAACCGGGTGACGTGATCGAGAAGCTCGGCGGCGTGTCGCTCGCGGGTCCGAGCAGCCTGTCGAAGTTCGAGAACTCCAACGAAGGCACCATGAAGAAGTACTGCGACGTGTTGCAGACCAAGGGTGTCGACTCGGCGATCCAGGTGCAGGTCTACCGTCCGTCCACTGACGAGTTGCTCGAGGGCGAGGTCAACGGGAAGAAGCCGATCGCGGTCACCGAGACCGGCGTCTCGGGCGGGTCGACGGGCCAGGTCGGCGCGGGCTACACCGACATCCACAGCGACGACAACAAGATCGCGGTGACCGTGCCGTCCGAGTGGACCCAGGTGCTCACGACCCCGAGTTCCGGCGAGACTCAGCTGCAGGCCAGCACCGACTTGGCAAGCTTCTCGTCGCTGACCGCACCTGGAGTCGAGCTGCATTCCACCACCTATCAGGCTCACGGTTCGGCGAGCGACGTGCTCTCGAAGCTCGACTCCGGGCTCAGCAGCAACGGCTGCAAGCCGGTCAGCGACCAGGTCGACCAGAGCTACGACGACGGGCAGTACACCGGTGCATGGTCGGTCTTCAACGGCTGCCCGTCCGGGGTCGACGTCGGAGTGGTCGTGGTCGATGCCGACGACAAGTCGGTCTCCGGCTACCTGATCATCGTGGGATCGTTCGGTGAGAACGCGCAGAGCGACCCGACGGTGGTCAAGATCATCAACAGCTTCAAGCTGTCGTGAGCGCCGAGGCCACGCGCACCTTCGGGGCGCGTGGCCTCGGTACGCTGGATGATCATGACCTCCGCGGTGCAGCAGCGCTTCCCGTTGCTCCCGCTCCTGGTGATCTCGGGCGCGATCTTCGCCTCGGTGTCGAGCGAGTTCCTTCCGACCGGCTTGCTCCCCGACATCGCCGACGAGCTGAGCGTCTCGGTCTCGCAGGCCGGGCTGCTGGTCACGATCTTCGCCCTGACCGTCGTGGTCAGCACGGCGCCGTTGACCGCGCTGACCCTGCGCTTCTCGCGCAAAGGGCTCATGGTCGCGATGCTCGGCGTGATCGTGGTCGCCAACATCCTGTGCGCGCTCGCGCCCAGCTACGCGTTCCTCGCTATCGTGCGCGTGCTCGGCGGCCTGGCGCACGGGGTCTTCTGGTCGGTCACCGGCCCGTACGCGTCGCGGCTGGTCGAACGTCGGCAGCTGTCGCGCGCGGTCGCCGTTGCGCAGTCGGGCGGGAGCGCGGCCTTCGTGCTGGGTGTTCCGCTCGGCACGGCGCTCGGTCACGCCCTGGGGTGGCGCATGGCGTTCGCCGCGATGGCGGCCGTCGTGCTGATCCTGATGCTCCTGGTGGCCCTCGCTCTGCCGCCCGTGTCGCATCTGGTGCCGCTGTCGACCGGCGAGATCGCGGTGCCCGCCCGCCGCGACCGCACCCTGCCCGCGCTGGTCATCGTGGCGATCACGATCCTGCTCATCAACCTGGGTTACAACTCCTTCTTCACCTACATCGTCCCGTGGTCGACGCAGATCGGCACGGTTCCCGCCGCGGATGTGGGGGCGCTGCTGTCGGTCTCGGGCGTCGCCGGTGCGGCGGGTCTGGTGATCGCCGGGGTGTTCGGCGACCGCTATCCGCGGGGCGCCCTGCTCGCCCTGTGCTCGTCGATGGCGGCGGCCCTGCTCGCCCTGGCCTGGCTCGCTCCCGGTACCCCCTGGCGCGTCGTGGTCGGGCTGATCGCGGCGGGCCTGGCGTTCGGCGGCATCCCCTCGCTTCTGCACAGCCGGATGCTGCATTCCGTCTCGGCGCGGCTGCGCGACACCGCGTCGGCCTGGGTCACGATCTCGTTCAACACTGCGATCGGATTGGGTGCGCTGCTGGGAGGCGTGCTGCTCGACCGCCTGGGACTGCCGGTTCTGCCCTGGTTCGCCGCCGCGCTCGTGCTCGCGGCGGTCGCGTTCATCGCCGCCACCGATCGGCGGCGGGTGAGCCTGCATCCCGACGGGCATCGGGATGGGCACCGAGACGGACACCGAGACGGACAGCGGGGCGGCAGTCGGGGCTGACGCCACGAGCGCCCGCCACGATACGGTGATCGAATGACGACGGAGACATCCCCCCAGTCCGCGCCCGGTTCGACAACGGCAGGCAAGGCCGGCATCGAGTTGACGGGCCTCGAAACGATCGCCGAGAGCGAGCGGAAGGGGCGACCGGCCGGACTGTTCTGGCCATGGTTCGCCGCGAACGTCTCGGTGTTCGGCATCGCGTTCGGCGCGTACACGCTCGGCTTCGGCATCTCGTTCTGGCAGGCGCTCATCGTCGGTGTGATCGGGATCGTCGTCTCGTTCCTCCTCGTCGGCATCGTCTCGCTGGCGGGCAAGCGGGGCTCGGCTCCGACCATGGTGCTCAGCCGCACGATGTTCGGCGTCGACGGGGCGCGGGTCGTGTCTGTGCTGTCGTGGATCCTCACCGTCGGATGGGAGACGGTGCTGTGCGTCAGCACGGTCTACGCCGTCGACGCGACCGGTGGCGCGCTGTTCGGCAAGGCGGCGACGGGCAACCCGGTCGTCGAGCTCATCACCCTGCTGGTCGTCGCGGCCATCATCGTGACCCTGGGCGTCTTCGGCTTCACCTGGATCATGCGTGCCCAGTTCATCATCACGATCGTCACCGGCGTGGTGACCGTGATCTTCCTGATCACCGTCGTTCCGCACATCGACCTGGGTTCGGTCGCGAAGCTTCCCGCCGGATCCATCGGAGCTGTCATCGGGGCTCTGGTCTTCATGATGACCGGGTTCGGGCTCGGCTGGGTCAACGCGGGCGCCGACTACTCGCGCTACCTGCCCCGGCGCTCGAGCGGTCGGGCGGTCGTCGCCTGGACCACGATCGGAGCCTCGCTCCCGGTCGTCGTCCTGTTCATCTTCGGGCTGCTGCTGGCCGGTTCGTCGAAGTCGCTCAGCGCCGCCATCGGTTCCTACTCGCTGGGGCCGCTCGTCGGGCTCACCCCGGTCTGGTTCATCGTGCCCTTCGCGATCGTCGTCGTTCTGGGTCTGATCGCGGGCGCGGTGATGGACATCTACTCATCGGGGCTCGCTCTGCTGGCAGCCGGCCTGCGCATTCCGCGCCCGGTGGCGGCCGGAGTGGACGGGGTCGTCATGACCCTGCTCTCGGTGTACGTGATCTTCTTCGGCGGCGCCTTCCTCGGGCAGTTCCAGGGCTTTCTGATCACGCTCGGCGTGCCGATCGCGGTCTGGTGCGGCATCTTCATCGCCGACGTGATCCTGCGCAAACGGGATCTGGCCGATGCCGATCTGTACCAGCGCAGCGGGCGGTACGGCGGCGTCCGCTGGCTCTCGATCGGCTTGCTGATCGTCGGGACGGTCGTCGGCTGGGGTCTCGTCACCAACAGCTACGCGCCCTGGTTGGCATGGCAGGGCTACCTGTTCGGCCCGGAGCACGGCGCCTTCCGCGAGGGCTGGAGCGGCTCGAACCTGGGCGTGCTGGTGGCTCTTGTGATCGGATTCCTCGGCTACCTCATCGGCGGTCGCGGCTCGGTGGCCCGCCAGGAGCACCACTAGTCCGATGGCGGGGAGCGCATGCTGGCTGCTGGCCATCGACATGCAGGCGGTGTTCGGCGATGGGTCCAGCCCGTGGTGCGCACCGGAATACGCGCGCGCCTCGGCGGGCATCCAGCGCTTGCTGCCCGCGTTCGGCGATCGCGCGGTCTTCACCCGCTACGTCGCACCCGTCCAGCCGCGCGGGGCGTGGGTCGCCTACTTCGAGCTGTGGCCGTTCGCCTTGGTTCCGGATGACGACCCGCTCTACGCGCTGACCCCGCCCTTCGCGGCGGCGGCCCCGCACGTCGAGACGAGGACCACCTTCGGCAAATGGGACGCGCCGCTCGCCGCCGCCCTCGACCACACGGACGAGATCGTGCTCGCCGGCGTCTCGACCGACTGCTGCGTGATCTCCACGGCGCTCGCCGCGGCCGACGCCGGCGTGCACGTGCGCCTGGCGGTCGACGCCTGCGCCGGCGCGTCCGCCATCGACCACCAGCGCGCCGTGGATGCCATGGCCCTGTATGCGCCGCTGATCGAGTTGACCAGCGTGGACGAGGTCCTCGCGAGCCTCTCGGATGCGCCACTAAGATAGAACCCGTCGCGACTGGCGTTCGGATGGGCCACCATCGGGGAGCGACTACTCGGAAAACGGCCGTACGCCTGGGCTGTGACAGACAACCATCTGTGCAGAAACCAGGAGGCCTTCCATGACCGACACCTTCCTCGCGCCGCTCTCTGAGGTCGACCCCGAGGTCGCCGCGGCGCTCGAGCAGGAGCTGAACCGCCAGCGCACCACGCTCGAGATGATCGCGAGCGAGAACTTCGTGCCGCGCGCCGTGCTCGAGGCGCAGGGCTCCGTGCTCACCAATAAATACGCCGAGGGCTACCCGGGCCGTCGCTACTACGGCGGCTGCGAGTTCGTCGACATCGTCGAGACGCTCGCGATCGAACGCGCCAAGTGGCTGTTCGGCGCGGCCTTCGCCAACGTCCAGCCGCACTCGGGCGCCTCGGCCAACGCCGCGGTACTGGCCGCGATCGCGCAGCCGGGCGACCGCATCCTGGGTCTCGAACTGGCTCACGGCGGCCACCTGACGCACGGCATGAAGCTCAACTTCTCGGGCAAGCTCTACGAGGCGCACGCCTACGGCGTCGACGAGACCACCGGGCTGATCGACATGGATGTCGTGCGAGCCCGCGCGCTCGAGGTCAAGCCGCAGGTCATCATCGCCGGCTGGTCGGCCTACCCGCGCGAGCTGGACTTCGCCGCGTTCCGCGCCATCGCCGATGAGGTGGGCGCGCTGCTCTGGGTCGACATGGCGCACTTCGCCGGACTGGTCGCCGCCGGACTGCACCCGAGCCCCGTTCCTCACGCGCACGTCACGAGCTCGACGGTGCACAAGACGATCGGCGGACCGCGCTCGGGCTTCATCCTCACCAACGACCCCGAGCTGGCCAAGAAGATCAACTCCAACGTGTTCCCGGGTCAGCAGGGCGGGCCGCTGATGCACGTGATCGCCGCGAAGGCGACCGCCTTCAAGCTCGCGGCCGAGCCGGAGTTCGTCGACCGCCAGAAGCGCACGAAGAGCGGCGCGAAGATCCTGGCCGAGCGACTGACCGCGCCGGATGCCAAGGCCGCGGGCATCGACGTGCTGACCGGCGGCACCGACGTGCACCTGGTGCTCGTCGACCTGCGCACCTCGGAGTTCACCGGCAAGGACGCGGAGGACCGCCTGCACGAGGTCGGGATCACGGTGAACAAGAACGCCGTTCCGAACGACCCGCGCCCGCCGATGGTGACGTCGGGCGTGCGCATCGGCACGCCCGCGCTGGCGACCCGCGGCTTCGGCGACGCCGAGTTCACCGAGGTGGCCGACATCATCGCGCTGGCCCTGATGCCGGATGCCGACCTACCCGCCTTGCGCGCGCGCGTCGCCGAACTGGCCGGCCGCTTTCCGCTCTACGAGGGCCTGACCAGCCCGGGAACGTGGAAATGACGGCGATCCGCCTCGACGGCGTCGTCACCGCGGCCGCCATCAAGAGCGAGCTCACCGCGCGCGTCTCGGCGCTGCGGGAGCGCGGCATCATCCCGGGCCTGGGCACGCTGCTCGTGGGCGACGACGCGGGCTCGCAGAGCTACGTGTCGCTGAAGCACCGCTACTCGCTCGAGATCGGGGTGGAGTCGATCCGCGTCGACCTGCCCGCGGATGCCAGCGAGGCCGAGGTGCACGCCGCGATCGCGCGCCTGAACGCCGACCCGCAGGTGACGGGATACCTCGTGCAACTGCCGCTTCCGAAGGGCATGGACGAGCACGCGGCGATCGTCGCCGTCGATCCCGCGAAGGACGTCGACGGTCTGCACCCGCAGAACCTCGGCGAGCTGGTGCTCGGGGTCGAGGGCGAGCTCGGCACCCCGCTGCCCTGCACGCCGGCCGGCATCATCGAGCTGTTGCGCCGCTACGAGGTGCCGCTCGCGGGGCGGCATGTCGTCGTGGTGGGTCGCGGGTTGACGGTCGGCCGCCCGATCGGCCTGCTGCTGACCCGCAAGGGCGTGGATGCCACCGTCACCCTGACGCACTCGCGCACCGAGGATCTGGCCGCCGAGGTGCGCCGCGCCGACGTCGTGGTGGCGGCGGTCGGGGTCCCGCATCTGATCCAGGCGGAGTGGATCAAGCCGGGCGCCGCCGTGCTCGACGTGGGCGTCACCCGGGTCGGCACCACCGAGTCGGGGCGCGCCAAGCTCGCCGGCGATGTGCACCCCGACGTGGCAGAGGTCGCCGGGTGGCTGTCGCCGAACCCGGGCGGAGTCGGGCCCATGACGGTCGCGATGCTGCTCTCGAACGTCGTGCGGGCGGCCGAACTGGCGGCCGACTGAGACTCGGCGGCGCCTAGTTGCCGCCGAAGAAGCACGACAGACCGTTGTCGGTCTGGGGCGAGGTCGGCCAGCTGCTCGCGAAGATGCTGCCCTTCGCCGCGGCGCCGAGCTGGATGCTGCAGTGGCTCAGCACGACATCCGTGGGGGAGGGCTGGTCGCTGGCACCCGGGTCGGTGGGCACGCCGAAGCCATAGCGGAAGATGCCCCAGCCGCCGTCGCTGTCGGGTTTGCCGCCACCCACCGGGGAGACGGCACGTGCGCCTCCCGGGATGTTCGGCAGCGCGCTCGCGCAGAACGACTGATACGGCCGCTGGTCGCCCTGCCACACGGGGTATCCGGCCATGTCCGCGGCGACCAGGTTGCCCGAGTCCCACGTGCCCGACACGACGAACGCCTGCACCTGCCCGACGATGAAGGCGGTCGGCGAGAAGGCGGTGCGCCAGCTGCTGTCGCATTCGTTGTCGAGCTGCGCCTCATCCGCCGACTGCTGATCGGTGGTCGCCACGGGTGCGTGCACCGTCTCGGTGAGCTTCGCGACGGCGCCGTTGGGCGCGGTCGCCGTCACCGTGATCTGGAACAGCACGTCGGCGGCCAGCGGCGGGATCGTCGGAGTCGCCGAGGCGGTCGGAGTCGCGCTCGGCGTGCGGGTGTGATGGGCCGAGGGGTTCGGAGCGGGATGCGGCGCGCACGCCGTGAGCACGAGCAGCGCGCCGGCAGCCAGAACGGCGCCGACGGTGAGGATGACCGGATGACGCACGATGCCCCCAGACCTGATCACGGTGAGCACGACGGTAGCAGGCCGCACCGACCGCGACCAGGGAGTTGGCTCACGGGCTCTCGGCTACCGCCGAGCAACTCAGGGCTCGCGCAGCGCGCCATCGGAGGGCCGGACGGAGAAGGTCTCGGGAGCGGCGAAGCCGTGTTCGGCGAAGGCGCCGTCCACCGCGACCTGGAGGCGCGAGACCCCGTCGATCGGGACGAGGGCGATCGCCGATCCGCCGAAGCCGCCGCCGGTCATCCGGGCGCCGATCGCACCGTTCTCGAGCGCGGTCTCGACCGCCAGGTCGAGCTCGGGCACCGAGACCTCGAAGTCGTCGCGCAGCGAGCGGTGCGAGGCGTCGAGCAGCTCGCCGATCGCGGTCGGGCCCTCCATCTCGAGCAGCCGGACGGTGTCGAGCACCCGCTGGTCCTCGGTGACCACATGCCGCACCCGGCGGAAGGTGACCTCGTCGAGGAGGCGGCGTGCGCGGTCCAGGTCGTCGACGCCGAGGTCGCGCAGGGCCGGGACCCCGAGTGCGCGGGCGCCTGCTTCGCAGGAGGCACGCCGTTCGCCGTAGCCGCCCGAGGCGTGAGCATGGGTGACGCCGGTGTCGATGACGGCGATCGTGAGTCCGGCCGCGGCGAACCCCAGGGGCACGACCCGTGATTCGAGGCTGCGGCAGTCGAGGAACACGGCGGCATCCTGACGGGCGAGCAGCGACGCCGACTGGTCCATGATGCCGGTCGGCGCGCCGACGACATCGTTCTCGGCGCGCTGGCCCACCCGCGCCAGGGTCTCGCGAGGCAGCCCGAGCTGCCAGACCTCGTTGAGGGCCAACCCCACCGCGCTTTCGATCGCGGCCGACGACGAGAGGCCGGCCCCGACGGGCACGTTCGAATCGATCAGGAGATCGACGCCCGGCACCGCGGCGAGATCCGCGCCGAACTGCCCGAGCGCCCAGGCGACGCCGAGCGGATATGCCGACCATCCTCCGAGGCGCCCCGCGGCCTGCGATGCGCCGAGGTCACCCAGCGGGAGTTCGACGACCTCGTCGCTGAAGGTGCTCGCGACCCGCAGCATCCCGTCGTCGCGGGCGCCGAGGGCGACCAGGGTGCGCCGGTCGATGGCGAACGGCAGGACGAACCCGTCGTTGTAGTCGGTGTGCTCCCCGATCAGGTTCACGCGCCCCGGAGCAGACCAGATGCCGTCGGGGGCGCGCCCGGCGAAGTCGGCGAACAGGGATCGCAGGTCATCCCGCATGTCGGTCATACGCTCGCGATCGCCTCTCTGATCCGGTCGGCCGCGTCTTCGGGGCGCACGTCGCCGATCCAGGCGCCCATGGCCGACTCCGACCCGGCCAGGTACTTGAGCCGGTCGGCCGCGCGGCGAGGCGAGGTGAGTTCGAGGTGCAGGCGCACCGTGTCGCGGCCCACGTTGACCGGGGCTTGGTGCCAGGCCGCGATGTACGGCGTGGGGGTCTCGTACAGCGCATCGACCCCGCGCAGCAGGCGGCGGTAGAGCTCGGCCAACTCGTCGCGCTCCTCGCCGCTGGTCGCCGCGAAGTCGGGCACCTGGCGATGCGGCAACAGGTGCACCTCGATGGGCCAGCGCGCCGCGAAGGGCACGAAGGCGGTCCAGTGCTCGCCGCTCAGCACGACGCGCTCACCGCCGCACTCGAAGTCGAGGATGCGCTGGAACAGGTCGGGAGAGGTCCGGTCGATCGACTCGAGCAGCCGTGTGGTGCGCGGCGTCACGTAGGGGTACGCATAGATCTGCCCGTGCGGGTGGTGGAGGGTGACACCGATCTGCTCGCCGCGGTTCTCGAACGGGAAGACCTGCTCGACACCGGGCAGGGCGGAGAGCGCGGCGGTGCGGTCGGCCCAGGCTTCGATCACGGTGCGGGCTCGGCTCACGCTCTGCGTGCCGAACGAGCCGCTGGTGTCGGGGCTGAAGCAGACCACCTCGCAACGGCCCACCGAGCTGCGCGTGCGTCCGACCCCGAGCTCGGCAAGGTCGGCGCGACCGAGCGGTGGATCCTCCGCCGAGTCACGCAGATCCGGCCCGAACGACGGTGAACGGTTCTCGAACACGGCCACGTCGTAGAGCGCGGGGACCTCGCTCGGGTTGGACGCGCTCTGCGGCGCGAGCGGATCCTGATCGGCAGGCGGCAGGAACACCCGGTTCTGCCGCGCGGCCGCGATCGACACCCATTCCCCGGTGAGCACGTCCTGCCGCATGGTCGCGGTCTCGGGCCGCGGATCGAGCGCCCGGGCGTCCTGCGCGCGCTCCGGACCGAGGGTGCTGCCGGCGTCGTCGTAGTAGAACAGCTCGCGGCCGTCGGCGAGCACGGCGTCTCGGCGCACGACGCCGGCGCTGAGCTCGGTTGCGGCAGGGGTGGTCACGAGGATTACGATATCGAAAGCAGCGCTTGCGTTATCGAAGACGATCGAAAGGAACCGGATGCCCGAGCTCTCGCCCATCCCGGTGCTCCCTCCCGAGGTCCGCCGCGAGCGGCTGCTCGCGCTCGTGCTCGAAGAGGGCTTCGTGCGCGTCGGCGACGCCAGCGAGGTGTTCGGCGTCAGCGAGGTCACGCTGCGCTCCGATCTGACCGCCCTCGAGGCCGCGGGATCGCTGCGCCGGGTGCACGGCGGCGCGATGGCGGTGCGGGGGGAGGGCCGCGAGTCCCCCGTCGAGGCGACGGCAGAGCGCGACGCCGAGGTGAAGGGAGCAATCGGGCGACGCGCCGCAGCGCTGGTCACCAGCGGAAGCAGCATCCTGCTCGACGTCGGATCGACCACGCTGGCGGTGGCGCGGGCTCTGGTCGAGCGCGCGGACCTCAGCGAGCTGACCGTGATCACCAATGGCCTGTCGATCGCGCTGGCGCTCGAACCGGCCATCCCCCGGTTCACCGTGGTGGTGACGGGCGGCACGCTGCGGCCCCTGCAGCACTCGCTGATCAACCCGCTCGCGACGCAGACCTTGGCGGCGCTGCACGCGGATCTGGCGATCCTCGGCTGCAACGGCATCGACCATCAGGGCCGGGTCACCAACCTGAACCTGCCGGAGGCCGAAGTGAAGCGCGCCATGCTCGCCGCGGCCGAGACCCGGATCCTGGTCGCCGACGGATCGAAGGCGGCCAAGAGTCATCTCGGCATGATCGCCGAGCTGAGCGAGTTCGGCACGCTGGTGACGGGAGGCCCCGGAGTCGACGCCCTGCGCCCGCCCGCCGCGGCTGCCGGCACTCGGCTGGTGGTCGCTGACGAACGGCTCCCGCCCGCGGCCTAGGCTGAACGGGTGGCCGCCACCCCCACCCCCGACTCCCCCATGCCGCCCGCCGTGCCTGCGCCGCTCAGTGGGCGGCAATTCACGATCGAGAACGGGGGCGGCCGCGCCGAGGTCGGATCGCTGGCCGCCGTGCTGCGCTCGCTGACCGTCGACGGCATCCACCTCACCGAGCCGGTCGGCCCCGACGTCATCGCCCCGATGGGCTGCGGGATCGTGCTCGCGCCCTGGCCGAACCGGGTGCGCGACGCGCTCTGGCACCTCGACGGGGAGCCGCAGCAGCTCGACATCACCGAGGTCCCGCGCCGCAACGCGATCCACGGGCTGTTGCGCAACACCGGGTACCGCCTGCTCGAGCAGACGGCCTCGAGCGTCACCCTGGGCGCCCTGATCGTTCCGCAGCACGGCTGGCCGTTCCTGCTCGACACCTCGGTGCGCTACCAGGTCGAGCCCGATGGGCTGACCGTCACGCACGCGGTGCGCAATCTCTCATCGCATCGGTCGCCGTGGGCGGTGGGCGCGCATCCCTATTTCCGCGTCGGCGATGTGCCGGTCGAGCAGCTCACGGTGACCCTCACGGCCGAGGTGCGCATCCAGCTCGACGAGCGCTCGAATGCGGGAGCCGCCCACGCGGTGGACGAGCCCGGGGTCGGCGGCCCTGGAGACCTGAGACCGGGCCGACCGCTCGCGGGCCTCACGCTCGACTCGCCGTACGGGCGGCTGGCGAACCGCGACGGTCGGGCCGACATCGCGTGGCTGACCGCTCCGGATGGCAGCACCACGACACTCTGGGCCGACCCCGCGTTCGGATGGATCCAGGCGTACACCCCCGCCGAGTTCCCCCGCCCCAGCGGCCCGGGCCCCGCTGTCGCGCTCGAGCCGATGACCGCACCGCCCGACGCGCTCAACAGCGGAATCGGACTCATCTGGCTCGAACCCGGGGCGAGCTGGAGCGGATCATGGGGCGTTCGATACACGGCAGCCGGCCACCCCCACACCCAGGAGACACGATGACCGACATCCTTCCGACCGGGCACGCGTTCGTGCTGGAGCGCGGTGACGTGCGTGCCGAGATCGGCTCGGTCGCGGCCGTCGTGCGCTCGCTCACCGTGCGTGGCGCGGACCTCACGCTGCCCATCCCCGACGACCGGGCGCCCGCGATGTGCAACGGCATCATCCTGAGCCCCTGGCCGAACCGGGTGCGCGCGGGGCGGTGGGTGCTCGACGGCGAGCCGCAGCAGCTCGACATCACCGAACCGGCTCGCGGGGGCGCCCTGCACGGGCTGCTGCAGTTCGCCGACTACGAGGTGACCGAGCAGACCCCGGATGCCGTCACCCTCGCCGCGACGATCTATCCGCAGCACGGTTGGCCCTTCCTGCTCGAGACCTGGGTGCGCTACGAGCTCGAGTCGGACGGCCTGACCGTCACGCACGGCGCCCGCAACCTCTCGACCGCACGTGCGCCGTATGCCACGGGTTCGCATCCGTACCTCAAGGTCGGCGACGCCCCGATCGCCGAGCTTCAGCTGACCGTGCCGGCGAGCACCTACTTCGCGGTCGACGAACGGCTCGACCCGACCGCCGAGGTCGACGTCGTGGGCACGCCGTATGACGTGCGCACGCCGCACCGCGTCGGCGATCTGGCCTTCGACACCGCCTTCGGTGGGGTGAAACACGCCGACGTCGCGAACGGGCGCGGCGATGTCGCCTGGCTCACCGCGCCGGACGGATCGCGCACGACCCTGTGGCAGAGCACCGACTGGGGCTACGTGCAGGTCTTCACCACGCACGTGATGCCGGCGCTCGACGGGCCGCCCGACGCCGTGATCGACGCGATCGCCATCGAGCCGATGACGGCCCCGCCCGACGCGTTGAACTCGGGTCAGGGTCTGATCTGGATCGAACCGGGCGGCACCTGGGAGGGGTCCTGGGGCCTGCGCTATTCGGGGGCTGCGTAGTGGCCGAACCAGCCATCACCGACGCCCAGGTCAAGCGGTGGCGCCGCTACCTGGCCGACGAGCGCGCCGAGGCGGCGGTCTACCGTGAGCTCGCCGAGCGCAAGAAGGGTCAGGAGCGCGAGATCCTGCTCGGGCTCGCCGACGCCGAGGGACGCCACGAGAACCACTGGCTCGAGTTGCTCGGCGACCAGGTCGGAGCGCCGGTGCGCGGCGACTTGCGCACGCGCTTCCTCGCCTTCCTGGCGCGCCACTTCGGGTCGCTGTTCGTGCTCGCGCTGGCCCAGCGCGCCGAGGCCCGCTCGCCGTACGACGACGAAGCGGATGCCTCACAGGCCATGGCGGCCGACGAGCGCATCCATGGTGAGGTCCTGCGCGGCCTCGCCGCCCGGGGCCGCACCCGGTTGGCCGGATCCTTCCGCGCCGCCGTGTTCGGTGCCAACGACGGACTGGTGAGCAACCTCGCCCTGGTGCTCGGCATCGGGGCGACGGGGGTTCCGGCGACGACCGTGCTGTTCACCGGGATCGCCGGCCTGCTGGCCGGCGCGTTGTCGATGGGGGCAGGGGAGTACGTCTCGGTGCGCTCGCAGCGCGAGCTGTTGCAGGCATCCCAGCCCGACCCCGCATCGCAGGGCGCGCTGGCACATCTCGACGTCGACGCGAACGAGCTCGCCCTGGTCTACCGGGCCCGCGGGATGAGCAAGAAGGATGCCGAGACGCGCGCGGCCGAGGTGCTCGCGACCCTGCACCTGGACGCCGACGACCCGGCTGCCGCCGGGGTCGACGCTCACGAGGAGATCGGCTCGCCGTGGAACGCCGCCATCTCGAGCTTCCTGTTCTTCGCATCCGGGGCGCTCATCCCGGTGCTGCCCTACCTGTTCGGCGCGCGCCACCTGGTCGCGATCGCGATCGCGGGCGGCGCCGTCGGGCTCGCGCTGCTCGGCACGGGTGCCGTCGTCGGCATCCTGTCCGGCGCCTCGCCGTGGAAGCGCGCGGTTCGCCAACTGCTGATCGGCCTCGGGGCCGCCAGCGTGACCTACCTGCTCGGACTGCTGTTCGGGGCGAGCGGGCTCTAGCCGCTGGTGACGGTGAGAGTGAACTCCACGTCCTGGATGCCGCCATCGCTGTTCGACAACGTCACCTGGGTGGTGCCCACCTTGTGCGGCGTGAGCCCCGGGTTGAAGTCGGCGCCGCCCTTCTTGCCGCCCGGGGTGAAGGTGGCGATCGAGGTGTCGGCAACCGTGCCCGAGTAGCTGTCGGTCGCCAGGGAGCCGGTGTCGAGGTTGACCACCTGGTTCAGGGCGACCTTCACGGTGGAGCCCGGGAGATCGGAGATCTTCACGGTCACCGGGGAGACGATCGGCCCGACGCTCGGCGCGCAGGCGGTCAGCACGGCGAGCAGGGCGACGACGGCGATCGTCGTTCGGGCGGCGCGGAGCTTCATGCGCTCAGTATGGCGCGGCCAGCGCCCTCGTCACAGGGGGTGCGAGCACGATCACGCGGAACCCGACGACCTCGTGGCCGGGCCGGGACGAGGTGAGCGCCACCTGGGTGGTCCCGGGTTTGAGCGGGACGATCTCGGGCTCGAAGCGCCCGGCGGCCGCGTCGTGGTGCTCGACCACCGAGACGATGGTCGGATCGGCGATGAGGGCCGTGTAGCGCTGGTCGCCGTTCAGCGTGAGCACCATCACCTGGTGCAGCTGGATGCGCAGCGTGCCGGACTGCACCGAGGCGAGGGGGGTCGCCAGCGGGCGCGCCGCGGGCGTGTCGGCGCCGCATCCGGTGAGGGCGAACAAGGTGGCGACGACGAGCACGGTCGCCGCGACGCTGCGGAATCCGGATCCGTTCACGGCACCAGGATCAGCTTGCCCGTCGACGAGCGGTCGAGCAGGGCGCGATGCGCATCCGCGGCGGTCTCGAGCGAGTAGGAGTCGCCGATCACGGCGCGGAGCTCGCCGCGGTCCAGCATCCCGAGCAGATCGGTGACGGCGGCGGCCAGCATCGCCGGTCGCTGCACGACGTGAACCAGCCAGAAGCCGATCACCGCCGTGCTGTGACCCATGAGAACGCCGGGCGAGACGTCGAGCGGCGGCACGCGGCCGGCCATGCCGAAGGCGGCGAGGCGGCCGAGCGGCGCCAGCGCGCGCAGGCTCTGGTCGAAGACGCGGCCCCCGGTCATCTCCAGCACGATGTCGACCCCGCGCCCGTCGTTGGCGGCTTTCAGGTCGGCGACGAGGTCGTCGGCGGTCGAGTCGATCACGGCATCCGCCCCGAGCTCGAGAGCGAGCGCTCGCTTCTCGGCGCTGGACGCGCTGGCGATCACTCGGCCGGCACCCCATTTCTTGGCCAGCTGGATCGCGATCGTGCCGACGCCGCCCGCGCCGGCGTGAACGACGACGGTCTCGCCGTCGGCGAGATGGGTGCTGGTGCGGAGCAGATGCCACGCCGTCGCCCCCTGCACCAGGGTGGTGAGCGCGTCGGCGTTGCTGACCCCGTCGGGGATGCGGAACAGCCGCGCCGGATTCACGGCGATGCGCTCGGCGTACCCGCCGCCCGAGACGAAGCCGAGCAGCCGGCTGCCGTCGGAACCGCGCACCACCACCTCGCTGCCGGGGATCAGCGGCAGGGTCTGCTTGGAGAGGTACGAATCCTCGGTCTGATGGGTGTCCGCGTAGTTGATGCCCGCCGCCAGAACGTCGAGCACCTCCTCGCCCTCGCCCGGCACCGGATCCGGGTGCTCGCGCACCACGAGCTTCTCGGGACCGCCGAATTCGGTGAGCTGGATGGCGCGCATGTCGTCGACGTTACTCGCGCGACCCACCTGAAGGCTGACTGTGCGCCCGCCATCGACAGGCTCTCCACGCCCCTGTGGGCCCTAACGTCTGGTCAGGGAGCCGAGTCGACTCCGGAAGAGAGGTGTGTCATGGCCACCAAGTCCCAGGCCCCGGAGATGCCGGAGGACGTCAGCGATCACGTCGGGTGGTTCGACAGATTCGCGACCGCGGCCGCGAGCTTCGTCAGCCGCGCGTGGTTCTTCGCGTTCTGCGTCGCCCTCGTCGTCATCTGGGCGCCATCGATCCTGTTCATCCGCAGCATCAGCACGTGGCAGTTGATCATCAACACCCTCACGACGATCATCACCTTCCTGCTCGTCGCCCTGCTCCAGAACACCCAGGAGCGCTCCGACCGCGCGACGCAGGACAAGCTCAACGCCATCTCGGCGGCGCTCGCCAAGATGGCCGAGAAGCAGGGCCTCACGAAGGATGCGGCCGAACTCCGCGCAGCGGTCGGACTCGAGGATCGCGAGAGCAGCGACCGCACGTAGGCCGAGCCCGGAGTCCGACTGCCAGAATCGGACCATGTCTCCGACCACGGCCGTCATCACGCTGGCCGTCGCGGTCTTCCTGGCCTGCGCCGTCGAGGCCGTCGAAGCGACGACCATCGTGCTGGCGGCGGCGACCGCGCGCGACGGGAGGTCTGCGGCCGCGGGGACGATCGCGGCCTTGGCGGTTCTAGCCGTGATCGTGCTCGTCGCCGGACCCTCGATCCAACTGCTGCCGATCGGGGTGCTGCGTCTGATCGTCGGCGCCCTCCTGCTGGTCTTCGGGCTGCAATGGCTGCGCAAGGCGATCGCGCGCGCATCCGGCACCAAACCTCTGCACGACGAGGAAGCGATCTACCGGCGCGTGGTGACGTCCTCGGCCGGCGTCGAACGGCGTGCCCGCTTCGGCGTGACCGACGGCTACGCCTTCGTGCTCTCGTTCAAAGGGGTGCTGCTCGAGGGTCTCGAGGTGGTGTTCATCGTGGTGACCTTCGGATCGAGCACCCATCAGCTCGGGGTCGCCGCCCTCGCGGCCGGAGCGGCCGTGCTGCTCGTGGCCGCCCTGGGATTCGCCGTGCGCGGCCCGCTGTCGCGCATCCCCGAGAACAGTCTGAAATTCGTGGTCGGCGTCCTGTTGACGACGTTCGGCATCTTCTGGGCGGCAGAGGGGGCCGGGGCGCAATGGCCCGGATCGGATCTCGCCCTCCTGGTCGTCTTCGTCTTCGTCGCCGTGCTCTCGGCGATCTCGGTGATCGTGCTGCGCGTGCGACGTCGGCGGAACGCGCAGGCGGCCGTGACAGCGCCGCCCGCACCTGCGGACGACGTACCAGCTTCAGCCGCACCCGTGACTGTCGTCGCGGCTCCCCAGCCAGGGCCCCTCAAGCGATTCGCCTTGTTCTGGTACGACTACCTCGTCGGCGACGACTGGCAGGTGGCGCTCGGCGTGGTCCTGGCCCTCGTGCTCACGTTCCTGCTCGTGCCGGTGTGGTCGGCCGCCTGGCTTATCATGCCGCTGGCCGTCCTCCTCCTGATGCCCTACGGGCTCGTGCGCTCGCTGCGGCATTGACCGGCATGCTCGAAGACATCACGCCCCTCACGCCGCGCCCGGTGGCGAGGCCGCTGCTGTCGCAGTCCTGGCGCGACGTGACCTTCTTGCATTGGCCGATCGCCCCCGAGCTCGTTGCGCCGCACCTGCCTCCCGGGGTGCTGCCGGATGTGTTCGACGGGGTCAGCTATGTCGGGCTGATCGGGTTCCGGATGGTGGGGCTCGGCTTCGGACGCGGCCCCGGCATCCCGTACCTGGGGACCTTCGGCGAGATCAACGTGCGCCTCTACGGGGTGGACGGGATGGGTCGCCGTGGCGTCGTGTTCCCGTCGTTGGAGAGCTCGCGACTGCTCAGCGCGCTGGGCGCCCGGGCCGGCCTGCGCCTGCCGTACATGTGGTCGGCCCTCGACGTCGCGCGCACCCGCGACGAGGGCGCCGACCGGGTCGACTACACGAGCCGTCGGCGCGCCCTGGGGCCGCGACCAGCAACCTCGCGCATCTCGGTCCGGATCGGCGATCCGATCGCCCAGCCCTCGCCGCTCGAGCTGTGGCTCACCGCGCGGTGGGGGCTGCATGTGCGAGCGTGGGGACGCACCCTGCACGTGCCCAACGAGCATCCGGCCTGGCCCCTTCAGCACGCACACCTGCTCGACCTCAACGACACGCTGATCCCCGCGGCAGGACTGCCCGAGCCCGCCTCGCCGCCGGTGAGTGTGCTCTTCTCGTCGGGTGTGCCGGTCACCTTCGGGAGGCCGCAGAGCGTGTCGTCCGTCCCTCAGCGGCGGCGCTGAGCGCCCATTCTGGACGTTGCCTGGACGTTCGCCGCAATGCGCCGGTTTGGGTGTGGCATGAAAATGCACCGCGCAACGAGCGCGGCAGGACGGAAAGAAACAATGAACATCCTCTTGATCATCGTGGGAATCATCGCGGTCGTGCTCTTGCTGACCGGTGGATTCGTGCAGTCGCTGAACTTCCTCCTCTGGGTCGGAATCGTTCTGGCCGTGATCGCGCTGATCATCTGGCTGGTGCGGATGATCTCCGGACGTCGCGTGGTCTAGATCGCGCATGGCACGCCAGCGCGTCCTCATCACGGGCGCCACGAGCGGGTTCGGGGCCGGAGTCGCCCTCGAACTCGCTCGTTCCCGTTTCGACGTGACCGCTGCCGGGGAGACCTGGCAGCAGGTCACGTCGCTGCGTGAGCGCGCCACCGCCGAGAAGGCGAAGCTCGACGTCATCAAGCTCGATCTGCGTGACCCGGTCGACATGGATCACGCGGCCGACCGCGACGTCGACGTGCTGATCCTGAACGCCGGCGTGCAGGAGGCAGGTGCCCTGATCGACATCCCACTGGAGCGCGTGCGTCGCTCGTTCGAGATCAACGTGTTCGCGCACCTCGAGCTGGCGCAGAGGTTGGTGCCCGCGATGATGAAGCGCAAGCGCGGCAGAGTCATCTGGATGTCGTCGCAGGCGGGCCTGATGGGGGTCCCGTTCCTGGGCGCCTACGCAGCCACCAAGCACGCGATCGAGGCGATCGCGAGCACCATGAAGGCCGAGCTCAACCCCTTCGGCATCGAGGTGGCCACCATCAATCCCGGGCTCTACCGCACCGGCTTCAACGAAACCGGTGCCGAGAGTTACGGCCAGTGGGCCTCGCAGCGCGAGGTGCGCATCCCGATGCCCGATGCGGCGCCGCTCATGGCGCTGCAGCACGATCCGCAGCCGATGATCGACGCGATCGTCGATGTCGTGCGCGCGCGCAGGCCGCGATACCGCACCATGCTCCCCGATGACGCCGTGCTCGAGGCGAAGGCATCCCAGGCCCTGGGCTGGACGCAGAAGGCCTAATCCGTTCTGCCGGCCTTCTTCTCATCGACCGTGGCGAGCAACTCCTTGATCGCCTTCTCGACGCTGGCGTGGTCGTACTGACCGGCCCGGCTCTCGCCCGAGATCAGAGCGCAGCGGTGCACCTTCTTGAAGTCACCGTAGGGAAAGAGATAGCGGCCCTTCGTCCCCTCGGTCTTCTCGGTGTCTTCGGCGAGGTGCCACGCGGCGTACTCGTCCATCCCGTGCTTCTCGATGAAGTCGTTGCCCTCGTCGGCCGAGGGTGCATCCTCGCTCCAGTCGTCACGCTCGTCGCGCACCACGGCGCCGCGCCGGATCAGGCCCTCGGCCTTCGCGACCGCGGCCCGGTTCACCTGGACCGCCATCGTCAGCTCGCCGCGACGTCGCCGCGCCATGCGCCGTCGGCCGCGCCCTTGCTCTCGATGTACTGCTTGAAGTGCTCGAGCTCGTCTTTGACCGCGTGCGTGGTGACGCCGGTCGCCGAGCCGAGCTTCTCGAGCAGTCCCTGGGGCTGCCAGTCGAGCTGAACGGTGACGCGGGTCTGGTCGTCGGCGAGCTTATGGAAGGTGACGACGCCGGCGTGGTCGACCTGACCGCCGGTGCTGTTCCACGCGACGCGCTCATCCGGATGCTGCTCGGTGATCTCAGCATCGAACTCGCGGATCTGCCCGCCGATGTTCACCTTCCACGCGGTGTGGGTGGGGTCGGTCTGGGTGATGGATTCGACGTGCTCCAGGAACTCCGGGAACTGCTCGAACTGGGTCCACTGGTTGTACGCGGTGGACACGGGAACGTCGACGTCGATGGTTTCGATGATCTGACTCATGTCTTTCACGCTAGGTCGGTCGCAACGCGCGGCAACCGACACTCGGGTGACTCGAAGGTGCGGGTCAGCGGGACGCTCGGGACACCACGCGATCGAAAACGAAACCAGCGACGACCACGGTGAGGAGGCAGAGCCAGGCGACGAGGATCAGCAGTCCCAGTTGGTCGATGCGCGCCTCGGTCGGAGCCAGCGACTCGGCGCCGAGTACGACATCGTCGCCCGCCCGTCGCTCGACGGTCGCGAACCGCCGTCCGTCAGGGGTCTGCCACGTCACGTGATCGGCTGCCGAGTGTCGAGCCTCGGCGAGCACCCCCGCCGGGATCACGGCGAGGGCGCCACCAACCGACCGGATCCCGCGACCGGGCGGTTAGCCGAGTCGTAGACGACGAAGAACGGCTCGTCGCTCGTGGCGATGTCGACGCTGCGGGGATCGTCGGCCGCCACGTCCACCGCATTGCCGTGGGACAGTTGCGCGACGATCTGTGACGCGAGTCGAGCGGGCGCGTCGTCGGCTCCCTGGCGTTCGGACTGCTGCGCGACGAGGTACAGGCTTGCGGACAGGCCGGTGACGAGCACCGCGGCGGTCACCCATCCCACGATTCGTGTCATGCCGGCGACTCTAGGCGCGCGACGCCAACCGGCACATCCTCCTGCGGATGGACGTGCCGTACGTCGAACGGCGGGCTTCGCGGGGCAGGCTCTCGTGGTTAGGGTGGACCCCATGGCGGATCAGGCCGACGAACACGAACCAGCAATCGATAGGGCCACCGATTGGCTCAACGACCACCTCCGGCCGTATATCGGACCGCCCCCTCTGGGCCCGTACGGACCCGACGCGCCCGAGCTCGAGTCCACGAAGCCGTGCCCCATCTGCTCGTTCCCGATGAACGAGCACCGGAAGGAGACCGACCCGGTGTCGGGGCACTGCTACTTGCATCACCCGACGGACGCATTTCCGGACTCGCTCGAGGTCACCTAGCAGTTCGTCGGGGCCGTGCAGCACCGGACGCGATCGTCGGCGATCGGGATCGCCCCCCTTGGCATTTCGTAATGTTAGCCACTAACATAAATGGATGACCAAGGCCGAGCGAACGCGGGCATCGCTGCTTCGGGCGGCATTGGAGTTGTTCGACGAGCGCGGCTACGACGGGACAACCGCGGCTGCGATCGCCGAACGGGCCGGCGTCACCGAGATGACGTTCTTCCGCTACTTCCCGTCCAAAGACTCGGTCCTGCTCGCGGATCCCTATGACCCGCTGATCGCGGAGGCCATCGTTCACCAGCCCGCCCACCTCTCGCCGATTGCCGCAGCCATCGGAGCGATAGCGGAGGGCTGGCAGGCCGTCCCGCCTCCGGCCAGTTCCGATGTGCGCGACCGTTTGCGAATCGTGTCGCGCACCCCGTCCCTTCGTGGCGCGATCGCGAAGAACAATGCCGCGACCGAGGCCGCGATCTCCGGAGCCCTGGTCGCTCGCGGTGCGTCCCCGGCAGACGCCCGCATCGCTGCCGCGGCGACGATGGCAGCGCTGACGGCAGCCCTGCTCGACTGGGCGGATGGAGCGGATCCTGATCTCGGTACCGCCATCCACGCGGCGCTGCGGGTCCTTTCAGGTGGTGCAGGATGACCGGCACGCTCGCCCTCGAACGGGTGTCCCGCACGTTCCGCAACGGCGCGGGCATCTTCGACGTCGATCTCGACCTCGAGCAGGGGCAGATCGTGGCGCTCATCGGACTGAACGGCGCCGGCAAATCGACGTTGATGCGCGTGCTGCTCGGGATGCTGCAGCCGCAGAGCGGGACGGTGCGGTTGAGCGGGGTCGAGCTCGGCTCGACACCGGCGCGCGAATGGGCTCGAGTGGGGCACCTGGTGGAGTACCCCCTCGCCTATGCCGAGTTGACGGCTCGCCGCAATCTGGAACTGAGTGCACGGCTGCGCGGCGTCGTCGACGTGAAGGGTGCGATCGATCGCGTGCTCTCGGAGTTCGCCTTGGAGCCGTACGCCGACCGCCGCGTCCGCGCCCTGTCGCTCGGCAACCGGCAACGGGTCGGAGTCGCGGCCGCCCTGCAGCACGACCCGTCGATCATCGTGCTCGACGAGCCGACCAACGCGCTCGACCCGGCCGGCGTCATCCGGCTGCGCGAGAGTCTGCTCCGGCGGGCGGGGGACGGCGCGGCGATCCTGGTGAGCAGCCATCACCTCGACGAGGTGGCACGCATCGCCGACCGGATCGTCGTGATGAACGCCGGGCGCCTGATCGGCGATCTCGCACCGGACACCCCCGAGATCGAGCGCGCCTTCTTCGAAGCCGTGCGCGCCGACGACGAGCGGGCGACCCGATGAGAGCCGCGATCTGGGCGGAGGCCGTGAAGCTCGCCGGATCGACGGTCGGCCGCGTCGCGTCGATCGCGATCGTGGCCGGCATCTCGGTGATCAGCGCCTCGATGCTGCTCGCGGCGGCGACCACGACCGATCCGCAGCTGCTCGCCAAGCTCGGTCCGGTCGCGGCGGGCGACTGGCACGGCTTCTTGCTCGGCGCGGTGCAGATCACCGGCGCAGGCGGCCTCGGCGGGTTCGCCGTCGTCCTCGCCTGGATGTTCGGCCGCGAGTTCGGCGACGGCACCATCGCCGGCCTGTTCGCCCTGCCCGTGCGGCGCTCGACCATCGCGCTCGCAAAGCTGATCGTCTACCTGGTCTGGGCGGTCGCCATGAGCCTGCTGCTCGCGATCGTGCTCGCGCTGGTCGGCACGATCGCCGGCCTCGGCCCGATCGGCAGCGAGACGCTCGAGGCGCTCGCTCGTCAGGCCGCGCTCGGCGCCATGTCGGTGGCGATCACGCTGCCGGTCGCGTGGGCGGCCACGCTGGCGCGCTCGGTGCTCGGCGGGGTCAGCGTGGCGATCGCTCTGGTGGTCGTCGCGCAGGTCTCGGTGCTCGCCGGACTCGGGGGATGGATGCCGCTGGCGGCGCCCGCGCTCTGGGCGCTCGGCACCGCCGTCAGTCCGCTGCAGCTGGCGCTGCTCATCCCGTTCGGCGCGATCTTCGTGGCGCTGATCGCGCAGTCGTGGCGGAGGATGCAGCTGGACCGCTAGCGCGCGTCACTTAGTTCCAATGGCTGCGAGGAACTGGCAGCCGACGCATACCTGAGTGGGCCCGGTGGGGCTCGAACCCACGACCCGCGGATTAAAAGTCCGATGCTCTGCCAACTGAGCTACAGGCCCGTGGTTCCAGCGTAGTGGGGCGGGTCGCTGCGCGCCGTCGGAAGAAACGTCGACTACATCACTTGCGTTCGACTCCGGGATTCGGCTACATTCATCGAATCGGTTCGACAGTCGGTCACACGGCTGCGATCCCCCGTTCCGACCCGAACGAGAAGGACAATGGCGACCATCGGCGATGTGGCCCGTGTGGCGGGAGTCTCCCGCAGCACCGTGTCGTACGCGCTGTCGGGCAAGCGATCGATCTCGCGCGAGACGCGCGAACGCATCGACGAAGCCATCGCCTCGCTCGGATTCACCGTGAACGCGGGCGCGCGAGCCCTCGCCACCTCCGAGACGATGGTCATCGGCCTGCTGTTGCAGTTCCACGACGACGAGTTCCCGCCGGCCATGCTGCAATACATCCTCGCGGTGTCGACGGCCGCCCGCGAAAAGGGCTACGACATCCTGATGGTCACGGATCCCGATGGCCCGGGCGCTGTGAAGCGCATCACGTCGTCGAACATGGTCGACGGTGTCGTGCTGCTCGACGTGACGCACGACGATCCGCGCCTCGACGCGCTGCGCGCGGCGCGTCAGCCGGGTGCGCTGGTCGGTCTGCCGCGCGACACCCAAGACGTCGACGTGTTCGACCTCGACTTCGGCGAAGCCGCACGAATGCTGGTCGATCACCTGTACGGGCTGGGCCACGGCAAGATCATCCTGGTCTCGCCGCCGCGGCACGTTTTCGACCGCGGCGGCGCCTATGCCTGGCGTTTCCGCGACGCGGCGGTGGAGCGAGCTGCGCGCTACGGCATCCAGATCTACCCCTACTACGGCGAGTCGCAGCAGCCGGGCATCTCGCGCAGCCTCAATGCGATCCTGGATGCGCGCCCCGACGCCACGGCCATGATCGTGCACAACGACGCCTCGATCGCGGTGCTGCCGGCGGTCTTGCACGAGCGCGGAGTCCAGGTTCCCCGCGACCTCTCGGTCGTCAGCCTCTATTCCCAAGACTTCGGACGGAGCTTTCTGCTGCCCTACACGGCAGTCGAGAGCGCGCCCGACAAATTGGGCCGCGAAGCGGTCCAGCACCTGGTTCGACGGATCAACGACCCCGACTATGCGCCGACGGTCGCCAAGTTCATCGAGCCGGAATTGACGATCCGGGGCAGCACGGCCTGACGGGCAGTGGCGTCCCGGAGAAAGCTCCGGGATCGCCATCGAACCGGTTCGATCCCTGTAACACCGAACAGCGAATGATTCAGAGAGGAAACATCGTGAACAGCACCACAGCACGACGGCTGCGGGTCGTGGGCGCGCTCGTCCTGAGCGCCGCCCTGGTCGGCTCGCTTGCAGCCTGCTCGACCCCCTCGAACAAGCCGAAGGCCGGCGGGACCTACACCCTGTGGGACCCGTACCCGGACCGCGACGCGAACTCGACGTGGGCCAAGGCGGTCGACGCCTGCGCCACGCAGCTCAAGATCACCATCAAGCGCACCGCGTCGAACACCGGCGACACCGTGAAGGATCTGACCACCGCGGCCAGCAACCTGCCCGACGTCGCCCTGGTCGACAACCCCAAGGTGTCGACCCTGGCCGACGCCGGCCTGCTCACCACGACGAAGCAGAACGGATTCGACGTCTCATCGATCTCGAAGAACATTCTGAGCGCCGGTGAGATCGACGGGAAGTTCTACGGAGTCCCGACCGGCGCCAACACGCTCGGCCTGTACTACAACCCGACCGTGCTGAGCGCGGCAGGTGTGGACATCGCCAGCGTGAAGGACTGGGCATCGCTCACCGACGCGCTCAAGAAGGTCGTCGCGGCCGGCAAGAAGGGCATCACCTTCTCGGCGGTCGGCACCGAAGAGGGCAGCTTCCAGTTCCTCCCGTGGTTCTGGGGAGCCAAGGCCGACCTGACCAAGCTCGACTCGAGCGAGGCCGACTCGGCGCTGTCGCTGTGGACCGGCTGGCTGAAGGACGGCCTCGCGCCGAACTCGGTCATCCAGAACACCCAGGGCACCAGCTGGACCGAGTTCAAGACCGGTGACTTCGGATTCGCCGAGAACGGCTCGTGGTTCAAGAGCGACGCCGACACGGCCGGCTTCAAGTCGATCCAGATCCCGGCCGAGAACGGCGGAGCGGCTCCCGCTCCGACCGGTGGCGAGTTCATGACCATCCCGGTCCAGAAGGACACCTCGCGCTACGCCACCTCGGCGAAGATCGTGGGATGCCTCAGCAAGGGCGACACGGCGGCCACGGCCCTCGGCTACGTCGCCCCGACGAAGGCCGGTGCCGACGCGCAGCTCGCGGCGGACCCGACCCTCAAGTTCTGGATCACCGCTGTGGGCGACGCCAAGCCGCGCACGGCAGACAACCTGGGTATCAAGTACGGCAAGATCTCGGAACAGCTCTACACCGCGATCCAGGCCGCTCTGTCGGGCTCGGCCTCGCCGGCTGACGCCCTGAAGACCGCTCAGGCTGCGGTCAAGTAGTTCTACGAGGAGAAACGCCATGACCGCACTGCAGACAACCTCCGGGCTGCCTGCGCGCGGCGGCACAGGAGGGGCGGCATCCACGGGTGCCGTCCCTCCGGCCACCGCCCGTCCGGACGGCGCCGCCCGGCGCCGGCGACGCTGGCGTACCCAACTGACCGCGTGGGCGTTCATCGCCCCCGTGGTGATCTACCTGGTCGTCTTCTACGCCTACCCGCTCTACCGCAACATCGATCTGAGCCTGCGGGCGTACACACTGCGCTCGTTCATCGACGGCACAGCGCCCTTCGTGGGTTTGCAGAACTATCTGGATGTCATCCAGAGCTCCACCTTCACCCCGGCCCTGATCAACACGGCCATCTTCACCGGGGTCTCGATCCTGTTCCAGTTCACGATCGGACTGGCGCTGGCCGTCTTCTTCTTCCGCAACTTCCGCCTCGCCGCGACGTTGCGCGCCCTGTTCCTGGTGCCGTGGCTGCTGCCGCTGCTGGTCTCGGCATCGGTCTGGGCCTGGATGCTCAACAGCGAGTCCGGCGTCGTCAACGCGGTCATCGAGGGCATCGGCCTGCACCAGATCAACTGGCTGACCTCGCCGCAGTGGGCGCTGGTCTCGGTCGTCATCGCGAACATCTGGATCGGCATCCCGTTCAACCTGGTGATCCTCTACAGCGGGCTGCAGGGCATCCCGAGCGATCTGTACGAGGCCGCATCGCTCGACGGAGCCAACGGCTGGCAGACCTTCTGGCGGGTCACCTTCCCGCTGCTCCGGCCCGTCTCGGCGATCACCATCCTGCTGGGCCTCGTGTACACGCTGAAGGTGTTCGACATCATCTGGATCATGACCCAGGGCGGCCCGGTCAACGCCTCGACGACCTTCGCCATCTGGTCGTACCGGCTGGGATTCGGCGGCGAGTCGCCCCAGCTCAGTCCGGCCGCGGCCGTGGGCAACCTGCTCATCGTCGTCGCCTTCATCTTCGGTCTCATCTACATCCGCGTGCAGCAGAGGGTGGTGCGCTCATGAGGGCGCGGCGTTCCTGGTGGAAGACCGCGGTCGGCGTCGTGCTGACCGGGGCGATGCTCTTCCCGATCTACTGGATGATCAACGTCTCGCTCACCCAGCCGAATGAGCTGCGCAAGGATCCGCCCAACTTCTTCCCGGTGAACCCGACCTTCGACGGCTACTCCAAGGTCGTCGGCGAGCAGCTGCCTTACCTCGGCACCAGCCTGCTCGTCGGCCTGGGGACGGTCGCCCTGACGCTGGCCCTTTCGGCGCCCGCTGCGTTCGCGTTGGCGAAGCTGCGCCCGCGCGGCGGCACGGCGCTCAACTTCATCCTGCTGATCGCCCAGATGATCCCGGCCATCATCATGGCGATGGGGTTCTACCTCATCTTCAACAGCTGGGGCGTGCTGAACACCATCCCGGGGCTGATCCTGGCCGACTCGACGATCGCGGTGCCGTTCGGGGTGCTCATCTTCACCGCATTCATGAGCGGCATCCCCGACGAGCTCATCTCGGCCGCCACCATCGACGGGGCGAACGTCTGGCGCACCTTCCGCTCGATCGTGCTGCCGATCAGCCGCAACTCGGTCGTGACCGTGTCGCTGTTCGCGTTCCTGTGGGCGTGGTCGGACTTCATCTTCGCCTCGACCCTGAACCGCGGCGACGACCTGCAGCCGATCACCATCGGCATCTACCGCTACATCGGCAACAACACGCAGGACTGGAACGCGATCATGGCCACCGCGGTCGTGGCGTCGATCCCGGCCGCCGTGCTGCTCGTGATCGCCCAGCGCTACGTGGCAGCGGGCGTCACCGCCGGCGCCGTCAAGGACTGAGAAGAACTATGTCTGACACCGCATCACTCCGCTTCGACGTGCGTGAGATCCCGTTCAGCCGACGCGGATCGTGGCTCGACATCTCGCCGGTGGTGGCGTTGCACACCGTGCGCGACGACCTGCATCTGGTCACCCACCAGACCGGGATGCACGCGGTGCTGCGCCTGGTGCCGGAACGCGGCGGCGAACGGCTCGCGCTCGAGGTCGAGGCCTCGCCGTCAGAGCTGGCGTGGACCGAGAGCGGCCGGCCGGTGATCCGGGCTGTCTTCGACGGGCTGGACGCGGTCCGGCTGGCGGGTGAGGGCGCCGAGCTGCGCATCGCCGACGCCGCCGAGGTGCTCACGCCCTTCACCGGTACGTACCTGTTCACGGATCCCATCGACGGCTCGGCGGTGTTCACCTCGTACGAGTCCGGTCGCCGGTACCGGGTCACCGCGCTGCGGGGCGGACTGCGGATCGAGGGGTCCGAAGCGCTGGGTGAGAGCGTCCGCGCGGTCGTCGCCTCAGGCGATTCCGGTGGCGCGTGGGAGGTGGCGATCGAGGAGTTCGAGACCGCGCGGCACCCGTACCGCTCGATCGGCGACATCGATGCCCTGGCGGCCGCGGTCGCGGCCGAGTTCTCGGCCTTCGCAAACGCCATCGCCGACTGGCGGGATGCCTCGACCCCGGCCGCCGAGCTCGCCGCCTACGTGCTGTGGTCGGCGACGGTCTCGCCGCGTGGCTTCCTGCGGCGCGAGTCGGTGCTGATGTCGAAGCATTGGATGGACAAGGTCTGGAGCTGGGACCACTGCTTCAACGCGCTCGCGCTGAGCCCGGGGGAGCCGGCGTTCGCGCTCGACCAGTTCCTGACGCCGTTCGACCATGCCGACGCCTCGGGGGCGATGCCGGACTCGGTGACGCACTCCGAGATCCTCTACAACTTCGTGAAGCCGCCGATCCACGGCTGGGCGCTGGCCAAGCTGCGTGCGACGACGCAACTGGACCGCGCCACGCTGATCGACATCCACAGCCGTCTCGCGGCCTGGACCGACTTCTGGCTCGACCACAGGCGGGTGCCGGGGCACGCCCTGCCGCACTACCAGCACGGCAACGACAGCGGGTGGGACAACTCGACCACCTTCGACCACGATCGCGTGATCGAGTCGCCCGACCTCTCGGCATTCTTGGTGGTGCAACTGGACGTGCTGATCGCGCTGACCGAGGAGCTGGGGCTCGGCAGTGCCGACGACCGGCGGCGGCAGCGCGAGGAGGTCGCGGCAGCGCTGCTCGGGGAGCTGTGGACCGGCGAGGCCTTCGTCGCGCACTCGGCCGCGACGGGTCGCGTCAGCAAGACGGGGAGCCTGCTCAACCTGCTGCCGATCGTCGCGGGCGCCACACTGCCGCCCGAGGTCACCGCACGGCTCGTCGACGACATCCGGCGCCACCTGACCGCGTTCGGTCCGGCCACCCAGCTGGTCGATTCGCCGGAGTATGCGGCGGACGGCTACTGGCGCGGTCCGATCTGGGCGCCGTCGACGATCCTCATCGAAGACGGACTGCGCGTCAGCGGCTACCCGGAGCTCGCCGACGAGGTGAGCGCGCGGTTCCGGCTGCTCTGCGAGACGTCGGGATTCGCCGAGAACTTCGACGCACTCTCGGGCGCCGGCCTGCGCGACCGGGCGTACACCTGGACGGCGAGCGCCTACCTGCTGCTCGCGCGGGCTTCGGTTCCGAAGGGCGATCGAGCCTGACGGACTAACGTCGCGGGATCGTGGACCCGCGGATGACGAGCTTGACAGGCAGGTGGGTCGTCCCGTACTCGACCTCCTGGCCGGCGATCGCGTCGAAGACCCGCAGGGCCGCAGTGCGGCCGAGCTCCTGTAGGTTGGCGTCGATGCTGGTGAGCTCAGGCCGGGCGTTCGTGGCCAGGATCTCCCAGTTGTCGAAGCCGACAATCGCTACGTCTTCGGGCACCGAGCGACCGAGGTCGCGCAGGGTGTCGAGCGCCCCGCGCGCGATCTGGTCGGACCCGCACACGATGCCGTCGACATCGGGGTACCGGTCGAGGAGCGCCGCCGTGGCGTCCCGACCCCAGCGTTCCGACCAATTCGAGAACATCACGTCACCCACCGGCTCGAGCCCGGCAGCGCGGATGGCTGCGAGCGACCCGGTGACACGATCACGGGCCGCCGCGTAGCTCGGATCTCCGGTGATATGGGCGATGCGCGACCGCCCGACCGAAACCAGGTGCTCGATGGCCTCGCGCCCACCTGCCTCGTTGTCGGGTGTGATCGAGAGGTCGGTCGGATCCTCGCTCGGCGCGTACGCGTAGACGACGGGAACCGGCAGATCGTGTCCTAGCGACGGCCGCGGGTCGGTCTGGCTGCCCACCACGATGATCCCGTCCACCCGACGATTGAGCAGGGCGCGCAGGTGATACTGCTCGCGAATCGCGTCGCCCCGGGCATCGCACAGAAAGACGTTGACCTCGCCGGCGCCGAACGCGTCTTCTGCGCCCATCAGGATCGGGATGACGAACCGGCCCTCCAGGTCGCTGGTCAGCAGGCCGACCGTTCCCGTGCGGCCGGCCAACAGGCTGCGCGCCACCTGACTCGGAGTGAACGACATCTTCTTGGCAGCGTCCACGACGCGTTGACGAGTGATGGCCGATACCTCGTCGCGGCCGTTCAGTGCCTTGGACGCGGTCGACAGCGAGACGCCGGCGGCCTTCGCCACGTCGGCCAGGGTGACGGCGCGTTTCGCGCTGGAGCGGGGCATCCAACTTCTCCGATATTTTCGAAAACTTTTGGCTGTGCGAATCGTTGACGACACTAGCGGCTGCACCCTACTCTCCGAAATGGGTTTCGGAAGATTTCGATTTCGGGGCCCATCGGACACGCATCACTTCCCTCGTCGGGCTCCACAGAGCCCGCTCAACGAAGAGCACAAGGAGAGCACCATGAGTCACATCAGTCGCCGCCGGGGTCCCCTGCCCCTGCTGGCCGGGCTGGTCACCGCCGGCTTGCTTCTCGCCGGCATCACCGGCTGCAGTTCGGGCACACCCGCGAACGGCGCCGCAACAGCCGGCCCCAACGGGACGGACGACGGCAGCACCCTCACCCTCTGGACACGCGCCCCCCTCGAGAAGCAGGCCAAGCTTCTGGTGGCGGCATACAACAAGAGCCACAAGAACCAAGTCGACCTGACGGTCGTCCCCAATGACGACTACGTCGCCAAGGTGGGCGCGGCAGCCGGCGCGAATGGCCTGCCCGACCTGTTCGCCGCCGACATCGTCTATGTGCCCAACTGGGTGAAGCAGGGTCTGTTCCAAGACCTGACCAAGAACATCGACGGACTGTCGTTCAAGAAGTCGATCAACCCCGGCCACCTCACGGCAGGAACGCTCGACAACAAGAACTACGTCCTGCCGTTCGTGCTCGACCTGTCTGCGATGTTCTGGAACAAGGATCTCTTCAAGAAGGCCGGCCTCAACCCCGACAAGGGACCGACCACGTTGCAGGAGTTCGCGGATGACGCGGAGGCCATCCAAGCCCTGCACATTCCCGACACCTACGGCACCGCTGCCGGCCTCGACTGCGGTGGCTGCCTGGTCTTCACCTGGTTCCCCAGCATCTGGGCATCCGGCGACCAGGTGATGAACCCCGACGGAACGAAGTCGCTGCTCGACGGAGCCAACGCGCAAAAGGTCTACGACATCTGGCACAAGCTGTGGGCCGATGGCGCGGTTCTTCCCGGATCGAAGGATGAGACCGGCCCGACCTGGACCGCCGCCTTCACCTCGGGCAAGATCGGCATCCAGCCCTACCCGGCCAGCCTGCTCTCGTCGACGACCGGTTTCGACGTCGGAGTCGGCGGCCTTCCCGGCATCAACGGGGGCGAGTCCACCTTCGTCGGCGGAGACGGCATCGGGGTCTCCAAAGACTCCAAGAAGGCGGCGCAGGCCTGGAACTTCCTCAGTTGGATGATGTCCAAGGACGCGCAGGTTGACGTGCTCGCGAAGGACGGCGACGTCGTCTCGCGCTCCGATCTGGCCAACAACCAGTACTCCGAGAAGGACCCGCGTGTGCTCGCCGTCAACACGGTGGCAGGCAAGGGCGATACGCCCCTCTCGCTGAACTTCCAGCAGGCGTTCAACGCGGCCAACAGCCCGTGGCTGACCCTGGTGCGGAACGCCGTCCTCGGCGATGGCAGCTCGGTGAAGAAGGACAACGACGGGATCACCTCGGTGCTCGCGCAGTAGCCCACCAAGTCGGCCGGCGCGCGGACCTCTCCGCGCGCCGGCCCTCTTCCCGTCATCCGCACCTGATCGAGAGACTTCGAGCATGACCGTCGCCGCCCCCACCCTCAGGACCCCGCCATCACCGGGGCAGACGCTGCGCCCCCCACGCCGGCGGCGCCGTGGTGCCGCCGGCTGGCTCTACGCCGCGCCGACCGCCCTGTTCGTGCTCTTGCTGTTCATCCTGCCGCTGCTCGTGGTCGGCAAGATGTCGGTGTCGAACTGGCCGTTACTCGGCGGCGACCTCGGGCTCAACGCCCCGGTCAACTACCAGAAGGCGGTGATGAACCGCTTCTTCTGGGACTCGGTCGTCTTCACCGTGAAGTACACCGTGCTCGCCACGGTCCTCCTGATCATCCTGGGCCTGGGCCTCGCCCTGCTGGTCCAGGAGTCGACGCGCTGGAAGTCGGTGCTGCGCATCGCGTTCCTGGTGCCGTCCGCGCTCGGTTTGGCTTCGGCGTCCCTGCTGTTCTACGTGCTGTATTCCCCGTTTGCCGGACCGTTCTCGCATCTGCTCGAGGGAACGGGATTCAGCTTCTTGGGCACGCCCGATGCCGCCCTCGGCTCGACCCTGTTCCTGATCGTCTGGCGCTACGCCGGCTTCTACATGCTTCTCATGCTGGTCGGACTGCAGAACATCCCGGACGACGTCTACGAAGCGGCTCGCATCGACGGAGCCAACCGGATGCAGACCTTCCGCGACATCACGCTGCCGCTGCTGCGGCCGACCCTCGCCCTCACGACGGTGCTGTGCGTCACCGGTTCGCTCCTCGCGTTCGACCAGTTCTACATCCTGACGAAGGGCGGACCTGACAACAGCACCATCACCGTCGTGCAGTTGATCTACAGCGTCGCCTTCCAGGGGCAGAACGATCTCGGGGTCGCCGGGGCGCTCTCGGTGATCGTGCTCGCCGCGCTCGTCGTCATCAATATCGGTCAGATCCGCGCCTTCCGCGGCCGAAGCGAGGTCTGAGCGCATGAGCACGCGTACCCGCCCCTTGAGCTTCCGCGACGTGGCTGCCAGCACCCCGTACTGGGTGTTCACCACTGCCCTTGCGGTGCTCTTCGTCTTCCCGCTGATCTGGACGGGCGTGTCGTCGGTCTCACCGCATCCGGGAACGAATCAGGTGAACGGCTGGGGATTCGGCAACTACATCACCCTGGCCAACTACCAGGCAGGGATCGGCGTCTACATCCTGAACACCGTGATCGTCTCGGGGCTCACCGTGCTTCTCACCCTGGTGGTGTCGACGCTCGGGGGTTACGCGTTCGCACGGTTCCGGTTCGTCGGACGCAACGCACTCTTCTTGCTGACGCTCGCGATCCTGATGGTGCCGTACGCCACGGTGTTGATCCCGCTGTACGTGATCCTGACCCGGGTGGGCCTGCAGAACACCCTGCTGGGGGTGGCGCTCGTGCTGACCATGTTCCAGCTGCCGTTCTCGACCTTCATGATGCGCATCTCGTTCGAGGCGGTACCCCGGGAGATGGATGAGGCCGCCATGGTCGACGGCTGCACCTCGTTCAGCGCGCTCTGGCGAGTGCTGCTGCCGGCGGTGAAGCCGGGGCTGATCACGGTCGGGCTGTTCGCCTTTCTCGCCTCGTGGAACGACTTCTTCGCGCCGCTGATCCTGATCACCGACTCGCGCCTGCAGACCCTGCCGCTGGCGGTCGCGAACCTGCGCGGCCAGGTGCAGGGCGTCGTCGACTACGGCGCGACGGAGGCCGGGGTCGTGGTGTTGGCGCTGCCCTGCATCGTGCTCTTTCTGATCCTTCAGCGCCACTACGTCCGCGGTTTCCTGTCGGGGGCGTTCAAGGGATGACCACCACTCGCACAGGCGGGCGCCCGTCGGCACCGGTGCTGCCCAGCACGGGACGACTGCGTCCTCTCGGCGTCGATGAAGTAACCATCAAGGATGGTTTCTGGGCCGAGCGTCAGAGGGTCAATCGGGACGCCACGCTGGCACACATCCGCTTCTGGCTCGATCGAGAGGGTTGGATCGACAACTTCGATCTGGCCGTCACGGGCAGCCTGAGCACCGAGCGCCGGGGCCGTGAGTTCTCGGACTCCGAGGTCTACAAGTATCTGGAGGCGCTGGCCTGGGAACTGGCACGCTCGCATGACCCGGAGCGGGAGACCGAGTTCCGCACGCTGGTCTCGCGGATCGGGGCCGCGCAAGAACCCGACGGCTACCTGAACACCCAGTTCGGTCGCGAGGGCCAGCAGCCGCGCTGGTCGGCCATGGAGTGGGGTCACGAGCTCTACTGCCTCGGCCACCTGTGCCAGGCGGCCATCGCGCGGGTCCGGGTCGCGCCGGACGCCGATGACGGCCTGTTCGGCATCGCGATCGCAGCGGCAGATCTGGTGTGCGAGGTCTTCGGTGCTGACGGCATCCAGAGCTTCTGCGGACATCCCGAGATCGAGACGGCCCTGGTCGAACTCACCAGGATCACGGGCGACCCCCGTTACCTGGAGCAGGCGCGCCTGTTCGTGGAACGCCGGGGGCACGGCACGCTGAAAGACATCGAGTTCGGCCGCTCCTACTACCAGGACGACATCCCCGTGCGCGAGGCAACGGTGCTGCGCGGACACGCAGTGCGAGCCAACTACCTGAGCGCAGGAGCCGTGGATGTGGCCGTCGAGACCGCCGACACCGAGCTGCTCGATGCGCTGGCTGCGCAGTGGGCGAACACGGTGGCTCACCGCACCTACCTCACGGGCGGACAGGGTTCGCATCACCAGGACGAGGCCTTCGGCGACGACTGGGTGCTGCCCCCGGACCGGGCGTATTCCGAGACCTGCGCGTCCGTCGGCTCTGTGATGTTCTCGTGGCGGCTGTTGCTCGCCAGGGGCGACGCGCGCTACGCCGACCTGATCGAGCGCACCCTGTTCAATGTCGTGGCCACGTCGCCGGCCACCGACGGACGCTCGTTCTTCTACGCGAACACCTTGCACCGACGCGAGCCGGCTCCCCCGTTGTCGATGGACGAGGTGTCGCCGCGTGCGGCGTCGTCGCAGCGCGCTCCGTGGTTCGAGGTGTCGTGCTGCCCGCCCAATGTGGCGCGAACGTTCGCCAGCTTGGCCGGGTACCTGGCGACCCGGGATGATCACGGCATCCAGGTGCACCAGTACGCCTCATCGTCGATCAGAACGGCCCTCGCCGACGGGCGCACTGTCGGTCTCGAGGTCGAGACGCAATACCCGCGCGACGGAGTCGTGCTGGTCACCATCAGCGAGACGCCCGGCGACGCGTGGGCGCTGACCCTGCGGGTGCCGTCGTGGGCCGACACCGCCCGGGTGACGGTGCGGCCGGCGACCGGTGCCGCACTCGAGTCGTTCGAGGCGGGTGTAGGTTCCGTTGCCGTCGAGCGCGTCTTCGCGGTCGGAGACATCATCGAACTCGCGCTGCCGGTGCAGCCCCGGATCACCGCCCCCGACCGCCACATCGACGCCATTCGCGAGACGGTCGCCATCGAGCGCGGGCCGGAGGTGCTCTGCCTCGAGACCGTGGATCTCGTCGGTCGAATCGACGGCGCGACGTTCGGCGACCTGGTCATCGATCCGTCGCACGCGCCCTATGAAAAGGACGGGCGGGTGTGGGTGCGGCTCATCGACGCCACGACTCCCGCCCAGCCGTGGCCGTACGAGCCGATCGACGACGTGACTGCTCCGAGCGAGACCGCGGGTGTCGATGTGCCTCTGGTCGCCTACCACGACTGGGCGGATCGCGGCCCCGCGGCGATGCGGGTGTGGATCCCGACCGCGTGAACTCCTGTGGGTGACCCGCGGTTACCCTGGAAGCCATGGCCGACGAATTCCACCGCCCCGCCTTCTTCGGCGGGGGAGAGTTCGAGGCGTTCTCGGGCGGCGAAGATCCGGCCGCGGTGATGCGCGCCGCGCACGACAGCGCGCACGCCCTGCTGGCTCGCGCGCAGAGCAGCGACGACCCGAAGGTGGTCGAACGACTGGTGAGCTACACCGACGAGCACGGCATCGACGCGCTCGCCGAACTGTGGGCCCGATCAGCCGCACACAGCCTGCCGGGAGCGCTCTGGCGCATCTACCTGGTGCGGGTGATGATCCGGCAGGATCCCGATGGCGTCGCGCTCCTGTTCCAGCGCGGCACGGAGGTGCTGCGCACGATCGATCCCGTGGTCGCTGGCGCGCCCTCGCCCGCCGGGCCGCAGGAGGTCACCGAGCTCGCGGATCTCATCCTGCGCGGGTTGTTCCAGGGCGACTTCGCGATCGCCTTGGAGCGCGCGGCCGCGTTCTGCCGGGTCGAGGCTGCTGGGGCATCCAGCGTCGCCGATGACCAGGATGCCGCGAGCCCCGAGCGCGCGACCGAACTCACGACGCGCGCACTCCGGTTGACCACCACCGCAGACGAGCTCGCCTGGTGCGCGCGCATGTCGCGTGCCGGCACGCTGGACTAGCGCGGGCTGAGCACGCGCCCTCAGACCCCCGGCACCACCAGGTCGGCGCGGGCGCGGGTGCGATCGGCGGCGAAGAACTCGTCCTCGCGCCACATCCAGTCCTCCCACAGCGCGCGGTGGTCTTCTCCGTCGCGCGCGATCCCCCTGGCGAGTCGTAGCTCGCGCGGTGCCTCCACCCACACCGCCAAGCTCAGCCGCCCGGCCGCCTCGCGGCGGGTGGCGGTGACTCCTTCGATCACGACGAAGGGATGCCAGGGCACCGCCCGCCACTCACCGAGTGCGTCACCGAACTCATCGCCGGTCCAGTCGCGACGCTGGTAGCGCGCATCACGACCGTCGAGCAGCGGCGACAGGACCTGCGCGTCGAACCGTGGCCACCAGCCGGCGAGGTCGTTCCACGAGACGAAGTCATCGATCTCGACGATCGGGCAGTCCAGCTGCGCGGCGACCGCGCGCGCCAGCGTGCTCTTGCCCGAGCCCGACGGTCCGTCGATGCCGATGATCCGGATGCCGGAGACCCCGTTCGAGACACGCGCCAGTGCGGTCACGCGATCGGCCCATTCGGTCACCCTGCCAGCCTGCACCACCCGGCCGCCCCCGGCAGCACGCGGAGAGTTCGCTAAACTGTCGGAGCCGGGCCGCGGTAACCCCGGGCTCCAATTTCCGCCGCTTCGAGCGGCCTCTTGCCGAGAGGCGTTCCGCGGTCCGGCACTCGAACCAACGAGGTCAGGCGGCGGCGGGCCCCGAGGGCGCCGAGCCCTTCAGGGCGGTGACTTCGATCTCGATCTTCATCGCCGGCTCGCTGAGCCCGGCCTGGATCATCATGGCCGCCGGCTTCGCCGACGCGAACGCGGCACGCGTCGCGGGCCAGCACTGCTCGAACAGCGAACCCTCGGGCAGCACATAGGTGACGCGCACCACCTCGTCGAGGCTCGATCCCGCCTCGGCGAGCGCCGCGGCGATGTTGGCGAAAGCCTGCGCAGTCTGCTCGGCCAGGTCGTCGGAGATGGTCATCGTCGTGTAGTCGTATCCGGTCGTGCCCGAGACGAACACCCAGTCGCCGGCGACGACGGCCCGCGAATAGCCGATCTGCGTCTCGAAGGTCGAACCGGAACTGATGAACTGGCGGGTCATGGCGCTCTCCTGAGTGATGGGAGAAGAAAGCTATCGGGATCCTCGTGCCAGCTGAAGCGCCTTTCCTGCCAATCCACCCGGCATTCTGCTCCGAATGACGTGATGACTCATCGACACCCGTGAAGGTCGTGACATGCTGCCCGTTGTGCCCCGTGAACTGGATGACGTCGACGATTCCGCCGCGACGCTCTCCACCGAGGATCTTCTGCAGCGCGTCGCGACCGGCGACCGGGAGGCATTCGCTCAGTTGTACGACCGCACGGCACCTCGGGTCTTCGGACTCGTCAAGCGCCTGCTGCGGGATCACTCGCAGTCGGAAGAGGTGACCCAGGAGGTGTTCCTGGAGATCTGGCAGACGGCGACGCGGTACGACACGAGCAAGGGCGGCGCGATCGCCTGGATGCTGACCATGACCCACCGCAGGGCCGTCGATCGGGTCAGGGCGTCCCAGGCCAGCCGGAACCGAGACACGCGGATCGGCATCCGGGACTTCCCCACCGATTTCGATTCGGTGGCGGAGAACGTCGAAGTACGCATCGAGAGCGAACGAGTGAAGGAGGCCATGATGCGATTGACAGAATTGCAGCGCCAGGCCGTCCAGCTCGCCTACTTCGGCGGCTACAGCCACAGCGAGGTCGCCGCCATGCTGAGTGTGCCGATCGGTACTGTGAAGACCCGACTGCGCGACGGAATGATCCGCCTGCGCGACGAACTGGGGGTGGCATCGTGAACCCGAAGCCCTCGAAGGATGTGGGCACCAACAGCGGTGCCTACGTGCTGCACGCCCTGAGCGAGACCGAGAACGCGCAGTTCGAGTCGCTGCTCGCCGAGTCCGAAGAGACCCGCACCGAGGTGACCGAGCTCGCCGACACCGCGGTCGAACTGGGGCTCTCGGTGGCGCCCATCGATCCGCCGGCCTCGTTGCGTGCCAGCATCCTCGACCAGGTGGCGGTGACCCCGCAGCTCGCTCCGCTCGCCGGCCCGGTCGCCCCTCGCGACGTCGAAGATGACGAGCCCGCCCGCCGAGCGGGTGGCGCCGAGGAGCGTGCTCGCCGCCGGTGGTACAGCCGGCCGATGATGACGCTGGCCGCCGCGGCCGCTGCGGCCGCTCTGCTGTTCGTGGGCGGTGTGGGTGTGAATGCCGTGATCGAGGCCCAGCACGCCAGCGCGACCGCCTCGCAGATCACCCGGATCCAGGCCGCCGCCGACTATCAGCGCTCGACCGTGCCGGTGTCGACCGGCGGGACGGCGACGCTGATCTGGTCGGAGACGATGAAACGCGCCGCCATCATCGTGCAGGGCGTCGACCGGCTGCCCGGCGGCAAGACGTACGAACTCTGGTACATCGATGCGAAGGGTGCGACCCCGGCCGGCACCTTCGACGCGGATGGATCGATGCAGAGCGTCATGCTCGCCGGCGACATGAAGGCCGGCGACACCGTCGGGGTGACGATCGAACCGGCAGGCGGTTCGAAGACGCCCACCACGAAGCCCGTCGCGGTCGTGGCGACCGCCTAGCGCGCCCACGGCGACGCGATGGCCCCGACCCCCTCACGACGGAGAGGGTCGGGGCCATCGTCGTCAACGGATCAGCCGGCGGCGCCCGCGGGCGTCGTCGTCGGTGTGATGCCGAGTTGCTTCAGCGCGACATTCACGTAGGTGTTGGTGAAGGTGTCGGTGTAGCTGAATCCCGTCGTGTCGACCCCGATGGCGTTCTCCATCTCGAAGATGGTCTTCGGGCCGCCGGCCGGCATCAGTCCGTCGGGCAGGAACTGGCCGTAGTCCTGCTTCAGTCCCGCGACGTAGTCCGCCTTCGAGATCGTCGCGTTCTGGACGAACGACTGGGGCAGCTTGTCGGCGACGTCCTGGGCCGTGTGCGTGTGGATCCAGTTCATCGTCGCGGTCAGGGCGGTCACGACCTTCTGCGCCGCGTCCTTGTGCGAATTCACCCACGACGCCTGGGCCAGCAGACCCGCTGCCGGCCAGGCGCCGCCGAGAGCGGCCTTGGCTCCCGCAGTGCTGGCCAGGTCGACCGCCGAGGTGGCGAGCTTCTGCTTCTCGAGCGCCCCCACCGTCGGTTGCGTGGTCATGACGCAGTCGGCGTTGCCGCCCTGGATCGCGGCGATGGCCGTTGCGCCCGCCCCGACGGCCAGCGTCTTGTAGTCGGAGTGGTTCACCCCCGCCTTCGAGGCGATGAACTGGGTCAACTCATCCGTGCCCGAACCGAGATCGGTGACGCCCATGGTCTTGCCCTTGAAGTCGGACGCCGACTTCACGTTCGCCTTGGGGCTGCACATGATGCGCTCGCCGGGTGCGCCCGAGAGCTGGATCAGGTTGATGACCTTCTTGCCCTTCGACTGGAAGTCGACGGTGTGGATGTACCACGCACCCGCCAGATCGACCTGGCCGGAGACCATGGCGTCCTCCGCCCCGACGCCGCCGTTCTGCTCGGTCGAGAGCTCGACGTTGACGCCGTACTTCTTGTAGAAGCCCAGACTCTGGGCCAACTGGTACGGGAGGTAGATCTGCTTGTCGATGCCGCCGACCATCAACTTGACGGTCGGCAACGCGGCTGCCGGGCCCGAGGATCCGGAGGTGGGCGAGCTGCTGCACCCGGTGAGCCCCAGCGACACTGCTGCTGATGCTGCGAGGACGACAGCGACGATGCTGCGCTTCTTCATCTTGTGTGCGTTTCCTTTCGTGGTGCCGGAGGGTTCCGGCAGGTGTGGGGGAGACAGGCTCAGATCGGCTGGGATTCCGAACGCGATGGCGGCCGCCACTTCAGGACGACCTTCTCCAAGAGGGTGATGAGGTACTCGGCGCCCAGAGTGAAGACCCCGATGATGACCATGCAGGCGAACACCGTGTCGGGGTCGAGGCGGCCCTGGGCCTGGCTGATGATCAGGCCGATCCCCTGCAGCGCGCCGAGTATCTCCGCGACGAGCGCGCCGATGATCGCGAAGCCGAACGCCGTGTGCAGGCTCGCGATGATCCAGGTCATCGCCGACGGGATCGTGACATGCCGCGCGATCTGCAGCGGGGATGCGCCGAGCACCCGCACGTTGGCGATCAGGTTCTGATCGACCTCGCGAACGCCCTGGTAGGCGTTGAAGAACACCGCGAAGAACACCAGCACCGCGGCGAGCAGGACCTTGGGGAAGAGTCCCAGCCCGAAGGCGACGATGAAGATCGAGCCGAGCACGATGCGCGGGATCGAGTTGAGCACCTTGATGTACGGGTTGAGCACGTCGGAGAGGTAGCGGTTCGATCCGAGCAGGATGCCGAAGATGATGCCCACCACCGTTCCCAGCAGGAACCCGAAGACGGCCTCCTGCACGGTGACCCCGATCTGCTCCCAGATCGAGCCGAATGCGGTCCCCTGGGTGAACAGCGTGACGAGGCTGTTCCAGATCCCGGTGGGTTGGCCGTAGAAGAACTTGTCGACCCATCCGACCGTCGTGAACCACTGCCATCCGCCGATGACGACCACGATGACGAGCAGCCGACCGAGCCACACCCACATGGTTCGGCGGGAACGACTCCGCCGGCCGCTGGCTTGGAGGTCGAGCTCGCTCTGGCTGACGAGCCGGGCGCTTGCGGCGGTCACGCGGCCACCGCCGCTGATCGCTCGTAGGCCCGCGTGACCTCGTCCTTGAGGGACTCCCAGATCTGACCCTGGAGCTCCTGGAACCTCGCCTCGTGCCGGATCTGCTGCACGTCACCGCGCGGCCGCGGCAGGTCGATGTCGAAGACGTCCTTTACCGTTCCCGGGCTGCTCGTCATGATGACCACCCGGTCCGACAGCGTGACCGCCTCGTCCAGGTCGTGCGTGATGAACAGCACGGAGGGCCGCAACTCCTCCCACAGCTGCAGCAGCTCCCCTTGCATGATCGACTTGGTCTGCACATCGAGCGCGCCGAACGGCTCATCCATGAGCAGGATGCGGGGACGATTGATCAGGGCCGCTGCCATTGCGACCCGCTTGCGCATGCCGCCAGACAGCTGGTGCGGATAGCGGTCCTCGAACCCGGCGAGACCGACGCGTCGCAGCCAGTCGAGGGCGAGCGTGGTGGCCTGCTTCTTCGGCGTGCCCAGCAGGATGGGTCCCATCATCACGTTGCCGAGCACGGTCTTCCACGGGAACAGCGAATCGGACTGGAACATGTAGCTGACGCCCTTGGTGATGCCGTCCACCCGCTGGCCGCCGACGGACACATAGCCGTCGCTCGGGTGCTCGAGCCCGGAGACCTGCGCGAGCGTCGTGGACTTGCCGCATCCGGTCGGGCCGACGATCGCGCAGAACTGCCCGGGCTCTACCGTCAACGCGACATCGTGGATCGCGGTGAATGTCTCGCCCTTCGGGGTGAGATACCGCTTGGTGAGCCCGACGATGTCGATGCGGGCGGCGTCATCCGCAACGTCGGATGCGGAGCCGGATGTGTCGGGGGGAACGCGTGTACCCATGCGCAGGAGACCTCTCTGTCTTCGCGGAGCGTGCTCCAGGAACTCTGCAGGCGCAGACGGGTCGCCGTCGCGCTTGTGCTCCATTCGCCCGGTTCTGCGCGTTGTCGCGGGTTTCGCGCATTCTGCTCAGATGCGCCGTGGAGCGGGCACGGCGATAATCGACCACACGATGCGCCGACGGATCAGAAAGTTGTCGAGCCAGATCTTCCTGGCTCAGATGGCGATCCTCGTCGCGTCGCTCGCCATCGCGTTCGTGCTCTTCGCGACAACGGCACGCGACAACCTCGACCACGAATATCAGGCGCGTGCTGCAGCGATCGCCGAATCGGTGGCCGAGATCCCGGCCGTGCAGGACTGCATGGCGACGAACGACCCCGCGTGCCAGTCGATGCTCCAGTCCGTCACCACGGCGACCGCCCAGCGCACCGGCGCCACGTACATCGTGTTGATCGACAACGAGCGCATCCGGCACTCCCACCCGAATCCCGCGTTGATCGGCAAGCGGGTGTCCGAGCCGGTCGTCGCCCTCGATGGTCATGTCCACCTGGGCATCGACAACGGGTCGACGGGGGTCAATGCCAGCGCTCGAGTGCCGCTGTACTCGACAGCCCATGTTCTGGTCGGCGAGGTCTCGGTGGGAATCCGCGAGAGCTCGGTGTCGAGCGAGCTGCTTGCCCAACTTCCCACCTACGGCATCTGGGTAGCGGCCGTGCTCGTCATCGGAGCCCTCGCCTCCCTGGGGCTCGCCAGCGTGCTCAAGCGACGCACCTTCGGGCTGGAGCTGGATGAGGTCTCCCGGCTCTTCCAGGAGCGCGAGGCGACCTTGCACGGCATCCGAGAAGGGGTCATCGCCATCGACCCGCTGGGGCGCATCAGCGTCATCAACGACGAAGCTCAGCGGCTGCTCGGCGTGCATCCCAACGCCCTCGACCATCGGTTCGAGGAGGTGCTCCCGACCGGTCCCCTCACCGAGACCCTGGTCGGCACCTCCGCGGTGAAGGACGCGATCGTCATCACCGACGACCACTGCCTGGTCGTCAATCGGATGCCGGTGGTGCTGGACGGCCGACCGCACGGGGCGGTCATCACCCTTCAAGACCGTACGAACCTCGAGGCCCTCACGCGGGAGTTGGACGGGGAGCGCAGCTTCATCGAATCGCTGCGCGCGCAGCAGCATGAGTTCTCCAACCGCTTGCACGTCATCGCGGGCCTGCTCGAACTGGAGCGTCCCGAGGAGGCCCTCGAGTACATCCAGGAGATCCGCGGCACCACGGCCGACTTCGATCAGACACTCAGAACCCACATCGCGGCGCCCCAGGTGGTCGGCCTGCTGCTCGGAAAGGCGGCGGAGGCCCACGAGAGGGGGATCGACTTCACGATCGCCTCCGAGAGCAGCCTGTCGGAGGTCCCGGGCCACGTGCAGGCCCTCACGACGATCCTGGGCAATCTGATCGACAATGCCTTCGACGCGCTCGCGGACAGCCGGCCGCCCCGCCGCGTCACCGTGAGCGTGGTCGAAGCCCCCGAATCGTTGGTGCTCTCGGTGCGCGACAACGGCCCGGGTCTGCGCGATGGCGAGATCCCGCAGATCTTCCACAACGGCTACACGACGAAGCGCGGCGCGGTCGTGCGTCACATCGGGCTCGGGTTGTCGCTAGTGGACACGACGGTGAGACGCTTCGGGGGATCCATCACGGTCGGCGATGGGCCCGGGGCCGTCTTCACCGTCGTGCTTCCTCTCACTCCGCTCCCGGCTCTGGAGCGGCTGCCATGACGAGCGCGCCGTTATCGGTGCTCGTGGTCGACGATGACTACCGCGTCGCGTCGCTGCATGTCGCCCTGGTCCAGCGGGTCCCGGGATTCGAGGTGGTCGGGGAGGCCCACACCGCGGCCGAGGCGCTGGAGATGGCGGGCCGGCTTCATCCGGACCTGGTCCTCATGGACATCTACCTGCCGGATGTCGACGGCCTTCGCACCCTTCAGGTGATGCTGCAGCGCCCGTCGCCGCCCGCAGCCATCGTCATCTCGGCTGCCAACGACGTCGACAACGTGCGATCGGCTTTGCGCCTGGGTGTGACGCACTACCTCGTCAAACCATTCAGCTTCGCCGAACTCGCCGACCGTCTCGCCGCATTCCGCGAGGCGGTCACCCACATCGACGACCTCCCCGACGAGGCGACGCAGGGCGATATCAACCGGATCTTCGATCTGCTGCGCCCGCCGCGCACTCCTCCGGTCCGGCCGGAGCTGAGCCGCCTCGCACCGACGCTGCAGCTCGTCTACGACGCCCTGGCCTCCAGCGGCACGGGCCTGTCGGCGACGGACATCGCACAGGGCCTGGGGATGAGCCGCGCCACCGCGCAGCGGTCACTCACCCAACTCGAGCAGAGCGGCGCGATCGCGCTGGAACTTCAGTACGGGCGAACCGGTCGACCCGAGCACCGGTATTCGATCCGCCGGCGAACCTGAGGTGAGCTGCGGCTATCCGAACTTGCCCGAGACGTAGTCCTCGGTGGCCTGCACGCTCGGTCGCGAGAACATCGTCGTGGTGTCGTCGTATTCGATGAGCTTGCCGGCCTTGCCCGCGCCCGCGATGTTGAAGAACGCGGTCTTGTCGCTGACGCGCGATGCCTGCTGCATGTTGTGGGTCACGATGACGATCGTGTACTCCTGCTTGAGCTCCTCGATCAGATCTTCGATCGCGAGGGTCGAGATCGGGTCGAGGGCCGAGCACGGCTCGTCCATCAGGAGCACGTCGGGCGAGACCGCGATGGCGCGCGCGATGCAGAGACGCTGCTGCTGACCGCCCGAGAGGCCGGATCCGGGGAGCGACAGGCGGTCTTTGACCTCATTCCAGAGGTTGGCGCCCTTGAGCGACTTCTCGATCAGGTCGTCGGCATCCGACTTCGACATCTTGCGGTTGTTCAGGCGCACACCGGCCAGCACGTTGTCGGCGATCGACATCGTGGGGAACGGGTTCGCTCGCTGGAACACCATGCCCACCTGCCGACGGACCAGCACCGGGTCGACGCCCGGCGCGTAGAGGTCGTTGCCGTCGATGATGACCTCGCCCGAGACGTGGCCGCCGGGGATCACCTCGTGCATCCGGTTCAGGGTGCGCAGGAAGGTGGACTTGCCGCATCCACTCGGGCCGATGAGCGCGGTGACGGTGCGGGGCTCGATGGTGATCGAGACGCCCTCCACGGCGAGGAAGTCGCTGTAGTAGACGTTGAGGTCGTTGACCTCGATGCGCTTGGACACTGGGTTCCGTTCCGTCTCGGGTGGGTCGCGCGCTAGCGCAGACCCTTGGGGGCGAAGATGCGCGCGACGATCCGCGCGATGAGGTTGAGGATGACGACCAGGAGCACGAGCAGCAGCGCCGCGCCCCACGCGGAGGCGGTCGATGCCGCGATGTCGGTTCCGGGGAACTTGTAGGCGGCGTAAGCCTGCACGGCCAGCGTGGACTGCGGTCCGTTGAACGGGTTGCCGTTGAAGTCGTTCGTGAAGCTCGCCGCGATGAAGATCGGCGCCGTCTCGCCGATCACGCGCGCGATCGCCAGCATGATGCCGGTGACGAGGCCGGCGATGGCGGTGGGCAGCACGATGCGGGTGATCGTCGCGAACTTGGTCACACCGAGCGCGTAGGACGCCTCGCGCAACTCGGAGGAGACCAGCTTGAGCATCTCTTCGCTCGAGCGCACCACGATCGGGATCATCAGCACCGACAGTGCCACCGATGCGGAGAACCCGCTGAACGCCTTCGGCCCGACGATGATCGTGAACAGCGAGAAGGCGAACAGGCCGGCGACGATCGAGGGGATGCCGGTCATGACGTCCACGAGAAGGGTGACGGTCCGCGCCATCCACTGGGTTGGCTGCGCGTACTCGACCAGGTAGATGGCGGTGAGCAGGCCGATCGGCACCGACATGAGCGCCGCGATGCCCGTGATCTCGAGCGTTCCGACCAGCGACTGCAGGGCGCCCTGCGTGGTCGTGACGACCAGCGTGGTCGGGTCGAAGTGCGATCCGGTGCTCTGTGAGATGAAGGACCAGTTGAGTGCGCCGATCCCGCGGACGATCACCGTGCCGAGCGTCGACACCAGCGGGATGAAGGCCAGCAGGAACGCGACGATGACGATGCCGCGCACCACGCGATCGGTGGCACGCCGACGGTTCTCGACGATGCTCGCGAACACTCCTACCGCGATCAGGTAGATGATCGCGCTGACCACGAGCCAGCCGACCAGGTTGAAGCCCATCAGCATGAACGCGCCGGCGACCACAGCGAGCGAGCCGGCCAGAGCGTACAACTCGAAGAAGCGCGGCAGCTGACCGCTCGTCAGGCTGTTGCCCTGCGGCGACCGTGGCCGACGGGATCCCGTTTCGGCGGTGGCGGTCACTCCGCTCCCTCCCGTCTGGCACGTGCAGCGGGCGAGAGCGTCTCGACGGCCACGATGGATTCGACCGCGGCATCGGCGGTCGGGTCGCCCGGGATCGACGTGTCGACGGGCGGCGTGACCGCCTGCTTGCGCTTCTTGGCGCCGCTGCCGGTGCGCGTGATGATGCCCCGGGCGACGAAGTTGACGGCGAGCGAGATGACGAAGAGCATGAGGCCGGTGCCGATGAGCGCCTCGCGCTGCAACGGGTTCGACTCGGGAAAGTTCAGGGCGAGGTTGGCCGCGATCGTCTGCGAGTTCTGCGTGTCGGTGAGGATGGTGAACCAGACCTTCAGCGACGGCGAGATGATCAGCGCGATCGCCATCGTCTCGCCCAGGGCACGGCCCAGGCCGAGCAGGACAGCGCTCACGACCCCCGAGCGCGCGTAGGGGAAGACCGCGAGCCTGATCATCTCCCACTTCGTGGCGCCGAGCGCGAGCGCGGCTTCTTCGTGCAGGCGAGGGGTCTGCAAGAAGATCTCCCGTGAGATCGACGAGATGATCGGCAGGATCATCACGGCCAGCACGACCGCGCCGGCCAAGACCGTGGAGCCGGTGCTGGTCGGCGGCCCGGAGAAGATCGGGATCCAGTTCAGATGGGTGTTGAGCCACTGCTCGAGGGGGAGCAGGAAGGGCCGGATGACGAAGATGCCCCAGAGCCCGAACACGACAGATGGCACGGCGGCCAGCAGGTCCACCAGGTATCCGAGAACCCCGGCGAGCCGGCGCGGCGCATAGTGCGAGATGAACAGGGCGATGCCGATCGCGATCGGGGCGCCGATGACGAGCGCGATGGCCGAGATCCAGATGGTGCCCCAGATCAACGGGCCGACGTAGCCCCAGAAGGTGCTGTGCCCGGCGGTCGTGCCGCCTGCGAGGTCCGGCGTCTGCCAGTTCGCCACGATGGCGGGCATCGCCTTGACGATCAGGAACAGCGCGACCGCGGCGAGGATCACCATGATCAGGGTGGCCGAGCCGAAGCTCAGGCCGAAGAAGATGCGGTCTTCCGGCCGGCCCTTGGAGCGCGTCCGCTGCGCCGCGCTAGCGGGGGAACCAGCTGTGTTGGTGCTCACTGATTTCTTTCTCGCTCAGGGGCGCGGGGCCGGACATGGCCGGTGGCAGCAGGATAGGCCCTGCTGCCACCGGCTTTGTACTACTTGATGAGCGCGATGCTCTTCTGCGCGTCCTTCAGGACCGAGTCCGGAAGAGGAGCCGAGCCGGCGTTCTTCGCGGCGACGGCCTGACCGACCGTGCTCTCGAGGAATCCGAGGTACGCCTTGGTCAGCGCGCCCTGAGTGGCGTCCTTGTGGACCGTGCAGGTGATGATGTAGCTCAGCAGCGGGATGGCGTACGCCGACTTGTCGGTGATCTTCGAGTAGTCGATCACCTGGGTCATGTCGCCATCGCCCTGCGCCTGCGTCGACGCGGCGACGTCGAACGCCGCAGTGGCGCCCGCAGCCGTGTAGGCGGTGAAGTCCTTGCCGGTTCCGACCTGGATCTTCGCCTGGGCGAGCGAGCCGACCGAGCTCTGGTCGGCGTAGCCGATGGTGCCCGCGCCGGCCGTGACCGCCGCCACAACGCCGGAGCCGCCCTGCTGGCCGCTCGTTCCGGGGATCGGCCAGGCGTTGGTCGGCGCGGCGGTGAAGATGCTCTTCTGGGTGTCGCTCAGGTACTTGGTGAAGTTGGCCGTGGTGCCCGAGCCGTCGGAGCGCGTGACCACGGTGATCGGGGTCGAGGGCAGGGTCGCGTTGGGGTTGTCCGCCTTGATGGCCGGGTCATCCCAGGTCTTGATCTGCAGCGTGAAGATCTTCGCGATGGTCGCGGAGCTCAGTTGCAGGTCGGTGACGCCGGACAGGTTGTAGACCAGCGCGACACCCGAGAGGTAGGCCGGCAGGTCGATCGGGGCGCCACCGGCGCAGAGGGTCTTGCCCGAGGCGTACTGGTCGGGCTTGAGGGCCGCGTCCGAGCCGGCGAAGTCGTAGCTGCCGGAGAGGAAGTTGGTGACACCGCCGCCGGAACCCTGCGACTTGTCGTAGTTGATCGTGACGCCGCTGGCCTGCGCCTTGAAGGCGGCGGTCCAGGCGTTCTGGGCGTTCGCCTGCGCGCTCGATCCGCCGGCCGTGATGGTGCCGGCGAGGCTCGGGTCGATCTTCGGTCCGACGACCGAGGTGTCGGCCGATGCCGAGGGGGCGTTCGAGCTGCCCGTGTCGGAGGTCGCGGTGCAGCCGGCGAGCGCCAGCGTTCCGATGAGTGCAAAGGCAGCAATGCTGCCAGAGCGCGTGATCTTCACTGTGTTCCCTTCGGGAATGTGGGGTTGTCTTGGTCGACCCAGGATCGGGCCGAAGGCGACGTTACGAACACCGCGTGACCAGCCTCGGGGCGCTCGGTGAACGGAAGGTGAACTGATGCGGAACTCGGCGCGCTGCAGACGGCGGGCTCAGGCGGTCGGGCCGTGCACCTCGACCGCCACCAAGCCGCTCTCGGGGTGGTCGATCGGCACGTGCAGCACCGCGTACTCGCCCGTCGAGAGCGACGCGGCCTGCCGCAGCTTGCCGGAGTCGGGGGTGTTCGTCGCGCGCACGACCGCGTCGATCAACTGGGGAAGGACCGGTCCGTGGCTGCACAGCACCGCGGTGCGCCCCTTGCGCAATCGTTTGGCGATGACCTTCGAGACCGCCGCGGCGTCGCTGCGGTAGGCATCCTGACTGATCTCGACCTTCTCGGTGACGGCGAGCCCGGTGACCCGCGCGGTCGGCGCGATGGTCTGCATGCACCGCACGGCGGTCGACGAGATCAGTTTGGCGGGGCGATAGGCCGCGATGCCGGGCGCGACACTGAGCGACTGGTCGATGCCGCGCTGCAGGAGCGGGCGGGTGGCGTCGGGGCCGTCCCAGTTCTCGGGCGGCGTGGCCTTGCCGTGCCGCAGCGCGATGATCGCGAAGGTGCGGGCACGTCCCTGGGCGTGCAGCTCGGCGAAGCGGTCGACGATGTCGACATCGTGCGGATAGCTGAGGGTGGCGCGGGCGTCGGCTGGCGACATCCAGTGCAGGCTCTCGATCTCGTCGTTGGCCGCGAAGGTGGAGTTGGCGATGGCCAGTTCGGCGACCTCGGCGCCCCAGTAGTACACGACCTTGTCGCGGCCGTTCGGCAGTTGGTACTCGACGACGCCCAGCGGCGGGCCGAGGGCGACCACCAGACCGGTCTCTTCGGCGATCTCACGGACGGCGGTCTCGGGAAGAGTCTCGCCCGGGTCGACCTTGCCCTTGGGCAGCGAGGTGTCGCGATGCTGCGCGCGGTACACCAGCAGGATCTCGACCCCGCGCTTCGTCTCGCGCCAGCACACCGCGCCCGCGGCGAGCACCGGCGAACTCGCGGTATCGGACGGACTCACCGCAGCACCCCGCCGCGCCGGCGACCGGCGATCTGACGGGTGAGCTCGGTCTGCATGTCGGCGAGCGGTTCACCGGTCGGCGAGACGTCGTGGCGCACCCAGACGCCATCCGACCCGAGCCACCACGAGGCCGTCTCGTCGCTCATCGCCTGATCGAGCAGCCCGGCGAGCTCGTCGAGGTGCTCGGGGCGCACGATGCGCACGAGGGCCTCGACGCGGCGGTCGAGGTTGCGGTGCATCATGTCGGCGCTGCCGATGTAGACCTGCGGGTCGCCGTCGTTGGCGAACCAGAAGATGCGCGAGTGCTCGAGATAGCGGCCCAGGATGCTGCGCACCCGGATGTTCTCGCTGAGACCCTCGACGCCGGGGCGCAACGAGCAGATTCCGCGCACGACGACATCCACCGGGACCCCGGCATTGCTGGCGCGGTAGAGCCCGTCGATGATCGCCTCGTCGACGATGGAGTTCACCTTGATCCGGATGCCGCTCGGCCGACCTGCCGCCGCGTTCTCGGTCTCGACCTCGATGCGTTTAAGCAGTCCCTTGCGCAGGTGCAGCGGGGCGACCAGCAGACGCTTGAACTTCTTCTCGATCGCGTAGCCCGACAGCTCGTTGAACAGGCGGGTGAGGTCTTTGCCGACGGTGTCGTCGGCGGTGAGCAGGCCGAGGTCTTCGTAGATGCGGCTCGTCTTGGGGTTGTAGTTGCCGGTGCCGATGTGGCTGTAGTGCTTGAGGGTGCCGTTGCGGTCCTGTCGCACGACGAGGGCGAGCTTGCTGTGGGTCTTGAGGCCGACCAGGCCGTACACCACGTGCACGCCGGCCTTCTCGAGCTTGCGCGCCCAGCCGATGTTGGCCTGCTCGTCGAAGCGCGCCTTGATCTCGACCAGGGCGAGCACCGCCTTTCCGGCCTCGGCCGCGTCGATCAGCGCCTCGACGATCGGGCTGTCGCCGCTGGTGCGGTACAGGGTCTGCTTGATGGCGAGCACGTTCGGGTCGGCGGCCGCCTGCTCGAGGAAGGTCTGCACACTGGTCGCGAACGACTCGTACGGGTGGTGCAACAGGATGTCGCCCCGGTCGATCGACGCGAAGACGTCGGCCTTCTCGGTCGGCTCGGTGGGCAGCAGGTTCGCGCTCGTGGTCGGGACGGTGCGCGGGTACTTGAGGGCCGGGCGATCCAGCTTGGTCACCTCGAACAGTCCGCCGAGATCGAGCGGAGCGGGGAGCCGGTAGACCTCCTGCTCGGTGATCTGCAACTCGCTCATCAGCAGGTCGAGGGTCACGTCATCCATGTCGTCGGTGATCTCGAGACGGATGGGCGGGCCGAAGCGCCGGCGCAGCAGCTCTTTCTCGAGCGCCTGGATGAGGTTCTCGGTCTCGTCCTCTTCGACCTCGACGTCCTCATTGCGGGTGACCCGGAACTCGTGGTGGGCGACCATCTCCATGCCCGGGAAGAGCTCGTCGAGGTGGTTGGCGATCAGGTCTTCGAGCGGGATGTAGCGCAGCAGGCCGCGCGCGTCATCCGGCAGCTGCACGAAGCGCGGCAGGTTCTGCGGCACCTTGAGGCGCGCGAACTCCTCTTTGCCGGTCTTGGGATTGCGCACCCGGATCGACAGGTTCAGCGACAGGCCCGAGATGTACGGGAACGGATGCGCGGGATCGACCGCGAGCGGCATCAGCACCGGGAAGATCTGCGTCGAGAAGATCTCGTCGATCCGCAGGCGGTCCTTCTCGTCGAGGTCGCTCCAGCTCTCGATGTGGATGCCGGCCTCGTCGAGCGCCGGCTTCACCAGCTGCTGGAAGGCGCGCGCGTGCCGCTCCTGCAACTCGTGCGCCTTCTCGCTGATGTCGCTGAGCACGTCGAGCGGAGCGCGCCCGACGTTGGTCGGGACGGCCAGGCCGGTCGCGATCCGGCGCTTGAGGCCGGCGACGCGGACCATGAAGAACTCGTCGAGATTGCTCGCGAAGATCGCCAGGAAGTTCGCGCGCTCGAGCAGCGGCAGCGTCGGATCCTCGGCGAGTTCGAGCACCCGCTGGTTGAACGCCAGCCAACTCAGTTCGCGGTCGAGGAAGCGGTCGTGCGGCAGCGTGCCGTCATCGACCAGGACGGGCTCCGCCTCGTCGTCGTCGAGCAGATCGGCTGCGATGGTGGCATCGCCGAGGGGGCTGTCGCTCTCCATCGACCCATCATGGCATTGGTGAGTGAATGCCCGATTAACTCAGCTCACGAGACGGGAGCCGGCAGCCGTTCGGTCTCGTCGTCGTACACGTTGAAGCGGTAGCCGACGTTGCGCACCGTGCCGATCAGCGACTCGAGGTCGCCGAGCTTGGCGCGCAGGCGCCGCACATGCACGTCCACCGTGCGGGTGCCGCCGAAATAGTCGTAGCCCCAGACCTCGCTGAGCAGCTGCTCGCGCGTGAACACGCGGCTCGGGTGCGTCGCCAGGAAACGCAGCAGCTCGAACTCCTTGAAGGTGAGGTCGAGCGGGCGGCCGTGCACCTTTGCCGAGTAGCTGGCCTCATCGATGATGACCCCGGACGCCTGGATCTTCGACGACGACTTCTCTTGGGCCTGGCGCCCGATCACCAGTCGGATGCGCGCATCCACCTCGGCGGGACCGGCCGCCTCGAGCAGCACGTCGTCGACGCCCCAGTCGGCGGAGACCGCGGTGAGTCCGCCCTCGGTGAGCACCAGCACGAGCGGCACGTTGACGCCCGTGGTGTTCAGGATCTTGCACAGCGACTTGGCGCTGGCGAGGTCCTGACGCGCGTCGACCAGGATCACGTCGGCGGCCGGCGCGTTGATCAGCGACGCCGGCTCGGCCGGGATCGACCGCACGCGGTGACTCAGCAGCCCGAGCGCGGGCAGAACGTCGCCGTCGACCGCCCCGGTCAGGATCAACAGCTGGGCCACGAGGTCCTCCAAAACGCCTACCGCACAGTGTATCGAGCGATTCCGCAGCGATCTTTCGACGGATGCCGTCGGCGATACCATTCCCTCATGGCCTGGTCTCTGCGCAGCGTGATCCCCGTGTGGGTGCTCGCCCTGCTCGGCGCCGTGGCCGTGGGGGCGTTCGCTCCGTCGCGCTCGCTCACCTGGATCCCCATCGTGCTGGCCGCCTCGGTGCTGCTGACCATGGCGATCCAGCTCGCGCTGCAGCGCAAAGAGGGGCTCGTGACGCGCATGATGGCCAGCCTGGGCGGGGCGTTGGTCATCTGCGCCGTGGCGACCGGCATCCTCGCGTTCGTCTGAGCCGCGCAGCCGGTGCGGCGCGGCACCCGCGTCTAGACTCGGAGCATGATCCTCGCCCTGGAACTGCTCTTCGTGGGCCTGCTGGCGCTGGCCGGGTTGGCCATCGCCTTCGTCTCGGTCACGGTGCTGTACAACCTGTTCCGCGGCCAGTCCTGACCTGCTTCGTCGGCACTCGCATGTTCGAACTCGATACCACGCTGCCCGCCGAGATCGTGCCGCTGTCGTGGCTGCTCGGCATCTGGGAGGGCAGCGGGGTCGTCGCCTACAAGGTCGGCGACGAGACCCGCGAGCACGAGTTCGGGCAGCGCGTCGCCTTCACGCAAGACGGCACCCCGCACATCCAGTACAGCTCGTCGACCTGGTTGTTCGGCACGGCCGGCGACGATGCCGAGGATGACGCCCCGGCACCCGGCCCGACCCCGCTGTTCTCCGAGATCGGCTACTGGCGCCTGGCGCGGCCGCTCGGCGACGCCGATGGGGGACCGGGCATGCTCCCCGGCATCGGCGAGCCGGTGTTCACCACCGCCGACGAGGTCGAATCGCTGCGGACGCCCGACGGAGCGTTCGAGGTCGAGGTCTCGATCATCCATCCCGGCGGTGTGAACGAGCTCTACCTCGGGCAGGTGAAGGGGCCGCGCATCGATCTGGCGACGGATGCCGTGGTGCGCACCGCGACGGCCAAGGAGTACGCCGCCGCGACGCGGCTCTACGGGCTGGTCGACGACCACCTGCTGTGGGCGTGGGACATCGCCGCTCTCGGCCAGGATCTGCGCACCCACGCCTCGGGGAGGCTCGCCCGTGTCGAGTGAGGGGATCGACCCGTTCACCTCGCGCGAGGGAGCCGTCGGAGCCCCGCCGCAGCACTACGGCAACCCCCTCGGCGAGCAGCGCGAGCTGGCGGCCGGCCGGGCCATCGTCGACCTGTCGGACCGCGACGTGCTCTCGATCACCGGCCCCGATCGGCTCAGCTGGCTCGACTCGCTCACCTCGCAGCGGCTCGTCGGCCTGGCGCCGGGCGAGTCGGCCGAGACCCTGCTGCTCGACCCGAGCGGCCGGGTCGAATACGCCGCGCGCGTGCTCGACGACGGCGAGACCACCTGGCTGTTGATGGATGCCGGAACCGGCGCGGGCTTCCTCACCTTCCTGACCAAGATGCGATTCATGCTGCGCGTCGAGGTGCTCGACCGCAGCTCGGAGTTCGCGACCATCGGCACGGTGGGCGACGTGCCCGAAGGGCTGACCGCCGTCACGGCGCAGGGGAACGGGCATCCGCTGGTGTGGCACGACCCGTGGCGCTCGATCGTGGCCGGCGGATTCCAGTACGCGGCGATCCCGGTGCATCCGGCCGAGAGCTGGAACTACGCGGAGTCGCTGGTGCCGCGCTCCCGTCTCGACGAACTGGGAAGCCTGCCGGCGGCCGGCACCCTCGCCCTCGAGGCGCTGCGCATCGAAGCCTGGCGCCCGCGCGCGGCGACAGAGATCGATGGCACGACGATCCCGCACGAGCTCGACTGGCTGCGCTCGGCCGTGCACCTCAGCAAGGGCTGCTACCGCGGGCAGGAGACGGTGGCAAAGGTGCACAACCTGGGGCATCCGCCGCGTCGACTGGCGCTGCTGCACCTCGACGGGTCGGAGGGCGTTCTGCCGGCACCCGGCGACGAGGTGCAACTCGACGGCGCCGCGGTGGGCCGCGTCACCGCGGCCTCCCGTCACCACGAACTCGGGCCGGTCGCGCTCGCGGTGCTCAAGCGATCGGTCGACCCGCAGGCCACGCTGGCCGTTGCGACGTCTGACGGCCACCTGCTCGCCGCGGCGCAGCAGGTGATCGTCCCGCCGGATGCCGGCGCCGAGGCGAACGTGCCCCGGCTTCCCCGGGTCGGCGCCGTGCGGCGCTAGCCGCCGAGCAGATCATGTCGACGGCCGAGCAGCTCCGGCGCCTGGAGCGCCGGGTGCGGCGGCAGTTGGATGCCAGGATGGCGGCCCGACGCGTCTGGCATTCGCTGCCTGCGATCTTCCAGATCCTGGTCGCCGTCGCGGGGGCATACTCCCTCGCGCACTGGGGGCTGGGCCATGCCGTGCCGATCCTCGCGGTGACGCTGACCATCAACGCGCTCGGCTTCTCGCGCGATGCTCGGCCGCGTCGCGTCGCGGAGTCGGTGCTGGGGATCCTGCTCGGGGTCGCTCTCAGCGACGGGTTGTCGTTGCTCATCGGCAAGGGCCTGTGGCAGTTACTGGTGGTGCTGCTCGTGGTCTTCGTGGTGGGGCGCGCGGTGTCGAACAACGTGGCGTTCGCCGTGGCGGCTGCGGTGCCCTCCGCCCTGGTGCTGCTGCTGCCCATCCCGGCGGGCGGTCCGTTCGGGCGCACGCTCGATGCGCTGGTCGGTGGCGTGGTCGCCCTCCTGGCGACCGCGCTCATCCCGCGGGATCCGACCCGAGCGGCGCGGCGCGACGGGCGGCTGTTGTTCTCGGTGCTGACCGAGTCCATCGGATCGATCGTCGACAGCCTGGCCGACGCCGACGAGGCCGCGGGCGAGCTCGCCCTGAGCCGGCTGCGCCGCACGCAGCTGATGATCGACGATTGGGAACGGTCGCTCGACACGGCGGTCTCGGTCTCGCGGATCTCGCCGTTCCTGCGCCGTCAACTGCCCGAGCTGCGACGCAACGCCCGCGTGCAAAGGGCGGCCGATCTCACCGCCCGGCACCTGCGCACGCTCGCTCGCCGCGTCGAGTACCTGGTGCGCGACGGCGTCGAGCGGCCCGCGCTCGCCGGACTCGTGCGCGAGGTCGCGACCGCGTTGACGCTGCTCGGCAACGAGCTCGACGATCTGCAGGTCACGGGCCAGGCGCGCTCGCCGTTGAGCGATCTGGCCCGCCGGCTCGACCCCGCTGTGGTGATCCCGGATGCCGGCCTCACCGACGCGGCGATCGTCCTGATGCTGCGCCCGCTCGTCATCGACCTGCTGATCGGCACCGGCCTCGAGCCGGACGCCGCCCGGGCACTGCTGCCTCCCCTCTGAGACGTTCTGGATCTCAAGTGCTGCACTTGAAATCCAGAATGCGCGCGGTCACAGGGTCGGCGCGACCGCCGCCCAGTCCAGCGTGAGCTCGCCGAGCCGCCAGCGCGCACGGCCGTCGCGCACCGGCCAGCCCGCGTCACGCAGGCCCGAGACCGTGGCGATCCATCGCTGCGTCGGGCCGTAGACGGCCAACGGGGCATGGACCGACCAGAGCCGGTCGAGCTCTCTCAACAGGTGGTGCACGCGTTCCCCGGGCACATTGCGGTGGATGAGGGCCTTGGGCAGCCGCTCCGCCACGATCGACGGCTGCTCGAGCGATGCCAATCGCAGCGAGATCGTGAAGGTCTGCGGTCCGATCGGATCGAGCGCGACCCAGCTGGCCACCCGCCCCACCTCGTTGCAGGTGCCCTCGACGAGCACGCCGCCGGGCTGCAGTCGCGCGGTCATGGTCGCCCAGGCCGCCTCGACCTCGCTCTCGTCGTACTGCCGCAGCACGTTCAGGGCGCGGATCACCGCCGGGGATCGTCCGCCCGGGGTGGGCGATTCGAAGCCGCCGAGCCGGAAGGTGACGCCGTCGCGCGCGGCGGCCGAGGCGATCCTGACCCGCTCGGGATCGATCTCGACGCCGACCACCTCGACATCGGGTCGAACGGCCGCCAACCGGTCGCGCAGTTCGAGGGTCGTCGTCGCCGAGGCGCCGTAGCCGAGGTCGACGATGAGGGGGTCGGGCGACGCGCGCAGCACGGGCAGTGCGGCGATCCAGCGGTCGATCCTGCGCAGCCGATTGACGCCCGTGGTGCCGCGGGTGATGCGCCCCTGCGGAGCCGTCGCGCGCGCCATGGGTCGATTCTCGCGCTCGGTAGGCTGGCCGCATGACCCACACGCTGATCCTGCTGCGCCACGGCAACTCGGACTGGAACACCAAGAACCTGTTCACCGGGTGGGTGGATGTCGACCTCAGCGATCAGGGCCGCGCCGAGGCGAAGCGGGCAGGGCAGCTGATCGCCGAGTCGGGCATCCAGCTCGACATCCAGTACACCTCGCTGCTCAAGCGGGCGATCCACACCGCCGACATCGCGCTCGCCGAAGCCGACCTCGACTGGCTGCCGGTGAAGCGCAGTTGGCGCCTCAACGAGCGCCACTACGGCGCACTTCAGGGCAAGGACAAGGCGGCGACCCTCGCCGAGTTCGGCGAGCAGCAGTTCATGACCTGGCGCCGCAGCTTCGACGTGCCGCCGCCGCCGCTCGATGACGACAGCGAGTTCTCGCAGGCCCACGACCGGCGTTACGCCGACCTCGGGGCCGAGCTGCCGCGCACCGAATCGCTCAAGCTGGTCATCGAGCGGATGCTGCCCTACTGGCATTCCGACATCACGAAGGATCTCGGCGCCGGCAAGACCGTGCTGGTCACCGCCCACGGCAACTCGCTCCGCGCGCTGGTGAAGCACCTCGACAACATCTCCGACGAGGCGATCGCCGAGCTCAACATCCCCACCGGCATCCCGCTGGTCTACGAGCTGGATGACGCGTTCATGCCGGTCGCCGCCGGGCGCTACCTCGACCCCGAAGCCGCGGCCGCGGGTGCTGCGGCCGTCGCGAACCAGGGCAAGAAGGCCTAGTCGAAGAAGACGTCGGTGCTTCAATTCTCGTAGTCCTCGAGCGGACCGGGAAACAGGCGCACCGCGCCGTTGGCGTCTCGGCTCGCGAGGAGGCACGTCCGTTCGTCCCGAACGCCCACGGCAGCGTAGAGCCAGCCATCGCGGGCGAGGGTCATCACGCTCAACCCCGGCCCGCGGAACGCGTCGCGAACGAGCGCATCGACAGACTCGGGCGTCGCCGTGACGAGTGCCGTTCGGAGGAGGCTTTCGGCGTCAGGGGGCAGCGCCGGCAGCGGCGGCAGCGGCGCTGGGTGCGGCACACGATCTGCCATCACGGGGCATCGGATGCGGGCTGACCGGACTGGCGCCGCAGTGGTCACCGTCAGGCGCCAGCACTCGATCGTCGACCCCGCGGTGTGAGCGAACGCGCCTCGATCGGCGGGGGTCTCGTCGACATGGGCGATCAGGCGCACCTCGATCTGCGCTCCGCCGGCGGCGCCCGAGTTGCCCGTCCAGCTCAGGACGCCGACATGCATCCCTTCTGGCCAGTCGTACCCGCCCCCGCTCTGCGCCAGAAGTTGGGCTGCGAGGTAATCGGCCTGTCGAGGGGGCGCCGCGGTGTGCGAGAGCCCGCGACTGAGCAAACCGATGACATCGTCCGCCTGCTGACGGGCGAGGGAGTCCCCGTTGCCGACCCAACCCGCCCACGCGGGAGCGAGCAGCAGCGCAGCGCCCACCGCGGCGATTCGCCGACTGAGCCTCCTGGCCCGGACGCGCTCGGGGTCGCGGCGGCGTGGCATAGCCCCACGCTAGGAAGGCGACTCAATGCCGCGGAACAGTCCCGCGACCGACCCGTATCGTCCGATCGGATGATCCGCGCGCCGAGTTCGGCGACGGCTACGCGTCCTGCGGCACCCAGTCGCCGGTGGCGAGGTACTGGACCTTCTTCGCGATCGAGACCGCGTGGTCGGCGAACCGCTCGTGGTAGCGCGAGGCGAGGGTGGCATCCACGGTGTCGACGGCGCCGCCCTTCCAGGTCTCGCCGAGCACCTTGTCGAAAACGCTCAGGTGCAGCGCATCGACCTTGTCGTCCTCATTGCGGATGTCTTCGGCGATCTGCACATCTTCGGTGCGCAGCAGCTCGGTGAGCTTCTTGGCGATCTCGACGTCGAGGGCTCCCATGTCGCGGAACGTGCTGCGCAGCCCCTTGGGCACGACCTTCTCGGGGAACCGGTAGCGGGCCAGCTGCGCGATGTGCTCGGCCATGTCGCCCATGCGCTCGAGCGAAGCGCTGATGCGCAGCGCGCTCACCACGATGCGCAGGTCTCGCGCCACCGGGTTCTGGCGGGCCAGGATCTGGATGGCGAGCTCATCGAGCTCCGCGGCCAGCGCGTCGATCTTCTGGTCGTCGGCGATGACCGTCTCGGCCAGGGTCACGTTGGATTCGTTGAACGACTCCGTCGCGCGCTCGATCGAGGAGGCGACCAGGGTCGAGATCTCGACGAGGCGGTCCTGCACCTCTCGCAGTTCCTGCTGGAATACCTCGCGCATGCCGATCCTCTCGCTGTCGGGCACGATGAATCGCCCCGGTCTCTGGCCACGTTGCCCCGATCAGGTGAACGGATGGTGGCCGGAGGCTGAACTTCATCCCAAGTCGACGGCGATCGGCCTCATCTCGGCCGACCCGGCAACTTCGTGCGCCCTAATCTAGTCGCATGGACCCGGCGCCCTGGCTCGTGCCCGCTGCCCTCGCCTTCGGGTTGCTGGTCGGCGTTGGTGTCACCGTCGCGATCATGGCGGCGCATCGCCGCGGCCGCAGCGCGGTCGCGGTGGCGACGCCCATGGTCCCGGAGGGCGTCGACGAGGTCATCGACTCCCTCGAGTCGGCCGGCGTCGTCGTCGACTCGTCGAACAACGTGCTCTCGGCCTCGACGGCGGCGCTGGCGTACGGGCTGGTGTGGAACCAGGCGCTCGTGCATCCCGAGCTGGTGAGCATGGTCGATCAGGTGAGGCGCGACGGCATCCCGGTGAGCAGGGAGTTGAACCTCGCGCACACGCCGTTCGGCGAGAACCAGCTGCATCTTCAGGTGCGCGTCGTCCGGCTGGGCACCCGGTTCGTGCTCCTGATCGCCGAGGACCGCACCGAGTCGTACCGCCTCGACGAGGTGCGCCGTGACTTCGTCGCGAACATCAGCCACGAGCTCAAGACCCCGATCGGCGCGATCGGTCTCCTGGCCGAGGCCATCCAGGCCGCGTCCGACGAGCCGGCCGAGGTCAAGCGCTTCGCAAAACGGCTCAACATCGAAGCTGATCGGCTCGCCAACCTGACGCAGGAGATCATCGAGCTCAGCAGGTTGCAGGCGGCCGCGCCGCTCGCATCCGCCGAGAAGGTGGACATCGATTCCGTCGTCGCCCAGGCGGTCGACCGCAACCGGGTCGCCGCCGAATCGCACCGCATCTCGCTGGTGAGCGGGGGCGATGCGGGAGCCGAGGTCTACGGCGATGAGCAGTTGCTGGTCACCGCGGTGCACAACCTGATCGCCAATGCGATCCAGTACTCACCGGACGGCTTCCGGGTCGGCATCGGCGTGACCAACTCCGACGGCGTGGTCGAGATCGCCGTCACCGACCAGGGCGTCGGCATCCCCGAGAGCGAGCGCGAGCGGGTCTTCGAGCGGTTCTTCCGGGTGGACAACGCCCGCAGCCGGCACACGGGGGGAACCGGGCTCGGGCTCAGCATCGTCAAGCACGCCGTACAGAACCACGGCGGCGATGTGCGGGTGTGGTCGCAGCAGGGCAGCGGATCGACCTTCACCATCCGGCTCCCCGAAGCATCGAAGGCGCCTGCTCCGCAGCCGCCGGCGTCCACGACCACCTCAGCAGCCGCCCCGGCGGATCGACCTAGCAGCCTCGGAGCAACGACGTGACCCGCATCCTGATCGTGGAAGACGAGCCGTCCCTGAGCGAACCGCTCTCGTTCCTGCTGCGCCGGGAGGGATACGAGACCGAGGTCGCCGCCGACGGTCGCGAGGCGCTTGCCGCCTTCGATCGCGACGGGGCCGACCTCGTGCTGCTCGACCTGATGCTGCCGGGCCTGCCGGGCACCGAGGTCTGCCGCGAACTGCGCACCCGCTCATCGGTGCCGATCATCATGCTGACCGCGAAAGACAGCGAGGTCGACATCGTGGTCGGGCTCGAGCTCGGCGCCGACGACTACGTCACCAAGCCGTACTCGACGCGCGAGCTGCTGGCGCGCATCCGTGCGGTGCTCCGGCGCCGCATCGAGGTGGACGACCTCGACGAGTCGGTGCTGGAGGTCGGCGGCGTGCGGATGGACGTCGACCGCCACGCCGTCTCGGTGGGCGGCAAGGAGGTGGCGATGCCGCTGAAGGAGTTCGAGCTGCTCGAGCTGCTGCTGCGCAACGCGGGACGCGTGCTCACCCGCGGCCAGCTCATCGACCGCATCTGGGGCGCCGACTACTTCGGTGACACCAAGACCCTCGACGTGCACATCAAACGCATCCGCTCGAAGATCGAGAAGGATCCCTCGCAGCCCGTTCTGCTGCTGACGGTGCGCGGGCTCGGCTACCGCTTCGAGGCGTAGCCCGCCGGAGCGTGGTCGTCCGGTCTAGTTGCCTGGGGTCGCTGTCGGCGTCGGAGTGAGGGTCGGCGTCGGCGTCGGAGTCGGAGTCGGCGTGGGCGTCGGCAACAGGTTTTGGTACTGCGGCAGCGACCCGTCGAGCACGGGCACGTCGAGCTCGCGGCCCTCTTCGTTGCCGTACTGGAAGTAGATCTGCGCGAGAGAGCCGGGCTCGGCGCCGAGACCCTCGAGCAAGAACTGCCCCTTCTTGCCATAGCCGAAGTCGGTGGTGGTGTCGGGCTTCAGCGTGGCGGTGAGCGTGGTGCGGTCACCGCCGTCGCCGTACTGCACGTTCAGCTGGATCGGCTCGCCGGACGGGTTGTACGCCGAGAACAGCAGGTTGCCGTCTTTGCCCGACTTGGTCAGGACGAGTGCGTTCAGCACCTTCACCTGACCGACCGTGATGCTCACGCCGTCACTGGCGTCGTAGGGCTTCAACGAGGCAATCGGGGCGCACGCAGCGACACCGAGCATGATCAGCGCGGCGATGGCCGCCGCCGTTGCGACACGTACCTTCACGTGAGAACCTTCCGCTCGCGAATCGACCATCACAGCCTACCGGGGCCCACGGAGCCACTTTTCACGGTTTGCTGTCGTGACGACGTTGTGCGGTCACGGGTGTCCTCCCGAGCCGACGTCGTTCGTCGATCGATCATCGACACACCGACGAAAGGCGATGAACATGGATTTTCTGCTTCTGGTCTGCACCGACTCCACCGCTCCGGAGTACCGAGCCGAGGAGGACAACATCGAGCAGTGGTGGGATGAGGTGGTCCGCCGCGGAATGACTCTTGCCGGCGATCGGCTACGCCCGCCCGCCGATGCCACGACCGTTCGCGTACGCGACGGCGCCGTGACGGTGACCGATGGTCCGTTCGTCGAGACGAAGGACTACATCGCCGGATTCGACCTCCTCAGGTGCTCAGATATGGATGACGCGATCGACATTGCATCGCGGCATCCGATGGCGCGGTTCGGGCAGATCGAGATTCGCCCGGTCTGGCCGCTGGGGCCCGAGGTCGCAGCGGGAAGCGAGGCGGAGCCGACCGACGCATGATGGCGGCTCGAGGCGATGAGGTCGGCCGCGCTCTGCGTGCGGCGGCGGCGGAGGGGTCCGCGCGCATCGTCTCGACCGTCGTCCGGATCACCGACGACTGGGACCTGGCCGAGGACTGCCTGCAAGACGCCTTCGCTCGCGCTCTGGCGACCTGGCCGGTCGACGGGATCCCGAACAGCCCGGGCGCCTGGCTGACCACGGTCGCCAAGAACCGGGCCATCGATCAGCTGCGCCGCGCATCGGCGGAACGACGTGCGGTGCGCGGCGCGGGGATCGAACGGGAACTGGAGCAACTGGGAGCGGTGGGAGAGCAGGTGGACGAGGCGTTGGAGGGTCACGACCGGCTGGCGCTCCTGTTCACCTGCTGCCATCCCGCGCTTTCGGCCGACGCGCGCGTCGCTCTCGCGCTGCGCACCGTGGTGGGGATGACGGTCGCCGAGATCGCCCGCGCGTTCCTGGTCAGCGAGTCCACGATGGACAAGCGACTCGTCCGGGCACGCGCGAAGATCAAGAACGCCGGTATCCCGTTCCGGGTGCCGCCGGTCGAGCTCTGGCCGGAGCGCATTCCCGCGGTGCTGGCCGTGCTGTACCTGCTGTTCGGCGAGGGCTACTCGTCGACCGAGTCCGACCGGTTCGTGCGCGAACCGATCGCTCGAGAGGCGATCCGGCTCCAGCGCCTGTTACTGGCGGCCGATGCGGATGCCTCTGCCGCTCCCGACCCCGAGATCGCCGGCCTGCTGGCCCTGATGCTGTTCCAGCACGCACGACGGCGCGCCCGGGAAACCGAATCCGGCGATCTCGTCGTGCTCGAGGATCAGGACAGGAGTCTGTGGGATGCCGAGGAGCTCGCCGACGGACAGCTCGCCCTCGAGCGCGCCACACACCTCCTGATCGCCGCCGATCAGCAACCCGGCCCCTACTACCTGCACGCCGCCATCGCGTCTCGGCACGCGCTCGCCCCGAGCTACGACGATACCGACTTCGAACGGATCGTGTCGCTCTATGACCTGCTGGCTGCAGCGGCGCCGTCACCGGTCGTCGACCTCAACCGCGCGGTCGCGATCGCCATGGCGAAGGGACCGGCCGCGGGTCTCGCGCTCGTCGAGCACCTGGCAGCATCCGGGGTTCTCGAGAGCTACTACCTGTTGCACGCGACGCGGGCGGACCTGCTGCGCCGGTTGGAACGTCACCAAGAGGCCCTGCCGCTCTACGAGCGAGCGCACGACCTCGCTCCCTCACCGGCGGAGCGCCGCTATCTGCGGTCGCGGATGACCGAACTGCGGGCTCGAATGGGTCCGCTCTCGGAGCCTCCGAACCCCTGATCCGGCCCGGAATCGCGGGCATCTCCTGTGGTAAAATCGTCCTTCTGCGGAAGGGATCCCCATGCTTTTCGAGGTCGGCGAAACGGTCGTGTACCCCCGTCACGGTGCCGCAACCATCACCGAGGTGAAGAAGCGCATCATCAAGGGTGAAGAGAAGGTCTACCTCAAGCTCAATGTCGCCCGCGGCGACCTCACGATCGAGGTCCCGGCCGAGAATGTGGACCTGGTCGGGGTGCGTGACGTCATCGACCGCAAGGGCCTCGACTCGGTCTTCGAGGTGCTGAGGGCGCCGTTCACCGAGGAGCCCACCAACTGGAGCCGACGCTACAAGGCCAACCAAGAGAAGCTGGGCTCGGGCGACGTGATCAAGGTGTCCGAGGTGGTCCGCGACCTGTGGCGCCGCGACCAAGACCGGGGCCTCTCGGCCGGTGAGAAGCGGATGCTGCAGCACGCCCGCGAGATCCTCGTCTCAGAGCTCGCCCTCGCCGAGAAGACCGACGAAGAGAAGGCGTCCTCGCTGCTCGACGAGGTCCTCGCCTCCTAGCCGTCTGCCGGGTCGGTTGGCACGTCGGTCGTCACGGTCCAGAAGCCGCCCTCGACGTTGCCGATCGGGAACTTGCCGATGACGGTGGTGCCGTCGGATTCGTAGACGTTGATGTAGCCGTCGCCGATCAAGGTCCGCATCTCCTTGACCGAGATATACCCGATGTTCCCGTTGGTTGCCCGCGCGGCCTCCAGGTCGGGTTCCCCGTTCTTCTTGTTCGGGGTGCCATAGCTCTGACCGTTCGCATTCACGCCCCAGTCGCTCGTGGTTGCGCTCCCGTACCGTGCGGCGGCCTTCCATTCGGTGCCTGGGCTCGCGGTGATCGTGATCGAGTTGCTGCCGGGGGCGAGATACCCATCGTTGATGTGCACGGTCCTCGACGTCTTAGTGCAGTCCCACTCGACCGCCTCCACTCCACCTGGCGAGGCCTTCCCGGAGGCGTCCTGGACGACCCCTGGTGTGAGGGGAACCGTGATCTTGCCCGTGCTGCTGACGCAGGTGACGTCGAGAATGACGGTGTTCGCGCCATCCGTGGTGGGGCCGAGGTCGATCGCCGCAGGCCCGGTCCGGACCACGGTGACGACATTCCCGGTCGGGGCGACCGTGGTGGTTCCGGGGATGTTGCTCACGACGATGGCGGCGCCGGTGGTCGCGCCGACGACGGCGATCGCGAGGACGCCGGCTCCCGCCAGGCGGGTGCGACGCTGGTGGCGCTGCAGGCGGCTCCCTTTCGTCCCGATCGCGGCCAGCTCGGCGCGTACCGCGGCGGCGAAGTCGGAGTCGAGGTCAGTGGTGTTCATCAGGAGGTCCCTTCGGCTGGGCGAGCGGTTGGGTTGAGGTCGTGCAGATCGCCGCGCAATCGGACGCGAGCGCGGTGAAGTCGCACCCGCGCGGTCGCCGGCTTGAGACCGACGGCTTCGGCGGCCTGAGCCATGGGCAGACCTTCGAGAGCCGTCAGAACAAAGAGAGCGCTGTCGACCGGTGCCAACTCGGCAAGCGACGCCGCCAGACGTCGTCGCGTTTCCCATTGCTCGGCGTCTGGACCGTTCGCGTGCGCGGCACGGGGCATCGTGCGCAAGAATCGCTCGTAGCGCGCCGTGGCCCGGCGTCGATTGCGAGCCAGGTTGACCGTGGTGACCAGAAGCCACGGAAGGATGGACCCGTTGACGACGCGCACCGAGCCGCGTTTGCGCCACAGTTCGAAGAAGGCGGCGGCCGTCACGTCCTCCGCGTCGTGGCTATTCTCGGCGAGGCCAAGTGCGCGTGTGAACACGCGCTTGTGGTGCAGGTCGAACAGCAGGCCGAACGCGTCGCCCCGATCATGGCGGGCGCGATTCCACAGCTCGGTCTCGTCGGCGTCAGCATGCATCACAAAGAAGAGTGTCCGCATCGAGCCGCTTTGTTACAGGGATCCGATTGAAAGTCGCGAAATCGCCTTTCGCGGGGCTCGCAGCCGGGCTTGATCGGCCGACCGTTACCCTCTTCTTCATGGGGCATCGGGTCGCGATCGTCGTCGTCGCCGCGGGCAGCGGCACTCGTCTGGGCCACAGCGAGCCGAAGGCGTTCGTCGAGTTGCGCGGCGCCACGATCCTGGAACGGGCCCTGCGCGGGGTGTTCGACTCGTCAGAACCCGCCCAGGTGATCGTCGTCGCCCCGAAGGCGCGCCTGGCCGCGGCGCGCCGGATCGTCGAGATCGCGGCGGGAGCGGCATCCGGCGATGCCACGGTCGTGGTTGGCGGGCAGACTCGACAGGCGTCCGTCGCCGCAGGTCTCGCCGCACTCGATGACGAGGTCGAGGTCGTGCTCGTGCACGACGCGGCGCGGGCCCTCACGACGGCCGAGCTGTTCGATCGGGTAGCGCGCGCGGTCGTCCCCGGCACCGGCGTGATCCCCGCGCTGCCCGTGACCGACACGATCAAGCGGATCGACGCGCACGAGGTGGTCGTCGACACCGTCGATCGCAGCGACCTCGTGCACGTGCAGACCCCGCAGGGCTTTCCGCGGGGAGAGCTGGTCGCCGCCTACACCGCGGCGGACCGCGACTACACCGATGACGCCGCCCTGTTCAGCGCTGCGGGTTACCGCGTCGCTGTCGTCGAGGGCGAGCCGCGCGGCTTCAAGATCACCACCCCGTGGGACCTGCACCGCGCCGAGAACCTGCTCGGCCAGGCGAGCGGTCACGCCATGGCGCTGCGCACCGGGATCGGGCTCGACGTCCACGCCTTCGACGACGGGAGTCCGCTCTGGCTCGGCGGCCTGTACTGGCCGGATGAGCCGGGGCTGGCCGGGCACAGCGACGGCGACGCCGTCATCCACGCGATCTGCGACGCCCTGCTGTCGGCAGCCGGCCTCGGCGACCTCGGCGCTCGCTTCGGCAGCGACGACGAGCGGTTCCGGGATGCGGCGAGCGAACTGTTCCTGCACGAGACCCTCTCGCTCGTGGCCGGCGCCGGGTTCGCGGTGGTCAACGTCGCGGTGCAGGTGGTGGCGAATCGGCCGAAGGTCTCGGTGCGCCGGGACGAGATCGAGGCGCGTCTCGGCGAACTGGTGGGCGCGCCGGTCAGCGTGTCGGCGACCACCACCGACGGGCTCGGGTTCACCGGGCGCGGCGAAGGGATCAGCGCGCTCGCCACGGCTCTGCTGTCCCGCGATCGCTCGCAGCCGTAACTCTGTGATCGCCGAACTCGGTGATCGCTAAACTCGCTGAGTGACCGTCCGCCTCTACGATTCCCGCACGCAGTTGTTGCGCGCGTTGGAGCCCCTCGAACCGGGCAAGGTCGGCATGTACGTGTGCGGACCGACCGTGCAGTCGTCACCGCACATCGGGCACCTGCGGAGCGCCCTGGCGTACGACCTCTGGCGGCGCTGGCTGTCGGCGCGCGGCTACGCCGTGACCTTCGTGCGCAACGTGACCGACATCGACGACAAGATCCTGGCGAACGCGCCCGCCGACGGCGTCGAGCCGTGGTGGGCGCTCGCCTACCGCGTCGAACTCGAGTTCACGGCGGGCTACGCGACCATCGGCATCCTGCCGCCCACCTACGAGCCGCGTGCCACCGCGAGCGTGCCGCAGATGCAGGAGCTGATCTCGCGGCTGATCGAACGCGGTCACGCCTACGTCGCCGACGACGGCTCGGGCGACGTCTACTTCGACGTGAAGACCTGGCCGAGCTACGGCGAGCTCACCAACCAGAAGCTCGACGACATGGCCGATTCGCCGGATGCCGCGACCCGCGGCAAGCGCGATCCCCGCGACTTCGCACTGTGGAAGGGCGCCAAGCCCGCCGAGCCGGAGTCCGCGTCGTGGGCCTCCCCGTGGGGCGCGGGACGCCCCGGCTGGCATATCGAGTGCTCGGCGATGGCAAAGCGCTACCTCGGGGCCGCGTTCGACATCCACGGCGGCGGGCTCGACCTGCGCTTCCCGCACCACGAGAACGAGTTGGCGCAGTCGAGCGCGAACGGCGACGCCTTCGCGAGCTACTGGGTGCACAACGGCCTGGTCAACGTCGAGGGCCAGAAGATGTCGAAGTCGCTGGGCAACTCGGTGTTCGCGGCCGAGCTGCTCGCGCTCGCGCGTCCGGTGGTCGTGCGGTACTACCTGGCGAGCGCGCACTACCGCTCGACCATGGACTACTCGCACGGGGCGCTGATCGAGGCCGAGGCGGCGTTCGCGCGGATCGAGGGCTTCCTCGATCGCGCGGGCCGTGCGCTCGAGGGCACGCGCTTCGCGAATGTCGGGGCTCCGATCATCCCCGAGGCCTTCGCCGCGGCCATGGACGACGACCTCGGGGTTCCGCAGGCGCTCGCCGTGCTGCACGACAGCGTCCGCGCCGGCAACACCGCCCTCGACGACGGTCAGCTCGAGACCGCAGCTCGCCTGCGCGAAGAAGTGCTGGCCATGACCGAGGTGTTGGGCGTCAACCCGCACGCGCCGGAGTGGGCCACGAAGACGGATGGCGCGGCGACGGCGGCGCTCGACACACTCGTCCAGCGGCTCATCGACGACCGGGCCCGCGCCCGCGACGGCAAGGATTTCGCGGCCGCCGACCGCATCCGCGACGAACTGAGCGCGGCGGGCATCGTGCTCGAGGATGTCAAGAACGCCGACGCGAGCGGGTCGACCCATTGGAGCATCGCTCAGAGGAGCATCGAATAGTGGCCAAGCCAGGACGCCCGGGCGCAGCGGGCAAGAAGAAGGGTCCGACCGTCGGCACCGGCGGTCACAATCGTCGCGCGCTCGAAGGCAAGGGCCCCACGCCGAAGGCGGAGGACCGCAGCTGGCACGTCGCCGGCAAGCGCAAGGCCGCCAAGGAGCGCCTCGAGGAGGCGCGTGAGCGGCATGGCGGCGCCAGCGTGAGCAAGGGTGGACGCACCGGAGCGGGCGGCAGCGGGGCCCCGCGTCGGCCGCAACGGCCGAAGGCTGACGACAGCGAGATCGTGACCGGCCGCAACTCGGTCGTCGAGGCGCTGCGCGCCAAGATCCCCGCATCGACCCTCTACATCGCGTCGCGCATCGAGATGGATGACCGGGTCAAAGAGGCGCTGTCGCTCGCCACCAAGCGCGGCCTGAACGTGCTCGAGGTGATGCGCCCCGAGCTCGACCGCTTGAGCGGCCCGGACGCCGTGCACCAGGGAATCGCGCTCAAGGTGCCCGCCTACGAGTACGCGCATCCCCTCGAACTGCTCGACAAGATCCTGGCGCGCGGCGAGAACCCCCTGCTGGTCGCGCTCGACGGGGTGACGGATCCGCGCAACCTGGGCGCCATCGTGCGATCGGCCGGCGCGTTCGGCTCGCAGGGCATCATCGTGCCGCAGCGCCGCACCGTCGGCATGACCGCGTCGGCCTGGAAGACCTCGGCGGGCGCCGCGGCCAGGGTCCCGGTGGCCATGGCAGGCAATCTGACCCAGACGCTGAAAGATCTCAAGGCGCGCGGCGTGTTCGTGCTCGGGCTGGATGGCGGGGGCAGCGTGTCGCTCCCGGGCCTGGCCCTGGCGACGCAGCCGATCGTGCTCGTGGTCGGCAACGAGGGCAAGGGCCTCTCGCGACTCGTCACCGAGACCTGCGACGAGGTGGTCTCGATCCCGATCGAGGCGGCGACCGAGTCGCTCAACGCCGGGATCGCGGTCAGTGTGGCGCTCTACGAGATCGCGAAGCTGCGCGCCGAGAAGGCGTGACGTTCTTGACACCGCTGGACAGCGGATGCTTGACTCCGGTTAAGTAACGCTGAACACCGGTGTGCAGTGTGACCTCCGACGCTCTCGAGCCCGGCGGCGCTCATCCCGGTGACGTCGGAGAGGACCGGAGCATGAGCCCCCGCACCATCGTCGTCGTCGGAGGAACCTCCGGCATCGGACTCGAACTCGCCAAGACCATCGTGGCCTCGGGCGACCACGTCGTGATCACGGGTCGTGATACTGCCAGGACCGAGGAGATCGCCGCATCGATCGGCGCGGGCGCGACCGGTGTCGCGGTCGACATCTCCGAGCCGGAGAGCGTCGCCGGCAGCCTGAGCGGCGTCGGACCGGTCAACGGACTGGTGCTGGCAGCCATCGAGCGCGACGCGAACTCGATCAAGGACTACGCCATCGACCGGGCGACGCGCCTGACCGTCTTGAAGCTCGTCGGCTACCCGGCGGTGGTGCATGCCCTGCTCGACCGGCTCGAGCCCTCTGTGGACACCGGGATCGTGTTGTTCGGCGGCCGCGCCAAGGACCTGCCGTACCCGGGCTCGACAACGGTCTCGACGATCAACGGCGGCGTCGAGGGATTGACCCGCACGCTGGCGCTCGAGTTGGCGCCCATCCGCGTGAACGCCCTGCACCCCGGCATCATCGGCGACAGCCCGTTCTGGGCGAGCAAGCCGGCTGCCCTCGAGGGTTACCGCTCCCGCACGCCGGGTGGCGAGCTGGCGACGATGGCCGACATCGTGGATGCCACGCTGTTCCTGTTGAGCAACCGCGGGGTCTCGGGCGAGAGCATCCACTTCGACCGCGGGTGGAACCTCACCTGAGCCCGGCCAGCTCCCGCATCAACGCCAGGTTCGACACCGCGGGCTCCAGCTCGCCGCGCTCGATCCGGCCGGCGACCTCGACGACCGCCGCATTGACCGGGGCCTCGAGGCCCGCGGCCGCGCTGCTGCGCACCACCTGACCGTTCAGATCGTCGACCTCGCTGTGCCGGCCCTTCGACCAGTCCTGCAGCACGGTCGTGGTGGTGTTCGGCGTGACGAACCCCCGGTAGAGCGCGTCGAGCAGGGTGTCGACGACGGTCTCCTGGTCGACGACGTCCTCGGGCCGGAGCCCGAAGATCGGCAGGATCGGGTAGCCCTGCGCGGCGCCGGCGCGGAGCGCCTCGGTGCCCGAGGCGACCATGAGCTCGCGCATCCCGGGCACGTCGATCGCCTCCGACATCGACAGGCCGAGGTTGGCGGTGGTGACCAGGACGGTGGCGTTGCTGACCAGCTTCATCCACTTGGTGGCGCGAATGTCGTCGACGACGGCGACGGTTCCGGAGTGGCGCAGCAGCGAGGCGACCTCCTCGGTGCGGTCGACGGTGGACGCATCCAGGGCGCCGAGGGCGAACCAGGAGCGATCGGGGCCGGAGTGACGGCGGACGATCCCCGGGTCCTCCATCGTGGACGAGATCTCGATGACACAACCCAGCGTGCGGTGCAGGCCGACCACCTCGGCGATCGTGTCGACCGTCATCCCGTTCTGCACGCCGACCAGGAGGCCGTCTTCCGCCAGGTAGGGCTCGATGAGCTGGGCAGCCCAGCGCGAGTCGTAGGCCTTCATCAGCATCAGCACGACATCGAAGCGCTGCCGCAGAGTGGCGACCTCGCAGAGGTGCATGGTGCGCACCGGGGTCTCGAGCACGCGGTCGGCCATCTCGATGCGGACGCCACGAGCGCGCATGGCCTCCACGTGCGCCGGCCACTGCTCGATCAGGGTCACGTCCAACCCGGCGACGGTCAGGTCGGCGCCGATGGACGCCCCGTTCGCCCCCGCGCCGAGGACGGCGATTCTCGTGCCGGTCATGGTGCTCCACTTCTTCGTGTCGGACGGCGTGAGTCAGATCGTTGTGAAGTGCAAGAGAACATCTTCTTGACGAACTGACCACTGATGGTCACTAATGTACAGTGCCAGTTAAATTCTCAATGAGGAGGATCCCGTGCCCGAAACCCCCCGCGCCGACCAGTTCGACGGCAAGCGCCCCGTCGTCTTCCGCAACGGGATCGTCATCACCGTCGATACCCCGGGCGTGCTGCGCGACGCCGACGTCCTGATCACCGGCGACACCATCACGGCGGTCGGCCCGAAGCTGTCCGTGCCCGAGGGCACGCTCGAGATCGACGCGAGCGGCGGCATCCTGATGCCCGGCATGATCGACACCCACCGCCACATGTGGCAGACCGCGCTGCGCGGCTATGGCGGCGACTGGGCGCTCAGCCAGTACTTCGTCTTCTACTACCTCCAGCACGGCGAGGTGTTCCGCCCGGAGGACATCTACGCGGGCAACCTGCTCAGCGCCCTCGAGTCGGTCGACACCGGCGTCACGACGACCCTCGACTGGTCGCACGCGCTCCGCACCCCGGAGTACGCGGATGCCGCGGTGAAGGCCTTCGAAGAGATCCCCGGCCGCTTCGTCCTGGGCTACGGCAACTACCTCGGAGCACCGTGGGAGTGGACGGCCGCTGCCGACTTCCGCGACTGGGTCAAGAAGTTCTCGCCGACCGACATGCTCGGCCTGGAGATCGCGTTCGACGTCCCCGACTCGGAGCATTTCCCCGAGCTCGCGGCTTTCGAGTACGCGCGTGACAACGGCATCCGCGTGACGACCCACGCCGGGGTGTGGGGCGCGACGACCGACGTCGGGCTCGACAACATGTACAAGGCCGGCGTGATGACCGACCAGATCACCTACGTGCACGCTGCGTCGCTGTCACCGGACAGCTACCACAAGATCGCGGCGACCGGCGGGACGGTCTCGGTCTCGACCGAGAGCGAGCAGAGCGCCGGCCAGGGCTACCCGTCCACCTGGGAGCTGCGGAAGTACGGCATCCCCGCGTCGCTCTCGATGGACACCAGCGTGTGGTGGAGCGCCGACTACTTCTCGGCGATGCGGGCCACCCTGAGCGCCGACCGCTCGCGCGACCACCTGGAGGCCCACGCCAAGGGCGACACCATCGCGGTCAACAAGCTGCGCGCCGACGATGTCATCTGGATGGCCACCATGGGCGGCGCCAAGTCCCTCGGCATGGAGGACAAGATCGGGTCGATCACTCCGGGAAAGAAGGCCGACCTGCTGCTGATCAAGAACGACCAGTCGCCGGCGATGACCCCGATCCTGAACCCGACCGTGCACGCCGTGTACCAGGCGGGCACCGCCGACGTGCACACGGTCGTGGTGGACGGCCGCGTGCTCAAGTACCAGGGCCAGCGGATCGGCCTCGACCTCGGGCCGGCACGGGATGCCGTGGCGAAGTCGGTCGAGTACGTGCGATCCCAACTGGGCGAGAAGGACTGGGAGGAGGGCATGCACCCGCCGCTCGAGCCCAACGAGGAGATCGAGAACCCGTACACCTATCGCGAGGACGAGTCGGCGTCGTGATCGTCCACCTCGCCTCCTTCGTCTGGAAGGACGGCACGAGTCCGGAGCAGATAGCCGGGCTCACGGTCGCCCTGAACGAGATGGCGAAGGGCGTGCCGGAGCTGCGGTTCTACCTGTGCGGCGAGAACCTGCGGCTCCGGCCGGCGGGGGCGGACTTCGGCGTCCTCGCCCTCGTCGACGATCAAGCGGGACTCGATGCCTACCTGGACAGCGACGCGCACGCCGCGGTCTACCGCGATTTCCTGTCCACGATGATCGCGACGCGTCAGGCGGCGCAGCTGGAGACCGATGCCCTGACGGTGTCGGACGCCTGGATGGCCGATCGCTGAGGTCTGTTCAGTAGTTATAAACAAGTGATCAGTATCACTTGACACAGCTTCGTCGGCGCTCCTAGCATCGGCGGAGTACACCCCACGCGATGGAGCGGTCTGCTGCTCCGTGCGCACGAGCAGTCGACGAGGACCCCCATGAGCGAGCGAACTCTCATCCGCAAGGCGACCATCATTACCTCGGCCGCGGCAGGCGAGGTGCTGACCGACACCGACCTCCTCATCGAGGACGGCGTCATCGCGGCGATCGGCAAGGACCTGCCGGCCGGCGACGCCGAGGTGCTCGACTTCACCGGCCGCATCGTCATGCCGGGCTTCGTCGACACCCATCGTCACACCTGGCAGTCGGTGGTCCGCGACATCGCATCCGACTGGTCGCTGACGGAGTACCTGGCCGGCCTCCACACCGGGCTGTCGAAGTACTACCGCCCCGAGGACACCTACGCGGGCAACTACCTGGGCGCCCTGGAGGCCCTGGACTCGGGCATCACGACGCTGGTCGACTGGTCGCACAACCTGGCGACGCCCGAGCACGCGGATGCCGCGATCAAGGCCCTGCAGGACACCGGCATGCGCGCCGTCTTCGCCCACGGCGGCGGCAACAAGCAGTGGGGCGCCCCGCTGCCCTCGCCGAACAACCACCCGGAGGACGCGCGCCGGATCCGCGAGCAGTACTTCTCGGACAACACCGGCCTGGTCACCATGGCGATGGCGCTCCGCGGTCCGCAGTTCACCACCCCAGAGGTGAACCGCCACGACTTCGCGCTCGCCCAGGATCTCGACCTGCGGGTGACCGTGCACGTCGGCGACGGGTACTGGGGCAAGAGCGGCCCCATCTTCAAGCTCAAAGACGACGGGCTGCTCTCGGACCGCATCACCTACGTGCACTGCGACACGCTCGCCGACGAGGAGCTGGACATCATCGCGGCATCCGGGGGCACCGCGTCGGTCTCTCCGGACGTGGAGATGCAGATGGGGCACGGCTTCCCGGCGACCGGCCGCCTGCTCAAGCACGGCATCCGCCCGACCTTCTCGATCGACGTCTGCAGCAGCAACGGCGGCGACATGTTCGGAACCATGCGTACCGCTATCGGAATGCAGCGCGCCCTCGACAACGCGCCGGCCGTCGAGACCGGCGAGGTCATCGAGCGGATCGGCCTCACCTGCGCAGAGGTGGTGCGCTTCGCCACCATCGACGGAGCCAACGCCGCGGGTCTGGGCGACGTGACCGGCTCGATCGTGGTCGGGAAGGCCGCGGACATCATCGCCCTCGACGATCGCTCGCTCTCGATCACCCCGATGAACAACCCATTCGGGGCGGTCGTCTACGCGGCCCATCCCGGACTGGTGCGCGACGTCTTCGTGGCCGGCAAGCGCGTCAAGAAAGACGGCCAGCTGGTCGGGGTCGACTACGACAAGGTGAAGGCGCTCGCCCTGGCGGCGCGCGACCACGTCATGGGCGAGATGCCGGGCGCGAGCCTCGGCGGCGGTTGGCACCCGGACCTCTGATGACCACTCCTGTGACCCCGGTCGGCACGGCGCCTGCGGAGCGGGCCGAGCCCATCAACCGCCGGACCCTTCCGGCGGTCGTCTTCTCGTGGCCAGGGACCCGCGCACTGATCGCGGTCGTGGCCTTGTTCGCGGTGAGTCCGCTGTTCTCCCTCGGGACGATCAGCCACACCGCGATCGTGTCGATGCTGCCGTTCGCCGCACTGACCGCCGTCGTCGCGGTCGGGCAGACCCTGGTGATCCAGCAGGGAGGCCTCGACCTCTCGATCGCCGGCGCCGTGACCCTCGGAGCCGTCTTCGCCGCGAAACTGGGATCACTCGGGGGGATGGATCCGATCGTCGCGGCCGTCATCGCCGTGCTGGTCACCTCGATCTTCGGAGCGCTCAGCGGCATCGTCGTGGCGTTCCTCGACCTGCCGCCACTGGTCGTCACGATCGCGAGCAATGCCCTCATGGTCGGCATGGTGCAGGCGGTCTCCGGCGGGTTCAGCTCGCACGCTCCCAACGAGTTGAGCGATTTCGCGCTGAGCCGCTGGCTCGGGCTGCCGGTGCTGGCGTTCGGGGCGCTCGCGGTCGTACTCGTCGCCCAGGGCGTGTTGAAGCTGACCCGCGTGGGACGGCGCTTCGAACTCGTCGGCGAGAACCGACGCGCTGCCGAATACATCGGCGTCTCGCCGAAGGCCTACATCATCGCGGCGTACTGGCTGTCCGCACTTCTCGCGGCGGCGGCCGGGGTGATGCTCGCCGGCCTGCTCCGCATCCCGACGCTCACGGCGGGTGACGCCTACCTCCTCCCGTCGATCGCGGCGGTCGTGCTCGGCGGCACCGCCCTCACCGGTGGTCGCGGCAGCATCGTCGGAACGGCGCTCGGCGCGCTGTTCCTCGCTCAACTCAGCCAGCTCGTGCAGACCTTCACCCAGTCCACGGCCGTGCAGAACATCGTCCAGGCGCTGATCATCGGCGTCGGGATCGTCGCCCAGCTCCAGCTGGGCGGATCGACGGCGAGGCTGAAGGGCCTCGTCAGCAGGAAGACAGCCACCACAGCTCCAAACCCATCCACCAAGACACCTCAAAGAGGAGTGTGAAGTGAACACCAACACATCAGTGCACCCGGTGCGCCTCGCGGCCATGGCCGCGGTGGCGGCTGCGGCGCTCATCCTTGCCGGATGTTCGTCGACGAATTCGTCGACGTCCGGCGGAACGAGCAACACCCTGCACGCGGACATCGCTGCGGGCAAGGTCGGAACCGAAGCCGACTTCACCAAGATCGGCGACGTCTGCGGTTCCAAGCCGGTCTCGGTGGCGGTCGTCGACGGTTACGGCACCAACTCCTGGTCGAAGACGGTCAAGGCCGAGATCGACTCGGAGGCCGCCAAATGCAAGTCCATCACGAGCGTCGCCTACACGGCGGGCGCCGGCGACCTGGCCGCGACCAACGCGGCCATCACCGGTGCGGCGGCCAAGGGCAGCAACATCCTGCTGGTGATCCCGGACGCCGGCCCCGGCCAGGCTCAGCTCGCCTCGGTCCGCAAGGCCACCAAGGCCGGGACCATCGTCGTGCCGTTCGCGTCGGACCCGACCGGCAAGGCCGGAACCGACTACCTGGACTACACCGACCAGATCCCGTCGTACAGCGGCCAGGCCTGGGCGCAGTGGGTCGTCGACACGCTCGGCAGCAAGGGCGGCAACGTCGTGTTCCTCGGCGGTCCCGCGGGCGCTGCGGTGTCGGCGCAGGAGTTCATCGGCATCCAGAAGATCCTCGCCAAGAACCCGCAGATCAAGCTGCTCACCCCCGAGCCGGTCACCACGAACTGGGACCCGGCGCAGGCGCAGCAGGCCATGGCCGGTCTGCTCAGCCAGTTCCCGAAGATCGACGCGGTGATCGCCGACTACGGCGCAGTGGCGAACGGTGTCATCCGCGCCTACCAGGCAGCCGGCGTGAGCCTGCCCCTGCTGACGTCGACCGACGACAACTCGCTCAGCTGCGGATTCGACGCCCTCAAGGCGACGAACCCGGGCTACGAGCTGGCGACGAACTCGTCGCGCACCTGGATCGGCCGTGTCGCGCTTCGCAAGGCGCTCGCCGCGTTCTACGGCAAGGCCGACCACGAGCCGTCGCTGTACAACCTTGGCCTGGTCGAGGACTCGACGGGCAAGACCGCCGGCACGAAGAAGCCGGCTGAGGCCTGCCTGACCGACGCCCCGACCGACGCATCGCCGTCGTCGCTGCTCACCTCCGACGAGTTCAAGAAGATCTTCGGCTGATGAGCACAGCGATCAGTTCGACTCCGGGTCTGGTGCTCACCGAGATCACCAAGACCTATCCCGGCGTGCGTGCGCTGGATGGCGTGAGTGTCACCGTGGAGCGCGGCCGTGTGCACGCGATCCTCGGCGAGAACGGCGCCGGGAAGTCGACACTGGTCGGAATCGCCGCGGGGTCGGTCGTGCCGGATTCCGGCACGATCGGCCTCGCCGGCGAGCAGTTCGCGCGGCTCCACCCGCGCGAGGCCCGCGAGAAGGGTCTGGCGATCGTCTACCAGACCCCGGCCCTCGCCCCCTCTCTTTCCGTCGTGGACTCCGTTCTGCTCCTGCTGCCGGAGTCGCGACGGCCTCCGCGCCGCGGGGCGGCGGCCTGGCTGTCCGCTCATTTCACTCGGCTGGGCCTGGAGATCGACCCGAATGCCCTGGTCGGATCCCTGTCACTGCGCGAGGCCCACCTGATCGAGATCGCCTCCGCCCTCGCCTCCGATCCCTCGGTGCTCGTGCTCGACGAGCCGACCGAGGCCCTCGGCAACGACGAGACGCGCTGGCTCTTCGAACGGATCGCCGAGCTCGTGGCGCGCGACGTCGCGGTGGTCTACATCACCCACCGCATCCCCGAAGTCATCGAGATCGCGACCGACCTCACCGTGCTGCGCGACGGCAGGGTGGTGGGCCGCGGCAAGGTCGCCGACTTCTCGCAGGACCAGATCGTCGAGCTCATCGTCGGACGATCGCTCGAGACCACCTTCCCCGACAAGGCCCGCGTGGCGGCGACTGCGGCCTCGACGCTCGAGGTGAGCCATGCGTCGGGCGCCGGATTCCACGATGTGTCCCTCACCGTGCAGGCCGGCACGATCATCGGGCTGGCCGGCGTCGAGGGCAACGGCCAGCGGGAGTTCCTGCGCGCACTGTCGGGCAAGGGCCCGATGCTCGGAACGATCTCGGTCAATGGGCGGGCGCTGACGCGCCGCTCGGCCAAGGCGGGCTCCCGGCTCGGCATCGCCTACCTGCCCGGCGACCGCATCGGCGAGGCCATGTTCGGCAAGATGTCGGTGCGTGAGAACGTCGTCGCTCCCTCGATCGACGTGGTGATGCCGACCGGCTTCCTCGACCGCCCGCGGGAGTACCGCCTGACCCGCGAAGGCATCGCCGGCCTGGCACTCAAGTCGCCGACCCTCGAGACGCCGGTGACGTCGCTCTCGGGGGGCAGCCAGCAGAAGGTGCTGCTCGCGCGGTCACGACTGGGCGACCCGAAGGTGCTGCTGGTCGAGGACCCGACACAGGGCGTGGACGCGGGTGCCCGGGTCGAGATCTACGCGTTCCTGCGCCGCATGGCGGAATCCGGCGTGGCCGTGGTGGTTCTCTCCACCGACGCGGTCGAACTGGAGGGTCTCTGCGACCAGGTCCTGGTGTTCTCCCGGGGTCGCGTCATGGCGCGGCTCGACGGCGACGACGTCACCGAGCGGGCCATCACCGGCGCGGCCGTCCTCTCGCAGCATGAACGGGATGCGTCGGTGGTCGTCAGCGCCGTCCCGGCCGAGACCCGACGCCGGTGGTGGCGCGGCGAGGGGCAGGCCGGCGTGCTCCTGGGCCTCGCGATCGTCCTCGCCACGGCGACGACGATCCTCTCGCCTGCCTTCCTCAACCCGCTGAACGTCAGCCAGACGCTGGCCGCCGCGGCCACGCTGGTTCTGGTGGGTCTCGCCCAACTGCTCGTGGTGATGACGGGCGGCATCGACCTGAGCGTCGGCTCGGTGGTCGCGCTCTCGGGCGTGATCGTGTCGTTCTTCGCCAACGGAGACATGCTCCTCTTCATCGTCGGCGTCGCGATCTCGATCGCGGTGGGTCTGGTGGTCGGGGCGATCAACGGTCTGCTCGTGACCCGGCTCAACATCCCTCCCGTCATCGCGACGCTCGTGACCTCGATCGCCATCGTCGGGCTCGCGCAGGTGCTCCGGCCGCAGCCGAGCACCACCGCGACCGACGCCATCATGACGGCCATCGGGACGACGGTCGCCGGCATCCCGCTGATCCTGGTCGTCGCCCTACTGATCGCCGTGGTGCTCTGGTTCGTGATCGGACGCACGCGGCTCGGTCGCGGTCTGCGTGCAACCGGATCCGATCCCGTGAAGGCCAATCGCATGGGCGTCAGCGTGCGCGGCATGCGGATGTTCGCCGCCGTCGCGGCAGGCGGCCTGTCGGCGGTCGCCGGCTTCGCGCTCTACACGACGACGGGCATCGGCGACGCGAACACCGGCCAGACTCTCACCCTGACCTCGGTGACGGCGATCGTGATCGCCGGAGCCAGCATCTTCGGAGGGTCCGGTTCGGCAATCGCCGTCGCCGTCGCCGGATTCCTGCTCGAGACGATCACCAGCGCCTTGACATTCCTGTCGCTCAGCCTGAGCTGGCAGTACTGGGTGCAGGGCGCGTTCGTTCTCGTGGCGGCGGTCATCCCGCTCGTCGTGAGGCTCGCCCGATCGCGTGCTGAGGCGACGAACACGTCGTCCACGGCGCGGCCAGCCCCCGTCGAAGGCGTCGCGGCATGAGCGCGCCTGCCCCATCCGATCCCACTTGGAGGACTCGATGATCAGCACCGCAACGACCGGAACCAACGCGGTCGACTGGGAGCAACGGATCGACTTCGACCGCTTGCGGACAGAGCGCCTCGCGCGCTTGAAGGCTGAGCTCGAGCGCTCGGACCTGGGGGCGGTGCTCGCCTTCGACTTCGCGAACATCCGCTACATGTCGGCGACCCACATCGGCACCTGGGCGATCGACAAGCTGATCCGCTTCTCGCTGCTCACGCGCAATACCGATCCGATCGTCTGGGACTTCGGCTCGGCGGCCAAGCACCACGCGCTGTACAACCCGTGGCTGAGCACGACGACCGCCGAGATGGATGCCGACCCGCACGCGCCGCACCACGGCGCCGTCCGGCCCCGGCTCGAGCCCGGGTCGCGCGCGGGGATCTCGACGCTCCGCGGCGCGTTCAACCCGGCGGCAGGCATCGCCGACGACGTCGCGGCCAAGATCAAGCGCGAACTGGAGAAGTTCGGAGTCGCCGACCAACCGCTCGGGGTCGACGTGATCGAGCCCCCGGTGCTGTTCGCCCTGCAGCGGGCGGGCATCGAGGTCGTCGACGGGCAGCAGCTCTTCCTGACCGCGCGTGCGATCAAGACGCAGGACGAGATCAGCCTGCTCACCGAGGCCGCGTCGATGGTCGACGCCGCGTACGACAAGCTCTACGAGTTCCTCCGCCCCGGCGTTCGCGAGAACGAGGCGGTCGGGCTGGTCTCGAAGACGCTCTACGACCTGGGCTCCGAGTACGTCGAGGGCGTCAACGCCATCTCGGGGGAGCGCTGCTCGCCGCATCCGCACGTGTACTCCGACCGCATCATCCGCCCTGGTGACCCGGCCTTCTTCGACATCCTGCACAGCTACAACGGCTATCGCACCTGCTACTACCGCACCTTCGCGGTCGGCTCGGCGAGCCCGGCGCAGAACGATGCATACAAGCGCGCCCGCGAGTACATGGATCGCGCGATCGCCCTGGTGAAGCCGGGAGCGACGACGGCCGACATCGTGAGCGTGTGGCCTAAGGCCGAGGAGTTCGGCTTCCCCGACGAGGAGGCCGCCTTCGCGCTGCAGTATGGTCACGGCGTCGGGCTGTCGATCTGGGAGAAGCCGATCTTCTCGCGGCTCGTCTCGCTCGACCATCCCGAAGAGCTCAAGGAGGGCATGTTCTTCGCCCTTGAGACCTATTGGCCATCGGCCGACGGGATCGGCGCGGCGCGGATCGAGGAGGAGGTCGTGGTCACGGCGACCGGCTGCGAGGTCGTCACCAAGTTCCCGGCAGAGGACCTGCTGATCGCCGGCCAGCGGTTCTTCACGGTGAATGGACCGCTGCCGACGCTCCGCAGTTCGCAGTCGCACCTCAACACGCCGGCCGGTCGCGGCGAACCAGGGGCGTAGAGCCGGTGGACTCCGGCGGAAGGGGACGGTTCCGATGAAGGCCGCGGTGTACTACGGCGATCACGACGTCCGGATCGAGGAGCGCTCGCTCCCGGTCCGCGGTGAGGGCGAGGTGCTGCTGCGCGTCCGGCGCAGCGGCATCTGCGGCACCGACGCCACCGAGTGGAGGTCTGGTCCGCATCTGTTCCCGGTCGGGGGCACGCCCCATCCGGTCACCGGCCATGTCGGACCGCTGATCCTCGGTCACGAGTTCGTCGGTGAGGTGATCGAGGTCGGGCCGGGCAGTCGTTTCGCGGTCGGCGATCGGGTCGCGGCCGGCGCCGGGGTGTGGTGCGGCGAGTGTCCGCGCTGCCTTGAGGGCCGCACCAATCTGTGCTGGAACTACACCACCTACGGGCTCAATGTCGACGGGGGCATGGTCGAGGTCATCTCGGCGGCCGAGAAGCAACTCGCCCCGATCCCGGCAGGCATGTCGTGGGATGCCGCGGGTCTCTCGCAGCCGCTGGCGGTGGGGTTCCACGCCGCCCGTCGCTCAGGGGCGCAGTCCGGCGATCGAGTCGTCCTGATCAGCGCGGGTGCCATCGGCACCTTCGTTCTCGCCGCCCTGCTGTCGTTCGGCGGGATCGAGGTCACGGTCGTCGACTTCGCCGGGCCGAAGCTCGATCGCGCGCTCCGATTGGGGGCGGCGCGCATCATCCCGGCCGGTGACGGGGTGGTGGATGACGTCCTGGCTGCCGTTCACCCGCGCGGCGCAGACGTGGTGATCGAGGCGAGCGGCGCACCCGGTCAGCTGGCCAATGCGATCAGGATGGTGCGGGCGGGCGGCACGATCCTCCAGGTGGGGCTTCCGGCCCGTCATCCCGAAGTGGATCTGGCTGCCGTCGTGCTTCGCGAGGTGACCGTGCGCACGACCAACGCCCACGTGTTCGCGGACGACCTGGCTCCCGCCCTCGAGTTGCTCGCGACGAGTGGTCTCGTCGACGAACTGCTCGACTCGGTGCACCCGCTCGCCGACATCGCCGACCAGCTCGAGCGACTCGCCACCGGCAGGCTCGAAGGCAAGGTGTTGTTCGACCCGAGCGCGGAGTAACGCGGTGGGTGTCGCGCGCTTCGATAGTCTTGTGAACGATCGTCGAACGGGATCGCTCCGGTTGCAGCCCTGCTTAACAACGAGCGAGCCGTGACCGACGAGCACCTGCCGATGAGCGAGGTCAACGAGATCTTGATGGACAACCTGGGTTCACGCCTGAAAGAGATGCGGCTGAAGGCCGGCCTCACCCTTCGGGAGCTGGCGCGTCAAGCCGACGTCTCGCCGTCGTTCGTCTCCCAGATCGAGAACGGCAAGTCACAACCGTCCGTCGCCACGCTGTACACCTTCTCGCGACTCCTGGGTGTCACCGTCGATGAGCTCTTCGTCGATGTGTCGCAGCCGGAGCCGCCTCTGGTGGAGGGCTGGGGCCCGGACGGCGACAAGAACCCCACGAACGCCTGGCACCCCTCCGAGTACTCCAACCGGGTGTCGGTCGTGCACCCCGCACACCGGTCGCACCTCGACATGGCCGACGGCGTCGTCTGGGAGCGGCTGGCCGCGACACCGGAGCACGCCGTCACCTTCATGAAGATCGTCTACGCGCCCGGCGCCACGTCGACGGCGGGCGGCGACCTGGTCAGCCACGACGGCTACGAATACGGGTACGTGCTCGAGGGCACCCTGGAGGTCACCGTCGGCGGAGAGCTGTTCACGCTGCACGTCGGTGAGTCGCTCGGATTCGACTCCACGATCCCGCACGTGCTGCGCAACGTCGGCGACGGGCAGTTCACCGGGGTCTGGTTCGTGCACGGGCGCCGGCACTGAAACGGCTGCCCCGCCTGGGTGTCACGGCAGGTGCGAAGCGCCGGTCGTGATCCAGATGCCGCGGGCCGGTGCCGCGGAGTCATTCAGGTAGCGGTGCGGGCGCCGCGAGTCGAAGACGATCGAGTCTCCGGCGAGCGCCTGGAACTCCTCGTCGTCGAGCTGAACGGTGAGCGCCCCCTCGATCAGATAGGCGCTCTCGATGCCGTCATGCGTGCTGCGCTCGCCATCCGGTGAGCTGGCGGCGCCCGCCTGGTAGGTCACCAGCACCGCCTCGGCTGCCCCCTCGGCCGACGAGGAGACCAACTCCCACCGCACCCCGTTCGCGATCTGCAGCACGGGGTGCCCATCCGACCGTCGGATGGCCGGCGCGTCGGCGAGCGGCCGCCCGACCGGCTCGTCGAGCGGCTGCCCGCCGGGTGTGAGTCCGATCAGCCAGTCCAGCGACACCCCGAGGCGCTCGACGAGGGCGTACAAGGTCGTGACCGACGGCTGGGTCCTTCCTGTCTCGATCTGCGAGATGAGGGCGGCTGAGACGCCGATCTCAGCGCCCAGCGCTCGGACGGTCAAGCCGGCGCGGCGCCGGGCGGCGAGTAGCCGCGGGCCGATTTCGACATCGATCATGAGTCCTCCTTCCGTGCGGCCATGATAAGCGAGGGTGAACATGGGTCTTCCCCCGGCATGCCACCGCTTGTAAAGTTTGGCTATACACGCCATCGTCGGCGCGCAGGACGGATCCGCTCCTCGCCGACCCAGCGAGGAGACGGAGAAACATGGGCAAGAAGATCGCTGTGCTCGGATCAGGGGCGCAGGGCTCAGGAATCGGGGTGGACTTCGTGCGCGCCGGCTACGACGTCACCTTCGTCGAGCAATGGCCCGCGCACGTCGAGGCCATGCGGGCGAACGGCCTCCGGGTGAACCTGCCCGATGAGAGCACGGTCACCCCCGTGCATGCCATCCACCTCTGCGAGGTCGCGACCCTGCACGAGAAGTTCGACATGGTGTTCACCCTGGTGAAGGCCTACGACACCCGGTGGAGCGTACAGCTCATCGCGCCGTATCTCGCCGACGACGGACTCGTCATCGGACTGCAGAACGGCATGACCATCGACACCGTCGCCGACGTGGTGGGGCCCCACCGCACCATCGGGAGCGTCATCGAGATGGCGTCGAACATGTACGAGCCGGGGATCACCAACCGCCAGAACGCACCGAAGGACTCGTGGTTCGCCGTGGGCGGCCTCGACGCGGTGTCGCAGGCGCGCGCCGAGGAGGTGGCTCAGGTGCTCCGCCACTCGGGCACCGTGCAGGTGACCGACGACATCCGCTCCTCGAAGTGGATGAAGCTGGTGGTCAACGCGGGAGAGCTGGTGCCGTCGGCGATCCTCAATCTCCCGCTGTCCGAGGCCGTCCGCGTGCCGGGGATGCACGAGTTCATGTTGGAGGCGTGCCGCGAGGCCGTTCACACCGCCGTCGCCACGGGCAACCGGATGGTGCCGATCTTCGGCAACGACCGGCTCGACCTCGCCGACCCCGATCGCTTCGTCACCCAGCTGCTCGACGACGTGCTGACCCAGTTCTCGCGCCCCGACACGCGCACGACCGTGCTGCAGGACTGGGACAAGGGCCGCCACAGCGAGGTCGACGAGGTCAACGGCCTGGTCGTCGACGAGCAGGCGCGGCTCGGCGGCTCAGCTCCGTACAACGCGCTCACGGTCGACATCGCGCACCGTATCGAGCGGGGTGAACTCGAGGCACGGCCCGAGAACGTCGAGCTGCTGGTCGGGGCGGCCACGGGCGCGGTCGCACGATGAGCAGGATCCTGATCCAGAACGCCGCGGTCGTCACCGTCGACCCCGAGCTGGGCGACTTCGAGCGCGCCGACATCCTGATCGACGAGGGGGCCATCGTCCAGGTCGGCCCGGACATCTCGGCCGACGCCGAGCGGATCGATGCCGCCGGCATGATCGCGATGCCGGGCATGGTCGACACCCACCTGCACACCTGGCAGTCGCCGGTGCGCGGCATCCTGGCCGACGGCAACATCCCGGACTATCTGCGCGGCATCCGGCTCCAGCTCGCCGAGCGGATGCGACCTGAGGACATGTACGTCGGCAACTATCTCGGGGCCCTCGACGCGATCAACAACGGCGTCACGTCCATCGTCGACTACTGCCACAACATCCTGACGCCCGATCACGCGCATTCGGCCGTGCAAGGCCTGCTCGACGCCGGCGTGCGCGGCCTGTACGGCCACGGCATGACGCCGATCACCACCAACACCTGGGCCGAGAGCAAGGGCGGCTCGACGGCCGAGGGCGACCCGGCCGACTACGAGACGCGCGCATCGCTGGCACGCGAGATCCGCGACACCTACTTCCGCAGCGAGAGCCAGCCCCTGCGTTTTGGCATGGCGCCGCAGGAGTTCGCCATCACCCCGCCCGCCGAGGTGGTGCGCGAGTTCGCGCTCGCCCGCGAACTGGGCGCCCGCATCACCCAGCACGCCAATCAGGTGATCGTGCGCCAGCTGTTCCAGGACGTGGAGCAGCTGCACGCGCACGGCCTGCTGGGCGACGACCTGCTGCTCGTGCACTGCACCTTCAACACCGAGCACGAGTGGGAGCTGCTTCGCGACACCGGAACGATGGTCTCGGTCTGCGCCGAGACCGAGATGCAGATGGGCATGGGCTTTCCCGCCATCCGCGAGGTGACCGAGTACACCCCGGGGCCGAGCCTCGGCATCGACTGCGTGAGCGGCGACAGCCACGACATGATCTCGCACGGTCGGCTGGTGCTGCAGGCAACCCGCTGGCGCGATGACGAACCCGGCTATCAGCGGATGGTCGCGCCGCAGGTCATGAAATGGAAGACCTCGGACGCGCTGAAGTGGCTCACGATCAATGGGGCGAAGGCCGCCGGAGTCGGGGATGTCGCGGGTTCGCTCACGCCCGGCAAGCGTGCCGACATCGTGCTGCTCGACATGCGCGGCATCAGCACCGCCGGCTGGAACCGGCGCGAGCCCGGGGGCGCGATCATCTCGCAGGCCAACGCCGGCAACGTCGACACCGTGCTGATCGACGGGCGCATCGTCAAGCGCGGCGGCAAGCTCGTCCATGTGGACGTCGAGGATGCCCTGCGCAAGATGCAGGCCTCGCACGACTACCTCTACGAGGAGATGGACAAGCACGGCGGGTTCATCCCGCAGCCGCCGATCGACATCCCGCTCTATCGCGAACGGGCCTGACCTGCACGCGTATCCTTGAACGCCGGAGGTCGACATGGCGAACGGGGTGCCAGCCGACGAATTGCCCGCCGAGGGCAGTCGCGCGCACGAGTTGCTGCTCGCTGTGGTCGCGGCGATTCGCGCCGAGGGCCGGGTGGATCTGTCGTTGCGGCAGCTGGCCGCGCTGACGGGGACGAGCCATCGGATGCTCGCCTACTACTTCGGCACTCGCGAACAGCTCCTCGGGCAGGTGATGCGCCAGCTGAGCGCCGAGTACATCGCCAAGTTCGACGGGCGGCGGCCGACCACTCGCGTGGACACCATCCGTGGCACCTGGTCGATGTTCCGCGACCCGAACAACCGGCTGCAGACGCAACTGCTGTTCACCCTGGCGAACGCCGCTGCGGAGCAGCCGGGACTGCAAGTCCCGGCGATCACCGATGCCCTCGACAACTTCTCGTCGGCGCTGACGCACTTCGGCACGGAGGAGGGCCTCTCGCCCGATCGAGCCGCGCGTGAGGCGCGGTTGATCGTTGCGACGCTGCTCGGCCTCTACCTGGATGACTTCGTCAGCGGCCGGCCGGAGCAGGTCGACATGAGCTACGAGGGTCTCATCGACTGGGTGCAGCGCAGCAGCGCCCATCCGGCCTAGCTCGTCGGGGCCACCGTCCGTCGGCGCGCGAGAGCGACGGCGGCGGCGCCGCTGAGGAGAAGCAGGATGCCCAGGCCGATCGGGAGGGCGCTGTCCGTACCCGTCTTGGCCAGTTCGGCTGCGCTCACCTGGATCGGGAAGTACGACCAGTTGGCTGCCGGGAAGCCCTGCTTCCCCGTCGTGTAACTCATATAGGCGAGCGAATGGGCCCCCGATGGCGTGTCTGCCGGAATCGTGACGGTGATCGTCGCGGTCGTACCGCTGACGTCGTGATCGAAGGCGCCCAGGTAGCTCGGCGTGGAGTAGAGGGCGACGTAGACGTCGTTGTTGTCGGTGTTGTCGACCACCCAGGTGTAGCTGTGACCCGCCTGCACCTGAGTCGGTCCGCTCAGGGCCGCAACCTGAGAGCCGGTGCTGACGAGTGCGGCCTCGGTCGGGAGCATCGGGGTCATTACGAAGTCGCGGACCGCCGGGTTTCCCACGCTCGTGGTGATCACGCTCGAGGTCTGGGTGACGAAGATGTGATTGCTGTCGTAGGTAGCGAGGGTGTAGTCGTCGGCGAGCAGACCGCCCACCGAATAGGCGCCCGTCGAGTCGGCGAACGCGACGTTGGTGCCTTGGGAGGCTCCGGCAGGGATCGCCTGGATCTGAAGCGGCAGGCCGGTCCCGCGGGTGTTGGTCACCGTCCCGCTGATGTGAGTGGCTTGCTCGAGCTGCAGGTCGGCGGTCGCGCTGGCGCTGGTCAGATGGATGACGGTCGCCGCCGCGGCTGTGTTGGCATCCACATACCACTGGGTCGCCTCGGTGCTGCCGCTGCCCGTGTAGACGAGCACCCGGTAGTCACCGTGGCCCAAGCCGGGGAACGAATACGCGCCCGAGGCGTTCGACGGCACTTGGCCGACGTACTGACCGCCTTCATTGTCCGAGTAGAGATACACGGTGGTCGCGAACCCGATGCCGAGGTGGTCGGTGATCGTTCCGCTGATCGTGGACTCCGGAGCCATCGTCATCGCGAGGTCGTTGCTGCCTCCGTCGGTGATGACGACGTCTGCGGCGTTCGCCCGCACCGAGGTGTCGCCGAAGTACGTGCCGGCGTAGCCGGTGGCCGTCGCGAAGATCTTGTAGGTGCCGGGCGTCATGTTGGCGAGCGAATAGGTCCCCGGGGTCGCGGTCTCTTGAAGGGTGACGCTGCCGTTCGACTGGATCAACGATACGAATGCGCCCGAGATCGGCGCGGAAGCCTGCGTCGACACCGTGATGGTGACCGTGCCCCCGGCGGCGAATGCGGCAGTCGGCGCCATGAGCACGCCCAGTGCGGCGAGGGCGAGAGCAGCCAGGGCGGCAAGGGTCTTCTTCACGGAGGGCTCCTGTCGGATGTACCACCGGCACATCCGGCGGCCCAGGTTATCGGATTATGTACCGGTGGAACAACTCCGGCCCACCGCCCGACCCCGCGGGCCCGCCGAGTCAGTCGGCGAACCCGATCCTCGCGTGCAGCCGCTTCATCCAGCGCGGCGCCCACCACATGATGCGCTGCTGCCACGTCATGAAGGCGGGGACGAGCAGGCAGCGCACCAGGGTCGCATCCAGCAGCACGGCGACCGCGAGGGCGGTGCCGAGCTGCTTGATCACCATGAGGTCGCCGGTGGCGAATCCGGCGAACACCACGATGATGATCGCGGCGGCCGAGGTGATGATGCGACCGGAGCGCTGCAGCCCGCGGGCGATCGCTTCGCGGGGCTCAACGCCGGCATCCACCTGTTCCTTGATGCGCGACAGGATGAACATCTCGTAGTCCATCGCCAGCCCGAACCCGAACGCGAAGGTCAGCAGGAGCACGAGCACATCGACGCCATGCACATGACTCGCGGTGAAGTTCAGGATGCCCGCGAACGCCCCGCGCTCGAATCCCCACACCAGCACGCCCACGCTCGCCCCGAGCGACAGCGCGGAGGCGACCAGCGCCTTCAGGGGAACGATGAGCGATCCGGTCATCAGGAAGAGCAGCACGACGGTGCCCAGCGCGATGATCAGCGCCGCCCAGGGCGCGCTCGCGAGCAAGGAGTCCGAGAGGTCGACCGTGTGCGCGTCGATGCCGGTCACGCGCGCGGGCGAGCCGTCGTCGAAGTGCGGCCGATCGGCGCGGATCGCGCGCACCACGTCGATGCCGTGAGCCGGGTCGACGCGCACGATGGACGCCCAGCCGTCGCCGCGCTGCAGCGGGGCGTTCACCGACTCCACGTGCGGCAGCTTCGACACCTTCACCGCCCAGGACACCGCGTCGGCTTCCGAGCTCGCGACCAGCTCGACCCGCGGGCTGGCCGCATCCGGGAACTGGTCGGCCAGCGTGGTGAGGAAGCTCGACTGACTCGATGAGGCCGGGATCGCATCGATGCTGGTGTTGGCCAGGCGGAGGGTGAGCAGCGGGCTGCCGACCGCCAGCAGCAGGATCAGGCAGGCGAGCGTGACGATGGCCGGATGCTTCTGCACGCGACGCGTGAGCTTCGAGAAGAAGCCCTCCTCGGGCGCGATGTCGCCGAAGCGCTGGATCACGCGACCCACGCCCGGTAGATGCGTCAGCGCGCCGGGCTTCAGCAGCCGGTCGCCGGTGAGCGAGAGCAGAGCGGGGACGAGCGTCAGAGCCGTCAGGATCGCGATGGCGGTCACCGAGAGGGCGCCGACGCCGATCGCGCGCACGATCCGCGGCTGGAAGATCAGCAGGCCGGCCGAGGCGATCGCGAAGGTGGTCCCCGAGAACACGACGGTGCGGCCCGCGCGATCGGCCGTGTGCCGGATCGCGAGCAGGCGGATGCCGCGGCGGTCATCCGCGCTGAGATGCCACGATTCCCCCATCGCGGCCAGGGCGGCGCGGTACTCCTCGCGGAACCGGCTGACGATGAGCAATCCGTAGTCGATCGACAGCCCCAGGCCGACGGCGGTGATCACGTTGATCACGGTGGTGTCGATGTCGGTGAGGAAGGTGATGCCGAACAGCACGCCCAGCGAGCCCACGATCGACACGATGGCGCCGACCAGGGGGATGCCGGCCGCCAGGAATCCGCCGAAGACCAGCAGCATGACGATGAGGGCGATCGGCAGGGCGACGGCCTCGCCGCGCTCGAGGTCGCTGGCCGAGATCTTGAGAATCGAGTCCACGAGCAGCGAACTCCCGCCCACCAGCGCGGTGGAACCGGGGAACTCCTGCCGAAGCTGCGTCGCGGCCCGACGCAGCTCGGCGGTGACCCGGTCGACGGTCGCCGAGTCGGGACTGCCCGCGCCGACGCCCGACACCGTCGCCGTGAGCAGCACGCCTCGTCCGTCGGTCGAGAAGGCGGAGGCGATGGCCGCGGGGTGACCGCCGCCCGGCGTCCGCGGCAGCGCGAGCGGGTCGAGATAGGCGGTGTGGGGCAACCGGCCGAGCGTCGCCCCGAGTTGGTTGGCCCAGACCAGCAGCTTCGGATCGTCGAGGGCGACGCCGTGCACGAGCAGCGTCACCGATTGACTGGCGGCCGCGCCGCCGGCGAGCACGTCATCGGCACGGCTGGCCTCGGCTGTGACGCCCGGCGCGCCGTTCTTCAAACGCTCGAACAGCGTCTGGCCGCCCGCTCCCGCGAGGGCGGTCGCGACCGCGATCGCCACCAGCACGGCCCAGACGACGAGGGAGATCAGGGGATGCGCGCCGACGGCACCCCCGAGCCGGCCCAGCGGTCCCGCCCTCCCCGGCTCGCTCGCGCGCGACGAGTTCATGCGCCGCGACTCATACCTTCGACCGCCAATCCTCATCGTCGTCGGCCGCGGCCTCGGGGCCGTCCTCGTCGATCACCTGGATCGGCAGGGTGAGGGATGCCGTCGGCGGCGCGACGACGGTCACCTCGTCGCGCCGGTGGCGGAGCACGGTGTCCACGTAGCTGGTCAGGGCCTCGGCCAGCGGCACGTTGCGGCCCTCGTTCTGCGAGCGGTACCAGCGGTGCTCGAGAAGCTGGTGGAACACCTCGGCTGGCTCGAGCTTGCCGCGGAGCTCCTTGGGGATCGCACGGATGACCGGCTCGAACACGCGCACCACCCAGTCGTGCGCGACCTGTTCCTCGTCGAGATCCTTGCGGTCGCCGGTCGCCCGGTAGGCGTCCAGGTCGTTGAGCAGGCGGCGGGCCTGGTTCTCGCCCGCGTCGAGTCCGGTCAGACGCAGCAGGCGCCGCGAGTGGTGGCCGGCGTCGACCACCTTGGGCTGGATGCGCACCTGCGCGCCGTCGCCGTCCTTGTTGATGGACAGCTCCTCGATGTCGAACCCCAGTTCGTTGAGCCGCTCGACCCGTCGCCCGATGCGCCAGCGCTCCGACTCGGGGAACGACTCGGATGCGGTCAGTTCGGCCCACAGCGTGCGGTAGGCCGCCACGATGCCGTCGGCGACCTCGACCGGGTCGACGTCGTCATCCAGTCGGCCGCCCGCTTGCAGGTCGAGCAGTTCGCCCGCGATGTTGATGCGGCCGATGTCGAGGTCGTGCTCGCGCTGACCCTCGCTCAGGCCGGCTTCGTGCAGCTGGCCGGTCTCGGCATCCACCAGGTAGGCGGCGAAGGCGCCCGCGTCTCGACGGAAGAGCGTGTTCGAGAGCGACACGTCGCCCCAGAAGAACCCGACGACGTGCAACCGGGCCAGCAGCACGGCAAGCGCGTCGACCAGGCGGGTCGCCGTGTCGGGCCGGAGCGCCTGCGAATAGAGCGCGCGGTAGGGGAGCGAGAAGCGCAGGTGGCGGGTCACCAGCGCGGGCGCGAGGGGTTCACCGGATTCGGTGGCGCGGTCGGTGATCACCGCGACCGGCTCGACGCACGGGATGTCGAGGCGCTGGAGCGTGCGCAGCAGGTCGTACTCGCGACGAGCCAGCTCGACGGTCGTCTCCTTGATCGCCACCACGTAGCCGCCCAGGTGGACGAAGCGCACCAGGTGCCGCGAGATGCCCTTCGGCAGGGTGGCGATCGTCTCGTCCGGCCACAGCTCGAGAGGCAGGTTCCACGGCAGATCGAGCAGAGCAGGATCGGGCACCGCGGAGGTGATCGAGAGCGCGGAGGCCATGCTGGTGAGCCTAGCGAGATGCTACGAAGAAGCCGTCGTGCGGGCGACCTCCGCGATCGCCGCCCAGTCGAGTCTCTCGCCGCCGGGCCGAGCCAGCGTCTGCTCGAACACCGACCGCAGCGCGGGGCCCGTCGGAAGCGTGACCCCCACCTCGGCGGCGGCGGTCTCGGCGAGCCCGAGATCCTTGAGGCCGAGGTCGGCCGTGAACCCGGCGGGCTCGTACCGCCGGTGGGCGATGATGTCGCCGTAGACCGTGTACGAGACGCCGCCGAACAGGGTGCTGGTCAGCAGCTCGACGAACTGAGAGGCGTCGATTCCGTGGTTCTCGACGATCGCGATCGACTCGCCGAGCGCCTCCATGGCGTGGATGATGTTGAAGTTCACCGCGATCTTCACCAGGTTCGCCTGGGCCGGCTCGGTGCCGATCCGCCAGGTGCGCGCGCCGAGCACGTCGAGATACGGCTGGACGCGCTCGACGTTCTCGTCGGCTCCGCCCACCAAGATGTTCAGCTTGCCCTCCGCGGCGAGGTTCACGCGCCCGAGCACCGGCGCGGCCACGTAGCCGACTCCCGCTACGGCATGACGGTCGGCGAGGCGCTGGGCGAGAGCCGGGCTCACCGACGCCATGTTGACGTGCAGCGCGCCCGAGGCGCTGCCCAACGCGCTCTCGTCGAAGACCGCGTCCGCCGCCTCGTCGTTGGCCAGCATCGAGAAGACCAGGCCGCTGTCGAGGGCGTGCGCGGGCGAGTCGGCCGCCACCGCTCCGGCGTCGAGAAGGGGCTCGGTCGCGGCGGCGCTGCGGTTCCACACCCGCACGCAGTGGCCGGCGTCGACCAGACGACGCGCCATGGCGGACCCCATCGTGCCGAGGCCGACGAAGCCGATCTCGCTCATCAGGCCTTCCAGACCGTCTTCACGTTGCAGAACTCGCGGATGCCCTCGGCCGCCAGCTCGCGCCCGAAGCCGGAGTCCTTGATGCCCCCGAACGGCAGCTCGGGGTACGACACCGTCATGCCGTTGACAAAGACGGCCCCGGCATCCAACTCGCGGATGAACGCGGCTTCATCGTCGGGGTCGTTGGTCCACGCGGCCGAGCTGAGCCCGAAGGTGGTCTGGTTGGCGATGCGGATGGCCTCATCGCGGTCGGCGACTTTGTACAGCGAGGCCACCGGCCCGAAGGTCTCCTCCATCACGACACGCATGTCGTCGGTCAGGTCGGCCAGCACGGTCGGCTGGTAGAACCAGCCCGGGCCGTCGACTGCTGCTCCGCCGGCCAGCACCGTCGCACCCTTGGCGACAGCGTCGTCGACGAGCTCGGCCAGGTCGTGGCGGCCGGACTCGGTCGCGACAGGGCCGACATCGGTCTTCTCGTCGAAGGGGTCTCCGACCACCAACGCCTTGAACTTCTCGGCGAACTTCTGCGCGAAGGCGTCGTAGACGTCCGCATGCACCAGGAAGCGCTTGGCGGCGATGCAGCTCTGACCGTTGTTCTGCACGCGCGCCTTGACCGCGGTCGTCACGGCGGCCTCGAGGTCGGCGCTCGGCATGACGATGAACGGGTCGGAGCCGCCGAGCTCCATCACGCTGTGCTTGATCTGCTCGCCCGCGATCGCGGCGACGGAACGGCCGGCGGCCTCGGAGCCGGTGAGGGTCACCGCCTTCACCCGGCGGTCTTCGATCACGCCCTTGACCTCGCGCGATCCGATCAGCAGCGTGCGGAACGAGCCGGTCGGGAAGCCGCCGCGCTCGAAGATCGTGTCGAGGTAGAGAGCGGCCTGCGGCACGTTCGACGCGTGCTTGAGCACGCCGGTGTTCCCGGCCATCAGCGCGGGAGCCGCGAACCGGATGACCTGCCAGAACGCGTAGTTCCAGGGCATGACCGCGAGCACGACACCGAGCGGCTGGTACACGGCGTACGCGCGCGACGCGCCGACGCTCGAGGGGTCGGCGAGCGGCTCATCCGCGAGGAACTCCTGCGCGTGGTCGGCGTAGAACCGCAGGTTCTTGGCGCACTTGAGCACCTCGGCCTTGGCCTGCACCAGCGGCTTGCCCATCTCGAGGGTCAGGATGCGCGCCGTGTCGTCGGCCTCCTGTTCGATCAGCGCGGCCGTGGCGCGCATCCACGCGGCGCGCTGCGCGAAGTCGGTCTTCTTCAGCGCTTCGAATGCGGACTGCGCCTCGCCGATCTTGCGATCGATGGTCGCGGCGTCATCCGCCGGGAACTCCTGGACGGTCTCGCCGGTCGCGGGGTTGATGGTCGCGATGGCCATGGTGACTCCTTCTGGTGATGCGTGGATGGTGCGCGGCGCGTTCGTTCTGCGTGTCACGTCTCGAAGACGTCGGGGTGGCGTGCCAGCTCGAGCCTCGTGCGCCGGATGTGACCCGCCAGCACGCGCTCGGCCTCGTCGGCATCACGCCGACGAATCGCCGAGACGAGCAGTTGGTGTTCATGATGCACGCTCCGGTCGCCTTCGGACCGGAACACCCGGGTGAAGGCTCGACGGTAGTGCTGCGTGCGATTCCACAATCTCAGCACCATGTCGCCGAGCACGCTGGTCGGCGCCGCCTCGTAGCACGAGAGATGGAACTCGCGATCGAGACGCAGGAAGTCCTCGACGTCGCCAGAAGTCTCCATCGCGTCGGCCAGCTGCCCCAGGTGATCGATCTGCTCCCCGCTCATCAGCGGCACGTTGAGGCGGAGCAGCAGGGGTTCGATGCGTTCCCGGATCTGGTACATCTCCTCGCACTCCGCCAGGCTCAGGCTCGAGACCCAGGCCCCGGTGTTGGCGACCAGCGTGACGAGACCCTCGGCCTCGAGCATCCGGAGCGCCTCGCGCACGGGCAGGCGGCTCGCGCCGTGCCGGCCGGCCAGGTCCTCCTGACGGATCCGGGTGCCCGGCGCTTGCTCCCCGCGCAGGATGGAGTCGCGCAGCTCCGCCGCGATGCGCGCCCCGGCAGCACCGTGCGTGGGCAGTTCGAGAGTCATCGCGCCCATTCTGCCGCTCCGCGCATCGCCGCGTCGGTCGTCATGAGGCCGGCCGGGCGGGATGCCAGAGCAGAGGCGTGCCGGCGGCCGTCGCCTCCCGTTCGTACGCCTTGCCGTCCGGAAAGCTCACGAGCTCGAACTGCATGCCCCATGGACTGCGGAAGTAGACCCAGTGCTGCCCCTCTGCCGCGCCCTTGCTCGCCGTCGGATCGCCCATCGGCTCGATGCCATGCGCGCGCAGGTGCGCGAGCGCGGCCTCCATGTCGTCGACGTAGAACGCCAGATGGTGCCCGCCGATGTCACTGTTGCGCGGCTGCGGCCGTTGCGGGTCGTCGGCACCGCCTGGCTCGTACTGGAAGACCTCGAGGTTGGAGCCGTTGCCCAGACGGTAGAAGCGGATCTCGCGGATGACCGTGTGGGGATCGACGCCGATGTGCACCGCCATCCAGTCGTCGTCGGCCTGCTTGGCGCCGAGGGTGTAGATGTGCTGCGCGCCGAGCACGCCAACCAGGAAGGCCTCGGCTTCATCCAGATCGGGGACGGTGATACCGATGTGGTCGGTGCCCCGCAGGCCCGGGATGCCCTGTGCCATCTGCGACCTCCTCGTCGGTGATTGGATACATCATGCACCCGATATGCGCTCAATTCCAGCGCTGATTCGACATTTGGCTTGTGATTGGATTCAATCACGACTATAACGTCAGTATGCCGAAACGCCGTCGTTTGGACACTGGAACCGACTGGGTCGAGCTCTCGACGACCGCGCAGGACTGGAAGGATGCCGATCCCGCCCTCCTGGCCGGGATGCTCGGCCAGCTGCACCTCATCCGGGCGTTCGAGGAGTCGGTGCTCGAGCTGGCGGGCGAGGGCCTGGTTCACGGACCGGCGCACTCCAGCATCGGGCAGGAGGGCGGAGCGGTCGGCTCGATCATCGGGCTCAGCAGCGCCGACGGGGTCACCGGCTCGCACCGCGGCCACCACCAGTTCTTGGCGAAGGCCCTCGGCCACGTCACCGGGGGAGCGGTCGAACTGACCGCGCTGGTCCCGGATGCCGTCCAGCAGCTGCTCCAGCGCACCCTCGCCGAGATCCTCGGCCTGGCCCAGGGCTTCTCGGGCGGGCGCGGCGGATCCATGCACCTGCAGTGGCTCGAAGCCGGCGCCCTGGGCACCAACGCCATCGTGGGCGGCGGGGTGCCGTTCGCGGCCGGCAACGCATGGGCGCAGAAGCACAGCGGCACGCGCGACCTCACGATCAGCTACTACGGCGACGGGTCGAGTCAGATCGGCTCGGTGCTCGAGACGATGAACCTGGCGTCTGCCTGGAAGCTGCCGCTGCTGTTCTTCGTCGAGAACAACCTCTATGCGGTGTCCACTCATGTCGACGAGGTCACCGCCGACACGCGCCTCTCGGTGCGCGGTCAGGGGTTCAGCATCCCGGGCTGGAAGGTTGACGGCATGGACCCGCTCGCGGTCCACCTTGCCGTGGAGGAGGCCTCCGATCGCCTGCGCAGCGGAACCGGCTCGGCCATCGTCGAGGCCGAGGTCTACCGCTTCTTCCATCAGAACGGGCCGTACCCGGGCAGCGCCTTCGGGTATCGCACCAAGGAGGAGGAGGTCGAGTGGCGCGGCCGCGATCCGCTCGTGCGGGTCGCGAACGAGATGATCAAGCTCGGGCAGATCGACGCGGCAGCAGTCGAAGGCGTGCGCGCCCAGGCGCAGGCGGCGATGAGCGCGGCGGTCGCGGCCCTGGTCGAGACCGACCCCGATGACACCAGCAAGCGCCGCATCCGACCCGAGCTGTGGCCGGACCCCGGCTTCGTCGACGTCGGCATCCGCGGCGACGGCCACGAGCTCGACGGCCTGCCCCGCTTCGACACCCTGAACCGCAGCGGCGCGTGGCACGACATCAAGTTCGTGGATGCGGTCGCAGCCACCATGGACCGCCGCATGGAGCTCGACGACCGCATCGTCGTGCTCGGCGAAGACGTGCACCGCCTCAACGGCGGCACCAACGGCGCTACCAAGGGCCTCGCCAAGAAATACGGTGACCAGCGGGTGATCGGCACGCCGATCAGCGAGAACGCCTTCGCCGGCCTCGGCGGCGGGCTCGCGCTCGACGGCCGCTTCCGGCCCGTGGTCGAGTTCATGTATCCGGACTTCATGTGGGTGGCAGCCGACCAGGTCTTCAATCAGATCGGCAAGGCCCGTCACATGTTCGGCGGCGACAACGACATGCCCCTGGTGCTGCGCACCAAGGTGGCGATGGGCTCCGGCTACGGATCGCAGCACCTCATGGACCCGGCCGGCATCTTCGCCACCGCGCCGGGCTGGCGCATCGTGGCCCCGTCTACCGCGGCCGACTACGTGGGATTGATGAACGCGGCCCTCGCGCTGCAGGATCCGGTGCTCGTGATCGAGCATGTCGACCTCTACGCGCGCGCCGACCAGCTGCCCGACGTCGACCTCGACTACATCCTGCCGCCCGGCCAGGCGGCGGTGCGGCGCAGCGGTTCTGAGGTCACCGTCATCAGCTACCTGTCGATGGTCCACCACGCTCTCGAGGCGATCGAGCAGACCGGGATCGACGGGGAGCTCATCGACCTGCGCTGGCTCGACCGGGCGTCGATCGACTGGGACACCATCGGCGAGAGCATCAAGAAGACCAACGCGGTGCTTCTGGTCGAACAGGGCGCGCGCGGCACCTCCTACGGCGGCTGGCTGGCGGACGAACTGCAGCGGCGGTTCTTCGACTGGCTCGACCAGCCCATCCAGCGGGTCACCGGCGGCGAGGCCAGCCCCAGCATTTCGAAAGTGCTCGAGCGCGCGGCGATCGCACGCACCGAGGAGGTCGTCGCTGGGCTCGAACTCATCAGAGCCGGCATGGGAGCGGGCGCAGCGGCGAACGGCGGCGGGCGCTGATGGCCACCGTGATCCGGATGCCCGCGGTGCTCGCGAGCGCCACCGAGGCCGCGATCCAGGCCTGGTCGGTCACCGAGGGGCAGGCGGTCGAGGTCGGAGACCCGCTGGCCGACATCGAGACCGAGAAGGCCGTCGTCGAGTACGCGGCCGAGGTGGCCGGCACGGTGGGCAAGCTGATCGCGCAGCCGGGCGACAACCTCGCCGTGGGCGAGCCGATCGCCATCGTCTTGAGCGCGGGCGAGGGCGAGGATGCGATCGCCTCCGCCCTCGCGGCAGCCGGCGTCGTCGACGTGCCGCCCGCATCAGCTTCGCGGGAGCCTGACGCCCCCGCGACCGAAACTCCTCCGACGGAGAGCCAGGTGGCGGCTTCTCCGTCGGAGGAACCCTCCGGGCGCACCTTCGCCAGCCCCATCGTGCGCAGACTCGCCCGCGAGCGCGGGATGGACCTGAGCGCCCTGGTCGGAACCGGACCCGGCGGTCGCATCGTGCGGCGCGACCTCGAGGGCGCCCCCGCTGCGGCAGACGGACGACGCACCGCCAGCGCGACCCCATCCGGGACCCCCGAGCGCACGGCCGCGTCCGGTGCCGCGGCGTCCGGCATGGCGGGCACCGGTCACACCGATCTGCCCCTGACCGGGATGCGCCGCGCGATCGCCCGCCGGCTCACCGAGAGCAAGACGACGGTGCCGCACTTCTATCTGACCGCCCACGTGCGCGTCGATCGCCTGCTCGCGCTCCGCTCCGAGGTGAACGAGGCGGCCGCGCGCAAGGTCTCGGTGAATGACTTCGTCATCAAGGCGGTGGCCGGCGCCCTGCAGGACGTGCCGGCCGCGAACGCGATCTGGGGCGGCGACCATCTCCGCCGTTTCGACGGCGTCGATCTGGCCATCGCGGTGGCGGTCGATGGCGGCCTGCTCACCCCAGTGCTGCGGTCGGTGCACACGATAAGACTGACCGAGGTCGCCGCCCAGGTGAGCGAGCTGGCGGACCGCGCGCGAGCCGGAAAGATCCGTCAGGAGGAGCTCGAGGGCGGCAGTTTCTCCATCTCGAACCTCGGCATGTACGGGGTCGACGAGTTCTCGGCGATCCTCAACCCGCCGCAGGCTGGCATCCTCGCGGTCGGTGCCGCCAAGCAGCAGCCGGTGATCGTCGACGGAGAACTGGCGGTCGGCACCGTGATGACGGTCACCCTGTCGGCCGATCATCGCGTGATCGACGGGGCGGTCGCCGCCGAATGGATGGCAGCCTTCGTCCGTCGCGTCGAGAACCCGGTATCCGTCCTGCTCTGATCCGCTGCGGTGAAACGGGAACAGGGAGCGGACATCCCGGTGGATGCCCGCCCCCTGTCGAGAGCTCTGAATTCCTGCGCGCTAGGCGCTGACCTTCGCGGCCGCGATCGGCTTCGAGAGCCGCTCACCGGTCTCGGCGTCGAAGGCGTGAACGTGCTCGGCCACCGGGGTGATCGACACGGTCTCGCCCGCGTTCGGGTGCGAGCGGCCGTCGACGCGGGCCACGATGTCGACGCGGTTGCCGTCGACCGTGGTGTGGCCGTAGAGGTAGCCGTCGGCGCCGAGCTCCTCGACGACGTCGACCTCGACCTGCAGGCCATCGCCCGACTTGGCGATCTTGACGTCCTCGGGGCGCACGCCGATGGTGACGCGGCTGCCGTTCGCCTTGAGCAGGATGTCGCGCTCGACCTTGGCGACCGCGGTGCCGAACTTGATGCCGCCATCGACGACGTCGGCGGGGAACAGGTTCATGGCCGGGCTGCCGATGAAGCCGGCGACGAACACGTTCGTCGGGGCCTCGTACAGGTCGCGCGGGGTGCCCACCTGCTGCAGCACGCCATCCTTGAGCACCGCGATGCGGTCGCCCATGGTGAGCGCCTCGGTCTGGTCGTGGGTCACGTAGACGGTCGTGACGCCGAGGCGGCGCTGCAGCGACGCGATCTGGGTGCGGGTCTGCACGCGGAGCTTGGCGTCGAGGTTCGACAGCGGCTCGTCCATGAGGAACACCTGGGGCTGACGCACGATCGCGCGGCCCATGGCGACGCGCTGGCGCTGGCCACCGGAGAGGGCCTTGGGCTTGCGGCCGAGGTACGGCTCCAGGTCGAGCAGCTTCGCCGCCTCGAGCACGCGCTGGGCGCGCTGCTCCTTGTTGACGCCGGCGATCTTGAGCGCGAAGCCCATGTTCTCGGCGACCGTCATGTGCGGGTACAGCGCGTAGTTCTGGAAGACCATCGCGATGTCGCGATCCTTCGGCGGCACGTCGGTGACGTCGCGGTCACCGATCAGGATGCGGCCCTCGTTGACCTCTTCGAGGCCGGCGAGCATGCGCAGGGTCGTCGACTTGCCGCAGCCCGAGGGGCCGACCAGCACGAGGAACTCGCCGTCGGCGACCTGGAGATCGATCTGGTCGACGGCGGGACGGGAGGATCCGGGATAGATCCGAGTTGCTTTATCAAACGTGACAGATGCCATGGCGGTACTGAACTCCTTCACCGGCAGGTACGTGCCGGACGATCCGTAGTGAATGGAAGTGACCGGTGATGTCGAGACACCCTCGGCCACGGGCCAGTATGCCACCCTCGACAAGGGGGCCGCATCTTCGAGAGGATGGCTCGGATCGCCTGCCCGTTCAGGCGGCATCCGGGGCCCTCCCAGCCTGGGTGCCTAGCATTTCCCGCGGTGCTCGATTCGCCCTCGCCCCGAGCGAGGAGTAGTTTTGCGCCGTTTGACCCACCCGAGAACGAGGATTCATGACAGACGGCCCCTTCGGACTGCCTCCGGGGACCGCGCCGCAAGGTCCGACGCCTGGTAGGAGCGAGGTGCGCGAGAGTGCGCGAGAGCGCGCCCGTGAGATCCGCGAGCTGCACAAGAAGCAGGATCGCAACCGGCGCCGCATCGTGACGCTCTCGATCGTCGGGGGTGTGCTGGTCGTCGTCGTCGTGGTCGCGCTGGTCATCCTGAACTTCGCGCAGCCGGGTGGTCGCGGTCCGCTCAACATGCTCAGCGACGGGATCAAGATCGGCACCGGCTACAAGGCCGTTCGGACCCCGGGCATCCCGGTGAACTCGAAGCCGGTGCCCTCGGCCACCAACGACCCTGCGGTCATCGACATCAAGCTGTACATCGACTACCTCTGCCCGAACTGCGCCACCTTCGAGAAGAAGAACGGCGACCAGCTGCGAGCCTGGGTCACCTCGGGGGCGGCGACCATCGAGATCCATCCGATCGCGGTGCTGACCACCAAGTCGGCCGGCACGCAGTATTCGCTGCGCGCGGCCAACGCGGCCGCCTGTGTCGCCGAGTTCTCGCCCGATCACTTCTTCGACTTCAACGATGCCCTGTTCGTCGATCAGCCCAAGGAAGGCACGACCGGGCTCACCGATCAGCAGCTCATCGATCGGGCCGGCAAGGCCGGGGTGACCGAGTTGCCACAGGTGACGAAGTGCGTCGAGGATCACCGTTTCCGCGGCTGGGTGCAGGCTGCGACGACGCGGGCGCTCAACGGTCCGATCCCCGGCGCCAACGTCAACACCATCGCGGGAACGCCCACCATCATCGTCAACGGCACCCAGTTCAAGTACACGACGGCGTTCGACCCGAACGAGTTCGCCCAGTTCGTGCTGCAGGTCGCCGGCGACGCCTTCACGAAGAACCCGAGCCCCTCGCCGACCCCGTCGCCCACGCCGACTCCCAGCGCCTCGCCGACGGCGGGCTAGTCAGCGTTCGTCCGGCCGCTCGTCGATCGCCGCTTGGAGGGCCTCCAGCGCGGGGCGGCTGAAGGCGATCAAAGTGATCCGCCGGAGCGCGGTGGCGGGATGCTGGGCGATCCAGTCCCGGATCGTGGCGACGGCCACCCGCGCGGCGGCCCGGACCGGATAGCCGTAGACGCCGGTCGAGATCGCGGGGAACGCGATCGAGTCGTACCCCGACGCGAGGTCGAGGCTGGTGCGGTAACAGCTCGCGAGCAGTTCCGCCGCGCGCTCGGGCCGGTATCGCGCGTAGATCGGGCCGACCGTGTGGACGATCTTCTTGGCCGTCGTGATGCCGAACGCATTCGTCATCTTCGACTCGCCCGTCTTCGCGCCGTGCAATCGGCGGCAGGCCTCCAGCAGTTCCGGGCCGGCCGCCCGATGGATCGCTCCATCGACCCCGCCGCCGCCGAGCAGCGACTCGTTGGCGGCGTTCACGATCACCTCGCTGGGGTAGCGGGTGATGTCGCCCTCCGCGGCCAGCAGGACGACGTCGCGGTTCTCGGTCATGGCGCGATGCTAGTCACCTCGAGCGATGGCGGTGCCGCACCGGCCGGCGGGAAGGGGTCGCTTAAACACTCGCCGGGGCGGCGGCCGCGGGGACCATCGGCGAGGGGATGATGCAGAGCGGAACCGCCGAATCCCGCAGGAGCTCGCGCGCCGTCGAGCCGAGGATGGCGCGCACGATCGGTCCTTCTCGATGGGATCCGATCACGACGAGATCCGCCTCCGCGCCGCGGTCGCGGAGCGCGGCTGCCGGAGTGCACTCCTCGAGGTAGCCGCCCAGTCGCACCGAGGGATGCTCGGCCTGCAGGCGGTCCAGGGCCGCGTCGAGGTGCGCGCGGTGGGATTCGCGGAGCTCTTCTTCGGTGTCGACCAGCCAGACCAGAGGGTCGTATGCCGGCAGCGGCGCCGTCCAGGCGTGCACCACCTCGAGACGCTTTCCGCCTCGCGCGGCTTCCTGCGCTGCGAAGTCCAGGGGCGCCGCAGTGGTTGTCTCATCGAGTCCCACCACGACGGTGCCTGTGCTACTCGGCGTCCATCCCTCGGGCACGATGACCGTTGCGCAGTTCTCCTGGCGGGCCAGGCGGAGCGAGCGCACGCCGAAGCGCTCCTGGAGCTTCGAGCGTTGATGTGACCCGATCACGAGCAGGTCGGCGTGCTCCGCCGCGGCGGCGAGCGCCTCGTCGGGGTCGTCCTCCGACGCGACCACGTGCACGACCGTCCGCGGTGACGCGTCGCCGATCTGCGATCGCACGCCGCGCAACGTCGTGGTGACCTCGCTGAAGGGGGCGCCCGTCCAGTCGTAGGCGCCGACCAGCGTCACCTCTGTGCGGTGGCTGCGGGCTCGCTCGATCACCCACTCGACGGCCTTCATACTGGCGGCGTCGCTGACGCCGATGACGATCTTCTCCACGGCCTGTTTCACGGCGATCCTCTCCTCGCGAACATGGTGATCGGCCGAGCGCGCCGGCGGCAGGGTCGTAGGTCCCGGCGAATCCGAGAGTGCGAACTCGAGGGACTTTGGGCCCTGCTGACGAGGCGGTCTCGCGGTGATGCTCGATGCCATGGATGCGACGACGACGCTCGACCCGGCGGAATGCTGGCGATTGCTGCACGCCCACACGCTCGGTCGCCTCGCGACCGCGACCGACGACGGTCCGCGGATCTGGCCGATCAACTACCGAGTGCGGGAGCAGTCGTTGATCTTCCGCACCGCTCCGGGGACGAAGGCCTCGGACATCGGCCATGACGGTCGGGTGGCGTTCGAGATCGACGGCCTCGAGGCCGGGCTGCATTGGAGCGTCGTCGTGCTGGGAACGGCCCACGTGATCGAGCAGGATGACCCGGGGCCGCGCACCGAGCGCGACGAACTCATGCCGGTCGCCCCGGGGCGCAAGCCCGTGCTGTTCCGGATCACGCCCGACGCGGTGTCCGGCGTGCGCTTCGTGTCCGCGCTCGAACCGAGTCCGCTGTGGAACGATCGCCCGCCGGCCTGGCGCGCCCCGTCGTGAGCGAGGCGCCGGCACCCGTGGCGCGCGACAAGGTGCTGCTGGCTTCCGACGGCGGGGTGGCATCCGCTGCCGCCCTGCGCTGGGTGCTCGACTACGTCGGCCTTCGGCCGGCCGAGGTCGAGATCGTCGATGTGGTCGACCTCGTGACGAAGGCGGATGTCGATGCGACCCGGCGTCGCCGGAGCGTCGAGGGCATGGCCGGTCTGCTCCGTCTCTTCGTCCCGGGGCTTCGGGTGGCCATTGCGCGCCCCGACGACGCGGACTCCGCATTCGAGGGATCGCCCGGCGCGTTGGTCGTGATCGGGGTTCAGCGCGGGGATCGCGTCCGCTCCCGGCTCGTGGAACGCGCGCTGGAGCGTGCCGCTGGGCCGGTGGTGATCGTGCCCTCGGAGTGGATCAGCCGGCGCGGTCCGGTCATCGTGGGGATCGGTGCGGAGGATGCTCCGAGCCGCGCCCTGGCCTTCGCCGAGAAGGAGGCGGCGGCTCTGCGCACGGGGCTTCGGCTCATCCACGCCTGGGAGACGACCGGGCCGGGCGAGATCCCGCCGGAGTGGGACTTCGGCACCGACTCCATCCCGGAACGACAGCGGCGCGCTCTGGCGCAGTTCGCCCGGCGGGAGGAGCGGTCGCATCCGGACCTGCCCATCACGGCCGAGGCCGTGCAGGGGCGGCTGGTGAAGAAGCTCGCGGCGGCAGCACGCACGGCGTCCCTGCTGGTGGTGGGACAGTCGCACCGACCTGCCCTCGCGCGAGCCCTGTTCGGATCCCCGGAGAGGGGCCTGCTCGACCAGCTCCCCTGTCCGGTCGCGATCGTCCCCTGACGGGAGTCGCCGTGACCATGGAGCACTGGCTGGTCGCGCTCGACCCCGAGGACGGCGACGCGGCCCTGGACTGGGCCGCCCGTCATGCCCCTGGCCGCGCCGGTCTGGAGGTGATCGTGTCCGAGCTCGAGGTGCCGGACCCCCGCGCCATGGTGCTGCGGGCCGCCGACCGACTGGACGGCGAATGCGCCGATGTTCCGCGAGCCGTGCACGTCGTGCCGCAGTTCCTGCCGCAGGAGCTCACGCGCGCCGCATCGGTCGACCTCGTCATCATGGGATCCGCGGGAGGACCGCTGAGCCCGCAGGCGACGGAACGGGTGCTGGCGTTGCTCCGAGTCTGCCGATCGCCCGTGGTCGTCGTGCCTCGCCAGCTGGCCGGGGATCCACGCTCTCCGCGCGACGTCCTGTGGTCGGCGCCGCGGCGGCGCGCCCCCCGCGCCGTCGTCGACGCCGTGCGGTCGGGGCGTGAGACGGTGCGCGTCGTGCGTTCGGCGCACCCGCCCCAGCCCTGATCCGGGGGTGTTCGATCAGTACTCGAACACCAGCCGCGCGAGCACCTCGCCCGAGAGCACCTCGGCGATCGCCTCGTTGACCTGGTCGAGCTTGCGTCCCTCGGCGATGATGCGCGTGCGCCCCATCGCGTGCAGTTCGAACACCTCGGCGAGGTCCTGGCGGGTTCCGACGATCGAGCCGATGATCGAGATGCCCTTGAGCACGGTCTCGAAGATCGAGACCGACATCTGCTGGTCGGCGGGCAGCGCGACGCAGATCAAGCGTCCGCCGCGGTTCAACGAGGCGAATGCCTGCTCGAACACGCGTGGATTCGCGGCGAGCACCACGGCGACGTCCGCTCCGCCGAGGGCCTGGATGGCGGCGACCGGGTCGGTGGTCGCGGCGTTGACGACGTGCTCGGCGCCCAGCTCCGTGGCCAGGTCGAGCTTGGCATCCTCGATGTCGACCGCGATGACCGAGCCGCCCACGATCCGGCCGTACTGGACGGCGAGATGGCCGAGGCCGCCGATCCCGAAGACGGCGACCTTCTCGGTCGGGACGATCCCGGCGACCTTGATCGCCTTGTAGGTGGTGACGCCGGCGCAGGTCAGCGGGGCGGCATCCATCGAGGTGACGCCGTCGGGCACGGGCACCACGTACTTGGCGCTCGCGACCGCGTATTCGGCGAAGGCGCCGTCGACCGAATAGCCGCTGTTGTGCTGCTTCTCGCACAGCGTCTCGCGTCCGTCGATGCAGAAGCGGCACTCGCCGCAGGCGTAGCCGAGCCACGGGATCGCGACGCGCTCGCCCAGGTGCCGGTCGGTGACCGCATCGCCCATCATCTCGATGATGCCGACGCCCTCGTGCCCGGGGACGAAGGGCAGGGTCGGCTTGACGGGCCAATCGCCGTGCGCGGCGTGGATGTCGGTGTGGCACAGGCCGCTGGTCTCGAGGCGGATGAGCACCTGGTCGGGGCCGGGCTCGGGAACGGCCCGGTCGACGATCTTGAGCGGCTTGGTGAAGTCGGTGACGACGGCGGCTTTCATGACGTTCCTCTCCTGGACCGCGCGAGGTGGCCGGCGCGGGGGCGGCGATCCGAGTGTCGCGCGGCGGTCGGCGAGGGGTCAGGGTCGAAGGTCCTTCCGTGGTCCCGCGGCCGGCGGGACCTCCGGCCCCCCGATTCGGAGCCGGATCCGCGTAGCGTTCAGGTGTGGCGACCTCGATCTACGTGACCTCCGCCGAGGGGCGGTCCGGCAAGTCGACCGTTGCCGTGGGGGTGATGGAGGCGCTGAAGGGGACGGTCGAGCGGGTCGGAGTGTTCCGTCCGGTGGCGCGCACGCAGCAGGAGGGCGACTACGTGCTCGACATGCTGCTCGAGCGCTCGACGGCCGGCCTGACCGCCGAGGAGTGCACCGGCAGCGACTACGCGGAGGTCAACACCGACCGCGACACCGCGTTCGCTCGGATCGTCGATCGCTACTCGGTCGTCGAGCGGGCGTGCGACGCCGTGCTCATCCTGGGCTCCGACTACACGGACGTGGGCAGCCCGACCGAGTTCGCCACCAACGCGCGCATCGCCGCCGACCTGGCGGCCCCCGTGATGCTGGTGCTCAACGGACGCGCGCCCGACGACACGACGGCACGCACTCCGCAGGAGGTCGTGGCGGTCGCGAGGGTCGCGATCGCCGAGCTGCACGCGGAGCACGCGGATGCCGTCGCCGTCGTGGTCAATCGCGCGGATCCCGCCGCAGCCGCCGACATCGCCGCCGCGGTCCGGGCGGAGTTCGGGCTTCCCGCGTGGGCGATCCCCGAGGATGCCGAACTCACCGCCCCGCTGCTGCGCTCGGTGCTCGACGCGGTGGACGGCGAACTCCTGTTCGGCGACGAGGCCCTGCTGGATCGACCGGTGCGCGGCACCGTCGTCGCGGCGATGACGATGGAGAACGTGCTGCCCCGACTCATCGAGGGCAGCGTGGTCGTGGTGCCCGGCGATCGCAGTGACGTGCTGGTGGGCACGGTCGTCGCGCACCTGTCTCAGACCTTCCCCGGGCTGGCGGGCATCGTGCTCAACGGGGGCTTCGCCCTGGCGCCGGCGATCTCGCGACTGCTGGAGGGGCTGGGTGCGACGCTGCCGATCGCGCGCTGCGAGTACGGCACCTACGAGACCGCTGTGCGCATCCTCAACACGCGAAGCCGGCTCGCGGCCGACTCCCCGCAGAAGTACGCGACGGCGCTCGGCCTGTTCGAGCGGAGCGTCGACGCCGCGGAGCTGACGGCCGTGCTGCAGCTGCGACCCTCGTCGGTCATGACTCCCGTGCGCTTCGAGCACGCGCTGGTCGAGCGCGCCCGCAGCCGGGCCATGCGGATCGTCCTGCCGGAGGGGGACGACGATCGGATCCTGCACGCGGCGGGCATCGTGCTGCAACGCGGCATCGCCGAGCTCACCATCCTGGGCGAGGAGTCGGTGGTGCGCGGTCGCGCGGGTGAGCTGGGGCTCGACCTCAGTGCCGCGCGCGTGATCTCGCCGCGCGATCCGGAATTGCACGAGCGCTTCACCGCGGAGTACTTCGAGCTGCGCAAGGCGAAGGGCGTCACGCACGAGGTGGCGGCCGAGCGCGTGGCCGATGTGGCGTACTTCGGCACGATGCTGGTGCACGACGGCCTGGCAGACGGGATGGTGTCGGGCGCGGTGCACACGACCGCTCACACCATCCGGCCGGCCTTCGAGATCGTCAAGACCTCGCCAGGAGTCTCGGTGGTGTCGAGCGTGTTCCTGATGGCGCTCGCCGACCGGGTGCTGGTGTACGGCGACTGTGCCGTCATCCCCGAGCCGACCAGCGAGCAGCTCGCCGACATCGCGATCAGCTCTTCGGCGACCGCCCGCCTGTTCGGCATCGAGCCGCGGGTCGCCATGCTGAGCTACTCGACGGGGACGTCGGGCAGCGGCTCGGACGTCGACAAGGTGCGCCGCGCCACCGAGCTGGTGCAGCAGCGCGCACCCGAGCTGCCGGTGGCCGGGCCGATCCAGTACGACGCGGCCGCGGATCCCGAGGTGGGCGCCTCGAAGCTGCCGGGTTCACCGGTGGCCGGTCACGCCACCGTCTTCGTGTTCCCCGACCTGAACACCGGCAACAACACCTACAAGGCCGTGCAGCGCAGCGCGGGGGCCGTGGCGATCGGCCCGGTGCTGCAGGGTCTCGCTCGTCCGATCAACGACCTCTCGCGCGGAGCCCTGGTGCGCGACATCGTGAACACCATCGCGATCACCGCCATCCAGGCGCAGGAGGTGCGATGAGCGGCATCCGCTCGGTGTTCGTGCTGAACACCGGCTCGTCGTCGGTCAAGTTCCGGGTCGTGAACCCCGAGTCAGGGGAGGTCGGCGCGGAGGGGATCGTCGAGCGGATCGGTGAGCCCGGCTCCGACACCCCGGATCACCGCGCGGCGATCGACCGCATCCTCGCCGGCCTGGACCGCGGCTCGATCGATGCGGTCGGCCACCGGATCGTGCACGGCGGCGACCGTTTCGTGCAGGCGACGCTCATCGACGACGAGGTGGAGCGCGGCATCGAGCAGCTCTCCGCCCTCGCGCCCCTGCACAACCCGCCGGGCCTGCTGGGCATCCGCGCGGCGCGAGCTGCGCTGCCCGAGCTGCCGCAGGTCGCCGTGTTCGACACCGCCTTTCACGCCCGCATGCCCGACGCCGCCCGCCGGTACGCGATCGACGCGGCTCTCGCGGCCGAGCACGGGATCCGCCGCTACGGATTCCACGGCACCTCGTATCAGTACGTCAGCGCTCGTGCCGCCGAGCAGCTGGCGCGCCCGCTCGAGGAGCTCCGCCTGATCGTGCTGCACCTGGGCAACGGAGCGTCCGCCGCCGCCATCGCAGGCGGTCGTTCCGTCGACACCTCGATGGGGATGACGCCGCTCGAGGGCCTCGTGATGGGAACCCGCTCCGGCGACATCGATCCCGCGGTTCCGCTCTATCTGCAGCGCACAGCAGGCATGACCGCGGATCAGGTCGACGAGCTGCTGAACCGCCGAAGCGGCCTCCTCGGCCTCTCCGGCCGGCGCGACATGCGCGAGGTCGTCGCGGCCGCCGGTGACGGCGACGCCGACGCGCAGCTCGCCTTCGACGTCTGCGTGCACCGGCTGCGTCACTACATCGGCGCCTACCTGGCGATCCTGGGCGGCGCGGATGCCGTGGTGTTCACGGCCGGCGTCGGCGAGAACAGCGCCCCCGTGCGAGCGGCCGCCCTCGACGGCCTGAGCGCGCTGGGACTGCAACTGGACGCGGCATCCAACGCGGCCCCCAGCCGGAAGGCGCGTCGGATCTCGCCGCCCGGTGCGCCGATCGAGGTGCTCGTGATCCCCACCGACGAGGAGCTCCAGATCGCCCGCGAGACCGCCGACGTGCTGGCTCCGGGGGACCTTCGGCCTTGACCGTCCGCCGAGCCCCAGGTTGGCTGAAGGGATGACGGCGATCACCCCCGAGCAACTCGACCGGATCGACGCGTGGTGGCGCGCAGCCAACTACCTGAGCATCGGGCAGATCTACCTGCTCGACAATCCGCTGCTGCGGCAGCCGCTGCGCCCCGAGCACATCAAGCCGCGGCTGCTCGGTCACTGGGGCACCACGCCGGGGCTCAACTTCGTCTACGCGCACCTGAATCGCGCGATCCAGGAGCGCGATCTCAACACCATCTACGTCACCGGCCCCGGTCACGGCGGCCCCGGGATGGTCGCGAACGCCTTCCTCGACGGCACCTATTCCGAGCTCTACTCGGAGGTCGACGCGTCGGAGGCCGGGATCAAGGCGATGTTCCGCCGGTTCTCGTTCCCCGGCGGCATCCCCAGTCACGCCTCGCCCGACACCCCGGGATCGATCCACGAGGGCGGCGAGCTCGGGTACTCGCTGAGCCACGCCTACGGCGCGGCCTTCGACAACCCCGGCCTCCTGGTGGCGTGCGTGATCGGCGACGGCGAGGCCGAGACCGGACCCCTGGCGACCAGCTGGCACTCCAACAAGTTCCTCAACCCGGAACAGGACGGCGCAGTGCTGCCGATCCTGCACCTGAACGGCTACAAGATCGCCAACCCCTCGGTGCTGGCGCGCATCCCGGAGGACGAACTGCTGGATCTCATGCGCGGCTACGGGCACGAGCCGTTCCTGGTCTCCGGCGGGTTCGATGGCGAGGACCCTCGCCGGGTGCACGAGCGATTCGCCGAGGTGCTCGATACGGCCCTCGACCGGATCGCCGAGATCAAGACACTCGCGGCCGCCGGCTCGCTGCACGAGCGACCGCGCTGGCCGATGATCATCCTGCGCACGCCGAAGGGCTGGACCTGCCCGAAAGAGATCGACGGCGTCGAGATCGAGGGCACCTTCCGCGCCCACCAAGTGCCCATGGCGAAGGTGACCGACACGCCCGAGCATCTGAGCATCCTCGAAGAGTGGATGCGGTCGTACCGGCCCCAGGAGCTCTTCGACGACGCCGGCGCCCCGGTCGCCCAGGTCACCGCGCTCGCTCCGGCGGGAGATCGGCGCATGAGCGCCAACCCGGTCGCCAACGGCGGGCTGCTGCGTCAGCCGCTGCGCCTGCCGGACTACCGCGACTACGCGGTGGAGGTGACGGCACCGGGAGCCGTCGACGTGGAGTCCACGGCGGTGCTCGGCCGCTGGCTGGCGGACGTCATCCGGATGAATCCGTCCAACTTCCGCATCTTCGGGCCCGACGAGACGGCGTCCAACCGGCTCGCACCCGCCGTCTACGAGGCCACCGACAAGCAGTGGAACGCCATCTTCCACGACAACGACGTCAACCTGGCGCGGGCGGGCCGGGTGATGGAGATGCTGAGCGAGCACCAGTGCCAGGGCTGGCTCGAGGGCTACCTGCTCACCGGCCGGCACGGTCTGTTCAACTGCTACGAGGCCTTCGTGCACATCGTCGACTCGATGTTCAACCAGCACGCCAAGTGGCTGGAATCGTCGAAGCGCATCCCGTGGCGCCGGCCCGTCTCGAGCTTCAACTACCTGCTGTCGAGCCACGTCTGGCGACAGGACCACAACGGCTTCAGCCACCAGGACCCCGGCTTCATCGATGTCGCGGTCAACAAGAGCGCCGAGATCGTCCGGGTGTACCTGCCGTTCGACGCGAACACCTTGCTGTCGACCTACGACCACTGCCTGCGTTCGGTCGACTACGTGAACGTGGTGGTCGCGGGCAAACAGCCGGCCCCGCAATGGCTGACGATGGACGAAGCGATCGATCACTGCGCGCGGGGCATCGGCATCCTGGAGTGGGCGGGCACCGAGGTCGCCGGACGGGAGCCGGACGTCGTGCTGGCCGCCGCCGGCGACGTGCCGACCCTGGAGGTGCTGGCCGCGGCGTCGATCCTGCGGGAGCGGATCCCCGAGCTCGCGGTGCGCGTCGTCAACGTGGTCGACCTGATGCGCCTGCAGACGGAGGGCGAGCATCCGCACGGGCTGCCGGATCGGGAGTTCGACGCCATCTTCACCACCGACCGGCCGGTGATCTTCGCGTACCACGGCTATCCGTGGATGATCCACCGGCTCACCTACCGGCGGCACGGGCACGAGAACATCCACGCGCGCGGTTTCATCGAGCGGGGCACCACCACGACGCCGTTCGACATGGTCATGCTCAACGATCTCGATCGCTACCGGCTGGCCATCGACGCCATCGACCGGGTGCCGGGGCTCGCCGAACGGTACGCCTCGGTGCGGCAGGATCTCGAAGACGCCCGGCTGCGAGCCCGCGCGTACACGCGCGAGTTCGGCGACGACATCCCCGAGGTGCGCGACTGGCGATGGAGCGGCAGGGACAAGCGGGGTGACCCGCGGTGACCGGCGCGAGCGGCCAGGTCGAACTCCTGGATGTCGCCGACTGCCAGCGGCTGCTGCGCGGCGACAATCTCGGACGTCTCGCTCTGATCGCGGATGACCGGGTCGATGTCTTCCCGCTCAACTACCTCGTCTTCGACGACGACATCTACTTCCGAACGGCTCCCGGTTCCAAGCTCGACGCGCTCGGTGAGAGCGCCGAGGTCGCCTTCGAGGTCGACGGCCGCCGTCGCCGGCGGGTGTGGAGCGTCGTGGTCCACGGCGTCGCGCGACCGATCGACGACGCGGAGCTCGTCCAGAGCGCTCGCGTGTCACGGCTGGCCACCGACCTGCCGGGGACGAAATCCCACTACGTGCGCATCGAGGCGTCGGAGGTCACCGGTCGCGCCTTCCGTGGCGTGCGGCGCCCGTGGAGCGCCGGGCAGCTCGTGCTCACCGGGGTCATCGTCGCACTGGCGCTCGCGGTGCTCGGGATCGTCAGCCAGATCCTGCACCTGGGCTGACGGCCGGCGCCGGTGGCGGGCGCCGGTCGCACGCCGCAGCCGGCGTCTCAGGGCCCGAAGAGTTCGCGGCCGCGCTTCTCGAGCAGCTCGGTGGCGTCGCCATAGTTCCTGGGGATCGGATCGCCCGGCTGGCCGTACTTCGCCAGGAGCATGCTCAGCAGCGCGACCGCGGGTTCGGTCAGCTGGTGCTGCGCGCTCGTCCCGGTGGGCGCCGAGCTCTCCGGATTCGCGGGAACGTACTGCGTGCTGGTTCGAGGCCAGGTGGCGGGATCACGAGCGGTCGTGAGCGACACCGCGTTGTTCAACGACCGCGCCGTCCGATCCCGCTCGGTCAGGGACGGAAGGCCGTACCGCTCGCACAGCGTCTTGATGACGGCCCCATGGTGCATCCCGTCGTTGATCACCGCGCCGGCGGGCGTGTACGCCGAGATCGCCAGGGCCGGCACCCGCACGCCGAGCCGGTCGAAGGCGAAGTCGAGCTCGCCGGGTCCTGCATTGCTCGGCGGCGCGGCCGTGGGCGGTGGGACGTGGTCGAAGGTGCCACCGGCCTCGTCGAAGGTGACCAGGAGCATGGTGTTCAGAGCATGGGACCCATGCGCCGCGGCGCTCTCCTTGATCGAGGAGTACACCTCGTGAAGAAGCAGTTCACCGGCCCTGACGTCGGAGATGCCGCCGCCCACGACCGTCTTGCCATCGACGACCTGTTGGGTGAGTTTGCCGATCGGCGGGTGCATGTCGTTGTAGTTGTAGATCTGGCGCGGCTCGATGAAGCTGTACACCGGCAGACGCCCGCTGGCCGCATCCTCGTGGAACTGCGCCATCGTGCGGAAGTTCGTCTTCCAGTAGCGCTGCAGCTGCGGCGCGTGGATCAGCCCGGTCACCGAGATCAGTTGCGATTCGTCGAAGTAGACGGCCCACGACAGCCCTGCCGCCTCGAGTCGATTGAAGATGGTCGGCGCGTTGTTCAGCGCGGGGTCGACCCATTTGGCAAAGCCCTGCCGCCCCTTGTTGATCACGAATCCGCTCGACGTGGATGCGTGGAAGAACGACCGGTTGGCGAACGTCTGCGAGGGCACCGCCGCGTGCCAGTGGTCGTAGACCGCGAACTCGCGAGCCAGCGTCGAGAGCACGGGGAGCATGGCGGGCGTGTACGCCCCCATGATTCGCGAGAGCTGATCCGGGGGCAGCTCGGTTCCGTTCGCGGCGCGGTAGTTGTTGGCGTAGTCGATGACGAACCCGCTCATGTCCGGCTTCTGGCCGGGACGCGGAGCGTTGTACGGCGGCTTCATCGAGGGACCGAGTGCATCGGCATTCCCGGCCGGATCCACGTTCCCGAACAGTTGGGTGTTGACGTGCGGGTACTCCTCGCCGGCGTTCGGACTCGGCTGCGAGTAGATCTCGTCGGTGGTGCCCGTATAGGGATGCGCCGGCACCAGCGTCCCGTCAGCCGACCGATTCGCCGTGCTCGGGCTCAGTCCCGCGAATCGCTGTCCGGCCGGGAGCGGACTGCCATGCGGTCCGTACAGGTACCCGAAGATGTTGTCGAACGAGCGGTTCTCGAACATGAGGACGACGAGGTGATCGAACCCCGGTCCTTCCGGCCGCTCGCGATGGGGGCCGCCCGCCTGCTCGATCAGAGCACGAGCCCCGAGCGCCCCGCCCGCGCCGACCGCGAGACCGGCGGCACCCCAGATCCCCCTGGCCAGGATCTCGCGACGGCTCACCTGCCGTCCGCGCGCGCCGTGGTCGACCATCGCTCAGCCCCCGTATCCGCTGATGGCGCGGCGCAGGTGCCGGATGCGCGGATGGGGCGGGGTGCGCCGTCCTTCGGCGCGGAAGAACAGCCACTTGGCGACATCCGCGATCACCAGGTAGGCGACGACCACCCCGACGATCGCCAGGATGAGCGGCAGGGTCGGTGGCTGGAATCCGAGCACCGGCCCGAGCGGGGTGAACGGCAGCGTCGCCGCCACCGCCACGACCGCCGCGAGACTGACCAGCAACGGCGCACTGGGGCGACTGCGCACGAAGGGCACGCGCCGGGTCCTGATCACCAGCACGACCAGCGCCTGCGAGGCGAGCGACTCCACGAACCACCCGGTGCGGAACTGGGTGGCGTCGGCATGGAATACCCCGAGCAGAACGGCGAAGGTGATCAGGTCGAACAGCGAGCTGAGCGGCCCGAACACCAGCATGAACCGGCCGATCGAGCCGATGTCCCACCGCGACGGTGCCCGCACGGCACTGGCGTCGACCCGGTCGGACGAGATCGCCAGCTGGCTGCCGTCGTAGAGCAGGTTGCCCAGCAGGATCTGCCCCGGCAGCATCGGCAGAAATGGCAGGAACGCCGAGGCGACCGCCGCGCTGATCATGTTGCCGAAGTTGCCCGACGCCGCCATGAAGACGTACTTGAGGGTGTTCGCGAAGATGCGCCGGCCTTCACCCACCCCGATCGCGATCACGTCGAGGCTCTTCTCGAGCAGGATGACATCGGCGGCGTCCTTGGCCACGTCGGTCGCCGTGTCCACCGAGATGCCGACGTCGGCGGCGTGCAAGCCGAGGCTGTCGTTCACGCCGTCTCCGAGGAATCCCACTGTTGCGCCCCCGCGGCGCAACAGCTGGACGACCCGCGCCTTCTGCTCGGGGCTGACCCGGGCCACGATGTCGGTGGCGGCGAGTGCCGAGGTCAGCTGCTGGTCGTCCAGGGTGTCGATGTCGTCGCCGGTGAGCGGTGTGCCCTCATCCATCCCGAGTGCGTTCGCCACCTCGGCCGCCACCGCGGGATGGTCGCCGGTCGCGATGATCAAGCGGATGCCCAGCTCGGCCAATCGCGCCAACGACTCGCGCGCCTCGGGGCGCGGCGGGTCGCTGAAGATCAGGAATCCCCGCAGCTCGAGTCCGGATTCATCGCTCGCGTCGATCGTGGTCGCACCGGGGGCGGGGCGGCTGGCCACCGCGATCACGCGGCCGCCGCGCTCGAGCGCCCGATCGGCGACGTCGCTCGTCGTCCGGGGTGGCGAGCAGCGGGCCAGGATGCTCTCGGGTGCCCCCTTGGCGACCAGCAGCCGCACGCCGTCGACATCGACCAGGGCGCTCGAGATGCGCCGCTCGTGATCGAAGGGGAAGGTCGCGATCGCAGTCGGCGCTCCCGCCCCCGCCGCGGTCAGCAGCGCCGCGTCCAGGGCATCGGTCGTTCCGGTGCCCGCGCCGCCGTCGTCGACGGTTCCCGCCGCCAGCGCCGCGAGCTGCGGGGCGGGTGCCCCGGACGCATCGACCGCGGACTCGAAGGTCATGGTGCCCTGCGTGAGGGTGCCGGTCTTGTCGGTGACCAGCACCGAGATGTTGCCGATGTCCTCGATGCAGACCAGTCGCTTGACGAGCACCTGGCGCTTCGCCAGCCGTCGAGCACCCGCCGCCAGCGAGGAGTTGACGACCGCGGGAAGCAGCTGGGGCGTCACGCCCACCGCGATCGCGAGGGCGAACAGCACCGACTGGATGAGCGGACGTCCGAGCAGCACACCGGTGATCAGCACGGTCGCTACCAGCGCGGCGGCGACCCACACCAGCAGCAGCGAGAAGCGCCGGAGGCCGGCCTGGAACGCCGTCTCGGGCGCCCGGTGGTCGAGGCCGGCCGCGAGACGACCGATCTCGGTGCGGGCGCCCGTGCTCACCACGACGCCCAGGGCCGCCCCTCCCCGCACGATGGTCCCCATGAACGCCATGCCGTCGCGGTCGGCGATCGCGGCACCGGCGGCGACCGGGTCGGTCGACTTGTCGCTCGGCAGCGATTCGCCGCTGAGCACGCTCTCGTCGCAGCTGAGGTCGGTGGTCGAGATGAGCCGAAGGTCGGCCGGCACCCTGCAGCCCATCGAGAGCCGCACCACGTCGCCGGGAACCAGCTCGCCGACGGGGACGGAGACGGTCCTCCCCTCGCGCACCACGACGGCCGACTGCGACAGGGCATCCATCAGGCGGGCGGTCGCGCGCTCGGCCGCGTACTCGTTCACGAAGCCGAGGCCGACGCTGGCGATGAGGATCACGCCGATGATCACGGCATCCGTCACGTCGCCGAGCACGCCGGCCAGGGCCGCAGTGCCCAGCAGGAGCAGCAGCACGGCGTTGCGGAACTGGCGCAGCAGCACGGCGGCCGCGCTCGCGTGGTGCGGGCGGATCACATTCGAGCCCGCGGCGGCCCGCGCCGCCTCGACCTGCGCGGCGGTCAGTCCCTGGGGCGATGACCCGAAGTCGTGCAGCACCGCGGAGACCGGCAGCGACCCCCAGTCCGGACCGGTGTCAGGGGCGATCGATGTCATCCGTGCAGAATGCGGCTCAACGCGTCCAGCCGCAACTGCGCGATCACGAGCACGAGCACGTACGCGATCACCGTCGCCGGCACCAGCCATCGGACCGCCGCCCGTCCGGTGCTGCGGAGCCTCTCGCCGAAGACCCCCTCGGCCGCGTTCCGCACGGTCACCGTGAAGAACAGCGGGATCACCATCGACCAGGTGAGCATGCACCACGGGCAGAGCGTGCCCAGCACGAAGATGCTCTGCGACATCAGCCAGATCACGAACGCCATCGCCCCCGCGACGCCGAGGTTGAACAGCACCCAGTACCAGCGGGCGAAGCGCGCCCCGGCCAGCAGCGAGACGCCGACGATGATCGGCGCGATCCAGGCCGCGAGCCCGATGATCGGGTTCGGGAATCCCAGCACCGAGCCCTGCCACGACCCGAGATTCTTGCCGCACTGCACCAGCACGCTGACGTTGCAGTCGAGCACGGCATCCGGGTGCTTCAGCACCGCGATCTTGTCGAGGGTGAGAGAGAAGGCTGCCCACCATCCGACGATCCCGGTCACGATCAGGGTGATGGCGAAGGGCAGCGGAATGCGTTCGGGTCGCGCGGTCATGACACCAGCATCCGAGACCGGCGCATCCCCGGTCAGGGCCGAACGTCCCGTCATGCCGCCACCGCCTCACGCGAGTCGGCGCCGGTCGCCGCGAGGGTCACCGCGCGGTCGCTCGACGCGCGGTCCTCGGCTCGATGGCTGACGAGCACCACCATCCTGTCGGCCGTCGCCGCGCGGATGTCGGCCATCATCGCGGCGGCCGTCGGCTCGTCGAGGTGAGCCGTCGGTTCGTCCAGCAGCAGCAGTTCGCAGCGCCCGAGCAGGGCGCGGGCCACCGCGAGGCGCTGCCGCTCCCCGCCCGAGAGCGAGCCTCCCGAAGCGCCGACACGCGCGTCCAGTCCCTCGGGCAGCCGGTCCAGCAGCGGGCCGAGGCCCACCCGAGCGAGCACCCGCTCCATCTCGGCATCGCTCACCGGGTCGGTACGGGGCCGGGCGAGCAGCAGGTTGCCTCGGATCGTGGAGTCGAAGACGTGCGCCTCCTGGGGGCACCAGGCCACTCGGCTGCGCCACTCGTCGGGGTTCAGGTCGGTCAGGGGGACGCCGTCCACCAGGATGCGGCCGCTGTCCGCGCGTATGGCGCCGAGCAGCAGGGTGAGCAGCGTCGTCTTCCCCGAGCCGGACGGCCCGTCGACCACGAGCCAGCGGCCGGGCTCGACGCGCGCCTCGAGGCCGGAGAAGACCCTCGTGGGCGTGTCCGGCCAGCGCGCCGAGATCCCGTCCAATCGGATGCCGGCGATCGAGCGCGGGACCGAGGCCGACCCTGCGTCGTCGTCGGAGACCGGCGCATCCAGGAACGGCCGCAGCCGCGAGAGCACCGCGGCCAGTGCCGGCGCGCGCTGCGCGGCGCGCAGGCCGTCGGCCAGCGGCTCGAACGAGGCGAGCGCCAGCAGGGCGATCACCGCGACGGTCTCGGCCGAGGGGCGCGGAGCCGATCCGGCGGCCGAGAGCGCGATCGAGGGCACCAGCACCGCGAGCGCGCCGGTGACGAGCGCGACCAGGGCGGTTCCCGCGCCTGCCGAGCGGGCCACCCGTCGCTCGAGCTCGGCGAGCCGGGACACCGAGGCGTCCACCTGCGCGACGGCGGCCCGCGACATGCCGTTGGCCCGAAGCTCGTCGGCCGCGCGAGTGAGAGCCGCCATGTGCCGCCCGACTTCGGCGCGGACCGGGATCCGATTGCGGGATGACGCGGCATCCGCACGACGCACGAGCAGGGCGGCGCCCACCGCGGTGAGCACGAGCGCGGCCCCGACCGGCACCGCAACGGCGGGATCGAGCAGCGCGACGGTCGCGACGATCCCGGCCAGGCTCAGGGCCGCCACCGCGAGCGGCGTGACCACCCGCGGAACCAGCCCGCGCAGCTCGTCGAGCGAGGTCACCAGGTAGTCGACCGCGGCGCCGCCCTCCTGCAGCCGCCGGGAGCCGGCGCCTCGGGCGGCGATTCCGCGCCAGATCCGCAGCCGCAGCGCATCGGTCGCCGTGAGGATCGCGTCATGGGTCACCAGGCGTTCCGCATAGCGCGCCACCGAGCGCCCGAGCCCGAAGAAGCGAACGCCGACGATCGCGACCAGCAGGTACATGATCTCGGGATGCTCGGAGGCGCGCACGATCAACCACGCCGACACCGCCGTCAGCGAGAGGCCGAATGCGGTCGCGGCGACCCCGAGCAGGACGGCCAGCGCCCAGCGCCCGGCGGAGGCGCGCAGCAGGGCCGCAAGGGTCGAGCCGGTGCCGCGGTCGCGGAGTGGCCGAGGAGGGGCGGCATCCGAGCCGGCCCCGAGCGGAGCCGAGGCCGTGTCCGAGGCCGTGTCCGACGCCGCGCGCGGGGCCGCGCTCAGCGATGCCGGCTCGGCCTCGACTCGTGACGGCCAGGGGGCCGGCGGAGCAGGCATCCGGATCACCGCGTCGGCCTCGCCGATCAGCTGCGGATCGTGACTGACCACGATGACGGCGACCTGGCCGGTGCTCGTCCGGCCCAGCGAGCGCAGGAGCGCGCGCACGCGAGCGGCGTTCTCGTCGTCGAGGTGGGCGGTCGGCTCGTCGAACAGCGCGGTGGTGGCTCCGGACCGCGCGCGCAGCGCCGCTCGAGCGATGGCCAGGCGCCGCGCTTCGCCGGGACTCAGCTCGGAAGGACGGCGGTCGCTCAGGGAGTTGAGGTCGAGCTCGTCGAGCACGGCGTTCACCGCCTCGCGATCGGCTGAGGCGAGCTCGAGCTCGCCCTCCAGCGTGGTGGCGAAGAACCGCGGCGCCTGCGCGGCCAGAGCGAGACGCGCCGGGTCGACGCCGCTGAGGCGACCGGCGAGTTCGGCATCCGGCGCGAGCGAGCCGGCCAACGCGGCCAGCAACGTGGACTTGCCCGCCCCGCTCGGGCCGGTCATCACCGTCATCCGCCCGCGACGGAACACCGCCGAGAATCCGTCGATCACCGCGTCGGCCCGTGACGGGTACGCGATCCGAAGGCCGTCCACCGCCACGTCCTGTCCGGCGGCGGGCCGGAACGGCCGGCGCACCGTCGCCAGCAGTTCGCGCACGCGTCGCAGCGCAGCGGTGCCGCTCTGCGAGGCGTGGAACGCGGCGCCCACCTCGCGCACCGCCCCGAAGCACTCCGGCGCCAGCAGCAGCACGACCAGCGCGGTCAGCAGGGGCACCTGGCCGTTCATGAGCCGGATCCCGAGCAGCACCGCGACGACGGCCACCGACAGGGTGCCGATCAGTTCGAGAGCGAGGGCCGAGAGGAATGCGGTGCGCAACGTGAGGCTGGTGCGTCGGCGCAGCTCGGACTGGATGCCGTCCAGCGCCTCGGTCTGCTCGTCGACGCGCCCCAGCCCTACCAGCACGGGCAGGCCGTGGGCCAGCTCGACGAGGTGGTCGGCCAGGCGCCGAAGGGCGCGAGACGCGGCGTCCGCGCGTTCCCGGGTGTGCATCCCGATCAACACCATGAAGAGCGGCACGAGCGGGAGCGTGACCGCGATGACGACCGCGCTGAGCCAATCCAGCGACAGGATGCGCGCCCCGAGCACCGCAGGGATCACCAGCGCCGATACCGCGGCCGGGATGACCGATCCGTAGTAGTCGTCCAGATCGTCGACCCCCGTCGTGGCCAGCACGACCGCGCTGCCGGATTCGACCTGGTTCTCCATCCTGCCCTCGGCGATCACTGCGGCGAGCTCGCCGCGGATCCGCGTCTTGGCGGTGACCGCTTCGTGCGCTGCCACCGTCCCGATCGCCCAGGTGGATCCCGCGCGCAGCACCGCTCCCGCGACCCCGAGCAGGATGACCCCGCGCCAGTCCTGCCGCCCGTCGGCGATGGCCGCGATCGATCCGGCCAGCGACTCGGCGATCATGACCAGCGACACGGCTCGCACCACGCTGAGGAGGCCGATGACGACGACGCTGCGGAGTCCGCCCGGCCCGAGTCCCGCGTCGAGCAGCCGCCCGGCGACCCTCGGGCCGAATGCCGCCCGGCCGCTCACCGCTTGATGGCCGGCTCGAAGTCGTGCACGGCCGGGAGCGCCTCGGCGGTGATCCGCTTGCGGAAGACCCAGTACGTCCAGGCCTGGTAGACGAGCACGACCGGCAGCGCGCAGCACGCGACGATCGTCATGACCCCCAGCGTGTACGGGCTGCTCGACGCGTTGCCGACGGTCAGATCGTAGGCGTGCCGGATGGTCGACGGGAGGACGACGGGGTAGACGGCGGCGAAGATCGCCGCGGCGCCGAGGGCCAGGAAGGCCGCGAACCCGATGAACGCCCGTCCCTCGTGACGGCTCCGCGCCGACAGCCAGGCGAACAGCACGGCGACGACGGCCGCCGCCACCAGGATCCACGACACGACTCCGCCGGTCTCGAACTGCACGAGCAGCACCCAGCCGACGATCGGCAGCAGCGCGATCGGCGACCAGGTGGTCGCGATGCGACCGGCGCGGGTGCGCACCGGGCCGTCCGCCTTCAGCGCCAGGAAGGTCGCACCGTGGACGAGGCAGAAGCCGACCACCGCCAGCCCGCCCAGCACGGCGGTCGGGGTGAGCCAGACGAAGGGGCCGCCCACGCGGTCGCCGTGCGCGTCCAGGGGGAGTCCGGTCGTGGTGAGCGCGAGCGCCGCCCCCACCCCGAACGCCACGACGAACGAGCCGAGGCCGATCGCCCAGTCCCAGGAACGGCGCCAGCGATCGGTGTCGCGCTTGCCGCGGTACTCGATCGCGACCGCGCGGAAGATCAGTCCCAGCAGCACGAGCACGAGCGGCACGTACAGCGCCGAGAACAGCGAGGCGTACCAGAACGGGAAGGCCGCGAAGATCGCGGCACCCGCCGTGATCAACCAGACCTCGTTGCCGTCCCAGACCGGGCCGATGGTGTTGAGCATGACGCGCTTGCTCGGCTCGTCCTTCGCGGTGATCAGCATGTGCATGCCGACGCCGAGGTCGAAGCCCTCGAGGAGCAGGAAGCCGATCCAGAGGATCGCGATGGCGATGAACCAGACGTTGGGAAGGATGTCCATGTCGTTTCTCCTGGAGGTCGGTCGGCGTCAGTAGGCGAACGAGAGCACGTCGCGGGGCGTGCCGTCGAGGTCGTCGGGGTGGTCGGGAGCACCGAGCTCCGGCATGGCCGAGGCGATGCCGCCGCGCACGTACTTGACGAGCAGAGCGACCTCGACCACGAGCAGCGCCAGATACACGAGCCCGAGGGTGATCAGCGAGAACAGCAGTTCTCCGCTGGTCGTCCCGGGTGAGATGGCGGCCGCGGTGAACATGAAGACGCCGTCGATGCCGCCCGGTGTCGGGTTCGGCGCCACCACGAAGGGCTGCCGGCCGAGCTCTGTGAAGACCCACCCGGCAGCGCTCGCCGCGAACGGCGAGAGGATGCCCAGGACAGCCAGGCGCATGATCCACTTCGAGCGAGGCACGGTGCCGCGCCTGGTCAGCCAGAGCGCGACCACCGATGCGAATGCCGCGAGGGCGCCGAACAGGATCATCAGCCGGAACGCCCAATAGGTGACAGCCATGATCGGCAAGTACTGCACCGTGGTGCCGGCCGCGGCGCCGTACAGCTTCGGGTCGTCGGGAATGGTCGTGCCGTACTTGGCCTGGTACTGCGGCAGAAGGTCGTTGACCCCGGTCACGGTGGTGTTGAAGTCGCCGTTGGCGAGGAACGAGAGCACCCCGGGGATCTCGATCACGCCCACCACGTTGCGGCAGTCGCGCGAGCCTACGTCGCCGATCGAGAGCACCGAGAAGCTCGTGCCGGTCTGACAGGCGGCCTCGGCGGCCGCCATCTTCATCGGCTGCTGCTGGAACATCAGCTTGCCCTGCACGTCGCCGGTGACCGCCACCAGCGCGAAGCCGACGATCGCCACGGCCGCGCCGATGCGCAGCGAGCGGATCCAGACGCCGTGGTCGGCGGCATCCCGGCCCCGGATGGCGGGATCGGATCCGACGATCACGCGCTTGTCGGGCCCGACCGTGTCGATGCCGTCGTGACGGCGGCGCCACAGGTGGTACCACGAGATGCCGAGCAGGAACGCCCCGGCCACCGAGAGCGAGCCGACCAGGGTGTGCGCGTACGCGGCGAGCGCGGTGTTGTTGGTCAGCACCGCCCAGATGTCGACGAGCTGCGGGCGACCGTGCACCAGCTTGACCCCGACCGGATGCTGCATCCACGAGTTCGCCACGATGATGAAGAAGGCCGACAGCCAGGTGCCGATCACGGCCGCGTAGAGCGTGGCGAGGTGGAGGCGCTTGTTCAGCCGCCCCCATCCGAAGATCCACACGCCGAGGAAGGTCGATTCGACGAAGAAGGCGAACAGGCCCTCCATCGCCAGCGGGGCGCCGAAGACGTCACCGACGAAGCGCGAGTACTCGCTCCACGCCATTCCGAACTGGAATTCCTGCACGAGCCCGGTCGCGACGCCGAGGATGAAGTTGACCAGGAAGAGCTTCCCCCAGAACTTGGTCATGCGCAGATACCGCTCGTTGCCGGTGCGCACGTAGAGCGTCTGGAAGACCACCACGAGCGGCCCGAGCCCGAGCGTCAGGGGCACGAGCAAGAAGTGGTACACCGTCGTGATGCCGAATTGCCAGCGGGCGATGTCGAGTGGGTCCACGAGGTGCTCCTTGCGAGGTCGGGTGAGGGACGATGACAGATTCTCGGAGGCGCCGCGATTCGGGCAGGGTCGAAAGTCCCGTTGTCGGGTGCGGGACCTTCGACTCTCGCGATCGTCGCGCCGCGCGCGCAGGGTGAGGGGATGAGGACCTCGCCGCGCATCCTGATGGAGAACACCTTCGATCCGCAGGCCGACTCGGCCGACTCGGCCGAGGAGTCCGAGACGACCGTGCTCGACGGCGCGGCCTGCTGGCGCCTCCTGGACGGGGAAGGCATCGGCCGCCTGGCGATCTCGGCAGACGACGGCGCCGACATCTTTCCGCTGAACTATCTCAGCACCCATGGCCGCATCTATTTCCGGTCGGCTCCCGGCACCAAGATCCAGGAGTTGACCGACCACCCGCGGGTCGCCTTCGAGGTGGACGGCCGTACGATGCTGGCGCGCTGGAGCGTTGTCGTGCGCGGCACCGTTCGCCGGCTCGGATCGGAGCCCGAGATCCTGCGCTCGGGCGTCTCGGCCCTACGGACCTGGCAGCCCGGCGAGAAGTTCAACTACTTCGAGATCCAGCCCGAGCAGATCACCGGCCGGTTCATCCGGCCGCGTGGATGATCAGAACCGGCGAGTTCGCGTTCAGCAGCACGTCGTGAACCACGGAGCCGATCGGCGACCGCACAGCGTCGGGCGAGCCCGGTCCGAGCACGAGCAGCGCCTTGTCGCGCGCGCTGTCGAGCAGCGCCTCGGCCGCCGGGCGCGCGGCGACCCGTGATCGGATGACGAGTTCCGGCTGACGCTCCCGCGCCTGCGCGACCGCCTCGCTGATCGCGAGATCGGCGCGATCGACGGCGTTCAGACGTGTTTCGCGGGTCGGCGCGGCTTGGATGAAGAGCAGCTCCTCACCACGGGCGCGTGCCTCGGCCGCGGCTGAGCGGGCGATTGTCGCGGCTGTTCCGCGGCGGTCGACGCCGGCGACCACCCCGCGGCGGAAGCGCAGATCCACGTCCGGGATGACCGCGACCGAGCACGGCGCGGCGATCGCGATCTGCACGCTTCGCGAACCCAGCACGCGGCCGTGCAGGAAGCCGGTCTTGCCGGTCCCGATCACGAGCAGGTCGTCCTCCTCCACGAAGGCGGCCAAGGCGCGCGGCACCGGACCGCCGAGCAGCCGCGTGGTGACGACGAGTTCGGGGTGCTCCGCCTCGAGTCGGGCAACCGTCTCTGCAAGCAAGCGACGGCCGGCGCCGGCCGCTTCGTCGTCGGCCGCCTCCCTGTCGTCATCCTGGGCTTCCTCGAGAACATGGACGAGCACGAGCGGGATGCGGTGCGTTGCCGCCCGAGCGACGGCCCACCGCAGCGCCGCCGCAGCGGGTCGCGACCCGTCGACGGCCACGACGTACCTGCCTGTCATCGCTCTTCCTTTCCGTTCGGCCAGTGTGAGTGAGCGACCGCGGAGGGGCCTAGGCCATAGGTCCCATGGGGCGTCGGCGATAAACTCGGCACGGCGATGAGCGGGGAGGTCTGGTGTCCGAGACGGGCGAGCGCATCTCCTTCCCCGACGGTCCGCGTTCGGAGTTCGAACGGAGCATCGGCGAGCTCGTCGAGCGAGCCGAGAAGGTGCTGTCGACGCAGGGTCGGCTGCGCAGCCTGCTGCAGGCGAATCGGATCGTCGTCGAGCAGCTCGAGCTCTCGCAGGTGCTGCGGAGCATTGCCGAGGCCGCCGTCGCGCTGGTGAACGCCCAGTACGGCGCACTCGGCGTGATCGCGCCCGACGGCCACCTCGAGCAATTCATCCATGTCGGGATGCCCCAGAGCGAGGCCGATCTGATCGGACACCTTCCCGAAGGCCGCGGCCTGCTCGGCGCCGTGATCGACGAGCGCCACTCGATCCGGCTCGCCGATCTGCACGATGACCCGCGTTCGGCCGGCTTTCCGGCGCATCACCCCCAGATGGTCGGATTCCTCGGGGTGCCGATCCGAGTGCGCGACGAGGTGTACGGCAACCTGTACCTCACCAATCCCGCCGGAGGCGAGTTCACCCTGGAGGACGAGGAACTGGTCGTCGCGCTCGCCGCGACGGCCGGGATCGCCATCGACAACGCGCGTCTGTTCGATGAGTCGCGCCGACGGCAGCGCTGGAGCGCCGCGCTTGCCGAGGTCACGTCGGCGCTGCTGTCCGACGCCTCGGATGATGTCCTGGGCGTCGTCGCCGATCGGGTGGCCTCGGTGATCGACGCCGACCTGGTCTGCGTGGTGGTGCCGGTCGACGACGAGACCCTCCTGGTCGACACGGCGCGCGGCGAGGGCTCGGCCGGGCTGGTCGCTCGCCGCTACCGCGCGGCCGGATCGCTGGTGGGCGCCGCCCTGGAATCCGGTCAGGTGGCGGTCTCCTCCGATGGTCACGCCGCCGACGGAGATGAGCCGATGCGCGGACTCACGGTCGCGATGCCGCTGCTGGCCTTCGAACGTCCACTCGGAGCGCTGACCATCTCGCGCGCTGAGGACGGCGCGGGGTTCACCTCGGCCGAGCTCGAGATGGCGTCCGACTTCGCCCGGCAGGCGAGTGTCGCGATCGAACTCGCCCGCGGGCGAGCCGACCGGCAGCGGCTCGAACTCGTCGAGGATCGCAACCGGATCGCCCGCGACCTGCACGACCACGTCATCCAGCGCCTGTTCGGCTCGGGGATGGCCCTGCAGGCGATCGCCTCCGCCGCCCCCGACTCGACGCGGGCGGCGATCGCGGAGCAGGTGGAGGCCATCGACGCGGCCATCTCCGAGATCCGCACCGCGGTGTTCACCCTGACCTCCCGCTCGTCGGGCGCGCCCGCGCTCCGCCACCGCGTGCTCGATGTCGTCGCGGAGTCGTCGGCCGGCCTGGACAGCGCTCCTCGACTCACCTTCAGCGGCGCGGTCGACCTGCTGATCGACGGGGGTCTCGCCGACGACGTGGTGGCGGTCGTGCGCGAGGGACTGGCCAATGTCACGCGCCACGCGCACGCCCGCAGTGCCGACGTGGCGATCGTCGTCGACGACACGGGCGTCACGGTCACCGTCGACGACGACGGGCAGGGCATGGCGCACGCCTCGCGCCGCTCGAGCGGAACGGCGAATCTGCGCGCCCGCGCCGAGCGGCACGGTGGCGAGTTCGAGGTGCGAGGCCGAGAATCGGGTGGGACGCGCTTGCGCTGGACCGCCCTGCTGACCCCGACGGAGGAGACGTCATGACCACTCGGGTCTTCCTGGTCGACGATCACGAGATCGTCCGCCGCGGGATCGCCAACATCATTGACGCCGAGCGCGATCTCGAGGTGGTCGGCGAGGCCTCCACCGTGCAGCAGGCATTGGGCCGCGTGGCCGCAACCCTGCCCGACCTCGTCGTGCTCGACGTACGGCTGCCGGACGGCAACGGTATCGACCTGTGCCGCAGCATCCTGTCGGCCCATCCCGAGATGCGGTGCATCATGCTCACCGCCTACGACGACGATCAGGCCAGCTACGCCGCCGTTCTGGCCGGGGCGAGCGGCTACGTGCTGAAAGACATCCGCGGCCAGAAGCTGATCGAGAGCATCCGCGCCGTGGCGGCGGGCCGCACCCTGATCACCCGGGCCGTCACCGACAAGGTGGTGGATGCCCTGACCGCCCAGGCGCAGTCGCCGTCGCCGTCCGTTCCGGATGCCCCGGAACTCACCCTGCGCGAGCGGCAGGTGCTCGGACTGATCGCGGACGGCCTCACCAACCGTCAGATCGGCGAGCGGCTCGAGCTCGCCGAGAAGACCGTCAAGAACTACGTCTCGGGACTGCTCGCGAAACTCGGCATGGAACGGCGCACCCAGGCGGCCGTCTACGGCGCCCGCCGGGACTAGCCGGCCCGAACCTGCGCCCGAGGGCGCCTCGTCACGCCCAGAGTGAGACGAGCAGGGTGACTGCGGCCGCCGCCATCACGACGAAGGTGACCCACAGCCCGAGCTTCGACCAGAAGCGAGTGCGGAACTCGCCCATCACGTCGGCGCGCGCCGAGACCCGGATGATGACGAAGATCAGCGGCACGGCCACCAGTCCGTTGAACACCGCGGTCGCGACCAGCGCCTGGATCGGGTTGATCCCGAGGAAGTTGAACATCATCCCGACCAGCGTCCCCAGGATGATCGTGATGTAGAAGCCGCGCGCCTGGCGGAAGCGGCGCGACAGGCCCTCCCGCCATCCGAAGGTCTCGGCGATCGCGTAGGCCGACGAGCCGGCGAGCACCGGAACGCTCATCAGCCCGACCCCGATCACCCCGACCGCGAAGATGATCTCGGCCAGCAGGCCGGCGTTCGGGAAGGTGTTGACGAGCGGGCGCAGTGCGGCGGCCGCCTCGGCGGCGGTGGAGATCGTCGTGACACCACCGCTCTGCAGCACCACCGCTCCGACCAGCATGATGAACCACGCGATCAGATTCGCGAAGAGCATGCCGATGACGGTGTCCACCCGCAGTCGGCGCAGGTAGCCCTTCGAGATCCGCGGGGCCGTCGTCGATCCGTCGTCGTCTTTGCGGTTCTCCGAGATCTCGTCTTCGACGACGTTGCTCGCCTGCCAGAAGAACATGTAGGGCGAGATCGTCGTGCCCAGCACCGCGACCAGCAGGTAGAGGAACGAGCCGTTGAACTGGACCTGCGGGATCACGGTGGCCAGCAGCGCGTCGCCCCACGGCACGTTCACGAAGAACGCCGTGATCACATAGGCGAACAGCGCGAGCGACAACCACTTGAGCACCCGGATGTAGACCCGGTACGACACGAACACCTCGAGCGCGACGATGACGACCGCGAACCCGATCGCCAGCGGCAGGATCGGCACGCCGGGGATCAGCAACTGCGCACTGGCGGCCATCGCGCCGAGGTCCGACCCGATGTTCAGGCAGTTGGCGGCCACGACGAGCAGGACGACCGGATACAGCACCTTGCGCGAGTAGGTGCGGCGCACCACCGCGGCGAGCCCCTGGCCGGTGACCGCGCCGATGCGCATGCACGCCTCCTGCACGGCGATCATCAGCGGCAGGGTGAAGACCACCGTCCAGAGGATCTGGAAGCCGTACTGGGCACCCGACTGCGAGTGGGTGGCGATCCCCGACGGGTCGTCGTCGGCCGCACCCGTGATCAGCCCGGGCCCGAGAACCCGCAGCGCGCGATTGATCCGTTGCCGACGACCCGGCGTCGTGTCATGGACGTCGGGCAGGGTTCCGGGTCGCGGGCGCATCGTCTCAGGATGGCGCTACCGAGGCTTCGATGCCAGGCAATTGGTCCCGAACCGCCGGTTGATGCCGCGGCGCGGCGCGGCGGGACCTTCTGCCCATCCGGGATCCGGCGCCGACCGGCACACTGGGAGGCGCGCCCCGGCCGCGCAGCCTCGACGATCGGAGCAGCAGATGTCCGCCCCTTCCGGCCTCTCCCTGGCCTGGAGATATCCCGTGGTTACGTCGACCCTCGTGGTCGGCGCAGTGGGGGGCGTGCTCTGGCTGACCGGGCTGGAGCAGATCGCGCGATGGGGGTTCGCGGTGTTCGCGATCGCCGCCGCCGCGATCGAGGCCTGGGGGATGCTGAAGCAGCTCCGGCAGCGCCAGTTCGGCATCGACATCCTCGCGGTGATCGCGATCGTCTCGACGGTGGCGGTCGGTGAGGTCATCGCGAGCATGATCATCGTGCTGATGGTGTCGGGCGGGAAGGCGCTCGAGGACTATGCCCAGGGGCGAGCCCAGCGCGAGCTCACGGCTCTGCTGGAGCGCGAGCCGCAGACCGCGCACCGACTGCTCCCGGGCGGCTCCGAGACCGAGGAGGTCGCCGTCGACGACGTCCGCATCGGCGACGCCGTCCTGGTGCGCGCGGGCGAGGTGGTCCCGATCGACGGCCGGCTGCGATCCGGGAGTGCATCGTTCGACGAGTCGTCGCTCACCGGCGAGAGCCTGCCGGTGACCCGCGGCGAGGGCGATCAGGTGCTCAGTGGGTCGGTCAACGGCACGACGTCGGTCGTGATCGTCGCATCCGCGCTGGCGCGCGACAGCCAGTTCCAGAGCATCGTGGCGTTGGTGAAGCAGGCCGCGGCCAACAAGGCGCCGGTCGTCCGCCTGGCCGATCGCTATGCGATCCCCTTCACAGCGGTGTCGCTGGCGATCGCGGCGCTCGCGTGGATCGTCTCCGGTGACCCGGTGCGGTTCGCCGAGGTGCTCGTGCTGGCCACCCCGTGCCCGTTGGTGCTCGCGGCGCCGGTCGCGTTCATGGGCGGCATGAGCCGCGCCGCGCGCAGCGGGATCATCGTCAAGGGCGGCGGGGTGCTCGAGCAGCTCGCGCGCGTCCGCACCGTGATGTTCGACAAGACCGGCACCCTGACGATGGGCGCGCCGACCATCTCGTCGATCGCGGTCCGCGAGCCCTGGACGGAGTCCCGGCTGCTCACCCTCGCCGCGTCTGCCGAGCGGGTGTCGTCGCATGTGCTCGCCGCATCCATCGTCGCCGAGGGCGCGGCGCGGGGCCTTCCCGTGATCCCGGCCACCGATTCCGAGGAGATCGCCGCCCAGGGGGTGTCCGCCACGCTCGAGGCCCATCGGGTGGCGCTGGGCGCGCTCGAATTCACGCGGACCCAGTCCGACGATCCGGTGCCCGAGGCGACCCTGGTCGGCGGCGAACTCGCCATCTACCTGGTGATCGATCGACGGTACGCGGGCACCATCATCGCCTCCGATCCGGTCAGACCCGACTCGCGATCGACGGTGCAGGGTCTGCGCGAGTTCGGCGTGAGCGACGTGGTCATGGTGACCGGCGATGCCCGCGCGACGGCCGAGCACGTGGCGTCGCTGGTCGGGATCACCGAGTTGCGGGCCGACTGCCTTCCCGTCGACAAGGTCGCCGCCGTCCACTCGGCGACGGCCAGACCGGTGCTGATGGTCGGAGACGGGGTCAACGACGCGCCTGTCCTTGCATCGGCGGACGTCGGCATCGCCATGGGGGCGCGCGGCGCGACCTCGGCCAGCGAGTCCGCATCGGCGGTCATCCTGGTCGACGACATCTCGCGTGTGCTCCGGGCTCTGCAGATCGGGCGCGACACCGTGCGGGTGGCGCTCCAGAGCATCTGGTTGGGGATGCTGCTCAGCCTCGGGCTGATGGTCGTCGCCGCATTCGGGGTGATCCCCGCGACTCTGGGGGCCGGCATCCAGGAGCTCGTCGACCTGGCCTCGATCTTCAACGCGCTGCGCGCCCTGAGGCCTCGGGAGCACCTCGAGGGCTGAGTTGCGTCGCGACGGGGCGTCTCATCGAAGAGCCCCGTGTCGGATTCGAACCGACGACCCCCGCTTTACAAGAGCGGTGCTCTGGCCAACTGAGCTAACAGGGCGGACGGTGACGAGTTTACCGAGCGATAGCGTGGGGTCCGATGTCGACCCCGTCCGCCCACCCGATGCGCACCGCGCTGCTGTTGGTCGCCGCATTCGGATCGGGCGTCCTGGTGGCTCTGCAGTCGCGCATCAACGGGCAGCTCGGCCTGCAACTGGGCGACGGTTTCGTGGCGGCGTTCATCTCGTTCGGATCCGGGTTCGTCATCCTGGTCATCGCGAGCGTGTTCTGGCGGCCGGGTCGTCGCGGGCTCGGGCAGGTGGTCGCCGCAGTGCGGGAGCGACGCATCCCCCGGTGGTATCTCACGGGAGGAGCGGCGGGAGCCTTCTTCGTGCTCACCCAGTCGCTCGTGGTCGGGCTCATCGGCGTCGCACTGTTCACCGTCGGGGTGGTCGCGGGGCAGACGACGAGCTCGCTCCTGATCGACCGACGGGGGATCGGTACGCTGCCGTCGCGCGCGATCAGCTGGCCGCGTCTGGTCGGGGCGGCGCTCGCGGTGGTCGCGGTGATCCTGGCGGCTTCGCCCGAGGTGCGCGGCGCCCTGCCGTTGTGGTTCCTGGTCGCGCCGTTCCTGGTGGGAGCCGGCGTCGGCTGGCAAGGTGCTGCCAACAGTCAGGTGCGCGGGATCGCGGGTTCTGCGTTCACGGCGACCTTCATCAACTTCGCGCTCGGGGTGCTGGTGCTGATGATCGCGGCGGTCATCCATCTCTCGATCGCTGGGTGGCCGACCCACCTTCCGACCACCCCATGGCTCTATCTCGGCGGCGTGATCGGCTGCGTCTTCATCGGAGCGCAAGCCGTCATCGTGCGCAGGACCGGCGTGCTGGTGATGGGGCTCGCCGTGCTCTCGGGGCAGCTCGTCACCGCCGTCCTGTTCGACGTGATCGCTCCCGTCCAAGCGCACGCGATCGCCCCGATCACGATCGTCGGAGCCGCTCTGACGCTGATCGCGGTCCTGATCGCCGCGATTCCGATGCGGCGACAGATGAGCGCGCCCGCTCAGGCCTCCTCGGGCGCGAATCCCAGCGCGAGCGAGTTCATGCAATAGCGCAGCCCGGTGGGGGTGCCGAATCCGTCGTCGAAGACGTGACCGAGGTGCGAGCCGCAGGCGGCGCAGCGCACCTCGGTGCGGACGACGCCGAGCGAGGTGTCTTCGATCAGCTCCACGGCATCCGGGTTCACCGAGTCGTAGAAGCTGGGCCAGCCGCAACCCGAATCGAATTTAGTGCCGCTCTTGAACAGCTCGGCGCCGCAGGCGCCGCAGGTGTAGAGGCCCGAGCGGCTCTCGTCGAGCAGTTCACCGGTCCAGGCGCGTTCGGTCGCGGCCTCGCGCAGCACGGCGTAGCGCTCAGGGCCGAGCTCGGCGCGCCACTCGTCGTCGGTCTTCTGGACCTTGGCGCCGGCGGGTGCGGGGGCGGGCCCGGTGGTGCTCGCCGTGTCGGGCGTCTCGGTCGGCTCGCTCATGTCCCCATTCAACCCGACTTGCGCAGCACACGTTCCCAGACGACAGGATGTGACGGTGACGTCCGTCGCCCATCCCACCGCCGACTGGTACGCCCGCGCCGCCGGCGAGCTCGCGGCGACCTCGGACCTTCAGGTGGCCTGGGCCCACACGGTCGCGGGCGACCCCGAGTTGCTCGAGCTGATCGATCGCCTGCCGCGGGAGCGCCGGCAGCCCTCGCTGCTGTTCTCGGTGGCCAGCTGGTGCGGGGCGCCGGCCGTCGCGGATCCGAGCTGGCGGCAATGGATCGTCGAGCATTGGCCGGCGATCGAGGACGCTGCCCGCACCCACCGCACCCAGACGAACGAAGTGAGTCGATGCGTGCCCCTGCTGATCGGGCTCGACCGGCTCGCCGACGCTGATCCGCGCCGGATCGCCCTGGTCGAGCTCGGCGCCGCCGCGGGACTGTGCCTGGCCGTCGACCGGTATGCCTACCGCTTCGACGACGGCCCCACGCTGGGCAGCGGCACCCCCCTGCTGACCACGACGACGAGCGGCGACGGGACCCCGCCGACCCGCGTGCCCGAGGTCGTCTGGCGTCGCGGCGTCGACCTCGCGCCCCTCGACGTGACGGACGCCGACGACGTGCGCTGGCTCGAGGCGTTGCTGCCTCCCGATCGGCCCGAGCGGCGGGACCGCCTGCGCGCGGCGATCTCGACGGTTCGGGATGATCCGCCGCTCGTGCTGGCAGGCGACGCGCTCGCCGAGCTGCCCGAGCTGGCTGCCGCGGCCCGAGCCGAGGCGCCCGAGGCGACCCTCGTGATCGCCGCGCTCGGCACGCTCGTCTACCTGCCGCAGGAGGAGCGGGAGGCGATCGGGGATGCCGCATCCCACCTCGGAGCGCACCTGGTCACCTTCGAGGGCGCAGGCGTTGTGCCCCGGGTGGCCGCGGCGATGCAGGGGCTGAGCGCGCCGCATCCCACCCCCTTCGTGCTCGCCGTCGACGGAGTGCCGATCGCCCACGCCGGCCCGCACGGCGATCGCGTGTCCTGGTTGACCTAGGGGGTGTGCCGGGGCGCTCCCGAGCGAGCCCGACTCGAGATCGGCAACCCCCGCGAGGCAACCCGGCGTGGCGGCGGGCCCCGCATACGCTCGACGAATGGCAGGAACGAACCCGGCGGAAGCCTCGCAGAGCCCGCCGCCGACGGGCTTGAGCGAGCTCGACCTGCGCCTGCTCGACTTCGAGCGCGCCTGGGCCGCGCGGGTGGGGGCGAAGGAGGCCGCGATCCTCACAGAGTTTGCACTGCCACCCGCCCGGTACTATCAGATGCTGTACGTGCTGATCGATTCGCCGGCCGCCCTGCGGCACGATCCTCTGCTCGTCCGCCGGTTGCAGCGTCTGCGTGATGCCCGCACCCGATCCCGTGCCGCTCGAACCTTCCGCACCGACACTCAGGACCGTACCGACTAAATGGCCAGCTTCCCCCCGGACCAGTTCGACGACATCCCCTCGGATCTCGCGCGCGTCGGCGCACACCGCGCTCCTGCCCGGCGCGGGCTCGGCTGGATCCGATTCGGCTGGGCGGTGCTGGCGACGGCGGTGCTCGTGGTCGCCGGTCTCTTCGGCCTGTCGCTGCTGAACCCCCAGTTCAAGCTCGACCTGCCCTTCGCCGGGGGAGCCACGCAGTCGGCGGCGCCGTCCACCCATGCGACGCCGACTGCTGAGCCGGTGACCGATCCGACCAAGGTCGACCCCAAGCTCAACCTCTCCATCTCGGTGCTCAATGCGTCGAAGACCGATGGCGTACAAGACAAAGCCGGCGACGCCATCAAGGCCGCAGGCTGGCCGGACCCGGCACGCGCCAACGCGACGGTGCGGTCGGAGAAGACCACCGTCGTCTACTACAGCTCCTCGGCGTTCGAGGGGATCGCCCGTGGAATGGTCGTGCTGCTCGGAGTCGGAACGGTCCAGCTCTCGGATGCCTACCCCGGGGCCCCGGTCACGATCGTGCTCGGCGACGATTACAAGCCTGCGAGCTGATCACGTTCGCGCATCGCCCCGATCTGGGCGAGCGCTCGTCAGCACGCCTCGGTGAGCGTGCCCCGCTGAGCACGCCCTCGTCGAGCGTGCCTGCGGGGCACCGAAGCACGCTGCCGCTAGTGTCGCCGGCAGACGGCCCGTTGGGCGGGGCGGAACATCGTCTGGCCGCGGATGCGGCATCCGTGACGCGCTCAGCGGATGCCGCCCGCGGCCGCCTTCCATCGGCCGCACGAGCGCTCGCCTGGTTCGCCCGGGCGGCGCGGGAGCGCGCTTGCACTCCCGCATGCCGAGTGCCAGAATGATCTCTGGCACTCGCGCGTTGTGAGTGCTAAGAGCGCGCCTCCGTCAGCCGACGGAAGGCGAGTGCTCGACCTGTTGGGTTCCACGTCCGGGAGGGACGACACACACTTATGGCAAAGATCATCGCTTTCGACGAAGAGGCCCGGCGCGGCCTCGAGCGCGGCCTGAACATCCTGGCGGACGCCGTGCGCGTCACCCTCGGCCCGCGCGGCCGCAACGTCGTGCTGGAGAAGAAGTGGGGCGCCCCCACGATCACGAACGATGGCGTCTCGATCGCGAAAGAGATCGAGCTCGACGACCCGTACGAGAAGATCGGTGCGGAGCTCGTCAAGGAGGTCGCCAAGAAGACGGATGACGTCGCCGGCGACGGAACGACCACCTCGGTCGTGCTCGCCCAGGCGCTCGTGCGCGAAGGCCTGCGCAACGTCGCGGCCGGCGCCGACCCGATCAGCCTGAAGCGCGGCATCGAGAAGGCCGTCGAGGCCGTCATCTCCGAGCTCGTCAAGAACGCCAAAGAGATCGAGACCAAGGACGAGATCGCGGCCACCGCATCCATCTCGGCCGGTGACACCGAGATCGGCGCCCTGATCGCCGAGGCGATCGACAAGGTGGGCAAGGAGGGCGTCGTCACCGTTGAGGAGTCGAACACCTTCGGCACCACGCTCGAGCTCACCGAGGGCATGCGCTTCGACAAGGGCTTCCTGTCGCAGTACTTCGTCACCGACCCGGAGCGCCAGGAGGCGGTCTTCGAAGACCCGTACATCCTGATCGTCAACAGCAAGATCTCGAACATCAAGGATCTGCTGCCGATCGTCGACAAGGTGATCCAGGCGGGCAAGCAGCTCCTGATCATCGCCGAGGACGTGGATGGCGAGGCTCTCGCCACCCTGGTCGTCAACAAGATCCGCGGCATCTTCAAGTCCGTGGCCGTCAAAGCCCCCGGATTCGGCGACCGCCGCAAGGCCCAGCTGCAGGACATCGCGATCCTCACCGGCGGCCAGGTCATCAGCGAGGAGGTCGGACTCAAGCTCGAGAACGCGACCCTCGACCTGCTCGGCCAGGCCCGCAAGGTCATCGTCACCAAGGACGAGACCACGATCATCGAGGGCGCGGGTGAGGCCTCGGCCATCGCCGGTCGCGTCAAGCAGATCCGTGCCGAGATCGAGAACACCGACAGCGACTACGACCGCGAGAAGCTCCAGGAGCGCCTCGCCAAGCTCGCCGGCGGTGTCGCGGTCATCAAGGCCGGTGCCGCGACCGAGGTCGAGCTGAAGGAGCGCAAGCACCGCATCGAAGACGCCGTGCGCAACGCGAAGGCCGCCGTCGAGGAGGGCATCGTCGCCGGTGGTGGCGTCGCGCTGATCCAGGCCGGCAAGACCGCGTTCGAGGGCAAGGCCGTCAAGGGCCTGCAGGGCGACGAGGCGACCGGGGCGAACATCGTCAAGGTCGCGATCGACGCGCCGCTCAAGCAAATCGCCCTCAACGCCGGCATGGAGCCGGGCGTGGTCGTCGACAAGGTGCGCCACCTCCCCGTCGGTCAGGGCCTCAACGCCGCGACCGGCGAGTACGTCGACATGCTGGCCGCCGGCATCAACGACCCGGTCAAGGTCACCCGCTCCGCGCTGCTCAACGCCGCGTCGATCGCCGGGCTGTTCCTCACCACCGAGGCCGTCGTCGCCGACAAGCCCGAGAAGGTCTCGGCTCCGGCCGGCGACCCGACGGGCGGAATGGACTTCTAGAAGCCCATGGCTTCTAGAAGGCCCATTCCGGCGTGAGCACCCCGGTGTTCAACGCCGACTGAGCGCCGACACCGAAAGCGGGCGGTCCCTCTCACGAGGGGCCGCCCGCTTCTGTGTGCCCGTCTTCGCGCTGGTTCTCATCCTCGAGCTCCCGGTCCTCCGTGGCCACCCGCGTTCCCGCGATCCGGTCGTGCAGCGATGCGCCGTTCACGAACAGCAGCGCGAGCGACAGCAACGGGATGCCATAGGCGCCCACCAACACGATCACGGTCGAGGGGGACGGTGCCGCCGTCGAACCGAACAGCGCGAAGACGGCCGTGTGCCCGAGCTCCCAGGGGAGCGCGTACTTGATCCCGTTGCGCAGCAGTGACCGGGCGAACCCCGCCCCACCGCCGCTCCAGCGGTCGACGCGCAGGCGCAGCAGACGCTTGCCCGGCGTCGAGTGCCGGGCGGACCCCTCGAATCCGGATGCCGCGATCGTGATCGGCACGATCAGCGTCACGAATCCGACGATGTTGGCAGCTCCCGCGTCGAAACTGCGCGTGAATCCGCTCGTCCAGAGCACGGCTCCCGCCGCGGCCACGACGCCGATCCACGGGATCATGCACACGACGGGTGTGGGCTCGTCGCGCCGCTATCCGCCGGTCAGCATCCTCGTGATGAACACGACGACGCGAGCGAACACCTCAGCGACGGCGGGCAGGACGACGACAAGGAGGACGGCTCCGGCCGCGAGCGTGACAGCGAGCCCGATGCTCAGGATCACCAGATGCCGAACCAGCAGCGGATCGCTCGTGGGTGGCGACCCACTGAGACCCAGGGCGGCCAAGCCGTCCGCTTCGTGATCTGCCACACGAGCATCGTACGGCCGCGCTTGGTCACGCGCGCTCGAACACCTGCCCGACTCAAGCGAAGGTGGCGTTCTCGTCCGCGAGTCGTTGGTGGGCCTGGCAGGCGCGCCCGCTCGCGGACGCGCGGGACACGACTCGCGGACGGGAACGCCACCGCAGCGTCCCACGCCAGCGCCGCCGTCCCTCCTACCGCGTGAACAACCGCGCGTTCTGCGACTCCGCCTCGGCGTAGAGCTGCCCGGCCTGCGAGAGTGCCGCATTGATCTCGGCGAGGCTCTGCTCGACCCGCTGCTGGGTGGCCTTCCAGTCGCCGACCACGCCCTGGAAGGCGGTGGCGGCCTGGCCGGTCCACGACGACTGGAGGTTCGCGAGCTGCGCATGCAGTCCGCTCACCTCCGCCTGGATGCGGCTCACGGCCGCTCGCACGTTGCCGGTCGCCGCGGCGACCGCTTCACTGTCCACTTGGTATCGCGTCATGCAGCTGACGCTAGGAGCGCGATGACCCCTCGGCGGCGCCCGCTGCGGGATCCGTGGAGGAATCGCCCGCCGCTGCCTCGGGGTGGAAGAGAGGCAGGCTGACCCGGAATGTCGCGCCGCCGCCCGGCGTCTCCACCACCTCGACGTGCCCGTGGTGGTTCGCCACGATGCCCGCGACGATCGCGAGTCCGAGTCCGCTGCCGCCCGTGTCGCGCGTGCGCGAGGTGTCGGCCCGCCAGAAGCGCTGGAAGATCTTCTCGCGCAGCTGGGGCGGGATCCCGTCGCCGTGGTCGATCACCGAGATCTGGCCGAAGTCGCCCGCGCGATCCACCTGGACGGCCAGCTCGATCGGGCTGTCGGGCGGCGTGAAGCGCATCGCGTTGCCCATCAGGTTCGTGATCACCTGGCGGATCTTGTCGCCCTCGGCGAGCACGATCGGTCCGACGTCGGGGATCGGCTGGGAGACCGGCGCCGCCGCCACGGCGACCCGCGGCCGCCGTCGCCGGAGGCGCGAGAGCGCGCCGGTGAGCGAGATGGTGCCGGTCGTGGTGACGGCGGCGAGCGGCGCCGGCTCGGGCGCCTTCTCGGTGGAAGGGGGGCCGGGTGCCGCCTCCTGCGCGTCCAGCGGTTCGGGCACGACGACGGTGATGACGCGCAACGGGTTGGATGCGGTCGCGTCGAGGGCGGCGTCCTGAGCGATCGGCAGCAGGTCGACCGGCTCGAGCTTCAGCGGTTTGGCCTCATCGAGCCGGGCGAGCTCGAGCAGGTCTTCGACCAGCCCGCCCATGCGGATCGCCTCGCGCTCGATGCGGTCCATCGCCTGCGCGACGTCCTCGGGGTTGGTGATCGCGCCCATGCGGTAGAGCTCGGCGTAGCCGCGCAACGAGACCAGCGGGGTGCGCAGTTCGTGGCTGGCATCGCCGACGAAGCGGCGCATCTGCTCGAGGGTCCTCTGGCGGTCTGCGAACGCCCGGTCGATGCGGGCGAGCATGGTGTTGAGAGATCGGTTGAGTCGCCCGACCTCGGTGTTCGGCGTCGCGCCGCCCAGGCGCTGGCTGTAGTCGCCCGCGGCGAAGCGCGCGGCGGTGGCTTCGACATCTCGCAGGGGAGCGAAGGTGCTCGTCACCAGCAACTGGGTGGTCGCCGCGCCGAACACCACCACCGCGAGGGCGAAGCCGAAGAAGATCAGCATGAATCGAGAGACGGTGGAGTCGACATCGTCGACGCTCAATCCGAGCACGAGCGTGCTGTAGTCGGAGTCGTTGCCCAAGTTGATCGGCACCGCGATGACCCGCCAGTGCGACTTGCCGGTCTTGTCCGAGATGGTCGTCTTCGGCAGGGTCGTGCCGGCGTTGGCATCGAGCGCGGTGGCCCACGACAGGGTCATCGAACTGGTGTCGGGCGCCGCCTTGCCGCTGGGCAGGTTGGAGCACTGCACGCGACCGCGCGCGTCCAGGACGGCGAACAGGGTCCCGTTGGGCTGGTACTGCACGGCGCAGTTGGCCAGCGTGTCCGTCGAGTAGTGCTGCGCGTTGGCGTAGAAGTTGTTCACCAGGTCGTCGCGCTGATCCATCAGGTAGCCGCGCAGCACGCTCACGGTCCCCGCGCCCGCCACCGCGAGACCGAAGGTGAGCAGCAGCACGGTGACGCCCGTGATCTTCGCGCGCAGCGAGATCCCGTTCCACCAGCGGTCGAACGAGGCGTGCACGGTCGTGGCGGAGGCGGTCGCCGCGTGCACGGTCGTCGCGCGCTCTGCCGCCACGGGTAACCCTCCGGATGTCATGGGCGCGATGTCATGGGCGCGATGTCATGGGCACTGCGGAGCGGTGCCGATCACGTCCCGGGCTCAGACCTTGGCGGCCTTGAGCATGTAGCCGAATCCGCGCTTGGTCTGGATCATCGGCTCGGTGGAGTGCTGATCGAGCTTGCGACGCAGGTACGAGATGTAGCTCTCGACGATACCCGCGTCGCCATTGAAGTCGTATTCCCAGACGTGGTCGAGGATCTGCGCCTTGCTGAGCACGCGGTTCGGGTTGAGCATGAGGTAGCGCAGCAGCTTGAACTCGGTCGGGCTGAGCTCGACGGATTCGGGCCCGACGGTGACCTCGTGCGTGTCCTGGTCCATGGTGAGCTCGCCGGCGCGGATGACCGCGTCCTCTTCGTCGTGCATCGTGCGGCGCAGGATCGCCTTGATGCGCGCGACGATCTCGTCGAGGCTGAACGGCTTGGTGACGTAATCGTCGCCGCCCACGGTGAGACCGGTGATCTTGTCCTCGGTGTCGTCCTTGGCCGTCAGAAACAGGATCGGCGCGGTGTAGCCGGATGCGCGCAGCCGTTTAGTCACGCCGAACCCGTTCATGTCGGGCAGCATGACGTCGAGGATGATCAGGTCCGGTTCCTCTTCGAGGACCGCCGAGATCGCCTGCGCGCCGTTGCCGACCGCGCGCACGGCGAAGCCGGCGAAGCGCAGGCTGGTGGTGAGCAGGTCGCGGATGTTGGGTTCGTCATCCACGATCAGGATCTTGGGGCCGTCGGTCATGGCACTAGTGTCTGCGCGTTCGCTGGACGAATCCTGGGAGTCGCAGCGCGGGACTTTGGTCCCGGTGAGCTGCGGCGTCCGGGCGGAAGGATGGAGGGATGCTCCGTGGCGCACGCGACTACTGGCGCCCGCTGCTCCCCGGCCGGCGCGATTATGCGATGGTGCGGCGCACCTGGCGCGGCGACCTGCTCGCCGGCCTGACGGTCGGCATCGTCGCGCTGCCGCTCGCGCTCGCATTCGGCGTGAGCTCGGGGGCCGGCGCCGAGAGCGGGCTGATCACCGCGATCGTCGCCGGCGTCGTGGCGGCGGTGTTCGGCGGCTCCAACATCCAGGTCTCCGGGCCGACGGGCGCGATGGTCGTCGTGCTCGAGCCGGTGGTGGCGGCGCATGGTCCGGGCGTGGTGGTCGTGGTCAGCGTGCTCGCCGGCGTGATCGTGCTGCTCGCCGGAATCCTCAAGCTCGGCCGCGTGGTCTCATACATCCCGTGGCCGGTGATCGAGGGGTTCACACTCGGCATCGCCATCATCATCTTCATCCAGCAGGTGCCCGCGGCCATCGGGACCAAGGCGGGGCCGAGCAGCAACGCCGTCGTCGCCGCCGTGCAGTCGTTCGCCACCGCGTCGTGGCCGCTGGCGGGCTGGACGCTCCTGACGGTGGCAGTGGTGGCGGCCATCATGCTGGGCGCGCCTCGGCTGCAGAGGGTGGTGCCGGGATCGATCATCGCGATCGTCATCGTCACGGTGGTGGTGACCGTGGCGAAGCTGCCGTTGCCGGCCATCGGCACGCTCCCACACTCGCTGCCTGCCCCGCACCTGCCACTGGTCGCCTGGTCGGCATTGCCCGGGCTTGCCGGCTCCGTCTTCGCGGTCGCCGCTCTGGCGGCGATCGAGTCGCTGCTCTCGGCCCGCGTCGGGTCGACCCTGGCCGACACCGGTCCCTACGACCCCGATCGGGAGTTGGTGGGTCAGGGGCTGGCCTCCATCGCCTCGGGATTCTTCGGCGGCATGCCGGCGACCGGGGCGATCGCCCGCACGGCCGTGAACGTGCGCTCCGGCGGGCGCAGCCGTCTGTCGGCCATCGTGCACGCGATCGTCCTGCTGGTGATCGTCTACCTGGCGGCGAACATCGTGTCGCTCATCCCGTTGGCGGCTCTGGCCGGCGTGCTGATGGTGACGGCCTCGCGAATGGTGTCCGTGTCGACGATGCGCAGCGTGATCGGATCGACCCGCTCCGACACGGCCGTCTTCTTCCTCACCGCGATCATCACCGTGTCGTTCGACCTGATCGTCGCCGTGGGCATCGGTGTCGCGGTCGCGGGATTCTTCGCCCTGCGGTCCCTCTCACGCGCGGGCGGGGTCACGCGCGAACCGCTGCCCGGGCCTCCACGCGCGGGCGACGAGCACATCGCCCTGTTCCGGCTCGACGGATCGCTCTTCTTCGGGGCGGCCGAGCGGATGCTCTCGGCCATGAGCGAGGTCCGAGATGTCGATGTCGTCATCATCCGGATGTCGCAGCTCCAGGCCCTCGACGCGACGGGCGCGCGCGTGATCGCCGAACTCGTGCAGACGCTGGAGCGCCGGGGCGTCACGGTGCTCGTGAAGGGCGTTCAGCTTCGCCATCTGAGTCTGGTGACCCGGGTCGGCGTGCTCGAGTCATTGCGCCATCGGCATCACCTGTTCGACGACCTGGATGCCGCGATCGCCTACGCCCGCGATCAGGTTCGAGCCGAGGCGCGACCCACGGCGCGGCCCGACGGAACCAGCTGAACGCAGCAGCGGCCTTGCGCCGGCGCGAGTACGGCGTCACGCCGTTCGTCGTCTACCACCATCGCTCCGACCAGGGCGAGATTAGCTCGGCAGACCAGCTGCCCGTGGGCGCCCGCCAGGCGGTGGAACGGGCAGTTCGTCAGGCTCACCACGCCATCGTCGCCGGTGACCGGTTCGTACCCGACGGCAATGAGGGCGCGTTCCACATCGCCGTGCTGCTCGATGAGGGCCTCGCCCTGCGAGGCGGCGGCGCCGCGCACCGCGTCCGCCACCGACCCGCTCGCCTCGACCGCCTCCAGGGCCGCTGCCAGCACCTCGCCCATCAGCTCATAGTCGCGCGCCGGAATGCTCGCCGCGACCTCGATGCCGACCGCCGTGTAGACCTTGGCAGGTCGTCCCGCTCCGGGTCCCGTCCTGCCGGTGCGTCGCTCGAATGCGACGGTCAATACCCCCAGCTCGACCAGCCGATCGAGGTGCATCGCCGCCGTCGACTTGGGGGTTCCGGTTGCCCGCACTGCGTCGTCGATGCTCACCGCGGTTCGGCTCCGTGCGACGACGTCGAACAGCGCACGCCGGGTGGGGTCGCGCAACGCGGATACGGCGGCCGCCTGATCGCGCCGGACCGAATCTTCCATGACGGCAGCATAGTTCTAAAACCGGCTTTCTTGACAAAAGAAAATCCGCGCACGTAGGGTCGAGAGCGACTAAGGGGACAACATGAGCAGCGTGCAGGATGTGGTCGCTCGAACCGGTGGCACCGATCTGGTCGCCGCCGAGGCCGCCATCGCGCAGCTGCTCTCTGCGCTGGGTGAGGACCCCGCATCCGATCGCCTGCTAGCGACGCCGGGCCGCGCGGCGACCGCGTTGCTCGAACTGGTCGTCTCGCCAGGCGTCCCCGCGGCCAGGCCGATGGCGACCGAGGGGTATCGCGGCCTCGTGCTGGTGCGCGACATCCCCTTCCACTCCCTGTGCGAGCACCATCTGCTCCCGTTCCGCGGCCGCGCGCACGTCGGATTCCTGCCGGGCGACAGCCTCGTCGGTCTCTCGACGCTCGCTCGTGCAGTCGAGCATTTCGCCCACGGACTGCAACTGCAGGAGCGCATCACCCAGCAGGTGCACGAGTGGGTGTGCCGGGAGGTGAACCCGCGGGGCGCGGGCGTCGTGATCGAGGCGGAGCACCTGTGCATGTCGTTCCGAGGGGTCGGTACGGCCGACACTCACCTGGTCACGTCGTTGTTCAGCGGCGAGCTCAGTGACGACCTCGTGGCCCGCGGCGCCTTCTTCAGCGCGGGCGCTCCGGGCGCCGCCGACGAGGCCGGCGCCCCTCCTCCCCTGGGAGGCCCTGATGAGTGACCGCATCGTCATCGTGGGTGGAGGCCTCGCGGCGGCGACGGCGGCGACAGAGCTGCGCAAGCGCGGCTTTGACGGGAGCATCCGGCTGCTGGCCGGTGAGCCGCACCCGCCCTACATCCGGCCGCCCCTCTCGAAGGGCTACCTGCAGGGTTCCGAGGAACGCAGCGCGGCCTTCGTGCATCCGGACGGCTGGTACGCCGAGCACGACGTGCAGCTCAGCACCTCGGCACGGGTCGAGAGCATCGACCGCGCGACCGGAGGGGTGGCTCTCGGCGGCGGCGAGACAGTTCCGTACGATCGGCTGCTGCTCGCGACGGGGGCCGAGCCGCGCCGGCTGAGCATTCCGGGGGCGGATGCGGGCGGCATCCACTATCTGCGCACCTTGGAGAGCAGTGACGAGCTCCGGGACGCCCTCGCGGCCGGATCGAAACGGGTCGCCATCGTGGGGGCCGGCTGGATCGGGCTCGAGGTCGCCGCGGGCGCGCGGGCCTACGGCAACGACGTCGTCGTGATCGGGCGCGAGAAGATCCCGCTCGAGGGGCCGCTGGGCGACGAGCTCGGCGGGGTCTTCCAGCGGCTTCACGAATCGCACGGCGTGCGGTTCGAGCTCGGCACGGCCACGAACTCATTCCGGGTCCACGACGGGCGCGTCACCGGCGTGCACCTCGGCAGCGGCACCGACGTGCGCACCGTGGATGCCGACGTCGTCGTCGTCGGAGTGGGCGCCATTCCCTCGATCGAGCTCGCGGCGGCGGCCGGGCTCACGATCGACAACGGCATCCGGGTGGATGCCTCGCTGCGCAGCAGCGACGAGCGCATCTTCGCCGCCGGGGATGTCGCGAACGCCTGGCATCCCGTGCTGGGGCAGTATCTGCGCAACGAGCACTGGGCGACCGCGAAGGCGAGCGGCAAGGTCGCGGCCGCGTCGATGATGGGCGAGCAGGCTCAGCTCGACGCCATCCCGTACTTCTACACCGACCAATTCGAGCTGGGCATGGAGTATTCGGGCTACGGGCCGTTGGCCCGCGGAGCGCAGGTGGTCTACCGGGGCGACCCGGCCTCGCTGGAGTTCATCGCCTTCTGGATCGCTGACGGCCGCGTGGTCGCCGGCATGAACGTCAATGTGTGGGACGTGAACGACCAGGTGCAGGAACTCATCCGCTCGGGCCGCCGCATCGACCTCGACCGACTCGCCGATCCCTCGATTGCCCTGGGAGAGGTCTGATGGAACCGGGACTCGTCGAGCACCGCGTGGGCGGCTCCCGCCGCATCGGCCGTCGACTCTTCGACTTCGATCGCCAGGTCGCCGTGATGGCGGTGGTCAACCGGACACCGGACTCGTTCTTCGATCGTGGGGCGACCTTCGCGCTCGACCGCGCCGTGGCGGCATGCCTGCGAGCTGCCGACGACGGCGCCGACTGGGTGGATATCGGGGGCGTCCCGTTCGGACGCGGTCCGGTGGTGACGGTCGATGAGGAGATCGACCGCGTCGTTCCTGTCGTGGAGGCGGTGGCCGCGGCATCCGACATCGTCATCTCGGTCGACACGCACAACGCCGAGGTGGCGCGCCGAGCGATCGCCGCCGGAGCCGGGGTGATCAACGACACGAGCGGCTTGTGGGATCCCGAGATGCTCGGGGTGATCGCCGGCAGGGAGGCGACCCTGGTGCTGACGCACAGCCTGCAGCCGCCGCGGTCGGCGCACCCGAGCCCGCAGTACGGTGACGTGGTGACCGAGGTGGCCGACTTCCTGCGTGATCGGGTCGCGGTCGCGCTGGCGGGCGGCATCCCGTCGGAGCGGTTGATCATCGACCCCGGGCACGACCTGAACAAGAACACCCGTCACTCGCTGGAGCTCACCCGGCGACTCGACGAGATCGTCGCCATCGGACTGCCCACGCTGGCGGCCGTGTCGAACAAGGACTTCATCGGCGAGAGCATCGACCGGGAGCGCGGCGAGCGGCTGGAGGGGTCGTTGGCTGCCGCCGTGGTCTGCATCATGAAGGGCGCGCGCATCGTGCGGATGCACGACGTCCCCGCGACCCTGGCCGCGGTGCGTATGACGGAGGCGATCCTGGGGATGCGGGAGCCGGCCTGGGAGAAGCACAACCTGTGACGGCGCGCATCGACCGGCTATGGCCGGACCCGGCGCACGAGCTGAGCGACGAGGAGCTCGTTGACGGCGTCACCGCCGAAACGGGGACCAACGTCGGGCTCCGGGTGAACTTCGTGGGGAGCATCGACGGAGCCGCAACCGTCGATGGCCGCTCCGGAGGGATGTCGGGCGACGGCGACAAGCGCCGCTTCGAGGTGTTGCGGCGAGTGTCCGACGCCGTGATCGTGGGAGCAGGCACGGTGCGGATCGAGGGCTACGGCCCGCTGCGGGTGTCGGATGACTCGGCGACCTGGCGCGCGACGCACGGGATGCGCGAGCATCCGACGTTCGTCATCGTGACCCGATCACTGCGCCTGGACCCCGGCTCTCGGATCTTCACGGACGCTCCCGTTCGACCCGTCATCGTCACGACGGCGTCTCAGGAGAACGCCGTCGCTCGTGCGCGATTCGACGACGTTGCCGATGTGATCGCTGCGGGAGACGACACGGTCGACCTGTCCGCGGCCCTGGATGCCCTGCGAGCACGCGGCCTGACGCGACTGCTCTGCGAGGGCGGCCCGTCGCTGTTCGGCGCCCTGCTCGCGTCCGATCTCGTCGACGAGCTCTGCCTCACCGTCGCACCGCAACTGAATTCGGGCGATGCCCGACGCATCGTTGATGGCGCGCCGGAGCACCCGCGCCCGATGCGGCTGGTCGAGGTGCTGACGTCGGGCAGCGAACTGCTGCTGCGCTATCGGCGCCCCTGATCGGCGCCCCTGATCGGCGACCGTCGCGCTGTGATGCCTGCTCACACCCCGACCTGATCCGCGAACGCGGTGAGCTCGGCGGCCCACGCCTCCGGCTCCTCCCAGGGGCCGAAGTGGCCGCCGGAGGGCATCTCGGTCCAGCGCTGCACGGTGAACCAGCGCTCGGCGGTCGTCCGCGGCGCGACCAGGATGTCCTTCGGAAAGAGCGCGGCTCCCGTCGGCGCGGTGACCCGGGAGTTGTCGAAGGTGTCGAGCCGCGTGTTGGCGTAGTAGCGGCCCGCAGAGCCAGCCGTCTGCGTGACCCAGTAGATCGTCAGATTGGTGCAGAGGTCGTCGAGGCTGAACCGCGAGAATACGGCGCCCGGGCTGTCGTCGACGTCGCCCCAGGCGCGGAACTTCTCGAGCATCCAACTGGCCAGGCCGGCGGGGGAGTCGTTCAACGAGGCCGCGAGGGTCTGCGGTTTGGTGCGCTGCAGGTGCGAGTACGCGCCCTCGGCCGCATCCCAAGCCTGCAGCCGCGCGAGCAGCTCGCGTTCTGCGTCGTCGAGCTCGGCGGGATCGAGGCTGCGCACCATGCGCAGCGGCACCTCGCCCAGATGCAGGGCGCTCACCCGCTCCGGATGCCGCACCGCCAGCTGCTGCGCGATCGACGAGCCGATGTCGGCGCCGTGCACGACGAACCGCTCGTGCCCGAGAGCGGACATGAGCCCGGCGAAGGCGTCGGCCACCGCCGTCGGGCCGAACGCCCGGGCCGGGATCTCGCTGAACCCGTAGCCCGGGATGCTCGGCACGACGATCTCGAACCGCTCGGCGATCAGCGGCAGCACCGCCTCGAAGCGGATGAACCCGTCCGGCCAGCCGTGGATGAGCAGCAGTGGAGTCGAGCCCGGCGTGCCGGCCAGCAGCGCGTGCACGCGGAGGGTCTCGTCACCCGCTCCGACCGGCACCGCCACCTGCACCTGGTCGATCGCGTTGAGCCGCGCCTCGGCGGCGCGCCAATCGTAGTCGCCGCCCCAGTGCTCGAGCAGCCGGCGCAGCTCGGCGGGAGCGGTGCCGAGCGACCAGTCGTCGGTCATCGGCGCGGGCCAGCGCGTTGCGCGGATGCGCCGACGCAGCTCGTCGAGCTCGGCATCCGGAATCCGGATCGTGAACGGCGTGACAGCGCCAGGCCCGGTCAGGCTGCCCATCGCTCAGGCCGCTCGGTCGAGCGAGTCCGCGTCGAGGATGGTGTAGCTGTAGCCCTGCTCGGCGAGGAAGCGCTGGCGGTTCTGCGCGAAATCCTGGTCGACGGTGTCTCGCGCGACGAGGGTGTAGAAGTTGGCGGGCAGTCCGCTCTCCTTCGGGCGCAGCAGCCGGCCGAGGCGCTGGGCCTCCTCCTGGCGCGAGCCGAATGATCCGGAGACCTGGATGGCCACGGTCGCCTCGGGCAGGTCGACCGAGAAGTTCGCGACCTTGCTCACCACCAGCACGGTGGTCGTCCCCTCGCGGAACTCCTGGTAGAGCCGCTCGCGCTCGTCGATCGGCGTGGCGCCGGTCAGCTTCGGGGCGTGAAGGGCTTCGGCGAGCTCGTCGATCTGATCCAGGTACTGACCGATCACCAGGATGCGCTCGCCCTGGTGCTTCGCGACCAGCTCGCGCACGACGCCGAGCTTGGCGGGCGCGGTGGCCGCCAGCCGGTAGCGCTCGTCATCGGCGGATGCCGCGTATTCGAGCCGCTCCTGTTGCGGCAGGTCGATGCGCACCTCGTAGCAGGAGGCCGGCGAGATGAAGCCCTGCGCCTCGATCTCCTTCCACGGCGCATCGAAGCGCTTCGGGCCGATCAGCGAGAACACGTCGGACTCGCGGCCGTCTTCGCGCACCAGCGTTGCGGTCAGGCCGAGCCGCCGCCGGGCCTGCAGCTCGGCGGTCAGCTTGAACACCGGTGCGGGCAGCAGGTGCACCTCGTCGTAGACGATGAGGCCCCAGTCGAGCGCGTCGAGCAGGGCGAGGTGGGCGTACTCGCCCTTTCGCTTCGCCGTCAGGATCTGGTACGTCGCGATGGTGACCGGCTTGATCTCTTTCACCTGGCCCGAGTACTCCCCGATCTCGTCCTCGGTGAGGCTCGTACGCTTGAGCAGCTCGTTGCGCCACTGCCGGGCGCTCACCGTGTTGGTGACCAGGATGAGCGTGGTGGTATCCGCGCGTGCCATCGCCCCGGCGCCGACCAGGGTCTTGCCCGCGCCGCAGGGGAGCACGACCACGCCGGATCCGCCCGCGAAGAAGTTGTCGATAGCCTGCTCCTGGTAGGGGCGCAGGTGCCAGCCGTCTGCGGCGTTCAGGTCGATCTCGTGCGGGGTTCCCGGGGTGTAGCCGGCGTGGTCTTCGGCGGGCCAGCCGAGCTTCAGGAGCTCCTGCTTGACCTGGCCGCGTGCCCAGGGCAGCAGGGTCCACTCGGTGGTGGTGCGCTTCACGCCCAGGAACTGGCCGACCTTGGGGCTGCGCGTGATCTCGGCGAGCACCGCGGGATCCGTGGCGGTGATGATGAGCTCGCCCGGCTGGCCGTCGGGGCCGGGGGCGTCGCGCTCGATGATGAGCCGGCCATAGCGGCCGACCGTCTCGGTGATGTCGATCGACACCGACTGCGGCACCGGGAACTTGGCGTAGTCGTCGAGCGTCTTCAGCATCGCCTCGGCGGTGTGACCGGCGGCGCGCGCGTTCCACAGCCCCAGCCGCGTGATGCGGTAGGTGTGCACGAACTCGGGGGCCCGCTCCAGTTCGGCGAAGACCGCCAGTTCGTGCCGGGCCTCTTCCGCTTGCGGGTGCGCGACTTCGAGCAGCACGGTGCGGTCGCTCTGGACGATCAGGGGTCCGTTCACAACCTTCGAGCCTACTTGCTATGCCGACGTCACCGCCGTGATGCTCGACAGCGGCAGCGTCCGCTCGATGTCGGCCCGGCGATCTCGCGCACGCAGCCGGCCGTTGGCGATGGCCGCGGGCTCGAGGTGGTACTCGGTCTGGGATCCGTCGGGCAGTCGCACCTCGACGATCACGGCGGCCCTGTTCTTCACCGCCGACTCCAGTTGCCGGACCAGCCAGGCGTGTCCGGTCTCCTGCGTGGTGGTCGGTGCGGTCGCGCGCAGGCGTCCGACCAGGATGACCCCGGTGTCGTCGGCCAGGGCGCCACCGGCTGCCGTACGCCGTTCGCGGCGCAGTTCGATGATCGTTCCCGCCGCGTCTTCGGCGACCACGGGGTAGCGGGCGTCGGCGAGCGTCCAGTAGACGACTGCCATGTCGTAGCGGGCGAGCAGCCGGTGGTCGCCGTCCGGCACGAGCCCGAGCGGCGCGAGGTTCTGGTCGACGGCGGCCTGGCGCAGGATGGCCGAATCGTCCGAACGCACGTAGCTCGACATCCCGAACTCGCGCGTCCCCGGCTCGGCGGCGCCCGGGTCGAGCGACCCCACTCGAAGGGATCCGAACCGCCCAGCGGTGTCGTTGAGCAGATAGTCGAGAGGTTGCGGAACCCCGGTAAGCGACACCGTCTCGAGGAACAACCGGATGTCGTCGGCCGTCTCGCCCGCGATCAGTGCCCTGGTCAGGCTCGCGGCCGTCACCCGGTAGCTCGACGCCACCCCGCGCGCCTCCACCTCGGCGAAGCCGCGCAGCCGGCTGTCGACGCTGGCCACCAGTGGCCCCGGCGCGATGATCGTCAGATCGTGCTGCACATAGACCTGCTCGACCTCGGGCGGGAACAGGGCCGCCATGGCCGTGGATGCCGCATCCACCCCCTGCACGAGCAGCGCCGCCCCGGGCGTCGAGGGCGTCGATCCGCCGGTGAGCCCGAGCAGCTCGGCCTCGCGGGCGACCGAGGCGAGACGTTCGCGGATCCACTCGCCCCCGGCCGGGAACAGCCACTGGACGAAATCGGTGAGCCCGTCGCCCCAGACCGCGTGGGCGCGCTGGCGCAGCACCGCGCGGAGCTCATCGGGCAGGCGCTGCAGCCAGGCGTCGGCGAGACCGGCCCAGCGCTGCAGTCGCGAACCATCGAGCCAGGCGGCCGCCGCATCGCTCGCGGTCCAGCTGCCGCCCTCGAGCTGGGCGAGGCCGGCCCGCGCCGCGATGTCGAGCAGCAGGTCGACCTCGTCGCTCTCGAAGCCGGTCGCCGCCGCCAGCCGCCGGGCATCCGGCAGCGCGACACCGCCGCGCGCCAGCTGGCGGGCCGGTTCGTCGCGCAGGGCGAGCACCAGCTCGGTCACCGCGGTCAGGGTGCCGAACGCGCGGTCGCCGGCGCCGCGGTCGACGAAGCGCGCATCCGATTCGCTGACCGGCTCCAGTGCCGCGGGCGGGGTGCTGCTCACCAGCTCCGCACGCGAGGGCAGACCGAACGCGGGCCAGGCGTTCAGCTGCTCGACGACGGCATCCCAGGGTGCGTAGTGGCCGGACTCCTCGCCGAGCAGGCCCGCAGCCAGCGCAACGGAGGTGCGTTCCTCGACGTCGGCCGGCGTCGCGTCGAGGGCCGAGGCGAGTTGCGCCGCGGTCGGCGCCCCGCTGGTCGCCGCGAGCTCGCCGGCGACTGCGATGAGCGCGAGGGTCGGTCGGTCGAGCCGCTGCAGGGCAGCCTGCACCGATGCGCGGTCGAGCAGCGCTTCGGCGAGATCGAAGAAGTCGCGGATGCCCTGCTGGCGCACGCCGCGCTCGGTCACCAGGCGCGCGAGCGCGTCGTCGTCGAGCGCCCGCAGCCGAGCGGCGAGCGCGAGGGCGGATCCGCTGCTAGCCGGCATCGCGCGCGAGACGGGCGCGGCGCGTCACGCTGAGAACGAGGAACACGATGAGCAGGACGATGACCAACGGCAGCGCGATCAGGGGCAGCACGAAGACGGCGGGCCACACTCCGCCGCTGAAGTCGACGTGGGCGGCGCGGCCGATGAAGGTGGCGACGATGGCGACCACCGAGATCCCCACCAGCGAACCGATCACGAACGCCAGGATGCGTTCGATACGATTGAGGGGTACACGGGTGTTCTCTGCCACAGCACCAGGATAGGGCCAGCGCCCCGGCCCGAGTCCCCGCACCCTTAGGAGAGGTCCCCATGCCCACCGGCAAGGTCAAGTTCTACGACGAAGACAAAGGCTTCGGCTTCATCGCTGCGGATGACGGCCAGGAGGTCTTCCTGCACGCCTCGGCGCTGCCGGCGGGCACGGTCGTGCGCGCGGGCAGCCGCCTCGAGTTCGGCATCGCCGACGGCAAGAAGGGTGCGCAGGCGCTCTCGGTGCGCGTGCTCGACCCGGCACCCAGCCTCAGCAAGCTGACGCGTCGCTCGGCAGATGACATGGCGATCGTGGTCGAAGACCTCGTCAAACTGCTCGACGGCATCGGCGCCGGACTGCGCCGCGGTCGGTACCCCGACAAGACGCACGGCTCGAAGATCGCCGCGGTGCTTCGCAAGGTCGCCGACGACCTCGATGCCTGAGAACTCTGGGCCTGAGGCCGCGACAACCGCGGTCGACGTCGCGCGCGCGGCGCTGCTCGAGATCACCCCGGAGTCCACGGTCGGCGCACTCGTCTCGGAGCAGTCCGAGGGCGACGGCGTCAGCACCGTGCGCTTCGCGTCGACGATGCTGGGCTATCCGGATTGGTTCTGGACGGTCAGCGTCGCCCAGCTGACCGCTGAGGACGGGCACCTCGAGGAGCCGACCGTACTCGAAGCCGAGTTGCTGCCCGGCGAGGGCGCGCTGATCGCGCCCGACTGGGTGCCGTGGGCGGACCGCCTGGAGGACTACAAGGCCGCGCAGGCGGCGATCGCCGCGGGTGAGCTGGCCGCCGACGACGATGACGCCGATGACGACTCGGATGACGACGCCGATGATCAGGACGACGACGCGGACGACGATCACGACGACGACGATCTGGGCGACGACCCGGATGACGGCATCGACTTCGAGTCGGACGACGCCCTCAGCGAGCTACCCCTGGTGCCGACGCCGGTGGGTGTAGACGAGCAGGATCAGCCCGATGCCGAGTCCGAGCAGGACGGTCCAGAGCCACCAGCCGCGCCCGTCCGCAAGCAGCGGACGAAGAAACAGCAGTAGTCCGCCGAGCGCGACCAGCCAGAGCACCAGCCCGACGAGCACGACCTTGCGGTCGTCCGTCTTGACGGGCGCTGGGTCGGCGCGGCGCTCCGAGTCCTTCAGCCAGAAGCGCATGAGGTCACCCTACTTGGTGGTCGAGTAGCCGCGGAGCGGCGTATCGGGACCGGGTCCACGTCTGCTTTCATGGCACCGGAGGCACTGTGGTACTCAGGATCGTTCGCACGCGATACAAGCTGCTGTACCTGGTCGTCTGGTTCGGCGGCCGATACCTCTTGTCGTTGTTCGCGTACCCGCATCTTCGCTGGATCGTGGCGATCGCCATCTGGCTCGTCGTGACGGTCGCTCCCTTCGTCGTCGCGGTCCGGTCATTCCGAGGTACCCGAGAGCCCGTCGAACCTCCTCGACCACTCTGGCGACTGACGGGGGGCGTCACGTCGGGATTCGTCATCGCGGCGGGTGCCCTCCTGCTGAGCGCATTCGCCGTACTGGAGTTCCTTGGGGTTGAGCCTCGAGAGTTGGTTCGACGGCCGTTCGACCCCACGGAGATCGCGAACGCGCTCTGCTGTCTCGTTGTAGCGGGGCTCTACCTCAACTCGTCGATCCGGCTGCGCCGCGAGCCTGCGCCGCCGATTTCGCCCACGGTCGACCCCGTCGGTCCGCGGCTCGACCAGCCGGAACCCGACTAGTCGGGTCTCTACACGCGGCCTCGCGGCTCCGCGACCCCCTAGCGGTTCGCCAGCACGAAGTCGATCGCCCGGGTCAGGGCGCGCACGTCATCCGGCTCGATCGCGACGAAGGTCGCGATGCGCAGCTGATTGCGGCCGAGCTTGCGGTACGGCTCGGTGTCGACGATGCCGTTGGCGCGCAGGGTCTTCGCGACGGCCGCGGCATCCACGCTGTCGTCGAAGTCGATCGTGACGACCACCTGCGAGCGGTGCTCCGGGTTCTCGACGAACGGAGTCGCCACGCTGCTGGCCGACGCCCAGTCGTACAGGATGCCGCTGCTCTCGCGCGTGCGCGCGTCGGCCCAGGGGAGGCCGCCGTTGCCGTTGATCCAGTCGATCTGGTTCTCCATCAGGAGCAGCGTCGAGATCGCGGGCGTGTTGAGAGTCTGCTCGAGACGCGAGTTGTCGACCGCGTTCTTGAGGCTGAGGAACTCGGGGATCCAGCGCCCGGATGCGGCGATCCGCTCGATCCGCTCGATCGTCGCCGGCGACACCACCGCGAACCACAGCCCGCCGTCGCTGGCGAAGTTCTTCTGCGGAGCGAAGTAGTAGAGGTCGGTCTCGGCCACGTCGAAGTCGACACCACCGGCGGCGCTGGTGGCGTCGATGACGGTGAGCGCGCCGGCATCGCCCTGCACGCGCTTCACCGGCGCCATCACTCCGGTGGAGGTCTCGTTGTGCGGCCAGGCGTAGACGTCGATGCCGGGCAGCACCTCGACCTCGCTGCGCGAACCGCCGGGAGCCGAGACGATGTGCGGCGCCTCCAGGAAGGGCGCGGCAGCGGCCTGGCCGAACTTGGCGCCGAACTCGCCGAAGGTGAGCATCTCGGCGCGCTTCTCGATGAGCGAGGCGGCAGCGGCATCCCAGAATGCGGTCGATCCGCCATTGCCCAGCAGCACCTCGTAACCGTCGGGCAGGCGGAACAGCTCGGCGAGCCCGGAACGCACGCGACCGACCAGGTCTTTCACCGGAGCCTGCCGGTGCGAGGTGCCGAGCAGCTCGGCGTGCGCGTTCAGGTGGGCGAGTTGCTCGGGCCGCACCTTGGAGGGGCCGCATCCGAACCGGCCGTCGACGGGAAGAAGGTCAGCGGGGATCTGAAGCGTCACGCGCCCATGGTATCGAGCCGGGAGCGGGGCCCCGTGTCGTGTGACGGCGTGCGACGAGCACAGCACGGCGAAAGCCGCGCCGGTAGGCTGACCGGGTCCGGTGGCCACCCTGGGAGCAACGATGACCGATCTCGTCGACACGACCGAGATGTACCTGCGGACGATCCTCGACCTCGAAGAAGAAGGGATCGTCCCGCTGCGCGCACGCATCTCGGAGCGCCTCGGACACTCCGGCCCCACCGTGAGCCAGACCATCGGGCGCATGGAGCGCGACGGCCTGGTGCACGTCGAGGGCGACCGCCACCTGTCCCTGAGCGCCGAGGGCCGAAGCCGGGCGGTGCACGTGATGCGCAAGCACCGGCTCGCCGAACGCCTGCTTGCCGACGTGATCGGACTCGACTGGGCCTACGTGCACGACGAGGCGTGCCGCTGGGAACATGTGATGAGCGAGGAGGTGGAGCGGCGCCTGCTGGTGCTGCTCGACCATCCGACCGAGTCGCCGTACGGCAACCCGATCCCCGCTCTGGATGAGTTGGGCGACCCCGTGGCCGCCCCGTTCCTGCAGGGCGTCATCAATCTCGTCGCCCGCGTCGCCGACGAACCCGGGCCGGTCGATGCCACCATCCGCCGCCTCGGAGAGCCCGTGCAGTTCGAGCCCGAGCTGCTCTCGCAGCTGCTCGCGGCGGGCGTGGTGCCGGGTGCGAAAGCCACCATCTCGGCGGTCGGATCGTACGTGCTCGTCCAGGTCGACGGTCACGGCGACGGGCTCGAGCTGCCCAGCGAAGTGGCCGTGCACGTGTACGTCGCGGCCTGAGCTCGTCGCTCGCCGCGCGGCGCGCTCGATTGGCGCAACCGTGGAAGGTCACGTATGGTCGTTGAGTCCTCTCGACCACGCAAGCCGGTCGGAGGCCGTACCGCAGGGCGTCTCGTTCACCCATCCTCTGCGGCACGACGTGACATACGACAGGGATGGGGCGGCATACCTAGCCGGCCGAGGCGCAGGAGCTCACCTCTTGTTTTCAGGTACAACCCGCACCACCACTTCGCCCCGCATGGCCCTGAGTCTGACCGTCATGGCACTGGCGGTTCCGGCCATCTTCTGCACCGTCGCCCTTCCGGCGTACGCCGCCCACAACGCCGCGGCTGATGCCTCCACGGTTGCCGGAGCCGACGCCACGGCGCGGCTCGAGCAACTGAAGAACGCCGACGCCCAGACGGTGGCGGTCTCGGCCGACGCTCCCGCCGTCGCGGCTGCTCGCGAGACCTTCTCGGCGACGAGCGAGGCCGAGCTCAAGCGCGCACAACTGCGCGCCGCGATGCTGGCGTATCGCGGTCCGAGTGTGCGAGCCCTGCTCGCGAACCCGCCGTACCCGAACTTCAGCCTCGACCAGGTGGTCGCGGTCGCCAAGCAGTACATCGGCGTCCCGTACGTCTATGGCGGAGCGTCCCCCGCGGGCTTCGACTGCTCGGGATTCACCCAGTACGTCTACGCCCAGTTCGGTGTCGCCCTGCCGCACTCCTCGTCGCGTCAGGGATCGGGCGGCACGGCGATCGCCGCGTCGGCGGCACTGCCGGGCGACCTGGTCATCTTGGACGGCGGAAGCCACGTCGGCATCTACCTCGGCGGCAACTCGATGATCGACGCGCCCTACCCCGGCCGGACCGTCTCGATCAACGCGATCTACAGCAGCAACCACTACTTCGTGCGCTACGGCATCTGAGCCGGTCGCGGCTTCGTTCCGCACCGGTTCGCCGTGTCGTAACCCGACGGTGACCGGCCTCTTGGCGGTGTCGGGGTAGTCTGAAGCTCTCGGTATCACGGATTTCGGGAGAGCCACATGCAGAACTCGGGCAGCATCCTCACCATGGATGCCCGCGCGGTCTTCTTCATACGGCGCAGCATTCGGCCGGTCGTGCACTGTCACGCTCGGAGCAACTAGCGCTGTCGTTCTCGACAGCGCTTTTTTCGTCTGCACCTCTCGAGATCCGGCCTGACGCCGGGGGAGTCGAATGCCCGCAAGCCGTGCGGGCGCCTTCGAGAGGAACAGCTGAAGTGCGAACCCTGGTACTCAACGCCGGCTACGAGCCGCTCGCCGTCGTGTCGTTCAAGCGGGCCATCGTGCTCGTGCTCGACGGCAAGGCTTCGATCATCGCGAGCGATGACGAGCATCCCGTCGTGAGCGCGTCGGGGGAGTGGGAGCGCCCGTCCGTGATCCTGTTGCGCCGCTACGTGCGGATCCCGAACGGGCGAGCCGTGCCGGTGTCGCGACGCGGAGTGCTCCGCCGCGATTCGCAGCGCTGCGGGTACTGCGGCGGTTCGGCGTCGACGATCGACCACGTCATCCCGCGGTCGCGCGGCGGGGCCGACAGCTGGGAGAACCTCGTCGCCTGCTGCCTGCGCTGCAACAACATCAAGGGCGACCGCACGCCCCAAGAGATGGGATGGTCGCTGCGCCACATCCCGCGGCCGCCGCACGGCACCGCGTGGCTCGTCCGTGGCGTGGAGCGGGCACTGCCGCAATGGGAGGAATTCCTCGCGCCGGCGGCGTGAGGTGCGCAACCCGCGGCAGTGAGGCTGTCCCCTTGTTACGGGCCGTTATGTCAACGTGACATTCGGCGCCAAGTCGCCTAGGCTCGATCGGGTCGCAAACCCGGAGGCTTCATGACGGAACGCGAGATCCCAGACGGATTGGGATTTCTCTTCGGCGGAATGACGGACGACTCGCTTGCCCCGTCCGCACCGCCTGCGTTCGGTGAACCCGAAAACCGGCTGGCGTCCGCGCCGGCCCCGACGGGTGGGCCCGTCTACTCCTCGCGCCGTGCGGCACGCGCCGCCGCCGAATCTGCAACGCATGCGGCGACGCGCACCGAGGCGCCCGTTGTTCCACCGGTGCCCCAGTACGACGGGATCGCCTCGCTGTTCCCGCTCCTCGGAGACGTGACCAGCTCGCCGCTCACCGCGGAGGCGGCGGCACCCTCGGCGTTCGAGGCGATCATCGCCCCGGCCCCGGCCCCGGCCACCGCCCAGCCCTCCGTCTCAGCCACCGCCCCGAGTCCGGCTCCGGCGGATCTCGGTGCGACGCAGGCGATTCCGGCCGCCGAGCTCGCCGCGGAGCTGTCGACCCCGGTCGCCCCGTATGTCGTTCCGCAGAGCGCCCCCGTTCCGATCGTTCGGAGCTGGCACTCGGACGCCCCAGCCATCCCCGCCTTCCCCGCCGCGGGATCGGCCCCCGCCGCCGCGGCCGGCGTCGACCCGTTCGTCGCATCGCGTCGCCAGCATGTGGCGCCGCCGGCTCCGGCCCGACGCCAGCGGCAGTCGTCCCGCGGGCGCGCTCAGGATCGCGACGCCACTCGCCCGGCCGGCTCGAGGGCGCGGGTCGCATCCGGCCGCGCGGATGCCAAGCCGCTGCGCCAGCGTCTGTTCGGCGTGGCCGTCATGGTCGCGGTGGGCGCGCTGTTCGCGGTGCTCGGCCTCCCGGCCTACGCCGACAACGATGCGACCGCTCTGCACTCGGCAGCCGCTGTGCAGGGCCAGAAGCTGACGGTGGCGAACGCGGCGGCATCCACGGTCACGGCCCCCACCCGCGACGGATACACCGCGACCAGCGCCGCCGATCTCAGGTCGCTGTACGCGGCCGCCATCCGTGCGCAGAACATCGCCATCTATCTGCAGTCGGGCGCCAAGGCCAAGGGCGACGACTACCCCTGGTTCGCCGAGTTGTCGCGCAACCAGGGCGGCGGTCTCTCGCCGCTCGGGTACTACTACCGCGAGTGCGTGGACTTCGTCGCCTGGCGCCTCAACCGCGATGCGGGCACCACCTCGGCTCCGTTCCGCTGGACCTGGAGTCAGCTGACCCCCAACGGCGGCGACGCGCGACAGTGGAAGTCAGCCTGGCTCGCACACGGCTGGTCGACGGGGACGACCCCGGTGCCCGGGGCGGTCGCCTGGTTCACCGGCAACCACGTCGCCTATGTGAACGGCATCCTCCAAGACGGCCAGGTGCTGATCGAGGAGTACAACTACGGCACGAACCACGAGTACGGCACCCGCGTGATCAACGCCGGTGACGCCTACTACCTGTACGCGCCGCCGAAATAGTCGCACTGCCGCGCCGACCGAGGTCCGCGAAGGGCGTGTCGAGACGCCTGCCCCGCCTCTAGATTCGGTGCATGACTCCCGAGCTCTGGCGCAAGTACAGCGAGTGGCCGCTCGCGATCGCGGCCGTCGTCTTCCTGGTCGCGTACTCGATCGAGGTGATCGGCGACATCCCTGATCGCAACGCCACCGTCCTCGATGTGATCATCTGGGCGACCTGGGGGCTGTTCGTCGTCGACTACCTGGTGAGCCTGATCCTGGCCGAGCGCAGGCTGCACTGGTTCACGCACAACCTGCCCGCGGCGGCGATCCTGGCACTGCCGATGCTGCGCCCGCTCCGGCTGATGCGGCTGCTGTCGGTGATGCAGCTCACGCACCGGGTGGGCGGGCGCCGACTGCGCGGTCGGATCCTCACCTACGCGTTTCTCATCGCGGTCCTGTTGGTTTACGTCGGCGCGCTCGCCGTGCTCGACGCGGAACAGAACCAGCCGGGCGCATCCATCACCAACATCGGCGACGCGCTGTGGTGGGCGGCGGGCACGCTGACGAGCACCGGATACGGCGACTTCGTGCCCATCACCCTGGTGGGCAGGCTCGTGGGCGTCGGGCTGATGGCCGGGGGGCTCGTGATCGTCGGCGTGATCGCCGCCTCGTTCGCGACCTGGATGATCGAGCAGGTCGGCAGCCGTGTCGCCGAAGAAGTGGAGCAGGCCGAGGCGACCGAGAGCGAGACGCAGTCGGAGGTCGCGGTTCTGACCGAGCAGGTGGCACGGTTGACGGCGCTGATCGAGGCGCGGTTGCCCGCGCCGCACCGGGAAGGCACGCGGATGTCCGATTCGCCCGATCTCGATCGTTGACTGCATGAGAGGTGCCATCAGGGCGCCGACGAACAAAGGACACAGACCATGCGCAAGATCATGGTCACCTCCATGATCAGCCTCGACGGCGTGCTGCAGGCGCCGGGCGGGCCCGACGAAGACACCTCGGGCGGCTTCGCCTACGGCGGGTGGACCGCCGGCTTCTGGGATGACGAGCTCGAACAGCGCTACGTCCCGCTGATGAAGCCGAGCGACCTGCTGCTCGGACGCACGACCTTCGACATCTTCGCCGGCTACTGGCCGGAGCACGCCGACGGCTGGCCCGGGATCAACGAGGTGACGAAGCACGTCGTCTCGCGGACGAAGCGCAGCTCCGACTGGAGCAACTCGGTATTCCTCGGCGGTGTCGACGACATCCGCGCCCTGAAAGCCTCGGGCGATGCCGACCTGACGGTGTGGGGAAGCGGCGAGCTCATCCAGACCCTGCTCGAGAACGACCTGGTCGACGAGCTCTCGCTCGTGATCTACCCGGTCACGCTCGGCAGCGGCAAGAAGCTCTTCGCCGGGGGAACCATGCCGGCCGCGTTCACCATCATCGACGGCGCGGTGACGCAGAACGGCGTCATCTTCGCCCGCTACGCGCGGGGCGGCGACATCGTCACGGGCACGGTCGGGGAGCCGTAATCGGGCGATTCCTGTGAGACCTCTCACGCCGGCGCATGTGATCTCGCGCCCACCCCAGGCCGAGCCCGCGAGAATAGCGCCGTGATGGAGCGCTCCCCGTGGCCGCGGCGCACCATTGGCGTGGCGTCCGGTCTGCTGGTGCTGACCTTGGTGGGCGCCATCATGCTGGCACTTCAGGACTGGACCGGACCGCACACCAGCCCGCTCGCGCGCGCCGTGCTCGGCCTGGATCTCGTCAGCGGTGCCGTCCCGGTCATCGCCTACGCGGGTGGCGCGGTCGCCGCCATCGCGCTGGTGGCACTGCTCGTGCGCTCCCTCACCCGTCGGCGCCTGGTCGTCGCTCTCGTCGCGATCGTCGCGGGCGGCCTGATCGGCGGTGGCCTGGCGTGGTGGCTGTCGGCAAGCGACGCCTTCGGGGTCGCTCTCGATCTGACGACCACGTTGTGGGCAGTTGCCGTGTTTGCCGCGATCGGTCTGGCGATCTCGACACTGATTCACGGACCCGCCTGGCGCCGGCTGGTGGCGTCGGTCGCGGTCATCGCGTTCGCGCTGGCCGGGTATATCGGCATCAACGCCGACTTCGGGCTCGACCGCACGGTGGCCGATGTCGCCGGCGTCTCGCTGCACCAGACGATCGCGCTGCCACCGGTCAGGGTCACCCCGACTCCGGCGCCCACGCTGCTCGCCGGCGGGGCGCTCTGGGCCAACTGGCATGCGCCCGCCGGGATGCCGAGCGCAGGCAGCCAGAGCCAGGTCGTCATCCCGAACACCGTCTCGGGTTTTCGCGCGCGCCCGGCCGGACTCTATCTGCCACCCGCGGCGCTCACCGCGAACCCGCCCGCTCTGCCCCTGGTGATCATGATGATGGGTCAGCCGGGCAACCCCGACCCGTCGTTCAGCGCGGCCGTGCTCGACCGGTTCGCCGCGCAGCACGACGGTCTCGCTCCGATCGTGCTGGTGGCCGACCAGATCGGCAACCCCTCGGTCGACACGCTCTGCCTGGATACCGCGCGGCACGGAAAGTCCGAGACGTACATCACGCAGGATGTCGTGAGCTGGGCCCGCACCCACCTGCACGTCGTGCAGGATCCGGCTCACTGGACCATCGCCGGCTACTCGAACGGCGGCGAGTGCGCGCTGTCGTTCGGCGTGAAATACCCGCAGATCTGGGGCAACGTGCTCGACATCTCGGGGGAGGAGTACCCAGGGTCCGATCGCGCGAGCGCGACCCTGGCCTCGGATTTCGGGGGCAGCCGAGCCGCCTACGACGCCGCGAAGCCGCTGAATCAGCTCGCCGCGCACCACTACCTCGACACCGTGGCGATCTTCACGGTGGGATCGAATGACGGCGGGTATCGCACGCAGGCCAAAGCGGTCTACGCCGCAACGACGGCCGCGGGGTGGAAGGCCACCTATTTCGAGGTGCCCAACGGCGGCCACGTGCTCGGTGCCCTGAACGGCGGCCTGCAGGAGGGCTACACGGTGCTCTACCCGCGGCTCGGGCTGTCCCGGCCCACGTCAACCCCGACCCCGTCGGCGACGCCGACGCTGAGTCCCTAGCCCCCGAGCCCCCGAGCCCCGAGCCCCTAGCCCCTAGCTCTACCCCCGCAGCCGGTGGATGCCTAGCATTGCTAGGTATGCAGCCCTCGCCTCCCGCAGCTTCCGAGTCTTCCCCATCGCCCGCGCCGCCCGCGCCCGCCCGCCTCGGTGCCGCCGGCATCGTGCTGCGCATCGTGGGCGCCGCCGCCCTCGGCGTCGCACTCGCCGCCGTCGCCGAATACCTCTTCTTCGTCGGCCGCGGTTCGTCGTTCAACCTGGTGGTCTGGGGCGCAGTCGGTCTGGTGATCGGCGTGCTCTCGCGCCGGTGGTCGACCGCGATCTGGGCGGACGCCGTGGTCGGCTTCGCGATCGTCTTCACCTACTCGGTCCTCGGCTATCAGGGGGTGGCGCCCCTGCTCGGCGCGCTCCTGCCCTTCGCCGGGATCGCGCTCGTCGGTGCCGCGGGGATGGCGGCGGCCGGCGCCGCCGGATTCGGCATCCGCCGACTGGTGATGCGTGGGAGGCGCGCGGGCTGACCGTCATCCCGCGCTCGCACCCACCCGCTCGCACCCACCCGCTCGCACCCACCCGCTCGCACCGACCTGCCTGCCCCGACCCGTTCGCACCGACCTGCCTGCACCGACCCGCCCGCACCGACCCGCCCGCACCGAACCGCCCGC